>BNJS01003626.1_pt1 | contig 2633439 bp, 2251 predicted proteins | sample 8540461 | NCBI WGS metagenome assembly BNJS01 (sample SAMD00202454, study PRJDB9452) | human saliva metagenome | isolation source: human saliva | place: Japan
TTGATGAGCGCCATGAGGCCCATCAGGATGTCGCCCAGGTTCCACGCGACCTCAAACTTCAGCAGCGCGCCGCAGAACACCAGGGCAGCGGCCGCGAGGGCGGAAAAACGGTGAGCATCCAGTGCTTGATCTCGATCTTGCTCAGCAGGAAGCGGAAGTTCACCTCGGCGTAGTAGAAGTTGCCGACCAGCGTGGTGAACGCGAAGAGGAACAGTGCAACCGAGATGAAGACCTGCGCGACGCTCTGGCCAAGAACGGTGGCCATCGCGTCCTTGACGAGGGGAGCACCCGTGACTCCACCGTCGGCGCCGACGCCCGAGGACAGGACGACGAACGCGGTGAAGGTACAGATGATCATCGTGTCGATGAAGACCGACAGCATCTGGACGAGGCCCTGCTTGGCGGGGTGCGACACGGAGGCGGAGGCTGCGGCGTTCGGCGCGGAACCGACACCGGCCTCGTTCGAGTAGAGGCCGCGCTTGATGCCGTACATCATGGCCGATCCCGCGAAACCGCCGAAGATAGCGTCGAAGTCGAAGGCGCCGTGGAAAATCGCGGAGAACATCGCGGGAATGTTCTGGTAGTTGACGGCGATGACGACCGCGCCCACACCCAGGTAGATAATCGCCATGATCGGGACCATGTAGCCCGTCACGTCGGTGAGGCGGCGAGTGCCGCCCAGAATCGACACGGCCATGAGGACCGCGAGTATCTCGCCGACGATCCACGGCGTCCAGGCATTCGCCCAGCTGTAGTGCATGAAGGTGTCAGCCACGTTGTAGGAGGCCAGCAAGTTGAAGCCACCCATGTAGGTCAGAATCAAGACGATTGCGAAGAGGTAGGCAAGCCAGCTCGCCTTCAAAGCAGTCTGGATGTAGTAGGCCGGGCCACCGTAGGAGTGGTGGGGGCCCCGCTTCTTGTAGATCTGCGCGAGCGTCGACTCGATGAAGGCCGAGGCGCCACCGAGCGTGGCAATGACCCACATCCAGAAAACAGAGCTGGCACCGCCGAGAGTCACGGCAGTGGCGACGCCCGCGATGTTACCGACGCCGACGCGCGAGGCCGTGGAAACCATCAGCGCGCGGAAGGAGGACACGCCGCCTTCCTTCTTCGGGGGCTCCATGACGACGCGGAGCGCTTCGATAAACATGCGCAGCGGAAGCGCGCGAGTGAAGAGGAAGAAGAAGAGGCCAACCGCGATCAGAAGCGCGACGAGCAGGTACGTATACATGAAGCCTGAAATCGTATCCAGGGTCCCGGCGAGATCAAAGTCCGGGGGCAGGAGTCCGTTCATCGTTGTTCCTTGCATTGTCGGAGGCGGCGAGGCCGCTTGGATGAGGCGAGTATAGCCTCAAGGTCAACGGGCGGTAAAGTTTTGGGCAAAAAATGTGATAGTCCTGCTATAGCGCCAGGTCAGGGGTGTGTGACGAGCGGTTTGAAGCGCGTCGTGGCACACACTTTGTGTGACATTCTGTGTTCTGGGGCATGAAAATCGCGGAAAAATGGCCTGATGTGGCGCTGAATCTTGCCGAAAACCGCGGGATCTTGCGGAAGTGTGTGCCGAGGGGGTCAAAGAGCCTCGATTTGACGATCGGCGGGCAAGTGCGTAAAGTTCTTCTTGTTGCGCCGAACGGCAGCGAACGAAGCGAGAAGCTTGGTCGTGGGAACTTGGCGCGAAACACCTTTCGAGATCGCACAGATTTTCTGCGTGCGTTTGAATGTGTGGGTGTTGTTTGTGAACTCGATAGTGTGTTTGTTTGTTTGTTTTATGCCTGTTTTTTGTTTTTGAGTGTTTTTGGTTGGGATTGCTGGCTGGCCTTGTTTGGTTGGTTGGTTTTTCTGGGCTTTAACGTTTTTGTTTTTGTTCGGAGAGTTTGATCCTGGCTCAGGACGAACGCTGGCGGCGTGCTTAACACATGCAAGTCGAACGCTGAAGCTCAGCTTTTGTTGGGTGGATGAGTGGCGAACGGGTGAGTAACACGTGAGTAACCTGCCCCCTTCTTTGGGATAACGCCCGGAAACGGGTGCTAATACTGGATATTCACTGATCTTCGCATGGGGGTTGGTGGAAAGGGTTTTTTCTGGTGGGGGATGGGCTCGCGGCCTATCAGCTTGTTGGTGGGGTGATGGCCTACCAAGGCTTTGACGGGTAGCCGGCCTGAGAGGGTGACCGGTCACATTGGGACTGAGATACGGCCCAGACTCCTACGGGAGGCAGCAGTGGGGAATATTGCACAATGGGCGAAAGCCTGATGCAGCGACGCCGCGTGAGGGATGGAGGCCTTCGGGTTGTAAACCTCTTTCGCTCATGGTCAAGCCGCAGCTTTGGGTTGTGGTGAGGGTAGTGGGTAAAGAAGCGCCGGCTAACTACGTGCCAGCAGCCGCGGTAATACGTAGGGCGCGAGCGTTGTCCGGAATTATTGGGCGTAAAGGGCTTGTAGGCGGTTGGTCGCGTCTGCCGTGAAATCCTCTGGCTTAACTGGGGGCGTGCGGTGGGTACGGGCTGACTTGAGTGCGGTAGGGGAGACTGGAACTCCTGGTGTAGCGGTGGAATGCGCAGATATCAGGAAGAACACCGGTGGCGAAGGCGGGTCTCTGGGCCGTTACTGACGCTGAGGAGCGAAAGCGTGGGGAGCGAACAGGATTAGATACCCTGGTAGTCCACGCTGTAAACGTTGGGCACTAGGTGTGGGGGCCACCCGTGGTTTCTGCGCCGTAGCTAACGCTTTAAGTGCCCCGCCTGGGGAGTACGGCCGCAAGGCTAAAACTCAAAGGAATTGACGGGGGCCCGCACAAGCGGCGGAGCATGCGGATTAATTCGATGCAACGCGAAGAACCTTACCAAGGCTTGACATGCACGGCGGCACTGCAGAGATGTGGTGGCATTTAGTTGGTCGTGTGCAGGTGGTGCATGGTTGTCGTCAGCTCGTGTCGTGAGATGTTGGGTTAAGTCCCGCAACGAGCGCAACCCTTGCCCTATGTTGCCAGCACGTGATGGTGGGGACTCGTGGGGGACTGCCGGGGTTAACTCGGAGGAAGGTGGGGATGACGTCAAATCATCATGCCCCTTATGTCTTGGGCTTCACGCATGCTACAATGGTTGGTACAGAGGGTTGCGATACTGTGAGGTGGAGCGAATCCCTTAAAGCCAGTCTCAGTTCGGATTGGGGTCTGCAACTCGACCCCATGAAGGTGGAGTCGCTAGTAATCGCAGATCAGCAACGCTGCGGTGAATACGTTCTCGGGCCTTGTACACACCGCCCGTCACGTCACGAAAGTTGGTAACACCCGAAGCCCATGGCCTAACCGGCTTGTCCGGGGGGAGTGGTCGAAGGTGGGATTGGCGATTGGGACGAAGTCGTAACAAGGTAGCCGTACCGGAAGGTGCGGCTGGATCACCTCCTTTCTAGGGAGCCCGTTTAGTGGGGAACAAGCAGCGTGGCCTGTTGGGTTGTGTTGGTTGTTTTCTTGTGCCTGCATGTGTTTACTGCCCGGATTGTGGGTGGTGGGTGTGGGTGCGTGTTTTGGGTTGGGCATAAGACGTTATACGAGCAGACACACTGTCGGGTTCACGTTCAACACCGTGTGAGCGTCCGCCGTCTTTGTTGGTGGTGGTTGCCCGCGCAGCCGGCCTGAAGGGTTTCTTCTTGTGGGTGTGGGTTGTGTGTGGTGGGTTGTTTGTGATTTGTATAGTGGTTGCGAGCATATTTGTTCTGTACTGTTTTTTGTGTTTTGTTTAGTTTTGTTGGGCATTCGGTGGATGCCTTGGCATCAAGAGCTGATGAAGGACGTTGCGGCCTGCGATATGCCTCGGGGAGCTGGCGAGCGAGCGTTATTATCCGAGGGTGTCCGAATGGGGGAACCTAACCTGGGTTGTGCTGGGTTACCATCATCTGAACGTGTATAGGGTGGTGGGGGAACGCGGGGAAGTGAAACATCTCAGTACCCGTAGGAGAAGATATTCCGTGAGTAGTGGCGAGCGAAAGCGGAGGAGGCTAAACCAGATGCGTGTGAGAGGCGGCGGCCGTTGCGTGTTTGGTGTTGTGGGGCCATGTTGGATCCTTCTGCCGGGGGGGTCGCGCCGTATGATGCTGGGAGTCGAACAGTTTGGGATGGCTGACCGTAGAGCGTGAGAGTCGTGTAGGTGGACTGGTGTTGTGTGGTGTGGATGTGGTGCCCGAGTAGTGCGGGACTCGTGAAATCTCGTGTGAATCTGCCAAGACCACTTGGTAAGCCTAAATACTACTTGATGACCGATAGTGCATAGTACCGTGAGGGAATGGTGAAAAAGTACCCCGGGAGGGGAGTGAAATAGTACCTGAAACCGTGTGCCTGTAAGCCGTCAGAGCCTTGTGGGGTGATGGCGTGCCTTTTGAAGAATGAGCCTGCGAGTTAGTGATACGTGGCGTGCTTAACCCGTGTGGGGTATGCGTAGCGAAAGCGAGTCTGAAAAATTTGGCGTTTGTCGCGTGTTCTAGACCCGAAGCGGGGTGATCTACCCATGGTCAGGTTGAAGCAGAGGTAAGACTGTGTGGAGGACCGAACCCACCAGGGTTGAAAACCTGGGGGATGAACTGTGGGTAGGGGTGAAAGGCCAATCAAACTCCGTGATAGCTGGTTCTCCCCGAAATGCATTTAGGTGCAGCGTCGCGTGGTCCCTGGTGGAGGTAGAGCTACTGGATGGCCGATGGGCCCTGTGGGTTACTGACGTCAGCCAAACTCCGAATGCCATTAGGTGTAGCGTGGCAGTGAGACTGCGGGGGATAAGCTTCGTAGTCGAGAGGGAAACAGCCCAGATCATCAGCTAAGGCCCCTAAGCGTACGCTAAGTGGGAAAGGATGTGGAGTCGCGGTGACAACCAGGAGGTTGGCTTAGAAGCAGCCATCCTTGAAAGAGTGCGTAATAGCTCACTGGTCAAGTGGTTCTGCGCCGACAATGTAGCGGGGCTCAAGCGTACCGCCGAAGCTGTGGCAACAACACATATGACTGGCGCCAGGAACTGGAGTGCTGGTGTGTTGTTGGGTAGGGGAGCGTCCTGCACGAGGTGAAGCCTGGAGGTGACTTCTGGTGGATTGTGTGGGAGTGAGAATGCAGGCATGAGTAACGAATCTGCGGTGAGAATCCGCAGCGCCGATTGACTAAGGGTTCCAGGGCTAGGTTTATCCGCCCTGGGTTAGTCGGGTCCTAAGGCGAGGCCGACAGGCGTAGTCGATGGACAACCAGTTGATATTCTGGTACCGCGTTGTGACCGCCCATGCTGAAGTCATTGTGCTAACCAATTTGCCCACCGCCCACTAAGCCTTCGGGTTTGGTGGTGTGTGTGGGTCTTGGGGTCCCGGTGATTGTAGGCAAGCGTGTTAACAGGGGTGACGCAGACAGGTAGCTGCAGTGCGCCGATGGTTGTGCGTATTTAAGGTTGTGGCCCGTCCCTCAGGTAAATCCGGGGGGCACCCAGGGTGAGAACTGATGAGGGTGACACGGTTGTGTTGTCTTGTGGTGATCCTATGCTGCCAAGAAAAGCCTCGACGTGAGGGCATGACGCGCCCGTACCCTAAACCGACTCAGGTGGTCAGGTAGAGTATACCGAGGCGTTCGAGTGAATCATGGTTAAGGAACTCGGCAAAATTCCTCCGTAACTTCGGGATAAGGAGGACCCCTTGGCTTCCCCGCGCCATGCGCGCTGGTGGGGTTGGGGGGGTCGCAGAGAATAGGGAGAAGCGACTGTTTATCAAAAACACAGGTGCGTGCGAAGCCGTAAGGCGATGTATACGCACTGACGCCTGCCCGGTGCTGGAAGGTTAAGAGGAACCGTCAACACCCCTTGCGGGTGTGAAGCGGTGAATTTAAGCCCCAGTAAACGGCGGTGGTAACTATAACCATCCTAAGGTAGCGAAATTCCTTGTCGGGTAAGTTCCGACCTGCACGAATGGCGTAACGACTTCTCCGCTGTCTCAACCGTGAACTCGGTGAAATTGCAGTACGAGTAAAGATGCTCGTTTCGCGCAGAAGGACGGAAAGACCCCGGGACCTTTACTATAGCTTGGTATTGGTGTTCGCTTGGACTTGTGTAGGATAGGTGGGAGACTGTGAAGCTGCCGCGCCAGCGGTGGTGGAGTCGTCGTTGAAATACCATTCTGGTTCAAGCGGTCACCTTAACCTTGGCCCGTGATCCGGGTTGGGGACAGTGCCTGGTGGGTAGTTTAACTGGGGCGGTTGCCTCCTAAAATGTAACGGAGGCGCTCAAAGGTTCCCTCAGCCTGGTTGGTAATCAGGTGGCGAGTGCAAGTGTACAAGGGAGCTTGACTGTGAGACCGACGGGTCGAGCAGGTGCGAAAGCAGGAACTAGTGATCCGGCCATGGCACGTGGGTGCGTGGTCGCTCAACGGATAAAGGTACCCCGGGGATAACAGGCTGATCTTGCCCAAGAGTCCATATCGACGGCATGGTTTGGCACCTCGATGTCGGCTCGTCGCATCCTGGGGCTGGAGTTGGTCCCAAGGGTTGGGCTGTTCGCCCATTAAAGCGGTACGCGAGCTGGGTTCAGAACGTCGTGAGACAGTTCGGTCCCTATCCTCTGTGCGCGCAGGAAATTTGAGAAGGGCCGTCCCCAGTACGAGAGGACCGGGATGGACGAACCTCTGGTGTGCCAGTTGTACCGCCAGGTGCATGGCTGGTTAGCTACGTTCGGAAGGGATAACCGCTGAAAGCATCTAAGCGGGAAGCCTGCTTCAAGATGAGGTTTCCACGCCCCCTCCGTGGGGTGAGAGGCCCCCGCCAGACTAGCGGGTAGATAGGCCAGAGGTGGAAGCACCGCAAGGTGCTCGTGAGCCGACTGGTACTAATTGGCCAACACTAAACAACCACCCAACCAACGTTCGGGTGACAAAACAACAGCGAAGCAAAACAGCCGCAACCACTATACAAACCACGATCAACCCACACCCCCCAACCAAAACCGGGGGATGGTGTTGAACGAATAATCTTGTGGTGGTCACAGCACCGGGGAAACGCCCAGCAACATTCCGAACCTGGAAGCTAAGCCCGGCAGCGCCGATGGTACTGCAACCGATGGGTTGTGGGAGAGTAGGACACCGCCACAACACACCGACGGAAGCGGCCAGAGACTCCACAGTCTCTGGCCGCTTCTCTGCCTGCTGAATGCTATCTTTGCCTGCTGAATGCTTTCTTTACTGATGTCTCTCTCCACGGCGCTTTTACCGGACAGACGGCCATGCCGGGAACCCACACAGGGCTCCCGGCCTAACCCACACCACCAACCAACTGAAGCACCGCACGGCCAGCACTACCCAACGGCCAGCAATGCCCCAAGCCCCACCCAGACGCCACCACAGCCCCTATGTGTCCTTCAGACGCTCCCCTGCGCGACAGTGCGCACCAGAATAGTCCTCGGGCCCGATTGGGCCGTGTTGGGTTGGCTACGCGTCGTTGTGGCGCGTGAGTGCTGCTGGTTCGAGCATGCACGCTCGTGACGTCGGTGTCGTCGCGCGCTGTGTCGTCGCGCGCTGTGGCGTTGGCGCGGCCTTCCGGCGGGCCGGCTCGGTGGGTGTGCCCGTCGTTGCGCTTCGCTGTCCTTGCTGTCGCGCCTCTTTCGTGCTCGCCGCCGGCCCGCTGTGACTCCTCGCCGCCGATGCGGCGTGTCGTTGCCCTGCTTGCGTACCCCGGCCTCGTGCCAAGGCGGACGTGGCAGACTTTGCGCCGGCGGCGGGGATGGTGTCGGCTCTGCGCCTGACACTTTCGCGCCGACGGAACGTTGTTCAGCTGAAACATTGCCAATGTTGCTGTGACAACAGTTGGACGATAGTCCCATATCGTTTGACAATTCAATGATGCAGATTGCCTGATCACGGCAAAGTTGTGAGACGCGTCGATAATTTGTAGGACCTGTGTCCTAATCGATAGCCGAATGGGTTGTTCTGAAATGTTGCAGGATGTAACGTACTTGATGTTTCAATAATGCCCCGAAAGGAAACGTCATGGCTTCCATTGCTGTCGTTCTCGGTTCCGTTCGCCCCGGTCGTGCGGGCGAGCAGGTGGCGCGCTGGATCGAGGAGCAGTCGCTCCAGGTCGAGGGCGTCAACCCCATCTTCATCGATCTTCGTGACTACGCTCTGCCCCTCTTCGCTGAGGAGATGCCCCCCTCGATGCAGGCCCCGACCCTGCCCGAGGCAGTGCGCCTGCGCGCCAACATCGAGGCGCTCGACGCCGTCGTGTTCGTGACCCCCGAGTACAACCACTCGATCCCCGGTGTCCTCAAGAATGCGATCGACTTCCTGCCCCCGGCCACCCTCAAGGACAAGGCCACCGCGCTGATCGGCTACTCCTGGTACGGCGGCGAGGCCCCTCGCGCCCACCTGCGCGATATCCTCTCCACCTTCGGCGCCGACGTGCGTGAGCAGGAGCTGGGTATCAACCTCGGCTCGGACTTCGTCGACGGTGCCTTCAAGCCCTCTGACGAGCTGAGCGCCTCGCTTCGCCAGCTCCTGGCCTCCCTGGCCTGAGTGCTGCCCCGACAGGGGACATGCGAGCAGTATCGACGCGAGAACATCGCTGCGGCGCCGCATACATGATACGCGTGGCGCCGCAGACATGACACGGGCGGCCCGGCAGGAAACTGCCGGGCCGCCCGTGCGTCGTATCTGGGAGTCGAATCCAAGGCTCAGATCCACGTGGGTAGCCACATGTGCGCGCGCCAAAACTCGTAGTCGACGACGTCGCCACGCCACAGGGGCATGAAGTAGAAAGCGCACGCGAGAATCGCGATCGTCAGCGCGGCGGCCAACAAACGACCCGCGGTCGCGGAGCGCAGTGGTGGGGGAGAGGACGGGGCTGCCCCGCTGATCGTGACGGCATCGGCCAGGAGTGCGACCATCCACGCGACCCCCAGCGCGACGAAGGGCACGAAGGCCACCGTGTAGAACGTGAAGATCGTCCGGTGTGCGTAGGTCAGCCAGGGCACGTACAGGGCGAGGTAGCCCGCCAGGATGACGCCGGAGCGCCAGTTTCGGTAGCGAAGAGTCACGATGAACACGAGGAGGAGTGCTCCAATGCCGATCCACCACAGAACCGGGTTGCCCAGAGCAACGACGTTCGTCGCGCACTTTCCAGAGGCGCACCCGGTGATTGACGCGTCGTTTGACCAGTGGAAAGACGTCGGTCGTACCTGCGCGAGCCACGTGTAGGGGTTGGACTGGTACGTGTGGGGCGTCGTCAGGCCGGTGTGGAATGTCCACATTTCCTTGTGGTAGATCCACAGGTCGGCGAGGGCACCGGTGAATCCGGAGATGCCGGACCGCCCGTGTCCGTGGGCCTGGGGGTGCGTGAACCAGCCGAACCAGGAGGCAATGTAGGTCAGGATTGCGCTGGGGACCATGAGGATGAATGCCCACCACACGTCCGCGATGAGCGCCCCGCGCACGGGCGAAGGGTGGCCGAGCCGCCAACGGTAGGTGACCTCGCGAATGGCGACGAAAATGCCGAGGCAGGCGAGGACGTAGACGCCGGACCACTTCACCGAGGACGCCAGGCCGCACAGGATGCCGGCGGCGAGCAGCCAGGGGCGCCGACCCGCGTTGGGGCCGATCGCGAAGCCGTGTTGGTCGCGCAGGGTGACGAATGTCCACAGGTTGGCCCAGCCGTGGCGCGGGGTTCCGATGCCGTCCCATGCGGTGAGCTTGCTAGTCAGCGTTGGGCGTGACATCTGCTGGTCCTTGACGACGCACAGGAACGCAGCCAGGGCGAACATCGCGAGGTAGCCGTCGAGGATGGAGGTGCGGCTCATGACGATGGCGATGCCGTCGGTGGCCAGGAAGAGGCCAGCGAGGAGGGTGAGGAGGGGGCTGTGGAAGAGGTTCTGCGCGAGTCGGCACAGGAGGAATACGGTGATAACGCCGCAGATTGCGGTCACGATGCGCCAGCCCACCGGGTCTGTCTGTCCGAGCGCTTCCATGCCCAGGCCGATGAGCCACTTGCCGGTCGGCGGGTGGACGGGGTACCCGCCTTTGGCTGCGAGCCCGGAGACGTTGCCTGCGACGAAGGATGCGTCGTAGTTGTTGGGCCACGTGCCCTCGTAGCCGAGCGTGATGAGTGACCAGGCGTCCTTGACGTAGTAGGTCTCGTCGAAGACGAGGGTGCGGACGTTGTCCAGTCCGGTCATCCGAATGATGGCCGCGATGATCGTGGCGACCGCGGTGGCCACCCAGCCGGCGGTCGGGGTGTGCAGGCGGGCTGCCCAGATGTCCCCGCCTGTCGTTGACGAGGCCGGGGCGGGGTCGTGGGGGGCGCTGGCCTCGGATGTTTCGTTCTCTCGGTTGGGGTCCTTGGGGCGTGGGTTCTCCGGTGCGCCGTCCTCGGGAGTCGTGTCCGCGGGGGACGAGGCCGGGGCGGGCGCGTTCTCGGAGGCGGCGGCAGGGGGAACCTTGCCGTGGGGGTCGGGTGCCTCGACGTCCTGTGGGTTGTCGTGGGTCGTGTTCGTGGTATCCATCGATGCCGAGTCTAGCGGGCTGTGTGGCGCTGTGAGCAATTGCCTGAACGTTTGTTACCGGCTCGTGGGAGGGTGTGCATCGGCCAGGTGTTGAGAATTGTTCTCGCAATGCTCTATAATTTTCGGGTACCCGAAAAATCCGTTGGAGCGATGATGATCCCCTCAACAACCCGCCGCGCGGCACTCGCCATCCTCGGCCTCGCCCTCGCGCCCCTCGCGGCGTGCGCGCCCACCTCCTCGGCACACGGCCTCACAGTCGTCGCCACAACCACGCAGATCTGCGACTACGTCACCCAGATCGCCGCAGCCTCCACCGACCTCTCCCTGGATAAGACCGACGCCTCCGGCAAGAGCTCCCACGTGGGCGTCGCCCCCGACAATGCGGCCCTGACCATGAGCCTGACGTGCCTCCTCGCCCCCAACGCCTCGGCGCACGAACACGAGATGACCCCTGCTCAAACCGCGGCCCTGGCCGACGCTGACGTCATGGCCGTCTCCGGCGTCGACCTCGAGCACTTCCTGGACGACGCGGTTGCCTCCTCCGGCTTCCACGGGCGCATGGTCGTCACCTCCGGTGTCCTGACCGCCTCCGACGTCGACAACCCCGGCGCGGCCGACCCGCAGACCCCCTACACGATCGACCGCGGGACCGAGCGCGTCGAGGTCTCCCCCTGGCCCTTCCCGCCCGAAAATGCGGGCGAGGCACCCGAATTCCGCTTCGACCCCCACGTGTGGACCTCGCCCAAGCGGGCCCGCGTCCAGGTCGAAAACCTGGGAGCTGGCCTGGCCGCCGCCGCACCCGACGCCGCCGCCTCGATCAACGCGGCCACGGCCTCGTACCTGGAGGACCTGGACGCCCTCGACGCGTGGGCGACCGCCTCCATCGAGACCGTCCCGGAGGGCCAGCGCGTCCTGTTCACCTCGCACGACGCCTTCGGCTACTTCTCGGGCGACTACGGGATCCGCTTCATCGGCGCGGCGCTGACCGACTTCAACGACCAGCAGGACGCGACCGCCGACCACATTGCCTCCGCCGTGCAGGCCGTCAAAGGACTCGGGCGCTGTCGCGCTCTTCGCGGAAAACTCCAACAATTCCAAGTCCATCGAGGCGATCGCGCGCGGCGCCGGCGTCACCCCCATCGTGGGCGACGACGCGCTCTACGGCGACTCGCTCGGCCCCGACGGGAGCGCCGGAGCCACCTACGTGGGCTCGATTATCCACAACGTGCGCGCGGTGACCGACGCGTGGGGCGGCACCGCCCCGGCGTTGCCCGAACGGCTGGCGGGTCAGTGATGTCTCACCTCGTTTCTTTTGAGGACGCGGCGCTGGGGTATGGCAATACCCCGGCGCTGTCCGGCCTGACCCTCGACGTGGATGGGGGTCAGGCCCTCGCGCTTGTTGGCCCCAACGGCGGCGGCAAAACCACGCTCCTGCGCGCCGTCGTCGGCGGCTGCCAGATCCTGTCGGGGCGCGTGTCCGTCGCTGCGTCGCGCATCGGCCTGGTCCCCCAGAGCGCCGACCTGGACCTGACCTTCCCGGTCAGCGCCTCCGAGGTCGTCACCATGGGCCTGATCGCCGAGGCCGGGTGGGGTCGGCGCATCACCGCGGACATGAGGCGCCGCGTGGGCGAAGCCCTCGAGAAGGTCAACCTTTCCGACCGCGCCTCCCATCGTTTCGGCACGCTCAGCGGCGGGCAGCGCCAACGCGTCCTCGTGGCCCGCGCCCTCGTCGCCCAGCCCGAGCTGGTCATGATGGACGAGCCCTTCAACGGCCTCGACGCGCCCAGCCGCGACATCATCACCGGACTCATCGCCTCCCTCACCGCCGACGGCGTCGGGGTCGTCGTGTCCACCCACGACCTCTCGCTCGCGCGCGACGTGTGCTCCCGGGCCTGCGTGATCGCCTCGCGCCTCGTGGCCCTGGGCCCCGTCGACGAGGCCCTGGCCCCCTCGGTGCTTGCACGCGCCTACGGGTCGAGCGCCGACGAAGCGATTGCGGCGCTGTCATGATCGCCCCCTACCTGCTGCGCCCCATCATCGTCCTGGGGCTGCTGGCCCTGGCGGTGGGGCCGGCCTCGACGCTTGTGAACCTGCGCCGGGCCGAGTTCAGCGCCGAAACCATGGTGCACGGCGTCTTCCCCGGCATCGTGGTGGGCATGGCGGTGGGCGGGCGCGACGCCATCATTCCCGGCGGCGCCGTATGTGCGGCGCTCATTGCCGCCTCCCTGACGGCGGCCTCGCGGCGCCCGCGCTCCTCCGAGGCCACCACCGCCGTCCTGCTGACCGCCTTCTTCTCCCTGGGCATCGTCATCTCCCTGCGTATCGGCGACATGTCCGGTCAGCTCGAATCCCTCATGTTCGGGCGCCTCCTGGACATTACGCCCTCTCGGATGTGGACCAGCGCCGCGGTCCTGGCCGTGGCGGGCCTGCTCCTGCTGGTCACCTGGCGCGCCCAGATTGCCGTGGCCTTCGACCGTGAGGCCGCGCGCGTGAGTGGCATCCCCGTCACATGGATCGACGTTGCCTTCAACGCGGCGCTCGGCGCGATCGTCGTCGCGGCCTCGACGGCCGTGGGCGTCCTCCTCGTCGTCGGTTACCTCATCGTGCCCGGCGCCTTCGGGCGCCTGCTTGCCTCTGGCACGCGCGCGATGGTGGCGTTGGCCGCGCTGTGTGCGCTGGTGGGTGGCTGGGCGGGCTTTGGTGTTGCCCTGCTGCGCGCGCCTCGGCCCCTGTCCCCGCAGGCCTGCGTCGCCCTCGGCGTGCTCGCCTGCTTTGCGCTCGGCTGCGTGATCCGGAAGCTGCGCGACGCTCCCGCGGGGCGGGACGAGGCCTCGGCCGGCTCTCAGGATTCCCTGACCGCGCGTGAAACAGCGCGTGAAACGTGGGAGAGTGCGGGCCGTGAGCGTGAAACAGTGCGTGAAACGCGGGCGTCGGCGCTGCTGATGACGGGGGAGGCCTCGTGATCCTCAGTCTCCTGCTCGTCCCCGCCCTGCACGTCACCCTGATCGGCGCCCTCGGTGGCCTCGTCGGGGCGTTCGCATACCTGGACAAGCGCATCTTCTTCGCCGAATCCGTCACCCACGGCACCTTCCCGGGCGCGGTCCTCGGCGTCGTCATCGCCTCCGCCCTCGGACTGGGACACTCGGGCATGTCGGCCGCTCTCTACGTCGGCGCCTTCCTCGGAACGATCCCGCTGGTTGCGCTGATGCGATCCCTCGCATCGATCCCCGGCATCTCCAGCCAGGGGGCCGCGGGCATCGTCCTGACCGCCGGATTCGCCGCCGGGTACTTCCTGGCTACCTGGTTCAAGCCCCTGCCTCTTGCGGTCAGCTCCTTCCTGACCGGATCCGTCATGACCGTCTCGCCCGCGGACGTCGCCTGGGCGGGGGCCGTCCTGGCGGTCGCGCTCGCGGTTGTCGCCGCTGGGCACCGTCAGCTTCTGGCCCACTGCTTCGACCCCGCCGACCCCGGGGCCGCGCGCGGGGCCTCTCGCAACGAGCGCATCATCCTGGGCCTCATCCTCGCCGCCGTCACCGTCGCGATCCCCGCCGTCGGCACGATTCTGTCGATCGCCCTCATCGCCGCCCCCGCCGCGGCAATCGCCCCCCACGCGCGAAGCTCGCGCGCCTTCCTCATCGCCTGCCCCCTCCTCGGTGCCCTCGTCGGCCTGGCTGGCTTGGTGATCGCCGTGCCCGCGCGGCTCAGCGCCGGCGGCACTATCGCTCTCCTGTGCGCGGGCGCCGTCCTGGCCTCACACCTGCCCGGCTGGGTGCGCGCGCGGAGACAATAAGCGTTATTTTACCCTGTAAAATACGATCAATGAGGCGGTCTCGCGATGCGTTCGCGGGACCGCCTCCGCGTTGGTCCTTGTTGAATGACGCTCGGAACTGCGAGAATACGCGCTTGTGCGGCGACGCGACATGCCACCTGACCAGTAGTATTGGAAAAAGCCTTCCTCCGCAATTAGACTGAGAGAAAATATCGTCTTCGTCCGGTCGGTAAGACCCAGGAGCACGGGAGGCACGATGAATAACACCGCTGCACAGATCGTGGTCATCGACGATCACCGCGTCGTCGGACTCGGCGTCAAGGCCGCGTTCGAGGACCAGGGGGCCGACGCCTCCATTGCCTGGTCGCCGACCGTTCGCGAGGCGCGGTGGAAGCGCGGGCAGGTCGCCGTCCTCGACCTGCGCCTCGCCGACGGCTCCGCCCCCGACACGAACATCGCGTACATCAACGGATACGGGATCCCCGTGGTTGTCTACACCTCCGGCGACGACCCCTACCTGGTGCGACGCGCGATCGCCGGCGGTGCCCTGTCCATCATCCGCAAGAGCGCGCCACCCGACGACCTCGTCGAGGCCGTCCTCGCCGCCGCCGACGGCGTCACCTTCCCCACCCCGGACTGGGCCGCGGCGCTGGACGCCGACGAAGACTTTGTCGCCGAACACCTCTCAGACCTCGAGGCGCACATCCTCGCCCACTACGCCTCCGGTGAGAGTTCCGCCTCCGTGGCGCGTGCCCTCAGCGTCTCCAAAAACACCGTCAACACCTACATCGCCCGAATCCGCGATAAGTACAGGGAATCCGGGCGCCCCGCAGAATCGCGCGTCGACCTCTTCCGACGCGCAGCTGAAGACGGCCTCGTCAGCTACTACGACTAATGCACCCGCGCGACCTCGGCCTCTACGCGCTGCACATGCAGCGCCTCCTCGTCCTGACCTGCGTCCTCGCAGCCATCTTTATCACCATCATCAGCGGACCCCAACTGGTTCCGGTGGGGCTTTCGCGCGCTGAGCTCGTGCAGTGGGTTGTCTACTCGCCGAACCTGATTCTCCCGCTCTGCGCCGGAGCGTGCGCGCTCGCCGCGATACACAAAGCGGTGACCACACGCAAGCATACGCACACGTGGACCGATACCGGCTGGTTCGTGCTCATGCGCCTGTACCTCGCGTGCTACCTTGCGCTCATCGTCGCGTGCACGATCCTGCCAGCCATAAACCTCGGATCCCCGGTGCCCCCGGTGTATTTCCACGCCATCGCCTCCGACACGAACCCGATCCTGGCACTCTACCCACTCGCTGCGATCAGCTGCATCGCCGTCCTGCGCGGACGCTACACGGCCGCCTACCTCAGCGCCATCGCTCCGCTGCAGATCATCGTCATGATGAGCGCCAACCCCGACAACAAACTACTCGAAACATCGGTCGGCCCCCTCTTCTTCCTGCTCACCGCCATGGCCAATGCGGGAATGCTTGAATGGACCCTCATGATCGTGCGCGGCCTCGACCAAACCCGCGCCAACGCCCGCGACGCGGAGCATGCGCTCGCGGGAGAGCGCGCCCAGGAGCGTGCACGGGCACGTAGCAACGGCCTCATCCACGACTACGTGCTCTCGGCTCTGATTCTCGCGTGCAAACGAGGCATCGACGACATCGAGGTGCGCGCGGCAGCCCACTCCGCGCTGTGCGCACTCATCCCCGCCCCACCCTCCAACGGGTTCATGGACGCTACACAGATGCGGGGAGCATTCGAGGCCCTCGTGCGTCCCGGGAACACGCGCTGGAAGCTCGCATGTCACCTTCCTGCAAAAGGCTGGCAGATCCCCGCCCAGGTGGGCGCCGAGGTCGTCGCCGCGACCCACGAGGCACTCAACAACGTTCGCCTCCACGCAGGATCCGACACCTCGGACCCGAGCCAGCCCGCGCGCTGCCGCGTCGTTGTCTCAGCCGGGGCGGACTCCATGCGCGTGACGATCACCGACACGGGACAGGGCTTCGACCTTGAGCGCCTCGCCGAGGGGCGACACGGCGTCCGGGGTTCCATCGTGAAGCGGATGGAGTCGGTCGGTGGCAACGCAACCCTGGCCTCGAAGCCCGGCGGAGGCACGCTCGTGACCCTGGAATGGCGCGACCCCCAGAGTCGACGCTTCCGGCCGCGGCAGGCGATTCGCTCCGCGTTCGCGTGGCGGACCCGCGCGGGTACGCGCGACAAAGACCCGTCGCGCACCGCGTGGGATTCGCAGGTCCGCGCGGCCGCAGAGTCGCGCGGCGCGCGGCTGCTTGTTCTGGTCGGCGTTGTGTTTCATAGCTATATGGTGGCGATCGAATTCAGCCACGGGGCCTACTCACATAGGGGCCCCGTCATCCTCTCCCTCGCGATCATGGCGGTCGCAGGAACCCTGTTGGTGGCACCGTGGCCCGACCGCGTGCCCCCGAAACTCGTGACCTGGGGGAGTGCCGCTGTGATCGGTGTGTCCAACCTGCTGGTGCTCATCCCGATTCGGGGAGCGTCCGCATGGCCGGACTGGTCCGGGTGGAGCGCGGGCGCATCGATGTTCCTCGCTGTGCTGCTCCTCCTGCGTCAGCGCACGGCCGAGGCCGTCGTTGGCTGCGTCGGCTTTGTGGTCGCAGTCGCCGCCTGGGTTGCACTCTCAGGTAGGCCGCCCGGCCTCGTCTTTACCTTCACGATCGGCCACATCATCACGTTCATGTTCTGGTTTGCTCTCGTGTCGTGGTCGGGCACCGTGACCTCCGCGATCGAACGAGCCCTCAAAGCCGAGGAGCAGGCGCGCCTGGAGAGGGAACTGCAGGTGAGCATTAATTCGGCCATGGCGGTCAAGCTCGCTGACGTGTCCGTTCGCGCGCGCAGGACCCTCGAGGCGCTCAGGGATGAAGAAGTGACACCTGAGATCGCCATGGAGGCGCGCCTGCTCGAGGCGGAGCTGCGCGACGAGATCCGCGCTCCCTTCTTCACCGGAACCGCCGTCGTGGAAGCGGCGCGTCGCGCGCGAGGACGAGGGGTCGAGGTCCTCCTGCTCGATGACCGCGGAGGCGAAGGTGTGCGTGGAACCGGGGAAGGGGACGACGACGCACTGTGTTCGCTCATCGTGTCGCGCGCAACCGCCGCACTTGACGAGGCCGTGGCCGGGCGCGTCGTCGTGCGGGTGTGTCCCGCGGGCAGACGGTGGGCCGCGACGATCCTCACCGACGCGGGGCTGGCCGTCGTGGAATCGAAGGCGGCATCGACGAGCGTCTGTTGAGTGGGGAAACCTCGTTCCATCACTGAAGCACTACACGGTTACTGTGTATAACTTGTGATATTTGCGACACTGTGGGGTGTGCGTTGGGGGATACTGGAAGTGTCCTCTGATGGAGGGCGATTCTTTCACATCACAACACAGGTATTAGGAGTCTGACATGACGCGATGGAAGAAGGCGGTCGGCGTCGTAGCGGCCGTCATGGTTGTGGTCTCGCTGACGGCGTGCTCTGGATCAACGAGGACCAAGGGGGGGCGACACGACCTGCGGGGAGTATTTGACGATGTCCTCTGACGATCAATATGAGGCGGTCAAGGACCTCCTGTCGGAGAAGGGGAAGACTCCTTCAAAAGCCATGATTCAGCTGAGTGTCAGTTCCGCGAAGCTCTTTTGTGTGACGGCGGGCGACGATCAGTCCAAGATTCGCGAGATCAACGGATAGGTGGTGCGCGTTCCCACTCATTCACCTTGATGTGCGGACGAGTGAACGTGGCTGTGGGGGCCACCCAATGGGTGGCCCCCACGTATGTCGTGCCTCGTGCGTTGGCTACTTGTTGATATGGCGATCGAGCCAGGCTTTGAGATCCGGGTAAATCGACGGATTTTTCGACAGTGCCAACCACAGGTCAGGCCTCGTCCGAGCGATCTCCGCCTGGACATCCCACGGCGTCGCCGGATCTATCGCGTCGGCGGCAGTGAAGCGGCTTCCCGGCGAGACTGCCGCGCGCGTCATGTCGAGGTCGTCATCGTCGTAGGCGTCGGCCGAGGCCTGCTGAGGCTGAGCGATGTCCGGTGCCTGTTGGGGTGCCGAGGCCTGCTGAGGCTGAGCGATTTGCGGTGCCTGTTGGGGCGCCGAGACCTGTTGGGGCGCCGAGACCTGCTGGGGTTCCGGGGCTTGCTGCAGGGCAGGTGCGGGCGAAGCGAGCGGGCCAACCGAGAACGGCTGATTGACCGGGGCGTCCTTACTGGAGGAGGTGAGAGGGCCAATCGAGATCGGGCGGTTAAGCTCTTCGGCCGCGCTCTGGCGCGGTGCAGGGGCTTCCGGGGCCGGGGGCATCGACGGCGCAATCGCTGTTGGCGCGGGATCCACTGCGGAGGGCGCGACGGAGGCGGGTGTGTGCATCTGCTGAGCCACGGCCTCGTTCGTGAGAGGCTGTGCAACGTTGGCCGCCTGGGGCTGCGAGAACGCCGGTGCCGCGGGCGTCGTCAGAGCGCTCGGCGCCACTTGAGCGGCGGTGGTGGCCTGCGCAACCCACGCCTGGTAGGCCTGCGCCTCCGCAGCGTTGGCGGCGGGCGGGCGCTTCCACGGTTCTGGGTCCTGGGCTGCGAGGGGGTCGGGCAGCGCCGCAGGGCCGAAGTAATCCAAGGCCAGGACCGCTACCGCACCAACAACGATGAACAGCGACGGAAGGAGCCTGTGATCCTCGTCGGACAGTAGGAAAAACCATGGCAGGCCGATGGCGAGCACCGCCAGTGCGATGAAGTGTGGGGTGGTGTGTTTCATTTCCACTTCACCTTTCCTTGTTCACTGATGATCTCGCAGTACGGGTCACATGCCCTCATCGCCCTGATGACGCGCCGTTCCAGATTGGCTAGGCTCCTGGCCTCGGGCACCAGACCGTTGAACTGCAATGCTTGGACGACGCTCCACAGGAGCTGCGTGCCTTCTTTGTCGGTGAGCAGCGTCGCAGACCACTGCGTGAAGGTCAGGCGGCCCTTCGATTGGAAAACGAGACCGGCGGGATCGTCCGAGCGCCATTTGAAGACGCTGGCAGGCCACCACCGTGGGGGCTTTTCGCTGGCCGGGACGTCGATTGCCTCCCACGCAGCCTCAAGGAGTGCGTGAGCAGACACTGATTTCGGGGTGATGAGGTGTGTTCTGCCCACCGCCCCCTCGCCCTCGCGGTGCGCTTTCCGGAAAATCAGCTGGGTGATCTTCGCGGAGATTTCCTGACGCAGCCGTATCCACCCGTAATAGAGGAAGCCGCAAGCGATGAGAATGATGATTGCTATCGCCGTGGTCATGATGTGTTTCTCCTATGAACCAAATAGAAACGCGAAAGGTGTGAGGAAGAAAAGCCCGAGCCATGCTTCGTCCCAATAAGAGGGGGTCTGAGCAGCCGGTGTGCGCGGTCGGTGATAATCAGCGTGCTGGCTGCGGCCCCGGGATCTGCACCTATGAGCTGGAGGATGCCTCCGTGGCCGTGTCCGTGGTTGTGTCCGTGGTTGTGTCCGTGTCCGTGGTTGTGTCCGTGGTCTCAGCCTCAGTCATAGGCCCGCTCGTGCCTTCGTCCGCTGAACTGGTGACGAAATGTGACGCCGCGACGATCAGATCGAAGAGTTCGAGCATGAGGTGCTTGATCATGGCCATCTGCGTCGCGAAGGAGACGATCACGATCTGCTTCGTGCCGGGCACGTGCGCCCAGTAGTCCACTCGCATGCGTTCGAGGTCGAGCTTTTCGGCCTCGGCGCGCAGGGTCGCCTCCTCGGGAGTCTCCTCCTCGGGGACCTCGATCTGGAACGAATCATCCTTTTCAATGAGCACGCGGCGCAGCGCGCGATAGTTTCCGCCCTCGACGTCGACGAACGCGTCGTCCGCGTCATCGAAGCCCATTCGAAGGATGCCAAACACCTCCTCGCTCTCCGTGCCAATCGCAGGGCTCATGCGCAGCCCCGGCGGCTGATAGACCGTGATGTTCACAGGGAAAGGCGCATCCTTTTCCAGCTCCTTGCCGAAGTACATAGCGACGGCGCCGCCTTCCATGGCCTCGGCACACGCATCGACCACCTGATCGTGCATCTGGCGACGCAGCACGGCCGCGTCGTCCGCCGGGCCGACAATGCCCTGGACCATGCGCTCGACGTCCTGTTCCGAGGCCCCCTCATCCGTGATCGCCACGGGGTACCAGGTGCCCGGAAGCGTGAAGATCAGGCGAGGTTCATCGCGGGTGTTGTTATCGCTTGTCATCGTTGATTCTGCTTTCTCGCATGGAGGTCAGATGTCGGTTGGGACGGTGACCGGAACCCACGTCGGACGCTCGGGCTCCGGTAGGAGAATCGGGGCATCCCATTTCTCCGAAGGCTTTTGCCGGTCCGCGTACGCATGGCCGTGCTCGGCGTCGTACTGTCTCTTCATGGCGTCGAGGCCGTGTCCCCGGTTGATGTCGTTGAAGTGTGCCCAGTCGTCGCGGGACGCCTTGACTTCAATTTGTTTTCCATAGGCCTCGGGGAGCGAAGCATACTTCTGCAGGTTTGTGAGGGGATCGGTGGAGAAGTGGTAGTTTTCGACGCGTGCGCGTGCATTGACAGGGTTGGTGTCGAAGCCGTTCATCTTTGCTGCGTAAGTCGCAGTAACCATACTCGTGAAGCTCACGCCTGCGGCGTTGAAGGTCGTCGCCTTCGCCCCCGTAGCGATCGACCCCACCGCAGCTAGTTCGCCGCCCAGGGAGTGCCCGGTGAGGGAGAAATTGCCGTCGGTGACGCCGTTGGCCATCAGGCGCTGTTTGACGGTCGTCGCCGCGAGTATCGCCTGATGGACCTGATCCGAGGTTGCGACCGCCCCGAACACGTCGTTGAGAACATCGCCCGTGTGCCCGAAATCGGTCCCCTCGTAGGACAGGACGTAGCGCCCGTTGTCGTCCCGGAAAAGCGTCGCGTGGAAGCCGGTCTTCTTGTCCTCGAGGATCTTTGGGTCGATGCCGAGACTGCGCAGCTCCGCGGGGCTCACCTCGTGCCAGCCGGGAGGCTCCTTCCAGTCCCCGCGGGGGTGGGGCCTGCCCGCGAGGTCCATCTTGTCCCGGATGAGGCCCTCCCTGCCCGGGCGCGTGTTGACGGTCTCCGTCGTCTCCCCGTTGTCGCCGTAATGGACATTTGCCGGACCCTTGAAGCGTTCTGCAACGTCCAGAGCAGTATTGTAAATCGTCATGGCGAGTCTCTGTGCTTTCGCTACCAACCAAATACAGCTCGCAACCATTGCGATGCCGGAAAGGATGGTAAGCAGAGCAGGGAAAGCTGCCGTAATGAGGGCTGCCAGCGCAATCCCGAGGAGTACAGCCAAGGATAATACCGCAACGATACAAAGGACTATCGCGAGGACCTTAACAACCTCCGCGATCACCTTAACAATCTCGGCGATCACCTTTTTGAGAACCTTCGTTACCCACTTGGTGATATCAGCGAGAACTTGACCAACCTTGTTGATGAACTGAGAGATCTTGTCCAGCCAGTTGTCTTTGGTGGCAGCCATTGCCGTGTCGATCTTGCTGATGGCGCGGCCGGCTGCCTCATCCACCTCTTGGGCGATCTGAGCGATTTCCGTCGATGCGTCGGTCGCCGCCTTCGCAGCCCGACGTTCGTTGCTCATCGCCTGCTGGACTGCGTTTTGTGCGTTCTGGACGTTGACGGAGGGGGGCGTGGGAGCTCTGCAGCTGCTGGAGACGCTTCTTCGTTGCGCTCACCGTGCGCTGTGCGTCGTTGCGCTGCCGGTTGGCGCTCTCCTCCCGGGCAGAGGCCGCGTCGGCGCGCTTGTGGCAGTCGGCGAGCACCGCCTGGTATTCGCGCAGAGCTAGGCCCGTGTTCTTGTATCGGCCGTGTGCCGCCTCCAGGCTCTTCTCGGCGTTTTGTACCTCCTTCTGCGTGGCCGCGACGGCCTTCGACTTCGACGTCGTTACGAACTTATTGAGGTCGTCGATTGCGGATTGGATGCTGTTCGCGGAGGTGATCAGCCCCTCGACCTTGGTTTTGAGGGCGGTGGGATTACCCGGAAGAGTGCTCATTTCTGCTTCCTCCTTAGCGCCTCTGCGAGCTTTCCGTCGAGGTCTTCAAATGTGTCAGCGATGGCGTCGAAGGTTTTCGCCAAGGCCTCCAGGTGATCGCGGAAACGGCCCCGGGTGGTGTCCCAGTTGTTGCCGAACTCGTTGACTTTCCCCGCGAGCCTTTCGTGACCGACAACAGAGGCGATGTCCAAGGCGTCGATTTTGACGTCGTTCAGGAGAGCGGCGGTTGCGCGAAGGGACTTAGACCGGTTGCGCAACTCGCTGATATCGACTTGCAGGTCCGGCATGGGCGTTTCCTTTCTTCAGAGGACCTGGGGCGCGGACGTGTCCTCCCGCGCCCCAGGCGGTGATGACCTTACTTACCGGCTGCTCGTGCCAGTTCCTCGTCGGTCTGCTGGAGAGCTTGCGCGGCCTTGTTCAGGTAGTCGGCCATGCCGTCGATTCCCCGAACCGTGCGGGTCGCACCCTGGGTGAACTCCTGGTAGGAGGAGTCGAAGGCGCCCGAGGCGCGCGACGTGGTGAATCCGTTCTGGACGAGTTGCTGGACGAGTGAGCGCAGCTCGTTGAGCTTGGACTCAAGATCCTGCTGGCCGTTGCGCAGGCGAGTTGCTGCGGACTGCATCTGGTCGTAGGTGACATTCAGGTTTGCCATTGTGTTCCTCCGTTGAGAATTGGATACCCGGGGTGGGTATCGCGGATCTGGTGTGTTCGAGCCGACGGTTCCCACGTCGGATGGGTGATTAGCCCGTAATCTCAAACTATCATTCGGTCTTGTCACTGACGATGGGGACTAGTCCCCATCGGGTTTTGTCATACTCGGGGCACCTGCACTTTCCACTGTTTGCCGGACTGAACAAAGTAGCCGCGACCCGGCACGGCCTCGGCCCCGAAGATGCCGGGGACGGGAACTCCGACGGCGTTCTCGCCCTCACCGGGCGAGGGGCACAGGACGATCCCTGTCCGTCCGCTGCGCACACCGGACGCCAGCGATCCGCCGAATGACCACCCGGAGACGTCGGCCTCGGCCACGACCAAATGACCATTGGCCTTCGCTGAGGCGATGGCGTCCTGCAACTGTTGGTCACACGCGGAGAAAGAGAACTCTCCGATACCTTCAACAAAGAGGACGACTCCCGGCGTGGTCTCCGGAGCTTCTTCCTCGAACAGGTGACCGTGCTTGGCAAGCATGGACGCGATCTTGTCTGCTCCCTGCGCGGTCTCCGTCCACAGCGGTTCCCTCGCCACCAGGGATCGGCGTGCACATGCGTGCAGCATGACCGCATTCGGGAAAGCACTGTGGACGCTGCGTGCCAGCCACCGGACGGTGTTGGTCCTGCCAGACTGAGCGGGGCCGGTGATCGCGAAGGTACCCCCAGGGCGCAGCGGCATCGGGCCAAGCGAACCCGCCTCGACCCCGATGACGGGGCGTCCATCGACAACGCGATCGACCTCGCGCTCCGGTATATCGAGCGGCAGGGAACGGATCGGTGTCGGGCGGGTGCGTCGGCGCATAAACGAGGCGCCTGCCAGTGATTCGATCTCCCTGGCCTGGTCGTAGTCCGTGACGTTCCTGCCGAGGATCGGCAGCTGCAAGAGGTTGGGGTTACCCACCTGCATGGCGCGTCCTGGAGCGCTCGACGCGCTCAGAACATCGCGCGGAAGATTGAAATAGAGGTATGCGTCCTCGTCGGTGAGACGCAGAACCACCTTGCGTTGGAACGACGCGGCGATCGAGTTCGGGATGGCCTGCGGCCGGTCCGCCGACACCGCGAAGTGAACGCCGACTTCGCGCCCGTCCGACAGAATCTGCTGGAAACGGCTCCAGATCTTCGCATGTCGGCCGACGAGCTGGTAGGTCTCTGCGAATGTGGCGATCCCATCGATGAGCACGAGGTATCGGGGCTCGTCCTGCTTACCCGAGAGTTCCCGGTAGGAGGTCAGGTGGCTGGCGTTGACGGCCTTGTAGGAGACAGAACGCTCGTCGACGATGCTACCGAGGAAGTCGATGAGCTTAGCAATCCTCTCTTCGTCGTCGCCCTGGATAACGTTGCCGACGCTGGGGAGCTTCTTCAGCATGTCGAGGCCTCCGCCGGCAAAGTCGAGGGCGTAGACGTTGACGGGACCTGAGCTGGGGGTGATGCCTGCAGCGATAGCGAGCGATCGCAGCGCGGTCGTCTTTCCGGAACCGGAGGCGCCGTAGAAGGCGATGTGTCCGTCCGTGTCGGGTCGGAAGTACTCCACTTCCTGCGACTGGTCCTCGGGATCGTCCAGGACACCGAGGACGATCTTGGCGTCGGAACGCTGGGGTAGAAGCGAGAGGTCGTAGATCGGTGCGAGTTCGGGTAGCCACGGCTTGCGAGGCGCCTGGATGTGCGCGTTGGCCGATGCTGTGCAGATCGTACCGACAACTCGGGTGATGTCGGTAGGGATCTCCTCGCGAGGCTTGGGCGGCTCGGGCGTCTTCCACTTCTGCGGCAGGCCGAAGCCCAGCGCCTCGATGTCAACCTGCGTCGTCTTGAGTCCCTCGGCCGTGCGGGCACCCGGGTAGGCCGACTGGAACACCGAGATTCTGCCGGGGCCTGTCTTTGCCGCAGCACGGCCGGGCGTGTTCTGCGGGAAGTGGGCGGCCATGGCATCCCCGAGGACATCCTGGGAATCATCGGTGTCAGCCATGCGCAGGGCGACGCGCAGGTTCGTGTTCGCACGAAGGTTGTCCTTGATGACGCCCGCAGGGCGCTGGGTCGCCAGGATGAGGTGCAGGCCGAGCGAACGTCCTCGTTGGGCGACGTCGACGACGCCGTCGATGAACTCGGGAACCTCGTTCACGAGCGCCGCGAACTCGTCGACGACAATGACGAGCGATGGGGGCAGTCGGGATCGCCGGACTTCTCGAGGGTGACGAGGTCTTTTGCTCGTTTTTTGTTGAGAAGGCGCTCGCGGTAGTGCAGCTCCGCTCGTAGTGAGGTCAGGGCGCGGCGCACCAGGTAGGGTGACAAGTCGGTGACCAGGCCGACGGTGTGCGGCAGATCCGTGCACTGCTCGAAGGCGGAACCGCCCTTGTAGTCGACGAACAGGAATGTCAGCCTATCGGGTGACACCGATTGGGCCATGCCGAGGACCCACGCCTGCAAGAACTCGGACTTGCCGGCACCCGTCGTGCCGCCGACCAGCGCGTGCGGTCCGTGCAAGCGTAGGTCCAGCTGCATGGGCTCGCTCGCCCCCTGACCGACGATGGCTGACAGGGGAACGGCCGGAATCTTGCGATGGGGGTGCCCCGGTGTGCGGTCGATGATCGAGTGCGAGGCCCTCCACCGTTCGATGATGGCGTTGGGATCGTCCGCCAGTTCCTGGCCAGTCAGATCCACGTAGGAAATGGAGCCTGGCAGATCCGAGTCGTCGTCGACGGGGACTCCCGCGTCGAAGAGAGGGGATAGTGACCGGCCCAGGGCAGCCAACTCCTCGTCCGAGACGCGGTCCACGCTCACGTCCTCAAGCGCGCGCGAGGCGCGTACGTCACCGATGGAAGCCTGCCTGCCGTCGAATGCGATGAACGACCGGCACGCCGCAGGCAATTCGGAGAACGAAGGGGCCATCCACACAAAGTAGATACCTCGATCAGGGCCCAACTCGGCAAGACGGTTCAGGCGAGCGCGGTCCACCAGCACGTCGTCCACGAAAACGACCACCGCGGGAATCGGATTAGGGAACTTCTTCGACGTATCCTGTGCAGAGGCCTCGCTAGAGGAGGCGGAAGCAACCTCAGGGCCGCGGTCGGAGACCTCGCTGGGGTCGCCCTGAGTGCGGGCTTCGAGCAGGCCTTCGAGCGAAGAGAGCAGGACCTTCGCGGAAGCCGAGTCGGAGGCAAGGTGGACGCCGGCACCGAAGGGGGAGTGCGGGGAGGAGCAGTGAGGGAGCCACTTCATCCACTCCCATCCCTGCACGTGATCGGTGGAGGTCATGCAGGTGACGATGACTTCAGCAGGCGAGTACTGTGCCGCCAGCTGGGCTGCGATCGCCCCGCGCGCCTGCCTGAGGACGTCGCTCGGGCCGCACAAGCCCAGGCCTCCGGACGAGCGGATGTCGGCAACGAGTGGAACATTCGTGACCCGCGAGTACTCAACGGCGAGCGCGCGCACCTTGGCGACCGCCTCCGGAAGACCCGTGCGCTGATCCGCCCCTTCGATGGTGACCGTCGCGGTGTCCGTCCCTTGCCCCAGGCGGAACTTCAGGAACTCCGGGTGCTCGGGCCTGCGTATCCACAACGAGCCGTCGCGACGCAGCGCCCCCTCGATGGTCTGCTTGATCGGAGGGAACTGAGCGTGGCGGGACTCCACATCCTCGCGTCGACTGTCATCCAGGTCCTGGTGGGTGACCTTCAGAGCATCTTCAAACTGTGTCATTGCTTCGGTGAACTCGCTTGTCGACTGTCGACGTTGGTCCCACCACGAGCCGATCATGATGATCGGACTCAGGATGATGAACACCAAGCTCGTCAGCTGTCGGGTCAGGAGGAACATGGATGCGCCCATAATCAGGGGGGGCCACGAGGCCGATGAATGGGAAACGCGAGGGCTTGGGGCGGGTTGGTGCATCGGGGAGCTTGATCGTTCGGGGGGTCGCGTGTGTGGGATGACCTGAGGCGACCTGATGAATGCGATGTCCGTGGACTCGCCAGTCGATTCGGGCATCTTTGTCTGGACCAGTTGGATCTGAGTGTCTCCAAGGAGGACCACGTCACCGGGTGTCACCGTGGCCTGCTGCACGCGCTGGTTGCCAACGAGGACACCGTTGGCTGAGTTGAGGTCGTGAATTTCAATGCTTGAGCCGACGGTGATGCGAGCATGTTCCTTCGACACTCGACGGTCGTTGAGCATGATCGTGCACGAGGGAGATCGGCCCACGGTTGTGCCGCCGAAATACAGGGGGACGCACATGCCCTTGTCATTTCCGTCCAGGACGCGTAGCTCGCCCGCCACGCCTCCCGTTGGAGTCGCGTCTTTCGCCGAGGCGATGTCGACAAGTGAACCCGAGTTGAGTCCTGTCTCAGTCACGTATGCCGTTGACGGCAGGACTGAGGTGATTCTTCCGTCCACGGGATCGAGAACCCTGAGCGTCAGCGAATCGGGTGCAGCCAGGGTAGCGGCGCTCTGTCGCGGACCCGAGGAAGCCAGAGCGGCAGCAACATCTCCGACCGTCGCCGTTGCATCGGTGGTGACCAGCAGGTCGATATCCTCGCGGGTACGCCCGCGCAGTGTCAGTTTGATCTTCATCGCCGGTCCTTTCCGGTGAGTGCATCGGGTGTGCTGTTGCGTCGTTTCTCATCGTCGAGCAGATACAGGTCGCTGCTGGAGACCAGCCGCGCCGCGACCGCGTATTCGACCAGCCTGACGCGCCTGTGTGTCGCCAAGGACCCCGGCCTGCCCCGCATGCCGGGCACGCCCATCCGGTCGAGCTTGTCAGCGACGTTGTCGAGCTTTCGGTTGAAGCGGGTGATCGGCCACCCCAGCCGCGCAGCAGCCTCGGCATTGCGCGGGATATCGGTCGCGCCGGAACCAGCCTGCGTCAGCCAGGGTTCGCACAGCGCCAGGATCAGCAGGTACTGCGACGGCGTGAAACGTGCTTCCCCGACCGTGGCCTCGCCGGTGTCGGCGGTGGGGGCGGAGTAGCTGCGGAATGTCGTCCCGCGCACGGTGATGGAGAACTCGTAGGTCGTGGGCCCGGCGGCGAATACGACGACGGCCGACTCGAAGACCAGGGGGATGCGCGCCCCGGGCCCGACCCGAGCCTGCATGGACCCCGAGGCGTCGGCGACGGTGACCGCGATCCGCGACCCGATGTTGTCCAGCCACCACAGGCCGTCGTGGCAGCTGATCCGCACAAGCCTGCGGTGCAGGTAGGGGTTGTCGTCAATGCACAGGTCGGCCTCGCGGCCAATGAGGAACTCCTGATCGGCGCGAACCTCGTAGATTTCGCCGCAGTAGTCGATGACCGCGGATACGTCCTCGGTGGACTCCGGTTGGATACTCGCCGTGCTCATGGCGTTTCCACACATTCGATGGCCTCGTTCGAGGAGCGCCCGTCCGAGTTGCGCACGGCTACCGACAGGCAGGTGCGCCCCGGTACAACCGGAACGGTGACCGTCGTCTCCTTCGTCTGGCGTACAGGGTGGTCCTCCTTGGGGTCCTCGACGTGGTAGAGGTACGTCGTCCCGGTGCCGACCGCGTCCCACGTGAAGGTGACCCCCTCAGGGGTGACCGTGCCCGCCAGACCGGTAATCGATGCGTTTGCGTTGGCCGAGGGCAGCCCGTCGAGTGGAGGCGCATCAGGCGAGGACTGGGCCGGAGCCACCGTGCTTCCTTCGCCGCGCAGCACCGTCCACACGCCGAAGGCGACGCCGCTCACGAGGAGAAGCACGAGCAGGAACCCAGCCACGACCGAGCCGAAGCCCCTGGAGGGAGCCTCCTCGGCCTCGTCCGTCTCAGAGGCCCGAGGCGCGTCCTCACGCGTGGACACCGCGTTCGCGGGACCGCTCTGCGGCGCGCTTGCCGGAGCCGGGGCCGGGTCCACCTTCGCCAGGACGGCGACCGTGCGGTCATCCTCCTCATCAGGGACGGACGAGGCCGGGGCCGGGGCGTGGGAAGAAAACACAGCGATGGGCGCCGCGCAGGTCTCGTCCCCGTCCTCGTCCTCAAAGGTCCCGGCCGGGGCCTCTACCCCCATGGCCTCGAAGGGCGTGGGGGTCAGGCGCAGCGAAGACTGCACGTTTTGAAGCGCGAGGGCGAACTCCCGCGCCGACTGGTAGCGCCGCTTGGGGTCCTTGGACATCGCAATCGCGAGGATGCGCTCGAGCTCCGCGGGCACGTCGCTGCGGCCGATGGCGGGCACCGGGGAGCGCAGCACGCGGTTGAGTACGGAGAGCTCGCGGTTGTCCCCTCCGGGAATCTCAAAGGGGGAGTGGCCTGTGAGGATACCGTGCACGGTGGCGGCCAGGGAATAGACGTCGATCGTGGGACCGAAGGGACCCGTGCCGTCCTGCTGCTCCGGCGGCGCCCACGCCACGGAGAAACCGCCCGGGGATTCCTCGCCCGTTCCCGTTTGCGCGGCGATGCCGAAGTCAGTGAGGACGGGGTGCCCAAACTGGGTGAACAGGATGTTCATGGGCTTGACGTCGCGGTGGATAATCCCGCGCTGGTGGAGCGTCTCCACCGCGCCCGCGATGCGCACGCCGACGTCAAGCGCCTGGGACACGGGGATGCGGTGTTCTTTGGAACGCTGGCCCAGGTGCGGGGGCGGGCAGTACTCCATGACCAGGTAGTGGCGGCCGTCGTCCGCAATTCCCCCCGTGTAGAAGGACACGATGGACGGGTGGTTGGCGACCTGAGCCATCAGGTTCACTTCGGCGTCAAAGGCCGCCGAGGCCCGGGCGTTGGAATCCGGACGCAGGACCTTGACCGCCACGTCGCGTTGGGGCATCTGCTGGCGGAACAGGTAGACGTCGGCGAAACCGCCCGTGCCGAGGTGGCGGACGAACGTTGCGCCCGGAATTGCCGGGGGATCAAGTGGTTGTCGCATTACGCCTCCATTCGGAATGAGATGTTCTCGCCGAGCTCCACGACGTCCCCCGGCTTGAGGACCATGGCCACAGACCCGTCCAGGCGGACGGGGGCCTGCCCGGGGCGCATCAGCAGAGTGCCGTTTTGGGAGCCGAGGTCGTGGAGCCGCACGTCCCAGTCGTCGATCCGCAGCTCGCAGTGACTGCGAGAAATCTTCTTGCCGGGGCTCGGGACAATGGCCAGGCGCGCGGGGGCGCGACCAGCGGTCGGGGTCGAGCGGGGACGTCGCCCGATAATGATGTCCTGGTCGAGGGCGACCTCTTCCCCCGTCGACAGGACGATCCGTCCCAGGTCGGGGCGCGGGACGGTGACGGAGCTGCTGCTCAGCGGAGACGAACAGATTCGACACGACGAGGCGTGGGTCGGGTTCGGGTGCCCCTTCTCGCACAGGACGGCCAGGACCTGCGGACCGACCGCTGCTGAAGCCGCCTGGACGGAGGATGTGTCCTGCGCGGCCTCGGTGGCAATCTGGCGCGCGTACTCGCGCAGCTCGCGGGCGCGCTCCGGGAGCATCGTCTGTCCGTCGTGATCGCCCTCGGCCTGCGTCGCCGCGAGTCGTTGATAGGCGGCGCTGGGCGCGGCTTCCTGCGCTCGCGGAGCGCCTGAGGAGAGTCCGGGGACAGAGTCGATGAAGAAGCTTCCCGGGGGCGGGTCGAATCGGGGCTCGGGTTCTGCTGCCGAGACCGGCGGACCCGAAACCGCCTGACCGGGGACGGGTGGGACTGGATCATCGATGGCGGGCTCCGGTGCCTCCCGGTGCTCTGTCTCAGGCGGGGAGGCGAACGACGGGGGCACGGGAACCGGGTCGTCGTCGATGACATCGGAGTTTTGAATCTGCCTGACGGCCGCTTGCTCGACGGAATACTCCGGACGCTCGGCACCGTAGAGGTATTCGAAGCGGGAACGCACGCCATCCTCCGCTTCCACCTCGAGGGGTTCGTCCGCCGCATCGTCAGCTGTCGCTTCGAGGGGTGGCTTGTCGTCGTCGGGGTCTTCGGCCTCGTCCACGGGGTCGGGCTCGGGTGTCTCGTCCTCGCGCTCGTACCAGGGGATTTGCGTCTCTTCTCCCGAGGCCCCTGAGCCCGATGGCTCGTCGTCGGCAGGAGCGGGGGCGGGGGCAGTCGGCTGGGCGATCACAGGTTCTGCCGCCGCTTCCTCCGGCTCGGATTCCTCCTCCTCGTCGGACGGAGAGACAAACTGCGCGAAGAAGGCCGCAGCGGGGGAATCGTTGTCCTCGGCAGACAAGGAAGCGTCGTCGGCCTCACCCGCAGGCTCGTCAGACCCGGACGAGGCCCCCGCGAGCCAAGAGAGATCGGCGGAGGAACCCTCGCCGTCGGCAGGCGCGTCGCCCGAATCTACTGGGGTGGGATCAGGCGGCAACGGCTCCTCGGGGCTCGCTTGCGCGCCCGCAGAGGGAACGGGTGCGCCGAGAGCCGGGGAGGCCTCGTCCGAAGCGACGACGGCGCTCGCGGAGGAAGCGGGCCCGGAGGAAGCAGGCCCGGAGGAAGCGGGGGAGGCCTCGTCCCAGGCCACGGACTCGACGGGGGAATCGGAGGGCGCGCCGCACGCTACCTCGCCGACCGTACCCGACGCGAGCGTGGCCACGGGCAGGACGGCGCTGAGCGCCTGCCACTGGGCGGCCTCGGGCATGGGACCATCCACCGGCGTGGCGATCCGCCAGCCGGAATGCGTGCGGAAGCGGTGCTCAGACCACGTGATGACGCTGCCCCCGCTCACGGACGTCGGCCCCTCCGGCCCGTCGACGACGACCTCGAAAGCTCCGCGGACAGCGATGTGTGCTTCGCCCGACTCGTCGATGAGTGCGACGAAACTCGGCAGCGCGGCCAGGTTGGCGGCGAAGGCGGAGGTCAGCTCCTGGAGGAGGACAGCCAGGTCCGCGCCCTCCAGCATGAGCTCCCAGAATCGCTGGGCGAGCGCCTCATTGCCGGGCTCGAGGACGACAATCCCGCGCTCGGTCACCGCTGCGGGATAGCCACCCGGCGTCCACGTGCGTTTACGCATGCTGTTCCTCCACTCGCGTTGCATCCGCCAGTTGCTGCTTCTCCATCGGCTGCGAGTCCGCGTCTCCGGCAGAGTTGACGGTCACGTCGTTATCGACGGTTTCATCGCCGGTACTCGACTGACCCCACTCGGGCTCGGCCTCGAGGACATCCGCGATGACGACGGTGATGTTGTCCTTACCGCCGGCACCCAGCGCCTGTGCGATCAACTCGTCGGCTGCCTGCTCGCGGTCCTTCACGTGGCGCACGATCATCTCGATGAGCGCATCCGTCACCTCTCCCGACAGCCCGTCGGAGCAGATCACCCACCGGTCGCCGCGATGCACGGGGACCATGAAGATATCGGCGGTGACATGACGGGTGGATCCGGCTCCCAGCGCCCGGGTGATGATGTTTCGGTGGGGCAGGGCGCGGGCCTCGACGTCGGTCACGTAGCCCGCGTCAATGAGTTCTTGAACCTCGGAATGATCGACAGAGATCTGCTCGAAACTCCCTTCGGAGAGCAGGTACGTCCGCGAGTCTCCGATGTTGAACACGGCGGCGCAAGGCTTACCCCGGTACTCCTGGAATGCGATGCCCGTCAGAGTTGAACCCGGTGCCCGCGAGCCCGTTCCCAGATCCGCGACTGCCAACGCCGCGCGGGATACCGCGGTCGAGAGTAGGGCGGGGGTGGTGAACTCGCCCCGAGCCAACGAGTCACACATGGTGTCGACGACGACCCGAGAGGCGACGTCGCCCGCGTCGTTTCCTCCCATTCCGTCCGCCACGAAGTAGGTGGGGAAGGAAGCCCCCCACGAGTCCTCGTTATGCGTGCGGCGGCGTCCCACATCTGTGCGGGCAGCGTGCGCGACGACGACCCGAGAACCCCCGGGGCCGACCGCTTCGACACACTCGTTACCCATTGACGACCACGCTCCGCTGCCCGTACCGGACGGTGTCTCCGGGCGCCGCGACGATGGGGGAACCGGGCACGACAGGCGTCTCCTGGCCGTCGGCGCGCACAACGACCGTGCCGCCGGTGGAGTGCAGGTCCTCGACGAGAACCCCCTCCCGCGTCGCCGTGAGCACGACGTGAGTCTTCGATACCGTCCGATCCGGGTCATCGACGGGCACGAGGGAGGCAGTGGGGCGCGAGGCCGGGGCGACCGGGTTGCGTCCGAGCACGATCGAGCCGCCGAATGGATAGTCCACGCCCGTGTCGAAGGTGACCCGAGCCGTGTCGTAGCGCACCCCGAGCTGTGTGCGGTCATCGTCGTCATCCTCGTGGTGGGAGGAGGCCGACGCACTCCCCGAATACGAGGACGAGGGCGGGGTGAAGGACAAAGGAGGCTCGGACACCTCGGGGGCTGGCGTGCTGACACCTGTGCCGGAAGTCGACCAAGGCGTTGCCCCGATATAGTCGGAGGAAGGCGCGGGTGCGCTCGCCGCGGGCGAAGGAACGGAGGGCGCTGCCGGGCTCGGATCGGGGATCGCACTTCCCCACGGCACGTGCACCGTCTCCGTTTCCTTTTCGGGCACTGTCGGGACAGGCGGCAGCGAAGCGGCGGCCGAGGACGTGGCGTTCCACGGGTGGACTACCGGCTCGGGCTCCTCCTCGGGCTCGGGGGCGGGGGTCTTGTAGGTGTCGCGTCCCGCTTTCGTGTTGATCGGGACGATGCCCAGCGTGCGGTCGAACCACGTCCGGTTCATCTCGTCCATGCTGGCGAAGCAGATGATCATGGGTCCGAGTCCGAAGGTGAAGGAAGCGATGAGACCCTGCAAGACTAGCTTCCATAGCGATGCCCACCCCGCAGCAGCTCCCGTGTCGTAGCGAACCCAACGCACGCCTACGGCACGCATCATTGGAGTTGCGCCGGTTCGCACGATGACAATCACAAGCATGATGAACCAGGCGAAGCACAAGAAAAGGATCGCAAGCACGAGGTGCTCGATGTCATCCGGTGACATTCGATTGATCATCGCACCCGCGATGATAGAGGAAATGAGCATCTGGGCAGCGGTATAGAAGATGGCGGTCAGGATACGCCACAAGAATCGGCGCCAGATGTTGACTGCGACCGTCCCCGCCAGGTGTGGGGGAACCTCGACGGAGGGCTTTCCCGGGACCGTCATTTCATACATTGTCCGTGCCTTTCAGGGGTGTGGTCTCGTCGGTGGCCGCGGGTGTTGTCTTCTTCGCGCGCCACTGGGCGAGCAGCTCGATGAGGGAATCGACGCGCACGCGCAGAGGAACCCGGCGCATCCGCAGGGAACGCGTCGACAGGAACGCCCAGTAGCGCCGATACCAGGGTGTCTTCCCCGAAATCGCTGCCACGACCTCGTCCCTGATCTCCCAGGAACGCTCCGCGCCCCCACCCTGAGCGCCCGCGTCGGAGAACACGACGGCGTCGAGCGAACGGGCCATGGACACCAGCTCGGTGCACTGCTCGTCCCACCGGTGGAAACCGGTGTCGTCTGGAATGTCGGCGCGGCGGTCCTCCAGCCGCGCGTCGATGGCGCGCGCCTGGGTGAGCCGAGTCGCCCCGAGGGGCACGCGCAGTCCGGTGTCCGTCGCATAGTCGACGACGTCCTCCCATGCGCCCGCGGCGCGTTCCTCATCGGACCCCTGGGTGCGTCTGCGGCGCCGGCGCAGCGCCTTGAAGAGGAGCAGACCCCAGATCGGGGAGAGCGCCAGGACGCCGAGGGCCGTCCAGCCCAGGATCGCCAGGAGGATACCGATCCACGCGGGCCAGCCTTCCTCGTTGTCGTCCGAGTCGTCGAAGGTGTCCGGCGGAAGCTCCGCCGGGTCCTGCGGCGGGTCCGGCGGCTGGAGGACCTGAGGCTTCGGATCGGGCTTGGGCTTGGGGACCTCCGTTTGGGGCACCTGGTCGCGCGGGGGAGTCGGGTCGAAGGCGACCCATCCAGCGCCCTCGAAGGGGACCTCGACCCACAGGTGCGTGTCCTTGCCCGTCATCGTCACCGGTCCCGAGGCCGGGGTCTCCGGGTGGAATCCCATGACGATCCGGGAGGGGATCTGTAGCGAGCGCAGCATGAGGAGCATCGCGACCGCGTACTGGTCGTCGTCGCCGATGAGCTGGTCGGCGCTCAGGAAGTCTTCGATGCGCGAGGTGCGGTGGCCCGGCAGGGAGAGCTGGTCGGAGCCGTCGGAGTAGAAGCCCTCGTCGTGGAGCGTGCGCTGAATGGCGCGGACCTGCGCGATGCCCGGCGCGGCGTCGCCGATCATTTCCGTGGCGGCGTCGGTGACCTCGGAGGGGACTCCCTCGTCGGCTGCTGACGTCGTGCGCGAGAACGCTCGGCCTTCAAGCTCCTCGTCGCTCCACTGACGCGTCACCACGCCGGTGACCCGGTAGGAGTCTCCCTGCGCGAGTCGCACGGTGGACAGCGCAGTCTCGAGGCGGTCGTGGAAGTAAAGCGCGTCAGCGAGCTGGTTAGCCCGATCAGAGGTGTACTCCAGGGAACGCACCCCGTCGACGGTGGGAACCCAGTTCCCCGAGTAGCCCTCGATGCGCACGGTCACGTTCGAGGCCTGGGCGTCGGCGGGCGCGGGAGTCTCGTAGAAGGAGGTTCCGACGTGGCGGAATCCAGACCCGTTGGCGTTCGTGGCGATCTGGATGACCGTCCCGTCATAGTAGTCGAGGGTCGCGAGGCGGAGCCTGCCTCCCTCGGGCAGCCCGTCGACCGTCAGGAGCTCTGTGTCCTTGTCGGTCGTGTTCAGGAAGCGGAACTGCGTGGCCGGTGAGTGGTATTCCTGGAGGTTGAGCGGCGGCTCGACGTAGTCGCGCGCGACCGTGCGGTGCGAATCCGTGACGACGACGCGCGTGAGGGGGACGGCGACCGCGAGGGCCAGGGCGATCAACGTGACCGCGCCGAGGCCTCGGCGCACGGCGGGGTTGGCCGCGCGTTCGTGGAACTCGACGACCCCGCGCCCGCCCTCGCGGCGCGTGCGTCCGGCCACGTGCGCGGACCAGACGACGCCCACGATCACGGTGAACAGGCCGATCGGCAGGGCGAGGGGGGCTTGATGGGAGCTCCAGATAATGCCGAGGAGGCCCAGGATGCCGACGGGAGCAAGCGCCCACGCCGGTCGCTTGGTGCGCAGCACGATGGTGAGCGCGATGAAGGAGGTGACCAGGGCGCTCAGGAAGGGCATGATCGCCGGCCCGACGAAGATGCCGGCGGGCGGTTGAACGGTCAGCAGGTCCTTCCACGAGGTGATCGTGCCGACGACCAGCATCTGGATCGTTCGCTGCGTGGGCAGGACGTGGTAGGCGGTCGTTGTGGGCAGGGCGAGGGGGCCACCGGCTAGCAGGTAGGCGGCGGCCAAGGCCAGCGTCGATCCAATCGTCCTGACGCGAAGCGCGGCGGTGAGCGCGGCGACCAGGACGCCCACGACGAGGCCTCCCAGAGCTGCGACGTACCCGGTGGTTCCGCCAAAGACGGGGCCGTGGATAAGGGCCACTGCGGCGAGCAGCGAGACTACCGCGAGGGCGTCGATGCCGCGCCGGAGCGCGGAGGGGGCCAGGGGAGAAGGGTTCGTCGTCATCCGAGGGCCTTCCACATTCCGATGGCGAAGTCATCCAGGGTGGGCGCGACGACGACCGGCGTGTTGCCGAGAGTACGCAGCTCGAAGTCGGCGTCCATGTCGATGCGCACGCCGGTGATTACCATGTCGAGGGGGAGGCGCGTGAGGGCCGCGTGCAGGTCCGCCAGGGGGGTGCGCGATCCAGAGATGACGACGGCGGTCGAGGCCTGGGAGGCCTCGGTCCCAGCACGCTGGGTCAGTGCGCTGATGCGTTCTGCGCCCAGGACGCGCTCGACCCCGGAGAGGGAGTCCATCGCGTGCATCGGGGTGGGGGTCTTGAGGTGACCGACCTGGGTGTGGACCGACACTTCTTTCGCATCGACGAGGGCCGCGCGCGCCATGGAGGCCGCCGCGGAGACGCCGATCTCGAACTCCTCGTCGCTGGCCCACGCGTCGGTGTCCAGGTCGAGGACGATGAGCAGGTGGGATCGGCGCGTTTCCTCAAATTGGCGGACCATGAGCTTGCCGACGCGCGCCGTGGAACGCCAGTGGATGGCGCGCCGGTCGTCGCCGGGGACGTATTCGCGCAGGGCGTGGAAGGACACGTCAGCGGAGGACAGGTCCTGCGTGGTCGCTCCTTCGATGTCGCGGATGAAACCGACCGTCGAGGCGTTCATGGCGACCGTTCGCGGGTGGATGTAGAGCTCGGTGGCATCGGACCATGTCTGGACGCGGCGGACCAGGCCGAGGCCGTCGCCGCGGATCGTGGAGGCAGGGCCCACGGCCACGACGCCTCGCCGCGTCGTCGCGATTGCGAAGACCTCCTCGTGGTTCTCGTCCCGTCCCAGCGCCGGGCATAGGAACGAGTTCGCGCCCGCGCCGACGCGCAGCTCGACCATGGTGGCGCGCAGGCGCCGAGCCGTGGGGTTGGAGACTGTCAGCGCGCCGAGGGCTTTCTCGCCGACCGTCACGCGCGTGTTGGCGAGCCGCAGCGCGACGGCGTGCCCTGCCCGGCCCAGGGACCACAGGAGGGAGAGGGCCACCAGGGTCAGGCACGTGAAGCCCAGGACCGCGGCCTCGACCCACGAGAACAGGACGCCCGCCAGGGAGGCTCCCGCCCCGATGATCGCCGTTCCCCAGCCGAGCACAGTCAGGGACGACAGGAGTCGCAGGAATGAGCCGAGGCCGGGGACCCGCCGCGCCGCAGCGATGCAGGTCCGCCAGGAGGAGACGACCGTCGCCGACGCGCGCGCGAGAGCGACGCGCGCACGTGTGACGGCGTCGAGGCGCTCGCGCAGGTGGCGCTTGTCGGCGACGGAACGCGGTGCCACGATCCTCAGCCCTTCATGACCGGGGCGGCGACCGCTCCCAGCGCACGCTCGATGACGCCCTCGCGCGTGGCCCCGCCGAACTCGGCGTCGGGGTCCAAGACGAGTCTGTGGGCCCACACGCGCACCGCCAGGGCTTGCACGTCGTCGGGGATCACGAAGTTACGGCCCTGGGCGATAGCCCACACGCGGGCGGCGCGCATCATGGCGATGGCTCCACGCGTCGAGACGCCGATACGGACCTCGGAGTCGGCGCGGCTCGCCTCGCACAGGTCCTGCACGTAGGCGGCGATCGAGCGGTCGACGTAGTTGTTGGCCGCCAGGTCCGCCATGTCGGCGACCGCCTTTGTGGAGATCACGGGGGACAGGGTGCGGGTGCGGTCGGGTGCGGCGGAGCCGAGGATGACGTCAATGCCGGCCTCGCGGCCCGGGTAGCCAATTGAGGTCTTCATGAGGAAGCGGTCCAGCTGAGCCTCGGGCAGGCGGTAGGTGCCGACCTGCTCGACGGGGTTCTGCGTGGCGATCACCATGAAGGGGCGTCCCGTCTCGCGGCGCACGCCGTCGACGGTCACCTGGGCCTCTTCCATGACCTCCAGGAGGGCCGACTGGGTCTTGGGCGAGGCGCGGTTGATCTCATCGGCCAGGACGATCGAGGCGAAGATAGGGCCCTTGTGGAAGTCCCACGACCCCGTCCGCTGGTCGTAAATGGTCACACCCGTGATGTCGGAGGGCAGCAGGTCGGGCGTGAACTGGATACGCGAATGCGTCCCGTGGACGGTGGCCGCGATGGCACGCGCCAGCGCCGTCTTGCCTGTTCCCGGCGCGTCCTCGAGGAGCAGGTGCCCCTCGGCGAACATGCAGGTCAGCGCCAGGCGGATGACCTCTTCCTTGCCCAGGAGTGCCTGGCCGACGTTGTCCGTGATCCTCGTGAAGGAGTCGGCGAACCAGTGGGCGTTGTCTGCGGTGACTTCCATTGTTGTCCTTTGTTGTGCTGTGGGTTGTCTGGTGCTGTGATGAGGGCGTTACTGTTGGCGGCATTGGAACCAGGTGTAGTTACTATGCGGACCCTGGACGAGGTATTCCTCAACGGAACCACCCCAGTTCCATTCGGTGACGCCCCGGAAGTAACCGTTTCCGTCGACCTGCCGTGCCATCCACGTGGGCTTACCGGCGAATGTTCCTTCACACCTGACGGCTACATTCGGCGGCCATCCCGACAGCTCGACTCCCTGCTTGTAGAAGGGGCCGCCTCCGCATGGACCGTTGACGCACTTTCCTGGCTCTCCCTGGTAGCCGCTGGCGCTGCGGGCGTAGCTGGGGGCCGTGGCCCTGGCACACGGTTGACCAGACTCGCGTGTTCCCTTTTCGGTCGAGGTCTGGACAGCCTTGATGCACAGCTGCGCGCTGCCGCCTTCGCCGGGGTTGAACTCGCGGTGTCCCTCACGGGTCAGCTCAATGGTCTTATTCTCAGCTCCCGTGAGGACCAGGCTTGCGCTCCTGCCGCCGTTGTCTGCATTGCTCCAGGAACAATTGACCCACCCGGGTCCGCCGGGCCGACACTCTACGGATGGTTCCGCGGGGGGACCGAAGGAACTCACGGTGCCGCCGGTGACCACAGCTTCGGATGTTTTATCGGTGCCGCTCTTGCGGACGGTCACCTTGACTTGGAGCGTTGCGTCGACACCATCCGTGAGTGCCGGGCTGGTGACGGTGTGAGCGCCATCACTGGTCAGGGAGTCCCAGTGGTCCCCGTCGGGCGTCCACTGGTAGTCGACGACGTCGCTCTTGCTCCAGCCGTTGCCCGGCTCGAACTTGACGTTGAACGCGATCTCCTTCGAGTTTCCCGTGGCCTTCAGTGACGTGATCGTGGGGGCGTTGACTTGGTCGACGGCCCACACGGTGGTCGTCGCCGCGGGCGAGGTGTGCGCGTCGGGATCCTTTGTGTCGTTGACGGCTTTGACGCTGATGGAGACCTGCTGCTCGTGGTAACCGACCTTGACGGACGTGGAGGTGGACGGAGCCTTGACTTCAACCGGGTCGGCGCCGTCCGCGCTGACCTCGTAGTAATCGATGTTACGACCGTTCGTATTGGACGGTTCGTACCACGTGACCTGCGCGGTGCCATTCGAGAAGGTGGCGCTGACGCCCGTCGGGGCTCCCGGCGCTCCGTAGGGCTTCGCCGCGTCGGAGAAGGGCGACCACTCGGACGTGTAGTTCTTATTGCGAGCCCTGACCCGAACCCTGTACTCGCGGCCATTCGTCAGGCCGGAGATCGTCAGGGACGTCTCGTTTGCGCCGGCCGGTGGTACTACTACATCGGCCGGCGAGAGCTCCACGTCGTAGCCCTCCAGGTCGGAACCGGTGTTGACCGGAGCTGTCCACGACACGGTGATGGACCCGTCGCCGGGCTTCACGGTGGGCGCTCCGGGGGTTTCGGGCTTGGCGTCGATGAGGACGCTCGTCTTGTTGGAGGGATCGGATTCCCCGACCTCGTTCGTCGCGGTAACCGAGAAGGTGTGCTCGGTGCCGTTCGTGCGCCCGTCGAAGAGGCACTCGGCGACAGCGCCGCAGGACTTGGAGTCGCCCTGCGTGTGGTCGGTGACGGTGAAGGAGGTGATGGGGGAGCCGCCAGTGGTGCCCGTGCGCCACGACACCAGGGCCGTGCCTGCGCTGTTGGAGACCGCGCTCGCTCCGGTGGGCGCGCCGGGCTTATCCAGGACGGTCGCCGTGATCGTTCCCTGGACCTCGCGCTCGACGTCCTTGGTCGCGTCCTGCACGCGGTAGGTCACGGTGAAGGAGCCGTTGAAGCCGGCGTCGGCCTGGATGGTCATGGTCGACCCTGAGGCCGTGGCGCTGCCGCCCGCGGAGGTGGTGGGATCGCCCATGATGGTGAGGGGCCCCTGGTCGGCCAGCGGGTTGGTCGCGTACTCGGAGACGTCGACGGTCTTGGATTCCCCGGCCTTGAGGGTTATCTGGCCCGGGCTGGTCTGCACGAGCGGCTTGGAGGACGCGATGACGTTGACGGGCACGCTCGCGCTCGCCGAGGCGCCCTGCTGGTCGGTGACCTCGATGGTCAGCTGCCCGGCCTGGCCCTTGGGCGCCTCGGCGTCGGCGGACACCGACAGGGTGGAGCCGGAGGCGGAGGCGCTGACGCCCTCCACCTGCTTATCTGTGATCGTGTAGGTCATGCCCGCCGGGTCGTCGCCGTCGGGGTCGCTGACCCACTGGTCCATCGCGATCTGGGAGGCGTCCTCGCCGGCGGCGACGTCGACGCGGGTCGGCACGATGCGCGGCGGGCGATTGTGGGCGGATTCGACCAGGACGGGCAAGGCCAGCGTGGACACGATACCCGTCGCGTCGGAGGGGTCAGAGCCGTCCGTGACCTCCACGATGATGGAGGTCGGGCCCGAGAAGTCCTCCAGCGCAGTGTAGGTGAGCGTGCGCGTGTCCTTGACCAGTGTGGAGCCATCCCAGCCGAGGCCGGCGCTGGCCTTGGAATCGCCGGTCAGCTGAACGGAGCGCCCGGACCTGGTCAGAATGTAGTCGTTGAGCGCGATTTCCTTGGTGACGCCGGCCGTGACCTTGATCGGTAGGGCGCGGGTGTCCAGCGTTGGCCGGGTGATCTCGGTTCCGGGCACTCGCACAACAGCCGACGCGGACAGTCCGTCGTGGTCGGTCACCGTATAAATGACGGTCTGCGGCTTCGGGGACAGGGGAATCGTCAGGGTGTCGCCGGAGGTGCCAATGCCCGAATCCGGGCTGGAGAGCGTATCGTCCTGGATGTCGCCGTCGGGGTCCTCATCGTTTTTCAGCACGTCGACCGAGACGGACCCGGAGGCTGCCTGCACGTCGGCCAGGGACACCTCGTCGTCGCGGGCGATGGGAGCAAGGAGCGGTGCGGTGGGGGTGACCACGACGGAGCACACGCCCTCGGCGCGGCCGCCAGCCCCGTCCTCGATGGCGTAGGAGATCACGTGCGTGCCCTCCTGCTGGGGCGCCGTAAAGACGATGCGCCCGGAGCGCTCCGTCACGTCGATGCCCGCGGGCGCGGACACGGACCCCTGCGCGAGGGTCAGGGGATCGCCGTCGGGGTCAATGTCGTTGGCCAGAACGGCGACCGACACCTTGGTGCCCGGACGCACCCTCACGGAGTCCGGCATCGCGACGGGCGCCTGGTTGAGGGAGGGACGAGGCGCGACGCCGACGCGGATCCCGCCGATGGCCTGCTTCCCCAGGGCGTCCTCGACGACGTAGGTGAAGGAATCCGTTCCCTGGACGTCGTTGCCGGGCGTGTACTCGAAGTTCGACCCCACCTGGGTGACGGTCCCGAGGCGCGCCGACGAGGCCATGCCGACGAGCGTCACTGAGTCGCCCTCGGCGTCGATGCCCTCCAACGGAATGGGGATCGTGACCTTGTGCCCGGCGACGGTGCGGGCGATAACGTCCTTCGGGCGAGGCGCGGTGTTCGTGTCCTCGTCCATGGCGACGACGGTCAGGTTGACGACGGCCGAGGCGACGTTACCGGCCGTGTCGGAGACCGTGTAGACGATGCGCCCCGAACCGGGACGGGAGCCGCCGCGCACGCGAACGACGTTGTTCGAGACGAAGACGCTGCCCAGGTCGGCGGGGATCTCGTGCTGGAGTTCGCTGGAGACCGTGAGCTTGAGCCCGGCGGGGGAGCGGTCGTTGTCCAGGACCGACACGGAGGCCACGTCCCCGACGCGCACGACCAGGGAATCGTCGTTCAGTTCGGGCGGCGCGGATTCGGTGTTGGCGGGGGCGGGCAGGATCGTCACCGTCGCCGAGGCCGTGGCAACCCCGTTGGACACCGTGTAGGTGAACGATGCGGGGTTTGAGAGGCCGGAGGGTGCGGTCACGCGCACCATCTGGCGGTTGACGAGTGCGACCGCCAGCGGTGAACCCGGGGGCACGTCTAGTTGCTGGACGGTGAGGACGCCGCCGGTGGGGTCCGAGTCGTTGGCCAGCAGGTCCACGAGCACTTGCCCGCCGTCGGGCAGGACCCCGAGGTCGTCCTCGGTGCTGGGTGGTAGGTCGGAACCGGTGGGGGCGACGTCCACGCGGATGATGCCGGTCGCCGTCGTGGGGCCGTCCGTGATCGTGTACGACAGGTAGTAGGTGCCGGCGGTGTTGCCGTCCACCGTGATTGTTCCCGCCGTCGAATCCATGACGGCGGTGATGCCGGCGGGAACGTCGTCCACAGAGACGAGCCTGAGCGTGTCGGAGTTGGGGTCGGTGTCGTTAGCCATCGGCGAGATCGACGCGGATGCGCCTTCGCGCACGACGAGGTGGTCGGCGTTTGCGACCGGCGGCTCATTGGCGCTTTCCTTGACGGTGACGTTAATCGAGCCGTCGCCCGCGTCGCGCCCGTCGGACACACTGATCGCGACCGCGTCCTTGCCGGGAGCGTGCCCGGCATCGATGATTTCAACGTTGCCGTTTTCGTGGGAGTTCACCGTCATCCCCGTGGGGGCGGTTGCGCCAGCCAGGAAGAAGGGGTCTCCGTCGGGGTCCACCCAGTTCGTCAGCCCGTTGACGGTGGTCCGACCGCCCTGGCCCACGGACACGGAGGGCACGATCTTCTGCACGGGCGCCTCGTTGACGTCGTCGCCGTGGACGGTCAGCGTCACGTGGGCCTGCGCGGTTCCGCCCCGCCCATCCGAGACCTCGTAATCGAAGGTCGACGTGCCCGACGCGTCCTTGTTGACGGCGATCTGCAGGGCCGCACCCTCGCGGGCGACACTGACCTGCCCGAGGGAGGGCTGCGTGAGCGCTGAGGCCGTCATAAAGTCGCCGTCGGCGTCGGAATCGTTCATGAGGACAGGAAGGATCGCGGTCTTTCCCGCGCGCACCCCGAAGTCGTCGTCCACGGCCTCGGGCGGCGTGTTGTCCTGGTTACGGTCGGGCGCGACCGTGTTGTCGATGTCGTCGACGGACTGGTCCTCGGTTTCTTTCTCAGACTCGAGTTTCGATTCCAGCTGATCCCAGTTGTCGACCAGGATCATGTCGGAGTCGGGCAGCCACAGGCCGTCCTTCTCGATGTCGTTGAGGACGATGACGTCGCGGTTGGTGCGGAAAATGGCCTTTTCGGCGCTCGCGAGGGAGTCGACGACCATCTCCCGGTCATCTGCGTCGGAGGGGCAATCCCTCACGAACGCGCCGGTCACCGACCAGGCCGCGTAGGCACACTTGTTATGCAGGACCGGGCGGGTGGGGGAGCCCCCGGCCGCTGCATAACAAGTGTGCCTGTGCGGGGGTGGTGGTGGGCGTGCCGCCGCCAATGGGAACCCTGATGAGGGCGTCGGGGGAGGAGAGCAGGACCTCGTTCGTCTTCGGCCCGGTGTCCTGGAGGACGACGCGCTCACCGTCAATGCGCTGCGTCTTGCCGCCCGGCAGGTAGAGCGTGGAAGTGTCCTGGTCCCAGACGACCACGTCGGTTCCGACGGCCGCGATCTGCAGGTAGTCGGTGGCGCCGATGCCCGTCAGGGGTGTGGTCGTGGTGTCCGTCAGCGCGCCGCGCTTCAGCAATGACGTCACGCGCCCAGCCTCGGCGGACACCGCGTGCACGTTGCCCTCCAAGTCCACGGTCGTGACTGCGCCGGGCACGTCAGAAATACTGGCGTCCGCATCGTCCGCGTTGATGGGCGCGGGGTGGTCAGCCTGCTGCGCCCACACCTTGCCGTTGGGCGCGTCCGTGACCGCGATCGTGCCGCCGCGCACGTCCGTGGTCATTCCCCGGTAGTCCACTGCCGACGTCAAGGTGGCCGTTGTGACGTCAATGGGAGCCAGCGTGTTGGCCACCTGATCGGAGAGCTGGACCTGCTCGCCGTTTTGGAAGACGTCGAAGGTGGAGGAGGCTGCGTGCAGTCCCGCGTCCATGAGGCGGGCGGGAACGTTTACGTGTGCGACGATGCCACGCTTCGCGTTGGTGACCCACACGCCGCCGTCGTTGAGGTCGACCTTGGTTTCTTCGACGCCGGGGGCGATGAATGCCAGCACGACCGAACAGACTCCGAGGGCTGCGACCGCGCCGGTGAGGACCGATTTCTTGGGGCGTCGAATACGCATACTGAGACTCCGAGAGCAACACGTTAATGGGTATCTATCTCATGCTACGTCAGCCCCTGATAGCGCCTGGCTCTCCCTTTGTACAATTTCTAGTACAGTCTTGAGGTCCTCATCGAACCCGCGCCGTGCGCGCACTGGAAAGCAGTGAGACGATACCGGCATGGACGCCGCGACCGACTCGACCCGACCCGCGACGAGTGCCCAGGCCTCGTCCCCGAATCCGCGCGACGAGCGCGGAAGCGACCCCTACCGTCAGCCGGGAGGGTCGATCCTGCTGGCCGCCACCCCCATCGGTGACGTGCGCGACGCGTCGCCCCGAGTCGTCGAAGCCTTGCAGGGCGCAGACATCATCGCCGCAGAGGACACGCGCCGTGCGCTCGCACTAGCCTCGCGCCTGGGCATCAAGCTCGGCGGGCGCCTGATCGCCCTGCACGACCACAACGAGGCCGAGAAGGCCGCGGGCATCGTCGAGGCCGCCCAGGGCGGAGCGCGCGTCGTCTTCGTCTCCGACGCGGGCATGCCCACCGTCTCCGACCCGGGCTTCCGCCTGGCGCGCGCCGCCATCGACGCGGGCGTTCCGCTGTCCGTCCTGCCCGGCCCTTCCGCGCCGCTCGTCGCCCTCGCGCTGTCCGGCCTGCCCTCCGACCGCTTCGCCTTCGAAGGCTTCCTGCCACGCAAGGACGGGGAGGCCACGCGCTACCTGGAAGGCCTGGCCACCGACCCGCACACGCTGATCTTCTTCGAGTCACCCCGGCGCGCGGCCGCCACGCTCACTCGCATGGCCGAGGTCTTCGGGGCGGACCGGCCCGCCGCGCTGTGCCGCGAACTCACGAAGGACTACGAGGAAGTGCGCCGCGGCACGCTCGGGGAACTCGCGGAGGGGGCGGACGACATCCTCGGCGAGGTGACCATCGTCGTCGCCGGATACGAACGCAGCGCGCGCGCCGAAGACCACGTCGGCGCGGTCCTCGCGCTCGCGGCTGAGGGCATGCGCCTCAAAGACGCCGCCGCCGAGGTCGCCGCCGCAACGGGCGCGCGCAAGAACGACCTCTACAAGGCCGCCCTCGCCGCGAAGTGACGAGGCTGGGGCGTGGATCTGTGATCAGCGTGGCCCACGCGGATAGGAAACGACTAGCTGGATAGGTTATCGCCTCGTGGATAGCTTAATAACCTATCCGGATGCCCTGTTTCCTATCCGCACGTGCGCAAGCTATCCACAAGCGTGCGCCTACCGGCTGCGATGCGGCAGCACCCGAGCCTCAGACGAGCAGAACGCCCTCCGTCATCATCCACTCGCGAGCCTGCTCTCCCAGCTCCTCGGAGACGGGGGCGGTCAGCTCACGCAGGACGCGCGTCGGGAATCCGGCGCGGACAGCGTCCACGGCCGTGCACGCGACGCAGTGCGACTCGGCCAGGCCCACGACGTCCACCTCGGTGATGCCAGCGGCGCGCAGCGCCTCCTCCAGCGTCTTGCCGTCCTCGGTCGTCCCCTCGAAGCCCGAGTAGGCGGCCTCGTACTGGCCCTTTTTGACCGTCACGTCCGCGTTCACGTTCGCGAGCGCCGGGTGCAGCTCGGCCTCGTCCGTGCCCGCCACGCCGTGCGGGGGCCACGTGTCCACGAAGTCGGGGTTCTCGGAGAAGTGTGCGCCCGGATCGATATGCCAATCCTGCGTCGTTACGATCAGCTGGTACTCCCCGCGGTGGGCCTCCACGTAGGCGGCCACGGCCTCGGCGACCGCGTTGCCGCCCGTGACGGGCAAGGCACCGCCCTCGCAGAACGTGGGCTGAACGTCGACGATGATGAGCGCGCGGGTCATGCTTCCTCCATGAAAGTGGTGTTTTGGCCAGGATAACACCGAGCGCACTTCCCGCGGAGAGCGTGCCTTTCCCGCAAAAAGGTGCCGGTTCCCCGTTTGAGCCTGCCAGGCAGTATTGTTAGGGGCTATGAGTCGTATTCTGTCCGCCGTCGCATGGCCCTACGCCAACGGCCCCCGTCATATTGGCCACGTTGCGGGATTCGGTGTCCCCTCTGACGTTTTCTCCCGGTACATGCGAATGGCCGGCCACGACGTCCTCATGGTCTCCGGCACCGACGAGCACGGCACCCCCATCCTGGTGGCCGCCGACGGCGCTGGCGTGAGCGCGCGCGAACTCGCGGATCAGAACAACCGCCTCATCGTCGAGGACCTCGTGGCGCTCGGCCTGTCCTACGACCTCTTCACCCGCACGACCGCCGGTAACCACTACCGCGTCGTCCAGGACATGTTCGCCACCGTGCGCGACAACGGCTACATGATCGAGCAGGTCACGCGCGCCGCGATCTCCCCGTCCACCGGCCGCACCCTGCCCGACCGCTACATCGAGGGCACCTGCCCGATCTGTGGCGCCGAGGGCGCGCGCGGCGACCAGTGCGACAACTGCGGCAACCAGATGGACCCGACCGAGCTCATCAACCCGCACTCGCGCATCAACGGCGAGACCCCCAACTTCGTGGAGTCCGTCCACTACTTCCTCGACCTGCCTGCTCTGGCCGAGGCCCTGTCCGCCTGGCTGGACGAGCGCGAGCAGTCCGGTACCTGGCGTCCCAACGTCATCAAGTTCTCCCAGAACTTCCTCGAGGACATCCGCCCGCGCGCCATGACGCGCGACATCGACTGGGGCATCCCGGTCCCCGGCTGGGAGGACCAGCCCACCAAGCGCCTCTACGTGTGGTTCGACGCCGTCATCGGCTACCTGAGCGCTTCCATCGAGTGGGCGCGCCGCACCGGCGACCCCGAGGCGTGGCGCAAGTGGTGGAACGACCCCGAGGCCCTGTCCTACTACTTCATGGGCAAGGACAACATCGTCTTCCACTCCCAGATCTGGCCCGCCGAGCTGCTCGGCTACAACGGCCAGGGCGCGAAGGGCGGTGCCCCCGGTGACCTGGGCGTCCTCAACCTGCCCACCGAGGTCGTCTCCTCCGAGTTCCTCACGATGGAGGGCAAGAAGTTCTCCTCCTCGCACGGCATCGTCATCTACGTGCGTGACTTCCTCTCGCGCTACCAGGCCGACGCCCTGCGCTACTTCATCAGCGCCGCCGGCCCGGAGACCTCGGACTCCGACTTCACGTGGGCTGAGTTCGTGCGCCGCACCAACGGCGAGCTCGTCGCCGGCTGGGGCAACCTGGTCAACCGCACCGCGTCCATGATCGCCAAGAAGTTCGGCGAAATCCCCACCCCCGGTGAGCTTCAGGACATCGACCGCGCCCTCCTGGACGCCGTCGAGGCCGGTTTTGAGACCGTCGGCAACCTGATCCGCCACCACCGCCAGAAGGCGGCCCTGTCCGAGGCCATGCGCCTGGTCGGTGAGGCCAACAAGTACGTCACCGACACGGCGCCCTTCAAGCTCAAGGCGCCCGAGGAGCGTGAGCGCCTCGCGACCGTCCTGTGGACCCTCGCCCAGGCCGTCGCGGACCTCAACCTCATGCTCTCCCCGTTCCTGCCCCACGCCGCCAACGACATCGACCGCGTCATGGGTGGTGCGGGCGAAATCGCGCCCATGCCTCGTATCGAGGACGTCGCCGAGCTCGACCCACAGGTCCTGCCCGCCGACTTCGAGGGACGCGATGGCTACCCGATCATCACCGGCGACTACACGAAGGTTCCGACCTGGGAGCGTCACCCGATCACGGCCGGTACCCCGATCGCCAAGCCCACGCCCGTCTTCGTCAAGCTCGACGAAGCAATCGTCGAGGAGGAGCTTGCCCGCTACGCGGACGCTCGCCCCGACGACGTCACGGGTGCCTGAGCTGGGTTTCGTTGATCTGTCGGGCTTTGCGACAGATGTGACGGACGTTTGACAGCGCGCGGGTGGGACAGAAACGTCCCGCCCGCGCGCTTGTCTATGCGAGGGTGTTACCTTGTGGTCATGGCCGAAGATTTTCTCGCGTCCGCCCTCGCTGCCGAGGCCTCGTCGCGCGCCCCTCACGATCCCGACTACCCCCTCTTCCACGTCGCCCCGCCCGTGGGTCGACTGAATGACCCGAACGGCCTCATCGAGGTCGACGGCGTCTATCACGCGTTCTTCCAGTACACGCCCGAGCACCCGCGCCGACTCGTCTACTGGGGCCACGCCTCCTCGACCGACCTGACGCGCTGGGACTATCACGCCCCCGCGATCCTGCCCGACACCCACCAGGACGCGAACGGCGCCTACTCGGGCACGGCCATCGAGGTCGGCGACCACGTCGAGCTGTGGTACACAGGCAACTACAAGGACCCTGAGACGGGGGAGCGCGAGGCCACCCAGTGCGTCGTCACCACGACCGACATGGTCCACTTCGACAAGCTCGTGCCCCCGATCATCGAACGCCAGCCGGACGGCTACACGGCCCACTTCCGTGACCCGCAGGTGTGGCGCGACGCGGACGGCTCCTACCGGATGCTGCTCGGCGTCCAGCGCGAGAACCTCACGGGCGCGGCCCTGCTCTACCGCTCCACGGACCTGCGCGCGTGGGAGTGCGAGGGGGAGATGACCTTCCCCGATGCCGGTGGCGCCTTTGACGCCTTCGGTTACATGTGGGAGTGCCCCAACCTCGTGCGTCTGACGGACGAGGAAACGGGGCAGGCTCAGGACGTGCTCATCTTTTGCCCGCAGGGCATCTCGCCCGAGCGCGAGGGCTTCGAGAACATCTTCCCGTGCGTCGCCGTCGTCGGCGAGCTGGTGGGAACCGAGCTGCGGGGTGCCGATGGCTCCTTTGAGGAGCTCGACCGCGGCACCGAGTTCTACGCGCCCCAGATCATGGCGCGCTCCGCGTCCTCGGACCCCGGCGCCCCGACCCTCCTCTTCGGCTGGGCTGGCAACGCCAGCGAGGACGACCAGCCCTCCATTGAGACCGGCGGCTGGGTACACTGCTTCACCGCCCCGCGTGCCCTGACCCTGCTCGCAGGCCGTGTCATCGCGCGCCCGTACCTGCCGGGCCTGCCGCTCGCCCCCGCGACCCTTGAGGGGGCGCCCACTGACGAGGCCGGGGCGCGCGTCGTGGAGCTGGCCGACTCGCGCTCGTGGCGCCTGGCCTTCGATGCCTCCTATGAGGGGGCCCTGTCCGTGCGCATCGGCTCCGAATCCGGCCTGGAGATCACCCTGGAGGAGGGCCGCCTCACCGTCGACCTGACGGGCACGCGCTACCCCCACGGCGGCCGCCGCGTCGTCACCCTGGACGCGGGCGAGGCCGGCCGCGTCGAGATCCTGTACGACCGCTCGATCACCGAGATCTACCTGGGCGACGGTTCGCGCGTCTTCACGACCCGTACCTTCCTGCGCGGCGAGGGCGCCGGAGTGGCGCTCTCGGGTGCCGCCTCCGTGACGAATGTGAGCGCCGCGCGCGCCGACTGAGCGACCCGAGGACGAGGCCGTGGCTGCTTGAGTGGCCACGGCCTCGTCCCATGTGGTGCGAGTCTCATTGCGCTGGCGTGAGATTTTCTCTGATCACCTTGCCAAAGGGGGTTCTGACGCCATAGTATGTCAATCGATTGCTACACACCGCCCAGCGCGGCGTAACAATGGCGTTGCGCGTGGGGTTTTGAGAAAGGAATGTGGTCGGCAATGGATCACGCCAAGGTGGCAGGAGAGGTCGTCGAAGCAGTCGGCGGCGCATCCAACATCAGCGCAGCAGCACACTGCGCAACCCGTCTCCGCCTGGTGATCGCGGACGAGTCCAAGATCAACCAGCAGGCCCTCGACGACAACGAAGATCTGAAGGGGACGTTCGCCGCCGGCGGCATGTTCCAGATCATCGTCGGTCCCGGCGATGTCGACCAGGTCTACGCCAACATGGTTGCGAACCACGGCGTACGTGAGGTCTCCAAGGATGAGGCCAAGGAAGAGGCCGAGGCTGGCGGCAATATCTTCTCCCGCTTCGTCAAGATGATCGCGGACATCTTCGTCCCGGTCCTCCCGGCCCTGATCGCCGGCGGTCTGCTCATGGCCCTCCACTCGGTGCTCACGGCCAAGGGCCTCTTCGGTGCGAAGTCCGTCATCGAGATGTACCCGGCGATGACCGACTACGACGCGCTCATCAACCTCGTCTCCTCCGCTGCCTTCGCGTTCCTGCCCGTGCTCGTCGGCTTCTCCGCCGCCAAGCGCTTCGGCGGCAACACCTACCTGGGTGCCGCGATGGGCGCCGCCATGGTGTCGCCTTCGCTGCTGTCCGCCTATTCCATGACCGACGCGGCGGCCGCCGCCAAGTTCTGGGCTTACACGGACCAGTCTTCCGTGTGGAATCTCTTTGGCCTCGAGGTCACCAAGGTCGGCTACCAGGCGATGGTCATCCCCACCCTGGTCGTCACCTGGATCATGTGCCTCATCGAGAAGAGCCTGCACAAGGTCCTGAAGGGCACCGCGGACTTCCTGCTCACCCCGCTCATCACCCTGCTGATCACCGGATTCCTGGCCTTCGTCATCGTGGGTCCCGTGACCCGCGAGCTCTCCAACTACCTGACCTACGGCATCAACTGGGCGTACACGACGCTCGGCGTCTTCGGCGGCCTCATCTTTGGTTTCTTCTACAGCGCCATCGTGGTGACCGGCCTGCACCAGTCGTTCCCGGCCATCGAGATCCCGCTGCTGCCCTCCAACGGCGGCGTCGGCGACTTCATCTTCCCGATTGCCTCCATGGCGAACGTCGCGCAGGGCGCGGCCGCTCTGGCCGTCTTCTTCAAGACCCGCGACGCCAAGCTCAAGGGCCTGGCCGGCGCCGGTGGCGTCTCCGCAGTCTTCGGCATCACCGAGCCCGCCATCTTCGGCGTCAACCTGCGCCTGCGCTGGCCCTTCTACTGCGCCATGGTCGCGTCCGCCATCGGCTCCGCGGGGGTCGCCCTGCTGAACGTGCGCGGTCAGGCCCTGGGTGCCGCCGGCTTCGTCGGCTTCGTGTCGATCATCCCCACGTCGATCCCCGCCTACCTGGCCCTCGAGGTCCTCGTCTTCGTCCTGTCCTTCGGCTTCACCTTCGCCTACGCCATGACGCGCGGCAAGGCCGACATGGAGGGCCGCGCGCCCGCCAAGAAGGAGGCCGTCGTGGCCGCCGCGGTCGCGGCTCCCGCTGGCGGTGCGGCTCCTGCCGCCGCCCCCGCCCCGGTTCCGTCCTTCTCGGACGAGGCCAAGGCTGACCTCTCCGTCAGCTCGCCGCTGGCAGGTACCGTGGTTCCGCTGGAGCAGGTTAAAGACGAGTCCTTCGCCAAGGGCATGCTCGGCCCCGGCATCGGCATCGAGCCCGCCGACGGCCTGGTCGTCGCTCCCTTCGACGGCAAGGTGACGGTTGCCTTCCCGACCGGCCATGCCTACGGCCTCAAGTCCGCCTCCGGCGTCCAGGTCCTCATCCACGTCGGCATGGACACCGTCAAGCTGGATGGCAAGGGCTTCACGCCTCGCGTCGCCAAGGGTGACATCGTGCGCCGCGGCGATGTTCTCGCCGAGGTTGACCTCGACGTGATCCGCGCCGCCGGCTACGAGACCATCACCCCCGTCGTCGTGACGAACAAGAAGAAGTTCGGCGCTGTCACGCCGCTCGCGAGCGGGCAGATTCAGCGCGGCGACCAGCTGCTCGAGGTGGCCCCCAAGGAAGCCTGAGCCTTCCGGGAGTCAGTCCCGACGTACCGGGTGGGCGGCATCAGCATCGCGCTGGTGCCGCCCACCGTTTGTCTGCTCTCGTGGGGCCCTCTGCGTGCTGGCTGTCGGCGCGGGGATATGGTCGGCGATTGCGATGAGGGTTTGCGGCGCGCTGAATGATCAGTGGGGGCCTTGTGTGAACGAAAGGGGGCACCTGCGCCCTTGAGGTGGTGGTGTTAACCCCTTCAGGCGCAGTTGGACCCTACTAGTGGAGCGTGGGCGGGGGCGCCCACGCTCCACCTCAGGGGTTAACGTGTGCAGTGAAGGGCTAAGGCGCCCACCTATCGGGTTAACGTGCGCGGCGCCGACGGGATTGTTTGTTGACGCACGCTGGGCAGCTGATGTGCTCGCAAATAAGGGCCGAACAGGCAGGTAGGTGGCGAACACGCGGATAGGATCTGCATAGGCGGATAGGTTATGACGATGCGGATAGCTTATTAGCCTATCCGCACGCCACTAACCTATCCATATGTCGATAACCTATCCGCATGCGCATCTGTGGCCCCTCGCCGGGTAAGAAAAACACGGGTCAGCGGTGAGCGCCTCGCAGCACGTGATGTCAAGTCCCGGCTTTTGTGTAGGGATGTTTAGGCCGCTTTCTTTCGTGTTGAGGTGCTCAGGCGCTGAGCGAGCGCCCGGGAATCAGCGTGCCCGGGAATTCGAGCGTGGGAGCGGGGCTCTCCCCGGCCTCGTCAATGGGGCGGGGAAGTGTGCCCTCCATCTGCTCGAGGAGGATATCGACGGCGGCCTGGGCAATCTGGCTGATGGGCTGCCTGATGGTCGCCAGGTGCGGTAGAGCGCGGCGCATGGTCTCGGTGCCGTCGAAACCGATGATGGACAGGTCGCCGGGGACGGACAGGTCGCGGGTGCGCGCCCATTCGAGGACTTCCGCGGCGGCCAGGTCATCGGTGGCGAACACGGCGTCGATGGGGGAGCGGGCGCACGCCTGGTCGAGGCTGCTCTGCACCAACGCGAAGCGCTGGGGTGTGGGCGTATCGAATGGAATGGTGACGATGCGAGGCTCGAGGCTGGCGCGTTCGATCTCGGCGCAGTATCCGGCCTCGCGCAGGTTACGCGGGCCCGAGCGTGAGGTGAGTAGCAGGGGATGGCGGCACCCCGCGTCGAGGAGCGCGCGGGTGGCCAGCGCGCCGGCGTCCCGGTTGGCGCAGCGCACGTTCGGGATCGACGGGCTGAGTTCGCGGTCGATGGTCACCAGGGGCATGCGGATCGTGTCGTATTCGCTCAGTCCCTCGTTGTGGGCGCCGGAAATGATGCCATCGACGCGGTTGCCCACGAGAAGGGACAGGTATTCGCGTTCGCGCTCGGCTCGTCCCATCGAGTTGCAGATGAGGGTGCGGTACCCCGCCTCGGCGAGGGCATTTTCGACCTCGACGGCGAGCTCGCCGAAGAAAGGCAAGGAGACGGCGGGCACGATGAGACCCACGGTCTGGGTGCTCTTGCCGTGCAGGGCGCGCGCCAGCGATTGGGACGGTAGCCCAGGGTCTTGATGGCGTCGGCGACACTGCGCTTGGTCTTCTCTGACAGGTAGCCCCGGTTGTTGAGAACGCGCGAGACGGTGGTCGGGCTGACGCCAGCGAGCTGGGCGACGTCGGCCAGCGTAGGTTCGCGGGAGCTCATTCTCGCTTTCCTTTCGTTGGTACCTCGCCAGTCTAGTCGGTATGAGCCTGCTAGGTCGAGCGTCTCACGGACGAGGCCGGTGAGTGTCTAGTCAATACGCGTTGTTACGTGTCGGGCTAGGGACATGAAAAGGATGGTTTTTTGGCATTTATGAGGGTGATTCATCCCATCTGGCCGCGTTGTGGGATTGAGTTTTCAAATCAGTGCACTACGTCATAGTATGGGCGCAACGGGTCCCTGTGTCTCACGATGGACATGCCCGCATTCGAAAGGAACGACTATGATTTCCCGCACCGTTGCAATTGGTTCCTCCGTTGGCCTTCATGCACGTCCCGCTTCCGTCCTCGCCGAGGCTGTCGATGACTCGGGCGTCGAGGTCACCATTGCGTTCGATGGCGAGGAGGCCGACGCCGCGTCGCTCCTCGAGATCATGACGCTGGGCGCCAAGCACGGCGACGTTGTCACCTGTCCACCGAGGATGACGGCGCGGGCGAGGTGCTTGACTCGCTCGTCGCGCTGCTCTCGCGCGATCTCGATCAGGAGTGAGCTAATGGCGACGCACGACGTTTTGCATGGCATCGGTGTTTCCGCCGGTACCGCTGCTGCGCCCGCCGCGATCGTCCAGCCTGCACCCGGCGTTGACACGTCGGAGCCGGGCAGCATTGATGCTGCCGCCGACGGCGCGCGCGTCCGTGAGGCGCTTGCTGCCGTTTCCTCGCGCCTGAGTGAGCGCGCGGCAAAGGCGCCGGAAGAGACGAAGGCAATCCTGAAGGCCACGGCTCAGCTCGCGGGCGACCGCGGTCTGGCCAAGGCCGTTGACAAGAAGCTCAAGAAGGGTCTGGGTCTGACCCAGGCCGTCCATGACGCTGTTGAGGACTACGCACAGATGCTGCGCGGCCTGGGCGGCTACATGGCGGAGCGCGCGACCGACCTGTACGACGTGCGCGACCGTGCGATCAGCGAGCTGCGTGGCCTGCCCGAGCCGGGCGTGCCCGCGTTCGAGGGCACGGTCATCCTGGTGGCCCGCGATCTGGCTCCCGCCGAGACCGCGACGCTGAACCCGGAGACCGTCCTGGGCATCATCACCGAGGTTGGTGGCCCCACGTCGCACACCGCGATCCTGGCCGCTCAGCTGGGTATTCCCGCGATCGTCAAGTGCGAGGGAATCATGGACGTCGAGGAGGGTACAGCGCTGGCCCTCGACGGCGGTGTCGGCGAGGTCATCATTGCTCCCACCGAGGCCGAGGTCACCCTGCTCAAGGAGCGTTCGCTGCGTCGCGCGCAGGCGCTGGCCGGCTCGACCGGCAAGGGCGCGACCTTCGACGGCTACCCCGTCAAGCTCTTGGCCAACATCGGCACGGTCGATGACGCGCTTAAGGCCTCCAAGGTGGACCTGGAGGGCTCGGGCTTGTTCCGCACGGAGTTCCTGTTCCTGGAACGCGCGGACGCCCCCTCCCTCGAGGAGCAGACGGACACCTACACGAAGGTCCTCCAGGCCTTCGGTGACCGTCGCGTTGTCGTGCGTACCCTGGACGCGGGCGCTGACAAGCCGCTGAGCTTCGCGGACCTGGGTGCCGAGGAGAACCCCGCCCTGGGCGTGCGCGGCCTGCGCCTGTGCCAGAGGCGTGAGGATCTCATCGACACGCAGCTGCAGGCCCTCGCGGCCGCCTACAAGGCGACCGGCGCGGAGCTGTGGGTGATGGCCCCCATGGTCGCTACCGCCAGCGAAGCTAAGTGGTTCGCTGACAAGGCACGCGGCTACGGCCTGCCCAAGGTCGGCATCATGATCGAGGTGCCCGCAGCCGCCCTGCGCGCCGAGCAGCTCCTGTCGATCGTGGACTTCGCATCCATCGGCACGAACGACCTGACGCAGTACACGATGGCGGCGGACCGCCTGGACGGAAACCTGGCGACCCTGCTCAACCCGTGGCAGCCGGCCGTCCTGGAGATGATTCGCACCGCCTGCAACGGCGGACGTGCGACGGGCAAGCCGATCGGCGTGTGTGGCGAGGCCGGCGGCGACCCGCTGCTGGCCCTGGTCCTCACGGGCCTGGGTGTCGCCTCGCTGTCGATGGCACCCTCGAAGGTCAACGCGGTCCGTGCGGCCCTGCGCATGCACGACCTGGCGACCTGCCAGCAGATGGCTGCTTTCGCGGTGGATGCTCCCAACGCGAAGGAAGGACGCGAGAACGTCCTGAAGCTGGTCGCTCCGTCGATGCTGGATCTCCTGTGATCCGCGGCTTGTAGCCACGTCGTAAACGGTGGGCCCGGGAACCAATCGGTTCCCGGGCCCACCGCCGTATGCAACGCCGCTTGGCGGCGCATCAATTATTTCGTGGTGCCAGCCGCCTCTGTTCCGGGAGTCTTCTTCTTGGAACGCCCGGAGAAGATCGCGGTCAGAATCAGGATGATGCCGAGGGCCGCGATAGCGCTGATGCCGAGCACCGGCAGGTTGAAGGTCGTGATGTAGGCTTCGGCGATCAGGAACGCCCCGACCATGCACACGAGGATCGCCCAGACGAACGCGCCGACGCGCACACCCCTGCTGGGCGCCTCGGGCAGGTCGTGATAGTTGGTGGGCGAGGCAGGCGCGCTCCACGTCTGCGCGCCGTTGCCACCCGGCGTTGCTCCCGGCGCCCCGGTGGGTGCTCCCGAGGGAGCCTGCGAGCGAGAGCCAGCCCCGGCCTCGTATCCCGAAGCCCCGGAAGTCCCGGAAGGAGTGGTGGCCGCGGTCGGCGCCGTCTCACCCGTGGACGCCGGATCGAAGGCTGTGCGACTCCCAGATGCGGTGGCACCCTCGTTCTCGCGGAAGACCGCGAGCGGATCGGAGGACGGCGTCTCCAGGGTCGGCTCCGAGGACGTGGGCAAGGTGCTCGTCACGTCCACCTCGGGGTACTGCGAGGTGACGTCGATCCCGGTGAACTGATCGGTAGCGTCGTTCTTGGAGGTAGTCATGGTCGTTTCCTTCCTCAGTTGCCCGACGGAGTGCCGGAGGAGGTGGGCGAGGGGTCGGTGACGGGGTTGCCGAGGGGTTGCCGAGGGGGTTGGTGACGGCGTTGCCGAGGGGGTTGCCGACGGAGAGGGGTCGGACTTGCTCCACACGCCCGAGGAGTCCGGGGACTGCAGGATCGTCAGGTGCTCGATGTTTGCTTCGCTGTCGATGAAAACAGTGATCCCTCCGAGTGAGGAGTTGCCCCACGAAGGAGACGACGCAGTCTGGTCCGCGCATTTCCTCAACGGGGTAGCCCAGCCGTCGCGGTCCATATTCGTCGTCACAGAGGTAATGTCTGACTGGCACACGATCTGGACGGGCTGTCCTTCCACCGTCTGGATCGTCAGGTTCTGCCAGGCCTGCCAGCTGACGGTGATCTGCTTGGTCGTCCCCACGGGCGCCCCGGTTAGGTCGAGCGTGACAGGACGCAGGGGGCTCACGCCCTCCACCGAGCTCACCGTCCAATCCACGGTGTTGTTGCCCGGCGATGTCGCAACGGTCGAGCGGACCGTGGAGATCGTCTGCTGCGTTGCCTCGGTGCCGATGGCGGCCGTCGGCAGCGCGGCGATCATGCCGAGAACGGACAGCGTGGTCAGCCAGCCGGCGCTGCGGTCGCGCAGGGCGGCAATCGCCAGGGACAGGCCGACGATGATCAGGCACACGCCGCCGCCGATGACGATGATACGCGCGACCGTCTGCGACCCGGTCTCTGCGGTGATGAAGGGGATGGCGGGCCCCTTGTCAACCATGTAGATGCCGGCGAAGACAGCTGCCACCACGAGGACCAGCAAACCGGTAATCGCCATGTTCGCGCGGGTAGAGACCACGCGGGGGCGGTGGGTCGGCACAGGAGAGGGGCCCATCGACGAGGCCTGGGCGCGCTAGGGCGGAGGAGTCCAGCCCGGGTGGGGCTGGGAAGGGCGAGCAGGGGGCCGGGCGGGGCCCGGCCTGCGCGCTGGTGGCGCCGGGGGCGTCGGTCGCGGGCATGCCGTAGACGGGGTAACCGGAGGGCGCCTGGGGCCCCTGCTGTCCGTTCATGGGGTTCCCCGCCACGTCACCAGCCGGGGTGGCCTGTCCGAAAGGGGCGGACTGGCCCCCCTGGGTGGCGGTGTACTGCGGAGTCCCGTACTGGGGTCCCTGCTGTCCGTTCATGGGGTTCCCCGCCACGTCATCGGCCGGGGTGGCCGCTCCGAAAGGGGCGGACTGGCCCCCTTGGGTGGCGGTGTACTGCGGAGTCCCGTACTGGGGTCCCTGCTGCCCGGGTGCGCCCGGGCCTTGGCTCTTCTGGCCTGACACGAGGAGGCCGATCACGAAAAGTGCCAGGCCGATGAAGACAATGGCGCTGATAACGATGCCCACAACGCCGAGGAAACTGATGGAGGACACTAGCGACGACAGGCTGACCAACGCCAAGAACCCACCGCCGAGGACGGCAATGTCGAAGCGTCCCTCAATGGTTTCCTCAAGGTGGATGCGCCCGTCGGCTGCCTCGGGCAGCAAAAGCCACGCGAGCGCATAGGCGAGCGTTACGATCGGCAGGAAGAAGGCGGCGATAACCACGAACACGCGCACAAGCGACAGGTCCCAGCCCTGACGCGCCGAAATACCCGAGCAGACGCCTCCGATGACGCGGGGTTGCGCGCGATACCAGCCGGAGTTCCGCATCGACTCGAAGAAACTGTGACGGGACGGGCGCTGCTGGAATGCGGCACCGGGGTCTGAGGGCCCCTGAGACCAACTCATGATGAACTTCCTCTCGATGGGATCCGCATGAGACGCGGATCGATACCACTACTCAACCAAACACGGGGTGGGTCGCGATAGTAGGGGACCCCCTGAACGATCCCTGATTGGCCCGGGGGGTACCCCGGCCTCGTACGGGGGCGTGCCACAATGGATACGTGAGCAGCCCCGTCAACAACCCGCGCCCCGGGTGGACCCCGCCGATTCCGGCACCGCCTTCCCGGCCCCCGCTCGTGCGTGCGACAGCCTCCAGCCCCGACATGCCCGCCCCCTGGATGGGGGGTGTGTGCGCTGGCCTGTCCGTGCACCTGGGCATCCCGGTCCTGCTCGTGCGCGTCCTACTCATCGTGTTCACCGCGATGGGCGTGGGCGCATTCGCCTACCTGTGGCTGTGGGTGACGGTCCCCGAGGACGTGCCCGAGGCCAGCGCGTCGGGCACGCTCAGCCCCGGCCTCGTGCGTCTGCGCGAGGAAAGGGCCGCCCAGGTGTCGCGTAACCGCATGATCGTCACGGGCGTGGCGCTGCTGGTCGCCGCCCTGGCCGGCACGATCCTGAACGCAACGAGCACGCTCGATTGGCGTGACATGGGGGCCATCGTCTCGATCATCGCCGGCATTTCCCTGGTGTGGAGCCAGAGCCGCGAGGTGAGCAACTGGCGCTCCCTGCGTTTTATCGGCGCGGTTCTTGGCGGCATCATGCTCCTGAGCCTCGGCGTCGTGATGGTGGCCTCGCGCGACAACCCGCCCGTCATCCTGCTGCGCGGCGGCCTCATCGGGGCCGCCCTGGTCGCGGGCGTTCTCTTTGCGCTCGTGCCCATGTGGCTGCGCACGACGAAGGACCTGTCGCAGGCCCAGGCCCAGCGGGTGCGTGAGGCTGAGCGCGCGGACATCGCCGCCCACCTGCACGATTCCGTCCTCCAGACATTGACCCTCATCCGCGCCTCCGCCGAGGACCCCGCACGCGTCCGCGCCATCGCCCTGACCGAGGAGCGGGAGCTACGCGCCTGGCTCTACACGGGCCACGCGCAGGTCGCCGACTCTCTCGACGCCGCGGTCACCGAGGCCGTCGTCGGGGTCGAGAGCCGCTACGGCGTGCCCATCAGCGTGGTCGTCGTCGGCGACATGAGGCCGGGCCCCGGCGAGCTCGCGCTCGTGGCCGCCCTGGCCGAGGCCAGCCAAAACGCCGTGCGGCACGGCGCCCCGCCCGTCTCCGTCTACGTCGAGGTTCGCGCCCGAGTCGTCGAAGCCTTCATCAAAGACAGCGGCGAGGGCTTTGACCCCGCCGCCATCGCCGCGGACCGCCACGGCGTGCGCGACTCCATCGTGGGGCGTATGCGTCGCGCCGGGGGAGAGGCCACGATTCGCCATCTCGCGCGCGGCACGGAAATCGCCCTGAGCGTGCCTCGCTCCGATATTCTTGAAGAAACAGCGCCCACCGGGAGGACACAGTGACCATCCGCATCCTCGTCATCGACGATCACCCCATGGTTCGCGCAGGGGTACGCTCCGAGCTCGAAAACTCCGGGGCCGACCTTGAGATCGTCGGAGACGCCGCCGACGTCGACGGCGCCATCGCCGCGTGCCACGCCCTGACCCCCGACGTGGCCCTCCTCGACGTGCACCTGCCCGGCGGCAACGGCGGAGGCGGCGCCGAGGTCGCCAGCGCCTGCCGCGACATCAACGGCCTGCAATTCCTGGCGCTGTCCGTCTCCGACGCCGCCGAGGACGTCGTCCAGGTCATCCGCGCGGGCGCTCGCGGATACGTCACCAAGTCGATCTCCACCCCCGACCTCGTCGAGGCCATCGGGCGCGTCGCCGCCGGCGACGCCGCTTTCAGCCCCCGCCTGGCGGGCTTCGTGCTCGACGCCTTCGGCACGGGCGAGGTCTCCACGACCGACACCGAGCTGGACCTGCTCTCCGCCCGCGAACAGGAGGTCATGCGCCTCATCGCCCGCGGCTACACCTACAAGGAAGTCGCCCACGACCTGTTCATCTCCATCAAAACCGTCGAGACGCACGTCAGCTCGGTCCTGCGCAAGCTCCAGCTCTCCAACCGCAACGAGCTGACCCGCTGGGCCATGCAGCGCCACATCGTGTGAGGTCAGCCCTCTTTCGCGCGCGCCGATCGTCGACCGCGGACCCAGCTTGCTTACAATGGAATCCCGAGAGCGTGACAGCGCCTGACCGCCCCGCACGGACGGCCTCTTATATTTCTGCTACCTCGGAGGATGCATGTACCGCATCGGTTTTGACAGTGATCAGTACGTCGAGATGCAGTCTCGACACATTGCGCAGCGACGAAGCGAGTTCGGCGGCAAGTTGTATTTGGAGTTCGGCGGCAAGCTGATCGACGACATGCATGCCTCGCGCGTCCTGCCCGGCTTCACGCCCGACAACAAGGTACGCATGCTGCGTGAGCTGGCCGATGAGGTGGAGATCATCGTCGCCGTCAACGCCAAGGATTTCGCGCGCCGCAAGGTCCGCGCAGACGTGGGCACCACCTATGATGACGAGGTTCTGCGCCAGATCGACGAGTTCCGCGAGCGCGGCCTGTACGTCGGTTCCGTCGTCATCACCCAGTGGACGGACGACAACAAGGCGGCCGCCGAGGTGAAGGAGCGCTTCGAGAAGCTCGGCATCCGCGTCTACCGCCACTTCCCGATCCCCGGCTACCCCTCGGACGTCGAGCGCATCGTCTCGGACGAGGGCTACGGCGCCAACGAGTACGTGGAGACCAGCCGCGACCTCGTCGTCGTGACGGCTCCCGGCCCGGGTTCGGGCAAGATGGCGACCTGCTTGTCGCAGCTGTACCACGACCACAAGCGCGGGATCGAGTCGGGGTACGCGAAGTGGGAGACCTTCCCGATCTGGAACATTGCGCTGGATCACCCTGTCAACGTCGCCTATGAGGCGGCCACGGCCGACCTCGACGACGTCAACATGATCGACCCCTTCCACCTGGAGGCCTACGGGATCAAGACCGTCAACTACAACCGTGACGTCGAGATTTTCCCGGTGTTGAGCCGTCTGTTTGAGAAGATCCTCGGATCTTCCCCGTACAAGAGCCCCACGGACATGGGCGTGAACATGGCGGGTCACTGCATCGTCGATGACGAGGCCTGCAGGGAAGCCTCGCGCCAAGAGATCATCCGCCGCTACTACAAGGCCCTCGTGACCGAGAAGAAGGAGATGAGCGAGCCGATTCAGTCCAGGCGCATCTCCCTGCTGATGAGTCGCGTCGGCGTGGGCCGCATGGACCGCCCGGTCGTGCGCCCCGCCCTCGAGCTGGCCGAGGCCACGGGCCAGCCCGCCGCCGCCATGGAACTGCCCGACGGCCAGATCGTCACGGGTAAGACGTCGGCGCTGCTGGGCTGCTCCTCGGCGATGCTGCTCAACGCGCTCAAGAGGCTCGCGGGCCTGCCCGATGAGGTCCGGCTCCTCGCACCCGAGTCGATCGAGCCGATCCAGCGCCTCAAGACCCACGACCTGGGTTCACGCAACCCGCGCCTGCACACCGACGAGGTCCTCATCGCCCTGGCCGTGTCCGCCAACGGCGACGATAACGCACGCCGCGCCCTGGACCAGCTGGGCAGCCTGCGCGGCTGCGACGTCCACGAGTCCGTCATCCTCGGCCCCGTCGACGAGGGTATCTTCCGCTCCCTCGATATCCAGGTCACGACCGAGCCCGTGTACGCGACGAAGTCGCTGTACCGCAAGAAGTAATCGCCTGCCCGAGGCCGGGGTTTCCTTCGCGTTCGCGCGCGGGAGGCCCCGGCCTCGTCGTGTGCCGCCTTTCGTGGTTGGCGCCACCCGGGGCGGGGGTCGCAGGTGAGGGTGGGGCGGTTTAGGCTTGGAGTCGATGAGTGACGCGACTTCTTTGCCTGACCTTGGTTTCCTGATCGGCCCCGAGGACGACTACGTGCCGCCGGAGGCGCCCGCCTTCGATGTCGAGGATGCGCTGGGGGCGGACGACGACGGCGCCTGGCCCGAGATCACTGTGCCCGGCGGCGCCTTCGGGGAGCCTTCCGTGTGGGAGGAAGCCCCGGCCTCGTCCGTGCCCGTGTGGGACGAACCCCGGCGCCCGGGCGTGGACCCCGATTCCCTCACGCGCGGCCTGAACGACCGTCAGCGCGAGGCCGTCACGCACGCGGGTTCGCCGCTGCTGATCCTGGCGGGCGCGGGCTCGGGCAAGACGCGCGTGCTCACGCATCGCATCGCCTACCTGCTGGCCACGGGCCGCGCGTGGGCAGGCCAGATCCTCGCGATCACGTTCACGAACAAGGCCGCGGCCGAGATGCGTGAACGTGCGGGTGTCCTCGTGGGCGACGAGGCGCGGCGCATGTGGGTCTCGACCTTCCACTCGGCCTGCGTGCGCCTGCTGCGCTACGAGCACGAGGCAGCGGGGCTGTCCTCGTCCTTCACGATCTACGACGCGCAGGACTCTCAGCGCCTCATCCAGATGGTCCTCAAGGCCCAGGACGTGGACATCAAGCGCTTCACACCGAAGATGGTGGCCGCGCGCATCTCGGATGCGAAGAACGAGCTGATCGGGCCCGCGCGCTACGCGGAGCTGGCGGGCAAGGATCCGGTGTCGCGCATCGTCGCCGCCGCCTACGTCGAGTACGACAAGCGCATGCGCGCCTCAAACGCCCTGGATTTCGACGACCTCATCATGCGCACGGTCGAGCTGCTGCGCGATAATCCGCTGATCGCCGAGCACTACCACCGCCGCTTCCGACACATCCTCGTGGACGAATACCAGGACACGAACCACGCCCAGTACGTCCTCGTGCGCGCCCTCGTGGGGGATGGGTCCGATGGGGTGACGCCCGCCGAGCTGACAGTCGTGGGCGACTCCGACCAGTCGATCTACGCCTTCCGCGGGGCCACGATCCGCAACATCGAGGAGTTCGAGCGCGACTTCGCGGGCGCGCGCACGATCCTCCTGGAGCAGAACTACCGCTCGACGCAGAACATCCTGTCGGCCGCGAACGCCGTCATCGCCCGCAACACGGGGCGCCGCGCGAAGAACCTGTGGACGGCCTCGGGCGACGGAGCGCTCATCACGCTGGACGCCGCCGACTCCGAGCACGACGAGGCCCGCTTCGTCGTCGGCGAGATCGACCGCCTGGCCGACGCGGGTACCGACTGGGGCGACATCGCGGTCTTCTATCGCACGAACGCCCAATCCCGCGCGCTGGAGGAACTCCTCGTGCGCCAGGGCATCCCGTACCGCGTCGTCGGCGGCACACGCTTCTACGAGCGCCGCGAAATCAAGGACGCCCTGGCCTACCTGCAGGTCATCTCCAACCCGGACGACACGGTTGCGGCCCGCCGCGTCCTCAACGTCCCCAAGCGCGGCATCGGCGCCAAGGCCGAAGAAGCCATTGCCGCGCACGCCGCCCATTACGGCATCTCGTTTGGCGCGGCCCTGCGCCACCTGTGGCTGCGCGCAGGCTGCCCCGCGGGTGAGGGCGAGGGGGATCGACGTCGACGCGCTCGCTCGTCCCGTGTCCTCCGACGAGGCCGGGGCTGCGCCTGCGGATCCCGCCTCCGCCGCGACGGGGGAAGGGGCCAAGCCCACGGGCGAGCGGGAGGAGGCCACGGCCTCGTCCCAGGATTCTGTGGAGCGTGAGAGCGCGCCCGATCCCGCGAGCGTGCCCGAGGTCGTGGGCATCACCGCCCGCGCCGCGAAGTCGGCGGCCGCTTTCTGGGGACTCATCGAAACCCTGCGCGCCGCCGAAGCGCGCGGTGCCTCACAGGCCGACATCCTTGAAGAGGTGCTCGACCGCACCGGCTACCTGGCTGAGCTGCGCCGCAGCGACGACCCGCAGGACGCCTCGCGCGTGGAAAACCTGGCGGAGCTCCACTCGGTCGCGGGAGCCTTCGTGGCCGACGCACCCACCGGGACTCTCGCGGACTTCCTCGAGCGCGTCGCCCTTGTCGCCGACTCCGACCAAGTGCCCGCCGAAGGCGAACGCGGCGGACAGGTCACCCTCATGACCGTCCATACCGCGAAGGGCCTCGAATTCCCCGCCGTGTTCGTCACCGGCATGGAAGACGGCACCTTCCCGCACCAGCGCAGCCTCGGCGACGAAACCGAGCTGGAGGAGGAGCGCCGCCTGGCCTACGTCGCGATCACCCGCGCGCGCGAACGCCTCTACCTGACGCGAGCCGCCGTGCGCAGCGCGTGGGGCACCCCGCAGGAGATGCCGCCCTCGAGGTTCCTCGACGACATCCCCGCCGAACTGCTCGACGTGCGCCGCGCGGCCACCTCCGGGGAGCGTATGCGCGCCTCCTACGGCGGGTCGTACGGGTCCGGTTCCTACGGGCGTTCGCGCGGCTCGGACGGTCGCGACCCGTGGGGCGATGCAGATACGGGTGCCTTCGGCTCCGGGCGAGGCGGTGCCTCCGCGCAACCCGCCGGCGTACGCAAGGTGACGCGCATGGGCGTGGCTCCCGCCGCGGCAGCCACCGAGGACAAGCCCGTCCTCGCGCTCAAGGTCGGCGACCGCGTCAAGCACGCCACCCTGGGTGTCGGCACTGTCACCGGCGTCGAAGGCGAGGGGCCGCGTACCGTCGCCCGGATCCGCTTCGGCATGGCCGAAAAGCGCCTCCTCGTGCGCATGGCCCCGATGGAGAAGATCTCCTAGCTTTTCCTGCTGGACCTTGCTGGGCCGGGCTGCTTGGTGTGCCCGTGGGCGGCGGCCCGCCCGCGAGCCGTCCGCGCCGCGAGCTTTGCTCGGCGCGTCGTCTCGAAGCCCGGCCAGGCCCTGCCACAGCCCACGGGCACCGCAGCCTGGCCCTCCGGTCCCTCCGACGCCCTTCACACCAGTGGTGCTAGGTCGCGGACGTGTGACTTAGTTTTGCACCTCGAAGCCCGGCCAGGCCCTGCCACAGCCCACGGGCACCGCAGCCTGGCCCGCGGGAGATACGACCCCGATCTGCCCCGCACGTCCTCTTGCTTGCCTTCAATCACTTTCGAAGCGGCTACATTATGGTTGCCCAAAAATGTTGCACGTAATTCCCCTGCGATTAGTTCAAATTTTGAATTCATGTCGTTGGAATTGCAACGTTTTCGGGTGGTCTCGAAAAATGACCGAGGGAAATTACGTGCGAAATTTGGCTGGCGGTGCCGCCGCCACAGGCACCGCAACTAGGAACATGGGCGCCACAGCAGGCCCTGCGCCCCTCCGGAGCCCTCCGCGCCGATGGTGCTGGGGGTTTGCTGCATTAGGAGCTGGCTGTCGGCGTGTCGCCGACGTGTTGTACCTCTAATGACGCCATTTCCCCCGTTTGGTGGTGGTGAGGCCGGGACTTGAGGTGGTGTGCTCGCCAAAGTGCAGACCCATTCGGCAAAATGCGCTGAAAATCGGTCAATTCGAGGCAATGGGTCTGCACTTTGGCGGAATCGGTGGATGCAGCGCGTTGGTTGATCGATGCGGCGCTGTAGAGTCGCGTGCTCGCCGAGGTCCGGGCAGCTGGGGCCCCACTGGCGGTGTTAACCCCTCAATGTGCAGCTACACCCCATTGCTGGCATGGTGGGCACGCCCGCCCCCGCTGGCCCCAGCAACCCGCCCCGCAACGCAAAGCCTTGACAAAGGGAAAGCTCCTTCCGGTCAAGGGCGCGACAAGCCTTGACAATATGCGGCAACTGGGGCATTTACGCCGGTCACACGTTAGAATTATTGCGCTGACCACACCACGTTCAACGGAGGGAATAAGGTGGATCTCTACGAGTACCAGGCCCGGCAGATGTTCAAGGAGCACGGCGTGCCCGTGCTCGACTACCGCCTGGCGTCAACCCCCGACGAGGCGCGAGAGGGTGCGCGCGAGCTCCTGGCTGAGGGGGCCTCGCTGCTGGTCGTCAAGGCCCAGGTCAAGACCGGCGGCCGCGGCAAGGCCGGCGGCGTCAAGCTCGCCCACACCGCCGACGAGGCCTACGAGAAGGCTGAGGCGATCCTCGGCCTCGACATCAAGGGCCACGTCGTCAAGAAGGTCATGATCGCGTCCGGCGCGGACATTGCCGCCGAATACTACTTTCTCGATCCTGCTGGATCGCTCGAACCGTCGCCACCTGGCGATGTGCTCGCGCGAAGGCGGCATGGACATTGAGACCCTCGCGAAGGAGCGTCCCGAGGCCCTTGCCCGCGTGCCCCTTGATCCCACCGTCGGCATCGACGCCGAGGTCGCCCGCCACATCGCCAAGGAAGCGGGCTTCGACGAGGAAACGGCCGAGGCCATCGCCCCCGTCCTCGAAACCCTGTGGACCGTCTACCGCGATGAGGACGCGACCCTGGTCGAGGTCAACCCGCTGGTCTCCAGCCCCGACGGCTCCGTGTGGGCGGTCGACGGCAAGGTGACCCTCGACGACAATGCGCGCTTCCGCCACCCCGGTCACGCCGAGCTGGTGGACCAAGCCGCGCAGGATCCGCGCGAGGCCGCCGCGAAGGAGGCCGGGCTCAACTACGTGCGCCTGGAGGGTCAGGTCGGCGTTATCGGTAACGGCGCGGGCCTGGTCATGTCAACCCTCGACGTGGTCGCGATGGCCGGCGAGGAGTTCGGCGGCATGAAGCCCGCGAACTTCCTGGACATCGGCGGTGGTGCCTCGGCCGAGGTCATGGCCAAGGGCCTGGACATCATCCTCGGCGATGAGCAGGTTCGCTCCGTGTTCGTCAACGTCTTCGGCGGCATCACCGCGTGCGACCAGGTCGCCCGCGGCATCATCGGCGCGCTCGAGACGCTGGGCGACGCGGCCTCCAAGCCGCTTGTCGTGCGCCTCGACGGAAACAAGGTCGAGGAGGGCCGCGCGATCCTCGCCGAGGCTGCGCACCCGCTCGTCCACATGGAAGAAACGATGGACGGCGCGGCCCGGCGTGCAGCCGAGCTCGCAGCCCAGGCCTCGTCGAAGTAACGACCCGAGAACCGCAGGAGAACACCATGACTATCTTCGTCAACTCTGACACCCGGGTCATCGTCCAGGGCATGACCGGCGCCGAGGGCCGCAAGCACACCCAGCGCATGCTGAGCGCTGGCACGGCCATCGTGGGCGGCACGAACCCTCGTAAGGCCGGCACGACCGTCACCTTTGACGTGCAGGGCTACGGTCCGGGCGCCGACAAGGTGACCGACGGCCAGGTCGAGGTCCCCGTCTTCGGCACGGTCGCCGAGGCCCGCGAGGCCACCGGCGCGAACGCCTCCGTCATCTTCGTGCCCCCGGCCTTCGCGAAGGGTGCCGCCCTCGAGGCCATCGAGGCCGGCATCGAGACGATCGTCCTGATCACCGAGGGAATCCCGGTCCAGGACTCCACGATCGTCGTCGAGCGCGCGCTCGCGGCTGGCGTGCGTCTGATCGGCCCGAACTGCCCGGGCATCATCTCGCCCGCGCAGGCGAACCTGGGCATCACCCCGGCGGACATTACGGGACCGGGCCGCCTTGGCCTCGTCTCCAAGTCGGGCACGCTGACCTACCAGCTCATGTACGAGCTGCGCGACTTCGGTTTCACGACGTGCCTGGGTATTGGCGGCGACCCGGTCGTGGGTACCACCCACATCGACGCGCTGGCTGCTTTCGAGGCGGACCCCGACACGGACCTCGTCATCATGATCGGCGAGATCGGCGGCGACGCCGAGGAGCGCGCGGCCGCCTGGATCCAGGAGAACATGACGAAGCCGGTCGTCGCCTACATCGCGGGCTTCACGGCCCCCGAGGGCAAGACCATGGGCCACGCCGGCGCGATCGTGTCCGGCTCGTCGGGCACGGCCGCCGCGAAGGCGGAGGCGCTCGAGGCCGTGGGTGTGCGCGTGGGTCGCACTCCTTCGCAGACGGCGCAGATCGCGCGCGAGATCCTCTCGCGATAACGTCACAGCCTGAATCGGCCCGGGGTCGGCGCGCAGCGTCGCGGCCCCGGGCCGATTCTGTCACCATTGGCCTGTGAGCGAGCGCATCAGAGAAGTACCCAGTCCCAGACGGACGACGACCACCTACGTGGCGGGCAGGACGACGATCCGTGTCGCCGTGCCCAGGGGGTGGGCCCGCGGCATCTTGGCGGGCGTGGAGGCGGCCTTCGCGGGCTGGGCCATCACGACGGTTGTGACGATGATCGGCTACCTGTCGCTGCGTTCGAACACGTGGATGAATGACACGACGCCGCGAGACGCGCTGGCGCTGGGCGGAGACCTGTGGGTTGCCGTCGTCGGCGGTACGTCGGTGGCCGACGGAGTGTCTTACCGGGTGATTCCGACGCTGTTCGGCGCGTTTTTGGTTATGCTCGTGCGTCTGTTGCTTCGTACGACGACGGGCTTTCCTCGGTCGTCGGCGCTGTTCGCGGTGCCGGGTTTCTTGCTGACGTCGTGGTTCCTGTCGGGGGCTTCGGGCTCCCATTCGCAGTGGTGGACGGGAACGCTGGGCGCGATTTTGATTCCGCTGATTGGGTCGATCTGGTTTGCGGCGTCGAGCTATGTGCGTGATTCCGAGGCTCCGTCGATGCAGCACTGGATTTCGGGCGGCTTCAAGATGGGCGGCTTGATGAGTCTGGTGACCGTGGTGGCCTCGGCGGTCGCGGCGCTGGTGGCGCTCGTGGCCGGGTGGGGTCGGGCGAGCGGTATCCATGAGCTGCTGGGTGCTTCGTCGATGATGGATACGATCTTTATCGTGGGTGGGCAGGTGCTGTTCGCGCCCACGATGATGGCGTGGGCGGCGGCCTGGTGGTCGGGCGCGGGTTTCATGACGGCGACGGATTCGCTTCATTCGCCGACGGTTGTGGGGACGGGCCCGATTCCGCCGATTCCGCTGCTGGGGACGGTCCCGGAGACGGCTCCCGGCAACTGGGTGGTTTTTGTGCCGGTCGTGTTGGGTATCGCTTGTGGCGTTGCTTCGGCGCGCTTGTATCGGCGTTCTCACCTGTTGCATCAGAGCGCTCAGGGTCTCCTGGCCTCGGTTGTGTTTGTGGTGATCATGGGCGTGTGGATGTGGAGTGCGACAGTGAGCATGGGGTCGGTGCGTTTGTCGTTCATGGGGCCGCTGGTGGGCTGGTCGACGTTGTTCTTGTTCCTGGAGATTGCGCTGCCGGCGATGCTGGTGGCGTTGGCGACGCATCCGACGACGCTGGCGCTCGTCGGCCAGGGCGCGGGGCGCGTGCGCTCTGAGGGTGAGGCTCTGCGCCGCCGCCACGCCGAGCGTGCGTCGCGTGAGGCTGCCACGGCCTCGTTGATCAACGAGAAAGAGGGGGCCGGTTCCTCTCCTCAGCGGGACGAGGCGTGGGCCGAGCCGGGTGAGAAAGCGGAGTCGGAAAGCGCGGAGCCGGAGGGCACGGACGAGGCCTGGGCTGAGCGCGAGGAAGACGTGCCGCTGGGCAGTGCCAAGGAAGCGGACGAGGCCTGGGCTGAGCCTGCCGACAAGGACGACGAGGGTGACACGGATGACCCCGAGGCGAAGGGGACGAAGGGTGAGGGCCTGAACTAGACTGGGAGGTGCCGCGACTGGCGAGGGTGGATCACCACCGGGGAGCGGCTGCATGTCCCGCGAGGCGTCGCCCGCCTGGGCGCCTGGGTTTGGCTCTCAACCTGGAGGAACTATGTCCGTCTCCTTGGACAACCTGGAACCCATCGACGTGCGCCCGATTAAGCGGGCCCTGATTTCTGTGTATGACAAGACGGGCTTGGAGGACCTGGCGCGCGCGCTGGGCGAGGCCGGCGTGGAGATTGTGTCCACGGGCTCGACGGCCGCGCGCATTGCGGCGACCGGCGTGGCCGTCACCCCGGTCGATGATGTGACGGGTTTCCCGGAGGTGCTTGAGGGGCGCGTCAAGACCCTGCACCCCTTCATTCACTCCGGCATCCTGGCCGATCAGCGTAAGGCCGCGCATCGCGAGCAGATCGCCCAGCTGGGGATCCAGGCGTTTGACCTGGTCGTGTGCAACCTGTACCCGTTCCAGGACACGGTCGCTTCGGGCGCCTCTTTCGACGAGTGTGTCGAGCAGATCGACATCGGCGGGCCTTCGATGGTGCGCGCGGCGGCGAAGAATCACCCGTCGGTCGCGGTCGTGACCTCACCGGAGCGTTACGCGGATGTGGTGCAGGCCGTGGCGGGGGAGGGCTTTACCCTCGAGCAGCGCCGCGCGCTGGCCGCCGAGGCGTTTGCCCACACGGCGACCTACGATCTGGCGATCGCCGGCTGGCTGGCTGACGAGCTTGAGTTGGAGGATGTGCGCGAGACCCTCGATGAGGCTGCTGAGACCCACCTGGATGCGTCTGACGCGGCGTTCCTGGCCTCGCTGGGCTACGAGGTCGGCGAGGACTGCGTGGTGGAGGCCCCCGAGGTGGAGGGGCAGGCCTCGGGCATGCCCGTGTTCGTCGCCGACGCCTTTGAGCGCGTGGAGTCGCTGCGCTACGGCGAGAATCCGCACCAGGGCGCGGCCGTGTACCGGGAGATCGACGAGTCCTTCGAGGACGAGGAGGTCGACGACGAGGCCTTGGCCCCGGGTATCGCGAACGCTCGCCAGCTGCATGGCAAGGCCATGAGCTACAACAACTACACGGACGGCGATGCGGCCCTGCGCGCCGCCTACGATCACGAGCGCCCCTGCGTCGCGATCATCAAGCACGCGAACCCCTGCGGCATTGCGGTGGCGGACGATGTGGCCGAGGCTCACCGCCTCGCGCACGCCTGCGACCCCGTGTCGGCGTTCGGCGGCGTGATCGCCGTGAATCGCCCGGTGAGCGTGGAGCTGGCGCGCCAGATCGTCCCGATCTTCACCGAGGTCGTGCTGGCCCCCGATTACGAGGAGGGCGCGCTCGAGGTGCTGGCTACCAAGAAGAACCTGCGCGTCTTGCAGGTTGAGCCCCCGGCTCGCGGCTCGTACGAGTTCAAGCAGATCAGCGGCGGCCTGCTGGTCCAGGAGCGCGACGACATCGACGCGCCCGGCGACTCGCCGGAGAACTGGACCCTCGCGGCCGGCGCTCCCGCCGACGAGGCGACGCTGGCGGACCTGGAGTTCGCGTGGCGCACGGTGCGCGCGGTCCGTTCCAACGCGATTCTGCTGGTCAAGGATGGCGCGTCGGTGGGCGTGGGCATGGGCCAGGTGAACCGCGTGGACTCGTGCAAGCTGGCGGTCGAGCGGGCGAACACGCTGGGCTCGCGCTCGACGGGGGACGCGGCGGCGTCCACCGTCGACAGTGCGGGCGGCGCTCGCGCGTCCGAGGTCGTGGGTGAGGCTCCCGAGCAGCGTTCCCTCGGTGCGGTCGCCGCGTCGGATGCCTTCTTCCCCTTCGCGGACGGGCTGCAGGTGCTCATCGATGCCGGCGTGAAGGCCGTCGTCCAGCCTGGCGGCTCGGTGCGTGACCAGGAGTCGATTGATGCGGCGAACGTCGCGGGCATCACGATGTACCTGACGGGCACGCGCCACTTCGCGCACTGATCTGTCCCGCTCATGGGTTCCAGGGGGCGAGCGCCGGTGTGGCGCTCGCCCCCTGTGATGTGCTCGGGTGTGCTTGACAGGGGGGCGCAGTCCGCATATCGTTCAAGTATTGAATAAAAGGCTCTTAGCCCTGTTGAAAGGCCCCGCATGTCCACGCTGACCGTCGCCCCCGCCGCAGTTGCCCGCGAAAACCGAGTCCTCGCCGACCGCTTCGGCGGTACGATCCTCCGTGAGATCGCCCTCGTCGCCGCCGGCACGATCGCCATGATCGTCCTCGCCCGCATCTCTGTGCCGCTGCCCTTCACACCCGTGCCCGTCTCGCTGGGCACCCTCGGCGCCCTCTCGGTGGGCACGACCCTGGGAGTCCGCCGAGGCCTCGTCTCCGTCGGCGCGTACGCCCTCCTGGGCATCGCCGGCGCCCCCGTCTTCACGGGTTCGAACGTCGGCTGGGCCTTCGCCTCCTTCGGCTACATCCTCGGCTACTTCCTGGTCGCCGCCATCGCCGGCCTGGCCGCGCAGCGCGGCGCCGACCGCCGCGTCCTCACGATGGCACCCGTCGCCCTGGCCTCCCTGTTCTCCGTGTACATCCTGGGCCTGGCCTGGATGATCCCCTTCGCACACATGACTCTCGCCCAGGGCCTGGCCAAGGGCTTCGTGCCCTTCATCATCGGCGACCTCGTCAAGGCCGCCGTCGCCGCCGGAGCCTTCCCGATGCTGCGCTCCTTCTTCCGCTGATACCACGCCTTCGGGCGTGACTCGAGTCGGCCTCGTCCCCACCGGGGGCGGGGCCGCCGTCATGTGCGCGGCACAGGGGCGGTGACATGCGCTATGGTGCGCGACGAGCGGGGCGGGCGCGGGTACCATGGGGAGGGTGAACGCTACTGACATGCACCCCGTCCTCGTCGTCGACTTCGGCGCGCAGTATGCCCAGCTGATCGCACGCCGCGTGCGTGAGGCTTCCGTCTACTCTGAGATCGTCCCCCACACCATGAGCGTGGCGGACATGCTCGCCAAGGAGCCCGCCGCCATCATCCTGTCCGGCGGCCCCTCGTCCGTGTACGAGGAGGGTGCGCCCTCCGTCGACCCCGCGATTTTCGAGGCCGGGGTGCCCGTCCTGGGTATCTGCTACGGCTTCCAGACCATGGCCCACGCCCTCGGCGGCACCGTGGGACGCACGGGCACCCGCGAGTACGGGCACACCGAGGCCACGGTTTCTGCGGGTTCTTGCCTGTTCGGCGGCACCCCCGACGACCAGATCGTGTGGATGAGCCACGGCGATGCCGTTCAGGGCGCGCCCGAGGGCTTCACCGTCACGGCCTCCACCGCCGAGACCCCCGTCGCGGCCTTCGAGTCGCGCGAGCGTCGCCTCTACGGCCTGCAGTGGCACCCCGAGGTGGGCCACTCCCAGTTCGGCCAGGACGCGCTGAAGAACTTCCTCTACAAGGGTGCTGGCCTGGAGCCCACGTGGACCGCCGGTTCCATCGTGGACGAGCAGGTTGAGAAGATTCGCGAGCAGGTCGGCGACGCGCAGGTCATCTGCGCCCTGTCCGGCGGCGTGGACTCCTCCGTGGCTGCGGCCCTCGTGCACAAGGCTGTCGGCGACCAGCTGACGTGCTTCTTCATCGATCACGGCCTGCTGCGTGCGGGCGAGCGTGAGCAGGTCGAGAACGACTACGCGCGCGGCATGGGCATCCGCGTCATCACGTGCGACGAGTCTGAGCGCTTCCTGTCCGCCCTGGCTGGCGTCACCGAGCCCGAGGCGAAGCGTAAGATCATCGGCCGCGAGTTCATCCGCTCCTTTGAGGCCGCCCAGAAGCAGGTCATCGAAGAGGTCGGTGCCGCCGGCGGCGAGGTGAAGTTCCTCGTCCAGGGCACCCTGTACCCCGACGTCGTCGAGTCCGGCGGCGGCGAGGGCGCGGCCAACATTAAGAGCCACCACAACGTGGGCGGCCTGCCCGAGGACATGACCTTCGAGCTGGTCGAGCCCCTGCGCACCCTGTTCAAGGACGAGGTGCGCGCGGTTGGCCGCGAGCTGGGCCTGCCCGACTACCTGGTGAACCGTCAGCCCTTCCCGGGTCCCGGCCTGGGCATCCGCATCATTGGCGAGGTTACGCGCGAGCGCCTGGACATCCTGCGCGCTGCGGACCTGATCGCCCGCGAGGAGCTCACGGCGGCCGGCCTGGATCAGGAGATCTGGCAGTGCCCGGTGGTTCTGCTCGCCGATGTTCGTTCCGTGGGCGTCCAGGGTGACGGCCGTACTTACGGCCACCCGATCGTGCTGCGCCCCGTGTCCTCCGAGGACGCGATGACGGCCGACTGGACGCGCCTGCCCTACGACGTCCTGGCCCGCATCTCGACGCGCATCACCAACTCGGTGCCCGAGGTCAACCGCGTCGTCCTCGACGTGACCTCCAAGCCCCCGGCCACCATCGAGTGGGAGTGACGCTCATACTGAGCTGAGCGCGCAGACTGATGCCCCGGCCTCGTCATGAACTGCCTCCCGTTTCTTGGACATCGAAATTGAAGTCCAAGAAACGGGAGGCTTTCGTGTCTGTGGATCTGGGGTTGAGGCATGATCGTTTGCTTCGGGAGCAGGCGGTGGAGATGTTTGCGAGGGGATTTGGCTATGGTTTGAGCGCCAGGAGGCTTGGTGTGTGTGCCGAGACTGTGAGAGAGTGGCAGAAGATGTACCGCGTGATCGGGAGGGGTGGGCTTCTTGTCATGGGAGTAAAGCGGGCGAGATACGACTATGAGACCAAGGTCGCCGCAGCGAGGGCTATGGTTGACGGTGGGATGAGTAAGCCTGAGGCGATGGTGCGTTTCGGTATTGCGAGCGCGACACCGTTGAAGCAGTGGTGCAGGCTGTCCCGGTCTGGGAGATCTAGTCGTCCTCAAGCGAGTACCTGCCAAAGACGCCACGGCTGCCTGTCCAGCTAAAAACCTGATTGCGAAAGATTCAACATGCCTCAAACCTTGCATGAGCGCGTTTACCACACCAGCAGCGGCAATGTCTTCTATTGGATAGACGCTTCTGCTGACACGGACGCACCGTGGCTTGTATTTCTTCCTGGTCTCACTGCCGACCACACCATGTTCGACGCGCAGATGGCGTATTTCTCAGGTAAGGCAAACTGCCTGGTATGGGATGCTCCTGCACATGGGAAGTCGCGCCCATATCCGCTTGACTTCTCCATGGACGATTGCGCCCGTATTTTGCACGCAATTTTGGAGGCTGAGAGCATCAAAAACCTCGTGCTTGTGGGCCAGTCGGTCGGCGGCTACGTTGCACAGGCGTTCATCGACCTCCATCCGAGAGAAGCTGTCGGCTTCGTCTCCATTGATTCAGCGCCGCTCAAGAGGAAGTACTACTCGACGTGGGAGGTCAAAGCGCTGCGCCATACCAAGGGGATGTACCAGTTTGTGCCCTGGTCGTGGCTGAAGGTGCTGGGATCGTGGGGCGTGGCAACAACCGCCCAGGGGAAGGCCGGCATGCGTTCCTTCATCGAGAGCTACGCCAAGGAGGAGTATGTGGAGCTCGCCGCGCACGGCTACAAGATGCTCGCCGATGCTGTTGAATCTAGGCGCGCTTACAACATTGACTGTCCGGCGCTCTTGCTCTGCGGGGAGAAGGACCATGCTGGCGATGTCAAAGTGTTTAACCGTAAATGGGCTGCTGGTGAGAAGATCCCTCTCGTGTGGATACCTGGAGCAGGGCATAACTCGAATGTTGATAATCCTAGCTTTGTGAACAGTAAGATTGAGCAACTCATGGTTGCGCTGAAATAGTGTTGGGTAACTGCAGCCTCTTCTTGCACATTTTCGTTAGCACGATGAGCGACATTTGTAGATCCACATTGCGTTCTATGTGGTTACTTCCTTCTCTTTAGAGTATATTTCCCCAGATCATCGCCAACACTCTTCGCTCGGGATTTGTTACTCTCGGGTCGGGGAGCGGCCCACCCCGTCGGCACCCCTTTCATCCATGTAGTCAGTTGCGCACAACCGAACTGCGTTTCCGCAGGTCAAAGCTATCACTCTTCGGTCGGACGAAAATACTCTTCTCAAGTGACTACATCGCATGTAGTCAGTGCTGACTACAGGGTGACTACACGGCTCTCTCGATGAAAGAGTAAAAGGAATCCCAGCTCACCTGCCCCGCTGACTACATGGAAACGGGCTATGCGACAATCGAGTGGGAGTAGTACTTCCGCATTGGTGCTGTGAATTCAGCATGAGGGACCCCTGAATTAATGGCTTCGGGGGTCCCTTGCATATTGGCGATTACCCAACTGGGAGTAGTCATTCTCATGCGCATGCTCTGTTTGTTCAAGGAAAGATCGGGATAGATCTACTCGAGTACATGCACGCGAAATGCTTGATCCAAGTGGAGTAGGAGTGTGCCCTCAGTTTTTGTGTGCGGTGATCGCAAACTGAAGGGGCAGACGTTCGGGGTGCTCACGAAGATGCCATCCGCCAGTGGAATCTTGTTCCATAAGTTCGGGCCACGGGCACCAGGCAGCGCGCGGGGTCTCTTCAAGCTCATCAATCACCAGCCCAGCGTTGATGAGAGCAGTGACGATCTGGCCAAGGGAATGATTCCACTGGTGGTTCGTTGTGTGAGTAATCCGCGGCGCACCGGGGGGAGTCCACGTAGCTTGAATCGTCATCCCACGTCATCGGAGCGTCCTGCTCGAAGTATGGCTGCTCGATCTTGAGCCCGTCGGAAATATCCTCCCCGATTGTCATGAACATCGGGTGATCATCACGGATGAAGAAAGTGCCGCCCGGTTTGAGCAAGGATGCGACGACTTGTGCCCACTGGGCGATATCGGGGAGCCAGCACAGGACTCCGATCGAGGTGTATACCAGATCGAAGTCGCCGGAGACTGCTTGGCGCGCGTCGTACACGTTCGCGTGAACGAAGTTGACGTCAGCGCCCGCGCGCTCGGCGATGCTGCGTGCGTGGGCAAGTGAGGCCTCGGACAGGTCGAGGCCAATGACGCGCGAGGCCCCGCGGCGTGCAAACCCGATCGTGTCGGTTCCGACGTGGCACTGCAGGTGGATGACCTCTTTGCCCGTGAGATCGCCAAATTTCGATATCTTGGGCCAATTCGGCACTGATGGCCGTCGGGTCCTCGAGAAGATGCTGGTAGTCGCAGTAGTTGCCAGCCATGTGCAGCTCGGCGCGGTCGTCCCAGTTGCGTTCGTTATCGGAAAACCACTGCGCTTTCCTGCTTGTTTCAGTCATTTAGTCATTGTATGCCGGTGGGATTTTGGTGCGCGGCGCCTGCAGAGGGTTTGCGTGTTTTGTCCGCACTACGCAACTGCAGGTATGGATCAGGAGATCTGGCAGTGCCCGGTCGTCCTGCTCGCCGACGTTCGTTCCGTGGGCGTCCAGGGTGATGGCCGCACCTACGGCCACCCGATCGTGCTGCGCCCCGTGTCCTCCGAGGATGCGATGACGGCCGACTGGACGCGCCTGCCCTACGACGTCCTGGCCCGCATCTCCACGCGCATCACCAACTCGGTGCCCGAGGTCAACCGCGTCGTCCTCGACGTGACCTCCAAGCCCCCGGCCACCATCGAGTGGGAGTAGGAAGATAGGCTTTGACCTGCGCTTTTAAGTGCTGCAACGTGCCGCTGAGTTTCGTTTCGTATGCGACTCACGGCAAAGCCGCCTGATCGGCCAGGGGTTTTCTCAGCGTCTTGCGCGGGTGTCCGCGCAAAGCCCACAAGCCCCGCACCGCGCCGCACCTACAGCACCTGCCAGGGCTAGCGCTCCTGGGCAGGTGTGGGCCATTGATTTCCAGTTCGACTCGGACTGGAAGGGGGCGTGTCTTGAAGGTCTGTATCGTCGTTGATGAGTTCACGCGCCAGCACCTGGCTTTGCGCGTTGAGCGGCGCATGGGAGCCGTCGACGTGATCGAAATGCTTGACCTGGCTGTCCTAACCCATGGGGCACCCCAGGTGCTGCGCGCCGATAACGGGCTCGAATTCATCGCCGCAGGCGTGGGACGCTGGGACAGCGAGCACGACACGCTCCAAGCATTCATACCCCCGGGCCAGCCGTGGCATAACGGATTCGTGGAGTCCTTGCACAACCGCATGCGCGACGAACTCCTCGAGGACAACATGTTCGAGGACCTCGATCACGCGCGCGCCCTGATCAGCGCCTGGTCGCGCCGCTACAATGAAGAGTACCCCCACAGCGCGCTGGGCTGGCTCTCACCCAACCAATACGCACGCCAATGGGCACAACACCACCAATAACAACCAACAACCCTCAACACACCTGGTCCACAAAACCAGACCAGGCCAATTGGAGTGATCTCGTTGATCAACGACGTAATCAAACCGACTATCGGCGAGCTATTCTCTACGGACTCACCCCTCATGTTTAATGTGCCTCGCTACCAGCGCGAGTACACCTGGGCCAAGCGCGACTGGGAGAACCTCTTCGACGACATTTCCGACAATGACAAGGGTTATTTCCTCGGCTCTATCATCGTCATCGACCATGGCTACAATGCGGAAAAGGGCGTGACCCAATGCGAGCTTATCGACGGCCAGCAGAGGCTCACCACCGTCAGTTTGCTGCTTGCTGCACTGTACGACCAGCTCAGCAAGCACAAAGATGATGCCGAGGAGGACGAAGATGAGGTCAACGTCGAACTCATCAACCTCAAGAACCGCCTCATCATGAAGAAGTCCAAGGGGCAGACGCGCGTGGTTCCCCAGGTCCAAGGCCAGAACCTCCAAGACTACAGGGCTCTCATGGGAGAGCGGGTCTCCAATCAAATTAAGGACAAGAGGCCCAAGTACGCAGGCAACAGGAAGATCTATAAGGCATACGCATACTTCGAGTCCCGACTAGAGGCCATGGTCGAAGCGCCTGAGAGAACCCACCCGAACAACGCCTACGAGGCCTTCAGCAACTTCCTCGACAAAGTGCTTTCCGCAGTGATAGTCCAGATCAGCGTTTCCAACGCATCCGAGGCCTATACCCTGTTCGAGTCCCTTAACAATAGGGGCCAGGCCTTGAGCGCGGTTGACCTCATCAAGAACACCCTGCTCTCCAGCTTTAAGGACGCAACCGAGGAGGACCTGGACGACCACTTCAACCAGTGGCAGCGCATGCTCTCCCTGCTTGGAGAGGACTACAAGACTCAGGAGCGCTTCTTCAGACAGGCATACGCTGCGTTCAGGCGAGAGGTGAACAAGCCGTTCATCACCGGAACCGCTCAGTACCCTCTCGGAGCCGTAGCAACCAGGTCAAACCTCCTCCACATCTACGAGAAGCAGATTAAGAACGATGCAGCCGGCATGCTCGATTGGTTGCTCAAGAACGCGGAGGAGTACACGAAGATCGCGCTTGTGGACACGGATGGCATCTCTGGCGACTTGGAAGAGTCGCTTATGAACCTTTCAAGGATTCAGGGCGTTCCCTCGTATGTGCTCCTGCTCCACTTGATGCGGAGAGCGGACAGCCTTTCGCTCACGGATCAGCATCTGGTCCAGGTAAATGATCTTTGGTCAAGTTCTTCGTAAGGCGTAACCTTACCGACGCTCCTCCAACGCGCGACCTTACCAGGATCTTCATCAACATCGTTGAGGGCATCGAAGATGAAAAGAAAACTGGTGACGATCTCGTGCAGTTCGTGCGCGCCAAGCTTCTGGCGGTCTCGGCAGACGATAATCGATTTGCCGAGATGCTTGCTGGCCCGCTTTATGAATCCAATCCTGACACGGCTAGGTTCATTTTGACGAGCTTGGCTACGCCGTCGGTTACCAAGGAGATGAAGGGCCTTTGGGAGCGCGTTCCTTCTGGTACATACGTTTGGACTATCGAACACGTTCTTCCCCAGGGGAAGAACCTACCTGACGCTTGGGTCACCATGATTGCCGGTGGAGACAAGGCGCTCGCCGCCCAGATTCAGAACGATCATGTCCATGAGCTCGGCAACCTAACTTTGACTGGTTACAACTCAACCTTGAGCAATCTTTCCTTCCAGGAAAAGAAGCTCAGGAAGGATAAAGATGGCAACTCTGTTGGCTACCTCAACGGCTTGAATATCAACTCCGATATTGCTTCAAGAAACGATTGGGACGAAGCAGCAATCACAGCGAGAACAGCGAAACTCGTTAAAGAAGTAATCCAACTGTTCACGCTATAGAGGTTAGGGGAGGGTTTGCAATGACCGCTCTACCCCGCCTGCCCCGACAAATCTTCAGGCGGTTTGGAGGTCTCACACCTGCTGTGCAACGCCGTTTGAGTCCATCGTGGGGCGATAGGCGTAGCGCTCGAGACCATCGAACGTGGGAGTCTTGGGTCGCATGTCGAAGGGGAGGCCTCCGACTTCGATCGACTTCGCGAGGAACATGTTGATTGCGTCGAGAGGCTAATTCCCCAGCGCGCATAGACGGCTGCGGCATCGGCCTTGATCTGAGGTCGAATTCTGGCCATAATTATGGCTAAGACTGAAAGGGGTAGTATGTCGACACTGACGATGGGGCTTGCCGAGGCGAAGAACAATTTTTCGCGAGTGACAGCAGAGGTGAATAGGACGGGGAAGCCTGTCACGATCCTCAAGAACAACAGGCCGTGGGTAGTCATTCAACCGGCGCAGCAGTCTGAGAGTGCTGTCGATGTCGCTGTTGACTTCATGGATGCCTACGCGGACGTGTTTGAAGAGCTCGCGAAGTGAACGCTTTCGCGTTTTCTCGGGACGATGTATGCGCCATCCATTCGGCTGCGATTGCTCGATTCGGTGGTCTTGATGGCGTGCGTGACGAGGGTATGCTGGCTTCGTGAACTGGCTCCGTCGATCAAGGAGGATGACACGTGGATCTGCTCGAATACATGCGCTCACAAAACGACATGACGCAGGCCGAATGGGAACGCTCCTTCGAGGAAGAGGCCAAGGAGATCCTCGTCCTCCTCGCCGGCGGTAGCGGGGCCGGCAAGAGGAACGGATTCTGGGATGTCTCGCACTACTTCATTGCTTATGTGGACTGCCAGACCGGCGCACTGCACACGGGTGCCGGCCGGATCGTCTATCCCGTCAGCGACGAGGAAAGCGATGCCGGAGGAATCCTCGATCGCTTCCGTCGGGAGGCGGTGTACCGCCTCAAGGCGCGCAAGAGGATTCCGCACAAGATTCCCGAGGGTGTGACCGCCTCCTCACAGAACCAATTCCTGATCGTCGAGGTCCTGGAAGAAGATGCCTCGTGCCCCGCCTTGGAAGAGGTGCTGGCCGAATACCGCAGGCCGGTAGTCCTCAACGACGAGGAGCTGGGCGAGCTCTCCCTCGACAAGGACCTCGACATGTTCGAGGGAGGCATCTCGTGGCGGGGTGAGGACATCGACATCTCTCTGGAGGTTGATTCGTCCAGCGAAGACACGTGGACCGCTGCCGTGGCCGCCATGAAGCAGATGATGATCGATCAGGAACGGTGGGATCGCGACATGCGAGCGTTCGCCGCGCGGCAGTTCACCGAACTCGCGTGCGAGTGGCGCGAATCCGCCGATGAGGAGGTCCCCGAGATTACGGAAGAGAGCTTCGCGCAGCGGATCGAACTCACGAGCATCGCGATGGATCCGGACGGTTCATTTTCCGCATACTTCGATGACGACGATATGTTCTTCGGCCACTGCGTCGTGGTGTACGGAACCCTGGAGGGCGGGGTCTCGTCGGCGGTGATGGCAGGTTAAGCGTCCGGAGCGCTCGCTGCAGCGGCGCTGTCGAGTCGTCGCAGGAGCGCATAGAGCCAGATGGCTGCGACCAAGTCTGCGATGGGAACAGCGTGCATCTTCCTGAGTCTTTTCACTGTTGCTGATGGGATTGTCTGTTCGGCCAGTAGGCGTTTTGTTGCGGCAAACCCATGGAAGGATGACACGAGCATCAAGCAGTAGACTCCCGCGTCCAGGGGGAGGATGAGGAAAATCATCAGAAAGCCGCTGACGTTGCCGTTGGAGCTATCTAGCGGAACGATGATCGTGAGAATGAGCATGATGAGGAAAATGGGGAGGAGAGCAAGCTTGATGATGAGTCCCCAAAAAGCGAGTACGCGTGGAGCGACCTTGTCTTGAGAGTGGAGCACTGTCAGTGCGCTGAAGCAGGTCGCGATCAGCAGTGCGACGATCCATGGGCCTGGCGAGAGCAGCGGCTGGATAGGAAAGTTCAGGTCGAAGCGCCATCCTGCGTAGACCATGGCGATGAAGAAGAGGGGTGCGGCGACGCGCGCGACTCTGTCCATGAGCAGCTTTCTTCATAGGGCTTCATTGGCTCGCGATGACTATAACATCGCTGTCGTGGAACGAGGCCTACCCCGCCTGGCAGGGTGGGTCTCGTCAATGCCTGATGAGTAGCTGGTGGCGGTGGTGTGATCCCTAGTGTTTTCTGTTGACGCAGGGCCGTACGCGCCTATACTGAACACTGTTCATTATGGATTGTTGTAGTAAGACGATAGGAAATCGTGCCTAAACAAGTGATCGACCCGGAGAGGCTGGTCAGCCAGGCCTACGCCATCGCCTCGCGCGACGGCATCTCCGCGCTCTCCGTGCGCAAGGTCGCCAGCGCATGCGGCATCGCGGTCGGCTCCGTCTACGGCTACTTCCCGACGAAGGCCGATCTCACGGCCGCCGTGCTCACCCGCTTCTTCGACGAGAACCTCTCCGACGAGCTGTGCGCCGTGCGCCCCGGCGAACGCTTCACCTCCTACGTGAGGCGATTCCGCGAGGCTCTGTGCGCTGCGCGCTCCGACATGAGCGTCGACTGGTTCACCGAAATGCGCCGCCTCCCCAGCGGCGAACAGAAAGCCCTCGAGGCCGTGCGTGCCCCCATGCTCGCCCACATGGAACGTGGCCTGGTGCGAGTCCTCGAGATGGACGAGGCCGTGGTTCGTTCCCGGCTCGTCGGCCCCATGAGTGCCGAGGCCCTGTGTCGCTACGTGCTGCGCGCCGTCTTCGCCTCCCTCATGGCGGGCGATGAATGTGAGACGCTGTTCGCCCTCCTTGACACCTCCCTGTACGACGACACCGCAGAAGAAAAGGACATAAAGAAATGAGTCGATTCCGCATCAAGAAGCAGTCCCTGATCGCCGTCGCCGGCGTGGTCTGGCTGCTTGCCGGCCTGAACGTCGCGATCCTTGGCGTGCGCGCGGCCATCGACATGCGCGGAGTCGCGGCGATTGTTTTCCTGGCGCTCGCGGGCGGCGCCATCGCCATCTTCTGCGCGTTCCATCCGATGTTTTCCAAGCTCGTCCAGAAGAACATCCAGCGCATCGCCGACCTGGAGGGGGAGCGCCACCACGTCGTCCGATTCTTCGATCGCAAGAGCTACATGATGATGGCAATCATGATGTCCTTCGGCATCGGAATGCGCGCCGCGGGTATTGTTCCCGACTGGTTTATCGCCTTCTTCTACACCGGCCTGGGTGTGGCTCTCGCGCTCGCCGGCGCCAGCTACATCGCGCGGGGTGTGCGGGGACGCGCCTGGGCGTTTCACGGGACCAACTGAGCGTTTCACGCTCTCCCAGCCACGGCCTCGTCAATGGACGAGGCCGTCGTGCTCCCCAGTGCTGCTGCTTCGTGTGTTGGCTGCAGTGCTAGTGTGACCCTGTTTGAGTGACCTGCAACAACATGGATAGCGCATGGATTTCTATACCCTCGACTACATCGTCTCGCATCAGAGCCTGGACTCGACGCGGCGTCTGGCTGCGATCATTGTCTTGCTCGTTGTGGCTCTCGCTTTTAGTGCCCTGTATCTGCGTAACCGGGTGAAAACCCGCTGGCGTGACGCGGGTATTGGGCTCTTGGTGTTCTCGCTCGTGCTCCTGGGGATCCAGACCGAGCAGTACCTGAGGCTCAGCGACCAGCAGTCGCAGGCGCAGCTGCTTGTGGGGTTCATGGAGGGTGTCGCCATCGATCACGGTGTCCAGGCGCGTGATGTCATGGTGAATAAGACGTCCCTGCAGGACGGGATGATCGTGCGCTTTAACGAGGAGGACTACACCGTCCATCTCAATAATGACAACAATTCTTTCAGTCTTGAGCGCACGCACATCATTGACCATGGCATCTATGTGAACGGGGAGCGCTGACATGGACTTCTACACGCTGACCGCTATCAAGTTTGCGCTCGGTATCCTCACGATGCTGCTCCAGATCAACATCTTGGGAAAGCGCGACTTCTCGCTGAATACGCCTCTCAATCAGGTGCAGAACTATGTGCTGGGCGGCATCATCGGCGGCGTCATCTACAACTCGTCGATTTCCGTCTTGCAGTTTCTCGTCATCATCTTGATCTGGTCGCTCGTTGTTATCGCGACGAAGATCCTCATCGATACCAGCAAAACCTTTAAGAAGCTTGCGGCCTGTCAGCCCGAACTGATCGTTCGTGATGGTGAAGTGGATATTGCGCGCTGTGCGAAGGTGGGAATGACCGCGGAGGGACTGAGTAGGAGCCTGCGTGAGCAGAAGATTGCCAGCGTGGGTGACGTTGCCGCAGCGATCATGGAAACCAACGGGTCTTTGACGATTCGCGTGCGAGGTGACGGCTCTAAGCGCTCGCTCCTGCCGCTCGTGACTGACGGTCAGCTCGTACCTGATGGTCTCCTTCTTGCAGGCAAGGATAAAGCCTGGGTCAAGGAGGAACTCAAGAAGTTGGGGTACTCCTCGGTCAAGCAGGTGTTCCTGGGTGAGCTCGTCTCTGGGCACCTCGAGGTGATTCCGTATCCGAAGACAACGAGTGTGAAGAGCTAACTTCGAGGAGGTCTCGTCAATGGACGAGGCATCCTGCCGTTTATCGGTCAGCTCTCCTTGACGGTCACGCGATTACCGCCAGTGGCGGTATAAATCTGGCGGTAATGCTGGATGATGACGGTGTGGCCGTGTGATCACTGGTAGATGTGTCGGCGGTGTCCGACGGAAAACACTTCGATGATGAGGCGGTCGTCCTCGATGATGCACAGGGCGCGGTAGTTGCCGATGCGGTAGCGCCACTCGCCTGATCGGTTGGCTGTGAGGCCTTTGCCGTGGATGCGGGGGTCCGAGCAGCCCTCGAGGTTTGCCGATCCATGACGTAATGAGTTGCGCGTCGAATCGGTCCATTTTCTTCAGTTGCTTGAGGGCTGTGTCGCTGTACTCAACGTGGTAGGACATTTACAGGCCCAGCTGCGCGAGTACCTGCTCGTGGGTGTAGCGAATGCCGTTATCTGCAGCGATTGCCTCGCGCAGGGTGGCGAGGTCCTGCTGGTCCTCGATCTTCTCGAAGACGGCATCTCGAACGAAGTCGGAAATTGTTTTTCCCTCAAATTCGGCGTACTTGCGCACGACTTCGGCGTCTGTTTCGTCAAGGCGCATGGTCATGGTGGGCATGGTGATCTCCTCAAGCTGAATACAATGTATTCTAGTTCTCCCTGGTGTCAATGTGCAATGGTGTTGTCCCTAGCGGGTGGTGCTGATTGCGGGTACTGCTCCCCTTGATTACCGCCAATGGCGGTATGATTGTGGCGGTAATGGGGGGTGGTCATGGCATACGAACCGTCGTTCGAACGCACCGACGTGATTGATGCGCTCTGCATGGAGATCGCTGAGTTCGTTGGCATGTTGTCGCCTCAAGCGCCACTGTCGACCAGCCCGACACTGCGTCGGGAGCTGCGGATCCAGACGATTTACTCCTCGCTCGTCATCGAAGGAAACAAACTAGACGAACGTGCGGTGAGCGCGATTATTGACGGCAAGCGGGTTCTCGGAGACCGGCGCGACATCCTCGAAGTCGAAAACGCACGCGCCGCCTACGACCTTATTTCTGAACTCGATCCTCATTCGTTGGCGGATCTGCTGCGCGTTCACCGCGTGATGATGGGTGGCCTCGCCCCCGACGCTGGGCGTTTTCGGTCGGGCAATGTCGGTGTGTTCAACGGGGATACACTCATCCATGCCGGGACTCCGGCAGCCTACGTCCCCGAGGTGATGGATGGCCTCTTCGAGTGGCTGAGAGCGACGCGCATGCACCCTCTCCTCGTCTCGTGCATTTTCCACTTCGAGTTCGAGTTCTGCCACCCCTTTTCTGACGGGAATGGTCGGACGGGACGTCTCTGGCACACACTACTGTTGTCGCGGTGGCGTCCAGTGCTGGCCTGGGTGCCCATCGAGTCTGCGATCAGGAGGCGGCAGGCGGATTATTACGAGGCCTTGGCCCGCTCGGGTGCGACCGGTTCGTGTGAGAGTTTCGTGGAGTTCATGCTCGAGGCGATTCGTGAGTCGATTCTTCCGTATGCGAAGCCGTCGAGCTCGCAGGATATGGCTCGAACCCGCGCGCTCGCTTTCCTGAGGGATAACCCGCATGCCACTGTCACTCAGCTCTCCCAATATCTTGGGCGCTCGAAGAGGAGCGCCGAGCGCACAGTCGCACAGCTCAAAGAAGAAGGCTCCCTTGAGCGCCAGGGGAGTCCCCGAGCAGGCATGTGGATTGTTCACGCCACTGGACGCTAGGCGTGCCGCCAGAACTCGACGTGCTGGCGCGGGGAAAAGCCTCGCTCTTTCAGCGTGCCGTCGACGTAGTCGAAGCGCGTGGGGGTCACCTTGATGATGTTCATGACGAAGGGCATGGCGCGCAGGCGCTCCATGGGGAGACCCCGCAGCTCGCAGGCGTGAGCGTAGTCTTCGCCGAAAGGCTCAACGACCTCGGCGGTGCCCGTGACCTGCAGGCCCGCCAGCGTCGAGAACGAAATGTCGTCGTCGTGGATCGCCAGGCACACGTTCTTGTTGGCCTGCAGGGCGCGGAACTTTTGGCCGCCCTCGCTGATGATCCAGAACGCCCCTTCGGCGTAGAGATATTCGACCGTCGTGTTGCGCACGATACCGTTCCCGGCGGTCGCCAGCGTGCAGATCTTGTGCCTGGCCAGGAAGGCCTCGATCTCCGTGAACAAGTCAGCCTCGGGCATGCGCGTCGCTGCGCTCTCCTGCGCGATCCAGTGGTTTGCCGCAGCCTCCCAGTCGATGCCACTCATTGCGAATCTCCCTCTTTGTCGATAGGGCACACGTCGTTGAGGCCCTCCACCCAGGATATGACGGCGACGTGATTTAGTCGACGTCCTCGTGCCAGATCTGGCGCATGGGGACGCCCTTGTCAAAGGTGCGGGTCGAGCCGTCCTGGAAGGTGACCTCGACCTTCTCCTTCTCCTCATCCTCCGGATCTTCGATCCAGTCCACCCAGTCGATGGCGGGGGAGAGGGTGCCGTCCTCCCAGACGATTCGATAGCCCTCGCCCAGCAGTTCGGACATGACGTCCTCGATTTTGTCGGTGTTCATGGTGGGCCTTCCTTGCGTCGGTGCCTGGGCGCGCTGCGGGTGCGCGATTGAGAACCAGCTTAGCCGCGATACCTCGGTGAGTTGGTCCCAAAACTCAGCCTGGCCTCATGCCTGAGAGACAGAACGAGGCCGGGGCGGGGTTATGGCGCTCGCTGAGCGTCAGCGCGCGGTTGTGAGCGGCGTACCCTTGACACGTGAAGGTTTTCGTCGTTCCCATGGTTGCCCGCTCGCGGATGGGCGGGCCGTGGTCGCGCGCGCAGCGCATCGCCCGCGCCTTCCAGGATGACGGCCACGAGGTCGTGCTCGCGTGGGGAGACGACGGCAACTGTACCATTCCCGTCGCTCCGACGCTCGAGATTCCGGTGCCCTCACCTCTTGGCCTTCCCGAGGCCATCGCGCGCCACACCTTTCCCCTGGCCTCGCGCCTCGGCCTCATGGGCCGCAAGCCTGTGCGCAGCTTTGAGGAGGTCCTCTGGCTGACCGGTGCCCTCGACGAGCGCTACACGCGCGCCGCCGTCGACGCGCTCCGCGCACACATGCGTGCCATCCGCCCCGACGTCGTCTACTCGGAATTCAGCCTCGCCGCCGTCATCGCCGCCCGCGCCGAGGGCATCCCGTGCGTGGGCAGCGCCTCGCAGCCGACGACCGCCTCCTACGCTTCCAACCCGCGCAGATCCGCAGGAATTCGACGCCTGCTGCGCGAGATGGGAATGCCCGCCCCGGCCTCGTCCCTGACCGTTCTCGAGGGGATGCGGCGCCGCTTCATCCCAAGCTGCCCAACCCTCGAACCGAAGGCGGGGGAGCGGGCCGTCTACTGCGGGTTCCTGGACGAGCCGCCCGCACGGACGGCCACGCCTCGCGATTGTGCGCTCGTCTACCTCGGCGCGGGCAGCGTCCCCGCGGGCGTGGCCGTGCGTGCCGGGCGAGAGATCGCCGAGGCCCTCGGATGCGACGTGTACGTCGCGGGAGTGCCCGAGGCCGTCCATACCTCAGGGGGTTACGCGGTGGCCTGCGCGCCCCGATTTAACTTCAGCGAGCTCCTGCCGCGCGCCCGCGTCTTCGTGCACCATGGCGGGCAAAACTCGATGATGGACGCCCTGTCCCACGAAGTTCCGCAGGTCATCGTCCCCGGGCGCGTCTTCGAACGCCAATTCAACGCCGAGGCCGTGGAAAACGCACGCTGTGGCCTGACTGTGCGCGAGCCCAAGCCGGCGTTCATCGCACGCGCCGCCCGCCGCCTCGTGGATGAGCCCGCCCTGACCTCGGGGATCCAAGGGCTGTGCGCGGAACTGTCCTCTCTGGGTGGCACCAAGCGCATCGTGCGCGAGGTCGAAAAGCTTGTCAGCTAGGCCCAGCCGCGCAGGATCGCCTCCAGGCCCCGCTCAAACTGGGCGTTAAAGTCGTAGCGGCCGTCCAGGAGATCCTCGATGAGCGGGCGCAGCGCCTGCGCGTCCTCGGGGTCGAGCGCGGCGCTCGCGGCCGACAGGTCGGCGGGCTGCTCGGGGGAGCCGCCCACGGGCGGAACGACCTCGGCGGCGACGCACGCCGTCGTGTAGATCGACACCGCGTTGACCAGCCCCAGCATGTCCGCATTCGGTGTGAAACCGCGCCGGGCCAGCGTCACGAACACGCGAGCCAGGAGCGACAGCTGCTCGGGCGTCGACATGGGGTGCGTGAGCAGCAGCATGACTGCGCCCGGGTGGGAGCGCAGTGTCGCCGCCAGGCAATGCGCGTAGGCGCGCATGTAGGTCAGCAGGGGCGAGGCCGGGGTGCCCTCGGTCGGCTCCGATGCCTCGTGCGTGGGCGTCGAAGCTGAATCGACCGCCCCTGCGTCCACGCGGTCCAGGAAGGACTCGAACGTGAGTCGCCAGACCTGCTCGGCGATGCCCTCCAGGAGTGCCGCCTTGTCGGGGAAATGACGATAAAAAGCGGCCTGGGAGACGCCGAGGCGCTTTCCCAAGGACCGCAGAGACAAAGCGGAGAGCCCCTCCTCGTCCACCAGGTCGAGCGCGGTCGACAAGATGATCTCTCGCGATAGCGCGCGCTGGCGTGACGACGGCATGGACTCTCCGCTTCGGTGGTCATTACTCCCTGTGATACCGGAACTGTACCAGTGCCAGCCCCGCGATCACCGCGAAGAAACCCCACAGGACGCCGATCCGCGTCCCGACGTCGGCAAGTCCCGCCCCGTCCAGGCTCACCTCGTGAATCGCGGTGATCGCCCAGTATGCGGGGGACAGGCGTGCGGCGTGCTGCGCCCAATCGGGGAACGAGGAGACCGTGGAGAAGGAGCCGCCGATGCCGGCCGCCAGCATGCCGATAATGTTCGACAGTGACAGGGCCGCGTCGCGGCTGCGTGACCACAGCGCGAGCGCGACGCCGAGCGCCGACAGAACCGCAGAGAAACTAAGGAGAATCGCGGCCAACGCGACGAGGGACCCGGTCGGTCGATACCCGAAGATGAGCGCGCCGAGCGCGAGGACAACCGCGATCTGAACGGTCTGCATGAGGAAGGCGACCAGCGCCTTGCCCGTCAGAATGGACGCGCGCGAGGTGGGGGAGGCCTCGAGGCGCTCCCACGTGCCCCACGAACGCTCATTGAAGAACGAGCTGATGATGTTCTGCACGGCCAGGAACGAGAAGAGGATCGCGATCGACGGAACCGCCTGCTCGGCACCGGTGACGCCTGTGTAGCCGTCGGCCAAAAGCATCGACTTGAACGCCGGCATCATGAAGGGAATCAAGACGAGGGGGATCACCGTCAGGATGAGTGTGGGTGCCGGGTCGGTGAGCTGCAGGCGGATGTTCAGGCGGGTCATTGCCCCGAGTTGCTTAAGCCGCGACATGGTCACTCTCCTTGATGATCTGCAGATACGCGTTGTGCAGGCTCGCCTGCATGATGCGCACGTCCGTCAGGCGCGCGCCTTGAAGGGTGGGCGAGGCCAAGGCTTCGCCGATCCGCGAACCTGGGTCGGCCTCGTCCCCGATGAGTTGGAGGCGTCTGTCGTCGGCGCTCCACCCGTCGATCGAGGGGATGGGGCGATCGAACTCGAGCGTGACCTCGGCGCGCGCGTGGTGAGAGACGATCTCTTCGAGCGTGCCGCTCGCGACGATGCGCCCCTCGTTCAGGATCGCGATGTCGGAGCCAAGCTCCTCGAACTCGGCGAGGTAGTGCGAGGTGTAGACGACGGCCGCTCCGTCGTCGGCGAGCTGGCGGACTGCGCGCAGGATCTGGCTGCGCGCCTCCACGTCCGCGCCGACGGTCGGCTCATCCATGAACACCAGGCGTGGGCGGTGCATGATCGCCATGCCCGCGTGGAGCCTGCGCTGCTGTCCGCCCGACAGGTGTGAGGCGCGCTGCCCTCGTTTCTCTGTGAGGCCGAGGAGGTCCATGACCTCGCCCGCGCGCGAGGCCGCCTCGCGTCGGCCGAGTCCGTGCAACTCGCCGAAAGCCGCGAGGTTCTGGGCGACGCTCAGGTCGGGGTAGATGCCCAGCTCCTGGGGTGCGTATCCGATTGACCGCGCGGCCTGGGCGGATGCGGGGCGGTGGCCGCAGATGGATGCGGTCCCCGAGTCGGCGCGGCGCAGTCCGCACAGGATCGTGATGAGCGTGGACTTGCCCGCTCCGTTTCGTCCGAGTAGGCCGAGGACCTGACCGGGTTCGACGCGCAGGTCGACCCCGCGCAGGACCTCGTGAGTGCCGTAGCTCTTGTGGATTCCCCGGGCGTCCAGGCCCGGAGCGTATGGATGTGACACGGTGATTCTCCCATCGGTTAACGCTGTTAACTTTGTGTCGCGAGTAAGGTTAACAGTGTTAACTTTTGAATGCAAGGCGGTGTTGCGTGCAGTGGAGAACTACTGATTTGCTGCGTTTCTGACAATCTGTCGCTGCGTGGGGGAAGCAAACGGCCCTACACTGTCTGCTCGAGGCCTGAAGGAGGGGCGAAAGTGCCAGGTATGGATACCTACGACGCAATCATGCTGCTGTCCTACGGTGGCCCGGACGGCCCGGACGACGTCCTGCCGTTCATGCGCAACGCGACGCGCGGCCGCGGAATCCCCGACGAACGCCTGCTCCAGGTTGCCGCCCACTACAAGCGCTTCGGCGGCGTCTCGCCCATTAACGCCTGCAATCAGCGCCTGATCGCCGACCTGTCTGCGGAGCTCGGCAGGCGCGGGCACGACATTCCCGTCGGGTGGGGAAATCGCAACTGGCACCCCTTTGTTGCCGAAGGCCTCGACGAGCTCGCGGGGGCTGGTGCCCGGCGCATCCTCGTCCTGCCTACCTCCGCCTACGCCTCGTACTCGGGATGCCGCCAGTACCGCGAAGACCTCGCCGAGGCCGCGGAGGCCCTGCGCGACAAGTGGGGGACGATCGCACTGGGCGCCGAGGATAGCTCCGACAATCCTGACGCCGACATCATCCTGGACAAGGTCCGTCCCTACTACTCGACCCCCGGCATGGCGAGCGCACAGATCGCATCCGTTCGGCGCGCGTGGGAGGCCCTCGCGGCGCGCGGCGTCGATACCTCCGGGATTCGTCTGATCTTCGTCACCCACTCCATCCCCGTGAGCATGGAGGCAGGGTCCTCGCCCTTCCCCTTCCGTCCCTCAACTGACGAGGCCGCGGCGGCCTCGGACGGTCACGTCGAGCAGCAGGGGAGTGAGGCCTCGTCGCAAACGGGAACCCCGGCAACCGAAATCAGCTACGTCGCCCAGCATCACGCCCTCATTGGTGCGATCATGCCGGAGCTGAGGCGTGTCCTCGGGCGCGCGGATCTGGGCTACGACCTCGTGTATTGCTCGCGGTCGGGACCCCCGCAGGCCCGCTGGCTCGAACCCGATATCAACGATTTCCTCGAGGAGATCGCGGCCGACGCGAATCCGCTGACCGGCGCCGTCGTCGTCCCCATCGGCTTCATCTGCGACCACATGGAGGTCGTTTACGACCTCGATACCGAGGCGAAGGAGACCGCCGCGCGCCTGGGGATTCCCTACGAGCGTGCAGACACCGTCGCGACGGATCCGGCCTTCGTGTCCTCTCTGGTCGACGTGCTCGAAGAACGCGCCGCTCAGGCGCGAGGCGAGAATCCCGCGCGCGTCACCGTGACGGGCACCGGCCCCTTCCACACCGTCTGTCCGAGCGACTGCTGCCTCTCCCCGGCGCGTCCCGGCCACGCCTCGTCCGCTGGTGCCAGCGCCCACCCCGGCGCCGCACACGCCCCTCATTCTTCCGGCGCGCCCGCCCGAGCCGCCGGTCACCCAGCCCCAACCCAGGAGGACTCTATGTCTACCCCGCATCCCCACGCCGTCGTGCCGCCCGAGCAGAACCCGGAGAACCCGGGACATCCCGCGGGAGTGCCGGACCGTGTCGGTGAGCACGCCGCGCGCCACCAGGCCCGCCACGCGGGCACCGAGGCGACGCCCCACTCGCACGCCGCGCACGCCCGTGTCACCGACCCGCGCGACGCGACGGACGTCGACTTCGACGAGGTCAACAACAAGCAGCACTACGCCCTCTACTCCGTGTTTGCGCTGGGGGGAGTCCCTGCCCGCCGACGACGGCGAGCGCGGCCGTATTATCGCCGAGTCCCTGGACTACGTGAAGGGTGCGGGTGCGGAAATCCGCGGCTTCTACGACGTGTCCGGCTTCCGCGCCGAGGCAGACCTGATGGTGTGGTGGCTCGACGACGATCCCGAGGTCCTGCAGGACGCCAACCACCGCCTGCGCGCCAGCGCGCTCGGCAAGTTCCTGGATCCCGTGTGGTCGTGCATGGGCCTGCACACCCCCGCCGAGTTCAACAAGCGCCACATTCCCGCCTGCTTCGGCGGCGTCGCCCCCCGCGACTGGGCGATGGTCTACCCCTTCGTGCGCTCCTACGACTGGTATCTCAAGGCTCCCGAGGAGCGTGCCCGCATCATGGCCGAACACGGCCGCAACGGTTTTGCGCAGTACCCGGACGTTAAGGGCTCGACCCTGTCCGCCTTCGGCTTCTCCGACTACGAGTGGGTGCTCGCGTTCGAGGCAGACAGCCTGGACCGCCTGGAGGGCGTCATGCACGCCCAGCGCTACACCGAGGCGCGCCTCTACGTGCGTGAGGACACCCCGTTCTTCACGGGTCCGCGCGTGAGCCTCGGTGAGTGGGCGGAGCGCCAGCCCCGCGCATAGGGGCCTCGTTTATCTGTCAGCCAGCCCCGGCCTCGTCCCTGAATAGCGGAACGAGGCTGGGGCTCAGTGCGTCCCTCTCACGCCGTGTGTCAGGCGCTTCCTACTTGGAGGGGAACAGGAGCGGCAGGTTGTGTTCAACCTGGTTGGCGACGGACGTGCTCGTGTGTGACTCCCCGTCGTCGATCCATAGCTGCAGGCTGGTTTCGGTCATCAGGTCGGGGTAGTCCTGGTGGAGCTCGTCAAGCTGCGGGGTCATGTCCCACAGCGCCGGGTCTTCGGAGCCGACTGAGGCTAGGATACGGAAATCTCCCTGCCCGTAGCCCTCGCGCACTGCCCCCGCGGTGACGAGCTCGGCGAGCCGCTCCTCGTCGGCGTCTTCCTCGCGCCCAATCCAGGATTCGCCGGCCATGGGCATGTATCCGTAGAAGTACTGCGGGCGCAGGGCAAACACGTCCCACGTCGTCGTCGCGCCCATCGAGAAGCCGCCGAACGCGCGGTGCCTGCGGGACTCTTGCAGCGACTTCGCCGAGGTGTCCCCGCGAGCGAACGTCGTGTAGCGCGACTCGACCGCCTCGATGAGCGTGTCGATCTCGGTCGTCGCGAAGAAGCGATTGAGTGCGTAGTCGTCCTCGTAGTCCTCGGTCGCGAACGATCGATCCGGGTAATAGGTCGCGAACACGACGATCGTGGGGGAGACCTCGCCCCTGTCCTCCAGGTTGTCGACAACGGGTGCGACCGTGTCGGCAAGCCCCGCCGCGTTGCCCCACCACCCGTGCGTCAGGTAGACAATGTTTGCGGGGTGACCAGGAGAGTAGGAGTCGGGGACGTAGACGAAGGCTTCCTTGTTGTACGTCGTGCCCTGGTAGTCCTGCTGGTAGGCGACGGTGTCGATCGTGCCGTGCAGGGACGAGGCTGTGTCCAGCAGGGCGGCCACGGCCTCGGGGATGGGGTCGGCATCCTCCGAAATGGCGATGGGGGAGGGGTCCTTTTGCTCAAACCCCGAGGGGTCCAGCGCAATCGATGCAATGCCTGCGAGGCCAAGCAGGGAGAGCATGAGCGCGGCCGACGCCACAAAGGCGGTTGAGCTTGTCGACGAACGCCTAATCAACCGTGTCTTCACTGTCCTCGCCTCGCGCGCATGGACTCTGCTTGCTTCATGCCCGTTACTGTAAGCCCGTTGGGGCAGTGTCTCCTCGCCAGTGTGGCCGATCACGCGTCATCCCCCTCAATCTCGCACGTAGTTCCCTTACCTGTATTTCAATATATGAAATGTAAACGTTGAGATTCTGCGGATTGTGGGGGTTTGCTGAAATAGCTGCTTGGGGAATTACGTGCGGAATGTGGGGAGAGTCGAATATCTGTCCGGTGATCCGGTGATCCGGTGATCCGGTGGGCTGGGGGCCACCCGCATGTGACCTGCCAGTCGCCGGGGGTTGCGTGCTCGCGGGGTGGGCATACCCTGGGTGTATGACACCTGAGATCACCGACCCGGCCGTCCGCGCAATCGCCGAGGAGATCGCCGCAGACCCGGCCAACGCCTCGTACACCAAGCGAGGCGTGAAGCCGTTGTTCTACGCGGGGCCGCAGTGTCGCATCATGATCGTCGGCCAGGCGCCCGGGCGCGTTGCCGAAGAAACCGGCATCGTGTGGAACGACCGCAGCGGTGACCGGCTGCGCGACTGGATGGGCATCGATAGGGACACCTTCTATGAGTCCGGGAAGCTCGCGATCGTCCCCATGGACTTCTACTTCCCGGGCACCGGAAAGAGCGGCGACCTGCCTCCGCGCAAGGACTTCGCCGACACATGGCACCCGCGCCTGCTTGAGCTCATGCCGCACCTGGAGATGACGATCCTCGTCGGCGCGTACGCGACCAGGCGCTACCTCGGGCTGAAGTCTTCGGCCTCGCTGACCGAGGTCGTGCGCGACTACAAGCAGTATCTGCCCACCTACTTCCCGCTGGTCCACCCCTCGCCGCGCAACCAGATGTGGATGAAGAAGAACCCCTGGTTCGCCGCCGACGTGCTGCCCGACCTCAAGGACCGGGTCTGCGCGCTCCTGGCCTGACCGTTATACGTGAGAGGCGACGTATAAATGTACGGCGGCTCCTACGTACGTTCAGCGCCCTCGGGTTCACGAGGTCGGGGCGGGGTATGGCGCTCCACCGCGGCTCGAGGGTGGCACACTGGTCCCATGGACGATCTGCGCATCCCTCCCGGGCCCGGTTGCCCGCGCGGCCTTCTCGTGCCCGCGGGGGAGCTGGTCGAGCGCTTCTCGCACGCCTCGGGCCCGGGCGGACAGGGCGTCAACACCGCGGATTCTCGGGTGCAACTCAGCCTGGACCTGGGCTCGACGCGCGCCCTCAATGAGAAGCAGCGCGAGCGCGCCCTGCGTGAACTGGGGGAGCGCCTGGTCGGCACCGTCCTGACCGTCACCGCCGCCGAGACCCGCTCCCAGCGCCGCAACCGCGCCGCCGCCCGCGAACGCCTCGGCGAGATCCTGCGCGCATCGCTGGTTCCGCCCACCCCTCGCCGCCCCACGAAGCCGACGCGCGCCTCGAAGCTGCGCCGCCTGGATGCCAAGAAGAGGCGTTCGGAGGTCAAGGCGCGCAGGCGTCGCCCTGACGCCGATTAAAACAGGGACGAGGTCGGGGCTGGGTCAGCCCCACGGGCTCCCGTCGGTGTGCCAGCCGATGAACACCCACGTGACGGGCAACGCGTAGTCGAGGACCCACATCTGTGACGTCTCCCCAGACGGGGATTCGGCTGCCCGGCGCACGATGTGCTGGGCCGAGTAGGCGTCGAAGAGTCGCTGCTCGCGCGCGGTGAACGGCTCTGGGCCGGCCAGGCGGCGCAGGTCGGCGCGGGCCTCGTCGAAGGAAGAAAAACGCATCGGACGGAAGGTCCGTGTAGTCGCGACAACCGGGATCCGCCCCAGGGATGTGAGCGCGCGGGTCACGTCGCGGACGACGCGTGGGCGCTTGGCCGTGCGCCCCAGGTAGGTGAGCAGGCGCGGGTCGCGGGAGGGGAGCAGGCTGTCGGGCACGACGACCGCCGCTCTGGACCTGGCCGCAGAGTCGAGCTTGGCGACGAAGGGGCCCACGGCCTCGGCCATGAGGGAACGGGAGGCGAAGGCGACGTCGACGCTGTCGGTGCCGAGACCTGCCGCCTCCCAGTCGTCTTCCCACGCCAGGAGGTGGGACGTGATGGGCAGATGCTCTGCGGCTGCGCGCTCGTCGAGGATGGCCAGCATGGCCTCGGCGAAGTCGCAGCCGTGGACGCGGTGCCCGGCGCGGGCGAGGGGGATGGCGAGCGTGCCCGTCGCGCACCCCATGTCGAGGACCTCGTCGCCATCTTCGAGCGCGAGGAGATTCAGGAGCCAGCGCTCGTAGTCGCTGGTCGCGTCTCTCGTGAACGTCGCGGCCCGCTTGTTCCAATAGGCTCGCGAGTCTCGGTTGATTGTGCTGTCGTGTGTTGACATGAGAGAGCCCTTCACTGCGCCTTACATGCATGTCTTGATAGAGGTTATGTATGTATAATGACATGCAGAAGGAGGTTTGTGCATGGCAACCGTGAATTTTAGTGTGCGCATGGATGCAGATCTTAAGCGTGAGGTTGAAGCGATCTACGCGGAGCTTGGTATGAATCTGACGTCCGCTGTGAACGCTTTCCTGCGTCAGAGCGTACGGGTGGGTGGAATGCCCTTCGATCTGCGTCTGAATGAGCAGCAGCGTGAGACTGTCTTGGCGATGTTGGAAGCGGAGCAGCTGGCCTCTGATCCAGGTGTTGAGACCATGGATGTTGAAGACGCTCTGGCGGAGTTGAAGCGCTAGTGTCTCTGAAAGTCGTTTGGACAACGAAGTTTAAGCGCGACTACAAGCGTGCGATGAAGCGCGGGCTCGACATGAATCGTCTGGATGAGGTTATTCGAACGTTGGCTGCAGGCCGGGAGCTTGCTGTCGTGCATCGGGATCATGCTCTCGGAATGGCCGCGTGAATTCATCTATGCGCTGCCTAACTTTTCCAGCGATTACCAGGAGGGTGCGCACGCCCGGGTGCTCGACGCCCTTGTCGCCACCAACATGGAATAGACCAGCGGATATGGCACCGACGAGCACTGCGAGCGCGCCCGCGACCTGATCCGAGGCGCCTGCGCCGTCCCCGACGCGGACGTGTACTTCCTGGTCGGCGGCAGCAAATGCGGCGCCCTCTTCGGCGAGGCTGTGGTGATCCCCGAGCGCGGGTCGATCCGCCAGTTCGTCACTCAGATGAAACAGCACGGCGCGCTCCTGGCCAAGGGGCGCCTGCTCGGGGTCCAGTTCGAGGCGCTTTTCGAGGATGACCTGTACGTGCGCATCGGCGCCCCGGCGGTCGAGGCCTCGGCAAAGTCGCAGCCGTGGACGCGGTGCCCGGCGCGGGCGAGGGGGACGGCGAGCGTGCCCGTCGCGCAGCCCATATCCAGGACCTCCTCGCCCGCTTCGAGCGCGAGCAGATCGAGGAGCCATCGCTCGTAGTCGCTGGTCGCGTCTCTCGTGAACGTCGTGGCCCGCTTGTTCCACTAGGCTGCGAGTCTCGGTTGATTGTGCTGTCGTGTGTCGACATGGGCTGGTCCTTCGATGCGCCTACTGTTAAGAGCCTCACGAGAGGTCTTGCACGTATAATGTCATGCAAAAGGAGGCCCTGTCGTGAGCGAAACTGAGATCGGCGCGCGTCGTTCGGCGCTGCTGATGCGGCTTCGCGACGAAAAAGATGCAGGTGTGCGTGGGGGCGTCTACCACCGCCTACAGGTGGAGATGACCTACAACTCCAATCACATCGAGGGTTCTCAGCTGTCCGAGGAACAGACCCGTCTTATCTTCGAGACGGCGACTGTTGGCGGCGAGGGCCTGAGAGTCGATGACATTATCGAGGCGCGGAACCACTTCCGCGCTATCGATCGCGTCATCGAATGCGCCGGAACTCCTATCGGCGAGGAATATGTGAAGGATCTGCATCGCATACTGAAGCAGGGGAGCATCCAGGCTGATCTTGATTGGTTTGCGGTCGGCGATTACAAGCGTCTGCCGAACGAGGTCGCAATGCGTGAGACGAGCGCGCCCGCTGATGTTGCTGAGCATATGCGGTCTCTGTTCGAGTGCGTCAACGATGTTGATTCTCTCGCGCAGATCCTGGACTGGCATGTGCGCTTCGAACGCATCCATCCTTTCCAGGATGGTAACGGGCGGGTTGGTAGGCTCCTCATGCTTCAGCAGTGCCTCGCCGCGGGAGTCCTCCCGTTCATCATCACCGACGATCTGAAGGCCTTCTACTACCGAGGTCTGGAGACGTGGGGTGACGAGAATGGTTTCCTCATGGATACGTGCCTGAGTGCGCAGGACCGTTTCGCGGTGATGCTCGATTACTTCCGGGTCCCCTACGAACGTTCGGATAACTAGCCATCAGTTGTCGGCGAGGAAGGGACTGTTGCCGTCCGGTAGGCGGGCCGGATGGATCGGGGCGTCGGTCCGGGCTAGGCTGGGTGCATGACACTCAACGAAGAGAAGAAAGATTTTTCTGCCCTGGCCGCCTCCCGTCGCTCGACCCGCGCCTTCACGGATCGCGAGATGCCCACTGGCGTGATCGACGCGATCCTCGCCGACGCGACGACGGCGCCGTCCTGGTCGAACACACGCGCTTTCCGCGTCGCGATCGCGTCCGGTGCGCGCGCCCAGCGCCTGCGCGAGCGCTTCGGGAAGCTGTTTGACGAGGAGGTCGAGGCCCACGCCCGCAAGGCCATCGACCCCGATGTGGAGATTCCCGTCCCGGATGGCGACTTCCCGGTGCGCAAGCGCTATCCAGACGAGCTGCGTCCCGCCCAGATCGAGGTCGCGAAGCTCCTGTATGGCACTACGGCGTGGAGCGCACCGACATTGAGGGGCGTAACCGCGTCAACCGTCGCAATGTCATGGCATTCGATGCGCCCGTCATGGGTTTTGTCTTCGTTCACGAGGACATGCTGCCCTGGAGCGCGATGGACGCTGGCCTCATGCTGCAGACCCTGTTCCTGTCCGCCAAGTCGCGCGGCATCGACTCGTGCCCGGTCGGCATCCTGGCCACCTGGCGCGCCCCCGTCGATGAGGAGTTCGAGATCCCCGAAGGCTACAAGTTCATCACCGGCTTCGCCCTCGGCTACGCCGATCCGGACGCGCCGATCAATTCGATGCAGGCGCCGCGCCCGTCGATCCAGCTCCTCGAAGGCAAGTGACGCTACGAGCGATACATCGCTAGTCGTTGAGTTCAGCGCGCAGGTCGGCCAGGCTCACGCGCTGCCCGTCGTCGTTGCGCACCGCCTCCCGGAACGCCGCAAGATCGCGCGCATCCTCGAGTTCTTCCAGGGCCAACAAGTCGTCGACGCCAATCACGATCGCAGTGAGGCGGCCGTTTTTCGTCACACCAATTCGTTCGCCGCCGTAGGACGCTCGCCCGAGGACGTCGGAGAGGTTCGCACGCAGCTCCCGAGTCGATAAGGTTGTGGCAAGTGTGTTCATAGTGTCAGTTTAGTACCTTGTGTACACGTCTGTGTCTGGATGAGCCTTCCTGGGCGTGAACAGTTTCCCACGGACATACGTGGCACCCAGGTGAGCGTCTACCGTGGAACGGGGCTTTGGCCTCGTGAAACGTTCACAATTCGTGCTCGGTGGTTCGATGCTGCGTATCGGTGAAGCTCGTCGTGCCGGTCATATTGGCGGTGTGTTGATTGCACTGGTCCTCGGCGCGGATGCTCTGGCCCTGTACCTCAATGTGGATCGAATGTGGGGCTTCAGCGCCCGTGGATCGGGGCAGGTAGGTTCCTGCAACCTCGACTGAGACCAAGATCTCAAAGCGCTGTTTTCGTGGGATTAGGTTGCGTGTTAGGTATTTAGTCCCGTTTGTACAAGCTTAAGTAAGGCTATCTTTAATCAATTATAAGTATTTCTGCATAGAATGGCGGCAGGCGCTGTCAAACCAGCGCTTGCCGAGGAACTAGGTCGTCCCTCGGTGCATGTTTGCGATCGGAAGGACCGCCATGTCAAAAAAGTACCTCTCTGTTGCCTTTGCTTATGTGGGAGTGATCGTCGGCGCTGGCCTGGCCAGCGGCCAGGACCTGCTCCAGTACTTCCTCTCCTTCGGTGCCACCGGATTGATTGGAATCGCCGCCCTGGGAGTCCTCAACATCATCTTCGGCGTTGTCGCCCTCCAGCTGGGTTCCTACTTCCGCTCCGGCCACCACGATGAAGTTTTTGAACGCATCACTCACCCTGCCGTGCGCCGTGTCATTGACGTGGTGCTCGTGTTTTCTGGTTTCGCGATGGGCTTCGTGATGCTCGCGGGCGCGGGCGCGAACCTTGAGCAGCAATTCGGTTTGCCCGCGTGGGCTGGCAGTGCCGTGTGTGCCGGCCTCGTGATTCTCACCGCCTTCCTGGATTTCGATCGAATCATGAAGGTGATCGGCGTCTTTACGCCCATGATCGTCATCGCGATCGTCATTCTCGTCATTTACTCGCTGGTGACCCCGCACCCGAGCGTGGCCGAGCTGAATGCGACCGCCACGAAGGTTACCCCGGCTCTGCCGAACCTGTGGTTCTCGGCGATCAACTACTTCGCGCTGTGCGTCGTCAACGGTATCGGCATGGCCTTCGTGCTGGGCGGCTCGGTGCTGCGCATCCGCGAGGCTCGCCTCGCGGGCCGTATCGGCGGCGCGATCATCGCCCTGGTGATTGGCGGCGATGCCCTCGCCCTCTACCTGAACATGGACCGCATCTGGGACGTCAACGTGCCGGCCCTCGAGATTGCGCGCATGATTCACCCGGCCTTCGCCTTCGTCTACACCCTCATCATTTTCGCGCTCATCTACAACACGGTCTTCTCGCTCTTCTTCGCGACGGCGCGTCGTTTCTCGGGTGGGTCGACAAAGCGCATGCGCATCGTCCTCATGGGCGTTGTCGCGCTGGGGTATGCGGCCTCGCTGATGGGCTTCAAGAAGCTGATCGGCGGCATGTATCCGATCATCGGCTGGCTGGGCGTCGCGCTCCTGGTGGTCCTGGCTGCGGGCTGGTTGCGTGAGCGCGCGGGCGTCTCGCACGAGGAGAAGCTGCGCCGCAAGCTCATTCGCCTCCTGGTCCACAAGCATGCCGATCACCTGGAGTACACGGACGAGCATCGCGAAAAGGCCCGGGAGCTCTCCCGAGCGTCGGTTGCGGACTCCAAGCAGCTGCGCCGCGATGCCAGCATGCTCGCCAAGGATATCGCCGATCGTAAGCCCAACGCCTCGCCCTCGGACCTGGTTGCGCAGGGCGTGGGTGAGCGCTAACGCGCGGATCGCGCGCCGGGCAGCCCGTCGACGAGGCCTCGGCGACCGAGGCGATCAGGGCAGGTCCGGTGCGGGTCTGACTCACGAAAGGGACGAGGCCGTGGCTGCCTCGCGCTCGAGGAGCCAACGTTTCAGGGTGGCACCTCCCGCGTAGCCGCCCGGGCCGGTAGACGCGACCACGCGGTGGCAGGGACGAATGAGGAGCAACGGGTTGCGAGCCACCGCCCCGCCGACTGCGCGCGCCGACGCGGCGACCCCGGCCTCGCGCAGGCGATACGCCAGCTGGCCGTAGGTCATTGTGTGCCCGTAGGGAATGGCGCTCATGGCCTCCCAGACGCGGAGCTGAAACTCGCTGCCCATAGGCGAGAGCGGCACGCGGGCGGGGGAGGGGACCCGCCAGGCGAAATAGTCGTCCAACCAGGACGCGGCCACAGCCAATGCGGCCGCGTCCTCGTCTCTTCCAAGGCCCGCGTCGCGCCCGCAACCATCGAGGGAGGACACCGACTGCGCGGAAGCGGTCACGGCCTCGTCGACGACGAAGGGATACCCGAAGAAGCGCTGCCCGGCCACCCACAGGCCCACGAGCGCACCGCCCCGCGCGGCCAGCGTTAGGCGCCCGATGGGGCAGCGATAGGCGGCGAGCGTCGGGTCAGAACTGCTCGGGGTGATCGCGGTAGGCATACGCCCACACTGTCACGGCGACGGTGACCGCGCGAGTCCACGCGTCACGCACGGCGCTCAGCTCTTCGCCCTCGAAGCCCTCTGCAAGGAGACGGTGGCCGACCTCCACGGTCGGGGCGATAAAAGCGAGCACATAGCGCAGGGGCACGAATGGCGTCGAGTCCGCCCCATCCGCCGCGTTCTTCGCCGCAGACATGTGCCGTGCTCCGATCAGGTACTGGTAGTCCAACCACGCCTGGTCTCGCTCGCGCGTGCACATGTCGATGATCCACTGGGCGAATCGCGGCTTTGAGGCCTGCGCGTACTCGGGGTTCGGCTGCCCGTCCGGGTGCGCGGAATGTGCTGCCAGATACGTCTTTTGAGCCAAAATCCCACGCCACGTGTCGACCATTTCCATGGCATGGGGCGCCAGGATGGGTTCTGCTCGTGAGAGCAGCTCTGCGTCACCGGGCTGGACGTGCGCGGCGGCCTCAATCTGTCGTAGGTCCTCGAGTGTGAGCGGGGATGTGGGGACGGCATCGGTACCGTAGGTGTACCCCGACGAGTGGTCGTAAGCGGTCATGAGAACCTCCTCGATCCTATGCGTTAAGGATAGCACGTGCTCTGCTCGTATGGGTCTGTTTGGCATCTGGGACTGGTATGGAGCGCAGTTGGGTGGGCGTGGTTCGTGCGAGTTCGCGGCGCGCGTAGCCGCTGTGGTGAGGTGGCAACGGCGCTGGAGGGGTTGCGCACAATACAATTAACCTGTGGATCCCCTTCTTATCGCCCTGGCCGGAATGCTCATCATCGTTGCATGCCAATTCGTCGCGCCCAAGGTGCGCGTGGCAGCCCCCCCTGATCCTCCTCGCCGTCGGCCTGGCGATCGGCTTCCTTCCGCAGGTGGGGGCCATCCAAATCGCGCCGCACATCGTCCTCGAGATGGTGCTGCCGCCCCTGCTCTTCTCCGCGGCCGTGCGCATGCCAACCATGGACTTCCGCCGCGAGATGCAGGCCGTCGCCATGCTGGCGATCCCCCTGGTGTTCCTCTCTGCCTTCGCGGTCGGCTTCGTCATCAACTGGCTGGTCCCCCCCGATCTCCCTTCCCTGGGGCGTCGCGCTCGGCGCGGTCCTGTCCCCAACGGACGCGGTCGCCATCTCGATTGCGAAACGCTCCGGCGTCTCCCACCGCATCATCACCGTGCTCGAGGGCGAGGGACTCTTCAACGACGCGACCTCGCTCGTCCTGCTCTCCGCCGCGATGAGCGCGGGCCTGGCCGCCGACGAACACGCCCTCAACCCGGGCCTGCTCATCGGCAAGGTCGCGATCGCCCTCGGTATCGCGGCCGCCATCGGATGGGTCGTCGGCGAAGTCGGCGTGCGCCTGCGCGCCCTCATCAAGGACCCTTCCGCCGACACCGTCTTCTCCTTCGTCATGCCCTTCATTGCCTCGATCCCAGCCGAGCACCTGGGCGGATCCGGCCTGGTCGCGGCCGTCATCGCCGGCCTGGTCGTCTCTCGGCGCCGAGCGGCCACGATCTCAGCCATGAACAGGCGTTTCTCGCAGCAGAACTGGGAGACCGCAACCCTCCTGCTGGAGGGCGGAATCTTCCTGACGATGGGCCTGCAGGCCTTCGGCATCGTTGAAGAAACCAGCCATTACTCGGGAGGCCTGGGCTTCGCCGCGTTCCTGGCGGTCACGCTCGGCGCGCTCATCATGGTGATGCGCGCGGTCTTCATCGCCTTCATGCTGACCTGGCTCGACCACCGGCGCAAGCACCGCCAGCGCCGCTACGACGCCGAAAACGAGAGCATCGAACGCTTCGAGAAGCGCATGAACGCGGCCTGTGAGGTCGACGCCGAGATGCTCGAGGCCCGCGACCTGAGCCCCGAGCACTGGGACAAGGCCATCAAGCACTACCGCCGCCGCCTCGACTCGCGTCAGCGCCGCAACGCCCTGCGCGGCACGGACCTGGACTACTTTGCGAACGAGCCGCTGGGCCCGCGCGAAGGCAGCGTCATCGTGTGGGCGGGCATGCGCGGGGCGATCACCCTGGCGGCCGCGCAGACGATCTCGGCATACGCTCCGCTGCGACCGCTCCTGCTCACGATTGCCCTGTTCGTCGCAGCCGGTGCCCTCATCATCCAGGGCCTGACCCTGCCCGGCTTGATCCGCATCGTCAAACCCCAGATGGCGTCGGGTGACATCTCCCAGGAGGAACACGCCAAGCTCCTGACAGTCATGGGATCCGCCCTGGTGGACACGGCCCTCGCTCAGGCGATCCACGAGCTCGACGGCAAGACGCTGCTCTCCGCGGGCGTTTCGCGCACGCTGTCCCGCATGGGGCACGTCGTCGCCGCGAACAACCCCGACGATGGCGAGTACATCGCGCGCACGGCCGACCGCGTGCTCACCGACATCCTGCACAATGCAGGTGCCCAGGCTGGCGCCACTCGCATCGGGCTATGCCCCGAGTACGGTGACGACGAGCGCCTCGCAGCCCCGCACGAGAGTGACGAACCGGTCGCCCGCGAGAACACCGTCGATGGGGTGGGCGACGAGGAGCGCGACACGGTCGACATGAGCGAAGAGGAGGTCGAGCGCTCCTTTACCCGCGAGCAGATCCGCGAACTCGCCCTCGAGGCCATCCACGCCCAGCGCGACGCCCTCCTGCAAGCCCGCGACGAGGGAGTCTTCTCCTCGGCCGCCCTCGAAGGTGCGCTCGCCAGGCTCGACAACGAGGAAATCCTCCTGGTCTCCAGCCGAGGCTCGGAGCACTGAGAGGCGTCCAGGCCGCGCGCGAAAGCGGGCCGCGCCCGGCACAGGGGCGGCCCGGCGGGAGCAGCGCTCCCCGAAAGCGGCGTCAGTCGGTCGTCACACGCGAGGCGTAGGCGGGATCCTCGGTCACCGAATTGAGGGCCTCCTCCAGCCGCTGCGGGGTGACGATCCCGTTACGAGTCAGGACCCGGTAGGTCTGGTCGGCCTCGTGGGTGATCATGTTCGTCACCGTGAAACCGTTGCGTTCGTAGAACGCCAGGCGTCGTACGCGCTGCTGGTAGTTTGCGGCCTCGCGCACGACCGGCTCGATTTCGAGCAGCTGCGGCACATCCCCGTAGCGCTCGGCGAAGTAGGTCAGGATGCGCGAGCCGTAGCCCGCGCTGCGCGTGCGCCCATCAACGGCGAGAAAGCCCAGGTAGAACAGGTCATGGAACGCGAACGAGTAGGTCAGGGCGACCACGTGGGTTGCCCCGGCCTCGTCCGTGGGCAGGGCAGGGTCGGCCCAGGCGACGAAGGACACCTCGGGTGCCTCGGCTGAGCGCAGCAGTTCGGGAAGGGGGGATCTGCTCCTCGGGAGGGAAGGAGCGCTCGTAGATTTCCTTGACTTTGTCGGTGATTGGCCCCTCGTTGGGCACGGGGATTCGGGTGAGGTCTGTCATGCCCTCATGATACCCAGGGGTCATGCGAGGCTCCCCGGGCGTCCCGATGAACGAGGCCGGGGCCGGTTTTTGCGCGTCTCCCAGGGGTGCCCCGCACCCCCTTGTCGGGGATTACTAGGGGAACAATCAGGGTTCGCTCGTGACAAAAGATCATCTGCGGGAAGGACCGCTCGGCTACGCTTGTAGGCAGACACAGTGACGAATCGTAGGGACGACGCATGCTTGAGCTGAAGGAAATCGTCAAGGCTTATCAGACCGCCAACCTCGTGCAGGTAGCACTCAACAAGGTCTCCGTGGCCTTCCGCGACAACGAATTTGTCGCCGTGCTGGGCCAGTCGGGCTCCGGCAAGACGACGATGCTCAACGTCATCGGAGGCCTGGACCGCTTCCAAAGCGGCGACCTCGTGATCGACGGCATCTCCACGAAGAATTACAAGGCGCGCGACTGGGACGCGTACCGAAACAACCGCATCGGGTTCGTCTTCCAGGCCTACAACCTGATCCCGCACCAGAGCGTCCTGTCCAATGTCGAGCTGGCCCTGACCCTGTCGGGCGTCTCCCGCTCCGAACGACGTAAGCGCGCCCTCGATGCCCTGACTCGCGTCGGCCTGGCCGACCACGTCCACAAGAAGCCCTCGCAGATGTCGGGCGGCCAGATGCAGCGCGTCGCCATTGCGCGAGCCCTCATCAACGACCCCGAGATCCTCCTCGCGGACGAACCCACCGGCGCCCTCGATTCCAAGACCAGCGTTCAGGTCATGGACCTGCTGCGCGACGTGGCCCGCGATCGCCTGGTCATCATGGTCACGCACAACCCCGAGCTGGCCCACCAGTACGCCACCCGCATCGTCGAGCTGGCCGACGGAAGCATCGTCGCCGACTCCGACCCCTTCGTGCCCGCCACCGAGGACCGCCGCGAGGCCATGCCGGCGCGCCGCACCTCCATGGGCTTCCTGACCGCCCTGTCCCTGTCCTTCAACAACCTGATGACCAAGAAGGGCCGCACCCTCATGACCTCCTTCGCGGGGTCCATCGGCATCATCGGCATCGCCGCGATCCTCGCCCTGGCCAACGGGACGAACGCCTACATCCAGAAGACGGAAGAGGAAACCCTTGGGTCCTACCCGCTGACGATCCAAAAGAGCGGCGTCGACATGACCGCCGCGCTCTCCGTGTCGGCCTCGGACTCCGCAAAGGCGAAAACCGCGCCCGACGGGAAGGTGGGCGTGTCCGACATGCGCACCTTCGCGGACACCATCCGCGACGCGAAGACCAACGACCTGGCCTCCCTCAAGGTCTTCCTGGACAACAACGGCGGCGGCATCGAGACGATGACCAACGCCATCGAATACGACTACGACGTTGTCCCCCAGATCTACCAGTCCGACACCTCCAAGGCGACCGTCCAGGTCAGCCCCGACCAGTCCATGAAGCAGATGGAAACGGGTTTTGGCGCGGGTGCTTTCGGATCGATGATGGTCACCAACGCCTTCTACCAGATGCCCGCCACGTCCACTCTGTACACCTCCTCCTACAATGTGGTCGCAGGCGCCTGGCCGAAAGGCGCCAACGAGGTCGTCCTGGTCCTGGACGAGGACGGCAACATGCCCAACATCTTCGAGTACACGCTGGGCCTGAAAGACCATAAGGAATTCGACGACCTGATGCGCAAGTACTACCAGGGGACGCTCGGCGGCAACGCCCAGTCCAGTGCGCAGTCGGGTCTCCAATCCGGAGCCAGTGACGCCACCTACGACTACACGACGATCCTGGGGACCACCTTCCGACGCGTCAACGCCTTCGACAAGTACACGTGGGACGAGACCTACAAGGTGTGGACCGACCGCTCCAACGATGCTGACTACATGAAGAAGCTCGTGGACGGCGGCCAGGAACTGACCATCTCGGGCATCGTCAAGCCCAACTCCGACAAGGGCGGCTCCCTGCGCCAGGGCATCGCCTACACCCCCGCGCTGACCTACCAGATGATCGAGGAAGCCGCGGCCAGCCCCATCGTCAAGGCCCAGCGCGCCAAACCCGACGTCGACGTCTTCACCGGTAAGACCTTCAAGGAACTGGCGGACAACCAGAAGAGTCAGTCCGGCGGCTTCGACATGTCCTCCCTGTTCACGGTCGACGAAACCAAGCTGTCGGCCGCCTTCCAGATCGACCCCGACAAGATGCAGATGGACCTGTCGGCCATGGACTTTTCCGGCATGGACCTGTCCAGCATCGACTTCTCCACCCTCGACATGTCGGGCATGGACCTATCCAGCCTCGACCTGTCCAACATCGACCTGTCTGCCGTCGCCCCGCAGTCGGGCGCCCAGTCCGGCCCGGCCTTTGACCTGTCCTCCCTCAACCTGGGTGACCTCACCAAGGACCTGCCACAGCTCGCCGACGTCGACTTCAGCGCGATCATCACCTCCGCGCTCGCGGATGGCGCCGTGAAGGACGGGGCCGGCGACTACCTGGCCACCCAGGCCAGCGAGATCGCGCAGGGCTTCCAGGAGTACGCTCAGAAGCAGATCGAAGAAGGCGGCACGACCGACTTCGCGACCCTGGCCTCGAACTACTTCACCCAACCCGAGGTCCTCGAGAAGATCCGCACGGCGGTGACCTCCGACCAGGTCGTGGACGCCGACAAGCTCAGCGCCAACCTGATCAAGGCCATCGGGGACGACCCGGCCCTGGCGAAGATCGGCACCGACATCTCCACCCAGGTCATGAACGCCATCTCCACGCAGATCGCGACGCAGCTGGGCGCGACCCTCACGCAGGGCGTGAGCGCAGCCATCGGGGCGGTCATGCAAGAGGCGATGACGACCGCGATGACCCAGATGATGACGCAGCTCTCCGGCGCGATCAGCACGCAGATCGGCACGGTCATGGACCAGTTCGCGACCAACATGTCCAGCGCTTTCTCGATGGACCCGAACGCCTTTGCCGATGCCTTCAAGTCCAACGTGGACGAGAAATCCCTCGCGGCGCTCATGGCGACCATGTTCTCCACGAACGTGCCGAGCCTGGAGGCGAACCTGCGTAACCTCGGCTGGGCGGACATCGCCTCGCCCTCCAACATCTCGATCTACCCCAAGTCCTTCGCGGACAAGGACAAAGTCAAGACGGCGCTGGACACCTACAACAAGGACAACGAGGCGGCCGGCGCCTCCGACAAGGTCATCACCTACTCCGACGTCATGGGCACCCTCATGAGCTCGGTGACCAAGATCGTCGACATCATCTCGTGGCTGCTCATCGCCTTCGTGTCCATCTCGCTCGTGGTCTCCTCGATCATGATCTCGATCATCACCTACATTTCGGTGCTCGAGCGCCGCAAGGAGATCGGCATCCTTCGCTCGATCGGCGCCTCCAAGGGCGACGTGTCCCGAGTATTCAACGCGGAAACCGTCATCGAGGGCTTCCTCGCCGGCGCGATCGGCGTGGGCGTGACCTACGGGCTGTGCGCCATCGCCAACTCGATCGCCTACTCCTCCTTTAACGTGGAGAACATCGCGCAGCTCTCGCCGGTCACCGCTCTGGTGCTGGTGGCCGTGTCCGTCGGCCTGACCGTCGTCGCCGGCATCATCCCGGCTGCGCGCGCCTCGCGTCAGGATCCCGTCGAGGCGCTGCGATCCGAGTAAGAACCACGGCCTCGGCCCCCGCGGACGAGGCCGTGGTGTGCTCACGGGGTGGGCGCGGCTGCGCTAACCTGGGGGTAACGCCCGCCGCGATCGATGAGAAAAGAGGAATCATGCCCACTCCCGAGAATCTTGCCACCGACGCCACCGTCGCCATCATGCTGGCCGACGGCTTCGAAGAAGTCGAGGCCCTGGCCGTCGCCGACGTCCTGTACCGCGCGGGAGTGCGCGCTGACCTGATCTCCGTCACCGACGCGCGTCACGTGATCAGCTCGCACGGCATCCGCGTCGTCGCCGACCTCATGCTCGAGGATGTGGACCTGTCCGCCTACACCCTTCTCTTCCTGCCCGGCGGCATGCCGGGCACCCTGGGCCTGAAGGGCACGCCCGCGATCCAGGCCGAGGTGCTGCGCCGAGCCGATGCGGGCCAGCCCGTCGCCGCGATCTGCGCCGCCCCCTCAATCCTGGCCGAGCTCGGCGTCCTCGAGGGCCGCCACGCCACCGCCAACCCCGCCTTCGTCAAGGCCATCGCCGCCGGCGGCGCCACCGTCCACGAGAATCCGGTCGTCGTCGACGAGTTCATCATCACCAGCCGCGGCGCTGGCACCGCCCTGGAGCTCGGCCTCGAGATCGTGCGCTACCTCCTCGGCGACAAGGCCGTCGACGAGGTTGCCCGCGGCGTCGTGCTCGCCCGCTGACGCACACACGCCTCGTTCCTCATCCCTCCCGAAAGGTCACGACTCCCGCATGAGCCCGCGTAAGCCTCGTCCCTGGCCCGACACGCCTGCGCCCCTGGCGGCGCCCGTGGTGGACAACCACACGCACCTGCCCACCCACGTCGGCGAGATCCCCCGACGCGAGGGCGTGGCGCTCAGCCTCGAGGACCAGCTGGATCGTGCCCGCCAGGTCGGCGTGACCGCGTTCATTTCGAGCGCCTGCGAGCTGCCCGACTTCGACCCGATGATCGAGCTTGCTCACATCCACGAGGGGGTGCGCGTCGCCCTGGCGATCCACCCGAACGAGGCGGCGCTGCACGCGGGCTGCGCCGACCCTTCGCCCGACGGCCTGACCCCGAAGGTGCGCGAGCATCACGTGCCCCTCGACGAGGCGCTGGCCGCCGTCGAGGCGCGCCTGGGCGACCCGACGGTCGTCGCGGTGGGGGAGAGCGGCCTGGACTATTTCCGCACCGCGGACCCGGGACGTCAGGCGCAGAAGGAGTCTTTCCGCGCGCACATCGAGATGGCTGCGCGCGCTGGCTTGCCGCTGCAGATCCACGACCGCGAGGCGCACGAGGATACCCTGGCGATCCTCGACGAGTGCGCGACGCCGGATCAGCGCATTGTCTTCCACTGCTACTCGGGGGACGCGGCGATGGCCCAGCGCCTCGCCGAGCGCGGCTGGTACGCGTCCTTCGCGGGACCCATCACCTACCCGGCGAACTCCGACCTGCGCGACGCCCTGGCTGCGCTGCCTCGCGAGCTCGTGCTGGTGGAAACCGACGCCCCCTACTTGACACCCATCCCGTGGCGCGGCTGCCCCAACGCCTCCTACGTCATGGCCCACACCGTGCGCTTCATCGCGCAGCTGTGGGACGTCACGGAGGAAACCGCCTGTGATCAGCTGCGTGCGAACACCGAGGCCGTGTACGGGTCCTGGTGGTGAGTCGCGCCGGTTCTGCGCAGGCCCGGAATGACGCTCGTTGACGAGGCCGTGGCCGGGCAGCGGGATGCGCGCACGCACGCGTGAGGTGCATCAAAAGTACTCGCGAAACGGTAACAAATTGGTTACGGTTGGGGTGTCAGTCCGGTTCCGGGCACCCACGCGAGATAATTCGACGCCCCGAGTGGTGAAGGACACCGCAAGGTAACGGAGCCGGAAACTACGAAGTCTGGAGCCCCGTGAGCGTTAAGCCCTCCCGCACAACCGTCATCTCCGTCGCCACTGCGACGGCCCTCCTCGTGGCCGGCGCTGGTGCCGCAGCCATCGGTACCTCGTACCGCCACGTCACCGTCGAGGTGGACGGCGTGAGCCGCGACGTGTCCGGATTCTTCACCACAGCGGGCGACGCCCTGAGTACCGCGGGCGTGAGCGTGGGTGCCCACGACCTCGTCGCCCCCGCCTCCGACCAGTCCGTCTCGAACGGCGACACGGTCGTCGTGCGCACCGCAACCGAATACACCGTGACCGTCGACGGCACCGCGACCACCGCGTGGTCCACGGCCTCGACCGTCAGCGGCGTCCTGAACGCACTGCCCGCCCAGGCCTCGTCGATGGCGGCCGACCGCTCCTACACGCGCACCGAAATGCCCCTGGGTGAAGCAGGCCAGACCATCCACGTCGTCGCCGACGGCACGACTACCGACGTCGTTGCCTCCGCCGACGAGGGCACCACCGCGATCCTGGACAAGGCTGGCATCTCCGCCGGTCCGATCGACCGCGTGATCCTGGAGAACAGCGGCGGCGAGGCCACCCTGCGCGTCTCGCGCGTCGTGCGCGGCTCCGAGTCCACGACGACCGAGATCCCCTTCGAGACCGAAGAGCGTGAAGACCCCGAGGCCGAGGAAGGCACCGAGACCGTCGTGCAGGAAGGCGTCGTCGGCTCCGAGGTCACCGAGGCCTACCAGGAGACCATCGACGGCAACGTGACCGTCTCCGCGGTCCTGGCCACGACCCGCACCGAGCCCACGACCCGCATCGTCTCCAAGGGCACCAAGGAAAAGAAGAAGGCCGAAGAGACTCAGCAAAACACCGATTCCTCCTCGTCCTCCTCCGGCTCCTCCTCGTCCTCCGGCTCCTCCTCATCCTCGGGCGGCTCGTCCTCCTCCGGCGGCTCGGCTGCCGTTTCCGGCGACGACGCCTCGATCTGGGCGGCTATCGCCCAGTGCGAGTCCGGTGGCAACCCGACGACCAACACGGGCAACGGCTACTACGGCATGTACCAGTTCTCCCTGCCGACCTGGCAGTCCGTGGGCGGCACCGGCCTGCCCTCCGACGCCTCGGCTGAGGAGCAGACCATGCGCGCGCGTATGCTCCAGCAGCGCGCGGGCTGGGGCCAGTGGGGCTGCGCCTACAAGCTCGGCCTTGTCTAACGTGACGTTAGCCCCGGTAACGCTACTGTTCTAGCGTTTCCCGGGGCTCTCACGCTAAGCTGACCAGTAGAACCAATATCGAGTAACCGGGAGTATCGTGAGCCACCACCTGAGCAACTCGCTGAGCGCCTCCGCTGCCAGTGCCCTGCATGTCCTCGGCGGACACGTGCGTGCTTTTGCCCCCTCGCCGCGCGTCGTTCTGGGTGTCGCGGCCCTGGCCTCCGTCGGCGTCCTGGGAATCGCCGGCGTGGGCGTGGCATCCTCGCATACCACCGTCATGCTTGAAGTCAACGGCGTGTCCCGTCCCGTCACCGCATGGGGCAACACCGTCGCCGACGCGCTCAAGGTTGCCAACGTGAGCGTCGGCAGCGGCGACCTGGTCCAGCCCGGCGTGGCGGAGACCGTGCGCGAGGGTGACACGATCGTCGTGCGCACCTCTAAGGCCTACACGGTGACCGTGGACGGTGAGCCCCGCACCCTGTGGACCACGGCCGCCTCTGCCGACAGCATCCTCGCGGACGCCGCGCCCCTGGGTACGACGGTCACGCTGGCCGCCGACCGCTCCGCCTCCCGCGACGAGCTCACCCCGCTGGTGTCCCGCGCCCGCAACGTCATCGTGAACGCCGACGGCACCACGCGCGAAGTCGCCGTGCGCCCCGGACAGGATGCGCGCGGCATCCTCGAGGCCGCTGGCGTGTCGGTTCACGCCCTTGACCGTGTGACCGTCGAGAACGACGCCACCGGCGAGCTGGCGATCACCGTGAGCCGCGTGACGCGCGGCCAGGCCACCGAGACCGTCGACATTCCCTTTAGCGAGACCACGACGACCAGCTCCGACATGTTCGTCGGCGAATCCCAGGTGACCACGACCGGCGTCAACGGCGTGACGACCTGGACGGTGTGGCAGGAGAAGGACGGCGACCAGGTCCTGACCTCCGTGCCGATCACCGAGCACTCCACCTCCCAGCCCGTCACCCAAGTGCGTAGCGAGGGCACGAAGGAGGCAACGCCGACCGCCCTCGTCGCCGCCGGCATCGACCCCAAGGCCACGCTCGAGGAGAAGACCGAGTCCGATGGCACCACCTCCGTGCGCTACCGCGCGAAGCTGGGCTCGATCTCCACGAAGGAAGAGATCGCCGAGATCACCGGCGAAGCGAAGAACGCCGATCAGGCCACGGCAGCCGCTGCTGCGGCCGCAGCCGCCGAGGCTGGCGCCGTCCCGACAACCTACTCCGGCGAGGACCCGCGCTCCCTGGCCAGCCGCTTGTCGCGGCCCAGGGCTGGAGCGACAGCGAGTACCAGTGCCTCGTGCTGCTGTGGAACCGCGAATCGCAGTGGAACCCCTACGCCGAGAACTCCTCCTCGGGCGCGTACGGTATCCCGCAGGCGCTGCCGGGCTCCAAGATGGCCTCTGCGGGTGCCGACTGGCGTACCAACCCGATCACCCAGATCAACTGGGGTATCGGCTACATCAAGGGCCGCTACGGCACGCCCTGCTCCGCGTGGGCGCACTCCAACGCGGTGGGCTGGTACTGAGGTCTGACGCTTTTCGGGCGGGGCTGGCAACGATGGTTGCCAGCCCCGCCCCTTTTGTCGGTGTGCGGGTGGAGTTGTGCTGGCGTGGCGGTTGTGCTTGTGGGCGCGCTGGCGTGGCGGCTCGCAGAGCGCGCTCATCCGGATAGGTAACGAACATCCGGATAGGTTATGAGCATCTGGATAGCTTATTAACCTATCCGGATGTGGCTAACCTATCCGCGTGCCTGGCGCGGCGTGCTCGCTAGTGTGTGCTCCATCAGTTGTGCGTCATGCTATGATCTGGGTGTCCGGGTAATCAACGAATGAGAGGGGGGTGGAGACGATGGCTAAGGGGCATAAGTGTCCTTCTTGTGGGCAGTACACGCTGCAGGCATACACGACGAACCAGCTCAAGTGTTCGCAGTGTGCAACTATCGTGAGGAAGTGATTCCTTGAGTGGTTGTATCGGCATAATTCGTCATGGTTGTAAATAGAACGCTACTAAAATGACATACGGGCCTAATTTTCTTACCGAATTAGTTCGGGGTTCTCTATATCATAGGGAGCCCCGAACTTGTTGTGTGATCGTAGCTATTAGGGAGTATGCATAACCCCGCCCCGTGACGCTCTGAGCCTCACACCGTGCCCAGCCCCGGCCTCGTCGACCCCGTGCACTAGACTTGCCATCGTGAGCCGATCCTCCAGTCCCCGCAACCAGCGCGACACGCGCCGCCTCGACCCGACCCTGCCCGAGGGAGCCGTGCCCTCCGAGACGGGCCTGCTCGGCCCCCTTGAAGTCAAGGCCATCTCCGAGGCGCTCGGTATCCGCCCCACCAAGGTGCTGGGGCAGAACTTCGTGCACGATGCGGGCACGGTGCGTAAGATCGTCGCAGCTGGAGGCGTCGAAGAGGGCGACGAGGTCGTCGAGGTCGGCCCCGGCCTCGGCTCCCTGACGCTGGCACTCCTGGAAGTCGGCGCGCGCGTGCGGGCCGTCGAGATCGACCCGCCCCTGGCCGCCGCGCTGCCCGAGACGGTGCGCGCCCGCATGAGCGAGGCCGCCGACCGCCTCCACGTCGTCACCATGGATGCCACGGAAATCAGCGGCGTCGATGACTTCGGCGTGGACTGGCCCGCCCCCACCAAGCTCGTCGCGAACCTGCCGTACAACGTGGCCGTGCCGGTTCTGCTCAACATGCTCGAGGCCTTCCCCTCCATCCAGGGCGTTGTCGTCATGGTTCAGGCCGAGGTCGCGGATCGCCTGGCCGCCGGCCCCGGATCGCGCACCTACGGCGTGCCCTCCGTGAAGGCCTTCTGGTACGGCTCGGTCGAGCGCGCCGGCACGATCGGCCGCTCCGTGTTCTGGCCCGTGCCCGGCGTGGATAGCGCCCTCGTTCGCCTCACGCGCTTGGAGAGCCCGCGCGGTGACGACTGCCTGCGCCGCGCCACCTTCGAGGTCACCGACGTGGCTTTCGGCCAGCGCCGCAAGACCCTGCGTGCGGCCCTCAAGAATTGGGCGGGCGGCCCCGAGGCCTCCGAGGCACTCCTGTCCGCAGCCGGCATCGACCCGACGCGCCGCGGCGAGACCCTCTCGATCGACGAGTTCGTCGAGCTGGGCCGCGCCGTCATCGAGGCCCGCGCAAACGGCAGCCTCGCGCCCTCGACCGCGGCCCGCTGACGGCCACCGGTCAGACAATCGGCAGGAAGAAGGAACGCCATGCGTGAAGTGCGCGCCAGTGCGCCCGGAAAAGTCAACCTGACCCTGCGCGTCGGCGCGCCCACGCCCGACGGCTACCACCCCCTCGTCACGGTCTTCGAGGCCCTCAACCTGCGCGAGACCGTCACCGTGCGCACCTCCAAGACGCCCGGCGTGCGCGTCGAGACGATCGCCTACCTGCCCGACGGCAGCGTCGACGAGGCCACGACCCGCGCCATGGCGGACGTGGACCCGGCCACCCACCTGGCCGTGCGAGCCGCGCGCGTCCTCCAGCGCCTCGCCGCCGCGGGCCCCTGGGCCTCGACCGCAGCGGGCCTGAGCATCCGCGTCGACAAGCGCGTCCCCGTCGCCGGCGGCATGGCCGGCGGATCCGCAGACGCGGCGGCCGCCCTGGTGGCCTGCAACGAGCTCTGGGACCTCGGCCTGGGAGACGAGCAGCTGCACGCCATCGGTCGCTCGCTCGGCGCCGACGTGCCCGCCTGCCTGGCGGGCGGCATCGCGCTGGGAACCGGGCGCGGGGACCACATGAGCGTCCTGCGCGAGGGGGACGAGGCCGGGGCGGAGTACCAGCACCACTGGGTCATGCTGCTCGCCCACGAGGGCCTGTCCACCCCGTCAGTGTTCCGCGAGTTTGACCGAGTTGACGCGGCAGGAGCCCCTGCCCTGGCCGAACCCACGCCCGAGGAGATTACCGCCCTGTGCGGGGGACCCGAGGAACTGCGCCACTGCCTCGTCAATGACCTGCAAGCGCCAGCCCTGCGCCTGCGCCCCGAGCTGGCCGAGACCATCGCCGCGGCGACAGATGCGGGCGCCCTGGCCGTCACGCTGTCCGGGTCCGGCCCGACCGTCGCGGCTCTCGCGCGCGACGCCGAGCACGCCCGCGCGCTCGCGGCAACCTTGAGCGACGCGCCCACGGTCGCGCGCGCGATCCCCACCCACGGGCCCGCGTGCGGCGCCCGCATCGAATCGACGGAGGCCATCTGATGGCGCACCTGCTCGGAACCCAAAACGTCGGCGCCCTCGCGGGGTCGCGCAAGCTCCTCGAAGGGGTCACGGTCGGCCTCGATGACGGCAGCCGCGTTGGCATCCTCGGCCCCAACGGTGCCGGAAAGTCCACCCTCCTGCGTATCGTTGCCGGCACACAGGAACCCGACGGGGGAGTGGTGACTCGACGCGATGGCGTGCGCGTCGCCGTCCTCACTCAGGCGGACACGCTCGACCCCGAGGACACCGTGATCCAGGCCGTTCACCCCGGCATGGAGGAGTACGAGTGGGCCTCTGACCCCGCCGTGCGCGACATCCACGCCGGACTCCTCGCCGACATCAACCCCGCCGCCCTCCTCGGCACCCTGTCGGGCGGACAGCGCCGCCGTGTTGCGCTCGCCCGCGTCCTCGCGGCCACCGCCGACATCGTGTGCCTGGACGAGCCCACCAACCACCTCGACGTCGAGGGCGTGGCGTGGCTGGCCGCGCACCTGAACGCCCGCTTCGCCCGCCCCGGGGCGTCGGGCGCGCTCCTGGCCGTCACCCACGACCGCTGGTTCCTCGACGCCGTGTGCGAGCACATCTGGGAGGTCGTCCCCGGCGTCGACCCGGGTGGCGACCGCGCGCAGATCGCCGGGCACGTCGAAATCTACGACGGCTCCTACGCCGCCTACACCCTTGCCCGCGCCGAGCGCATGCGCCAGGCGGACGTGGCCGCCGCCAAGCGCGCCAACCTGCTCACCAAGGAGCTCGCGTGGCTGCGCCGCGGGGCGCCCGCCCGCACCTCGAAACCGAAGTTCCACATCGCCGCCGCCGAGGCCCTCATCGCCGACGTGCCGCCCCCGCGCGACACCGTCGAGCTGGTGAAGATGGCGACCGCGCGCCTGGGCAAGGACGTCATCGACCTCGAGGACGTCTCCGTGTCCTTCACGCGCCCCGACGGCTCGAGCCTGAGCATCCTCGAGGGCGTCACCTGGCGCCTGGCCCCCGCCGAGCGCGTCGGCATTGTCGGCGTCAATGGCGCCGGCAAGACGACGATCCTGAACCTGCTGCGTGGCGACCTCGAGCCCACCTCGGGGCGCGTTAAGCGCGGTAAGACCGTTCAGGTCGCCACCCTCTCCCAGGACACGCACGAGCTCGACGCCCTGGCCGACATGCGCGTTGTCGAGGCCGTCGCCGACGTCGCCCAGACCGTCGTCGTGGACGGCAAGGAGGTCAGCGCCTCCCAGATGACCGAGCGCATGGGATTCACGCGCGCCCGCGCCTACACGCGCATCAGCGAGATCTCGGGCGGCGAGCGCCGCCGCCTCCAGCTCATGCGCCTGCTCATGAGCCAGCCGAACGTGCTGCTCCTCGACGAGCCCACGAACGACCTCGACACCGACACCCTGGCCTCGATGGAGGACCTGCTCGACACCTTCCCGGGCACCCTCGTTGTTGTCTCCCACGACCGCTACCTCCTTGAGCGCGTCACCGACCACCAGGTCGCCCTCCTCGGCGACGGCCAAGTCCGTGCGTTGCCCGGCGGCGTCGAGCAGTACCTCGACATGCGCGCCTCCGGCGACTTCAGGGCGTTTGGTTCGTCCACTCGCACCGACGAGGCCGGCTCCGCCTCCCGCTCTGCCGCTCCCTCCGCGGATGCTTCCTCGGGCGAGGAGAGCGCGGGGCAGGGGAGCGCTCGCGGCGGCGTGAGTGACGCTGCGGCGCGGCGCGCGGCCAAGAAGGAAGTGGCCCGCATCGAACGCAAGCTGGAGCGCCTGCGGGCCGAGGCCTCGTCCCTGGAGGCGAAGCTGGAGAAGCTGTCGATCAAGGTGGCGACGGACCCCTCGGCGGTGTCCGAGCTGACGAAGGTCTCGGCGGCCCACCAGGATGTCCTGACCGAGATGGACGAGCTGGAGGAGGCCTGGCTCGAGGCCGCCGATTTGCTCGAGTGAGCGGATCTGTGAGTGGTGGCTGACGGGGGCGAACACCTCTCGCGCAGCTGTAGCCCAGACCTCGTTGCCTGATTCGCAATCCCTGTGATCGCGTTGGAATCTCATAATTATATTTACAGTGCAAATATTGGCCTGTGGCTTATTCGCATTATTACGCGGTTCTTGACTGGGAAAATTTCTGAGCAACTCTTAGGTAGTGGTCAGATTCCGCTACTATGTGCCCGGGTTCCTTCCAACAAGTGAAACCTAGGAGCGAAGCGGCGCTGCGAGCGCGCTTCAGGGCATGAAGAGAGGTTTGAGAGTTACATGAAACGCGGACCATTTATCGCCGGAGTGGTCCTGCTCGGCGTCATCGCGCTGGTGCCCGCACTGATTCCCAGTGCGGTCGCGGCCGACGGACAGTACGGCGCGACCGTCCCCTACACGCGATACGAGGCCGAGGAGGCGAGTCGTTCCGACGGGGCGACGCTTGAGCGCTCCGACGACCTCGAATCGACGGCCATTGAGGCCTCGGGACAGTCCTATGTGGCACTCAAGAGCAAGGACGCCTCCCTGGACTTCGTCGCGACGACCGCAGCCGACGCCCTCGACCTGCGCTTCACCCTGCCCGATCACACCTCCGGTCGTGTTGACGTGCGCGTCAATAACGAGACCGTCGCGACCCTCGACCTCTCCTCCGAGACAGCCTGGCAGTACGTCGGCGGCGACCACGTGTACGACGAGCCAGGAGAAGGCACGAAGGCGCGCTTCCGTTTCGATGAGGTACACACACTCCTGGGCCGCCAGATCCAGAAGGATGATCATATTCAGATCGTCAAGGTTGGCGACGACCAGAACGCCTACGGCATCGACTTCGTTGAGCTCGAGCAGGCCGCGCCCGCCATCGAGCGTCCCGAAGGTGCCGTGAGCGTGGCCGACTACCAGGGAGCCAAGCCCGGCGACGGCGTCGACGACTCCGATGCGCTTATCTGGGCCATGAACCAGGCTGCGGCCACCTCCAAGACCGTCTACATTCCCGCGGGTACGTGGGAGTTTGGCCGCAAGATCGGCCTGGACCACTCCGGCCTGACGATCCAGGGCGCGGGCATGTGGCACACCAACGTGCGCTTCACCTCCGACCAGGCTGGCGGCGGTGGCTTCGTCTTCAACCGCGGTGTGGGCGGCGTGACCATGACCGACTTCTACATGTCTTCGAACCTGACGTCTCGCTTCGGTGAAAAGGCGCAGTACAGGGCTTTGCTGGCTCGGCCGGTGCGAACACCCGCGTCGCCAACGTGTGGGTCGAGCACTTCGAGTGCGGCTTCTGGATGGGCGACTACGTGGATGCCAGCCAGATGACCTACACCGACGGCATGGTCATTGAAAACGCGCGTATTCGCAACAACTTCGCGGATGGCGTCAACTTCGCGCAGGGCACTGCGAACTCCACGGTTCGTAACTCCTCGGTGCGCGGCAATGGTGACGATGGTCTGGCCTCGTGGTCGAGCATCGACACGTCCACCAACAGCCAGGCGCGCATCGCCGAGCGCAACTCCTTCGTGGGCAACACTGTCGAACTGGGCTGGCGAGCCTCCGCCATCGGGCTCTTCGGTGGCAAGTCCCACGTCATCAAGGACAACCTCATCGTCAATAACTTCTCGGGTGCGGGTATTCGCCTGAACACTGTGTTCGACGGTCACAACTTCGACCTCAACGCGGACGGCGGCATCTCGATCTCGCACAACAAGCTCGTGCGCTCGGGCACCACGGATGACTTCTACGGAAACACGCGCGGCGCGATCGACTTCCAGGAAGCGAAGGGCGACATTCGTAACGTCACCGTCTCGGACAATCTCATCGTGCGCCCCTACGCCGAGGAGATTCGCGCGGACTTCGGCCTGGGTCAGGATGCTCTGTCCGCTCGTGGCATCACGCTGCGCGACAATAAGCGCGACGACGAGGCCATGGACACTGCGCAGGCGACAATCGTCAACCATGTGCTGGTGGGGGATCAGGTCGTGCGCACCGTTCCCGAGACGGAGAACTACAGCCTCTACTGGTACCAGCGCGACGAGCGCGGCGCTCACGGCACGATCAACCGCTACTGGGTCTCCAAGGCGGACGGCGTGGCCATTACGCCCGACATGGAGTACTCCGTCGAGGGTGGTAAGCGCGTCTACAACGTGACCCTCACTGACCTGCCCCAGTATCTGCCGACGTCGACCGACTTCTCTGGATCCTACGACTATGTCGCCGATCTGGAGCGCTCGCAGCCCGCAGATGACGGCACGACGATCGTGATCCGTTTCTGGTCTGCGAAGTGATCGCTTCCTGACTGACTGCTCTGGTCCACAAGCGCCCGCGCTGCTCCTCGGTGGCGCGGGCGCTTCGGCGTCTTTGTGTGGGTCAGGCAAGGGTTGCCACACCGGCGCAGCACAGGCTCACCTACCCGAATTACGCAAAAGAAATGAAGGTTTTATTTACGTAATTAGTAATGTCAAGAGTTCGTAAATGAGCCTCGGAAGAGGAGCTGCAAACCTTGGAGTTACAACGAAAAACCCTTTCTTTTGCACATGTTGCGAAAAGGCGTATCACTGGAGTCAACAGCGCGGCCAACCCGGTCGCGACCGGCCACATTGAAGCCCCTCGGGGCCACGTTGAAAAGGACACTCCAATGGCAGATATGCCCCGCATCCTCGACTGCTCCGTTCTCGACTGCTCCTACAACAAGGAGAAGAACTGCGGAGCCGCCGCGATCACCGTCGGCTACTCCTCCTCCTGCACGACCTTCATCCCGCTGACCGTCAAGGGCGGCCTCGCCAAGGCCGAGACCTTCGTCGGCGCCTGCCAGAAGGCCGACTGCACCCACAACAACGCGCTCGAATGCACCGCCGCCTCCATCTCGGTCGGCGCGGGCACCGCGGACTGCCTCTCCTACGAGGCGCGCTGAGCGCACCACACACGAACGAGGCCGTGGCGGGAATACCTGCCACGGCCTCGTCGTATGTTCGGCGCAGATGGGGGAGCGGGCCTCGAGCTATGCGCCAGAGTGTGCCTGCCCCGCGCTCTCGTCCCCGAGCGGATCGGAGGTCAGTGCTCCTCGCCCGCGCGCACCCGCAGCGTGGGGCGTGGGCTCAGGCCGCGCTGGCCGTTCCAGATGAGGTTGACGACGTGGGCGGCGACCTCGTCCTTCTTCATGCGCCGATCGTCCAGCCACCACTGGCCGACCTGCGCGATGAGGCCGACGAGCATCTGGGCGTACAGGGGGGACCAGGTGGCGTCGAAGTCCGAGCGCTTGAATTGCTCGGCGATGATGTGCTCGACGCTGACGGCCACGTCACCCATAACGGAGGAAAACGATCCCGCCGTGCGGTCCGAGGGTGCGTCGCGCACGAGCACGCGGAATCCGTCCGTGTTGCGCTCGATGTAGTCCAGCAGACCCAGCGTGGCGTTCTCCAGGATCAGGCGCGGACGCTCGGAGGACTCCAGGGAGGACTGGAGGGAGGCGATCAGGGCCTGAACCTCACGGTCGACAATGACGGCATACAGACCTTCCTTGCCGCCGAAGTGCTCGTAGATGACGGGCTTGGAGACTTTCGCTCGGGCGGCGATCTCCTCGACGCTGGTTGCCCCGAACCCCTTTTCGGCGAACAGGGAGCGCCCCACGGCAACCAGCTGCTCGCGGCGTGCGAAGCCGCTCATCCGTGTCCTCTTCTCAGCCATGCATCCAGTATCACACGGGACGAGGCCGGGGCGGGGTGGGCGTTCCGCGCGCGGGGGAGTGGCGCGTTTGAAAGCGTGGGAGTGGTCCGGGTATTATCACCGTGGACGCATTCCGCCTTGGTGTAACGGCAGCACAGAGGTTTTTGGTGCCTTTAGTCTAGGTTCGAATCCTAGGGGCGGAGCGATCGGACCCGTTGGGGTCCGTTAACCCTTTGAGGAGGAATATGTCTCGCCCCGCCGCCGTCATCGTCCTGGCCGCCGGTCAGGGAACGCGCATGAAATCCGCCCTCCCGAAGGTCGTGCATCCCCTCGCTGGCCTGTCCATGATCGGACACGCTCTGCGCGCGGCTCACGGCCTCGACCCCGAGCATCTGGTTGCGGTCGTGCGTCACCAGCGCGAGGTGGTCGCCGCCGAGATCGCGCGTGTCAGCCCGACCGCCATCATCGCCGACCAGGACGAGATTCCCGGCACCGGACGAGCTGTCCAGTGTGGCCTCGCGGCCCTGGACGACGCCGTCGCGCCCGCGCCCGGCACTATCGTCGTCACGTACGGCGACGTGCCTCTCTTGTCCACGGATACCCTGGCCCAGCTGGTCGCCACTCACGAGGAAGCGGGTCATGCTGTCACGGTCTTGACCTCGCGCGTCGAGGATCCCACCGGCTACGGACGCATCATCCGTGACGCATCGGGCACGGTCACCGCGATCGTCGAGCAGCGCGACGCGACGCCCGAGCAGGCCGCCATCAACGAGATCAACGCGGGCATCTACGCGTTCGACGCCCAGTTCCTGCGCGAGTCCCTGGCCTCCCTGGGGACCGACAATGACCAGGGCGAGGTCTACCTGACCGACGTGCTGGCCGCCGCCGCGCCCGCCGGGCGCACCGCTGGCGCCCTCGAGCTCACCGACCACTGGCAGAGCGCGGGCGCGAACGACCGTGTCCAACTCGCCGAGCTGGGCGCCGAGCTCAACAAGCGCATCTGCGAGGCGCTCATGCGCTCCGGCGTCACGATCGTCGATCCGGCCTCCACCTGGGTCGATGTCGACGTGAAGGTCGGTGCGGACACCACGATCTACCCCGGCACCTGCCTCAGGGGTACCACAAGCGTTGGGGGTAACTGTGAAATCGGTCCTAACGCCACACTGATTGATGCGGAAATCGGGGACCGAGCTGTGGTTCCCACCGCGTGGATCGGTCAGGGCTGCGTTGCAGCCGATACGATGGTTAAGCCATACGACACCATCGGCACACTGATCGCGGCGCCTCGCGCCTGATCCAACACAAGGAGAGACAACCGCATGAGCGGACTGGTGACCACCGGAGAGAAGAACCTCGTCCTCGTTTCTGGACGAGCTCACATGGACCTGGCTCACGCCGTGGGCGAGGAAATCGGATGTGGGGTTTCGCCGGTGACGGCCTACGACTTCGCCTCCGGCGAGATTTACGTGCGCTTCAACGAGTCCGTTCGCGGCGCCGACGTGTTTGTCCTGCAGTCCATCGCGGGCGACATCAACAAGTGGATCATGGAGCAGCTCATCATGATTGATGCTGCCAAGCGTGCCTCCGCCAAGCGCATCACCGTGGTCGCTCCCTTCTACCCCTACTCGCGCCAGGACAAGAAGCACCAGGGCCGTGAGCCCATCTCGGCGCGCCTGATGGCTGACCTGTACCGCAGTGCCGGTGCCGACCGCATCATGAGCGTGGACCTGCACGCCTCGCAGGAGCAGGGCTTCTTCGACGGTCCGGTTGACCACCTGTTTGCCATGCCGGTCCTCGTGGACTACGTGCGCGGCCGTGTTGACCTGTCCAACACGGCCGTCGTGTCCCCGGACGCTGGCCGTATCCGCGTGGCCGAGAAGTGGTCGAAGAAGCTGGGCGGCGCGCCCCTGGCCTTCGTCCACAAGACCCGCGACACGACCCGCCCGAACGTCGCCGTCGCGAACCGCGTCGTCGGCGAGGTCGCTGGCAAGGAATGTGTCCTGGTGGACGACATGATCGACACCGCCGGCACGATCACCGAGGCCATCAAGGTCCTCAACGATGCCGGCGCCAAGAAGGTCATCGTCGTGGCCACCCACGGCATCCTCTCAGACCCCGCCACCAAGCGCCTGTCCGAGTCCGGCGCTGCCGAGGTCGTCGTCACCGACACCCTGCCGATCCCCGCTGAGAAGCGCTTCGAGCAGCTCACCGTCCTGTCGATCGCGCCGCTCCTGGCCCGCGCGATCCACGAGGTCTTCGAAGACGGTTCGGTCACATCCCTGTTTAACTGACCATTTCCCGCTTCACATCCGCCCTCGCCGTGAGGTACCCTGTTGGGGTTGCTCCGGCGAGGGCGGATCCGTATCCGCCGTTATCGACAGGGCCTGAATTGATGCGCGCCGCGCTTCCTTCACTCTGCCGACACCGACGCCGGACCTGAGATGCGAAGGAAAACACATGAGCGACAACCCCGTCCTGCTTGCCGAAGAGCGTTCCGAGTTCGGTAAGGGTGCTGCCCGCCGCGCCCGCCGCGCAGGCAAGGTCCCCACGGTCCTGTACGGCCACGGCGAAGAGCCCCGTCACCTGGACGTTCCCGGCCACGACCTCTTCCTCATTGTCCGCGGCAACAAGAACGCGCTCGTTGAGCTCAAGATCGACGGCAAGTCCCAGCTCGCCCTCGTCAAGGACGTTCAGGTTCACCCCGTGCGCCGCGACATCCTGCACGCCGACTTCCAGGCCGTCAAGGCCGGCGAGAAGGTCGACGTCGAGGTCCCCGTCGTCGTCGTCGGCGAGCCCGTGCCCGGCACTGTCCACTCCCTGGAGGAGTTCACCATCCTGGTGAAGGCCCCCGCCACCTCCATCCCCGAGCACGTCGAGGTCTCCATCGAAGGCGTCGAGGCCGGCTCTGCTGTGCACGTCTCCGACCTGAAGCTGCCCGCTGGCGTTGAGGTCGAGCTCGACGCCGAGACGGTCATCCTGTCCGTCCAGGAAGCCGCCGCTGAAGAGGCCGAGGAAGCCCCCGCTGAAGAGGCTCCCGCCGAGGGCGACGCCGAGTGACACTCGCGTAGCACACGCTTTCCACGAGGGGGCGAGGCCAGTGCCTCGCCCCCTCGTCGTATCTGCGATACTGGGGGCATGAGTGACCTCCACGTGATCATCCCCGCCGGCGGCGCCGGCACCCGCCTGTGGCCGCTGTCGCGGCGCCGCCGCCCCAAGTTTCTCCTCGACCTGGCCGGTACGGGCCGCACCCTCCTGCAAGGCACGGTGGACCGTCTGGCTGAGTCGGCCTCGTCGGTGACCATCGTGACCGGAGCGGCGCACCGCGACGGCGTGCTCGCCCAGCTGCCCGAGTTCGCCTCTTCGCAGGACCGCACCCTCCTCATCGAGCCGTCGGGCCGCGACTCCATGGCCGCGATTGGCCTGGCCGCCTACGTTGTGCGCGAGCGCTTCGGGGAGGACGCCATCGTCGGCTCGTTCGCCGCAGATCACCTGATCGCCCGCCCCGAGCTGCTGCGCAGCGCCGTCGAGACCGCGATTGACGCCGCGCGCCAGGGCTACGTCGTCACGATCGGCCTGACGCCCACCGAGGCCTCGACCGCCTACGGGTATATCGCCCCCGGCCCGCAGTTGAGCGACGGGGACGAGGCCGGGGCCCCCAGCGCTCAGGCGAGGGCCCGCCGGGTCGCTGAGTTCGTGGAAAAGCCCGACGCCGAGACGGCCGCGCGCTATGTGTCGGCGGGCTACCTGTGGAACGCCGGTATGTTCATCATGTCCGCGGGCGTTCTGGCCTCCCACCTGGCCCGGCTCATGCCCGACCTGCACGCCCGCCTGGAGACGATCGCGCGCACGTGGGGCACCCCCGCGTTCGAGGCGACCCTCGAGGAGAACTGGCCGCACCTGACGAAGATTGCCATCGACCACGCGATCGCCGAGCCCGTCGCCGCCGACGGGGGGAGTGGCCGTCGTGCCCGCCGATGCGCAGCTCGGCTGGACGGACCTGGGGGACTTCGAGGCCCTGACCGGCATCGCGGCCGCCGCGGGTGGCCTCGGCGAGGCAATCCGCGTCGATTCCGAGGGCGCCGCAGTCTACGGGACCACCGGTGAGGAGGGCCCGCTCGTCGCCCTCGTCGGCGTGCCCGACGTCGCGGTAGCCCTGACCCCCGACGCCATCCTCGTCACCCGACTCGATCGCGCGCAGTCCGTCAAAGCTGTCGTCGACACGCTCGCGCACAGCGGTCGCTCCGACCTGCTCTGAGGCCAGCGCGCAGGCGGCGCGAGATGACGCGTGGCGCGCCCACGCCTCGCGCCGCCTGCGGCTTTTCGTGTCCGGGTGAGGTGTACCGCCCCGGGCGGCGGTCGGCGCACTGTGGCTGGTACCGTGATGGGCAGAAAGACGCCCCGACGAAAGGCATCAGACGTGAATAAGCGGACCCTCGCCGCCCTCACTACTACGGCCACGGCTGCCGCCCTGGTCATGAGCGCCTGCTCTCAGGCACCCAGCGCCACACCGGCCACCTCCGCAAAGATCTGCGCCGCCACATCGCACGCCGACGCTGCCACCGACCCCGCGGCGACCGCCCTCGCTGGCGCCGCCAATAAGTTGTCGATCGCCTACGAAGCGGCGTCCGGCGACGGCGCCCCGGCCTCGCTTGTGGCAGCTGGCTGCACCCTGATCGTCGGCACCGACTCGACCGTGGCCGTCTCCATGTCCGACGCCGCGCGCGCTAACCCGAAGGTCCGTTTCGCACTCGTCGGTGCCTCGTTCACGGATGCGAAGGGCAATCCCACCTCCCTCAAGAACGGCTCCGTCGTCAACGTCAAGGCCTCGGAGGCCGCCTACCTGGCCGGATACGCCTCGGCCGGCATGACCACGACGGGCACGCTGGCCGTCGTCGGCGGCTCGCGCGACAACGTCACCAGCTCCCAGATGGATGCTTTCGCGGAAGGCGTCGACGCCTACAACCTGGCCAAGGGAACCTCGATCACCATCCTGGGCTGGAACAACGGGACGAAGGAAGGCACCTACGTCGACAGCGCCGAGCAGGTCGAGGCCACCACCGCCGATTTCATCGCCCAGGGCGCCGACATCATCTTGCCTATCGCCGGTGACAACAACGTGGGCGCCGCCCGCGCCGTCACGGCGGCGGCGAACCCGATGGTGCGCCTGGTGTGGACGGGCCTGACGAAGGACGACCTCAAGGGCCTGACCCGCGACGAGGCCGCCTCCACCGAGGAGGTCATGTCGGGCCAGTCCGGCGCGCAGTCCGCTTCACCCGTGGTCGAGCAGGTTGACACCCAGTCCTTCTCGGACGCGTTCAGCTATATCCAGATCACCGACGCCGTGCGCTCCACCATCGGCGCGCCCGTCCTGACCGGCATCGTCCTGGACTACTCCACCGCCATGGACACCCTTGTGTCCGAGGCCATTGAGGGCAAGCCCGCATCGACCGTCCCGGTGTCCCTGGCTTCCGGTGGCGTCATCCTGACCGGCTTCGGCGCCTACACGCCGATGCTCTCCTCCGACCTCAAGCTGGGCCTGTCCGACATGGCTGGCCAGATCGAGACGGGCGGCATGGTCATCTCCACGCCTTTCGACGTGTGAGCTGATTCCGCGAGACGTTCGTGCCCCGGGCTGTCAGGCTCGGGGCACGACTGTGTGCGCGTGTTCGCGCCGGGGCTGGCCTAGATCGCCAGGTCAAGGGGCAGGTCGGCGATGTCGCGCAGCCGCTGCCCGTCGATCAGGTTGTCCAGCGTCTTGGTGGCCTCGGCGTTGTCCGAGGCGTGGGTGGCCTCCACCAGCTCGGGCAGGGCGACGTGGTACATCGTATCGATGTCACCCGTTCCCAGGGCCAGCGACGCCAGACGCGAGGGTGCTGGCTCGCCGGTGACGACCACGATGTGGGGCGTGCGGCCCTTGCGATTGCGGATCAGGTTCAGCGCTTCGGAGCGAGCGTTCTGGGCGCGGTCCGAGCGCAGGGTCCACTTGCACGAGACGACGGCGTGCACGATCGGGGAGGATTGGTTACGTGCCAGCAACGGGGAATACTGGGCGGCGCTGCCGACCGCGATTCCCGCCTCTTCGAGTTCCCGGTTCGTGATCGGCGAGCGAACGAGGAGAACGTCGGGCGAAATGTCGTAGGAGTTGCCCAGTACGGTCGCCAGCGTGGGGTTGCGCGCGATGGCCTCGGCCAGCTCATCCAGGTGGCGGTAGGGCTCGTAGTGCGCCAGGAACTGGCCCTGTCGGGAGCTGCCGACGTTGAGGACCTCCCAGCGGCCCGGACGCAGCGCCGACATGTGGGGGAAGGAGTCGCGCAGGAAAGCGGAGACGGCCTCCTCGAAGTTCTTTCCCGCGCGCTGCCCGTCGAGCTTACGCATGCCGCTGGGGGCGCCCAGGCGCTGGGCGACCGCCAGCGCCAGCTGGCACGAGAGGCGCTGGTTCTTGTCCGCATTGCTCGCCACGCCGTCGGCGTTGATCGACAGGGTGCCCGACTCCGTCAGGTGGCGGTGGAAGAGAGCACGCTGCTCGGCCAGGTTGACGCTCATGCGACGGCCTCGCCTGAGGCCGACGAGGCGTTCAACACGGAGGCGATCCGCTCGCCGACTGCGCGCGCGACGGGCGGCGGGAATGCGTTGCCGACCTGGCGATACGCGTTGGTCTTTGCCCCCGTGATCGTCCAGTCGTCAGGGAAACCCTGGATGCGGGAGGCCATGCGAACGGTCAAGCGCGGGTCGCCCTGAAAATCGGGGTCGGGGGCCTCAGGTGCGATCGTCGAACCGTTGACGCCCAGCTCAGCCCATGCGCGTCGGGCGCGCGTGGGCCCCAGGTCGGGGCCACCGTGCTTCTTGGAGCCGCCCACGAGGGTCGGCGCGATGCGGTTGGCGCGCTTGGCCCATTCCTGCGCGCCCTTCCAGCCGCGCGCCGCCATCAGGTCGACGAGGGTCTGGCCGACCGTGGGCGCATCCCGCGGGGACGGCTCGGGGTACTCAAAGGAGGCCTCGATATCGTCGCGCAGACCCACGGCGATGACGCGCGGGCGCAGCTGGGGGACGCCGAAGTCGGAGGCCTGAAGGAGCTTCCACTGCAGGCCGTAGCCGATCTCGCGCAGGTGCTCCTCAACGTCCGCGCGATACTGCGCGAACTTGGGATCCAGCAGGCCGCGCACGTTCTCAATCATGATGGCTCGCGGGCGCACGACGCGCACGAGCTCGATCATGGCGGGAAAGAGGTCGCGTTCGTCGTCGGGGCCCAGCTGCTTGCCCGCGTAGGAGAAGGGCGGGCAGGGCACGCCTCCGGCGACCAGGTCGACCCCGGCGTACTCGTGCGCGTGCTCCTTGATCCAGGGGACGACGTCGCCCTCGATGACGTTCCAGCTTGGCCGGTTTTCGCGCAGCGTGTTGCAGGCGTGGTGATCGATTTCGACGACGGCCACGTGATCGAATCCGGCCTGCTCCAGTCCGAGCGCCTGTCCGCCCGCACCTGCACAGATCTCAATCGATGTCAGGGCCATGTCCCACCTTCCGCCGCTGTATCTACCGGACGATTGTAGGGGAGGGGCGGATGGGGTGCGCCGATCGAAGCGCCGCACGGCGGGTGGCAGCGGGGTGTTCTCACTCATACGTGCAGGCTAGGGGCAGCCGTGCTCATCTGCGTCCCGCGTGGGTCGTCGGGGACGAGGCCGGGGCGCCGCGGGCGGTTAGCGCGCGGTCATGAGAGCAAGGGCCGCGCCCGCGGTGATCGCGTCGGCGTCCAGCACGAAGGCCGGGTCGACGCAGTACTGGCCGGGGCCGGAGGGCGCCGCGGGATTCGTCGTCAGGGCGTGCGCCAGGCACTGACGCACCGCGTCCTCGGGCAGGGAGGAGGCCAGAGTGCGACCGTCGGTGGACACCCTCAGGGCCAGGCCCGCCCCGGCCTCGTCGATGGGGACGCCCAGGCGCTCCAGCAGGGTGGCCAGGAGGCCCGAGGCCTCGTTCACGCGCACGGGCACCGACGAGCGAGACCCCAGGTCAGACAGGCGCGAGACGGCTCGGTCCACGTAGGCGCCGATCATACCCTCGCCCACGAACTCCCAGCCGCCTTCGGCGCGCGGGAGGGCGGGGTCCTCGCCCAGCCCGGCCACGGCCTGGTCGATGAGGGCCAGCTCGGTCTCGGAAGCGGGGGCACCCTCGCGTGTGCGCTCCACCGCGCGCCCGCCGAGGTAGATGAGTGCCTCGCCGCTGGTGCGCACATAGACGGCGCCGTCGGCCATCACCATGCGTACCGCGAAGGCTGTCAGCGGCGCGGGCAGAGCGCGTGGCATGAGGAGGGTGTGGCCGTTGGCCGCCTCGATGATCGCGGCGCCGTCGCGGGCCAGCTCGTCGCAGCGCGGATCCTCGTAGCCGATGATGAGGCGGAAACGGCCCCGCGTCGCAGAGGCGAGGAAGGAAGCGATACCCGCGAACAGGGACGGGCCAGCAGAGCGTGTCATGTGTTGAGGGTAACACCGTGTCTCGGGTGCGGAAAGCGGAGAGGCGCGGCGCTCCCACCCCGCGCGTTCGGGCAGCCGCGGGACGCAGGTGGGGGAGCGCGCCGCTATCCTGGAGGCAGCGATGAAGGAGGAAACATGCAGCTGACGGACTCAACGGACGCTCTTTCGCTGACGCGCCAGATGATCGACATCCCCTCGGAGTCGGGCAATGAAGGGCCGCTCGCGGACGCGGTCGAGGCCGCCCTGCGAGATGCGGGCTTCGGGACCGTGGACGCCCTGGAGATCCTGCGCGACGGGGACGCCGTGTGCGCGCGGACCCACCTCGGCCTGGTCGATCGCGTCGTTCTGGCGGGGCACCTGGACACGGTGCCGATCGCCGACAACGTGCCCGGGCGCACCGAGGTCCGCGACGGCGTTGAGGTCGTGTGGGGGCGCGGCTCGGTCGACATGCTCGCCGGCTGCGCGGCCGCGCTCGCGCTCGCGTGCGAGGCCGGGGCTGCGATCGCGGGCGGCGCGCAGCAGGTGCTGACCTCGGACGTCACCTGGATTTCTACGACCATGAGGAGGTTGCCTCGCATCTGAATGGCCTGGGCCGCATCCAGCGATGCTTCCCCGACTGGTTGGCGGGCGACCTGGCGCTGTTGGGTGAGCCGACGGCCGCGCAGGTCGAGGGTGGCTGCAACGGGACACTGCGCGTCATTGCGCACTTCCCGGGGCGGGCTTCGCACTCGGCGCGCGCCTGGATGGGCGTGAACGCGATCCACGCGATGGCCCCCGTCATCGAGCGCATCGCCGCCTACGGAAACCCCGTCGAGGTGGTCGACGGCCTCGAGTTCCGCGAATCGCTTTCGGTCGTGCGCGTCGAGGGCGGTATCGCGAACAACGTGATCCCCGAGGCGGCCTCCATGACCGTCAACTACCGCTTCGCGCCCTCCAAGCGTGCCGACGACGCCCTAGAGTGGGTGCGCGGCCTCTTTGAGGGCACCGGCGCAACCATCGACGTCGACGACCTGTGCGAGGGCGCCAGGCCCGGCGCGGATTCTCCCGTCGCCGAGCGTTTCTTGTCCGTTGCGCGTCGCGTCGCGGACGAGGCCGGGGTTGAGCTCGCGCTCAGCGCGAAGGTCGGGTGGACCGACGTCGCCCGGTTTACGCAGGTGGGGGTCCCCGCGATGAACTTTGGCCCCGGGGATCCTCTGCTTGCCCACACGCGCGACGAACATACGCCGGTATCGGATATTGTCAGGGTGCACGACACCCTGCGTGCATTCCTGCTCGCGCAGTAGCGAGCGCTCACGCGCGCGTGGCGCGCACCTTCGTTGACCGGGAGGAAACGATCATGAGTACCCCTGAAGAGACCTACCGCCGCGGATCCGTCGTCCTGCGTGGGGACCAGATCCCGCGTCTGACGGCCGATGCGTCACTCCTCCAGACCGAGCACAGCTCCGATTGGAAGCACACCGACCCCTGGCGTGTCCTGCGCATCCAGTCCGAGTTCGTGGAAGGCTTCGAGGCCCTCGCCAAGGTTGGCCCCGCCATCTCCGTGTTCGGCTCGGCCCGCACCCGCCCCGACGATCCCCTCTACGAGTGCGCTCGGCGCATCGGCGAGCTGCTGGTCGAGCGCGGCTACGCCGTTATTACCGGTGGCGGGCCGGGCATGATGGAGGCGGCGAACCGCGGCGCGTGGGAGGCCGGCGGCACGTCCGTGGGCCTGGGCATCGAGCTGCCGCACGAGCAGAGCATGAACCGGTGGGTAAACCGCGGCGTGAACTTCCGCTACTTCTTTGCCCGCAAGACCATGTTCGTCAAGTACTCCCAGGGCTTTATCGTCATGCCGGGCGGTTTTGGCACGATGGACGAGCTCTTTGAGTCGGCGACCCTGGTTCAGACCGGCAAGATTCGTTCCTTCCCGCTGGTGCTCGTCGGCACTGCCTATTGGTCGGGTCTGGTCGACTGGATCCGCTCCTCGATGGCCGATGCGGGCATGATCTCGCCCGGAGACGTCGACCTGCTGCACGTCGTGGACGACCCGGAGGAGGCGGTGCGCCTGGCCACGGGTGCCTAGTAGATGTCACGGCTTTGTGAGGGGCTCTGAAGAGGAATTATCGCAGGATTGTCAGACTTAATTGATCGCTCAGCCTATTTTGTGGGTGTGATGCTGGGCGACCTGTCAAGGAAAGTGCGCGGTTTTCCGGTAAGATTGATGGGTGTGCCGCCGCAGGTGGCGGCGGTGCTACTCTGAGAGGAGTCCTCAACATGGCAGCGATGAAACCTCGCACGGGGGATGGTCCCCTCGAAGCGACCGCGGAAGGTCGCAGCATTGTCGTGCGGATCCCCACCGAAGGGGGCGGCCGCCTCGTTATCGAAATGAGCCCGCAGGAAGCCCAGGACCTGGCTGAGGTTCTGACGTCGGCGATCTAAGGCGACATAACGGCGGTGGGACAGGCCTGGCCTGTCCCACCGCTTTGTTGTCTCTGGTGCGCCGCTCCCAGCGGCGATAGAGCGCGTCTCTCAGCGCTTGACGGCGACCGCCAGGCCGTCGCCGACGGGCAGGAGGGCGGGCACGAATTCTTCAGAGTCACGCAGGTAGTTGACGACTTCGCGGGCGACGACGGTGCGGGCGTCGCGGCGGGCGGGGTCGGCCACCTGGTCGTGCCACAGGGCATGGACGAAGGCGATGGTGCCGCCGGGGCGCAGGATGCGCACGGCGTGATCCAGGTACTGCGGGGTCTCGTCGAGGTCCCCGTCCAGGACGACCATGTCGTAGCCGCGCGCGGCCATGCGGGGCAGCACGTCGAGGGCACGCCCGGCGATCAGGCGCGTGCGGTGGGAAGACAGGCCGGCGGCGGCGAAGTTGCGGCGTGCGTGGCCCAGTAGCTCGGACTCGACGTCGATGGTCGTCAGGACGCCGTCGGGGGCCATACCGTCAAGGAGCCACAGGCCGGACACTCCGGCGCCCGTGCCCACCTCGAGGACGGCTCGCGCGCCCGCGACAGCGGCGAGCATACGCAGGGCGGCTCCGGTACCAGAGGACACGGGGGAAGCTCCAAGCTCGGATGCGACAGCGCGCGCGGCGGTCAGAGCGTCGCTCTCCGCCACGTAATCTTCGGTGTACACCCAGGTCTGGGCCTTATCCGCCATCTGTGATCCTCACGTTTCCTCGGTCGCCACAGTAAGGTGCGTCCACGTGTGTGCGCCCCTCTCCAGGCATCAGGGTACAGGCGAGGGGCGACAGGGGCGCGTTGGCGCTCCGATCTCCCGCGAAAAACGTGACGACAGCGCTGAGAAGTGCATCCGGCAAGCCCTCGAAAAAGGAACGAGGACCCCACAACGCAACCACGGCCTCGTCGGTGAGGACGAGGCCATGGCGAGGAGCGCTGTCGCGGGCGTCAGTGCTGGATGGGGGAGACCCCGAGGGGGCGCCCCGCCAGGCCGCGGTTCGTCGAGGCCAGGGTTTTGCCCAGCGAGGTCAAGACCTCGGCGGCGGGGCCGGAGGCCACGGCCACGGGCTCGCCGCGGTCGCCGCCCTCACGCAGGGCGATGTCGAGGGGCACCTGGGCCAGGAGCGGCACGTCGTAGCCGAGCTGGGCGGTCAGGCGGGCGGATACGGACTCGCCGCCGCCCGCGCCGAAGATCTCCAGGCGAGAGCCGTCGGGCTGAGGCAGGAAGGACATGTTTTCGACGACGCCGATGACCTTCTGGTTCGTCTGGGCGGCGATGGAACCGGCGCGCTCAGCGACCTCGGCTGCTGCGACCTGCGGGGTCGTCACCACGAGGATCTCGGAGTTGGGCAGCAGCTGGGCGATCGAGATCGCGACGTCGCCCGTGCCCGGAGGCATGTCGATGAGCAGGACGTCCAGGTCGCCCCAGAACACGTCGGCGAGGAACTGCTGGAGGGCGCGGTGGAGCATGGGGCCGCGCCAGATGACGGCCTGGCCGTCGGGCACGAACATGCCGATCGAGATGACCTTGACGCCGCCGGCGCCCACGGGCGGGATCATCATGCCGTCGATGACCTGCGGGTCGTGGTCGACGCCGAGCATTCGGGGGATGGAGAAGCCGTAGATGTCGGCGTCCATGACGCCGACCTTGAGGCCCTGCGCGGCCAGCGCGGCGGCCAGGTTCGCGGTCATGGAGGACTTGCCGACGCCGCCCTTACCGGAGGTGACGGCGATGACGCGGGTCAGGGAGTTGGGGCGGGAGAAGGGGATTTCGCGCTCGGGGCGTCCGCCGTTGAGCTTTTCCCGCAGCGCCTTCTTCTGGGCCTCGTCCATGACGCCCATCTCGACGGAGACGTTCTCGACGCCGTCGAGGGCACCCACGCGTTCCTTCACGTCGTTGGTGATCTGGGTGCGCAGGGGGCATCCGGCGGTGGTGAGCAGGACCTTGACGGCGACGGAGGAGCCGTCGATGGTGACCAGGTCGGGGGTCACCATGTTCAGGTCGGTGATGGGGCGGCGGATCTCGGGGTCGATGACCTGGCCGAGAGCGTCCATGACGGATTCAAGCGTGACTGGCATGGAGACCACTCTACTGGCTGGGGCACCCATCTTCTAGAGGACGTTAGTCGGCCTGAGAATGTCCTTCGGTGTCCCGGGTGGCGTCCGTGTCCGTGCCCGAGGCCTTGGCTGCGTCCGCGGCGATCTCTGCTCGCAGGTCTTCGAGCATGTCGCGCAGTTCGGAGCGCACGAAGTCGCGCGTGGCGACGTCCTGGAGGGCCAGGCGCAGGCCGGCGATCTCGCGGGCGAGGTACTCGGTGTCGGCCAGGTTGCGTTCGGCGCGCAGACGGTCCTGCTCGGCCACGACGCGGTCGCGGGCGTCCTGACGGTTCTGCGCGAGCATAATCAGCGGGGCCGAGTACGAGGCCTGGGTTGAGAACGCGAGGTTCAGGAGGATGAAGGGGTAGGGGTCCCACGCGGCGTCGGCGCTGATACCGGCGAGCATCAGGTTCGCGCCGATCCACGCGATGACGAAGATCGTCATGTAGAGGACGAAGCGGGGCGAGCCCATGAAACGGGCGGTGGCCTCGGCGAAGCGGCCGAAGCCGTCGCCGCCGCCTGACGAGCGGCGGAAGAACCACTGACGCTTGTCAATCGGGTTATCCAGGCGATCAGCCATCGATGCTCCTTGCCATCATGCGGTCGGTCACGTCGTCGTCGAAGTCTCGCCAGTCCTCGGGCAACAGCTCGTCGAGGACGTCGTCGACCGAGACGGCGCCGTGCAAGTGCCCGTCCTCGTCGACGACGGGCAGGACCGTCAGGTTGTATGTCGCCAGCAGACGTGTCACGGTCGCGATGTGCGCGTTGGGGTCCACGGCCTCGATGTCGCGGTCCAGGATGGTGCCGAGCAGTGTCTGCGGGGGTTCGCGCAGCGCGCGCTGGATGTGGACCATACCCAGGTACTGGCCGGTGGGGGTCTCCTGGGGCGGGCGGGCAATGAAGGCGACGGTCGCGATCGAGGCCGGGATGTCCTCGCGTCGTACGGCAGCCAACATCTGGGCGACGGTCGCGTTGGGGCCGAAGATGACCGGCTCGGTGGTCATCAGTGAGCCGGCGGTGGACTCCTCGTAGGTCATGAGTCGGCGCACGTCCTCGGCCTCTTCGGGTTCCATGAGGGCCAGCAGGGACTGGGCCTGCGCGTCGGGTAGCTCAGCGACGAGGTCGGCGGCGTCGTCGGGCTGCATGACGTCGAGGACGTCGGCAGCTCGGGCGGCTTCCAGCGCGGAGACGATGGCGATACGGTCCTCGTTACCCAGCTCCTCGAGCACGTCGGCCAGGCGCGCGTCGGTCAGCTGCTGGGCGACCGCGATCTTGCGGTCCTGGGGCAGGGAGTGGATGAAGTCCGCCAGGTCGGCGGGGCGCATGTCCTCGGTGTATTGCAGGAGCGCGGTTGCCGACTGGTTCGAGTCGGTCTTGAGTAGGCCCGACACCTCGTTCACGTCCACCGTGAGGGTCTCGCCGCTGCGCGTGAAGCCAAGCGAGGACGTGCGCACGCGCTGGACGTGCAGGGTGGAGATCACCCAGTCCTTGGGACGGCGCTGGCGCATCGCCACGTCGAGGATGCGCGCCTGGCCGGAGCCGTCGTTCATGGTCACGACGCGGTCGAAGAGCTCGGAGAGCACGAGAGTTTCGATGGGGCGCTGCGTGAACGAACGGATGTTGAGCAGGCCCGTCGTAATGACCGAGCCGGCCTCAATGGAGGTCACACGGGTGAGCGGCAGGAAGACGCGCTTGCGCGGGCCGACCTCGACGACGAAGCCGATGACGTTGGCTTCGGATTTCAGCCGAAAGATGACAACGACATCGTGAATCTTGCCGACCTGGTCGCCCAAAGGGTCGAAAACACCGGTGCCGGCAAGCTTTCCGATGTACACGCGGCGACCTTTGGTGCCGACCTCAATAGATGCAATGCTCACTCAATCATTTTAGGCTGATCTCGTTCAATGCGTCGTGACGGCGAGCCGGTGCCGGTGGGACAATGAGTCTCACGCCACCGGGGCTTGAGGATTGGAGAGACTATGGCCATCGTGTTGGAACCGCAGATGCCGACGGGAACTGAGGTTGGTTCGTACCAGAGCTACGCGCAGGCGCGCGCCGCGGTTGATTTCCTGTCCGATCACGGCTTTGACGTCGCCTCCATCACGATTGTCGGCACCGATCTGCACATGGTGGAGCGCGTTAAAGGGCGTCTGACGATCGCCCGCGCCTCCATGTCGGGTGCTTCCAGCGGTGCCCTGTGGGGTGCGCTGGCAGGCATGTTCATGTCGGCTGGGCAGAATGCGGGCGGTACGGGAGCGTGGGTGGCGGGTGGCATCTTCATCGGTGCACTGGTCGGCATGGCGCTGTCCGCGCTGGCCTTCATTGTGCGCGGGCGCAGCCGGGATCTGGTGTCCACTCAGCAGGTCGTGGCGCTTCGTTACGCGATCCTGGCCTCCGCTGACATCGATCAGGCCTTCGCGCTCCTTCAGCGCACGCCCGGCAACCAAGCGCGCCCCAAGCGCGCCCCGGAGAAGGCTGAGCGCCCCCGCAAGGACTCCGTGGGCTTCTTCCCCGACGGCCGCCCGCGCTTTGGCGCGGCGACCAGGGAGGGTGAGGTCCCCGGCGGTGCCGGGCAGCCCGCCGGCTCTGGCGCGTCCGCCGCGCACGAGGCCGTGGTGGCCTCGCCGGTCACGGCGCCCGAGCCGGCGGCGACGCCCGCGCCGGAGACAGCCCCCCATGGCAGCCAAGCGGCCCACAGCGAGCCGACGCCAGAGACGTACGAGTACGCCCCGGCCTCGTCCCCCGAGGGAGACCAGGCCGAGGCGTCGGGAGAGCACCGCTAGGGCGCTCCACGCGAAGAGACGCGCAGCGGGCGCTTAACGCCCCTGGATGCGCGCGATCCACTCCTCAACGTCCGCGATTGTGCGCGGGATATCCTCGGAGATGCGCGTGACCGTGCCGTCGGCGTTCACCACGACGTCGTCTTCGATGCGCACGCCGATGCCCCGGTATTCCTCGGGGATCAGCAGGTCGTCGGCGCGGAAGTACAGGCCGGGCTCGATCGTGAAGACCATGCCCGGCTCCAGCAGCGCGCCCTGGTAGAGCTCGGCGCGGGCCTTCGCGCAGTCGTGCACGTCCAGGCCCAGGTGGTGGCTGGTGCCGTGCGGCATCCAGCGGCGGTGCTGCTGGCCGGTGGTGGCCAGGGATTCTTCCGGCGTGACGGGCAGGATGCCCCACTCATGCAGGCGCGCCGCGATGACTTCCATGGCGGCGTCGTGCACGTCCTTGAAGCGGCAGCCCGGCTCGTTGGCGCGGGCCAGGGCGGCCTCGCAGGCGTCGAGGACGGCCTGGTAGACGCGGGCCTGGACCTCGGTGAAGCGGCCGTTGACGGGCAGCGTGCGCGTGATGTCGGCCGTGTAGAGGGAGTCGACCTCGACGCCCGCGTCGACGAGCACCAGGTCGCCTTCGCGAACCTCGCCGTCGTTGTCGATCCAGTGCAGGGTATTCGCGTGGTTGCCCGAGGCGGCGATGGTCTCGTATCCCTCGCCGTTGCCCTCCTCGCGGGCGACGGCCGCAAACGCGCCCTCGATGACGCGCTCGCCGCGGCGGTGGCCCACGGCGCGGGGCAGGACGCGGATGATGTCCTCGAAGCCGGCCTTGGTGACTGCGACCGCGCGGATCATTTCGTCGAGCTCGAAGGCGTCCTTGATGAGGCGGATCTCGGAGAGGTGTTCCTCGAAACGCTCGTCGTCTTCGCGCGCTTCCTCGCCGGCCGGCAGCCCAGCCTGTGTGCGCACCTCGTTCACCATCGCCTCGACGTTGGCGTCGACGCCGCGCACGATGCGCAGCTGCACGGTCCCGGCGTCCTTCGCCAGCACGTCGCGCAGCGTGTCGATATGGCGGGTCTCCAGGCCGGTCTGCGCGCTTAGCTCTTCGAGCGAGGGGCGCGCGCCGACCCAGAATTCGCCGTAGCGGGCGTCCGCGTAAAACTCCTTGGAGGAGCGCGAAGCGCGCGGCTTGAAGAACAGCAGCGCGGTGTGGGTGCCGTCCTCGTTCGGCTCCAGCACCAAGACGGTGTCCGGTTCCTTCTCTGCGCCCAGGCCCGACAGGTGCGCGAAGGCGGAGTGCGCGCGGAAACGGTAGTCGCAGTCGTTGGAACGGACCTTGTAGGGGCCCGCGGGCACGACGAGGCGCTCACCCGGGAAGGGGGCGCCGGCCTTGAGGGTACGCGCGTTCAGGAAGTCGGCGACGAGCTCGCGCTCGGGCAGTTCCGAGGGACGCGGGCCCCAACCGGAGCCGATGAACTCGCGGAAGGCGGAGGACTGGGGCTGACGGGAGCGGCTCTCGCCTCGCTCGGCCATTGACTGGGTTTCTTCTTCGCTCATGGCCCCATTCTAGGGGCGCGAGCCCCTCTCGTGCGTTGCGCGCGGGTATGACAAACCCCGGCCTCGTTCTGAACTGCCTCCCGTTTCTTGGACATCGAAATTGAAGTACAGGGAATGGGAGGCTTTTCATGTCTGTGGATCTGCGGTTGAGGCATGATCGTTTGCTTCGTGAGCAGGCGGTGGAGATGTTTGAGAGGGGATTTGGCTATCGTTTGACCGCCAAGAGGCTGGGTGTGCCTGCTGAGGCCGTGCGACACTGGCAGAAGACGTACCGCGTGATCGGGAGGGACGGTTTTCTTGCCATGGAAGTAAAGCGCACCAAATACGACTATGAGACCAAGGTCGCCGCAGCGAGCGCCGTGGTTGATGGTGGGATGAGTAAGCCTGAGGCGATGGTGCGCTTCGGTATTGCGAGCGCGACACCGCTGAAGAATTGGTGCAGGCTGTACCGTGAGGGCGGCGCGCAGGCCCTCATGCCTAAGCCTCAGGGCAGGCCAAAGGGATCGGTACGGGCGGTGCCCCCAACGCGTGAGGAGGAACTCGCCGAGCGCGTGCGCAAGCTTGAGGCGCAGGTGGCGTACCTAAAAAAATCGATTGCCCTGAAGGCGCAGAGGCGCTCCCAAACCGGGACAAAGCACTAGCGGTCGCCGAGCTTTCAGGGCGTGGACACGCGGTGGGTGATCTCCTCGAGGCCGCCGGTCTTGCCAGGTCGAGCTACTACTACGCGCTGGCTCACCCCCAGCAGCCAACCAGGGCGTATCTGCGGCCCAAGGTCGCCCAGATCTTTTCGCGAACCCCCAACGGGTGCGGTCACAGGCAGGTAGCCATGTGCCTGCGCGCTGAGGACGGGGAGCGCATCGCCGACAAGACGGTCTTGAAGATGATGCGTGAGATGGGGCTGCGCTGCGGCATACGCCGCGAGACGAACTACCACAGGTACAACTCCTACAAGGGGGACGTGGGGCAAAGCTTCGACAACATCATCGGCCGCGACTTCACAGCCGATGGGCCCTGGCAGAAGATGGGTACCGATGTCACCGAGTTCAAGCTCTCCTTCGGTAAGGCCTACCTCGCTCCGGTCTACGACTTTGCCAGCAAAGAGATCGTGGCCCACTCCATCTCGATGCGCCCCAACCTCGCCCAGCAACAAGAGATGCTCCAGATACTCATGGACGCCAAACCAGCAGGGGTCGAGCCGATCTTGCACTCGGACATGGGATGGCAGTACCAACATGAGACCTACATCAGCACGCTCGCCGAGAACGGTTTCATCCAGAGCATGTCACGCAAAGGCAACTGCATCGACAACGGTGCCACCGAGCAGGTCTTCGGTCACATCAAGGACGAATTCTTCCGCGGCCAGGACTGGCAGACCTTCGAGAGCTTCAAAGCCGACCTCGACGCCTACATCACGCACTGGAACACAACAAGACGCCAAGTAAAGCTCAAGGGCCTGACCCCGGCAGAATACCGGGATCAGACCCTACAGGAAGCCGCATAACGGCTACCATTAAACGCGTCCAAGTTTCGGGGCGCAGTTCATTCCCAGGTGGCGCGGGTGCATGGGGGACGAGGCCGGGGCGGGGGCGCGCTTAGTCCTGCGGGGTGAGCTCGCCGGCGATGGACGTGTCCATCCAGCGCGCGAAGTCCGCGCCGCGCTTGCCCTGCGAGAGCAGGAAGACGGTCTTGGCGTAGAGGGCCTCGAGCGTCATGTCGTGGGCGCCGACCGCGCCGAGCTTAGCCAGGGCGTTTCCGGCCTCGTAGTGGCCGAGCATGACCTCGGCCTGGTAGCACTGGGAGGCCACGATGATCGGCACATCGGCCTGGGCGAGCTCCTCCAACACCGCGACGAGCCCGGGTTCGGAGGCGGGGATGTTACCCACGCCGAAGGTGCGCAGGATGAGGGCGTCCGGGTGGGGCGTCGTCATCGCGCGCAGGCGCGCGGCGCTCATGCCCGGGACGACGTCGATGACGGCGACGTCCTGGCGCGCGTAGGGGCTCGGATCCTGCCAGCCGGTGCCCGGCTGGGGCGCGCCGTACCAGCGCCACGGAGCGCCCGTGCGCGCCATGGGCGACACGGAGGGCGACTCGAAGCCGCGGAAGGCCCACGACGAGGTTTTGGTGGCGCGGTTGCCGGCCAGGAGCTTGTGCCCGAAGAACAGCATGACCCCGCGCGCGTGGCGTGACATCGCGGCGCGCAGCGCGCCCGTGACGTTCGCCGACGCGTCCGAGCCGACGACGCCGAGCGGGTACTGGGAGCCGGTCAGGACGACCGGCTTGCCCATGCTCGCCAGCGCGTAGGACAGGGCCGCAGCCGAGTAGGCCATCGTGTCCGTGCCATGCAGGACCAGGAAGGCGTCGGCCTCATCCGCGTGCGCGGTGATGTCGTCGATGATGGCCTGCCAGTCCTCGGGGGTTGCTTCCGAGGAGTCGATGAGCGGGTCCAGGGTGGACATCGTGATGTTCTGGGCCAGCTCGATGCCCTCGAGCTGGGAGCCGAACCATCCCTGCAGGTCAGCGCCGGGGCGCAGGCCCTCGGGGGAGTCGACCATGCCGATGGTGCCACCGGCATACGTGACGTGAAGACGCACTGTTCGTCCTTTCTCAGTCGCCCGCCACCAGAGTTTCCTCGCCCTGCAGCGAGGCGGCGGCCTCGTCCGTCAGGTTACCAACGCGACCGCGCACGTAGTACCAGCCAGCGACCATGAGGACGACGACCTGCATGATGTCGGCCGCGTGAGGCACGCCGATGCGAGAGAAGAAGGAAACGAAGGGGGAGACTTCCGACGAGTAGGCGTTGTAGGGCAGCGCCAGGGCGAAGACGGGGGCCAGACCCTCGGGGAACCAGCCGCCGGACTCGGAGATGTTGTGGACGCCCGCGGTGTACTCGCCGACGGCGGACTGCGTGAGGATCGCCCAGATCGCGACGCCCATGAAGATGAGGATCATCGCGACCTTGATCATCGCGAACCAGAACTCAGCCTCACCGAAGGCCTTGACGCTCAGCATGTCGAGGACGAACACGAGGCCTCAGCGCGCTCGCGGGGCTCGTCTCCTCCGCCCGGTGGTGTGATCGGATTAATGCGGTAATCTCAGATGGTGAAGCGAATTGATCCCCATACTCATAGTGCTTATTCGGATGGGACGGACACGCCCGCGCAGCTCCTGGCAATTGCTGCCCGCGCCGGGCTGGACACAATCGCCCTGACGGACCATGACACGACCGCCGGATGGGACGAGGCTGTATCTGCTGTCCCCGACACCGGCGTCACCCTCATTCGGGGTGCTGAAATGTCCTGCTCAGCATCGGGCATCACCGTGCACCTGCTGGCCTACCTTTTCGACCCGGCCAGCCCCGGCCTCGTCGATAATTTCCGGCGAACCCGGGAGGACCGCGAGACGCGCGCCCTCCGCATGGTCGAGAACCTGAGCGCGGACTACCCGATCACGTGGGAGGACGTGCTCGCTTTCGCGCCCGAGGGTGGCCCCGTGGGACGTCCGCACATCGCCGACGCGCTCGTCGCCGCCGGTGCTTTCCCCGACCGCAGCGCCGCATTCGTCAAGGCCCTGCACCCGTCGGGTCCCTACTACGTGCACCACTGGGCACCCGACCCGGTCGAAGCGGTGCGCTGCGTGCGTGAGGCCGGGGGAGTGCCCGTCTTGGCGCATCCGCGCGCCCGCAAGCGCCAGCGCCTGCTGCCCGAGGAAACCATCGCGCAGATGGCCCAGGCGGGCCTCTTCGGTATCGAGCGTAACCACCGCGACCACGCTCCTGAGGATCGCGCCGACGTTGACCGCATCGCCAGGGAATTGGGGCTCGCGGAGTTTGGATCCTCCGACTACCACGGCACCGGCAAGCCCAACCGAATCGGCGAAAACACGACTGACCCCGACGTGATCGCAGAGCTCATCGCTCAGGGGCATATCGAGGTGGTAGCACCGTGAGCTTCTTCGACGTCGCTCTCTTTGCCACGGCCTTCACGACGCTGACGGTCATCATGGACCCGATCGGCACCGTGCCGATCTTCCTGGGACTGACCTCCCGCTACTCCCAGCACAAGCAGCGGCGGGCCGCGATCCAAGCGACCTCGGTGTCTTTCGGGGTCATCCTCACCTTCGCTATCCTGGGCGGCCAGATCCTGCGCCTCCTCCACATCTCGATGGAGGCTCTCCAGCTCTCCGGCGGCGTCCTGCTGTTCCTGGTCGCCATGGAGCTCCTCATGGGAACCGACTCCGGGGCGCCCGACACGGGCGATGAGAACGTCAACGTCGCGCTCGTGCCGCTGGGGACCCCGCTGCTGGCTGGCCCCGGCTCGATCGTCGCCGTGATGGTGGCCGTCGGCCAGGCTGGAGCGAACGTCGGCTCGTGGGTTGCCGTCGTGCTCGCCGTTATCCTCGCGCACGTCGTTATGTGGTTGACCATGCGTTTCTCGCTCATGCTCTCTCGGCTCCTGGGCCCGGGCGGCATCATGCTGTTGACCAAGATCTCAGGTTTGTTGCTCGCTGCCATCGCAACGCAGCTCATCATGGAGGGAATCTTCATGTTTATCGCGTCAGCGCAGGGATCTTGAGGTCATTCGGGCCGGTAAGATTACCCGGTATTTGAGCTCAATTTTTACTGCCTGTGCAGGCTGATGGAGTGTGATATAAGAAAAACCCTTCTCCATGGTCAGGAAGTGTTGTAGGGTAAGGGTCAAGGCCGTGACATGATGCCGCGCGCGTCGGTCAGGGTCATGCATTCATCCCTCATCACATCCGTTTCAGGAGAGATCATGAAGAAGACCACCGCCTCTGTGTTCGCCGCGACCGCGGCGTTTGGCATCATTGCCGCCTCTGCGGGTATTGCCTTTGCTGCAGAGTCTCCGATTGGTGACGGCGCGAAGGGTAACCCCTCCATCGGTGACGGTGCGAAGGGGAACCCCTCCATCGGGCAGCCTACCCCCGAGCCGTCCGCTCCCAGCGTTGGCCCCGAGAATCCGATGCCCACCCCCGAGCCCTCCGCTCCCAGCGTTGGCCCCGAGAATCCGATGCCCACCCCCGAGCCGTCCAACCCCACCCCGAGAATCCCTCGGAAGAGCCGACCCCTGAACCCATGACACCCGGCACCCGCGTGCCCGGTGGCGAGACGCCCGCCCCCAATGAGGAGCCCTCCGCTCCTGAGCCGGCTGCCCCCGGCACGGGCACCAGCGTGACCACCCGCGGCGAGGTGACGAAGGGTAACAGCCCTGCCCCCGTGAGTGCGCGCACCGGCATTCGTAACACGAACGCCCCCGCCGACACCTCCGCCCCGATGCTGGCGAACACCGGCTCCTCCGCGACCATCGCCGCGGGCGCTGGCGCCATCGCCCTTGCCGGCGGTGTGACCCTCGTGATCGCTCGCAAGCGTCACTGAGGTGCGCGCGCCTGACAAACAATGCGGGCCCGCTCCAAGGGAGCGGGCCCGCATTTTGTCTGGTTTGCGCAGTTCGGACGGGATTCGTGAACAAATGTGCAGAGAGGATCCGCAGATTTGTAACGGAAACTAGGTGTTTCACCTTGAAATGATGTGCGCGTCACATGCACAATGGGGGTACCGAAAGTCACCATGAATTGAGCCCTCATGATGAACCGGTGATGGAAAGTGGCATCGCTCAATCGAGGGGTGCCACTTTCCTGTATATGCGTCCCTGCGGTGAGTGCCCCCGCAGGGACGCGCCTCTGCGGGGGTGGTGCGCTCAGCGCTGGCGACGACGCAGTGCGAGAGCGCCCAGGCCCGCCAGCCCGGCCGCGATGGCCGCTCCGGCCAGCATTGGCGTGTCAGCGCCCGTGCGAGCAAGGTTGGTGCTCGGAGTCGGGGTCGTGGACGGGGCGGGAGCAGGGGTACTCGGCTCGGGCGTCGGCTCGGTCGATGGTGCCGGGGTGGTCGGCTCCTCGGTGGGAACCGTGCACTCGCTATCCGTGCCGGTCAGCCAGTTGTGCAGAACGATCGGGGCCAGGATCGGGGAGTCCTCAAGGGTTTCGCCCGTCAGGATGCCGTTGATGTTGAAGGAGAAGCCGGAGTTGGCCGGCATGTGTTCGATCGTGACGGTGATGGTCTTACCGTCCTCGCTGACCTTGATCTCGCCCAGGCCCTCGACGGTGTTCGTGAAGCCGTTGCCCGTGAGCGCGCCGGCGCCGGGGTTGGAGATCGTGTTGATCGTGGAGGCGTCGAACGTTAGGCCCTGGACGGCCTTGATCGTCAGCGTCGCGTTGGTGAGGTCCTTGTGGGTGGCGCCGTACAGGCGCAGGGTGCGCGAGTCGCCGACCTTCGGATCGGTGCCGGTGGCGACGAACCAGCCGTCAGCGTTGGCCTCGCCCCACTTGGGCTCCTCAGAACCCCAGGAGCCCGCGTACTTGGAGCGCTCGTTGATGTCGCGCGAGTAGGGGCTCCACACGGTGCGGTCGACGGTCGTGGCCTGGCACTGGGTGAGCTTGGGGGTCTCCGGTGTGGGCAGGTCGCCGCACACCTGGCCGTCGGCAGGGTACTGAGCGCCGACCAGGTTGGCGCTCGCCGTCGAGGACTCGGCGCCGGTGGGGAAGGTGCCCGTGAACTGGAAGATCGTGCCGGTGTTGGCGTCGAGGCCCTTGTTCAGCGTGATGGTCCAGATGTTCTTTGCGGCATCCGTCTGGGTGGCGGTGAAGTCACCGTCGTTCCACGTGTACTCGGCCTCACGCGGGCCCCAGGACTGCATGTAAGCATTGAGGCCCGCGCGGGTCTGAAGCTTGCCGATGAAAGCCGTGTCGGTCATGTCGTCGGGCAGGTCGACGGTGATTGTCGTGCCGGCGGCCAGCTTGTTCTTCGTGGCCACAGGGAAGCGCCAGTTCTGGGTGGAACCGGCGATCCAATGGTTGGCCTCGAACATGCCCGGGGCCTTGTAGGACTCGGTGTTGAAGTTGGTCGAGATCTTCGAGGTGTAGCCGTTGTTTGAGCCGGTGGCGACCTTGTTGACGGAGCCGTCGGCGTTACGAGTGATGTCGGCAGGGTTCACCAGCTCGGGGTGGTGAGCCAGGATGTCGGTGTCGAGGATAGCGGCGGCGGTCCAGTCGGCGCGGCACGCGGTGGACTTGTCACCGTTAGCGGTGCTCGGGCCCGTGGGCTGGTTCTCGTCTGCGGGCGAGGCCGTGGCGGGGCCTGCGATCAGGACGGTGGCGAGCGTGGCGCTCAGGGCCGTCGTAATGGTCAACCTATGCGTCAGTTTCATCGTTGTCCTCGTGTCGATACGGATGCAATGTCAAGAATTCTGGCCTTATGGCGTGATAGAAGGCCGGTCAGTATTGGTTGCGAGTAAACCTTAGGTTGGGAAGGTGGGTGCTCTCAGGAGTTCGAGGTGCCCGGGCAGGTGGGGTTCACGTGGGGCGCGGATGAGAATGTGTGGCAAAGATGCGTAGATCAGCGCATATTTAGGCCTTTGGTCTCGGGGTGCATTTGTCAGGTGCTTTTCGTCACGTGGGTGGGCGTGGTGAATATCCCAGAGGCTGTTCAAAACAGGGAATTAGCTACGCGGATAGGTAATCTCTAAGGCGAGGCCCGATCCCAACCCGGGGCTCGCCGCTTGGCGGGAGGGCATAGACACAAAAAAGGAAGTCATATGACGCTGGATCTGACGCAGTCGCTGCCCTCGCACGTGCGTGCGACCTCCGGACGCCCCGTTGAAGACTCGACTCTGATGGAGGTGTGGCAGGGTCTGTCCGCTGCCATCGTCGATCAGATCGCCGATAACTGGGCCGCCACCACTGAGCGCTATGCCAAGGGTCGTCAGGAACACTACTTCTCTGCCGAGTTCCTCATGGGTCGCGCCCTGCTCAACAACCTGTCGAACCTCGGCCTCGTCGAGAAGGCCCGCGAAGCCCTCGCCGCCTACGGCCTCGACCTGGGTCAGGTCCTCGAAGAGGAGCCGGATGCTGCTCTCGGTAACGGTGGCCTCGGCCGCCTCGCCGCCTGCTTCCTGGACTCCTGCGCCACCCTGGACCTGCCCGTGCGCGGCTACGGCATCCTCTACCGTTACGGCCTGTTCAAGCAGCTCTTCGACAATGGCTTCCAGACTGAGCACCCGGACCCGTGGATGGAGGAGGGCTACCCCTTCGTCACCCGCCGCGAAGAGCTCGCTCGCATCGTCTCCTACGCCGACCTGACCGTGCGCGCCGTCCCCTACGACATCGCGATCACCGGCTACGGCACCAAGAACGTGGGCACCCTGCGCCTGTGGAAGGCCGAGCCTATCGAAGAGTTCGACTACGACGCCTTCAACTCCCAGCGCTTCACCGACGCGATCATCGACCGTGAGCGCACCATGGACATCTCCCGCGTCCTGTACCCCAATGACACCACGTTCGAGGGCAAGGTCCTGCGCGTGCGCCAGCAGTACTTCTTCTGCTCCGCCTCCCTGCAGGAGATCGTCGAGAACTACGTGCGCCACCACGGCGAGGACCTCACCGGCTTCGCCGAGTACAACGCCGTCCAGCTCAACGACACCCACCCGGTCCTCGCCATTCCCGAGCTCATGCGCATCCTCATGGACGAGCACGGCCTCGGCTGGGAAGAGGCCTGGAAGGTCGTCTCCAAGACCTTCGCCTACACGAACCACACGGTTCTGGCTGAGGCCCTGGAGACCTGGGACATCCACATCTTCAACCGTCTGTTCCCGCGCATCGCCGAGATCGTCCGCGAGATCGACCGTCGCTTCCGTATCGACATGGCCGAGCGCGGCCTCGACCAGGGCACCATCGACTACATGGCCCCCGTCTCTGGGAACACCGTGCGCATGGCCTGGATCGCCTGCTACGCGTCCTACTCCATCAACGGCGTCGCCGCCCTCCACACGGAGATCATCAAGCGCGACACCCTCAAGGAGTGGCACGCCATCTGGCCCGAGCGCTTCAACAACAAGACCAACGGCGTGACCCCGCGCCGCTGGCTCAAGCAGTGCAACCCCCGCCTGGCCGCCCTCCTCGACGAGGTCACCGGCTCCGACGCGTGGGTCCGCGACCTCACCGTGCTCTCTGACTTCACCGAGGCTGGCACCGACGACGTGCTCACGCGCCTGGGCGAGATCAAGCATGCCAACAAGGTCGACTTCGCCGCGTGGATCAAGGAGCGCGAGGGTGTCGAGATCGATCCCGACGCGATCTTCGACGTTCAGATCAAGCGTCTGCACGAGTACAAGCGCCAGCTGCTCAACGCCTTCTACGTCCTGGACCTGTACTTCCGCATGAAGGACGACCCGACGCTGGACACTCCCAACCGCGTGTTCATCTTCGGTGCGAAGGCTGCCCCCGGCTACATCCGCGCCAAGGCCATCATCAAGCTCATCAACGCCATTGGTGAACTGGTGAACAACGACAAGGATATCAACGGCCGCATCAAGGTCGTCTTCGTCCACAACTACAACGTCTCGCCCGCCGAGCACATCATCCCCGCCGCCGACGTCTCCGAGCAGATCTCGATGGCCGGCAAGGAGGCCTCGGGCACGTCCAACATGAAGTTCATGATGAACGGCGCTCTCACCCTGGGTACCCTCGACGGCGCGAACGTTGAGATTCTCGAGGCCGTGGGCGCGGACAACGCCTACATCTTCGGTGCGACTGACGACGAGCTGCCCGAGCTGCGTCGCCACTACGACCCCCGTTGGCACTACGAGAACGTCCCCGGCCTCAAGCGCGTCATCGACGCCCTGACCGACGGCACGCTCGATGACTCCAACTCCGGCTGGTTCCACGACGTGCGCCACTCGATCCTCGAGGGTGGCTACGATCCGGCCGACGTGTACTACGTCCTGGGTGACTTCGCCGCGTACCGAGAGACCAAGGATCGTATGGCCGCCGACTACCGCGACCAGAAGGCCTGGAACGCTCGCGTGTGGGCGAACATCTCCCGCTCCGGCCGCTTCTCCTCGGACCGCACGATCTCCGACTACGCTCGCGAGGTCTGGCACATCGAGGGTGAGCCGATCGACTGACGCAATCGCGTAGGGGAGGCCCGGAACCGCATGGTTCCGGGCCTCCCTTGTTGTTTGGGGTGTGTGGTTGTATCGGTCTGTGAGCCAACTGTATTAGTGGGTTGACACAGTTAGGAGACTGTGTCATTGTATTAGTGTATTAATACAGCAAGACAGGAGGGACACATCGATGCGCATCGATGACACCCGCCCCATCTGGATCCAGCTGGCCGACAGCTTCCGCGCCCGCATCACCGACGGCACCTGGAAACCCGGCCAAAAGATCCCCTCCGTCCGCGACCTCGCCATCGAGGCTGGCACCAACCCCAACACCGTCCAACGAGCCCTCGCCGCCCTCGACGACGAAGGACTCACCGTCCCCAAGCGGACGGCCGGACGATTCGTCGCCACCGACGACACGGCGCTCCACGCCCTCCGCCAGGAGGACGCCCGCGCCGCGGCCGACGCCTTCATCCGCGCCTGCCGAGCCCTCGGCGTCGATGTTGAAGGTGCCCACGGCCTCGTTGATGAACGCTGGAACGCGGACCTGTAAACCAGGAGGAAATACTCTCATGACCACCCAACCCACAGGCGCGAGCGCGGCTGGCCCCGGCCTCGTCGAGGTCACCGGCCTGACGAAGAGCTACCGAGCGACCCCCGCCCTGCGCGACTACAACCTGAGCCTGGAGGCCGGGCACATCGTCGGCCTCATGGGCCCCAACGGCTGCGGCAAGACCACGCTGCTCAAGATCCTCGCCGGAGTACTCTCCGACTATGAGGGCACCGTCACTATCGACGGGCACGCGCCCGGCGTCGCCACCAAAGGAGATCGTCTCCTACCTGCCCGACGCCGACTTCCTGAACACCGAGTGGACGGCAGCGGATGCGATCCGCATCTACTCCACGTTCTTCGCCGACTTCGACGCCGACAAGGCAGCCTCCATGGTCGACTTCTTCGCACTGCCCACCGACCGACGCCTCGGCGAGATGAGCAAGGGTATGGGGGAGAAGCTCCAGATCAGCCTTGTCATGTCCCGGCGCGCCCGCGTGTTCCTCCTCGACGAACCCATCAGCGGCGTCGACCCTGCCACACGCGACGTGATCCTCGACGGCATCCTGCGCGAGTTCGACCCTGCCTCGCTGCTCATCATGTCCACCCACCTCATCTCCGACATCGAACACTTCGTCGACTACGCGCTCTTCATGAAGGACGGGCAGGTCTTCCTGCAGGGTGACGCCGACGACCTGCGCGCCTCCCACGGCGATTCCCTCGACGCCATCTTCCGGAAGGAGTACCGCTGATGTTCACCAAACTACTTGCCTACGAGATTCGCTCGCGTTACCGCGCGGACGCGCGCTCCTTCGGGGCGTTTATCGCTGTGATCGCGGTTGCCGCGGGAATCGTCGCCGCGGGGCTGCCGGGGATCAGCGGCTCCACCGCTGTCCTCGCCTACGCCCTGTGCGCGCTCACGCCGGTCGCCTGCGCGATCGCGGCCCTGGCCGACTACTGGAAGACCCTCTACGGGCAGCGCGGCTACTTCACGATGAGCCTGCCCGTCTCCGGAAAGGTCATCTTCTGGGCGAAGAACACTCGCATCGCGATCGAGTGCCTCCTGGCCCTCGCCCTGGCTGTTGGCGGAATCCTTGCCGTCGCTTCGGCCGCCGCGTGGAGCGACGGCATTAGCCTCGCTGAGTACACGGCCGGGCCGCGTTCCGTCGTGGCCGGAATGCCGACCTCCACCGTCATTATCATGATTGTGGTTCAGGTGCTCGTGTCGTTGTCGTGGCTCGTGCAGGGTAGTGCCGTCATGTCCATCGGCGCGGAAGGGCGCTTCAATCATATGGGTTTCGGCGCGCCGATCATCGGTTTCGTTCTGCTGTACATCGTGAACCAGGTGCTTTCCACGGTTGGCACGTTCTTCCTTCCGCTGTCCGTTACAACCGACGGACACTTCTCCACCGAGATCATGTGGACCTCGTACCTGGCGACGATGGGAACCGAGGGGCACCCGAACGTCATCGGCATCGGTTCCTATGTTCTCGTGCCCCTGTTCGCGCTGGCCATGGGCCTGTGGGCCTCTCGCTCGATCGAGAAGCACACGTCCTTGCGCTGAGCGCATGACCCGCTGAGCGCCAGTCGGCGGTGGGATAGGATTTTGACATCCGACCCACCGCCGACTCGTTGTGTGAGGAGCGCAGATGACCGCCGAGGGACCTCGCTTTGGGGCCACACCCCAGAACCCCGACCTGCTGCGGTGGATCGGAATTCAGGTCCTCCTCCTCGTCATCGCCTGGGTGATTGGCATGGTCGTGCGGCGCCTCCTGGCCTCGCGCATGACGATGTCCACCGCCTCGGCGACCCTCACCGGCCTGGGTGGCCTCTGGGGCGGCCTCCTGGTCGCAGGCTGGATCTTCTCATCCTCCGACATGTGGCGCCCCGCGATGATCGGCGTCGCCGCGGCGGTGGCCCTCGTCGTGGTCGTCATCGTCTCCCTGATCGTCGCGTACCTGCACCCGCGCCCCGGCCTCGACCCCATCGCCGAGGTCGCCACACGCGGCGAATCCGACTCCCTCGAATTCAAGTCGAGCGCCCGCTGGAACATGCGCGCCGGCAAGCGCGACGACGCCATGGAGACCGTCATCGCCAAGACCGTCGCCGCGTTCATGAACTCCGGCGGCGGCACCCTGCTCATCGGCGTGGACGACGACGGGCGACTCATCGGGCTGGGCCCCGACTACGCGACCCTCAAGACACCGGACGCCGACCGCTTCGAGCTGTGGATCCGCGACCTGTGGGGCCAGCGCCTGGGGACCAACGCGGCCGCGCTGCCCTCCTCGACTTCGCCGAGGCCACGGATCCCCAGGAGGGCTACGAGCGCCAGGAGGTGTGCCGGGTGACGATCCCGCCGTCCATGCGCCCCGTGTACCTGAAGGGCCCCAAGGGCAAGGGCGAGGCCGAGCTGTGGGTGCGCGTCGGCAACTCGACGCGGCGCCTTGACGTGACCGATGCCGTGCAGTACGTGGCGATGCGCTGGCCGGAATCCGTGCGCGTCTCGCTGCTGACCCGCGCGCGTCTGTTCTTCACGCTTCGTCGCCACCGCGACACCCCCACCCGCCTGCCGCGCGTCGTCGAGCGCGTCCTCATAGAGCGCGCGAAGCACGGTGGCGGGGCCTCCGAGGGGGAGTAGAGGCGCGGTGAGGCTGGCCCCAGGAACTCAGAGAGGAGAGTAGGCATGCGCCTGCGCAAGACCCTGCCCGCGGACATCGAGCAAATCATCGCCTCCGGGGACGTCGAGGCCGTGGCGCGCGCGGTCGAGCGCTGCGAGGTCGGCGCGTACCTGCGGGGTTCCGCCTATGAGTCGCGGCTCATGCATTTCCCGGCCTCCGAGGAGATCATGGACTTCCTGCTGGCACGAGGCGAGGACATCAACTCGCGTGATCGGTACGAACGTACCCCGATCCACGCGCGCGTTCGGTCGCGATGCCTCGACCAGATTCCGATGCTGATTGCTCGCGGAGGCGACATCAATGCGCGCGATACCTCCGACCAGACGGCGTTGTTTGGCGTTGTCGAGCGTTTCCCTGTTGCCGACGTGTCGCGGATGATGTCGTGGGGCGCGGATCCGCTGGTTGTTGCTGATTCGAGGGTGTACGGCAAGGCAACGCTTGTCGAGAACGTGGTGTCCTGGCACAACTTCCTGGACGCCCCACGCGCGCTCGTGGTGATTCGGTTGCTTCTGTCCGTTGGGGCACCTGTCGGTGAGCGTGTGCCGACCGCGCTGCGGTCGATGGATCGGATGCGCTGCACGTTCATCACGCACGGTCTCCCGGAAACGATTTCTCAGGCGACGTTCGACGAGGCCTCGGTCGCGTTGTCGGAGCTGTGCGCCTTGTTTGGGGTGGAGCAGCGCGAGGCTCAGCGCGCGCCTGTAGTGGGGGAGCGGCTGGAGCTGGATCCGTCCGTGCCTGCTCTGCGCCAGCACGGGGAATTATGGGATCTTCTTGTGCCCGACAGTGGCCAGTGTCAGACGCTGCAGGGCGAGGTCATTCGCATCGCGGGGCGAGTCGGCCACGAGGTGTATGACAACGGCGGCATCAACTGGGATCGCTCTTTTGGGAAGCTGCTGGACCAGTATCTGCGTGTTGTCGCGTCTGGCGTTTCGCTGTCGCCCGATTCTCTGTCCCGCGCCGAGGCCGCCGTCGCCTCCCTGAAGGCGCGCAGTATGAACACCGGCGACATCGACGAGATTACGAAGCTGGCGGTCGAATGGGTCCGCTTGAACCCGGTCCTGGTGGAGCTGGATCTGCCCGACGTGGGGCGGTGAGCGGGGCTTCAGAGTGTAAAGCGCGCCGCGTTACACTGTGAGCATGGGTAAACGAATTCTTGAGTGGCTGCGTCAATGGCGAGTTGCAGTGATGTATGGACTGATTTGCTTCCTCTTATTGGGTGTAAGCGCGTATTTTGTGTGGATGACGCTGGCTGATATATCGCTACGTGTTGATGAAGCGTATGTCGCGCCATTGTGGATAATGTACGGTCTTCCCCTATATTTCCTTTGTGCTTTGACTGGACTAGGGGTGATGAAATTCTGGCGACAAAGCGGTCTGCTCTTGACGATGAGACTGTTGATCATCACTGTATATTTGGCTGTCTTTCTATTTGTGTTCGATTTTCTTGGTGACGTTAGATGGGCTTTCTATGTAGGAGAAGGAGAGCCTCAGTTGGGGCTTGTGTCTACGTATGAAGTGGCCTTCATTCATGTGCTTTTCATGGTGGGATCCTTGTTTCAGTGGATAATGATCAAGTTTGAGGCCAGGCGAGCCGAGATGAATACGGTTGTTGGTGGCGTTTTGATCATCATGGGCATACTGATGCCCAAAGTTCTTGAATCGTATTCGATGCTTCAAGCATATTGTAATTCCGGTCGTTGTTCGCCAGAGGTGTCAAGTTGGACTATACTCTTTGAGATGGCAATAGCCTACGCTGCTTCGCTGTCGATGATGTTTGTTCTGGGTGTGTTTTCCTCCTCTGTTAAGCAGGCGATTCGACGTTGTGTTGATTTTGGTGAAGCTAAAGGTTTGGAGTCTTCTCCCGTCGCTTCTAGTAGGGGAGATGTGCGAGTCTCAACGGGTGAGAGTGTCGCCTCTTATGACGAACAGAATGATGGTGTTGAACTGGCTCCGGGGTCCTCGTCGACGGCTGCTTGCGTGCCTCAGGAGGCTGCTGATGGGGTGCCTACCTCCTCGCAGCCCAAGGAAACTCTGCCAAGCGCGTGCGGTTTGGGTCTTGCTGTGCCCACGCAGCTGATGAGTGCTGCTGTTAGCGGCCTCGTCGCTGGCGCGTGTTTCTCAGTGGTGAACCGTCTCTTCAGCCGCCGCTGAACTGCATTGCCTCGTGTTTCAACTGGAGAGTTGCGGCGCATCTCCATACTGATACTTGTTGCTAAGTGGTGTTACACCACTTAGCGGGGTTTTACACCAGCTCGGAGGTGGTGTAATGCTCCCTAACTAGTGCAGCGCTGTTAGCTGTGGCTCGGCTGGAGGCTCGTTGTAGCTGTTATGGAGCTGCATTTACCGCGATAGAGCTTGTGGCCGAGGGGTATTGCACTAGTTAGCGCAGCGTTGCACTAGATAGCAGGTAGTGCAATGCCCTCCTATCTAGTGCATTGCTGTCGTATCTAGTGCACTGCTGCCCCTTCTGAGCACGTTGTGTGTCGGTTGGGGCCATCGCGGACGGCAAGTTCCGCGACGATACTTGTTACCGATGAGGTGTTACACCCGATCGGGAAGATTCAACCCCTTCTGATCGGGTTGAATCCTCCCTAACGGGTTGAATGTTCCCGATCAGGTTGAATCTTGCCGCGCCCTGAGGCCTCAAACAGGGGAGGGGCCCAAGCCTTTCGGCTCGGACCCCTCCGCATGTCGTATCAGCGCAGCGGCTCTACCGCCTCACTCGCCGCCCTTGCGGCGGCGGATGCGCTTGCGGGCGCGGGGCGCACGCTCGGAAGAAGAACCAGCCGAACCGGAACCGGAATCGGAACGTTGCGAATGCTCGCCGCGGCCACGGCCACGAGTGCCACGGTCGGAACGGCCGCCCTTGCCGGCGTTCAGCGTGCGATCCCCGTCCTGGGTGCCGCGACGCGAGCCGCGCGAACGTGAAGACTCGGAGGAGGCGTCGCCGCGTGCGGAACGCCCGCGGCCACCGCGAGACCCACCACGCGAGCCACCCGAACGCGAGCCGCCCGAACGCGAGCCGCCACGGCCTCGTCCCTCGGAGCGGGGAGCGGAGCCGCCCAGGTCCTCGAGAACCTCGGCGTCCAGGCCAGCGCGCGTGCGCTTGGCGCGCGGCAGGCGGCCGGTCGTGCCCTCGGGAATATCCAGGTCGGTGAACAGGTGGGGCGAGGTGTGGTAGGTCTCGAGCGGATCCGGCACGCCCAGGCCCAGGGCCTTGGAGATGAGCGACCAGCGCGGTGTATCGTCCCAGTCGACGAAGGTGACGGCCGTGCCCGAGTTGCCCGCGCGGCCCGTGCGGCCGATGCGGTGGATGTAGATCTTCTCGTCTTCGGGGCACTGGTAGTTGATGACGTGCGTGACGTCGTCGACGTCGATGCCTCGCGCGGCGACGTCGGTGGCGACCAGGACGTCGACCTTGCCGTTACGGAAGGCGCGCAGAGCCTGCTCGCGGGCACCCTGGCCGAGATCGCCGTGCAGCGCGCCGACCGCGAAGCCGCGGGCGGTCAGGTCCTCGCCCAGGCGGGCGGCGGTGCGCTTGGTGCGGCAGAAGATGACGGTGCGGCCGCGGCCCTCCGCCTGGAGGATGCGCGAGACGACCTCGACCTTGTTCATGGCGTGAACGCGGTAGATGACCTGCTTGACCGTGTTGACGGTCTGGTTCTGGTCGTCGGGGTCCTGCGCGCGGATGTGGGTCGGATGGACCATGAAGCGGCGTGCGAGGGCCACGACGGGGCCGGGCATGGTCGCGGAGAACAGCATGGTGTGGCGGTTCTCGGGGACGCGGGCCAGCAGCGTCTCGACGTCGGGCAGGAAGCCCAGGTCGAGCATCTCGTCGGCCTCGTCGAGGACGACGGTCTCGACGCCGGACAGGTGCAGGTGGCCCTTACGCAGCAGGTCGATGAGGCGGCCGGGCGTGCCCACGACGATGTCGGCGCCACGCTCGAGGGCCTCGATCTGGGGCTCGAAGGCGACGCCGCCGTAGATTTCGACGATGCGGGTCGACAGGTACTTGGCAGCCTCGCGCAGGTCCTGGGCGACCTGCTTGGTGAGTTCGCGGGTCGGCAGGATAATCAGTGCCTGCGGCTTGTTCGGGTTGAGCAGGTCCTCGTAGCCCTCTTCGTCGGGCGCGATGACGTCCTCGAGGACGGGGATGCCGAAGCCGAGGGTCTTGCCGGTGCCGGTCTTGGCCTGGCCGATGATGTCGTGGCGCTCCAGCGCGGGGCCAGCGTCAGGGCCTGGATCGGGAAGGGGTGCGTGATGCCCTTGTCTTCGAGGGCGTCGACGATCGGGTCGGTGACGCCGAAGTCCGCGAAGGATTTCTTCTCCAGGTCGTCGCCGCCCTTTCCGGTGATGTCCGGGGTGGCATCTTCGACCTCGGGGGCTGCGGGCTTGATGTTGCCGAGGCGGACGACGCCTGCGGAGTATTCGACGGACGAGGCCGGGGTGGCCTCCTGCGTGGTGGCCTCGCTCTGTGTGGTGGCGTCGTTGTCGGGGGTGGGCTCGATGGCCTCGATGCTCGTGTTGGTCACGATCTGCCTTGTCTCCCGGGCTTTTCCGGGGTTGGGGTCGGTGCCGATCGCGCATTGTCTGGCGCGGGGATTGTCGTCCGCGCGAATGTGTGATGTGCAAAAAGAATGCGACCGGGCTTCCGGTGGTCACCTTTCAGTGTAATCGTGTCAAGGCTGACAGCGGGGGAGGTGCTGGTCACAGGGAGCTGGGGGAATGGGGGATTGTGTGGATAGTGGGAGCCGGAGGGCTTGTCAGGCACTATGCTGTACTCATGGCTCATGAATATGTTTCTGTCCCGGCCGACGACACTGATGTCATTGGTATTCTCGCCTATTCGTCGCTGGCGTTTATGACGCGCCTGGCGAAGGACGGCGAGCAGGCTCCCACGTTCGAGGCGCACGTGGAGCACGCGCGCATGGCTGCGCAGTGTTTCGCGCTGTACCAGCAGCTGGAGGTGTGGAGCGAGCACCGTGACTTTGATCTGATGGAGGCCGCTGGTGCGTTTACGCGCGCGTATGACGATTTGGATGCGCGCACTCGTCCGACGACGTTCGCGGAGCGCTCGGTGAAGACCTTTATTACGCGCGGCATGCTCGGCGATATGTTGATCCGTGTTGCCCGAGTCCACGGCCTGTTTGAGGGGATTGAGGACGTGTGGCCCTTCGAGCAGGGGCATTGGGTGCGCGCCCATCTTGGTCCGCAGATCGAGGCGGACCCGCAGCTGGCGGATCGCCTGTCCCTGTGGGGCCGCCGCGTTGCCGGCGAGGCGCTGGGCCTCGTGCGCGCCACGCTGTTCACCTACCCGCAGCTCGCGATGACGCCGGACAACGTCGATGAGATCACGGAGTATGTCATCAAGCGTCACGGCGAGCGCATGAAGGACATTCACCTGAAGGCCTGAGCGGTCCGACGGGCATAGACGAGGCCGGGGAGCGCGAGCGGTTCAGTTCCGCAGTGTGCTCCCCGGCCTCGTGCGTCCGATGGTGCGTCAGTGGATCGCGAAGCCGACGCGGCGCTCGGTCTTGCTGGCGATCTGCACGTAGCCGAGGGCGTGGGCGGGCACGAGGGTGCGCTGGCCCTTGGTGTCGGTGAGGTCGAGGACGCCATTGGCGGAGACGAGGGCCTCGTTGACCTTCGCCATGAGTTCGTTTTCGGTCATGTCGACGTCGAGGGCGAGCTGGCGCGTGTTGTCGCGGATGCCGATGAAGATCTCCATGATGACTCCTTGCTGGTAAATATTGTCAATGCCATCATATGTGCCACAGATGTGGGTGGGGTCTGTCAGTATTGCGTCATGAGCGAAATCAAGGTCAGGTTGCGGCGTCGCCCGGATGGTTGGTGGCGTCTGCCGCAGCTGAACGAGGCGCAGCGCGGGGTCGTCGATGCGGCGCGCGGCGCGGATGTGATCGCCCGTGGGGCCCCCGGTTCGGGGCGCAGCACGTGCGCGCTCGCGGTGTTTGAGCAGGCTGTGCGCGCGGGTGGCTCGGCCTTGATTCTGGCTCCTGATCGCACGCGCGCCGACGTGTTGACGCCGCGCGCGCAGGCGCTGGGCCCGGATGTGGTGCGTCCGGTGCGCACGCCCGCGTCTTTTGCGTATCAGGTGGTGGCCACGTGGCGCACGCAGCGCCTTGAGCCGCTGGAGGGCGTGGAGCTGGTGACGGGCGCGGCCCAGGATCAGCTTCTGGCGGAGCTGTTGCGCAGTGTGGAGGCGCCCTGGCCGGAGGATATCGGTGAGCAGATGCGTGCGATGCCGGCGTTTCGCGCGGAGCTTCGTAATCTGGTGGCGCGCGTGGGCGAGGCCGGGATGGATTCGGCGGCTTTGTCCCAGGCCGGGGCGCGTTTTGGGCATCCCGAATGGGAGGGCGCGGGCGTGATTGTTGCTGCCCTGGAGGAGGGGCCACAGCGCTCCCCTGAGTACCCGCAGACCCTGCGCGTGGATCTGTCGCGTATTCAGTCCGTTGCTGCGGATCTTATTCGCGCGTGGGAGAGCGATGCGCCCGAGCGCGGCGTGCAGGCGCCCTGTCCGGTGCCCGACGTGGTGATCGTTGATGACCTGCAGGATTGCACGCCCTCGACCCTGACGCTGCTGCGCGCGTGCCGGGACGCGGGCGCCCGCATCGTGGCGTTCTCGGACTCGGATGTGGCCGTGGCTGGGTATCGCGGGGGAGAGCCGCATCTGGATCGGCGGTTGGCCTCGGCGCTGGGGATTGAGATCGCGGAGCTGGGGCAGGTGTATGAGACCTCGAAGCTCGTTCGGGACCTGGCGCGCCAGGCTTGCTCGCGTATCGCCCAGTCCGGCTCGCCGGCTCGGCGTGACGCCCAGGTCGCGGATGACGCGCCGGTGGGTGGCCTCGCCACGCACCTGGGGGCCACGCCCTCGCAGATGGGGGCGCTCATCGCCCGAGCGTTGCGAGCCCACCACCTCCATGACGGTATCGACTTCACGGATCAGGTCGTCATCGTGCGCAGCTCCTCGATGGTTGCCGAGACGAGGCGTTACCTGGCTCGCGGTGGTGTCCCGCTGGCAGGGGGCGGACGCGCCTTTGACTTTGCGTCGCAGTCCACAACGCGACTGCTTCTCGACCTCGTCACGGTGCCGACGGGGGAGAGCGACACGGACGTGGCGTTGCGCCGGGAACTGGCCGAGCGCCTCCTGCCCTCGGCTCTCGTCGGAGCTGACGCCCTGGCAGTTCACCGGCTGCTGCGCCGCCTCAACGCTGCGCGCGCCCTGGCCGCTGAGGAGGCGGGCGACGAGACCGCGCCGATCCCGCTGACGGTGGCCGACCTCGTCGATGATCCCGAGACGTGGCGCGCGACTCTCGAGAAGGGAGCCGAGGCGCCGGGGCGGCGCGGGTGGAATGACCGCTCGCTCGCGCGTGCGCTGACGAAGGCAGCGGCCATGTGGGAGATTGCCGCGTCGGGTGGGGAGCGTCCCCAGGAACGCCTGTGGGCCCTGTGGGAGGCGTGCGGTGTCGGCGAAGACTGGCGCTCGCGGGCCATCCGATCGGACGAGGCCTCCGCGTGGTTTGACGATCAGCTGGACGCTGTCGTCGCACTCATGCGCGTTGCGGACGTGTGGGAGCAGCGCAACCCGTCTGGCTCGGCCGTGCAGTTTGCTTCCGAGCTGCTCTCGGGGTCGGTGCCGATCGACACGATCTCGCGCGTGGGCGTGCGCCCGGGCGGCGTCGAGGTTCTCACGCCCGCTCAGGCCATGGGGCGGCGCTGGCAGGTCGTGGTGCTCGCTGGCCTACAGGATGGGGCGTGGCCGAATATGCGGCTGCGCGACCGGATCCTGCGAGCCGACCTGCTGGCGGACGTGGGCGCGGGCCGCACGGTCGTGGGTGAGGATGGGCGTGAGGAGCTGATCGACTCGACGCGCTCGGCGCGCCGCGCGGTTTTGGACGACGAGTATCGCCTGTTCGTGGCGGCGCTGACGCGATCGATCCTCTTCGTGCACGCCGGAGCCGTGCGCTCGGAGGACGCCGCACCTTCCGCTTTCTTCGACCTGGTGGCGCGACTGGCGGGCACGCCGCGCGAGAACGGCGTCGTGCCGATTGATACGGTGGACGCGCCCTTGTCGCTGCCCGGCCACATCGCTGACCTGCGTGCGCGTGCGGCTTCGTCGGACGATCCGGTCGACGCGGAGCTTGCGGCCACGCTGCTGGCCCTGATGGCCCGCGAGGGCATCGCGTCGGCGCAACCGGAGCGCTGGCTGGGCGCGGGTGGCACGCCCACGACGGACGAGGAGTTTCAGGGGGAGGTGAGGCTCTCCCCGTCTCAGTTCGAGCGCGCGCTGGCATGCCCGCTGTATTGGTTTTTGTCGACCATTGGCGCCGATGGGCCGTCGAACGCGGCGGCCAGCCTGGGTACTCTCGTGCATGCGCTGGCCGAGGAGAACCCGCACGGCAGCGCCCAGGAGCTGACGGAGGCGCTGGAGGCTCGCATCGAGGAGCTGGGTTACAACCTGGATACCTGGGCGGGGCGTCACTCGGAACGCCGCGCGCATGCCATCGTCGATAATCTCGCCTCTACATCGTCGGTGTGCCCGGCCGGGTCGACGTCGAGCAGATGGTCGAGGCCCAGGTTGAGGGCGTGACCATCCGCGGTCGCATGGACCGCATGGAGCACGTCGATGAGGGGGTGCGCGTCACGGACCTGAAGACGGGTAAGAGCGGCTATTCGGCGAAGACTGTTCCGGACAACCCGCAGTTGGCGGCCTATCAGATGGCCCTGCTTGCTTCGGGCCAGAAGGTGGCGGGCGCCCGCATCGCGCTGCTTGGGGATAAGAAACCGAAGACTTTTGACCAAAAACCCCTGGAGGGGGAGGAGCTGCGCAAGTGGCGCGAGGAGGTCCGCAAGGTAGCCGACGCCGCGCGCGGCCCCTACTTCCAGGCGACGCCCTCGGAGGATGCGTGCCGGTACTGTCCCTTCGATCGGCTGTGTCCGGCGCGTGAGCGCGGCCGCAAGGTGGTGGAGTGACGTGGGAAAGGACAGCGCCATGAACCTGAGCGCGACGCAGATCCAGGCTATCGTCGACGCGACGAAGACGCCGACGCCGGAGCAGGTGCGCGTGGTCGAGGCCCCACGCCGCCCCCCCTCTTGGTCGTCGCGGGCGCCGGGTCGGGTAAGACCGAGACCATGTCGATGAGGGTGCTCTGGCTGTTGGCCAACCACCCGGACCTGACCCCGGCCTCGATCCTGGGCCTGACTTTTACCCGCAAGGCGGCGGGGGAGCTGGGCGACCGCTTGCGCGAGCGTATCCGCCTGCTGGCGCGCCAGATGCCGCAGATGCGCGAGCGCCTGGACGAAGACCCGGTGGCCCTGACCTACAACTCGTTCGCGGAGCGCATCGTGTCCGAGCATGGGATGCGGATCGGCATCGATCCCGATTTTTCCATGCTGTCCGAGGCCGGCGCCCTCGACCTGATGACGCAGATCGTCGAGGCGTGGCCCACTGACCTGGACGAGGAGCTCCGGCCGATCGACGCGGTCCCGCAGGTCTTGCATCTTGCGGGCGAGCTGGCCGAGCACGGCTTCACGGTGGAGCGTGCGCGCGAGGCCTTGGAGGAGTTGGGTCGTGAGCTGTCCCAGGTGGGCGATACCAACGCGGAGGCACGCAACCTCCTGAGGGCCAACAGACGTCGTCTCGCATTCCTGGGCCCTATTGCGACCTATCAGCAGCGCAAACGTGAGATGGGCGTTCTCGATTTTTCGGATCAGCTGGTCCTGGCCACGCGCATCGTGCGCGAGGCACCGGCGGTGCGCGCCGCGCTGCGCGAGGAGTTCCGTGCGGTCCTCCTCGATGAGTTCCAGGACACGTCCGTCATCCAGATGGAGCTCCTCTCCACGCTGTTTGGGGATCACGCAGTCACTGCGGTGGGCGACCCGAATCAGGCGATTTACGGGTGGAGGGGGGGCCTCGGCCTCGTCCCTGGAGACCTTCCTGGATCGTTTCCAGAGCGGAGCGCCCGAGGCCGGGCAGACCCTCACGCTGTCCACCGCGTGGCGTAACGACGTGTCTATTCTGGACGCGGCGAATCGCGTGGCAGCGCCGCTGCGTGAGGTGGCCTCCTATCAGGCGGGCAAGGATGTGCTCAAGGCACAGTCGCCGATCCTGGTTCCCAGGAAGGGAGCGGGGCAGGGCACCGTGGAGATCGCGTACACGCAGGTGTATGAGGACGCGTTGGCCGCAACGGTGGACTTCGTGAAGCGCGTCCGTTCGCAAGCGACCAAGGATGGCAAACGGCGCACAGTCGCCGTCCTGAGTCGGCGCCGCAAGGATTTCCCCTTTATTGACGCCGCTCTGCGCGAGGCCGGTATCCCGACGGAGATCGTGGGCCTGGGCGGGCTGCTGGACCAGCCCGCCGTGCAGGACGTGCGCGCGGCGCTGGAGTTGGCCTACGACGTGGCGGCCTCCCCGTGGCTGGCGCGCCTCTTGGCGGGCATTGACCTGGGGGCCACCGACCTGATCGCGCTGGGCGACAGGGCGCGTGCCTTGGCACGCGAGGAGGGGGCCAGCCCCCACCAGGCCGTTCTCCTGGACGCGGTGGACAACCCGCCCAACCCCGGGTGGGCTGTGGAGGGCCGCCCCGCGATCAGCGAGGAGGCTGCGCGCCGCGTGCGGTTGTTGGGTGAGCGTTTGCGCGCGGTGCGTGAGGGCGTTGGGCGCTCGATCACCGAGCAGGTTGAGCGTGCAATCCTGATCATGGGCACCCTGGACGACGTCATCGCGGACCCCCTGTCGATGGGGGGCCGAGCCGCGCTGGACGAGTTCATTGCGGTGACTGCCGCCTACGAGAAGGAGACGCCGGGCGCGTCGTTGGGGTCTTTCCTCGCGTACCTGCGCGTGGCCGACGAACGCGAGAAGGGGCTGGAGGCTCCCCTGGGCGAGCCGGACCCGAAGGCCGTCCAGATCTTGACGGTCCACGGTTCGAAGGGCCTGGAGTGGGACGGCGTCGCCGTCTTCGGCTTGAGCGACGGGGTGTTCCCCTCCCACGGCAAGGGCAAGAAATCCGTGTCGTGGCAGGACGATCCGCCTTACGAGAAAGCGTGGCTGACGGAGGGTGGGGATCTGCCCCACCCGCTGCGAGGGGACTACGCGGACCTGCCGCCTTTCGACCTGAATGTTGAGGGCGAGAAGAAGCCGTCGGCCGCCTATGAGAAGTGGATGAAGAAGGAGTACGGGCTCGCCGTCGGCGTGTACGCGGAGCGCGAGGAGCGCCGACTCGCCTACGTTGCGATGACGCGTGCGCGCAGCGCGCAGTTGCTGGTGGGCTCGTGGCTGTACCCGGGCAGCAGTGCGACGAAGTTTCCGGCGCGCTACCTCATGGAGGCCAGCTCCCAGCTCTTCGAGCACACGCCGGCGCCTTCCGAAGGCACAGTCGAGGCCCTGGACGATCGCGGCGTGTGGGGCAGCGGCGCGTGGCGAGACCTGGGCGTCAGCTCTGTCGTAGGTGACGGGACGTGCCTGATAGCTCCCGTCCCGGGGGAGGAAGAGCGTACGGCGCTGAGCGCGCCGACGGCCTCGGAAACGTTCCCGCCGGAGCCGGGCCCGTCGCGTCAGCGGGTTGCGGCCGCGGCGGATGCTGTGCGCGCGCAGCTGCGCGTGTTGGCCGAGGACCGCGACGTGTTCGAGGCCTTGGCGCAGATGGGTGATGACCCGTCGGTTCGGGACACGATTGCCCTGATCGAGGAGGACCGTCTGGGCCGGGAGGCGCCGGTCGTGGACCTGTGGGCCGAGCGCGTGCCCGCGACGTCAGTGTCGGCGATGCTCCAGGACGCGGATGAGTTTGCGCGCGATATGCGCCGTCCGATGCCGACCAAGCCCAGCTCGTTTCCGCCCTGGGCACGGTGTTCCACGCGTGGGCGGAGCGCGAGCTGCACGTGGCGGGCGCGGATCCCGCGTCCGAGGCCGTGGACCCCTCTGCGGTCGTGCCCGGTGAGGATGGGGCGCTGGCGGGCGGCGATGACGGTGCGGATGAGGCTCTGCTGACGCTCAAGGAGCGTGAGTTGCTCGAGAGGCTACGCGAGAACTTCCGCGTGTTCGTCGCGGGGGAGCTGGCCGGCTATCGGGCGGTGGCGATCGAAGAGGCGTTCTCCGTGGAGGTGGGCGGAGTGTCCGTCCAGGGGCGAATCGACGCGGTTTTTGAGCGCGTGAGCGGGGAGGGACCGCGTTTCCTGGTGATCGATTGGAAGAGCGGTCAGCCGGTGACGGCCTCGACGAAGCCGGAGAAGCTGGCGTACTTCGCGACCCAGTTGCGCCTGTACCGACGTGCATGGGCAGCTCGCCTGGGCGTGGATGCCTCCGAGGTCGGCGCGATGGTCGCGTTCCTGGCGGGCCCGTCGCACTACACGCTGGAATCGCTTGAACGGATGCTTGGCGGCGGCGCGCAGCCGCTGGACGAGGCCGTGAGGGGGGGCGCTGAGCTGACGGCGACGCAGCCGCCATGTCCGAGCGGAGGCAACACCCCGATTGTCGTTGGGGCAACGCGCTACAAGGATGTACGCCGGTCCTTCTCGATCACGGATGCCCAGTGAGAGTCACCCGCCTGAGCGTCACTCGATGTTTTCGAGATAGCACCGGACATCTGGTCGCACCACTTGTGCATGGTATCGCGGCGTCTCTTGGCGCCTGATTCGAGCTTGCTATAGCCGGAGTTGACGACCAAGAACCCCCAGTTGATGGCGCCCGACGGGAGAGTGATCTCGTCGACGGTTCCACGCAGGGTGTCGTGCCTGTCTTTGAGCCGAGTCATCTCTGCGGGGTCGCAGGCCCAGTCCCATCCCCGAAATCGCTCGCCTGGGCCGGACCCTACGCAAGTGGAAGGACGCCTTCTTGGCCTACTTCGACACCGACGGAGCCAGCAACGGGCCAACAGAAGCCATCAACGAACATTATCGAACTAGGCAGACGCACCGCCAGAGGCTACCGCAACCCCACCAACTACCAACTCCGAATGCTCCTCATCACAGGAGGCTAGACGCCTCCACCCACACTCAACTATGAAGAGCCGCCTAAGCCCAGTGATTACTGCGCCTTCGGCGTGAGTTGAGGGTGTCGGCGCGGGCATTGCCCGCGCCGACAACTTTTTTATACGAGCAGCGGTACCGTCGCCACTTTCGTCGTCGCGATGGCGGGTGGGATAGGTGAGAACTCCCGTGCGAGGCGAGTGATATCGCAGAGAAAACGCGCTAACGAGACGGAAGTGACAGAGGCTCACTGTACGATAGTGACATCGATATGTGAGTGGGAGGAGGAACGTCATGAGCGCGCGAGTCGCCGTCAGCCAGCCAGTGCTTTCGTGGGCCCTCCAGCGCTCTGAGCGTACCTTCGAGGAAGCGCTGATGAAGTTCCCAAAACTTGGGGACTGGATGCACGGAAGCAGTCAGCCGACTCTTCATGATCTCGAAAAATTTGCGGCTTATACCCACACGTCTCTCGGTGCGCTCGTCATGCCTGAACCGCCCGATGAGACACTGCCTATCGCCGACATGCGTACCCATGAGAGTGTCGCTATTGAGCGTCCTTCCGGGAATCTTCTCGATACTATCAACCGTTATCAGCAATTCCAGGACTGGTACCACGATTACGCTCGCGAGCAGGGGGCAGAAAAGCTTCCGTTCTTGGGTTCCGCGAGCACGCAGGATAATCCGCACATGGTTGCTCGCCGTGTGCGCGAACTTCTGCGTCTTGATCGGGCGAAGGCGACTAGCCCGGACCAATGGCGCCACGATATCGTCGCAGCGCTTGAAGGTGTAGGTGTGCTTGTCATGAGGAGCGGTGTCGTCGGTGCGAGCAACACGAGGAAGCTCTCTACGCGGGAGTTCCGAGGATTTAGCCTCTACGACGACATTGCTCCCTTGATCTTCGTCAACGTCGCTGACGAACCGTATAGCGCACAGAACTTCACCCTTCTGCACGAGTTTGCTCACCTGCTTCTGGGCCACAGTGCGTTGTCTGGGGGTGACCGGTTGCTTGGTGGAACCGGTGAAGAGTCATGGTGTAATCGTGTCGCTGCATGTGTGTTGCTGCCTGACGAGACGCTGACGGCTTTCGACGAAGCGATAACTGTGCTGGATTACCGTGCGGTTGCGCGTCGCTTTGGCGTGTCCGCCGAGGTTGCACTCCACAGACTGCACGGAGTTCAGCGGATTGGTGACGAGCATTACCACGAGCTTCTCGAGGCGGTGCGCGCTGACTACGGTGACGAAAAGCGTCGCAATGGCGGCGGTAACTATTACAACACCCTCACCGCGCGTCTTGGGCGTTCATTTGCGACCGCGATTGTTACATCCACCCTGGAGGGGCGTACAGGATTCACGGAAAGTTTCCGCATGATCGGCACGCACAAGAGGGAAGTGTTCGACGAACTGGCGAGACATCTCCAGGTGGTGTGAGAGATGTACGTCCTGGACACGAACGTCTTCATCGATGCGGCAAACGCATACTATGCGTTCGATCTGGCCCCCGGATACTGGGACTTCCTCGTCCGGCTATTCGACTCTCGCCACGCCGTGAGTATCAAGTCCGTGCACGACGAACTGGACGATGCAAGCGATGACGATCCTCTCAAGGCCTGGGCGAAGCAGCATAAGCAACACTTTATCGCTCCTGACTTGCGTGTGGTGGCCTGCTACCAGCAGGTCATGGCGTGGGCAAAAGACAACTATGAGCCGTCGGCAGTCAGCGAGTTTCAACGCGTTGCGGACTCCTGGATCGTTGCGCACGCACTGGCAAACGGGTGGGTGGTCGTCACGCATGAAAAGTCGGCACCTAGGTCGAAGAGGCGGATCAAGATTCCGGATGCATGTGCCGCGCTTGGGGTGGAGTGTCTCAATCCCTTCATGATGCTTCGCCAGCGAGGAATGAGCCTCGCCCTCTAGTTGCGTCAACACGCAGGAGTGTCCACCACGCCCGGCGTGGGGGTGACCTCCCTATGCGAGCATCGTCACGATGGTATCCAGAACTCATCGAGGTCGATGAGAGCCCTCAGGACTGGCTGTCTCGCTCGTCGCCGGGGAAGGGGAGGCCGTTGTCGGCGGCGTAGGTACGTGCAGTGTCGATGAGCTGGGGGTCCTGCTGGAAGCAGACCACCGGTGTCGACCAGCGCCTCTCCCCGGAGGGTGGGAGCACGTCGATGAGAGTGAAGGTACCGACGTTGTCGAGGGTCGTACTCTCCCCGACCGTGAGGGTCTGATACATGCCCTCCGGCACGTTGACTCCATCGGACCAGCTCACGGTGAGCGTGGCGTGTGGCGCGTCGCCGGCAGCATCGGCCTCGATGCCCGTGAGCCGCAGGGGGCTGAACCCTTCGATGAGCTGATACCTGACCGCTGATTCAAGAACGTAGGTCGTGCCATCGCACGCAGGCAGGTCGCGTTCCTCGTTGGGCGACGAACACGCTCCAACGAGCGACGCGGCGAGTCCGATGGCGCAGGCGATCCGAAGGCCACGACTGATACGTGCGGACATGACATGACCCCCTGAGTGATGTCGACGGTTGGGGCGCTCGGGCGAGCGCAGCGGTGAAGCCGGTTACAGGTACTTCTTGAAGGTTGTCTTGATCGCGAGCATGGTGTCGATCATCCAGTCAAAGTGCTCACTCCACCGGTCCCTGTCGTCGAATGATACGTTCTTATGGACGATGATGCGGCTCGCTTTGCGGTTCGGGAGCTCCCGCCAATCAAAGCTCAGGCCAGCCTCGGCTTCAATCGTCTCCCTCATGGCGTAGAGCGAGCGGAACAGATCCTTATCCTGATCGATGTACAGCTCGACACTCAGCTAGTTGCGCTTGTGGATCTGTGACGCTTCGATATGGCACTGAGATGAGCCGATGGAGAAACTCATCCAATAGTCCTTCGAGGGCTTGCGACGGCGGAAGTTGTGCGAAAAGCGTGTGTCCTGAACGGCATAGTCCTGGAATGCAGCCCAGTAGTCGTAGCGAAGCTGCTGGCCCGCATCCGGTGACGTCGCCTTCTTGACTTCCTTGGTCCAATCGTTGGGTCGTTCGACAACCTCGAATTTCACGGCCGGATCGGAGGAACCGATGCGAAACAGCTTGATTTCGCACAGGAAGAAGCCGATGTTCTCATCGGTGTGGTTGTTGAGCCATTCGACTGCGGCTCGATGCTCCTCTCGCGCGCGTTTAACGAGCCAGACGATCACATCCGCTGATTTTCCAGACGCGTAGGTGATCAGCTTTCCGAGGTGGTCGTGATCGGTGTCTTCCAGCTGGTTCTCGATGATGATTGTTCTGTCCGTGCCGGTCTCCGACGCGAAGATATCGACGTTGAAATCGCCGACGCAGGACTCTATCTCGTCGACCGTCATGTCAATCTCGATGGCGTCAGAGAGGAGGGCCATGTTCTCGTCCTGCGCGAGCCACGGGGTGAAATCGAGTGCCTCGTGGGGCCATACCGTTCGCAAGTCGCGTATCTCTTCGAGCCTGCTCAGAGCGACCATCGTGTGTTTCCTTGTCGTGTTATACCTGCGAACCCGTTGCGCGGCCGCTGTGGTTGTTCATGGGAAGAGCGCGGCGTATCGGCGCTCCGGAGAGATCAGAGGGAGGTGAGGCGGTCGTCCTTGATGACGTCCGCCCAGGTGGCGTCCGCTTGCTCGGACTCGCGGGAGGTCGCCTCAATGGCCTCGGACATGCGGGTGCACCACTCCTGCATGATCTCTCGGCGATCAGTGCAATCCTCCGCCAGCTCCTTGTACGCGCCGCGCACGACGGAAAAGCCCCACGCGGCTCCTTTCGGCGGCACGATGACCCTTTCCAAGTCGGAGCGCAGCTCCTCATGCCTGGCGATCAACGCCCTCATTTCGTCCGTGTCGCACGCGAAACCCTTGCTCATGAGTGACTCCCATCGTCGATCGTGTCGGGGAAGAACAGGCCATTGGCTCCAGCGTATCGGCGCGCCGTCTCGATGAGGCGCGGATCGGGTTCGAAGAGAATGACCGGCCGTGGGAACATGTCGCCGTCGAGGGGTGCTTCCATGTCGACCAGGGTAAAGCTCCCGACGTTGCTGAGCGACGCGGACTCCCCCTGGGCCAGTTCTGCGCGCATCCCGGGAGGGGGAGTCCCTGCGCCGGGCCTCCACGTGACCGCGAGCGTGACGCGGGGAATCCCGTCTGTGATCTCCGAGCGAAGAATGCTCATGGCCGGCTCTGCGAATCCGTCGATCAGGCCGCAACGAACGGCGTGACCGGGGATGATCCACCGGCGGTCCTGGTGAGTCATGTTCTGCCTATCGTGTCGGGGTGGAAGTGCTGGGGGAGCGGCGACACTCTCAGGCGAGAAGTGCGCCCTGCGCGCGGTGCCGCGTTATTTGACGGCACCGAGGGTGACGTTTCCGTAGTACTCTCCGAAATCCTCCCAGGAGATGGTGAATTCCCCGTTGGGGGTCGCGCTTCCCGTCTCCGAGACCGTGTTGGTACCGTGCGGATTGACGAGCGTGAGGCCCGACGAATCGGCGTGTGTGACCACGTAGGAGTGTCCTCGGTAGATGTCGATGCGCGTCTCCTGCCCGTTGGGCAGTGTCACATCCACGGGGGCGGTTCGGTTCTCGAACGCGTCGCTGTACTCCGTGTTGGCGATGGTGGGCTGCCCGCTGTTGGCGGCCTCGATGATCGTCTGTTGTTCGCTGGCGTCGTAGCCGCTTCCAAAGCCGAAGAAGCCGTCCCCGTGAACCGTGGATGTTCCCTGACCGGTGACGCGAGGGAGAGCCTGGCGGGGGTAACCGGCCGCTATCCCGCTTTCAAAGAAGGTTGACCTGTTGACTCCGCCCGGGTGGAGCTGGGAAACGCCTTTTCGTACAGGGAGATGACGCCAGCCGCCCCCGAGGATCGGGCGCCGTTGGGGTATGTGTCTCTGACCAATACCTCCGTGGAGGATCCGGAGGAGAAGAAACCGGGCTTGTCGTAGACCGTGACGATGTAGCCGTCGATCGTTCCGTCTTGGTTGTAGTGCGGCCGAATGCCGTCGGCAAGGAGCGACTGCCCCTCGGGGGAGTTCATGACGGCCATCAGCGATGCCAGGTAGTAGCAGTCACCGATGCTTCCCTGAGCGATTGCGCGCAGGTCGAAGCCGCCCTCTCGCAGGGCCTTGATTTCGGCGTTGATCCTGTCAATGTCGCGCTCGCTGAGACGCTCCGTGCGGGAGGGGTCGAAGAAGCCACCCGCGAACTTTGACTTCTTCGCGACGGGTTCGATCGACAGAGCCTGTTGCAGGCTGAGGGCGAGGTCCTCGGCCTCTTGCTTGAGCCTGTTGTAGCGCTCCCTGTACTCGCCCTGGAGGGTGCGCGCTTCGGCGAGGAGGGAAAAGTACGCGTTAATGCGCTGCACGGCGGGAGTGTGCTCGAACGCATCGTCGAGCTTTTGCGCGGCGGGACGCAGGGTGTTCTCCACGTAGTTATGCATGGCGCGTACGTTCCACGAGTAGGATTCGACGTCGTTGGCCGCACAGGTCATGCCTTCGTTGAAATGGATCATGCGGCTGCGCGCTCGCTGCTGTGATTCCAGGTAGTCGAGGTGCGCGTGGCCCTTCCATGTCGAGATGGACGACGGGATACGTGACACTGCCTGCTCGATGGTGTCTGCTTCCGTGGCGCTTGCGTGCAGGGCATGAGCGACCGATGCGATGGAATCTGCGTTACCGGGGGCCCCAGGGATCATGGATGAAAACCAAGTCATGGCGCGTCCTTTCTCGCCAACCGTGGTGTCCTCGCGACCGACAATAGCCGCAGCAGTGATGCGCGTCAAACACTTTGTGGTGCGAGATGCGTGCGGGAGGCGCGTCCGTGCCGCATGCGGGACGCGTGCAGGAGGGGGCCGGGGCTGTACTCGATGGACATGGCGGAAAGCACACCTTTGTGATTGCTTGCGGCTATTCTCCGTCGCCCACAAGTCTACGGCGTGCGCGCCATCCAGTCAACAATTTGTTAGGACAAAGCAGCAATTCCTTGTCACTGTGCGAAAAGATTGGCCTCGAAGGAGTAGCGCGATGCCCGGTAGATGTGGTCGCCGTACTCCACGATGCGTCCGGAGGGATCGTATGTCGTGCGCTGCGTCGTCAGCAGGGCAGCACCGCGGTGCTCGGACAGAAGCTTGGCCTCCTTGGTGGTTGCGGTACGCGCCCCGATGACCTGTCGGGCTGAGGTGAGGGTGACGCCTCGCTCGCGCATGAGATCGTAGAGAGAGCCAGACTCGAGTTCCTGCATCGTGGGGGCAATGTCCGCTGGGATGAGGTTTGTGAGCACAGCGATCGGTTCGTTGTTCGTAAAGCGCGTGCGTTCGATGTGAACGATCAGCGTTCCTGCCTCGATCTTCAGTACCTCGGCCTCGGCCTCCGTGGCGGGGTGCGCCTCGTAGCGCTGGATCGTCGTCTGTACCTTGTGGCCGGCCTCAACCAGGTCCTTCATGAGGGAGGTGAGTTCCATGGGCCGGTGAACCTGCCTCGGGGAGACGATCGTGCCGACGCCGCGGCGTCGTGTCAGGAGGCCGCGGTCGACGAGACGCTGCAGGGCCTGGCGCGCGGTTGGGCGTGAGACGTGCAAGCGAGCAGCCATCGACAGCTCGTCTTCGAGTCGAGTGTCCGCGGGCAACGCTCCGGTGTTGATGAGTTCAGCAATGGGTTCGGAGATCTGAAAGTACAACGGAACGGGAGAAGAGCGATCCAGCGTAATGTCCGGGATATAAGGCGTGCTAGTGGCAGCCTTGGATGCGTTGGGCATAGGTGACCTTCAGTATGGCAGGACTTCGGCCTCGTGAAATAAATACAGTTACATGGTATCAGGATCCATGGGGAGCTGGAGTAGCGGCGCGTCGAGCTGTATTGTATGGACAAAGTGAGGTGATTGTGTGTCGATCAGGCATATGTGGTAGGTCAGGCTTGAGAGCCGCCCCAATGGGGAGAAAAGGCCAACATGTTGCTGGAACGTCGCACTGTAGATATCCCGACAATGGGCCGCTCGGGCATCGACGTCAAGCTCAAGGGCCTGATCCCAGCGTCATTCCGAGATCAGGCCCTATAGGAAGCCGCATAATGGCTACGAATGAACGCGTCCAAGAATTTAGGACGCAGGTCAGCGCCCCAGGTCTGACGGTCCAGCTTAGCGGGCCACGGCCTCGTCGATGACGGAGGCAACCTCGCGGGCAACCGACGCCCACGTGAAGTGCTCGCGCACCCGCGCGCCGACGGCCGCCGCGCACGAGGCGCGACGCACCGGGTCGGTGACGGCCTCGCGCAGGGCGGGCACGAGCGCGTTCGTGAGCTGCTCCGACGTGGCGCCGTCGACGATCCAGCCCAAGGCGGGGGAGGTGATAACTTCTTCGGTCCCGCCGCGCGGCGTCGCAATGATCGCGCAGTCGCCCAGGGCAGCCTCGAGGATGGAGGTGGGCAGACCCTCGGGGTACATCGACGGGTAGACGAAGACCTCTGAGCGGCGGTACAGGCTCATGACGCCGGGGAAGTCCAGCTTGCCGAGGAACGTCACGGCGGGGTCGGAGCCGTAGCGTGCGTGCAGCTCGTCCTCGATGGGGCCGGAGCCAGCGACAGCCAGGCGCAGCGGTACGTCGGGCAGCTCGGCGCGCAGGCGCGCGAAGGCGTCCAGCAGCGCGACGATGCCCTTCTCGGCGATGAGGCGGCCCGCGTAGGAGATGACGATCTCGGAGCCCTCGCCCCCGCGCGGCCACAGGCGTTCGTAGCGGTCGTCGGCCACAGCCGTATCCTCGGGCGTCACCGCATTATACCACACGCCCGAGGCCTTGATTGTGAAGTGACGCAGCCACTTGTTGCAGTTGCGCGACACCCCATAGTAGGAGGTCACGTGCTTCTTGACGAAGTGGGTCAGGCCGTGCTCGTAGATGGCGCCGAAGAAGTCCAGCACGGGGTTGCCCACGCTCATGTGCGCGGTGCCGTGCTCGATGAGTGCGACCGGGCGGCCCAGGCGGTGCGCGAGGCGAGCGCCGAGCAGGCTCGTCAGGTGGAAACGCGTGTTGACGATGTAGAAATCCGCGTTCTCGGCCTCGACGGCGGCCATCGTTTCCTTGAAGCGGGCGTCGCGCTTGAAGAAGGGGTAGCGCTGCTTGAAGATATTCTTGGTCGGCAGGCGGTAGATGCGCAGGCCGTCCTTGTCCTCGAAGCGGGGCAGGGACTCGTCGTGCAGGGACGTGACGATGAACACGTCGTAGCCGAGAAGTCGCAGCTGCTCGCTCAGGCGATCCTGGTAGCGTTCGATCCCGCCCAGGTAGGGCAGGAAGAACTCCATGAAGATTCCGACCTTGATGGGGGACTGAGAGCGGTCAGCCATTGACGGACTCCGTTTCGATAGGTTCGTTGCGAACGGGGATGAGCATGAACGCGACGAAAAGGATCGCGAGCAGCGCCATGGTTGAAGCATAGGCCAGGGATGCGCCCATCATCGCGTAGGATCGCACGAGCGGGGCGGCCGCGACGTAGGCGGTGCCGCCCGCGATCAGGAAGCGACGAGGACGGCGCGCAGGCGGCGCATGGTGGCCAGCGCGTAGTAGAGGATGACGCCGGCCGCGTTGAGGGCGCCACCGAAGACGAGCACCATCAGCTCGGGCACGTAGTCGGACACGTCCGTGCCGAACACGAGGGTCAGCAGGGGAGCGCCAATAAAGTACGTGACGACGGCGACCAGCACGAAGGCTCCCGCGGTCGTGAGCAGGCCGCGGCGCACGATCGAGAAAAACTCGCCGCGCTTACCTTCGGTCCAACGCAGCGCCATGCGCGTGAGCAGGGGGCGGAACACAAATAGGGAGAGCATGTTGATCGCGACGGCCGGCATGTAGATGATCGCGAAGACGCCCAGCTGCTCGTCGCCGAGGTTTGCGTGGATCGCGAAACGTGGCGCGTTGGCCAGGTACTGGTTGAGGAAGGCGGCGATGAACAGAGGAAGACATTCCCACAGGATTCCGCCGATGCCTCGTGCATTGAAGGACGGGGCCAGGGAGAAGAGGCCGCGCGCGGGCAGCCCGTAGGCCACGACCAGCACGACGCACGTGACCGCGAAGGTGACCAGCGTGGACAGGAGCAGGTCCTGGGTGAACCAGTACAGCCCCGACCACAAGAAGGTGGTCGTGAAGATGCGCGCGAAGCAGGCCTTACCCGCGATGTCCAGGCGCCCGGAGCGTTGGAACTCCGAGTAATACACGTCCTCGAAGGCGTCGAAAATACGCAGCAGCGCCATGGCGGCGATGACCGTGAACGCCGGGTAGGGGTCCTTCGTCGAGGAGCTCCAGGAGTGGGAGAGGATCAGTCCCACCATGACCAGGCAGGTCAGGAGGCGCGTCGACAGGTAGGTGCCAAAATCGAAGCGTCGCCGCACGTCGGTCACGTGAAAGGTGCGCACCTCGTACAGGCCCACCGTCTGGTACTGCTGGCCGATCGCCAGGGCCAGGGTGAACAGGCCGTACTGGGCACGCGCGAAGGTGTCGGTCGCGCCCGAGCGCATGATCGCCACGCCCATGATGACCACCGCGAGGCTGGACATGAGTGACGCGGCCGTGTTCCACAGATAGTCGCGCCCCAGCTGCCCACGCGATTCGAGGGCTTCCTCGGTGGTTTCCACCTGCTCGCCGGGGCCCTGGGCCTCGGGCATGGACGAGGCCGTGGTGTCCTGTTCGCTCACGCGTCGGCTCCGTCCTGGGTCGCGGGGCCCGGGTCGAACGGTCCAAAGACAATGTGGAAGGGCTCGTGAGTGACACGGTCCTGCGGATCCGGCACACGCATGTAGTCGCCGTAGCCGCGCGTGAGCACGACGTCGTAGGCCGCGGGGATGCACACGGTGATGTCGTCGAAGGGGACGGACTTGGCAGGGAAGAGCTCGGCCTCCGAGGCGCTCCAACGCCTGGGATCGCGCGTCGAAAAGTCCCCGTACAGGGTCGTGCCGTCAGCGGCCAGCTGCGGGTTCTCACGCCCCTTGAGGGCGGCGCGCATCCAGCGGCGGTACAGGGAGGCCTCGTTCACACGCAGCGCCCGCATCCCCCAGTGCGCGCAGGCCATGGCCGCCGAGGCGAGCTGGCGCGCCGGGATCGGCAGGCCGGTCGGTGGGTTGGGGATCGAGCGCAGGAACATGAGGCGCGCCCACAGCCACGTGCCGCGCGACTGGGAGCGGAAGCGTGCCGGATCGGCTGCGATCTCGTCCAGGACGAACAGGTCCACGCCGATCGGCATGCGGAAGGCTCGGTCCTTGGCGACCTTCGAGACGAACTCGGAGCCCTTCAGGCCCAGGACGCCAAAGCTGATCGGGTAGTTGGGGTGCGAGGCGGGCGAGGCGATAAAGAACTCGTCCCCCAGGAGCGCGGGGGCCTCGGCGATGAAACGCTCGTAGTCCGCCCGGGGCATGCACACGTCTCCGTCGTCGTCCCAGGGGGATGAAGCCCCGGTGGCGCACCGCGCCGATCGCCGTGCCGCCGTAGGCGACGTAGCGTACGCCCAACAGGTCGCACACGCGGTCGATCTCAGCCAGGCATCGCCTGGTGACGCGCTGAATGGCTGCCAGGGTTGCGGGATCTGCCGCGCTCATGTCTCTCCGATTCTTCGATGGGGTCGCGGGCCTACAGGGAGTCGGCGTAGGGGCCGAAGTCGATGACGGCCGCCTCGTGGTTGTAGCGTTTTTCGGGCGGGGGCAGCTGCATGTAGTCGCCGTAGCCCGCGCGCAGCAGCGAGTCGTACTCGTGCTGAATCATGACGGTGATGTCCTCGAAGGGGACGTCAATGGTGGGGAAGAACTCCTCCTCGCGCACGATCCAGTTCTGCGGGTCGCGCATCGTGAAGTCCGCGTACACGCCCGTGCCCGTGCCCTCGTAGCGGCGAACCGCCTTCTCCCAGCGGGCCTGTAGGCTGCGCGGCGTGGCCCGCACGGCCTTGAGGCCCAGGTGCGCCACGGTCGTCGCGGAGAAGATCAGCGCCTTCTTCCACGTGGGCGTGTTGATCAGGTGAGGGCGAGGTGTTCCCTGAAGGAAGAGGAGGCGGCCCCACAGCCACGACTGGCGGGACATCTCCTTGAACGCCTTGTCGTCGGCCGGGATCTCGTCCAGGGGCAGGATGTCCAGGAAGAAGGGCATGCGGTACTTCGAGTCCTTGTCGGCCTCCGGGATCAGGAGCGTGCCCGGCAGGACCATCTTCGTGAACATGAAGGGGAAGTCCTCGCGCGTGCGCGTGTTATCCAGGCGGAAACGCTCATCCAGCAGCGCGGGCGCCTCGGCCAGGAAACGCTCGTAGTCGGCGCGCGTCATCATTACGTCGATGTCGTCATCCCAGGGGATGAAGCCGCCGTGGCGGATCGCGCCAATCGCGGTGCCGCCGTAGACCGCGTAGGACACTCCGATGAGTCGGCACACCCGATCCAATTCAGCCAGGATCAGCGTCAGGAGTTTTTGGACCTTGCGCAGGTCGGCGTCGGGCGTCGTCATAAGTCCTCCGAATACGACTAAGCGGGTGGGCGCGCCTGCGCCCACCCGCCATTGTCTCACGCCTGGGAGCTCGTGACCTTCTCCGTTCGCTTGGGAAGCAGGTCACCCCAGTTGGAGGTGGCCGCCAGGACCGTGCCCACCAGGATCACGACGCAGCAGATGACCTGCGTGAGCGTCGGGATCGTTCCCTGCAGCACCAGGGCAAAGATGATCGCCCACGCCGAGTAGGAAATGTTCAGGGCCATGCCTCGCGAGGCGCCGATGGCCGACAGTGCCTTGTAGTAGAAGAGGTACGAGGCCGTCCCAGCCAAGCCGGCCAGGGCCACGACGCCCGCGGACAGGTGAGCCAGCGAGTGCAGCGTGAAGCCGAAGACGCCCGCGATGGGAGCAACGATGAAGAGGTAGACCACGGCCGACGTGGTCTCGCGGATTTGGAGCGCCACCTCGTTATCCACGGCCTCGTCGCGCATGCCCCACGTGAGGATGACGGCCTCGGACCCCCAGCCGATCACGCACGCCAGCGCGCCGATGATACCCAGGATCGCGTTGCCGTCCTTAACGGGGTCGGAGGTTGCAGACAAGCCCGTCACCACGATGGCACCAAGCGCCACCAGCAGCGCCACGATCTGACGCGGAGCCATGCGCTCCTTGAGCAGGGCGAACGCCAGCAGCGTTCCCAGGGCCGGGTAGAACGTCGAGATAATCGCTGTCAGGCCGGGGCCGATGTTGTCGATGGCAATCAGGTAGCCGCTCATGCCGATCGGGCCACCCAGCAGGGCCGCCACGACAACCGACATACCCGGGCGGGTGCGAAGCCCGTTCCAGGTGTCCTTCAGGCGCCCGCGAATCGCCATGTAGACCAGGAGGATCACGGCGCACGCGACGTCGTGCAGGACCGCGCCAACGAGCGCCGACTGGCCGAAGCCGTCAAACGGAATCATGGCTAGCGCGATCGCTAGCACGACCGTGTCCAGGCCCCATAGAGCGCCCGAGAAGAAGCCGTAGCGCTTGCCTCCGTGCTGAGTTTTCATGCCAGTTCACCCTCCTGGGAAACCTGCGCGCCCGAGGTCGAGGTGGCCTCGTACGAAGCGAGCAGGGAATCGATTGTGCGTGTCGCGTGCGAGTAGTAGATGTAGAGCCATTCGCCCACGTCGTCGCCTTCGGCCTCCTTGACCAGCGCCCACAGGTACCAGCACCAGCCGGCGAAGACCTCGTAGGCAAAGAAGTGGCGCGCCTCGCGCTCAGTGGGGGTGTGACCCAGGTAGTACTCGAGGGCGGCGGCCGCGCGTTCGCGGGTCATCTCCGCCGTGCACACGGTCATCGTGCCGAAGTCGGCTGCCATGTCCGACATGCCCGCGTACTCCCAGTCGATGAGGCTGATGGTGCCGTCCTTATCCACCAGGAAGTTCGGGGGGAAGAAGTCGTTGTGCGAGGGGACTTTATCGAAGCCGTCCGCGTCCGCGAAAGCCTTGAGGCGCAGGACCTTGTCGCGCAGCTCAAAGTATCCGGGCACGTCGATGGGGCCGAAGGTCTTCAGGAGGTCCTCGTAGCGCAAGCCTTCGGTGACGAAGTCGAAGGAGCGGTCCAGGACTCGACCGGAGGTGTGCAGGGCGCGGTCCATCTCCATAGCCGCTTTCAGTTCTTCGGGGCGGGTCACGTCCAGGTTGCGCACGTCGCGCACGAAACGCGAGAGCTTCCATCCCGCCGCCGGGTCGCCCGTGATGAAGGTATCGTCGATGCCGAGTTCGGCGGCCAGGCGCAAGCCGGCGAACTCTGCGCTGCGGTCCACGATCTTCTCCGTGCCGATGCCGGGGTGGCGGTAGACGTACTCGTCGTCTCCGACCGCGAAGTGGCACGACAGGTTCGTGATGCCCTGCTTGAGCGGGTAGAAGTCGCGGATCTCCGACTTTGCGCAGCCCAGAGTCTCGACGATGTGGTCGAATACCTCGGAGTCGACGTTTTCGATGAACAGCGGATCGAAGTCGCGCACCTCGTCGACCGAATCGAACTCGTGGATGACGCCGTCAGGGTAGCGGCGGATCACCATGTCGAACGACTTGATGTGATCCAGGTAGATGGACTCCCACAGCTTCGAGACTGTCTCGGGCTTGTCGTAGACCTGTTCGAGGATCTCGCGGAACGTTGCGGAGAAGTTGCGGTCGAAGTAGACGTGGCCGAGCATGACCCACGCATCCTCGCCACCCACGGTCGCGCCCGTGATGCGGTCGCCCGCGCCCACCTTGATGCACCACTCGTCGGTGGGGCCCTCGACGTAGTTGGCCGAGTAGTAGGACTTGTAGACGTAGGGTTCGAAGGGGTTCGTCGTGAAGTAGTCGTCCGAGGAACACACGTAGGTGTTGTCCAGGCGTTCCCGCACGCGCCACAGTGACCCGTTGTTGTTACGCGTGGCGTACTCGCGGTTGACGACGATGTCGACGCCGTACTTGTCGGCCAGGTAGAAGAAGTATTCCTTCTTGTAGCCGACGACCAGCGTGATATTCGTGATGCCGACCTCGTGGAGCTGACGAATCTGACGCTCGACCAGGATCTCGCCGCGCACCTTGAGCGTGCCCTTGGGACGCTCGTAGCTGATGGGGGCGAAGCGCGCGGACACGCCGGCCGCCATGATGACGGCACCCGTGACGCGATAGGGTTCCAGTGCTGCGCGTCCCGCGTCGGTGATTGCGCGGTCCTCGATGTAACCGGCGGCCTCGCACTCGCGCGTTGCGGTGTTGACGCGGCCCAGGCTCATGCTGGTGGCCACGGACAGCGCGCGCTGCGTGAGGGCGGATCCGGCCCGCGCCAGGGCGGTCAGGACGTTGAATTGGGGTTCGCTGAGAGTGCCAACGTTCGTCGAGGGCATGCGATCACCTTTCGTTCACAGGGTTACCTGGGTGGTACGTGTTCGAGCGTAGCACTTGTGTGACCAAATGTGAACATTTGGTGGTGGTAAGCACATAATCCGTGTCGTGTGGCGGCCGTGTTTTCCTTGACATGTTGGTCCTGGTGGCCTGTTGTCACGCGCGTGGTCAGGGCCGACGCGTCCTGACAGATACGGCTCGTTCGCAGGGGTGCGTTGCGGCCCCTCGCCTGCTCGGCGCGCCTTCGCCTACCGGGCCACGGCCTCGTAGATCGTGCGTAGCTGGGCGACCGATGCGCGCAGAGAGCGCTCGGCGTCGACCCAGGCGCGGCAGGCCGCCCCGCGCTCGGCTAGCTCCGCGTCCGACCATGCCAGCGCCTCGTCGATGGAGTGGGACAGGGCCCACGGCGTGCGCTCGGCGGTCAGCAGCGAAGCGCCGGGCGCGACCATCTCCGGCGTCCCGCCCGTCCGATACGCCACCACGGGCACGCCGCACGCCTGCGCCTCCAGCAGCACCAGGCCCGCCGCCTCCTGCCGCCCCTGCGTCGGCTTCGTCGGCAAGACAATCACTCGGGCTCGGCGCACCCACTCGCGCACGCGCTCGCGCGGAAGGGGCCCGGTGAGCCTCACGTGCGCGGGTGCACTCGCTCTCAGAGCGGGAGCCAGGGGACCGTCGCCCACCAGAACCAGGCGATGCGGGCGGCGCGTCGCCAGCGCGGCGGAGGCCTCCACCAGATCATCGACGCCCTTCAGGGTGGACAACGCCCCCACGAACAGGACGACAGGGGTATCGGCATCTGCTGGCAGGGAGGCATCGACGAGGCCGTGGCCGGGCTCGGCGGGAACAGGGTTGCGCGCGGGGGCCGGGCAGCGCGCGGGGGTTGGAGTCCACCAGTCGGTATCCACGCCCTGGTAATGCACGGACAGGCGCGCCGGATCCGCGCCCGCCCCCAGGGCCACGTCCGCCAGGTAACGCGACACCGCCAGGAGGCGCGTCGCCCCATCGAAGGCCGCCCGACGGTTACGGGCGTTCCAGGCCGCGCCCAGGCCTCGCCCGAGCCTCGGGTACGCGTCCCCTCCATGCAACGTCACCACCAGGGGAACGCCGCTCTCGCGCGCGGCCCCCACCGCCGGCAATGACCAGGTGGCCTGATGCTGGTGGATCACGTCTGGACCCCACGAGGACACCGCGCGGCGCATCGCGCCCAGGCCTCGTGCCTGGCGCAGCGCGCGCACGGGGAGGACAGGGGAGAGGGCGCCGGGGGCGGCCTCGTGAATGGGCAGCGCGACCGACGAATCACTGACCCGCGCCGCCAACGTGAACACCCGCCAGTCGCACTCCGGCATGGCGAGCGCGTGTGCGACCGCGAAATACGTCGGGGGAACCAGCAGGGTTCCCTTCGTCAGGGCGACCTTCACGGCAGCCGCCAGACGCTGCGGGCGCTCGCGGCGCGCGGGGAAACGGGCATGCCACCATCCTACGGGCTGCGGAAGGCGACCTGGTGATTTAATGAACACATGACGACTGCACCTGCCCGACCCGCCCGCTCGGGCGTGCTGCGCCAGGTGCTCACCCTGCTCAGTGGCACCCTCCTGGCCCAAGTCATCGCATTCGTCGCCCAGATCGGCATCGCCCGACTCTACACCGACGCGGACCTGGGGTACCTGGGGATCTTCACGTCCGCCGCCACGCTCGGCGCGGCCGTCGCGGGCGCCCGCTTCGACCTGTCCATCGTCCTGCCCGCCCCCGGGGACGAGGCCTCCGCCCGCTCCCTGTTCCGCCTGTCCTCGTGCTGCGTGCTCGCCGCTTCCGGGGTTGCCACGCTGGTTGCCGCGGCCTCCTGGCCGTGGGTGTCCGCCCGCTACGGGGCCGGGCTCGCCGGGTGGATGTTGGCCGTCGGGCTCTCCGTGCTCTTCCTCGCCCAAGGGCAGGTCTGCTCCTACTGGCTGACCCGGCACCGGCGCTTCCAGGCGATCGCGTCGTCCTCCGTCGTTCGCTCCCTGGGTATCGCGGCGCTCCAGCTCGCCTGCGGGTTTGTGGCCTCCGGTGGGCTGGGCGCCGCCATCGGCGCGACCCTGGCGGGACAGGGGATTGCCGTGGCGTATCTGAGCTGGCGCTCCCGAGACGCCCGCCTCGCCGAGGCCTCGGACCCCTCCTATGCGCCGTCGCCACCCGCTACCGGAAGATGGCGCTCGTCGGTGTGCCCAACGTCGTCGTCGACGCGCTGCGCACCAGCGCGATTCCCATGCTCATCGCCTCGTTTTCGGTGGCATCGCTGGGGCAGTTCAACATGGCGTGGATGGCCCTCCAGGCTCCCGTCGCCCTCATCGCCGGGGCGCTGTCGCAGGTGTACCTGCCTCGCCTCTCCGATACTCCGCCGGGGCAGATGAGTGCTGTCGTGCGGCGGGTCGGGGGAGCTGCCCTAGGGTTCTCCATTCCCGTGTTCGCCTTGCTCGCCTGGGTGAGTCCCTGGCTTTTTCCCCTCGTCTTTGGGGTGCGTTGGGAGGCCGCCGGGTATTTCGCGCGCTCCCTGGCGCCCTGGCTGGCCCTGACTGTCGCCACCTCGCCGCTGTCCAATGTGTTCGTCGCGACCTATCACCAGCGCCGGATGCTGGCCTTCGCCTGCGTGTACTGCGCCGCGCCCCTCGCGTGGCTCTGGTTGAGTCCCTACGGGATAGAGACCACGGTCGCCGTGCTGGGCGGCTCATGGCGCTTCTGCTGGTGGGTATGTTGGCGATGGCGTTCCTGACGGCGCGCGCCTACGACCGCGGCGAAGGTGTGCGGCCGGAAGTGGTGTGACGGGCTTTCCCCAAAAGTCGCACGTAATTTCCATGTGGTCCATTTCTGTGTAGGGTCGAAAACCTTGATATTCTGCTATTTTTAGGAATGCTAAGAAAAGTTAGTGAACCCAAATTACGTGCGACTTTTTTGAGGAACCATCAGTAGAGGCGCAATTATCGGGTGGGCCGAGGCCTCGTGACACGCCCGTCGGCCTCGTGAAACCCTTGTGAAACAGGCGATGTCGTCGCCTCCTGGCATGCCTCTCCCCCAAAAGTCGCACGTAATTTCCATGTGGTCCGTTTGTGTGCAAGGTAAAAAGTGTTGATATTCCGCAGTTTTTGGCGGCACTAAGAAAAGTTAGTGAACCCAAATTACGTGCGACATTTGTGGGAAACTATTGATGTGTTGCTCGCGCGGTGAGGGCCCTCTCGTAGGCCTCGCGCAGGCGCGCGGCGCCCTCCTCCCAGGTGGGGATCGTGGGAGCCGTGAAAGCCTCGATGTCCTCGCGCGTGATGCGCTCCAGGGCCCCGATGAGGTCGCGCTCCGGATCCTCCAGCACCCACGTGTGGGCCTGATCGCCCAGGTATCGGCGGGCCTCGGACAGGGGGGGAACACAGCGCTGGCACCCCGGCCGCGAAGGCCTCCATCATCTTGTTGGGCGTGGACATGCGGTGGGAGCGGCACCCCGACTCGATGAGGCACAGCGCTACGTCCGCTCCACGCGTCATGGCGAGGACCTGATCCGGCTCCACGGGCGGCAGGCGGTGGATGTTCGTGTGCTGCGCTGCGGCCCGCTCGACCTCGGGAAGAAGCGCGCCCGCTCCGACGAAAACCACGTGCGTGCTTGTCACCTGCTTAAAAGCGCGCAGAATCAGGGGAATATTGCGCCCGGGCGCCAGGTAGCCCGAATGCAGGTACAGGAGAGTGCCCTCGGGGATCCCCAGCTGCGCGCGTAGGTCGATGACCCCGTCCGCGCCCGTCGGGGCATTTGTCACGACGACGGGATCCACGCCCGGGTAGGCCTCGCGGTACCACTGCGCGATCGACTCATTGACCACGGACACCACGTCCGCACGCCGGATATATCGGCGCTCGATAACGCGCTGGAGGCGCTGGCGCAGGCCCGCCGACCCCACCGTCTCCGTCTCCAACTCGTGCGCGTTGTACGCAAACACCGCGCCCGTGCGCCGCGCCAACGCGTGCGCGAGAGGCAGCAAGAACAGGTTCTGCGCGGAGACGGCCGCGACGCGCTGCCTCGCGAACCGCCGATACACGCGGGCGCCCCACGCCACGACGACCCTCGGACCACCCAGGGGCGCACCCAGGGGAGGCTCCCCGAATCCGGGTGAGGCGCACGGTGGGGGCCACGGCCTCGTCCGCGGGGAGCTCGCCCTGATCAATGCCGACGACGTGCGTCTGCGAGAAAAGCGGGGACAGTGAACGCGCGATCTTCACCAGGCGACCGGGCGAGGCCAGGTTCGACGGGTAGAGCAGGAGATTGAGCGCGCGATCCACGCCCCCATTGTAGGTGGGGTGGGGCACTACACTGGAGGGGAACAACGAGGCCGGAGACGGAAAGGGGAGCCGCATGCGCATCGCGGTGGTCGGCATGGGCAAGATTGGTTTGCCGCTGGCGGTGCACTACGCGCGCGGTGGGCACGCCGTCGTCGGCGTGGATGTGAACCCCCGCGTGGTCGCACTCATTAACGAGGGGGTCGAGCCCTTCCCGGGTGAGGCGCACTTGGCCGAGTACCTGCCCCCGCTCGCCTCATCTGGCGCCCTGCGTGCCACGACCGAGTACGCCGAGGCGATCCCAGGCGCCGACGCGGTCGTCATGGTCGTGCCCCTCGTCGTCGATGACGAGAGTCGCCCCGACTTCCGCGTCATGGACGCCGCCACCCGCTCCATGGCCGCCCGCCTCACGCCCGGCACCCTCGTCTCCTACGAAACCACCCTGCCCGTGGGCACGACGCGCGGGCGCTACAAGCCCCTCATCGAGGAGGTTTCCGGCCTGGTCGAGGGTCGCGACTTCGACGTGGTGTTCTCGCCCGAGCGCGTCCTCACCGGCCGTGTTTTCGCCGACCTGGCGCGCTACCCCAAGCTCGTGGGGGGCCTCAGCGAATCGGGCGAGGCGCGTGGCGTTCGCTTTTATGAAGCTGTCCTCGCCTTCGATCAGCGCGACGACCTGCCGCGCCCCAACGGCGTGTGGCCCATGGGTGGGGCCGAGGCCGCCGAGATGGCCAAGCTTGCCGAGACCACCTACCGGGATGTCAACATCGGCCTGGCCAACCAGTTCGCGCGCTACGCGGACGCGGTCGGCATCGACGTCGCTCGCGTCATCGAGGCCTGCAACTCCCAGCCCTACTCCCACATCCACCGGCCCGGCATTGCGGTCGGCGGCCACTGCATCCCCGTCTATCCGCGCCTCTACCTGGCCGGGGACCCAGACGCGACCGTCGTGTCCGCCGCGCGCGCCGCGAACGCCGCCATGCCCGCCTACGCGGTCTCGCGTGCCGCCGCCCTGCTGGGGTCCCTGGAGGGCCTGCGCGTCGCGGTCCTGGGCGCCTCCTACCGCGGCGGGGTCAAGGAAACCGCTTTCTCCGGCGTCTTCGGCGTCACCTGCGCGCTGCGCGAGGCCGGGGCGCAGGTGAGCGTGCACGATCCGTTGTATTCCGATGAAAAACTGGCAGCCTTCGGGTGGGACGCCTACCATCTCGGCGAGCCTGTGGACGTCGCCATCGTCCAAGCCGACCACGCCGAATACCGGGACCTGGCGCCCGCTGACCTGCCCGGCGTGCGCCTCCTCGTCGACGGCCGCGCCATCACCTCACCCGAGGCCTGGGCTGGAACACCGCGCATCACGATCGGTGGGGGAAGCACCCCCGCATGCTAGTCACTCTCGCGACCCGCACCTTTACACCCGAGCCGACGGCCGCCGCGCTGCGTCTCGGGGCACTTGCTCGCGCGCTCGCCGCAGGCGGAGACAGGGTCCGGGTCCTCACCTCGCGCCTGGCTCCCTCCGTCGCCCGCGACGCCCGCCAGCTGGCAGACGGCGGCGTCGAGCCGGGGGAGGGCCGCGGCCTCGTCGAGGTGCGACGTGTCCCCGTCCTGCGTGACCGTACGGGAGCGGTTCGCGGATACGTGTCCTACATGTCCTTCGATGTTCCCCTCGTCGCCCGGCTGCTCACCGGTCCGCGCCCCGACGTGGTCGTCTCCGAGCCTCCGCCCACGACCGGAGCTGCCGTACGCATTGCATGCGCGGTGCGCCGCGTCCCCTACGTCTACTACTGCGCCGACATTGTCTCGGACGCCGCCGCGCTCGCGGGCGTGCCCGGCCTCGTCGTGCGCACGGTCGCGGGCTTAGAGTCCTTCGCGCTGCGCGGTGCCCGCCGCGTCATCGCCGTTTCCGACGGGGTCGCGCGCCGCGCCCGTGACCTGGGGGCTCGGGACGTCGCGGTCGTTCCCAACGGTGTGCGTGTGCCCGACGCTGTGGCCACCGGCGCGCCCGAAGGATTCCCCACCTGCGACGGTCCCGTTTTCGTCTACGCGGGCACGGTCGCCCAGTGGTTGGCCCCCGAGGTCTTCGTCGATGCCTTCGAGCGCGCGCGAGCGCGGCTCGGGGACGCGCGCCTCGTGTTCGTGGGGCAGGGGAGCGGATGGGATGCCCTCGCCGAGCGCTCGTGCGGCGTGACCGGCGTCGAGATGATCCCCGCCGTCAGCGCCGAGGAGGCGGACCGGTGGATGGCGCGCGCCACCGCCACGCTCGCGTCGCTGCGCCCCGGCGGATACGACTACGCCTACCCGACGAAGATCCTCGCCTCCCTGGCTCAGGGCACGCCCGTCATCTACGCCGGGCCCGGGCAGGCCGCCTCCGACGTGCGCGATGCCGGGCTGGGGGTCGCATGCTCCCTTGACGCTTCCCAGATCGCCGAGGCCATGGTTGCCTTCGCTTCCGACACCGTTACGTGGGCGGGAGCCGAGGGCGTACGCGCCTGGGTGCGCGCGCACCGTTCCGTCGACGCGTCCTCGAGGGCGGCGGCTGCGGTGGTGTGCTCGGCCCTCTAGCGTCCGAGGCTGCTTCTGTCCCGTCGCGCGTTGCCTCGATGACGAGGTCCGCGTGGCAGCTCCGAGCTGTCGTGTTTTCAGCCGTCCCCCTTCCAGCCGCCCCCCTTTCTGGGCGGGGAGGTGGGACTGGCCCAGGCCTCGTCCGTGAAGGCCTCCTGGGTGAAGGCGCAGAAGATTCGTGGCGCTGTCTCAGAACTCGCAAAACTGTGATGCTAGTTTATATCAGTCTATTCGTGTATCCATTCTCATATTTACAGTTACAACATAAGTAACTACAATCTCGATTGTCACATTAGCAACTTGAAGGATGACTATGCGATCTCCGTGGAGGAAACTCGCGGCCGGGCTCACCCTGGCGCTCGGCGCTGCCGTCGCGGCCCTGGTGCCGCCTGCGCACGCGGCCAACGGCATCATCATCGCCATCGACCCCGGGCATGGGGGATCCGACCCTGGCGCGGTCGCCAACGGCCTCAAAGAAAAGGACCTGACCCTCGCGGTCTCCCTGGCTCTCAAAGAAGAACTCGAGTCCTACGACGGCGTCACCGTCGTCATGACCCGCACAACGGACGTGCGCCCGTCCGAAAACCTCGGCGCGGACCTGTCGAGCCGCGTCGAGATGGCCGCAGCTGCCGACGCTGACGCGCTCGTGTCGATTCACTTCAACTCCGCCTCGCCCATCGCGCGCGGCGCGGAGGTCTGGTACGGCAACTCCTCGTCCTATAACTATTGGACCCACACGAAGGGTCGTCAGCTCTCCAGTAACATCCAGGACGAGCTGACCTCGCTGGGGCTGGCCGACCGCGGCATCAAGACCCGCGACAACCCCTACTACGACTACCCGGACGGCTCCACGGGCGACTACTACGCGATCATCCGCCAGGCCCGTGAGGAAAACATGCCCGGCATCATCGTCGAGCACGCCTTCGTGACGTCCCCCTCGGATGCCGAGATGCTGCGCGACCCCGAGTTCGTGCGCTCCCTGGGTGTCGCCGACGCGACCGGTATTGCCGAGACCTACGGCCTGAGTAAGGGCACGTGGGAGAAGTCGGGCGACTCCTGGCGCTTCATGCGCGGCGGCAAGGCTGCCACCGGCTGGTTCTCGGCTGGTGGGCGCTGGTACTGGGCGGGCTCCGACGGGCGCACCATCCGCGGATGGTCGACCATCAACGGTCGCCGCTACTTCTTCGATGACACCACCGCAATGGTGACGGGCTGGAAACAGGAGAACGGCAAGTGGTTCTACCTGCGTTCCCAGGGTGACATGGCCACCGGCTGGGTGAAGGACGGGCGCTCCTGGTACTACCTGGACGGCCAAGGTGCGATGGCCACGGGCTGGCTGTCCTACAAGGGCAGTTGGTACTGGCTGGGTAAGTCCGGCGCAATGGCTGTCGGGTGGACGGAAGTCGGCAACGACTTGTACCTCTTCGATGACGACGGTCGTATGCTCACCGGCTGGCAGCTGACCGAGGATGACAACGAGTGGTACTTCATGCACGGGAATGGTGTCATGGCCACGGGCTGGCTCCTTGACGGTGGCAAGTGGTACTACCTGGATGGCGAAGGCATCATGAAGACCGGCTGGATCAAGGTCGGCGGCGACTGGTTCCACATGAACGGCTCCGGCGTCATGAGCACTGGCTGGCTCGCCTCGGGCGGCTCCTGGTACTGGCTGGATCCCACCACCGGCGCGATGGCGACCGGTACGAAGACCATTGAAGGCCGCGAGTCCTCCTTCGATTCCTCGGGTGCGTGGCTGGGCTACGCGGACGGCAGCGACGCTCCCGCCGCGGACGCCGGCTCTCGCTCCGGCTCTCGCGACGCGGTGACGAACGCGGACGGCCAGCGCCTCATCATGACCGCGCCCATGGCCTCGCGCTCGCAGGTTATCGACGACATGGTCGACGCCTGGAACGACGCGGGCCGCCCCTACCCGTCGGAGCTGGCTGACGGCGGCGCGAGCACGATCCGCGAGTTCGCGGGCATCGTCTACGACGAGGCCGTGGCCGAGGGCGTGTCCCCCGAGCTGGTGTTCGTCCAGTCCATGAAGGAGACCGGCTGGCTCCAGTATGGCGGCGACGTCGAGGTTGACCAGTTCAACTTCGCGGGTATCGGCGCTGTCGGCGGCGGCGCGGCGGGGGCTGAGTTCCCCGACGTGCGCACGGGCATCCGCGCTCAGGTTCAGCACCTGCGCGCCTACGCGGACCCGTCCGCGTCCGCCGATTCGCTGGCCTACCCGGTTGTGGATCCGCGCTTCTCCTACGTGCGTAAGGGCGCGGCCCCCGTGGTCGAGTACCTGGGCATCCAGGAGAACCCGAACCACACCGGCTGGGCGGCCGCCCGCGGGTACGGCTATGACCTGGTGTCCATGCTGAACGCGTACTTCTAAGGGGTTCACGCGCCAATACGAGGCCGGGGTCCGTCGCGCTGCACAGTGCGGTGGGCCCCGGCCTCTTTGCTCGAGCGAGAGTGCTGCACGGGGCGGCCTGCGGGCTTGGGTGCGGTTAGTCGGCTGCGTGGCGTGTGGGGTGGTGCATGCGTGCAGTGGCGCGACACGCCGCCGTTAGCGTGAGTTTCCGGGGTGGGACGAGTGTTGTTGGCTGTCGGTGGCGATGCGCCGTATTGCAACGAAAAGGCTGCTAATCTGACGCTGTGCTTGAGGGTCGGATTCGTGCTTTTTCGGTCCCCGGCGATCCGAGGTGTCGTCTCCCCTGGTCACAGCAGGTACGACACGCCGGACAGTCAGAAAGCACGGAGCGCCATAAGGTGCATTAAGGCAGGTCGTTAGTAAGTGCGTACGCAATGCCAAGTTCGACAGTCAGAAAGCACGGAGCGCCATAAGGTGCATTAAGACCCACGGGTTGGATTCTGTGCATCTGAATTCAACGTCAGTCAGAAAGCACGGAGCGCCATAAGGTGCATTAAGACTCCCAGCATTTGCGACCCGGAGCTCACCGATTTGTTCGTCAGAGAGCGGAGCGCCATAAGGTGCATTAAGACTTGGGTACCTTCTTTGGTTTGCGTGGTGCCATTGCGTGTCAGAAAGCATGGAGCGCTATAAGGTGCATTAAGACAATGGAACAGTGAACTGGATCGGCTTGTCGCAGTCACCAAGTCAGAAAGCACGGAGCACCATAAGGTGCATTAAGACTGCTGCAACTCGTGGAGCGCCGACTCAACGAACGACTTGTCAGAAAGCGCGGAGCGCCATAAGGTGCATTAAGACATCTGATTCTTGCGCTTCAGGTCACCTGCCCATCAGGACAGAAAGCGCGGAGCACCATAAGGTGCATTAAGACGACTGAAATAGCGTCGAGAACGCGATCACGCCAGGCGTGAGTCAGAAAGCATGGAGCGCCATAAGGTGCATTAAGACTCCAAAACAGACAGAATCTCACCAACCGACGCGTCACCCACTCAGAAAGCACGGAGCGCCATAAGGTGCATTAAGACTTCATTTCGACGGGCCTGAAGGACCCGTCCGTTCCGAGGTCAGAAAGCACGGAGCACCATAAGGTACATTAAGACGCCTCGCGAAGACCGTCCGTCATGTTCGACTTATCAAAGGTCAGAAAGCATGGAGCGCCATTAGGTGCATTAAGACAAATTGCCGTTCACGTCTTCCGCACGGGCGATTCGCGTCAGAAAGCGCGGAGCGCTATAAGGTGCATTAAGACATGTCGAAACACATGCTGACAAACGCCATACACCACCAAGTCAGAAAGCACGGAGCACCATAAGGTGCATTAAGACCAAGACAGGGCGGCGATATATGCGTGTGCCAGTTCATGAGTCAGAAAGCATGGAGCACCATAAGGTGCATTAAGACGGCCAAATCTTCGTCATCAGGTCATCGAAGAAGTCAGGTCAGAAAGCACGGAGCACCATAAGGTGCATTGAGACACATTTCGGATGGAATTGAGCGATTGATTCACCTTAGTCAGAAAGCATGGAGCGTCATAAGGTGCATTAAGGCACCCCCTCCGACAAAACTAAAGCCGCCACTGCTGTCTGTCAGAAAGCATGGAGCACCATAAGGTGCATTAAGACTCAGCAATGCGGCCTTCGCTGTGGTAGTAGCGGACGGGCCAGAAAGCATGGAGCGCCATAAGGTGCATTAAGACATATGTTCCCACTTATCCCTGATCAGCTCGTTAACCCCGTCAGAAAGCACGGAGCGCCGTAAGGTGCATTAAGACAGCTGCTCATCGGTGAACTCGTAGAACGCGTCTACGGGTCAGAAAGCGCGGAGCGCCAAGGTGTATTAAGACCACCAAATAGTGGTATTCGGCGACAGCATCTTAGGTGTCAGAAAGTACGGAGCACCATAAGGTGCATTAAGACTGCACGCGGAAAGTCACGGTGCAATAACGGGGTGCCCGGGTCAGAAAGCGCGGAGTGCCATAAGACCAGGAGCGTGCAGAACGCGCACGTCTTGCCCACCGGGACGCGCCAGAAAGCATGGAGCGCCATAAGGTGCATTAAGACGGGTCAGCCTTCGCCTTCGACAACACGACGCTCACATCGCCAGAAAACGCTGAGCACCATAAGGTGCATTAAGACCCGTCGCCGCCCTTGTTATGGAACACCGCGAGATCAAAGTCGGAAAGCACGGAGCGCAGCATCAGCCTGGCGGAGTGCTGCTATCCCATGCTTTCGCGGATAGGTTGTTCGCAGACGGATAGTTATGCGCTTGCGGATAGGTTAATAAGCTATCCACATGTTGATAACCTATCCGCGTGTGCGTTACCTATCCGCGTGCGCGCGCCCCGGTGAACCAGCCACGGCCTCGTCGCCGCGAGTCGCCGAGATTACCGCGAGCCACCCCGAGGCACACAGAAAGAGCACGCAACGAACACAGGTACAGCAAGGCCCCGGGCGCTCGCGAAAACGAAGCGCCCGGGGCCGAGCCGCGCAATCAGCCGCGCAGGGATGCCACGTAGGTGTCGATGCGCTTGGAGGAATCCTCGGGGGTGAAGCCCGTGGCCTCGATCTTCGACAGGTCCAGCGTCGAGGACAGGGGACGAGGCGCAGCCTCGCGGCCCGCGAAGTACTCCTCCGTGGTCACCTCGGTGACATCCTCGGGGTTGCGGCCGCACAGTTCGAAGACGCGCTTGGCGACCTGTGCCCAGCTCATGACCGGGCCCTCGCCCGACAGGTTGTAGATGCCGAACGGCACATCATTCGTCAGCAGGTGAATGATGCCGCGGGCCAGATCCGACGTGAATGTCAGGCGGCCCACCTGGTCCGACACGACCGACGGGGAGATGCCGCGATCGGCCAGCGACGCCATGGTCTTGATGAAGTTCTTGCCGTCGCCCACCACCCAGGACGTGCGCACGATGTAGTGCTTGGGCGTCGAGGCAACAGCCGCGTCGCCACCCGCCTTGGACTGGCCGTACGCGCTCAAGGGGGAAGGGGCCTCGTCCTCGACGTGCACATCCTGCGTGCCATCGAAGACGTACTCCGTCGAAATGTGCACGAGCGTCGCGCCGTGCGCCGTCGCCTCGCGAGCCAGGATAGCCGGACCCGTCGAGTTCGCCTCCCACGTCGAGCGGCGTCCCTCCGGGGTCTCCGCGCCATCCACGTTCGTCCACGCGGCCGCGTTGATGACCACGTCGATCTCGTCCCACGGCAGGGCCGCCACCTGCTCAGCGTTCGAGATGGATACCTTCGGCAGATCCACGCCCGTCACCGTGAAGCCAGCCTCGGGCAGGACGCGCATGAGCTCGCGGCCCAGCTGACCATTCGCGCCCGTCACGAGCGCGCGGCGACCCGTCGGAGTGGGCGCGGGGAAGGGCGTCACGTCTGCCATGCGCGGGTGCGCCTTGTCCTTATCCGAGAGGATCGCGCGATCCAGCGGGATCGGCCAATCCACGGCCGCCGTCTCGTCCGCCAGGTTCAAGAACGTGTACTTCGCGTCCGGCGACCAGTGATCGTTGACCAGGTACGTGTAGGCAGTATTCGGCTCCAGCGTCTGATACGAGTTACCCACGCCCTTGGGGACGAACACCGCCACGCCCGGATCGATGATCGTCGTGTACACCGTGCCAAACGAGGGCCCCTCGCGCAGATCCACCCACGCGCCGAACACTCGGCCGGTGGCGACAGACACGAACTTGTCCCACGGCTCCGCGTGAATGCCTCGCGTCACCCCGACCTCGTCGTTGAAAGAAATGTTGTTCTGCACCGGCTGAAAATCCGGCAGACCCAGCGCGACCATCTTCTCGCGCTGCCAGTTCTCCTTGAACCAGCCTCGGTTGTCGCCGTGAACGGTCAGGTCGATGCGCAAAAAGCCGGGGATCGGCGTAGTCGTGATCCCCAGGGGCTTAGCAGTGGGCGCCATTGTTCTTCCTCTATGTGCGTGGGTATCGTGCGGACGTAACAATCCATACAAATTCTAGCCGATCTGCGCACCACCGGTGAGGGTACTGCGTCCCATCGGCGTGCGGGGGGTCACAGTTGTGGAAAAATATCGTCACATAGGGATAATTGTCAGTGATGCGCGACCCACACGAGGACGCGCCAGGAAGCGGAGGCAACATGAAAGGCATCATCCTGGCAGGCGGGTCCGGCACCCGACTGAACCCGATCACGCTGGGGACATCGAAGCAGCTGGTCCCCGTCTACGACAAGCCGATGATCTACTACCCGCTGTCGACCCTCATGCTGGCCGGCATCTCGGACGTTCTGGTGATCACCACGCCGCACGACGCCCCGTCGTTCCACCGCCTGCTCGGTGACGGCAGCCAGCTCGGCGTGAGCATCTCCTACGCCGTCCAGCACGAGCCCAACGGCCTGGCGCAGGCCTTCGTGCTCGGCGCGGATCATGTCGGCAACGATGCCGCAGCGCTGGTCCTGGGCGACAACATCTTCTACGGTCCCGGCATGGGTACGCAGCTGCGTCGCCACGTCGACCCCGACGGTGGTGCGGTCTTCGCCTACCACGTATCCAACCCGCGCGAGTACGGCGTCGTCGAGTTCGACGAGGAATTCAACGCCCTCTCGATCGAAGAAAAGCCCGAGAAGCCCAAGTCGAACTACGCGGTTCCCGGCCTGTACTTCTACGACAACGACGTGGTCGACATCGCCCGCAACCTCAAGCCCAGCGCGCGCGGCGAATACGAGATCACAGACGTTAACCGCGCCTACCTCGAGGCCGGCAAGCTCAAGGTTGAGGTCCTCCCGCGCGGCACCGCGTGGCTGGATACCGGCACCTTCGACTCGCTCGCTGACGCCACCGCCTTCGTGCGTACGGTCGAGGCCCGCCAGGGCATGAAGATCGGCGCCCCCGAAGAGGTCGCGTGGCGCATGGGCTTCATCGACGACGAGGGCCTGCGCCAGCGCGCCGAGCCCCTGGTCAAGTCCGGCTACGGAGCCTACCTGCTCGAGCTGCTCAACCGTGAGGACAACTGAGTGTCGCGCCCGAGTGCTAAGTCCCGCCTGCTGATCGTCATTCCCGCGTGGAATGAAGAAGCAGTGCTGGGAGGCGTCCTGGAGTCTGTGAAGGTCGAAAAGCCGTCCTTCGCGGACATCCTGGTCGTGTCTGATGGGTCCACGGACGCTACCGCGCAGATCGCGCGCGACGCCGGCGTGGCCGTGCTCGACCTGCCGATCAACCTGGGGGTCGGCGGCGCCATGCGCGCCGGCTTCCAGTACGCGCGGCGCATGGGCTACGAGTACGCCTGCCAGCTTGACGCGGATGGCCAGCACGACCCCACGGAGATCGAAACGCTCATCGACATGGCGTCGGCCGAGCACGCCGACGTCGTCATTGGGTCGCGTTTCGCCGGCAAGGGTGACTATCAGGCGCGAGGCCCGCGCAAGTGGGCGATGAACCTGTTCTCGTTCATCCTCTCGCGCGTGTGTACGACGAAGCTGACCGACACGACCAGCGGGTTCAAGCTCTACGGCCCGCGCGCCCTGTCGCTCTTCGCTCACAACTACCCGGCAGAGTACCTGGGGGACACGATCGGCGCTCTCGTCATCGCGGCCCGCTCTCACCTGGTCGTGCGTGAGGTCGGCGTGCAGATGCACCCACGCGCCGGCGGCGAGCCGTCGCACAACCCGATCAAGTCGGCGCTCTTCCTGGTGCGAGCCACCCTCGCGCTCGCCGTGGCCCTGACCCGCCCCGGCGAAGAGGTCGCCCCGGCCGCGGAGGAGAACGCATGAGTCCCACGTACGTGCTCGGAGTCGTCTTCGCGTGCATCATCCTGGTGATGGTGTTCGTCAAGATGCGCAACTCGGGAATGAAGGAACGCTACGGCCTGTGGTGGTACTGGATTGCCTTCTGCACGGCGCTGCTCTCCCTCTTCCCGCCGATCCTGAAGTGGACCGCCTTCCAGTTGGGCGTCGTCGTTCCGCTGAACCTGGGATTCTTCGTGGCGGGCGTCGTCCTGCTGCTGCTCTCCCTGCGGTTCTCGGTCGACCTTTCGCGCGGAGATGAGGACCGTCGGCGCCTCACCGAGGAGGCCGCGATCCTGCGCCTCCAGGTCGAGCGCTTGGAGCGCCGCCTCGATGCCCTTGAGGGGCGCGCCTCCTCGTCGGGGCAGCCCACCCCTGAGAAGCCCTCCTCGCGGGGCAAGAAAGGCAAGAAGAAGCGCTGAGGCGGCACGTGTGAGCCGTTGATCGCTTCCATTGACGAGGCCGGGGCCCGTCAGGTTGAACGCCTGACGGGCCCCGGTGTGTCGTTGGGTGCGTCCTGTGGCGGGACGCGGGTGGGTGCGGCGGCGCGCCTGGGCGGGCTGGGCGGTGGCCGCGGCGACAGGGCTGCTTACGGGATGAGCGTCCCGTCGGGGCCCAGGCGCAGGCGCTCGGTTGGTGCTGCCGGATCCACTTCGCCCTCGGCGAGCTTGCGGGCGACGGCCGACGTTGTGCGCGACACGGGCTGCGTCGACGCGCCCGTCTCGGGCTCGTCCTTGGCGGCCGCTGCGGCCCGGTCCCTCCACTTGACCTGGCGAGAGCCGGAGGTGGCACCCCGGGAGGAGTCGGGGGAGGAAACGGAATCGGTCGAGGCGGGGGAGGCCTCGTCGATGGAGACGGACCCCACGGAGGTCGCGTGCGACGGCAGTAGTGGCTCGCCGTCGAGGTCGATGGCCAGGTCGGTGAGCATCGCGCGGGCGTCGTCGACGATGGAGGAGTCCTCGGCGTGTAGGCCGTGGACGAGCCACCGCACGAGCGCAATCTCGCTGAGCAGTTGGGCGCGCGTGAAGACATGCAGGTCGATGGCGCGGCGCTCGTGGCCGTAGGTCTCGCGGAAACGCTCGAGGAACGCGTCCGATGCGCTGGCCTGAATCCACGCGATGTCCAGGGCAGGGTCACCCACGTGCGCGCTGGTCCACCCGCCGATAGCGACGACCGAGCCGCGCTTGACGGACAGGCTGCGTTCCTGAATGTCCCCGTGAATGGGGGCGGAGGGGAAACGCCACAGGGATACGTCCTCCAGGGCGGCCTCCCAGCGGCTCCACAGGGACGGCGGGATCGTGACCTGGCGGGCGGCCTCGTCGAGCAGAGCGAGGTTGCGGTCGCGGCACTCCATCGCCGTGTAGGAGGGCAGGCCGATCGCCGAGAACACGGTTTCCGGCAGGTTGTGCAGGGCCGCGAGCGCGCGCCCGAGCGACGCGGGTAGCAGCGGATCCGTCTCGAGGTCTTGCTCCGTGGGGGCGTGGCCGCCCGGATCGCGGTGCACGTACACGGTCCCTCCGCCGCGGATTTTGGCCTGCCCGGCTAGGCGCGGGACGTCGAAGGGAATGTAGTCGTGCTCGTAGGCCTGGCCGAGGCGGTCGAGGATCCCCGAGGTGGCCTCGAGGGCGGGGCCGGAGACCTCCTCGTGGGGGCAGGTGACGATCCAGCGGTTGCCGCCGACGTCTTCTATGCCGGTGACGGAGGCCAGCTCGTCGGTGTAGGTCGGCGGGCGCAGCGCGCTCACGCGCAACCCGGGCATGGCGGAGGTGGCCAGCGCGGCTAGTTCGAGGGCGCTCTTGTGGCTTGTCATTCTTCGAATGTATCGCGCCTGCGGCCCGGGTGCGCATCCCCGCGCGGGTGGGCGCCCGATTGTGGGACAGCGGTTTGCTCCTTTCCGAATAACCCTGTTACTTTCGACACATTGGCTTTGGCTGTAGCGAGGAGGCTCAGGGATGGAAGCCGTGACACGCGCGCTCGCAGCGCGGGTGCGAGAGGGGTTGGCCGCGGGCGGCATCGATGCCGCGCGTGACCCGAGGGCCGTGCGCGCCCTCATCCACCGCGCCATCGACGCCCACGCCCCCGACATGCTGCCCACCCAGCGCGAGCAGGTCGAAGCGGACCTCATGGACGACATCTGTGGCCTGGGCCCCCTCCAGATCCTCATGGACGACCCCAGCGTGGAGGAAATCTGGATCAACTCGGCGTCGCGCGTGTTCGTGGCCCGAGGCGGCGTCGCCGAGCTGACGAGCCTCATCCTCACCGACGAGGACGTGCGCACACTCGTGGAGCGGATGCTGCACCATTCGGGTCGCCGCCTCGACCTGTCCAGCCCCTTCGTGGATGCCATGCTGGCCGGGGGAGAGCGCCTCCACGTCGTCATCCCGCCGGTGACCGGCCAGTCCTGGAGCGTCAACATCCGCAAGCACATCCAGCGCGCCCGCACCCTGGACGATCTGGTGGCCGTCGACATGGTGCCCCCGCCGATGCGCGACTTCCTGGCCGCCGCCGTGTGCGTGGGGCTGTCCGTCCTCGTCTCGGGCGGCACACAGGCGGGCAAGACGACGCTGTTGCGCGCTCTCGCCGGGGAGCTGCCGCGTTCGCGGCGCGTCATCTCCTGCGAGGAGGTCTTCGAGCTGGGCCTGGCGAACTGGGATCACGTCGCCATGCAGACTCGCCCGGCGGCCGCCGAGGGCACGGGCGAGATCACGCTGCGCGACCTCGTACGCGAATCCCTGCGTATGCGCCCCGAATATCTGATCGTCGGAGAGGTCCGAGGCCCCGAAGCCCTCGACCTCCTCGTGGCCCTCAACGCGGGGGTGCCCGGCATGGCGACCGTGCACGCGAACTCGGCGCGCGAGGCCCTCGACAAGCTCTCGATCCTGCCCCTCCTGGCGGGCGAAAACGTGACGACGGGATTCGTGACCCCGACCCTGGCCTCGTCCATCGACCTTGTGTGTCACGTCGAGCGAAGCCGGGAGGGCAGCCGCTTCGTCGCCGAGGTCCTGGCCGTGCCTGGACGAGTCGAGGGCAACCGGATCGAGACGGCCACGCTCTTCACCTTCGACGGGCGCAGGTGTGAACGAGGCGCGGGGAGTCTGGACCTGCACGATCGTTTCGCCGCGGCGGGCTTCGACCTGTCCTCGCTCTTGGAATGGGGGCCGCTGTGATCGAGCTCGTGTGCGGACTCGTCTTCGGCATCGGCCTGGTCCTGGCCCTGTCCCCGTGGTTCACACCCCCGCGCACCTCTGCGCCCTGGAGGCCGGGCAAGCGCCTGCGCGAGGACGTCGCCCGCGCCCGCGTCCCAGGGCTGAGCGCCGCACGCCTCGTCGTGCTCAGCCTGATCCTCGGCGCGATCGTCGCGCTCGTCGTCCTGGCTGTCACGGGGGCCTGGCCGGTCGCCCTGATCGTCTCGGTGGGCGTGGCTTTCCTGCCATACGCCTGGGTCGTCTCCCGCGTCGCCGCGCGCGCCAAGACAGTGCGGGCCGCATGGCCCGAAGTCATCGACGCGATGGTCTCCGGCGTACGTGCCGGAACCTCGCTGCCTCAAGTCCTGTGCGACCTCGCCGACGAGGGACCCGCGCCCGTGCGCTTCGCCTTCGAGGCGTTCTCGCGCGACTACAGTGCCAACGGGCGTTTCGCCTCCGCCTTGGATCGTATGAAAGACGAGGTGGCGGACCCCGTCGCCGACCGCATCGTCGAGGCCCTGCGCGTCGCCCGATCTGTCGGCGGCGCCGACCTGACACGCCTGCTTCAAGACCTCGCCACCCTCCTGCGCGAGGACGCGCGCGTGCGCGGGGAACTCGAAGCACGCCAATCCTGGACCGTCGGCGCCGCACGCCTGGGCCTGGCCGCCCCGTGGGCCGTCCTCCTCTTGCTCTCCGGAGGCGGCGCGAGCGCCAACGTCTGGAACTCTCCCGGAGGCATCGCCGTCCTGTGCGCCGGCGCGGGCGTGTGCGTCATCGCCTACCTGGCGATGAAAGCTATCGGGCGACTCAGCTCCGATCCGAGAAACCTGGGAGGGACGCGATGAATCCCTGGTACTTCCACGCGCTCGACGTCTGTGCCGCAATCCTCGCCGTCGCCGGCATCACCCTCATCGTGCGGGCCATGCGCGCACGCCGCCTGACCTTCGCCGAGCGCGTCGCCCAGGGCCGCGTCCTCGACGAGGCGCCACCCCAGCTCACCCAATGGGCCCGGCGCGTGGGGGGCCTCGGCCCTGGACTCCCTGGGATCGACCCGCGAATCCGTCGCCCGCAGGCTCATCCTGGCGGGAAAAGCAGCCCGAGATCTCCGTCTTCCGCCTGCGCCAAGCCTGCGCCGGTATCGCGGGAATGATCGGGGCCTGCCTGGCCCTCACCGCCCGGCCAGCGGCCTCCCTGCGAGCCTCGATCATCCCACTCATCGTCTGCGCGCTTCTCGGCACGCTCCTGGGCATCGCCGCCATGGACCGCCTTCTCACCCTGCGAGCCACCCGCCGCCAGCGCGCCATCGACGCCGCCGTCCCCGACTGCGCCGAGCTACTGGCCCTCGCCGTCGCCGCGGGCGAATCGATCCCCGCCGCCATCGAGAGAGTCGCCGGCTGCGCGGGCGGGCCCCTCGGTGCCGAGTTGGCGCTCGCGGCCGGTCATATCCGCAACGGCATGCCTTCCGTGCGAGCCCTTGCTGACATGGTCGAACGTACCGACTCCCCGGCGCTGACGCGGCTTTCTCGCACGCTGACGACGGCGATCGAGCGCGGCTCACCCCTGGCCTCGGTCCTGCATGACCAGGCCCGCGATCAGCGCGAACGCTCGCTGGCGGCCCTCATGGAGGAGGGCGGGCGCCGCGAAATCGCGATGCTGTTGCCCGTCGTCTTTCTCATCTTGCCGGTCACCGTCATATTCGCCCTGTACCCGGGCCTGATCGCTCTGGACTTCACACCGTGAGACACATTGACAAGAAAGGAACACACATGAAGAAGTGGTTGCGGCGGCGCCCGCCCCTGGGGGAGCGTGGGGATGTGCCCGGATGGGTGCTGATCACCCTCATGACGGCGGCCCTCGTCGTCCTCATCTGGGGCGTTGCGTCGGATCGTCTGGTGGAAATCTTCAATCGGGCGATGGATTCCGTTGCGGGGATTTAGCGGCGACGAACGCGGCTCCGAGGTGGTCTCCACGGTCCTCGTCCAGGGCCTCGTCGTCCTGGTGATCCTCCTGCTCATTCAGCTCGCCTTCGCCTCGCACGTGCGCACGATGAGCGTGAGCGCGGCGTCGGAGGGCGCGCGCCGGGGCGGCTTGCTGGGAGGCGACGAGCAGGAAGCGGTCGCGCGCACGAGCGAGCTCCTCGATTCGCTCGTGGGCGCGTCGCGGGATCGCGAGATTTCGGTGACCCGCGAGTCCGACGCGGGCACGGACATTCTCGTCGTCACCGTGCGCACGCGCCTGCCGCTCGTAGGCGGTCTCGGTCCGCGCTGGCTGACCGTGCGCGGGCGCAGCCTTGTGGAGGGGCCATGAGCGAGCGCGGCGATGCCACCGTCGAGTTCCTCGGCATCTTGGTGGTCCTGGTCATTCCTGTCCTGTACATTGTGCTGGCGGTCGGACACGTGAGCGCGGGCGCGATGGCGGCGGACGCGGGTGCGCGCGAGGCAGCGCGGATCCTCGCCGAGGACGTCGAGCGTCAGGGGGACGCGGAGCACGCGGTGTCCCTCATCGTCGAGGATTTCGGGGTGGAGACCCAGCCCGTTGTGTCCTCCTCGTGTCAGGCGTGCGACTCCGCTGAGGCGATGATCGAGGTCCGGGTGTCGGTGCGCGTGCCCCTGCCCTTCCTGCCCGCCTGGCTGGGCCCGGTCGGCATGGACGTGTCCTCCAGCGCGAACGCTCCCCTTCGGGAGGTGGTCGCCGGTGGATGAGGAGGGGCGAATCGGGATCCTCATGTGCGCGGGCTGCGCCTTCGTGTGCCTGATTCTCTACGTGACCATCGCGCTCACGCAGGTGGCGATGCAGGACCGGCGTCTGGTCTCGTGCGCGGACGCGCTGGCCGGTGCCGGGGTGGGCGGCGCGTCGTCGACATCGGTCCTGGTGGGCCAATCCTCGGACATTGACGAGGCAGAGGTTGCCTTTCGGGTCGAGGCTGCGCTGGGTGCCATGGCAGCGTCGACCTGCCGGGTGGGGGAAGGGGTCGAAGTCACCTCCGTGAGCGTTGAGGGAGAGGAAATCGAGGTCTCAGTCAGGGCCCGGCCTCGCGTCTCGCTGGTGCCCCCGGCGCTGCATGGAGTGGTCATCCCCGAGCTCGAAAGAACGTCGAGTGCGCGCATGAGACCGCTTTGATCTGTGCCAAAAAGGTGTTATGCGCGACGGTCACATCGTGGGACGCCCACTGAATCGCTGGTAAACGAATCGTAAACTCAAAGCCATGAGCAGCTTTGATACATCGCGACTTAACCCTGCGCTGGCTTCCGTTTTCGAATCTGTCCAGCGCCGTGACCCCGCCCAGGCCGAGTTCCACCAGGCCGTCTACGAGGTCCTCCTGACGATCGCCCCGCTGGCTGAGCGTCACCCCGAGTACGCCGACCTGGCCATCATCGACCGCATCGTCGAGCCCGAGCGCCAGATCCAGTTCCGCGTCCCGTGGGCCGACGACAAGGGCAACATCCACGTGAACCGCGGCTTCCGCGTCGAGTACAACTCCGCACTCGGCCCCTACAAGGGTGGCCTGCGCTTCCATCCCTCCGTCAACCTCTCCATCATCAAGTTCCTCGGCTTCGAGCAGATCTTCAAGAACGCCCTGACCGGCCTGCCCATGGGCGGCGGCAAGGGCGGCGCGGACTTCGACCCCAAGGGCAAGTCCGATGCCGAGGTCATGCGTTTTTGCCAGTCCTTCATGACTGAGCTCTCCCGCCACATCGGCCCCGACACCGACGTGCCCGCCGGTGACATCGGCGTGGGCGGGCGCGAAATCGGCTACATGTTCGGCCAGTACAAGCGCCTCAAGAACCGCTTCGACGCCGGCGTCCTGACCGGCAAGGGCCTGTCCTGGGGCGGCTCCTACGTGCGCACCGAGGCCACCGGCTACGGCCTGGTCTACTTCGCCGCCGAGATGCTGGCCGCGAAGGGAACCAGCTTCGACGGTAAGCGCGTCGTGGTCTCCGGTTCGGGTAACGTCGCGATCTACGCGACCGAGAAGGCCCAGCAGCTGGGCGCGACCGTCGTGGCCGTGTCCGACTCCTCCGGCTACGTCGTGGACGAGGCCGGCATCGACGTTGCGCTGCTCAAGGACGTCAAGGAGGTGCGTCGTGGACGCGTCTCCGATTACGCCGCCGAGCGCTCCAGCGCCACCTTCGTGGCCGACGGCTCCATCTGGGACGTTCCCTGTGACGTCGCCCTGCCGTGTGCCACCCAGAACGAGCTGCCGCTGTCCGGCGTTCAGAGCCTCATCAAGAACGGCGTCCAGCTGGTCGCCGAGGGCGCGAACATGCCCACGACCCCCGAGGCGATCGAGGCTCTGCAGGCCGCTGGCGTTGCCTACGCCCCCGGCAAGGCCTCCAACGCGGGTGGCGTGGCCACCTCCGGCCTCGAGATGCAGCAGAACTCCGGCCGTACCCAGTGGCCCTTCGAGGAGACCGACGCGAAGCTCCACCAGATCATGGTCGACATCCATGCCAACACTGTCGCCACCGCCGAGGAATACGGCGTGGCCGGCGACTACGTGGCCGGCGCGAACCTGGCGGGCTTCCGCAAGGTGGCCGACGCGATGGTCGCGATGGGTCTGATCTGATCCGATCCTGTTGTGGTGCCCCGGCGTCCTGCGCGACGCCGGGGCACCACCGTCTCGCGGGGGCAAGGGCCGCGAGAGTCTGCGTAACGCCCGACACCGGGGGCCCTCGCGTCCATGCGCGGGGCATGAATCGGCTACCCTGTGTGTGTGGCCATTGAATTTTCTGAAGAGATCCCCTCCCTGCGCACCACGATGGAGAACATCCTCGCGGTCGTGCAGCCGGACAAGCTGCGTGAGCAGATCGCCGAGCTGAACGAGAAGGCAGCTGCCCCCGACCTGTGGGATGACCCCAGCGCCGCCCAGGCCGTCACGAGCGCGCTGAGCCACCGCCAGAGCGAGCTTGACCGCGTCACGCAGATGAGCGAACGCATCGACGACCTTGAGGCCATGGTGGAGATGGCCGCTGAGGATCCCGACGAGGGTGCCGACATCCTGGCCGAGGCCGAGGCTGACCTGGAGCAGCTGCGCAAGGACCTGGGCGACCTGGAGATCCGTACCCTCCTGGACGGCGAGTACGACGAGCGCAACGCCGTCATCACGATCCGAAGCGGTGCGGGCGGCGTGGACGCCGCCGACTTTGCTGAGATCCTCCTGCGCATGTACCTGCGCTGGGCGGAGCGTCACGGCTACCCGACCAAGGTCATGGACACCTCCTACGCGGAAGAAGCCGGCCTGAAGTCGGCGACCTTCGAGGTTCAGGCCCCCTACGCCTACGGTACGCTCTCCGTCGAGGCTGGCACCCACCGCCTCGTGCGCATCAGCCCCTTCGACAACCAGGGCCGACGCCAGACGTCCTTCGCGGCCGTCGAGGTTATCCCCCTCATCGAGACGACCGACCACATCGAGATCCCCGAATCCGAGCTCAAGGTTGACGTCTTCCGCTCCTCGGGCCCCGGCGGCCAGTCCGTCAACACGACCGACTCGGCCGTGCGTATGACCCACATTCCCACGGGCATCGTCGTGTCCATGCAGGATGAGAAGTCCCAGATCCAGAACCGCGCGGCCGCCCTGCGAGTCCTGCAGTCCCGCCTCCTCGTGCTGCGCCACGAGGAAGAGCAGGCGAAGAAGAAGGAGCTCGCCGGCGACGTCAAGGCCTCGTGGGGCGACCAGATGCGCTCCTACGTCCTCCAGCCGTATCAGATGGTCAAGGACCTGCGCACCGAGTTCGAGTCCGGCAACCCCCAGTCCGTGTTTGACGGAGACATTGACGGCTTCATCAACGCCGGTATCCGCTGGCGCAAGAACGAGAAGAACGCCGCCCAGGACTAAGCGCACGCGTCTCACTTTTCCCGGCCCCGGCCTCGTCGATTCATGAACGAGGCCGGGCCGCGCGTATATCCAAGCCCTCCCGGGTGCAGGGTTGATTGCCACACCGCCGGTTTTCCGCGTGTCGCACCCGGGTCGTGACCCCATCGTTACCTAATCTGGCAGAGACTATTGACCCCGATCGGACGGTCCCATGATTCGTTTTGATGATGTCACCATGGTGTACACGCCAGGTGCCCAGCCCGCGCTGGACCACGTCTCGCTGGAGGTGGAACGCGAAGAATTCGTGTTCCTCGTCGGCAAGTCGGGTTCCGGCAAGTCCACCTTCCTCCAGCTCGTCATGCGCGAGATGAAAGCAACGAGCGGCAAGGTGTGGGTGCTCGGCAAGGACGTATCCAAGCTGTCCACCTGGGCAGTGCCGAAACTGCGCCGTCAGATTGGCACGGTTTTCCAGGACTTCCGCCTGCTGCCCTCCAAGACCGTCTACGAGAACGTCGCGCTGGCCATGCAGTGATCGGTAAGCCCCGCCACGCCATCGAGACCTCCGTCCCCGACGCCCTGGACCTCGTGGGCCTGTCGGGCAAGGAATCGCGCCTGCCGCACGAACTGTCCGGCGGCGAGGAACAGCGCGTGGCCATCGCCCGCGCCATGGTCAACCGTCCCGAGCTGCTGCTCGCGGACGAACCCACCGGCAACCTCGACCCTGAGACGTCGCTGGGCATCATGCGCCTGCTCGACCGAATCAACCGCACGGGCACCACCGTCGTCATGGCGACCCACGACGCCACCATTGTTAACCAGATGCGCAAGCGCGTCATCGAGCTCGAGGCCGGCGACGTCATCCGCGACCAGAACCGCGGCGTCTACGGGGCCGGGAGGTAAAGGTAGTGAAGCTTCGTTTTATTTTCTCCGAGGTCGGCAAGGGCCTGTCACGCAACCGCGTGATGAGCGTCGCCGTCATCCTCGTGACCTTCGTGTCGCTCCTCTTCGTGGGTATCGCCGGCCTGACCCAGATGCAGGTCTCCAAGATGAAGTCGGAGTGGTACGACAAGATCGAGGTCACCATCTACATGTGCGCGATCAACGACGCCGCCCCCAACTGCAACTCAGTCGAGGCGACCGAAGAACAGATCGACGCCGTGCGCACCAAGCTGGCCTCCTCCGAAATGACGCCCTACGTGGCAACCGTCTACGAGGAGACCAAGGAAGAGGCCTACGAGAACTTCAAGCGCCTCAACGGTAACGACGCACTGACCCAGTGGACCACTCCGGACATGCTCCAGTTCGCGTTCCGCATCAAGCTGGTCAATCCCGAGCAGTACTCGGTGGTCAAGGAGGAGTTCTCCGGCACCGCTGGCGTGTCCGAGGTGCGCGACCAGCGTGAGGTCGTCGAACCGCTGTTCCGCGTGCTGGGCGCCGCCCGAACGGCCGCCCTGGGCCTCGGCGCGATCATGGTCGTCGCGGCGATCCTGCTGATCTCCACGACGATCCGCCTGAGCGCCATGAGCCGCGAGCAGGAAACCCAGATCATGCGCTACGTGGGCGCCTCGAACCTGTTTATCCAGGCCCCCTTCATGATCGAGGGCGCGCTGGCCGCACTGGTGGGCGCAGCCTTCGCGATCGGCACCCTGTTCGCGGGCGTGCACTTCGTCGTCCAGGGGTGGATGGCACCCGCCTTCAAGTGGACGAACTTTATCGGTATGAGCGAGGTGGCGATCATGACGCCGATCCTCGTCCTGGCCGCGGTGGCGCTGGCGGTTATCGCCTCCATGTTCTCGCTGGCAAAGTACACGAAGGCGTGAGTCGCATGTTTTCTCTTCATCGTCGTCCCCGCCGCGGCTTCGTCCGAGCGGGCGCCCTGGTCCTCGCGTTCGCCTCGTTCGTCGCGATGAGCCAGACGTTGCCCGCACGGGCGGACGACGACCGCGACGCCGCCGCTGATGCGGTGGCTAACGCGCAGGCGACCGTCGATGCTCTCCAGTCTCAGCTCGAAGGCATCGACGCGTCGCTGGCGCAGGTCTTTATCGACCTGCAAAACCTCAACGCCCAGATTCCGACGCGCAGACCGCCTACGACAACGCCGTGGCCGACTACGACAAGAAGACGCGCGAACATACGACGGTCCTGGGCGAGCTGAACGCCGCGAAGGGCGAACAGACCCGTATCGACGATTCGCTGACCGACGCGAACACGCAGGCCGACGACTCCCAGCGGGCAATCGGCGACCTGGTTCGCCGCAAGTACCGCGACGGCAACGTTGACCCGGTCGCCGTCGCCCTGACGTCCGGCGGTACCGAGTCCATCACGGAGCGGGCAGCGGTCGCCGACATGGCGCTGCGCACCGAAAGCCAGACCATGACCTCGGCGCTGGACGTCTCCTCCTCCCAGCGCACGCAGTCCACGCGCCAGGGCGCGATCACGGATCGTATATCCGACCTCGAGGCCAAGGCCGCGCAGGCGGGAAAAGGACGCGAAAACCGCGAAGGACGACGCCGACGCCAAGCTCACGGACCTCAATACGCTCAAGGATCAGGCCTCCGCGAAGCAGGCCGAGTGGGACGCGCAGAAGGGCGACGTGCAGGCCTCGCTCGACCAGGCTGAGGCCGACTACCAGGCGCGCAGCGATGAGCTGGCGGCCATCGACGCGGCGAACCAGGCCACGGGCGTGTCCTACACGTCCTCCTCGGGCTTCCGTAACCCCCTCGACATCCCCATCGTGGTGACCAGTCCCTTCGGTATGCGCTACCACCCGGTGCTGGGTTACATGAAGGGCCACTCGGGCACGGACATGGCGGCCGACTGCGGCACCATCATTCGCGCGGTCGCCTCCGGCTACGTCAGCGCCGTCTCCGCGGACGTGTCGGCGGGCAACTACGTGGATGTCAACCACGGCATCGTCGGCGGCAACTCCGTCATCACGGAATACCTGCACATGCAGGCCCAGTACGTCTCTCCCGGACAGTACGTGAACGCGGGCGACGCTCTGGGTGAAGTCGGCTCGACCGGCTACGCGACGGGCTGCCACCTGCATTTCGGTGTTCGTGAGAACGGAAACTACGTTGAACCGATGGATTATTTGTAATCCGCGTTAGGATTGACCCTTGTAGCGTTTTCGCTGCGGGGGTCTTTCCTGTCAGAGCAGGAATACGAATGTGGAGGGAGGCAGGTCATGCCCAAGGAATGGAAGAAGCCCAAGCCCACGGAGGGGCAGCGCGCCAAGGCTGCCTCCGACGCGAAGAAGACGATCGCCCGTAACAAGAAGGCTCGCCACGACTACACGATTGAGGACACGTGGGAGGCCGGCCTGGCCCTCATGGGTACCGAGGTGAAGGCGCTGCGCATGGGCCGCGCCTCGCTCGTGGATGCGTGGGTGGAGATCAACGGGGGCGAGGCGTGGCTGTACGGCGCCAATATCCCCCCTGTATTCGCAGGGCTCGTGGACGAACCACGCGCCCACGCGCAAGCGTAAGTTGCTGCTGCACCGCGCGGAGATTAATCGCATGCAGGACCGCGTGGCCGCGAAGGGCTACACGATCGTGCCCCTGGAGCTGTACTTCATCGGGGGCCGCGTCAAGGTTGAAATCGCCCTGGCTAAGGGCAAGCAGGAATGGGATAAGCGCCAGGCCCTGCGCGAGAAGCAGGATCAGCGCGAGGCCGAGCGCGCGATGCGCCGCTACGTGAAGCAGGCCCGCCGGTAAGGGAAAGAAGGCGATTACGTGCGAGGTTCCATCAGGATTTTTCGTCGTGATCTTCTGAGGCTGGTGCGTGTTCCGGCCGCGTGGATTGTCATCATCGGTATGGCGTTCGTGCCCGCGCTCTACGCGTGGTTCAACATCGCGGGATTCTGGGATCCCTATGCCAATACGTCGCAGATTCGCGTGGCCGTAGCCAACGAGGACGAGGGCGCGACGAAGGACAGTCTAGGCACCATTAACGTTGGTGCAATGCTGGCGACACAGCTGAAACAAAACGATCAGCTGGGATGGCACCTCGTGAGTGCGGACGAGGCCCTGGCTGAGGTCGAGCGCGGTGATTCCTATGCCGCTTTCATTATCCCGGCTTCGTTCTCTTCCGATCTGACTGGCATTGTTGACGGTACGTACGTCAAGCCGAACATCCAGTACTACGTCAACGAGAAGAACAACGCGGTGGCTCCGAAGATCACGGGGGCGGGCGCGACGGCGTTGGATCGGCAGATCAACGCGACGTTCGTGTCCACCGTCGCAAAGGTTCTGTCCGAGAAGGCGTCCGAGGCCGGAGTGAGCATCGCGGATCAGGCTGACACTGCGCGTGCAGACGTGGTGACATCGCTCGGGGAGGCATCGACGAAGGTACAGAACGCGTCGGACACCCTGTCCGGGATGAGCGAGACGATTGACTCCGCGAAGGATTCCGTGGCCTCGGCTCGTACGACGCTGGGGGAGCTCGATACCGCGGCCGACGACCTGTCGACATCGCTGGACACGGCCGACGCGCTGGTGACCGACGCTCGCACCTCGCTGGCTGATTTTTCCGCCGACATGGGGTCGGTTCTGGATGGTCTATCGACCAATACGTCGGATGCGCTCGCCGGCCTGTCGACCGACGCGGGCAGCCTCGACGGGGCCGTGCAGGGCGCAACGGGCAGGCTCGACGGCCTGCTTGTGGAGGGCAACTCGATCAACACGACGGTCGGTACGGTCCTCAGTGACCTGGACACGGCGGGGGTGGGGAATCTTCCTGGCGTGGGCACCGCCTTGACGGATCTGACGAACAACAACACGTCGCTGTCGACCGCGATCAGCGACCTGACGACGCTGAACACGGACCTGTCCGCGTCCTCGACGTCTATTTCCACGGCTCTGTCCTCCGCGTCGACCGCTGCCAACTCCGTGCAGACGGCCGTGTCGAACGCGCGAACGGGCGTGAGCGGCCAGGTTCCTACACTCTCGACGGCCATCGACGATTTTTCGAGCGCCTCCTCATCGATGCGTTCCTCGCTCGACACCCTGCGCAGCCAACGCGACGATGTGTCGATGCTGCTCGACCAGTTGGATTCGCTGCTCGATGATACGAAGAGCGCCACGTCGAATAGCGCCACTAACGCGGACGCGATTAAGACGGACCTGGATACTGTCTCGACGGATATCTCGTCGATCGCGTCGTCGAACACGTTGCGTGACCTGGCAACATCGCTGGGGACCAACGCAGAATCGGTCGCCTCCTTCATGGCCTCGCCGACCTCGATCCAGACGCAGACGGTGTTCCCAGTCGCCGCCTACGGGTCGGCTATGGCACCCCTGTTCACGAACCTGGCGCTGTGGATCGGCGCGTTTTCGCTCGTCCTTCTGCTCAAGCTCGACGTGGATGAAGAGGAGATCGGCCCGACTTCCTCGGCTGCTAAGTACATGGGCAGGTGGATGCTGCTGGCATTCTTCGGCATCATCCAGGCGCTTGTCGTGTCGATCGGTGTTCTCGTGATCGGCGTGCAGACCGTGTCGCGCCCAGCGTTCGTGGGGACGTCGATGATCATCTCGCTGGTCTACGTCTCGATCGTCTACATGCTCGCGACGTGCTTCCAGCACATCGGCAAGGGGCTGTGCGTCATCATCATGGTCGTGCAGATTCCCGGCTCCGCCGGCCTGTACCCGATCGAGATGCTGCCGTCCTTCTTCCGCTTCCTGCACCCGCTGTTCCCCTTCACCTACGGCATTAACGCGATGCGTGAGACGGTCGCAGGCTTCTACCGGCATGAGTACTTCTCGGCACTGGGGGCGCTCGGCATTCACACGCTGCTCGCATTCGTCATTGGGCTGGCGCTGCGCCCCTTCCTGGTGAACCTGAACGCGATGATCACGCGGGATTTGTCGTCCTCGGGCCTGTTCTTGGCCGAGGCGACGCGCGTTCCCTCCAGCCGCTATCGCCTCACCCAGATCGTTGCGGCGCTGGCCGATCATGAAGGTTTCCAGCGGTCGGTGTCCGCGCGTGCTGCCCGCTTCGAGCGCCGCTACCCGCGCATCAGGCGTGGCGCCATTGTGCTAGGTGTTCTCGTGCCCGCGGCTCTCGCTGTTCTGTCGGTCACGAATGCCGCCGAAGTGCCGGTTGTGCTGGGTGCGTGGATCGTGTGGGTCCTGGCCGTCATCATGTTCCTGATCGGCTTGCAGTACCTGCGCGAGGCGCTCGAGCGTCAGCAGCTGCTCGGTGCCATGGACGAGAGCGATGTGCGTTCGCTGCTGACCCGCCGCATCAAGGGTGCCCGCTCGCGTATCGCGCTCGGCGCAGCTGCCGTGAGTGCGTCGATTTCCTCTGCCCTGGCGGCGTCCCTCGCACAGTACGACTCCGAGCACGGCAGTGATGTGAGTGAGGAGCCCGAGGACGAGGCCTGCCCGGACTCCGCCGACACCGCCCCCTCCGCGCAGGGGAAGGCGACCGCCGAGGCCGACCCCGGCCTCGCGGATGAGAACAAGTCAGCGGAGGGAGCCGAGATCCCCGAGACCGACCCCGGCCTCGGCGATGAAGCGGATGCCGAGTGTCCCCAGGACGAGGAGGGCGCGAAGTGAGAACCATGTGGGCTATCTACCGCGCGGACCTGCGCCGCGCGCGTCGCTCCCTGATTGCCGTCGTCGTGACCTTTGGACTGATCGTCATCCCCTCGCTGTTTACGTGGTTCAACGTTGCGGCGTCCTGGGATCCCTTCGGCAACACGCGTTCCCTGCGCATCGCTATCGCGAACACGGATGTGGGCTACAAGTCTGATCTAGTGCCTCTGCACATCAACATCGGTGACCAGGTCGTCTCCGCGCTGCGAAAGAACGACAACTTTGACTGGGTGATTGCCGCGGAGGACGAGGCCATCGAAGGGACACGCTCCGGCGACTATTACGCGGCCATCGTCATCCCCGAGGAGTTCTCGAAGGATATGCTGACCTTCTTTGACGGCGAGGTGTCTAGCGCCCCCATGACCTACTACGTCAACGAGAAGAAGAACGGCATTAGCCCCAAGCTCGCTGGCCAGGGCGCTGAGGCCGTCAGTGCGCAGGTGAACCAGACTTTCGCGCAAACCCTGGCTGAGGTTGCGCTGGATACGGCCTCATCGATGGGGGACGCACTGTCCTCGACGACCGCAACGGGGGCCGTCACCAAGCTCGATAACCGCGTGCAGTTGGTGGCTATGCGCCTGCGGACCGCCGCCGACAGCGCGGATGCGTACGCTGCGTTGGCCAGCTCTTCGCTGACTCTCATCGATTCGACGACCACACTCGTGTCCGGCGTGGGGGCCGCGAAATCTTCCGCGCAGTCAGCTGTCGGCAGCGCCGACTCCGGGGTAACCGGTCTGACCGCTGCAGCCACGGGAGCGATTGCCTCTGTCTCGAGCGCCATCGACTCATCCAAGACAGAGCTGGACACGCTGTCCACCTCCGTGGAGAACGTGTATTCCACGGCGTCAACCAGTACAGCCGATGCCTCCGCGTCGCTGCGGTCGCAGGCGGGAGTCTTGGACTCGCACGCGACCACGTACGACGACATCAAAAAGACGCTCAAAGACATGCCAGGTTCTCCCGTATCCCAGTCCTCCCTGGATACGCTGCAAAGCACAGCCGACCGGCTGCGCACCCTGGCGACCAATCTGCGCGACGCGGCGACCGACCTCGACACGAAGACCTCGAACGCGCAAACCAATCACGACAACATCACCGCGCTGATTGCCGACGCGCACCAGGCCGTCGACGACCTGTCCGCAGACTACGACAACGATCTGAAGCCGAAACTCGACTCACTGGCATCGACCCTGTCGTCGGCCCAGAGTTCTCTGTCGTCTGCGCGCTCCAGCTTGTCCTCCTCGACGTCCACTGCCTCGGACGGCAGCGACAGTGCGCGCGAGAAGCTCACGAGCTTGCGTGACAGTTTGACCTCTGCGGCAACGGATATGCGAGATTCTGCCGGCAAGATGGACTCGCTGCACAATTCCATCAAGGAAGCGCAGGACAGCGGCGATCTGACGACCCTGAAGGACGTCATCGGGAATAATCCCGAGGCGTTGGCCACGGCCATCGCCGCCCCCGTCGGCGTCGATACGATCCCCGTCTATCCGGTGGCGAACTTCGGCTCTCAGATGGCACCCATGTATACGATCCTGGCTCTGTGGGTGGGGTCCGTTCTCATGGTTGTGTCCATCCGCTCCGACGTGACTGACGAGAATGTCGCTGATGGCCTGGCCGAGGATGATCCGCTGCGCGCGACGTTGACCGCTTCGCCGATCCGCCTGTCTGCCGGGTACCTGGGGCGCTACCTGATTTTCGGGACGGTGGCGCTCGCCCAGGCGACTCTGCTGGGGCTGGGTGACCTGTATTTCCTGAAGGTTCAACACAACCACCCCCTGGAGTTCATGGGCACCCTGTGGCTGACGGCTGTGGTGTTCTCGTTCTTGATGTACACGCTGATCGCGACGTTCGGGAATGCGGGCAAGGCCCTGGGTGTGCTCTTGCTGGTCTTACAGATCTCGGGAGCCGGAGGAGCGTTCCCGCTGGCAATTTTGCCGCCCTTCTTCTCGTCTGTGTCCCCGTTCCTGCCGGCCACCCACGCGATCACGGCGCTTCGTGCGTCGATCGCCGGATACTCGGGGCACGAGTATGCGGGCGCCATGTGGTTCCTCGCTTCCTTCATCCTGTTCGCCGCGTTCCTGGGGCTGGCGTTGCGCCCATTACTGGTGCGCGGCAATCGGCGGATGGTGGCCAAGCTGGAGTCCACGAAGCTCCTGTAGGACAGCGGTGCTCGTAGGGACGAGGCCTGCGCGTGTTCGCGGGGGCCTCTTTCCTCGTGCGATGGGTTTTCTGTCTTGACGGCGTACGTGGGACGGTTGTATGCTGATGTGTCCGACGGTCTGCGGTAACGCTGGGCGTCGGGGAGTTGAAAACTCAAGAGGGGATGATCGGTTTCGACAGTGGTCGTCGATCGAAGTGAAGCGAGCCGAGAATGTACGCTCAACTCGTAAACGATGCGTGCAAACCAATAGGTGCCGAACAGAATCGCACCGACTACGTTCTCGCTGCCTGATATCGCAGCCTGAACCTTTAGTCCGTCAGCCCGGGAGTTGCTTCCGGCCCGGTGTCTGGCGTCGTCTAGGGAGCCACTGGGAGTCGCCCATGTTGGTGGGGCGCCTCCGACACTCAATCAACTGAGCCCATCCGGCGGTGAGTCTACGCAATGCCGGGGGCCGAGAAATAAAACCGTAGACTGCGCTCGGAGAAGAATTCGGGGCCGGCTATTGGACGGGGGTTCGATTCCCCCCATCTCCACCCATCTCAAGCCCCGGGTTTCCGTTGGAAACCCGGGGTTTCTGTATCCGTATGCGTACTGGGGTGAACTCACATGTAGGGCGATCCTTGTTTTGGGGTATTGTTCGTGAGTCGCTGGCGGGTACTAGTCGCCGTCTTCGCATGGTGTGTGCTGCGTTACTGCTTAGCATTGGCTTGCGGTCTTGTCTCCTACTTCTCTGTCCACGAGGAGTTGATATTGCCTGGTGGCTTAAACAGGCTCTTCCGAGTTGAGTGTGGGTGACCGGGTGTTGGTCGGGGGTTGCGGGTAGAGGTCGAGGTCCTTGATGATGAGCGGACTTCTACCCCCGCTGTCGTCAAGGACCTCGACAATGTCTCACCCTACCTGCTGCTGCTCCGTGTCGCTTGATCGTTGTGATCGGTGTGATCTGCTCGTCGGTTTGGAGGGCTTCCATCTGATGAGCGTGGCTCGCACCCCAGATGCTCTGGTACTTGATGTTGAGTCGTGCAACCAGCTGGCGGGGTGCCCGGGTTGTGGGGTGATCGCTCAAGGCCACGGGCGCGTGGTGGTGGAGGTGATCGACGCGCCCTGGGCCGGGGTCCCGGTGCGGATCCGATGGCATAAGCGACGCTGGATATGCCGCGAACACGCCTGCCAGATCGCGACCTTTATCGAGCAGAACCACTCGGTGTGCGCACCCCGGGCGCGTTTGGGTGTGCGGGCGATCCGCTGGGCGATCCGACAGTTGCGCTTCGAGGGAGCCACCATCGCAGGATTGGCTCGACAACTGGCAACCACGTGGAATACCGTGTGGTCCCATATCAAGCCGTGTCTGCAGCCGCATCTGATGACCCCGCCCGTTTCGCAGGGGTTCGGGTGCTGGGGGTTGATGAGCATGTGTGGCATCACCAGGACCGACGCCGACGGGGCCCACGTGAGCTCACCGGCATCGTGGACCTGACACGCGGGGAGGATCACCCCACGGCCCGCTTGTTGGACCTGGTCCCGGGAAGGTCTGGCACCGTGTACAAGAACTGGCTAGAAGAGCGCGGCGAAGACTTCCGTGCGGGGGTGCGAATCGCGACGCTGGACCCCTTCCAGGGATACAAGAACGCCATCGACGATCAACTCCAAGACGCCACCAGCGTCCTCGATGCCTTCCATATCGTCAAGCTCGCTGGCGACGCTCTCGATGAGGTGCGTCGCCGCGTCCAGCAAGACACCCTGGGTCACCGCGGGCGCAAGGGGGATCCCCTCTATCAGATCCGGCTTCTTTTGCGCGCCTCGCGTGATCGGCTCACGAAGCGTCAAAAGGAACGCCTCCGTGAGGCCTTCGTGGCAGATGAGGCGCATATCAGTGTTGAAGTCGCCTACCTGCTAACCCAGCAAGTCCGAGACGTCTTCCATCAAGACACACCCGCCCACGGACAACGCCTGGCCGCACACCTCATCGAGAGCCTACCAAGGTGTCCCATCCCCGAAATCGCTCGCCTGGGCCGGACCCTACGCAAGTGGAAGGACGCCTTCTTGGCCTACTTCGATACCGACGGAGCCAGCAACGGGCCAACAGAAGCCATCAACGGAATCATCGAACTAGGCAGACGCACCGCCAGAGGCTACCGCAACCCCACCAACTACAGACTCCGAATGCTCCTCATCGCAGGAGGCCTAGACGCCTCCACCCACACTCAACTCTGAAGAGCCCTTAAACACGTGGCGATCTGCCTATCCCCGGCTTCTTGTGGAGAGCGTGAGCGTTGTGTGTGGTGCGAGTGTTCCTGAACAGGGGGGTGACAGCCTGTACAAGTGAATATCCAACTTGCTCGTAACCGTGGAGTAGACAGTGTGTAAGGTGTGCGAGTCTCACGCTGTGAGTTGAGACGATGATGAGTGTTTCTGCTCTTCTTGAGAAATGCTCCACTATGCTGGAACCAACAGCGCAGCTCGGCGTTTCACGTTGAAAGTGATCGTAAGAATCATATGGTACCTAGATCGGGTGGAGAGGCAGACAAGCTCGGAAACAAGTACGAGCTTGCCTGGGCTGTCCGTCATGCCCTCTACTGTGTGCGTGATGATCGATGTGCTTTGATCGTTGAAGATAACGATATTGAGGTAGGGCGAGGTTCGGAGTTCACCTACGACACAGGCACCTTCGTTGAAGTGCACCAAGTCAAACGCCAGAATGGCAACAGTAATGGTTGGACCGTCAGGGAGCTTGCCGACAGGAAGATCTTTGAGGCGGCTGTGCGGCACGTAGCTGCGGGACGGCATTATCACTTTGTCTCTCTCACACCGTGCCGACCGCTACAAGAATTATCCGAACGTGCACGCAAGTCGGAAGATCTAGCGGACTTTATCAACCATTGGCTTACCAGAGAACTATCTGCGGTTTTTAATCAGCTATCGGTTCGAGAGGTGTTAGCTAGTCCGCAGGTAGCCTGGAACACGCTTCGTGGAATGTGGTTTTCGGTTCTTGACGAATGCGATGTCATCCGCACAAACAGTGTGCTTGCTGAGTGCAACTTCAGCGGTACTAACGGTCGCCTAATATGTCTTGCTGTTGGCGATGTTCTGCTTGACAACCTTGGCAAACGGCTGACTCGAACAGAACTGTTGGACTTGCTTGCCGAACGGGACATCAAGCCTCAGTTGCGGGAAGCGTATCAGACCGCGCATGAGCAAGTACGGGCGATCACCAACAGCTGGCGTCAGTCCGTTCAGCGTGGGCTTCTGCAACCGCCGATTAAACGCATGGAGGCCACTCAACTTATCCAAACGCTCAATCTGGGAAAGATTGGACTCGTTACAGGTACAGCCGGAGCTGGGAAGAGTTCCGTGTTGGAACAAGCCGTTGCCTCGCTTGAAGCTGCTGGTGCCGAGGTCTTGGTGATACGGTTAGACCGATTTGATCACTTTGCCTCGGCTGCCGAATTAGGGAGTCGACTAGGGTTTAAAACATCTCCCGCCGTTACCTTGGCGATGGCGGCTGATGACCGCGCTGCTTACCTCGTCATCGATCAGCTTGATGCTGTGAGTCTCGCTTCTGGCCGCATTCCAGAGTGTTTTGACGTTGTTGTGGATCTCATCGATGAAACGATCTCCGTGGGTGGCGTGCGTGTTGTTCTGGCGTGTCGGCAGTTTGATATCGACAATGATCACCGAATCCGTACTTTGGCATCACGTGCAGACGTCACCACTGTCGAGGTGGGCTTATTGTCAGAGGAGGATGTCGAATTGGCTGTGGCAAGAATGGGGCTCGACCCGGCGCAGCTCATCCCGTCACAGTGTCTCCTTCTACGGACGCCACTCCACCTCATGCTTTTGGGGACAATTTCGTCTGAGGTTGATGCGTTGGCTTTCTGTTCAAGGCGTTTTCTTTTCGAAGCATTCTGGGAGCATAAACGTCAAACTGCGCGTGTACGGAGAAAAGGCATTAGATTCAATGAGGTTGTCAGCCGCATTGCTAACGCCGCGAGTGAACGGCAAGCACTGTCTGTTCCAGTTGAGATGTTGGACGATGGGGATCTTATCGAGGATGCTAACGTTCTTATCTCGGAGCAGGTCCTTGTGCGGGATGGTGGTCGAATCGCGTTCTTCCACGAGGCTTTTTTTGACTATGCTTTCGCGCGACAGTGGGTTTCTCGAGCAGAATCGCTCGTCGGTTTCCTGCTCAGTGATGAGCAAGCGTTGTTCCGTCGTGCCCAAGTGCGCCAGATCTTAGAGTCTCTCTATGAGAGGGAACACGACCGTTTCCGTGCTGAGACTGAAGGACTACTAACCTCAGACAAGATTCGATTCCATATCAAGGAGGCCGTTGTTTCTGTTTTGGCGAATCTTGTTACGCCAACCTCTGACGATGTCGAACTATTGTTGCGTATCAGGGCAGAGCGCCCGTGCTTTGATGGATTTCTCTGGCAGTATCTGTATCGCCCACAGTGGTTCGCGCGCTTACATGAAGAGGGGTGGATTGCCGCTTGGCTCGATGGTCCGGATGAGGGTATGCGGAATCACGCGATAAATATGATGGCCAGTGCTGGCAATGCCTACCCAGGGGCACTTGTCGAGTTGCTGAGAAACCGTAAGACCGCACCGGGATATTACGATTGGTTGCTCAGGATCAGTCGGTCAACTGATGTTTTTTGCGAGCGGAAGCTCTTCAACCTCATGCTTGAAGGGGTAAAGCATGGTGCTTACGATACTAGACAACATGAAATCTGGCTCACGATGCACGAGCTGGCTAAAAATGAGCCGCTTTGGGCAATTGAGTTGCTGCGGGCTCGTTTTATCGATCATGTGGATTCCCTGACGCTAAATGAACAAGGTAAGGTAGCTTCGCTCTGTGTCCGGGAGCACTTCGCTGCTGAACTCGTAAAGGATGCCGCTAGTGCAGAGCCCCTGGCATTCGTGCAGGCCGTTGTGCCGTACCTTCGCCGTGTCATGGCGTCCACTGCGATGAAAGAACTCGTTGATCGTCCGATATATGATCGGCACTTCAGCGTGCGTTTTGCGGGGTATGATTTCGAAGTCAATGATCTTGGTAATATTTTGTTTGCGGCTTCGGTGCTCTCGCTCGAAACATTAGCAAAGACCACACCGGATGCAATTCAGAGCCTCCTTGTTGACTTGGCCGCTGATCCTTATGACGCATCGCAGTTCCTGCTTTATCGGTGCTTGTCGGCAAACGGTAGGCAATTCGCAGAGTGGGCAGCAAGTCTCTTGCTCGAAGGAGGGCGCCGTCTATGCTGCGGCTACATTTCTGACGGAAACTGGGCCGCGCGGGAGCTCGTTAGGACAATAGCACCGCATGTTGGCGATGCCACCCACCAGCAGCTCGAGTTCTTATTTCGAGACTTGCGCAATAGGTACGAAACTCATCAGAGTTGGGGATATTCCGCATTCAAGTTCTTGTCTGCTCTCGACGAATTGCGACTCACCCCGGTGGGTCTACGCCGTCTCTGGGAATATCGGCGAAAGTTTGATAAAGACATGCCGCAGGAGCCGCTCGGTATCACCAGTGGAGTTATTGGCTCGCCGATAGCCCCTGATGCCGCACAGAAGATGACCGATGGGCAGTGGCTGAATGCGATGTTAAAGCATGACTCTAACGAGACAAACTGGAGCGCCTTTACCGGGGGTGCTTACGAACTCTCTGGGGTGCTCCAGAAACAAGCTGCTGCTGACCCGGCGCGTTTCGCAGTGCTAACCCTTCAGTTGCCCTCGGAGGTCAACGCGTCGTACACCAATGCGTTGCTCATTGGCTTTGGTGATGCTGAGGTGAGCACAACCGCCAGGCCCCTAATCTTCGAAGCGGTCCGTTACATCGCATCGCTAGGACAAACAGACAATGATCGGTTCCTTGGAACGGCGCTGCAGAAATATTGCCGAGAGCTGCCACTAGACTTGGTCGAACTGATACTTGATCGTGCTTTACATGCTCTGGACCCGACGGATGACTCCCCGGTGATCATCCAGGGTGATACGGATGGACGAAGTGCTGCGGACCTGCATGTGAATGGCATTAACACGGCACGTGGAAGTTTGGCAGAAGCGCTTGGCGACCTGTTAATTTTCGACAGCGACGGCCAGCGTACTGCTTTGATAGCGCCGTACCTTGGCTCGTTGGCAAGTGATCCTGTGCTCAGCGTGCGCGCTTGTGTGGCCCACACCCTATCAGCCTCGCTTCGGTATGCCCGCACTGAGGTGTTGACAGCGTTTGCAGTTCTCATCCAGGCTGATGACCGTCTGCTCGCTACCGAACCCGTAGAGCGCCTGATGGTATACATCGGCAATGTGGATCCCGAGGCCATTGATCCGATTATTCAGCGCATGCTGGCTTCAGAGAATGCCGAAGTCCGTGAGGGTGGTGGCGCCATTGCTGCGTTCGCAGCATTGGAATGGGCTCGCCCAGAACTGATGCAACAAGCACTGTCTGGAGACTTCCACGTCCGGAAGGGGATTGCAAAACTCACCGCTGAGCATTTTGTTAAGACATCAAACAATGAGTTGGCCACGGAAACCTTGATTCACTTGATGAACGACGACGCGGATGAGGTTCGTAAGGAGACCGCCAAGGTGGCATCGTGTCTTCGTCATCATTCCTTGAGACCGTTCGATCGCCTGCTGATGGCGCTGATTGACTCACCATCATATGTCCACGCTGCGACCCAGTTGTTGATCACGCTGGATCAAGCGCCGGATAAAGTTGATGAATTGGTCTTGAAAGCTTCACAGCGATTCCTTAGTGTTTTCGGGAGTGATGCTGCTGACATTCGCACTGAAGCGGCAGGAGATGCCCTCTATGTTAGTAAACTGGTAGTGCGTGGTCTGGCGCAGTCTCAGGATCGTGACCACCGGGCAGCGCTGCTTGATGTGTTGGATCAGCTCCTTGAACTCAACGTCTATGGAATCAATACTGCGATAACTGAAGCAGAGCGCACCTAGCCTGAGAAACAGTATTAGCCAGAAATACTCTAGTACCCTCGCATTCGCAAAGTCGTGCTTGTCAAATAATGGTGCGGTACGCCGCCTGACCTGGAGAAGTCGTGTGGAGTTGTTTAATCGTTTTGTGTTCTTCGTCGGGTTATTCGCTGGTGTCGAGTGCGGGTCCTCCTGTTGGGCGTGTGTTGGTAAGGATGTTGAGGTTGAGGTGGTGTTACCCTTCGGGATATTTGTCGTTTTGTTGGGTGAGGTTGGTTCCTGTGAGGCGCACGATTGCTTGGTCGTCGGAGAAGATTCTTCTGGGGTGCCTTATTAGAATGTGCGACGAAGGTATGTTCGTATTCGCAATGCGACAATCGCTTCGCGGGTCAAATAATTGTTCAGGTTAGTGTTTGTTTTCGCGTGTTTCAAAGTATGTTTCAATCCGCTGATCTTCCCAAAGCATTTCCGCTAAATCTTCTGCTACTGAAGCTACTAGCTCTGCGCTAGGTGTTAGATGGAAGCAGAATTGTTTAGATTCTGCTTCTATGAAGTAATCTAATGTGTCGTGTGTATGATGTGCGCGCCGAAAGATTAAATCTGCGAATGTCTCGGATAGGATCTCCCATATCTCATCATCGAATACGTTTGCAGTGGTGAGGGCTTCTAGAGCAGCTTTTGATAATTTTGCTTTTTGGTGCCATGCGTTGACCTTGCTGATGATACGGTCTCTGCTCTTTTCTGACTTGTGTAGTCGATCTTCTAGCCCGGCAGTCCAGGTTAGAATAGATGGGCGATCATTGTTGCAAGAATGACAGATTGGTGCCAGATTTCCGGGGTCGTTAACGTCGAAATAGGTCTGCTGATAAGTTGACTTGGTGAGAGCCTCTTGAAGGGTTTTGTCGGATGAGCGTTTGGGTACGATATGGTCAATCTCAAGCGTTCTTAATAAGAGTGCTTGTGAGTTGCAGTCGCGACTGTTTGGTACCAGCATTTGTATCCGTGCTCTTCGGCTAATGCCCACTTGAGTACCAAGTTATTCAGGCCTGTGTTATAGCGGGCTTTTCCTGCAGGGAGGAGGCCGAGAGATGAAAAGTGCTTATCCCAGTCCTCTTGGCTCCAGTTGTCACGAGCGAAGGTGAGTTTTTCGATTGAGTGCTTATTGTGTTGATCCATGCTTAAGTCTAACATATTGACTTGCGTTTTTCTTCGGAATTGTTCGAGTGTTGGGTATTTTGTGCTTGTCTTCTAGGGTGGTTGTTCTGGTATTTGTGGTTAGTGCTCTGTGGTTGAGTAATTCAACTATGTAACCTTTGCTTGTCTCTGGATATGGCGAAAAATTCCAAGTAGTTGTCTGTCTCGAGTATTATCGAGGCAGTCGAAGAAGACCTGTCCCCGAGCCAGAAAGTGAGCCGAACATGCGAGTAGTTGTTGTCGGAGGAGTCGCGGGTGGCATGAGCGCGGCGGCGCGCCTGCGCAGGCGCGACGAGGGCGCCGAGATCATCGTGCTGGAGCGCAGCAAGTACGTGTCCTTCGCGAACTGCGGGCTCCCGTACTACGTCGGCGGCGAGATCGAAGACCCCGCCAAGCTCCTCCTCCACACCCCGCAAACCCTCAAGGCCGCACTCAACCTCGACGTGCGCATCAACTCCGAGGTCACGGCGATCGACCCGGGTGCCCACAGCGTCCAGGTGGCCGATACAGAGACGGGCGAGGAGTACACGCTCGCCTACGATCACCTGATCCTCTCCCCGGGAGCCGTCGCCGCCCGCCCGCCCATCGACGGCCTCGACTCCCCGCGCGTGCACACCCTGCGTACGGTCGACGACGCCCTCGCCCTGCGCGAGGCCTCGGGAACGCGAGCCGTCGTCCTCGGCGCCGGCTTCATCGGCATCGAGGCCGCCGAAGCCCTCGCGCACAGAGGCTTCGAAACCCACCTCGTCGAGTACGCCGAGCACGTCCTGCCGCCCCTCGAGGTCGAGATGGCCACGCTGGTCACGCAGGAGCTGCGCGGCCTCGGCGTGTGTGTCCATGCAGGAGTTGCCGCTCAGTCCATCACCCACGGCGACGACCACGACTCCGTGACGCTTTCCGACGGCACCATCCTGGCCGCCGACGTCATCGTCCTGTCGACCGGCGTGCGCCCCGACACCGCCTTCGCCGAGGCCGCGGGCATCGAGACCAGCCGCGGCTACATCCTCGTCGACGAGCACGGGCGTACTAGCGCCGATGACGTCTACGCGATCGGCGACGGCACGATGGGTCGCGACCACGACCGCCCCGTCGCCCTGGCCGGACCCGCGAACCGCGGGGGACGCCTCGTCGCCGACGCGATCGTTGACGCCGAACACGGCGAAGCCACCGCGCGCCCCATCCCGAGCCCCCAGGGCACCGCAATCGTTCGGGTCGGGAGCCTTACCGCCGCCATGACCGGCGCTAACCGCCAGGCCCTCGACGCCTCGGGCGCGGAGTACTTCACGGTGCACACGCACGCCAACCAGCACGCGGGCTATTTCCCCGGCGCCAAGCCCGTGCACATCCTCATGCACGTCGGCGTCGACGGACAGATTCTCGGCGCGCAGGCCGTGGGCGCCGACGGCGTGGACCGCCGCATCGACGTCATCGCGACCGCCATGCGGGCCGGCCTGAGCGCGACGGATCTCATCGACCTGGACCTCGCCTACGCCCCGCCCTACGGCCAGGCCAAGGACCCCGTCAACCAGACCGGCATGGTCGCCCACAACGTGGTGACCGGCGAGCTCGTCCTCACCGGCCCGGACGCCCTCACCGAGGACATGCCGGTCCTGGACGTGCGCACGCCTGGCGAGTACGCTGCCGGGCACATGCCCAACTCCCTCAACATTCCCCACACCCAGCTGCGCGACCGCCTCGACGAGGTCCGCTCCTGGGTCGATGAGAAGGTCGGCGACCAGCCCTTCGTCGTCATGTGCGCCGCGGGCGTGCGCTCCTGGATCGGCTACCGCATCGTGCGCCACGCGGGCTTCAATGTGACCATGCTGTCGGGCGGCATTCAGACGCTGCGGGCGTGGCTCGGAGACAAGGCCGAGGCCGTCCTCGTCACGGGGGAGGGGTGCGCATGACGACGCGCAAGCAGGTCGTGAACCGGCTCAAGCGTGCGCGCGGGCAGCTCGACAGCCTCATCGACCACATCGAGAGTGGAAATACAAATTGTCGTGACGTGCTCACCCAGTTCGCGGCCGTTAACTCTGCGGTCAAGCGCGCCAGCTACCTTGCCGTCGCGACGATCATGTCCCAGTGTGCGATTGAGGATGCGGGAGCCGAAAACGCTCCTGCGTCGGAGTGCGAAGCGGTAGAATCTCTCGTCACAACCGGGAGCATCACGCTCGAAGAACTCGAGCAACTGTTCCTCAGATTGGCCTAATGCGATGGCGCGGCCAGACTGCGGGCGCAACGTCACAACACCATGGCGCGGATCCGCCCAAGGATCCGCGGCGCAACAACGGAAGGAAACAACCATGTGTCGACCCACCACCTGCGAGGTATGCGGAAAGACCACCTGGAAGGGCTGCGGCAAGCACATCGACTCGGTGAAGGAACAGGTTCCCCCGGATCAGTGGTGCGACAAGAATCATACCGACGAGGAGTATGCCGCTGCCCGCAAGAAGAGCGGCTTCTTCGGTAGCTTCTGCAAGTAGCCCACACCCCACTGCTGGCGTTGCGAGCACCGCGGCGCCGGGTCATTCACGCCCTTGTCGAGGCCCGCACAGCTGACGTGTCAAAGAGCTGTTTTCTTCATGTGAGGCGGCTATCATTGAGTCATGAGGTGGACGACACAATCAACGTGGATTCGTATCGCAGTGCTGTTCGGCATCTACCTGCTGGTGTTGGCGGCGTGGTTCCGTGTCTCGAGTGTCTCGGACTCGATGGAGATCGTGAAGAGCCTCGTGTTCCTGATCCTGCTCGTGATCCTGCCGATCTTGGCAATGGGGTTCGGTGCCTGGGACGGTGTGAAGGAGGGCTTTAGCCTCCTGTGGCTGCTCGCGCCTTTTGTGTGCTTCCTGGCGCCGATGTACCTGTTCCTCAACGACAGTGCCCTCATCTACGGGGTGGGCTACAGCTTGCTCGGTTTCGGGGCCCACGGCCTCGGTGTGCTGGTCTATCGCAAACGTGTGAGAGAAGAATAATAGAGTCTGATATCAGGCAGGCTTTGCAGTGGAACAACGCGATCTGTTCATGAAGGATAATTTTGTAAGACGAGTGCGCAAGGTTGCGCAGTCTGAATAAGTATGAAAGCATTTGTTGTCAGGGGAAAGTGAGAATTCTAGAGAGTATGAACGTCTTTGCTTTCCTTAATTATTGGGATGTCGTATTGAGTGAGAAGGGGTCTCGTTATGGTTCGTAGGCCGGTGTTTGTGCCTGACTCGGGCAAGCCGTATGTTTCGGAGTTGTCTCTGGATTGTGAGCAGTTTTCTGGATCTTCTATTCAGCAGAAGCAGCGTTCGATTGCGAGTTTGCATGCGTCGTATGTGGCTCAGTTTCCTTCGTCGCGCGTTCTGGAGGTGTCGTCCAAGAGTGAAAGAGACCTTGGCGTTCAGTTAAGCGCGTTCAATTTGATGATTGAGCATCCAGGACGTGGAAGTTACAGTGTTGAATGTGCTTTCCAGGCTTCAAAAGTGTTTTCGCATGGTGGCCCGTTTGTTGATCTTTTCGATGCCTCGAGTCGTGCGGCAAAAACAGATCGGCGATTGAGGGCAAGCGGAAAGCTCGTTGGTTTCAAGTATTTTGCACATGAATTCCCATTAGAGCCGAAGACTTATTTCTACGACTGGTTGTACGCCTCGGCTCTCTGTCGTGATGACAAGCTCGTTGAGCAGGTCATGATGTTCGATGCATTCACTGATATCGAGCATAATCCGGAGCGGGCGATCAACTGTCAGGCAAGGACTGTGGCCAAAGTGGTGGGTCTTGCCCGGGCGGGGCTTCTGGAGGATGCTATGCAGTCGCCTCGAGCATTTCTGGAACTCGGGTATCATTAGGTTTTCGTTGATCTGTCACTTTGTTTGACAGTGGAGGAACAATATGATCTGGGATCGAGTTGCCCCGCTCTACGACCTCGCCGTCAACACGCTCAACAGGAGGGTGTACGACGGGACGGGCGGTGCCGTTGCCCGGTTGATTCGCCCCGGTGACACCGTGCTCGAATGTGCGTGCGGAACGGGCGCGATTAGCGCCGCCATCGCCCCCACATGCGCGCGTGTGGTCGCGACCGACTATTCCGAGGGGATGCTCAAGCAGGCACGCAAGAAGCTCGCGAAACACTCGAACGTCACCGTCGAGCAGGCGGATATCACCGACTTGCGCTACGCGGACGACTCGTTCGACGCCGTCGTGGCGGGCAACGTCATCCACTTGCTGCCTGAACCGGGCGACGCGCTCAAGGAGCTCAAGCGGGTCGTGCGCCCGGGCGGCACGATCATTGTTCCTACCTACGTGATTCCCAAGAAGCGCGCGCACACCATGTTCCTGAGGCTGATCTCCCGATTCGGCGTGCACTTCCAGGAGCACTTCGACCCGGCGTCCTACCGGGCGTTCTTTGAACGCATGGGTTACACGGGTGTCACCTATCGGGTTGTGCGCGGTCGGATCCCCTGCATGATCGCGATGATTCAGTGCCACTGAAGAGCCTCCGCTTTGCGCAGACGGGGATGCTCGCGCGCGGACGCGGCCTGGGCGAAGTCCGTCGCCATGCGTTGGTTTGCGGGCCGGAGTAACTGTTGTCTGAGTCATAGACGATCGTGTTGTGTCTGCCCCATCGACATGTCTTTAGTGCATAATATTCCCAAAGGTTTATCGGAGGCTGAGATGAGCGACACGAACATGATCGAGACTATGCAAAGCGCTGCCGAGCAGCTCTCCCCTGTGCTTTGGAATGCGCACTGGGAAGCTCTCCAAGATGCCGAGCGACGTATGCGCGGGCTTGCCCACGAAAAGTATCCGATGCTACGTCCACTCGTCGCACGCGCGTGCTTGCGTGAGGTCCTCACGGCTGGGGGTGAGCTTCCGAATGGGTGGCGGGTAGCCGGTTCGCCGCAACGCATGGGACAGCTGCTGGTGGAATCGGATGGAGTCTGCGCGCGCTTTTTGAAAGAGTCTTCAACTGTCTTTCCTGGCGGGGTTCCGGCTGCCGGTCGGAATGGGGCGCGTCAGGCCTTCTGGCAGCCGTCCCTTCTTGAGGTTGAAGACGAGGGTGCTCCCGCGTTGAATCTTCTGCTCCTCTGGGACTATGTGGACCCGGGCAGGGTTGAGGAGGGCTTCACATTGCGTCTCGTTCATCCGAAAGGGAAGGGTGCGTTCGGCAGTCAAACACCGATTGATGCAAGTATTCCGCTGAGTGATGACATTGGGGTCTTGAAGGCGCTGCGATTCGTCGATCATCAAGAAAATCCGTTGGAGGACTTCTTTGCTCAGATCGACGCGGAGGAGGCTATAGCTGATGGGTTCGGTGAATAGGTGTTATGGGAGGCGTCTGTCGGCCCTTCTGGATTTGGAAGGGATGACACAGGGAGAACTGGCTTCTCGTTTGGGTATGACGCAGGGAGCCGTCTCGAAAATTGTGCACGGTGTTTCTCCATTTTCCGAGGAGCTGGTGACGAGACTAGCTCTGGAGTTCGATGTTCCGCCTTCGTTTTTTGCTCGTGCTCCGCGTGTGTCGGATGCGGCTGCCGCAACGTTCCGAAAGAAGTCTTCAACGCGGGCGCGTGAGGAACGCCGAATCGGTGTACTCGTGCAGCTTGCGGGTGATCTGTGGCGCGTGACGTCTCTTGAGTCGGGGTATCGCACATTCGTTCCTCCTCAGATGAGCGGGTTGGATGCTGAGGATGCGGCTGCGGCGATCCGGGAAGTCGCTGGCTTGCGTGCGGACGCGCCGGTCGGTTCCATGACAAGGCTGGTGGAGCGTATGGGCGTTGCAGTCGTGGCCAACTTGGATCCTGAGCGTTCTTATGGGACGGACATGGCTGGGGTGTCTCACCCGTCCGCTAGTGAGGACAGGCCTCTGGTTGGCACTTTGGCTCCCAAACGTGGAGATGTGCAGCGTCTGACTATTGCGCACGAGTTGGCTCACCTGCTCTTTGATCACGATATGGCTAGGGCACCCCGTGCGAGGTCACCTCAGGAACTGAAGGCATTTGATTTTGCTGGTGCGCTTCTTTTGCCCGAAGCTCCTCTTCGTGAGCTTGTTCATGAGCGTTCTATGCTGACTGACTTATTGCGAATTAAGGCACGTTTTGGAGTGTCCTTAATGGCGATCATTAAGCGTGCCAGTAGGCTCCATCTAATCTCTGACATGCGGGCAAGAGTCTGTATGGGCAGATTAATGCTCGCGGTTGGAGGTTCGATGAGCCTGTCGAGGTCCCCATAGAGACTCCCGCTCTGTTTTTGCAGGCTGCTGAGCGCGTTTGGCCGGGTTTGCCGGTGCGGAGGATCGCAGAGGAAACGGGTGTTCCTTCTTGCTTCATCATGCCCTGGATTGGCGTCAGTCACATGTCCGGCGCGAGTGAAGAAAGGCAGGAAGGGGCGCAGGTGATCAATCTTGCGGCGCGCCGCGCAGTAATGGCGTCTACCGGGGGAATGTAACCCTGTGGGTGCAGGCCGCTAGCGCGTGGCCGTGTGTATGTCTTGGGCTCGTGACTGAGGTTTCCGTGAGTTTGCGGTTGCTGAGTTGCCCCTGGGATTAGGCTGTGGTTTCTCGGCCGCCCAGGGCGACGTTCCGCAGCATCGCCCCGTAGGCGCGCGAGTCACGGCTCATGCGCTCGCAATGGCCACACCCCGGCCACACGACCAGCTCCGCGTCGGGATAGAGGCGCGGAACCGTGCGCCGTGCCAGTCGCAGGTCCGAGTCTTTCTGCCCGTACGCGAACGTGCAGCGGCGCTGAACGTCGGGGGACAGGTGCGGCAGTGTGACCCGCGAGCAGTCGCGCATGATCGCCCGAATACTCTCCTCGCTCATCGCAGCAAGGCTCTCGGCCATGGGGCGGGCGACCTCTTCGCCGAATAGCCGCGCGAGCTTGCGAACCCCGGCCTCGGGGTCGCGCACGGCCTTGCGGTGCTTTGCGACCATGATGTGGCTCAGGATTGCGCCGCCCGTCCTCGAGATCGGCCCTCCCGAGTAGAAGCTCACGCCTTCGATGAAGAGGTGGTCAAACGACAGATCTGGGAAGCGCAGTAGCTCGAAGAACACGACGCCGCCGAGCGACGCCCCGAATCCCAGAGCCAGACGGCGGATCCCGTGGTCCACCAGCCAGGAGTGGATGGCCTCCGCTTCCTCGATGGCTGACGAATAGGGTGTCGAGGCCTCGTCCCCGTGGGCGGACAGGTCCGGTATGAGGAAACGCAGCCCGTCGCCCATGTGGTCGGCGACTGCGGCCTTCATGCGCGAGGCCGACGACAGCATTGGGTGAATAAGGAGGACGGTGGGGGGAGTCGTCCCCAACACCCTCGTAAACGTGCATTCTCATGCAATGTCCTCGTGCGGTGTCCTTGTGGTGGGAACGGACCTACTCGTAGTTCCGAGGGTCTAGCGAACCCATGAAATGATCTCGGTTCATGGAGGTCGTCCAGAGTCGCGCTTCGGTTTTTATACTTCCAAACGTTCGTCTGTCGGAGGGGTCGTACCACTTTGCCGCTTCAATCTTTGCAGCCTGTAGTTTGTGTGCTTCATCAAGGGCAGGGGCGAGGTCTGTGTCTCGTGATGCGAGGATAACGACGTCGTAGTTTCCTGATCGTGCGAGTCGAACGAGTGCGAGGGCGCACATGACATCACACCCTTTTCCCTGCGTGTTGAACGGACAGGAGTTTTGCGTCCATCAAACCATTCCCAGTTGTATTTGAGAGGTCGTAGGGTTACTGAGACCATGCCATGATGACCGTACTCCCACTTCGACTTTTGTGCGTGGTTCCGGCGATATCCATCTGGGTCGTCAGCTTGGATTGGAAATCCGCGAAAGACTTCGACACGAGAAACTTCGACCTCGTGCAAGCCATCACTGTTGCGTGCCTTCGCAAGTTGCTTCGCGAACCGAAACGGGTCGATCAGGCTCTCCTCGATAGGGCGGCCGGGCAGAAAGAGTTGGGCGGCTGTGAGGTGAACGTTCTGATAGTCGATGACGACGGCCATACGCACAGTCATTGTGACGCCTCCGGATAGAGTAAACCCCGCCAATCCCTGGGGATGACGGGGAGCTATGGCAGGAAGCATAGCAGCTGTGCATGCCGTTATGCAAGACAATGTGCCGTGGATCTGTTGAAGGGTAGCGCGTGGATGCCCGCAAGGTAGCTCCCGAGAAACTCAAGACGATCATCCGGCACCCGATCAAACTCGCGGGCGACGCCTAACAGTCCGAATTGCAGCGGCCCGGTCCGCACCGAGCTGTCAGGTGGTCCCCGCCCGCGCGGGCGCGGACCTACTAGCCTTCGTGCGGGAATGCGGGTAATGTTGGTCTGTTCACAACTAACCAAAGGAGAACATGATGCTTGTGGTGACGACCCCGACCGTTGAGGGTACGCCGATTAAGCGCTACATCGGCATGGTATCCGGCGAGACGTTCGCCGGTGTCAATGTCTTCAAGGACTTTGGCGCCAGCCTGTCCAATATGTTCGGCGGCCGCGCCTCCCAGTACGAGGAGGAGATCGGCAACGCCGCCGCAACGGCCGTCAACGAGATGTGCGCACGCGCGCAGGCGATGGGTGCCAACGCGGTCGTCGGCGTGAAGGTTGACTACTTCACGGCCGGCAGCGACAACGGTATGCTCGCCGCAATTGCGACGGGAACCGCCGTCATTCTCTGAGTGCATCGGGCCCTCGAGGCGCGACCATACACACACCCGCCGGGGGGCGTGGGCGCTGATGTCCGAGGCCTCCTGGCGGGTTTGTGTCTGCGCGTGCCCGCGCTCGGGTTGGCGAAGGCTTCACGTGTGGGACGAGCCAAAATAATACAAAACTATTGCAACTAAGGTGAGACTAAAATAGAGCAGTCTACCCTATTAATCATCGAGGGTAAAGCCCTTGACAGATGCCGAGAATAAAGGCGGACGAGGTTAGTTTTGAGAGGCTCCCCGCTCTAGTCTTGACACTGGGTGTGTCACCGTGACGCGACGCGCCCCACGCCCAGTTGTCAACTAAGTGAGCCACGGATGTCCCATCGATCAATCACGGCGCTGGCGCTGGTAGTAACCGGCGCCCTCGCAGCGACCACAGTCAGTATTCCGGCAGCCTTCGCTGCCGATGATGAGAACCAGACGCAATCCGGCGCCGCCGCGCAGAGCCCGACGCAGGGGACCGAGGACACCCAGGCCTCGTCCTCCGACGCGCAATCGGCAGCCCCCACGCCCTCCGACAGCGCCGACGAGGCCGGGGAAGACAGCGCGAGCACCACCCCCCGAGCCTGCCGACGACACCCCGACCACGTTTATCGTCCAGATGGAGGGAACGAACGCGGGAGTGCCCTGGACGCAGCGCGCCTTCGGCCATTCCTTCTCCACCAAGCACCAGACCGTCAAGGACCGCGTCGCGGTCTCGATCGAGGCTGAGTTCCCCGGCGCCTCCATCACGCACGTGCGTGACTACACCAACGCCTTCGACGGCTTCGCGATTGAGGCACCCGCCGCCGCGCTCGAGGCCATCAAGGGCACCGAGGGCGTCAAGACCGCCTTCATCGAACGTCACCACAAGCCGATGGTCGTCGACGGCGACACCGGCGTGGCCGGCGCGGACGCCGTGAACCCCGAGCTGAAGAACGGGTCCTCCCTTGAGATGACCCGCGCGAACCAGACCCCGCAAAAGGGCGACAACCAGGTCATCGAGGTCATCGACACGGGTATCGAGTCCACCCACCAGGCCTTCTCCGGGTCCATGGACGACGTATCTGTGCGCCTGTCGCAGCACGACGTCGAGGTCCTCGCCAGCCAGCTGAGCCACGGCAAGACCGGTGCCTACATCAACGCGAAGATCCCCTTCGTCTTCGACTACGCCGACAACGACGCCAACGTGCTGCCCACCTCCACCAAGGACCTGTCCCACGGCACGCACGTCGCCTCCATCGCGGCCGCCAACGCGCCCGACCTGCAGGGCACCGCGCCCAACGCCCAGATCATCGTGGCCAAGGTCGCCGCCGACAAGGACGGGGCAATCCCGGACAGCACCGTGCTGGCGGCCCTCGACGACGCGGTCGTCCTCAGGCCCGACTCGATTAATCTCTCGCTCGGTGACGATGCGGGCATGGGTAGCGAGGCTGGAACCGTCTACTCCGAGGTGTACAACAACCTCGCAGCAGCCGGCGTGACCGTCAACGCCGCCGCTGGCAACTCCTACTCGAGCGCCTTCTCGAACTACTCGGGTAAGGGCAAGCCCTATGCGACCGACCCCGACGCGGGCACGGTCTCCGAACCCGCTTCCTACGGCTCGACCCTGGCCATTGCCTCGGTCAACAACCAGGACGCCCTGCCCTACCTGACCTACGGTGACAAGAAGGTTGTCTACCGCAAGTCCCGCGGACTCAAGGATGCTTTCGTGCCCAGCCTGCTGGACATCACGGAGGGCACCTACACCGTTATCTACGGCGGAATCGGCGACGCGGCAGCCCTGGAGACGATGGTCGCGCAGCACCCCGGTGACCTGTCCAACGTCATCGTCCTGGAGGACCGCGGCGGATCGGACAGCGCGACCGGCGCGGACATGACGCACGAGGCCAAGGTCAGCGCGCTGACCAAGCTGAGCTCGACGCCCGCCGCCCTCATCATCGGCGACGCTGACGAGACGGACACCCCCTACGTGGCGACCATCGAGTCCACGCACACGCTGCCCACCGTGACCATCACGAAGAAGGAGAAGGACGCGCTGATCGAGGCCATCAACGCCGCCGACTCTCACTCCATCTCCATCTCCAACCCGCACGCGGGCCTCGAGCTGGCCTCGAACAACCCCACGATCTCCGACTTCACGTCGTGGGGCGTCACCCCGAACCTGACCCTCAAGCCCGAGGTTGCGGCCCCCGGCGGCAACATTGTGGCAGCGGTCCTGGGCAATGAATACCGATCGATGTCCGGTACGTCCATGGCGACCCCGCAGGTTGCGGGCATCACGACGCTCGTGCGCCAGCGCCTCAACGAGGACCCGGAGTTCGCCTCCCTGTCGGCCTACGAGAAGACGACGATCGTCACCAACTTCCTGATGGGCACCGCCCACCCGCTGCTGGACGTCGATCAGAACAACGGCACCTACTACTCCCCGCGTCGCGTCGGCGCAGGTCAGGTGGACGCGGTCGCGGCCACGACCTCGTACGTGTACCCGACCGTGGTGGGAGCTGCCAACCCTTCGCGCCCCAAGGCTGACCTGGGAGACGGTACGTCGGGCTGGAGCTTCCAGGTGGAGCTCACGAACATGTCGACCGAGGCCCACACCTACACGCTCGGCGGCCAGGCGCTGTCCGAGATCGTCGAGGGTGAGCTCTTCACCGAGCACTCCACCAACTGGGCGGGGCAGGGCATCGACCTGACCTTCTCCTCCGAGTCCGTGACCGTGCCCGCCAAGTCGAGCGCCACCGTGACCGTCACCGTGACCCCGCGCTCGGCCTTCGCCTCGTACGCGAACGCGAACGCGCCCAAGGGCACCTTCATCGACGGCGCCGTGACCTTCACGAGCACCGACGGAGCTCCCGACCTGACGGTTCCCTACATGGGCTTCTATGGTTCCTGGGGCGCGCCCGCAGTCTTCGACGGCAAGTGGTACGACGGCAAGACCAGCACCGCGCACGCCTGCTCCTCGACCCTGATGAACCCGGCGACGGACGTGCCCCTGGGCGCCCTGAACCCGCTGGTCGGCCAGGATCCGATGTCCGTGCGCGCGGTCGATCCCGCCTACTTCATCATGTCGCGCTCCGTGGCCCAGGAAGCACCCAACAAGATGCTTCCGCGCACGTGCATGCTGCGTAACACGCCGGAGCTGACCTACACGTACACGAACGAGGCCGGGGACACCGTGCGCTCCTATACCTTCGAGCGCGCGAAGAAATCCCTGTTCAGCTTCGCCGCGGGCGCCGTGCAGCCCGTGGAGAGCCAGGAGGGCAACAACCCGGTCTTCGACGGCTTCGACAAGGACGGCAACGAGTTGCCCGACGGTCGTTACAAGCTGACGATCGAGGCCTCCTCGGTCGCGCCCTCCTCCACCAAGCAGGAGCTGACGTGGGAGTTCGCGCTGGACACCCAGGCGCCCACTATTTCGAACGTCGCCGTGACCGGTGAGGGCGACGCGCGCGTCGTCTCCTTCGACGTCGCCGATAACTCGCCGCTGGCGGGTATCGCGTTCTCCGAGTCTCCCACGTCTCGCCACTACTACGACGAGAAGGAGGCTGTGGGCGCGAACCGAGCGGCTGACGGCACTTACTCCAAGCACTACGAGATCAAGTGGGCGGACCTGGTTGACCGCGCGGATTCGTCCGACCCGGCGACCTCCTACCTGTACGCGTGGGACTGGGGCAAGAACCAGGCACGCCAGCAGATCCGCTTCCAGACCATCCCGATGACCTCGCTGACGCTGACCCCGGCCGAGTCCACGGTCGTCGCCGGTGAGAAGGTCGCGCTGACCGCCTCCTACGAGCCGACGACCGCCAATGTGACCGACCTGGTGTGGTCCTCCTCGGACGAGGCCGTGGCGACCGTGAGCGAGACCGGCGAGGTGAGCGCTGTGGCCGCGGGCGACGCGACGATCACCGTGACCGACGCTTCCCAGCCGACTCTGTCGGCCTCCGTGACGGTCCACGTGCGTGAAATCTCCGAGGACGCGGGCATCGAACTCGCGCAGACCTCCGTCGCCGTGAAGGTGGGGGAGGAGTCCTCCCTCAAGGCATACCTGGCTCCCTCGCTGGCTGGCCGTGAGGTCACCTGGAGCGTCGAACCCGCCGATCTGGCGACCGTCGTGGCCGGAACTGAGTCGACGACGGCGACCCTGACGGGCGGCGATCACGCGGGTGTCGGCACGCTGAGCGCGACCGTCACGAACGTGGCCGGCACGGCTAAGACCGCGCAGATCCCCGTGACTGTGCGTTCCGCCGACGCCGACGACTTCGTGATCGACGACAGTGGCGTGCTGACCGCCTACAAGGGCAGCGCGACCGACGTCGTCATCCCCGAGGGCGTCACCGACATCGGCGAGCGCGCATTCGCCAGCTCGACCGTGGAGAACGTGACGATCCCCGCCGGTGTGCGCACCATCGGCAACGAGGCGTTCATCTACTCCTCGCTCAAGAAGATCACCTTCCAGGACGACAAGGCTGCCCCCTCGCAGCTGACGTCGATCGGTGATCGTGCCTTCGCGCACACGTCCCTGGAGGCGCTGGCCCTGCCGCGTTCCGTCGCGACGATTGGCGCCGAGTTCATCGACTACGTCAGGACTCTGACGACGCTGTCCTTCGGCCCGAAGGTCTCCGGCGAATCGGTGACCTCTGGATACGCGGAGACCCGCGCGCTGACCAGCGTCGAGGTCGATGCGGACAACCCGTTCTACGACAGCGTGGATGGCGTCCTGTACTCCAAGGACCACTCGCGCCTGATCCTGTACCCGACGGCGAAGAACTCCGGCGGAACGTACACGGTGATGGATGGGACCACTGAGATCGCGAACCGGGCGTTCACGGAGTCCGGGCTGGTGACCGTGACCCTGCCCGCGTCTCTGCGCTCGATCGGCGACGAGGCCTTCCGCCTCTCCTCGCTGACCTCGCTCACCCTGCCCGAGGGCTTCGAGACGATCGGAACCTGCGCGTTCTGCAACGTGAGCAAGCTGGAAACCGTTGACCTGGGCGGCACCGTCACGATCAAGGGCAGCGCCTTTGAGTCCAGCGGCTCCAAGCTGAGCGTCAACTACCGCCCCGAGCTGGGCAGGCTGGTCTCCATCGGTGACTTCGCTTTCAGCCGCGCCGGCCAGTCCTCCGTGACGCTGCCGGATTCGGTGACCACTGTTGGTGAGCAGGCCTTCTCGGAGACGGGCACCCTGACCTCGTTCCACATCGGTGCGGGTGTGACTTCCTTCGGCGAGACCGCGCTGTACAACTCCAACAAGATCGCGTCGCTGACCGTTGCCGAGACCAACACGGTGTACTCGGCCGACAGCAACGTCCTGTACCGCAAGGCGGACGACGGCTTGCACCTGATTCTGTCACCGGCCGCGAACTCGCTCACCGATTACACGGTGCGCGCGGGCACGGTCGAGATCGGTGCCGCGGCGTTCCGCGCCAACAAGACACTCACGCGCGTCGTCCTGCCCGCTGGCCTGAGGGTCATCGGCGACGAGGCCTTCGCCGAGTGCAAGGCCCTGACCGAGCTGGTCATCCCGGACTCTGTTGAGCGCTCGACCGGCGTCGTCAACAACTCCCTGGAGGTTGTCGAGTACGGCACGAAGGTGCGCTCGATCCGCATGGAGGGCAGCTGGGTTCCGATGCCTCGCCGCATCATCGTGCGCGGCGGCGTGGACGGCTCCTTCGTCTACGACGGTCGCCCGACGAACGGTCGTCGCCAGAGCGCCTTCTTCGGCGAGGGCATGACCTCCGTGTCCTTCGGCGTTGACGTGCCGAGCGTCCTCGTGCTGCCGTCCACGCTGACCCGCCTCGACCTCGAGCCCGAGCTGAGCGACGAGAACAAGGCGGACACGCAGGTCTACGTCGTCGCCCCCGAGGGTTCTGCGGCGTGGAACGTCGCCAAGGCTGCGCTTGAGTCAGCGGGTATCGACGTCGCGCAGCTGCACAGCATCACGCTCCCGGCGGTGGCCTTGTCCGGTACCGGCATTGCCGAGGCCGGGGCTGGGTATACGCTGACGGGTCCGGCTGGCACGCCCGTGGACGTGACCGCATCCGTGACGGGTGGTATCGCTGGTACGTCGCAGGTTCGCGCCGTGCAGGTCGGTGCGGATGGCACCGAGACGCTGGTTCGTGACTGGACCGCGATGACGGATAACGGGGACCGCGCGCCCGTGGCCTCCGCGACCTTCCCGTGGACCCCGACCGGCACCGACGTTGCTCTGCGCGTCGAGGTGCGCGATGCCTCGTACGTGACGAATAGGGTGCGTCTGGCGATGCCGGGTGCCCCCGAACCGACGCCGGACCCGGCACCCAACCCGGACCCGGCACCCAACCCGGACCCGGCACCCAACCCGGACCCGGCGCCCAACCCGGATCCCGCGCCGAACCCGGACCCGGCACCCAACCCGGACCCGGCACCGGCGGAGGGCGCGTGGATGAGTGACGCGCGCGGTTGGTGGTATCGCCTGGCCGATGGGTCCTTCCCGAAGGACGCCGCGCTCGTGATTGGCGGATCCGTCTATCGTTTCGACGAGTCCGGTTACATGCGCACCGGCTGGGTCAAGGACCAGGGATCGTGGTTCTACCACCAGGCATCGGGCGCCCAGGCGGTCGGCTGGGTGAAACAAGGCGCGTCGTGGTTCTACCTGGATGAGGCAACCGGCGCGATGGCTACCGGCTGGCTGCACCTCGGCTCTTCCTGGTTCTACATGAGCCCCGAAGGTGTCATGACGACCGGTTGGGTCAGGGTCGGCGGATCGTGGTTCTTCCTCAACCCCGACAGTGGCGCGATGGCCACGGGGTGGATGATGATCCGCGGCACTTGGTACTACCTGAGCCCGGCCGACGGTGCGATGGTCACCGGCTGGCTGCAGATCGGCGACTCCTGGTACTACCTGCAGCCTTCGGGCGCGATGGCTACCGGCTGGGTCTGGATCGGATGGAAGTGGTACTACTTCTCTGATTCGGGCCAGTGGAGTTGAGCGCCTGATTCCATGTCGCTAGGTGCTTCCGGCACCTGGGCTCGCGCCCCGGACAAGAAGTCCGGGGCGCGAGCCCATAAAGTCACAGGGTTTTCTCAGGTTGCCTCGGGGCTCCCACAAGGTTGGCCTCCTAGAGTAGACGTCATTACAAGGGAATACGGCACGGGCCAATCGGGTCCGGGAGATGCCGACGAGAATCGTTGTGAGGAGTCATCTGGGAGAACGTGCACTGTGTTGATGGGATACGCCGTGGGGCCGACCGCAGGGTCGGCCCCACGGCGTATCTGCGCTCGCGGTGAGGCATCCCATTAGAGGTGACGATCGGATGCAAGTAAGAGTGGTCAGAGTCCGCATTGCTTGGGGTGGTCGCACGTGGGTGTCGTGGCGCGGCGAGAGAGGTGTGAGCGCTTTGTTGTTGGTGGCGAATGGTACTGTGGGTGGGGTGCACACTTCGGTGATTGCCGCATCGTGAGAAGGATTGGCGTCACAAGCGGGTGATGTGAGTGTGCGGAGTAATGTGTGATGCGCGTTCGTGTCGCATGGTCCGAACCGCCGTTTACCGAATTGTCAACACAGGGAGCATAGTCATGTCTCATCGACACATGGCGGCGCTTGCAGTAGCGCTGACCGGGGTTGTTTCTTTCTCTACGGTCAGCGTTCCCGCAGCGTTCGCGGCCGACTCTGGGGCGGTGTCGCACTCCAGCGTTGTCGCGCCGGCCGCGCAGCCCAATCCGTCCGAAGATTTCGAGATCGACAAGAACGGTGTTCTCACCGCCTACACGGGAACCGCCAGGGAGGTCACGATCCCCGACGGTGTCACCGAGATCAGCACTGAGGCGTTCGATAACGCGCAGCTGACGAAGCTGTGGATCCCCGCGAGCGTACGTGTCATCGGCGATGATGCCTTCGTGAGTCAGGAGCTGAAGGAGCTCACCTTCCAGGATGACAAGGAGCATCCCTCCCAGCTCACCACGATTGGGGATCGTGCGTTCCAGTCAACGACTCTGAAGACCTTGACGCTGCCGGGCTCCGTGGTGACGATCGGCTACAACGCGTTTGCGGGGATGAGCGGGCTCACGTCGATCCGCCTGGGAGCCAATGTTGGTGCGGACCAGCTGGTGGCGGCCTTTGTGGGAACAAGCGCGCTCACTTCCATCGAGGTCGATGCTGCCAACACAAACTACGTGAGCGTCGACGGTGTCTTGTATTCGAAGGATCATTCGCACCTGATTGCCTATCCGCAGGCAAAGAATAGGGGAGGGGCCTACGCAGTCGTTGGCGGGGTCACGCAGATCGATGACTACGCGTTCGCGGGTGCGACCATTGCGACGGTGACGCTGCCTTCCTCGGCGCGCACGATCGGTGACTACGCGTTTGAAAGCTCTCGGCTCACGTCTGTGACCCTGCCGGATTCGCTTGAGACGATCGGTTCCTGGGCGTTCTCGAACGCCTCGAGTCTCACTCGGGTGGACTTGGGTGGCACGACCACGGTGTCGGATAACGCCTTCCTGAATGATCGTGCGTTGACCGAGGTGAACATGCGTCCCGAGCTGGGAAGGCTCACGGCGGTCGGTGACGATGCGTTCGGCGGCTGCACGAAGCTGACCAGCTTGGTTGTTCCTGCGTCCGTCACCTCGTTCGAAGGCGTGTCGAATACCGGCGTGGACACGCTCGAGCTGGGGGATCGGGTCAGCAATCTGCGCATGGTCACGCGCGGCATCCGCAACGTCCGCCACATTGTCGTACGCGGCGGCGTGGACGGCGAGTTCTACTCCGAGGGCCGTGCCTCGAACGGCCGCCCGGAGAGCGCATTCTTCGGCGAGGGGATGACGACGTTCTCCTTCTGGAGCGAGACACCGCGCGTCATTGTGTTGCCTTCGACCGTGACCTCGCTGCAACTTGACGAAGAAGCCGACGCCGACACGAAGGCGAACACCACCATCTACGTTGCTGGGGCCAAGGGATCGCAGGCCTGGAAGACAGTCAAGGCAGCGATGGAGAGTGCCGGATACAAAACGGCGAACCTGTTGGAATACTCCGCGCCCACGCTCGCTCTGTCGGGCACTGGCATCGCCGAGGCCGGGGAGGGGTACGCGCTGAACGCTGGCCTGGGTGCGCCGACGACGGTGACCGTCACCGCTACCGGCGGTACCCAGGACGTGCGCGAGGTGCGCTTCGTTCAGGTTGGGCCGGGCCATGCCGAAACCGTCCTCCAGGATTGGAGCGCCCTCGCGTCTCGCACGGCATCCTTCGCGTGGACCCCGACCAGTGCGACTGTGGGCCTGCGTGTCGACGTGCGCGACGCCTCCTATGCCCTGCATTCGACGAGGCTGAGTGTCGGATCTTCTCCGGCTCCCGAGCCGCAGACCGGTGGATGGAAACAGGACGCTCGCGGCTGGTGGTATGTCAACGCAGACGGCTCCTATCCGAAGGACCAGGCGCTGACGATTGACGGAACCGTGTACCGATTCGATGCCTCTGGATACATGCGCACGGGCTGGGTGAAGGACGGCGGATCGTGGTACTACCACACCGGCTCGGGTGCTCAGGCGAGTGGATGGGTAAAGGATGGTTCATCCTGGTACTACCTGGACCCGGCGACCGGACAGATGGTGACGGGTTGGGTGCAGGTGGGCTCGACCTGGTACTACCTCAATGGTGCCGGTGCCATGGCGACCGGCTGGCTCAAGGATGGCGCCTCCTGGTATTACCTGGATCCCTCCAGTGGTTCCATGGCGACCGGCTGGGTGCAGGTGGGCTCGACCTGGTACTACCTGAATGGTGCCGGTGATATGGCGACCGGGTGGCTCAAGGACGGCGACTCCTGGTACTACCTGGATCCCTCCAATGGGGCCATGGCAACCGGGTGGCTCCAGATCTCGGGAACGTGGTACCACTTCTCGACGAGTGGCCAGCTGATCGGCTAGCCCGACGACAAACACGACGCCCTCAATCCCTGCGCCCCCGGAAGAAATTTCGGGGGCGCAGGTCTGTCTTCGCGCGTCAGTGCCGCCCAGCGCGGTGTTGGCTCCGGGCGATTGTGGGGGAGCGTGGGCTGGGAATGAGAGAAAGACGCGATTCCACATACGTGAGGTGACAATGCTAGACATTGCTCCACATGTCGTGAAAATGCGGGAAACACCTGTTTGATAGATGGTGCGATAGATTCGTGAAAACTGCTGTGGTCCTCCCTCGATAGGGTTACTCTTGTTCAGTGGAGCTGCACGTGTGTGCATGCCGATTTGTCACTCGTTAAGAAAGTGGGCACAGATGTTCCATCGAAGACTATCAGCGGTGGCGTTGGTTGCCGTCGGCACTCTCGCCGTAACGGCTATGAGTGCGCCGTCCTCCGTCGCGGCGGACACGGAGCGCGCCGAGGCCTCGTCGACGAACCGAGACTCGGGCGAACGCTCGGCCACGGTCATCGTCCAGCTTGAGGAGGGTGGCGGCGACCATGCCTCCCGCTACGCCGACGTCAAGAAGCGTATCGGTGAGGCTGTGGCGCAGGCGAGTCCCGGCGCGACCATTGAGGACGTACGCGACTATCACCACGTGTTCGAGGGCTTCGCAATCAAGGTGCCTGCCGATACGATGGCGGCCATCAAGGGCGTGCAGGGAGTCAAGGGGGCTTTCTTCGAGGGACGTCACGAGCCGGTCACAGACCCCGACTTCTGGGACATGCGCGACCACTCCACCGACAGCTCCCCCGATCGTGGCACAGCCTCACGCATGACGGGCGCCGCGGCGGCCTCCCAGAGGGGTCAGGGGCAGGTCATCGAGGTCATCGACGTCGGAGTCGACACCTCGCACGAGGCTTTCGCCGGCTCCCTGGATGCTGCTTCGGCGCGCCTCACGCGCCAGGCCATGACGTCACTTGCCCCCAGCCTCGGCGCAGGCAAGGACGGCGCGTGGGTGAGTGACAAGATCCCCTTCGCGTACGACTACGGGGACGGGGATACGGACGCGACGACAGGTAACGCGAGCAGCCGGGCGTCGGAGCAGGGCACACACGTCGCGTCCCTTGCGACCGCGAACGGCACCTCCTTCACGGGGGCCGCGCCGGGAGCTCAGCTCGTCGTCGCGAAGGTCACCAGCGACGACACGTACACGGCCTACGACACTGCGCTCCTGGCGGCCCTCGACGACGCGGCGGTCATCAAGCCCGATGCCCTCACCGTCTCCTTCTCGACGCTTGAGGGGATGAGTAGCGACTCCGTGGCCCTGTACTCGCAGGTGTACCAGCGCCTGACCGAGGCCGGGGTCGTGGTGAACGCGCCCGCCGGCAACAATGGCAATTCCAGCTATGGTACCGACCCGGATACGGGCCTCCTCGGCTTCCCGGCGTTCTACTCCTCGACTCTGGCCGTCGCCTCCGTGAATGAACAGGATGCAGCGGACCTGGGCACGGGGGCGATCACCGTCTCCGATTTCTCCGGCACGGGTGCGACCTACGACCTGCGCCTCAAGCCGGAGGTCGCCGCACCCGGCGGCGAGGTGATGGCGGCCAGCCCCGGCAACTACTACGGTCGCCAGTCGGGCACGGCCGAGGCCTCGGCTCAGGTTGCCGGCATCTCCGCCCTCGTGCGCGAGCGGATCGCGACCGACCCGGCCTTCGCGGCCTTGGGTAGCGCCGAGAAGAACGCACTCGTCGGTAACTTCGTGATGGGCACGGCTCGCCCGATCGCAGACGTGACCCGCAATGACGGCGCGTACTATTCGCCGCGTCGCGTCGGCGCCGGCATGGTGGACGCGGTGGCGGCCACGACCTCGTCCGTGTACCCGACCGTCGTGGGTGCCCCGGATCCCTCGCGCCCCAAGGCCGACCTGGGCGACGGCACGAACGGGTGGACCTTCCAGGTGCGCTTGACCAACGTCTCCGACGCCGCCCACACCTACACGCTCGGCGGCCAGGCCCTGTCCGAAGACGTCGAGAGCATGCTCTTCACCGGCCACTCGACCAACTGGGCGGGAGCGGGCATTGACCTGTCCTTTTCCGCCGACTCGGTGACCGTTCCCGCCGCCTCCAGCGCCACCGTGACCGTCACCGTGACCCCGCAGGCCGCCTTCGCCTCGTACGTGAGCGACAAGACTCCCAACGGAACGTTCGTTGACGGTGCCGTGACCTTCACGAGCGCTGACGGGCAGCCGAACCTGACGGTTCCCTACATGGGCTTCTACGGCTCCTGGGGACAGGCCAATGTGTTCGATCAGCAGTACCCGAACAACCACATGGTCGGCTACGGGTCGACGCTCATGAGCGGCAACCTGCCTTTCGGACAGTTCAACCCCTACGAGATGGAAGACGAGCGCGCGCTGGACGGCTTCCACCCCGATCGTTTTGTCATCACGCGCAACGGTTCTCGTACAAGCGTCACTCCGGGCACGATCCTGCTGCGCGCCGTCCCCTCGCTGACCTACACGGTCACGAACGAGGCCGGGGCAACCGTGCGCACCTACACCTGCGATCGCGCGGACAAGGGCTTCTACGACGACCACTGGCGCGGCGTGCACAACGCCGAGTTCATGTCCCCAGGATGCGACCCGAGCTTTGATAGCTACGACGCGGACGGCAATGAGCTGCCCGACGGCCGCTACACGGTCACGATCGAGGCCGCCACCTACGGCCCCTCGTCGGCGACCCAGCACACCAGCTACAGCTTCGCGGTGGACACGGTCTCGCCCGTCGTCTCGAACGTCACCGTTTCCGGTGAGGGGGAGGAACGCATGCTCTCCTTCGACGTGACCGACGCCTCACCGATCGCCGGCTACGGATTTAAGACGGATCCGGACGGAGCGCTGACCCTGTGGAGCGTCAACAGTGATCCGAGCTCCCGCTCAGACGACGGACTCTACCACGAGCACTTCGAAGCCAAGCTCCCGAGCGTCCTGAGCCAACTCGGCGGCAACCCTGCGACCATCCAGCTGGTGGTGTGGGACTGGGTTGAAAACAGGGCGACATCGTCGGTTTCCCTCAAGGCCGATGACACGCCCGCCCCCACGCCGAAGGTGGGGGAGTGGAAGTGGGATGGTCGTGGCTGGTGGTACCGCTACGAGGATGGTTCGTTCCCCGCTGATGCGGTCCTGGTGATCGATGGTGTCACGTACCGTTTTGACGCTGCCGGTTATATGCGTACCGGGTGGGTATTCGAGGGCGGTCAGTGGTTCTATCACGCTGCTTCGGGTGCTCAGGTGAGCGGTTGGGTGCTGTCGGGCGTGAGTTGGTACTACCTGGAGCCCGCGACCGGGGCTATGGCCACGGGCTGGGTGCAGGTGGGGGCGACCTGGTACTACCTGAGCCCGGCCACTGGTGCGATGCATACGGGCTGGCTGAGCGAGGGTGGTCACTGGTATTACCTTCAGTCCGGTAGTGGCGCGATGGCGACCGGTTGGCTGCGTATTTGGGGTACCTGGTACCACTTCGCCGACAATGGCCAGTTGATCAGCTAAGCGCCTGGCTCCAGGCTCACGCCTGACCTCATCGGCCCGCGCCTCCCGGTCAGTTTCCCGGGAGGCGCGGGCCTGTGTCTGCGCCGTTGCGCGGGATGAAGAGGGGCGCTGTCAGACTCTGTGACGGGCGTTGAGGGGAACGCGCTGTGGGAGAGAGAGGAGACTCCCCACGCTATTTCCGCAAAAAGTCGGGAAACAAGTAATTCTGTGCGAGAAATAGGGGCGATTGTCTGTTGACAATTGTGAGAAAATGTCGAGAAAACTCTACTCCGGCGCCTGAGAGGGGTTACTCTTAAACGCAGGGACTGGTGCAACGATGTGCCCGCCCATCAACCAGCTGTCAAGAGAGTGAGCCGCAGATGTTTCACCGTCGATTGTCGGCACTGGCGCTAGCTGTGACCAGTGCCCTTGCTATCACCACCATGACCATGCCCCATGCGCTTGCGACCGATACGGACCATGCCGAGACCGCGTCGAGTGAACAGGGGAAGCCGGATGGGAGGAGTACTTTCATCGTTAGTGTCGAGGAGGTCGGCGGCGACCAGGACGCCAGGCTCGCCGATGTGAAGACGCGCGTCAGAGAGGCCATCACCCAGGCCCAGCCGGGGGGCGAGCGTCGAGGACGTGGCGGAGTACCGCCATGTCTTCGAGGGGTTTGCGATCAAGGCGCCAGAATCCGCGCTTGAGGCTATCAAGGGCGTGCGGGGCGTGAAGACCGCCGTCGTTGACACTGGGCGCACGCCGGTCTTCTACGCGGAATTTCGCCGGGGCGACGGTGAGGAAATCAAGAATCCGGCTGCGCTGACCCGCGCCGACCAGGCGTCAGTCCAAGGCAAGGCACAGGTTGTCGAGGTTCTCGACATGGGTTTTGACGCCACACACGAGGCCTTTGCTGGGACGATGGATACCGCCTCCCTGCGCTTCAAGCAGGCCGATATGGCGTCCGTGACCTCCCAGCTCGGTGTCGGCCGGGGTGGCGCGTGGGTCAGCGAGAAGATTCCGTTCGCCTACGACTACGCAGATCGTGACACGGACCTGTACGAGGAGTACTTCTACGGGCCGGAAGACTTTACGCAGCACGCGCACAGCACTCGCGTGGCGGCCCTCGCGGCTGCGAATGGGGCCACCTATCGGGGTGCCGCGCCTGAGGCTCAGCTTGTCGTCGCCAAGGTTGTCTCCAGTTATTCTCAATACGCCTTCGACAGTAACCTCCTGGCGGCCCTGGATGATGCGATGGTGCTCAAGCCAGACACCCTCATTGTGTCCTTCTTGGCGAATCGTTCCATCAGCGGCGATGCGGCGCTCCTGTACGGGCAGGCCTATGACAGGCTCGCCAACGCAGGAACGACGGTGGTTGCGCCAGTGGGAGACTCCGGCCGCTCGTCGCGGCGCGCGGACCAGCCTGATGGGGGCATGATCGGTGAACCCGCCGCGAACTCGCAGATACTGTCCGTCACCGCTCTGAGCGGCTCCGGCGCGGAAGTAGGCTCCGAACTGTACCCGTGGAGTGACTCCTCGTGGGGAGTGACCCCTGATCTGAGGCTTAAACCGGAGATCGCAGCGCCCGGAGATGAAGTCAACTCCGCTATTCCGGACCGGCCTCGCCTCTATCAATCAATGGAAGGAACGGGCGAGGCTGCGGCTCAGGTTGCGGGCATTGCCGCGCTCGTACGTCAGCGCGTGGACACCGACTCCGCTTTCGCGGGGATGTCCGAGCAGGAAAAGTCCGGGGTTGTCACCAAGCTTCTCATGGGCACCGCTCACCCGGTCGTGGACGCGAGCCAGGCGAATGGAACCTTCTGGTCTCCTCGCCGAGTCGGCGCTGGAATGGTGGACGCGCTCGCTGCCACGACCTCGCCCGTGTATCCGACCGTGGTGGGAGCCGCAAACCCGACGCGTCCCAAGGCAGACCTGGGTGACGGCACCGACGGCTGGAGCTTCCAGGTGCAGCTGACCAACGTCTCTGATGAGGCCCGCACCTACACCCTCGGCGGCCAGGCCCTCTCCGAGAACGTGATCGACTTGCTCTTCCGAGCCAACTCCACGAACTGGGCCGGAGCGGGCATCGACCTGATCTTCTCGGCCGACTCTGTGACCGTTCCTGCCGCCTCCAGCGCCACCGTGACCGTCACGGTGACCCCGAAGGCCGAGTTCGCCTCGTGGGCGAAGGAGAACACCCCGCAGGGCACGTTCATCGACGGAGCGGTGACCTTCACGAGCGCCGACGGCGCCCCCGACCTCACGGTCCCCTACATGGGATTCTACGGTTCCTGGGGTGACTCGACGGTCTTCGACAGCCCCGTGTACGGCGAGTCGAAGCTCCACACGTCAACGATGACCTTCCATGGGTTGCCCCTCGGGCAGCTCAATCCTTTCGCGGAGGAAGACGAGATGGCGATCCACACCAACGACCGCCAGTACTACATCATCTCGCGTTCGACGCAAGACAATGCCAGGACGTACGCCACCCCGGGCACGGTGCTGCTCCGTGACGTCGATTCGCTGACCTACACGTACACGAACGAGGCCGGTCAGGTCGTGCGCTCCTACGAGTACGCAAGCGTGCCCAAGAGCGTGGCCAGTGGATCTGGACGCTTCTACAATGTGTCCACCGCGGAAGATTCCTTTGACAACAAGCCCTGGTTTGATGGCTATGACGCGCAGGGTAACGAGCTGCCGGACGGGACCTACACGCTCACCATTGAGGGCACGACTGGTGGTCCGTCACCCGTGACCCAGCAGCTGACCCACCCGATTCGCGTGGATACTCACGCGCCCGTCTTCTCGAACGTTGCGATCACGGGCGAGGGGCATGAGCGCGTGCTCTCTTACGACATCGTCGATTCCTCGCCGATCGCCAGCTGCGGTTTCTCGTGGAGCGCGGACGGTCATTCCTTCATGGAATGCGAGCAGAGCTACGTGGGTAGGCGAGGAGAAGAAGGCTTGCTTGTCTACCACGTTGAGGTCAAGCTCTCGGAGCTCGCACAGCATTCGGGTACAGACCGTACGGTCGTGTACCTGCAGGCGTGGGACTGGCCGGTCAATAAGGCGGTGATGGAGGTTCCTGTGACCTCGCAGCCCTTGACGAAGGTGTCTCTGTCGCCTGAGTCGTCATCGCTGGTGGTGGGGGAGTCTGTGACGCTGAGCGTCACCCGCGAGCCAGCCGACGCGGAGGAGGTCAACCTCGTGTGGTCCTCGTCGGACGAGGCCGTGGCGACGGTCAGTCAGGACGGCGTGGTGACGGCGGTTGGTGCGGGTGATGCGACGATCAGTGTTGCGGATCCGACGCAGCCGTCCGTCGTGTCGGCGAGCGCCATGGTTCACGTGGAGGCGCCCGCTCCTACACCGAAGGCTGGCGTGTGGAAGTGGGATGGTCGTGGCTGGTGGTACCGCTACGAGGATGGTTCGTATCCGGCTGATGCGACCCTGGTGATCGATGGTGTCACGTACCGTTTTGACGAGTCCGGTTACATGCGTACTGGGTGGGTGAAGGACCGGGGCGTGTGGTACTACCACAATGCCTCCGGTGCTCAGGTGAGTGGTTGGGTGCTTTCGGGGGTGAGTTGGTATTACCTGGACCCTGGGACTGGGGCCATGGCGATGGGCTGGGTGCAGGTGGGGTCCACCTGGTACTACCTGAGTCCGGCTGATGGTGCGATGCATACGGGCTGGCTTCAGGAAGGTGGTCACTGGTATTACCTGCAGTCCGGTAGTGGTGCGATGGCGACCGGTTGGCTGCGCATTTGGGGTACCTGGTACCACTTCGCCGACAATGGCCAGTTGATCAGCTAAGCGCCTGGCTCCAGGCTCACGCCTGACCTTATCGGCCCGCGCCCCCGGTCAGTTTTCCGGGAGGCGCGGGCCTTTTCGTGCATCCAGCGCTCCGCGGCGTCGCCGATGCGTGGGACTGAGTATGCGCACACGTCGCTGCCTCGTTACGCAGTGGTCAGGGGCGTCCCCCTTCTTTTCGTTGAAATGTTGGGCAATGGGTAGGTTTGTCCGACAAATGCGTGTGAGAGCGTTTTGACAGATTGCGTGAAAATTTGAGAAAACTAGTTGTCGATGAACGGGTCTAGGTTACTCTTGAACGGAGGGATCCGAGCAACGATGCAGGCACCCATTAACCAGTTGTGAAGAAAGTGAGTCACAGATGTTACCCCGGAAACGGTTGGCGCTGACGCTTGTAGCGGCAGGTGCCCTTGCTTGTACGACCGTGAGCGCGCCGCCCTCGTTTGCGGCCGACGCGCACGAGGCCGAGGCCGCCTCGAACACCGGGGTCTCCCTGGATGCACAGCAGACGGTTATCGTCCAACTCGAGGATGGTGCTGATCGTGAGGGGGTGCGACAGCGCATCGATCAGGCGGTAGCGGCCGCCACGCCCGGTGCGAGCACCGAGTATGTGCGCGACTATCACCACGTGTTTGAGGGCTTCGCCGTGAAGGCGCCCTCCTCCGCCCTCGCGGCCATCAAGGGCGTGCAGGGCGTCCAGGCAGTCGTTTCCGATGGCGTGCGCGAGCCGATCGTGTACCCGGAAATTATGGGGCGGGCCAGCGATGAGATCGATGATCCGTCGGTGCTCACCCGCGCAGACCAGGCGTCTGAGCGGGGCCAGGGGCGTGTCATTGAGGTCATCGACTCGGGATTCGACACCTCGCACGAGGCCTTCTCCGGGACCCTGGATGCCGCATCCCTGCGCGTCACCCAGGCTGACATGGCGGCGCTCACCACCCAGCTCGGTGCTGGGCGGGCCGGCGCGTGGGTCAGCGACAAGATTCCCTTCGCATACGACTACGCCGACGCTGACACGAATGTGCTGGCCGACTACGAGTATGGAATTGAGGACTACACGCGGCACGTGCATGGCACTCGCATGGCTGCCCTTGCCGGCGCCAACGGGACAACGTATCGAGGTAGCGCGCCCGGCGCTCAGCTCATCGTCGCCAAGGTCGTCTCCGATTCCTGGAACGTCGTTCGCGATAGTGTTGTGTTGGCGGCCCTGGACGACGCGATGGTGCTCAAGCCTGACGCCCTGGTCGTCTCTGTCATGGCGGCTCGCGATGTGAGCGGCGACGCCGGGAGGCTCTACGCGCGCGCCTACGACAAGTTGTCCGCGGAGGGTGTCACGGTTGATGCGCCCGCCGGAGATGATGGGCGCGCTGCGTGGAGCACGCGAGGGTCTGATCCGGGCGCGATCGGCGCGCCCGCCGAGTACTCGTCTGTCCTGTCGGTGGCGGCGCTGAGCGCGTCGGGTGCCCCCGGCCAGCCCAGCTTCAAGCCGTGGGATTCCTCCTCGTGGGGACCTGCCCCCGATCTGAGGCTCAAGCCCGAGATCGCTGCTCCTGGAGTGCTCGTCAATTCCGCCGCGCCTGGCAACGACTACGTGACCATGTCGGGCACGGCCGAGGCCTCGGCTCAGGTCGCGGGCGCGGCGACCCTCGTGCGCCAGCGCATCGAGACCGACCCGGCCTTCGCCGGAATGTCCGACGGGGACAAGAGCGCGCTTGTCACCAACTTCCTGATGGGCACCGCCCACCCGGTCGTGGACGCGAGCCAGGCGAATGGAACCTTCTGGTCTCCTCGCCGAGTCGGCGCTGGCATGGTGGACGCGGTGGCGGCCACGACCTCGCCCGTGTACCCGACCGTCGTGGGTGCCCCCAACCCCTCGCGCCCCAAGGCGGAGCTGGGTCAAGGCGCCGACGGGTGGACCTTCCAGGTCCAGCTGACCAACGTCTCCAATGAGCCCCGCACCTACACCCTCGGCGGCCAAGCCCTCTCCGAGAACGTGATCGACCTGCTCTTCCGAGCCAACTCCACGAACTGGGCCGGAGCGGGCATCGACCTGACCTTCTCGGCCGACTCTGTGACCGTTCCTGCCACCTCCAGCGCCACCGTGACCGTCACGGTGACCCCGAAGGCTGAGTTCGCCTCGTGGGCGAAGGAGAACACCCCGCAGGGCACGTTCATCGACGGAGCCGTGACCTTCACGAGCGCCGACGGTGCCCCCGACCTGACCGTGCCCTACCTGGGGTTCTACGGCGAGAGCGATCAGCTGGGCATCTTCGATAGCCCCGTGTACGGCGAGTCGAAGCTCAGCCCGTCAACGATGACCTTCCACGGCCTGCCCCTCGGCCAGATCAACCCCTTCGATCCGGAAGAGTCCATGGCGATCAGCACGAATGACCGCGACCTGTACATCATCACGCGCTCGGCGGAAGAAAACGCCAGGACGTACGCCACCCCGGGCACGGTGCTGCTCCGTGATGTCGATTCGCTGACCTACACGTACACGAACGAGGCCGGGGACACCGTGCGCTCCTACACCTACCCGGGCGCACCCAGGAGTCGCACCGTTGGCAGCGGGCGTTTTTCGGAGGTAACCACCGCCGAAAGCACCTTCGACAGCGCCCCCTTCTTCGACGGCTATGATGAGGCGGGCCGCGAACTGCCTGACGGCAACTACACGCTCACCATCGAAGGAACGAGGGGCGGGGCGAACCCGGCGACCGAGCAGCTCACCCACGTGATACGACTGGACACGCAGGCGCCCACCATCTCGAACGTGACCATCACGGGCGAGGGGGACGACGCCGCGCTCTCCTTCGACGTCACCGACTCCTCGCCCATCGCGGGCTACGGATTCTCGATGGCGGCGAACGGCGAGGCCTTTATGCGCGAGAAGGAATACGGCTGGGGCGAGCTCGGAGGCGACGGTCTGCGCCACTACCACTACGACATCAAGCTCTCGGACATCGCGCAGCGCGCGGGCGCTGACCCGCAGGCTGTCTACCTGCAGGTGTGGGACTGGCCCCTGAACCGGGCTCCGCTGGCTGTTTCCCTCGCGGCCGATGACACGCCCACGCCGAAGGCAGGGGAGTGGAAGCATGACGGCCGCGGCTGGTGGTACCGCTACGAGGACGGCTCCTACCCAGCTGACACGGCTGTGATGATCGACGGGACGACGTATCGTTTTGACGCCTCCGGCTACATGCGTACTGGCTGGGTGAACGAGGGCGGTCAGTGGTTCTACCACGCCTCCTCGGGAGCCCAGGTGAGCGGTTGGGTGTACTCGGGCGTGCACTGGTACTACATGAGCCCCGCGACCGGGGCCATGGCCACCGGCTGGGTGCAGGTGGGCTCCACCTGGTACTACCTGAGCCCGGCCACTGGTGCGATGCATTCGGGCTGGCTTCAGGAAGGCGGGCACTGGTACTACCTGGATCGCTCCTCCGGGGCCATGGTGACCGGCTGGGTCAAGATCTACTGGAAGTGGTACCACTTCGCCGACAACGGCCAGCTGATCGACTAAGTACCTGAGTCGATTCGCGCTCACCCGCGCCCGCGCCCCCGGTCAGACGTCCGGGGGCGCGGGCCTATGTCTGCGTGACGTGCAACGATGACTCGACACTCGACAGTCGTTTGTCATCCTCCCTCATAATGATGGTTAAATTCTGAACACGCTGGCAGGCAATGTGGCCCAAGAGTTCGCTTGTATGTTTGTCAAAACTAATACGAATTGCCAGAAAAGGCTTGTCACACATGCAGAACAGTCTACGCTTGGATGTGAGGAGCCTCGCATAGTGGCGACCTCAACATTGGTCAAACCCTCCGACAAGTGAGCCAGACATGTCCCATCGAAAACTCTTGGCACTGGCGCTGACAACCGTCGGTGCGCTCGCCGTAACAACACTCAACACACCTGCCTCCGTCGCTGACGACACCCGGTCGACGGAACCCGCCCAGGCCTCGTCCTCGGAATACTACGAGGACTACACCACGACGATCATCGTCCAGCTGACGGACGACGCCCCCGCGCTCGCGGAGATGAAGGAGCGCGTGTCCGCCTCCGTGACGGCGGCCGTCCCCGGGGCTAACGTGACCGACGTGCGCGAGTACACGCACGTCCTGCGCGGCTTCGCGATCAGAGCACCCATGTCCGCCCTCAAAGCGATCAAGGCAACGCCCGGCGTCAAGGCCGCGTTCAAGGATCGCTACAGCGCCACGGTCTACGACGAGTACGGGTCCAGCAACAGCGGCAACAAAGACAAGGACCACGACCCCGCGCACTCGGCTGCGATGGACATGACGGCGGCCGCCCAAGCCACCCACAAGGGCTCGGGGCAGGTCATCGAGGTCATCGACACCGGCTTCGACACGAGCCACGCCGCCTTCGCGGGTCCCGTGGAGGGCGCGCGCCTGGCTCAATCGGACGTGGCCTCCCTGACGGCCGGACTCGGTGACGGGCAGGGCGGCGGCTGGGTAAGCGCGAAGATCCCCTTCGCCTACGACTACGCCGACGGTGACGCGGACGTGAGCTACCCAGATCCCGGTCAGTTCCCCGACCAAACCAGCGATGCTCGATACACGCACGGCACCCACGTGGCGGCGCTCGCGGCCGCCAACGGCTCGGAGTTCCGGGGTGCCGCGCCCGACGCGCAGCTCGTGATGGCGAAGGTTCTTGGCGACGATGATCAGGAGATCAACGATTCTGTTTTGCTGGCCGCCCTCGACGACGCGGCTATCCTCAAGCCCGACGTCCTCATCGTGTCCGTCGGTGACAACGCCGGGCAAAACGGCGATGCCTTGGCCACCTATGCCGACGTCTACGCCGCCCTGACCGCCCAGGGTATTGCTATCAATGCGCCCGCCGGTGACTACACGTCGTCCGCGTGGGGCAACTGGAATAAGGGGGGACCAACCCTTCGCCACTGACGCCGACTACGGCGCGATTATCTTGCCCGCGCTCGACTCGAACGCCCTGGCAGTCGCCTCTCTCGACGAGGTCGACAAGCGCGACGGTCAGCCCCTTGCGGATCCTTCCCCCTCTCGCTTCTCCTCCTGGGGCGTGACACCGGACCTGCGTCTCAAGCCTGAAATCGCCGCCCCCGGCGGCGACGTCATGTCCGCGCTGCCCGCGGGCTCCTACGGTCGCAGGGCTGGCACGGCCGAGGCCTCGGCTCAGGTGGCGGGTATCGCCGCCCTCGTGCGTCAGCGGGTCGCCACCGATCCGATGTTCTCAGGCATGAGCGCTGAGGAGAAAAACGCTGTGGTCACGAACCTGCTGATGGGCACCGCCCACCCGGTCGTGGACACGACGCGAGGGGGACATACCTTCTACTCCCCGCGCAAGGTCGGCGCAGGCATGGTGGACGCAGTGGCGGCCACGACCTCGTCCGTGTACCCGACCGTCGTGGGAGCCGCGACTCCATCGCGCCCCAAGGCCGACCTGGGTGACGGCACCGACGGCTGGACCTTCCAGGTGCAGCTGACCAACGTCTCCGATACCGCCCACACGTACACCCTCGGCGGCCAGGCTCTCTCGCCGACCATTGAGGGGGGAACTCCTTCACGTTCGGCTCCACCGACTGGACGGGTACTGGGATCGACCTGGTCTTCTCGGCGGACTCCGTCACCGTCCCCGCCCAGTCGCGCGCCACCGTGACCGTCACCGTGACCCCGCAGGCCGCCTTCGCCTCGTACGCGAACACGAATGCGCCCTCCGGCACCTACGTTGACGGCGCCGTGACCTTCACGAGCGCTGACGGGCAGCCGGGCCTCACGGTCCCCTACATGGGGTTCTACGGCTCCTGGGGTGCTTCGCCCGTCTTCGATGGCAAGTGGGATGGCAGTAAAGATGCCGGCGTGCACCTGTACGGATCCACCTTCAAGAACCTGATGTCGGGCATGCCGCTGGGCGACGTCAACCCGCTCTACAATCACAATGACATCCGTGAATTGCAGCAGTCGGACCCCGCCCTGTTCTACGTCTCCCGGTCCGACGAGTTCCTGGCCCCCTCGCACGTTGGTCCTTCGACGTACACGCTGCGCCCCATCGACACCCTGACCTACAGCTACCTCAACGACGCAGGACAGGTCGTGCGCTCCTACACCCGCTCGCACCGCCGCGCGTCCCTGCATGACCACGAAATCCCCTACGGTTTGTTGGGGGCCAACGTCGAAGACTGGGGAGACGAACCCGTGTTCGACGGCTACGACGAGGCGGGCAACCCCCTACCCGACGGGGTCTACACGCTGATCATCGAGGCCGAGACCTACGCTCCTTCCAGTACGAAGCAGCAGATGACGTGGGACTTCACGCTGGACACGCAGGCGCCGGTCGTCTCCAACATGACGATCGTGCCCACGGGCGAGAACACCTACTCGCTGTCCTTCGACGTCACCGACTCCGCGCCTATCGCCGGATGCGGTCTCTTCCCGGACTCGGGCAAGGACTATGTCCAGCGCGAGTACGAGGAGGAGCCCGCGCAGAGGGGAGAGGACGGGCTCTTCCATGCCCACTACGACCTCAAGGACGTGCCGCTCACCGCGACCACGGGCGCGGGTGACCCATCGACGCTGTCCCTGCATGTGTGGGACTGGGCCAAGAACAAGGGAACGACGCAGCTGCCCTCGTCCCTCGTGCGTATGACGTCGCTGTCGGTCTCGCCTGCCTCGGCGTCGCTGGTGGCGGGGGAGTCTGTGACGCTGAGCGTGACCCGCGAGCCTGCGGATGCGACCGTGACCTCCGTGGTGTGGTCCTCGTCGGACGAGGCCGTGGCGACGGTTTCGGATACTGGCGTGGTGACGGCGGTGGGTGCGGGTGATGCGACCATTACGGTTGCTGACCCGACCCAGCCTTCTGTGTCTGCCGCCGTGACCATTCACGTCAATGCTCCTGTTCCCGCGCCGAAGGCTGGCGTGTGGAAGTGGGATGGTCGTGGCTGGTGGTACCGCTACGAGGATGGTTCGTATCCGGCTGATTCGGCTGTTGTGATCGATGGTTCCACGTATCGTTTTGATGCGTCGGGGTACATGCGTACTGGGTGGGTGAAGGATCAGGGTGCCTGGTATTACCACTCCTCATCGGGTGCTCAGACGACGGGTTGGGTGTTTTCTGGTGCGCGTTGGTACTACCTGAGTCCTGACAGCGGCGTGATGGTGACGGGGTGGGTGCAGGTGGGGTCCACCTGGTACTACCTGAATCCCTCTGATGGGGCCATGGTCACCGGGTGGCTGAAGGAGGGTGGTCACTGGTATTACCTGCAGTCCGGTAGCGGCGCGATGGCTACGGGGTGGCTGAAGATTTGGGGTACTTGGTACCACTTCGCCGATAACGGCCAGTTGATCAGCTAAGCGCCTGGTGCCAGGCTCACGCCTGACTTCATCGGCCCGCGCCCCCCGGTCAGTTTCCCGGGAGGCGCGGGCCTGTGTCTGTGGACAATATGCGTGAGGTGTCTGCGCTCACACCGAGCAGAATGGTAACCCTGTCAAACACCTGAATAATCGCATCAATGTATGCCTGAAGCGTCGGTCGAGTGTGTGTAGGTGTCCACCTGTAACGAAAATAAGCGGCAGAGGTTTGCATAGGGGTTTGCGTGCCCCGAGTGAGAACTGGTAGATAAAATATGAGAAAAATCAGCAAAACGTTACGGAATAACCTCTGAAGGGGTATCATTGAGAGGCAGCCGCGGAGTTGCGGCTCACACTGATCCCTTACCCACGTGCAACGCAAGGGGAGACAATGAAATCCCAACGAATAATTAAAGCGCTGGCGCTCTCTCTTAGCCAGCGCCCTGGCTCTGACCATCGTCGGCGTGCAGTCAGCGTACGCGGCTCAACCAACTGCCCTGAACTCCCTCGCTAGTCTCCAGTCAGCACATGTGGCTGAAGGCGCGGATCGTCCCACCAGGGTGTGGCCTAGCAGCACAACGATGGTGCCAGGGCAGAGCCTCCCTTTCTACGCGGCTACGGGCGCGCATGTTTTCGAGTACAGCGAGGCTTCCTGGACGAGTTCCGACCATTCAGTGGCAACCGTCGACCGCAACGGTCGTGTGACGGCTGTGGGCGTTGGTGAGGCGGAGATTACTGTCTCCCACATGTATGACAAGATGATTCCTTCCGCCACCGCCCACGTCCATGTTCGTTCTGTGTCTGAGGAGGTCGGCATCGAGCTCTCCGAGACATCGGTGTCGCTTGCAGCTGGACGCAGTGCCCTTGTGAATGCTCTTCTCGCCCCGTCGTTGCAGGAAGGCTCGGTGACGTGGTCGGTCGAACCTTCGTCTCTCGGGGAACTCGTTACCGTCGACAATGCTCCCGCCGTGACGTTGCGTGCAGCGAATGTAGGCGGAACTGGGAAGTTGACGGCTCGCGTTGCGACGGGTGCTGGACAAACAAAAGAAGTGTCTATCCCGGTGGTGGTGAATCAGGCCAGTGCAGTAGACTTCGTTGTCGATGAGAAGGGTGTGCTGACCGCCTATAACGGTGAGGCGGTGGACTTTGCAATCCCTGATGGTGTCACCGAGATCGCTCCGAGCGTGTTCTCCGGAATGGAAGTGGAGAACGTCTGGGTTCCCGCGAGCGTTCGAACTATAGGCGAGAAGGCCTTTTTCAAGTCTGGGCTGAAGACGATCGCTTTTTCAGGATGATGAGGCCTCCCTTCGCAGCTAACGACTCTTGGGCCCTCGGCATTTGGCTACACGAATCTGGAGAGAATCGAGCTGCCTCGATCAGTTGTGTTGCTCGGCCAGGGGTTGTTTGACGGCGTGTCGATGAAAACTGTCTCATTTGGCCCCAACATTGCGGCTGGGCAGTTGGAAGGGGCGAGTATCAATCGTTTGACGCTGACCCATATTGACGTCGATCCAGCCAACGTCAATTACGAGAGTGTCGACGACGTTTTGTATTCTCGGAGTCCCAGGAGTCTGGTCCTGTTCCCGCGGGGAAAGGAGTATGTCGGCACGTACGAGGTGTTGGAGGGAACAGAGTCCATCGGTGTGGGGGCCTTTGCGGGCGCGCAGATTACCTCAGTCGCTTTTCCGAGTTCGCTTCGTACGGTCGGCGCCGCTGCATTCTACGAAAGCAGGCTGACATCTGTGAGCCTTCCTGACGGATGTGAGAGCGTAGGTGAGTCATCATTCGCATATATGGATAATCTTCAGACTGTTGATCTAGGAGGCACTCGGAGTATCGATCAGTACGCGTTCCAGTTCAGTAGTAATCTTACCGAGGTTAATTTCCATCAGGATCTCAACAGACTCACTGAGATTGGTGAGCGCGCATTTCAAGGCACTGGTCTGTCCTCCGTGACGGTACCGGATTCGGTGGAGACCATCGGTGGGTATGCGTTTATGACCGGTGCATTGACGTCTATTCACCTCGGGGCAGCCCTTGTTTCTGTTGAGCATTCTGCTTTTGAGGGGAATCCACAGCTTGCTACGGTTACTCTCAGCCCAGGTAACTCCCACTATTTCATCGATGGTGGCGGCCTTTTCAAAAAGGGAGAGGCTGGGCAATCGTTGGTCATCGTGCCTCCAGCGAGTTCCGTGACAGAGTTTGTGGTTCCTGCAGGGACCAATGAGATCGGTCCAGACGCATTCGAAGATGTTGCGACGCTGACTCGAGTCGTCCTTCCCGAAGGCCTGACGACTATTGGTGCGAACGCGTTCAATGGATGTACGCACCTGGTCGACCTCGTCATCCCCGATTCTGTAGAAGTTGTTGACGCAACTGCCGGCTCGGGGCCCGTCTCCATCGAGTACGGTTCGCAGGTGCGAGAGTTTCGAGTCACAGGTTCGTGGGGTTACATGCCGGCTCACGTCATCGTGCGTGGAGGCGTAAACGCAACTTTTGACTTCTTTACTCATTATGAGCCTGAGTCTGGGGAGAGTATTTTCTTTGGGGAAGGAGTGGCGAGCGTCTCTTTCCATTGTACGGTGCCGCGCGTCGTGGTCCTGCCTTCGAGCGTCACACACTTCCAGATTGTTCGCCCTCACTACGCCCGGTGTAAGACAGATCCCGAGGTCTATCTTGCAGCTCCTGAAGGATCGGAGTTGTGGGCGAGCGTCAGTGACGCAATGTGGGAGGGAGGAATTGCTCGCGAGAACCTGCATCCCTACACGTCTCCGGCGGTATCGCTGTCCGGTGTCGGCGTCGTCGCAGCGCGTGACGGATTCAAGGTGGACGCGCAGGCGGGGATACCCGCCACCGTGTCTGTTTCTGTATCGGGAGGCGTACCGAAGGGACGCCAGGTGCGTGTTGTGCAGATCAACGCAGAGGGCCGGGAGTCTGTCCTGCAGGACTGGAGTGACATGCCTGAGAGTGACGGGGTGGACGCCGCATCGATGAACGTGACTGTGGCTCCTGCCAGTGTGGGCGTTCGCCTGCGCGTCGACGCGCGTGATGCTTCGTACCGGGTCAGTTCCGCCGTTCTGCTGTTCGGGGAAACCCCCGAACCGGACCCCACACCGGACCCCACACCGGACCCCACACCGGACCCGACACCGGACCCCACGCCGGACCCCGTGCCCGATCCGAGCCCAGAGCCTACCCCGCAGGTGGGGCAGTGGGTGAGCGACGCTCACGGCTGGTGGTATCGCAATGCGGATGGAACCTACCCGGCGAACGAGGCGCGCGTCATCGGTGGTTCTACCTATCGTTTCGGAGCTGACGGATATATGCGGACGGGCTGGGTTGTCGAGTCAGGCTCGTGGTATTACCACGTCGCCTCGGGTGCCCAGGCGACGGGCTGGGCCCAGATCGGTTCGTCCTGGTATTACCTGGCGCCCAACACGGGTGCGATGGTGACCGGCTGGCTGCGGCTGGGGGAGACCTGGTACTACCTGGATGCGTCGGGTGCGATGGTGACCGGCTGGCTGCGGCTGGGGGAGACCTGGTACTACCTGGATGCGTCGGGTGCGATGGTGACCGGCTGGCTGAGCCAGGGGTCGTCCTGGTACTACCTGGTTTCGGGCAGCGGTGCGATGGCAACTGGCTGGGCACATATTGGTGGTTCTTGGTACTACCTGAGCCCGGCCACTGGTGCGATGCATACGGGCTGGCTTCAGGAAGGTGGTCACTGGTATTACCTGCAGTCCGGTAGCGGCGCGATGGCTACGGGGTGGCTGAAGATTTGGGGTACTTGGTACCACTTCGCCGATAACGGCCAGTTGATCAGCTAAGCGCCTGGTGCCAGGCTCACGCCTGACTTCATCGGCCCGCGCCCCCCGGTCAGTTTCCCGGGAGGCGCGGGCCTGTGTCTGCGCCCGCATGAGGGGTGAGTGTGGCAGTCAACAGTCCCGCGGTTTTCGTTGTTATTACTGGTGTGCGCATACTTCATCTGGATATGAGCGCCCTGCGAGAGCGGTGAGAATAAACCTTCCAGTAGGTACGCGGTAATACTTCCTGGGATCATGTTTGACGGAAAACTGTGCGTATGGCTGCGCAGTCGTTCTTCACATGCTTGTCGACACAGGGAGTTATGGTGCCCCATCGAACACACGTGGCGCTGTCATTTGCGCTGGCCGGTGCCCTCGCCGTGACCGCGCTCGGCGTCACCGGTACCCGCGCGGTCGCGGCTGACATGGCCGCCCAGCAGGGCAGTGCGCAGTCCGGCGATCTTGCTGGATCGAACCGCGACACCGACACGGCCGTCCTGCGGCTGTGGCCTGGGAGCACGGCTCTCGTGCCCGGGCAGAGTGTCGCTTACACGGTTGAGTACGACACCGCGCCCGCCGTCCTACCCGACCTGACGTGGGCTTCATCCGACACGTCGGTGTTGACCGTGGACGACAAGGGGACCGTGAGCGCGGTTGGCCCGGGCGAGGCGACGCTGTCCGTGCGCGATCGCTCAGATCCTTCCCTCAATACGGCCGTGCCCATCATCGTTCGCGCTGTCACGGAGGAACGCGGGATCGAGCTGTCCGCCGCGTCCCTGGTCTCCATCGCCGGGGAGCCCGTCTTCCTGAACGCGCTCCTGGCCCCCTCGCTGCACGTCGGTCACGTCCAGTGGACGCTGAGCCCGTCCACGCTGGGCACCATCGCCCCCGACGAAGGCGCGCCGACAGCCGTCTTCCACCCCGCCGGGCGCGCGGGAACCGGCACCCTCACCGCTCGCGTCACGACCCCGGCTGGTCAGAGTAAGACGATGACGATCCCCGTTGAGGTCCTGGCCGACGCTTCGGGCGACTTCGTCATGGACGAGAGTGGCGAACTGATCTCCTATCGGGGGACCGACACGGACGTGAGCATCCCCGAGGGCGTCACAGCGATCGGGGATCGCGCCTTCTCCGAGGCCACCGTCAGGACGGTTCACATCCCCGCGAGTGTCCGCCGCATCGGCAACGAGGCCTTCTATGGCAGCGGCCTTGAGGCCGTCACCTTCCAGGATGACGCGGACGTGCCCTCCCAGCTTGTCGAGCTCGGAAGCCGCGCCTTTACCCACACGAGAGTGTCCGCTCTGACGCTTCCCCGCTCACTCACCACGATCGACACCAACGCCTTCGTCGACATGGTGAACCTGGCCTCGATCGACCTGGGCCCTGCTGTTGAGCAGGGTCAGCTGGTGGGTGCCTTTGCTTCCACCCCCGCGCTGGGTAGCATCCGTGTCGACGCGGGCAACCCGCACTACGAGAGCATCGACGGCGTTCTCTACTCCGAAGACCGCTCGCACCTGATTGCCTTCCCCGCGGTGAAGAACGCGGGCGGCTCCTACGAGGTCGTCTCGGGGACCACAGACGTTGACGACCTGGCGTTCCTGGGTGCGCAGGTCAGCTCCGTGACCTTCCCCGACACGCTGCGCCGCGTGGGCAAGCAGGCCTTCGAGGGCGCTGCCCTCACGTCGCTGACGCTGCCCGACGCGTTTGAGACGATGGGGGCCTCCGCCTTCTGGCAGATGCAGAAGCTGGCCCGCGTTGACCTGGGCGGCGCCACCGCCGTCTCCTCCAACGCCTTCCGCTACGACGCGGCCCTCAGCGACGTCACCTTCCGCCCCGACCTGGGCACCCTGCGGACCGTGGACGAAGGCGCTTTCGTTGGAATCTCAGACCCTTCGATCACCTTACCGGACACGGTGTCAACCGTGGGCGTGGAGGCCTTCTCCCAGAACGGCGCCCTGGCCTCGTTCCACGTGGGGGCATCCCTGTCCTCGATGGGCGACTACGCGCTGGGCGGCGACGACGCCCTGGCGACCCTGAGTGTCAGCCCCGCGAACTCCTCGTTCTTCGTCGAGGGCGGCGGCCTCTATCACACAGACTCCTCGTCCCAGGCCCTGGTCCGATTCGCCCCCGCCACCCCCGCGAGCGCGGCCACGGTGGCTCCGGGCACGTCGACGATCGGGGCGGGTGCCTTCGAGAACAGTGCCAGGCTTGAACGCGTCACGCTGCCCGACGGCTTAATCACTATCGACGACGACGCGTTCAGCGGCTGCGACAAGCTGACAGACATGCCCATCCCGGACTCGGTGCAGGTCGCCCGAGGCCTGGTCGGCACCGGCCTGGACACCATCGACATGGGCACGCAGGTGCGCGAACTGTCGATGGTCGCCCACGGCCAGCGCTTCGCGCGCCACATCATCGTTCGTGGCGGTGTCAACGGTTCCTTCCAATCCGCCGGCAAGAACACGGGGGATCGCCCGGCTAGCGCGTTCTTCGGCGACGGGATGACGTCATTCTCCTTCCAGCAGGAGGTGCCGCGCGTCCTCGTTCTGCCTTCCAGCGCCGAGGAGGTCACGCTCGCCGCGAGCATGGACGAGGCCCTCAAGGCAGACACGACCATCTACGTGGCCGACGTCGAGGGCTCTTCGGCGTGGACGGTCACGCAATCCGCGATGGAGGCCGCCGGCTACGACGCGTCGCGCCTGGTGTCGCTCGAGAGTCCCACCTTGTCCCTGTCGGGCACCGGCATCGCCGAGGCCGGGGAGGGGGTACGTGCTCACCGGGTCCCTCGGCGCGTCGGTGAGCGTTGATATCGCCGTGAGTGGAGGCGTGCCCTCCGGGCGTGAGGTGCGCGTCGTTCGCGTCGGCGAGGATGGCGGCGAGACGGTCTTGCAGGACTGGAGCGCGATGGTGGCAAGCACGGATGGGCGCTTCGCTACCGCGTCCTACGCGTGGACTCCGGCCCCCGAGGACGCCTTGGTGCGCGTCGATGCCCGCGACGCCACCGGCCTGATTCGATCGGTGCCGATGACAGTTGTCGTCACCCACGTTCTGCCGCCCATTGCGCTTCCGGTGCCCAACGAGGAGCTCGATCCTGCGAACGAGGCGAAGCCCGCCCCGGCCTTCGACGAGCCCAGCCCCGTACCGAGCCCCGAGCCTGCACCGAGCCCTGAGCCGACGGCGAGCCCCGAGCTCGCGCCCCACATGGGGGAGTGGGTGTGGGGCGCTCGCGGCTGGTGGTATCGCTATTCGGACGGCTCCTACCCGGCCGGTGCGGCCGTGACGATCGCTGGCCAGATTTACCGCTTCGACGCCGAGGGGTACATGCGTGTCGGGTGGGTCTTCGAGCGTGGTGCCTGGTACTTCCACCAGCTCTCGGGGGCCCAGGCGACCGGCTGGATCCTCGATGGCGTCTCCTGGTACTACCTTGCCCCGGGCACGGGTGCGATGGTGACGGGCTGGCTCCAGGAGGGTGGCTCCTGGTACTACCTGAGTGAGACGAGTGGCGCGATGGTGACCGGGTGGAGTAAGCAGGGCGCCTCCTGGTACTACCTGACGCCCGGGTCCGGCACGATGGCTACCGGCTGGGTGCTCTCCGGTGTGACGTGGTATCGATTCTCAGAATCCGGCCAGTGGGTCGAATAAAACGTCGAATGCGACGTGGGCGGGGTTGACCGTATGGTCGGCCCCGCCCACCTTGTCGGAGTGAGGCCTGCACTGGTGTGTTGCGACAATCCCGCAAGGGCACTTGTTAAGCCGCTTGTGACGGCGTGATGGATTGTTATCAGCTGGGCGAAAAATACTGAGTTTAAACGCATCACATGTTTGACACATGCTGAGAAAACGTCTCATTATCGTGCCCGTTTGAGGGGAAGCCATACTAGTGTTAAACGAGGATTTCGCCACAAAGCAGCGCGCGTTTTCCTTCATCCATTAGTTAACTCAGTGAGGTCCAGATGTCCCATCGAAAGTTCTGCGCGGTGGCGCTGGCGGCTGTCGGCGCCCTGGCGCTGACGGCCCTCGGCGTATCCCCAGCATCCGCCGCAGGGGCTGGCGCGGCGGCCGCGACCAGCTCCCTCCAGCCCGCGACGACGCTCGCCCCCACGATCGGGGTGCCGACGACGGCGCTGTACGTATGGCCGAAGTCGACGGCCGTGGCCCTTGGCCAGTCCTTTACCTTTGATGCGTCCTACGACTCCGGCCCCGCCTATCCCAACCACGTCGTCTGGACGTCCTCGAATCCCTCGGTTGTGACCGTGGATCAGGAGGGCCACGTCGGCACTGTGGGAGTCGGTGACGCAACGATCACCGTGACCGACAAGGACGACGCAACGCTGACCTCCACGGCCGCGGTCCAGGTCCGGGAGGTCTCCGAGGATGTCGGCATCGAACTGTCCGTCCCCGAGATGACGATGATCTTCAACCACGTCGAGTCCGTCAACGCGCTCCTGGCTCCCTCCCTCCACGACGGCGACATCACGTGGAGCTTCACCCCGTCCTCGCTGGGAAGGATCGACGAGGCCAAGAGCCCGACGGCTATCGATCTGGTGGCCTACGAGCAGCCCGGCACCGGCACGCTCACCGCGAAAGTGACGAACTCGTCGGGGCAGACGAAGACTGCGACGATTTCCGTGACCGTCCAGCCCGATCCTCGCGGAGACTTCATCACGGACGACAACGGCGTGCTCACCTCCTACAAGGGTAAGGACAAGAACGTCGTCATCCCCGAGGGCGTAACTGGTATCGGCCCTGATTTCTCTTCCATATCGCTCGACACGGTGTGGGTTCCCGCCAGCGTGCGCTCGATCGACGATAGGGCCTTCTATGGCAGCGGCCTGAAGGAGATCACCTTCCAGGATGACGAGCAACACCCCTCCCAGCTCACCGAGATCGGTGACCAGGCGTTCGGTGGAACGGCTATCGAGCACCTGAGGCTGCCTCGCTCCGTGCGCACGATCTACGAGTCCTTCCAGAACATGGGAAGGGTGAAGACCATCCACCTGGGCCCCAACATTGACGAGGGCCAGCTGACCGATGCGTTCCTGGGCTCCTACCAGCTCGAGGCCATCGAGGTGGATGCGGCCAGTACGAACTACTCCAGCCATGACGGGGTCCTGTACACGAAGGATCATTCACACCTGGTTGCCTACCCCGCTTCCAAGGCGCCCGGTGGGACCTACACGGTCCTGGATGGGACCGACACGATCGAGCGCCAGGCCTTCTATGGCGCGAAGCTGTCGACCCTCACGCTGCCCTCGTCGCTGCGTGACATCGGTGCATGGGCTTTTTCGTATGCGGAGCTGACGTCCCTGACGCTGCCCGATGGTGTTGAAAGCGCCGACACGTGGGCGTTCTCCTACATGGAGAAGCTGACCAGCCTCGACGTGGGTGGCATCAAGACCCTGCCCGACGGTGCGTTCATCTATGCGAGGAATCTGCGCGAGCTGAACCTGCGTCCCGACCTCGGCCGTCTCACGACGATCTCTCAAAACGCCTTCACGGGCGCCGCCCTGACCTCCCTCACCCTGCCCGATAGCGTCACCTCCATCGGAAACTCCTCGTTCTCAAACAACACCTCGCTCACCGAGGTGCACGTGGGAGCGGGCCTGGCCACCATTGGAAACGCGGCGCTGAGTGGGAATACGGCGCTGGCCACCATCACCGTCAGCCCCGCCAATGCCTCGTTCAAGGAGGTCGACGGGGTCCTGTACGACCAGGGTGGGCAGCGCCTTGCCCTCTACCCACCGGCCAGGCCCGGCTCCGAGTTCGAGGTCCCCGCGGGCACGAAGGAGATCGGTTCCCTGGCATTCGACGGGGCCAGCTCGCTCTCCCGCGTCACCCTGCCCGAAGGGCTGACAACCATCGACTACGCGGCCTTCTACGGCTGCACGAACCTGGTGGACATGGACTTTCCCGAGTCCCTGGAGGTCGTGCGCGGCGTTCAGAACACCGGACTGGACACCGTCATCCTGGGTAAGCACACGCGAGAACTCTTCATGCCCACGCGCGAGAACCTGGCGCCCCGTCACCTCATCGTGCGCGGCGGCATCAACGGCGGGTACTACACCGATGGGGAGCCCTCCAACGGGCGCATCGAAACCGCGTTCTTCGGCGAGGGGATGACGCGCGTCGACGTGCGCAGCAAGGGCCCCAGGATCATCGTCCTGCCCTCGACCGTCACCACCTTCCAGCTCGACCCCTTCTCCTCTGAGGGATACAAGTCCGACGCGCAGGTCTACGTGGCCGCCGCCGAGGGGTCGCCCGCCTGGGAGGTCGCGAAGGCTGAGCTGGTCAAGGAAGGTATCGACCTGTCCCACCTGCACGCCTACGTGCCCGCGTCAATCTCGCTGTCCGGCACCGGCATTGACGAGGCCGGGGACGGGGTTCGCTGGAGCGGCGCCGTGGGTGCTCCTGTGCAGATGACCGCCACCGTGAGCGGCGCCATCGCTCAGGGGCGCGAGCTGCGCGTCATCCAGGTCGGCACGGGCGGCGCCGAGACCGTCGTGCAGGACTGGACGGCGATGGGCGGCGACGGTGAGGCGGCCTCGTCCCTGACCTTCTCCTGGACGCCCACCGGGGCTGCCAGGTCCCTGCGCGTTGAGGCCCGCGACGTGACCCAGGTCAGCGCCGAGGTGAGCGTGGCGGTCGAGGTGGGAGGAACCCTCGACGTCAACGCGGCCAAGGGCGTTGGCACGTGGAAGCACAACATCTTCGGATGGTGGTACGCCTACCCGGACGGCACCTGCGCCCGCAGCACCGCAGTTGTCATCGACGGCAAGATCTACCGCTTCAACGGTGACGGCTACATGCACACCGGTTGGACCTACTACTACAACCACTGGTACTACCACTCCTCCTCGGGCGAGCAGGTCACCGGCTGGGTGCAGGACAAGGACAACTGGTACTACTTGGACCCCGTCACCGGCGCAATGGTCAAGGGCTGGTTCAAGGATGGCTCTCACTGGTACTACCTGGGCGACACCACCGGAAAAATGGTGAAGGGGTGGTACCACGGTAAGGACGGTTGGTACTACTTGAACCCCGCCGACGGCATCATGGTCACCGGCTGGGTCAAGATCGGACTGACCTGGTACCACTTCTCCGACACCGGCAAGTGGATCCACTAGTGCCCCGCGCCAACGCATGATCCCAGCGTTGTCACAGGATACTCCGGTGCTCTGCACAGACTCGATCCCTACAGTAGGTGTCATGACAAGGGAATACGGCACGGGCCACTCGGGTCCGGGAGATGCCGACGAGAATCGTTGTGAGGAGTCATCTGGGAGAACGTGAACTGTGTTGATGGGATACGCCGAGGGGTCGACCGCACGGTCGACCCCTCGGCGTATCTGCGCGCTGGCCACCGGATGGGGCGATCGCGGTGGTCTTCGGGTTATAGGACACTACGTGTTGCTGGTGGGGTGACTTTTCGGTGTGGTGGTGCGGGAAAGTCGGTGTTTTAGTTGATTGGGACCAACTATGAGGATGGGCAAATCGTGTTGGTCGAACGAATTGTCGCTGGGCGGGTGGTTCTGTGCTGACTGCCTGTGTCACCTGGACCCGAGATGTGGCAGTACTAGCCCGATGATGCACAGCTGGGCCCTATAGGTGGAGCGTGGGCGGCCCTGCCCACGCTCCACCTATCGGGTTAACCTGCGCAGTAAAGGGGCCCAGGCATCCACCTGTACGGCCAACAGCGCCACCTTGAAGCCGGTTATGCCTGTCCGCCACGCGGGGGACTGATCTCTATAACCCTGGTTTTCCGCAACGCATACTGCACAACTGAGAGAAATTGCTGATAATTGGCCAGGCGCGTCACGCGCCTGGCTCGTATCCCACAGTCACGAACGAAGTGAGACTCACATGACCCACCGCCACGCATCGGCACTCGCGCTGATGACCGCCGGTGCCCTCGGCATGTCAACCCTCGCCGTCCCAGCTGCGCTCGCAGCGGACGGGGCAGGCCATGCATACGTCGGCACCACCGCCTTCGCGCAACCCGCGAACCCGGCCCAGGCCTCGTCGGCCGACGAGCAGGCCACCATCATCGTCCAGCTTCAGGACGGGACCAACCGCGCCGAGGCCCACGACCGCATTGCCGCCTCCGTCGCGCAAGCTCTTCCCGGTGCCACCGTCACGACGCTTCGCGAGTACAGCCATGCGATGGACGGCTTCGCGCTCCAGGCGCCCGCCTCCGCTCTCGGCGCCATCCAGGCCACCAACGGCGTCAAAGCCGCCTTCGCCTCGCGCACCATCGCAGCCATGGCGGAAGGGGAGGAGCCCGCCGGCGTCCCCGTCCTCAAGAACGCCGCCGCGCTCGAAATGACCCGCGCCAACCAGACCACCCACAAGGGTGAACACCAGGTCATCGAAGTCATCGACTCCGGACTGGACATCACCCACCCCGCTTTCTCCGGCGCCCTCGACGCCTCCGCCATCCGCATGAACCAGGCGGACGTCGCATCCCTGACGCCCAGCCTGCCCCACGGATCCGCCGGCGCGTGGGTCTCCGACAAGATCCCCTTCGCCTACGACTACGCCGACAACGACGCCACCGTCGTGCCCACCTCCACCAAGGACATGTCCCACGGCACGCACGTCGCCGCCATCACGACCGCCAACGGCGGCGAGGTGCGCGGAACCGCGCCCAACGCCCAGCTCATCGTCGCCAAAGTCGTCCACGACGCCGACGGCGCCATGTCTGACGACGCCCTGCTGGCCGCCCTCGACGACGCCCTCATCATCAAGCCCGACGTCATCAACATCTCGCTGGGCGACGACTCCGGCATGAGCAGCGAAGCCGGCTCGATCTTCGCCGACGTCTACAAGGCGCTCGCGCACGCCGGCATCACCGTCAACGCCGCGTCCGGCAACGCCTTCTCCAACGCCTACGGCAACAACTCGGGCCAGAACAAGCCCTTCGCCTCCGACCCCGACACGGGCACGCTCGGCGAACCCGCCTCTACAAGTCCAACCTGGCCGTCGCCTCGGTCGACAGCCAGGACACCCTGCCCTACGTGCGCCTCGGCGACCACAAGATCCCCTACGCCACCGCCATCGACGGCAACGGCGAACCCGTGCCCAGCCTGCGCGACATCCCCGAAAAGACCTACCGGATCGTCCACGCATCCTTCGGCGGAAGCGACGAAGTCCAGCGCTACTGGGGAACGAACCGCTACGACCTGTCCGACGCGATCGTCCTGGAAGACAAGGGCGGCATCGACACCCACGGCGACATCCCCATGACCGACGAGCTCAAGGCCGAGAACCTGCTCAAGGCCACCCCGCCGCCGGCCGCCCTGATGATCGCCGACACCGAGGAGTCTGGCACCCCCTACCAGGCCATCACGGGGGCAGCCCGCGACCTGCCGACGGTGACCATCACCAAGGCGAGCAAGGACCTGCTCGACGAGGCGGTACGCGACGCGAAGGGCAGCGACATTTACGTCACCGTCACCCACTCGGGCATCGTCCTGGCCTCGCCCAACCCCGCCGCCTCCGAGTTCTCCGCGTGGGGCGTCTCCCCGGACCTGACCCTCAAGCCCGAGGTTGCAGCCCCCGGCGGCAACATCACCTCCGCGATCCTGGGAGGCGAGTACGCGAGCCTGTCCGGCACCTCGATGGCCTCCCCGCAGGTCGCGGGCATCTCCGCCCTCGTGCGCCAGCGCATCGCCTCCGACCCGGCCTTCGCGAGCATGAGCGCCGCAGACAAGAACGCGGTCGTCACCAACCTCATCATGGGAACCGCCCACCCGCTGGTCGACATCGAGCTCGGGGACGGCACCTTCTACTCCCCGCGCAAGGTCGGCGCAGGTGAGGTCGACGCGGTGGCAGCCACGACCTCGTCCGTCTACCCGAGCGTCGTTGGTAGCGCCAACCCCTCGCGCCCCAAGGCCGACCTGGGTGACGGCACCACGGGATGGACCTTCCAGGTGCAGCTGACGAACTTGTCCGCGCAGGCCCACACCTACACGCTCGGCGGCCAAGCCCTCTCCGAGGTCGTCGAGGAAGGCCTGTTCATGGAGCACTCGCAGAACTGGGCGGGACAGGGCATCACCCTGGCCTTCTCCTCAGACTCCGTGACGGTCCCCGCCTCCTCCAGCGCCACCGTGACCGTCACCGTGACCCCCGAAGCCGAGTTCGCCTCGTACGCGTCGGCTCATGCCCCCGAGGGGACGTTCATCGACGGGGCCATCACCTTCACGAGCGCCGATGGGGCCCCCGACCTGACGGTTCCCTACCTGGGCTTCTACGGGTCCTGGGGCGCGCCCGCGATCTTCGACGAGCTGTGGTCCGACGAGGAGACTCGCCCCGCGCACGTCTACCGTTCCGCGCTGATGGACACCGAGACCGAGATCCCGCTGGGCGGGCTCAACCCCCTGGCCGAGAAGCAGGACTACAACTCAGTCGTCACCGTCGACCCGACGCGACTGGTCGCCTCGCGCTCGCAGGCCCCGGGCGCGCCCAACACGATCGCCCCGCGCACCGGCATGCTGCGCTCCGTGCCCCGCATGAACGCCACCTACACGAACGAGGCCGGGGTGAGCGTGCGCTCCTACGAGCTGACCCGGGTGCGCAAGTCCCTGTACGACCTGGAAACCGGCTACACCAAGCCGGGCGAGTTCACCGGCGAGGACCCCGTGTTCGACGGTGTGGACGAGGGCGGCAAGGAACTGCCCGACGGGCGTTACGCGCTCACACTCGAAGCTGCCACGGACGGCCCCTCGTCCACCACGCAGCAGATGCGCTACCAGTTCACGCTCGACACCCGCGCGCCCGTCATCTCCAACGCGACGGTCACCGGCGAGGAGGGGGCGCGCACGCTCTCCTTCGACGTCACCGACGCCTCGCCGCTGGCAGGCATCGAGCTGCGCGCTGACGCCGACGGCGCGTGGTACTACCGCCAGCTCCTTGAGGGCGACGGCGAGATCCAGGCCGACGGCTCCCACCGCTACCACGTCGACGTGCCCGTCGCCGACCTGAACCGTGCCTGGGCCGAGAAGGGCAACGAGGGCGCGGCCCCCGTGTCCTCTCACCTGATCGCCTGGGACTGGGGCCTGAACCCCGCCCAGCGCGAGGTGGCCCTGGACGGCTCGCCGATGCCCGAGCCGGAGCCCGCTCCCGAACCCGCGCCGAATCCCACCGTGCCCGCCGGCACGTGGGTGAGCGACGCGCAGGGCTGGTGGTACAGCTACGCCGATGGCTCCTACCCGAAGGGCGTCACGCTGGCGATCGACGGCGCCACCTATCGCTTCGATAGCTCCGGTTACATGCGTACCGGCTGGGTCAAGGAAGCTGGTTCCTGGTTCTACCACACCTCCTCGGGCGCCCAGGCCACCGGTTGGGCCTCAGTTGGAGGCACCTGGTACTACCTGGACGCGACCACCGGCGCCATGCGGACCGGCTGGTACTACGACCGTGGATCCTGGTACTACCTGCGCCCCGCCGACGGCGCGATGGCAACAGGCTGGGTGCGCGACGGGGCCGCGTGGTACTACCTGACCCCCGGCCGCGGCACGCTCGCCACGGGCTGGTTGTTCGCCGGTGGATCCTGGTACCACACGGATCCGGTCAGCGGCGCGATGACCACCGGATGGCTGGTCGATCGCGGAAGCTGGTACTACCTGCATCCGGCCAGCGGCGCAATGGCGTCCGGCTGGGCCAAGGTGGGCGACGACTGGTTCTACTTCAACCCGGTGCGCGGCACTCTAGTGACGGGCTGGATGCAGATCAACGGCACGTGGTACTACTTCTCTGACTCCGGTCAGTGGCAGCGCTCAGTGAGCTAACCCCACAGGCCGCCTGCAAGGCTCGCGCCCCCGGACAGCAGTGTCCGGGGGCGCGATCCGGATAAATCCCAGGGTTTTCTCAGGTTGCCTCGGGGATCCCACAAGGTTGGCCTCCTAGAGTAGACGTCATTACAAAGGAATACGGCACGGGCCAATCGGGTCCGGGAGATGCCGACGAGAACCGTTGTGAGGAGTCATCTGGGAGAACTCGCACTGTGTTGATGGGATACGCCGAGGGGCTGACCGCAGGGTCGGCCCCTCGGCGTCTGCGCGCGGAGATCATCCGCGTTGTCGCCGCCGGATTTGTTGCTGTCCTCGCCTATACGTATGGGCCTCGAACGGTTTGCTGGCTCTTCGCATTTTAGGGTGTGGGAGGTGTTGGAGTGGTCCGGAGTGCAGGTGGTGGCGTGGGCGGCGTGGGCGGCGTGCCGCCAGTAGGGTCCAGGTGCGCATGGAGGGGTGTGGCGGTGAGTGGTTCGGTGTGCCAGTTCCGCGTTTGTTCTTGTTTGTTGGGGCGCTGCACCCGATCCGTAGGCAATGCACCTCTTCTGTTCGGGTGCACCGCCACGTAACGGGTGCACCGCCACGTAACGGGTGCAGCGCCCCTCATCGGGTGCAGCGCCCCCGTGCTTGTGGCGGTTGTGGCGGCTGTCGGGGTTGCGGGGGTCTTCTGGGCTTGAGTTGTCTGCTGCTTGGGGCACTTCGTGGGGTCATTGTGGTGCCTCATGTTGTGGTTCCTCAGAAATGTCGCACGTAATTCCCCGACATGTATTTCAAACATTGAAATCACATCGTTGGAATTCTGCGGTTTTCTCGATACCTATGAAAAGTTAGGGTACCCGAATTACGTGCGACTTTTGGTTGATGAGGCGCCCAAGGCGAACTCCTGTGTTCGATCGTCATCCCACGACACTGCCCACAATCCCCGGGACGCTTCGAACACCACCCCCACACCCCACAATGCGAAGAGCCGGTTTGCTTCGTGGCGTGCGCGTCATGCAACACAACGGGGCGCGGCGAGCTCTCGAATGAGAACCCGCCGCGCCCCGGCCTCGTCAATGACGGTGACAAGGTGAGCAATTCAGAGGCGCTCAACCCCCGCGTCCCACGCGGCGCGCATGGGGTTCGCGTCGGCGACCAGCTGATCGAAGCGCAGGTCGGCAATGTCGATGACCTCGCCGAGCGCGAAGCGAGCCTCGCGGGCGGGGGAGTGCTCGACGCGGCGCCAGCCCGAGGACAGTAGGTGCTTGCGGTCCACCACGTTATCCACGCAGATGACCAGGGGACGGCCAAACTTCTCGCGGTAGGCGGCCGTCAGGGCGCGCAGCTCCTCGGCCTCCTTGTCCGTCAGGTCGCCGACGGACAGGTTCGAGGTGTCGGCCAGTGACTGATCGTCGCCCTCCCCGTCGAGAATCAGGGAGACGACGTCCGTGTAGGACGCGATGAGTTCCTCGGCTTCCTCAGCCGTCGCCGCCAGCACCACGTCCTCGAAGGAGGAACGCAGCTCGGTCACGGTTGCGAAGGGACGCGCCTCCCAGGCGCGCTCCGCCGGCCAGGTCTGCGTCGTGAACATCTGCGAGAACGTCGACACGAACGTCTCACGATCCATCGCGTTGACGTCGTCCAGGTTGATCTTCTTGCCGTCCACGACGGCCACATCCGGGGATTCGGGGCGGCCGATGTGGAAGAACAGGAGGTTCAGGATGATGGCCGTCAGCGAGCCGATCGTCACGCCCGAGCCGAAGATGATCTGCAGCCAGGAAGGCATGACGGTGACGATGCCGGGCTTGAGGGTGACCAACATCGCCAGGCCGATCGACGTGGAGACGATGACGGCGTTGCGGTTGTCGCGCAGGTCGACCTTAGACAGGGTCTGGATGCCGACCACGGCCACGTTGGCGAACATCGCCAGGGACGCGCCGCCGATGACCGGCTGCGGGATAGCAGCGACGATGGCCCCCGCCTTGGGCAGCAAGCCCAGGAAGATCATGAAGACGCCGGCGGCCGTGACGACCCAGCGGGACTTGACGCGGGTTAGGCGCACCAGGCCGACGTTCTGCGCGAAACACGTGTAGGGGAAGGAGTTCAGGACGCCGCCCAGCAGGGTCGACAGGCCGTCGGCGCGCAGCGCGTTGGCGATGTCGCGAGGCGTGATGCGCTTGCCCACGACCTCACCGGTCGCGAACACGTCACCGGTTGTCTCCACGGCGGTCACGGCCATCACGATGATCATCGCGAAGATCGCGGTGAGGGAGAACTTGGGAATGCCGAAATAGAAGGGCGTGGTGATGCCCAACCAGGTGGCCTCTCCTACGCCCGAGAAATCGGTCTTGCCCATCGCAAAGGCGACCGCGGTCATGATGAGCAACGCCAACAGGACCGACAGGGTCCCCATGAAGCCCTTGAAGAGGCGCTGGATGATCACGATGATCGCGATTGTTCCGAAGGCGAAGGCCAGGGCCTCGAAGGTTGCGGTTGCCTTGGCGGCGTCGTCGCTGGCCCTGTCGGCCCAGGCGACGATGTCGCCGGCGGAGACAGACAGCAGGGTCGTCCCCATGACGGTCAGTAGGGTGCCCGTGACGATGGGCGGGAAGAACCGCAGGAGCTTGGCGAAGAAGGGGGCGACCAGGAAGACGATGAGGCCGACGGCGATGATGGAGCCGTACATGGTGGCCAGGCCGGTCGTGGGGTCTGCGCCGGGCGGCGTGGCGGCCGCGCCGATCGCGATGAGGGGGGAGACGGCGGTGAAGGTAACGCCCTGGATGAGGGGGAGCTTCACGCCGATGAAACGACCGATGCCTGCGGACTGGATGATTGTGGCGATGCCACAGGTGAGCAGGTCGGCGTTGATGAGGTGAACCAGCGTGTGGTTATCGAGCCTGAGCCCGGAGGCGATGACGAGCGGGACGACCACGGCGCCCGCGTAGAACGCGAGGACGTGCTGGATGCCGAGAACTGTTAGTTTTCCGATGGGGGGAACTTGGTCGACGGGATGGGGAGCGGACGAGAGGCGAGATGCCATGCGTGTCTCCTGAACCTATATTCATGTGTGAAGGGATGCCTTCAGCGTCGGTATCGAGAAGGCATGATTATCGTAAAACATTACGTAGGGGAGCGGGGCTTATGCCCATGTGAGGGACTCGTGTGGTCCCGAGGCCGTGGCTGGCTCGTCGGGATGAGCGTCGGGTGGGAGCCAGGTTTGTCATCGCTGTGCCGACGGCGCAAACGCGGGGTCCGTGCACGCCTGGCGTTACCGAAAAATATGCCGGTAATGGCGTGTTTGAGGATGCGCGGGTGCTGAACAGCTGGAAAGTTTGTGTGATCTACATAACAGAAATGGACGTATTTGGGCTGAAAATCGGGAATTTTTCGTGAAATCCGCGAAATATGGCCCTAAACTCGGCGAAATCGCCAGAGATTTCGTACTGTTTCATTCGTGGCCACGAAAGTGGTAACCAAAGAACGAACAGGAATGAGGTTTCTCAATGTCCGTGAACCGTACCGAGCTTGTCGCTCAGATTGCCGAACGTGCCGACCTGACCAAGGCGAAGGCCGACGAGGCCCTGGCCGCCTTCCAGGCCGTCCTCGTTGAGTCCCTGGCTAAGGGCGAGGCCGTCAAGGTCACCGGCCTCCTCTCCGTCGAGCGCGTCGAGCGCGCCGCCCGCACCGGCCGCAACCCCCGCACCGGCGAAGAGATCAAGATTCCCGCGGGCTACGGCGTGAAGCTCTCCGCCGGCTCCACGCTGAAGAAGGCCGTCTCCAAGTGACGAGCTGACCCACAGCAACACTGCGGGGCACGACCGATCGGTCGTGCCCCGCACGCATGCGCGCCCTGTCGCGCGTACACGTTGCCCCCGGCCCGAAGACTCGGGCCGGGGGCGTCCCTTGGAGTTCGCATGAAGGACTATCTGCTTACGCTCCCACCTCTTCCTTCGGTCGGATCTGAAGCAGCGGGTGGTGGCAGGCCACGCGATGACGCTCATCCGTCAGGACTGGCTGGACCTTGCACTCCTCGCCGGCGAAGGGGCAGCGCGGACGGAAACGGCACCCCTCGGGCGGGTTGACGGCGCTGGGAGGCTCGCCCTCCAGCTTGATTGTCCGCTCGTCGTGGGAGTGCTCGGGGTCGGGCACGGGGATCGAGTCGATGAGGGCCTTCGTGTAGGGATGCTTCGGGTTCTCGACCACCTCCTTCGCCGGTCCCTCCTCGACGATGCGGCCCAGGTACATGACGCCGATACGGTCCGCCATGTACTGAACCACCGCCAGGTCGTGGCTGATGAACAGGTATGACAGCCCGAGCTCAGCCTGCAAATCCTTCATGAGGTTGAGGACCTGCGCCTGGACGGAGACGTCGAGCGCGGAGACCGGCTCGTCCGCCACGATGAGGTCCGGCGCCAGAGTCAGCGAACGAGCAAAACCGATGCGCTGGAGCTGGCCGCCCGAGAACTCGTGCGGGTAGCGATCCAGGATCTCCTCGGTCAGGCCAACCTGCTCGATGATTTCCATGATGCGCTCGGCGATCTGCCGCTTACTACCTGTCTTTTGGATGCTCATGGGCTCGGCCAGAATCTGGTCGATGCGCATGCGCGGATCCATCGCCGCGTAGGAGTCCTGGAACATCATCTGCACGTCGCGGTGGATGCGCACTGCGTCGCGGCCCTTGAGCGTGGCCAGGTCGCGCCCTTCCAGCTCAATGGCACCGCCCGAGGGCGGCTCGAGACCCGCGATGAGGCGGCCCATCGTCGACTTGCCACAACCGGACTCGCCCACCAGGCCGTAGGTCTCGCCCTTGCGCACCGTGATGGACACACGGTCCACGGCGGAGACGACGCCCTTGTCACGCTTGAAGAAGCCGGAGCCCGCCGACTCGTACTCGCGCGAGGCCTCCTTGACGTCCAGCAGAACATGGGAGGACACCGTCGGGACGGTCTGTGCCACGGCCTCGTCCCCGGCCTTGTCCGCGTCAAGCTTGGCCTGCAGATCCGCAGGGGACTCGTCGCCATCCTGGACGGGGTGGAAGCACGAGAATGAGTGCGTGCCTTCCGCGGTCAGGTCCGGGTAGCGCTCCAGGCACTCCGGGGTGGCCCACAGGCAGCGCTTGGCGAAGCGGCAGCCCACCGGCAGGTTCGTCAGCGACGGGGGAGCACCCGGAATCGAGAAGAGCTTGGTGCCCGCTGCCAAAGCACGCTCGGGCAGGGCAGCCATGAGCGAGCTCGTGTAGCGGTGCCTGGGCTCCGTGAAGAGAGTCTTCGTCGGGGCCGTCTCCACGATGCGCCCGGCGTACATGACGGCCACGCGATCCGTGTGACCGGCGACGACGCCCAGGTCGTGGGTGATGAGGATGACGCCCATCTGGTACTCGTCGCGCAGCTCGTCGATGAGATCGAGGATCTGCATCTGCGTCGTCACGTCCAGAGCCGTCGTGGGCTCGTCCGCGATCAGGATGCGCGGCTTGCACACGAGAGCCATGGCGATCATGACGCGCTGACGCATACCGCCCGAGAGCTGGTGCGGGTAGTTGTTGATGACCACCTCGGGGCGGGGCATGCCCACGCGTCGAAGAATCTCAACGGCGCGCTCGAGCGCCTCCTTCTTCGAGAGCCCCTCATGCACGCGCAGCGGCTCACACACCTGCAGGCCGATCTTCATGGTCGGGTTCAGCGAGGTCAGCGGATCCTGGAAGATCATGCCGACCTTTGTGCCGCGCAGCTTGCGCTTGTCCTTCAGGGGCAGTTTCGTCAGGTCCTGACCGTCCAGGATGATCTGTCCGGAGGAGACCCGGCCCCCTTGGGGGAGCAGTCCCATGAGGGACAGCGCGGTCATCGTCTTGCCGGAGCCAGACTCGCCCACGATGCCCAGGGTTTCGCCCGGGTTCACGTGCAGGTCGACGCCGGAGAGTGCGTGGACCACGCCGGAGCGGATCTCAATGTCGGTGTGGAGGTCCCGGATGTCCAGGAGCGGAGTGTTAGCCATAGTTCTTCTCACCTCTTGCGCAGTCGAACTTCGAAGGCGTCACGCAGGCCGTCGCCGATAAAGTTGAACGACAAGACCAGGATGATGATGAGGACGCCCGGCGGGTAGAGCAGCCACCAGTTGCCCGAGTACACGTGCGACTGGCTGTTGGAGAGCATGGCTCCCCAGTCGGTCGCGGGAGGCTGCGCGCCCAGGCCAAGGAAGGACAGGTAGGCGACGTAGAGGACTGCGTCGGCGACCTGGAAGGTCGCGTTGACGATGACGGTACCAATTGTGTTACGCACGATGTGCGTGCGGATCGCCCGGGGCATCGACCCGCCCATACCGCGCATCGCGACGACGTACTCGCGGGTGCGCAGGGACAGGGCTTCGCCTCGAATCAGTCGGGACGTGCCCAGCCAGGACAGCGCCGACATGATGATGATCAGGACGGGGACCGTCGGGGGGACCATCGTGGCGATGAGCATGAAGAGGAACAGGACGGGCACGGACATGAGCGCGTCAACGATACGCATCATGACTGCGTCGACCCAGCCTCCAATAAAGCCCGCGATCGCGCCGTACAGGGTACCGATCGTGGTCGCGATAATGCCGGCGAAGAGGCCGACGATGATCGAGGTCTGTCCGCCCTTCATGAGGCGGCCGAGCTGGTCGTATCCGACCATATCGGTGCCCAGCGGATGCTCGGATGAGGGAGGCAGTGCCGAGATCGACAGGTCGGTGTGAACCTGATCGGTCACGTAGAACATGGGGCCGATGAAGGAGAAGGCCAGCAGGATCAGCAGTAGGAACACGCCGAAGACGGCGAGCCTGTTCTCCATGAAAACCTGCAGGCCCTGGAGCTTCGTCGACTTGCGGGCTGTGCGCGCCTTCGCCGGCGCGGCGGGGGTTGCGGTTGCTGTGGTCATTTCGATCGTCCTGCCAGTCGGATGCGGGGATCAGCCAGGGCGTAGAGGAAGTCCGCCAGGAGTGCGCCGATGACCGTTGCGAAGGAGACGATCAGGGCCACGCCCAGGAGGATCGGGTAGTCGCGTCGGCCGGTCGCCTGGTAGTAGAGGTAGCCCATGCCGTTGAAGTTAAACAGCGTCTCGATAACGAGGGCGCCACAGAACATCGCGGGAATGTACAGGCCGATCATGGTGATGACGGGGAACATGGCGTTGCGCAGGGTGTGCACGAAGACCACGCGGAACTCCGACAGGCCCTTGGCGCGCGCGGTGCGCACGTACTGCTCGTTGAGGTTGTCCACCATGGAGGAGCGTACGTAGCGGGCGTAGGCGGCGATCGTGCCGACCGAGAGCGCGCAGACGGGCAAAACCAGGTGATCCCACTGCTCCCACATAACGGACAGGTTCTGGCCCTGCGGAGCGTCATTGGGAAGGATCGGCCACACCTGAGAGAAGAGGACGATGAGGATCAGGCCCGCGAAGAAGATTGGCGTCGAGTAGGCCAGCAGACACGCGATCGTCACGATGTAGTCCGGTGGTTTGTTTCTCTTCACCGCCTGCCACACACCCAGGGGAATAGCGATGATCAGGGCGAGGATGGTGGACAGCAGGGAGAGGAAGATGGTGCGCGGGAGGCGGGCGGCCAGCAGCTCGTTGACGGACTGGTTGTGCTGGTAGGAGTAGCCGAAATCGCCATGCGCGATCTTGTTGAGGTAGGTGACGTACTGCTCGGGGATCGGTCGGTCGTATCCGTTTTCGCGGTCGAAGGCCGCGAGCTGTTCTTTCGTCGCGTCCTTACCCAGGGCCGCACGGGCGGCACCGCCCGGCTGGGACTGGAGAAGGACGAAGGTGATGATGGTGACCAGGAAGACGACGACGACTGCCTGGCCGAGGCGTTTGAGGATGAATTGCAACATTGCGAACTCCACAGTAAGGGGGCAGGCGCCCGCGCGCGAGAGCGGGTGCGGGCGCCTGCCCCGTGAGGCGGTGGGATGAGCGCTTACTTAGCCTCGTCGGTCTTCCACGACCAATCCTCGGGCCAGGTGTCGCCCGTTGCGTCGAGCTCGCCCAGGTTGAGCGTATTCTTCACAGCGGTGATCTGGTAGTACGGGTTGGGCATCCACAGAACGGGGAGGTCCTCCGCGAGGAAGTCGTTGTAGGCCTGGAGAGCGTCAGGCTCGGAGGAGCGGGTCGACTCGACGATCAGCTTGTCGGCCTCGGGGTTGGAGTACTGGCCGAGGTTGACGGGGGCGTCAGTGGCGAAGAGACGCTCGCCGGAGGCGTAGATCGGGAAGCCCCACGAGGTCTGGGAGCCGAAGAAGGACAGGTCCCAGGTGCAGGGGGACTCGTCACTGCATGCCTGCGAGGCGCCGACCGAGTCGGGGACCTCACTCATGTCGATCTTGATGCCAAGCTTGCCGAACTGGGAGATGATCTCCTCGAACATCTGGTGCGTGGAGACGAAGCCAGACTGGGAGACGAGCTTGAAGCTCAGCTTGTCGCCGGCCTCGATGCCCTCGCCGCACTGGCCCTCGCCGGTGCCGGGGTTCTCGCAGGTGCTCTCACCGTCGGGCACGACCTTCCAGCCGTGGTCCTCCAGGAGCTTCTTGGCGGCATCGGGGTTGAAGGAGTAGACGCAACCCTCGGTGGTGCCGACCTTATCAGCTGCCATGGGCACGGGGCCACACGTCGGGGAGGCGGTGCCGGACCAGATCTTCTGAGACAGGGTCGGCTGGTCGATGAGCTGCTGCATCGCCTGGCGGATGTACTTCTGGTTGATGAACTTCGAGGCGGGAGCCTGGGGGGCGAAGTTCAGCGCCAGGTAGGTGATGGAGTTGCCGGGCCACAGGAAGACGTTGTAGCCCTTGCCTTCGACGGTGGAGCGCTGGTTGTACTGCGCGGCGGGGATGTAGCCGAAGTCGATGGAGCCCGAGCGCACGGAGTTGAATTCGGCGTCGTCACCGGTGAAGGACTTGTAGATCAGAGCGTCGATCTGGGGCTTGTCCTTGCCCCAGTAGTTCTCGTTGGGGACGAGAGTCAGGCCCTGTTCGGGGGTGAACTCTTTGAGCTTCCAGGGGCCGTTGACGGTCTGCCACAGCGGGTTGTCGGCGTAGGACGACAGCTTCTTGGCCTCGCCCTGCAGGTAGGCGAAGACAGCCTGGGCGCCCTCGGGGGTGCGGTCCATGTCGGAGACCGCCTCGTCCGCGCTCGACTTGTCCCAGGCGTGCTGGGGGAGCAGGGCGACCTTGTTGATCTGGTTGTCAATGAACCAGGCGGGGGCGAAGGAGTCTTCGGTCGTAATGGAGAAGGTGTGCTCGTCCTTGATGTCGAGCGTGGCGCCATCGGGGAAGAAGCCCTCCTTGTAGGAGGCCCACTCGTCCTTGTTGTTGGTCACCAGGTTCCACCAGAACTCGATGTCGCGCGTGGAGACGGGGGTGCCGTCGGACCACTTGGCGTCATCGCGCAGCTTGATGGTGTAGGTCTTACCGTCCTCGGAGACCTCGGGAACAGTGCCCAGAGACTTGTCCAGGTTGATCTTGTAGGGGGTCTCGGAGGTGGACTTGTAGGCGAAGAGAGGGCGGTACATCGCCTGGATGAACTGGCCGTTCTCGCCCTGGGTGTAGCCCTTGGCTGAGATCGGGAAGATCCAGTTCGGAGTGCGCGAGGCCATGGTGACCTCGTTCTTTCCAGTCTCTGAGGTGAGGGTGCCGCGGTTGGTGCTACAGGCGGACAGGCCCATGGTCGCAACCATGGCGAGAGTCGCGCCCGCGGTGATCCACCGCTTCGTGCTGAGCTTCATGACTACTCCAAATCAACGTTGATCAGGGACTCTGAGGGAGTGTGGTCCCACCAGATGGTGTCCATCATATGACAGTTTCGCACACTGTGTCGCCATAATGAGAAATATTGAATGTTACGAAAAAATAACGGCGACTTTCGAAAAAAGAAGTACGAAACTTTCGTTATTGAGGCATAATTGTTTCTGTCCTCAACGCTGAGCACAGGTAACACAGCGGTTACTAAGAATCTAACTGGGAGGTGTCATGGCGACCATGGATGTCGATGAGACCGTGTTGACGCTGATTGGCTCCGGTCAGGCGGACACTCGGCCCGCCATTGTCAAACACACTGGCCTGGCAGCTTCGACCGTGTCTGCCTCCGTCTCACGTCTCGTCGAGGCCGGGGTCATCGCGGAGGCAGACGAATCGGTGTCCACCGGTGGGCGCCGCGCGCGCCGCCTTGTGACCTCGGAAGGCGTCGGTGCGCTTGCTCTTGTTGAGCTGGGAGCCCACCACGGCCTCGTCGCCCTGACCGACCCGACCCTGGGTATCGGCAAGGCCACCAGCCTTCTCGTCGACATCGCCAGCGGCCCCGAGGCCGTCCTCGCGACCGTCATGGAGGAAATCTCCCGCCAGGAGGGCACAGCCAACGTGCGCGTTGGTGGCCTCGCCATGGCCGTGCCCGGACCCGTCGACGCCGAGCGTAGCCGCGTCATCCGCCCCGCCCGCATGCCCGGATGGGATGGCATTAACGTCGCCGTGGCCGTGGCCAAGCACTGCGGTCTGCCCGCGATCATCGAAAACGACGCGCGCGCCGGAGCCATCGGCGAGTCGGTGTACCGGCGCCGGCTCGAGGGGGTGGCCGACATCGACACCCTTATATACGTCAAGGCTGGGTCGGCGATCGGCGGCGCCTACCTCGTCGACGGGGTTCCCCTCGTCGGACGAGGCGGCCTGGCCGGGGACATCTCACATATCCCCGTCGACGAAGCCGCCGGCAGACCCTGCAAATGCGGCAACGTCGGGTGCCTGGAGACAATCGCCTCAGCGGACTCGATCCGCGTCGACCTGGCCCAGGCCGGCCTCGTCTACGAGAACAATGCCCAGCTCCTGGCCGCCGCGCGCGACGGCATCCCCGAAGTGGCCACCGCCATCCGCCAGGCGGGCACCCTGCTCGGCCACAGCCTCGCACACCTCGTGTCCTTCCTGGCCCCCCAGGGAGTCATCCTCGGCGGGGCCCTGTCCGCCGTCGACGCCTTCACCGCCGGCGTGCGCGCTGCCCTCCACCAGTCCTGCCTGCCCTCCATCATGGAGGCACTTGTCATCGAATCATCCCGCTCCGGGCGTGACGCCGCGCTCTGGGGCCTGTCGACCCTCACCCCCCAAAAGATCTCAAAGGAGAATCGCTCATGACGAAGCCCCGCATCGCGGTCGCCGGAATTCACATCGAATCCTCGACGTTCACGCCCTACGTCTCGACCGCCGACGACTTTATCGTCACGCGCGGCGAGGAACTCATGGATCGCTTCTATTGGCGCGACGAGGACTGGGCGACCCAGATCGAATGGATCCCCGTCCTGCACTCACGCGCCCTGCCCGGCGGCGTCGTCGAGCGCGGCGCCTACGACGCGTGGAAGGCCGAGATCCTCGAGGGCCTCGCGGCCTCCGGCCCCCTCGATGGCCTCTTCTTCGACATCCACGGCGCGATGAGCGTGGAGGGCATGGACGACGCCGAAGGCGACCTCATCAACGCCATCCGCGCGGTCATCGGCCCAGAGCCCATGGTCAGCGCCTCCATGGACCTGCACGGCAACGTCTCCCAGGACCTCTTCGATGGCTGCGACATCCTGACCTGCTACCGCCTGGCACCCCACGAGGACGCCCTCGAATCGCGCCGCCGCGCCGCCTACAACCTGGGCATGCGCCTGCTCAACGGAGCGCCCAAGCCCGTCAAGGCCCTCGTCCACGTCCCCGTCCTGCTGCCCGGCGAAAAGACCTCGACCCGCATCGAACCCGCCAAGTCCCTCTACAAGATGATCGACCCCATCGAAGAAATGGACGGCATCTTGGACGCGGCCATCTGGATCGGCTTCGCGTGGGCCGACCAGCCCCGCTGCAAGGGCGCCGTCGTCGTCACGGGCGACGACGCAGAACTGGTCAAGGAGCAGGCCGAGCACATCGGCCGCGCCTTCTGGGCCGCCCACGACCGCTTTGAGTTCGTCGCCCCCGTCGCCTCCATGGAGGAGTGCCTGGCGGCCGCCGAGGAAGGCCCCAAGCCCTTCTTCATCTCCGACTCCGGCGACAACCCGGGCGCCGGTGGCGCAGACGACGTCACGGTCGCGCTCGCGGCCCTGCTGGCGTGGAAGCCCGTCCAGGAGGCGACCCTCGACGTCGTGTACGCATCCATCATCGACCCCGCTGCGGCGGACGTTGCCTGGCAGGCCGGCGTCGGGGCCGAGGTCGACCTCGAGGTGGGCGGACACATCGACACCCGCGAGCCCGGCCCGCTCGCCGTGACCGCGACCGTCGAGGCCCTGGCCGACGACCCGATGGGCGGGCACACTGCGCTGCTGCGCACCGGCGGCCTGCGCTTCATCGTGACCACCAACCGCAACCAGTACACGATGTTCAGCCAGTTCGAGCTGCTCGGCGTCGACATCACCGCAGCCGACGTGGTCGTCGTCAAGATCGGCTACCTCGAGCCTGACCTGTACGACACGCAGAAGGGCTGGCTCATGGCCCTGACCCCCGGCGGCGTCGATCAGGACCTCATCCGCCTCGGTCACCACAAGATCGAACGCCCGATGTACCCCTTCGATCCCGATATGGACGAGCCCGATCTGCACGCGCAGGTGGTCGTCCCGTGAGTACCGTCAAGGACGCCGCCGGCCCCGTCTTCGCGGGCATCGACATCGGCGGCACGTCCATCAAGTGGATGATCGTCGACGAGTCCGGCGCAATCCTCACGCAGGGGAGTGAACCCACAAGGTGCGAGGCCGTGGCCGAGCAGGTGGGCGGCATCGGCTCCCGGTTGGCTCATGCCCATCCGGGACTGGTGGGTGTCGGACTGATCTGCCCCGGCCTCGTCGATGAGGAGAAGGGAACGGTCGTCTACGCGGCGAACCTCGAGCTGCGTGGCGTCCAGCTGGCCCGCGCGGTCGAGGAAGCAACGGGTGTGCCCGCCGCCCTCATGCACGACGGACGCGCCGCCGGCCTGGCCGAGGGACTCCTCGGCGCGGGTCGCGGGGCCTCCTCCTTCCTCATGATGCCCATCGGCACGGGCATCTCCGTGGCCCTCATGCTCGGGAACCAGCTGTGGAGCGGAGCGACATGTAGCGCCGGTGAAGTCGGGCACGCCCCCATCTTCCCCGGGGGAGAGCCCTGCCGGTGCGGATCACGCGGCTGCCTGGAGGTCTACGCCTCCGCCAAGGGGATCGCCCGCCGCTACGCGCAGGCCACCGGCGAGGACATCGGCACCAAAGCCATCGAGAAAGCGATTGGCACCGACCCTGTGGCCACCGAGGTGTGGGAAACCGCCGTGCGTGCCCTGGCCCTGTCTTTAACCCACATGACGCTCACCGTCGACGTCGAGCGCATCATCATCGGCGGCGGACTGTCCCATGCGGGGGAGAACCTGCTGGCACCGCTGCGCGAGGAACTGGCATCGATGCTGACATTCCGCGATGCTCCGACGATCGTGCGCGCCTCCCTGGGAGGGTCGGGCGGTCGCTGGGGCGCCGCGATCCTGGCCGCCCGCGTGGGCGGATCGACCTGCTATGAAAGGTGGCAGCCGTGACTATCGTGGAAATCTGCGTCGAGGACGCCGTCGGAGTACACCGCGCCCGCGATGGGGGAGCGGACCGCATTGAGATCTGCACCGACCTGTCGTGCGGGGGCCTGACCCCAGCCTTCGACGAGGTGGTGGCCGCCCTCGAGGTGGCGCCCACCGGAGGCGTTCAGGTGCTTGTGCGTCCGCGCCCCGGCAACTTCGTCCATACGCGCGAAGAGGTCGACCGCATCGCCTCCGACATCGTGACTCTCAGCGCCATCGGCGAGGGTGCGCCCGTGCGGCTGGGTTTTGTCGTCGGCGTCTTGAATGGCGACGGAACCATCAACGTGGACGCGGCCGCGCGCCTGCGCGACACCGCCGAAGATGCGCCCCTGACCTTCCACCGCGGATTCGACCAGGTCGCGGACCAGGATCGAGGCCTCGACATCCTCATGGAGCTCGGCTACGACCGCGTCCTGACGACAGGTGGGCACCCGGCCGTCGCTCAGCCCGAGGCCTTGGCTCGCCTCGTGCAGCGCGGGGGAGACGACATCATCATCCTGGTCTCGGGCGGGCTGCGCGCACACAACGTCGCCGAGGTCGTGGCGGCCTGCGGCGCGCGCGAAGTCCACATGCGGGCGCCCGGCATGTCGGGAACCGACCGCGCCGAGGTCGAGCGGATCGTCGCGGCGCTCCACGGGTAGCCACGATCACATATTTTCGGAAAACATCGTCGATTCGTCTGATGAATCAATGATGGGAGTGTAAGCTTAACCACATGAGAATTGGAATTTTCAACGACGAAGATCAGATCGCATCCCTGGCAGCGGACCGCATCCTCGAGGTCTACCGCGCTAAGCCGAACTTTGTGCTCGGCCTGGCCACCGGCTCCTCGCCGCTGAAGCTCTACGCGGAGCTCGTGCGCCGCTACCAGGCCGGTCAGATCTCCTTTGCCCAGGTTCGCTCCTACAACCTCGACGAGTACGTGGGCCTTCCCCGCGACCACTACGAGGGCTACGCGAACTTCATCCACCGCAACCTCGTCGACCTCGTGGACATGCCCGAGGGAGCTGCCCACGGCCCCGACGGCTGGTGCGATGACCTCGAGGCAGGTGCCGCCGCCTACGACGAGGCCATCAAGGCTGACGGCGGCATCGACATCCAGGTCCTCGGCATCGGAAGCGACGGCCACATCGGCTTCAACGAGCCCGGCGGCACCCTCGCGTCGCGCACCCACGTGGGCGTCCTGACCGAGCAGACCCGCCGTGACAACGCCCGCTTCTTCGACGGCGACATCGACCAGGTCCCCACGCACTGCGTGACCCAGGGCCTGGGCACGATCATGGACTCGCGCGCCCACATCTTCATCGCCACCGGTGAGGGCAAGGCCGACGCGGTCAAGGCCATGATCGAAGGCGGCGTCACCCAGCGCTGGCCTGCGTCCATCCTCCAGTACCACCCCGACGTCACCGTGCTCCTCGACGAGGCCGCCGCCTCCAAGCTCGAGCTCGCCGACTTCTACAAGGAGGTCTGGGAGAAGGAACACCTGTGAGATAGTTTTCCACGTTCGCCCGCCCCGGCCTCGTCCCTACGAGGCCGGGGCATTGTCGCGCCCGGTGCTTCCGCTCCCCGCGTACGCCGCATCCCGCCCTTGACCACCTGCGGGTCGTACAATGGACCCCATGCGTAACGCCCTTGACGAACCCACCGGCCCCTCCGCGCCCTCCGGCCCCTCCACCGCGTCCTCGACCGGCCTGCTGGAGCGCACCGAGACCCGCAAGGAACGCACGGACGGCGACGGCGACCGCTTCGCCCACTTCGTGCGCAAAGACAAGGCGAACTCCTCGATGGTGACCGGCCAGCCCGTCGTCGCTCTGTGCGGCAAGGTCTGGATTCCCACCCGCGACGCCTCCCAGTACCCCGTGTGCCCCACGTGCAAGGAACTGCGCGACTCCATGGGTAAAAATGGGCGCAACTGGCCCTTCTCCGACGGCGGTAAGGGCTCCGGCAAGTGAGCGAGACGACTCGGCGCGCGCCCGTTGGTAGGCTGCGCGCCTGGCAGGCCGCTGCCCTGGAACGCTACATGGCCGCCTCTCCGCGCGACTTCCTGGCGGTCGCGACGCCTGGCGCGGGTAAGACGACCTTCGCGCTGACGCTCGCGACCGAGCTGATCGCCCGCGGCGTCGTCGACAAGCTCACCGTCGTGTGCCCCACCGAGCACCTTAAGGGCCAGTGGGCCTCGAGCGCTGCGCGCTTCGGCATCCACATCGACCCCGACTTTACGAACGCGCAGGGCGTGGCCGGCTCGCACTTCGACGGCGTCGCCGTCACCTACGCCCAGATCGGCTCCAACCCGGCCGTCCACGCGGCGCGCACCCGCGCCTACCGCACCCTGGTCATCCTCGACGAGATCCACCACGCCGGCGACTCCCTGTCGTGGGGCGACGGTGTGCGCGAGGCCTTCACGGACGCGACGCGTCGCCTGGCTCTGACGGGCACGCCCTTCCGCTCTGACACCTCTCCGATCCCCTTCGTCACATACGAGGAGGACGAGGAGGGCATCCGACGCTCGCGCGCCGACTACACCTACGGCTACGGCGACGCCCTGAAAGATAACGTCGTGCGCCCCGTCCTGTTCATGTCCTATTCGGGTCAGATGGCCTGGCGTACCAACGCCGGCGACGAGGTCAGCGCCCGCCTGGGCGAACCCCTGACCAAGGACATGATGAAGCAGGCCTGGCGCACCGCGCTGGACCCCAAGGGTGAGTGGATTCCCGCCGTCCTGCGTGCCGCCGACCTGCGCCTCGAAGAGGTGCGCCGCGCCGTACCCGATGCGGGCGGCCTCGTCATCGCTTCGAACCAGGAGCATGCGCGCGCCTACGCCCGCCACCTGCGCCTCATCACCGGCAAGGCCCCCACGGTGGTCCTGTCCGACGACGCGGACGCCTCCGACCGTATCTCCGAGTTCGCCGACTCCACCGACAAGTGGATGGTCGCCGTTCGCATGGTGTCCGAGGGCGTCGACGTGCCCCGCCTCGCGGTCGGCGTCTACGCGACCAACGCCTCCACGCCGCTCTTCTTCGCCCAGGCCATCGGCCGCTACGTGCGAGCCCGGCGCCGCGGCGAGACGGCCACCGTCTTTATCCCCTCCGTCGTGCCCCTGTTGACCCTGGCGGGCGACATGGAGGTCGAGCGCGACCACGCGCTGGACCGCCCCAAGCGCGACGAGGCCAGCGACGACGACATGTGGAACCCCGAGGACGCCATGGTTGCGGCAGCCAACCGCGAGGAAAAAGCTTCCTCCGACCTGCTCTCCCAATTCGAGGTTCTGGGTGCGGACGCCGAGTTCGACGGCGTCCTCTTCGACGGTGCCGCGTGGGGCGCGGGCGCCGAGGTCGGATCCGAGGAAGAACAGGAATACCTGGGCATCCCCGGCCTGCTGGATGCCGACCAGGTGACGACCCTGCTGCGGGCCCGCCAGGCGGGTCAGGTCGCCGCCCAGAAGAAGACCCGCGCCGCGCAGAAGATGCGTGAGGAGAACGCCGGGATGCCGGCCCACAAGGTGCGCGCCGCCAAGCGCAAGGAACTCCAGCACCTGGTCTCCACGTGGTCGCGCCGCTCCGGTGAGACCCACGCGACCATTCACTCACGCCTGCGCTCGCGCTGCGGCGGCCCCGAGGTCGCCCAGGCCACGACCGAGCAGATCGAGGCGCGCATCGCCTGTTGCGCGAATGGTTCGTCGGCCGCCACTGAGCCCTGCCCCGCGCCTCGCGGAGGCATCACACCAAACGAGCCCCGGCCTCGTCCCCTCTCATCGAGGAGAATGAACTGCCTCCCGTTTCTTGGACATCGAAATTGAAGTCCAGGGAATGGGAGGCTTTTCATGTCTGTGGATCTGCGGTTGAGGCATGATCGTTTGCTTCGGGAGCAGGCGGTGGAGATGTTTGAGAGGGGGATTTGGCTATCGTTTGACCGCCAAGAGGCTTGGTGTGCCTGCTGAGGCCGTGCGACACTGGCAGAAGACGTACCGCGTGATCGGGAGGGACGGTTTTCTTGCCATGGGAGCGAAGCAGGCCAAATACGACTATGAGACCAAGGTCGCCGCAGCGAGCGCCGTGGTTGATGGTGGGATGAGTAAACCTGAGGCGATGGTGCGCTTCGGTATTGCGAGCGCGACACCGCTGAAGAATTGGTGCAGGCTGTACCGCGAGGGCGGCGCGCAGGCCCTCAAGCCCAAGCCCAAGGGCAGGCCAAAGGGATCAGTACGGGCGGTGCCCCCAACGCGTGAGGAGGAACTCGCCGAGCGCGTACGCAAGCTCGAGGCGCAGGTGGCGTACCTAAAAAAATCGATTGCCCTGAAGGCGCAGAGGCGCTCCCAAACCGGGACAAAGCCCTAGCGGTCGCCGAGCTTTCAGGGCGTGGACACGCGGTGGGTGATCTCCTCGAGGCCGCTGGCCTTGCCAGGTCGAGCTACTACTACGCGCTGGCTCACCCCCAGCAGCCAACCAGGGCGCATCTGCGGCCCAAGGTCGCCCAGATCTTTTCGCGAACCCCCAACGGGTGCGGTCACAGGCAGGTCGCCATGTGCCTACGCGCTGAGGACGGGGAGCGCATCGCCGATAAGACGGTCTTGAAGATGATGCGTGAGATGGGGCTGCGCTGCGGCATACGCCGCGAGACGAACTACCACAGGTACAACTCCTACAGGGGGACGTGGGGCAAAGCTTCGCAAACATCATCGGCCGCGACTTTAAGGCCGATGGGCCCTGGCAGAAGATGGGTACCGATGTCACCGAGTTCAAGCTCTCCTTCGGTAAGGCCTACCTCGCTCCGGTCTACGACTTTGCCAGCAAAGAGATCGTGGCCCACTCCATCTCGATGCGCCCCAACCTCGCCCAGCAACAAGAGATGCTCCAGATACTCATGGACGCCAAACCCCAAGGAGCTGAGCCGATCTTGCACTCGGACATGGGATGGCAGTACCAACACGAGACCTACATCAGAACGCTCGCCGAGAACGGTTTCATCCAGAGCATGTCACGCAAAGGCAACTGCATCGACAACGGCGCCACCGAGCAGGTCTTCGGTCACATCAAGGACGAATTCTTCCGCGGCCAAGACTGGCAGACCTTCGAGAGCTTCAAAGCCGACCTCGACGCCTACATCACACACTGGAACACAACAAGACGCCAAGTAAAGCTCAAGGGCCTGACCCCGGCAGAATACCGGGATCAGACCCTAAAGGAAGCCGCATAACGGCTACCATTAAAAGCGTCCAAGTTTCGGGGCGCAGTTCAGAACGAGGCCGGGGCTTCGTCGCGCACTCAGCTGATCTCAGTCGACCTGCTCGTAGCGCGTGGGGATCGCCGCCTCACCCTCGGAGAGGCGCCACGCCTGGTAGGGCAGCTCGTTACGGGCACTCAGGTGATGGTCCTGGGCGCGGGACAGCGCCTCGGGACCCCAGGCCTCGGCGTCGATCTGGCCGCCGCGGACCAGCTGGACCTGCAGCGGGCGAGCGCCGCGCTCGGCCAACAGGGCCTGGCCCTCCTCGAAGGAGGTGCCCACGAGCAGGAGTTCCTCGGTGGCGTAGCCGTCTTCGCCCAAGACGCGGCCGGCAACCTTGCGCCCGCCCACCGTGGACTTCGACTCGGCCTTCTTGGCGACCGACACGGTCGCCCCGTCGCTGTCCTCGCGCTGGACGACCTTGTAGACCAGGGCGGCCGTCGGCACGCCCGAACCCGTCACGAGCTTGGTACCCACGCCGTAGGAGTCGACGGGGGCCGCACCCAGTGCGGCGATCGCGTACTCGTCCAGGTCGGAGGTCACCGTGATCTTGGTCGAGGTGGCACCCATCGCGTCGAGCTGTCCGCGCACCTTGAAAGCCTCGGCGACCAGGTCGCCCGAGTCCAGGCGCACAGCGCCCAGCTCGCCGCCCGCGGCGCGCGCGGCCTCGACCGCGTTAATGACGCCCTGCCGAATATCGTAGGTGTCCACGAGCAGCGTCGTGCCCGCGCCCAGCTTGGCGACCTGGGAATCGAAGGCGTCGCGCTCGGAGTCGTGCAGGAGCGTGAACGCGTGGGCGGCCGTGCCGATGCAACGGATGCCGTAGCGCTTGGCGGCCTCCAGGTCGGAGGTGCCCTGGGAAACCACCGATGATCGCGGCGCGCGCGGCAGAGACGGCGGCGCGCTCGTGAGCGCGGCGCGCACCCATGTCCATGCAGGGGCGGCCGTGTGCGGCAATCGTCATACGCGAGGCGGCCGAAGCCACGGCGCAGTCGTGGTTGAGGATCGACAGGAGGAGCGTCTCCAGGAGCGTGCAGTCCGCGAACGTGCCCTCAACGGTGAGCAGGGGGGAGCCGGGGAAGTAGCACTCGCCCTCGGCGTAGCCCCAGATGTCTCCCGTGAAGCGCCACGAGGCCAGGAAGTCCGCAGCCTCGTGCGAAACGATCCCCTGACTGCGCAGCCAGTCGATCTGATCGGCGTCGAACTCGAAACGCTCCAGAGCCTCGAGGATTCGGCCGGTCCCGGCAACGACGCCGAAGCGGCGCGTGGCGGGCAGGCGACGACCAAACAGCTCAAAGGTGCAGCGACGATGCGCAGTGCCGTCCTTCAGGGCGGCGTCAAGCATCGTGAGCTCGTACATATCTGTCAGCAGTGAAGTGGATGTCGATGCAGGCATAGTGTGAGCCTACCCTGAGAAGCGTGTCACCGGGGTACGAAATCTCTTTCATGGACAAGCAATTCGACTTAGGGTTAACACATGAGCACCGTTGTCCAACCCGTACCCCGCACGCACGAGGCCTCCACCTCAGTGCCCCGGTGGCGTACCGTCGTGTGGGACGACCCGGTCAACCTCATGAGCTACGTGACCGCCGTGTTTCGCAACTACTTCGGGTATTCCACCGCCCGCGCCGAAGAACTCATGATGGCGGTCCACACCCGCGGGCGTGCCACCGTGTCCACGGGCGTGCGCGAACGCATCGAAGCCGACGTCATGGCCATGCACTCCTACGGCCTGCGCGCCACCATCGAAGAGGACAGGGACTAGTCCATGGAAGCCTTCGCTTATCGTGACGGCGCCTACGCCTCGTCGATGAGCACCGGCGAGGCCCTGCTCCTGCGCCAGCTGGCCAGCGAGGTCCTGGTGGTCCTCGACGATCCCGGAGACTTCGCCTCGACCTCGTCCATGGTCAGCGCCGCCACGGAAACCGAACAGCGCCGCGAAGCCCCGCGCGAACGCAGCCTGAGTATGCTGCTGCCCTCCATGAGCGAGGACGACGAAGACGCCGCCCGGATGCGCGCCCTCACCGAGGATCTCCTGCGCACCGAAAAGTCCGTCCGACTGCGCACAGTGGTCAGCGATCTTGAACACATCACACACGGGGACGGGGACACGCTCGTGATCCCCCGCGAGGGCGTGTGGGAGTGGCTGGGCGCCCTTAACGACATTAGGCTCGGCTTAGCCGGTGAGCTGGACCTTTCGGACCAGAGCGACGCCCAGCGCGTCGAAGAAATGGCCATGAGCGAGCCGACGGGGGAGCGCGCGCAGACGGTCGCCGCGATCTACATGCTGATCACCTGGTGGCAGGACTCACTGCTAGAAGCTGTGAATAATTCTCAATGAGGAATAAGGTCGAGTACATGAATAACGCCCCGATCGGAATCTTCGACTCGGGCCTGGGTGGGCTGACGGTAGCCCGTGCAGTCATCGATAAGCTGCCCGACGAAGAGATCGTCTACCTGGGCGACACCGAGCATACCCCCTACGGTTCGCGTGCGATCGCGCAGGTGCGCTCGCTGACGCTGTCCGCCCTCGACGAGCTCGCCTCACGCGGCGTGAAGGCGCTCGTCATCGCCTGCAACACGGCGACGGCCGCCGCGCTCGCGGACGCCCGGGAACGCTACTGGATCGACGCCGGGATCCCTGTCATTGAGGTTATTACGCCCGCCGCTCGCCAGAGCGTCATTGCTACGCGCAACCAGCACGTCGGCGTCATCGGGACGAAGGCGACCATCCAGTCCGAGGCCTACCTGCGCGCACTCGCAGCCGTCCCCGGGCTGACCGTCAGCCAGCAGGCGTGCCCCGCCTTCGTTGACTTCGTCGAGGCCGGGGTGACCACGGGCGAGGAGATCGAGGCCGTGGCCCGCGAGTACCTGACTCCGCTCAAGGAAGAAGGCGTGGACACGCTGATCCTGGGCTGCACGCACTACCCGCTGCTCACGGGCGTCATCGGCCGCGTCATGGGCGAGGGTGTGACGCTGGTGACCTCCTCGGAGGCGACCGCGAACGTGACCTACAACGAGCTGGTGGATCGAGGCCTCCTGCACGACCCGTGGCCTGCAGGCTCCGGTCCGCGCCACCAGTTCCTGGCCACCGGCGCCTCGGATAACTTCCCGCGCCTGGCGCGCCGCTTCTGGGTCCCGAGGTCGGTGCTGTCTCCCACGTCAACACCGGTGGGGGAATCGCGTGAAGCTGACGGTTATCGGCGCGACAGGATCCATGTCGGGCCCGCAGTCTCCCGCGTCCTCCTACCTGGTCCAGGCCCGAGGAGTTGACCCGGCTTCCGGCGAGGAGCGCACCTTCTCTCTCGTCTGCGACATGGGGCCGGGGTCCTTCGGCGCGCTGTGGACGCACGTGTGCCCGCGCGAGCTCGACGCCCTGGCACTGTCGCACTGCCACGCGGACCACATGGGCGACGTCATATCCCTGCAGGTCTACCGCAAGTGGGGCCCTGGCTCCTGCGCCCTTCGGCCCGTGTCCCTGTTCGGGCCGGCCGAGACGATGCACCGCGTGCGCCAGATTGAGGGCGCTCCCGAGTGCGAGTCCTACGATGGCGAATTCGCGTTCACGCAGCTTGCAGAGGGTAGCACCTACGAGGTGGGGCCCCTCGTTATTCGCCCCTTCCGAGCCCTGCACCCGGTGGAAGCCTTCGGCCTGCGCATCGAAGGTCCCTCGGAGGAAGACCCCTCGCGACGCGTCACCCTGTTCTACACGGGTGACACCGACCTGTGCGACTCGATCGTCGAGGGCGCGCGCGGGGCCGACGTGCTCCTGAGCGAGGTCGGCTTCACGACGGATGAGACCGAACCCAACATGCACATGGACGGCGTGCGGGCGGGCACGCTCGCGACCCGTGCTGGGGTCGGGCGCATGATCGCCACCCACATCCAGCCGTGGACCCCACGCGACCGGGTCGCCGCCGAGGTGCGCCAGACATGGACGGGCCCGCTCGACTTCGCGGCGGCCGGGCTGGTCGTCGCCCTGTGACCCCTGAGAATTACCCCGGCCTCCACGAGGCCGGGGTTTTCTCGCGCGTCAGTCCGTCTGCGCGGAGTAGGCGTTGTGTCGCTGCCACTCAGCGAGGAAGGCGACGACGCGCGCGGGCCCGCCCGCCTCGCTCCACCCGTGGTTCTTGTGTCGCAGCAGGATCTTGCGCGTGCCCAGCGAGGGCAGGGGCGTGACCCTCATGCCGCTCGTGTGTGCCCCGGCGAGCGCCATTGCCGGAAGAATCGTCGATCCCGCGCGTGCGCGCACGAGGGAACGGGCGGCCTCGTACGTCGTGTACAGGTGGGGTGCCCAGCGTGTGTCCGGGAAGGCATTGGTGATGCGGCGCATGACGTGGCCGCCGCTGGAGCCCGGGTTGACGCGCAGCCACGTCAGGTCCGCCAGGTCCTCGATTGAGCGAATCGGGGGAGCGGAGTCGGGGGTGACGAGCACCCACGGCTCGTCGATGAACGGAATGTCCGTGTAACCGCGCGGGGCCAGACCCGGATTCTCGTCGCGCTCGATGACGAGGATGTCGAAGTGGCCCGTGCGTAGCGCGGCCATGCCGGGGGTCTCCTCCGTCTCTTCGATACGCAGGTCGATGCCGGGCAGTGCGTCTGTGAGGTCGGGCAGGGCCGGGATTAGCGTTGACCGGCAGATCGTCAGGAAAGCGCCGAGGGTCACCGTGCCCGTCACCTGTCCGGTGAGCGGGCGCAGGGCCTTGAGGGCCTCGGCGATGTTGGAGTTGATGCGTTCCCCGGCCTCGGCGACGATGGTGCCGGCGGGGGTCAGGATCGCGCCCGACGTCGTGCGCTCGACGAGTTTGAGGCCCACCTCCTCCTCGAGCTTTTGAATCTGCTGGGAGACCGCCGAGGGGGAGACCATGAGGATGTCAGCGGCGGCGACGATGCCGCCTTCGCGCGCTACCGATAGAAGGAAGGGTAGGCGTCGAGGGTCGATGTCCATGCACACTCCATTGTTAAGTGAAACTGCAAGATAACTATAGAACCATTCAATTGTGCTTGACTAGCGGAGGGGGAATAATTCTAGCCATGACCATCTCGCACCTGGCAATTGTCATCCTCGGATGGATTGGCGCAGCCGCCTCCATCGCCGCCTACTACCTCGTCTCCTCCAAGCGCTTCGCCCCCGATTCCCTGCGCTACCACTCCCTGAACGTCTCCAGCTGCATCCTGCTGGCCATGGCCTGCGCCTCCACCGGGGCCTGGCCCTCCTTCCTCACCAACGCCATCTTCATCGGGGTTGGATGCACCATGATCTGGCGCGTGCGCGACCGCCTGGCGCGTCGCATCATGCAGGCCCTACGCTTCTTCGACGTGCGCCGGTACCTGCCTCGGCGCTCCCGCCTGGCGCGCGCACGCTGAGGCGTTGTCGCATTGGGTCGGGTTGGCCCCGTTGTTGACTATTGGACGCCACATAAATTAAGGCGATCCACTCGCAAGAGTCAACGGTTCATCAAGGTACGTCAAGGGAAAGTCCGTAAGGCAGACTTCACCCGTAAATTAGAAAGAATCGATGGAGAATACCGCGAAACTGCGAGATCATAGACGCGACGCGGTGACAGATCCATCGCCCGTACTCAAAGAGGAGCACATCATGTCTCGTTTTGTCGCATCACTCCTTCGTCGTCTGGCCCATCACGGTAGGTCGTGCCAACAGCGCAACCCCCTGCAGTTCTCGATGGACCGCACCTTCTTCGGGAACCTCGTCGCCCGCTGAAGGAGCGCCCTCGGGCGCACTACACACGTGCCGGACACCCTCGGGTGCCCGGCACATTTGTGTGTGGTGCTCAGCCGCGCAGGTAGTCCACGATGTGGGGCATGAGTGCGCGGAAGGCGATGCCGCGGTGGCTGATCGCGTTCTTCTCCTCAGGGCTCATCTGCGCGGTCGTGACCTCGAATCCGTCGGGGACGAAAATCGGGTCGTAGCCGAACCCGCCCTCGCCGCGCGGGGAGCGTGTCAGGGTACCGCGCACTTCGCCTCGCTGGACGAACTCGCGTCCGTCGGGGGTCACCAGGACGGCCGCCGAGACGAAGGCGGCGCCGCGGTGGCGGTTGGGCACGTCCGACAGCTGCTCGAGGAGCAGCCGCAGGTTGGCCGCGTCATCCCCGTGGGAGCCAGCCCAGCGCGCGGAGAAGATACCGGGCGACCCGCCCAGCACGTCCACCGTGATACCGGAGTCGTCGGCGATGGCAGCCAGGCCGGTGGCGCGAGCCAGTGCGCGGGCCTTGATGAGCGAGTTCTCCTCGAAGCTCACCCCGTCCTCGACCGGAGAATCCACGTCGAAGTCGCTCATGCGCGCCACGCATCCGGCCTCGAAGCCCTCCCACGCGGGGGCCAGGATGGCCTCGAGCTCTTCGACCTTGTGCGCGTTGGAGGTCGCGAAGACCAGGCGCGCGCTCACGGGGCCACCTCGACGCGCTCCATGAGGGGAGCCTCGAGCGCGAGCTTCTGGGCCGCCGCCAGCTGGGCGTTACCCAACGTCGCCAGGTCCAGCAGTTCGTTCAGCTCGTCGCGGTTGAAAGGCGCATGCTCGGCGGTACCCTGCACCTCGATGAAACGGCCATCGCCCGTCTGCACGACGTTCATGTCGGTCTGAGCGCGCACGTCCTCAACGTAGGGCAGGTCCAGCATGGGGGTGCCGTCGATGACGCCCACGGAGATCGCGGAGATTGAGTCGGTCAGGACCTTGGCGGAGGGCTTGAGGATACCCTGCTCCTTCGCCCAGCTCACCGCGTCGGCGAGGGCCACGTAGGCGCCCGTGATCGCCGCGGTGCGGGTGCCGCCGTCGGCGCGCAGAACGTCGCAGTCCAGGACGATCGTGTTCTCGCCGAGCGCGGACACGTCGACGATGCCGCGCAGGGAGCGGCCGATGAGACGCGAGATCTCCTGGGTGCGTCCGCCGACCTTGCCCTTGACGGATTCGCGCGAGGAGCGCTGCTCGGTGGCGCGCGGGAGCATCGAGTACTCGCCGGTCACCCAGCCCTCGCCCGAGTCGCGCTTCCAACGGGGCACGCCCTCGGTGAAAGAAGCCACGCACAGGACGCGGGTGTTGCCGAATTCGATGAGGACGGAGCCCTCGCCGGTGCCCGACCAACCGCGGGTGATGGAGACGGGACGAAGCTGGGAGGGGGTGCGCCCATCGGCACGCGAAACTGTAGTTGTCATAGTGCCTAGGGTAGCCCACCGCGTTACCGTGGAGTTATGAGTCTTGATCTACCTCTCGTTCGCGGTCACGTCGATCCCGCGGTCGCGATGCGTGAGTCAGTGGCCCCCGTCGCGCTCGTGCGCACTGGCGAGGCTGATGCCATCGTCGTCGATCCCGCCGGCTTCGTCCTCCTGGACGAGGCCGTGGCACCCTCTTCGGGTACCCCTGTCCTGCGACGCTTCGGTGCGGGCGAGGTCACGCGAGTGCTCGACGGTGCTCCGGCCTCGTTCATCGGGGTGGCCCGCGGTCGAGCTGTCGTCGCGCTCGAGGCGAGCCGCGAGCAGGTGGAGGGCCGTTGGGAGCACCTGCGTGCGGTGGGGTGGCAGCTGACGGGGGACGAGGCCGCCGTGGCCTTGACTGCGGTCGCGCTGGCGGGCTGGCATCGCGACTACCGGTTCTGTGGGCGCTGCGCCTCTGCCGTGCGCCTGGAATCGGGCGGCTGGGCGGCGCGCTGTCAGGCCTGCGACCGCCTCGAGTACCCTCGCCAGGACCCCGCGGTCATCGTCCTGGTCGAGGATCACGACGGGCGCGTGCTGCTGGCGCATAACGCCGCGTGGAAGCCGGGCTTCGTCTCGATCATCGCCGGGTACGTCGAGGCCGGGGAGTCCCCGGACGTGACGGTTGCCCGCGAGGTCGCCGAGGAGGCGGGCGTCGAGATCGAGGCGCCGACCTACGTGGCCACCCAGCCGTGGCCTTTCGGGCGCTCCCAGATGATGGGATACCGCGCGCGCACCGTCCACGCGCGGCCGACCCCGCAGGCCGACGGCGTCGAGATCGAGTGGACGCGCTTCTACAGCCGAGCCGAGCTCACGCGCGCGCTGGAATCGGGCGAGATCAGCGCGCCGGGACGAGCCTCCATCGCCTACGCGCTTCTTCGGGAATGGTACGGCGCCGAGCTGCCCAGCGGGCCTGCGGGCACGGGACGCAACTGAGGGCAGGCGATGCGACAATGGGCGCATGAGCCCCGAGGAATTGCTTGACGCCTAGACCCCGACCAGCGATCCGTCGCCACGCAGGTCGCCGGGCCACTCGCCGTCCTCGCCGGCGCCGGAACGGGTAAGACACGGGCAATCACCTATCGCATCGCCTACGGTGCGGCCGTGGGGGCTTTCGACCCCCTCCAACGTGCTGGCCGTGACGTTCACGCAGCGCGCGGCCTTCGAGATGCGCCACCGCCTGGCCCAACTTGGCGTCCCCAAGGCCCAGGCACGCACCTTCCACTCCGCGGCGCTTCGCCAGCTGCGCCACTTCTGGCCCACCGTCGTGGGCGGCCCCCTGCCCGACATCGTCCCGCACAAGGCGTCCCTGGTCGCCGCCTCCGCAGCGCGCCTGGGCATCACGATCGACCGCACGAACGTGCGCGACATCGCCGCCGAGGTCGAGTGGGCCAAGGTCTCCATGATCGATTCGGCACACTACGCCTCGCGCGTGGCGCGCCTACACCGCGACGTCCCGGCCGGGCTGGACGCGGCCGACATGGCCCGCCTCCTCGACGTGTACGAGGACGCGAAAAACGAGCGCGGCGTCATCGACTTCGAGGACATCCTCATCTACCTGTGCGGCATGCTCCAAGAGCGCGCCGACGTCGCCTCCATCGTGCGCAAGCAGTATCGCTCCTTCGTGGTCGACGAGTTCCAGGACGTCAACCTCCTCCAGGCGCGCCTCCTCGACCTGTGGCTGGGTGGGCGCCACGACGTGTGCGTCGTCGGCGACGTCGCGCAGACCATCTACTCCTTCACGGGCGCCTCCCCGGAGTACCTGACCGGCTTTGGGCGCAAGCACCCGGGTGCCCGCGTCATCGAGCTGACCCGCGACTACCGCTCGACCCCGCAGATCGTCACCCTGGCCAACGATGTGCTGGCCCGCGCCACCCAGCGAGAAGGCACGGTGCGTCTGTCCAGCCAGCGCGACGGGGGACCCCACGTCGGCTACTGGACCTACGAGGACGACCACGCTGAAGCCCAGGGCGTCGCCGCGCAAATCGCCGACCTGATCGCCGGGGGCGTCCAGCCCCACAACATCGCCGTCCTGATGCGCACGAACGGCCAATCCCAGGTGTTCGAGGAGGCGTTGGGGCACCGGGGCATCCCCGTCGCCGTCGCCGCAGGCAAGCCTTTCTTCGCCCGCGACGACGTGCGTACCGCGATCTCGCGCCTGCGCACCGCAGCGGCGGCCTCGGAAGAGGGGGCTCTTGGCGAGGTCGTGCGCGACGTGCTCTCCGGCGTCGGCTGGTCGCCCGAGGCCCCCTCGGGTCAGGCGGGATCGGAACGCTGGTCGAACATGAACGCCATCGTCGGGTGGGCCGACGATTCGAAGGCCGCCACGCTCGCGGGCTTCGTCGCCGAGCTCGACGAGAGGATCGCCTACCAGGTCGAACCCGACAAGGCCGGCGTCGAGCTGGCCACGATCCACGCCGCCAAGGGTCTCGAATGGGACGCCGTCTTCCTCGTCGGCCTCTCCGAGGGTCTCCTGCCCATTTCCTACGCGAAGACCCCCGCGGCACGCGAGGAGGAGCGCCGCCTGCTCTACGTCGCCGTCACGCGAGCCCGCGACCTGCTGACCCTGTCCTGGGCGCGCTCGCGGGGAGCCGATGGGCGGGGTAAACGGAAGCGGAGCCGCCTGCTCGATGGAATTTGGCCGGATGAACGCCCCGTTGGCGCTCCGAAAAGAAGGGGCGCCCCTCCACCCGAGCGGCGAACAAGGCGTTCGAGGAGGAGGCTTCGCCCCAGGCGATCGAGCTGTTTGGGCGCCTCAAGGCCTGGCGATTGGAGGTCGCGCGCCAGGCGGGCGTGCCCCCGTTTGCTGTTTTCACGGATCAGACGCTGCGTGACATTGCCGTGGCGATGCCGAAGAACACGACGCAGCTGCGCGTCATTCGCGGCATCGGCGACGTCAAGGTGCAGCGCTTCGCGGCCCCCGTGTTGGCGCTGGTCCGCGGCGAGGAGGTCGTCGTCGACGAGGGAGCCTAGCAGGCCAGCCCGGTGATCCCGCACACGCACTCGGGCGCGGGGGCGGTGCGCTCCACGGTGATCGTCCCGTCCTCGTCAATCGTTGCGACTTCGGTGCACAGCTGCGTCGTCAGCGCACCCGACGCGAAGTCGCGGATCAGGCGCGCCACGCGCAGAGCAGCGGCGTAGTGGGCCAGCATCGGCAGGGTCCCCAGCGGCCAGTCGGTGAGCTCGCGCAGGTGTGTGAGGTGGAAAGGGTCCTCCTGGGCGCGTGCGTGCTCGGCGCACTGGTAGCACGGGGTGATGCCGGGAATGACGAAGGGCCCGACCTCGTAGGAGTGTTCGCCGCGGGTCACGATGAGGTGCGGCGTGTCGTGGATCGTCAGCTCGAAGGGAACGCCGGGATCGACGACGCGGTCGGCGCACACGAGCGCCATGTCGACGTCTCCTTGATAGTGGAGGGACGGCAGGGCGATGAGGGGCGCAAGCTCGCGCCGAATCGCACGGTCGCGCGGCGTTCCGGTGAAGGAGCCGCCGAAGACGCGGTCCCAGTCTTTGTCCACGAGCTGGTCGGCGTCGACCGCGAGCGAGAGAAGGAGCGTATCGGCCAGGGCTCGCAGCGCGAGCGCGGCGGCGGGAACGGCACCGAGGACCCCCATGCGCAGCGGGGCGCGCCTGTCCTCCTGGTCGATCAGGTGCGCGCGGCGCAGCGCCGCGATGAGCTCGGGCGAGGCCGTGGTGGGCTCGGGGGAGCGAGGTGAGCGCGCCTGGTTGCTCAGCCAGATTTGGTCGCCTGCATGCAGGTCATCGAGCAACACGTAACGGGAGCGGTCGCCGCCGATTCGCACGGCGCCGGGGCCGCGCCACAGGATCGCAGTGTGGGGTGCCAGGTTCATGATGATCTCCTTTGTTTCATGCCTGTTGAGATCATCATGAACCTGTGTAGGTTCACCGCGCAGCGTTTTGAAAAATCTGTGGATAACTTGTCAGATCATTCCGATTCGCACGTGTCTGTGTCGTCGTCCTCCGAGCCGAGAGCCTTCGGAGCCGATGCGTCCGACCCAGCCCCGGCCTCGTCCCCGGGCTCCAGACCCTCTGCCCAGCCGAGCGTGCCATCAAGCAGTGAATTGAGCGCGGCGTCGATATCCGCGTCCTCCTCGGCCGCCGCCCGGCGTAGCGTCAGGAACGTGTCAGGCGTGGCCAGCTCGGTGTCCGAGGGCACCATATCCGGGTGCGACCACAGCGCCTCGCGGGCGTCGCGACCGCCGTCCGCCTCCACGAGCGTGAAGATCTCGGCGGCGCCGCGCGCCTGGCGCGGACGCATCTTGAGGCCCATGAGGGAGCCCAGAATCTCCTCTGCCGGGCCGCCCGACGCGCGGCGGCGACGCATCATCTCGCGCAGCGCGTCCGCGTGGGGCAGATAGGGCAGCGTCGCACGGGCCGTGACGACCTCGACCCACCCCTCGATGAGGGCCAACATCGTCTCCAGGCGCGTCAGCGCTCGACGCTGATCCGGCGTGGTCGACAGCGCGAACACGCCGCCGCTGAGCGCCGACTCCACGGACTGCGGATCCGAGGGATCCACCGAGCGCGCCGCCTGCGCAATCGCCTCCGTGTCGATTGCGATCTGGGAGGCGTAGCGCTCGACCGCGCGCACCAGATCGCCCTCCAGCCACGGAACCGAGGCAAACAAGCGCCGATGGGCGGCCTCACGCACCGCCAGGAACTGGCGCACCTCCTCGAAAGGAGCATCCAAGCCGTCGGCGAACTGCGCGACGTTGTGGGGCAGCAGAGCCGCGTGCGAGGTATCCGACAGGGGAATGCCCGTGTCGAAAGTGCCGAAGGCCTCCCCGGCCAAAGCGCCCAGCGCGCGGGCCAGCTGCGCGGAGAACATCATCGCCGACAGACGCGGCATCATCTCCTGTGTCTTGCCGAGCATGGCCGCCATCCCGTCCGGCAGGGCAACGTCGCTCTCGGCGCCCTCACCGAACTGCTCGGACAACGCCCCCGACAGGGCGCGCGATACGTTCAGCGCCACGGGCTCACAGATGCGCTTCCACGTGGGGATCGTGTGCTCGACCCAGGCGACCTTGCTCCACACGTCGCGTGTCACCGGCCCGGATGCGAAATCAGTAACGGCGTCGAGCCACAGGTCCGCAATTGTCATTGCTTGACGCGCCGCCTCAGCTTCGGTCGCCGTGGGGGAGGGGTCGCCGCTGACGTATGCCGCCTGCTTCGCGCTATCCTCCACGACCCGCCAATTCACCGGGCCGGCCGTCGTGTTCATCAGGAACTGGAACTGTCCCAGCGCCGCCTTCATGCGCGCCGGATCCGAAAACTCCGGGGGCAGGTTGGCGGGGTCGAAGCCCTGGGCCTCAAGGGCGCGGGCTGCCTCGGCGGCGGCCTCGTCTCCCAGGATAGAGCGCAGAAAATCCTCAAAGGGGGTGCCAGACTCATTGTCATTCATGGCCACAGACTAGCTGGCAGGCGTTGAATCGGGCTGACAAAACCCTGCGAAAACGCTGAGAGCATAAGGGCGGGCGTGCGCTGCCCACGCTGGTGCGACACAATAGCACGGTGAAGGAAACTGAGATGACCTCGAGAATTGACGGCGAGCCCGACCTGCATGAGGAGGCTGACCGCGACAGCCCCATGCGCAGGTGGAGGATCATCACAGCATTCCTCGCGCTGCTTGCAATGGCGGTCATCCTCCTGTGGGTGCCCGTCCCCTTCGTGGTCTCCAGCCCCGGCCCAACCTTCAACGTGCTGGGTTCCGCCAACGGCGAACCGATGATCGCCATCGAAGGCACTGACCCCACGACGGGGGAGGAGGTCCAGCTCGACGACGCCCAATCGGCGTCAGTCACCGCCAAGGCGAAGCCCGGCCAGGGCCAGCTGCGCATGGTCACCGTCTCCGAATCGGGTGGGCCCGGCAATCGCCTGAACTTCGCCCAGCTGCTCATGGCCTACTTCGACTCTCACTCCAAGATCGTCGACTACGAATCGGTCTACCCCTCGGGGACCACGTACAACGAAATCAGCGATGCCCAGTCCGCCATGATGCGCAACTCGCAGACCACCTCTCAGGTCGCCGCCCTTGAATACCTCGGCTGGGACGTCCCCGCGACCGTCACGATCGAAGGCGCCACGGAGGGCTCCAACGCGGACGGCATCGTCCAGCAGGGCGACATCCTCCAAGCGATCACAACGCCCGACGGCACGCGCCACGAGATCACCCACGCCTCACTGCCCTTCACACTCATGCGCACGGTGCCCGCCGGAAGCCACATGACCCTCACCATCGAGCGCGACGGCGTGGTGCGCGACGTCTCCTTCGACTCCATCGCCGCCTCCGCCACCGACAGCGGGTCCAAGCTCGGCATCTACCTGTCCGTCACCCCGGAGCTGCCCGTTGACATCTCCTTCAACCTCGACGGCGTCGGCGGCCCCAGCGCCGGCATGATGTTCTCCCTGGGCATCATCGACCGCCTCACCCCCGGCGACATGACCGGCGGCAACGCCATCGCCGGCACCGGCACGATGTCCTTCGACGGCCAGGTCGGCCCCATCGGCGGCATCCAGCAAAAGATGTGGGGCGCCCACGACGACGGCGCCCAGTGGTTCCTGGCTCCCTCCGACAACTGCTCCGAAGTCGTCGGGCATGTCCCCGACGGTCTGCGCGTCGTGAAGGTCTCCAATCTGTCCGAAGCCGCCACCGCCGTCGCCACGATCGCGGAAGGCAACGGCGCAACCTTGCCGACCTGCCAGTAGCGCGGGGCGCTCTCAAGCCCACCCACCGGCTTTCGTCAGGTGGGTGCACAAGGGCCCCGGCCTCGTCCATCTGGTCCGGACGAGGCCGGGGCCTCCTCTATGCTCTCAGGCTTCCTCTTCCGTCACCGGCTCGAGGGACGCGCGCAGTGCCTCAACGAGGGCGGGGACCAGCGCGGAGCCCTGCCCGACCTTGTCGTCGGAGTCGAAGGGGCGCATGCGCAGCGCGCACCAGGACTCGCCGGTACGCATGACACCCACCGCCAGGCGCACGTCCGTGCGCGAGGGGTGATTGGAAATGAACTCCAGGGCCTCCTCCGGGTCCTCGGGGGCCTCGTCCTCCACCTCCGGGGGAACCACGATGCGTTCGACGGTGATCGCGGCGCCCGGGACGGCCTCGGGCCAGGCGAGGTGGGCGAGAACTTGCTCCACGTCGTCAGTGTCCAGATCCTCCTGAATGATGGCACTCAGGTGATCCTCCGAGCCGTCCCACCCGCTTCGGAGCTGATCGGCGATGTCGGACGGCAGATTCGGATCGGCGAGCAGCATCGCCGTGGGAACCAGCGCGTAAATGGAAGGCGCGTGATCCCACCCAACCCGGGCGGCACCCTTCTCAATATCAACAACTACGTTGGCCAGCGCGATCTGTCGCGCACTCGGCATCATCTCAACAGTCATAACCCCATAATCTCACGGAGAGCGGACAAGACAGCAACGAAGAACAACCAGCCCGCCGGTAGACTGGGACTAGCTTTCGGTTTAACAGAGAGGATTGCTGTGAGCTTCCCATTTTCGGTCTTCGGATCCGATGAGCCGCGCCGACCACGAGGGCCGCGAACGCCACACGTCGGCGTGACGTTGCGCAAGCCCGGCCCCGGCGCGATCACGGTTACCGCGCTCATCGCCATCATCGGCGTCATCTACGGTGCCTCTATCGTCTGGACGGAGATCCTGTGGTTCCGCCAGATGAGCGCCACCCGCGTCATCTTGACCCAGTGGGGCGCCCACATCGGCCTCTTCGCGGTCGGCATGGTGGTCGCGACCGGCCTGCTCTACTTCTCCATGGCCTACGCCTATCGCCACCGCGCCTCCTCCACGCGCGGGCAGGCCTCCGCCTCGCTGCGCGCCTATCAGGAAGCACTCGAACCCGTGCGGCGCTTCGCCTTCTGGGCCGTCGCGCTCTTCTTCGGCTTCACGAACGGCGCTCGCCTGGCCATCGAATGGCGCACCCTCCTGCAGTTCCTCAACGCTTCCTCCTTCGACCAGGTCGACCCCCAGTTCGGCCTGGACATCTCCTTCTTCGTCTTCGTTCTGCCCGCGATCAAGGTGCTCGTCTCCTTCCTGATGACGGTCACCGGCATCGGCCTGGCCGCCGCCCTCGTGGTCAACTACCTCTACGGGACGATCCGACTGGCTCCGCGCCCCCACGCCTCCAAGCACGCGCGCCTGCAGACCGGCCTGATGGCAGCCACGCTGTCCGTCTTCATCGGCATCAACTACTGGCTGGGCCGCTACGAACTGCTCACCTCAGATACGGGCTCCATCCACGGCGCCATGTACTCCGACATCAACGCGACCCTGCCCGCCCACTCGATCCTGGCGGTCATCTCCTTCCTGGTCGCCGCCCTCTTCGTCGTCGCTGCGTTCCGCGGCACCTGGCGCCTGCCCGTCACGGGCGTCGCCGTCACCGTCATCGCGGCCCTGATCCTGGGTGGGGCATACCCCGCGCTCATCGAGCAGTTCCGCGTGCGCCCCAACCAGCGCACCCTTGAATCGCCCTACATCCAGCGCAACATCGACGCAACCCTGGCCGCCTACGGCCTCGACGACGTCGACTACCAGACCAACTACGACGCGGCCACCACGGCCTCGGCCGGCCAGTTCGACAACGAGGCCCTGACCTCCCAGGTGCGCCTCCTCGACCCCAAGGTCATCACGAAGACCGTCCAGCAGCTCCAGCAGTCCCGCCTGTACTACGGCTTCAACTCCGGCATGAAGGTCGACCGCTACGACGTGGGCGGCGAGCGCCGCGACACTGTCATCTCCGTGCGCGAACTCAACCTGTCCGGCCTGTCCGCCGAGCAGCAGACCTGGGTCAACCAGCACACCGTCTACACGCACGGCTTCGGTGCGGTCGCCGCCTACGGCAACCAGCTGACCAGCGACGGTCTGCCCTCCTACTGGGAGCAGTCCGTGCCGTCGGTGGGCGAAATGGGTGACTACGAGGAGCGCGTCTACTTTAGCCCCGGCTCGCCCACGTACTCCATCGTCGGCGCCCCCGAGGGGGCGGCACCCCAGGAACTCGACTACCCGGATGACACCGCGGTCGGCGGCCAGGTCTCCACGACCTTCACCGGCAACGGCGGCCCCTCCGTGGGTAACACGTGGAACAAGCTCCTGTACGCCATCAAGTTCGGGTCCACCGACCTGTTCTTCTCCTCCCAGACCAACGAGGCCTCGCAAATCCTCTACGACCGCGACCCACTCCAGCGCGTGTCCAAGGTCGCCCCCTACCTGACGCTCGAGCAGTCCGCCTACCCGGCGGTCGTCGACATGGACGGGGACGCCTCGACCCCCAAGCGCCTGGTGTGGGTGGTCGACGCCTACACGACCACGAACAACTACCCCTACTCCCAGCACGAGTCCCTCTCGGACGCGACCGTGGACTCCCAGTCCACGCAGGTGGGCCAGTACGTCCAGAACAACAAGATCAACTACATGCGTAACTCCGTCAAGGCCGTCGTCGACGCCTACGACGGCTCTGTGCGCCTGTTCCGTTGGGACGACCAGGACCCGATCCTGCGCACCTGGGAAAAGATCTATCCCGGCAGCGTCGAGCCCATGTCCGCCATCTCCGGCGACCTCATGAGCCACCTGCGCTACCCCGAGGACATGTTCAAGGTCCAGCGCAACCTGCTGGCCACCTACCACGTCACCGACGCGGCCGGCTTCTACTCGGGCGGCGACCGCTGGCGCCTGGCCGAGGAAACCTCCACGTACGGGGACGCGTCCGCCTCCGCCGCCCAGCGCACCGACGCCAACGGCAACCGCGTGTCCGCCCCGACCTCGCTCCAGCCCCCGTACTACCTGACCATGCAGATGCCCGGCCAGGAGAGCGCCGAGTTCTCGCTGACCTCCGTGTTCGTGCCCGGTGGCGGCGGTGAGGGCCGTCGCGAGGCCATGGCTGGCTTCCTCGCGGTCGATTCCGAGACGGGGAACACCCCCGGCGAGGTGCGCGAGGGCTACGGCAAGCTCCGCCTGCTGGCCCTGCCCTCGTCGACGACCGTGCCCGGCCCCGGCCAGGTCCAGAACAAGTACGACTCCGACGAGAAGATCGCCACCCAGCTGAACCTGCTCAACCAGGCTGACTCGACCGTCATCCGAGGCAACCTGCTGACCCTGCCCGTGGGTGGCGGCCTGCTCTACGTCCAGCCCGTCTATGTCCAGGGCACCGGATCCGCGTCCTACCCCGTGCTGCGCTCCGTCCTGACGGCTTTCGGCGACAAGGTCGGCTTCGCGCCCACCCTCGAGGAGTCCCTGCGCCAGCTCGTCGCGGACGACGGGACGGCCGCGACGACCACGCCTTCAACACCGGCTGGCGACAGCGGGGGACAGTCCGGTGCCTCTGTCTCGGGTGACCCGTCCGCGCAGCTGAGCCAGGCCGTGTCCGACGCGGGTCAGGCGCTGCGCGATGCGGACGCCGCGATGAGCAAGGGCGACTGGACCGCATACGGTGAGGCCCAGAACCGCCTGCACGACGCGCTGAACCGCGCCGAGGCGGCGCAGACCGCGCTGGGCGGTGCTTCTTCTGGTGCCGTGCCCGCGCCTAGCCCGAGCCCGTCAGCTACGGACGCGGCGCCAGCGCCGTCAGCATCGGCTGACGCGCAGAGTGGCTCATAGCCTCTCGCTGCGTGCTCCACGCGCCCGGCTTGGCATCCTCGGGGGGGTGCAGGCCGGGCGCGCTGCATCTGCACGCAGGGAAGGGGTGAACGTGACGCGTGTATGTTCCGTATGCTTGGGTGTAGCAGCCGGTGGGCGGGAAGGAGAGAACATGAGTGCGACGCAGCCTCGACACCAGGACAGCCCCGGAGGAGAACCCGCCGTGGAAGCTGTAGGGACCGGATACGCTGGCGCCGCGAGTATGCCGCTGTCGCGAGGAACGCGCCTGGGGCTGGTGATCCTGCTGGTCGCGTGGAGTATTCACCTGGCTGAACGCTTCATCCCGGACGACTTCGTGCGATTACACCTCTATCTGCAGAGATTTGCGTCGGGGCACTTCTGGTTCTGGGCTGCCTTCGATGTCCTGCTGATCGTGTTGACGGCTCTAGCTCTGGTCAAGGGAAGCAACCGATGTCGTCTTGCCGCCGCCGGCATCCTCGTGGTTACGGCCTTCGTCGCCGATCCCATCCTCGCGGTTGCTCACGGCGGGCATTGGTACGACCTGGTGGTTCCTCCGCTCCCGGACCTGTCGGGCAACGAGGTCACATACGAGCAGCGCGTAATGGAGGTGCGGGTCTTTTTCATGTGGGTCGTGACCTGGGTCGGCATCGGCGTCGCGATGTGGCTCCTTGTGGCCAATAACCGTCGATCAACCGAGAACGAGTTCCGTTGGGAGAGGTAGCTCACGACCGCTTTGTTTGACCTGTCTTGACCCTAGTGGTAAGCTTTTAACCACCGACGCGGGGTGGAGCAGTTCGGTAGCTCGCCGGGCTCATAACCCGGAGGTCGCAGGTTCAAATCCTGTCCCCGCTACCACCACAGACCCGGTCCCGTTAGGGGCCGGGTCTTTTGTTTCCCTCGCGTCCCGCCCTGTGAACGTCTTGACCAGGCGTGTGCGTCACACGATACAATTGGTTGTTCGCCATCAGGAAGTGCACTTTCGGGTGCGAGAGGAATACAGATGAGCACCATCGATCCGTCGCAGCTCACTGCTGCTGACATGAGCAATCCCGCGCTGAGCCCGCAGGACCTCGCAGACATTACTGCCGCGCGCGAGGATCTGCGCCCCTACGTTGCGACCCATCCGGCGTTGTACCCTGCCCTGAAGCAGTGGCTCGCCGACCAGGGCGTCGTTCCCGCTCAGCCCCCCGCCGCGCAGGCAGACCCTGTCGAGGTTGTCGCCGAGGAATCCACATCCGAGCAGCCCGCGGCCGAGCCTGAGCAGCCTGTCGTGCAGGCCCCCGTGGACGCAGCGCCGTCGGACGAGGATCTCGAGCACTCTATCAACGAGGCCGCTCGCGACGAAAGCATCGCCAACCCCGTTGCTGCTCAGCCCGAGCAGGCTGCGCCCGCGCAGGGTGAGTCGACCGCATCCACTCAGGGTGCGCAGTTCGGTCAGCCCCAGTATGGCCAGCCCGGACAGGGTCAGTACGGTCAGCAGGGTGCGCAGTTCGGTCAGCCCCAGTACGGCCAGCAGGCTCAGCCCGGCCAGCCCCAGTACGGCCAGCAGGGTGCGCAGTTCGGCCAGCCCCAGTATGGCCAGCAGGCTCAGCCCGGCCAGCCCCAGTACGGCCAGCCCCAGTACGGCCAGCCTGGACAGCAGGCTCAGCCCGGCCAGTCTGCTGGCCAGCAGCTTGGTGTTGCCGCCCAGCAGCTTGGCGCTGCCGCAAACTCGGCATTTAGCCAGTTCCAGAACGCGGTAGTCGCACAGACCGGCAAGGTGAGTGGCCGTTCCGTTCGCGCGACCTATTCTCTGATCGGTATTGCGGCAGCATCGCTGTTCCTCTTGATCTCGATGATTCTTCCCTACGTTGATGGCGTTTGGAGGACGTACTCGCTCCTCGGCCTAGAGAGTTGGTTCCCGGTTACCTTCCTGCTGCTGCTGCTCATTAACGTCGGCCTGGGCGTCGCCTACTGGCTGACGAACCAGAAGTGGGCCTTCATCTCGGTGGGTGCGGGCTCGGTTCTCCTCGCGCTCATGACGTTGATCGAGACGCTCTACTTCGTCAGTAAGGTCGGGGACTTCGATTACATGCTGATGGGCTTCTACATGTTCTCCTTCTTCGGGCTCTGTCTTGGCGCTGCCGGTGTCATTCTGCTTCTCGAGCTTAAGCAGGGTAATGTCGCCCCTCTGGATACGACGCCTGCCCTGCTCAACCAGATGGGGCAGCAGGGTCAGCAGGGCTTCCAGGGCCAGCAGGCTTACCCGACCCAGCAGGGTCAGTTTGGTGCTCAGCCCCAGCAGGGCTACTCCGCGCCGCAGGGCTTCCAGGGCCAGCAGGCCTACCCGACCCAGCAGGGTCAGTTTGGTGCTCAGCCCCAGCAGGGGTACCCGACCCAGCAGGCCGGTCAGCCCCAGTACGGTCAGCAGCCGTTCGGGCAGACGGCTCAGAGTCAGCAGAACCAGCAGGGGCAGACGGGCGAGCAGCCTCAGAACCCCTACAGTCCTCAGGTGTGAGCCTTCGGCTGACTAACGCTCAGTAAAGGGGTCCGCGGCACAAGCCGCGGGCCCCTTTACTGGTAGCCCTTACCCGTTCCTGCGCGGCTGGACCCGACAGGTGGAGTATGGGCAACCCCGCCCACACTGCCACCCAAGGGGTTAACCTGCGCATCCAAGGGCCCAAGTACTCCCCCATCGGGCCGATCACGCCACCTATCCCGCGAGCCATGCCGGCAAGCACGCACGCACGCGCGCGAGGACGAGGCCGACGCTGGCAACGAACGCCCGCCACGCACTAGCCGCGGACACACGCACAAAGTGGCCCAGGCCTCGTCACACTTTCGCCGGCGAGGCCGACGCTGGCAACGGGGCCGATAACGGAACCACCCCCGGAGACCTGGCAGCGTTAACCCCTTGATGCGCAGCTGGGCCCTACAGGTGGAGCATGGGCAACCCCGCCCACACTGCCACCCAAGGGGTTAACCTGCGCATCCAAGGGCCCAAGCACCCACCCAAGGGGTTAACCTGCGCAGTCGTGGGGTTCACGTGTGCAGTGAAGGGGTCCGGGCACCCCGTCGGGCCGATGAGGCCGCGCGTGAGCGTCCGGGCTCGCAGCGCGCTTACTCGTCGTCGTCTTCGGTGATGTCGACGCCGGCGACGCCGTCGAGGTCGGCGAGGGTGGTCACCAGAAGCGAGCGCGACAGGTCCTGACGCGTCGCAGCGGTAAACCGGGCGGTGGAGGTGTTGCGATCGGTGTGCGTGGACACGCCCGACACCGTCCAACCCAGAGCGCCGACCTGTGTGAGCAAGGTGGACAGGACTCCGTGTCCGGGCGTGTAGTGGACCGTCAGCGTGATCGTGTGCCCGTTGGTGCGCATGAGGATGAACTGGACCAGCGGGGTGAGCAGGCCGATGACGATGAAGTGCAGGACGGTGCCAGCCATTGCGAGCCACCATAGGCCCGCGCCGCACGCCATTCCGATAGCCGCGGTCTCCCAGATGGTTGCGGCGGTCGTCAGGCCGCGAATCGCGCCGTGGCGGGTCAAGATGATGCCCGCGCCCAGGAAACCGATGCCGGAGACGATCTGGGAGGCCACACGCGAGGGGTCGTAGCGGGTAATGCCATCGATCAGGATGTCGGAGAAGCCGTACTTGGAAATGAGCATCATGAGGCACGCTGTCAGGCCCACGATGGCCTGGGTGCGAATACCGGCGCTCTTTCCCCGGATCTGCCGTTCGAGGCCGATGGAGGCCGACAGGACGAGAGCGAGCAGCATCCACCCGATGCTGACGAGTTGGTGCGTCATGGTGTCTTCCTTCGTAGGCGTAGGGAGAATTTTAGTCTAGCGACCAGGAATTGCGCAGGCGTGTGGGCCACACGAGGCCGTGGCATCTTTCGCTCGTTGCTCACCGGGTTGGGGGTGGCTGTGTCCGCCTGATCGAGCATCGGAGAGCGACAAGCCGAGCACGGGCACAACTGCGGCAGATTGCCCCGAAAGTGTTGAAAGGGTCGACCTGCGTGTCGTCCTCAAACGGTGCGGCGAGCGTGACGCAACCACGGCCTCGTTAAAGATCGAGGAAAGAACGTCCCGATCTCGACACAAGAATTTGGGGTTAGTATGGGACTCACGATCGACAGATGAGGAACCTCTTGATGGATACTCCCACTCCCGATGACATCGCCAGCGATGTGCAGCAGCGCTCCGACACACAGTTGAAGCGTGGCCTGGCGTCGCGCCACATGCAGATGATCGCCATTGGCGGCGCGATTGGCACCGGCCTGTTCCTGGCCTCGGGTGCCACGGTCGCCAACGCCGGCCCGGGCGGCGCGCTTCTCGCGTACGCGGCGATCGGCCTGATGGTGCTGCTCCTCATGCAGTCCCTGGGTGAGATGAGTGCGCACCAGCCGGTCGCGGGCTCCTTCCAGACCTTCGCCACGAAGTTCATTTCCCCCTCCTTCGGCTTTGCGATGGGGTGGAACTATTGGTTCAACTGGGCGGTGACGGTCGCCGCGGACCTGGTGGCCTCGGGCTTGGTCATGGCGTATTGGTTCCCATCTGTGCCCTCGTGGATATGGGCGGTGGCCTTCCTGGTGATCGTCGTCGGGCTCAACGCGCTGTCGGCGCGGGTCTACGGTGAGGCTGAGTTCTGGCTGGCCGCCATTAAAGTCGTGATCGTCGTCGTGTTCGTGATCTCGGGCGTGTTCATGATCGCCGGGGTGATGGGCATGAACTCGCCGGGCCTGTCGAATTGGTCGATCGGGGACGCTCCCTTCCACAATGGTTTCGTCGGCGTTATCGCGGTATTCATGATCGCTGGCTTCTCCTTCCAGGGCACCGAGCTCGTGGGCGTGGCCGCTGGCGAGTCCGAGAACCCCCAGCGCGACGTGCCGCGCTCGATCCGCACGGTGTTCTGGCGCATCATGTTCTTCTACATCGGCGCGATCGCGGTCATCGGCACGCTGCTGCCGTACACGGATCCGAGCCTGCTGAGCGCCGCCGAAGAGAGCACGGAGGCTGTCGCACAGTCGCCCTTCACGCTTGTCTTCGCGCGCATGGGCATCGGCGCGGCGGCGGCCGTCATGAACGCCGTCATCCTGACGTCGATTCTGTCGGCCGGTAACTCGGGCCTGTACGCGGCCTCGCGCATGCTGCACTCGATGGCCCTCAAGCGCCAGGCGCCCGCGATCTTCGCGAAGGTCACGAAGGGTGGCGTGCCCGGCTACGCGATGGCCGTGACGACGGTGACGGCGGCGTTTGGTTTCATGACGCAGCTCGTCTTTAATGACGCCTACATTTGGCTGGTCAACATTGTCGGCATTTCGGGCATCATCATGTGGCTGGGTATCGCGGTGAGCCACATTCGCTTCCGCAGCGCCTACCTGCTGCAGGGGTATCGCCTGGAGGACCTGCCGTATCGCTCGCCGTTCTTCCCGGCCGGGCCGATCATCGCATTCATCATGTGCCTGGTGGTCATGGCGGGGCAGAACTACGAGGCGGTCATTCACGGCCAGGTCTGGGAGGTTGCCTCCTCCTACATTGGCCTGCCGCTCTTCGGCGTCGTGTGGTGGGGCTACCACCATGCCCGCAAGGATCGCCTGGTTCCGCTCGCCGAGATGGACGTCGCGCCCGTCGAGATCGAACCGGTTTCCGAATAGGGGAGCTGGGGTCGGGGCCGCTCTGGTCGCTCGCCTGCCCGGGATGATTCCGGGTATTGACGAGGCCGGGGCGGCCCCGCTCGTCTGGCGCGGTGCGCGGCTTGTCACCACTTGGTGACGACCGGCGTGGCGGGGGAGCGGTGCCGCTGGTTTTCATAGGATGGGTGCATGATCAACACGCGACGCCTCTTTGCCGTGACCGCACTGACCGCCCTCGTCCTGGGAGCGAGCGCATGTTCACCGAACGGTGCTCAGCCCCAGTCGGGTACCACGTCCGCTCCCGCGACGCCCAGCGCGTCCGCAGCCTCGAGTGGTCAGCCCGCCCAGAGTGGCATGGACGCCCAGAGTGACGACATGGTCCAAAGCGGCTCGGTCGACCGGGGTAACCAGGCACCCGAGGTCGACACCGCCGACAACGAGGCGCAGTGCGACCTGAACAACCTCCAGCCCGCCATCGCGAGCAACCAGGAGATCGGCGGCACCACCTACGTGGATATGTCCTTCACGAACGAGGGGCCCGCGTGCTGGATCGGCGGCTTCCCGACGGTTGTGTTCGCCTCCAACGGTGCCACCGTGTCCGAGGCTGCGCGCGACGGCGAGGATCCGGGCAACGTGTACACGGTTGCCGCGGGTGGGCGCATCGGCGTGAAGCTCACCGCCGAGGCCGTCGACGGCGTCCCGGGATGCACGCCCGTGTCTGCCGACCATGTCGACATCATGAATACCAACGGCTCGGGTTCGACCAGCCTGCAGCTGTCGCTGCGTGTGTGCGAGGAGATGCCCTCCGTCGCGGTGAGTCCCTTCGAACCCATGGGCTGAGCGACCTGGCAATATTTGTCACGGTGGGCGCCGAGGCGGTTGCGACCGCCTCGGCGCCCACCCGTATAGCCTCAACTCAAGCACAAACTCGTTGACCAAACGTCACAAAATGTGTCCTGACACATCCTAAAATGGGGGTGACAACACGTCAGGAGGCACTAATGTTCACGCCGTATCCCCATCCCACTGGCGCGTACCCGACAGCCCCTCAGCCCGCCACGGCCTCGTCGCCTGCCCGCGCCGGCGCAGGCTACCCGACGGCCTCGTCCAATCGGCCAGCGGGCCCCCGCGCCCACCCCGCACCGCTCGGAGGAGGCACACCTGCGGTCAGAAGCTTTGGCACCCAGCCGCTGTGCGCGGGCGCGCCCGACGGTGGGTCAGGGGAGGGCGTCCCCAGCTACGCGCTCTACTGCGTGTTCGCGCTCAGCGCGCCGATGCCTCGTGACGAAGAAGAACGCGAACGGATCGTCGACGAATCCCTCGGCTACGTCTCAGATTCTGGCGCCCAGATCCGAGGATGGTATGACCTGGGAGGATTCCGGGCCAACGCGGACCTCATGGTTTGGCTCCTCAACGAAGACCCGGCGACGCTCCAAGACGCATATCACCGCCTGCGCGCGTCGTCCCTCGGACGCCACCTGACACCCGTCTGGAGCTGCATGGGCGTTCACCAACCCGCCGAATTCCTCCACGGGCACGTTCCCGCCTGCTTCCTCGGTGCCGACGCGCGCGACTGGGCGACTGTATTCCCCCTCGTGGGCATCCACGACTGGTATCTCATCGAGCCGGGGGAGCGCTCGCGCATCGTAGCCGACTACGGGCGACGCGGTTTCGGCGTGCAGCCGGACGTGGACGTATCCGTGCTCTGCGCGTTCGCGTTGTCGGATTACGAATACGTTATCGCTATCGAAGCTGATAATCTGGACCGGCTCGAAGGAGTGACACACGCCCAGCGCTACAGCGAAGCGCGCCCGTACGTGCGTGAGGACACCCCCTTCTTCACAGGCCCACGCGTCACCCTGGCGCAGTGGGCGACACATCAACCGCGTTCATAAGGAGACACTGATGGGTTGGAAAGAAAGCAAGCAGGCATTCCAGTACGCGCTGCCGTACGAGCAGGTGTTCCAGGCGGCCATGGCGGCCGTCCCGATGGTCCCGAAGGCAGTCCTGACGAGCGCGGACGTGAACGCCCGATTCATCACTTTCGACACCCCCACCAGCTTCACCTCCTACGGTGAGAACATCGTCGTCGGCTTTATCCCCCTCCGAGACCGGCGTCATTGTCGAGGTCACCTGCGCCACCAAGGGCATGCCCAACCTCATGCAGGACGGCCGTAACCGCAAGAAGATCAAGCAGTACATCGACGGGCTGTCCGGCATCCTCCAGGTCAGCGCTACGGAGGTCATCCCCTCCTGACGCACGCGATGCAACGCGGCGCCGCAGTGCCAGCACGCCCGTGGTCCCCGGTCTCGACTACGAGGCCGGGGAGCCTTCATCTGCTCACTGCGATCGGAGTACTAGACATGCTTGCAGCTGGTGCAGCTGAGAGTGGCGGTGTCAGTGCTGGTGAACCTTCTGTGGGATGACGATCGATATGATGCCTGCTTTTTCTGTCATGCTGCTGTTGGTCGAACGCTCTGTGGGCACATGTCGAGTACTGTTAAGGGCCTCGTTCTTCGGGGCTGTCCGTTGCTCGATCTCTTTGGGGGCGTGATGGTTGCGACGCGGAATTTGTTGCGAAGGTTGGTCCAAGCGAGGTGAGCGCATGACATGGGCTGGATAGCGCGCAAGAGGAAGCGTAGTCAGCGGTTCTATACCATTCCCGATCGTGATGAAGGAGTATCGTTTTCCGAGAAGGTGGCGATGGGAATTATGGTCTTCGTCGCATTCGGTGCTGTTGTCGCACTGTATGTGGGGAAGGTGCCTCTCGGTGTACTGTTGCTTCTGATGGTTGTGTTAAGCGGACTGTCACTCCCTCTCGCCTATAATGTGGGTGGCCTATTTTTGTCGATCAGCCATGATGATCGTAGGCAGCAACTCAGGATCGAGCTCAGCGCCATGGGAGTTTATCTGCACGGCGTGATCGCTTTCCTTCTTTCCCTGTTTACTAGTGGGTGGATATGGTGTGCCATTCACCTGGAGGATGGACTGTATCGACGCGTCGTCGCTCTGGCTTTGCTGAGCTGTCATCGACAAGTAGCTGGATTGATGCGTTTTGTCTCTGGCAAAGGTGAGAGCATTGAGATAACCAAGCGCAAAATGGTTATCCGTGATTCGCGCCGATTCTGTCATTCTCTTTATTGGAAGGATCGTCCTGTCGTTGCGGGTGTTCGCGGCGTTGATGAGGTTCTCATTCGCTATCGCGGAGATCGAGAAAAGATCGCTTCCCTGATAGTCCTTCCCCTGTCGAAACCTCAGCTCAAGAAGATGGTGGGATACTATTGTGACGATCCTCAAGCCCGTGCGCGGCTCGGACAACCAGACTCGGTGCGCGATGTGAGGCGTGTGCTCGGGTGGACAGTATGAATGTGTCAGCGACGGATACGCGAGGGCTGTGAAAGGTGCGTTGTGAACAAGTTTGAACCCCCGCTCGGCGGCAAGTCTGTGGATCCTGAGGATGGTGTGCACCGAGGCTCCGAGCAAGCCCGAGCAGGCCAGCCCGCCCCGGCCTCGTTCTCTGGCGGCGAGCCGGCCCCACCCAAGCCGAACTATGGCACGTTCTTTACGGTGTACCCGTCGGATCGGCGACAGAGCGAGGCGTGGGCCGGTGCCTTCATTGGCATTCTTGTGGGAGTTTTCCTTGCAGCCCTGGGAGTCCTCGCGCGTGACGTGGTCTTTGCTGTGGCGTCGATCATGTTCGCCGCGACCTTCGTTGCCGGTGCGGCGGTGGATGCTGGCTGGTCCCGTGGGCTGGTGAGGGTCGACATGGCGCCTGATGGGTGTGTGACGGTGCGGCCCAGCGTGCGCTTGACCGTCTTGCGCATCGTGACCGTCGTGTGCGCAGGTCTGGGTTTCGTGCTCTTCGGGCTCTCGTTGCTTGTCGGGGTGTCCTCTTTGTTGGTGCGGCTAGGGGCGATGACCTCTTGCGTGCTCGTCGCGCTTGCGGGGGCGGTTGGCCGTTCCTTGTTCTCGTCCCCGCGGCAGGAGTGCATCGTGCTCACCGAGAATGCCGTCATGCTGTGCGGTAAGGATGGCGTGAGCTACACGATTCCGTGGGCGGCGAAGCCTGCCGTTATTGCTCATCGCCAGCGCAAGACCCTGCTGATTAAGACCGATGACGATGTCGAATGCCCGATCTCCTTCGCCCACCTGCGCATCGTCCCCTCGCGCGTCAAGGGTCTGCTCGCGTATTACCACAAGAACCCGGAGGCGCTCGACCGTCTCGGCACCGAGGAATCGGTTGATGACGCTCTGAAGGGCTTGGGCTGGTACCGGTGGTCTCGACGGAGGCGGTGACCGGCTGCCTGGCCACGGCCTCGTTCATCCATCGACGAGGCCCGGGTTTAGCGTGTGATGTGCGCCTCGTAAGCACGACCCTGGTTCGAATGTGATGGTTGTTATGTAGGCGTAAGCTGGCAGAAGTATTCCGTCTATTGACGCCCAAGGGGGGAGCGAATTATGGCACGTGGGTACCGAGCGGTCTTGGAGTTAGGTGAGCGGGAGGATGCGCTGCGCGTCGCTGATCGGCTTTTCCATGAGTGGCTGCACGACAAGTATTCGCTGTGGGAGGCGGGTGAGCAAGCCGCATGTAACGACGAGGGCGTCTACCGATTCGGCACTCTTCTATCATCGCGAGGGCAACACATGGACCTCGTCGTAACGAAGACGAGGGAGACTTCTGCCGACAAGCACTACAGCCGACAGCTCTTTGAAACAGTGGAACGCACTCAGGACGGCGAGCACTGGGTGATGCGCCTGTACGCGATGAGCGCCACGAAGGAGTCGGCGTATCGGCAGGTTATCTGGGTGGAGGTGGTCCCACCACGCGACGGGAAATGGGACGCGAAACCTCCACGAGTGGTGTGTGATCTCATCCGTGAGGGCGGAGTCTTTGACCGGGACATGCCGCTGTCGGATGCCCTCCAGCCAATCCACGACGCCAACCAGGTGGAGGAACTCATCGGCTGGATCCGTGATCCGCGCAGGCGAACCGCGGTGGTCGTAGCTGCGCCGCTGACCGACGGCGATACACCGGAAGCTCTGAAGCAGGAAAGCCGGTGGCACCAGATTCTGGCCCCGCTGACGGGTGACTCACTGGGCTGCGCCACCTATTTCTTGCTGACACCGCAGGTGTATGCCGACTACCTCGCAAAGATCGGTGAGGGGCTTGGCATGCCGCAAGGGAGCCTGCGTACGTTCCTGCCGGGCGTGCAGCCGGGAGACCTGATCGATGCGCGTCGGCACAGGGTCCTGACCGCGGCGACCCTCCTGCGTGGCTACGACGAGGAGCAGGGACGTTTCCACCCGGCGCTGGCACGCACGATCGCGAGAACACCGCGCGAGTACCTGTGGGACAACGGGCTGGACAAGGAACTCCTCCAGGCCCATAAGGTACTCGACCAGCGCAGGGCCTCAATTCCAACCTTCCACCCCCTGGAGGAAGCGCGCGATAAAGAAACACGCAGCAAAGAAGCAGGTAAGGAAGTCCCACGCCAGGAGGTTGGGGCCGCACAGCCAAGAGCGCTTCTGACACACAATGGGCGAAAGCCCCGCACATCCAAGCGTCGTGTCCTGCCCAACGTCGGCCTTGTTCGTCGTTGCTGCACAAAGCCCGCTGCGGCCCGATCTGGTTGGAGCGATCAGCTGCGGGGACTCATCGGGCACGTGCTCGAGTTTGCGAACCCGCGCGTACGTGAGGACCGTGAACGAGCCGTCGCGCAGCTGAAGAAGAGACTGGAGGAGAAGACCGCCAGGTGCATCGAACTTGAGGGAGAACGTGATCATGCGCGTGCGGAAACAGAAGCCGCACAGGAACTCCTCGCTGAGGCGGCGCAGGAGAGTGAGCGTAAGCTCGCGGACTCAGGTCCGAAGTGGAAGATCTGACGTCGCATAAGGATGATATGGAGATCAGACTCCTCTATGCGAACGAGGAGATTCGCGAGTTGGAGCAAAAGAACCGTCATCTCGCGTGGAAGGCTACGCATCCAGATCAGCGCGAATCCGACGACCGATACTCGGAAGATATGCTCGACCGGCCACCGGCAGACATGGTTGAACTCTACGACTGGATGACGAGTGATGCGGAGCATGAGCAGGTGCGCCAACACGTTGTCTTCGGTGATCCGGACGCGATGATGGGGGAGATGCTCCGGCTTGACGAGTTGAGCATGCGAAACTACGCGGAGGATTTTTGGCGCTACATACTGGTCTTGCGCGACTATCTGCGTGCGCGGGAGGCCGGTGATTTCGCGAATGGTAACGTGTACGACTTCCTCAAAGCGGCACCCGACGGCTACCGCACGTGTTCACCGCACCGTCATAAGTCCAACGAGAGCGACACCGTCAAAGGGAATTCGCGCTGGCGTCGTGAGCGTGTGTTCCCAGTGCCGATGATCGTTGACCCGAGCGGCGAGATCACGATGTGGACCCACTTCGCGCCCACCCACCACGACCGCAACGCCCCACGCATGTACTACTACGCGGACACAAAAAAGACCCACAAGGTTTACATCGGCTATATCGGTCGTCACCTGACGAACACGAAGACTAACTGAGTCGTCCAGATGCAACTCGGCCCCGGCCTCGTCCTGAACTGCGCCCCGATACTTGGACGCTTTTAATGGTAGCCGTTATGCGGCTTCCTGTAGGGTCTGATCCCGGTATTCTGCCGGGGTCAGGCCCTTGAGCTTTACTTGGCGTCTTGTTGTGTTCCAGTGTGTGATGTAGGCGTCGAGGTCGGCTTTGAAGCTCTCGAAGGTCTGCCAGTCTTGGCCGCGGAAGAATTCGTCCTTGATGTGACCGAAGACCTGCTCGGTGGCGCCGTTGTCGATGCAGTTGCCTTGCGTGACATGCTCTGGATGAAACCGTTCTCGGCGAGCGTTCTGATGTAGGTCTCATGTTGGTACTGCCATCCCATGTCCGAGTGCAAGATCGGCTCAGCTCCTTGGGGTTTGGCGTCCATGAGAATTTGGAGCATCTCTTGTTGTTGGGCGAGGTTGGGGCGCATCGAGATGGAGTGGGCCACGATCTCTTTGCTGGCAAAGTCGTAGACCGGAGCGAGGTAGGCCTTACCGAAGGAGAGCTTGAACTCGGTGACATCGGTACCCATTTTCTGCCAGGGCCCATCGGCCTTAAAGTCGCGGCCGATGATGTTGTCGAAGCTTTGCCCCACGTCCCCCTTGTAGGAGTTGTACCTGTGGTAGTTCGTCTCGCGGCGTATGCCGCAGCGCAGCCCCATCTCACGCATCATCTTCAAGACCGTCTTATCGGCGATGCGCTCCCCGTCCTCAGCGCGTAGGCACATGGCTACCTGCCTGTGACCGCACCCGTTGGGGGTTCGCGAAAAGATCTGGGCGACCTTGGGCCGCAGATGCGCCCTGGTTGGCTGCTGGGGGTGAGCCAGCGCGTAGTAGTAGCTCGACCTGGCAAGGCCAGCGGCCTCGAGGAGATCACCCACCGCGTGTCCACGCCCTGAAAGCTCGGCGACCGCTAGGGCTTTGTCCCGGTTTGGGAGCGCCTCTGCGCCTTCAGGGCAATCGATTTTTTTAGGTACGCCACCTGTGCCTCGAGCTTGCGCACGCGCTCGGCGAGTTCCTCCTCACGCGTTGGTGGCACCGCCCGTACTGATCCCTTTGGCCTGCCCTTGGGCTTGGGCTTGAGGGCCTGTGCGCCGCCCTCGCGGTACAGCCTGCACCAATTCTTCAGCGGTGTCGCGCTCGCAATACCGAAGCGCACCATCGCCTCAGGTTTACTCATCCCGCCATCAACCACGGCCCTGGCTGCGGCGACCTTGGTCTCATAGTCGTATTTGGCTGCTTCGCTCCCATGGCAAGAAAACCGTCCCTCCCGATCACGCGGTATGTCTTCTGCCAGTGTCGCACGGCCTCAGCAGGCACACCAAGCCTCTTGGCGGTCAAACGATAGCCAAATCCCTTCTCAAACATCTCCACCGCCTGCTCACGAAGCAAACGATCATGCCTCAACCGCAGATCCACAGACATGAAAAGCCTCCCATTCCCTGGACTTCAATTTCGATGTCCAAGAAACGGGAGGCAGTTCATCCCATTCACGAGGCCGGGGCCAGGTGTGCGAGACCGGAGAGGCTTTGAAGGGGAACGTGCGGCGTCGTAGCGTAAGCTAAGCGTGCGCTTCGCCTTATCTGTTCGCTGCGGTGTCGTGCATCTTGGATCGAAATATACGAGGGCATAGTGACCCTGGCAAGGGAATCGAGGTCATAGTGGTGGCAATGATCGAGCGAGCGGAGCTGCATAAGACAATTTGGCGCATCGCCAACGACCTGCGCGGCAGCGTGGATGGGTGGGACTTCAAGAGCTACGTCCTCGGATTCCTGTTCTACCGCTTCATCTCTGAGAATCTGACGGACTATATCAACTCCTCGGAACGTGATGGCATGCGCGCTGACGGAGATCCACAGGAGGTGATTGACTCCTTCGACTTTGCGACCCTCAGCGACGCGGACGCTGAGGTTGTGCGCGACAGCATCGTGAAGGAAAAGGGTTTCTTTATCCGACCCTCTGACCTGTTCGCTAACGTGCGGGCGCGCGCGGCATCCGACGAGGATCTCAATGAGACCCTTGCTCGCGTCTTCCGCTTCATTGAAAACTCGGCGCGAGGCGGCGGCTCCGAGTCTGATCTGCGTGGTCTCTTCGACGACATGGACGTGAACTCCGCAAAACTCGGCAACACGGTCGCCCAGCGCAATGCGAAGCTTGTGAAGATCATGGATGCCGTCGGAGACCTGCCACTGGAGCACGGTGCTGCGAAGATTGATGCTTTCGGCGACGCCTATGAGTATCTGATGACCATGTACGCCTCGAGCGCGGGTAAGTCAGGCGGTGAGTTCTACACGCCGCAGGAAGTCGCCGAGGTCCTCGCGACCCTCGCCCTGGACGGGCGCTCTGAAGTGGCTCGTGTGTACGACCCGTGCGCAGGCTCGGGGTCACTGCTCCTCAAATTCGCGAAGCTACTGGGGCCGTCGAGAACCCGCCAGTATTTCGGTCAGGAGATCAACCTGACGACGTACAACCTGTGCCGCATCAACATGTTCCTCCATGACGTGAATTTTGCGAACTTCGACATCGCGCTGGGGGACACGCTGACGGAACCTGCCCACTGGGACGATCAGCCTTTCGACGCGATCGTCTCGAACCCTCCCTATTCGACGAAGTGGGTGGGCAAGGACGACATCGCTCTCATCAACGACCCGCGCTTCGCTCCGGCGGGCGTGCTGGCCCCCAAGTCCAAGGCGGACCTGGCCTTCACCATGCACATGCTGCACTGGCTGGCTGAGGATGGGACGGCTGCGATCGTCGAGTTTCCGGGCGTCCTGTACCGCGGCGGTGCCGAGGGGAAGATTCGTCGCTACCTGGTGGAGAACAACTTCGTGCACGCGGTCATCCAGCTGCCGCCGGACCTGTTCTTTGGGACGACGATCGCGACCTGCATCATCGTGCTCAAGAAGGCGCGCCCTGATCACAGCGTTCTCTTCGTGGATGCGTCCGCCGAGTGTGTGCGGGAGGGAAACAAGAATCGCCTGACGGCGGAGAATCAGCAGCGGATCCTCTCCCTGGTGTCGCAGCGCCAGGCCGTGGATCACGTGGCCGCCCTCGTCTCCATCGACGACATTAAGAGCAACGACTGGAACCTGTCGGTGTCCTCCTACGTCGAGCCCGAGGACACGCGTGAGCAGGTGGACATTGTCGAGCTGAACACTCGGATCGCCGGCATTGTGGAGCGTCAGCGCGAGCTGCGTGCCTCTATCGACGCGATCGTCGCAGAACTGGAGGCTGACCAATGAGCCGCCTCGCTGAACTGATCGAGGAGCTGTGCCCGGACGGGGTGGAATATCGACCCCTGGGAGAGATTGCCGATTTGCAACGTGGCAGCGGGATGCCGAAGAAGCTTTTTGTCGACGAAGGCATTCCTGCTATTCATTACGGACATATCTTCACGAAGTATGGCATTCATACGAAGTGTGCTGCTGCCTATTTGGCTCCTGAAGACGCGGATAAATTGACTCGCGTGTATCCGGGTGATCTGGTGCTGGCCAATACGAGTGAAAATCTTGAAGACGTGGGAAAGGGGGTTGTGTGGCTCGGTGAAGCAGAGGGGGTCACGGGCGGCCACGCGACGGTGGTGCGCTCCAAGACGGTGGATAGCGTCTTTCTTAGTTATTTTCTTCGCACTGAGGATTTTGCTCTCAAAAAACGCAAGTATTCTCAGGGGACGAAAGTAGTTGAGCTTTCTGCTGCGAATCTATCCAAAATTGATATTCCTGTTCCTCCGCTGGAAGTGCAGCGAGAGATCGTGAGAATCTTGGATCAGTTCACGACGCTAGAAGCGGAACTGGAAGCGGAGCTGGAAGCGGAGCTGGAAGCCAGGCGGACCCAGTATGAGCACTACCGCAACCACCTGCTCTCCTATGATTCTCTAGCCGCCCGTGGTCCGGTTGAAATGGTAAAGCTCGGAGAATGCATAAAACTGAGTTTTGGAGAGCGGATCACAAAAATGCATGATGCTGGAACTCGGTACCCAGTCTTTGGTGGTGGTGGAGCTAGTTTTATGACGGATTCCTTCAATCGCTCAGATGAATTTGTCATTTCAAGATTCGCTTTATCGGAAGCCTGTGTTAGGTTTGTTCCTGGCGAATTTTGGTTATTGGATTCCGGCATTACATTTGACGTGAATGAATCGCTTTGTGTTAAGCGTTATATTGGTCAGTTCTTGCTTAGTAGGCAAATTGATATTTATAGGAAATCTGCAGGTGCTGCCCAGAGAAACTTGAAAACGGCAGAGTTTTTGTCGATGGGAGTTCCTCTGCCACGTCTGTCGGAGCAACGGCGTATCGCTGATTTGCTGGACCGCTTTGACGCCCTCGTGAACGACATCTCTGCGGGTCTGCCTGCCGAGATCGCTGCCCGCCGCGCCCAGTACGAGCACTACAGGGATCGTCTGCTGTCCTTCCCCGAGAAAGCTGCCTCCGGGGACGATGCGCCGTAGAAACGTGTTACCCTCGCGCGTGTGCGAGGGGAACACGAGGGCGTGACGTCAGTCTGCCGTCCACGAGTGGACTATTACGAGGCTCTGGTTCGCCAGGTTTCGCGGTCACCCCTCGAGGTGTGAGGGGCCCATGTCAGCCCTTGCACTGCAATTATTCTAGGGTCCATAGCAGCGCCAGACCAAAGGGGCGTCATTAGGCGATCAACCGAGGACGGGATGCTCCTGGTAGTAGGCGCGCATTGCTTCCTGGGTGATAACTGCATCCGAGGGAGCGGATGGCGCCAGGCCCTCACGTGCGTGCAGCCAGGGGTCTTCCACGTGCGTTCGTTCACTCAACTCAGCACCTGTCATGCCACCTAGCGCGTCGCACACGCCATCGATGAGATCGCGTTCGGCACCAGTCAGAGCAGATGAGTCACCGGACGATAGCTCGCCTGGACGAATCAGAAACTTTCCGCGATGCAGGGCATAGAGTTCGGGTACGACCGGGCCGCCCCGCCACGCCTGAAAGTTCTCGGGGAACAGCGGCGCTCCCGTGGTGACAAGGTGTTGGACCTGGGCGTAGAACGCCAGCTTCTGGAGCTTCATGGTCGTTACCGTATCGGTGCGCTCCAGGATGTAGGTCGCGACGTCGATGATTGTCTGTGCCATGTTCGCTCCCTCCCCTTGATCGCCTCTGGGTCACTGTACTCCGAATATGGCTGAAATACAGCAGGACCACGTGACTCGCGCGGCAGCAAACAGAGCTGATCGCCGTCCGAGTGCCAGCGACGAGCTAGACGCCAAATAGCTTGCGAGCGCGCATGTGGGTTTGTCTCCCAGCTGACGCCGCGGTGCAGCCTGGACGCAGATGAGGACGGGGCACGTTAGCATCGAAACAACCTCATCGAAACGGGAGGGGTGCGGGCGTGTTTAATTGTCTGTGTATCCGTCTTTTGTTTGAAAGGATTGATGCATGATGAATGATGATGATGTTGTTGTGGCTCGCGCTAGTGGGCGTGAGGCTGTGGAGGAGCTTCGCAGCTCGGGGGCGTTGGATGCGTTGTTTGAGCGTCTTGATGCTGGCGAGATCGAGATGACGGGTAGCCAGGGCTTGTTGCCCGCGTTGCTCAAGGAGGCCTTGGAGCGGGGCCTGGCCGCGGAGCTTTCCGAGCACTTGGGGTATGAGAAGGGCCAAACCAGCACCCGGGCGCGCTCGAACACGAGGAGGGGCACGACGAAGAAGACCGTGATTTCGGAGGTGGGAGCTTTCGAGATTGAGGTTCCCCGGGACCGGGCAGGCTCGTTCACCCCGCGCCTGGTACGTAAAGGACAGCGGCGCCTCGATGGTTTGGATGCGATGATTATCAGCTTGTATGCCGGGGGGATGACGGTACGCGATATCCGCCATCACCTGGCCTCCACCCTGGGCGTGGAGGTCAGCGGAGGGGGCGATTTCCACGATCACTGACGCGGTGTGCGAGGCCGTCTTGGAGTGGCAGCACCGCCCCCTAGAAGCGTTCTACCCGGTGATCTACCTGGACGCGATCCGCATCAAAGTCCGACGCGATCACAGGGTGGAGAACCGGGCCGCTCACCTGGCGGTGGGAGTGGACATGGAGGGCGTCAAGCATGTGCTGGGCATCTGGGTCCAAGCCGATGAAGGAGGGGCTTTTTGGGCCCACGTGTGCGCCGAGCTGGCCAACCGGGGCCTACGCGATGTCCTGATCGTGTGCTGCGACGGGTTGGCTGGCCTGCCCGAAGCCATCGAAGCGACCTGGCCCCAGTCCATGGTCCAAACCTGTGTCGTTCACTTAATCCGCGCGTCCATGCGTTTCGTGTCCTACAAGGACCGCAAGAGCGTCGCCGCCGCTCTCAAGCGGATCTACAGCGCGCCCAATGAGGACACCGCCCGCGGGGCGCTCGAAGAGTTTGCGGCCAGCGACCTGGGAGCGCGTTACCCTCAAACGGTTGCGACCTGGCAGCGTGCTTGGCAGCGCTTCACGCCGTTCTTGGCGTTCCCGCCCATGTTGCGCCGCGTCGTGTACACCACCAACGCTATCGAATCGTTGAACTACCAGCTGCGTAAAATCACCAAGAACCGTGGGCATTTCCCCAGCGAAGAAGCCGCCGTCAAACTCTTGTGGCTGGGAATTTGCAACATCGAAGACAAACGCGCCGCCCAGCGCCTGACAGACGCTGGCAAACCCCCCAACAAACGAACAGGACACACTCGCCTCATCCAAGGACACACCACCACCACTGGAAACAAGCCCTCGCCCAACTCACCACCGCCTACCCCGACCGAATCACCCCCTACCTCTAACCCCCATACACAGAAAAATTGACAGGCTCAGGGGTGCCTCCCACAGACCCAGCCCCGGCCTCGACCGAGACCCGCAGAGAAAGGAACGCGAGTGTCCACCGCCGCGCCTCGCCCCCGCATCGAACCAGTCGTCCTTACCGACGACTTCACGGTCGTCGGCCTCTACGAGCCGACCCGTGACGACGACAGAAGCTACCAGGGCGAAGCTGCCCTCGAAGACGCCCTCATCAACCAGCTGCGTGGCCAGGCCTACGAGCACGCGGACATCCACGATGCGGCGGGCCTCGAAGCAAACCTGCGTGTCCAGCTGGAGGCCCTTAACGACTACCACTTCACCGACGACGAATGGCGGCGCTTCTTCCGGCACAACATCGTCGATGTGCCCTCCACTGACGACAATCCCGTGGTTGCCAAAGCCCGGCGCATCCAGGAGGACCACGTGCAGGTCCTCACCCGCGACGACGGCACAACGAAGAACATCCGCCTCATCAATAAGACCAACATTCACCGCAACAAGGTCCAGGTCATCCACCAGTACGCGGTTGACACGGGGCTGCGCTCCAACCGCTACGACGTCACCATCCTTGTCAACGGACTGCCCCTCGTTCACATCGAACTCAAGCGAAGCGGCAAAAAACTGCGCGAAGCATTCAATCAGATCAACCGCTACCAGCGCGACTCCTTCCACGCCGGAGACGGCCTCTTCGGCTACGTACAGATCTTCATCATCTCCAACGGTGCCCACACCAAGTACTACTCCAACACCGTGCGCCTCCAGCACATCCGCGAAAATGTGGGGCGCAGGCGCGAAGTAGTCGCCGCCAACGCACGCTCCTACGAATTCACCAGCTGGTGGACCGACGCCGCCAACAACCAGATCGCCGACCTGACCGATTTTGCGGCTACCTTCCTGGCTAAGCGCACCATCCTCGCAATCCTCACTCGCTATTGCGTGCTCGATACTCGTGGAGAGCTCCTGGTGATGCGTCCCTACCAGATCGCCGCCACCGAGGCGATCCTCCAGCGTATCAAGACATCCTCCATGAACAAGCAGACCGGCACCGTCGGAGCCGGAGGATACGTCTGGCACACGACGGGTTCCGGAAAGACCCTCACCTCCTTCAAGACCGCGAAGCTCGCCGCTGGCATGGAAGGCGTCGACAAAGTCCTCTTCGTCGTCGACCGCAAGGACCTGGACCACCAGACCATCAAGGAATACAACTCCTTCGCCGCAGGCACCGTCTCCGCGAACCAGTCCACCCGACAGCTCGCCGAACAAATCAACGACGCATCCACCCCGATCATCGTCACGACCATCCAGAAGCTCGCCACCTTCGTCAAAGCACACCGCGGACACGCCATCTACACCGGGCACGTCGTCCTCGTCTTCGACGAGTGCCACCGCAGCCAATTTGGCGACATGCACACCGACATCACCCGCGCGTTCCGCAACTATCACCTCTTCGGCTTCACCGGCACCCCCATCTTCGCGGAGAACGCCTCCAGCTCTGGGAAAGCCAACCTACGCACCACCGCCCAGGCCTTCGGGGACCAGCTGCACTCCTACACCATCGTCGACGCCATCCGGGACAAGACCGTCCTGCCCTTCCGCGTCGACTACGTCAACACCTTCCGAGTGCGCGACGGTATCGACAACCGCGAGGTGGAGGGCATCGACACCGACAGCGCCTACATGAACCCGAAGCACATCGCCTCCGTGGTCTCCTACATCCTCGACCACTTCGACCAGAAGACAAAGCGGCACGCCTCCTACCAGTTGCGCGACCAGCGGGTGACCGGCTTCAACTCCCTGTTCGCCACCTCCTCCATCAAGGCCGCGCGCGCCTACTATCTCGAATTCCAACGCCAGCAGGCCGACCTTCCGCCCGCGCGTAGGCGCAGCGTCGGCATCATCTACTCCTACGCGCCCAACGCTGACGCGCCGGGCACGGGCCTGCTCGCCGAGGAATCCATGGACCCCTCGGCCCTCTCCCAGGACGACCGCGCCTTCCTCGACGACGCGATCGCCGACTACAACCAACGCTTCGGGACCAACTTCGGCACCGATGCCTCGGGATTCGAGCACTACTACGAGCACCTATCTCGCGCCCTCGCCGAGAAACGCATCGACCTGGTGATCGTCGTCGACATGTTCCTCACCGGGTTCGACTCCAAGTCTCTCAACACCCTGTGGGTCGACAAACCTGCGGGCACACGGCCTCATTCAAGCCTTCTCGCGCACCAACCGAATCCTCAACTCGGTCAAAACGTACGGCAACATCGTGTGCTTCCGGAACCTGGAACAGGCCACCGAAGACGCGATCGCCCTTTTTGGAAACAAGGAAGCGCGCGGACAAGTGCTGCTGCGCCCCTACGGCGAATACCTGTCCAACTACCTGGAAACAATGGACCAGCTGCGCGTCGACTTCCCCCTCCCCATCGGGTCTATCGCCTCGGAGCAGGAGCAAAAGCGCTTCATCATCCTGATGGGACAGATCCTCCGACTGCGTAACATCCTGACATCCTTCGACGACTTCGAAGGCGATGACCCTATCCCGTCGCGTGACCTCGAAGACTACCGGAGCATCTACCTGGACCTGTACAACGAGTCTCGTGAACGCGCTCGGGCCGACAAAGAACCCATCGCTGACGACCTGGTCTTTGAGATGGAACTGGTCAAACAGGTGGACATCAACGTTGACTACATCCTCATGCTGGTCGAACACCACCGAGGTGAAAAGGGAGATGGCGAAGACCGTGAGATCCCCGTCGACATTGCACGTGCCCTGTCCTCTTCACCGACGTTGCGCGGAAAACGCGACCTCATCGAGGAGTTCTACCGCAGGGTCTCCGTCAACGGCGATGTGCCTACCGAGTTCGAGGCCTTCATCGCCGCCAAACGCGAGGGGGAGCTGAGTTCTATCATCGAGGCCGAACGCCTGGGCGAGGGTGCGCGCGAGTTCGCATACGAGTCGCTACGTGAGGGCTACGTGAACGATGAAGGAACCGGCCTGTCCTCCATCCTTCCGCCCATGCGGCGCTTTGGTGCAGGAGCCGGGCGCGAAGCCGTGCGCGTCCGTGTCCTCGAGGCTCTTCGGGCCTGGGTCGAACGCTTCAGCGGACTCGGCCGCGTATAACGGCTCCACCCGGGCCTCGGCGATCTACGAGGCTCGGGATCAGTTCAATCGGTAGCGCCTGAGAGTATTTCGTCAGTCGAACTCATGAGGAGGAGTCTCGTGTTTACACCCATCCATCGAGCCTTGGGACTCGAAGCCGGGAACGCATCTATCGATCTGATGCAACAAGCAATTGATCATGGAGTTGAAGAAACCAGTGATTTGGACTGGAAACAGGCTGTCTACAATTCGCGTAAGCCGAACTGGGATGAAGAAGCCGCGAAAGATATCGCCGCCATGGCAAATAGCGGTGGCGGGTGGATTGTGTTCGGGATCAAGGAGGGTGGGGCCGCAAATGCCGCCTGCGAGATTGTTCCGATAGCGTGGTCTGCCGCCGAACAACAGAGAATCCTCAGGACCGCGTATGCGAAGGTTGGGCCGCCAGTCATCGGCATTGAATTCTACGACATTCCGTGCGGCGACGAAGGTGGTGGGAGCGTCGTGATGATGCGGGTACCGGACTCTGCGGACGCCCCGCACTTCGCACGCAAGGGTGACAACGCGTTCGTTGCCCCGCGTCGAAACGGCCCTCACACCGTGTACATGAGCGACCGCGAGATTGAGCGTGGCTTTCGAGAGCGCTTCCAGCATGTGGATGATCGGGAACGCCTTCTCCAGGACCGCTTTGAACGTGCATGTGAGGCGCTGCGCCCCGAGGATGGAGTGTTCCTCGCGGTGGCCGCCGTTCCCTACGAGCCGGTCACTGGACGAGGAGCCAGTGCGATGGAACAGGTATATCAATACAGAGATGAACCCTTATTGCCTGCACGAGTGGGTGTGAAGGCGCAAAAAAATTGGTGGCCGGGAGGAGAAATTAAGAAGGGGTTGCATCAGTGGGTAATACGCGCTAGCAAGGGAGTGCATTGGAAGTTTCGTAAGTTCGTTTGTGACGATGCAACCGTGTTAGGCGCGTACCAACTCGGACTCTTGGTGACTGATGAGGACAGGAGCGACCGACACCCCGTGGGACTGACGAACCACTGTAGGGCAGTCGATATCCAGACCGCAGTCATTGATTGCTTTACTTTGCTCCGCATTCATGCAATGGAACGGCAAGCACATGGCGGATTCCGAATGCGGGCAGGCCTTGTTGGAATCGCGGGGGAACCGATAGTCATACGGGAGGATGACGACTGGGCTTGGAGACTGCGTGACGCCGACGATATGGAACCCATCATGAGGTTCCAGCCGATCACGATCGAGCTCGATCCGTTGGTGGAGATCGAAGAGCTGTTGCCGCTTATCAACGATCTGGCACGGGATTTAGTGAGCTAGGGTGGCGTCGAATACCTGTAGGGATGGCTCAACTGAATGACCGACTGCCCGAATCCGACTAAGTGACCCGGCCCCGACCTCGTTCATCGATGAGGTCGGCGCCATTATTCGCTTTTTCTGGTGGCAGGGGAGTGGTTGAGGTCGCTCCCGAGATAACGGACTACTGTTTGTCGGTGTCGGCTTCGGTGACCGCGGTTGCGTCCGTCGGGGTGTCTTCCTCTGTGTCTCCAGATTCGCTGAGGTTCTCGGTTTCAGCCGGATCGGCGGGAGTGTCAGGGGCGCTGGGCGTCGCAGTGTCTCGTGGGCTCAACCAGCGGAAGATCTCGCGGAGTCCCCACGCGCACAAGGCAGCGATGAAGTGGTAGTGCAACCACCGGGTCGCGAACCCCCAGCTGGGGACGCCGAAATAATAACCCAGCAGAACTTCCACGAACCACAGGGCCGCCATGTCGGAGAATACGGCCCCCACGATGGCGACAGGCTTCCACCATCCGGCCTTCTCGAGGAACTTTCGGGTGATGGCTATCAACACCTGGAAGAAGGTGAAGATGCCCATGAAGCCATAGAAGTACATGAGATGCATGCCCATGGCATAGGAGACCGGGAATCCGGCCAGGAAGATCACGTGGAGGACCAGGTATCGGACGATGAACGTCATGATGCCTCGTGGGTCCCTCGATTTTGTCATTCCTCCATCTGCGTCTTCGGAGCTGGTGGGGTTCTCCGTAACAGCCGGATCAACGGCATCGACAGGGGCGCTGGGCGTAGCAGTATCTCGCGGGCTCAACCAGTAGAAGAACTCGCGGAGTCCCCACGCGAAGAAAGCAGCGACGAAGTGGTAGGGTAGCCACGCAGTCACGAGTTCCCAGTTGGAGTCCACGAAAAAACCCGAGACTATCCCTCCCAGCCACCACAGGACCGCCACGTCGGAGAATACGGCCCCCACGATCGCGACAATGTTCCACGATCCGGCCTTCTCGAGGAACTTTCGGGTGATGGCTATCAGCACTTGGAAGAAGGTGAAGAAGCCCATGAAACCAAAGAAGTAGATGAGTGCCAGGTCCATGGCATAGGAGACCGGGAGTCCGACCAGGAAGATCACATGGAGAACCAGGTACCGAACAAAGAAGTTAACAATCCCGTGCGGGTCACGCTTATCTGCCATGCCCCCATCCTAACGGAGCTCTCAGGCGCGAGGTCCAGCCTCTCAAGACCCTAGAATCACGGAGATACTAGCCCGCCCTGCTTCCAATCCCGGCCCCGGCCTCGTTGATCAATGAACGAACGCGGTCACCGGGACCGCTCACAGGCTCCTACACTGTTCTCATACGCCACAATAGAGGAAGGCCACTCAATGCAGCGCAGGGTCAGGCGAGCGTGGCGTTGAGCGAGAAAGCGAGGATGAACGATGGCATCCACCAACCAATACCTGGAGTTCGTGCTCGACCTTCTGGGTGAGCTGGATGACGTGGCGCACCGCAAGATGATGGGCGAATACGTCCTCTACTATCGGGGCAAGGTTGTGGGCGGCATCTACGATGACCGCTTCCTGCTCAAGGTCACGCCTGCCTCCGAACGGCTCCTGCCCGGCGCCCCGCGCGCCACCCTGGGGTTGTGCGCAAGTTGTTGACGGTTTGTTTATGCGGCTTTTGTCCAGGCCGCTTGGTGTAGTTCGTATTCGATGGGGGATTTGCCGCCCAGGCTGGTGTGGATGCGGCGGCGGTTGTAGAAGTCTTCGATCCAGGTGGCGACCCCGGTGTAGACCTGGTCGCGGGTGGTGAAGGCGCGCCGGTAGTAGTACTCGGTTTTGAGGGTGGCCCAAAAGGATTCGGCCATGGCGTTATCCCAGCACACTCCGGCCTGCCCCATCGACACTCTTCCTTTCACGGCGCGCATGTAGGCGGCCAGTTTCTGGGAGGTGAACTGTGTGCCCCGATCAGCGTGGAGCACGACCCCAGTGGGGAAGGCACCGCGGGTGGTGGCGGCCATGTCGAGCGCGGTGATGACCAGGTCGGTGCTTTGCTGCTCGCCCATGGCGTATCCGAGCACTCGACGCGAGTGCGCATCACGCACGGCACACAGGTAGACCCAGCCTTGGGCGCAGCGCAGGTAGGTAAAGTCCGTGATCCACACGCGGTCCAGGCCACCTTGATCCCACTGGCGGGCGCAGTGATCCTCATGGGCCACAGGGCCCCGCCCGCCGCACCTCACCGGGCGTGGGTGCGTGTTCAGGCCTGTCAGGCCCTGGCGGCGCATCGACGCGGCGACCGCCCGCACACCCACATCCACGCCCGCGCGCGCCAGAGCATGGCGGATGCGAGGAGCCCCATAGGTGCCGCCCGACACCTCGTGTTCCCAGGCCACCGCCTCATCCAAACGCCGACGCACCAGCGCGCGCTCACCCCTGTGGGACGCTCGGTTTCCACGCGTAATAGCCCGCGCGCGTGACACCCAAGACCTTGGCCATCAAGGTAATCGAGTAGGAAGCCCTTGTGCGCGTCCATCAGCTCAAAGCGCTGGTGTTGTGGTGCACGGAGGCGAAGAAGGCGCTGGCTTTTCCCAAGAACTCGTTCTCCTTCTCCAGCTCGCGCACCCGCCGACGCAGAGCAGTGATCTCAGCTTCCATCTCGCGTGGATCAGGGCGCCCCTGCGCGGCGGCCTGGCGCCGCTCGCGCTCGAGTTTGACCCACCGGCCCACCACCGATTCACCCAGCCCTAAATCCCGGGCCACAGACGCGATCGAAGACCCTGTATCCAACACCAGACTCGCAACATCACGACGATACTCCGGTGTAAAACGACGACGAGTTCCCATAACAGGCACCTCACTCTCTGCAGGCACACACACCCGCTTAACGAAGTGTCAACAACACAAGCCTAACCCCACCCCCTACGAGGGAGCGAAGGAGATGCTCCTCGTCGAGGTGGAGGACCGAGACACGTTGCACGACGTCGTCGACGCGATGTGGCAGGAACTGCCCGCACCGAAGAAAAGAAAGAAGAAGTAGGTGCCCGGCCCCGGCCTCGTCGATGGATGGACGAGGCCGGGGCCGGGTTGCGCGTTCTGCCTGGTGGCAGGGGAGTAGCCGAAGCTGCTCCTGAGGAAACGGACTACTGCTTGTCGGTGTCGACTTCGGTGACCGCGGTTGCGCCCGTCGGGGTGTCTGCCTCTGTGTCTTCGGATTCGCTGAGGTTCTCGGTTTCAGCCGGATCGGCGGGAGTGTCAGGGGCGCTGGGCGTAGCAGTGTCTCGTGGGCTCAACCAGTAGAAGAACTCGCGGAGTCCCCACGCGCACAAGGCGGCGACGAAGTGGAAGGGTAGCCAGTGGACCACGAGCCCCCAGCTGGGGCCGTCGGATATACCTCTCAGCAGCCCTCCCAGCCACCACAGGACCGCCACGTCGGAGAATACGGCGCCCATAATCGCGACAATCTTCCATGATCCGGCCTTCTCGAGGAACTTTCGGGTAATGGCTATCAGCATCTGGAAGAAGGTGATGAAGCCCATGAAGCCAAAGAAGTAGATGAGGGCCAGGTCCATGGCATAGGAGACCGGGAGTCCGACCAGGAAGATCACGTGGAGCACCAGGTATCGGACGAAGAAGTTAACAATCCCTCTCGGGTCACGTGTATCTGTCATGCCCCCATCCTAACGGGCTTAGTCACGGGCCAAGCCCCCTCACGACTCCCTGCGTCGTAGCGCCACCAACCCCGATCTGCTTGCTGTCCCGTCCTCGTGAATGGACGAGTACAGGGTCAGTTTTCGTCTTTTGTCTAGCGGCAGGGGAGCGACCGAAGCTGTTGTCGAGAAAAGGTTATCGATCGTCCGCGGCGTTGGCTTTCGCGCTCGTGGGGGTGTCCGTCAAGGCGTCTGTGTCTTTGGAAGCGCAATCAGCCGGTTCGGCGGCAGTATCCAGGGCACTTGGGGCCGCAGTATTTTGTGAGGCCAACGCATGGACGAGCTCGCGGATCCCCCACGCGCACAAGGCCGCGAAGACGTGCGAGGGGAGCCACTCAGCCACGGCGATCCAAGCAGACCCACCGTCAAATACAACAACCAGTAACAGTCCGAGTAGCCATAGGACAGCCCCATCGAAGACGATGGCCCCCGCGATCACTGCGGCCTTCCACGCAACGGGCTGATCGAGAAGCTTTTGCGATATGGACGCCATTACCTGGATGAAAGTGAAGACGCCCATCATGCCAAAAGACAACAAAAAGGTGAGGCCTGGCAGTAACGGAAAAGAAAACACCAACAGGACGACCACGTAGAACAGCAAGAACCGGACGATGAAGGTGGCGATACCACGAGAGTGCCGCATATCAATCATGCCCACATCCTAGTGGGGTCCTGAAGTGTGCAGGTAAGTGCATCAGAGTACCGCTGTTGCATGGTTACACCGCCCGAGCACTCCTCCCACCTCCAGATCCATCATGCTCCCGGCCCCGGCCTCGTATTGGATGAGGCTAGGGACGGGCTGCATGTTCCGCCTGATGGCAGGGGAGCACAAGCTCAGCGGGAGGAGACGAACTCCGCGAGGCGCCTGGCGTGCTCGCGCGAACGCTCCACCATGTCGGCGCGCGCCGCCTCATCCGTGCGATTCGCGTACGAGACGCCGTACAGGGGCACGCTTCCCACGAACTCCAGGCCCACCAGCGCGCTCGTCGCCATCGCGGGAGCCAGGAAGCGGTCGAAACCGCCCGGCTGTGCGGAGTAGTAGGACTCGTCGGCGCCTGTCGTCACCGACACCACCAGCTTCTTACCGTGCAGGGCCGTGCCACCCGAGCCGTGGCTGAAACCGCGCACGAACACGTCCTCCACCCACTTTTGCAGGAGCGAAGGCCAGCCGTACCACCACAGCGGATACTGCAGGACGATCACGTCAGCGGCGGCCAACTTCGCCTGCTCAGCCGCGACGTCAATGCGGTAGTCGGGGTAGAGCTCGTCGAGCTGGTCGACGACAGCGCCCGGAATAGGGAAGTCAGCTCCTCCACGATGGTCTTATTCGCGAGCGAATCATCTCCGAGGCACGGGTGACCCGACACAATCAGAACGTTAGTCATTGCGGCATCCTTTCATTGATGTGGGCAGTCTATCCCCGGCGACCCAGCGACGAACAGGGCGAGAGGGCAGGTTTCGCGCCCGGTGAAGACACGTCTCAGGAGGGGGACGTGGAGGGGACTACAGTGAAGACATGCCCGACACAGACACCCAGCCCCTGACGCCGCGCCGCATCCTCCTCGTCATCGCCACCGGCGTTGGGGCAGGATTCCTGTCCGGACTCTTCGGGGTCGGAGGGGGGCTCGTCATCGTCCCCGCGCTCATGGCCGTCCTGCGCATGGACCAGCGCCGCGCCTCTGCCACCTCGCTTGCCGCCATCATCGTCACCGCAGCCGTCGGGTCGGGCACCTACGCCCTGCACGGCGAGGTCTCCTGGGCGGGCGCCGCCCTCCTCGTCGTCGGCGCGCTCGCGGGCTCCCAGATCGGCGTGTGGCTCCTGCGGCGCCTCCCCGCGCCCGTCCTGCCCTGGATCCTCATCGGATTCACGGTCTTTGTCATCGTCTCCCAATACCTGCACGTCCCCACGCGCGACGGCGTCGTCACCCTGACACCAGCCTCGTGCGCATGGACGGTCCTCGTGGGCCTGTGCGCGGGCATCCTCTCCGGTCTGGTCGGCGTGGGCGGCGGATCCGTCATCGTGCCCGGCATGGAACTGGCTGTCGGCGCTGGCGACCTGATCGCGCGCGGCACGTCCCTGCTTGTCATGATTCCCACCGGTATCGCCGGCACGGTCACCAACCTGCGTCACCGCATGGTCGACCTGCGCGTCGGACTTATCGTCGGGGCCTCCGCCGCGGCCCTTGCGCCCCTCGGACGCCTCATGGCCACGTGGGTGTCCCCAACCGTGGGAGCCATCCTGTTCAACATCTTCCTGCTGTCCATCATCGCCTCTACGATCGCGCGGATGCGGCGCAAGGCGCGCGCTCAGGGCTGAACGAACCGGCCCCGGCCTCATACGAGACCGGGGCCAAACGCTTCACCGCAAGCGCGGCGTCAGACGATCACTCGTCGGCGGCGCTGGGGTGCGTCATGTCGGCGGGAACGACCCACGCGTCGAACTCCTCGGCGGTCAGGAAGCCCAGCTCGAGGGCGGACTCGCGCAGCGACAGGCCCTTGTGATGCGCGTTCTTCGCGATCTTCGAGGCCTTGTCGTAGCCGATGTGGCGGTTCAGGGCCGTCACCTGCATGAGGTTGATGTCCAGGTTGTGCTGGATCTTCTCGTAGTTGGGCTCGATGCCGTACGCGCAGTGCGTATCGAAGGACACGCAGGCGTCGCCCAGCAGGCGGATGGACTCCAGGACGTTCCACGCCATGACGGGCTTGAAGACGTTGAGCTGGAAGTTGCCCTGCGAACCGGCGAAGCCGACCGTTGCGTCGTTGCCGAAGACCTGCGTGGCGACCATCGTCATGGCCTCGCACTGGGTCGGGTTGACCTTGCCCGGCATGATGGACGAGCCCGGCTCGTTCTCGGGGATGATCAGCTCGCCGATGCCGTTACGCGGGCCGGAGGCGTACCAGCGCACGTCGTTCGCGATCTTCATGAGGGCGTCGGCCAGGACGCGCAGCGCACCCGAGACCAGCACCAGCGCGTCGTGCGCGCCCAGGGCGGCGAACAGGTTGTCGGCCTGCTTGAACTCGATGCCCGTTTCCTCGGAGATCTTCTTCGCGGTGAGCTCGCCGAACTTCGGGTGAGCGTTCAGGCCGGTGCCCACGGCGGTGCCACCGATGGCCAGCTCGCGCGCACGCGTGTCCGCGTACTCGATGCCGTCGAGGGCGAAGTCGATCTGAGCAACCCAGCCGGAGATGACCTGGCCCAGGCGGATCGGGGTCGCGTCCTGCAGGTGGGTGCGGCCCACCATGATGACGTCGTCGAACTCCTTGGCCTTCTTGTCCAGGGTGTCGCGCAGCTGGCGCACGCGCGGGTACATGTCGTGCAGCTCGGAGACGACCGCGATGTGCATGGCGGTTGGGAAGGTGTCGTTCGAGGACTGGCCGCGGTTCACGTGGTCGTTGGGGTGCACGGGGGACTTGGTGCCCATGGTGCCGCCCGCGAGCTCGATCGCGCGGTTGGAAATGACCTCGTTGGCGTTCATGTTCGACTGCGTGCCCGAGCCGGTCTGGAAGACGACGAGGGGGAAGTTGTCGTCGAGCTTGCCGGAGATGACCTCGTCGCCGGCCTGCGCGATGTAGTTCGCGATGTCGGCGGGCAGCTCGCCCAGCTCGGCGTTGGCCAGGGCCGCGGACTTCTTCAGGATGCCGAGGGCGCGCACCATCGGGCGGCCCCACACGAAGGTGTTGCGTCCAATGTCGAAGTTGTGCAGCGAACGCTCGGTCTGAGCGCCCCAGTAGCGGTTCGCGGGGACCTCAACGGCGCCCATCGAGTCGGTTTCGGTACGGGTTTCTTGTGCCACAGGTGGCTCCTTCGCGTAGGGCTTACGTACCCACCTAGGATAGCGCCGAGCGCGCTGTGAGGCGTGGGGCACTCGTCCTAGTCTCGCGCACGGGACGCGACGTCCAGCCTGCGCAGCAGCCACCAGGAGCACGAGCAGGACAAGCCGACCAGGCACAGTGCCACCAGGAACGGCGACAGGGGCACCCAGCCGTACAGGGCGGTGGCGCTCACGGGGGCGACGATCCAGGTGATTGCGCCGGTCGCGTTGATGATGCCGGCGATGCCGCCCTGCTCGCGCGCGTTCACCGCCAGGGACGCGCCGGCTGAGTAGCCGGGGGAGGCCATGCCCGATGCGACGCCCATCGCGAAGGTCGAGGCCGCGACCGCCCACAGCGTCGGCGCGAGGGTCAGGCACGTGAGGGCAATAAGGGCGAGCGTCATGCCCGCCCGCAGCAGGGCGCGAGGCCCCCATCCCAGGCGTGGCACGACGATCAGCTGCATGAGCATGGCGCCCGCCGCGTTGGCCAGCAGCATGAGGGCCGTGATCGAGACGGCGGGCGCGGGCTCGAGCCCGCCGCGGTCCTGCACGAGAAAGCCCATCGTGATCTGAACGACGCCATTGGCGAAGTAGATGCCGAACACCGAGGCGATCCATGGCGCGATGCGTCGGTCGGTCCATCGCACGCGTGGGGGCAGCTCACCGTCCGTGGTCGCCGCGCTCGCGCCGTCCCCCGCTCCCTCAATCGACGAGGCCGGGGCCGCCTCTTCGTGTTCCGTGTCCTCACCGGTCAGGTGGGGCAGGCGCCTCCTTGTGCGGGTGGATGTTCCGTCGCGGGGCAGCCAGATGAGGGCGATTCCCAGCGCGACGAGGACGAAGATCGGGGTCGCGTGCACGGGCCCGAAATCCACCACGCGCCCAGCGCCGACGAGACGAGGGAACCCACCATGACGGACAGGTTGATCGCGCCGGAGAACGCGGACGTGCCGCGCACGCGCGAAGCCTCGTCCGGGGTGACCTCGGCGACGAGTGCTTGGCCGGTCGGAGGGATCGCCGCGACGGCCGCTCCGAAGAAGGGGCCGCGCGCCGCCATGATGGCACCCGCCGCCAGGAAAGCGCCGATGGAGCCGGCCGCCCGCGCCCACACGGCCGCTGAAAAGAGCGTGCCCGCCGTTAGCGCTAAGAAAAGAGCCAGCAGGATGACGCGCCTGCGCCCCCAGGCGATGGAGCGGCGCCCCCAGAACTGGCTGAGCGCCGTCACCGCGGCGGCCGCCAAAGGACACAGCCGCGCCCACGATCCACTCGGGCAGCTCGAGCGCACGCGACAGGGGCGCAATCGACACGTTGAGCATGTTCTGCGCCGTGTACGTAAACAGCGCGATCGCCACGAGCGCGCGCAGGGTCGGATTCGTCAGCAAAGGTGATGAGGGCACAGTGCATCCTACGACGAAGGCCCCGCGCGTCGCGCGGGGCCTCCCCAGACAGTTGTCGAATAACACAGAGGTGCGGTAAGAGTTAACGCTGCACCCAGGTACTCACCCTCCAGCGGGCGTCGCCCGAGCGTTCACGCCACTCGCTATCGGAGCGCGACTCGTCCCGGCGCCACAGCGCCGGATCCAGCGGCGGCGCGTACACGAAGGTCGACCCCTCGGGGGCGCTCGCGGCCACGTCCAGCTCCAGGTCGGTCACCACGGCCTCGTCGAGGAGAGGCAGAGTCTGCGCGTAGACTTGGGCCCCGCCCGTGATCCAGATGTAGGGGGACTGAGTGCGCGCTGTTTCCTCGCGCGCAACCTCTAGGGCCTCCTCGACCGAGGAGACGACGAGCGCATCGGCGGCCTCGTACCCGGGCGTACGCGTGATCACGATGTTCGTGCGGCCCGGCAACGCCTTGCCCAGGGCCTCCCACGAGCGCCGACCCATGATGATCGGGCAGCCCATCGTGGAGTCCTTGAAGTGGCGGAAATCCGCCGGGACATGCCACGACATGGCCGTGCCCGACCCGAGAATCCCGTTGCTATCCTGCGCCCAGATCGCCGCGACCTTCGTCATACGGCGACCGGTGCCTTGATCGTGGGGTGATGCTGGTAGTCCGTCACCGAAATGTCATCGAAGGAGTACTCGAACATCGAGGGAGCCTTCGCCAGCTCCAGGCGCGGGAAGGGGTAGGGCTCACGGCTCAGTTGTTCGGTCACCTGCTCGGTGTGGTTGGAGTAGATGTGGCAGTCCCCGCCGCTCCACACGAAGTCGCCGACTTCAAGGCCCGCCTGCTGGGCGAACATGTGGGTGAGCAGCGAGTAGGACGCGATGTTGAAGGGAACCCCCAGGAACATGTCAGCGCTACGCTGGTAGAGCTGCAACGACAGGCGGCCATCGGCCACGTACAGCTGGAAGAACGCGTGGCAGGGCTCGAGCGCCATCTGCGGCAGGTCGCCGACGTTCCACGCGGACACCACCATGCGGCGCGAATCCGGATTCGTCTTCAGCGTCTCGAGGACCTGGGAGATCTGGTCGATATGGCGACCGTCCCCGGCGTTCCATGAACGCCACTGGACGCCGTACACCGGGCCCAGCTCGCCGTTCTGGTCCGCCCACTCGTTCCAGATGCGGATGCCGTGCTCCTGGAGCCAGGACACGTTCGAGGACCCCGACAGGAACCAGAGGAGTTCGCCGACCACCGACTTGAGGTGCACGCGCTTCGTCGTGATCAGCGGGAAGCCCTTGGACAGGTCGTAGCGCAGCTGCGCCCCGAAGATCGAGCGCGTGCCCGTGCCGGTGCGGTCACCCTTGGGGGTGCCCTCACGCATAATGCGCGCCAGCAGGTCCTCGTACTGGCGGTCGACGGCGCTCACGTCAGTTGATCCGCTCGTTCGTCCACGTGTGCGAGGCCGGCAGCGCCTGGTCGACGACCGAGTGCTCGATCGTGCAATTGCGCTTGATCGAGGCTTCGGCACGGCGCAGCAGGTCCGCGATCTCCTCGTCGGACAGGGCTGACATGTCCTGGACCAGCTCGACGTCCACGTGCGTGAAGCGATCGTTGTCCTGGTCGTAGTCGCCGGAGACGCCGACGAACTGCTCGAAATCGTCGCCCAGGCGAGCCGCCATGCGCGCGTCCGAGCTCATCGCGTTGCAGCCCGCGATCGCGAGCTTGAGCAGGTCGCCGGGGGGAGAAGCGGCCCGGGCCGTGCCCGACCAGAACCTCGGCGCCATCCTGGTTGCGGGCGACGTACTCGCGCACGCCCGTACGCTGCAGATACAGAGACTTAGGGGTATCACTCATGGCTCCTATTGTGGCGTCAAAAGACCCCGCCCGCCCGAAATACAACGCCGGGCGGGCGGGGTTCCTCGCAGAGCGTAGCGCGGGCTCAGCGGTGCTCGGCCAGCCAGGTAGCGGCCAGCTCGCGCTCGCGCTCGACGACGCGGCCCAGATGCGCCACAGCCTCCTTCTCAATGCGACCGCCCAGCAGCGGCACGCGCACCGACACGTTGCCGGTCACGACACGAACACTTCCCGCATCGGCCGGAGCCAGCGTGGACGTGGCCTCGACGGATACCGGGGCGCCGTCCACGGTCACGCGTGTGCGAGACCGAGCCCCGGCCTCGTCCCTGGTCCACTCCTCGGTGAAAGAGATGTGCAGCGCGCCCTTTGACAAAGCGCGACGCGGCGGCGGGAAGCAGCTCGGGGCGCGCAGTGCCCGAGAACGTGATGCGCTCGCCCTCCACGGCCACCGACTCGCTGCCCTCGACGACGAAGGACCCGAAGCGTCGCTGCTGGTAGTCGGGGGTCAGGTACATGGCAACGACCTCCTCGACCGTGCCCGGATAGGAAACAGACTGCGTGAATTCCATGATTCTCCTTCTCGTGGAAGCTGCCGCCGAATCGTGGCCCGGCGCTCATTTACAACTAAGGACCGCCTTTGTGGCCCCGCTCCCACTAGAGTAGAGCCATGCGTAGCCTCATGCAGTTAGCTGAAGAAGCCTCTTCGACACCGCTGTCGGAGAAGGATATTGATTGGCTGCACCTGCTCCTTGCGGACTGGCAGGTGCTGGCCGACCTGGCGGCCGCCGACCTGGTTCTGTGGCTGGCCACAGACGACGGCAGATTCATCGCCGCCAACCACTGCCGCCCCGCCACGTCCACGACCGTCCACGTCGACGACATCATCGGCCTGCACTGCCCGCCGCCCGCGAAGTTGACCTGCGTCGCGCCATCCAAACCGGCCAGGTCGTGCGTGCGTCCGCCGCCCGCTGGGCCGGCACCTACTCGATGATGGAAACCTGCGTGCCCGTCTACCATGACGGGCGCGTCATCGCCGTCGTCACCCGCGAGGAGAACCTGTCCAGCCCCCGTCTGTCCCTGGGCTTCGAGGCGTGGACCATCGCCGCGGCCGACACACTGTGCCAGATGATCGCGCGCGGCGAATACCCCTACGACTCCACACCGCAGGTCACCGCTCACGGCGTGCCCCGCGTCCTGGACGGCGCGCTCTTGCTCGACGCCGAGGGCCGCGTCTTGCAGGTCACCCCCAACGCGGTGTCCTGCCTGGCTCGCCTGGGCATCCGCCACGACGTCAAGGGAAAGGTCCTGGCTCAGGAAGTCACCGACGTGATCGGCGAGGGCAGTCTCATCGAAGAATCGATGGCCGTCGTCGTCATGGGCCGGGCCTCCTGGCGCGTCGAGATCGCGGCGCGCGCTTCCACCATTTCGATGCGCGCGTTGCCGCTCCAAAACGGGCGCAAGCGCCTGGGTGCCGTCATCCTCCTGCGCGATGTGTCCGAGGTTCGCCGCCACGAGCAGGAGCTCATGACGAAGGACGCGACGATCCGCGAGATCCACCACCGCGTCAAGAACAACTTGCAGACCGTCTCCGCGCTGCTGCGCCTTCAGTCGCGCCGTTCCGACGAGGACGCCGTCAAGGTCGCCTTGGCCGAGGCCGAGCGACGCGTGCAGGCCATCGCGACCGTGCATGCCGCCCTGTCCCAAAACGTCGACGAATCCGTCGACTTTGACGAGGTCGCCCGCACGATCGTGCGCATGGCCGGCGCGATCGCGTCCACGGACCACGGCGTCGAGGTCATCACGACTGGCACTTTCGGCACCATTTCGGCCGACCAGGCCCAGGCCCTGGCGACGGTCCTCAACGAGCTGGTCGCGAACTCGGTCGAGCATGGCCTGGCCGACCGCGACGGCCGCATTGAAGTGTGTGCGCAGCGCGATAACCTGTCCATGAAGGTCACGGTCGCGGACGACGGCGTTGGCTTCGTGCCGGGGACGCCCATGAGTGGCCTGGGAACTCAGATCGTTCACCAGATGGTGCGCGGCGAGCTCCGGGGATCTATCGAGTGGGCGCCTCGCGAGGGCAGTGGCACGCTCGTCACGCTGCTCATTAACCTTGATCCCGCCTGAGGCGAGTCGGCCCCTGGAGGGGATGAACGAGGCCGGGGATCCTTCGTGGATTCCCGGCCTTCGTGGTGGGTGGGTGTGGTCAGCAGCCGGCGCGGCGTGCGCGCGCGGCGCGGCGCTTGAGGGAACGGCGTTCCTCTTCGCTCATGCCGCCCCACACGCCGGAGTCCTGGTTGTTGTCGATGGCCCACTGCAGGCAGATGCCCTTGACGTCACATTCGCGGCACACGGCCTTGGCCTCGGCAACCTGGCTGATGGCGGGACCCGTGTTTCCGATGGGGAAGAAGAGTTCGGGGTCAACTGTCAGGCATGCTGCCTTGCTGCGCCAATCCATGAGTGTGCTCCTTGCGTTACCGTGCGTCGTAGGGATTTTGTTTTTTCGTCTGCCAGTGTCCGCCAGCTGGGGTGCTCGCGCAAGATGTCTGGACAAATAATGCGGGGACGCACTATGTGCCTAGTCACGGTGAGCGAAAAAGCTGGGACTTAGGTGTTAACTGACCCGCCGGTCAGTTGGATAGTTGTTAGGGTATCACCTTCGCAGATCAGCCCGCGCGAGGGATTCCACGGGTGTGCGCAAATTGATAGGGGGTACTTGTGGTAGACACGCATGAGGGCCCGAATGACGTTGTCCGAAGGGTTGAGTGCGAGCATGCGGTGTCCGTCGCGCCTTGCGATTCTGGTCCATGCGGACTCGGGAATAATCTCGGTAATTGTGGGGGGCGCCCAGCCTGCGACGTCGTGGAGCTCGGCGAGGATGTCGGCGTCGGACTGCGTCCCGATGACGACCCAGGGTATGTCCTGTTCCCAGCGCGCGGGTGTCATCTCCGGACCCATGAGGGCCGGCGAGGAACCATTACTGACCAACGCGGCGGCCTCGTCGCAGGAGGGGATCCGCCACAGGCCCTTCGTGTCCTCCTCGCGTCGGGAGAGCGCAGCACCCGGGGGCGGGTCGAGGGGAACGCAGGCCAGGGCGGTGGGCTCGCCGGGGCGCGCCAGGAGCGCCTGGCCGTCCTCGAGCGCGCGCACCTCGCTCGGAAGGATCCCTGCGTGCAGAGCTTCGTCGACGTCCCGGGCGCGCACGAGGCGCATCGAGAAGGCACCCATGGCCGAGGAAGAGGACGAAAAACGTCCCGAGAAGGCCGCGACGATGATGACGCCGGCGCGCGTGGCCCGAGCCAGCAGCGAGGACCACAGCTCCTCGGCCTGGGGAAGCGAGAGCGACTGGGCCAGGGCCGAGCGCAGCGCGGGCACGTCTGTCAGCGCCAGTACAGCCGGGCCGTGCTCGCAGACATTTTCGAGCAGGTCGATGGCCCCCACGTCCCTGGGGGAAAGCATCGTTAAAGCGCCGGGGGTGGCCTCGCCGATGACGTGCAGGGGAAGACCGGTCGCCCGGGCGATCCTGGTAGCGATCGAGCGCGCCCACCGCGCTGCCTGGGTGGCCTCGTGGGCGCTGGTCTGGATCTGGATGCTACCCCCGTCCCACAGCAGGGGAGCGTGGGCCTCGATGCCTTCGATCATCCCGAGTGCGACCGCGGGACGTCTCTCCCTGTTTCCCAGGTCGACCCCGCCAACGCTCGATGTAGGGAGACCGAGCGCAGGGACCACGGCCTCGTCGATGTCGCTCCACGATAGGGATGCGGGCAGCGCGGGCGCCCACAGCGGCTCGGCGGAGGAGAGCGGCCAACGCCGCGCGCAATCGGCGACAACCGAGGCGACGTCGGCCATGTAGGACAGCTGCAACTCGCCCACGTCCGCTAGGACGGCCCGGCCCGGCACTCGCGGCAGCGACGAGGCCCGGGCGTCTCCGAGAATATCCGTGGAGTCGGCGCCGCTGACGCAGCGCAGGGCCAGGCGGATATCCATGTTGGCACGCATGGTCGCGTTGATCGCGCCCGAGGGGCGCTGGGTTGCGGCGATCAGGTGCAGGCCCAGGCTGCGTCCCTGGGCGGCCAGTCGCATCAGGACGTCCATCGCGTTGGGGTGGGTGTCGGCCAGGACGCGGAACTCGTCGATCGCGACGACGAGACGAGGCGGGGGCGGGGGCACGCTGTCGGGCTCGAGGTCGTGGGCGCGCTCCCAGGCAGCCAAGTCGGGCAACCCGAGCTCGGCGAGCTCGGCCTCGCGCCGGCGCAGGAGCGAGGAGATCCCCTCGAGCGCGCGGGAGGTGGCCCCGGCGTCCAGATCGCTGAGCAGTGCCTGCGTGTGGGGCAGGTGCGCCAGGCGGGCGAAGGTAGAGCCGCCCTTGTAGTCGATGAGGATGAAACGCACGCGGTCCGGGCAATAGCAGTGCGCGATCGATGCCAGCCATCCCAGGAGAGCTTCCGACTTACCCGACCCCGTGCAGCCGGCGACCAGGGCGTGCGGGCCGTCCGATACCAGGTCGAGGCACACGGGGCCTTGCGCCGATTGCCCGACGACGACGCCGAGCGTCCCCGTCTCGGCTCGGGCGCTGCTGGGCTCCCAGTCCACGCGCGTGGGTAGCGCGTCTGACGCGTTCGTGCGGCACACGGTCCACCACCACAGAGCCGAGACCGGGCACTCGTCGGTGACGCACACGCGGGCGCACCACGAGGGCAGCTCGGCGACGCTGCGCGCGTAGCCAATGTGAAGCACGCCGGTGGCGCACTCCTTCGCGCCGCGCACCGCGCAGTAGGGACAGTCCTCCCTGTCGCTGACGTGGATGTCCACGGCCTCAAAGCCCACCAGGACGGGCGCGTGAGATCCCCACCAGACGCGCGCCCCGCCCACTTGGGCGGCCACCTGCCCCGCGCACCACAGCGCACACTCGGCACCATGCTCGCCGACGATGCCGATCGAGGAGGCGTCCCCCTCCTGCGCGCTGGAGGCGGGAACGCCGAGTGTGACGCGCCGACTGAGCCTCGTGGCCCGTCCCGGCCAGACCGCCGCGCGGCACGAGCGAGGGGCGGTGCCCGAGCTTGGTAGCGAGGCGAGGACCAGAGCCAGGGCCGATCCGTCCCAGCCGCGTCGGCGCACGAGCGCGCGCCGAACCGCCCAGATCGCGCAGACGCTAACGAGCACGCCCAGGGTGGCGCCCAGCGTCCACCACAGCGCCGGGGGCACCGAGACCGAGCGCAGACGCCAGGCCATGAGCGAGACCATGACGGCCACGGAAATCAGCGGCGCCCCGCGTAGGAGAGAGGATCGGGAAAGGCCGCGACGGCCTCGTCGATCACAGCCCGGCCAGTCCAGTGTGCGAGGCCGTGGCCTCACTTCGAGGACGTCCTCGCCCAGGCGCAGGCGCCTGCCCGGTCCGAGGCGTTGGCGCGGCCGCAGGCGAGCCCACCGGCGCGCTCTCGTGCGCACCCGGATCGAGGGGGCGCCCGGCGACGTACGCAGGCGCGCCCGCCCGGTGTGCGTGGAAAACTCGGCGTGCTCGCGCGCGACGCTGGCGCACGACAGGGGCACGTCGCCGGCGCGGCCGAGGGGACCCGGGGCCAGGACGAGACCGACGTCGGGTCCGTCGACGCACGCCAGGTGCAGGTCGGTGCGCAGTGCTGCGCGTGCCAGACATCCGATGGTGCTCATGCATCCACGATCACGCCGTGCCCGCGCTCGTTCAAGCGGTGGGGTGCCCCCTGTGGATAGCGGTGCGACATGCTCCTGGCCTGTGGATAACCGGCAGGGGCGGGCCAGGGTGTGGATAACGCCACCCGCGGGGCTCGGGGCTGTCCCGTGCCCTGACCGAGCAAGCCGCGAAATGCAAGAATGGACCCCATGCATGACGACACGTTCGAGACGACACGCGAAACCTACAACGACCTCGTGACCCGCATCAACGAGGCCCGCGCCGCCTACTACGACCGTGATTCGCCGACCCTTTCGGACGCGGACTACGACCGCATGTACCGCGAGGTCGAAGAGATCGAGGAGCGCTACCCGCAGCTGCGCGGCGCCGACTCACCCACGATGAGCGTGGGCGGCAGTGTCGACTCCGGGTTCTCCGAGGTGCGCCACCTCGCCCAGATGATGTCCCTCGACGACGTGTTCTCCCTCGAGGAGCTCGCCGGGTGGGAGACCCGCATGGCCGAGGCCACCGGCATCGACGACCCCGAGATGACGACCGAGGTGAAGGTTGACGGCCTGTCCATCAACCTCCTGTACGAGAACGGCCGCCTCGTGCGCGCCGCCACCCGCGGCGACGGCTACGTCGGCGAAGACGTCACCGCCAACGCGCGAACCATCGCCTCGATCCCGCAGACCCTGAGTGGCACCGTCCCCGCACGCGTCGAGGTGCGCGGCGAGGTCTACTTCCCGGTCGCCGACTTCGCCGCCTTCAACGAGGCCCGCGTCGAGGCCGGGGAAAAGACCTTCGTCAACGCGCGCAACGCCGCCGCCGGTTCCCTGCGCCAAAAGGACCCGGCGGAGACCGCCAAGCGCCCCCTCGCCATGGTCGCCCACGGCATCGGCTTCGTCGAGGCCGGGGAGGACTTCACCGAGCCGACCACCCAGATGGGCTGGTACGAGCAGCTGCGCGACTGGGGCCTGCCCGTCTCGCCCTACACTCGCCTGCTCACGGGCCGGGCGGCCATCGAAGAGCGGATCGCCGAGATCGGCGCGGACCGCCACGGCCTCGTCCACGAGATCGACGGCGTCGTCGTCAAGATAAACGACCTGGACCTGCAGCGTTCCCTTGGTTCGACCTCGCGCGCGCCGCGCTGGGCGGCCGCCTACAAGTTCCCGCCCGAGGAGGTCCACACGCGCCTGCTCGACATCCGCGTCCAGGTGGGCCGCACCGGCCGCGTCACCCCCTACGGCGTCATGGAATCCGTGCTGGTCGCGGGCTCGAACGTCGCGCGCGCGACCCTGCATAACGCCCAGGAGGTCGCCCGCAAGGGCGTGCTTATCGGCGACCTCGTCGTGTTGCGCAAGGCCGGCGACGTCATCCCCGAGATCGTCGCCCCCGTCGAGGACGCGCGCAACGGCTCCGAGCGTCCCTTCGTGATGCCCACCGAGTGCCCCTCCTGCGGGACTGCGCTCGTCCAGGAGAAGGAGGGCGATGTCGACCTGCGCTGCCCGAACAAGGGTTTGTGCCCCGCGCAGATCACCGAGCGCCTCGCCCACGTGGGCGCCAGAAGCGCCCTGGACGTTGAGGGCCTCGGCGACGAGTCCGCCCTGGCTATGACTCAGCCCGAGAACGACCGCGATGAGGTGGCCGCCGCCCTGGTCGCCGGCCACAGCGTCACCCTGGAGGATGGCACCGTCCTCACCCTCGAGGGCGGCCGCGAGCTGCCCCACGGCGAGCAGATCACCCGCGCCGAGGAACTCCTGCCCGCCCCGCAGGCCCCCGCCCTGCGCACCGAGGCCGCGCTCTTCGACCTGCGCGCGGAGGATCTGCGCGACGTCATGGTGTGGAAGCCCGTCAAGAAGAAGGGTGAGGAAACCGGAGACTGGAAGCAGGTCCGCTACTTCTGGACCAAGGCGTACAAGCCCCGCAAGCTGCGCGGGCAGACCGTCTTCGAGCCCATTGAGCCTGCCGCCTCCAAGGGCACGGAGAAGATGCTCGCCGAGCTGGACAAGGCCAAGAGCCAGCCCCTCGCGCGCGTCCTCGTCGCCCTGTCCATCCGCCACGTCGGCCCCACGGCGGCCCGCGCGCTGGCAGAGAAGTTCCTGACGATGGACGCACTGCGCGCCGCCTCGGTCGAGGAGCTTTCCGCCGTCGAGGGCGTGGGCGAGGAGATCGGCCGCTCCCTGCGTGACTGGTTCACGGTCGATTGGCACCTGGAGGTGCTGGAGGCGTGGGCGCGTGCGGGCGTGCGCATGGCTGATGAGGCGCCCGAGCCGGCCTCGGACGTGCTCGCGGGCCTCACCATCGTCGTGTCGGGCGCGATGCCCGGCTACGACCGCGAGGGCGCTAAGGAAGCGATCACCTCGCGCGGCGGCAAGGCCGCGGGCTCGGTCTCGAAGAAGACCTCGCTCGTCGTCGCCGGCCCGGGCGCGGGTTCCAAGGCCGCGAAGGCCGAGGCCCTGGGCATCCCCGTGATCACCGAGCAGCAGTTCGCCGACCTCCTCGAGGGAGGCCTGCCAGCCGTCGGCCTGTGACGTGAGGAAGGCCTGGCGGCCGTCGGCCTGTGACGTGAGGAAGGCCTGGCCGTCAGCCTGTGACGAGGCCGGGGCTCAGACGAGCGGCTCGAAGGGACCCAGTAGCACCTCGCCGACGCGGGTGAGGGTCGAGCGTTTGTCCCACTCGTCGATGGTCAGGCGGCGTGCCGTCGTCAGGTCGTTCGCGAAAATCTCCTCCATGCGCGCGGCGAGCGGGCGCGAGAAGAACTGCAGGCAGACCTCGTAATTGCCCCGCATCGAGAGGTGATCGATGTTCGCCGTACCGATCGTCGACCAGCGCCCGTCCACCGTCATAGTCTTGGAGTGGACCATCGCGTGACGGTAGAGCCAGATCTCCACGCCCTCGCGCAGCAGCTCGCCGTAGTAGGGGCGCGCCACCCAGTCAGCCATGATGTGATTCGAAAACTCCGGGATCAACACCTGCACGCGCACACCCCGGCGCGCGGCCGCAATCAGGGAAGCCAAGACCTCGTGATCCGGGATGAAATACGCCGTCGTGATCAGCACGCGATCCGTCGCGCGCTCGATCGCGTCAATGTACATGCCGCGAATCGGATACAGCAGCGAATGAGGCAGGTTGAACTGCGCGGTCACGTCCGCGCTCCACGCGCGTGCCCCCTGATCGGGTAGAACCGGCGAATCCGCCGGGCGGAAATGGTTCCAAAAATCCACGAAACCGTTTTCCAGCTCCCACACGGCCTCGCCCGTGATGCGCACGTGCGTGTCACGCCACTCGTACGCAAACGGATCGCCGATGTTATAGCCGCCCACGAAACCCACCTCGCCGTCCACCACCAGGATCTTGCGGTGATCCTGGCCCGTGCGGCGGATATTGAACGTAAAGAAACCGGAACGCAGCGTCGGGAACTTGCGCACATGCAAGTTCGGCATGTCCGGGAACTCGTAGAAACGCGGATCCTGGTTCAGGACGCCGAAACCGTCCCACACGCAAAACACCTCGACGCCGCGCTCAGCGGCCGCGAGCAGCGCATTCTTGAACCGCTTCCCCCAGTAGTCAGAGCGCCAAATAAACGTCTCGAAATAAATGTGATGCGTCGCCCCTTCGATGGCCTCCAGCATGTCCGCGTACAGGGAAGTTCCCTCCGTGTACGTGCGCGCCACCGTGTTGCCGATCTGCGTGTCAGCGGGAGGCAGAGTCGGGAAACCGTGCACGCCACCGGGGATACGGGCGGTGCGCATGCGGTCGATCGCGTGGACGGTGACGACAGCAGCCGCCTGGGCGGCGACAAGCGCAATTCCCGCTTTTTGACGATCGACCACGTCTGCCTGGTGAGTTGGCGTCGCTGCGAAAAAGCCATACGGGTAGGATGCCACACATGTCACGCATTAGTACTGACGAGGTCGCCCGCGTCGCGGGTCTGGCCCATATCGCATTGACCGACGAGGAAATCACGCGCTTCGCGGGTGAACTCGACGCAATCGCCGACGCCGTCTCCAAGGTGTCCGAGGTTGCCACGCCCGAGGTTCCCGCAACCTCCCACCCGATTCCGCTTACCAACGTGTGGCGCGAGGACGTGGTGGGACAGACCGTGGACCGCGACGAGGTCCTGGCCCAGGCGCCCGCCGCACAGGACGGCATGTTCCTGGTTCCGCAGATCCTGGGGGGAGGACTGATGAACGAGCTGCTGAAGAAGAGCGCCCTGGAGCTGGCCGACATGCTGGCCGCCGGCCAGATCACCTCCGTGGAGCTGACCCAGGCGTGCCTGGACCGCATCGACGCCATCGACGACCGCGTCAACGCCTTCATCACCGTCGACCGCGAGGGCGCCCTGGCGACCGCGGCCGACGTGGACGCGAGCCGCGCGGCGGGGGAGACCCTGCACCGCCTGGCGGGTGTGCCGATCGCCGTGAAGGACAACGTGGTGACGCGCGGCCTGCGCACCACCTGCGCCTCGAAGATCCTGGGCGACTGGGAGCCCCCGTACGACGCGACCGTCACCGCCAAGATCAAGGAAGCCGGCCTGCCCATCGTCGGCAAGACCAACATGGATGAGTTCGCCATGGGTTCGTCCACCGAGCACTCCGCTTTCGGTGCGACCAAGAACCCCTGGGACACCGAGCGCATCCCCGGCGGCTCCGGCGGTGGCTCGGCCGCTGCTGTTGCGGCCTACATGGTGCCCCTGGCCGTCGGTTCCGACACGGGCGGCTCGATCCGCCAGCCCGCGTTCGTGACCGGCACGGTCGGCGCCAAGCCCACCTACGGCGCGGTGTCGCGTTTCGGCCTGGTGGCCATGGCCTCGTCCCTGGACCAGATCGGCCCCGTCACCCGCACGGTCGCCGACGCTGCCGCCCTGACTGAGCTGATCGGCGGCTACGACCCCAACGATTCGACCTCCCTCAACGAGCCGGTTCCCGCGCTCACCGAGGCCGTCGAGTCCGTCGCCGCGGAAGGTTCCATGAAGGGCCTGAAGGTCGGCATCGTCAAGGAGCTGAGCGGCGAGGGCTACCAGAAGGACGTCATCGACGCCTTCAACGCCACCGTCGAGAAGCTGCGCGAGGCCGGCGCCGAGATTGTCGAGGTCTCCTGCCCGCACCTGGAGTACTCGCTGGGCGCCTACTACCTGATCATGCCCGCCGAGGTCTCCTCGAACCTGGCCCGCTTCGACGGCATGCGCTACGGCATCCGCGTCGAGCCCACCGAGGGCCCCGTGACCGCCGAGCGCGTCATGGCCGCCACCCGCGAGAGGCCGGCTTCGGCGACGAGGTCAAGCGCCGCATCATCCTGGGCACGCACGTGCTCTCGGCCGGCTACTACGACGCCTACTACGGCAACGCCCAGAAGGTGCGCACCCTCATCCAGCGCGACTTCGACGCGGTGTTCGAGCAGGTCGACGTCCTCGTGTCGCCCACGGCCCCCGAGACGGCCTTCAAGTTCGGTGAGAAGACCTCCGACCCGCTGGCCATGTACCTCTACGACGTCGCCACGATCCCCGCGAACCTGGCGGGCATCCCCGGTATGAACATCCCGAACGGCGTGTCCTCGCAGGGCCTGCCCATCGGCTTCCAGGTGCTGGCCCCCGCGCGCGGCGACCTGGTCATGTACAAGGTGGCCTCCCTCGTGGAAGCCCTCAGCGACGACGTCGCGGGTCAGTGCCCTGCGGCTAACTGGGAGGAAAAGTGATGACTGAGCTCATGGATTACGACGAGGCGGCCCGCCGCTTCGACCCGGTTCTCGGCATTGAGGTGCACGTCGAGCTGGGCACAAAGACCAAGATGTTCGACGCGGCCCCCAACGCGTTTGGCGGCGACCCGAACACCTTCGTGACCCCCGTGTCGCTGGGTCTGCCCGGCTCCCTGCCGGTCGTCAACCACAAGGCCGTCGAGTACGCGATCAAGATCGGCCTGGCCCTGAACTGCGAGATTGCGGAGTACTGCCGTTTCGCGCGTAAGAACTACTTCTACCCGGACCTGACGAAGGCCTTCCAGACCTCTCAGTCCGACGAGCCGATCGCGGCAGACGGCTACGTGGACGTCGAGCTCGAGGACGGCACCATGTTCCGCGTGCAGATCGAGCGCGCGCACATGGAGGAGGACGCGGGCAAGAACACGCACATCGGTGGCGCTGACGGTCGTATCCAGGGCGCGGACTACTCGCTCGTGGACTACAACCGTGCGGGCGTGCCGCTCGTGGAGATCGTGACCCGTCCGATCGAGGGCGCCGGCGAGCGCGCCCCCGAGGTGGCCGCCGCCTACGTGCAGGCCCTGCGCGACATTTTCCGTGCCCTCGACGTTTCCGAGGCCCGCATGGAGCGCGGCAACGTGCGCGCCGACATCAACGTGTCGCTGCGCCCCACGCCGGACTCCCCGCTGGGCACGCGCACCGAGACGAAGAACGTGAACTCCTTCCGCGGCATTGCCTCGGCCGTGCGCTACGAGATGCAGCGCCAGGCTCAGATCCTGTCCGAGGGCGGCACGATCCTGCAGGAGACCCGTCACTACCACGAGGAGGACGGCTCGACGTCGTCCGGCCGTGAGAAGTCGGATTCCGAGGACTACCGCTACTTCCCCGAGCCCGACCTGGTTCCGATCCGCCCGGATCGTGAATGGGTGGAGGAGCTGCGCGCTTCGCTGCCCGAGCTGCCCGTCGCCAAGCGCCGCCGCCTGCGCGCCGAGTGGGGGTACGCGGACATGGAGATGCGTGACGTCATCAACGCCGGCGCCCTCGAGCTCATCGAGGCCACGGTCGCCGCGGGCTGCGATCCCGCCTCCGCCCGCAAGTGGTGGATGGGCGAGATCTCGCGCCGCGCCAAGGAGCGCGAGGTTTCCCTCGACGAGGCCGGGGTCAGCCCCGCTCAGGTCGCCGAGCTGCAGGGTCTCATCGACGCGGGTCGCATCAACGACAAGCTGGCGCGCCAGGCCCTCGAGGGCGTCCTCGCGGGCGAAGGCGACCCGACGCAGGTCGTCGAGGCCCGAGGCCTCGAGGTCGTCTCCGACGACGGTGCGCTCACGGCGGCCGTCCAGGAGGCCCTGGACGCCAACCCCGACATCGTCGCCAAGATCAAGGGCGGCAAGGTCCAGGCGGCTGGCGCCCTCGTCGGCGCGGTCATGAAGGCCACCCGCGGGCAGGCTGACGCCGCCCGCGTGCGTGAGCTGATCATGGAGATGGTCGGCGCCTGAGGTTATTGCTGACACGGGAGGGGCCGGGATCGAACGCGATCCCGGCCCCTCCCGCATATCCCGACTACCCACCCACCCGGTGCAGGGGCAAGCGGAACGATGCCCCGGCCTCGTCCCTCACCGCGCGCACCTGTCCACGTTGTGGCCTTCCCCTACCGAAGCACCACCAACTGTCCCTAGGATGAATGACTGAAGGACAGCCGGGCCGCCTGGCCGGGCGCCCAACGAAAGGACAGACATGCGCACTTCGCCGTCGTACACCGCCTCCTACCGTATCGAGGTGGATGAGAAGACCACCTCGATCGCGTCGATCGTCGACGTAGTCTCCGCAACCGGAGCGGAGATCAAGGGCCTGGACGTGGCCGACTCCGACCGCGGGCGCATCATCATCGACCTCACCTGCGATATGCGCGACTCCGAACACCGCCGCGAGGTGCGCGACGCGATCAACGCGCTGCCCGGCGTGGTCGCCGACTCGGTCTCCGACCAGACCTTCATGAGCCACATCGGCGGGAAGGTGGAGATCCACTCGAAGGTGCCGCTGCGCAACCGTGACGACCTCTCGCGCGCCTACACTCCCGGCGTCGCCCGCGTGTGCACCGCGATCCACGACATGCCCCAGAAGGCGCACCTGCTGACCATGAAGGCCAACACGGTCGCCGTCGTCTCCGATGGCACCGCCGTCCTGGGCCTGGGCGACATCGGTCCCGAGGCCGCCCTGCCCGTCATGGAGGGCAAGGCCGTCCTGTTCAAGGAATTCGGCGGCGTCGACGCGTGGCCCGTCGTCCTGGACACCAAGGACACCGAGGAGATCATCTCGATCGTCAAGGCGATTGCCCCCGCGTACGGCGGCATCAACCTCGAGGACATCTCCGCGCCCCGCTGCTTCGAAATCGAAGAGCGCCTGCGCTCCGAGCTCGACATCCCGGTCTTCCACGACGACCAGCACGGCACCGCCATCGTCGTGCTCTCCGCGCTCATCAACGCCCTGAAGATCGTGGGCAAGAAGATCGAAGACGTGCGCATCGTCGTCTCCGGCGTCGGCGCGGCAGGCAACGCGATCATCCGCCTGCTGCTCGCCCAGGGCGCGCGCGACATCATCGGCTGCGGTCGCGACGGCGCGCTGTCCGGCGACGACACCGAGGGCATGCACCCCTCCCGCAAAGCCCTCGCTGAGGCGACCAACCCGCGCCACGTCCACGGCTCCCTCAAGGAAGTCCTCAAGGGTGCCGACGTCTTCATCGGCGTCTCGTCCGGCAACATCCTTGAGCCGTCCGACATCGAGAGCATGGCCGAGAACGCCATCGTCTTCGCGCTGGCCAACCCCACGCCCGAGGTCGACCCGATCGGCGCCGGCAAGTACGCGGCCGTTGTCGCCACCGGACGAAGCGACTACCCGAACCAGATCAACAACGTGCTGGCCTTCCCGGGTCTGTTCCGCGGCCTCCTGGACGCCAAAGTCAAGGAGATCACGACCGAGGTTCTGCGCGTCGCCGCTGTGGCTATCGCGTCCGTGATCTCCGAGGACGAGCTGAGCCCGTCCTACATCATCCCCGGCGCCTTCGATAAGCGGGTCGCCCCCGCCGTCTCCAAGGCCGTGCGCCGCGCGGTGCGCGACCTTCCGACCGTGGATATCCCGGTTCAGCCCGACATGGATGTGAACTGAGAGTCATTTCGGATCGTTTGCGGGTCCAATCGCGCTGGTGAGGCGCGGTTGGACCCGCTCGTTTTATCCCGAGGCCGGGGCTGGGGCGCGCGGTTGAGGCCGAGTTTTCGTTGTGTTTGTGGGGTTTGTGTGGTGTGTGTTGGGGGTCACGTTGTTTTGGTTTGACTTTGGGTGTGGGGGTGGGTAGATTATTCACCTGTCGCCGCGGGCCTGTGGGTTTGTGGTGGTGGTTCACTGCTGTGGGTGGCTGGGCTTTGTGGTTTGGTTGTCTGGGGTGTGTGGGTGTTGTTTGTGAACTCGATAGTGTGTTTGTTTGTTTTTGTTTTATGCCTGTTTTTTGTTTTTGAGTGTTTTTGGTTGGGATTGCTGACCGGGTTTTCTGGTTGGTTTTTCTGGGCTTTAACGTTTTTGTTTTTGTTCGGAGAGTTTGATCCTGGCTCAGGACGAACGCTGGCGGCGTGCTTAACACATGCAAGTCGAACGCTGAAGCTCAGCTTTTGTTGGGTGGATGAGTGGCGAACGGGTGAGTAACACGTGAGTAACCTGCCCTCTTCTTTGGGATAACGCCCGGAAACGGGTGCTAATACTGGATATTCACTTGCCTTCGCATGGGGGTTGGTGGAAAGGTTTTTTCTGGTGGGGGATGGGCTCGCGGCCTATCAGCTTGTTGGTGGGGTGATGGCCTACCAAGGCTTTGACGGGTAGCCGGCCTGAGAGGGTGACCGGTCACATTGGGACTGAGATACGGCCCAGACTCCTACGGGAGGCAGCAGTGGGGAATATTGCACAATGGGCGAAAGCCTGATGCAGCGACGCCGCGTGAGGGATGGAGGCCTTCGGGTTGTAAACCTCTTTCGCTCATGGTCAAGCCGCAGCTTTGGGTTGTGGTGAGGGTAGTGGGTAAAGAAGCGCCGGCTAACTACGTGCCAGCAGCCGCGGTAATACGTAGGGCGCGAGCGTTGTCCGGAATTATTGGGCGTAAAGGGCTTGTAGGCGGTTGGTCGCGTCTGCCGTGAAATCCTCTGGCTTAACTGGGGGCGTGCGGTGGGTACGGGCTGACTTGAGTGCGGTAGGGGAGACTGGAACTCCTGGTGTAGCGGTGGAATGCGCAGATATCAGGAAGAACACCGGTGGCGAAGGCGGGTCTCTGGGCCGTTACTGACGCTGAGGAGCGAAAGCGTGGGGAGCGAACAGGATTAGATACCCTGGTAGTCCACGCTGTAAACGTTGGGCACTAGGTGTGGGGGCCACCCGTGGTTTCTGCGCCGTAGCTAACGCTTTAAGTGCCCCGCCTGGGGAGTACGGCCGCAAGGCTAAAACTCAAAGGAATTGACGGGGGCCCGCACAAGCGGCGGAGCATGCGGATTAATTCGATGCAACGCGAAGAACCTTACCAAGGCTTGACATGCACGGCGGCACTGCAGAGATGTGGTGGCATTTAGTTGGTCGTGTGCAGGTGGTGCATGGTTGTCGTCAGCTCGTGTCGTGAGATGTTGGGTTAAGTCCCGCAACGAGCGCAACCCTTGCCCTATGTTGCCAGCACGTGATGGTGGGGACTCGTGGGGGACTGCCGGGGTTAACTCGGAGGAAGGTGGGGATGACGTCAAATCATCATGCCCCTTATGTCTTGGGCTTCACGCATGCTACAATGGTTGGTACAGAGGGTTGCGATACTGTGAGGTGGAGCGAATCCCTTAAAGCCAGTCTCAGTTCGGATTGGGGTCTGCAACTCGACCCCATGAAGGTGGAGTCGCTAGTAATCGCAGATCAGCAACGCTGCGGTGAATACGTTCTCGGGCCTTGTACACACCGCCCGTCACGTCACGAAAGTTGGTAACACCCGAAGCCCATGGCCTAACCGGCTTGTCCGGGGGGAGTGGTCGAAGGTGGGATTGGCGATTGGGACGAAGTCGTAACAAGGTAGCCGTACCGGAAGGTGCGGCTGGATCACCTCCTTTCTAGGGAGCCCGTTTAGTGGGGAACAATGCAGCATGTTGGCCGTTTGGTTGGTGTGTTGGTTGTTTCTTGTGCCTGCATGTGTTTACTGCCCCGGCAGTGGGGTGGTGGGTGTGGGTGCGTTTTTTGGGTTGGGTATAAAACGTTTCTCTGCTGCTGTTTGGTGGTGGGGGGCTTTCAAGCACACTGTCGGGTTCACGTTCAACACCGTGTGAGCGTCCGCCGTCTTTGTTGGTGGTGGTTGCCTGCGCAGCCAGCCGGTGACTGTTGTGTTGTTGGTGTGGGTTGTGTGTGGTGGGTTGTTTGTGATTTGTATAGTGGTTGCGAGCATATTTGTTCTGTACTGTTTTTTGTGTTTTGTTTAGTTTTGTTGGGCATTCGGTGGATGCCTTGGCATCAAGAGCTGATGAAGGACGTTGCGGCCTGCGATATGCCTCGGGGAGCTGGCGAGCGAGCGTTATTATCCGAGGGTGTCCGAATGGGGGAACCTAACCTGGGTTGTGCTGGGTTACCATCATCTGAACGTGTATAGGGTGGTGGGGGGAACGCGGGGAAGTGAAACATCTCAGTACCCGTAGGAGAAGATATTCCGTGAGTAGTGGCGAGCGAAAGCGGAGGAGGCTAAACCAGATGCGTGTGAGAGGCGGCGGCCGTTGCGTGTTTGGTGTTGTGGGGCCATGTTGGATCCTTCTGCCGGGGGGTCGCGCCGTATGATGCTGGGAGTCGAACAGTTTGGGATGGCTGACCGTAGAGCGTGAGAGTCGTGTAGGTGGACTGGTGTTGTGTGGTGTGGATGTGGTGCCCGAGTAGTGCGGGACTCGTGAAATCTCGTGTGAATCTGCCAAGACCACTTGGTAAGCCTAAATACTACTTGATGACCGATAGTGCATAGTACCGTGAGGGAATGGTGAAAAGTACCCCGGGAGGGGAGTGAAATAGTACCTGAAACCGTGTGCCTGTAAGCCGTCAGAGCCTTGTGGGGTGATGGCGTGCCTTTTGAAGAATGAGCCTGCGAGTTAGTGATACGTGGCGTGCTTAACCCGTGTGGGGTATGCGTAGCGAAAGCGAGTCTGAAAAATTTGGCGTTTGTCGCGTGTTCTAGACCCGAAGCGGGGTGATCTACCCATGGTCAGGTTGAAGCAGAGGTAAGACTGTGTGGAGGACCGAACCCACCAGGGTTGAAAACCTGGGGGATGAACTGTGGGTAGGGGTGAAAGGCCAATCAAACTCCGTGATAGCTGGTTCTCCCCGAAATGCATTTAGGTGCAGCGTCGCGTGGTCCCTGGTGGAGGTAGAGCTACTGGATGGCCGATGGGCCCTGTGGGTTACTGACGTCAGCCAAACTCCGAATGCCATTAGGTGTAGCGTGGCAGTGAGACTGCGGGGGATAAGCTTCGTAGTCGAGAGGGAAACAGCCCAGATCATCAGCTAAGGCCCCTAAGCGTACGCTAAGTGGGAAAGGATGTGGAGTCGCGGTGACAACCAGGAGGTTGGCTTAGAAGCAGCCATCCTTGAAAGAGTGCGTAATAGCTCACTGGTCAAGTGGTTCTGCGCCGACAATGTAGCGGGGCTCAAGCGTACCGCCGAAGCTGTGGCAACAACACATATGACTGGCGCCAGGAACTGGAGTGCTGGTGTGTTGTTGGGTAGGGGAGCGTCCTGCACGAGGTGAAGCCTGGAGGTGACTTCTGGTGGATTGTGTGGGAGTGAGAATGCAGGCATGAGTAACGAATCTGCGGTGAGAATCCGCAGCGCCGATTGACTAAGGGTTCCAGGGCTAGGTTTATCCGCCCTGGGTTAGTCGGGTCCTAAGGCGAGGCCGACAGGCGTAGTCGATGGACAACCAGTTGATATTCTGGTACCGCGTTGTGACCGCCCATGCTGAAGTCATTGTGCTAACCAATTTGCCCACCGCCCACTAAGCCTTCGGGTTTGGTGGTGTGTGTGGGTCTTGGGGTCCCGGTGATTGTAGGCAAGCGTGTTAACAGGGGTGACGCAGACAGGTAGCTGCAGTGCGCCGATGGTTGTGCGTATTTAAGGTTGTGGCCCGTCCCTCAGGTAAATCCGGGGGCACCCAGGGTGAGAACTGATGAGGGTGACACGGTTGTGTTGTCTTGTGGTGATCCTATGCTGCCAAGAAAAGCCTCGACGTGAGGGCATGACGCGCCCGTACCCTAAACCGACTCAGGTGGTCAGGTAGAGTATACCGAGGCGTTCGAGTGAATCATGGTTAAGGAACTCGGCAAAATTCCTCCGTAACTTCGGGATAAGGAGGACCCCTTGGCTTCCCCGCGCCATGCGCGCTGGTGGGGTTGGGGGGTCGCAGAGAATAGGGAGAAGCGACTGTTTATCAAAAACACAGGTGCGTGCGAAGCCGTAAGGCGATGTATACGCACTGACGCCTGCCCGGTGCTGGAAGGTTAAGAGGAACCGTCAACACCCCTTGCGGGTGTGAAGCGGTGAATTTAAGCCCCAGTAAACGGCGGTGGTAACTATAACCATCCTAAGGTAGCGAAATTCCTTGTCGGGTAAGTTCCGACCTGCACGAATGGCGTAACGACTTCTCCGCTGTCTCAACCGTGAACTCGGTGAAATTGCAGTACGAGTAAAGATGCTCGTTTCGCGCAGAAGGACGGAAAGACCCCGGGACCTTTACTATAGCTTGGTATTGGTGTTCGCTTGGACTTGTGTAGGATAGGTGGGAGACTGTGAAGCTGCCGCGCCAGCGGTGGTGGAGTCGTCGTTGAAATACCATTCTGGTTCAAGCGGTCACCTTAACCTTGGCCCGTGATCCGGGTTGGGGACAGTGCCTGGTGGGTAGTTTAACTGGGGCGGTTGCCTCCTAAAATGTAACGGAGGCGCTCAAAGGTTCCCTCAGCCTGGTTGGTAATCAGGTGGCGAGTGCAAGTGTACAAGGGAGCTTGACTGTGAGACCGACGGGTCGAGCAGGTGCGAAAGCAGGAACTAGTGATCCGGCCATGGCACGTGGGTGCGTGGTCGCTCAACGGATAAAAGGTACCCCGGGGATAACAGGCTGATCTTGCCCAAGAGTCCATATCGACGGCATGGTTTGGCACCTCGATGTCGGCTCGTCGCATCCTGGGGCTGGAGTTGGTCCCAAGGGTTGGGCTGTTCGCCCATTAAAGCGGTACGCGAGCTGGGTTCAGAACGTCGTGAGACAGTTCGGTCCCTATCCTCTGTGCGCGCAGGAAATTTGAGAAGGGCCGTCCCCAGTACGAGAGGACCGGGATGGACGAACCTCTGGTGTGCCAGTTGTACCGCCAGGTGCATGGCTGGTTAGCTACGTTCGGAAGGGATAACCGCTGAAAGCATCTAAGCGGGAAGCCTGCTTCAAGATGAGGTTTCCACGCCCCCCAGTGGGGTGAGAGGCCCCCGCCAGACTAGCGGGTAGATAGGCCAGAGGTGGAAGCACCGCAAGGTGCTCGTGAGCCGACTGGTACTAATTGGCCAACACTAAACAACTACCCAAACAAACCGTTCGGGTGAACAACAAACAGCAGCAAAACAGCCGCAACCACTATACAAACCACGATCAACCCACACCCCCCAACCAAAACACGGGGCGGGGGAGCGTGTTGAACGAATAATCTTGTGGTGGTCACAGCACCGGGGAAACGCCCAGCAACATTCCGAACCTGGAAGCTAAGCCCGGCAGCGCCGATGGTACTGCAACCGATGGGTTGTGGGAGAGTAGGACACCGCCACAACACACCGACGGAAGCGGCCAGAGACTTATATAGTCTCTGGCCGCTTCACTGCGCGCTGAATGCTATCTCTGCCTTGCCGAATGCTTTCTTTCCTGATGTCACTCTCCGAGGTTCTTTTACCGGACAGACGGAACGCCCGGGTTCGCCCCGCGGTTGCACGCCTGACGTCCAGTAGATGAAAAACCACACGTCACGGACCAATGTCGCCCACGTTTGGCCGACTTGCGTGCGATGCTATACCTATGGTCACTTCTGCACACCCGCTCGGGCCTCACCACCACGGTGGCAAAGATGAGGTCCTCGCCCAACGTATGGCGGCGCATGACCGCCTTGCCCACCAATCTCAGGTCGTTCTGCGGCTCGGACAGATGCTGCTCTCTTTCGGGGCGAGCGCCTATCGCGTGAAGAAATCCATGGCGGACGTCGCGCGCGCCGTCGGCATTTCTGAGCACCGCGCTCAGGTCACTTACACGGAGATCATCACGACGGCGTACGCACACGGCACGTTCCGCACTGAGCTGGCCGAGCAACGCCTCATGGGTGTCAACGCCGACAAGATCGACCGCATCAACAACTACGTTGCCTCCCTCAACGGCAAGTCTGCGCGCGTCGAGGACGTGTCCGACGAGCTCGACAAGATCGCACGCGTGCCCGGCCTCTACGACTGGTTCTCCAACGCGCTTGCCTCAGGCCTCGCCTGTGCGGCGTTCGCATTCCTCAATGGCGGGGGATGGGTCGAGTGCTCTGCTGTCGCCGTCGCCTCGTTCTTCGGACAAGCGCTGCGCCGCCAGATGCTCGTCCGCCACATGAACCACTTCGGCGTGTGGATGGCCTGTGGTGCTCTCGCCGCGATGATCTACATTTTGTTGGTCGCACCGGCTCAGCAATTCCTCGGTATTGAATCGACGCACCAGGCCGGCTTTATTTCCGCGCTGCTCTTCCTGGTCCCTGGCTTCCCGCTGGTGACTGGCTTGATCGATTTGGTGCGACAAGACTTCCAAGGCGGAGTCGGTCGCCTCGTGTACGTGACGATGCTCGTCATGTCAGCGGGTGTGGCCGTCTGGGCGATCTCGGCTGTCTTCGGCTGGTCTGTGACGCCTGAGTATGGCGTTTCGCTCGTTCCATGGCTGCACTACCTTCTGCGCTTCCTCGCCAGCTTCGTTGCAGCATACGGGTTTGCGATGCTTTTCAATTCACCGCAACGCGTGTGTGCGACAGCCGCACTCATCGGTGCCGTTATCAACACCGCTCGTATCGCCCTGCACCTGCAACTTGGCGTTCCTGCCCCTGCTGCCGTCGGCCTCGCCGCGCTCGCAGCTGGCCTTCTCGCCGTCTTCGTGGCCCGCAGGACTCGCTTCTCGCGCGTGACCCTGTCCGTGCCTGCTGTCGTCATCATGATCCCCGGTGTGCCGCTCTATCGTGCTCTGACCTACCTGAACAACCAGCAGATCGACGACGCGCTCGCCGCGCTCTTCACGGTCATGTTCACGATCGTCGCGATCGGTATGGGCCTCGCGCTCTCCCGTATGCTGACGGATAAGAACTGGCTCGTCGAAAAGCAAGAACGAGTCCCGAACCTGTGGGAGTACGAGGAGGAGAACGCATGAAGTTCGAGATTGAAGCAAGCCTGAAGCCGCCGTCGTTCGAGGTTGAGTACGAGATTGACCGCGACGAGATTCGCGCCGTCGGACGCAACATCGCGATCGTGTGCGTGGCTGCAGTGACCGCACGCGTTCTCGTTGCGCTCATTCAGCGCTGACGCTCATTCATCGACGAGGCCGTGGCCGGGAAACCGGTCGCGGCCTCGTTGCGTGTCCGTGCCCCGCCAGGTTTACACCTGGCCGTGCCCCGCCAGGTTTACACCTGGCCGTGCCCCGCCAGGTTTACACCTGGCCGTGCCCCGCCAGGTATACGGCTGTAGCGCGAGCATCGGCCCCCGGCCGGGCTGCTTTGTGTGCCCGTGGGCGGCGGCCCGCCCGCGAGATCGCCACACGCGAGCCTGACGGCTCGGAGTGGTCGATCTCGAAGCCCGGCCAGGCCCCGCCACCGCCCACGGGCACCGCAGCCAGGCCTCACAAGCGCCGTGTCTACCTCCAACCAGGTGGGGCGGTGCAGTCAGGCCTCGCAGGCCGCGTGTTGGCTTTTGATTACCAGGCCCCGCCACCGCCCACGGGCACCGCAGGCCGCGCGCCCTTGAGAGCTTTGCGGTGGCCTTGATGGTTTGAGGGGACGACAAGGAGGCACACGAATGGGGCCGACCTGTGCAGGTCGGCCCCATTCGCACGGGCCGGGGAGGATGGGGGATCCCCGCCCGTTCGCAAGGCTGCAGGGTCTTTGGGTGGTGTGGAGGTGACCCCGCTGCCAACGTCTCTACATGCCGCCCAGGATCTGAGCGACGACGATCTTTCCGACCATGGCGACCGGGTAGACCAGGGCGTAGCCCAGCGCCACACGCGGATCGGAGTTGGTCCGGCCGTTCGCGAAGGCCAGAACCGCGGGCTGCGTCTGCGCGCCGCCGAGTAGGCCGGCGAGCTTCGTGCCGCCCATCTTGAACACCCATCGCATGGTGATGTACAAGCCGATAGCCATGGTCGACGTGATGATCGCGCCGAGGATGAAGATGTTGACCCACGCGCCTGAGGTGAAGGCCTCGAGGATCTGGCCGCCAGCCTTCGCGCCCGCCTGGGCGAGGAAGATCAGCAGGCCGAGCTCGGCGATAACCTGGCAGGTGGTGAAGGGCAGGGCCGTCGCGATGGGGCCGATACGGCCCAGGCGGCCGAAGATGAGGCCGACGATGAGGGTGCCGGCGGCGGAGCCGATCGAGAAGTAGTCGCCGGATGGGGTCAAGATCGGCAGCTCGCCGATTGCAATGCCGATGGCCATGCCCAGGCCCAGGGCGATCGGGTTGAGGTCGGTGAGGCCATGCGAGGAGTCACCAAAGAACTTGGTGATCTCAGCCATCTTCGAGGTGGGGGCGACGACGCGCACGCGGTCACCCTCCTGGAGGACGAGGCCGGGCTCGGCGACCATGTCGACGTCGCCGCGGCGCACGCGGGAGATCGTCGCGGAGAACTGCTTGGCCAGACCCAGGGAGGCCACCGTTCGGCCGGAGACCTTGGGGTTGGAGATCGTCATGCGGCGGAAGTCCAGGTAGGTGCGGTCCTGCATGAGCGAATGGGACGACGCGTGGCCCAGTTCGGTAGCAGCACGGGCGACGAGCTCGCGGGGGCCGACGACGGTGACGAGGTCGCCGGGATCAAGGGTGTCGGACATCTGCGGACGGGTGATCGGGCCGGTCTCGCCGCGGCGCAGACGGGAGAAGGACACCTTCTCGCCGAGCTTCTCGTAGATGTCACCAACAAAGGGGTGGTCGTCGCGCTCCACGCGAATCGTGCGGTTTGACAGGGGAGAGGGAGCGTCCTTGTCATTGCGGCCGTAGTGGAGGGCTGCCATGGAAGCAGCGAGCATGCCGATGACGCCGAAGAGGTAGGCGATCGAGTAGCCGACCGTGGCCGTCGCGGGGTCACCGCTGGCCTCGCCGGCGGCAGCCAGGGCAGGGGTGTTCGTCACGGCGCCCGCGAAGGTACCGGCGATCAGGGGCACGGACATGCCCATGGCCTTGCCGACGTACAAGCCCAGCGTGGCGGCAATGCCGTAGAAGGCGACCATCGCCAGGATCGGGCCGACTGCCGTCTTGAGGTTGTGGAAGAAGGAAGCACCAGAATTAATGCCGATCGCAAAGGTAAAGAGCGTCAGGCCCAGCGTGCCCAGCTGCTTGGTCACCTGCAGTTCGATCCCGTTGGACTGGGACCAGGCTGCCATGACGATGGCGAAAAAGAGAACGGCAGCGGCGCCCAAGCCGATGCCCTTGATCTTGACTTTGCCGAAGGCCATGCCGATGCCGATAAGGAGGAACAGGAACAGCACTGGCTGCTCGTGCAGTATCTCGAAGACCTTGACCACGATGTAATCTCCGTGCGTGTATTGATGGTGTGTGCTACGAATCAATTAAACCAGTTTCAGGTGCTGTGTCTCTCAGTCCATCGTCTAGATGGCGCGGGCATACGGAAGGTCCGCACAATGAGATAGTCAAGAGCGCTTGGCGGTGTCGAGTTACGGTATTAGCATGCTCGACGTTCGTGAGATTGGAATCCGCGCCCTGGTCCTGGTACCCGGGCGTGCGATGCCTGCCGCGTAACGAGAGGATGGATCGCACGCCTATTCCCCGCATCCGCGCCAATGCGCGGAATTGACGGGGGTTTTTCTTTGAGACGGTCCCAACGATTGAGAGGACGAATGGTGAGCGACGCGAGTACCACCACCCGAATGACCGGAGCCGAGGCTATTGTGGCGAGCCTCGAGGCCCTGGGCGTGACCGACGTGTTCGGTATGCCCGGCGGCGCAATTCTGCCGACCTACGACCCCCTGATGGCGTCGACGGCAATTCGTCACATTTTGGTTCGACATGAGCAGGGAGCGGGCCACGCTGCCGAGGGTTACGCGCTTGCCACCGGCAAGGTCGGCTGCGCGCTGGTCACCTCCGGTCCCGGCGCGACGAACGTGCTGACCGCCCTGGGCGACGCCTGCATGGACTCCGTGCCGATCGTTGTGATCTCCGGTCAGGTTGGCGCTTCCCTGATCGGCACCGATGCCTTCCAGGAAGCGGACGTCGTTGGCGCGTCCATGCCGATTACGAAGCACTCTTTCCTGGTCACCGACCCTCAGGACATTCCCGCCCGCCTCGCTGAGGCCTTCCATCTGGCTGGCACCGGCCGCCCCGGCCCCGTGCTCGTGGACGTCACTAAGTCCGCGCAGGTAGCAGAGATGGACTTCTCCTGGCCCCCGGCCCTGGACCTGCCCGGCTACAAGGTTGCCGACCGTCCGAACATGAAGCAGGTGCGTGCCGCGGCCCGCGCGATTGTCGAGGCCCAGGCCCCCGTGCTCTACGTCGGCGGCGGCGTTGTGCGCGGTGGCGCGACGCAGGCCCTGGCCGACCTGGTCGAGGCCACGAACGCCCCCGTTGTCACCACCCTGACCGCTCGCGGGGCCTTCCCCGACTCGGATCGTCACAACCTGGGAATGCCCGGCATGCACGGTACGGTCGCGGCCGTCGGCGCCCTGCAGCGCGCTGACCTGATCGTGGCCCTCGGCGCTCGTTTCGATGACCGCGTCACCGGCCGCCTGGATTCTTTCGCGCCGCGCGCCACCGTCGTGCACATCGACATCGACGCCGCTGAGATCTCGAAGAACCGCTACGCGGACATTCCGATCGTCGCGGACCTGGCGACCGCCCTGCCGATCCTCACCGCAGAAATCGCCCAGGCCTCGTCGGAGGGCACCGAGGACATCTCCGGCTGGTGGCGCTACCTGGACCGCCTGCGTTCCAAGTACCCGATTGGCTGGGCCGCGCCCGAAGACGGGATGATGGCTCCCCAGGAAGTTCTCAAGAAGCTTTCCGACAAGGTCGGCCCCGACGCGATCTACGTCACCGGCGTCGGCCAGCACCAGATGTGGGCCGCGCAGTTCATCACGCTGGACAACCCGCGCAGCTTCATCTCCTCCTCCGGTGCGGGCACGATGGGCTACTGCATCCCCTCGGCCATGGGCGCCCAGGTCGGCGCCCCCGACAAGGTCGTGTGGGCGATCGACGGCGACGGCTCCTTCCAGATGACCAACCAGGAGCTGGCCACCTGCACGATCAACAACATCCCGATCAAGGTCGCCCTCATCAACAATTCCGTGCTGGGCATGGTGCGCCAGTGGCAGTCGCTCTTCTTCGGCAAGCGCTACTCGAACACGACGCTCAACCCGGTCGAGGGCGAGCAGATCCCCAACTTCGAGAGGCTGGCCCAGGCGTACGGCATGGCCGCGCGCACGGTCCGCTCCATCGACGAAGTCGACGAGGCCATCGAATGGGCCATGTCGATCAATGACCGCCCCGTCCTCATTGACTTCCGAGTCTCCAAGGACTCGATGGTGTGGCCGATGGTCGCCGCGGGCGTCTCCAACGATGAGATTCGTTACGCCAAGGGCATGGCGCCCGACTGGGAGGTGGAAGACTGATGACGAACCGTCACACTCTGGCCGTGTTGGTCGAAAACAAGCCCGGCGTGCTGACCCGCGTCGCCGCTCTTTTCGCCCGTCGTGCCTTTAACATCAAGTCGCTGGCAGTGGGAGAGAGACCGAGCACCCCGAGATCTCCCGCATGACCATCATCGTGGACGCAGACTCCGCGCCCATCGAGCAGGTGGTCAAGCAGCTCAACAAGCTCATCAACGTCCTCAAGGTCGTCGAGCTCGAACCCGAAGACTCCGTCGAACGGCGCCTGCTGCTCATGAAGGTCCAGGCCGACGAAACCCGTCGCACCTCGGTCCTGCAGATCGTGGACCTGTTCCGCGCGCACGTCGTCGACGTTCAACCCGAGTCGGTCGTCATCGAATCGATCGGCTCCCTATCCAAGCTGGAGGCGCTGCTGCGGGCCCTGGAGCCCTACGGCGTCACCGAACTCGTCCAGTCGGGCGCCGTGGCCATCGGCCGCGGGTCGCGCTCGATCACGGATCAACTGAAGGAGAAATGAAAATGGCAGAAATCATCTACGACGACGGCGCAGACCTGTCGCTGATCCAGTCCAAGAAGGTCGCCATCATCGGTTACGGTTCGCAGGGTCACGCGCACGCGCTGAACCTGAAGGATTCCGGAGTTGACGTGGTCGTTGGCCTGCGCCCCGGTTCGTCCTCCTGGGCCAAGGCTGAGGCCGCCGGCCTGGAGGTCAAGGACGTGGCCGAGGCCGTCGCCGAGGGCGACGTCGTCTCCGTGCTGCTGCCCGACCAGGTCCAGCGCTACGTCTACGCCGAGCAGATTGCCCCCAACCTGAAGGAAGGCGCCGCGCTCCTCTTCGCGCACGGCTTCAACATCCGCTACGGCTACATCGAGGTCCCCGAGGGCCACGACGTCATCATGGTCGCCCCCAAGGGCCCCGGCCACAAGGTCCGCGAGACCTACGTGCAGGGCAAGGGCACCCCGGACGTCGTCGCCGTCGAGGTGGACGCCTCCGGCAAGGCCTGGGAGCTGGCTCTGTCCTATGCGAAGGGCATCGGCGGCACCCGCGCCGGCGTCATCAAGACGACCTTCACCGAGGAGACCGAGACCGACCTGTTCGGCGAGCAGGCCGTCCTGTGCGGTGGCGTCTCCCACCTGATCCAGGCCGGCTTTGAGACCCTGGTCGAGGCTGGTTACCAGCCTGAGATCGCCTACTTCGAGGTCTGCCACGAGATGAAGCAGATCGTCGACCTCATTAACGAGGGCGGCATCACGAAGCAGCGTTGGTCCTGCTCCGACACCGCCGAGTACGGCGACTACGTCTCCGGCCCGCGCGTCATTGGCGAGTCCTCCAAGGAGGCCATGAAGGCTGTCCTGGCCGACATTCAGGACGGCACCTTCGCCCGCAAGTTCATTGCGGACCAGGATAACGGCGCTCTCGAGTTCAAGGCGCTGCGCGCCGAGGAAGAGGCCCACCCGATCGAGAAGACCGGCCAGAAGCTGCGCAAGGCCTTCGGTTGGACCGACTCCGATGCGGACTACACCGAGGGCAGCGCCGCGCGCTGATCTCGCTGTCCATTTCGGATAGACCCAAGCCCCGGCCTCGTTCCCACGCATATGGGACGAGGTCGGGGCTCTTTTGTGCTGACAGGCGCGGGTTACGTTCGACTGTGTTCCCGTGAGGGTTAGTTCGCCGCCGCTTCGTCGGAGCCGTTCGTCCACGGAAGGGAGGCGGGGGAGAGGGCGTCCGCATTGGAAACGGTGGAGATCGGTGCAACGATCACGAGGGAAGCGACGGCGGCCGAGGTGACGCGTGTCAGAGTTCGACGGGAGGGGCGCACGGTAATTCCTTGCTGTGAAAGACTGATTGACAGTATCAGTTTATTAGTAACTACTTTATGAGCAACTCTTTGTGATGTCTTGCATTGGCTGCCGGAGTTGTCTGTGTCTGCGTCAATGGTTCTCGTCGCAGTCTCCTGGGTAAAATCGGGGTATGGCTGCTCAGGGGGCGGATGTGTCTACCCGGCTCAAGATCCTGTTCGTCATCAATGACCTCTATACGCGCGGTAATGGGCTTGCTGCCTCCGCGCGCCGGACGATCTCGCTGTTGCGAGAGCGGGGGCACGATGTTCGCGTGCTGTCTGCTCCTCCGCGTCATGGTGATGATTGCGGTGTTGGTGTGCCTGATTATCCGCTTCCGCACCTTCGTATCCCGCTTGTTGCGCCGCTCATTGCCTCTCAGGGCTACGCCTTTGCCCGTTCGGATCGTCGCCAGGTTGAGCGGGCACTCGACTGGGCGGACGTGGTGCATCTGGAAGAGCCGTTTATGCTGCAGGCTTTCGTTGCTCGGCGTGCGCGCGTTCGTGGAGTGCCAGCTCTGGCGACCTACCACATTCATCCGGAAAACCTGACGGCTTCCGTGTATCTCGACCGTTGCCCCCTCCTGAATCGGGTGATCCTCGAGGTGTGGAAGCGCTTCATCTTCAATCGCTGTGACCTCATTCAATGTCCCTCGCAGTCCGTGTATGACCGCGTGTTGCGGCTGCGTGTGCGCCCGTCTCTTCTGCTTGTGTCAAACGGTGTGCCTCTCGACGGGGCGGTGGGTGGTGATGGTCGTGAGGTGGGGGAATCTTGCCTCATTCGGATCCTCGCGGTTGGGAGGTTCTCGCGCGAAAAAGACCAGGCGACCATCCTGCGCGCTTTGCGCCATAGCGCTCATGCGCGCTCGATTCAGCTGACTCTTGCTGGGCGCGGTCCGACTGAACGCTCCCTGCGTGCCTCGGCTCGGCGTCTCTTGCGGAGCAACGTGATCGCTCATCCGGTCCGTTTTGCTTTCTTGAGTGCGGATGAGCTCGTCCGTGAGGTGTCGAGCTCCGACCTGTATGTGCATGCGGCGCGCATTGAAGTTGAAGGGCTGAGTGCCCTGGAGGTGCTGCGATATGGTGTCGTGCCCATCATTGCTCGCGGTCCGTTGACGGCGACCAGTCAATTTGCCCTGAGCGAGGACAGTGTGTACGAGGCCGGGGATGCTCGTGCGCTCGCTCGTGCGATTGACAGCTGGGTTGAACGGGGGAGTGCGGCGCGTGCGCGCGAAGCGCGTCGCTATGTGGCGGTTGGTGCGCGATATGACATTCGTGAGTGCATCGATCGGCTGGAAGAGTCTTATTCGCGGTTAGTTTCTGAGGTTGTGTCGCGCGGGTAGGGGTGTGTCAGATTGTCTTCCATCTGCGTGGTTTGGTGAATTAAGATGGGAAGCGTGTGACACCCTTCTTGTATAAGTGGTTAGTCTGCATCTATATTTCTATGATGAATCGTGCGGAGGGTGAGTGACAGCTCATTCACCGCAGATTGACACCCCTCCCCGGAAAGACCAACGATGACCCTCCGCCACTACGGGCGAGCCCTCGCGGCAGCCATGGGAGCCGCGCTGCTATGCGCGAGCCTCGCCGCCCCCTCTCTGGCCGCCCCCACCAGTGACACCGACGACGCAGCCGTCACCACGGCCTCGGCAATTGACGACGAGTCAGCCCCGATCAGCGTTGTCGCCACGCGCACCGACACAGTCGGCGACACCGTCTACGCCGGTGATGTCGTGACCGTGACCTTCACCTACACGAACAACACGGACAGCACCCTCACCGTCTTCCCCACGGCCTCGAACCTGAGCGGAGTCCTGACGACCGGCGCCCCCAACTGCCGCTGGCACAACCTCGCCGCCCACACGACCAAGTCCTGCACCTCGGCCACACACACCGTGACCGCCGAGGACGTTGCGGCCGGCACCTTCACCCCCAGCGCCACCTGGGCCGCCACCCGTGACCGCAACGGTACCGACGTCATCGCCGGAGACTTCGTCGCCGCCACCGACCCGATCACCGTCGCTGCCGGCACGCGCCCCGTCGCGCCCGACCCGCTCGAGACGCCTCAGGACTACGCGATCGGCGACAAGGTTCGCCTGGCCTCCCCGGGCCTGGCCGGCTTCAACTGCCACCGCATCCCCGCGCTGACCACCGCCACCAACGGCTGGATTATCGCGGCCTGGGACGGGCGCCCCGACACCTGCCAGGATGCGCCCCAGGCCAACTCCATCGTCTACCGCATCTCCAAGGACGGCGGTAAGTCCTGGACACCCATCATGACCGCACTGGCCGGCACCCCCGGCGCCGCGAAGATCGGCTACTCCGACCCCTCCTTCGTCGTGGATCGCACGACCGGCACGATCTTCATGTTCTCGGTCAAGTCCTACGACGTGGGCCTCTTCCAGTCCCACCTGGGCACCGACCCCGCCGCGCGCAATATCCTGCACGCCCACGTCGTCGAATCCCACGACAACGGCATGACCTGGGAAAACCCCCGCACCATCACCGACCAGGTGACGACCGGCTACGAGGGCCAGTGGTTCACCCGCTTCGCTTCCTCCGGTGAAGGTATCCAGCTGCGCTATGGCGCCCACGCCGGCCGCCTCATCCAGCAGTACGCCGTCGCCAACTCCGGCACGACCTCGCTCATGGCCGTCTCCGTCTACTCAGACGACCACGGCGCGACCTGGAAGCCCGGCGAGCCCACCGAAGGCAGCGCGGACGAAAACAAGGTCGTCGAGCTCTCCGACGGGCGCCTGCTCCTCAACTCGCGCACACAGGGCACTGCCGGCCAGCGCCTCGAATCAATCTCCTACGACGGCGGCCAGACCTGGGGCCCCTTCCGCCACAACTGGGACCTGACCGACCCGCGTAACAACGCCTCGATCATCCGCGCCTACCCGGATGCCCCCGAGGGCTCCGCGCGCGCCCGCGTCCTGCTCTTCTCCAACGCTGACTCCTCCTCGGCCCGCGCCAACGGAACGATTCGCGTGTCCTACGACGACGGCTTCACCTGGAACGACGGAGTCGTCTTCGAGAGCGGCGACATGGCCTACTCGACCCTGCACGCCCTGCCTGACGGCACGTGGGGCCTGCTCTACGAGTCCGGTGGCTACAAGAACATCGAGTTCATGCGCGTGGACGCCGCCTACCTGCACCTGAGCGACCCGGGCGAGGACCCCGCCCCGACGCCGGAGCCCACCCCGGACCCGACTCCGGACCCGCAACCCACCCCGGATCCCACGCCTGCGGTGACCCCCGCGCACTGGGTCAACACCGGGTCGGGCTGGAAGTGGCAGCTGGAGGACTCCACCTTCGCGATGAACCAGACCATCACGATCGGCGAGTCCACCTACCGTTTCGGCGCTGACGGATACATGGTCACCGGCTGGGATAACGCCGACGGCGTGTGGAGCTACTACAACGCCTACGGCGCTCGCGTCAGCGGCTGGGTTGGCTCGGGTGGCTCCTGGTACTACATCGATCCCGCCACCGGTGCCATGGCGACCGGCTGGGTCCAGGTCGGCCCCACCTGGTACCTCTTCTCGGCCTCCGGCCAGATGCTCACCGGCTGGCAGTACGCGGGTGCCTGGTACTACCTGGCCCCCTCGGGCGCGATGGCCACAGGCTGGCAGAACATCGGTATCACCTGGTACTACTTTGGCGAGGACGGCCAGATGGCCACCGGCTGGACGATGATCTCGGGACGCTGGTACTACTTTGCCTCCTCGGGGGCGTGGGTCTGACCCATCCGTGACGTGGCCGAGGCCTGGGGCGTGAGCGCACTCCCGGCCTCGGCCTCGTCTATGGGGCACGTCACTGCATAAACAGACCACGGGTTGGAATGGGCCCGACCCGGTGCGCGCGGGCGGGGGAAGATGGATGTATGACACTGAACATCGCAGTAATTCCCGGTGACGGCATCGGCAAGGAAATCGTTCCCGAAGGCCTGAAGGTGCTCGACCGAGTCCTGGCCGATCGCGGCGTCGACTACTCCACCACCCACTTCGACCTGGGAGCGCAGCGCTGGCACGAAACCGGCGACACGCTCACCGACGAGGACCTCGAGGCCATTAAGCGCCACGACGTCATCCTCCTGGGTGCTGTCGGTGACCCGTCTGTGCCCTCCGGCGTTCTCGAGCGCGGCCTGCTCCTCAAGCTGCGCTTCGCCCTCGACCACTACGTGAACCTGCGTCCCTCGAAGTACTACGAGGGCGTGCCCAGCCCCCTGGCCAACCCCGGCGACATCGACTTCGTCGTCGTGCGTGAAGGAACCGAGGGCCTGTACTGCGGGAACGGCGGCGCCGTGCGCGTGGGCACCCCCCACGAGATCGCGACCGAAGTCAGCGTCAACACCGCCTACGGCGTCGAGCGCGTCGTGCGCTACGCCTTCGAGGCGGCCGCCTCGCGCAAGAAACACCTGACCCTGGTCCACAAGCACAACGTGCTGGTCAACGCCGGACACATGTGGCGGCGCATCGTCGACGAGGTGGGGGAGGAATTCCCCGACGTGGCCATCGACTACTGCCACATCGACGCCGCCACCATCTACATGGTCACCGACCCCGCGCGCTTCGACGTCATCGTCACGGACAACCTCTTTGGTGACATCCTCACCGACGAGGCCGGGGCTGTGACGGGCGGCATTGGACTGAGCGCGTCGGGCAACCTGAACCCCTCGCGTGAGTACCCCTCGATGTTCGAGCCCGTGCACGGCTCGGCCCCCGACATCGCCGGCCAGGGCAAGGCCGACCCGACCGCCACGATCTCGTCGGTGGCGCTCATGCTTGACTTCATGGGATTCGCGGATGAGGCTGCGCGCGTGCGCGCCGCCATCGATGCGGACATGGCGGCGCGCGCGCAGGCCGCTGCCTCCGGTGCGCCTCTGGTGCGTTCCACCTCGCAGATCGGCGACGATATCGCAGCTCGCCTATGAACGGGTACGCTACGCACACGTAGAGTCAGGGCCGCTCCCCGGTGGGGGAGCGGCCCTGTTGTCTTGTCAGCCGGGCGCAGGAGCGTCAGCCGGGTGCAGGAGCGCGGGCTGCGTTATTTCGTGCCGATGAGGGCGGGCAGGGTCGTGTGAGGGGCCCACTGCTCGATGTCCACGAGCGCCGCGCTCAGGCCGGCGGAGCGCACGGCCTCGGAGTCGGAGGCGAGCATAGCCGTATCGGCGGCCAGCAGGTTCGTAGACAGCGTCGCCGCGTCCAGGTAGGGCAGCTCGCAGCGAGGCGTGCGCGTGTCGGCTGCGCCCGCCTGCAGCGCAATCTGCGCACGCGTCAACAGTTCGCCCGAGACGCTGTAGGTGTCGTCGACGCTCAGGGTGTCCGCGCTGGCATGTGCCTTGGGGAGCGTGGAGGCCGTGCAATCCCACAGGGCCACGGCTGCGGACAGCTCCTGTGAGGACGCCACGTCCGTGCCCGAGGGCGCGAAGGTCGTGGAAATCGTCGAATCAGAGAATGCGTCGATCGACCAGGTCTGGACGCCATCCAGGGAGGAGGCATTGACGTGATCGTTGATGGCGGCGGCTTGCGTCGCGCCCGCGTTCAGGCTGATGCCGTAGGCGCTGGCCACGCTGACGGCGCTCGAGTAGCGGCCCAGAGCCGAGGCCGCGAGGATGCGGGCATCCTCGCTGCTTGTCAGCTTCGGATCGGCCGCGATCGCCAGGTCGCGGGTGGCCGTGCGGGCCAGCCACGAGACGAAAGCGGCGAGCTCCGTGGGGGCCTCGGACACAGCCGGGGGTGAAGACTTCCCCTCGGGTGCGGGCCCGCCCCACGGATCCCACAGTCCGCCGAGGGCTTGTAGGCGGGTGTCCGACGCCGAGGCGACTGAACGCAGGGCGGTCGAACAGGCCGCACACTCGGTGGCATTCTCGGCGAGCTGGGTAGCACGCGCGGACGCCGCTGCCTCCGTACGAGCAGCCTGGTCGCGCGCGGCAGCAAAGCCCGACAGGGTCGGCTGCACCTGCCCGGAGCATGCGGACAGCGCGAGGGCCACCGCTGCGGCAGCGACGAGGCTCGGTAAGCGGCGTGTAGTCATAGTCAGATTTGCGAAACGCACACCCGCATCATCGCACACCCCCGGGTAGGATAGGTAACTGACCCGCGTTCAAGAAAAGAAAGATAGGCGTCTATGGGATCGTCCACGACGGACACATCGCTTGAGGAACTGCTGGCACCCGTGGTCGCAGCCTCGGGCCTGGAACTGGATTCGGTGACCCGCACGCGCTCCGACGCGATGCCCCTCCTGCGCGTCATCGTCGACGCCCCGATCGGAGGTGACGGCGTCGATTCGGACACCCTCGCGGATGTGTCTCGCGCCGTGTCGAAGGCTCTTGACGCCGCCGACCCCATCGACGGCGAATACCTGCTCGAAGTCTCTACTCCCGGAGCTGAGCGTGTGCTCACCAAGGTTGGTCACTGGCTGCGTCAGGTCGGCCGCCTCGTGCGCATCAAGCTGCGAGCGGGAGGCTACGTCTCCGGCCGCGTCGTCTCCGCGGACGAGACCGGCGCAACGATCGATGTTGACGGTGAAACGACTACCATTGACTATCAGGACATGAGGAAGGCGCGCTCGCGCGTCGACTTTGGAACGGGGAACTAATCCCACGATCTGCGATGTGCCCGGCTGCGTTTACGCAGCCGGGCACATTTGTGTGATCCGTTTGATAGTGAGCCCGGTGGGGTGTAGAGTGTGACGCGATGCACGGGAGCCCTGGAAGCGTGGGGCTGAGAGGGAGGCGATCCTCCGACCGACACACCTGATCCGGGTCATACCGGCGTAGGGACGCAGACACTTCTTCCACGAAGGCTCGTGCGCGCACGCGAAAGAGCCCACGTGAGCGACGATAACAATCATCTCGACGTGACGACCAGAGTCTGGCCCGTCATTTCCGACGACGAAATCTCCCGGGTACTCGCCCGCCTCGGCACACCCCTCGCAGGCACCGCCCTGCAGGTTTCGAATCGCCCAACGACCGCGGGAATCCTCGTAGATGCGGGCGATACGACGGTTTTCATCAAGCGTTATGGGCCTGGCGTCGTACCTCCCGATCACCTGCGAGCTGTCCACGGCCTCGTTGCGCACGTGCGCGCGAAGGGTTTCCCCACCCCAGCCTTCCTGCCCTTTGCGGACGGCGATACAGTCTGGGAAACACCAACGGGCACGTGGGAGGTGTGCGAAGGGGCAATCGGCGAGGACCGGTACCGTGATGATCCCACGTGGACGATTCCGGGCACCCTCGAGGAGGCGCACGCCCTGGGTGCCATGACCGCGCAACTCGCCCTGGCCTCGGCGGACTATCGTGCCCACAACAACCCGCCCTGCGCCTACCAGTCACGCATGCGCCTCTTCGCCGACGATCCGCGCCGAGACCTGGCCCAATGGATCGAGCAGCGACCCGGGGTTGCAGCCTTCCTCCGCGATACCGGCAGACGTATCGAAGATCAGTGGGAACCGCACCTGAAGTTCGCCGCCGCATACGCCCCGATCGCCCGCGATCTGCCGACGTCGTGGACCCACGGAGACCTACACATCTCCAACGTTTTTTGGCAGGGCCTCGCTCCCTCCCAATTCATCGATTTTGGACTGGCCGACCACAACCCCGCGATCTACGACTTGGCGCTCATTATCGAGCGCAATGCCTTCGAGTGGACGCGGATCATCGACGGTGAGGAAGAGACAGTCCACAGAGATATCACCCTCGCCCTCATCGAAGGCTACGAGGAGGTCAGACCCCTGAGCCCTCTCGAACGACGCGGCCTCATTGCCTTGATGCCGCTGATCCAAGCGGAGTCTGGCCTCAACTGGATCGACTACCAGTACGGGGCGACCCGATCCATCCCGGGCGCAACCTGGTGCCTTGACATTTTCTTCGGCGAGCATACTCGGTGGTTCACGCGCCCGGCTGGGCAGGACTACCTGGCGTGGCTTGACGATGCAGTGACGCACGAATGAAAGGAAGAACAATGAAACGAACCATCACGGGGCTTGCAATGCTGCTGCCCGCCTGCGCGCTCGCCGTGGCGGCCTGCTCAGACAGCGCAACGAGTTCCCAGAGCGAACAAGCGCGGGAAACAGTGAGTGTCGTCCTGGACTGGACACCGAACACAAACCATTCCGGTGTCTACCTGGCCATGGCCCGCGGATACTACGAGCAGGCGGGCATCGACGTCGAGATCCTGCCCTACTCCGAAGCGGGGTCCGCGTCAGTTCTCCTGGGCGGAGGAGCCGATTTTGCCTTTGAAGGCGCCTACTCCGTCATCGCCGGCAAAGCGCGCGGTGATGACATGACCATGGTCTTCAACCTCCAGCAAGAGTCCTCGCAGGGTATCGCAGTGCGCGCTGATAACACGGACATCACGAGGCCCGCCGACCTTGACGGAAAACTCTTCGCAACCTGGGGTGCAGCCGAAGGTGTCGCGAAGGTACAAACCATGATCCGCAACGACGGCGGACAGGGAAACGTGGAGACCGCGCTGCTCGGAACCAGCGCCTACGCAGCCGTCTACAACGGCACGGCAGATTATGCCGAAGGCCTCACAACGTGGGAAGGGATCGAGGCGGACCTCGCCGGAACCCCCGTCAAGTGGTTCATGCCCGCTGACTACGGTGTTGAGACGACGCCCGCCGAGCTTGGTCTGGTAACAACTCCCGCATATCTGCGAGACCACTCCGACCTGGCAAAGCGATTTATCCAGGCGACTCAACGCGGATACAAGGATGCCATCTCCGATCCGTCCGGTGCCGTAGACGCACTGTTGAATGCCAATCCCGACGCCGCCATCGATCGTGAATTGGCCACCAGGAGCCAGGAGCTGCTCTCATCGCAGTACTGGAAGGACTCAGCTGGCAGCGTCGGTCACGGCGACGTTGATCGTTGGCAGCGTTACATCGACTACCTGGAGGGAGCAGGCCTCCTCGAAGACGCCAACGGGAAGCCCGCATCCGCCGGCCTGCGTGGCGCAGACATGGTGACCAATGATCTCCTCGAGTAGGCCAAGGTTGGAGGCTGGGCGCACACGCGACAACGTTGTGCGCTCAGCCTGGGCACTCGCCTCCCTGGGTGTGGTCGTGACAGCGTGGCAGATTCTCCATGCCTGGTCTGGCCTGCCAGAGCGGATCCTGCCGGCTCCCACCACCATCGTTACCTCGGCAATGGCAAGCTGGGCGTCACTCAGAGCGGCTGCGTGGGCGACGGGCATCGAAGGGATCGTGGGCATGCTCGTCGGAATCGCTGCGGGAGTCATCATCGCTTTCACCACGTCGCTCTGGCCTAGCGTCTCCCATGTTGCCATGCCAATCCTGGTTGTCTCCCAGACAATCCCCCTGGTGGCGATCGCACCCCTCATGGTGATCTGGATGGGCTTCACCATGGCCTCGAAAATTGTGGTCGTCGCGGTGTTCACCGCCTTCCCCGTGGCCATTGCCTTGCTGCGCGGTCTCGGGCGCGTGCCCAGCTCCCTCACCGACCCGCTCGCTGTCGCCGGTGCCTCGCGTCTGTGGATCCTCATCCATGCGCGACTGCCCTGGGCGCACACGCACCTGTTCTCGGGTATCCGCATCGCGGCTACCTACGCTTTCGCATCGGCTGCGACGGCCGAGTTCATGGGCGCCAAACGCGGACTTGGGGTATTCCTACTGAGCGCGCAATCGTCATTTCGCACCGACCTTGTATTTGCCGGAGCTGGAACCCTCGTGCTGATGACACTCCTGCTCTACGCTCTCGTCGCCGCTGCAGAGATGGTGACATCCCGGCGATCCCTGCCCTCCCCTCGGAAGCGAACGAAGGGGAGTCGGAGCGTCGTTCCCGGACGCATCGACATCGCTGACGTGTCGAAAACCTACCGCTCCTCGCGGGGGAACGTGCGAGCGCTTGAGCGTGCGAGCCTGGAGGTAACGGAGGGGAAGATAGCGGCTGTCGTTGGTCCCTCCGGATGTGGCAAGAGCACACTCCTGCGTATTGCCGCGGGACTCGAACAAGCAGACCACGCGCTCGGCCACGCGCAGGCGGACAGTTCTGTCTCCTGCGCCCTCATGCCGCAATCGGACTCGCTTGTGCCCTGGCTCAGTGTCCGAGACAACGTGGCTCTGCCTCTCGTCCTGGTGGGCGTCCTCAAACGGGACGCTCGCGCACAGGCGCAAGCCGCCCTTGAAGGGCTGGCACTCGGCTCATTTTCCTCCCACCGGCCTGATGAGCTGTCCGGAGGAATGCGTGCCCGTGTTGCTTTCGCTCGTACGATGCTCACACCGGCCAGCGCGATTCTGCTTGATGAACCCTTCGGGGCTCTCGACGCCCTCACCCGGGCAGACGTATGCGACTGGCTCGCTGGCATTCTCGACGAGGAATCGCGCACGACCGTCATTGTCACCCACGACATCCGGGAAGCGGTTCAACTTGCCGACACCGTCCATGTCATGAGTGAGCGACCCGGGCACATCACAGACATTATCCCGATTGATCTACCGCACCCTCGCGGGCGTGGTACCCGACGACTGGAGCGATTCCACGCCCTGTGCGCCCGTGTGGAAGACGCTCTTACTGATACTGACGCGCGCACCGAACACGAAGGAACACCATGCCAGTCACACGAGTAATGCTCGAATACGTACACCCGTGGCCCAACCATGCCGGCCTCTTCCTGGCCAGGCGCAACGGTGGCTTTGCACGGGCCGGACTCGACGTCGAACTCATCTCGGACGGTTACGACAGGGGAGGGGCGCCCGCGATGCTCGCGCGCGGCGAATACGATGTCGCCTCCCTGCGCCTGGGACACGTTCTGCAGTCACGGTCCACGGGCGTGCCTTTCGTCGCCGTTGCAACGCTCAATCAGCGTCAGCTTGGAGCGGTGATCACAACTCCCGCGACTGGGATCTCGCGCTTCGCGGACCTTGAGGGAAAGACCGTTGCCGTCCCGCCCGTTGCTCGCCTCATTCACGAAGTACGCGAGGCTGTGGCCGCGGATGGGGGAGACCCCACCCTGATTCGCTTCGCGGACCCCGGCAACTGGGAGCCCGATGTTCGCTCCGTCGAGCAGGGTCTCTACGACGCCGTGATGAACGTTCGTGCGTGGGAACCCTTTCAAGGAAACACTCCTCTCGATGAGGTGGTCGTCCTCGAATTCGACTCGGTGGGGGTCGCACCTCATCACTCCTACTTCCTGTCAGTGCGCGAGGACACCCTGGAACGCAATCCTGAATTCGTCCGTACGTTCCTCGCAGCTGCGAGTGGCGGCTACCGAGAGGCAATGGACGACGAGGACAGCGCCGTCGAAGCGATGACGTGGCCCATGTGCCACGTGCGCCCCGAGGTACTACGTGCCTCGCTGCGGGCAATTCGCGACTCCTGGTTCACTCCCTCCGGACGCTGGGGCGAGATTCAAGAAGATCTCGTGACTTCCTACACGGAATGGATGGAAAAGGGTGGGTGGCTCGAAGAGGGCAGCTCTGTCGATGATCTGGCGGGAGCTTGGACGAACTCTTTCCTGCCGTAGAAAAGTACCCGGTGGGCGCTCGCACGCCCGTTCGCAGACGCCTCGCCCGTTCCTCAGCGTGGCCGAGGCGTCTGCTGTTCGGTGCGCGTCGCAGATGAACGTGACGTGGGCGAGACAATCGCAACGACCACCAACCGCGCCAGATCGATTACCATGGGTAACCAGGACATGAGGAAGGCGCGCACCCGCGTCGACTGTGAAACGGGGAAGTAGGAGACCATGGAAATCGATATGACCGCTCTGCGGATGGTGGAAAACGAGAAGGGCGTCAGCCTCGAAACCCTCGTCGACGCCATCGAAGAGGCCCTGCTCAAGGCATACCACAACCTGCCCGGAGCGATCTCCCAGGCCCGCATCGAAATCGACAAGAAGACCGGTCGCGTCACCGTCATGGCGATGGATGAGGACGAAGACGGCAACCCCATCGGTGAATTCGATGACACGCCCAAGAACTTCGGCCGCATCGCCCAGTCCACGGCGCGCTCCGTCATCATGCAGCGCCTGCGCGACGCCGACGACCAGCGCGTCTTCGGCGACTTCGCCGGCCGCGAAGGCCAGATCATCACCGGCACCGTCCAGGCACCGCGCCCCGGCCGCCCCACAATGGTCCAGGTGTCCGACGACTTCGAGGCCGTCCTGCCCGACGGCGAAAAGGTCCCCGGCGAGTCCTACCGCCACGGCGACCGCATCCGCGCCTACATCGTGGGCGTCGAGCGCACCGAGCGCGGTCCTCGCATCACCTTGTCGCGCACCCACCCCAACCTGGTCGCCGGACTCTTCCAGCGCGAGGTCCCCGAAATCCAGCAGGGCCTCGTCAAGATCAAGGCCATCGCCCGCGAAGCCGGCCACCGCACGAAGATCGCCGTGGCCGCCACCCGCGACGGCATCAACGCCAAGGGCGCCTGCATCGGCCCCATGGGCGCGCGTGTGCGTTCCGTCATGGCCGAACTGGGCGGAGAGAAGATCGACATCGTCGACTACTCCGACGATCCGGCGCGCTTCGTCGCCAACTCGCTGTCCCCGGCGCGCGTCACCCGCGTGGTCGTCCACTCCGTCGACAACCGCACGGCCACCGCGATCGTGCCCGACTTCCAGCTCTCCCTCGCCATCGGCAAGGAAGGACAAAACGCCCGCCTCGCCGCGCGCCTGACGAACTACCACATCGACATCCACGCCGACACGGAAACCGGCGACGACGCGACTGCCTCGCGCGTCTCCACCCCCGACGACGTGACAAGTCGCTCATAGAAACTGAGACGAACAATCCCCTAGCTCGACTAAGCTAGGGGATTGTGTCGTATCCCGTGCCGCCCGAGCCCACCACAGGGCCCCGGCGCACCTGCATCGGATGCGGGACTCGCGCGCACCGAGACGCCCTCGTGCGAATCGTGCGTTCGCCGGACGGACAGATTCACCTCGACCGGACGGCGACTCTTCCAGGCCGAGGCGCGTGGATCCACCCCGACCAGGGGTGCGTGCAACGCGCCCGAACCCGACGAGCCCTCGCGCGTGCCTTCCGAACAGGCGCCGTGACGGACGCCGTCTGGGAAGACGTGGAGGAGATGATCACCACCCAATGATGGCCGCGCGCCATCAACGCCGAGATAATGGAAGCGGGTTGGAAGCTGATGGGCACCCGATGAGTACCCAGCGATGAGCTGCCAGCAATATCAGTAAGGCGTCTCCACACCGGAGACGCTTCCGGAATGGAGAAATGTGGCAAAGTTGCGTGTCCACGAGCTCGCCAAAGAGCTCGGAATCACCAGCAAAGAACTGATGGGTCACCTGAAGGAAGCAGGTGAATTCGTCAAGTCGTCCTCGTCCTCGCTCGAGCCGCCCGTCGTGCGGCAGATGCGCGAGAAGTTCGCGGCGGCACCCAAGACCAAAAAGGCGGACGCCAAGCCCGCCCCCAAGGCGCCTAAGCCCGGCGCGGCCAAGCCCGCCCCTGAAGAAGCCCGCTGCCCCCCAAGGCACCGGCTGAGCAGGCCCCGGCCCCCGCCCCCCAGGCGCCCACCCCGAAGGCTCCGGCCCCCAAGGCCGCAGCCCCCAAGGCCGCAGCCCCCAAGCCCGGCGCGCCCAAGCCCGCCGCGCGTAAGAGCGAGACCGCGCCCAAGCCTCGTGGCAGGAAGCCCGCAGAAGGCGCAGCGCCCAAGCCCGGCGGTCGCAAGCCCGCGGAAGGCGCCGCCCCCAAGCCCGCGCCTCGTCGCGGCGACGCCCCCCGCCCGGCCCGTCCCGGCGCGCCGCGTCCCGGCGGCCCGCGCCCCGGCAACAACCCCTACGCCTCCTCCCAGGGCATGCCCCGTCCGGGCGGCTCCGGCGGCCCGCGCCCCGGCGCGCCCCGTCCGGGTGGCTCCGGCGGCCCGCGCCCTGGCGCGCCCCCGTCCGGGTGGCTCCGGCGGCCCGCGCCCTGGCGCGCCTCGCCCCGGTGGTTCCGGTGGCGCAGGTCCGCGCCCCGGTGCACCCCGCCCCGGCGGCAACCGCCCCAACCCGGGCATGATGCCCGGCCAGGCGAACTTCGCGCGCAACGCCGCTGCCGGTAACAACACCTCCGAGCGCAGCGGTGGCCGCGGCGGCGGTCGCGGTCGCGGCGGCGCACGTCCCGGTGCCGGCGCTGGTGCAGGCGCAGGAGCAGCTCAGAATAACGGCGGCGGCTTCGGTCCTCGCGGCGGTGGCCGCGGCGGACGCGGCTCCACGCCGGGCGCATTCGGTCGCGGCGGCGGCCGCTCGCAGCGCGGACGCAAGTCCAAGCGCGCGAAGCGTCAAGAGTACGAGCAGCAGAACGCGCCCGTCATCGGCGGCGTCGCGATCCCGCGCGGCAACGGCGCGCAGATCCGCATCCGCCAGGGCGCATCGCTGGCTGACCTCGCCGAGAAGATCGACGTCAATCCCGCAGCGCTGGTGACCGTTCTCTTCGCCCTGGGCGAGATGGCGACTGCCACACAGTCCCTCGACCAGGACACCTTCGAGGCCCTGGGCGCCGAACTCGGCTACGACGTCAAGGTCGTGTCCCCCGAGGACGAGGACCGCGAGCTGCTCGAATCCTTCGATATCGACCTCGAGGCCGAAGAACTCGACGACGCCGAGAATATGGTGCCCCGACCCCCGGTCGTCACCGTCATGGGTCACGTCGACCACGGTAAGACGAAGCTGCTCGACGCCATCCGTCACACGGACGTTGTCGACACCGAGCACGGTGGCATCACCCAGCACATCGGCGCCTACCAGGTCAAGGTCACGGCCGAGGACGGCACCCGCCGACCCATCACCTTCATCGACACCCCCGGTCACGAGGCCTTCACGGCCATGCGTGCCCGTGGCGCCCAGGTCACCGACATCGCGATCCTCGTGGTCGCGGCCGATGACGGCGTCATGCCCCAGACGGTTGAGGCCATCAACCACGCGCAGGCGGCCGACGTGCCGATCGTCGTCGCGGTCAACAAGGTCGATAAGGACACGGCGAACCCGGACAAGATCCGCGCCCAGCTCACCGAATACGGCCTGGTTGCCGAAGAGTACGGCGGCGACGTCATGTTCGTGAACATCTCCGCCAAGCAGCGCACGGGCATCCGCGAGCTGCTCGAGGCCGTCCTGCTGACCGCCGACGCGGCGCTGACCCTCGAGGCGAACCCGAACACGGACGCCCGTGGCGTGGCCATCGAAGCCAACCTGGACAAGGGGCGCGGCGCCGTCGCGACCATGCTGGTTCAGCGTGGCACGCTGCGCGTGGGCGACTCCCTCGTGGTCGGCTCGTCTACGGTCGCGTGCGCGCCATGTTCGACGACGCCGGCAACGACGTCTCCGAGGCTGGCCCGTCGACCCCGGTCGCGGTCCTCGGACTCACGTCGGTTCCGCGCGCCGGCGACTCGTTCCTGGTCGCCAACGATGACCGCACGGCCCGCCAGATCGCCGACAAGCGTGAGGCAGCCGAGCGCCAGGCCCTGTTGGCCAAGCGCCGCAAGCGCGTCTCCCTGGAGGACTTCGACAAGGTCCTGGCCGAGGGCGAGGTCGACACCCTCAACCTGGTCATCAAGGGCGACGTGTCCGGTGCCGTCGAAGCCCTGGAAGACTCGCTGCTGCGCATCGACGTGGGCGACGAGGTCGCGCTGCGTATCATCCACCGCGGTGTCGGTGCGATCACGCAGAACGACGTCAACCTGGCGACCGTCGACAACGCGGTCATCATCGGCTTCAACGTCCGTCCCGCCGAGCGCGTGGCCGAGATGGCGGATGCCGAGGGCGTCGAGATCAAGTACTACAACGTCATCTACTCCGCGATCGACGACATTGAGGCCGCCCTCAAGGGCATGCTCAAGCCGATCTACGAGGAGGTCCAGCTGGGTACCGCGGAGATCCGCCAGGTCTTCCGCTCCGGCAGGTTCGGCAACATCGCCGGTTCCATCGTGCGCTCCGGCACGATCAAGCGCGGCACCAAGGCACGCCTGGTGCGCGACGGTGTCGTGGTGGCCGAGAACCTCGAGATCGCGTCCCTGCGTCGCGAGAAGGACGACGTCACCGAGGTCCGCGAGGGCTACGAGTGCGGTATCACCCTGGGCTACAAGGACATCACCGAGGGTGATGTCATCGAGACCTGGGAGATGCGCGAGAAGCCTCGTGACTGATTCCGTGGCATGAAGTATCGGGGTCCGAGTGCGCTCGGACCCCGATCTTCTACGATTGAACTGTTTCTACGTGGGCGGCTTCGCCCGAGAGGAGGAGCGTGATGGCTGACGAGGCTCGCGTTCGAAAGGTGCAGGAACGCATCCTGCAGACGGTCGCGTCCATGATCGGACGCCACGTGAAAGATCCCCGCCTGGAGCTGGTGACCATCACCGACGTGCGCGTGACGGGCGATTTGCAGCACGCGTCCATCTTCTACACGGTGCTCGGCGACGACGAGCAGCGCGAGAAGGCTGCACGCGCGTTTGCCTCCGCGCAGGGCCTGTTCCGCTCGCGCGTCGGCAAGGCCTTGGGCCTGCGCCTGACCCCGACCCTGGAGTTCATCCCCGACGCGCTGCCCGAGAGCGCCGCCGCCCTGGAGGACGCCCTGGCCAAGGCCAAGGCGAAGGACGAGGCGATCGCCGCCGCCTCCGTGGGCGCCACCTACGCGGGCGAGGAGGACCCCTACCGTCACGACGACGAAGAGGATGAGACCGACGAGAAGGAATGGGTCTGAGAGCCCATGGCTCGTCGCCCCGATAATCCGCGCCCCGGCCTCCTCGTCATCGACAAGCCGCAGGGGCTCACCAGCCACGACGTGGTTTCGCGCGTGCGACGCCTGGGCCACACCCGCAAGGTGGGCCACGGCGGCACGCTCGACCCCATGGCGACCGGCGTGCTCGTGATCGGCATCGGCAAGGCGACGAAGCTGCTCACATGGGTGAGCGGTCATTCCAAGGAATATCTGGCGACGATCCGCTTCGGCATCGCCACCAACACCGATGACGCCGAGGGCATCGCTACGGCGGCGCCCGGCTGCGTGTCGCTGAGCGAGGCCGACCTCGAGTCGGTCCTCGCTCCCCTGCGCGGGGACATCATGCAGGTCCCCACGACGGTGTCAGCGATCAAGGTGAACGGCAAGCGCGCCTACGCCCTGGCCAGGGCAGGCGAAGACGTCGAGCTGACGGCCAGGCCCGTGCGCATCTCGCGCCTGGAGGTCCTGGCGCCCCCGCGCCTCGCTGAGGTTCACCTCGACGAGGCCATGGCGGGGGAGAGGGAAGCGTGCACTCCCGGGCCGGTGCGCGTCGTCGACGTGGACGTGGCTGTTGAGTGCTCCTCGGGGACCTACGTGCGCGCGCTGGCGCGCGACGCTGGAGCGGCCCTCGGGGTCGGCGCCCACCTGACCGCGCTGCGCCGCACGCGCGTGGGCGACTTCCCCCTGGAGGGTGCCCTCACCCTGGAGGAGCTGGCCGAGGCGGTCGAGGCGCACTCGGATCCCGAGGCGGAGCCGACCCTGCCGCTGCTTCCCCTGGGCGTGGCTGCCCTCAGCATGTTCCCGGCCCTGCCCCTGACCCAGGCCGAGGCTGGCGCCTTCGCCCATGGACAGGCACCGCGCCGCTCGCGCGCCCAGCTCGCCCAGTGGGCGGCGGAGGTCGGCCACGGCACCGCCGGCGACGATGACGCCTCGCCGATCGCGGCCACCGCGCCCTCAGGAGACGTGCTCGGCCTGCTGCGCATCGACGGTACGCGCCTGCGAACCGTCCTGGTATTTTAAGAAAGAGAGACAATGAACGTCTGGCAATCCCTGACCGACATCCCCGGCAACGAGGCCAGTGTCGTCACCATCGGTAACTTCGACGGCATGCATAACGGGCACAAGAAGGTCATTGCCACCTGCGTGGACCGCGCCCACAAGCTCGGCGTCGACGCCATCGCCATCACGTTTGACCCGCACCCCATCCAGGTGCACCGACCCGAGGCCGGGCTCCAGCTCATCTCCCCGCTGCGCGACCGCCTCGACGCCATGGCCGCCGCCGGCCTGGACGCCACCCTGGTCGCCCACTACGACAAGAGCGTCTACAGCCTCGAGCCCGACGAGTTCGTCTACGAATTCCTGGTCGAGCGCTGCGGCGCGCGTGAAGTCGTCGTCGGCGAGGACTTCCGCTTCGGGCGCGGCAACTCCGGCACGATCGACACCCTGCGCGCCCTCGGACGCCAATACGGCTTCGACGTCCTGACCGTCACCGACATTGAGGCCCCCGAAGGGAGGCGTTGGTCCTCTTCCTGGGTGCGCGAACTCCTGGCCGTCGGGGACGTCTCCGGCGCAGCCCGCGTCCTCGGCCACCTCCACCGCATCCGCGGCAGCGTCTGCCACGGCTTCAAACGCGGCCGCACCCTCGGATTCCCCACGGCTAACCTGTCCGAAGAGGTTGAAGGCGTCATCCCCGCCGACGGCGTCTACGCCGGCTGGGTCGTGCGCGCCGTCCCCGGCACCCAGTCAGCCGAGTTCCTGCCCGCCGCCATCTCCGTGGGCACAAACCCCCAGTTCAACGGCGAGGAACGCACCGTCGAGGCTCACGTCCTGGGCCGCTCCGACCTGAACCTATACGGGGAACGTATCGCCGTGACCTTCGTGGCGCGCATCCGCCCCATGCTCTCCTTCGACGACCTTGACGGGCTGCTGCGCCAGATGGACGACGACCTGCGACAGACGGCCTCCGTCCTCGGTATCGGCGTCACTGGGCGCGTCGACCCCGACTCCGTCACCGCCCGATAGCGCGCCCCCAGGGTTACCAGTGCCCAACTCCCACGGGGGTGCCCTGCCCTGCCACCCGTTATGCGCGCGGCGGCGAGGCAGAAGGGTCGGCCTCGTCCCTGAGCGGCCAAATCGTTAGCTTCGTCGCTCACGACGGGTCTGAGAACCCGGACGTGCTACTGTAGAAAGGCCGTACACCGGCCGCGGACTGTCAGCACTCGGGAGACGCCCGGATGCCCCGCGCAACGAATACAAAGGAGAAGCCTGTGCCGCTGAGCAAGGACGTCAAGGACCAGATCATCGCCGAGTACGCGACCCACGAGGGCGACACCGGTTCCCCCGAGGTGCAGATCGCGCTGCTGACCCGCCGCATCAAGGATCTGACCGAGCACTTCAAGACCCACACGCACGACCACCACTCCCGTCGTGGCCTGCTGCTGCTGGTTGGCCGTCGTCGCCGCCTGCTGGGTTACCTCGCCGACATCGACATCGAGCGCTACCGCTCGCTCATCGAGCGTCTCGGCCTGCGCCGCTGATTTTGGGTCGGCCCGCCTCCCGTAGCGGAGACGGGCCGGTTTTCACACGCCCACCTCGGGCACACCGTTATTTTTCGCGCGAAAACAGCCGGTTTTCGACAGTGGCCTCCGGAGCGTTTATCCGTGGGCTTCGATCGAAGGCCGAAGTGGAGCGCGACACCAACAACCCAAGGAGAAACGCCCCATGATGGAAGGCTCCGACATCGTCGCCGCAGAGGCGATTATCGACAACGGCCGTTTCGGCAAGCGCACCGTGCGCTTCGAAACCGGCCGTCTCGCCAAGCAGGCCGCCGGCTCCGCCCTGGCCTACCTGGATGATTCCACCACCGTTCTGTCCGCCACCACGGTGGGCAAGAACCCCAAGGACCAGTTCGACTTCTTCCCGCTGACCGTTGACGTCGAAGAGCGTCAGTACGCCGCGGGTCGCATCCCCGGTTCCTTCTTCCGCCGCGAAGGCCGCGCCGGCACCGAGGCCATCCTGGCCGCCCGCCTCATCGACCGCCCGCTGCGCCCCGGCTTCGTCAAGGGCCTGCGCAACGAGGTCCAGGTCGTCGAGACCGTCCTGACGATCGATCCGGACGACGCCTACGACGTTCTGGCGATCAACGCCGCCTCCATGTCCACCCAGATCGCGGGCCTGCCCTTCACCGGCCCGATCGGCGGCACCCGCCTGGCGCTCATCGACGACCAGTGGGTCGCGTTCCCGCGCTGGAGCGAGCTCGAGCGTTCCGTGTTCAACATCGTTGTCGCGGGCCGCATCGTCACCAAGGAAGACGGCTCCGAAGACGTCGCGATCATGATGGTCGAGGCCGGCGGCGGCAAGAACCAGTGGGACCTCATTCACTCTGGCGCCACCGCCCCCACCGAAGACGTCGTGGCCGACGGCCTCGAGGCCGCCAAGCCCTTCATCAAGGTCCTGTGCGAGGCTCAGATGAAGGTTGCCGAGAAGGCTTCCAAGGAGACCGTCGAGTTCCCGCTGTTCCTGGACTACACCGACGAAGAGTACGCCGCGGTCGAGGAATACGCGGCCGAGAAGGTCGCCCAGGCCCTGCTGACCGAGGGCAAGCTCGCCCGCGACGAGGCCGTTGACGCCGTCAAGGAAGAGATGCTCGGCGCCCTGGCCGAGCGCTTCCCCGAGTCGGAGAAGGCCCTCAAGGCTGCCTTCCGCTCGCTCGAGAAGACCACCATCCGCAACCGTACCCTGCGCGAAGAGATCCGCATGGACGGGCGCACCCCGCGCCAGATCCGTTCCCTGTCCGCCGAGGTTGAGGTCCTGCCCCGCGTGCACGGCTCCGCCCTCTTCCAGCGCGGCGAGACCCAGATCCTGGGCGTGACCACCCTGGCCATGCTGCGCATGGAGCAGCAGATCGACAACCTGTCGCCCGTTAACTCCAAGCGATACATGCACCAGTACAACTTCGCTCCCTTCTCCACGGGCGAGGTCGGCCGCGTCGGATCCCCCAAGCGCCGCGAGATCGGCCACGGCGACCTGGCCGAGCGCGCCCTGGTTCCCGTCCTGCCCTCGCGCGAGGACTTCCCCTACGCGATCCGTCAGGTCTCCGAGACCATGGGCTCCAACGGCTCGTCCTCCATGGGCTCCGTCTGCGCCTCGACCCTGTCCCTCCTCCAGGCCGGCGTGCCGCTGCGCGTCCCCGTCGCGGGCATCGCGATGGGCCTCATGACCGGTGAGGTCGATGGCCAGTTCAAGGCCGTCACCCTGACCGACATCCTGGGCGCCGAGGACGGCTTCGGCGACATGGACTTCAAGGTTGCCGGTACCCGTGACTTCATCACGGCCCTGCAGCTGGACACCAAGCTCGACGGCATCGACTCCCAGGTGCTGCGCGCCGCGCTGGCCCAGGCCCGCGACGCCCGCCTGGCGATCCTCGACCTGATCAACCAGGCGATCGACGGCCCGGATGAGATGAGCGCCAACGCTCCTCGCATCATCACCGTCAAGGTCCCCGTCGACAAGATCGGCGAGGTCATCGGCCCCAAGGGCAAGATGATCAACCAGATCCAGGACGAGACCGGCGCTGACGTCACCATCGAGGACGACGGCACCGTCTACATCGCCTCCTCCGACGGCGCCTCCGCCGAGGCCGCCCGCACGATGGTCAACCAGATCGCGAACCCGCAGATGCCCGAGGTCGGCGAGCGCTTCGTCGGCACGGTCGTCAAGACCACCTCGTTCGGCGCCTTCGTGTCGCTGACCCCCGGCAAGGACGGCCTCCTGCACATCTCGCAGGTCCGTCGCCTCGTGGGCGGCAAGCGCATCGACTCCGTGGACGACGTCCTGCAGGTCGGCCAGCAGGTCGAGGTCGAGATCAACGAGATCGGCGACCGCGGCAAGCTGAGCCTGCACGCCGTCATCGACGGCGAGGCCGGCGAGCTCGAGGCCCCCGAGGGTGAGGGTCAGACCGAGGCGCGCCGCGAGCGTCGCGAGCGCTCCGAGCGCCGCGAGCGTCGTCCCCGCACCCGCACCCGTCGTCGTCGCGACGACGACCGTGAGGAAGGCGTTTCCGAGGACTGAGTAGCTCCCGTTAGCTAACGTCAACCGGTGGCCGGGGTGGAATGATGTGTCCGCCCCGGCCACCGGCCTTTTTACGGCTACACTGTGAACGTTTCGTGCCAATCCCCGCCAGTGGGGACCAAGAGGAGAACTATGACGCCCAAGCCGCTGCCGCTCGACGAGTCCCGCCTGTCTATCGAGGACGGTGACACCCGGATCGATCGCACGATCCTGGGCTCCGGCGTACGCGTGCTGACACAGACGATCCCCGCCACCAAGAGCGCGGGCGTATCCCTGTGGGTTCCCGTCGGCTCGCGCGACGAGGGCGAGCGCACAGCCGGGTCGACGCACTTCCTCGAGCACCTCCTGTTCAAGGGGACGACCAAACGCTCCGCCCTGGACATCGCCGTCGCCTTCGACTCTGTTGGCGGTGAATCCAACGCGGAGACCGCGCGCGAGCACACCGCCTACTGGGCGCGCGTGCGCGATGCGGACCTGGACATGGCGATCGAGACGCTGGCCGACATGGTCACCGACTCGCGCCTGGACGAGGAGGACTTCGCGATGGAACGCGGCGTCATCCTCGACGAGCTCGCGATGGGGGAGGACTCGCCCACGGAGACCGTCCACGAGGCCTTCCAGCTCGCCGTCCACGGGGACCGTCCCATCGGGCGCCCCGTCGGTGGAACCTCCCAGGCGATCCGCGAGGTGGGCCGATCCGACGTGTGGGAGCACTACCAGGCCCACTACGGCCCCTCCTCCCTCATCGTCGCTGCCGCAGGCCACGTCGACCACGACCACGTCTGCGAGCGCGTCCAGGCCGCCCTGGAAGCATCCCCCTGGGATCACGCGAGTGCGAACTCGCCCCGGCCTCGTCGATCAACGCAGAGCCTGCCCATCGAGGACCACGAGCAGCACATCACCCGCCGCCGTGACGTCACCCAGGCGCACGTCCTCATCGGCTGCGAGGGCCTGTCGGCCACGGATCCGCTGGGTCCCACGATGAGCGTGCTGCTGTCGATCCTGGGCGGGTCCATGTCCTCGCGCCTCTTCCAGGAGGTGCGCGAAAAGCGCGGCCTGGCCTACACGACCTACGCCTACGACGTCGCCTACTCCGACACGGGAACCTTCGGCATGTACGCGGGCTGTAGCCCCGACAAGGTTGGCGAGGTCGAGACCATCATGCGCGCCCAGCTGGAGGACCTGGCCGGGAACGGGCCCACCGAGGAGGAAATGACGCGCGTGCGCGGACAGGTGCGCGGCGGCGTCGTCCTGGGCCTGGAGGATAACTGGTCGCGCATGATGCGACTGGGACGCTCCGAGATCATCGGTCGCTACCGCCCCATCGACGAGTCCCTGGCCGAGTTCGACGCGGTCGGCGCCTCCGACGTGTCGGCCCTGGCCGCCTTCCTGCTCGCCAAGCTGGACTGCCGCGCGCTGGTCTGCCCCAGGAATAAGACGTGAGATGCCCGCCCGCCCGCGCGGGCCAGGGCATAGCCTGACACTACGCAACCCCCCCCGCTAAAGGAGACACCAATGATTCGCGTGGCAGTGACCGGAGCCAAGGGCCGCATGGGCTCGACCGTCGTGACGGCCGTGACCGGAGCCCCCGACATGGAGGTCGTCGCCCAGCTGGACGCGGGCGACCCGATCACCAAGAAGACCGTGAACGGCGCGCAGGTCGCCGTCGACTTCTCGTTGCCCTCGGTCACCGAAGCCAACGTGCACGCGCTGCTGGACGCGGGCGTGGACGTCGTCGTGGGCACGACCGGGTGGACGGACGAGTCCTACGCTCGGGTGCGCGAGCACGCCGAGGCCGCGGGTCGCGCCGTCCTGATCGCCCCAAACTTCGCAATGGGCGCCGTCCTGGCCATGACGTTCGCGGCCATGGCCGCCCCCTACTTCGAGTCCGCCGAGGTCATCGAGATGCACCACCCCGGCAAGGTCGACGCCCCCCTCGGGCACGGCGGTGGCCACAGCGCGCGGCATTGCTCAGGCACGCGCGCAGGCTGGGCTGGGTCAGATGCCCGACGCGACGCAGACGGACGAGCTGGGCAGCCGCGGTGGTCGCGTCGACGGCGTGCCCGTTCACGCCGTGCGCCTGCGCGGCCTGACCGCCTCGGAGGAGATCTTGCTGGGCAACGAGGGGGAGCAGCTGGTCATCCGCACCGACTCCTTCGACCGCGTGTCCTTCATGCCCGGTGTCCTCCTGGGCGTGCGCCGCGTGAGTGGCCGCACCGGCCTGACGATCGGCCTCGACAAGGTCATGGGCCTGTGAGTAGTGCCTCGGACCGTTCCGTTCGGCCCGCCCAGCCCGGCGACGAGGGCGCGATCGCGCGCCTGCAGGTGCTCGCCTGGAGCGCCCTCATGGGGGACCAGGCCCTGGCAGCGCAGGGCGTCACCGAGGAGCTGCTGGCCCGCCAGTGGGAGGCCACCCTGGCCGCTCCCAGACCCGTGGGCTCCGCCGCGCTGGTCGCGCTCCACGCCAACACGATCGCGGGTTTTGCCCTCGCGGGCCCCGACGAGGCCGGGGCGCAGCCGGTCGATTCGGCACCCGATGAGCAGGGGAGCGTGATCGCCACCCAGGTGTACGAGCTGGTCGTGGACCCGCACTTCCGGCGCGCCGGACACGCCTCGCGCCTGCTGGCAGCCATCGCGGACCTGACGAGTGGGGCGCTGCACGTGTGGATCGGCGTGGACGACGAGGAACGGCAGCGCTTCTACACCTCGGCCGGATTCGCTCCCTCGGGGGCCGTGCGCTCCATGGGGGAGCAGACCCAGCACATGTGGTGGGCTGGGCGCGACTAAGGGCCCACGCGAGGTGGGAGGCGTGGCGAGCCCCCCGCCTCGCGAACACCACCGTTCAGACGGCGGGGGCACCGACCATGTCGGGATGCGTAAGATGGGAGCCATGACGAATATTCCTCCCCGCCGATTCGGGTCCCTCGCAGCTGCCATGGTCACGCCCATGACCCCTACCGGTGAGATTGATCTGCCTTCCGCCCAGCGCCTCGCGATCAAGCTTGTCGACGAAGGCTGCGACACGATCCTCCTGTCCGGCACGACGGGTGAGTCGCCGACGACCCACCAGCCCGAAAAGAACGACCTGACGGACGCCGTGCGCGAGGCCGTGGGGGATCGCGCGTTCATCCTGTGCGGCGCCTGCTCGAACGACACTGCGCACGCGGTGCGCATCGGCGAGGGCGCTCAGGAGCACGGCGCGGACGGTCTGCTGATCGTCTCCCCGTACTACAACCGCCCCTCCCAGGAGGGCCTGCGCGCCCACGTGCGAGCCGTCACGGATGCGACCGACCTGCCCGTCATGCTCTACGACATCCCGGGCCGCACGGGCATCGCCTTCTCCGACTCGACCCTCGACATCCTCGCCCAACACCCGCGCATCCTCGGCGTCAAGGACGCCACCGGCGACGTCGAGACCGGCGTGGAGCGCATGCACCGCACCGGCCTGGAGTACTACTCCGGCGACGACGGCCTGAACTTCGCGTGGATGACGGGTGGCGCCTCCGGCTTCATCTCCGTCGTCACGCACGTGGCCTCCGCCCACTACCGCCGCATGATCGAGCTGCTCGACACCGACCAAGTGTGGGAGGCCCGCGAGCTGTCCTACTCCCTGCGCCCCCTCGTCCACGCCATCATGGGCGGCGGGCAGGGAGCCGTCATGGCCAAGTACGCCCTGTGGCTCCAGGGCGTCATCGACAGCCCGGCCGTGCGCCTGCCCATGGTCGGCATCAGCGACGACGAGGTCTCCGCGCTGCGCCGCGCCCTGTGCATCGCCGGGCTCCTGTGAGCCACCCGCTCCAACGACACCGCATCGACCGGGCCCAGCCACGGCCTCGTCGATGAGGACGCGCCCCCTCACGCGCCAAGTGTGAGGGGGCCGACCCACCTCTCGCATCCCCCGATGCGGGGAAAACCCCTCTGACGTGGCAGACTGGCACCATGAAGTCTTTGTACGAGAACCTCAGCGAACCCGCGCCCCTGGAAGATGGCGCACTGCGAGTGATCCCGCTGGGAGGTCTCGGCGAGGTCGGCCGCAACATGAACGTCCTCGAGTACCGGGGCAAGCTCCTGGTCGTGGACTGTGGCGTTCTCTTCCCCGAGGAGAGCCAGCCCGGCGTCGACCTGATCCTGCCGGATTTCTCCTGGATCGAAGAGCGCATGGACGACGTCGTCGGCCTGGTCCTAACCCACGGACACGAGGATCACATCGGTGCCGTGCCCTACCTGTTCAAGCTGCGCAGCGACATCCCGGTCTACGGCTCCGACCTGACCCTTGCCTTCGTGGCCCCCAAGCTGCGCGAACACCGCCTGCCCGATCCCGATCTCAACGTCGTCGCCGAGGGAGACCGCCTCACCGTGGGCCCCTTCGACCTCGAGTTCGTCTCCGTCACCCACTCGATCCCCGACGCGCTCGCGGTCTTTGTGCGCACGAGCGCCGGAAACGTCCTGATCACCGGCGACTTCAAGATGGATCAGCTGCCGCTGGACCGCCGCCTCACCGACCTGCGGGCCTTCGCCCGCATGGGCGAGGAGGGCGTCGACCTATTCATGGTGGACTCCACGAACGCCCTGGTGCCCGGGTTTATCACGCCCGAGCGCGAGATCGGCCCGGTCCTGGATCAGGTGTTCGGCGAGGCCTCCGGCCAGATTGTCGTCGCCTCCTTCGCCTCGCACGTGCACCGCGTCCAGCAGGTCATCAACGCGGCCGCCCACCACGGGCGTCGCGTGGCCTTCGTGGGCCGGTCCATGGAGCGCAACATGCGCATCGCGGAGGAAAAGGGCTACCTGTCGATCCCCGAGGGCATCATCGTGGACCTCAAGGGCATCGGCGAGCTGCCGCCCTCCCAGCGCGTCTACATGGCGACGGGCTCCCAGGGCGAGCCGATGGCGGCCCTGTCGCGCATGTCGGTTGGCTCGCACCGCACCGTGACGATTGAGCCGGGCGACATGGTCGTGCTGGCGTCCTCGCTGATCCCGGGTAACGAAAACTCCGTGTACCGCGTCATCAACGACCTGACACGCCTGGGAGCGCGCGTTGTCTCGAAGGAGAACGCGAAGGTGCACGTGTCCGGTCACGCGAGCGCCGGGGAGCTCATCTACTGCTACAACATCGTCCAGCCGAAGAACGTCATGCCGATCCACGGCGAGGTGCGCCACCTGGTGGGCAACGGCCAGCTGGCCGTCAAGACGGGCATCGACCCGCAGAACGTGGTCCTGGCGGAGGACGGCGTGACCGTCGACCTCAAGGACGGCGTCGCCCGCGTGTCCGGCATCGTGCCCTGCGAGTACGTGTACGTGGACGGCCGATCCATCGGCGAAATTTCCGAGGACGAGCTGGAGACGCGCCGCACCCTGGGGTCGGAGGGCTTCATCTCGATCTTCGCGGTCGTCGAGCACGATTCGGGCATGGTCCTGGCCGGCCCGGAGATCCGCGCGATCGGCATGGCCGAGGACGATTCGGTGTTCGAGGAGATCCTGCCCGACGTCGCGCAGGCGCTCAAGGACGCTGCCGCCCCCGGTGGGCAGGACCCCTACGTCCTGCAGCAGGCGATGCGCCGCGTGATCGGGCGCTGGGTCGCGCGACGCTTGCGCCGTCGTCCCATGATCGTTCCGGTTGTCACCGAGCAGTAGCAGGTCGGCTGTATTTCATTGACGAGGCCGTGGCCCCCATCGCGGGGATGCGCGGCGTACGAGGGAAGGATAATCCGTGGCGGGTCGCTTTATTTCGACGCACTCGGTTGCTCTGGTCTTGCCGATGCACATCGCGTATGTGCCCGAGCGCGGGGGCTCGGTGCACGCCGAAGCTGCGAGTTCGCGGCCCGGCGGCGGGTTTACGACCCTGTGCGCGGCGGCGGCGATGGGCGTTCCGACTGCGGCGGCCTCACCCCTGGGCACTGGCCCCAACTCCTTCCAACTGCGCCAGCAGCTGGTGGAGGCGGGCGTGGAGGTCCTGACCCCCGAACTGGTCGGTGACATCGGCGTCGTCATTCAGCTGATCGTTGAGGACGGCACGATGCGGTCGGTCGTCACCGCTGGCGTGGAGGCTGAGCCGTCGCGCGCGACCCTCGACTGCATCGAGCTGCGCGAGGGGGACCTCATCCACGTGGCGGCCTCGGACATGACGAACGCCCACGCGGCCGCCGAGCTCAGCGAATGGGCGGCGGCACTGCCTCCCTTCGTCACGCTCGTCGTGTCCGTCTCGCCCGCGGTCGCCCAGGTGCCCGTCGAGGCATGGGAGACGATCTTCGCCCGCGCGGACGTGGTCACCATGAACGACTGGGAGGCCACCACCCTCGCCGACGTTCTGGAGCGCAACAAGCCCGGCTCCACGATCCGCTCCTACATGCGTCCCGACGCGGCCACCGTGCGCCGGTTGGGCGGCACGGGCTGCCACTTGCAGGTGAATGCGGACGCCCCCGTTGTCCACATTCCAGCCTTCGAGGTGACTATCGCCGACACCGCCGGCGTGGGGGACACCCACATCGCGGAGATGTGCGCGGGTCTCGTCATGGGCTACGACCTGGAGACCGCGTGCCTGATGGCGAACGCGGGCGCGGCGCTGGCAATTTCCCACGAGTCTGCCCTGCCCGTGCCGACGCGCGAACAGGTTGAGAATGTGCTCGAAACCGGGGTTGTTACGAACACCCTGCGCTGATCTCGCGCGGCGCGCCTCCTGCCCGCGAACCGACTGGGCGATATCGTGGAGGGATCATGGCACAATCGTCTCCTCGTTCCTCTTCTGGTAAGGCTCCCGCGCGCCCGCGCGCCAAAACGGGCAAGTCCCGACCGGCCGCCAAGCCCGAGCCCACGCCCCAGCCGACACAGCCCGGCTTCCTCGCCCGCTTTTTCGCTGGCGTCGCCCGCGCGGGGGTCGTCGTGGCGCGCGCCTGGAAGGCCACGGACCCGCAGGTCAAGCGCGACGCCGCAGCTTTCGTGTCGCTCGCCGCAGCGATCGTCATCGCCCTGCGCGAATGGTTCCAGATTTCCGGCGAGGCCGGGGACGCCATCCACTACGCATCCGCCGGACTCTTCGGCATCTTCTCCGTCGTGCTGCCCCTGCTCCTCGTCGCCCTGACCTGCGAGTTGGTGTCCGCGAGGTCGGGTCGTTCCGCCCTGCCTCACCACGTGGCCGGTGGCATCGGCATCACGTTGGCCCTGAGCGGCCTCGTGCACATCTCGCGCGGCAACCCCGGCATGGGGGAGGAACCCGGAATCGACGCGGCGGGCGGCCTCCTCGGCTGGTTTATCGCCCGCCCGCTGGCCCTCCTGGTCTCCTCCTGGGGCGCCGGCGCACTCCTCGTCCTGCTGCTGATCTACTCGATCCTGCTGGCCACCCGCACGGCCGTGGCCGACGTGCCCGCGCGTCTGCGTGACCTCGCCGCCCACCTGAGCGGGGGGGAACAAAAAGGACGGCGAGGCCGAGGCTGGCCAGGAGGATACGGCGAAGAAGGCTCGCCGCAAGTCCCGCAAGGACCTGGCCGCCGGAGACGACGCTTTCCTCGACGAATACGACGGCGACGAATCCTTCCGCCAGGCGGCCGAGACGGAATCCGTGGACAAGACCCGCCTCCTCGAATCCGGCCCGGTCCCCGTGTCCTCGCCCGATCCTGCGCCCAAGCCACGGCCTCGTCCCACGAGCCCGGACGCGCCCACCGAGATGCTCACCCAGATGCGTCCCGTCCTGACCGACCAGCAGGTGCCCGCCCACGTCCCGGCTCACGAACCCGAACCCGAGGACGACCCCGCGCCCCCGCCGATCACCGACGAGCCCGATGGCGCATTCCAGCCCAACCTGGACGACTCGATCACCTACACGCTGCCACCCGGCGACCTGCTCGTCTCCGGGCCGCCCCACATGACGCGCTCGGCCGTCAACGACCAGGTCGTCGCCGCCCTCGCGCAAGTCTTCGAAGACTTCAACATCGACGCGCGGGTCACCGGCTTCTCCCGCGGCCCGACGGTGACCCGCTACGAGGTCGTGCTCGGCGCCGGCGTCAAGGTCGACAAGCTCACCAACTTGTCGAAGAACATCGCCTATGCGGTGGCCTCGGCCGACGTGCGTATCCTCGCGCCGATTCCTGGCAAGAGTGCCATCGGCATCGAGATCCCCAACGCCGACCGCGAGAACGTGGCCCTCGGCGACGTCCTGCGCTCCTCGGCTGCGCGCCGCAACCAGCACCCGCTCGTCGTCGGCGTCGGCAAGGATGTCGAGGGCGGCTACGTGGTCACCAACTTGGCCAAGACCCCGCACATGCTGGTGGCCGGCCAGACGGGTTCGGGTAAGTCCTCCTTCGTCAACTCCATGATCACCTCGATCATGATGCGTGCGACCCCCCAGCAGGTGCGCATGATCCTGGTCGACCCCAAGCGCGTGGAGCTCACGATCTACGAGGGCATCCCGCACCTCATCTCGCCCATCATCACCGACGCCAAGAAGGCCGCCGAGGCCCTCGAATGGGTCGTCAAGGAGATGGACGCGCGCTACGACGACCTGTCGGACTACGGCTTCAAGCACATCGACGACTTCAACAAGGCGGTCGCCTCCGGGCAGGTGCAGGCCAAGCCAGGCCTGCAGCGCACCCTGCACCCCTACCCGTATCTGCTCGTGGTCGTCGACGAGCTCGCCGACCTCATGATGGTCGCCCCCCGCGATGTGGAAGCCTCCATTCAGCGCATTACGCAGCTCGCGCGCGCCGCCGGCATCCACCTGGTGCTGGCCACCCAGCGCCCCTCGGTCGACGTCGTCACCGGCCTCATCAAGGCCAACATCCCCTCGCGACTGGCGTTTGCGACCTCCTCGCTCACCGACTCGCGCACGATCCTCGACCAGCCCGGCGCCGAAAAGCTCATCGGCCAGGGCGACGCCCTCTACCTGCCCGCCGGCGCCTCCAAGCCCATGCGCGTGCAGGGCGCGTGGGTCTCCGAATCCGAGATCCACCAGGTTGTCGCGCACGTCAAGAGCCAGATGGAGGCCCACTACCGCGACGACGTCGTGCCCGATAAGAAGGAAGCCAAGGTCGCCGAAGACATCGGAGACGACCTCGAAGACCTCCTCCAGGCCGCCGAACTCGTCATCTCCACCCAGCTCGGCTCCACCTCCATGCTCCAGCGCAAACTGCGCGTCGGCTTCGCCCGCGCCGGTCGCCTCATGGACCTGCTCGAATCACGCGACATCGTCGGCCCCTCCGAAGGGTCCAAGGCACGCCAGGTCCTTGTCACCCCCGAACAGCTCCCCGAGGTTCTCGCCATGCTGCGCGGTGAATCCACCTCCATCGCCGAGGCCGAGCCCGCACCCGCGGCGGTTTCCGCCGCGCCCGCATCCCCCTCGCCCTCGAGCGGCGCACCCACGGGGGCTCCCAGCCCCGCCGAGGTCAGCGCCAGCACGAGCGCCGTGGGGGAGGGGGCCTCGTCTGCGGGGTCCGCAGACGCGTCTTCTGGTTACGAATCGGGAACGGGACGCGCGCGCGATTCGCGCAACAGCGGGGTAGACCCGTACTCTGGACATGACTTTGGTGGTTCCGCACCCGGCTGGGTGGACGAGGAACCGGATGAGGACGAGGACGCTTGGCAGCTTACCGGCCGCTAAGAGAGAGGGACCAGCAATGACTGATAACGTGTCGCGCCTTCAACGGAACAACAAAGTGCCCGTTGTTAATCTGCCGAACGCGCTGACCGTGGCGCGAGTGGTCTTTGTTCCCCTCTTTGTCATCCTCGCCCTGCAGGACTCCTGGGCCATGAAGTGGGCGGCCTTCGTCGTCTTCGCCATTGCCGCCATCACGGACCGCTTCGACGGGCAGCTGGCGCGCTCGTGGAACCAGATCACCGACTTCGGGCGCCTCGTCGACCCCATCGCCGACAAGGCCCTGACCCTGTGCGGCTTCGCCCTGCTGTCCTGGCAGGAGTTCGTGCCGTGGTGGGTCACGGTCCTCATCGCCGTGCGTGAGCTCGGCATCACCGCGATGCGCGCTTTCTTCCTTCGCCGCGGAATCGTCGTCGCGGCTGACTCGCTCGGAAAGGTCAAGACCTTCCTGCAGATCATGGCGCTGGGCACCCTCCTGATCCCGTGGAGTCACTTCTTCGCGATGAATCCGTCGAACGAATGGTGGGTTGTCTGCCTGATTCGCTTTGGCCAGGCTCTGTCCGGCATCGCTTTGGCGATCACTCTCTTCTCCGGCGCGCACTACGTCGTTGCGGGCGTCAAGCTCATGCGTGAGCCCGCTGCTCAGGATGGTGAGGGTGGTGAGGCCGACGACGATTCGGCGAGCGGCTCCGCTCTCGCGGGCCAGCACGTCCAGAGTTGAGTCTGGGTGACGCAACCCATAGTCGATTCGACTGCTCGGTGGAATATCCGCTGAATTGCCCGCGTTGACACGGTATGAACGCGACACGACGGGCGGTGGCATAGCGTCACGGCGTTTCGATGCGCGAACTAACAATGCGTCCCTCAAATTAGAACGGCTACAGTAACGGTATGGAAAAGACACTGAGCGAAACCCCGCTGCTGCGCAGCGAACTGGGCGATGTCCTGCGCGGCATCCGCCAGCGCCAGGGTCGAACCCTGCGCGAAGTCTCCTCTGAAGCACAGGTGTCCCTGGGCTATCTCTCCGAAGTTGAGCGCGGGCAGAAGGAAGCGTCCTCCGAGCTGCTCGAGGCCATCACCTCCGCCCTGCGCGTCCCCCTCTGGTTCGTCCTGCGTGAGGTCTCCGAGCGCATGGCGATCATCGATGGTGCGGTCATTCCCGACGCGGTGCCCGATAATCTTGTGCCTGTCACGCTGATCTCCTGACGCGTGAAGCACTCCGAGTTTTACGATGCGGTCGAGGCGACCTTCGGGTCGGCCCTCGGCCGCTCGTATGTCTGCGATCTGTACCTCGCCTCGCTGGGCGCCACCGCACGCGATGCGCTGGCCTCCGGGGTGAATCCGGACGAGGTCTGGGCTCAGCTCTGCGAAGAAACCGGGCGCGAGGATGCGCGCTGGATTCATCGCATCGATCCTCGCGAGCGGGGGCGCTAGGCCTTCCTGTCATCCGACGCGTTGTTGCGTCGGTGTGCGCCGCTGCGTGTTATCGCACCTGTCCGACGGTTCGGCGTGTCGCCTGGGAGTCGAACACCTGTTCCATCTAAGCTTGTGCGCGACGAATCGTCCACGCGTGTCGTCCACAGGGGCGCCGCGCGCGGGACGCAGATGACGATGGCCGGTCGCATACTCGTCATGTCGCCTCGGAGAGGGGCGTCATCCAGGCCAGGACACTCGCAGGTCGGAGAGGCCTCGAACGAAAGGATCATCATGGCAGCCCGTAAAGCATCCGCGGCAAAGACCGTCACGAACGACCGCAACAAGGCGCTCGAAGTAGCCCTGTCGCAGATCGATAAGCAGTTCGGCAAGGGCTCCGTTATGCGCCTGGGTGATGACAATCGTCCCCCGGTTCAGGTGATCCCCACCGGCTCTCTCGCCCTGGACGTGGCGCTGGGCATCGGCGGTCTGCCTCGCGGCCGTGTGATCGAGGTCTACGGTCCCGAATCCTCCGGTAAGACCACGGTCGCGCTGCACGCCGTGGCCAACGCGCAAAAGGCCGGCGGAAACGCGGCCTTCATCGACGCCGAGCACGCCCTCGACCCCGTCTACGCCCGCGCGCTCGGCGTGGACACCGACTCCCTCCTGGTCTCCCAGCCCGACACGGGCGAGCAGGCCCTGGAGATCGCCGACATGCTGATCCGCTCGGGCGGCATCGACATCATCGTCATCGACTCGGTCGCGGCGCTGGTACCCAAGGCCGAAATCGAAGGCGAGATGGGTGACTCGCACGTGGGCCTGCAGGCGCGCCTCATGAGCCAGGCGCTGCGTAAGATTACGGGCGCTCTGTCCGCGACCGGGACCACCGCGATCTTCATCAACCAGCTGCGCGAAAAGATCGGCGTGTTCTTCGGCTCCCCGGAGACCACGACGGGCGGTAAGGCACTGAAGTTCTACGCATCCGTGCGCATCGACGTGCGCCGCATCGAGACCCTCAAGGAAGCCGGCTCGCCCGTGGGTAACCGCACGCGCGCCAAGGTGGTCAAGAACAAGATGGCCCCGCCCTTCAAGCAGGCCGAGTTCGACATCGTCTACGGAAAGGGCATCTCTCGCGAGGGCTCGATCATCGACATGGGCGTCGAGGCCGGCATCGTACGCAAGTCCGGCTCCTGGTTCACCTACGGGGACGACCAGCTGGGCCAGGGCAAGGAGAACGTGCGTCAGTTCCTGGTGGACAACCCCGAGCTGGCCAACGAAATCGAGCAAAAGATTCTGATCGCCCTGGGCATCGCCGAGGAGCCCGAACCGGAGAAGGGGGCCAAGAAGGCTCCCGCCGTCGATCCGGACGAGGACGCGGGCTTCTGAGCCGTGGTGCGCTATCTGGATCCGGAGGATCATCCGGAGCTGGGGGAGGAGCGCGTTCGGCGTACCTCCCCCGGGGAGCGTCTCGCCAGGGCGCGCGAACGTAACGCAGCCTTGACGGGAACGGCTGCCATCGAGGCCGCGCGCGAGGTCGCTCTGCGTAAGCTCGATGCGCGTGCCTGTTCGCGCGCCGAGCTGACCGGCGCTATCGAGGGCCGTGGCTTCAGCGCCGAGTTGGCGCTCCAGGTTGTCGACCGACTCGAGGCTGTGGGGCTGGTGGATGACCAGGCCTACGCTGACGCGCTCGTGCGCTCGCGTTTTGCGGGCACGGGCGCGTCGGGTCGCGAGCTGCGCGAGCTGCTTGTCCGTAAGGGCCTGGACGCGCCGGTCATCGAGCACGCTCTGTCGCAGATCGATCGGGATGACGAGGCGGAGCGGGCCGCGCAGCTCGTGGCCCGCAAGCGCCGCTCCCTGGCCGGTGTTCCCCGCGACACGGCCTACCGGCGACTGTGCTCGATGCTGGCCCGCAAGGGCTATTCACCGGCTGTGGCATCCAATGCGGTGCGAGAAGCCCTGGATGAATGGCATGCTGGTAGTGCGGACGATGGTGAGTGCTGGAGTTGGGAGGTGTCCTGAGAATGGACGACGCGCAGGTTGCACGATTGATCCAAGAGCTGGCGCGGCGCGCTCTCACGGTTGCGACCGCTGAATCGCTGACGGGCGGGGGCCTCGTCTCCCGCTTGGTCGACGTTCCCGGCGCCTCCCACGTCGTACGCGGAGGAGCCTGCACATACGCGGTGGACACCAAGGCCTCGGTCCTGGGGGTCTCGCGTGAGCGTCTCGCGCTGACCGGCCCCGTCGACGAGCAGGTGGCCCGGCAGATGGCGGAGGGTGCGCGCAGCCTCTTTGGCGCCACCATCGGACTGTCGACGACGGGCGTGGCGGGCCCGGGCCTGCCGACGGCTTCCCGGCCGGCACCGTCCACATCGCCTGCGCCCACCCCGGTGGCACGCAGCATCGCCTCCTCCATGTGGAGGGGGGATCGGACACAGGTGCGCGCGGGTACGATTGACGCCGCTCTCGCCCTCTTGCGTGACGTGCTCGACTGCGCTGGCGGCCACGCGCACGACTAGACTGTGGTGCGATGAATACGACGACCACGCAGCTAGACGCCTTGCCTCGCACCTACGCGGTGCGCACGCTTGGCTGTCAGATGAACGAACACGACTCCGAACGAATGGCGGGTCTGCTGGAGCAGGCAGGCCTCGTCCCCGTTGACACGGTCCCCGAGGCCGCCGCGCGTGCGACAGACGCGGGCGACATGGGTGCCGACGTCGTCGTCATCAACACCTGCTCGGTTCGTGAGAACGCCGCGACCCGCCTCTTTGGTAACCTCGGCCAGCTTGCCGCCGTCAAGCGTGAGCGTCCGGGCATGCAGATCGCGGTCGGAGGCTGCCTGGCTCAGCAGATGCGCGACGGCATCGTCGCCAAGGCCCCGTGGGTGGACGCCGTCTTCGGCACCCACAACATCGACGTTCTCCCGGCGCTCCTGCGCCGTGCCGAGCACAACCGCAAGGCCGCCGTCGAAATCGAGGAATCCCTCAAAGTCTTCCCTTCGACCCTGCCGACTCACCGAGACAGCGCCTTCGCGGCGTGGGTGTCGATCTCTGTGGGCTGCAACAACACCTGCACGTTCTGCATCGTGCCGCACCTGCGCGGCAAGGAACGTGACCGCCGACCCGGCGACATCCTCGCAGAGGTCGAGGCCGTGGCCTCCCAGGGTGCCATCGAGGTGACCCTGCTGGGTCAGAACGTCAACTCCTACGGCGTGGGCTTTGGCGAGCGCGGCGCGTTCGCCGACCTCCTGCGCGCGGTGGGCCGCGTCGAGGGCATCGAGCGCGTGCGTTTCACGTCGCCTCACCCGGCTGCGTTCACCGATGATGTCATCGCCGCGATGGCGGAGACGCCCACCGTCATGCCGAGCCTGCATATGCCGCTGCAGTCGGGATCCGACGCGATTTTGCGCCAGATGCGTCGCTCCTACCGGCGCGAGCGTTTCATGGGGATTCTGGAGCGCGTGCGCGCCGCGATTCCCGAGGCAGCTATCACGACGGATATCATCGTGGGCTTCCCCGGCGAGACCGAGGAGGACTTCCAGGCGACCCTTGACGTCGTGGAACAGGCTCGTTTCACGTCGGCGTTCACCTTCCTGTACTCGCGCCGCCCGGGAACTCCTGCGGCCGACCGCGAGGACCAGGTGCCCGACGACGTGGCTCTCGAGCGCTACCAGCGCCTCGTCAAGCTTCAGGAGCGCATCTGCGCCGAGGACAACGCCGCGCTGGCCGGCACCGACGTGGAGATTCTCGTCTCCGAGGGCGACGGCCGCAAGGATGGCTCGACGCACCGCATCTCTGGGCGCGCCCGCGATAATCGCCTCGTGCATGTCGCCCTTCCCGAGGGCCTCGCGCAGGCTGATCGCCCGCGTCCGGGCGACATGATTCGCGCGACGGTCACCTACGGTGCGCCCCACCACCTGATCGCGGACTCCGGCGCTCAGGGCGGCCTCTTCGAGGTGCGCCGCACGCGCGCTGGCGATGCGTGGCAGGCGCGCCAGGCGAAGGACGAGCCGGACACCGCCGTGTCCCTGGGCATCCCGACCCTGCGTGTGGGCGCCCCGCGCTGATACCCGACACGACACCTTACCGCCCGGATCACCCCTCATCTGGGCGGTGATCTGCAGATACTCTGCGCTGCTCGTCAATCACCTGTACGGGGGCCTCGCGTGCCTGCACATTTTCCCACCAACATGCGGAAAATCGGGAAAATGTCGTGCGTGAAAGCCGCGTGAAACGCCGCCCTCAGTATTACCTTTGTCTCGTGGCGGTCGTCACGATGTTGAGGCGGCCGGCATGCGGGAGCACTCTCGGTAGTGCGGGTCGATTCGAGCCCCCCTATGCGACCCGTAACCCTATACCGCGCAGGCGGTATGCGTTTCGCCGTCGCATGTAGTCGGCGCACACTCACCGAGAGTGCCCCGCTCCTGTAAGGAACGGGGCACTGGTGGAGGGGCGCAGCCAGCGGCGACAGGCTACTGCTCGGAATCCTCAGATTCGTCGAAGAGGGTGGGCAGCTCCTCGGCGGCCTGCAGGCCGATGATGAGGCCGCGGCGGGCCATCGCGTGGATCTGGCGATCCGACAGGCCCTCGCCGACGAAGAATCGGGAGGCAGCCACGAGGATCCAGTTGTCGCCGTTCTCGATGGGGAAGACAGTGGGCTGGAGGTGCCCGACGTTCCAACGGTTCGCGAGCTCCTGCAGGGAGATCTCGGTGTGGCCCTCGCCCGGGGGGACGATGCGGGTTTCGACCTGCGCCCACGGGGCGTCGGCGGGCTCGCGGTGGATCCGCAAGGGGACGTCGTTAAGCCAGGTGGCGACGATGAACTCGTCGGATTCGCATTCCAGGCCGTCGCCTTCCAGGACCGTCACGATGCGCTCGATGGTCAGCTCGGAGACCTCAGTGCCCCACTTGGCGGCGTATTCGTCGGGTTCCATGGCTGGGTTGGCGGGAGCGGCCTGCGCGGGCTGCTCGGGGGTGGGGGTTGCTTCCCCGTCTTCGCCGAAGGTAAAGCTCTTCCACTCAGGCATTGTCGGCCTCCTGGGTCCACTGGTCGGGGAACATGATGTCGATCTGGTTCATCATCGAGATGGCGGCCATGATGAACTGGCGGACTTCCGCGCCCACCTGTGCGTCGGTCGCGCCGACCACCCAGTTGAAGGTGTGCTGCAGGTGCAGCGCAATGGCGCCCGTCTCCGTCACCGTGGAGGTGACCTTGGGAAGGTACGTGGAGGCGTTGAGGCGGCGGACCGCAGAGGCGATCTGGTCAGCGTGGTCGGCGTGGAAGAAACGCGGGTAGTCGGCCACGCCCTGGGCGGGCTGGCCCTCGGGCGCCGCGATGCGCACGGTTCGGTTGGGCAGGATTGCCGCGATCTGGCCGGTGGCGGAGGTGAAGGGGATCAGGCCGACGGCTTCGACCGCCGTCGTGATCCGGTCGAGTGTGACCGGGGGAGTATCTGTTGTGCTCATGGCCTTAAGACTAGCCGTTGTCGGAGGGGATCGGGGGGAGGCACCCGTACACTGGGAGACATGGAGTCTTGTATGACATGTGCGTCAACGATCGTGTGCGCGGTCGTGGGTCCCACGGCCTCGGGTAAGTCCGACCTGGCCCTGGAGCTGGCGGTGCGCCTCCCGTGGGCGCTGGGTGCGCGCGGGGCGGGCGAGATCGTCTCGGCGGATGCCCTCCAGCTGTATCGGGGGATGGACGTGGGGACGGCCAAGACCCCGGTGGCGCAGCGCCGCGGAATCGCCCACCACCAGATCGACGTGCTCGACGTGCGCGACGAGGCCTCGGTGGCCGCCTACCAGAAGCATGCGCGCGCCGACGTCGCCGGGATTCACGGGCGCGGGGGTGTCGCGGTGGTCGCGGGCGGTTCGGGCCTGTATCAGCGCGCTCTCCTGGACGTCATTGAGTTTCCGGGCACGGAACCCGCGCTGCGCGCCCGCCTGGAGGAGGAGATCGCCGGGCCGCTGGGCTCGCGCGGCATGCACGAGCGCTTGGCGGCCCTGGACCCGGTGTCGGCCGAGCGCATTGATCCGCACAACGCGCGTCGCATCGTGCGAGCCCTGGAGGTTATCGAGCTGACGGGCAGGCCCTATTCGGCGTCCATGCCCCGCCACGAGTTCGTGGCTCCCGCGCTGATGGTGGCGTTGCGTCGCCCGATGGACAAGCTCGACGAACGTATTGCCCTGCGTACCCGGCAGATGCTGGCCGCTGGCCTCATCGAGGAGGTTCGCGCGCTCATCGACGAGGGCCTGCGCGAGGCCAAGACCGCCTCGCGGGCGACGGGATACGCCCAGGCGCTCGCGGTGATCGACGGGGTGATGAGCGAGGAGGAGGCCGTGGAATCCATCGCGCTGGCCACACGTCAGCTGGCCCGGCGCCAGGTCAAGTGGCTGCGCCCGGATCCGCGCGTGCACTGGCTGGACGTGGAGGAGTTCGACTCGGACGAGGCCGTGGCGGCCCACGTGGTCGAGCTGACGGAGCGCGCGGCCGAGGCTGCCCTGGCACGCTCGTCACGCGGGCGGCGGCTGCGTGAGGCGGGTGCCCGCGCTACGGTGGATTCATGAAGAACTCGCAGCTGCCCTCCCATGCCCGTGTTGTCAAGGCGCACGGTGCCGGTAATTCCTTCGTCGTGGCCACGGATCGCTTCGACGACTATGACCCGAGCGAGGCCGAGGTCGCGACCCTGTGTTCCCCGGCGTTTGGGATCGGCGCGGACGGCTTCATTCGCGCGGTCGAGTGCGACGGGATGTGGTTCATGGACTACCGCAACGCGGATGGTTCGAAGGCGGAGATGTGCGGCAACGGCGTGCGCGTCTTCGTCGATCACCTGCGCCGCGAGGGACTCGTGGACCTGCCCGTGGGAGCCACGCTGGATGTGGCGACGCGCGGCGGCATCAAGCGCGTGACCCCCGAGGCCGACGATGAGGGCGCGGGCGCGCGCTACCGCGTCGACATGGGCTCCGCCGCCTCTCCCGCCCGCGAGACCATCGAGGTGAGGATCCCCGGCATCGAGCAGGTCCTGGGGGGTGTCTGGGTGGACATGCCCAACCCGCACACGGTCGTCGAGCTGGCCGACGAGGCGACCCTGCGCGCCGTCTTCTTGCCCACCGTGGACGTGTCCATGATTCCGCCCGCCGCGCGCCCCTCCTACGACCCCGCGCCCGAGGCGGGCACGAACCTGGAGCTGGTCGTGGACCTCACGCAAGCCGGGCAGGAGCAGGGGCACATCGCCATGCGCGTCCTCGAGCGCGGCGTGGGGGAGACCCAGGCGTGCGGAACCGGCTGCTGCGCGGCGGCCCTGGCCACCGCCCTGCGTCGGGGACCGGGCGCTCCCACCCAGTGGAGGGTCGATATCCCCGGCGGCACGGTAACCGTGGGCCTGGACGACGTCATCGACTGGAGTGGCGAGACCCCGCGCATCACGGATGCCTCCGTGTTCCTGACGGGCCCCGCCACGCGCGTGGCGGACATCCGCCTGTCCTGACCCGAGGGAGCCTGCGAGGACCCGGGGACGAGGCCACGGCCTCGTCACGGGAACTGACCCCTTAGGCGGGGCGAACCTCGATGATGCGGAAGCCCTTCTTGGAGGCGAACTTGGAGGCCCGGAAACCCCGGCCATTGAGCCAGCCGATGAGCGAGTCAGCGCCCAGGTTGCGCTGGACGACCAGGTAGGCGACGCCCGTCGGGGCGAGGCGGCCCAGCCACGACGCCAGCATCTCGTGCATCGCGTCCTTGCCGATGCGCACCGGCGGATTGGACCAGATGACGTCAAAGCGCGTGTCCGTCTCGGCGGAGGCGGCCAGCGCCTCCTCGGCCTTGAGCGTGCGCACCCCGGCGGCCCCGTTGGCAGCCGCGTTACGAGCCGTCAGATCCAGGGCACGCGAGTTGACGTCCACCGCCCACACGCTCGCGCCCGGCGACTCCAGCGACATGACGGTCGCGATCGGACCCCAGCCGCACCCCAGGTCCAGGAAGGTCCCGCCCTCGGGCAGGTCGGGCGCGACGGAAAGCAGCTGACGGGTCCCCAAGTCCAGCTTGGAACCCGAAAAGACGCGCGAGGACACGCACATCGACAGATCGAAGCCGCGCGCGCTCACCTCGATCACGTGAGTCTCGTCGGCGCTCGCGGGGGCAGAGTCGGTGAAGTACTGTTCGTCCACGGAAGAAAGCCTATCGCGCCCGCGCGCGCAGGCGCAGATGAGGGCCCGCCGTGCGACACTGGAAGCCCCCCACGTGAAGGACGGATATGGACACCACCCCCACCGATTCCAACGCCTCGATCGAGGAACGCGACCAGCGCGTCAACGACGTCGTCGCGCGCATTCTCGCGCGCTCGGCAGCGGCGCTCTCCTCGACCGCAGGACAGGACAACTCGGGGGACTCAGGCGCACTGGAGCGCGAGGCCCGCGCGGGCACGCGGCGCGTCGACACGGGTGCCTCCGACCGCGAGGACATCTCCGAGGTCGAATACCGCCAGGTGCGACTCGAAAAGGTCGTGCTCGTGGGCCTGCGCACCACGCAGAGCGAGGAAGAGGCCGAGAACTCGCTGCGCGAGCTCGCCGCGCTCGCGGAGACCGCCGGTTCGCGCGTGCTCGACGGCATTATCCAGCGCCGCATGAAGCCCGACCCGGCGACCTACCTGGGATCCGGCAAGGCCCGTGAGCTGGCCGAGATCGTGCGCGCGGTGGAGGCCGACACGGTCATCGTCGACGAGGAGTTGGCCCCCTCCCAGCGTCGTGGGCTGGAGGACGTCGTGGACGCCAAGGTTGTGGACCGCACGGCCCTCATTCTCGATATTTTCGCCCAGCATGCCAAGTCCCGTGAGGGCAAGGCGCAGGTGGAGCTCGCGCAGCTCGAGTATCTGCTGCCGCGTCTGCGCGGCTGGGGTGAGTCGATGTCCCGTCAGGCTGGCGGTCGCGTCGCGGGCGGTGCGGGCATCGGCTCTCGCGGCCCCGGTGAGACCAAGATCGAGCTGGACCGCCGCCGCATCCGCACGCGCATGGCGAAGCTGCGCGCGGACATTGCGCGCATGGAACCCGCTCGCCGCACGCAGCGGGGTTCGCGTCGTCGCGGGGGAGTGCCCTCGGTGGCCATTGCCGGGTACACGAACGCGGGCAAGTCCACGCTGCTGAACCGTCTGACGGACGCGGGCGTCCTCGTCCAGGACGCGCTCTTCGCGACCCTGGACCCGACCGTGCGCCGGGCGCGTGCCGCGGATGGGCGCGAGTACACGCTCACCGACACGGTCGGCTTCGTGCGCAACCTGCCCACCCAGCTGGTTGAGGCATTCCGCTCGACCCTGGAGGAGGTGGGCCAAGCCGACGTGATCCTGCACGTTGTGGACGCCGCCCACCCCGACCCGGTCTCCCAGGTGCAGGCCGTGCGCGCCGTCATCGACACGATCGAGGGGGCCTCGGACATTCCCGAGCTGATCGCCCTGAACAAGGCCGACCTGGCGTCGCCCGAGCAGATCGCCCTCCTGCGTACGGTCTTCCCCGGCGCGGTACCGCTCAGCGCCCACACCGGCTGGGGCGTGGAGGCGCTGCGCGCGGCCCTGGAGGACATGCTGCCCCGGCCCCGCGTGGCTATCGACGCGATCGTGCCCTACTCGGCGGGCTCGCTGGTCCACCGCATCCACGAGGAGGGCGAGGTCGAGCGTGAGGAGTACGTGGAGACCGGCACTCGGATCGTGGCCCGCGTCGACGAGGCCTTGGCCGCCATCATCGCCCGCGAGGCGGTGGGCGGCACAGCCGACGATGAGCCGGTGAGCGCTTCGTGAGCGAGGACCTGGTCGAGGCCTCGTGCCGCGTCCTCGATGCGGTCGTCGCCGACATGGGTGGGGCTCCGCGCGAGGGGCAGGCCTCGATGGTCGCCGAGGGCGCCGCTGCTCTGGAGGACCGCGAGCACCTGCTGGTTCAGGCCGGCACGGGAACGGGTAAGTCGCTGGGCTACCTGGTCCCGCTGCTGACGCATTGCGCGACGAATGGGGTGCGCGGCGTCGTCTCGACGGCGACGCTGGCCCTCCAGCGCCAGATTCTGGTCAAGGACGCGCCGGTCGCCGTCGACGCGGTCGCGTCAGAGACGGGCGTGCGCCTGAAGGTCGCGGTGCTCAAGGGGTGGACGAACTACGCGTGCCTGCACAAGCTGGACGGCGGCTACCCGACCGAGGGCACGCTCTTCGAGGATCGTGACATCGGCGTCGGACCGACGGGTGAGCTCGGCAAGGAAATCTTGCGCATCCGCGAGTGGATCACCGAGACCACGACGGGGGATCGCGACGACCTGGTGCCGGGCGTCTCCGACCGCGCATGGCACCATGCCTCGGTCGCCAAGCCCGAGTGCCTGGGCAAGCATTGCCCCCTCATCGACGAGTGCTTCGCCCAAGCCGCGCGCCTGGATGCCTCCGAGGCTGACGTCGTGGTCACCAACCACTCTCTGTTTGGTATCAACGCCTGCGGCGAGGGCGAACTTTTTGGTGAATACGACGCCGTCGTCATTGATGAGGCGCACGAGCTGGCCGACCGCGTGCGCTCCCAGGCGGCCGCGGACATCACGGTGGCCAGGGTCAGCCGCGTGGCCCGGTCCTTGCGCTCGAACCTGTCGATCGACTCCACGGACCTGGACGAGGCCGGGGCCGGGCTGGGCGCAGCCATGGCACCCCTGCCCGACGGCCTCCTGGAGTACCGGCCGAGCGCCCTCGTTGACGCGATGATCGTCCTCGACGACGCCGCGCGCCGAGCCAGCCACGAGGTCAGCGAGGCGCAGGGTGAGCCGGCCGCCAAGCTCCTGGCCCGCGCCGCGATCGACGAGCTGATCGGGGCCCTGGACGCGTGGGGACGCGATCCCGACCAATCGATCGCCTACATCACCCGCGACGAGTCCGACAACGCTCGCCTGACGGTGGGGCCCCTGGACGTGTCGGCCGCGATCGGCGGGAACGGCATCGGCGAGCGCGGCGCGATTCTCACCTCGGCGACCCTGGCCCTGGGCGGCAACTTCGATGTCATGGCCGCGGCCACCGGCATGGCCGTGTCGGGTGTGCCCTGGCACGGCATCGACGTGGGCTCGCCCTTCGACCATGCCCACCAGGGGATCCAGTACGTGGCGACCCACCTGCCCCTGCCGGGGCGCGACGGCCCCTCCGAGCAGCTGCTGGACGAGCTCGTGGACCTCGCCCAGGCCTCGGGCGGTGGAGTGCTGGCCCTGTTCGCCTCCCGGCGCGGGGCGACCGCCGGCGCGCAGGCGCTGCGCGAACGCACCGACCTGACGGTCTACCTACAGGGGGAGGAAACCCTCGCCCAACTGATCGCACGTTTCCGCGCCGAGCGCGACTCGTGCCTGGTGGGCACCATGTCCCTGTGGCAGGGCGTCGACGTCGCCGGGGACGCATGCCGCCTGGTCGTCATCGATAAGATTCCTTTCCCACGCCCCGACGATCCCGTGTCACGCGCACGGTCGATGGACGTCGAACGCAGGGGAGGAAACGGTTTCATGTCCGTGTCCCTGACCCACGCGGCCCTCATGATGGCCCAGGGCGCGGGCCGACTCCTGCGCTCGACGAGCGACCGCGGCGTCGTCGCGATCCTCGACCCGCGCGTGGTGACGAAACGCTACGGATCCTTCATCATGCGCTCCCTGCCGGCCATGTGGCCCACCACGAATCCGGAGGTCGTGCGCGGCGCTCTGCGGCGTCTGAACGCAGCCCGTGATCAGTAGGTGAAGAGTGGTTTTCAACACGTGAAAGATCGTGTAAATTAACTATTAGGCGACCCATGACCTGCAGCAATGGAAGCGCCTGCTCACACTAGGAGAGACACGTGGAAAACAAAGCGCAGACCCTGTACCCCTCTAAGTCCTCTGGACGTCCCTCGAAGATTGCCATCATCGGTGCCGGTGCCGTTGGTACGGCCGTTGCTTACGCATGTGCGATGCGTGGCGACGCTCGTTCGATCGTTCTTCAGGACATCAACAAACCCAAGGTTGAGGCCGAAGCCCTTGACATGGCCCATGGCATCCAGTTCACCCCCGCGGGCTCGATCGAAGGCTCCGACGACGTCGAAATCGTTCGCGGCTCCGACCTGATTATCGTGACGGCTGGCGCCAAGCAGCAGCCCGGCCAGTCGCGCTTGGAGCTGGCCGGTTCGACCGTCAACCTTATGAAGAAGATCGTGCCGAACCTGCAGAATGTGGCCCCCGACGCCCGCTTCATGTTCGTCACCAACCCGGTCGACGTCGTCACCTACGTGGCTCTGAAGCTGACCGGTCTGCCGCGCAACCAGGTTTTCGGCTCGGGCACGGTGCTCGACACCTCGCGCCTGCGCTACCTCGTGTCTCGTGAGACCGGCGTTGCCACGCAGAACATCCATGCCTACGTGGCAGGCGAGCACGGCGACTCCGAGGTCGCCCTGTGGTCCAGCGCCGAGATCGGTAACGTTCCGCTCTCCCAGTGGGGCCCGACCCTGTCCGGCGGTACCTTCGACGCCGCTCTGCGCAACTCCATTGCGCAGGAGGTCGTCCAGTCCGCATACAAGATCATCGAGGGCAAGGGCGCGACCAACTACGCCATCGGCCTGTCCGCCGCGAACATCGCCGGTGCGGTGCTGCGCGACGAGCAGCGCGTCCTGACCATCTCGACGCTGCTGGAGGACTGGGAAGGCATCTCGGACGTCGTCATGGCCGCCCCGACGATCGTTGGCCGCGACGGCGCCGGACGCGTCCTGAACCCGCCGCTGACCCTCAATGAGCGCGATGGCCTGACCGCCTCGGCGGAGCGCCTGCGCAATGTTGCCCGCGACCTGGGCTTCTGATCGGGCTTATAGCAAACGGTGGCGCCGATCCCTTCGGGGGTCGGCGCCACCGTTCGTTGGTGGGGCTGTTAGAGGGAGCGGATGACGGTGACGACCTTGCCGAGGATGGTGGCCTCGTCGCCGGGGATGGGGGAGTAGTCCTTGTTGTGGGGCAGCAGCCACACGTGACCGTCCGTGATCGATAGCTCCTTCACGGTGGCTTCGCCGTCGATCATGGCAGCCACGAATTCGCCGTTGCGCGCCTCGTTTTGTGAGCGGATGACGACGTAGTCTCCGTCAAAGATGCCGGCGTCGATCATGGACTGGCCGGAGACCTCGAGCATGAACAGGTCGCCGCGGCCGGTTATGGAGGTGGGTAGGTGAAAGACGTCCTCGACATGCTGTTCGGCCGTGATGGGCGATCCGGCCGCGATGCGTCCCACGAGGGGGATCGCGGTGCCTTCCTCCTCCACGTGCGAGACGGGGATTTCAATGGGCACAACCGAAGACGAGGCCGGGGCTGAGGGGGCGATTCCGAGCGTTCGGCGCGCCTTGTCCGTCAGGTCGAGGGCGCGCGGTAGTCCGGGTTCGCGCGCGAGGTAGCCCTCCGACTCGAGCGAATCCAGGTGGTGCTTGACCGTCGACGGGGAGGCCAGGCCGACCGAGGATGCGATCTCGCGCACAGAGGGGGGAAAGCCGCTGGAGGCCAGTTTGTCGTTGATAACGCGCAAGATCGCGCGGTGGCGATCGCTGATCGGTCGCTCGGTCATGGACCCTCCTGTTGTGCGCGTGGACGCAGATGTGCATGGGTGGGCGTCCACTGGATACGTCAAGTTTAAGGCGAAAACGCGCAACATGAAACATATGTTCGAGTGGGTCTCGACATTCGCATGGGCGCGTGCTATCGTACAGGTGTTCGACGAACATGTGTTCGATACTGATGTTTGGAGGTTGCCATGAGTCTTCCGTACACCCCTGGGCCTGCCGTTTCCTTCCCGGCGCGCCGCTCCCCGATGCGTCCGGCGCAGGATGCGCGCGTGGCCACGGTTCGTGACATCTCGTCGGCCCCGTCCGTGCGCCGACGTATCGAAGCCCAGCGGGCGGACGATCCCGCGTTCCTGCGCGCGCCCGTTCCTCCGCGTCGACCCGCCCGCTCGTCGCGTCGGTCCCTGGTCGCAGGCGCGCTCGCCACGCTCGCGCTGTCCGTAGGCGCGGGCGCTCTGGGGCTCGCGATCCAGCCCAGCGCCTACGATGGGCCGACCGTCATCAAGGCGGCCGTCAGCGGTGATTCGATTTGGTCGATGGCCGAGTCGGTCAGGAGCGAACGCCCGGTCGAAGAAATCGTCGCGGATATTGAACGTCTCAATGGCATCAGCGGAGCTCTGCGGCCCGGTCAGCGCGTCGTCGTTCCCGTTCGGTGAAGTGGCTCGCGGGACTCCTGTGACAGCGGGCGCTTGGAGCGTGTACCGTTGAGGGGTGCACTGTCCTTTCTGTCATAACCCTGACTCGCGCGTCGTCGACACGCGCATCGCGGACGACGGCGCCTCGATCCGGCGTCGTCGCGAGTGCACGCACTGCAAGAAGCGTTTTACGACCCTGGAAACGTCGTCGTTCCAGGTCGTCAAACGCTCGGGCGTGGTTGAATCCTTCTCCCGCAACAAGGTCGTCTCCGGCGTGAAAAAGGCCTGCCAGGGCAGGCCCGTCTCGGACGATCAGCTCGCGATCCTCGCCCAGCAGGTGGAGGAGCAGCTGCGTTCGACCGGCGTATCCAACGTGTCCACCAATGAGGTCGGCAAGGCGATCCTGCCCTTTCTGCGCGACCTCGACGTCATTGCCTACCTGCGTTTCGCCTCCGTCTATCGAGCATTCGATACCCTTGAGGACTTCGAGGATGCTATCCATGCGCTGCGCGAGCGTTCCCAGGCCGCGGAGGTGGCCGCCGACGCGCCGTCCGAGGAGGTGTCCGCCCCGGTTGCTCCGAAGAAGCCGCGTAAGTCCCGGGCGAGTCGCAAGCGTGCCGCCGCTGCGTCGCTGCTCGGAGACGAGTAGCGCCCGCGCCTGGTGGCGCGGGCGACTCGTCGATCCGTCGGCGGCGGGCGGCTCCTAGCTGTCCTTCCTGTCGCGCTCGTCCGTTCGGTCGGCGCCTGTGGCCAGTCTGCGTACGGCCGCGGTGGCCTCGCTCGACGCCTGAGAGACGGATTCTCGCGCCCCGGCCACGGCCTCGGACATCGCTTCGCGGGCGCCGACAACCGCCTCGGTCGCGGCGCCGCGCGCTCAGCGACTCGCTCCGACATGGCTTCACGTGCCCCGGCCACCGATTCGCGTGCCCCGGTCACGGCCTCGGCCACGGCCTCGCGGGCACCAGCCACGGCCTCGGAGGTCGCCCCGCGCGCGCCCACGATCTGCTCGCGCACCTTCTTGCGCATGACCTTGCCCAGCTGGGAGCGCGGCAGCTCGCTCATGACGACGACCTGACGGGGCAGGGCGTAGTGCGCTAAGGACTTTTCCGCCCAGTTGCGCAGGTCCGTGAGCGTGACCGACGCGCCGGCCTCGAGAACGACGGCTGCGACGACATCCTCGCCGCTCTCGCCGGCGGGGACTCCCACGGCAGCCACGTCGAGGATGCCGGGCATCGTGCGCACCGCATCTTCGACCTGAGAGGGATAGACGTTGAAGCCGGAGGAGTTGATCATCTCCTTGCGTCGGTCAGCCATGTAGATAAAGCCGTCGCGCACCTGGACCAGGTCGCCCGTGCGCAGCCAGCCGTCGGCGGTGAACACCTCCGCGGTCTCCTCGTCCTGATTCCAGTACCCGGAGAAGACCTGCGGGCCGGTTGCGATGAGCTCGCCGACCGCGCCGTCCTCGACGTCGCGCGCGGGGTCCTCGGGATCGACGATGCGCACCCGCGTGGAGGGGAAGGGAATACCCAGCGCCCCGCGCGCCCGCGAGGAGGCCAGGGGGGAACCGAGGAGGATCGGGGATGCCTCGGTCATGCCGTAGCCTTCGATCATGAGGCCGCCGGTCGCCTCCTCCCATTTTTGGGCCAGAGGCGCCGACAGGGGCATCGCGCCCGACAGGGAGAAGTGGATGGAGGACAGGTCTACGTCCGTGCCCTCGGCTGCCGCCAGCAGGCGCTCGTACATGGGGGGCACGCCCAGGAAGAACGTGCAGGGGAGTCGGCGCTGGGCGGCCAGGACCAGTGCGGTGTCGAACTTCGGGAACATGGCGACGGTCGCCCCCAGGCGCAGGCCCGCCAGGAAACCGATCGTGAAGCCGAAGGCGTGGAAGAGGGGCAGGATGCAGTAGAAGACCTCGGCGCCCTCGTGCAGGACGGGCACCCACGCGATGGACTCCTCGACGTTGGCGCGCAGGTTGGCGTGCGTGAGAGCCGCGGCCTTGGGCACGCCCGTCGTGCCGCCCGTGTGGATGAGCAGGGCGACGTCGTCCATGGAGGCGGGGCATGTTCCGTTCCAGGGGGGTGGCTGTGCGCATGGCGCGTGTCCACGAGCGAGCCCAGGTGGGGCGCGGGCTACCGAGCTGGTCGCGCTTGTCGCGCGCGGCCTTGAGGGGCAGCTTGAGCGCCAGGCGCGAGGCCGTGGGAAGGGCCGTCGTCAGGTCCATCGAGAAGGTGGTGTGGCCTCGGCCCAGGAAGGTCAGCTTCTCCAGGGTCTTCGACCAGGCGATCGTCACGCGCGCGCCGTGGCGCGCGTACTCGCCCTCGAGCTCGCCGGAGGGAGCAAGCGGGTTGTGTTCGACGACGACGGCGCCCAGCAGCATCGTGCCCAGGACTGCAACCGCGTGCTGGGGGCAGTTGGGCATGACGAGAGCGACGCGGTCTCCCGCGCGCACGCCCGCCTGGTGCAAGGCCCCCGCGCACCGACGCATCTGCTCGACCAGCTGCTCGTAGGAGAGCTGGCGGGCGAAAAAGTCGATGGCGGCACGCTTGGGATAGCGGGCGGCGACGTCCAGGACCATATCCGGGATCGGCTGGTCGGGAGTGGCGATTTCGTAGGCGACGCCGGGCGCATAGAGCGCCCGCAGCGAGGACGTGAGGTCCATCTATGCTCCTTTGGTGGTGCTGCCCCTACGATACCGTAAGTTACGGCCTCGTTTGACCACCTGGAAGCGCGATGAAAGCGACAGTTTCTACAGGGGCGTCGCAATCAGTCGGACGGTTTCGGGCAGGTGGCTCAGCTCCTCCAGGGCCTCGCGACCCAGGCCGGCCGAAATGTCGGTGAGCACGTAGCCGACCTCGTCCATGGTCGCCAGGATCTGGGCGTCGACGTTGGCCTCCGACGACGCGAAGATCGAGTTCACGCGGGCCATGACGCCGGGCACGTTGCGGTGGATGAGGCGCACGCGGTAGCGCGAACGCTTGCCGATGTTCATGGTCAGGTTGGGCAGGTTCACGCTCATGTCGGTCGAGCCGCTGGCCTGGTACTCACCGATCTTGGCGGCCACAAAACGGCCGATGTCGTACTGTGCCTCCTCCGTGGACCCGCCGATGTGCGGGGTGAGAATGACGTTGTCGAGGGTGGCCAGGGGCGAGGAGAAGGGGTCGCCGTTGGCGCGCGGTTCCTCGGGGAACACGTCGATGGCCGCGCCGCCCAGGTGGCCCGAGACCAGTGCGGCGTGCAGGGCATCCACGTCGACGACGTGTCCGCGCGAGAGGTTGATGAACAGGGCGCCGGGCTTCATGAGCTCGAACTCGCCTCGCCCGATGAGGTTGGTGTTGGACTCTTGGCCGTCCACGTGCACGGAGATGATGTCGGCCTCGCGTAGCACGGCCTCCATGGTGGGCATCTGCGTGGCGTTGCCCAGGGCCAGGCGCTCGGCGGCGTCGTAGAAGATGACGTTGAGGCCCATGGCCTCGGCCAGCACCGACAGCTGGGTGCCGATGTTGCCGTAGCCGATGATGCCCAGCGTGTGCCCGCGCACCTCGTGGGCGCCGTCGGCGCTCTTGTCCCACACGCCGCGGTGCAGGCGCGAGTTCTTCACCGTCACGCGGCGCGACAGGTCGATAATCTCGCCGATCGCGAGCTCGACGACGGAACGCGTGTTGGAGTAGGGGGCGTTGAACACGGCGATGCCCATCTCGGTGGAGGTGGCCAGGTCGATCTGGTTAGTGCCGATACAGAAGGCGCCGATGGCCTTCAGGTTCGGGCGGGCGCGCAGGACGCGCTCGGTGACCTCGGTCTTGGAACGCAGACCCACGTAGTCGATACCCTCGAGCGCATCGATCAGGTCGTCCTCAGACAGGGCGCCCGTCACGCGGGTGACCTCAATGCTGAACTTGGCGAAAATCTCGTCGGCGATCGGGTGCGGGTTTTCCAAGAGTAATGCTCGTGTCATGACTCCATCATGGCAGATGGGGGCACAACCAGCGTGGCATCGTCACTGTGTGGTCACCGACTACCACTCTTCCATGCCGGCGGGCAGCGCGGCGGCGTGGACGACGTGGACGTCGTGGGTGGCGCGAGTCAGGGCGACAAACAGGTCGCCGACGCCGTCGCTCATGATTTCGCCGGGCTCGACCAGGACGACCGAATCGAACTCCAAGCCCTTCGTCGCGTTCGCTGAGAGCAGGGCGACGCGCTCGGACAGCGCGCTGTCCCCGTCGACGTCGGCGCCCCACGCGCGGGCACGCTGCGCGCCCACGATGATGGCGACGCGGCCGCGTGAGGCGCCCGCCTCGCGGTCCAGGCGTTCCTCTGCGATCTGGCGGGCCTGGTGCGCGGCCTCCCACAACGGGTCGGTGTCTCGGGACGAGGCCGGGGCAGCCTCGGGCGCGTCCACGTGAGTCACCCGGTAGCATCCCTCGACGTCGCGCACGGCGGTCATCGGGTAGAGGACAGGTGCCCCCGCACGCGCCACCACACCCTCGGCAAGGGTCGTGAGGGTCGCAGGGGTGCGGTAGGAGACGGTCAGGGCGTACTCGGAGGCAAAAGCGCGGGCCGCTGGCCCCAGCGCCTTCTCCCACGAGGCGGGACGCTGAGAGCCGCGGCGCTGATCCAGGTCACCGACGACCGTGAAGGACCGCGAGGGACAGCGGCGCAGCAGGGCGCGCCACGCCATGGGGGGAGAGCTCCTGGGCCTCGTCGACCACGATGTGGCCGTAGGCCCACGCGCGATCCTTGGCCGCACGCTCGGCCAAGGGCGCCCACGACTCCTGCTCCGCGGTGTGTTCGGCGAGCATCTGCGCGGTGACGATGCCGCCTCCCAGGTTCTGCCCCTCGATGGCGGCACGAGCGCGCTCGAGCTCGCCCCCGTCCGTCTCCTTCGAGGGAGCCGACGAGGTCGGCATGGGGCCGAGCAGCTCCTCGCACTCGTCCAGGATCGCAACGTCCGAGATCGTCCAGGGCGCCGAGCGCGGCCGCACCAGGAGGGCCAGCTCGTCGGGGCGCAACGGCGACCTCGCGCGCCGGTTGGCCGCCGCCAACACCTCCGGGCGGGCATAGAGCCTGCGTAGCAGCGTCTGCGCGCTCGTGGGCATCCACGCCGTGTTGATCGCGCGGCGGCAATCCACCGAGTCTCGAATCTCAATGAGCCAGGAGCGCTTGACCTCCGGCTCGACGCGCCCCTCGGAGTCGGCGTCCCCAGCCTCGCGCGCCAGGCGAAGCGCCAACACGTCCATCAGTTCGCGTGCAAACGACTCGCGCGCCACGTTGTGGGGACGCCCCGAGCGCTTGGCGCGCCGCCTGGCCGCCTCCACGTCGCCGCGGGTGAGCGTCACGGTACGGTTCCACACGCGCAGCTCCTGATCCCCCTTGGGAAGCTTCGCGAGCGCTCGCACCGCCTCCTTGACGATAGCCGCCCAGGCCGGCAGCCCCTTGATCCGAGCCACGGCCTCGTCCTCGGACGCACGCGCACGCACGCCCGGCACGAGATCGCCCATCGTCACCGACACAACACCCGTCTCACCCAGGGAGGGCAGCACCTGCTCGATATAGCGCAAGAACAAGCGCGAGGGCCCCACGAGCAGAACACCCGAGCGCTCCAGGCGCTCGCGGTGGGCATACAGCAGGTAGGCGATGCGGTGCAGCGCGACCGCGGTCTTGCCCGTGCCCGGGCCGCCCTGGACGACCAGGAGGCCCTTGTCGGAGGCGCGGATGATGCGGTCCTGCTCGGACTGGATGGTCGCCACGATGTCACCCATGCGCCCGTCGCGCGCCTCGCTCAGGGCATGCATGAGGGCGCCCTCGCCCTGCAGCTCCAGGCCCTGGGCGTGCGAGGCGTCGAGCAGCTCGTCCTCCAGGCCGGTCACGCGCCGGTCGCGAGTCGAAATGTGGCGGCGACGCACGACTCCCTCCGGCTTGGCCGACGTCGCCTGATAGAAGGGACGCGCGGCGGGGGCACGCCAATCCACGAGCAGGGGAGTGCCGTCCTCGTGAGACAGGGACAGGCGACCAACGTGGCGCGTCGACGAATCCACCATGTCGAGGCGACCGAACACGAGGCGCTCCTCCACGCCCTCCAGGCGCGCGGCCATCTCACCCAGGTGCGCAGACAGGGCCTCGCGCTCCGTCCACGCCTGCGCGTTTCCGACGCCGTGGGTGGAGTGGACGCGTCCTTGGCGCTTGCGGTAGGAGGCGCGAAGCGCGTCGAGACGCTCGTAGGCGGCGTCGACGAAGTCTTGTTCAGGCAACGGAAGGTCCGTGCGTGACTCCTGCTGCGCGCCCGTGGTCATAGGTCCTCCTCGATATTGGTGGCCTTCTATTGTTGCTCACTTTTCGTCGTTGCGCTGTGAGCAGCCTTTTTTTCAACACCGTGACTTCGCCCCAAGCTCAAAACGTGTCCTCGCATGACGCGGCGCCGCCCCCACAGGTACGTTAGACATGAGAGAAAAGATCGAGCATGAGGAGGATACGTGAGCATCACCGCGACCGACCTTTACGAGGACGGGCCCGCCGCAGGCGCGAAGGCCAAGATTCTCCTCATTCACTTCGATGGGGCGATTGACGCCGGCGCCGCCGGGCGCATAGCGATCGGGCAGATGCTGCGGTCGCTGCACAACGAGCGCGTCGCTACCTTCGACGCCGACACCCTCATGGACTACCGCTCGCACCGGCCCATCGTGACCGTTGACGACTGGGTGTCCTCTCCAGACATGGTCATGCCCAAGACCGTGCTCGACCTGGTCGAGGACGACATGGGAAATCCGATCCTTGTCCTGCACGGCGCCGAACCGGACGCGCACTGGGAGTCCTTCACGAACGCCATCAACGACATCTGCAAGCGCGCCGGCGTGGAGATCACCTTCTCGCTGCACGGCGTGCCCTCCGGCGTCCCCCACACGCGGCCCACCCCCGTGCACGTCCAGGCCACTGACGCCTCCCTGCTGCCCGCGGGCGGCGCGAAGATCACGAACCACATGCAGTTCCCCGCGCCCCTGTCGACCTTCGTGCAGATTCGACTCGGGCAACGAGGCATTGGCGGGCTCGCGCTGCTCGGCGCCGTCCCGTACTACATGGCCGACACCGGCTACCCGGCCGCCTCCTCAGCGCTGCTGACCTCGCTGGCCAAGTTCGCGGACCTGTCTCTGCCCGTCGGCGACCTCGAGCAGGGCGCCGCGCAGGACCAGGAGAACATCGAAAAGCTCGTTGAATCCAACCCGGACATCTCCCACACCGTCTCCAACCTCGAAGAACACTTCGATGCGTGGAGCGGAGGCGACGGCGCGATCCCGCTGGCCGGCATGGCCCAGCCTGCCGCCGCCCGTGACGAGGACAAGTCCACCAAGGACATCGGCGACGTCATCGAGGCCTACCTCGCGCAGGTCTCGCGCGCCAAAGCCGAAGAAATCGAGTCCGTCCAGCGCGCACCCCGCGTCGACGGCACCGAGACTCCCTCCAAGCCCGACACCCTCGAAGACGTGCTCGCCCGCGTCGAGGCCCGCCGCAACGGCAAAGAACCCGGGCCCTCCTCGCCGCGCCACCGCGCCTAAGCGTCGGACACCCCCGGCCCTGCTCGCGGCGCGCCCCAGGGGGCACGCGGGCAACCCCGCACCCGCGGCGCGGGCGGGGGAACGGAGGGTTGGCCTCGTCAGTGAGACGGGGGATAGCCGATCTGAGCGTCCGTGAGCGCGGGGAAGCCCGCCACCCAGCGCACCAGCTCAGCGGGCCTGGTGATGCGCGCGGGCAAGGCCAGCGTACGCAGCGCCCGATCGATGTCGTCCGCGTCCACCACCCCGTCGTTGCATGCCAGTGCGACGACGTTGCCGCGCCGACCGCTTCGCCCCACCTTCGGATCCTGGATCGAAGCGACGAAGGGGAAGACCTCCTGCAACGCCGCCACGTCCTGGCGCGCGTTGGCCGCACCCCCGTGCGCGCAATTGACCAGGTACACGCCCCGATCCGTCAGAGAACGGCGCGCCTGACGGGCGCACTCAATCGTGCGCAGGTGATCGGGAGTGAGCCCCGCGGCAAAAGCGTCGCGCACGATCACGTCGAACGAACCCTCACGCGTCTGATCCAGGACAGCCCGCCCGTCGCCCACGCGGATCTTGACCTGCGGGGCCTTCGGGATCGGGAAATGCTCACGCACCTGCTCAGCCAGGAGCCGATCAACCTCAACGGCCACGTGCCGCGACTGCGGGAAGGCAGCAGACCACGCGCACGCCAGCGCACACGCCGCGCCACCCACATGCAATGCTCGGAAACGATCCCCCTGGCCCCACGCGGCGGCCGCGACCGCGCTCATGTGCTGCATGTACTCGAACTCCAGATACGTCGGATCCGACGTATCCACCGCCGAAGACTCCACGCCGTCCAGGAACAGCGTCGCGCGCGGGCCATCCCACCGGATACGCGCCGAGCCGAAATCCGTCTCGAAGGAGATGTCGCGTGACGAAGATGAGCGTGCCATGGTGGACACTGTAACCACGGGACCGCGCTCGCTGCTTCAGGAGGTGACATGTCAAACGCTCCCAGAGACGCGCGCGCCAAACGCGACTGGGGATCGGACGACTCGGCCACGCCGATCCTGCACGTCGACATGGACTCCTTCTACGCCCAGGTCGAAATGCGCGAAGACCCCTCCCTCATCGGACGGCCCATCGTCGTGGGCGGCACCTCCGGGCGCGGCGTCGTCACCTCCGCCACCTACGAGGCCCGCGCCCTGGGCGTACGCGCCGGCATGCCCACATCCCGCGCGCGTGCCCTGTGCCCCACGGCGGCCTTCATCCCCGGCAACCACGCGCTCTACAGCCATTACTCCCGCCAGGTCATGGACATCCTCGCGACAATCACCCCCGCCCTCGAACAGGTCTCCATCGACGAGGCCTTCCTGGACGTTCGCGGCGCACGGCGTCGACTCGGCACACCCACCCACATTGCCCGCCTCATCCGAACCCGCATCCGCGAGCAGGTGGGACTGCCCGCATCCGTGGGAATCGCCTCCACCAAATCGGTGGCCAAGATCGCCTCCTCGCACGCCAAACCCGACGGCCTGCTCCTGATCCCCGCCTCCGCCACAATCGAGTTCCTGCACGGGCTGCCCGTCGGCGCACTGTGGGGAGTTGGCGGACGCACCGGTGCCATCCTCGACCGAGAAGGCATCGACACCATCGGAGACCTCGCCCACACGCCCCTGACACGCCTGACCAAACTCCTCGGCGTCGCCTCCGCCCACCACCTCCACGACCTCTCCTGGGGCATCGACCCGCGGGCGGTGACCACCTCACGACCCGAAATCCATCGGCATGGAGCGCACCTTCGAGGAGAACGTGCGCTCGCGGAACGAGATCGAGGACTTCATCCTGGCGGCATCGCACGACTGTGCCCGCAGGCTGCGCTCCGGCGGCGTCGTCGGGTGGACCGTCGGCATTAAAATGCGCGGCGCCGACTTCCACACGATGACGCGCAGCGTCAGCCTGGTCGCACCGACCGACACCGGGCGCGAGATCGCCCGCGCCGCCCAGTCCCTGTTCGCCCGCGAGGCGATGCCGAGCGGGGGGAGTGCGCCTCTTCGGCGTGCGCGTCGAAAGCCTGCAGTCCCGCTCCGGCGGCGTCGCCGTGACGCTCGACCGCGATGAGAAGCCAGCAGCCTCAGAGCGCGCGATGGACCAGATCCGCTCCAAGTTCGGTTCCGCAGCCCTGGCACCCGCCACGCTCTTGGGGAAGAATCTGCCGGGCAGGCGCTCCTTCGGTGCCGAGGCCGGGGGACGGGGCGCTGGGACCGGCGCGGCCGAGGCCTCGGGCGGGGACGGCGGATCCCGCGCCGCTTCGCCTGAACGCGGGGAACAGGGGACCCTCCTGTGAGGCGTTCCGTGCGGGGCGCGCCGTACGCTAAGCTTGAACCAGTTAACGTCCGAAAGGGGCAGGAAATGGCTCTCACCGAGTATGAGAAAAAGGTCCTCGAGCAGATGGAGGCATCCCTGCGCGAGGAAGATCCCGCGCTGGCCTCGCAGATGTCCGCCCCCGCCCCCGCGGAAGAAACGGAGTCCGAGCCCCAGCGCGGCCCGCGCGCTCCCCGCCGCATCGCCCTCGGCTTTGCCGGTGCTGTCCTGGGCATGGTACTCCTCGTCGTCGCCGTGTCGCTGGGCTACTCCATCGTGTCGATTCTGATTGGCGTTGCCGGCTTCGCCGTGACGGTCGCCGGCATCCTCTACGCGCTGTCCAGGCCCGCCTCGCCCTCGGATGCTTCCGACAGGCCTCGGCGCAAGAAGAACAAAGAGAACGGCGGCTGGGATTCCTTCATTCAGGATCAGGAGCGCCGCTGGGACGATCGCAAGAACGACGACTGATCATCTGATCATCCAGGCGTGAGGGCGGGGGAGCGCGAGGCGCACCCCCGCTTCGCTATCGGATCTGCCATCTCGTGTCTGGCGGCCGGGGGCCTGTGATGCGCATGTTAACCCCACAGGTGGTCGTCCGGGCCCTTGGATGCGCATGTTAACCCTACAGGTGGCAGTATGGGCGGCGCGCCCACGCTGCCACTGATCGGGCCCAGCTGCGCGTACGCGGGTTACCACGACCACCTGTCGGGTCCAGCTGCCGCGAGCGTTACATTCCGCTTCCGGGTCGCGTGGACCTCCCCGAAGACTTCCGCGACTCTTCGATGCCTTACTGCCGCGTCTTCCCAGGCATGCGCTTCAGACTCTCGTCGCGTGTTTTTCGTTACCCAGCGCCTCAATGCCGAACAACACGCCAGCTCGCGTACAGCTTTACAAAAGTCGCCCCACTGTGTTTCACGGGCTGTTTCATGATGCTCCCGTTGGCCTCCACCTTGCACCCCTGGGTTCCTCCACCTTGCACCCCTGGGTTCCTCCACCTTGCACCCCTGGGTTCCTCCACCTTGCACCCCTGGGTTCCTCCACCTTGCACCCCGGGGTTCCTCCACCTTCCTCCCCGGGGTTCCTCCACCTTCCTCCCCGGGGTTCCTCCACCTTCCTCCCCGGGGTTCCTCCACCTTCCTCCCCGGGGTTCCTCCACCTTCCTCCCCGAGGTTCCTCCACCTTGCACCCCGGGGTTCCTCCACCTTCCTCCCCGGAGTTCCTCCACCTTGCACCCCTGAGTTCCTCCACCTTGCACCCCTGAGTTCCTCCACCTTCCTCCCCGTGTCCCTCCATGTGGACTGCCAACTGTCCTGTCGTATTGGTTGTGACGTGCGGAAATGAGCCGAACCGTCGTCTATGAGCGCTGGAAAACCGCCACTTAATAAGTTTTGGAGCGCCTGGGCCGTGAGGCACTCTCGCCACACGTGTCACGGAATGTGTCGTAGATTTCCTCCACTTTTCTCCACGGGAACTTTTTGTTGTAAACGCGCGGAAAAGCCTTTTAGTATTGCGCGCCACGCCGCAAGTTTCTCTGTAAATATGGTGCTAAGTGGGTTAAAGTGGGGGAAAGTTCCGAACAGGGGAGGGCGGTGACATGTTCCTTGGCACGTATGAGCCCAAGCTCGACGACAAAGGACGTATGTTTCTGCCCGCTCGTTTCCGTGAGGATATGCAGGGCGGAATCGTCCTCACTCGCGGCCAAGAGCACTGCATCTACGCGTTCCCCGTCGCGGAATTCGAGAGCATGACTGCTGAGCTTCGACGAGCCCCCCTGTCGTCGAAGCAGGCGCGCGATTGGATTCGCGTGATGCTCTCGGGAGCCTACAAGGAAGTTCCTGACAAACAGGGACGCATTAGCGTTCCGGCGGACCTGCGTGCATACGCCGGTCTGGATCGCGAGCTCGCCGTCATTGGTGCGGGTTCGCGAGCAGAAATCTGGAATGCCTCGGCCTGGCGCGAGTACCTCGCGGTCCAGGAGGAGGCCTTCTCCAATACAGCAGAAGAGATTATTCCCGGGATGTTCTGACCCGTACGCCGAGGTCTCCGCCCGCTGTTCCGACATCACTTCCCCGATGGCGGAGCACGGTGGGGGACCTGGGTGGATGGGTCGGACATGATCAGCGTGAAGGAGGCGCGACATGACTGAAGCACTCGATGTGGTGCGCGATTCGTCGCGCCGCCCGGACGAGGGCGGGCGCCCCGCGTCGGAGCGTCACGTCCCGGTCCTCCTCGCCGAGTGCCTGGACATGCTGACCCCGGCCATTGAGGGCCCCGGAGCGGTCCTCGTTGACGGGACCCTGGGCATGGGCGGTCACACCGAGGGGGCGCTCGATCGTTTCCCCGAGCTGACGGTCATCGGCATCGATCGCGACCCGCAGGCGATCGCACTGGCCTCGGAGCGCCTCGAGCGTTTCGGGGATCGCTTCCGCGCGGTTCACACGACCTACGATCGCATTGACGAGGCCGTGGCTGAGCAGTGCGGTCCCGGCGCGCGCATCGACGGTGTCCTGATGGATCTGGGCGTGTCCTCCCTGCAGCTGGACGAGGCCGAGCGAGGCTTCGCCTACTCCAAGGACGCGCCTCTCGACATGCGGATGGACGCCACCAGCGGACCCAGCGCGGCCGACTACTGGCCACGGCCTCGGAGGGTGAGCTGATCCGTATCCTGCGCACTTACGGCGAAGAGAAGTTCGCACCGCGCATCGCCCGTCTCATCATCCGCCGCCGGGACGACGCGCCTATCACGCGCACCGGTGAGCTGGTGGACATCATTCGCGCGGCCATTCCCGCGCCCGCCCGCCGCACGGGCGGCAACCCCGCCAAGCGCACGTTCCAGGCGCTGCGCGTGGCCGTCAACGATGAGCTCACCATCTTGGAGCGGGCCCTGCCCCGTGCTCTGGCGAGCCTGCGTGTCGGAGGACGACTGGTCGTTGAGTCCTACCAGAGCCTGGAGGATCGGATCGTCAAGGACGTGCTGCGGCGCGGATCAACCAGCTCCGCCCCTCCCGGATTGCCGATCATCCCCGACGATATGGCCCCCAGTCTGCGACTACTCACCAAGGGCGCAGGCAGGGCCGACCGAGCTGAACAAGACCACAACCCCCGATCTGCATCCGTGCGACTGCGCGGAGCGGAACTCATTTCCGAATGGAAGGATCTCTCATGAGTGCAGCAACCGCTAAGGCCCGTCCCGCGGCTCGTCCGGAACTGCGCCGTGAGGAGGTCCGCGAGTTCCACGTCGTTGAAGGCACTCGCCCTCGTCGCTCGGCCGTGGCTGTCCTCGTGCTGCTTATCACGGTCGCGCTCGCGTCCGTGCTGGCCTCGATGGTTCTGAACACGCGCATGGCGCAGACGTCTTTCGAGATTCGCGAGCAGCAGCTGGTTCTCAACGAGCTGGAGGCGCAGTCGTGGACGATGCGCGCCGAGCTTGACCGTAAGGCGTCGCCGACCGAGCTGGAGCGGGCCGCTAAGGAAAACGGCATGGTGCCCGCCGGCGCGTCCGGTTTCATCACGCTTGAGACGGGAACCGTTGAAGGCGGGACGCCCGCCAAGTAAGGCGGAGCCACGTGCCTATGGATAGCGTCATTTCGCGCTCGCGCTGGATCCTTGTGATCATCATCGGCGCGCTGTGTCTGTGCGGTGTGCGCCTGGTGCAGCTCCAGATTGTTGAGGGGCCGGTTCTGGCCGCTCAGGGGCAGCGCGTGCGTACGTCGTCGACGGCTGTGGCCGCTGCGCGTGGTTCGATCGTCGATGCGACGGGTGTCGTGCTGGCCAACTCGATCCAGACCTACGACATCGCGGTGAACCAGGTGAACATCGCCTCCTACGTGCATCGCGACGACGACGGCAACGAGGTCGGGCGTGGCCCGGCCGAGGCCGCTCATCAGCTCGCCCCGCTCCTGGGGATGGACGAGGCGGAGCTGGGCGGCATGATGCTGGGGGATTCGACCTACGAGTACATCAAGCGCAACGTGGACGCGGTGACCTACCGCGAGATCCGTAAGCTGGATATCTACGGCATTGAGTGGGAGTCGGTCTTCGAGCGCGAGTACCCCAACGGAAACGTGGCGGCCCCCGTCATCGGCACGGTGAACGCGGAGGGCCAGGGCTCCTCGGGTATGGAGGCGCAGTTTGACCAGTTGCTGACGGGTACGCCGGGCCAGCAGGCCTTCGAGATCGCCCCCAACGGCGCGGTCATGCCCGGTGGTAAGCGCACGACGGTGGAGCCCAAGAACGGCGGTTCGGTGGAGCTGACGATCCACGCCGACCTCCAGCATCAGGTCCAGGACCTGCTGGATGCGCGTGTGGCGAAGCACCAGGCGGACTGGGGAACGGTCGTTATCGAGGACGTGGCGACCGGCCATATCCTGGTGATCGCGGATTCGAATTCGAAGGAGCCGGATAACGCGAACCCGCAGAAGGTGCACGCCGTGCAGGACACGTTCGAGCCGGGGTCGGTGGGCAAGCTCATCACGATCGGCGCGGCGCTGAACCAGGGAACGATCACGCCCACGAGCGTGTTTCAGGTGCCGTACTCGCTGAATTTGCCGGATGCGGGTGGCCCGATCACGGACTTCCACGAGCATGACGGTGAGGCTTTGACGGCGACGGGCGTCCTGGCCGAGTCTTCGAACACGGGAACTGTGCTGATTGGCCAGACGATGACGGATGATCAGCGCTATTCGATGATGCGCGCGTTCGGCTTCGGTCAGGAGACGGGCATTGAGCTGCCCGGCGAGTCCGCAGGCCTGCTGCGCAGCTCCGACGACTGGCAGGGCCGTGACCGCTATGTGACGATGTTCGGCCAGGCGTACGCAATTACGGCGGTCCAGGAGGCCTCGGCGCTCGCGACGATCGCCAATGGCGGTGTGCGGATTTCCCCGCACATCGTCAAGTCGTGGACGAACACGGACGGCACGGTTGAGGTCCCACAGGGCACCCAGCCGGTTCAGGTCCTGGAGGCGACGACTGCGTCGCAGCTGCTGACGATGATGGAGTCGGTTGTCGAGGACGATCTGGGTACCGCGGCTGCCTCGAAGGTTCCCGGCTACCGAGTGGGCGTGAAGACGGGCACCGCGGAGACGGTCATCGACGGGGCCTCGGGTCTGGTCTCGACGACGGCCGGCATCATTCCGGTGGACGCGCCGCGCCTGGCGATCGCCGTGATTCTCTACAATCCAAAAGTGGTGTCGGTCTCATCCGAATCGTCGGCGCCGCTGTTTGGTGACATAGCACGTACTGCCGTCGGAAACCTGGGTATCCCGGCCTCCTCGGGGTCGGCTACGCTGTACCCGACGACTCCGTGAGCCTGAAGGAGAAAAGCATGCGGACATCAGCGCAGTGGATTGCGGAGGCGGTTTCGGGTCGCCTCGTGGGAAGCGACGTGAGCGTGACCGGAAGTGTGGTGACGGATTCTCGCGAGGCCCAGGCGGGCTCGCTGTACGTCGCCCGGCGGGGCGAGAGCGCCGACGGTCACGCTTTTGTGGCGGGCGCCGTGGCGCGCGGAGCGGTGGCGGTTATCGTCGAGCATGAGGTTGACGAGGCCGTGGCTCAGATCGTCGTGGAGGATTCCACCGAGGCGCTGGGTGCCTTGGCTCGGGCGCACGTGGAGGCGCTGCGCGCGGGCGGTGCGCTGGACGTCATCGCGATGACGGGGTCCGTGGGTAAGACGACCACGAAGGATCTGCTGCTTCAGATCATGAGCGCGGATGGGCCCACGGTGGCTCCCAAGCTGTCGTTTAACAACGAGGTCGGGCTGCCCCTGACCGTCCTGCTGGCCGACGAGAACACTCGTCACCTGGTCCTGGAGATGGGAGCCTCGGGCCCCGGCCACATCACCTACCTGACCGATATCGTCGCCCCGGATGTTGCGATTGAGCTGTGTGTGGGCCACGCTCACGTGGGCGGCTTCGGCGGTTTCGAAGGCGTCGCGGCTGCCAAGGCCGAGCTGATTCGGGGCACGCGCCCCGGCGGCCCCGTTATCTTGAACACCGACGACCCGAATGTCGAGGCGATGGCGCCCCTGGCCTCGGGTGAGATCATCCGTTTCTCTGCCTCCGGCAACCCGCGAGCCGAGGTGCGCGCGCAGGATGTGAGCGTTGACGCCGCAGATCGAGCATCCTTCACGCTGGTGACGCCCGCTGGCACGGCGCAGGTCTCCTTGAAGATCGTCGGACGTCACCACGTGGCCAACGCGCTGGCGGCAGCGGCGGGCGCCCTGACGCTGGGCGTGGACCTGGCGACCGTTGTCCAGGTGCTCTCGAGTGCGCGAGCGCTGAGCCCCCACCGTATGGACGTCCACGAGCTGGTCATCGACGGGTGCGAGCTGACGCTGATCGACGACTCTTACAACGCGAATCTTGACTCGATGCGTGCGGGGATCGCCGCGCTGTCGTCGATCGGCAAGGGCGGTCGCAAGATCGCCGTCCTGGGCGAGATGCTCGAGCTGGGGGAGGACTCCCAGTCGCTGCACGAGCAGGTCGGCGCGATGATCGAGGCCTGCGGTGTGGAGACGCTCATTGGCCTGGGCGCCGACGCCCACTACTATCTGGAAGGAGCCAGCGCGGTTCCCAACCGCCAGGTTGCGTCGGATCCTGCCGACGCGGCCCGCCTGGCTCTGGAATTCGCCGGGGATGGCGCAGTCGTCCTGGTGAAGGGTTCCTTTGGTTCACATTCGTGGCAGGTGGCTGACATCCTGCGGGAGAAGGGAATGACCCGGTGATTGGTCTTATCGCTGCGTTCATCATTGGGATGGCGCTGTCCGTAACGGGTACACCGCTGCTCATCCGTTTCCTGGTGCTGCACCAGTACGGCCAGTTCATCCGCCAGGATGGGCCGACTCAGCACCTGACGAAGCGTGGCACGCCCACGATGGGTGGTCTCGTCATCATCCTGGCGACCGTGATCGCCTGGCTGATTGGCTCGTTCGTCGCGGGGGCGGGGCCCTCGTGGTCGGGCTTCCTGCTGGCCTTCCTCTTCGTGGGCTTGGGAACGATCGGCCTGCTTGACGACGGGATTAAGATCATGCGTCAGCGTTCGCTGGGCCTGCACCCGTCGGGCAAGATCATCGGTCAGGTCGCCGTCGCCTCGCTCTTCGCGGGCGGCACCCTCATCAATCCCAACGAATACAACGAGTATGCCAGCACGCTGGCGATTTCGTTTGCGCGCCCGACCCCGCTGAGTCTCGCCTTCGCGGGCACGGCTATCGGCGTGATCCTCTACCTGATCTGGACGAACCTCATTGTCACGGCGTGGTCGAACGCGACGAACCTGACGGACGGCCTGGACGGCCTGGCCGCGGGCGTGTCGATCTTTGTTTTCGGTGCTTACACCTTCATTGCCTACTTCCAGCGCATCCAGGCGTGTACGCAGCCCGACGTCAACCGGTTGGCTTGCTATCAGACGCGCGACCCGCTCGACCTGGCGATCTTCTGCGCCGCGATCATCGGTGCGCTGGCCGGCTTCCTGTGGTGGAACGCGTCCCCCGCGCAGATCTTCATGGGTGACACGGGTTCCCTGGCACTCGGCGGTGCCGTCGCTGGCCTGTCGATCCTCACCCAGACCCAGCTTCTCGCCATCATCGTCGGCGGCCTGTTCGTCGCCGTCGTCATGTCCGACGTCATCCAGATTAGCGTGTTCAAAGCGACCGGCAAACGAGTCTTCCGAATGGCGCCCCTCCACCATCACTTCGAGTTGCTGGGGTGGAAGGAAGTCACGATCGTCATCCGCTTCTGGCTGATCGCCGCGATTATCGCCGTGGCCGGCGCCGGCGCTTTCTACGCGGAGTGGGTGTCCGCTCGATGAACCGCAGTGCCGCAGTTATCGGCTGGGGTAAGTCCGGCCAGGGAGCCGCCGGTGCTCTGCTCACCCGCGGCTGGGAGGTTAGTGCTTTCGCGGCGAGAGCCACGCAGACCCTGTCCTTCGACGACGTTGCGGGCGTGCCCGTCCACGTCGAGGAGGATGCGAACGCTCTGGCGGCCGCGGTGCTCGATGCCCGCCCCGACCTCGTCGTCGTGTCTCCGGGTATCCCCGCGCATCACCCCGTCTTCGCCGCCTGCGCCCAGGCCGGTATCGACCTGTGGGGCGAGGTTGAGCTCGCCTGGCGCCTCCAGGAGGAGGGCCCTCACGCCGGGCGCCCGTGGCTGACGGTGACGGGCACGAACGGCAAGACGACGACCGTTGGCATGCTGGGGGAGATCCTGCGTGCCTCCGGCGTGAAAGCCGAGGAAGTCGGCAACATCGGTACCCCGATCACCCGGGCGATCGACTCCGACGCGGAGGTCTTCGCCGTTGAGCTGTCCAGCTTCCAGCTACACACGGCGCTGACGGTGAGCCCGCTGGCCTCCATCTGCCTGAACGTGGACGCCGATCACCTGGACTGGCATGGCAGCGTCGAGGCCTACGCGGCGGACAAGGCGCGCGTCTACGAGCACACGGTGCGCGCTTGCGTGTACCCCGCCTCGGATCGGCGCGTCGAGGCCATGGTGGAGAACGCGGACGTCGTCGAGGGTGCGCGGGCTATCGGCGTGACCCTCGGTGCGCCGACCGTGTCCCAGTTGGGCATCGTCGAGGGTCTGCTGGTCGATCGCGCGTTCGTTGAGGACCGCCACCGCCAGGCCGTCGCGCTTGCCCACATCTCCGATCTGGCCGAGGCGTTCGGCGACCACCCGTCACCCGCGGTCCTGTCGGACGCTCTGGCCGCCGCCGCGCTGGCGCGTGCCTACGGCGTCGAGCCCGAGGCCGTAGAGGCGGGCCTGCGCGCCTTCCGCCCGGCTGGGCACCGACGTGCCGTCGTCGCCCGCGCAGCCGACCTGACGTGGATCGATGACTCGAAGGCGACCAACGCGCACGCCGCCCGCGCTTCCCTGGCGGGGCTGCCTCCTCGCAGCGCCATCTGGATTGTCGGTGGCGACGCTAAGGGTCAGGACTTTGCCGAGCTGATCAGCCAGGTCGAGCCGACCCTGCGCGGCGTCATCGTCATCGGCGAGGACCGCACCACGCTGGTCAAGGAGCTCACCGCCGCCGCCCCCGAGGTTCCCCACGTCGAGGTCGACGGCCACGAGGACTGGATGTTCTCGGTTGTCAACGAGGCCGTGGCTCTGTCGCGTCCGGGCGACACCGTCGTGCTTGCCCCGGCGTGCGCGTCGTGGGATCAGTTCGACAACTACGGCCAGCGCGGCGACGTGTTCGCCGACGCGGTGCGTCGCCTGGCGGCCCAGTGGGGGAGCGCCGGTGGCAACGAATAAGCGCGGCTGGCACGTCCCGACGGTGAGCGTGCCTCGGATCCGTTTCGGGTCGGGGCGCGAGCACGAGGCGAACCCGGTGATGACCTATTTCCTGGTCATCGTCCCGGCGCTCATCCTCTCGTTCTTTGGTCTCGTCATGGGTTTTTCGGCGCAGACCGTCACGTCGATCGCGGAGGGGGGAGAACCCCTACACGGCGTACGCGCGCCCGCTGTTCATTATTCTGTCGTCGCTGCTTATCGCCACCGTCGTTCAGCTCATTCCTCAGCGCTGGCTCACGACGATGGCCGCGCCGCTGTTCGTCTTTGCGCTGGTCTTTCAGGCCCTGGTCATCACGCCGCTGGGCCGCTCGGAGGGCGGTAACGCGAACTGGGTGAAGATGGGCCCGATCATGGCGCAGCCGTCGGAGTTTCTCAAGCTCGCGCTCGTCGTGTTTTTGGCGTGGATTGTCTCCAAGTCGGCGTCTAAGCGTTCGGATCTGAAGGCGATGAGCGTTGCCGTCGCCCTGCCGATCCTGATTGCGCTCGGGGCCGTCATGCTGGGCGGCGACATGGGCACGGCGATGGTCGTGGCCATGGGCGCGCTGGGTGCCGTGTGGGTGGCTGGCCTGCCCAAGCGCTGGTTTGGCGTCCTGGTGACGCTGGCCGTCCCCATTCTCGTGTTCCTCGTGCTCGCTAACCCGACGCGTATTCGTCGAGTCTTGGATGTTCTTCCGGGCACCGCCAAGGGCCCGAATGAGTCAGCGCCGGAGCAGATTGACCACTCGCTGTGGGCGCTGGGATCGGGTGGCCTGACGGGCCTGGGTCCGGGCGCGTCGCGCGAGAAGTGGAACTACCTGCAGGCTGCGCACACGGACTTCATCTTCGCGATCGTCGGCGAGGAGTTCGGCCTGCTCGGAACCTTCGCGGTGCTGCTGTGCCTGGGTCTGCTCGTGTGGGGCATGTTCCGCGTGGCGCGCGAATCCTCGGAACTCTTTGTCGTCATCGCCGCCTCGGGTGTGGGCACCTGGATCGGCGTGCAGACGGTCATCAACGTGCTGTCGGTGACGCGGGTGGGCCCGGTCATCGGCGTCCCCCTGCCGCTCGTGTCCTACGGCGGCTCGTCGTTCTTGTTTACGATCACCTCGGTGGCGGTCGTGGCGTCCTTTGCGCGTGCGCGCGCGGGGATGCGGATGATTGGGAGGCCGGACGAGGCCTCGGCTGGTCGCGACCCGCGGGTGGCCCCGCGCAGGCGCGCCGCACGATAAACTGATAGGTCACGCTCGCGTTAAGGAGACGCTTATGGTCAAGGTTGTGATGGCTGGCGGCGGGACCGCCGGTCACGTGAATCCCCTTCTGGCGACGGCCGCGCAGCTGCGAGAGAGCAGCGCCGAGGTCGTTGTGCTGGGCACGAAGGCGGGGTTGGAGGCGGATCTGGTTCCCGCTGCGGGTTTCCCGCTGGTGGAGATTCCCAGGGTCCCGCTGCCCAGGCGCCCCTCGCTGGCCTTCTTCACGCTGCCCTCGCGTTTCTCGGACGCGGTCAAGCGGTGCGCGCAGGCGCTCGAGGGTGCGGATGTGCTGGTGGGTTTTGGCGGCTACGTGTCGACCCCGGCCTACATTGCGGCCAAGCGCGCGGGCGTGCCGATCGTTATTCACGAGCAGAACGCGCGCCCTGGCCTGGCCAATAAGGTGGGCGCACGCAACGCCGCGGTGGTTGCCCTGACGTTCCCGTCCTCGCCGCTGGCGGCGCGTTCGGGTCAGACGGTCGTGACCGGGCTGCCTCTGCGGTCGGCGATTGCCGATCTGGCGGAGCGCCGCGCGAGTGCCGAGGGAGCGGGCGCCGCGAGGCGTGAGGCTGCCGAGCGCCTGGGCGTGAACCCCCACGCTCCGACCCTGCTGGTCACCGGCGGGTCGCTGGGCGCGCTCCACGTCAACGAGTCGATGACGGGCGGCGCGGATGCGCTGCCCGAGGGCGCGCAGGTCATTCACCTGACCGGTCGTGGTAAGGACGAGCCGGTGCGCAAGGCGGTTGAGGCCGCTGGCCTGTCGGATCGCTGGCACGTCATCGACTACCTGACGACGATGGAGGACGCGCTGGCCGTCGCGGACCTGGTCGTGTGCCGGTCGGGCGCGGGCACGGTCGCGGAGATGGAGGCCCTGGGCCTTCCCTGCATCTACGTGCCGCTGCCGATCGGCAACGGCGAGCAGCGCCTGAACGCGGCCGATCACGTCGCCGCCGGGGGCGCCCAGCTCATCGACGACAAGGACTTTACCGCCGAGTTCGTGCGCCGCAACGTGTTCCCGTTGCTGGGGTCGACCCGTCTGGCGGACATGGCGGCTGCGTCGCAGTCGCTGGGGCGCGCGGGTGCTGCTCGCGCGCTGGCCGATCTGGCGCTGGCGCAGGTGAAGGAGGGCGGCCATGAGTGAGCCGACGCTGAACGATCGTTTCCATCTGATTGGTATCGGTGGCGCTGGCATGAGCGTCGTCGCGGAGCTGTTGCGCTCGCGCGGGGCGATTGTCGAGGGGGTCGGACCGCGAGGATTCGGCCGTGCTGGAGCATCTGCGTGCGGTGGGCGTGCGAGTCTACGTCGGTCATGATGCCTCCCACGTGGACCCGACTGCCGTCGTCGTGGTGTCCACGGCGATCCGCGAGAGTAACCCGGAACTGGCGATCGCGCGTGAGCGCGGCCAGCGGGTGATCCACCGCTCGCAGGCCCTGGCGCTTGCCGCGTCGGGCATGCGTTTCGTCGGCGTGGCGGGCGCGCACGGCAAGACGTCGACGTCTGGCATGCTGGCGATTGCGCTTGCCGCGTGCGGTCTGGATCCGTCGGTGGCCGTTGGCGGTGTGCTTCCGCAGCTGGGCACGGGCGCGCACCTGGGCGCGGGCGACGTCTTCGTGGCCGAGGCCGACGAGTCGGATGGATCGTTCCTGAACTATTCCCCGGCGATTGAGATTGTCACCAACGTCGAGCCCGACCACCTGGATCGCTACCACTCGCGCGAGGAGTTCGAGCAGATTTTCGTGGAGTTCGCGCGTCGCATGGTGCCGGGCGGGCTGCTGGTGACCTGCGCGGAGGACGAGGGCGCGGTGCGCCTGGCGCAGGCCGCGCGCGCCGAGGGGCTGCGCGTCGTGACCTACGGTCGCGCACAGCGCTCGCTGGCTGAGGCGGACATCGTCATCTCCGACGTTGCCGTTCATGCTGGCGGTGCGTCGGCGCGCCTGTCGTGGGGCGACCTGAGTGCCGATCTGGTCATGTCCGTGCCCGGTGAGCACAACGTGCTCAACGCGGCGGGCGCGTGGGCTGCCGGTATCGAGTGCGGCCTGGATCCGCAGGCCGTTGCCGATGGGCTGGGGCGTTTCACGGGCGCGGCGCGGCGCTTCGAGGCGCGCGGCCAGGTGGGAACTCGCCGCCTGTTCGACGACTACGCGCATCACCCGACCGAGGTGGAGGCCGCGATCCGCGAGGCTCGCGTCGTCGCCGACGGGGGAGAAGTGACGGTCGTGTTCCAGCCGCATCTGTATTCGCGCACGCGCATTTTTGCCGAGCGCTTCGCCGAGGCGCTGGCGGGCGCCGATCACGTCGTCCTGGCGGGCATCTACGGTGCCCGTGAGGACCCGGAACCCGGCGTCGACTCGACGCTCATTTCCTCGCGCGTACCCGGTGCGTCCTATGTCGAGGACATGCACGAGGCTGCGCGCCTGGCGGCGTCCCTGACGCCCGAGGGCGGCGTGTGCGTGACGATGGGAGCGGGTTCGATCACGCGCTGCGGCGCGGATGTCCTGGACGAGTGGCAGCGGGCTCAGGCATGAGGCCACCGTCCCCGAGGCGTCCGGGGGGCAAGCGCGAGCAGCCAGCCGCGCGTTCGCGCGCCGAGACTCCGACGCCCGATACCGACGAGGCCTCCCCGGCCTCGTCGGAGCTGGCGCGGTCGTCCCGTGGCGAGGGTTCGAGCCGCCGTCGGGGGGCCTCGAAGCGCGAGGCGAGCGAACGCGGTGCCAATCGGCGCAGCACGAGCGAACGCTTCGCTCAGCGCCGGTCGCGCCAGCGCGGGGAGGAGCCAAGCGAGGCGAGCGCTGAGCGCGGCTCTCGGGGGCGCGGTGCTGAGTCGTCGTCGGCGCTTGAGCGTCGGCGCACGCGCGGAACGGTCGCAACGCCCGTGGGCACGGCCGACGCCGCCACTTTGCTGGGCAGCGTGGAGGCAACGGACCTGGGGGATCGACTGCGTGAGCGAACGCGCGCGCGTCGCATGCTCCTACTGCGCCGCATCGGGCTGTCCGTTGTCACGGTCGTGGTTGTGACCGCCGTGGGGTGGGTGGCCTTCTTCTCGCCCCTCTTCGCGCTCTCGAGCGCGAATGTCCAGGTCACGGGTCAGGACGGCAGGCTCGTCACGGTCGAGTCGGTGCGCTCGTCGGTGTCCTCTTTCGAGGGGGTGCCGCTGACACGCCTGAACACGGCGGCGGTCGCGCACGCGGTCCTGTCCAACGTGGCCGTCAAGACGGTCACGGTCTCGCGCCGTTGGCCGACGGGCCTGAAAGTGTCCGTGACGATGCGCACGGGCATGGTGGTCGAGGCAGCCGAGGGAGCCTATTGGTTGGTCGACGACCAGGGTGAGCGCTTTGAGCAGGTGGGCGGCGTGGGAGGATACCCGCTTGTCACCTGCCCGAGGATCGCGCCCGGGGAGCCTCCGACGTCGCCTCCGTTCTGGGGGCGCTGGACGAGTCGACTCGCTCTCAGGTTTCGGCGATTTCCTCGACCGGAAACCAGGTGACTTTCACCCTGCGAGGGGGGCCAAACTGTCAAGTGGGGAACCAGCGAGGATGCGCCGCAAAAAGCGCGAGTGCTCGCCACGTTGCTCGCAAATGTGAAGGCAACGACGTACGACGTGTCAGCGCCGAATCATCCTGTGACCAGTTAGGTCTTCTTCTTTGTCCGCGTGTTGGCTTGAAGGATCACGCGCGGACCCCTAATTTCTTTCCGACACGAAGCACATTAAACATCAACCTTCAACTAGAGGTTGAGGGTCTGATGCAAGGGAGACATCCATGGCGACACCGCAAAACCACCTGGCAGTGATCAAGGTCGTCGGCGTCGGCGGCGGCGGAGTTAACGCCGTGAACCGAATGATCGAGGTCGGCCTCAAGGGCGTTGAGTTCATCGCGGTCAACACTGACGCGCAAGCTCTTCTCATGTCCGATGCCGAGACAAAGCTTGACATTGGCCGCGAACTGACGCACGGCCTGGGTGCCGGTGCGGATCCCGCCGTCGGCCGCAAGGCTGCGGAGGACCACATTGACGAAATCGCCGCCGCGCTGGAGGGCGCGGACATGGTCTTTGTGACCGCCGGCGAGGGTGGCGGCACCGGTACGGGCGCGGCCCCCGTCGTGGCCCGCGTGGCCCGCGAGGCAGGCGCGCTGACGGTCGGCGTCGTCACCCGCCCCTTCTCCTTCGAGGGTAACCGCCGCGCGGCGCAGGCCGAGGGCGGCGTGACCACGCTGCGTGAAGAGGTCGACACGCTGATCGTCATCCCGAACGACCGTCTCCTCGAGATCTCCGACGTCTCCATCTCCGTGCTCGACGCTTTCCGTGCTGCCGACCAGGTGCTGCTCTCGGGTGTCCAGGGCATCACCGAGCTGATCACCACCCCGGGCCTGATCAACGTTGACTTCAACGACGTCAAGTCCGTCATGAAGGATGCCGGCTCGGCGCTCATGGGCATCGGCGCGGCCACCGGCGAGGATCGCGCGCTGCGCGCGGTCGAGAGCGCGATTTCCTCCCCGCTGCTCGAGGCCTCGATCGACGGCGCCCACGGCGTGCTCATGTTCTTCCAGGGCGGCTCCGATGTCTCCCTCCAGGAGGTTTTCGCCTCCTCGCAGCTCGTGCGCGAGGCTGTTCACCCCGAGGCGAATATCATCTTCGGTGTCGTCGTCGACGATACCCTCGGCGACGAGATTCGTGTCACGGTCATCGCGGCCGGTTTCGACGATGTCGCGGAGGTGGCCCCGGTGCGTCCCGCCACCGCCTCTCGCGTCTCCGCGCCCGTCGCTCAGAAGCGTTCGTCAGCTCCCGAAGCCAAGGCTCCCGAGACCTCGCGTATCACCCAGCTGCCCACGCGTCGCCCGCAGCACCGACTGAACGTGGCCGCGCCCGTGCGCGAGGCTGCTCCGGCCGCCGTGGAGACTCCCGCCGCCGTGGAGTACGAGGAGAACGAGTCCGACCACTCCTTCGAGGTGCCCCGCATCTACCCCGAGGCCCCCGAAAAGGAAGAGCTGGACATCCCGCCCTTCCTGCGCTGATGACAACGCAGCTTCTTGCCGGTGCCCGGGTCCACCTCACCGAGGTGGACCCGGGCACCGGTGCGCTATGCGGCAACGTGGGCCTGCACGTCGGTGATGACGAGGAGCTCGTGCACGGCAGGCGTCGCGCGCTCGCCGATCTGCTCGGCAGGGACGTCGTCTGGATGAACCAGACGCACTCGACCGTCGTCGAGGTGATCGCCCGCGGCGAGCAGGGGCCTGTGCTGGCTCGTTCCGGTGTTGCGCTGGGGCGTCCCGCGACGGGGGAGTGGGGCCCGGTGGAGGCCGACGGTGTCGTCATCGACGCGCGCGAGTGGCGAGGCGGGCCCGCACTGGCCGTACAGACCGCCGACTGCTTGCCCGTCGTTTTATCGGCTGCCGACGGGCGTGTCGTCGCCGCCGTCCACGCCGGTCGGCGCGGCCTCCTCGGGGGGATTCTGGGAGAGGCGGTGGCTGCTCTTCGTGCACGCACCGATGGGCCGATCGAAGCCCTTATCGGCCCCGCGATCTGCGGGAGCTGCTACGAGGTGCCCGAGCAGATGGCCTCTGAGAGTGAGTCGTCCATGCCCGGAATTCGCACGCGCACCTCGTGGGGAACGCCCTCCCTCGATCTGCCGGCGGCAGCGGCAGCTTCGTTGAGCGCCCTCGGCGTGCGTGTTGTGACAGACCCGCGCTGCACCCTCGAGGACCAAGCCCTTTTCTCGTATCGCCGCGATTCTGGCTGTGGGCGTCAAGCGCTCGTCATCGTTCCCGTCTAACCGATACGTCGCACCTGCGAAGGGGAGCGAGATCCGCAGTGTTGTCACTGCTTCGCGCCCCGCGGGGTATGCGTGTCTTCCCTTGTTGGTGCCCTCCTCGCGACGCGCCGAGCGCCCTGCAGCGCGCAACCGTCAAGCGCCTGTAGCTTGTGGCTATGCATCGGCAGAAGGAGGAATGATGAGCGATTCGTTCGGTGCACGAGCACGTAAGTTCATGGGCTGGGTCTCGCCTGAGGAGTCCATCGACCAGTTCGATCAATTCGAGGACTTTGACGAGATCGAAGAAGTGGAAGAGGTGGCACCCGTGGCCGATATCACCCCCGTCTCCCGTCCGACGCTGACCGCCATCCGGCGCGAGGAGCCCTCCGAGGATCTCACTCGCATCGTGACGATCCACCCCACCGCCTACTCCGACGCCGTCACCATCGGCGAGGCCTTCCGTGATGGCACCCCCTGTCATCATCAACCTCACCGATATGGGTGAGGAGGAGGCCCGTCGCCTCGTGGACTTCGCCGCCGGCTTGACTTTCGGCCTGCGCGGCGTCATCGAGCGCGTCACGGCGCGCGTGTTCCTGCTCTCCCCGGCTTCGGTTGAGGTCACCGGCGACAGCGCTTCCTCGGCTCGCCGCGGCTCTCTCTACAACCAGGGCTGAGTTCACCCGTGATCGTCGTGAACTGGGTTGCGTGGGGGCTGAACGTCCTCATCAACCTCTACATGCTGGTGCTCTTCGCGCGCGTCATTGTGGACTGGGTCCAATTTTTCGTGCGCGGATGGCGCCCGCGTGGCCCCTTCCTGGTTGTGGCAAACCTTCTCTACTCCCTGACCGACCCGCCGATCCGCTGGTTGAGGCGCTTCGTTCCGCCCCTGCGCCTGGGCGGCGGAATGGCGATCGATGTCGGTTTTATGCTGTTGTTCCTGGTGCTCATTGTTGCGCAGCGGTTGGCTTACGTTCTCTTTTTTATTAGCCAATAGGCATTAAATTTCGGCATGAGAGGTCGCACATAAACGACACTCCAGCCGTGATGAATGTTGCTAGTGTGACAATATCAGTTATTATTTTTGTGACGTGATAGCGGGCGGCCTTCCCGGTCGTCCAGGCGTGCGGGATCCGCGCGTCCAATCGAAACGACCGAGAGGCGAAGAAATGGCCCTGCTCACCACCGAGGATGTGCTCAACAAGAAGTTCCAGTACGTCAAGTTCCGCGAGGGATATGACCAGGACGAAGTTGATGAGTTCCTTGACGAGGTAGTCTCCACCATCTACTCCCTGCAGATGGAAAACCAGGAACTCAAGGAGAAGCTGGAGGCCGCCGAGCGTCGCGTGGCCGAGCTGTCCAACTCCGAGTTCACCCCCTCCGAGACCCCCCGCCCCCGCGGTTGTCGAGACCCCCGCCCCCGCGGCGCCGGTCTTGTCCAGCCCCCAGGATGCGGAGTCTGCCACCTCGATGCTGGCCCTCGCCCAGCGCGTCCACGACGAGTACGTGCGCGACGGCGAAGAGCAGAGCGCGAAGATCATCGCCGAGGCCAACGCCCAGCGCGAGTCGATCATCGCCGACGCCCAGAAGCAGAAGGACTCCGTTCTCAACCAGCTCGAGCAGGAGCGCGAGCTGCTTGAGAACAAGATCAACGGCCTGCGTACCTTCGAGTCCGAGTACCGGACCAACCTGCGCACCCACCTCGAGTCCCTCCTCAACGAGGTCGGCAACGGCGAGAACTGATCGCATATCTCTTTCCCGGCGGCGGTGCACCCTGCGGTGCGCCGCCGCCGGTCCTTTAAGATAGGGAACCATGGCTGACTCAACTCGTTCGCTCATCACACGCACGACGTGGATCTGGGCCGTCGTCTTGGCGGTGGTCGCGGTCGTCTCGGACCAAGCCTCGAAGGCGTGGGCGCGCGGCGCTCTCGTCGGCGACACCGAGCGCCCCATTGTGGGCGAGCTGTTGTCGCTGCGGCTCGTGCACAATTCGGGCGCTGCCTTCTCCTTCGGAGCGGACAGGACATGGGTCCTGACCGTCTTCACGCTCATCATCATGTGCTTCCTCGCTGTGCTTGCGATTCGAGTCCGTAGGCCCTTCTCGCTTCTGGCGATCGCAACGCTCATGGGCGGCGCGGTCGGCAACCTCATCGACAGGCTGACCGCGGATCCCGGTTTCGGCGTTGGTCACGTTACCGACTTCATCGCCTATGGCACGTGGTTCGTCGGAAATGTCGCGGATATCTGGATTGTGCTGGGTGCCGCTTTGCTGGCAGTTGCGCTGGGGCGCGAGCCCCGAGAGGAGGAAGGCAAGTGAGCTCGCGTATGCTCCCCGTGCCCGACGCTCTGGTGGGCGAACGGGTGGATGCCGCACTGGCCCGTATGCTCGGCCTGTCGCGCTCGCGCTGCGCTGAGCTGGCAGGGGAGGGGCACGTCCTTATCAACGGTGTCGCGGCCGGAAAGTCGGACCGCCTGGGCGCTCTCGACATTATCGAGGTCACGATCCCCGAGCCGGAGACCAAGCCGACGCCGGTCACCGACATGGCGATCCTGTACGACGATGAGGACATTGTCGTCGTCGACAAGCCGGTTGGTGTCGCCGCACATACGGGTCCGGGGTGGGAGGGCCCCACGGTCCTGGGAAACCTCGAGGCCGCGGGTTACCGCATCACCAGCTACGGGCCGCCCGAGCGCCAGGGCATCGTCCACCGCCTCGACGTGGGAACCTCGGGCGCGATGATGGTCGCCAAGTCCGAGCTGGCTTACACGGTCATGAAGCGCGCCTTCAAGGAACGCACGATCGACAAGATTTACCACGCTGTCGTCGCTGGGCATCTCGACCCAGCCTCGGGCACCATCGATGCCCCCATCGGGCGCCACCCTTCGCGAGAGTGGCGCATGGCGGTGATCGACGGCGGCAAGCACGCCGTGACCCACTACGACACCCTCGAGCTCATGGCGGGCGCCCAGCTCACCGAGGTACACCTGGAGACGGGACGCACTCACCAGATTCGCGTCCACATGGCCGCCGTTGGCCACCCCTGCGTGGGCGACACCTTCTACGGCGCCGACCCCACGCAGGCCGAGCGTCTGGGGCTCACCCGCCAGTGGCTGCACGCCGTGCGCCTGGGCTTTGCTCACCCGCGCACGGGTATGCCGATGAGCGTGTCCAGCCCCTACCCGCCCGACCTGGCCGCCGCCCTCGAGGAGCTGCGCCACCCCCGCGCCTGACCCGCCAGCCCCGCCCCGGCCTCGTCGATGATGAAGCCGTGAGATGAACGACCGCCGGGGGTGGGAGTTGCGCGGCCCGGCGCGCGCCCCGGACAGTAGAATCGACGCATGGCTGATTCCTTCGTGCACCTTCACAACCACTCCGAGTATTCGATGCTCGACGGAGCGGCGAAGACGAAAGCGATGGCGGAGGAGGCGGCGCGCCTCGGGCAGCCCGCGATCGGCCTGACGGATCACGGGTATCTTTTCGGTGCCTTCGACTTCTACACGAACTGCAAGAACGCGGGAGTTAAGCCGATCATCGGCCTGGAGGCGTACGTGACGCCGGGGACCTCGCGCTTCGACCGCCAGAAGGTCCTGTGGGGCGAGCCGTGGCAGCGCGCCGACGACGTGAGCGCCGGCGGCTCCTACAACCACCTCACCCTGGTCGCCTACAACACGACGGGCATGCACAACCTCTTCCGCCTGGGGTCCTACGCCTCGACGGACGGCCAGTTCGGCAAGTGGCCTCGCGCAGACAAGGAGCTGCTCAGCCAGTTCCACGAGGGTCTCATCGTGTTCACGGGCTGCCCCTCGGGCGCGGTGCAGACGCGCCTGCGCCTGGGGCAGTGGGACGAGGCCGTGGCTGAGGCGGCGGAGCTGCGCGACATTTTCGGGGCGGAGAACTTCTACGTCGAGGTCATGGACCACGGCATCGACATCGAGCGTCGCACCCACCAGCAGGTCCTCGAGATCGCCAAGCTCATGAACGCGCCCCTCGTTGCCACCAACGACGCGCACTACGTCAAGCGCGAGGACCGCAAGATCCAGGACGCGCTCTTGTGCATCAACTCCGGCTCGCGCATCAACGATCCCGACCGCTTCAAGTTCGACGGCGACGGCTACTACATCCGCTCCTCGGACGAGATGCGTGCCCTGTGGAGCGAGCTGCCCAGCGCCTGCGACTCGACCCTCGAGATCGCGGAGCGCTGCGACGTGCACTTCACGACCACGAAGGAGGGCGCCAACTACATGCCCGACTTCCCGGTGCCCGAGGGCGAAGACAAGACCTCGTGGTTCATCAAGGAGGTCGAGCGAGGCCTGCGCGACCGCTTCCCGAACGGCATCCCCGACGACGTGCGCAAGCAGGCCCAGTACGAGGAAGACGTCATCATCAAGATGGGCTTCCCCGGCTACTTCCTGACCGTCGCCGACTACATCAACTGGGCGAAGTCCCAGGGCATCCGCGTGGGACCGGGCCGAGGCTCGGGCGCGGGCTCGATGGTGGCCTACGCCCTGAAGATCACCGAGCTCAACCCCCTCGAGCACGGCCTGATTTTCGAGCGATTCCTCAACCCCGAGCGAATCTCGATGCCCGACTTCGACGTCGACTTCGACGAACGCAGGCGCGACGAGGTCATTGCCTACGTCAAGCGCAAGTACGGCGAGGACCGCATCAGCCAGGTCGTCACCTACGGCACGATTAAGACCAAGCAGGCCCTGAAGGACTCCGCTCGTATCCTCGGCAAGGACTTCAAGGTCGGTGAGCAGCTCACCAAGGCGCTGCCCCCGGCGATCATGGGCAAGGACATCACTGTCCACGGCATCTTCGACGAGAAGGACAAACGCTACGCCGAGGCCACGGAGTTCCGTAAGTTCTACGAGGAGAACCCCGACACGCACGAGGTCGTCCAGTACGCGCTCGGCCTGGAGGGACTGACGCGCCAGTGGGGCGTGCACGCCTGCGCGGTCATCATGAGCTCCCACACGCTCACCGACATCATCCCGGTCATGAAGCGCCCGCAGGACGGCGCGATCATCACGCAGTTCGATTACCCGACGTGCGAGACGCTGGGCCTGCTCAAGATGGACTTCCTGGGCCTGCGTAACCTCACGGTCGTGTCCGACGCGCTTGAGAACATCGCGCTCAACGGTAAGCCGGACCCGGACCTCGATCACCTGACCTTCGACGATAAGAAGACCTACGAGCTGTTGGGACGCGGCGAGACCCTCGGCGTGTTCCAGCTCGATGGCGGCGGCATGCGCGACCTCCTCAAGCTCATGAAGCCCGACAACTTCGAAGACATCTCGGCCGTGGGCGCCCTGTACCGTCCGGGCCCGATGGGCGCGAACTCGCACACGAACTACGCGCTGCGTAAGAACGGGCGTCAGGAGATCACGCCCATCCACCCGGAACTCGCCGAGCCGCTTGAGGACATCCTGGGCACGACCTTCGGCCTGATCGTGTATCAGGAGCAGGTCATGCAGATCGCCCAGAAGCTGGCGGGCTACTCGCTGGGTCAGGCAGATATTCTGCGTAAGGCCATGGGTAAGAAGAAGAAGGAGGTCTTGGACCAGCAGTTCAAGGGCTTCCGCCAGGGCATGGTGGACAACGGCTATTCCGAGGAGTCGATCAAGGCCCTGTGGGACGTCGTCGTTCCCTTCTCCGCGTACGCCTTCAACAAGGCGCACTCGGCGGCCTACGGCCTCGTCTCCTACTGGACTGCCTTCCTCAAGGCGAATTACCCGACGGAGTACATGGCTGCCCTGCTGACTTCGACGAAGGACAACAAGGACCGTCGAGCCCTGTACCTGGCGGAGTGCCGCCACATGGACATCACGGTGTTGCCCCCGGACGTGAATGCGTCGATGGGCAACTTTGCGCCTGACGGCGAGGCGATCCGCTTCGGCCTGAATGCCATCCAGAACGTGGGCGGCCCGGTGGTCGATGCCATCGTGGAAACCCGTGCCGAGAAGGGCCGTTTCGCCTCGTTCCAGGACTTCTTGGACAAGGTTCCGCAGGTGGTGTGCAACAAGCGCACGATCCAGTCCCTGATCCGAGCCGGCGCGTTCGACTCGATGGGGCACACGCGCCGCGCGCTGCTGGCCCGCTGCGACGAGGCCGTGGACGCGATCATCGACGTCAAGCGCAACGAGGCCATCGGACAGTTCGACCTGTTCGGTGCCTTGGGCGAGGACGACGACTCCGGCTCGGGCCTGACGATCGACATTCCGGACCTGCCTGAGTTTGATCGCAAGACGAAGCTGGCGGCCGAGCGAGAGATGCTGGGCCTGTACGTCTCCGACCACCCGCTGCGCGGCGTGGAGGCGGCGCTGGCCCGCCACCAGGACTACGAGATCGCGCAGGTCGTGGGCTCGGAGGGCGCGATGGCGGATCGCATCGTCAAGATCGCGGGCTTGGTCTCGGGCGTGACGACGAAGGTGACGAAGCAGGGTAATGCGTGGGCTATTGCGACGATCGAGGACCTGTCGGGCTCGGTGGACGTGCTCTTCTTCCCGCGCTCGTATGAGTCGATCCAGACCTACCTCGCTCAGGACATCATTGTCCAGATCGAAGGAAAGGTGAACGTGCGCGAGGAGGGCATGACCATCTACGGTCAGTCGATGACCCTCCTGGATCTGTCGGGCGGTGCGGACCTGCCCCTGGACCTGCGCCTGCCGGCCGCGCGGTGCACGCCCGAGCTCCTGACTGACCTGCGCGCGGTCCTCGAGTCTACCCGGGTGGGTCCCCGGTGCGCCTGCACCTGACGGAGCCGGGACGCACGACGGTCGTCGAGCTGGATCCGAAGCTGCGCGTCGAGCAAACGAGCGCCTTCTTCAGCCACATTAAGGCTGTCGTCGGCGCGGGCGGGGTCGTGACCTCGTCCTGAGACGACGAGCCGGGCCCCGGTGGGACCCGGCTCGCGTCGTTGGGCGTGCTTAGGAGGCGGGGCCGACGATCGCGGCGGCGCGTCCCCAGGGGGCGTCGACCTCGACGAGGTCGCCCGCGCTCAGGTGGTGTCCGCGGCGCGTCTCCACCTCGCCGTTGACGGTCACGTCCCCGGCCTGGATGAGTTCGCGGGCCTGCGCGCCGTCTTCCGCCAGGGAGGCGAGCTTGACGAATTGCCCGAGCTTGATGGCTCCGCGCACGGGGATCGTGGGCACTGTCATGATGGGGTCCTTTCGCTGGTGGAGAGTGCATGACGCGCGAGGGCGTGTATGAACAGTATCCTTGGTGGGAGAGACAGACAATAAGGAGGAGCGGTGAGCGCTCACAACGACGATATCGATGCGGAGTTCCAGTCGCTGGTCGCATCGCTGGGGGAGACGGGGACGTCGTCCTCGTCCCAGCCGACACTCGACCCGGACGATACTCCCGTTGACGAGTCGCTGCACCTGGAGGGGGGCCGCCTGTCGGTCGCTTTGGTGCTTGCCCCGATCGCGTACCCGGAGGCTTTGCACTCGCTGTTGGTGCTGTCGGGCGTCCGAGAGTCCATCGTGCGTCTCAAACCGTGGACGGCCGTGTGGCTGCGCGTTGAGACGACGCCGACGGACGAGGAGGAGCTTGACGCGCTCCTGACCGGTCAGCGCCCGATGCCCGACACGGTCGATCGCGTGGCGCGCGCCGTGTCGCGCCTGTCGAAGTACGGGGCGGTGGCCCTGATGAGCTGGCTGGTGGAGGGCGACGGCGTGGAGCCGGGCGTCTCGGGTCGGATTTCCGCGCAGCGTTACGTGGGTGGCGAGCCGGAGGAGACGATCCCTGCGGGCCTGCTCCTGGGTGCGATGCCGCCGGCGACGGAGGATCTGCTGCTGGGCCGCACGACTCCTTGCGACTATTCGGATTCAGTAAGCGCCGACGGCTCGCGTCAGGGTGGCGGCCCGCTCGGCTGGTTCCGCCGCAAGCAGTCATGAGCGTCCTGGAGCTTCTTCCCGCCATCGACGTGACGGACGGGCAGGCCGTGCGCCTGTCGTCGGGGTCGGTTGACGAGGGCTCGTGGGGGTCGCCGATCGATGTGGCCCGTTCCTTCGACGAGGCCGGGGCTCGCTGGGTGCACCTGGTGGACTTGGACCTGGCCTTTGGTCGGGGCGACAACTCGGCGCTGCTGGCTCGGGTGATTAGCGAGGTTCCCGTGCGCGTCGAGCTGTCGGGCGGTATCACGAGCCGCGCGGCCATCGAGGCTGGCCTGGCGATGGGACCGGAGCGCGTCAACGTGGCGACTCAGGCCCTCGAGCGTATCGACGAGGTCTGTGAGGCCATCGATGCGTTCGGCGAGCGCGTCGCCGTGTGCCTGGATGTGCGCGGGGATCGCCTGTCGGCCCGCGGGGCGGCGCGCGAGGGTGGCAACGTGTGGGAGGCTCTGCGCATCCTGAACGAGGTCGGGGTTGCGCGCGTGGTCGTCACTGACGTGGTGCGCGACGGGCAGATGACTGGATCGAACCGTGAGCTGCTGGCGCGGGTTGCTGACGCGACTGATGCGCGCATTATTGCCTCGGGGGGCGTCAACTCGCTGTCGGACATTGAGGCCCTGCGCGCCCTCGGCATCGACGGTGCTATCGTCGGCAAGGCCCTGTACCAGGGCGCGTTCTCCCTGGAAGACGCGCTCGTTGTCGCCGGATACGAGGAGTGCTGATGGCTGGTGGAATGCCCAACCTGTCCGAGGAGCAGAAGAATCGCCTGGCCCAGCGCCTGTCGATGATGAGTCACGACCGCGCGGACGTGGGCCAGGGCCTGCCGCGCACAAGCGCCGCCTTAGCGATGGGGGAGGGCGCCGATGCGGGAGCGGCCCGCCTGGAAGCCCTTGTTGACGCCCTCGTCTTTGAGCGCGTCATCGTCCCCATTGACGTGGAGCCGGACCCCCGCGTGACGGGCGTGCACGCCGGTGAGAACGGCCATAACCCCATCGACTTCGTGCGGGCTCAGACCCCCGCGGGGGAGGCGCTCGCGATCTATTCGTCGGCGCAGGCCCTGTCCGCCCACCGCCCGGGCGACCGTCCGATGGCTCTTGACTTCCGCACGATCGGCCTGACCGCCCTGGTCGAGACCGGCGGGCGTATCGTCGTCAACCCCGGGACTGACGCGGTGCTGCTGCCGCGTCCCGCCGTCGCTGCGCTCGCGCAAGGAGACGAGTGGCTGCCTGCCTGGCGCGATGAGGCCTGCGCGGGCTCCTGCTTTCCGAGTCTTCCTCGGCCTGCGACGCCATCGTCGATGTTGAGATTGCCTACGCGGGCGACGGCCTCACGCGCGTTCTCGTGTCCGTGGACCGCGCGTCTTTCGCCCAGGGGGCCGATGCCTCGGCGATGAGACAGACGCTGTCGGGCGCCCTGAACGCCCTGGGAGTCAGCCCCCGCCTCATCGCGTCAGCGGACCGTGTGGAGATCGTGCCGATACTTGCCTGAGTGCGAGATAGCAGCGCCGCGCCCGACCGACTGGGCCAGCCCAGGCCTCGTCGAACCCGAGCGTGAGGCGCGCAATGCTCCCTGACCTGGCACTGACTGGGCGTCTCTGGTAGAGTAGACCCGACCGTCTGGGCGTATGCCCGGAACGCAAGCGGAGAAATCCCACCTGGATACCCGCCTCTCAACTGAGAGGATGCCGCCCACGAGGCGTTGCGCAGGGGATCGGGTTCTAGCGGTCAGCACGGTCGTGTGCTGACCCAGTGGAAGCCTCCGTGCGCGTCGCGTAACGGAGGCTTTTCGTTTCGCGCATAAGGATTCTGTGGAAGGAGCCGCTCATCAGCGAGACTCGCATCAATGAGCGTATTCGAGTCCCCGAGGTTCGCCTCGTGGGACCCGGAGGTGAACAGGTCGGCGTCGTCCGAGTCGAGAACGCGCTGCGTCTGGCCGAAGAGGCCGGGCTCGACCTGGTTGAGGTTGCGCCGAACGCCAAAGCCGCCCGTCGCAAAGCTCATGGATTACGGCAAGTACAAGTACGAAGCCGCCCAGAAGGCACGCGATGCTCGCCGCAACCAGGCGAACACGCAGCTGAAGGAAATCCGCTTCCGACTCAAGATCGACGATCACGACTTCGGCGTCAAGAAGGGCCACGTGGAGCGCTTTCTGTCCGCCGGCGACAAGGTCAAGGTCATGATCATGTTCCGCGGTCGAGAGCAGTCTCGCCCCGAGGCCGGCGTTCGCCTTCTGCAGCGCCTCGCCGAGGAGATCGGTGACCTCGCCACCGTCGAGTCGATGCCCCGTCAGGACGGGCGCAACATGACGATGGTGCTGGCCCCCACCAAGCGCAAGGCCGATGCCCTGACCGAGCAGCGTAAGCGCCGCGAGGCCGAGCGCGCCGAACGCCGAGGCAAGCGCGCCGAGCGCGCCAGCAAGGACCAGGCCCGAGTGGCAGCCGATAAGGCTGACGAACAGGACTGACGGCGATACTCATCGCCTCACAACGAAGGAATAGAAATGCCGAAGAACAAGACTCATTCCGGTGCTAAGAAGCGCTTCCGCACGACTGGCTCGGGCAAGATCATGCGCGAGCAGGCCGGCGCCCGCCACCTGCTGGAGCACAAGTCCAGCCGCAAGACCCGCCGCCTGGCCACCGACCAGGTCCTGGAGACCGCCGACGTCAAGCGCGTCAAGCGTCTGCTGGGCAAGTGAGCTCGAGTTAGAGGAGAACAGTAGAAAATGGCACGTGTTAAGCGTTCTGTCAACGCCAAGAAGAAGCGTCGTACCGTACTCGAGCAGGCCTCCGGCTACCGTGGCCAGCGCTCGCGCATGTACCGTAAGGCCAAGGAGCAGGTTACTCACTCCTTCGTCTACTCCTACCGCGACCGCAAGGCCAAGAAGGGCGACTTCCGTCGTCTGTGGATCCAGCGCATCAACGCTGCGTCCCGCGCCCAGGGCCTGACCTACAACCGCCTCATCCAGGGCCTGAACCTGGCCGGCGTCGAGGTCGACCGTCGCATGCTGGCCGAGCTGGCCGTGAACGACATCAACGCGTTCAACGCCCTGGTGAAGGTCGCCAAGGACGCGCTGCCCGCCGACATCAACGCCCCCAAGGCCTGATTGGTGAGCTCCTTTTCCGAGCGCCTGCCCATTCTCGATAATCCCCACGCTGATCGCGTGCGCAGGGTGTCGGGTCTGGTCGGGCGCTCGGCGCGTTCGCGCTCTGGCCTGATGCTCGTGGAGGGGCCTCAGGCCGTGCGCGAGCTGGCGCGCTTCCGCCCCGGCGCTGTCCGTGACGTGTACGTGCGGCAGGATGCATGGGACACGCACCCGGACGTCGTGGATGCCGCGGTGCGTGCGACCCGGTGGGTCCATCCCGTGACCGACGAGGTCTCCGCCGCCCTCTCGCGCGATTCGCAGGGCATCTGCGCGGTGGCGTCGCTGGCAGCTGTGTCTCGCGAGTTGCCGCCCCCGTCGGAGGGGGAGACTCTCGTCGTTCTCGCTCAGGGGCGCGATCCGGGCAACGTTGGCACGATCATTCGGACGGCTGATGCCTTTGGAGCTTCAGGCGTTATTGCGGTCGCGGGGACCGTGGAGGTCACGAGCCCGAAGGTTGTGCGCGCGAGCGCCGGGTCTGTTTTCCACATTCCGGTGTGCGTCGCATCCTCCTTCGAGGATGCCCGCGCACTCGTTCACGGCCGCAGCGCGGCCCTGCTTGGAACCAGCGGGGGAGCGGGGTCGGTGGACATGGCCGCGATGCTCGTCCAGGGGGTGACGGGTCGTTCGCGTCTGTCTCAGTCGCACGCGTGGGTGTTTGGCAACGAGGCGAAGGGCCTGTCCGGCGCCGACATGCGTGCCTGCGACTCCCTCGTGTCGATTCCGATGACCGGCGACGCGGAATCCCTGAATGTCGCCAGTGCGGCGGCCACGTGTCTTTTCGCCTCGCAGACCGTGCGGGGAATGAATAGCTGAGCCCGTCTATCGCGGCGCATCGTGGCGCGCGCGACTAGGCTGGGGCGCATGAAGCTTTCTGACCTGTCCGAGGCCCAGTTGGTGTCTCAGTTCCGTGAGTCTTTCCCGCGCGGTGAGCGCACTATCATCGGCATCGGGGATGACTGCGCGCAGATCGGCGCCCCCGAAGGGTCTTTCATCGTGACGACGGACGTCATGGTCGAGGATCAGCACTTTCACTGTCGTGGTCGACCGGGTACGAGGTGGGCGCGCGCGTGGCCGCGCAGAACCTCGCCGATATCGATGCGATGGGTGGGCGCCCGTCGGGCCTCGTCGCCTCGGTGGTTGCCCCGCGCGACATGGACGCCGAGGTGTTCCTTGATGTCGTACGAGGCCTGGGTGAGCGCGCCCGGGAGGTCGGCGCCGGCGTCGTGGGCGGGGATCTGAGCGCGGGGGGAGAAGCTGGTCATCTCGATCACTGCCTTCGGGTATTGCCCGGGTCCGATCGTGCGTCGCGACGGTGCCCAGCCCGGCGACGTCATCGCGGTGAGCGGCACACTCGGATTCTCCTACGCAGGTCTGGACTTGCTCGAGGGTGGTTACGTGGATCCCAGCGCGCGAGGCTCCGAGGAGTTGGGCGACCTCGCGCCCTTTATCGACACGTACCGTGCGCCCCACCCGCCCCTGGGGTCGGGCGTTGCAGCAGCGGCCGCCGGTGCCACGGCCATGATGGACCTGTCCGACGGACCCGCAGCTGATGCACGGCGCATGGCACAGGCCTCGGGCCTCGTCATCGAGTTCGACCGGCCCGCCCTCGAGGCGGAGGCGCGGCTGCTCCAGGCTCCCGCTCAGGTCTGCCAGGCCGACCCCGTGTGGTGGGTGCTCCAGGGCGGTGAAGAACATGGGATGCTCGCGGCGTTCCCGCCCAATGCGGTCCTGCCCGAGGGGTTCCGCGTCGTCGGGCGCACGCGCGCATGCCGGGACGGGGAGACGCCCGCAGCGATGCTCGGTGAGGAGGTTCTGCGCGGGGCGTGGGACCATTTCGATCCTGAGTCCGTACACTAGTGTGATGTAGGCCGCTGGTGCCCCGTCACAGGGGCGGTGTGCTCGCAGCGGTCGCACCATCAACGATTGGAGAACGTCAGGATGACTGCTTCGCCCGAGGGACCCCAGGCCTCGTCCCGTCCGATGTCGCGCGTGGCTCGCAAGCTCGCCGAATCCTCCGAGGAGATCCCCGCCACCGCTGGCCTGTCGCTGCCGTTCCTGCGCGGCGAGTCGCCCGTGCCCCCGACCAAGGCGCTTCCTGTCATCACCCAGGAAGAGGACGACGCGAGCTAACGCGGCATCGCGTGCAGCGCGCGCTGACGCACCGACACGCCCCGAGGGCGGGGTCGGTGCGCGGTCACCGCGTTGAACATGGGTGACTCCGGAAGGCTCGCACCAGCAATGGCGAGTGTTCACGCATGAGATCTGAGCAGTCGCATCGGCGGATTGGTTGCGTCCACATATTACTTGTAATAGTCATTGCTGACGGGTGTTGACGGAGGTTTGGGACGGTGCTAATTCTTACCCTGTCACGGTAACCGTTTGCCGAGGAAGTGCCTGGCCGCTTCCCGTGACGTGACGCCTGGACGTCGTAAGGAGCGCGCAATGGATGCAAGACATAGTGGCCCGACGGGGGCCTCGTTTCGGCCCGCCTCTGGCATGGATTTCGACCCCGTCCCCGACCCGCCGACGCTCTCAGCGGTTCCGTCCCCTCCGTCGCAGGCAGCTACACCGGTGCCCGGATATGGGCACTATCAGGTGGCCGCACCGGTTGCAATGTCAGCCCCAGGAGCCGCGGCTCCATACCCTGGTGGTGCTTCGGTCCAGTCGGCGTCGCGTCAGCGTGTCAGTCCCGTCGTTCTTGCGGTCATCGTTGCGGTGGTCTTCGTCGGTGTGGCTCTCGGTAGCTTCCTGCTCGCGAATTCCATGCGTACGCCCGAGGCGGAGGTGCAGCGCTACCTGGACTATCTCGCGCAGGGCAAGGCGAGCGCGGCGACTAAGATGGTCGATCCCGGAGTGCCCAACAGTGAACGCGTCTTCCTGACGGACGAGGTCATGGCCTCGGCAAGCTCACTGATGCAAGTCGAAGAAGTGGTCGACAGGAACCCGGACACGGACGCGCAGACGCATATCGTTGACGCCACCGTGCTGGTCGACGGCATCCGCTTCACCTTCCCTTTCGAGGTGTCGGAGGTGAAACCGACCCTGGGTGTCATCAAGAACTGGAAGATTCGGAATGCGCTCATGACCCCCGTCGCCGTCAGAATCAAGGGTGTCTCCACGTTCAGCGTCGGTGGTGTGAGCGCACCCGTCAGCGACTACGATTCGTTCCCGTTCACGTCCCCGACCTACATGTTCTATCCGGGTGTCTACACGGTCAACGCCGCCGACCTTGGGGATTACATTGAGGCCGAGCCGGCCACCCTCAGGGCGACGCGAACCGAGTACCAATACGGTGCGGATCCACTCGTGAACGTGACGGTCGAGTCGACGTACTCTGACGCATTATTGTCTGCCGCGCTCGACGCGGTCGTGGCGCAGGCTAACTCGTGCGTCACCCCGCCCGGAAACCTTGACGCCGTCTGCCCTTTCGCCCTGCAGTCGCGTACCCTCTCGCTCCTTGAGGTCAAGAAGCTGCCGACGGAACTGAAACCTGGTCAGTGGGAACCCAATCGCTTTCAGGGCGACGTGACCTTCAGAATTCAGAGGGTTGCGGATACAATGACCCAGGACATAAAGACGACGGCGATTGCGACCCCCGAGTTCGACGAAGACGGGAAGCTCTCGCTTGACGCGTCGGGTAAGCCGCATTTCTGGGTGGAGTTCGCACCGGAGTAATCGCCAGCAATATGTGCTCCCCGGTCGCTCGGTGACCGGGGAGCACAGTTGTATCCGCTCTCTCATCGTTGTGTGGCTGGGTGCGCGCGTGATGTCACACTGGGAAGGTCTTTGTGGTCGAATAAAGGGATGTGTTGATTGTGGCCTGCGACCGGCCATGGAATGCCACATCTCGGGAGGAGAACATGATGGACGTCCAGAACCACGACATGAACGCGGCTCCGATACCGGCACCGCCCGAAACCCCGGCGGTTCCGGGTCCGTCGACGGCGTCTGGGGGGAGGCGTGGCGTTGACGCCGGTGTCCGCTTCGGGGAAAAAGCGGGTGAAGCTGATTGGGGTCCTGGTCGGCGTCCTCGTTGTGCTGGCCATCGCTGGCGTCGTTGCGATCACGGTAGTGAATACTTCTCGTACGCCCGAGGCGCAAGTGCGCAAGTACCTGGACCTGCTGGCCGCCGGTAAAGGTACCGAAGCGACGGAGATGGTGGACCCCGGCGTGCGTAACGACCAGCGGGTGTTTCTCACCGACGAGGCCATGGCCTCGGCCACATCTCTGCTGGTCGTCGAGGACGTGGTCGCCGACACAAGCGGCGAGGACTCCAACATCGCCGAGGTCACCGCGACCATGACGGTCGACGGCCAGCGCTTCACCCACACCTTCACTGTGACAGCGGATGAGGCGATGATGGGCCTCCTCAACAACTGGACAATCACAGATTCCCTCGCGGTGCCCGTGAGTGTCAACGGTGAAAGAATTGACCAGTTCTCAGTCGGATCCGTCAGCGCGTCGGTGGGGCGAAGTGGCGTCGCGTCGCGCTCGAGTTCCTTCTTCTTCTACCCCGGGGTCTACACATTTACCCCCGTCGCGCCCAATGAGTACGTCGAGGCCTATCCCGCAACCGTCTCCGTTCGGGACGCCGTTCGCAGTACGTCGATCGGCAGCGGGAACGACGACGTGACCTTTGTGGGAACCTTCACCGACAAGTTCAAGGACGAGGTGAACGAGATGATTCGCGAACGCATCAACTCCTGTGTCCCTGGTCAGTGGAGTAGCTCAAGCCGATGCCCCGACGCGATCGGTGCGTCGTCGGCGACATCTGTTGTCATCAAGCAGCTGCCTGCCGAGTTCAGCACACGCAGACTGACAGACAGAACGCTTGAAGGAGATATGGTCTTCGAGCTTACCTCCGCCACCGGAACGAGAGAAGTAGAAACAACGGTAATCGTTGAGGCAGAAATAGATGATCAGGGGATGCTGACGCTCACTGCCGACGGCAAACCAGACGTCACACTCACCTTCCGCTATTAGGTGCCTTCACAGATGTTCGGTACCTGAGTAGCTCTCCGCACGGTACCGATGGGCACCGCTTATCCGTACTGTGATCAGTCTTTGACTGGTGAGGACCGTGGTGTGATACTAGGCACGCCCAAGTGGTCGGATGGTCGGAATCACAGAGTGTGCCGCCTCTCGGCTGCTGAATGTCAAACGTTGTGAGGAGTGCATGATGGGCACTGAAAAGAATGATGCGAGCGCGGCTCCGATACCGGCTCCGCCTGCGACCCCTGCGGTTACTGGGTCGCCGACGCCAGCCGGGGCAGGCGTGGCTTTTGCGCCGGTGTCCGCTGTGGGGAAGAAGCGCGTGAAGCTGATTGGGGCTCTGGTCGGCGTCCTCGTGGTGTTGGTGATTGCTGGTGTGGTGGCGATCAAGGTGATGAATAGTTCTCGCACGCCCGAGGCCGAGGTGCGCAAATACCTGGACCTGCTGGCCGCCGGTCAGGCGAGCGCGGCGACGGCGATGGTCGATCCCGGAGTGAATAATGATCAGCGCGTCTTTCTGACCGACGACGTGATGGCTTCGGCGAGCTCGCTGCTGGTCGTCGAGGACGTGGTCGCCGATAAGAATGACAGTTCTGATACGCGCATGGTGACCGCCACCATGCAGGTCAACGGGGAACGCTTCACCCACGCCTTCACCGTGACGAAGGGGCCGTCGACGATGGGCGTTCTGAATAACTGGACAGTCAAGGATTCTCTGACCGGGCGGGTGAGCGTTGACGCCGAGGGATACGCCCAGTTCAGCGTCGGCGGCGTGAATGCCGATGCGTCCGCGGCGGGCCGTAACGACCAGGAGAAAGACTACCTCTTCTACCCCGGCGTCTACACGTTCACGCCAATCGCGGCGAGCGAGTATGCAGACTCCAACCCCGAGACGGTTTCTGTCCTCGATGATGGGCTGGGTGGCAGAGACAACGTCGTAACTCTCAAGGCCACCTACAACACCAAGCTGACGGCGGCCGCGATCGAGGCGGGGCAACGGGCCGTTGACACCTGCTCGACCATTCCGGACAACCAGAAGTCTTGGTGCCCATTTGCGATCCAGAGCGATGCCGTCACCGCGGTAACGGGCGGCTCAATGCCGAAGGCGCTGGCGCCGGTGTCCGAGGAGCAGCCGACGTTCTTTCGCGCGACTGTCGTCTTCACGGTGACGTCCTCCAACAAGTACTACATGGCAGGCACGCAAGACGTGGAGGCCAAGGTGGAGATTCGCGCGCAGCTCGATGACAACCAAGTGCTCAAGCTCGACAAGGATGGTAAGCCCGACTTCGAGGTGAGTTTCACCCGCTAAGGTCCCCCGGCATGTGCGACCTGTCGCGCTCCTCGATCGCTTGGCGGTCGGGGAGCGCGTCGTATCCGTAGTGTGACACAGCTTTGACTCTCGGTTGGTGGTGTGTGATCATGGGCACGTCTTTTTGACTGGTGGTTGGTATTGGTGTGTTTGTCGCCCGATGCTGGCCCCGGACCATCAACGCATCGTGAGGAGCGAGTCGTGAGTACTGACAATAGCGAAACTACCGGCAGCGAGATACCTGCACCGTCCCCGGCTGGGGTCGACCCAACTTCTGGCGCCGCCCCCATTCCCGGGCCCGGTGCCACGCCTGTTCCGGGGCCCGGTGCCACTCCCATTCCCGGGCCCGGTGCCGCGCCTGTTCCGGGGCCCGGTGGGGTTCCCGCCGCGGGGGTGTCCTTCACGCAGGTCTCGCCTGGCGCGCGTAAGCGCATGAAGCTGATCGGGGTTCTGGTTGGTGTTCTCGTCGTGCTGGTGATTGCGGGCGTCGTTGCTATCAAGGTGGCGAATAGTTCTCGCACGCCCGAGGCCGAGGTGCGCAAATACCTGGACCTGCTGGCCGCCGGTAAGGCGAGCGAGGCGACGGCGATGGTCGATCCTGGCGTGGATAACGATCAGCGTACCTTCCTGACCGACGACGTGATGGCTTCGGCAACCTCGCGGCTGGTCGTCGAAGACGTCGTCGCGGATACGAACGACGATTCCGACACTCGCACCGTGACCGCGACCATGCAGGTCAACGGGGAACGCTTCACCCATGCCTTCCGTGTCACTGCGGACGATGCGACGATGGGCGTTCTGGACAACTGGAAGATTCGGGACTCGCTGGCAGTGCCTGTGACCGTGGACGGTGATGGAATCGATCAGTTCTCCGTCGGTGAGACGAAGGCCTCCATTGACAAAGCAAGTCTCTACATGGAAGGGCGTTCCTTCCTCTTCTATCCGGGCACATACAATTTCACGCCTGTCGCGCCGAACGAGTATGTTGACACCACCCCCGCGTCCGTCTCCGTGCTCGATGACGTGCGCACTCAAAATGACGATGGCAAGAGCGACGTCACCTTCAAGGCGACCTATAACGACAAGCTGGAAGCTGCTGCTCTCGAAGCAGCTCAGGCGCTCGTTGAAAAGTGTGGGACCTATCCCGGCAATCAGGGGGATGACTGCTCGAACCAGATTCGGGGAAAGAGCGTCACCGCTATTTCCATCAAAGAAAAGCCGACATCTCTCGATTCGTACAGCTTTGATCCAACGTCATTTTCCGGGAGCGTGGCATACACGGTCACGACAGAGGGGACGCTGTTCGCAGGAACGCACGACATCGTCTCGACGGTGAATGTTGACGCGCGTTTCGACGACGACGGAGTGCTGAAGCTGACCGCCGATGGCAAGCCGGACTTTAAGGTGCAATTCGCCTTCTAACGTCCGCTTCTGCCGTCCCTATACACCTGGTGCCCGTCCGCAGGAAGCGGACGGGCACCAACTATCCGCACTGTGATCCTTCTTTGACTCGTTGCATGCGCGGCGTGATACTGGGCAGGCCTGAGTGGTTGGATGACGGTGCGCACAGAGTGCACTGCAATCCTGGCTGCTGAATGTCAAACGTTGTGAGGAGCAATTGATGGGTACTGAAAAGAATGACGTGAGTGCGGCTCCGATACCTGCACCGCCTGTGAGCCCTGCGATTCCGGGGCCACCGGTGCCTGCCGGTCGCAGCGTGGCGTCGACCCCCTCTTCTGGCCGGGGTAAGAAGCGGGTCATGCTCGTGGGGATTCTGGTCGGCGTCCTCGTTGTGCTGGTCATCGCCGGTGTGGTGGCTATCAAGGTGGCTAATAGTTCTCGTACGCCCGAGGCCGAGGTGCGCAAGTACCTGGACTGCTGGCCGCCGGTAAAGCCAGCGCGGCCACGGCGATGGTCGACCCGGGCGCTCCGAACGATCAGGGGGTCTTTCTGACCGACGACGCCATGGCTTCAGCGAGTTCGCTGCTGGTCGTCGAAGAAGTGGCCGCCGACAAGAATGAGGACGCCGAAACCCGTCAGGTGTCGGCCACCCTGCAGGTCAACGGGGAACGCTTCACCCACGCCTTCACCGTGACCAAGGACAAGCCGACGATGGGCGTTCTCAATAACTGGACGGTGAAGAACTCCCTGGCTGCGCAGGTCAGCGTCGACGCGCAGGGATACACCCAGTTCACCGTCGGAGGGGTGAGTGCCGACGCTCCGCGCAAGCTTGTCTCTGGTAAGCCGGCCACGTACTTTTTCTACCCCGGCGTCTACACGTTCACGCCCGTCGCCCCGAGCGAATACGTGGATGTCAACACCAAGACCGTTGCCGTCCTTGACGGCGTCCACGGTGGAACCGCCTCCTCTGCTGATGCCGCCGACGTGTCCCTGGAAGCAACCTACAGCGACAAACTGAAGGAAGCGGCGCTCGAGTCCGCGAAGGAATTCCTGAACTCCTGCGCCTCCATTCCGGGAAACCTGAATACTGACTGCCCGTTAGCTCTCCAAAACGACGCGGTGACCGCTATCTCCGTCAAGACGATGCCCACATCGCTGGAACCGATGCACACTGATCCGGGGGTTTTCCAAGGGCCGGTCACGTTCGAGGTTACCTACTCCGACAAGTACTCCATGTACTACATGCCGGGAACGCACGACGTTGATTCGAAGGTTGTCGTCAACGTCCAATTCAACAACGATGGGCTGCTCAAGCTCACGCCGGACGGCAAGCCTGACTTCTTCGTGAGCGCACCCCTCTAAGGTCATCATCACACTCCGACCAGTGATGTCGCCCGTCCGTGCAGCGGACGGGCGACATGCGTGTGTGCGCCGGAACCCAGCCCCGGCCTCGTTCCAGGAACGTAGGCCGCGTGTAGCCTTGAGGCACCATGATGATTATGGGAAAATTGTCAGGCTTGTGCCCCTGTGGTCCGCGTCGTATCCCAGGCGTGGGAGCTCGGGTACAGCCGTCGCACAGTGAGGAGAAACAATGGATGTACACGCCGACAATGCGGACCAGCGGATGACTGTCCCGCCTCCCGCGCCAGAACACGACGCTCCCGCGGCACCGGTGCCCAGCCCTGCACCGGCGCCCGCCGCGCCCCAGGCCTGGGTGACGGGGCAGGTCCCCGTCATGGTGCCGCCCCCCGCCGAGGTCCCCCCTGCTGCGCAGGCCAACGGGGGTATCGCCTTCACGCCCATGTCAACGAAGAGCCGACGTCGCGTCAAGCGAAGCGTGATCGCTGTCGTAGCCCTCGCAGTTCTCGCAGGAGTGGGAGTGCTCAGCATCATGTTCGCGAACTGGACCCGCACGCCGGAGGCGACCGTGCGCCAGTATCTCGACTATCTGGCCGCAGGCAAGGCCAGCGCGGCGACCGCGATGGCAGACCCGGGCCTGGCCAACGACAAGCGCGCCTTCCTCACCGACGACGTCATGGCCGCGGCCGACGCGCGCATCGTCATCGAGGACATCGTCGCCGATACGAACGAGGACGCGAAGACGCGCACGGTCACCGCCACCATGCAGCTCGACGGTGAGCGTTTCACCTACAACTTCACCGTCTCCTCCGCGAAGCCGACGTTCGGTGTACTCAAGAACTGGAAGCTCGAGAACTCGCTGGTGATGCCCGTGCGCATCATGGGAGAGAAAGTATCGAAGTTCTCCGTCGGTGAGGTGACGACGTCGGTGCCCGCAGGCGAGATGACCATCGGCACCGAGTTTGTGTTTTACCCGGGCATCTACACTCTCACTCCCGTCGATCTGGGCGAGTATGTTGACGCTGATCCGGTGACCCTGCGGGTGAAGCCTGAGACTGGCTCTAGCCGATCGGGGGATACCGCCCAGCGCGTCCAGCTCAAGGGAGACTATAACTCCAAGCTGACGGACGCGGCTCTGAGCGCGGCTGTCGCCCTGACGAACTCGTGCGCGACCGTCCCCGGCAACATCGATCAGGCCTGCCCGAACTCGGTGCGAGCGACGAACCTGTCCGTCCTGCAGGTCAAGAAGGTGCCAGCCACCATGAAGAAGCGTGGCGATGACGGCAGCTTCACAGGGGAGGCAGTGTTCTCGATCCAGAGCACGTCCAGCTGGGACAAGGAACCTCATGATGTCGACTCGACGGTGACCGCAACCGTGATGCTCGACGAGAACGGGGCGATCAAAACAGACGCCTCGGGCGAGCCACAATTCAAGGTGAGCTTCGGTTACTGAGACGCGAGCGGCGCGGGGCTGATGCCCCGCGCCGCTTCGTTTGTCCACGTGGACAGTAGGCCTCGTGACCTGCGCGAACCGCCAGTTGCTGCCGAACGCACTCCGGGTCCTGCGCCCTCGTGGTGGACGGTGGTTGAGCCGAATTTTCACATATGAGAAAATTAGTGCGTTTTTCGCCCGACAGGCACGCCAGGGAACCCACCGGTGGGTTGAGGGCGGACGCGCAGTGCAGTGAGGAGCAACGATGGAAGACAATCGCGAGGACAAAGACCAGGGGAGCACGCCTCCGCCCTCTCCGGGCGAAGTGGCCCCTCCGCCGCCCGAGGCCTCGGAAGACAGCGTGCAGACGGTATCTGGTGGCCTTCCCCGCCCCCCGAGCCCGACGGTGTCGATCTCCCGCCCACACCCGAGGCGATCCTTGAGGCTTCAGCCGTACCCGCGCAGAGTCCGGCCGTGTCCTTCACCCCCATGTCGGACAAGAGCCGTCGGCGCGTCAAGCGGGCGATCGTCGCAATTGTCGTCCTGGCAGTGCTCGGCGGTGTGGGAGCCCTCAGCATCATGTTCGCGAATTGGACGCGTACTCCCGAGGCCACCGTGCGCCAGTACCTGGACTATCTGGCCGCCGGCAACGCGAGCGCGGCCACTGCGATGGTCGATCCTGGTCTGCCCAACGAGCAGCGGGGCTTCCTGACGAACGACGTCATGGCCTCGGCCAAGTCTCGGATTGTCGTCGAAGACGTCGTTGCCACGCCCTACGGGGGAAATAAGGTCACCACCGTCACGGCGACGATGCAGCTCGACGGAGAGCGCTTCACCTACTCCTTCGGCCTGATTGCCACAGAACCCACGTTTGGCGTGCTGAAGAACTGGAAGATGCAAAACGCCCTGATCGCGCGCGTGAACGTCACCGGCAAGAAGGTCTCGTACTTTACGGTCGGAGGCGTGAAGGGGGCGATCAATACGGGAGTAATGACCAACGGCACGGACTACATGTTCTATCCGGGCGTCTACACCTTCACAGCCGCAGACACGACCGACTACATCGATGCCGATCCCGTCACGCTGCGCGTGAAGGCGGACATGGTCTCCAATACCAAGGGGGTCGCTGCTTCTAGCGTCAAGCTGACGGGCGCGTATAACGATGCCCTGGCCTCGGCAGCCTTGGATGCGGCCGTCGCCCTGACGAACTCCTGCGCAACCGCCACCGATAATGCCAACAAGGTATGCCCCCAGCGAATGGAGTTCATGGGTTGGACCGTACAGGAGATTAAGAGCCTGCCTACGTCTATGAAGCCCAGTGGCATGGGGGAGCGCACCTATTCGGGGCAAGCGACATTCTTGGTCGTGAATAAAACAGGACGCGACAAGAAGCCGAAGGAGTTCGAGTGCACCGTGGAGGTGGTTGTGAAGACTGACAATGCAGGCATGGTCCTCGTTGATGAGGACGGCAAACCGAAGCTCGAGGCGACATTCGCCTGATGATGCGCGAACGGCGCGGGGCGGGAGCCTCGCGCCGCGCTATTGTGCGCTAATTTCCAAAGTGGTGGCAAGCGCACGCGGGCACGCTATGATGGGTTGTTGGTAACTCTGTCACAGCGAGAGCGGAGCAGTCCCGATGAGCAATGACGCGCAGGCAACGAGTACACGTCGGCCCGGCCGCCCGAAGGCTGGCAGTGAGGATAAGAAAGCGCGGATTCTTGCTGAGGCGTTGACCCTTTTCTCGACCCGGGGCTACGTGGCCACCTCTCTGGCGGACATTGCCCGGGCCTCGGACATTTCCCAAAGCGGGACTGCTGCACCATTATTCCTCCAAGGATCAGCTGCTGGCTGCCGTCCTGGAGGAGCGCGACCGGCGCACGTTGAGTCGACTTCCCGGGGGTGATGCGAGGGCGGAGGCTGCGCTCGACGCGTGGGTGGAGATGGTCGCGCATAACCAGCGTCATCCTGACGGGGTTGCCCTGTACACGGCGATGTCGGCGGCGGTTATCGATGCTGATCATCAGGCCCATCCGTGGTTCCGTGAGCACCTGTTGGGGGCGATTTCGTACCTGGTGGATGCGCTTGAGCGGGGGAAGGCGATGGGCGAGGTGCGTCCCGGCGCTCCGAGCGAGAAGATTGCCCGCAAGCTGGTGGCGTTGTCCGACGGCTTGCAGGTCCAGTGGTTGTGTTCGCGTGCGGACGGTGGGGCGGATGTTGATATGCGCGAGGTGATGGCCGGGATGGTCGCCGACGTGAAGGATCGCTGGCTCATTCGTCCGTGAACGAGGCCGGGGTTGCCGACGTGGAGAGAAGCCCGCAAGCAGTGAAGTGCATCACAGCGTTGGGGTGTTAGTGAGGATTGCTAGCGGTTTGGGGCTTAGTCCCTTGTTTGTGTCGCTCCGTGCGCGCTTCCCGCCGCTCCAGATAGGGGGCATGCGGGTTAGGATAGACAAACCAGCATGCTTCACAATGTCGGGAGTCTGGCGACACGTGCCCAGGGTTGATCAAGCACGTGACGCGGATGATCCGACGCCTACTCACGCCTGGAGGACTACGCATGACGAACACCGCTGTTCCCGCCCCGCCGAGCCACAATTCCACCGCCCGACGCTGCCCCGATGACCTGTGGACCCTGGGGGAGCGGGCAATTGTCCGGGCCCGCCGCTGGGTCGACGAATCCGCCCACGAACCGACGCCGCAATCGGCCAAGCTGCTGTCGCGAATCCTCGCCGATCCGGACGGCCTGACCTTCACCACCCGTTTCGTCGATGACGTCGTTCGCCCCGCGGACCTGGATGTGGCCAGCGCGGCGATGAAGCGCCTGTCGGCGGGCCGCAAGAGCTTCCTGCCCCCGGCACTCGCCGCCGCGATGGGCCTGGGCTCGACCGCTTCTCGCCTCGCGCCCCGCACGGTCACGGCCACCGCGCGCCGAGTGTTCCGTGAAATCGTCGGCGACCTCGTCGTCGACGCGACGGATCGGGGCCTGGGTCCGGCGCTGGCTCGCCTGCGCAAGGGCGGGAACCGCCTCAACGTCAACCTTCTGGGCGAGGCCGTCCTCGGTGAGAAGGAAGCGGCCCACCGCCTGGCCGAGGTCTCGCGCCTCGTCACGCGAGAGGACGTCGACTACGTCTCCATCAAGGTCTCGGCCGTCACCGGACCGCACAACCCGTGGGGCTTCAAGGAGGTTGTCGCCCACGGCGTGAGCGCCCTGGCGCCCCTGTACCGCCTGGCACGCGACAATGGCACCTTCCTGAACCTCGACATGGAGGACTACAAGGACCTCGACCTGACGATCGCCGTCTTCACCTCGATCCTCGACCAGCCCGACATGCGCGGCTACGAGGCCGGCATCGTCCTCCAGGCATACCTGCCCGACTCCCTCGGCGCCCTCCAGCGTCTCCAGGAATGGGCGCGCAAGCGCGTGGATGCGGGTGGCTCGCGCATCAAGGTCCGCGTCGTCAAGGGCGCGAACCTGTCCATGGAGAGGGTGGACGCCGAAATCCACGGGTGGGAGCTGACGACCTGGCCGTCCAAGCAGGACACGGACACCAACTACAAGCGCATGCTCGAATGGGCGATGACCCCCGAGCGCACCCGCGCTATCCGGCTGGGTGTGGCCGGTCAGAACATTTTTGACATTGCCTTCGCTTACGAGCTGCGCGCCGCGCGCGGCGTGGAGGACAGCGTTGAGTTCGAGATGCTCTCCGGCATGGCCACGGGCATCCAGGAGGTCGTGCGCCGTGACGTCGGCTCCCTGCTGCTGTATGTGCCCGTCGTTAACCCGCGTGAGTTCGACGTTGCGATCTCCTACCTCGTGCGTCGCCTCGAGGAGAACGCTGCCCCCGAGAACTTCATGTCCGGTGTCTTCGACATCGCCAAGAACGAGGACGTGTTCGCTCGTGAGCGCGACCGTTTCCTGGCGGCCCTGTCCAACGTCGACCCCGGTGCCCCCGTGCCCGCTCCCAACCGCAGGCAGGATCGCCTCGCGCAGCGCAAGGCCGGTGTCCCCGCCGAGCAGGGCAGTGTTGCCGAGCGCGCCCGGCGTCCCTTCGCCTCGGAGGCCGACTCCGATCCGGCTCTGGCGGCCAACCGCCAGTGGGCCCGTGACATCGCTGCCGCTATCCCGGCCTCGACCCTCGGGGTTGAGGCAGTGCGCGCCGGTGCGCAGGCCCTGGCCACGAACGAGGCGATTGACGCCCTCGTGAAGGCCAGCGCCGGTGCCGCCCGCGCGTGGCAGGGGCTGGCTCCCGAGGAGCGTGCCGCCGCGCTGCACCGCGTCGGCGACGTCCTGGCTGCCCACCGGGGCGAGCTCATCGAGGTCGCCGGCTCTGAGGCCGGTAAGACCATCGACCAGGCCGACCCCGAGGTCAGCGAGGCCATCGACTTCTGTCACCACTACGCCAACGCGTCCCTGGAGCTCTTCGACGAGGCCCACATGGCGGGCGCGCGTTTCGTGCCCGTGGACGTCACCGTCGTCGCCTCGCCGTGGAACTTCCCGGTTGCGATCCCGGTGGGAGGCGTCGCCGCCGCCCTGGCCGCGGGCAGTGCCGTCATCCTCAAGCCGGCCCCTCCCGCCAAGCGCTGCGCGGCGGAGCTCGTCGCGGCCTTCCACGAGGCCGGGATTCCCAAGGACCTGGTGGCGCTCGCGCCGCTCGAGGATGGGGACGTGTCGCGTTACCTCGTCACGCACGAGGCCGTGGACCGCGTCGTCCTGACCGGCTCCTACGACACGGCCCGCCTCTTCCGTTCCTGGAAGCCCGACATGCACCTGCTGGGCGAGACCAGTGGTAAGAACGCCATCATCGTCACGCCGTCGGCCGACCCCGACCTGGCCGTGCGCGACGTCGTGCACTCGGCCTTCGCCCACGCGGGACAGAAGTGTTCGGCCTCCTCCCTGCTGGTCCTCGTCGGATCAGCCGGCAAGTCGGCGCGCATCGCCCGCCAGCTCGTGGACGCGGCCGCCTCGCTGCGGGTGGGTGGCCCCGCCTCCCTCGACTCCCAGGTGGGTCCCGTCGTCGTTCCCGATGATGAGAAGGCCGTGCGCGGCCTGACGACCCTGGGCGAAGGCGAGCACTGGGTGCTCAAGCCGCGCTACCTGGGCGACGGCCTGTGGACCCCTGGTATCCGTGCGGGTGTTGTGCCCGGCAGCGAGTTCCACCTGACCGAGTACTTCGCGCCCGTCCTCGGCGTGATGCGCGTGGATACTCTCGAGGAAGCCATCGAGGTAGTCAACGAGGTCGACTACGGCCTGACCTCCGGCCTGCACACGCTCGACACCGAGGAGCTGGCGCTGTGGCTCGAGGGTATCGAGGCCGGTAACCTCTACGTCAACCGCGGCATCACCGGTGCTATCGTGCGCCGCCAGCCCTTCGGCGGCTGGAAGCGCTCGGCGATCGGCTCGACCACGAAGGCCGGAGGCCCCTCCTACCTGCTGGGCCTCGGCGAGGTGCAAGCGGCCCCCGAGGGCGCGGCAGCACCCGAGGCCGCCCACAGCACGCCGACCCTCGCCCCGCGCGTGCGCGCCCTGTGCGACGCGGTGCGCGATCAGCTGAGCGCCGCCGAGCTGGCCGAGCTCCGCCGTGCCGTCGCGGCGGACGCCAGCGCCTGGGAGAGTGACTACGGAGCAAACCGCGACGTCACCGGCATGGCGTGCGAGCGCAACATTCTGCGCTACCGCGCCACTCCGGTCCTCCTGCGCGCCGGGGACGGAACCGCTCTGGCGGACGTCGCCCGCGTGCTGGCGGCAGGCCTCCTCGCGGGTGGCCCCATCGGCGTCTCCGTCGCGCAGGAGCTTCCTGCGCCGCTGATGTCGGTCCTGCTCGCGGCGGGCGTTGAGGTCAGCGTCGAGGATGCGCGCGCCTGGGAGTCTCGCCTGGCGACCGTGTCGAACTCGGGTGGCTTGGGGATGCGCGTGCGTATCCTCGGCCCGCGCGAGGAAGCGTCGGCGCAGCGTTGGGACCGTGCGACCCGCGCGAGCTGGGGTAGCCCCGACGTCGCCCTGCACACGGGCGCCGTGACGGCGTGCCCGCACTCGGAGCTGCTGCCCTTCCTGCGTGAGCAGGCGGTCTCGATCACGAACCACAGGTTCGGCACCCCGCTCGACCTGGCTGCTCAGCTTCTCTAATCGGTGTGTGCCCCGCGGCGCCGATCCGTTCCACGGGTCGGATGTCGCGGGGCATCGCCATACCCGGAGGATCGCACCTGTCCCGGACACGCGTGGTGCCGTGGGCTTACCAGCCGCACAACGCGCATTGATCCGCGCGCACGCACCATGATGTGGGTATAACAAACGCCCGCGACAGCTGTCGCGGGCGTTTTTCCTATGCCCGGTGGGGCATCGGCAGGGTCCGTCAGATCGCGCGAGCAACCTTGTCGGACTTCAGGCACTTGGTGCACACGTTCAGGCGCTTGGGCGTCCCGTTGACCAGGGCGCGAACGCGCTGGATATTCGGATTCCACCGGCGGTTGGTGCGAACGTGCGAGTGCGACACGCTCTTGCCGAAGCCGGGTCCCTTACCGCACACGTCACAAACGGCAGCCACGATGTTCTCCTCGGTATGTCTTCCAGTTCAGTCTTTGGCTCCCCACGGTCGCGGGGAAACGCATCCTTCGGTGCTTGAACCGAAGGCAACCATGACAGAATAGCGGATGATGCGCGCTTTCAACAAGTCGCACGCGGTTTTGCTCGTGTCAGGTCGCACACAGCGGGCGGCGTGGGGACAATGGAGGGCTGGAAAGGGGAGTCATGGAACTGAACGCATCGGTGATTATTGCGGCGTGTCGCGCCGGGGCTGAGGAGGCCGCCAGGCTCGCGCCCTTCCTTGACGACCTAGACGGCTGGGATGGCGCGGACTGCGATACGGGGACGAACGCGGCGGCGACGATGGCCGCGCTGGCCGCCGCCATGGATTCACTGGAGCCGCGCGCGCACCTGCGCGTGGCCCTTGAGGCGGGGGTTGAGACGCTGATTCGCCGGGGCGTTGGACACAGTGGTGTCGCGCTGGCTGCCCTCTTCGAGGCCTGGGCCGGGGCCCTGGGGGAGGACCGCGAGGTGACACCGGTAGCCCTGCGCCGCATGCTCGCCTCGTCGTTGGTTCCGACGTCCTCCTACATTGGGTGGTCGGATGCCCTGGCGGAGATGCTGGGCGGCGCCGTGCGCGAGCTTGCGGAGCTGGGGCCCACGCTGCCCGATGTGGAGGACGTGTTCTCCCGCTTTTCTACTCAGGCTCAGATTGGCCTGGTGGATGCGACGAACGAGTCGACGGGGCGCATCGACCCGGGCGGTGCCTTCATTGCCCTGGTCCTGGCCTGCATTGACGCGTCGATGCGCGCAGACGCGGGCATTTTGCAGTCGTTCACGGCGATGCTGGCGGACCTGGCGCGCCGTCAGTCGCGCGCACCGGAGCCGGCCTCGCCTCCGCCGGGACGCGATTTCACGGTGGACATTATCCTCGAGGGGACTCAGGAGGACCTGCGTGCGTTGCTGGGGCGCCTGTCCGGCTTGGGTGCGCGTCTGTCCTACGTGGGGCGCGTCGACCTGTTCGGTATGGGGGAGTGGCGCCTGCATGTGGACACCTCCGCGCCGCTGGCGGCCCATCCGACGTCGGGGCAGGTCGTGCGTTTCCAGGTCAGCGACGCGCGCCCGGATGCGCAGATCGGCATTGACGAGCTGGCCGACGAGGGGCTGACGCACCGCGGGGTTCGCCTGCTCCAGCGCCGTCCCATGCGCCGAGTCGAGCGAGCCCGCGTCATTGCCTGCACGCGCGCCCCCGGCCTCGTGGAGGACCTGGCACGCGCTGGCGCGGTCGTCTTCCTGGAGCCCAGCGCGGTCGACGCGGCCGGCATCGTCTCCGCGGCCGCCTCGCGTACGGGCGTCACCCTCGTGGCCCCCTGCGACGAGGCCAGCGCCGCCCTGGTGGGAACGGTGGCCTCGGTCCTGCCCTCGCCGACGCCGGGCGTGCCCGCGATTTTGCGCGCGGATAGCCGCGATGACCTGGACGTGCTGGCGGTGGCGCGCGCCTGCGCGCCCCTCTTCGTGCCCCAGCCCGGGGGAGTGGAGGCGGCCCCGACGCTGGCCCGCATGCTGCGAGACGGCGCCCACGAGGCCCTGACGTCGAGCGCGAGCGCGCCACTGCCTCGTGACGGGGACCCCGAGGGAATCGCCGAGGCCATGGCTGAGGCCGCGCGAGGCGGTGAACGGGTCTGGCGCCTGCTGATCTCGCGTGAGGACGACGGCCCGTACACGGTGGCGACCGTGCGCCAGCTGCTGTCCACGCGCGACGCGTCCTCCTCGATCGACTTGGAAACGTGGGACGGCGGGCAGTCGGGCCCGAGCCTGGTGGCGGGGTGCACCCCGTGAGCGCGCTCGATATCCCCCTGGCCCTGCGCCTGCCCAAGAAGACCGCCAAAGCGCTGGAGGGCGCGGGCATCGCCACGGTCGGTGACCTGCTGATGGTCGCCCCGCGCCGCTACTACCACTGGGGTAGGCTCACGCCCCTGTCCTCCCTGCGTGAGGGCGAGGACGTGACGATCCTGGCCGAGGTGGTCGCCGCGCACTGATCGCTAACCGAAGCGGTGCGGGCGTGCGCCTCGAGGTCACCCTCACCGACGGCGTGCAGTACCTGTCGGCGACTTTTTTCGGGAAAAACCAGTTCAAGCTGATCCCCATTGAGCGCATCTTGTCCCCGGGGCAGTCCTTCCTCTTCGCCGGAAAGGTCGGGGCGTACCGCGGCAAACTCCAGCTCACCCACCCCTCCTTCGAGGGCGTGGACGGTGAGGACATCGAGCGGATCGCGTCCCGGCCCATCCCGATCTACCCCGCGACCGGGAAGCTGACCTCCTGGGCGATCGCGCGAGCCGTCGGCATGGTCCTCGATCACCTCGACGACGCGGACGTGCCCGAGCCGCTGCCCGCACCCGTCTGCGAGCGCCAGCGTGTTGACTCTTACGCGCGCTGCCTGCGGGCGCTGCATCAGCCCGAGTCGGATGAGGACTATCAGCGGGCGCGCCGGGATTTGGCGTTCGCGGAGGCCTTCGTGTTGCAGGTGGGGCTTGCGGCTCGGCGTCGCGGTGCGCGGTCGATCCCGGCTCTGGCCTCGCCGGCTGAGGCGTCGTTGGTGGCGCGTGTGCGCGCGAGCTTGCCGTTTGAGCTGACGGAGTCTCAGAACGAGGCCGTGGCTCAGATCGGCGCGGACCTGGCGGGAGAGGTGCCGATGCGGCGCCTCCTGCAGGGTGACGTGGGTTCGGGCAAGACGGTGGTGGCCCTGATCGCGTTTATGCAGGTGGTGGCTGCCGGGCACCAGGGGGCTCTCGTTGCCCCCACAGAGGTGTTGGCCGAGCAGCATGTCGCTTCCCTGCGGGCGCTGCTCGCCCCTCTTGGCGATGAGGCTCCCGATGTGCGCCTGCTGACGGGTTCGACGACGGCGGCCGCGCGCCGAGAGATTGCGGCGGCCATGGCCTCGAGCGAGCCCCTGATTGTCGTGGGCACGCACGCCCTGTTCCAAGACAGCGTGCGTTTTTCCGACCTGGCCCTGGTGGTCGTGGACGAGCAGCACCGTTTCGGTGTCGAACAGCGAGCCGCTCTGCGTGGGTCGCGCGATGATGGGCTCGGCGTTCACGAGCTGGTCATGACGGCCACGCCGATCCCGCGCACGATCGCGATGACCGTTTTTGGGGATCTTGACGACACTCGCATGGTCGGCATGCCGTCGGGGCGCACGCCCGTGGCGACCTACTTGGCTGACGCGGCCAACGCCGCCTGGGTGGAGCGCACGTGGGCGCGCGCTGGCGAAGAGATCGCGCAGGGCAGGCGCGTCTACGTCGTGTGCCCCCGCATCGACGCGTCCGACGACGTTGGAGATGAGGAGGAGGGTGCCCGGCCGCTCGCGTCAGTCGCCGAGGTCGCCGCGTACCTGCGCGCTCACCCGGCCCTGGAAGGGGTCGCCATCCATGAGCTGACCAGCCGCACGCCCGCGGCGCTCAAGGCGCAGATCATGGAAGATTTTTCGACTGGGCGCGCCCCGCTCCTGGTGGCCACGATCGTCATTGAGGTCGGCGTGGATGTCTCCGATGCGACCCTCATGGTGATCCTTGATGCTCAGCATTTCGGGCTCGCCCAGCTCCACCAGCTGCGCGGGCGTGTGGGTCGTTCCTCCCTGCCCTCCCTGTGCATCGCCATGCACCGCCACGAGCTGACGGAGTCGGGCAGCGCACGCCTCGCGGCTTTCGCCGGCACGACTGACGGATTCGAGTTGGCCGAGGCCGACCTGCGCCTGCGCAAGGAGGGTGACGTTCTCGGGGCCGATCAGTCTGGCACGTCCACGCACTTGCGTTTCCTGTCGGTGCGCCGCGACGAGGCGCTCATTCGCGCCGCTAAGGCCGAGGCCGAGGATCTGGTCGCGCAGGACCCAACCCTGCGGGGCCACCCCGACTTGGAGCGTGCCCTGCGGGCGGCCTGGGACGGACAGCTCGAATGGATGCAGCGTTCCTAGCTCGCCCGGTAGGGTAGTGGCATGACCAGAATCGTCGCAGGTAGCGCCAAAGGCCGGACCCTCGCCGTGCCCAAGTCCGGCACTCGTCCCACCTCCGAGCGTGTCCGGGAGGCGCTGTTTTCTCGCCTCGACCACATGAACGTTCTGGAGGAGGCTACCGTCCTGGACCTGTATGCCGGGACGGGCGCCCTCGGCCTTGAGGCCCTGTCCCGGGGCGCCTCGAGTGCCACGCTCGTCGAGAAGGCCTCCGGGGCCGCGCGGGTGGCCACCGCCAACGTGCGCAGCACCGGACTGAGTGCCCGCGTCGTGACCGCCGACTCCCGCGCCTACCTGGGTGGGCGCAGCGCCGAGCCGTTGAGCGGCGAGGTGGACCTGGTCTTCATCGATCCTCCCTACGACATCGCCGAGGAGGAGATGACCGCGGTCTTAGAAGGCCTCGCCCCGTGGATCGGGCCCGACGCCCTCGTCGTCGTCGAGCGCTCCACGCGCGCGCCCGCCCCGACCTGGCCGGCCTTCCTGGTCCTGGAAGACACGCGCGCCTGGGGGGAAACCGTCGCCTACTTCGCCGGCCCGCCCCTGCCTGAGGAATACGCCGAGGAGCCCGCACAAGCACCCGAGGAAGCCACGGCCTCGTCGCTGGAGGAGGGACCGCAGTGATCGCCCTCTTCCCCGGGTCTTTTGACCCCTTCACGAACGGACACCTAGACGTCGCCGAGCGGGCGGCCGCGGTTGCTGATCGCCTCATCATCGGCGTGGGCATCAACCCCGCCAAGCGCGGGCTTATCGCGCCGGCAGACCGCGTCGACCTCATTCGTGAGGCAACCGCCCACCTGACCGGCGTCGAGGTCACCGCCCTGAGCGGCGCCACGATGGACGAGGCCGCCCGACTGGGCGCGACCCTCATCGTCAAGGGGGTCCGCGGCGCGCAGGACACGGACTTCGAGGCCCCGCAGGCCGCGCTCAACCTGGAGGTGGGCGGAGTAGACACGTGGTGGATCCCGACACGACCGGGGCTCGGCCACGTCTCATCAAGCGCCGTGCGCGAACTTCTCGGCCTCAAAAAAGATGTTTCACGGTATGTCCCACCAGCGATTGTGCGTTATTTGAACGACAATAGAAACTGAATCATGCCCGGTGGAAAGCAGGAGGGACTCATGGCTGACACGCCCGCAGACAAGAACCAGGACGAGTGGAACGAGGAGACCGTGTACGGTCCCTCAACCGTCATCGCTGCCCTCGACCAGATCGAAGACCTCGTCGAGTCCTCCCGCTCGGTTCCTCTCTCCGCTTGCATCATGATCAATAAGGCCGAGATCCTCGACCTGCTCGACCAGGCGCGCGAAGCCCTGCCCGAGGACCTGGTCGCCGCCGACGCCGTTGTCGCCGACGCGGACGCCGTCCTGGGGCGCGCCGACTCCGCCGCCGAAACGCGCATCGCCGAGGCGAACTCGCGGGCCTCCTCGACCCTCGACCAGGCTAACGAGCGTGCCGCCCAGATTCGCTCCGACGCCGAGGAAGAGGCCGAGCGCACGCGCTCGCGCGCCGACGCCGAGGCCACCGCCCTGGTCTCCCAGGCGCGCGCCGACGCCGAGGCCACCATCGCCGACGCGAACGCGCAGGCCGAGCGGATCGTCTCCACCGAGAACATCGTGCGCATGGCCGAGGACCGCGCCCGTGAGATCGTCTCCGAGGCCAAGCGCTCGGCGACCCAGCTGCGCGAGGGTGCCGACGACTACGTGGCCTCGTCCCTCGACGAGCTCGCGCGCCTCATTTCCGACGTGTCGCGCCGCACGGAGGCCGGTCGCCGCGCGATCGCCGAACGTCGCGGCGTCGACGTCACCGATGTGGACCTGAGCAATGAGTGACAAGACCCTGACCTTGTCCCTGGCGCGCCTGCCGCGCGCCCTGGGATCCACCCTCCACGAGGACATCGTGTGGAGAGCCCCGGATGACCTGGGCACCCCCTCGATGGCGGTGGCCCCCGGCACGCCGCTGGACGTCTCCGTCGACCTGACCAGCGTCGAAGACGGCGTCCTCGTCCAGGTCGCCACCTCCGTGGACCTGGTGGGCGAGTGCGTGCGATGCCTCGATGAGGTGCGCGATCACCACGATGTGTCCGGCGCGGAGGTGTACTTCGAGCCCGGCGCGCCCGCGCTGACGCCCTCCGACGAGGAGGACGAGGACGCCGACGACCTGTTTGTCATCGGCGAGCGCGACACCATCAATATTGAAACGCAGCTGCGTGACGCCATCGTCACCCTCGTCGACCCGCGCCCCCTGTGCAGCTCCGACTGCGCGGGCCTGTGCGATGTGTGCGGCGAGAAATGGGCCGACCTGCCCGCCGATCACGATCATTTCGTCGTCGACCCGCGCCTGGCCTCCCTGGCATCCCTGCTGGGTGATACCGCCGAGCCGGGGCGATCGTGATGGCCCGCTCAAAGCACCTTCCCGTCCCGCCGCGCACCGACACCGACGCGCTCGTAGAGGCGTGGGGCACGCACATCGACGCTCCCTTGTTGAAGCTCGCGCTCGTGCACCGCTCCTACGCGAACGAGGCCGGCGGCATCGCGAACAACGAGCGCCTAGAATTCCTGGGCGACTCGGTCCTGTCGATCATCATCGCCGAAAAGCTCTACGAGCAGTACCCGGACGTGGCAGAGTCCGACCTCTCGCGCATGCGCGCGGCCACGGTCTCCCAGCAGCCTCTGGCGGCTGCGGCCCGTCGCATCGGGCTGGGCGACTTCGTGTTCCTGGGCAAAGGCGAATCCATGCACGGGGGGCGTGAGAAGGACTCTATCCTGTCCGACACCTTCGAGGCGCTCATCGGCGCCACGTACCTGACCAACGGGCTAGAGGAGGCGCGCCGCGTCGTTTTGGCGCGCCTGCGTTTCCTGCTCGTGGACGCCCCCGCGCGCGGCCACCACCAGGACTGGAAGACCCTCCTCGTGGAATACTCGCAGTCCGAGGGCCTGGGGGACGTCACCTATGAGGTGGAGGGCGAAGGCCCAGACCACCAGCGCGTCTTTACCGCGCACGCCTTCGTCTCGGAGTGCACTGACGCGGTGGGCTCGGGTCAGGCCTCGTCAAAGAAACACGCCGAGAATGCGGCCGCGCAGGACGCGATGAAACGCTTCTCCCCGGAGGATTGGTAATAGAGACACGAGGGCGTTTGCCCTCCCGACAGATAGTATGAACTCGTGAGTGAAAATACTTCTGCGCGCACGCGCGTGATGATCGTCGACGACCACGAGATCGTTCGACGCGGTATTGCTGAAATCGTCGATCGCGACGAGTCCCTGGAAGTCGTCGCCGAGGCCGGCTCGGTCGCGGACGCCGTGCGTCGCGCCGACCTGGTGCGCCCCGACGTCATCCTCGTCGACCTGCAGCTGCCCGATGGCACCGGCATCGACATCATGAATTCTCTGCGCGCCTCCCACCCGCAGATCCTGCCCGTCGTCCTGACCTCCTTTGACGACGACGAGGCCCTGGCTGAGTCCCTGGAGGCCGGTGCGCGCGCGTACATCCTCAAGACGGTGCGCGGCGCTGAGATCACCGACGTCATTAAGGCGGTTGCCGACGGCCGCGTGCTGCTCGACGAGCGCACCCTGACGCGTCGGCGCGTCGACCACGAGGATCCGACGGCCGACCTGACTCCCTCGGAGCGCAAGGTCCTGGACCTCATCGGCGATGGCCTGTCGAACCGGGAGATCGGCGAGAAGCTCGGGGTGGCGGAGAAGACGGTGAAGAACCACATCACGTCCCTCCTGTCGAAGATGGGCCTGCAGCGGCGCACGCAGGTGGCCGCATGGGTGGCCGGGCAGAGGGCAGCCGCGTGGCGTAACTGAGCCCAGGCCTCGTCCATGAGGCTGGAGAAGAGCGTGAGTGAGCGGGTCGGAGCGTCCGGCCCGCTCACTCGCGTCTAGGGAGCACCCTCAATTAATACCGTCATGAGAGTTTCGTTCAAATCAGGGGAATCCCTGATTTGTCGGAAAGCTACTATCAAACTGGTTCATGGATAACTTACAAGGAGTAACGTACGCCTCATCCTCATCGACGAGGACGGACACCGCAGTCCACACACCCCCTTGAAAGGACACCCCGTGAACCTCAAGCGAACGCTTGTCGGTTGCGCGGCGGCCGCGGCGCTGGTGCTCGCACCCCTGAGCGCCCCCACATACGCCGACGCGCCACCGCAACCCACCGGCATCCCAGCAGCGGTCCCCCTCAGCGTCACCCCGAAAATCGCCAACTGGCAGCGCCTCCAGTACGGCATGTTCATGCACTTTGGCGTCTACTCCGTCTACGGCGGATACTACAACGGCCATCGCCAGGGGATGGGCTACCCCGAGCAGATCAAGGCCTGGGAGAACATCCCCACCGACGACTACCTGGCCAAGGCCAAGGACCTGGCCGCCAACTTCGACGCCGCGGCCATCTGCAAGACGGTCCACGACTCGGGCATGACCTACCTGATGATCACGTCCAAGCATCATGACGGCTTCGCCATGTGGGACACTGCCACGACCGACTACAACATCGTCAAGCAGTCCAACTACGGTAAAGATCCCATGAAGGAGCTGTCTACTGAGTGCAACAAGCTCGGAGTCAAGCTCGCCTTCTACTTCTCGATCATCGACTGGACGAAGCAGACACCCGAACCCTACGGCAACGTCAACCCCATTGACGAAGAGCTGATGACGACCGTCATCAAGCCCCAGCTCACCGAGCTGCTCACCAACTACGGCCCCATCGCCGAACTCTGGTTCGACATGGGCGGCCCCACGGCCGAGCAGTCCCAGCGCATGGCCCAGTGGGTCCACGAACTCCAGCCCGAGACGATGGTCAACTCGCGCGTGTGGAACAAGGCCGGTGACTTCGAGGTCGGCGGCGACAACTCGGTGACGACGGACTTCCACATGGGTCCCTGGGAGTCGATCCGCTCGATCTTCCCCTCCTGCTGGGGATACTGCTCGTGGGCCAACCGCGACGAGAGCGCCAAGAGCTACAAGAAGCACGAGCTCGTCAACAACCTGATCGGCACGATCGCCTCGGGCGGACAATTCGCCTACAACATCGGTCCCAAGGGTGATGGCACGATCGACCCGTTCGACGCTGACGTCGTCACCGATGTCGGACAGTGGATGGCACGCCACCCGAACGCCATCACGGGAGCGCGCCCGACCTGGTACCCCGCCCCCAACTGGGGCAAGGTCATGACCACGGGCAACGACCTGTACTTCTTCCCCGAGCTGTGGAGCCCAGGCAAGACGCTGACCCTGCCCGGAGTCGGCGGGCATGTCACCGGCGTGAGCGTGGACGGCACCGACCGCTCCCTCGACTTCACCCAGGACGGCACCACGCTGACGGTGACCATGTCGGGGGAGAACCCGGAGCCGAATATGCGCGCCGTCATCAAGGTGAGCTTTGACGCAGAACCCACCTACATTCCGCCCGAGACGGTCTCGGTGACAGATGGAGCGACCATCTCGTCCTCCAAGTTCTTCGGTCGAGCCTCCGCCCTGCGATACTCAGGAGCACAGGTCTACGACGCCTACCTGGTCAACGACGGTGGCGGACGCATCGGCGACCTGACCCTGTCGCTCAACGGCACCTTCGACGACACGACGACCTACAAGATCTCCCTGGGAACCTCCGCCGTGGAGGTCACGGGTGCCCAGATCAAGGCCGGCGAAGTCGGTGAGGGATTCACCTTGTACCCCGGAGTGGTCACGCCCCTGCGCATCGAACTGGCCCATCCCTCCTACTACGCCAACCCGATTGGCGTGCGCGAGCCGAGCGCCACGATTCACGTCTATGGAGACGACGCCGCGACGAAGCCGCCCGTCATCGCATCCCAGCCCTCCTCGGTGTCGGTGACAGACGGCGAGATCGCCACCTTCACGGTCGTCGCCTCCGGCCGGCCTGCGGCTGCCATCCAGTGGTACCGGGTGCCCAAGGGTGCGACTGAGGGGACCATGATCGAAGGCGCCACCGACGCCTCGTACTCCCTGGAGACGACCATGGCCGACGACGGCGCACAGTTCTACGCCGTGGCGACCAACGCCAACGGCTCGGTGACCTCCGAACGTGCCACGCTGAGCGTGACGAAGGGTAGCGAGAACCTGGCCTTGCACAAGGCAGCCTCCCAGTCCTCCACCGGCTGGGGCGGTAAGGCCGAGCGCGCCGTCGACGGCAACACAGACGGTGTGTGGGATAACGGCTCCGTGTCCCACACCGGTCAGCAGGCCAACCCGTGGTGGGAGGTCGACCTGGGCGAGAGCCACCCCCTCGGCGTCGTCAACGTGTGGAACCGATCCTCCTCGGACAACTGCCAGGGCACGCCCTGCGACCAGCGCCTCCACGACTTCTGGGTGATCGCCTCGAGTGAGCACCTCGATGCCACCTTCAACCCCGCGTCGGTGGGGGCAGTCGACGGCGTCCACATGATCAAGGTCGACGGAGTCGGCGGCCGCCCGAGCGCGGTCGACTTCGAGGGCTTCGAGGCCCGCTACATCCGCGTGCTTCAGCCCACCGAATACGGTGAGTTTGCGCTCGCCGAGGTCGAGGCCTTCGCCGCCCAGACCCCCGATCCCGATCCCGGCGAGCAGGAAGCACCCGTCATCCAGCCCCTGATGGTGAGCGCCAGCCCTGCCGAGGATGCGCAGATCAGCGGTGACGGTGCCTTCCGCACGGTGACCGCCAAGGAGGGCACGCAGGTCACGATCAAGGCCGAGGTGAGCGGAAAGCCCATGCCGACGCTGCTGTGGCAGATCAAGAGGCCCGGCTCGGAGTCCTGGGCGATTCTCGATAACGAGAACGCCGCGGAGATCACGCTCACGGTTGACGGGGAGTACGACGGCGCGATCGTGCGCCTGACTGCCCTGAACGAGGCTGGGGTGAGTGAATCGGGTCTGGTGACCCTGGCACTCGCCGAGGAACCCGCTCCCGATCCCACGCCGGTTCCCACGCCGGATCCCACGCCCGCGCCCGATCCCACGCCGGATCCCACGCCCACGCCCGACCCGACGCCTACGCCCGACCCGACGCCTACGCCCGATCCCACGCCCGCGCCCGATCATACGGTCGGCATGTGGGTCAACAACGGCGTCGGCTGGTGGTGGAAGATCACGGGCGGCGACTACGCCAAGAACGAGACCCTCACCCTGGATGGGCGAGTGTTCCGATTCGACCAGAACGGCTACATGCTCACCGGATGGGTGTACTGGGACGGTACCTGGCACTACCACAACAGCGCGGGCGTGCAGGTCACCGGTTGGTTGGACCAGGGGGGAGCCTGGTACTACCTGATGCCCGAAACGGGTTCGATGGCCACCGGCTGGACGATGGTCGCCGACAGGTGGTTCTACTTCTCCGACGGCGGCGTCATGGCCACCGGCTGGGTGAGTGCTGGCACCGCCTGGTACTACCTCGATCCCTCCGGCTCCATGCACACCGGCTGGCTCCAGTTGGGGTCGCGCTGGTACATGATGGGTGAGGATGGCGCGATGGCCACCGGTTGGCAGCACGTCGGCAACAGCTGGTACTACTTCGACGCGGGCGGCTCCATGCACACCGGCTGGCTCCAGGCGGGCGCCACCTGGTACTACCTTGACGGCAACGGGGCGATGGCCACCGGCTGGCGTCAGATAGGTGGCACCTGGTACCGCTTCGCTGCGACGGGTGAGTGGATGCGCTGATCACACCACGACGGTGAGGCGAGACGCTCACCGCCGCACAACGAGGCTGGGGTGACCTTCCACGCGGAAGGCCACCCCGGCCTCGTCCATCAACAGGCGAATCTACTTACTCCAGGGGAGCGATCCAGCGCAGCTGTGTGCCAACCCCGCCCTCGCCGGGGCCCGCGTCGAAGGTGCCGCGGTGGCGGCGGGCACGCTCGGTCATGTTCGCCATGCCGGAGTTGCGCGTGCGCTCGGGGTCGATGCCGCGCCCGTCGTCGGTGATCAGGATGCGCACGCGGCCGGACTTGCCCTGCCCGGACACGTCGACGTTCACGGTGGCAGCGGTCGCGTGGGCGTGGCGAGCGATATTGGACAGGCCTTCGCGAACGATGGCCACGACGTCGTCGGACAGGTCGGGGTCCACGCGCCCGTCGAACTCGTCGATGACGACCAGCTCGTTGTCCAGGTCGGAGTTAATCGCATCTCCGTCCAGCGTGATGAGCAGCGAGGGGGCAAACCCTAGGGCGGAGCGCGTCAGTGAAGACTCGCGGCGGATACGTTCGACCAGGCCGACCGCCTTGTCTCGCTCGCGCAGGTTGTGCACGATCGTGCGGATCTGACGCACGGCCTCGTCAATGGAGGCGAGCGAGTCGTCGATGAGGGATTCGATGGCCACGGGATCGACCTGGCCGCCGGCGACCTTCTGCTTGGCGGCGTCCAGGGCCATGCCGGTCGCGAAAAGCTGCTGGATCGCGAAATCGTGCAGGTCACGGCCGATGCGGTCGCGTTCGTCGAGCAGGGCGGCGACGTCTTGGGCGTGCCGGGCCGACGCCAGCTCGAGGGCCAGCGTCGCCTGGGAGGCCAGCGATTCGGCGAGGGATAGCTCGGAGGCGTCGAACTCGGGTGCACCGATCTGCCGTAGGAGAATGAGGACGCCGGAGGAGACACCCCTCGAGCGCAGGGGAGCGTAGAGCGCGGAACCGAAGGCGGCCAGCTGGGGCACGCGCATCGTCTGGGCGCGCGACATCGAGTCGACGATCATGCCGGTGCCCTCGTGGAGGACGCTCATGGCGCGTCCCTCGGGCGGGAAGGTCAGGCCCAGCAGGGCGGATGCGTTCTTACCGTCCGTGATTTCGGCGGCCCACGTGTCACCCACGGACTGCAAGACGATGATCGCCGTGTCGGCGTGGGAGACATCGCGTACGGTCTTGGCGATGAGTTCGAGGGCCTCTTCCTCGTCGGCGCCCTCAAGCATCGTCGTCGTCAGGGACTGGGAGGCGCTGATCCAGCGGGCGGTGCGCTTAGAGTCTGCGTACAGGTGTGCGTTTTCGACGGCGATGCCGGCGGCGGGAGCGAGGGCTGCGACCACGGCTGCGTCTTTGCTCGTGTACCCTCCGGGCTTGCCCGTCAGGTACAGCCGCCCGTAGACCTGCTCGTGCACCAGGACCGATACGCCCAGGAACGGCGGCGTGTCCGCGGGCAGGTCAAGGTCCGGCGCATCCGCGGGGGAGTTGACGAGGAGGGGGCTGGCCACCGGGATCGCCGTCGTGAGAGCCTCGGGGACCTCGGGCGCCGGACGCGAATCGTGGTGCTCGAGCTGGAGTGTGGTCGCCCCCCAGGTGTCGAGGACCGCGAGCGCCGCGTGCGGCGAGGAGGTCAGTGCGCACGCCTGGTTGACGAAGTTTTGCAGGCCAGCCGTCAGGTCCAGCGAGCTGGTCAGGTCCAGCGCGGCCTTGAGCAGCGTGAAGTCCGTGTGATCGTGACTCATTGTTCCTCCTGATCGAGGGCCCAGCGGTAGGCGGGTAGGGCGTCGAGGACGTCGGCGTGGGTGCCGCGCGCGGCCACGCGGGCGCACGCTCCGGGTTCGGGCGCCGCAAGGACGAGGACGTGGTCGGCCTGGTCGAGGGCGCTGAGACGGTGCGTGACGACCAGGGTAGCGTGCGTGGGTGAGGGGGCAAGGAGAGTGTCCATGAGCCTGTCTGCGGTGGCCGCGTCGAGGTGTTCGGAGGCCTCGTCGATGGCCATGATGGGGGCCGGGGCTGCGAGCGCGCGGGCCATGAGGAGGCGACGGCGCTCGCCGCCGGACACGGTGGTTCCTCCCGAACCGATCGCGGTGTCGATGCCCTCGGGCAGGGTGGCGATCCACTCGTCTAGGCCTGCGCGCGCGAGGAGGGCGCTGGCCTCGTCGCGTGTGAGGGAGGCGCGTGCGACGCGTAGGTTCTCGAAGATGGTGGTCGCGAAGATGTGCGCGTCCTCGGCCGTCATCGTGACGTGGGCGGCCACCTGATCGCGGTCGGCGCCCCAGGCGGGTACGCCGTTGATGAGGGCCTGCCCCGACTTGGGCGGGATGACGCCGGTGAGCGTGGCCAGCAGGGTGGTCTTGCCGATGCCGGAGGCGCCGACGATGGCCAGGGAGGAACCGGGGCGCAGCGTCAGGGAGATGCCGGTGGCCAGGGTGGGGCCGCCGGGCCAGCCGATCGCCAGGTCGCGTGCCTCGATGACGGTCTCGCCAGCCGGAATATCGTGGAACCGCACCTCGCCCTGGTCGCTCAACAGCGCGCAGATACGCTCGGCGGCCTGTGCGCTGCGCACTAGCTGAGCGGCGGCGGGGGCCAGCTCGGCGGTGCCCTCGAAGGAGGAGAGGGGGACCAGGACGATAACGGCGAGGAGCACCTGTGCGAGCGCACCGGACGTGGTCTGCGGGATCCCGATGAGCAGGGCGCCGATGACGGCCGCCCCCATGGCGCACACGTCGAGGCCGCGAGCCAGGGCCGAGAGCTTCGCCGAGCGGCCAATCGCTTCGGCCAACTCGGCCTCGGCACCGTCCAGACCTGTGCGGGCGTGGGGGAGCGTTCCGGCCAGGGAGAGCTCGGTGGCGCCCTCCAGGACGGCCAGCGTCGTCGCCGCGATGTCGGTGCGGGCGCCAGATCCCTGGGTTTCGGCGAGGCGCACCGACCGGGCGATCAGCGCGGGCGCGACGATTCCCGAGACGATGAGAGCCAGCGCCAGGACGAGGCCGGCCGGCGGGGAGATGAGGGTGACGACGCCAACCGTGCCCACGCCGACCACGAGGGCGACGAGGGAGGGCAGCAGAGTCTTGACCACGACGTTGCCGACTTCGTCGACGTCGGCCCCGGCGCGGGTCATCAGGTCGCCGCGGCGCAGAGAAGACAGGGAGGAAGCGGGCTCCTCGCACAGGCGGTCGTAGAGGTTGGCGCGCAGGGCGTCCATGCCTTCGAGAGCGACCTTGTGCGAGGCCAGCCGTGACAGGTAGCGAGCGAGCGCGCGCGAGACGCCGAACAGACGCACTGACGTGGCTGCGACGGTCAGGTACAGGACGGGTGGCTGTTGGGAAGCACGCGCGATAAGCCAGGCGGCGGTGCCGCCCAGCGCGATGGCCGAGCCCAGGGCGGTGACGCCCAGTAGGAGCGACAGCGCGAATCCTGAGCGCGAGACCTGGAGCATGGCGATGCATCGGCGCAGGGCAGCGGATTCGGATCGGGTCAAGAAGAGCCTCATGCCAGTGCCTCCTCGTCGGCATGCGCCACGTCGATGATCGTGTCGGCGACCTCGATGATGGCGTTGCGGTGGGCGATGACGATGACCGTGCGGCCTTCCTCGCGCATCGCGTGGATGGCGCGCACGACGGTCTCCTCGCTGACGGCATCCAGGTGGGCGGTTGGCTCGTCCAGGACGACGACCTGGGACCTGGCTGCGAGCGCGCGGGTCAGGGCCAGGCGTTGGCGCTGGCCGACGGACAGGCCCACGCCTCCCGAACCGATGGTGCTGTTCCAGCCGTCGGGGGTGGTCGCCAGGACCGCGTCGAAACCGGTGGCCCGCGCCGCCTCGTCCAGGTCGCGCTGGGGCAGGTCACCCATGTTGTCCAGGATCGTGCCGGGCACCAGGGTGGGGGACTGGGGTACCCAGGAGATGGCGGAACGCCACGAGGTGGGATCCACGTCGGTCAGGGCCAGGCCCTCGTCGTCGCGGGACGAGGCCTGGTCGCGCAGGCGGATCTGGCCAGCGTCCGGGGTTATGTCGGACAGCAGGCAGGCGACGAGCGTGGACTTGCCGGCGCCGGAGGGGCCAGCGAAGGCGGTGACCGTTCCGGGGCGGATGACGCCCGAGGTTGGGGCGGGGCCCCAGGCGCCGCGGGCGCGCACCCCCACGCCGTCGAGGACGATGTCGGTGCGGCTCATGTCGGGGCATGGCGTGCTTCCGGGGGCGTCCACGTCGTCGGCCGCTTCAATAATGTCGAAGGCGGCTTTCGAGGCGGTCACGCCGTTGGCCGAGGCGTGGAACTGCGCGCCGACCTGGCGCAGCGGCTCGAAGACCTCGGGGGCCAGCATGATGACGGCCAGGCCGTGGAACAGTGAGATGTGGCCAAACACCAGGCGCATACCGACCTCGACGGCCACGAGGGCCACCGACAGCGTGGTGAGAAACTCGAGGACGCCGCCGGAGAGGAACGCGACGCGCAGGGTCGCCATGGTCGCCTTCGTATTTGCCTCGCCGAGCTTGCGCAGGTGAGCGCGCGGGCCTTTTTCGCGTCCCAGCGCACGCAGTGTGGGCAGGCCGGACATGAGATCGAGAAGCTGGGCGGTCAGGCGCTTCATGGAGTCCAGCTTGTCCTGGGAGGCCGCCTCGGTGAATCGGCCGATGAGGATCATAAAGATCGGGATGAGGGGCACGACGAGCAAGGCGATGAGGGCCGACCAGAAGTCGAGCAGAAGAATGACGCCGAGGGCCGCCGGCGTCACGGTGCACACGAGGACCAGCTGGGGCAGGAAGGACACGAAGTAGGGGCGTAGTCCTCCAGACCCGTCGACAGCAGCGTCGCGGTTTGTGCGCCGTTGGTGGCCCGCCAGCGCGGCCCCAGGGCGATGGATGCGTCGATGACGCGCCCGCGCAGTTCGGCGACGGCCTTGGTGGCGGCGCGCGCCGCGATCGCCTCGCGCCCGGCAACAACCGCCGCGCGGGTGGCGAACACCGCAGCGATACCGAGGATGAAGGGGAAGACGTCGCCGATAGACGCGGTCCCCGCAACGACGGGGGAGAGGGCGGCGGAAATGAGCAGCGCCTGGGCCAAGACCAACAGCGCTGTGATGGTACCCAGAAGGGCGGTCACAGCGATGGGAATTCGGGCGGACCGGGCGTAACGCAACAAACGGGGATCAAAGGGACGCACGGGTACCATTGTGCCCCAAAAGCCCACGTTATGGGTCGAAAGTCCCCGGCCTCGTCCATGTTGCACGAACGACTGCGCCCGGCCCCTGAAACAGGGACCGGGCGCATCTATCGGTGAGGAGGTCAGCCAGCGAGGAAGTTCTCACCCATGCGGATCTTCTTCATGAGCAGACCGGTCTTGGTCGTCACGTCCTCCGTACCCACGCGGGAACGGAAGGTCCAGTACGACCAGGCGACATAGGCCAGGACGATGGGCAGCAGGCACACCGTCACGATCGTCATAACGGTCAGCGTCCCGGTCGTCGACGAAGCCTGATCGATCGTCAGCGAGTACGCCGGGTTGATCGAGGACTTCTGAACGGCCGGAGCCATCGAGGCGAACACCCACGCGGCCGCGCCAGCAATCGCCACGGAGGAGGCCACGAAGGACCAGCCCTCACGGCGCAGCGAGGCCTGCGACAGAGCCGTCGACGCGATGATGGCGAGCGCGGCAACCACGAGCGGGATCCACGCCAGGACGTTCGTCGTATAGGCGAACTGGCCCCAGATCAGCCACGCGGCGGCCAGGACGGTCGCGGCAATCGTCGCGGGAGCAGCGATCGCGTTGGCGCGGTCGCGGACCGCACCGGTCGTCTTGAGCGCCAAGAACTGAGCGCCGTGGGCCAGGCACACGGCCATGATGGCCAGGCCGCCCAGGATCGTGTACGGGGTCAGCAGCGAGAAGAAACCACCGGTGAGCTGGTGGGTCGCGCTGGCCAGCGACTGGTCGACCAGCGTCGGGTCGACGACGGTGCCGGTCGCAACGTCAACAACCTCGATCTTCATACCCTGGACGAAGTTCGCGAAGGCGACGCCCAGCAGGATCGGGACGAGCCACGCGGAGATCGTGTGCGCCCAGTCCCAGGCGTGACGCCACTTCTCAGTGGCGACCTTCGAACGCCACTCGAGCGCCATGACGCGGATGATCAGGCAGACCAGGATCAGGAAGAGAGCCAGGTACATGCCCGAGAACATGGTGGCGTACCACTCGGGGAAGGCCGCGAAAGTCGCGCCGCCCGCGGTGAGCAGCCAGACCTCGTTGCCGTCCCAGTGAGGGCCGATCGTGCGCACCGTCTGGGTGCGCTCACGGTCGCCCTTGGCAACCAGGGGCAGGAGCATGCCGACGCCGAAGTCGAAGCCCTCAAGGATCAGGAAGACCGTCCACAGAACGGCGACGAGAATGAACCACAGGATTGACAGAGTCATGATCGTTGTTCCTTTCTCAGTATCCGAAGGACAGGTCGGTCGGGGCCTCGGCCTTGTTGGCCTTGTCAGCCTTGGCCGAGTGGATGCCCTCGAGCGCGTAGCGCTTCATGAGGATGAACCACATGACGCCCAGGACGCCGTACAGGAGGGTGAAGAGAATCAGCGTGGCCAGCACCTGTCCCGCGGGGACATTGGGGGGAGACGCCGATCTCGGTGAGCATGTTGACCGAGCCGAGGTCGGAGCCCATGGCCAGGGCTTCCTGGTTGGGGACGACAACCCACGGCTGACGACCCATCTCGGTGAAGATCCAGCCGAAGGAGGCGGCGGCGAAGGGCAGCGGCAGATTAAGCAGAGCCAGGCGGCTCAGCCACTGGTTGGACGAGGCCTTACCACCGCGGGTGGCCCACAGGCCCCACGCTGCCAGCAGGAAGGCGATCATGCCCAGGCCGATCATGAATCGGAAGGACCAGAAGGTCACCATCTGCGGGGGACGGAAGTCGAACTGGGAGGCATCGCCGTACTTGGCGGTGAAGTTTGCGTCGGAGTTGAGCAGCGCCACCATGCGCTCCTGGACGTCGGCGACGCCCTCGGAGGTGGCGGTGAAGGAGTTGTGCGACATGAAGGAGGCGACGCCGGGGACCTTGATGAACTGGGTCGGCTGGGTGCCGTCCTCGCCCAGCGGGCAGGAGCCGAACTGCGCGACCGTGAAGGCGGCGCCATCGGTGTCCACACAGATGCCTTCGGCGGCAGCCATCTTCATGGGCTGAACCTTGACCATCTCCTGGCCCTGGACGTGGCCGGAGGCGGCGGTGCCGAGGCCTCCGATGAGGACGACGATCAGGCCGAAGCGGGCGATGGGGCGCCACACGTCGCGGGCCTGAGCCACGGCCTCGTCGCTGCCCTCACGGGACGCGCGAACCATCCACCAGATGGCGATGCCAGCCACGAAGGAACCGGCGACCAGCCACGCGGAGGTGATGACGTGAGCGTACTCGGACAGGTAGACGCCCGAGGTGATGAGCTTGAGGAAGCTGGCGGCTCCATCGAGCTCGGCGCGGCCGGTCTCGGGGTTGAAGCGGGCGCCCACGGGGTGCTGCATCCACGCGTTGGCCGCGAGGATCCAGGCGGCCGAGAGCATCGTGCCGATGGCCACGCACCAGATGGTCGCCAGGTGCAGGCCCTTTGGAGAGGCGGCCCCAGCCGAAGATCCACAGGCCCAGGAAGGTGGACTCGAGGAAGAAGGCCAGGAGGGCCTCGACAGCCAGGGGAGCGCCGAAGATGTCGCCGACGAAGCGGGAGTACTCCGACCAGTTCATGCCGAACTGGAACTCCTGGACGATGCCGGTAGCGACGCCGAGAGCGAAGTTAATAAGAAGGAGCTTGCCGAAGAAACGGGTAGCTTGCAGCCAGTATTCCTTGCCGGTGCGGTGCCATGCGGTCTGCATGATCGCGACCAGCAGGGACAGGCCGATCGTCAGCGGTACGAGGACGAAGTGGTAGACGGTTGTGACGCCGAACTGCCATCGTCCGACCGTGACCGCGTCGAGCGCTGTTTGCGCGAGGGTCATGATGGGACCTTCCCATGTAGGGATCAGGGATCGAAATGCCCCGCAATATAGGCGGTAGGACCTACGTCACGGGCTGACTTTAATGTAGCTCAAATGACACGTGGTGAGCGCTTGAAATGCCGTATGTGTGACGCTTTTGTGACATATGTGTCCGTTTATTTTTGATGGACTTTCCCCTGCGATTGTGGGCCTGTGACCTTGAACGTGTCATCCATCAGTTGATATGGGTCCGTGTTGTGCGACAATTGAGGCGAATGGATGTCGCGGGCATGCCCCCGTGACGAGAGCCGAGCGATGACCGTATCGATTTGCCGCCGGCACCTGCGCACCAGCGCTCCACTAGGTTTCCGCCCCTCGCGGGCGATGAATAACGGGCGCGTCCTGGCATGGGGCGCGCGCCCACCATTGGAGAATCGTGACAACCGAATCAACTACGCCCGTGGCCCCCGCCGCGTCGCTGCTGTTCCAGGCTCCCATCTTCCAGGCCGCGCCCGAGGTGGCCCCGCCTGTCGCCTTCGAAGAGCCCGAGCCCAAGCGTCGCCGCAAGTCCTCCGCGCCCGAGGAAGAGTCCGCTCCCGCCGAGGAAGCCGCGCCCAAGCGCCGCCGCCGCTCCAAGAAGGCCGCCGACGAGGCCTCGGCCCCCGCCGAGGAGAGCACACCGCCCGCCGAGGCCGAGGAGAGCGCCGACGAGCCTAAGACCCGCCGTCGCCGCCGCTCCAAGAAGTCGGACGAGGCCCAGGCCGCCTCCGAGGACAGCGCGCAGAAGGTGGAAGCCTCCCCTGACGACTCCGAGTCGGCCGACGAGGAAGATTCCTCGAGCCGCCGCCGTCGTCGCCGCCGCGCACGCTCGTCCGCAGCCTCCGAGGAGAGCGCCGACCCCGCCGATCAGGTCCAGGCCCTCAAGGGCTCGACCCGCCTGGAGGCCAAGAAGATGCGTCGGCGCGAGGGACGCCGCGAAGGACGCCGCCGCCACTCGATTTCCGAGTCTGAGTTCCTGGCGCGCCGCGAGTCCGTCGAGCGCACGATGGTCATCCGAGACCAGGACGGCCTCGATCAGATCGCGATCCTCGAAGACGGCCTGCTCGTCGAGCACTACGTCGCCCGCCGCACGCAGTCCTCGATGGTTGGCAACATTTACCTGGGCCGCGTCCAAAACGTCCTGCCCTCGATGGAAGCTGCGTTCGTCGACGTGGGCCGCGGCCGCAACGCCGTCCTGTACGCCGGCGAGGTGAACTGGGACGCCGTGGGCCTGGAAGGCAAGCCCCGCCGCATCGAGTCCGCCCTCAAGTCCGGCGACCCGGTCCTCGTTCAGGTGACGAAGGACCCGATCGGCCACAAGGGTGCCCGCCTGACCTCGCAGATCACACTGGCCGGGCGATACCTCGTCCTGATCCCCGGCGGCTCCATGATGGGCATCTCCCGCAAGCTGCCCGACAAGGAGCGCGCTCGCCTGAAGAAGATCCTCAAGGCCGTCGTGCCCGCGGGCTCGGGCGTCATCGTGCGCACCGCCGCTGAAGGCGCGTCGGAGGAGCAGATCCGCGACGATGTTGCTCGCCTGACCCGTCAGTGGGAGGATATCGAGAAGAAGCGCACCAACACGAAGAGCGCCCCGACGCTGCTGCGCGGCGAGCCCGAGCTGGCCGTGCGCGTCGTGCGCGACATCTTCAACGAGGACTTCTCGAAGCTCGTCATCGAGGGTCGCGACACCTACGCGACCGTCAAGGAATACGTCGACGAGCTCAGCCCCGAGCTGTCCGACCGCGTCGAGCAGTGGGTGGGCACCCAGGACGTCTTCCACGCCCACCGCATCGACGAGCAGCTGGCGAAGGGTATGGATCGTAAGGTGTGGCTGCCCTCGGGCGGCACCCTCATCATCGACCGTACCGAGGCGATGACCGTCATCGACGTCAACACCGGCAAGTTCATCGGCGCCGGTGGCACGCTCGAGGAGACGGTCACCCGCAACAACCTTGAGGCTGCCGAAGAGATCGTGCGCCAGCTGCGCCTGCGCGACATCGGCGGCATCGTCATCATCGACTTCGTGGACATGGTCCTCGAGTCCAACCGAGACCTCGTGCTGCGTCGCCTGGTCGAGTGCCTGGGGCGTGATCGCACGCGCCACCAGGTCACGGAGATCACGTCCCTGGGCCTCGTGCAGATGACCCGCAAGCGCGTGGGCGAGGGGCTCGTCGAGGCCTTCTCCTCCTCCTGTGAGGCCTGCGAGGGCCGCGGTTTCATCGTCCACCACCACCCGGTCGAGACCTCCGGCGCCGATTCTTCCTCGAAGTCCACCAAGGCCTCGAAGAAACAGCTGAAGAAGGCCGAGGCCCGCCGCATCGAAGAGAATGCCGATCACGAGCGCGCGAAGGAAGCCCTGAGCGCGATTGCCGCCGCCTCGACCCGCAAGGAGGACGAGGCCTCGGCGCCGACGGAGAAGGCACCCGCCAAGAAACGCCGCGCCCGCGCGGCGAGCGCCGAGCCCGAGCAGGGCGCTGCGGCCGCGGAACCCACGCCCGAGGCTCCCGCCCAGGATGAGCCGCAGGCGCAGTCCGCCACCGAGGCTCCCGCGCCTGATGTGACGGTGTCAGCGGGTACTGACGAGAGCGCGACCAAGCGCCCCCGTCGCCGTCGCCGCGTCGCGGAGAGCGCCCCGATGCCCGAGCTGCCGATCCATATCGACCTGCCCGAGCCCGTCGACACCTCCGACAAGCCCGCGGTGCCCCTCAAGGACGCGTCTGAGATTCAGCTGCCCGAGCAGCACGACAAGGCCCCGGCCACTCGCCGACGCGCTTCCCGCAAGGCTGCCACGGCCTCGTCGGCAGAGCCTGCCCCCGCGCCCGCTCTGGAAGCCGCGCCCGCGCGCGTGCTGCTCGCGGCGGCGGAGGCGCCCGCTCCCCAGGCTCAGGCTGTCGAGGCTCCGACTGCGGAGGCTCCCGAGGCTTCCGAGGTGCAGGCCGCCGCAGAGAGCGCCCCTCGTAAGACCCGCAAGCGTCGGGCTGCGGCATCGACCGGCATCGTCGAACCCGAGGCGACTCCCGCACCGATCGTCGTTGACCTGCCCGCGCGCGCCGACGTGAGCGAACCTGCCGCACCCACGCGCTCGACCGACGAGATCCAGTTGCCCGAGGCATCCGAGCAGCCGCGCGCCAAGCGCCGCCGTCGCGTCGTGTCCACGGGAATCGTCGACGCTGGCTAACAATCGAGAGTGAAGGGAGGGTCCATCGGGTCCTCCCTTCACATCGGGGTGTGGAATCGCACAGCTATTCCGCGGGGTCGTTGGCCATGCCGGGTTGCACTCGGGCGTGGCAATCGGCTAAATTTGATCGTCGGCGCAACAAGCGCCAACGGAATCATGAATACAGACAAGTCCTCGGCAGTTTCGAGGCGAGATTCCGGTTACGAATACGAGAAGAGATGAGCTCCAACGTGGTCTACGCGATCGTCAAGGCTGGCGGCCGGCAGGAAAAGGTGTCCGTCGGTGACGTCGTCGTCGTCGACAAGCTGGCAGAAGAAATCGGTTCGAGCATCGAGCTCCAGCCGCTGATGCTGGTTGATGGCGACGCCATCACTGTTGACGCAGCCAAGCTGGACAAGGTTTCCGTCAAGGCTGAGGTTGTCGACTCGGCTAAGGGCCCCAAGATTTCCATCATTAAGTACAAGAACAAGTCGGGCTACCGCAAGCGCCAGGGACACCGTCAGAAGATGTCGGTCGTCAAGATCACCGAGATCGCCTGAACCCGACGTTCCCACGAGCAGAAAGTAGCAACTGATGGCACATAAGAAGGGCCTTGGTTCCTCCCGTAACGGCCGCGACTCGAACGCGCAGCGCCTCGGCGTGAAGCGCTACGGCGGCCAGCTGGTCAACGCTGGTGAGATCCTCGTTCGTCAGCGCGGCACCCACTTCCACCCTGGCGACGGCGTTGGCCGTGGCAAGGATGACACCCTGTTCGCCTGCGCGCGGGTGCGGTCGAGTTCGGCCGCAAGCGCGATCGCAAGGTTGTCAGCGTTTCGCCGGTCTCCGCCTGAGACCGCGCGCATGAAGGGCGTCCGGCGTTGCCGGACGCCCTTTTCACTATCTTTCTTCGGGAATCAGGAGCAGCAGTGGCAGACTTCGTGGATCGCGTGACGCTGCACGCGGCAGGTGGCAACGGCGGTAATGGCGTTGCCTCGATTAAGCGTGAAAAGTTCAAGCCGCTGGCCGGCCCCGACGGCGGCGACGGTGGTAACGGCGGTTCGGTCATCCTGGAGGTGAGCGAGCAGGAGACGACTCTGCTCAACTACCACCGTAGCCCGCACCGGCGCGCCGATAACGGAACGCCCGGCATGGGTGACTTCCGCCAGGGCAAGACCGGCGCGGACATCGTGCTGCCGGTCCCGGAGGGCACTGTCGTCAAGTCCACGTCCGGGGAGCTCCTGGCCGACCTGACGGGCGCGGGCGCGCGCTTCGTGGTCGCCGAGGGCGGTCGCGGCGGTCTGGGCAACGCGGCGCTCGCTTCGAAGGCACGCAAGGCCCCGGGCTTCGCGCTGCTGGGCGAGCCGGGCGAGGAACGCGACGTTGTCCTGGAGCTCAAGTCCGTGGCCGACGTGGCCCTCGTCGGCTTTCCGTCGGCTGGCAAGTCCTCGCTGATTGCCGCCATGAGTTCGGCGCGCCCGAAGATCGCCGACTACCCGTTCACCACGCTCGTGCCGAACCTGGGCGTCGTGTCGGCCGGCGACACGCGCTACACGGTGGCTGACGTTCCCGGCCTGATCCCCGGCGCTTCCCAGGGCAAAGGCCTGGGCTTGGACTTCCTGCGCCACATCGAGCGCTGCGCGGTCATCGTGCATGTCCTGGACACTGCTGCCTTCGAGACGGATCGTGAGCCCGTCGAGGACCTGCGCATTATCGAGGCCGAGCTGGCGGCCTACCAGGGCGACTTGACACAGGTCGAGGGCTACGTTCCGCTCATGGAGCGCCCCCGCGTCATTGTCCTGAACAAGATCGATATTCCGGATGGGCGCGATCTGGCCGAGATCACGCGCCCGGATCTGGAGTCCTTCGGCTGGCCGGTCTTCGAGGTGTCCGCCGTGTCCCACGAGGGGCTCAAGCAGTTGTCTTTTGCGTTGGCTGGCATCGTCGAGGAGGAGCGTGCGAAGCGCCCCGCCCTCGAGGCAGCCCGTCCTGTCATCCGTCCCAAGGCGGTTGGCCGCAGCGTTGAGATTACGGTGCGCAAGACCCGCAAGGACGGCGAGGAAGTCTTCCAGGTGCGCGGCGACAAGCCCGAGCGCTGGGTGCGTCAGACGGACTTCGCCAACGACGAGGCCGTGGGTTACCTCGCAGATCGCCTGAACGCCGCAGGCGTGGAGGACGAGCTGATGAAGGCGGGCGCCGTCGCTGGTGACACCGTTGTGATCGGCGACCTCGATGGCGGCGTCGTCTTCGACTGGGAGCCGACCCTCACGACCGGCCCCGAGCTGCTGGGATCGCGCGGCACCGACCTGCGCCTGGAGCAGAACGCTCGCCCGAGCCGCAAGGAGCGCCGCGAGGTGTACCACCAGGTCATGGACGCCAAGAGCGCTGCCCGTGACGAGCTGTGGACCGAACGCGAAGCCGGCCATTGGACGGACGCCTCGGATCAGTCATGAGCGGAGTGAGCGCTGCCTCCCGTATCGTCGTCAAGATCGGCTCATCCTCGCTCACCCGCGAGGATGGCGGTCTTGACCTGAACCGAATCGATGCCGTCGCGCGACTCGTGTCCCGCTGGCGCGGGCGCGACCGTCAGGTCGTTATCGTGTCCTCGGGGGCCGTGGCCGCCGGTCTGGATCCCCTTGGCTTTTCCGCCAAGCCCAAGGACCTGCCGAGTGTGCAGGCAGCGGCAGCGATGGGCCAGGGGCTGCTCATGGCTCGCTGGACCGCAGCCTTCCAGGCCCACCACCTGGACGCCGCACAGGTCTTGCTCACCACGGACGACGTCATGCGACGCGACCACTACACGAACGTGCGCGCGGCGCTGACCCGCCTCCTCGGCCTCGGCGTCGTCCCGATCCTCAACGAGAACGACGCGGTGACCACCCGCGAGCTGCGCTTCGGCGACAACGATCGCCTGGCCGCCCTGATCGCTCAGATGATCAAGGCTGACGCGCTCGTACTGCTCACCGATGTTGACGGCCTGTACACAGCGCCCCCGGATCACCCGGGCTCGGAGCTGATCGAGCGCGTCGAAGGCGCGGACGACCTTATGAGCGTCCTCGTGACCGGCGCGGGTTCGCGCGTGGGCACGGGCGGCATGGCAACGAAGGTACAGGCAGCGATGCTGGCGACCGCCAGCGGCATCGGCGTGCAGCTGGCCAGCGCCGACGCACTGCCGCGTGTCCTGTCAGGCACGCGAGTAGGCACTTGGTTCGCCCCGGCCGAGCAGCGCCCGGCCTCCCGGCGCCTGTGGATTGCCCACGTGGCTCCCTCACGCGGGGAGATCATCGTGGACGAGGGCGCGGCACGTGCGATCACGGCGGGCAAGAAGTCGCTCCTCGTGGCCGGCGTGCACTCGGTGCTCGGGCATTTTGAGGCCGGTGACGTCGTGGACGTGGCCAGCCCAACGGGCCTCGTTGCGCGCGGCGTGTCCGGCTACGACTCCGACACGTTGGCGGACATCGCAGGCTCGGGTACGGCCGACCTGCAAGCTGCGGGTTATGAGCACCCCCGCCCCGCGATTCACCGCGATGACTTGGCGGTGTTGGGCGACGCATTTTCTGCCCTCAGCGCAGACTGACACGGTCGCGATGCCACGCGTGTGACATGATGGGCGAGTGGATACTGCTGCAGATATTTCCCAGGTGACTGACGCCGCCCGCGAGGCGGCGCGCGTGCTTGCGAACGCGACAACCCAGGTGAAAAACCGCGGGCTTGAAGCAATTGCGGCGGCGCTGATCGAACGCTGCGACCAAATCCTGGCCGCCAATGCCGAGGACGTGGCGCGTGGCCGCGCCGAGCAGATGAGCGAGGGCCTGCTGGACCGCCTCGCCCTGACGAAGGACCGTATTCGCTCCATCGCTGACGCGGTCCGCGAGATCGTGGCTCTGCCCGACCCGATCGGCCAGGTCGTGCGTGGAGCACGCACGGACATTGGTCTGCGCGTCACGCAGGAGCGCGTGCCCCTCGGCGTCGTTGGCATCATCTACGAGGCCCGCCCCAACGTCACGATTGACGCAGCGACCCTGGCAATCAAGGCCGGTAACGCGGTCATCCTGCGAGGCGGGAGCGCCGCCCAGGCCTCGAACCAGGTTCTCATCGAGGTGTGCCGCGACGCGCTGACATCCGTCGGCCTGCCCGCCGACGCAATCCAGACCGTCGACCAGTGGGGCCGCCCAGGAGCGCGCGCCATGATGCGTGCCCGCGGCGCCATCGACGCGCTCATCCCGCGCGGGGGAGCAGGCCTCATCAACGCGATCGTCGAAGAGTCGCGCGTTCCCGTCATCGAAACGGGAACCGGCAACTGCCACCTCTACGTCGACGCTTCCGCGGATCTTGAGGCCGCGGAGGCCATCATCATGAACGCGAAGACCCAGCGCGTGGGCGTGTGCAACGCAGTCGAGACGCTGCTGGTCCACGCCGACGTCGCTTCGCGCTTCCTGGTCGCAGCCATCACGCGCCTGACCACCGCGGGCGTGACGATCCACGCTGACGCCGCCACCCGCGCCATCGTCGACGGCCAGCCCTCCATCGACGCCGACATGATTGTGGACGCCACCGAGGCGGACTGGGAGACCGAGTACCTGTCCATGGACCTGGCCGTGCGCGTCGTCGACAGCGTCGCGGCGGCCACCGAGCATATCCGCCGCTACTCGACCGGACACACCGAGGGAATCGTCGCCTCCAACGTCGCCGCTATTCGCGCCTTCCGCAGCGGGGTCGACGCCGCCGCGATCGCGATTAACGCCTCGACCCGTTTCACCGACGGCGGCCAGCTCGGCCTCGGCGCCGAAGTGGGCATCTCCACCCAGAAGCTCCACGCACGCGGGCCCATGGGCCTGGCGGAGCTGACGACTACGACCTGGATCTACGAGGGCGAAGGAACCATCCGCTCGTGAGCACGCAGGAGCACGAACTGGCCCAGGCCTCGGGCACAGAAGCGATCGAAAAGACCACGGAAGCGACCGCGGGTGTGACCGCCGCACCGGCGCTGCCCCAGCACCCGCCGCGCGCCCTGCGCAGGCGTCGGGCGATCGGCATCATGGGCGGTACCTTCGACCCGATCCACCACGGCCACCTCGTCGCAGCCTCCGAGGTCATGGACGTGTTCGGCCTCGACCAGGTCGTGTTCGTACCGGCCGCCATGCAGCCCTTCAAAGCCGGGCGGCGCGTGACAGCGGCCGAACACCGCTATCTCATGACCGTTGTCGCCACCGCGTCGAACCCGCGTTTCGCGGTGTCGCGCGTCGATATCGACCGAGGCGGCACGACCTACACGATCGATACCCTGGCCGACCTGTCGGAGGAGTACCCCGACTCGGACTTCTACTTCATCACCGGCGCCGACGCGCTGGCGCAGATCGCGCAGTGGAAGGACGCCGACAAGCTTTTCGAGCAGGCACACTTCATCGGCGTCACGCGCCCCGGGCACAACCTGTCGGACCCCGGCCTGCCGCACGAGTCTGTGTCACTGCTGGAGGTCCCCGCCATGGCGATCTCTTCCACCGACTGCCGATCGCGCGTCGAGGAGGGCAAGCCCGTGTGGTACCTCGTGCCCGACGGCGTCGTCCAATACATCAACAAGTACGGACTCTACCGGTCCTAACACAAGGAGAACAGTGAGCCTTCCCGACGCTACCTCCGAGCTGGCGACCCTCGTCGCTCGCGCCGCACACGACCGCGGGGGCATCAACCCCGTCCTGGTCGACGTCACCAGTAAACTCGCCCTGGCCGACGCATTTGTCGTCGTGTCCGCGCCGACCGACCGCCAGGTGCGCGCCATCGCCGAAGACATCATGGACCGCGTGTGGGCCGAGCACGGCCGACGCCCCACCCACATCGAGGGCCGCGCGGAGGGCACCTGGGTCCTGCTGGACTACTCGGAGCTGCTCGTGCACGTGCTGTCCGAGGAGGAGCGCGAGTACTACGCGCTTGAGCGTCTGTGGGGCGACTGTCCGGCTGTGTCGATCGACGTCGATACCGAGGATGCCCGCGCGGCCGCTGCGGAACGCGCGGCGGTGCATGGCGTGGAGTCCGCACAGTGAGCGCATCGCGCATCGTTCTGCTGCGTCACGGCCAGACGGACTTCAACATGCAGCGTCGTTTCCAGGGACGTATTGACAAGCCCCTGAACGATGCAGGGCGCTCCCAGGCGGCGGGCGCCGCAGGCGTGCTGGTTTCGCGCCTGTGCGAACCCAGCGCCGAGGTCGGCATGATCGCCGCCGAGACGCACCGCAGCTACGACGATGGGGGAGTGCGCATCGTGTGCTCGCCCCTGGGACGCGCGCGCGAGACGGCGCGTATCCTCGCGCGCGTGTTCGACATCGCCGGATACCCCTGCGAGGGCCCCATGCCAGACGAGAGACTCACGGAGCGCTTCTACGGCACCTTCGAGGGGAAGACCTACGAGGAGATCGCCCGCGAGCAGCCCGAGGCCTACCGCGTGTACCGGGACACCGGAGAGTGTGCTGGTGCCGAGGTCGAGCGCTCCGAGGTCGTGGGCGAGCGCTTCCGCGACGCTGTCCTCGAGGCGGCGGCCGCGTGCCCCGCCGATCTCTCTCTTATCGTCGTCTCGCACGGCTCCGCTATCGCGCGCGGCGTCGTGTCCCTGCTCGGCCTCGATCCCGCCGACTTCAACGGGCTGCGCGGCGTGGACAACTGCCATTGGTCGGAGCTCGTCCCCGTTGGCGTGTCCACCGCCAAGAGTGCTGCGCGTACCGGCTGGCGCCTGGCGTCGCACAATATCGGGACCCGCGAGGACATCCTGGGGGCCTGAGTGGCCTCCGGGGGCCTCGTTTGCCCCAATAACTCAACGATTTTCTTCCATGTGATGAGCGACACTTGATTTTGATTTGCGCTTCCTTCTTTGAATTGGCTATTATTTATCAGGTCGCCGGGGCGACGAACTAAATAAAGGGGCTATGGCGCAGTTGGTAGCGCGCTTCCATGGCATGGAAGAGGTCGGGGGTTCGAATCCCCCTAGCTCCACCGAAAAATCCGACACTCGATTGCGAGTGTCGGTTTTTTATTGATTGACGAGGCCGCTGCGGGCTTCTTTTTCTTGGCTTGCCTCTCGGTGTGGGTCGGATTTTCGTCGGCTTCGTTGTTGCTGACGTGCTCGCCATGCAACGTTATTGGTTGCGGTGAGGTGCGCAGTCGGTGGTGCTTACTGGGCCTGGGTGGTGGAGGTCATGGCGATACCCTCGCGCAGGGGAGGGGTGGGTGGTTATCGGGCGTTGTGGTTGAAGGGTGAGTCTCTGTGGGCGTATCGGGACCCTGTGTTGATTGCTGCTGCTCGGGGGTTGGCGACTTCCGACTGTGCGTGTGGATTCACTTGTCATTGGTAGCCATGGTCAGAGTTTGACTTGCGAGCCGGTAAGGTCTCGCACGGTAAATATAACGTTTTGGTATCGACATGTGGGATGTTCAAAATCTGTCAAACTGAGAAAACGTTGCAATTCCGGCGAATCACCTGTAATCGATTACTGGAAAAAGCTTGAAATAGTGCGAACCGCATGGAAAGATTTACCTGTCTCTGTTCCATAGTGTTAGGCCGATAGTTAATGTCGTTCCAGCTCACCCGCACTCACACGTCGGTGGTGCTCGCTGCCACCACGATCGCAGCGTCCCTCGTTGTGATCCCCCTCCCTGGCTGAGGGAAACAGCGCCACCGATGATCCGTTCTGCGGCACCCTCGTTGGTGCCGACGCTCGCATCAACGCCGAGTACAACCCGCTGCTCGCGAAGTACGCTGCCGCCGCCTCGGGCACCTCGACGGGCACCACTGCTGACCCGGAGCGCGAGGCTCAGCTGCGCCAGGACCTCGCCGACGCGCAGGCCGCGCTTGAGGCTGCTCAGCAGGGCGCCAAGAAGCCCAATCCCTCGGTCGGCGACGCTCCCGCCGCTGACACGACCGTTGATCGCGGTCTCGACTGGGTTGACTGGTCCAAGGTTGACTACGACACCCAGGCCAAGATCATCGAGGCCCTCATCGTTCAGAAGATGAATGCCTACCGCGCCAGCGCTGGCCTGCCCGAGATTGTCGTGTCGGACACGGTCACTGCCGATGCTCGCTCGTGGAGCAAGTACATGTCCGACAGCAACGACTTCAGCCACGATCAGTCGCACAAGCACCTGGGGCAGGGCGCTCTCGACGGTGCGGACACCATGTCCGATGCTGAGAACATCGCCTACAACCACCTTGAAGACTTCAGCGGTGGCGGAACGAAGACCCCCGCTCAGGCAGCGGCCGACATCTTCAACCAGTGGAAGAACTCTCAGGGCCATGACCGCAATATGCTCGGTGCATCCAACGTCATCGGTGTTGGTGTACACATTGCCAAGCACAGTGACGGTACGCGCGTCTACGGCACGCAGAAGTTCTACGGCGTCACCGGTGGCTCGCCGAACCTGTCGCGCTTCCACACGACCGGTGATACCGCCTCGGCCTACGGCTTCGACGGTAAGGCCTTCAACTCCGACAACACGAACTACGTGTCCGGCCTTGCCGGATCCGGTGATGAGCAGCGCGCCAACTCCTGGGAGAAGAAGATTGGCGCCCTCCCCGGCTCCGCTCTGCCTGTGGATGTCTCCACTCTGCCCGCCAAGAACGGCGCCGCGGCTCCCACCACCCCTGCTCCTGCTCCCGTTGACGACAAGCCCTCGGTTGACGCCGACCAGGCCGTCGCCGACGCACAGGCTGCCGTCGATGCAGCCCAGAAGGCTCTCGATGACTACCTCGCGTCGGTGACCGATGAGCAGCCGACCGAGAGCGTGGAAGAGATTGACGCGCAGCTCGATGCCGTTGCCGACTCGATCGCTGCTGAGACTTCCGTTCGCCCCGAAAAGGATGGCGGCGTCACCCTCGAGGGCGCCGGTCAGAATGGTCGCTACATGACGGCAGAGGAGTACCGTGCTGAGCTGACCAAGTGCACGGTCGCGGAGGTTCCGAACCCCTCGATCGGCCAGCCGACCACGCCTGAGCCTTCCGCTCCGGCCCCCGGCCCCGATACCCCCACCACGCCTGAGCCCTCCGCTCCGGCCCCCGGCCCCTGATACCCCGACTACGCCTGAGCCCTCCGCTCCGGCCCCCGGCCCCGATACCCCGACTACGCCTGAGCCCTCCGCTCCGGCCCCCGGCCCCGATACCCCCACCACGCCTGAGCCCTCTGCTCCGGCCCCCGGCCCGTCGACGCCTGTGACGCCGCAGCCCTCCGCTCCGGCCCCCGGCCCCTCGACGCCTGTGACGCCGCAGCCCTCCGCTCCGGCCCCCGGCCCCTCGACGCCTGTGACGCCGCAGCCTTCTGCTCCGGCTCCGGCCCCGTCGGCCTCGACCCCGTCGACCCCTGCTGTTCCGGCACCGTCTTCGCCGGCTCCCGGTGGCTCGGGGACGTCGGCTCCCTCCAAGACCCTCCCGCAGACCATTGCCTCCACCGGCACCTCTGCAACGTGGGTTGCGGTCGGAGCGGTCGCGGTCCTGGTTGCTGGTATCGGTGCGCTCGTCGCATCGCGCCGCGCCAAGAACTGACGCCCTGTTGGAAGCCCCCGCTGGTGATGAATCGCCAGCGGGGGCTTCCCCTATGCCTGCCGCCTCCTGGCGATGACAGGGCGCGCGGTCCCGTGAGTGCGTGGATGAGACGATTGTGTGCGTATACTCGGTAACTGGATGTCGCGAAAGCGATGTTTCGCTGACACGTATCGCCATGCCTGTTCCATTGGAGGAGTGGGTGAGGCGGTAGCGCACCTATCGAGAGGAACATACATGCGTGCCACGAACATGCGTCGAAGCATGGTTGCGGCGCTCGGAGCGGCGGCTGTTCTTGCGGGCGTTGTTGTGCCCGCCTATGCAGCCGATCTGAATCCGGTCGTCAATCCGGAACCGGCGCCCACAGCAGAGCCCACGGCCGACCCTCAGCCGGATCCCCAGCCTGACCCTCAGCCGGATCCCCAGCCGGATCCTCAGCCGGATCCCCAGCCTGACCCTCAGCCCGATCCTCAGCCCGATCCTCAGCCTGACCCTCAGCCCGATCCCCAGCCTGACCCTCAGCCCGACCCTGCGCCCGCTCCCAAGCCCAGTTGGAAGCAGGACGGTTCCGGCTGGTGGTACGACCTGGATAACGGCAGCTACGCGCGCAATGAGGTGCGCATCATTGATGGTGCGACCTATCGCTTCGATGGAAGTGGCTACATGGTTACCGGATGGTATGGCACCGGCGGCGCGTGGGAGTATTACTCGCCCTCGGGCATGCAGGTGCGCGGCTGGGCCCAGGTGCAGGGTTCGTGGTACTACCTCGATCCCGCCAGCGGACTCATGCGTACGGGCTGGCAGCGGATCGATGGAAGCTGGTATTTCCTTGGCGCTTCCGGCGCGATGGCAACGGGCTGGGTGAGCCAGGGGAGTGCCTGGTACTACATGGCTCCTTCCGGCGTGATGGCGACGGGGTGGAACATGATCGGCGGTTCCTGGTATCACTTCGCTGATTCTGGCGTGATGTCGAGCGGCTGGACGAAGGTTGGTGGCACCTGGTACTACCTGCGTGGAGGCGCGATGGCAACGGGTTGGGTGAGCCAGGGGAGTGCCTGGTACTACATGGCTCCCTCCGGTGCAATGGTGACGGGATGGAACTCGATTGGCGGATCGTGGTACTACTTTGATTCGGCGGGCGCCATGACGACCGGCTGGCTGAATCTGGGTGGAACGTGGTTCTACTTCAATGGCTCCGGCGTCATGGCCACGGGGACGCAGTGGATCGGGTCGGAGCGTCACTGGTTCTACGATTCGGGTGCCTGGTGGGGCCTGTATCCGGCGCCTTCCAATGGAGGGGGCTCCACGGGGCGTGGTCCGTTCCGCAACTGTTCGGAGGCCTGGGCTGCGGGAGCTGCGCCGCTGCATCGTGGTCAGTCGGGCTACAGTGCGGACCTTGACCGTGATGGCGATGGCGTCGCTTGCGAGGTTCGTCCTCGCTGACGCCGTGAGTGCATAGTGGACCCCGGCCTCGTTGTGACGAGGTCGGGGTTTCCTGGCTCTTCGCATGTAAGGGTGTGGGAGGTGTCGGAGTGGGCCGGGGTGCAGGTGGTGGCGTGGGTGGCGTGCCCGTCCTGCCGCCGGTAGGGCCCAGCTGCGCATGGAGGGGTGCGGCGGTGAGTGGTTCGTTGTGCCAGTTCCGCGTTTGTTCTTGTTTGTTGAGGCACTGCACCCGATCCGTAGGCAATGCACCTCTTCTGTTCGGGTGCACCGCCACGTAACGGGTGCACCGCCCCATATCGGGTGCAGCGCCCCATATCGGGTGCAGCGCCCCCGTGCTTGTGGCGGTTGTGGCGACTGTCGGGGTTGCGGGGGTCTTCTGGGCTTGAGTTGTCTTCTGCTTGGGCTGTATTCCGCTTGGGGCACTTCGTGGTGCCTCATGTTGTGGTTCCTCAGAAATGTCGCACGTAATTCCCCGACATGTATTTCAAACGTTGAAATCACATCGTTGGAATTCTGCGGTTTTCTCGATACCTATGAAAAGTTAGAGTACCCAAATTACGTGCGAGTTTTGGTTGATGAGGCGCCCAAGGCGAACTCCTGTGTTCGATCGTCGTCCCACGATACTGCCCACGATCCCCGGGACGCTTCGAACACCACCCCCACACCCCACAATGCGAAGAGCCGGTTTCCTCTGTGGGTAGGTGTTCCTGGGTGGAGCGGTCTCGTGAGGGCGTGTGTCAGGAGGTGTTGAGTTGTCCGTGGGTACCTCAGCGCTGGTCAGTCATTGAAGCATACGGTTTGTCGATAATGGGCTATTAGTGAAAAAGCTAGTTAAAGCGGTTTGCTAGATGTATGTTGTGGAAGCTTTCTAAGGGATTTGTGTTACGAAAATGGCGTTGCGCGCATCACATTGAGTCACCATCTGTTGATTACTGACAAACCTGGATATATACTCGGTAATGACTTCACGCGGAACTGTGTAGATGCGGTTCGCCGACCTGGCCATTCTTGCGCGTGAGCCGCCCACACACGTCGAGAGGAACACGCAGATGCGTCCTATCAATGTCCGCCGCTCCATGATCGCCGCCCTCGGTGCTGCTGCCGTCGTCGCTGGAACCGTCGTCCCCGCCTATGCTGCCCCCGTCGCCCTCGAGGAGGGTACGCCGGGTGATGCTGCTGCTGCGGTTGAGCAGCCCGCTGCTGAGGACCCCGCCCCCGCCACGGACGAGAAGCCCGCCACGGACGAGAAGCCCGGTGCCGAGAAGCCCGCCACGGACGAGAAGCCCGGTGCCGAGAAGCCCGCCACGGACGAGAAGCCCGGTGCCGAGAAGCCCGCCACGGACGAGAAGCCCGGTGCCGAGGATCCCGCCACGGACGAGAAGCCCGCCACGGAAGACCCGGCAGCTGACGATGAGGACGGCGAGGAAGGCCCCGTTGCTTCCTGGAAGCACAACGATAAGGGCTGGTGGTTCGACCTGGGCAACGGTGACTTTGCCAAGGATGAGCAGGTCGAGATCGACGATCAGATCTACCGATTCGACTCCGACGGCTACATGGTGACCGGCTGGCACCAGGAGGAGGCCGGCTGGGAGTACTTCACCCTCAATGGCCAGCAGATCTTCGGTTGGGCCCACTGGAACGGCTCCTGGTACTTCCTCTCGCCCGAGAAGGGCATCATGCAGACCGGCTGGATCAATGTTGATGGCACCTGGTACTACCTGCACCACTCGGGTGCCATGGCCACCGGCTGGGTCAAGCTTGGAGGTGACTGGTACTACTTGAACGAGTCCGGTGCGATGGTCACCGGCTGGGCAGAGATCAACGGCACCTGGTACTACATGGACGAGAACGGTGCGATGGTCACCGGCTGGGCAGAGATCAACGGCTCCTGGTTCTACATGAATGCCTCCGGTGCGATGGTCACCGGCATTCAGATGATCGGCGGCGAGCGTCACCTGTTCCACGACTCCGGCGCCTGGGCTGGTCAGCTCTGAGAGCTCCCGAGATGGGGGCCAGACTTGAGCGCCCATCACTGACATAACACACACGCATAACGGACCCCGACCTCGACGAGGCCGGGGTCCGTTGCGTTCGACACCAGCGGCGCCCGGTGGGGCGAGTGGAACTGCTCCGCACGCGATAGCGCGGGTCGCATAGCAGCTCCGCTACAGGCAGTGGACAGACGAGGGGGCGTGGCCAATCGGCCACGCCCCCATGCCGTGTCGGCTGCTCTCAGCCCGCGTCCACCGCCTGGTTGGCGATCTGGCGCTCACACACGTCGATGAGCTCGCGGATGATGCGCAGCGTGCCCGCCGAAGCCTCGGCGTGAGACTCGATCCAGGCGTGTCCCGCGGCCACGACGTCAACATCGGGGGCGTAACCGGCCAGCGAGGTCGGGAACAGCAGCGTGGTCAGGTCCTCGGCGGTGTGGAAGGTGAAACGCTCCCAGATGCCCGCCAGGGCCTCGAAGTACTCGCCCACGTAGCCGACGTAAGCCGACGGGGTCGTGCGCGCCTGCGCCCAGAAGCCCGAGATCATCGCCCAACGGGTGTCGTTGGGGATCGAGGTGTCGGACAGGACCTTGTCCCACACGTCGGCCTTGATCCACTCGCCGGAGCGTGCAGCGCGGCAGGCGGCCGCGTTCTGGTGGCCGGTCATCGTGTCGTCGCTGGCCTCCATTGCCGCGATGTCTTCCTCGGTGGCGGCGTCACCGCGCACCAGGGAGATCAGCAGGTCCCACTTCAGGTCGACGTCCAAGTCCAGGCCGTCAAGGGTCTGGGTGCCGTCGTAGAGGCCGCGGATGGCCTCGAACTGCTCGGCGCTGGTCGCGTTGCGGGCCGCGGCGGCCACGAGCATGCGCTGTGCGTCGGAGCCGGAAGCGGCGGTGCGGGCCAGGAGCAGCAGGCGACGGCCCGTGTCCTCGGCGGCCTCAGCGCGGTACTGGGGAGCGACGAAGGTGCGCACGGCCTCGTCGATGTGGCGCAGGGTCAGCATGAGCAGGCTCATGTTGTCTTCGACGGGGATCGAGGTCAGCGCCAGGTTCAGGTAGTCGCGAGCCGGCATCTCGCCGTCGCGGGTCATGTCCCACGCGGAGGCCATGACGACGCCGCGGGTCAGGGAGTCCGTGAACTTGGTGATGTTGGCGATCGCGAAGGCCAGGGACTGCTCGTCCAGGCGAACCTTCGCGTATCCGAGGTCGCCGTCGTTGACCAGGATGAAGTCGGGACGTGCGATACCCGTGGCCGCCTCGACGATCGTGGACGCGCCGTCCACGTCGAGCTCCTCGCGGAAGACCTGGGTGAGCGTGCCTTCCTCGGACAGGGAGTAGCCGGCCACACCCATGCGGTGCGGACGCAGCGACGCGCCCTCCGAGAAGGCCTCCTGGGTCACCTCAAGGCGCTCGATCGTGCCCTCAGCCGAGACGGAGACGACCGGACGCAGCAGGGTCACGCCGGCTTCCTCGAGCCACACCTTCGACCACGAGGCCAGGTCGCGGCCCGACGCGGCGGCCAGCTCGGAGAGCAGGTCCTCCAGCGTGGCGTTGGCGTAGGAATGCTTCGTCAGGTACTCGTGCAGGCCCGCGAAGAACGCGTCGCGTCCCACGTAGGAGACGAGCTGACGCAGCACGGAGGCGCCCTTGGCGTAGGTGATGCCGTCGAAGTTGACCTCGACGTCAGCCAGGTCGCGGATCTCGGCGGTGATCGGGTGGGTCGTGGGCAGCTGATCCTGCTTGAGGCCCCAGTCCTTACGGACCATGAAGCCCGTCCAGCCCTCGGTGTACTTGGTGGCCTCGGCCAGAGCCAGGTGGCTCATGAACTCGGCGAAAGACTCGTTGAGCCACAGGTCGTTCCACCACTTCATGGTGACCAGGTCGCCGAACCACATGTGGGCCAGCTCGTGCAAGATCGTGTTGGCGCGAGCCTCCATCTGAGCCTCGGTGGGACGGGTACGGAACACGTAGGCGTCGCGGAAGGTCACGCAGCCCGCGTTCTCCATGGCGCCGGCGTTGTACTCGGGCACGAAGATCTGGTCGTACTTGGTGAAGGGGTAGGCGATGCCGTAGGCACCCTCGAAGAACTCGAAGCCCTGGCGGGTGATCTCGATGATCTCGTCGGCGTCCAGGTGCTCAATGATCGAGGCGCGCGCGTACACGCCCAGGTCAATCGTTCGCCCGTCGGAGGACGTCAACGAGGCCGTGGTGCCCTCGTAGGGGCCCGCGACGATCGCGGTGATGTACGTCGACATCTTCTCCGTAGTCGCGAAGCGGTAGATCCACGCGTCACCCTCTTCCTCGGGGGAGGGGGTGGGGGCGTTGGAGAACACCTTCCAGCCCTTGGGGGCCTTGACAGTGAGCGTGAAAACCGACTTCAGGTCGGGCTGCTCGAAGGTCGTGTACACGCGTCGGGCGTCCGGGACCTCGAACTGGGAGTAGGTGTAGGCCTGGCCATCAGCGGGATCGACGAAGCGGTGCAGGCCCTCACCCGTATGCATGTACTGGCAGGACGCGTCGACTTCGAGGACGTTGTGCTCGGCCAGATTCTCCAGCGCAATGCGGTTGTCCTGGTGAGCCGAGAACGGGTCGAGAGCGGCGCCGTTGAGCGTGATCGAGTGGACGTTGTTGGACACGAGGTCGGCGAACGTGGAGGCGCCTTCGCGCGCGTCGAACTCGATGCGGGTGAAGGAACCGAAATCGGTGTCTCCACGCGTGAGGTCCAGCGAGATCTCGTAGCGCGTCACGGAGGAGATGACCGAGGCGCGCTCGGTCGCTTCCTCGCGAGTGAGGTTCAGGCCTGGCATGGGGTGCCTTTCCGTCGATGGAATGGGAGCGCTTTCGCGCCAAACATTCCTATGTTGTCATGTGTTGCAGGTGATTGCTCGTGGCACGCCGAAATATGTCGGCGCGGACACGCTTTCACCAGATGGTGACGCGCTGGGCGGGCTCCAGCCACATGCCGTCCCCGGCCTTGACGTCAAATGCCTGCGCAAACGCATCCAGGTTGCGCAGCACCTGGTTGCACCGGAACTCGGCAGGAGAGTGCGGGTCGACGGCGAGCATCTGACGGGCGAACTGCGGGCGCGTGGCGGTGCGCCAGGCGCGGGCCCAGGAGAAGAAGAAGCGCTGAGGGCCCGTGAGCTCGTCGATGACGGGGGCCGTTGCCGGGGTCAGCCCCTGCTCGGCCAGGGCGGCCACCCACGCCTTCCACGCGATTGTCATGCCGCCCAGATCGCCGATGTTCTCACCGATGGTCAGCGCGCCGTTGACGTGGGGGAGGGAACGGTCCTCGCCGTCGCCAGCCACGGCCTCGTCGCTGGAGGCCTCACGCAGGACCGCGGGCGTGAGCTCGTCGTACTGCCCAATGAGCGCGTGGGTGCGCTCCTCGAAGGCGGCGCGGTCCTCGTCGGTCCACCAATTCGACAGGTTTCCCTCGCCGTCGTAGCGCGAGCCCTGGTCATCGAAGCCGTGTCCGATCTCATGACCGATGACCGCGCCGATCGCCCCGAAGTTGACGGCGTCGTCAGCCTGCGCGTCAAAGAAAGGGGGCTGGAGGATCGCGGCGGGGAAGACGATCTCGTTCTGGGTCGGGTTGTAGTAGGCGTTGACCGTCTGGGGCGTCATGTACCACTCGTCGCGGTCCACGGGCTGGCCGAGCTTGGCCCACTCGCGGTCGGTCGCGTGGGCGCTGGCGGCGCGCACGTTGTCCACGAGCGAGGCGTCCGGGTCCAGGTTCAGGCTCGAGTAGTCGCGCCACTTGACGGGGTAGCCGATCTTGGGGTTGAAGGTGGCCAGCTTGGCCAGAGCCTTCTCCTTGGTCTCCTCGCTCATCCAGTCGAGGCTTCGGATCGACTCGCCGTAGGCGTCGAGCAGGCGGCGCACCAGCGCATCCATCGCGTCCTTCGCGTTGGGCGGGAAGTGACGGGCGACCCAGGCGCGGCCCATGGCCTCGCCCAGGTAAGACTCGATGAGGGACAGGGCGCGCTTCCAGCGGGGACGCAGCTCCTGCGTGCCGGCCAGGGTGCGGCCGTGGAAGTCGAAGTTCTCCTCGACGAAGTCGGAGGTCAGCAGCGAGGCGCGCGAGTCGATGGCGGAGGCGGCGAGCCACTCCTTGAGGGTCGACAGGTCGGTGGATGCCCACAGGGCGGCCGCGCCGCGCAGGTAGTCGGGCTGGTCGACGTTCACGACGAGGCCGGCCACGGGCATGCGGGTTCCGCGCGCCCAGGCGTCCCAGTCGAAACCGGGCGCCAGGTCGGACAGTGTGGCCCACAGGGTCGGGTTATCGGACAGGAGCGGGTCGCGGTTGGACACCGAATCGCGGTGGTGGGAGGCCAGGGCCGTCTCCAGGTCCATGATGCGCTGTGCGCCGCCCTCGGGGTCGGGCATACCCGCCAGGGCGAGCAGTCGTGCGGTGTGGGCGACGTAGGCCTGGCGGATCGGCTCGTAGTCCTCCTCGCGGTAGTAGGCCTCGTCGGGCAGGCCGATTCCGGACTGGACGAGGGAGACCATGTAGGAGGAGGAATCGTGCGGGTCGGTGCCCACGTAGGCGCCCATGAGCCTCCGACGCCCTCGCGCATGAGGGAGCCCATGACCTCGGCGAGCTCCTCGCGGCTGGTGGCGCCCTCGACGGCGTCGAGGTCCGCGCGCAGGGGTGCGGTCCCCGCGGCGTCGATCGCGTCCTCGTCGAGGAACTGAGTCCACAGCGTGGCGATGCGTGCAGCGTCCGGGTCGTCGAGCGTGCCGGCGGCCGCATCCTGGGCAATTGCGCGGGCATATTTTTCGGATGCATCGCGCAGGGCGTGGAATGCGCCGTCCATCGGGCGGTCGGCGGGAATCTCGTGGGTGGCCAGCCATGTGCCGTTCACGTGGCGGTAAAAATCGTCTTGGGGGCGCACAGCGGGATCCATGTTTGCCGTTTCGAGGACGCGTGCGAGCAGTGTGTTCGTCATGCCCTAACTCTAGGGTGTTTCCTGCCCCGTGCGCGTGACCTAGAGATTTCGGGGACGCGAACACGGATTTACGTGACGGTCATGGGCTGTAATTCCGCGTTTTCCGTGCAATTTGGGGCTCGAAGTGCGAATGCCACTTTGGACCGCGATGCGCGTGCACATTTGTGCATGGGGGTCTGCGAATTCGTGCAAACGGGGGGGTGAGGGGGCAAAATTGTAAGTGCAATGAGGCCCATCCTCATGAAGACGTGAAGGGAAATAACACGGTGAAGACACTTCGCACTGACGTGTGCGTCATCGGTGGCGGATCCACCGGTGCAGGCGTCGTCCGCGACGTCGTGATGCGCGGCTTCTCAGCCGTTCTCGTCGACCGGGCAGATATCGCTCAAGGTACGTCCGGTCGCTTCCATGGCCTGCTCCACTCCGGCGCACGCTATGTGGCCTCCGACCCCGAGTCGGCCACCGAATGCGCGGAAGAAAACGAAATCACGAAGCGCATCAACTCCAACGCGATCGAGGCCACCGGCGGCCTCTTCGTGGTGACCGCTCACGACGATGAAGAATACGCGGACCAGTTCCTGGCACGTGCTACCGCCGCAAAGGTGCCGGCAGAGGAAATCTCCATCGCCGAGGCTCTGCGACGCGAACCCCGACTGGACCCGCGCATCAAGCGCGCGTTCGCCGTCGAGGACGGAACCGTCGACGGCTGGCAGATGACCTGGGGTGCGATCCGCTCCGCGCAGGCATACGGCGCACAGATCCTGACCTACCATCGCGTGACCAACATCGAGCGAGAGGGCGACCGCGTGTCCGCCGTCATCGTCCACGATGAGCGCGGCGGCGAGGACATCCGCATCGAATGTGCCTTCGTCCTGAACTGTGGCGGCCCCTGGGCCGGAAAGATCGCGGGCATGGCGAACTGCCACGGCGTCGACGTCGTCGCCGGTGCAGGCATCATGATCGCGATGAACCACCGCCTGACCCACTCGGTCATCAACCGCTGCGTGTGGCTGGCCGATGGTGACATCCTCGTGCCCGACCACACCGTGTGCATCATCGGCACGACCGACCTCAAGTCCGACGACGCCGACAACCTGCCCATCCCCGCCGACCAGGTCCAGCAGATGCTCGACTCCGGCGAGGCCATGATCCCCGGCTTCCGCAAGGCCCGCGCCGTTCACGCGTGGGCGGGCGCGCGCCCCCTCATCAAGGACTCGCGCGTGTCTGCGACCGACACCCGCCACATGGCGCGTGGCATGAGCATCATCGACCACAACACGCGAGACGGCGTCTACGGCATGCTCACCATCGCGGGTGGCAAGCTCACCACCTACCGCCTCATGGCCGAGCGCATTGTCGACATCATGTGCACCGAGATGGGGGAGACCCGTCCGTGCAAGACCGCTGACGAGGCCGTCCCGCCCGCCAAGGAGCAGCGCCTCTACACAATCGGCCACCGCCTCGACAACGTCGAGTCCCGCAACGACGGCCCCACACACGAGCAGATCATCTGCGAGTGCGAGATGGCCACCCGAGCCATGCTCGAAAACGTTATGGACACCTTGCCCAAGGGACAGCTCGACGACGTGCGTCGCCAGATGCGCCTGGGCATGGGACCGTGCCAGGGCGGCTTCTGCTCCCAGCGCGCCGCGGGCATCGCCCACGAGCGTGGCGACATCGACTCCGAGCGCGCCAACGGCCTGCTGCGTCTCTTCCTGAAGAACCGCTGGATCGGCCTGTGGCCCATCCTGTACGGCAAGCAGGCCCGCCAGGCCGTGCTCGACGCATGGATCCACGAGGGCACGCTCGACGTCGAGCACCTGCCCGCAGCCAAGGAAGAGGTCGTTCGATGAGAGACGTCGTTGTTATTGGCGCCGGCCTGGCCGGCCTGTCCGCCGCGATCAAGGCCGCCGATGCCGGCCTGAGCGTCACCCTGATCACCAAGGGCGTGGGCGGCATCCAGCTCGGCACAGGCACGGTCGACATCCTCGGCTACCGCCCCGAACCGGTCGAGGCGCCCCTGGAGGCACTGGAAGGCCACGTGGCCTCCCGTCCCACCCACCCCTACAGCCACGTCACCCCCGACTTTGTCGGCGCATCCGTCGCGTGGCTGCGTGACCTCGTCGGCTCCGATGTCCTCGTCGGCGATGAGACCCGCAACGTGCGCATCCCCACCGGCGTTGGCGCGCTGCGCCCCACCTGCCTGATCCCGCCCTCCATGCAGGTCGGCATCCCCCAGGCGGGCGCCCGCTACGCCATCGTGGGACTCAAGCGTCTGAAGGACTTCTACCCCAGCCTCGTCGCTGAGAACCTCTGCCGCCAGGCCGGACCCGACGGCGCCCCCATCAAGGCGCGTGCCCTGTCCGTCGACTACGTCGTGCGCGACGGAGAGGTCGACTCGGTGGGCACCGTGCACGCCCGCAGCCTCGACCACGAGGAGAACCGTGCTCGCCTGGCTGCCCAGATCCGCCCCCTCCTCGAAGAGGGCGAGATCGTCGGCCTGCCCGCGGTCCTGGGCCTGGAGGACGCGAACGCCTGGCGCGACCTGGCCGATAAGCTCGGCCACCCGGTCTTCGAGATCCCGATCCAGCCCCCGTCGGTGCCCGGCATGCGCCTGAACGCCCTGCTGACCCGCATCGCCTCCTCCAAGTGCCGCGTCGTCCTCGGATCCCCGATCAAGGCCGTGCACACGGCAGACGGACGAGTCAGCGCAGTCGAATACGCCAGCGCAGGACGCTCCACGGTCGTGGAAACCCGATCCCTGATCCTCGCCGCCGGCGGCTTCGAATCCGGCGCCCTGGACATGGACTCTTACGGCACCGTGCGCGAAACCATCTGCGGGCTGCCCGTCATGGGCGCCTCCGGACAGCTCCTGCACGCCGACTTCTGGGGTGAGGACCAGCCCCTCTTCCTGTCCGGCCTCGCCGTCGACGACAACATGCGCGTCCTGGATGAGGAAGGCACGCCCGTGTGCCCGAACCTGTACGCGGCCGGAGGCAACCTGGCTGGCGCCACTCGCTGGCGCGAAAAGAGCGGCGAAGGAATCGCGCTGGCCAGCGCTCTGGCCGCCGTCGACTCGATCGTGGAGGAACTGAAATGACCCTCGAAATGTCAACGCTGATGGGACCGGGCGTGGAAGAAGAGGACGTCTTCGCCCTGAGTGGTGACGCCGCGCTGCGTGCCAGCCTCGACTCGTGCGTGAAGTGCACGATCTGCGAGACCCAGTGCCCGGTCATGCGCGTCACCGACCTGTTCGGCGGCCCGAAGTACTCCGGCCCGCAGGCCGAGCGCTTCCGCAAGGACGGGCAGATGGTCGATAAGTCCATCGACTACTGCTCCTCGTGCGGCACCTGCTCGCTCGTGTGCCCCCAGGGTGTGAAGGTCACCGAGATCATTCACCACCGCCGCACCGCCATGAAGGAAGCGCACGGCATCCCCATGCGCGACCGCCTCATCGGCCGTACCTCCCTGATCGGCACCATGATGACCCCCGTCGCCCCCATCGCGAACTGGGCGCTCGACGTCAAGCCGATCCGCATGGCGATGGAGGCTATCATCGGTGTGCACCGCTCGGCGCCCATGCCGCGCGCCTACGGGCGTACCTTCGAGTCCTGGTTCAAGAAGCACAAGCCGCTGCCCGGCTCGGGCACGCGCGGCCAGGTGATCTTCTTCCACGGCTGCGCCGGCCAGTACTTCGAGGTCGAGACCTCCATCCACTCCGTGATGGTCCTCGAGCACCTGGGTTACGAGGTCCTGGTTCCCAAGCACGGCTGCTGCGGCCTGGCGCTGCAGTCCAACGGCCTGTACAAGGATGCGCGCAAGTACGTCTCGAAGCTGACCAACGACCTGCGCAGCGTGAACCGCGATGCCCCGATCATTTCCGCGTCCGGTTCGTGCGCGGGCATGCTGCGCCACGAGGCGCACGAGATCCTCGAGATGGACACGCCCGAGCTGACGGATGTGGGTAGCCGCATGTGGGACATCAGCGAGTTCTTGCTGCACCTGTATGACAAGGGTGAGCTGGACACGAACTTCCAGCGCATCGACGTCACCATCCCGTACCACGCGCCCTGCCAGGTCAAGTCTCAGGGCTTGGGCAAGCTGGCCATCGAGCTCATGAGCCTGATCCCCGGTGTGACCGTGAAGGACTCCGAGCAGCCTTGCTGTGGCATCGCGGGCACGTACGGCATGAAGAAGGAGAAGTACGCGATCGCCCAGGCCGTGGGCGCTCCCGTCTTCGACTTCATCAAGCAGGTCAACGCCGAGCTGGCTGCTTGTGACACGGAGACGTGTCGCTGGCAGCTGCGCACGGCCACGGGTGCGAACGTCGTGCACCCGATCTGGCTGATCCACAAGGCCTACGGCCTGCCCAACGGCTGAGACGCCAGCGACGTATCCCCGGGCGCGCACGACGGTGCGTTCCCGGGGATATTACTGTTGCCCTATGAGCACTTCTCGCCGCGTCGTTGTTACTGGAGCCTCTACCGGAATTGGGCAGGCAACTGCCCGACTCCTCGCCGAACGGGGGTGGAAGGTCGTCGCCGTGGCCCGGCGTCGCGAGCGTCTGGAGGCCCTCGCCGAGCAGATTGGCTGCGAGTACTGGGCGGCGGACCTGACCGATGAGGCCCAGGTGAAGCAGATGGCTGCCCACATCCTGGAGGGTGGCCCCGTGGATGCGCTGGTCAACAACGCCGGAGGTGCTATCGGCGTCGACCGTGTCGCGGAGGGTGACCCCGCAAGGTGGAGCGCGATGTTCGACCGCAACGTGCTCACCGCCCTGCACTGCTCGCGTGCGTTCTTGCCGGGGATGCGCGAGCGCGGGGGATACCTCGTCTTCCTGACCTCGACCGCCGCCCACGATACCTATCCGGGTGGCGGCGGATACGTGGCCGCCAAGCACGCCGAGCGCATCATCGCCAACACGCTGCGTCAGGAGCTGGTGGGCGAGCCTGTGCGCGTCATCGAGATTGCGCCCGGCATGGTGCGCACCGAGGAGTTCTCGCTCAACCGGCTCGGCTCCCAGGAGGCCGCAGACCGCGTCTACGAGGGCGTCGCTCAGCCCCTCGTTGCCGAAGACGTTGCCGAGGCGATCGTGTGGACCCTGGAGCGCCCCTCCCACGTCAACATCGACTCGATGATCGTGCGCCCGGTGGCGCAGGCGACGAACACCCTCGTGGCAAGGAAAACCACCGGAGAGTAGCGCCGCCGCGCCGGTCGTATGCATGGAGCGAGGCCGGGGCCGCTCGCGCGATGGGGTGCGCGTCGCGGTCCCGGCCTCGGGTCTGTGTCACTCGCTCCAGGCGAGGATGACGTGCTTGCCGCCGGCGATGCCCGTGACCTTTGTTAGCTGTGTGGCCTCGCCTCCGCCCACCGGAGCGGAGTAGAGCTGGTAGCTAAGGTCGTCTTCGAGCTTCTTGAAGGGGGCGAGGAGCGCCATGCGCGTGCCGTCGGGGCTCAGTCGCAGGGTCTTGACGATCTCGTGGGTGCCGTCGAGGTTCGGCAGGTTCACCTTCCTCCACTCCTCGATGCGTAGGGACTTGTCGGACTCCGTCGTTTGCGAGAGTGGGGTGCCCTGCTTGGAATACACGGCGTCCTTGTCCACGGTCAGGCACGTCCCATCCGGGGTGACGGCGAGTGCCCCGTAGCATCCGACGCCATTGTTGTTGGCCGCCCACGCGTAGTAGCCGATCGCGATGGGAGTGGAATCGGGCAGAATCTGGAAGTCCTGCGTGTTCGAGACCGTGAAGGTGGTGGGAACGGCCTCGGGCGTCGACGTCTCAGAGGCGAAGCGGTAGAGGGTCCCAACGAAGTCCCCATCGTCGGGCTTGTCTTCGTGCGCGACGTAGATGGAACCGTCGGGCCCGAACTTGGCGTACGCGTTGGAGTACGAGCGCGACCCTTGCGGTACGGGGATCAGATCATTGAGCAGCGTGAAGGAGCCGTCGGAGGACGCGACCGCAACGCGCTCGTTGCCCCCAGAAGTGTCGATCGCGAGGACGCGCTCGAAGTCGGGGGAATAGCAGTGCTCGCGCTCGCAAGCCCCACCCGTATATGTCGTGTACTCGCTCGGGACGGTGAACGTGCGCGTCGCCGTCACCTCGCCCGTAGCGGGGTCGTACGCCGTGATCGTGTCGGTCGTGTCGTCGGAATTGTATTCCGTGGATGCGATGACGATGCCGCGAAGGGGAGCGGTCGACGGGTCGGCTGCGGCCGACGCCGTACCCTGCGCGCCTGTGGTGGAGGCAGAAGAGCTGGATGGAGTCGAGGATGCCCCGCAGGCGGTGAGGAGGAGGGCGCTCGTGGCGGTGGCGATGAGGATGGTGGGAATGGATTTGATGGACATGTGTCACTCGTGAGTGTGATCGTCGGGTGGCGAACGTTGCAGGATAGTTGTGAGCTGACAAATAAAGCAAGCTCCAAAAAGTGATGCGCGACACTTGTTTTTTCATAGTGTTTTCACAGTTTCGCCATAACATTCGCTTAATTGTCGCCCCTACTCTGCGAAGCAATGATGCACAAATCAGCAGAAAGGAGCGTCCCTCATGGCGGACGACAACAAGAACCTGGCGAGTGACACCGAGCGCACCTCGATCCTGCCCCAGTCAGAGCCTCAGGTTGCGGAGCAGACCGAGGTGCTGCCCACCCATGAATCTCAGGCGGAAACGGCGCAGATGCCACCGATCGCCCAGCAGGAGGGGGCTGGCGCGTTCGCCGGCACGCCCCTGGAGTCTGTCGCGGGGGCTTCTGCCGCCGAGCCAGCGGGCGACGAGGCTGTGGCTGCTAGCGCCGCGACAGGGGAGCCTGCATCGAAGAAATCCTCGTGGGGCAAGCGCGCCGCCATTGCAGGAGCTGCCGCGGCAATCCTCTCCGTCGGTTTTGGTGCGGGCATCATCACGCATGCGGCCGTTGTGGGCGATGGTCAGGACTTCTACGAGCAGGGCTACGAAGACGGTGTCAGCGACCAGGGTGACGGTGACGAGGACGGTGATTTCGGCCCCGGCGGTCAGCAGCCGGGTAACGGCCAGCAGCAGGGTCCCGGTAACGGTCAGCAAGGCCCGGGTAATGGTCAGCAGAAGGGTCCGGGCTCGCAACAGGGCGATGCTGGCAGCACTCGCCCGGGACCTCCTCCGGAGGGCGGCCGAGGCCCCGGCAGCAAATCTGGAAGCCAGGGCAGTGCCGACACCTCAAACCAGAATGAGGATTCGACCGCCAGCTGAGCACTGAGGGCGCGCGAGACGACATCCGTCTCGCGCGCCCTTTATACGAGTGTCGCCACCAGCGTCGAGGCGGCCACGCACACCAGAAGCGCAGCAAAGACGAGGCCGAGAACCCGGTTCGAGACTCTCTGGGTGAGCCTGGCCCCCACGATGCCGCCTCCCATGGATGCCGCGGTGAACAGCGCGACCATGACCCCGGCCTCGGCGGTGATCGTCAGGGTCCCCGCGATCGTGCGCGACGCCAGCCCGAAGGCTGCGGTGATGACCATGACCAGCAGGGATGTCGCAGATGCCCGCTTCATCGGATATCGCAGCGCCAGGTGCAGCGCGGGCACAATCGCAAAGCCTCCGCCGACGCCGAAGAATCCCGTGAGGAAACCCGTCAGCGTCGCCAGCGCGACGACCTGGCATACGGTCGCGAGCGTCCAGGAACCCTTGTTGACGTTGGCGTCCCCGGCCTCGTCCGACGAAGACGAAGCGGACGGGTGCAGCTGCGAGCGCACCATGAAGACCGCGACCGCTCCCAGGAGAGCGCAGAAGGAGAGCATGAGGGCGCGCGCCGGCACGAGCGGCCCCAGGGCCGAGCCCACCCACGTGCCCACGAGGCCAGCCAGGGCGAAGAGAGTGCCCTCGCGCCACGCGACGTTTCCGCCGCGAGCGCGCGTCGCCAGCGAGACGGCGGCCGTCAACCCCACGATGATGAGGGACAAGCCCGTCGCCTGATGCGGATCCTGCCCAAGAATGTAGACGAGGATCGGCACCGACAAAATGCCGCCTCCCGCGCCGAGAGAGCCGACGACGATGCCGACGAATGCGCCGATGAGAAGCGCTTCAACAATCATTGGTCATTCCGAATAGACGTGGTGAGAGGTAGACCAAGGGAGGACGAAACCGTGGGGTCCATGATGTCCGAGGCCGGCCTGCCCGCCGCGATCAGCATGCCCATCGCGCGCAGAGCAGGGGTGGCGTGCTCGTAGAACGCCCGGTATCCCTCGCACAGGTAGTTGTGCACCCCATCGCCCCGGCGAACGAAACGGTCTTTCGGGCACCCGCCCCAGCACAGCCGCAGGTGCGGGCATGCGCGGCACTCCTCGTCCAGGTCGGGTTTCAGGCGCGCGAAGTCACGCATCTTGTCGGAAGAGGCCAGCTGAGCGAACGACGCGGAGCTAATCGACCCGACCAACCAGTCCGGCTCCACCCAGTGATCGCAGGCGTACACGTCCCCGTTGAACTCCATCGCCATGTTCGCACCGCACGTCGGTGCGTGCACGCACACCGTGGCCGAGCCAAACATGGCCGACAGGGTCGAATCCACGTCCTGGATGAAGACCTCGCCGACGTCGGTGGCCAGCCACTGGTCGAACACCTCGCACAGGAAGCGCCCGTAGGAGGCGGGGGAGGTGGATCGGCTGGTCACGCAGTCCCCGTCCTGGCGGTACAGGAGTGCGGAGGTCCCGGAGCGCCAGCCGCGCTCGGCCTGTGCCAGGTCCGCGGCGCGCACCCGCTCCACGATCGGAATGAACTGCAGGTAGCGGGCCCCGAGCTCATCGCGAAAATACCGGTACACCTGCGCGCCGCGTTCCTCGTTGGCCGCGTTGACCGTACACAGGACGTTGGCCTCCACGCCCGCGCGGGCGAGCGCCTCCCAGCCGCGCACAACCATCGCGTGGGTGCCGCGCCCACCACGGTTGAGCCGGTAAGCGTCGTGCAGGGGAGCGGGCCCATCGATGGAGACGCCCACGAGGAAGCCATGGTCGGCAAAGAAGCGCGCCCACTCATCGGTCACCAGCGTCCCATTCGTCTGCAAAGCGTGACGCACGCGCTGGGTCGGGCGACGGTAGCGCTCGCACAGATCCATGAGGCGCTCAAAAAAGTGCAGGCCGCGCAGGGTTGGCTCCCCGCCCTGCCACAGCATCGTGACCTCGCCGTCGGGACTCGACTCCAGGAACGCCTCAACGTAACGCTCCAGGGTCTGCTCCGACATGGTCTGCGCGGCAGCGTCGTAGAGCAGCTCCTTGGACAGGAAAAAACAATACTGACAATCCAGGTTGCAGGCAGCCCCCGTCGGCTTCGTCACCACCGAAAAGGGAAGACGGGCACTCATGGACACCCGCCCTCGCCGCACACCTCCACCCCCGGCGAGGCCGTGGCCCCTCCCCGGTGAGGCGCGCGCTCGCGGTCGGGTTCCTCCTCAGCGGGAGGATGCGCCGCGATGTAGGCGCAGCCCTGGGCGGCCCCGAGCGGACCAAGCGACGCCGTGACCACGTCAATATCCCACTCCATGACGGGTAGAAGCTCCGCCCCCATATGAGCGGCAATGCTCTCACGCAGGGACGGGAAGGCGTCGACAATCTCGCCCGCCAGAATGATTGCTTTCGGATTAATGAGCAACGCCGCCGACCCCAACACATAGCCGATCGCCCGCGCAGCACCCTCCAACGCCGCCAGCGCACGCTCATCCTCGGCGTGCACCGCCGCGCGCAGCGCCGTCACATCCCGCACCCCCGCGCGCTCGCACAGGGCAGGCACCGACGCCAGCGTCTCCACACACCCCCGTTTACCGCACCCACACAGCGCGTCGTTTCCCGCCACCGTGATATGCCCCAGCTCCCCAGCCAAACCCGTCGCCCCACCCACCAGGCGAAAATCCGACACGACGCACCCGCCCACGCCACCGGACAGGCGCAAGTAAATGAACGACGACATACCCGAGCCCGCACCCCACAGCCCCTCCGCGAGAGCCGCCATCCGCACCGTGTTGTCCACCACCGGGACGGATCGCCACCACCGCCCCGCCACCGACGCTACCTCCTCCATGGACGGATACGCATCCGAAGCCACCCTCGCGTGACGACCCATCGGAATCGGCACCCCCACACCCACCGCACGCACCCCCGACACATCAATCCCCTGCGACGCGGCGCTCGCGGCCAGGGCCTCGCAGGTCTGTTCCAGGCAGCCCACCAGGGAGGGGGAAGTGGGGGAGACGATGTGGGCGGCAGCCAGGACCGTGCCGGAGCGGCTGAGCATGACCCCGGCGCAGGAGGTACGCGTGACGAGCAAGCCCACCGAGTGAGCGGCGGACGCATTGAGGGTCAGGAGCTGGGTGGGGCGCCCGCGGCCGGAAGCGTTGGAACGCACGGGGAGCACGAAGCCTTCGTCGAGGAGAGTGGCCAGGGCGCGGCCCAGGTTCGTGCGCGAGGTGCCCAGGGCCTCGCACAGCTGTGAGCGCGTCGCCGGGGAGTGGGCAAGGAAGGCGACGATGCGGTCCTCCAGCGTAGGCATGGCGTGGCGCGTGGGATAGTGCATGTCCCTCCTTCCCGGCGCTTCGTCGTTGATGTCCGCTCGGGGTGCTCCGGCCTCGTTGATAGTTTCTATGGTACGCGTCACTGTGTGTGGTGTGCAGGGCGCGCGTTCGCCTCGGCGGCGGGGGCGCGTCAGTCCTCCCGCCGCCGAGGCCGGGGTTAGTCGCTCGTCACCTCATCCAGGTCGGAGCGCGCGGTGTTGACCAGCGGGATGTCGAAGTCCGTCATCGCCGCCATCCACTTGGCGAAGGAGTGGTCCCCGCGCTCGCGTAGCTGCAGGTACAGGTTTGTTGCCAGTTCCCTGCGGATCTCGTCGTAGACGGGCACGGTGTACACGTTGTTCATCTCGGCCGGATCCAGGCGCAGGTCGTAGAGCTCGTTGATCGACTCGGGGTTGATGACGAGCTTGAAGTCCCGCGTGCGCAGCATGCGCTGCTGGAGGGGGAAGTGGTGGCCGTGGAACTCGCACACGATGTCCTCACGCCACCCTTCGACCTCGCCCCCGCGCGTCAGGTCCACGATCGAGCGGCCATCCTCCACGAGCGAGGTATCCAGACCCGCGATGTCGAGCACCGTGGCCGGCAGGTCGATGAGGGAGACGAACGCGTCGGAGCGGCCCACGGTTGAGACGCCGGGGATATGGGCGATGAAGGGAACGTTGTAGATGTCGTCGTACATCATCGGCCCCTTGTCGTTGAGGCGGTGCGAGCCCGTGAACTCACCGTGGTCCGCGCAGAAGAAGACCGCCGTGTCGTCCAGGATACCCAGCTCCCGCGCCACGTCCATGATGCGCCCGATCTCGAAGTCGATCATGGCGGTGTAGCCCCAGTAGACCGCGATGAGCTTCTTCCACTGTTCGTTCGTGAACGAGGAGGTGGACCAGTAGGTCGCGTAGTTCTCCTGGATCGGGGGCTTGCCGATGAGGGAGTCACCGAAGTTTTCCGGCAGCTCGACGTCGTCTGGATCGATGAGGTCGAACCACTCGTCGGGCAGGAAGTAGGGCAGGTGCGGGCCGAAGAAGTGCACGTCGAGGCAGAAGGGCTGTCCCGAGTCCTTCCAGTCGGCCGCGTACTCGCGCAGCTTTTCGATCGCGCGGTCCGCCAGGAAGCGCTCGAAGGTGGCCTCCTCGGGCTGATCGAGGCGCGCGGCGATGATGTGGCCGTCGCGCCCGCCGGGCAGCTTGCCGCGCCACAGGTCGTGTGCGCGCACGGGCGGGAGGTTGTTGGCCTCGAGCCAGGCGACGTACTTCTCGTTGGCGACCGGGTTTTCGGCTCCCCAGTAGGTGTCGTCGTCGGCGCCGAACTTGTCGGGCAGGTTGTAGCCGCAGTGATATTTGCCGACGATGCCGACGTTGTATCCGGCGTCGCGCAGCTCCTGCGTATACGTCCACGTGCCCTCGGGGATCGAGACCTGGTAGGCGATGTTCCATTCGGGGTTGGCCAGTACCTGGTGCTTGCCCGGGCGCTTGCCCGTCATGAGGGAAGCTCGCGCCGGCGTGCAGATAGCCGTGGGGGTGAAGCAATTGGTGAACGCGAAGCCTGACTCGCCCATCGCGTCGATGACGGGGGTGCGTGCGTGGGGGTTGCCCAGGCAGCCGATCGTGTCGGTGCGGTGCTGGTCGGTCATGATGACCAGGACGTTGCGCACGTTGTTGGGGATATCCCGAGTCGTATCAGTCATTGCAATGCCTTTTCGTCGTTGAAATCGAAGGGGAGGGCGCTCACTTCTGGGTGACGACCTTGTCCATATCCTCAAGCTCAGCGCCGCTGGTCTCGGTGAGGAACTTCGCCGTGAAGATGACCGCGAGGACACCGAAGGCGCAGTAGATCCAGTAGGTGCCAGCGGGCGACCAGCCGATGAGGAAGGGGAAGAGGAGGACGACCAGGAAGTTGACGAGGAAGTCCGCTCCCGAGGCCAGCGACATGGCCCCGCCGCGGATCGAGTTGGGGAACATCTCGCCCATGACGATGGAGAAGATCGGGCCCCACGACGAGGTGAATCCCAGGAGGAAGGTGCACAGGGCGGCGACTGCCAGGAACGCCAGGATGGGGGAGTCGGCCACGTCGGGCTTGCCGTCGACCGTGGGAGCGATCGTGAAGACGGTGGCCACGATGCCCAGCGACACGAAGATGAGGGTGCCGCCGTAGATCAGCATGCGCTGCGGCCCACGCGGTCCACCAGCATGATGCCCGACAGGACGCCGACGATCTTGAAGGCGGTGATCAGCAGGGTCTGGGTCAGGGCCATCGACTCGGTGAAGCCGACGGCGGCGAACAGGGAGTTCGAGTAGAAGAAGACGCCGTTGATGCCGGTAAGCTGCTGGAAGGCGGCGATCGCCATCCCGATGAAGACGAGGCCCCGCCACTTGGAGGACAGGATCTGCCCGATCGGCAGCTTCGCGCCGCCCGTGATGGTCAGGGACTGGGCGATGGCTTCGACGCGGTCTGCGGGGTCTTCCTCGCCGGACAGCTTGGCTAGGATCTCCTCGGCCTCCTTGGTACGGCCCACGGAGACGAGGTAACGGGGAGACTCGGGGATTGTCGCCGTGAAGATGACGAAGAGGAGAGCCGGGATGATCAGGCACGCGAAGAGGACCTGCCAGGTCATGAGGCCGCCGAACGCGGGCTTGGCTGCGCCGCCCGTGATCGAGACGACCGCCGTGTTGATGAGGCCGGCGAAGAACAGGCCCAGGATGATCGCGAGCTGACGGAAGCCGATGAGGCGCCCGCGGATCTCAGCGGGAGCGATCTCAGCGACGTAGCCGGGGGCGACCGTGGTCGCTGCGCCGAAGCCGATGCCGCCGATGATGCGGGTCAGGAGCAGGAAGGGGTAGCCGAAGCTGCCCAGGAGGGGAGAGATGGGCCCGAGGAGGGCCTCAACAAGCAGGAAGGGGCCGACCCACATGAGCGTGGTCTTGCGGCCGATCTTGTCGGAGATGCGTCCTGCGGCGAGGGCACCAATCAGGCCGCCGATGACGCCGGCGGCACCGGCGACGCCCTGCAGGATCGGTCCGAGCTCGAAGGTCGTTCCCACCGCCTTGATAGCGGCGTTGAGGACCATGCCCTCGAATCCGTAGAAGAAGGGGCCGAGGGTGGCGATGAGAGCGAGAGTCGTTGCGTAGCGCCTCGCTTGCTTTTCGCGGGGGGTGAGAGAAGGTGTCGTTGACATGTCTTCGTCCTTGAAGGTGAGGAATGCGCCCGCGCCTGCCGTGTGCGCATTCCTCACGCTACGCCCACTGTTTTGTGTCCGAAGTTACGGACATAAACAAGGTAAGTGAGCTGCGACACCTTTTGTTGGGAGTTAGCGTTGCTGGAGCACGAACTCCGGATCCGGCGCATCGGTCACCTCTGCCGAATCAGCATCGGTGATGAACGGCTCCACCTCTGCGCGCGTCGCTCCGCCCGTCTCAACATCCACGTGTTCTCAGAGAGACGCGGATCGTGGAGTCGGCGCTCACCTCGCGACGAATGGTGGGATCAGTCGAGCCAGGCGACTGGACCATAGCCGTTGATACCGTCATCCACGACGGGGATTGTGTGATCGCCGGTCCCATCAACGTTGAGGATGTGAAGATAATAGTCTGTATGCGTTTTGTCCCACATAACAAACGCGAGCTGCTGAGCGTCGGGACTGACAATAATCCTGTAGCCGTCGAACAGTCGATATTTTCCTGGGTCGTCGTAGGGCTTGTAGAGACTCTTTTCCTCATAGTAGTAGCCCTGCTCCACCTTGGAGCGAGTAGTAGCGTCCGTTGCGGTGTAGCTGAAGATTCCGAGGCGGTCGTCTATGTCGAAGCACTTGTTATCTTTTGAGATGCTCGAGTTGTCGGTTGCGCACAGGTGATTCACGTCGTTTCCTTGCGCCCATCCCGTATCTATGTCCGTCCTGAGATCCGTTCCAGCCAGCAAATTGAGATGACGATCGCGAGAGTCTGACGGTTCGATAGTGAGCACGAGTTCCGGCGTTGTGCTGCCGATTGCGACGCGATAATACATTGAGCGTGTGCCGTCATCTTCACGGCATTCCCGCATAAAGTAGAAGTAATTGTCGGCTGAGAAGGTTGGGGCGCTATCGTAACAGTCAGCGTCTTTGTCGAGGAGCGGCACCATGGCAGATACGTCCGTGATGTTGTCGTCGGTATCGTAGTATCCGACGTGCTTGGCAGATGTCAAACTCTCGGCCCATATGCGCGTGCGGTACGAATAATCACGGGAATAGCAGTCGTTAAAGGCGCAGTCGTGGCCAGAGATCAAATCGTCGTTTTCGTCGACAGGTTTCGATCGAAATATGCGCATGGCAACCACCTGCCCCGTGGTGGGGTCGATTGCTCGGAAGCGTGCGTCAGTTCCGCGAGGGTGATAGGGATCGACGAGGGAGTCCCCGATGATGAGTCCATGCATCGGTTTGTCCTCGAGGGGGTCGCGAGCTACGGCGCTCGGCGACGGGGAGGCGGGTTGTGCGCTCGGTGTCGTGGGCGTAGGTGTCGTCGTGGTCGCCGGGGATGGTGCCGCCTCTGGCGCAGTGGTCTTGGGAACGCAGGCGCTCATAGCGAGTACGCAGGACAAGCTGAGTGCGGCGGTGATGACGTGTCGAAACATGGCGACCCTTGGCATGTAACTGTTGATCGGATGCATGAGAGTATACACATGTCTGACCGCGCGCGGGACTGTTTGGACATATGAGCCGACGCCCGGATCGTCGTCTCACGGCCTCAGCGCGTCTGGAGCACGAACTCTGGATCCGGCGCGCTCGTCACCTCAACCGAATCGGCGTCGATGACCAGCGCCTTCGTCCCGCGCAGGCGCAGCGTGCCACTCACGCGCACCCATGTGTCGGCCGGGGGTGCCGCCTCTTGAGAGCGCACCACGAAGCCGATCGCGTAGGCGTCAGCCGCGCAGCACCAGATCGCCATGCGTGCCACCGCGAAGCTATCTCCCTGCGCCAATCGGGGAATCGCGGCCTGCCCGCGCGCCGAGGCCTCGCTCATGACGAAGCCCGTCAGCTCCACCCGCTGCCCGTCGTGCACCTTCCCGTGAGACGTCAGCTCGTCAATCTGCGCGGAAAAGTTCTCCGTCGTCAGCTCCAGCGTCCCGGACGCCGAGGCCTGGGCCGCGCCCCCGCTCTGGCTCCCATCGGGGGCCTGGCCCTGGGCGCCCCCATCCCCGTCGGTGGGGAGGGGAGGGCTTTGCTCGGGTGTGTCGGCGGGGTCCGCCACGGCCTCGTCCTCGGCGTTGGCTGCGCGTGCGCTCATGGTGGTCGCGGCCAGCTCCGAGGGGGAGACGCGGAAGGGGAGGATGAGGATCAGGGCGGCCAGGAGGGCGACGAGTCCGCGTGTGAGTCCCTTGCGGGAGGTGGGTGAGTCCTCGCCCGTGCCCAGGCGCGAGGACATTGCTAGCGCGCAGGCCAGGAGCCCGACTCCCGACGCGATGATGCCCAGGCGCGCCGACGGGGGTACGAAGGATCCGTAACGACCCGACAGGGCCACCCACGCCAGGCTGGCGCCCAGGCCGGCCAGGCTCAGCGTCTCCACGGCGGGTGCGATTCGGTCGATAAGCTTCACGATAAGACTCCCATCCACCAGGCGCCGCCCACGACGCACGCGGCGATCACCGTGACCGTGGCGAACAGGCGCGCTACGAATGCGCCGCGGAACTGCGATGCCAGCAGCGCTACGTTCTTCACGTCCATCATCGGCCCGTACACCATGAAGCCCATGAGGGCACCCGCGGGAGCCAACGACGCCAACGACCGCGCGATCACCGCGTCAGACGAGGAGCACAGGGATAGGGCGAAACCGGCGCCCATCATGAGCGCGAGAGCCCCCCATGCGGGCAGCCCCGACAGGAGAGAGGACACGGGCCACAGCACCTGCGCGAGTGTTGACGCCGCCACGCCTCCGAGCAAGAACGGCAAAATTCGCCCAAACGAGCGGCCCGTCGCCGCCAGGACTCCCGACACGCTCCGGTCGGGAACCTCGCACCCATCCGAGCACCCGCATCCGTCCGCGTGCGCGTCGTAGCCTGTCTCGCGCAGCGCCGCCGGGGCGGCGACTAGCATGGACATGCCCACCGACACGGCGACGATGACGGACAGGCCGAGGCGCGCGCCCACGAGCGACCAGGAGCCGAAGGCGTAGTAGGTGGAGGCGATCACCAGTGGGTTAATCGCCGGGGAGGCCAGCATGAGCGTCGTTGCGGCCGACAGCGGCACGCCCTTGCGCAGCAGGGAACGGAAGATCGGGACGGCCGAGCAGTCGCACACGGGCAGCAGGAACGCGGCGACGAGGGCGGCGAACACCGACGCCAGCGGGTTCGTTGGAAAAACCCGCGCGATGAGGGAGGGGGAGACGTAGGCTTCGATCAGCTCGGCGACGGCTACGCCCAGGAGCAGGAAGGGGATCGCCTGGAGCGTCATGCCCACGGCGATCGTCGCGGCGCGGCCGAGCGGGAACCCTGCGCCGGACAGGGACCCCTGCATCGCCCAAAGCGCCACCAGCGCCGCGATCAGGCACACGCCGACGACCGCACCCCAGGGGCGCACGGGGCGTTTCGTTTCCGTTTCAATCACCCCATAACTCTAGTCCAGGGGCGTGGACCGCCCGGCAGTACGCGCCGTTCGCGTCGGATGGATGAGGCCCGGGGGTCTCCGTCTTCAGCGCGCCCTCGGCGCCCGGCAGACACCAGACGAGGCCATGGCTGGGCTGGGAGGGCGGGCGCGGCGGACACATAGCCAGGTCGAGCCCGGCAGGAAGGCGCGCACTGCGCTGTGGGCGGATAGACGCCCCCACGGTGGGCGCTTGGTCAGGGGCTTCGCTACACTAGGTTTTCGCTATGATCCGGCCCGAACGCTCGGGGTATCACCGGGGAGCATCCGGAAGAAAGAGGAACGCGACAGCCGGCCACGGCCTCGTCCCCTCAAGTAGAACCGGACGGGTGGGCCCGACACAGCCCCAACGAAGCGGCCGCGCCCCAACCGGGGGAGCGGCAAGCGGGGTGGTACCGCGGGTGCCGGCGACGCCGGTCCTCGTCCCTGTATAGGCGCGAGACGAGGACACTCATGACGAAGCACGGCTTCTACCCCCGCCACCGGCAAGACGAGGTGGACCCCAGCCCTTCCTTCCCGACCATGGAAGCATCCACGCTGGCCTTCTGGGCGAGCGACGATACCTTCCGCAAGTCGGTGCAGATGCGCGACGCCGGCGAGCACGGCTCCAACGAGTTCGTGTTCTACGATGGTCCGCCTTTCGCCAACGGCCTGCCCCACTACGGTCACCTCCTGACCGGCTACGTCAAGGACGTGGTGGGCCGCTACCAGACCATGAAGGGTCACCGCGTCGAGCGTCGCTTCGGCTGGGACACGCACGGCCTGCCCGCCGAGCTCGAGGCCCAGCGCCAGCTCGGCATCGAAGACGTCACCGAAATCACCCGTGAGGGCGGCATTGGCATCGAAGCCTTCAACGCTGCCTGCCGCTCCTCCGTCCTGCGCTACACCAAGGAATGGGAAGAGTACGTCACCCGCCAGGCACGCTGGGTCGACTTCGAGAACGACTACAAGACCCTGGATAAGTCCTACACGGAGTCCGTCATCTGGGCCTTCAAGCAGCTCTACGACAAGGGCCTGGCCTACCAGGGCCACCGCGTCCTGCCCTACTGCTGGAACGACCGCACGCCGCTGAGCAACCACGAGCTCAAGATGGACGACGACGTGTACCAGGACCGCACCGACAACACGGTGACCGTGGGCCTGCGCCTCGAGACGAAGCTGCGCGACGACTCGGCGCGCCCCGAGCTGGCCCTCATCTGGACGACCACGCCCTGGACGCTGCCGTCGAACTCGGCTGTCGCCGTGGGCCCAGACATCGAGTACTCGCTCGTCGAGGTCGCCAGCGACCACGCGGGCGTCCTCGCCGGCGAGCGCGTCCTCATCGCCACCGACCTGATCCCCGCCTACGCCAAGGAACTCGGCGAGGAGCCGAGTGTTGTGGCCACCTACAAGGGCTCGGAGCTGGTGGGCATCCACTACCACCCGATCTACGACTACTTCGACACCCCCGAGCGCCGCGCCGAGGGCGGCACCCCCGGCCCCAATGCCTGGTCCATCATCGCCGCCGATTACGTCACGACGACCGACGGCACCGGCCTGGTCCACCAGGCTCCCGCCTTCGGTGAAGACGACATGTGGACCTGCATGGAGTACGGCATCGGCGTGGTCCTGCCCGTCGACGAGGGCGGCGTCTTCACGTCCGAGGTTCCCGACTACGAGGGAATGCAGATCTTCGACGCGAACCGCTACGTGGTCGCCGACCTGCGCGAGCAGGGTGGCCCCATCGCGCGCCGCGCGCCCGAAATCCGCGCCGTCCTGGTGCGCGAGAAGTCCTACGTGCACTCCTACCCGCACTGCTGGCGCTGCCGCAAGCCCCTCATGTACAAGGCGGTGTCGTCCTGGTTCGTGCGCGTCACCCAGATCCGCGACCGCATGGTGGAGCTGAACGAGGAGATCACCTGGACCCCCGCGCACACCAAGCACGGCATCTTCGGCAAGTGGCTGGAGGGCGCCCGCGACTGGTCGATCTCGCGTAACCGCTTCTGGGGCGCGCCGATCCCCGTGTGGGTCTCGGATGACCCGGCGTACCCGCGCACCGACGTCTACGGCTCCATCGCTGAGCTTGAGGCCGACTTCGGCGTGAAGGTCACGGACTTCCACCGTCCCTTCATCGACGCGCTCACGCGCCCCAACCCGGACGATCCGACGGGCAAGTCGACGATGCGTCGTATCTCCGACGTGTTCGACTGCTGGTTTGAGTCCGGCTCGATGCCCTTCGCGCAGGTGCACTACCCGTTCGAGAACCAGGAGTGGTTCGAGAACCACTACCCGGGCGACTTCATTGTCGAGTACATCGGTCAGACGCGCGGCTGGTTCTACACGCTGCACGTCCTGGCGACCGCGCTCTTCGATCGACCGGCGTTCCGCTCCTGCGTCTCCCACGGCATCGTCCTGGGTGACGACGGCCTGAAGATGTCCAAGTCGCTGCGCAACTACCCGGACGTGGCTGAGGTCTTCGACAAGTACGGCTCCGACGCGATGCGCTGGTTCCTCATGTCGAGCCCGGTCGTGCGCGGCGGCAACCTCATCGTCAAGGAAGAGTCGATCCGCGACACGGTCCGTCAGGTGCTGCTGCCCATCTGGAACACGTACTACTTCTTCACGCTGTACGCGGGCGCCTGCAACAAGGGCGAGGGCTACGAGGCGAAGCGCCTCGACCTGTCCTCGGCCGAGGTCGTGGCCGCCCTGCCGGAGATGGACCGCTACCTGCTGGCCCACACGCTCACCCTGGCGGAGGACGTGCGCGGTGCCCTGGACGCCTATGACGTGGCCGGAGCCTGCGAGTCGATCCGCGACTACCTGGACGTGCTGACGAACTGGTACGTGCGTACCCAGCGTCAGCGCTTCTGGGACGAGGATGGTTCGGCCTTCGACGCGCTGTACACGGCGCTCGTGACGCTCATGGAGCTGGCGGCGCCCCTGCTGCCGCTGCTGACCGAGGAGATCTGGCGCGGCCTGACGGGCGGGGAGTCCGTGCACCTGGTCGACTTCCCGGTCATCGACAAGGCCGTGGTGGCCCCCGAGCTCGTGGCGGCCATGGACGAGGTTCGCTCGACCGTGTCGGCGGCCCACGCGCTGCGTAAGACGCATCAGCTGCGCGTGCGCCAGCCGCTGGCCTCTCTGCAGGTCGTCTCGGAGAATTACGAGGAGCTGGAGCCTTTCGCGGAGCTGATCGCCTCCGAGGTGAACGTGAAGTCCGTGGTCTTCAACGACCCACAGAATTCGGGCCTGAGCGTGCGTACCGAGCTCGCCCTGAACCCGCGCGCCTTCGAGCCTGCGGTTCGTAAGCTGACGAGCCAGCTGTTCAAGGCCCAGAAGGCCGGGGAGTGGGAGCTCACCGAGGAGGGCACCGTTCGTTTCCCGGGCGTCCTGCTTGACGGCGCACCGCTGGAGCTGACCGGCGACATGTTCTCGGTGTCCACGTCCGTGGACGCGGCCGAGGGCCAGGTCGCGGACGTGCTCGCCTCTGGCACCTTCGTAGTCCTCGATACGGAGCTGACCCCCGAACTGGAGGCCGAGGGCTACGCCCGCGACGTCGTGCGCGCGGTTCAGGACGAGCGTAAGAACGCCGGCCTGCACATCGCGGACCGCATCGACCTGTCGCTGACGGTTCCCGCCGACCACGTGGCCGATGTGGAGGCCTGGCGTGACATGATTGCGGCCGAGACCCTCGCCCTGTCGGTTGAGATCGAGGCTGGCGACAAGCTCGAGGTGCGCGTCGCTAAGCACTGAGTGCTGTCGCTCGGGTGGGCGGGCTGCGCGAAAGCGCGGCCCGCCCACCCTCACAGGCTGGGGCCGGGAGGAAAACCTCCCGGCCCCAGCGGTATATGTCAACTTGATCGACGTTTCGTTAGGGAACATCGATGTCGGCTCGCTCCATGGTGACCTTCTTGGTCACTCCCAGTGCTGTCACGCTGTAGGAGATCGTGTTATTGGTGTAGGTGAAGGTCTTGGTCTCGGCAGAGGAGGCAAGAATCGCGGAGCCGGTCTTTTCTGTGTTGTTGACGGAATCCCAGGTGTACGGTGTCTTGGAATCTGTCGGGGCAACGTAGCTACCCGCCCAGTACAGAGCGTCACTGTCGGGAGTGTGCCAGTAGATCTCGATGGCGTCAGCGGTGACTCTAGCGATCTGGTAGCTGTCTTCGTTCGGGTCCTTTTCTTTCCAGGTGCCCGTCAGGTCTGCTGGCGTGGCCGGAGAATCGGTAGTAGGTGCGGCAGAGCTGGCCTGCTGGTGTGGTGTGTTCGAAGCCGAGCTCTCGGTAGTGCTTGAGCATGCTCCGAGGGTAGCGAGCGCAATGATGCACGCTGCAGAAATGAGTGCTTGTTTCATGGGTGCCTCCGGCGATAATTGATGTGTGACGGGGCCGCACGCCTGCGCGGATGATAACACCCTAACCCGAATGGTTAATCTGTAATTGCGTTGGTGATGGCGTGTTGTGCTTACCCGTGAAGCAGTATGAGAATACGGAGGCTACCTCGTGGATATTTTCTCGTCCAGAGTGCCGCAGTGCGCCCTCGGGGAGGCTCGGTGACGATTACGCGGATGGGTGACGAGCTTGTGGATATGGGGCACAACGTGTTGGTCGGGGCTCGGTCCCTGGCATCGTTGAGGGAGGAGCATCGGGCTGGCGCGCTCGCGCCGCAGCGCCATAGACTGGATGAATCCCATCTGGAGGATTGCATCCGATCGAGAGCATTCTACCCGTGAGGGAGCATTGCGCCCGATCAGTTGGGATTGACTCTTCTCGATCGGGGCGCATCGCCTCATCGGCCACAAGCGCCGTCGCGGAGCTGGCCGCCCGTTCCCCTGCCCCGGTTCTGTCGGCGACGCCCTATCGGCGTTTATCGGTGCCCCGCCGGGCTGCCCTGCACTGGTGAGGGAGCACGACGCCAGTGAGGGAGCGTGACGCCAGGGGTAATGGTGGGGGTTTTGCACCATTAGAAGCATCCTGCCGGCGTGTCGTCGGCGTGTCGTGGCTCTATTGCTGCAATTCCCCCGTTTGCTGGCGGTGAGGTCGCGGTTCGAGGTGGCGTGGCGCCCAAAGTGCAGACCACCTCGGCGAAAAACGCCAACAATGGGCTGTCGCGGGCAAGGTGGTCTGCGATCTGGGCACAACGGCGCCAGGCCTCGCGTGGAGCTCGCACGCAAACCGCTGAATATGCGCGTTAACCCCCTTGATACGCACGTCAACCTCTCGACATGCGCGTGGGAGGCGCTGCCCACGCGCATATCATCCGGCCCACGCGCGAGGTGTCGGGTCCACGCGCGAGTCAGCGGGGCCCAGGCGCGCGGCGAGGAGTGCAGGCAGCTAGCATGCCTCGGCGAACTGCACTCCCTGACACCCAGTGCCCACACCTGGCCATGGCCACTCGTTCGCCCACACATCAGGTACGTGGGGGCATTCACGCCCCACGATGAAACAATCCCCGTCAATGTGGGTTTTACCGCGCCAGCGAGCCGAAAAGTCCCGACAAAACCGGCACGTTACGTCCTGAAACCCCGATACAGCGCCCGCCCTGTCGCGCGAGGTGTGGCCAGAATCCAGGAGTAAACAAGTAGGCGCCGAAGCACTAGCGCGACGTGATGTAGCGCAGGTCGACGTTCGCCTCGCGCAGGTGATCGAGGTAGGGCTTGTTCGAGGACAGCCAGGGTGAGAGCACGGGCTGGCCGTCCTGCTTCATGAAGGAATTGAGCAGATCGTCGCGCGAGAATCGCGTCGCGAAGAGAACCTGTCGCAGCTCGAGGCTGTTGGTGGCCTCGACGTTGAGGGCGGGGTACGTGGCGTGCGTGTAGCGCTTGACGCGGGGCCACGGGGTGTCCGTGACGCGCCACCTCCCGTCCTTGGGGGCCTCGCCGGGCAGGACGATGGGGCGCTGACGCAGGTTTGCGCGGCGCAGCGCTCCGAGCTGCGTGATCAGCACGTAGCTGGCGAAATGCTCGCTGCGCGTGTCCATCGTGAAGGCCTTGCTGGGGTGGCGTTCGGACCAGCTGAAACGGTAGTAGCCAGAGATCTCCCACATCGTGAAGAAGTCTGTGTTGTAGACGAGAACGAATAGCCGTAGCCGTACCCGTTTTGAAACTCATCTTGTGCGACGGAAGTACCCGAACAGAGCTTCCCAATCAACGTCTCTAACTTCTCCAACATGATCGGATACTCCTTCGATGATGTGTTGCGTGATGAGTTCGTCGATCGTCATGGGAACCCATGCGCCCAAGGTGGCTTTTTCGAGGATGCGTACCTGGGGCGCGTAACCGTAGGAGCCGTGGTCCTCGTCGAGCATACAGATCTCGATCATGACGTCCTCGGGCAGAGGGGCCTCCGTGAAGCGGAACTGGCGGTAGAGCTCGTTGAAGTTGGCGGGCGGGCCCGAGCGGAACTCGGAGGGGAAGATCCCGCCGTTCATGATCGGTGTCAACTGGCGTGATCCGACGTGCCCGATGTGGTCAAGGCCAGTGATGTCAAAGGCCGTGATGAAGTCGGGCTTGTTGGTGTAGTACCGGTTCGTTCCGGGCACTTCGCCGTGGTCACGGTCGGAGCGCCACTGCGGGAAAATCGTCTTGGGCTTGGCGTATCGCGAGCGCAGCCACGCGGCCGTGGAGACCAGCTCGGGGTCGGTGCCGTCCGACATCTGCGCCGCCATGTACACGGTGACGTCCATGCCTGCGCGGTAGCGGTTCCCGAGCCCCGCCTCAGCGTTGGGTAGCACGTCCCCGGGGCCGGGCGCTCGCACGGGGAACATGGCGCTCATGGGGGCCACGACTTCGTCTGTGCGATGCTGTGGCGACTCGGTGGGCATGGAGGCTCGATTCTCTTCGGTGACGTCGGGAATTCGCGCGGGTGTCAGGCAGGCGGCGGCGGGATTGGGGGAGTGGCGTGGCGCTGAGGGGGAGTTGCAGCAGGCTGCGGAGGGGCGCGGGGATCGGTGCAACCGAGCGCTGAGCCGCCTCGGGGTGGGGCGAGGCCTCGTGGGGCCTGTCCGCCTCGGGGTGCTGCGCCGTCTCCCCGCCCTTGTGCGTCTGGGCGTGCTGGTCGGTATCGGCCAGCTTGGCCGCGCCGCTGTGCTGCGTGCTGTTGACGGGGGTGCCGCCCGGCTTCTGCGAGGCGTTGGTGGGCGCTCCCGCGTCCTGGTGCACCGGGCTCTGAGCTGTTTCCTTGGCTTGGCTGGGCGTGACCGGCTCTTGGAACATCGCCAGTTCGAGGGCATTCATGAGCGGGCCGACCATCTTGTTGAACTGCTCGTAAGTGAGCCCGCGCAGATCCTCACTTACGCAACGCAGGCGCACGTTACTGAACTGCACCTGGTTGTAGAAGAAGATGATCATGGGCACCTTGAACACCAGGGAGGTTCCGGCGATCGAGACGTTCCACGACTCGGGGATCGAGAGCACCTCGTCACGAGAGGTGATGCGGTGTTTCTTCTCGTCGACGAAGATGACGATCTCTGTGAAGTAGTCGAAAGCGGCGTAGATCGCCTGGAGCATCTGCTCCCACGAGACGCGGTGCGTCAGGGTGAACGTCGAACGAATCCAGCCGTTGTCGACGTGCTGGCCTTCCAAGTACATGGCACTGCTCCTCTCGTGTTGTCGGTGATCGCTACGCGTGTCGGCCTTGGACGTCAGGCGGTGGTTGACGATGCGTCCGCGCCGTCGGAGGGCTTGGCGGTGGGCACGTGCATCATGATCTCCATGGAGTCCATGAGCTGGCACATCGACTTGTTGAACTTCTCGTAGTTGGTGTTGCGGAACTCCTCGTTCACGCAGCCGACGGAGACGTTGACGGTCGGCGTCTGGTTGTGGAAGGTGATCATCAGGGGAGCGTTGATCACCGTGGAGATGCCGCGCAGCATGATGGTGCGGTTTTCGGGGATGGAGAGGATGTCCGTCTGGCGCGAGATGGGCACTTGCGCGTCGTCGACGAGGACTTGCGGATTGGCAAAGTAGGGGTATGCGCCGTGGACGGCCAGCAGCAGCTGGGGCCACGACACTCGGTAGGTCAGGTTAAAGGTGGAACGGATCCAGCCGTTGTTCTCGTTTTCTGCGACGAGTAGCATGTCAATTCCTTATCGCTTGCAAGCGCGCGATGCCGCGCCGTGAGGGGCATCCTACCAGAGGAGGCTGGGAGTCTAGCGGGCCGCGTCGATGGCGGCCTTGGCGGTCCTGAGGTCCACGCCGGTTCGGTCCCTGTATGCCTTGATGGCGCTCACGGGGCGGCCGTCGGCCACCATCTGGCGTTCGGCATGCGTCAGCTCGAGGCTGGTGGAGACGATCGAGGATGTGTGCACGGGCACGGCGTCAATCGCGGCCTTGGCTGCCTTGAGGTTTACGCCGGTGCGATCCTTGTATGCCTTGACTGCCGCGATTTTCGGGCCCGTAGCCAGCAACTCCATTTCGGCGGCGCTCACTTCCAGGGACGAGGCCGTGGCGGGGGCGAGTGAATCGGTGGAAGAGACGGGTGAGGAGGGATCGGCCAGAGCCGTGATTCCGGCGTCTGCGTAGGCGGCGCGCAGGCGCGCTCAAGGGTTGCGACCTGCTCCTTCAGTCTGCGGTTTTCGGTGCGCAGCTCTTCAATCTCGCTTGCTTGGCCGAACCACTTACCCATACGGGAACCCTCCATATCTCATTCATTCTTGTTCTCTCTTGTTCTCTCCCATCTTACTCGCCCCGTCAGGACAGTGGACCGCCGTTCGAGCCACGGCCTCGTCGATGAGAGGATCGTCGGGGCACAAACGCGCCGTGATCGGCGGAACAAGCCGCCCGCCGCGCCTGGGCCGGTAAAATAGCGGAGACACTGCGAGCAGCGGAGGAAACATGGCAGGCGAATCGTTCTTCGGGGAAGACACCACCCACGACGATCAGCGAGGCGGCATCCCCGCCGACCTCATCCCGTACCTGGAAGCGGCCGACGAGGCCCCCGAACCCGAGGACGGCGGCACGGCTGCCGACCCGCAGGCTGAGGAGAGCGAACGCGAGGCCGCGCTGCGTGCCCTCGTCGAGCACTCGCTGCTGCTGGGCCCCGACCCTGCCGTCCTGGCCGAGATTGAGGGCGAGGTGGACGAGGACTTCGCCGACGACGCCGCCGAGGAGCGCGAGGAACGCGCCTCCCACGAGGCCGCGCTCGCGAAGGCCGGGGACGACGTCGCGCTGGACGCGCGCGTGCAGGAGATCTACGAGTCCATCGTCGCGCGCGCACCCGAGCATGACATCGACCCCACGCTGGACCGCGTGAAGCTCGCCCTCGACATCCTGGGCGACCCGCAACGCTCCTACCCGTCGATCCACATCACGGGTACGAACGGCAAGACGTCCACGTCGCGCATGATCGACTCGCTCCTCACCGCCTTCGGCATGAAGACGGGCCGCTTCACGAGCCCGCACCTGCTCGACGTGCGCGAGCGAATCTCGCTCGAGGGTAACCCGATCACGCGCGAGGGCTTCGTGCGCGCCTGGGAAGACGTCGCCCCCTACGTTGGCATGGTCGACGAGCGTAGCCAGGAAGAAGGCGGCCCCCGCCTGTCCTTCTTCGAGGTCTTCACGATCATGGCCTACGCGGCCTTCGCCGACTACCCGGTCGACGCGGCCGTCGTCGAGGTCGGCATGGGCGGGCGCTGGGACGCCACGAACGTCATCGACTCCGGCGTCGCCGTCATCACGCCGATCGCCCTGGACCACACGAAGTGGCTGGGCTCCACGATCGAAGAAATCGCGCGCGAAAAGGCCGGCATCATCAAGCCCGGCCAGGTCGTTGTCATCATGGCTCAGGAGGAGGACGTCCTCGACATCCTCCTCGAGCAGGCGCGCTCCGTCGACGCGATCGTGCGCGTCGAGGGCCGCGACTTCGAGGTCGTGGATCGTCAGATGGGGGTGGGCGGCCAGATGGTCACGATTCGCACGCCTTCCGCGGTCTACGAGGACGTGTTCGTCCCGCTGTTTGGCGAGTATCAGGCACACAACGCGGCCGCCGCGCTCGTGGCCGTCGAGGCCTTCATGGGGGGCCGCGGCCTGGACGGTCGCATCGTCGAGCAGGGCCTCATGAACGCCTCCAGCCCGGGGCGTATGCAGGTCGTGCGTCATTCGCCCACGATCATCGTGGACGCCGCGCACAACCCCGCGGGTGCGGCCACCCTGCGCGAGGCCGTGGAATCCTCCTTCTCCTTCGCGCGCATCGCGGGCGTCTACTCCGCCATGGGGGACAAGGACGTCGAAGGCGTCCTGTCCGAAGTCGAGCCCTTCATCGACCACCTGGTGGTCACCCAGATGCCGGGGGACCGCGCCGCGAACCTGGAGCGCCTGGCGCAGATCGCCGGCGAGGTCTTCGGACCCGACCGGGTAGATGTGCGCGAGTCGCTGGCCGACGCGGTCGATCGTGCAGCCGAGATCGCCGAGGCCGGGGCTGAGCCCGCGGATCGTAGCGGAATCCTTGTGTTTGGCTCGGTTATGCTGGCCGGGGAGATGCTGGCGCTGGCGGGTCACTCCCCGCGATGAGGTGATTCATGGCTGAGGCGGTCGCTGTGTGGCGGCCGCCTCAGTTGGGTTTTTGTGTGGAACGTGGCACGATTGTCCCGACTACAAGAAAAGATGAGCGTATTGCAAGGAGGCACCATGAAGAAGCTCGTCAATGATGTCCACGCCGTTGTCCGCGAAACCCTGGAAGGTTTCGCCCTGGCCCACGCCGACATCGTCGATGTCCATTACTCGCCCGACTTCGTCACCCGCCGCTCCCCCAAGGCCGAGGGCAAGGTAGGCCTCGTCTCCGGCGGCGGATCCGGACACGAACCCCTCCACGCCGGCTTCGTCGGCGAAGGCATGCTGGATGCGGCCGTTCCCGGCGCGGTGTTCACCTCGCCTACCCCCGACCCGATCCTGGAGGCCACGAAGGCAGCCGACCACGGCGCGGGCGTCCTGCACATCGTCAAGAACTACACGGGCGACGTCCTCAACTTCGAGACCGCCGCCGAGCTGGCCGACATGGAGGACATCCAGGTCGCCACCGTTGTCGTCAACGACGACGTGGCCGTCGAAGACTCCCTGTACACGGCGGGTCGTCGCGGCGTCGCCGGTACCATCTTCGTGGAGAAGATTGCGGGCGCTGCCGCCGAGCGCGGCGACTCCCTCGAGGAAGTCACCCGCATTGCGACCAAGGTTAACGACCAGACCCGTTCCATGGGCCTGGCTCTGGGCCCCTGCACCGTGCCCCACGCGGGCAAGCCCTCCTTCGACCTGGGCGAGGACGAGATCGAGCTGGGCATCGGCATCCACGGCGAGCCCGGATACCGCCGCGGTGCCATGGAGCCCGCCAACAGCCTCGTCGCCGAGCTCTACGAGCGCGTGCGCGGCGACCTGGGCCTGACCGAAGGCGAGCGCGTCGTCGCCCTCGTCAACGGTATGGGCGGCACCCCCGTCTCCGAGCTCTACATCTGCTTCCGCGCCCTGGCCGCCCTCCTCAAGAAGGACGGCATCGAGATCGCCCGCCAGATGGTCGGCAACTACGTCACCAGCCTGGAGATGCCCGGCGTCTCCGTGACCCTCATGCGCGCCGACGAGGAGCTCCTCGAGCTCTTCGACGCGCCCGTGAACACGGTCGCCTGGAAGTAAGCAACGAGGCAGGATAAGGAGAAACACGATGAGCCTAGATGCAGCGTGGGCATGCCGGTGGATCGAGCTGGCGGCGGCGGACGTCGCTGAGCAGCGCGACTACCTGGTGGACCTGGACCGAGCCATCGGGGATGGCGATCACGGCGAAAACATGGACCGCGGATTCAAGGCCGCCGTCGAGGCCCTGGGACAGGCCGAGCCTGCCAGCGTCGCCGAGGTCTTGAAGACGGTCGCCAAGACCCTCATGTCCACGGTCGGCGGTGCCGCCGGGCCCCTGTACGGGACCGCCTTCCTGCGCGCATCCAAGGCGGCGGGCGGCGGCGAACTCGACGCCGCTGGCGTCGTTGCCATCATCGAGGGTGCGCTGGGTGGTATCCAGGCCCGAGGCAAGGCCACCACGGGTGAGAAGACCATGGTGGACGCGTGGACGCCCGCGCTCGACGCCGCCCGCGCGGCCGCCGAATCCGGTGCCGATGCTGTCGCCACCCTCCAGGCCGCCGCCACCGCCGCCGAGGCCGGAGCAGCCGCGACGGAACCCCTGCGGGCCACGAAGGGACGCGCCTCTACCTGGGCGAACGCTCCATCGGGCACCTCGACCCCGGCGCCGTGTCCACCTCCCTCATCCTGCGCGCCGCCGTGCGAGCAGCTGGCGAGGCTGGCGCGGCATGAGCGTGCGCGTTTCCTTCGTCATCGTCTCCCACTCCGAGGCCCTGGCGCGCGGCGTGTGTGAGCTGGCCGCGCAGATGGCCCCCGACGTGCGCTTCGAGGCCGCCGGGGGCACCGACGACGGCCGCATCGGCACCTCCTACGACCTCGTGGAGACTGCCGTTGAGGCTGCCTTGAAGGCCGTGGACGGTGAGGGCAGCGGCGTCATCGTGCTGACCGACCTCGGCTCGGCCACGATGACCGTCGAATCCGTCATCGACATGAGCGACGAGCCCGAGCGCGTGCGCTTCGTCGACACCTGCCTCGTCGAAGGAGCCGTCGCCTCCTCCGTGCGCGCCCAGCTCGGCGAAAGCCTGAGCCAGGTCGCCGAGGTGGCCGCATCCCTCGCCCCGCGCCTGGAGGCACCACCCTCCCAGGTGGCACACGAGGAAGGCGTCCCGGTCATCGTCGGGACCGCGGAGGGGGGCGCCGGCCTCGCCCATGAGGGCGTCGGGCTCCGCCGTGGTCGCCGACCCCGTCGGACTCCACGCGCGACCCGCCGCCGCCTTCGTGCGCCTGGCGGGCACCTTCGACGCAGAGATTACGGTCAACGGGGCGGACGGCTGCTCGGTCCTGGACCTCATGGCCCTGGGGATTCGCCAGGGTCAGACGGTCCTCATCGAAGCCACTGGGGCCGACGCCACAGCAGCAGTTGCCGCGCTGACGGATATGCTTGAAGGTGCCAATTAGGTCACCCTCACTATCACAGGAGACAACGTGAGCGCTAAGAGTGTTCTGCTGGAACCCCAGCACCTTCTCGACCCCACCCTCGAGCACACCCTCATCGTCGTGAAGCCCGACGGCTACGCGCGCGGCCTGACCGGCGAGATCCTGCGCCGCATCGAGGCCAAGGGCTATACGATCAAGGGCCTCAAGCTCATGGTCGCCTCCCGCGAGCTGCTCGCCGAGCACTACGCCGACCATAAGGACAAGCCCTTCTTCGAGGGACTCCTGGAGTTCATGAGCTCCGGCCCCGTCGTCGCCATGATCGTCGAGGGCCAGCGCGTCGTCGAGGGCATGCGCGTCCTCATGGGCTCGACCGACCCGACGACCGCCCCCGCTGGCACGATCCGCGGCGACCTGGGCCGCGCCTGGAACAGCCCCCACATGGAGAACCTGATCCACGGCTCGGACTCCGTGGATAACGCAAAGCGCGAAATCTCCCTGTGGTTCCCGGAGATTTACTGAGACGCCGGTAACCTGCAAGGGTGCACCTCAAAAACCTGACGCTGCGGGGCTTTAAGTCCTTCGCCAGCGCGACCACGCTCGCCCTCCAACCGGGCATCACGTGCGTCGTCGGCCCCAACGGGTCGGGTAAATCCAACGTCGTCGACGCGCTCGCCTGGGTCATGGGCGAGCAGGGAGCCCGCGCGCTACGCGGCTCGAACATGGCAGACGTTATCTTCGCGGGGACATCTGGGCGCGCTGCGTTGGGGCGTGCCCAGGTGGACCTGACGATCGACAACACCGACGGTCTGCTCGACATCGAGTATTCCGAGGTGACGATCAGCCGCACCCTGTTTCGCGGTGGCGGCTCGGAGTATTCCATCAACGGCTCGCCCGTGCGGCTCCTGGACGTTCAGGAGCTGTTGTCGGACACGGGCATGGGCCGCCAGATGCACGTCATTGTTGGCCAGGGCCAGCTCGACGCAATCCTGTCTTCCACGCCCGAGGAGCGGCGCGGCTTCATCGAAGAGGCCGCCGGTGTCCTCAAACACCGGCGCCGCAAGGAGCGGGCGCTGAAGAAACTGTCCGACATGGACGCGAACCTCGTGCGCGTCCTGGACCTGACGAATGAGATTCGCCGGCAGCTGGGACCCCTGGCCCGCCAGGCGCGCATCGCCCGGCGCGCTTCCCTCATTCAGGCGCGTGTGCGCGACGCGAAGGCCCGCCTGCTCGCGGACGACCTGGCATCCGCGCTGTCCAAGTTGGCCGCGCTCGAGGCCTCTGATGAGTCGGCCGCGCAACGCCGAGCCACCCTGGAGGCTCAGATTACGGCCTCGCGCGCCCAGGTGTCTCGCCTGGAGGATGCGGAACGTGCGTCCTCGCCGGCGCTCGATCAGGCATCCTCCGACTGGCAGTCCCTGACGACGATCACCGAGCGCCTGCGCGGCACGCTGATGGCCGCGAGCCAGAAGGTTTCCCTGCGCGCGACCCCCGAGCTTCCCCCGGGCGGCGAGGATCCCGATGTGCTCGACGAGCGCGCCCGCGTCGCCGGCGCCGAGGATGCTGCGCTGGTCGCTCAGGTCGAAGAGGCGCGCAGTGCCCTGACGTCCGCGACTCGCGCGCGCGAGGCCGCCGAGGACGCCGACGAGTCTGCGTCCCGCGAGCTTGCCCGCGTCAACCGCGTCATCGCGGACCACCGCGAGAAGGTCGCGCGCCTGACGGGCGACGCTTCCACGGCCGCGTCGCGCCTGGAGGCCGCACTCGCCGAGGCCGATCGCGCGTGGGGCGCATACCGCGAGGCTCAGGAGCGCGCCGAGGCTGCGGCTGCGGCCGTGCCTGGAACCGGTCGTTTGTCCGGCTTTGCGGACGAGGCTGGGGTGTCCTCTTCCGGGAAGGCGCAGGCTGACAGCGCGTTCGATAAAGCTGCGGATAGTCCGGAATCTGGTGGGGGAGCTGCCCGCGCACACGCCGATGCGTCGGCCCGTCGTGATGCCGCTCGCGCGCGCGTGGACGAGCTGCTGGGCGTCGAGCGCGAGGCTCGGGCCGACCGTGCCCGATGGGAGGCACGCCGCGACGCGCTCTCCCAGCTGCTGACCCCCGAGGACGGAACCGCTGAGCTGCTGGGACGCGATGGCGTGCTCGGCCAGGTGGCGCCGCTCCTGCGTGTGGCGCCCGGCTACGAGGACGCGGTCGCCAGCGCGCTGACCCCCTTCGCCGACGCGGTCGTCGTCGATTCTCTGGCCCGAGGCCTCCGCGAGCTGGACGCGGCCCGCGCGGCCGGGCGCTCGCTGCGCCTCGTCGTCGCACCCCCGGCACCCGCAAGCGCCGCGGACGAGCCTGCGGATACCCAGGCCTCGTCCCCTGAACGCCCAGGCTCGGCAGCGGTGCCCGCGGACGTCGGCGACCTGCCCGAGGGGGCCACATGGCTCGGATCGGTCGTCACCTGCGAGGGAGCCGCCTCACCCCTGGCGGACCTCCTGGACGGGGTCGTCGTCTGCTCACCTGAAAGCGCCGCTGGAGCGCTGGACGTGCCCGGCGTGCGCGCCGTCGTCACGCCCGGCGGCGACGTGCTGCGCTCGTGGTCCCTCGAGGGTGGACACCAGGCGTCCTCCGTCCTCTCCGTGCGCGCAGACTTCGACGAGGCCGACGCGCGGGCGCGGGAGGCAGGCGCGCGCATGGACGCCGTGTCCAAGCAACTCGCCCACGCGAACGGGGCACTGGACCGGTCCATCAAGGAGGCGAACGACGCCCTCAAGGCCCTGCGCGAGGAGGACGCCCAGCGCGCCAAGGAAGCCCAGGAGCTGGCCCGTGCCCAGTCCGCCGCGCAGGCCGCCCGCGCCGAGGCCGATCGCGCCCGTGACGTGGCCCGCCGCGCCGACGAGCAGGTCGAGTGGGCCCGCGAGCAAGACGTGGCCGCGCGGGCGCGCCTGGAGGGCGCCGACTCGGTCGGCCCGCCCGAATCCCTGGAGAACGCCCAGGCCCGCGCCGACGCCTCCTCCCGCGCTGCCCGTGAGGCCCGCGACGGCGAAAACCAGGCGCGCCTGGCGTTGCGCTCCCTGGAAGAACAGTCGCGGCGCGCAGCCTCACGCGCCCGCTCCCTGCGCCAAGCGGCCGCCGCCGAGCGCGAGGAACGCGCCCGCTACGCCCAGCGCGAGGCAGTGAGGCGCACGGAACTGGCCACGGCCTCGGACGTGGAAGCCGCCGCGCGCGTGGCCCTGGAGGCCGCCGAGCGCGCCCTATCTCGCGCGGCCGAGCACCGCGACCACCTGAGTGCGCGGCGCTCCCAGGTGTCCCAAGAAGTATCGGACGCACGCCGGGCACTGGATCGGCTGAGCGCGGAGCTGTCCGAGGCGACGAGCAACGCCAATCAGGGGAAGATCGCCGCCGAGCAGACGCGCGTGCGCGTCGAAGACTTGGAGCGGCGCTCCCTCGAGGAGCTGTCCCTCGAACCCGAGCAGCTGATCGCCGAGTTCGGACCCGAGACGATGGTTCCGATGCTGCCCCTGGACCCCGACCAGATCGAGAAGGCCGAAGCTGCCGAGCCGAGCGCGTACGTGCGCGCCGAGCAGGAGCGGGCCTGGCCAAGGCACAGAAGGATTTGGAGAAGCTCGGGCGCGTGAACCCCCTGGCCCTGGAAGAGCACGAGGCCCTGGCAGCGCGGCACAAGTTCCTTGTGGACCAGGTCCAGGACCTCAAGCAGTCCAAGGCTGACCTGCTCCACATCGTGGAGGACGTGGATCGCCTGGTGCAGGAGGCTTTCGTGTCGGCCTTCGCCGAGACGCGCGTGCAATTCGAGCACGTGTTCGGCGTGCTGTTCCCGGGCGGGCAAGGCGACCTGGTGCTGACCGACCCGGACGACATGCTCTCGACCGGCATCGAGATCGAAGCCCGGCCCGCGGGCAAGAAGGTGAAGCGCCTGTCGTTGCTCTCGGGCGGCGAGCGTTCCCTGGCCGCGATCGCCTTCCTGGTCGCGATCTTTAAGGCGCGCCCGTCCCCGTTCTACGTCATGGACGAGGTCGAGGCCGCCCTGGACGACGTGAACCTGTCGCGCCTGTTGGCGATCTTCAAGGAGCTTCAGGAGACCTCGCAGCTGATCGTGATCACGCACCAGAAGCGAACGATGGAGATCGCGGACGCTCTGTACGGCGTCACGATGCGCGACGGCGTCACGACGGTGGTGTCCCAGCGCTTGGCGGACTAGGGGAGCAGTGTGCGCACGGGAGCGCCGTCGTTCCTGGTCGTGATGACACCGCCTTCAAAGAAAATGATGACAGAAACATTTGGACCTGAGAGGAGAGGCAATGACTACGAAACCAGAAGAAACCTACCGCCTTGCGGGAGGAACCACCGTTACCGACGCTGATCTTGAAGCGGATGCGCAGCGCTTCGAAGTGGGCGAATGCGACGGAGCGTGGAAGGTTCTCCCGGGGCATCCGCAGCTTTTTGGTAAGCAATAAACGCCGGGCGGCACGCGTCTGCCCGAATCCTTAGTTCGAGAGCTCGACGAGGCGGTAGGGGAAATAGGACAAACTCGCAGTGAGCTCGTTGGTAGCTTCATTTCTGACGGCTTACTGGCGCTGAAGGCATAAGGTTATGGGAGAGCGACCGCCAGTGCGTGGCTACAGATGCTTCTCGTTATATAAGATCCGGATGGACGCATAAGGCGGCAGTGTCCTCGGCTTGGAAAACATGCGTGGAGGCATACTCCCTGCGGTGACAAGCGTGTCACCATCATCTTGGACTTGACGCCCATTTGCAATCGCAGTGGTCCCTGCCGCCTCTTGAATATGATCACGGGCCGCTCCGAAAAAGTAGCTGACACCTAGTCGACCTGTGAGCGCGATGCTGGCGCGTCCAAATTGAAAACGTCGCGGTGGATGAATTCATCGGTTTCAAGTGCGTTGGTGCCGAGGATCTCCCTAGCGCAAGGGCGGGCATGGACCCCTTCCACGTGGTGCACCGCGCGGGGATTGCGGTTGAAAAGTACCGCAGATGCACCGGGAAGAATCACTTTCGGCGTGGGTGGGCCACGGATCCCCTGTAGAAGGCACTCAGGAAGCTATATGCCAGGTTGTGCCGCCTCTCGCTGCGTCAACAACACCAGCAATCGACATATTTGCCAGCGATGAGCATGTCGCCCTAGAAGCTGCTGGAAGCGCATAACAGCGCATGGCCGATAGACACCTACCACGAGCCAGCCCCGCGCGCGGGCAAGGCGAGCGTGGCGCGTGTAGTCCTTTGCGATAGGTGCTGAGCCCGACACGCGTGGGCAATGCCCTGATGAAATTTGAAATCAATGCATTGGCCTCCACGCGTCTACCGAGCTACCTGACTGAGCTCCTCACGCTGGGGAGCATATTCAAATGTCGTGCCGGTGCCTTGCGAAACCTCACCCACGACATCACCTGAGTACTCTTCGAAACCGGTGGTAATCCCTAACTACACCCGCGATTGTGAAGAGCGACTTATGTCATCGGTAGATTCTTGTTCAAGTGACCTTGTATACTTTGTCCAGTCTTTGAGGGCATCAAATTCGTTTGGCCATTTTTTGGTGAGTGCTTCTCTTAGTTCTCGTAGCTCTTGTTCCGTCTGGGCGATCCTATCTTTCATCCATGAGTGCTCTTCCAACCATGAGTAGTGGAGGGGACTTGTGACAGGATGTGGGTTGAGATTGTATAGGGTCTTAAGCTGTGTTTCAGTTTTGATAAATTGTGTATAGTGTCGGGATGCTTCGCGGATGGAATAGTGTCGGGATGCTTCGCGGATGGAAAGAATTGTAGTCTGATTTTAATCCAGTGGATCGGGACTTTAATCCAGGAAAACTTATGCTTTGTTCCCTCTAAGTCATGGTTATACTGCTTCTGCTTGAAGCCAAGCTCTGTCAGGTAGTGTGCGTAGATCATGGTTTCTAGGTTATCGTCGAGAATTACTGATTCGCTGGACAAAGTAGACACAATTGTGTATGTCAATATGATGGTGATTGTGAGTGAGAATATTCCGTACATGGCTCGTTCCCACCAGTGCATTTCTGAAGGGGAGAGTGCTAGTAGTGCAAAAATTAGTAATGATGAGGATAGGAATAGGAATTTTATCACAAGCCATGTGAAACTTAGGATGCTAAATGGCTTATATGCTCGAGCTATCTGTTTTCTAATAATTTTTCTTAAGACTACGTCTCTGGCGAACTTGTTAATGACTCTGTCATCGTCTTTAAATTCTAAATGCGCGTTTAGTAGGTCTAAGGTTTTCTGGAAGCTGTCTTCTCCGCGTATTGAGAGATTTATGAAGACTGTTATGGTGCTAATAATCAAAGCCAATATTGGACTTATCATGAGGATGGTGTCTTTCATGTATTCTCCTGGTGTGTGTGATGTGATCACAATTGACCTACGTAATTGAGGTCCTTTGTGTATTAATCATTGTGGTCAGTGTATAACTAGGAAGAGGTCTGTGTTGCCTCGTAAACAAGCCATGTTGAGGAGACGTGGGGCGGCGGCGTCGCTGGGTGATAGCAGTAAGTTGGTTGAATGCTTCGGGGGCGGTAGTCTAGGGGTCTCTGAGGTAGTTGTCAAATTCGTAGGCGAGGGGGTTGACGTAGGGAGTTTTGGTCAGGGTATGGGTTTGTATGCACGTTGTTGGTCGTTCATTCAACCGGCTTTGTCGAGGCTACGTAGAGTCGTTCATCGTGGAGTGAGAGTGTTGCCGGGACTTCTGATTGTTGATCTGGATAGGATGCGGCCTTCTGGATAGGTTAATAAGCTATCCAGATCTGCGTTTCCTATCCAAGAGAGTGGGCGTATTCGGTGGAGTGTGGATGGCACAGGCCAGCTGTTGCTACGTGGGTCTCGCTGCGCACTAGCGGGTTAACACAGCCAGTGGAGGTGTCTGGCTACCAGACGCTGCGCGCGGTCACCGCCCGAGCAGCCAGCGGCCAATTCGAAGCTGACGAGCAATGCCGACTATCCAGGGGCTACCACCTAAGACCGGAGCGCAATGAATCGTGGACTATAGGTCACGAACGTGGTGCTTAAGTTCCGTGTTTAGGTTGGGATTGCGGGCGAAAGTCGCTGTTATTTAGGTTCGGGCGGTTAATCGCGCAGCTTCCTTGACTTTCTGGGGTGATCGTGTAGTGGGTGAGAACACGATCGAATCGTGCTCGGCGTTGCCCGGTGTGCGCTGTGCCGATGAAGAAGAATGGACACACCGCGGCGGGCGCTCAACGGTGGAAATGCACCTCGTGCGCCCTGTCAACCACATGTCCATTCAGGGCGTGCGCGCCGACACGAACAAGCCGATGAGCTGGCAGACTTCATCGCGTGGGCGACGTCTCGGCACACCCAAGACGAACAGGAAGGCTCAGCGCGCGCTTTCCGGCGTCGTACCTGTTGGTGCTGGCAGGTGCCGGTACCTCACCCGCCCGTCACCGGGCAGGTCCACGATCAGATCTTCATTGACGGCATGCACCCTGTCAGGCGGATGGGTGCTGCTGATCGCCCGAGACCGCGAGCATGTGCTGGAGTGGCAGTGGGCGGCCAACGAATCCGCGCAGGCCTACACGGCCCCTACTTGAACGCCTCGCTCCCTGCCGATGTGGTCACCACCGACGGTGCTGCAGGCGCCTTGGCGGCTATCGCGCACCTATGGCCCTCCACGCGCGTGCAACGCTGCCTGGTCCACGTTCATCGTGACATCATCCGCGACCTCACCATGCATCCCAGAACCGAACCCGCACGGGCGTTGCTGGCCTTGTCACGACGCTTGACGAGCATCACCAGCGTCGACCAAGCCAGCGCGTGGTTGACGATGCTCCACGACTTTGGGCACACCTTCCGAGAATGGATGTCACAGCGCACCTTCGCCGCTCAAGACCCTGCATGGGCGTCAAAAACCGGTAAAACCTGGTGGTACACGCATGAACGCACGCGCCGCGCCTACCGACGCTTGGCACGACTGGCACGCCAAGGAGTGCTGTTCACCCTACCTGACCAACCCCGACGGCACACCAGCCGACCCGCCTACCTGCGCCACCACCAACCACGTCGAATCCATCAACGCTGTCGTGCGTGAACTCCTCCACGCTCACCGCGGTGCCAGTGCCTACCACCAGCCGTCATCGCCGAATGGGCTCTCCTCCTGCGCACCCCACAACCCCCGACCCCCACCGAAGTCCTGACCCAATGGGAACACGACGGGCGCCCCACACCCCGCCGGATCCCCACACCAAAACACCCCAACCACACCGATCAGAAACGCCACGGAATCCCGGAAGGAACCCCCACCCCAGAAGAAGGACTCTGGCCACGCAAAGGCTGGGCCGGACGCGCCCACTAGACCCACGACACGCCGTCTAAAGCACCACGTTTGCGCCTATAGCCCTGAATCGTCGGGCGGCCGCGTGCCCATGATGCAGGGGCTTCCTCCACTGACGACATGTGATGATCTAGAACAGTTACTTTACCGCAGCACAAAGCCGCACAGTCACCTTGCCTGCAATATGCAGTGCCCGCTGCCTCATAGCAACGGCAGTTCGAGTATGAATACGCGGGCGGGGACCCCGTCGGTCCCCGCCCGCGCCTCAAAGCCGTGCGTCCCGCCGCTGCGGGAGGCTCGCTCTCAGTCGTTCATGAAGTGGCGCTCGTCCAGGATCTGTGCGCCAGCGCCCACCAGGGAGGGCAGGTGCTCATTCGCGTGGTGGCCGCAGAAGTACAGCTGGCCACCCGAAGGCATCGTCGCACGAACCCAGGCGCGAGCGCCGCAGGCGTCGCAACGATTCGCCGCATTCAGCTGCGGCTCGTCCAGGATCGGGCGTTCAAGAGTCTGTGCGTTCATGCTTCCATCACACACCATCACCCCGCGCCGCGCACCCCTGTTCACCCGGGGCGCAATCGCTCGCCCGACCACTGACACAGTGGAACGGGGGAGTGGAAAACACTTCAACCACAGCACCCGTCCGCCCCGAAAGCGCGCCCACCAGCGCAATTCAGCCCCGGCCTCGTCGATCGTGGAAAGCGTCCCAGAACCCGCGCCACGCGCCCGGCGGACCGCAAACGAGCATGGCGCCACATATGATGCACCTCGTGACTCCTACCGACGCATCCGATTACAACGCACGGCACCTCTCGGTCCTCGAGGGGCTCGAGGCCGTGCGCAAACGCCCCGGCATGTACATCGGCTCCACGGACCACCGCGGCCTCATGCACTGCCTCTGGGAGATCATCGACAACGCGGTCGACGAGGCCTGGAAGGTCACTGCGACACGATCGACGTGCGCCTGCACCCCGACCACTCCGCCTCCGTCGCCGACAATGGCCGAGGCATCCCCGTCGACATCGTGCCCGGACAGGGCCTGACGGGCGTCGAGGTCGTCTACACCAAGCTCCACGCCGGCGGTAAGTTCGGCGGCGGCTCCTACGCGGCCTCGGGCGGCCTCCACGGCGTCGGCGCCTCCGTCGTGAATGCCCTCTCCGCCCGGCTCGACGTGCAGGTCGACCGCGGCGGCAAGACCCACGAAATGTGCTTCCGCCGCGGCGAGCCCGGCGAATTTGACGACTCCAAGCAGCGCACCCCCAACTCGCCCTTTACGCCCTTCACGGACGGCTCCACCCTCAAGACCGTCGGCAAGGTCAAGAAAGCACAGACCGGCACGCGCGTGCGATTTTGGGCGGACTTCCAGATTTTCCCGTCCACCGCGGGTTTCTTGTGGGACGACCTGCTGGCGCGTGCCCGCCAGACCGCGTTCCTCGTCCCCGGCCTGACCATCAACTGCTACGACGAGCGCGGCGAGGAAGAAAAGACCGAGAGCTTCCGCTTCGACGGCGGCGTCGTCGACTTCGCGAACTGGCTCGCCTCCGACGGCCCCGTGACCGACACGTGGCACATCACGGGTGAGGGCACCTATAACGAGACCGTGCAGGCCCTGGACTCCGAGACCGGGCACCTGCGCGCCACCGAGGTCGAGCGCACCTGCGAGGTCGATATCGCGCTGCGCTGGGGCATCGGCTACGACACGACCGTCCAGTCTTTCGTCAACATCATCGCCACCCCCAAGGGCGGTACCCACGTCACCGGTTTCGAGCAGGCGGTCCTCAAGACCCTGCGCGCCGCGATCGACAAGAACGCGCGCAAGCTCAAGGTCGGCGCGAAGGACGGGCGCCCCGAAAAGGACGACGTGCAGGCCGGCATGACCGCCGTCATCACCGTGCGCTTCCCCGAGCCACAGTTCGAGGGGCAGACGAAGGAAACGCTGGGCACGCCCCAGATCCGCACCGTCGTCAACCGCGTGGTCTCCGACTGGCTCAAGGCCAAGTTCGCCTCGTCCAAGCGTGACGACAAGCAGCAGACCTCCCTCCTCATGGAGAAGGTCGTCGGCGAGATGAAGGCTCGCGTCTCCGCGCGCATCCATAAGGAAATCTCGCGCAAGAAGAACGCGCTCGAAACCTCCTCGCTGCCCGCCAAGCTCGCGGACTGCCGACTCGAGGACGTCGAGGAGACCGAGCTGTTCATCGTCGAGGGCGACTCCGCCCTGGGCACGGCCAAGGCCGCGCGCAACTCGCACTACCAGGCGCTGTTCCCGATTCGAGGAAAGATCCTCAACGTGCAGAAGGCCTCGACCGCGGACATGCTGGCCAACGCCGAGTGCGCCAACATCATCCAAGTGATCGGCGCGGGTTCGGGCCGTACCTTCGACCTGTCTCAGGCTCGATACGGCAAGGTCATCCTCATGACCGACGCTGACGTCGACGGTGCGCATATCCGCACCCTGCTGCTGACCCTGTTCTTCCGCTACATGCGCCCCATGGTCGAGGCCGGCCGCATCTACGCTGCCGTCCCGCCCCTGCACCGCATCGAGGTCGCGGGCAAGGGACGCAAGAAGCGCGAGTACATCTACACCTACTCCGAGGACGAGCTGCATCGTAAGCTCGCCGCCCTGAGACGTTCGGGCCGCACCTGGAAGGAGCCGATCCAGCGCTACAAGGGTTTGGGTGAAATGGACGCCGACCAGCTCGCGGAGACCACGATGGACCGGGCCCACCGCTCGCTGCGCCGCATCACGCTGGCGGATGAGGAAGCCCTGCGCCAGGCTGAGGACGTGTTTGAGCTGCTCATGGGCCCGACGGTTGGGCCGCGCAAGGAGTTTATTGTCAATGAGTCGGCCGGTCTCGATCGGATGCGCATCGACGCATAATTATCGGGCCGCGACAAACCCACGCGCTGCACAAGCGTCCAACACGCACGAACAAATGTTCATTGCTGGTGTGACTTAAGGCCCGATCACGCGTTAGGATGTTACGCATGACAGGACTTGCGCAGCGACTTACGCCGCCCGGGTCCGTCCCGTACCCGGGGAACCACCTCGGGTTGCGCTGGCGGCCCATGATCGGCCGCGATGCGCCCGCCGTGTACGCGCTTATCTGCCTCATCGAAGACGAGGACCAGGCGATCCGCCGTACCTCCGTCGAAGATATCGCGGACATGATGGAGGGCAAGAACGGGCGCGATTGGGTGGACACGATCGTCGGCCTGGACGCGAAGGCAAACATTTGCGCGGTCGCCTCGGTGCGCGTGCTGCGCGGCATCCACGAGGCGGCGACCGCCGTCGTCAGTGCGTTCATTCATCCTCACTGGCGGGGCCGTGGCGTGGGCCGCGCCCTCCTGTACTGGCAGGACAGCCGCGCCCGCCAGATGCTGGTTGAGACTTTCGGCGCTGAATCCGATGTTCCCGTCTCCATCTCGAACCTGGTGGATGCGCACATGACGGATCGCCGCCGCCTCTACATCGCGGCCGGCTTCTTCGCCAAGCGCATCTATCGCGTCATGTACCGCGACCTGGCGGGCGGCGAGGTCGCCCCGCAGGCGCGCCACGGCTACCGCATCGTGCCTTGGAATCAGGTTCCCCAGGACCAGATCCGCGCTATTCACATGGAGGCCTTCCAGCAGGCGTTTCGTTCGCCGCTGCGCGCCCTGTGGTGGGATGACGCGATGAATCACTTTGACCCGCGCTGGTCCTTCGTCGCCGTGGATAGCACGGGCGAGGTCGTCGGCTACGCAATGACGGGGCGTCCCGCGCAGCGCTGGGTGGCGACCGGGCGTCCGGAGGCCTACATCTACCTGCTAGGCGTCGCCGAGGCCCACCGCGGTCGATCGGTCGCGAGTGCCCTCGTCGGCAACGCGGTGGCTGAGGCGTCGGCCTCTGGTGCCTCACGTATCGGGCTCGATGTGGATATGTCGAGTCCGGATCGGGCGCATAGTATCTATGAGCATCTCGGTTTCGTCGATGAAGCCGCTGAGGTTTATTACACGATCGACCAGTAGTCCGCTAGGAGACGAGCATGAGCATTCCTCTCGCGCAGAGAGCCGGTGCCCCTGAGTTCGTCCCCTTCCCGGGCGAGCATCACGGCATCGAGTGGGAGCCGCTGACGGCCGACCATCACGTCGGCCTATCGGCGCTTTTCGCGCGCATGGAGGCCCGGGATAATCCGCCGTACCGCACCAGCCCGGACGAGGTGGAGGAGATGCTGTCGTCGGCCTCTCATTGGCGAGGCCTGGTCGGGGTTGCGCGCAGGGGTATCGCAGCGGGGCGCTTGGTTGCCTTCGCCCAGGTGGTGTTGCGCTTCCCGGGGCGCGCTGAGTGCGTGTGCATCGGGGGAGTGGATCCTGATTTTCGACGCATCGGCCTCGGCAATGCGATCGTGGACTGGCAGGAGGGGACGGCGCGTCAGATGCTGGCGAGCGTGGAGGGGGATGGCCCCGCGCAGATCACCTGCCATGTCGAGGCTGGCCAGGATGACCTCGAGGCCCAGCTGAAGGTGCACGGTTTCCGCTGGGCACGCACGTACTACGAGCTGCGCGCCTCCCTTGAAGATCTGGCCCCGGTGCCCGACCTGGGCTCGTATATGAGCATCGAGGCCTGGGGACTCCAGTGGGAAGAGCCGGCTCTGCGCGCGGCGAACCGCTTGAACGAGTCGGAGTGGGGGCGGCCTCCGCTCACACAGGAACAGTGGATGCAGGGCCGCACTGCGTTCGCGCCCGAGTGGTCTTTTGTTGCCGTGGATCGCACTGGCGATCGGCCGCGCGTCGCGGGCTTTTTGCTGGCCTCGCGTTACGAGCAGGACTGGGCGGCGCTGGGGTGGCGCGAGGGATATATCGACCAGCTAGGAGTTTTGTCGGCCTGGCGCGAGAGCCTTGTTGCCGACGCTCTGATTCTGGCCTCGATGTGGGCTCAAAGCCGCGATGGGATGGATCGCGCGGGTACGGGCGTGGGCTCCGCGAATCATACGGGCGCGCTGGCTGTCTACGATTCCCTGGGTTTCCGTACGGTCGGGCAGACCCGGCTTTATGCAATCGAAGTGTGACCTTTGTTTCGTATTGTGGACTAATTGCCGGTCAGGTCAATTTGTGAGCGATCCCACTATGTCTGTTGCGTGGGTGTGATGTTGGCCCTGTCTGGCAGTTCGCGGAAAACCGTCCCAATAGTCCTAATTGTCTGACCAATACGTTTTCTACGCTCCCAGCCAGAGGCTAGTTACGGCCTCGGCGCCACGCGCGTCCCATCTCCACAGTGCGGAGCCAGCATGACCACGAAGTCGTCAGCACCATCCACCTCCATTCCGCCATTGGTCATTCGAAGTGCCATCGTCGCCTCCCTCGGCGGCCTGCTCTTCGGCTTTGACACAGCGGTCATTTCCGGCGCGGAAGAAAAGCTCACCAAGCTCTACGCGCTCTCCTCCATGGGGGAGGGCATGATCGTTGCCATCGCAACCATCGGCACGATCTGCGGTGCCATCGTCGCCGGTAAACTCGCCGACCGCTTTGGCCGTAAACCCATCCTCTTCTGGATCGGCATCCTCTTCGGCGTGGGTGCGCTGGCCACTGCCCTGGCGCCTGTGCCTACCCTGGTGACAGCTGCTGATGGCACGGTCTCGGCCTCGTCCGCCTTCCCGATCACCTTCTTCATGGTGTTCCGCTTCCTCGGCGGCGTCGGCGTCGGCCTGTCCTCCGTGGTCGCTCCCATTTACACCGCCGAAATCGCCCCCGCCCGCGTGCGCGGACGCCTGGTCGGCCTCGTCCAGTTCAACATCGTCTTCGGTATCCTCCTGGCCTACGCCTCCAACGCGGTCATCCGCGAAATCGCGCACGAAGACACCGCGTGGCGCTGGATGCTCGGCGTCATGGCAGTGCCCGCCGTCTTCTTCCTGATCTTCCTGGCCACCGTCCCCGAGACGCCGCGTTGGCTGCTCGCCCACGGGCACGAGGAGCGCGCCGTGAAGATTTCCGAGCGCCTGACCACCACGCAGGAAGAAAGCAGCGAGCAGATCGCCGAGATGAAGGCGCAGATCGCCGAGGACGCCGCGGGCGGCAAGGTCGCCTTCTTCACGCGCCGCTACCGCAAGGTCATCCTCATGGCCTTCTGCATCGCGATGTTCAACCAGCTCTCCGGCATCAACGCGATCCTCTACTACGCGCCCAAGGTCATGAAGCTCGCCGGCGGCGCCGAAGTGCTCGGTGATGCCTTCCCCTACATCGGCTCCGTCATCGTCGGCCTCATGAACCTGATCGCCACCATGGCCGCCCTGACCGTCATCGACAAGCTCGGCCGCCGTCAGCTCATGATCGTCGGATCGATCGGATACCTGATCTCCCTCGGCTTCCTCGCCGGCATGATGTTCGCATACGAGGGCGGCGTCTTCCAGGAAGGCAGCGCCGCCCCCGTGTGGCTCATCCTCCTCGGCCTGCTCGCCTTCATTGCTTCTCACGCTTTCGGCCAGGGATCGGTCATCTGGGTCTTCATCTCCGAGATCTTCCCGAACCGCGTGCGCGCGCGTGGCCAGTCGCTGGGTTCGCTCACGCACTGGGTGTTCGCGTTCATCACCACGTACGCCTTCCCGGTCCTCACGGATAAGCTCGGCGGCGGCTTCGCGTTCGGTATCTTCTTCCTCGCGATGGTCGGTCAGCTATTCTGGGTCCTGAAGGTGATGCCCGAAACCAAGGGCATTCCGCTCGAAGAAATGGAAGAGAAGCTGGGGTTGACGAATGACTAGAATCGTGAACATCGGGGAAGCGCTCATCGATGAGATTACCCGCCCAAACAGTGAACCCGTCGAGGTCGTCGGGGGATCAATGCTCAACGTCGCAGCCGGTCTGACCCGGCTGGGTCACGAATCCGAACTGGCGACCTGGTTCGCGCGCGACGCGCGCGGCGACAAGGTTCGCGAGCACGCCGAGGCCGCCGGAGTGACCCTCACTCCGGGTTCTGATGGCGCCGAATTCACGACGGTTGCGCACGCTGCCGTTGACGAGAAGGGCCACGCCACCTACGAGTTTGATCTCTCGTGGGATGTGCCCGCCGTCGAGGATCCCGACAGCGTCGGACACGTGCATACCGGCTCCTACGTGGTCGTCGTCGAGCCTGGTGCCGACAAGGTCCTGGCCGCCGTCAAGCGCCAGGCCATCCGGGGTACGGTCTCCTACGATCCGAACATCCGTCCCGCGCTGCTGGGAACCCCAGACGAGGCTCGCCCGCACGTCGAGTCGATCGTGGCCCTCGCTGACGTCGTCAAGGCATCCGACGAAGACCTGAAGTGGTTGTACCCGGATCGTCCCATCGAGGACGTTCTGCACGAGTGGCTGCAGTCGGGCCCCTCCCTGATCCTGTGCACGCGCGGTCCCTGGGGCGTCTACATTTTGGCCGCCGCCGAGCGCGACATGCTCGTCGTCGACCCCCTCGACGTGGAGCTCGTGGACACGGTGGGTGCGGGCGACTCGCTCATGGCCGGCCTGATCTCCGGCCTCGTCGATGCGGGTCTGCTGGGATCGGCCGAGGCGAAGCAGCGTCTGCGCGAGGCATCGTGGGACAAGATCCTGCCCGCCATTCACCGCGGCATCATCACCTCGGGAATCACGATCCTCTACCAGGGCGCCTACTCGCCCACGCGCGAGGAAGTCAACGAGATCCTGGCAGCTGACAAGACGCTGCGAGGCTAACGAGGAACATCCCTCAACTAATGGGTGTGGGCCCGGCCGATTGGCCGGGCCCACCCCTTTTGCTTGATGAACCGGTATTCAGCCGATCGAGGCAATCGCAAACGTGATCGGCACACCCGAGCCGTCGCGGCGCTCGTCCTCGGCGGGCAGGTCAACGGGGGAGCCGTCCGCGGACGCGGCGCGTGCCGGTTTCGTGCCCACCCACGCGACGTCCAAGCGGTCCTCTCCGCGCAGGAAACGCTGGCAGCGCACGCCCTGGCCGCCGCGGCCCTTGGCCGGGTAGCACTCGAAGGGGGTGACCTTCACGGTCGTCTGGCCGGTGCCCGGCAACGCGCCGAGCGCTGCCGCCACGGTGACCACCACGGTATCGATGGGGGCCTCGACCACCCAGAAGCCCAGGGCCTCGGCCCCGGCGTTCAGCTTCATGCCCGCCATGCCGCCAGCCGTACGACCCTGCGGACGAACCTTTGCGGCCGGGGTGCGCAGCAGCTGCGCATCCGAGGACACGAACACCAGGTCCGCGCCGTCCGAGCACTGGTCGAAGCCCACGAGGCGGTCGTCGTCCTCCAGGGTGATGACCTCCCACTCGTCGCGCTGGAGCACGTCCGGGCGCAGACGCTTGACCGTGCCACGGGCCGTGCCCATCGCGACCACGGCCTCGCCTTCGGGGTCGAGCAGGCCGACGGCGGGAACGTCCGTGTGCAGGAGCAGGGAGGACGGCATGGCACCGGCCAAGGACAGGCCCGTCTCGAAGCGCGGGAGCGCGGGCAGGTCCACGACGTCGATGCGGTGCGCGATACCGTCCTCGGTCACCACGGCCACCTGGGAGCGCACGGTCGAAGCCAGCTGAGCGCGCCAGCCGTCCGCAGCCGCGCGCGGACCCGGCACGAGCGGATCCCCGCCCTCGACGCGGGCAAGCGCACCGGAGGCAGACAGGACCACGACGCACGGGTCATCCGGGATCTGTAGCTCCAGGCCTTTACCGGAACGCGACACCGACGGCAGCGCCGCCAGTGCAGCGTCGTCCGAGGCCGCGGTGCCCATGGGCGTGCCCGTCGAGGCCAGGAGCAGCGTGCGACGCGGCGTGCCCAGGCGATCCGCGACCTCGCGCAGCTCCTTCTTCACCAGAGCGCGCAGTAGCTCGGGATCCTCCAAATCTCGCGCAGCGACGCAATCTTGGCCATCAGCTCGTCGCGTTCGCTCTCCAGCTCGATGCGTGAGAACTTCGTGAGGCGACGCAGGCGCAGCTCGAGGATGTAATTCGCCTGGGCCTCGGACAGGTCGAAGGCCGTCATGAGGCGCTCGCGCGCGATCTCCGCGTCGTCGGAGGAACGAATGATCGCGATGACGTCGTCGATGTCCAGGATCGCGATGAGCAGGCCCTCGACCAGGTGCAGGCGATCCTCGCACTTTTCCAGGCGGAAGCGGCTGCGACGTGTCGTGACGTCCACGCGGTGATCCAGGAACACCTGGAGCATCTCCTTGAGGCCCAGCGTGCGCGGCTGACCGCCCACGAGCGCCACAGCGTTGATCGAGAAGGAATCCTCCAGCGGCGTGCGCTGGTAGAGCTGCTGAAGCACGGCCTCAGGATTAAAGCCGTTCTTCACCTCGATGACCAGGCGCAGGCCGTGGATACGGTCGGTGAGGTTCTGAACCGACGAAATGCCCTTCAGGCGTCCCGCGTTCGCGTTTCCTTGATCTTTTCGATGACCTTTTCCGGGCCGACCATGTAGGGAAGCTGCGTGACGATGATGCCCATCTTGCGGGCGGTTACGCGCTCGATCTGGACCTTCGCGCGGGTCTTGAACGCGCCTCGGCCGGTCTCGTAGGCCTCCTTGATGCCCTCCAGGCCCACGATGGCGCCACCCTCGGGCAGGTCGGGACCGGGAATGTAACGCATCAGGTCGGCGACGGTGGCCGACGGGTTATCGAGCAGGTGAATGGCCCCCGCGATCGTCTCGACGAGGTTGTGCGGCGCGATGTTCGTCGCCATGCCCACCGCAATACCCGAGGCACCGTTGACGAGCAGCTGCGGGAAAGCGGCCGGCAGCACGTCCGGCTGCATGAACTGGTTATCGTAGTTGGGGACGAAGTCCACCGTGTCCTCGTCCAAACCCGTCACGAGGTCCAGGGCGGCGGGCGCCATGCGTGCCTCCGTGTAACGAGCGGCAGCCGGGCCATCATCCAGAGAACCGAAGTTACCGTGGCCATCGACCAGGGGGACCCGCAAATTGAAGGGCTGGGCGAGGCGCACCAAGGCCTCGTAAATCGCGGAATCACCGTGCGGGTGGAGCTTACCCATGACCTCGCCGACGACGCGCTGGGACTTCACGTGACCCTTGTCGGGGCGCAGCCCCATCTGATCCATCTGGAACAGGATGCGGCGCTGGACGGGCTTGAGGCCGTCGCGCGCGTCGGGCAGCGCGCGGGCGTAGATGACGGAGACGGCGTACTCCAGGAAGGACCCACGCATCTCGGCGGATACGTCGATCTCGGAGATGTTCTCGTCCTTCTCGGGAATGTCGACGACCTGGTCCTTCTTAGCCATACGCGCAATTATTGCGCGGCAGCGCGCTCATTTCGACTGGCACGCCGCTTCGGGGCACAATTGTGGGATGGATACATGGACCCGCATTGAACGAAGCGGCTTTTACCCCAAGGCCGTGGAGCGCGCGCTGCGCCGGGCGCTGGGCGCGGCAGACCCGCTCGCGACACTGTGTCAGGTGGACACGGGCTTCGACCGGGGCTCCGTGTTCCGTCACCTCACCGTCGCGTCCCTGACCGAGCGGGCCATCGTCCAGCTGCACGTCGATGAGATGGGCGGCGGTTCGGCGACGATCGCGACCGCCGTTCACCGCGTGGCTGACATCGCCGGCTATTCGACGATGGAGGTCTACACCGATCCCGAGAACGCCACCGGCCTGTCCGAGATGACGATCGCGCTGGACCTCAAGGGGGCGCGCCGCCTCGAGCTGGAGCCCGCGCGCTGCGACGACCCCACGTGCATGGCCGACCACGGCTTCACGGGTTCGTCGTTCCCCGATGACATGACGTTCCGCGTCTCGGCGACCGTGGACGGACAGGACGCCCTGGAAGAGGCCGCGGAGTTCGTCGATCACCTGGCGACGCTGATGGAGACCCGCGGTGAGTGAACGCGCGCTAACACTGGACATGGAGGGCGCCGACCTGCCGGGTGCGGGCGACCCGTGCATCACGGACATCATTCCCGCCGCCCTTGCCGCCATCGACCCGTCGCTGCCCGGGGCCTGCCAGCAGGCCGCGTCGTCGCTGGGGGTCGAGGCTGGGGCGCGCCAGGTGCTGCTCATCCTCGTGGACGGCTTTGGCTACGAGCTCATGATGGATCACATGGGCCACACGCCGACGCTGCGACGTCTGCGCTCCGACATTCGATCGATCCACACGATCGTGCCGTCGACGACGTCGGCGGCTATTACGGCGTTCGGGACGGGTGCTCGCCCGGGCGCGACGAACATGGTGGGCTTCTCCGTCGCCTATGGCAGTGGCGTCATGAACCTGCTGGCCATGGAGGGTGGCCCCGCGCCCACCGAGTGGCAGCCGGTTCCCACGTTCTTCGAGCGACTGGCTGCCGATGGAGTGGGATCTGCCGTCGTCTCTCCCGCGCGCTTTGCCGGCTCTGGCCTGACGGGAGCCGCCCTGCGCGGCGCGCGCCACGTGCCCGCCGACACCCTCGAGCAGCGCGTGAACGCCGCCCTGCGGGAGCTGCGCGCGGGCACGCCCGTCGTCTACCTCTACTGGTCGGAGATCGACCACTGCGGTCACTCGCACGGCGTGGCATCGGATGCGTGGATCGGGCAGATCGAGCAGTTTGACGCGGGCCTGTCGATGCTCCTGCGTGGCCTGCCGCGGGGGGTGCGCGCGGTTCTGACGGCCGATCATGGCATGATCAACGTCGACCCCGCGGCGATCGTCGACGTGGCCTCCACGCCCGCCCTGCGCGACGGCGTGCGCATCGTGGCCGGCGAGACCCGCGCGGCGCACGTGCACGCCCAGGAGGGCAGGGCCGAGGAGGTCGCCGCACGCTGGCGAGAGACGCTGGGGGAGAGCGCCTGGGTGCTCACGCGTGACCAGATGCCCGCCCTGATCGGCCCGGGCGACGGCGCGGCGATCATCGGAGACCTGCTGGTCCTGTCGCGAGGACGGGCGGGCGTCGTCGACTCGCGCACGCAGAGCGCGTCGGCCATCGCAATGCCGGGTATTCACGGCTCGGTCACGCCCACGGAGATGCGCATCCCCGTCATCACACTGGCCTAACAACGATCGAGCGCCCCTGCCTGTCAGGGGCGCTCGCGCTTTCATGGCTTGGAGCCGAAGACAATTTCATCCCAGCTGGGTACCGAGCGTCGGCCCTTCTTCGAGCTCGAGTTGCGCGCTAGGCGCGAGGCCGAGGGCCCCTGTGCGGGCACAGAGCCGGTCGCGGTGGGCACGGCCCCCGTCGTCGTCGCAACGCCTCCGGTGACGGCAGGCACTCCGCCGGTGACCGCGGGCAGCCCCCCGGTTGTCGTAGACGCAGCATCGGCGCCTGCCTGAGCGCCTCCAGCGGACACAGTCCTCATGGGCAGCGCGGGGGTGCGGTGCTCGTCAGAGTTGGCCGAGGCCTCGGCGTCGGGCGCGGAGTCGGAAAGCCACGGCAGCGCATGGGACGAGGTCTGGGCGCCGTCGCGCGTCGACCTCACGCCCACGGGGATGGCGCCGGTGACCTGGCGGCGGGTGGGCAGCACGAGCGCGCCCGAGGCGGAAGCATCCTCGTCGGTGCCCGGCTCAACCTTGGTCCGCGCCGAGGCCAGGGAATAAATACGTGCGGAAATCGGGCCGGTCGAGGGCTCGGGTTCGTTCTCGGCAGGCTCATCGGGCTCGTCGCCGGCAATGGCCGCCAGGTACTCGGCTTCCTCGTCCACCTCGTCGCCCAGGTCCACCTCGACCTTCTGACGCTTGCCGCGCGCGGCGTTGAGCTGATCGACCAGGGCCTCGCGGGTACGCAGGTCCTCCTCGTCGGGATCAGGAGCGGGGGCGGGGCGGGCCATCGGGGAGAAAATCGAGGACGCGGGGAGGAGGAGACCTGCTCGGTCAGCCACTGCGCCTCCTGGTCGATGGCCTCCAGCGTGCTCGAGTTCGACAGATACCAGTGGGCGGCGTGCTCGGCCGCGCCCTGCACGAAGGTGACGATAATCTGCCATGGTTCCCCGGCCTCGCGCGTCGCAGACCAATCGAGGGAGGACGGCTCGACACCGCGGGCTGCCAAGCGATCCAGGACCAGGTCGCCCATCGTCGGGCCGCCCTCACCAATACGAACCGCACGTGCGCGCGAGAGCGCGTAATCCTTCTCGGCCTGCACGGGAGCCTCGAAACGTTCGACCGCCGCAACGTCCATGCCGTGCTTCGTGGCGATCTCCTCCGGGGTCGCGCCCGCGCGCAAGAGGGCCTGAATGTCACGAGGAGCGAGCGTGGGCCGCGATGGGGCAATGTCCATCTTCGGGCGATCACGGCGCGTGGCACCGCGGAGCTCGTCCGAGATCAACACCGAATAGCGTTCGCCCTGGGCGTCGGTAAGCACCAGGGACTCGCCATCGGAGCTGGTCCCGAGCAATTCGAGCTCAATCATCGCTTCCTCCTCATACGTCACTGTCGAATCGTCTCAAATTATCCCCGGAATGTCGCGCAACAACGCGCGTGTCACACATACAATGGCACATTCGTTCAACAAATGTTATCCTCCCTGCGCATAGACCACTCGTATCAAACCGTACGAGGGCGAAAGGGGAATACCATGGCAACCGATTACGACGCGCCGCGTAAGAACGAGGACGAGGTCTCTGAGGACTCGATTGAGGAGCTGAAGTCCCGTCGCAACGATGCCGGTTCAGCCGAGATCGAAGAAGACGAAAACGAAGCCGCCGAGAACTTTGAGCTTCCCGGCGCCGACCTGTCCAAGGAAGAGCTGACCGTCCACGTCGTACCGCGCCAGGACGACGAGTTCACCTGCTCGGAGTGCTTCCTCGTCCACCATGCCTCGCAGCTCGACCACGTGGATTCCAACGGCAATCCCGTGTGCACCGAGTGCGCGATGTAAGGTAGAGGGATGTTCGGACGCAAGAAGAAGACACACGTCGAGACGATCGACGAGGTTGAGGCCCTGCCTCGCCTGAGCGACGAGGACGCCGAGATCTGGAGTGAGCCCGGCCCTCGTAACTACAAGGACGTGGACACCTCCGAGGGTTACGTCGACATGGGTTCCATCCTGTTCCCGGCCCGCCCGGGTATGCAGCTGCGCACCCAGGTCGCCGACGACGGCACCACCGTCCTCCAGATCCTCGTCGTGCTCGGAGACTCGGGTATCCAGATGAGCGTCGCAGCCGCCCCTCGCTCCGGCGGAGTATGGGACGAACTGCGCGAGGAGATCCGCGCCGGCTTCACGAGCCAGGGGGCGAACGTCGCTGACATTCGCACCCGCTACGGCCATGAACTGCTGGTCGACATGCCGATGAAGATGCCCGATGGGCGCTCCGCAACCTCGCGCATGCGCATCATTGGCCGCGAGGGCGACCGCTGGTTCGCCCGCATCGACATCATCGGCCCCGCGGCCGCCGACGCAGAGTCCGGCATCGAGATCGAAAAGGTCATCGACCGCATCGTCGTTCACCGCGATGATCACCCGAGGACCCGACTGGAGCTCCTGCCCGTCCACTGCCCGCGGGTGTGCAGGGGTCCTGAGATGGCCTCGTGGATCTCTCGGGTCGGCGCTGCGCTCGGCCTCGACAAAGACGCTCGCTCCCTGGACGCTGCCCTCGACGAGGACTCGGCGCGTGCCGCGCGCGGTGTTACCCCCATTCGCGACGTGACGGATCGCAGCCATGCGCTGGTCTTCGGCACCCTCCTGGGCATGACCTACCCGCCCGAAGAGGGCGCTCAGCGCGTCCTCGTGGCCACGCTCTACGACGGGACCGACACGCTCGAGCTGCGCTGGCCGGGACGCGCATCTATTCCGGGATTGAGTGTGGGCCAGCGCCTCGAAGTCGAGGGGACCGTCGGCCGCGTCGGGGAACGCCTGGTCATCATCAACCCGCTCTACCGCGTCATCGCGGGGGAGGGCTGATGCCCGCGCCCCGCTGGATGAACCAGGCGACCTCTCAGGAGTTCTCCTGGTCTCAGGCCCTGGGTGGCACGCGCGGCGTCATCGAGACCAGCGCTCCAGGCTTGGTGTTCGTTATTGTGTACGTCGCCACGCACGCCCTGGTCCCGACACTCGTCGCAGCCTCCGCCGTCGCGCTGATCGCCTGCATCATTCGTCTGATCCAGCGCCAGAGCGTCGCACAGGCCCTGTCAGGCCTGCTCGGCGTCGCTGTGGGCGTGGTCTTCGCGGCCGCGACCGGTCGGGGCGAAAACTACTTCGCGTGGGGCATCGCCACAAACGTCGCAATGGCGGCTGCTTTCGCCCTCTCGGCTCTCGCGCGCCGTAGTCTGGTCGGCTTCTTCTACGCGATGCTCACCGGCCTGCCCAAAGACTGGGGCCGCGACCCGTCCTTGCGTCCCCTGCGCCGGCGCTGCACCATGCTCACCTGGATGTGGGCGGCACTGTTCGGGCTGCGCGTCGCAGTCCAGGCGCCCCTGTGGGCAGCCGGGGCCGTCGCAGCCCTCGGCGTCGCCAAGCTCGCCCTGGGGCTCCCGCTCTTCGCGCTCGGTGCCTGGGCAACGTGGTGGGGCCTGCGCGACTACTCGTCGTCTTCTTCGGACTCGAGCGCGGACGCAGACGCCACCGTTTCGCGCAGTTGATCGAGAGCCGCCGCATCCGCGTCCGGCACGAGCAGCAGCAACTCATCCGAGGCCTCGAACACGTCATCCGCGTCAGGAGTGAGCGGACGCCCGTCGCGCAGCAGCGCCGCCAGGACGGAGTGCGCGGGCAGTTCCAGGGACAGCACGCGCTTGCCGACCACGGGAGAATCCTCGGGCAAAATGAGCGCGTGCATGGACACTGCCGCCGTGTTGAACGAAAACAGGCGCACGGGAATACCCACCGAGACGGCTTCCTCGACCAGTGCCGTCATGATACGCGGGGTCGACACCGAAACATCCACGCCCCACGCCTGATCGAAGAGCCATTCGTTCTTGGGATTGTTCAGGCGCGCGACCACGCGCGGAACCGCAAACTCCGTCTTGGACAGCAGGGAAATGACCAGGTTCGCCTTGTCATCGCCCGTCGCGGCCACCACGACGTCCGCGTCCTCCACGCCTGCGTCGCGCAGTGCGTCCGGCGAACAAGCATCCGCCAGCACCCAGTCCGCGTCCGCCACCGTGGCGATGCGCAGCTTCTCGGGCAGCTTGTCGATGAGGGTGATGTCGTGTCCGTGGGCCAGCAGTTCCAGAGCGACGCTACGTCCCACCGACCCCGCTCCCGCGATGACGATCTTCATGCTCATTCCTCCATCTTGGGCGGGTTCGACAGCTGATCACGCAGCGGCGCCGAGTCCGTCCCGTTGATCGCGAAATACAGTTGGTCGTGCTCTTGGACGACGAAGTCGGGTTCGGCCGTGCGAATCGTGCCCAGGCGAGACGTGAAGACGATACGGCTCCCGGTCAGATCCTCGATCAGTCGGAAAGTCAAGCCATACCAGTCGGGAGAAGGGGTCGCATTGACGAGGCCGACCGAGCCAGTGGGATGAGACCAGATGAGCGAGGCGTCGGGCGGGAGCATCCGGCGCAGGACGGACTCCGTCGTTCGCTGCACGGACGCAACCGTGGGGATGCCCAGGCGCTCGTACAGGTAGGCCCGCGTGGGGTCGTAGATGCGGGCCACCACGTGTTCGACGTGAAAAACCTCACGTGCGACGCGCGCGGCAATGATGTTCGAGTTATCACCCGAGGACACCGCCGCGAAGGCGTACGCGTCTTTGATGTTGGCTTGACGCAGGCAGGCCCTGTCCATGCCGACCCCCGTGACCCTGCGGCCGGAAATCGGGGGACAGGCGCGAAAAGGCCTTGGAATCCTGGTCAATAATGGCCACGGAATGACCCGCCGCGTCGAGCGTTGATGCCAGACGGGCGCCGACGCGCCCGCAACCCATGATCACAAAGTGCACGAGTACCAAAGTACCCCTCTCGGGGCTGAATATCCACGCGTGGTCTTGCTCTGTGCCCCAACGTGGGCGCGGTGGACTACGCTTACTATTTGTGACGAACTTGTTGGCCTACGCGAAGCGCGTGCTCATCGGACGCCCGATGCGATCGGACGCGATGGGCCACCAGCTTCTTCCCAAACGCATCGCCCTTCCGATTTTTGCCTCGGACGCGCTGTCGTCGGTCGCCTACGCACCCGACGAGGTCCTCCTGACGCTGGCGCTCGCTGGCACAATGGCCGCCATGCAGTCCATCTGGGTGGGCGTTGTCGTGGCACTCGTGCTGGCCGTCGTGGTCGCCTCCTACCGCCAGACCGTCCACGCATACCCCTCGGGTGGCGGTGACTATGAGGTCGTGACGAAGAATCTCGGCCGTTCCTGGGGGCTCCTTGTGGCCTCGGCCCTGTTGGTCGACTACATCTTGACCGTCGCCGTGTCCATCTCCTCGGGCGCCAGCTACATCACGACCGCCGTGCCCGCGCTGGCGGGCTACGAGGTGCCGATCGCCGTGGGCCTCGTCGTCATCCTGGCGACGCTCAACCTGCGCGGCACGCGCGAGGCCGGCAGTGCCTTTGCGGTACCTACGTACGTCTACATGTTCTCTATCGGCCTGATGGTCGTCGTTGGCTTCGCGAAGCTCGCGACGGGACACCTTGGCTCCGCGCCGACGGCCGCCTATGACCTCGTCGCCGCCCCCGGGCACGCGGACGGGCTGGCGGGGCTGGCGGGTGCTTTCCTGCTCATGCGTGCCTTCTCCTCGGGCTGCGCCGCCCTCACGGGCGTCGAGGCCATCTCAAACGGCGTCCCGATGTTCCGCCGACCCAAGTCACGCAACGCCGCGACGACCCTGGCCATGCTGGGCGGGATCGCCGCCGCCATGATGGTCTCGATCCTCTTCCTCGCGCGCGCCACGGGCGTCAAGATCGTGGAGGACCCTGCTAGGCAGCTGACCCTCGACGGCGCGCCGGTCCCCGAGAAGACACCCATCGACCCGGCGATCTCCCAGATCGCCTCGGCCGTCTTCGGCCATGGTTCCATCCTCTTCATCCTTATTACGGTCGTCACGGGCTTCATCCTGGTGCTGGCCGGAAACACCGCCTTCAATGGCTTCCCGACCCTGGCCTCGGTCCTCTCGCGCGACTCCTTCTTGCCCCACCAGATGGTGCGCCGCGGCGACCGCCTCTCCTACTCCAACGGCATCGTGGTCCTCACGCTCGCCGCCATCGCGCTGATCGTCGGATTCCATGCCGAGACCACCCGACTCATCCAGCTGTACGTCGTGGGCGTCTTCATCTCCTTCACGCTCTCGCAGCTGGGCATGATTAAGCACTGGAACAGGCAGCTGCGCACCCGTCAGTCCGGCCAGGAACGTATGGCGGTGCTGCGCTCGCGCGCCGTCAACATCGTCGGCTTCATGATGACCGGCGCTGTCCTTCTCATCGTGCTGGCCACCAAGCTCACGCACGGCGCGTGGATCACGCTGCTCATGATCGCGGTCGCATTCGGCCTCCAGATCTCGATTCACCGCCACTACGAGACAACCCGCGAGCAGCTGCGTGTCGACGACTGGCACGCTCGGCGCGCGCTGCCGACCCGCGTGCGTGCCCTCGTCTTGGTGTCCTCGCTCTCGCGTGCCGCGATGCGCGCGATCGCGGCCGCCCGTGTCTCCTCGCCAACCTCCATCGAGCTCGTCTCGGTCGTGGCCGACGACGAGGAAGAAAACATGATCCTGCGCCAGTGGCGGGCATCGGGTGTTCCCGTCCCGCTGACCCTGCTCTCCGCGCCCTACCGCGACATCTCCTACGTGATCCTTCAGTACGTGCGGAGCAGGCGCCGCGCGATGCCCACCGAGATGCTCGTCATCTACATGCCGCAGTTCCTCGTCACCCACTGGTGGGAGAATTTCGTCCACAACCAGTCTGCCCTGCGTCTGCGTGCCGCTCTGCTCAATGTGCCCGGCGTCGTCATCACGATCGTGCCCTGGCAGCTGGGCGAGGACGACGTGGTCGAAGGCCGCCAGCGCGTCAACGATCCCTTCTTACGCGTGGCAGCCCCGGCCTCGTCCGAGACGACCGTCCGTACTAACCAACCCGGCGATGCGCGGGCCGAGAACACCTCCGCGGAGACCTCATGAGCCCCCGTCCTGCCCGCCGCCGCCCGACCCAGCGCCGTCGTCCCGCTGCCTCCCAGCCGCGCGAGGGTATCGGTGACATGCTCGAGCTGACCGTCGGCGAGCCAGCCCACGGTGGGGCGTGTGTCGCCCGCGACGAGAGCGGGCGCGTTGTCTTCGTGCGCCACGCGGCGCCGGGCGAGCTCGTCCGCGCGCGCGTGACCGCGGTCCAGAAGAAGCTCGCATGGGCCGATGCCGTTGAGGTCCTGTCCCCCTCGGCCGATCGCGTCGACTCCGTCTGGCCCCAGGCGGGTCCCGGCGGTGTCGGCGGCGGCGAGCTCGCTCACCTGACGCCCGCCGCGCAGCGAGAGTGGAAGTCCCGCGTGATCGCCGGGCAGCTGCGCCGCGTGGGCGGCGAAGCCCTGGCCGAGGCCGTGGACACCCTCGGGGGAGTGCGTGTCGCTCCCGCGCCGGGAGATGAGGATCCGCGCGACGCACTGACCGGCCGCCGCTCGCGCATCGACGTCGTCATTGACGAGGCCGGGCGCGCCGGGATGCACGAGTTCCGCGGTCGCCGCGTGATCGCGCTCGATGACATGCCGCTGGCCGTGCCCGCGATCCGTGAGCTCGGACTGTTCGACGAGGACACGCCGTGGCGTCGTCTGTGGAAGCCGGGGGACCGCGTGCGCGCGGTGGCTCCCTCCGGCGGTGAGCCCGTCGTCCTGATCGGCGAGGACACGTACGCCGCCGACGGCGTGCGTATCGATGCCGACGTTGTGCGCTGGAACGTGCCGGTGGGCTCTGGCGTCGAGTCGTACTACGTGCGCCCCTCGGGTTTCTGGCAGACACACGTGCGTGGCGCCGAGGTGCTCGCGAACGCGGTGCTGGCTGCGGCGTTTGGTGCCGGCGAGGCCGGGGCTGGGCGCGCGGTCATGGAACTGTACGCGGGGGCTGGCCTATTCTCCGTGCCGCTCGCGCGCGCCGTCGGAGAATCGGGGCGCGTCGTGACCCTCGAGGGCGACGAGGGTGCCGTGCGTGACGCGGGCGAGAACCTCGCAGCCTTTGATTGGGTGGATGCGTTCGCCGGAAACGTTGATCGCGAGGGAGTCGTCGACCTGTCGGGCCAGCTGGGTGCCGTGCCCGAGGTAGTCGTCGCCGACCCGCCGCGCGCCGGCGCAGGAGCCGAGGTGTGCGAGGCTATTGCGGCCACGGGTGCCCCTCGCGTCGTCCTTGTGTCCTGCGACCCGGCAGCGGGCGCGCGCGACCTGCGGGCCCTCACCGAGGCTGGATACGAGCTCGAATCACTGCAGGCGTGGGACCTCTTCCCGCACACTCACCACGTGGAGATGGTCTCGGTCCTGAGCCGCTAGCGGCTCCTCCTGCGCTCCTGCATGCGCGAGCCCCACGAGGTTTGCGCGCGGGCCTCAATCGCGCGGCGCTGGTCGCGGTACATGCGATCCACCAGATTACGCTCGGAGACCCAACCCACCACGTGGCGCTCCTCGTCCAGCACGGGCAGGGCCTGCAAGCCGCTGGAACGAAGCGCCCCGAGAACCTCGGACGGGGGAGCAGAGGCAGCCACGGCCTCGTCGATGAGAGGCAAATCCGATAGGGGAGCGTCGAGCGAGCCGTCCTCCTGCGTGAGCTCAGCGAGGCGCAGCGAGGACACGAGACCGACGAAGCGCCGGTCCTCGTTCACGACGGGCAGGACCGTCTCCTTCGTGCGGCGCAGGGCGGAGATTGCAGACGCGGCGCTGGTCGTGCAGGGCAAAGTCTCGGGAGCCTCCGTCATCCACTCGGACGCCGCACGCGTCCCGAGCAGCGTGCCCTCGACCGGGTCGTCGAGCACGTCGCCGCGGCGGCGCAGCTTCTCCGTGTAGATCGTCGCTCGGGTCAGGAAACGCGACGCGCCCGTGGCGATGACGACCGCCAACATCATGGGCAGGATCAGCGAGAACTGTCCGGTCATCTCCACGATGATGAGCACCGCGGTCATCGGCGCGCGGGCCGCACCCGCGAAGGCCGCACCCATGCCCACCACGGCGAACACGCCGACGGGGGAATCGGACAGGGGAGAGACCACGTCTCCGAATGCGGCGCCTGCCATCGCGCCGATGAACAGCGTGGGCGCGAAGACGCCGCCTGATCCGCCGATGCCGATCGTGAAGGACGTGAATACGGCGCGCCCCACCATCAGGGCGAGGAGGAATGCGATCGAGTAGCTACCCGCGATGGCCTGCTCCTCCAGCGGATAACCCGACCCGAACATGTAGGGGAACGCGACGAGGCCCCCGCCGAGGACGAGGCCGAGGACGCCCGGGCGCGCCCACTCGGGCAGGCGCGTGCGCGCCCACACCCAGTCGATCGCGTCCTCGGAGGCGTAGAGGAGCTTCGAGAAACCGAGGCCGCACAGCCCGGCGACGAGGCCGAGGAGGGCCACCCACCACATGTCCGACATCGACGCGAAGGACAGGTTGTCGGCGACGCGCACGACCATCTCGTCTCCCTGCAGGAGGCGCGCCACGATCGAGGATGTCACGGCGGAGAGCACGACGAAGCCGAAGGTCTCGGCCGTGAACTCCACGAGGATGACCTCCAGGGCGAAGACAGCGCCCGCGAGCGGCGCATGGAAAGTCGCCGCGATGCCCGCCGCGGACCCGCACGAGGCCAATAGGACGACGCGGGAGACGGGCATGTGCAGCCACGAGGCGATGGTGGAACCCAGGGAGGCCCCCACCTGGACGATCGGTCCCTCGCGTCCGGCCGACCCGCCCGAGCCGATCGTCAGGGCCGAGGCCAGGATCTTCACGACCGCGACGCGCCCCGGGATGCGCCCGCCTTTGCGGCGCACCGCGAGCATGACCTCGGGAATGCCGTGCCCCTTTGCCGAGGGCGCGAAGCGCTGGATGAGCGGACCGTACAGGAGGCCCGCGACGGCGGGAGAGAGGAGCAGGAACAGCCACGGCGCCCACCCCCACAGCCCATGCGAGGCCCCAATGTGCGTCGTGTACTCCTCGAAGCCCGTCGACACCCACGTCCACGCGCGGATCGCCAGGTTAAAGAGCACCGCCGCAGCGCCGACGATAGCGCCAACGAGTGCGGCGGCGACGCCGAGCAGGGAACGATGGGAGGCGACCGTGTGGCCGACGCGAACGCGCGTCCCCGCAGCCGAGCGCTCGGACCGCGGGGACTGATCGGTGGGGCTCACAGGTTCGCGATCTCCACGTGAATGGGGGTATCGGTGGCGATGCCCCACACGGTGCGGTAGAAGGACAGCTCCGAGAGCAAGGCGTCCTTGATGTTCTGAGCCGAACGGAAGCCGTGGCCCTCACCCTCGTAGAGCTTGAGGGCGACAGCGTTGCCGGCCTGGCGCAACGCCTCGTACATCTCCTCGGCCTGCTCGGGGGGCACGACCGCGTCATCGGTTCCCTGCAGGAGTAGCAGCGGAGCCTTGATGTGCGCGACGCGGTTAATCGGCGAGCGATCAGCCCACACCGGATCCGACATGTCGTCGGTGCCCAACAGGATGCGGTCGTAGTGCGACTCGAACTTGTGAGTCGTCGCGGACAGCTTCGCCAGGTCCGCGATACCGAAGAACGAAGCACCCGCCGTGAACACCTCAGAGGAAGCGAGCGCATTGAGCACCGCGAAGCCACCTGAGGAACGGCCGCGAATCGCGACGCGCGTCGGGTCGACGCGGCCCAGATCGATGAGGTACCGGGCACCGTCGACGCAGTCCTGCACGTCCATGACGCCCCAGTTGCCGTTCAGACGCTCGCGGTAGGCACGGCCAAAGGATGTCGAGCCTCGGTAGTTGACGTCCAGGACGGCGAAACCGCGGCTGGTCCAGTACTGGAACGGGACCTGGAGGCCGGGGCGCACCGAGCTGGTCGGTCCGCCGTGCACGTTGACGATGAGCGGGGGCAGCTCGCCCTCGGGGGCCTCATAGTCGGGGTTCACGGGCGCGTAGTAGAAGCCGTGCGCCTCCTCGCCGTCCGAGGTCTTCCACGAGATCATCTCAGCGGTGGAGACCAGGGCTGTGGGGACCTCGGCCTCGGACGAGGGACGCAGCACCTTCGTCTTGCCGCGCGACACCTCGATGATCGCGGGGGTATGCGTCGCGGAGTCCGCGAGGAAGACGACGCGGCCATCCGCGGCGGCAACGTTACCGATGGGCCACCAGCCGGTCGCCCACTCCTCGGCCATGCCGTTGTCAATGCGCACCGTACCGATGTGCCACACCTGATCCTCGGCCCACGAGCACACCAGGTAGTCGTTGTCGAAGTTGTCGAAGGAGTGCAGGCCGAGGTGCCAGTGCGGGTGCGAGAATGCACGCTTGCCCGGGTGCAGGGCGCGGGTGCGCAGGCGCGACGTCCACTCGTTGGGGTCCTCACCGTCCCTCCACGTGAAGCCCTGGGTGCGGTACAGGTTCGCCCAGCCGGAGGAATCATCCACGTGGATGAGCTCCCCGTCCAGGGTCCAGCGCGGCTCGTAGACGCACACTCCCGGGCGATCCACCAGGACGACCTCCTGGTCGATCGTACCCTCGAATGTCAGGGACGCGACGTGAAGCTGAGAATAGGTCCACGGCATGTTCGGGTGATTCCATGAGATCCACGCCAGCTTCGTGCCATCCGGGGAGACCGTGGGAGCCTGCGCGAAATCCGTGCCGCCAAAGACCGGGACGATCGCCGCGTCGTCGCGCGCCGCCGAGCCGTCGAGGGGGATCGCTACGATCGAGTTGACGGGCTCGCCCTCACCCGAGTGATCCTCGGCGACCGCGTACACCAGGTCACGCTCGTCGGCGATCCAGAAGTCGCCGTAGCGGACCTTGGACAGGGTCGTCAGGGGGCGCACGCCGCGGCGAGGCTCCGACGTGTCAAAGGCATAGACACGCCCGTCGCTGCGGTCGGAAAAGACGATGACCCCGTGGTGAACCGCGTAGGCCTTCCCGCCATACTCGTGGACGCGCGTGCCGACGTCAGCCAAGCGCACACCGTCGATCAGCGGCAAGACCTCTCCCGTCTCACCGGTGCCCCGACGGCGCAGGAGCGTCCCACGCCCGCCCTCAAGCGGATGCCCCTCCACCCAGTAGGTGTCTGGACCGTCGACGCGGACCTGGGAGAGAGTAACGGAGCGGGCAGTGAACGAGTTGCCCGTGATCGGGGACTTCCACAGGCCGTGAGGTGCGACGGTGACGGACATAGTGCCTCCTTGAGCGGTATGGCGAACCAATACCTCTATCTTAATGCGCGTGCCAAGGCCCTGCGTACATCGCAAGCCGATGCACCCCTAATTTGATCTGTAGGTGAGACGCTGGGCATCTACACTAGAAGTCATGTCTGGAGCACTAAGCACGCGTGACCTGTTGTCGCGCTGTACCACCCCTCGGGAGCTGCGTCGCCTCGAGCGGGAACAGCTGGATCAGTTGGCGGCGCAGATTCGCGCCTTTCTGATCGACAACGTATCGCGCACGGGCGGGCACCTGGGGCCCAACCTGGGTGTCGTCGAGCTGACGATCGGTCTGCACCGCGTGTTCCGCTCTCCCCAGGACACAATCGTGTTCGACACGGGCCACCAGGCATACGTGCACAAGCTGCTCACCGGCCGCCAGGACTTTTCCTCGCTGCGTTGCCCGGGCGGTCTGTCCGGCTATCCCTCGCGCGCCGAGTCCGAGCATGACGTCGTGGAGTCCTCTCACGCCTCGGCCTCCCTGGCCTGGGTGGACGGCATCTCGCGCGAGAAGCACCGGCGCGGGGAACGCACGTGGACGGTCGGCGTCATCGGTGACGGCGCGCTCACGGGTGGGCTGGCGTGGGAGGCCTTGAATAACATCGCCGCCTCGAAACATCGTCGCATCGTCATCGTCGTCAACGACAACGGGCGCTCCTACGCTCCGACCATCGGCGGCCTGGCCGATCACCTCGACGCGCTGCGTACCTCCGCCGGCTACGAGAAGGCACTGGCCTGGGGTAAGCAGCACCTCCTCAGCCACGGCACGCCCGGGCGCGCCGCCTACGACGCGCTGCACGGACTCAAGTCCGGCATCAAGGACGCGCTCATGCCGCAGGTCATGTTCGAGGACCTGGGGCTCAAGTACATCGGTCCCGTCAACGGCCACGACATCGCCGCCGTCGAGACGGCCTTCCGGCGCGCCCGCACCCTCGAAGAGCCGGTGATCGTCCACATGATCACCGAGAAGGGCCGCGGCTACAAGCCCGCCGAAAAGGACATCGCGGACCGCTTCCACGCCGTCGGCCCAATCCACCCGGAGACCGGCCTGCCCGTGGCCCCCGAACGCTTCGGCTGGACCGGCGTCTTCGCCGACGAAATTTGCGCCCAGGCCTCGAAGCGCACCGACATCGTAGGCATCACGGCCGCGATGATGCAGCCGGTGGGCCTTGGCCCCATGCATGAGGAATACCCGCGTCGCGTGATCGACGTGGGCATCGCGGAAGCCGAGGCGATCGCCTCCGCCGCCGGCATGGCTTACGAGGGCGCGCACCCCGTTGTGGCCCTGTACGCGACCTTCCTGAATCGCGCCTTCGACCAGCTGCTCATGGACGTGGCGCTGCACAAGGCGGGCGTCACCGTTGTCCTCGACCGCGCCGGCATCACGGGCGCGGATGGCGCATCCCACAACGGCGTGTGGGACATCGCGATGTGCTCGCTCATCCCGGGGCTGCGCCTGGCGGCACCGCGCGACGAGGACACCCTGCGCGCCCAGCTGCGCCAGGCCCTCGACGTTGACGACGCCCCCACGGTCCTGCGCTACCGTAAGGGATCCCTGCCCGAGCCGATGCCCGCGCTGCGCAGCGTCGGGGGAGTGGACGTCCTCTTTGACGAGGCCGGGGCTGGCTCCTCGGCAAAGCTGCTGATCGTGGGAACCGGCGCGTGCGCCCCCGACGCCATCGAGGCCGCGCGTCGGCTCGCGGCTGACGGCCTGGCCGTCACGGTCGTGGACCCCTGCTGGCTCCTGCCCATCTCCTCCGATCTTGCGGACATGGCCGACGGATACGACGCGGTTCTGACCGTCGAGGACGGTATCGTCCGCGGAGGATTCGGATGGGCCCTGCGCGACGCCCTCGCGGAAGCTGGAACGCCGGTGCGCTGCCTGGGCGCGCCCCAGAACTTCCCGGAGCACGGCGACCGCGCCCAGATGATCGCGGACTTCGGCTACGACGCGGACGGCATCGAGGCCTCGGCGCGCGCCCTCGTGAATGCGGTTTCAGCGCGCTAACACACGTCAGCCCCGGGTGCCTGTGGTCCGCCAGGACCAGGCATTCCGGGGCTTTCTCGTAGGCTCCACGCACAACACGCGGGTGCCAGATCGAACGGACGTCTCAGACGCCTAGCGCGTCGCAGACCGGATCGAGAGTCAGGTCGATCTGCCAATCCCTGGCCCCGCGCGTCACCATGCGCTCCTCGACCTCGTCACCAGAGGGACGCGAAGGATCCAGCGGAGCCCACGCGAGGTAGCGCTGCACCTGCGGAGCCAACACCACCTCGGGCGCCAGCCCCAGACCCGACGCCACCGAGGCGACTGCACCGCGAACGATACCCAGACGCGCAGCCGAGGCCTCGTCAATACGAGCCCACTGGCGCGGCTCCGGGATCGAACCGGGCTGCACGGGCTTGCGCTTGGGCGGCAGCTCATCCTCCGTCATCGAGGCCACGGACGCGAGCGCACGCATCCACTCATCCTCGTACTGGCGTGCGACGGGGGAGCGGAACTCGTTGATAGACATGAGGGCGCGCTTATTACGAGGAGGATTCGACGCCGCGCGCACCAGCGCCGCGTTACGCACCAGGCGCCCCGGCGACATGTCGATGCGACGGGCGATCGACTCGCGAGTCTCCCACAGTGCCTTGAGAACCCCCAAGCCTCGGCGCGAACGAATCTTGCCCGCACCCGGCAGCGAGCGCCACCGATCCTGCTTAGCGGTCGGCGGGGCGACGCTGAGAGCGTAAGCGAACTCCTGCTGCGCCCACTCCCAACGGCCCATCTGATCCAGGCGCTTGGACAGGCGGTAATACAGCTCGGTCAGCAGCTCCACATCCAGGGCCGCGTAGCGTAGCCACTCCTTCGGCAAAGGACGCACCGACCAATCCGAGGCCTGATGATCCTTCACCAGACCCAGGCCAAGCACCTGCTCGGCGACGGCCGCCAGGCCGAAACGTTCCAGTCCAATGAGGCGGGCGGCGATCTCCGTGTCGAAGAGAGCGCAGGGACGCAGGCCAACCTGGCGCAGATTCGGCAAATCCTGCAAACAATCGTGCAGCAGCCACACATCCTCAACCCCCGGCTGCAACACCGACAGATCAGGCAACGCGTGTGTATCAATCAGAAAAGTGCCGACGTCCTCACGGCGAATCTGCACCAGATACGGGTCCGCGCCGTAACGAAACCCCTGCGCGCGCTCCACGTCCAACGCAATCGGGCTCGATCCCGCGGCGAGCGCACGCGCGGCCTGCTCGAGCTCCCGGTGGGTATCAATGACGGCGGGGGTACCCCCACGCGGCTGCGCGATAAGCTCCGGATTATCCGTATCGCCCTGCGGCAAGCCGCCGCCATTGTTCACCAGCACTCAAACTCCTTCGAGGTGACGGGTAGGGACGATGCCAGCCGTCTTACGCATAGCGTCCGCCCACCCGAATAGATGCTCCCCAAGATACTCACTGTTGGGCGTCCACGAAGCGCGGACCTCGACAAACAGAGAGGAGCCTCGCAGCTCCAGCCCCCCGAATGCCTCGCTCATCTCACGCGTGACCGTGCCCGTGATGTCATGGAAACCAGCGCCCGAGCCGTCAAGGCAATCAAGCATCCAACCCCACACGCCTTCCGACAGCATCGGATCGACGGCCATGATGGAGTCCACCTGGGTGCGCATCTGACTGACGACGCGGAACGTTCCGTTCCAGCCGAGCTGACCCACAGGGTCGTGCAGCACGACCATGCGACCAGTCGACAGAGGCTGTCCAGCTGCGTCCTCGTCGATCGTGCGCATCGCGAGCGCAGCTGTAAAAGGTGCCAGCCGACGAGGCGGAGGCACCTCCTCGAGGAGGATATGCGGCAGGTGGGAGGCCTGTCGCAGGGACAGCAGAGCCCGAATGAACTCCTCGGGCACCGCGTTCTCATTCACGATTTAGATCGTACGGGTGTCACCTTCTCTTTTGTTACAGACGCGCCGCGCAGGGTCATCTCGATAAGTAGCGGGTACGTGTTCCCTGCAACGTCTCGAGATGACCCCACGTTTTACAGTCCGCGCGGATTACGCAGGATGAGCGCGGTACGCGGCCCTACATGGACGGTGTCGCCCGACAGGTAGTCGCGGTCCTCATCCTCGCCCGCAGTGTCAACCACCGTGTGCCACACCTGCCCGTACTTGGCGTCCGGAAGTGTGAAGTTGACGGGTTCGGGCGCCGCGTTGATCAGCAGGAGGAAATCATCGTCCAGGATCGGGCGACCGTCGGCGTCGGGCTCTCGGATCGCGTCTCCGTTGTAGAAGACCATCGTCGAGCGTGCCCACGGCTGGTTCCATTCCTCCTCCGTCATGTGCGTGCCAGCGGGAGTGAACCACTCGATTTCGCCCAGTTCGGATTCGCCGCCACGCTTGGCCGGCCCCTCGAGGAAGCGGCGCCGACGCATGACCGGGTGATCGCGGCGCAGGTGGATGAGGTGGCGCGTGAACTGGAGGAGCTTGTGGTCGTGCTCGTCCAGATCCCAGTCGATCCACGACAGCTCGTTGTCCTGGCAGTAGACGTTGTTGTTACCGCGCTGGGTTCGGCCCATCTCGTCACCGTGGGCGATCATCGGCACACCCTGGGAGAACATGAGGGTCGTCAGGAAGTTGCGCTGCTGGCGGTAGCGCAGCTCGATGATCTCCTCGTCGTCCGTGTCGCCCTCGGCGCCGCAGTTCCACGAGCGGTTATCGTTCGCCCCGTCCGCGCCCCCCTCGCCGTTGGCCTCGTTGTGTTTCTCGTTGTAGGACACGAGGTCGCGCAGCGTGAATCCGTCGTGCGCGATGACGAAGTTGATGGACGCCATCGGCTTGCGGCCCGTCGTCCCGTACAGGTCCGAGGAGCCGGCCAGGCGGGAAGCAAAGTCGGGCAGCGAGGAGAACTCTCCACGCCAGAAGTCGCGGACCGTGTCGCGGTACCTGCCGTTCCACTCCGACCACAGGGGCGGGAAGCCGCCAACCTGGTAGCCGTCGGCGCCCACGTCCCACGGCTCGGCGATCAGCTTGACCTGCGAGACGACCGGGTCCTGGTGAATCAGGTCGAAGAAAGCGGAGAGCCGGTCGACCTCGGCGAACTGACGGGCCAGCGTGGAGGCGAGGTCAAAGCGGAAGCCATCCACGTGCATCTCTGTCACCCAGTAGCGCAGCGAGTCCATGATGAGTTGGAGGACCTGCGGGGAGCTCATGAGCAGGGAGTTACCCGTGCCCGTCGTGTCGAAGTAATGCTTACGATCCCCGTCCACCAGGCGGTAGTACGACGGGTTATCGATGCCTCGGAAGGACAGGGTGGGGCCCATGTGGTTGCCCTCGGCCGTGTGGTTGTACACCACGTCGAGGATGACCTCGATGTTGGCGGCGTGCAGGGCCTTGACCATCGCCTTGAACTCGGACACCTGAGCGCCGGGTTCCTGCGTGGCCGCGTAGGCGTTATGCGGCGCGAAGTAGCCGATCGTGTTGTATCCCCAGTAGTTCGACAGGCCCTTGGCCTGCAGCGTCGTGTCGTTGGTGAACTGGTGGATCGGCATGAGCTCCACGGTGGTGACGCCGAGCTTCGTGAGGTGCTCGATGATCGCCGGGTGCGCCATGCCGGCGTAGGTGCCGCGCAGCTCCTCGGGGACGTCGGGGTGGCGCATCGTCATGCCCTTGACGTGCGCCTCGTAGATGATCGACTCCGAGTAGTCGTGCCCCGGGCTGCGGTCGCCCTCCCAGTCGAAGAAGGGGTTGACGACGACGGAGTGCATGGTTGCCTTGGCGGAGTCTCCGCCCTTGAGACTGAGGGGGTCGTCTGGTTGGTAGGAGAGAAGGTCGAGAGAATCCTTGAGCTGTCCCTCGATGGCCTTGGCGTAGGGGTCGAGGAGAAGCTTGGAGGAGTCGCAGCGCAGGCCGTTAGCCGGATCCCACGGCCCGTCGATGCGGTAGCCGTAGCGGTGGCCCGCGCGCACCTGCGGCACGTACACGTGCCACACGTAGGCGTCCACCTCGGTCATAGGGATGCGCATTTCGTTGAGATCGTCATCGAGCAGGCACAGCGTGACTGCAGTGGCGACCGACGAGTAGATCGCGAAGTTCGTGCCGGTTCCATCAAACGTGGCGCCCAGCGGGTACGCCTTACCAGGTCGAGTTTCCATACCACTAAGGGTGGCATGAATGGCCTGTAACTCGCGATAATCCGGGTAAAAATGGGCATGTGAGGTGGATAACTGCCCTTTCGTTTTGCATTCTTGCCGAAAGGTCTGTTAAGGTTTTACCCGTTGCAAGGAACGGAAACGTTCTGAAAACAACGCGGATGTGGCTCAGTTGGTAGAGCATCACCTTGCCAAGGTGAGGGTCGCGGGTTCGAGTCCCGTCATCCGCTCGGGCGATTGGCGCAGCGGGAGCGCGCTTCCCTGACACGGAAGAGGTCACTGGTTCGATCCCAGTATCGCCCACGGAAACCCCTTGAGGGTTCTCGGGCATTATGCCCAGCCGCACAAGCGGTTCACGCGGATGTGGCTCAGTTGGTAGAGCATCACCTTGCCAAGGTGAGGGTCGCGGGTTCGAGTCCCGTCATCCGCTCTCAATCGGGAATCCACACGATCCCATTGGGCGTGGTGGGTTGGCCGAGAGGCGAGGCAGCGGCCTGCAAAGCCGTATACACGGGTTCGAATCCCGTACCCACCTCGGGCGATTGGCGCAGGGGTAGCGCGCTTCCTTCACACGGAAGAGGTCACTGGTTCGATCCCAGTATCGCCCACCATTTAAGCCGGATCTTCTGATCCGGCTTTTTTGTATTCTCCTCGCGGTGTCCTGCCGCTGTTCCGTTGCGTGTTCTCTTTGGGTTAAGGGTCAAAATGTGTGTCCGGAATCGCGGATTTTCACGGATTGACCTGTAGGTTTCCGGAAAGTATATGCTCCGGAAGCATATATCTAGCCCCCGACGGGAAATCCTCGGTGTGGCAGCCGTGATGTGCTATGCGCGGCGTGGTGTGGTGTCGCAATGTCGAAGAACCAACCACGCTGCCACTGCGGCGGTGAAATGAAACGCAACGGCACCACCAGCAAAGGCACCACCAGATGGCGCTGCAAACAATGCGGCGCCTCCAGCGTCAAACGTCGAAACGACATCACCAACGCGGCAGTGTTCACCCAGTTCATCGAGCATTGCACCACCGCAATATCACTCGACGACTAGCCAAACGAAACGGTGTTAGCCGCGCCACCATGAAGCGGCGCTTCAAGTGGTGCTGGCTCGTTGATGTGCCTGACCCCACCGCCGGCCACCACAAGCGGATCTACGACCAGGTATTTCTCGATGGCACCTACACCGCCGGTGGCTGCCTGATCGTCGCGGCGACCATCGACCACGTGATCGCCTGGCACTGGTGCAAACACGAAACCACCCGCGACTACCAACTGCTGCTTGAACGCATCGAAGCCCCACTCATCGCCGTCATCGACGGCGGCCAAGGCGCATACAGCGCAATCAAAAAGTGCTGGCCGACTACGAAAATTCAACGCTGCCTCGTCCACGCCCAACGCGTGGTCCGCCGCTACACCACCACCAACCCACGCACCGATGCCGGGCGCACCATCTACCGACTTGCGCTGAAACTGACCCGGATCACCACACTGGATGAAGCCGCCGCGTGGGGTGTGCAACTGCACGAGTTTTCAACGATCTACCGGGAATGGATGAACGAGAAAACCATGATCAAAGACCCCAAAACAGGTGCATGGACCCGCGTGTGGACCCACCACAACGTGCGCAAGGCCTACAACAGCCTCAACCATCTTTGGCGGTCCGAGATGCTGTTTGTCTACCTCAACCCGCCAGCAGGAGTCCTTGCGCCCGAGCGGATCAAATCCACCACCAACAGCTTAGAAGGCGGCATCAACGCCCAGCTCAAACTGCTCGCCAGAACCCACCGCGGCAGATCAGGCGAACGACAACGCCGCATGCTGGATTGGTGGCTCTACTTAAAAACGGAACTGCCTGACGATCCAGTACGAATCGCCAGGCAGTCCGACTGGGGCCAGGGCCAACTCGCCAAAGTATCCACCCTGACCCAAACCGAGAACCAAGCCGACCACGAAACAGGACGCCCAGCCCTCTACGACAACGCTATCGACACCGACTACACCCACTCAATCGGCATTCAAAAAGGCCAAATCTAACCCCCGCGACACGCCGAGCCAGACACACATTTTGACCCTTAACCCTTCTCTTTTCCCCTCTCCAATTGAGGGCTATAGGCGCAAACGTGGTGCTTTAGACGGCGTGTCGTGGGTCTAGTGGGCGCGTCCGGCCCAGCCTTTGCGTGGCCAGAGTCCTTCTTCTGGGGTGGGGGTTCCTTCCGGGATTCCGTGGCGTTTCTGATCGGTGTGGTTGGGGTGTTTTGGTGTGGGGATCCGGCGGGGTGTGGGGCGCCCGTCGTGTTCCCATTGGGTCAGGACTTCGGTGGGGGTCGGGGGTTGTGGGGTGCGCAGGAGGAGAGCCCATTCGGCGATGACGGCTTGGTGGTAGGCACTGGCACCGCGGTGAGCGTGGAGGAGTTCACGCACGACAGCGTTGATGGATTCGACGTGGTTGGTGGTGGCGCAGGTGAGCGGGTCGGCTGGTGTGCCGTCGGGGTTGGTCAGGTAGGTGAACAGCACTCCTTGGCGTGCCAGTCGTGCCAAGCGTCGGTAGGCGCGGCGCGTGCGTTCATGCGTGTACCACCAGGTTTTTACCGGTTTTTGACGCCCATGCAGGGGTCTTGAGCGGCGAAGGTGCGCTGTGACATCCATTCTCGGAAGGTGTGCCCAAAGTCGTGGAGCATCGTCAACCACGCGCTGGCTTGGTCGACGCTGGTGATGCTCGTCAAGCGTCGTGACAAGGCCAGCAACGCCCGTGCGGGTTCGGTTCTGGGATGCATGGTGAGGTCGCGGATGATGTCACGATGAACGTGGACCAGGCAGCGTTGCACGCGCGTGGAGGGCCATAGGTGCGCGATAGCCGCCAAGGCGCCTGCAGCACCGTCGGTGGTGACCACATCGGCAGGAGCGAGGCGTTCAAGTAGGGCCGTGTAGGCCTGCGCGGATTCGTTGGCCGCCCACTGCCACTCCAGCACATGCTCGCGGTCTCGGGCGATCAGCAGCACCCATCCGCCTGACAGGTGCATGCCGTCAATGAAGATCTGATCGTGGACCTGCCCGGTGACGGGCGGGTGAGGTACCGGCACCTGCCAGCACCAACAGGTACGACGCCGGAAAGCGCGCGCTGAGCCTTCCTGTTCGTCTTGGGTGTGCCGAGACGTCGCCCACGCGATGAAGTCTGCCAGCTCATCGGCTTGTTCGTGTCGGCGCGCACGCCCTGATGGACATGTGGTTGACAGGGCGCACGAGGTGCATTTCCACCGTTGAGCGCCCGCCGCGGTGTGTCCATTCTTCTTCATCGGCACAGCGCACACCGGGCAACGCCGAGCACGATTCGATCGTGTTCTCACCCACTACACGATCACCCCAGAAAGTCAAGGAAGCTGCGCGATTAACCGCCCGAACCTAAATAACAGCGACTTTCGCCCGCAATCCCAACCTAAACACGGAACTTAAGCACCACGTTCGTGACCTATAGTCCCCAATTGACGAGGCCGTGGCTGCGTTCCGCGGATACGGGGCTGTGGGCGCGTGCCGGGGTGTCGGTGCGCGGGGGAGTGGTTGTCGATGTGAGTAAGGGCGCTACGCGTACGGCAGTCCTGCGCGCTTGGCCTGGGATACGCGCGTGGGCTCGCGGATGTGCGCGTGTGTTCGCGGATGTGTACGTGGGGCTGGGGATCTCCTTGTGGGCTTGCGGATGTGCGCGCGAGTCTGTGGATTTCCTTGTGGCTTGCGCATGTGCGCGCGAGTCTGGCGATCCCCTTGTGGGCTCGCGGATGTGCATGTGAGCCCCTTTACTGGTAGCAGTAACCCGTTCATGCGCAGCTGGACCCTATTGATGGCACTGTGGGCGGCCTGCCTGGACTGCCACCTGTGGGGTTAACCTGCGCAGTAAAGGGGCCCAGGTATCCACCTGTCTGGCCTATGACGCCACTCCCGAGCCGATCACACCTGCCCGCCGCACTCGGGACTAACCCCGGCAACGCAACATGGCCTATAACCATGCGCTTATGGGACAAAACGTGTGGGTATTGCGGAGGGGTTTCGGCTATATTGTGCGCCACAGTCGGTGTTGAAGGTGCCGGTCACCAAGGTGGAAGATGAATACATCGTGTCGCCGGGGTATGTGTTTTGGATGCCTCGCATTCGGGTAGTGTCTGGATGTCGTGCCAGGGTCTACGGCACATGGTTACCACAATCCGGGCGCTGTGGTGCCCGCTCCGCCGGTCGTTGGCGGGTTAGCGTCTTTGGTGCGTGGGGTGGTAGGCAGCTCGCGTACTGTTGCCGCGTTTGTTCTTGTTGTCTGGGGGGAATTGCGACCATAGGGGTGCGACACGCCGGCGACACGCCGTCACGGGGGTTCTATGGTCGCAAAACCCCCCGTTGCACGGCGGGGTTGTGCGGTGGATGGTCGGTGTTGTGCTCAACGTGCAGTCCGCCTCGGTTACATGGGCCGATAACGTGGCGTTTGGGGCGAAGTGGACTACGTAGTGGGCGCGGTTTTGCGATGCTGGGCGTGTGCCATCGGGCCTCGTTGGCGTCGTCGGTGCGAGGGGTGGCTGCCAGCTAGTTCGTGCCCTGTTGCCGCGTGCGGTGGCAGCTAGTTCGCGTCCTGTTCCCGTCTTTGTTCTTGTTGTCTGGGGGGAATTGCGACCATAGGGGTGCGACACGCCGGCGACACGCCGTCACGGAGGTTCTATGGTCGCAAAACCCCCCGATGGGCACTGGGTGGTGCGGTGGATGGTCGGTGTTGTGCTCAACGTGCAGTCCACCTCGGCCGCATGCGCCGAAAAAGGGGTGTTTGGGTCAAAGTGGACGACGTGGTGGGCGCGGTTTTGCGATGCTGGGCGTGTGCCATCGGGCCTCGTCGGCGTGGTCGGCGTCGTCGGTGCGAGGGGTGGCTGCCAGCTAGTTCGTGCCCTGTTGTCGTGTGCGGTGGCGGCTAGTTCGTGCCCTGTTGTCGCGTGCGGTGGCAGCTAGTTCGTGCCCTGTTGCCGCGTTTGTTCTTGTTGTCTGGGGGAATTGCGACCATAGGGGTGCGACACGCCGGCGACACGCCGTCACGGGGGTTCTATGGTAGCAAAACCCCCCGTTGCGCGGCGGGGTTGTGTGGTGGATTGTCGGTGTTGTGCTCAACGTGCAGTCCACCTCGGCCGGATGCGCCGAAAAAGGGGTGTTTGGGGCGAAGTGGACGACGTTTTGAGCGGAGGTACGCGATTCGGGTGATCTAGGTCCTAGCGGTGGCTGGGCCAGGGGCGAATCGATGCAGGGTGCAAAAAGGCGGGACCCCGCAGGGTCCCGCCTCACTGCTGCCGCGGCCAAGCTGCCGACGCGCCTGGCTCGTCATACACGCATGCAGAGCTGACGACCTCGCGGGCAGAGCGTTGTTGTGTTGCAAGCGAGTGCGGGATTGGTGAGCACACGCGACAGCGCGTGAGGGAACTCATACGCACTCTTCTGTCGGTCCCCCAGGGCATCGATGCGGTGGTCGCGAGGGGGTTTTGCCATTGATCTGCCCTCACAATAATGGGGTACGAGGGGGCCGTGGGGCATGAGTGGCGTGGGGTGAGGGGTGTCATGTTTGACAGTGTGGTTAGTGTGAGGTGCTAGGCATTACTTTCGATAGGTAATCGAAGAGTGTCTGAATATTTCCAACGCGGTAAATGCGGGTCTGAGCGTGTGTTTGATCGCTGGTTATTCATGCTTGTCTGCGCGCGCCGTTCGTTGTCGCGACACGCCCGAGTTTTCAAATTTGACACAGAGTGAGTAAAGCCAGGCAAATTGCGTATGAATGGCTTTGACGAAGGGGTTTTAGGTGCTTGTGGGGAGCAGTTCGCATCATTTCTTGACCTAATTACAGGGTAATGACCTACACTGTCTACGTGTGAAGCGACGTTGTCGCATATCCCGTTGATAGGAGTTTCTTATGGTTGCGTTGAAGCGCCGTCACTTTGGTGCACTTCTTGCCATATTTGCATTGGTATTAAGTTTCTTTGGCGTCACACAGTTCGTCTCCGTGCAAGTCCCTGCCTATGCGGACAGCCCGACGTGCCCGGCGCCGCTTGCTGACGTGAGCGACAAGGTCACGTTGGATTGGGAGAACGTTCAGTTGGTTGACCACTCGGGACATGAAGTTCATGCGGTGGGCGACTGGTGGGACCTCGGCGTCAAGTTGCCCTGGAAGACCGAGGGGCGTGTCAAGGCTGGTGACTACTTCACCTACGACGCGAACGCGATCAACAAGGCGACCGGCGAGTCCGTTCTGCGCCCGAACGTCTCTCGCACCTTCAACGTCATCTCGCACGACAACATCACGGTCGGCTGCGGTACCTGGGCCGCTGACGGTACCGTCACCGTTGTCTTCAATAACAAGGTGGAGACCGCCGCGCAGTGGTACGGAACGGTCACCACGAACGGCCTGGCTCACTACACCGGCCCTGGCGGCGAAACCTACGTCGTCGAGATCGGTGGCAAGGTTACTCGCAACCTCGAGATGACTCGCCGCACCCCCGGCGAGGCCCGTTACCAGAAGGACGGCTGGCTCAACCTGACCGACACGGAAGATGGTGACGAGAACAAGGCCATCATGTGGCGCGTCGTTCTGCCTGCAGGCGACACGGCCGTGACCGGTGCCTCCATCGTTGACGAGGCCCCCGCCGGTTCGCGCTGGAGCTTCGACTGCGACACGGTCAAGGACTACACGAAGACCCACACCTTCATCGTCACGGACCCCACGACCTCCGAGGGGCTGCGCCGCGACAAGGACACCTCGAACGGTGCGTTCGGCAACGCCGCTCAGATCGAGTGCACGCCCACCAAGGTGACCGTGAAGCTCGGCGAGATCCCCGCCCACCAGTCGGCCATCATTATGCTGCCCGCCCGCGTCGAGGGGGCCAAGCGCGCCAGCGACATCGTCGGCGAGTTCTCCAACACCGTCACGTACAACGTCCCGGGCGAAACGGTCGACCCGATCACGAAGGTGCTGTGGTACGGCGCAAGCGCTGACGCCAACGCTCACCAGACCTTCTCGGTGACCAAGAAGGTGGAGGGCGAGCTGCCCGACGAAGCGAAGGACCTCGACTACACGCTCAAGATCACTCTGGCGAACGCCGCCGACCCGACGGTCGACAAGACCTTCGAGGTGACCATCAAGGCTGGCGAAACCTACACGTACCCCACGCCTCTGCCCCTGGGCACCGAGGTGACCGTCTCCGAGGGTGATCTGCCCACGGCCGCCGAGATCACGTGGAACGACGCTGAGAGCCGCGTCTTTGAGACGGCTGACGGAGTCATGCTGGCCGCCGACAACCGCGAGGCGTCCTTCACGCTGAGCGACGAGTATGTCTACTCGCTGACCCTGACGAACACGCTGGCTCCGACTCCGACTCCGACGCCGACGCCGACGCCCACCCCGACCCCGTCCGAGACGCCGACGCCTACTCCGACCCCGTCTCCGTCGCCGACGCCTCATCTGGCCGTGACCGGTACGGACGCCACGGGAGTGGGAGTCCTGGCTGGGATCGTCGCCTTCGCTGGCCTGTCCCTGGTTGCTGCCAAGCGTCGCAACCGCTGACTGATCGAACGGCGCGCTAGCGCCTGATGTGGGTGGGAGGAGCACTGTTCCTCCCACCCACATGCGTCTGTGGTGTCGACTCTTGGCGCGCGGGTACGCATGCGGATCGGCGCGGGAAGGTCTCTCGGGAGGCGCCTCACGCGCTGGGAAGGTGTCTCGGAGAGCCCCGCGCGCGGGGGAAGCGGCACGACCGGGTGCTGTACGCGGCCCAGATCACGCGGAGAACACCGCGCGCGGGGGAAGCAGCGTCAAAAGACGCTTCGCGCGCAAGGAAGCGAGCTCGCATGTTGCGCGTGCTCGCGGGCGGAGAAGCCCGAGGGAGCCCTAGCGTGCGGCCAGGTAGACGCGCGCTTCCCACGGCCTCATTGACGAGGCCGGGGCGGGATCGTGCGCATCGGCCGCGGTGTTGGCGCACCCGTTGCTTAGGTACAGGTTCCAGCGCGAGGGGGAGTAGGCCTCGTCGAGGAGTGAGGCCGAGGGATGAATCTCACGTCCGGATAGGTTGACGGCGACGAGGACGATGGAGTCCTGGTAGGCCCGCGTGTAGACAAAAAGGGCTGCGTCGCCCGCGTCGATGCGCTCGAAGGCTCCGAAGGTCAGGGCGGGGACGCGGTGGCGCGCCTCAATGAGCGCGCGGTAGTACGCGTACACGGAGCAGGGATCCTCACGCTGGGCCTCGACGTTAATGGCCGAGGCCGAGGCGGGCACGTCGATCCAGGGGCGTCCCGTCGTAAAGCCGGCGGCGGGGGAGCCATCCCACTGCATGGGGGTGCGTCCGTTATCTCGGGAGATTGCCGCCAGGCCCGCGGGCACGCCTTGGCCAGGGTGCGCGCGCAGGTAGTTGAGGGATTCGACGTCGCGGAAATCGGACTCATCGGTGAAATCGCCGCCGAGCATCCCGATTTCCTGGCCCTGGTAGATGAAAGGTGTGCCGCGCTGGAGGAAATACGCGGTCGCAAGGGCAGTTGCCGACTCGAACCAGGAGGTGGTGGGCTCACCAAAGCGCGCCACCGCGCGGGGCTGATCATGATTCTCCAGGTAGAGAGCGTTCCACCCCCGATCGCCGAGGGTCTCCTGCCAGCGCGTGAGGACCTCGGCGAGCTCGCCGTCTGCCAGGGGGCGAGGTGAGAACTTGCCGTTCTCCTGCCCGAGGTTGACGTGCTCGAACTGAATGAGCATGTTGAATTCGCGACGCTCGGGCGCGCAGAACAGGAGCGCGGATTCGGGTGAGGCATTGGAGGCCTCGCCGACCGTGAACGAGCCGGGGTGATGGGCGAAGGTGCGCTGATGCATCTCCTGGAGGAATTCATGCAGGCGTGGGCCGTCCGCGAAGCACTCGTGTCCCACGCCGAAGGGGGCGCGCGCAGGTCCGCCATCGGGCAGGCCGGGGCGTTTGGAGATGACGTCGATCGCGTCCACGCGGAAGCCGTCGACGCCGCGCGAGAGCCACCAGTTCATCATGTCGTAGACCGCGTCACGGACCGTGGGGTTTTCCCAGTTCAGGTCCGGCTGCTGCCGAGCAAACAGGTGGAGGTAGTACTGGCCCGAGGCGGGGTCGTACTCCCAGGCAGGGCCACCGAAGAATGACTCCCAGTTTGTGGGCTCCGCCCCTGGTGTTCCGGGTTCGAAGCCGGGACGCGGATCACGCCAGTAGTACCAGTCGCGACGCTCAGAGTCGGGGCCCGAGGCCGACTCGACGAACCAGGGGTGCTCGATCGAGGTGTGGTTGACCACCAAATCCATGACGACGCGCATGCCCAGCTCGTGGGCGCGCTCGACCAGCGCGTCGAAGGCTGCGAGATCGCCGAACAACGGGTCGATGTCGCGATAGTCGGAAATGTCGTACCCGTTGTCAGCCTGCGGCGAGCGATAGATGGGGGGAGATCCACACGATATCGACACCCAGGTCGGCCAGGTAATCGAGGCGCTGGTGAATTCCCGCCAGGTCTCCGATCCCGTCGCCGTTCGTATCCTGGAAGGAACGCGGATACACCTGGTAGAGGACTGCGTTCATCCACCACGGGTCGGCGTCGACACGAGCGGCGGGCAGGAGATCGGGGCGCAGAATCATCGCGGTCCTCGAGGAGGGGATCAGGCCGAAGCGTCCGGGAGTAGCTGTGCTTGCGTGCTGAGCACGAGCTCGGAGGATGCCGGGAGCTGTGCGTTGCTGGTCGTGACGACTTCCTCGAAGAAATAATCCCTGAGGGAGATACCGGCGATCAACGTGATGATGAAGACGACGGCAATGATCGCGCAGATGATGATGGTACGTGTGCTGTCGGAGCTGGAGTCCGCCGCGGTGGAGCTGCTCACGCTCTGGGCAGGCCTGGGAGCCACACGGACCTGCTGTGGCCTGGCCTGCTGATAGCCGCCACGCGGGTGGCCCTGCTGCGGGTTCTGCTGGTAGCCAGCCTGCTGCTGACCCTGTTGCGGGCCCTGCTGCGGGTTCTGCTGGTAGCCAGCCTGCTGCTGGCCCTGTTGTGGGTTCTGCTGCTGGCCCTGCTGGTAGCCAGCCTGCTGCTGGCCGTGCTGTGGGTTCTGCTGGTATCCACCCTGCTGCTGACCCTGCTGCGGGTTCTGCTGGTAGCCGGCCTGCTGCTGACCCTGTTGCGGGCCCTGCTGGTAGCCGGCCTGCTGCTGGCCCTGTTGCGGGTTCTGCTGGTATCCGCCCTGCTGCTGACCCTGCTGGTATCCACCCTGTTGCGGGTTCTGCTGGTATCCACCCTGCTGCTGGCCCTGTTGCGGGTTCTGCTGGTATCCACCCTGCTGCTGGCCCTGCTGGTATCCGCCCTGTTGCGGGTTCTGTTGGTATGCGCCCTGCTGCTGGCCCTGCAGGTAGCCGCCCTGCTGGTATCCGCGCGGGTTGTATCCACCCATCGGCGGACGCTGATAGGGCTGGCCATTGTGGGGCGGGAATTGGGCGCTCATGGTGGACTTCCTGTAGGTGAGTCAAGTCTCAGGGATCGTTCTGTATCCTACCAGGCGCTAGGCTTGGGGCATGACGATCGACTACCTGACCCGGCCTCGTCCGCTTTCTCCTCGCCAGGACATCCTCCCCGTGATCATCGGAGGAGACTTCGGCGTCTACGGAATCGGCCGCTGTTTCAATGAAGCTTTTGGATGTCGCTGCATTTGCGTGGGGTCCCAGCCGACCGAATCGATTACACGGTCACACTTTTTCGATGTTCGTCATGTGAGCGCCCACGCGACGGATGCGCAGCTGCTCGACACGCTCATGACGATCGCGGGGGAGCATCCCGACAAGAAGCTCATCCTCATGGCGAACCACGACATTTTCTCCGCGTTCGTGGCACGCAACATGGACAAGCTGTCGCGACACTACGCGCTGCCCTTCCCGAACCTGGAGGTCATGAACCGCCTGACGGATAAGGCCGAGTTTGCCCGCGCCTGTGAGCGCGCCGGCATTGACACCCCCGGCACGGTCGTCGTCGACTTCTCCGACGCGACGAACGAGGCCTGGGTTGCCCCGGAGATTCCCTTCACGTTCCCCGTGGTGGCCAAGGCAGCCAACGGTGAGCCCTACGACGTTCTCGAGTTCGAGGGCAAGCGCAAGATCTGGTTTATCGACACGCCCGCCGAGCTGGCCAAGCTATGGGAGACCCTCAAGAAGGCGGGCTTCCGCGACACCTTCCTGGTTCAGGAGCTCGTTCCCGGCGACAATACGGCGATGCGTTCCATCACCGCGTACGTCGACTCGCGCGGCGAGGTCACCCTCATCGGTTCTGCCCGAGTGCTCCTGGAGGACCACGCGCCGACCATGATCGGCAACCCCGTCGCCATGATCACAGAGGACTTCCCGCAGCTGTGGGCGGACGCATGCGCGCTGCTGACCGAGAACGGCTATCGGGGATTCGCGAACTTCGACGTCAAAATCGATCCGCGCGATGGGCGCGCCCTGTTCTTCGAGGTCAACCCGCGTATCGGCCGCAACAACTGGTACATGGCCGCCGCGGGCGCCAACCCCATGATCCCCATGGTGGCCGACCTCATCGACGGCCAGGCCTGCGAGCAGACCCAGGCCACCGACGAGATCCTCTACACGCTGGTTCCCGACTCGCTGCTCCTGCGCTACATCACCGACTCCGACCTGCGCGGCCGCGTCAAGCGCATCATCCGCGAGGGACGTCGCTTTGACCTGCTCCTGAACCCCACCGAAAAAGACCTGCGCCGCAACCTCATCGTGTGGCTCCAGAAGCAGAATCACCGCCGTAAGTTCGCGCGTTATTACCCCGAGCCGACCGAGACCTCGTACTGAGACGAACCGCCCGCTCGCACGGCCCCCGTCGCCGGGCCACGGCCTCGTCGATGGGGGCAGGGCCCCTGCTAGACTGACCACCGAAACTTTCGACAAACCGAGGACACCATGACGACCACCTCACTCGTGCCCATCTCCCAAGAAGACAAGACCGCCGCTGTCTCCGGCTTCCAGGACCGCTCCCTTCCCATCGAACAGACCTGCGTGTGGGAGACCTTCGAGAAGTCGCAGGGTCATGGCGTGTGGGGACGCTACGCGTGGTGCGAGGACGACACCAAGGTCGCCTTCATCACCCTCTACAAGTACGCGGTGCGCGGCGTGCACTACCTGTGGGCCAAGTGGGGACCCGCGTGGGTCAAGGAGGCCACCCCCGAGCGCGAGGCCGCGCTGCGCGCCGACCTGCTCGCAGAAATCCACAAGCGCGACAAGTCCGTCGCCTTCGTGCGCCTGCACGCCATCTACCAGCACCCCGACCTGGTGATGCCGCTGCAGACCATCTCTTACGACCGCACCGTCGTCATCGACACCTCCGGCAAGACCGAGGACGCGATCCTGGCGACCATGACCAAGTCTGGTAAGCGCTCGATCCGCTCCGGCTTGAAGAAGGGCAAGGCCGAGGGCGTCACCTTCCACGAGGACACGGCCAACGCGGCCGAGGTCATCGACGAGTACTACGCCGTCATGGAGGAGACTGCCGAGCGCGACGGGTTCCGTCCTCACCCCAAGGACTACTACATGAGCCTGCTCACCACGCTCGGCCCCAAGCATGCGCGCATCTTCTCCATGCGCGACGCCGACGGCAACATCCTGTGCTGGGACTTCTGCCTCGTCGAGGGCATCCGCGCCCAGGCCGAGTACGGCGCCTCCACCGAGGCCGGCCGACGCCTGCGTCAGCCTCCGGTCCTTGACTTCCTGGCCGCCGAATTCCTGGCGCGCGACGGCGTGCGTGAATTCGACCTGATGGGTGCGCACTCGCCGCGCTGCCCCGATCTGTACAGCGTCGGCAAGTACAAGAGCGCCTTCGCCTCGCACTACACGGATGTGCCCGGCGGCTGGGACATGCCCGTCAAGAAGGCCACCTACCGTGCTCTGACCGCCGCCAAAGCGGTGAAGGACTGGCGCGCCCGCTCCTGAAGGGCGCCCTCACCAGGGATAGAATCCCACTAGCAACATACGCTCTCGAAGGAATCAAACAAGGAGACACCGTGCCCGACATCTCGCTCGTCATCGACGGAGAAAACCAGACCGTACCGGCGGGGACCACGGGCACGACGTGGTTCGAAAAGTCCCGTGACGTCGTCGCCATCAAGGTCGACGGCGAACCTCGTGACCTCGCCACTGCCTTCGAAGAGGGCACGACCGTCGAGGCCATCACCTTGGCCAGCGAGGACGGCCTGAACATCCTGCGTCACAGCGCGACCCACGTGCTCGCGCAGGCCGTTCAGGACGTCTTCCCCGACGTGAACCTCGGCATCGGCCCCTTCATCACCGACGGCTTCTACTACGACTTCGGCAACATCGACGCCGTCACCCCCGAGCTGCTGCGCGACCTCGAGAAGCGCATGAAGCGCATCATTAAGGAGGGTCAGCGCTTCGTGCGCCGCGAGATCTCCGAGGACGAGGCCGTGGTTGAGCTGGCTGATCAGCCGTACAAGCTCGAGCTCGTCACCACGAAGGGCAAGGGCGCCGAGGGCGCGTCCGTCGAGGTCGGCGGCGCGACGCTCACCATGTACGACAACGTGCGCCGCGACGGCTCGGTGGCCTGGAGGGACCTGTGCCGCGGCCCCCACCTGCCCTCCACCAAGCTCATCGGCAACGGCTTCGCGCTGACCAAGGCCTCGGCCGCCTACTGGAAGGGCGACCAGTCCAACGATCAGCTCCAGCGCATCTACGGCACCGCCTGGGCCTCCAAGGAAGACCTCATCGCCTACCAGGAGCGCATCAAGGAGGCCGAGCGCCGCGACCACCGTCGCCTCGGTGCCGAGCTGGACCTGTACTCCTTCCCCGAGGAGATCGGCCCCGGCCTCGTCGTGTTCCACCCCAAGGGTGGCATCCTGCGCCACGAGATCGAGTCCTACGTGACAGACCGCCATAAGAAGGCCGGCTTCGACTTCGTGCACACCCCCGAGATCTCCAAGGGCGGACTCTTCCACACGTCGGGTCACCTGCCCTACTACGCGGACACGATGTTCCCGCCCATGCTCGTCGACGAAGAACGCGACGAGGAGGGCAACGTGACCAAGGCGGGCCAGGAGTACTACCTCAAGGCCATGAACTGCCCGATGCACAACCTCATCTTCCGCTCGCGCGGCCGCTCCTACCGTGAGCTGCCCCTGCGCTTCTACGAGCTGGGCCACGACTACCGCTACGAGAAGAGCGGCGTCGTCCACGGCCTGACCCGTATGCGCGGCTTCACGCAGGACGACTCGCACACCTACTGCACGCCTGAGCAGGCCTCGGAGGAGATCCGCACGCAGATCGAATTCTTCCTGTCGATCCTGTCCGCTTTCGGCCTCAAGGACTTCTACCTCGAGCTGTCCACGCGCGACGAGGACGGCAAGAAGAAGGACAAGTTCATCGGTTCGGACGAGGACTGGGCGGCCGCCACGAAGGCCCTCGAAGACGCCTGCGCCGCGACCGGCCTCGATCTCGTTCCGGATCCGGGCGGCGCCGCCTTCTACGGCCCCAAGGTCTCCGTGCAGGTCAAGGATGCGATCGGCCGCACCTGGCAGATGTCGACCATTCAGTACGACTTCAACCAGCCCGACCGCTTCGACCTGGAGTACACGGCAGCCGACGGCTCCCGCCAGCGCCCCGTCATGATCCACTCCGCGAAGCTGGGGTCTGTCGAGCGCTTCATCGGCGTTCTCACCGAGCACTACGCGGGCGCGTTCCCGGCGTGGCTCTCGCCCGTCCAGGTCCGCCTCATCCCCGTCGCGGAGGCCTTCGACGGCTACGTCAAGGACGTCGCCGCCAAGCTGCGCGAGCGTGGCGTGCGCGTCGAGACCGACCTGTCGGACGATCGCTTCGGCAAGAAGATCCGCAACGCCTCCAAGGACAAGATCCCCCTTCACGCTCATCGCCGGCGGCGAGGACGTCGAGGCCGGGGCCGTGTCCTTCCGTCTGCGTGACGGCTCGCAGCACAACGGCGTCGCCGTTGATCGCGCGGTCGAGCTGATCGTGTCGCACATCGAGCAGCGCAACAACGCCGACCAGATCGACGGCCTCGACGAGGCGTGAGCGATATGACGGAGCAGGGCACGCACACCGAACCGCTGCCCACCGAGGATGCCCGCGAGCTTGCGGGCGTCCCGGACGGCTTCGGTCGCTTCTGGACCCCGTACCGGATGGCCTACATCCACGGGGAGGGCAAGCCCGCCGATGCCTCGGATCGGACGTGTCCGTTCTGTAGCGCGCCGACAAAGGCCGACGATGAGGGGCTGATCGTCTTTCGGGGTGCCACCTGCTTCGTTCTCATGAACCTGTTTCCCTACAACTCCGGCCACCTGCTCGTGTGCCCGTACCGTCACGTGTCGGACTACACGGAGCTGACGAACGAGGAGCGCGTCGAGCTCGGCGACCTGACGGCCACCGCCATGCGCGTCTCGCGTGAGGTCGCCGGCCCGCACGGCTTCAACCTGGGCATGAACCAGGGTGAGGTCGCGGGCGCTGGCATTGCCGCGCACTTGCACCAGCACGTGGTGCCCCGGTGGGCAGGGGACGCGAACTTCCTGCCTATCATCGCGCGCACGAAGGCCGTGCCCGAGCTTCTTGAGGATGCTCGCGCCCGCCTCGCCGCCGCCTGGCCTCAGGAGGGCTGATGCTCGGCAACCACGGTCGATCCATCACGAAGGCAATCTTTACGCCGCTCGCGCGCGTTCTTGCCCGTCTCGGAGTCACCCCCAACATGGTGACGGTCGCGGGCACGGTCGCGACGGTCGTCATCGCCGTCCTTTGTCTGCCGCAGGGCTGGATCTGGCAGGGGGCCATCGGCCTCGCCATCGTCATGTTCGGCGATTCCGTCGACGGTACGCTGGCACGCATGACGACCGGCGGTACGCGCTTTGGCGCGTTCCTTGACTCCACCCTGGACCGTCTGGCCGACGGCGCGGTCTTCGGATCGCTGAGCGCCTACGCGGTCTTCCAGATGGCGGACTCGCCCGTGCGGACGTGGGCGATCATCGCCGGCATCTGCTCGATCGTCGGCGCCGCGGCCGTGCCGTATGCTCGCGCCCGCGCGGAGTCTGTCGGCGTCGTGGCCAAGCTCGGCATCGCCGAGCGCACCGATCGGCTCATCGTCGGCATGGGCAGCGCGATTCTTATGAGCGTGGGCCTGCCGCAGTGGGTGTTCGCGGTTGGCCTGACGTGGGTGGCGTTCGCGTCCTTCGTGACGGTGTGCCAGCGCATCTGGTTCACCGCGCGCCACATCGACGAGGGAACCCAGTGACCTTCTCCGCCCTCTCGCTCGCATTCCGTCTCGCTCCTCGTCTGCCGCTGCGACGCGTGATGCGCCTGGCAGATAGGGGAGCGCGTCTTGTGGCGCGTCGGGGTGGCGCCCCGATCGAGCGCCTGCGCGCCAACATGGCTCGTCTGACTGGCAGCCCGGTCTCGGATGAACGTCTCGAGGCGGCTGTGCGCTCGCACATCCGTAACTACGCCGAGGAACTGATGCTCGGCTCGCGCCGAGGCGCACCCCTGTTGGAGGGAGTGACCTTCGAGGGTTTTGACGCGCTGGTCGAGGCTAGCGCAGATGGGCCGGTCATCTTGGCGTTGGGTCATTCGGGCAGCTGGGATCGGGCGGGAGCGTGGGTGTGCGCCAACGGCCCCGGGATCGTTACTGTCGCCGAAAAGGTTGAGCCTCCCTCGCTTTTCGAGCGGTTCGTCGCTCTGCGCGAGGGGCTGGGCATGGAGATCATCGGTGTTGGTCCAGGCGAGTCGGTGTTTTCGACCCTCGTTGAACGCGTGCGGGGCCGCAGCGTCATCGTGCCGCTCCTGGCCGATCGCGATATCTCGGGGTCGGGCATAGAGGTTGATCTGGGGACTGGACGTGCCCTCGTCGCGGCGGGCCCCGCGGCGCTCGCGACGAAACTGGACCGTCCGCTGTTCGCAGCCTGTATCACCTACGAAAACGAGACGTCAGCGGGGGCAGACGTGCGCGTGCGTTGCGTCGGCCCGATCAGTGCGCCGACGGATCGTGCACCCGGAGTGAACCGGGTCGAGGCGCTCACGCAGGCCTGGGTCAGCGAGTTCGCGGCGATGATGGCGGATCGTCCCCAGGACTGGCACATGATGCAGCGGGTGTACGTCGAGGATCTGGATCCGCAACGTCTGGCGCGCGCCCGCGCTGAGCACGAGAGGAAGAATCGATGAAGATTGGGATCGTCAACCCCTATTCGTGGGACGTGCCCGGGGGAGTGGGCTTTCACATCCGAGATCTGGCGCTCAAGCTTCGCTCGCGCGGACACGACGTGCGCGTCCTGACGCCGTCGACGTCGGAGGACCTGCCCGAGTGGATCACGTCGGCTGGATCGTCGGTGTCGATTCCCTTTAACGGCTCGGTTGCCAACATTTCGGTCAAGCCGACGACGATGAAGCGCACGCGGCGCTGGCTCGCCGAGAACAACTTCGATGTCGTGCACGTCCACGAGCCCGTCGTCCCGTCGGTGTCGATGGCCGCGGCGATATCCTCGCGCGCCCCGCTGGTTGGCACGTTCCACGCGGCGCTGGGCCGCTCGGTTTCCCGCTCCATTGCCTCGGCGCCCATGAGGCTGTACATGGAGCGCATCGGCGTGCGGATCGCCGTCTCCGAGGAGGCGCGGCGCACACTCATCGAGCATCACGGTGGGGACGCCGTCATCATTCCGAACGGGGTGGAGACGGCCTCGTTCCGCACAGCGACGCCGCTTGTACAGTGGGCGGCCACTGCGGATCGCCCGGTCGTCGTGTTCCTGGGGCGCCTCGACGAGCCGCGCAAGGGCCTGAGCATTTTCGTTGGCGCGATCGAGCGCGTGCTCGCGCGCTTCCCGGGCGCTCGTTTCCTGATTGCCGGGCGCGGAGACGCCCCCGATTGTCGCGAGGCCGTGGCTCGCTTCGGTGATTCCGTGTCCTTCCTGGGAGGCATTAGCGACGAGGAAAAGGAGTCCTTGCTGGCCGGAGCGAGCGTCTACGTGGCCCCGCAGACGGGCGGGGAGTCCTTCGGCATCGTCCTGGTCGAGGCCATGAGTGCGCGCACCGCCGTCGTCGCCTCCGACATCCCGGCCTTCCGAGCCGTCCTCGAGGACGGTCGCGCGGGGGCGCTCTTCGAGACCGGCAACTCGCAATCGCTCGCAGCCACCCTCATTGACCTGCTGAGCGACCCGAGCCGCCTGGAGCAGGTGTCCGACGCCGGACAGCGAGCCTCCGCGCAGTACGACTGGGAGGTTGTGGCGGACAAGGTGTTCGAGGTCTACAAGCTCGCCATCGACATGGGCAGCCCCGCTGTGTCTGGGACGCGCCGCACGCGGGACCTGTTGCGCGGGCGCACGGATCGGGAAGGGGACACGTGGTGATCTCACAGTCCGTCTGGGTGTTTGGCGCTCTCGCGGTCGCCCTGGTCATCTTGGCCGTCAGCGTCGGCGCGGCTATCGGGCGGGCGCGCCGACTCGACCGCCTCCACCAGCGCATCATTGCCTCGCGCGAGGCTCTCTCGCGCCTGCTGCTCCGACGCGCGTCCGAGGCCTCCCTTCTCGCCCAAACCTCGCCCTTTGAAGACGGGGGAGCCCAGACGATGCTCGATATGGCACGCGCCACCATCCACGACGACGGCGACCAGCTCACGACAGATGGCCTCGACCGACGCACCACGGCCTCGCGCAGAGCCGATCGGGTCGAGGTGGCCACCCGCCTCGAGCGTGCCTCCGCCTTGTCCCGTGCCATCCGTGACACCCTCACTCCGCCCGTCCGCGCCCAGGTGACAGCCGACCCGCACGCGGCCGCGCGGCTGGAAGCGCTGGACGCGACCTGTTACCGCATCGAATTGACGCGAAACGTGCACAACGTGGACGTAGCAGGAGTCCGGGCTCTGCGCTCAGCACGAATGGTAAAATTGCTCAGGCTTGCCGGACATGCTCCGATACCCGAGCCCATCGACTTTGACGACGACACACACATTGGCGGACGAGGATACTGACATGCGAAGCACACACTGGGGCGGACCCGGGGAAGACTACCGCCTGAAGAAGATCAGCGCCGCGACCGTCGGTGACGACAACGGAATCAGCGCCCCGGCCCCCGACGACGCCGCGCCCGTGTGGCAGCCACCAAAACCCATACACTCGTTCCCGTGGCTCGAGGTGGTCCTCACCTCCCTCGGTATTCTGGGCCTTATCGGCCTGATCATCTTCTTCCTCAGCCCGGAAGCAACGGGCGTCATGGCCTTTGTGAAGACCACGCTGCTCGCGCTCATCCCCCTGTCCATCGTCGTCGGATTCCTCTTCCTGATCGACCGGTGGGAGCCAGAGCCGTGGAAGACGAAACTGGCCCTGTTCGTGTGGGGCGCTGGCGTGGCCACCCTATCCTCCGGCATTCTCAATACCGCCCTGGGTACGAATCTTGCCTACAATCTCGGCGACCTTGATACGGCCAGCGCCCTGTCCGCAACGTTTGTTGCACCCCTCGTGGAGGAGACACTCAAGGGGATCGGCGTCGTCATCGTCGTCATCGTGCGCCGCACCAACATCAACTCGGTGCTCGACGGCGTCGTCTACGCGGGCTTCTCCGCAGCTGGCTTTATGTTCACAGAGGACATCCTCTACTTCCTGCGCGAGGAAGCTACGGGGACGGCGAGCCTCCTGTTCGTGGTCGCGATCCGCGGTCTCATGAGCCCCTTCGTGCACGCGATGGCCACGTCGATGACCGGCATCGGCTTGGCGCTGGCTGTCCTCAGGTTCAAGCGCGGTTGGTCCAAAGCTGGCATTGTCCTGTTGTTCTGGTTCTTCGCCATGCTCATTCACTTCGCGTGGAACGGCAGTAGCAGCCTGGGGCCTGCACGCTTCCTCATGCTCTACCTGGTGATCCAGGTGCCGGGCTTCGTCCTGTGGACGACCCTGCTGGTGCTCGCGTCGCGTAAGGAAGCAGCGAAGATTCGCAAGGGCCTCATTCCCTACGTGCGTACCGGCTGGGTGCTGCCCGGTGAGGTGACGATGGCGACGGACATGCGCGCACGCAAGGCCGCCGTGAAATGGGCTGGCGTGGGCGGTCGCGATGCAAAGCGTGCGATGCGTTCCTTCTTGTCCAACCTCGCCGCGCTCGGGCTTGACCAGTGCATGATGGCCAAGCGTGGACCCGACCACGCCCGTATCGACAACGACCGCCAAATGCTCACGGAGGCTGCGGACAACAGGCGCGAGTTCTTGCGTCTGACGTCCATTGCCCAGCAGCAACACGATGTCTCTGAAGCCGTGACCGCACGCGTGCGCACCACCTGAGAAATGAAGGAACAACAATGACTAATCCTCGATACCCCGGAGCATCGACGCCACGCGGGCGCGCGTATGTGCCACCGACGACCGTGATGCCCTCCCTTCCTGACAGCAACGCTTCCGAGGCGACTCCCGCGACGCAGCTCCTGCCCCAGTCGGGTGGCTCTGATGACGTGGCCGCGACGAGTTTCCTGCCCCAGTCAGGCGGCTCGGACGATGCGGCCGCAACGACTTTCCTGCCCCAGTCAGGCGGCTCGGACGTCGCCCCTGCGACCACTTTCCTGCCGCAGGGTGCCGATCCCACCGACATCACTCCTGTGTCTGAACGCAGGCGTCCCTCCGCGCGCGAGGCGACCACCTCTGCGGGCCACAAGCGTCCGTCCGCCAGTGAGGCCCACCCGACTCCCAGTCACAGGCATGGGGCGCCGACCCCACATCGTCCTGGCGCCAATGGGCAGCGCGGTGGCCGCGGACCCGTTGCACCGGGCGCGGCCACGGGGGGACAGAGCGGCGCGCCTCAGCGGGGACTGGGCGGCTCGGGCCACGCTCCCGCGGCTCAAGGTAGCGTGCCCCAGCGTGCTCTTGGTGGTCCCGATGGTGCCCCGCGTGGCCCGGTGACCGGTATGAGTGCCACGGCCTCGTCGGGTCAGGGGGGTATCGCCCAGCGTGCTCTTGGTGGTCCCAATGGTGCCCCGCGTGGCCCGGTGACCGGTATGAGTGCCACGGCCTCGTCGGGTCAGGGGGGTATCGCCCAGCGTGCTCTTGGTGGCCCCGATGGTGCCCCGCGTGGCCCGGTGACCGGTATGAGTGCCACGGCACCTCATCCCCAGCCCGAAGTCGGCGCCCCGGCAGCTGCACAGAGTGCGACACCCGACGCGGCGCCCGCCCGATCGGAGCGCAGTTTGCCCGTCGCTGACGCGGCACCAGCTCAGGCGAGCAGGAGCCTGCCGGTGACCGATTCGGTCCCTCTGCCCGTTGCTAGCACTCCCGAAAACTCGTTCTCAGCTGCGGCGGCATCCGCTCCCGCCAAGGCACCTGCGGCTGCTTCCGCGCTCGCGCCCGCGGCAGCCATTCCTGCGCCCGAGCCGGCGGCGTCTGTTCCCGCTCCTTCCTCGGTGCCCGCTCCGACGGTGGCTCCGGCTGCTTCCGCGCCTGCGCCCGAGGTGGCCGTCCCCGCGTCTCCTGCGCCAGAGGCGGCCTCGGCTCCTGCTCCCTCCTCGGTGCCCACTCCGGCGGCTGCTGTTGAGCCGACTGCGGCGGCTCCGGCTGCTTCCGCGCCAGCGCCCGCGGCATCTGTTTCTGCGCCTGAGCCGGCGGCATCTGTTCCCGCTCCTTCCTCGGTGCCCACTCCGGCGGTTGCTGTTGAGCCGACTGCCGCGGCTCCGGCTGCTTCCGCGCCTGCGCCCGAGGTGGCCGCCCCCGCGTCTGCTGCGCCAGAGGCGGCCTCGGCTCCTGCTCCCTCCTCGGTGCCCACTCCGGCGGCTGCTGTTGAGCCGACTGCGGCGGCTCCTGCTCCTTCCTCGGTGCCCGCTCCGACGGCGGCTCCGGCTGCTTCCGCGCCTGCGCCTGAGCCGGCGGCGTCGGCTCCCGCGGCCTCCTCAGCCTCTACACCCCAGGGCCCGGTGACCAGCCCATCGACCGCGTCGCCCGCGCAACCAGCGCAGGGGCAGACGGCCTCGAACTCGGGGGGAGTCGGCCAATTCACGCCTCAGTTCGAGTCCTTTGTGCGCAGCGGCCCCACGATGCCGGGCCCCCTCACGGCGCAGTACCCGACGCTGGCTCCGCGCACGGCCCAGGTCTGGTCCGTGCCCAAGCCGAAGAAGAAGCCTCTTCCCATCTTCGAGTCGGTCGTTGCTGGTGCGGGAGCAGCGCTGATGATCGTCGGCGTGCTGGGTTTCCTCCAGGCAAGTGGGCCGGTTTTGACGGTCTTCCTGGCCATCTTGTGCATCGTGCCTCTCGCTATCGTCGTCTCGCTGCTTCTCTTCATCGACCGCTTTGAACCCGAGCCCTTGGGGATGAAGCTTGCCGCGCTAGCGTGGGGCGGCGGTGTGTCAGTCTTCTTCGCGATCATGGGAAATGAATATGTTCAGTACTCCGTCACTGAACAAACGGGCGACGAAGTCCAAGGAATAGTCTTCTCCGTCGTTGTCGGTGCACCGGTGGTCGAAGAACTGTTGAAGGGCCTTGGCGTTCTCGTTATCGTGTGGGCTCGCCGCACCCACATTTCATCTGCCATCGACGGACTTATCTACGCCGGCTTCGCAGCCTGCGGATTCCTAGTCGTCGAGGATTTCACCTACTTTGTGAGAGCAGTTTTGACGGACGGTGACCTCGGGCAGTTGTTCTTCCAACGTGTCGTCATGGGTGTCTTCGGTCACGTGATGTACACGAGCTGCATGGGCTGGGCGACAGGGTGGGCGGTCACCCGTGCCCGCTCGGCAGCCGCCGGATGCGGAGCTGTGGCCCTCGGCTGGTTCACGGGTATGCTCCTGCACGCCACGTGGAACGGCACTGCTGTCCTGTCTGGGGGCGACGAAGAACTGTTCTACACCTTCTACATGTTCATCCACATCCCGCTGTTCCTCTTGTGGTTCTTGTTCATCGCGCTGGCGATGAAGCGCGAACGACGCGACGCTGCCGCAGGCCTCATGCCCTACGTGGCGCAGGGGTGGATTATCCCCGCCGAGATTCAGATGGTGTGCGATCCTCGCTCACGCCGTGCCGCCCTGGCCTGGGCGTCCAACGGTGGACCGTTGGCGAAGAAGGCAATGAAGCAGTTCATGTACGCGCTCGCCACACTCGGCCTGCACCAGGTTGTCATGAAGAATCGTGGTCCCGAGAAGGCGCGCATCACAGAATCGAGAGAGCTCGCGAAAGAAGCAACCTCACAACGCAAGATCTTCATGAAGCTCACACGTATGCGACGATTCTGACGTGTCGCTTCATGGCCGTTTCACCGGCTCCTCACAGGAACCGCACAGTATGAACGGCCATGATTGCGCCGACAGAAAGGAAACATACGTGACTAAAACTCTTTCGGCTCGCTCCTCGCGGGCTCTGACCGTGTGCTCGCTGCTGGTGATCATTGCGAGTATTCCCGCGCTGGGCTTCGAACTATATGACGCTCTGAGCGGTGTGCCAGCCGCCACGGCGGGAATCGCCGTGGGCGCGTCGTGCCTGAGCGCGCTTGTGGGGCTGGTGTTCCTGGCGGTTGTCGCCCGAGGTGGGCCTTCGTTCCTATCCTGGATCGCCGCCTTCGCATGGGGGACCGGCGGGGCACTAATCATGGCCGGCTTCGGCAACGACTACGTGGACGGCGTAGTCGAGGCCAGCGCTCTGAGAAGTGAGACCGTCTACTTCGTGACGTCGGTCGTGACGGGTCCCGTCGTCGAAGAGAGTGTGAAGGGCATCGGTGTGCTCATCCTGGTCCTGGCTGCGCGCGCGGTCTTGGAGCGCCCGTCTCAGGGCGCGGTCCTGGGTGCTCTCGTGGGCCTCGGGTTTGCCTGGGGTGAGGACATCGGCTACTACGTGGCGGCACTCAAGGACGGCATGAGCGGCCTGTGGGAGTCCTTCCTGGCCCGCGCCCTCCTCGGTGCCTTCGGGCACGCTATCTTCACGGGCGTCTTCGGATTCGCGCTGTGCTGGGCGATCCTGCGCGCGAAGAATGTCTTCGTCGGGATCGCCGCGGGCCTCGGCGGTTTCGCGGGAGCCGTGCTCCTGCACGCGCAGGCCAACGGAGTTGGCTTCCTTGCGCCGGAGGACTCGTGGAACCTGACCTACGGGTCGATTGAAATCCCGGTGTTCATCGTCAGTGTCGCCCTGCTCGTGTGGGGGCTGCGTCGTCGGCGGGCTACCCTGGAGGCATGAGCGCACTCGACTGGCCATTGGACGCGGACGGCTATCCCCACCGGGAGGCCGCCCGCGTCCTCCTTTTCGACGACGCGGGCAGAGTTCTGCTGGCGATGGGACACGACGAGGATCAGCCCGATCGCGCCTGGTGGTTCACGATCGGTGGCGGCATCGAGGAGGGGGAGGACCCCCGCGCCGCCGCCGTGCGCGAGGTATTCGAGGAGACCGGGCTGCGCCTCGACGCGCACGAGCTGGTCGGGCCCGTCCTGTATCGGACCGCCGAGTTCGACTTCCTGGCGGTCACCGCGCGCCAGGACGAGTGGTTCTTTATCGCCCGCGCCCCGTCAACTGACTTGAGCCGAGACGGATGGACGGACCTGGAGCGCTCCGTCATCGACGCGCAGCGCTGGTGGGACATCGACGAGGCCGCGGCCAGCATCGACGGCGAGATCTACCCCGCGCAGATCCTTGAGTTTGCGCGCGCATGGAAGGACGGCTGGGACGGTCACCTCATTGAGCTGACCGACACCCGCGAACCCTAGAGTGCTCCCTGAGCGGGGGCCAGGCCCAGGGGAGCGATCGCCAGCGACAGGTCGGCAACGTTGAGCTGGACCGACACCTGCTCGCGCACCGCCGGCTTTGCGCAAAACGCGATGCCAACCCCGGCCTCGTGCATCATCGGGATGTCGTTCGCGCCGTCGCCGATCGCGACCGTGCGCTCCATGGGCACACCCAGGGACGAGGCCCACTCACGCAGGCACTCCACCTTGACCTGTGAGGTTACGATCCTGCCCAGCACGCGGCCCGTCAGATAGCCGTCTACGACCTCCAGGCGGTTGGCCGCGTAGAAGTCGATGCCCAGGGAGGCCGCCAAGGGAGCGACCACCTCCTCGAAGCCACCCGACACGACGCCGAAGTGCCCGCCCGCGGCGTGCACGGCGTCGATCAGCTCGCGGGTGCCCTTCGTCGGAGTGACGCGAGCCAGGACGTCGGCGAAGACGCTGTGCGGAACGCCCCTCAACGTCGCAACCCGCTCGCGCAACGACTCCGCGAAATCCAGCTCGCCGTTCATCGCGCGTGCGGTCACCGCGGCGACCTGCTCGCGCGTGCCAGCGGCCTCGGCCAGCTCCTCGATGACCTCTTGAGTGATCAGCGTCGAATCAACGTCGGTGACGACGAGGCCGGGTGCCCCGCTGGCAAACAGTAGCGGTGCACCCGGCTCATCGAGATGGTGAGGGGAACTCACTTGGTGACGACCGTGCCCTTGGGAACGACCGTGATGCCCGACTCGGTAACCGTGAAGCCGCGCTCGATATCGTACTCGTGATTGACGCCGACCTCGGCGCCTTCCTCAACGACGACGTTCTTATCCAGAATCGTCTTCACGACCCGCGCATGGCGACCGATGCGGCAGCCGTGCATAACGACCGAATCCTCGATCTTCGCCCACGAATGGACGTAGGTATTCGGGGACAGGACCGAGCGCACGACCTCACCGCCGGAGACAATCACGCCGGGCGACACGAAGGAGTCCACCGCGTGGCCCAGGCGATCCTGGTCGCCGTAGACGAACTTCGCGGGCGGCAGCGATCCGTCGATCATCGTCATCGTCGGCCACTCGCGGTTGTACAGGTTGAACACCGGGTGCACCGAGATGAGGTCCATGTTCGCCTCGTAGTAGGCGTCCAGCGTACCAACGTCGCGCCAGTAATCGCGGTCGCGGTCGGTCGAACCCGGCACGTCGTTGTCCTGGAAGTCGTAGACGCCGCACTCGCCGCGCTCGACGAACCACGGGATGATGTTGCCACCCATGTCGTGCTTCGAATCGGGGTTAGCAGCGTCCTCACGCAGAGCGTTGACCAGGTCCTTCGTGGTGAAGACGTAGTTGCCCATCGACGCCAGGACCTTGGTGGGATCGTCCGGCAGGCCCTCGGCGTGCTGAGGCTTCTCCAGGAAGTTCTTCACGACGCCGTCCTCACCGTCGATGACACCCAGGGCGGGAGCGAGTTCGATCGGCTGACGGATACCGGCGACCGTGGCCGGCAGGCCCGACTTGATGTGGTGGTCGACCATCTGCGAGAAGTCCATGCGGTAGATGTTGTCCGCACCGATGATGACGATGTACTCGGGCGCCTCGTCGTCGACGATGTTCAGCGACTGGTAGATGGCGTCCGCGCTGCCCAGGTACCAGTGGGGCCCGCGACGCTGCTGAGCCGGAACAGGCGCAATGAAGTTGCCGAGCAGGGGAGAGGTGTACCAGGTCTTGGTGACGTGGCGGTCAAGGGAGTGCGACTTGTACTGAGTCAGCACGACGATCTTGAGGTATCCGGAGTTCACGATATTCGACAGAGCGAAATCGATCAGACGGAAATGACCTCCAAACGGAACGGCAGGCTTCGCGCGATCCGCCGTCAGCGGCATCAGACGCTTACCTTCACCGCCCGCAAGAACAATCGCTAGAACGTGGTTCTTTGCCATACGGCACCTCTTCGTTGGTCGTTTTGGGCGTGCACCGGTGCACGCCCGTGGGTGTAGTCACACTGTATTACAAATGTCCATCGATTGCTGCACCGTCTCGTTTCTGTTTCGATGCCCGTGATTTCGGATACTATGTGTTACACGCGTCGCCACTGTCGGAAGGACCACATCATGCGCGTTGATCTGCTCACCCGCGAATACCCGCCCCACGTCTACGGCGGAGCCGGTGTCCATGTTCTCGAGTTGGCCAAGGTGCTGCGCGGCCTCGTCGATGACCTGCGAGTGCAGGCCTTCGATGGCCCCCGCGAGCCCGGAACTGACGGAGCCGATCCGGGGGTGACCGGTCACTCGGACCTGCCCCAGCTTGAGGGAGCTAACGCAGCGCTGCGTACCCTCGGTGTCGACCTCGAGATTGCCGCCGCGTGTGAGGGCTCGGACCTGGTGCACTCGCACACCTGGTACGCCAACTTCGCCGGTCACGTCGCCTCGCTCCTCGGCGACATCCCCCACGTCATCTCCGCTCACTCGCTCGAGCCGCTGCGTCCCTGGAAGGCCGAGCAGCTCGGCGGCGGCTACCGCCTGTCCTCCTACGTGGAGAAGACTGCCTACGAGGCTGCCAGCGCCATCGTGGCCGTCTCCAATGGCATGCGCGACGACATCCTGCGCTGCTACCCGGGCGTGGACCCCGAGCGCGTCCATGTCATCCACAACGGCATCGACCTGAACAAGTGGCACGCACCCGTCGGCGAGGCCGGGGATGAGCTGCGCGCACGCGTCCTGGCGGAGCACGGCATCGATCCGTCGCGCCGCACGGTCGTCTTCGTTGGCCGCATCACCCGTCAGAAGGGCCTGCCCTACTTCCTGCGCGCCGCCCGCCTGCTGCCCGACGACGTCCAGCTCGTCCTGTGCGCCGGCGCCCCGGACACCCCGGAGATCGCCGCCGAGGTCGAGGGCCTGGTCGCCGAGCTTCGCGCCACCCGCTCCGGCGTCGTGCTCATCTCCGAGATGCTCCCGCAGCCCGAGGTCGCGGCCATCCTCTCCGCCGCGCAGGTCTTCATCACGCCCTCGGTGTACGAGCCCCTCGGCATCGTCAACCTGGAGGCCATGGCTCTCGGCCTGCCCGTCGTCGGCACGGCCACCGGCGGTATCCCTGACGTCATCGTCGATGGCGAGACCGGCTACCTGGTGCCGATCGATCAGATGCAGGACGGCACGGGCACGCCGCTCGATCCCGAGACGTTCCAGCGTGACATGGCTGATCGCCTGATCCGCGTGCTGGATGACCCCGAGATGGGCCGCCGCATGGGCGAGGCCGGGCTCGTTCGCGCTCGCGAGCATTTCTCCTGGGAAGCGATCGGCGTCAAGACCGCCGAGCTGTACCGCTCGCTCGTCTGAGACGCGCGCGGTGTCTAACACGACTAGGCTTGATGCATGACTTACGTCCTGAATCTTTCCCATGTGTCCCTCACGCGAGGAGACACGCAGGTCTGTCCGACGTCTCGTGGTCGACGCGTCCGCGCCAGCACTGGGTCATCGTCGGCCCCAACGGCGCGGGCAAGACGACGCTCGCTCGAGTCGCCTCTGGGAGGGTCGCGCCTGATTCGGGCGACGTGACCCTGTCCGAGACTGACATTGCGCACGCCGATCCCGCTGAGGTCGCAACGCGCGTCGGCTTGGCCTCGGCTGCCGTGGCGGCGAAGATCGTCCCCACGCAGTCCGTGTTGGACACCGTGCGCAGCGCGGCCTGGGGCCTGGCTGTTGCCCATGACGAGGAGTACGAGGATGTCGACGACGCGCGCGCGGCCGCGCTCATGGAGATCTTCGGCGTTGACCATCTCGCCCAGCGAGAGTTTTCCACGCTCTCCGAGGGTGAGGCCCAGCGGGTCCTTCTCGCGCGAGCGCTCATGACCGACCCGGAAGTGCTGGTCCTCGACGAACCCACCTCCGGCCTCGACCTGGGTGCCCGCGAGTTGCTGATTGCTGCGCTTTCGGAGATAATGAAAGGTTCGAAATCTCCGCAGATCATCCTGGTGACCCACCAGATCGAGGAGATTCCTGACGGCGTGACGCACTGCGCGATCATGTCGCAGGGGCAGATTGCCCACCAGGGTCCCATCGAGGACGTGCTGACGGGCGTCAATCTGTCGCAGGTCTATGGAATGCCGCTGCTGGCCGGGCGGTCCGACGGACGCTGGTGGGCGCGCGGCGTCACCGACTAAGGGGGGTATATGACTACCTGGTGGCTGTGGATTCTCGCCGCCCTCGTGTGCGGCATCATCGAGGTCATGAGCGTCAGCTTCGTGTTCCTCATGTTCGCTATTGGCGCCTTGGCGGCGGGTGTCGCCGGTGCCTTCGGCGCTAATGAGGCAATTCAGGTGATCGTGTTCGTCGTCGTGACGGTGGCGCTTCTGGCTGGTTTGCGCCCCTTCCTGAAGGGACGGATCGAACGGTCGAACAGCTACGTCCCGAGTAACACGGACGGTCTCATCGGAAAGACCGCCTACGTGACCGAGACCGTGGGAGAGCGTCAAGGACGCATCCAGTTCACAGGCGGTGAATGGAGCGCGCGAACGGAAGGCCCTGAGCTTCCCGTTGGTGCCGAGGTGCGCGTCGATCGTATCGACGGAGCAACCGCTGTCGTGAGCGCCCTCAATCCGGCGGGGTCGGCACCTACCCAGCCGTCTGCGGGTTCGGCCTCCTGAAAGCACTCTTCCTGTTAGAGACGTAAGAAAGGAAATACGTTATGAGTTCCGGTCAAGTCATCGGCAACATCGCGGTGATCGTGGTCCTCACGCTCATTGTTTTCGTTGTCATTTCGCTGGTGCGTGCGGTGAGGATTGTCCCGCAGTCGCAGGCGTACGTTGTTGAGCGCCTTGGTCGCTACCAGGCGGTTCTGCAGGGTGGCTTCCACCTGCTGGTTCCCTTCGTGGACCGCGTCGCCGCGCGCATCGACCTTCGTGAGCAGGTCGCGAACTTCCCGCCCCAGCCCGTCATCACCGCCGACCAGGCGATGGTCTCGATCGACTCCGTGATCTACTTCCAGATCACCGATCCGAAAAGCGCGACCTACGAAGTCGCGAATTTCCTGCAGGCGATCGAGCAGCTGACCGCGACCACGCTGCGTAACCTGATCGGTTCCCTCGATCTGGAGCAGACGCAGACCTCGCGCGAGTCCATCAACAAGCAGCTGCGCGGCGTCCTTGACGAGGCGACGGGCCCGTGGGGCATCCGCGTGACCCGCGTCGAGCTCAAGTCGATCGAGCCGCCGCCGCGAGTCCTGGCCGCCATGGAGCAGCAGATCACCGCCGAGCGCACCAAGCGCGCCACGATTCTGACCGCCGAGGCCGAGCGTGAGGCGCAGATCAAGAAGGCCGAGGGTGCCAAGCAAGCCGCCGTTCTGGCCGCTTCCGCCCAGCAGGAGGCTCAGGTGCTGCAGGCCAAGGGCCAGAAGGAAGCCCTGATCCTGCAGGCAGAGGGTGCCCGCCAAGCGCAGATCCTGCGCGCTCAGGGTGAGTCCGAGGCCATTCAGACGGTCTTCGCCGCGATCAACGCGGGCAAGGCCACGCCGGAGCTGCTCTCCTACAAGTACCTGGAGATGCTGCCGAAGATCGCCGATGGACAGGCGTCCAAGCTGTGGATGGTTCCCTCCGATCTGACCGGCGCACTGGAATCCATCTCGAAGGGTTTCGGTCTGGGCAAGTAGACTGGAGCCTATGCCGGGCCGACCGCAGTCCCTGCGGTCGGCCCGTCGTCTATCTACGGGAGGACAACGGTGGATTCGCATCAGGAGCACGTGCTGCGCGAGGTCGCGCAGAAGAACATCCGTTTCATTCGGCTGTGGTTCACGGACGTCGCGGGCGTCTTAAAGTCGATCTCGATTGATCCGGGTGAGCTGGAGGACGCTTTCACCGAGGGTATTGGCTTCGACGGCTCGGCCGTCGAGGGCCTGACCCGCGTGTTTGAGTCCGACATGCTGCTCATGCCCGATGCCTCGACCTTTCAGCTGTTGCCGTGGCGCTCCAACGAGGATCCCGTCGCCCGCATGTTCTGCGACGTGCTCATGCCCGACGGTCGCCCGGCGCCCTCGGATCCTCGCGGCGTCCTGGAGCGTGTCGTCGAGCGCGCCGCCGACGCGGGATTCCGCGTCATGATGCATCCCGAGATCGAGTTCTACCTCCTGCGTCAGCCCGTCACCCCTGAGCGCATGGTGCCCGTGGACCAGGCGGGCTATTTCGATCACGTGGCCCGAGGGGACTCCAACGACTTCCGCCGCCGCGCCGTGCGCATGCTGGAGGACATGGGGATTCCCGTCGAGTTTTCGCACCACGAGGGCGGGCCCGGCCAGAACGAGATCGACCTGCGGGCCGTTGACCCGGTCCGAGCGGCCGACAACATCATGACGGCCCGCACGGTCATCGAGGAGGTGGCCCTGCGTGAGGAGCTGGTGGCGACCTTCATGCCCAAGCCCTTCATCGAGCACCCGGGTTCGGGTATGCATACCCACCTGTCGTTGTTTGAAGGTGAAGAGAACGCGTTTTTCTCGCCCTCCGGGCAGTACCGCCTGTCCACGACGGGTCGGCGCTTCATCGCGGGCCTGCTCGCGCACGCCGGTGACATTGCGGCGATTACGAACCAGCACGTCAACTCCTACAAGCGCTTGTGGGGCGGGGGAGAGGCTCCGTCCTACGTGTGCTGGGGGCACCTCAACCGCTCGGCCCTCGTGCGCGTGCCCCTCTACAAGCCGAAGAAGAGTGCGTCGGCGCGCATCGAGTACCGCGCCCCCGACCCGAGCGCGAACCCGTATCTGGCCTTCGCCGTCATGATTGCGGCCGGCCTGGACGGCATCGAGAAGAAGATGGAGCTCATGCCCGAGGCCGAGGACAACGTGTGGGACCTGTCCGATCGCGAGCGTCAGGTGATGGGAATCCACGCTCTGCCAGCCTCCCTGTCGGACGCGGTGCGTGAGATGAAGAAGTCGGAGCTCGTGGCCTCGACACTGGGCGAACAGGTCTTCGACTACGTCATCCGTAACAAGCGCAAGGAATGGACGGAGTATCGCCAGCAGATCACGCGTCAGGAACTTGAGCAATTCTTGAAGGTTGTTCCCCGGTGACCCCCGACGATCTGCGGGTCGCGGGCTTCCTCGACGCGCGCCGGGCCCTGTCGTTCCTCGAGGAGCTGCCCGCGGGCCAGGATTGGGTGGGTGACCTGAGCGCGTCGGCCGATCCCGACCAGGCCCTGCTGCAGGCGGTGCGTTTGTGCGAGGCCGACCCCGGCCTCGTCGATGCCCTGAGCGCGGACGAGCGCGCCCGTCGGCGCGTGTGCGCGATCCTGGGGGGAAGCCAGTGGTTGGGTGATTACGTCATCGCCGAGCCCGAGCGCGCCGCCGCCATCAACGAGGATCCGGGTGATCCTCGGGATGTCCTGTTCGAGGCCGTGGGAGCCCGCGCGCTCAGCTCCGGCGCGTGGGTGGCGGGCCGGGAGGCCACCGCCGACGACCTGCGCGCCGCCTACCGCCGGGTGCTGCTGCACCTGGCCGCCGACGACCTGACGAGCGGAACCCCCGAGGAGGCCATGCCGAGCGTGGGCGCGCGCATCGCGGACCTGGCGGACGCCACGATGGACGCGGGCCTGGCCCTGGCACGCCGCGACGTCGACCCCGAGGGCACGGTTCCCTTCGCGATCATCGCGATGGGTAAGACGGGCGCGCGCGAGCTCAACTACATCTCCGACGTGGACGTTATCTACGTCGCCAAGGCCGGGGCGGACGGGGACGAACGAAGCGCCCTGGAGAAAGCAACCCGCCTGGCCTCAGCCACGGCCTCGGCCTGCTCGGGGCCGGGCACGCAGGCACCGCTGTGGACCGTGGACGCGAACCTGCGACCCGAGGGGCGCAACGGCGTCCTCGTGCGCACGATCGAGTCCTACCGCCAGTACTGGGACAAGTGGGCCCAGACCTGGGAGTTCCAGGCGCTGCTCAAGGCGCGCGCGTGCGCGGGCGACCTGCAGCTCGGCCGCGCCTTCGAGGAAGCCGCCCAGCCCTACGTGTGGAGCGCGTCGGCGCGTGAGGGCTTCGTGGAGGCGGCGCGCGCGATGCGCCGGCGCGTCGAAGACAACATTTCCCGCTCCCATGCCTCGCGTGAGCTTAAGCTCGGCCGCGGCGGCCTGCGCGACGTCGAGTTCACCGTGCAGCTGCTTCAGCTAGTTCATGGGCGCACCGACGCCTTCCTGCGGGTGCGCTCCACCCTGGAGGCGATCGAGGCGCTGCGCGAGGGCGGCTATATCGCCCGATCCGACGCGGACCAACTCGCCTCGTGCTACCGATTCTTGCGCGCCGTGGAGCATCGCACGCAGTTGCCGCGCATGCGCCGCAATCACCTGATCCCCGATAAGGACCGCGACCTGCGGGTTCTGGGACGGGCCATGGACCCGGCGCGGTTTCCCGACGCTGACGCGATTCGCACGGCCCTTGACGAGGTGCGCGCCAGCGTGCGCGCCCTGCACGAGGACGTGTTCTACCGGCCGATCATCGCGGCCACCGCATCCCTGCGTGAAGACGAGGTTTCCCTGCATGCCGAGGGTGCGCGCGACCGGTTGGCGGCCATCGGCTACCGCGATCCCGCCGGCGCCCTCACGCACATCGCAGCCCTCACGCAGGGGACCAGTCGGCGCGCCGCGATCCAGCGCCACCTGCTTCCCGTGTTCATTTCGTGGCTTGCGGGCGGCGCGGACCCCGACATGGGCCTGCTCAACTTCCGCATCCTGTCCGAGGACATCGGCGAGTCCCACTGGTACCTGGCGCTCCTACGCGACTCGGGGGTCGCCGCGCGCAGGCTCACGAAGATGCTGCCGAACTCGCGCTGGATCGCCGACGCGCTGGCCAAGCGGCCCGAGGCCGTGGCGTGGCTGGACGATGACGCCGAGCTGGCCCCGCGCGAGCCGCAGCGTCTCGCCCGCGAGGTGGCCGCCCTCATCGACCGCCACGATGACCCGACAGAGGCGGCCGCCCGCGTGCGCGCCGTGCGCACCCGCGAGCTGACGCGCGCCGCGATGAGCGACCTGCTCGGCGGGGTTAACCCGCGCGGTCACGCGATCGCCGACGCGACGGACGCGGCCCTGCTCGGTGCGCTGGCGATTGCGGGGCGCGAGGATGCCGAGCGGTGGGGAGCCGAGCGCGCCCGCGTCGCCTTCGTGGCGATGGGGCGCTATGGCGGGCGCGAGTGTTCCTACGCCTCCGACGCGGACGTCATCGCCCTGCACGAGGCCGTGGGCGGCGCCTCCGATTCTGAGGCGGCGGCCAGCGCGACGGCGATTGTCAACCGGGTCAAGAAGCTCCTGGGGTCGGCGACCAGCCAGCTCGGCATCGTCGTCGACCTCGACCTGCGCCCCGAGGGAAAGAATGGCCCGATGAGCCGCACCATCGCCTCGCACGAGGAGTATGCACAGCGCTGGTCTTCCACGTGGGAGCGCCAGGCGGCCGTGCGCGCCCGGCCCATCGGGGAGGGGAGCCTCGCCGATCAAGCTCGAGAGCTTTTCGCGGAGCTTGCCTACGGGGGAGTGAATGAATCGGATGTGCGCGACATCCGCCTGCTCAAAGCCCGCATGGAAAACGAGCGCCTGCCGCGCGGCACAGAGCCCGCCCGTCACGTCAAGCTCGGCCCCGGTGGCCTCAGCGACGTCGAGTGGACGATTCAGCTCATTCAGATGCGCCACGGGCGCGAGGTTGAGGCCCTGCGCACGCCGTCGACGACCGACGCCATCGCGGCCGCCCGCGACGCAGGGCTGTTGGAAGCGCCCGACGCCGAGATACTGTTGAATGCCTGGGACCTGGCCACGCGCATCCGCGCCGGCAACACCCTGGCGAGTGGGCGCATGAGCGGTGTGAAGCTTGACGTTGTGCCTCGTGACAGCGCCGAGCTGGGGGCGCTTGCCGCTATCCTCGGGTACGGGAGCGGCGGGCTGACCGCCCTCGAAGAAGACTGGTTGCGCGCGGCACGACAGGCGCGCGCCGTGATGGAACGAGCTTTCTGGGAGCAGCAGTGAAGATTGTGCTGGTACGGCACGGACAAACCCCCGCCAACCGACTGGGGGCACTGGACACGGTCCGCCCCGGCCTCGGCCTGACCGAGGAAGGCCTGGCTCAGGCGCGCCGCCTTGCGGAGCGCTGGGAGTCCGAGGTTGCCGCCCCGCCCACGCTCATCGCGCTGTCTGGGCTGCACCGCACGCGCCTGACGGCCGCGCCGCTGGCCGCTCGCTACGGGCTCACGCCGCTCGTCTGTCCGGGGATTCGCGAGCTGCGCTCGGGCGACCTGGAGATGGCCGCCGATCCCGGCTCGCAGATGCAATACGTGCGCACGACCCTGTCGTGGTGCGCCGGCGACCTGGATAACCGGATGCCGGGCGGTGAGAGCGGGCGCGAGGCCCTGGCTCGGTCCCTGGAGACCGTGCGCCGCGTGGGATTAGCCGCACGCGAGCAGGCGGGGGAGGACGCGGTCGCGGTGTTCGTCATCCACGGCGCGCTCACGCGCCTGCTGGCTACCTGGCTGTCTGCCGACATTGACGAGGCCCTCGTGTCGAAGCACTTCATGTCGAACACGGGCACGACCACCTTCGAGTGGGCTCCCGGCTTCGCCCCGGCCTCGGCCTCCGAGCTGGCCAAGGGCCTGCACGCCCTGACCTGGAACGACCGTCCCCTCGATCAGTGGGACTGAAACCGGTTCTCGTTGCCTGGCGGTCCGGCGGCGGGGCAACGAAGGGCGAGACCTCGTAGAGGTCTGTATGAGAACTGATACTGGTTGATCCGTTTGTTGTCGTCAAACCGTCAGTCGATGTACCCTGAGCTTGTGGTCAGTGTAATGTAAGACACCATAACGAGGAGGTACACCGATGTCCCGTTCCCTGCCACTGGTCGTCGTCATTCCCGGTATCGGGGGAAGTGAACTCGCCGATTCGTCGGGGAAACGAGTGTACGGAGCCAGCGTCTCCTGCGTGGTCGCTCGCCTGTGTGAACCGAGCGTGCTCGATAGGAATAACGAGTTGACGCCGGTTGGACTGGTGGGACCTCACTCGCTTGTTGCAAAACAGCTGGTAACCGGCTATGACGGTCTGCTGAACGGTATCACCAAGGGACTGGGACTATCCCCTGGACGCGTTGTAACCGCGGGTGCGGAACTGGTCGACCCGGACGCTACCGTGGTCGCTTTTCCTTATGATTTCCGCCGGTCGGTGGAACAGATCGCCAACGATCTGGACCGTGTCGTGCGCGAGCGGGCGCAGGGACGGCGCGTCGTGCTCGTCGCGCACTCGATGGGCGGACTGGTTGCCGCGTGGTGGTGGGCCTTCCTGAGCGAGGGCATCGACGTCGATCAGATCATCACCCTTGGTACGCCGTACCGAGGTGCTGCGAAGGCACTCGATGTCTTGGTTAATGGGATGCGCATCGGGCCATTTGACGTTCGTCAGGCTGTTACTGACACGGTGAGGACATGGGATTCTGTCTTCGATCTGCTGCCCCACTACCAGGTTCTCGAGGGAAACGCCGAAAGTATGTATCCCCATGACCTGCCGCCTGCGATCACGAAGACCGTCGATGGTTTTTCCGATAAAGCACGCGAGGCCTACCGGAAGAACCGACGTTTGCATGATGCGCTGGTCAATAAGGTTTTAGAGAGTGGGAGGAACCCGTTCACAGCGTACTACTCGCAGGGACACGCGACTCTGGGGCACGCCAGCATCGATGCTCACTCGGATGGACTCGTGGTGGCCAAGGGGAATCCGCGAGCGATCCCAGCGAGCTGGGAGGGCGGCGACGGGACGGTTCCGATGTTCTCGGCGATTCCCGATGTACTCGAAGATGAGGTTTCCCGCTGGCGGCGACTGGCTGGCAAGCATCAAGACCTTGTGGAAGAGAAGTCGGTGTTTGAGCATGTGTCGGAGCATGCGCGGGATCGTTTGCCCGCCGCCGCCAGGGGTGGTGGCTATGAGGTGAGTGCGTACCTGCAGCTTGATCTCGACGATGTCGTGCTCGCGGGCACTGAAGCTGAGGTGAGGCTGCGCGTTGTAGACAAGGCTGGCAGTGTACTGGATGCGGGGAATGTCGGCGGCAACGTCGGCGGTAAACGGTTCCGGGCAGAGCGCTGTGACGACGGATGGTGGTCGGCCCAGCTTCCGGCGCTGGAGGAGGGTGTGCACTCGTTGATGTTGTCGGCGACGGGTGTGCCCAACGTCGATCGTCTTGTGTTGAAGACGCGTGTGGGGGCGGCATCGTGAACGAGCGTAATCTGTGGGATTCAATCAACCACCCGACGGGGCTGGCGGATATGGTTCACGTCGGGTGGGTGCAGCGCTTGCTTAGCTCTGCGGAGTGGAGCGGTTTCCCTGGTCCTGAGCCTGACCTCGTTGCTCACGGACAGACGCGAGTGGGCCCTCATGCGAGGAAGATTTGAGGAGTTCGCCGAGCTGGGGCTTCGATACGTTGCGGAGCCGACAGATAGCGAGCCGGGGGCGCAGCGGATTCGGCCTGTCAACGAGGTGCTCGGTCTCCGAAAGGCGACGTGCGTGGATCTGTGTGTGGCCTTTTGTTGTGCTGCGCTCGATGCTGGGATCTACCCGCTGATCTTGACGGTGACGGCTGACGGTGGGCAGCGGCGGCACGCGATCGTCTTGGTGCCCATGGAACGTCAGTGGGCCATGGGGTGCGACGTCCTCATCGACGAGGGGTTCAGCCGTGAGTCGATGCTGCCTAATCGGGAAGACCTGAGAGATCTCGTGGTCGAGTCCGCCGATGATCCCGGTGGTACGTGGCTGGCGATTGATGTTCAGCAGGTGACGGAAGCGGGGGCTAACTGGGGTGCTGCGCTGTCTTCGGGCGCTCAGTATATTCGGGACTGGGAGTGGGATGTGTGCGTGGACGTTGGGGGTCTGCGCAGTCGCGTCCCTGATCGTGTGCTTCCTCCCGGGGGGCACATCGAGAAGGTCTTAGCCCCTGCTTATGCCGAGCTGCCCGAGGATTTCACACCCCTGCAGCTCATACGTGCGCGACATAACGCGGTGCCATATCAGCAGTGCGATGAGATCCGTCAGCTTCGCGAGTGGGCAATGATGACGGCGGATGCTACCGCACCGTCGCAGAGAGGACGTAGTGGCGACATTGCTGTCGCTGTGGTGACAGGGGCGGGTGGCTCCGGGAAGACACGTCTGGCGGCGCAGCTGTGCCACGATCTGTCCTTGATTGGTTGGTACGCGGGGTTCCTGCCATCGACGACGGATGTGACGGATGAGGAGCTGTCCGCTCTCGCGGAGGTGACCACTGAGCTTCTGGTGGTGGTGGACTATGCCGAGGAGGCACGGCGAGGTCTCGTCGCACGGGTGGTTCGCGCGCTGCGGGCGAGGGAGTCGGCGACCCGGATCGTGTTGACAGCCCGCGGTGCCGGGACATGGTGGGAGGAGTTCCGTGAGGAAGCGGAGCAAGACGGAACCCCACTGAGTAACACGCTGTCACTGTCCATTCGTGGCAAGCAAGAATTGGAGGCGCATCCGTGGTTCTTCGGGCGCATGTATCGCAGGGCGGTTCAGCAATTCTCTGACAAGCTCAATAAGGCTGTTCCCACAGACGTTGAGGTTCCCGAGGGTCTGGGGGATACCGCTCTTGACGTGGTGTTGAGGGCCTGGCTCGCCGTGTGCGGCGACAATGATGGGACTCAGGAGGCTATGCCGACCCGGGAAGAGCTCTACGACAAAGTACTGTCGCTTGAGTTTGCTCGGTGGCACAAGGAGCCGAAACTGGGAGACATCAGCCGTGACCAACTGCGTCGCGTCGCTGCCACCCTCAGCTTGCTTGCTCCGAGCCAGGACGAGGATGCGGTCGACGACGTCCTGAGCAGATTGCCAGAGTGGAGTCAGGAGCATCTGCTCCGCAGTCGTTTCGCAGAACTGCTAGTCCAATCCCTCTTGCGTGATGACGGCGCTGAGGCTGTGAGCCTGCGGCCCGATCCGGTTGCAGAACACCTCATCCTGACGGTTTTCGGAAAGAAGCCGGAACTACTGGATCGGGTGCTTCCACAGGATCCGGCGCAGGTACCTGGCTTAGACGACCCCGATGCTGACGACTCAATCGTCACGCGTGCGCTCGAGATGGGCCAGCAGGCGCGCAACGCCTGCGTGACCCTCACGCGCGCTGCTTCTCGCGACTCGGAGGGTGCGCGCCGTCTGGCGAGCCGGGCGTTGCGGGCACGGCCTTTCCTGTGGTGGGAAGCGCTTCATGTCGCGCTCACTCAGGGAGGACCGCTGGCGCCCGCTCTCCAAGCGCTCATCGAATCGGGCGCGGATCTGCCCCTCGATGAGATTGATGATGCGATTCCTGTCGGGCATCCGGCGTTGGCGGCGGCGGCCTTGGCGGCGACCAGGCGCCTTGCGACTTCCGCTGAGCGGAGTCCGGAGCGACAGGCACGCTGGGCCAATAACCTGTCCATTCGTCTGTCCAACGTTGGCGAGCGAAAAGCGGCGTTGGTGGCGGCCCGCGAGGCGGTGGAGCTGTATCGCGGGCTGGCTGAGGCTTCTCCGGCGGCCTACACCCCGAACTTGGCAATGTCGTTGAATAACCTGGCGATTCGTTTGTCGGAGGTGGGAAAGCAGGATGAGGCGTTGGTGGAGGCCCGCGAGGCGGTGGAGCTGTATCGGGGGCTGGCTGAGGCTTCCCCGCAGGCCTACACCCCTGACCTGGCAATGTCGTTGAATAACCTGGCGAATCTTTTGTCTGAGGTGGGGGAGCGGAATGAGGCGTTGGTGGCCGCCCGCGAGGCGGTGCGTTTGCGCCGGGGGCTGGCTGAGGCTTCCCCGCAGGCCTACACCCCGAACCTGGCTGCGTCGTTGAATAACCTGGCGAATCGTTTGTCGGCGGTGGGGGAGCGGAATGAGGCGTTGGTGGTGGCCCGTGAGGCGGTGGCGCTGTATCGCGGGCTGGCTGAGGCTTCCCCGCAGGCCTACACCCCGAACCTGGCTGCGTCGTTGCATAACCTAGCGAGCTTTTTGTCGGCGGTGGGGGAGCGGAATGAGGCGTTGGTGGCGGCCCGTGAGGCGGTGCGTTTGCGCCGAGCGCTGGCTGAGGCTTCCCCGGCTGCCTACACCCCCGACCTGGCTGGGTCGTTGAATAACCTGGCGAATCGTTTGTCGGAGGTGGGGGAGTGGAATGAGGCGTTGGTGGCGGCTCGTGAGGCGGTGCGTTTGCGCCGAGCGCTGGCTGAGGCTTCCCCGCAGGCCTACACCCCGAACCTGGCTGCGTCGTTGACTAACCTGGCGAACATTTTGTCGGAGGTGGGGGAGCGGAATGAGGCGTTGGTGGCGGCTCGTGAGGCGGTGGAGCTGTATCGGGGGCTGGCTGAGGCTTCCCCGCAGGCCTACACCCCCGACCTGGCAATGTCGTTGAATAACCTGGCGATTCGTTTGTCGGAGGTGGGGGAGTGGAATGAGGCGTTGGTGGCGGCTCGTGAGGCGGTGCGTTTGCGCCGGGGGCTGGCTGAGGCTTCCCCGCAGGCCTACACCCCCGACCTGGCTGGGTCGTTGAATAACCTGGCGAATCGTTTGTCGGAGGTGGGGGAGTGGAATGAGGCGTTGGTGGCGGCTCGTGAGGCGGTGCGTTTGCGCCGGGCGCTGGCTGAGGCTTCCCCGCAGGCCTACACCCCCGACCTGGCTGCGTCGTTGACTAACCTGGCGAACATTTTGTCGGAGGTGGGGGAGCGGAATGAGGCGTTGGTGGCGGCTCGTGAGGCGGTGCGTTTGCGCCGGGCGCTGGCTGAGGCTTCCCCGGCTGCCTACACCCCGAACCTGGCTGGATCGTTGAATAACCTGGCGGCCTTTTTGTCGGCGGTGGGGGAGCGGAATGAGGCGTTGGTGGCGGCTCGTGAGGCGGTGGAGCTGTATCGTGGGCTGGCTGAGGCTTCCCCGGCTGCCTACACCCCGAACCTGGCTGGGTCGTTGACTAACCTGGCGGCCTTTTTGTCGGAGGTGGGGGAGCGGAATGAGGCATTGGTGGCGGCTCGTGAGGCGGTGCGTTTGCGCCGGGGGCTGGCTGAGGCTTCCCCGGCTGCCTACACCCCCGACCTGGCTGCGTCGTTGAATAACCTGGCGGCCCTTTTGTCGGAGGTGGGAAAGCAGGATGAGGCGTTGGTGGCGGCCCGCGAGGCGGTGGGGCTGTATCGTGGGCTGGCTGAGGCTTCCCCGGCTGCCTACACCCCGAACCTGGCTGCGTCGTTGAATAACCTGGCGAACATTTTGTCGGCGGTGGGGGAGCGGAATGAGGCGTTGGTGGCCGCCCGCGAGGCGGTGGGGCTGTATCGTGGGCTGGCTGAGGCTTCCCCGGCGGCCTACACCCCCGACCTGGCAACGTCGTTGAATAACCTAGCGAATCGTTTGTCGGAGGTGGGAAAGCAGGATGAGGCGTTGGTGGCGGCCCGCGAGGCGGTGGGGCTGTATCGTGGGCTGGCTGAGGCTTCCCCGGCTGCCTACACCCCGAACCTGGCTGCGTCGTTGAATAACCTGGCGGCCTTTTTGTCGGAGGCGGGAAAGCAGGATGACGCGTTGGTGGCGGCCCGCGAGGCGGTGGGGCTGTATCGTGGGCTGGCTGAGGCTTCCCCGGCGGCCTACACCCCCGACCTGGCAACGTCGTTGAATAACCTAGCGAATCGTTTGTTGGAGGTGGGGGAGCAGGATAGGGCGTTGGAGACCTTCGTCGAAGGCTTTGATGGCTTCTCCCCAGCTGTGCGTGCCCGCCTGCTGGTGGCTAGGGCCACCTGGCGTGACGACGGCGGAGAAACGGGGGATGTCGTCGCGGCGGCCTGGGAAGCTGATGCTACTGATGATCCGGTGCTCCTGGGTCCGGTGCGCCGCATGATCGCCCGAGCGATCACCGATGCGGGAATATCGGACACGGGTCTTCCCCGCTGGGCCACCGTCGACGCTGAGTCGGCGACTTCCAGGATTGAGGGATGGCTCGAGTGTAGCGATCTAGCGCAGGGGGTGGCTTTCCTCGAAGCACAGTGGAGCTCGCCGTCGGCCTCCGAGAAAGAAACGCTGGCCGCCCTTGCCGAGCTGTACGTGGAGCTTCCCCCTGTTGCCGTGCTCGCTACCCTCGTGGAGCGCATCGCTGACGAGGGCATACAGGCCGTCACAACCGACCTGCGGACCCATCACCGAGCTCAGCTGCTTGCGCGCGACTGGCGTGAGGCGCACGTGAGCGGTCGGGGAGCAAGCTTCCTGCGCGAGCACATGAGGGGCAACCCCGATGCGTCGCGTGGCGAAGATCAGATCAGCGAGGGTAGCGAGCAAGAGCCAGAGGAATGGGACAAAGACCTTGGCGACCCCGACATGAGAACACGGGTCCTCCAGGTGCTGGCGGCAATGCTCCCGGAGGCTGAGGCAGTCGGCATGATGAGCGTTCTGGCGCTTGCGGAACTCACGGATCCAAGAACCGCCTACGATGCGCACGGCAGCGACGAGGGCGCCGAAGACACGCTCAGAGAGCTCCTCGAGGCGCGCGATTGGGGGGCGATGGTCACCGTCCTCGGAGTGCGCCCGTCCGTGGCGGAATCCACCTACGGCCGTATTGCCCTCCTGCTCTTCGCCGCCGTCACCGACGAACCCGTAGAGAGGCTGCGCGAACTCTACGAGCATGCGAACGAGGAGATGGACGCGATCCACCGCAGGCAGCTCCAGGCCCTGCTCGACAAGGCCCTCGGAACCGACCAGTGCCCGCCAGCCTTCGAGGACATCCTCTCGTGGACCAGGAACTCGGGACCGCGTCAACAGTGATCGGGCAAGCCCCTCGATCAGTGGGCCTGAACACCCTCCTCGCCGCCGGATTCCTCGGCGGGGGGAGGAGGGGGCAACGAACTCTGAGACCTCGTAGGGGAAGGACCGGTACTTGAAGTACCCCTCCAGGTAGGAGAGGTGCTCCTCGCACGCGAGCCACGTCTTCGTGCGGGCGCGGTGGATCGCCGGATTACGCCAGTCGATCCGGTAGATCGCGGCGTTCGTACATTCGCGCGCTGAGCAGATACCCGAGGCGCTTTCGACTCCCAGAGCCATGGTGTCCTCCCGATGCGGTTACGCTTGGAAGTATGCCAACCCTCGTACTCGTTCGCCATGCGCAGGCCGCCTACAACTACCCCGACCGCGCCCGCCCGCTCACCGATGCCGGGCGAGACCAGGCCGCGCGCCTCGGGGCGACTCTCGCCCGCGAGGTCGGCGCATTCAGCGTCGCCGTCTCCTCCGACGCCCAGCGCGCCCGCGAGACCTTCGCGGCGATCCTCGCGCGCGCGGGCGCCGACGAGGCCTGGCACGACCGCTCCATCTACGACGGCGGCGAGGAGGAGATCATCGAGCTGGCCCGCACCTTCACCGGGCAGGCGGGCCTGATCGTCGGACACGAGCCCGTCATCTCCTACGCCGGGTACATCCTCGCCCGCAAGGAAGACCGAGGGGCGGCCGACAGGGGGAGTGCCGACGGCCACCGCGCTGGTCCTCTCCTTCGACGGCGACTGGGAGGACCTCGCACCCGAAACATGCGCCATGAGGGTCTTCTACACCCCACCCACCCGATAGCTGACGCGCCCCGGGGAGGCGGCCACGGCCTCGTCCTCGATGCTGTGACGGTGTTTACGTTTGTCCACGGTAGCGCCGCACACATGGGGGAGGGCCGCCTCAACGCGATAGAATGTGCCGGTATCTATCCACCCAACAGGGAGAAGTGATGTCGGGACACTCTAAGTGGGCGACCACTAAGCACAAGAAGGCCGCCATTGACGCCAAGCGCGGCAAGCTCTTCGCGCGCCTCATCAAGAACATTGAGGTTGCGGCTCGCACGGGCGGCGGCGACCCCGCTGGCAACCCGACGCTGTACGACGCCATCCAGAAGGCCAAGAAGAACTCCGTCCCCGCCGACAACATCGACCGCGCCGTCAAGCGTGGCTCCGGTGCCGAGGGCCGGCGGCGCCAACTACGAGACCATCATGTACGAGGGCTACGGCCCCAACGGCGTTGCCTTCCTCGTCGAGTGTCTGACGGACAACCGCAACCGCGCCGCCTCCGACGTGCGCCTGGGCTTCACTCGCCACGGCGGCTCCCTGGCCGACCCCGGTTCGGTCTCCTACCTGTTCTCGCGTCGCGGCGTCGTCGAGGTGCCCGCCGGTGAGGGCGTGGACGAGGAATCCATCATGATGGCCGTCCTGGACGCCGGAGCCGAAGAGGTCGAGGACGCCGGCGAGCTCTTCGTCATCGAATCCGACCCCAAGGACGTCGTCGCCGTGCGCACCGCCCTGCAGGAGGCCGGCATCGACTACGACTCCGCCGAAGTCCAGTTCGTCGCCTCCACCGAGGTCGAGCTCGATCTCGAGGGCGCCCTGAAGGTCAACAAGCTCATCGACGTTCTCGAGGACTCCGATGACGTGCAGAACATCTACACGAACATGTCGCTGAGTGACGAGGTTCGTGCCCAGCTGGAAGAGCAGGAGTAACCATGAGCGAGAGCACCGCGAAGCGCGAGGTCGGCACCCCGCAGGTCAAGCGCGGCATGGCCCAGATGCTCAAGGGCGGCGTCATCATGGACGTCGTCACCCCCGAGCAGGCCAAGATCGCCGAGGACGCGGGCGCCGTGGCCGTCATGGCCCTCGAGCGCGTCCCCGCAGACATCCGCGCCCAGGGTGGCGTGGCCCGCATGTCCGACCCCGACCTGATCGAAGGCATCATCGAGGCCGTGTCCATCCCCGTGATGGCCAAGGCCCGCATTGGTCACTTCGTCGAGGCCCAGGTCCTGCAGTCCCTCGGCGTCGACTATATCGACGAGTCCGAGGTCCTCACCCCCGCGGACTACAGCCACCACATCGACAAGTGGAACTTCACCGTTCCCTTCGTCTGCGGCGCGACCAACCTCGGTGAGGCGCTGCGCCGCATCAACGAGGGCGCGGCCATGATCCGCTCGAAGGGCGAGGCCGGCACCGGCGACGTCTCGAACGCGACCACGCACATGCGTAAGATCCGCGACGAGATCCGCCACCTGACCTCTCTGCCCGAGGACGAGCTGTACGTCGCGGCTAAGGAACTGCAGGCCCCCTACGAGCTCGTCGCCGAGGTCGCCCGCGAGGGTCGCCTTCCCGTCGTGCTCTTCACGGCCGGCGGCATCGCTACCCCCGCCGACGCTGCCATGATGATGCAGCTGGGCGCCGAAGGCGTCTTCGTGGGCTCGGGCATCTTCAAGTCCGGTGACCCCGCCAAGCGCGCGGCCGCCATCGTCAAGGCCACGACCTTCTACGACGATCCGTCCGTCATCGCCGAGGTCTCTCGCGGCCTGGGCGAGGCCATGGTCGGCATTAACGTCGACGACCTGCCGGTCGATCACCGCCTCGCGGAGCGCGGATGGTGACCATCGGCGTTCTCGCCCTGCAGGGCGACGTCGCAGAGCACGTGCGGGCGCTGGAAAACTCCGGCGCCCGCGCGCTGCTTGTGCGCAGGGTTTCTGAGCTGGATCAGGTCGACGGCCTGGTGATCCCCGGCGGAGAGTCGACGACCATGTCGAATCTGCTGCTCTCCTTCGGATTGTTCGACGCGCTGCACGCGCGCATTAGCGCGGGGCTTCCCGTCTACGGGACGTGCGCGGGCATGATCATGCTCGCCTCGTCCATTCTCGATGGACGTGAGGATCAGCGTTCCTTCGGCGCGCTCGACATGGTCGTGCGCCGTAACGCCTTTGGTCGTCAGGTCGACTCCTACGAGGAGGACCTGGAGGTCGAGGGCCTTGAAGGCGGTCCCTTCCACGCCGTGTTCATCCGCGCCCCCTGGGTCGAATCGGTGGGCGAGGGCGTCGAGGTTATCGCGCGTGCCGGCAACAGTGCCGACGGCCCAATTGTCGCGGTGCGCCGCGGCAACGTCATGGCGACGTCCTTCCACCCCGAGGTCGGCGGAGACGACCGTATTCACGCCATGTTCGTCGACATGGTGACCCGCGCCTGATGCGCGTCATGGGCATCGACCCGGGCCTGACGCGCTGCGGCCTGGGCGTCGTCGACGTGGACCCCTCGCGTCGAGCGAGCCTCGTCTACGTCGGCGTCGCCCGCACCGACAAGGACCTGGCGACGCACTTCCGGCTGCGCACGATCGCGGACGCGATCGACTCCGTCATCGAGCAGTACCAGCCCGAGGTTGTCGCCATTGAGCGCGTTTTCGCCCAGGACAACCTGCAGTCGGTGACGGCCACGATGCAGGTGATGGGGGCGGCCATGACCTGCGTGGGACGGGCGGGCCTTCCCATGGCGGTCCACACGCCCTCGGAGGTGAAGTCCGCCGTGTCCGGCAACGGCAATGCGGACAAGGCGCAGGTGCAGACGATGGTCGCGCGCATCCTCGGCCTCGCCAAGGCACCGAAACCCGCGGACGCTGCCGACGCGCTCGCAATCGCGATCACGCACGCATGGCGGGGGACCGGCCTGCTTGGTGCCCCCGAGGATTCCTCGGTCGCCGTGTCCATCTCCGGGCGCCTGACCGCGCGCGGATCCATGACGCCCGCCCAAAAGGCGTGGGCCGAGGCCCAGGCCGCGCAACGCCGAACGGGTGCTGTCGATCCGAGGCGCAGGCGTGGCTAGAATCGTACATATGTTCGCCCGCGGTCTCGCGGGTGAGTGACCAGGGAAAGGACAGCAGTGATCTCGCTTCTGCGCGGCATCGTCGCAAGCGTCGGACTCGACCACATTGACATCGTGGTCGGGGGCATCGGCTTTCGCGTCCACGTGACGCCCGCCTTCGCGCAGGCGGCCCCGCGCGATGAGGAGATCACCGTGTACACCTCGATGATCGTGCGCGAAGATTCGATGACCCTCTACGGCTTCGAGTCGACCGACGAGCGCGACGTCTTCACCAAGCTCCTGTCGGTGTCGGGAATCGGCCCGAAGATCGCGCTGGCAGCCCTGGCCGTCCTGCGCCCCGACGACCTGCGCCGCGCCGTGCGCGACCAGGATCTGGCTACGCTCCAGCGCATCCCCGGCGTGGGTAAGAAGTCCGCTCAGCGCATGGCCCTGGAAATCGGGGACAAGCTCGGCACGCCGGCCGCGCTGCCCGGCGTCGACGCCGCCCCCGCCCCCGCGCCCTCCGAGGATGCGGTCGCCTCCGAAGTCAGCGCCGCACTGGTGGGTCTGGGATGGTCCGAGGCGCAGGCCGCCAAGGCCATCGAGAAGCTCGCGGGCAGCGGTTTGGGTGCCTCCGACATGCTGCGCGCCGCTCTAGTGAGCCTGGGAGGCGGCCGTGGCTGAACAGCCCGACATCGAGACGATGCGCATTGTCGCCCCGGACGCGGGCGAGTTGGAGCGCGCGGCCGAGGCCGCCCTGCGTCCCAAGAAGCTGTCGGAGTTTGTGGGCCAGCGCGTCGTGCGAGGCCAGTTGCAGCTGGTCCTCGACGCCGCCCGCATGCGCGCCGCCACACCCGACCACGTCCTGCTCGCCGGCCCTCCTGGCCTGGGCAAGACGACCCTCGCCATGATTATCGCCGCAGAGATGGGAACCTCCTTGCGCCTGACCTCGGGTCCCGCGATCCAGCACGCGGGGGACCTGGCCGCGATCCTGTCGGGCCTGCAGGAAGGCGACATCCTCTTCATCGACGAGATTCACCGACTGGCGCGCACCGCCGAGGAGATGCTCTATCTCGCGATGGAGGACTTCCGCGTCGACGTCGTCGTCGGTAAGGGCCCCGGTGCGACCTCGATCCCGCTGACGCTGCCGCCGTTCACGGTCGTGGGTGCGACCACGCGCTCCGGCCTGCTGCCCGCCCCGCTGCGCGACCGCTTCGGCTTCACCGCGCACCTGGAGTTCTACGAGACCGACGAACTCCAGTCTGTCGTCACGCGCTCGGCCTCCCTGCTCGGCTCGCCCATCGACGCGCGCGCCGCCCACGAGATCGCCTCGCGTTCGCGAGGCACGCCACGCATCGCCAATCGCCTGTTGCGCCGCGTCGTCGACTACGCGCAGGTCCATGGTGACGGAACGCTCACCCTGGACGCCGCGCGCGGAGCCCTCGAGCTCTTCGAGGTGGACCCCTCCGGCCTGGACCGCCTGGACCGAGCGGTTCTCGAGGCTGTGTGCCGTCGCTTCGCCGGCGGACCCGTGGGCCTGACAACTCTGTCCGTCACCATCGGTGAGGAAGCGGAAACCGTCGAGACTGTCGCAGAACCGTACCTGGTGCGCGAGGGTTTCCTCGTGCGCACCAACCGCGGACGCATGGCAACCCCGAAAGCCTGGGCACACCTCGGCCTGAACCCGCCCGCGCCCGACGGCGCCCTTTTCGACTAGGGGAGCGGGCCTCGTCGATCGAGCCCCGCCGTTCGTCGTGCGACGATGACAAGGACCGACGAGTGGCGGCCGGTGCCGCGCCGCACGGATATCACTTAGGCTAAAACCCTCCTTCGGCATTAAACTGTCACAGTGCGCTTCAAGCGCCCGACCGTCATCGAAAGTGAACCAGCCATTATGAACAACTACGCCCTCATGGGCCTGCTCGTCGTCATGATCGCCTTCATGTGGTGGAGCTCGCGCTCGCGCAAGAAGCAGATGGAGAAGATGGAGGAGGAGAAGCGTGAGCAGCTCGCTGCCGTGACCCCCGGCAAGTGGGTTCGCACCCGCGTCGGCTTCTGGGGCCGTTTCGTCGACCTGGATGGTGACATCGTCGTCCTGGAGACGACCGATGGTCACGAAATGTACTGGGAGCGCGAGATGATCGCCGAGATCGGCGGCCAGCCGCCCCTCGCCCGTGCAGAGGAAGATGAGGCGTCCGAGAGCGCCGACGTCGAGGACGCCAGCGACGAGGGCGAGGCCATCCTGGGTCTCGACGACACCACCTCCTCGTCCAAGGACACCGACGAGCAGCAGAAGTAAGTCATCAAGGCTGAACGGAAAGTAGAACCGTGGCATCTCATAAGCGACGCCCTGTGCGCGCGCTCGTGACGCTGATCGTCGCCATCGTGGCGGCGTGCGCGGCGCTTGCGCTTGGGCATTTCACCAAGGGGGTATCGCCATACCCCGACCTGGCCCTCGATCTCAAGGGCGGCACCCAGCTCATCCTGACCCCGACCGTGACGGCCGAGGGACAGCGCGAGATCACCGACGAGGACATCACTCAGGCAATCTCGATTATTCGTAACCGAATCGATGCCTCGGGCGTGTCCGAGTCCGAGATCTCCTCTCTGGGCAACTCGAACATCATGGTGTCGATCCCTGGCACCCCCTCCCAGGAGCAGCTGGACCTGATCCGCGCCTCCTCGCAGATGAACTTCCGCCCGGTGCTGCGCATGGGCCTGGCCCAGAACTTGATGCCGACTGCACAGGGACAGACGCAGATCGGGACGGCTGACCAGACCGCGCAGTCCGGTGAGGCCGCGCAGTCCGGTCAGGCCACCCAGTCCGGCGCGGCTGCCCAGTCGGGTGAGGCCGCGCAGTCCGGTGAGGCCACCCAGTCGGCTGACGCCGCACAGTCCGGCCAGAGTGAGGTGCGTTCGACCGCCCTCGACGAGGCCACTGCGATGAGTATCGCCGATAAGAACGGCGATGGCGTCCTGTCGGACACCCCCGCTTCCGAGCCGGCCAACGCCTCGGACATGGCATGGGAGACCGAGCAGGTCCAGTACGACTTCCTGACCCTGGACTGCTCGGCCGCCGCCGACGTTAAGCGCGTGGAGGGCCCGGCCGACAAGCCTTACGCAGCCTGCGATGACTCCGGTCAGATCAAGTACATCCTCGGCCCCGTCGCCGTCCCCGGTTCCGACCTCTCGTCGGCCACCGCGGGCCTCGTGCGCACGCAGACCGGCGGCTCGACCGGCCAGTGGTCCGTCTCCCTGCAGTTCAACGCCGCGGGATCGGAGAAGTTCAAGGAAACCTCCACGATTCTGTACGGCTACCACAACTCCGATCCGCAGGGTTCCACGTCCGGCCAGGGCACCCCGGACCGTAACCACTTCGCCGTCGTTCTCGATGGAACGGTCATCACCGCCCCCTCGATGAACGCGATTATTCCCAACGGCCAGGCCGAGATCACGGGTAACTTCACGGCAGTGTCGTCACGAACGCTCGCCAACCAGCTGAGCTTTGGCTCACTGCCCCTGAACTTCGAGGTCGAGTCCGAGCAACAGATCTCCGCGACCATCGGCACCGACCACCTGACGGTGGGCCTGTGGGCGGCCCTCATCGGCTTCCTCCTGGTCATCCTCTACCTGATCTGGCAGTACCGCGGCCTGGCGATCATCTCCGCTGGCTCGCTCATCGTCGCCTCGATCATCACCTACCTGGTCATCGCACTGCTGTCCTGGTGGATGGGCTATCGCCTGTCCTTGGCCGGCGTCGCTGGCCTGATCATGGCGATCGGTGTGACGACGGACTCGTTCATCGTGTACTTCGAGCGCGTCCGTGACGAGGTCCGAGACGGACGTCCGCTGCGCGCCGCCGTCGAAGAGGGCTGGGACCGCGCCAAGCGCACGATTCTGGTCTCCGACGCGGTCAACCTCGTCGCAGCCGTTGTCCTGTACCTGCTGGCCGTGGGTGGCGTTCAGGGCTTCGCCTTTACGCTCGGCGTCACGACCGTCATCGACATCGCCGTGATCTTCCTGTTCACGCACCCGATGATGGAGCTGCTTATCCGCACGCGCTTCTTCGGTGAGGGCCACAAGCTCTCGGGCCTGGATCCGGAGCACCTGGGTGCCAAGAACGCCCTCGTGTACGCGGGCCGCGGTCGCGTCGTCGCGCGCGGCGAGTCGACCTCGACGCCCAAGAAGGACGAGGCCGGGGACGGCATGTCGATCGCCGAGCGTCGCCGCGCGGCGCGCCTGGCAGCGCAAAAGTCCGAGGCCAACGCTGGCGTGACCGAGGAAGGGGAGAACTGACATGATGAGTTTCGCTCAGTGGGGCAACGCCCTGTACTCCGGCGAGAAGTCCTACGCCGTCGTTCCCAACCGCAAGAAGTTCGTGGGCCTGGCGGCTGCCGTCCTCGTGATCGGCTTCGCGCTCGTTGCGATCATGGGCCTGAACCGTTCGATCGAGTTCACGGGTGGCTCCCAGTTCGACGTGACTCGTGTCAGCGACCAGAGCGAGTCCTTCGCCTCGCGCGTCGTTGCCGACACCGGCCTCGTTGAGGGCGCTCCGAAGGTCACGCGAGTCGGCTCCGACTCCGTGCGTATCCAGACCTCGTCGCTGGATTCTGCCACCACCGCCCAGATGCGCGACGCCCTGGCGGCCGCGTACGGCGTTGACACGACCTCGGTTCAGTCCTCCTCGATTGGCCCCTCGTGGGGCTCGTCGGTGACCACCAAGGCCGCGCAGTCCCTCGTCATCTTCATGGCCCTCGTGGCCCTGCTGATGACCGTGTACTTCCGCTCGTGGCGCATGGCCGCTTCGGCCCTGCTGGCCCTCGTCCACGACATCGCCGTGACGGTCGGTGTCTTCGCGATCCTGCAGGTCGAGGTCTCGCCCGCCACCGTCATCGGCTTCCTGACGATTCTGGGCTACTCGCTCTACGACACCGTGGTTGTCTTCGACAAGGTGCGTGAGCTCACGACGGACGTGTACGACCAGAAGCACTTCACCTTCGCGGAGTACGTCAACCTCGCCGTCAACCAGACGATGGTCCGCTCCATTAACACCTCGGTTGTGGCCCTTCTCCCTGTCGGTGCGATTCTTATCATCGGCTCCGTGGCCCTGGGCCCGGGTACCCTGGTGGATATCTCGCTGGCGCTGTTCATCGGCATGATCGCGGGTACCTACTCGTCGATCTTCATCGCCTCGCCGCTCCTGGTGACCTTCCAGGAGATGTCGAACAAGACCCGCGAGCACGACGCGGCGGTCGCGCACGAGCGCGAGCACCGCCACACCACCGATGAGTCTTCGCCCGCGAAGGCCGTGAAGGTGGCTCCGATAAAGCCCGGCAAGCGTCTGGGCAACGAGAATCAGCCTCAGAGGAAGAAGACTCATCGATGATCGGTGAACTCGGCGATCGCGTCGCCATACTGGTGCGCGACAACCTGGTGGAGATCCCGGACTTTCCCGAGCCGGGCGTCCTGTTCCGTGATATCACGGGCCTGTTTGCCAACGGTCCTGCGTTCAAGGAACTCGTGGAGTTGATCGGCGCGCGCTACGCGGGCCGCATCGACGCCGTGGCCGGCTTGGAATCGCGCGGCTTCATTCTCGGCGCCCCCGTGGCCGCCGAGCTTGGGCTGGGCATGCTGACGATCCGCAAGGCGGGCAAACTGCCCGGTGAGGTCATCGGCGTCGACTACTCGCTCGAGTACGGCAGCGCCCGCATGGAGATTCGCCCCCAGTCGGTCCGTGAGGGCCAGCGCGTCCTCATCATCGACGACGTCCTGGCCACGGGCGGCACGGCGCGCGCCGCCGTGGACCTGCTCAACCAGTGCGGCGCTTCGGTCGAGGCCCTGGCCGTGCTGATGGAGCTGGACGCCCTCAACGGGCGGGCCAAGCTCGACGACGTCACGGTGGAGACTGCCCTGCACGTCTGAGTGACCAGTTGTGAGAGACGAGCGGGTCCGGGGATCGACTTGATCCCCGGACCCGCTCGTTCGTCGCTATTATTGGTTCATGAGCAGCGATGACACGACGTCAGGGGCCGCACTGCCTGCGGCCGTGTCCCGAGTGCGCTCCGGCCTCGTGTGGTTCGGTTCTCGCGGACGCGCCACAATTCCCGAGATTGAGCCGCTTGTGCGGGCTTTGCGCGCCAATCATCCCAAGGCCGACATCAGTGTCGTTGAGCGCGCCTACCGCAAGGCCGAAGAATGTCACCGGGGGCAAATGCGCAAGTCCGGTGAACCGTATATCACCCACCCGGTAGCGGTCGCCACCATTCTCGCTGAGATGGGTATGACGACGCCGACGCTGGTCGCCGCGTTGCTTCACGACACGGTCGAGGATACCGACTACACCCTGGAAGAACTCGCCGCGGACTTCGGAGAGCCGATCGCGAATCTGGTCGACGGCGTGACCAAGCTCGACAAGGTGCGCTACGGTGCCGCCGCTCAATCCGAGACCCTGCGTAAGATGCTCGTCGCGATGAGCCGTGACATCCGCGTGCTGCTCATCAAGCTGGGCGACCGTATCCATAACGCCCGCACGTGGCGTTTCGTGCCCGCTCAGTCGGCCGCGAAGAAGGCCCAGGAGACCCTGGAGATTTACGCGCCGCTGGCCCACCGCCTCGGCATGAACATGGTCAAGTGGGAACTCGAGGAGCTGTCGTTTAAGACCCTGTACCCGGAGATTTACGAGGAGATCGACCGCCTCGTCACCGAGCGCGCCCCGCAGCGCGAGGAGTACCTGCGTGACGTCATCGACCAGATCGAGGAGGATCTGCGTCGCTCGGGCACCAAGGGCACGGTCAGTGGCCGACCCAAGAGCCACTACTCGATCTACCAGAAGATGATCGTGCGCGGCAAGGCATTCGACGAGGTCTTCGACCTGGTGGCCGTGCGCGTCCTCGTGGAGTCGATCAAGGACTGCTACGGCGTCCTGGGCGCGCTGCACGGGCGGTGGAACCCGATTCCGGGCCGCTTTAAGGACTACATCGCGATGCCCAAGTTCAACCTCTACCAATCGCTGCACACGACGGTCATCGGTCCGGGTGGCAAGCCGGTGGAGATCCAGATCCGCACCTTCGACATGCACGAGCGCGCCGAGCACGGCGTCGCCGCTCACTGGAAGTACAAGCAGAACCCGAATGCGACGAGCGGTGACTCGGACCGCATGAGCTCGGAGGAACAGGCCAACTGGCTGCGCGCCCTGGTCGAGATGGAGCGCGAGACCGGGGACCCGGAGGAGTTCCTGGATTCGCTGCGCTACGAAATCGCCGGCGACGAGGTGTACGTCTTTACGCCCAAGGGCGAGGTCATTGTCCTGCCCGCGCGTGCAACTCCCGTCGACTTTGCTTACGCGGTGCACACCGAGGTCGGCCACCGCACGGTCGGCGCGAAGGTCAACGGGCGCCTCGTGTCCCTCGACACGCGCCTGGAGTCCGGCGAGACGGTCGAGGTCGTGACCTCGAAGTCCGACAAGGCCGGTCCGTCGCGCGACTGGCTGGCGTTCGTGGCATCTCCGCGTGCCCGCTCGAAGATCAAGGCCTGGTTCTCGAAGGAGCGCCGCGAGGAGGCCATCGAGTCCGGTAAGGAGGCGCTGGCCCGCGCGTTGCGCAAGCAGAACCTGCCGCTCCAGCGCCTCATGAACCATGAGTCGATCATGTCGGTCGCGACGTCGTTTGGATATCCCGATGTGTCGGGCCTGTATGCGGCGGTGGGCGAGGGGCACGTCTCGGCCCAGAGCGTCGTCAACCGGCTCATGGACAACCTGGGTGGGGGAGACGGCACCGAGGAAACGCTGTCCGAGGGCGTGACCCCGGGATACGCGAAGCCTCGTTCGGAGGTATCGGGCGACGCAGCCATCACGGTGGCGGGCCTGAGTCCGAACGAGATCTGGGTCAAGCTCGCGAAGTGCTGCACACCCGTTCCAGGCGATGAGATCGTCGGTTTCATTACCCGAGGCCAGGGGGTGTCCGTGCATCGTAAGACCTGCGCGAACGCGGAGCGCCTGGCTCAGCTTCAGCCCGAGCGTTTCGTCGACGTGTCGTGGAACTCTGAGGGTATGACGGCCCCGTTCCGTGTCCAGATCGAGGTGCGTGCGCTCGACCGCGGCGGGCTGCTGTCGGACCTGACAAGGGTGCTGTCGGATTACCGCGTCAATATCTTGGCCGCGGCCCTCAAGACGGACGGGGACCAGGTGGCATCCGGCAATTTCTCCTTCGAGCTGGCCGATCTGGGCCACCTCAATGCGGTGCTCTCGGCGTTGCGCCGGGTGGACGGCGTCTTCGAGGCGGTGCGTATCGGCTCGGATTCATAGACGAGGCCGTGGTGCCGACGCGCTCGGGCAAGAAGTTAGGTGTTACATCCGTCCCCTTTTGCGGCGTTTTTCGCTCATTTTGCCGTTAGATGTGACACACTAGCCCTGTGTGTCACATCGGCACGCGACCGCGCCGGGCGTCAGCCCTCGTCCTAGAAGGAATATCGTGACCGAGACGTCGATTCCGACCAACGAAACCACCCCCGAAGCCGTCACGGCTGCTCCCGAGGAGGCCACGGCCTCGACGATTCCCGCGTCGGAGGTGCCCGAACACCCCTTCGCCCGCATCGGTGAGGATGGGACTGTCTATGTCAAGGATGGAGACGAGGAGCGCGTTATCGGCGGCTTCCCCGAGGGGATTCCCGCGTCGCCGTACGCCCTCTACGAGCGTCGCTTCGCCGACCTTGAGGCCACCATCAAGCTGTTCGAGGACCGCCTGGCCTCGCTGAGCCCGCGCGACATCGATCAGACGCTGGCCACGCTGCGCGAGCAGGTCGCCTCCCCGAACGTCGTCGGCGACATCCCGGCCCTGCGCGCGCGCGTCGAGGCCGCCGCGAAGGCCGCTGAGGAGCGCAAGGAGATCGCTCGCGAGGAACGCAAGGCCGCCAAGGCGCAGGCCCTGGCCGACCGCACGGCCGTCGTTGAGCGCGCCGAGGAGATCGTCGCCCAGGATCCCGCCAAGACCCACTGGAAGCAGTCGGGCCAGACCCTGCGCGACCTGCTGGAAGAGTGGAAGACCCTCCAGCGTCGCGGCCCGCGCCTGGAAAAGGCTGTCGAGGACGAGCTGTGGAAGCGCTTCTCTTCCGCGCGCACCCAGTTCGACCGTCACCGCCGCCAGTTCTTCTCGCAGCTCGACCAGGCCCAGTCCGAGGCCAAGCGCGTCAAGGAAGCCCTCATCGCTGAGGCCGAGGCCCTGTCCTCCTCCGTGGACTGGTCGCGCACCTCGAGCGCCTACCGCGAGCTGATGAACCGCTGGAAGGCCGCCCCGCGCGCCTCGCGCAAGGAAGACGACGCCCTGTGGGCGCGCTTCCGCGCTGCACAGCAGGTGTTCTTCGACGCCCGCCGCGCCAAGGACGAGGCCACGGACGCCGAGTACCGCGAGAACCTGGTCGCCAAGGAGGCCATCCTGGTCGACGCCGAGGCGATTTTGCCCGTGACCGACATCGAGCGCGCCAAGGCTCAGCTGCGCCTCATTCAGGACCGCTGGGAAGAGGTCGGCCGCGTGCCTTCCTCCGACCTGCACCGCATCGAGGGCCGTCTGCGCGCCGTCGAGGCGGCCGTGCGTGAGGCCGAAGAGAAGGAATGGCGCCGCACCAACCCCGAGACGCGCGCCCGCGCGGCCGGCATGGTGGGCCAGCTTGAGGAGCAGATCGCTCAGCTCGAGCGTTCCCTCGCCGATGCTGAGGCCAAGGGCGACAACAAGGCTGCCTCCGCCGTTCGTGAAACCCTCGAGACCAAGCGCGCCTGGCTCGCGCAGATCTCCTCATCCATGGAGTGACATGCGTCTTCACGTTATTCCGTCGCCTTTCTACGCGGCGAATGGGCTTGTGCTCGTCCCTTCCGGGGCGGGCACAGCCCTTGTTGTCGACCCTTCTGCCGGCATCCAGCACCTGATCCGCGAGGTCCTTGAGGCCGAGGGCGTGAGCGTTGGGGCCGTGCTGCTTACCCACGGTCACCCCGACCACGTGTGGGACGCCGCCGAGGTGTCCACGTGGGGGGCCGATGGTGCCACCGTCCCGGTGTACCTGCCCGGACCGGACATGTACCGCATGGATGACCCGGCCTCGTTCCTGCCGATGCCGCCGCCCGACTTCGTCGGCGAGTGGGTCAAGCCCGCCGACCTGCGCGAGATGCCCGCGGATTCAGTCGAACTGACCCCGGGCGTATGGCTGCGCATGGTGCCCGCCCCCGGTCACACGGAGGGGTCTGCGGTGTTCCTGGGGCACAGCCCCCTCGATATTCGCGTCAACAACCAGTCCTTCTACGCCAGCGAGGAGCAGGTGCCGTGGGCACTGAGTGCCGACGTGCTCTTTAAGGACAGCGTGGGGCGCACGGACATGCCCGGTGGTGACGAAACGCAAATGCGTCACTCGCTGCGTACTATTTCCAACGCGGTGGACCCGCGTACCATCCTCATCCCCGGCCACGGTCCGGCAACCACGATGGCGGATGAGATACGCTCCAACCAATACTTGATCCGCGCTCGCCGCATTGGCTAGCGTCGGCACCGTTTGTTTTCAAAGGATTACGTTATGGCTCGCACGTCTTTGTCAGGTTTCCCCGAATGGCTCCCCGAGGGCCGCATCATCGAGATGCATGTCCTCGACGAGTTGCGCCGTGTCTTTGAGCTGCACGGATTCGCGGGCATCGAGACGCGCGCGGTCGAGACGCTGGCTCAGCTTGAGGCCAAGGGTGAGACCTCGAAGGAGATCTACGTTCTGGATCGCCTCCAGGCCCTCAAGGCCGCCGCTTCCGGGGCGCGTGCGCCCAAGGACAAGGGCATGGGCCTGCACTTCGACCTGACGGTGCCCTTCGCCCGCTACGTCGTGGAGAACGCGAACGAGCTGGATTTCCCTTTCAAGCGCTACCAGATCCAGAAGGTGTGGCGCGGCGAGCGTCCCCAGGAGGGCCGTTTCCGCGAGTTCACGCAGGCCGATATCGACGTTGTCGGTAACGGCGAGCTGCCCTTCCACTTCGAGGTGGATCTGCCCCTCGTCATGGCCGAGGCTCTCAACAACCTGCCGATCCCGCCGGTGCGCGTGCTCGTGAACAACCGCAAGGTCGTCCAGGGCGTGTGCGAGTCGCTGGGTGTTACCGACGTCGAGGCGGCCCTGCGCGGGCTGGACAAGATCGACAAGATCGGCCCCGAGGGCGTCGCCAAGGAACTCGCCGAGTCCGGCATCGACGCCGAGCAGGCCTCGGTGCTGCTCGAGATGGCCCAGATCCGCACCGCGGATTCGGGCGAGGTGCGCGAGCGTCTCGCCTCCCTGGGCGTGGGCGGCGAGCTGCTCGAGCAGGGCCTGAGCGAGCTGACTGCGTTGCTCGACACCGCGAACAAGCGCATGCCGGGCGCCGTCGTCGCGGACCTGAAGATCGCTCGCGGCCTGGATTACTACACGGGCAGCGTCTACGAGTCTGAGATTGAGGGCCACGAGGACCTCGGCTCGATCTGTTCGGGCGGACGCTACGACTCGCTGGCGAAGGACGGCAAGCGCACGTACCCGGGCGTCGGCCTGTCCATCGGTGTCTCGCGTCTGGTTTCCCGCATGATTTCGGCGCCGCTGGCGCGCGCCTCGCGCAAGGTGCCCACCGCCGTCGTCGTGGCGGTGACGAACGAGGAGCGTCGCGAGCGCTCCGAGGAGATCGCGGCCGCCCTGCGCGCCCGAGGCATCTCGACGGACGTCGCCCCCAACGCCGCCAAGTTCGGCAAGCAGATCAAGTTCGCCGACAAGCGCGGCATCCCCTTCGTCTGGTTCCCGGGCGAGGACGGCGCGAGCGATACTGTCAAGGACATTCGCACCGGCGAGCAGGTGGACGCCGACGCCGCCACGTGGATGCTTCCAGACGCGGACGTGGCCCCCTCAGTTGAGAGGGTGATGCCCTGAGTGTCGGTCACCGCGGTTGAGGCGTCCCGCGCTCTGGCGGGCGCGCTCGAGCAGGCGTGCGAGGCGATGCCTCCGGGCAGCCGCGCGCAGGCGCAGCGCGCGCTTCGCCGCCTCCAGGACGTGGTACTGCCGCGCCTGGAGGACGCTGATGCACCGCTGCTCGTCGTGGTCGGTGGGTCGACCGGGTCGGGTAAGTCGACGCTGGTCAACTCCCTTCTTGACCGTAACGTGAGCCGTGCGGGTGCCGTGCGCCCGACGACGCGCCGTCCGGTCCTGGTGTGCGCGCCTCGTGCCCGCTCGTGGTTCCTATCGGATCGTGTGCTGCCGCGCCTGGCCAAGCATGAGGGCGGGGAGGGCACAAGTCTGGACGCCGTGACGGTTGCGGTCGACGACGTGATGTGGCCGAGCGTGGGTATTCTGGACGCCCCCGACATCGACTCGGTCGAGGAAGGCAACCGCCGCCTGGCGTCGGAGCTGCTTGACGGCGCGGACCTGTGGGTCTTTGTCACGAGCGCCGCGCGCTACGCCGACGCCGTTGCGTGGACTCACCTGGAGGAGGCGGCCGGGCGGGGTTTGCGCGTTGCCATTGTGCTGAATCGAGTGCCCGCCGGCGCGCAGGACGAGGTGCGCGCGGACTTGGCTGCTCTCGCCCGTCGACGAGGCCTGGGTGACGTTCCGATCATCACGATCGCCGAGCAGGAGCTGACGGATGGCCGCCTGCCCATCGCGGCGATCTCTCCTCTCGGCTCTTTCCTGGAGAGCATTGGTCACGATGCGTCGGAGCGCGCGGCCATTGTGAGGCGCTCCCTCACGGGTGCAATTTCCTCGTCTCTTGCGGAGGCGACGCGTGCGCTGGACGGTGCCCGCGAGAGCTACCGGCGCCTGGAAGCGGCGCGTGAGGGCATCGAGTCGCTCGTGGCCACGGGCGCGCGCGAGGTTGCCTCGGCCTCGAGCAACGACGTCCTGCGCGGAGAGGTGAGCGCTCGCATTGCCGAGGTCCTGGGGTCGTGGGACATGACCCGGACCTTTGCGCGCGTCGTTGGTGGCCTGCGTGAGCGTATCTGGGGTGCCGTGCGCGGCACCGCGGCGCCGGAGGTGCAGGTGCGCCGCGACTTGACCGGCGGCCTCGCCCAACGCCTGGCGGATACGTACCACCGTGCGTGGGACCAGTCCCTGCGGCTGGCCCAGTCCGTGGGCGAAGCGCACGACCTGGAGACGATGATCGACGCGGACCAGGCTCTGGAGCGCGCCCGCCTGACAGCCCAGGAGTGGACGGCGGAGATCACCGAGATCGTGCGCGGGCAGGCGGAGTCCTCGCGGGTGACGGGCCGCCTACTGGCTGGCGGAATCAACATTGTGACCGTCTCGCTCATGGTCAGCGCCTTCGCGATGACAGGTGGCGTGACGGGCGTGGAGGTCGGCGTCGCCGGCGCGTCCGCAGCCCTGTCGCAGACGATTCTCGAATCCTATTTCGGCGAGCGCACCGTGCGTTCACTGACGAAGCAGGCACGTCAGGCCCTCGAACGCCTCGCGGCGTCCTCGCTGACCGAGGTGGTCGCGCCGATTTCTGGGCGCCTGGAGCGCCTCGATGAACGCTCTCGCCTTGAGGCGCTCGAGGCGGCACTCGGCCAGGCCAGGGAGGTGCTGGCATGAGGCGCGCCTCGACACCGATCGCCTCAGCGGCCGCAGATCTGGACCAGATCGCCACTGCCGCCGCCTCCGACATCGCCCCCCAGACTTTGGAGCGCATCCGGGAGCTCATCGACGTGACCTCGGATCGCTCCGAGATCGATCCGACGTGGTGCGTGATCGGCATGCTCGGCGGCACCGGCGCGGGCAAGTCGTCGCTGGTCAATGCCTTGGCCGGGGGAGAGGTCGTGCGCGCGGGAGTCCTGCGGCCCACGACCAACGAGCCATGCGCGGTTTTGCCCCGCGGCCGCGCGCCCAAGGAACTGCTCGGCTGGCTGGGCGTCAGCCGTCGCGTGGACGCGCCGGGGGACCTGGCTGGTGAGACGGCCATCATCGACTTGCCCGACATCGATTCGGTTGAGGTCTCGCACGGCGAGGTCGCCGGGCGCCTGGCTTCGCGCGTGGACGCCCTGGTTGTCGTGGTCAATCCGCAGAAGTATGCGGATGCGCGCCTGCACGACGAATGGCTCGCGCGCCTGCGCTCCTCGCACGCGTCCGTGACGGTCGTGCTCACCCACATCGACACACTTGGGCAAGATGAGCGCGCGTCCATCGAGGCTGACCTGCGCCGTCTCCTCGATGCGCGCGGCCTGGCCGGGGCGTCGATCGTGGCGGTCTCGCCGGTCACGGGCGAGGGGATCGACATTCTCGCCGCTCACCTGGCCCGGGAGAGTGCGCGGGTGTCGGGTCAGGCGATCCGGGCCCGCGCCGCGCTGGCCGAGGCCGCACGGCTCGTGCGCGACGCCGTCGGCGTGTCTGGCACGATCCGCGGCGTGGAGACTGAGGGGATGGCCTCCGACCTGGCGGTTGAGGCCGCCGACCTGGCCGGGGCGCCCGTTATCGCCGAGGCCGTGGCCGCCTCCACGCTGCGAGCCGGAAGGCGTGCGGGCGGCTGGCTCCCGCTGCGTTGGCTTGCGCGCGTTGGGGTCGATCCGCTGCGACGGTTGCACCTGGGCGAGGAGAGCAGTCAGGAGAGCGCGACGACCCCGACGCTGCCCACGCGCTGTGCTTCCGACGACGCCGCTTTCGCCAATGCTGTGCGCCGCGAGGTTGCAGCGCGCTCTGTGGGGCGTCCCGACCGCTGGCGCGGCCTCCTCATCGAGCGGGCACTGTCGGGCGCTAACGACGTGCCGGCGGCAGTCCACCGCGAGCTCTCGGCGAATCTGCGCGTGAGCGCAGCCCCGCCCCTGGCCGCGCGTGTTTTCGGCGCCGCTCAGCTGGTTGCCTGGCTGTGTGTTCTCATCGGCGCTGCCTGGATCGTCCTCGTCCACCTGGGTCGAGCGGTCCTCATCGACGCGGTCGTTCCCGCCATCGGTCCGATTCCCGTTCCGACCGCGGTGATTGCTTGTGCTGTGGCGGTGAGCCTCCTGTGTGCCGGGCTTAGTCGGGCCTGCTGTGCGTGGGTGGCCTCGCGTCGTAAGCGCGCCGTCATGGAGGATATCCGCTCAATGTGCCGCGATGAGGTCGAACGTCGCGTTATTGTGCCGCTGCGCGCGGAGGACAACCGGCAGGTGAGCATTGCTTCCTTCGTGGCGCGCTTGCACCTTGATGAAAGGGTGTGAAGCGGCACTCACCAGCACGGTTGAACAGTGAGTTCGCCGACCACGCGCGCCTTGTTCACACACGCCCGCGCTATGCTGGTGGCAGCGATGAGGCGCAGCCCCTTGTTATGGTGCCCCGCGGGATGCGGGATTTGTTGTTATGGGTGAGGCCGCGCTGAGGAGCCCAGATGGCCCGCCCCGATGGTTTTGCTACCCCAACACATGCAACAGCAAGGAATAACTATGCCCTCTGAGGACTACATGGCCCTCGACGAGCGCGATGAGCGCGACGACATCATGGACGAGGACAACGATCTGGTCGATGACGTCGACGATAATGACACGGACGATAATGACACGGACGATACCGAGGACACAGAAGACACCGTGACCTTCGCCAGCCTCGGACTGCCCGAGGAGATCCTCGCGGCCGTTACCGACATGGGCTTCCGCGTGCCCACCCCGATCCAGGCCGCTGCGATCCCTCCGCTGCTGGAGCTGCGCGACGTCGTCGGCATCGCCCAGACGGGCACCGGCAAGACGGCAGCCTTCGGCCTGCCGCTGCTGGCCATCGTCGACGCCGATGAGCGTGACGTCCAGGCTCTGGTCCTGGCCCCCACCCGTGAGCTCGCCATGCAGAGCGCCCAGGCGATCGAGGATTTCGCGGCCCGCACCGCTCGCCTTGACGTCGTCCCCGTCTATGGCGGTTCGCCGTACGGCCCGCAGATTGGCGCCCTTAAGCGCGGCGCCCAGGTCGTTGTCGGCACCCCGGGCCGCGTCATCGACCTCATCGAGAAGGGTGCGCTGGACCTGTCGAACGTGCGCATGCTGGTCCTCGACGAGGCCGACGAAATGCTGCGCATGGGCTTTGCTGAGGACGTCGAGACGATCGCGTCGAGCGCCCCGGATGATCGCCTGACGGCCCTGTTCAGCGCGACGATGCCTGCCGCCATCGAAAAGGTCGCCCGCGAGCACCTGAAGGATCCCGTCAAGGTCGCCGTCTCCACGGAGTCTTCGACGGTCGACACGATTCACCAGACCTACGCGGTCGTGCCCTACAAGCACAAGATCGGTGCCCTGTCCCGCGTCCTGGCTACCCGTGCCCAGCACATCGCGGCCGGCCAGGAGGAGGCCGACGCGGCCATCGTGTTCGTGCGCACCCGCGCCGACGTCGAAGAGGTGTCCCTCGAGCTGTCCGGCCGCGGCTTCCGCGCCGCTGGCATTTCCGGCGACGTCGCCCAGACCGAGCGTGAGCGCATGGTTGAGCGCCTGAAGAACGGCTCGCTCGACGTGCTGGTCGCCACCGACGTGGCCGCGCGCGGCCTGGACGTGGAGCGCATTTCGCTGGTCGTTAACTTCGACGTTCCCCGCGAGCCCGAGGCCTACGTGCACCGTATCGGCCGCACCGGCCGCGCCGGGCGCGAGGGTCGCGCGCTGACCTTCTTCACCCCGCGCGAGCACGGCCGCCTGCGCCGCATCGAGAAGCTGACGGGCACCGAGATGGAAGAGGTCGAGATTCCCTCGCCCGCCGCCGTCTCTGAGTTCCGTGCCCGCCGACTCCTCGAGGGCCTGTCCGCCCGCATCGAGCGCGGCCGCCTCGACATGTACAAGGGCCTGCTGGCCGACATGGGTGAGGACGTGAGCGTCGAGGACATCGCCGCTGCCCTGATGGCCACGGCCGTGGGCGACGAGGGCCCTGCGCCCCGCCACGAGAAGGATCGCCGCGGAAACGGCAAGATCCGCCGTGAGGAGCAGCTGGACGAGTCCGGCGAGTTCGTGGGCGCCACCTTCGAGGCGGGCCGCGACAAGGACCGCCCGATCAAGGGCGGGGCGAACGGCGCTCGCCGCCGCGGTGGCGGCCGTCCGGCCCCCGGCTCCGGTACGCGCTACCGCGTCGAGGTTGGCAAGAAGGACCGCGTCAAGCCCGGTTCTATCGTCGGCGCTATCGCTGGCGAGGGCGGTATCGACGGCCGCGACATCGGCCACATCGAGATCTACCCGACGTTCTCCCTGGTGGACATCACCGCCGACCTGTCCGGCGAGCAGCTGTCCCGCATCTCCAAGGGATACGTCTCGGGCCGCCAGCTGCGCATCCGCGTGGACGAGGGTCCGGGCGCGCGCGGTGATCGCGATGGTTTCGAGCGCCGTGAGCGCCGCGACTTCGACCGCGATTCACGAGGCCGTGGCGGCTTCGGCGGGGACCGCGACGGACGCGACGGACGTGACGGACGCTACGGTGAGCGCGACGAGAAGCGCCCGCACCGCTTTGAGAAGGGCGACGGATCGCGTCCGCGCCGCAGCGTGCGCACCGAGCGCTGGGAGAAGGACATCAAGCGCGCTCGTCGCGAGCGTGAGGGTGGCCGCGATGGCGGCTGGGAGCGCGACGGAGGCCGTGAGGGCGGACGCCGCCAGTTCGGCAAGCGTCGCTACGACGACTGAGTGCTCGCGCCGTCCGCCGTGGTTGCCTCCTGAGCGGGACGCAGTCGCCGCACGGCGACCACGGTGACGATGGCGAGCGCGCAAGCAATCACCCAATAGGGAGCGTAGGCCGCCCCGCCCGCCTGGGCGGTGGCGGCCCACGCGCTCATGGCCACCGACACGAGGGCGAGTTCGAGGGCCGGGCCCGCTGAGTCGGCGACCTGCAGCCACGAGGCCACGCGTCCGTGCTTGGCTTCGGGCGTGACCTCGAGGGCCATGACGGACAGGGGAGCGTGGACGAGGCCCATGCCGAGGCCGACCAGCAGCCAGCCGATGAGGGCCACCCACACGGGAATAGCAGGAACCAGAAGCGCGCCGACCGGGATCGCGCCGATTGCCATGAGTGCGCCCCCAGCGACGGGAAGGCGGCGCCGCCAGATCGGATCGTGCACGCGCGCCTGGGCAACTGCTCCCACCGACCACGTGAGCGACCCCAGCGTGACCCACCAGGCGGAGGAGGCCTCGGACCAGGAGTGTACCCGCTGAAGGACCAGGGGAATCATGACGGCCAGACCGACCTGTGATGCCATGGCGCACAAGCGCGAGAGGATTGCGGACGGCATTCCCGCGCGCGATCGGAACGTGCCGCGCGGCAGCAGGCGGGGCAGAGCCCACGCTGTGAGTGCCGCGCCAAGGGCGAAGATACCGAGCTGAGACAGCGGCGAGGCCAGCGCGCCTGCGAGCTGCAGGAGCACGACGCCCAGGCCCGCCAGGAGTGCGTCGCGTGCCAGCGAGGCCAGACGCACGGCCTTTCTGGCCTCACTTGCGGGTACCGTGCGCAGCACATAGACCACCGGCACGGCGGCGATCACGACGAAGAGAGGCACGACGCCGAACACGTAGTGCCACCCCCACACCTCAGTGACGTGGCCGGCAATCGCAGGACCCACGAGCGAGGGCAGCACCCACGCGAGTGAGAAGGCTGCGAAAAAGACGGGTTGATGGCCAGGAGACGCCACGGCGCCGATAAGGACGTAGAGAGGGACGACGAGAAGGCCACCGCCCAGGCCCTGCAACGCGCGGCCCACGACGAAGATAATGATCGTCGGCGCCACGGCTGAAATGACGAGGCCCACCGCGAACAACACCATGCCGCCGAACAGAACGAGGCGCGGACCCTTCCAGTCGGCCAACGCACCGGCGACCACCGTGGCGCTCAGCTGCGTCGCCAACGCCGCGCCCGAGGCGACCGGATACCAGGCAGCCGCATCGAACGATGCGACGACAGCAGGCATGATCGTCGTGGCTGCCAGCTCCTCAAAAGCGACGAGCGTGATGAGGAGGACGGAACCGATCGCCAACCCGATTTCGGCGGAAGTCCACGAGGCGCGTGCGTGCGAGGAAGAAGTAGCGTCAGCGGGCATGTTGACTATTCTACTCGCGGCGAGCGTGCTCCCAGACCGAGCGCGCGTACAATAACACTGCCGCCGCCTGTCTCGCGGATGGTACCAACGAAAGGAATAACAGTGCTTCGCACTCACAACATTGGAACCCTCGGCACCGACCTGGTTGGCCAGACTGTGACGCTCACCGGTTGGGTGGACCGTCGCCGTGACCACGGCGGTGTCGCCTTCATTGACCTGCGTGACGCCTCCGGCATCGCCCAGGTGGTCGTGCGCGACGAGCGCGTGGCCCACGAGCTGCGCTCCGAGTTCGTCCTGAAGGTTACCGGCGAGGTCTGCGCTCGCCCCGAAGGCAACGAAAACCCGCACCTGGCCACCGGCGCCATCGAGGTCATGGGTGACGACATCGAAATCCTGAACACCAGCGCGCCCCTGCCGTTCCAGGTGTCCTCCAATGCTGAAGATTCCGGCAACGTGGGTGAGGAAACCCGCCTGAAGTACCGTTACCTGGACCTGCGCCGCGAGCCCGAGCAGTACGCGATCCGCCTGCGTTCCAAGGTCTCCCGCGCTGCCCGCGAGGCGCTCTACGCCCGCGACTTCGTCGAGATCGAGACCCCGACGCTGACCCGTTCGACCCCCGAGGGCGCGCGCGACTTCATCGTCCCCGCACGCCTCTCGCCCGGTTCCTGGTACGCCCTGCCCCAGTCGCCCCAGCTTTTCAAGCAGCTGCTGATGGTGGCCGGCATGGAGCGCTACTTCCAGATTGCGCGCTGCTACCGCGACGAGGATTTCCGCGCCGACCGCCAGCCCGAGTTCACCCAGCTCGACATCGAGATGAGCTTCGTGGACCAGGACGACGTCATTGAGGTCGCCGAGGACGTCCTGAAGAACGTGTGGGCGCTCATTGGCTACGACCTGTCCACCCCGATCCCGCGCATGACCTACAAGGACGCCATGGAGCGCTTCGGCTCGGACAAGCCCGACCTGCGCTTCGGCCTCGAGCTGACCGACCTCACCGAGTACTTCAAGGACACGACCTTCCGCGTGTTCCAGGCGCCCTACGTGGGCGCCGTCGTGATGCCCGGCGGCGGCTCGCAGCCGCGTCGCACCTTCGACAAGTGGCAGGAATGGGCCAAGGCGCGCGGCGCCAAGGGCCTGGCCTACGTCACGATCGCCGAGGACGGCACGCTGGGCGGCCCCGTCGCCAAGAACATCACCGAGGCCGAGCGCGAGGGTCTGGCTGCCGCCACCGGCGCCAACCCCGGCGACTGCATCTTCTTCGCCGCCGGCAAGCCCACGCCCTCGCGCGAGCTGCTGGGCGCCGCCCGCCTGGAGATCGGCAAGCGCTGCGACCTCATCGCCCCCGACGCCTGGGCATTCACCTGGGTTGTCGACGCGCCCCTGTTCAAGCCCACCGGCGACGCCGAGGCCGAGGGTGACGTCGCGCTGGGCCACAGCGCGTGGACGGCCGTTCACCACGCCTTCACCTCGCCGAAGCCCGAGTGGGTCGACTCCTTCGACAAGGACCCGGGTAACGCGCTGGCCTACGCCTACGACATCGTCTGCAACGGCAACGAGATCGGCGGCGGCTCCATCCGTATCCATCGCCGTGACGTCCAGAACCGCGTGTTCAACGTGATGGGCATCGGCGAGGAGGAAGCCCAGACGCAGTTCGGTTTCCTGCTGGACGCCTTCAAGTACGGCGCCCCGCCGCACGGTGGTGTCGCTTTCGGTTGGGACCGCATCGTCTCCCTGCTGACGAAGTCCGACTCGATCCGCGACGTCATTGCCTTCCCGAAGTCCGGCGGCGGTTTCGATCCGCTGACCGAGGCCCCGGCCCCGATTACGCCCGCGCAGCGTAAGGAAGCTGGCGTCGACGCGAAGCCGAAGAAGCGCGGCGAGGAAGCCTCCGACGAAGACAAGAAGTGATCTAGGTCGCGCAAGTCGTGTCCACGAAACCCCCATCCGGCCCCCGGCCGGTGGGGGTTTCGTGCACAATAGATGCATGTCGTACGTTGAGATGCATCCGGAAAATCCTCAAGCACGTCTGGTTAACACGGTCGTTGACCTGCTGGAGCGCGGCGGTACGATTGCGCTGCCGACGGACTCCGGCTACGCGATCGCGACCAAGATCGGCAACAAGTCGGGCATGGACACGATTCGCACGGTCCGTAAGCTCGACGACAAGCACAACTTCTCGCTGCTGTGCCACTCCTTCGCCCAGCTCGGCGAGCTGGTCATCGTGGACAACCACGAGTTCCGCACGATGAAGGCGCTCACCCCCGGACCCTACACGTTCATCCTGCGTGGCACCAAGGAGGTCCCGCGCATCATGCTGAACAAGAAGAAGCACACGGTGGGCGTGCGCATCCCGGACCACGTCATCACGCAGGCGATCGTCGAGGCCCTCGGTGAGCCGCTGGCCTGCTCGACACTGATTATGCCGGGCGAGACCGAGCCGCTGACGGACGGCTTCGAGGTGGACGAGCGCATCGGCCACCAGGTCGACCTGGTCGTGGTGGGGCCGGTCGGCGTTGCTGAGCCGACGACGGTGATCAACTTCGCGGGCGGGGATGCCGTCGTGGCGCGCGTGGGCGCGGGCGACATTTCGCTCTTCGACTGATCCGTGGCCTTCGAGGAATCGTCTTTCTCAGACGGGCTTTTGTCGGCTGACGCCCGGCGCGATGGCGCGTCGGCGCGTCGGTACGAGCGGGCTTCCCCTTGTGGGGGAGCGCCTGCTCATCGACGGCGTTGACGCCGTTCGCGTCACGTTCCGGTGTGAGGCGCCGCAGCGCGCGCAGTGCTACCTCCTGCTCAATACGGTGACGGATCGTTCGCGTGAGCATATCGAGGCCTTCCGCATGGATTGGCGCGACGGTGCCCGCGAGCTGGAGGTGTGCCCTCCCCGCCGATGTGATCCTCAGCTATCAATTTGCCCTGTGCGGGCCGGGTGGGATTGATCCGCGCGTGCGTGTCGACATGGGGAGCTGGGTTCGCCTCGTCGAGGAAGCGCGGCCGGACGCCTGTAACCCGCTCAGGCTCGTCAACGGGCGCGGGCACGCCGCGTCGATTTTTGTCGGACCTGATGCACAGATGTCCTGGCCGGGCGGTGACGTCGATGCCCCGTCGATGCGCGCCACGCGCGAAGAAGATATCGGGGCCAGGGTCCGTGCCCGGATCGGAGGCGGGCTCTCCCGATGCGTCGTCGCGCACGACGGGGAGCAGGCGCCCACGCGTACGCTCGTCGTCTTCGATGGCGACGTGTGGCGTGCCAACGGCGTGGGCTGGTTGACGCGGCGCTACCCGGGCTTGCGCGTCGTGACGATCGGCGCGGGTGATGTGGAGGCCAGGCGCCGAGAGCTGACGGACGCCGATGCGGTGAGCGCGCTGCTGGGCGCGGTGTGTGACGTGGCTGGGGTCGGTCCCGTGGCCGTGGCCGGTCAGTCTTTTGGTGGCCTCGCGGTGCTTCAGGCCGCGCTCGGCGGCTCCGTCCCCGTCGAGTGTTTTATCGCACAGTCTCCGTCCCTGTGGTGGGGTGGGGACGTACGAGGCCGGGGCGAGGGCGCGCTGATGGGTGACCTTGGCAGGGGTGCATGTCGGTCGCTGTCCGGCTTGACAATCTGGTGTCAGGTGGGTGCGCGCGAGGTGGCGATGGCCCCCGTCGTTGAACGTTGCGCCGCCCTGCTGGGGGAGTGCGGTGCGCTTGTCAGGCTGGAGCGTTATTCGGGTGGGCATGATGTTGCCTGGTGGAGAGAGGGACTACTGGCTGCACTCGACGAGTGGTGTGTGTGAGCCTGTCCGACTGGGGAACTTGTCAGGATATGCACTCATTGCCAGGTTAGGCTTGCCTATGTCCTAATCGTGACCTAGACGAAACGAGGAACACGTGCACACGTCGATACGAGTTCGCGCCATCGTGGCCGTGGCCCTGGCGGCCCTGACCCTGGGAGCTTGCTCCTCCACCTCGCCCACCCCGGCCTCGTCCTCCGATCCGGCTGGCGCTGCCCAGACCCGCATCGTCACCGACGCGTCCGGGCAGGAGGTGACCCTCCCGGCCCATCCGACTCGCGTTGTGACGCTGTCTGAGCCGACGACCGATAACGCGCTCGCTCTCGGTGTGACTCCCGTCGGTGTCGTCTCGGGTCGCGGCCAGACCACCGTCCCCAACTACCTGGCCGATCGCGCGGGTGACATCCCGATCCTCGGCTCGATTGGCGCGCCGAACCTGGAGGCGATCGGGGCGGCCCGCCCCGACCTGATCCTCGTCGACGGCACGTCGGTGAAGGACAACGATACTGAAACGCTGAACGCGCTGAGTCAGATCGCCCCCGTCTTCTTCACCACGCAAAAGGGCGGCGACTGGCGCGAGACCTTCACCCTGACGGCCGACGCGCTCGGCGTTGCCGATCAGGCCGAGGCGAAGCTGGCTGAATTCGATCAGCACGTGACGTCGGTGAGCGCCCGTCTGAAGGACGCCGGCTACCTCGACCAGACCTACTCCGTCGTGCGTTGGCAGGGTGACAGCGCGGGCCTGATCCTCAAGGAGCTGCCCGCCGGCCAGGCGCTGACCGCGCTCGGCATGAAGCGCCCCGCGAACCAGGACCGCGACGGTGAGGGCCATTCCGAGCCGGTCTCGCTGGAAAATATCGACCAGATCGACGCGGACTGGATTTTCTTCGGCACGCTGGGCAAGTCCTCGGTCAACAACCCCTCTGCGGGCGGCGGCACGGGCGTTGAGGCGTCGGCGGCTGCCCTCGAGGAAGCCAAGTCGACCGTCGGCTTTGATTCGCTTCGTGCCGTTCAGGCCGACCACGTCATCGCCGTCGACGGCTCCCTGTGGACCTCCACCGGCGGCTACCTCCTGATGGACGGCATCGTTTCCTCCATCGAAGCCCAGTTTGTCCCGGCGTCCTGACGCTGGAGATGAGCGCGCCCGATCAGGCGCGGGCCTGACATGAGAGCCCGCAGCGTGACCAGCGCCGCCACCGCTTGCGCCGTGGCGGCGCTGGTCCTTGCCCTCATCATCGTTGCTTCGCTGGCGCTGGGGTCGCGGCACATTGAACCTGCCCTCGTGTGGGACGCGCTTCGCTACGGCGGCCAGACCCAGGACGCGCGGGTGGTGCTCTCGCTGCGCGTACCCCGCACGCTTGCCGCGCTCGTGATCGGTGCTGCCCTCGGGCTCGCGGGATCGATCATGCAGGCCGTGACTCGCAACCCGCTGGCTGATCCCGGCGTGCTCGGCGTCAACGCCGGGGCGGCATTCCTCGTCGTCGTGGCAACCGCAGTGGCGGGTGTATCGACGCGCGCGCTGACGATGGGTGCAGCGCTCGTCGGAGCGGGCGTGGCGGCCGCGCTCGTCTTTATGCTGTCCGGTCGCGGCGGGGCGGGGTCGCGGGCACGCCTGGCATTGGCCGGCATCGCCGTCTCCGCTGCGCTCGCGTCCCTGACGCAGGCTGTCCTGGCCGGTCATCAATTCGCGTTCAATGAGTTTCGTTACTGGGTCTCGGGATCCCTCGAAGGCGTGGACATGGCCTCGCTGACCTGGGCGGGCACCATCATCGCCTGCGGGGCGGTGCTGGGCGCGCTGCTGACCTCCGCGCTCGGCGTTCTGACCCTCGGCGACGATGCGGCACTCGGACTGGGGGTCCGCGTGCGCCTGATCCGATGTTTGGCAACCTTGGCTGTCACGGCTCTGGCGGGCGGGGCAACCGCGCTGGGTGGGCCCCTGACCTTTGTCGGTCTCGCTGTGCCCCTCCTCGTGCGTCGCGTGGTCGGTGCTCGCCAGGGTGCTATTGCCGTGTGGTCTGCGGTGGTTGGTGCCGCGTGGGTGTGCGCCGCCGATGTTGCCTCGCGGCTGGTGCTGGCCCCGCAGGAGGTTCCCGTCGGCGTCGTCGTCGCCCTGGTTGGCGCCCCCTTCTTTGTCCTGGGTGCGCGCGGGAAGGGAATGTCATGAGGGAATCCTCCAGCCGCTACGCGCTCCTGTCGAACGCGTCATTCTCCGTGCGCCTGCACCGGCGCAGTGCGCTCGTCGTGAGCCTCGGACTGCTGTCTCTTCTCGCGCTTGCCCTGTATTCGCTGACGCTCGGAGACTACGGGCTCAGCATCGAGCAGTCGCTGCGACGCCTCGTGGGAGACGGCGGCCCCACGGATGACTTCCTGGGCGTGTACTTCGTCCAATCTGTCCGTCTTCCCCGCGTTATCGCGGCGGTGGCGGTGGGATGCTCGCTCGGTGTGGCGGGTGCAATCTTCCAGACCCTGTCGGGCAACCCGCTCGGCAGTCCCGACATCGTCGGGCTGTCGACGGGCTGTGCGACCGGCGCGCTCGTCGCGATCATCGTGCTGGGCGCCAACCCGGCGACCACCTCCGCGGGCGCGCTGATCGGCGGCCTGGCCTCGGGGGCTCTCATCGTGGCGTGTGCGGGCGGCGTGCGTGTCACGGGTGTGCGCGTCGTGCTCGTCGGTATCGGCTGCTCGGCCGCGCTGCGCGCCCTTAATTCCCTGCTCATCGTCAAGGCCCCGCTGGAGGCTGCCCAGCGCGCCCAGCTGTGGAGCGCCGGCTCCTTCGCGGGGGTGACGATGCCTCGCGTCAGCGTGCTCGTCGTTGTCCTCCTCGCTGTCTCGTTACCGCTCGCGGCCTGCACGGCGCCGCTTGGCTTGCTCGCGATGGGAGACGATGTCGCGACTGGCCTGGGCGTTCGCGTGCGCAGGCTTCGAGTGTTGCTCATTGCCACGGCGATGGTCTTGGTGTCGCTTGCGACGGCGGTTGCGGGTCCGGTGGCCTTCGTTGCTCTGTCTGCCCCTCACGTGGCCCGTCGCCTGTGCGGAGGTGGGGGAGTGGGGCTCGCCTCATCGGCAGTGCTGGGAGGCCTCCTCGTGCTCGTGTCTGACGTGGTCGCGCAAAGACTCTTAGCGCCCCACGAGCTGCCGGTTGGGGTGGTCACCGGCGTCGTGGGAGGCGTGTATCTCCTGTTCTTGTTGGTTCGTGAGGTGAGGTGAGGTCATGGGACGTGACAGTGGTGCGAGCGGGCTGTCGGCCCGCGAGATTACGGTCGGCTACGGTAAGGATGCGCCGATCTTGGAGGGGTTGTCCCTCGACGTCTTAGAGGGGGAGTTGACCGTCATTGTCGGCCCAAACGCGTGCGGTAAGTCGACGCTCCTGCGCTGCCTCGCCCGTGTCTTGGGCGCGCGCTCGGGCGTCGTCGAGTTGGATGGGGTCGAGCTTGGCACGATGAATCAGAAGGCTCTGGCGCGTCGGCTTGGCCTCCTTGCTCAGTCGTCGGTCGCTCCTGGCGACATGCTCGTGGAGGACCTGGTGGCGCGTGGCCGCTACCCTCACCATGGCCTCGTGCGCCAGTGGAGCGCGGTCGACGACGAGGCCGTGGCTGGGGCGATGCGCGACGCCGGGGTGAGTGCGTTGGCGGGGCGAAGGGTCGGGGAGCTTTCCGGTGGGCAGCGCCAGCGCGTATGGATTGCGATGGCTCTGGCGCAGTCGACGGATATTTTGCTGCTGGATGAGCCGACGACCTACTTGGACCTCAATCACCAGCTGGAGGTGCTGCGCCTTGCGCAACGGCTGCAACGCCAGGGGCGAACGATCGTCGCGGTGTTGCACGACTTGCACCTTGCGTTCCGCTACGCCACGCACCTGGTGTGTATGAGGCAAGGCAGAATTATCGCCCAGGGGGCACCGGGCACGGTTGTGACTCCTGAGCTCATCGAGAGTGTGTTCGACGTGCCCTGCGTCGTCATCCCTGATCCTGAGACAGGTGCGCCTCTGGTGGTGCCCCGTCGTTAGCGGGGTGGGGAATGTCTTTCATAGTCTCAAATGCTGACCAAGAGGTTATGTCCGACAACAGTTGTCCGATAATATACCTCACAATTTTAGATGAAAGGGCTTGCTTTTCCCGGTAAAATGGCCTTTTAATGCAGTGGTCCATGAATTTGCTTGTTGCTCGCAATTGCGTTGCGGACGCGAGGTAATACTATTGTGCGTACAGTCGTTAGTTACCCGAACACTGACATAAAGGATCTGTTCCCAATTGGGCAGATTTGCTAAAATTATCCACAAGAGAAGGAAGCAACACGCATGACGACACGGTCGCATTCGCGCAACAGGGGACTGCATATGTCCCTGCTTGCGCTGACCGCATCAGCGTCGATCGTCGTCGGCATGTTCGCGACCGCAGTACCGGCTTACAGTGATGACACTCCAGAGGTTCCCGCCGCTTCGTGCCTGGTTGAATCGGAGGGTGAGGCCAGCGTCTTCGTTTCCTCGGTTGTGCATGCGGGTGAGTCGTTGTCCCTAGAAGGTCGCGGATGGACCGCGGGGACGGACCAATCGCGCGGGTTCGTCGTCGTCACGCTCGATGATGGCGCGGTCGAGCGCGGTGCTGACATGGAACTGCCCGAATGGGTCCCGACCGGCGTGGCGCGCAACAGGAGTGCGTGGGCCGTTCTCGAGGTCAACTCAGAGGGCGCCTTCTCCGGTGATATCCCCGTCCCCTCTGCCTGGGCTGTGGGCGAGAGCCATCAGGTCGCCATCGGCGATGGTGTGAGCGGAACCTATGTCAGCGTCCAGGTCAGCGTCGTCGACGCCGCCGCGGGTGTACAGGCGTGCTCGCTGTCGGTCAATGAGCCCGATCCGGCCGATCCGGTTGCTCCGCCCGAACCGGCTCCCGACGTCCCGGGCGAACCGGCGTTTCCGAACGCCCCCGTTGCTCCTGCCCCCGAGGAGGTTAACGCGTCAACACAGCAGGATGGTCCTTCCGTGCCCGCTCAGCCCGCGGCCGATTCGGCGAGCAATGCCCCGGCCTCGTCCTCTGCGCCCGGCGCCGCGCCCTCCCCTTCGTCATCCGCCGCCCCGTCGCGCCGCGCGGGATCCTCGGGTAATGGCTTCGGCTCCAATAATTCCGACGATCCCACTCCCGAGGCGTCCACCTCTACCTCTCCGCAGGTCGTGTCCGCCTCCGAGATTCGGCCGAAGGCTCATCAGGATCAGCAGGCCACCCAGCAGGCCGCCCGCGAAGAGGAGGGGCGTCTGAGCGGGTGGATTCTCGCAGGTGGGGGCCTGCTTGCTCTGCTCGGGGCCATCGTCACGGTCAGTATTGTGCGCAAGCCGCACGGCGGCCTCCAGTAGACGGGCCCATCTTCCTGTCATGCCAATGCGGTCACGATTAACCGCATGGTGCGTGTTCGCGCTTCCCATACAGGCGTCACACCTGTTACTCTGGTTATCAGACAATATCTTCTGAGTATTAAGTTCCTAAGGAGAACCGTTATGCAGCACGGACGGTCCACATCCGCCCTCGCCGCACGAGGGTTTATCGGTCGCAGCCGGGTAATGAGCGTGCTCATGGCCCTGTGCCTCTTCGGCGCGGTCGCGTTTGCCATTCCCGGTTTCACCGCGCGTGCACACGCAGATGACAGCATCTACGTCATCCCGAACACTACGTTCCTCGTCACTCTCGAGGATGCCTTCGACTTCGAAGCGAAGTACGGCAAGACCGGGTACTGGGGCGTGATCCTGGACAACGGCCGCGTGACACCGAACGATCCGCCGTCGTTCGAACGTCACGGCGAGATCGTGACCCCGACCGCGAACGACCTGTGGAAGGCGGTTCCCCTCAATAGCTACACGATGATTGTTCCCGTGCCCAACGGCACCAACAATCTCGAGGGCGTCACCTGGGAACCCGGCACGAATCACCGCATCACGATCGTCACCTATAAGGATGACGAGACCCTTGCTGAGAACGTGAGCTACTCCGTCACGGTGTACAAGCCGTACACCCCGGAGCCGACTCCCGACCCAACCGTTGATCCGGCGCCTGAGCCGACCGTTGACCCGGCGCCCGAGCCGCAGCCTGAGCCGACCGTTGATCCGGCGCCTGAGCCGCAGCCTGTGCCCACCGTTGATCCGGCGCCTGAGCCGCAGCCTGTGCCCACCGTTGATCCGGCGCCTGAGCCGCAGCCTGTGCCCACCGTTGATCCGGCGCCTGAGCCGCAGCCTGTGCCCACCGTTGATCCGGCGCCTGAGCCGCAGCCTGAGCCGACCGTTGATCCGGCGCCTGAGCCGCAGCCTGAGCCGACCGTTGATCCGGCGCCTGAGCCGCAGCCTGTGCCCACCGCGGATCCCCAGCCCGCCCCGAGCGTGATCCCTGTTCCCGCTCCGCAGCCTGACGACCCGCAGCTCCCGCCCGTTCAGCCCTCGCCGTCGGCGTCGGCGACTCCTTCGCCGACCCCCTCCGCTTCGGCCAACGCGACCCAGCCCTCGGACACCCCCGTGTCTCCGATCTCGGACGAGTCTCAGCTCACCGATGCCAACAAGGGTGGCGTGAGCGCCGCCTTCACGGGCGGCCAGCTGACGATCAACGTCCCCGCGGACAAGGCGGTTGCCGGTGAGTGGGTGAGCGCCAACATCATGCAGACGGGTGAGGCTCGCTGGCTCCAGGTTGAAAGCGACAACCAGGTGACGATGGATGTGACGGGCTTGCCGATGGGCGACTACAAGGTCGTCGTCGCGAACCGCTCGCACCAGCTCGTCGGCTGGGCCGAGTTCAAGGTCGCGTCGACTGTCGCGGCAGCCGGCGCTGGTGCGCCGGTGGATGCCTCCAGTTCGTTCAAGCTCCACGCGGAGGTTCTGTCGGCCTCGAACGGCGTTGATGAGTCTGAAGGGCTCAACGGGTATCTGCTGGGCGCCGGCGCGTGCATGCTGATTCTCGGTGGCCTCGTCGTCCTGCAGGTTCTGTCCGGACCGAAGATCGGGTCTACCTCGGATGGAGTCACCCTGACGTAAGCTAGGTTTCATGGATCTGTTCGATTCTGAATCTTTCGACGAGTTGGGCGTGCCCGCGTTTTCCGCGGGTGCGCCCCTCGCCGTTCGTATGAGGCCTTCGCGCTTGGAGGAGGTCGTTGGTCAGGCGCACCTCCTGGGTGAGGGAGCGCCGCTGCGTCGGCTCCTGTCTCCCGAGTCACGCGATGGGGTCGCCGTGTCCTCGGTGGTCTTGTGGGGGCCACCCGGGACCGGCAAGACGACTCTCGCCTACCTGATCGCGCGCGCGTCGGGCCGCCGCTTTGTCGAGCTGTCGGCGGTGTCCTCGGGCGTGAGCGACGTTCGCCGTGTGGTCGATGCGGCCCGTCGAACGCTCGCAACCGAAGGCGAGGAAACCATCCTCTTTGTTGATGAGGTGCATCGCTTCTCGAAGTCACAGCAGGATTCTCTCCTGCCCGCGGTCGAAAATCGCTGGGTGGTTCTGGTGGCCGCGACGACGGAGAACCCATCGTTTTCGGTCATCGCACCCCTGTTGTCACGATCGCTGCTGTTGACGCTGCATCCTCTGGGGCCCGAGGACCTTGAGGGTCTTATCCGGCGAGCGCTGAGCGACGAGCGTGGCCTGGCCGGTCGGCTTTCGATCACCGACGAGGCCATGGCTGGCCTCGTGCGGCTTGCTGGGTCGGACGCGCGTAAGTCCCTGACGCTTCTCGAGGCGGCTGCCGGGGCGGCCAGTGATGATGGTTCCGGCGAGATCACGGTGGCCAGCGTTGAGGCCGCCGCGAACCAGGCGCTCGTGCGGTGGGGACGCGATCAGCACTACGACGTGACCAGCGCCTTCATCAAATCGATGCGCGGCTCTGACGTGGACGCGTCCCTCCATTACCTCGCGCGGATGATTGAGGCGGGGGAAGACCCCCGCTTCATTGCGCGGCGCATCATGATCGCGGCCTCTGAGGAGATCGGCATGGCGGCGCCGGAGGTGCTGTCGACGTGCGTTGCGGTCGCGCAGGGCGTTGCTCTCATCGGCATGCCCGAGGCACGCCTGCTCCTCGCCCAGGCGGTCGTGGCTGTGGCGACTGCGCCCAAGTCCAACGCGACGTACCTGGCGGTCGATCGCGCCCTCGCGGACGTTCGAAAGGGGCGTGGGGGAGCGGTGCCCGAGCACCTGCGTGACGCTCACTATGCCGGAGCGCAGGCGCTGGGGCACGGGGAGGGCTACCTGTACGCCCACGATTATCCCCATCACGTGGCCCCCCAGCAGTACCTTCCCGACGACCTGGAGGGGACGCACTACTACGAACCGACCGAGAACGGGCATGAGGCGATGCTCACGAAGCGACTCGGTGCCATTCGCAATCTGCTGAAAAGACGCTAGGATGGAACAGTTGTCCGCTCACGCGGGCACCTGGGGCCTTAGCCGATGAACCCACTCGGGTACTGGAGTTGGCCCCATGTCGGGGATCCGCCCCGACATGACATGAGAAACAGGAAGAAGATTTCATGGCAACGAATCGTTCCCGCAAGCAGGTGCGCGAGTCCCGCGCCCTGGGCCTGGCCCTGACCCCCAAGGCCGTCCGCTACTTCGAGAAGCGCCCCTACGGCCCCGGTGAGCACGGCCGCACCCGCCGCCGCCAGGACTCCGACTACGCCGTCCGCCTGAAGGAAAAGCAGCGTCTGCGCGCTCAGTACGGTATCCGTGAGTCGCAGCTGCGCCGCGCCTTCGAAGAGGCCCGCCGCACCGCCGGCCTGACCGGTGAGAACCTGGTCGAGCTGCTCGAGATGCGTCTGGACGCCCTCGTCCTGCGCGCCGGCTTCGCACGCACGATCCAGCAGGCCCGCCAGGTGGTCGTCCACCGTCACATCCTCGTCGACGGCAAGATCGTCGACCGTCCCTCCTTCCGCGTCAAGCCCGGCCAGACCATCCAGGTCAAGCCCAAGTCGCAGACCACGGTTCCCTTTGAGATCGCCGCTGAGGGTATTCACCGCGACGTGCTGCCCGCCGTCCCCGAGTACCTGGACGTCGAGCTGTCCCGCCTCAAGGCGACCCTGGTTCGTCGCCCCAAGCGCGCCGAGGTCCCCGTGACCGTCGACGTGCAGATGGTCGTCGAGCACTACTCGCGCTGACGTTTGTCAATTCCGTGCCCCCGAGCTCCTTGCTCGGGGGCACGGTTTTCTTTATCCCACAGTTCGCATATGCGTGCCGATGTGCCTCAACGGGTGGGTACCGACTAACATGGGGCAGTATGCGTACGTCTGAAATCCGCACCCGTTGGCTCGATTACTTCGAGAAGCAGGGTCATGAGATCTGTCCTTCCGTTTCTCTGGTCTCCCCTGAGCCCTCGATCCTTTCACGATCGCGGGCATGGTTCCGTTCATTCCCTACATCATGGGCGTTGAACCTGCCCCGTGGCCTCGGGCCGCTTCGGTGCAGAAGTGCATTCGTACGAACGACATTGACAACGTTGGCAAGACCACACGCCACGGCACGTTCTTTCAGATGAACGGTAACTTCTCGTTCGGCGATTATTTCAAGGAAGGTGCCATCAACTTCGCGTGGGACCTGCTGACGGGTTCGCGCGACGAGGGCAAGTACGGCCTCGACGGTGATCGTTTCTGGGTGACGATCTGGGATCAGGACGAGGAAGCCTTCAACGTGCTGACCAAGCAGGTCGGCATGGACCCCAAGCACATCGTGCGCCTGCCGCGCGTGGAGAACTTCTGGGACACCGGCCAGCCCGGCCCCGCCGGCCCGTGCGCGGAGTGGCACTACGACCGTGGCCCCGCCTACGGCCCCGAGGCCGTGGGTGGTGCGGTGGACCCGGGCGGCGACCGATACCTCGAGGTCTGGAACCTCGTGTTCGACCAGTTCATGCGCGGCGAGGGCGTCGGCAAGGACTATCCGCTGCTGGGCGAACTGGACAAGAAGGCCATTGATACGGGCGCGGGCCTGGAGCGCCTGGCGTTCGTCATGCAGGACAAGCCCAACATGTACGAGATCGACGAGGTCTTCCCCGTCATCGACGCCGCGATGCAGATGAGCGGCAAGCGCTACGGCCTGGGCGCCGCCGGTCCCGAGGCCGGGGCCGCCTACGACGACGACGTGCGCATGCGCGTCGTGGCCGACCACGTGCGTTCCTCGCTCATGCTTATCGGCGACGGCGTGCGCCCGGGCAACGACGGCCGCGGCTACGTGCTGCGCCGACTGATCCGTCGCGCGGTCCGCTCCATGCGCCTGCTCGGTGTTGATGAGGCGACCATGCCGACGCTGCTGACCGCGTCCAAGGACGCCATGAAGGCCTCGTACCCGGAGCTGGAGACCAACTGGAAGACGATCTCTGAGGTCGCCTACGCGGAGGAAGAGGCCTTCCGTCGCACTCTGAGCACCGGCACCACGATCCTGGACGCCGCCGTGGCCACCGCGAAGGAGTCGAAGGGCGCGCCCATGATTTCGGGTGAGTCGGCCTTCTCGCTGCACGACACCTACGGCTTCCCGATCGACCTGACCCTCGAGATGGCCGCCGAGCAGGGCGTGTCCGTCGACGAGGAGGGCTTCCGCACACTCATGGCCGAGCAGAAGGAGCGTGCTCGCGCCGATGCGCGCTCGAAGAAGACCGGCCACACGGACGTGCGTATCTTCCACGACATCGAAAAGGCGATGGGCGGCGGCTCGACGTTCCTGGGCTACACGGAGCAGGCCAGCGAGGCCACGGTCCAGGCCCTCCTCGTCGACGGCGTTGAGGCCCCTGCGGCCAGCGCCCCCGCCGAGGTTGAGGTCATCCTCGATCGCACCCCCCTTCTACGCCGAGATGGGTGGCCAGCTGGCCGACCACGGCACGATTCGCCTCGCCGGCGGCGGTGTCGTCGAGGTTCACGACGTGCAGGCACCGATTCGTGGCCTGAGCGTGCACCGCGGCACCCTGACCGAGGGCGGCATGACGGTGGGCGAGAAGGCCTACGCCGAGATCGACGGTGAGCGCCGCCTGGCGATTGCGCGTGCGCACACCGCGACGCACATGGTGTACGCAGGCCTGCGTAATGTCGTGTCCGAGCATGCGGATCAGGCGGGTTCAGAGAACTCGCCGTCGCGCCTGCGTTTTGACTTCCGTCACTCGAGCGCGCTTGCCGGATCCCAGCTGAACGACATTGAGGCTCTTGTTAACGAGAAGCTCGCTGAGGATCTCCCCGTCACAACGGAGGTCATGAGCATCGAGAAGGCCAAGGAAGCTGGGGCAATTGCCCTCTTCGGCGAGAAGTACGGTTCCGAGGTTCGCGTCGTGACGATCGGCGACGGCTTCGACCGAGAGCTGTGCGGTGGTACACACGTGCCCACGACCGGCCACATCGGCCGCGTGACCCTCCTTGGCGAGGGTTCGGTGGCCTCCGGCGTTCGCCGTATCGAGGCTCTTGTCGGCACCGGCGCGTACGAGTTCCAGGCGAAGGAACACGCGCTCGTCTCCCAGCTCTCGCAGCTGGTGGGTGGCCGCGCCGACGAGCTGCCCGAGCGCATTGAATCCCTGCTGGCCAAGCTGCGCGAGTCCGAGAAGGAGCTGGATAAGATCCGTACCGAGCAGGCGCTGCACCGCGGTGCCGAGCTTGCGGAATCCGCTCAGCGCGTCGGAGCGATCAGCCTCGTTGCCAGCGCGGTGGGCGAGATGCCCTCGGCCGATGCGCTGCGCACCCTGGCCCTGGACGTGCGCGACCGCATGGGCAACGATCGTGGCGCCGTCGTGGCGCTGGCGGGTGTTGTCGGTGGCAAGCCATCCCTGGTGATCGCGACGAACCAGGCCGCCCGCGAGGCCGCCGTCAAGGCGGGCGCGCTCGTGCGCGCCGTCGGCAAGCACATGGGCGGTGGCGGCGGTGGCCGCGACGATATCGCTCAGGGTGGCGGCACGAAGCCCGAGGGCATCCCGGCCGCGCTTGACGCGATCCGTTCGGAGATTGAGGCTCTGTGAGCATTCGCAGGGGAATCCGTATCGGCGTGGACGTCGGCACCGTGCGTGTCGGCGTCAGCCGGTGCGACCCTGACGGCATCCTCACGATGCCGGTCGTGACGCTGACCCGCGCTCCCGATCTGTCGGACCTCACTGAGCTCGCCGACATCGTTGGGAGCTACGAGGCCATCGAGGTCATCGTGGGTCTGCCTCGGCACCTGCGCGGCGGGGAGGGAATCTCCGCCAAGGGAGCGCGCAAGTACGCGCGCCGCCTCAAAAAGCTCGTGCCCGAGGTTCGCATCGCGATGGTCGACGAGCGTCTGACATCTAACCAGGCGCATGCGCGCCTACGTGCCTCCGGCATCCCGGAACATGAACACCGCAGCGTCATCGATCAGGTTGCGGCGCAGATCATCCTTGAACAGGCCCTGGAACTCGAACGCATGAGCGGACGGGCGCCGGGGGAGGAGATCATCCTCGACACCAGTGAAGGAGCGAACGAATGAGTACGCCCCCCAAGTATCCCTTCCGCTCACGCCGCGAGATTCACTCCGGACAGCCCAAGGTCTACTCCGACGCTCCCAACGAGGAATCGCTTTCGACGCCATCCGATCCCACGCCCACTCCGGTGCGCGGGAACGCAGTGCCAACGTCCGACCGGGCGCCAGTTTCTGACCCCACGCCCACTCCGGTGCGCGGTGCATCCAGGTTCCGCTCTCGTTCGGGCGACCATGCGCACTCCCTGGCGCGCGCGGGGGAGCAGGCTGACGCTGCCGAGTCGACGTCCACCCCGGTGCGCGGGATCCGCACGGCCACCCCTACCTCGTCCGATCCGACCCCGACCCCGCTGGCCGGGACCCCGACGCCCAGCGCCGCGGTCGCCGAGGAGGCCACCGAGCCTGAGCATGACGGTGCCGCAGACTACAGCTTCGATGACCTCATCAACGGCGGGGCTGGCGACCGTTCTCATCGCAGGCGCACCGAGGTGCCGTCGGAGACTACCGGCATGCGCTCGCGCAGGATCGCCAGCGAACGGCGAGCTGCACGGCGCCGCAAGCGCCGCCGTGCCATCCGCTCCTTCTTTGTTCTGCTCCTCGTCATCGGTCTCGTCGGCGGTGCCGGCTACGTCGCGTACTCGCAGCTGGTCAATGGGTCGACCACGGCATCCGATGACTACCCGGGTCCGGGTACCACTGAAGTCCTCGTTACCATCGCGGACCAGTCGACGGGACGCGACATCGGCAGTGCCCTCTACGACGCTGGCGTCGTCAAATCCGTCGGTGCCTTCGTGCGTCAATACGAGAAGAACCCCGCTGCCCGCGCCATCAACCCGGGCACCTACCGCTTCAAGCTTGAAATGAGCGCCGCGGACGCCCTTGCCGTGCTCCTTGACCCGATGAACCGGGTCGCCTCCAACGTGACCGTCCTGTCCAAGGAGCGACTCTCGGTGGTCAAGAAGCGCATCGTCGAGGTGATGGACGTCAGCAGCGAAGAGGTTGATAAGGCGCTCGCGGACACCGAGGGCATCGGCTTGCCCGCAGAGGCCAAGGGCAGCGCTGAGGGATGGCTGGCGCCCGGTAGCTACGAGGTGGGCGAGGACGACACGCCGACCACGGTGCTCGCCCGTATGGTCAAGGCGACAATCGACGAACTCGACGGACTTGGGGTGGCCCCCGCCGATCGCGAGGAGGTCCTCATCAAGGCCTCGATCGTCGAAGGCGAGATGGGCAGCAACAAGAAGTACATGCCCCAGGTTGCACGCGTTATCGAAAATCGCCTCGTCGACACCGACGGTGAAACCAAGGGCGTTCTCGGCATGGACTCGACCACGCTCTACGGTGTGGGCAAGGAGTCCGGCCTGCCCAGCCAGGAGGACCTCGACAACGACAACCCCTACAACACGCGCCTGAACCAGGGCCTGCCGCCCACGCCCATCAATCAGCCGAGCGTGGACGCCATCAAGGCCGTGCTCAATCCGGCCGAGGGTAACTGGTTGTACTTCGTGACCATCGACTTGAACACGGGTGAGACGGTCTTTGCAGCCACTGCCGCCGAGCACGAGGCGAATAAGGCCAAACTGGACGCGTACTGCGCCCGGCACAAAGTACAGTGCGGGCAGTAACGGTGAGCGCGTGGGCCGCAGTCATCGGATCCCCGATTGCTCACTCGCTGTCCCCGGTCATCCACCGGGCGGCGTGGGGGCAACTCGGGATCGACGGATGGGACTACCGCCGCGTCGAGGTGGGGGAGGAATCGTTACCCTCCTTCGTCGCCGGCCTTGACGACTCCTTCCGGGGACTGTCCGTCACGATGCCCTGCAAGCAGGCGATCATGCCGCTCCTCGATGCGATTGATCCCCTTGCGAGCGCAGTGGGAGCCGTCAACACGGTCGTGCCCTCGGCGGGAATGCTCGCCGGGTTCAATACGGACGTCACCGGCATCGCGTCGTCGATCCGGCGTGCCTGCACCGAGGGCGGCGTCCCGATGCCGTCGAGCGCTCTGGTGCTTGGCGCGCGTGCCACAGCCTCGTCGGCGCTGGCGGCGCTCGGCGAACTCGGCATCACGACGAGCTCTGTGGCGGCGCGCCGCTTCGGTGGACCGGGATCCGTTATCGCGGCGGCTTCTCGCCTCGGCGTGAACGTCGAGCAGGTTATGTGGGCGGACACAGCGTCGGTTCAACGTGCTGCGCGCGCGGCCGACGTGATCATCTCGACGCTTCCCGCGGGCGTGGCCGACCCGTTCGCGCAGGCTGTGGCGCCCCGGGAGGGACAGGTCCTCCTTGACGTCGTCTACTCACCGCGGCGAACCGCTTTGCGCAGTGCCTTCGAGCGCGCCGGGGGAGTGATCGCAGAGGGCACCGACATGCTCGTGTACCAGGGGGCCGCGCAGGTTCAGCTGATGACCGGGCACAGCCCCGATCCGTCCGTCATGCGCCACGCTCTCGAAGAAGAACTGGAGCGTCGTGCGCGCCAGGGCCCCGGAGGGCGGCGTCCGTGATCGTCGACTGGCTCCCTCCCCGCATCAGCGCCGATCTGTCGTTGGTGTCCGGCTTTCTGACGTGGATCATCATCCTGGCGTGGTTGTGGCGCTCTGGCTGGAAGGTACAGCGGCGCTATCTCGTAGAGGCTACCCAGACGCCGTTGACGCGCAACGCCATCGTGTGGTGCGCGGGCATCTTCGGTGCGCTCTTTTTCGTGGGCGCCCAGATGCGCCCGGGCATACCGGCCGTCATGACGGTCGCGATGATCGGCGCGCTGAGCGCCTACGTCGACGCCCGCACGCATCGCCTGCCGAATAAGTACACGGCGGTGATGGGCATCGGCGTCGTGGCCGGTGCCCTCATCGGAAGTCTCATCTCGCCGATGTGGGAGCAACGCCTCATCGGCTTCGTCCTCGGCGCGCTGATTTGGACCATCCCCATCGCGCTCCTGAATCGACTGCCCGGGGGAATGGGCGGCGGCGACGTCAAGCTTGCGCCCGTTCTGGGCGCCATGGTTGGTTCTGTCGGACTGAACGCAGCCGTCTTTGCCCTGGCGTTGTCCTTCGTATCCGCGGGAGTCGCGGCCCTGTGGAAGATCGTCGTCGGCTGGGCCGGCACGCAGTCTCGGGTGCCGATGGGCCCGTGGATGATCGCTTCCGCGCTGGTCGGCACGATCGCCTGGGGTGTCGTTCCCGACTGGCTGTAGGCCAGTATCACTGGCCTCATCGTGGACCCGTCGGGCCTCAGAGAGTCCGGGATGGGACAATGACACGGTGAGTATTTCGACGCCTTCGCATCAGTCCGAGCCTGTCAGCCTCGAATGGGGTCAGACGTGGCCACCTCGTGACGTGTTCGTCTCGCTTGCCGCGTCGAGGCGCGTGATCCCTGTTGTTCGGCGAGTTCTCGCTGATGAGCTGAGCGCGGTCGGCGTCTATCGTCAGCTCGCTCACGGCAACTACGGCAGCTTCATCCTCGAGTCCGCGGAGCACGGAGGCTCCTGGGGGCGTTGGTCCTTCGTTGGCGCCTCGAGCGCCGGTGCGATCGTTGCACGCGATGGTCGCGCCCGCTGGGTGGGATCCCACCCGGAAGGTGCTCGTGAGGAGGGCACGTTCCTGGAGGTCGTGCACTCTGCCCTGGAGCAGCTCGCCGCCTCGCCGATTGAGGGCCTGCCTCCGCTGACCGGCGCACTCGTCGGCTCGCTGGGCTGGGGCATTATTCCCGAGTGGGAGCCGACCCTGGCGGCCACCGCGCCCAAGGAAGCGGACGTTCCCGACGCGACGCTCGTGCTGGCCACGGAGGTCGCGGCCATCGACCACTCGACCGGCTCCGTGTACTTGATGGCGATCGCCTGGAACCTCAACGGCTCCGACGAAGGCGTCGACGGCGCCTACGACCGTGCGATCGAGCGTCTTGACGCTATGACGACTCAGCTGGCCTCGCCCATCGCTCCCGCCGTCCTGGGCGTGAGCGGTCAGGAGCCCCCCCGCGGTGCGTGAACGTACGCAGCGCGCGGACTTCGAGTCTTCGGTCAACGCGGCCAAGCGCGCGATTACCGACGGCGACGCCTTCCAGATAGTGCTGTCGCAGCGCCTGGACGTGGCCACCGACGCCAGCGGAGTCGACGTGTATCGCGTCCTGCGCACGGTCAACCCCTCGCCGTACATGTACTACCTGGATTTGCCCGACGAACGCGGCGGGCACTACGAGGTCGTCGGTTCTTCCCCGGAGACGCTGGTCAAGGCGCAGGGTCGGCGCGTGTGGACCTACCCGATTGCCGGCTCGCGCCCGCGCGGCGCGGATTCGGCGCAGGATCATCGTCTCGCCGCCGAGCTTTTGGAGGATCCGAAGGAACTCTCCGAGCACGTCATGCTCGTCGACCTGGCGCGCAACGACCTGTCGAAGGTCTGTGATCCCGCCTCGGTGGAGGTCGCCACGCTCATGGAGCTCAAGCGCTACTCGCATATCCAGCACATTTCCTCGACGGTCACGGGCCTGCTGCGCCCCGACGCGGACGCCCTCGATGCATTGGTCGCGACCTTTCCGGCGGGTACCCTCTCGGGCGCGCCCAAGCCTCGTGCGATCCAGCTGATCGACGATTTCGAGCCTGCGGCGCGCGGCGTGTACGGCGGCGTCGTCGGCTACTTCGACCTGTCGGGGGATGCGGACCTGGCGATCGCGATCCGCACGGCCGCGCTTAAAGGATGGGGTGGCCTCGGTGCAGGCCGGCGCCGGCGTGGTCGCGGACTCGGTGCCCGCCCTCGAGTACGAGGAGTCGCGCAACAAGGCGGCGGCCGCCGTCGAGTCCGTCGTTCGAGCCTCGACGTTGACCGCGCTGTCGTGACACGCGCAGCCGGACGCTGGTCACGGGGCTGCGCTTTATTCGCTAGCCTTGATGATGTCCAATTGTTTCTCGGTGAAAGGCGAGCGTCGTGAGCGTTCTTGATGACATTATTGCGGGGGTCCTCGAGGACCTGAAAGAGCGCGAGGACCGCGTGCCTCTGAGCCGTGTCAAGCAAATGGAGCAGGCCGTCCCCGAGGCGAAGGACGCCCTGGGCGCGCTGCGGGGCCGCGACGGCGCCGTCAAGATCATCTCGGAGGTCAAGCGCTCGTCGCCGTCCAAGGGTGCGCTCGCGCAGATCCCCGATCCTGCGGCTCTCGCCTCGATGTACGAGGCCGGGGGAGCCTCCGTGGTCTCCGTGCTGACCGAGGAGCGGCGCTTCCACGGCTCGCTTGCCGACCTGGACGCGGTGCGCGCCGCGGTCGATATCCCGATCCTTCGCAAGGATTTCATCGTGACGCCCTATCAGATCCACGAGGCGCGTGCTCACGGCGCGGATCTCGTGCTGCTGATTGTGGCGGCCCTGGAGCAAAATGCGCTCGTGTCGCTGCTGGAGCGCACGCGTTCGCTGGGCATGGAGGCGCTGGTCGAGACCCATTCGCGCCTGGAGGCACTGCGCGCGCTTGAGGCGGGTGCCTCGATCATCGGTGTCAACGCTCGCAACCTGAAGACTCTGGAGGTCGACCGCTCGACCGTCGAGCAGGTCATCGACGTCATCCCGCAGGACGTCGTCGCCGTCGCCGAGTCGGGCGTGGCCAAGGCCCACGACGTGTTCGAGTACGCCAAGTGGGGTGCCGACGCCGTCCTGGTGGGCGAGGCGCTCGTGACCTCGGGCGACCCGCGCGCCAGCATCCAGGACATGGTGAGCGCCGGGCAGCACCCCGCGCTACGCACGGATCGCAAGGCCCGCGTGGCCGCTGCTCTGAAAGAAGGAAAGTGATGAGCGCGCACAACTTTGTGTCCGGCCCCTATTTCGGTGATTTCGGCGGTCGTTTCGTCGCCGAATCTCTGATGGGTCCTCTCGAAGAGGTCGACGCGGCGTGGAAGCGCCTGTGGCGGGACAAGTCCTTCCAGGCTCGTCTGCGCGACCTGTTTGTCAACTACGCGGGCCGTCCGTCCCTGCTGACCGAGGCCCCGCGTTTCGCGGCCGACCTGGGCGGCGTGCGCGTGTTCCTCAAGCGCGAGGACCTCAACCACACGGGCTCGCATAAGATCAACAACGTGCTGGGACAGGCGCTACTGACCAAGGAGCTCGGCAAGACGCGCGTCATCGCCGAGACTGGCGCTGGGCAGCACGGCGTGGCCACCGCGACGGCGGCCGCGCTGCTGGGCCTCGAGTGCACGATCTACATGGGCCGCGAGGACACTGAACGTCAGGCTCTCAACGTGGCTCGCATGCAGATGCTGGGCGCCGAGGTCATCGCGGTGACCGCCGGGTCCGCAACCCTTAAGGATGCAATTAACGAGGCGTTCCGCGACTGGGTGACCAACGTCGAGACGACCAACTACATCTTCGGAACGGCCGCTGGCCCGCACCCCTTCCCGGAGCTCGTGCGAGACCTTCAGCGCGTGATCGGCGACGAGGCGCGCGCCCAGCTGCTGGCCACCGAGGGGCGTCTGCCCGACGTCGTCGTGGCCTGCGTGGGCGGCGGTTCCAACGCTATCGGCTCTTTCACGGCTTTCATCGATGACCCGAGCGTCGAACTGCTGGGCTGCGAGGCCGCGGGCGACGGGTTTGAGACCGGACGCCACGCCGCCTCCATCACGGCCGACCAGGTCGGTGTGCTCCACGGCGCGCGCACGTTTGTCCTGCAGGAGCGCGATGGCCAGACGAAGGCCTCGCACTCGATCTCGGCGGGCCTCGACTATCCGGGTGTGGGCCCTGAGCACGCGTGGCTGGCCCGATCGGGGCGGGCCTCGTATATCCCCGTCTCCGACGCTGAGGCCATGGACGCCTTCCTGCACCTGTCGCGCACGGAGGGCATTATCCCCGCCATCGAGTCATCGCACGCGCTCGCCGGGGTGCGCGCGTGGGCCCGCGCAAAGGCCGAGGCCGAAGGCCCCTTCGCGCCGGGCGAGGAGCCCATCGTCATCGTCACCGTGTCGGGACGCGGCGACAAGGACGTAGACACCGCGTCGCGCTGGTTCGGCTACGGACACGCGAAGCTGCAGGTGATCGACCCCAGCGCCGGGCCTTCCGGCGTGGCCGTCCTGGAACAGACCGAGGAGAAGTGAGATGACGCGAGCCCCCCATTCCGCCGTCGCAATCGACGCCGCCCTGGAGCGCGGCGACGCCGCGCTGATCGCCTACCTGCCCGTGGGCTTCCCGTCGGTCGAGGACTCGATCCGCGCGGGCAAGGTTCTCGCGGACGTCGGCGTTGACGCCATCGAGCTGGGCTTCCCCTACTCCGATCCGGGCATGGACGGCCCCACGATCCAGCGCGCGACTGTCGCCGCTCTGGAGCGTGGCACGCACCTGGAGGACCTGTTCCACGCCGTGGATGAGCTGACCTCCTACGGCGTCTCGACGTGTTCCATGACCTACTGGAACCCCGTCGAATGGTGGGGCGTTGAACGCTTCGCCAAGGACTTCGCAGCCGTCGGCGGTTCCGGCCTCATCACTCCCGATCTGCCGCCCGAGGAGGGCGCGCAGTGGGAGGCGGCCTCGGACAAGTACGACTTGGAGCGCATCTACCTGACAGCCCCCTCCTCGCCCGAGCACCGCCTCACGCTGATCGCCCAGCACTCGCGCGGCTGGGTATACGCGGCCTCGTCGATGGGCGTCACCGGAGCGCGTGCGGCGGTCGGCGAACACGTCGCCGACGTCGTTGCGCGTACCCGCGCGGCGGGTGCGCAGCGAGTCTGCGTCGGCCTCGGCGTGTCGACCGGTGCTCAGGCCCGCGAGATCGGCGCCTACGCGGACGGTGTGATCGTCGGATCGGCGCTGGTCAAGACCCTCTTCGAGGAAGACAGTGACCGTGGCCTGAAGGCGCTGGGCGAGCTCGCCCGCGAGCTCAAGGCCGGAGTGACCGGAGCTCGCGCGTGACCATCCTCGCTGCTGCTGGAATCCCCTCACCCTCCGAGGGCGTGTGGTATATCGGCCCCGTGCCGCTGCGCGCGTACGGCATCATCATCGCCATCGGAATGGTCGTCGGCGTGTGGTGGACCGCGCGTCGCTACGTTGCGCGCGGGGGCGATGCCGACACGATCTACGACACGGCCCTGTGGGCGATCCCGCTGGGCGTCGTTGGCGCGCGCCTCTACCACGTCGTGACCTCGCCCGAGGCCTACTTCGGCCCCGGTGGGGACCCGATGCTGGCCTTTCAGATCTGGCGCGGCGGCCTCGGCATCTGGGGTGGCGTCGCCCTGGGCGCGCTCGGCGCGTTCATCGCGGTCAAACGAGCCAACGTCACTCTCGGGCCCATCGCTGACTCGCTGGCACCCGCCCTGCTGGTCGCCCAGGCGATCGGCCGATGGGGCAACTGGTTTAACCAGGAGCTGTTCGGTGGCCCGACGACGCTGCCGTGGGGCCTCCAGATCGACGCGTACCACCTGCCGGTGGGCTACCCCGTGGGCACGCTCTTCCATCCGACCTTCCTCTACGAAAGCCTGTGGAACCTGGCCGGCGCCGGTCTCATCGTGGCACTCGACCGTCGTCGGCGCTTCGCGGCTGGGCAGCTGTTCGGCATGTACCTGATGATCTACACGGCCGGGCGCAGCTGGATCGAGATGCTGCGCATCGACGATGCGCACACCGTGTTGGGCCTGCGCCTGAACGTGTGGACCTCCCTGGCCGTCTTCGCTCTGGGCCTTGCTGTCTACCTGATTGCCGGACGTCTGGATCGTCCGCGCGAGGTCGTGGCGGTTGCCGACGAACAGGCAGATGACGCAGGCGCCGAAGCGCCTGACGAGGACGGCGCGCAGGATGCGACCACGGCCTCGGACATCGAGGCGGACGACCCTCACGCAGCCGACGAGGAAGACGACGGAGACGAGAGCCAGAAGGAAACGTCTGAGGAAGCGGGGGAGCGCCACTGACGGCACCCGCTGGCCAGGAGCTATGTCCAAGGTCCTAACCTGCGGTTATTCATGGGAATAATCACGTCAGCCGCGCGGAGCTCCTTGGTGATTCCCGTGTGACTGGGCGGTAAACTTGGGTTCATGCGTCGAGCTAAGATTGTCTGCACTATTGGACCTGCCACTGAAACCCCTGAGCAGCTCCAGGCGCTGGTGGACGCCGGCATGGATGTCGCGCGTATCAACCGGTCGCATGGAAAGGCTGAGGAACACGAGGCCGTCATTGCGCGCGTGCGAAAGGCGTCTGCGACGTCCGGCCGTGCGATCGCGGTTCTCGTCGACCTCCAGGGCCCCAAGATCCGCCTGGAGACGTTCCAGGATGGCCCTCAGGAACTCAAGATCGGTGACACCTTCACCATCACCATCCGCGACGTTCCCGGCACCAAGGAACTCGTCGGTACCACCTTCAAGGGCCTGCCCGGTGACTGCGCTCCCGGTGACCGCCTGCTGATTGACGACGGTAACGTCGCGGTGCGCGTCGTCGAGGTGACCGATACGGACGTCGTGACCCGCGTCGAGGTTCCCGGCGTGGTCTCGGACCACAAGGGCCTGAACCTGCCCGGCGTCGCCGTGTCCGTGCCCGCCCTGTCTGAAAAGGACAAGGAGGACCTGCGCTGGGGTATCGAGCAGGACGCCGACTTCATCGCGCTGTCCTTCGTGCGTTCCGCCAAAGACATCAAGGATGTCCACGAGATCATGGACGAGATGGGCAAGCGTATCCCCGTCATCGCCAAGATCGAGAAGCCCCAGGCCGTCGAGGCGCTGGAGGAGATTGTCGAGGCCTTTGACGGCATCATGGTTGCCCGCGGCGACCTCGGCGTCGAGATGCCCCTCGAGGCCGTGCCGCTTGTTCAGAAGCGTGCGATCGAGCTGGCTCGTCTTGCAGCTAAGCCCGTCATCGTGGCGACCCAGGTCATGGACTCCATGATCAAGAACCCGCGCCCGACCCGCGCCGAGGCCTCCGACTGTGCGAACGCCATCCTCGATGGCGCCGACGCGGTCATGCTCTCCGGCGAGACCTCGGTGGGTGCCTTCCCCATCGAGACGGTGCGCACGATGGCAGCGATCATCGAGTCCACCGAAGAGAACGGTGGCGAGCGTATCGCGTCCATTCCCAGCTTCTTCGCCGACCGCGCAGGCGTCATCTGCGAAGCGGCCGCCCGCATCGCAGAACACATGGACGCCCGCTACCTGGTGACCTTCACCCAGTCCGGCACGTCGGCCCGCCTGCTCTCGCGCATGCGCCGCCCGATCCCGATGCTGGCCTTCACGCCGCTCGAGTCGACGCGCCGCCGTCTGGCCCTATCGTGGGGCATCCAGACATACCGCGTCCCCGAGGTGCAGCACACGGATGACATGGTCTGGCAGCTCGATCAGGTTGCCCAGTCTTCCCGACTGGCCGAGATTGGCGACCAGCTCGTCATCGTCGCAGGCATGCCCCCGGGCATCCCCGGCTCCTCGAACATGCTGCGTATCCACGAGGTGGGTGACGAAGCCGATTACGCAATCGGCGGCGCACGCTAACTCTTAGACGCGTCGACTGTGGGGTGCTGGCCAGGCCGGCACCCCACAGTTGTTTGTAGCGATGTGATGTTGTTCGCATGGACAAAATGACAACGGTGGAATAAAGTACTCGGATGCACGTTCAGACGTGTGATGCCGTTCCAAAGACGGGATGGACAGGCAGCAGATTGCTGCGGGTGCGTTTGTCGGAATGCCCGTGCGAACGAAGCACGTTTCCGCGCGCCCACAATGGAAGATGGAGGAAGAAATGAATACGAACATCCGGACCGTGTCGGTCCATGACACTCTGTTTGGTCGCGTGGCCAACAACCTGGAGGTCGGTCAGCTCTCGCGAGCCGTTGAGCCGTGGTTTGCCGACTTCCACGACATGAGGGTCAAGCAGGCGATCGCGGATCTCGACGAGCCGACCCGCAGGGGAGCGGCAGCCGAGTACCTCGGTCTCGAGCTGAGCGTGGTTGCCTAACGATACGGCGAGGGGCCGACAAGCAGTGCTTGTCGGCCCCTGTTCGTCTGCGAAAACTACTCGTATCAATAATGGTTCCAGCGTCGCGCCGGTACCCGTTTGCCGGTACGATAGATCGCGTACTCAAATGGCGGTACCCCGAGTGGGATTCGAACCCACAACAAGCCGGGTTTGAGCCGACCGCCTCTGCCAGTTGGGCTATCGGGGCTTTCGCGTGTGCGAGGTCCACAATAGAACAGCTCGGCACACCGATCAAACTGAGGAATATGACAATGAGTGAAGAGCAGGCTGAACCGCGTCGCGTCCTCGTGGCCGAGGATGAGGGGCTGATCCGTCTCGATATCGTTGAGACGCTGACCCAAGCGGGGTTCGAAGTCGTCGGCGAAGCCGCCGACGGTGAGGAAGCTGTCGAGCTGGCACTGGAGCTTGAGCCCGACCTTTGTGTGATGGACGTCAAGATGCCGAAGATGGACGGCATCACGGCGGCCGAGAAGATTCTGCAGGAGCTGTCCTGCGCGGTCGTCATGCTGACGGCGTTCTCCCAGACGGAGCTGGTCGAGCGCGCCCGCGACGCCGGCGCGATGGCCTACGTCGTTAAGCCCTTTAGCCCCTCGGACCTGATCCCAGCCGTCGAGATCGCGCTGTCGCGTCACGCGGAGATCGAGTCGCTGGAGGATCAGATCGCTGACCTGACGGATCGCTTCGAGACCCGCAAGCGCGTGGACCGCGCCAAGGGTCTGCTCATGAAGAACATGGGCATGAGCGAGCCGGAGGCCTTCCGCTGGATTCAGAAGACGTCCATGGACCGTCGCCTGTCCATGCGCGAGGTCGCCGACGCGGTCATCAACCAGGTTGATGACTGATCACTAGCTGAGGCGAGGCGGGGAGAGTCGTGGTGACTCTCCCCGCCTTTGTCGTGCCCAAAGCCTCCGGCTCAGTCGTGCGTGGAGCGCACGAGGATGCGGTTGGCCACGCGCGCGACTGAGATCAGGCGGTCGGCCTCGTCCCGGATCTCCACGGTGTGCACGGTGGAGGAGCGGCCCAGGTGTACGGCCGTGGCCGTGGCCGTAATCGTGCCTTCGCGTCCCGCCGCGATGTGCGAGGCGTTGAGCTCGGTGCCCACCGCGTAGGCCTGCTTGCCGGGGTGGGTTTCGCGCGCGTGGATCTGGGCGGCGAACGAGGCGGCGGTTTCAGCGAGGGCCGCGGATGCGCCGCCATGGAGGATTCCCGCGCTCTGGCGGTTGCCGTCGATGGGCATGGAGATGACGGTGCGCGACGCGGAGTGCTCGAGCACCTCCATGCCGGTGGCCTCCATGAGGGTGCCGGGCCAGTGGGCGCCCACCCAGCCGCCCCGCGCGAGGGGGTCGGGCGTGGTCGGATGGGTGTGTTTCGTCTGGTGATCGTGTGTCATGGCATCTAGGGTGGCATGTGTGAGTGACACTGTGCTGATTATTGACGGCCATTCGATGGCATTTCGTGCGTTCTATGCGCTTCCCCCGGACAACTTCGTAACGGCAACGGGCCAGCATACGAACGCGGTTTACGGCTTCGTGTCAATGCTGACGCGACTGCTGGAGACGGAGCGCCCGACGCATATCGCGGTCGCCTTCGATGTGTCGAGGCACTCGTTTAGGACTGAGGAGTATCCCGAGTACAAGGGCACGCGCGACGCAACCCCCGAGGAGTTCAAGGGGCAGGTCGAGCTGATCCGCGAGGTCTTGGACGCCATGGGCATCGTGTCCCTGTCACGCGAGGGCTTTGAGGCTGACGACATTTTGGCGACGCTGGCCTACCGCGCCGGCCACGAGGGCTCGACCGTGTTGGTCGTGTCGGGGGATCGCGACTCCTTCCAGACGGTGACCGACAACGTGACGGTCTTGTACCCGGGCACCGGCCCCGGTGATCTGCGCCGGATGACGCCCGAGGCCGTGGAAGCCAAGTACGGGGTGCCTCCGCACCGCTACCCGGAGATCGCTGCCATCGTGGGCGAGACCTCCGACAACCTGCCGGGCGTTCCCGGCGTTGGCCCCAAGACGGCCGCTCAGTGGATCAACAAGTTCGACGGCCTGGATAACCTCTTGGCCCGCGCCGAGGAGATCGGCGGCAAGCGCGGCGCCGCCCTGCGCGAGCACATGGACGACGTCGTGCGCAACCGACGCCTCAACCACCTGCTGACCGACATGGACCTGAAGGTCGGTCCCGCCGACCTGGCACGCCGCCCGACCGATGTGGCGGCCATCGACCGCCTGTTTGACTCCCTTGAGTTCGGCCGACTGCGCTCCAAGGTCCGCGAGGTCTCCGGCATCGGCATGGGGGAGAGCCCGATTGACGAGGCTGTGGAGGCTCCCGCCCCGCAGGCGCAGGTTGAGGTGAGCCTGGCAGATGCAGCCTGCGACATCGCCGCGTGGGCCCGCGCCCACGACACCATCGCCCTGCTCGTGGAAGGCGACCTGCGCCCCACGCGCGGCGAGGTCTCACGCCTTGTGCTCGCCGGGCCCGCTCGCGCCCTGGTCGTAGACCCCGCCGAGCTCAGCCCCGCGCAGGAGGAGGCCCTGTCCCAGGTCCTCGCCCAGGCCTCGTCCCTGATCGTTCACGACGCGAAGGGCACAAGCCACGCCCTGGCGGGGCGCGGCTGGAGTCTCGGTCAGGTCTGCTTCGACACGATGCTCGCGGCGTACCTGGTCCACCCGGACCAGCGCTCGCACAAGCTCGACGATGTGCTCTCGCGCCTGCTCGGCGTCACCATCGAGGAAGAGGCGGGCGACTCCGACGCCCTCTTCGACCTGGGAGAGATCGGCGAGGGGCCCACCGCCGCCCAGGTGCGCGCGGGCCGCCTGGCCGCAGCGCTCCACCCGCTCACCGACAAGCTGCGTCGGGCGCTGGACGAGAGCGGCGAAACCGCGCTCCTTGCCGACATGGAAATGCCGCTCGCCCGCCTGCTCGCCCAGATGGAAACCATCGGCATCGCCGCGGACACGCGCGTCCTCGACGACCTGTCCGCCGAACTGGGCGCCGACGTCGAAGCCGCGCGCGACGGCGCGTGGGCGGCAGCCGGGCGCGAGGTGAACCTCTCCAGCCCCAAGCAGCTCCAAGAAATCCTCTTCGACCACTTCGGACTGCCCAAGACCAAAAAGACCAAGACGGGATACACGACCAACGCCGATGCGCTGGCTGACCTGTGGGCCAAGACCGAGGCGAGCGGGGGAGCGGGGCACGACTTCCTCGGCTTCCTGCTCACCCACCGTGACCGCAATAAGCTCAAGCAGATGGTCGACTCCCTGTCCGCAACCGTGGCCACGGACGGACGCATCCACACGACCTTCTCCCAGGTCGCCGCGGCCACCGGGCGCCTGGCGTCCTCCGACCCGAACCTGCAGAACATTCCCGCGCGCAGCGCCGACGGCATGAGGATCCGCGGGGCCTTCGTTCCCGGAGTAGGCTTCGAATCCCTTATGAGCGCCGACTACTCCCAGATCGAAATGCGCCTCATGGCCCACCTGTCCGGCGACGAGGCACTCATTGAGGCCTTCAACTCCGGCGAGGACCTGCACCGGACCATGGCATCGATGGTCTTTGGGACGCCCGTCGCCGAGGTGAGCAGCGACGAGCGCTCGCGCATCAAGGCCACCTCCTACGGCCTCGCCTACGGACTGTCCTCCTACGGTCTGGCCGCGCAGCTCGGCATTCCCGTGCCCGAGGCTGCCGCCCTGCGCGACCGCTACTTCGAGCGCTTCGGGAAGGTCCGCGACTACCTCGAGGGCCTCGTCGCCCAGGCCCGTGCCGACGGCTACACGCAGACCATGTTCGGGCGTCGCCGCTACCTGCCCGACCTGCGCTCCTCGAACCGCCAGCGCCGGGAGATGGCCGAACGCGCCGCCCTGAACGCGCCCATCCAGGGCAGCGCCGCGGACATCGTCAAGATCGCCATGATGAACGTCGCCGACGCCCTGTCCGAGGCCGGCCTGGCCTCGCGCCTCCTCGTCCAGATTCACGACGAACTCCTCCTTGAGGTCGCCCCCGGTGAGGAGTCGGCCGTCGAGGCCCTCGTCCGCGACAAGATGGCCTCGCCTGTCACGCTCTCCGTGCCCCTCGACGTGGCTGTCGGCATCGGCGCGTCCTGGCAGCTCGCCGCCCATTAGGAGGCACATGGGCGACGCACACCACGCAAACGCGCGCTACATTCGTCACATTTGTGCGTCAAAGACTGCTAAACTAGTCCACGGTGCCCAGGGACAGGTGCATCCGCATCCGTCCCGCAGCGCCGGAACTGTCCATCTACTATCCAGTCCGTTTCGGAGAAACTACTACATGACCACCAACACGCCGCAGGTCGCTATCAACGACATTGGTTCGGAAGCAGACCTGATCGCAGCCATCGACGAGACCATCAAGTACTTCAACGATGGCGACATCGTCGAGGGCACTGTCGTCAAGGTTGACCACGACGAGGTCCTCCTTGACATCGGCTACAAGACCGAGGGCGTCATCCTCTCTCGCGAGCTGTCCATCAAGCACGACGTCAACCCCGACGACGTCGTCGCCGTGGGCGACCAGATCGAGGCCCTCGTCCTCCAGAAGGAAGACAAGGAAGGCCGCCTCCTCCTGTCCAAGAAGCGCGCTCAGTACGAGCGTGCGTGGGGCAAGATCGAGAAGGTCAAGGAAGAGGACGGCGTCGTCACTGGCACCGTCATCGAGGTCGTCAAGGGCGGCCTGATCCTCGACATCGGCCTGCGTGGCTTCCTGCCCGCCTCCCTCGTCGAGATGCGTCGCGTCCGCGACCTCGCCCCCTACATCGGTCGCGAGATCGAAGCGAAGATCATCGAGCTCGACAAGAACCGCAACAACGTGGTCCTGTCCCGCCGCGCATGGCTCGAGCAGACCCAGTCCGAGGTCCGCACGAACTTCCTGCACACCCTCCAGAAGGGCCAGGTGCGCTCCGGCGTCGTTTCCTCCATCGTCAACTTCGGCGCGTTCGTCGATCTCGGCGGTGTCGACGGCCTGGTGCACGTCTCCGAGCTGTCCTGGAAGCACATCGACCACCCGTCCGAGGTCGTCGAGGTTGGCCAGGAAGTCACCGTCGAGGTTCTCGACGTCGACATGGATCGCGAGCGCGTTTCGCTGTCCCTCAAGGCCACCCAGGAAGATCCGTGGCAGGCCTTCGCTCGCACCCACGCCATCGGCCAGGTTGTGCCCGGCAAGGTCACCAAGCTGGTTCCCTTCGGCGCGTTCGTGCGTGTCGAGGACGGCATCGAGGGCCTCGTCCACATCTCCGAGCTGGCTCAGCGTCACGTCGAGCTGCCGGACCAGGTCGTCAAGGTTGGCGAAGAGGTCTTCGTCAAGGTCATCGACATCGACCTCGAGCGTCGCCGCATCTCCCTGTCCCTCAAGCAGGCCAACGAGGGCGTGGATCCGACCTCCGAAGAGTTCGATCCCTCGCTCTACGGCATGGCCGCCGAGTACGACGAGAACGGCAACTACAAGTACCCCGAGGGCTTCGATCCGGAGACCCAGGAGTGGATGGAAGGCTTCGACGCTCAGCGCGAGGCTTGGGAAGCCCAGTACGCCGAGGCTCAGGCCCGCTGGGAGGCCCACAAGGCTCAGGTCCGCAAGGCCCTCGAAGAGGACGCCGAAGCGGCTCCCTCCATCGAGGAGCAGGCCTCTTACTCGACCCGGTCGACAACGAGGGCACCCTTGCTTCCGACGAGGCCCTGGCCGCGCTGCGTGAGAAGCTGACGAACAACTGAACCAGTCTTTCTGACTGAGCTTCGACTCGTCAGTTCACGTCAGTGAACGCATGAGTGGTGGTCCCCAGGTTTTCCTGGGGGCCACCACTTTTTGTCTGATTGCGTCGCCGCCTGATCTCCGGACGCGGCGAGGCCTGCCCGCCCGCGAGACTTGGCAACCGAGCTGCGCTCGGTGCCTCGTCTCGAAGCCCGGCCAGGCCCCGCAGGCCTCGCGGCGGCCTCCAATCGGGCGGCGCCGGGCATGATCCGGCCGGGCCACGCCCCCTCCCACGTGCACCGCAGTCAGGCCCCGCAGTCAGGCCCCGCAGGCCTCGTGATGACAGGTTACTCAACAATGTCGCACGTAATTCCCGTGCGAGTATTTCAAACACTGAAATTGCGTCGTTGGAATTGCAACGTTTTGAGCACATCTTGAAAACTGACCGATGTAAATTACGTGCGACTTTTGCTCGGGGTTACGTCGTTCCTCGTCGCACAGATGACGAGACCCCGCTCGCCGATGCTGTGCGGGGTCTGGTGCTGACGGTAATCAGGTGGCTGGGCGCTTCATCACTGCCACGTCGATGCACGCGCCGATCAACGCCGCGACGACGGTGGGGAGGATCCAGCCGAGCTGGAGGGCCTGGAGCGGGCTCCACAGGAGCACCGCGTTGATTGGCCCGGTGGCGACGCCGAGCTGCGCGAGGGTCGTGAACGCTGACCACGCCGCCGCCATCCATGTGCCCAGGCGGAACGTCCACAGTGCCGGGGTGGCCAGGCGTAGCGGGTGGGTTGCGATCGTGAGGAAAACGATGGTGATCGCGATCGGGTACAGGAACTTGATGATCGGAAGGGCGATGGCGAGCACTGAGCTCAGGCCCGCGGAAGCCAGGACGAAGGCGATGAGCGTAAAGACGATCATCCACGCACGGTAGGAGATCGTGGGCAACAACCGGTTAAAGAACTCCGAGGTGGCCGCGATGAGGCCGACTGCCGTCGTCATGCACGCCGTGAGCACGATGAGCCCAAAGACGATCTGCCCGGGCCACCCCATCGTCATCCGGGCTGCGTCGACGAGCAGGGTCGCCCCGTCCGAGTAACTCTGGCCATTGGGGATGACGTGTCCGACGAGGCCGAGGCCCACGTACACAACGGCAAGTAGCGCGCCCGCGATTACCGCCGCGGTGGAGGTACGCCGCACGACCTTCGCGCCGATCCCGCCTCCGGTGTGCCCCAGCGAGGTGACGACGATAATGCCAAAGGCCAGCGCGGCGATCGAATCCATCGTCATGTATCCCTCAAGCAAGCCGGCGGCCAGGGGAGTGCTCGTGTATTCGCCCGTCGGCGCGTCGTGGGAAGCCGGCAACGAAGCGAGGGAGAGGAACACAAGCAGGATGAGAAGCCCGAGCAGAATGGGGGTGAGTATCTTGCCGAGGCTGTCGATGATGTTGCGGGGGTTCCAGCACAGGTAGAAGGCGATGCCGAAGAACACCAGGCAGAAGATGACCGACGCAACCAGCGACTGCGTGCCGATGAGGGGCGCGACGGCCGTTGAGAACGACACGGCGGCCGTTCGTGGAAGGCCGAAGAACGCTCCGATCGACAGGTACACGAGGACGGAGAATACGAGGCCAAAGGGCTTGCCCGCTCGGCTGACGAGGTCGCGCATGTCGGTGCCCGACAGGGCAATCGTGATGATCGAGATGACGGGCAGAGCGACGCCACCGATGAGGAAGCCGATCATGGCGGGTGTGACGTTCGTGCCCGCGGAGGCACCCATGATAGGCGGGAAAATCAGGTTGCCTGCCCCGAAGAACATGGAGAACAGAGTCAGGGAGGTCGCAATGAGGACCGCGGTGCTTGAGCGCTGGTTGGAATCGTCGTTGACTGTGTGCGTCACTGGTACTCACTGTGTGGTATCGGGGCTTGAACAGCACCAATTCTTGCATGAGGGCGCATATGCGCAACTGCAAAGGCGCTAACCTGGGGAGGTGACGACTTCTCTTTCTGTTGGCAATTGCTCTGCTACGCTGCTGCGTCCCCTTGGCGCGCGCCACGATAGTGGTCCTGCCCGTGTTGTTGCGGTCAGTGGTGGGATTGGCTCGGGTAAGTCTTCCGTGACCTCGACTTTCGCGCGGCTGGGCGGCTACGTCGCCGACGCTGACGCGATCGCGCGACAGATTCTCGAGCCGGGGCAGCCTGCGTTGGCGCGTGTCGCCGAGCGTTTCGGCACCGACCTGATCCGCGAGGACGGGACCCTGGACCGCGCCGGCCTGGCGCGTCGCGTTTTTGCAGGCGAGGGTTCGGCTGAGAGGGTCGCCGCTCTCAACGCCATTACCCACCCCGCCATCGAGGCTCGCGCCAGGGAGATTCTGGGCGGTGCTCCCGAGGGGGCGGTTGCCGTCTACGATATTCCGTTACTCATCGAAGGCGATCACGCGCAGCGTTTCGACGCCGTCGTCATCGTCGATGCTCCCCTTGACGTGCGCATCAAGCGCCTGGAGGGCAGGGGAGTGCCGCCCGAGGACGCGCGTGCCCGGATCCGCGCCCAGGCCTCGTCGGACGAAAGGCGAGCGATCGCGCACGTCTGGATCGACAACTGCGGCAGCACGGACGACCTCGCGCAGGTGAGCAGCCAGGTGTGGGAGCGCTGGCTGAGCGCCGACCTGTAGGATGCCAGGGACGAGGCCGTGGCCGGGCGTCGCTGGCGGCGAACCCGGGCGGGTCCTCCGCGCGATGGCGGGGCGTGGGCGGTAGCGTAGGGGAGTGAGCGAAACCCCCGTCATCCGCCAGGACAAGCCCTTCGAGGTCATCTCTCCCTACACCCCGTCGGGCGATCAGCCCAAGGCGATCCGTGAGCTGGCCGCGCGCATCCGCGACGGCGAGCAGGACGTCGTCCTCATGGGTGCCACCGGCACCGGCAAGAGCGCGACCACCGCGTGGCTCATCGAGGAGCTTCAGCGCCCCGCCCTAGTCCTCGAACCCAACAAGACACTGGCCGCCCAGCTGGCCGCCGAGTTCCGGGAGCTGTTGCCGAACAACGCCGTCGAGTACTTCGTCTCCTACTACGACTACTACCAGCCCGAGGCCTACGTCCCCCAGACGGACACCTTCATCGAGAAGGACTCCTCGATCAACGACGAGGTCGAGCGCCTGCGCCACAGCGCCACCAACTCGCTGCTCACGCGGCGCGACACGGTCGTCGTCTCCTCCGTGTCCTGCATCTACGGCCTGGGTACCCCCGAAGAGTACGTGGCCCGCATGATCGAGCTGAGCCGCGGCATGATCATCGATCGCGACGCGCTCCTGCGACGCTTCGTGGCCATGCAGTACGTGCGCAACGACATGGCGTTCACGCGCGGCACCTTCCGCGTGCGCGGGGACACGATCGAGATCATTCCCGTGTACGAGGAGCTCGCCATCCGCATCGAGATGTTCGGCGACGAGATCGACTCCCTCGCCGTCCTGCACCCGCTGACCGGCGACGTCATCTCCGAGGTTGACCACACCTACCTCTTCCCGGCGTCGCACTACGTCGCCGGCGAGGAACGCATGAAGAAGGCCATCGCCTCCATCGAGAATGAGCTCGAGGACCGCCTCGAATGGTTCCGCGGGCAGAACAAGCTCCTGGAGGAGCAGCGCCTGCGCATGCGCACCACCTTCGACCTGGAGATGCTCAAGGAAATCGGGTCGTGCTCGGGCGTGGAGAACTATTCGCGGCACATCGACGGGCGAGGCCCCGGCACGCCGCCGCACACGCTCCTGGACTACTTCCCCGACGATTTCCTGCTCATCATCGACGAGTCACACGTAACCGTCCCCCAGATTGGCGCGATGTTCGAGGGCGACATGTCGCGCAAGCGCACCCTCGTCGACTACGGGTTCCGCCTGCCCTCTGCGATGGATAACCGGCCCCTGAAGTGGGACGAGTTCACGGCGCGCATCGGCCAGACCGTCTACTGTCGGCGACCCCCGGCCCCTACGAGCTGGAGCGCTCCGACGGCGTCGTCGAGCAGATCATTCGACCCACGGGCCTGGTGGACCCGCTCGTCGTCGTTAAACCGACCGAGGGCCAGATCGACGACCTGCTCGAGCAGGTGCGCGTGCGCGTCGAGCGCGACGAGCGCGTCCTGGTCACCACCCTGACGAAGAAGATGGCCGAGGAGCTCACCACCTACCTGGCCGAGCGCGGCGTCAAAGTCGAATACCTGCACTCCGACGTCGACACCCTGCGCCGCGTCGAGCTGCTGCGCGAGCTGCGCCTGGGCACCTTCGACGTTCTCGTCGGCATCAACCTGCTGCGCGAGGGCTTGGACCTGCCCGAGGTTTCGCTGGTCTCGATCCTGGACGCCGACAAGGAGGGCTTCCTGCGCTCGACCCGTTCGCTCATCCAGACGATCGGCCGCGCCGCCCGAAACGTGTCCGGCGAGGTCCACATGTACGCCGACAACATGACAGACTCCATGAACGAGGCCATCTCCGAGACGATGCGTCGCCGCGAGATTCAGATCGCCTACAACAAGGAACACGGCATCGACCCGCAGCCGCTGCGCAAGAAGATCTCGGACGTCACCGACATGCTGGCCCGCGAACAGGTCGATACGCAGACCCTCCTGGAGGGCGGGTACCGCAAGGAGAAGAGCGCACGCGACCGAGGTGCGGCCGCGACGCCTGCCGTCTCGAATCCTGGTCAGCGCGCGGAGGCCGAGCTCGCCGACCTCATCGAGGAGCTGTCTGCCCAGATGATGACCGCCGCCCAGCACCTCCAGTTCGAGGTCGCCGCGCGCCTGCGCGACGAAATCGAGGACTTGAAGAAGGAATTGCGTGCCATGAAGCGCGCCCACTAACGCCCGGCGGCCGCCCGCCGCGCCTCGCCGGAGGGACGCAGCCACGGCCTCGTTCCCGGAAAACCCACGGTGTCAAGCGACCGATGCCACTGACCGGGCGTGGACGAGCGCGCAAGGGCCCCACTAGACTGGACGCGTTAGCGGAGGGGGAGTACTCCCACCAACAGTGGCGTCGTCATCACGACGGCCCGCCCGTGCGGCGCGGCCTCCGGCGTCACCGGCCAGAACCCCTGGCGGGAGGAGACCTCCGGTACCCGACTCGTACCGGAGGCACCACCTATGCACGTGCACGCGCTCGCCTGGATTGTCCTGGCTGGCATCATCCTGACCATGATCGTCGTCGACATCGTCGGCCACGTCCGCACACCCCACGAACCCACCCTCAAGGAAGCCACCTGGTGGTCGGTCGCCTACATCGCGATCGCCCTCATCTTCGGCGTCATCGTGTGGGCAGTGTGGGGACCGCAGTACGGTCAGGAGTACCTGGGCGGCTACATCACCGAAAAAGCGCTGAGCATTGACAACCTCTTCGTCTTCGTTATCATCCTGTCCAGCTTCCGCGTGCCGCGCAAGGATCAGCAGGAAGTCCTGCTGGCGGGCATCGTCATCGCGCTGATCCTGCGCCTTATCTTCATTCTCGCGGGCGCGGCCCTCATCGAGAACTTCTCGTGGGTGTTCTACCTCTTCGGCGCGTGGCTCCTGTGGACGGCGATCGGCCAGGTCCGCGAAGGCACGGGACAGGACGAGGAGGACGAGGAATACCGCCCGCCGTCAATCGTGCGCTGGGTGTCCAAGATCGTTCCCGTCACCGACGGCTTCATCGGCTCGCGCATGCTCTACCGCCACGGCGGCCGCACCTACATCACCCCGATGATCCTGTGTGTCATCGCGGTGGGTACCGCCGACGTCATGTTCGCTGTCGACTCCATCCCCGCGATCTACTCGCTCACCAACGAGGCCTACCTGGTTTTCGCGGCCAACGCGTTCTCCCTGCTGGGCCTGCGTCAGCTCTACTTCCTTATCGACGGCCTGCTCGACCGCATCGTCTTCCTCCACTACGGCCTGGCCGCGATCCTCGGCTTCATCGGCTTCAAGCTCATCAACCACGCGCTGCACACGAACGAGCTGCCCTTCATCAACGGCGGTCACGAGGTCTCCGCGATTCCGGAGCCATCGATCGCCTTCTCGCTGGGCTTCATCGTCGTGACGATCCTCATCACGGTCGCGGCCTCCCTGGCGGTGTCCCGCTCCCGGCGTGGAAGCGAAGAAAGCGCCGCGTAAGGGCGTTATGATGCCTCGGTCGAGTAGTTAAGAGGTATACATGGTTATTCATCCGTGGGCTTGGGGAATCCTCGCGCTGGTCGCTATCGGCCTGGTCGCCATCGATTTTCTGGGGCACGCGCGCAGACCCCACCCGCCCACAGCGGTGGAGGCAGCTCGCTGGACCCTCTTCTACGTCGGGCTGGCCGCCCTTTTCGGCGTCGGCATCTGGCTGACGAACGGCTGGCTCTACGCCCAGGAGTTCTACGCGGGCTGGGCCATGGAGTGGTCGCTGTCGGTCGACAACCTCTTTGTCTTCATTCTCATCCTCAAGGCCTTTCGTGTCCCCCGGGAGAACCAGCAGAAGGCGCTGCTCTTCGGCATCGTCATCGCGCTGGTGCTGCGCCTCGTCTTCATCCTGCTCGGCGCCGCACTGGTCTCTCGATTCTCGTGGGTGTTCCTCATCTTCGGGGTGTGGCTGCTGTGGACGGCGTTCTCTCAGGTCAAGGAAACGGCCACCGGTGGGGGAGACGACGAGGAATACGAGGAGAACGCGTTCATCCGTGTCGTCCGCCGAGTCCTTCCCATCACCGACGGTTTCATCGGCAACCGGATGCTCTACCGTCACGGCGGGCACACCTACCTGACGCCCCTGTTTGTCGTCGTGCTGGCCCTGGGCTCCGCGGACCTGATGTTTGCGTTTGATTCGATTCCTGCGATTTTCGGCGTGACCCAGCAGGCGTTCCTGGTCTTCGCATGCAACGTGTTTGCGCTCATGGGATTGCGCCAGCTGTTTTTCCTTGTGGACGCGTTGCTGAGTAAACTCGTGTACCTTGGCTACGGGCTCGGCGTGATTTTGAGTTTTATCGGCGTCAAGCTGATCCTTGAGGCGCTGCACGCGAACACTCTTCCGTTTATCAACGGGGGAGCGGGCGTGGAGTGGGCGCCGGAGATTTCTGTGTCGGTATCGCTGGGCGTCATCGTCGTGACGCTCGCGGTCACTGTTGTCGCGTCGCTGATTCGCGCCGCGATGGATGAGGGGGAAGCCCGTGAGCACTGACGTGGCGCGCTTAGACGAGCGCGGCCTGAGTACCGACGAGGTCTTTGAACGGATGTCGCGCGGCGCGGTCAACCGCGTCAAGGATCGCACGTCGCGGTCCGTGGCATCGATCATCCGCGAGAACGTGCTGACGCTCTTCAATGCGATCATCGTCGGAGCGTCGATCATCGTCTTGCTGTTCGGTGACCTGCGCGACGGTATTTTCGGCGGCGTTATGGTCATCAACGCGGTGATCGGCATCGTCTCGGAGCTGCGCGCCAAGCGCACGCTGGACTCCCTGGCGATTGTTGATGCGCCGCAGGCGTCCGTCCTGCGCGACGGGACGGTGTCGGTGATTGCGGCGCGCGACGTCGTGATCGACGATGTCATCGAGTTGACCCTGGGTGATCAGGTGAGCGTGGACGGCACGGTGTTGGCGTCCGCGGGCCTGGAAATCGACGAGTCGCTGCTGACGGGCGAGTCGCGCCCAGTCAAGAAGAAGGTCGGCGACGAGCTCCTGGCCGGCACGAGTGTCGTGGCCGGGTCGGGCCGCATGATCGCCACGGCGGTGGGCGAGCGCGTGTACGCGCAGGGCTTGTCCGAGCAGGCGCGCGCCTACACGCGCACGATCTCGGAGATTCAGGTGTCGATCAACCGCGTCCTGCAGGTCGTCTCGATCATGCTGCTTCCGATCGTGGCGCTGACGTTCTACTCGCAGAACCGTATCGCCGGCGGCACGGGGGGAGACTGGCGTTTCGCCCTGGTGCTCTCCGTCGCGTCGGTGATCGGCATGATTCCGCAGGGCCTGGTGCTGCTGACCTCCATGAACTTCGCGATCGGATCGGCGACGCTGGCCCGCCGGGGCGTCCTCGTCCAGGAGCTGCCCGCGGTCGAGGTGCTGGCCCGCGTCGACTGCCTGTGCCTGGATAAGACGGGCACGCTGACGACGGGTGGCATCCGCGTGCGCGAGGTTGACGTCGTCTCGGGCGAGGAGGCCGTGGTGCGTCGCGCGCTGGCGACTGCGGCGAGCGACCGCACGAACGCGACGGCTGAGGCGATCTGGGGTTTCTTGGACGAAGAAGCGCTGGCCGGTGCGCAAGAGCGCGCCGAGTGGACCGTCCCCTTCTCCTCGGCCCGCAAGTGGAGCGCGTGGGGCACCGACTCCGAGTCCTGGATCTTGGGCGCACCCGAGTTCGTCATCGACGAGGCCGTGGCCGCCAACGCGGACATTCTGGAGCAGGTGCGTGGCTTCGCCCGTGGCGGCTCCCGCGTCGTCGCACTCGTCCACTCGGACGCGGTGGTCGCCGACGACGAGCTTCCGACGTCGCGCGAGGTCGCCGCGATCGTGGTTCTTGAGGAGGACTTGCGAGAGGACGCCGCCGAGACACTGGACTACTTCCGTTCGCAGGGCGTGCACGTGCGCGTCATCTCGGGCGACAATCCGACGACCGTGGGCGCGCTGGCCACGCAGGCAGGCCTGACCGCCCCCGACGGCTCGCCCGCACGCCTCATGGACGCGCGCGATCTACCCGAGGACCTGACCTCCGAAGAGTTTATCGACGCGATCGAGAACCACGACGTGTTCGGCCGCGTCACCCCCGAGCAAAAGCGCGCCATGGTTGGTGCCCTCCAGGCCCGCGACCACTGCGTGGCCATGACGGGCGACGGCGTCAACGACGCCCTGGCCCTCAAGGACGCGGATCTGGGGATCGCCATGGGCAACGGCACGCAGGCCACGAAGGCGGTGGCTCAGATCGTGCTCGTGGACTCGAAGTTCTCGGTGCTGCCGGGCGTCTTGTCGGAGGGCCGACGCATCATCGCGAACATGGAGCGCGTCTCCTCGCTGTTCCTGGCCAAGACCACCTACGCCGCCGTGCTCGTCATTGTCACCGCCCTGGTCGGCTGGCGCTACCCGTTCCTGCCTCGCCAGTTCAGCTACATCGACTCCCTGACGATCGGTATCCCCGCGTTCTTCCTGGCGCTGTGGCCCAACCCGCGCCGCTACGTGCCCGGATTCCTTAAGCGCACGCTCTCGCTCGCGATGCCAACGGGTTTCATTCTGGCGGCGGCCGCGCTCACCGCTTTCGGCATCGTCGATGGGCCGCCGCAGGCGCGCGAGTCCACGGCCGCGATCCTCTCCCTCATGAGCGGAGCCATCTGGCTGCTGGTCATCACGTCCCGACCATTGTCGACGTGGAAGTGGGTCCTGCTCATCTGCGTCACGAGTGCGACGATCGGTGGTGTCTTCATCCCGCCGGTGTTCCACTTCTTCTCGATGGTCACGCCCAGCCTGAACGAGTGGCTCGTCATCGGCTGCGTGGGTGCCAGCGCGGCGGCCCTGATCGAGGTCGCGCAGCGTATCTTCTACGCGCGCCAGTTCGCCCGCTCCCTTCAGGACTAAAGCGGAGGGCAACAAAACGAGGCCGGTGCGGGTGACCCCGCCCCGGCCTCGTGCGTTGAGGCGACTCAGAACACCCGGATGACGGGGTTCCACTCGCGGATGAGGCGCGCCTGGATGACCTCGGCGACGTAGAAGGGATCCTGGTTGAGGATCTGCTCGACGTCGGCTTCACTTGACGCATTGATGAGAATCAGCGCGCCGGGGACCTCGCCAGCGAGGGGACCGGAAGCGACGTTGATCCCCTGCTCGAGCAGGCCGGACAGGAACGCGCGGTGGGTCGGGCGCACCTCGTCCATGGTCTGCGTCATCGAGGGGTTGTACACGTATTCAACTGCATAGTAAGCCATACGCATAACACTAGCCCTGATCCGCGCTTTTGCCTAGGGGACGGTTAGGATCGAAGGGTGCATGACAAGCTAATCATCCAGGGCGCCCGCGAACACAACCTCAAGGACGTGACCCTGGAGCTGCCCCGCGACTCCATGATCGTCTTCACCGGTCTGTCTGGATCCGGTAAATCATCCCTCGCCTTCGACACGATCTTCGCCGAAGGGCAGCGTCGCTACGTCGAGTCCCTGTCCTCCTACGCCCGTCAGTTCCTGGGCCAAATGGACAAGCCCGACGTGGACTTCATCGAAGGCCTCTCGCCGGCCGTCTCCATCGACCAGAAGTCCACCTCGCGCAACCCGCGCTCGACCGTCGGCACGATCACGGAGATCCACGACTACCTGCGTCTGCTCTACGCACGCGCCGGCGTCGCCCACTGCCCCGAGTGTGGGGCGCGCATCCAGGCCCAGACGCCCCAGCAGATCGTCGATCGCGTGCGCACCATGGACGAGGGCACGCGCTTCCAGGTTCTCTCCCCGGTCGTGCGTGGCCGTAAGGGCGAATACCAGGACCTCATCGACGAGCTTCGTTCGGAGGGCTACACGCGCGCGATCATCGACGGCGAGACCGTGCGCCTGGAGAACGCCCCGAAGCTGGAGAAGAAGCTCAAGCACACGATCGAGGTCATTATCGATCGCCTCGTCGTGCGCGACGGCATGCGTCAGCGCCTCACCGACTCCGTCGAGACCGCGCTGCGCCTGTCCGATGGCCTGGTCGTCATCGACTGCGTGGATATGGACCCTGAGGACCCGGAGCGCCGCCGCCGTTTTTCGGAAAAGCGTGCCTGTCCCAACGATCACCCGCTTGCTCTCGACGAGATCGAGCCGCGCACCTTCTCCTTCAACGCACCCTACGGCGCCTGCCCGGATTGCGCGGGCCTGGGTTTTCGCCAGGAGGTGGACCCCGAGCTGGTCGTGCCCGACGAGGAACGGTCCCTGGCCGACGGCGCGGTCATCCCCTGGAACTCCAACTTCAAGTACCACAAGAAGCTCCTCGAATCCCTCTCCAAGGAGCTGGGCTTCGCGATGGGGACCCCCTGGAAGAATCTGCCCAAGAAGGTCAAAGACGCCGTCCTGTACGGCAAGGACTACGAGGTCTCCGTCAAGTTCCGCAACCGCTGGGGGCGCGAGCGCTCCTACACGACAGGCTTCGAGGGTGCGGTCAAGTACATCGAGCGCAAGCGCGAGGAGACCGAGTCGGCGGCCGTGTCGGAAAAGCTCGACTCGTACATGCGCGAGATTCCCTGCCCGACCTGTCACGGTGCGCGCCTGAAGCCCGAGGTGTTGGCCGTGCGTATCGGCGACAAGTCGATCGCCGAGCTCTCCGACATGTCCATCACGGAGGCTCGCGCCTTCCTCGCCGAGGTCGAGCTGGAGAAGCGCGCCCGTTCCATCGCCGCGCCGATCCTGACGGAGATCGAGGCGCGCCTGGCCTTCCTGGTCGACGTGGGGCTGACCTACCTGACCCTCTCGCGCAGCGCTGGGACGCTCTCGGGCGGCGAGGCGCAGCGCATCCGCCTGGCCACCCAGATCGGCTCGGGCCTCGTCGGCGTCCTGTACGTCCTCGACGAACCGTCGATCGGCCTGCACCAGCGCGACAACCGCAAGCTCATCGCGACCCTGGAGCGCCTGCGGGACCTGGGCAACACGCTCATCGTCGTCGAGCACGACGAGGAGACCATGGAGGCCGCGGACTGGATCGTCGACATCGGACCGGGCGCGGGGGAGACGGGCGGCTGGGTCGTCCACTCCGGCCCCCTGTCCGAGCTGCTGACGAACCGCAAGTCTCTGACCGGCCAGTACCTGTCGGGCAAGCGCCGCATCGCGCTGCCGCCCACGCGCCGTCCCATCGACAAGAAGCGCGTCGTGACCGTCAAGGGCGCTCGCGAGAACAACCTGAAGACAGTTGACGTGTCCTTCCCGCTCGGCGTGTTTACGGCCGTCACGGGTGTGTCGGGATCCGGAAAGTCCACCCTCGTTAACGGGATCCTGTACAAGACCCTGGCCTCGCGCCTCAACGGCGCGCGCATGGTCCCGGGCCGTCACCGCACGATCACGGGCATCGAGCAGCTCGACAAGGTCGTGCACGTCGACCAGAGCCCGATCGGGCGCACGCCGCGCTCCAACCCGGCGACCTACACGGGCGTGTGGGACCTGATCCGTAAGCTGTTCGCCGAGACGCAGGAGGCGAAGGTGCGCGGTTACGGACCGGGGCGCTTCTCCTTCAACGTCAAGGGCGGGCGCTGCGAGTCCTGCAAGGGCGACGGCACGCTCAAGATCGAGATGAACTTCCTGCCCGACGTGTACGTACCCTGCGAGGTGTGCCACGGGGCTCGCTACAACCGCGAGACCCTGGAGGTGGAGTACAAGGGCAAGACGGTCGCCGACGTGCTCGACATGCCGATCGCCGAGGCCGCCCAGTTCTTCGCTCCGATCTCGCGCATTGCCCGACACCTCAACACGCTCGTCGAGGTGGGCCTGGGATACGTGCGCCTCGGCCAGAGCGCGACGACTCTGTCGGGCGGCGAGGCTCAGCGTGTCAAGCTGGCCTCCGAGCTGCAGCGCCGCTCGACGGGGCGCACGGTCTACGTGCTCGACGAGCCCACGACGGGCCTGCACTCCGAAGATATCCGCAAGCTCCTCATGGTCTTGCAGTCTCTGGCGGACAAGGGCAATACGGTCATCGTCATCGAGCACAATCTGGACGTCATCAAGAGCGCAGACTGGATCATCGATATGGGACCTGAGGGCGGAGCCGGCGGCGGCACGGTCGTCGCGCAGGGCACGCCCGAGGATGTCGCGACCGTGGAGGAGTCCTTCACGGGCCAGTACCTGGCGGAGGTCCTCGCGAAGGAGGCGCAGCGCGACGCCGATGGCTCGTAGGAGAACCCGCTAGTATGGGCCTTATGATCCCTGCTTACGGTTTGTACGGTTTCGCCCATTACTGGCCCTCCTGGGTGCACCTCCTGGTGATTGCCCTCATGGTTGTGGCCGGCTCTCTCACGCTCAAGGCCCTCGCCGCGCGCTCGGCCGGGCGTAGCCGCGTTTATGGTCTGGGTTGTGGTTTCGTCGCCGGGCTGGGCAACCTTTGCTTGGCCGTGCTGGCTCAGGCGGAGGCCCGTCACGTCTGGCCGCTGGGCACGGTCATTGCGATCTACGCGGTCGTGGCTGTGCTTGTGATCATGTCGCTCTTTATGTTGTGGAGCAGCGACAGTGACGGCTTCTTGTGGTCCCGCGCCTTCCATACATTCCTTCTTGTCGGCGTCGTCGCCTCGGCTGCGCTGGAGATTACCCGGCGCACGCTGATGTGGATTCCGCTTCCGGTCATCGGCGTGGCAGTCCTCCTCGCGCTCTTCGGTGCCTTCGTCGTGGGGCGCAACACCGCCGACTAACCGCGCCTGCGCATACGACTCGGCCCCGGCCTCGTACCTGGAATGGACGAGGCCGGGGCCGCTTCGTTGAGCCGGATTCCCCGGGCAGGTGGCCGGGTTACTCCTGGCTCTTCGCGGCCTCACCCGACGCGTACAAGGCGTCGACTTCGGCTGCGTAGTCGGCCAGGACACGGCGACGCTTGAGCTTGAGGGAGGGCGTCATGTAGCCGTTCTCCACGGTGAATGCCGCGTTGACGATGCGGTAGCGGCGGATCGACTCCGCGCGAGAGACCGCCTTGTTGGCGCGGGCAATCGCCTTCTCCAGCGAGTCGCGCACCTCGGGCAGGTTCGCGGCCTGGGCAGCATCGACGACGGGCAGGCCGTGGGTTGAGAGCCACTCGGGCAGCATCTCCGTGTCCAGGGCGATGAGCGCGCCGATGTACGGACGGTTGTCGCCGACCACGATGATGTTCGCGATGAGCGGGTGCGTCGACAGGGACTCTTCGAGGATCTCGGGGGAGACGTTCTTGCCGCCCGCGGTGACGATGAGTTCCTTCTTGCGTCCCGTGATGCGCAGGTGCCCGCGGTCGTCGATGGAGGCGAGGTCGCCGGTCTTGAACCAGCCGTCGACGTAGGCTTCCGCCGTGGCTTCGGGCAGGTTGTGGTAGCCCTTCGACACGGAGATGCCGCGCACGAGAAGCTCGCCGTCGGGGGCGATTGTCATGCGGTTGCCGGGCCAGGGGAAGCCCACCGAGTCCGGCGGGAAGTCCTGCGGCGTCTCCACGGAGATCGGGCCGGTCGTCTCGGACAGGCCGTAGCCCTGGAGGAGCGTGATGCCCAGGCCGCGATAGAAGTTTGCGAGATCAAGGGCCAGGGGAGCGCCACCCGAGATGATCGTGTGCAGGTTCGGACCCAGGATCGCGCGGACCTTCGACAGGACGAGCGCGTCGGCAACGCGTCCGCGCAGCTTGAGCGCGGTCGACGGGCCGGGGGGAGGGCATCGCCGAGGCGTCGGGGATGGGCGTCGTGTCGGGGCCGGGACCAGCGACGGCGGACTCGGGCAGGGGAGAGTCCACGTAGGCGGTGGCCTTGGACAGGGCGCGCGCCTGCTTGGCGGCCCAGGAGAACAGGCGGCCCTTCATGCCGCCGCCTGCCTTCGCGGCGGCGGCGTTGTAGACCTTCTCCATGACGCGCGGGACCACGAGGAGCATGGTTGGCTTGAAGGTCGCGATGTCGTTGACCAGGTTGCTGGTGTCGGGGGAGAACGCGGTGACGCCCTGGCCCGCGAGCAGACAGTACATGACGAAACGCGCGAGCACGTGGGCGACCGGCAGGAAAAGCAGAGAGCGCGACTTCGGGTCGTTGATGAGGAGAGGGAGGAAGTCGTAGGCCTGCAGCATCGGCGAGATGAAGTTGCCGTGCGTGAGCACGACGCCCTTGGGCATGCCGGTCGTGCCGGAGGTGTAGATGACCGTCGCTTCGTCGCTGAGCTTGACGGCGTCGGTGCGCTCGCGCACCTGCTCGACCGTGACCCCCTGGGCGGCGCCGGTCAGGACGCGCTCGGCGCCGCGGTCGAGGGAGAGGATATGGCGCACGCCGTCGGTACGCACGGACTCGACCAGCTCGGCCTGCTGCGTGGTGGCCGTGATGACGATGTGCACGTCGGCGTCTGCGAGGATATGGGCGATCTGCTGCGCGGAATCCGTCTCGTAGATGGGCACGGTGATCGCGCCGCAGGACAGCGCGGCCACGTCGATGAGCGCCCACTCATACGAGGTCGGGGCCAGGATCGCCAGGTGGTCGCCCGCCTCGAGGCCGATGCCGATGAGGCCACGCGCAATCGAGTCGGCTTCGCCGAGGAAGGTCTCCATGGTGACCCGGCGCCATGCGCCGACGTTGGAGCGACGCTCGATCGCGACCTGCCCGGGGTGGGATGCCACGCGCTGGTGGAGCATCTTCGGCAGGTTCATGTCCTCGGTGGCCTCGCGCGTTGCGATCGACTCCCATGAGCCGTCGGCGAGCCTGCGTACCGTCATTGCGGTCCTTTCGTGGGGTGGGCGCTGGGCGCCGTGCGTGGTGGAATCAGTTCTTCTTGCCTCGGCCAAAAAGCCCGCGCTTTTTGGGCGCCTCGGCGGAGACGGGACCGCCGTACAGGGCGTCGACCTCGTGGGCGTAGTCGGTGACGACCTTGCGGCGGCGCAGCTTCATCGACGGCGTCACGTAGCCGTTCTCAACGGTGAAGGTCGCGTCGATGATGCGGAACTTACGGATCGACTCGGCGCGGGAGACGGCCTTGTTGGCGCGCTCGACGGCCTTCTCGAGGGACTCGCGAACGGCGGGCAGCTCGGCGGCCTCGGTGGGCGAGCACTGCGGCAGGCCGTGCTTGGACAGCCAATCGGGCAGCATGTCTGCGTCGAGGGTGAACAGGGCACCGACGTAGGGGCGCTGGTCGCCGACCACGATGACGTTGGCGATCAGCGGGTGTGTGGCCAGGGAATCCTCGAGGACTTCGGGGGAGACGTTCTTGCCGCCCGCGGTGACGATGAGTTCCTTCTTGCGGCCGGTGATGGTCAGCTGGCCCTTGCGGTCGATGGAGCCGAGATCGCCCGTGTGGAACCACTTGCCGTCGGGCATGACCTCGGCGGTCTGCTCGGGCAGGTGGTAGTAGCCGGGCATGACGGACTGGCCGCGCACGAGGATCTCGCCGTCCTTGGCGATCTTGATGAAGTTGCCGGGCAGGGGCAGGCCGACGCCGCCGACGGGGTTCTTGCCGATGTGCTGGACGGCGATCGGGCCGGTTGTCTCGGACAGGCCGTAGCCCTGGATGAGGGTGATGCCCATGCCGGCGTAGAAGTGCGCGAGGTCGGTGGCCAGCGGCGCGCCGCCGGAGACGATGTAGCGCAGGTTGGGGCCGAGCACGGAGCGGATCTTCTTGAGGACGAGCGCGTCGGCGATGCCGTGACGCATCTTCTTGAACAGGCCGGGGCCGAAGGTCTTCTCGGAGGCGACGGAGAAGGTGCGTGCCTGCTTGGCGCTCCACGCGAACATGCGGCCCTTGATGCCGCCGCCCGCCTTGGAGGAGGCCGCGTTGTAGACCTTCTCGAGGACGCGGGGCACGACGAGGAGCACGGAGGGCTTGAAGGCCTGGATGTCCGGCAGCAGGTTCTTGATGCTGGGGGAGAAGCCGAGGACGCCCTGGCCCGACAGGATCACGTGCATGACGAGGCGCGCGAGCACGTGGGCGACCGGCAGGAAGAGGAGCAGGCGGGTCTCGGGGGGAGTCGATGACGTCACCGAGGACCTGGCGGGCACCCTCCGCGGTGGCCACGAAGTTCGCGTGCGTGAGGGCCACGCCCTTCGGGTTTCCGGTCGTGCCGGAGGTGTAGATGATGGTGGCGATGTCCGAGGAGGAGATGGCCGCGCGGCGCTGCTCGACGTTCTCGATGGTGATGCCGGTGGCCGCGCGGGCGATCATGCGCTGGGCGCCGCGGTCGAAGGAATCGACCGACACGGTGTATTCGGGGGCCACCGAGTGGACAAGCTCGGCCTGCTGGGTGGTGGCCGTGAAGACGCGGGTCACGTGCGCGTCGGTGAGGATGTGCTCGATCTGGGCCGCAGAGTCGGACTCGTAGATCGGGACGGTGATCGCGCCGATGGACAGGAGTGCGAGGTCGAGCAGGAGCCACTCGTACGAGGTCGGGGCCAGGATCGCGACCGCGTCACCGGCCTGCACGCCCAGGCCGATAAGGCCGCAGGCGGTGTACTCGACCTGACGCTGGAGCTCAGAAGTGGTCAGGGAGCGCGTGGAGCCGACGGAGGAGCGCTGCTCGACCGCCACCTGGTCGGGGTGCAGGAGCGCGCGCTTGGCCAGCATGTCTGGAACGATGTCGTGTTCGCCGACCTTGTAAGTCGGCTTGATCGTGTACGAGCCATCACGCATGCGCTTCATCGTGTCCTCCGGGATGTCGGTTCAAAGACTGAACAACAGGTTCGATGTGAGTCTACTGGTTGTGGCGCGGCCCCCGCCCCTTAATCGGGGTGGGGGCCGCTCAAGTGACGATTAGATCACAGGTCGTAGTACATCTGGTACTCGTAGGGATGCGGGTAGGCGCGCATCGGGGCGACCTCGTTGGTCTCCTTGTACTCCAGCCAGGTGTCGATGAGGTCCTGTGTGAAGACGTCGCCCTCGGTGAGGAACTCGTGGTCCTCGCGCAGCGCGTCGAGGGCGGCCTCGAGGGAGCTCGGCAGCTTCGCGATGTCCTGGTACTCGGCCGGGGGCAGCTCGTAGAGGTCCTTGTCGATCGGCGCGGCCGGTTCGATGCGGCGCTTGATGCCGTCGATGCCCGCCATGAGGCACGCGGAGAACGCCAGGTAGGGGTTCGCGCTCGGGTCCGGCACGCGGTACTCCACGCGCTTGGCCTTGGGCGACGTGCCCGTCACGGGGATGCGGATGCACGCGGAGCGGTTGCGCGCCGAGTACACGAGGTTGATCGGGGCTTCGAAGCCGGGAACCAGGCGTCGGAAGGAGTTCACCGACGGGTTCGTGAAGGCCAGCAGCGCCGGGGCGTGCTCGAGCAGGCCGCCGATGAACCAGCGAGCCGTGTCGGACAGCGAACCGTAGCCGCGCTCGTCGTAGAACAGGGGCTCGCCGTTCTTCCACAGCGAGATGTGGGTGTGCATGCCCGAGCCGTTGTCGCCAAAGAGGGGCTTGGGCATGAAGGTCGCGGAATGGCCGAAGTCAAGGGCCGAGTTCTTGATGACGTACTTGAACTTCATCATGTCGTCGGCCGCGGTCTGCAGCGTCGCGAAGCGGTAGTTGATCTCCTGCTGGCCGCCCGAGCCGACCTCGTGGTGGGCGCGCTCAATAATGAGGCCGACCTCTTCGAGGAGGCGGCTCATCTCGTCGCGCACGTCCGCGTACTTGTCGGCAGGGGAGACGGGGAAGTAGCCGCCCTTGATGGGCACCTTGTAGCCCATGTTGCCGCCTTCTTCAGCGCGGCCGGTGTTCCAGTAGGCCTCGGGGGAGTCCACGGAGAAAAAGGTGTTGTGGGGGCTCACCTGGTAGCGCACGTCGTCGAAGAGGTAGAACTCTGCCTCGGCGCCGATGAAACACTGGTCCGCGATGCCGGTTGAACGCAGGTAGGCCTCGGCCTTGGCGGCCACCTGGCGCGGATCACGTGAGAAGGGCTCGTCGGTGAAGGGGTCGACGATGGAGAAGTTGACGACCAGGGTCTTGCGGTCACGGAACGGGTCCACGAACGCGGAGGAGATGTCTGGGATGAGCTTCATGTCGGACTCGTGGATAGCGGTGAATCCGCGCACCGAGGAACCGTCGAACATGAGGCCGTCCGACAGAGCGGTGTCCAGGAATTCGTTCACGGGGATCGTAAAGTGCTGCTGAACACCGGGGACGTCGCAGAAGCGTACGTCGACGAGTTCAATGTTCTGTTCGGAGATAAAGTCTGCGACCTCTTGGTTGGAGGTGAACATGAACGTCCTTCTTCGTGGGAGTGGGTTCTACTCGTTGGTCAAAAATTAGTCAATTTAAGGCCAAGTTCAGTATAAGCCTACAGATGGCCACTGGGTGCGGTGGTCTCATGCTTCACAGGTTTCATGACATAGAGCACGCGCGCGGTGGGCGTTCGGCGATCGGTGCCACGGCCTCGTACCCTGGGAGCGTGGCAGATCCTTCGACGTACCGACCCCGCACGGGAGACATCCCGACCTCGCCGGGCGTCTACCGATTCTCCGATCCGGCCGGCCGCGTCATCTACGTCGGCAAGGCCAAGAACCTGCGCAATCGCCTCACCAACTACTTCCAGGACCTGGCGAACCTGCACCCGCGCACCCAGCAGATGGTGACGACCGCGAGCGCCGTCCAGTGGACGGTCGTGCGCTCCGAGGTCGAGGCCCTCACGCTGGAGTTCACGTGGATCAAGGAATTCAATCCGCGCTTCAACGTCATGTTTAAGGATGACAAGTCCTATCCCTACCTGGCGGTGTCGATGGGGGAGCGCTTCCCTCGCGTGCAGGTGACCCGCGAGCGCAAGCGGGCGGGGTCGCGCTACTTCGGCCCGTACACGCAGGTGTGGGCGATTCGCGAGACGATCGATCAGCTGCTGCGCGTTTTCCCGATGCGCTCGTGTTCGACGGGCGTGTTCCAGCGCGCGAAGGCGCAGGGGCGCCCCTGCCTGCTCGGCTATATCGACAAGTGTGCGGCGCCGTGCGTGGGTCGCATGTCCATGGAGGAGCATCGCGAGCTCGCCGAGGGGCTGTGCGAGTTCATGGAGGGGCGCACCGGCCCGGTGATCCGTGAGCTGGAGGAGCAGATGCGCCAGGCTTCCATGGAGCTCAACTTCGAGCGCGCGGCGAAGCTGCGCGACGACGTCAAGGCGCTGCGCACGGTGCTGGAGCGTAACGCGGTCGTGCTGGACGATGGCGCGGATGCGGACGTGTTCGCGCTGGTGAGCGACGACTTGGACGCGGCGGTCCACGTCTTCCACGTGCGCGGCGGGCGCATCCGGGGAACGCGCGGCTGGGTGATTGAGCGCGTGGACGGGGCGGATGAGCCCGCGCTCATGGCGCGTTTGCTGGAGCAGGTGTACTCCTCGGCGTCGCCGGACGAGGCCGGGGCTGGGAAGGCGGTCAAGGTGGCGGCCGTGAGCGTGGACGACGTCGCCCACACGCCGACGTCGGCGATCCCGCGCGAGGTGCTGGTCTCTGTGGCTCCTGACGACGAGGCCACGATTGAGCGCTGGCTGCGCGAGGTGCGCGGCGCCTCCGTGTCGGTGCACGTACCCAGGCGCGGGCCCAAGGCTCAGCTGATGGACACGGTCATGGAGAACGCCCGCCAGGCCCTGGCCCTGCACCGCACGAAGCGCGCGGGTGACATTACGGCGCGCTCGAAGGCGCTCGAGCAGCTCGCGGAAAACCTCGACCTGCCGGGTGCGCCCCTGCGCATCGAGTGCTACGACGTCTCGCACACGGGTGGGGAGAATCAGGTTGCCTCCATGGTGGTCTTCGAGGACGGGATGCCGCGCAAGGACGCCTATCGCACGTACAACATTCGCGGCGAGGACGGGACCGGCACCCCCGACGATACGAGCGCCATGAACGAGGTGTTGACCCGGCGCTTCTCCCGCCTGCTCGCCGAGGAGGCGGGCATCGAGGGCGAGGATGAGGACGGCATCGCCTACGCCTCGGGTCCCATTGACGCGTCGACCGGTCGACCCAAGCGCTTCTCCTACCGGCCCGACCTGGTCGTCGTGGACGGCGGCCTGCCCCAGGTCAATGCCGCGCGCGCGGCCCTGGACGCGGTGGGCGCGGACGTGCCCGTCGTGGGCCTGGCCAAGCGCCTGGAGGAGGTGTGGATCCCCGGCGACGACTTCCCCCTCATCCTGCCGCGTACCTCCGAGGCCCTGTACCTGCTGCAGTACCTGCGCGATGAGTCCCACCGTTTCGCGATCACGAAGCACCGCAAGCGCCGCTCCAAGGCCCAGCGCCGCTCGGTCCTGGACTCTATCCCGGGGCTTGGACCCGCGCGACAGGCCGCGCTCTTGAAGCATTTTGGCTCTGTCAAGCGCCTGCGCGAGGCAACACCCGAGCAGATTGCCGAGGTCAAGGGCGTGGGACCCGCCCTCGCAGCCACGATCCGCGATAGGCTTGCAACATCGTCGAGGGAGGACACACCATGACAATGACGCTTCCAATGCCGCTTCCTGTGCGCGTGGCTCTCTTGGGCTCGGGCGAGCTCGGCAAAGAGGTGACGATCGCCCTGCAACGCTACGGATGCACGGTCATCGCGTGCGACTCCTACGCCAACGCCCCCGCCATGCAGGTCGCGGACTCCTCCCGAGTGTTCGACATGAGCGATCCGGCCGCCCTGCGCGCCGTACTGGATGAGGCGGACGTCGACCTGATCGTCCCCGAGGTCGAGGCCATCGCCACCGACTGCTTGAGCGCCTACGAGGAGCGTGGCGTGCGCGTCGTGCCGAACGCCTTTGCCGTGCAGGCCACGATGGATCGCCAGCGCATCCGTCACCTGGCCGCGTCTCTGCCCGGCGTGCGCACGTCCGACTTCCGATTCGCGTCCAGCGAGGCCGAGCTGTCGGCAGCCCTGGAGGAGATCGGTTACCCCGCTTTCGTCAAGCCCACCATGTCTTCTTCGGGCCACGGACAGTCCCGCGTGGACGGCCCCGAGCAGGCCGGCGCAGCCTGGGCGCACGCCGAAGAGGACGCGCGCGCGACGACCGGCGTCGTCATCGTTGAAGAGGGCATCGACTTCGACTATGAGATCACGCTGCTCACCGTTCGCTCCTGGGACCAGGACAGCGCCAGCGTCGTGACCTCCTTCTGCGTGCCGATCGGCCACCGCCAGGAGGGCGGCGACTACGTCGAATCCTGGCAGCCCATGGCGATGAGCGAGGCCGCCCTGGCCTCGGCCCGCGACATGGCCAAGGCCGTCACCGACGCGCTTGCACAGGCCGGCAACGGGCCCTGCCTGGGCCTCTTCGGCGTCGAGTTCTTCGTGCGCGGCGACGAGGTCTGGTTCTCTGAGCTCTCGCCCCGGCCCCACGACACCGGCATGGTCACCATGGCCACCCAGCGCCAGTCCGAATTCGAGCTGCACACCCGCGCCATTCTCGGCCTGCCCACCACCACCGAGTTGTCCCGGCCCGGCGCGTCCGCCGTCATCAAGAGCGAACGAGCGATCGATGCCCCCGCCTACCGCGGCGTCGCCACCGCGCTTGCCACCGCTGACATCGTGCGCATCTTCGGCAAACCGATCAGCCGCCCGCATCGACGCGTCGGCGTCGTCGCAGCCAGTGCCGCCACCCCCAAGGAAGCGCGCGTCATCGCCCGGCGCGCCTCCCAGGCCATCACCATCGACGACGCCCCGATTGCCTAAGACACCCACAGCCACGCTCACCCCGCTCCCAAGGAGGACACCATGACCGACCATGCACCCACGGACGCGCGCAGCGCGCCCCAGGAGGAGGCCTCGTCCATGAGGGAGGAAAACCCCCGCACCTTCCCCGAGGGCATCCCCGTGCGCGACGCCGCCCGCACCAAGTTCGAGCCGCGCGCCGCCAACGAAGTCCTTATCATCACCGGCTACTCCGGCGCCGGTCGCACGGGTGCGGCCCGGGCCCTCGAAGACCTCGACTGGTACGTCGTCGACAACCTTCCCCCGACGATGCTGCCCGCCCTGGTCGGCATGATGTCCAACGACCCCGCCGCCGGCGTGCACCGCCTGGCCGTCGGAGTCGACGTGCGCTCGCGCACCTTCTTCCGCACGCTGGACGCCACCCTCGAACAGCTCAAGGGCGCAGGCATCGTCTACCGCGTCATTTTCCTTGAGGCAAGCCCCGAGACCCTCGTGCGTCGCTACGAATCCAACCGCCGCCCGCACCCCCTCCAGGGCGCCGGCACCCTCATGGACGGCATCAAGGCCGAAATGCGCCTGCTCGCGCCCCTGCGGCGCGCAGCAGACGAGGTCATCGACACCTCCACCATGAGTGTCCACGACCTGACCAGGCGCATTCGCGACATCGTGGCGGGGGAGGAGCGCCCCCTCCAGGTCACCGTCGAGTCCTTCGGCTTCAAGCACGGCCTGCCCCTGGACGCCGACCACGTCGTCGACGTGCGCTTCTTGAAGAATCCGTACTGGGTCGACGAACTGCGCCACCTGACCGGCAAGGACCAGGCGGTGGCCGACTACGTCCTCTCCCAGCCGGGAGCCCGCGATTTCGCTCTGGGCTATGCCGACCTTTTGGCCCCCATGCTCGACGGCTATCTGGCAGAATTGAAGCCATTCGTCACAATCGCCATCGGCTGCACGGGCGGAAAGCACCGCTCCGTCGCATGCTCCGAGGCCATCGCCGCACGCCTGCGTGAACGCGGACATTCCGTTCGCGTCATGCACCGCGACATTGGGAGAGAATAATGCCCTATCTGGATGCTGCTGGCTGGGTTCAACGAGGAGAATCCGGCCAGTCCATCGTCGCCCTCGGTGGCGGACACGGACTGTCCGCCACCCTGCGGGCCCTTCGCCACATCACCCGCGCCCTGACGGCCGTCGTGACCGTCGCCGACGACGGCGGATCCTCCGGGCGACTGCGCCAGGAGATGCCGATCCTGCCTCCTGGCGACCTGCGCATGGCGCTGGCGTCGCTCTGTGAGGAATCCGAGTGGGGTCTGACGTGGCGCGACGTCATGCAGCTGCGCCTGGACACAACCGGGCCCCTCAACGGGCACGCGCTCGGAAACCTGCTGATCTCGGGCCTGTGGCAGCTCCTCGACGATCCGGTTGAAGGCCTGGACTGGGTCGGCCGACTGCTTGGCGCCCAGGGCCGCGTCCTGCCCATGGCGACCACCCCGATCGATATCGAGGCGGACATGAACGACGGCGGGCGGCGCTACGTCGTGGCCGGCCAGTGCAAGGTCGCCGTCGCCCCCGGCACCGTCGAGCACGTGCGCATCACGCCCGAGACCCCAGCGGTGCCCGCCGCCGTCACCGACGCTATCTCCGAGGCCGACTGGGTCGTCCTGGGCCCCGGCTCCTGGTACACCTCCGTCATCCCGCACCTGCTGGTGCCCGAGATCAACCGCGCACTGGCCACGACCGACGCCCACCGCGCGCTCGTGCTCAACCTTGCCCGCCAGCGCGGCGAAACCGACACCATGTCCACGGCCGACCACGTGCGGGTCCTACGCGAATACGCGCCCGCGCTCAAGCTTGACGTCGTCATCGCCGACCCCACCGCCTGCGACGACATCGACGACCTCATCGTCGCCGCCGAAGAACTGGGTGCGCGCGTGCTCCTGCGCCAGGTGCGTACCGGCGATGGCGCCCCCCACCACGACCCCCTGCGACTCGCAGCCGCCCTGCGTGACGCGTTCGACGGCTTCCTTGGTGAGGTGGGCCAGACCGAAACGTGGCTACCCTAGAACCCGTTGCCCGCTGACACACGACATCACACATCGGGAGAATCAGTGTCCCTGACATCAGACATGAAGGACGAGCTCGCGCGTGCCGTCATCACCACCCCCTCCGAGGTGGCCGCCGAAGTGAGCGCGACGCTTCGCTTTGCCGGAGGACTCCACCTCGTCGGTGGCCGCATCCTTGTCGAGGCCGAGCTCGACTCGGCCGTTGCCGCGCGGCGCCTGCGCACCTACCTGCAGGCTCTCTATAACGCGGAGTCCTCCGTCGTCGTCGTGTCCGGCTCCTCCCTGCGCCGCGGCAAGCGCTACGTCGTGCGCGTCGTCCATAAGGCCGACGAGCTCGCGCGCATGACCGGCCTGATCGACTCCATGCGTCGCCCCGTGCGAGGCCTGCCCCCCGTGCTCGTCGCCTCCGGCACTGCCGAGGCCGCCGCAATCTGGCGCGGGGCGTTCCTCGCGCGCGGCTCCCTCATGGAACCGGGCCGTTCCTCCTCCCTGGAAATCACGTGCCCGGGGCCCGAGGTGGCCCTCGCGATGGTCGGCTGCGCACGTAAGCTCGGAGCGGCGGCCCGCTCGAAGGAAGTGCGCGGCACCGACCGCGTGTCCGTGCGTGACTCCGACGCGATCGGAACCCTCATCGCCGCCATGGGTGCGCCTTCGACGTTCGAGGCGTGGCAGGAGCGCCGCGAACGCCGCGAGGCCCGCGGCAGCGCAAACCGGCTGGCCAACTTTGACGACGCCAACCTGCGGCGCTCCGCGCGCGCCGCCGTCGCCGCCGGCGCCCGCGTCGAACGCGCCTTTGAGATCCTCGGCGACGACGTGCCCGCGCACCTGCTCGAAGCTGGCACCCTGCGCCTGAAGTACAAGCAGGCCTCCCTCGAAGAGCTGGGCAAACACACGAACCCGCCGCTGACCAAGGATGCAGTCGCCGGACGCATCCGCCGCCTGTTGGCGTTGGCGGACAAAGTCGCCCACGAACGCGGCATACCGGACACCGAATCCGCCCTCACTCTCGACATGCTCGAAGAGGACTGACTTCCCCCCTGTTACGTTCGTCCCAGTTCAAACGAGAATTAGCCCACGTATCAATTTCGAAATTGGATTGTGACAGAGTCCGCTTTCGGGTGTAGATTAGGAACTGCTGGAACCGCAGAAATCTGCGGGCCGGGCTGGCAACCCGCACGCCCGGTTGCATCGAAAACCGTGCCCTGTGAGGGCACGAGCAGGAGGAACCATAGTGACCACCCGCGTTGGCATCAACGGCTTCGGCCGCATCGGCCGTAACTTCTTCCGCGCCGCTCTCGAGCAGGGCGCGGACATCGAGGTCGTCGCCGTTAACGACCTGACCGACAACAAGACCCTTGCTCACCTGCTGAAGTACGACTCGATCACGGGTCGCTTCCAGGGTGAGGTGTCCTACGATGACGAGGGCATCATCGTTGACGGCAAGCACATCAAGGTGCTCGCACAGCGTAACCCCGCCGATCTGCCCTGGGGCGAGCTCGGCGTTGAGGTTGTCGTTGAGTCCACCGGCTTCTTCACCGATGGCGAGAAGGCCAAGGCTCACCTCGAGGGTGGCGCCAAGAAGGTCGTCATCTCCGCTCCCGCGAAGAACGTCGACGGCACCTTCGTCATGGGCGTGAACGAGGACAAGTACGACGGCGAGACGATGAACATCGTGTCGAACGCTTCCTGCACGACCAACTGCCTCGCCCCCCTGGCCAAGGTTCTCGAGGAGAACTTCGGCATCGAGCGCGGCATCATGACCACCATCCACTCCTACACGGGCGATCAGCGCGTCCTCGACGCCCCCCACAAGGATCTGCGTCGCGCCCGCGCCGCGGCCCTGAACATGATCCCCACCAAGACCGGTGCTGCCCAGGCTGTCGCCCTGGTCCTGCCCGAGCTCGAGGGCAAGTTCGACGGCCTCGCCGTCCGCGTCCCCACCCCGACCGGCTCCCTGACCGACCTCACCTTCATCGCGAAGAAGGAGGTCTCCGTCGAGGCCGTCAAGGCTGCCGTGAAGGCCGCCGCTGAGGGTGAGCTCAAGGGTGTTCTTGAGTACACCGAGGATCCGATCGTCTCCTCCGACATCGTGGGCGACCCGCACACCTCGATCTTCGACGCCACCGAGACCAAGGTCATCGGCAACCTCGTCAAGGTCCTGTCCTGGTACGACAACGAGTGGGGCTACTCGAACGCTCTCGTTCGCCTCACCGCCCTCGTCGGCTCCAAGCTCGCCTGAGAGCGCTGACGACCCAGCCATGAGCTGACAGTGAGATGCCCGTGCACGCACGTGCACGGGCATCTCGCACATCACCGTCACTTTCTTTCCACCGAAAGGATTCCCCATGAGGACCATTTCCTCCCTGGGCGACCTGCGCGGCAAGCGCGTCCTGGTCCGTTCCGACTTCAACGTTCCGCTCAAGGACGGCGTCATCACCGACGATGGCCGCATCCGCGCAGCACTGCCCACCCTTAAGACCCTCACCGACGCCGGCGCCAAGGTCGTCATCCTGGCCCACCTGGGCCGCCCCAAGGGCAAGGTCGACCCCGCCTTCTCTCTGGCCCCCGTCGCCACCCGCCTCGCCGAGCTGTCCGGCGTGAAGGTCACGCTGGCCACCGACGTCGTCGGCCCCTCTGCCGCCGATACCGTCGCCGCCCTGGGTGAGGGCGAGATCGCCCTGCTCGAGAACGTGCGCTACGACGCCCGCGAGACCTCCAAGGTCGACGAAGAGCGCGAAGAACTCGCCCGCGAATACGCCAAGCTCGGCGACGCCTTCGTCTCCGACGGCTTCGGCGTCGTCCACCGCAAGCAGGCCTCCGTCTACGACATCGCCAAGCTCCTGCCCTCGGCTGCTGGCCTCCTTGTCTTCAAGGAGATCGAGTCCCTGTCCAAGGTCACCGGCGACCCCGAACGCCCCTACGGCGTCGTCCTCGGCGGCTCCAAGGTCTCCGACAAGCTCGGCGTCATCGCCAACCTGCTGAAGAAGGCCGACATGCTTTTCATCGGCGGCGGCATGGCCTTCACCTTCCTGGCCGCTCAGGGCTACTCCGTCGGTAAGTCTCTCCTCGAGGCCGACCAGATCGACACCGTCAAGGGCTACATCGCCGAGGCCGCCGAGCGCGGCGTCGACCTGGTGCTGCCCGTCGACGTCGTCGTCGCCCCCGAGTTCGCGGCCGACGCGCCCGCGACCGTCGTCACGGTCGACGCGATCCCCGACGACCAGATGGGTCTGGACATCGGCCCCGAGTCCCAGAAGCTCTTCGCCGAGAAGCTGGCCACCGCGAAGACCGTGGCCTGGAACGGCCCCATGGGCGTCTTCGAATTCGACGCATTCTCCGGCGGCACCCGCGCGGTTGCCGAAGCCCTGTCCACGGGCTCCATGTTCTCCGTCATCGGCGGTGGCGACTCCGCCGCGGCCGTGCGCCTGCTCGGCTTCGACGAGAACACCTTCTCCCACATTTCCACTGGCGGCGGCGCCTCCCTCGAGCTCCTCGAGGGCAAGGTTCTGCCCGGCATCGCAGTTCTGGAGGACTGACTCATGACACGTACCCCCCTCATGGCCGGCAACTGGAAGATGAACCTCGATCACCTCGAGGCCAACCACCTCGTCCAGGGCCTGGCAATGGCCCTGTCCGACGCGGGACACGACTACTCCAAGTGCGAGGTCCTCGTCATCCCGCCGTTCACCGACATCCGCACCGTCCAGACCATCGTTGACGCCGACGAACTCGGCATCAAGTACGGCGCGCAGGACGTGTCCGTCCACGACAACGGCGCCTACACCGGCGAAATCTCCACCGACATGCTGACCAAGCTCGGCGTCACCTACGTCGTCATGGGTCACTCCGAGCGTCGCGAGTACCACAACGAGTCCGACGAGCTCGTCGGCGCCAAGGCTCGCAAGGTCTTCGACGCGGGCATGACCCCGATCCTGTGCTGCGGCGAAGCCCTCGAGGTCCGCAAGGCCGGCACCTACGTCGAGTTCGTTCTCGGCCAGATCCGCGCCGCCCTCGCCGGCTGGAAGGCCGAAGAGGTCGCCAAGATCGTCATCGCCTACGAGCCCATCTGGGCCATCGGCACCGGCGAAACCGCCTCCGCCGCCGACGCGCAGGAAGTGTGCGGCGCCATCCGCGCCGCCCTCGCCGAGGACTTCGGCGCCGAAACCGCCGAAGCGACCCGCATCCTCTACGGTGGATCCGCCAAGCCCGGCAACATCAAGGAGCTCATGGCTCAGCCCGACGTCGACGGCGGTCTCGTCGGCGGCGCGTCCCTGAAGGCTGACTCCTTCGCCGCCATGGCGAACTTCTACGCCTGAGCGACGCTCACTCGCCCGCCCCTTGGCCGCAACTAGCCGGGTCGGAGCGAATGCGAGGCGGGGCCAACCGGTGTGCCGGTTGGCCCCGCTGCCATTCTCCGTTACACTTGTCGTGTATGTGCCCCAAGAGGGGCGAACTGCGATAGAAACTGGATTGACCGTGACCATTCTGAACAACGTGCTGATCGTGCTGATCTTCCTGACCAGCATCCTGCTGACGCTGACCGTCCTTATGCACAAGGGACAGGGTGGTGGTCTGTCGGACATGTTCGGTGGCGGCATCTCCTCTTCGGCCGGTTCCTCCGGTGTCGCCGAGCGTAATCTGAACCGCATCACCCTGGGCACGCTGCTCATCTGGCTGGTGTGCATCGTCGGCTACGCGCTGCTGGCGAAGTACGGTCGTTGATCGTCAATGATCGATATCGTTTCCTGGCTCCCCACCATCGCGTGGGGAGCCAGTTTCATTTGTTCTTAACGCCGCAAGCCGCGTCAGTTACCGAACGCGTTTTCTTCTTCCTGTTCTGCTCGTCTATTCTCGGTGTGGCATCCGCCCCATTCAATGTGTGACAGAGGCGGGGTCACAATGATCCCGCCTCCTTATTTGTCTGCAGATCCCCTACGGGAGAGCAATCTGCGAAGCTGCGGCCTCGTCCAGGTAGACGCGCGTCGTGGGGGCCAGGATGCCCGTGACCGGGAGGTCGAGGGGCGAGGCACCCGCTAAGGCACGCCCGAGCGCCTCGGCCTTTGTGCCGCCAGCGGTCGTGAGCCACACCTCGGGGCAGGCCTGCATGACGGGCATCGACACCGTGATGCGCTCAGGCGGCGGCTTCGGGGAATTGCGGATCGCCAGGATGGGGGAGGCCTCGTCCATGTTGACGCGGCCTGGGAACAGCGAGCAGATATGCCCGTCGGGTCCCATACCGATGAGCGCGATGTCAAAGGAAGCCCGGCCCATCAGTCTCGCCCACGTCTGCGCGAAAACCGCCGTCGCCTCGTCGAGAGAACCTTCCCCGGGAGCAGTAGCGTCGCTGGTCGGCATACGCACGAACTCGACCCCGGCGGCCGCGTGGAAGAATCCCTCCCACGCTTGGTCGTCGTTGCGCTCGGCGTGCCCGGCGGGAACGTAGCGCTCATCGACGAGCCACACGCGCACGCGCGACCAGTCGACCTGATTCACCAGGGGGAGCAGGGATGGCAGAAGGGAGGTTGTCACCGCGCCACCCGATATCGCCACGTTAATACGCCCGGTGTCCCCGGCCTCGTCGATCAGAGTCCTCAGGCGCGCCAGGAACGCGCGGCCGACGGCCTCGTTGAGGGCCTGAACGCTTGGGAACACCTCGAGGGTGTGGACGGCAACCATGTCACTCTTCCGTCGCATAGTCGGCCAGGTGCGGCAGCTCGGTTGTGAGAAGCTCGCCGTAGTAGACGTCAGGATCCAGTCGGCGCAGGTCCTCCATAAGAGAATCCTGGACGGAGCGACGGGCCAGGTTCACGCTGCGATCCTCCAGGCCCGGGCGCGAGAGCCGTGCGACCGAGGAGGTGGCGCTGCGCGAGAGCGACACGGTCGTGTCGTCGCCGAAGAAGAACGTGATGTCGGTGATCGTAAGGGCCTCGGGGTCGACGACTCGCTCGACGGGCACACCCAGCTGGTGATGAAGCCACGCCGCCACGAGGAACGGCGAGGGGTGGGTCGCGTTACCCGCCACGCGGATCGAGGACGGAAGGCGATCGAAGTCCTCGGCGACGGCGGCCAGCAGCGCGCGCCACAGGGTCACGCCCGCCCACGCCAGGTCGGTGTCGCCCGGCGTGTAGACGGTGGACAGGGCCGAGAGCGTATCCATCGGGCACGGCGTTGCGCGCGAATCCGTGATTCGCTTGGCGGCGAGGCGGCCAAGCGGGTGCTCGCCCGGGTTTGCCGGGGGAGTGACCGGCCAGTAGGTGACCACGGGGGTGTCCGACTGGAGCAGCGGCATGACGAGGGAATCGATGTTCGACGCCGCCTCGCCGCGTGGCTCCAGAATGATGATGTCGGACAGGCCCGCGGCATCGCCCACGCGGATCTGCGCGTTCAGGCGCGCAGTGCCCTCGGTGGACTCGGGCTCAACGATGACGATGACGCGGCAGGGATGCTCGCGCGAGACCGCGTCCGAAATCTCGATGGCGTTATCCACGTCGATCATGTCGGGCACGCAGATGAGGAGTGTCAGCACGCGGCTCAGGGCCGCGGATCCGCGCTCGTCACGCAGCTCCACGATGCGCGAGGCGACCTCGGCGGACGTCGTGTTCTTCAGGGTGATAATCACGGGAGCCTCCAGAAACGGCCATCGCGGGCCAGCATGTCGTGCGCGGACTGGGGGCCCCAGGTGCCCGGCGCGTAGGGCTCGGGCTGGCCCTGGGTCTCCCAGAAGGACAGGATCGGATCGAGGATTTTCCACGAGGCCTCGACCTCGCGCTGGTGGGGGAAGAGTGGGGCGGAGCCGACGAGAGCATCCAGGATGAGACGCTCGTAGGCCTCGGGTGAATCCTCCGTGAAGGCGTGGCCGTAGGCGAAGTCCATCGTGACGTCGCGCACCTGCATCGAGGTGCCCGGGACCTTCGCGCCAAGCTTGAGGGTGAGACCCTCATCCGGTTGGACGCGGATGACGAGCGCGTTCTGAGCAGACTCGCTGAGGGCCGAGTTGCCGAAGGGCACGTGGGCGGAGCGCTTGAAGATGACGGCGATCTCGGTGACGCGCTTGCCCAGGCGCTTGCCGGCACGCAGGTAGAAGGGAACGCCCGCCCAGCGTCGCGTGTCGACAAACAGCTTGATTGCCGCGAAGGTGTCGGTCGTTGAGTCGGCGGGAATACCGTCCTCCTCGAGGTAGCCGCGCACCTGGTCGCCGCCCTGCCAGCCGCCCGCGTACTGTCCGCGGGCCGTGTCGGCGGCCAGGTCCTCGGGCAGACGCACGGCGGACAAAACCTTTTCCTTTTCGGCCTGGATCTCCTCGGGTGTGAAGTGAACGGGCTCCTCCATGGCGGTCAGCGCCATGAGCTGGAGCAGGTGGTTCTGAATGATGTCGCGGGCCGCACCGATGCCGTCGTAGTAGCCCGCGCGCGTTCCGATGCCGATGTCTTCGGCCATCGTGATCTGCACGGAATCGACGTAGTTGGCCTTCCACAGCGGCTCGAACATGGCGTTGGCGAAGCGCATCGCCATGATGTTCTGGACCGTTTCCTTGCCCAGGTAGTGGTCGATACGGAAGACGTCTTGCTCGTCGAAGATCTGTGAGATGACGTCGGAGAGTTCGCGCGCCGACTCGAGATTGTGGCCGAAGGGCTTCTCGATGATGACGCGACGCCATTCGCGGCCCTGACGCTTGTTGAGGCCGGTGTCCGACAGGTGCTTGGCGACGACGGGGAAGTAGGACGGCGGAATCGACAGGTAGAACGCGTGGTTGCCGCCGGTGCCGCGCACGCGGTCCAGCTCTGCAACGGTGTCGGCGAGTCGGCGGTATGCCTCCGGGTCATCGAAGGTGCCCGAGACGAAGCGCAGGCCCGAGCGCAGCTGGTTCCACGTGCCTTCGTTGAAGCCGGTGCGGGTGTGGGCCTCGATGGACGCGCGCACGTACTCCTCGAAGTCCTGGGGGCTCCAGTCTCGGCGCGCGAAGCCGGTCAGGGAGAACGCGGGGTGCAGCAGACCGCGGTTGGCCAAATCGTAGATGGCCGGCAGGAGCTTCTTGCGCGCAAGGTCACCGGTGATGCCGAAGATGACGAGGCCGCAGGGCGGCGAGATGCGCGGAAGCCTGCGGTCTTGCGGATCGCGCAGGGTGGGAATCGCGTTGGTCACGAGGTAACGCTCCGTTCACTCGGGGAGGGGGACGAGGCCGTGGCCCGCATGCGTTTCTGCAGGGACGCAGTGGGGGACCGAGGACCCACACATGACTATGAGAATAGGGCTGCTGACGCGCATGTGCGCGTCAGCAGCCCTTCCGTCAGTTCAGGTGACTACAAAGTCACGCGCGTGCTTCCGCCATGGATTCCTTCGCGGCGGCGGCGACGTGCTCGGCGTCGATGCCGTACTCCTTGAAGAGGAGCTCGCCGGGGGCGGACGCGCCGAAGTGCTCGATGGACACCGCGCGGCCGGCGTCGCCGATCCAGCGGTACCACGGCAGGGCCAGGCCGGCCTCGACGGAGACGCGGGCGCGCACCGACGGGGGCAGCACGGTGTCGCGGTAGGAGCGGTCCTGGGCCTCAAACCAGTCGAGGCAGGGAACCGACACGACGCGGGCGGCCACGCCCTCGGCGGCCAGGGCCTCGCGCGCCTCAAGGGCGACGGAGACCTCGGAGCCCGAGGCCATGAGGATCACGTCCGGCGTGCCCTCGGTGTCGGCCAGGACGTAGGCGCCGCGCGCCAGGTCCTCGGTCGTGGCCAGGCCGGTGCCTTCACCGCGAGCCGGGTTGGGCAGGTTCTGGCGCGACAGGATGATCGCGGCGGGGTGAGACTGCTCGAGGATGGCCTTCCAGGAGGCGGCTGTCTCGGCGGCGTCCGCGGGGCGCACGACCGCGAGGTTGGGGATCGCGCGGTAGGAGGCCAGGTGCTCGATCGGCTGGTGGGTCGGGCCGTCTTCGCCCACGCCGATGGAGTCGTGGGTCCACACGTAGGTGACGGGCAGATCCATGAGGGCCGCGAGGCGCACGGCGCCGCGCATGAAGTCGGAGAACACGAAGAACGTGCCACCGTAGGCGCGGGTCAGGCCGTCTGCGGCAATGCCGTTGAGGGCAGCGCCCATCGCGAACTCGCGCACGCCGAAGTGCAGGTTACGGCCGAACTCGTCGCCGCTGAAGGACGAAGAGGAGCGGTGCGCGGGCAGGAACGAAGGCTCGCCCTTCAGGAAGGTGTTGTTGGAGCCGGCGAGGTCGGCCGAGCCGCCCCACAGCTCGGGCAGCACGGGGGCGATCGCGTTGAGGACCTGGCCGGAGGCTGCGCGGGTGGCCAGCGCCTTGCCTTCTTCGAAGGTCGGCAGCGCGGCTTCCCAGCCCTCGGGCAGGCGGCCGACGGACAGGCGCTCGAGGAGCGCGGCGCCCTCGGGGTTGGCGGCCTTCCAGGCCTCGAAACGGGCGTCCCAGTCCTTGCGGTACTCGGCCGCGCGCGCGGCTGCGCGCGCACGCACCTCGTCGACGACGGAGGCATCGACGTCAAACATCTTCTCGGGGTCGGCTCCCAGGGCGACCTTGAGGCCAGCCAGGGCCTCGCCACCGAGCTTGGCGCCGTGGATGCCGCCGGTGTTCTGCTTGCCGGGGGTGGGCCAGCCGATGATCGTGCGCAGCGCGATGAGCGAGGGCTTGCGGGTCTCGGCCTTGGCAGCCTCAAGGGCCTCGTTCAGGGCGGCGGTGTTCTCCTCGTAGGAGCCGTCCTCACCGAGCCAGTCGACGCGCTGGACGTGCCAGCCGTAGGCCTCGTAGCGGGCCAGGACATCCTCGTTGAAGGCGATGGAGGTGTTGTCCTCGATGGAGATGTGGTTGTCGTCCCAGATGACGGTGATGTTGCCGAGCTCCTGGGTGCCGGCCAGCGAGGAGGCCTCGGCGGACACGCCCTCTTCGAAGCAGCCGTCGCCGGCGATGACGTAGACGTTGTGGTCGAACACGGACTCGCCCAGGGGAGTCTCGGGGTCGAGCAGGCCGTGGACGCGGCGGGCGTTCATGGCGAAGCCGACGGCGGAGGCGATACCGGTGCCCAGCGGGCCGGTCGTGATCTCGACGCCCTTGGTGTGTCGGTACTCGGGGTGTCCCGGCGTCAGGGAGCCTGCGGTGCGCAGCTTCTTGACGTCGTCAAGCTCGAGACCGAAGCCGCTCAGGTAGAGCTGGACATACTGGGTGAGCGAGGAATGGCCAGCGGAGAGAATGAAACGGTCACGGCCGATCCATCGAGGATCGGCCGGATCAACGTTCATGACCTTGTTGTACAAAAGGTACGCTGCGGGTGCGAGCGAGATAGCGGCGCCGGGGTGGCCCGAGCCCGCCTGCTCGACGGCGTCCGCCGCGAGGAGCTTGGCGGTCTTCACCGCTTCATCGTCGATATGATCCCATTGAAGTGTCACGTCGGCCTCCAGCCGTATTTAGGTCCCCAACATTGGGGTAGGGAAATGGTTACCGCGTCACATACTAGCGAAATTGTGCGCACGCGCATAGGGATCGCGCACATTTGTTGAAATGTCGCTTACTCTGACACTATGACATCCCTCGAAGCAGCCGTGAATGAGTGGGTGGACTATCTGCGCGTCGAGAAGGGCGCGTCGTCTCACACCGTCTCGAACTATCGTCGTGACGCGTTGCGCTATGCCCGTGACCTGGAGGAACGAGGGGTTCGCAGTCTCGCCGAGGTCAGCGCGCGCGACATTGAGGACTACACGATGAGGCTCGCGTCGGGGGAGGTGACGGGCACGCCCGCGGCGGCCTCGTCGGTTGCTCGCGCCTCCGCAGCGATCCGAGGCCTGCACAAGTACGCGCTCACGGAAGGCCTTGTTGGGGTTGATCCCGCCGCCCAGCTGAGGGCGCCTCGAGCGGGCCGCCACCTGCCCAAGGCGCTGACGGTCGACGAGGTCGGCCGACTCTTGGACGTGGCCCACGCGAACGACTCGCCGATCGGCCTGCGCGACTGTGCCCTGTTGGAACTCCTGTACGCGACGGGCGCGCGAGTGTCCGAAGCCGTCGCTTTGAGCGCCGACGACCTCGACCTGGACGGCGACGTGCCGGTGGTGCGCCTTTTCGGTAAGGGGCGCAAGGAACGAATCGTGCCCGTGGGGTCGTTCGCAGTGGAGGCCCTCGGCGCGTACCGGGTGCGCGCCCGTCCTGCCTTGGCAGCCCGAGGCCGTGGTTCCACCGCGTTCTTCTTGAACTCTCGGGGCGGGCCCCTGTCGCGGCAGAGCGCGTGGACGGCGATCCGGCGCGCGGCGCAGGCCGCAGACCTGGGGGACAAGGTCTCGCCGCACACGATGCGACACTCATTTGCCACCCACCTCCTGGAGGGTGGGGCGAGCGTGCGCGAGGTCCAAGAGCTCCTCGGACATGCCTCAGTGGCGACCACGCAGATATATACGGCGGTCACGGCCGCCGCGCTGCGCGAGGTTTTTACACTCTCGCACCCCCGGGCGCGTGGCACCCACGAAGTGCCCGGGCAATGACTAGGATGGACACGTGACCGAGAATTCGCATCCGACGCTGACGAACGATCTGCCTGATGAGCAGGTCGATTTCCCCGTGCCCGCGCCTCTGACGGGGCACGGTCCCGCCCGCGTAATCGCGATGTGTAACCAAAAAGGTGGCGTCGGTAAGACGACGACCACGATCAACCTGGGGGCGGCGTTGGCCGAGTACGGCCGCCGCGTCCTCATCGTCGACTTCGACCCGCAGGGTGCCGCGTCAGTGGGCCTGGGCATCAACGCCCTCGACATGGAGCAGACAATCTACACGCTGCTCATGAACCCGAAGGCCGACGTGCGCGCGACGATTTGCCAGACCGCCACGGACAACCTGGATATCATCCCTGCGAACATTGACCTGTCGGCCGCCGAGGTGCAGCTCGTCAACGAGGTGGCCCGCGAGAGCGCGCTGGCTCGCGTCCTGCGCCACGTCGAGGCGGACTACGACGTGATCCTCATCGACTGCCAGCCGTCGCTGGGCCTGCTCGCCGTCAACGCGCTGACCGCCGCGCACGGTGTCATCGTGCCCGTCGAGGCGGAGTTCTTCGCGCTGCGCGGCGTCGCCCTGCTGGTGGAGACCATCGAGACGGTTCGTGACCGCATCAACCCGCGTCTGAAGATCGACGGTATTGTCGCGACCATGGTGGACCTGCGTACGCTGCACTCGCGCGAGGTTCTCCAGCGCCTGCAGGAGGCATTCGGCGACCTGGTCTTCGACACGCGCATCGGGCGCACGATCAAGTTCCCCGACGCCTCCGTGGCGACCGAGCCGATCATCTCCTACGCGCCCAACCACGCGGGGGCGCACGCGTATCGCCGACTGGCGCGCGAAATCATCGCCCGTGGCGACGCCGCCTGACTCGATCGAGGTCCAGGGGGGAGTTCGAGCTTTTTGCCGTCTCCCTGCCCGTCTTTGAGGGTCCGTTTGATCTGCTCCTGTCGCTGATCGCGCGTCAGAAGCTCGACATCACCGAGGTCGCGCTGGCCCAGGTCACCGACGAGTTCATCGCCTTCATGAAGGCGTCGCCGGACCTGTCGCGCACGACGGAGTTCCTGGTGGTAGCCGCCACCCTCCTCGACATGAAGGCCGCGCGCCTGCTGCCTCGTATCGATGACGAGGAGCGCGCGAGCGAGGCTGACCTGGAGGCCCGCGACCTGCTGTTTTCTCGCCTCCTGCAGTACCGCGCCTTCAAGGAAGCCTCCAAGGACCTCGACGCGCGCATGGGCCAGTTCGCCTCGTACGTGGCGCGCGAGGTTCCTCTGGAGCCTCACTTCGCGACCCTGCTGCCCGAGCTGCGTTGGCACACGACCCCCGAGGACCTGGCTCGCCTGGCCGCCGACGCCCTGTCCGCCTCTCCACCTACCGTCGCGGTCTCGCACCTGCATGACCCTGTCGTGCCCGTGCGCGAACAGGCGCTCGTCGTCGCCGCAATGCTCGCGCGGGCCGGGGAGATGACCTTCCACGAGCTCGTCGCCGACGCGCCCACGCGCGCCGTCGTCGTCTCGCGCTTCCTGGCGCTGCTTGAGCTCTACCGACGCGGAGCCGTCGAGTTCATTCAGGACGAGGCCTTGGCACGCCTGTCGATCCAATGGACCGGGAGCAGCGACCAGATCGATATCGACGTGGACGACTACACGGGCCACACCAGCGCTCAGGCCACCACGGCCTCGTCAGTGGAGTACACCGACGCCGACATGCAAGGAGCACACAGCGATGACTGAGCACGACCTGCGCGCACCCATCGAGGCAATCCTCATGGTCGCCTCCGAACCCGTGACACCCGAGGACCTGGGAGCCGCGCTGGGCGCCGACCCCACCCAGGTCGAAGACACGCTCAGAGCCCTCGCGAGCGAATACCTGGGGGAGTCGGGCGCTCCGGCACGCGGCTTCGAGCTGCGCGAAGTCGGCGGCGGTTGGCGCATCTACTCCGCGCGTGCCCACGCCGATGTCGTGGGCCGCTTCGTCGTCGGCTCCTCCCACGCGCGCCTGTCCCAGGCGGCCCTCGAAACGCTGGCCGTCATCGCCTACCGCCAGCCGATCTCGCGCACGCGCATCGCTCGCATTCGCGGCGTCAACGTCGACGGCGTCGTGCGCACCCTGCTCGCCCGAGGCCTCGTGGAAGAGACGGGGGCGACACCATCCGGGGCGCGCCTATACGGCACGACCGGGGAGTTTCTTGAGAAAATGGGGATGACGAACCTGTCGGAGCTGGTACCCTTGGCACCCTACTTGCCAGACGCCGATGCGCTGGACGAATTGGAGGAAGAACTATGAGGGCTAACCCCTACACCGAGGGTGGCGTGCGACTGCAGAAGGTGCTCGCCCAGGCGGGCGTCGCGTCCAGGCGCGCGTCCGAGCAGATGATCGCGGACGGGCGCGTGAGCGTGGACGGCACCGTCGTGCGCAACCAGGGCGTGCGCGTGGACCCCGCGACACAGGTCATCCACGTTGACGGCGAGCGCCTGATCCTGGACGAGACGAAGCACATCGTGCTGGCCGTCAACAAGCCGATCGGCACGGTCTCGACGATGAGCGACCCCGAGGGCCGCCCGACCATCGCGGACCTGATCGCCGACTACCCCGAGCGTCTCTACCACGTGGGTCGCCTCGATATCGACACCTCGGGCTTGCTGCTGCTGACCAACGACGGCGAGCTGGCCAACCGCCTGACCCACCCCAAGTATGAGATCCGCAAGACCTACGTGGCGCGCCTGCACGGCGAGGTCAAGCCCGGCGTCAAGCGCAAGCTGATGAACGGCATCGAGCTGGAGGACGGTCCTATTAAGGTTGACGCCTTCCGTGTTGTCGACACCTACGGCGACATCACGACCGTCGAGATCGTCGTGCACGAGGGCCGTAACCGCCTGGTGCGTCGAATGATGGAAGCCGTGGGCTATCCGGTGCGCGAGCTCGTGCGCACGGGCTTCGGGCCGATCTCCCTGGATCACCTCAAGCAGGGCACGACCCGCCGCGTCAAGGGCAACGCTCTGACGGCGCTGTACGGGGCCGTCGGCCTGTGAGCGCCCAGGGCGGTGGCGTCCCCACGCGCGTCGTGTCCACGGTGGGGCCCGTCCTCATCATCGGGTCGGGCCTGCTGGGCGCGTCCCTCGGCCTGGCGCTGCGCGCCGGGGGAGTGGGAGTCTACCTCGAGGATGCCTCGCCCACCTCCCTGCGCCTTGCCTCCGACGTGGGTGCGGGCGTCCCTTTCAGTGACGTCATCGACGAGGCCGGGGTGGCCTCTGCGGACGCCGGGCAGGACGGCGCCGGTTACGAGGCGCCGCGCATCGTCGTGGTCGCGACCCCTCCCGACGTCGCCGACCGGATTATCGTCGATTCTCTTGTGCGATTCCCCAACGCTATCGTCACGGACGTCGCCTCGGTCAAGGACGCGGTCGTCGCCGACGTGCTTGCCACGCTCGCGCAGCGCGGCCTCCAGGACGAGGCGTGCCGCTACGTGGGCTCACACCCGATGGCTGGACGCGAGCGCTCCGGCGCCGGCGCGGCCGACGCCGACCTGTTCTACGGTCGGCCGTGGGTGATCGTGGCCCATGAGCTGACGTGGCCTCGTGCGGTGTTGGCCGCGCGTGCGCTTGCCACGGACGTGGGCGCGGTGCCCCTGGAGATGAATGCGGGCACGCACGATCACGCGGTGGCCCTGGTGTCCCACGTGCCGCAGCTCGTGTCGTCGATGCTGGCGGCGCGCCTCGTTGATGCTCCCGCGCAGGCACTCGGTTTGGCGGGACAGGGGCTGCGTGACACGGCGCGTATCGCGGCCTCCGATCCTCGCTTGTGGACGGCGATCCTGGCCGGCAACGCTGGGCCTGTCGCCGACATCCTGCGCGAGTTGAGGGGCGACCTGGATGACCTACTGACCCACTTGGATGCGGCCGCCGAGCTGGGCCCGCTTCGGGGCGGCAGCGTCGGCGCAATCAACCGCGTGATGACGGCTGGCAATCAGGGCGTCGCGCGCATCCCCGGCAAGCACGGCGGTGCTCCGTCGCGCTACCGCGAGGTCGAGGTGCTGATCCCCGATGAGCCCGGAGCGCTCGGGCGCCTCTTCAGTGAGCTCGGTGAGGCCTCCATCAACATCGAGGACCTGGTTCTCGAGCACTCGGCGGGCGCGCAGGCTGGCGTCGCTCGCGTCATGATTGACCCGGCGGTCGCTGACCGCTGCGCCGCGGACCTGCAGGAGCGGGGCTGGCGGCTCATTACCCACTAGAACAACCTCGATGAGGAGAATCACCGGATGAACGACTCGATGCGTCAGGATGCGATTGCGCGCGTTGGCATCACCATTGCGATCGATGGTCCTGCGGGTTCTGGTAAGTCCACGGTGTCCAAGGAGCTGGCCTTGCGTCTGGGCATCGGATACCTCGACACGGGCGCGATGTACCGCGCGCTGACGTGGTACGCCCTCGACCGTGGCATTGACCTGGAGGACACGGAGGCGGTCGCAGCCGCGGCCGACGAGATGGTCCTTCGCCTGCAGTCCGATCCGTCCGATCCGCACGTGTGGGTGGGGGATACCGAGGTCACCCAGGCGATTCGCGAACCCCGCATTGCCCTGGAGATTAAGCACGTGTCGACGAACCTGAAGGTGCGCGCGTGGATGGCGACCGAGCAGCGTCGCCGCATGATGGAGGCGCGCGCTCAGGGCTCCGGCATGATCGCCGAGGGCCGCGACATTACGACGGTCGTGTGCCCGGACGCGGACGTGCGCATCCTGTTGCTCGCGGACCAGGAGGCGCGCCTGCGCCGCCGAACGCTGGAGCTCTACGGTGACGCAACCGAGGAGCACATGGAGATTGTGCGCGCTCAGGTCGAGGGGCGCGACAAGGCCGACTCCGCCGTTTCCGAGTTCATGACCGCCGCGCCCGGCGTTGAGACTGTTGATTCGACCGGCCTGGATATCGCCGGCGTGTGCGAGGCCATCCTGGCCTATGTGGACGAGGATCTGGCTGCCCGCGAGGCCTGAGCGCACCGTCTTCGAGGGGCCCGCAGCGACACGCTGCGGGCCCCTCGCCGTTCGTGTCTGCGCAGTCAGTAACCGGTGCCGTCGTGGCGCCCCTGCGCGTGGACGGGTCCCTGGGTGGGGTCGGTGCCATAGACGGGCCCGGAAACCGGGTTGGTCCCGTACACGGGCCCCTGTCCAATTCCGTACACGGGTCCCTGTCCAGTGCCGTACACGGGTCCCTGTCCGGGCTGGGCACCGTACGCGGTGCCCAGCGTGTCGGTGGTGCTGTACGGGGGCTGCACGCCGTAGCCGGGTTGGCCGGTTGGCTGTGGAGCCGTCGCCCACGGCGGGTTATGGCCGCGGTGCCATCGCGGGTCCGCGCCTGGCGCTTGAGGGGCGTTCGGCACCCCGTACTGCGGGCCGTTCATGCCGGTGTAGTTCGGCATCTGGCCAACGGCATCCTTGCGCGCTGTATGCACGAAAAGTGCGTACACGATGCACACCGGAATGAAGAGCAGCACCATGACGATGATCATGACGAGGCCGACAACGCTACCGCTGTCGCTCTCCTCGGAGCTAGCGTGGATCGTCGCGGGGGACGTGGCGAGCGAACGAACGGGGGCCACGCGTGTGGGCGCGTCGGTGGCGAGGGAGTCGTGGACGGTGACCTGCGCGGCGCTTGTGAGTGGCTGGGCGGCCGTCTGACTTCCGGAGGCCATGGCGGGGGCAGTGACGCCCGCGGCGGCGAGCGTCAGTGTCGCTGCGAGGGGCAGGAGTCGGTGTGACTTCATCGTTTCTCCATCAGGTGCGGGCGGGTTGGCTGATGGCGCTCCGGCCTAGCGATAGGTGGGCGGGTACTGGCCATAGCCCTGCCCACCCTGCCCGCCCTGCTGGGGCGGATAGTAGCCCTGCTGGCCGGGAGCGCTTGCGTACCCGTAGTCGGCATGTGGTCCTGTGGTTGAGCCAGCGCCGTTGGGCTGGTAGGGCATTGCCTGCGGTCCGGAAGCGGCCACGGCGTTGTAGGAGGGGGCAGACACCCCATACTGAGGTCCGACGGAGCCCGTGTTGGCAAAGGGATTCTGCCGCAGTTGCTCCCGCGCAATCCGTTCGCGCCGACGGCGGTCGTGCGCGAGGGCGACGCATACGCCGATAAAGATCACCACCGAGATGGCTCCGAAGACCGGACTACTGCTGCCTCCTCCGTGGTAGTGGAAGCGCCGTGAGGGCGCGAGGACATTCTGGGACGAGGCCGGGGCTGCGCTCACAGAAACGGCGTCGGTCTGTGCCTCGGATGATGCGACCGCGACGATAGGGCTAGCGAGGTGGGGCTCGGCCTGAGCGGGCATCGCGGGGACGGCGAGTGCCATCGCGGCGATAGCGCATGCTGCGGTCAGTGAGAAAAGTCGACGGGACGTCATGCAGGTGGTTCCTTCCGGTGGAACGAACGACGGGTGGGATCTACGTGCCAGTGTAGCCCTGTGCCTGCGGTTCATCGCAGCATTGCGATTGACGATGCTGGTGTGCACGAGCCGCAGGCGCTACATGAAGGCACAGCCACCACTGCCTTGTGGCGCGGACCACGTGGCCCAGTTTGCGCCCCCGTCGAAAGGTGCGCTATAGTTCTACAGGTCGCCACGGCGACGAACTGAATACGGGCTGTGGCGCAGCTTGGTAGCGCACTTGACTGGGGGTCAAGGGGTCGTGGGTTCAAATCCCGCCAGCCCGACAATAGAGTCGCGAGGACAGGTTTGTGTCCTCGCGCTTTTGTATTCCACGGGGGGTTAAGGGTCAAAATGTGTGTCTGGCTCGGCGTGTCGCGGGGGTTAGATTTGGCCTTTTTGAATGCCGATTGAGTGGGTGTAGTCGGTGTCGATAGCGTTGTCGTAGAGGGCTGGGCGTCCTGTTTCGTGGTCGGCTTGGTTCTCGGTTTGGGTCAGGGTGGATACTTTGGCGAGTTGGCCCTGGCCCCAGTCGGACTGCCTGGCGATTCGTACTGGATCGTCAGGCAGTTCCGTTTTTAAGTAGAGCCACCAATCCAGCATGCGGCGTTGTCGTTCGCCTGATCTGCCGCGGTGGGTTCTGGCGAGCAGTTTGAGCTGGGCGTTGATGCCGCCTTCTAAGCTGTTGGTGGTGGATTTGATCCGCTCGGGCGCAAGGACTCCTGCTGGCGGGTTGAGGTAGACAAACAGCATCTCGGACCGCCAAAGATGGTTGAGGCTGTTGTAGGCCTTGCGCACGTTGTGGTGGGTCCACACGCGGGTCCATGCACCTGTTTTGGGGTCTTTGATCATGGTTTTCTCGTTCATCCATTCCCGGTAGATCGTTGAAAACTCGTGCAGTTGCACACCCCACGCGGCGGCTTCATCCAGTGTGGTGATCCGGGTCAGTTTCAGCGCAAGTCGGTAGATGGTGCGCCCGGCATCGGTGCGTGGGTTGGTGGTGGTGTAGCGGCGGACCACGCGTTGGGCGTGGACGAGGCAGCGTTGAATTTTCGTAGTCGGCCAGCACTTTTTGATTGCGCTGTATGCGCCTTGGCCGCCGTCGATGACGGCGATGAGTGGGGCTTCGATGCGTTCAAGCAGCAGTTGGTAGTCGCGGGTGGTTTCGTGTTTGCACCAGTGCCAGGCGATCACGTGGTCGATGGTCGCCGCGACGATCAGGCAGCCACCGGCGGTGTAGGTGCCATCGAGAAATACCTGGTCGTAGATCCGCTTGTGGTGGCCGGCGGTGGGGTCAGGCACATCAACGAGCCAGCACCACTTGAAGCGCCGCTTCATGGTGGCGCGGCTAACACCGTTTCGTTTGGCTAGGTCGTCGAGTGATATTGCGGTGGTGCAATGCTCGATGAACTGGGTGAACACTGCCGCGTTGGTGATGTCGTTTCGACGTTTGACGCTGGAGGCGCCGCATTGTTTGCAGCGCCATCTGGTGGTGCCTTTGCTGGTGGTGCCGTTGCGTTTCATTTCACCGCCGCAGTGGCAGCGTGGTTGGTTCTTCGACATTGCGACACCACACCACGCCGCGCATAGCACATCACGGCTGCCACACCGAGGATTTCCCGTCGGGGGCTAGATATATGCTTCCGGAGCATATACTTTCCGGAAACCTACAGGTCAATCCGTGAAAATCCGCGATTCCGGACACACATTTTGACCCTTAACCCTCCACGGGCCTTCGTTGCCTGGAGTCGTTGGAGGGACCTCCGTCCCCCGCATCAATTGTCGGTCAACCTTTGTAACCGAAATGTGATGCTCGTCTGTGGTGGTCTATTTCCCCCGGTAAACGCTAGTTTTCGACCAGTCTTCCGCGGGTTCGTGCAGGTCGCAGCGCATGTGATGCGTTGTGAGGCGTGTCAATGGGTGGAGTAAACTGTGGCACAGGTCGAAGTCGTCAACGGGGATGATTTCGACCTACCTCGCCGGTACCGGTTGCCGCCATCCAAGATGGAGCACGAAGTGCACGGACCGACACAAAACGGCCCCGGCCTCGTCAATGGAGACGAGGCCGGGGGGAGCCGGAGACGCGAATGAGGAGCGAGAACGGTCAGCCGTCAGACGTCGCCGCACCCTCGCGCGCATCCTCGGGGATGACATCCTCCAGCGTCGCCGACTGCTCGTGCGGGGCCTGGAACTCGGTCACCGTCGTCACCTCCACGGCCTTCGGATCCGAGATCCGCACAGAGGTGGTCTGCCCCTCCTGATCGACGATGTTCAGCCGATCGGCTGCGTCGAGCTCAACAAGGAAGAGGTCGACCAGGTCGATGATACCCGCCTGCTCCAATTCACCGCGAAGCCATTCCTCGCTGTGGCCAGTCAACTCGAGGTTGTCGGTCACGACCTGGCCACTGGACACCAGGACGTAGTTGACGCCGCCCTCGCCCTTGCGACGTACCGTGAGGGAGCCGTTGGCTTCGCGTTGTACGAGGCTGATGTCGCTCAGTGAAAAGATGCCCATGCCGCGTAGCTCCGCGAGAAACTCGACTGGATCGAGCTTGTGGTCCGTGTTGTCGAGCGCGTCCTGAGTAAATCGCCCGCCCTCGATGATCGTGTACGCCTTTCCCATCACGAGCGAGCGGGTCGACATGAACTTCGACGTCAGGTAGTTCAGGCCGGAGACGATCGCGAAGGTGACGAGCAGGAAGCTGATGTACTCCGCGAACGAGATTGCGTGGTTGTAGATGACGCCGCCGATAATGCCACCGAGGATAAAGTTCCCGATAAAGTCGATCGGTGTCAGCTGGACCGTCCGCTGCTTGCCCGTGAGGCGCAAGTGGAGGACGATCAGGGTGACACCGATCAGGAGCTTAAAGACCGTCAATTCGAAACCATGAACATCGAACATGAGACCAGTCTATTCGCATGTGGGGACGCGGTTTGGCGTGGTGTGATCAGCTCGTCGGATCCGCGTCGATGGCTCCCTGAATATCGTGGAAGATCAGGTTCGAGATTTCAACCTGGACCATCTCAACCTTGGGGACGTCACGCAGCAGCAACGGATCGTCCGCCGAGGTCTGCAGGGCGAGCGTGCCGCAGCCAAAGAGGCGGTCGTCGAAGTTCTTCTCGAGCTGAACGTCGGAGATGCGCGTGAGCGGCAGGTCGTGGCCGGTGCGCGTGAAGATGCCCTTGCGGGTAATGATGCGCTTCGTGGTCACCGTGTAGGTCGAGCTGATCCACTTGATCCAGGGGATCGCCAGCAAGGGCACCGACAGGATCAGAACCACGATCCAGATGGTCGGCAGCGCCCAGGAGCGCGAGTCTTCCGGAACATAGACGGAGCCGACGATGGCCGCGATGATCAGGATAATCTCGCCGATGATATGCGGCAGGATCACCTTGATGTGCGTGTGCATGTGTCGGACGACAACCTCGTCCTGACTAAGGAGCTTCTTGGAAAGTGCCATGGATCCATCATGCCAGATAACAAGAATCCACGAGGGTGAGGGTCATCACCGATGCTCTTCGCGCGCGGGCCGTCGGTGCGTTCCCACGATGTCGGTGTTGACGATTCCAATGGCCGCCATGAGGGCAAGCATCGTGGTGGGGCCGACGAAACGGAAGCCCCGCGCTTTCAGGTCCGCGGCCAGGGCGATGGACTCGGGGGTCTGGGAGGGAACGTCGCTCGCGCAGGTGGGGCGCGGATCAGGGCCGCCCCGATAGGACCACACCAGCTCGCCCAGGTGCGAGGGGCCGGCGGACGAAGGACACGCGCTTGCGGCGACGCGCAGCTCGATGGTGGCCCGGGCGTTGGCGATCGCGGCCTCGATTTTTCGGCGGTTGCGAATAATCGATGGGTTGGACGCCAAACGTTCGACGTCCGCGTCGGTGAAGGCGGCGACCGCGTCTGGTGAAAAGCCGGCGAAGGCCTCGCGGAAGGACTCTCTCTTGGCCAAGACGGTACGCCACGACAGGCCCGCCTGGAATCCCTCTAAGGCCAGGCGCTCATAGACGCCAGCCTCATCGTGGACGGGCATGCCCCACTCGGTGTCGTAATAGGAACGCAGGAGGGCGTCGTGTGACGCCCACGTGGGTCGCACGAGGCCGTCGTCGCACAGCGTGAGTCCGTCGGGCAGGGCAAGCGGATCGGGGGAGGGAAGCGAGGATTTCATGGCCCCATCGTGCGCCCTGCCCACCCTCGCGGTCAATCGCCCGCACGCGCCCTGTGGATAACAACGACGCGCGCGCCACCCCTGTGGATAGGGGGACGCGCGCGACGGTTATGCACAGGCGGCCTTAGCGGCGGCGCTTCTCGCGCACGCGCACCGAGATCTGGATGGGCGTGCCGGCGAAGCCGAACGTCTCGCGCAGGCGGCGCTCGATGAAGCGGCGGTAGCCCGGATCCAGGAAGCCCGTCGTGAACAGGACGAAGCGCGGGGGCTTGCTCGATGCCTGCGTGCCGAACAGGATGCGGGGCTGCTTGCCGCCGCGCAGCGGGTGCGGGTGGGCGGCGACGAGCTGACCGAGGAAGGCGTTGAGCTGGCCCGTGGGAATACGCGTCTCCCAGCCCTCCAGGGCGGCGTCCAGGGCGCGCACGATACGGTTCGTGTGCCAGCCGGTCTTGGCCGCCAGGTTGATGCGAGGCGCCCACTGGATCTGCACCAGCTCACGCTCGAGCTCGTTCTTGATCTCCTTCTGGCGATCCTCGTCCACCAGGTCCCACTTGTTGGTGACGACGACGAGCGCGCGGCCTGCGTCGATGACCTGCTGCACGACGCGCACGTCCTGCTCGGTCAGGGGAGTGGAGCCGTCGATGAGAACCAGCGCGACCTCGGCCTTTTCGATGGCGGCCTGGGTGCGGATCGATGCGTAGTAGTCGGCGCCGGTCGTGCGGTGCATCTTGCGGCGGATACCGGCCGTGTCGACGAACCACCAGGAGCGCCCGTCCAGCTCGATGAGCTCATCGACCGGGTCTCGGGTCGTGCCGGCCAGCTCGTTGACGACAACGCGCTCGCCGCCGGCCAGGGAGTTGAGCAGGGAGGACTTGCCGACGTTGGGGCGGCCGACCAGGGCGACGCGGCGCGGGCCGCCGGTGGGCAGCGCCGAGGCCACGGCGGACTCGGTGGGAAGCACGTCCATGATGACGTCGAGCAAATCGCCGGTGCCGCGGCCGTGCAGCGCGGAGATCGGGTGTGGCTCGCCCAGGCCCAGGCTCCACAGGTAGGCCGCGTCAGCCTCCTGCAGAGGGGAGTCAACCTTGTTGGCGGCCAGGATGATCGGCTTCTTCTTCGAGCGCAGCATCTCGACGATGCGCTCGTCCGAGGCCGTAACACCGACGGTCGCGTCGAGAACCAGGACGACGGCGTCGGCCAGTCAACGGCGATCTCGGCCTGCTCGGCGACCGAGCGATCCAGGCCCTTGACGTCAATTTCCCAGCCGCCGGTGTCCACCAGCGTAAAGTCGCGCCCGGCCCACTCTGCGGGGTAGGACACGCGGTCGCGGGTCACGCCGGGCGTGTCCTGCACGACGGCCTCGCGGCGTCCGAGGATGCGGTTGACCAGCGTGGACTTACCGACGTTGGGGCGCCCGACGACGGCGAGGACCGGCAGGCCCGCCGCGACGTTGCCGAAATCGTCGACCTCAACCTCGCCCGACAGCAGCGCGAGATCCTCTTCGTCCAGGTCGAACTGGTCGAGGTTGGCGCGCATGACGCGGGCGCGCGCCGCGGCGTCTTGGTCGGTCAGGTCGATCATCTCGGACGAGGCCGTGGCCTGGTCCGCGGTGTAGGCGTCGGTCGCGTCGTCCCCGAAAGCGGGGGTCGCACCGTGCTGCGTGTCGAAGTCATTCACCCGCCCAGTCTACGGCGTGGCGCGCCGCGCGGGCCGGATGGGGACCCCCGTGGCGCGCCAGCTCACAGGATTGTGCATCCCTACTCGTGGGAGCGCACGTCGTAGGCCAGGACCTCGGCGGCGACGGGCACGTCGTTGTACCGGTGGTGGATACCCTGGATCTCCTGGTACCACTCCGCGCCCTTGCCCGTGATGATGACGGTATCGCCGGGGTCGGCGGCCAAGATGGCGCGGCGCACCGCGTCGCGTCGGCAGGTCGTGACCTCGGTGACGTCCTCCATGCCGGGGCGCACGGAGGCGATGCCACGCAGCAGGTAGTCGCGGATGGACTGGGGGTCCTCGGTGCGGGGGTTCTCATCCGTGACCCACAGGATGTCGGCCTCGCGCGCCGCGATCTGCGCCAGATGCTCACGCTTGGTTGCGTCGCGGTCGCCGTCGGTGCCAAACACGATGACGACCTTGCCGGGGGTCAGCTCGCGGGTCGAGCGCAGCGTCCACTCCAGCGCCTCGGGCGTGTGGGCGTAGTCGACGATCACGAGGGGCTGGGCGCCGGGGGTCGGGTTGACCTTTTCCATGCGGCCCGGGATCTGGGGCGCGTCCTCGACGGAGGCGATGACCTCGGACAGGTCGATGCCCAGCGTCACCGCAGACACGATCGCGACGGCCGTGTTTTGAACGTTGACCTCGCCCAGGATCGGCATGGCGACGCGGTGGCCGACGCCGTCGGGATCGACGAGCGTGAACACCGTGCGCCCGATCGACTGGTCGGGGGCGATGTCGCGAACTGCCAGTCGGCGCTCGTGGTCGACAGGGCGGACACGGTCGTGACCGGGACGGTAGCCTCGGCGGCCAAGCGCTGGCCCCACTTGTCGTCGACGCACACGACGCCGGCGCGGGAGTGCTCGGGCGTGAACAGCAGGGCCTTGGCGGCGAAGTAGTGCTCCATGTCGCCGTAGTAGTCCAGGTGGTCGTGCTGCAGGTTCGTGAAGGCTGCGACGTCGAAGACGACGCCGTCCACGCGGTGCAGGGACAGGGCGTGGGCCGACAGCTCAATGACGCCAGCGCCGCACTCGTACTGCTCGGTGGCCGCCAGGAAGCGGGCGATGACGGGCGCCTCGGCGGTCGTGCGCACCGCCTCGAAAGAAATCGGGCCGACGTGCATCTCCACGGTGCCGCACAGGGAGGCCTGGGGGAAACGCGAAGCGATGGCGGCGCGCATCAGGTACGAGGTCGTCGTCTTGCCGTTCGTGCCGGTCACCGCCATGGTCGTCAGGCGCGAGGCCGGAGCCGAGTAGATGTTCGCGCACAGGGTGGGAACGACGCTACGCGGGTCGGCCACCGTGACGATCGGCGTGCCCAGGCCTCGTTCAACGGCCTGTTCGCGCCCCGCTTCATCCGTGAGGATCACGGTCGCGCCGGCCTCGATGGCCGCGTGGGCGAAACGGATGCCGTGCTGCGTCAGGCCCGGGATGGCCACAAAGATCCAGCCGGCTTCGCAGTCGTCAGAGGACACGGTCACGCCCGAGATCGCCAGGTCGGCGGTGTCGAGCGGCGTGGGGGCGCCGTCCGCGCCGTAGAACCCCTGGACCTCGAGGCCTGCCAGGGCACGCACGAGCGGGATCGGATCGATGAACGGGCGGATATCAATCACTGAGGTCATGTCTCTACTGTAGTTCGTCTACGCGCCCCCGTGTAGCACGCGCATGTTCAGTGACACAGTAGGATGGGAGTCATGCAGATCTTGACACGCAACGAAGCAACACACCGCGCTGCCACCCTCGAGGTGTCCGCCATCGACGTCACCGTTGACGTCACGGGCGCCACCGATCCCTCCCAGGCGACCTATCCCGTCACCTCCGTCCTGACTCTCGTGGCCCGCGAAGAACGCACGTTCATCGACATCGCCGGGCAGGTCACCTCCGTCCTGCTCAACGGCGCGGAGCATCCTTTCGAGGACGACGAGGACCGCGTGTGGGTCGAGGGCCTGCCGGTGGGTCAGACCATCACCCTCGAGGTGCGCGCGCTCGCCCACTACTCGCGCAGCGGCGAGGGCCTGCACCGCTACACCGACCCCGAGGACGGCGAGGTCTACCTCTACACCCAGTTCGAGCCCAACGACGCCCACCGCGCATGGCCGTGCATCGACCAGCCCGACGTCAAGCCCGCGTGGACCTTCCACGTCGTCGCGCCCGCCCAGTGGGTCGTCTTCTCCAACGGCGTCGAGGTCGGCGCGCAGCCGGTGGACAACGGCGGCGTTCGCCGCGACTTTTCTGCGACGCCCCCGCTGTCCAGCTACATCACCGCGATCGTCGCTGGCCCCTGGTCCGTCGTCGAGGGCGGCACGTGGAGCGGCGGAGCCAGCGACGGCGGGCACGTCGAGCTGGAGCTGCGCCTGGCGTGCAGGCGTACCCTCGCCCGCTACCTGGACTTCGAGGACGTTTTCGAGGTGACGCGCGCGGGCCTGGACTTCTTCCACGAGCGCTACGGCATCACCTTCCCGTGGGGGTCCTACGACCAGATCTACGTGCCCGAATACAACCTGGGCGCCATGGAGAACCCCGGCTGCATCACCTTCAACGAGGCCTACATCTCCCGTTCGACCCCCACCTTCTCGGAGCGCCAGCGCCGCGCGAACACGACCCTGCACGAGATGTGCCACATGTGGTTCGGCGACCTGGCTACCCCCGCCTGGTGGGACGACCTGTGGCTCAAGGAGTCTTTCGCCGAGAATCAGGGCGCCAGCGCGATCGCGAGCGCGACCCAGTACACGGGGGAGTGGGCGAACTTTGCGATGAACCGCAAGATCTGGGCCTACACGCAGGACCAGATGCCCACGACGCACCCGATTGCCGCCGACATCCCGGACGTGGCCGCCGCCAAGACGAACTTCGACGGCATCACCTACGCCAAGGGCGCCGCGGTCCTCAAGCAGCTGGTCGCATGGGTCGGCGAGGACGCCTTCTACGAGGGCGCACGCCGCTACTTCGACAAGCATCGCTTCGGCGCCACCTCCCTGGGTGATCTGCTCGAGGCGCTTGAGGCGGCCTCGAACCAGGAGCTGGGGTCGTGGAAGGACGCGTGGCTCGACACCCCCGGCCCTTCGACCCTGTCCGCCTCGTGGGTGACCGACCCGGTCGGCGCGATCTCGGACTTCACCCTGCACCAGAGCGGACAGGCCTGCGCCGGCGTGCTGCGTCCCCACCGTGTGACCGTCTCGACGTGGCGCGCGGCGGACGGAGCCTTGGAGCGCACCCACGTCTTCGACGTGCGCATCGACGGCGAGAGCGCACCCATCGATCCCGAGGGCGTGCTCGCCGTGCCCGGAGGCGCCGTCGGCGTCGACCTGGTCGTCATCAACGACGACGACCTGACCTACGCGATTTCGCGCCTCGATGAGCGTTCCACCAACGTCGCGCTGGCCTACGTGGGCACGATCGAGGCGCCCATCACCCGCGCGGTCATCTGGGCCTCCCTGTGGAATGCCGTGCGCGATGGCCTGGTGGACCCGCGCCGCTTCATCGTCGCCGTCCTGGGTGCTGTGCCCGCCGAGACCGAGCCCGCGATCCGCGATCGGCTCCTCCTCTTCGTTGGCGAGGCCATCTCGTCCTTTTTGCCCGGCAGCGCGCGCGCTCAGGTCCACGAGGAGGTTCTGGCCACCACCAGTCGCCTGTCCAAGGAGAGCGCCGAGACCGACGCTGACGCGTGGCGCGCCTACACGCGCGCCTTCATCGCCGAGTTCGCGGCCCGAGGCGGGGACGAGTTCGAAGCCGCCGTGCGCGCTTGTGCGGCGTGCGAGAACCCGGATATCGCCTGGCGTGCACGCCGCGCACTGGCCGCCCGCGGGCTCGCCGACGAGCAGACGATCGCCGCGTGGCGCGACGCCGACGGTTCCGGCGAGGCCGCTCGCATGAGCGCCGAAGCCCTGGCCTCCCTACCCGACGAAGCGGCCCGCTCTCGCGCATGGGAGTCGGTCAACTCCGACACGCTGTCCAACGACTACCTGAGCGCGACCCTCGCCGGCCTGCAGGCCTCCTCCTGGGAGGGCGCCAGCGGCATCCCCGAGGCCGTGGAACGCTTGCGCAGCTACTGGGAGTCGCACACGATCGGCATGTCGCTGCGCTACGCCGCTGGCGTTCTCGACCTTGGCGTGGACGTCGACCGCGAAGGCAGCGTCGAGGCCAGCGTGCACCTGCTGCGCTCCTGGCTCGCCGCCAACGAGGACGCTCCCGCGCAGCTGCGTCGCATCGTCGTCGAACACCTCGACGACTTCGAGCGCCGCGAGCGCGTCCAGCGCCTCTGGGGAAGCGATCAGTGACGCCTCGTGGGCAGGCCCCGCGCGGGGCGGGGGACACGCCCGAGGCCACCCAGGCCTCGTTCGTGGACCCCGCCGCCTCGATGTCGCTCCTGACGTCCCTCCTGGCCAACCCCCTCGACGCGGGCTACGTGCACTACCGCGCCGAACACGGACCCACCCCCAACAGGTTCATCGGTCGCCTCGGGGTCTTCGTCGTGGCCGTCGCGCTGGGTTTTGGCTCCATCGTGGCCACCGCGTCCCTGCGCACACCGGCCGGGGACGTCAAAGCCGACCTCAAGCACCAGGCGGCGCAGCGCTCGGAGCAGGTGGCCAGTCTGGACGAGGAGGTCCAATCCCTGGGCCGTGCGATCGACCTATACTCGCGCTCGGACACCGTGACCGACACCGACCACGCGCTGGCGTTGGCCAGTGCGACCGTCCCTGTGTCCGGGCCAGGGATCACCGTCACCCTGACGGACCGCGCCACCCCTGGCAAGGGCAGCGGCGCCGTGCGCGACCAGGACCTGGCCATGGTTGTCAACGCGCTGTGGGGGGCTGGCGCCGAGGCGATCTCAATTAACGGCCAGCGCATCGGCCCCGCCACCTTCGTGCGCACCGCGGGCACGGTCATCCTGGTCAATATCACGCCCGTGTCCTCGCCCTACGTTGTCAGCGCGATCGGGGACTCGAACGCCCTGTCCGTCGCGCTCGTGCGTGGCAACACGGGCGACTACCTCTCCGCCGCACAGTCGATGACCGGCATGACCGTCTCCACGAAGGTCGCGCCCTCCCTGTCGATGGACGCCCTGGCCCCAACCAGCTCCCAATACGCCACTGCCATCACTGCCACGAACGAAGGAGGCACGTCGTGATTGCCGTCATCGGCCTGATCATCGGAATCGTCCTGGGGGTCCTGCTCGACCCGACCGTTCCTGCGTGGCTGGCCCCCTTCCTACCCGTCGCCGTCGTCGCCGGGCTCGACGCGCTCTTTGGTGCCGGGCGTGCCTGGCTCGAAGGCAAGTTCGCCGACCGTGTCTTCGTGACCTCTTTCTTCTGGAACGTGGTCGTCGCCTGCCTGCTCGTCTTCCTCGGCTCGCAGCTGGGCGTGGGCTCGGCCATGACGACCGCCGTCGTCGTGGTCCTGGGAATCCGCATCTTCTCCAACACCGCATCCATCCGTCGACTGCTGCTGAAGGCCTGACATGAGCGATCAGACACCCCCTACGGGCACAGCAACAGAGGTTGAGCCGACCAAGCGTGCCGGTCAGGGCACACCCACACGGGCCGCTCACCGCGAGGCGCACAGCGGGCCTCGGCTCTGGGCGCGCGCCCGGGGAGCTTTCTTCGCGCTTCCCCGTGGCCTGCACGTCGTTATGCTCATTATCTTCATGATCCTGGGATTCGCCCTGGCCACGCAGGTGCGCGCCCAGCGCTCCGATCCTCTCGAAGGGCTCTCCGAACAGGACCTCGTGACCCTGCTCGACGAGCTGGGAACCCAGGAACAGAACCTGAGGGGCCGACGCGGCGAGCTCTCCGAGGAACTGGCTAACCTGCAAAGTGCCGCCAGCGAGGCCGACGCGCGCGAGCAGGCCTCGGCCAAGGCCGCCCTGCAGGCGCAGATCGCCGCCGGCACGGTCGCGGTTCACGGCCCCGGGGTGAGCGTGACGGTCGTGGATCCGGGCTCCAACCTGAGCCCCACCCAGTTCGTGATGACGCTGGGGGAGCTGCGCAACGCCGGGGCCGAAGCCATCGACTTGAACGGCGTGCGGCTCACGACCCGCTCGGCGTTCACGGGCCAGGCCGGAGCGATCGTGGTTGACGGCATCCCCATCTCGGCGCCCTACACGTGGACCGTCATCGGCGACTCCCAGACCATCTCCACGGCTCTGGAAATTCAGGCCGGCTCGGCCTCACAGATGCGTGCCAAGGGAGCCACCGTCACGATCAGCCAGACGGACGACGTGACTATCGACTCCCTCGCCACCCCGCGTCCCGCCCAATACGCGACCTACGAATAAACGACCGGGACTTATAATGAAGTGGGAGGTCGCCGTGCCCGCGCCTGCGGCATGGTGAACGTTTACACTTATATGACAGTCCCGTTATGAGATCTTTTGGAGCGCACTATGTCTGACAACCAGCCTTTCGACCCCACAGCAACGTCCGTTTTCGGCGTGATGCCTTTCACGGATGACGTTGAGGAGGCTCCGGTTGCCCTGTCTGCTCGCGACCGTGAGGCTGTCGAGGCTCTGCCCGCTGGCTCGGCCTGCTGATCGTTCAGCGCGGCCCCAACACCGGAGCCCGTTTCCTCCTGGATCCCGAGGTGACCAACGCGGGTCGCTCGCCCAGGGCCGACATTTTCCTGGACGACGTCACCGTCTCGCGTAAGCACTGCCAGTTCATCGCCGCAAACGGTGGCCACATCGTGCGCGACTCCGGTTCGCTCAACGGCACGTACGTCAACCGTGAGCGCGTCGACTCCGTCCAGCTGCGCGCGGGCGATGAGGTTCAGATCGGCAAGTACCGCCTGACCTACCAGCCGTCGACCAAGCAGGCCTGACGTGACGGGATCGGCTGCTCGTATCCGCGACGCGCGCCCGCAATCGGGCGCGACGTCGTGGCCTCACGACGCCGATCACTGCCCCGAGCTGTCGATTGGGCGCGTCGTTGAGGAACTGAAGGAAGAGTTCCCGGCGATTTCCCTGTCGAAGGTCCGCTACCTGGAGAGCGAGGGGCTCGTGAACCCCGCGCGCACGGGGGCGGGCTACCGCAAAGTATTCCGCGGCGGACGTGGCGCGCCTGCGCTACGTCCTGGCGGAGCAGCGTGATTCTTTCACGCCGCTAAGTGTGATTCGCTCGCAGCTGGATGCCCTCGACGCGGGGCACACGCCCTCGCGCCGCCGTGTCGCCCAGATGGTGTCCTCCGAGGGGCAGACCGTGTCCCTGGGTGGTCGCCGGGCGATTCCCGCTTCCGATCTGGCCGACCTGACGGGCGTGGACAACGACGCGCTCGAACGCTACTCCCGCTTGGGCCTCATCACGCCGGACATGGCGGGATACTTCCCGGCGCGCTGCGTGCAGGCGGTGTCTGCCATCGCGCGCTTGGAGTGCGCAGGTGTCGACGTGCGCGTCCTGCGCGCGGTACGTCAGGGCGCAGAACGCAGCGCGGATATCATTGATCAGACGGTGTCCTCCCAGAGGGGACGAGGCCGTGGCGCGGACCGTGAGAGGGCGCGCGCACGCGCGGTCGAGCTGGGCGAACTGTTCGCCGAGCTGCATCGAGACCTGCTGACGGTGGCCATTTCGGCACTGTCCGACGAGGGAGTCTAACCCTCATCTTCAACCTGAGGGTTGGACGCGCCGGGGCGGTCGTTGACCACCTGGCATTAGTGCTCTAACGTAGTCCTGTTTTCATCCCACACAATCGTCAAGGAGCCCCACAGTGAGCGCAGGAGCAAACGCCGCATCTCGGCAAGGCATGCTTTTCGGCGACCCGCTTGAGGGCATCGAAACAGACGAGGTCGGCTATCGCGGACCTATCGCGTGTAGCGCCGCTGGCATTACGTATCGCCAGCTCGATTACTGGGCGCGCACGGGGCTTTTGCAGCCGTCGATCCGCGCCGCGCGCGGATCGGGCTCCCAGCGCCTGTACTCCTTCCGGGACATTCTGGTCCTCAAGGTCGTCAAGAAGCTGCTCGACGCGGGCGTGTCCCTCCAGCAGGTGCGCGTGGCCGTCGGCTCGCTGCAAAACAGGGGAGTGGATGACCTGGCGTCGATCACCCTCATGAGCGACGGGGCCTCCGTCTACGAGTGCACCTCCACCGATGAGGTCATCGATCTTCTACAGGGCGGTCAGGGCGTCTTCGGCATCGCCGTGGGCCGCGTGTGGCGCGAGGTTGAGTGTTCCCTCGCCGAGCTGCCGCTCGAGCGTCCCGATGATCGCGCCTACGTCGACGATCTGGCTGTTCGTCGCCACGTCAAGCGCACCGCCTCCTAAAACCTACGCCACTCATGCCCGAGCCGCACGGCTCGGGCATGCTGCTATCAGCGACGGGTCTCATCAGGCTTCTCGCGATGGTAGGCGCCAGCGATTCCGTGAGTGATCAGGACATCGCTCACCCCGAAAGCACCTAAGGCTGTGGGCCAGGCGTAGCGCCTGGCCCACAGCCTTATCGTCGTCAAGGTGGGGGAGAGGACCCTTACTTCCGGCCGAGCGGACGGCGGATCCTGTACGCAGTGTCCAGGTCAGTGATCTCGACGGTGACCATGCCGTTCTCGTCAACGATGTAGGACTCCTCGATGAGCGGCCCTTCTTCCGTACGCACGACCGGCACAGACGCCAGGTCGACGTCGCTGCGACGCAGGTTCTGGTCGAAGGGGAAGATGATCTCACCGTAGGGCTGCAGGTCGCCGCGAGGAACCCAGGACTCATCGAAGGACGAGTACTCGACGAAACGGAAGTAGCCGATGTTGTGGGCGGCGCGGTAGCAGCGCTTGATCGTCAGGGTCTCACCCGGAGCCAGCTCGGTGTTGGGCTCGAGCAGCGTGTCGAAGGAGATGAACGAACCGGCATCGCGCTCACGGAAAACGCCGACGCCGCGCGAGAGCTGCTCGCGCACCGTGTACGCGGCCTCCGGGTCAGCTCCGATGGCCAGGCCAATCGCGGTCGAGGCAGCCGTATGGGGCGAGCGGTGCACGCGTCGGCCGAAGCGGGCGCGCAGAATACGGGCGACGAGGGGAAGCTGCGAGCCGCCACCCACGACGTACAGGCCCGCGATATCGCCACCGAGCTGTCCGACGCCGGAAGCGCCCGGCACGAGCAGGGGCTCCATGGCATCCATGGTGGCGTTCACGAGAGCCGTGGCGTCCTCGTAGAACTCGGCAACGGTGATCGTCGTGGGCTCGCCGTCGACGGGCACGGTGATGAACTTCGTGGAGGGAGTCAGGGCCTCCTTAGCGCTGCGAGCGTCCTCGATGAGGCGCTCCCAGGCCTCGTCGCCGAGCAGACCAGAGTCGGTGCCAGCCGCCGCCGCGAGGCGGGTCGCAAGGATCACGTCGAAGTCGTCGCCGCCGACCAGGTTCAGGCCGCGCGAACCCAGGACCTCGTGCAGCGTGCCCGTTGCGGAGACGATCGATGCATCGAACGTGCCGCCGCCCAGGTCGTAGACGAGGATCGCCGTGCGCTTGGAGTTCAGGGTGCCCGCGTGGCGGTGCGTGTACTCAAAACCTGCGGCAGAGGGCTCGTTGACCATCGCCAGGACATCCCAGCCCGCGCGGCGGAAGGCCTCCAGGGTCAGGAATCGCTGCGCGGACCACGCGTGCGCGGGAATGCCGACGAGAGCCTCGAGCTTTTCGGAAGCGGGGAGGGAAGCCACGGAGGAGTTCGTACGCAGCTGGCGGGCGACGTAGGTTAGGAAGCCGGTCAGAGCGTCGAGTACGGAGATGCTGTGGTTTCCCAGGCGCAGCGTGGACGTGTCGGTCACCGAAGGATCCGACAACAGCCGCTTGAAGGAGCGCAGGTGGGGAGCGCCCTCACGTGCCGCGTCCTCGGCGTCAAAGCCGTAGATCAGGCGGTCGCCGTCCAGGGCGAGGACCGACGGAATGAAGTCGACGGTGTCCTCTCGATTGTTGACGAAGGAGACGATTGGATAGTTCCCCCCGATCAACAATAGCGATCGCGGTTGTGGTGGTGCCAAAATCTACTCCAAGTCTCATAGCACCAACCCTATCGCGCATTTCCCGCCGCTCCTAGGACGTCTCGCCGGTGCTTCGCACGTTTTTCAGTAATGTCCGACGAATAAGTGTGACAGAGAGCCATGCCACCAGGAAATACGTGATTCCAGCAATGGCATCAACCACATAATGGTTACCTGTTGCGACAATTGTCACGATGGTCAAAGTTGGATGGAGGGCTAGTGTGAGACGCGCCCACCATGAGCGCCAGACGTACGTTCCGAGCATGACGGCGACCCACACCGACCATCCCGTATGCATGGAGGGCATGGCTCCGTAGGGGTTGGCGAGGGTTCCAAACAGCTGGGAATAGGCGGAGGTGTGCTGTGCGACGGCGTCGGTGATGCCGAGGCCTGGGACGAGGCGCGGGGGAGCGAGTGGGTACGTCCAGTAGGTAACGAGCGCACCAGCCGTCATGATGACGAGCGTCCAGCGCGCCCGCGCGTAGTACTGGGGCGATTTGATCCACAGTGCGAGCAGGGCGAGGCCGGTAAACAGCAGGAAAGTTGCCGCGTACTGCATGGAGGCCAGTGACGCGAGCGTCGGATGGGTGGCCAGCCACGCGTTGACGGACGGCTCGAAGTGGAAGCCGAGGCTGCGCTCGACAGTCACAACGTCATGCGCGTGGCCGACGGCAACCGTTTCGCTGGCGCGCGCCAGGAAGGACAGGATCGAGTAAGACAGGCAGGCGAGGCCCAGGACGACGACCTCGCGAATCGGGTGTCTCGTCTGGCGCTGTGTCGGATGGTCCGTTGTCATGGTCGTAACTGTAGCGCGTGGTCGGGGGCCCGCCAGGGGAGCAAAACGGACATAATGTACATTATCGGATCGAAGTGGTGTCCTGAGAAGGAGCGGAGCAACGCTCCGCTTGACGCGTCCGATAGAATGGATGCGTTTCTTATCTACGTCCAGGAGGCTGTTATGGCAGACCGCGCACTGCGTGGCATGCAGATCGGCGCCAAGTCCCTCGAATCCGAGGACGGCGTCGTTTTTGCCGATCGTTTCAACGTTCGTTACGCGTGCCCCAACGGACACGAGTTTGAGGTCACCCTCTCCAGCGAAGCCACCGCCCCGGCGACCTGGGAATGCAAGTGCGGCCAGACCGCCGAGCTGATTGGCGAGACCGAGGAGGACGAGGACAACAAGCCCGTCAAGCCTCAGCGCACGCACTGGGACATGCTGCTGGAGCGCCGCTCCATTGAGGAGCTCGAGGTCGTCCTGACCGAGCAGCTCACCGCCTACCGCGAGGGCCGTCTGCGCCCCGAGGGTTCCTACCGCAAGGGCTAACCCCTGCGAAACGGCGCGCACGCGGCCTGGGCCAGACGGCTCAGGCCGCCTTTTGTGACCATTGCCAGCTCCTCGACGAAAATCGACGAGTCGAGCTTGGATTCTCCCGCCAGGCGCTCATCGAAAGTAATGGGCACCTCGGCGATGGTTGCGCCCAGGCTGCGCTCCAGCTCGGTCATCTCCACCTGGAAGCCAAAGCCGGTGGTCGCCACCTTGCCGAGCACGCCGCGAGTGGCCAGGAAGGACGCGCGGTGAACCCGCAGCCCCGCCGTTGCGTCGCGCACGGGGGTCCCCAGACAAAAACGGACATAATAATTGCCCGCCTTTGAGAGGGCGACGCGCTTGGCGGACCAGCCGTTGACCTGCCCGCCGCGCACCCAGCGCGACCCGATGACGAGATCGGGCTGATCGGGCCCGCCCATGCGGGCCAGCAGCTTGGGCAGGTCGACCGGGCGGTGCGAGCCGTCGGCGTCCATCTGCACGATAAACGGGTAGCCGTGGTCGATGCCCCAGCCCATGCCGTCGACGTACGCGGTCGCAAGGCCGGACTTGGCGGCGCGATGCAGGACGAACAGGCGTTCCTCGCCCGAGCGGCGCTGGTCGACCCACTCCCCCGTCCCATCCGGCGAGGAATCATCCACGATGAGGATGTGCGCGGCCGGGACGTGTGCCCAGATCTGCTCCAGGATCGTCGGCAGCGTCGCCATCTCGTTGTAGGTGGGGATCACGATCAGGGTGTGGTCGCCCTGAGGCGAGGGAGCAAGACGCTGCGCGGTAGTCATGAGTCACATTCTGCCTCTTTTAACGAGTGGTCGCACGTGCTGCACGCTCCGCGACGCGCCAGCGGATCGCCGTGACCGTGCCCGCCAGGCCGATCACGAGGCTGAGCCCCATACATGCCAGGGGAATCCGCTCCCCCGCCCGAGCGGTCAGCGTCAGCGACGAGCGCAGCGGCACATCGGCCACCAAGGTAGCCACGGACTCGGTATCCGTGGACGCGAGCACGGAGCCGTCGGGACGAATCACGTAGGAGTGTCCGGTCGTCGAGGACTGGACGGCGCTGCGCGAATACTCCATCGCACGCATGCGCAGGAGCTGTCCCTGCTGGGCGGACTCGCCCGAGGATCGGAAGTGATAGTTGTTCGACGGCGTCACGATCATCTGCCCGCCGGCGGCCACGCCCTCACCGATCACCGAGGGGTAGGCACCCTCAAAGCAAATGCCCACGGCCACGGGCACGAGGCGCCCGTCGCGGGCGGGGACGCTCATGAGCGGGATTTCGTCACCGGCCTCCATGTCCTTGGCGGCCTGAGCCGCTTGGGTGGCAAAGGAAGAGACGAGCTCGCGGAAGGGAATGAACTCGCCGAAAGGCACGGGCACGTGCTTGGAATAGCGCGCCTGCTCGTCCACGCCGACGCCCGGGCGCCACAGGGCCAGCCAGTTCTTGACCCGATCGCGCTCGTTCAGGTTCGTGTAGCCGATGAGGATGGGCGCATCCAGGGCGACCGAGGCCTCATCGACGAGAGCACCGATGTCGCCGAACAGGACCGGGTCTCGGTCCACCGAGCCCTCGCCCCACAGGGCCACGTCGATCGGCTTGTCGACGAGCGCGGGATCGGCCGCGAGCGCCTGGGAGGCGCGCAGGTTGTTGCCCGTCACCTCACCCGGATGACTGTACGCCCGCGTCCCGGGCAACGCGATGTCGCCCTGAACGACGCCGACGCGCAGGGTTCCTTCTTCGGCCTTGTTCGACAGGGGGATCGCCAGGGGCGCGATGACCCCCGCCAACACGAGGATCGCCAGGAGGGGCCGAGAGAACCAGTGTTCACGGCGCACAGCAGCGTCGCGATAGGCGAACATGCGCCGCGTGAGCACCGCCAGGAACACGACCGCGGCCGTCACGACGGTCGTGCCGCCGTAGGGAGCCAGGTGCCCGAGCGGAGAATCGACCTGCGGCAGCGCGACGGAGCCCCAGGGGAAGCCCGACCACGGCCAGCGTGAACGCGCGGCGTCCACGCCCGCCCACGTGATCGCGTACAGGAGAGCCTGCATGAGAGGGCCGCGCGCCCAGGACCACAGCTGCGTCCAGCGCGTGAAGAGCACCCAGCCGCACAGGAACAGCGTCTGGGCCAGGGCCAGCACGAACCACGCCGGCTTCATGCCCACGGCCATGGGAACCCAGTCGATGAGGGGAAGCCACATGCTCATGCCGAAGCACATCGTCACGGTCAGCGCACGAGGAGCCCGGGCCTCGTCAATGCGTGAGATGAACAGGGCCAGCGCGGGGATCGTCATCCACCACCAGCCCAGTGGCGGAAAGGCGGAGTACAGGGCTAGGCCAGCGGAGGCCCCAATCAACGCGTCTCCGCACACGTGCGCGAGAGACACTCGCTGCAAGACCTCCCGATACCCCATGCGTACCTCCCTGGACAGTTAGATGGTGGACCAGGCCACAATACCCCGACCGATGCGGTCCTTGGCGGCCTCGGCCCGACGAGCGAGATCGCTCGTGGGCGCGGCGGAGGCAATCTGACCGAGGCAGTCCATGACCTGACGCATCCAGCGCACGAAGTCACCGGCCTGTATATCCGCCCCGTCGATCGCGGTGGCCAGCGTCGATCCGTGCGCCCACGCCAGGGTCGCAGACATGAGGCCCGCGTCTAGGGAGGGCGTGGGATCACACCCGCACTGCTTCTCCACACGGTGCACCCGCGCGAGGGTGCCCACGCACTCCTCCCACGCCGTGCGCAGGCGAATACCCACGCCGGTGGGCGCCAGCTCGTTGGCGTCGTCGTCGCTGCGCGAATCGTAGACCAGGGCCGAGACCATCGAGGCCAGCTCGGCCTCGTCTAGGTCGTTCCACGCGCCCTCGTTGATCGACATGGCGATCACCAGGTCACGCTCGCCGAAAATGCGACGCAGCCTCTCCCCCGACGCTGTCACCCGGTCGCCGTCCAGAAAACCGAGTCGCTCCAGCACCGCGCACACGCGGTCGAAGTGGGCGGCGACCGATCCGGTCTGGGAATCGATGGAGCGGCGCAGGGCCTCGATCTCGCGGCCGATCCGGGCCCACTGGGCGCCGGCGCGCGCGTGGTTCTCGCGGTGGGGGCACCGATGCACCGGGTGAGCGCGCATCGCGGCGCGCAGCTCCCCGATCGTGTCCGATTGCTCCTCGGCGCCTTCGGGCAGCGGGAAGCGGCCTTTCGCGCTGCCAGAGCGCAGCTCACCAGCGATGCGCGTGCGTTCCTTCGTGCGGCGCAGCGCCGAGCCGCCAGGAATCGCCATGTGGCCCACGACCGCGATGCCGCCGCGCACATCCTCGGGGGCCAGCGCCCGCCACGTGGCGTCCTCGGAGATGACCGAGACCTCGACTCGTCCCGAGGCCGTGGTGGCCTTCGCGCCGACGACGCACAGGCGCAGCTTGCGTCCGCGTGTCAGTGCCAGGACGTCGCCCGTGCGCACCTGCGACAGGACCCGTCGCGACTCCTCGCGGGTCTCGCGCTTACGGGCGCGCGCACCCGACTTTTCCGCCTGGCCGATACGATCGCGCAGCATGAGGTACTCGCCGACGTCGCCCGCCGAACAGGTCAGATCGTCGCCGGCCAGGCGCTGCGCAGCCTCGAGCTCGCTCAGGCGCGTGGCGAGGGTAACCACGGCGGAGTCGGCCTGGAACTGCGCGAAGGAAGACTCGAGGACCTTGCGGGTCTGCGTGCGCGTGGAGCGGGCCAGCAGGTTGACGACCATGTTGTAGGTCGGCGTGAAGGCGGAGATGAGCGGATAGGTGCGCTTGGACGCCAGGGCAGCGACCTCCTCGGGCGCCACTCCCCCGCGGTGGGAGACCACCGCATGGCCCTCCGTGTCGATGCCGCGACGCCCCGCGCGCCCCGACAGCTGCGTGTATTCGCCGGCCGAGAGCGAGACGTGGGCCGAGCCGTTCCACTTCGTCAGCGACTCGATGACGACGGTGCGCGCGGGCATGTTGATGCCCAACGCCAGCGTCTCGGTCGCGTACACCATCTTGACCAGGCCCTCGGAAAACAGATGCTCAACGGCCTCCTTCATGAGGGGCAGCATGCCCGCGTGGTGGGCGGCGATGCCACGCATCAGCCCGTGCTTCCACGCGTCAACCCCGAGCACGACCGCATCCTCGGGGGCGATCAGCGCGATGACCTCGTCGACGTAGCGCTCGATTGCGGCCGCCTCCGAGCGCGTCGTGAGCGTGATGCGGGTGAGCAGCACCTGGCGCACGGCATCCTCGCACCCGGCGCGCGAAAAGATAAACGTGATCGCCGGGAGCAGGTGGGTCCGATCCAGCGAGATGAGCGTGGAGGGACGCGACTCGCGGCGCACGCGCACGGGTCGGTTCCACGAGCGCGAGCCGCGCCCACCCCGCATCCCCGAGTCGTTCGTGGCGGCCACCAGCTCGGGGTTCAGCTTGCGCTTGCCGGTGGGCGCGTACAGGTCGAAGATCTCCTCCCCCACGATCATGTGCTGGTAGAGGGGAACCGGACGGCGCTCGGAGACGATGATCTCGCACGAGGAGCGAACCTCGCGGATCCACGCGCCAAACTCCTCGGCGTTGGACACGGTCGCCGACAGGGCGATGATCGACACGTGAGCGGGCAGGTGGATGATCACTTCCTCCCACACGGGCCCGCGCATCTTATCGGCCAGATAGTGCACCTCGTCCAGGACGACGACGCCCAAGTCATCCAGGGACACACCGGCGTAGATCATGTTGCGCGCCACCTCGGTCGTCATGACGACGACGGGGGCCTTGGAGTTAATCGACGTGTCGCCGGTGGCCAGGCCGACGTTGTCCGCCCCGTAGAGCTCGCACAGCTCCAGGTATTTCTGGTTCGACAGCGCCTTAATGGGCGTCGTGTAGAAGGCGCGCATGCCGCGCTCAAGCGCCACGTAGGCACCGAATTGGCCGACGATCGTCTTGCCCGCGCCCGTGGGCGCCGCGACCAGGACGGAGTTGCCGGCCTCGACGGCGTCGAGCGCGTCGATCTGGAAGGGGTCGGGGGTAAAGCTCAGCCCCGCGACCCAGCGTCCACGCAGGGACGAGGCCGCCCGCGCGTGTTCCCGGAAGGCCGCGTATCGCTGGGCGGCACTGCCCTCGCCCACGCTCGTGCGTTCCTGGGAAGCCGAGGGGTCGGTGACGCGCTCGCGGTGTCGGCGTCGTTTCGGGCTCACGGTTGATCCTCCTGGGTCCATACGGCCACGATGGCGCGTGCGCGCTGCCCCGCCTCGGCTCGCCGATCGGGCGAGACACAGCGCAGGTGGGCGGCGATGTCGGTGAGCAGGCTCAGCCCCCACTCCTCGTTCCACACGGGCAAAGTGATGCGCGCTCCCCCACCCTCAAGCTCCCCATCGATGTGCCCGCCGTACTCGTCGGCGATCCACCGAGCGGGCCGGTCGACGTCGAGGGTCCACGTGGGCGCGTCGTCGCGTACGCGGCGCGGTTCCTGCACGCGCGCGCCGACCACGCCAAGGTTCGACATCGAGGAGAGCGCGAAGGTACGCGGTCCCTGCGCCGCCGTGCACCACCCGCGCAGCAGCCAGCCGGTCGCGCTCGCGTCCAACGACCACGGATCGACGACGCGGTGCGAGGACTGTCCGCGCGAGGACACGTAGTCGAAAGACACACGCTGCTTGCGTGCCAGGGCATCGCGCAGCGCCTCCACGGGAAGCGACGAGGCCAGGGCTGGGGAGGCATCGATGCCTCCTTGGGCGTCGGCATCCCCGAGCCCACCCAGGGCGGAGACGACGAGGGCGGCATGGGGCAGGTGAGCGGCCACGTCCGGCGCTAGGAACGGGGCAATCGCCGACAGCCCGATCAGCAGGGCCTGCGCCTCCACCTCCGACAAGCGCAGGGGTGCGCCCGCGCCCAGCGTCGCGCGCAGCGACACGCGCGACTCCTCCTCGAAGAGCGCCCAGTCCACCTCGAAGGATTGCCCCGGCAGGGAATCTCCCACCGACGCCAAGTACTCGATGTCGCGGCGCACCTGGCGGCGCGTGCGACCAAAGTGCGAGCAAATCTCATCGACGTGCACGCCCGGATGGTCGGCGATCCACGCGACCATCGAGGAGAGACGGACAAAGGCCAGGGACACGTTCTCAGGCATCGTGTCCTCCCCACGCACCAGCGATGCGCAGACGCTCCAGCATCGCGTCGCGCAGAGTCGGGGGAGCCACGACGACGACGTCGGCGGCCAGCGGCAGCAAACGCGCAATCCACGTTCCCACTTCGCCATCCTCCAACGCCATAGACTCCCAGCCCTGGCGCGCGGCCCGCTCATCACCGGGCTGCGCCAAGGCCTCGTACCCGAGCAGGAGAGCGCGCGCCGCGCTGTCGCAGCGGACCTCAACGAGCGGCGACACCAACGAGGACACCCGCGGGACAGCGCTGCTCGGCGCGACCGACGCGTCGCCTGCCTCCCCCAGGAACTCCACCTGCGAACGCACGCGCGAGACACGGAACGTGCGCTCGGCCTCACGATCCAAGTCCCAGCCCCACAGGTACAGCGCACGCCCCTGGACGGTCAGCGCCCACGGCTCGACCGCGCGCACCGTCAACTCCCCCGACCCCGGATACTCAAAGCTGACGACGCGGCGCTCGCGGATCGCACGCGCAAACGACGTCGCAGCCTCCAGGCCAGAGAGCCCCAGGCGAATGACCGGCGCAGAGATATCCTCCTCGGACGCAGCCGCCGCCTTGGCGTCGATCGAATCAGCCAGGACATCGTTGCGGTCCCACGCGCGCGCCGCCAGCGAGAGCAGCACGCGATCCACGCTGGTGACCTCGATGTCTGGGGCGAAAGAATCCCTGTCGATGGCGTAGCGTTCACTGCGCCCCACGCTCAGGCGAACGCCGGCGTCGCGCAGCGCGTCCTTGTCGCGCTGAAACTGGGTCTCAAAGGCCTCGTCGGCGAGGCCTCGGTAACCGGGAAGAGAGCGCAACTGCGCCTTGGTGCGTCCCGGCCGCGCGCCCAGGAGCTCGACGAAAAGCTCAAGGACGCGCACGTTGGCGGAAGGGGCGGTACTCACCCGCCTACCCTACGTCCAAACGCGCGCGTCCCTGTCGCGGCTCACCGTCAGGAAGCAGAGGACTGTGCCTCGCCCTGCGTCACGTAGTCATTCGTCGCGATCATTGCGGGATCCACGCTGCCCTCAAGCTCGCCGAGCGTGCCCAGGAAGGTGACCATCTGAGCCCACTTGTTCAGGTCCTGCGCGCCGCTCGCCTGACCACTCTCGCCCACCCACAGCGGCACGGTCGCGGCCAGCACCGCGTTCGCGGCCGCCAGCGAGTCCTCGCTCACCAGCGAGTCATCCCACTTCTTCGTGGCGTCGATGGCGATCTGCGGGTCCGCGGCGATCGCGTTCATGGCATCGGTCGTGGCCTTGACGACGGCGCGCGCCTGCTCCGGATGCTCCTCGGCCCACTTGTGCGTCGTAATAATCGAAGCGCTCACGAGCGGCGTCGAGGGATCCAACGCAATCTCGCGAATCTCCAGGCCAGCCAGGCGCATCTGCACCGCGTCATTGTTGGTGAAACCGACAACCGCGTCGACCTGGCCCGAGGCGATCGCCGCCTGCTGCGTGTAACCGATCGGCGAAATCGTCACGTCGGCCTCGGCCAGGCCCGCGCTCTGCATGGCCGATCGGGTCGCGTAGTAGTTCGCGCCGTGCTCACCGGGGATGCCGACCGTCTTGCCCTTCAGGTCAGCCAGCGTCGTGATATCCGAGCTCTCGGGCACGATGACCGTGCCCGGGTAGGTGGCGTAGTACTGGCCGATCGAGACGATGTCCAGGCCCTGCGAGGCGGCCACCGCGGCCTCGACACCGGAGGCGATCACGATGTCTTCCTCACCGGCCAGCAGCGCCGTAAAGAAGCCCTCGTGCGAACCGTGGTGACGGATGGTGGCGCTGATGCCCGCCTCGTTGTATGTGCCCTGCGCATCGGCTACGTACACGGGCGCGAACTGGACATTCGGGATGTAGGTCAGGCCGATCGTGACGTGAGAGCCGTCCTTGGAACCCGACTGGGTGGCTGCCCCGCCGGCGCAGGCCGTCAGGGCCAGCGAGGCGCACGCGCCGAGCGCGAGGACGCGAAGAGACTGGGACACGTTCATGGGATTCTCCTTCACTGCGTGATGTCGTAACGCTTGGACCGTTCAACCCTGTACACGATCGTGTACAGCAGCGTCGCCATCGTGCACAAAATGATGATGATGACGAACATGCCAGCGGTGTCGACGTTGTTTCTCATTTGAGTGAGTACCTGCCCGAGCCCGGTTCCGCCCATGACCATCTCCCCCACGACGGCGCCGGTGACGGACAACGCGAAGCCATTGCGCAGGCCGCCCAAAATGGCGGGCGCTGCGAGGGGAAGCTCCATGTGCCAGGCCATCGTCCACCCGGTGGCCCCATCCAGGGAGGCGGCCTCCAGCAGGTCACGATCGATGTGACGCAGGCCGACGACCGTGGAGACGAGGATTGGGAAAAAGACTATGAGGGCGCACAGGACCACGATGGCGACGAAGCCGTAGCCAACCCACAGGACCAGGATGGGAGCGATAGCGATAGCGGGCAACGCCTGCGTCGCACCGAGGAAAGGCTCGACCGCGGCGGCCAGCAGGCGCGATCGATAGATCGCGTAGGCCGACGGAAGCGCGACGCTTGAGCCAAGCAGGCAACCCGCGACGGCCTCGGCGCCCGTGATCCGCACCCTCTCCCACGTCGTCGGCAGCGCGAGAAGCACCTGTGCTTTGGAGACGACGGACTGAGGGTTTGGCAGACGCCAGGCTTCGATGCCGGTCAGCGTCGTCGAGAGCCACCACCCCGCCAGCAACAGGGCGAGGAAAATGATCGGTGCTGCCACGGCGAGAGTGCCGTGGGGCTTGTTCCGAGATGCCACGACGAACTTTCCGACACCGGGGTACGCGCAGCACAGTAGGCGCACGGGTGCGCCTCATGCACTCCTCCCATCCGGACTGTAACCGTCGGTGCCGGAATTTCACCGGCTCAGCCACCCTCGTTCTGTGAGGGCGGGTCGCGGACTATCACCGCCGGTTCGGACTTTCACCGACCCCGGAGTACTCGCCGCCCATTGTGCCACGTGGGCTCTATGGGTGCGACACGTGTTCGCGGATCAAGAACGGGACGAGGCCGTGGCCTCGTCCCGCTCGCGTGTTGCGCCGTGCGCTCAGTGCGTGTGCGCGTTGGCAAGCTCGCGCAAGATCTCGACTTCGCGGTGGGCGTCTTCGGCGCGGAAGACGGCCGAGCCCGCCACGAAGTTGTCGGCGCCAGCCATTGCAGCGCGCTCGATGGTCGAGCGAGAAATACCGCCGTCGACCTGAATCGACACCTCGAGTCCCGCGGCGTTGATGGCGCCACGCGTACGCTCGATCTTGGGGATCATCTGCTCGATGAAGGACTGGCCTCCAAAGCCCGGCTCGACCGTCATAATGAGGATCATGTCGAACTCGTTGAGGATGTCAACGAAGGGAGCGATGTCCGTCGCGGGCTTGAGTGCCAGGCCCGCGCGCGCACCCAGGCGATGCAGCTCGCGCGCCAGGCGCAGCGGCGCGGCCGCGGCCTCGGCGTGGAAGGTCACCGAGTGACAGCCCACCTCCGCGTACTGCGGCGCCCAGCGGTCCGGGTCCTCGATCATGAGGTGGGCGTCCACGGGCAGAATGCCCGACTTGACGACGGCCTCGGCGACGGGCAGGCCCCACGACAGGTTGGGGACGAAATGGTTGTCCATGACATCGACGTGGGCGACGTCGGCGCCGGCAATCTTGGTGAGCTCTCCGCGCAGGTCAGCGATGTCGCAGTTCAGGATCGACGGGCTAATTGTGGCGTTCATAACGGATATGCTAACGCTTGCGCAGGCACGCCACAAACATAAGATCGGTGCCCACGCGGTGGTCCCACAGCTGTAGCGTGCGTCCCTGCGTCCCTGTCAGACGCCCCGCGGTGTCGGGAATCTCCAGTGGGAAGGGCGCGCACTCGTCGGCCAGGGCAACGGTGTCAAGAAGCTCCACCTCGCCTATGTCCAGGAGGCGTCGCACCTGGTCGCGCGTCTCGGCCGCGTGCGGGGAACAGGTGATATAGGTCAGGACACCGCCGGGGCGGGTCAGCGCAACCGCGCGGTCCAGCAGCTGCGCCTGCAACGAGGTGAGCTCCTCGAGGTCGCCGGGTGTACGGTTCCAACGCGACTCGGGGCGCCTGCGCATCGAGCCCATACCCGAGCAGGGGGCGTCGACGACAACACGGTCGAAGGATGCCAGGGGCCACGCGGTGCCTCCCCCCGCCAAAGGTGCGCCCGTCGCCGCTGACGACCTCGATGGAGTCGTATTGGCGGGTCGTGCGCTCGATGAGACGCGCGCGATGCGGGTGCACCTCGTTGGCGGTCACGCGCGCCCCGCACTCGGCGGCCAGGCCGGCGAGCATCGCGGCCTTACCGCCCGGGCCCGCGCACATGTCGAGCCAGCGCGCGTCCTCTCCCCCGTCCAGGGGTGCATGGGCGGCGATGAGGGCGGCCAGCTGGGAGCCCTCATCCTGGGCGCCCGAGCGCCCGTCGCGGATGGAGGGCAGACGTGCGGGGTCGCCCGACTCCAGCAGGACAGCGCGCGGGGAGACGGCTCCGAGGGCGACGCGGGTGTCGAGAATATCCGCGGCCTCATCTGCCAGCTCGTCGACGCTCATCAGGCCCGGGCGCGCCACGAGGGTGACCGTGGGGACCTCGTTGTCGGCGGCGAGAAGATCCTCGAGTTCGTCGGTCGAGTAACCGTGCGCCTCCAAAGCCTCGCGGAATGCGCGAACCATCCACGCGGGGTGCGAGTAGCGCACACCCAAGGCCTCGTCCGGGTCCTCAATCTCGTTCATCGCGGCCTCGCGTTCGGCGTCCTCCTCGCGTGTGATGGAGCGCAGGACGGCGTTGACGAAGCGAACCGGACCGTCGGTCAGGTGCTCGCGTGCCACGTCCACCGTCGCCGAGACGGCTGCGTGGTCGGGTACGCGCATGTCGAGGAGCTGGTGGGCGCCCATGCGAAGGATGACAAGAGCGCGCGGATCGAGATCAGCAAGTGGACGATCGATGTGGCGCGAGATCACCCAGTCAAGACGGCCGATCGCGCGCAGCGTGCCGTGGACCAGCTCGGAGGTGAAGGCGGCGTCCCGGTCGCTGAAGTGGCCCTCCCTGCGGGCCTGACGCAGCGCTTTAGGCAGGATAATGTTCGCGAAGGCACCCTGCGTGGCCACCTCGTGCAGCACCTCGTAGGCGATACGGCGGGGTTCGTCGGCCGGGCGCAGCTTGCGGTAGCCGTCAGAGTATCGGCGCTCGCTCATCGTTCTTCCTCCGTCTGTCCGCCGAGGCGCACCTCGGCGTCGGGCCGCGCGCCCCTGGCCCACGCGGCGGCGTCCATCCAGGACTTACCCGCGGGCGCGACCTGGCCGAGAATCAGCGCGCCCGACGCGCAGCCGACGCTCACCTGCTTCTTGGTGACCTCCAGCTGGCCGGGCTCCAGGTCGTCGCGTTCCACGGGGGTCGCGACGCCGAGCTTCATGCGCGCCCCACCGGGCAGCACCGTGTACGCACCAGGATTGGGCGTCACCGAACGAATAATGCGGTCCTCGGTCTGGGCATCGTGCGTGAAGGACACGTAGCCGTCCGCGTGCGCCAGGCGACGGGCATGGGTCACGCCCTCAGCGGCCTGCGGGGTTGCGTGGGCGGAGTCTGCCTCAAGCGCATCGACGACGCCGAGAACCTGCCCTGCCCCGGCCTCGGCCATCGATTCGAGCAGCTCACCGGCGCTCTCGTGGCCGATTGCGACCTCGACGCGCGAGTACACGTCGCCCGTGTCGAGGCCCTCTTCCAGGTTGAACACGCACGAGGCCGTGGTGGGGTCGCCCTCTCGAATCGCCCACTGGACGGGGGCGGCACCGCGCCAGCGCGGCAGGTCGGAAAAGTGCAGGTTGACCCACCCGTGGGTGGGCATGGCCAAAACGGAGGGAGGAACCAGGCCACCATAGGCGACGACGACGCCCAGATCGGCGCCCACAGCCTCGATGCGCTGCCCGATCGCGGAATCCTTCAGCGAGGTCGTCTCCAGGAGGTCAACGCCCGCCTGCGCAGCCACTTCGGCGACCGGGGACGGGTACATCGTCTTACCGCGCCCGCGTCGAGCCGGCGGTCGGGTGATGACCAGGGCGACCTCGTGGGAGGAAGAGAGCAGGGCACGCAGCGTCGGGACTGCGGCATCGGGGGTTCCAGCGAAAATAATGCGCACGAGCGCCAGTTTACGGCACCGCGAGGCCCCAGACTCAGAAGAGCTCCGGTGGGTTCACGCTCATTTTGACCAGCGGCACCTTGCGTGCCGAGCGCGAGCGGCGGATGTCGGTGAGCGCCTGGAGCATCGCGACCGTGTCCGGCAACGGCGTGCGCACGAGCGTGCGGACCTGGTTCTGCTCACCCTCGCGGGTGGCGGGGATGGCAACGGTTCCAACCAGCTCGGCGCCGCCCTCGCGCACAACCTGGTCGGCCACCTGGCGCACCTGGGCCGCCGTGCCGTCCAGGGCCACCATGGTGCACGCGGGGAAAAACCCGAGTGCTTCGCGTTCGTCAAGGAGGCGCTGGGCGTAGTCGGTGGGAGACCAGCGCACGAGCATCTGGCCCAGGGCCTCGGGGATCGTCCCCACGACGAGGCCGGGGTGGCCCGGGCGCACGAGCGACAGGGCATCGAGCCAGCGGCGTGCGGCCTCCTCGGGCGCCCACAGCTCCGGCCGGCCGGCCAGGGCAGCGGCGTCCAAGATGATGGCGCAGGCGTAGCCACCGTCGACGCTCGGTTCGGCCCCGGCTGTCGCGACGACGACGGTGGGGCGTGCGGGTAGGGTGCGGGTGATGCGGTGGGCGGCGGAAGACTCGAGGACGGAGGCGTCCGGGAGAGTGCGTGCGATCTCCTCGGCGGTGCGTGAGGCCCCCACCCGGGCCCCGCGCACGTGCGTTCCCGCGCATTGTGGGCAGCGCCACGAGGTCGGCTCGCGCCCACACCACCCGCAGGTCACAGCAGAGTCGGCACCCATCGACAGCGGACCCGAGCAGTGCGGGCACCGGGCCAGATGGCCGCAGCGCCGACACACGACAGTGGGCCAGTAGCCCGCCGATGCGACCTGGATCAGGACGGGCCCTTCGCGCAAGCCCTGGCGGATCAATCGCAGGGCGGCCTGCGGGATGCGCATGCGTCCGCCCGCGCCCTCGCTGTCCGCCTGAGCCTCACCGTGCAGGTGAACGCGGGGGGTCGCCTCGCGCAGCGCCTGCGGCGTGGGGTCCAGGCTCACCGCCCATCCAGAGCGCACGAGAGCCTGAGCCTTGACCGAACGCGCGTTCGAGAGGACGAGCAGACCAGCTCCCTCGGTAGCGCAGCGCTGCACGGCCACGTCGAGCGCGTCGCACCTGGGGAAACGCCGCTCACGCAGGCGATCATCCCCATCGTTGACGATGACGATCAGACCGGTTGTCGCGCACGGCACCCACACGGCCGAGCGCGTCCCCACCACGATGGGAAGACGTCCGAGGGAAGCGGCGACGTGGACGCGGTAGCGCTCCTCCGGGCTGACCTCCCCACCGCTCACCACCGCGGGCACGCCCAGATCCTCCTCAAGCTCGCGGGCGACGCGAGTGGCGTGCTCCCCCGTCGGGGTCACGACAATAACGGAGCGGCCCGACGACACCGTCGCACCCACGGCCTCAGACAGGCAGGCACGCACGTGGGGCCGCAGCGTCGTCACGATGGCGCGCGGAGACGTTCCGTCGCGCAGCCGCGATAGGAGGGCCGCGCCAGCCGGATAGGGGTCCCACCCCTGCCCCGCCTCCCGGTGCGTCACCGTGGGCCAGGTGGGAGGAGCGGCCGCAAGCACTTCCTTTTCGGCGCGCGCGTGGCGCGGCGGAACCGCGAGGGAGAGCACCTGCGACGTGGTGGCAAGGAACCGCAAGGCGATACGTTTCGAGGCCTCGTACAGGGCCGGGGTGACGACGGGCGTCGCCGAGACAACGGATTCAAGGCGCCCGACGGAGTCGCTGACCTCGCGTCTGGTGCGTTCGACGATCCAGCCATCAACCCGGCCACCCGACAAACGCACGCGCACGAGTGAGCCGACCACGGCCTCGTCCACGAGGGCGTCGGGTACGACGTAGTCGAGCGGGCGATCCATGTGAGCCAGATCGACGTCGACGAGCACGCGGGCAATCTCCGCACTGCGCGTCGCAGGCGGGTCAAACCCGTCAAGCATTCCCTGCGTGGACATCATGAGCCTAGTCAAACACAGCCCGTGCCCATCTGCGTCCGTTGATCAGCCCAGGAGCTTGAGCCCGTACTTGCCCACGACCATCGCGAGCACGCCGAACACGATGAGTCCCCACAGCGCCCAGTCGAGCCCCTGCGCCACGATGCGGCGCAGCGACGCGGGGGCCGCAATCACGCCGTCGCGGATATTGATGCGCGTGATACCGCCGAAAACCAAGGTCGTCGTGACCGTGATGAGCAGGCACCACGGGCACAGCACCTGGATAATGAAGTAGGACTGTCCAAACAGCCAGAACGCGAAAAACAGCGCCACCGTGTACAGCAGATTCGTGCACGCCATGTACCAGCGCGGGAACTTCACGCCCGCAAAGATCGCGACGGAGATCGCCAAGACGACGGCCTCGAAGAAGATGCCGAGGAACGCGTTGGGGAAGCCCAGGATGCGGGCCTGCCACGTCTGCGCGACCGCCGAACACGATAGTACGGCGGAGACGTCGCAGCCAAAACGCGCCGACGAATCGGCTGCCAGCTGCCACGCCTCGATCGAGAGCACGAAGGAGGTGACGAGGCCGATAAAGCCCGAGACGATCATCTCCAGGCTCGTGCGCCTCCTCCACGCCCGGCGCGCCTGAGGGGTATCCCAGGAGGGGACGAACTCGTCGACCTGCTCCGCGCCGACGCTCATGCGAGCACGGCCTGCAGCTCGGCGACGCGGTTGGTGGCCTCCCACGGGAACTGCTCGCGGCCGAAGTGGCCGTAGGCGGCGGTCTCGCGGTAGATCGGGCGCAGCAGGTCAAGGTCCTCGATCATGCCCGAGGGACGCAGGTCGAAGACCTCGCGGATCGCGTCGGCGATGCGTTCCTCGGGGATCGAGGAGGTTCCGAAGGTGTCGACGTACAGGCCGATCGGGTGGGCGCGTCCGATGGCGTAGGCCAGCTGAATCTCGCAGCGCCCGGCAATGCCCGCGGCCACGACGTTCTTGGCGACCCAGCGGGCGGCGTAGGTCGCGGAACGGTCGACCTTCGAGGGATCCTTGCCGGAGAAGGCGCCGCCGCCGTGGCGAGCCATGCCGCCGTAGGTGTCGACGATGATCTTGCGGCCCGTCAAGCCGGCATCAGCGGCCGGGCCGCCCAGGACGAAGCGTCCCGAAGGGTTGATGAGGGCCGTCATGTCACCCGTGGCCAGCTCGAGGCCAGACTCCTCGATGACCGGGTCGATCACGTGCGCGCGCACGGCGTCCGCGATCGCGCTCTGGGTCAGGTTCTCGTCGTGCTGGGTCGAGACGACGATCGTGTCGATGCCGACGGGGCGACCGTTCTCGTAGGCAAGGGTCACCTGGGTCTTGCCGTCGGGGCGCAGGCCCTCCACGATGCCCTGCTTGCGCACATCGGTCAGGCGCTTGGCCAGGCGGTGCGCCAGCCAGATGGGTGCGGGCATGAGGTCGGGGGTGTCGGAGGCTGCGTAGCCGAACATGATGCCCTGGTCGCCCGCACCCAAACGGTCGCGCGGGTCACCGCCCTGGGTGCCGCGCACCTCAAGGGCCTCGTCGACGCCGCCGGCGATGTCGGGGCTCTGCCCGTCCAGGGAGATGGACACGCCGCAGGACGCGCCGTCGAAGCCGACACGGGAGGAGTCGTATCCGATCGAGAGGATCTCACGACGCACGATCTCGGGGATCTCGACGTACGCCTCGGTGGTCACCTCACCGGCGACGTGGATGAGGCCTGTTGCGGCCATCGTCTCGACAGCGACGCGCGAGCGGGGATCCGCTTCGAGCAGGGCGTCGAGGATCGCATCGGAGATACGGTCACAGACCTTGTCGGGGTGACCTTCGGTGACGGACTCGGAAGAGAAAAGCTGTTGACTCACCGCTCAAGGTTATCAAGGAAAGCGGCCATCTGAGCGACCAGACCTGCCGCAACCTCGTCCTTTGAGCCGATGTAACGGCCCACGATCTGCCCGCCGACATCCAGGAGTCGAATGTCGTTGGGCACGTCGCCGAAACCGACGCCCGCACCCACACGGTTCAGGGCGATGTAGTCCGCGCCCTTGCGGGCCGCCTTGTCTGCGCCGTTGGCCAGGATCTCCTCGTCCGTGCCCGTCTCCGCGGCGAAGCCGACGACGAGGGCCGGGCGAGTATCGCTGTGGCCTACCTCGGAGAGGATGTCGGGGTTGCGCACGAGTCGCAGGGTCGGCGCGTCGGTCTTCGTGGGGTCCTTCTTCATTTTCGAGGCCTGGGCTGCCTCGGGGCGAAAATCGGCGACCGCGGCGGTCATGACCAGTGCATCGGCACCGATCACCTGTGCCATCGTGGCCTCGCGCATCTCACAGGCGCTGCCCACGCGGGTCACCTCGACGCCCGAGGGCAGAGCTGCCATGACGGACTCGTCGATATTGGCGGCGATGACGCGCACGCTCGCCCCCGCACGCGCCGCGGCGGCGGCGACAGCGAGGCCCTGCCGACCCGAGGACTTGTTGCCAAGGAAACGGACCGGGTCGATGGGTTCGCGCGTGCCTCCGGCCGTGACGACGACGGTCCGGCCGGCCAGAACGGGGGCAGGCTCGAGCTCGCCTGCGCGGTCGAGGACATCCAGGGCGCGCCGCGCAATCTCCTCGGGGGCAGGCAGACGCCCCACACCGCTATCACCTGAGCCGAGCGCGCCCGACTCAGGGTCGATCACGTGCACGCCGCGCTCGCGCAGCGTCGCCACGTTCGCTTGCGTCGCGGCTGCCAGCCACATGTTCGAGTGCATTGCGGGCGCCACGACGACCGGAGCATCCGATGCCAACACCGTCAGCGACACCATGTCGTCAGCAAAACCCGCCGCGAGGCGCGCGAGGGTATTCGCCGTCGCAGGAACAATGATGATCAGGTCCGCGACACGAGCGAGCTCCACGTGCTCGGCTCGCCCCTCCCCCGCGATATCGACGGCGACGGGGCGGGACGTAATCCCCTCCCAGGTCGACGCTCCCACGAAATCCAACGAGGCGCGCGTCGCGGCCACATACACGTCGTGGCCCGCGCGTTGACACTCGCGGACCACGATCGGTGCTTTGAAGGCTGCGACGCCGCCGGTCACACCGACGACAATCGTTGCCACGTCAGGCCTCGGGGTTAGCTTCGAGAGAGAGCAGACCCGCGTTGATCTCACGCAGCGACACAGCCAGGGGCTTCTCGTCGGGCTGCACGTCGACAACGGGACCCACGAACTGGATCATGTTCTGCTGAAGCTGCAGGTTGTAGGAGTTAATCTGACGAGCACGCTTCGCGGCGAAAATAACCAGCGCGTACTTGGAATCAACGTGCTCCAGCAGATCATCAATGGGCGGGGACGTGATACCCACGGGCTGGGCAACAATTCCGGACATGCGTGTCTTCCTCTCAGTGGCAGATTCAGATAGATATTACTCCAGGCCAATGAGCCCGGCCAGCTCACCCACCGCGCGCTCGACATCGTCGTTGATCACAACGTGGTCGAACTCCGAGGCAGCCTCCAGCTCGACGCGGGCCGTTGCCAGGCGACGCTCTCGCTCCTCCGGGCCTTCGGTTCCGCGTCCGAGTAGACGGCGTTCGAGCTCCTCCCAGGAGGGCGGAGCAAGGAAAATGAACTGCGCGTCGGGGCGGTTGACCTTCACCTGGCGAGCCCCTGCGAGGTCAATCTCCAGCAGCACCGGTTCCCCGGCGGCCAGAGCCTGATCCACGGGGCCACGCGGCGTGCCGTACTTGTTCTTCCCATGAACAAGCGCCCACTCCAACATCTCCCCCCGCTCGATCATGGAATCGAATTCTTGCGGGGATACGAAGTAGTAGTGGACGCCGTTCAGTTCACCGGGCCGAGGATCACGAGTTGTCGCCGAAACCGACACCGTCAGCGTCGGGTAGCGCTCCAGAAGAGCAGCGACAACAGTTCCCTTTCCAACGGCTGTCGGGCCAGCAAGGACTGTCAATTGAGCCTGTGTCATGGCTCAATTGTGCCATGCGTACCCGTATCAGCCGAAACGCTCGACCAGAGCCTTGCGCTGTACGGGGCCGAGGCCTCGTACTCGCCTACTCTGGGCGATCTTGTACTCGTCCATCAGCACCGCGGCTGTATTCGTGCCGACGCGCGGCAACGACTCCAGTAGCGAAACGACTTTCATCTTCGCCACAGCCTCGTCTGAATCAGCGAGTTCCAAAACCTCAGACAGGTTCATCGAGCGCGCCTTGAGCGCGTTCTTGACCTCGGCGCGACGACGCCGTGCCTGCGTTGCCTTCTCAAGGGCTTGCGCCCTCTGTTCCGGCGTGAGATCAGGTAGTGCCATTCTGATCATCTCCTCCGTTGGGATCTTCGGTAAATAAACTATCTCAGCTTCCAGAGCACTAGTGCCATCCCAAAACGCCTACTCGTGGTTAATCCGACAGATTATTGCAGCGAATCGACTGTCGCAAGGTAGGCGTCACGCAGCCCTGTCACACTCGGACCCGCGCCCAGAATCGCGCGGGACGACGAGGCCAATACGGCGTCTTCCGCGCCCGCGAAAACCTGCCTGACCTGCGCTGGACCAGCGCCCTGCGCGCCCACTCCTGGGGCCAAAAATGCGCCTTTCAGGGCGGGCAGATCGATGCCGAGGCGCTGTACGGCATCGCCAACGGTCGCCCCAATAACAATGCCCGCAGGCCCAAGGTGCGATTGGTCACACGAGGCGTTAAAATCCGCCAGTTGGGACACGACCTGACCTGCGACAGAGCGTCCGTCCTCCCCGCGGGCGTGTTGGACAGATGCCCCCTCGGGGTTGGAGGTCAGCGCCAGGACGAAGACTCCCCTACCGGTGGCCTTGGCCAACTCCAACGCGGGGGTCAGCGAGCCAACACCCAGGTAGGGCGAGAGCGTCACGGCGTCACCGGCGAGTGCGGAGTGATCCGACAGGTAGGCCTCGGCATAACCGGCCATCGTCGAACCGATGTCGCCGCGCTTGGCATCAACGATGCACAGCGTGCCCACCTCGCGGCAGGCGGCAATCACCTCTTCGAGGACGGCGACACCGCGTGAGCCGTGGCGCTCGAAGAAAGCTGCCTGCGGCTTGAAGGCAGCGGCCCGCCCGCCCAGCGCTTCGACGACGCGCAGCGAAAACTCTCGGACGCCGTTCGCATCGTCGTCAAGACCCCACTGGGCCAGGAGCGAGGCGTGCGGATCGATGCCCACGCACACTGGGCCGTGCGCGCGCATGGCGGCGTAGAGGCGGTCACCGAAACCGAGGGTTTCGGGTGTAGCAGCTCCCAGGGGGTTCATCGTGTTTCCTCCGATCGGATGGCGTCCCACTCCTGCAGGGAGCGCACGGCGTAGGAACCGCGCATACGGACCTCGATGGCCTGAACCATCGCGTTGAAAGCCTGCAGCGTGGTGACTGCGGGGCGATCCTGCGACGCGGCGGCCGCGCGAATCTGGTAGCCGTCGTTACGCGGGGCGGACCGCTGCGGGGTGTTGACGACCATGTCGATGAGGCCCTCGTTGATGAGGTCCACGACCGTGGGTTCGCCGTCCGCGCCGCGCCCCTCCGAGGACTTGCGCACCGATTGTGCCGCGATGCCGTTGCGGCGTAGAACCGACGCAGTACCCGAGGTCGCCATGATCGTAAAGCCCATCTCGGCCATGCGGGCGGCGGGCAACACGATGGCGCGCTTGTCCGTGTCCGCGATGGAGATGAAGACCGCGCCCTTGGTGGGCATGTCCGTGGAGGCGCCCAGCTGGGACTTGGCGAAAGCCGTCGGGAAGTCGTGATCGATACCCATGACCTCGCCGGTCGAGCGCATCTCGGGGCCGAGCATCGTGTCGACGATCTCGCCGGCCGCGGTGCGGAAGCGGCTAAAGGGCAGGACCGCCGCCTTGACGGCGATGGACCCGCCTTCGAGGATCTCGCGCGCGTCCGATCCGGGCAAAATGCCCGCCTCGCGCAGGTTCGCGATCGAGGAGCCGACCTGGATGAGGGCGGCGGCCTTGGCCAGCTGCACGCCCGTCGCCTTGGAGGCAAAGGGCACCGTGCGGGAGGCACGCGGGTTGGCCTCGATGACGTAGAGGGTGTCCGAGAGCAGCGCGAACTGGATGTTGATGAGGCCGCGCACGCCCACGCCCTTGGCGATGGCCTCGGTCGAGGCCGTGATGCGTTCGAGCTCGCGCGCGGATAGCGTCATGGGAGGCAGCACGCAGGAGGAGTCGCCCGAGTGGATGCCCGCCTCCTCGATGTGTTCCATGATCGCGCCCATGAACAGCTCCTCACCGTCGTACAGGGCGTCGACATCGATCTCGATGGCAGCGTCCAGGAAGCGGTCGATGAGGAGGGGGCCGCGCGAGAACAGCAGCTCGGAGTCGTGGCTGGCCAGGTAATCGCGCAGCGCTGACTCGTCGTTGATGATGGCCATGCCGCGCCCGCCCAGCACGAAGGACGGACGAACGAGGACCGGGTATCCAACCTTCTCGGCGACAGCAATGACCTGTTCGGGAGTGTGCGCCGTGTCGTGCGCGGGGGCCGGGCACTGCGCCGCCTCGAGAACCTTTCCGAACTCTTCGCGGTCCTCGGCCAGGTCGATCGCGCGCGGGCTCGTGCCCAGGATCGGCACGCCTGCACGTTCCAGGTCGGCGGCCAGCGACAGCGGCGTCTGCCCGCCGAGCTGGACGATCATGCCCTTGACGGGGCCGGCCGCGCACTCGGCACGGTAGATCTCCAGGACGTCCTCGAGCGTGAGTGGCTCGAAGTAGAGGCGGTCGGAGATGTCGTAGTCGGTCGAGACGGTCTCGGGGTTGCAGTTAACCATGATCGTCTCGTAGTGCTCGCGCAGCGCCATGGCCGCGTGCACGCACGAGTAGTCAAACTCGATGCCCTGACCGATGCGGTTGGGACCCGCGCCCAGGATGATGACGGCCTCGCGCTCGCGCGGGCGCACCTCGTTCTCCTGGTCATAGGTCGAATAGTGGTAGGGCGTGCGGGCGGCAAACTCGGCGGCGCAGGTGTCCACCGTCTTGTAGACCGGGTGGATACCGAAGGCTCCGCGCACCTCGCGCACCGTGTCCTCGGACAGACCGCGCATCGCGGCGATCTGGCGGTCCGAGAAGCCGTGGCGCTTCGCCTCGGCGAGCACGTCGCCGGTGAGGGCCTCGGCGTCGCGGATGCGGGTGGCGACCTCGTCGAGGAGGAACATCTGGTCCAGGAACCAGGGGTCGATCTTGGTCGACTCGAAGAGTTCCTCGAGGGTGGCGCCACCGCGGATCGCCTGCTGGACTTGGACGAGGCGTCCCTCGGTAGCAACTGCGGCCGCCTCGACGAGCGCGCGCGTCTCCTCCGGGGTGGGGGCCTCCCCGTCCCAGTGGAACTGCACGCCGCCCTTGTCGATCGAGCGCAGCGCCTTTTGCAGGGCCTCCGTGTAGGACCGGCCGATCGCCATGGCCTCGCCGACCGCCTTCATGGAGGTGGTCAGTGTCGGGTCGGCGGCCGGGAACTTCTCAAACGTGAAGCGCGGGACCTTGACGACCACGTAGTCGAGCGTCGGCTCGAACGAGGCCGGGGTCGAGCCCGTGATGTCGTTGGGGATTTCGTCGAGCGTGTAGCCGGTGGCCAGACGCGCGGCGATCTTCGCGATCGGGAAACCCGTCGCCTTCGAGGCCAGCGCGGAGGAACGCGAGACGCGCGGGTTCATTTCGATGACGATGATGCGGCCCGTGTCGGGGTGGATCGCGAACTGGATGTTACAGCCGCCTGTGTCCACGCCGACCTCGCGGATGACGGCGATGCCGATGTCGCGCAGGCGCTGCATCTCGCGGTCGGTGAGGGTAAGCGCCGGGGCGACCGTGATCGAGTCGCCCGTGTGCACGCCGACCGGGTCGACGTTCTCGATGGAACACACGACGACGACGTTGTCCGCCTTGTCACGCATGAGCTCGAGCTCGTATTCCTTCCAACCAAGGATCGACTCCTCCAGGAGCACCTCGGTCGTGATGGAGGCGGACAGGCCCTGGCCGGCGATGCGCTCCAAGTCCTCGGGCGTGTACGCGAAGCCGGAGCCCAGGCCGCCCATCGTGAAGGACGGGCGAACGACGAGGGGGTAGCCGAGCTCGGCGGCGGCCGCGTGGCATTCCTCCATCGTGTGAGCGATGAACGAGCGGGCGACCTCGGCACCCGAACGCTCGACGATCTCCTTGAACTCCTCGCGGTCCTCGCCCGCGCGGATCGCCTCAATCGAGGCACCGATCAGCTCGACGTTGAAGCGCTCGAGCACGCCCATCTCGGACAGGGCGACAGCCGTGTTCAGAGCCGTCTGGCCGCCCAGCGTCGGCAGCAGCGCGTCGGGGCGTTCCTTTTCGATAATCGAGGCCACGACCTCGGGGGTGATCGGCTCGACGTACGTGGCGTCGGCGATACCCGGGTCCGTCATGATGGTCGCGGGGTTGGAGTTGACGAGGATGACGCGCAGGCCCTCCTCCTTCAGGACGCGGCATGCCTGCGTGCCCGAGTAGTCGAACTCGCACGCCTGGCCGATGACGATGGGGCCGGACCCGATGACGAGAACAGAGGACAGATCATTCCTGCGGGGCATCAGTGGGTCTCCTTCGCGGCGGTCATAAGCGACATGAATCGATCGAAAAGCAGCTCACCGTCGTGCGGACCCGCGGCTGCCTCGGGATGGTACTGAACGGAGAAGGCGGGAATGTCGAGCGCGCGCAGACCCTCCACAACACCGTCGTTGAGGCCGACGTGCGACACCTCGACGCGCCCGTATCGGCCCGACTCGAAGGGAGCAACTGAGGGCTCCCCCCACCGGGGCGTCGACCGCGAAGCCATGGTTGTGAGCGGTGATCTCGACGCGGCCCGTGGCCACGTCCTTCACCGGCTGGTTGATGCCGCGGTGGCCGTAATCCAGCTTGTAGGTGCCGTACCCGAGGGCGCGACCAAAGAGCTGGTGGCCAAAGCAGATCCCAAAGTACGGAATCCCCGCGTCCAGGACAGCGCGCAGCACGCCGATCTCGCGGTCGGCGGTCGACGGATCGCCGGGGCCGTTGGAGAAGAACACACCATCGGGCTTGAGGGCTTCGATGTCCGCGAAGGACACCGTCGACGGCACGACGTACACGCGCGCTCCGCGCGCCGCGAGGTGGTAGGGGGTACGCGACTTAATTCCCAGGTCCACGGCCACCACAGACGCGAGGGGCTCCTTGCCCTCCCACTCCCCCAGCGGCTCGACCACGTAGGTCTCATCCGTCGACACCTCGGCGGCCAAGGCCTGCCCACTCATCACCGGCGACTCGGCGACGATACGCACCAGGGATGCCACGGCCTCGTCCCCGAGATACTGCGCGCCCACGGGCAGCGCCTCTCCCGAGAAAATGCCGGCACGCATGGCACCGCGCTCGCGGATGTGACGGGTGATCGCGCGCGTGTCCACGTCGGCGATACCCACGATCTCCTGAGAGACCAGCTCGTCTTCGAGTTCGCGGCGTGCACGCCAGTTCGAGGCGCGCCGTGCCGCGTCACGCACGACGAAACCGGCAACCCAGATGCGCGAGGACTCCGGGTCCTCGTCGTTGACGCCCGTGTTGCCGATGTGCGGGGCCGTCATGACGACGATCTGGCGGTGGTACGAGGGATCCGTGAGGGTCTCCTGGTATCCCGTCATGCCGGTCGAAAAGACGATCTCCCCGAGCGTGCGGCCACGCGCTCCCCACGCGCGTCCCTTGAAAACGGTGCCGTCCTCCAGGACGAGCAGAGCGATATCGGTCGAAGTCATCGATCCTCCTTGGCGATCGGGGTGGCGTCGGCGACCGTCGGGACGCCATTGAAGATCGTGAAGCGCACCTGGCCGGGCAGCTCCATCCCGCGGAACGGGCAGTTAGTCGAACGGGTCCACTGCTTGGCAGGGTCAATCGTGATACGCGCGTGCGGATCGACGAGCGTGACGTGGGCGGGGGCACCGACGACCAGGCCGCGGCCCTGGGACTCGACGCGACCGATGCGCGCGGGCGTGGTGGACAGGACGCGAGCAACGTCCTCCCAATTCATACGGCCGGTGTTCACCATCGTCTCGATAACGATCGGCAGGGCCGTCTCCAGGCCCGTCATGCCAAACGCTCCGGCCTGCCACTCGCAGTCCTTCATCTCGAGGGGGTGCGGCGCGTGGTCGGTGCCGACGACGTCAATGGTGCCGTCGGCCAGGCCCTCGCGCACCGCCTCGACGTCCTCCGCGCGGCGCAGCGGCGGGTTGACCTTGTACAGCGGGTCGTAGGTGGCGGCCAGCTGCTCGGTCAGGAGCAGGTGGTGCGGGGTGACCTCGGCGGTGATGTTCACGCCCTGGGCCTTGCCCCAACGCACGATGTCGACCGATCCTGCGGTGGACAGGTGGCACACGTGCAGGCGCGAGCCCACGTGCTTGGCGAGCAGAATGTCGCGGGCGATGATCGCCTCCTCGGCGACCGCAGGCCAGCCGGCCAGGCCGAGCTCGCCCGACAGCGCTGATTCGTTCATCTGGGCGCCCTCGGTCAGGGCCGGGTCCTGGCTGTGCTGAGCGACGACGCCGTCGAAGCCCTTGACGTACTCGAGGGCGCGGCGCATGAGGACCGGATCGGCGACACACTTGCCGTCGTCGGAGAAGACGCGCACCTTGGAGCGCGAGCGGGCCATCGACCCCAGGGACGCGAGCTGCTTGCCCTCCAGCCCCTTGGTGACGGCTCCGACGGGGCGAACCTCGACCCAGTCGGCCGCCTCACCCAGGTCCAGCACCTGGTCGACGATCGCGGCGGTGTCCTGCGTGGGCGTCGTGTTGGCCATCGCGTGCACTGCCGTGTAGCCGCCCGCAGCGGCCGCGCGGGTGCCGGTAAAGACGGTCTCGGCGTCCTCGCCGCCAGGCTGACGCAGGTGCGTGTGGATGTCGACGAGGCCGGGCAGGGCGACCAGGCCCTCGGCGTCGATAACGCGGGGGTCTCGTACTGCGTCGCCGGCCTGGGTACCGATGGCGACGATGACACCTCCTGACAGCGCAATGTCGGTCGCGTCCCCGCCGACCAAAGACGCCCCCTTGATGAGAATGTCGCGAGTCTGCTTAGTCATTGCTGTGTCCTTCCGATGCGAGGAGCAGGTAGAGGGCGGCCATGCGAATGCACACGCCGTTGGAGACCTGCTCGACGATGACAGATTGAGGTGAGTCTGCTGCCTCGGCGCAGATCTCGAGGCCGCGGTTCATGGGGCCCGGGTGCATGACGACCGCGTCGGAACGCAGCTTCGTGAAGCGCTCGGGGGTGAGGCCATACTCGGCGTGGTAGGCACCCGGCGAGGGGAAGAATCCCCCGCCCGCGCTGGACATGCGTTCCCGTTGCACGCGCAGCATCATGACAGCGTCGGGCTGACTCGCCAGGGCCTCGTCGAAGTTGTACGAGGTCTGGCAGTTCCACGTGTCGACCCCCAGCGGCAGCAGCGTCGGGGGCGCGACGAGGGTGACGCGCGCGCCCAGGAGGGTCAGTAGGTCGACGTTGGAGCGGGCTACGCGCGAGTGCAGGACGTCGCCCACGATGACGACGTGAGCACCGTCGAGGCCGGTGCCTGGCTCAGGGAGGCGGCCGGCAGGGTCGTCGGCGCCGAAGTGGCGGCGCAGCGTCATGGCGTCCAGGAGCGCCTGGGTCGGATGCTGGTGGGTGCCGTCGCCCGCATTGAGGACCGGCAGGTTCATCCACCCGGCGTGGGCCAGGCGGTGGGCCGCGCCCGACGAGGAATGACGCACGATCACCGCATCGGCGCCCATCGCCTGCAGCGTCAGGGCCGTGTCCTTGAGGGATTCGCCCTTGGACACCGACGAGCCGCGCGACTGGAAGTTGATGACGTCGGCACTCAGGCGCTTGGCGGCGGTCTCGAAGGAGATGCGCGTGCGCGTGGAGTCCTCGAAGAACAGGTTGACGACGGTCTTTCCCTGGAGCGTCGGAAGCTTCTTCACGCTCTGGTGCTGCGTGGCGGCCATCTGTTCCGCTGTGTCGAGGATCAGGATCGCCTCCTCGCGGGTGAGATCGCGGATGGAAATAAGATGGCTGAGGCTCATCGCTTACAGGCCCTTCCCTAGCAGGACGCCGTCGCGCCCATCGGTTTCGTCGAGCAGGATGGTCACTGTCTCATCCCGCGAGGTCGGCAGGTTCTTGCCGACGAAGTCCGGTCGGATCGGCAGCTCACGGTGGCCGCGGTCGATCAGGACGGCGAGCTGGACGGCAGCGGGGCGCCCGATGCGAGTCAGCGCGTCGAGCGCCGCTTTGATCGTGCGTCCCGTGTACAAAACATCGTCGACCAGCACGACGGTCTTACCATCGATGCCGGTGACCGGAATCAGCGTTTCCTTGGGAGCGCGCAGCGGCTGGCTGGCCAGGTCGTCGCGGAACATCGTCGTGTCGATGACGGCGAGGTCGGCGTAGGTGCCGGAGACCTCGCGGATCCTGTTGACGAGCCGACGCGCAAGCGTTGCTCCGCGCGTGGGGACGCCGGCGATGACGAGATTCTCGCTACCGCCGTTGCGTTCAATGATTTCGTAGGCAATACGTGTCAGGGATCGGGCAACGTCACCCGCTCCAAGTACTTCTTTGCCGCGCGATGCGCGATCAGCGTGCAGTGATCCCACTGCTCTCTCCTTCCCCGCCTCACGGGACGGTCATTAAAGGATGTGTTCCAGATCAATACTACGCGCCCGGTTTGGCGCTCGCGGTCGACTCACGCGTGTGAAAGGCCACGTGAGCGGCTATACACTGAGAGTATGACGAATAAGGCGAAGCCGTCAGCAACCGCTGCCGGTGTTGACGCATCCCCCGAACCACACGAGGGACGCACCGCCCGCCGCGTCACCCTTGACGACATTGCAATCGTCGCCGGAACGTCCATTGCGACGGTGTCCAGAGCACTCCAGGGTTCGCCGCGCGTCGCGCCCTCAACGCGTGAACGGATTGAGAAGGTCGCCGAACAGCTCGGATACCGAGCAAATATCGCTGCCTCACTGCTGGCATCCTCGAGGCCCCAGATCCTCGGCCTCGTCTGTGCTCTCGGGCAGGAGCTACACGTGCGTTACCGGGCAGAGGCACTCAGGGCCGCCGAACGGCACGGATTTAGAATCATCGTCGAATCTATCGACGATTCACGCGACGTGGAGAGGGCCTGGGAGTCCGTCCTGCAGTTGCGCGCCCAGTCGGTCATCGCGGTGGACTCCTCGTGCATCTCGCAGAGCTACGCACACGTACCCACCGTCCTCATCGGCCAGCAAGCGGTGCGCGAGGACCTCGATCTGATCACGAGCGACAACGAGCGCGGCATGCGTGAGGCCGTCACGCTGCTGCGCGACCGGGGTCGGCAACGCGTCGCCTTCATCGAGGGCCCTCCCGGGCCCTCCGCTCGCGCTCACAAGTCAGCTTTTCTCAGGGCCTGCCGCAGTGTGCGCATCGACCATGTCTGTATTCCAGGAGGCGACAACGTCGATGCCGGCTTCCTGGCCGTCCGCGCCGGGCTGCCCACCGGGGTGGATGCGCTCGTGTGCTACAACGACCAGTGCGCCCACGGCGCGATCCTCGCGCTTCTGCGCCACGGCCTCGTCCCCGGTCGAGACATCCTTGTTGTCGGCTGCGATAACTCCGCACTCGCCGCTACCCGCGCACTCGCGCTCACCTCGATTGACCGCGCTCCCGCACGCATCGGCGCTCTCGCCGTCGACTGCGCGATCGCACGAGCACGGGGAGACGACAAAGCGCCCGTGCGCGAGCGCGTCGAGACCGAGTTGGTCGTGCGTGCCAGCACGGGATGATCGCGCGCAACGACATCACGGCCCCGTCCCGCGCGATCATCAGCCCTCTTGAACAGAGGTCATGAGCCTCTCCACCAACGAGGCATGGACGCCGGGAGTAGCCAAGAGGATCGAACCCTTGTAGCGCACGTCAAGGGGCGTACCGTCCAACCGCGTTGCCAACGCCCCGCACTCGGTCGCAATAAGGGTCGCCGCCGCGATATCCCACGGGGATACCCACATGTGCACGAAGGCACCCGCGCGCCCGCGCGCAACCTCGACGCACTCCAGCGCAGCGGAGCCGTAGCGTCGGTGTCCTCTACTCTCTTGCAGTGCCCGCGCGAGCCTCGGCAACGCAAGGATCTCTTTGATGTCCGTGATAACAATCGCCTCGCGATACGAGGAAGCATCCTGCGCGCGAGGCAGTGGAACGCCATCCAACCACGCGCCCCTGCCTCGGATCGCATGACAGACGTGGCCGCCGACGACGTCCGCGACGACTCCGAGCACGGGTTCTCCGTCCTCGCACAACGCAAGTGAAACCGCGTAGTCGCGGTGCGTCTCCACGTAGTTCATCGTGCCGTCAATGGGGTCGAGGACCCACACGCGGCCCGCGAAGGAATCAACGGCGTGTCCTTCCTCCCCCCAACAGGGGCAGGCCGGTTGCCTCTTCCAGGCGAGCAGCAATCTCCTCCTCGATTGCCCTGTCGACCGCCGTCACCAGGTCGTTACGATTCGACTTCGTGTCAACCGCAAGGTCACACGGCGGATCAAGCGCGATCGCCATCCCGACGCGAACGACGTCAATGGCAATCTCCGCCAGCTGATCGATACTCAGTTCACAACTCATGCTTCCTCCTGTGCCGCACTACACTCACGGTCTGCACGCAGGTTACGCTCCTCGAAGAACGCGACAAAAACCAGACAGATCAGGCCAACGATCGCCGAGACAACAAGGACGGTGACGGTCGAGCCCCAGAAGATAGAAGCCACCGTCGACGATGACCAGGACGGCGTATGTCTTGAGGGATTCGACAAGCCACCTGCGCTGCTGCTGTGCCAGCGACAGCGACGTCGGTGGCGCCATGCGTCTATCAAAGAGCCCGGATAAATGCATCATTGCCTTCTCTCCAGAATTGTTGGTGTGACGTACTCGGGCGACGGCGCCAGGCGAGTACACCACCAGAATACAAACGCTTACACATCCCGCGAACAAGCGCTTACATACAGTCGGACACCATCGCGACACCGCGTGCCAAACGAGCATAAATCGCACTGTTTGCTCTCTTTGAGCACCGATATCAACATATCCGACCCAGATGGGATCACACAAGACAGCCATATGGCTGCACGTTCGACGCGAATAGCATCGCTCGGCTGCCATAGCGATACCGTATACCCCGTAGGGGTACGCTAGATACCCCTACGGGGTATCGGATCAATTGTCAATCGAAACCCTTTTTATTCCTGCGCTGGTTATGAGAGGGGAACGCCCATTAAAATAAAGATGCGTATCAACGCGCAGAAAATGACGTGTACGAAGAGGAAGGCCACCCATGACCATTCAGGAACTACCCATGCCCCAGACGTCGACCGGAGGCTGCGGCTGCGGCGCACATGCGGAGCAAGACCCCACGATCGATGCCACCGCGATCCCCCACCGGCTGCGTCACGCCGCCGTGCTTGGTGCCGCGCAATCCATGAGCGCCGGTGAGTCATTCATCATCCGCGCTCCCCACCTGCCCCGCCCGCTTCTGGCACAGATCATGCAGCTGCCGGGCGAGTGGACCTTCGAGGTCATCACCGACGGCCCCGAGTATTGGGATGTGCGCACCACACGTGTGTCGCTCTGATCCATGAAGGTGCAACGTGGGTGGCAGGATCACAGCGATCCCGCCACCCACACCCGTTTGTCATACTGAGAGATACGCACTCGTCACCGTCGTCTTCTGCGGTAGCCTGGTCCCATGAATGATTGGAAGCTCACATCCTTCAACGCTGACGTGAGCGCAGTTGCCAGGGCCACAGCCTACGCCGCCGAGCTCACTGCAGAGAACCTACTCGCCCGGACAGACTCCGAGCAGATGGGCCACACAGCTCTCGAAGTGATCTGGGATAAGCACGGCATCGCGTTCGCCGGCGGAGTCGGCGGAGTCGGACAGGGACGCAACAGCCTCGACGCTCTCGGCTACAAGCCCGGCGAGCTTCACATCGGCCACTGCGACGGCGGAACCTCCCGCGCCCTCACCTTTACCGAAGAGGGGCGGACGATCCCAGCGGGCTTCGGCCCCTCCATCGGATGCCGCCTCCTCGCGGACCGAGAGTTTGTGGACAAGATGAGGCAGATGCCCGCCCTCTGGAATGCGATTGCTTCCGGGCAGGTCTCTCTTTTTTGGGACATGGTGTTCGCACCGTCGGGACGCCTTGATGACATTCGCTTCACCTCAACGCCGATCACTCTGCCGCCCGCCGAGATGGCGGCGCTGAACCAGGCGATCACCAGCGCGTAGCCCGCATAGCAGTGGCCGCCCCGGGACAACCGGGGCGGCCACTGTCATGATGCGAGTGCTCAGTATTCCTCAAGCAGCTCGTCGAGATCGTCCTCGACGCTGGCGCCGTCGAGCGGCGTCGCGCCTGCGGGAAGCGACCGAGCCGGCGCCTCCTGAACGGGCAGAGAATCGGCAGACGTGGCCGGTGGCTCGGGAGAATTCGAGTCGGCGACGAAGGAATCCTCGTCACTGCCCTGCCTGCGCGACCACGCGGGGGATGCCAGGTCCTTACGGATGGCATCGAGAACCGCGTTCACGAAGGACGGAGACGTGTCGGTCGAGATCGAGCGGACGATCGAGATCGCCTCGTCGATGACGATGATCGGCGACACCTCGTCGTTTTCCAGCATCTCCCACACGGCCACGCGCATGACGGCCAGGTCCACGGCGGCGATGCGATCCAGGCCGGGCACGCGGGCGTGCGCCGAAATCAGGGAGTCGATGCGGCGCAGGTTGTCCGCCACTCCCCCAATGATCTGGATCGAAAACTCCGGGAGCGGAGTCTGGGCCGCGGTGATGACGCGGCGCTCGCGCAACAGGTCGCGCAGCACGTCGGGGTTGGACCCCATCCCGCGCTGGTCGGCCTCGTACACGACGTCGGCCGCGCGCTTGCGGGCCTTCGTGCGCGAGGTGAAGCGGTGCTGCTTCGACATTACTCGGTCACGCGACCCGAGTACGAGCCGTCGCGGGTGTCGACCTTCACGCGGGTGCCTTCCTCCATGAAGAGGGGGACCTGGATCTCGTAGCCGGTCTCGAGCGTCGCGGGCTTGGTGCCGGCGGAGGAGCGATCGCCCTGCAGGCCGGGCTCGGTGTGGGTGATCGTCAGAACGACGGTGGCGGGCAGCTCGACGAACAGGACGGTGCCGTCGTGCTGGGAGACGATGACGTCCTGGTTCTCAACCATGAAGTTGCGGGCGTCGCCAACGGTCTCGGCGGGAACGTTGATCTGCTCGTAGGTGGACTGGTCCATGAAGACGTAGTCGGTGCCGTCCTGGTACAGGTACGTCATGTCGCGACGGTCAACGGTGGCGGTCTCGATCTTGAGGCCGGCGTTGAAGGTCTTGTCGACGGTCTTGCCGGACAGGACGTTCTTGATCTTGGTGCGCACGAAGGCCGGGCCCTTGCCGGGCTTGACGTGCTGGAACTCGACAACCTGCCAGAGCTGGCCGTCGATCACCATGACGAGGCCGTTCTTCAGATCATTTGTCGTTGCCACAGGTGTACCTCACTCGTAAAGGAATCAGTAATCAGGGGCCAGTTTACACGCGCGAGCAACGAATTCGGCGACTTCTTGCGGGGTGAGGCCGCTCGTATCGACTGTTGTGTCGGCCACGGATTCGTAGGCGATGCGGGCCTGCGTCATCAGCTGGGCCAGGACGGCGCGCGGGGCACCCAGGCCCACGGAGCGTGGGGCGCTCAGGTTTTCTCGGCGAGATACTGCGGAAAGGTCGGCGGCCAACTCGACGACTGCCGCGCCGCGCGCTCGTGCCTCATGAATTGCCGAGGCCGTGGCGGGGTCGAGGGGTTGGGAGGCTCCGAGCGTGACAATGCCCTCGTCGCATCCGAGCAGGCGGAGGGCCTCGTCACGCGAGGCCTGGGCCAGGCGCGGGTCACGAGCCACGACGAGGGTGCGCATGTGGGCACCCAGGCGTTCCTCGACGGCGTCATCAACCTCGAGCAGGGGCAGGCCCGTGGTCTGGGCGAGCAGTCGACCGACCGTGGTTTTACCCGAGCCGGGCACTCCGATGAGGACGACGAGGCTCATACGCCGATTCCGATGGAGCGGGCGGGGTCGGCGAGCTCGGAGGGGTTGACCGGATGGGTGCCCGGGTTCGCGATGCCGTCCAGGAGGACGAAGCGCAAGACGCCGCGGCGGACCTTCTTATCCGAGAGCATGATGTGCGTGAGCTCGTCCAGGGACGTGCCCGAGTAGCGGGTGGGCAGGCCGACGCGAGCGAAGAGCTCGTCGTGGCGGGCGACTTCTTCATCCGTGAGGAGCCCGCGCGCGGCCGCCAGGCGTGCGGCAAAGCAGCAGCCGACGGCGACCGCGTCGCCGTGGCGCCACGTATAGTCGTTCGCGCGTTCGATGGCGTGGGCCAGGGTGTGGCCGTAGTTGAGGATCTCGCGCAGGCCGCCCTCGGTCAGGTCGGCGGAGACGACGCGAGCCTTGACGGCCACCGCGCGGGTGGTGATTTCCGCCAGCTCCTCGCTGGTCGGATCCAGGAGGCGCGCCGGGTCGGTCTCCCCCACGATGCGCAAGATCTCGGGGTCGGCGATGAATCCGCACTTGATGACCTCGGCCGCCCCGGCGGCGAGGTCTTCGCGCGGCAGGGTTTCCAGCAGGCTCATGTCGGCGACGACGGCGACGGCCGGGTAGAAGGAGCCGACCAGGTTCTTACCCACCGACGTGTTGATGCCGGTCTTGCCGCCCACAGCGGCATCGACCATGCCCAGCAGCGTGGTCGGCACGTTGATGAGCGTGATGCCGCGCAGCCACGTGGCCGCGACGAAGCCCGCCATGTCGGTGGTCGCTCCCCCGCCCATGGCGACAATCGCGTCCTTGCGGCCCAGCTGGAGGCGCCCGCAGGTGTCCCACAGACCGGCGACGACCTCGATCGATTTACCGGCCTCGGCGTCTGGGTGATCGGCGGTGGCGGCCTCGTACCCGAGGGAACGCAGGTGGGTTGCCAGGGCCTCGGCTCGGGGCGCAAGAGGGCGGGCGTGGATGATGAGGACCTTCGTGGCCGACTCGTCAAGCGCGCCCACGATCGGGGCGAAGCCAAGATCGCGGCCGACGGTGATGGTCGAGGGCTTGTCGCCACTGACCTCGATGGTGGTGCTCATTGGTGCTCCAAGTGGTTGAGAATGTCGGTGACCACATCATCAACGGGGCCAGGCCCGGTGGGCACGGTCACCGTGGCGACGGCGCGGTAGTGCGGCTCGCGCTCGGCGCGCAGGCGGCGCAGAGCGCCGTCGGGATCGGCGGCCAGCAGCGGGCGGTGCGTCTTGCCGGCGGTTCGGCGAACGAGCTCGTCGTGGGGCGCGTCGATGTAGACGACGGTGTGGCCGTCCAGGAGGTCGCGCACGGCAGGGGTGGCTGCCGCTCCCCCGCCCAGCGAGATGACGGCGTGGCCCGTCAGCGCGTGCGCGACCGCCGCGGTCTCCATGACGCGGAAGGCGGCCTCGCCGTCGGTGGCGAAAATATCAGAGATCGCTCGCCCCTCACGCTCGACGATGAGGGCGTCGGTGTCGATATGGGGCACGCCGAGGCGCTCGGCCAGCAGGTGTCCCACCTTGGATTTGCCCGCGCCAGGCAGGCCAACAAGGACGATGGGAAGGGCGACGATCATGCCCGCTCCCCCACGACCTGACAGTAGGAGTCCAGGTTGCGGCGCATCTCGGCGACCGATCGCCCGCCCGCGTGGTCGAAGAGGGCGTCGGCCAGGACCAGGGCCACCTCGGCCTCGGCGATGACGGCGCCGGGGACGACCTGGCAGGTGTCGGAGCGCTGGTGCAGCCCCACCGCCTCCTCGCCCGTGGCCAGGTCCACGCTGCGCAGGGCGCGCGGGACGGTCGAGATCGGCTTGAATCCGGCGCGAGCCACGATGGGCGCACCGTTGGACGTGCCGCCCTCGATGCCTCCGGCGTGATTCGTGGTACGCGTCAGGTGCCCGTCTTCGCCCCGAACGATCTCGTCGTGGGCGGCCGAGCCCAGCAGGGCCGCCTGCGCGAAGCCGTCGCCGATCTCGACGCCCTTGACGGATTGGATCGACATGAGGGCGCCGGCCAGGCGGGCGTCCAGTCGCTCACGGGCGCTCACGTGCGTCCCCAGGCCCACCGGAACGTCGTAGGCGATGACCTCGACAACGCCGCCGATGGTGTCGCCGCTGTGCTTCGCCTCGTCCACTGCAGCCTTGAAACGGGCGTTGTCGGCGAGGTCGAGGGTGCGCATGGACGCGGCGCACAGGGCCTCCTCGTCGGCCGGGGTCGGGATCGTCGAGGCCGACGCGCGTTGGGCACCAACCGCAACGACGTGGGAGACGAGGCGAATACCAGCGACCTGGTCGAGCAGTGCCTCGGCCAGCGCCCCGAGAGCAACCCGAGCCGCCGTCTCGCGGGCGGAGGCACGCTCGAGCACCGGGCGGGCCTCGGACAGGTCGTACGAAAGCATGCCGGGCAGGTCCGCATGCCCGGGACGAGGCCGGGTCAGCGGGCGGTTACGCGCAATCTCGCGCTCGTCGCCCGTGCCCGCATCGATGAGGAGAGCGGACGGATCAACCGGGTCGGCGTTCATGACGGTCTCCCACTTGGGCCACTCGGAGTTACCGATCCGAATGGCAACAGGGGCGCCCGTCGTCACGCCGTGACGAACACCCGCCACGATCGACACGTCGTCGGTCTCGAACTTCTGGCGCGCACCGCGCCCGTAGCCCAGACGGCGGCGCGCCAACGCCCGGCGCAGATCATCGGTCGTGATACGCAAGCCCGAGGGAAGCCCCTCGATAGTGGCAAGTAGCGCGGGCCCGTGCGATTCTCCGGCGGTCATCCATCTCAGCATGCCTCCCAGTGTCCCACAAGGCCGAGTGCCGATGCCCGCCCACTCTCAGGGGATGAACGCTCAGGACTGGGGTTTGTCGTCCTCGGTCGCGCTCAGGCCCGGTTCTGTACCGAGAATATCGATGACGAAGCACAGCGTATCGTCGCCGGCCGCCAGGTCCGGCGGGATCGTGATCGCTAGGCGCGATCCGACCTTCTGATCGACGAGAGCGGTCTGCAGACCGCGCATGGCCTTCCCGAGGTTGATGACCTGGGGGACGCCGGTCTCCCACGTGGACACGCGCACGACGCCATCGGTCCACCCCAGGGCGGTGAACTGTGCGACGACACGGTCGGACTCATGGACCTGCACGCCGTCACCCTTGATGAGCATCTGCGTCGTCACGCCATCCGGGACGGTCGAGCCGTGGGTAATGATCGGCCCATTGGGGTTGATCTCGACGCTGAGGGGGCCCACCGACGCATCCACCGCGGTGCCCACCGCGATGGATGGCAGAATGTCGATGACATCGACCTCGACGTTACTCGTGGATCCGGGGGCGCCAGCACCCGGCGCGATCGTACGGAAGGCGATCAGGCGCGAGCCCTCCTGCTGTCCGATCACCATGTTCGTCAGGTCCTCACCGATGACGTCAGTGCCGACGATCCCCAGGCTCAGCTGCGGGCGTCCAAACTCCGACAGGGTCTGCCCGGTCTCGCCGTCAAAGGCCGTGATCGCAACCAGTACAGGCGACCCCTCGGTGATCTCTCGGCCATCGCCCTTCACGAGCGTCGTTGCCTTCGAGCCGTCGACTTCCAGGGGAGCCTTGATTTCGATCGTCGGTGTGGCTCCGACACGGCCGGAGACAACGACGCGTTCGAAGAGTGGCAGGGTCGTCGACTGCGCGCTGACACCCGCACCGTTCTCCTCCTGGGCGGCGGGCGCCGGGCGGAATGCCCACCAGGCGACGGCCGCGCACACCCCGATGACTACCAGCGCGATGAGGAGGCGCACGAGCACGGACACGCGAGACGAACCTCGCGAGCGTTCACCCATCGCGGCGGCGCGCTGCGAGGAACCTTTCGTGCGTCGGCTGCTCGAAGAATCGGGATTGCGTGAAGCTGAGCTCATGCGGGAATCGTAGGAGACTGAGCGTCAATCTGCGCGATGAGCGCATCCACACGCGGATCGGATGTGGCCAAAGGATCTTGGAGGGAGAGCGGAATCGTCGACGAATCGTCCAGGCGCACATGCACCCAGTCGACGCTCAGGTCGGCGCGCGCATCCTCCGCGGCGGCGATGATGCGTCCGCGCAGGTGAGCTCGCGTCGTCGCCGGGGCGACGCTTATCGCGCGCGCCACGCCCTGCTCACTCGTCAGTCGGCGCATGAGCCCTGCGCGCTCCATGCGTTCGCGCAGGCCGTCCGCCGTGATCTCGGAGTAGGACAGCTCCAGGCGTGCCACGCGCGGATCACTCAGGGCGGCACCGGTGCGCGCGCAGTACGAGGTCAGCAGCTTGCGCTTGATCGCGATGTCAAGTTCCGTCTCCACCGCGCTCCAGTCGCCGCTGGCAATCGCGTCGAGGCCTCGGCCCCACAGGTCGACGACGTAGGCGCGCATGGGATCCAGGTCGGCGACAGGAATACGGGCGAGCACCCGCTCGCGAATCTCGCGCTGAAGCGCGACGGCGCTGGTCATGCGCCCGGATGCCAGCTCGATGGAGGCCGAGCCGGACAGGTCCGCGTTGATCTCACGGATCGCACGCATCGGGTCGGCGAGCGACAGATCCTCAATCTGGAGGCCGTCCTCGATCGCGTGGATGAGCAGCTCGGTCATGCCGACCTTGAGCGCGGTTGTCGGCTCAGCGACGTTCGTGTCTCCGACGATGACGTGCATGCGTCGGTATGCGCCCGAGTCAGCCAAGGCCTCGTCACGGGTGTTGATAATCGGGCGCGAGCGGGTGGTCGCCGAGGAAACGGCATCCCACATCTGGTCGGCACGCTGGGAGAACTGCAGGCGCGGGGCCGCGGCGGCCGTGTTGATCCAGCCGTTGCCCACCAGAATCTGGCGCGTCACGAAGAACGCAACAAGGGCGTCGGCCACCTGGCGGAAGTCGCGGCGGCGGTGCAGCAGGTAGTTCTCGTGGCAGCCATACGAGTTGCCCTGCGAGTCCAGGTTGTTGCGGAACAGGTGCAGGCGCAGATCGGTGCCCAGCTCGGCCAGAGCCTCGTCGGCCTGGAGCGCCAGATCGGCGAGCATGTCCGATCCGGCGCGATCCTGCTCGAGCAGGTCCTCGAGCCGGTCGCACTCGGCGGTGGCGTACTCGGGGTGCGCGCCCACGTCCAGGTAGAGGCGCCCGCCGTTACGCAGGAAAAGGTTCGAGGAGCGGCCCTGGTGCAACAGGGGCTCAAACAGCTGACGAGCGGCGTGCTCGGCGTCCATCGGCGCCGCCCCGGACGGGGACGCGGCCGTCAGCCCGTACTCCGTTTCGATGCCGAAAACTCGACGCCTCACGTCACTGGCCGCCCTTCTGGACGAAGCCCTGCACGAAGGCCTCGGCGTTGGTCTCGAGGACGGAATCGATCTCATCGAGGAGGGAGTCAATCGAGGAGGTACGAGCCTGGACCTGGCCGCCAGCCTCGAGCGCGTCGTCGATGGGGCTTGCTCCGCCAGCAAAAATCTGATTGGACATACTGTGATTATCTTTCGTTGAGAGGTTATCGGGTGGAGGTGTCTCGCGCATCGGCGATCGGGAAGCGCACCAGGTCGCCTTCGCCGGGATCGAAGACCAGCGAGGACCACGAGGCCTTGACCAGGTCTGGACGGTTGGCAACGGCCCATCCGCGCACGTGGGCGCGCGTGTTGGTGGGGGCAACGTCGGCGGCGCGTTCGACCTCCTCGTCGGACACGAGGCGGCGCACCATGCCCGCCTTCGCGAGGCGATAGACGAGGCCGTGGCTGGGTCGCAGGTCCGCCCACTGCAGGTCGATGGCTGCCAGGCGAGGGTCGTTCCACTCCAGGCCCGCGCGTTCCTTCTGGCGCTTGACGAGCTGGTACTTAGCCACCCACTCGACGTCGCTGGCGACCGAGAAGAGGTCGGCGCGCATGCGGTCCAGGACCGACTGCCACAGGGTGAGTATGTCGCGATCCGCCTCCGTGGGCGTCGTGCCGGTCTCCTCGAAGGCGTCCAGGACCAGGTCGAGGTAGACCTGCTGGAGCTCGGCGGCCGTGTAGGAGCCGCCGGCCGTGCCGATCTTGTAGTCGAGGTCCGGGTGGTGGGAGACGTTCCAGGTTTCCTGCACGGGATCGTCCATGACGATGGAATCCCAGCGCAGGTCGGTGCCCTGCTCGATGGCCCACAGGACCAGGGAGGTCGTGCCAAAGCGCAGGAAGGCCGACACGTCGAACATGTTGCCGTCGCCGCCGATGACGTGCAGGCGTCGGAACTGGGCCGGGTTGGCATGGGGTTCGTCGCGCGTGTTGATGATCGGGCGGTTGAAGGTCGTCTCCAGGCCCACTTCGTTTTCGACGAAGTCGGCGCGCTGGGACATCTGGAAGCCTGGGACCTCGCTCTTTTGCCCGCGGCCCACGCGGCCCGCGCCGCAGATGACGGGACGGGTGACCATGAAGGGCGTGAGGCCTCGGACGATCGTGTCCAGGTCGGTGATGCGCGGCATCTGGTAGTTCTCATGGGTGCCGTAGGCCGCGCCCTTGCCGTCCGTGTTGTTCTTGACCAGGACAATGGGCTCCTCGCCCAGAGCCTCCAGGCGTTCCATGACGCGACGGGCAATGACCTCGCCCGCGCGATCCCACAGGAGGGCGTCGCGCGCGCCCAGCGTCTCGGGGGCCGAGTACTCCGGGTGGGCGTGGTCGACGTACAGGCGCGCGCCGTTGGTCAGCACGGCCGTCGTCGCCGCGGGCAGAGCCAGCTCTTCGGCGGTGGGGCGCGCGACCTTTTCGGAACCACCCGAGGGAGCCAGGTGGTAGGGGTCGTCGGTCAGCAGGGACGGGTCGGCGGCCGCGCGCGACATGCGCATGCCGCGCAGGTCGTTGAGCGGGTCCTCCCCCGTGTAGTCCCAGCGTACGGCGCCCGAGCCCGAGGCCGGGGTGCCCTCCCGGGAGATCTCACCGTAGGCGGACACGACGCGGGTGGACAGAGCGATCGGGTTGGCCCAGGCATCGCCGGGACGGTAGACGCCGTACTCTGTCTCGGTCCCGATAATGCGTTCGCTGCTCATTTCACCGCTCCAATCGGCTTGACGCTGACAATCTCGGGGGCAAGCCCGCTCGTGCGTGCCCAGTCCTCGGGTGAAGAGGTTGCGGCCAGCTCCAGTGATTCGTTCATTTCCTCATGAACGCCGCGCAGGAGGTGACCCATCGTGAGCCCCGCGGCCTCGCCGCTCAGGGCGTCCTTGATCGCGTACTTCTTCGCGCGCTCCACGATGCCCGCGATGAGCGCGCCGGAGACCAGGTCCGCCAGATAGATGCGCTTATGCTCGCCGCTGACCAGCGTCGCCAGGAACAGGGCGGTCGTCTCATCGCGCGCGTACAGCGCGTCGACGGCGCGAGCGATCATCCCCGCCACGGCCTCGTTCATCCCACCGAATCGCGCGATCTCAGCCGCGTGGATCGGGACCTGCGGCGTCAAATACTTCGAGAAGATGTCGATCGCTCCGGCGCGGTCTGGGCGGTCCACGCGGATGCGCACGTCGAGGCGCCCGGGGCGCAAGACCGCAGGGTCGATCATGTCTGCGCGGTTGGATGCGCCGATGATCACGACGTTGTCCAAAGGACTCGACGCCGTCCATCTCGGCGAGGAGCTGCGGGACGATCATCGTTTCTACATCCGAGGACACGCCCGTGCCGCGCGTGCGGAACAGCGCCTCCATCTCGTCGAAGAAGATGACGACGGGAGTGTCCCCGGCGGCCAGAGTACGAGCGCGGGCGAAGATCGCGCGGATCTGGCGCTCGGTCTCACCGACGAACTTGTTGAGCAACTTCCGGTCCCTTGATGGACAGGAAGAACGTCGAAGCACCGCCGCGCTTGGACAGCGAGTTGGCGACGGCCTTGGCGATGAGAGTCTTGCCCGAGCCGGGAGGACCGTACAGGAGGATGCCCTTGGGCGGGCGCAGGCCGAACTGACGGTACAGCTCGGGATGGTTGAAAGGCATCTCGATGGAGTCGCGCACCTGTGCGATCTGAGCGTCGAGGCCACCGATGTCCGCGTAGGTCACGTCCGGGACCTCCGGGGTCAGCAGCTGCTCGACGTCCTCCCGCACGATGCGTTCCAGGGCGATGCCCGAGCGAACGTCCACGACCAGGGAATCCCCGGGGCGCAGGTTCCCGTGACGCAGCGGACCCGCCAGCTCCAGCAGGGTCTCCGCGCCGCCCTCGGCGGCCACGAGCACGCGGTCAGTGCCCACCATTTCCAGAATGGAGACGACCTGACCGGAGCGCGCGAAATCGTCTGCGGCCACGGCGATCATCGTGTCGTCCAAGCGCACCCACTGCCCATACGACAGGTCGGTCACGTCAAGCTTGGGAGAGACGGCCACGCGCATGCGCTTGCCGCCGGTGACCACCTCAATCTGGCGCGAGGCGGGGAACGCGCGCACGAAGGTCGCCAGCGTCTGCGGCGGGCGCGAAACATCCGCGAGCTCGCCCTGCAGGCGGATCAGCTCGGTGCGCGCGGCAGTCAGCGCGCTTGTGAGGCGGCCGTTCTTCTCCTCGAGCGAGATGACGCGACGCTCAAGCGCCTGACGCTGCTCGACGTCATTCATTGGTCTCTACCTCGCGGCCTTCGCTCGCCCACGTGTCAGCCTGCGCGACGACGTCGCGGCGCACCTTGCGCACCTTCTTCTCAGAGTTCACTCGCTGGCCGACTCTTTCCAGCGACCAGTCCGCCTCGTCATCCCACGCGCCGCCCTGGCCCTCCGCAGCCTTGGCGGGGCGGGTTGAGCGCTCCTGAGGAGTGACGCCGGGGGCGAGCAGACGAGTCACCACGAGGAAGCCCGTGTGGGCGACCATGCGGTGCTCGGGACGGACGGCCAGGCCGTCGAGGTGCCATTCGCGGCGCATGTCCTCCCAGGCGATCGGATCCGTGAAGCGCTCGGAGGCACGCAGGTCCTCAACCAGGCGAGACATCTGCGTGACCGTCGCCACGTAGCACACGAGCACGCCGCCCGGAATGAGCGCGTGCGTGATCGCCTCAATGTTCTCCCAGGGAGCCAGCATGTCCAGGACGACGCGGTCCACGCTGGACTCTTCAAGCCCCCACAGCACCTCGTCCACGTCGCCGACGCGCAGGTCCCACGCGGGGTGACGGCGCCCGAACCACAGGTCAACATTGGCCGCCGCAATATCCGCGAAGTCCTGGCGACGCTCGACGGAAATCAGTTTCCCCTGCGGTCCGACCGAGTCCAGGAGGGCCATGGACAGAGCGCCCGACCCCGCACCGGCCTCGACGACCGTGGCACCGGGGAAGATATCCCCCATGTGAGTGATGACGCCGGCGTCCTTGGGGTAGACGACGGCCGCACCGCGCGGCATCGACATGACGTAGTCGACCTGGAGGGGGCGCAGGATCTGGAACTGGCGCCCCTCCTCCGTGACGATCACCTGGCCGTCGGGGCGGCCGATCACGTCGTTGTGGTTGAACCCGCCCCGGTTGGATTGGAAGCGTCCGCCGCGTACCAGGATCACCTGGTGAAAGCGCCCTTTGGGGTCGCGGACCTGGACGCGATCACCCTCGGTGAGGGGGCCTCGGCGGGTGGGCTGGCCGAAGTTCGTGGCCATTTCGGATTTATTACGCTGAATAGTCATTACGTAAAGAATAGCGCCTGAGGCTTGCCTGGCCCCTGCCAGGACACAGATGGGGGCGGTGGGGGTTAGCGTGGTATTCATGACAGACCTGATCGCTCCCTCCCCCGGCCCGCGCACGTGGGACCCCGCACTGTCGGCCTCGCGCGCGAAGGAATACGAGCGCTGCCCCCTGCAGTATCGACTTCACGTCCTGGACGGGTACCGCGAACCCGAGACCCGGGCGAAGGCGCTGGGCACGGTGGTCCATGCGGTCCTCGAGGAGTTGTTCGGGCTGGCCCCGAACGAGCGCACACCCGAAGCTGCACGCTCCCGGGTGGCCCCCGCCTACCAGGCGGTGGTCGACAAGACTCCTGCGATCGGTGAGCTCTTCGCTGACCACGCCGACCTTGAGTCGTGGCTTGACGACGCGCGCGCAGTTATCGACGGATACTTCGCGATCGAGCAGCCCCAGTGGATCGCACCGGCCGCGCGCGAGCAGCGCGTGACGACGACGACCGCGGGTGGCGTGCGCCTGCTCGGTTTCATCGACCGCATCGACGCGGCCCCGGACGGCCGCTTGCGGGTCGTGGACTACAAGACCGGCAAGGCCCCGGGGCCTCGCTACGTGGACGAGGCCCTGTACCAGATGCGCTTTTACGCGCTGCTCCTGGCCCGCACGAAGACGCTGCCTGCCCGCATGCAGCTGGTGTACCTGCGCGCCGGTCAGGTCATCACCTTCGATCCCGTCGCCGACGACATCCGTGCCTTTGAACGTCACATCGATGACCTGTGGGGGCGTATCGAGGCCGACATTGCGAACGATTCTTTCGCCCCGCGCAAGAATCCGCTGTGCAATTGGTGCGGCGTGCGCTCACTGTGCCCGGTGTTCGGTGGGACCACTCCCCCGATGCCCACGGAGCATGCACAGTGGTTGGCTCGGACTCGGCTAGGCTAGGGGGCATGGATTCGAAGCAATGCGGACGTAGTGGCCTCTACCTGTCGTCGATCGGGCTGGGGACCCTGACGTGGGGGCGCGATACCGACGCGCCCGAGGCCTTAGAGATGCTGTCGCATTTCGTCGACGCGGGCGGTTCTCTGCTCGAGTGCTCCCCCTCGCACGGCGATGGAATGGCCGTGGACGTCGTGTCCGAGGCGTTGGCGTCGGTCGGCAGGCACCGCGTGGTTCTCGCGTGGCGCGGTGGGATGCGTCGCGCCTCCGAGGGCGCCTGGGTGGGTGCAGCCGGTCGCGGTGACCTGCTGCGCAGCCTCGATGACGCGCTGGCGCGCCTGGATACGGACTACGTGGACGTGTGGCTGGTCGAGCCTCGCCCGGAGGTGCCGCTTGAAGAGACCCTGGAGGCCGCGACGCTGGCCTACCGGAGCGGGCGCGCCCGCTACGTGGGTCTGTCTCGTTCGTCTCACTGGCAGCTGGCCGAGGCCGTTACTCGCGGTGCTGTTGGAGTCAGCGCGCCGATCACGCTGGTCGAATTCCCCTTCTCGCTCGTTGATGCGGCCTGCGCGTCGACGGTTGCTGAGCTGGCCAGCAGGGGCGTTGGCGTGTTGGCCGCGTCTGCTCTGGCCGGCGGCGCTTTGACGGGTAAGTATCGCCATACGACGCCCGCTGATTCGCGCGCCGCTTCCCCGCATCTGCGTCACATGGTTGAGCCCTACCTGTCGGGCTTTGCCCGCAGCGTCATCGAGGCGACGCACCGCGCGGCCTCGGGCTTGGATCGTCCCACGGGGGGATGTTGCCCTGGCGTGGGTGCGAGACTACCCGGGTATCTCCTCGGCTCTCGTTGGACCACGAACGGCTCGCCAGCTTGACACGCTTCTGGAGTACACCGCGGCCCTGCCCGCCCCGATTCGCGAGGTGCTGTCCGAGGTCGCCCAGTAGCAACCCGGATCAGACGACCAGCTTGTCGGCGATTCTTGTCCAGACGAGCATGGGCCTCATCGCACAGGCCACGACGCGGGAATGACGCTCAAACAATCGCCGTGGCAGGTCTATTGCGTCCATGCCGGGATACATGGCAGCAAACTCATCGTCGGAGATAAGCGCGCACAGCGCGTGCGTAGTTGATAGGAGGAAGAGACTGCTCACGTCTTCGTTGCTGTTGCGCGCGCTCGTATCGAACACGATTGACTGTGTTGCCCATTCATCCGCAAGAATGTCATGAGCGAACTGGTCGGTTGCCTCGTCCCCGATTTCTCTGACGTACTCGTGCATTCCCTGCGCAAAAGACCTCATGTTGGAGGCGATTGTCGGCAGGTGAGCGCTCTCTAGTGCCGCCATCAGCGATGAGGGCACAATCACCGGGAAGGGCAGGTCTGCTCCTCGCCGACGCAGTTCGCTGCACGCCAGGAAAGCGCTGGGGACCTCGCAGGCCTCCAGCCGCCACACAGAGATGTCATCGTCTCCGCGTGGGTATTGATTTCCTCCCTCGCACCGAACAACGACGCCGTGAGTTTCCCCGATGAAAAACTGGAAGCGCCTCATGGCGGTAGCCGTCGCAGTCCAAGAGGTGACGACCGTGCATGTGTTCGCCAGGGTGTCCCCAATGTGCGCCGTGACGTGCTCGTCGCTGGTCCCAGGTTGATCTGTCGGTTTCGACTCGAAGGTGCGCGTTGATTGTCCCGCGGCTGCTAGCGCGTTCAGGTCAGCCTGGGTCATGAGCGCGTAGGGCGCGTCGACACCCGGGAGGATGTGAATCATTGGCCTTCTCCGATCGTGCCAAGAATGTCAACAAAGGTGTCGAGCGCCAACCCACAGTCCTCGGTTCGACATGTACCCGTCAGGCAGTAGGACACGCGGCGAGGCTCACCTGCTACCCAGGTCCATTGGAAAGTGGTGAGGCTTCGGCCGTCGACGATTGAGACGAGCGTCGCCACGATGGCTGTGTCGACATCCATACTCCAGGGGGTAACGTCGACAACGTACGAACCCGGGAGCGTGCGACTGCTCTCATCCACTGCGGCGGAGAGCCACTGCCGGTCGGTCATATCATCGGGGACATCGGTACTGGTGAGCACGACGGTGTCGTGCCAATCGTCCGATCCCTGTACGGCGACACCGACGCGTTGGATGCCAGGAGTCGCTGATATGTCGGCGAGGGGGCTGCCCGACCGGGCTTCGCCTGGGTCGATGAGTGCCCAGCCGTCAGGGAGCATGTCCATCATGATAGTTCCTCCGATACAGCGTTGTAGAGTGCGTCGAGCGTGGGGCTGTGAGGAAGCCATGAAATCACGCGCGTAACAGCTGCGGTGCTCGACACGGGCGTGAGTTCAAGGAGCTCTGTACCGTTGCTTATATCGCTCGGCGCCCCGTATTCGTAGAGACAATCGGGGATGGCGAACAGGTGGATAATGTCCGTGTAGTCTCCCGCTTCGTTATCCCACAGTGCCGCGTACGACAGGCTCCAGCTGCGCTCGGTGATGGCTGTGAACAGTGGTGTGCGGCTCGGGTATCGACCGCTGGCCGCTCGCGTGTCGGAGCGGTATTTCTTGCGCATGGCAAGCATCGGCTTTTCTGCACGTACCATGGTGGGCGCAGGCACGGGGTATCCTCTGGGAGATTCAGCTGACTCATGGAGAAGGTGAAGGACGCTGAGGGGCAATGTGTGGGGTGGATAGGTCTCTCCCGTGCGTGCCGCCAGGCCGAGCATTGAGATGATCATCGACAGGCCGTCCTCGGGTTCGATGCTCGTGATCCGTCGCTCCGTTTTGTGTGAGGTTGCGGCGCTCCACCTGTTCTCGCTGGGGTAGATGGCAGCGCGTGACGGACCGTTTGTGTCAAAGCGGTACAGGTCGATGCGGTACATTCCTTGGACGAGGCCGGGGTGGTTTTGCTCGATCTGCGCGCTGAGTCGGTGGTCGTATGTGGCGACTCCGCCGTAGACGAGCATCCGCGAGTCTGTGGTCTGCGTGGACAAGAGCGCACGCAGACCGTCCTCACCTCCTCGCCGCAGGGCCGTGGCGATCTGCGCGATAATCGCGTATTCGCCGTCCGTTACCGTCACCACGGTACGTCCGAACTCTGTGTTCATTCGCGCCATGTCTTCTCCCCGTCGCTGGGCTGCGCCGTGCAGTGGCATTCGCGCGTTTGAGCGAGCGAGGGGCCCCGACGCATAAACATGGGATCGTGTTCGTACTCGCGCTGCAGGCGTTTGAGCCGACGTCTCTCGGCTTGGTACTCGGGGTACATGGCGCGTGGCAGATTGATCGGAAATAACGAGATGAGGAAAACAAACATACCAATTGCGCACAATGCCAGAACACCGGCAGATACAGCGTGAGGAAGTTTTCCGCAGTACTTCTCGAGAGTCTTCGCTGCGGCAACAACAAGAATAACAAAGGCGAAACTCGGAATGGTCAGCGCCGTCATGTTCTTTGTCGGTCGAATGGCACGAAAGTAGTCGAGCCGCGGTGAATCGCAAAACATCTCAAGGCCCCATACGGCAATAAGCGCACAGGAAAAGAGAAAAGCGACTAGTTCATCCATGAATCTGATCCGACATAAATGAATTAATTCTGTTAGCTGCCCACTGCCCGAGGCCGGACCCAATTAATCCTCCGACGATTCCACCGACAGCACCACCAACGGCGATACCAATGGGATTCGCAGTGAAACTGCCGAGAAATGCCCCAAATTTGCGCCAGCTAGAGCACCTCCTAGCGCTCCACCGATGATGCGTTTCCAACATCTGGCGCTATGAGCTGACAGACTTCGCTGAGTGCCTGCTCTCCGTTATCGCACGATATTGCTTGCCATCGTAGGAGGTCTGTATCAACGTCGATGTCACCCACACTTATCTCCTGAGCGAGAAGATGCCCCCTTAGTCGTCGACTTCGATGAAGTCGTCGTCCTCGTCGTCGTAGTCATCCTCATCGTCGTCCTCGTCGATGTCCTCGAGGATGTCGAAGGGGAGCTCCACGCCCAGCTGGGTGAAGAGGATGTCGTCGTAGGTGAAGAAGGCGTCGCGCAGCGCCAGTTCGGCGGCTTCGAGCGCGGCGTCGTCGGCCTCGTCTCCATCGCGTGCGATGTCGAAGTGATTCTCGAAAGCGTTGAGCAGGCGCGTCAGCGCGCGGCGGGCATCTCCAGTCATGGCTCTTAGTCTACCGTGAGACCGCACACTTTTTCAGGGAAGGTTGAGCTGCGAACGGATCACGGACACCATGAGGTCTGTGCCCTTGATTTCCGCGGTCTGGTCGGCACCCAGGATGCGCGCCTGACCGTCGGAATCCAGCAGCTGCGAGGCGCCCATGTTCGGGCCCAGCGGTAGAATGACCCATTCCTTCGTGGGAACGTAGTGGGCGTCGGGCTCTCGCCCTCGATTTGCGCGGTGATGTTCGCGATGACAACGCGGGCCTGCTGACGAGCGGCGTCGGCACGCTTGGATTCGCGTACATCGGTCAGGTCGCCCACGGCGTAGATCGTCGAGTGGCCCGCCACCTGCATGGTCGGCTCGACGCGGATCGTGCCGTCGGGGTGCATGACAGACTCGTACTCGCTGCCGATCAGGAAGCCGGTGTTGGCGCGCGCGCCGTAGCACTGGAACCACAGGTCAGCTTCGATGACGTCGCCCTTCTTGGTCTCGACCATGAAGTGGGCGAGGTCGCCGACGTTTTGCGGGGGCAGGTAGGCCAGCTCGGAGCCGGTGACGACGCGAACGCCGAGGACGGCCAGCTGCTCGCTGATCTCATTGCGCAGGGCGTCGGTGTAGCCGGGGGGTGCCCAGGATCTGGTCCGAAGCCTCGACGATCGTGATGTCCAGGCCGGGGAACGCGCTGGCGAGCTCGCCGGTCAGCTCGATGCCGACCGTTCCGCCGCCGACGATCATGACGGAGCGTGCGCGCGAGAGGTTTTCGTGGAGCTGCTCCAGGCGAGCCTTGGCCACGGAGGAACGGTAGGAGGAGTACTTGGCCGGGAAGGGGTAGGTCGACCCGGTCGCGAAGACGACATAGTCGGCTTCGATCGGATCGTGGCCGAACACGTGAACGGTCGTGCCGTGGACGGCGGAGACGGTGCCTCGCACGACCTTGCCTCGGCTCAGGAGGTTCGTGTAGGGCATGAAGATGGCGTGCTCCCACACGGTGTCGACGGCGGCGCGCAGGGCGGCCGCGTGATGGACGAACTGGTCCTTCTGCTCGATGAGGATGACGTCCGCGAGGGGATCGAGCCCCTTGGCGACCGTGACGCCTCCGTAACCTCCGCCGATGACTGCGACGCGTGCCATGACATTCCTCCTTTTACTGGACCGCGTCTATTGTGTCACCTCACGCTCACGAACGCGCGTGATAAGGGACCTTAGTCCGCATTGGCCGTGTCCTCGGGCTCCTCCAAGCCCAGGCCACGGGCGATATTCGGCTGGAAAAAGTTGGGGCCTTTGAGCACCTTGCCATCCTCGCGCAGCTTGACGGAGCCGTCGGGCATGAGCTTGGACAGGTTCGAAGCCTGCACCTCGGCCAGCACCGAGTCCAGGTCCATACCAGACTCGATAGCCATGCCGTAGATGACGTACACGAGGTCGGCCAGCGCGTCGGCGGTCTCGATAACGTCGCGGGTCCCTTCGTCGGAGGCGACGGCCTGCGCGGTTGCCTCCTCGATGATCGCGCGGGCACGCGGCCCGTAGACGGCGCCCATCAGCTCGGCAAACTCCTCGGCGATCAGGCTCATGCGCATGCCCAGGCGCTCGTAGTCCAGCGTGGGCGACGTGAAGGGCTGGATGGGCATCGAGTAGGTGCGGTGGAACTGGAGCACCAGTTCCATGGGGCTGGGTGCGCCCTTCGGTGCCGACGAGGCCGTGGTGTCCTTCTCGCTCATGCGCGGTCCTTTCTCGCGTTATCCCAGGCGGTGGCCAGGATGTTGGAAAATGCGGTAACGGTCTGGTGTCCGTCGACGAGGAATTGGCCGTCGAGGACGTAGGTGGGAACGGAGGCGACGCCCATATGCATCGCCATCTGGTAGTCAGAGTAGACGCGCGAGGCCCATTCCTCGTCGCCGATGGCCAGGGCTGCGAGGTCGGGCGGCATGCCGATGTCTTGGGCGCACCCGATGAGCACCTCGGGGTGGGACACGTCCAGGCCCATTTCGAAGTGGGAACGCATGATGGCTTCGGCGACCTTGAGGTGGAGCGAGTCCGGACCCGCGACCGTGTCGTCGTCGATGTCGGCGTCGTGGGCGGCAGCGATCACGCGATGCGCGCGCGAGGTGGGCGCGATGATGAGCGAATCGAAGTCGAAGCGGATGCCTTCTCGGCCGCCGAGGGCGCGCATGCGGTCGTCGGCCTCGCGCACTTCTTCAAGTGTCGCGGCCCCGGATTCAACCAAAGCGACGATGCGCGGCTTGTCGACGGCGCCCTCCAGATCAGGGTCGAGGAGGTAGGCATGCAGGTAGACCTCGATCTGGTCGCCGTGGTCGAAGCTGGCCATGGCGGATCGCAGGTGCCGTACACCCAGGTAGCTCCACGGGTCACATGTGTCGAGCCACATATCAATACGCACGGCGCCTCCTGATCGATCATATGGAAAACCCCGGGGCCTTTCGGCCCCGGGGCATTTCGTGCGCGGAGGGGGACTTGAACCCCCACCCTCGTAAAATGAGGACTAGCACCTCAAGCTAGCGCGTCTGCCTATTCCGCCACCCGCGCAGGTGATCGGTGCGAACCGTTGTGATCCGCAAGCGAGTAGAAGCTTAACACGACTTGATGGGCATGCGCCAATCGAAATCAGGATTCCGCTGCGTCGCCCTTCAGGCGAGAGTCCAGAGTCGAGAAAACCTTTGCAATTGCTTCAATATCGGCGTCCGTCATACCGTCCAGGAGGTACTCGGCGACCGTCTGCTGATGCAGTTCTGTGGCAGCAAGCACAGTTTGGATGCCCTGTGTCGTGAGGCACGCGTCATAGCCGCGTCGATCGACCTTGGAGGGGATGCGCTCGACCCAGCCATCACGAGACAGATTGGAGACCAGGTAGGTCACGCGCGATGGCGAGTACACGACGTGTTCGGCCAGCTCGCCCATGCGTAGGCGGTGGCTGGGGGCCTCCCACAGTGCCAGGAGGATGTTGTAGTCCGGCATGGAGACGCCATAGGTGCGCTTCAGGCGCGTTTCGAGGATTCCCTGCAGGCGTCCGGACGCCTCGAAGAAGACTCGCCACGCGGCTGCACGTGCACTATTGGCTTGGACGATCGGGGTGAGCCGTGCTCGCGTTTCCACGTGTACCTCTTTCGTAGTCGTTTTGGATGCTTCTCTGGGGATAATAGGGCATAGTGACTAAGAAAGCACCAACAACCCGGGGGATTTAGTGACTCTACCCATTTCTGCTGTTCTGTTTGACGTTGACGGGACGATTGTCGATTCCGCTCCTGCCGTGATCGGTGCATTCCGCGCGGCTCTGTCAGACTTTGGGCTACCTATCCCCGATGATCAGCGTCTGCGCACGTATGTGGGGCCTCCGCTGTGGCATTCCTTTGGTGAGCTCGGGTACTCGGGCCAGTTGCTCGCCGACCTTGTGGCGCGTTACCGCGAGCTATATGCGCATCACTATTTGGATCCGGAGCCGTTTGAGGGGGTTCCCGAGCTGGTGTGGGATCTGCATCGCGCGGGTGTGCCGGTGGCGACGGCGACATCGAAGCAGACACCGATGGCGATTGCGCAGATGGAGCGCTTGGGGCTGTCGCAGGCGTTCGACGTGATTGCGGGGGCGACGCCGGATCCCGGCTCGTCCAAGACGACGGTCATTCACGAGGCCGTGGCGCGGTTGGGTGCGCTGGGTGCGGACGTGTCGCACCCCGTCATTGTGGGCGATTCGATCTGGGATGTGCGCGGCGGCCACGAGGCGGGTATTCCCGTTATCGGGGTCGGCTGGGGCTACGCGACGCAGGACGGGCTCGATGACGCCGACCTGGTGTGTGAGACGGTTGAGGATCTGCGTGCGTTGTTGATCCCCGCTGGCCGCGCGCACGCGCGCGCTTAGCGGAAGTCGCGTGAGCGCACCTGGATGGGCAGGTGCACGGGGGTGAGGCGGAAGGCGCGCACGTTGATCGCGCCGTCGCCCCACTCGAGGGTGCCGCGTACGAGCAGGGCGTCAGATTCGAGGCCGACGCGCCGGAACTTGGTCCAGGTACTACGGAGGCCGAGACGTTGACGAAGCCGGTTTCGTCTTCGAGGGAGAGGAAAGTGACGCCGCCGCCGGTGGAGGGGCGTTGGCGATGGGTGACCAGCCCCGCCACGTCCACGATCCTGCCGTCGAGGTGGGCCCCAAGGTCGGCGGCGCGCGCCACGCCGGGCGGGAGGGTGGCCCGCAGGTAGGAAAAGGGATGGTCGCCGGGGGTCAGCCCCGTCGCTTCGACGTCGGCGCGCATCTGTTCCGCGTCAGTGAGGGTGGGCAGGTCGGGCACGCGCGTTCCGACTTCTGTGCCGGGCAGGAAGGGCTGCCACTCCCCCCTCTCGCAGAGTCGGCGCGGCCAGCGCACCCGCCGACCAGGCACCCTGACGCCTGCCGACACCCAGGCAGTCGAGCGCGCCCGCCATGGCGAGCTTTTCCATGTCGGAGGCGCTCAGGTGGGCGCGAGCAGCCAGGTCCACCTGGCTGGTGAAAAGCCCGGATTCCCTGGCCTGCACGATGCGCCGGGCTGCCCGGCCCAGGCCTCGTACCGAGGATAATCCGATGCGCACCGCCAGGAGCGGATCGACGTCGAGGGGGACGGTCTGTCGCGACGGGAGCGGGTCGGGGCGCCCCTGTTGGTACTCCTGTGCGCCCTGTGCGTCGGGCGCGCGCTGCACGCCCGCATCCAGGAAGGAGGCGTTGACCGAGGGGCCCAGGACCACCACCCCGTGCCTGCGCGCGTCCTGGACGAGGGTCGCGGGCGAGTAGAAGCCCATCGGCTGGGAGGACAGGATTGCCGCGTAGAAGTGCTCGGGCGCGTGGACTTTGAGCCACGCGGAGGCATAGACGATGTGCGCGAAAGAAAACGAGTGCGACTCGGGGAAGCCGAAGTCGGCAAATCCCTTGAGCTGGTCGAAGATGCGTTCGCGCGTGGGCGCGTCGATGCCGCGCTGGGCCATCCCCGCCATCAGGTCACCCTTGAGGGCTTCCATGCGCTCGGGGCTGCGCTTGGAGCCCATGGCGCGGCGCAGCTGGTCGGCGCGCGCACCCGACAGGCCGGCCGCGTCCGTGGCGATGCGCATGAGCTGCTCCTGGAAGAGCGGGACGCCCAGGGTCTGGCGCAGCGCGGGCTCGAGCAGCGGATGCAGGTAGGTGACCGGCTCGCGGCCCGCACGCCGACGCAGGTAGGGGTTGACCGCGTTTCCTTGGATGGGGCCCGGGCGCACGAGGGCCACCTCCACGACGATGTCGTAGAAGCATCGAGGCTTGAGCCTGGGCAGCGTGTTCATCTGCGCGCGCGACTCCACCTGAAAGACTCCCACCGTGTCGGCGGCGCACAGCAGGTCATAGACGCGCGGGTCCTCCGGGGGCAGCGTGTGCAACCCGATCGGACGATCCCCCACCCCGGGCAGGGCACGAGGCGCCCACCCGCGCAGGGGCGGATGCTCCTTCCTGCGCTCCCCTCCCCTCAGTTCGTCGAACGCCACGCGCAGCGCGGTGAGCATGCCCAGGGAGAGCAGGTCGAACTTAACCAGGCCCGCGTCCGCACAGTCCTCCTTGTCCCACTGCAACACGGTGCGCCCCTCCATGGCTGCCCACCCCACCGGGCAGATGCGCGAGACCGGCTGGTCGGTGAGCACCATGCCGCCCGAGTGTATGCCCATGTGGCGCGGCAGACGCGCCAGGGCCCCCGCGGCCTCGCTCACGAGGGCCGGTGCCTGCCCCTTGCCCCGCGCCCACGCCTGAGCGCTGCCCGCCGGGTAGCCCAGCGCCCGGGCCGCGTCGCGCATCGCCGAGCGCGGACGGTAGGTGATGACATTGGCAACCTGCGCCGCGCGCTCGCGCCCATACAGCTCGTAGACGTGCTGGATGACCTCCTCGCGCCGACAGGCTTCAATGTCGACATCGATGTCGGGCGGACCAGAGCGCGCATCCGACAGGAAGCGCTCGAAGAGCAGGTTGTGACGCACCGCGTCCACCGCCGTGATCCCCAGGCAAAAGCACACGGCCGAGTTCGCCGCGCTGCCACGCCCCTGGCACAAAATGCCTCGCGCAGCGCAAAAGTCGACGATCTCCTTGACGATCAGGAAGTAGCCGGCGAAGCCGAGGCGCTCGATGACGCCCAGCTCCCGATCGATCGTCTCCCATGCGCCGGGATGTTCCTCGCGCGTGCCGTAGCGCTCGCGGGCACCCTCACGCGCCAGGTGATCCAGCCACGTCTGGGGCGTGTGGCCGCCTGGGACGCGAGTACGCGGGAGCCTGGGGGCCACGAGGCGCAGGTCGAAGGCGCTATCGCGCGCCACCTCGCACGTGTGGGACAGGGCGCTCGGGTGCGCGGCGTGCAGGCGCGCCATCTCGGCCGGGGCGCGCAAGAAGGGCCGGTACGCACCCAGGTGAGCCAGGGCCTCGTCCATCGAGGAGCGCAGTCGGGTCGCCGCCAAGACGTCGCCGAGCGCGCGTTTGGAGGGCGAGGACATGCGCGCCCCGGTCGTGGCGACCAGCCTGGCCCCAACGCCCCGCGCGAGGTCAGCGAGCGTGTCCCCCACCTGTGGGCCGTCCCCGCAAGCGGCCTGCCACTCGACGAGGAGTCGGTCCTGCCCACCCGCCGCCTCGGCCAACGCGCGCGCCACTCGCCGCGCCCACGTGGGCCCGCCCGCGTGCAGTGCACGCATGAGGGGGCCGCGCCTCCCACCGGTCAGGATGAGCAGGTCTCCCCCGGCCCCGCTCACGTCCTCAAGGGTAATGCGCGGGGCGCGCTCCCCCACCTGTGCGAGCGCCCGATCGCTCATCATGCCGACGAGATTCTCATAGCCGCGCGGGCTGGCGGCCAGGATCGGCACCCTGATCCCCACGTCCTCCGCGCCCGGCGCGAGCCCCCACCCGGGGGACGAGGCCCCGGGAAGGACCGCACGTAGCGAGGCCGGGTCCAGGGTGACCTCTGCGCCGTAGACGATCGGCAGGCCGCAGCTGCGCGCCGCCATCGTGGTCTGCACGGTCGAGTACATGCCGTCCACGTCAAGGATCGCAAGCGCCTCCAGGCCCAGGCGCGAGGCCTGGGCCACCATATCCGCAGGCTCGTCGGTGCCTTCCAGGAAGGTGAAGGCACTGTGGGCATGCAGCTCCGCGTATCGTGGTTCGTCGATCACCCCACCATTCTATCGAACGTATGTTCGATATCCTGTGGCGACGTGCGCGCACCGTGCGAACCCCACCCAACACGCCCGGCACACCCTATCCTGGTCGCATGGAATCCATGATCGCAGCGTCGCTGACCTCGCCCGGCTCCCTCACCCTCGACACTCGGCCGATTCCCGCCCTGGGCGAGCGAGAGGTCCTCCTCACCGTCGAGGCCACGACCCTGTGCGGCACCGACCTGCGCATCATGACGGGACAAAAGACGAACGGCGTGTCCCCCGGCGTCATCCTGGGACACGAGATCGCCGCACGCGTATGGCGCGTCGGCCCCGGCCTGCGCGCGGGCATCGACGTGCCCGCCCCGGGAACCCAGGTGGGCCTCGCCCCCGAAATCACCTGCGGCCACTGCGCCCCCTGCACCTCGGGACGCTCCAACGTCTGCGCGAACATGGCCCTCTTCGGCACCGGCGTGGACGGCGGACTCGCCGGCGTCATCCGCATACCCGAGCACGCCCTGCCGTGCATCACGCCCACCGCCCGCGAGATCGCCCCAACCCTCCTGGCCCTGGCCGAGCCCCTGTCGTGCTGCCTGCGCGCTCACACCCGCCTGCCCATCGAGTCCACCTCGCGCGTCCTCGTCCTGGGAACGGGCCCCATCGGCCTCATCCACTGCGCCTTGGCCGCCGCCGCGGGCGCCAGCGTCATGGCCTGCGGAAGGCCATCACGCCTCTCCCCCGCCCTCGCCGTGGGAGCCAGCGTCGCGACAGCCTCACAGGGCGAGAACCTTGTGACCGAGGTCCTCGAATGGACACAGGGACGCGGCGCGGACGTCGTCATCATCGCGGTGGGCGACCCCGGCCTCGTCCCCATCGCCGCCCAGTGCGCGGCCATCGGCGGCCACATCTCCTGCTTTGCGGGCTTTCCTGCCGGCACGAGCGCCCACATCGACCCCAACCTGATCCACTACCGCGAACTCACCGTCTCCGGAAGCGCGAACGCTACCCTGGACGACTACGCGGCAGCCGTCGACACCCTCTCCGGCGGCGCGCTCGACCTCAGCCCGCTCATCACCCACGAGTTCCCCCTGACGCAGGTGGAGCAAGCGCTGGAGGCCGTGCGCTCGCGAGCAGGCCTCAAGGTCGCCGTGCGCCCCTGAAGCCGCGCCGAAGGTCCCCTAGTCGAGGAGGCCGCGCAGGTCGGCAACGCTCAGGCTCGCACCCGTGCCGGTCCCGTTCATGACCGACGAGATCAGCCGACGCTTGCGGTCCTGCAGCTCAACGACCTTCGCCTCGATCGTGTCGGTAGCCACCAGACGATACACGTTGACCTTCTTCGTCTGGCCAATGCGATGCGCCCGGTCGATGGCCTGCTCCTCGGCGGCAGGATTCCACCACGGATCCATCACATAGACGTAATCCGCCTCCGTCAACGTCAGACCCGAACCCCCCGCCTTCAAGGAAATCAGGAACACCTGAGCCTCGCCCGAGCGGAAACGCTCGACAACCTCCTCACGGTTGCGAGTCGACCCATCCAGCTGCACGACCGACACTCCCCGCCGCTCCAACACGACGCGAATACGCGCCAGGAACGACGTGAACTGGCTAAAGATCAGCGCCCGGTGCCCCAGTGGCACAATCTCATCGAGCCGGTCGGCCACATACTCAACCTTCGCCGACCCCACGTGCGCGTACTCCTCACGCTCAACGAGGGCCGGATCGAGCGCGAGCTGACGCAGCCTCGTGATCGAGGCCAGCACACTCATGCGATTGGCGTCCGGCTCCGCCAACAGGTCGAGGATCCGGGCGCGCTCGCGGGCCAGGTACTGGTCGTAGATACGACGATGATCCTCGCCCAGGTCAACGCGCACGACGTCAACGATCTTGTCGGGCAGGTCGGTCGCCACTTCCTCCTTGGTGCGCCGCAGAATGAAGGGCGCGACGTAGGACGTCAGGCGCGCGAGCATATCGGGGTCGCCCCCCTCGATGGGGCGGCGCACCTTCTGCGTGAAGGCATCCCACGGGGGCAGCAGCCCCGGGCACGTCAGGGACAGGAGGGACCACAGGTCACCCAGCGAGTTCTCGATCGGCGTGCCGCTGACCGCCAGGCGCCAGGGGGCGTTCATGTCACGCAGCGCCCGGTAGATGGCCGTGCGGGGATTCTTCACGGCCTGCGCCTCGTCGATAACGACGCCGGACAGGGCCGCCTCACGCCACTGGTCGGCCTCCAGGCGCGCAAGCGTGTAGGAGGTGACCACAATGTCCGAGGCCTCGGCTTCCTCCTGGATCGTCGTTCCTCTGCGCGAGGCCGTCTCGCTCACGCAGCGCACGCGCAGGCCCGGGGTGAACTTCGCGGCCTGCTCGGCCCAGACCCCCACGACCGACGTGGGGGCGACCACCAGGACCGGCCCGGCGTCGGGGGCCGCGGCACGCAGGGAGGCGATCGCTGAGAGGATCTGAACGGTCTTGCCCAGGCCCATGTCGTCGGCCAAGATCCCGCCCAACCCCGCGCCCAGGCGCGAGGTCAGCCAGGCGTGACCGGCGCGCTGGTAGGGACGCAGCACCCGCGCCAGGGAAGGAACCGGCGCACGCCCCGTCTCGGCGGCCTCGCCGCGCAGCGCCGCCACGCGCGTGCGCCACGCCTTGGAGGCAGACACCGAATCGGCGTGTTCTTCCACGAGGGCGACCGCGCCCGCCTGCACGCTCGTCAGGCGCAGACCCTCACCCGTCCAGCCCGTCAGCGCCCGGGCCTCGTCGAGCAGGGCCTCCATTGCACGGATACGAGGCCCGTCCAGGCGCACCCACACGCCGTCGACCTCCACGTATTCCTCCCCGCGCGCAATCGCCATGAGGGCCTCGCGCACGCTCAGCGAGCGGTCGCCGACGAGCAGGCGCACGTTCAGATCGAACCAGTCCGACTCCCCCTCCTCGACGGCCAGGTCGATACCCATCCCGTCCTCTGCGACCGTGATGGCCCGCACGTCCTCTGCAACATCCCACACGAGGCCGTCAATCGTCTGGCGGTCCACGAAGGTCGAGAGAAACTCCGGGACGTGCCACGGGGCGATGCGCCCGGCCCCCGGAATATTCACCCACAGGTCGGAGCGCAGCGCGCCGCACCACGCGTTCACGCGGCCGACGAGGTCGGCCACGGCCTCGTCCCCCATGCTGTGCGCGACGGGCGTGCGCGAACGGGTCTGCCCCTCCTCATACTCCGCCCACCAGCGCACGACGACGCCGTCCTCGTCCCGGCGCACCGTCCCCACGAGCACAACTATGGGCCTCGCCTCTGCGTCGAAGCTGCCATCCGAGGAGCTCACGACGAAACGCCTGCGCAGCGACGGCAGCCACGCGCCGCGAAACTGCGCCACGTCCGCGGCCGGGATGGTCAGCGCGCGACCAAGGGGAAAGCCCTCCAGAGCCTGCACACCCTCAATGCGAGCCGCGCGCGTCCCACCGTCGAGCAGCAGCAACCCCGCCTTGCGATCGATGCGCGGGGTGGGAAGAACCTGCTCCCCGTTGCGCGCCACGACCCGCAGGGATATGCCGTTCTCGTCGGTCGTCACGTCCACGTCCGCGTCCCACGTCGCATGGGACAGCGTGAACGGCTCAAGCCCATCCGCCGACGCAAACAGCTCCACCCCCGCGCGCACCAGGCGCGTCAGCCACGTGTACGCGTGCTCCCCAAGCGCCCCGAGCGTGACCTCCGTGCGCGCATGCCAGGACTGGCCCTCGTGGGCGAGACGATACCCCTCACGCAGGAGCGAGACGTGCGTCGGATCCAGGCCGTCCGTCACCGACGTCCACTGCGTCGCCGTCAGGTCAAGCCAGGATGCCCGCTTCGTACTCCACGCGCTCGAGGACGTCCTGCGCAAAGGAGTTAGCGTCGTCTCCACGCTCGGGTCGTGCGCGTCAATGACAAGCGCGAGCGCCTCCCCACTGCGCTCGCGGGTCGCGCCCAGCACCTGGCGCAGGACGCGGGTCCACTCGGGCTCAGACGGGCGCGTGTCGCGCAGCTCCTCGGCGGCCTTGAGCAGCGTGGCAACGGTGTGCGGGCAGTCCGAGCGCAGCCGACAGGCGCACGCCAACGACGGGCGCACCGCTCCCGCGGTGACGCGCACGCGGTAGGACAGCCCCTTGTCCTTGACGCGCGCCTCCAGGGCGCTCCCGTCATCGTCCCACGCCAGCTCACCCACGGCCCCGGAGGCGGCCAGGCGCATGCCATTCGCCCAGGTCGCAGGACCGACGAGGGCAATGATGTCGTCGTCCGACAGGGATGCGAGAGTGTCGCTCAGGGACAGATTTACCATCCTTTCAGTCTACGGCACCGCAACTAGCGCGGCGCCGTTAGCTGTCAAGCCCCTCCGCCATCCACTCACCTGCGCTCCACACGAGCAAAACGACGCGGCCGTCCTCGAGCGTGGCACGCACGTAGGCGCGGGCGCGCTCTCCCGCCCACCAGCGCCCTCCCACGGGCCAGGGACCCTCGATGGCGCGGATCTGCATGCACTCACCGGGAGCCAGCAGGTCGGCGCGATGCGCGTGGCCGGACGTTCGTTCTCGCTTGCGGGTGGACCCCGCGAGGAGGTAGCCGGGGATCGCGCTCAGCGCCCCGCGCTGGTCGACGCACACGTCGGCGCCCGCCCCAGCCGCGGTCGTGAGGCGCACCGGCACGGGTTCGTCAAAGAGGGTGGCCGGCGGATCAGTGATGGCCCCCTCCCAGGCTCCCGCGCGCGAGCGCAGGGGCTCGCTCTCGCCCCATCTGGCCATGACGATGCGACTACGCGGGTCGTAGCCGCCCTGGACGCGCGGGACCAGGAGGGAGTGCGGGCCAGCCAGGCCCTGGATGCGCACAGCGCTGCGCGTCACGTCCCCCTGGCGGTGCCCGCGCCCCCACAGGGCCGAGGCCCCCTGGCCGGGATGCGGGTCGCAGGCAGTCAGGCGGATCGACCGGATCGCGCCGCTGGGGCCCTGGTCGTTCGACATCCACCCCGTCAGTGTCCAGCGCACGCGCAGCGCGATGTCGGCGGGAACCGACAGGTCGCATCCGCTCCACGTGCGGGCGCGTGCCCCTGCCCCCGTGTCCTCCACATCGATGCGCAGCGTGTGCGACACCAGGCCTGAGCGCGCGAGAAGACCCGCGATCTCCTCAGCCGCCAGGGCCACGGGCATCGTCACGGTCTCGACGCTCTCACCTCCGCTGTCGATGTCACGCTCTACCGAGATATCCGGCTGGGCGCGCCCGGCGGACGGCATCGCGACGTCGCCTCCCGAGGCCAGGGTCCACAGGCGTTCGCCGACGTCGCCGAAGCGCTCGAGGACGGGTCCGCGCCCAAGCGCCAGCAGGTCCGCACAGCTCGTGATGCCCAGGGACGCCAGGAGTTCGACGGTGGCCTCAGCCCGCTGGCGCATGGACACCGGCACGCACCCCAGGGCGCGGGTCAGCCCGAGTGCCACGAGGAAGTCGCGGGTGTCCTCGGCGGGTACGATCATGCCAGACCTGGCCGCCTCAACGCAGGCCAGGGGCCCGTCAGCGATCCCAACGAAGCACTCGACGCCCACGGCCGCCTCGACCGCCTCGATGAGTCGGGAGGCAGCCTCCTCCTCGCCACCGGCCCAGCGCGCGGGTCCGCGCGCCCGGCATCTGGCCAGGCCCGGGCGCAGACATTCAACGCCGACCGCGACCGTGTCGAAGGCGTCGATGACGGAGCTAAAAGCGCGGGCCTCCCGGTCCCGGTCGCGCGGCAGACACACCAGGTCCGGGCACAGGTACGTTGCCTCCCGCACGCTCATGCCGGATCGCACCCCGCTGCGCCTGGCGGCGGTGCTGGCAAGCTCGACGCGATCCGCATGGACAACGGCGCCGTGCCCGCCCGGGGGCAGATCGACCACCAGGCAGTTGACGGGCCAGTCGGGCACCCACAGGGCCATGTAGCGCACTTAAACCACCAGCTTCATCTGGCTGGACGCATTCACGCTGCGCGAGAGCCCAGGCCAGGCGCGCAGCGTCACGAGGGTGCGCCCCAGAGATCGCGCTCGGGCCGACAGGGTACGCTGCTCGGCCCGGCTCAGAAGAGGCAGATCCAGACACACGACGTCGCAGGCGTCCAGGAGCAGCGCGCACAGCTGTCCCACGTTCGCCCCCTCGCCCGGGTTGAGGACGAGCACGCGTTCCAGGTCCATGCCCTGTTTCTGCGCCCACTCCCACCCGATATGCCCCACTCCGCACAGGCCAATCCAGCCCTCAAGGGGGCAGGCGTCGATGAGGAGGCGGATCAGCTGCCCCCTTTCCGCGGGCCCCTGGAGCACCGGGGCACAAGCGCCCTGGGAACGCGACTCCTCGATGGCGACGCGCCCACGCAAGCGGACCGAGTTTTCTGCGCGGCTCAGAGCCTGGCGAGCCTGCAGCAGGCGCACACGAGCGTCGGACATCTCTCCTCCTTCCCCAACACTTATAGAACATCTGTTCGATAGAAGGAGTGTAGAACCCCGCTCACACATCTGCGTCCCGAGCGCACGTTCCCCTTCTCATACGCGACAATGGAGGCACAAGAAAAGGAGCATACATGTCCATCGATACTCGCCCCCTGGCCCCCGTCCCCTTTGAGGGCATCGATATGCCTAGCTTCACCCTGACCTCGTCCACCCTCACCGACGGCGCGCCGATGCCGGAGTCGGCGACCGCGCGCGCAGGCTCGCTCTCCCCCGACCTGGCCTGGGAGGGCTTCCCCGAGAACACGGCGAGCTTCTTGCTCACCTGCTTCGATCCGGACGCGCCGATCCCCTCGGGCTGGTGGCACTGGGCGGTCCTGGACATCCCGGCGTCGATGACTCACCTGGAAGCGGGAGCCGGAGCCTCCGACCTCATGCTCGACGGCCCGGCATTCCACCTGCGCGGCGACGCGGGCGAAGCGTCCTACTTTGGCGCCGCTCCGCCGGCCGGGGACCGCCCGCACCGCTACATCTTCACGGTGCACGCCCTGGACACGGACTCCCTGGGTCTGGACGACGACGCGACCCCGGCCATGGCCTCGTTCGTGGCGCTCAACCACACGATCGCGCGCGCGTCCCTGACCGTGACCCACCAGGCCTGAGGACATGCTGCACATCATTTTCTGGGAACCGGAGATCCCCGGGAACACGGGCGCGGCGATTCGCCTGTCGGCCTGCACGGGCTCAATGCTGCACCTGGTGGAGCCCCTGGGCTTCGACATGGACGACGCGAAGCTGCGCAGGGCGGGATTGGACTACCACGACCTCGCACACGTACGCGTCCACAAGTCTTTGGACGAGGCTCTCGCACAGGTTCCGGGGCACGTGTGGGCGCTGACGGGCCACGCGAGCACCATGTATTCCGACGTCTCCTACAAGGACGGGGATGGCCTGCTCTTTGGGCGCGAGTCGGTGGGACTGTCCGAGGACGCCATGAATCACCCGCGCGTGGCGGACCGCGTGCGCATCCAGATGGTGGAGGGGGTGCGCTCCCTCAACCTGGCAAACTCGGCGTCGATCGTCCTGTACGAGGCCTGGCGTCAGCTGGGTTTCCCCGGCGGCGTGTAGCCCCACCGCACACAGACGAACGAGGCCCGGGTCGGATTGCTCCGCCGGGCCTCGTGTCGCGCGCTCACCTCGGGGACGAGGCCTGGGTCAGTTCGACTTCCACAGCGGGCTTTGACGCTCGACCTGTTCGGCGAGCGAGACGATCCTGCGCGGATTCGAGCGCCACATCCACACGACGCCGATGAGGGAGACGAGCAAAGGCAGGTAGTAGAAGTCGACGCCCATGCCAGTCCAGGCCGAGCGCGCCGAGTTGAGCTCCTCAAGGCCAAGCGAGGCAACCCACAGGACGATCGGGACGGCAATCGACAGACCGATCGTCACCCAGCCGACCTGGCGCATGCGCCTGCCGTTATGCGTCAGGGCGACGGCGGCAACGAGGTAGTCAACCCCAGCCAGGAGCGCAACGATCTGCGGCCCCCAGGGCTTGCCCTGCCCATGGAAGAGATCAACGATAGCCGTCACGAAAATCCAGGCCCCGAAGAGCCAAAACAACGCAATAATAATGCGCCCTAGCCCAAGGGAGGGCGGGCGCCGATCGCGCGCGCCACCGCCGTCATGAGTCGTGTCTTGTTCATGCACGCTCCGATCCTACCGACAGGTCTGTCGCGCTGCACCGCGTTTCATTTGTCAGTCGAACCACGGCAAGTCGTGTGGCCTGATACACCGTGATGGAACATCGAGCTTGGAGACAGCGTTGCACAAACGTGGGACAATAGGCCTATATGGACCGTGAGGCCCGTCATGCAAACAATCACCTGAGCGTCAAGCTCATCAACGAGGAGTTATCTACCTTGAGCGAATCGACCTACGACATCGTCATTCTGGGTGCGGGTTCCGGCGGCTACGCGACCGCCCTGCGCGCCGCGCAGCTGGGCATGACAGTCGCCCTCATCGACGGCGATAAGGTGGGCGGCACCTGCCTGCACCGCGGCTGCATCCCCACGAAGGCGTACCTGCACGCCGCCGAAACTGCCGAGGCCGTGCGCGAGTCCGCGAAGTTCGGCGTCAACTCCACCTTCAACGGCATCGACATGGCCCAGGTCGGCAAGTACCGCGACTCGGTCATCTCCGGCCTGTACAAGGGCCTGCAGGGGCTGCTCAAGTCCCGCAAGGTCGAGCTCATCTCCGGCTGGGGCCGCCTGGCCGACGCGAACACCGTCGAGGTGAACGGCCAGCGCATCACCGGCCGCAACATCGTCCTGGCGACCGGCTCCTACTCGCGTTCCATCCCCGGCCTGGACATTGGTGGCCGCATCATTTCGTCCGATCAGGCGCTGCAGATGGACTGGGTTCCCTCCTCTGCCGTGATCCTGGGTGGCGGCGTCATCGGTCTGGAGTTCGCGTCCGTGTGGCGCAGCTTCGGCGCCGAGGTCACGATCATCGAGGCGCTGCCCCACCTCGCCAACAACGAGGACGAGGCCATCTCCAAGCAGCTTGAGCGCGCCTACCGTAAGCGCGGCATCAAGTTCCACACGAACACACGCTTCGCCTCCGCGACGCAGTCCGAGCAGGGCGTGCACGTGGCCACCGAAGACGGCAAGACCTTCGATGCGGACGTCCTGCTGGTCGCGGTTGGCCGCGGCCCCGTCACCGAGGGCCTGGGTTACGAGCAGGTCGGCATCACGCTGGATCGCGGCTTCGTCATCACCAATGATCGCCTGCACACGGGCGTGGGCAACATCTACGCGGTCGGCGACATCGTCCCCGGCCTGCAGCTGGCGCACCGCGGCTTCATGCAGGGTATCTTCGTGGCCGAAGAGATTGCTGGCCTGAACCCGACCATGCAGGCTGACATCGACATCCCGCGCGTGACCTTCTGCGAGCCCGAAATTGCCTCGGTCGGCATGACGGAGAAGCAGGCCCGCGAAAGTACGGCGATCAGGTGCGCACGGTCGAGTACAACCTCGCCGGCAACGGAAAGTCGTCTATCCTGGCAACGTCGGGTCTCATCAAGCTGGTCTCGGTTGAGGGCGGTCCGATCGTGGGCTTCCACGGCATCGGCGCGCGCATCGGTGAGCAGATTGGTGAGGGCGAGCTCATGGTGAACTGGGAGGCGTACCCCTCGGACGTTGCGTCCCTGATTCACGCGCACCCGAGCCAGAACGAGTCGCTCGGCGAGGCAGCTATGGCGCTGGCCGGCAAGCCCCTCCACGTCCACAACTGATACAGCTTTATTAGGAGAACACACATGGCAACGTCAGTGACCATGCCCGCTCTGGGCGAGTCCGTCACCGAGGGCACCGTTACGACGTGGCTCAAGCAGGTCGGCGATACCGTCGAGCTCGACGAGCCCATCGTTGAGGTGTCCACCGACAAGGTCGACTCCGAGGTCCCCTCCCCCGTCGCCGGCGTCCTTCTCGAGATCCTGGTTCCCGAGGATGAGACCGTCGAGGTCGGCACCGAGATCGCGCGCATCGGCGACGCGTCCGAGGCTTCGGCCCCCGCCGCTGCGCCCGCCGCCGCCCCGGTTGAGGCTCCGGCTGCTCCCGCTGCTCCCGCGACACCCGCTCCGGCTCCCGCGCCCGCGCCTGCCCAGGGCACCGAGGTGCGTATGCCGGCGCTTGGCGAGTCCGTCACCGAGGGCACCGTGACCACGTGGCTCAAGGCCGTGGGCGACGCCGTCGACGCCGACGAGCCGCTGCTCGAGGTCTCCACCGACAAGGTGGATTCCGAGGTCCCCGCTCCCGTGGCTGGCTTCCTCACCGAGATCCGCGTGCCCGAGGATGAGACCGTCGAGGTCGGCACCGTCGTCGCGATCATTTCCGCGACCGCTCCTTCCGCCGCCCCCGCAGCCGCTAGCGCCGCGCCCGCACCGGTCGCACCTGCCGCCCCGGCTGCGCCTGCTGCCCCGGTTGCTCCCGCGGCTCCCGCGGCGCCTGCTGCCCCAGTTGCCCCCGCAGCTCCGGCCCCTGTGGACCCGTTCCCGAACGCCTCGACGCTGGCCGCCAAGGCGAGCGCCGCTCCGGTCGTCGCGTCCCCCGCGGCCGCGACCGGCAGCGCGTACGTGACCCCGATCGTTCGCAAGCTCGCGCGCGAACTCGGCGTTGACCTGGCCACCGTGTCGGGTTCCGGCGTTGGCGGCCGCGTGCGCCGTGAGGACGTCGAGGCTGCTGCCGCCGCCGCGCGCGCCGCTGCTGCTGCTCCAGCTCCGGTCGCCCCCGCCGCTCCCGCTGCCAAGGCCGAGGCCACCCGTGAGCCCTCGCCGCTGCGTGGCACGACTGAGAAGATGTCGCGCCTGCGCCAGACGATCGCTCGCCGCATGGTCGAGTCCCTGCAGACTGCCGCCCAGCTCACCACGGTCATCGAGGTGGACGTCACCAAGGTGGCCGCGCTTCGCGCCCGCTCGAAGGACGCCTTCCTGGCCACGCACGGCACGAAGCTGACCTTCCTGCCCTTCTTCGTGAAGGCAGCGACGGAGGCTCTCGCCTACCACCCGAAGCTCAACGCGACCATCAACGACAAGGAGGTCACGTACTTCGATTACGAGCACGTGGGCATCGCCGTTGACACTCCGCGTGGCCTGCTCGTGCCCGTCATGAAGAACGCCGGCGAGAAGGACATCCCCGGCATCGCCGCGTCCATCAACGACCTGGCCGCGCGTACGCGTGACTCGAAGATCGGCCCCGACGAGCTGTCCGGCTCCACCTTCACGGTGACGAACACCGGTTCGGGTGGCGCGCTCTTCGACACGCCCGTTCTCAACATGCCCGAGACCGCGATCTTGGGCGTCGGCACGATCGTGAAGCGCCCCGTCGTGATGAAGGGTGCCGACGGCGCCGATGTCATTGCGATCCGCTCCATGGTCTACCTGTCGCTGTCCTACGATCACCGCCTGATTGACGGCGGGGATGCGTCGCGCTTCCTCATGGACGTGAAGAAGCGCCTCGAGGCCGGCAGTTCGAGGCTGATCTGGCTCTCTGATTCGTCTCCACACGCACTGATGGGGTGGGCCCGCGGGCCCACCCCATCAGTGCGTCTCGTGCATCCGCCGCTACTGGCCCGACTGCGCTGCGGGCGCATCGGCCAGGCGCGCGGAGACGACTTTGCCGGACACCGGATCGACGCGAAGAATCAAGCCGCTGGAGTTGGGGGCACCGTGCTGATCACACTCGCCGTCCTTGCACGTCTCCGACTCGGTGACGACAAGCGTCGCACTGACGTCCACGGCCCCCGGTTCGCAGGTCACGACGGTCAGATCCTGGATCGACGAGGACAGCTTCACCACCTGCACTCCCCTCTGAGCGCATCGTCTCGATGCGCCCCGTGTCCTGTTCCAGCAGCTCACCGCCGAGGACATCGTTGAGCTTGGTTGCGTCCGCGTCTTTCATCGCTTGATCGCGCGTGGCAATCGCGTGATTGATGAGGTCGGTGGCCACTGCGGGATCGCACAGATCGGGTTCGGTGTCGGCAGACTGTTGCGTCGTGGCCTGCACGCTGGGCGTGCGCGGGGTGCCCAGAGCGGACCACGCCCATATACCTACTGCGCCGGCCCGATGCCGACAAGCGCAAGGCACGCGACGAGCAACCAAGCCCGACGGTGACGACGGGGACGCGACGCGCGATCCGACTGGGTTGAGGCACGCAGCTCTTCTTCAGTCAGGGTATCTTCGCGCAAGGCCGCCGCACGCAGGTCGGCGATCACCCTGCTCGGGGTCGACGGGCTCACGCGAAATAACGTGCTCATCGGGGTCTGGGATCAGCGGGGTGCCTCCTGACCCCACGCGCTCGGCAGCGTCGAAACCCAAGTCAGCCAAGGCCTCGTCCATCTGTAGCAGGGAGGCGATCTGGCGCAGGCACTGCCGATCCCCTCCATGCCTGAGTGTCCCAGGCTCCATCCGGGGGTCCCCTCCCCTGCCGGATCTCGTCAATGAGGTCGATGATGACCGCACGCCCCTGCGGTGTCACGATGATGTTTGCAGGCGTCAGGTCCCCATGAACGATGCCCGCCCCGTGCAGCGCGCTCAGGCTCGGCGGCGATGCCCTCGATGATCTGGCGGCGCGTGGCTTTGGGGCGTAGGTCGGCCGAGCCGATCTCGACGTCGAGTGGGCGGCCGGCAACAAAATCCTGGACGATCGCCCAGCGCCCGTCCTCGGATCGGGCCACGTCGCGCAGGGCGACGACGTGGCGCGAGGACACGGACGCCCAGGCCTTCCATCGCTCAAGCGAGGCCTGCCCGTCCGCCGACGACCGCAGCGCGATCAGCGCCTCGCCGGCGCTCGACCGTGTCTTCCATAGAGGCCCGCGCGCTCCGACGTGGAACACCTGGCCGATCTCATAACCCCCGATATCCATGGGTATATTGTCCAAACTCACACAATGTGATGCAACTCATTTCACATAGCGTCAGGTCGGACGCGTGGACTATCTCGGGGTTTATACACGTAGAATGGTGATGCTATGAGTGAAAAGAATCCCCCCGCTAAGAGGCGCTTCTACCAGAACATCCTCGACGCGTATCGACTGACCGCACGCACGTATCCGGCACTCCCGTGGATGCTCCTGGGAACTGCCGCGCTCGTCATCGCCCTGTTCTTGCTGCTGGCATTCCTGACGAATACTTCCTGGATTGGCTGGCTTGTCGTCGGCATCATGGGATCCATCACCGCAGCGCTCGCACTCCTGAGTTTCCTTGCGCGCCGCGCGCTCTACGCCCAGGTCGAACAGACCACCGGCGCCGTGAAGGTCGCACTCTCTCAGATCCAGCGCGGCTGGATCATCCCCGAGCAGCCCGTCGCCTTCACCCGCGAGCAGGATCTCGTCTGGCGCATCGTGGGCCGCCCGGGCATTGTCCTCATCTCCGAGGGCCCCACATCTCGTGTCCGCGCTCTCCTGAACACCGAGTCCAAGCGCATTACCAAGATCATGCGCAACGTGCCCATCCACCAGATTCAGGTGGGTCACGACGAGGGCCAGATCGCCCTCAAGGATCTGCAGCGCGAGCTGCGCAGGCTGAAGAACGTCCTGACGGCCGAGGAGGTCCCCCAGGTGTCGGCGCGCATTAATGCGCTGCGCTCGGGCGAACCCCCGATTCCCAAGGGCGTCGACCCTCTGCGGGCACGCACGTCGCGTCGTGCACTGCGCGGAAACTGAACCATACAGTCAAGTGGGCGAGCACATAGTGCTCGCCCACTTGTGCATCCAGGATATGAGACCCCCTGGACATGCATAGTATGCATCTGTTTGCATAATCAGTATCAGCGAGCACCTCCAATACAGATACTGAGGAACATAACCATGCACACGACGAAGATTCTCGCAGCGCTGACCGTGGCCACCTCGGCGGTCGCACTGGCGGCTTGCGCCGACCCGACGACAAACACGACAAGCGCCGGACAGTCCGCTACCGCCGCCTCGTCGAACACCGCCGCATACGACGTGTCCCAGATCCCCACTGACCCGACCATCGCAGCACTGGTCCCCGAGGAGGTCAAAAAGCGGGGCACGCTGCGCAACGGCGCCTCAACCGGTTACGCACCGGCCGAGTACATGGCCACCGACGGGCAAACCCCCATTGGCTACGACATCGACATCAACAAGGCACTGGCCAAGGTGATGGGCCTCGAGGAGGGCACGACGCAGCACTCCGAGTTCCCGACGATTATCCCCGCCCTTGGCACCAAGTTCGACGTCGGCCTCTCCTCCTTCACGATCACCTCCGAGCGGGAGCAACAGGTCAACATGGTTTCCTACCTCAACGTCGGCTCAGCGTGGGGCGTGGCGACGGGCAACCCGAAGAGTTTCGACACCTCCAACCCCTGCGGCACGACGATTGCCGTGCAGACGGGTACCGCGCAGGAGACCTACGCGCAAGAGCTGTCCAAGCAGTGCGAGGCTGACGGCAAGGGGAAGATCACGATCATGCCACACGAGCTGCAGACCGACATCGCCACGAAGATCATTTCTGGCCAGTACGACGCAACCCTGGCCGACTCAACCGTGATCGGCTACACCGCCGCCGGTTCGAACGGCAAGATCGAACAGCTCGGCGACGTCTTTGAGTCCGCACCCCAGGGCGTGGCGATCGCCAAGGACGACGCGGAACTGACCGAGGCCGTCCAGCAGGCCATGCAGTACCTCATGGACAACGGCTACCTGGAGGACATCCTGGCCCATTACGGTGCCGATAGCGCGGCGCTTTCAACCGCCGAGCTCAACCCCACGGTCGACTGATACGTGACACGAAACGCATAATATGCATCGCTATGCATATAGGTGCATAATGATAGCAACAGCGGGGCACACGGCCCCCACCCCATCGGAAGGCACATCATGACCATCACGAAGGCACACGCTCTCTTCGCACTCGCAGCAGCGGCCGCACTGCCCCTGGCCGCCTGCGCCGACCCGACCGCGTCCACCAATGGAACGACCGGCGGATCGAACGCGAGCGGAACCAGCTCAGCCACGGCCTCGTACGACGTCTCGCAGATCCCCACTGTCGCCGAGATTGCCAACCTGGTCCCCGATGAGGTCAAGGCCCGAGACGTCCTGCGCAACGGCGCCTCCGCGGACTACGCCCCCGCCGAATTCTTGGCGACGACTCCCAGACCCCCCAGGGCTACGACGTCGACATCAACCGCGCCCTCGCCAAGGTCATGGGCCTAAAGGAAGGCACCACCAACCACGCGGAGTTCCCAACGATCATCCCTGCCCTCGGCACCAAGTTCGACGTGGGCATCTCCTCCTTCACGATCACCTCCGAGCGCGAGGAGCAGGCCAACCTGATCTCCTACGTCCAGGTCGGATCCGCCTTCGGCGTCGCCAAGGGCAACCCGAAGAACTTCGACCCGACCAACCCCTGCGGCACCACCATCGGCGTCCAGACCGGCACCGCTCAGGAAGACTACGCGACCGAGCTGTCCGAGAAATGCGTGGCCGACGGTAAGGACACGATCACGATCATGCCGCACGACCTGCAGACCGACATCACCACCAAGGTGATCGGCGGCCAGTACGATGCGACCTTCGCCGACTCCACCGTTATCGGATACACGGCTTCCCTCTCGGGCGGCCAGATCGAGCAGGTCGGCGATGTCGTGGAGTCCGCTCCGCAGGGTGTCGCCGTCAACAAGGATGACGCCCAGCTGACCGAGGCGGTCCAGAAGGCCATGCAGTACCTGATGGACAACGGCTACCTGGAGGACATCCTGGATACCTACGGCGCGAAGGAAGCCGCCCTGAAGACCGCCGAACTCAACCCGGCGACCACCGACTGAGGTTCTTATGGAAAGCACGAAAGACGGCGTTGCTCTGATAAACGCCAAGCCCGTTCCCCGGCCGGGGAGGTGGGTCAGCGCAATCGTCGTTGCGATCCTCGCAGCGATGGCCATCCACGGCCTGGTCACGAATAAGAACTATCAGTGGAACGTCGTGGCCCAGTGGCTGTTCTCCCAATCCCTCATGCAGGGCGTGGCCTTCACGATCATCCTGACGGTCCTCGCAATGGTGATCGGCACTATCCTGGCGATCACGATGGCGATCATGCGTCAGTCGGTCAACCCGGTTCTGCGCTGGGTGGCCATGGCCTACATCTGGTTCTTCCGTGGCACGCCTATCTACACGCAGCTGATCTTCTGGTCGCTGCTGCCCACGCTCTACCCGCAGATGTCCTTCGGCGTACCGTTCCTCGGCTCGGTCTTCGGCTGGGAGGTCAGCTTCGACACGGCCACCTACTTCACGCCATTCTGGATGGCGTTCCTGGGCCTGGGCCTGAACGAGGGCGCCTACCTGGCGGAGATTATGCGTGCGGGTCTACTCAGCGTCTCGAAGGGACAGTGGGAAGCCGCGACCGCCCTGGGCATGCCGCGGGCGACGATCTTCCGCAGGATCATCCTGCCCCAGGCGATGCGCGTCATCGTCCCGCCGATCGGCAACGAGACGATCTCGATGCTCAAGACCACGTCGCTGGTCTCGGCGATCCCCTTCACGCTGGAGCTGACGTTCATCGCGCGTCAGCGCGGACAGGCCACCTTCGCACCGGTTCCGCTGCTGATTGCGGCGGCGATCTGGTACCTGGTGATCACGAGTCTGCTCATGTGGATCCAGTCGATCATCGAGAAGCACTTCGCGAAGGGCTTCGAGCGGCGCGATAACACGGGCGGGCAGACCGCCTCGGACGGCACGGCCTCGGATGAGGACGAAAAGATGAATGGCAAGCTCAAATTTGTGGATGTGACACCATGACGGGTACGGATCTGGAGACGGCAACCGGCGTGACGCCCATGGTGGCGGTGCGCGGAGTCCATAAGTTTTTCGGTGATCTGCACGTGCTGCGCGGCATCGATCTGGATATTGCTGCTGGTGAGGTGTGCGTCATCCTGGGCCCGTCGGGTTCGGGTAAGTCCACCCTGCTGCGCTGCCTGAACATGCTGGAGGACATCAGTGCGGGCCGCGTGTACGTCGATGGTCACCTGCTGGGCTACCGTGTGGATTCCAAGGGGGTCCTGCACGAGCGCCGTGACAGGGTGATTGCCGCGCAGCGCTCCCACATTGGCATGGTGTTCCAGCGTTTCAATCTCTTCCCGCATATGACGGCGCTGGAGAACGTGATGGAGGCTCCGGTTCAGGTGCTCAAGCGTTCGAAGAGTCAGGCCCGGGCACAGGCCCTGGAGTTGCTTGACCGGGTCGGTCTGGCGGATCGCGCGGACCACTACCCCGCCGAGCTGTCGGGTGGCCAGCAGCAGCGTGTGGCGATTGCCCGAGCGCTGGCGATGGATCCGGAGATCATGCTCTTCGATGAGCCGACGTCTGCGCTCGACCCGGAGCTGGTGGGCGAGGTTCTCCAGGTCATGCAGGACCTGGCCGCGTCGGGTATGACGATGGCCGTGGTCACCCACGAGATCGGTTTCGCCCGCGAGGTCGCCGATCAGGTGGTCTTCATGGACGGCGGCGTGGTCGTCGAGGCGGGCGCTCCCGCCGACGTGATCGATAATCCGCAGGAGGAGCGCACCAAGGAGTTCTTCTCCAAGGTTCTCTGAGCCAATCGACGAGGCCGGGGCTGGTTATTCCAGTCCCGGCCTTTGTCGTGGGCGCGCTCGGGCGTCGCCCAGTGCGAGCAGGTGATGGGGATCGCGCGCGGTGAGGGGCGCGCGACGGCTCGCGTGGATGACGGGCTCAGGTCAGGGTGACGAGGTCGAGGTAGCTCTCGTCCCACAGGTCCTCGTCGGCGTCGGGTAGAAGGAGGACGCGCTGGGGGTTGAGGGCTGTGACGGCGCCGGGGTCGTGGGTGACGAGGATGACGGCGCCCTCGTAGTCGCGCAGGGCGGCGAGGATTTCTTCACGTGAGGCGGGGTCGAGGTTGTTGGTGGGCTCGTCGAGGAGCAGGACGTTGGCGCCCGAGACGACGAGCGTGGCCAGGGCGAGTCGGGTCTTTTCGCCGCCGGAGAGCACGGAGACGGGTTTTTCGACGTCGTCGCCTTGGAAGAGGAATTGGCCGAGGATGTTGCGCACGTGCGTGTCGTCGAGGGTGGGGGCGGCCTCGGCCATGTTTCGCGGATGGTGCGCGTTTCGTCCAGGGTTTCGTGTTCCTGGGCGTAGTAGCCGAGTTTGAGCCCGTGGCCGGGCACGACGCGTCCCGAGTCGGGTTCTTCGATGCCGGACAGGAGGCGCAGCAGCGTCGTCTTGCCCGCGCCGTTGAGGCCCAGGACGACGACTTTGGAGCCGCGGTCGATGGCCAGGTCGACGCCGGTGAAGACTTCGAGGGACCCGTAGGACTTGGACAGTCCCTCGGCGGTGAGCGGCACGCGGCCGGAGGGGGCGGGGTCGGGGAAGCGCAGGCGCGCGACCTTTTCCTGGACGATCTCGGCGCCGGCTTGGGCGAAGAGTTCTTCGGCGCGGCGCAGCATCTGCTGGGCGGCGACGGCCTTGGTCGCCTTGGCGCGCATCTTCTCGCCCTGGGCCTTGAGATGTTCGGCTTTCTTGAGGGCATTGGCGCGTTCCTTGCGCCGACGCCTCTCGTCTTCCTCGCGCTGCTTGAGGTAGGCGGCCCACCCCAGGTGGTAGATGTCGACGTGGGCGCGGTTGGCGTCGAGGTAGAAAACCTGGTTGACGGTGTCGCCCAGGAGCTTGACGTCGTGGGAGATGATCATGACGCCGCCGGGGAAGGTTTTAATCCAGTCGCGCAGCCACACGATCGAGTCGTGGTCGAGGTGGTTGGTGGGCTCGTCGAGCAGGAGCACGTCGGCGTCTGAGAAGAGGACGCGGGCGAGCTCGACGCGGCGACGCTGGCCGCCCGAGAGCGTGTCGAGCGTCTGGTCGAGGACGCGGTCTTCGAGGCCTAGGGAGTGGGCGATCTGGGCGGCCTCGGCGTTGGCGGCCCATCCGCCAGAGTTGGTGAACTGCTGGTCGAGCTTGACGTAGCGTTCCATGGCCCGCTGCTGGCGGGCACCTTCGGTCGTGGACATCTCGTGCTCGGCCTTGCGGATGCGCGCGATGATCGAGTCGATGCCGCGCACGGAGATGATGCGGTCGCGGGCCAACATGTGCGGGTCGCCGACGTGGGTGTCCTGCGCGAGGTAGCCGACGGTGCCGTTGGAACTGATGGTGCCGGTGTACTCGGCCGCTCCTCCGCGGTCGGCTTCGCCGGCGAGGAGGCGCATGGTCGTGGTCTTGCCGGCGCCGTTGCGTCCGACGAGGCCGATGCACATGCCTTTGTCGATGCGGAAGGTCGCGTGGTTGACGAGTTCGCGGGCGCCGATTCGCAGCGAGAAGTCCTGGACGTTAATCACGCTCCAAGAGTAGAGGGAGGGATCGTTGTGGGCGAATCAACCCGGCCGATGACCCGTCCTGTTGGCCCACCTTGCAGCAATTGCGGGCACAATGGGTGGTGCATATAACCATTCCATCTCGGTATTGTGAGGATTGTACCCATGTCAGATAGCCCGATCCCGTCTGGATCGGCGCGCCCCGCGCGCGCCCTCGACATCATTTCGGTCGCGTTCGTCGCGTTGCTGCTTATTTCCAATATCGCCGCGACGAAGGCGTTCATGGTGGGATCATCCACCCACTATTTGATTTTCGATGGGGGCGCGATTCTCTTCCCTCTGACCTACATCATCGGTGACGTGCTCTCAGAGGTGTACGGTTTTGCCCGCGCGCGGCGGGTCATCATCATGGGCTTCGTGGCCTCGTTCCTGGCTCGCTCACCTTCTTTATCGTCCAGTACCTGCCGCCGGCCCCCGACTACGAGAACCAGGAGGCCTTTGCGGCGGTTCTGGGCGTCGTGTGGCGCGCGGTTGTCGCCTCGCTCGCGGGTTACCTGGCCGGCCAGCTCCTCAATTCCTACGTGCTCGTGTGGATCCGCAAGAAGTGGGGCACCAAACACCTGTGGGCGCGCCTGATCGGCTCAACGATCGTCGGCGAAGCCGCGGACACGGTCCTGTTCTGCACGATTCTGTTCTACGGCGAGATGTCGATGGGCAATTTCATCAACTACCTGGTGACCGGCTACTTCTACAAGGTCCTGCTCGAAGTCGTCCTCCTGCCCCTGACTTACCCGGTGATCGCCGCAATCCGCCGCGTTGAAGGCCTGCACAAGGACGAGGTATTCGACCGATGAACGATAACTGGCTTCGCGCCCCCCTCGCCCGAGGAGATCGCGCCCTTCCGCGCCCCGGCCTCGTCCGGTGGCCACCGCCCCGACCGCGGGTTCGAGGTCGGCACTCGCCTGGGCGTCGAGCGTGGGCTTGGGCGCACGGGCGTCATTCACACGGCGCACGGCATTATCCGCACTCCCGCCTTCATTCCCGTGGGCACGAAGGCAAACGTCAAGGCCCTCACCCCTGAGATGGTCCGGGCCCTGGGAGCCCAGGCGGTCCTGGCCAACGCCTACCACCTCTACCTCCAGCCCGGCTCCGACATCGTCGACGAGGCGGGTGGCTTCGCCTCCTTCATGAACTGGTCGGGGCCCACCTACACGGATTCGGGCGGCTTCCAGGTGCTCTCCCTGGGCGCGGGCTTCAAGAAGGTCCTCTCCCAGGAGTTTTCCGGCAAGGCGGACCCGAATGACCCGGCCGTGCAGATGCAGGCGATCAAGGCCTCCAACGCGGTGGTCGATAACGATGGCGTCGTGTTCTCCAGCCACATCGACGGCACGAAGCACCGCTTCAACCCCGAGGTGTCGATGGGGATCCAGCATCAGCTGGGCGCCGACATCATGTTCGCCTTCGACGAGCTCACCTCCCTGCTGCACCCGCGCGACTACCAGATCGAGTCTCTCGAGCGCACGCACGCGTGGGCTCGGCGCTGCCTCGCCGAACATCGCAGGCTCACCTCCGAGCGCGCGGGCAAGCCCTACCAGCAGCTGTGGGGCGTCATCCAGGGCGCACAGTGGGAGGATCTGCGCCGCGAGGCTGCCCGCACGATGGCCGACATGGAGGTCGGCGGCCAGCGCTTCGATGGCTTCGGCGTGGGCGGGGCCCTGGAGAAGGAGAACCTGGGCACGATCGTGTCCTGGGTGTGCGAGGAACTGGGCGAGGACCGCCCTCGCCACCTGCTCGGGATCTCCGAGCCCGAGGATCTTTTCGCCGGCGTCGCGGCGGGCGCCGACACCTTCGACTGCGTCAACCCCTCGCGCGTGGCGCGCAACGCGGCGATCTATTCGCCCGACGGGCGCTTCAACATTACGAACGCGCGCTTCAAGCGTGATTTCACGCCGCTCGTGCAGGGCTGCGAGTGCTACACCTGCACCCACTACACGCGCGCCTACATTCATCACCTGTTTAAGGCCAAGGAGATCCTGTCTTCCACGCTGGCTACCATTCACAACGAGTGGTTCACGCTGCGCCTGGTCGACGGTATTCGCGCCTCCATCGAGGACGGATGCTTCGAGGAGTTCCGTTCCGATATGCTCGGTCGATATCAGGCCGGGCGCCGCCCCTGAGTACAAGGAGTATCGATGAGCTTCAACGACAACATTCACCTGGATCCTTCGCGCGTGCGCACCTCTGGCGCAGGCCGCAAGATCGTGGGTGCCGGCGGCGGCTCGTTCCTGGGTATCCTACTGATCCTGGGCTTCTCGTATCTCACCGGCATTGACCTGACGAGCCTGATCTCGTCCTCGGCCCCCTCCACGTCCTCGTCCTCGTCGTCGGTGGACGTCTCGACGTGCCAGACTGGCGCGGACGCGAACGAGCGCGTCGAGTGCCGCATGGTCGCCACCGCACAGTCGCTGGATGAGGTGTGGAAGACCCAGCTCGCCGATCAGGGCACAGGCGTTGCCTACAAGCTTCCCGATTTCCAGATCTTCTCGGACAGTGTGTCAACCGCGTGCGGATCGGCGACCAGCGCCGTTGGCCCCTTCTACTGCCCGGGTGATTCGACCGTCTACCTCGACCTCGGTTTCTTCAAGGACATGGTGACGCAGTACGGCGCATCCGATTCGGTGCTCGCCCAGGAATACGTGGTCGCCCACGAGTGGGGCCACCACATCCAGAACCTGCAGGGCGTGTTCCGCACCTACAACACGCGCGAGACCGGCTCTCAGGGCGCTGGCGTGCGTTCGGAGCTTCAGGCCGACTGCTACGCGGGCGTGTGGATGCACTGGGCCTCGACCACCCCCGATCCGACGACGGGCACGCCCTACCTCCAGGCTCCGAGCGCTGATCAGATCATGGGTGCGCTGCAGACGGCCGAGGCGATTGGCGATGACCGTCTCCAGTCGAAGTACCAGGGGACGACCAACCCCGAATCCTGGACGCACGGCAGCGCGCAGCAGCGCGCGACGTGGCTGCAGAAGGGTTTGGACTCCGGCGACATTGCGACGTGCGACACCTGGAGCACCCCTCACGTATGAGTGGGATTGTGTCCCTCGGTACACTAGTCGAGGCCGATGACAGGAGGTTGCCATGACACGTAGCATCACCGACCAGGCACACGACTTCTACGACGCAGTGCCCTACGAGGTGCCCACGCCGGACACCTCGCTGTACGCGCTCCTCGACACCACCGCCCGCCTCTACCCCGATCGCGTCGCCCTGGACTACTTCGGGGCAACCACCACTACGCGCAGGTGCGCGATCAGGTGCTGCGCGCCGCGCGCGTCTTGCACGAGGCCGGGGTTAGGCCCGGGGACACGGTGGCCATTGCGCTGCCGAACTGCCCGCAGGCTTTCGTCGCCTTTTACGCGTGCATGCGCATCGGCGCGGTGGCCGCCCAGCACAACCCGCTGGCCCCGGCCGCGGAGGTCGCGGGTCAGCTGGAGCGCCACGGCGGGCGCGTGGCGATCGTGTGGGAAAAGTGCGTGGATGCTTTCCCCCTTGACCGTCTCGACACGGTTTTTACGGTGGACATCTCCCGCGCCATGCCCGCCTCGCAGCGTTTCTTGCTCAGCCTGCCCGCCCCGCGCGCACGCGACATGCGCGCCCAGCTGCGCGGCCCCGTGCCCGCGGGCGCCGTCTCCTGGGACCGGGCCACGGCCTCGTCCCGCGCCATCGACGCCGAGCACCCGCTGCCCTCCCCCGATGATCGCGCCGTCATCTTGCACACCTCGGGCACTAACGGCGTTCCCAAGTCAGCGCCGCTGACCCACCGCAACATCGGCGTCAACGTCAACCAGTGCTTGTTCTGGGTGTGGAAGCTGCACGAGGGTGCCGAGACCTTCTTCTCGCTCCTGCCCTACTTCCACGCCTTCGGCCTGACGTTCTTCCTGTGCGCGGCCGTGCGCAAGGCTGCCACCCAGGTGCTGCTGCCCAAGTTCGATGCGCAGATGGCCCTCGACGCGCACGCGCGCCGACCCGTGACCTTCTTCGTGGGTGTCCCGCCCATGTTCGAGCGCATCTTGGCGCGCGCGAAAGAGACGGGCGCGAATCTGTCCTCCATCCGATACTCGGTCGCCGGCGCGATGCCGCTGTCGACCACACTGGCCGCCAACTGGGAGGCCGCCACGGGCGGCCTCATCGTCGAGGGCTACGGCCTATCCGAAACCGCGCCCGTCCTGACGGGCGCTCCCCTGTCCGCCAAGCGCCGCCACGGCGTGCTCGGCGTCCCCTTCCCCTCCACGCAGCTGCGACTCGTCTCCCTGGAGGACGACACGCAGGACGTCGAGGACGGCCAGCCCGGCGAGATCATCGTGCGCGGACCACAGGTCTTCGGCGGGTACCTCAACGCGCCCGAGGAAACCGCGCGCGTCTTCACCTCCGAGGGCTGGTTCAAGACCGGCGACATCGGCGTTAACCGCGATGGGTTCATCTCGATGGCCGATCGGAAGAAGGAGCTGATCCTGTCGGGCGGCTTCAACGTGTATCCCTCCCAGGTCGAGGAGGCGATCCGCTCCCTGCCCGGCGTCGCGGATGTCGCCGTCGTGGGCGTGCCTGTGGCTGACGCCACCGAAGAGGTCACCGCTGCGATCATCCTGGAAGAGGGGGCCCAGCGCCTCACCCTGGAGCAGGTGCGCAACTGGGCCGAAAAGTCCATCGCCCACTACGCCCTGCCCCGCCAGATCGTGTTCATCGCCGAGCTACCCCGCAACCAGATGGGCAAGATCCTGCGCCGCAAGGTCGCCCAGGTCGTGCGCGAGAAGCTCGGGCGCTGAGTGAGCGTCAACGGCCCAAACGCCTCGTCAGTTCGTCGACCGCTGCCTTCGTCTGGTTAATCGCCTCACTGAGAGGAATTCGTAACCGCAGGCGTTCACGCTGCGTGGTTGCGTGCCGCTTCCACTGGGCACGCAGTTGATCCTGCCTGCTCTGGCACTCAAGCAAGCGCTCAATCAACTCCACCACATCCGAGCTCCGACACACAACCGGATCCGGATAGAAGCCAACAAGACGAGCAATACGAGCCAAGCGGATTCGCGCCATGATGTCCTCGGTCAGGTGAGTCAGCGAGCGCTGATCAAGAGCATCGAAAGCCAGCGCGGACAGGAACGCCTTCCCGTGCTCCGTGCGCCGCCACAAAGCGATGCTGCTGTCCACTTCCATGCTGTCGACGTTCAACCCCGTCGCGCGCTTTCGGCGCGACGTCAGAGCTGCCGACAGACAGACGTCGCCGCGGGTGTTCTCCTGGATCAGGAGTGATGGATGCGGAAAACAGCCGTGCACAAGAGCGGCAGTCGACTCGAATGCGCGCGTCTTGCCGAGGGAGGCCCGCACGAACAACACCGCATCGATACGACGATCCATCGCAGCTGTCGCGGGGATACGAGTTGTGCTCTCCTGCGCGACTCCCAGGAGAGTCAGCCCCTCGATCTTGCGCAGACCCTCGCGCTGCGTGCGTGTCAGGTCCGCCTCACGCAGCAGCACATGTGTGGGAATCGTGCGCTCGAAGCGACGTACGCAGGGTGGCAGGGCTAGTGTCGATGCCCAGTCGATGGAGCTCACAGGAGCACCACAAAGCTCACTAGGGAGAAGTCCGCCTCTGACAAGGCTCCCTGGGCAATCGCTCCCGGTGTGAACAGCGATTCCAGGGTCGCTTCTTCTCCCTGCCTGATTGCCGCTGCGACAGCCCGAGTCAGCAGCGCCGAGTACTCGCTCATGTCCTCACCATCACGTGTGGCTCGATTGAAGTGCGCACACAGTGAGGCCAGTGGCTCATGGTGTCCCTCGCACAGTTGCCTGAGCAGGTCCAGGGAACGCGTTGGGTGGGACAGTATCGGTGCGTCCGTCGCGTCCCACGGCGCGTAAACCAGAGACAGCGGCACGGTTGCTCGGCTAGTACCATCGGTGTCTTCACGGCGTTCAAGGCAGAAAATCACTCCCGGGCTCATCTGACCGCGCAGGTCATCCGGGATCGACACGACCGCATGCAAACCCGTCGCCGCGCCTTCCAGTGTGCCCGGGTTCGCGTGCATGTAGCGCTCCAACTCGATTCGGAAATCATCCAACGCGAAATCCGTGATCGACATTCCTCGCCGCATGTCTTCGAGGTCGAGGGTCTCGCTGCGCAGGGCACGCAACTGATCCGAGCGATACTCCAGGTCGTTCATGTCCTCCGAGGGGGGTGAGCAGATTCTCCTCACCGGAGGCGCTCGCATCGCCCAGAGCCATGCGTGCCTTCACACGCGACTCAAGCTTGATGTAGGACTCCAGGTCAACGTCTGGCCAGAAGGTCACCATCTGAATGTGCTTGTTCGTCGAACCCAGGCGGTCGACGCGGCCGAAGCGCTGCACGATGCGCACCGGGTTCCAGTGCACGTCGTAATTGATCACGCAATCGCAGTCCTGGAGGTTCTGCCCCTCCGAAATGCAATCCGTTGCGAAGACAATATCGATCTCGCCCTCACGGTCCGCGAGAGCATTGGTTTCCTTCGAACGTGGCGAGAAACGGCCGAGGATATCCTCGAAGCCACCGCGCGCCCGCCGCTTCCCAGCGACGCGGTTGCGGGTGCCCGTCACCTGGGCGCACGTCAGGCCATGGGTCCGGAGCAGATCCGCTGCCAACTGGTCGTACAGGTAGGTCACGGTGTCAGCGAAGGCGCTGAAAATGAGTATTTTTCTGTTACCCGGATTGATCTGTCCTGCTCCGGTCTTCTCCGCGATCAGCGTCCTCAACGCGCCGAGCTTGGCATCCCGATCGGGGGTCACCGCGCGGGCATAACCGATGAGCTCGTCGAGGATCTCGATGTCGCGTGTCAGGTCTGCGGACAGAGCCTCGCGATCCACGTCGCGCAGGTCGACGCGAATCTGGGCCCCGACCTCGAACATCTCAGCATCCCGATCATCGAGGCCGTCCTCGAGCCCCTCGATTCCGTAACCCACCGCTACGGAACCGAGGGACCCGCGGGTATTGCGCGCCTCAAGCGCCGCGAGTCGATCCAGGATGTCGGCGCAGGAACTACGCACGCGGCCCAGCGTCGAACGGAAGGCGCTCACGGAGGACTCCATGCGTTTGAGGAGGTTGACACGCATCAGCACGGCAACCGCGTTTGTCCGGTGCAATTCACTGCCGAAGTCGTTGCCGAAGCCCTCGCGGTAGTCGGCCTCGTAGGTCGGCCGAGCGTCCTCGCGCACATAGGACAGAAGCTGATACTGGGCGAACGTCAGGTCGCTGATCATGTCGTAGAGCGCCCCGATAGAGGCAGCTCGCCGCGTACGTCGATGGGCACCTGGACGTTGCGTGGAGCGAGGCGGGTGGGGAACGTCCCCGTCTGCGTGCCGTAGTATTTCGCTATGTGCTTTCGGCTACGCGCAATTGTCAGCGCATCGAGAAGCCGGAAATAGTCAGCGTTAACGTACTCGGCGAAACTCTGAGTCGTGTGACGTCCATGCGCCTGCGAACTCCACAGATTGAAGCGTTTTTGTGCCAGCCGCATCACCGAGTCAATGGACGTGATGCCGTCGGTCTTCTCGAGGTAGTCATCGCGCCCCTCCGTGATGAGCTCGATTTGGTTACGCAGGTCGGTGAGGCGATTGTTGATCGGGGTCGCCGACAGCATGAGCACCTTCGTGCGTCCGTTGGCCCGGATCACCTCGTTCATCAGGCGCGTGTAGCGATTCGTGCTCGCCCCGGTCGCGCTCCTGTTGCGGAAGTTGTGGCTCTCGTCGATGACCACCAGATCGAATGTCCCCCACTGCAGGTGTTCCAGGTCGGTGTCCCCGCTCTTCCCACGGCGGCGCGACAGGTCCGTGTGGTTCAACACCTTGTAGGCGAATCGGTCCTTAGCCAGGGGATTACGTTCATCGCTCGCCTGCGTCCATAGCGTCCAGTTCTCACGCAGGCGCTTGGGGCACAGTACCAGAACGTTCTTGTTGAGCTGCTGGTAGTACTTGATGACGGCGAGTGCTTCGAACGTCTTGCCCAGGCCGACGCTGTCGGCGATGATGCAACCGTTGTACTTCCAACTTACGGATCGCCCCAATGACGGCGTCCTTCTGGAAATCATAGAGCTTGCCCCAGATCACCGACTCGAAAAAGCCGGTGTCTTCACGCGGATTGTGGTCCTGGTTCTCCTGGAGGAAACGCCGGAAGATGTGGTAGAGGGTCAGGAAATAGATGAACTCGGGGGAATTGTCAGTGTGCAGCGCCTCGATCTTCGAAGCGATCTGCTCGGTGACGTCACAGGTCTTAGCGTCGTCGGCCCACACGGACTCAAATTGCGCCATGAGGAATTCGACCGGTGCCTTGGCCTCATCCCCCGCACAATGGGTGATCATCGTCAGCGTGTCCGGGCGGCGTTCAACTCCCAGTCCCTCCAGGGTGAAGGTGGCGCCCTGTCCCGAAAACAAATGGGGACTCACAGCGGAATCCTCGACCATGTAACTGGGCGTCAACTGAAGCATGTGCTCGCGCTGCACGGAGCGCAGCGTGACCTTCTCCCTCAGCCAGGATGCACACGCCCGCGCGAGAGCGCGCTGGTTGAGCTTGTTGTGCAACGACAGTTCCAGGGCCGAGTCAGCGAGCGCTCGTTCTCTCTCACCCTGCGCACGTTGCGCGATATCAGACTCCGGCGCCCCCGCGACCCGTCCCATGTCTTGAATAAACGTCGGTTCACTGAACAGAAAACGCACGGAGTCGAGGCGTTCAAGCTCCTCGCGCAGCTCTCCAAAAGCAAAGAGGCTGAAGTGCGCGCTGATAATCGACAGTTTCGCCTCGTCGTCAAGATTGGCACGCAGGGAGTCTCCCAGGCGTTTGCCCTCGGTGTTGTCGAGAATCTCCATGGGCCTTACCCCTCTCCTTCATGCCGTGACTCACATTAGGTTACCGGAACATCATGAGGAACGGGACACGCGACACTGGAGCCGCTCGCAGAAGAGAACGGGAGGCGCGGGACCAGTGACCACCGGTTACATACGAGTGTCCCCGGTGCCTACGGGCACCGGGGACAGGAAACAAAGCAAACGCTTAGATGTTGAAGCCGATCGCGCGCAGCTGCTCGCGGCCGTCCGGCGTGATGCGGTCGGGGCCCCACGGCGGCATCCACACCCAGTTGATCTGCACGTCATCGGTGACGCCCGACAGGATCGTGTGCGCCTGGCGCTCGATCACGTCGGTCAGCGGGCACGCAGCCGAGGTCAGCGTCATGTCAAGACGCACCTGGTTCTCAGTACCGATAACGACGCCGTACACGAGGCCCAGGTCGACGATGTTGATGCCCAGCTCGGGATCGATGACGTCCTTGAGGGCCTCCAGCACGTTGTCTGCCGACAGGGTGCCCTGTTCGATGACGTCGGTGCCGTCAATCTGGCGGGTGGCAGCGGCGCCTTCCACGGCCTCGTTCGAAGCGGGGACGGCGAAACGCTGCTCGACGGGCTCAGACTGAGCCATCGGGTTGCTCATAACTGTTCCTTTACTGCTCGGCGGGCTCGCCCGCGGTGGAAATATCGATACCGGACTTGGCCATCGCGTCGCGCAGGGCGTACCAGCCCAACAGCGCGCACTTGACGCGGTTGGCGAATTGCGACGTGGACTCCAGGGCGGCCGCGTCTCCCAGCTCGTCGAGGATCTCATCGTCGACGCCCAGGTTGCGCGAATGCATCATGACTTCCATATCGCGGTACAGGCGGCCGATCTCCTCGGCCGACTTACCCGCGGTCAGGTCGGTCATCATGGACAGCGAGGCGCGCGAAATCGAGCAGCCGTCGCCGTCCCACGCCAGGGTGGCCAGCGTGTCGCCGTCGAGCGTGACGCCCAGGGTGACCTCGTCGCCGCAGGTCGGGTTGACCTGATGCGAGGAAGCCTCCAGGCCCGAGGGGTCTCCCTCCCCGTGCTTTTCGCGCGCGTGATCCAGGATCACCTGCTGATACAACTGGTCAAGACTGCCCATAGCTACCTTTCCGAACGGTTCCGACGACTCCGCACAATTCTAGCGGCCGAAGAAGGTTCGCACCTTCGACAGGCCATCCACCAGACGTTCAATCTCTTCGGGAGTCGTTGTGGGCGCCACCGACGCACGCGCCGAGGACCGAACGCCGAAGAACGCGTGCAGCGGGATCGCGCAGTGGTGGCCGACGCGCACAGCGACGTCCACCGAGTCCATGAACTGGCCGACGTCGTGGGGGTGTACCCCGTCGACGGCGAAGGCCACGACACCGATGCGATCCACGTCCGTGTCGGGGCCGAGGACTGTGATGCCTTCGATCGACGAGATGCCCTCGAGCATCATACGCGTGAGTGCATGCTCGTGGGCCTCGACGCGGGCCATGTCGAGCCCCGCCATATAGTCCACGGCGTGGGCCCACGCGGCGATCTGCGCGACGGGCTGGGAACCGGCCTCGAAGCGCTCGGGGGGAGCCATGAAGGTCGAGCTCTCCATCGTCACCCACTCAATCATTGAGCCGCCCGTCAGGACGGGGGGCATGGCTTCGAGCAGGGCCCTCCTCCCCCACAGCGCACCCGCGCCCGTGGGGCCGAGCATCTTGTGCGACGAAAAGACCGCGAAGTCCACGTCGAGGGCGGACAGGTCGAGGGGCATGTGGGCGCTGGACTGGCAGGTGTCCAGCAGGATGAGCGCGCCGACGGAGCGCGCCGCCGCGGTGATCGCGGCGACCGGGGAGACGGCACCCGTCACGTTTGAGACGTGCGTGAAGGCCACGAGGCGCGTGTTCGGCGTGATGACCGAGAGGGTCTCCAAGTCGATGCGGCCGTCCGGGGTCAGGTCGAGCCAGGCCAGCTCGGCACCCGTGCGCTCGCACAGCTGCTGCCAGGGCACGATGTTCGCGTGATGCTCGGCTCGGGTGCACACGATGCGGTCGCCCGGGCCCACGCGCAGAGCGGCCGACTCGGAGCCTCCCATCCCCTGCGATGCGTGTCCCATGGACAGGGCGACCAGGTTGATGGCCTCGGTCGCGTTCTTCGTCCACACGATCTCAGTCGGGGACACGCCCACGAACGAGGCCAGGGTCCCCCGAGCGCTCTCAAACGCGTCGGTCGCCTCGTCGCCCAGCAGGTGCGTACCCCGGTGAACCGCACCGTTGGAACGCCGGTAGAAGTCAGCCTCAGCATCGATGACGCTGGCCGGCTTTTGGGAGGTCGCTGACGCGTCAAGGTAGGCAATGGGCGCGCCGCCACGCCCGACGCGACTCAGGATCGGGAAGTCCGATCGGATCGCGTCGAGCTCGGCGGCGGTGAAATCCATAGGCACGGGTATCAGAGGCCCAGGTACTTGTCGTAGCCGTTCTCTTCGAGCTCGTCGGCCAGCTCGGGGCCGCCCTGAGCGGCGACGCGGCCATCGACGAACACGTGAACGTGGCTGGGCTTGATGTAGCGCAGGATGCGGGTGTAGTGCGTGATCAGCATGACGCCGCATCCGGTCTCGCCGTGGACGCGGTTGACGCCCTCGGACACGATGCGCAGCGCGTCGACGTCGAGGCCGGAGTCGGTCTCGTCGAGGACGGCGAAGGAGGGCTTCAGGAGCTCCATCTGGAGGATCTCCAGGCGCTTCTTCTCACCACCGGAGAAACCGACGTTGACGTCGCGCTCAGCGAAGTCGGGATCCATGCGCAGGTTCTCCATGGAGCTCTTCATCTCCTTGACCCACGTGCGCAGGGCGGGGGCCTGGCCGTCAATCGCGGTCTTGGCGGTGCGCAGGAAGTTGGAGACGGACACGCCCGCGACCTCGACGGGGTACTGCATGGCCAGGAAGAGGCCAGCCTTGGCGCGCTCGTCGACGCTCATCTCGGTGATGAGCTGGTCGTCGAGCCACGCCTCGCCCGAGGTGATCTCGTAGTCGGGGTGACCGGCCAGGGCGTAGGCCATGGTGGACTTACCGGAGCCGTTGGGGCCCATGATGGCGTGGATTTCGCCGGAGTTGATGGTGAGGTTCACGCCCTTGAGGATCTCCTTGGGGCCCTCGGCGGTCTCGACGGAGACGTGCAGGTCCTTAATGCGCAGAGTCGACATGTGTATTCCTTAAAGCTCAGTTGTTACGGGACTTGGCCAGCTCGGCCTCGACGGTTGCCATGAGGTGGTCGACCACCTCGGGGACGCCAATCTGGTTGATCAGCTCGGCGAAGAAGCCGCGCACGACGAGGCGACGGGCCTCGGCCTCGGGAACGCCGCGGCTCATCAGGTAGAAGAGCTGCTCGTCGTCGAAGCGGCCGGTCGCGGAGGCGTGGCCCGCGCCCTCGATCTCGCCATTCTCGATCTCGAGGTTGGGCACGGAGTCGGCCTTGGCGCCCTCGGTCAGCACGAGGTTGCGGTTCAGCTCGTAGGTGTCCGTGCCGTCTGCGGCCTCGCGGATCAGGCAGTCGCCGATCCACACCGAGTGCGCGTCCTTGCCCTGCAGGGCGCCCTTGTAGGTGACGCGCGAGAAGCACTTGGGCTGGGAGTGGTCCACGAAGACGCGGTGCTCGAGGTGCTGGCCGCCGTCCACGAAGTAGATGCCCAGCATGTTCAGCTCGGCGCCCGGGCCACGGAAGTCCGTGTCGGCGCACAGGCGCACGAGGTCGCCGCCGAAGGTGACGACGATGTGGGTGAGCTTGGAGTCGCGGCCCAGGGCCAGTCGCTGGTTGGAGGCGTGCAGGGTGGTGTCATCCCACTCCTGCAGCGACACGACGGTCAGGTTGGAGCTGTCGCCAGCCTCGACCTCGACGGTCTGGTTGAGGGCGGCCTGAGCCGAGCCCGTGTGCGACAGGATGACGGTGGCCTTGGAGAAGGCGGCCGCACGGATCACGATGTGCTGGGCGCGGGTGCCCTCAACCTCGGAGACGTTGATGCGCACGGGTGCATCCAGCTCGGCCTCGGCGGGGATCTCGACGATCGTGGCTTGCTCGAAGCCGTTCCAGGCGACGACTGCGGTGCGGTCGCCGGGAGCCAGGACGGTGCCCAGGCGCTTGTCGTCGCGGGCAACGGTCTCGACGGTGACCGGGGCGGGTGCCTCGACGGTAACGGGAGCGTCGCCCGCGTCGTAGTTGGCGGGCTCGAACAGGCGCTCGATGCGACGCATCGGGGTGAAGCGCCAGTCCTCTTCGCGACCGCGGGGAACCGCGATGTCGGTCAGGTCGAAGGAGGTCGGACGGTCCGCGCGCGAGGGGTGGGCCTTCTCGGCGTCGGCCCCGTGCGAGTGGGCCTTGTTCATGGTCTCGACAATAGTGTTGGGGGTCGTCATCAGCCGACGGATCCTTCCATCTGCAGTTCAATGAGGCGGTTGAGCTCGAGGGCGTACTCCATCGGCAGCTCCTTGGCGATCGGCTCGACGAAGCCGCGCACGATCGTGGCCATGGCCTCGTTCTCGTCCAGGCCGCGGCTCATGAGGTAGAAGAGCTGGTCGGCGCTCACCTTGGTGACGGTGGCCTCGTGCCCCATTTCGACGTCATCGGTGCGCACGTCGACGTAGGGGTAGGTGTCGGTACGCGAGATCTTGTCCACCAGCAGGGCGTCGCACAGAACGTTCGACTTGGAGTGGCGGGCACGCGCGTTGACCTGCACGAGGCCACGGTAGGAGGTGCGGCCGCCGCCGCGCGAGACGGACTTGGACACGATCGAGGACGAGGTGTGGGGCGCCATGTGCACCATCTTGGCTCCCGTGTCCTGCTGCTGGCCGGGGCCGGCGAAGCCGATGGACAGGGTCTCGCCGCGGGCGTGCTCGCCCATGAGGAAGCAGGCGGGGTACTTCATGGTGATCGCGGCACCCATGTTGCCGTCGACCCACTCCATGGTGCCGCCCTCTTCGACGATCGCGCGCTGGGTCACCAGGTTCAGCACGTTCGTCGACCAGTTCTGGATGGTCGTGTAACGCACGCGCGCGTCCTTCTTCACGAAGATCTCAATGACGCCGGAGTGCAGCGAGTTCTCGTCGTAGATGGGGGCGGTGCAGCCCTCGACGTAGTGAACGTAAGAACCCTCGTCGGCAATGATGAGCGTGCGCTCGAACTGACCCATGGCCGAGGTGTTGATGCGGAAGTACGCCTGCAGCGGGATCGTCACATGAACGCCCTTGGGGACGTAGACGAAGGAACCGCCCGACCACGCGGCCGTGTTCAGCGCCGAGAACTTGTTGTCGCCGGCCGGCACACACTTGCCGAAGTATTCCTCGAAGATTTCGGGGTACTCACGCAGGCCGGTGTCGGTGTCCGTGAAGATGACGCCCTGGCGCTCCAGGTCTTCCTGGATCTGCTGGTAGACGACCTCGGACTCGTACTGGGCGGCGACGCCGGAGACCAGGCGGGCCTTCTCGGCTTCGGGGATACCCAGGCGATCGTAGGTGTCACGGATTTCCTCAGGGAGGTCCTCCCAGTCGTTGACCTGTCGATCCGTGGGGCGCACGTAGTACTTGAACGCGTCAAAGTCCACGTGAGACAGGTCCGGGCCCCACGCCGGCATCGGCTTGCGCTCGAACAGCTCGAGGGCCTTGAGGCGACGCTCCCGCATCCACTGCGGTTCGTCCTTCACGTCCGAGATAAAACGGACAATTTCTTCGTTAATGCCGGTGGGGACGTCCTTGGAGTAGTCGTCGGAATCGTGCCAACCGTATTCATAACCGCCGATGGACTCGATGATCTCGTCATCGGTCATACGACGGTCCTCAGCGCCCGAGGCGGGTGCCTGCGTCATAGTTGTGTCAACCTCTCGTTCCTAATCGTGTGCTACTTGCGTCGCACATTCCTCGCACCCGGGCGAATGATCGGCATGCCCACCGGGATGTGGGTCGTGCACACGTGTCCGCCGCCCGCAAGCGTGGAAAGTCTCTGAACGTGCACGTCGAGGAGTTTGCCAAAGGCAATCGTCTCGGCGTCGCACAGTTGGGGGAAATCCCCCGCCACGTTCTGGATCGGGCAGTGCCCTTGGCACAGCTGAACAGCCAGCGTGCCTCCCCCGATGTCGCGGACGGTCGCGGCGTATCCGTCCTGCGTGAGCGCGTCTGCCAGCGCTTGGGCACGAACCCTGGGATCCGATCCCGCGTCGCGCACGATGGGCGCGTAGCGGCGCTCAATCTCGCGCGAGCGCGCGGCTGCGAAGGATTCGACGGCCTTTTCTCCGCCGACTTGTCCGAGGTATCCTAGCGCCTTGGTGGCAAGGTCGGAATACCCGTCGGCAAGGTGGACGTGCGCCCGCTCGGTAGCCACATAGTGCCGGGCGGGGCGTCCACGTCCCCGCTTGGAGGGGGCACTCGGCTCGTGTTCGGCGATCTCCTTAGAGTCGAGGAGAAGCGTGATGTGGCGGCGTACCGCGGCCGTCGTCAGGCCCAGGACCTTGGCGATAGCCGAGGCCGTGACCGGTCCCTTTTCAACGATGAGATCGAGCACCTGCTGACGGGTTGTGGCGTCTACTTCTTCAGCCACCTGTCCTCCGCTCCGACACGCATCTCGCGCGCTCCAATCCGTGCTTTTCTCTAGAAAGAAGTCTACGCTAATTTGGATAAAGAGGCGTTGCGAAAAGCGTATCGGAGTGTTACACCACCCACATGTCGAGGGACTTACGGCCTATTATCGGGTTATCAGCGAAGCCAGGGAGCACCCGGCTCCCTCAGCCCCTCCCAGCCACGGCCTCGTGCCGCGTGTGCCGAGAGGATGCCGATGACCGTCGACGGGTTGTGCAGGCGCCCAGCGAGCACCCAGTCCAGGGCGTCAGAGAGCGAGACCCACGCGTACTCCATCGTGGCTTCCTCATCCTCGCGCTCGAAGCTGGTCTCCGTGGTCTCCAGGTCACGCGCGAGGAAGACGCGCAGCGGCTCGGTCGAGCCGCCCGGAGAGGTAAAGAAGTCGACGAGCACGTCCCAGCGCGCCGCCTTCAGGTCGGCTTCCTCGGCGAGTTCGCGCTCGGCTGCCACGCGTGAGTCCTCGCCGGGAATGTCCAGCAGGCCGGCGGGAATCTCCCACAGGGAGGCGTTCACCGGGTGGCGGTACTGGCGCAGGAGCAGGATCTCCTCGGCGCCCTCCTCGCCGCGCATGGCGACGACGGCCACGGCGCCCGGGTGGCGCGTGTACTGACGGACGACGGGTTCCTGGCCCTCGATGACCACGACGTGATCCTCCACCATATCCACGATCCGGCCGCTCCAGGCAGTCGTGGACTCAGTCACCGTGTGGGGCGTGTGGCGGTCTTCGATCGAGGAGATCTGGTCGGCGGAGAGGAAACGCATCGAAAGTCTCATTCCTTGTGGTCGTTACGTGATGGGTCGACGTCGCGCGCTCGGCGGACTTGTCACCTCGGCGAGGCACCGGGCGTCTCGTACCCGGGACGGACCTCAGTATAGTGTCACACCCGAGGTCGTGGCTGGCTTACGGGTATGGGCGAGCCCCGGCGACCTGGGAGATCGCAGGGGCTCGTGCCGGAGGTGTCAGGTTTACTTGACGGTCGGGATGACGGACTGCGCGCCCGTGCCCACGCCGTAGGCGCGAGCGCCGGTGGCCTTGTGGGACAGGGCCAGTGCCGTGTCGACGGCCGCCAGGGTCGTTCCGACCGAGTCGACGGTTGTGACGGCGGTGCCGGAGGTGCGGATCTGGGCGATCATCGTGTCGCGGCCCGAGCCGTCACCGACGACCACGCCGGAGGTGGTGCCCACTGCCAGAGCCAGTCCGGTCCACGCGTCGGCACTCGCCGGAGCGGACGAGGCCGTGGCGGTCGTCTGCGCGCGAGGACCGATCGCGACGATCGTGGTCGCCCCGCCGGCGGGGTCCTCGTCGATCATCATGAGCGGGGTGGATTTGTCGGTGAGAATCTGGCGCAGCAGGTCCGTCTCGGGACCCGTTTCGGTCAGCACCTGAATGATCGCGTGGCCCACGACGCCGTCGGCGCTTGCGCCCTTCGCGCCGCTCGAGGACAGGTGAGAGGACAGCGAGGTGGACAGTGTCGAGCGGTACTGGCTCATGGAGGTGGACTGCCAGTTGTCGGTCAGGCTGACACGGCCGACGACGGAGGCACCCGCGTCAGTCAGGGTCGAGCGAATGGCGGACACGTCGTCCTCGGAAGCACCCGGCAGGACGACCAGGGCGATCTTCGAGCCGGACAGCGAACCGGTGAGGGTCGAGGAGGCCAGGGCCTTCAGGCCCGCGGCCTCGGCGTCCGCCTGCGCGCTCAGCGCCGGGTCGGAACTCGCAGCCGAGGAGGAGGGGATTCATGCCCGTGTTGATCGTGCGCTGCAGCGGGCCGGCGCCCAGGACGACGCCGACGGCCAGCGCGATGAAGATCCCGATGATCGAGACGACGTGGTAGCGGAAGTTAATCATTGGGCTCCTCCAGCAGCATGCGTGAGCGACGAGAACAAAGACGTGATCGGGTACAGCAGGTCATTACCCCACGGGGTGGACCACAGAGCCACTCCCATGAGAACGAGCGCGACGAGCGCGAGCATCACAAAGGGTCCAGCCGCGCGGGCGGGGACGGAACGTGGCGGCAACTGCCGGGGCACCAATCAGACGCGAACCGCACGCCAGGCGAGAGAAGAACGCGGGTGCGACCAGGGACCGTCCAGCGTCAACCAACTCGGCCTCGCCGTAGGACACGCCTGCGGTGACGATGGCGCTTGCGTGCGAGTGTGCGGCGACGACCATGGCCGCGTCGAGCGAGGAGCCCGACATCGTGACGGACGAGTGAACGATGCCCATACGGTCCAGGCGCTGGGCACCGGGAGCCAGGCCATCGCCGCCGACGCGCACGATGAAGCAGCCAGCCTTGCGGATGGCTTTCTCGCTCATCAGTTCGGCGTCGCCGATGACTGCGTCGAGAGGCAGACGCGCCTTCAGGGCGACGTCCGCTCCCCCGTCCACGGCGACGACGTAGGGCGCGGCTTCGGCGCGCCAGCGGGCCAGCGCGCGCAGCTGCTTGGCGGCATCCGAGGCGTCCGTGACCAGCAGGATCGGCCGATCTGCCAGACCCGGCAGCTCCGGGACGCCCTCACCGCGCAGGACGGTCGGGCCGTCCTTGGCCAGGTAGTCCTCAATCGCGCCTTCGAAGCCGGCGAAAAGGGCGGCCGAGTCCGCGACCTCGATCTCCAGATCCTCGTCCTCGACGCGGTTGCCGGTGGCAATCAGGGTGCCCTCGAGCAGGACCTTGCTGCCCGTGACCGTGACTTCCTGGCCTTCGCGCAGGGACATGACGTCCTGGCCCAGGTCGTCCACGAGAAGGATGCCGGCGTCGAGGATGAGCCGGGGACCCAGGGCGGCGACGCGTCCCGTCAGCGACGGCTGGGCGTTCAGTACCGCTGCTGGGCCTGCGGCCACCAGCGCTGCGGCACTGTCCCTGTCCAGGTCAGCGACGTTAATGACGGCGATGTCGCCGCTCTCCAGGCGCGTCGCGAGGTGCTTGGGGCGGTCGTCAATACGAACCCGCCCCGTGCGGGCGCTTGCTGTAGTTGAACGTGTGTCACTCATCCCTGCGATTGTGACACGGCGGAGGCCAGGACGCGCGAGGCGTGGCGGCGCGCCGCCTGCGAGTGCGGATCCCCACCCATCATGCGGGTGAGCTCAGCCTCACGGTCGGTGCCCGTGACCTCGCGGACGTTCGTCGTGCCGTCGTTCTTTTCGATGACGAGGTGTTGGTCGCCAAAGGCCGCAACCTGCGCCAGGTGGGTCACGACGATGACCTGGCGGCTGTGTGCCAGGCGCTTGAGACGTGCGCCCACCTCCGTTGCCGTCTGGCCGCCGATACCGGCATCGATCTCATCGAAGATGAACGTCGACGAGGCCTCGGTGCGTCCCAGCATCAGCTCCAGAGCGAGCATGACGCGCGATAGCTCGCCGCCGGAGGCACCCTGTCCGAGCGGGCGCGCGGGCGCGTGCGGGTGCGGCTGGAGGCGGAACACGACCGTTTCGCAACCGTGGGAGGTCGGCTTGGTGGGCTCCAGGTCGATGTGAAGGGTTGCGTCAGGCATCGCCAGGGCGTGGATCTCCTCGTTGACGCCCTTGGCGAGCTCACGGGCCAGGCGTGTGCGCGCCTTCGTCAGGCGCGCACCGACGTCGAGGACGAGGCGCTGGGCCGCCGCGAGCTCGCGCTCAACGACCTCGGGGTCCGAGGCCGGGGCGCAGAGTTCCTCCAGGCGCGCGTGGGCCTGTGTGGCCCACACCAGCAGGGACTCGATGTCGGCCGCCCGGCCGCGCAGCGTGTCCTTGATGGCAGCCCTGCGCGCGTGAATCTGCGCGAGTCGCTCAGGGTCCGCATCCAGGCGAGACAGGTATGCGGACACGTCGTCGGCCAGCGCGTCCAGTTCGAGGGCCTGACTGCGCGCACGCGCCGCGAACTCAGCCACGGCCTCGTCGAATCGCGCGGCGTCGTCGAGCTGAGCGTAGGCGCTGCGCGAGGCCTCGACCGCGCCCGAAAAGTCGCCGCGGTCGTCTCCCTTGAGGTAGCCCAGCGCCACGCCCATGAGCGCACGCAGGTCCTCCACGTTGGCGAGCCGGGACGCTTCGCGGATCAGGTCCTCTTCCTCGCCGACCTGGGGGTCCAGCGCCTCGATCTGTGCGAGGGCAGCGCGCAGGTCCTCGCGCTCCTCCTCGCGGTCGCTGACGTCTCCGCGCAGCGAATCGAGGCGATGTTTGATCTCCACGGCGGCTCGGAAAGCCTCGCGATACTCCTGCACGAGCGAGGCATGCGTGGCGCCGCCGAACTGGTCGAGGGCGCGGCGTTGGGCGGCCTCCCCCGTCAGACGAATCTGGTCTGCCTGACCATGGATCGTCACCATCGAGCCGACGATCTCGGAGAGCGCGGAGGCGGGTACCGGGCGTGAGCCCAGGTGCGCGCGAGACCGTCCGGCCGCACGCACCGAGCGCCCCACGATCAGCTCGCCGCCCTCGACGATGCCGCCAGCCTCCTCCACGCGGGCCGAAATCTGGTCGCCGACCGTGAAGATACCGTCGACCGAGAGGCGGTCGGCCCCGCTGCGTACAAGCGCCGCGTCCGCGCGCGCACCGAGGAGCAGCTGCAAGCTCGAGAGCACCATCGTCTTACCCGCGCCGGTCTCGCCGGTCACGACGATCAGGCCGGGGCCGAAGTCCACGTGCGCCGACGCGATCACGCCGAGGTTGGCGATATCGAGAGACTCAATCACCGCGGGCCATCCCTCCACCCGCGCACGGGAAGATTGAACTTGCGAACCAGACGCGCCGAGAAGGGAGTGTCATCGACGCGAACCAGCTGTACCGGCGAGGACCCCACGCGCGCGCGAACGATGCCACCCGCAGGCACAGTCATGCGGCGCAGGCCGTCGCACCACATTTCGGGCGCCGTCCACATGTCGTCGAGCACGACGATCTCCACGCAGGCCGACGGCCTACGACGAGCGGGCGCGTAAACAGGCCGTGCGCGGCCAGCGGGGCGACGACAATCGCCTCGGTATCGGGCCACACGACGGGGCCGCCCGCCGAGAACGAGTACGCCGTCGAGCCCGTGGGCGTCGACAGGATCATGCCGTCCGCGCCGTAAGTCGACACTTCCTGGCCGTCCACCACGAGCGCGAAGTGCACCGGGTGGGCGACGTCCGTGTGCATAATGACGGCCTCATTGAGCGCCCAGTCCGAGGCCTTAGAACCGTCCGTGCGCTCCATCGTGACATCCAGCGTCATGCGCTGTTCCACCGTGAAGTCGCCCTGCGCGATCTTGCGCGCCAGGTCGCCCGTGCCCGTCGAGCCGAGCTCCGTCAGGAAGCCCATGTGCCCGGCGTTGACGCCGAGCAGGGGGGCACGCCCAGCGCACGCGCGCTCGAGGCGGCCACCAGAAAGGTGCCGTCGCCGCCGATCGACAACACCATGTCGATGCCACCCGAGGAGGCGTCCTCGACGACCTCAATGCCGTGTTCGGCCAACGCATGCGTCAGCGTCACAGCGCTGGTCACGGCGTTCGTTCGGTTGCGGTGACGCACCATGAGGACACGTGTCATGACTTCCTCCCTGCGGGGCCCTCGGCGACGGCGCGACGGATGTAGTCCGTCAGCTCATCCGCCTTGATCGGATCGGGGTACGCGCGACGCATGAACAGGAAATACTCGACGTTGCCGGAGGGGCCGGGCAGCGGCGACGCCGCGATGGCCGCGATGTCGAGACCCAGACCCATCGCGCATCGAGCAACGTTGTCGACAGTCTCAACGTGGTGCTCCGGATTGCGCACCACTCCCCCGTGGCCCAGCCGCTCCTTCCCGATCTCAAACTGCGGCTTGACCATGAGCAGGAAGTCCGCGTCGGGGGGCGGCCGCTCCCACCAGCGCGGGCAGGACGAGGGTGAGCGAAATGAAGGACATGTCGCCCACGACGAGGCCTGGGGCGGGCGCGACCGATGCAGGGTCCAGGGTGCGCACGTTGGTACGATCGTGGACCTCCACGCGGGGGTCCGACTGAAGCTTCCACGCAAGCTGGCCGTAGCCGACGTCGACGGCGACGACGGATGCCGCGCCCCGACGCAGCAGCACGTCGGTGAAGCCACCCGTGGATGCGCCGGCGTCCAGGCACCGGCGGCCTTCAATGAGGGGAGCCTTCTCGCCGAGGGCGTCCAGGGCGCCCGCGAGCTTGTGCGCGCCGCGCGAGACGTACTCGGGGTCGTCGGATTCTTCGACGACGATGGCTTGAGCGGGGTCCATCTGACGCGCGGGCTTGAGGACCACCTGGCCGTCGAGTTTGACGCGTCCCTCCTCGACCATCTGCGCGGCGGCCGAGCGCGACTTCGCCAGGCCTCGGCGCACCAACTCCGAATCAATCCGTCGCAGTTTCACGCGGTGTCCCTCTCCTGCTCACGCGCTCCGACGCCGCCCGCGGGAACGTGCGCTCCCGCGGGCACGTCGGCTGACAGCGCCCGCCGCAGGTCGGCCTCGATGGCCTCGAGCGTCGAGATTTGCATCGTGGCGCCGAGTTCATCGAAGCCGACCAGGCGGGCGGCCGTCTGTTCACGAAGGGCCATCAGGCCTCGTCGTCCATGTCGGCCGTGGCCTCAAGCAGCGCCTCGAGTTCCTCCTCACCGGGCAGGAAGGCGGGGGTCTGCGCGCTGGGTTCGGGCAGCTCATCGGCGGCCGCACCCTCGGAGTACTCCTCCTCGGAAGAGGCTTCCTCGATGACAGGCTCGGGCGCGACCACGATGCCGGCGGGGTCGTCGTTGTCGACGACGGTGATCTCGGGGCAGGTCACCGGGTTACCGGAGCCGTCCGCCCACTCCCAGGCCGCCGCGGCGAGCGCGCGGTAGGAGTCGATGGAGATCGTGACATCGTCGGTAAGCTCAACGTCGTCGAGTGTGAGCACGCCGGCGCGCGTCACCTTGGCAACCTGCGACAGACCGCAGGTCCAGGTGCCGTCACGGTGATGCTTGGGAGCAGGGTGGGCCTCGAGCAGGCCGCGCATATCAATCGCCAGGTAGGCGGGACGCTGGCCTCGGGGGGCGCGCAGGACCGCGCGAGCCTGGTGGACGCCGGTCAGGACGTGCATCGCGGGCACGCCAGCTGCGACGGCGCCCATGATGTCGGTCTCGAGGCGGTCGCCCACGGCCATCGGGTTCTTCGCGCCGACGAGCTCGCTCGCGCGGCGGTAAATGCCAGGCTCGGGCTTGCCACCGGCGGTGGGACGCTTGCGGGTAGCGTGCTGGATCGCGCGCACCAGCGAACCATTGCCCAGGGCCTGCCCACGCTCCACAGGAAGCGTCGCGTCGAGGTTGGAGGCGTAGAAGGCTGCGCCGCGCTCGATCGCAAAGGCCCCCTCGGACAGGAGGGCCCAGTTGACCTCCTTATCGAGGCCCTGAACGACGGCGGCAGGCTCGTCGTCGGCGGAATCCACGAGCACGAAGCCTTGCTCCTCGAGGGCGAGGCGCAGGCCTGCGCCGCCGAGCACGAACACCTTGGCGCCTTCTTCGAGTTCCTCGGCCATGATCGCGGCGATGTCCATGGCCGACGTCATGACCATTTCGGGGGTCGCCTCGAAGTCCATACCGTTGAGCTTGTCGGCAACCTGCTGAGGGGTGCGCATCGCGTTGTTCGTGACGAACGCGGAGGTCATGCCCATCGTACGTGCCTCGATCACGGAGGCGGCCGCGTGCTCGATGCGCTCGTCGCCGGACCAGGCGGTGCCGTCCAGGTCAAGCAGCGCGCAGTCGAACTCCTCAGCCAGGGCGGTCTCGCAGCCGCGCAGCGGGGAGCGCTTGTTGTCAACGTCGGCGTCCTGGTACAGGGCGACGTCGATGATGTCGGTGTCCTCGACCTCGGCGGGCATCTCGGCGATGACGGCCTCGGCTTCCTCGGTGCGGCCCAGTTCGGTCAGGCGCTCGGCCTTGACCTCCATGAGGCGGCGGCGCAGCTCGTCGTCAGCCGAAGCCGGCAGCACGGCCAGCGCGTCGTCGACGATCACGAGGCCGACGTCGGACTGTCCCAGGTCGGCACGCGCGCCGGAGGAAACGAGCACAAGCTCAACCTGCTCGGCCAGCTCAAGGGACGAGGCATCGGTGGCGTCGATGATGTCGACGGCCTTGTCGGGGTGGCCCAGCCCGCGCTCGGCATCGGCCTCAACGGCGCGCAGCGACTCGTCGCCGCGCATACGGCGCACGGCGCGAACCTCGCGCAGCGCCTCCTCGTATCGGCCCGAGGCATACGCGGTCAGAGCAGCGGCCTCGCGGACAACGTCGACGCGGCCGGCGCGGCTCACGGCAGCCTGCGCATGCTGGTAGGCGGCCTCGGGGTCGAGGTCGATCAGCTGGCCAGCCATCACGAGGTGGCGGGCGACGATGTCGCGGTTGGGACCGGACAACGTCATGAGTGCGCGCGCGGCATCGCCATCAAGCTCGGAGGCGCTCACGCCGGCAGGAATCGTCGGCTCATTCGCGTTGGGGGACACATACTCCTCGGTCGACGAGTAGTTCTGGTAGTTGGCGTCCTTGCGGCGGTCGTTGCCACGAGGGCCACGAGCGTCACGCTCAAACCGGCCGCCGTCGCGGCGATCGTCGCGAGGGGCGCCACGTCGGTCGTCTCGACGCTGGTAACCACCGCGTCCGCGATCCTCGAAACCACCACGGCGATCATCACGACGCTGGAAACCACCACGATCATTGCGACGATCATCGCGACCACCGAAGTCGCGGCGCTCACCGTCACGACGCTGGAAATCGCGCTCACCATCACGACGATCATCACGGCGGAAACCACCACGGTCATCACGACGCTGATAGCCACCGCGTCCGCGGTCCTCGAAACCACCACGGCGATCATCACGACGCTGGAAACCACCACGATCATTACGGCGATCATCGCGACCACCGAAGTCGCGGCGCTCACCGTCACGACGCTGGAAATCGCGCTCACCATCACGACGATCATCACGGCGGAAACCACCACGGTCATCGCGACGCTGATAGCCACCGCGTCCGCGATCCTCGAAACCACCACGGCGATCATCACGACGCTGGAAACCACCACGATCATTGCGACGATCATCACGACCACCGAACTCACGGCGTTCACCGTCACGACGCTGGAAGTCGCGCTCACCATCACGACGATCATCACGGCGGAAACCACCACGGTCATCGCGACGCTGATAGCCACCGCGACGATCATCACGGTTCTCGAATCCACCGCGTCCGCGATCCTCGAAACCGCCGCGACGATCATCACGGTTCTGGTAACCGCCGCGATCGTCACGGCGGTCGTTGCGATCGCGCCACTGAGGCTGACGCTTTGAGTAGTCACCACGGCCGAATCCGCCGCGTCCCTGAGTCTCTTCTGCCATGGTGCTAAACCTCTATTCCTGCGCGCGAGGGCGCTCTTGTCTGTGGTGCGCGTGCAGCGCGTTCAACCACCCAAGTCTAGACGACATTTCCACAGGTCGTGGGTGTGTGGGTGTGAAACGAGAGGGACGGCACGCTTGTGGCGGGCCGTCCCTCTCGGTTTTGTTGTGTTGTGGCGGTGTCCTACTCTCCCACAACCCATCGGTTGCAGTACCATCGGCGCTGCCGGGCTTAGCTTCCAGGTTCGGAATGTTGCTGGGCGTTTCCCCGGTGCTGTGACCACCACAAGATTATTCGTTCAACACGCTCCCCCGCCCCGTGTTTTGGTTGGGGGGTGTGGGTTGATCGTGGTTTGTATAGTGGTTGCGGCTGTTTTGCTTCGCTGTTGTTTTGTCACCCGAACGTTGGTTGGGTGGTTGTTTAGTGTTGGCCAATTAGTACCAGTCGGCTCACGAGCACCTTGCGGTGCTTCCACCTCTGGCCTATCTACCCGCTAGTCTGGCGGGGGCCTCTCACCCCACGGAGGGGGCGTGGAAACCTCATCTTGAAGCAGGCTTCCCGCTTAGATGCTTTCAGCGGTTATCCCTTCCGAACGTAGCTAACCAGCCATGCACCTGGCGGTACAACTGGCACACCAGAGGTTCGTCCATCCCGGTCCTCTCGTACTGGGGACGGCCCTTCTCAAATTTCCTGCGCGCACAGAGGATAGGGACCGAACTGTCTCACGACGTTCTGAACCCAGCTCGCGTACCGCTTTAATGGGCGAACAGCCCAACCCTTGGGACCAACTCCAGCCCCAGGATGCGACGAGCCGACATCGAGGTGCCAAACCATGCCGTCGATATGGACTCTTGGGCAAGATCAGCCTGTTATCCCCGGGGTACCTTTTATCCGTTGAGCGACCACGCACCCACGTGCCATGGCCGGATCACTAGTTCCTGCTTTCGCACCTGCTCGACCCGTCGGTCTCACAGTCAAGCTCCCTTGTACACTTGCACTCGCCACCTGATTACCAACCAGGCTGAGGGAACCTTTGAGCGCCTCCGTTACATTTTAGGAGGCAACCGCCCCAGTTAAACTACCCACCAGGCACTGTCCCCAACCCGGATCACGGGCCAAGGTTAAGGTGACCGCTTGAACCAGAATGGTATTTCAACGACGACTCCACCACCGCTGGCGCGGCAGCTTCACAGTCTCCCACCTATCCTACACAAGTCCAAGCGAACACCAATACCAAGCTATAGTAAAGGTCCCGGGGTCTTTCCGTCCTTCTGCGCGAAACGAGCATCTTTACTCGTACTGCAATTTCACCGAGTTCACGGTTGAGACAGCGGAGAAGTCGTTACGCCATTCGTGCAGGTCGGAACTTACCCGACAAGGAATTTCGCTACCTTAGGATGGTTATAGTTACCACCGCCGTTTACTGGGGCTTAAATTCACCGCTTCACACCCCGGGGGGGTGTTGACGGTTCCTCTTAACCTTCCAGCACCGGGCAGGCGTCAGTGCGTATACATCGCCTTACGGCTTCGCACGCACCTGTGTTTTTGATAAACAGTCGCTTCTCCCTATTCTCTGCGACCCCCCAACCCCACCAGCGCGCATGGCGCGGGGAAGCCAAGGGGTCCTCCTTATCCCGAAGTTACGGAGGAATTTTGCCGAGTTCCTTAACCATGATTCACTCGAACGCCTCGGTATACTCTACCTGACCACCTGAGTCGGTTTAGGGGTACGGGCGCGTCATGCCCTCACGTCGAGGCTTTTCTTGGCAGCATAGGATCACCACAAGACAACACAACCGTGTCACCCTCATCAGTTCTCACCCTGGGTGCCCCCCGGATTTACCTGAGGGACGGGCCACAACCTTAAATACGCACAACCATCGGCGCACTGCAGCTACCTGTCTGCGTCACCCCTGTTAACACGCTTGCCTACAATCACCGGGACCCCAAGACCCACACACACCACCAAACCCGAAGGCTTAGTGGGCGGTGGGCAAATTGGTTAGCACAATGACTTCAGCATGGGCGGTCACAACGCGGTACCAGAATATCAACTGGTTGTCCATCGACTACGCCTGTCGGCCTCGCCTTAGGACCCGACTAACCCAGGGCGGATAAACCTAGCCCTGGAACCCTTAGTCAATCGGCGCTGCGGATTCTCACCGCAGATTCGTTACTCATGCCTGCATTCTCACTCCCACACAATCCACCAGAAGTCACCTCCAGGCTTCACCTCGTGCAGGACGCTCCCCTACCCAACAACACACCAGCACTCCAGTTCCTGGCGCCAGTCATATGTGTTGTTGCCACAGCTTCGGCGGTACGCTTGAGCCCCGCTACATTGTCGGCGCAGAACCACTTGACCAGTGAGCTATTACGCACTCTTTCAAGGATGGCTGCTTCTAAGCCAACCTCCTGGTTGTCACCGCGACTCCACATCCTTTCCCACTTAGCGTACGCTTAGGGGCCTTAGCTGATGATCTGGGCTGTTTCCCTCTCGACTACGAAGCTTATCCCCCGCAGTCTCACTGCCACGCTACACCTAATGGCATTCGGAGTTTGGCTGACGTCAGTAACCCACAGGGCCCATCGGCCATCCAGTAGCTCTACCTCCACCAGGGACCACGCGACGCTGCACCTAAATGCATTTCGGGGAGAACCAGCTATCACGGAGTTTGATTGGCCTTTCACCCCTACCCACAGTTCATCCCCCAGGTTTTCAACCCTGGTGGGTTCGGTCCTCCACACAGTCTTACCTCTGCTTCAACCTGACCATGGGTAGATCACCCCGCTTCGGGTCTAGAACACGCGACAAACGCCAAATTTTTCAGACTCGCTTTCGCTACGCATACCCCACACGGGTTAAGCACGCCACGTATCACTAACTCGCAGGCTCATTCTTCAAAAAGGCACGCCATCACCCCACAAGGCTCTGACGGCTTACAGGCACACGGTTTCAGGTACTATTTCACTCCCTCCCGGGGTACTTTTTCACCATTCCCTCACGGTACTATGCACTATCGGTCATCAAGTAGTATTTAGGCTTACCAAGTGGTCTTGGCAGATTCACACGAGATTTCACGAGTCCCGCACTACTCGGGCACCACATCCACACCACACAACACCAGTCCACCCTACACGACTCTCACGCTCTACGGTCAGCCATCCCAAACTGTTCGACTCCCAGCATCATACGGCGCGACCCCCGGCAGAAGGATCCAACATGGCCCCCACAACACCAAACACGCAACGGCCGCCGCCTCTCACACGCATCTGGTTTAGCCTCCTCCGCTTTCGCTCGCCACTACTCACGGAATATCTTCTCCTACGGGTACTGAGATGTTTCACTTCCCCGCGTTCCCCCACCACCCTATACACGTTCAGATGATGGTAACCCAGCACAACCCAGGTTAGGTTCCCCCATTCGGACACCCTCGGATAATAACGCTCGCTCGCCAGCTCCCCGAGGGCATATCGCAGGCCGCAACGTCCTTCATCAGCTCTTGATGCCAAGGCATCCACCGAATGCCCAACAAAACTAAACAAAACACAAAAAACAGTACAGAACAAATATGCTCGCAACCACTATACAAATCACAAACAACCCACCACACACAACCCACACCCACAAGAAGAAACCCTTCAGGCCGGCTGCGCGGGCAACCACCACCAACAAAGACGGCGGACGCTCACACGGTGTTGAACGTGAACCCGACAGTGTGTCTGCTCGTATAACGTCTTATGCCCAACCCAAAACACGCACCCACACCCACCACCCACAATCCGGGCAGTAAACACATGCAGGCACAAGAAAACAACCAACACAACCCAACAGGCCACGCTGCTTGTTCCCCACTAAACGGGCTCCCTAGAAAGGAGGTGATCCAGCCGCACCTTCCGGTACGGCTACCTTGTTACGACTTCGTCCCAATCGCCAATCCCACCTTCGACCACTCCCCCCGGACAAGCCGGTTAGGCCATGGGCTTCGGGTGTTACCAACTTTCGTGACGTGACGGGCGGTGTGTACAAGGCCCGAGAACGTATTCACCGCAGCGTTGCTGATCTGCGATTACTAGCGACTCCACCTTCATGGGGTCGAGTTGCAGACCCCAATCCGAACTGAGACTGGCTTTAAGGGATTCGCTCCACCTCACAGTATCGCAACCCTCTGTACCAACCATTGTAGCATGCGTGAAGCCCAAGACATAAGGGGCATGATGATTTGACGTCATCCCCACCTTCCTCCGAGTTAACCCCGGCAGTCCCCCACGAGTCCCCACCATCACGTGCTGGCAACATAGGGCAAGGGTTGCGCTCGTTGCGGGACTTAACCCAACATCTCACGACACGAGCTGACGACAACCATGCACCACCTGCACACGACCAACTAAATGCCACCACATCTCTGCAGTGCCGCCGTGCATGTCAAGCCTTGGTAAGGTTCTTCGCGTTGCATCGAATTAATCCGCATGCTCCGCCGCTTGTGCGGGCCCCCGTCAATTCCTTTGAGTTTTAGCCTTGCGGCCGTACTCCCCAGGCGGGGCACTTAAAGCGTTAGCTACGGCGCAGAAACCACGGGTGGCCCCCACACCTAGTGCCCAACGTTTACAGCGTGGACTACCAGGGTATCTAATCCTGTTCGCTCCCCACGCTTTCGCTCCTCAGCGTCAGTAACGGCCCAGAGACCCGCCTTCGCCACCGGTGTTCTTCCTGATATCTGCGCATTCCACCGCTACACCAGGAGTTCCAGTCTCCCCTACCGCACTCAAGTCAGCCCGTACCCACCGCACGCCCCCAGTTAAGCCAGAGGATTTCACGGCAGACGCGACCAACCGCCTACAAGCCCTTTACGCCCAATAATTCCGGACAACGCTCGCGCCCTACGTATTACCGCGGCTGCTGGCACGTAGTTAGCCGGCGCTTCTTTACCCACTACCCTCACCACAACCCAAAGCTGCGGCTTGACCATGAGCGAAAGAGGTTTACAACCCGAAGGCCTCCATCCCTCACGCGGCGTCGCTGCATCAGGCTTTCGCCCATTGTGCAATATTCCCCACTGCTGCCTCCCGTAGGAGTCTGGGCCGTATCTCAGTCCCAATGTGACCGGTCACCCTCTCAGGCCGGCTACCCGTCAAAGCCTTGGTAGGCCATCACCCCACCAACAAGCTGATAGGCCGCGAGCCCATCCCCCACCAGAAAAAACCCTTTCCACCAACCCCCATGCGAAGGCAAGTGAATATCCAGTATTAGCACCCGTTTCCGGGCGTTATCCCAAAGAAGGGGGGCAGGTTACTCACGTGTTACTCACCCGTTCGCCACTCATCCACCCAACAAAAGCTGAGCTTCAGCGTTCGACTTGCATGTGTTAAGCACGCCGCCAGCGTTCGTCCTGAGCCAGGATCAAACTCTCCGAACAAAAACAAAAACGTTAAAGCCCAGAAAAACCAACCAACCAAACAAGGCCAGCCAGCAATCCCAACCAAAAACACTCAAAAACAAAAAACAGGCATAAAACAAAAACAAACAAACACACTATCGAGTTCACAAACAACACCCACACACCCCAGACAACCAAGCCACAAAGCCCAGCCACCCACAGCAGTGAACCACCACCACAAACCCACAGGCCCGCGGCGACAGGTGAATAATCTACCCACCCCCACACCCAAAGTCAAACCAAAACAACGTGACCCCCAACACACACAACAAAACCCAACAAACACAACGAAAAACGGGCGCCCGGCAATTGCCGAACGCCCGCTCCTGGCGACCAATTAGCTCAGTTCAACGACCGCCAGGTTCTTGCGACCCTTGCGAATGAGAGCCAAACCACCCGCAAGAAGGTCGTTCGCGGAGAAAACGGCCTCGGGATCCTCAACCTTGACGTTATTGACGGAGGCGCCGCCCGAGGAGATGGTGCGGCGTGCGGCGGTCTTACCCTTTTCGAAGCCGAGCGCCACGAGCGCGTCGGCGACTGTGGACTCGCCCAGGGTCAGGGAAGCGCGGGGCAGGTCGGCGGTCGCGGCGGCCAGGGTGGCCTCGTCGAGATCGCGGATGTCGCCGCCGCCCCACAGGGCCTGGGTCGCGGCCAGAACGCGCTCGAGCTGGTCGGCGCCGTGCACCAGTTCGGTGACGGAGGCGGCCAGGGCCTTCTGGGCGGCGCGCTGGTGGGGGCGCTCGGCGACCTCCAGAGCCAGGGCCTCGATTTCCTCGCGCGTCTTGAAAGTGAAGATCTTGAGGAAACGAACCACGTCCTCGTCAGCCACCTGCAGCCAGAACTGGTAGAAGGCGTAGGGGGTCATCATCTCGGGGTCGAGCCAGATGGCCCCGCCCTCGGACTTTCCGAACTTGGTGCCGTCGGCCTTGGTGATGATGGGGGTGGTCATCACGTGGGTGTCGACGCCCTCCACCTTACGGATGAGGTCGACGCCGCCGACCATGTTGCCCCACTGGTCATTGCCGCCGGTCTCGAGTGTGCAGCCGTTGCGGCGGTACAGCTCAAGGAAGTCGTTGGCCTGGAGGACCTGGTAGGAGAACTCCGTGTAGGAGATGCCTTCGTCGGAGGCGATGCGGCGCGCGACGATGTCCTTGTTGAGCATGGTGCCCACGCGGAAGTACTTGCCGATGGTGCGCAGCAGGTCGATGGCGCTCATCTCCTGCGTCCAGTCCAGGTTGTTGACCATCTGCGCGGCGGCCGGTCCCTCGAAGTCGAGGAACTGGGAAATCTGCGCGCGCAGGCGCTCCGCCCAGCCGCGCACAACCTCGGTGGACTGGAGCTGACGCTCACCGCTCTGGCGAGGGTCGCCGATCTGGCCGGTCGCGCCACCCACGAGAGCGAGGGGGCGGTGGCCAGCCAGCTGGAGGTGACGCATGACGATCAGCTGGACGAGGTGTCCGTGGTGCAGGGAGGGGGCCGTCGGGTCGTAGCCGCAATAGAAGGTGACAGGTCCGGCGCTCAGGTGTGCGCGAAGCGCCTCGAGGTCGGTGTGCTGCGCGAGCAGCCCACGCCACTGCAGGTCGTCCAGAATGTCTGTCACGAAAGTTGTCCTTCCTTGCGGATTTGACGGGTTGTTGTGTCTGTAGTGTATCGGCTTGGTAGCGCCGGGCGTTAGCGCAGCGCGCTCGCCGCCCACTGCCATGCATCCGCGAGGCCGGCCCGGGCCTCGTCGAGCTGCTCGGCGACGCGCACGGGTGCGGTGCCACCTCGACCCAGGCGGGCACCGACCGAGCCCTCGACGGTGAGCACGGAGCGCACCTGGGGATCCAGGTGGGACGAGGCCTGGGCGAGCTCTTCATCGGTCAGGTCCGCCAGCTCCACTCCCCTGGCTTCGGCCAGGCGCACGCAGGCTCCGGAGATCTCGTGGGCGTCGCGGAACGGGACGCCGCGCTTGACGAGCCATTCGGCGATGTCGGTGGCCAGGGAGAAGCCCTGGGGGGCCAGCTCGGCGAGACGGTCGAGGTGGATGGTCATCGTGTCGATCATGCCGGCCACGGCGGGGCACAGGACGTCGAGGGTGTCGATCTGGTCGAAGACGGGCTCCTTGTCCTCCTGGAGGTCGCGGTCGTACGCGAGAGGCAGGGCCTTGAGGACGGCGAGGAGGGCGGTCAGGTCGCCGATGAGGCGCCCGGCCTTGCCGCGCGCGAGCTCGGCGACGTCGGGGTTCTTCTTCTGCGGCATGATGGACGAGCCGGTCGAGTAGGAGTCATCCAGGGTGACGTAGTCGAATTCCTTGGTGTTCCAGATGACGATCTCTTCGCTCAGGCGGGAGATGTCGATGCCGATCTGGGCGCAGATGAAGGAGAACTCGGCGACGACGTCGCGCGCGGAGGTGCCGTCGATGGAGTTTTCGACGGAGTCGGTGAAGCCGAGTGCCGCTGCAATGCGGCGCGGGTCCATTCCGAGCGTATTACCGGCCAGCGCGCCGGAGCCGTAGGGCGAGATGGCGGCGCGCTTATCCCAGTCGCGCAGGCGGGCCACGTCGCGCAGGAGCGGCCACACGTGGGCGAGCAGTGGTGGGCGACGAGGACGGGCTGGGCGTGCTGCATATGGGTGCGACCGGGCATGACGGCGTCGCCCGCGCGCTCGGCCTGGCCGACGAGGGCCTGGGCGATGTCGAGAACGCGGCCAGCCAGGTGGCGCGCCTCTTCGCGCAGATACACGCGGATGAGGGTGGCGATCTGGTCGTTGCGGGAGCGGCCGGCGCGGAGCTTACCGCCCAGGGTCGCACCGGCGCGGTCGATGAGGCCGCGCTCCAGGGCCGTGTGCACGTCCTCATCGTCGGGGCTAGGAACGAAGGCACCGGAGGCGACGTCCGCGTCGAGGCGGGACAGCGCGTCGTGCATGTCCGCGCATTCCTGATCGGTGAGCAGACCGACGCGGTGCAGCTCGTCGGCGTGCGCGTGCGAACCGGCAATGTCGACGTGGGCCAGTCGGAAATCGAAGTGGGTCGACACGCTCAGCGCTGCCAGGGCCTGCGACGGGCCGCCAGCGAAGCGACCACCCCACAGGGACACGTGCGTTTCGGATTGCGACATGGTGGACCTCCCGGGTCGACAAAGGGGATAGACGTTCCTGACTTAAGAGTATTCGAGATGCTGGCGTGCAGCTGACGGCCACACGATGGGCACCTCGCCACGCACCTTCACCCAGGTGGCGATGATGACGAAGAGCATCCAGTTGCCCTCGAAGAGCAGACGGGATTCGGTAAAGGACTGAATGAACATGGCGATCATGAGGACCGCGGGGATCACGTCCCACAGGTTGTCGTCGATGTGGGCGACGGCGACCTTGACGACGCGGTAGAGCGTCCAGATGATCGCGGAGGTCACCAGGAAGGCGCCGACCAAGCCGGTGGTCAGGGCAGCCTCCACATAGACGTTGTGCGCCTGGTTCGTCGACGTCCCGTCCTCGCGAACGACGAGCGCCGCGAAGGGCTCGAGCCACGTGGGCCAGCCGATGAACCAGCCCCAGCCGCCGATGGGTTTGTCCGCGATGAGCGGCGCGACGGAGTGCCAGATGACGGAGCGGCCGCTCATGTCCGGGCTGCGTCCGAAGGCATCGGCGATCCAGTGGCGGGCAAAGAAAGCGATAATCGCCGCGACGACACCTATGCCCGTGAAGATTCCAACCACCCGCAGTCGCAGGCGCACGGGAACGTTGCGCTGAACGACGAGTCCAGCCAAAACGACGAAGCAGCCCGCGGTCGACAGGCCACCGTCGCAGACTGGGTCAGCGCCAGGGTCACGCCGCTCGCGGCAAGCCACGCAAGAGTCCACGGCAAAGACGCGCGCGTCTGCATGTAGCGCAGGACCAGACACACCGCCAGCAGGAGGGCTACGAAGGCTAACGGGTTGCGATTGCCTGGGAAACCTTGGATCGGTCCCCCCCTCGAGTAATCGACCGTCCACCCAGTACGCAGAGGCGGGCAAATGTCCCCGGCCCCACAGGGTGGGTGGCGCGAGGGGCCCTTGATCAAGAAAGGCAACCACGGCCTCGAGAATGAAGGACGAGCCGATGATCCACTGAAAGGAGAGAATCAGCGACTCCACCAGGGATGTCAGCGGGAGGGCAACCGCCACGGCTATCGCCACCAGCGTCAGCACGGATTGGAGGACCCAATACTGGGCGCTCAGCGCCGGATCGATCGACCAGATGCACGTCAGCGCGCACCACAGCACGAACAGGCTGATCGTCGTCGGGAAGCGACGCAGGAGCAGGGACCGCCCGGAGCCGCGAAAGAGCACGACGAAGGCGGCCAACAGGATGAGCATCGGGACGAGAGACCCGATCTCACCGAAGATTCCGCGGATGCCTTGCCCGCGAAACCGACGAAAAACATGGCCGCGACCGTGTAGCGCATCATGCGCTCACGCACGGCCTCTTCTTGATCAATGCCTGCGGGAGCATCCATCGCCGCACTCTTTTGGTACGTCATACACGACACAGTAGGCGAGGTGGGAGCGCCCTTGCCGACGCTCCCACCTCTTGAAACCCAACTGAAACATTCCCTGTGAGAGAACCCTCAATGAGTACTCAGTACCCCATATCAACACCCATGCGCACGTCGCGCGCGGCCGCCAGCTTGGACTGCAGGCCGTAGATGTCGATGAAGCCGCGCGAGGAGGACTGATCGAAGGTATCGCCGGTCTCGTAGGTCGCGAGGTTGAAGTCGTAGAGCGAGGACTCCGAGCGGCGGCCGTTGACCGTCGCGCGTCCGCCGTGCAGGATCATGCGAATGTCGCCGGAGACGTACTGCTGCGTGTGCTCGATGAAGGCGTCCATGGACTTCTTGAGCGGCGAGTACCACTGGGCCTCGTAGACGAGCTCGCCCCAGGTCTGCTCGAGCTGTCGCTTGTAGCGGTGCTGCATGCGCTCGAGGGTAACCGACTCGAGGGCCTGGTGGGCCTCGATGAGCGCGACGGCGCCGGGGGCCTCGTAGATCTCGCGGGACTTGATGCCGACGAGGCGGTCCTCGACCATGTCGATGCGGCCGATGCCCTGAGCGCCGGCGCGGCGGTTCATTTCCTGGATGGCCTCGAGCGGGGTGACGGGGCGGCCGTCAATCGCGACGGGGATACCCTTGTCGAAGGTGATGACGACTTCGTCCGGCAGCGGCGGGTAGGTCGGGTCGTCCGTGTAGACGTAGACGTCCTTGGTGGGGGCGTTCCACAGGTCCTCGAGGAAGCCCGTCTCGATGGCGCGGCCCCACACGTTCTGGTCGATCGAGAAGGGGTTGTGCTTCGTCGTTTCGATCGGCAGGTTGTGCTTTTCCGCGTAATCGATCGCGACGTCGCGGGTCAGGGCAAGGTCGCGCACCGGGGAGATGCAGTCCATGTCGGGTGCCATCGACGTAATGGAGACCTCGAAGCGAACCTGGTCGTTGCCCTTGCCGGTGCAGCCGTGAGCAACGGTGGTGGCGCCGAATTCGCGGGCGGCCTTGACCAGGTGCTTGGTGATAACGGGACGCGAGAGGGCGGAGACGAGCGGGTACTTGCCTTCGTAGAGCGCGTTGGCCTTCAGGGCCGGCATGCAGTATTCGTTGGCGAATTCGTCGCGGGCGTCGGCGACGTAGGCTTCGACCGCGCCGCAGTCGAGTGCGCGCTGGCGAATGACCTCGAGGTCCTCGCCACCCTGGCCGACATCGACCGCGACAGCGACGACCTCACGGCCGGTCTGCTCTCCGATCCATCCGATGGCGACAGAGGTGTCCAGGCCGCCTGAGTAGGCCAGGACAACGCGGTCTTTGCTCGACATGTGGTTTCCTTCCACTGGGGTGTTTCTAAGGTTCGTGTGCCCGCCCGTTGGGGACGAGGCCGGGGCTAGTTTTCGGGCAGCGCGCCGGGTTCTGCGAGGGCTAGGAGCATTCGTTCGATGACGCTCGCATCCTCCTCGGAGCGGCAGATCACCAAGATGGTGTCGTCACCGGCGATCGTGCCAGCGACTTCTTCGCGGCGCACGGAGTCGATGGAGGAGGCCAGGAGGTTGGCTGCTCCGACCTGGGTGCGCAGGACCAGCTGATTGCCGACCTTGACGGAGGTGACAAGCAGGAGCTGGCACCAGCGAGCGAGGCGGACGTTGGCAGCTTCACCGTCGTGGGTGGCTCCCCCGTCATGGTCGGGCACCGTGTAGATGAGCGCGCCGGAGGCGTTGCGCACCTTGGTGGCCCGCAGGTCCATGAGGTCGCGCGAGAGCGTCGTCTGGGTGACCTCAATCCCCCGCTGCGCGAGGCGTGAGCGAAGGGACTCCTGGCTGCCGATGGACTCGGAGGCCAGGAGGTCGCGAATCATCTCGTGCCTGGCACTCTTAGTGCTGGGGAACGCTGCTACTGCACTCATATGCATGATTATACATGCACATGCATAGAATTGCGCAAGTGGGTGAGTCGCGAACCTCACCCACTCACCACCTGACAGTCTCAGCCCTGCAGGGACGCGACAATCTGGTCAGCCCACTGATCAACGGCATCCCAGTCGCGGAAGTCGCCCTCGACAACGCCGGCCAGGCGCGCGACGGAACGCTCACGCAGGGACAGCAGCGAGGGCTTGTAGCGGCCCGGGAAAGTATGCAGCTCGCGGCACTTGACGTGCGTGAGGAGCGGGCCGACGCGCGTGCCGTCCTGCTCGGTGTGCTTGGGAACGCCATTCATGCCGACGGAGAAGGCCCATACGCGTCCGACGGGCAACTCGTCCTTAAAACGTTCCATGAAGTCGTGCGCTTCGGGCATCCACTGGAGGATGTAGACGGCGGAGCCGATGATGACCGCGTCGTAGCCTTCGACCGACGTGACATCGGTGGGGGCCAGCCGGTCGACGGTGATACCACTCGCTTCGATGCGCTTGGCAATGGCGTCGGCGACCTCATCCGTCGCCCCGTGCTTTGATGCTGCAGTTACAAGGATGTGCATAGGCCCATCCTAAAGCGAAGACCGGCCGAATCCACGGGCACAACACCCCAAATGAGTGGGGCGCCACACCGTGAGATTCGACCGGTCGTGCGGAACGCGTGTCAGGCGCGCAGCGACGCTCCGAGAACCTTGGCAGCCTTGGTGACCACCTGCTTGCGGACGGCCTCGGATTCCTTGGCGGTCAGCGTGTGGTCGGCGGCGCGCAGTCGCAGGGCAAAGGCCAGCGAACGGTAGCCCTCAGGTACCTGGTCACCCTCGTAGATATCGAAGAGTGAGACCGATTCCGCGAGCGGGCCGGCACCCTGGCGAACGATCTGCTCGACGCGCGAGGCGGGAATGTCGGCCGGAACGACCAGGGCGATATCCTCCTTGGCCAGCGGGAACGTCGAGACGCCCTTGACCTGGATCGGGTCGGCGCTCATCTGGGAGATGAGCGCATCCATGTCGATCTCGAAGGCGCATGAGCGCGCGGGCAGGCCGAAGGCGCGGCAGGCGGCGGGCGAGAGCTCACCGGCCAGGGCCACGTCCACCAGCTCGCGTCCGGCGCGCACGAACACGCGGGCGACGCGGCCCGGGTGGAAGGGCGCGACGTCGGCGGGATCGGTCGCGGGAGCGGGCATCGGGGCGCCCTTGTGCGCGGGCACGTGGTCCATCCAGGCGCGTGTCACCTCGACGCGCACGCCAAGATCGCTGGCCACGCGACGCACGTACTCGAGGGCGTCGGCCCAGTCGTAGGCGCGGGGCGTCGACAGGACGCCAGCGGCCTCGGCTGCGCCGGTGAGCACACCACCGATGTGCCAGGGCTGGGCCGGGATACCGGCTTCGAGCGCGGCGAGCACCTCGTCGGAGGGACGCGTCTCGGCTCCGGGCAGGCCTGCGGGCACCGTCCCGGCGGGACGGGCAACCTTGGCGACCTCGAAAACGGCGACGTCCGCGTTGGAACGCGAGACGTTGCGGCCCGCGACGTCCAGCAGCGTGTCGAGCACGCTCGTGCGCAGCCACGGGGCGTCGTCCGCCATCGGGTTGCGCAGGCGCAGAGCGTCGCGGCGAGGGTCGCCCGCGGGGATGCCCTGGCGATCCCACGTGTCGGACACGAAGGGGTAGGACTCGACCTCGACGAGGCCAGCGTGGGCCAGCGCGGACGCGGCGAGGCGGCGGGCCTTCTGCGCGGGTGTCAGGCCATGGCCGGCGGGGGCCATGGGCAAGATGACGGGGATCTTGTCGTAGCCGTCCAGGCGGGCGATCTCCTCAACCAGGTCGGCCGCGAGGGTCAGGTCGGGACGCCACGAGGGGGCGGTCACCGTGAAGACGCCGTCGGAGGGGCCCTCAACGGTGCAGCCGACGGTGGTCAGCAGCTCGGCGATGCGCTCGGGGCTGTGGGCGACGCCGGTGAGGCGCTCGGCCTCGCCCACGGGCAGCGAGATGACGGTTGCCGCGGGACGCTGATCGACGTCGGTGACGCCCTCGTCGACGGTACCACCGCCGTATTCGAGGAGCAGCTCGACGGCGCGCTGGGCTGCGACGGCGGGCAGGGCCGGGTCGACGCCGCGCTCGAAGCGCTTGGAGGACTCGGAGTGGAGCTTGTGGCGGCGGGCGCTGCGCGCGATCGACACCGAGTCGAAGTGGGCGGCCTCGAAGAGGATGTCCGTCGTGCCAGCCTCGACCTCGGAGTACGCGCCACCCATGACGCCGGCGATGCCGATGATGCGGGAGCCCTCCCCCTGCGGGGAGTCGGTGATGAGCAGGTCCTGCACATCGAGCTCGCGCTTTTCCTCGTCCAGCGTCACCAGCGTTTCGCCGGCGCGCGCTCGACGCACGACGATCGGGGCAGCCAGCGCGCCCAGGTCGTAGGCGTGCATCGGCTGGCCCAGGTCCAGCATGACGTAGTTCGTAATGTCCACGGGCAACGACAGGAACGCATGCCGGCGGCCTCGAGGCGCTCGACCATCCAACGCGGCGTGGGGGCGGCCGGGTTCGTGCCGCGCACGACGCGACCGACGAAGCGATCCACGCCGACGCGCCCACGGATCGGAGCGTCGTCGGCGAAGACGACGGGGAAGCCGTCGGAGTTGGCGGCGGGGAGGCTCGGCGGCCACGACGCCGGGCAGGCCCGGGTCGCGGAAGGCTGCGCCGGTGGAGTGGGAGTACTCGCGCGCGATACCGCGCATCGAGAAGCAGTAGCCGCGGTCCGGGGTCACGTTGATCTCCAGGACCTCTTCGCCCAGGCCCAGCCAGGCGACGATGTCGGTGCCGACCGCGGGAATCTCACGGTCCGGGAAGTACTGGGGCAGCACGATGATGCCGTCGTGATCCTCACCCAGACCAAGCTCGCGCGCGGAGCAGATCATGCCGTCGGAGACGTGACCGTAGGTCTTGCGGGCGGCGATCTGGAAGTCGCCGGGCAGGACGGCGCCGGGCAGGGAGACCACGACCAGGTCGTCGACGTCGAAGTTATGCGCGCCGCAGATAATGCCGCGGCTGGGCAGCTCCGAGGGCTCCTTGCCGGTGCCGGGAGCATCGTTGTGCTCGCCCACGTCCACGCGGCAGTAGTTGATGATCTTGCCGTTCGAGGCCGTCTCTTCCACGCGGGTCAGGACGCGGCCCACGACGAGTGGGCCGGTCACGCGCGCCGGGTGGATCTCCTCTTCCTCAAGACCGACCTTCACCAGGGCGGCGGCCAGTGCGCGGGCGTCGGTGCCTTCGGCGACGTCCACGTGGTCGGCCAGCCAGCTCAGCGGAACCATAGGCATGTCAGTTTCCCCTTCCATTGACGCCGAACTGCTGGGAGAAGCGAACGTCTCCCTCGACGATGTCGTGCATATCAGCGATGCCGTGACGCAGCATCAGCGTGCGCTCGATACCCATGCCGAACGCGAAGCCCGAGTAGACCTCGGGGTCGATGCCGTTGGCGCGCAGGACGTTGGGGTTGACCATGCCGCAGCCGCCCCACTCGATCCAGCCGGGGCCGCCCTTCTTCTGCGGGAACCACAGGTCCATCTCGGCGCTGGGTTCGGTGAAGGGGAAGTAGGAGGGACGCAGGCGGGTCTTCGCCTCGGGGCCGAACATGGCTTTGGCGAAGTGGTCCAGGACGCCCTTGAGGTGCGCCATGGTCAGGCCCTTGTCGACCGCCAGGCCCTCGACCTGGTGGAACACGGGGGTGTGCGTGGCATCCAGGGCGTCGGAGCGGAAGACCTTACCCGGGCACGCGATGTAAAGCGGAACGCCGCGGGCCAGCATCGAGTGGGACTGCACCGGCGAGGTGTGCGTGCGCATCACCAGGTGACCGTCCTCTTCCTTCTCGCCGCCAGCAGAGCGCCCGTCAATGTAGAGGGTGTCCTGCATCTGACGCGCAGGGTGATCGATGTCAAAGTTCAGCGAATCGAAGTTGAACCACTCGTGCTCGATCTCGGGACCCTCGGCGATATCCCAGCCCATTGCGACGAAGAAGTCCGCGACCTCTTCCATCAGGGTCTCCAGGGGGTGGCGAGCGCCCGCCGCGCGTCGGCTCGTCGGAACCGTCACGTCCACGGATTCCTCGACCAGCATCCGGGCCTCATGCTCGGCGGCGAGGACATCCTTGCGCGCGTCGAGGGCCTCGGTCAGCGCCTTGCGGGCCTGTCCGAGGTTCTTACCTGCCAGACCGCGCTGGGAGGGCTCGAGCGAACCAATGGTGCGGTTCGCGATCACGAGCGGGGCTTGATCTCCGAGAAGCGCCCCGCGAACAGCCTTGAGGGCGTCCAGCGAATCTGCTTCTTCAATATCGACGAGGCCCTGGGCGCGCAGTGCGTCAACGGCGGCCTCGTCAAGAGGATCAAGGTCAGGGGCATTGCCAGCCATGTCCTGCTTCCTTCTTCTTTCCTACTGGGTTCATTACTGCGCGCATCACGCGCACCGCCCTCCATCTTACCTGTTCGCAGATCCTCACAGCTCAACGGGTCCGCCTCCGCGCTACCCTGGGAGGCGTGAATGCGCGTTTGCGCTACTCGTTGTCTCACGACAGGAAGTCAATGTCTCACATCACGAACCCCGAAGGCGCGGCCCCGGCCTCGTCCTCCAACCCTCCCCTGTTCAACGCCCGCCGTGTGCGCGTTCAGCACATCGCGCGCGCCAAGGCTGAGGGCATCCCCCTGACCATGCTCACCGCCTACGACGCGCTGACCGCGCCGATCCTCGAGGCCGCCGGCGTCGACATGCTGCTCATCGGTGACTCCCTCGGCAACGTCATCCTCGGTCACGGCTCGACGCTGCCCGTGACCCTGGAGGACATGGAACGCGCCACGGCCGCCGTCGCACGCTCCACCTCGCGCGCCATGATCGTCGCCGATCTGCCCTTCGGCACGTACGAGGACACCCCCGAGCATGCCTTCGCCTCAGCCGCACGCCTGATGAAGGCGGGCGCCCACGCCGTCAAGCTTGAGGGCGGCGAGGCCCGCGCGCACATCATCGCGGCCCTGACGGCCGCCGGAATCCCCGTGTGTGCGCACCTGGGCTACACCCCGCAGTCCGAGAACACACTCGGCGGCCCGCGCGTGCAGGGCCGCGGCGACAGCGCCGAGCAGCTACGCCGCGACTCTCTGGCGGTCCAGGAGGCCGGCGCGTTCGCGGTCGTCTTCGAGATGGTGCCCGCCTCCATCGCCACCGAGCTGACCCAGACGCTGTCCATCGCCACCATCGGCATCGGCGCCGGCCCGAATACGGACGGCCAGGTGCTGGTGTGGTCCGACATGGCCGGATACTCCGACTGGACGCCCTCGTTTGTGCGCAAGTTCGGCCAGCTCGGCGCCGCCCTGCGCGAGGCCGCCTCGGACTACGTTGGCTCCGTGCGCGAGCGCAGCTTCCCCGGCCCCGACAACTACAAGAACGACTGACGCCACCCGTTTGCAGGAGGAAGAACCATGGAAGCATCACCGCTGGCACGCCGCGCGCCCCTGGGCACGCTGAAGCCCGGACGCGTCTCGGCCCGGCGCGCCGTGCCTGATCACATCGCGCGCCCCGAATACATGTTCCACGACGGCCCCGAGCGCGTCACGACCTCGGACATCAAGAGCCCCGAGACGATCGCGAAAATCCGCGAGGCCGGGCGCATCGCCGCCGGTGCCATCGAGGCCGTGGGCGCCGCCATCGCGCCGGGCGTGACCACCGACGAGCTGGACCGTATCGGCCACGAGTACCTGCTCGCCCACGACGCCTACCCGTCGTGTCTGGGCTACATGGGCTTCCCCAAGTCCCTGTGTTCCTCGATCAACGAGGTCATCTGCCACGGCATCCCCGACGACCGCCCGCTCGAAGACGGCGACATCATCAACATCGACATCACGGCCTACAAGGACGGCGTCCACGGCGACACCTGCGCCATGTTCGAGGTGGGCACCGTCGACGAGGAATCGCACCTGCTCATCGAGCGCACGAAAAACGCGATGATGCGCGGCATCAAGGCCGTGGGTCCGGGCCGCGAAATCAACGTGATCGGACGCGTCATCGAGGCCTACGCGAAGCGCTTTGAATACGGCGTTGTGCGCGACTACACCGGTCACGGCGTCGGCGAGGCATTCCACTCGGGCCTGATCGTCCCCCACTACGATGCTGCGCCCGCCTACGACACGGTCATGGAGCCGGGCATGGTCTTCACGATCGAGCCGATGCTGACGCTGGGCACCGTCGAGTGGGAGCGCTGGGACGACGATTGGACGATCGTCACGGCCGACCGCTCGCGCACCGCGCAGTTCGAGCACACGATCGTGGTCACCGAGGACGGGGCGGAGATCCTGACCCTGCCTTAAGTCCCAGAATGACCCTCAGCCCGCCTCCTTTTTTTCATAATCGGAGGCGGGCTTCGCTCATGTGGTAAACGCGTTGTTCACCGCAAGGCGGCGTCCGTTACAATGAGGAGACGTGGGCCACTAAGCGCCCGCGCACACAACAGAACACACTTTTCCCGAGGAGGGGTCATGGTTCAGGTCGCTTGCGGCATCGACATCGGCGGATCCGGCGTGAAGGGCGCGCTGGTGAATCTTGAGACCGGCGAGTACATCGGCGATCAGGTTCGTATCCCCACCCCCACCCCGGCAACTCCCGAGGCCGTGGCGAAGGTCTGCCGCGAGGTCATCGACCAGCTTGACGTGAAGGTCGGCGTTCCGATCGGCGTCACCTTCCCCGCCCCCGTCTTTAACGGCGTCATCCCCTACATGGCCAACCTGGACCAGTCGTGGGTTAACGTCAACGTTGACGCCCTCATGGAGCGTTACCTGGGCCGTGCGGTTGTCGCCCTCAACGACGCGGACGCCGCGGGCATCGCCGAGGTCGCCTACGGAGCGGCGAAGGGTCGCGACGGGGTCATCGTGTTTACGACGCAGGGCACGGGCATCGGCTCGGCGATCATCGTCAACGGCACGCTGCTGACCAACACGGAGCTGGGCCACCTGGAGATCGACGGCACCGACGCCGAAAAGAACGCGTCCTCGGGCCAGAAGACCCTGCAGGGCCTGGACTGGGAGCAGTGGGCGCAGCGCCTCCAGCGCTACTACAGCCACGTGGAGTTCCTGCTCAACCCCGACCTGTTCGTCGTGGGTGGGGGTGTCTCGGAGAACCACGAGAAGTTCATGCCGCTGCTGAACCTGAAGACCCGATGATCCCGGCGAAGCTGCTGAACACGGCGGGCATCGTGGGTGCCGCCTACTACGCGGCCAAGCAGAGCGCCTGATTCGCTCGGCCGAGCGGCCCGGCAGCATCAACGACAGAAGGACCCAGACGCGCGTCGGGGTCCTTCTGTCGGATCTGTCGGCCTATACGCCGGGTTCTGTCCCCGCGCTCCGTTACCGGAAAAGCGCGGTGGCGACCATCTATCTAGGACCGTCGTTACCGACGGCCTCCAGCAACCTACCCGCAGGCATGAGGCGGGCCGCCCTGCCTGCTGCTCGGTCTTGCTCCGGGTGGGGTTTACCTAGCCGACGCGGTCACCCGCGCCGCTGGTGAGCTCTTACCTCACCTTTTCACCCTTACCGACGCGTGCGCGCCGGTGGTTTGTTTTCTGTGGCACTGTCCCGCGGGTTACCCCGGGTGGCTGTTAGCCATCACCCTGCCCTGTGGAGCCCGGACGTTCCTCGAGCGTTTCCGCGCGCGGCCGCCCGGCCGGCAGATCCGCACCGATTCTAGCGCGCCTGTCGGCTTCGGCGCGATAGGGTGTCGTCATGCTGATCTGGTTGCCCCCGTCGGAGGGGAAGAACGCGCCCGAGCGCGGACCCGCCCTGTCCCTGGAGTCCCTGTCCCGCCCATCCCTGACCGCGGCTCGTCGCGCGGTCGCGGACACGCTGGTCGCCCTGGGCTCGGGCCCGCAGGCGGCGGCCACGCTCAAGGTTGGGGCGCGCATCGACCTGTCCGTCAACGAGGTTCTCGCGAGCGCTCCCTGCGCCCCGGCCTCGTCCCTGTTTACGGGCGTGCTCTTTGAGGCCATCGAGGCCGTGGCACCGGGGGCCTGGCAGTGCCCGGGCGCGACGTCCGTGTCGGTGTTCTCAGGGCTCTTCGGTGTCCTCTCCCCCGCCGATCTCATTCCCGATCACCGCCTGGCTATGGGCGTGTCCCTGCCCGGTTTCGGCGTTCTGTCCACGTGGTGGGCGCCGCGCCTGGACGAGGCCCTGCGCGAGGAGGCATCAGGACAGGTCGTCATTGATGCCCGTTCGGGCCCCTACCGGGCGGCCTGCAAGGCGCCGTGGGCACGCGTGTGGGAGCTGCGCGTCGTGCGCGAGGCCGACGGTAAGCGCTCGGTGATTTCCCACGATGCCAAGCGCTGGCGCGGCTCGGTGACGGGCACGCTCCTGGCGTCGGGAGGATACGCCGCGGGCGAGACGGCCGAGTGCGAGCAGGCACTCACCGACGCTGCGCACGCGGTGACCTTGCAGGATGCTCGCGGGACCGAGCACCGCGTTATTGACGTCGAATTCGGCCCCGAAAAGAAGACGAAGCCCGGCGGAACGACGCGCGCCGTCACGATGGTGACCAATTAACCGCTGGGCTATCCTTTGTCAGGAACCTGCAGGGCGCAGGCCCGGCCGATTGCGGCCACGAAGCGGAGATAACGTCGCGATGATCAACGAGGACTACCTGGCCAACATTCGGCCCACCCACCGTCAGCTCCAGTGGCAGAAAATGGAGATGTACGCGTTCATCCACTTCGGCATGAACACGATGACGGATCGCGAATGGGGCGAGGGCCACGAGGACCCGGCCCTGTTCAACCCGGGCAGCGTCGATGTCGATCAGTGGATGCGCGCCCTCGTCAGCGCCGGCATGTCTGGAGTGATCCTGACCTGCAAGCATCACGACGGTTTTTGCCTGTGGCCGTCGGCCTACACGAAGCACTCGGTGGAATCCTCGCCGTGGAAGGGCGGGCGCGGCGACCTCGTGCGCGAGGTCTCCGACGCGGCGGCGCGCCACGGCCTCAAGTTCGGCGTGTACCTGTCCCCCTGGGACATGACGGAGCCGACGTATGGGCAGGGCGAGGCCTACAACGACTTCTACATCAACCAGCTCGTCGAGCTGCTCACCCACTACGGCCCGGTCTTCTCCGTGTGGCTGGACGGCGCGTGCGGCGAGGGCCCCAACGGCAAGGTGCAGGTCTACGACTGGCAGCGCATCTACGACACGGTTCGCGCGCTGGCACCCGAGGCCGTCATCTCCGTGTGCGGCCCGGACGTGCGCTGGTGCGGCAACGAGGCCGGCTCCGTGCGCGCCAACGAGTGGAGCGTCGTGCCCGCCTCCCTGCGCGAGGCCGAGCGCACCGCTGAGAAGTCCCAGAAGGCCGACGACGGGGAGTTTTCCCGTCAGGTGGCTTCCGGCGACGAGGATCTGGGCTCGCGCGAGGCCCTGGCTGCCTACTGCGGTCCCCTGGCGTGGTACCCCGCCGAGGTCAACACCTCGACCCGCAAGGGCTGGTTCCACCACGACGTCGAGGACTCCCAGGTGCGCAGCGTCGACGAGCTGTTCTCGATCTGGAAGGGCTCGGTCGGCGGCAATGCCACCTTCCTCCTGAACGTTCCCCCGAACCGCGACGGCCTTCTCGCAGACGCCGACGTCGAGGTCCTGGCGCGCCTCGGCGAGAAGATCGCCGACTTCCGCTCGCGTCGCATCGAGGCGTCCCGCGAGGACGAGGCCAACGTCGTGACCCTGCGCTTTGACGCGCCGCGTGCGGTCGGCGCCATTGTCCTTGAGGAGGACATCGCCCAGGGCCAGCGTATCGACGAGGCCGTGGTGACCTCGTGCGTCGAGGGCGCCGGTGAGCAGGAGATCGCCCGCGTTCACTGCGTGGGCTACCGCCGCATCGTCACTCTCGAAAAGCCCGTGACCGCCACCCGGATTCGGGTGACGGTCACGGCGAGCAGGCAGGGCTTCTACCTGGCGGACGTCTACGCGGTCCGCGCCTGAGTCTCAGCGCGGCGTGTTCGCCGCCGTGCGCACGACGATCTGGGAGGTGTCCTCGGTCAGGTACAGCTCGTCGTGGGGCGTCAGGCGGATGCGTTCGAGTTCCATCGGGCTCAGGTCGGCGGCCACGCCGATCCCGTAGCCGTCGCGAACCTCGATGACGGCCAGGGCACCGTTGCGGCGGCGGGCGTCCTCGTACTCCTCGAGCAAGGCGTGCGGAAGGCGCTCGGCGAGTTCGCGACGAGCGGCGATGACGCGGCGCAGTTCCTCGTCGGACTCGGCGACGTCGGCCTGGAACTCGGCCTTGAGGCGCTCGATGTCGGCGGCGATGGCCTGAGCCTCTTCCTTCATCTTCTCCTGGGCGGCGCGGGCGGCCTCGACGCGTTCCTCGGCCTCGACTTGGTCGTCCTCGAGCTTGGCCAGGCGGCGGTCCATCTGGGCGATCTCGTGCTCCATGGCCGAAATGTCGCGCAGGGGCACCTGGTTGTTATCGATGCGGCCCTGCTGGCGCTTGCGGCGTTCGGTCACCTTGGCGATTTCTTCCTCGATGCGGGTGACCTCGCGGCCCACGTCGGCGATGAGGGCGTTCTGGCTGATCGCGGCGCGCTGCAGGTCGGCGACGCGGCCGGCGAACTCGCGCACCGTCGCGTGCGCGGGGTGAGAATCGCGCTTGTGGCGCAGCGCCGACTCCTTCTGGTCGAGCTTCTGAAGCTCGAGGAGGTCGAGCTGATCGGTGTGCGATGCTTTCACGCTAGTTCTCCCTGGGTGACTCGGTAGCTGGTCCATGGCTCGGTGACAATCGTAGAGATTTCGACGCGAACTTCCACATCGGCGCATGTCGCGGCCTCCCGGATGCGACGGGCCAGGACGGGCAGCCACGGGGACTCGGTGGCCCAGTGGGAGCCGCACAGGAGCGCGGGTGCGCCGCCCTCCAAGTGTTCCGAGGCCGGGTGGTGACGCAGGTCGGCCGTGAGATACACGTCAACGTCCGCGGCGCGCGCCGCGTCCAGTGCGCTGTCCCCCGCGCCACCCAGGACGGCGACCCGGGACACTGCCATGGCCTCGTCCCCTCCCACGAGCAGGCCGGTGGGTCCGGCAGGCAGGACGGAGGCGACGTGGTCGGCGAAGGCACCGAGCGTCGTGGGCTCGACCGTTCCGACACGGCCCAGGCCGATCTCGTGCCCCTCCGCGTCCACGCCGCAGGGTTCGAGCGGCACCGTGTCGCGCAGGCCGATCAGGTCGGCGAGCGCCGTGGCCACGCCCTCGCAGGCGACGTCGGCGTTCGTGTGCGCGTTGAAGAGGGAGACGCCCGAGCGGATGAGGCGCGTCACGACGCCGCCCTTCGGATCCGTGACGGGCAGGAACGACGCGCCGCGCAGGAGCAGCGGGTGGTGCGTGATCACCATGTCGTAGGGCTGCCCGTCCCCGTTCGGCCCGGCCACAGCCTGCTCCGCGATCGCGGCGGTGGGGTCGAGGGCCAGGAGGATCGAACGCACGGGCGCGTCCGGGTCGCCGACGATCAGGCCGACGCGGTCCCAGGACTGCGCCCAGGCTGCCGGGTACCAGGACTCCATGAGGGCCATCACGTCGCGCACGCGCCACGAGGCCCCCGTGGCGTCGGCGCACGCATCAGAAGAATGAGAGGACAATCGCATGCGTTAAGCATACCGGACCCCCATCTAGCAAGGGACCCTGCCCGCGACTATGATCACAACGTGCAGATTTTGAGCCTCCTCGACCATGGGTTGGTCGATTACACGCAGGTTGACGCGCTTCAGCGCTCCCTGCACGCGGACGTCCTCGCGGGTGGCGAGGACACGCTCATCGTTTCTCAATTTACGCCCACCTGGACGGCGGGCCGCCACACCAAGCCCGAGGATATTCCCTCCACGACGATCCCTGTCATCCGTACCGATCGCGCGGGCTCCGCCACGTGGCACGGCCCCGGACAGGTCGTCGTCTACCCCGTTGTTCGCCTGCGCGAGCCCGTCGACCTCGTGCAGTGGATCCGCGCGGTCGAGGCCTCGGTGATCGACACCGTCCGCGAGGTCTGGGACCTGCCCGTGCACCGCGTCGAGGGCCGCGCGGGCGTGTGGCTGACCGAGGAGGGGCGCCGCGACCGCAAGATCTGCGCAATCGGCCTGAAGGTGGCGCGCGGCGCGACCCTGCACGGTATCGCCCTGAACGTCGACATCGACCCGGCCCACGCTTTCGAGGGGATCATCCCCTGCGGCCTGACCGACGCGGACGTGACCTCCCTGTCCTGGGAGGGCATCCATACAACCGTCGCCGAGGCTGCGACCCAGCTCATCCCACGCATGGTGGAGCGCATCGCCCCCTGCCTGGCAACCCCGCCCGCTACTGTTTCCTACACGACGAGGTCAACGCTATGAGTACCCTGCCCGATCCCGAGGGCCGCAAGCTGCTGCGCATCGAGGTGCGCAATTCGCAGACGCCGATCGAGAAGAAGCCCGAGTGGATTCGCACGACTGCGAAGGCCGGTGAGAACTACCAGGACATGCGTTCGCTCTCGCATGCGAAGGGCCTGCACACGGTGTGTGCCGAGGCCGGGTGTCCCAACATCTACGAGTGCTGGCAGGACCGCGAGGCGACCTTCCTGCTCGGTGGTGCCCTGTGCACGCGTCGTTGCGACTTCTGCGACATTGCGACGGGGCGCCCCACCGAATACGACAAGGACGAGCCGCGTCGTATCGCCGAGTCCGTGCGCGACCTCGACCTGCGCTACGTGACGATCACGGGCGTGACCCGAGACGACCTGCCCGACGGCGCGGCGTGGCTGTACGCCGAGACCTGCCGCCTCATCCACGAGCTCAACCCGGGCACGGGCGTGGAGCTCCTCGTGGACGACTTCCGCGGTCAGGCCGACTCGATCGACATGGTCGTGGCGGCTGGCCCGCAGGTGTTCGCGCACAACCTGGAGACGGTGCCGCGCATCTTCAAGAAGATTCGCCCCGCCTTCAACTACGACCGTTCGCTCGCGATGATCAAGCGTGCCCACGACGGTGGCATGGTCACCAAGTCGAACCTGATCCTGGGCATGGGCGAGACGCGCGAGGAGATCAGCGCGGCCATGCGCGACCTGCACGAGTCCGGCTGCGACCTGCTGACGCTCACGCAGTACCTGCGTCCCTCTCCCCTGCACCACCCGATCGACCGCTGGGTGCACCCCGAGGAGTTCGTGGAGATGGCCGCCGAGGCCGAGGAGATGGGCTTCGCGGGTGTCATGGCCGGCCCCCTCGTGCGTTCCTCCTACCGCGCGGGCCTGCTGTGGGCCAAGGGTATGCGTGCCCGCGGCTTTGAGATCCCCGAGCAGCTGCAACACATCGCGAACTCCGGCTCGACGCTGCAGGAGGCCGGGTCGGTGCTGGCTCGCCTGAAGGAGCGCTCGGAGCGTCACGCGGCCATGGCTGCCGCGAAGGCCGCCGCGGCCTCGTGACCCCCGACTATTCGCCCGCGCGGGCGCTCCTGGCGGCCGCGCGCAGGCACCCGGATCGGCTCTCCCTCGTGGATGCGGTGACGGGCGAGGAGTGGAGCGTGCGCGAGGCTGTCGATACGGTCGCTCGCCTCGCTGCTGCCTGTGAAGACGCCGGTATTGGCGAGGGGACGCGCATCGCCGTCATCGGGGCGAACTCGCCGTGGCACTACATCGCGTTCGTCGCGGCCTCGTGGCTGCGCGCGGTGACGGTTCCGCTCTCCCCACGCATGCCCTCGGCTGCGCTCGCCTCGATGTGCGAGCAGGCGGGCGTCTCATGGGTGTTTCTCGACGAGGCCTCTTCCGCCCACGCTTCTACCCTGTCCGGCGCGGGAGCGCAGGTCGCGTCGTTTGCGGACCTGTCGGCGTGGGCGGATCGCGCTGCGCCCATCGAGAAGGCTCCCGCGCGCTGCGGGACCGAGCTCGCCGCCATTTTGTTCACGTCGGGGTCCACCGGGACACCGCGCCCCGTCGAGCTCACCCACGAGGTCATGTGGTGGGGGTCGACGAACTTCCGGGAGGGCTTCGACTACGCGCCGACGTCGTCGGTCGTGGGCGTGTGCGCGCCCGCGAGCCACATCGGAGGCTTCAACGGCACGTCGATGGACGTGTGGACGCACGGCGGCACCCTGGTCACGCTCGGTTTCCCGGGCTCCTTTGACGCGCGCGGCGTCATCGATGCGATCGGGCGCTACAGGATCACGATGATGTTCGCCGTGCCCGCGATCATTCGTGCTGTGCTGGACGAACACGAGCGAGGAGGCGGTGACCTGTCGTCGTGGGTGCGTCCCCTGATCGGCGGTGACGCGATGACCGCGGACCTCGCGGAGGCGATGCGCGCGGTCGGCCTGTCCCCCATTCACGTGTGGGGCATGACGGAGACATCCGGGGCGGGTACGGTCGCCACACCCGATTCTTTAGCTCCAGCCGGATCGCTGGGGATTCCCTTCCCCTACGTGGACCTGCGCGTCATGGCCACCGACAAGCGCGAAGCCGACACAGACGAGATGGGCGAAATCTGGGTCCGCGGGCCCGGCGTCGTGAGCGGCGAGGAGTGGCTGCGCACCGGCGACCTTGCCACTCGGGATGCCCACGGCTGGCTGCACATGGTGGGACGCGCCCACCGCATGATCAACACGGCCGGGGAGCTCGTCGCTCCCCCGACAGTGGAGCGGGCTCTACGCTCACTGGACGTCGTGTCGGATGCGCTCGTCGTGGGCCTGCCGGATGAGCGCTGGGGGCAAATCGTTGCTGCACTCATCGTGCCCTCACCCGCGGGCCGCGCCCAGGCCTCGTCGATGAGCGCCGACGCGCTGTCGGAGGCCCTGAGCGAGTCCCTGGCACCCTGGGAGAAGGTGCGTCGGATTGCGGTCGTCGACGAGCTGCCGACGACGGCGACGGGCAAGCCTGATCCGCTCGGGGCGGCGGAGCTGTTCTCGGCGTCGGAACGCTAGAGACAAGTGCGCGCGACATCACAATTTATGTGCATCACATTTAGGTAAGATTAGCCTTGCTTAATCGAAGGAGAGTCTTATGCCCCGCCATCGCATCGTCATCATCGGCTCTGGTTTCGCAGGCCTGACGGCTGCTCGTCGACTAAAGAAGGTCGACGCCGACATCACCATCCTGGCTCGCACGTCGCACCACCTGTTCCAGCCCCTGCTCTACCAGGTGGCCACGGGCATCCTCTCCGAGGGCGACATCGCCCCCACCACGCGCGAGATCCTGCGGAAGCAGAAGAACGTCACGGTCTTGCAGGCTCTCGTCGAGGAGATCGACGTCGAGGCTCGCGTCGTCAAGTGGCGCAACCACAACAAGTACGAGCAGACCGAATACGACACGCTGATCGTGGCGGCGGGCGCGGGCCAGTCCTACTTCGGCAACGACCACTTCGCGGTGTTCGCGCCGGGCATGAAGACCATCGATGACGCGCTCGAGCTGCGCGCGCGTATTTTCGGCGCGTTTGAGCTGGCGGAGATCGAGCCCGATCCTGCTCTGGTGGGCAAGCTCCTCACCTTCGTCGTCGTGGGCGCGGGCCCGACGGGCGTCGAGATGGCCGGGCAGATCCGCGAGCTCGCCTCTCACACGCTGAAGGGCGAGTTCCGCAACATCGATCCGACGAAGGCTCGCGTCATCCTGGTGGACGGCGCCGAGCACCCACTCCCCCCGTTCGGCGAGCAGCTCGGACATAAGACCGAGGAGGCGCTGGCCAAGCTCGGCGTCGAGATGAAGATGAACGCGTTCGTGACCGACGTGGACGCCGAGGGCGTGACACTGAAGTACAAGTCCGGCGAGAAGGAGCGGATCGAGTCCGTGTGCAAGGTGTGGGCTGCGGGCGTGTCCGCGAGTCCGCTGGGCCGGGCCCTGGGCGAGGCCACGGGCGCCGAGGTGGACCGCGCAGGCCGCGTCACCGTCAACAAGGACCTGACGCTGCCAGGTCACCCCGAGATCTTCGTGCTGGGTGACATGATGGCGTTCCCGGGCGTGCCCGGCGTCGCGCAGGGTGCCATCCAGTCGGCGCGCTTCGCGGCCGACACGGTGGCGGCGCGCCTGGCGGGCCGTAAGCCGAAGGCCACGGAGTTCTCCTACTTCGACAAGGGTTCGATGGCGACGATCGCGCGCTTCAAGGCGGTCGTGATGATGGGTAACACGAAGATGACGGGCTTCACCGCGTGGGTGGCCTGGTGTTTCCTGCACCTGCTCTACATCGTCGGCTTCAAGTCGCAGGTGGGCACGCTGGTGAATTGGTTCTTCAGCTTCCTGTCGGGTGCGCGTTCGCAGCGCACAACGACGAACCAGCAGATGGTGGGCCGCCTGGCCATGGAGCAGCTGGGGGCCGGCGCGTCCGGCAAGCTCGTCGCCGGCGAGGACGTCGTTGAGGAGCGCATTCACGAGGCCTGAGCACCTCACGCTCTGACGGTCAATTCTGGCGCGCGTTCGGGCACAGCAAGCGCGCGCTGACAAACAGGCAGACAGGCACGGTGTGGGGCCGGAAGCAAGAGCTTCCGGCCCCACTGTCACACCATCTTATATCCGGTGACATGCGCTCCCGTACGCATGTAGACTGTCCGCATGAGCGCAAATGTCAAAACGGCAGATCTGGCAATCACCATTGTCGTTACCTTACTAAAAGCGGCTGGCCTGGGACCCGAAGCAGACCGCATTTTGGATGCGATTGAGGGAGCCAAAAGCTGTATTGGTCTTATCGATGACATTAAGAACGAAATAGTTTCAGACCCCAACAAGGACTTGATTCGATCACTCTTCAAGACAATGGAAGAGGAGGTTCGCAGTATCAAGGCCGATCTCAAAGAGCAGGGTCTAGGAAAAGATGAGATTGAGTCTACTGCTGACGCGCTGATCGAAACAACGCGTCTCACGGTCAAACAGCTCGCACAGGACGACGACGCCCTTCTGGATGCAGCACAGCTGCCGGATAGCTTTTTCAAAATAATGGTACATCGGGCTGAACCACTTCCCGACTGGTGCGACGACACCATATCAACACTGTACAGACGACTCCTCAAGCGCGTGTCGGAGGAATTCGTCGCACGCGCTCAAACTTCGATAGATTCAAGCAGGTTGCGCTTGCTAGTTTATTGCGCGACTTCTTCCTGACAAAGAAGCAGCTTAATAGTATTGAGCGCGGAGTCCAAGAGGATCGGGCAACCAACCTTGAAACGAATCGGGTCGTCAAAGAGCTAGCACAGCACAGCCTTTCTTCAACTCCGAGCCGCGTCTTTTTCGGAAGCCGACCGGACGTGGTTGCGGGAGACCGTTTTGTCGAGCGTGACGAGCACGAACAATTGAAAGCGGTGATCACCGACCCGAACAGGCATCGCACAGTCCTCTTGAGTATGCGCGGCTGCGGGAAAACCCAGCTTGCCGCAGCTCTCGCCAAGCAGTGCGAAGACGCAAACTGGGACCTCGTCGCATGGATAAACGCGGTATCACGCGATACTATCACGAGCGACCTGGTCGAACTCGCCAAGCAACTTCAGATTGACACGAGCGACCTAGACGATCAGGACAAAATCGTCCATCGTTGTCTCGGCCACTTAGGGAACGCGCCTGCTGCCGACAGGCTCATCGTCTTCGACAACGTCGAGGACATCGAGGACCTGAGGGACCGCATTCCGAGGGGTACAGGCTTGCGGGTTGTTGCAACGACAACGAGCCGAGAAGCTGACTGGGAGGAAAACGGGTGGAGAGGCATCTCCGTCGGTGTTTTCTCCCGAGTGGAGTCAATCAATTACCTGCTAACCGTGACCGGCTCGCAGGACCGAGATACCGCGGATGGAATCGCTGAGCGGCTCGGCGACCTGCCTCTTGCTATCGCTCAGGCGGCAGCAACCGCGCGCAATGAACAGTGGACGCTGGCCAGCTACGCTTGCCGCTTGGAATCCTCCTGCGGTGAGAAGGTCATTAGGCGTATTCGTGGGCACTACTACTCGTACGCCGTTTCCGTAGCCCTGCGGATGGCCACGGATAACACCCTTAAGCGACTCGAAGATTCCCTATCGGACGCCGCTCGGCGCCAACTGCGAGCACTGTGCTTGTTGGCTGAGTCGGGCGTGCCTACTCACTGGCTCGACCCCGCTGCGGCGAGCGCACTCTCTGGTTCTCACGATGCCGAGTTGGACACGGCAGCCGAGCGCGCGCACCGCGCGCTCATTGCACTGGTCAACGCTTCGATTATTCACCAGTCCGCAGACGGCTCAACGACAATGCTGCACCGACTCCAGGCACAGTCTTACGCGAATCCTGGAACGAAACAGAATGCGATGAAGCACGCAAGTCAGCAGCCGCCCTTTTAAGCAAAGTGGACATCAATATGCTGCCCAGGGAAGACACGAAATCGCGTCAGTCCGAGTGCATTAGACTCATCGAGCAACTTTATGCCATTAGTTCGCAGGAGCATTGCCATTCGCTTTTCCAGCTGAAAGAAATCATCTTACAGCTAAATCAGGTATTTCTGCATTCGCATGACCTAGGCCTCATTCAAGAGACCCTGAAGCTGCAAAGCGCCGTCAAAATTATCCAAGAACTCTTCGGACGAGATGATCCTATTACTCTCAACTCGCGTTTCAACCTTGCAAGCGCATACTCGTCGTCAGGCAACCTCACGGATGCTGTATCCCTATACGAAAGTGTTCTCGAGGACTGCACACGCATCCTTGGGGCAGACGACTCTCGCACTCTGACAACACGCAACAATCTCGCCCATACGTATCAGGAGACAGGCAGACTACCGGAAGCCATTTCTATGTTCGAGCAGATCCTTGATGACAATATGCGCATCTTGGGCTCCAACCATCCCAATACTCTCGCCACGCGCAACAATCTGGCGGGAGCACACGCATCAGCAGAACACTTCACCGAAGCAATTTCCCTCTATGAAAGTGTCCTTGACGATAGTATGCGCATCTTGGGGTCCGACCATCCCAATACTCTCGCTACGCGCAACAATCTGGCGGGAGCACACTGCGCTGCAGGCCATCTGACAGAAGCGATAGACTTGTATAAGCAGGTCATTGTGGACCGCACAAGAGTCCTCGGGGAAGACCACCCAGACACCCTTACTTCTTGTAACGCTCTGGCGGGAGCACACTATGCTGCAGGCCATCTGACAGAAGCAATCAACCTATACGAGCAGGTCCTCGAAAATCGCACACAGGCCTTGGGGGAAAATCATCTTGACACCCTTACCACTCAAGACAACCTCGCACGCGTGTACGCATCGAAGGGCGATTTCGATAAAGCCATCGCCATGTACCAACGTCTCATCACCATCCGTACGCGTCTTTTGGATTCAGACCATCCATACACTCTCGTTTCTCGAGACAATCTCGCAGGCGTGTACGCATTAAAGGGCGATTTTGATAAAGCCATCGCGATGTACGAGAAAAGCTACAAAGAACACAGACGCATTCTAGGGGAAAAACACCCCAGCACTCTAGCCTCATGCATCAACCTCGCGGGGGCATATGAGTCAACAAGACGATTCGAAGATTCCATCCGCCTGTACGAGCACGGCTTGAACAGCTGTAACATGGTCTTTGGCGCTGAGCACCCCAAGACTCAAACTGCACGCCATAACCTGGCACACGCATACGTCTCGGCAGGTTTTATCGACAAGGCTATTCCTCTGTACGAACAGGTCCTAAAGGTCAATACTCAAACACTCGATGAGTACCACCCCAATTTGGTGACAACACGCAATAACCTCGCGCATGCATACCGAACAACAGGTCAAATCGATAGTGCGATTGCTCTTTATGAGAAAGTCCTCACTGATCGCATACACATTCTCGGCGAAAACCACCCAGATACGCTTGCCACACGAAACAATCTCGCCGCAACATACTTTGAAGCCAACCGTTTTAGTGATGCCATCAATATCTTCGAGCGAATTCTTACTGACTGCACCGGTCTCCTTGGTAAGGATGATCCCCGCACCCTAAATGCACGTAGTAATCTCGGACATACGTATGCGTTAGCAGGACGTCTGACCAATGCCTTCGACCTCCTTATACAGGTTGTCAACGACTATTTAAGTCTTTTGAGCAACAGCCACCCCGATACTCTTATTGCAAGGAACAACCTCGCACACGCGCATGCACTAGACGGCAATCTAGCAGAGGCCATCAAACAATGGCAGTCGGTCTGGATCGACTGCCATAAGTTCCTCGGACCTGCACATCCGCTTACCGGTACGGTACGCGAGAATCTTGAGGCCGCCAGGCGCGAGCTGGAGCAGCAAGAAGAGGACTCAGCAAACGAGGAGAGTAAGCAGGAGGACTGACACACCCAGTGCGTGACGCCCTGTAACAGCCGAAGGTCCGGAAACTGTCGCTTCCGGCCCCTGGGCGTCTTGTGGACCCTACCGGGCTCGAACCGCTGACCTTCTACATGAAAACCGGTTCTTCCGAGTTGAGTGTGGGTGAGCGGGTGCCAGACTATCCTGGAACCCGATCATTCGCTAACCATGACAGTGCGAAATACTCGAAGCAGTCAGGTGCAAGTGCTATTAGGCGCGTACTCCTCCACTGTGTCGCCTAGTGTCAATTGACGAGGTCAGAGATCCCCATACGGATCCCCGGCCTCATCAGCTCTGCCGCACATCTTTGATTCGCTCAATACGCGCCAAACGCGAATTCTTTTCATTCAGGTGTGTCAGGGGCATGGAGTTCGCCAGAGCGTTGGAGGTGACGCGAGTGGGATTCCCGATGCCAGTTATCGGCGCAGCTGCACGTAGCCGGGTTACTTGCACCTGTCGGGTTGTCTGCAACAATCGCAGCAATGGTGCCTTCCGTAAACCATACTACCCGGACCCTCATACGCGAAGAAATGTTCAATCACACCGCGTATGAGATTCAGATTGCCGTCACGTTTGTCCCAGCTGCACCAAGTTTTCTCAGGTGGTCATTCCCGCCTGTTGTAGCATGTACACTGTGCACATGAACACAGCGATGGCAGCTTTGAGTATCACGACCAACATCGTGACATCGATTGTTACAGTACCGGGATTTGGCTTCACTGCCGACTCAATTGAGGGTGGGCACGACCTCTACCAACAGGCCCGCAGCCTTTCGACTGAAATACCTAGTAGTTGCGACACGCAGACGTGTAACCATCTGACAAACTCGATAAGCGCTGAACTGGACGCAATCGAGGGACAGCTCGTTGAATCGGGCTACGACAGGTCCCACATCGATAGCTTCATCGCTCACCTTGAGGCATCAGTGAAGCAAACCATCACACTCCTTGCCGACGACGAGAACGCCCTACGTGAAGCAATACGCAAGCCCGAGGTGTTCCGATACTATGTTCTCGCACGCTCAGGCCCAGCACGCCAGAACTACGCCCCCGGCGAGCACCACCACCTCGACACACTCCTGGGTAGCGTCGCGCAGGAGTACCTGACGCTCGCACCAGCGTCACCGGATTTCAAGCACACAGCACTCGAGCGCACAATCACCGCACTGACACAGACCTCCCACCAGCAGACCACTAAAGACACGACCCACAGTACGGGCGAGAAACACCTGGACACACTCGCCGAACGCAACAACCTCGTCGACGATGACAAAGACACGGACAGCCCAGACACAGTTACCACCCAGTACGGACACGTCCCCACAGCAGTCACCCGTACCCTAGACACCGCTGATCCCAACGCGCTTACCCGCGTCCTAGACACCGCTGATCCCAACGCGCTTACCCGCGTCCTAGACACCGCTGATCCCAACGCGCTTACCCGCGTCCTAGACAGCGGCAATCTCGATGCACTTACCTCGCGTCATAAGCGCGCAAAAGCATACCGGGCAGCTGGTCGCCTCGATGAGGCCATAGACCAGTATAGAACCCTTCTCACCGACTGTGCCCGTATCCTGAGAAAAAACCACCCCAAAACACTCGCCACGCGCAACAACCTGGCATACACCTACCGGTTAGCTGGCCGCCTCGATGAGGCCATCACCGAGTATGAAATCCTTCTCACCGACTACACCCGTGCGCACAGCTACAAGCATCCAAAGACATCTGCTGCACGCAACAACCTCGCATACGCATACTGCTTAGCAGGCCGCTTCAACGATGCCATCCCTCTGTATGAGCAGGTCATCAAAGACCGAACCTGTGACCTAGGTGAGGACCACCACGACACGCTTGCTGCACGCCACAGCCTCGCAAATGTATACCGAGATGCTGACCGCCTCGATGAGGCCATCACCCTGTACGAGCAGGTCATCACAGACAGTGTCCGCGTCCTGGGTGAGGATCATCGCGACACGCTGACCATGCACGAGAACCTCGCAGACACCTATGTGAAGGCGGGTCGCTTCGATAAGGCCATCGCCCTGTATGAGCAGGTCATCACAGACCGCACCCGTGTTCTGGGTGGGGACCACCCCGATACACTCACCTCACGCCACAACCTCGCAGACACGTACCGGAAGGCTGGCCGCACAGGCGAGGCCATCGCCCTGTATGAGCAGGTGGCCACAGGCCGTGCCCGTGTCCTGGGGCCGAACTATCCCGATACACTCACCTCACGCCACAACCTCGCAAACATATACCGGTCTGTTGGCCGCCTCGATGAGGCCATCACCTTATACGAGAACCTTCTGCCCGACCACATCCGGGTCTTGGGTGCAGACCACCCCGACACCCTTTCCTCGCGCAACAACCTCGCAGGCGCATACCGGGAGGCGGGCCGCCTTGGGCAGGCCATCACCCTGTACGAGCAGGTCCTGCCCGACCGTATCCGCGTCCTGGGCGAGGACCACCCCGACACCCTGACCTCGCGCAGCAACCTCGCAGGCGCATACCGGGAGGCGGGCCGCCTTGGGCAGGCCATCACCCTATACGAGCAGGTCCTGCCCGACCGTATCCGCATCCTGGGCAAAGACCACCCCGACACCCTCACCTCGCGCAACAACCTCGCAGGCGCATACGAGTCGGCGGGACGCCTGGACGAGGCCATCACCCTGTACGAGCAGGTCCTGCCCGACCGTATCCGCATCCTGGGCAAAGACCACCCCGACACCCTGACCTCCCGCAGCAACCTCGCAGGCGCATACGAGTCGGCGGGACGCCTGGACGAGGCCATCACCCTGTACGAGCAGGTCCTGCCCGACCGTATCCGCATCCTGGGCAAAGACCACCCCAACACCCTGACCTCGCGCAACAACCTCGCATACGCATACGAGTCGGCGGGACGCCTCACCAAGGCCATCACCCTGTACGAGCAGGTCCTGCCCGACAGTATTCGCGTCCTGGGCGAAGACCACCCCGACACACTCACGTTCCGCAGCAACCTCGCATGCGCATACCGTGCGGTGGGCCGCCTCACCGAGGCCATCACCCTGTTCGAGCAGGTCCTGCCCGACCGTATCCGCGTCCTGGGCGAAGACCACCCCGACACCCTCACCTCGCGCAACAACCTCGCAGGCGCATACCGTGCGGCTGGCCGCCTCACCGAGGCCATCACCCTGTACGAGCAGGTCCTGCCCGACCGTATCCGCGTCCTGGGCAAAGACCACCCCGACACCCTGACCTCGCGCAGCAACCTCGCAAGCGCATACCGTGCGGCGGGCCGCCTCACCAAGGCCGTCACCCTGTACAAGCAGGTCCTCACCAACAGTACCCGCATCCTGGGCAAAGACCACCCCGACACCCTGACCTCGCGCAGCAACCTCGCAGTCGCATACGAGTCGGCGGGCCGCCTCACCAAGGCCATCACCCTATACAAGCAGGTCCTCACCGACCGTATCCGCGTCCTGGGCAAAGACCACCCCGACACCCTCACCTCGCGCAACAACCTCGCAGGCGCATACGAGTCGGCGGGCCGCCTAGAGGAGGCCATCACCCTGTACGAGCAGGTCCTCACCGACCGTATCCGCGTCCTGGGCGAAGACCACCCCGACACCCTGACCTCGCGCAACAACCTCGCATACGCATACCATGCGGCGGGACGCCTCACCGAGGCCATCACCCTGTACGAGCAGGTCCTGCCCGACCGTATCCGCATCCTGGGCGAAGACCACCCCAACACCCTGACCTCGCGCAACAACCTCGCATACGCATACGAGTCGGCGGGACGCCTCACCAAGGCCATCACCCTATACGAGCAGGTCCTGTCCGACAGTATCCGCGTGCTGGGCGAGGCGCATCCATTCACAGCGACGGTGCGCGAGAACCTCGAAGGAGCCAAGCGGAAGCTGGAGCGGCAGGAGAAGGAGTCGCCCGCCGACTAGCGCGCGCCGCCGAAAGATACGCGTCGGGGCCGGAAGCTAATCGCTTCCGGCCCCTGGCGTTTTGTGGGCCCTACCGGGCTCGAACCGATGACCTTCTGGGTGTAAACCAGACGCTCTAGCCAACTGAGCTAAAGGCCCCACGCAGGCGCCAATCTACCAGAAGAGGCGTCTGCGGTCACTTTCTGACCTGAGCGCTAGGAACACCGACGAGCGTTCCGGTGCCCAGGCCTCGTCAATGAAACTAGCGGCGGGAACGTGGACGCGCGGTCAGGCGCACGCCCGCCCAGTTCTCCCCCAGCGCCGTCGAGGTCGTCGCGTGCAGGCCCGCGATCTCAGCGGCCTCCTCCACGTCGCCCACGCGAACGGAATTCGGACGTCCGGGCTTGGGAATCAGCACCCAAATCAGGCCGCCGTCATCCAGGTTCGACATGGCATCCACGAGGACGTCCGCAAGGTCCTCCTCCTCGGCGTCGTCGGCGCGCCACCAGACGATCGCGCCATCCACGACGTCCGCGTAATCGACGTCCACGAGCGGATTCCCCGTCTCGCCTTCAATCGCGTCACGCACACCCTGATCGACGTCGTCATCGACGTAGAACTCCTGCACGATCGCATCGGACGCAAAACCCAGGCTCACTGCCATCACGCAGCACCGCCCTTCAACGAGCTGCCGCTCAGTGTCATATCAACGTTCACGTATTTATCCTAGGGCATGAAACCACGTCGAATGCAAGGGATAACACCTGTCGAAACAGCCCCGCACGGCATCACCCCTCTGACCAGTGGATTTACGCGCACCACCCATCCCTCCTGGCGGTGATACGCACCTCATACACGCACGAGCCACCAAACACTCGCAAAGCCATACCATTAGTGGGACAATAGTCCCGATATGTGCGATGTCGACCGAAGACACCGCCCACGAACGCTGCACGTCGCAGCTCCGAGTCAAGCGAGAAGGTACACCGTGAGCCAACTCCACGAGTCACGCCCCGTCGTCGTCAACGGGCTGATCCCCCAGGTCCCCGACAACGACCCCCAGGAAACCGCCGAATGGGTCGAGTCCCTGACCGGACTCATCAACGAAAAGGGCGGCCCCCGCGCGCGCTACATCCTGCTGCACATGCTTAGCGAAGCCCGCCGCAACGGCGTTCAGCTCCCCCAGGAATACACAACCCCCTACGTCAACACCATCCCCGTTGACCAGGAGCCGTACTTCCCCGGCGACGAAGCCATGGAGCGCGAATACCGCCGCTGGATCCGCTGGAATGCCGCCGTCCAGGTGACGCGCGCCCAGCGCCCCGGCGTCAAGGTCGGCGGCCACATCTCGTCCTACGCATCGGTCGCCACCCTCTACGAGGTCGGCCTCAACCACTTCTTCCGCGGCAAGGACCACCCCGGCGGCGGCGACCACGTGTTCTTCCAGGGACACGCCTCCCCCGGCCCCTACGCCCGCGCCTTCCTCGAGGGCCGTCTCTCCGAAGAGGAGATGGACGGCTTCCGCCAGCAGGTCTCCACGGAGCACGGCCTACCCTCGTACCCGCACCCGCGCCAGCTCGACCACTTCTGGGAGTTCCCCACGGTCTCGCTCGGCCTGGGCCCCGCCGAAGCCATCTACCAGGCCTGGTTCGACCGCTACCTGCACATGAACGGCATCAAGGACACGTCGCAGCAGCACACGTGGGCCTTCCTCGGCGACGGTGAGATGGACGAGCCCGAGTCCCGCGGCATGCTCCAGCTCGCCGCCCAGCAGCGCCTGGACAACCTGACCTTCGTCATCAACTGCAACCTCCAGCGCCTCGACGGCCCGGTGCGCGGCAACGGCAAGATCATCCAGGAACTCGAAGCCTTCTTCAAGGGCGCCGGCTGGAACGTCATCAAGGTCATCTGGGGCCGCGGCTGGGACCAGCTGCTCGCCGCCGACAAGGATGACGCCCTCGTCCACGTCATGAACGAAACCCTGGACGGCGACTACCAGACCTTCCGCGCGAACGACGGTGCCTACGTGCGCGAGCACTTCTTCGGCCGCGACCCGCGCACCAAGGAAATGGTCAAGAACTGGACCGACGACCAGCTGTGGCAACTCAAGCGCGGCGGCCACGACTACCGCAAGGTCTACGCCGCCTACAAGGCCGCCATGGACCACACCGGCCAGCCGACCGTCGTCCTCGCCCACACCATCAAGGGCTACGCGCTGGGAACGCACTTCGCCGGCCGTAACTCGACGCACCAGATGAAGAAGCTGACGCTCGAGGACGCCAAGCAGCTACGCGACCGCCTGCAGATCCCGATCACGGACGAAGAACTCGAGCGCGATCCCTACATGCCTCCGTACTACATGCCGCCGGCCGACCACCCGGCCCTGCAGTACATGAAGGAGCGCCGCGAGATCCTCGGCGGTTGGGTGCCCGAGCGCCGCGCCGACCGCCAGCCCAAGCTCCCTGAACTACCGGCCCGCCCCTTCGAAGCGCTGTCCAAGGGCTCCGGCAAGCTCGAGGTCGCCACGACCATGGCCCTCGTGCGCCTCATCAAGGACCTCATGAAGGACAAGGAAGTCGGCAAGTATGTCGTGCCGATCATCCCCGACGAGGCCCGCACCTTCGGTCTGGACGCGATCTTCCCCTCGGCGAAGATCTTCAACACGACCGGCCAGTCCTACACGCCCGTCGACGCGGACATGATGCTGTCCTACCGCGAGTCCGAGCAGGGCCGCATCCTGCACACGGGTATCACCGAGGCTGGCTCCGCTGCCGCCTTCCAGGTTGTCGGCACGGCCTACGCCACGCACGACCTGCCGATGGTGCCGATCTACATCTTCTACTCGATGTTTGGCTTCCAGCGCACGGGCGACCAGTTCTGGGCGGCGGGCGACCAGCTGACCAAGGGCTTCGTGATCGGCGCGACCGCCGGCCGCACGACGCTCGCCGGCGAGGGCCTGCAGCACATGGACGGCCACTCGCAGGTCCTCGCCGCCACCAACCACGCGTTCGTGTCCTACGACCCTGCCTACGCCTACGAAATCCGCCACATCATGGCGGACGGCCTGCAGCGCATGTACGGCGACGCGGGCGACCGCGACCCGAACGTCATGTACTACATCACCGTGTACAACGAGCCCATCCACCAGCCGGCCGAACCCGAGAATGTCGACGTCGAGGGCATCGTCAAGGGTATCTACAACCTTGATGAGCACCAGAACTTCGGCGGCCCCAAGGCTCAGCTGCTCGCCTCCGGCGTGGGCGTGCCGTGGGCGCGCGAGGCCCGCGAGCTGCTGGCCCGCGACTGGGGCGTGGACGCCGCCGTGTGGTCCGTGACCTCGTGGAACGAGCTGCGCCGCGACGGCCTGGACGCCGAGGAGCACAACTTCCTGCACCCCGACGAGCCGCGCCGCACGCCCTACGTGTCGGCCAAGCTCGCGGGTCGCGAGGGTCCGTTCGTCGCTTCTTCGGACTTCGACCGTATGCTGCCCGACCAGATCCGCCAGTGGGTCCCCGGCGACTACCACGTGCTCGGCGCGGACGGCTTCGGCTTCTCCGACACGCGTCGCGCCGCTCGCCGCTGGTACCACATCGACGCCGAGTCCATGGTCGTGCGCACGCTGGCCGCCCTGGCCGACAAGGGTCAGATCGACCCGTCCGTCGTCGGCCAGGCGATCGCGAAGTACGACCTGTTCAACTACTCCATCGCAGGCTCGGATCACGCCGGCGAGGAGTGAGCGCCGTTAGGCGCCCGCTCCTCCACCACGGCGCCCAGCGGTCATGAGAACGAGGCCGGGGTTCCCCACGCGGGGTCCCCGGCCTCGTCCCCTCTCCCCCACATCTTCGATTCACTCAATTCGTGCCACGAATCCAGACCACCCATCGTCACGTTCGTCCCAGCTGCACCAAGTTTTCTCAGGTGGTTATCCCCGCTGATTGTCGCGAGTACACTGTGCGTATGGACACAGCGATGGCAGCTTTGAGTATCACGACAAGCATCGTGACATCGATTGTTACAGTACCGGGTTTTGGCTTCACTGCCGACTCAATTGAGGGTGGGCACGACCTCTACCAACAGGCCCGCAGCCTTTCGACTGAAATACCTAGTAGTTGCGACACGCAGACGTGTAACCATCTGACAAACTCGATAAGCGCTGAACTGGACGCAATCGAGGGACAGCTCGTTGAATCGGGCTACGACAGGTCCTACATCGATAGCTTCATCGCTCACCTTGAGGCATCAGCGAAGCAAACCATCACACTCCTTGCCGACGACGAGAACGCCCTACGTGAAGCAATACGCAAGCCCGAGGTGTTCCGACGCTACGTTCTCGCACAATCAGCCTCAGCACGCCAGAACTACGCCCCCGACGAACTCCAATACCTCGACACATTCCTGCGCTGCGTCGCGCAGGAGTACCTGACGCTCGCACCAGCATCGCCACATTTCAAGCACACAGCACTTGAACGCACAATCACCGCACTGACACAGACCTCCCACCAGCACACCGCCGAAGACCCGACCCGCATCATTGGCGAAGACCACCTAAGTCGACTCGCCGAGCGCAGCAGTCTCGCGGACACCTATGTGCAGACAGGGCGCCTCGATGAGGCCATCACCTTGTACGAGCAGGTTCTCGAAGACTATGCACGTGTTCTGGGTGAGAATCATCCTCAGACGCTCAGCGCATGCAACGATCTCGCCAGCTGTTACCAGGAGGCGGGGCGCCTCGATGAGGCTACCACCCTGTTTGAGCGGCTCATCACCGACAGCACACGCATTTTTGGCGACGATCATCCTAATACCCTGACCTTGCGTAACAACCTCGCAAACTGTCACCTGCAGGCGGGCCGCTTCGCTGAGGCCATCGCCCTGTACGAGCAGGCCGCCACAGGCCGCGCGCGCGTCCTGGGTGAAGACCACCCCCTCACACTCAGCACGCGCAACAGCCTGGCAGACGCATACGAGTCTGCTGGCCGCCGCGTTGAGGCTATCCAACTGTATGAGCAGGTCGCCACAGGCCGCGCGCGCGTTCTGGGCGAAGACCACCCCCTCACACTCAGCACACGCAATAATCTCGCATACACCTACAATGCGGTGGGCCGCCTCGATGAAGCCATCGCCCTGTACGAACAGGTCGCCACAGACCGCGCGCGTGTCCTGGGCGACAACCACCCCCACACACTCAACACGCGCAACAGCCTGGCAGACGCATACGAGTCAGCTGGCCGCCTCGATGAAGCCATCGCCCTGTACGAGCAGGTCGTCAAAGGCCAGACCAGTGTCCTGGGTCCCGACCACCCCCGCACGCTCGCCACACGCCACAGCCTGGCATACGCATACGCGTCTGCTGAGCGCCTCGATGAAGCCATCACCCTGTATGAGCAGGTTGCTCAAGACCAGGCTCGCGTCCTGGGCAAAGACCATCCCCGCACACTCAACACGTGCAACAACCTCGCAAGCGCATACGCGTCTGCTGAGCGCCTCGATGAAGCCATCACCCTGTACGAGCAGGTCGCTCAAGACCAGGCTCGCGTCCTGGGCACAAACAATCCCCGCACGCTCACCACGCTCAACAACATCGCATACACATACCGGTCTGTTGGCCGCCTTCCTGAGGCCATTACCCTGTACGAGCAGGTCATGAAAGACCAGATCCGCATCCTGGGCGACAACCACCCGGGCACGTACAACACGCGCCGTGAACTCGCAGACTCATACCGAGAGGCTGGCCGCACAGACGAGTCCATCGCCCTGTACGAACAGCTCCTCGTCAGCAGCCAGCGCGTCCTGGGTGACGACCATCCGTTCACCATGGCTATGTGCGGGGAACTCGAGGACGTGCGGCGCGAGCTGAAGCAGCGGGACAACCCCTCCGCCGACTAGCGCGCGCATAACCGAGTGGGCCGGTAGCTTGAGCTTCCGGCCCACTCGTGCCTCGTGGACATATTCCCCTTCCACGTCGTGCACCCTGCCCACGCGCCGCGACCGGTGCACAATGGGAACATGCACGTTCCCTACGACACCGAGAAGTTCTACTACGGCTTTCCCGTCTACATCCTGGCCTATCCCGATAAGGAAGTGGGGGTCGGCATCACGACCGGGTCCTCCTCGTACTCGCTGGGACAGATGGTCATGATCGGCTGCGACTCCACCACGCACGCGGCACGCTCGATCAAGCGCTCGGGCGTGTGTTCCCTCAATCTCTTCGGGGCCGAGGCCATGGGCCTGTTCGAGTACGCGGGCACCATCTCTGGTGGAGATAAGCTCAGCGACGCCCACGTGGCATCGAGCAACTATAACGGCATCCCCGTCCTCGACGATTCGCAGATGAGCCTGGTGTGCCGTGTCCTCGAGGCCACAGATGACGGTACCTACACGCACTTCCGCTGCGAGGTCACCGCCCGGCTGGTTGATGCTGACCTCATCGACGACCGAGGTCGATTCCGATACGAGGAACTTCGTACCGTCGAATACGTGGGCGATGCACGCCGCCGCATCTACCGTTACTTCTCAAACCAGGTGGAGCGTTTCGGTACATTCGTGCGCGCGTTCAAGGAGTCGCTGCAGTCCTGAGATGACACAAACGACGAGGCCGGAGATCCCCACGTGGGGTCCCCGGCCTCGGTCGTTGGCTGGCTGCGCGGAACCCGCCTACTCTTCCTCGGTGCCTGCGTACTTCGGGTGCGCGAGGTTTTCGGGCGAGAGGATGCGCTCAACCTCCTCCTCCGACAGGAGTTCCATCTCGTGGATGACTTCGCGGACGGTCTTGCCTTCGGCGGCGGCCCTCTTGCCGACGACGTCGCCCAGGTGGTGGCCGATGACGTCGTTGAAGTAGGTGACGATGCCGATGGAGTTCTCCACGTAGCCTCGGCACACATCCTCGTTCGCGGTGATGCCCGAGACGCAGCGTTCGCGCAGGGTATCGCAGGCGTTCACGAGCAGGTTGATGGACTCGATGAGCGCCTGTGCGATGACGGGCTCCATGACGTTGAGCTGGAGCTGGCCGGCCTCGGCCGCCATGGTGACGGTGTGGTCGTTGCCAATGACCTTGAAGCACACCTGGTTGACGACCTCGGGGATGACGGGGTTGACCTTGGCCGGCATGATGGACGAGCCGGCCGCCATCTTCGGCAGGTTGATCTCGTTGAGGCCGGCGCGCGGACCCGAGGCCAGCAGGCGCAGGTCGTTGCAGACCTTTGGAGAGCTTCACGGCGCTACGCTTGATCGTGGCGTGCATGGAGACGTACGCGCCTGTGTCGGAGGTGGCCTCGAGGAGGTTCGGGGAGCCGACGACGCGCGCGCCCGTGATGCGGCGCAGGTGGCGCACGACGACCTGCTGGTAGCCGTTCGGGGTGTTCAGGCCGGTGCCGATCGCGGTCGCGCCCAGGTTCGTCTCTAGGAGCAGCTCGGCGTTGTTGACGAGACGCTCGTCCTCCTCGCGCAGCGTGTGCGCGAAGGCGGAGAACTCGCTGCCCAGCGACATGGGAACGGCGTCCTGGAGCTGCGTGCGTCCCATCGTCAAGATGTTGCGGAACTCCGCGCCCTTCTCATCGAAAGAGTCGGCCAGCTCGTCGAGGGCCTTGCGCAGGCGGTTAACCTTGCGCCACAGGGCGATGCGGAACGCGGTCGGGTAGGCATCGTTGGTGGACTGGGAGCGGTTGACGTGGTCGTTGGGGTTGATGACGTCGTAACGCCCCTTGTCCTCCCCCAGGATCTCCAGCGCGAGGTTCGCGATGACCTCGTTCGCGTTCATGTTCACGGAGGTGCCTGCGCCGCCCTGGAACTGATCGACCGGGAACTGGTCCATGCAGCGGCCGTTTTCGATAATCTCGTCGCAGGCGGCAATGATCGCCTCGGCCTTGACGGGCTTCATCGCCTTGAGCTGCATGTTCGCCATGGCACAGGCCTTCTTCACCTGGGCGAAGGCGCGGATCAGCTCGGGCGCCTCGTTGATGGTGCGGCCAGAGATCTGGTAGTTCTCGATAGCTCGCAGTGTATGGATGCCCCAGTACGCGTCATCGGGTACTTCGCGCGTGCCGAGCAGATCCTCTTCGGTGCGGGTCAACGTCGTTCCTTCCGTCGGAGTAGCCGCCGGAGGTTCCCCGGCGATCCCCCCTCCATCGTAGGCCTGAAGTCCCTTGCTGTCAGGGTCTTTACGATTCTCGGGCAGGTCGTTGACGCTCCCCTAACGCCGCCTTTCGTCAATCATGACAAGCGGCCTGCGAAACCGCGTCGAGCAGGTCTCCGAGGCTCACCCACGCCTCCATCTGCGCGTCCGGCAGCTGCACCTTCGCCTCGCGTTCAACGCGCGCGACGACGGCGAACAGGGACACGTCGTCCATGTCCAGGTCCCCGCGCAGCGTCAGCTCAGCGCGCGCGTTCTCAGGGGCCAGGTCGGCCTCGTCAAGGACGGCCTCCATAGCCGCCTCACGCGCGCGCTCCTGTGCGCTGGTGCTCTCCCCCCGCCGCGCTGGACGAGGCCTGGGCATCGCCGTGCCCCTCCGCCTCAGAATCGGGATCGACCAGCTGCGCGAGGCCCGCACGCAGCTGGTCGCCAAGCAGATCTGCGATGGACCCCATCAGCCGACCCGGTTATTGAGCCAGCGCACGGGCGCGCCCGCGCCGGCGTGACGGAAGGATTCGAGCTCGTCGTCCCAGGCCTGACCGAGCGCCAGGTCAAGACCCTCGAGCAGCTCCTCGTAGGAGGAGGCGTTCGCCATGGCAGCGCGAATACGGTCCTCGGGCACGACGACGTTACCGACCGAATCCATCTGCGAGTGGAAGATGCCCAGGGACGGCGTGTGGCACCAGCGCCCACCGTCGTTCGAGGCTGTTGCCTCTTCCGTCACCTCGTAGCGCAGGTGCTCCCAACCGCGCAGAGCGGACGCCAAACGGGCGCCCGAGCCAATCGGTCCGACCCACGAGAATTCGCAGCGAACCATGCCCGGCGCCGCTTCTTGGTCGGACCACTGGAGGCGAACCTCCTGGCCGAGCGCGGTGCCCAACGCCCATTCGATGTGTGGACACAGAGCGGGCGGTGTTGAGTGCACGAAAAGTACACCGCGGGTGTAAGACCCTCTCATTGTTCCTCCTGTTGGCCTTGTCAGGATCGTCTTCCCCTACGTCCTAATCGCCTGGAGTCGCAATGAACTGCGCGTAAAATAGCGCAAACGATGTACTGACAGAATAGTTGAACGCGCCGGGAAATGCAGCGCATTTCCCGGCGCGTTTCACGCATTGATCACATCCGCTAGTCAGAATCCGGCCTTACGAATATCGCGCAGCGCCTTCTTGCGAGTGGGTCGATCAAGACGATCAATATAGATATGACCATCGAGGTGGTCGCACTCGTGCTGAATGCAGCGAGCCATGAGCTCCTCACCCTCGACGACGACCTTCTTGCCGTCCAGGTCGGTGCCCTCGCAGCGCGCGTACCAGGCGCGCTCGGTCGGGTACCACAGGTCAGGCACGGACAGGCAACCCTCGTCACCGTCCTGGTACTCGTCCTCGCTCAGCGCGACGATGCGGGGGTTGAGCACGTAGCCGATCTCGCCGTCGATGTTCCAGGAGAAGGCGCGCAGGCTGACGCCGATCTGGTTGGCGGCCAGGCCGGCGCGGCCATCCATGTCGACGCCCTCGAGCAGGTCCTCGACGAGGGCCTTCACGTTCGGGGTGATCTCCGTGATCGGGTCACACACGGTACGCAGGACCGGGTCACCGATAATGCGAATGGGACGGATAGCCATGTCACTCTCCCTTCAGCGCGGCGGCGTGCGCCTCGCGCAGTCGCTCGACGGCTTCGGCCACGGGCACGACGATGGTCTCGCCGGTAGCGCGCACGCGGATCTCGACCTGGCCGTCGGCCAGCGAGCGGCCCACAACGAGGCCGAAGGGAACGCCGACAAGCTCGTAGTCCTTGAACTTCACGCCGGCGCTGACCTTGCGCCGATCGTCCACCAGGACGTCCAGGCCAGCCGCGTCGAGCTGCTCACCCAGAGACTGCGCGGTTTCGAAGACCTCGTCGCCCTTGCCGGTGGCCAGGACGTGCACGTCGAAGGGCGCGATCTGCGCGGGCCAGCTCAGGCCCTTGTCGTCACAGTTGGCCTCGGCCAGGGCAGCCATCACGCGGGTGACGCCGATGCCGTACGACCCCATGGTGACGACCTGGGTCTTGCCGTTCTCATCGAGGACGGTCAGGCCAAGGGCCTTGGCGTACTTGCGACCCAGCTGGAAGATGTGGCCGATCTCGATGCCACGCTCCAGGTGAAGGGGGCCGGAGCCGTCGGGAGCCAGGTCGCCCTCGCGCACCTCGGCGGCCTCGATCGTGCCGTCCGCCGTGAAGTCACGGCCCATGACGAGGTTCAGGACATGACGCCGCTCGACGTTCGCGCCCGTCACCCAGGCGGTGCCCTCGACGACGCGCGGGTCCACCAGGTAGCGCACAGAACCGGAGGCGTTGCCTTCCTCGTCCACGACGCGCTGAGGCGAGTTGGGGCCGAGCACCGTGGGGCCGATGTAGCCGCGCACCAGCTCGGGGTGCGGCTCGAAGTCGGAGTCCGACGCCATCTCAACCTCGGCGGGGGCCACGGCGGCCTCGAGGCGCTTCATGTCGACGTCGCGGTCGCCGGGCACGCCCACGACGAGAAGCTCGCGCTGCCCGTCCGGGTGCGTCAGCGTCACGACGACATTCTTGAGCGTGTCGGCGGCGGTCCAGGGGCGATCCTCGCGCGGGTATTGATCGTTGAGCAGATCGACGAGCGACTCGATCGTCGGAGCGTCAGGGGTGGGGACCTCAAGGGGCGCGGGAACGCCGGAGGCATCGACGGGCTCGGGAACGGGGGTCGTCACGGCCTCGGCGTTGGCGGCGTAGCCACCCGGGGAGGCCACAAAGGTGTCCTCACCGATCGGCGAGGGGTGCAAGAACTCCTCGGAACGCGAGCCGCCCATGGCGCCGCTCATCGCGGAGACAATGACGTAGCGCAGGCCCAGGCGCTGGAAGATGCGCTCGTAGGTGTCGCGCTCGGCCTGGTAGGAGGCGTTCAGGCCCTCGTCGTCAATGTCGAAAGAGTAGGCATCCTTCATGACGAACTCACGGCCGCGGATCAGGCTGGCGCGCGGACGGGCCTCGTCGCGGTACTTCGTCTGGATCTGATACAGCGTCGCGGGCAGATCCTTGTACGAGGAGTACATGTCCTTGACCAGCAGGGTGAACATTTCCTCGTGCGTGGGGGCCAGCAGGTAGTCGCCGCCCTTACGGTCGTTGAGCTTGAACAGCGTCGGGCCGTACTCTTCCCAGCGGTTCGTGGCCTTGTAGGGCTCGGCAGGGATCAGGCCCGGGAAGTGTACCTCCTGCGCGCCCATCGCATCCATCTCCTCGCGCACGATCTCCTCGATCTTGCGCAGCGTGCGCAGGCCGAGGGGCAGCCACGTGTAGATGCCGGGGGCGGAGCGGCGAATATAGCCGGCTCGCACCAGAAGCTTATGCGAGTTGACCTCGGCGTCGGCCGGGTCTTCGCGCAGGGTTCGCAGGAAGAAAGTCGAGAGATTTCGAAGCATGGTCCAAGAGTACGGCACGCATCGCCGCGGAGGCCACCGGCACAGCCGTGTGACCTCTCATCAGGCGCGAAATGCGCTCAGATCAACGCTCCGGCACCGAGCTCGCGCTCGGCAGCACCCGGATGCGCCATGTAGTAGCGCCGGGCCATCCACCCCGGGTACGCCCACTCGGGCATGCCGCCGCGGTACAGGGACTGGATCGCGACGGCCACCATGACGGCCAGGAGGCCCAAGATCAGCGCACAAGATCCCGTCGTGTCCGCACCCATGGCCTCGTGGCGTACGAGATCGGCGGTCACGAACCAGAGGAGGGACAGCAGGGGCATCAGCGGCCAGACGACGCGGTTCATCTCCGACGCCGAGGATCCACCGCGCAGGTCTAAGCGCATCGCGACGCGCCGGGCGCTGGCAAAGGCGCCGGACCACACCCAGGCCCACAGGAGCGCGATAAGCAGACCGACGACTGCGAGCAGTGCGGTGGAGCTGAGGATCATAAGGTCCCTTTCGAATAGCGCAACATCCCCGTCGGCGTTGCGTGTAGCTTGATCCTACAACACCGTGGGGATGTGCGCGCCACCCGAGATGGGTGAGAGTTTTTGTCAGGCGTGCTCGGCGTGGGCCATGCACGCCTCACGCAGGTCACGCAGCATCGACAGGGAGGACAGTGACTCTGCGCTCACGCCCGCCCACACGAGAGCCAGTTCGCGGCCCGAGGCCTCGTGACGCTCGCGGATATGCAGCAGGGTGCGCGAGGGCGACAGCGGCAGCAGGGCGATCACGCACGTGCCCGAGGCCGGGGCACCCTCGGGTGCACCGGGGGCAGCGACGCGCATGAGGACGTGATCCTCGTCCGCAATCTCAATGATCGTCGACTCGTCCGCGGGCTCGAAGGCGTGGCCCAGCACGTCCCAGACAACCGACGCGGGCGCGTCAATCGCGATACCGCGGTCCACGACGACATTCGCGCCGGGCAGCAGCAGGTCGCCGGGCAAGGACACGTCCGCCTGCGAGGAGGTCAGGCCGATGCGGCGCGGAAAACCGGTTGCGGCCAGCGCGCACGCGCCACCGGCGAGGGTCAGGCAGGCAAGGGTACGAAGACGCATGGTGTTCTCTTTCTCAGCAGTCGATGCCCGGAAGCTTCGTGTCCGGGGCTGTGATGGGGGCGACCTCGACGGAACCGGAGCCCGGCTCCAGCCCCATCTCCTCGGCCAGCACGTTGGCGCGGCGGATCAGGGTTTCGACGATCTGATCCTCGGGGACGGTCTCGACGACCTCGCCGCGGATGAAGATCTGGCCCTTGCCGTTACCCGAGGCGACGCCCAGATCGGCCTCGCGGGCCTCGCCGGGGCCGTTGACAACGCATCCCATAACGGCCACGCGCAGCGGAACGGTCAGGTCCTTCAGGCCTTCTGTCACGTTCTCGGCCAGGGTCCACACGTCCACCTGGGCGCGTCCGCACGACGGGCAGGACACGATTTCGAGGGTCTTGTCGCGCAGGCCCATGAACTCCAGCATCTTCGTGCCCACCTTGACCTCCTCGACGGGAGGGGCGGACAGGGACACGCGAATCGTGTCGCCGATGCCCTCTGCGAGCAGGATCGAGAAAGCAGACACGGACTTGATCGTGCCCTGGAAGGCCGGGCTGGCCTCGGTCACGCCCAGGTGCAGGGGCCAGTCGCCCGCTTCCGAGAGCATGCGGTAGGCCTGGATCATCGTCAGCACGTCGTGGTGCTTGACGGAGATCTTGAAGTCGTGGAAGTCATTCTCCTCGAAGAGGGAGGCCTCCCAGATCGCGGACTCAACCAGGGCCTCGGGCGTGGCACGGCCGTACTTCTTGAGCAGGCGCGGATCCAGCGAGCCCGCGTTCACGCCGATACGCAGGGACACGCCGTGATCGGAAGCAGCCTTGCAGATGTCCTTGACCTGGTCGTCGAACTTGCGGATATTGCCCGGGTTCACGCGCACAGCACCACAGCCGGCCTCGATCGCCTGGAACACATACTTCGGCTTGAAGTGAATGTCGGCGATCACGGGGATGCGGGACTGCTTGGCAATGATCGGCAGCGCCTCCGCGTCCTTGTCGGTCGGGCAGGCAACGCGAACGATGTCACAGCCTGCGGCGGTCAGCTCAGCGATCTGCTGGAGCGTCGCACCAATATCGTGCGTCTTCGTCGTCGTCATGGACTGGACGGACACCGGTGCCCCTCCACCCACGGGAACATCTCCCACCATCAGCCGGTGCGTCTGCTTGCGCGGGAACGGCGACGTGGCCACAGAGGGCATACCAAGGTTGATTTCACTCACCCGCCCATTATCGCGCACGCGGGCCCATCCGTCATACACGGGCGCCGCCCACGTGGTCAGGCTCGCTTTCCGCCGTCCGCGAGCCTTGCCGAGCCGACACGCGCGCGGGCACAGCGAGAGCGGGTATCAGCCCAGGGAAATGGGCTTCACGATGTCGGCGACGATGAGGATGACGCTCATCGCCACCAGCAGGCCGCCGACCGCCCACGTGAGGGGAACCAGGCGCGCCGTATCGGCCGGGCCGGGATCCTCCTTGCCGCGCAGGCGCGCGAACTGCCTGCGCACACCCTCGTAGATGGCACCCACGATGTGTCCGCCGTCCAGGGGCGGCAGCGGAATCAGGTTAAAGACGAACAGCGCCATGTTCAGTGAGGCCAGCAGGCTCAGCAGGACGCCAATCACCTGGCGCGTGTCGTGCAGGCCCAGCGACGCCGAATCGCCCGTCACCTCGCCGGCCATACGGCCAACGCCCACGACCGAGACAACTCCGGTCGCGTCGCGCTGCTCATCGGTGACCACCGAGCGGCCCACCTGCCACACCGCCTGCGGAAGGCGCACGACGACCGCCGCCGTGCCGGTGAACATCTGCCAGTCGGCTTCGAGCACGTCCGTCAGCGAGGCCGACACGTACTCGTACCCGGCCGTCACGCCGACGTATCGAGCGCCCTGAGCGCCCGTCACCGGGGACACCGTCAGATCCACGCTCGCACCGTCACGCTCGACCGTCAGGACAGCGGACTCCCCCTCGGGGGTGGCGCCAACGGCCTTCTGCAGGTCCGCAAAGGTGGCCACCGGCGTCCCGTTCCACGCGGTCACCGTGTCCCCGGGAAGCACCCCGGCCTCGTACGCGGGGGAAGCGATCTCCCCCGACGACGTCTGAATCGTCGCCGGCACCGACGCAATCGTGCGCGAGGCCGTGGGAGCGCCGATACCCATCATCGTGATAGCCGACAGCACGAAACAGATCAGCAGGTTCATAAGCGGGCCGCCCAGCATCACGGCAATCTTCTTCGGGGCGCTCAGCAGATAGAACGCGCGCGCCTCCTGGCCAGGCGGGATCTCCTCGGCCGAGGCCTCCCTGGCCTCCTGCGCGAGCGTCGGCTTACCGCGTCGGCCCACCAGGGGCGTGCCCGGGCGAGCCGGGGCGTACATGCCGACGATCTTGACGTAACCGCCCAGCAAAACCGCACGCAGCGCGTAGGTCGTATCGCCGATCTTCTTCTTCCAGAGGGCAGGGCCAAAACCCACCGCGTAATCCGGCACCAAGACGCCGAACTTCTTGGCGGGCAGCATGTGCCCGACCTCGTGCAGTGCCACCGACGCCAAGATGCCGATGACGACCACGACGATACCCGTTACTGAACCCACGCTCACATGTCCTTCCACTGGCCCGCGGCAACGTACTCGCGTGCACGCCGGTCAGCCCAGCGCTGCGCGGCCACAATATCCTCCAGCGAGGGATCCTTCACGCCCTCATGCTCGTGAACAACCGCCGACACGGTATCGACGATCGCCAGCCACGGAACGACGCCCTCGATGAACGCGTCCACCATGACCTCGTTCGCGGCGTTGAGCACCGCGGGATGGGTAGCCGACGCGCCCACGGCGAAACGCGCCAAGTTGATCGCCGGGAACGTCTCGTTATCAACCGGCTCAAAAGTCCACTGCGACGGGTTGGACCACTCCAGCGGAGCCTCCACGTCGTCCAGGCGCTCGGGCCAGGTCAGGCCCAGCGCAATCGGCAAACGCATGTCCGGGGGCGAAGCCTGCAGCGTCGTCGCCCCGTCGCGCCACGTCACCATCGAGTGAATGATCGACTGAGGGTGAACCGTCGCCACGATGTGCTCGGGAACCACGTCGAACAACAGGTGGGCCTCGATGAGCTCCAGGCCCTTGTTGATGAGAGTCGAGGAATTGATCGTCACGACCGGGCCCATGTCCCAGGTCGGATGAGCGAGCGCCTGAGCCGCGCGCACCCCCCGCAACTGCTCACGCGTGCGCCCACGGAAAGGACCGCCCGACGCAGTCAACACGAGGTCCGCAACCTCGGAACGCCCCGACACAACCGGGGAGGTCAGGCCCTTCTCGTGCACGCCCGAGGCCAGCGCCTGAGCGATCGCCGAGTGCTCCGAATCCACCGGAACGATCTGGCCCGGGAAACGCATCGCGTTCTTCACGAGCGCGCCGCCCACGACCAGCGACTCCTTGTTCGCCAGCGCCAGGCGCGCACCGCAGCGCAGCGCGGCGAGCGTGGAGGACAGGCCCACACCACCCGTGATGCCGTTGAGCACAACCGGTGTCGCCTGCGGATACAGCACCGCCGCGCGCTCGACCGACGCACACACGACCTCGACGGACGCATCCTCACCCACGAACACCTCGGGGCAGGTACCTCCCATCGACTCGACGGCTGCTGCCAGCTCCTCACGCACGTCACGGGCCACACCCACAAACGCGGGCTCCAACGCCATGATCTGAACGGCCAGCGCGGTGATCGACGAGCCTCCCGCGCTCAGGCCGAGCACGTCAAAGCGGCCCCTGTGCGCCTCGATAACCTCGCGAGCCTGTGTGCCAATCGAACCGGTCGATCCCAGCAGAACGACGGGGGTAGGACCCAGTGTCGTCTCGCGCGCCACCATCAGTCGACCGCGAGCAGGATCTCGATCGCGCGACCCAGGTAGGCGTCCACCGGGCCCTCGGCGTAGCCCCTCTTGCCGCGCTTGGGGCTAAAGGTCGCCGTGCGGATCTCGTTCGCAGTCAGGTCCCCGGCCTCGTCAAAGTAGGCAGCGATGCGATCGAGCAGGTCATCAACCTCATCGCAGTCGTAGCCGCGACCGCTCGTGGGGTGCGCGAAACGCTCGCCACGCGGGCGCTGCAGGCGCGGGTACAGGGTCGTTGCGCGATCTGCGACGCGGTCGTACCAAGCGGCCTCACCCTCGGCGGCCACCGCGTCCGCGCGGTCACGCTTGACGAACGCGGCCTCCAGGCGGTTCATTGCGGCGTCCACGGCCTCAATGTTGTAGCCGCGGTTCTTCAGTTCGAATGTCGCCAGGCGCACCTGCTCCGCGCTGAACTGCTCGGGGGGCACACCGCCCTCGTACGCGCGACGCGCATCCTCAAAGAACGCATCGACCTGTCCGCGGTCGTATCCCTTCGAGAAGAAACCGACCCTCGGGAACTCAGCCATCATTGCTCCTTACTCTGAGTCATGGAACGAAGAATGTCATCAACGGCCTCCTGCGTGCCGAAATCGGCATACTCGGCGGGCAGGGCCATCGGCTCGGCATCAGGAATCGCCACAGGCGGTGCCGAAATGAAATCGTCAGTCGTAGGCAGCGTAGCGGACGCGTGCGCGAGCGGCACAGCTGAGCTTTCCATCGCGGGACGCTCTGGCAACGCGGCACCCGCAGCACCTGCGCCACCAGCGGCTACCTGAGGCATCTGCACAACGGCGGGAGTCGGCGTGGGCTGCGCAGGTTGCGCCACCGGTGCCGAGGGGGCGGCCTGGACCGGAACAGCAGCCGTCTCAGCCTGCTCGGCGTTTAGCGGCGCCTGCTCGCGCTGGCGATCAAGGCCTTGCAACACCTGAATAAGCCGATCAATCTCCATGTCGACCTCATCCACGTTAAAGCCGCGCAGGCGCACGGAGAACTCGATGTCCTCAGCCTGTTGCGCGGTCACAATCTTCTTCGGGTCCTCCTGCTGGCCCGTGATAGTGCGTTCGACGTCGGCGAGGAAGCTCAACACTTCGCGCATGTCGTAGCCCTCGCGCAAAAACGTGCGCGAAAAATCTCTCTTGATCATACCTGCACCTTTCCGGTACTACGCTTACCCTCGGCAACCGCCGTCGCGAGCTGGCCACATGCTCCATCGATGTCGGAGCCGCGGGTGTCACGAATCGACGTCGCGATACCGTTGTCTTTCAAACGCTTGACGAACGCGTCCTGAGCGTTCTTCGTGGACGCCGTCCAAATGGATCCCGGCGTCGGATTGAGGGGGATCGGATTCACGTGAACCCAGCCATGGCCTCGTTTGTTGAGCTCATCCGCCAGGAGCTGGGCTCGCCATTCCTGATCGTTCATGTCCTTAATGAGCGCGTACTCGATCGAGACGCGGCGCCCGGTCGCCAGGAAGTAGGCGCGGGCCGCGTCCAGAAGCTCACCGACCTTCCAACGCGAATTGATCGGGATCAACTCGTCGCGCAGGTCATCGTCGGGGGCATGCAGCGACACGGCCAGCGTCACGGGCATCCCCTTCCCCGCCAGCTTCCTGATCGCGGGAACCAGGCCGACCGTCGAGACGGTAATGTTGCGCGCGCTCATACCAAAGCCCTCGGGCGCCGGGTCAATCAGGCGATGCAACGCGCCGATCACCGTCTTGTAGTTGGCCAACGGCTCGCCCATCCCCATGAACACGATGTTCGACAGAGTCGTCGGACCACCCGCCAGCGCGCCGTCACGGCACGCTGCCTGGGCGTAGCGCACCTGGTCGACGATCTCCGCCGTCGACAGGTTACGGGTCAAGCCCATCTGCCCCGTCGCGCAGAACGGGCACGCCATACCGCAGCCCGCCTGCGAAGACACACACAGAGTCGTGCGCTGCGGGTAACGCATCAACACCGACTCCACCTGAGCTCCGTCATAGAGGCGCCACAGGTCCTTGATCGTGCGACCGCCATCCGCCTCCAACGAAACAACCTTCGAGACGAGAGTCGGCAACAGAGCCTCGCTCACCTGAGCGCGCATACCCGCAGGGATATCACTCATGCGCTGCGGGTCCGCCTCAAAGTGTGTGAAATAGTGACGCGACAGCTGATCCGCACGAAACGCCGGCAGGCCGAGATCCTTCAAGACCTGCTTTCGGCCCGCCGCATCCAAATCCGCCAAATGCGCAGGCGCCTTGCCCCTGCGCTTAGCCGTAAACGACAGAACCGGCTTGGCGTCCTTATGCGTCGCGCCCTCCGGCGGCTGATCCGTCGGACGAACCTCACGCCGAGCGCCACGGCGCTGCGGGGACGACGCCACGGCCTCGTCCCCTGCGCGCCCCACAGACCTGGCGCGATCCTTCAACGACTCGCTCAATGCCTGGACTCCCAAGAAACACCCGGCAACGCCCACGCAAAGATGAAGTAGGCGACCGGCGCGCTCATGAGCAACGCGTCCACTCGGTCGAGAACACCACCGTGCCCGGGCAGGATCTGCGACATGTCTTTCAAGCCGGACTCACGCTTGATCATGGACTCGGTGAGATCACCCATCGTGCCCACAAACGCGATCGACACACCGGCGATGATGCCCCACCACCAGGCAGCACCCAGCCACCACAGGCCGACCGTTCCCACGCCCACCGCGGTCAGGGCCGACCCCACGAAGCCCTCCCAGGACTTCTTCGGCGACAGCGCAGGAGCCATCGGGTGCTTGCCAAACAGGACGCCGGCGGCCCAGCCGCCCGTATCATTAGCGATCACCATCAGCTCGAAGACCACGAACACCCACGGGTTTTGCCACGCCGCCAGCATCAGCACCACGAAGGAGGCCAGGAACGGCACGTACACGGCGGTAAACGTCGTCGAGACGACGTCACTCATGCGCGACTCCTGGCGCCTATCAAGCAGACGCCACGCGGCGCACACAAACACCGTGATGTACAGAGCGAAGAGCGTTCCCTCGCTGCCAAGCCACCACGCACACGTCACAATGCCAATAGCACCCACGTACAGCGGGGGCACGGCCAACGTGATGCCCATGCGCGCAAACGCGCCAGCCAACTCCCAAATGCCCACCAGGCACACGAAGCCGATGACGCCCACGAAGGCCGGCAGCGACGTAAACAGCGGGACCGCGACGGCGGCGATCAGAACAACCGCCGTCGTGATCGCCTGCACAAGGTTACGGCCCGCCTCCCCGTCGCCCCACCCGCGGGATGATTATCGCGCGTGGGGCCCGGGGTAAAGATGCGAGCCAGCAATGAAGGATCCGTTGACGCCATCAGATCGTCAGCAGTTCGCTTTCCTTCGTCGCGAGCATCTTGTCGATCTGCTCGGTGTGTGCCTTCGTCATCGAGTCGAGGTTCTTCTCAGCGCGCTCGACGTCGTCCTCGGAGGCCTCGCCGTCCTTCTTCAGGCGGTCGAGCTGATCCTTGGCCTTGCGGCGCACACCACGAACGGACACGCGACCGTCCTCAGCCTTGCTCTTGGCCTGCTTCACGTATTCCTTGCGGCGCTCCTCGGTGAGAGCGGGCAGGACGACGCGCACAACGTTGCCGTCGTCCGTGGGGTTCACGCCCAGGTCGGACTCGCGCAGCGTGCGGATAATCTCCTGGGTCGCCGTGCGGTCGAAGGGAGAGATGAGGACCGTGCGGGCCTCGGGGATCTGGAAGCTGGCCAGCTGCTGCATCGGCGTGGGCGCGCCGTAGTAGTCCACGAGCAGCTGCTCGAACATCGAGGACGTCGCGCGTCCCGTGCGGATGTTCGTGAACTCGTGGCGGGCCGCTTCCACGGCCTTGTCCATCTTGTCCTCGGCTTCGAGGAGGATATCGTCGATCACTATGTGCTCCTTAACGTCAGTGGTCTGTGAAGGTTATATCACGCCGTCACTAGGGTACCGATTTCATCGCCCATGAGCGCGCGGGTAACAGCCCCGTCTCCACCCATGCCGAAAATACGCGTCGTCAGGCCATTCTCGCGGCACAGCGCCAGCGCGGAGCCGTCGATCACCTTCAGGTCGCGACGCAGGGCCTCCGAGTAGGTCAGCGTGTCGAAACGGCGCGCGTCGGGGTTCTTGTTCGGATCGTCGTCGTAGACGCCGTCCACGCCGTTCTTAGCCACCAGCAGCTCGTCGCAGTGGATTTCCAGCGCACGCTGCGCCGAGACGGTGTCGGTCGAGAAGTAGGGCAGGCCCGCGCCGGCGCCGAAAACCACGACGCGGCCCTTTTCCAGGTGGCGGATCGCGCGCAGCGGCAGGTAGGGCTCGGCGACCTGAGCCATCGTGATGGCCGTCTGGACGCGCGCGGGAATGCCCGACTGATCAATGAAGTCCTGCAGGGCCAGCGCGTTCATGACGGTGCCGAGCATGCCCATGTAGTCCGCGCGCGAGCGCTCCAGGCCCTCACGAGCCAGCTGGGCGCCGCGGAAGAAGTTGCCACCACCGACGACAATCGCAACCTGCACGCCCTCGCGCACGGCGCTCGCCACCTGCTCAGCAATATTGCGGACGACCTTGGGGTCCAAGCCGATAGACCCACCTCCAAACGCCTCTCCGGAAAGCTTGAGCAAAACGCGGCGCTTCGTCGACATGACGCTTCTCCTTTATGACGGCCCGGGATGGGCGGAACGGTTAGGAACCATACTACCTGGTAAAAGGGAAGCGGCCCCGCCGTTAGGCGGAGCCGCTCCCAACTGTCAGCAAGCTGACGAGTGAGCCGGATCAGGCACCGACGTGCACGCGCACGAAGTTGGTGACCGTGGCGCCGGCCTCCTTGAGGATCTGGCCGACGGACTTCGAGGGGTCACGGGCGTAGGCCTGGTCAACGAGGCAGTTGTCCTTGTAGAACGCGTTCAGACGGCCCTCAACGATCTTGGGAACGATGTTGGCGGGCTTGCCCTCCTCGAGGGTGATCTTCTCGAGGGTGGCGCGCTCCTTCTCGAGCACGTCGGCGGGAACCGAGTCGCGGTCGAGGTAGGCGGGCATGTAGGCAGCGACGTGCATGGCGATGTCGTGGGCGACATCCTTGCCGGCGGCGTCGGTGACGACGAAGACGCCAACCTGCGGGGGCAGGTCGGGGCTGGTCTGGTGCAGGTAGAGGTCGACGTTGTCGCCCTCAACGCGCACGATGCGACCAACCTGCAGCTTCTCGCCGATGATGGCGGCGAAGGCGTCCAGGCGGTCCTTGACGGAGCCCTCGCCCATGGGGGCGGCGAGCAGCGCGTCCAGGTCGGCGGCACCGGAGGCAACGGCGGCGGCCAGGACCTCGTTGGAGAAGTCGATGAACTTCTGGTTCTTGGCGACGAAGTCGGTCTCGGAGTTGACCTCGACCAGCACGCCGACGGTGCCGTCGGTCTGCGCGGCCAGCAGGCCGGCGGAGGCCTGGCGGCCCTCGCGCTTGGACAGGGACTTCAGGCCCTTCAGACGGATGATCTCGAGAGCCTTCTCGGCGTCGCCGTCGGCCTCGGTCAGAGCCTTCTTGACATCCATCATGCCGGCGCCGGTCTGCTCACGCAGCGCCTTCACATCTGCAGCGGTGAAATTCGCCATCGGATGATTCCTCTCAGTTAAAAAGTTCAGTCCTGCTTGGGGGCTTCGGCGGCCTCAGCTGCGGCGGCAGCCTCGTCGGCCTTGACCTCGCCCTCGAGGAGCTCGCGCTCCCACTCAGCCAGCGGCTCAGCAGCGGTCTCTTCGCCCTTGCCCTTGCGGACGTCGGAGCGGGCGATGAGGCCCTCGGCGACGGCGTCGGCGATCACGCGGGTGAGCAGCGCGACGGCGCGGATGGCGTCGTCGTTGCCGGGGATACGGTAGTCGACCTCGTCCGGATCAGCGTTGGTGTCCAGGATGGCGACGATCGGGATGCGCAGCTTGCGAGCCTCGGAGACCGCGAGGTGCTCCTTCTTGGGGTCGACGATCCACACGGCCGAGGGGACCTTGGTCATGTCGCGGATGCCGCCGAGCGTGCGGGACAGCTTGTCCTTCTCGCGGCGCATCATGAGCAGTTCCTTCTTGGTGTGACCGGAGGAGGCCACGTCGTCGAAGTCGATCTGCTCGAGTTCCTTCAGGCGCTGCAGACGGGTCGCAACGGTGGAGAAGTTGGTGAGCATGCCGCCGAGCCAGCGGTGGTTCACGTAGGGCATGCCGACGCGCAGGGCCTGCTCGGCCACGGCTTCCTGGGCCTGCTTCTTGGTGCCGACGAAGAGCAGGGTGCCGCCGTGGGCGACGGTCTGCTTCACGAAGTCGAAGGCGATGTCGATGTCAGCAATGGTCTGCTGCAGGTCGATGATGTAGATGCCGTTGCGCTCGGTGAGGATGAAGCGCTTCATCTTCGGGTTCCAACGGCGAGTCTGGTGGCCGAAGTGGACACCGGACTCGAGGAGCTGACGCATGGTAACGACTGCCATGGTTCGTCCTTTCCCCGCAAGTCGCGAGTGATCAGTGGGGTTTCCCCCCGGGGTTATCGGTTTGCTGTGCGCTGTGCGCACCCTGGTGCCATGACCGGCGACCATCCCCGTAGGGACCGAAGCCGCCGAGCCTCGCAGCCCGTTCGGTTTCCCGTGGGCGCGCGATAAATGGCACGCGAAGTCACCTGCACGAGGCAAGTGCCCGGCTATCTTACCTCACCAGCCCCTCATCTCCGGTGACGGGGAGAGTGTGAGTGTGCTGACTTTCACGTCGCTCGACGAGGCCTGGGCTGGCTCGTGTGTCTGTGCACAGCCTCGCGCGTCGCGCGTTGCTATCCACAGGGGGTTCGTTCGTGTCGCGCGTCGTCCACAGCCCCTCGATTGCGGCTCGCGTCGAGGCGGGCCGCGGGTGCACGGTGGAACGATGATTCCCTCTTGTCCTTCCCGCGCGCGACTGTCCTGCGCGGTCGCCGCCTGCTTGTTCTGCTGCGCGATGGTGCTGATAACCGCTCCGGCACGAGCCGACGCACCCGAGTCTCGCTGGCAGTGGCCAACGCTCTCCCCCGTTCCCGTCGCCTCGTCTTTCGCTCCTCCTGACCGCGACTGGCTGCCCGGCAGGCGCGGCGTGGCCCTCACCTATCCCGGTGGCTCTCCCGTGTATGCCTGCGCCTCCGGCACTGTCACCTTTGCCGGTCAGGTCGGGGGCCGCGGCGTCGTATCGATCCGGCACGGGGTGCGCGGGCGCGCGGTCTGGTCCACCTACCTGCCCGTCACGGCCTCCGTGAGCGTAGGCGAGAGCGTCGCCAAGGGGCAGCAGATCGGCGTCGTTGAGGAGGGATCTGACATCCTCCACTGGGGTGCGAAGACCGGACCAAAGACGTACATCAACCCGATTCGCCTGACGGTCGGACGGCCTCGGCTCCTGCCCTGGGACGGGCGTGGCGGTGAGTGAGTGAACGACGATCCAGGCTCAACACGGGCGGCGCGGGGCCTGCGGGGCCTGGCCGGGCTTCGAAACGACGCGGAGAACAGTCGAAACACGATCCGGCCACGCACCAGGCTCAACACGGGCGGCGCGGGGCCTGCAGGGCCTGGCCGGGCTTCGAAACGACGCGGAGAACAGTCGAAACACGATCCGGCCACGCACCAGGCTCAACACGGGCGGCGCGGGGCCTGCGGGGCCTGGCCGGGCTTCGAAACGACGCGCCGAGCGCAGCTCGCGGCGCGGCGGTGAGCGGGCGGGCAGGCCCCGCGCCGCCCACAACGCGCGTCAGACGCGAGGGTGCGCGTCAGGCGCGAGGGCGCGCGTCAGGCGCGAGGGCGCGCGTCAGGCGCGAGGGTGGGCGCGCTGGTAGATGGCGCTGAGCCTGGCGGTATCCACGTGGGTGTAACGCTGCGTCGTGGCAAGCGAGGCGTGGCCCAGCATCTCCTGGACGGCGCGCAGGTCGGCTCCGCCCTGGAGGAGGTGCGTGGCCGTCGAGTGGCGCAAGCCGTGGGGCGCAATGTCATGGACGCCGGCCTTCGCGGCCATCTTATGCACCATGGACCGCACGACGCGCGGGTCGATGCGCCCGCCTCGATCCCCGAGGAAGAGCGCGCTGCCGCTGGCGTCTCCGGCAAGCTGGGGACGGCCTCGCACGAGCCAGTGGTCGAGAGCCTCCTGCGCCGGCGGGCCATAGGGAACGACACGTTCCTTGTTGCCCTTGCCGAGAACGCGCACGGTCAGAGCCTCGCGGTTGAGGGAGGACACGTCGAGGGCGCAGACCTCGGAGACGCGCAGACCGCAGGCGTAGGTCAGCTCAAGGATCGCCCACGTGCGCATCTGCGAGGGGCTTCCGTCAAGGGCCTCGGCGCGGGCGAGGTTCACGAGGGCGCGCGCGTCAGACTCGTCCAGGGGCGTGGGCAGGCGCTGGTCCGCGCGGGGGCTCGTGAGGGTGGCGGCCGGGTCGGAGGCCAAGATTTCCTCGCGCACCGCCCAGGCGGTGAAGTTGCGAATGGCGGCAGTGTGGCGCGCGATCGTCGAGCGGGCACCCCCGCGCGCCAACGTGTCCGCCAGCCAGGAACGGATGCGGCGCTGGGTGAGGGCGCCGCTGAGCTCGCCGGGTAGGACATCCCACCCCAGGCCCAGATATTCCAGGAGCGCGCGCAGATCCCCCAGGTATGCGTCCACGGTGTGCTCGCTCATCCGTCGGCTCAGACGCAGGTACTCGCCCCACTGCTCCCCCACGCACTCACTCATGCGCTCATCCTACGGTCTACCCCCTGTGCTTGCGTGCCCACCCGCGCGTCGAGGAGGTGACGAGGCCGGCGACCGACAGGTCCATGAGTGCGCGGTTCACCTCCTGCCTCCCAAGGCCCGCGGACACGCAGATTGAGGCCACGGTGGCGCTCGCGCTGCGCGGCAGCGCTTCGAAGACTCGGCGCGCGACGGGTGCCAGCGCATCGATCCCCTGATCTTCTTCGACCGGCATGCCAAAGAGGGTTGAGCACGAGTCTGCCTCGATGGGCCCGGCGAGCTCGGCCGCGTCGCGCCCGTCGCGGATGATCGTCGCACCGTTGCGAGCCAGCTCGAGGCATCCCACCGCCATCGGAGCGTCGATCGCTCCCGGCACCGCGCCCAGCTCACGCCCGCAGCTCATGGCCCACCTGGCCGTCGCCAGGGCGCCGGAGCGAGCCCCGGCCTCGACGACAATGGTGGCCGCGCTCCACGCGGCGATGAGCCGGTTGCGGGTGAGGAAGCGCCACTTGGCGGGTCGGGCAGTGGGTGCCACCTCGGAGATGAGCAGGCCGCGGCCCGCCACCATCTGACGAAAGTCCTCGGTGTGGCACGCAGGGTAGGGGTTGAGAACGCCGCCGGCCAACACGCACACGGTGGCTCCATCGCCCGCCATGGCTCCCCGGTGCGCCTCAATGTCGATGCCGATGGCCCCACCCGACACGACGCCGTATCCCGCGCGCGCCAGCTGGTAGGCCATGTTGCGCGCGCAGCGTCCGCCCGCACTGGTCGACGCCCGGGCTCCGACGATAGACACGTATCCCGAGCACGCGGGGGACTCGGGCAAGGAGCCCAGGAACCACAGGCCCAGGGGTTCGTCCTCCCCCAGGCACTCCAGCTGCGCGGGCCAGCGCGGATCCGACCGCATCACAAAGCCGCCGCCCGCGCGTTCGACGCGCGCTAGGTCGCGCGAGGGGTCTGCCTCGAGGGCGCGCTCGCGCCACCGATTCCACTGCTTGGGCCAATCCGCGGTCGTGGACGAGCCCAACGCGGCCGGTACCCCCGACCACGGGGCTTGCAGCCACTCGCGCCCGGCCCGGTCCCCGAGCACGGTACGAACGACGCGCGCCGCCGGGTCCGCCGGTTCGGCGACGGCAGACCACCAGGCCCCCTCCCATACTGACTCGTCAGTTGTCATGATCGTGTCCATTCCGCAGCTGCTGAGCTGCAACGATGTGGTCGAAAGTAGGTGTCGGTGCTCCATCCAGATCAGCCAGAGTCCACGCCAGGCGCAGCATTCGGTCAACCCCGCGCATCGACGAGGCACCGGCGTCAACGAGCCGGTCCAGCTGGGCCACCAGCTCGGCGTCGATTCCGGAGTGGCGTCTGATCCATGCCCCGGGCAGCTGTGCGTTGCACGTCCAGGGCGTGCCCGCCAGGCGGTGGCGGCTGTGCTCTCGGGCCTCGCACACCCGCTCGCGGATCGTCGCCGAATCGGACACGCCGGAGGCCGCCATGTCCGCCCGAGTCGGCGTGTGCACGTCGATCCGAATGTCCATCCGGTCCAGCAGCGGCCCGGACAGGCGCGCCATGTAGCGTCTCCTCGCAAGAGAAGAGCAGGTGCAGCGTCGTCCTCCGCGCCTGCCCCCGCACGGGCACGGGTTGGAGGCCATGATCAGCTGGAACGCGGCCGGGTAGCGCGCGTGGATTCCCGAGCGGTGCAGGTTGACGACGCCGGATTCGAGGGGCTCGCGCAGAGAGTCCAGGACGGAGGGCGCGAACTCCGCGGCCTCATCGAGGAAGAGGATGCCCCCGTGCGCGAGCGACGCTGCACCAGGAGTGAGCGTGCGCGAACCACCGCCGATCAGCGCTGCCATGGTCACGCTGTGGTGTGGCGCTTGGAAGGGAGGGCGCCGCACGAGGGCAGTCCCGGTCGGCACGAGGCCGGCGACCGAATGGAGGGACGTCGTGACCAGGGCGGTGTCGGGGTCCAGGTCGGGCAGGATCGTGGGCAGGCGCGAGGCGAGCATCGTCTTGCCGGAACCCGGTTCCCCCAGCAGGAAGACGTGGTGTCCGCCGGCGGCGGCCACCTCCATCGCGGCGACGGCCTCGGGTTGGCCGCGCACGTCGGCCATGTCGAGCGGGGGCTGGGCTTCCACGACGCTGCACACGTCGCGCACGCCGAGCCGACCGTGGAAGGGCGCTTTGATTGCCTCTCCCCCGCCCCAGGCGATCAGGTCGGCCAGGTGGGCGAAAGCGACGACCTCGATACCAGAGACCAGCGCAGCCTCACGGGCGCAGGCCGCAGGAACGATGACGCGGCGCACGCCCTGCGAGCGCGCGGCGAGTACGGCGGGCAGCACTCCGCGCACGGGTTGGATGCTCCCATCCAGGGCAAGCTCGCCGACGATCACGCTGTCCTCGAAGGCGCGCGGCATCACCAGGCCTGTAGCCAGCGCAATCGACGAGGCGATGGCCAGATCGAATGCGGAACCCGACTTCGGGATGCCGGCGGGCGACAGGTTGACCGTGATGCGCTGATCCAGCACGTCCAGCCCGCAGGACTCGAAGGCTGCACGGACGCGGTCGCGGGCCTCGCGCACCGACGTATCCAGCAGGCCAACCAGCGTGAAGGCGACCAACCCCGCTCCGGCGTAGGTCTCGACGTCAACCAGATGCCCCTCGATGCCGACAACGCTCATCGAATACGTACGTGCAAGACCCGGTCCGCTCATTGCACGCCTCGCAGCCACAGTGCCTGGGCACCCAGGCTCCGCAGGTCCACGTCCGCGTCGGCCAGATCGGGCCAGGCACGCAGCGCCTGCGCATCCAGCGTCAGGGCCACGACGTCGATGCGAACCCGAGACCCGAGCCGGCCTCGTTGCCGACACCATGCACCCGTGAGCGCGCGCAACCGAGCGACCTTCCGCGGATCGACCGAGGCCAGCGCGCTACCGCGCGCTCGTCCCACCCGAGTGCGCACCTCGACGACGACGGTGTACGGCCGCGCCGGGTCCGTGTCGTCGCGCGCGATAATGTCGAGTTCTCCGCGCCTACCGTCGCGCCAGTTTCGTTCGAGGACATGCAGGCCCGCCTCTTGAATGATCAGGCGCGCGGTATACTCCCCTGCCGCACCCAGGACCCGCCGGTCGGGTCGTGTTGAGCAATCCATGTCAGCTCACCTCCACGACCACAGTGCGCCCGCGCATCCTGCCCGTTCAACGCGAAAACCGCCCCCTGTGGATAGGGAGCGGCACGCGGAAGACCCTGTGGATACGCCGCGACACGACGAGGGGCCTGTGGATAGGCAACACTTAGGGGATGTCGAGCTCCGGCTTGGACAGCTCCTCGACGTTCACGTCCTTATAGGTGATGACCCGCACCGAACGCACGAAGCGCGACGAGCGGTAGATGTCCCACACCCACGCGTCAGTGAGCGTGAGCTCGAAAAAGACGTCGCCGCCGAACGGGCGCGCCTGGACGTCGACGTGGTTGCACAGGTAGAAACGCCTCTCGGTTTCCACGACGAACTTAAACAGGCCAATGACGTCGCGGTATTCCTTGAAAAGCTCCAGCTCGAGCTTGTTTTCGTAACCTTCGATTTCTTCGCTCACGCACCCCATCATGCCGGGGAACCTCCCCGGGGTCACCCTGCCACCCCGGCGCGCCCTACTTTGTGGGCTTCGTCGGCATCTTCCAGGAACGACGATGAAAGTCGCAAACACCCAGCTCAGCGATGGCCCGAGCGTGCGCAGCCGACCCGTAGCCCTTGTTGGAAGCCCATCCGTACCCCGGGTCGTCGGCGTCGGTCATGAGACGGTCACGCGCGACCTTAGCCAGGACTGAGGCAGCGGCAACGACGGCGCAGGACAGGTCGGCCTTGACCTGCATGTGGACAGGAAGCTCCACGCCGAAGGGGTCCTCAGGTCCGTCGATTGCCCCGAACAGGTCATCGGGTTCGGACAGCCAGTCATGGGAGCCGTCCAAGAGGACACCACCGGGGACGAGGCCTCGGCTCGCGACCTCGGCGAGGGCTCGGCGCCCAGCAAGGCGCAGCGCGACAATGATCCCCCACCGGTCGATCTCCTGAGGCGAGGCGTATCCGACGGCACAGTCTTGGACCCAGGACTGAATAGGCTCGACGAGAGCGTCTCGACGGCGCGGGGTGAGCGCCTTGGAGTCGGTCAGCCCCTCAGGCACGGGTCCGGCGTGCACGCCGATCAGGGCGACGCCGACGGCAACGGGGCCGGCCAGCGCGCCGCGCCCAACCTCGTCCATGCCAGCAACAATGCCCCAGTCAGAGGCAAGCGAGCGCTCAAGCTCGCGCGACGCGGTGGTCATGAGGGATTGGGAACGGAGGAAAAGACCTCGGGGTGCCCCACGTTCGTGCTCCAGTGAGACGTCGGCCAGATGACGGCCTGAACGGTGCCCACCACGGAGGAAACGGGGACGAAGGGCGACTGGCCCTCCCCCATGTGGTAGCGAGAGTCAGCAGAGTTCGAGCGATTATCGCCCATCACCCACAGGTAGCCCTCGGGGACAGTCACGTCGAAGATGCGCTCGCCGCAGGGCACCTGGCCGTCGGCGACGTAGGGCTCGTCGATCTCAACCCCGTTGACGCTCACCTTGCCGGACGAGCTCTCGCAGGTCACGTGGTCGCCGCCCACGCCGATGACGCGCTTGACGAGCGTCTGTTCTGTACCGCCGGGCACGAAGCCGGTGAACTCGCCGATCTTGCGCGCGATCGACGGGGTGGCAACATCGGTGCTTCCAAGCCATCCGAGCGTGTCGTCGAAGACGACGACGTCGCCGCGGTGAACGTTGGAGCGCAGCGCGTCGATACGCGAGACAGCGATACGGTCATCCTCCACCAGGGTGTTGCGCATCGACGGCGAGGGGATCCAGAAGACCTGCACGACAAAGGCGCGCAGCAGCGAGGAGATCAAAAGCGCGACGATGATAATGACGATGATCTCGCGCAGCCACACCCAGGGGTTGCGCCGGGCTCGCGCCTCAGCGCGCTCGCGATCCCGTAGCGAAGGCGCATGCACCGGTCCGAGCGAGGGGCTAGCAGTCGAGGTCATGCACTCTCCTTCATGTCTGTGTAACCATCCAAGGATACGGCGAGGCCCGACACCGGCGCGCGGTGTCGGGCCTTTCCGTGAAAAATGCCAAGGCGCGTGGCCCGGCTGGCCTCACTCGGCCTTGCCGGAGCGGTGCTCCTTGATCTTGGCGGCCTTGCCGTGACGCTCACGCAGGTAGTAGAGCTTGGCGCGGCGCACGTCGCCCTTGGTGACGACCTCGATGTGGTCGATCGTGGGGGCGTGAACCGGGAAGGTACGCTCAACGCCCACGCCGAAGGAAACCTTACGGATGGTGAACGTGGCGGACACGCCGTGACCGCGACGAGCGATCACGACACCCTGGAAGACCTGGATACGGGAGCGGTTGCCTTCGATAACCTTGACGTGCACCTTGAGGGTGTCGCCCGCGCGGAACGGCGGGATGTCATCGCGCAGCGAAGGCGCGTCAACGGCGTCCAGCTTCTGCATTTTTTCTCCTTGACGCATCTGCCGCAGGTCGGAAGCGCCTGGTTGGGCGGGGTAACCCCGCTCATTCGTTCGTTTGATCGTGCGCCTCGGTGTCCCCCTGCGGCAGGATGAACCGCGCACAATCCTGGGTTATTGTCCCACAGTTGCGCCCTGTGAGGCGAGCGTTTACTCGACCGGCGTCGTGAGATCACGCACCATGACGACGTCGTAGTTGATCACTCCCCCGACGTCGAAGGTGCGTGTGGAGCGCTTGCGGAAGCCATGCCTCTTATAGAAGGCCTGCGCCCCCTTGTTGCCGCGGTTGGTTCCCAGCACGATCGCGCGGTGGCCCGCCTGCTCGGCGTCCACGACGGCGCGCTCGAGGAGGACGTCGGCGATGCCGCTGCCCCGCCACGCCGCATCCACGTAGCACTTGGACAGGTAGGCGCTGCCCTCCTCGACGCGTCCGGGACGCACGAGATCGGCCGGAAGCGCTTCGGATCCGATGTGGCTGAGCACGTATCCGACGAGGCCACCCCAGACCTCGGCGACGAACAGGCGGTGACGCTCGGGATCGGAAATAAGAGCGTCAAACACGTCCGCGCTCAGCTGTGTGGCGATGTGCTCGTCGATCGCCTCCTGGGGCAGGTTCGCCGGGCAGGCATCCGGGAACGTGCGCGCGGCGAGCTCGCTGACCGCGACGGTGTCCTCAAGCTGAGCCAGTCGCACCTCGAGCCGCTCCGCCGCGCCCGCTCGCGGGTAAGCGACACCACAGGAGGCCAACGTCGCGCGATCGGGGCCGCTAAGCGAGGCCGCATCGAGCGAGAGGGCGAGGTCGGGGCGTACCGCCACGGTCTTTTCGATCGCGCGGTCGCGCCGCCACCGCTCGATGGCCGCGTGGTTGCCGCCCAGCAGCACCTCGGGAACCTCGAGGGAGCGAAACTCGCGCGGCTTGGTGAACACGGGGTATTCGAGCAGGCCCGCGCCCGAGTGCGACTCCTCAACCAGGGAGTCCGGGTTGCCCATAAAGCCATCGAGCAGACGAGCCACGGCCTCGGTCAACACCATCGCGGCGACCTCGCCGCCGTTGAGCACGTAGTCGCCGATGGAGAACTCCAGGACCTCCACGCCTGCGCTGCGGTAGTGGTCGGCGACGCGCGCGTCGATGCCCTCGTAGCGCCCGCAGGCCACGACGATCTGATCGGCGTGAGCCAGGTCCTCGACGAGGCCCTGGGTGAGCGGGGTGCCCGAGGGGGTGGGGATCGCGAGGACACGACGGGACGAGGCCGGGGTTTCCTGCGCGGCATCGGCGCCAAGGGGGGTCGCCAGGACCTCGTCGAGGGCGCGCGCCCACACGTCGGCGCGCATCACCATGCCGGCGCCGCCGCCGTAGGGCGTGTCGTCGACGCTGCGGTGTTTGCCACTCGCCCACTCGCGTAGGTCGTGCGATGCGAGGGACACGAGGCCAGCATCCTCGGCCTTGCCCATGAGGGACAGGGTCAGGGGCGCGAAGTACTCGGGGAAAATGGAGATCAGGTCGAAGCGCACGCTACTTGCCATCCCGCTCCGAGACCGCCTGGTCGTCAAACAGGCCGGGAGGTGCGTCGATGATGACGACGCCGCCCTCGACGTCGACGGTGGGCACGAGCTGGGTGACGAAAGGAACCATGACGGTACCTGCGGGCGTCTTGACGAGCAGCAGGTCCTGCGCGGCTCCGGGGGTCAGGCCGGTGACCGTCCCCAGGTCCTCTCCGCCCGGCGTGCGTGCCGCAAGGCCCTTGAGCTGGTGGGGGTACCACGCGTCTTCTTCCTCGTGCTCCTCGACGAGGAGTCGAGCTCCGCGTAGCGCCTCGGCGTCCTCGCGGGAGGCACATTCCTCGAAGGAGGCCAGGACGCGGTCCTTGTGGACGCGCACGCTTCGCACGGTCAGGGCGGCGCCGCGGCCCGCGATCTCCAGGGATGCCCCGGGGGCCAACACCTCAGGATCGTCGCTGCGAACGTCGAGAATGACCTCGCCGCGCAGGCCGTGAGCGGGGCCGACGATAGCGGCTGTGAGCTGCATGGGTTCTCCTCACCATAAACGGGGAATCTTCCCGAAGGATACAACGAAGGGGTCCGGCATTGCCGGACCCCTTCGTGACGTGTGCGAGTCTTACTCGCGATCCGTGTCGACGACGTCGACTCGAACGGTGCCGCGCGTAGACAGCGCACCCATGACGGTGCGCAGAGCGCGAGCCGTCCGACCGCCGCGTCCGATCACACGACCCAGATCCTCGGGGTTCACGCGAACCTCAAGAAGCTGACCGCGTCGCATCGAACGAGGGGTCACCTCGACATCTTCGGGGTGGTCAACGATGCCGCTGACCAGGTGCTCCAGCGCGTCGGCGAGCATGCTCAGGCATCCTCTCCAGCGGCTTCGTCAGAAGCCTGCTCTGCCTCGGCGGCAGCTGCGGCAGCAGCGGCCTCTTCCTCGGCCTTCTTGGCGGAGGCAGCAGCCTTGGACTTCTCGGCCGCAGCCTCGGCGTCCTTGATGGCCTGCTCGGCCTGGGCGGCCTTGTCGGCCTCGGAGACGATGACGCGGGAAACCGCGTCGGCCTTGCCGTTGAACTTGGCGATGTCACCGGTCAGGACCAGCAGGTTGCGGACCTGGTCGGAGGGCTGAGCGCCAACGCCGAGCCAGTACTGGGCGCGCTCAGAGTCGATACGAATGACCGACGGGTTGGGCTGAGGATCGTAGTAGCCGACCTCTTCGATGACGCGGCCGTCACGCTTCTTGCGCGAATCGACAACGACAACACGGTACTGGGCGGCGTGGATCTTACCCACGCGCTTCAGGCGAATTCGAACTGCCACTTGAGTGGTCTCTCCATTTCAGAATTGGTGTGGACCTTTGCGTCCCAAGGTGGGAAACACAGGGGTCGCATCGGACCGGGACACGACGATCCGCAGTGAGAGGGTCTACGAACCGCCGGGTACAGCTAGCGATTATGCCACAATTTGGCGCAATTTCCCACATGGGAACTCCGAGCCCAGCGGCGCAGCGCGGTTAGATCAATCACGTCCGGGAGCTGCCGGTTAGGCGCGCTCCCACGCGAGCGTTCCGCCGACGTAGACCGCGCGGGGACGCGCCATGGCCAGGGGGTCGGTGCGCGGGTCCTCATCGAGGATCAGCAGGTCCGCCGGGCCCGCCTCGACGAGGCCGGGGCGGCCCAGGTAGAGCTGGGTGACCCAGGTGGAGGCGTCGATGATGGTCCGAGCGGATGCACCCCAGCGCGCCCACAGGTCCAGTTCGCCCGCGATGGAGCCGTGCTCCTGATAGCCGCCCGAGTCGGTGCCCTGCAGCAGCAGGACATCGGCGTCGAGCAGCATCTGGAAGTGCTCGCGCCGATTGTCGTACATGGCCTGCATCGTGGCCGCATACACGGGGTACTTGGTGCCCGCCTGCGCGGCGAAGTCCCGGAAGAGCTCCACCTGACGCAGGGTCGGCGTCACAGCGATTCCACGGGCGGCGATCTCGCTGGCCTGGTCCGCGTCGATGCCGCTGCCGTGCTCGATGTCGTCGACCCCGGCCTCGATGAGTGAGTCGATGACACGGTGAGAGAAAGCATGGACCGCGATCCGCGCCCCGGCCTCGTGAACGGCGGCGACCGCATCGCGCAGAACAGCGGGCTCCCACAGGGGCATCAGGTCGGAATCGGCTCCGCCCGAGCGGTCGATCCAGTCTCCGACGATCTTCACCCAGCCGTCCGAGCCGCGCGCCATGTCCACCAGAACGCCGGGCAGCTCGCGCTGATCCTCGACATCGAGCGGCAGGCCGCGCATGTAACGCTTGGGGCGCGCGACGTGGCGGCCGCAACGGATGAGCCGCGGGCCGACCAGATCACGCACGCCGGAGTTGTCGACGGGCACGCCGCAGTCGCGCACGAGCGTCACGCCGCTGGCAAGCGTTGCAACCGCCTGGCTCACCATCTCCTCGGGCGAGACAGAGCCGTCGTCGGAGTAGCCGATATGACAGTGGGCGTCAGCCATGCCCGGGACGATGAATCCGACGTGCTGCGCGCGCTCGCGCTGATCGTCGCCGACGCGGCGCACGCGCCCGTCGGTGACAGACCACGTGCCAGTGACCCACTCAGGACGCGCGCACGCATCCTCGGCCCACAGGCCGACGCCGGTGACGAGCATGGCTCAGAGCTGGCCGAGCATGCGCTTGACGTCGTCCGGCAGATCGTCGATCGTCGGACGCGGAGCGGGGGCCTCGGTCGGAGCTCCGAAGGACGAGCCCTGCGGGGCGCTGCGCTCCGACGGGGGCAGCATGGCCTCGAGCTCCTGCTGGCGACGCTTGGCGGGGTTGCCAGAGCGGGCCTTCTTCTTCACGCGAGCGCGCTGCGCCTGCGCCTTGCGGGCGTTGGCCTTCTGCTTGGCCTTGCCGCCGCGACCGGGCAGGGCGCCCATGCCGGGCACTCCCCCGCCCATCTGACCCATCTGGCCCATCATTTCGCGGGCCGCCTCGAAGCGCTGGACGAGCTGGTTGACCTCGGTGACGGTCGTGCCAGAGCCGCGGGCGATACGCGCGCGGCGCGAGCCGTTGAGGATGGACACGTCCTCGCGCTCGGCGGGGGTCATCGAACGGACGATGGCCTCGACGCGATCCACCTCGCGTTCGTCGAAGTTCTCGATCTGGTCGCGCAGCTGGGCCGCGCCCGGGATCATGCCGAGCATCTTCTTCATGGAGCCCAGCTTCTTGATCTGCTGAAGCTGGCTCAGGAAATCGCCGAGGGTCAGCTGGCCGGCGAGCGCCTTGGAGGCAACCTTTTCGGCCTCCTCTGCGTCCATCTTCTTTTCGGCCTGCTCAATGAGCGTCAGGATGTCGCCCATGTCGAGGATGCGACCGGCCATACGGTCCGGGTGGAAGCGTTCGAAGTCCTCCAGGCCCTCGCCCGTGGAAGCAAACAGGATGGGCGCGCCGGTCACGCCGCGCACGGACAGCGCCGCACCGCCGCGGGCGTCGCCGTCCAGCTTGGACAGGACGACACCCGTGAAGCCCACGCCGTCGCGGAACGCGGTGGACGTGGAAACGGCGTCCTGGCCAACCATCGCGTCCAGGACGAACATGATCTCGTGGGGGCTCACGGCATCGCGGATCGCGATCGCCTGGTTCATCATCTCCTGGTCGACACCCAGGCGGCCGGCGGTATCGACAATGACAACGTTGATGCCGCTCTGACGGGCGAATTCGACGCCGGAGCGCGCAACCTCGACGGGGTTACCCACGCCGTTACCCGGCTCGGGGGCCCACACCTTGACGCCGGCGCGCTCGCCGACGACCTGGAGCTGCTGGACGGCGTTGGGGCGCTGGAGGTCGGAGGCCACGAGGAGGACGGTCTTGCCTTCCTCGCGCAGCCACTTGCCGAGCTTTCCGGCCAGCGTCGTCTTACCGGCACCCTGGAGGCCGGCCAGCATGAAGACGGTCGGGCCGGACTGAGCGAAGGCCAGCTCACGGGTGGCGCCGCCCAGAATCTCGACGAGCTCGTCGTGAACGATAGAGACGACCTGCTGGCCGGGGTTGAGGCCTTGGAGCGCGCCGCACCGTAGGCCTTCTCACGCACCTGGGAGGTGAATTGACGAACGACGGGGAGGGCGACATCCGCCTCGATGAGCGCCCGGCGAATATCGGAAATCGCCTGGTCGACGTCCGACTCGGTCAGGACCCCGCGGCTGCGCAGGTTGCGGAAGGATTGGGTCAGGCGATCTGACAGGTTTCCAAACACGTGTGTTCTCCCAAGATGGCTACAGTACTAGCTCAGATTAGCGCACCTCGGCCCCGGTCGTATGACTGACCGGGGCCGAGGAGCTGACGTGGATTGGGGGTTTAGGCGCGACCCACGATCGCATCGACGAAGCCCTGCGGGTCGAAGGGGGCCAGATCATCCGCGCCTTCGCCCAGGCCGACGAACTTCACGGGCACGCCGAGCGCACGCTGGACCGACACGACGATTCCGCCCTTGGCGGATCCGTCCAGCTTGGTCAGCACGATGCCGGTCACGCCGGTCGCCTGAGCGAACACCTCCGCCTGCTTCATGCCGTTCTGGCCGGTGGTGGCGTCCAGCACCAGGAGCACCTCGGACACGGGGGCCTGCTTTCCATGACGCGCTTGATCTTGCCGAGCTCGTCCATGAGGGTGGACTTGTTCTGGAGTCGGCCGGCGGTGTCGACGAGGACGACGTCCACGTCGCGAGAGATACCCTCGCGCACAGCCTCGAAGGCAACGGAGGCCGGGTCTGCGCCCTCGCGGTCGCTTCGCACGACGTCGACGCCCACGCGCTCGCCCCACGTGGCCAGCTGGTCCGCGGCTGCGGCGCGGAAGGTGTCGGCGGCTCCCAGGAGGACGGACTTGTCCTCCGCAACGAGGATGCGGGCGAGCTTACCGACCGTGGTGGTCTTGCCGGTGCCATTCACGCCGACCATGAGGACGACGGCGGGCTTGGCCGTGCCATCCACCTCGGGGCGGCTCAGGTCCAGGGAGCGGTCCATGTCGGGGCCGACAAGGGCAAGGAGTTCCTCGCGCAGGATCTCGCGGATACGGGCCTCGTCGGTCGTGGACTCGACGGCGACCCGGCGCTTGAGCGCCTCCATGAGGGAGTCGGTGGCCTCCAGGCCAAGGTCCGCGATGAGGAGGGATTCTTCGATCTCTTCCCAGTCGGCGGCACTCAGCTGGCCGCGGCTGAGGACTCCGAGGATGGCGCGGCCCAGCGCGCCGGAGGAGGCGAGCCGTTCGCGAAGGCGCTCCATGCGCCCGCGCACGGGTTCGGGGCGTTCGACGGAGGGAGCGGCCTCGACAGTCGGCTCAACCTCGACGGCTGGTTCTTCGACGGCCTCGGGGCCGGCGCGCGGCTGCTCGGGGCTGTCCTGGGCGCCATCACTCGGCGCTGGGCTCTCCTCGGCAACGGGCACCTGGGGCTGGTCCGCGGGGCGCAGGTCGTCGGCGGAACGGCGCTTGGAGCTGACGGCCACGCGGATAACGAGGCCGATGAGCACCGCAAGCACCAGGGCGACGACAACGGCCCACGGTGTTTGAAGGAATGAAACAAATGCGTCCATGGGGCCATTATCCCCCATGGACGCATCTGGATGAAAGCGCGAGTCCCGTCACGACACGTTAGTGCCCCTGTGAGCCCTTAGTTCCCGTGCCACCCTGACCGCCCTTGCCGCCACGATCAAATCGGCCACTCACGCGACCGGTGACGTTTTCGAGGCGGTCGATGCCAGGCAGGCGATCAGCGTCAAAATAGGCGCTCGTCGAATCGGCACCTTGCAGCAGCGCATCGAGTGAGGAGGTTCGCGGAACGACGGGACCGTCGCCAGACCCAGCCGCTCGCTTGGGCAGGGAGTGGGTACGCACCTCCTGCGTGATCTCTTCACGCTCACGCTTGATGACGCCCTTCCAGTCGTCGGCGCTGCGCCGAGACAGCGCGAGTGCCGCCACAACGCCACCCGCGACGACGATAACCAGGACGACAGTCACAACGAGAATCAACGTACCCTCAAGCATGTCTTCATCCTGCCTCACACACCCCTCAACAAGCGACACTGCCACCCGAAGCTGACCGCATTGTGACGATGTTGTCATGGGGGCCAGGAACGCGTGTTCCTGGCCCCCATGACGGACTAACTATGCGTCAGTCGAGGTAGTCGCGCAGCACCTGCGAACGCGAGGGGTGGCGCAGCTTCGACATCGTCTTGGACTCGATCTGGCGGATGCGCTCGCGCGTGACGCCGTAGACCTTGCCGATCTCGTCGAGGGTCTTGGGCTGACCATCGCCCAGGCCGAAGCGCATGGACACGACGCCGGCCTCACGCTCGGAGAGCGTGTCCAGGACGTGGTGGAGCTGTTCCTGCAGGAGCGTGAAAGACACGGCGTCGGCGGGCACAATGGCCTCAGAGTCCTCGATGAGGTCGCCGAACTCGGAGTCGCCGTCCTCACCCAGCGGCGTGTGCAGCGAGATGGGCTCGCGGCCGTACTTCTGGACCTCGACGACCTTCTCGGCGGTCATGTCCAGTTCCTTGGCCAGCTCCTCCGGCGTGGGCTCGCGGCCCAGGTCCTGGAGCATCTGGCGCTGAACGCGCGCAAGCTTGTTGATGACCTCGACCATGTGCACCGGGATACGGATCGTGCGGGCCTGGTCGGCCATCGCTCGGGTGATCGCCTGACGGATCCACCACGTCGCGTAAGTCGAGAACTTGTAGCCCTTCGTGTAGTCGAACTTTTCGACCGCGCGGATAAGACCAAGGTTGCCTTCCTGGATGAGGTCCAGGAACTGCATGCCGCGGCCGGTGTAGCGCTTGGCCAGCGACACGACCAGACGCAGGTTGGCCTCGAGCAGGTGGTTCTTGGCCTGCTGACCGTCCTGGGCGAGGAAGTGCAGCTCGCGACGCTCGCGGCTGGTCATCTCGTCGGCCTGGTTCTTGAGCTTGTACTCGGCGTACAGACCGGCCTCAATGCGGCGGGCAAGGTCGACTTCCTGCTCAGCGTTGAGCAGGGATACCTTGCCGATCTGCTTGAGGTAGTCCTTGACGGGGTCAGCGGTCGCGCCCGCGACAGTCACCTGCTGGACAGGCTCGTCGGTCTCGTCAGAGTCGGAGACGACGAAGCCGCCCTTGACGTGGATACCAGTGTTCGTACGCTCGCGCAGAGCGGCGCCCTCAGCGGCCTTGGGATCCTCTTCCTCAGCCTCCTCCTCGGCTACATCCTCGTCCTCGGTGTCGGCCACCAGCTCGGGATCCTCGAGGTCGTCGCCCGTAGGGTCGAAGTCCTCGTCTTCCGTGACCTCGAGTTCCTCGGTGATCTCCTCGACGACCTCAGCATCCTTCTTCTTGCGGCCGCGCGCCTTCTTGGCGGCGGGCTTCTTCGTCACCTTCTCCTCGCCGGCCTCGGCAGCCTTCTTCGTCGCTTTCTTGGGAGCAGCCTTCTTCGTGGTCTTCTTGGCAGCGGGCTTCTTGGCCGCTTTCTCCTCAGTACCCGCGGCAGCCTCAGCCTTCACAGACGTCGTGGCCTTCTTGGCGCGCGTCGCCTTCTTAGCGGGGGCCTTCACCTCCGCGATATCCTCACTCGTCGCGGAGTCCTGTGCCGAAGCGCGCGATGCACTCACTCGGGTCCCTTTCATTGATGGGTATGCAAAACTCAGCCGATCGCAAATCGGCATACCATCGCCAGTCTAGTGCCTCGCCCGGTAGTTTTCCTGACGGTAGGTGTGAATCTTCCCCGCCTTCGCCCCCCCACGGCGCTGGCAGGGTCCGTTAGAGTGACCCTATGAGTCTGAGCGAGAGTTTCTCCGTGCTGCGTCCCCACATCGACGAGGCGACGGCCGCCGCCCTGGCCCGCCTCCTGGCGCGCGCGGGCGCGACTACGCGATCGTCGAATTTCGCCGAGGCCGTGTTGGCCTCGGCCGCGGGAGGCAAGCGTTTCCGGGCCCTCATGGCGCACGTCGGATGGGCTTTGGCCTCCGGCAAGCCACTCGCGGACGCCTCCGTGCCCCACCTGGCCGCTGCGCTCGAGCTCTACCAGGCCAGCGCCCTGGTCCACGACGACATCATCGACCACGCGGACGAGCGCCGCGGACAGCCCACCCCTCACCGCGCCCTGGCGACGCGTCACAGCGACGCGGGCTGGATCGGGTCATCGAGCGCCTTTGGTCTCAATGCCGCCATCCTCGTGGGTGATTTCCTTTTCTCTGCGGCAACGGCGCAGGCCGACGAGCAGGCTCTGGAGCTGCGCGCCGACTGCGTCCAGACGTTCACCCAGCGTTTCGCCGACATGCACGCCGAGGTGGCGCTGGGCCAGTATCTCGACATCCTGGCCGAACAGCACCCGCTGGACCCCCAGCGCGCCGACGCGCTCAGTGCAGACGCCGCCCTGGAGGTCGCCCTCCACAAGTCCGCTCACTACTCGGTGGTCCACCCCGGCGTTCTGGGTGCTATCTGCGGGGCTCCCTCGCTCGCGCAGGCTCTCCCACTGATCGAGGTCCTGGAGACGATCCTGACCCCCTGGGGCCTGGCCTTCCAGCTGCGCGATGACGACCTGGGTGTCTTCGGAGATCCCGCTGTGACCGGCAAGCCCGCCGGAGACGACCTGCGCGAGGGCAAGCGCACTGTCCTGCTCGCCCTCACGTGGGCGGCCTCCTCCCCCGCTGAGCGCACAGCCCTCACCGAGGTGCTCGGGGTAGCCGAGGCCTCGGCCGAGCAGATCGCGAGGGCCACGGCGATCGTCGAGCGCAACGGGCGCGCCGCCCACGAAGCAGAGATCGCACGCCTGGTCGAGGAGGGACACCGCGCGCTCGACGCCTCACACGTCGACGCCGACGCAGCCTCCATGCTGCGTGAACTCTGCGACATCCTCACCGCCCGGCGCGCCTAGACACCGGGGCGAGGACTCTCAGAACGCCAGCGTCGAAGCGATGCGATTGACCCGGTGGTGACGCCCCGAGGTCAGAGCGTCGATCGGGCGCTCGCCGAGCTCATCCTGGACCTCGTACAGCCACGACAGCGACTCCTCGGGCGTGAAGCCGTCATCGGCGAGCAACGTGAGCGTACCCTGCAGGAAGGGCAGCGGCTCCCACCCGTTCGCCCCCTTGACGAGGAGCTCCTGAGGGACACCGCGCGTACCGCTCGCGTCGCGCCCATCAATGAGGACTCGATCGCGGATCAGCTGCTTGAGGCGACGCTCTTCAATGCCGAGCAGACGGCACACGTCCTCGATGGACAACAGGGTGATGTCAGCATGTGTCATGAGCGCAACACTACCCCATGACAGCGCCGCACCGACGCCCGCACCTCCTATGATTTGCCAAAAACTCCCATAGAATCGACCAGGTGAGCGACGAGAAAACATACGACCAAACCGACCCGCTGATTGGAGTGCTGGTCGACGAGCGCTACCGTGTCACGCGCAGGCTGGCCCGAGGCGGCATGGCCACCGTGTATATCGCCCAGGACGAGCGCCTCGAGCGCCCCGTTGCGCTCAAAGTCATGCACCCGCACCTGGCAGAATCTGCGGCGTTTGTCGAACGCTTCCGGCGCGAGGCGCGCGCCGCCGCCCGCATCGTTCACCCGGGCGTCGTCTCCGTCTTCGACCAGGGCGTCGTCGCCGGGCAGGGCTTCCTCGTCTTGGAGCTGATCGACGGGACGAATCTGCGCGCCCTGCTCGCCGCACAGGGCGCCTTCACCATCCCGCAGGCGCTGCGCTACACCACCAACATCCTCGAAGCGCTGCGCGCCGCGCACCGCATGGGCGTCATTCACCGCGACATCAAGCCCGAGAACATTCTCGTTCCCACCGATGGACCCGCGAAGGTCACCGACTTCGGCCTGGCGCGCGCGGCCTCGGAAGTGTCGATGTCCTCCACGGGCAACATGCTCGGCACGGTCGCCTACATCGCGCCCGAAATCGCCCTGACCGCGGAGGCCGACGCCCGCTCCGACATCTACTCCGTGGGCATCATGCTCTACGAGATGCTCACCGGCGCCGTGCCCTGGGCAGGAGAGTCGCCCCTCCAGATCGCCTCGCACCACGTTTCCGACGACGTGCCCAGCCCGTCCGCCAGCCAGACGTGGATCCCCCGTGACATCGACGACCTGGTCGCAGCGCTCACCGCTCGCGATCCCGCCAATCGCCCCGCTGACGCCTCCGACGCCATCGAACTTGTGGCACGCGCCGCGGCCTCGATCCCTTCCGACATCGCCAACCGCCGCGCCGACATCGTGCGCGCTGAGGCGGCGGGAGGCTCTCAGACCACCGCGCTGAACACCGAGCTGCTTTCCGCTCACCTCACGAAGGCCATGCCCGCCCCAGCCGCTACGACCGTGACCACCGTGCATACCTCGGGTTCCGCCAAGGAGTCGAACAGCCAGGTCCCCACCAAGAAGTCGACACGCGCGATCCTGGTGGCCACGATCGTTGTCCTCCTACTCGTCGCCGCCGGCATCGGCGGACGCTGGTGGTGGACCGAATACGGCCCTGGGTCCTACCTGACGATGCCAGCCACCGACGGGCGCCCCCTCGACGAGGTGCAAGAAGAACTCACCACACTCGGCCTGGCCTCCCAGGTCGAGGAGGAATTCTCCGACGATGTCCAGTCCGGCTTCATCACCCACTCCGACCCGGACGGGGGCGGTGCGGTCCACAAGCGTGCCTCCGTGCTCCTCTACGTGTCCAAGGGTATCGACATGAAAGAGGTTCCCAACCTGGTCGGCAGCACCCAGGATATGGCCTCTCGCGCCCTGAGCGACGCCGGCCTGGCCATCGGAGCGATTACCGACGCCTACTCCGAGGACGTTGCCCAAGGCCAGGTCATCTCGCAGTCCGTTGCCGCCGGCACCTCGCTGGCCCACGACTCGACCGTCGACGTCGTCCTGTCCAAGGGGCGCGAACCGCTAACAGTCCCAAGCCTGGCGGGTCAGAGCTCCTCCGCGGCCAAGAGCTCCATCGAGGCGCTGGGTCTCGTGGCCGCTCCGAGCGAGGCCTACTCCGACACGGTCGCCGAGGGCCAGGTCATCTCCCAGCAGACCCGCGAGGGCTCGACCCTGTACCGCGGCGACTCCGTCGCCTACACCGTGTCCAAGGGCCCCGAGACGGTCGCCGTGCCCGACGTCGTCGGACTCCAGCGCCAGGATGCGCGCACCAAGCTCGAAAACGCCGGATTCACCGTCCAGGAAGAGCTGATCCTCGGCGGCTTCTTCGACACCGTGCGCTCGACCGACCCGGCCGGTGGATCCAAGATCAAGAAGGGCTCAACCGTCACCATGTCCATCGTGTGACGGCCCGGTGTGTACCCTGCCGGGGCGGGATCCTTCGGGGTCCCGCCCCGCTGCTATGCCCGCCTCCCCCGCAGCGTCGCACGAGGGGCATCGCAAGGGAGCGCAGCAGGCGGGAGAATCCGCCGGTGTCAGGACACGACGCGTCGCTGGCAGGGCGGCTTTTTGGCGTATTGGTGCGCGAACGTCGGCCCCGCCGAATGGCCCAAATCGCCCGAGCCGCTCCGCTCAGCGGCACGCCAGCCACGCAGGAATCCACGGCCACCCAACGCCAGGCCAGCCACCACGGCAGCCACGAGCAAGCGAGCAACGCACCCGATCAGCACCAACGCACCCGATCAGAAGAGGTGCAATGCCTACGGATCGGGTGCACCGCCATAGACAACAAGCACAAACGCGGAAGCGGGAAGTGAACACAGGCACGACAAGACCACCCCAGGCCCGCCGCAGCTCAACCAGAAGCGGCCTCAACGCCACTCCACAAAACCCGGGACTTCACAATGTCTCTGTCACCTGGGCCCGACAGGTGGTCGCACTAACCCTTTCATGCGCAGCTGGACCCGACACGTGGAGCATGGGCACCCCCGCCCACACTCCACCCATAGGGTTAACGTGCGCATCCAAGGGCCCAGGTATCCACCCATCGGGCCGAACATGCCATCCAACAGCGGGACGAGCCCGGGTACCACAACATGTCCTTCAGCCCCACATCGGCACCGTGGTCCGCCGGGCACACCCCGCCCGCCGCTGGCATGTGTCTGATGCTCACGCCGCCGCTAGCACAAACGAATCCCGGCCTCGTCCATCACGAACGAGGCCGGGATGTCGTCATGTGCCCCGGGCTCACTCCACGTGAGAGGAGCCCTTCGCCAGATACTGGGCGACCTGGAAGGCCATCTCCAGGCTCTGCTGGTGATTCAGGCGCGGATCGACGAGGGTCTCGTAGCGGTCGCGCAGCGACTGTTCGTCGATGCGTTCGGACCCGCCGATCACCTCGGTCACGTCGTCGCCCGTGAGCTCCACGTGCAGGCCGCCGGGAACCGTGCCCGAGGCCTCGTGCGCCTCGAAGAAGCCGCGGACCTCGTCCATGACCGTCTCAAAGCGGCGCGTCTTGTAGCCGGTCGAGGACGTGATCGTGTTGCCGTGCATCGGGTCCGTCATCCACGTGATCGGACGGCCATCCTCGCGCGCGGCCTCAAGCAGCGGAGGCAGCGCCTCGCGGATGCGCCCCGCGCCCATGCGCGTGATGAACGACAAGCGCCCATCCTCACCGTCCGGGTTCAGCCGGTCGATGAGCGAGAGCATCTGGTCGCGCGTCGTGGACGGACCAAGCTTGACCCCAATCGGGTTACGCACGCGAGACAGCAGCTCGATGTGAGCGCCCTCCTCCTCGCGCGTGCGCTCCCCCGCCCACAGGAAGTGAGCGGACGTGTTGTAGGGCTCGCCCGTGCGCGAATCGATGCGCGTCATCGCGGACTCATACTCCAGGAGCAGGGCCTCGTGCGACGAATACAGGTCCACGTCGCGCAGCGTCTCGAAGTCGACGCCGGCGGCACCCATGAACTTGATCGCGCGGTGGATGTCTTCAGCCAGCGACTCGTAGCGCGCGTAGGCCGGATTCGACATGAAACCCTGGTTCCACCGGTGCACCTGACGCAGATCCGCGTATCCGCCCTTCGTGAAAGCGCGGATCAGGTTCAGCGTCGACGCCGCATGGTTATACAGGGACAGGAGGCGCTGCGGGTCGGGCTCGCGCGCCTCCGGGGTGAACTCAAAGGAGTTCACCGCGTCGCCGCGGTAGCTCGGCAGCGTCAGGCCGTCGCGCGTCTCCAGGTCGGAGGAACGAGGCTTGGCGTACTGTCCGGCGATGCGGCCGACCTTGATGACCGGCAGGGACGCGCCGTAGGTCAAGACCACGGCCATCTGCAGCAGCGTCTGGATCTTCAGGCGCACGTGATCGGCAGTGGCCTCCGCGAACGTCTCCGCGCAGTCTCCGCCCATCAGCACGAAGGCCTCGCCACGCGACGCCGCACCCATCCACGTGCGCAGGTCATCGACCTCGCCCGCGAACACGAGGGGCGGCTGACGGCGCAGCTGAGCCGTCACCTCGGCTACGGACTCGGCATCCGCGTACGAGGGTTGTTGGGCAGCGTCCAGGCCGCGCCACGTGTCCCAGGGAGCGCGCTCCCCGGACTCGGGCGACCACAGACGCTCGGGGACGCGGCGGGAGCGCGGCTTTCGCACGGGCTCGCCGCCGCGTCCGGGAGTGATCGAAGGAATCACGCGAAGCGACTCACTCGCCAGCCGGCTCGACGCTCTGGCCGATTTCGGCCATCATCTCGAGGAACCACGGAGCCGAGATGTCGAAGGGCTTGCCGCCCGCGATGCGCGGGAACGGGATGGCCTTCAGACGATCGTTGTCCTCTTCGTCGTGACCGATGACGCCGGACTCGCCCTTGAACGCGCACTCGACGGCCAGGTCGGTCATCGACTTGATGAGACGCAGGTCGTCGGCGTTGGCGCGCGAGGAACGCGAGAAGTAGCCGGACTTCTGAACCATGACCTTCTCGGCGTCAATCTTCTCGGCGAACTGCTTAGCGAACCACTGGCCGGGGTTGATCGTGTCGAGCTTGACGTGGCCGAAGGGGTCACGCTGGACCTCGCCACCGGCAGCCTCGATCTCCGCGATGATCTCGGGGACGCCAGCGCCCTCAGACAGGAAGATGTTGACGTTGCCCTGCTCGTCCATGATCGCCTTGAGGCGCTTGGCCTCGGCGTCCAGGTCGATCTTCATCTCGGGCAGGAAGATGGCGTGGATGTCCCAACGCTCCTTCGACAGGCCGATCGAGGGCACCCACTCCTGGGTCTTGAGCCACTCGTGGTAGCGCTGCGAACCGGCGGCGGTCAGCCACCCGCAGTGGCGGCCCATGATCTCGTGGATGATGAGCATGCGGGGGTTGGAGCGGTGCTCGCCGATGACGTTCTGGGAGTACTCCGACACCTCTTCAGCGGCGGTCCACGCGCCCAGGGACTGGCGGATCGGCACCACGTCGTTGTCGATGGTCTTGGGCAGGCCCACGACGGTCAGGTGGTAGTCGTGCTCCTCCAGGTAGGCAGCAAGGTCGGCAGCCGTCGTGTTGGTGTCGTCGCCACCGATGGTGTGCAGGACATCAACGCCGTCAGTGCGCAGCTGCTCGGCAGCCTTCTGCAGCGGATCCTCATCCTCGGCGACGAGGCCGCGCTCGACCAGGTTCTTCTTGTTCGTCAGCTTGACGCGGGAGTTGCCGATCGGCGAGCCACCGTAGCGGTGGAGGACGGCAGCGTGCTTACGTGCCTCCTCGTCCACCAGCACGTAGTTGCCGGTGAGCAGGCCGTGGTAGCCGTTCTGGTAGGCGATGATCTCGACGGAGGGATCAATCTCGTTGTAGCGCTCGATGAGTCCACCGACGGCGGAGGACAGGCACGGGGCGAAGCCACCTGCGGTCAGCAGGGCAACACGACGGACCGACATGAATGTCACCTTTCTCAGGTTGGTTAGGTACGGGCCCGCGCGTGAGCGCAGGGCATGACCATTCTACCCGCGCGATCCTTCGTTGCGCCAAGGACGCCCGTCCCACGGAACGATGCTGAAGCATCGTCCCGCGAGAGGCGATTACTTGGAGGAATCCTCCTTGTTCTCCTCCTCCGACGGTTCTTCTTCGGGGGCGGTCGGCACGGGGACGTCGGGTGCGGTGCGTCCGCCGGGCGCGGGGCGGCCGTTGGAGGGAACCGGGCCCTCGAACGCGCCCTCGGCGGCGAGCTGTGCCTTCACGTCGGCGGCGTACAGGTCGACGTATTCCTGGCCCGACAGGAGCATCAGGTTGTACATGATCTCGTCGGTGATGGCGCGCAGGACGTAGCGGTCCCTGTCCAGGCCGCGGTAGCGCGAGAAGTCGAGGGGCTCGCCGATGACCATGCCGATGTTGGTGCGCGAGGGAATCCTCTGCCCGATCGGCTGGGCGGTGTGCGTGCCGATCATGGCGACGGGGATGACGGGGGCGCCGGACAGGAGCGCCAGGCGGGCCACGCCGGTCTTGCCTCGGTACAGGCGGCCGTCGGGGCTGCGCGTGCCCTCGGGGTAGATGCCGAAGAGCTCGCCCGAGCGCAGGCGCTTCAGGCCGGCGTTGAGCGCGCTCTCGGAGGCGCGTCCGCCGGTGCGGTCCACGGGGATGGTGCCGACGGCGCGCATGAATTCCTTGGTCATCCAGCCCTTCACGCCCGTGCCGGTGAAGTAGTCGGCCTTGCCCATGAAGACGACCTCGCGGTCGAGCATCATCGGCAGGAACACGGAGTCCCACACGGCGTTGTGGTTGGAGGCCAGGATCGCCGGGCCTTCGGCGGGGATGTTCTCCTTGCCGCGAATCCAGGGATGGTACGCAGCCTTCAGGATGGGGCTACCGGTCGCTTTGAGTGCCTGATAGAACGCCACTGTGACTCCTCGGTTGTCAGCGGGCGCGCGGGCGCGCGTTCGAATTAGTATCAACTCTATGACGAAAGAGACTCACGTGCGCAATTGTTCAGAAAGCATCGCGCCCGTAGAGTCTGACAAACGCTATGCTCGCGAGCTCGTTTCTGACACATTGTCTCGTAGTGCGAGACCCGAACTGCAGCTGAGCTTGGATGCTGTCGGCACCCCGGCCTCGGGCGGGCACTGGGTGGTTGTCGACCTGGAGACGACGGGCCTGGGGGCAGGCGCTGAGATCACAGAGATCGGTGCGGTTCGGGTGAGAGGCGGGCGCGTTGCCGACGAGTTTTCGTCGCTGGTTCGCCCGCTCCAGCCGATACCTCCGTTCATCACGTCGCTGACGGGCATCACGCCCGCGATGGTCGAGGACGCCGACCCGATCGGCCCGGTCCTGGAGCGCTTCATCGAGTGGGCCGGTCTTGAGGGCGAGGAGGCGCCGGTGCTCGTCGCACACAATGCCTCCTTCGACGTGGGTTTCTTGCGCCGCGCCGCGCGCGCCTGCCAGCGTCCCTGGCCTCGCGTGCGCGTCGTGGACACGTTGGCGCTGGCCCGCCTGGCCCTGCCGCGCCCGCTCGTGCGCAATCACAAGCTGGGCACGATCGCCTCGTATTTCGGCACGTCGACCACTCCGGAGCACCGTGCGCGAGGGGACGCGCGCGCCACGGCCGAGGTCTTGCTCGGCTTCGTCGCTCTCCTGTCCTCGGCGGGGGCCACCGATGTCGAAGACCTGATCGCGCTCAGCGACGCAGCCCCCTCGCGCAGGCCAGCCACCCCCGACTTCGTTGCGACGCTGCCGACTTCCCCCGGCGTCTATCACTTCGTTGATGCCGCGGGCGATGCGCTCTACGTCGGGTCGGCCTCGTCCCTGCGCTCGCGCGTGGGCAGCTACTACACGCGCGCCGAGAAGCGCACGAAAGTCCAGCGCATGGTCTCCCTCTCCTCGGGGGTGCGCCATTTCCCCACCGCCTCCGTGCTGGAGGCGCGCGTGCGCGAGCTGCGCGACATCGCGACCCTGGCTCCCCCGTACAACTCTGCATCCAGGCGCCAGGCCAACCAGCACTGGGTGGTGCGCGAGGGCAACCGGGCGGTGGTTGTCCCCTCCGTGAGCCTGGCGGATCTGCCCCGCGCGCTGGGCCCCTTTGGCACGCGGGCGCACGCCACGCGAGCCGCGAACGCGATCGGCCGGGTTGTTGCAGAGGCAACCGGGACGCAGAGCGCCGACCTCATCGACGAGGCCGTGGCTGCGTCCTCGCTCACCGTTCCCGACGTGCTCACCGCCGTCATGGCGCGCCTTGCCGCTCAGGGGCTCTTCGAGCCCGCAGCGCGAGCGCGCGACGAGCTCGCCGCCTACATGGCGGGGGTGGAGCGAGCGACGATGCGCCCGGTCCTGTCCGCTGCGCGCATCGTGTGGGGCACGCGCAGGGACGGCGGCGAGCCCGGCTGGCTCGTGCACGTGGCGTCCTACGGGCGCTATCTCAGCTCGCTCGTGGTTCCCCCGCACACCGATCCCACCGCGTGGATCGAGGTGGCGAGCGCGACGGAGCCGCTGACCGTCGACGGGCAGGCCGCGAAGGCCGCATCGTGGGCCGAGACGGCTCTTATCTGCGCGCAGCTGAGCGAGGCGGGCACGCGCCTGATCGAGTGGGATTCTCCTCTGCCGTGGGCTCAGCCCACGATGAGCCCGCTGCGCGACGGGCGGCTGCGTGAGCTCCTGGCTCAGGCAACCGCCCATCCGTATGATCGCTTGCGCGCCTGAGCGCGCAGCGTGTCAGCTGTTGGAGGCCTGCGCCCAGCGTTCGACCAGGCGCGCTCCTGCGCCGTCGGCCAGGGCCGCTTGAGCCCGCCCGACCGCGTCGCGCATGCGTGCCTCGAAAGTATCCGCAGACACCGGGTGGTCCAGGCCCTCCCAGGCCAGGATGCCCGCACCCACGTTGAGGGCCACCGCGTCGCGCACGGCGCTGGATCCACCGCCAGCCAGGACCTCGCGGGCCACGGCGGCGTTGTCGGCGGCCTCGCCGCCTGCCAGGTCCTCGATCGAGGAGGAGGCCATGCCCAGGGACTTACGGGCGTCGAAGGCAACCTCACTCACCTGCCCACCCGAGACGATCCAGATCTGATTCGAATCGGCGGTGGTCAGTTCGTCCAGGCCGGTGGTCGCGCCGCGCAGGACCAGGGCGGACAGGCCACGGGAGGCGTACACGCCGGCCATGAGACGCGCGTTTTCTTCCTTGGCCGCACCGATCGCGCAGGCCTGCACCTTCGCGGGGTTGGTCAGCGGTCCCAGCACGTTGAAGGCCGTCGGGAAGCCGAGCGCGCGGCGCACGGGGGCGGCGAAACGCATCGACGGGTGCATCTTGTTGGCGAACAGGAAGGCGATACCGACCTGGTCGAAGATGCGGCGCAGATCGGCTGGCTCCACGTCCAGGTTGACGCCGAGGGCCTCGATGACGTCCGCGGAACCGGACTTCGAGGTGGAGGCACGGTTGCCGTGCTTGACCAGGGGAATACCCATCGATGCCGCGACAATCGCGGACATGGTCGAGATGTTGACGGTCTTGTAGCCGTCTCCGCCGGTGCCGACGATGTCGAGAGCGCGGCTGGGCAGGTCGACGCTGGCCGCGTGATCCTGCATGCCGTCGGCCAGGCCGTGAATCTCCTCGACGGTGGCGCCCTTGATCGCCATGGCGGTGAGGAAGGAGGCCAGGCGAGCCTCGCCGAGCTCGCCGCTCATGACCTGGTCCATGAGCCAGTACGACTGGTCGTAGTCCAGCGCTTCACCGGCGATCAGGGTGGCGATGATCGGGGCCCAGTCCCGGTGGCTCATCGGGCAGCTCCACGCAGCACGTCGGCGACCGTCTCCTGAAGGATGATCGGGTCGATCGGATCCGAGACCGTGGCGGCTGCGCCGGCCCAGGTGGCCAGCCATTCGTCCTGCGCGCGGGCGGTCAGGAAGATGATAGGGGGAACGTCCTCGCGGGTCTCTTGAAGGTCCTGGGCGACCGACATGCCGCCCTCCTTCTTCGTCTCGGCGTCGAGGATGAGTGCCGCAAAATCCTGCTGGTCAAACGCGTCGCGCACGCCGAAGCCGGTGGCTGTTTCCACCCATTCGATGCGGGGCGTGTCCTTGGAAGCACGCACACCGACGCCGTTAATAACGGCGGCGCGCTTGTCCTTGTCGTCGCTGAAGACCAGGATGCGGACGGTTTCTTCACTCATGGAAGTTCTCCTTGCGTATGTGGCGTGGAAGACGCGATGGCCCCATTCTAACGGCATGTGGGCGGCTCCCCCACTGGGAGCCGCCCACATGCGAAGAGCGTGGCGCGGGGCGCTTACTGCATCGAGGCCGTGCCGACGATGTCGACGACGGCGACGCTGACCCCGGCGGACGCACCGGACTGAGCGGGTGCGTTCTGATCGGGCTCGACGATGACGATGCGCGAACCGACGGTGTAACCAGCGAGTTCAACGCGGGCCACCGACGCCTCGATCGGAGCTGGCTGCGACCACGAGGACTGGGTCTGTCCGTTGGCGCCGAAAGCACCCAGCGTGAACTTGTACAGGACCGACTGGTCCGCGGTCAGTTCCTCGCCGGCACCCTTGTAGATCGTGTAGGTCTTCTTCTCGGTGGGGGGCGTCACACTCTCGTCGATCGTCAGGGTCGGCTCGGAACCGGGCTCCCCGGTCACGGTGATGCCCGCGGGCAGCTCCTCACCGGTCGCGGTCGCACCGGTCAGGATGGACTCATCCGCAAGGTTCTGCGTGCTCGCGCCCAGGATGTCGACGACGAACACCAGCGTCGAGTTCGGGGGGATCGAGGGGTTACCCTGAGCTCCGTATCCAAGGGAGGCGGGGATGACCAGCTCGACGCGGTCGCCCACGTGGGCGTGCGCCAGGCCGTAGCCCCAACCCTTCACGACCTGCGCGAGGGAGAACTCGATGGGCTGGCCCTTCTGGTAGGACGAATCGAAGACGGTGCCGTTCCAGAGCGCGCCAACGTAGTTGACCTTGACCTTCGCGCCGGGGCACACGAGCGTTCCGTCGCCCTGCTTGAGGGTCTTGACCAGGACCTTATTGGTGGGCTCGGCGCCCTTACCCGCAGCGATCACGGGGGTGTCCTCGCCGGAGACGGCGGGGAAGTTGCCCGTGCCGGTGCGATCCACGTTCGCGGACTGATCCGCGGAATCATCGGTCGCGCAGGCGGAGTAGTCGATCTCGGCGGCGGCCACGCCCGCGGAGGAGGTGGCGATGGTCGACGTCAGGTCGGTACAGGCGGACAGGCCGAGGGCCAGGGCGGCCACGCCGGCGAGGGCGCCGAAACGGCGCAGAGAAGACATCATGGGAGGAGTCTCTTTCGGCTCAGTGGAAGGATTCGCCGCAGGCGCAGGTGTTCTGGGCGTTCGGGTTGTCGATCGTGAAGCCCTGACGCTCAATGGTGTCGGCGAAGTCGATCGTGGCACCGCTCAGGTAGGGAACGCTCATGCGGTCGACGACGACCTCGACGCCATCGAAGGAACGGATGGCATCCCCGTCGAGCGTGCGGTCATCGAAGTAGAGCTGGTAGATCAGCCCCGAGCAACCGCCGGGCTGCACGGCGATGCGCAGGCGCAGGTCGTCGCGTCCCTCCTGTTCAAGGAGGCTCTTGACCTTCGCAGCAGCGACGTCGGTGAGGATGACCTCGTGGGTGGGAGCCTGAATTGCGGACTCGGACATGGTGCTCCTAACGGTGAAAAATAGACGTATGCGCTTGACACACTACTCCCCCGGCCCCGCCGCGCGCGAGAGCTGGGATGCGCGCTCAGCGTAACCAGGTGCGCGCGATGCGCCGCCCGGCATCCTCGAGCGTGACGCAGGCCTCCGTCTCGAAGACGCCGTGCAGTCCCCACTGGGCGCGCTCGTAGCGCGACAGACTCGAGCGCGTCGTGAGGGCGACGACCGGCAGGGCGAGTTGCTCGGCCGCGCCGGTCAGGCAGTCCAGTGTCGAGGTGGCCAGCAGCGGCGAGGCCAGCTCGGGCTCGGCGATGATCAATAGATTCGCGGTTTTGAGCGCCTCGTCGAGGTCGAGAAGGTCGGTAAGGAGCTGACCCGTGGGCACGATGCGCCCGCCGCTGGCGGCGATGATCGCGCCGACGCCACCTGCGGCACCGGAGCCGTATCCGCGCGCGGGATGGGTGTCTGTTCCGGCCAGGAGCGCGCGGCGGCGCGCTGGGCGGTGGGCGAAGGCCTCGGTGAGCAGCCCCGTCATGGCTGTGTCCTGTTCCTCAATGGGCTCAAGGTCGGGGGCGACCGCCAGGACCGAGTCGAGTCCCAGCAAGGGGCGCGGCGTCGAGGCCGCGCACACCAGGTCCGTGCCACTGGCCGCGACCAGCTCCTCGGCGCGCGTGAGCGCCTCGGGCAGCCCCTCGCCGACGACCTGGCAGTCGGGCACCCCGACCAGTCCGGCCAGGAAGCCCAGCCCGCAATCCGGGGAGGCATTGTGGCCGCCCTCGACGACGACCATGCGCTGGCCCAGCGCCTGCGCCACGCGCTCGCCCGCGCCGCGGGTCGAGCGGGCGTCGGTCGGGACGCGCACGAACGAGGCCTGGGCGCGCGAGGCGGCCACGGCCTCGTCGAAGGTGGGACCCGACCCGAAGGGAAGGAGCGCCACATCGGCACCCTCGCAGCCGGCGCGTACGCCCCGGCTGATCTCTTCCAACGCGGCGCCGGTCGGCAGGAGGGGGCTAGCCCCATCCCACCGACCGGCTACGACGACTCGCCTCACAGGGAGGCCAGGCGGGTCAGCAGCAGCGCCTCCGCGAGAATCGCTGCCTTCAGGTCCGGGATCGACTGCGACTCGTCCTCCGAGTGCGCGTTCGTCAGCGGATCCTCCACGCCCGTGACGACGACCTGCGCGCCGGGGAAGATACGCTGGAAGTCGGAGATGAAAGGAATCGAGCCGCCCACGCCGATGTTGACAGAGGGCACGCCCCAGGCCTCGGTCAGGCACTCGTGCAGAGTCTTCGTGACCGGGGAGTCCATGTCGGCCTGGTAGTCCGCTCCCGCGTCCTCGCACGTCACTTCAACATGCGCGCCGAAAGGCACGTTGGCGAGCAGGTAGTCGACCAGCTTGGCCTGCGCCTCGGTCGGGTCCACACCCGGCACCGTGCGCATCGACAGGCGGAATCGCGTGTGCGGGGCAATCGTGTTCGACGCGTTAGAGACGGGACGAGCATCGAAGCCGATGACGGAAATCGAGGGCTTGGTCCACATGCGGGCGGCGATGTCGCCCGAGCCGGCCAGCTGGAGGCCCTCGACCATGCCGGCGGCCTCGCGCAGCTCGGACTCCGGCCAATCCACGTCCGCGCGGTCCGAACCACCCAGTCCCGGCACCGCCACGTCGCCCGCCTCATCGAACAGCGACGCAATGAGCATCGAGGAGATCGCCACAGAATCCAACAGCGGACCGCCAAACGCGCCCGAGTGGACCGCGTGATCGGCGACCGTCACGTCAACGGTCACGATCGCGTTGCCGCGCAGCGTCGTCGTCACCGCAGGCTCGCCGACCTTCCAGTTCGACGAATCCGTCACGATGATGACGTCGGCCGCCAGCTCGTCGCGGTGCGCGTCCAGGAAGGCCGTGAAGGACGGGGATCCGATCTCTTCCTCGCCCTCGATGAAGATAACGACGTTGACGGGCAGGTCAGCGCCCAGGATCGACAGCGAGCCCAGGTGGACGACTACGCCGGCGCCGTCATCGGAGGAGCCGCGACCGTAGATGCGATCGCCGCGTACCTCGGCCTTGTAGGGGTCCATGCTCCAGCGGTCCAGCTCGCCCACGGGCTGGACGTCGTGGTGGGCGTACAGGAGGACGGTCGGCGCGCCCTCAATACGGGGAGTATGAGCCACGACGGCGGGCTTGCCCTGCGTGCCATCGGTGGCCTTCTCACTGAGGACCTTCGCCTCCAGGCCCAGGGCCTCGAAACGCTCGCGCAGGTGCTCGGCGCTGCGCTCCAGGTCGGCGGCGTGCGCCGGGTCCGACGACACCGACGGAATCGCGACCAGCTGGGTGAGCTCATCGAGCAGGGACGGGAAAGCGGCCTCGAGGCGCTCCCTCAGAACGGACATCGACAATTCGTGTGAAGTATCAGCCATACGCCCAGGGTAGACCATGAAAGTGCACGGCGGGTGCCCTTTCCGCTAGCCTGGGAGCGTGTTTGGACGAAGCAAGAACAATAGCGACGAGACCTCGACGACCGTTGAGCCTGTCTCGACCACGCCCGGCGGCAAAAAAGGTCGCCCCACGCCGAAGCGCAAGCAGGCCGAGGCCGCTCGTATCCGCCCCCTGGTGCCCGCCGACCGCAAGGAAGCAAAGCGGGCAGCGAGGGCGGCGCGCAACGCCCGCTGGGAAGCCGAACAGCGCGCCCTGGTAACGGGTGATGAGAAGCATCTGCCCATGCGCGACAAGGGAAGCGCACGCCGCTTTGTGCGCGACTACGTCGATGCCCGCCACTCGTTCTCCGAGTGGGTTCTCCTCGTCATGATGGCCTCCATCATCCTCATCATGATCCTCTCGCTCTTTGGTAACAAGATCCCCGAGCAGACACAGGTCTACATCCTCTACGGCTCCACGCTCCTCATGTACGGCTCCTTCATCGTCACCGGCGTCGAGGCCATGCTCGTGTGGCGTAAAATCAAGGCCGCCTTCACGCAGGAACACCCCCGCGATGAGATCCCGCGCGGCACCGGCTACTACACCTTCTCGCGCATGATCATGCCGCGCCGCTGGCGCTCCCCGCGCCCGCAGGTGGATCGCGGCGAGTTCCCGAAGTAACACCGGCCTCGCCTACGCTCACGGTCCCATGCCCATCCACAGGGCGTGGGACCGTATCGTTTCTATCCACAGGCCCCCGGCGTGTCGCGCCCCTATCCACAGGGGCCCGCGCGGGGCTGGCGTCGCGAGCTGTCGTGGCGTGATCCTGGAGGGGCGCTGCACAACCGCCGCGCCACACGGAAGGACATCGCCATGCACGTCTCAGTCACTCTCACCGCCACCTCCCATGTTCGCATCGATGACGATGAGGGGGTGCCGGTGTCGGTGTCGGCCACCTCAGCCGACGAGGCCGATCCTCCCGATTGGATCCCCGATACCGCTGCGCTGGCCACGGCCTCGTCCGCTCGGATCCCCCGGGGGTCCGCGCACACCGAGGCTGTCTCCCCCGCGCTCGACACCACGGCCTCGGCCGAGCCCAGCCTCGCGACCTGCTCGTGCAGTGAGGACCCCACCGAGGAGGGCCCCGTGCGCGAGGGGATGTACGGCCCCATGCACTGGCTCGACGACCGCCACGTCACCGCGCTGCTCTCCCCCTACATCTGCGAGGGCTGGGACACGGGCGACTACGCCAGATTCGCCGACCTGTCGGGCGCAGACGCGCGCAGGCTGCGCTCCCTCCTACCCCCGCTCGCCCGTAGCGACCGGCAAAACAACGCGCCGCGCATCGCCGACCTGCTGCGCGCCGCCACCCGCATCGACGGCCTGACGCTGGAGGGCTACGTGATTCGCGCTCCACGCTGGGACGAGCGCGTCAGCATCGACACCGTGTGCGTGCCCGAGTCGGCGATCATCGCCCACACGGGACGCCCCATCGACGACTCCTCCTACCCGGCCTACCAGCACTGGCTCACCCTCGCCGACGTCCTTGGGCTGGGCGACGACGCCATCCCACCCGACGAGATGCGCATCCTCACCCGAGACGCAACAGCCACGCGCTGGTGGTGGGCATGGTGGGACTAATCAACTACCCTAGGATCTATGATCCGACGCGCGTACAACTGGACATTCCGACACTTCATTTCGCGTTCTGACCCGGAGCAGGCACACCACCTGGGCCTGGGTGCGATCTCCCTCGCAGGGCGCTGTGCCCTCACGCGAGGGCTCATGCGGGCCACCCTGGGCTACGTAGATCCCCTGCGCACGCCGACACGCACCGTCGGCGGCACCGAAGTCCCCCTCACCCTCGGCCACCGCACCCTGCCCTCTCGACTGGGCCTGGCCGCCGGCATGGACAAAGACGCCGAGGCCGTCCTGGGCATGAGCGCCCTGGGCTATGCCTTCGTCGAGATCGGCACCGTGACGCCGCGCCCGCAGCCGGGCAACGAAGCGCCGCGCCTGTGGCGCCTCATGGAGGACCGAGGCCTGCGCAACCGCATGGGATTCAACAACGCGGGCGCGGACGCGGCCGCCGACAAGCTGCGTGAGCTGCGCTCCACCCACGCGGGCCGCGCCGCCATCGTGGGCGCGAACATCGGCAAGAACAAGGTCACCCCCGAGGCCGACGCGCCCGCCGACTACGAGTACTGCGCGCGGGTCCTGGCCCACTGGGTCGACTTCGTCGTCGTCAACGTCTCCTCCCCCAACACGCCGGGCCTGCGCGACCTTCAGTCTGTCGACCACCTGCGCCCAATTTTGCAGGCCGCGCGCCGCGGCTGCGAGGCCGGGGCCCCCGACCGCGTCATGCCTTTGTTCGTCAAGATCGCTCCCGACCTGGCCGACGAGGACATCGTCGCCGTCGTCGAGCTGACCAAAGAGCTGGGCCTGACCGGGGTCGTCGCCACGAACACGACGATCAACCACGACCTGGGTGAGGGCGGCGTCTCGGGCGCTCCCCTGCTGCCCCGTGCGCTGGAGGTCGTCTCCTTGGTGGCCCGTCACCTCGACGACGACCAGATTCTCATCGGCACGGGTGGCATCTCGTCGCCCGAGGACGCGCTGCGCATGATCGGCGCGGGCGCGGACCTGGTCGAGGCCTTCTCCGCTTTCATCTTCGAGGGCCCGTCCTGGCCGGGCGAGGTCTCCCGCGCCCTCCAGCGTGCCTGAGGAGAGCCGTGATCATTGAGCTGACCGGCGCCGATCTGTCCGCGGATCCGCGCCTGGAGGACTACACGCGCCTCAAGGACGTGCGCCTGCGCTCCAAGATCGAGCCGGAGCGCGGCCTGTACATGGCCGAGTCGGCCAACGTCATTGAGCGCGCCCTGCGCGCGGGCCACAACCCTCGGTCCTTCCTCATGTCGAGCCGATGGCTGGAGTCCCTCACGCCCCTCATCGAGGGGGCGACCGGGGCCGCCGACGGCGCGGAGCTGCCGGTCTTCGTGGCAGACGAGGATGTCCTGGAACAGATGACGGGCTTCCACCTGCATCGCGGCGCACTGGCCGCCATGCAGCGCCCGGTGCTGCCCTCGCTCGACGAGCTGCTGGCCACGGCGCGCGGCGGGGAGCCCGCGCGCCGCGTCGTCGTCCTGGAAAACCTGGTCGACCACACGAACGTGGGCGCGGCCTTCCGCAGCGCGGCGGCGCTCGGCGTGGACGCGGTCCTCGTGACCCCGCAGTGCGCAGACCCGCTGTACCGGCGCTCGGTGCGCGTGTCCATGGGGACGGTTTTCCAGGTGCCATGGACGCGCCTGGAGTCCTGGCCCGGTGACATCGCGGCCCTCCAGCGCGCCGGGTTTACGGTCGCATCCCTGGCTCTCTCCGACGATTCCGTATCCCTCGACGACTTCGCCGCCCTCCCCGCCCTCCAGGGCCCGGACGCCCGCCTGGCGATGGTCATGGGCACCGAAGGCGACGGCCTGGGCCGTCGCACGATCGCGGCATCGGACTATACCGTCAAGATCCCCATGGACCACGGCGTCGATTCCCTCAACGTAGCGGCCGCCTCCGCGGTGGTCTTCTGGGCCACGCGGGGCATCGGAGCCTCCTAGGCACGCGAGCGCCACCGTACGCGGCCCGCAACGAAACGAGGCCGGAGCTGGAAACCCAGCCCCGGCCTCGTGCCGATTGAATATGAGCGTCAGCTCAGAGTCTCGACGAGCTCACGGATGACCTCGACGCACTCCTCCCAGCCCGACACGGCACGCGTCGCGTAGCCGGCGGCCTTGACGGGATAGTCGTTACCCTCGGGATCCAGGCGGTCCCCAATGAAGAGCATCTCGGAGGCGGGGATCCCCGTCTCCTCGACGAGCTTGCCCATGCCGTAGGCCTTGTCGATGCCGCGCGTCGTGATGTCAACCGAGGTCGACCCGCCCCCGCGCACATCTAGCTCGGGAACGTCGGGCTGCACGGCGTCGCGCAGGGCTGCCTTCTTGGTCCCATCGGGATCCCAAGCGCGCTTCGCGTCCAGCGGTGCCTCCTGGCCAAGCGCCGAGAAGGTGATCTGGGAGCCACGGTCCTCGATGATATTGCCCCACGGGTTGGACTCCCACAGGCCAAGCTCACGAGCGTGACGCTCCAGGGAGTCGATAACGCGAGCGGCGACCTCGGGGTCCAGGTCGTGCGCGTAACGCTCGACCCACGCCCCGCCCTCAAAGCGGTAGTAGCGCGTGCCGCAGGTGGGCATCAGGTGCAGGCGCGAGAGCTCCTCATCCGAGGCATTCAGGTTGTCCAGCACCTGCGTGCGGAACTGGCCCATCTGGCCACCGGAGATGATGCACACCTCCACGTGATCGAGCAACGAGCGCAGCGCCACATCCATCTCGGGCGGCAGCGGCGACTTCGAGGGGGCAAGAGTGTCATCGAGATCAAAGGCAACGAGCTTCACGATGCCACCCTACTGCTTCGCAGCTTCGAAGGCTTCGAAGGCTTCGATAGCGCGCTGCGCGGCCTCGGTCTCTTCATCGGTAGGCACCGACAGGACCTGCAACAGCACGACGGACGCGACGAGGCCACCCCACACGAGCAGGATCGTCAGGATCATCAGAGCGATAGCGGGAGCGGTCACTGGGCGCCTCCTTCAATCGAAGCGATATCTTCGGCGTCGTCAGCGAGAATCTGAGCGACCGCCGCGTGGGTATCCACCGGGCGGTGCTTCCACGGGATGAGAGTGAAAATCAGAGACGCAATGACCGCGACCGCCACGGAACCCCAGCCGAAGATCAGCACGTAACTCGTCGGGTATGTCTCGTAGCCATCCGTCAGCAGGTCGACGATCGACATCGCCATCATGACGAAGAGGACGATCGGGATGACAATTCCGACGAGGGGCTCCCAGAGCCAGGGAACCTTCACGCTGGACACCGAGTTGATGTGGGCGCGCAGGACGCCGAGGCGCGGGCCGGTCACCGCACACAGGACGGCAAACATGATCGCCGAAGACACGACGCCGACCGAGTTGATGAAGTTGTCAACAATGTCGAGGTTGTTCAGGCCCGAGCGGGTACCGAAGAGCGCCAGGGAAACGACGGTCGCGGGGACGCCCAGGACGAGAGCCGAGCGGGCGGGCGACCAGCCGAACTTGTCCTGCAGGCCGCCGGAGACAACCTGGAGGAGGGACAGCAGCGAGGTCACGCCGGCCAGGACCAGCGACGAGAAGAAGAGGACGCCGAAGATCGGACCGCCCGGCATCATCGAGATGATCTTCGGGAAGGTCACGAAGGACAGGATCGGGCCGGACAGGCCATCGACCTCGGAGACGCTCACGCCACCCTGGTGGGCCATGAAGCCGACGGCGCTGAAGACGCCGATGCCCGCGAGGATCTCGAAGGAAGAGTTCGCGAAGCCGGCGACCAGGGCGGTGCCCGTCAGGTTCGACTTGGGCTTGAGGTAGGAGGCGTAGGTCAGCATGATGCCGAATCCGACGGACAGGGAGTAGAAGATCTGCGCGAAGGCGGCCAGCCACACCTTGGGGTCGAACAGCGCGCCCCAGTTCGGGGTGAAGAAGGCGTTGAGGCCTTCGACGGCGCCGGGAAGGAAGAGGGCACGAACGACGAGCGCGAGGAACAAGATGACGAGGAGGGGCAGGAAGATCTTGTTCGCTGCTTCGACGCCCTTGGACAGGCCGCGTCCGATCACAAAGAGAACGAGAATCCACACGAGGGCGAGGGGGATCATGACCGACCAGGCGGGAGCCCAGGAGAACGTGTCGCCGGGGACAACCTGCAGGAAGGAGTCGGTGAAGAAGCTCGTCGGATCGGCGCCCCAGGCCTCGTTCACGGAGTAGATGGTGTACTGCACGCCCCACGCGAGGACCGCACCGTAGTAGACCATGATGACGAAGCAGACGAAGGTCTGGAACCAGCCGATGAATTCGCCGCCGCCCAGGATCTTGCGCAGTGCCCACGGCGGGGAGCCGCGGAACTTGTGTCCGACTGCGTAGTCGAGCCAGAGCATGGGGATACCGACGAAGATCAGCGCGACCAGGTACGGAACCAGGAAGGCGCCGCCGCCGTTGGAGTAGGAGACTCCGGGGAAACGCCAGATGTTGCCCAGGCCGATGGCCGAGCCGATGGCTGCCAGGAGGAAGCCAGTCTGGCCGCTCCACGAGTCACGCGCGCGGGGCGCGGGGCGGGATGCGGAGGATGACATGAATCGTGTTCCTTGGATTCGTTTGATTTTGGGATAATGCTCAGTCAGACTATGGCCGTTACACGAGGATGTCAGCTACAGTCCACGATATAGACCGTGCTTTTGCCCTCTTTTTGACGAGGCCATGGCTGGTTTGTGGGTCGCTCAGGCCTCTGGCGGGGCCTGCCGGGCCCGGCGACGGGCCGTTTAGGAAACGACGCCCAGGCCGTGGAAAAGCGCCGCAATGCCCACGACGACGGGCAGGGAGGCGAAGGTCGTCACGAGAACGGTTCCCTGCGCGATACGCTCCCCCGCCTTGGCCCGAGTGGCCGCGATGTAGGCGTTCTGCGCGGCTGGTAGGGCAGCCATGATGGTCACCGACATGAGGGCCGGACCCGCCAGTCCGAGCAGTACTCCGACGCCGCACGCGATTGCGGGCTGGAAGGCAAGTTTGCAGGTGATAGCGCAGACAGTCGCCGCAATACCGGAATCACCGGACGCCGAGCGACGATCAACGAGGGACGCACCGAAGGATAAGAGGATCATCGGGGGCGCGGCTGCCCCCAGCATCGAGGTCGACACGTCGAGGAGCGTCGGCATCGGCCACCCCGCCGCGGAGAACAGGAAGCCACACGCCGCTGCGATGACCATGGGATTGCGCGCCACGACCTTCGCAATGCCGAGCACCGACGGGCGCTGCCCCGATCCAACCAGATCGGCCAGGACGAAGAACATCGGGGTGAAGAAACCCAGCTGGAACACCAGGATGGGAACAACAGCGGAGGCGTCGTTCAAGACGTAGACGGCGATCGGGATGCCGATGTAGGCCCCGTTGTTCAGGGACGAGGCCATGGCTCCCAGAGCGGTCTCCCCGCGCGACAGGCGCAGGAACAGGCGTGTGACAAGCACGAAGAGCAGTGCGGTGCCGACGCCCGACGCGGCGGCCACGGCGAGCGGAGCGCCAAAAACCCCGGACGTGCCGGTCGAAACAATCGCGTGGAACAGCATCGCTGGGCTGGCCACCCAATACGTTGCCGATGCGAGGGAACCAGCGGCATCACGGCCGAGTGCACCCCCTCGGCGAGCGATCCAGCCGACGCCGATGATGAGGGCGATCGAGAGGACCGACCAAAGAATCGACGCCATGCGAAGAGGAGACCCGTCAGCGCCAGGCGGCCACGGCCTCGTCGACCTTCGTCAGGGCCGAGGCGATTGCCATGTGCATGTCCAGGTACTGGTAGGAGCCCAGGCGACCGCCGAAGAGCACGTTCTTCTCCCCCGCCGCCATCTCGCGGTAGACGGCAAGCGTCGAGCGGTCCGACGGCGAGGCAATCGGATAGTAGGGCTCGTCGCCGGGGCGGGCGAAGCGCGAGTATTCGCGCTGGATGATCGTGTTGGTCGCACCGCTTCGATCCCGCTCGGGGTGCAGGTGCGCAAACTCGTGGATGCGCGTGAAGGGGACGTCCCGATCCGAGTAGTTCATGACGGAGCAGCCCTGGTAGTCGGGCACGTCCACGACCTCGGTCTCAAAATCGAGGGTGCGCCAGCCGAGCTCGCCCGCCTCGTAGTCGAAGTAGCGGTCGATCGCGCCCGTGTAGACGACCGGAACCTGGCCGACGGTCGCGGCCTTCGAGAACGGCGAGGAGGCATCGAAGAAGTCCACGCCCGTGTGCACGGTGATACGCGGGTGATCGACCATGTTCGCGATCCACGCGCCGTAGCCGTTCAGGGGCAGGCCCTCGTAGCGGTCCTGGAAGTAGCGGTTCTCGTAGGTGAAGCGCACGGGCAGGCGCGTAATGATGGAGGCGGCAAGTTCGCGCGGATCCGTCTGCCACTGCTTGGCCGTGTACCCCGCGATGAATGCGTCGTAGAGCGGGCGGCCGATCAGGCTGATGGCCTTCTCCTCGAGGTTGCCGGGTTCGCCCGTGATCTCGGCGGCCTGGCGCTCGATGAGCGCGCGGGCCTCCGTCGGCGAGTAGGCCGCTCCGAAGAACTGGTTGATGGTGCCCAGGTTGATGGGCAGCGGGTAGACGACTCCCCGGTAGTTGGCGTAGACGCGGTGGCGGTAGTCGTTGAATGCCGTGAATCGGTTGACGTAGGACCACACGCGCTCGTTCGACGTGTGGAACAGGTGGGTGCCGTAGCGGTGCACCTCGACGCCCGTGGCCTCGTCGATCGACGAGTAGGCATTGCCTCCGATGTGGTCGCGACGCTCGATGAGGGTCACGTTCATACCGAATCGCTCCGCGGCCTCGCGGGCAAACGTCAGGCCAAAGAAGCCCGAACCAACAACGAGCAGATCCACGCCGCTCCCCTTTCACTTGATTAACACCATCGTATCCGCCCAGGCCAGGGCGTGCTGGAACGGGGACGAGGCCGGGGCGCGGACACTCTCAAACAGAGAGGCGGCGCTCACCTATTCTTGTTCCGTCTGCTGACATGTCGGGTGGTCCCGCACGCTAACCCGCTGTCCAGGACGTAGGCGACCCCGCCTACGTTCCGATGAGCGGGTTGAGGTGCGGGACAGCAGGTCATGTTAGCGTGTACGTTGAAGTCCTGAAGAGGCCGGATGTCGCCACCACTGATTGGTTCCGACGATCCTGCTGTTGTCGCCTCCTACCAGCCGGCACCTTCAACGGGAAAGAACGACCAATGATCATTCACACTCAGCGCCTGCGCTTACGGCCCTGGAACGATATGGACGCACAGGAGCTCTACGAGCTGGCCCGCGATCCCCGCATCGGGATGCTGTGCGGATGGAAACCCTTCGAGTGCATCGACGATGCCCACGAGGCGCTGTCGACCGTCCTGGCGGCACCCGACAGCTACGCGGTGACGCTCGGATCGACCGGTGAAATCGTGGGCTCGATCGCGCTGCGCATTGACACAGACTCCCCCGAGGCAACCGTCGCTGACATCGGATACTGGATCGGCGCACCCTACTGGGGCAACGGATACGCGACGGAGGCGGGGCACGCCATCATCGAGCGCGCGCGTGAGCTGGGCGTCGAGACGATCATCTTGAAATACTTCGACGGAAATGAGGCCTCGCGAAGAGTCTCAGAAAAAAACTCGGCTTTGCATGGCACAAGCGCGAGGAGGACGTGGAATACCCGCTCATCGGCAAGCGCCTGACCGTCCATTGGACGGAGCTGGTGCTCGCCGGGCACTGACGGCGTCCCTTAGTTGAAGCCGAGGACCGCCGCCGCGACCTTGTAGCCGCCGCGCACAACCGTCGGCGACGCGTGGCGTACGAGGCCGGCGAGCAGATCCTGGCGCAGTCGATCCGTGGCCTCGGGGTTGATCTGATCCATGGTCTCCCAGATTTGCTCCTTGAGGGCCAGGTGCTCGGGCGTGCCCGACAGCTGTGCCATGACGGAACAGACGACGGCGTTGATGCGCAGGTAGTGGACCATGTAGCGCCAGAGCTTGTCCTCGACGTCGGCGCGTGGAGGCAGCGCGCGGGTCATCGCCTCGTTCACTCGGGCGAGCTGGTCCAGGCGCGTGATCATGACCTTCTCGTTGACGGACTGGTCGTCGCGCCCGATGAAGTAGTGGTACAGGTCCACGTCCAGGTAGCGGATCGTGGAGATGTAGGGCAGCGGCACGAACGAGTAGAGGTAGTCCACGTAGAACGTGTGCTCGGGCATGACCAGGCCGGACGCGCGCACGACCTCCGTGCGCATCGTCAGAGCGTGCATCATGAGGTACTGGTCGTAGCGGCAGCCGCGCAGGTCCGCCCAGCCGAAGGTGCGCCCACGCGGCAGGACGTTGCGGTAGCGGATGACGGCCTTGTGAGCCTTGCCCTGCTTGTCGTACACGTAGTTGGTGACGAGCAAGTCCAGGTCGCGCCCGGCCTCGCGTTCCTCGCGCAGGACGTCGAGCACGGCGTTCGTCGCACGGCGGTCCAGCCAGTCATCGGAGTCCACGACGCGCACGTGCGTCCCGGTGGCGGCGGCGAGCCCGGCGTTCACGGCGCCGCCGTGGCCCTTGTTCTCCTGGTGGATGACCTTGACGGAGGGGTAGCGAGAGGCCCACTCGTCGGCAATTTCCGCGGTGCGGTCCTTCGACCCGTCGTTGACAATGATCACTTCGAGTTCGTCGCCGTATCCGACGAGCGTGGTCAGCGCCCGGTCGAGGTAATCCTCGGAGTTGTAGGCGGGCACGATCACCGTCAGCAGCGGCGCGCTCATGGAGTCTCCTCTCGTGAAGTCTGCCAGTAGTCTACTGTGCCGCGCTGGCCTGCGCGTCCTCCGGCGTTACTTCCTGCTTGAAGATCACTTTAAATATGGGGAAGAACACCCAGAAGGAGATGGCCGCGTTGATGATCATCGTGATGACGTCGGCGACAGTCTCGCCGCCCGCGCCCACCGACATCGAACCGGCCGAGTAGTCGAAGAGGAAGACCGTGTGCCCGTGGGAGACGCCGACGGGCAGGAACTGGAAGGCCGTGTCGACGAGGCTCGTGTGCGCGAACACTGCCTTAAACGCCGGCATGAGGGCGACCTGGAGAACGGTGATGCCGTTGGAGAGGATGAAGAAGACGATGAACTGGGCGGCCGTGGTGTGCTTGTCTTCAAGGCGATCCACCAGCGCTTGAGAGCCTGCATGAGTTGTCCTTTACATCAGTGTGTTGAACGAGGCCGGGGCAGGTTCATCGGGTCTGGTCGAGTTCGCGCTGGGTCGCCTTGTTGGCGCGCGCGTTGGAGAGGAAGCCGAGGGCTGCTCGGGTGAGTCCCCGCAGGGGGTGACCGTTCACGGCATCGAGGATCGCGTCCACCATGTCGGGGCTGGCCGCCCCGTTGCTCATCTTCGCGGTGGCTCGGAAAGGCATGTTGAGGACGAAGAGGATGCTGAGGTTCGGGGTTCCCTTCGCGTCCGCCTTCGCTTTGAGGGCGTGGAGCCCCCGTCCGGCGACGCGGGCAAGCCAGGTCTTGGCGCGCGTCATCTCGGACAACGGGTCAGCTGCCGACAGGTCGTCCGCGGGGTGAGCAGTTGGGATTGTCCGTCCCAGCAGGACGGCGAACTCGCCGTTGGTGACGTGCGCGACGTCGGCGCTCAGGTAGTGTCCGAGGGCCGGGTCGATCGGCGAAGGCGTGGTGCCGTCGACCTCGAGGGTGGCACTCAGCGGCGTGTCGGTCGCGTTGCGTCCCACGTGGACCGTCCAGGTTCCTGCCTCGGTCTCCCACGCGCCGCGCGAGGTCTCCCAGTGACGGAAGGTGTAGCGATCGAAGGGAATCGTCACGCTCACTGATGCTCCGGCAGCCACCTCGACCTTGGCGAAGCCCTTGAGCTCGCGGGCGGGACCGAACACGCCGCCGGGGGCGCTCACGTAGAGCTGGACGACCTCGGCACCGTCGCGCGCGGAGGTGTTGGTGAGTGTGAGGGTCGCCCCCTCCTCGTTCACAGCGAGGTCGGAGTATTCGAAGCTCGAGTATGACAGGCCATAGCCGAAGGGGAAGGCAACGTCGATGCCCGCGGATGTGAAGTAGCGGTAGCCGACGAACGGGCCTTCGCGGTAGTACGAGAGCGGTCCGGTCGCCGGGTACCATGCGGCGGTCGGGTGGTCCTCGTAGGAGCGCGCGTAGGTTTCGGCCAGGCGACCCGAGGGGTTGACGGCACCGCTCAGGACGTCGAGCATGGCCCCGGCGCCTCCCTGGCCGGTCAGGTAACCGTTGACGAGCGCAGGCACAGAGGATGCCCACGGCATCTCGACGCTGGCGCCTCCGGTGAGCACGACGACGGTGCGGGGGTTGGCTGCGAGGACGGCCTCGACGAGCCGATCTTGGCCCTCGGGCAGGCACATGTGGGGGCGGTCCAGGCCCTCGGATTCAGCCAGCTCGTCGAGACCCACGTAGACGAGCGCCACGTCGGCTCGCACGGCGAGGGCCACGGCCTCGGCGATGAGAGCGTCACTCGTACCGCCGTGGCGCTCATACCCGCTCGCATATCCGGCACAGACGAGGCCTCGGGAGGCCACTCCCCCGGCTTCGAGGAGCTCACGCGGCGATTCGACGCGCGTGGGGTTGACCTGTGAGGAGCCGGACCCCTGGAAGCGGGGCGTGTCGGCCAGATCGCCGATGAGGGCAACACTGGTCCCGGCGCTCAGGGGCAGGAGATCGTTCTCATTGCGCAGAAGCGTGATCGCCTCGGCGGCGATGCGCGTGGCAAGCGTATGGTGCCCGTCGAGGTCGTAGGGCGTGGGCGCGGGCAGCCCGGCAGCGGCCGCGGCGACGGTGAGGACCTCCTGGGCGCGCGCGTAGACGTCGGATGCGTCCAATTGTCCGGCCTCGACGGCCGCGACGATCTGTCGGGCACCCGCCAGGCCGGGCGCGGGCATCTCGAGGCTGCCGCCGGCTCGCGCGGCCGCGACAGCGCTGTTCGAACCGCCCCAGTCGGAGACGACCATGCCGTCGAAGCCCCACTCGGTGCGCAGGATGTCAGTCAGCAGGTGCTTGTTTTCGTGCGCGTAAGTGCCGTTGACGAGGTTGTAGGAGCTCATGATCGCCCGCGGCCGCGCGGTGCGGCACACGATCTCAAAGCCGGTCAGGTAGATCTCACGCATGGTGCGTTCGTCGACGATAGAGTCCGAGGCCATGCGGCGCAGCTCCTGGGAGTTGACGGCGAAGTGCTTGGGGCACGCGGCCGTTCCCGTGGACTGGATGCCGTCGACGAGTCCGGCGGCCATGGTGCCTGCCAGGATCGGATCTTCGGAGAAGTACTCGAAGTTGCGTCCACACAGGGGCGAGCGCTTGATGTTGAGGCCGGGGCCGAGGAGGACATCGACGCCGAGGCTGCGGGCCTCCAGCCCCAGCGCCTCGCCCATGTCGCGCGCGAGCTCGGGGTTCCAGGTGGCCGCGAGCGCGGAGGCCGTCGGGAAGCAGGTCGCCTCGGCCTGGGCGATGCCCAGGTGATCGGCGTCCCCAAGCTGGCGGCGCACGCCGTGCGGGCCGTCGCTCATGACGAAGGAGGGGACATTTGCCGCGGGGATCGCGCGGGAGTCCCAGGCGCTGGCTCCTGAGAGGAGGGCTGCTGCCTGTAGGAGGGTGAGGTCGGTGGCATCCGTCAGTGCCGGGGGTTCCATCGTCGTGAACTGCCTTTCGTGCTCCGTCGCTTGTGGTGCGCACTTCTAGTGTGGGCGCCAGGGTAGCCTCGTTATCGACCGTGCGCATGATTTGTCGTTTCGGGGGCGTGTTTTGTGCTCCTGCCCTGCTCGGCCCTGGTTACCATGGCTTCATGAGTGTTCACGCTGGGATCTGCGCTGCGGAAGCTGCGAACGCCGCTCCTCGCGCTGTTTTTGTTGACGTTGATGGGACGCTGTGCGATTCGCGCCAGCGCGTGCCCGCCTCCGCTGCGTCCGCGCTGGCCCGGGCCAAGGAGCGTGGTCATCGCCTGTTCATCTGCACGGGGCGTTCGGCCCCGGAGGTCTACCCGCGTTTTTTCGACCTGGGTTTTGAGGGCATCGTCGGGGGTGCGGGCGGGTACGCCGCGGTGGGTTCCACCGTGCTGCTCGACGAGCGTATGCCCGCTGAGCACGTTGAGGCTCTGACCCGCATGTGGGAGGAGCTGGGTGCCTTCTACGTGTGGCAGGGCCCCGACCAGATGGGCCCCTCGCGCGGCTACCTGGACTTTTTCGTGCCCCGCGCGGGCGAGAACCCGCAGGACTGGGTCGAGTACGGGGAGTCGGTGACCCCCTTCGTCGTCGATATCGAGGGCGGCTCGTTCACGAAGGTGACGGCCTACGTGCGACCGGAGAACGCGTCGATGGAGCGCATTAGTGCGGCACTGCCCGACGGCTACCGGGCCATCATCGGGTCGGTGGGCGCGGCCGGGTATGTCCCGTTCGAGGTCCTCCCGACACGCCTGTCGAAGGCAGTGGGCATCGAGGCCGTGTGCGAGTACCTGGGAATCCCTCTGTCGCGTTCCGTGGCCATCGGTGACTCCAACAACGACGTCGAGGCCGTGGCTCGCGCCGGGGTCGGTATCAGTATCGGGGATGGCTGCGAGGCCCTCGTTGAGGTGGCCGACATCGTCGCCCCTGCGGTTGGCGACGACGGCTTTGCATGGGCCCTGGCCGCCGCCGGACTCATCGACGAGGCGCCCAACCCGGCCTAGGCCTCGGCGATCGTGCATGTTGCCTGCTGCCTTCGCGTGGCTCCACCACCCCCTCACTCGTAACTCCGCCTTCATGCACCTGTGGGCGGGCCAGACCGCCGCGCAGGTCGGCTTTCAGGTCGGAACCCTGGCCACCTCGGCGATCGCGATCACGCTCCTGCACGCCAGCGAAACTCAGATCGGCGTCCTCTCGGCGCTGCAGACCGTGGCGTTCCTTCTCGTCGGCCTGCCCGCGGGGGCGTGGGTGGACGGGTGGTGCAAGCGCCAGGTCATGATCGCCGCCGACGTGGCGCGCATCGGCGCCCTTGTCTCAATCCCAGTGGCATACAGCCTGGCTACCCTGACACTCACCCACCTGATGATCGTCTCGGCGCTGCTAGGCCTGTGCACCGTCTTCTTCGACGTCGCCTACCAGTCCTACGTGCCGATCATCGCGTCCAAACGCTATATCGGCGCAGCCAACGGGCGCCTCGAAGCCTCCTACCAGGTGGGACACGCGGGCGGACCGGGCCTGGGCGGATGGCTCCTCGGATTCGTCGCCCCTCCCCTGGTCTACCTGCTCACCGCCCTGACCTACGCGCTGTCCACCTGGGCCATCTGGCGCATCCGCGCCCCCGAGCCCGCGCCCACGCGCACCGGAGCCCCGCTCCTCGCACAGATCCATGAGGGTCTGACCTTCGTACGAGGCCAACGCTTGCTCTTCCCTCTCTTCTCCTGCATCGCGGCCGCCGCCTTCGCGGGCGCGGGCATCCAGGTGCTCCTGCCGATCCTCGTCCTGCGTACGCTGGGCATGAGCGCCACCCAGCTCGGCGTGCTGCTCAGCGCTGGGGCTCTCGGCGGGATCCTCGGTGCCCTCACGCGCTCGGCATGGATCGCCCACCTGGGTATCGGGCGCACCATCGTGGCCACCAACATCCTCGGCGTCGCCATCCTCGCGCTCCAGCCCGCCGCCATCCACATCCCCGCCTGGGCGACGTGGGTCATCGCAGCCTCCGGCATCATCTCCTCCTACTTCCTCACCGTCTACAACGTCACCCAAATGAGCCTGCGCCAAGAGATCTGCCCGCCCCACATGCTCGGGCGCATGAACGCCATCTTCCGCTTCGCCGTGTGGGGCGTCATGCCACTGGGTTCCCTAGCCTCGGGCGTCGTCGCGGCGCGTGTGGGCGTCGAAGCCGCCATGTACGCATTCATCGCCCTGGCGATTGGCGCTGGCATCGCCATGGCCTTCACGCCGACCGCCCGTCTCCCGGGTGCCAGCGCCGACTCCGCCGTCCCATAATGTGACGCGCTCGCTGGCCTGTGGCGTGCCAACGCCCCGCCCTCCGCGATACCATAAGTGTGAGGAAATACGCATGAGCCAAGGAGGCCACCATGAGCACCGCAACGTCCATCGTCGAGGCCCTGGGCGGTTGGGACAACATCTCCAATCTCGAAGCCTGCATCACGCGCATCCGCCTGGACGCGGCCAACACCGACCTCATTGACGAGGCCAAGCTGCGCGCCGCAGGAGCCTTCGACGTCGTCATCGTGGGAGACGCCGTTCAGGTCGTCATGGGCCCCGACTCCGAGGACCTCGTCGACGAGATGCTCGCCAGCCGGTGACGCTCGTCGTCCGCGCGCCCTTCACCGCACACGTCACGCCCCTGTCTGAGGTACCCGACCCCGTTTTCGCCAGCGGCGTTGTCGGTGACGGCTGCGCGCTCCTCCCGCTGGTCGCCACGGAGTGCTTGACCGTGCACGCGCCCGTCAACGGCGTCGTCACCAAGCTCAAACCCCACGCCGCGATCGTGACATCCACGAGCGGGGTGTCCATCCTCATCCACCTGGGCATCGACACCGTCAGCCTGCACGGCTTGGGTTTTGCCGCCCTCGTCCAGGAAGGCGACGTCGTCGCTGCGGGCGACCCACTCATCCACTGGGACCTGACCCCCGTGCGCGACGCGGGGCTCTCACCGTGCGTGCCCCTCATCGCTGTCAGCCCGCCGGGCACCGCCGTCAGCCTCGAGGCGCCCTCCGGGCAGGTGCCGGTACTGAGCCCACTCTTCACGGCCTCGGCCCCCGCGTAAGCCGACACTGCCCGCTACCGCCGGTAGCGGCCACCAACACGGAAAACCCCGCAGCCCATCGGCCGCGGGGTTTCACCGTCTCTTGTGAGCTCTCAGCGCACCGCCGCCGTCAGCAGGCCGAACAGCGACGTCAGGCGCTCGTTGCTGGGCAGATCCTCGATGAAGACCTCCTCGCCGTCAGAGTCGCACAGGGGCACGCACCAGTTGGGGTACTGGTCCGCTCCGGTACCGGGCATGTTCTGCGGGCGCACGTCACCCACCGCGTCGACCAGCGAGGCGACAATGAGCTTGGAAGGAACCTTCCCGACGTAGCGGTACAGGCCCTCAACCATCTCACGTTCGGACGGCTCCGCGCCGTCGAGGCAGCCGTACTCGTGCAGGCGCGCCGCAACCCGCTCCAACTCCTGGCGGTCGCCCGCGCGCACGGTCTCGATATCGTCGGTCAGCAGGCCGAGCTCGTTGCGCAGCGTCGTCTGTATGCCACGGATGTAACCCAGCGTGGGCGGCAGGTCGTGGATATTGACCGCAGCCAGCGCACGGTCACGGTAGTGCTCGGGACGCAGCGGCCAGCCGCCGCCCTCCTTCTCGAACCACACGACCGAGGTGCCCAGAACGCCGCGATCACGCAGGTAGTCGCGCACCCAGGGCTCCACGACGCCCAGGTCCTCACCGATGACGACCGCACCGGCGCGCTGGGCCTCCAGCAGGATGACGCCCATCATGGCCTCGTGGTCGTAGTACACGTAGGTACCCTCGGTGGCCGCACGGCCCTCCGGGATCCACCACAGGCGGAACATGCCCAGGATGTGGTCAATGCGCACGGCACCCGCGTTGGCCAAGGCGGCACGAACCATGTCGCGCAGCGGCGTGTAGCCACTCTCCGCGAGCGAACGCGGCGACCACGGCGGCTGGGACCAGTTCTGGCCCTGCTGGGAGTAGACGTCCGGCGGGGCGCCCACGGTCATGCCCGTGGCGAAGAGCTCGGGACGGCTCCACTTTTCGGAACCGTAGGGATGCACGCCGACTGCCAGGTCGGCCATGATGCCAATCTCCATGCCGACCTCACGCGCCACCTGCTGGGCGTGAGCGAGCTGCTCAGAGGCGATCCACTGGCACCACTCGTAGAAGTTCACGCGGTCAGCTAATTCGAGGCGCTCAAGCTCGACGCGTGGAGACGTCGAGCGCTCCAGGTCCTCGGGCAGCTCGATCGTCCCCTCGCGCTCAACGAGCGCGCACCACAGCGCGTAGTTGGATAGCTCGGAGCCGCCGTTTTCCACGAAGTGATCGAACTGGGACTGGCGGTGGTAAGAGCGCGGCACGGCGAAGATGATCTCAAGCGCCTTGCGCTTGGCCTCCCACGCACGATCACGGTCGATGAGATCCTCGCGGCTTGCGAACTGGCGCGTCTCCTCGCTCAGCTGCTCGATAGTCTCGCGCGCGGACTGCGGCAGCGCCGCGTATTCCTCAATGGACTCGGGGCGAACGTAGATCTGATTGAGCCACCGCCGCGACACCGGCAGGTACGGGGACGTCTCCAGCGGAGAAACGGGCTGCGAGGCGTGCACCGGATTGATGAGCAGGAAGTCCGCGCCCTTGTCCGCGCAGACGGCGGCCAGATCGGCCAGGTCTGTAGCATCGCCGATGCCCCAGGAGGATGCCGAGCGCGTCGAGTAAAGCTGGGCATTGACGCCCCACACGCGGCGCGACGACTCCAGGATCGGCAACGACAGCGTGTTCGGGACGACGATGAGAGTCGCCGACTCCACGCGCCCACCTTCGACGGTGGCAACGAGGCGATGCCAACCAAGCGGAATCCAGTGCGGAACGTCGAAAGTCGCGCGCCCCACGAGCTGGCCGTCGATCATGCGCGGGGGCACGTAGCGATCAATCTGCTCGCACTGCCCCTTGCGCCCGTCTTCCAGGACCCACTGGACGTTGACCCACGAGCCGTCGGGCACGTGCACGGGGAAGAGGTATCCGCCGCCCTCGCGGGCAACAATCGTCGGAGGCAGGGTCCGACGCCACTCGCGCTCCTCGGTCAGTTGCATCGCATGGTCGACGTCTCCCACCGTGGACGATTCGTTGAGGGGAAGGCCGAGGGCGCCGAGAACCTTGAGAAGGGTTGGGGCGCCGACGCCCACCCAGTTCCCGTACCAGTCCCAAAAGCCGGTTGCGACGCCGTTAGCATCGGCGATACGGCGCAGCTGGTCGATATTGTCGGATGCGGGGGAATGAATATCCACGGATCAAGCTCTCTACGTTGTGGGCTGGAGATGTTTAAATTCTAGGCGTGAGCCCGCTGTGACAGAGCCTCCACAGGCGTGTCATGGGCCACGGATTCGAGGGAGGCAATCATTGCCTGGGCAATATCGTCGGACGTTGCCCCACACACAATCTGCACGACGTCGCCGGAACGGACGACCGCCAAGACACCATCGACGCGCAGCGCGGCCTCATCAACCGCCCGCTGAGTCTTTACCTGAACACGGATACGCATTGTGCAGGGTTCGATCTCAACAATATTGAGGTGTCCACCCAGCGCGTCGATGAGCGCTTTCGCAATCGTCATCGGAGCCCCTTTCACGCCGCTACTATTATGCGATTCGAGTCACATACTAAATGTGACCTGCGCAAAAGGCAAGTGGTGTCCACTACACGGCCACGACGCCTCTGAAGCCGTCAGCGCTCCACAATTCCAACGAACACTCATTATTCATGGGCAGTTGGATTGTCGGCGCACAGTTAACACCTAATAACCAGCGGGACTTTCGACCCGTGACGAAGGCGCAGGAGCAAGCACGCCACGGCCTCGTCACAATACGACGTGAGGGGGAGGACCCCACGCCCCTCCCCCTCACCTCGCTTGAAGCATCAGTCGCGCGTCAGCTTGCGATGGGTGACGCGATGCGGATTCGCGGCAGCCTCACCCAGGCGCTCGACCTTGTTCTTCTCGTAGGCCTCGAAGTTACCCTCGAACCAGTACCACTTGTCGGGATGCTCCTCGGTCCCCTCCCACGCGAGGATGTGGGTGGCGACGCGATCCAGGAACCAACGGTCGTGCGTGACAACGACGGCGCAACCGGGGAAAGCCAGGAGGGCATTCTCCAGGGAGCCCAGCGTCTCGACGTCCAGGTCGTTGGTCGGCTCGTCCAGCAGGAGCAGGTTGCCGCCCTGCTTGAGGGTCAGGGCCAGGTTCAGGCGGTTACGCTCACCACCGGAGAGGACGCCCGCAGGCTTTTGCTGATCCGGCCCCTTGAAGCCGAAGGCCGACACGTAGGCGCGCGAGGGCATCTCGACATTGCCGACCTGGATGAAGTCCAGACCGTCGGACACAACCTGCCACAGCGTCTTGTCAGGATCGATGCCGGCGCGAGACTGGTCGACGTAGCTGATCTTGACGGTCTCACCGATCGTCAGGTCGCCGCCGTCGAGGGGCTCCAGGCCCACGATCGTCTTGAAGAGCGTGGTCTTACCGACGCCGTTGGGGCCGATGACGCCGACGATGCCGTTACGCGGCAGCGAGAACGACAGGCCGTTAATAAGGGAACGATCCCCAAAGCCCTTGCGCAGGTTCTTCGCCTCGATGACGACGCTGCCCAGACGCGGGCCCGGCGGAATCTGGATCTCCTCGAAATCGAGCTTGCGAGTGCGCTCAGCCTCGGCGGCCATCTCCTCGTAGCGAGCCAGACGGGCCTTCGACTTGGCCTGGCGGCCCTTGGCGTTGGAGCGAACCCACTCAAGTTCTTCCTTCAGGCGCTTGGCCAGCTTGGCATCCTTCTGGCCCTGGACCTGAAGACGCTTCTCCTTGGTCTCCAGGTAGGTCGAGTAGTTACCCTCGTAGGGGTAGAGGTGACCGCGGTCAACCTCGGCGATCCAGCCGGCGACGTGATCAAGGAAGTAGCGGTCGTGAGTGACGGCGATGACGGCGCCCGGGTAGGAGGCCAGGTGCTTCTCGAGCCACAGGACGGATTCGGCGTCCAGGTGGTTGGTGGGCTCATCGAGCAGGAGCAGATCGGGCGCCTCGATGAGGAGCTTGCACAGCGCGACGCGGCGACGCTCACCACCCGACAGGACGGAGACCGGCTGGTCCGGCGGGGGGCAGCGCAGGGCGTCCATCGCCTGGTCGAGCTGGGAGTCGATATCCCAGGCATTGGCGGCGTCGATCTCGGTCTGCAGCTTGCCCATTTCATCCATGAGGGCATCGAAGTCGGCGTCCGGGTTCGCCATCTCTTCGGAGATCTCGTTGAAGCGGGCGAGCTTGCCGAAAATGTCGGCGGCGCCCAGGCGCACGTTCTCGATGACGGTCTTCGTCTCATCGAGGACGGGCTCCTGCATAAGGATGCCGACCGAGTAGCCGGGGGTCAGACGAGCCTCGCCGTTGGAAGGCTCATCGAGTCCGGCCATGATCTTCAGGATCGAGGACTTACCGGCACCGTTGGGGCCGACCATGCCGATCTTGGCGCCCGGGAAGAACGCCATGGTGACATCGTCGAGGATGACCTTGTCACCGATGGCCTTGCGAGCCTTGATCATCTGATAAATAAACTCCGCCACGTTACTCCGTTCGGGTGGTTCGGGGCGCGCACGCGCGCGCGGGTTCCCCTCTATGGTAGCGACCCCGCAGCGCCCGGGCCGGCGCCCCGGGCACCGCAGGCATCGGTGATCCTCATCTCAGGGACAAAACGGGGGAATTTCGCGCCTTCCGCGCAGTCACGGGCATCGCGCTTGGTTACGCCTCCGTAGTGATTTGCCGAAAACTACTCCAATTTTTTAAAAACTACGTGCATCTCTGCGACTTTTAAGACAAACTTTTAAGTACCGGGGCGCGTGACCGCCCCTGTCAAACATGGCCACCCACGGGAAGGAGCGCGTATGCAAGCCCCTACACGCATGTCGATCGACGCCGTGCGCGCCCCCGTCTACTACGTGGACAACACGCCCTCCACACTCGACGTCGCAGCCAGCCTCCTCGCCGACACCGCCATCCCCACCCCGCACCTCACGACGATCATCGCTGACCGTCAAAGTGCGGGGCGGGGGCGCCTGGGCCGCAGCTGGGTCACCCCGCCCGGACAGGCCCTCCTGGCCTCGACAATCGTCTCCCTGCCCGTCTCTCTGCCCGCCGACGCGCTGGGATGGATCGTCCACGCCTGTGCCCTGTCGGTTCGCGAGGCCCTGGCAACCCGCCTGGAACCCCTCGGCCACGCGGTGTCTCTCAAATGGCCCAACGACGTCCTCGTCGACGGGGCGCGCAAAATCTGCGGGATCCTCGCCCAGCTCGCCCCGGCCTCGTCCCCCTTCACGACCGCGGCGATCCTCGGCTACGGCGTCAACATCGGCCAGGAGCGCGCCATCCTGCCCACCGCGCAGGCCACCTCCCTAGCGGCGGAAGGCGACCAGCGCGCCGGAGAGGACCCCACGGGCGTCGCCCATGAGCTCCTCGGGCAGATCCTGGCCGGCCTGGACCGGCGCATCAGCTCCCTGGTGCGCCACGGAGACGCTATCAGCGCCGGCCTGCTCGCCGAGGCCGAGGCCGCCCTGCCGCTCATCGGCACGCGCATCGCGTTGGCCAGCCCCACAGACGCGTCCGGGACGCCCGCCCTCGAAGGGCTTGCGCTCGGACTGGCCCCCACGGGGGCGCTGCTGCTGCGCACCGACGATGGGCACAGCCTCAGAATCGACGCCGGAGACGTCCTGACCACAGGTATTCCTCTGACACCCGTTCACGACACCAAGGAGAAGCGTGCGAACAATTAACCGAATCCTCGTCGCCAACCGTGGCGAAATCGCCCTGCGCGTGTGCCGCACGGCCACCGACATGGGCATTTCCACGATCGCGGTCTACGCCGATCAGGATATGGCCGCGCCCCACACGCACGAGGCCGATGAGGCGCTCTCCCTGGGCGGAGACGACGCCGCGTCGACCTACCTCAACGGCGACAAGATCCTGGCGATTGCTCTTGAGACCGGCGCCGACGCCATCCACCCCGGCTACGGCTTCCTGTCCGAAAACTCCGAGTTCGCGCGAGCCGTCGAGGATGCCGGCATCGCGTGGCTCGGTCCCGCCTCCTCCGTTATCGATGCGCTGGGCGACAAGATCAACGCGCGTCGCATTGCTGAGGCCTGTGGCGTCTCCCCCGTTCCCGGCGTCTCCGAGCCGGTGACCTCGCGCGCCGAGGTCGAGGACTTCATCGCGTCGGCTGGCTACCCCGTGGTGCTCAAGCGCGCCGACGGCGGCGGCGGACGCGGCATCAGCATCATCCGCACGGCAGCCGACCTGGACCTGTTCTTCGCCCGCCACACCGACGCCGCCGACCTGGGCGCCCACTTCGTGGAGCGTTTCGTCGAGGTCGCTCGCCACGTCGAAACCCAGTCCGCGCGCGACTCCCTGGGTAACTTCCACGTGATCTCCACGCGCGACTGCTCGGTGCAGCGCCGCAACCAGAAGCTGGTCGAGGAGGCCCCCGCTCCCTTCCTGCCCGAGGGCGCGCACGAGACGCTCGTGAATGCCTCCCGCGCGCTGTTCGAACACGTGGACTACGTCGGCGTGGGCACCGTCGAATTCCTCCTGGAGCCGGACGGCAACATCTGGTTCCTCGAGGTCAACCCGCGCCTCCAGGTCGAGCACCCCGTCTCCGAAGAGGTCACGGGCATTGACCTGGTGCGCGAGCAGATCCGCATCGCCCAGGGCCTGGCTCTGACCACCCCGCCCGAGCCTCGCGGCCACTCCTTCGAGTTCCGCGTGACCTCCGAGGACCCCTCCAAGGATCTGACCCCCACGGCAGGGCGCCTCGACGAGGTCCACTGGCCGCTCGGCCCGGGCATCCGCCTGGAGCTGGGCATCGACCAGGGCGACTCCGTGCAGACCGCCTTCGACTCCATGATCGCCAAGATCATCGTCACCGGTGCCGACCGCGAGCAGGCCCTGGCCCGCTCCCGCCGCGCGCTGGCCGAGTTCTCGGTCCAGGGCGTGGCCACGCCGGTGCCCGTCTACCAGGACATCATCAACGACCCGGACTTCTGCGGCGTGGGCGGCTTCAACGTCTCCACCCGCTGGTTCGAGACGACGTTCATGCCCCGCCACGACTACTCGGACCTGGCGGTTCCGGCCGAGGCCACCTCCACGGCCGACCTGCCGCGCCAGACCTACATCATCGAGCTGGACGGGCGCCGCGTCTCCCTGACCCTGCCCGCCGGCATGTTCAATGCCCCGGCTGCCGCCGCCCCGCGTCCGCCCCAGCCGCTGCGCTCCACGCCGCGCCGCGCGGGCGCCTCGACCTCCCAGGCCGGTCCCCACCAGGGCGCCCCCGGCGACATCGTCGCGCCCATGCAGGCCATCGTCGTCGCCCTGGCCGTGTCCGAGGGCGACCAGGTCGAGGAAGGCCAGCTCGTGGCCGTCCTGGAAGCCATGAAGATGGAAAAGCCGCTGCTCGCTCCCCGCGCGGGCACCGTCACCTCCCTGTCCATCAAGCAGGGTGACACCGTGACCGCCGGTACTCGCATCGCCCACATCGCCACTGACAAGGAGGCGCAATGACAACCCCCAACCGGTTCACGCGCGAAGGGTTCATTCAGGCCCAGGAAGCGATTGCCAAGGCAGCGGAGGAAAAGGCCGCCCAACGCCAACACGCCAAGCAGAAGCTGACGGCCCGCGAGCGGCTCGCTCTGTTCTTTGACGACGGCGTGTGGCACGAGGTCGGCCAGTTCATCGGCGGGTCGGTGCGCGCTGGTCGTGTCGGTTCGGCCGTGGCCGCCGGGTACGGCCGCGTGCAGGGCCGCATGGTCGCCGCCTACGCGCAGGATTTCTCGGTGCTGGGCGGCACCCTGGGCAAGGTCGAGGGCGACAAGATCGTCGACCTGATCGACCGGGGTATTCGGATGCGCATTCCGATTGTCGGCATTCAGGATTCGGGCGGCGCCCGCATCCAGGAAGGTGTCGTCGCGCTCGCCCAGTACGGTCGTATCTTCAAGAAGACGTGTGAGGCCTCGGGCCTGGTGCCCCAGATTTCGATCATCCTGGGCCCCTGCGCGGGCGGCGCCGTCTATCAGCCGGCTCTAACCGACTTCATCGTCATGACACGCGAGAACTCGCACATGTTCGTGACGGGCCCGGACGTCGTCGCGGCGACAACGGGCGAGAAGGTGACGCTCGATGAGCTCGGTGGCGCGGCGATCCACAACTTCCAGTCGGGCGTCGCCCACCACATGGCCGACACGGAGGAAGAGGCGATCGACTACGTGCGCTCGCTGCTGGACTACCTGCCCTCCTCGTGCGAGGTGGATCCCCCCAAGTACGACTACGTTCCCAATCCCGAGGACGAGGCCGCGGCTCGCGCGGTCGCCGACCTGGTGCCCACCTCGGTGCGCCAGCCCTACGACGTGCGCGACGTGGTGCGTTCGCTCGTGGACCACGGCGAATACGTGGAGATTCAGGACCTGTTTGCTCCCAACGTGACGATCGGTTTCGCGTGCGTCGACGGCCAGTCCGTGGGCATCGTGGCGAACCAGCCGATCAACGATGCGGGCACGCTGGACGTGGATGCCTCGGAGAAGACGGCGCGTTTCGTGCGTTTCTGCGATGCGTTCGGCCTGCCGATCGTGACCTTCGTGGACGTTCCCGGTTACCGCCCGGGCACCGAGCAGGAGCAGGCGGGCATTATCCGCCGCGGCGCGAAGGTGATTGTTGCCTACGCGAACGCGACCGTTCCGATGGTGACCGTCATTTTGCGTAAGGCCTACGGCGGCGCGTACATCGTCATGGGCTCGAAGTCGATTGGCGCGGACCTCGCGTTTGCCTGGCCGGACGCGCAGATCGCGGTCATGGGCGCCGAGGGCGCGGCCTCGATCATGTATCGACGTGAGCTGGCAGCCGCCCGCGAGGCCGGCACCTTCGATGAGACGAAGGCCGAGCTGGTTGCCCGCTACGAAGACGAGACCGTCAACCCGGAGGTCTCCGTGGCCTCGGGTCAGCTCGACGGCATCATCGCTCCCGCCGATACCCGCCAGACCATCATCGATTCCCTGCACCTGCTGGCCTCCAAGGACCAGCGTGCCCCCCCATGTGAAGCGTCACGACAACGGTCCCCTGTGACCGGTGTCGTTTGAGAAGTATTGTCCCCGATCGAAAGTATGAACATGTCGTTTGTGTCCTCTCTCAATGAGACCCCCTACGCGCTGACCTTTGCCGGTCAGGCGACCCCGTGGCGCGCTGCGCTCGACGAGATTGCCCACGACCCGGAGATCGCGGCGATTGTCGCGGGCGTCATCGAGGCCTCGGACAAGGTGCTCTCCCCCGTGCGCCGTTCGCTGGCCACGCAGTCCGTGTCGGTTCTTCCCTTCACGCTGCCCGCTCCCGACGGTGAGGTGGCCGTGACCCGCGAGGTTGCCGGTCCCGACGAAGCCGCCCTGTCGGTTCCGGGTATCGTGGCCGCTCAGCTGGGCGCGCTCATCGACCTGACGCGCGCTGGCCTGAATATCGTGGCGAATCAGCCCACCGCGTTTGAGGGTCACTCGCAGGGCGTGCTCGGCGTGGAGATCGCCCGCGCGTGGATCGATGGGGACGAGGCCCGCGCCGCTTCCGTGTTCGCGCTCGCTCGTCTGATCGGCGCGGCCGCTGCCCGCGTAACGCGCCGTGCGCGCGCCCCGCACAGTGGGGACGCGACCTACATGGTCTCCGTGCGCGGCGTGTCCGACGCACTGCTGACCCGCATCGTGGACTCCCTGCCGTCGACCTCGCACCCGCTCTCGATTGCTCTGCGCAACGACACCGACACGCACGTCGTCTCGGGCGCGCCGAACGACCTGGCCTCCCTGGTCGCCGCCATTGAGCGCGCCGCCGCCCAGGACAAGGCCGCGCACGACGCCCACGAGCGCGGCGGTCGCCCGCTGTCCCCCGTGTGCGAGTACCTCCCGGTCTACGTGCCCTTCCACTCCCCTATGCTCGCCGACGCCCTCACCCTCGTGGACGAGTGGGCTGCCGAGTGTGGCATCGACGCCGAGCTGGCCCACTCGCTGGGCTCCGCCGTGCTGACCACCCCCGTTAACTGGCCCGAGCAGATCGGTGCGGCCGCCGACTCCGGCGCCGCCTGGATCGTCGACATGGGTCCGGGCGCGACCACCGTGCGCATGACCCGCTCCCTCGTCGAGGGCACCGGCGTTGGTGTCGTGGCCGCCGGAACCGCTGCGGATCGCGACAAGGCTGCGACCCCCGGCTGGGCCCCCGAGCCCGGCACCGACTGGTCGCACCTGCGCCCCGGCCTCGTGACCCTGCCCGACGGCAAGACCGTCGTGGACACCGCCTTCTCGCGCCTGACCGGCCGCTCCCCCGTTCTGCTGGCCGGCATGACCCCCACGACCGTGGACCCCGAGATCGTTGCCGCAGCCGCGAACGCCGGCTTCTGGGCTGAGATGGCGGGCGGCGGCCAGGTCACCGAAGAGGTCTACAACGAGAACCTGGCGGGCCTGCGCGCCCAGCTGCGCCCCGGCCACACCGCCGAGTTCAACTCCATGTTCCTGGACCGCTACCTGTGGAACCTTCAGTTCGGCCAGGCCCGCATCGTGTCGCGTTCGCGCGCGTCCGGCGCCCCCATCGATGGCGTCGTCGTCTCCGCCGGCATCCCCGAGCAGGACGAGGCACTGGCCCTCATTGAACAGCTGCGCGCCGACGGCTTCCCCTACGTGGCCTTCAAGCCCGGCACGGTCGACCAGATCCGCAAGGTGATCGCGATCGCCCGCGAGGCCGACCCGATCAAGGTCATTGTCCAGGTTGAGGACGGCCACTCCGGCGGCCACCACTCCTGGGAGGACCTGTCCGACCTGCTGCTGGCCACCTACGCGCAGCTGCGCGCCCAGTCCAACATCGTCCTGACCGTGGGCGGCGGCATCGGCACCCCCGAGCGCGCCGCTGACTTCCTGACCGGCGACTGGTCGGCCCGCTACGGCCGCCCGCCCATGCCCGTGGACGGCGTCCTCGTGGGTACCGCCGCGATGACCACGAAGGAAGCGCACACCACCAAGGCCGTCAAGGAACTCCTCGTGGCCACCCCCGGCGTGCCCGACAACGACGACCTGGGCGGCTGGGTCGGCGAGGGCGTGACCCGCGGCGGCATGACGTCGGGCCTGTCCCACCTGCGCGCCGACATGCACGAGGTCTCCAACGCGGCGGCCGCCGCCGCCCGCATCATCGCCGAGATCGGCTCGGACGGCGCTCAGGTGCGCGCCCGCAAGGACGAGATCGTCGAGATCCTCTCCCACACCGCCAAGCCCTACTTCGGCGACCTCGAAGAGATGACCTACGAGGCCTGGGTGCGTCGCTTCGCCGACCTGTCCTTCCCGTGGGTCGATCCCACGTGGCAGATCCGCTACCACGACCTGCTCCAGCGCGTCGAGGCGCGCCTGGCCCCCGTGGATTACGGCGAGGTCGAGACCCTCTTCCCGACCGTCGAGGACGTCGCTGACGCCCACGCCGCCGCCGACCGCCTCATGGCGGCCTACCCGAACGCCGCAACCACGCACGTCACCCCCATCGACGCCGCCTGGTTCCCGGCCCTGTGCCGCTCCTACCCCAAGCCGATGCCCTTCGTCCCGATCCTGGACGACGATCTCATCCGCTGGTGGGGCCAGGACTGCCTGTGGCAGGCCCAGGACGAGCGCTACACCGCCGACCAGGTCCGCATCATCCCCGGCCCCGTCTCCGTGGCTGGCATCGACCGCCTCGACGAGCCCGTCGCCTCCCTGCTGGGCCGCTTCGAGGCCGCCGCAGCCGAGCGCCTCGCTGCCTCGGGTGCCGTCGCGACGCCCGTCGCCTCGCGACTGGGTAACGGCAAGCCCGCCGCCACCGTCGAGGAATGGCTGCGCAAGGTTCCCTTCATCTCCTGGACCGGTCACCTGATGACCAACCCGGCCGCGATCCTCGACGAGGAGCGCGTGTCCCTGAACCCGACCGCGTCCGGCGTGGACATGGTCATCCACCTGGACACCGCGTGGGATGACGACCCGCGCGGCGCGGAGAAGCACGCGGTGCGCGAGCTGGTCTTCCCCCTCGTCCTGTCGGGCGAAGACGGCGCGGTGCCCGTCGTCGACGAGGCCAAGCTGCCCCAGCACATGTACGCGATGCTCGCGGCCACCGCCGGCGTGACCTCCGTGTCCGTCGCGGGCGACACCGTGGACGCGCTGCCCGTGATGGTTCCCTCCACCAAGTCCGTCTTCGGCGAGGCCCACTACTCCTTCACCCTGGCCCCCACCCTGGGCTTCGACCACGCCGAGGCGACGGGCGCGGCCCTGCCCGCCTCCTACGAGCTGGCCGCCTGGGCGCCCGACGCCCTGCTCGGCCCCGCCTGGCCCGCGATCTACGCGGCCCTGGGGTCGGCCATCCACAACGACTACCCGGTCATTGAGGGCCTGCTCAACGCCGTCCACCTGGACCACTCGATCACGCTGGAGTACACGCCCGAGCAGATGCTCGAGCGCGGCATCACGACGATCGACGTGACCAGCCACGTGGCCGCCGTCGACGAGTCCTCCTCCGGCCGTATCGTCACGGTCGCCTTGGACCTGAAGGCCAACGGCGAGCACGTCGGCTCCACGCAGGAGCGCTTCGCGATCCGCGGCCGCGCCACCGGCAACCGCGCCCCCTCCGAGGCTGCGCCCTTCGGCGGTGCTTCGGTCGAGGTCGTGGGCACTCCCCGCTCGGTGCTGCGCCGCGTGAGCGTCAAGGCCCCCGACGACATGACGCCGTTCGCGATCGTGTCGGGCGACTACAACCCGATCCACACCTCCTACGCGGCCGCCAAGGTCGCGGGCATGGACGCTCCCCTCGTGCACGGCATGTGGCTGTCGGCCACCGCTCAGCACGCGGCCGAGGCCGTCGTCGCCGGTCAGGGCGGTGCTCAGATCGCCGGCTGGACGTACTACATGTACGGCACCGTCGACCTGAACGACGAGGTTGAGATCACCGTCGAGCGCGTGGGTCGCGTCGTCGGTGGCGGCCTGTCCCTCGAGGTCACCTGCCGCATCAACAAGCAGGTCGTCTCTCGTGCATCGGCCTACACCTTCGCCCCGAAGGTCGCCTACGTCTACCCCGGTCAGGGCATCCAGAGCGCCGGCATGGGCCTGGACGAGCGCACCAAGTCCAAGGCCGTGGACGAGGTCTGGCGCCGCGCCGACGCGCACACCCGCTCCGCGATGGGCTTCTCCATCCTGGCGATCGTGCGCGACAACCCGACCGAGATCGTGGCGCGCGGTGTGACCTACCGTCACCCCGAGGGCGTCTTGAACCTCACGCAGTTCACGCAGGTTGCGCTCGCGACCCTGGCGATTGGCCAGACGGCCCGCATGCGCGAAGAGGGCGTGCTGGTTCCGGGTGCTGCCTTCGCCGGTCACTCGCTGGGCGAGTACGACGCTCTGGCGGCATACGCCGAGGTCTTCCCGCTCGAAATCGTCCTCGACCTGGTCTTCCAGCGCGGTTCCACGATGCACTCGCTCGTGCCCCGCGATGAGAAGGGCCGTTCAAACTACCGCATGGGCGCGCTGCGCCCGAACCAGTTCGGCGTCGACGATGCCCACGTCGTGGAGTACGTCGCCTCGATTGCTGAGGCGTCGGGTGAGTTCCTCCAGATCGTGAACTTCAACCTGGCGGGCCAGCAGTACGCGGTCGCCGGCACGGTCGCGGGCCTGAAGGCCCTCGAGGAGGACGCCACCAAGCGCGCCACCGAGCGCGGCGGCAAGCGTCCCTTCATGTACGTTCCCGGCATCGACGTGCCCTTCCACTCCACCGTCCTGCGCGGCGGCGTGGCGGACTTCCGCACGAAGCTCGACGAGCGTATCCCCGCCGAGATCGACCCCGCCAAGCTCGTCGGCCGCTACATCCCCAACCTGGTGGCGCGTCCCTTCGAGCTGACCCGCGAGTTCGCCCAGTCCATCCTCGACGTGGTTCCCTCCGACACGGTGCGCGAGCTGCTCGAGGCAGAGGGTGCGTGGGACGCGGCGCTGGCCAACCCGGGCGTTCTCACCCGCACGCTGCTCATCGAGCTGCTGTGCTGGCAGTTCGCTTCCCCGGTGCGTTGGATCGAGACGCAGCGCGTGCTGCTCTCGACGCAAGAGGCTGCCCCCGGCGTTGCCGGCCTGGGCGTCGACCAGGTCATCGAGGTCGGCCTGGGTGCCGCCCCGACCCTGGCCAACCTGGCCTCGCGCACGCTGCTGGCCCCCGAGTTCGCGCTCTCCCGCGTCGACGTGTTCAACGTCCAGCGCGACGAGCCCCGCGTCTACGCGACCGACGTCGCCGTGATCGAGGACGATGAGGACGAGGAGATCACCCCGGCAGCCCCCGCCGCCGAGGCCGCTCCCGCCCCGCCCCCCGCGGCTCCTGCGGCCGAGACAGCTCCGGCTCCCGCCCCCGCAGCTCCGACCGGCGGTCCTTCGGGTGCCGACGTCGCGGACCTGCCCTTCACGGCGTCCTCCGCGATCGTCGCCCTGCTGGCCCTGTCCGCCAAGATCCGCATCGACGAGGTCGGCGCCACCGACACGACCGAATCGCTGACCAACGGCGTGTCCTCGCGTCGCAACCAGCTGCTCATGGACATGTCCTCCGAGCTGGGCCTGAACTCCATCGACGGCGCCGGCGAGGCCGACGTGGCCACGCTGTCCGCCACGGTTGACAAGGCCGCCAAGGGCTACAAGCCCTTCGGTCCGGTCCTGGCCGAGGCCGTCAAGGAGCGCACCCGCAAGCTGTTCGGCGCCGCCGGCGTCAAGGCGAATCGTATCTCCGAGCGCGTCACGGGCACGTGGCAGCTGGGCGCCGGTTGGGCCCAGCACGTCACCGCCGAGATCGTCCTGGGCACCCGCGAGGGCGCCTCGACCCGCGACGGTGACCTGGCGACCCTGCCCATGGACGCCCCGACGAACGCCGCAGGCGTCGATGCCCTCATCGACGCGGCCGTGGCCGCCGTCGCGGCCCGCGAAGGTATCGCCGTGTCCCTGCCCAGCGCCGGCGGTTCCGCTGGCGGCGGCGTGGTCGACTCGGCCGCTCTCGACGCTTACGCCTCCTCCGTAACGGGCGAGGACGGCGTCCTGGCCAAGATTGCTCGTACGATCCTGTCCGACCTGGGCCTGAACGCTCCTGCCTCCGAGGATGAAGAGAGCAACGACGACGCGCGCGTCATCGACGCCGTCGCCGCCGAGCTCGGTTCGGGCTGGGTTGACCTCGTCGAGCCTCGCTTCGACGCCGCCCGCGCGGTCCTCCTCGACGACCGCTGGGCCTCCGCCCGTGAGGACGTCGCCCGCTACGTCGCCGAAGGCACGCTCGCCGAGGGCGCGTCCTTCGTGGGCACCGGCCGCGCCGTGGCCGACCAAGCCTCGTACTGGGCGAACCGCCTGCGCACCGAGGGCGACGCGGATCGCGCCGCTCGCCTCGAGCAGATTGCTGCCGACGCCCTCTCCTCCTCCGAGGAGCTGCCCTACGCGAACGACGTCGCCGTGGTCACCGGCATGACCCCCGCCTCCATCGGTGGCGCGGTCGTGGGCGGCCTGCTCGCCGGTGGCGCGACCGTCATCGCGACCTCCTCGTCGATCACGGCCTCCCGCCTGGCCTTCGCCAAGGAGCTGTACCGCACGCACGCCGCGGGCGGCGCGAAGCTGTGGCTGGTTCCCGCGAACCTGGCCTCCTACCGCGACGTGGACGCGCTCGTGGAGTGGATCGGCACCGAGCAGACCAAGTCCGTGGGCGCCGACGTCAAGGTGACCAAGGAAGCCCTGGTCCCCACGCTGTTCTACCCCTTCGCGGCTCCGCGCGTCTCCGGCACGATGGCTGACGCTGGCCCGGTCTCGGAGAACCAGATGCGCCTGCTGCTGTGGAGCGTCGAGCGTTCCATCGCCGGCCTGTGCGCGATCGGTTCCGACACGCACGCCGACCACCGCCTGCACGTCGTGCTGCCCGGCTCCCCCCAACCGCGGCATCTTCGGTGGCGACGGCGCATACGCCGAGGCCAAGGCCTCCTTCGACGCGATCGCGACCCGTTGGGCCGCCGAGCCGATCTGGGGTTCGCGCGTGTCGATCGCTCACCCGCGTATCGGTTGGGTGCGCGGCACCGGCCTCATGGGCGGCAACGACCCGATGGTCGCCGCCGTCGAGGCCGCGGGCGTTCGTACCTGGTCGACCGAGGAGATGGCGCAGCAGCTGCTGAAGCTGTCGAGCGCCGAGGTTCGCGCTCAGGCTGCCACCGCTCCTGTGGACGCAGACCTGACCGGTGGCCTGGATTCCTCCATCGACCTGCGCGCGCTGCGCGCCCAGGTGGAGGTCGCAGCTCCCGAGGCCGAATCCACCGAGCCGGTCGCGACCGTCTCCGCGCTGCCCTCGCCCTCGCAGGTTGCCGTCCCCCACGTCGACCCGTCGCAGTGGGGTACCACCACCGCGTCGCTGGCCGACACGGTCGTCATCGTCGGTCACGGCGAGGTCGGCCCGTGGGGCAGCGCTCGTACCCGCGTCCAGGCCGAGCTCGGTATCCACACCGACGGAAGCGTCGAGCTGACCCCCGCGGGCGTGCTCGAGCTGGCGTGGATGACTGGCCTGCTCACCTGGTCGGACACCCCGGTGGGCGGCTGGTACGACAAGGACGACCAGCTGGTGCCCGAGTCGGAGATCTTCGATCGCTACCGCGACGAGGTCGTGGCCCGCTCCGGCGTGCGCTTCTTCCACGACGACGGCCCGCTGCACGACGGCTACACGCCCGAGTCTGCGATGGTCTTCCTGGACCGCGACATCACGTTCACGGTCGAGGACGAGGCCGAGGCCCGCTCCTACGCCGAGGCCGACCCGCAGTTCACCGTGGTCGAGCAGACCGCGTTCGGTGAGTGGCAGGTGACCCGCAAGTCCGGCGCCCAGGTGCGCGTGCCGCGTCGCGCGACCCTCAACCGCCGCATCGGCGGCCTGTTCCCGACGGACTTCGACCCGGCGCGCTGGGGTATCCCGGCCTCCATGCTGGACTCGATCGACCCGATCGCCGCGTGGAACCTTGTCTCCGCTGTCGACGCCTTTGTCTCCGCTGGCTTAGCCCGGCCGAGCTGCTGCGCGTCGTCCACCCGGCGACCGTCGCCTCCACGCAGGGCACCGGCTTCGGCGGCATGCGCTCGATGCACAAGCTGTTCGTCGACCGCTTCCTGGGCGAGGAATACCCGCAGGACATCCTGCAGGAGACCCTGCCCAACGTGGTCGCGGCCCACACCATGCAGTCCTACGTGGGCGGCTACGGCTCGATGATCAACCCGGTCGGCGCCTGCGCGACCGCGGCTGTGTCCATCGAGGAGGGCCTGGACAAGATCAAGGCTGGCAAGGCCGACTTCGTCGTGGCCGGCGCCATCGACGACATCCAGGTCGAGTCCATCGTGGGCTTCGGCGCGATGAACGCGACGGCGAACTCGAACGAGCTGCTCGCTCGCGGCATCTCCTCGCGCTTCGTCTCGCGCGCCAACGACCGTCGCCGCGGCGGCTTCGTCGAGGCGCAGGGCGGCGGCACCGTGCTGCTGACCCGCGGCTCGATCGCCCTGGAGATGGGTCTGCCGGTCCTGGCTGTCGTGGCACACGCGCAGACCTTCAGCGACGGCGCGCACACCTCGATCCCGGCCCCCGGCCTGGGTGCCCTCGCGGTGGCGCGCGGCGGAGCCGACTCGGTCATCGCCCGCAACCTCGCCGAGCTCGGCGTGGGCATCGACGACGTGGCCTTCGTGTCCAAGCACGACACGTCCACAAACGCCAACGACCCCAACGAGTCCGACCTGCACACGCGCGTCGGCATGGCGCTGGGCCGCACGCCCGGTAACCCGCTGCTCGTCATCTCGCAGAAGACCCTCACGGGTCACGCGAAGGGCGGTGCCTGCGTGTTCCAGGTCGGTGGCATCATCGACGTGTTCCGCACGGGCCTCATCCTGCCAACGTGGCGCTGGACTGCGTCGACGACGCGATGGGGAAGTACGCCCCGCTCGTGTGGCTGCGCTCCCCGCTCAACCTGTCCTCTCGCGGACCGGTGCGCGCGGCCTTCGCGACCTCGCTCGGCTTCGGCCACGTCTCCGGCTTCCTGGCGCTGGTCAACCCGGCCGCCTTCGAAGCCATCGTGGAGCGCGAGGCCGGACGCGAGCGCCTTGAGGCGTGGCGCGCCGCGTCGGATCGTCGCCTGCGCAACGGTCAGCGTCACATCGAGATGGGCATGCTGGGCCACGCCCCGCTGTTCACCTCGGTGGAGGGTCGTCGACTGCCCGACGACCCGGCTGCGGGCGTTGCCGGTGACGCGCACGAGGTCGAGGCCGCGATCCTGCTGGATCCGAACGCTCGCCTGGGCGAGGACGGCTTCTTACCACCTGCCGGAAGGCAAGTGAGCGATGCGCGGGCTCGGCGTTGACCTGGTGTCCCTCCCTGAGTTTGCCGCTCAGGTGAGGGAGCCGGGGTCGGCCTTCCTGACGGGCGTGCTCACGCCCAGGGAGGCCCGCCGGGTCCGCGCCCGCGCCGCCGCCACGAGTGGCGCGCAGCCGGGTTCCGTCCGCTTTGACGAGGCCGTGGCCCGTCACGCGGGCGGGTCGTGGGCCGCGAAGGAGGCCTTCATTAAGGCCTGGTCGTGCGCCCTCTTCGGTCGTCCTCCCCCTCATCGGCGGCGACGAGGTCGACTGGCGCGAGATCGAGGTGATCCACGACGAGTGGAACCGCCCCGCGATCGCGCTGCACGGCCGCGTGGCCGCTGCCTGCGAGGAATCGCTCGGCCCTTCCTCATCGTGGAAGGTCCTCGTGTCGATCAGCCACGACGGGCCCAGCGCCATCGCGCAGGTCGCGATCGTGGACGCGACGGCCTAACAGTCGTCCGATTCGTCGAGCTCCGGCGCGTCAGTCTCGGGGGACGGAGCCTGCCCATCGGGCACGATCGGTTGCGCGGTCTCGTCCGGTGAGCGCCGGGAGAGAGAGCAACAGCCGAATAATCAAAGCGCGACGGCGCCTGGACTCGCGGGTCCGAGGAATGTTCCTCGGACCCGTCGTGTATCTGCGTACACTGCCGATCCGACGGCTCGACGGCGGCCGCGGGCTCAACCTGGCGAGCCACATCCCCGCAGCCGTCGTGCGTCGCATCCCCGTCGGGGCACCGCAGCTGCGAGCCCGCACCCTGCGCACCCTGCACGCCAGCTTCGGCCAGGGCCGAGGGGGCGTCGAACCCCGCCACCCCCACCGGGTGTGAATCGCACGCGGGCTGGGCCGGCCTCGTCGAGAAAGGATCATCCGGGTGCCCGCCGGGAGGCTCCTCACTCGACTGCGCGCCGTTCTTCGTGAACTCGGAGCGTCCCCGAGCGATGTCGTGGCCGACCGCGCTGGCCCGAAACACAATCGAGGAGCGGATCTGCCCATTGCCATCCACCCACGCGTTGGGCACCGGCCGGGCGACCACGATGACCGGTTCGCCCTTGTGGCAGCACTCAAAGACATTTGGCCAGCGTCTCCCACGTCTCAATCGTGTACCAGTAGGCCCCGTCCTCGACGTAGGAGGCGTTACCCGTGCGCGCATCGGTCGCGAAACGCCAGCGGGGAATCGCGAGGCGGAAGGTTGTCACGCACGTGTCGCCCCTGACTTTCTTCATCGACGGATCAGAGCCGATGCGTCCTTTGAGGGTCGTCGAGATGTCCTGCATCATTGCATTCCTTTCCGATAGTGCCCGGCACATGCCGGATGCACCCAGGAAACGCCCTCACTCCCCCGACCTTCAAGCGCGAGAAGCACTCCTGTGGACAGCGGAGGACACGAACACTGCCCTGTGGATAGGCCCCGACGCGAACGCCCCCCTGTGGACGGCGACTCCCCCCGCTGGGCACGCCAAAGGCGGCACCCCACCGGGGATGCCGCCTTTCGCGAAGGGGTCAGGCCTCGGGCTCGGCGCCGATGGCCGGGATGCCCAGGGCAACGACCTCGCGAGCCACCTCGCGTGCGCGCTCCGTCGTGACCGGCTCAGCCGGGAACAGCACGCGGCGATAGTACTCCAGCTCCTGAATGGACTCCAGGATGTCGGCCAGCGCGCGGTGCCCACCGTGCTTGTCGGGGGACTCGGTGAAGGCCGCACGATACCAGCGCTTGGCCAGCTCCTTGATGGAGGACACGTCCACGAGGCGGTAGTGCAGATGCTCGACGACGGAGGGCATGTTGGCTTCCAGGAACATCTTGTCGGTTCCCACCGAGTTGCCGGCGAGCAGTGCCTTGCCCTCCTGGGGCACGAAGCGCTTGATGTAGGACAGGACCTGCTCGGTGGCTTCCTCCATCGAGACGGCGGATGTCTCCAGGTCCTCCAGCAGCCCGGAAGAGGTGTGCATGTTGCGCACAAAGTCGTTCATGTTCTCTAGTGCACCCGCAGGTGGGGTAATGAGAACATCCATGCCGGGATCGACGATTCGCAGGTCGCCGTCGGTGACGACGACCGCAACTTCGATGAGGGCGTCACGCTCGACGTCCAGGCCGGTCATTTCGCAGTCGATCCAGACCAGGGGATCTTTCAGAGTTTTCACGCACTCTATGTTAGTGCGCGATGCGTCATACGGTTGGGTGGGTCGCGCGGGCGGTGGCCACTACTACACTAGAAGGGTATTGGAAGGAGTTTTCATGCCCGCTAGTTCTCACGTGACCACGCCACAGGACATCCGTCAAGCGGCGACCGCCCTGGAGGGGGTGGCCGTTCGCACGAACCTGGAGCGCTCCGAGCGCCTGTCCACCGAGGCCGGCGTCAATATTTTACTCAAGCGTGAGGACCAGCAAAAATGCCGCTCCTTCAAGGTGCGCGGCGCGTATGCGCGCATGTCGCTCTTGTCCCCCGCCGAGCGCGAGCGCGGCGTCGTGTGCGCGTCGGCCGGTAATCACGCCCAGGGCCTGGCCTACGCCTGCGCGCACCTGGGCGTGCGCGGCACGATTTACCTGCCCTCGAACACGCCGCGCCAGAAGCGTCGCCGCATCGCGACGATCGGCGGCAAGTGGGTCGAGCAGGTCATCGTCGATGGCACGTTCGACCGCGCGAACGCGCTGGCTCAGGAGGCGGCGCGCGCGACGGGCCGCACGTACGTGCACCCCTACGACGATCCGTTCACGATCGCCGGCCAGGGAACGATCGGCGTGGAACTCGAGGAGCAGATGCCCGAGGATACGGCGGCCGTGCTGATTCCCGTGGGCGGCGGCGGCCTCGTGGCCGGCATCGCGACGTGGCTGCGCGCCAATCGCCCCGAGGTAAAGATCATCGGCGTGGAACCCGCGGGTGCCGCGTCCATGCACGCGGCCCTGGAGGCGGGGCAGCCGATGTCGCTGGCCAAGGTCGATCCCTTCGTGGACGGTACCGCCGTGGGCCGCGCGGGCTCGCTGCCCTTCCATATCGCTTCGCAGTTCGTCGACTGCGTGTTGGTCGTGCCCGAGGGCGCGGTGTGCACGGAGATGCTGGAGCTGTATCAGTCCGACGGCGTGATCGCGGAGCCTGCGGGCGCGCTCGCTTCGACGGCCGCGCACGTGTACCTGACGGATCCGGCGGATCGTAAGGCGCTGCTGGGTCGCAGCGGCGGCGCGATCGTGTGCGTCGTGTCGGGTGGCAACAACGACCTGACGCGCTACGCGGAGGTCATGGAGCGCTCGCTGCGCCACGAGGGCCTGCGCCACTACTTCCTCGTGACCTTCCCGCAGCAGCCGGGCATGCTGCGCATGTTCCTGGAGGACGTGCTGGGCGACGCGGACGATATCGTGCACTTCGAGTACACGAAGAAGAACAACCGCGAGCTGGGCCCGGCCCTGGTGGGCATTGATCTGTCGAACCCGGATGATATCGACGGGCTGCGTCGTCGGATGGATTCCTCCCCGCTGCACGTGGAGGAGCTGCCGCTGGATTCGGAGCTGACGCGTCTCGTGATCTGATCGCGCCACACTCGTCGCTGGCTGAGGGGCTCGGTGTCGTCCACTGGACGAGGCCGTGGCCCCTCTCCCCTTGCGGCTGCGGGAAGGTGTTCGGCGGGCATGGGCACCGCCGCACCTGGGAGCGCCGACGGTGCGCGGTGGCGGGGTTGCGAGGCTCGGTGGGGCCGCCGCTGGGTGATCAGGCGGCCAGCGCGACGGGGCGGGTGAGGCGCACGCGGACGGCGGGAGTGGAGTTAAAGCGGTAGCCCTCGCCGCGAACCGTCGAGATCAGGTCGGGCAGGATTTCAAGCTTCTTGCGCAGGCGGCGAATGTGGGCGTCCACGGTGCGCGATTCGGAGCCCAGCTCGGCGTCGGCCCACACCGAGGCGAAGAGTTCTTCGCGGGTGACGGCGCGGTCGGCGTTGGCGGCCAGGTGGGCCAGGAGGTCGTGTTCTTTAGCGGACAGACCAGCGTCGCGGCCATCCAGGGTGACGAGCCCGCGGTCGATGTCAATGTCGATGCGCGAGGAGCTCAGGCGCAGGCCGGCCAGGACGTCGAGGAATTCCTCATAGGAGGTGGGACGGTCGTCGGCGGCGCGCAGGTGACGGGAGGGGGTGTTGACGAGAGCCATGGGTGTATCCGATTCTTCGGGGCCGCACTCCCACTATCGGCGTGGGTATATCACTGCGGCGATGATTGACAGGGGTATCTGGGGCGTCAATCACATACACATTCGCGACATCATGCCGCCGGAGGGGCAGCACATGGGGTTCGCGAAGGTCGTCATGCCTTAAGTCTGTCGGAGGCCGCCTGAGACGGCAACAGGACGTTCACTAGGTGAGATTGTGTAACAGCAGTGTCCGCGCGCCGGACACTGACCGCCTTCTCGCGTGCGGGTGAGAGTGCTCGTCGCGTTGCAGGGGTTCATTCGGACCCGACGGGTGGGTACCTGGGCCCTTCGATGCGCACGTTAACCCGACAGGTGGAGCATGGGCAACCACGCCCACACTGCCACCCATGGGGTCCAGCTGCGCATGAAGGGGTTAATGCAGCCACTCGTCGGGCCCAGCTGCACGCAGATGCGCAACAGGCAGCGGTCGAGCCCAGCTGCGCATGAACGGGTGACGGCCACCAATAGAGGGGCCGAGGCCACGAGCACAGCAAGCAAACAGCAGAAGGCGTGGGCTGGCATGGGCACAGCCAGCATGCGCGCACCGAGAAGCACGCACCTGCACGCGCAGCCCGCTACAGCCTCGTTCCCCTTGCAGCGCCCCGAGGCCAGCGGTTAGCGGGTCCATAAGGTGTCCTTTCTATGTGACTCCTCGCGGAGCGCACGCGGCCAGCGGATACGGAAAGGGGCGGGACCATGCGGTCCCGCCCCTGCCTAGTGCCTCGAGGACTTCTCAGCCCTCCAGGCCGCGCTGGGAACGCACTTGCCGAGTAGCGGAGACAAGGTTGTCCAGCGACGCCTTCGTTTCCTCGTAGCCGCGGGTCTTCAGGCCGCAGTCGGGATTGACCCACAGGCGCGAGACCGGGACAGCGTCGGCTGCCAGGCCGATGAGCTCGGCGAGCTCCTCGGTGCTGGGGACGCGGGGGGCGTGGATGTCCCACACGCCGGGGCCGATGCCGTGGTCGAAGCCGGCCTCGGCGAGCTCAGGGACGACCTCCATCTTGGAGCGCGCCGCCTCGATCGAGGTGACGTCCGCGTCGAGGCCCTTGATGGCGTCGATGATCTGGCCGAATTCGGAGTAGCACAGGTGCGTGTGGATCTGGGTGTCGGGACGCACCGAGGAGGTGGCCAGGCGGAAGGATCCCACGGACCAGTCCAGGTAGTCGGCGTGGCGGTCGGCGTCCAGGGGCAGGAGCTCACGCAGGGCGGGCTCGTCGACCTGGATGGCGGCGATGCCTGCGGCCTCAAGGTCGGAGACCTCGTCGCGCAGCGCCAGGCCGATCTGGTCGGCAATCTCGCCGAGCGGCAGGTCGTTGCGCGGGAAGGACCACGCGATGATCGTGACGGGGCCGGTGAGCATGCCCTTGACGGGCTTGTCGGACAGGGACTGGGCGTAGCTGGTCCAGCCGACGGTCATGGGCGCGGGACGCGAAACGTCGCCCCACAGGACGGACGGGCGCGTGCAACGCGAGCCGTAGGACTGCACCCAGCCGTTGCGCGTGGCCGCGAAGCCGTCGAGCAGCTCGGCGAAGTACTGAACCATGTCGTTACGCTCGGCCTCGCCGTGGACGAGCATGTCGAGTCCCAGCTCTTCCTGGAGGGTGATGACGGAGGCGATCTCCTCGCGCATGCGAGCCTCGTAGTCCGCGTCGGACAGTTCGCCGCGGGCGTTGGCGGCGCGGGCCTTGCGGATCTCGGTGGTCTGCGGGAACGAGCCGATCGTCGTGGTGGGCAGCGGGGGCAGGTGCAGGCGCTCGGTCTGGGCGGCCTCGCGCTCGAGGTAGGGCTCGCGGGTGCGGTCGGCCTCGGTCAGGGCCGCGGTGCGGCTGCGGACCTCGGGGCGCACGACGCCGGGGGCGGCGGCGCGCTGCTCGAGGACACGGGTGGCCTCGGTAACCTCGGCGTCGATGGCTTCCCAGCCCTCGTCCAGGCCGCGGGCCAGAGTGACGACCTCGACGACCTTCTGGTCGGCGAAAGCGAGCCAGGCGTGCAGGTTCTCGTTGAGGGTCGCGTCGTCCCAGGTCTCCAGCGCGGTGTCATGAGGCACGTGCTGGAGGGAGTTCGAGGTGGCGACGGTGACGCGGGCGGCGCCCAGGCCCTGCGAGGCCTTCAGGGTCTCGCGCAGCTGGGCCAGGTCGGCGCGCCAGATGTAGCGGCCATCGACCGCGCCGACGACGAGGGTGACGCCGGACAGGTCCGCGCCTTCGGGCAGGGAGCCGCGCAGCGTGTCGACGTGCAGGGCCTCGACGCCGGTCTTGACGAGGGCGCCCACCGCGTGGGAGGCGTCGCCGTAGGGGGTGGTGAGCAGGATCTGGGGACGCTCGGTGGCGGCGGCCAGGCGCTCGTAGACGCGGGCAGCCAGCTCGCCCAGCTCGACGCGGGTGCGCGAGAGATTGTCCGAGGTCAGGGCCGGCTCATCGAGCTGAACCCACGGGGCGCCCGCGGCGTGCAGGGCGGCCAGCGCCTCCTCGTACGCGGCCACGGCCTCGTCGATGCGGGTGAGCGGATCAAAGTCGGGGGTGGCCGGGTCGGCCTTGGCCAGGGCCAGGTACGTGACGGGGCCGACCAGGACGGGACGGGTCACGTAGCCCCACTCGCGGGCGTCGGTGAAGCGGCGCACAACCGTGTCGTCGGCGAAACGCAGCGGAGTGTCGGGGCCGATCTCGGGGACGAGGTAGTGGTAGTTCGTGTCGAACCACTTCGTCATCTCTTCGGGGCCGACCTTGTCGTCGCCGCGGGCGAGCGCGAAGTAGAGGTCGAGGCCCTCGCGGCCTGCGAAGCGCGGCGGGATGGCACCCAGGAGGATCGTGGCGTCCAGAACATGATCGTACAGGGAGGGCGCGTCGGCCAAGGACGCGTCGGATGCGTCCAGGCCCAGCTCGACCAGGCGCGCCAGGTTCTCCTTGCGCAGGTCGGCTGCTGCGTCAAGCAGTTCGGCGTCGGTGGTGCGCCCGGCCCAGCGCGCTTCGAGGGCGCGCTTGAGCTGACGCTGGCGGCCGATACGCGGATAGGCCAGGATCGTGGCGGTGGGGAACTGCGCGGGGGCAGCGGACATGGTGTTCTCCTTGGTGTGCTACTCGTGCGGCGTACGCGGGCGTTGCCCGCACCCGGCCGCGGGGTGGTTCGTGGGGATTCAGTGTTGCGTGAAGGGGTGCGAGGCCGGGGACCACTGGGGGTCGGGCGTCACTCCCATGAGGGCCAGGATGTCCAAGACGGGCTTGGCCCTGTTGAAGGTGTAGAGGTGGACGCCGGGGGCACCCGCATCCAATACGGAGTGGATGAGGCGCGAGCCGAACACAGCGCCGAATTCGTCGCGCGCGTCCTGGTGGGGGTAGTCGGCCAGCGTGGTCAGCAGGTATTCGGGGACCTCGATGCCGGTGAGGTCCTGGACGCGGCGCAGGCGCGCCGGGTCGGTGGCCGGCAGCAGGCCGGGCACGATCGGGATGGTGACGCCGACGCGGCGGGCACGCTCGACAAAGGAGGCGTAGACTTCGGCGTCCCAGAAGAGCTGCGTGATCGCGAAGGACGCGCCAGCGGCCTGCTTGACGAGGAGGCGTTCGACTTCCTGCTGAGGCGTCGTGCCCGCGGCGGGGTTGCCGGCGGGGAACGCGGCGACCGCAATCGTCAGGGGTTTGAAGGCCGAGCGCAGGGCCTCGCCCGGGTGAGCATCGCAGCGGCGCTTTTCGACGGTGCGGATCAGGTGGATCAGTTCGGTGGCGCTACCGACGCCGCCGGGTCCGGGTTCCCAGTCCTCCTGTCCCACCGGCGGGTCTCCGCGCAGTGCCAGGAAGGTGCGCACGCCCGACTCCAGGTAGTCGTGTACGGTCGAGACGACCTCGGCCGTCGAGTTGCCCACGCAGGTCAGGTGGGCGATCGGCTGAATCGGGGTGTCACGCACGAGGCGCTGGACCGTTGAGCGGGCATTGTGACGGTCCTTGCCGCCCGCCCCATAGGTCACGGACATGAAGTCCGGGCGAACCTGGAGGAGGCGATCGACCGTATCCCAGAAGGGGGCTTCCAGGGAGGGCTTGCGCGGGGGCATGACCTCGAAGGATAGGAGCGTGGGCTCGTGGTCGTGGGTACAAGGATGGGCGTAGTCGGCGTCAGAGAATGGCACAGTGGGACTCTCGGTGTTGCGGCTTTCTCCCCGCCTGGGCGCTCATGCGCGGTGTCTGATGCTGGCGGCGGATCCTGGCCTAGTGAGTGGCGGTCGTCTGCGTCAGCTGCACATTCGGGCACGAATAGACCCGCACATGCGACGGGTGATGTTCGTTCGTGCGTTCATGACCCCAGTATCTCCACCTTCGCGCAGGTCACGCAGGGGCGGTCCACGTAACGGGAGTTTGTGACAGCGCGATCTCACGTGACCCGAGATGGACTCCTGCCAGTAGTTGGTTCGCTCATGCTCCCCCGGCGACAGGTTCTCCCAAGCGGCAAGTCCAGCCCCGGCCACGGCCAGGACTACTCAGAACCCTCTCACAACAAGCAATCAAGAACCCAGACCTCTCCACCCCACATGTCGCGAGGGATGTCAACGAAGGCACGGCGATACACAAAACCCCGCCGAAGCGGGGTGCGTGCTGTAGACCGATCATTGGTGAGCCGCCACGAAGGCTATTCATTCTTGGGCTCCCGCCGATCAGGAGGCGCTCGTCGCGTTCTCAAGGAGGTGCGATGCGGTCCAGCCCTGTCTACCAAACGAATTGTACAGGTTCCGAACGCGGGGAACCAACTGTTAGCGTTTCCTTTATGTAGGAGTACGGTCAAACCATGAACCGGGACACGTCCAGGACATGTTCAACGCCCCGCCGCGCGGCACTCAGATGAGTATACCCACGTCGATACTCCCGTCATGAGCAACAACGACGTCTCCACACCCGATACGATCCCCCGCCCCACGCTCTCGGACAGTGTCGATTGGCGTAGTCCAGTAGCAGTCACCATCGTTGTTTGCACTATGCCCTTTGCACGCATATGTCTCTATCGCGCGACCTCACGCCTCTACCGGAAATGACTGTGCCCAGTGGGACGATAGGGCTGCCTCCACGGCGCCACCCCGGGACACCTGTATTCCTGCCGGGGAGCGGTTCCGTTGAGAGGAGGTGACTGGGCAATGGCTAAAGACCATCGTCAGCCTCGACGGCGGCGAGGCCTTGACAGGAAGCAGAAAGCCCAGATCCCTGTAGCAGTGATCACGACACTGCGCAGCTGATCTGGGCGATTGCATTCCTGCTGAGCACCCTGATGGGTAGCTAAGACCATCCCGGAAACCGGGGAGTCGAACAGCTGCAACTGTTCGGCTCCCCCCATTATGCCACGCTTCCCCGGTTCGGGCGGCCACATAACGATCAACAACGACGATTCGTGGCGAGCATCCGCATCACAAGCTGGCGCCTCCGACAGGACTCGAACCTGCAACCTCGGGATTAGAAGGCCCTTGCTCTATCCATTGAGCTACGGAGGCGTGGCGCGGGTGCGCCGCCTGTAAGACTAGCGGACCTTAGGCGTGCTTTCCAACGGCGCGGCCCATCAGTAAGGCCAGCAGTGGGAAGAGCAGCACGGACATCGCGCCGGCGACGACGAGCAGTGAGGCGAGCCACGAGGGCAAGACACCCGTCGTGACGCCGAGCTCAGTGACGGCGACGATGATGGGCAGGCCGGTCGCGCCGTACAGGCCGATGCGCGTCGCGTCCGTCCAGCCGACGCGCTCGATCGATCCGTGGAAGCGTTCCATGAGGACGATGGGCACGCCGCGCACCACGAGGATCGCGCCGACGAAGGCGACGAGCAGGAAGGGGTAGCCCGCGACGGCGCTGAGCGAGATGTTCATGCCCGAGGTGACGAAGAACAGCGGGATGAGGAAGGAGAATCCGAGGGTGCGCAGCTCGCCTTCGACCATCGTGAAGTTGCCGGGTGCCAGCGCGCGCACGATGATGCCGGCCGCGAACGCACCGAGCACCATGTCCAGTTCCATGACCGCGGACAGTGCCATGAGGCCGGTGAGGACCAGCATGACGACGCGCATGAGCGTCTTTTGCGAGGTCTGCGCCCCGTGCAGGATCGTTCGGCCGATCGCCGGATGCTTGAGGATGAATCGCGTCGGGATGGCGACGGCGACGACCGACGCTACCGCGAAACGAGCAGAATAATCGCCGAGGCCCACGGGCTGCGGGCGGACAGCAGCAGCGACATGGCGATGATGGGCGCGAGCTCGCCGACGGCTCCGTGGACGAGGACGGCCTTTCCGATCGTCGTCCCCATAACACCGGCCTCCATGAGGATGGGCAGCAGGGTACCCATCGCCGTCGAGGTCAGCGCGATGGCCAGCGCAATGTACGTCGCGGCGGCGACCCCGGTTGTTCCAGATGCGGCGACCGCCGCCCAGGAGACGGCCAGGCCGATACCGAAACATGCCAGCCATGTGAGCAGCGAGCGCCTGCCCGCCCGGCCATGCACCTCTTCGACATTGATCTCGGTGCCCGCGATGAGGAAGAGCATGCCCATGCCGACCTCGCGGAACAAGGAGATCGGCTCGGTGAGGGACGCGAGGCCCGCACCATTCGGCCCGATGATGACGCCAAGGATCAGCAGCCAGACGACGTCGGGCACGCGCTTGCGCGTGAGCGAGGACAGCAGGGGTGCGACGGCCGCAGCGGCGGCGATCAGGAAGAGGGAGACGATGGCTCCCTCGGTTTCGCTCGTGCTCGACGCGGCGACGAGGCCGTGGCCTACTCCCCCGCTCGCGGCGGGCAGGGACAGTGGCAAGCTCATGTGCGTTCCTTTTCGGGTACTGGAATCAGGCGCGCGCGAACGGCCGATGGGGCCGAGGGCGCGTATTCAGGAAGTGCGGGCATGACAAAGGCCCGGGACGACAAGTCCCGGGCCCGTGCGCGGATGCGAGGTCAGCCCTCGACGTCCAGGAGGCCGTTCTTGTATGCCTTGGCCAGGCGGCGGGGCACGCGGATCTCACGGCCGGCGACCTTGACGGTGTTCAGCTCGGTAAGATCAGCCTTCCAGGTAGACCGGCGGGTGCGGGTGTTCGCACGGGACATCTTGCGCTTGGGAACTGCCATGTCTTACCGCTCCTCTTCTTTCTCGACGACTATTCTGATCAGTGCGCCACGCGGGCGCACGGCGACAACCCGATCAGACTACCACGGACCTCGCGCATGTGGCATATCGCGCGGGCGGGTGCGCCTGCGATCCTGGTTACAGACCGAGGGGCGCCAGCTCGCCTAAACTGGCCTCATGTCCGTTCTTCGCACGCTCGCCGCAGGTACGCTCCTGACCCACGAGATCGAGATTAAGCGTTCGCGCTTTATTACGACGCTGGCCAGGACGGATAGCCCTGAGGAGGCCCGCGAGCTCATCGACGCGGTGAAGTCGGAGCATCCGCAGGCGCGCCACAATTGCTCGGCGTATCTGATTGATCCGCCGGATGCGGCGCCCCTGCAACATTCGTCGGACGACGGGGAGCCCTCGGGGACGGCGGGCACCCCGATGCTGGAGGCGCTGCGCGCTTCTGACACGTGGAACGCGACGGCGGTCGTCACCCGCTACTTCGGTGGAATCCTCCTGGGTGGGGGCGGCCTCGTGCGGGCCTACTCCACTTCCGTGTCCGAGGCCGTCGCCCGCGCGCCCACCGCCTACCTCGTCGGGCGCGACGTTTTGGAGACGAGCCTATCTCCTGGCGACGCGGGGCGTATCGAGGCTGAGCTACGTGGGCGCGGCGCGACGATCCTGGACACGATCTGGGGCACGGATGTGACCGTGCGCGTCGCAATCGACCCCACCGCCCGAGAGTCGATCGACGCCTGCCTGGCCCAGGCCTCGTCGGGTGTTGCAAAGTTTCGCTACGTGGAAACGCGTCGTGTTGAACTAGACGAGGCGCCGAACGCGGGCTGACAATTCAGGGGTACTACTGCTCCTGGAAGGACCACTCATGGCTCGCATCGCCCCCACCGTCGCCGATCTGATCGGCAACACTCCCCTCGTTCGTATTAACCACGTCGCCGGCGACGGCGTGGACGTCGTCGCGAAGGTCGAAGCTTTCAACCCCGCTTCCTCGGTCAAGGACCGCATCGCCCGCTCGATCATCGACGCGGCCGAGGCCTCGGGCGCTCTCGCTCCCGGCGGCACGATTGTCGAGGCCACCTCGGGTAACACGGGTATCGCCCTGTCGATGGTGGGCGCGGCTCGCGGCTACAAGGTCGTCATCGTCATGCCCGCCTCGATGTCCGTCGAGCGTCGCGCGATCGTGCGCGCCTTCGGTGCCGAGCTGGTCCTGACCGACCCGAAGGGCGGCGTCTCCGCCGCCGTCGCAGAGGCCGAGCGTATCGCCTCCGAGCGTCCCGGCGCGATCATCGCCTCCCAGTTCACGAACCCCGCGAACCCGGCCGCCCACATCGCCCACACGGGCGAAGAGATCTGGGCGGACACTGATGGCCAGGTCGACGTGTTCGTCGCCGGCGTGGGTACGGGCGGCACCATTTCGGGCGTTGCGCGCGTCCTGAAGGACAAGAACCCGAACGTACACATCGTCGCCGTTCAGCCCGCCGAGTCCCCGCTGCTCACGGGTGGGTCCCCTGCCCCGCACGGCATCCAGGGCCTGATGCCCAACTTTGTGCCCGACACCTTCGACGCCGACATCGTCGACGAGGTTGTCTCCGTCGAGACCGCGACCGCGCTTGAGTTCGCGCGCCGCGCCGCCGCCGAGGAAGGCCTGCTCGTGGGTATCTCCTCGGGCGCAGCCCTGGCCGGAACCGCCGTGGTCGCGGCCCGTCCCGAGCTGGCCGGCAAGAAGATTGTCACGCTGCTGCCCGACACGGGTGAGCGTTACCTCTCGACCGCGCTGTTCGCGGGCCTCGAGGACTGATCTTTTCCTCGCGACACGCTAAGGTGACCCCGGATGGAATATCCGGGGCCACCTGTGCGTTCCCCACTGAGTCAACCATCCAGGAGGAACCGTGAAGCTCACCGTACGCGCCCTGTCGAAGACCCTGTCGCGCGCCCTGCCCACCAAGGCGCTCGGGCTCTTCCACGAGGACCTCGTGACGGCGCAGCGCCGCGACCCCGCGGCCACCTCCGCCCTGGAGATCGCACTGACGTACCCGGGCGTGCACGCCCTGTGGGCCCACCGCGTCTCTCACGCCCTGTGGAGCCGAGGCGCACGCACCCCCGCACGCGCCCTGTCCTCGGCGGCCCGCGCGGTCACCGGCGTGGACATTCACCCCGAGGCCACGATCGGCCGCCGCGTTTTCATCGACCACGCGACGGGCGTCGTCATCGGCCAGACGGCCGAGGTCGGCAACGACGTCGTCATTTTCCACGGCGTCACCCTGGGCGGCGTCGCCATGACGCCGGGCAAGCGCCACCCCACTGTCGGCGACCACGTCATGATTGGCGCGGGCGCGAAGGTGCTCGGCCCCATCAACATCGGCACCGGTGTCAAGATCGGCGCAAACGCCGTCGTCGTCAAGGACGTGCCCTGCGGCAACGTGGCTATCGGCGTGCCCGCACGCCTGCTGCCCAAGCCCGAAAAGGACACGCGCGACCGCGATCTGATCGTCGATCCCGCCTACTTCTTCGAGGAGCCCGCCCTCTACATCTGAGGGGTGTTTACCCTCGTCAGACTCAGTCTCTGAGAATCCATTCAAGCGCCGTGACAAAGTGAGCGCCCTCACCTATAGTTGGTTTATGGAAGCTCGAACTCTACATGCCCCACTGGACGCGTTGTCAGCGGCGAATCGGCCCCAGGGTATTGAGATCGCCACGCTCACAACATTCGACATCCCCGCTCTCGCGGTGCTCACCCTCGAGGCGTACGACGACGCTGTCACGCCCGAGGCGCTCCTGGAAACGTCCGAGGAACTCCGACTCACCTTCGAAGGTGCTTTCGGCGCTACTACCGAAGACTCCTTCGTGGGGGCCTGGGACGGCGGCACCCTCATCGGCGCGATCCTCGTGGTGCGCGAATCCCCCTGGGACGACGCGCCCGACGGTCCATTCGTCGTGGACCTGATCGTCGCGCCGGACTACCGCAGGCGAGGCATCGCGACCGCGCTCGTCTCGGAGGTGGCAACCAGATGCACAAACTGGGGTTTCGACACCCTGGCCCTGCGTCTGGATGCGCGCCACGGCGGCGCCCGCGAGTTGTACTCGATGCTCGGTTTCGAGGAGATCGCTAGGCCCAATGCGCCAGGAGCGCGAGCCCGAAGGCTCGCGCTCCCCTCGCGGTTTGTTGCGCGCTCAACGCTGGCAGGACGGACACCAGAACAGGCGTCGGTTCTGCATGAGCGCCTCGCGGATCGGCGTGCTGCAGCGCAGGCACGGCCGGTCCGTGCGGTGGTACACGTACCAGCGCGAGGCCTCCTCGTCCCCCTCGATCGGCGGGTTGGGGGCCTCGTCCGGGTCCATGGTGTCCAGGCGCCCGGCGGCCAGGCCGCGGTTCATGAGGTCGCAGATGAGGACCCACAGCTCCCGCAGGCGCTTGAGGGAAATGTTGGCACCCTTACGGTGCGGTGAGATGCCCGCGAGGAACAGGGCGTCGGCCCGGTAGATGTTTCCCACGCCCGCGATGATCGACTGGTCCATGACGATCTCGCCGATCACGCGCTTCTTAGAGTGGGCAACCTGAGCGAAACGCTCCATGGCCTCGGCGTCGGAACGTGCCCCGGCGTCCAGGGGGTCGGGCCCCAGCTTCGCCTCCGCCTTGATGCGTTCCTCATCGGTGATGAGGTCGCAGCGGTTGGGGCCCACCAGGTCGGCGACGGCGTGGTCGTTGAACAGGCGCAGGCGCACGGCACCGACCGGCTCCGGAGGCTCCCACTCCCCCGCCTTGGCCTCGCCGAAGCCCTCGCCCCAGCGGGTCTCAGAGTGACCGTTCCACTCCCCCCTGGCGACGTTGGGGATGCGGTGGGCGACCCCGTGGCCCTCGTCGACGACGGTCTCGTCGCCGTTGAAGCGCCACCAGCCGTACAGGCCCAGGTGGATATGCACCCAGCGGTCCGGCCAGGGCGCATCCTCGGGCAGGATCGGCTCCCCACTGCCGGCCGCGGCGCCCTCGAGGAGGGACACCCCGGCCTCGTACGTCTCACCCGGGGCGGGCGGGACGAAACCGATGAACATGTGTTTGCCGTGCACGCGCACCCGCTGCATGACCCACCCATCCAGGAGGGCGGCGGAGGACGCGAAGCGTCCCTGCGGGGACAACGCCGAGACGATACCCCCGACGAAAAGCTCGTCGAGGGTACCGGCTAGGCGACGGACTGCATCGCCTTCAGGCATGCGACCTCACTTCTTGACGACGACGTTGACCAGCTTGGGCGCACGCGCGATGACCTTGAGCGGATCGGAGCCATCCAGTGCCTTGACGATCGGCGCCTGCTCCAGGGCCGCGGCGATCAGGTCTTCCTCGGAGATGGAGGGTGCGACCTCGATGCGGGCCTTGACCTTGCCGTTGACCTGGACGATCGCCGTGACCGTGTCCTCGACCAACAGCGAAGAATCCTCGACGACCGGGAAGGGCTCGCGGGCCAGGGAGGCCTCGTGACCCAGGCGCGCCCACAGCTCTTCGCACAGGTGCGGGGCAACCGGGGCGAGCATGAGGATCAGTGCCTCGATGGCATCGCGCGGCACGGCGTCCAGGCTCGTCAGGTGGTTGTTGAGAACGATGAGCTTGGAGATCGCGGTGTTGATGCGCAGGTTCTCGTACTCTTCGGTGACCTCGGCGATCGTGCGGGCCACGAGGCGGCGCGTCTTCTCATCCGCAGGCTCGTCAGTGACCGTGAGCTCGCCGGTCTCCTCGTCGATGGCGTTACGCCACAGGCGCTGCAGGAAACGCTGGGAGCCGACGACCGCGCGCGTCTCCCACGGGCGCGACAGGTCGAGGGGGCCCATGCTCATCTCGTACACGCGGAAGACGTCGGCGCCGTAGGCGTCGTACATCTCGTCGGGCGTGACGATGTTCTTCAGGGACTTGCCCATCTTGCCGTACTCACGTTTCACGGGCTCGCCCTGGTAGGTGAAGCCGGTCGTCTCGTCGCCCTCGACCTCGTCGGCGGGCACGTACTGGCCGCGCGAGTCCGTGTAAGCGTATGCCTGGACGTAGCCCTGGTTGAAGAGCGTGTGGTAGGGCTCGGCATCCGGCACGTGACCCAGATCGAAGAGGACCTTCTGCCAGAAGCGGGCGTAGAGCAGGTGCAGGACCGCGTGCTCAACGCCGCCGACGTACATGTCGGTGCCGCCGCTAACCTTGCCCTCGCGCGGGCCCATCCAGTAGGCCAGGTTCTCCTCGCCGGCGAAACGCTCGGAGTTCGTCGGGTCGGTGTAGCGCATCTCGTACCAGCACGAGCCCGCCCACTGAGGCATCGTGTTGGTCTCGCGGCGGTACTTCTTGGGGCCGTCGCCCAGGTCAAGGGTGACGTTGACCCATTCCTCGGCGCGGCCCAGCGGGGCCTCGGGCGAGGAGTCGGCGTCCTCCGCGTCGAAGGTGCGCGGGCTGTAGTCGCTGACCTCGGGCAGCTCGACGGGGAGCATGTCCTCGGGCAGGGCGTGGGCGACGCCCTCCTCGTCCCACACAATCGGGAAGGGCTCGCCCCAGTAGCGCTGGCGGCTGAAGAGCCAGTCGCGCAGGCGGTAGGTGATGGTGCGCTTGCCCAGGCCCTTGGCCTCGAGCCAGGCGGTCATCGCGGCCTTGGCCTCGTCCTTGCCGAGGCCGTTCAGGTCGATCTCGTCGTTCGCGGAGTCGACGGCCACGCCGTCACCCGTGTACGCGCCGACCTCGAGGTCGGGGCTGTAGGGGTCGGAAGCGGGGCCGATGGTGCGCACGACGTCGAGGTCGTAGGCGCGCGCGAACGCCCAGTCGCGGTCGTCGTGGGCGGGCACGGCCATGATGGCGCCGGTGCCGTAGCCCCACAGGACGTAGTCGGCGACGAAGATCGGGACTTCGCGGCCGTTGACGGGGTCGATGCCCAGCAGGCCGGTGAACACGCCCGTCTTGGTGCGTTCCTCGTCGGCGCGTTCGGCTTCGGACTTGGCCGAGGCCTGGGCGCGGTAGGCGGCAACGGCCTCCTTCGGGGAGGCGGCACCGCCCGTCCACGCGTCCTTCGTGCCCTCAGGCCAGGACGCGGGCAGGGTCAGGGCGGCCTCGTCGCCGGCGTCGCCGCCGGCGGTCCCACCGAGGATCGGGTGCTCGGGGGCCACGACCATGAAGGTCGCGCCGAACAGCGTGTCGGGTCGTGTCGTGTAGACGTCCAGGGAGTCGAGGGAGGCGCCGACCTCGCGCGCTCCGGGCACGTCGAAGCGCACGGTGGCACCCTCGGAGCGGCCGATCCAGTTGCGCTGCATGGTGCGCACCTTCTCGGGCCAGTTGATGGTGTCGAGGTCGTCGGCGAGGCGCTTGCCGTAAGCGGTGATGCGCATCATCCACTGGCGCAGGTTGCGCTTAAAGACCGGGAAGTTGCCGCGCTCGGAGCGACCATCCGCGGTGACCTCTTCGTTGGCCAGGACCGTGCCCAGGCCGGGGCACCAGTTAACGGGGGCCTCGGAGACGTAGGCGAGGCGGTAGGAGTCGACGACCTTCGCCTGGGCGGCGCGGTCGAGCGAGTTGTAATCGGAGCCGTCCTCGGGGCGAATCTCGCCGGACTCGAGCTTGGCGATCAGCTCGCTGATCGGGCGGGCAGCGCCCTGCGAGCCGTCGGGGGCCGTGGCCTGCGGATCAAACCAGGAGTTGAAGACCTGCAGGAAGATCCACTGCGTCCAGTGCACGTACTCAATATCCGTCGTGGCAAAGGAGCGGCGCGAATCGTGGGACAGGCCCATGCGGCGCAGCTGGCGGCGCATGTTCGCGATGTTCTGGTTCGTCGTAATGGCCGGGTGTTGGCCGGTCTGGACGGCGTACTGCTCGGCGGGCAAGCCGAAGGCGTCGTAGCCCATCGTGTACAGGACGTTGTCACCCTTCATGCGGCGGTAGCGCGCCAGCGTGTCGGTCGCGATGTAACCCAGCGGGTGACCCACGTGCAGGCCCTTACCCGAGGGGTAGGGGAACATGTCGAGGATGAAGAAGGGGTTGCGGGATGCCAGCGGGCCTGCCAGGTCACCCGTGGGGTTGTCCGCGTGGAACGTGCCCAGCTCCTCCCAACGGTCCTGCCACTTCGTTTCGATCTGACCGGCGAGCTGCGCGGTGTAGCGCTGGGCCGGGGCACTCTGCGGATTTTCGCTCATCTGTGCGTTCCTCGCTTAACGATGGGTCACGTAACAATACTCCCCACCAGGGTAGTTCACGCCCGCCCACCCCGCCGGATACGCTCATCTACCGAAGCGCGCGCAAATAGGTGACAATAGTCGCATGAGTACCGTCTTCGAAAAGATCATCTCCGGCGAGTGGTCCGGCCGCTTCGTGTGGGCCGACGACCTGTGCGTCGCCTTCGCAACGATCGAGCCCACTTCCCCCGGGCACGTCCTCGTCGTCCCGCGCTGCCCCTACGAGGCGTGGACCGACGCCCCTTCGGACGTGGCCGCGCACCTGATGAAGGTCGCGCGCGCCATCGGCGTCGCCCAGAAGGCGGCCTTCGGTGTGCCGCGCGCTGGCCTGGCTATTGCCGGCTTCGAGGTGCCCCACACCCACCTGCACGTCATCCCCCTGCGCGACGAGACCGACATCCTCCTGTCGAAGGCCGCTCCGGCGACCGACGAGGAACTCGATAACGCGATCACCACGCTGCGCGAGGCCCTCCTCACCGCCGGCCACGGCGCCCACGTGCCCCCGTCGATGGGATCCGCGGCGCTCTCCTAACCGACTCCGCTCCTCTCTTTCTGCGCACCCCGCGAGGGCGCTCCCAGCCCGCCCGACCACCTCGGTCAGGTGGGCTGATGCGCGCCCGGGCCTCGTCGATAGGGCGGCTCAGGCGCGTACGATGATGCCCGAGGCCAGGGCCGCGTCGAGCTGCACCATCTCTCCGTCATCGAGGGCAACCGTCATCGAGCTCGGTCCGCTGGCGAGGATGACAACGCGGGCGCCGGGCACGAGACCAGCCTCCTCCCATGCGCGCAGGGCCTGCGGGTCACGATCGGGCAGCCGATCCACCACGCCCCCATCCCCCACCGCGAGCGTATCGAGGGGCGCGCCGAGAACCTCGTCGCTCGAGCCGTCCGCGCGCGGGATCGGATCCCCATGCGGATCGCGCGTCGGGTAGCCCAGGACCTTGTCGAGGCGGTTCAACAGCCGCTCGGACACGGCATGCTCGAGGATTTCAGCCTCCTCGTGCACCTCATCCCAGGAGAAACCCAGGGCCTCGTGGAGGTAGGTCTCCAGCAGCCGATGCCGACGCACCATACCGAGGGCGACGGCACGCCCCTGGCCGGTCAGGCGCACACGCCCGTAACGCTCGTGAGTGACCAACCCCTGGCGAACCAGGCGCTGAACATTCTCCGTCGTCGTCGACGGCACCACGCCCATGTGCTCGCCGATGTCTTTGGGCTTGACACCGTCACGCCCGGCCTCCTCAGCGCTCCACACGAGCTTGAGAATGTCCTCGACGACCGTTGAGTATTCGCTCGATGCCTCCGACACAGCATCCCCTTTCGTCCGGGCCTCCATTGTAGGCAAAGCCCCGCCGCGCGAGCGCCCGGTTCCGCGCACCACATCCGAACGCCGCCTCCCAGTACCCCATGCCATACGGATGCGAGATAGGACACTGAGGGCAACATTGACTTGTCCGCACACCCCAAGATGTGTATATTTATCTCTCGGTTGCAAAACCCCCGCGTCATTAGCTCAATTGGCAGAGCAGCTGACTCTTAATCAGCGGGTTGAGGGTTCAAGTCCCCCATGACGCACAGCTTTCCCGGCCTCGGCCGGTGAGAGTTCCCGCGTCATTAGCTCAATTGGCAGAGCAGCTGACTCTTAATCAGCGGGTTGAGGGTTCAAGTCCCCCATGACGCACAGCTTTCCCGGCTCCGGCCGGTGAGAGTTCCCGCGTCATTAGCTCAATTGGCAGAGCAGCTGACTCTTAATCAGCGGGTTGAGGGTTCAAGTCCCCCATGACGCACAGAAAGCCGGTGGCCTACAGGTCGCCGGTTTTTCGTATCCATGCCCCACTTCCCCTTTGTTTTCCAGTGTTGACCGTAGCCCCGCCAGATCTGCGGCCTGCCACAGCCCCGCCAGATCTGCGACCGCCGCCGCTGCCCCGCCAGATCTCCGGCCTGCCACAGCCCCGCCAGATCTGCGACCGCCGCGAGACCTGCCCGCCCGCTCGCCGCCCGCGCCGCGAGCTTCGCTCGGCGCGTCGGCTCGAAGCCCGGCCAGGCCCCGCAGGCCTCGCGTCGGCCTCCGATCGGGCGGCTCGTGGCGTGCCTTTCCATTGCCTAGCCAGGCATTGGCACCACATGCGACACAAAACTCGCCCAGTACGCGCACAACACCCGTAAGTCCGCCATATTTCACAAGCGGTCGCAGCGACGGCCTTGAGTGCACAGCGAAGCACATGGGAATCACCTGCATGCTATGTGCCCGCGCCCGATAGAGCACCCAATCCAGAGCTCAGCCCGCAGTAGACGATGCACGTCGCCAACAATGTGTATACTGAACAATCATGACTCATAGCGTTTAGTACGCACACTTACGACTGGGGAACAACATGAGGAAAAGCCGGAGAGTTCTGGCGACGGGTGCTGGTTTGGCTCTTGTCGCTGCAGGTACGGTATCAATGTTTGCGCCACGCAGCGCACAAGCCGATGCCGAGCCCTTCACCCTCTCACAATACGTCTCATCAACAAGCACGACGGTATGCAATACGACCCCTGTGATCACGACCTATCACGGTACCGTCGTGCTGGACATTCCGGTCACTACGCTTCTGGCAGGCCACGAGGCAGAAATCCGCGCTGCGGCTGCACAGGGACTCTCCCCTCATGACTCCGGCAGCAACGACAACGCCGATATCACACTGACCGTGAGTGTCCCTGAGGCGGTCACATTGGGGACGTCTCGCGCGAAATCCACCTCGTCAATGCTCGCCTACACCTCGTTCTCCCCCAACGCTGAGCGCACACAGGTCACTGCGAACATCCAGCTCAAGGATCTGAGCTGGCAGCAGCTGCTCGATATCTACGATGCGGAGAAAGCCAACCCCGGCCAGCACACGATCAAGGTCCAGGTCCCCTATGCCGTTGGCACAACTGACCCCACAGAAGCGACTCAACTGGCCAGCGAACAGGTTAGCGTGACAGGTACGTTCAACTTCTTCGCATCATCGACCACTCCCGCTCAGGTCTTTAACTTCGACACGAAGACCCTGGCAGTCGCACAGTCGCCTACCGACTGCTTCGCGTCCGCACCGACCAGGACAACGCGCTGGGTTGATGAAAAGGACGGCCACGACTTACAGCCCCCGAAAACCGGGCCCAACTTCTTCCAAGCCGCAGGAATTCCCGACTACGAATTCTCCACTCGGGAGTTGTCTGAGGATGGCTTGACCGGTATTTACAAGTACAAGAATGTTTTCGGCTCCCTTCCGGTCAACGGTGATGACCCGATAATCGGTACCGATTTTAAGATCGGTACCGATGAGAATCCCCCAACTCAGAAGGAAGAGATCCACGCCGAGAGTAAGAACTCGCTTCTGACCATCGAGAACGTCGTCCACTTGGACGACCTTCGCGGCGGACGCATTGCGGATCTCCTCCAGAAATACGAGGAGACGCCCAACGCTTTCGACGATTTTGGCCTGAGGAATGCTCACTTGGGCTTCACAACGCAGATCACTCTTCCTACGCAGCTGAAGTTCTCTGACCCCTCGGCCATCTCGGTAACCGGGCTTCCCCAGGGCTTCTCAGCGACGACAGTGGCAGTTAACGGACAGAGAGCAACGATAACCGTTGAGGTCGATAACCCCTATCAGATCACCACCATCGAAGACCTCAAGGATGCGATGAGTGGGCTTCAGGGAGAAGCGGTGATCACCATTAAGAAGATTGCCTTCGCTGATTCCGCAACTGCCGATTCGGATTACACGATCGATCACCTCACGCAGGGAATCATCTCGGTTGATGTCGAGAAACAACTCGGTACCATGGTCAAGCCCGGGTGGCCGTCACCCGCATGCCCTCCGACTATGGGCGACGACGATACTGTCGAACCGGCCGAACCTCGCCCTGTTCTTGGGACAGTATTTGATCCGCCGTCACCTGCTTGCCCTCCTTCGGACATGCTTCTGAGCGCCGGATGGAGGCCCCCCGCGATCGGCCCTTCTGCCGGGTGGGATGAAGCTCCGCTCATGAAGCACCACCTGAAGTACACGACCAGCGAGGCGCATCCCTACGTGACGCGACTGTCCTTCAAGCCAGGTCCGACGCCTACGCCAACAACGCCGACGCCTACGCCGACAACGCCTACGCCAACGCCGACAACGCCTACGCCAACGCCAACGCCGACAACGCCTACGCCAACGACGCCGACGCCGACGCCGACAACGCCTACGCCTACGCCGACAACGCCTATGCCTACGCCAACGACGCCTACGCCCTCGGTTCCTCCTAAGCCTGCAACACAGCTCGCCAAGACCGGTGCTCTCACCGGCGATGTGCTGCTGCTCGCTGCCGTGACAGGCACTATCGGCGTCGCGGCAACGCGGAAGAAACGCTCGTAATTCGCGTTTCATCGCCATAGGCGGGGGTGCCGGTGAATCACCGGCACCCCCGCCTGCCTGTGGGGTTACCCTGGGCAGCAAAGGCGTGCCGACATTCACACGTCTGCCCAATGACGCCACCCCGAGCCGCCCATCCCTGTACGCCACACCTGGAACTAACCCCTGCGCCACATGCCCGTTGCACTCGTGCGCTCACTTCCGTGCCGCCACCCTCAGGCCGCAGGCATCGTGGGGGGTTTTGCTACCATAGGAGGCTTTTGTCGGCGTGTCGCCGGCGTGTCGGGGGCCTATGGTCGCAAAACCCCCCGTTGAGCACCGGGCAAACGTGAGCCGCACGATGCCCTGAGCTAGGGGCAACGACGATACGCGACACATCGAGACGGCACGCATCGACGAACGACGCAGCCACAGGCCACGCATCGAGGCGCCACGAGACAAGAGGCCCCGCAGGGCGTGGCCTGCGGGGCGCCGATGCGTCTACAGACGCAAGTGTCAGTTACGACGCCTGCGCAGGGCGATGCCGCCAGCGCCGATGAGGCCTAGGAGGGCCGCCGCACCGGCGAAGCCTCCCGCGACCGTACCCGTGCGTGCGAGCTTCGGAGCAGGCGTCTGCTTCGCGGGTGTCACGGGCGTGGAAGGTACGGGCGTCGCAGTCACCGAGGGAGTGGGGGTAGGTGTCACGGGCGTGGAAGGTACGGGCGTCGCAGTCACCGAGGGAGTGGGGGTAGGTGTCGCGGGCGTAGAGGGAGTGGGGGTAGGCGTCGCGGTCACCGAGGGCGTGGGGACGGGCGTCGCGGGCGTGGAAGGCACGGGCGTCGCGGGCGTAGAGGGAGTGGGGGTAGGCGTCGAAGCCGATGGCGTCGGCGCCGGATTATTCGACACCTTGCGGATCGCGATGTCGGTGTTCGCACCCACGGCGCGCGCGTTCGCGGGATCATTCGGATCAACCGTGCGAGCGGCAGCGTCGAAGCCTCGGATCGTCTGGCCCGGGACGATTTCATACCCCTCGGGCAACGCCGGTAGCTCAGTGAGCGCGGCTCGCGACGGGTTGTGCTGGTCGTTGTTGTAGCGCTGCGCGGCCAGCACCGTGCCGTTGGCGTCCACGAGGCGAACGGATCCGAGGGGAGAGTAGAAGACCTCGCACACGAAATGAATGTCGGGTTGGTCGGGATCGAAGTTGAGCGCCGGTGCACTGATTTCCAGTGTGTACTGGCCGGGAACGACGGGGCTGGGACGGACGGGGACCTCGCCGGTCCCATCGATGGGCACGTACTCGCGTCGCGGTTCCAGAATGTTCTCATTCTCATCCGCAACGTAGCAGGTGGCCGGTCCCGGCGTGTCCGCAGCATGGGCGGGCGCTGCGACAATGAGGGGTGCGGCGCCGATACAGAGACAAGCGGTGAGGGCGGCTGTGCGCGGGATCAAAAATGACTGCATGAGAAATTCCTAGTCGATCTTTCAATCGGTTACAACCACCACATTACCGGGTATCCGTAGTTTTCGCTGCCGTTATGCGTCTGCATTGTCGACATAGATTCCCCACCTGGGATAACGACGAGGCCGGGGTGCCCACGCGAGCAAGCCCCGGCCTCGTGCGAAGCGGAGACAACGACGGTCAGTGCCCCGGCCAACTGCGGATCGTCGTCAGCGCGGCAACCGAGTACCGGTCCCACACGCGCCCGCCGACACGCACTGCCCCCTCCAGGATGATCACCGACCAGGGCAGGGCGACCACGTAAGCGACCCAGAACGGAACCAGGCCGAAGGAGGCCAGCGCGATCAGCACGTAGGACGGGATCTGCAAGACTGCGGTGCCCGCGAATCCCGCGAGCTGCATCAGCATCGTCAACAGGAACGAGCCGGTCCCCTTCGTCGCGAGCGGCGAGACACCCGGCGGCTGAACCGGATACACCCAGCGCGCATTCACGACGAGGGTCGTTGCGGCCGCGCCCGAGAAGAGGACGATGCCCATCACTTGATGGAAGACGAAGTCGGACGCACCAGCCCTCGTGATGGCGTCGTGGATGAGGTATCCGAGCGCCTGGGGCACGAGGACGACGAGGGAACCGACGAGGCGTCCGCGGCGTTCCTCCCGGCCGCTCATCCCCGAGGAGATGACGATCCAGGCACCCGTCGAGTCGTATTGCATGAGCGCTCCCACGCTCAGGCCCATGGTCACGGGCACGAGGTAGAGGAAGATCCCCGTGAAGAGCACCTGCTGCCCATCGACCGCTACGCGCCCCAAGAGCACCCCGATGATCGGGAAGAGAATAGCGAACACCATGTTCATGTTGAGGCGCGGATCCACGATCCAGTAGCGCAGCGTGCGCGCCGCCAAAGACGCCGAGCGCACGCCGATACCGAGGCGCGTGAAGGTATCGACGCTGCGCAGGCCAGCCGAACGCGACGCCGCGGTCCGTTGGCCTCGCGCTTCCTGCTCGGCGGACTCGTCGATGAGATAACGTCCCTCGTTGATGGCCCGCTGCGCGTCGGCACTGATCTGACCCGCGTAGCCGCTCATGACGGGACATAGGACGGCCAGCCAGACACGCCAGCCGACAACAGCCGTGGCCAGCGTGACGAGGGCGCGGATGCAGGCGGCACCCCACGCCCCCTCGAGCAGGGAGACAACAACGCCGAAGGGAGCGCCAACGGGCGACCACAGCGCGACGTTCAGCCCCGCTTGGAACAGCTCCAGCGAGAAGTTATCCGACAGGAGCTTCATCCAGTAACCCAGCGGGGTCAGCACCACGAAAAAGGCGATGAAGCCGACCATCGTGACGGCGTCCTTCTTGCCCGAGCTATCGATACGCACCGCGAACCAGGTGCCGACCGCACGCGCCCACAGCACCGCAAGAGGAAGGGTGACGATGCCCGCGACCAGCCAGCCGAGGGCCGCCACCCATTGGGCCCGCCACAACGCAAACCACACGGGAACGAGAAGCGCCATGGCGGACATGACGCCGCCGGGCCCCACAGCGGTTGCGGCGACCAGTGCCACCCCCAGCCGCTTGCTCGGCCCCACGTAGGGCGACAGACGCACGGGATCGAGTGAGTTGTCCATCGAGGCAAACGCAATGGGCAGGATCAGCCACAGGACGACGACAACGGGACCCACGATGGGCAGCACCGCCGCAAGGGTCGCTGCTCCCTCGGATTGAGCAAGGAATGCTGTGCCCACGAGCACGGACGCATAGATCCCACCGAAGTACAGGACGCCGAGGGCGGCCAGCACCAGCACGGCAGTCTGGCGGCGAACCGTGTTCCAGATGATGCGGAGCTTGAGGCGAATCAGTTGCCCAACCACGACAGGCCTTCCTCGGAGTGGACGCCTCCGACCAGGGAGGTGAAGCGCTCCCCCAGGTCGCCGCCCTGGGCGACCTCGTCGGTGGTTCCGGCGACGAGCACGCGCCCCTTGTCGATGATGGCCACGTGCGTGCACAGCTGCTGGACGGTCGCCATCACGTGCGAGGACAGGATGACGGTGCCGCCACGCTTCGTATAGTCGGTGAGGATCTGACGAATGTTGGTCGCGGACACGGGGTCGACGGCCTCGAAGGGCTCGTCGAGGACCAGGACTCGCGGAGAGTGGATGAGGGCCGCGGCAAGCGCGATCTTCTTCGTCATGCCGGCCGAGTAGTCGCTGATCAGCTTCTTGCCCGCCTCAGCCAGGTCGAGAGCGGCCAGGAGCTCGTGGGCGCGCTCGCGGGCGACGGAGGCGTCCAGGCCGTGGAGCATGCCCACGTGGACGAGGAAGTCCGGGCCGGAGAGGCGGTCAAGCAGCCGCATCCCGTCGGGCATCACGCCAAGCAGGCCGCGCGCCCGCTGGGTGTCGCCCCACACGTCGACACCGTGCACGTAGGCGGTGCCCTTGTCGGGAGTGAGCAGGCCGGTGGCCATCGTGAGCGTCGTCGTCTTACCCGCGCCGTTGGGCCCGACGATGCCGTAAAAGGATCCGGTCGGGATATCGAGGGACAGGTCGGCGACCGCGATGAGGTTGCCATAAATCTTGACGAGGCCTCGGATCGCCAGGGCGGTATCGTCGCCGATCGGCGCAGCCGGGGATGCATCGGACATGAGAGTCTCCTTCGCGCATTGACATACCCGTCAATGCTATGACGCGCATGTCACATGCCGGGAAGATATCTCAGGACATGACCCCGCTCGCAGGGCAAGAGTCGAACCTAGCGGATGGCGAGGACGACGTTGAGTCCGTCCTCCGGGTGATACGTCCAGGTCGCACGGTAGGTACCCCACACATCATCCTGCGTGCCGTCGACGGCCCGCGTGATGAGCATGCGTTCGCGCACCGAGGACGGAGTATCGATCTGGTCGAGGATACAGCGGAAGTCCGTCTGCGACAGGCCGTTTGCCCCCTCGCCGTACGCTACGAGCGTCAGCGTTGTGTTGTCGCTTGCCAGGCGCGCGTAGGGGCTGTTGACCGAGCAGGCGTCCAGGGAGTGCGCCAGCTTGTCCGAGGCGACAGTGCGCAGATAGGACAGGCCCATCACGCCGCCCACGGCCAGGACCAGGGCGAGAACGAATCCGAAGGCGAACATGCCCAGGCCTCGCTTGATGCGCTTGTGGCGCTTGGGGCGTTCGCGACGCAGCGGCGGGCGCTGGTCCAGTTCTTCGTAACGGTAGGCGCGCGCCTCACGGCGTCGTTCTTTCTCTGCCTCGGACAGGCGTGCGACGACCTGGTCTCCGGGAACGGCGCGGGTGGGGCCCAGGCGCCTGCTCAGGGCGACGTCGGCCCGCGAGGGCAGGTCACGCTCCGCGTTCCAGTCGTCTTCGCCGCCGTCCCCAAAGAAGGGGGCATTGGCCTCGTCGTGATGCGCGTATTCCCGGTCGGAGGCGACCTCCTCGCGCGCCTCGGAGGTGACATCCTGGGGCGTGAACCGGCTGAGCGGAGGGGTGGGCAGCGCGGGCGGGCGCACCGGGGCGGAGGACTCCGCGCTTCGCTGAGGGTAGGTGGAGGCGGAGGGGGTCACGACCGCCGAGGTGTACTCATCCTTGGGCGCAGACCTGACGACAGGGGTGGGCTTGGTAATCGGTGAGGACTTGGGGATCGCCGGGTACCTGTCGCGAGGCGGAACGCGCGCGATGATGGTGCGTTCGACGTCGGGAGACAGCGCAGCGATCTGCGGGTGCCCATCCTTGAGCACGGACGAAGCCGCGGGAGCGAAGGTTTCCTTTGCTACTGGCGCGGCGGCTGAGGGGGTGCCGGGCATGACGGGTTGCTCGGGCGAGCGCGCGGGCACGCCGCCCGGATAGTCCGGCGTCGCCGATCCCGCGCCGACCCGATATGCGTCCGGCGTTGCAGCCCCCATGAGTCCTCCATCAACACGACACTTGTACTTGTCGAACAAGCATAAGCGTTGATTACTCAGGAAGCAAGAGGTTAGTCGATACCCAGAGCCTTGCGCAGCCGCGCGACGTGCCCGGTCGCCTTGACGTTGTACTGCGCCAGCGCCACGGTGCCATCAGGAGCGACAACCACGGTCGAGCGAATGATGCCCACGTAGGTGCGCCCGTAGTTCTTCTTCTCACCCCACGCGCCGTACGCCTCGAGAACATGGTGCTCAGGATCGGAAGCCAGCGGGAAGGTGAGGGACTGCTTCTCCGTGAAGCGCTCAAGCGCAGCCATCGAGTCGGCGGACACGCCGATCACCGAGTAGCCAGCCCCCTGCAAGGAGGCGAGGGAATCGCGGAAATCGCAGGCCTCTTTCGTACAGCCGGGCGTGGAGGCCTTCGGGTAGAAGTAGACGACGACGCCGCGCGAGGAGGCGGCGAGGAGGTCGGACAGGGTGAGGGTTCCCTGGGTGGTTTCGACGGTGAAATCAGGGGGCCTGCTGGCCGATATCCAAAGTGCTCATGCCCCTCAGTCTATGGGGAGCTCTCCCCGCTGCGAGGGGGCCACCCTGTGCGCGAGATGGGACTCGAACCCACACGTCAAGGACACTGGAACCCTAAATCCAGCGCGTCTGCCAATTCCGCCACTCGCGCGCGCATCCCAGTCTAGCCGATGGTCGCGGCCCCGTCCGAACACCGCGGGGACGAGGCCGGCGCCGGCTCGGGTAGCACGTTCACTCTCGCGAACGGCGAGCTGGGAGGCACACCTGTCAAGAGCGGCGGCAGGACCCGGCGAAGCCGCGCGCACAGCGAGCCTCAGCGCGCGGTCGCGTTGATGGTGCCTTCGCCCAGGACTCGGGTGCCCCGGTAGACGACCATGGACTGGCCGCGGGCCACGCCACGCGCGCTCTCCTCAAGCTCAACCTCGATCCGCTCCGCGTCGCGCCGCAGCCGGGCCACGGGAACGGGCGCGCCGTGAGCGCGCAGCTGTACGAAGAGGTCGGTGGCGTCGGCTCCGTCGTCGTCGGAGGCCAGCCACACGGCGTCGGTCGCGTCGATGCGCGAAATGGACAGCAGCTCGGAGGCGCCGACGACGACCTGGTTGGTCTCCGGCCTCGTTTCGAGGACGTATCGGGGGCGCCCGTCGGGGGCGGGCGCGCCGATGCCCAGGCCCTTGCGCTGGCCAACCGTGTAGTTCCAGTAGCCCTCATGCTGACCCAGCACGTCCCCCTCGGGGGTCACGATGTCCCCCTGCGCGCTGCCCAGGTGGGCACGGAGGAAGCCCTGGGTGTCCCCGTCGGGGATAAAGCAGATGTCGTAGGAGTCAGGCTTGTTGGACACGCCCAGGCCCAGGCGTTCGGCCTCGGCGCGTACCCACGCCTTGTTGGGGGCATCCCCCCAGCGGCAGGACGACGCGGGTCAGTTCCTCGGGGCCCATGACGGCCAGCACGTAGGACTGGTCCTTGAGGTTGTCGGCGCCGCGGTGCAGCTCGGGCCCAGCTTCGCCATCGACGATGGCGGCGTAGTGGCCGGTGCACACCGCATCGAAGCCGAGCGCCCGGGCGCGGCTGGCGAGCTCGCGGAACTTTACGAACTCGTTGCAGCGCACGCAGGGGTTGGGGGTGCGCCCGGCCTTGTACTGGGCGACGAAGTCGGTGATGACGGTCTGCTCGAATTCGCTCGCCAGGTCCCACACGTAGAAGGGGATGCCGATGATCTCGGCGGCGCGCGCAGCGTCCCCGGCATCCTCGATCGAGCAGCATCCGCGCGATCCGATGCGGCACTCCTGGGGCTGAGAGGACAGGGCCATGTGGACGCCGACGACGTCGTGCCCGGCTTCCACGGCCTTGGCGGCTGCGACGGCGGAGTCCACGCCGCCGGACAGTGCTGCCAGAACTCGCATCTAGCGTCCCTCGTTTCGTTCGTTGCGCACGTGGGCGATGCCGTCCAGGGCGGCACCCGCACGGATAGCCCCGGGCAGGGCGGCCAGGAAGGCGTCGATATCGTCGCGGCTCGTCTCATGGCCGAGCGAGACACGAAGGACGCCGAGCGCCTGCTCCTCGCTGCGTCCCATCGCCATGACGATCTCGGAGGGGCGCGTCACACCCGCGTGACAGGCGGACCCGGCGGACACGGCGATCCCAGCCATGTCGAAGGCCATGAGCACGGCCTCGGGGCGGGCGGTGGGCAGGGACAGGTGGATGATCGCGCTCGACGAGGCCGACTCCCCCACGGTCGGATACGTTCCCTCCGGCAGGTGAGACAGCAGGTGCGCGCGCAGGTCGGCCGCGCGGGCGGCGAAAGCTGAGCGCTCGGCGACGACCTCGGTGAGTGCGGCTGCGAGCGCGCAGGCGCCCGCGACGTCGGGCGTGCCCGAGCGAATCGATCGCTCGTGGCCACCGCCGGGCCGGTCAGTCGTCATGGGGATGCCACGCCGGGCGAGGAGAACGCCGATGCCAGCGGGGGCACCGACCTTGTGTCCGCCCACGCTCATGAGATCCAGGCCGAGTTCCGCAAAGGACACGTCCAGTGTGGGGATGGCTTGGGCGGCATCGGAATGGACGAGGCCTCCGCTGGCGTGCATGAGCTCAGCGAAGTCTGCGACCGGCTGAATCGTGCCAATCTCGGAGGACACGAGGGTCATGGAGCCGAGCGCGAGGCGAGCGTCCCACGCGGCCGGGGCGCCGTCCTCGGGCACGCCAGGCAGGCCGTCACCGGACCCAGAGGGCAGCACCGAACGGCCACCCGCATCCACGGGCAGAACCTCCCAGGAGAAGCCCTCGCGTGAGGCTACCTCGCGCTGATGGGCGACCGCGTCGTGCTCGAGGCCGGAGACGACGATCAGGTCGCGCTCACCGTCACGGCCGCGCATTCCCCGGGCCGCCGCCATGACGCCGAGCGCGTCGGATTCCGTTGCCCCCGAGGTGAAGATGACCTCGTGGATGTCCGCGCCCAGGGCGCGAGCGACCTGTTCGCGCGCGTCGTCGAGCATGCGACGGGCCCGCCGCCCTCCGAAGTGGAGGGCGGCGGGATTGCCGGGAGTTGCAGCCAGGTCACACTGGGCGCGGGTCCACGCGTCAAGCGCACACTCGCGCAGCGGCGTCGTGGCCGCGTGGTCGAGGTAAACGCTCACGCCTGAGAGCGCGCCTCCTCGATGATCGCCAGGGCGGCCGGGACCACCTCGGTGACGTCGCCGACCACGCCGAAGTCCGCGATCTCGAAGATCGGGGCGTCCGGGTCGTCACACACGGCGACGATGTGGGCGGCGGACTGCATGCCCACCGTGTGGTGGATCGCGCCGGAGACGCCCAGGCCGATGTACAGGTTCGGGGTGACGGTCAGACCGGTCTGGCCGATCTGCTCGGATCGCGGGGCCCAGCCCTCGTCGCAGGCCACGCGGGTCGCGCCCACGGCGCCACCCAGGGCGTCAGCCAGGGAGCGGACCAGCTCAAAGTCGCCGTCGACGCCACGGCCGCCGCACACGACGGTGGAGGCGTCGGTCAGGGACACGCCGTCCTCCTCGTCTGCCACGAAGGACACGACCTCAACCGCCGCTGCTTCCGCGCTCAGCTCGACGGCCAACGGCTCGGGGGTCAGGGAGGCGGGCGAGGCCACCGGGGCCTCGTCAATGACGCCGGAGGAAATACCCACGATGGGGGTCTGGCCCTCCAGGACGATGCCCATCGACCAGGAGCCACCCAGAGCGGTCTTGCCGACCTGGAGGACGCCACCGTCGAAGGACACGGAGGAGGCACCGGAGATGACGCCGGCCTCGGTCAGGGCGGCGACGCGACCGGCAATCTCGCGGCCACGGTAGTCCGAGCACAGCAGCACGAGGCCGTAGGAGTCGGTGCCCAGCGCGGCGATGACCGCGTCGGAGGCGGCCACGGAGGCGTGACCGGCCGGACCCAGGTCGGCGTGCAGCACGCGGGTCGCGCCCAGCTCGGACAGGGCTGCCACGTCCGGCGTGGGGGCTACAGACAGGGCGACGACGTCGGCGGAGGTCAGGGAGGCGGCCAGCGTGACCGCCTGGCGGGCCAGGGAAGTCAGGTGCGTCCCGGACTGGTCGGCCAGGACAAGGATCGGGGAACTCATCTGCTGCGTCATGTCACTTCACCACCGAAAGAATGTAGTCGGCCAGCGCACGCCCGCCCTCGCCGGCGTCCTGGATGATCGTGCCCGAACCGTCGCGCACGTTCTCCTCGCTGAAGGTCACGGAGGTCAGCGCGCGGCGCATCACCAGGGTTTCGCCGCCGGGAACCTCGACGAGGTCGTCGATGCCCCACTGGTCCAGGGGCTTCTTGCGCGCGGCCTTCATCGCCGCGAAGGCCGGGTAGCGCGGCTCGTTGATCTGGTCGGTCACGGAGACGACGGCGGGCAGGGCCGCGCGCAGCGTCTCGGTAAAGCCGTCAACGGAGCGTTCGATCGTGGCGACGCCGTCCTCGACGCTCAGCGTGCGGGCCAGGCCGAGCAACGGCATGTGGGCCTTGGCGGCCAGGGCGCCGGGCAGCATGGAGGTCATCGCGTCGAGGGACGCCATGCCGGTGACAACCAGGTCGACGGGGCCGCACTCGTCGGAGATCTTCGCGATCGCGACGGAGAGCACGGAGGCCGTCGTAATAACGTCGGAGCCCTCGAGGAACTCGTCAGAAACCAGGAAGGCGCGGTCCGCGCCCATTTGCAGGGCGCGCATGAGCGCGTCCTCGGCGTCCTCGGGGCCCATGGTCAGGGCGATGACCTCGGCCTCGCGGCCAGCGTCCTCTTCGCTTTCCTTGAGCTGGACCGCAGCCTCGATGGCGTTCTCATCCAGTTCGTTGAGCACATCGTCCTCACCGCGCACCAGGCGGCCGCCCTCAAAACGGCGTTCGGACTGCATGTCTGGGACATGCTTCACACACACGACAATTCTCATGGCTTCTAGCGTGCCACATTCCTGGCCCCTCGCCCATATGAGGGTCACCTCACCGGCGCACACCACAGTCCGCGCACGGGGCACCCTCCTGTGTGTGCGCACGTTCTATGCACCTTCCCATAGGACTTTTTTCCCCGACGATCCGACCGCCTTGTTGTCGGTCACGTATGATAGGGGGCAACTATATTTAAGAGGCAATGACTCCATCAGGGGTTCACCAGGAAGAGGCGCATTTTATGTCCGAGCGATCCGGCTCGTCCCCTGCTCCCACACGGCGCGTCACCGAACCTAACCCGCAGCCCACCCGCCTGGGCGTCTACCCGTCGGGCGACGGGCTCGACGTCGCGGTGATCGCGCGCAACGCCTCGGGGGTGGACATGTGCATCTTCGACGAGGCCGGGGCTGAGACGCGCTTCGCTCTGCTGGGTCCGAAGACCGGCGTGTGGCACGGGCACATTCCGGGCTACGGTGCGGGCACACGCTATGGATTCCGCGCGCACGGCACCTGGGACCCGGACGGCGGCAAGTTCTTTAACTCCCACAAACTCCTGCTGGACCCCTACGGGCGCGGCGTGGACGGATTCGTGGACATGAAGCCCGCCGTGTACGCCCACAGCGTGGACGAGGATCTGTACCCGTCGGAATACCCGATGCGTCGCTCCCCCATCGATTCCGCTCCCTACATGCCGCGCTCGGTCGTGGTCGAGCCCTCCTTCCCGATCATCCCCCAGCCCGACATCCCCTGGGAGACCTCGGTCATCTACGAGATCCACGTCAAGGGATTCACCAAGAACATGCCCGGCGTGCCCAAGCCTCTGCGCGGCACCTACGCGGGCCTGGCCCACCCGGCGTCCGTGTCCTACCTCAAGGACCTGGGAGTTACGGCCGTGGAGCTGCTGCCGATCCACGCCAAGTGCGATGAGCCTTTCCTCACCGAGCGTGGCCTGACGAACTACTGGGGCTACTCGACGCTGTCCTTCTTCGCGCCCGAACCCTCCTACGCGACCGCCGACTCGCGGGCCCGCGGTGCCCAGGCCGTCGTCGACGAGTTCCGCGGAATGGTCTCCCTCCTGCACAAGGCAGGCATTGAGGTCATCCTCGACGTCGTCTACAACCACACCTGCGAAGGCGGAGACGCAGGCCCCTCCCTGTCGTGGCGCGGCCTGGACTCCGACATGTACTACCGTCACACGAACTCGCGCCCGGTTCAGAGCATCGACGTGACCGGCACCGGCAACACGATGAACATGGACAATCCCCGGACTATCCAGATGGTCCTCGACTCGCTGCGCTACTGGGTGCGCGACATGGGAGTGGACGGCTTCCGCTTCGACCTGGCTGCGACGCTGGGGCGTTTTGCCACCGGCTTTAGCCCGATGCACCCGCTCCTCATCGCGATGGCCACGGACGACATCCTGGCCCGCACCAAGCTCATTGCCGAGCCTTGGGACGTCGGCCCCGGCGGCTGGCAAACCGGCAACTTTCCCGTTCCATTCTCCGAGTGGAACGACCACTACCGTGGTGCCTTGCGTAACTTCTGGCTGGCGGATGTGCGCGCCCAGGCCTCGGGCCACATCGTGTTCGGCCCCAACGACCTGGCGACCCGCTTATCCGGATCCCGGGACGTCTTTGATCATGGGCTGGGTCGGCTGCGCGGACCGCGCGCCTCCATTAACTTCGTGACCGCGCACGATGGCTTCACCCTGGCGGACATGACCGCCTACGACCACAAGCACAACAAGGACAATCTCGAGAACAACCGCGACGGCTCAGACGATAACCGCTCGTGGAACCACGGCCTCGAGGGAACGCTCGCGTCGGGCGCGACCCACCCTGATTCCGCGACGCCCTACCGAATCCTGGCCAACATGCCGATCGCGCAGCTGCGCGCGCGCTCGCAGCGCAACATCCTGGCCACCATGTTCGTCTCCTCGGGAACGCCCATGCTCACGGGCGGCGACGAGTTCGGACGCACCCAGTACGGCAACAACAACGCCTACTGCCAAGACGGCCCGATCTCCTGGGTCGACTGGGACCTGGCCGAGGGCCAGCAGGCCCAGATCGACGCCGTCTCCTGGCTGATCGCCCTGCGCAAGGCGCACCCGGTGCTGCGCCCCGACTCCTTCGCGACCGGGCGACCCTTCGGCGGGGACTCCATCGCCGACCTGTCGTGGTACACCGCTCAGGGCACGCCGATGCCGGACTACGGCTGGACGGACTCGCGTCACCGCACCTTCCAGATGCTGCGCTCGGGCGTGAAGTGGGGCGACCGTGACGCCCTCGTCATCATCAATGCGAACCTCAACGACGCCGAGGTTACACTGCCCGAAGGCCACGACCTGGACTGGCTGATCGCGTACTCCACCGTGTGGGAGACCCCGGCGGACGGCGGCGTCGGCTCCTCGCTCGACCCCGATGAGCTCTCCCTTGAGGTCGAGCACGTCGCCCCTCGCTCCACGCTGACGATCGATGCCCTGTCCGTGACGATCCTGCTCTCCGACATCGCGTTCCAGCCGGAAAACTGAGCCCCTTTTTTACATATCCCTCCCCCACTCGTTAGGATCAACGCATGACTCGCAGTGAAGATGCCCTGGAAACCGCAACCTCCGACGCCTCGCTGGCCCGCTCGAAAGCCCGCAGCGCCGAAATCGACCTGGCGATCGACCAGGATCCGTCGCGTTTCCGCATCCTCACCGGTGACCGTCCGACCGGCCACCTCCACCTCGGCCACTACTTCGGCACCCTGCGCAACCGCGTGTTGCTGCAGAACCGCGGGGTGGAGACATGGGTTCTGGTCGCCGACTACCAGGTGATCACCGACCGCGACGGCGTGGGGCCGATCCGCGAACGCGTCCTCGGCCTCGTCGCTGACTACCTGGCCGCGGGTATCGATCCGGAGCGCTCCACGATCTTCAACCACTCGGCAGTCCCGGCCCTCAATCAGCTGATGCTCCCCTTCCTCTCGCTCGTCACTGAGTCGGAGTTGCACCGCAACCCGACCGTGAAGGCCGAGCTGGAGGCCACCGAGGGACGCGCGATGACGGGCCTCATGCTCACCTACCCGGTCCACCAGGCCGCCGACATCCTGTTCTGCAAGGCCAACATTGTGCCCGTGGGCCAGGACCAGCTCCCCCACCTAGAGCAGGCTCGCCTCATCGCCCAGCGCTTCGACAAGCGTTACGGTCGCGCTACTCCCGAGCGTCCCGTGTTCCCACGCCCGGAGGCCCTCCTGTCCGAGGTCCCGCTGCTGCTGGGCACGGACGGCCAGAAGATGTCGAAGTCTCGCGGCAACACCATCGAGCTGCGCATGACCGCCGACGAAACCGCGAAGATCCTGAAGAAGGCAAGACAGACGCCGAGCGCCGTATCACCTTCGATCCCGTTGGCCGCCCCGAGGTCTCCAATCTCCTCATGCTCGCATCCCTGGCTACGGGCGATGCGCCCGAAGTGATCGCGGACCGTATCGGCGACGCCGGCGCGGGCACCCTGAAGGCCCTCGTCACCGAGTCCCTCAACGAGATGCTTGCTCCCCTGCGCGAGCGCCGCGCCGAGCTCATCGCAAACGAGGACTACCTGCTGTCCATCCTGCACGCCGGCAACGAGCGCGCCAACGAACAGGCTGATCAGACCCTGTCTGAGGTCCGCACCGCGATGCAGATGAACTATTAATCCCACGCACAACTCTCCTTTGGAGGCACCATGGCATACAACCAGTTCCCTGAGCACCCCGACGATTCCGTCGGCGGCTGGATGCTCACCCTCTTCCTGATGGGTCTTCCTCTGGTCGGCTTCGTCTACCTGCTGGTGCTTGCGCTCGGCTCCGGCGGCTCCCCCGCCAAGCGGAACTTCGCGCGCGCCGCACTCATCTGGCAGATCATCTGCGCACTCGTGGCGGTTCTTTTCTTCGTTCTCTTCGGCGCAGCGATCATGGCATCGCTCCCGGACTCGAGTATGTAACGTCGAGGCGCACGGCAAGTGTCCTTGTGGGGGCGACATCCGAATCACTCGGGTGCCGTCCCCACATTGTTTGGGGATTCACGTTACCCTCTGAGCACGCACAACACGTCTAGGAGATCGGTCACATCCCGGGGTGTGACCTTCGCCGATGCGCAGGTCGGTCCATAGGTTAGGGTTGGACATGTGAGCGAGAAACTGTTGCCCCGTATCCCGATCATCGAAGTGTTTCCCGTCATCGAGGACGGAACGCTTCCCGCTAAGGCGACCGAAGGCGAACCTTTCCCCATTCGTGCGACCGTGTTCCGCGAAGGACACGACGCATTCGCCGCCGAGGCCGTCCTTCTACGCCCGGACGGAGGTGAATACTCCCGTACCCGCATGGTCGATATTGCCCCCGGCCTGGACCGTTACGAGGCCTGGGTGGCCCCCGACGCCCCCGGCACTTGGTCGTTCCGCGTGGATTCCTGGTCGGACCCCTACGCCACCTGGCGTCACGACGCAGCCGTCAAGGTCGGCGCCGGTGTCGACGTCGAGCTGATGCTGGAGGAGGGCGCGCGCCTCATGGAACGTGCTGCCGCCGGCAAAGCCTTCCGCAACCCGAGTCAGCGTCCCCCGTCGGACGCTGACATCGAAGCCCTGCATGACGCCGCGCGTCGCTGCGCGACGGCTCGCATTCCCCCCAGCAGCGCCTGTCCGCCGGTATCTCTTCGCGCATCCGCCTGGTCTTCCGCGACCACCCGCTGCGGGATCTGCTTGATTCCTCCCGCGTCTACCCGCTCGACGTGGCCCGTACCAAGGCCCTCGTCGGCGCATGGTACGAGATTTTCCCACGCTCGGCAGGTGCCTACCAGAACCCCGACGGCTCCTGGGTGTCCGGCACGCTTGCGAATGCCGCCGAGGACCTGCCACGCATCGCCGACATGGGCTTCGACGTTGTCTACCTGACACCGATCCACCCGATTGGCACGACGTTCCGTAAGGGCAAGAACAACTCCCTGATCGCAGCCCCCGGCGACCCGGGTTCCCCCTATGGGATCGGCGCGCCCGAGGGAGGGCACGACGCCATCCACCCGGATCTGGGTACCTTCGATGACTTCGACCGTTTCGTCGAACGCGCCCGAGGCCTCGGCATGGAGGTGGCGCTCGACCTGGCCCTCCAGTGCTCCCCCGACCACCCGTGGGTCACCGAGCACCCCGAGTGGTTCACGACGCGCGCCGATGGCACAATCGCGTACGCGGAGAACCCCCCGAAGAAGTATCAGGACATCTATCCGCTCAACTTCGACAACGACCCGGAGGGCATCTACCAGGCGGTGCGTGACGTCATCGAACTGTGGATCAACCACGGCGTGACGATCTTCCGTGTCGACAACCCGCACACGAAGCCGATCCCCTTCTGGGAGCGTCTGCTCGCCGACATCAAGGCTCAGTACCCGGGCACGCTTTTCCTGGCCGAGGCCTTCACGCGCCCCGCGATGATGCGCACCCTCGGCGCGATCGGTTTCGACCAGTCCTACACCTACTTCGCGTGGAGGACGTACAAGCAGGAGATCGAGGAGTACCTGGTGCAGATCTCCCAGGAGACCGCACACCTCATGCGCCCTGCCTTCTGGCCGACCACGCACGATATCCTCACCCCGCAGATGTGGGACGGCGGCACCGCGATCTTCGCAATCCGCGCGATGCTCGCTGCGCTGGGCGCCCCCACGTGGGGCATTTACTCGGGTTACGAGTTCGTCGAAAACGAACCACGTGGCACGTTCCAGGAGCCCAACAACAACGAAAAGTACGAGTACCGTCCGCGCCGCTGGGAGGACGCGGACGAGATCGGCATCTCGCGCCTGTTCACCCTGCTCAACGCCGCGCGCGCCAAGCACCCGGCACTGCGCCAGCTCCACCAGATCCGCATCCACCCCACGTCCTCGGATCGCCTACTCGCCTTCTCGCGTCAGCTGCCCGGCAAGTTCACCGAAGACGGCAGCCCGGACACCGTCATCTGCGTGATTTCGCTGGATCCTCACGATGGCGTGGACGGTTCGGTCTACCTGGACCTGGCCGAGATGGGCCTGGCCACGCCGGGCGGCAACATCACGGTCGTCGACGAGCTCGACGGACACTCCTACGTGTGGGGTTCGTCCAACTGGGTGTCGCTGTCCCCCGTGACGCGCCTAGGCCACGTCTTCAAGGTCGAGCCCGCCCACTCCTCGCCCTGGTCGCAGGCCTGAGACCATAGGCCCGCTCGGCGTGACTCACGGGTCACACCGCGCACCGTCCCCCTCAAAATCGACCGACCAAATGAGACCCGGCTCCCAATTTTTCCGGGAAAACGATAGACTACAAACACGACAGTGAACTGAGCAGTTCACACCAACTGGAGTAAGGATAATCCATGAGCTGCGAACCAACGCCGATCCAGGTCAATGACGACATTCTCGACGCCGTCGCCTCCGGCTCCTACTACTCGCCGCACTCGGTTCTCGGTGCCCACCTGAGCGACGCCGGTGTCACGATCCGCACCATGGCTCGCCTGGCTGACGCGGTCGACATCATCACCCCCTCAGGTGCCTACGCCGCCACCCACGAGCGCGGCGGTATCTGGGTCACGGTGCTGCCCGACAAGGAGATCCCCGCCTACCGCGTCTCGGTGACCTACGGCGAGGACACGAACCTGCGCGACGACCCCTACCGCTACCTGCCCACCCTGGGCGAGATGGACACCTACCTCATCTCTGAGGGCCGCCACGAGAACCTGTGGAACGTCCTGGGTGCCCACGTGAAGACCTACACCGACGAACTGGGCGAGACCACCGGTACCGCTTTCGCCGTGTGGGCCCCCAACGCCCGCGCTGTGCGCGTCGTCGGCGAGTTCAACTTCTGGGATGGCGTGGCTACCTCCATGCGTTCGCTGGGTTCCTCCGGCATCTGGGAGATTTTCGTCCCCGACGTCGGCGTCGGCATGCGCTACAAGTTCGAGATCCAGGGTCCCGGCGGCAACTGGTTCGAGAAGGCTGACCCGCTGGCTCGTGCCACGGAGATCCCCCCCGGCTACGGCCTCGGTCGTCACCGACTACTTCCACGAGTGGACCGACGACGAGTGGATGTCTACCCGCAAGGACCGCAACCCCCACACCGGCCCCATGTCCATCTACGAGGTCCACGCGGGTTCGTGGCGTCAGGGCCTGGGCTACCGCGAACTGGCCGACGAGCTGGTCCCCTACGTCAAGCAGATGGGCTTCACGCACGTGGAGTTCATGCCCCTGGCCGAGCACCCCTTCGGCGGCTCGTGGGGCTACCAGGTGACCTCCTACTACGCGCCCACCTCGCGCTACGGCACCCCGGACGACTTCCGCTACCTGGTGGACGCCTTCCACCGCGAGGGTATCGGCGTCATCCTGGACTGGGTCCCCGCGCACTTCCCCAAAGGACGACTTCGCGCTGGCCCGCTTCGACGGCACCCCGCTGTACGAGGACCCGGACCCGCTGCGCGGCGAGCACCCCGACTGGGGCACCTACGTCTTCAACTTCGGCCGCCGCGAAGTGCGCAACTTCCTGGTCGCCAACGCCCTGTACTGGCTGGAGGACTTCCACATCGACGGCCTGCGCGTCGACGCCGTGGCCTCGATGCTCTACCTGGATTACTCGCGTAAGGACGGCCAGTGGCGTCCCAACCAGTACGGTGGCCGCGAGAACCTGGAAGCCATCGACTTCATCCAGGAAGCCAACGCGACCGCGTACCGTCGTCACCCCGGCATCGTCATGATCGCCGAGGAATCCACGGCGTGGCCGGGCGTGACCGCACCGACCTCGGGCGGCGGCCTCGGCTACGGCATGAAGTGGAACATGGGCTGGATGAACGACACCCTGCGCTACCTGAGCGAGGATCCGGTCAACCGCCGCTGGCACCACGGCGAGCTCACCTTCTCGCTCGTGTACGCCTTCTCCGAGAACTACGTGCTGCCGCTGTCGCACGACGAGGTCGTTCACGGCAAGGGTTCCATCATCTCCAAGATGCCCGGCGACAAGTGGCAGCGCCTGGCGGGCCTACGTTCCCTGTACGCCTACCAGTGGAGCCACCCGGGCAAGCAGCTCCTCTTCATGGGCCAGGAGATCGGCCAGGAGCAGGAGTGGAACGAGTCCTACTCCCTCGACTGGTGGCTGCTGGACCAGGAGGGTCACGCTGGCGTCGCGGCCCTGGTGGAGCGCCTCAACGAGATCTACGCCTCCTCCCCCGCCATGTGGGACGACGACTACACGGGCTTCGAGTGGATCGATGCCTCGGACGGCGATCACAACCTGATCTCCTACCTGCGTAAGGGCGCCGATGCCGATGGCAACCGCGAGGTCGTCGTGTGTGTCTCGAACTTCGCTGGCAACCCGCACGAGGGCTACCGCGTGGGCCTGCCCTTTGGCGGCGAGTGGGTCGAGATCCTCAACACGGACGCCGAGGAGTTCGGCGGGTCGGGCGTGGTCAACGTCGGTCCGATCATCGCCGAGGACACCCCGTGGAACGGCCGACCGGTCTCCGTGCAGCTGCGCGTCCCGCCGCTGGGCGCCGTGTGGCTGGTACCCGCTTCTCAGGCTCGCTGACGCCGTAGGCTGATACGGGTGAGGCCGGAGCAGGGATTCCTGCTCCGGCCTCGTCGTTTGTCGCGACGCACAAGACGACGCGACGTCACGCTCACATGAGGAGCATAGCCAGGCGCGTGCGGGCCTTGGAGACCTCGGGGGTCGAGCCGGCGACCCTGAAGAGGTCCAGGAGCCACAGGCGCAGCGCGTCGCGTTCTTCCTCGTCGCTCGAGGCAGCCAGCAGCTCAAGAAGCACGTCGAAGGCTCCGGCTGCATCTCCGGCCGCGAAGAGGGCGTCGGCACGCGCGGCCGGGTCGTCGCTGCTCTGCTCGCCGTAGGCCCGCTGAGCGAAGCGCACGCGGGACAGGTGAGACTTCGCTGCCTCGTCGCGCGGGTTCAGCTCGACGACGCGCTCCCACAGGGCGATCGCCTCGTCCAGGCGTCCCTCTTCTTCGGCAGCCAGCGGAGCCTCGTGCTCGGGGGGAATCGGCGGCGCGGTGTCTTCGGCGGCGACGGCGATGCGCGCGTTAATGCCCATCTGGGCGGCGGCCTCGAGCACCTGGGAGACGACGGGGAGCACCTGCTCCTTGGAAGCGCCGCCCTGGAAGAGCGGCACCGGGCGACCGCCGACGAGCGCGACGACCGTCGGCACGGTCTGAATCTGGAACGCTTGGGCGATGGCCGGGGCCTTGTCGATATCTACCTCGACAAGCTGGAAGGCACCCGCGTGTTCGCGCGTGATCTCCTCGAGCATGGCCAGTGCCGGCTTGGACTCCAGCGAGCGCGGCGACCACATGACCATGATGACCGGCACGGCCTGGGAGGTGGACATGACGTCCTGGAAGTTCTCCTCGTCCGTGGAGGTGATGAGCGGGATGTGCAGGCCCTCCCCCGCTGCGGACGCGGAAGCTTCCGGGGCGGTGGGCGCGCTCGAACGTGCCGACAGATCGACGGCTCCATGCGAGTCTGCGGGCATAGGCGTCGCCTCGGATGCGGGGCGAGGGTCAGGCGTGGTCATGGTGTCCTCTTCGTCAAAACAGTTGGTGCTAGGAACGATGATATGCGTCGTCCCCGCGACTCTAAGCCACGGGGACGAGCTGTGCGCTACGGGTGAAAATCAGCCCGGCGACGTGGAGGGATCGAGCGCCACCTTAGTGATCGAGCGGTCGCCGCCGACGATCTGCACGTTGCCGCCTGCCTTCTGCGAGGGGATGCGCATGATGATCGTCGCGAGGTAGTCCGCGGTCGCAGTGCCTTCGACCTTCGTGCCGTCGGGACTCAGCGCGGCGGTGTTTGCAGCCAGGTTCATGGTGGAACCGGCGACCGTGCGCTGGTAGGTGAAGGTGTACTTGAAGTTCGCAGCCACCAGGGCCGAGCCATCCTGCAGAACCAGACCCGAAATCGGGTAGTCGGTTGCAGTCGCGGCCATGGTCACGGAGCCGGCCGCGCTCACCGAGGAGTTCAGGTCGGTGACCTGCTGGAGGGTCTGCTTCGTGAAGTCGTCGGAGACGAACTGCGTGGTGTCCTGCGTGCCGGAGTTCAGCATCGTGATGTACTGCGCGAGCGCGGTATCGGGGGTCACCGTGAAGCCCTGAGAGTCGCCGGTCACGTACGCAGAGCCGGTGCCGACGGGCGGCAGGGTCAGCTGGGTACCGCCGAGCAGGCGGGCGAAGTTCGTCAGCTTGTAGTCGGAGCGGGCCGAGTCCTGAACGTAGACCTCGAGCACTGGCAGTGCCGTGGAAGAGGTGTCCGAAATGTTGAAGATCGCGCGCGGCCACGAATCCGAGTTCGTGATCGCCAGCGACGTCGGCGTGAAGTCCAGGGCAGGCAGCGTCTGACCGGTCGCCGTCGTCAGCGCGTACTGAGCGGTGCGGGTCTCCAGCGCGCCCTGCGTCACCTGATCGCCGAGGTCGGCGGCGTTCAGAGAGGCGTCCGCCGTGGCCATCACCGTTCCAACACTCTCGAGCACGGTGGAGATGCGCTCAAGGTCGAGGTTGGCGGCGCTTTGTGCCGAGCCGGACTGAGCGACAATCTCGCTGGAGCAGGCGCTCACACCGAGCGCAGAGGTCATCAGCAGAGCGGCGGTTGCAGCCGCGAGGGTCCGTCGTTTCATCACTTTCCTCCCTGACGGTCCTTGAGCCAGCCGGACATGATCGAGGTCCAGCCTCCGGTCGCCGACGCGTCATCGTCAGGAGCGGACGTGGGCGCAGGGGCGGGCTTTTGTTCCTCAGCGTCGCGCGGGCGGGTGATCGGGATCAGGCCGGTGTTGAACTCCTGGCCGTCAACGACCACGACTTCCTCACCGTTGTTGCGTGCCTCGCGCAGGGCGCGACGCGACGGCAGGGTGCGGCCTCCGCGAATACCGCTCAGGTCGATGACGCCGGTATCCGTCGTTGCGCGCTCGGGCGGGTCCACGTCGAAGGGGCCATTGTCGAGGCCGTGGCGGCCACGGCGCTCGAAGGTGTCGGTCATCGGGTCCGGGACGTAGTCCGGCGCGGACAGGGCCGAAATGTCCGGGGCGGGCACGCCGACGATGGATGCGCGCACGATGGGGGCCTCGCTGGGCGCGGGCGGGAGAGGCTCGCGGATCGCGGTGTCCTCAACCGAAGGCTCCTCGGCGACGGGTTCGTCGGCGGCGGATTCGTCGGCGGCACGCTTGTCGGCCGCGGAATCCTCGGTCGAGGAGGCGAACGCAGCGGCGCCCCACATGGGCTCGGGCGCAGGCTCCTCGATCGGCTCAGGCTCTTCGGTGGCCGCTTCCTGCGCCACGGCCTCGACCGCGTCGTCCGCGACGGGCTCGGGCGAGGCGGGGGCAGGCCCAGTACCGGACTCGCGCGCGGCGGCAACCAGCTCGGCGACCTCGGAAGCGTCGATGGTGGAGGTGTCCAGGGAGTCAGCCTTACGGCGCTCCTCGATGCGCTGCTCGCGAATCTTGCGCAGGCGCAGCAGCTGCCAGCGCGTCAGGAAGAGGGCGAAGGCCAGAAGCGCGAAGAAAGCGGCGGCCAGGAATGCGACGATGGCCAGCAGGTTGACCTGCTCGATCTTCCACGTCAGGGTCAGGGTTAGGTCTCCGGGGCCACCGGCGGAGGCGGCGACAGCGGAGCGGCCGCTCGGGACGTTCTCAAGGTCGAGAGACACGCTGCCCGTGCCGCTCTCCTGCTTGAACCACATCGGGGACTTTGCCAGCTGATCCGTCAGCTGCGCGGATGTCGGATCATCGATGGGCTGCGCGCCCGATTGCACGGCGTTCTGCGCGTTTGCCTGCGCGCCAGACTGGTTATCAGCCTGCGAGGTCGCGCCGGGATTGACCATTCCCGTTCCATTGGCGGCGTGCGATTCCGCCTTCAGCTTGGTGCGGTCGGCCTCGACGCCGATCACCTCGGTGTAGGCAGCGTTGCCAATCCAGCCCTTCGCGTCCTGCGACGTGCCGATCACCAGTGTGACCGGGGCACCCGACTTCGACGTAGCGGTCACCGTGACGTCATCCTTGACGATCGATAGCACGTTGTCACGCGTCATGATCAGGTCCGTCGCGGATTCCACCGTCGAGGCCTGCTGCGTCGGCGGCCGCAGCACGGTCACGCCGAGCAGCCCAACAAGGACGCATACGAGTGCGACAACGCCCATCGACGATGCCGCAACGTATCGCTTCAAGAGTTCCACGGTTGCTCCTCAGATCCAACGCCCAACTGCGGGCATTCTTCAGGCTCCACTTTACGTGCAAACCCGCCAGACAGGCTCATTGCCGGCAAGGCAGTGATACATCACATGCGATGTCACAGGGGTCGAAGCCCCCGCCGCCAGCACTCGGAGTGCCAGTGGCGCCGCGCGTCCACGCCCTGGGGCAGGCCGAAAGGCGCCTCCTCGGGCCACGCAACAATATGTGCTGTGCCCCTCGGAATGGGCCGCAGGCATGCCGGGCACGTGTATTCCTTGGCTGCATTGGGAAGGCGGCGAACCTGGTAGTCCCCACCATCGGGCCCACGCTCCGTGCGCGGCACGGAGGCGAGGCGGTCCATCTGGAGGGGGACGCGCCTCGCCCCACGGTCGCTTCTTGCTACGTTTACCTCTCACGCAACCACAGTGCCACGGCGCAACACGCGGCGCACGTTCAGCTGGGCATCAACCTCAACGAGGTCGGCTTTCTTACCGGGCGCGAGTGAACCAACCGTGTCGTCGCCCAGGATGGTTGCTCCCTGCACCGACGCCATGTAGACCGCGTCCACGAGCGGGATACCGCCCTTCGTCACGGCCACGCGGACGCAGTCCATGAGGTGCGCGGTGCCACCTGCAATCGCGTTGCCCTGCGCCAGGCGGGCGACGCCATCCTTGACGATGACGTCCTGCGGACCCAGCGTGTACGCGCCGTCAGCCATACCGGCCGCCGCCATCGCGTCGGTAATAAAGACGACGTGGTCACGGCCCACCATCTCGTAGACATCACGTACGAGCGTGGGATCGACGTGGATGGAGTCGCAGATGAGTTCGGCCACCGCTCCGCCGCGCGCCGCATCGGAGAGGAACTCGGCGATCGGGCCAGTGTCTCGGTGATGCAGGGGACGCATGCCGTTAAAGAGGTGCGTAATCGTGGCACGGGGGCCGCGCTTCGTCTCCACCTCGGCAAAACGTTCGCGCGAGTAGACCAGAGCTTCGCGTGCCTTCGTCGAATTGGAGTCGGTGTGTCCCCACGAGGGCAGCGCTCCCCCATCGATGAGAGCCTCGGCCACGGAACCGGGGCCGTAAGCGCCCGGCTTCTCGGGGGCCAGCGTCATCGACAGCGCGTATCCCTGGCAGTCCTCCAGGAGGGTACGGGTCAGGTCGGCGTCGGGATCGACGATGTAGGTGGGGTCCTGGGCACCGCAGCGCTCGTGGGAGACGAAGGGCCCCTCGAAGTGGATGCCCGCGATCTCACCCGCGACGGCCAGCTCGGCGAGAGTCTTGGCACGGGCGCGCAGCACCTCAGCGGAGGCGGTCACGCAGGATGCGACCAGGGAGGTCGTGCCCTGACGGCGATGCTCGAGGACCGCAACGAGGGCTTCCTCGGCGGTCTCGGCGTTGGGGAAGGACTCGCCGCCGCCACCGTGGCAGTGGACATCGACGAGGCCGGGCAGGTAGGTCGAATCGCTGGCCTCGGGCGCCTCACCGTCGTGGTCGGAGACGGGGCACACTCGGGTAATGGTCGAGCCGTCGATCTCGATAATTCCATCCTCGATGATGGAGTCTTCCAGAACAAGGCGACCGCGCAACACAGAATCAGTCATGACTTTCATTGTGGCACATCTGACACTTCACTGCTGTGTCTCAGACAACCATTTCTCCCAGTCGTCAAATGCACGCGCAGCAGGTCGTTGCCGCGACTCGTGTCCCTTCACCATCACAATCTCGCGCCCCGGTGCTCTCACGGCCACCACTCGACCACCCTCGACGACGATCGGACGGAACATGCCGTTCTTCGCCGGACAGATCAACGCCTCCCCGGCCTCGTCCGTCAGGCAGGATCGGTCCTTGTAGCCGACATGTAACTCATCAAATGAAGGAAGAGCGTGCATCGCCTCCGCCTCGACGCGGTAGTCTTCCACAAGATCTGCGAGATCTGCGCGAGCCAGACCGCCTCCACATTCTGCAAGAGGAAGGCCTACGCTCTCCCCCGCCACGCGCGCTCCGGCCAACGCTCGACGCGCTTCGGTGAGAGTCAGCCCGGTCCATCTAGCCAGGTCGGCCGCGTCGATAGGACCGTGCCCCCAGGCGTAACGCGCTGCGAGGACCGCGAGGGCTTCTTCATGCCCAGGCTCTCCCTTCGCGACCCCGGGAGCGGCCGGAAGTGAGCGCGCGTCGACAATCAGGTGTTCGCCCGCGCGCACGGGCCCCGCGGTCAGCACACCATCCAGATGGAGGCGCATGATGAGGTGGCGACGCCGTAGCCCTTCCTGGGAGGAAGAAGCCGTCACTGTATCGATCCCATTCCTGCCCCACGCCTCGACAAGCTCGACGCGGCTCACTCCCAGGGGCGAGGTCTCCAGCAGGTCACACGCAACCTGCGCCGCACGTTCGACGAGAGCATCATCGAGGCCCAGAGAAAGCGCCTGGCGTTCCCAGGACGCACGCCGGTGACGCAGCAAGCGGCGCAGCCAATGGTGGTCACGGGCGCTCATGACGTGAACGGTACCGCGCATCGGCCAGGAACGAACCAGCTCACCTCGCGCGAACGACTCCTCGACGCGAGCACGCGACACTCCCGTGCAGCGTACGCCAATCGCCCACGGGATCGCGCTCGCCTGCTGACCTTGCAGTGCAGCCAGATTCATCACGGCATCCAGTGGTGAGCGCGCTGCGGTCGCAGGTACGAGTCCTTGGGCGATAATTCTCCCCAGGCTCACCCTCAGCGATGCGTCCATCAGAACAGTCGAGACTCGGGGTCATCCACCCCGCGCATCGCGTCGTAGTCCAGCACGACGCAGCGAATCCCGCGATCCTCCGCGAGGGTGCGCGCCTGCTTCGTGATCTCCTGGGCCGCGAAAATACCGGTCACGTCGCCCAGAAGCGCATCGCGCCCCAGCAACGACAGGTAGCGCGTGAGCTGTTCGACGCCATCGATGCCACCCCGGCGCTTCACTTCGATCGCCACGTGGTTGCCCTCGGCATCGCGCACCATCAGGTCCACGGGTCCCACCGGCGTGGGGTACTCGCGGCGCACCAGCTCCCAGCCCTGCCCGAGGATCTGGGGAACCTGCTCGGCCAACAGCTCCTGCAAGTGAGCCTCCACGCCGTCCTTCACGAGGCCGGGGTCAACGCCCAGGTCTTCCGTGACGTCCGCGATGACCTCGTGGATGCGGATGATCAGCTTGTCGTCAGTCTTGTCGGCCTGGACGGTCCACACGGCCTCCACGCCCTCCTCGTCCACGTCAGGCTCGCCGAAGGAGACCGAACAGGGCGCAGTCATCCAGTTCAGCGGCTTGTAGGAACCGCCCTCGGAGTGAATGAGAACAGAGCCGTCACCCTTGAGCATGATGACGCGCTTAGCGGGGTCCAGGTGAGCGCTCAGGCGACCGGAGTAATCGACGGTGCAGGTAGCAATAACAATACGCACCCCGTGAGCTTACCAATCCCGCTCACGGGCGGCGAGGAGGACCCGACTCCACCCACGACACCAACCCGTTGTACGTCAGGCGTTCCACAGCAACCTCGTAACGATGCTCACCGTAGGCCAGGCGCACCTCGACCATGGAACCGTCGTCGGAACGCGAGATCGGGGCAGACACCTCCATCCCGCGCCGAGGCACCGAATAGACGGGTTTGAGAGACATGCCAACGAGCCGATACCAGGACAGCTCCTCGACGCCGTACACACCAATGCCAGCCGTCCAGCCGGCGTGATGATCGGGGCGCGACCAGCAGCGGAAGGCCCCTAAACGCGCAGCGATCCTGCGGGCGCGCACATTCATGTACGCCCACAGGATCAACGCGACGCACGCGAGGAGAACCAGTACCCAGATCAGAACGTTCATCATCAGGCTCATGAGGTCCTCCTCGCTGCGTCTACCTACTGTGCTGCCACTGTAGCGCGGTCGGCAACAACCGTAACGAAATCGGAGTCAACTGAGGCAAATCCCCCACTGACGTCGAAGGACACGGTCTCCTCGGCGCACGTCACCGTCACAATCCCGTCGCCCAGCTGGGCGAGCAGCGGCTGGCGCCCGGGAAGAATTCCCAGGCTGCCGTCGACACTGGGGATCTGGACGGCGAGCGCAGCGCCGTGCCACAGGCGCGCCTCGTGAGAGACGACCTCGATCTGCAAGGACTTGCCCGATGCCATCAGGCTTCCTTGGCCAGCTCGTGGGCGTTGCGCTCCAGGTCGTCGATGCCACCGCAGTTGTAGAAGGCCTGCTCGGGAACATCGTCGTAGTGGCCCTCGGCGATGCGCTTGAACGCCTCGATGGTCTCCGACAGCGGCACGGTCGAGCCGGGCACGCCCGTAAACTTCTCGGCCATGTACATGTTCTGCGAGAGGAACTGCTCGATGCGGCGGGCGCGTGCGACGGTGACCTTATCGTCTTCGCTCAGCTCGTCGACGCCGAGGATGGCGATGATGTCCTGCAGCTCCTTGTTCTTCTGCAGGATGGCCTTGACGTGGGTGGCGACATCGTAGTGGTCGCGGCCGACCAGGGCCGGGTCGAGGATACGAGAGGTCGAGGCCAGCGGATCCACGGCGGGGTAGATACCCTTGGCCGCGATCTCACGGGAGAGCTCGGTCGTCGCGTCCAGGTGAGCGAAGGTCGTCGCCGGGGCGGGGTCGGTGTAGTCGTCGGCGGGAACGTAGATTGCCTGCAGGGAGGTGATCGAGTGGCCGCCTGCGGAGGTGATGCGCTCCTGGAGCTGGCCCATCTCGTCAGCCAGGTTGGGCTGGTAGCCCACGGCCGAGGGCATGCGGCCCAGCAGCGTAGAAACCTCAGAGCCCGCCTGGGTGAAGCGGAAGATGTTGTCGATGAACAGGAGGACGTCCTGGTGCTGAACATCGCGGAAGTACTCCGCCATGGTCAGGCCGGTCAGGGCGATGCGCAGACGAGTGCCCGGCGGCTCGTCCATCTGGCCGAAGACGAGGGCAGTCTTGTCGAAAACACCCGCCTCTTCCATTTCGCCGATCAGGTCGTTGCCCTCACGGGTACGCTCGCCGACGCCGGCGAACACGGACACGCCGCCGTGGTCCTGAGCCACGCGCTGGATCATCTCCTGGATGAGGACGGTCTTGCCGACGCCCGCGCCGCCGAACAGGCCGATCTTGCCGCCCTGGACGTAGGGGGTGAGCAGGTCGATGACCTTGATGCCGGTTTCGAACATCTTGGTGCGCGCCTCGAGCTGGTCGAAGGCCGGGGGCTGACGGTGGATGGGCCAGCGCTCGGTGACCTCAAGGGTCTCGCCTTCGGGCAGGTTGAGGACATCGCCGGTCACGTTGAAGACGTGGCCCTTGGTGACGTCGCCGACGGGGACGGTGATCGGGGCGCCGGTGTCGGTGACGGGGGCGCCACGAACGAGGCCGTCGGTGGGCTTGAGGGCGATGGTACGCACGAGGTTGTCACCCAGGTGCTGGGCGACCTCGAGGGTCATCGTGAAGGACGACTCGCCCTCGCCCTGGCCAGCCAGGTTCACGTCAACGGTCAGCGCGTTGTACAGGGGCGGGATGCGGTCCGGGGGAAACTCGACATCGACGACAGGGCCGACGACGCGGGCGACGCGCCCTTCGGCGATTGCAGGTGTATCAGTCATTGTTTTACTCCGTGTCTCGAAGGGCTCAGCTCGCGCTCAGAGCGTCGGCCCCGCCCACGATTTCGGTAATTTCCTGGGTGATTTCCGCCTGGCGGGCCGAGTTCGCCAGACGCGTGTACTTCGTAATGAGTTCCTGAGCGTTGTCCGTCGCCGTGTGCATGGCGCGTTGGCGCGATGCGAGCTCGGACGCCGCCGACTGCAGCAGGACGTTGTGGATGCGTGCCTCGACGTAGAGGGGCAGCAGCGTGTCCAAAACGGCCTCGGGCGAGGGGATGAACTCGTACTCGGGCAGAGCCGAGGCCGGGTCGTCCGCAAAGCCGCGTTCGGTGGTGCGCTCCTCGTCGGACTCGGGGGCGTCCACAACCGTCAGCGGAAGCATCTGACGCACCTCGGGCACCTGGCTCATGACGGTCTTGAAGCGCGTGTAGACGAGGTGAAGCTGTCCAACGCCGGTCGTCGGGTCCGGGTCCATGAAACGTTCGAGCAGGACGCGGGCGATTTCCCGAGCGGTCTCAGGGGTCGGCGAATCCGACTCGCCCTCCCACTCGCGTTCGACCGCGACTCCACGGAAGCGGAAGTAGCCTGCGGCCCTGCGCCCGAAGGTGTAGAGCACGGGCTCGTACCCGTCCGCCTTAAGGTCGGCAATCAGCTTTTCCGATTCGCGCAGGATGGTCGCCGAGTAGGCTCCGGCCATGCCGCGATCCGATGCCACGACCAGGATGGCGACGCGCTTGGTGTCTTCGCGTTCCTCGGTCAGCGGGTGGTCGAGGTCCGTGTGGACCGCGACCGCCGCGACCGCCTGGGTCAGGGCCTTTTCGTAAGGCCCTGCCTCGGTGGCAGCGCGCCGCGCCGCGCCAATGCGAGACGCAGCGATCATCTCCATGGCGCGGAAGACCTTCGCGAGCGTCGTCGTCGAGGCGATACGCTGCTTGTAGATCCTCTGCTGTCCGCCCATCGGTTAGGCCTTCTCGCTCGTGCGACCGCGCGAGATCTCCTCGCGGGTGCGCTCAGCCACGACCTCGCCGTCCTCAAGTCCGGCGGCGCCACGTCCGGCGCTGATCCACTGGTGGTGGAACTCCTCGACGGCGTTCTTCAGTGCTTCCTCCGTCTCGGAGGAAAGGTCACCGGTCGCCGCGATCGTGTCGAGCACGGTCGAGTTCGCGTGGAGGTGGTCAAGCAGGCCGCGCTCGAAGCGCAGGACGTCCTCGACCTCGATGTCATCGAGGTAGCCCTTGGTGCCCATCCAGATCGAGGCGACCTGGTCTTCCATCGCGTAGGGCGTGGACTGGGGCTGCTTGAGGAGCTCCATGAGGCGCTCGCCGCGGGTCAGCTGACGGCGGGTCGCGGCATCCAGGTCGGAGGCGAACATCGCGAAGGCAGCCATCGAGCGGTACTGCGCGAGCGTCAGCTTGAGCGTACCGGCGACCTTCTTCATGGCCTTGGGCTGAGCAGCACCGCCAACACGCGACACCGAGATGCCCACGTCGACGGCGGGACGCTGGTTCGAGTTGAACAGGTCGGACTGCAGGAAGATCTGACCATCGGTGATCGAAATGACGTTCGTCGGAATGTACGCCGACACGTCGTTTGCCTTGGTCTCGATGATCGGCAGGCCGGTCATCGAACCGCCGCCGAGGGCGTCCGACAGCTTCGCGCAGCGCTCCAGCAGGCGAGAGTGTAGGTAGAAGACGTCGCCGGGGTATGCTTCGCGGCCCGGCGGGCGGCGCAGAAGCAGCGACACCGCACGGTAGGCCTCGGCCTGCTTGGACAGATCGTCGAAGACGATGAGGACGTGCTTGCCCTGGTACATCCAGTGCTGGCCGATGGCGGAGCCGGTGTAGGGAGCCATGTACTTGTAGCCGGCGGGGTCCGAGGCCGGGGAGGCGACGATGGTCGTGTACTCCATGGCTCCCGCGTCCTCGAGCGTGGAACGCACGGAGGCGATGGTCGAACCCTTCTGGCCGATCGCTACGTAGATGCAGCGCACCTGCTTGTTCGGGTCGCCGCTCTTCCAGTTATCACGCTGGTTGAGGATCGTGTCGAGCGCGATCGCGGTCTTACCGGTCTTACGGTCGCCGATGATGAGCTGACGCTGGCCGCGGCCAACCGGGATCATCGAGTCGATGGCCTTCAGGCCGGTGGCGAGGGGTTCGTGGACGCTCTTACGCATCATGACGCCGGGGGCCTGCAGCTCAAGCGCGCGGCGCCCATCCAGGTCCGTGATATCACCGAGACCGTCGATCGGGCGGCCGAGGGGATCAACCGTGCGACCGAGGTAGCCGTCACCAACGGGAACGGAGAGGACCTCGCCCGTGCGATGGACGAGCTGTCCTTCTTCAATGCCACCGAAGTCACCGAGGACGACGGCACCAATCTCACGCCGGTCGAGGTTCATGGCCAGGCCCAGCGTCCCGTCCTCGAAACGCAGCAGCTCGTTTGCCATGGTGCCAGGCAGGCCCTCGACGTGGGCAATACCATCGGCCGTTTCGATGACGTGACCCACCTCTTCGGTGGCCACGTCCGCCGGACGGTAGGACTCCATGAAGGAGTCCAGTGCTCCGCGGATTTCCTCCGGGGAGATGCTGAGGTCAGCCATGAGGATTCCTAACTAAGAAAAAGTGAAGTAAATGATGGACGAGGGGCGCTAGCTAGCGATGGCGTCCCGAGCGGCGCTGATCCTGGTGGCCAGCGACGCGTCAATGGCGGTCAGACCGGCGCGCAGGCGGAAGCCTCCGATAAGTGTGGGATCCACCGAGATTGCCAGGTCAACGGTGACGCCGTAGCGCTTTTCGAGAATGGCTCGCAGACGGTCAACCTGAGCCTCGGTCATCGGCGAGGCCGTGGCGACCGTGACGAAGAGGCGATCCTGCATGGTGGCTGCCCACTGGGCGTACCTGCGGATGTTGTGCAGGAGTCGTCCGTGGTTGGAGCGGCCAACGGCGCGACGCACCAGGCGCATCGTCCACACGCTGACTCGCGAGCCAAACAGGCTCGTGGCCAGGTCTCCTCGCTCGTGCGAGTCGCCTGTGGAGATGTCGGAGAGGCGCACGCGCACCTCTCGGTTATGGTCCAGGAAGTAACGGACCTGGAACAGTTCCTCACGGACCTGGTCGAGTGCCCCCTTCGCACCTGCGGCATTCAAGACGCTGAGGATGCCCAGTACTTCGAGTGCGTCATCGACGTCAGTGGGGCGACGCCAGTGGTCGGCGACGACAAGGTTGACGACGGTCATCGTCGCAGTTGTCACGTGGGAGGCGAATGCTTCCTTCGCGAGGGACTGCTTGTCCGCCAATGACCGGGCCGGATCGGTCAGCGCACGCGCGAGACGAGTATTCTCCTTAAACAGGTCGGCCAAGCCGAAGAAGTCCTCGGCGACCCGCATCGCGTCGGTGCCCGGGGTGGCGAGGGCCGCCGCCAGGTCGGTCGCGAACGGGACTGACTCGATCGTGCGCATCTGTGTCATCGCTTCTCCTCGACCAGCGCGTTGTCGGCCTCGAGTTCGTCAAGGAAACGATCAACGACGCGAGAGGTCAGGGCCGTGTCGGTGAGCTGCTCACCGATGATCTTTTCGGCCAGCTCGGAGGCGAGCAGACCCACCTCGGAGCGCAGGGAGATTTCCGCGGCCTGCTTTTCAGCGAGGATCTGGCGCTGCGCACCCTCGAGGATACGGCCCGCTTCGTTGGTTGCCTCGTTACGGGCTGCGGCCACGATGGCCTTGGCCTCATCGTTGGCGCGCTCACGAATCGTGTGCGCCTCGGCGTGTGCCTGGCGGATGATCTCTTCACGCTCGCGCGCAGCGGCAGCCTGGTCGGCCTTCGCTTGCTCGGCAGCACCGAGACCTTCCTCGATTGCGGCAGCTCGCTCGTCCATCGTCTTGTAGATGCGAGGCAGCGCGTAGCGTCCGACGAGGAGCAGGACGATAAGCAGAACGACAGCCGACCAGAAAATCTCATACAGCGGCGGCAGGATGACGGCGAGGCCGCCGACCTCCTGGTCCGCAGCGGCGACAATCTGGTGCATAGCGATCACTTAACGATGAGCGGCATAACGAAGCCGATGAGGCCGAGGGCCTCAACCATGCCGGCGCCGATAATCATGTTGGTGAAGAGACGGCCAGCAACCTCGGGCTGACGGGCGGTCGCTTCCTGGTTCTTGCCGACCATGAGGCCGATACCGAGGCCGGGGCCCAGGGTGGCGAGGCCGTAGCCGATGTAGGCGAATGCTGCGGTTCCCATAGTGGTTTCCTTCTGTTAGTAACGCCGGGTGGCGTTGGGGGTCAGTGATGTTCGACGGAAAGCTTGATGTACACGGTCGACAGGATCGTGAAGATGTATGCCTGCAGGAAGGCCACGAAGACCTCGAAGCCGGTCATCACGAACATGGCGGCACCGGTCAGCGCGGAGGCGGCAGACAGGACGGAGAGTTCGTGGAGCAGAATTGCCGTCCCGAAGTAGGTCATGCCGAGCAGCAGATGTCCGGAGATCATGTTGCACAGGAGTCGCAGCGTCAGCGTGACGGGGCGAACAATGAAGTTCGACAGGAACTCGATCGGCGTGATCAGGAGGTACATCGGAACGGGCAGCCCAGGCGGGAAGAGCTGGGATGCGAAGAAGCCGCCCACTCCCTGCTTGCCGATGCCCGCACCGATGAAGGTGACGTACGTGATGAGAGCGAAGAACATCGGAACGGCGACCACCGACGAGGCGGCGATGTTGATGCCCGGGATGATGCCCGCGATGTTCATGGACAGGACACCGAAGAAGAGGAAAGCGATGAAGCCGGAGAACTTGCGGCCCGTCTTCGGACCCAGCATGTCGAGGGCGACGTTGTCGCGGATGTAGCCGGCGATGGCCTCGACGGCCATCTGTCCGCGGGTGGGAACGAGCTTCGGCTTACGTGCGACGGCCACCAGCACGAGGCACACGAGCACGCCCATGATGACACGGGCCAGAGTCAGGCGGTTGAACTCGTAAAAGGTTCCCTCACCGAAGATCACCGAGGGGAAGAAGTCCTCCAGGGCGGGCTGGTGAGGATGCTGGGTGAACGCCGGGTAGGCGGTCGCGCCAATGATGAGGAGCAGGATCGCGAGGCTCACCCAGTACCAGCGCGGCTTGGACGCGGAAGCGCGGCGAGCGGGCGCGTTATTGGACACGGAACGTGCCTCCTTCATCGGAACTCCATTGGTTGTGTTGCCTCACTAGCAACTCGCTCCATTCTATACAGATCAGCGCGCCCGCGGCGCGTGCAATAGTTAGTCGTTGTGAGGGTGTAGATCCACGTTCATCGTACGCCTACGGGCCATGACGATCATCTCGGCGGTGGACGAGACGATGATGGCGATGATCGTTGCAATCGCGGCGATGCGCACGTCCATGCCGAGCGCACGAGGCACGTACAACCCCAGCGCCAACAGGGCGATCTTCGCGACGTATCCGCCGCTGACCCACGCCAAAAAACGTGTCGGCGAGGCCAGGGCGCGTGAGGTAAAGAACCACTGGGCACCGCAAATGACGGCGACCATGGCAAGCGCGAGAAGGTAGGTCATGAGGCCTGCGCTCCGTTCTCTTCCTTGGGGAATTCGCGGGTGGTGATGGCCACGCCGACGGCCGCCGCGATAATCGCTCCGAGAGCGACCTTCCACCAGTCGAAGATGAGCAGGCCGACGGAAGGGATGCACACGATGGCGGTCCACATCCACAGGATCGCGACAACGCCGCGGTGGGAGTGGCCGGCGACGAGGAGTCGGTCGTGGAAGTGAGAGCGGTCGGCGACGAAGGGGCTCTTGCCTCGACGCATGCGGCGCACGGAGGTCACGACCAGGTCGGCGACCGGCATGAAGATGACGGCGAGGGGCAGGATGAGCGGCAGGGCGGAGACGATCATCTGCTGGCGTTCAAGCAGCGACGGGTCGATCTTCCCGGTGACGATGATGCCGGCGGCTCCCAGGACGAGGCCCATGGTTTCCGCTCCCCCGCCCATCATGATGGACGAGGGGTGGAAGTTGAACCACAGGAATCCCGCGCACACGCCCAGGAGCGCGATGACGATGAGACTCGCGGTGGTCGCGTAGAGACGGCGCCCATGAGGCGCGTGATGATGTAGGAGTAAATGAAGAAGGAGCCGGCGCCGATCGCGATCATGCCGGAGGCCAGGCCGTCGAGTCCGTCGATGAAGTTGACGGCGTTCATGATGCCGACGATGAAGAGCACCGAGATGAACAGGGACAGGCGCGAGGACCCTAGCGTGATCCCGAAGATCGGGAAGGACGCGAGCTGCACGCCGCCGAAGGCCATGCCGCCGGCGATGAGGACTTGCCCGCCGAGTTTGGCCATCCAGTCTAATTCGATGATGTCGTCGATGATGCCGAGGATGCACATGCCGCCCGCGCCGGCCATGACGGCCCATGGAATGGTGCCGGCGAACAGTGGCGCCATGTAGGGGATGCGCGAGGCGACGAGCATCGTCACGATCAAGGAGATCGTCATGGCAATGCCGCCCAGGCGCGGGATCGGAGTCTTTTGGAGGTCGCGGCCGCGCAGGGCGGGCACGATGCCGAAACGCAGGCAGGCCCAGCGCACGGCGGGTGTGAGCAGGATCGTCAGCGCCATGGCGATGGCTGCGAGCAGCAGGTAGACCTTCACGCATTGCCTCCCTGCGGGGCGTCGATGGACACGCCGGCGGCCTGGCTCAGGTCGTCGAGGCTGATGGTGCCCAGGCGGATGACGCGCGGGGTGCCGTGCGCGCAGTCGACAATGGACGAGGCCGTGGATCCCTTCGTGGGTCCGGCGTCGAGGTAGGCGCCCACGTGGGTTCCGAAGTAGCCCAGGGCCTGGTCGACGGAGGTTGCGGGGGGCTGGCCGGTCAGGTTTGCGGAGGTGACGGCCATCGGGCCGACGTCGGTGAGCAGCGCGAGGAGGGCTTCCTGGGCGGGCATGCGGACGCCGATCGTTCCGCCCGTTTCGCCCAGGTCCCAGCCGAGGTCGGGGCGGGCTTTCAGGATCAGCGTGAGTCCGCCGGGCCAGAAGGCGCGGGCGAGGCGCCGCGCGTAGTCGGGGACATCGACGCACAGGGAGTCGATCACGTCGGCTGAGGCAACGAGGACGGGAGGGGGCATCTGGCGCCCGCGTCCCTTGGCGGCCAAGACTGCGGCGACGGCCTCGGGGTTGTCGGCGGCGCATCCGATGCCGTAGACGGTATCGGTGGGAACGACGAGGATGCGGCCGTCGCGCACGTAGCTGCCGGCGCGCGCCAGATCGGAGCCACTCAAGCTCGGCGTCGCGCTCAGAATCGTCTCAGTACTCATCACGCCTCATTGTGTCACGGATTGCAGGCGGGGCGTCATCGGGGCGCGCAGGCGCGCAGGAAGCGCATACGGCCAGCCAGATCGGTGCTCGTTGACACCTCCACCATGCCGAGCGAGGCCGCGTAGGTGCGCAGGGCCTCGTCCTGGCTGGGCGAATGTTCCATGAGCAGCGTCCCTCCCGGGCGCAGAAGGGTCAGGGACCGGCGGATGATCTGGCACGGAATGTCTAGGCCGTCCGCGCTGCCGCCGTAGAGGGCGGAATGGGGGTCGGCGCTGGCCTCGGGCTGGGTGGGCATCTCGTCGGCGGGGACGTAGGGGGGGATTCGTGACGACAACGTCGATGAGGCCATCGAGGAAGCCCAGCGTCGCGGGGTGCGTGGCGTCGCCGCGCACGAGGTGGACGCCGCAGGCGCCGACGCGGTCGCGGTTGAGGCAGGCAAGCGCGAAAGGATCGGGTTCCTTTTCCACGGCCCAGACCTCGGTGCGGGCGGACTCGGTGGCGACTGCAAGGGCGATGGCTCCCGAGCCGGTGCACAGGTCGACGACGCGGGCCTCGCCCCTGGCAGCCACAGCCGCCGCGGCCTCGTCGATGGCGAGCCCGGCAAGAACCTCCGTTTCGGGGCGCACGACGAAGACGCCGGGGACCGACTGGAGGGTGAGAGACCGAAAATACATCCGGCCGGTGACGTGCTGGAGGGGGATACGCAATGCCCTCTCCCCCACCCCGCCGCGCAGCTTATCGGCCTGTTCGGGGTCAAGGGCAGCTGGCAGGTCCAACTGTGATGTGACGTTGCACGCCCACTCGAGCAGCTCACGCACGTCCGCATCGACCGAGTCGATGCCAGCGTTCGCCAAGCGCTCGCGAGCCCACGCGCGCGCCTGCACGACAGGCCACGTCCCCATGGTTCCTCCCATCATGACTGTGTCGCGGCGGCCAGGCGCTCGGCCTCATCAGCTTCCTGTAGGGATGCGATGACGGCGTCGAGCGCGCCCGACAGGACCGCGTCGAGGTTGTGGGCTTTGAAGCCCGTGCGGTGATCCGCGATGCGGTTCTCCGGGAAGTTGTAGGTGCGGATGCGCTCGGAGCGGTCGACGGTGCGCACCTGCGAGAGGCGCTGGGCCGAGGCCTCGGCCTCCCTCTTCGCTCGGGCTTCGGCCGCCAGGCGCGAGGCCAGCACGCGCAGTGCCGCCTCCTTGTTCTGCAGCTGCGATTTCTCGTTCTGCATCGAGACAACGATGCCGGACGGAATATGCGTGATGCGCACGGCGGAGTCCGTCGTGTTGACCGACTGGCCGCCCGGGCCGCTCGAACGGTAGACGTCGATGCGCAGGTCGTTCGGGTCGATGACGATCTCTTCGTCGTCCTCGATCTCCGGCATGACGAAGACGCCGGCCGCGCTCGTGTGGATGCGGCCCTGGGACTCGGTGACGGGCACGCGCTGCACGCGGTGCACACCGCCCTCGTACTTCAGGTGCGCCCACACGCCCTCGTCGGGGGCGGGAGTGCCCTTCGCGCGGATCGCGAGCGTGATGTCCTTGAAGCCGCCGAGCTCCGTGTGCGTCGCGCTCATCTCGGTGACGCTCCAGCCGTGTGCCTCGGCGTAGCGCCCGTACATGCGGGCCAGGTCGGAGGCGAACAGGGCGGATTCCTCGCCGCCCTCGCCAGCCTTGATTTCGAGGATGACGTCCATGGCGTCCTCGGGGTCGCGCGGGGCGAGAATCTTCACGAGCGCCGCGTGCGCCGCGGCCTCTTCTTCTTCAAGTGCGGGGATCTCCTCGGCGAAGGAGCGGTCCTCGGCGGCCAGCTCGCGGGCAGCCTCCAGGTCCCCCGACGCCGCGCTGAGTCGATCGGCGGCAGCCTTGACGCGGCCGAGCTCGGCGTAGCGGCGCCCGACGCGGCGCATCAGCTGCTGGTTCGTCAGGGTCTGAGGGTCCGACATCTGGGCCTCCACCTGCGCGTACTCCTCCAGCAGCGGGCCAAGCGCCCCAAGCTCATCGGTCGCAGCCACGATTCACCACATCCTCATTTCAGTGACAGTTGTAAAAAGCGGCGGCGTCGCCAGCCGTCAGGCCGACGACACCGCCGTCGAGCTATCCGCTCACCCTCATCACTTCGAGGGGCGCACGCGCTTGCCGTAGCGAGCCTCGAACTTGGCGACGCGGCCGCCGGTGTCGAGGATCTTCTGCTTGCCCGTGTAGAACGGGTGGCAGGCCGAGCACACGTCCACGCGCATCTCGCCGGAGGTGAGCGTGGAACGGGTGTGGAACGAGTTGCCGCACGTGCAGGTCACGACGGTGTCCACGTATTCGGGGTGGATGCCCTTACGCATGGGATTCTCCTGGATCGTTTGGTGCCCCGGGTCCGGACATGCAGCGTTCCTCGCATCTGACGGGGATTCGCCCTCCAGCGCGCGCTAGCGCCTGGGGCATGCCGGTGAACCGGTAAGCCGACATGTCATTATGGCACACGCTCCCAGTCCCTTCAACGATGGAAGTGGCCGCACGAGCGTGAGATCGGCTATGGGCCGACCTTCCCCCCGATCAGAATGACGAAGACGAGCCCGACCCACGGAAGCCCCCCGAACTCGAACTGCCGCGTGAATGGGAGGAAGAAACACCGGAGCGGTGGCGATAATCACTTGCGGGACCTAGGTTCGCGGGCGACGTCAGGTAGGTCTCGCATGAGAAGGCATATCTTGAGGTTCCGTCGAAGACGATGTACCTGTTGAAGTACGCGGGCGGCACGTAGACCGGTGCATTGAAGGCCGTGAAACGCCCCGATGGGATGGCCCCGCTTCCGCTCAGGTCGATCCCCGCGCAGTGTGCTGTCAGGCGAATCGTGACGGCGGGATTGTAGGAGTGCGCCCAGCCATCGACAGTGTACGTGCCGAGGTAGCGCAGATCGTAGTCCTTGAGCTTTTCCCCCTTGCCCGCCTGCCAACGCGAGTAGCGCCTGCGCCCCATCCACGAGGTGTCGGCTGCCAGCGCGTTTTCGACAAACACCGTCAGACGGAGCCTGGCCTCGTCCGCAATCGAGTCAAGGTACTCCAAGGCCTCGGCGGGAGTCACCTCTGCACGCTCGAGGCTGGCGTGCAGGTTCTTCACGGCCACTCGCTGCTCGTTTGTCCAGGCGACGAGCGTGGCATACAAGGTGATGACGTGCTGATAGTCCGTTCGGTCCGCAGCCGTGCGCGCGACAAGATCCACGACATCCAGGTCCTCGAAGACCAGCCCCACCTCGTTATCCCACACAATGTGCCAGTTCGGGGAGAGCGAGAAGAACTCGCACGCCGCCTCCATCGCCGTGTCCGCATCCGACAGGTCCTGCAAGGACTGGGTGAGCGAGCGCATCCGTGCTTGTTTCCCGCGAGGCGAGGTGATGTGGGCACGCACCTTCTCGCGCTCCGCCCGCGCAGCTTGATAGCGTGCGCTCAGGCCACGCTCGTAGTTCCCTTCGGCGAGGAGTGCGGCAAAGGAACTCTCGACCCCGATGTGACGCTTCTCCATGTCATTCCACTGTTCGGCGAGCGGCCTCGCGACCTCACCTGGCCGACGGCGGGCTTTCCCACCGATCAACCAGACGACGATTCCGGCGACCGTCGCAGTCCACGCGTAAAGGGGAGGCCACGGAACGATATTCCCCTGACGCTGAGTGTTCTCGCCCGGGATCAGCGCCGCAGCCTTGTTCACCGCGGCGACGATGCCCTCGCTCCAGCGCCCATTGCGGAAGTCATCCTTCGCCGCATCCTGGACGTCCTTCTGTGCAGACCGGCTAAGAGCGACATCCTCGCCGACGTAGGTACCTACCATGTGATCGGCGGGCGACACAACCAGGATCACATAGCCGTCCGCCCACGTTGAGCCGCCCGCGCTCAGCCACTCCGGATGATTGGCGCGCGCGTAGGTGACCACCGCCTGATCCATGCCGCCGCCGCTGAGACTATTGGACGACAGGACCACGAGGTGAACTGCGCGCGAGAATCGAACATCCTCGAGGACGGCGCTCAGGGGACGACCGCCGATGTCACGAATGGTCCCCGTTTCGTCGTAGATCTCCACCACGGGCGTGACCGAGTCACTGTGCTTCTGCACCGCGTGGGTATTCGCCCAGTAGGCAATGCCACACCACGCGGGCGCCACGAGGAACAGGAGGAGACCCACCACGAAGCGTAGGACGCGCAGCGATGCGGGCGGATGCTCTCTTTCCTTGTCAGCCCCGTTGATTGTCATAGATGTCATGGCTTCACTCTGGCACGAATGACGAGCGGTTGCTCGGTATTGTCCACGTATAGTGACAAGAAGACTGACGGGCGACGCACCCGACCCCTACGCCACTCAGGTCGACGAAGAGCCATCGACTGCGCCGTCCACACCATCTCTCAGGTATCGATCGAGATACATCGGCAGCAGATAGACGCGCCAGCGGGCGGTCGTCAGGATCCCAGTCGTCGGCGCTGGTTGACCGTGCAGGTGGACCCCTGCCGAGTTTGCGATCAGTCGGATCGTGGCTTGCGGGTTGTACTCGATGTCAGTGTCCGCTGCCTCACTCCAGTATTCGCTGTCGTACTCCCCATTCGCAGCGGTCAGGCTGATCCCCGCGCCCTTCCACCTTGCGTAACGTTCGCGTCCCTGGGGCGAGGCATCGGCCACGAGCGTCGCCTCGATGAGCTCGGCAACGCGCGTGCGCGCCTCATTCGCGATGCGGTCGAGTTCCTCCAGTGCCCGCGCGGGACTGATCTGCCCAGCGTCGAGGCGGTTGCCAAGGTCTCTCACCGTGTCCTTGTCATCTCCCACACGCTCCCTGAAAGCCTCAATCTCCGCCAGAATACCCGGCTCCGTATTGACACTTTCCAGGGTGTCCGCGACGTCGTCGAGTACATCCAAGTCTTGGATAATCGGCCCGACCTCGTTATCCCACACGTCTGGCCAGCCGGACTCGAATATGAAGAAGTCACGCGCAGCCATCAGTGCGGTATCGGCGTCCGCCAGACGATCTATCTGCGCAAGGATCTCATCCTCCCCGCCCTCTGCCGTCTTGCTGAGCGACGCGAAGAAACCCGGTGGCTGGTGCTCGGCGATTCGAGCGCCGACCCTGGCGTGTTCGGCTTGGGCGCACTCGTAGCGCGTTGACAGACCGGCCTCGTAGTGCCCGGCACTGACGAGCGAGTTGAACACACGCTCGACGTCGCCACGCCGGCTCTCCAGGGCGTCCCATTTCTCGGCGACCAACGCCATTTTCTGTCGCCTCGAGCGCCGCAGGCCCCAGCCATTCCACAGCACGCCGATTCCGCAGGCCACCATGACCCAGGCGGTCCAGTGCGGCCAGCCCATCGCGTCCATCGGCTCATGTTGGGCCTGGTGATATGCGGCCACTCCCAGATGAACGGGAGGCGCGAGCACGAGAAAGAGCCCCAGGACGAGGCGCGCACAGCCACGCACGGCGCTCCAGGACCCGCGCGAGGTCTCCCCCGTGGCCCACCTGTCGCTCTCGTTAGTTGCCGCATCCGCCATGCCCCAACTCTGACACACCCAGAATCAATTGCCCGGTATCCACACGCCCCTGACGAGAAAGCGGGGCGAGCGGCTCTCGCCACTCGCCCCGCCCGCGCGCTCCGATCACTCGGAGGGCGTCGTCTTCTGGATGAGCATGAGGAACTCAGCGTTCGACTGGGTTTCCTTGAGCTTATCGAGGACCAGCTCGAGGCCCTGCTGCTGGTCGAGGGTACCCAGGACACGGCGCAGCTTCCACATGATGCGCAGCTCTTCGGGGCCGAACAGCAGTTCCTCGCGGCGGGTGCCCGACGCGTTGAGGTCGATCGCGGGGAAGATGCGGCGCTCGGCGAGCTGGCGCGAGAGGCGCAGTTCCATGTTGCCGGTGCCCTTGAACTCTTCGAAGATGACTTCGTCCATCTTCGAGCCCGTCTCCACCAGGGCGGAGGCGATGATCGTCAGGGAGCCGCCCTCGGAGATGTTGCGGGCCGCGCCGAAGAACTTCTTGGGCGGGTACAGCGCAGAGGCGTCGACGCCGCCCGACAGGATGCGGCCCGAGGCGGGCGCGGCCAGGTTGTAGGCGCGGGACAGACGCGTGAGCGAGTCGAGGAGGACGACGACGTCCTGGCCCAGTTCGACGAGGCGCTTGGCGCGCTCGATCGCGAGCTCGGCGACCGTCGTGTGGTCCGATGCGGGACGGTCGAAGGTGGAGGCGATGACCTCGCCCTTAACGATCGAACGCATGTCGGTGACCTCTTCGGGGCGCTCGTCCACCAGGACGACCATGAGGTGCACCTCGGGGTTGTTCAGCTCGATGGCCTTGGCCATCTGCTGGATGACCATAGTCTTACCGGCCTTGGGAGGTGAGACGATGAGGCCACGCTGGCCCTTGCCCACGGGGGCGACCAGGTCGATGACGCGTGGCGTGTAGGCCTTCGGGGAGGTCTCCATGCGCAGCTGCTCGGAGGGGTAGACGGGGGTCAGCTTGCCGAACTCGCGGCGCGCCTGCGCCTGCTCGATCGTCATGCCGTTCACGGAGTCGACGCGCACGAGGGCGTTGTACTTCTGGCGCTGACGCTCGCCCTCGCGGGGCAGACGGACGGCACCGGCGACGGCGTCACCGGCGCGCAGGCCCCAGCGGCGCACGTTGCCGAGCGTCACGTAGACGTCGTTGGGGCCGGGCAGGTAGCCCGAAGTGCGCACGAAGGCGTGGTTCTCCTGAATATCGAGGATGCCGGCGATCGGAGCCAGGTTGTCCTCGGCGCCGCGCGCGGGGCGTCCCTCGCGGGCCTCGGCGCGGTTCTCACGACCATCGCGGTTGTCGCGGTTTTCTCCGCGGTTCTCGCGTTCGCGACGCGAGCGGCGTCCGCGTTCACGGCGGCCGCGACGTCCCTCGGTGTCGTCGCCGTCGGGAAGTTCGATGTTCAGGACGGTCTCGACGACACCGACCTCGGGTTCGGGGGCGGGCTCGGTGCGCTCGGCGGCGGGCAGGGGCAGGTCGAGCGTCACGTGCGCGGGCTCGACGGCGCCCTGGCTGACCGCGCGGCGGCGGCGCGAACGGCGCGGCGCCTCAGCGGCGGGGGCTTCGGCAGCAGGCGCGGCCTCGGGCGCGGCAGGAGTTTCCGTGGACGAGGCAGGGGCCTCCTCGCGGGGAGCGGCTTCCTGCGTGGTCGCAGCGCTGGCATCCTTGCTCAGCAGCTCGATCAGCTGGGGCTTGCGAAGCTGAGAAATGCCCTTGAGACCGCGGGATGCGGCCAGAGCCTTGAGCTCGGGCAGCTTCATCGCCGACAGCGACGCGGTCGTCATCTCGGCGGGGGTTTCGTTGCTCACGAAGTGATCCTTACTGGAATGCGCCCTTGGCGGGCGAGGTGAATTGCTCAAGCACACGACAAAGCTTGAAGAGGGAGATGCGCATAACGGGCGCACCGCAATGGCCGGATTCGAACAGTCGACTCGGACCTGGAAAAAATATAGCAAGACCGCCAGCCAGCTGTCGATTAAACAGCATGACTGGCGGTGCTTGCGCAGAAACTCACAGATGAGAGGCTAGTTAGAACTCCACCTTGGACAGGGATCCGCGGGTGATCGTCACGCCCGAGGCGGCTACCCCCAGGGGCAGGACCCGCCAGCCCGAGGCGGCGGCGTCGCGGCGAATATCGGCGCCCACGGGCTCGAGGGACATGACGGTGGGGCCAGCTCCCGAGACCACGGCAGCGTATCCGGCGCCGCGCAGCCAGTCCACGAGGGCCAGGGAGGGCTTCATGGCGGCTCGCCTGGGTTCCTGGTGAAGCCGGTCACGGGTGGCCTCCATGAGCTGGGTATGCAGGTCCGCTCCCCCGCTGGCGTGGCCCGAGAGGATCGCGGTGAGCGCGCACGCTCGGGCGACGTTGAAGCGGGCATCCACGTGCGCCACCGTGTCGGGTAGGGCTGCACGGGCGGTGGCCGTGCGCAGCTCAAAGTCGGGCACGAAGACCACCGGGGCGATGGCCTCCGGAGGACTCAGGCGCAACGCGCCCACCTCGCTTGTTTCCTCGTTCATCCAGGCGACCGTGGCACCACCGAAGACGGCGGGCGCAACGTTGTCGGGGTGGCCCTCCATCTCGGAGCCGATCTCCAGGATCTCTTGGCGACCCAGGACGTCGGGGTCGCCGATGAGCGCGCGGGCGAGCGTCACGCCCGCGACGATCGCGCTCGCAGACGAACCCAGGCCTCGTGAATGGGGAATGCGGTTCAAGCAGCGCATGCGCACACCCACCTGGGGGGCGCCGGCGCGATCCAGGGCCAGGCGCAGGGCACGCACGACGAGGTTATCCTCGCCGAGCTCCACGTTGCCCGCGCCCTCGCCCTCGACGACGACCGAGGTCGGCCCCGTCGTCGCGTGAATCGAGACCTCATCCCACAGGTCCAGTGCCAGACCCATGCAGTCAAAGCCGGGGCCGAGGTTCGCGCTTGTTGCGGGAACCTTCACCGCCACGAAGTCGTCATGCACGCGCACGTCACTCACCCTCAACGCGGATCGTGGAGGTCACCTCACGCACCGCGTCGGACACGGCCAGCGCGCGTGCGACGGCACGCAGGTCGGCCTCGCGGGCCTGGTGGCTGGTCACGACGATGACGCAGGCGCCCGGAACCTCGTCGTTGCGCTGGTGCACCGACTGAATCGAGACGCCATGGCGAGCGAAGATGCCGGCGACGTCGGACAGGACGCCCAGGCGGTCCTCCACCTGGAGGCGGATCTGGTAGCGCGTCAGCGTCGAGCCCGGGTCGAGGATCGGCAGGTGGGCGTAGACCGACTCGCGCGGGGCATGACCACCGAAGGCACGGTGGTGCGCGGCCGCAACGAGGTCGGACAGGACGGCCGAGGCCGTGGGGGCTCCGCCCGCACCCTGACCGTAGAACATGAGGCGTCCGGCGTTCTCACCCTCGACGAGGATGGCGTTGAAGGCGCCGTCGACGGAAGCGAGGGGGTGATCCGAGGGCACCTGGGCGGGGTGGACGCGCATGGCCACGCCCTCGCGACCGTCCTCTCCGATGCGGCGCTCGGCGATGGCCAGGAGCTTGATGGTGTGGCCGACGCGAGCGGCCTCCTCCATGTCTTCCTTGGTGATGTTCGAGATGCCCTCGACGGCCACGTCATCGATACCCACGCGGGTATGGAAGGCGAGCGAGGCCAGGATGGAACACTTGGCGGCGGCGTCCAGTCCCTCGACGTCGGCGGTCGGGTCGGCCTCGGCGAAACCCAGGTCCTGCGCCTGCTTAAGGGCGTCCTCGTAGCTCAGGCCCTTGGAGCTCATGGCGTCGAGAATGAAGTTCGTCGTGCCGTTGACAATACCCATGACAGTGGTGACGCGGTCCCCCGCCAGCGATTCGCGCAAGCCGTACACGACGGGCACGGCGCCGGCGACGGCAGCCTCATAGTAGAGGTCGGCGTCGTTGGAGGCGGCGGCCTCGTACAGCTCGGGGCCGTGCGCGGCGAGCAGGGCCTTGTTGCCCGTCACGACCGAGATGCCCTGGGTGAGGGCGCGCAACACGAACGTGCGCGCCGGCTCGATGCCGCCGATCAACTCGACAACCAGGTCCATACCATCGATAGCCTCGGCGGGATCGGTCGTGAGCAGCTCCCGATCGATCGGCGAGTCACGCGGAGCATCCACATTGCGGACGAGAACTCGACGGACCTCCATTTCCGCGCCGGAGCGTGCGGCGAAATCCTCGCGACTCGACTGCAGGATACGAATGACCTGGCTACCGACGGTTCCAGCTCCAAGAACGCCAACTCCGAGGACCGGACGGGGTGCAGACATGGGATATTTCTCCTTCGTACGGGGGCACTGATACCAGTGTAAGTGGTCAAAGCCCACCCTTCCCTTATGGGGACCTTCGTCCTATAATTGAAGCAATCGAGACTTTAGACCCTGGCCCTGAGACACAGAACATAGATCGATCGGCGAAACAGGTTGTCCGGCCCCCGCCGGTCGTAGGACAATGGACCCAAGCGCCGGAATCCGGTGCACGAACGGAGCTTGGCTCCCAACGACCGTCCCCCACAGGGATCACGGAAATAATCCGAGAAGAGGAAGAATGACGACAGCAGACCAGAAAGCCTGGGAAGGTTTTGTCAAGGGTAACTGGTGCGATGAGATCGACGTCCGCGACTTCATCCAGCTGAACTACACCCCGTATGAGGGCGACGCCTCGTTCCTGGCTGGCCCCACTGAAAGACCATGCGGGTCTGGAACACCCTCGAGGAAAAGTACCTCTCCGAAGAGCGCAAGGTGCGCATCCTCGACGTTGACACTGACACCCCGGCCGACATCGACGCCTTCAAGCCCGGTTACATCTGCGAGGACGACAACGTGATCGTCGGCCTGCAGACCGATGCCCCGCTCAAGCGTGCAATGATGCCCAACGGCGGCTGGCGCATGGTCGAGACGGCCATCCACGAGGCTGGCAAGGAATACAACCCCGAGGTGAAGAAGATCTTCACCCAGTACCGCAAGACCCACAACGACGCGGTCTTCGACATCTACACGCCGCGTATTCGCGCCGCTCGTTCCTCCCACATCATCACCGGCCTGCCGGATGCCTACGGCCGTGGCCGCATCATCGGTGACTACCGCCGCGTGGCCCTCTACGGTGTTGATCACCTCATCGCCGAGAAGCAGAAGGACAAGGATCGCTACGCCGACCAGCCCTTCTCCGAGCACTGGGCGCGCTACCGCGAGGAGCACTCCGAGCAGATCAAGGCCCTGAAGAAGCTGAAGAACCTGGCCGCCTCCTACGGCTACGACATCTCCGGCCCGGCCACCAACGCGCACGAGGCCGTGCAGTGGACCTACTTCGGCTACCTGGCCTCCGTGAAGTCTCAGGACGGCGCCGCCATGTCGATCGGCCGCCTCTCCGGCTTCTTCGATGTCTACTTCGAGCGCGATCTGGCCAACGGCACGCTGGACGAGTCCGGCGCGCAGGAGATCATCGACGCCCTGGTCATCAAGCTGCGCATCACCCGCTTCCTGCGCACCATCGCCTACGACCAGATCTTCTCGGGCGACCCCTACTGGGCCACCTGGTCCGACGCCGGCTTCGGCGACGACGGCCGCACGCTGGTCACCAAGACCTCGTTCCGTCTGCTCCAGACCCTGGTGAACCTCGGCCCGGCCCCCGAGCCGAACATCACCATCTTCTGGGACGAGAACCTGCCCCGCGGCTACAAGGAGTTCTGCGCCCGCATCTCGATCGACACCTCGTCGATTCAGTACGAGTCCGATCCGCAGATCCGCGCCCACTGGGGCGACGACGCCGCCATCGCGTGCTGCGTGTCCCCCATGCGCGTCGGCAAGCAGATGCAGTTCTTCGGCGCCCGCGTGAACGCCGCCAAGGCCCTGCTCTACGCCATCAACGGCGGCCGCGACGAAATGAGCGGCAAGCAGGTCATGGAAGGCTACGAACCCGTCCAGGGCGACGGCCCCCTCGACTTCGACGACGTGTGGAAGCGCTACGAGGAGATGCTCGACTGGGTGGTTGGCACCTACGTTGAGGCCCTCAACATCATCCACTACTGCCACGATCGCTACGCTTACGAGGCCATCGAGATGGCTCTGCACGACGCCGAGATCATCCGCACCATGGGCTGCGGCATCGCCGGTCTGTCCATCGTTGCCGACTCGCTGGCCGCCATCAAGTACGCGAAGGTCTACCCGATCCGCGACGAGACCGGCCTGGTCGTCGACTACCGCACCGAGGGCGACTTCCCGACCTACGGCAACGACGATGACCGCGCCGACGACATCGCCGCGACCGTCGTTCACACCGTCATGGACAAGATCCGCGCGATCCCCATGTACCGCGACGCGATCCCGACCCAGTCCGTCCTGACGATCACCTCGAACGTCGTCTACGGCAAGGCCACCGGCTCCTTCCCGTCGGGCCACGAGAAGGGCACCCCCTTCGCCCCCGGCGCGAACCCCGAGAACGGTATCGACACGCACGGCATGGTCGCTTCCATGCTGTCGGTCGGCAAGCTGGACTACAACGACGCGCTCGACGGCATCTCGCTGACGAACACGATCACCCCCCAGGGCCTCGGCCGCTCCAAGGAAGAGCAGATCCAGAACCTGGTCGGCATCCTCGACGCCGGCTTCGTCCCCGACGATTCCTGCGCCTACGACGGCACCAAGGGCTACTGATCCACCATTGGCGGGGATCAACGCCCACCACTTGTTGATCCCCGCCACCCACCCCCGTGGGTGCGGCCGCAACCCGGCCCACCCAAGCCGGCACCGCCGGTGTCTCACGATTAAGGAGAAATGTTATGGCAACCAAGACCTACGAAGAGCGTCTCGCTGACATGAAGGCCGCCCGCGAGGAGCGCGGTGACAAGGATGGCCTGTACCACGCGAACATCAACGTTCTCGAGGAGTCCACGCTGAAGGACGCCATGGAGCACCCCGAGAAGTACCCGAACCTGACCGTTCGCGTTTCCGGCTACGCCGTCAACTTCGTCAAGCTCACCCGTGAGCAGCAGCTGGACGTCCTGTCCCGCACCTTCCACCACTCGGCCTGATCGGCCGACGGTAGTGGGGCGTTGGGCGCACGCCCGGCGCCCCACTACTATGCCCGCCGGTTCCGCCCGCAATCGCTGAGGCCCCGACCTCGTTCGCGCCATCGCCGCGCCCGTACTACTTCGAAGAAGGAATCATGACGCAGCCCCTCGCCATTCCCACGTTCCGCGAGCAGGACTTCCAGGCTCCCCAATCCCGTACCGTCGGCGCGGGCGTCGAGGGCCTTGAGGAGATCACGGACCTGGAGCGTTCCGAACGCCTGCGCCGTATGCGCGAGGGCACGCTCGGTTCCATCCATTCGTGGGAGCTTGTGACCGCTGTCGACGGTCCCGGCACGCGCATGACTGTGTTCCTCAACGGCTGTCCGCTGCGCTGCCTCTACTGCCACAACCCTGATACGTTCCTCATGAAGGACGGCGCTCCCGTGTCCGACACGGAGCTGCTCTCCCGCATCGCCCGCTACCGCCGGATTTCCGCACGACGAAGGGCGGCATCACGCTGTCCGGCGGCGAGGTGCTCATGCAGCCCCAGTTCGCCAAGCGCATCCTGCTGGGTGCCAAGGAGATGGGCGTGCACACCTGCATCGATACCTCCGGCTACCTGGGTGCGAACTGCGACGACGAGATGCTCGACGCGATCGACCTGGTGCTCCTCGATGTCAAGAGCGGCGATCCCGAGACCTACAAGAAGGCGACCGGCCGTGAGCTGGCACCCACAATTGCGTTCGGCGACCGCATCGCGGCTCGAGGCGGGGACACACGCATCTGGATTCGTTTTGTCCTGGTTCCGGACCTGACGGACGACCCCGAGAACATCCGCAAGGTCGGTGAGATCGTCACCCGCTGGAAGGACGTCATCGACCGCATCGAGGTCCTGCCCTTCCACCAGCTGGGTAAGGACAAGTGGCACTCCCTGGGACTGGAGTACCATCTCGAGGACGCGAAGGCACCGACGCCCGAAGCTACCGAGGACGTGCGCAACTACTTCCGCTCGCTGGGCTTCGAGGTCCACTGACAGAGCGTGGAATGTGGCCCCGGGAGGACTGAGCGAGGCTCACTCCCCCGGGGTCCACGTGTATCCGGGGGCGCCCCAGCCGCGCTCGGCGACGTGAGCGCGCGCCGCCTCATCATAGGGGGCGTCAAGACGGTCGACGTACAGCGTCCCGCGCAGGTGGTCGTATTCGTGCTGGAAGATCCGCGCGAGCCATCCGCGCGCCGCGACGGTGATGGCAGATCCGGCGACGTCGTAGCCGCGCAGGACCGCCCCGAGCGCGCGGCGCAGCGGGTATTGGACGCCGGGGACGGACAGGCAGCCTTCGGATTCGCAGACCATATCCGGCTCCGCCTCCAGGATCGCGCCAGCTCCTGCGTCGTCCCACACGAGGTCGAGCGTCGGGTTGATGACGACGCCGCTCAGCGCGTCGTTAAAGCCTCGTTCGGGCCCGCGATCGAGCTGGAGCTCGTGCGCGTAACGCCGGTCGAAGGTTCCTCCGCCGCGATACGACCAGACGAAGACTTGCAGGCCGACACCGACCTGCGGGGCGGCAAGTCCGACGCCGGGCGCCGCGTGCATCGTCTCGGTCATGTCGGCGACCAGGTCGGCCAGGGCCGAATCGAAGGATTCGACGGGGTCGGCCAAGCGGTGCAGTACCGGCTCGCCCGTGATGCAGATCGGCAGTATCGTCATGTGTGCTCCCTATCGCGTGTCTCGACGCGCCGAGACACGCTCTCCTATCGGATGACTCCGACGCCAGCGGCTTGAATCGGGCGTGGGAGCGTTGGGTCCAGCGCCCGGATGACGCGTGCCGGGTTGCCGACCGTGATCGAGTTGGCGGGCACGGAGCGGGTGACGACGGCACCGGCTCCGATGATCGAGTTTTCACCGATGGTGACGCCCGGGCAGACGACGACGGAGCCGCCCAGCCACACGTTATCTTCGAGGGTGATGGGCGCGGATGATTCCCACTTGGCTCGACGAGGCCCGGGCTCGGTCGGGTGGATTGCGGTATAGAGCGAGCAGTTGGGACCGATGAGGACGTCCTGGCCGATGACGATGGGGGCGACGTCGAGAGCGGTGAGCCCAAAGTTGACCCAGGAGCCGTCGCCGATAGTGATGTTGTGACCGTAGTCGACGCGCAGGGGCGGGCGAATATCGACGCCCTCGCCCACCGATCCGATGACCTGGGCGAGCAGGTAGCGCGCGATGTCGGGGTCGGTCGGGTGCACCTGCTCGTACAGGGACAGGAGGCGCACGGCACGCTTGGTGTGGGCGGCGAGCACATCGTCGGCCACGTAGAAGTCGCCGTCCGCCATGCGCTGGGAGGGTGTGCGCTCGTCGTCGCGAAAACGAGGATCGTCGAAGGTGGTTCCCGGTGCGAGGGTCATGCGACCAGGGTAGTCGATGCCCTCTCGAGTCGCGGCGCGCGGCGCGCGTCCAGGTGAGCCAGCAGGGATTGCAGCTGGGCAATGTCGTCGGCGGGGTCCTCGGGGTGCCACTGGACGCCGACGATGGGGGCGTCGGGAGATTCGATGGCCTCGACGGTGCCGTCGGGCGCGTAGGCGCTCACGCGCAGGGTGTCGCCGAGACGATCCACGCGCTGGTGGTGGGCCGAGGAAATGGTGATCTCGGAGTCGACGAGGACGGGGGCCAGGGCTCGCTCGAGATGGGAACCGGCCTCGACGCGCACGCCGTGGCGCACGAATCGGTGATCGGAGAGGATCGCGCGATTGGTGTGTGTGCCGTCTGCGATGTCCTGCTCGAGGGTGCCGCCAAACGCGGTGTTGATGATCTGCATGCCGCGACAGATGCCCAGAAGCGGCGTACCGGTGCGGGCAGCGTAGTCGACGAGGGCAAGCTGGCCCAGATCGGCGCGGTACCAGTGGCGTCCCTCGTGGTTGTATCCCTGGGAGGCTCCGTAGTGGGCGGGGTGAACGTCCTCGCCGCCCATGATGACGATGGCGTCGGCCCCCTGGGCGCGCAGCGCGGCCCCCTCGGCCCCGTCTTCCTGCGCGTATTCGCGGATAACGTTCCAGGTGGGCAGCGCGGCCTGGAGAAGACGATCCCACAGGCGCATGCAGATGTTGTTGTATGCCTCGTCCCCCGGGCGCGCCGGAAGGACGTTGGAGATCAACAACGTCGGCTTCGTGTGGTTCGTCATAGGGCCTATCTTGGCAGGTGCGGGCCGTCTGCGCGCGCAACGTTCACGGGATGGCCAAATGTGACAGCGCGCGTCCACGTCGCGGGCACTCCCCTGATCGGGCCTTTTTCCTGAGAAACCAACGGACGAGGCCGGGGTAGGTCACGCGATCACGCATCCACGCCCCGGCCTCGTCCCAGGCCATGAACACTCAGGCGAGCGCCCCCATCGGATCCCACGCGGGCAGGTGGAGGGGCTCCTCGGTGACGGCGGCGCGTAGCTCGGCGGGCAGGTCGTCCACGTGGACGGCCACCTCAAACACGTTGGCGTCGAACCATGCAGCGTCCATCGTGAAGAAGCCCTTGTCGCCGCGGTCCTCGCCCCAGGAGTTCTCCACGCGGAAGCGGCGGCCCGCACCGGCCTCGTCGATGTCCACGCCCGTGAAAAGCATCGCGTGGTTCATTGCGGACTCGCAGGTGTTGACGCGCTGCTCTTTCGAAGTGGAGAAGTCCACGCCGAACAGGGAGTCGAAGTCATAGAGGCCATCGACGAACAGGCCGGAGGCGCGGTCGGACTGCTGGCTGCAGTCAGCACCGAACCAGACGGCGCGGCCCGAGGCCAGGACCGAGGTGGTGATGGAGCGGATCTGCTCGACGGGGGCGTTGACGTAGAGGATCGGGCGCCCGCCCACGACGTTGCCCATGTGATCCACGGTCAGCGTGTGGCCCTTGGGGTGCTCTGCGCGCGGGTCGTCCACGAGGCACACGTACTGCGTCAGGTCCACGTCCACGTAGCGGTCGTAGAACTCGCGCGGGGTGAGGACGCCGTCGCGGTGGAACTCTCCCTTATCGTCGCGCCACTCCCACTCGAAGGACGCCGGGGGCTCGCCCAGGCAAATGACGAGGATGCGCCACACGTCAGCCAGGGCCGCTTCCTTGACCTCGTTGATCTGTTCCTCGGAGGCACCGTCGGCGACCAGCGCGCGCAGCTCTAGGGCCGTGCGGCGCAGGACGACCTTCAGGCGAGCGTTCATGGGGGCGGTGTGGCCGGAGGACTCGGTTTCGGGCATCGCGGTCTTGGGGACCAGGCCGTGCTTGAGGTAGAGGGAGACGGCCATGTCCCACTGGCCGCCATCGGACAGGAGGTCGCCGAGGAGGAACTGGAGGAGTCGTCCATCCAGCTCTTCGCTGGCGGCCGTTGCGATGACGTCGGAGAGGAAGAAGTTGGCGCGCTCGAATTTGTCCCAGAAGAGCACGTAGTTCTGGGAGAACTCGAAGTCCTTGACGCCCAGGTGCGTGCGCGTTGTCGAGCGCAGCAGGTTCAGGGAGGAGAAGAGCCAGCAGCGGCCGGACTTCTTCTGGGAAGTGACCTTCCAGTCGTCGATCTTGTGGGAGACGACGGTGGGAGTGGCGACGACCTTCGCGCGGTCGAAGGCGACCGGCTCGACGCCGGCGTGGGCAACCGCGTTGCGCGCAACCGTGCGGGCGGTGTCGGAGTATTCGTGGAGGCGATCAATCAGCTCATCGGTGATCTCGTGGGCCATCTGCCTAGACTTCCTTTCTATCGAGAGTCATTCTCTATAAGGATACGCTCAAGCCATGACGCAAACTACTCGACTCCGTTTAAAATGAGCGTGTTTCATGTTCAGTGAACGCGAAGGAGCATTCATGGTCACGCTTGGTGCATCGGGGCGCGAGGTGACTGTCTCGGCCGGGGACTACGAGGCACGCATCGTCACGGTCGGCGCGGGTCTGGCTGGCCTCACGCATCGAGGACACGACCTGGTCGTTCCGCACCGCGTGGACGAGTTACCCCCGGGATACCTCGGGAAGGTCCTGATCCCCTGGCCGAATCGAGTCGCCGGCGGCACCTATTCGTGGGGTGGCACGTCCTATCACCTGCCGGTCGACGAACCCGCGTTTGGCACGGCCCTGCACGGTTTCGTGGCCTTCCAGGAGTGGGACATTGTCGAGGCCAACGCCTCCTGGGTCCTTCTGCGCACTCTTATCCCAGCGCGCTATTCCTATCCATGGACGCTTGTGGCCACCGCACGCTACAGCCTGGACACCGACACCGGGCTGGACGTGGAGTTGTCGGCCACGAACATCGGCTCAGGTACCGCCCCCTTCGGGATGGGTTTCCACCCCTACCTCACGGCGGGCGGAGCGCGCGCCGATGAGATGGAACTGACGAGTCCCGCTGGCCTCGCGTACGAAGCCGACGATCACATGATCCCGACCACCGCCCACCCCGCGGGCGACCTCGGGCTGGATTTTCATTCTCCCCGCCTGATCGGCTCGACCAGTATCGATCACTGTTTCACGGAGCTCCCCGTCGGTACGTGGACCGTGACGCTGCGCTCCCCCCGCTAGCGGCGTGGGAGTGTCCCTATCCTCGGACGTGAGGTGGCTTCAGGTCTACTCGGCCGACGACATTGACCGTGTGGGCGTGGCCGTCGAGCCAATGACGTGCCCGCCCGACGCCTTCAATTCGGGCACGGACGTGGTGGCGCTGGAACCGGGCGCGACCCACACACTGAGCGCGCGGATCGCGGGCACCGTCACTGCTTAGTAGGCTCCCGCGGCGGCGCGGATCAGCGTCAGAGCGACCGCGCCGGCCGTGGAGGAACGCAGGACGTTGTCTCCCAGCCCGATCATTCTGGCGCCGGCGTCCACCAGTGCGCCCGTCTCCTCCGGGCCGATACCGCCCTCGGGCCCGACGATCAGTGCGACGCGCGGGGGCAGGGAGGCGTCCGCGCCTGCTTCCTGGAGGCTCGCCAACGCCGCCCCCAGCGATTCGCTGGCCTCCTCGTGACAGACGAAGGCAACCCCGGCCTCGTCCGTCAGGGACGCGACCCACGAGGTCAGCTCGCGGCTGTCCATCACGCCCTCAACGGTGGGGACGAAAGCGCGGCGGGACTGCTTGGCGGCGGCGCGTGCGACACCCTCCCACTTGGCACGGCCCTTGTCGGCCTTGGGTCCCTTCCATTGCACGATCGCGCGCTGGGAGGCCCACGGGATCACCCGATCGATGCCGATCTCCGTGCAGATCTCGACGGCGGCCTCGTCGCGCCCGCCCTTGGCCAAGGCCTGGACGAGGACGATCTCGGGCACGGGGCGCTCCTCCTGGAGTACCTCACGCACGACGAGGGACAGCGATGACTTGTCGGCACCGGCAACCTCGCAGGTCAGGCGCAGGCCCACCCCGTCGACGACGTCCACCCACTCGCCCGCGCCGATGCGGCGCACGGAGGCGGCGTGACGTCCCTCCGCACCAGCCAGGGTCGCGCGGTCCCCCACTCCCACCGAGGCGGGATCGGGGCGCAGGTCTTCACCGAGAAACGGGCCGGGTCATTGCGTGTCAGCCCATGAAGGTGTCGCGCAGCTTGTCGAAGAACGTCGGCTGCTGACGGTGGGGCTCCACGCGGACCTCGCCACGCGCCTTTGCCAGCTGCTCGAGCAACTCGCGCGACGTCTCGTCCAGCTTCTTGGGGATCTCCACGTCGACGTGCACGTGCATGGAGCCGCGGCCCGAGCGCTGCAGGTGCCCCACGCCCAGGCCCTCCAGGACGATGTCGTCGTTGGGCTGGGTACCGGCGTTAATCGTGACGGTCTTCTTGCCGTCCAGGGTCTCCAGCTCGAACTCGGTGCCGAGCGCCGCGGTGGTCATCGGGATCGTGATCCAGGTGTGCAGGTCGTCGCCGCGCCGGTCGAAGACCGGGTGCTTCTTCTCGCGGATTGACAGGTACAGGTCGCCGCTAGGGCCGCCGCCCATGCCGACCTCGGCCTCGCCGCTGACGCGGATCTGTGTGCCCTCGCTGGCACCGGCCGGGATGTTGATGTTGAGCGTGCGGCGCGTGGCGACGCGTCCCGCGCCGTTGCACTCCGTGCAGGGCTGGGGGATCGTGTCGCCGAAGCCCTGGCAGTTCGGGCAGGGAGCCTGGGTCTGCATGCGGCCGAAGAGGGAGTTCTGGATCTGCGTGACGAAGCCCGATCCGTGGCAGGTGCCGCACTGCTCAGGAGAGGTGCCCGGCTGGCACATGGAGCCGTGGCAGGTGTCGCAGGAGACGTAGGTGCGGAAGGAGACCTCCTTCGCGGCGCCGAATGCGGCGTCCTCGAGGGTGATGTCGACGGTGACCTGCTGGTCCTTGCCGCGGCGAACGCGCGAAGCGGGGCCGCGCGAGGACGCGCCAAAGCCGCTGGTGAACATGGCTTCGAAGATGTCGGAGAAGCCCGTAAAGGGGGCACCCGCGCCCGCGCCGCCGCGCAGGGCGTCGGGTCCGCCGATGTCGTACATCTGGCGCTTCTCGGGGTCGGAGAGCGTCTCGTAGGCGACAGACAGTTCCTTGAAGGCTTCTTCGGAGTCGGCGCCCGCATAGTCGGGGTGGAGCTTACGCGCGAGCTTGCGGTACGCCTTCTTGATCTCATCCTGGTTGGCGTCTCGGGAGACGCCGAGGACCTCGTAGTAGTCTCTCACGCTTGCTGTTCCTTCCCGTGTGGGCGCTCGGTGATGGTCTGGTCGGTGGTGGGGCGCATGGTCAGTTGTTGGTTTCCTGGGCCAGGTACCTGGAGAGGTAGGCGGCAACGGCGCGCACGGAGCTCATGGTGCGCGCGTAGTCCATTCGCATGGGGCCAACGATTCCCAGGTGGGCGGATCCGCCGGTGTCGTCCGCCCCGGCGCGGTAGGTCCCCGTGACGACGGCCGCTTCGGCCAGGGCGTCGTGAGGGTTTTCCGCTCCGATGCTCACGTGCAGCTCCTCGCTGGGGTCGGCCTCGGAGAAGAGACGCATCAGGACAACCTGTTCCTCAAGGGCATCCAGGACGGGCGCGATGTCGCGGAAGTCGAGCGCTCCGCGAGCCAGGTTGGCTGCGCCGGCCACGACAATCTTTGCCTCGCCAGCGCCGGTGAGTACGTCGGTGAGGGCCTCACCGACGGCGCTGACCGCCGCACTCAGCTCATGTCGGGACGAGGCCGTGGCCGCCTCGACGCACGAAGGCGCGGTTTGGGAGGTCGCGGCGTCGCAGTGGGCGCGCAGGTGGTCGCGCACGGCGAGCAGTTGGCCGTCGTCGAGGGGGGTGTCGAGGCTGAGGGTCCGCTCCCCCACCTCGCCGTCGGCGGTGATGACAACGACGAGAACGCGCCCGGGGGTAAGGCCGAGGACCTCGAGGTGCTTGAGGGTGCGCACGCGCGAACCCGGGTATTGCACGAGGGCCACCTGGTGGGTGACTTGCGCGAGGAGGCGCACGGAGCGTTCCACGACGTCGTCAATGTCGACCGAGTCGGAGAGGAACGTTTCGAGAGCCTGGCGCTCAGGAGTTGTCATGGGCTTGATCTGGGCGAGCCGGTCGACGAAGACGCGGTATCCGCGGTCGGTGGGCACGCGCCCGGCGGACGTGTGGGGCTGATAGATCAGCCCGGCTTCTTCCAGGACCGCCATGTCGTTGCGAATCGTGGCCGAGGAGACGCCCAGGCCCCCGGCGGCAATGGCCTTGGAGCCGACGGGTTCGCGTGTGGCCACGTACTGGGTGACGATGGCGCGCAGGACGTCAAGCCTGCGGTTTTGCGCGCTGTTGCGTGCCATGTCACTCCCTCCGTCCTGGCACTCCCTCTCTCTGAGTGCAAATGCTACTCCCCGCCCGCGAGCGGGGGCGACCCGGGCGACGCTTGATAGGTGCGCTCATTGCGAACCTCACGGCACCGCCACTTTCTTACTGAGCCCAGGGCACTGTGACGAAGTCGATGAGCTCCTCGACTCGGCCCAGCAGCGCGGGCTCCAGGTCACGGTACGTGCGCACGGTGGACAGGATCCGCTTCCACCCCATCGCGATGTCGCGCTGATCGGCGTGCGGCCAGCCGAGGGCGTCCAGCGTGCCGTGCTTGATGTCGATGCCGCGCGGGACGTCGGGCCAGGCGTTCAGGCCCACGCGCTCGGGCTTGACAGCCTGCCAGATGTCAACAAAGGGATGTCCGAGCACGAGAACCGCGCCCGGCCACCTGGCGGAGACGGCCTCGGCGATGCGCGACTCTTTAGAGCCGGGCACCATATGGTCGACGAGTACGCCCGCGCGCGCCGTGTCGGTCGGGCCGAACACCTCGAGGATGTCCTCCAGGTTGTCCACACCCTCGAGCAGCTGCACCGCGATGCCGGCCTCGGCCAGGTCCTCACCCCACACGTGCTGAACGAGCTCGGCGTCGTGGCGTCCCTCCACCCAGATCCGCGATCGCTTGGCGACCTTCGGACCGGAGGAGGTGGGCGCGAAGGAACCGGAGTTGGTGATCCTGCGCCCCGATGCGCTGGTCTGCACACTCGCCGAGGCCTGGGCGGGCTTGGGCTTTGGGGGCAGCGCGTCGATCGGGCGCCCCTCCAGCCAGAACCCGGGGCCGAGCGGGAAGGAACGGCGCACTCCGCGCCGATCCTCAAGCTCGACGAGGTAGACGCCGCCGGACTTCTCCACCCGCGTCACCGCACCGACCCAGCCCGACGACACGTCTTCGAGGACCATGCCGATCTCGACGTGGACCGCCACCGATCGAGGGCGCCGAGCGCCCGGCCCGTCACGATGCGGGTCGTGGGCGAAGATGTTCGTCCCGTAAGGATCTGCCGTATTCACGCGGAATACTCTAGCGGCGTCGCGTGGGCTAGACGAGCACCACGCGGACGAACATCGCCACCAACGCAGCCAGGATCCAGGAGGACACGGAGCCAATCAGGAATTCTTCGGCCTTTTCGCCCGAGGAGTCCTGGGAAATTTCGGGGAAACGGATGACGCCCTTGGCGGCCACGACGGCCCCGATCGCTACCTCGGCACCCGCCCCGGCGAGAATGATAATGAGGAGACGTTCGAGCGGGCCGATCCAGCGACCGCCGCGCAGTGCTGTTCCCGGCTCCTCATCCTCGACGTCCTCGTTCGTCAGGATCGGCAGGGAGCTGGGCGTGAGAGGGGCTTCCTCGTCGCCCTGGTCCGCTGTGGCCCCGTCAACCTGTGTGCCGCTCGTATCCGGCGTCTCAACAGACTCGGGCATTGCGGGAAGCACGGGCGCGTTGATCCACCCGGGGACAGGGTCGCGCGATCGCCCGCGGGCACACAGCAAGATTGCCGTGATCAGGTGATTGGCTGGCCCGGTCATGAGGAAGACGACGGCGATAATGAGGTCAAACGGGCGCCCAGGCAGGAGCGCCAGCGTCGGATGACTGACTGCGTCCACGCTCATCAGAGCGACGAACCCCATCGCTGCGAGCGCCCAGCGCGCCAACACCGACCGCGCCGAGCCGTCAGCCAGATCCCACGCGAACCAGACGAGGGCAAGCACGGTACCCGTGACGAGCGCGAGGGTATCGACACGGACAATGAACCACGCGTAGCACACGACAATCGCCATGAGCGTCACGAAGAGAACGAGACGCCGCGACCATCGCCGAGGATCGGAAGTGAGCAGGACCGTCAGCTCTGACGCGGAGATCCCTAGGAGCAAAGCTTCATGCACGGGCAGCCTCCGCGATAAGGAGTGAGGATTGGATGAGCCCCGCCCCCGTCCCGCGGGCGAAGTCCGAAATGGCCTGCTGCGACAGCTTTTCAACGCGCGCGATTTCCACCTGCGTCTTGCCGAGCAGCAGCGAGGCGGTGATGCGGCGGTGGCGCGCGGAGAGCTTGAGGATCGCGTGGTCACGCAGACTCAGCAGGGCGTTGACCGCGGTCTGGCAGGTCGCGGACACATAACCTTCGATGGAGGCGTGAGCCACGAACCAGGTGCGGATGAAGGGGTTGGAGGAGTCCTGGAGGTCGTGCGCTCGGTTGATCGCAGCGCGCGCCGCCCACCACGCCGATCCATCTTGAAGAGAGCCTCCCTCGCCCACGCGCTGGCGGGCGGGGGCCTGACGATGAACACCGGAGGAGAACTCTTCGATGCGTCCAGCGCCGATTCCGAAGCGAAGCTGGAGCGCAGGGGGCAACAGCAGCTGGGCGCGCAGCGTCAGCAGCAACGCATCCTCGAGGGAGTAAGCCACGGCCTGGAACTCATCGCCCACCGTCGGGTAAGGAACCTCCAGCAGGGCTAGCCCCTCGGAGGCCCGCTCCAGAGCAGCCTCAAAGATTCTCTGAGCCTCTGCACGATTGGTCAACGTACGAGAGCCCACGATGTCAGCAATGACAGCGTATCGCAGAGTCACAGTCCCACACTTTTCCTTGTATTCCGCTCCCCACAAGCCTCACCGAGGAGACGACCTGAAGGTAGCTCGGCTTCACATGACAACTCTAGGCAAACATACTTCAACCACGATGTCAACATTATTGCGACGTAATCGAAGCTTGTCACACCCTATACAAGCACAAAGTGACAAATGGCCAGTATTGGTAGACACACTTGAACTTGTATCGGCCTACCTACAAGTTATTTTGAGATTTGTCTGAACAATTATTAATATTGACCAATCTACCGATATTGCGTCGCTCGACGCGCTCGCAGGCCTCAGTAACCCATCAATTCCCGCGTCACATAATCCGCCAGCAGGCGCCCACGCAGGGTCAACACTGCGCGCCCAGACACCGCCGCAACTCCATCAATGAGACCATCGGCGATAAGCGCGGCGACGCGCCCACCCGCCGACGCACGACCAAACGTGCCACCCACGGCCTCGTCCCGAGGTGCGACGCCCGGCAGACCGTCAAGCTCCACGCCCTCCGACGTGCGAAGCCCCAGCATGACGCGCTCAAGCTCGCGCTCCTGCGCGCCCAGAATCTCGCCCGCTGCCGCGGGAGAACCGCCCGCGCGCACGCGACCCGCGTAGGCCCCCGGGTTCTTGACGTTCCACCAGCGCGCCTTACCAACGTGAGAGTGAGCACCCGGTCCGAAACCCCACCAGTCCCAGTCCCGCCAGTACGCCAGATTGTGGCGCGAAGCATGCTCGAAGGTCGTTGAGGGAAGCCCCGAGGCCCGGTCAGATGCGGTGGCGCGCGCAAAGTTGGAGATCTCGTACCAGGCGTAGCCCGCCTCGCCCAGCAGGGCGTCGGCAAGCTCGTACTTAGCAGCCTCATCGTCCGGGTCGGGGGTCGGCAGCTCGCCGCGAGACACCTGCGCCCCCATCTTCGTCCCCTCCTCGACGACAAGGGCGTATGCGCTCATGTGCTCGGAGTCGTAGGACAGGGCGGCGCGCAGCGAGGCCTCCCAGTCCGCCAGCGACTCCCCCGGGGTCCCATAAATCAGGTCGACGGACGTGGCGAGGCCCGCATCCTTGGCCCACTCAACCACCTGGGGCACGCGCTCGGGGGTGTGAGTGCGGTCCAGGGTCGCCAAGATGCGCGCCACCGCGGACTGCATACCGAAAGAGACCCGCGTGAAGCCAGCGTCGGCCAAGGCGCGCAGATCCTCGCGCGTGACGGTATCCGGGTTGGCCTCCAGGGTCACCTCGGCACCCTCGTCGATCCCGACGCGGGCGCGCAGCCCCTCCAGGATCGCGATCAGCTCGGCCGCGTCCAGCATCGTCGGCGTACCACCGCCAAAAAACACGGTGCGCGCCGCCCGCTCAGGCAGCCCAGCCTCGGCCATGACCCGCGTGGCCAGTGAGGCCTCAGCGAGGACAGACGGCGCGTAGTCGCCAATCTGCGCGCCCGGCCCAAAGCCCACGGTATAGGTGTTGAAATCGCAGTAGCCGCAGCGCACACGGCAAAAGGGCACATGCACGTACAGCGAGAGCGGGCGGGCGCACTCGGCTTCGACGAGGCCGGGGGACAGCGCGCCGTCGGCTGGCCATCGCGCTCCGTCTGGCTGTGCAGGGCTCATGCGGATCCGTCAGCCACGCGCGCGGCGCACGCCAACAATGTCGTGGGCGTGGCGGCCCGCATCAATGCCTCGGGTCTCAAAGTGCGTGACGACGCGTCCCTCAAAGCGCGGGGCGAATCCTCCGCGCTGCGGCTGCGGGTCCTCCGGGTCCGGACGCTCTCCTGCGTGCGGGTTCTCAAAGAGCTCGCAGGCCTCGACGACGTCGCGCATCTGCCAGGCGTAGTCGTCCCAGTCCGTGGCCAGGCGCCACACTCCCCCATCGCGGAGCAGGCGTGCAACCTCGAGAGCGAAATCATCCGAGACCAGGCGACGCTGCGGTGACGCGCCTTGCGCCACGGATCCGGGAAGAACGTCCAGACCTCGTCCAGGGATGCGTCCCCGAGCATGATGGGCAGAGCCTGTGCGGCGTCGGCCTCGATGACGCGGATGTTGTCCACGTCGGCCTCGACCGCCTTCGAAATCAGCTTCGCAATGCCGGGCACCCACACCTCGAGCGCCAGGAAATCGCGCTGCGGGTTCGCCGCGGCCGCAGCCACGATCTGCTCGCCCGTGCCCGAACCAATTTCGAGCGTCACGGGCGCGCTGCGCCCAAACAGCGCCTCCAGGTCCAGCGTGAAGTCCTCGGCCACCGTCGTGTAGCCCACGCCGCGACGCGGCTCAACGACATAGCGGTGCGCGTGGGCCTCCCACGTGCGCGCCAGGTTCGCCGGCAGCTCGCGTGTGCGCCGCGTGAACGACTTGGTCCGACTCATAAACACGGTACCCTCCGGGGCCTCCCCCCGGGCGACGCCCACCACACGCCTGGCCCGCCTCCGACGCGGAGGCTGCCACGGCCTCGTCCATGCACGCGCTCACTTCTTGCCCGTGGGAACGTCGGAGGTCAGGGCGGCGATGAAGGCCTCCTGCGGCACGTCCACGCGGCCGATGGACTTCATGCGCTTCTTGCCTTCCTTCTGCTTCTCGAGCAGCTTGCGCTTACGACTGATGTCGCCGCCGTAACACTTGGCCAGCATATCCTTGCGCAGCGCCTTGATGGTCTCACGGGCGATGACGCGCGCGCCGACCGCGGCCTGCACCGGGATCTCGAACTGCTGGCGAGGAATGAGTTCCTTGAGGCGCTTGGTCATGCGCTGGCCGTAGTTGTAGGCACCGTCGCGGTGAACGATCGCGCTGAACGCGTCGACGCGGTCGCCGTTGAGCAGGATGTCGACCTTGACGAGGTCCGCGCTCTGTTCGCCGCTCTCCTGGTAGTCCAGGGAGGCGTAGCCGCGCGTGCGGGACTTGAGCTGGTCGAAGAAGTCGAAGACGATCTCCGCCAGGGGCAGCTGGTAGTGCAGCTCGACGCGCTCCTCGCTCAGGTAATCCATCCCGCGCATCGTGCCGCGGCGGTCCTGGCACAGCTCCATGATCGTGCCCGTGAACTCCGTGGGCGTCAGGATCGTCGCGTTGACGACGGGTTCGCGTACCTCGGCGATCTTGCCTTCGGGGAACTCGCTCGGGTTATCCACGCGCACCTCGGTCCCGTCCTCCGTCACGACGCGGTAGACGACGTTCGGGGCGGTCGCGATGAGGTCGAGGTTGAACTCCCGCTCCAGACGCTCGCGAATAATCTCCAGGTGGAGCAGGCCCAGGAAGCCGCAGCGGAAGCCGAAACCGAGGGCCGCGGAGGACTCGGGCTCGAAGGTCAGGGCCGCGTCATTGAGCTGGAGGCGCTCAAGGGCGTCACGCAGGTCCGGGAAGTCCGAGCCGTCCACCGGGTAGATGCCGGAGAAGACCATCGGGTTGGGGTCACGGTAGCCTGCGAGGGCCTCGGTCGCGCCGCGCACCTGGCTGGTCACGGTGTCGCCGACGCGGGACTGACGCACGTCCTTCACGCCCGTGATCAGGTATCCAACCTCGCCGGCGCCGATGCCCTCTTCAGGCTTGGGCTCGGGCGAGATGACACCCAGCTCCAGGAGCTCGTGGGTGGCGCCCGTGGACATCATTCGCACGCGCTGCCGGGTCGATAGCACGCCGTCGACGACACGTACGTAGGTGACGACGCCGCGGTAGGTGTCGTAGACGGAGTCGAAAATCATGGCGCGCGTCGGAGCATCTGCCTCGCCCTCGGGGGCGGGGATGACCTCGACGATGCGGTCGAGGAGGGCCTCGACGCCCTCGCCGGTCTTACCGGAGACCTTCAGGACCTCATCCTCCTCGCAGCCGATCAGCTGGGCGACCTCGTGCGCGTACTTCTCGGGCTGGGCGCCGGGCAGGTCGATCTTGTTCAGGACCGGGATGATCGCGAGGTCGTTCTCCAAGGCCAGGTACAGGTTGGCCAGGGTTTGCGCCTCGATGCCCTGCGCGGCGTCGATGAGCAGGACCGCGCCCTCACAGGCGGCCAGCGAACGGGAGACCTCGTAGGTGAAGTCCACGTGTCCGGGCGTGTCGATCATGTTGAGCGCGTAGGGCGTCCCCTCGTGCGCCCACGGCATACGCACGGCCTGGCTCTTGATCGTGATGCCGCGCTCACGCTCAATATCCATGCGGTCCAGGTACTGGTCACGCATCTCGCGGGCCTCGACGACGCCGGTGAGCTGAAGCATGCGGTCCGCGAGCGTCGACTTCCCATGATCGATGTGGGCGATAATGCAGAAGTTGCGGATCTGCGCCTGCGGGGTGCGGGACGGGCGAATCTGAGCCTGCTGCGCGGGCGTGGGGATGGGCACGTGTACCTCCGTGAAGTCGTTAACCTCCTTATCGTCCCATTGACGCGCCCCTTTGTGCGAATTGTGGGGCGGGAAGTCGCGCACAGTCGCCCAGGCTCACACCCGCGCTGCCACTACTGGAAATCCTCCGGAGTGATACCGGCCTCGACCAGCAGCGCCACGGCCTCGGTCATGTCACACTCGTCCCAGTCGTCGGGGTGGTCCGCCTTGAGCTTGCGAGCGATCGACATGGTCTTCTCCTCGTCCCCGCGCAGCATGGCCAGCGTGAGCAGGATCGTTCTGATGCGAGCGGTCATCTCGTCGCGGTCACCGAGGTAGCGGCGGCAATCCTCCGCCAGGACCGTCCACAGGTCCTCGCCGGCGTCCCGATCCCCTCCCATCCAGGTGTTGCGCGCAATCTCATTGCGCAAGCGCAGGACGCGCCAGTCGCCGAAGTCCGCGACGCGCAGGAGGACCTCCAGGTTGGTCTCGTACAGGCGGATCGCTTCCTCGTACTGTCGGTCGGCGGACAGGACCTCGGCGAGGTTGTCGCGCACCGTCAGCACCGTCATGTCCTCCTCGTCGCACTCGGGTTCCATGTCGGCCAGCAGCTCGCGGTACACGCGCGCAGCGCGCGACCACTTGCCGGTGTTCTTCCAGGGCATGGCCGAGTTGTTGCGGATCGCGAAGGCCAGCTGCGGGTCGAGGGTCGGGCTGTTCTTGACGTCGCAGACCAAGGCGGAGAACTTGCGGGCCGCCATGTCCTCATCGCCCAGGATGGCCAGCCAGTAGGCCTCGGAGTTGCGCAGCATGAGGATCAGCGGGTGATCGCGCTCCAGGTAGCTGGTACCCAGGCGGGCGGCGTCCGAGGCCACCTTGCGGCATTGCCCGTACGCTCCCAGGGCCGCGTGCCAGTCGATGCAGAGCTTGGCGGCCTCGAGTCGCAGCTCGATGGGCGCGTCCTCGTTGTCGTAGGCGTCCCTGGCGTGGTCAAGGGCGTTGTCGAGCTTGCCGGAGTGCGCGCAGCGCAGGGCGGCGCTCAGGGATGCGCGAGCCTCCATGTCGGCTTGGGTCGCGAAGGGCTCGCTCGGGCGGCCAAATGCATCGAGAGGAACGGTCATTCCGTGGATTGTTGCGGTCGACATCGTTGTCACCTGTCTTTCAGTAGAGAGTTCTTCCGCGAACACATCCAGAGTGATACCGACGCGCACTCACTGTCACGCGCTGTGAGCACCCCTGTGGATAACTCGCGCCGCAAGGATGCTCTGTGCATAACCGCTGTTCGACCCACCTCCCGTATGCTGGTGCCATGAATTCACTCATCAACGGCATCGTTCGCGCCCTCGTGGACTTCGTGGCGAACATGAGTTCGTCGAACAGCGCGTCGTCAACCGGCGCATCGACGAGCCAGGAGCCCTCAGCCACGCGTCAGGAGCCGCGCCAGGAACAGCGCAAGGAATCGCGCCCGGAGTCACACTCGAAGACGCGCACCCCCAAGCCTAACCCCCGCCCTCGGCCCCACGGCAAGGCCCATCAGTACGACGATCCGGCGACCTCGAACCGCCCCCACACCTCGATCCGGGAAGCCAGCATCGCCGACGCGCTGGCCCACGCCTCGTACCAGCCAATCATGGACGGCGACGCCGATCCGGGCGAAGTCGTGTGGACGTGGGTGCCCTACCAGGAGGACGCCTCCGTGGGCAAGGACCGCCCCGCCGTCGTCATCGGTGCCCAGGGAGAAGGCGTCTACATCCTCCAGCTAACCAGCAAGGACCACACGCGCGAGGCCGCGCAGGAGGCCGCCGCGGGACGCTACTGGTTCGATATCGGAACGGGTGCGTGGGACTCGAAGGGCCGCCCCTCCGAGGTTCGCCTGGACCGCGCCCTGTGGGTCAAGGCCACCGACGTACGCCGCGAGGGCTCGATCCTGCCCGAGGTGACGTGGCGCCGTATCGTCGACGCGCTCGAGGACCACTACCGCACGCACGGGGAATAACACCCGCTTTCTGAGCCCGCCCGGCGCTCCGCTCGGTCGCGAGCACAGTTGGCGCGGTTGGCACGTGACCGACCTTACGAGGCCGTGGCTCGCTTCGGGGCATGACGGACGGGCCTGCGGCTGGTATGCTTGGTCGTTGGACTCCCGGCCTGGTCGGGCAGGGGGTCTGGTTAGGACCGTTTGCGGGTGTCCCCACGCCTAAGTCCCGGTCTTGACACAGCCCTCACCGACCCTGTCAGACATACATCAAGGAGAAATCCGACTGTGGCAAACATTAAGTCCCAGAAGAAGCGCATCCTCACCAACGAGAAGCGCCGCGTTCGCAACCAGTCCGTGAAGTCCGAGCTGAAGACCCTGGTCCGCCAGACCCGCGAGGCCGTTGAGGCCGGCGACAAGGACAAGGCTCTGGCCGCCCTGCGCGTTGCCTCGCGCAAGCTGGACGTCGCCGTTTCCAAGGGCGTCATCCACAAGAACCAGGCCGCGAACCGCAAGTCCAAGCTTGCTCGTCGCGTCGCCTCGATCGCTGACTGATCGCGAACAATAAGTTTGACGTGAAGCGGGCCGCCCTTTGGGGCGGCCCGCTTTCGTATGCCCATTCCCCGCCGCTGTGTTCCCGGTCGACCCGTCGGGTGGGTGCCTGGGCCCCTTCACTGCACAGGTTAACCCCACAGGTGGTAGCCCAGGCAGGCTGCCCACACTGCCACCAATAGGGCCCAGCTGCGCAGGAACGGGTTAAGGCCGCCAGTAGATCCCTCGCGTCGACCAGCACTCCCCCGGCTCCTCAGGCGAGAGGACACGACCACGCATGACGAAGCCCCAGCCTCATCGCATACTGAACTGCGCCCCGAAACTTGGACGCTTTTAATGGTAGCCGTTATGCGGCTTCCTTTAGGGTCTGATCCCGGTATTCTGCCGGGGTCAGGCCCTTGAGCTTTACTTGGCGTCTTGTTGTGTTCCAGTGTGTGATGTAGGCGTCGAGGTCGGCTTTGAAGCTCTCGAAGGTCTGCCAGTCTTGGCCGCGGAAGAATTCGTCCTTGATGTGACCGAAGACCTGCTCGGTGGCGCCGTTGTCGATGCAGTTGCCTTTGCGTGACATGCTCTGGATGAAACCGTTCTCGGCGAGCGTTCTGATGTAGGTCTCGTGTTGGTACTGCCATCCCATGTCCGAGTGCAAGATCGGCTCAGCTCCTTGGGGTTTGGCGTCCATGAGTATCTGGAGCATCTCTTGTTGTTGGGCGAGGTTGGGGCGCATCGAGATGGAGTGGGCCACGATCTCTTTGCTGGCAAAGTCGTAGACCGGAGCGAGGTAGGCCTTACCGAAGGAGAGCTTGAACTCGGTGACATCGGTACCCATTTTCTGCCAGGGCCCATCGGCCTTAAAGTCGCGGCCGATGATGTTGTCGAAGCTTTGCCCCACGTCCCCCTTGTAGGAGTTGTACCTGTGGTAGTTCGTCTCGCGGCGTATGCCGCAGCGCAGCCCCATCTCACGCATCATCTTCAAGACCGTCTTATCGGCGATGCGCTCCCCGTCCTCAGCGCGTAGGCACATGGCGACCTGCCTGTGACCGCACCCGTTGGGGGTTCGCGAAAAGATCTGGGCGACCTTGGGCCGCAGATACGCCCTGGTTGGCTGCTGGGGGTGAGCCAGCGCGTAGTAGTAGCTCGACCTGGCAAGGCCAGCGGCCTCGAGGAGATCACCCACCGCGTGTCCACGCCCTGAAAGCTCGGCGACCGCTAGGGCTTTGTCCCGGTTTGGGAGCGCCTCTGCGCCTTCAGGGCAATCGATTTTTTTAGGTACGCCACCTGCGCCTCGAGCTTGCGTACGCGCTCGGCGAGTTCCTCCTCACGCGTTGGGGGCACCGCCCGTACTGATCCCTTTGGCCTGCCCTTGGGCTTGGGCTTGAGGGCCTGCGCGCCGCCCTCGCGGTACAGCCTGCACCAATTCTTCAGCGGTGTCGCGCTCGCAATACCGAAGCGCACCATCGCCTCAGGTTTACTCATCCCACCATCAACCACGGCGCTCGCTGCGGCGACCTTGGTCTCATAGTCGTATTTGGCCTGCTTCGCTCCCATGGCAAGAAAACCGTCCCTCCCGATCACGCGGTACGTCTTCTGCCAGTGTCGCACGGCCTCAGCAGGCACACCAAGCCTCTTGGCGGTCAAACGATAGCCAAATCCCCTCTCAAACATCTCCACCGCCTGCTCCCGAAGCAAACGATCATGCCTCAACCGCAGATCCACAGACATGAAAAGCCTCCCATTCCCTGGACTTCAATTTCGATGTCCAAGAAACGGGAGGCAGTTCATACAACGAGGCCGGGGCACGGGAGGCGGGGTCAAGCGCCCTACTCGAGCTCGAAGGCCCCCGTGTAGAGCTGGTAATACACGCCTCCCTGCTCGATCAGGTCGTCGTGGGTGCCGCGCTCGATGATGCGCCCCTGCTCCAACACCATGATCGCGTCCGAGTTACGCACCGTGGAGAGGCGGTGGGCGATCACGAAGACCGTGCGCCCCTCCATCAGGTTGTCCATGCCCTGCTGCACGAGGGCCTCGGTGCGCGTGTCGATCGAAGACGTCGCCTCGTCCAGGATCATCGCCGGCGGGTCGGCCACGGCGGCGCGCGCAATCGACAGCAGCTGAGCCTGCCCCTGGGACAGGTTGGAGCCGTTACCCGTCAGCATCGTGTCGTAGCCCTCGGGCAGGCGGCGGATGAAGGAGTCCGCGTTGGCCAGCTTCGCAGCCTCGATACATTCCTCGTCCGTGGCGTCCAGGCGGCCGTAGCGGATGTTGTCCATGACCGTGCCCGTGAAGAGCTTGACGTCCTGCAGGACGACGCCGAGGGAACGACGCAGGTCCGACTTGCGGATCTTGTTGATATTGATGCCGTCGTAGCGGATCTTGCCGTCGGCGATGTCGTAGAAGCGGTTGATCAGGTTCGTGATCGTCGTCTTGCCGGCGCCCGTCGCGCCCACGAAGGCGATCTTCTGGCCGGGCTTGGCCCACAGGGAGATGTCGTGCAGGATCTGCTTCTCGCCATCGTAGGAGAAATCGACGTCCTCCATGACCAGTTCACCGCGCAGGCGCGTGTAGGTGACGGTGCCGTCCGCCTGGTGGGGGTGGCGCCACGCCCAGATGCCCGTGCGTTCCTCGGTGGGTTCGACCGAGCCGTCGGGCAGCTCGCGGGCGCGCACGAGGGTCACGTACCCGTGGTCTTCCTCCGGCTCCTGATCGATGAGAGCAAACACGCGGCCCGCTCCCGCCATACCGAGGGCGATCATGGGAACCTGCATCGACATCTGGCCAATGGTCTGGGAGAAGTTACGGACCATGCCCAGGAAGGACACGACCACGCCGACCGTGATGACGTCGACGCCGACAAGGTGGATGTTCGGCGTCTGTTCCAGGATCATGACGCCGCCGACAATGGCGATGACCACGTACATGATGTTGCCGATGTTGCCCAGGGCAGGCATCAGCACGTTGCCGTAGATGTTCGCCTTCTGCGAGGAATCAAAGAGCTTTTGGTTGTACTCGAGGAATTGATCCTTCGCGTCCTGCTCGTGATTGAAGACCTGGACGACCTTCTGGCCGTCCATCATCTCTTCGATGAAGCCTTCCTCGTCGGCCAGGGCCGCCTGCTGGGCCTTCATGAAGCGACCCGACAGGCCGCCGAGCCTTCCGGTCAGGAAAGCCATGAGAGCGCCCACGATGAGGACAACGAGGAAGAGCCACACGGAGTAGTAGAGCATCGTTCCGATCAGGACGATGATCGTCAGACCCGACTGAATGAGCGTCGGGATGGACTGGCCGATGAGCTGACGGATCGCGTCCGTGTCGTTGGTGAAGGTCGACATGATTGCACCGTGCGGGTGCGTGTCGAAGAAGCGCAGGGGCAGGCGCTCCATCGAGTCGAACATGTCGTCTCGCATGTGCTTGAGCGTCCCCTGCGTCACGATCGCCATAGCGCGGGTGTAGATGAAGCTGCCGATCACGCCAGCACTGAAGATGATGCCCATCATGACGACGAGGCGCACGAGCGTGGCGCGCACGGCGTCGAAGCCGCTCTCCAGGCCCGGGGTCACGACGTTGTCGACGATCTGCTGCATGAAGATCGAACCGACGGCCGAGGCCACGGCTGCCGTAATGATGCACACGACCGTCAGGCTGATGCGCACCGGATAGTGGCGGAACACGTAGGCCATGAGGCGGCCGAAGGGACGCTCGATGCCCTCGAGCTTGTCGCCGTCGTTGTCAACGGGACGTCCGTGCGTGCGTGCCATGTCAGGCCACCTCGCTTTCGCTCGCGGCGTTCTGGGACTCGTAGATCTCGCGGTACTCCCCGCCCGCTGCCATGAGCTCCTCGTGGGTGCCGCGTTCCTTGATGCGACCGTCGTCCAGGACGATGATCTGGTCGGCGTGGCTGACCGAGGACAGGCGCTGGGCGATGATGATCGTCGTGGTGCCCGGAATCTCGGTCTCGAAGGCGTTGCGAATGAGAGAATCGGTCTTCGTGTCCACTGCGGACGTCGAGTCGTCCAGGATGAGGATCTTCGGGTTCTTAAGCAGGGCACGGGCGATGCACAGGCGCTGCTTCTGGCCGCCCGACACGTTGGTACCGCCGCGGGAGATGACGTAGTCGTAGCCGCCGGGCAGCTGCTGGATGAACTCGTCGGCCTGCGCGAGCTTGCAGGCATGCTCAATCTGCTCGTCGGTGGCCTCCGGGTTGCCCCAGCGCATGTTGTCCGTGATGGTGCCGGAGAACAGGACGTTCTTCTGCAGGACGACGGAGACCGCGTCGCGCAGCGCGCTCAGGTCGTAGTCGCGCACGTCGTGCCCTCCGACCTTCACGGATCCTTCCGTGACGTCGTAGAGGCGGCAGATCAGCTGGATGAGCGAGGTCTTGGACGAACCGGTGCCGCCCACGATACCAAGCGTCGAACCGGACTCGATGCGCAGGTCGATGTCGGACAGCGCGTTCTCTTCGGCGCTCTCGGAGTACTTGAAGGACACACTGTCAAAGACGACGGAGCCGTCCGCGACCTCGGTGGCGCCATTGGCCGGGGAGGTGAGCGACGGGTCGTGGGTGAGGACCTCGGCGATGCGGTTCGCGGACTCTGCGGCCATCGTCGCCATGACGAAGATGAAGGCGACCATGAGCATGTGCGCGAGGATCTGGATGCCGTAGGTGATAAGAGCGGTCAGGCCGCCCTTCGTCAGCTCGGTTGCCCCCGAGTTGACGATAATCGAGGCGCCAACGTAGTCGACCGCAATGATTGCGGCGAAGATGAAGAACATCATGACGGGGCTGTTGAGCGCGATGAGCTTCTCGGCGTTCGTGAAGTCCTTGCGCACGTCCTGCGAGGCGGCGCGGAACTTCGTGGTCTCGTGTTCCTCGGTGACGAAAGACTTGACCACGCGGATCGCTGCGACGTTCTCCTGCACGGAGTTGTTCAGCGCGTCGTACTTCTTAAAGATACGGCGGAAGATCGGGAATGCGATGAGCACGATAGCCGCCAGGATAATGGCGAGAACCGGCACCATCCCGAGGAAGATCAGGGCCATCTGGACGTTGATGCGCCACGCCATCACGATGGAGAACACGATCATGAGGGGGACGCGCACCGCGATGCGGATCATCATGCCGAAGGCGTTTTGCACGTTGGTGACGTCCGTGGTCATGCGGGTAACCAGGGAGGACGTGGAGAAGCGGTCGATGTCCGCGAAGGAGAAGTCCTGGACCTTGAAGAAGAGGTCCTGACGCAGGTTCCTCGCCAGGCCCACCGACGCAGTTGCCGCGAATCGCGCGGCCAGAATACCGCAGGCCAACGACGCGAAGGCGTAGCCGATGAGGATCGCGCCCAAGCGAACGACGGGACTCAAGGAGTCTCCATCGAGCGCATCCACCAGTGAGACCATGGTTAGCGGGATCAGACACTCGAGGATGACCTCCCCGATGATGAACAGCGGGGTCAGGAGCGCCGGAGTTTTAAACTCCCGCAGTCGCCCCATAAGCGTTCGAATAGTTTTCATTGTTCTCCTCGTCTTCGTCCATTCTTCTTCTCATCGACGAGGCCGGGGCCGCGCTGTCAGCGTCCGTGCAGCCTGCAGATGGTGATAATTGCTTTCGACGGCGCGCTGCGGATCGCGTGACGCGCCTTTCGTTTCGGCGTCGGCGGTGGCAATCGCACCGAAGGCGCCAGCCAGGGAGGCGTCGGACCAGCCGCGCAGTTCGCGCCGGGCTCGGTCCACCTGCCAGGGGGCCATCTTGAGGGCGGATGCGGATCCGCCAATGGAGACCCTCGCCATGGCGCGGAACTTCATGGCCAGGGCAGCCACGAGGAGCTGCGGGGCGATGCCGGTGGCGAACGCGTGGCGGGTGAGGGTCAGGGCCTTCGCGGAGTTTCCTGCAACCGCCGCGTCGGCCACGTCGTATCCTGTGGCCTCGACGCGCCCGGCCTGGTAGCGGCGCACGTCCTCGAGGGTGATGCGTCCGCTCACGTCGGAGAGGAGCTGGGCCAGGGCTCCGGCCATCGCGCGCGGATCGTTGCCCAGCGCATCGACGAGTGCCTGCTGGGCCTCGGTGTCCATCTGCCTGCGCGCGGCGCGCACGTCGGAGGCGATAAGGGCGAGCTTGTCGCGGTCGTTTTTGAGCGGATCGGCGGGGATGACGGGCCATTTCGCCTTGGTGATCGTGTCGATGACCTTCTTGCCGCGGGCGTTGCCCCCGGGGTGGGCAAGGAACATCCACACGTCGGGGGCGGGCGCGCCGGCGTAGGCAATCAGGTCGGCGGCTAGCGCGTCGCTCATGGTCTCCAGGTCCCGGATGATGACCATGCGGGATTCGCCGAAAAGCGAGGGGGATGCAATGACGTCGATCTGCCCGGCCTGGTAGGTCGCGGCGTTGATGTCGGTGCGTTCGAGGTTCGGGTCGGCCTCGTGAGCCAGGGCGCGCAGCCGGTCGAGGGCGCGGTCGACGAGAAGGCCCTCGGATCCTTTAATCAAGACGATCGGAGCCAGCGTGATCTGCGCGGGTGCCGACGAGCGCGTTCCACGTGCCGCCACGTTGTCCTACCTTTCGACGCGATGGTAACTCCCTAAGTCTGCCACCGTCCGTAGCCATCTGCGTCCGCCTTTACCCAGGGCGGTCATAAGTCGTGGCAGGTATCACCGCCGTATGTCCATCGTAACCAGACGGCACGCGCAGCACGGGCCAGGACACCGGACGGGCGGCGTCCTCTCGTCAGGCTCACCCGCGCCCGCCCCGCTCAGGGGTCCTCGGCCTCGTCCAGGAGGGGGATGCCCCACCGACGCCACGCGCGCCACGCCAGCCACCCGGCGCCCGCACAGGCGTAGAGGGCCAGGATGGTTCCCGCTCCCCCGGGCACGCGCGTCCCAGAGCACGGCATTGCCTGAAAGAAGCGCGCAGCCCCGGCGATCCAGGCGGTGGCCCAGGAAGCCACGCGCGTACAGACAGTCGCCGCGCCCGGGCAGGTCGGCGCGAGGAGTGCTCCGCTCAGCCCCGCGAGTGTCGCGACGGGCACGGCTGGCTCGGCGGCGACGTTGGCGGCGATCCCCCACAGCGGCACGGTCCCGGACAGGGAGACGATGACGGGGGCGGTCACCAGCTCGGCCAGGGCAGGCACGCACACCAGTTCCGCACCCCGACGCAAGGCTCGTCCGGCGCGCGTGTCGCCCCGGATGCGACGCTTGACACTCCGAGCGACCGCGGATGCGGGCCCCACGACCGCGAGCGCCGCCAGCACCGACAGGGCAAATCCGTAGGAGCGCGACGCCCAGGGATCGATGAGGAGGGTGGCGATGACGACGGCGCATAGGGCGGCTGTGGCCTGTCCTTCGCGGCCGAGAATCAAGCCAAGGGTTGCGACCGAGGCGACGCACACGGAGCGAACGACGGAGGCCTCGGGCCCGACGAGGGTGATGATTGTCCCCAGCACGGTCAGGGTCCCGCCCACGCGCAGCGGGACGCGTGCGGGCAGGATCAGGTTGAGTGCGGCCAGGATGATGACGATGTGTGAGCCGGAGACGGCGGTCAGGTGCGTCAGGGAGGTGGCTTTCATGGCGTCGGCGAGGTCGGTGGGCACGAGCCGGTCGTCGCCTATCGCCATGCCGGGCACCAGGCCGCGCGCGTCGCGTGGGAGGGTGTGGCAGGCTGCGGATAGGGCGCGGTGGGTGTTCCTGCGCCAGGTGTCCAGGCCTGCGGGACGGTTCGTGAGGGCTGCGTGTCTGGCGCGGATGGCTCCGACGGAGGGGGCGTCGGCCGCGAAGCTTGCGTCGAGGCTTCCGCTGATCTCGTAGACGTCTCCTCGCGCCGCTTCCTCCCACCCCGGCGCGCTGACCAGCGCGCTCGCCTGCGACGGCACCCACCTGTCCCCCACCCGCACGGCAAGGATCCGTACGCGTGCCCGGTGCCTCGTCGTCGACCCTGACGAGGCCGGGGCCGGGTCACGCTCGAGTCTGACCGTCGCGTGGATCGGGCCGGATTGTGACCGGGCGGGGTCGGCTAGGTAGGAGGCGCCGACCGCACTGGCGACCGCGAGCGCGCAGGCGGTCGTGGCCAGGAGGAGGGCGGCGCCCAGGCGGAGGGAGCGCGGGGGTGTGAGGGCGTGTCGGGGTGGGTGTGTGTTCCTGTGTGACCATGCGTAGGAGGCTGTTGTCAGTCCAGATGCGAGTGCGAGGGCGGCGATGAGGGGTAGGGGGCGTGGGGTGGGCGGTGGCCCACCAGCTGGCGACCCAGGTGGCGGTGGCTGGGGCGAGGAGGCGCAGGTCGATCATGCGTGGGGCGCGTTGGGTGTCGGCGGGTCGCTGGCGGCACTGCGGCGGCGTGGGCGTTCCTGCCTCGTCGGGGCGCGGGGCCGCTTCGGCGTGATGGAGGGAGTCCTCGCTGGGTTCGTCGGGTGGTTCTGTGTCGCTCATGGGCACACCCCCGGTCGTATCTTCTCGATGAGGGCGTGGCCGATGCCGGGTACCTCGTCGAGGGCGTCGACGGAGGGAATGTGTGGGTGAGTGGCCCGGTAGTCGATGATGCGCTGGGCCAGGGCGGGCCCGATGCCGGGCAGGGTTTGCAGGTCGGTGGCGCTCGCCGTGTCGAGTCGCACGCAGGCGGACTGGGCGGATTCCGCGCCTGCACTTGGCTCTGGGGGTGATTGCCCGAGCGCGGCGACGCGGATGTGTTCGCCGTCAACGACGGGGCGGGCCAGGTTGATCGCGTCGAGGTCGGCATCCTCCAGGGCTCCTCCCGCCGCCGTGATGGCGTCGATGACCCGGGAGGAGGCGGGCAGGGTGAGGACGCCGGGGGTGGCGACGGCCCCGGAGACGTGGACGACGACCTCTCCTGCGCTGTCGGTCCCTGGCGTGGCGGGGCCGGCAGGTGTCGCGCTGGTCCCGCCCGCACCCGCCTCGGCGGCCTTCTCCGCGTGGAGTTCGGCCGATTGTTCGGCGGCTTGGTCTGCTTCGAGTGCCCGATCGGTGGCCCGCGCGTGCCTCCACACACCGATTCCGGCGAGCAGCACCAGGACGATCAGAACAGCGGCGACCGTCGTCGACCCCGGCAGCAGGCGCATGGCCGATGGTTCTGGGGGCTCGTCGTCGTCGTTGATGGCGCTGTCGTACACGGCTTTGGTCAAGGCCGCCATCCTGCGGTGAGCGATCCAACGTGGAGGGTTCATCCCTTGACGCTACGACCTGCCCTGAGCCCGTGTCTTGGCGGCGAGGCCTGCCTGTGGATAGGCGCGACACGACGCTGCCCCCTGTGGACAGCCGCGACACGACACATCCCCCTGTGGATGGGGCCACAGCCCTGAGCGCCGCTATCGCGCGCATGGGACCGGCGTCCCAAGGGATACTGTTGCGGTAACGTCGAGACCGCCGGGCGCTGCGCGCCCACAGCCCGAAAGACATCACCATGAGCGAGAACATCGAGGATCTCAAGGCCCGCCTGGCCGCCGCCGAAGCCGCCGCCAAGGCCGCCGAAGCCGAAGCCGCCCGCGCGAAGGCCGAAGCACTCCGCGCACAGCTTGAAGCCGCTGGCACCTCCGTCGACGCCCCCGCCCCTGCCACCCAGGAGACCCCCGCACCGGCCGAGCCCACCCCCGAGGCAGCACCCGCCCCCGCGCCCGAGACCGCACCGTCCGCGCCGGAGGCGGCCCAGGCCTCGTCCCCGGAGGCTGCGGGCGAGCTGTCCGCGTTCGCTTCCCAGATTAAGAACGCGTATTCGTGGGACGTCCCCGTGGTCACGATCGGCACGCTCATTGAGGACGGAGCGCGCGTGCCCGGCGTGGCCGCCGCGATGCCGGTGCCCATGTTCAACCGTCACCTCCTGGTCGCGGGCGCGACGGGCACGGGCAAGACCCGTACCCTCCAGCTCCTGGCCGAGGGCCTGTCGGCGGCGGGTTCTTCCGTGCTCCTGTGCGACGTCAAGGGTGACCTGACGGGTCTGGCCGAGGCCGGGGCGAGCTCCGAGAAGCTTCTGGCCCGCACGGCCGCCAACGGCCAGGCGTGGGCTCCCTCGTCCTTCCCGATCGAGCTGCTGAGCCTGGGCGGCGCGGATTCGCAGTTCCCGGGCGTGCCCGTGCGCGCCGAGGTCTCCGACTTCGGCCCGATCCTGCTGGCACGCGCCCTGTCCCTGAACACGACGCAGGAGCAGGCCCTCCAGCTGATCTTCGCGTGGGCGGATGGCCAGGGCCTGGAGCTCGTGGACCTGCCCGACCTGCGCTCGGTCATCTCCTTCCTGACCTCCGAGGAGGGCAAGGATGAGCTGGCGATAATCGGCGGCGTCTCCAAGGCAACCGCCGGCGTCATCCTGCGCGCCCTGACTGCCCTCGAATCCCAGGGCGGCGGCCAGTTCTTCGGTGCTCCCGGCTTCGACACCGCCGACCTCATGCGCATGGATTCGACCGGTCGCGGCATCATCTCCCTGCTAGGCGTCGGCGATATCTCCTCGCGCCCGGCCCTGGTCAGCGCCGTCATCATGTACCTGCTGGCCAACCTCTTCGCCACCCTGCCCGAGGTCGGAGACGCACCGCGTCCCAAGCTCGTGTTCTTCTTCGACGAGGCACACCTGCTCTTCGCCGACGCCACCAAGGAGTTCGAGCGTCAGGTCGTCCAGACCGTGCGCCTCATCCGTTCCAAGGGCGTGGGTGTCGTCTTCGTGACGCAGACCCCCAAGGACATTCCCTCCGACGTGCTCGCACAGCTCGGTTCGCGCATCCAGCACGGCCTGCGCGCTTCCACTCCCGACGACTTCAAGAAGCTCAAGGCGACCGTGCAGACCTTCCCGAAGACCAGCCTCGAGCTCGACGAGGTCCTCACGACCCTGGGCACGGGCGAGGCCGTCGTGACCGTCCTGGATCCGAAGGGTAACCCGACCCCGGTCACCCCGGTCGGCATTTGGGCCCCCGCCTCCGTCATGGGCCCCGCGTCCGCCGACACGGTCGCGCGCATCAACCAGTCCAGCGTCATCATGGGCCGCTACCGCGACGCCGTGAACCCGGACTCGGCCGAGGAGAAGCTCGAGCGCCGCGCGGCCGAGGCACAGGCCGCCCGCGAGGAGGCCCTCGCCCAGGAAGCGGCCGAAAAGGAAGCGGAAAAGGCACGCAAGGAAGCCGAGAAGGCCGCGGAAAAGGCGCGCAAGGAGGCCGAGAAGGCGGCTGAGAAGGCCGCCAAGGAGCTCGAGAAGGCCGCCGCGAAGGAAGAGGCCGCGCGCGAAAAGGAAATGGAACGCCTGCGCCGCCAGGTCGAGAAGCAGCAGGAGAGGGAGGAGGCCGCGCGCCAGCGCGCCGCCGAGCGCCGCGCCCGCCAGGTGGAAAACGCCCTCGGCTCGGTCCTGCGCACCGCAGGGCGTGAAATCACTCGATCGATCTTCGGCACGCGCAAGCGCTGAGGCGCGCTTTTCCGCCGTTCTCCCCCACGAGGCCGGGGCTGGGTTGCTGAAAAACGCAAACCGGCCCCGGCCTCGTCTCACAGTTCGGCCACTGCACCAAGAACAGGCAAAATGCGGGTAGGCTGCCTGGCAAGTGACCAACACACTCAGGGAGACGCTCATGCGCATCGGATTCATCGGAACGGGAGCCATGGCTCAGGCCATCGCTCGCGGCGCCGTCGCGTCCGGCGTCGATCCTGCAACCCTGGTCTTCTCCAACCGCACGGCCACCAAGGCCTGCGATCTGGCCGACGAGCTGGGCGCCACCGCCGCCTCCTCGAACGTGTCCCTGGCCCGCCAGGTCGACGTCGTCATCCTGGCTGTCAAGCCCAAGGATCAGCGGGCAGTCATCAAGGAGATCGCCTCCGTCGTGGTTGGACGCACCGATGTGTGCATCGTGTCCCTCGCGGCCGGGCGCACCCTCGACCAGATCACCGAGGACTTCGGATCGGGTATTCCACTGATCCGCGTCATGCCCAACGTGGCGGCGACCGTGGGCCAGTCCATGACGGCCCTGACGGCCGCGCGCACCACCGAGGACCAGGTGGACGCGGTGCGTGACCTCATGAACGCCGTTGGTCGAACCATCCTCATCGACGAGGACTATTTCCCGATCTTCCAGGCTCTGGCCTCGTGCTCTCCGGCCTGGTATTTCCAGATTATTGATACGTTCGCCCGCGCGGGCCTCAAGTATGGTCTGTCCAAGGACAGCGCCGTCGAGATCGCCGCGCAGGCGATGGCGGGGGCCGCCACGCTGCTCCTCGCTGAGCGCGAGGCGGGCACAATCCCCGCGCAACTCATTGACCGGGTGACGAGCCCCGGCGGCACCACGATCGCAGGATTGCTGGCCGCCGAGGAAGGTGGTTTGTCGAACGCACTGGTAGGTGCTGTCGACGCCTCCATCCACGCCGATTCCCATCTCGGCTGACACCACCACCTGCCGCGACGCGGCTTACTTTCTCCACCTCATGTGGCGCTTTCGCGCACCCTCAACACAGGAACACTCATGTTGCTTTTCAACGCAGTCGTGCTCTCCGTGATCGTCATGCTGGTCCTCAGCGTCGCACGCGTGCACGTCGTTATCTCGCTTTTCGTCGCCTCGCTGGTGGGCGGCCTGGTGGCCGGAATGGGTATTTCCGGCACGATGGTCGCCTTCCAGGACGGCTCGCCGGCGGCGCTAAGATCGCCTTGTCCTACGCCCTGCTCGGCGCGTTCGCCATGTCGGTGGCCCACTCGGGCCTGCCGCGCCTGCTGGCGAACTGGATCATCGCTAAGCTGCGCAACGCCGACGACTCTAACTCGGCGCGTGTCGCCCGCTCCGCGAAATGGGGCATCCTCGGCGGCGTCCTCGTCATGGGCGTCATGAGCCAGAACCTCATCCCGATTCACATCGCGTTCATTCCGCTGCTGGTGCCCCCGCTCATCGGCGTCATGAACGAGCTGAAGATGGACCGCCGCCTGGTCGCCTGTGCGATCACCTTCGGCATCGTCACCACCTACATGTTTGTGCCGATCGGCTTCGGCCGCATCTTCCTGCACGACATTCTCTACAAGAACATCGAGGACGCCGGCCTGCCCGTCGAAGGCATCGTTAACCCGATGGCCGCCATGGCAATCCCCGCCGCCTCGATGGCCGTGGGCTGCGCGATCGCCCTGCTGTTCTCCTACCGCAAGCCGCGCGAGTACGAGCAGCGCGAGACAGAGTTCAGCACGGCTGACGACAAGCCGATCAACATGATCAAAGTGTGGGCGGCCGTCCTCGCCCTCGTCGCATGCTTCGTCATCCAGGCCGTCATGACCAAGATGGATTCCGAGGCAGACCCGCTGCTCGTGGGCGCCCTCGTGGGCCTGTGCATGATGCTCGCAATGCGCGTCGTGCCCTGGCAGCAGGCCGACGACGTGTTCTCCGGCGGTATGCGCATGATGAGCCTCATCGGCCTGATCATGATCACCGCGCAGGGCTACGCGGCCGTGCTGAAGGCCTCGGGCCAGATCGAGCCCCTCGTCGAGCAGACCTCTGCGATGTTCAACGGATCCAAGGCTCTGGCCGCCATGATCATGCTCGTCGTCGGCCTGATCATCACGATGGGTATCGGCTCCTCCTTCTCGACGCTGCCGATTATTTCCGCGATCTACGTGCCGCTGTGTATTGCCCTGGGCTTCTCCCCCGTCGCCACGGTCGCGATCATCGGCACCGCGGGCGCGCTCGGCGACGCCGGTTCTCCCGCGTCGGACTCGACGCTTGGCCCGACAGCCGGTCTGAGCGTGGACGGTCAGCACGACCACATGCGCGACACGGTTATCCCCGAGTTCATCCACTACAACATCCCGCTGCTCATCGGCGGCTGGATCGCCGCGATGGTCCTCTGATTCCGTCGTTCTCCTTCACGAGGCCGGGGCTGGGTTCACTGCTGAGGTGACCTGGCCCCGGCCTCGTTATGCGCCCGCGAGCGCGACGATCACAGGGACACGATGATGCATGCTCTCGCGCGTTCTTCTTCCACCCATTGAGCCGATTCCCAGAGCTGCTCGAGAGTGATTGCCTCCAACCACGTTTCGACCCAGGTCTCGCCGAATTGCTCGTCGTTCCATGGATCGTGGATGAGCGCGTGCTCGCCCACGATCCCCCACACGTAGACCCAGTGGGGAGTTTGTTCACCGTTGAGATCCTCCAAGTCGACGAGGACAATGACACCGTTTCCCTGTTCGAGGGAGGCGCGCAGCTGCGAGAGACCCCAGTCGCAGATGCGGTCCCGAACCCCGAGTGCCCTAGCCTCGTCCACGTGCTGGCGGTGAATGGCGCGGCGGGCTGCGGGGGACGCCGCGTGCGCGCGCGTCAGCCCGACGACCGGCCCCTCATGGGTGACGACTACCTCGACGCTTTGTCCGCGCCGCGCAAGAGCCGCCGCCAAGCCGTAAGGCCCGACCCCGAGGGAGTACGTCGACTCGCGCCACAGCTCCATCTCGTCTCGCAGGCAGTGGGTGACCTCATGAGGGGCACCTCCGCTGGCGTGCGCGAGGGCCATGAGCGCGCTTGCCGGGCCGCACGTGAAGTCGGTTTTCTGCCGCACATACGCGGGAATCTCCTGGGGACGAGCGTTCCACCGCACCCATCCGTGCACGCTGGCGTGCCCGTGGTCGGGGTCTTCTTCGATCGACAGCGGTGAGCCGACCACCCCTGCGGCAGTAAAGCCTCGGGAGCGAAGCTCCTCCTCGAAGAGGGATCTCTCATCGCGCGTCACGGCCTTCGCGAGCGGAGCGTCCGGAGCAGCATCGAGGACGGCTTGGATGAGAACCGCCCACGAGCGAGCAGACTCGATGGCACGTGCCCCGGCGTCGTCACCGTCCAGCAGACACGCATCCACAATCGTTCGGTGGGCCGAGGTCGTCCGGTGGGCCTCCAGGAGAGCGTGCCCGCCGTACGTCCACAGGGTCGCGGACACCGCCGGCCCCATCGCCGCCCACCGCGCGGCGTGCGCGGCAGGGATGCCGAGAGCCGTCAGATGCTCGCGCGCATTGTTGCCGGGACGGATCGTGGTTGGTGTCGGGGTTGTGCTCATGCAAATTCCGCGTCTCGACCGGGCACGGCGCTCAAAAGCTCAACCGTGTACTCCTCGGAAGGATTGTGCAGGATCTCTTCAGTCGGGCCTTCCTCCACGACGACGCCGCCCTTCATGATGACGAGGCGGTCGCACATGGCGCGCGCCACCGCCAGGTCGTGGGTGATGAACACGAGCGCGAATCCTTGCTCGGCCTGCAGTCGCGTCAGCAGGTCCAGGATGGAGGCCTGGACGGACACGTCAAGAGCAGACACGGCCTCATCGGCGATGAGCACGCGCGGCCGCGTCGCCAGCGCACGCGCAATCGCCACGCGTTGGCGCTCGCCACCAGAGAGGCGGGAGGGGCGATGCTTCGCGTACTCGGCCGGGAGCTCAACCGCTGCCAGCAGCTCCGCCACGTCGCTGGCCGGGCGACCCGCGACGCCCGCCGCCTCGGCGAGCGCTGTCCGATGGTTCGCGCGGGGTTGAGCGCAGAATACGGGTTCTGGAACACGATTCCGACGGTCGGTCCTCCCTCGGTGTGCGCGCTGACGTGGACTGTTCCAGAGTCGGCGTGTTCCAGCCCGACAATGATCCGCGCGAGCGTCGTCTTGCCCGACCCTGATTCTCCGACGATGCCGATGGATTCTCCCTGCGCGATGTCCAGGGACACGTCCATGAGGGCGACGTGCGATTCCTTGCGTGATCGGAACGTCTTCGTCAGGTCGCGCACCTCGACGATCGTCTCCCCGCCGTCGGGTATGGACTTGCCTTCGCGCGGGTTGGGTCCGTCGAGCCGTGGTTCGGCGTCCGCCAGGCGTTTCGTATAGTCGTGTACCGGCGAGGTGAGGACCGCATTGACCGGTCCTTCTTCGACGATCTGGCCGTCTTTCATGACGATGACGTCGTCGCCGAACTGACGCGCGAGCGCCAGGTCGTGGGTGACCAGCACGAGCGTCATGGCGTGCTCGTCACGCAGGCGTGTCAACAGCGTCAGGATGTCGCGCTGCGTCGTGACGTCCAGGGCCGTCGTCGGTTCGTCAGCGATGAGGACGCGCGGCTCAGAATCGAGCGCCGCCGCGATGGCGACGCGCTGGCGCATTCCGCCCGACAGTTCGTGGGGGTACGAGCGAGCAACCCGGGCGTCGAGTCCGACGTCCGCCAGAAGCGCGCGTGCACGCTGTGAGCGTTCGGAGCGCTTGCCGGTGCGCGCGGCCGTGATTTGTACTCCGCACGGCAGCGTCGGCGCCAGCGACGTGAAGGGATCCTGCGGGAGCCAGACGATTCCACCACCGCGCTGTTTCTTCAAACGCCCCTGGTCCGCCGCCAGAACGTAGTCTTGCCCTCCCAGCGACACCGTTCCGCTGGCAACGAGCGCAGAGGGGGGTCAGCGCGCAGAGAGTCCGCGCGAGCATCGACTTTCCCGCACCGGACTCGCCCACGATGACGAGGGTGCGCCCCGATCGGGCGTTCACGCTGACGTCGTCGACGATCACTCGTCCACTGCGGTCGGTGACACTCACGTGCGAAGCCACGAGGCCGTCGCCGCTTTCACGTATCGTCGTGGTACTCATCAGTCACGTTCCTTGCGCTCGGCAAACCAGTCACCCGCAATGTTGATCGCTGTGGCCGTCACAATGATGGCGAGGCCGGCGGCCACTGACGCGGCGGGATTGTGGGCGAGGAGGGCTCGTCCATCCGCGAGCTGGCGCCCCCAGTCGGCGTCCTGCGCCCCGACGCCAAGGCCCAAGTAGGACAGGCCGGACAGGGACACGAGCGCGAATGCGATGTTGACAAAGAGGTTCGCCCACACGATCGGCGTGATGTTCGGCAGGATATGCACGGCGAGGATACGAGGACCGGACAGGCCCAGGACGCGCGTGGCCTCGATATACGGCTGGGGCTTTTGCGCGAGCGTGGCCGAGCGGATCATACGCACGTCCGAGGGAGCAAACAGCACGATCAGCACGCCGACCGTCACCCAATAGCTGCCACCGATCACGCCCGCGACGACGATCGCGAGGAGCGTGACGGGAAGTGAGAGGAGAACCTCGCAGGAGCGAGACACGCAGGCATCCCACAGCCCGCCGCGCCACGCCGCGCTCATTCCGAAAAACAGACCGGCCACCATCGAGCCCACGGCGATGACAATCGGGCCAACGATCGCGGAGCGCGCACCGGCAACCGTCAGGGCGAGAACATCACGCCCCACCTTGTCGGTGCCCAGCAGATGCCCGGGGGTACCCGCCGGGCTCACACCGAGGGCCAGGTCCTGGTCCAGCGCGCCGGGAACCAGCACCGACGGAACGATCACGCAGATCGCGACAGCGACCAGAACGACCACGGACAGGACCACCGAGCCGGGGATCTTGCGTGCGGAGGAACCAATGCCTCGTCCCAGGGCGCGCGGAGAAAGCGACAGCGCCATCAGGCTCCCCTCCCCTCGCCGACCGTCTGACGCGGATCGACAGCAAAGGCGACGACATCGACGATCAGCGTCACGACGATGATGACGAACGCAACCAGCAGCGCGATCGCCTGCACGACGGGCACGTCCTTGTAGGTGATGGAGTCGGCGAGGAGCTGTCCGAGGCCGGGCAGGGAAAACGCCTCCTCGACGAGCACCGTGGACCCAAAGAGCGTCCCCAGGATCAGGCCAGCGGAGGTGATGATCGGCAGCGCCGCTCCCCGCACGTACATGGCCGTGATGCGCCTGCTGGGCACTCCCCGCGAGCGCGCGAAGGTCACGTAGTCCTGGGTGAGTTCGGCCCCGACGGCCGCGCGGGTGATGCGTACGAGCATCGCGCCGATTCCGGTCGCGAGGGCGATCGCGGGCAGAGTGAGGTGCCACAGGGTGTCGACGATGCCTGTTCCTTCACCGAAAACGGGAAACCATCCGAGCATGAGCCCGAAGACGTACAGCAGGACAAGGCCGAGGGCGAAGCCGGGTGCGGACACGCCCACAACCGACCAGCCGACGATCGTGCGATCAACCCAGGATCCCCGGCGCCGTGCCGCAGCGATCCCCAGGGGGATGCCGACGGCGACGGCGAGGATGAATGCGCCGATGGTAAGCCAGGCGGTCAGTGACACGCGCGAGGCGAGCACGTCGGTCACGGGCGTTGCGGAGCGTACCGAGTCCCCGAAGTCGCCGGTGAGCGCGCTAGTCAGCCAGTGCCAGTAGCGCACGACGAGGGGCTCGTCCAGGCCGTAACGCGCGGTCACGGCCTGGCGAACCTCGGGGGTCAGTCGCCTCGTGCCCACCAGGATCTTCACGGGGTCTCCAGGTACCAGGTACAGGAGAGAGAAGACGAGGAAGGACAGGAGGGTGAGCACCACTGCCGCGCCGGCGAGGCGGCGGAGGATGTAGCGCAGCATTTACTTGGCCAGCTCCAGGGAGGAGGCCCACGGGGTCATGAAGAAGTAGGGCGTGTACTCCGTCGGGGTAACGCGCGAGGCGAAGGCCGTCGACGTCTTGCCCCACCAGATCGGCGAGTAGATCGTGTTCTCTTGAGCAATGTGCTCTGCCTCGACGATGTCGGTGACGCGCTTGCTCGGGTCGGTCTGGGTGGCCTGAGAGGCGATCAGTCCCTGGACCTGTGCGTTCTCATAGCGTGCGGGGTTGTCGGGGCCAAGCAGCCACCCGGCCACCTCGCCCGGGTCGCCGGTCGTGGAGGTGTAGCTCATGTAGGACAAGCCGTAGGTGCCGCTGCCGACCTCGGAGATCCACTCTTCGATGGGTTTGGAGGTGACGGTGAGGTTGATACCGATCTGCTTGAGGTTGTCGGCGATCGCGAGGGCGGCGGATCCCATGTCCGGAATCGACGAGGGATAGGTCAGCTCGGCGTCGAAACCGCCGGGGACCTTGGACTGGGCGAGTTCGGCGCGCGCGGCGTCCAGGTCGAAGGAGTCAATGGGCAGGCCCGCCTGGGCGTCCGCGGCAGCCTGCTCGCCGATCTCGCTGCCCAGCTGGTCCGGAGGTTCGATGCCCGTCGCTACCGTCGCTTGTCCCTTGAGAATCGAAGAGACGATGGTGTCGCGGTCAACGGCGTGAGCGATGGCCTTGCGCACGTGGATATCGTCGAAGGGCTCGACGTTCTGATCGAAGGTGAGGCCCACGTAGGAGCGATCCGACTCGGTCAGGACGTTCACGCCGTTGATCCCTTGGAACTGCGACACCTGGTCGATCGGCAGCTGGGTGGCAATGTCGATCGTTCCGTTCTTTTGCGCGAGGAAGCGCGCGTTCTCGTCCGAGAAGAAGTCGAATTCGATGGTCTGGGCGGGCGTGTCCCCCTCCCCACCACGTGCCGCTCTTTTCGAACACGGCCTTGGAGTCGGGCTGGAAGGACACTGCCTTGTAAGGGCCCGTTCCCATGATGAGGTCGGCAGAGGACCCGTAGGAGGCGGCCGCCTCGTAGAAGGACTGTTCGGTGATCCACAAACCGCCGTTCGCGGTGACCGTCCACCCGAAGTTGACGGCGGGAGCGGGCAGGGTGATCGTGATCTGGTTGTCGCCGCTTTGCTCGGCCTGGACGCCGGCGGGCCAATAGACCGCGGAGGACGGGGACTTGTCGGGGTCCTTGGCGATGTCGATCGAGAAGAGGACGTCGTCAATGGTGACGGGGTTCCCGTCCTGGAACAGGGCGTCGGGCCTGATGTCGAAAACCCAGGTCTGGGCGTCCTCCGTGTGATACGAGGAGGCAATCGCCGGGATCAGCTGGCCATTCTTATCCACGGCGAGGAGGCCTTCGGAGACAACCTGCGCGACGTAGTAGTTGATGATGCCGGTTTCGTGGGCGGTGTCCAGCGTGGACAGGGAGCCCGGCAGGCCGACCGCGATGGTTCCCTCCCGGGAAGCCGACTGGGCCGCTCCTCCCGACGGCGCGCAGGCCGCAAGGGTCGCACACATCATGGCAGCGACGGAGGCGAGGGTGGCTGCTGTTCGTGGGATGCGTGCGATGTGCATCGGTGTCTCCTTGTGTCTAGTAGCGGCGGAAGTGCCGACACCTACCGTATGCACCGGAGAAGTCTTGGGAGAAAGATCCTCGTCAGGTGATCATTTGTAACAGTGGTTGATTACTTGTCATCTATGTGTCAGGTACTGCGTGGCGATGTCGTGCAGCACCTCGGCGGTCGCGCGCACGTCCGCGAGCGCAATGTGTTCGTCGTGGGCGTGGAGTTGGGCGTAGACCTGCCCGAGGCTCGCGCCGGAGTCGTAGGCGCCGAATCCGTATCCGATGCCGCCGTGCCTGCGGGCCACGCGCAGGTCGGTCCCTCCGGGCATGAGGACGGGGACGACGCGCGCGCCCGGGTAGCGGGCGCTCAGCGCGGACGCGATCGTGCGGTACAGGTCTGTGTCGATCGGCGAGGCCGTGGCGGGCTCGCTGAGGAGGCGCTCGATATGCACGTGGTCCGCGAGGTCGCCGAGGGCCGCCGTGATGGCGGCGTCCACGTCGTCATCGTCGACGCCTGGCAGCGTGCGAATGTCCAGCTCGAGGGTCGCGTGGGAGGGCATGACGTTGATGGGCCCGCCCGAGCGGGCCACGGTCTGGGCGACGGTCACGTGGGAGACGGCGTGGGCGTAGGCGGCCAGGTCCCCGAACTCGGAGTAGTCGCCCTCGTAGGTTCCGTTGATCAGACTTGTTTCGGTCGTTTCATCAAACTCGAAGGCACGCACAAACCCAGCCCAGACCTCGTCCGTGGCGGTGGGCCAGCGGGCCGAGGACAGCGCCGCGCTCACCTGGGCGAGCCGCTCGACGGCGCTCGTGCGGCCCAGCGGCACCGAGCCGTGGCTGGCGTCGCCCCGGATGTGCAGGCGGCGCTGAGCGGCACCCTTTTCTCCGACGACGATGACGATGCTCTCCCCTTCCCTGGCTCCCACGATGCGCGAGCCGCCCATTTCGGACAGGGCCGCCTCCCACGGGAGGGCGTCCGGCCGGTTTTCGCCGATCCACGGGACGCCCAGTCCTCCTCGCGCTTCCTCGTCAGCGGCGGCCACGAACACCAGGGAACGGGCTGGAGGCTCACCTTTCTGGGCGCGGCGCGCGACCTCGCGGGTGACGACGGCCATCGCGGCGGTCAGGTGGAGCATGTCGACCGTGCCGCGGCCCCACATGATGCCTCCGTCGATGTCGGCCCCAAAGGGCGGGTGCGTCCAGCGTTCCTCGTCGACAGGGACCACGTCGGTGTGCCCGATGAGGGTGAGCGCGCCCGAGCCGCGGCCCTGATCCGAGCCACGGCCTCGTCCCTGGATTCGATCCGCGCCCCGGGTGCCCTCCACCGTCACGACCAACGTGGTACGGCCGGGGTGCGGGGTGATGCGTTCGATTGACACGGGCAGGCCCGCGAAGAAGTCTTCGAGGAGGTCGGCGGCGCGCTCCTCCCCGCCCGAGTCGGCGGTCAGGTCGTTGACGCAGCCCAGGCGCACGAGGCGCCCCAACAGGTCCACGGTCTGCTCGCCCAGCGATTGCGTGCTCATGTTCTCCCCTTCCGCACGGGGGCCTCGTCCCGGCTCCCCTGTGTGACACCCACGGTATCCCCGCGCGCTCGTGCTCTCCCGGGGAGGACGCACAGGGGACTTTTGTAACGGAGCGTGTGAGCAACCCGCGCCCTGCGCGTCGGCGCTGCATTGGACCGGCGCACCTGCACAAAAGTACGCTAGTGAGGCAAACAGTCCACGACTCGGATGGAGACAACTCAATTATGGCCATGAACACCCGTGCGCAGGCGCCTCGCGTGCCCGACCGCGCCGCCCCCGAAGGCCTCGAAGCCAAGTGGGGTGAGGCCTGGGAAAGCCAGGGCACCTACGCTTTTGACCGCACCGCGACGCGCGAGCAGGTGTACTCGATCGACACTCCCCCGCCGACGGTATCCGGCTCCCTGCACATCGGCCATGTTTTCTCCTACACGCACACCGACGTCGTGGCCCGCTACCAGCGCATGATCGGCAAGTCCGTGTTCTACCCGATGGGGTGGGACGACAACGGCCTGCCCACCGAGCGCCGCGTGCAGAACTACTTCGGCGTGCGCGTGGATGCCACCCTGCCCTACGACCCCGACTTCGAGCCCCCGCACGTGGGCGGCGACGGCAAGTCGATCAAGGCTCGCGACCAGAAGCCGATTTCCCGTAAGAACTTCGTGGAGCTGTGCGAGCGCCTCACCGTCGAAGACGAGGCTCAGTTCGAGGCGCTGTGGCGCTACCTGGGCCTGAGCGTGGACTGGAAGCAGAACTACCAGACGATCGGCGCGCGTGCGCGCAAGGTCGCCCAGGCCGCGTTCCTGCGCAACCTGGCGCGCGGCGAGGCCTACCAGGCCGAGGCCCCGGGCCTGTGGGACGTCACCTTCCAGACGGCGGTCGCCCAGGCTGAGCTGGAGAGCCGCGAGTACCCGGGCTTCTACCACCGCCTGGCCTTCCACATCACCGACGCCGAGGCCGCCGCGAAGGCTGCTGCCGCCGGCGCGCCCGTCGAGGACGGCGTGGACGTGTGCATCGAGACGACGCGTCCCGAGCTGCTGGCCGCCTGCGTGGCCCTGATCGCCCACCCGGATGACGAGCGCTACAAGCCGCTGTTCGGCACGACGGTCGCCTCCCCCGTGTACGGCGTCGAGGTGCCGATCCTGCCCCACCCCGAGGCGGAGATGGATAAGGGCGCGGGCATCGCCATGTGCTGTACGTTCGGCGACACGACCGACATTGACTGGTGGCGTGACCTGGAGCTGCCGCTGCGCGCGATCCTGCGCAAGGACGGCCGCATCATCACCGAGACCCCCGAGTGGATCACGACGGACGCGGGCCGCGCGGCTTTCGAGGAGATCACTGGTAAGACGACGTTCTCCGCGCGCGAGGCCGTGGTGGCCGCCCTGCGTGAGTCGGGCGAGCTGAAGGGCGAGCCGACCAAGACGATGCGTCAGACCAACTTCTTCGAGAAGGGCGACAAGCCCCTCGAGATCGTCACCTCGCGCCAGTGGTACATCCGTAACGGTGGCCGCGCGTGGACGAACCCGGCCTCGGGCGCGGACCTGAACGAGGAGCTGATCGGCCGCGGCCGCGAGCTGGAGTTCCACCCCGATTTCATGCGCGTGCGCTACGAGAACTGGGTGAAGGGCCTGAAGGGCGACTGGCTGGTCTCCCGTCAGCGCTTCTTCGGCGTGCCGTTCCCGCTGTGGTACCGCGTGGACGCGGACGGCCAGGTCAACTACGACGACATCATCACCCCGTCCGAGGATCAGCTGCCGGTCGATCCGTCGACGGACGTTCCGGAGGGCTACACGGAGGATCAGCGCGGCGTGGCCGGCGGCTTCGTGGGCGAGCTGGACATCATGGACACGTGGGCGACGTCCTCGCTGTCCCCGCAGCTGGCGTGTGGCTGGCTGGATGACGAGGATCTGTTCGCTCGCACGTACCCGATGGATCTGCGCCCGCAGGGCCAGGACATCATTCGTACGTGGCTGTTCTCGACCGTGGTGCGCGCGGACCTGGAGTTCGGTGCGCTGCCGTGGAAGCACGCGGGTCTGTCGGGCTGGATCCTGGATTCGGACCACAAGAAGATGTCGAAGTCCAAGGGCAATGTGGTGACCCCCATGGGCATCCTGGAGAAGTACGGGTCGGATGCCGTGCGTTACTGGGCGGCGTCGGCTCGCCTGGGCCTGGATGCGGCGTTCGACGAGCAGCAGATGAAGATTGGTCGCCGCCTGGCGATCAAGGTGCTGAACGCGTCGAAGTTTGCGCTCACGATGGGCGGCGAGGGTGCGGCGATCGATCTGGATCCGGCGCTGGTGACGGTGCCGCTGGATCGTTCGGTGCTGGCGGCGCTGGCCTCCGTCATTGACGAGGCCTCGGCTGCCCTGGCGTCCTACGAGCACTCTCGCGCGCTTGAGGTCACGGAGTCGTTCTTCTGGACGTTCTGCGACGACTACCTGGAGCTGGTCAAGGAGCGCGCCTACAACCGCGATGGCGCGTGGGACGAGGCCTCGGCCGCGTCTGCCCGTGCGGCTCTGGCGATCGTCATCGACAACGTCGTGCGCCTGTTGGCCCCCTACTGCCGTATGTGACGGAGGAGGTGTGGAGCTGGTACCGCGAGGGAAGCGTGCACACCGCTCCGTGGCCGGTGGTGGCGGACCTGGCTGGCGTCGAGGGTGACCCCTCGGTGCTCGAGGCCGCGTCCTCTGCTCTGATCGCGCTGCGTCGCGTGAAGTCCGAGGCGAAGGTGTCGCCGCGTACGCCGTTCCTGGCGGTGACGGTGCGCGCCCCGCAGGCTCAGGTGGAGGCCCTGGAGTCCGTGAAGGGTGACCTGGAGGCCGCATCGAAGGCCGTGGGCGCCCTGACCGTGGCTGCCTCCGACGACGCTGAGGCCACCGAGGCCGTTGTCGAGTCCTTCGAGCTGGGCGAGGCTCCTGCCAAGCGCAAGAAGGGGTGAACCCTTAGCAGTGGCTGCGCTATTTGGCGGGTGTGTGCCCCGGGCCGCTGGGCCCGGGGCACGGCCTTGTTCCGGAGCCGTATCCATCAAATTCCGGGCGCAATGTGATATAATTTAAATGGTTTTTTGCGTCACCTATTGAAGGTAAAGACATGCTCACCCGTTTCGAAGTCTCCGGATTCAAGAACCTTGAGAATGTCTCTGTTGACTTCGGCCCATTCACCTGTATCGCGGGGCCGAACTCGGTGGGGAAATCAAACCTCTTCGACGCGATCGAATTCCTGTCCCTGCTGAGTGACCACAATTTCCTCGAAGCCTGCACACTCATCAGACCCACGCCTCAGCAGCGATCGGACGTCTCCTCCCTATTCTCTACCCGAGTGATCCAGGGCCACGATAACCTCCGTTTAGCAGCGGAAATGATCCTCCCCTCCCCGGTTCTCGACGAGTTCAGTCAACAAGTCGAACCCGAACGCACGTTCGTGCGCTACGAGGTCCGACTCGCCGTCCGCCGGGGAGACCCCCTCTCAACGGGCCTGCAATTGAGGCTCGTCAACGAACAGCTTTCACCAATTCCCTCAGCGAAAGATCATCTCCGCTTTCCGGATTCCGCAGCCTACGTGAACAGGTTCGTACACGGAGCCCACAAGTTCTTCCCGCTATCCACCACCGAGGAGAACGGCAACACAATCATCCAGATCCAGAATGGAAGCAGGGGCCGACCCAGGAAGATCGCAGCGAACAACGCACAACGAACAGTGCTGTCCGCGACCGCGTCGGCCGAGAACCCGATTATCCTCGCCGCGCAGGCGGAGATGCGCTCCTGGCGATTCGTCGCCCTGGAACCGAGCGCGATGCGCGCCCCCGATGATGTGGTCGAGGCCCGACCCATTTCCGCCACAGGCGCCCACATCCCCTCCTCGTTGTTCCGCCAGGAACTCCAAGAGGGGGACGGCAGTAACGTCATGAACCGCGTTCGCGACGCGATCGGAGCGCTTGTGGACATACGAGATCTGCGTGTCGTTCAGGACCGTGCCCGCGACACGCTCGAACTGCGCGCCAAGATCGGGGCCACGCCGGAGCTGCCCGCGCGGTCGCTCTCTGACGGCACCCTTCGCTTCCTCGCTCTGTCCGCGATGAAGGTGTCTCAGGACTATTTTGGAATGCTGTGCATGGAAGAGCCTGAGAATGGTATCCATCCATCCAAGATCGCAGATATGTACCGGCTCCTGCGGGGGATTTCCGATCCTACGGAGCACTCGGCCCGACAAGTCATTGTCAACACCCATTCCCCCTACTTCATCCAAGCCACGAAAGACGATGACATCCTGTGTGCCGTCGGGAAATCAATTCCCGACGGCCAGGGAGGCATCCTGCGCAGCGTCGGTTTTCACCCACTCCCCGGCACATGGAGGGCCAAGACCAAACCGGAGGACAGCACGGGAGCCCGTCCCGTCTCGCGTGGCGAGATCGCGGCGTTCCTTGAGAACCCGGACAAGTCGATCGGCGACGAAGATGAATGAATGGTACTGCTGCCTCTTGTGCGAGGGTTCTTCGGATGCGGCACTGACCAACGTGTTGGAGCTCCTGCTCACCCGGTTGACGTCCGAGCCCGCTTCGGTCAGCGCGCGCCTCGACTTGAGGGGCTCAGTTCGCGAGAAGCTCTTAGCACTGCACACAAATGATGCGGAGCTCTACGATCTGATCTTCGTCCATCGCGACGCGGATAATGCAGGTATTGAGGCACGCCTGAAGGAGATCAAGGACGCCGTCGATTCAGTTCAAGACGCCACAATCACGCCGGTTGTTCCCGTAGTACCAGTAACAATGACCGAGACTTGGGCTCTGGCATCGCTATTCGGTGATGAGGATTGCCGCGCCTGGTTGCAGCGAGAAGAGTCAGTATCCGAGAAAACCCTTGAGGCCTACCGCGACCCCAAGAGTCTTCTCCGTCGCCTTCTCAGTCGCGACGATCCCGATGGCAGGCTTCTGCCCATTGGAGTGTTCTCGGTTCAAAGAGCCCGAGTCGTTGCCGAACTTGACGCGGCCGACGGTTCGGCACTTTCCCGCCTCACGGCGTGGGCCGCTTTGAACAAGGCGCTCGAGGACGCCGTTGCCCGCGCCCGCCCATGGCTTTCCTGAATCTTGCTCGCTTCGAAGCACTAGCAGATTACCGTCCCGGGACAGGTGGCGGACAGGGACTGGGCCTTCCGATGGTGGGTGTTGCCACACAACCGATCAAAGGAATGCCCCGACTTATCCGAGCCTTGCCTTCACTCGTATTGACCTGACGAGTTCGGGCGGGTTGCACGGCTTGTGTCTGCTCGTAGGTATTGGCACCGCCGCCGCTTTGCTCCTCATCGCAGTCAGAGCCCTGACCGTGGCCGCCTCCGACGACGCTGATGCCACCGAGGCCGTCGTCGAGTCCTTCGAGCTGGGCGAGGCTCCTGCGAAGCGCAAGGGCTGAGCGTTAGCTGCTGGGGGGCCGCCCGCAGGAAACCACGGGCGGCCCCCGCTATTCTCACCAAGTGTCGCAAGAACTGAGAGCGCAAAGCTGAAAGTACTTACTGTTTGTTGGAAGAACGCCAAACTAAGAAATTGTGGCAGAAATCCAGAGTAACGCACAACATTGCAGCTCTACCAACTACGAGCCATCACTAATGCACGATATCATCCGATGATGGGCAGTCGGGAAAGTATGATACGAGCGGACTAACAAGCTCATCAACAACCTCTGGATAGCTTTCGCACCAAGTACTAAGGAATGCATCTACAACTTTTTGTTCCGCGATGAAATCAAATCTGTCACCTATCATACTGAAGATCACATGAGGATCGCGACAAAGAGAGTCTACCTTGCGAATTCCAGAAATGAAATCAGCCTCACTAATCGCCGAAATTCCAAGCTTCCTCATCAAAAGCTTGGAAACATCTTCCAGGCGCTGATCGACCGCATCAAATACATAACTTTCGGGCACTTCACCCGGAAGGAAATAAGTATGCGCACTTGACTTGAACTCTGTTTTATCACGACAATCGCCATCAAGCACAGCTAGGGCAGGAAAACTAAGACGTTCCGATGCCCCAGCATTTGAAATTGATGGATCAATATTATGCTGTGCAACAATACCTGCCGCACGGTGGGCACCACCCACAGGATATATACCCACTCCCTGAGGAGAAATGCCATCATGCCGCTGACAATAGGACCTAACGGCACTTTCCAACATGGCCTCACTGAAAGAATCTTCAACAAATAGAGCGGCTCCGACCTCAACCTCACCTGTAAGAGCGCGTAGCGCTGAAACCTGCAATCGCCCCTGAGATAGCTGCCCATCTACACATGCCCAAATCGCATCATCAGGAAGACCCGCAATTGCAGCATCTGAATGTGTCGTGAAGATAATTTGAACAGCTTTTCGTTTCGCAACATCAATAAGATAGTCAACAAGTAAACGTGTTGCAACAGGATGGAGACCATTTTCAATTTCTTCAATGAGAATTAGCGCACCACGATCCGCCTCCTCAACACGCTGCACAATTCGAATAATACTAGCTTCACCCGCACCAAAATGAAATTCAGAGTAACTATTACCTTCGCCAGATTGAGAGGCGAAAAATTGCCGATCCTCTTGGCCCGACCCATCAATATCAACGGTAATATAAGAGGATATATCCCTACCAAGAATTTTCTCCACACTATCCTGAGCCTCCCGAGACAGAGGGCTTTCTGCGACACCAGTAAATTTATTTCCAATCGCAGCAGTGAGACGCTTTCTTTCAGTCGCAGGCAATGTGCGACTAACTCCCAACAAAACCACAGACCGATCAATCGGATCACGATTCCAGCGCGCTTTCGAATAACGAGCCGTTCGCACAATTAGCTTACCCTGCTGATCCCAATGCTCATAGGTAAGTGTCCAATCCTGCATTGACTGATCATACTTACCACTTTTCACAAAGAAAGTCCTCGGAGCAACGGACCGATATATCAATCCAGCCGCACCAAGCACAGTGCTCTTACCGCCACCATTCGTGCCAATCAATGCCGTAACCGGAAAATCAAATCTGATTGTCGCTTCTTTATAACGACGAATTTTCGACAATCCAACTTCGGCTAGGTACTGAGCACCAATTTTTCGTTTGCTCACTTTTGTTAGCAAGTCGCGAATATTACTATTGCGAATGTTTGACACATGCGGTTTTGCAAACTCCACAGAACTCTCCTTCAAGCTCTCTCAACAGGACAGAGTCCACCATAGCCCAACTTTACAGGCTTTTCATGATTTAGGGGTTGGGGGCAGCGCACGAGGTTCGGCATGTCGCGGCCAGGTAGGGGTCGAAGTCTTCCGATGATGGAGATTCCTGGCTCTTCCGAGTTGAGTGTGGGTGAGCGGGTGTTGGTCGGGGGGTTGCGGGTAGAGGTCGAGGTCCCAGGGGTGAGCGGACTTGTTCCCCCGCTGTCTTTAAGGACCTCGGGCTGGCCTGGTCTGGTTTTGTGGACCGGGCGTTTTGAGGGTTGTTGGTTGTTATTAGTGGTGTTGTGCCCATTGGCGCGCGTACTGGTTGGGTGAGAGCCAGCTAGCGCGCTGTGGGGGTGTTCTTCATTGAGCGCTGGGACCAGGCGCCAATCAGGGCGCGCGCGTGGTGGTGGAGGTGATCGACGCGCCCTGGGCCGGGGTCCCGGCAAGGTGCCGGTGGTTTAAGCGCCGATGGATATGCCGCGAAACCACCCGCCAGACGGTGACATTCCTGGAACATGACGAGCGGGTGTGCGCACCCCGGGCGCGTCTGGGGACCCGGGCGATCCGCTGGGCGATCCGACAGTTGCGCTTCGAAGGAGCCACCATCGCTGGCCTGGCCCGACAGTTAGGAACCACGTGGAACACCGTGTGGTCCCATATCAAGCCGTGTCTGCAAGCCGCATCTGAACACCGCCCGCTTCGCAGGGGTTCAGGTATTGGGGACTCTGCTGGGGCGAAGGACACAGCTCTATGGGAGGTTGACCTGTGAATTTGTTACCTAGGGTGAAGCCATGGCAATCAAGACGCTCGACGAGTTCCTGGCGACCATCCCCGACGACGACAACCGTGAGCGGATGGTCGACGTAGTGGTGTGGGTTGGGTTCACCTATCCTGAACTGGAGCTGCGCATCGTGTGGAACCAGCCGATGTTCACCCACCACGGCACGTACATCATCGGGTTCTCGGCAGCCTCCAAGCACATGGCAATGGCACCCGAGCGCGCCACCATGATCCGCTTCGAGCCGGTCATGCGCGAGCGAGGCACGGACTTCGGAAAGATGTTCGCGCGCCAGCCCTGGGACAAGCCCTTCGACTACGAACTCCTCGACGCCTTCATTCAGCACCAACTCGCGGAAAAGCAGGATGTCACCTCGTTCTGGCGCCCCAAGGAGCACGAACTCGCGGCCGCCGAGCCCGTCGCATCCGGCGCGCAGCCGCCTGTCGTTCGCGAGTACACCGAAGACGACGACGAATGGCTCCGTGCCACGGTCCTGCCCGCGCTCGAGCACTACCTCGCACATCCAGAAAGCGCGCACACTCTCGAAGAGTTTGATGCTCTCATCAAGCAGCCTGTTCGCGATTATGAGGAACACCCCGACGACGTCTACACGCTCGACGCGGTGAAGGCCGAGCTCGGCCTGGACTAGCACCTACGCAGGTTTGCTCCGCCCGGCCACGGCGAACACAGGCAGCCATCCCTAAAGACACTCCCTCTCCCCCACCCTACGGGCGCGTAGGATAGGGGAAGCAGTAGCAGCGCCGCCGACCTCGTCCCCAAGCAGCGCAGCGCACAACGCCCAGCGACCAGGGAGCACGCATGACCGAGAAGGAAACCCCGGCCTCGTCCAACGACGACGAGACGACGCAGGCGCAGACGACCACCGAAGCCCTCGAGTGGCACGCCCCCGTCCTGGTGCGCATCGACGAGCACACGACGATCCCCCACCTGCTCAAAGAACGCGTACAGCGCGGCGCCACCCGCCCCCTCATCCTGCGCAAGATCGGCATCGGCGACACCTGGCGCTCCATCACGGCGCGCGAGTTCTACGACGAGGTCCACGCGCTCGCCGCCGGCCTCATCGCGCGCGGCCTCGAACCCGGCGACCGCGTCGCGATCATGAGCCGCACCCGCTACGAGTGGACGCTCCTCGACTTCGCGTGCTGGGCGGCCGGCCTCGTCCCCGTGCCCATCTACGAGACCAGCTCCATCGACCAGGTTGCCCACGTCCTCGTCGACGCGGACGTCCACCTCATCATCACCGAGACCGTGTCCATGGCGGAGATCGTGCGCGCAGCCGCCGAGCGCGAAAACCGCAACAATACGCACGTCCTCTCCCTGGATTCCGAGGCCATCGAAACCCTCATCGCGGACGGCTCGGCCACCCCGCGCGAGCGCGTCCTCGCCCGCTCTGAGGCCCTCACGAAGGACGACATCGCGACCATCGTCTACACGTCGGGCACAACAGGCACGCCCAAGGGCACGGTCCTGAGCCACGAGAACTTCACGAACCTGTGCCTCAACGCCCACGCGTGGATGCCGGAGATCGCGGCGGGCAAGAACTCGCGCCTGCTCCTCTTCCTGCCCCTCGCCCACGTGTTCGCGCGTTTCCTGCAGGTCTTCCAGATCAGCGGCAACGGCGTGCTCGGCCACGCGCCCAACATCAAGAACCTCCTACCCGACCTGGCGTCGTTCCGCCCGAGCTACCTCCTGGTCGTCCCGCGCGTCCTGGAGAAAATCTACAACTCGGCGGACACGAAGGCGCGCGGCCCGAAGCAGAAGATCTTCCGCTGGGCGGCCAAGGTCGCGATCGCCTACTCCCAGGCCCTGGACACGGAAGAGGGCCCGACCGCATCGCTCAAGGCCCAGCATGCGCTGGCGGACAAGCTCGTCTACCAGCAGATCATCCGCCTGGTGGGCGGCAACGCGGACTACATCGTGTCGGGCGGCGCGCCCCTGGCCCCCTGGCTCGCGCACTTCTACCGCGGCGTCGGCATCCCCGTCCTGGAGGGCTACGGCCTGACCGAGACGGTCGGCCCGGTCTCCGTCAACACGCCCCGCCTGTCCAAGATCGGCACCGTGGGCCCGGCCCTGCCGCCCATGTCCTTCAAGATCAGCGACGAAGGCGAGATCCTCCTGCAGGGCTCGAGCGTCTTCCAGCGCTACCACAACGACCCCGAGGCCACGGCCGCCTGCTTTACCGAAGACGGTTGGTTCCGCACGGGCGACCTGGGGTCCCTGGACCGCGACGGCTACGTGTCCATCACGGGCCGCGCGAAGGAGATCATCGTGACGGCGGGCGGCAAGAACGTCGCCCCGGCCGCCCTCGAAAATCCGATGCGCTCCCACCCGCTCATCTCCCAGGTCCTGGTCGTGGGCGACCAGCGGCCCTTCATCGCCGCGCTCATCACGCTGGACGCGGAGATGCTGCCCGATTGGCTTGCCGCCCACTCCCTGCCGCCGATGAGCGTGGCCGAGGCTGCCACGAACGTCGAGGTCCTGGCCTCGCTGGAGAAGGCGGTGGCCTCGGCGAACGAGCACGTCTCGCGCGCCGAGTCGATCCGCAAGATCAAGGTCCTCACGACCGATTTCACAGAGGCGAACGGCCTGCTCACCCCCTCGCTGAAGGTCAAGCGCCTGGAAGCCACGCGCCGCCTCGCACCCGTCATCGACGAGATCTACGGCGGCCCGGTGCAAGCCTGAGCGGCACCCGGCTCACCCCGATCCGTCGCGCATAGACGAGGCCGTGGCTGGCTCACGCTCCTCGTAAGGGTAGGGGAACTGCGAGTCGGCCACGGCCTCGTGCGTAAGTGCGACTACTGCGAGGCGAGCGCCGCAGTGGGCGGCGTGCGTGCCGCGCGAATCGCGGGATACAGGCCGGCGATCGCACCGATGAGGACGGTCGCGCCCAGGCCGGCGGCGATCACCCACCAGTGAAGGGTGGGCGGCCACCCGTAGGCGATGCACATGCCCCACGTGACTCCCCCGCCGATCAGGCACCCGGCGACGCCGCCCAGGAAGGACAGGATCAGAGCTTCGGCCAGGAACTGGACGCTGATGTGGCTGCGCTTGGCCCCCAGAGAGCGGCGCAGGCCGATCTCCTTGCGGCGCTCCAGGACAGAGATGATCATCGTGTTGGCCACGCCGATGCCGCCCACCAGCAGGGCGATCGATCCGACGCCCGCGAGAAGGGTGGTCAGCGTCTGGTCGGCCGCGTTCTGGGCAGCCAGCGCGTCGGAGGGGCGCGAGACCTTCAGGCCCGTGGCCCCCTGTGGAGCCAGCGTCGGGCCGAGAAGGGCGCGCACGTTTTCGACCTGATCTTCGGAGGAACGCTCGTAGATCGTCGTCGGCGTCTTACCCGAGTCAAAGTAGGTCGAGGCAGCGGAGACACCGATGAGCGCGGAGTTGTCGAGCTCCTCGGCCAGCGGCGCGGGTTCCATGATGCCGAGCACCGTGAAGGATCGCCCTCCCAGCCAGACCTGTGTGCCCGGCTCGACGACACCGAGCAGCTGCGCGGCCTTGGAGCCGAGCACCACGCCCGGGTATCGAGCGGTCGCGTCATTGAGCCACGCACCGGACTGCATCTTTCCCGAGACGACCTGGAGGAGGTTCGTGTCCGCGGCCATCGTGATGATACCGCCGGTCGCGTTCGGGTCGGACAGACGCGAGCGGTACACGGACACGCCCGACAGCGTGGAGGTGGAGGCCGCGTCGGTGACTCCGGGGATCATGCGGACGCGTCCCACAGAGTCCTCGGGCAGGATAAGGTCCGCACCGCTCAGGTCGGCGCCGCTTCGCGCGGTGAGCATGTTCGTGCCCAGCGCCCGCAGCTGCTCTTGGAGGCGGGCCTGCGAGGATGCGGAGACTCCGACGACACCGACCATGGCGGCGATACCGATCGCGATGCCCAGGGCGGACAGGACGGCGCGCATAGGCCGGGCGCGCAGGCCGGTCAGGCCCAGGCGCGCGACGTCGGAGGCGCGCAGGCGAGAGCGGTGCGTGCGGGCGTGCCGTCTACTCGTCATGGTCACCTCCCGGGTGCGCGGAGTCGGATACGATCTCGCCGTCGCGAATGGCGATTTGGCGCGGCAGCGAGGCCGCCAGTTCGTTGTCGTGAGTAATCACGATGATGGTGGTGCCGGCCTCGTTGAGCTCGCGTAGGAGTTCGACGATGGACGCGCCGGATCGTGAGTCCAAGTTGCCGGTGGGCTCGTCGGCGAGCAGCAGGGCCGGGTGGCCGATGATGGCGCGCGCGATGGCGACCCTCTGGCGTTCGCCGCCCGACATCTGGTGGGGCTTGTGGTCCATGCGGTGCCCGAGGCCCACGCGGGTCAGGGCCTCACGGGCCGCCTCGCGCCGCTTGGCGCGCGGCACGCCCCGGTACAGCAGTCCGTCGGCCACGTTATCCAAGGCGGACACGCCGGCGGTGAGGTGGAACTGCTGGAACACGAAGCCGATCAGCGACGAGCGCACTCCCGACAGCTCGGTATCGCGCAGCGAAGACACGTCGGTTCCGTCGATGCGCACGCTGCCCGAGGTGGGCCGGTCCAGCGTTCCAATCAGGTTGAGCAGGGTCGATTTTCCGGAGCCCGAGGGGCCGACGATGGCGACGAATTCGCCCTCGTCGACGCTCAGGGACACTCCGTTGCAGGCGTGCACGGGCGGTGAGCCAAACGACCGGTGCACGTCGGTCAGTTCCAGAATGTGGCTCATCGGTTGGGCACCACCACGCGCTGGCCTTCGGCGATCTCGTCGCCGCTCACTTCGACGCGGTCTCCCGCGAACAGGCCGACGGTGACGGGAACTCGCGTGATGTTGCCAGCATCGTCGACGACTTCGACGCCGAACTGGTCGGCGCTCAGCGCGACGAGCGCGCCGAGAGGCACGGAGAGCACGCCGGAGCGCGACTCAGAAGTGAAGCCGAGGGACACCGAGGCCTCCTGCAGCCCTTCGAGGGCGGAGGGGTCATCCGGGGTGATCGTCACCGGAACGATGCGTTCCTTGGAGGCTTCCTTATTGCTAGACGAGGCGTCCCCGGGCTTGTCGGTCGGGGGCTCGACCGCGCTGATCGTCCCGGTCGTCGTCTTGGCGGAGCCGGGCAGGCGGATGGTCACCGAGTTTCCGACAACGCCCAGGGCCTGGTCGGAGAGCTTGAGGTTCGCCGAGACGATCTGTCGTGAGGACGAGGCCGTGAAGAGTTCCGTCTCGGTCGTGGCCGTGTCGCCCACGCGGGATTTGAGCGCGCCGACGCGCAGGTCCTCGGGGGCAAAGAGCACGGATCCGAGCGGCAGCGTTCCGTCCTGAGGCAGGCTGAGGGCCTTCTGCCACTTCTTGATCGCCCAGATGGTGTTCCAGTCGAAGTGGCCGTTGGGGGTGGCCTCGAAGTAGCCGAGCTCAGACAGGGCGGTCTCCAACTGGGTCACATCCTGGCCGTCGCTCATGCCCTCCTCGAAGCTGCGCCAAGCGGGGACCGCGCCGTGGAGCAGGTAGGAGTTCGTGCCGCCGACCGTGTAGACGTGGTCGCCCTGGCCCAGGGTTGTCCCGGGCGTGGGCAGGGAGGTGATGACGCCGTTAAAGGCGCTCTTTTGCACGTAGGAGTCGGCGTATCGCAGATTTCCCTGGACGGTGGTCTCCCCCACCAGGTCCCCGCGCGTGACGGTCGCCGTCGCGCCATCAAAAGACTGGGGGGCGTCGGAAGCCGCACTCGACCCCTGGCAGGCGGACATCGCCAGCGCACCGACCGCGAGGAGCGCTGTGGCTGCCACGGCGCGCGCGGATCGTGGTCGGTTCACTTGGCACCCCCGGCCTGCGCGAAGCACTTGTTCAGGGCGTCCTCGGGGATATCCGGCAGGTTCAGGCCTTCGCCGGGCTGGGGGTCCTTCACGTCGTAGCCGAGGCCGCGCAGGCATTCGGCTCCCTTCACCATGGCCTCGCGAACGGCCGGGTCGTTGGCGATGTTGCCTTCGCCCGTCAGATTCGACACCTTCATCATGCACTCGTTGAGGGCATTGTTGAATGCGTCGGAGGTGTCGTTGAGCTGGTCGGGGGTCAGGCCGGTGTCGGGCACATCGAAGCCCTTGTCGCGCATGCACTGGGCGAAGACCAGGTTGGGGTCGTTGCTCGCGGCGTTGGAACCCGCGCTCGGCGACTTGGTGCTGGACGACGCGGACGAGTCAGTCGAACCACATGCGCTCAGGGCCGCCGCGAGGGTGAGGGCGATAACTGCTAGGACGCGCGTCTGCGTGCGAGTCTTCATTGAAACTCCTTGAAGGTTTTTAGGGCGTGGGTCTCACTTCCGAGTTACATTACAATCCACAAATCTGAAAGCTACCTGAAAACTATCAGGGAGCGTGCGCAGAATTTCATCAGACAACCCTGGAAACACCGGTACGAGGCAGTGGCGGCCACGTACGCACAGGGCTGAGCCTCGCGTGGGGCATGGTGAGAGCGAGGCCAGCCCCGGCCTCGTCGATCCTTGACACATAGCGGGGCGGGGAACGCCCGCGCGTCCCCCGCCCCCCTTTCCTCACCCAACAAGCCTCTTGTCAGGACCGCGAGAGCTTAGCCCTCCGTGATGTCGGCGCGACTCATGTTCTGCTTGAGGATCTCGACGATCTCGCCGTGCTTCTTCTCCGTCAGGCTGACCTTGAAGGCGAAGACCAGGAAGGCCAGGATAATGACGCCGAGGGGCGCGTAAAAGGCCGCGGTCCTGAAGGTCTCGATGTTCGCGGTCGTCAGCAGGTTGGGATCGACGTCGTTGGTCATGGCGGCCGCGATGGCGACAAAACCGACGATGGAGTTGGACAGGGCGCCGGCGATCTTGTCCAGCATGGGTCGGACAGACAGGGTCACGGCTTCGTTGCGCTTGCCAGTCTTGAGCTGGCCGTACTCGACAGAGTCCGTGATCGTCAGGATCGCGGTCATCTGGATGCAGGTGGCGGGCAGGTAGAAGAGAACCAGGGCGATGAAAACGATCGTGAGGTTCGTGGAGAAGAGGATGAACAAGATGTAGGCGATAGCCATGAGCACCATGCCGCCGAGGTAAAGGTAGCGGCGCGGCACGCGGCGGTTAATCGCCGGGTACAGGGGCGTGACGATCAGGCCGACGACGAAGGCGATGATGCCGACGATCGAGTAGCTGTCGGGCAGGCGCAGCACGAACTTGAAGAGGTAAATCATGAAGCCCGTTGTCGCGACGTTCGCGATTGAGTACAGGACGTAGACACGGACACCCACAGCAGCTGGTCGTTGCGACCGATCGCCTGGAACGCCTGGAGGGGGCTGGACTTTTCTCCCGAATCGCGCAGGACGCTTTCCTCCTCGCGGGTACCGAATGCGACGGCGAGGCAGGTGACGATACCGAGGATCCCAATGACCGCACCGAAACCGGTCCATCCTGCCTGGCTCTCGCGGTCCGCTCCGACGATGTAACTGAAGAACCCGACCACGGGGATCACAATGGCGGTGACGCCGTTGTAGCCGATCGAGCCAGTGAAGGTGCCCAGAGCCGTGTACACGCTGCGCTCCTGGGAAGAGGAGGACAGGGCGGGGATCATGCCCCAGTAGGAGATGTCACGCAGCGAGTACAGGACGTCGAGCACCACGAAGACGATGATGAAGACGACGATGAAAACACCCTTGTTGACGTTGACCAGGCCAAAAAGTCCGGTGAAGATCGCGAAGAGCAGGATCGATGAGCCGACACCGCCGATCACCTGCCAGGGCTTGAAGCGGCCCCAGCGCGTGGTCGTGTTGTCAACCAGGTTCCCCAGGAGCGGGTCAATGAAGATCTCGACGATACGAATAATGAAGACGAGTGCCGTGATGATGCCGATCATCGCCGTGGCTTCTTCGGCCTCGTAGTCGCGGAACAGCGTCTGCGCCGCGTAGTAGGTGACAAAGAATGTTGACAGCGCGTTGTAGTACGCAGCCTGTCCCAGATTGCCGATCGCGTAGCAGATGCGCGATACCCAGCTCTTGTGTGCACCCTGGTTGTGCGACATGGTCCCTCTCCTTCGAAGCAACTCTTGGTTGGACACCTTTAAGTTAACGTATTTACCCCGATATCGCAACGGTGTTCTTGATTACAGACAGTTTCGCGGTTACCTAGTTGCGTTCATCGAAACAACCGGTTACCCTGATTGCAGAGCAAGTTCGCTCCATACGCAACGTCGCACGTTCGGAGGTCACCATGTCCCACACCGCTCTTATCCACACGCCCAACCCGGCCTGGCTCCACGATCCGCAGGCCTTCGCTGTCAATCGACTGAGCGCCCGCTCCTCGCACCGCTCCACAGCGCCCCGCCAGAGCCTCGACGGAATCTGGGAGGTGGCACTGACCTCCGGCAAGTGCGTGTCGCTGGAGAACCCCACCAGTGCGTTCACTGAGGGGCACGTGCATGCAGTGCCCGTCCCCTCCACCCTTGAAACCGAGGGACTGTGGCCCCCGGCTTACGTCAACATCCAGATGCCCTGGGATGGGCACGAGGACCCTCAGGCCCCCGCTGCTCCCGCGGACTGCCGCGTCGCTGTCTACCGTCGTTCCTTCAACCTGGACGAGGCCGTGGCGCAGACCCTGGACGCGCGCGGCAGCGTGCGAGCGCGCTTCGACGGCTTCGCGACGGCCCTGTACATCTGGGTGGACGGCACGTTCGTCGGCTACTGCGAGGACGGCTACACGGCCAGCGAGTTCGACATCACGGGTGCCCTGGCCGACGACCGGGAGCAGCACAACATCGTCGTCGTGTGCTACGAGCACTCCAGCGCCTCCTGGCTGGAGGGCCAGGACTCCTGGCGATTCCACGGCCTGTTCCGCTCGGTCTGCCTGGTGGCGCTACCCGCGGCCCACGTGGAGAACCTCGAGGTGGGCGCCGACTACGACCACGCGAGCGGCTCGGGCGGCCTGAGCGTCGCGGCCACCATCGCGGGGGCCTGCGAGGGCCTGACCGTGGCCGCCGAGCTGACGGACCCGGACGGGAAGGTCGCATGGCGCACCGACGGGCCCGCGAGCGCGGAGCGCCTGGAGCTGACTGCCGACCTGGCGGAGGTGTCCCCGTGGAGTGCGGAGTCGCCGGCTCTGTACACGCTGGCCCTCGAGCTGCGCGGCCCCGACGGGGTGAGCGTGGAGCGCGTGAGCCAGCGCGTGGGATTCCGTCGCTTCGAGATTGTCGATGGCGTCTTCATGCTCAACGGGCGCCGCCTGATCTTCCGCGGAGTCAACCGTCACGAGTTCGATCCGCGCACGGGCCGCACGGTGTCGCTGGAGGCCATGATCACGGACGTTAAGCTGTGCAAGCAGCTCAACATCAACGCGATTCGTACGAGCCACTACCCCAACGACACGCGTTTCTGGATCTGTGCGACGAGTTTGGGCTGTACATCCTCGACGAGGCGAACCTGGAGACCCACGGCTCGTGGTGCACGCCGGGCGATATTCCGACGCCCGAGACGGCGATTCCGGGTTCGAAGATGGAGTGGGAGGGCGCGTGCGTGGATCGCGTGGAGTCGATGGTGCTCCAGGATCGTAACCACGCGAGCGTGCTGATCTGGTCGCTGGGCAACGAATCGTATGGCGGTGAGGTGTTCCGCTCGATGTACCGCCGCTCGCGCGAGCTGGATCCGGCGCGCCCGGTCCACTACGAGGGCGTGACCTGGGATCGCGAGTTCGACGACGCCTCCGATATCGAGTCGCGCATGTACGCGCTGCCCGACGCGATTGAGGAGTACCTGCGCTCTGCTCCCAAGAAGCCCTACCTGTCGTGCGAGTACATGCACTCGATGGGTAATTCGGTGGGTGGTCTTCAGCTCTACACGGCGTTGGAGAGCTACCCCGAATATGGCGGCGGTTTCATGTGGGACCTCGTCGATCAGGCCCTGTACCACGAGGCCACGGCCGCGTCGGGTGGGGAGTTCCTGGCCTACGGCGGCGACTTCGGCGAACGCCCGTGCGACTGGGAGTTCTCCTGCGACGGCATCCTGTTTGCGGATCGTACGCCTAAGCCCCAGGCGCAGGCCGTCAAGGCCCTCTACTCCCCCGTGACGCTCACCCCGAGCTCGGATGGGATCGCGGTGTCCGCGGTGGCGCTGCCCGCCCCTGCCTCCGATCTGTGCATCCGCGCCCGGGTCCTCGCCGACGGCGAGGTCGCGTGGGAGGAGACGTACGAGGCCGTGGCTGCCCCCGGCGAGGAGAGCGCCGTGGCCATGAGTTGGCCGAGCGACCTCCTGGCCGACACGCAGCGCGAGATCGTTTTGGAGGCTGCGCTCGTCCTGGCCTCCGATACGCCTTGGTGCGAGGCCGGACACGTCGTGTCCGTCGGGCAGACGATCCACTCGCGTCCCGAGGTGGCCGACACCGCGCCTGCGGGCGGGGCCTCCTTCACGGTGGGCCGCTGGAACATCGGCATGCGCGAGGGCGACAACGAGGCGCTGCTGTCTCGCACGGCGGGCGGCATCGTCCAGTGGACGCGCGGCCAGACGGCCATGGTGTTGCGCCCGCCCCGCCTGACCACCTTCCGTCCGCTCACGGACAACGACCGTGGGTGCGGCCACGGATTCGATCGCGCGTGCTGGACGACGGCGGGTGCCTACGCGCGCTGCGTGGACACCAGCGTCGAGGAGGGACCCGGCGGCGTTGTCGTGACCTACGAGTACAAGCTCGCGGGCTTGGAGGACGTGATCGTTCCGGTCTGCTACGAGCTGCGCGCCGACGGCACGATCCGCTTGACCGCGACCTACCCGGGCGCACAGGGACTCCCGACGATGCCCTGCTTCGGCGTGGAGTGGGCACTGCCGTCCTCGATCGACCACCTGCGCTTCTACGGCCTCGGCCCCGTTGAGGCGTACGCGGACCGACTGGACGGGGCGAACCTCGGCGTGTGGGAGGCCAGCGCGGTGCAGGGACTCGCGCCCTACGCGGTGCCCCAGGAGACGGGCTACCACCCGGGAGTCCGCTGGTGCGAGGTGAGGGACGCTGAGGGCCACGGCCTGCGCATCGAGGCCCGCGGCGAGCTGGGCGTCTCGCTCCTGCCCTACTCCTCGGTCCAGATCGAGCAGGCCGCACACTGGTGGGAGATGCCCGCACCCGAGCAGCGCGCGGCGACCTACCTGCGCCTCCTCACCGCTCAGATGGGGGTCGGCGGCGACGACTCGTGGGGCTCACCGGTCCACGATGAGTTCCACGTCGACGCGAGTGGCACGCAGGTCCTCGACGTGACGCTCTCGCTCATCTGAGATGAAACCGGCGGCGGCGCGGTGAGTGCCCACCGCGCCGCCGCCGGCTGCCTATTGGCCCTCGACGCGAGATCCACCCGGCGCTCAGGACTCGGGTTCGGCCGTAGCGGGCACGAAACTCTGGCGCGCAACCAGCTGAGTCGACAGAAGCACGTGATGCTTGTGCGTGAAGCGCCCCACGATCGAGTCGGACAGCAGCATGAGGGCCGTCTCGGCCAGCTCGGAACGTTTTATCGCGTAGGAGCTCAGCGGCGGAGCCGTGTACTGGCACACCTCGAGGTTGTCGATGGAGACGACGGCGACCTGATCGGGCACGCGAATCGCTCGCGCAGATAGCGCCTGGAGGACGCCCACGGCGAGGGAGTCTGCGGCGACCAGGATCGCGTCGGGCAGGTCCTCGCCCAGGGACTCAACCAGCTCGTCGACCTGGCGTCGGCCGTTGTCCACAGAGAAGGGACCGGAGGCGCGGACAAGACCCTCGATGGGCATGGCCAGCAGGCGCGCCCACTCGTCAAAGGCGACGGTACGCGGGTCCTGGCCGAACACGTGGCTGCCCATCACGTGCCCGTCGCCACCGATGAACGCGATGCGCTCCCGGCCGCTCTCGCGCAGCGCGTAGATTGCGTCGATGACGGTCTGTTGCAGGTCGGGGCGCACGGAGTGGAAGAGCGTGGGAGCGGGATTGATGTCGATGAACACGCCGTGGGACAGCGCCTCGTGCAGCGCCTCCAGGTTGTCCCGCGTCAGGGGCGCGGGGCCAAGGGACACGAAGCCGGAGTAGTCTTGCCCGGCCTCGACCAGGGCGCGCACGTCCGGGAAGAACGTCAGAGACATCATGTTCTCGGCTGCTCGTTCGCGCAGCGCCTCACGTACGCCGGAAAAGTAGGAGTCTTGGGGCCCGTTGGACGGGTCGAAGTTTTCGAGCACGGCGATGGTCAGGGGGATGCTGGAGCGGGATGTGCGCAGCGCGTAGCCGAGCTCGTTGGCGACCTGAATCACTCGGTGTCGGGTGGATTCTTTCGCGGTGAAGCTCGGATCGCCCGACAGGACGCGAGACACGGTGGCCTTCGAGAATCCCGTCGCCTTGGCAATGTCGCCTAGATTAACCATGACTCCCTATTCTCAACACCTGATGTTCGACGCGAGACAGTGTAGCCGACCGGCTGGGTCCCCAGGGCAACCAACGCACCGGCTCGCCGCCCGTGTGATGGACGAGGCCGGGGCGGGGTTTGCCCGCCCGCACTTAGAGCCGCGAACCTTCGTCGTACTCGGCCTTGATGTCCTCGTGGTGGCGGATGACTTCGCGGACCATGAAGCCCAGGAACTTTTCAGCGAAATCGGGGTCGAGGCCAGAGGATGCGGCCAGGGCGCGCAGGCGCTCGACCTGGCGGGCCTCGCGGGCTGGGTCTGCGGGAGGCAGGTCCAGGCGCGCCTTGATGTGTCCGACGCGCTGCGTGCAGCGAAAACGCTCAGCCAAAATATGAACCAGGGCCGCATCAATGTTGTCGATCGTGACACGCGCCTGCGCAAGCTCAGCGGGTACGCCGCTCACTCCGCGGTCCGCCGACGCGGACACAACGGCCTCGTCACGCTCTGCCATGACTTCCTCCCCTATCGTTTCGACTGAGCCTCAGTGTAGCGGGAGGGTTCAGGCGCTGCGTTTGCCTTCCGAGGAGCGTTCGGGGTACAGCTCGGCCTCGCCGAGCCCCTCGACCAGGTCGCGCGTGACGAGCACGCGGGCGACGTCGTCGCGGCTGGGCAGATCGAACATGAGGTCCGAGAGGGTTTGTTCCATGATCGAAGACAGGCCTCGGGCGCCGGTCTTGCGCTCGTTCGCGAGCGCGGCAATCGCCAGCAGCGCCTCGTGCGTGAATTCCAGGTCCATGTCGTCAAGCTCGAAGAGGTGCTGATACTGGCGCACCAGCGAGTTCGACGGCTCGGTGAGGACGCGCACCAGGTCCTCCTCCGTGAGTTCCTTCGTGGAAGTCAGGATGGGCAGACGGCCGATGAACTCGGGGATCATGCCGAACTTGTGCAGGTCCTCGGCGCTGACGGCTTCGTAGAGGTCGCCCATCTCCGAGGCGCTCTTGAGCTCGGAGCCAAAGCCCGTGGAGCGTCGACCCAGGCGGGCCTTGACGATGTCTTCGATGCCGGCGAAAGCGCCAGCCGCAATGAACAGGATGCCGGAGGTGTCGATCTCCAGGAACTGCTGATGGGGGTGCTTGCGTCCGCCCGTGGGAGGAACGGAGGCGACCGTGCCTTCGATGATCTTCAGGAGAGCCTGCTGCACCCCCTCGCCCGACACGTCGCGTGTGATGGAGGCATTCTCGGCCTTGCGGCCGATCTTGTCGATCTCGTCGACGTAGATGATGCCCTTCTCGGCCTTCTTGATGTCGCCGTCGGCCTCCTGGATGAGGCGCAGGAGAATGTTCTCCACGTCCTCGCCCACGTAGCCAGCCTCAGTCAGGGCAGTCGCGTCCACGATCGCGAAAGGCACATCGAGCAGGCGGGCCAGGCAGCGCGCCAGGTGGGTCTTGCCCGTACCCGTGGGGCCCAGGAGCAAGATGTTGGACTTGGTACCCAACATGTCTTCCGCGTTGCCAGCTTCGCGCGAACGAATACGCTTGTAGTGGTTATACACGGCCACGGACAGCGCACGCTTGGCACGATCCTGACCGATCACCCAAGTATTGAGGAATTCGTTAATTTCGCGCGGCTTTGGCAGCGGCGTCGCAGACGAGGAGGACTGCTGCGAACCGAGTTCCTCCTCGATAATCTCGTTGCACAGCTCAATGCACTCGTCGCAGATATATGCGCCGGAGCCGCCAATGAGCTTACGTACCTGCTTCTGGCTCTTCCCGCAGAAAGAGCACTTGAGCAGTTCCGCGCCATCAGTCAGACGAGCCACGAGACCTCCAAGGTGTTGAAAGTTTTGCCGTTCGGTCGGATGTGCTTTCGCACTTACTAGCAAATAACGTAGTGCACGCGAGGTATATTCCCGCTTAGCCACGCCTATTGTTATGAAAAGTTCACCTGTAGCCGACAATTGTCAGCGCGGCAACAGTCTGACCAGGCAAATAGCAACGAGGCCGTGGCACCCACCACGCATGTGCGCGCGGGGCAGCCACGGCCTCGTCGATGACGAGAACGTCACAGAGCCTTACGAGACTCCAACACCTGGTCGATCAGGCCGTACTCGGCGGCCTGCGGGGCGGTGAGGATCTTGTCGCGCTCGATGTCGCGACGCACCTGCTCCACCGGCTTGCCCGAGTGCTTCGAGATGGTGTCCTCGAGCCACGCGCGCATGCGGTCGATCTCGTCGGCGACGATCTGAATGTCCGAGGCCTGCCCCTGCATACCCTCCATCGCCGGCTGGTGAATAAGGATACGAGCGTTGGGCAGCGCCAGGCGCTTGCCGGGCGAACCAGCCGCCAGCAGCACGGCCGCTGCGGAGGCGGCCTGGCCCAGGCACACCGTCTGCACCTGCGGCTTGATGTACTGCATCGTGTCGTAGATCGCGGTCAGCGCCGTGAAGGAGCCACCGGGCGAGTTGATGTACATGGTGATCAGCGAATCCGGATCCTGGGACTCCAGGACCAGGAGCTGCGCCATCACGTCGTCCGCGCTGGCGTCATCGACCTGCACGCCCAGGAACACGATGCGGTCCTCGAACAGCTTCGTGTAGGGATTCTGGCGGCGAAAACCGTAAGCCGTGCGCTCCTCGAAATCGGGCAGCACGTAGCGGGCCTGCGGCATCTGGCGGGCGACTGCCTCAAAGTAGGGCTGAGTGCTCATCAGTTCTCTCCTCGCGTTCCGATCTCCTGCGGGCTGTCGATCACGCGGTCGACGAAGCCGTACTCGAGGGCCTCCTGCGCCGTGAACCAGTGGTCGCGATCGCCGTCGGCCTCCACCTGCTCAACGGTCTTACCCGTTCGAGACGCGGTGATGGCTGCGAGTTCCTTCTTCATGCCCAAGATCAGGTCCGCGTTGATGCGAATCTCCGTCGCGGAGCCGCCAGCGCCACCCAGGGGCTGGTGCAGCAGGACGCGGGTGTGGGGCGTGATGTAGCGCTTGCCGGGCGCGCCCGCAGTGAGCAGGAACTGGCCCATCGACGCGGCCAGGCCCATGCCGACCGTGACGACGTCCGGCTTGATGTACTGCATCGTGTCGTAGATGGCCATGCCGGCCGTCACCGAGCCGCCGGGCGAGTTGATGTACAGGTAGATGTCGCGGTCCGGGTCCTCTGCCGCGAGCAGCAGCAGCTGCGCGCAGATCGCGTTCGCATTGTCATCGCGAACCTCGCCGCCCAGCCAAATGATGCGCTCCTTGAGCAGGCGCTGGTAGACCGAGTCGCCCAGTCCCAGCTGCGAGCCCTCGCCGGCAACCCCGGTATTGTGCACGCTCACGCGTACCTCCTCGTCTGTTCGCGGGCCCAAGCGGCCCCATTGGTGTCAACCGTACCCGGTGCGCGCCCGCTCGTGCGCGCGCCGGGCCGCCGTTTCGCTGTCGGCACATGCGCTCGAGGGGCGAGGCCGTAGCCTCGCCCCTCGTCGTCAGATCGGGGTGATCGAGCGCGGATGGGACCGCGCCCTCACTCACTCCTGCTCGTCGGCAACCTCGGTGATGACCTCCGCACCCTCTTCGGCGGCCGGATCGGTGCCGAAAAACTTGGACAGGTCGACGTCGGCGCCGTTCGTGTCCTTGACGGTGACGACCTTGAGGGCCTCGATGAGAGCCTTCGAGCGGCCCAGGTCGGCCACAACGTTAGCCATCTGCTGGGAGGAGGAGAACAGCTGGTTGATGTCAATGCCGAAGTTCTGCGACATCTGGATCGCGTAGTCGATCAGCTCCTGCTGGGAGACCTGCACGTCGAACTTCTTGGCCAGGGCCTCGGAGAGCAGCTCGGTGCGGATCTCCTTCTCGACAGCCTCGCGGGCTTCCTTCTTCTCCTTGGGCTTGGCGTCCTCGCCGACGCGGTGCTCGACCTGGTGGTCGACCGCGGACTCGGGCAGGACGATCTCGACCTTGTCCAGCAGGACGTCGATGAGGGCGTCGCGCGCGGCGAGGGCCTGCTGGGACTCCTTGGACTCGGCGGCCTGCTTCTTCAGGTCCTCGGTGAGCTCTTCCATAGTGTCGAACTCGGAGACCATCTGGGCGAAGTCGTCGTCAGCCTTGGGCAGCTCGCGCGCCTTCATGGCCTTGACGGTGATGGTGACCTCGGCCTCTTCACCCTCGTGGTCGCCGCCCTTGAGCGTGGACGTGAAGGTGACCTCGTCGCCGGCCTTGGTGCCGCGCAGGGCGGTGTCCTGGCCGTCGAGCATGGTGCCCGAGCCAATCTCGTAGGAGACGTCGGAGGCGGAGTCAACCTGCTCGCCGTTGATGGTAGCGACCAGGTCGATGGTCGCGAAGTCGCCGGTCTTGGCCTTGCGGTTGATGGTCTTGAGGGTCGCGAAGCGGCCGCGCAGGTCCTCGAGTTCCTTCTCCACGTCCTCGTCGGTGACCTCGGTGGGGGCGACCTCGACGACGATGGACTCGTCGATCTCGGGCAGCTCGAAGGCGGGGACGACGTCAACCTCGGCGGTGAAGACGAGCTGGCCGCCCTGGGCGCCGGTCACGTTGGGGATCTCGGTGACGTCGACGGTGGGCTGAGCCATGGGGCGCAGGTCGTTCTCGTTGACGGCGTCAGAGTAGTGGCCGGGCAGGACCTGGTTGACGACCTGCTCGATGACGGCGGCGCGGCCGAAGCGCTGGTCGATGATGCGCGGAGGCACGTGGCCCTTACGGAAGCCGGGGATGTTGACCTGTCCGGCGATCTCCTTGTACGCCTTGTCCATCTCGGACTTCAGTTCCTCGAAGGGAACCTCAACGGTCAGACGAACCTTGGTGGGCTCGAGGGTTTCAACGGTGCTCTTCACGTGCGTACGCTCCGTAGTCTACAAATCGGGGGAACGCCCATTTTGGGCGCATAACAACTCGCCCAGTGTACGCTACGGCCTCCACGATGTCTCTCTTCGCCGTGCCAAAACGGGTGTATGGAGCCGATCACGGCCCCTTCTCGTGCGCAATCACACACGCGTGTCGCTCCCGTGGAGCCTGGAACGAGGCCTGGGCTGGCTTGTCGGATCGGTGCTCGTTAGGGGGTCAGGTAGTGGGAGCGACCGCGCACGACGGCTGCCAATCGCGCCCGAGGCACGTTCGCAACCTCACGCACGCCACCGACGATCGCGGCGTGCGTGGCTCGGGCCTCGGCGTCGTCAACGGCGGTGAATCGGGCGGTGACACGGGGCTGCCCTGCGGCGATGGCGATATCCCAGGATTCGAGTCGGGTGACCCGGCGCGCCGCCTGTTCGACTTCTTCGGGCCGGCGTCCGGGTGCCAGGGTGGTGACCGTGAGGATGGTCCGGTAGGACGGCATGGCCCCTCCCCTACTCGTTGTGGCCGTCGCGACATTGCTGCCGCTGTTGGTCGGGGTGACAGGATTTGAACCTGCGACCCTCTGCTCCCAAAGCAGATGCGCTACCAAGCTGCGCTACACCCCGATGGACGTGTGTCCGTTGCCCCATCATACGGGAGGGGGATTGTAAATGTCGCGCACGTGGACGTTTGACGCTAGGATCTTGCGTGTCCCCTTCGGGGGTACGCGGATGTAGCTCAATGGTAGAGCCTCTGCCTTCCAAGCAGATCACGCGGGTTCGATTCCCGTCATCCGCTCCACAATACGGAAAGCCCCGGGCCAGCTGGTCCGGGGCTTTCTTTTGCTCACACCCGACGATGCGGCTGACTTGGGGGGTTATAGGACATTTCGTGTTGCTGGGGTTAGTCCCAGGTGTTGTGGTAGGGCTTGGCCGCGATGACGGCGGGCGATGGCAGGCCTGGCCCAGACAAATTTCGCACATAATTTAAGACGGTAATTTTTCGAGACCGCGGGAAAACGTTGCAATTCCAACGATGCAAATTCAATGTTTGAAGGAGCCGCAGGGGAATTACGTGCGAGTTTACTGAGTATGGTGCGAGAGGACGAGGGTTATAGGACGAAACGTGTTGGTTGGGGGTAGGCCACAGGTGTTGTGGGAGGGCTTGGCCGAGCTTCGAGCCGACGCGCCGAGCGAAGCTCGCGGGGCGGAAGGCGAGCGGGGCAGACCGCCACCCTCCAGCAACACGCAGTGTCCTATAACCCCAGGAACGAGGCAAACACGACCAACTAAAATCGTGACTTTCCCGCGCAACAAAGCCGAAAAGTCACCCTTCCAGCAACACGATCTGTCCATCCTCATAGTTGGTCCCAACCAACTAAAATACCGACTTTCCGGCACCAGAAAGCCAAAAAGTTGCCCTTCCAGCAACACGTAGTGTCCTATAACCCTATAACCCGACTTGGGTGCGACAGCTGCTCAATCGGGCAACACAAAACCCCCAACCCAAAGGGAAGGGGGGTTTGCAGGACGTGACTTCAGCGTGCCGCCCACAAGTGGACTATTACGAGGCTCTGTTTCGTCAGGTTTCGCGGTCATCATCTAACAGCTCGCGCTGCCAAGTATCCGTTTCAGCCCTTGTCCTGGTGTCCAGGATAGCTGCTGTGGTGCGCGAAGGTCAAGAGAGTGCAGCTAGGATCGGGGCACGCCTGAGTTGGACCGGTTGGTAATAAGTTGAGCTTAGGCTGGTGTATAATGGGAGGCGTCGTCACAGGAGACCCCTCATGTCTGAGATTTTTGATTTTGAAGACCGTTGGCCAGAACTCTTCGACCGCCTCGACGCACGTCAGCGCAACGCCGTGCGTCAGTCACTCGCCGCAGGATGGCACGAAGGCTTTGAACCCACCCGTGAGCACGTCGAAAACCTGACAGACTACGCGCTCGGGCTGATTGATCGCAGCGAGTACCAGCGCCGTTCACGGGCGATGGTTAAGCGCCTCTTGCAGAACACAAATAGCAAGCCCACGTCGCTATGATGTACGACACCTGGGAATCCTACTTCTACCCAGAAACGTACAACTCCGCGACGGGGCAGGGAACACTGCGCAACCTCTTTGGGGAGCGTGATGCCGCCGCCTTGAGTCTGCTCGAATACACAGAGACTTCTTCACGCGGATCTGACTTAATGCACGGGGTTGCTGATGTGGAACGCACGTTTGATGCAGAGCACCTTCGCGCTATTCATCGCTACCTGTTCCAGGATGTCTTTGAGTGGGCTGGGCACTACCGCAGCGTGAACATGTCGAAGAACATATCATCGTTTGCTGACGTTCATTCCGGTGAGGTCGACCAATACCTCGACGACGTACACCGTCTAGTGAACCAAACGAGCTGGGCAGAGCTCAACCTGGACGATTGTGCGCGCGCATCCGCTGAAGTCTTCGCATACCTCAACCAAGCCCACCCCTTCCGAGAAGGCAACGGCCGCGCCTCGAAAGTATTTATGGAGCACGTGGCCGAGCAGTCACAGTTCACCTTCGACTTCGCGCGCGTCAGCCCACACGTCTGGAACCAAGCAAGCATGCTCTCAGGACCCGATCTCGGGACCTACGAACCTGTACCCGATTCGCTCATCCCCATCTTCCGCCACATCGCACAGCCACGCACTGGTGGCCCGCGCGCCACCCCAAGCACCCCAGATGCTACTACCACCCAACTCATACGTAACAAGAGTGCACGGCTCGAACAGATGATGAACACGCGTCAACAAAGATAATCACCGCGCCCCGCTCCTACACGCCCCCCGCAGCTTCCACGCGATGACTCCCCTCAACGCCGAGGTTCCTCCATCCACTAATGCGCTAGCACCCTAGCCTACTTGTCAGCCAGTGTGCTAGGTGGCTAGTGCACTAGTTAGCCAGGGGGTGCACAATCAGGCAACACAAAACCCCCAACCCAAAGGGAAGGGGGTTTGCAGGACGTGGTATCAGTCTGCCGCCGCGAAGGCTATTGGTCCTTGGGCACTTGATCACCGGGTTTCGCGGTCATCATCTAACAGCTCGCGCTGCCAAGTATCCGTTTCAGCCCTTGTCCTAGTGTCCAGGATAGCTGCTGTGGTGCGCGGAGGTCAAGAGAGTGCGCCTAGGATAGGGGCATGCCTGAGTTGGACCGGTTGGTAATAAGTTGAGCTTAGGCTGGTGTATAATGGGAGGCGTCGTCACAGGAGACCCCTCATGTCTGAGATTTGATTTTGAGGACTATAGGTCACGAACGTGGTGCTTAAGTTCCGTGTTTAGGTTGGGATTGCGGGCGAAAGTCGCTGTTATTTAGGTTCGGGCGGTTAATCGCGCAGCTTCCTTGACTTTCTGGGGTGATCGTGTAGTGGGTGAGAACACGATCGAATCGTGCTCGGCGTTGCCCGGTGTGCGCTGTGCCGATGAAGAAGAATGGACACACCGCGGCGGGCGCTCAACGGTGGAAATGCACCTCGTGCGCCCTGTCAACCACATGTCCATCAGGGCGTGCGCGCCGACACGAACAAGCCGATGAGCTGGCAGACTTCATCGCGTGGGCGACGTCTCGGCACACCCAAGACGAACAGGAAGGCTCAGCGCGCGCTTTCCGGCGTCGTACCTGTTGGTGCTGGCAGGTGCCGGTACCTCACCCGCCCGTCACCGGGCAGGTCCACGATCAGATCTTCATTGACGGCATGCACCTGTCAGGCGGATGGGTGCTGCTGATCGCCCGAGACCGCGAGCATGTGCTGGAGTGGCAGTGGGCGGCCAACGAATCCGCGCAGGCCTACACGGCCCTACTTGAACGCCTCGCTCCTGCCGATGTGGTCACCACCGACGGTGCTGCAGGCGCCTTGGCGGCTATCGCGCACCTATGGCCCTCCACGCGCGTGCAACGCTGCCTGGTCCACGTTCATCGTGACATCATCCGCGACCTCACCATGCATCCCAGAACCGAACCCGCACGGGCGTTGCTGGCCTTGTCACGACGCTTGACGAGCATCACCAGCGTCGACCAAGCCAGCGCGTGGTTGACGATGCTCCACGACTTTGGGCACACCTTCCGAGAATGGATGTCACAGCGCACCTTCGCCGCTCAAGACCCCTGCATGGGCGTCAAAAAAACCGGTAAAACCTGGTGGTACACGCATGAACGCACGCGCCGCGCCTACCGACGCTTGGCACGACTGGCACGCCAAGGAGTGCTGTTCACCTACCTGACCAACCCCGACGGCACACCAGCCGACCCGCTAACCTGCGCCACCACCAACCACGTCGAATCCATCAACGCTGTCGTGCGTGAACTCCTCCACGCTCACCGCGGTGCCAGTGCCTACCACCAGCCGTCATCGCCCAATGGGCTCTCCTCCTGCGCACCCCACAACCCCCGACCCCCACCGAAGTCCTGACCCAATGGGAACACGACGGGCGCCCCACACCCCGCCGGATCCCCACACCAAAACACCCCAACCACACCGATCAGAAACGCCACGGAATCCCGGAAGGAACCCCCACCCCAGAAGAAGGACTCTGGCCACGCAAAGGCTGGGCCGGACGCGCCCACTAGACCCACGACACGCCGTCTAAAGCACCACGTTTGCGCCTATAGCCCGATTTTGAAGACCGTTGGCCAGAACTCTTCGACCGCCTCGACGTACGTGAACGCAACTCCGTGCGGCAAGCCCTCGCAGCAGCATGGCACGAAGGCTTTGAACCCACCCGTGAGCACGTGGAAAACCTGACAGACTATGCGCTCGGGCTGATTGATCTCAGCGAGTACCAGCGCCGCTCAAGGGAGTTGGTCAAGCGCCTCATGCAGAACACAAACAACAAGCCCACGTCGCTATAATGTACGACACCTGGGAATCCTATTTTTACCCAGAAACGTACAACCCTGCGACGGGGCAGGGGACGCTGCGCAACCTCTACGGTGAGTGTGCTGCCGCCGCCTTGAGTCTGCTCGAATTGGGCTTAGGCTTGTGTTGTTGACACTTCGTGAAGCGGGTGCGTGTGCCTGCGGCCAGTGAGGTGCCTGGTATGGGTTCTCGTCGTCGTTGTACGCCGGAGTATCGTCGTGATGTTGCGTCTCTGGTGTTGGATACGGGGTCCACGAATCGCGTCTGTGGCCCGGGAAGTGGGGCTGGGTGAATCGGTGGTGGGCCGGTGGGTCACACTCGAGCGCGAGCGACACCAGGCCGCCGAACAGGGTCGTCCTAATCCACGCGAGCTGGAAGCTGAGATCACGGCATTGCGCCGGAGGGTGCGCCAGCTGGAGAAGGAGAATGAGTTCTTGGGAAAAGCCAGCGCCTTCTTCGCCTCCGTGCACCAAAACACCAGCGCTTTGAGCTGATGGACGCGCACAAGGGCTTCCTACTCGATCACTGTGATGGCTAAGGTTTTAGGTGTCACGCGAGCGGGCTATTACGCGTGGAAGAGCCGTGCACCCCAGCGGGGTGAGCGCGCATCGGCGCGTCGGCGTTTGGATGAGGCGGTGGCCTGGGAACACGAGGTGTCGGGCGGCACCTATGGGCCTCCATGTGTCCGCCATGCTCTGGCGCGCGCGGGCGTGGATGTGGGTGTGCGGGCGGTCGCCGCGTCGATGCGCCGCCAAGGTCTCACGGGCCTGAACACGCACCCACGCCCGGCCAGGCGCGGCCGGCGCGGGCCGGTGGCCCATGAGGATCACTGCGCCCGCCAGTGGGACCAAGGTGCCCTGGATCGGGTGTGGATCACGGATTTGACCTACCTGCGGTGCGCCCAAGGCTGGGTCTACCTGTGTGCCGTGCGTGATGCGCACTCGCGTCGAGTGCTTGGATACGCCATGGGTGAGCAGCAAAGCACGCGCTCTGGTCATCACCGCGCTCGGCATGGCCGCCACCACCCGTGGCGGCTTCCCCACTGGGGTCGTGCTCCACACTGATCGGGGCACACAGTTCACCTGCAGCACTTGCGGTACAGGTATTCTCGCCGGGGCATGTACCAGTGTAAGAAAAGCGGTAACCCCGGCGATGCAGCCAAAGCTGGGGATCGTTCCGGGGTCTTCGCCAGTAGAGTTTACCCTAGTTGGCGCCGCCGCAGGTCTTGTCCATCTGCTGTAAATCTGGCACTCTGGAGATGGACGCCTGATAGTGCTCCAATTCCGAGGCCCGTGTTTCGACACGGGCTTTCGCGTTGCTGTGGGTCAGCAATCTAGCTAGGACCAGAGGTCGAGCTCGCGCCAATTCTCGGGCGTGCCCAGGCGATGGAACGAGACGAGCTGGTTGTGAGGATAGCTTTCCAGAACGCCTGCGAGGTCAGGTACACCTCCATCTGTTCCCAAAACAGCATGCAGATAACGTATGAGGCTGAGCTGACCAAACACGAGATGTGAGACGCTCTCAACTGGCTTCATACGAGGATCATCGATTGTCTTTGGTTTAATGTCGAACACTCGCGTAAACAAGCGAGCATGATGAGCCGAATAATTCCGCAGAATATTGAGCGACTTTAGCCACGACTCCAATTGCGGCCCGCTCATATTGCACTCTCTAGCTATGCGATTGCGAGCAGGGTTGGGAGTAAACCTGTACAGGTGAGAGAGCATTCCCCAATCCATGACTTCAACAGCCACCCAGACAGGAAGGACTCCGTCATATTGGCTGCGGTGGTGCTCGACGAAGTCCTCCCGAGAGCTACGCAACGCTTGGCGATATTTCCTTACCCAGTCATCATGCTCAGTAGCGCCCTTATTGCGCTTTGAAGGATTGCTCGCGGTGGCACTGAGCTTCGATGCATCGAGGTGAATCAGCGGGTCAAGTGCCCCGAGATGGTAGCCAAGCAATGAACGGATCGCTAGCTCTACGGGAGCAAGGTTCGCAAAAACCGCGTGGCGCAATCGAGCATCGAAGTCGTAGAGCGCGAGGACAAGATCGAGGGTGGCGCCGTCCTTGAAAACATCGAGTGCCGCATGTGTTTGGGGATCTACTTGACGCATCGAGTGCCAGTAACCCGATAACCGATAGTAGTTATGCGTACGCAGAACTTCGGCAGCATGAGCCGGATCGTCGATGCCCATTCCTCGTGACTGGAGGATACTGACCTGTTCCTCATAGCTCTTGAACGGCTTTGTCCCCATGCGACCTCGTGAAGATAGAAAGGGACCGGCCCTGGACTCCCATCGAGATGGGCAGCGGAACCGGTCGTGTTGACACCCATGTTAGCACACTGATGCCGAGCACGCACTAGGTCACGATTGCGCCAGGGGCTTGGCCTCTCTGTTCCGATAGGACACCCTCGGCACATGATGACCGGCTCTGACCACATCCGAAGACGTGGCGAGCCGGTACTGGTGGGACCAGTTTAGTACGTAGCTGCTGCAGTAGCCAAGAAGCGCGCAGACATCACGCGTCAGAGTGCTCCAATACCCCAGTTTTCCGGCTTCCTCATGCCCCTCCACGTGTTGTGGTGGGGCTTTTCCGTATCCCCAGAAAGGCACATGCGATGGCTGGGGTTAGGCTTGTGTTGTTGACACTTCGTGAAGCGGGTGTGTGTGCCTGCGGCCAGTGAGGTACCTGTTATGGGAACTCGTCGTCGTTTTACGCCGGAGTATCGTCGTGATGTTGCGTGCCTGGTGTTGGATACAGGGTCTTCGATCGCGTCTGTGGCCCGGGATTTAGGCTGGGTGAATCGGTGGTGGGCCGGTGGGTCAAACTCGAGCGCGAGCGGCGTCAAGCCGTGCGTGAGGGTCGTCCTGATCCACGCGAGATGGAAGCTGAGATCACAGCATTGCGCCGGCGGGTGCGCCAGCTGGAGAAGGAGAACGAGTTCTTGGGAAAAGCCAACGCCTTCTTCGCCTCCGTGCACCACAACACCAGCGCTTTGAACTGATGGACGCGCACAAGGGCTTCCTGCTCAATCACCTTGATGGCCAAGGTCTTGGGTGTCACGCGCGCGGGCTATTACGCGTGGAAAAACCGTGCACCCCAGCGGGGCAAGCGCGCATCGGCGCGTCGGCGTTTGGATGAGGCGGTGGCCTGGGAACACGAGGTGTCGGGCGGCACCTATGGGGCTCCTCGCATCCGCCGTGCTCTGGCGCGCGGGTGTGGATGTGGGTGTGCGTGCGGTCGCCGCGTCGATGCGCCGCCAAGGCCTGACAGGCCTGAATACGCACCCACGCCCGTCCAGGCGCGGCGGGCGGGATCCGGTGGCCCATGAGGATCACTGCGCCCGCCAGTGGGACCAAGGTGCCCTGGACCGGGTGTGGATCACGGACTTTACCTACCTGCGCTGCGCCCAAGGCTGGGTCTACCTGTGCGCCGTGCGCGATGCGCACTCGCGTCGGGTCCTGGGATACGCCATGGGCGAGCAGCACAACACGCGCTCTGGTCATCAACGCGCTCGATATGGCCGCCACCACCCGTGGCGGCTTCCCCGCAGGGGTCGTGCTCCACGCTGATCGGGGAACACAGTTCACCTCCCAGAAACTGGCCGCTACATGCGCGCCGTGAAAGGAAGAGTGTCGATGGGGCAGGCCCCAGTGTGCTGGGATAACGCCATGGCCGAATCCTTTTGGGCCACCCTCACAACCGAGTACTACTACCGGCGTACCTTCACCACCCGCGACCAGGTCTACACCGGGGTCGCCACCTGGATCGAAGACTTCTACAACCGCCGCCGCATCCACACCAGCCTCGGCGGCAAATCCCCCCATCGAATACGAACTACACCAAGCGGCCCAGGCAACAGCCGCATAAACAAACCGTCAACAACTTGCACACAGGCCCAGCCCGAGGATGTCCCATCAGAGGCACGCGCGCCTCACGCACTTTCGGGGAACGTGGAGGTGTCGATGACGTAGCGGTAGCGCACGCGCGAATCCACGATGTTGTCGTAAGCCTGCGTGATGTCCTCGCCGCTGATCATCTCGACCTGCGGGATGACGCCGTGCGCGGCGCAGAAGTCGAGCATCTCCTGGGTCTCGGCGATGCCGCCGATCTGGGAGCCCGCAAACGACTTGCCGCCGTTGACGAAGGCGCGCAGCGGCAGGGAGACGGGCTCGGAGGGCAGGCCCACGTCGACGAAGACGCCGTAGGGACGCAGGGCGGCCATGTAGCCTGCGTAGTCCAGGCCCTCGGCGGACACGGTGCACAGGATCAGGTCGAAGGTACCGCGCAGGGACTCGAGCACGCCCTCCTCGCTGGTGGCGTAGAAATGGTCAGCACCGAAGTGGCGTGCGTCGGCCTCCTTGGAACGTCCATGAGAGATGACGGACACGTCCGCGCCCATGGCCTTAGCGATCTGCACGCCCACATGTCCGAGGCCACCCATACCGAGGATCGCGACGCGCGATCCGGGGCCCACGTTGTAATGCTTGAGCGGCGAATAGGTGGTGATGCCGGCGCACAACAGGGGGGCGCAGGCAGCAAAATCCAGCTCAGAGGGGATATGCAGCGCGAAGTCCTCACGCACGGTGAAGCCGCGTGAGTAGCCGCCGGTCGTCGGGTTGCCCTCGGCGTCGGCGCGGTAGGTCCACAGGGTGCCAGGCGTCGAGGTGCACCACTGCTCGTAGTCGGATTCGCACATCTCACACGTGCCGCACGAGCCGACCATGCAGCCCACGCCCACGCGGTCCCCCACCTTGAAGGTGGTGACGCCGGGGCCGACCTTGGCGACGGTGCCGACGAACTCGTGGCCGGGCACCAGCGGGTAGGCGACGGGACCCCACTCGCCGCGCGCGGAGTGGATGTCGGAGTGGCAGATGCCCGCGTAGGCGACGTCGAAGTAGATTTCGCCCTCGCCGGGTTCGCGAATGTCGATCTGGAGGGGGTGGAACTGGGTGGTGGCGTCGTCGCATCCGTAGGCAATCAGGGTTAAGGGTCAAAATGTGTGTCCGGAATCGCGGATTTTCACGGATTGACCTGTAGGTTTCCGGAAAGTATATGCTCCGGAAGCATATATCTAGCCCCCGACGGGAAATCCTCGGTGTGGCAGCCGTGATGTGCTATGCGCGGCGTGGTGTGGTGTCGCAATGTCGAAGAACCAACCACGCTGCCACTGCGGCGGTGAAATGAAACGCAACGGCACCACCAGCAAAGGCACCACCAGATGGCGCTGCAAACAATGCGGCGCCTCCAGCGTCAAACGTCGAAACGACATCACCAACGCGGCAGTGTTCACCCAGTTCATCGAGCATTGCACCACCGCAATATCACTCGACGACCTAGCCAAACGAAACGGTGTTAGCCGCGCCACCATGAAGCGGCGCTTCAAGTGGTGCTGGCTCGTTGATGTGCCTGACCCCACCGCCGGCCACCACAAGCGGATCTACGACCAGGTATTTCTCGATGGCACCTACACCGCCGGTGGCTGCCTGATCGTCGCGGCGACCATCGACCACGTGATCGCCTGGCACTGGTGCAAACACGAAACCACCCGCGACTACCAACTGCTGCTTGAACGCATCGAAGCCCCACTCATCGCCGTCATCGACGGCGGCCAAGGCGCATACAGCGCAATCAAAAAAAGTGCTGGCCGACTACGAAAATTCAACGCTGCCTCGTCCACGCCCAACGCGTGGTCCGCCGCTACACCACCACCAACCCACGCACCGATGCCGGGCGCACCATCTACCGACTTGCGCTGAAACTGACCCGGATCACCACACTGGATGAAGCCGCCGCGTGGGGTGTGCAACTGCACGAGTTTTCAACGATCTACCGGGAATGGATGAACGAGAAAACCATGATCAAAGACCCCAAAACAGGTGCATGGACCCGCGTGTGGACCCACCACAACGTGCGCAAGGCCTACAACAGCCTCAACCATCTTTGGCGGTCCGAGATGCTGTTTGTCTACCTCAACCCGCCAGCAGGAGTCCTTGCGCCCGAGCGGATCAAATCCACCACCAACAGCTTAGAAGGCGGCATCAACGCCCAGCTCAAACTGCTCGCCAGAACCCACCGCGGCAGATCAGGCGAACGACAACGCCGCATGCTGGATTGGTGGCTCTACTTAAAAACGGAACTGCCTGACGATCCAGTACGAATCGCCAGGCAGTCCGACTGGGGCCAGGGCCAACTCGCCAAAGTATCCACCCTGACCCAAACCGAGAACCAAGCCGACCACGAAACAGGACGCCCAGCCCTCTACGACAACGCTATCGACACCGACTACACCCACTCAATCGGCATTCAAAAAGGCCAAATCTAACCCCCGCGACACGCCGAGCCAGACACACATTTTGACCCTTAACCCGGCAATCACGCTGGGCATGAGAACTCCTTTGTCCGGTCAATTGAGGCTGCTACAAGCATACTCAAGAAACAAAAACCCCGGCGCGTAAGCGCCGGGGCAATGGGGTGGCTGACGGGACTCGAACCCGCGACGTCCTGGACCACAACCAGGTGCTCTACCAACTGAACTACAGCCACCATCGCGTCGCCGTGAAGGCAACGGGTAGAGCTTAGCACTACCCGACCGAGCTTGAAAACTCGAGAGACACCTTCACGGCGGTGGCGTGCGTCACCAGTGAACGCGCGCGGAGATCGCGTCGGCGAAATTGCCCAGGGCACCGGGCGTCGAGCCGAGGTAGAGGTCTGCGTCCACGAGGGAGACCTCCATGACCAGGAAGGATCCCTTGCCGTCGGGAACCAGGTCCACGCGGTTAAACAGGAACTGCTCGTCGTGGCCCAGGCGGGCTCGCACGTAGTTGTGCAGGACGCAGCGGATCTGCTCACCCCATGTCCACGCGACGGAGTCGGCAGAGTCGGCGGTCAGCACGGCCTCGTGCATCTTGGGGTTCGTGACGGAGGCGGGGTGCAGGGCCGAGCGCTTCTCAACGGCGTGGGAGACCAGGCCATTGAAAAACACGAGCGAAATCTCGCCGTGCAGGTCGATTTCCTCAACGTAGCGCTGAAGCATGACGGAGCGCCCCTCGCCCAGCAAGCCCTGCACCTGGCGCATGGCGGCCTGACGCTGGTGGATGTCCACAGTCGTGTAGCGGCCGATATCACGCACGCCGGAAGACACAGCAGGCTTGACGACGAACTCACCGAAAGCCGGGAAGCGCGTGTGGATCTGGTGCTTGGTGAGCTTCTGGGAGGGTTCAAGCCAGTTCGTCGGAATCGTCGGCAGCCCCATCGCCGCGAGTTCCTTCAGGTAGTGCTTGTCTGTGTTCCAGTTGAGCACGTCCTTCGAGTTCTGCACGCGGTGCAGCTGGCGCGTCCACTCCAGGAAGGCGGGACGATCCGCGGCATAGTCGGAGACGGAGCGCACGACGACCATGCCAGCATCGGCCCAGTCGACGTCGGGATCGTTCCAGACCTTGATCTGCGGGTCGCATCCGCGCGACGCCAGCTCGTCAAGCAGGCCTTCCTCCCCGGGGAAGAGATTGGGCAGCGCCTTGCATGTCACCAGCGTGACTTTGGGGTTGGTCGTCATGTGTGTCCTTCAGGGTCGGTGTGACGGGAATTAACGAGGTCGGGGCGCGGCCGCGGGACACGCGCAGATGCGGGTCACCGCGGCCGCTCTCTCAGCGCAGCCCCAGGGGGCGCTGCGACGCTTCGGTGAGCAGTTCGCTGAGCAGATCCGGGTAGGACACACCGGCGGCCGCCCACATCTGCGGGTACATCGAGATGGGCGTGAACCCGGGCAGCGTGTTCACTTCGTTGATGATCACGGTGTCGGTGGCTTCGTTGAGGAAGAAGTCGACGCGGGCCAGGCCCTCACATTCGAGGGCATCGAAGGCGCGCCACGCGGTCTCGCGGATGCGCTGGGCGTAGGCGGGGGGCACGTCGGCCGGGCAGGACAGGCCGACGACGTCGTCCACGTACTTGTGTTCGTAGTCGTAGAACTCGCCTTCGGGGACGACGATCTCACCCAGGGGCGAGGTGCCGCTTTGCCAGTCGGGGCGCGAGCCGAGGACGCCGCACTCGACCTCGCGGCCGGTCACGGAAGCCTCGACGATGATGCGCGGGTCGTGGTTGGCTGCCTCCTTGATGGCGACGGGCAGGTCCTCGCGGCAGGTCACGCGCGAGATGCCGACGGAGGAGCCGGCGCGGCAGGGCTTGACGAAGACGGGGAAGCCGAGGCGCTCGATGCGGTCCATGCACGAGGCGGGGTCGCTCTCCCACTGACGGGCGGTGATGCAAACCCAACGGCCAACGTCGATGCCAGCGGCGGCGAGCACCGTCTTGGTCAGGTGCTTGTCCATGGAAATCGCCGAGGAGGTCACGCCGCATCCGACGTAGCGCACGTCCGCCATCTCGAAGAGGCCCTGAATGGTGCCATCCTCGCCGTAAGGGCCGTGCAGGAGCGGGAAGACGATGTCGACGTGCCCCAGGTCCTCCACGCCCACAACGCGCGAGGTATCGTCAGAAGGGTCGCCGTCGTAGGTGAGCTCGACGAGGTTGCCCTCGCCCGGGGTCAGGGCCACGCGGGTGGCTCCGGCGGTGATCGACTGCCCCTTGCCGTCCTTGAATCTCAGCGCCGACGGGTCGTCGGCGACGCGCACCCACTGGCCGTCGCGCGTGATACCCAGCGGGATCACGTCCCACTTCGTGCGGTCGATGGCCGTGAGGATGCCGGCGGCCGTCGCACAAGAGACTTCGTGTTCTGAGGAGCGCCCGCCGAAAACGATGAGGACGCGAGGACGAGAAATTGCTGTCATGGGTCCAAGCCTACCGCGCGTCAGGCTTTTCCCGCCCGAGTGTGCGCGTTTAGACCAACTCGATCTTCCACCCATCCATCTTCTGCGGGCGCGACAGCAGCATGCGGCCCATGTCGGCGATACTCGCGCGCCCCTCGACGACCTCGACGACGGCGCTGGTGATCGGCATGTCGACGCCCACGGAGGCGGCGACCTGGAGGATCGGTCCTGCCGAGGCGACGCCCTCGACGACGCCCGGGGACAGGGCCATGGCCTCGGCCAGGCTCATGCCGGAGCCGAGGCGGTGGCCCAGCGAGAAGTTGCGCGACAGGCGCGAGGAGCAGGTGGCCACGAGGTCACCGATGCCCGACAGACCGGCGAAGGTCGCGGGGTCTGCGCCCAGGGCCGTGCCCAGGCGCGTCATCTCGGCCAGGCCGCGCGTGATGAGGGTCGAGCGGGTGTTAATGCCCAGGCCCATGCCCTCAGCGGCGCCGATGGCGACCGCGATGACGTTCTTGGTCGCGCCCGCCATCTCGGTGCCCACGACGTCGGTGGAGACGTAGGGGCGGAAATAGGAGTTGTGGCAGGCCCGGGCAATCTCCTTAGCCAGCTCGACGTCGGTGGAAGCCACGACCGTCGCGGTCGGCTGCTGCTCGGCGATCTCGCGCGAGAGGTTCGGCCCGGACAGGACGGCAATGCGTTCCTCGGGCACGCCCGAGGCGTCGGCGATGACCTCGTCCACCCGCTTCCGGCTCCCCAGCTCCAGTCCCTTGGCCAAGGACAGTAGGGCGACGTCAGGCACGAAAGCGTCACGAGCCGCCTCCAGCGTCGCGCGTACGGCCTTGACGGGGACGGCGACGACCACCAGCTGCTCGCCAGACACCGCGCTGGCGATGTCGGTCGTGGCGCAAATGCGCTCGGACAGAGTGATGCCCGGCAGGTACGTCGGGTTTTCGTGGCCGTTGATAAAGGAAATCGTGTCGGCGTTACGCCCCCACATCGTCACGTCCACGCCCGCGTCTGCAAGCACCTGCGCGAACGTCGTTCCCCAAGCACCCGTTCCCAGGACCGCTGCTGTTGTCATACTCATCGAGACCTCCCTGTCAGCAACAGTCTACTAGGATGGGAAAACCGTCACACTTCAAGGAGGGGCTTTGTCTCACCGCCGCGCGATCCCCACAACGGTCCTGGCATCGGCCGGCATCCTCGCGCTCGCCGCCTGCTCCCCCGCCACCCCGGCGGGAGCTCCGCCCGCGAAGCCTGCCACGGCCTCGTCCAGCCAGGGATCCTCCCCCACGGCGAACGCGAGCGCGCAGTCGGGCACGCAGAGCGCGGCAAGCGAGCCGGGTCTGGACACGACCAGGCCCATCAACGCGGACAACTGGACGTCCTCGGTGTCGATGCTGCCGCCCGTGCGCACTCAGAACCCGGATCGGGCGCTGGTTCTCACCGACATTCGCGCGGCCTCCCACGAGGGCTTCACCCGCGTCGTATTGGAGTTCGACGGCGAGGGATCCCCGGGCATCCGCCTGGCGCAGTGGAGCGACCAGGCGATCGAACAGGGCCGAGGCCAGCCCATCGAGGTCGATGGCGCGGCCGTCCTGGAGCTAATCCTGGACGGCACGCCCATGACGGCTACCTCACCCGCAGGCACCTACCCGAGCGGGTCGCACGTGCGCGCGGGTGCCCTGGATATCGTTTCGGACGGGACTTTCGAGGACAACACGCACGTCGTCATCGGGGCACCCACCGAGCGCCAATTCCAGGTCGGCTTCCTGTCGAACCCGTCGCGCCTGGTCGTCGATATCAGGGACTAACCTTTCTTCGCGGCCTTCTTCGCTTTCTTGGCCCTGTGCGCCTGCTCTTCCTCCCACCAGGGGCCGGCCTGCGTGGCGGGGTCCCACACGGTGTCGGGCACGGGCAGTCCGCGCAGCTGGCCGACGCCCTCACGCACCGCCTGAAGGATGCGCGCCGTCGCCGCGTTGACCGCGTCGTGGTCCTCGGATCCGGCGGGGCCGATCAGGTCAGACAGGTCGACGGGCGCGCCGAAGTGATAGGAGATGCGCCGACCCGGGCGCATATCCATGCCCTTAGCGTTGTAGGGGGCCATGATGTCCTGCGGACCCCACTGGGACAGGGGGATGACGGTGACGCCCGTGTCGAGGGCCAGGCGGGCGGCACCCGACTTGAACTCCATCGGCCACTGATCCGGGTCGCGCGTGAGCGTTCCCTCAGGGTAGATGCCGACGACCTCACCTGCCTTCAAGGCCTCGCGCGTGGGTGCCAGGACAGCCGAGGGATTCGAATCACGGTTGACGGGAATCAGGCCCATGCCCTTGATGATCCAGCCGAACACCGGGACGGAAAACATCGACTTCTTGGCCAGGAAGCGCACGGCGGTGTTGCGCTTCATGAAATACCAGCACAGACACAGGGGGTCGACGTTCGACAGGTGGTTGGAAACCAACAGGAAGCCACCCTCCGTGGGGAGGTTCTCCTCGCCGGTGACGGTGAACTTCACCCAGGGGGTCATGATGGGCGTCAACACGCCCTTCGCGAAGGCATAGAAGCCGGAGACTGCACTCATGGTGTCATTCTAGGGGGACCACGGCCCCGCAACGCAAAGCCCGAGGGCCACGTTACGCAGCAACCGAGCGCAGGTCACACGCGCGGTCGGCGCGCCGACCCTCGCCAAGGCACGCGGGTGCTCAGACGAGAACAGAAACAACTCCCGGCGCGACGTCCACCGTGAAAGGAATCGAGGCGATCCGGTCCCCGTCCGCCATCGCGACCATCCCCGCGGGCGCCGCGAAGGACACGACACGCGCAGTCTCCACCTCGATGGCCGGGTGCCGCTTCGCGCGGCCAGCCACAACCTGGGCCAACACCGGCAGGGCGCGCGCCACCGGCATGGGCCCCACGTGACACACCTCCAAGATGCCGTCGCTCATATCCGAGGCCTCCACCAGCGTGATCCCCCCGCCAAAACGCCCCGAGTTCGACACGGACGCAACCCAGCCGCTCATGTCACGCTCGCGACCGTCAACGGTCGCGATAATCTCGGTGGGTTCGTGCGAGGCCAGGGCCGCGAAAGCCCCATAGCCATACGCCAACGGACCCGACGTCAGCGAGGACTCGTTCGCCAAGATATTCGCCCGCGCATCCAACCCCACCGACACAACGCCGAGCGCCAAGCGCACCCCGTCGCGTGAGCGGACCCACATGCCATCCAAAGGACGCACCCGGGAAGCGAGCGCATCCGTTGCCCTGCGCGCCCGGCCAGCCACGGCCTCGTCCCCCGCGGTGCCGGAGACGAAACCCAACGACGCCACATCACGGGCACGAGCCAGCGGATCCGTGCCGATACCGAGCGCGCGGCACAGGTCGTTGCCGCGCCCACCGGGAAACGGGACAAACAGTGCGCCGGAGTCGTGGCACCCGCGCGCAACCGCGCCGAGGTACCCGTCCCCGCCCAGGGCGGCCACGATCGAATCGGAGGCGACCTGAGCGGCCAGGGCAGCCGGGTCGTCGCCGGGCGTCGTCAGGCGAACCGCGACCTCCCAGCCGCCGCCGCGCAGAATCCGCACGATGCGCGGACCCAGGCGCACGGAGCGCCCACCCGCCGACATCGACGAGACCAGCAACAGAATGCTCCGTCGCACTCCCCGCTCGCCCATCGCGTCAGCTATCCAGGTAACGCACGCGCGCATCCAGCTTGTGGAGCTTGCGCGTGAAGTGCTCGTAGCCGCGCGAAATCACGTCAATGCCCGACACGGTGGACGTGCCCGACGCGGCCAGCGCCGCGATCAAGTGCGAGAAACCACCGCGCAGGTCCGGGACCTCGATATCCGCGCTGTGCAGCGGAGTCGGGCCCGAGATGACCGCCGAGTGGTAGTAGTTCTTCTGCCCGAAACGGCAGGGCGTGCCGCCCAGGCACTCGCGGTAGACCTGAATGTTCGCGCCCATCTTGCGCAGCGCCTCGGTGAACCCAAAGCGATTCTCGTACACGGTCTCGTGGACGATGGACAGGCCCTCGGCCTGCGTGAGGGCCACGACGAGGGGCTGCTGCCAGTCGGTCATGAATCCGGGGTGGACGGCCGTCTCCAGCGCGATCGAGTGCAGCGGCTCGCCCGTGTGGTAGAAACGGATGCCGTCAGCATCGATATCGAAGCCGCCGCCGACCTTGCGGAAAGTATTAAGGAACGTGGTCATGTCGGGCTGGTGAGCGCCGCGCACGTAGATGTCGCCGCGGGTGGCCAGGGCGGCCGCGGCCCACGAAGCGGCCTCGATGCGGTCGGGCAGCGCCGTGTGGCGGTAGCCCGTCAGCTTGGCGACGCCCTCAATGCGGATCGTGCGGTCTGTATCCACGGAGATGATCGCGCCCATCTTCTGCAAGACGTTGATCAGGTCGAGGATCTCGGGCTCGATGGCTGCGCCCTTCAGGGTCGTGATGCCCTCGTTGCGCACGGCCGTGAGCAGCGTCTGTTCAGTGGCACCCACGGACGGGAAGGGCAGCTCAATGATCGCGCCGTGCAGGCCCGTGGAGGGACGCTTAATGTGCACGCCGTCGGGCTGCTTGTCAATGATCGCGCCGAACTTGCGAAGCGTCTCCAGGTGGAAGTCGATGGGACGCCCGCCGATCGCGCAGCCGCCCAGCTCGGGGATGAAGGCCTCGCCGAGCTGGTGCAGGAGCGGGCCGCAGAACAGGATCGGGATGCGCGAGGCACCCGCGAGCGTGTCGATGTCCGAGCGCGAGGCGATCTTGACGTTGGAGGGATCCATGCGCAGCGTGCCGCGGTCCTGATCGAAGTCGATCTCGACGCCGTGCAGGCTCAGCAGGTCCGAGACGACGTCGGTGTCGCGGATCAGCGGCACGTTGTACAGCTCGGAAGGTGTGTCGGCCAGCAGCGACGCGACCATGGCCTTGGGGACGAAGTTCTTGGCACCGCGAACGGTGATCTCGCCGCGCAGCGGATGGCCGCCTTCGACTTGCAGGATGGATGGCATGGAGTACTCCTCACTATGACGTAACTGGCCCCTACTCTAGCTAGGTAGGGGCCAGTGTGCGAAGTCGTTCAGTCGCGAGCGGACAAAACCTCTTGCTTTGGTAAGAATTTCGCCGGCAGCGTGCGCGGCTTGAACGAGGGGCGCGCGGCCTCGTAGGCCTCAATCTCGTCCTCGTGGCGCAGGGTCAGGGCAATGTCATCCAGGCCCTCCATGAGGGTCCAGCGCACGTAGTCGTCGATCTGGAACGTGCCTGAGATCGCACCGGCGCGCCAGGTCTTATCCTCCAGGGAGACGGTGACCTGCGTGCCGGGCTCGGCCTCGAGGAGCTTCCACAGGGACTCGCAGTCCTCCTGGGAGATGATGCCGGTCACCAGGCCCTGCTTGCCCGAGTTGCCTCGGAAAATGTCGGCGAACTTGGGGGCCAGCACGACGCGGAAGCCGTAGTCCTTGAGCGCCCACACGGCGTGCTCGCGCGAGGAGCCGGTGCCGAAGTCAGGGCCGGCGACGAGGACGGAGCCGTTCTTGTAGGCGTCCTGGTTCAGGACGAACTCGGGGTCGTTCCTCCACGCGGCGAAGAGGGCGTCCTCAAAGCCCGTGCGGGTCACGCGCTTGAGGTAGACCGCGGGGATGATCTGGTCGGTGTCGACGTTGGAGCGGCGCAGCGGGACGCCGACGCCGGTGTGTGTGATGAACTTTTCCATGGTGCGTCAGTCTTTTCTCTCTGGGGGACGAGGCCGTGGCCCTCCCCCGCTGTCGGGTGGCGGGAGGGCGGGCCTCAGAGGTCGGCCGGGGAGGACAGGGTGCCTCGCACGGCGGTGGCGGCCGCGACAAGCGGTGAGACCAGGTGCGTGCGGCTGCCCTTGCCCTGGCGGCCTTCGAAGTTGCGGTTGGAGGTGGAGGCCGAGCGGTCTCCCGCGTTCATCGTGTCGGGGTTCATGCCCAGGCACATGGAGCAGCCGGCGTTGCGCCATTCGGCGCCGAAGTCGGTGAAGATTGTGTCGAGGCCCTCGGCCTCGGCCTGGAGGCGCACGCGGGCGGAGCCGGGTACGACCATGACGCGCACACCATCGGCCTTGTGGCGTCCCTTGACGACACTGGCGGCGGCGCGCAGGTCTTCGATGCGCCCGTTCGTGCAGCTGCCGATGAACACGGTGTTCACGGCGATCTCACGCATCGGGGTGCCGGGCGTGAGGTCCATGTATTCCAGGGCGCGCTCGGCGGCCGCGCGAGCGGTCTCATCGGCGAAGTCTTCCGGGGCGGGCACGGCGGCCGACAGCGGCACGCCCTGGCCGGGGTTGGTGCCCCAGGTGACGAAGGGCTCGATGTCGGCGGCCTCGAGGATGACCTCGGCGTCGAAGACGGCGTCCTCGTCGGAGGCCAGGGAGGACCAATACTCGACGGCGCGGTCCCAGTCCTCGCCCTCGGGGGCGTGGGGGCGGCCCTTGATGTAGTCGAAGGTCGTCTGGTCGGGGGCGATCATGCCGGCGCGGGCGCCCGCCTCGATCGACATGTTGCAGATCGTCATGCGGCCTTCCATGGACAGCTCGCGGATCGCCTGGCCGCGGTACTCCAGGACGTAGCCCTGGCCGCCGCCGGTGCCGATCTTGGCGATGACCGCGAGGATGATGTCCTTTGCGGTCGAGCCGGCGGGGAGTGAGCCGTTGACGGTGATGGCCATGGTCTTGAAGGGGGCCATGGGCAGGGTCTGGGTGGCGAGCACGTGCTCAACCTGGCTCGTGCCGATACCGAAGGCCAGCGCGCCGAAAGCTCCGTGCGTGGAGGTGTGGGAGTCGCCGCACACGATCGTCATGCCGGGCTGGGTGAGGCCCAGCTGGGGGCCAACAACGTGGACGATACCCTGGTCGGCGTCACCCAGGGAGTGCAGGCGCACGCCGAACTTCTGCGCGTTCTTGCGCAGGGTGTCGATCTGGGTGCGGCTGGTGATGTCCGCGATGGGCTGGTCGATGTTGACCGTGGGCGTGTTGTGGTCCTCGGTCGCAATCGTCAGATCGGGGCGACGAACCTGTCGACCCGCCAGGCGCAGGCCCTCAAAGGCCTGGGGGCTCGTGACCTCATGCACGAGGTGGAGGTCGATGTACAGCAGGTCGGGGGCACCGTTCTCACCCTTGGAGACGATGTGGTCGCGCCACACCTTTTCCGCCATCGTTCCGCTCATTATTCCTCCTCTGGTCTCCACTTTGGAGACACGGTGTCAGTCGTGCTACGCACCTAATGGAAGCGCCTTGACCGCGTGTCAACCTCCCCGATCTCACGTCTCGGACGCCGCTTTGACCTGTTTCACTATCCGGCAGTTTGCCATCTCAATAAATGAGATATTAAATAGTTGTATGGAAGAGCAAACATCCAGTGGCGTTGGCGTCCTCGACAAGGCAGCGCTGGTCCTCAGCGCTCTCGAAGCGGGGCCCGCGACGCTTGCACAACTCGTGACCAGCACTGGGCTCGCGCGCCCGACCGCTCACCGTCTGGCCGTGGCCCTCGAATATCACCGCATGGTTGCCCGCGACATGCAGGGACGTTTCATTCTCGGCCCCCGCCTCCAGGAGCTCTCCTCCGCCGCCGGCGAAGACCGCCTCCTCCAGGCCTCGATGCCCGTCCTTCAGGCCCTGCGCGACCACACAAAGGAATCCTCCCAGCTCTTCCGCCGCCAGGGCGACTACCGCGTGTGCGTCGCGGCATCCGAACGTGAAATGGGCCTGCGCGACTCCATCCCCGTGGGCGCCACCCTGTCCATGAGCGCCGGGTCAGCCGCCCAGGTTCTGCTGGCCTGGGAGGAACCCGACCGCCTCCACCGCGGCCTGTACGGTGCCTCCTTCAACGCGACCATGCTCGCCGAGGTGCGTCGGCGCGGCTGGGCGCAGTCCGTGGGCGAGCGCGAGCCCGGCGTCGCCTCCGTGTCGGCCCCTGTGCGCGGCCCCTCGGGCCGCGTCCTGGCTGCCCTGTCCATCTCTGGCCCCATCGAGCGCATGGGCCGCCAGCCCGGACGCCAGCACGGCCCCTCCGTCATGGCCGCGGCCAACCGGCTCTCCGAGTTCCTCGCCACCGTCGAGGACGCTGCGGAACTCTAAGCCTCGATACACGCACGCAAACGGGCGGGCCGGGACGATAGCTATCGTCCGGCCCGCCCGCGTATCGCCGCCACCTCGTCAGGGCACAAGACGCCCATTAGCATCGAAGGTGTAAGCAGTGCCGTCCACAACGACGCGGCCCGTGGCCATCGCGCCCGAGGGATAGCAGTAGAACCAGGACTCGCCGTCCTTGACCCAGCCGGTGGCCATACGGCCATCGCCGGACAGGAAGTACCAGGTGCCTCCCAGGTTCACCCAGCCGGTGGCCATCGAACCATTGCCGTTCAGGTAGAACCAGGCACCACCCAGGTTCACCCAGCCGGTGGCCATCGCACCGCTGCCGTGCAGGTAGTACCAGGTGTCGCCGTCCTTGAGCCATCCGGTCGCCATGGCCCCGGTGTCGGGATCCAGGTAGTACCAGGTGCCACCCACGGCGGTCCAGCCGGTCGCCATCGCGCCCGAGGGGGCGTAGTAGCGCCACAGGCCCTCTTCCTTATCCCAGCCGGTCTTCATCCAACCGGATGCATCGAAGGCGTAGGTCACGCCTCCCAGCTCGATGCGCTCGTTCGCCGGGTAGGTGCCGTCCGGGTAGCGCAGCCACCAGCGCCCGTCAGCCGCGCGCATCCACGTACCATCCTCGGCGACGGGGCCAGGTTCAACCCGCTCCCCCGCTGCCTGTGTGAAGACAGCGACCGTGCGTGCGGGGACCGTGACGACACCCGTCTTCGCCGAGAAGGATGCCTCCTTGACGACGGAGTCAGCGCCCGTGGCCTGAGCGTCATGCAGCTTAAAAACACGACCAGCCAGGCCGTCGACGCTCTGCGTCAGTTGCTTGTCCGTCGCGTTGAACACGACGAGCGCACCGTCAAGGGCCGGATCAACGTCCGTCCCAGCCCCGGCCTCGTCGTTGATAAGCATCATGATCGTCCCATCCACGGCCTCGGAGCCGGAGTTCGGGAAGGTCACCTTCTGGTTGATGAGCTCAGCACTGCCCAGCGTGAACAGGCGCGAAGACGAACGCACGCGCAGGAAGTCCATTGCAATCTCCGAGGAGGTGCCGATCTGCTCCGGGGTCGGCTTCAGATCGGGATTCTCCAGCAGGGGACGCATGTGGTCCCAGGCCGCGCCGTTCTTCGACTTGATGGGCAGGCCATGACCGAAGCCATTGTCCTTCATCGTCCAGTCAATCGAGTTGAAGTGATCACCGGAGTTGAAGGAATCACGATCCAAGGACTTCGAGCGCAGCGTCTCTGTGCCCGACGCCCAGAACGAGGGCGACTGAGCCAATGCCACGGATGCCTGGCTGATCAGCGACATGCGCACGCGGTGCTCCATCGGAGCGTCCGCGGGCATCTTGTAGGTCACCAGATCGAAGAGCGTCTCGTTGTCGTGGGCGTCCACGTAGTTGACGTTCTCCGCAGGCTGGGACGCGAATCCCGCGCCCTGACCGTTGTAGTCCAGCTGCGACCCCTTCACGGTCTGACCATCGTAGGTCGTCAGCGTGTAGTCCTTCAGGTTGCCCGCAAGCCCCAGCTTCACGAGGTCCACGCGATGCAGATAGTCCGCGCGACGCTCCGTCTCCGAGCGTGTGTCGAGGCCGTTGAAGTCCGAGAACGCGCCCGAACCGAAGCCCTGCATGACGCGGTGGTCGTCATCGAAGGGACCGCCGCCGTGGACGGCGTCGCGCAGACGGTCGTTGAACGCGCCGATGCCGGTGCCGTCCAGCTGGCCCTGCGTGGCCTGCGTGAACAGCGCGTTGTTCGCGACCTCACCGAAGTTCCAGCCCTCGCCGTAGATGTAGAGTCGCGATCCGTCCACGCCGTCCTTCTCGAGGGTGAGCTGCGAGAGAGCCTCCTTGGCACGCTTCATCTCATCGGCCGGGTGGTGACCCATCAGGTCGAAGCGGAAGCCGTCAACGTGGTAGTACTTCGCCCAGTGAATCATCGAGTCGATCATCAGGCGTTCACTCATGACATTCTCGGTAGCAACGTTCGAACAGCACGTAGAGGTCTCCACACCGCCCGAGGCGTTGAGGCGCTGGTAGTAGCCGGGAACGACGCGGTCGAGCACCGAGTGAGCATCTTGGCCTGCGGCCGGCGTGTGGTTGTAGACCTGGTCGAGGACGACCTGCATACCGATGCGGTGCAGTCCGCCGACCATGGAGCGGAATTCGCGCACGCGGGCGCCACCGTTTTGGTGGGAGGCGGTGGCGTAGGAGCCTTCGGGGGCCATCCAGTGCAGCGGGTCGTAGCCCCAGTTGTAGGCGTCCTCGTCGGCGACGGCGGCCACGGCCGCCTGCTGTTCCTCGGAGGCCGGGCCTGCATCCTTGGGGATCTCAGGAACCTTCTGCTCGGAGCGCTTCTCAGGGATGGTCGCAATGTCGAAGGTGGGCAGCAGGTGCACCGTGTTCATGCCGGCCTCGGCCAGCTGGGAAAGGTGACGCATACCGTTGGACTCGTACTGCGTGAAGGCCATGTAGGTGCCGCGCATGTCTTCGGGCACGGACTTGTCGGCCGCCGAGAAGTCGCGCACGTGCAGCTCGTAGATGGAGCGCTGCGCGTCGTCCTCGATGACGGGTGCCTTGACGCTCGTCCACCCGTAGGGGGCGATCGCGGGGTTGTCCATGTTGACAGCCACGGAACGCGTGGAGTCGGCGGTCAGACCCACCGAGTAGGGGTCGGTCACCTGGTTGGTCTCGACGGCGCCCGTGGAGGGCACGTAGACGCGCACCTCCCACAGGTACTGGGCACCCTCCTTGATGGCACCGTCGGCGTTGTCGACGCTCCAGCGCCCATCATCGGTGCGCGTGGCGGGGGTGCGCACGGGGTCGCCCTTCACCTCGGGGTCAGCGCCGCGCGGAGTACGCGTGTTCCACGACAGCAGCGTGACGTCCTTAGCGGTGGGTGCCCACAGCGCGAAGGTCGGAGCGCCCGCGTCATTCCAACCCACCCCGTACGAGGCCTGGGTGGCCTTGGCGGAGTAGATGGAGTCGAGCGCGGGGGCGATCTGCACGCCCGTGAAGGCGTTGACGGTCTCGCCGGACTTCTGGGCGACCGCGATCTGGCCGGTGAGGGCCTCGCGGGCCCCGGCCTCGTCGAAGGGGGCCTTCAGGGCGATGTAGCCGTTGAGGTTGGGGTGAGCCATCGTCACCTCAGCGGGCAGGTCGCCCGCGACGGTCAGCGGCGTGATGGTCGCTCCGGTGATAGCACCGTCCGCCAGGGCCGCGCCACCCTCGGGGGCGGTGACCAGCTCGTAGGAGAGGGCCGCGGAGCCATCGAGGACCTGGGCCCGGGTGACGCCCTGCGGGAGCAGGGAGGTCGGCCATGCCAGGGTTGTGGCATTGACCCAGTAAGCGCGCTGCTCACCGACGCCGACAACGGGAGCGTCAGCGGAGGCGATGTCCAGCTTGTGGGTCGCGGAATCATAGGTGAATGACACGAGCTTGTTCGCTTTCGTCGCAAACTGGTAGTTGGCACCACCGGCGGCACCATCTTGCCCGTAGTTCTCATCCCACGAGCCACCGACAGCAACCTTCAGCTCGTACGTGCCCTCAGGCAATGCCGTCGTCTCGTAGGTGTAGGTGCCGTTGCCCGTGGGCTCCAAGAGCGGGGCCAGGCATTCAGGCTTCCAGTTGTCGGCGCAACCCAGGTCCTTTTGGAAGGAACCCGGCAGCGTCACCATCTGGTCGGAGACGTTATTCCATACGCGGTGAGTCGCGTGGTTGTAGTAGAAAGTGACCGCAGTCTCTTCCTTTAGAGAGTAGGCGATGTTCGCTCCCCCGGCTGCTCCCCCTTGGCCGTAGGAGGCATCCCACGAGCCACCTTCGGCGACCTTGTACTCGTAGTCGCCCGCGGGCAGGGTGAAAGTCGCGGTGTAGACGCCCGTCGCGTCGCGTGTCAAAGCGGCCTTGGCACAGTCGGGAGCCCAGTCGGCGTCGCACCCCATCGCCTTGTTATGGTTACCGGGGATTGTCACCAGCACATCGTCACCGCCGCCCGCGCCTCCCGCGTCGATGGCCTGCGTGTCTGCATCCTGATTTGTCGCCTCCCCACCCGGCTCAGCCCAGGCTGCCGGGAACGTGCCCCCCATCAGCGCAAGCGCAGCGCCTACGCCCAGGGCTCGACGCAGCAGCGTCCTGTTGTGTCGGTCTGTCACGAAAGACTCCCTCGTCCAAAACGATCCCCCCTACGGGGGCTGATTACAAGGTTAGACACTGTGAAACGGCGAGCAAAGTTTTCTGCAAAGCACAAGAAAAACCGCGGCACCGCGGTAAACAAAAACCTCGTCATCGAATCGATGACGAGGCTGTTGGTACCCCCAACCGGATTTGAACCGGTGTTAACGCCGTGAGAGGGCGTCGTCCTAGGCCGCTAGACGATGGGGGCCTTGATTCAGTTATGAATCCGTACCCCCAACCGGATTTGAACCGGTGTTAACGCCGTGAGAGGGCGTCGTCCTAGGCCGCTAGACGATGGGGGCCTTGACTGAAACTAACGCTTCAGATCGCTGGGGTACCAGGACTCGAACCTAGAATGGCTGAACCAGAATCAGCTGTGTTGCCAATTACACCATACCCCATTGGGTATCACCTGCTTCGTTCTCACGTCGCTGGCGACAGGAGATAACTTTAGCGGAATGTTCCCCACGCGCCAAATCGAAACGGAGTGGCACCGATCACTGCCCGACGGCGCCGAGGTTCGACGCACGTCTCGGGTTCCATCCTCCCACGTCGGCGCACCCTCTCCCCGCCCCTGAGGGCACATCAGCACATGATGAAGCCCCGGCCTCGTCCCTCAGGGATAGGGAACGAGGCCAGGGCCCAGCACATCGATCAGGCCAGGGAGGCGCGCAGCGTGCGCAGGCGGGTCAGCGAGGACTCGCGCCCCAGGATCTCCATGGACTCGAACAGCGGCGGGGAGACCTGGCGGCCGGTTACGGCGACGCGCAGCGGGCCGAAGGCCAGGCGAGGCTTGACCTCCATCTCGTCGACGATGCGGGCGCGCAGCGCCTCCTCGAGGGAAGCGGTCGTGAACTCGGTCAGGCCCTCGACAGTTTCGATAGCGGCATCCAAGACGTCCGCCGCATTGTCCTTGAGCTTGGAGACCGACTTCTCGTCCATCTCCAGCGCCTCGTCCGCGACGAAGAGGAAGCCGAGCATGCCCGTGGCCTCACCCAGCATCTGGATGCGGGTCTGAACGAGCGGGGCGGCCTCGGTGAGGATCTCGCGCTCGCGATCGGTCAGCGCCTGGAAGGAGTCGGCCGAGACGACCCCGTCGCGGTGCAGGAAAGGCACCAGACGATTTCGGAAGTCCTCACCGTCCAGCAAGCGAATGTGCTCAGCGTTGATGGCGATGGCCTTCTTCTGGTCGAAGCGCGCCGGGTTCGGGTTCACGTCGGAGATATCGAAGGCGCGCGCCATCTCCTCCATGGAGAAAATGTCGCGGTCGGGGGCGATCGACCAGCCCAGGAGGGCCAGGTAGTTGTTCAGGCCCTCGGGGATCATGCCGGCAGCCTTGTGCAGCAGCAGGTTCGACTCGGGGTCGCGCTTGGACAGCTTCTTGTTGCCCTCGCCCATGACGTAGGGCAGGTGGCCGAAGCGCGGCATGAACTTGGCGACGCCGATGGCCTCGAGCGCGCGGTACAGGACGATCTGGCGGGGCGTCGAAGACAGCAGGTCCTCGCCGCGCAGCACGTGAGTGATCTCCATGAGCGCGTCGTCAATCGGGTTCACCAGCGTGTAGAGCGGGTGGCCGTTGGCGCGCACGATGACGTAGTCCGGCACCGATCCAGCCTTGAAGGTGATCTCGCCGCGGATCAGATCCGTGAACGTGATGTCCTCGTCGGGCATGCGCAGGCGCAGGACGGGCGCTCGACCCTCGGCGCGGAAAGCGGCGATCTGCTCCTGGGTCAGGTTGCGGTCGAAGCCATCGTAGCCAAGCTTGGGATCCTCACCCTTGGCGCGGTGACGCTCCTCGATCTCCTCGGGAGTCGAATAGGACTCGTAGGCGTAGCCGGCCTCGAGCAGGCGGGCTGCCACGTCACGGTAGATGTCCATGCGCTCGCTCTGGCGGTAGGGGCCGTGCGGGCCACCCTTACCGACACCCTCGTCCCAGTCGAGGCCCAGCCACTGCAGGGACTCGATGATCTGGTCGAAGGACTCCTGGGAGTCGCGAGCGGCATCCGTGTCTTCGATGCGGAAGACGAAGGTTCCTCCCGTGTGGCGAACGTAGGCCCAGTTGAACAGGCACGTGCGGACCATGCCGACGTGAGGGGTTCCTGTGGGCGAGGGGCAGAAGCGGACGCGAACGTCGGCACCGGTGGCAGTTGTTTCACTCATGATTCCCCCATCCTACTCCAGAGGCGCTGTTGCATTTGCTTGATGCGTGGGCGCGCTGCGACGCAGGTCAGGGGCGGCGATACGCTTCTGTCATCATCGGGATCGGCCCGCTCCGCATCCACCGCATCTTCCAGGAGGACACCGTGTCCGTTCGTCTCTTTTCCGACTCCCACCTCTACCGCACCGGCTCCCTGAAATGGACCGGCATCACGACCGCGAGCGGCGAGCCGACGATCGGCGCGTGGGTGGCGGAAATGGACTTCGCCACGGCCCCCGAGGTGGCCGACGCGATGAAGGGCGCGATCGACGACGGCCTGCTCGGCTACCAGCCGACCTGGTTGGAGCCGCGCATCGCGGGCGCGACCGCCGAGTTCCAGAAGCGGCGTTTTGGTTGGGACGTGGAGGCCTCCCACGTACGCCTCGTGGCCTCGGTCCTGCCCGCCCTCGAAGCGACGATTCAGCACCTGGTGCGCCCGGGCGCGCCGATCATCGTGCCCACCCCCGCCTACATGCCCTTCCTGACCATTCCGGGTAAGTTCGATCATCCCGTCATCGAGGTGCCCTCACTGCGCGGCACGCGCGCGCTCGGGCGCGGCTGGGCGCTCGACCTGGAGGGGATTCGCGCGGGGCTCGAGGCCGGGGCGGGCCTGATCATCCTGTGCAACCCGTGGAACCCGGTCGGCCGCGTCCTGCGTGAGGACGAGCTGCGCGCCCTGCACGACGTGGTGTCCGACTACGACGCCCTCGTGTTCTCCGACGAAATCCACTCCTCCCTGGTGCTGGATGAGCAGGTCCCGTTCGTCTCCTACGCGAGCCTCGGCCCCTCGTTTGCCTCCCACACGGTGACGGCGACCGCGGCGTCGAAGGGGTGGAACATCGCAGGGCTTCCCTCCGCGCAGGTGATCCTGCCCGACGAGGCTCTGCGCGAGCGTTGGGACGTGTTTGCCGCCGACGTGCGCCACGACGCCAACGTCATCGGCACGCTCGGCGCGATCGCCGCCTACGAGCGCGGCGATGCCTGGCAGCGCGAGGTCAAAGATCTGATCCGCTCGAACGTGGACCTGGTCGAGCGTGCCCTGGCACCCACACCGATCGACTTCGTGCGCCCCGAGGGCACTTACCTGACGTGGTGGGGCTTCGAGGGAGTGGACCTGGGCCCCCTCTCCCCCGCCGCTTCGCTGCGCGAGCGCGCCCGCATCGCCGCCAACGAGGGGCGCACCCTGGGCGCGGATTACTCCTCATGGGCGCGCATCAACCTGGCGTGCGCCCCCGACGTTGCCTCGCGGATCGTGGAGGGGGTCCTCGGCCTGCTCTGATCTTTTCTCACACGATACGAGGCCGTGGCCGGGAGCGGTGGAGATCCACTTCCCGGCCACGGCCTCGTTTGTGTCTGATTCTGTGCGCTTATGCTCCCAGGGCCGCCTCGATGCCGGCGACCACGGTCTGGCGCGCCGCCGAGGCCGCCTCGACGACGGCGGTCGGGTCCGTCGGGGCGTTCGCGAAGGACAGGTCGGAGACGACCGACATGCCGGCGACGCGCACGCCCAGGGCGTGCAGGGTGATCGCCTCCATGACGGTCGACATACCCACGCAGTCCACGCCCAGGCCCGCAAGGATGCGGGTCTCGGCCATCGTCTGGTACTCGGGGCCACGCAGGATCGCGTAAGTACCCTCGCGCTGACACACACCGCGCAGCGCCTGCGTCATCTGGGCGTCCCACACGGCCGACACGTCCAAGAACAGCGGCCCGTCGAAGGGCGAGGTGCCACTGAAGTTCACGTGGTCGGTGATCGCCATGACGTCGCCCAGATTCCAGGGCTTCAGGCAGCCGTTCGCGTTCGTGAGGACCGCGCGGCTGATCCCCGCCGCTACGGCAGCTCGGGCCAGGGCGGTCACCGGGCGCGACCCCAGCCCCTCGTACAGGTGCGTTCGGCCCGTGGCCACGAGGACCACTCCCCGACGCGTCTCGTAGGCGCGCAGCTCGCCGCCGTGCCCGTCCGCGACCGGCGCGACGACGCCGGGGATGTCCCCCAGCGGCACGGTGGCCGCGGGGGCTCCCCAGGCCTCGTCGAGAGCGTCGGCCAGGCCCGACCCGAGGACGACGAGCGCATCCGGGCGCCCCGCGAGAGAGGTGAGGACCCGGGCGCCGGCCACGGCCTCGTCGTCGAGGAGAGCCTGGGAGAAGCGCGGGTCGACGCTCACTGCGCGCCCTCTTCCGCGCCCTCGGCATAGGTGCGCGAGGGCAGCTTCTCCTGCGCGCGCACGCGGCCCGCGCTGGTCGCCCAGTAGCCGACGAAGCCGACGACCATCGCCAGGAGGATGCCGATGTTGGCGCCCGCCCAGTCACCATTGCGCCCGCCCAGGGGGCCGAGGAGGTAGCCCTGCCAGGACAGCCATGAGGCACTCGCGTTAACGACGAGGCCCCAGCCCACCAGCGAGCCGACGATCAGGGAGACGACCGCACCCCAGTTCACCGAGCCGTAACGGCCCGAAGGAGTGAACAGCGAAGGCTCGTCGTAGTCCTTGCGACGCAGCGCGATGTCCGCCAGCATGACGCCGCCCCACGCGGCAATGACCGCGCCCAGCGTCGTCAGGAAGGCAGTGAAGGGAGTCAGGAAGGAGTCCGCGAAGAACACGACGACGATCGTGCCGACCGTCATGATCGTGCCGTCAATCGCGGTGGCGACCGGGCGCGAGACGGGCACGCCCGTGGCCAGAAGCGACAGGCCCGACGAGTAGATATCCATGACGATGCCGCCGATGAGACCAAGGATCGCGACCAGGGCAAAGGGGATGAGGAACCAGGTGGGCAGCAGCGTGGTGAGCGCGCCGATCGGATCCTCGCCGATGGCCTTGGACAGCGACTCGTCGGCCGAGCCGACCAGGAGGATACCGAAGAAGACAAGGATGACCGTGGGCAGCGCCGCGCCCACCGTCGTCCAGCCGACCACGCCCCGCGTCGAGGCGGCGCGCGGCAGGTAGCGCGAGTAGTCGGCGGCCGCGTTAATCCAGCCGAAACCGAAGCCCACGAGGAGCATGCAGCCAGCACCGAGCACCGCGGTCAGGGGCGCCGAAGGACGCGAGGAAAGGACCGCGAAGTCGATCGTCGGTGCGACCAACACCAGGTAGACGATCGTCAGGGCCGCGGTGGCCCACGTGATCCACGTCTGCACCTTCATGATCGCCTCGAAACCGAGGATACCCGAGCCCGCCGCCAGGACGACGACGAGGATCAGCGCGATGATCTGGGCGACGACGTGGTTCGTGAAGCCGAGCGCCCCCATGACGGTGGCCGTGGCCTGGACCGCCATGATCGCCAGGAAGGTCTCCCAGCCCACCGTCAGGATCCACGAGATTGCCGCCGAAATGCGGTTGCCGTTGAAGCCGAAGGCCGCGCGCGACAGGACCAGCGTCGGCGCAGAGCCGCGCTTACCGGCGATCGCGATCAGCCCGCAGACCAGGAAGGACAGGGCCACACCGACGACGGACACTATGACTGCCTGGGTGAGGGACAGGCCGAAGCCGAGGACCCACGAGCCCCACGAGATCCCCAGGACCGAGATGTTCGCCGCGAACCACGGCATGAACAGGTCGGAGGGTTTCCCCTTGCGATCGGATTCAGGAATGACGTCCAAGCCGGCCATTTCGACGGCCAGCGCGCCCGAGTTTTGAGGCTCGCCCACGGTGTTCTCCTCTACGAGGGATATATTGTCAGAACGACATTATCCTATCACACGGGTCACACTGTTATGCGCGAAGCACGGGATTCGCCAGACGCCCGACCCCCTCGATCTCAATCTCCACGCGGTCACCCACGTCCACGCGCCCGCAACCCGCCGGAGCGCCCGTCACGATGACGTCGCCGGGCAGCAGGGTCATCTGGTGAGACACGTAGGAGACCAGCTCGAACGGATTCCAGATCATGTGCGCGGTCGAGCTGTCCTGTGCGGGCTCGCCATTGTGGAAGGAACGGATCGCCAGGTTCGTCACGTCCAGCTGCGGGTCCACCGTGATCCACGGGCCCAGCGGGCAAGAGGTGTCGAACGACTTGCCGCGCGACCACGGGCCGCCCGTCATTGCGTCGCGGGCGGTGACGTCGTTGGCGACCGTGTAACCGAGGATCACCTGCGGCGCGTCCGAGGCGCTCACGTTTTTGGCCAGGGACTTGATGACGATGGCGAGCTCGCCCTCAAAGACCACGTCGTTCGACCACGCGGGGATCGCAATCGGGTCGTCGGGCCCGATGACCGAGGTGTTGGCCTTGAGGAAAATCGGGGGCTCGGGACGCTCGTCGACCGGAATCGGCGTATCGGAGTAGTTATTGCCGATGCCCACCACCTTCGAGCGCGGGATCACCGGGGAAAGCAGGCGGACCTCGTCCAGCTCGTAGATCTGGCCCGAGGGCTCCACGGGCGAGAACAGTGGGTCTCCCTTGAGGCCCACAATCCGCTTCGAGCCCTCCTCAAGGGCGCCGTACACCGGGTTCGTTCCATCCGAAAAACGTGCGATTCTCATGGCAGTAGCCTAACCCGCGAGCTCAGCAGGGGCGGGCGAAGCACCGGGAGCAACGAGGCCGGGGCGGGCAGCGGGAAGCAAGGGGCCCGCCGCGCAGACGCGCGGCGGGCCCAGGGACGCGTCGGGCGCGCCAGGGCGTGATGTGCCCGGCGCGCCCGAGAGCGCTGGAGTGTCAGCGCTTCTTGGCCTTGGTCAACTTGGGGCGCTTCCACACGCTGCCCGGCACGTCGCGAGGCAGGAACGTGTTGGCGTGGCCCATGAACATGGGGTCATCGATGCCGGCCTTGCGCTGCACCTGGTAGTCCTTGAGCGCGCCAACAACCCAGCCCGACAGGACGACGAGCGCCACCAGGTTCGTGATCGTCATGACCGCCATCGCGATGTCGACGGCGTTCCACACGACGTCCAGGCTCAGCAGCGCACCGACCGTCGCAGAGAGGACGCACACGACGCGCACGGTCCAGGTCGCCCAGGGGGCGTCGCCGAACACGAAGGACATGTTCGTGTCTGAGTAGACGTAGGCGGCGATCACCGAGGAGTAGGCCAGCACGAAGATAAGGATCGCCATGGGGACGATCGTCCACGCGCCCAGCTCGTTGGCGACAGCCAGGGTGGTCAGGTTCGAGGGATCCACACCCTCGGCACCCCAGACCTCGGGGCCCGCGAGCAGGATGACGAAGGCGGTGGCGGTACACACGACGATGGTGTCGATGAAAACGCCGAGGGACTGGATGAGGCCCTGGCGCACCGGGTGAGACACGGTGGCGGTCGCGGCGGCGTTGGGAGCGGTACCCTGGCCGGCCTCGTTGGAGAAGAGGCCGCGCTTGGTGCCGTTGATCATCGCGGCGATGATGCCGCCACCCAGGCCACCGACGGTGGCGTCCGCGGAGAAAGCGGAGGTGAAGATCTGCCCCAGGACGGTGCCGAACTGGGAGATGTTCATCAGGCAGATGATGGCGACCATGATGACGTAGATAGTGGCCATGATCGGGGCCATCCACTCGGTGACGCGCGCGACGGTACGGATGCCGCCGAAGATCACCATCGCGGAGAAGACGAAGATCAGGCCCGCGATGGTCAGCTGCGCAGCCGAGAAGCCGCCCGCACCCTGGAGGGGCTGCTTGGCGGCCTCACCGAAGGCGGTGGTCAGCGTACCGGCGATGGCGTTGGACTGGACGGAGGTGATGACGACGCCGCAGGTGATGACGGTGATGACGGCGAAGACGTTGGCCAGCGTGCGGTTTTTCATGCCGCGTTTCATGTAGTAGGCCGGGCCGCCGCGGAAGGAGCCGTCAGCGTGGCGCACCTTGAAGATCTGGGCGAGCGTCGCCTCGAAGAACGCGGTACCCATGCCCACCAGGGCCACGACCCACATCCAGAAGATCGCGCCAGGACCGCCCATGAGGAGCGCCGCGGCCACGCCGAACACGTTACCGATGCCCACACGCGCGGCCAGCGAGATCGCGAAGGCCTGGAAGGAGGAAATGCCTCCGTCGGCTCCCTTGCGCGACCCCAGGACGGTGCGGATCATCTCCGGGAAGAAGCGCACCTGGACGAAGAGGGAGCGCAGCGTCAGGAACAGGCCGACTCCGATCAGCGCGAAGATCGTCACGTGCAACGTGATCCAGTCGGCGATGACCTTTTCAAGCAAGGCGAATTCTTCCACAGGAACCTCCCGGGCTGTCTATCGACGAGGCCGTGGGACAGTCGCGGGGCCTCGCTCACTTCGCGGGCCGCACCCGCGCGTTGTATGGGACCCGTTCATCTTGCCACATGGCAGAGGTCAGGGCGTGCATCATCTCGCCACGCGCCAACCTGCGCTCGAGCGCACGAGGCCACCCCGGCCTCGTCGATGAGCTGCGGGAAGGGCCCGGCGGCGCGAGGACGCAGACGTGGGCGCACTCTGGGACAATGGAGGCATGAGCGCGACTTTGAACGAGATCCTGGATGACCTGGAGGATGCGGGGCAGCTGAGGGATGACGACGCCCTGTACGAGGCCTTCGTGTCTTGGGCCGAGGGTACCGGGCGTCCGCTCTACCCCCACCAGGAGGAGGCCCTGGTAGAGATCCTGGCGGGCAACCACGTGATTGCGGCGACCCCCACGGGGTCAGGCAAGTCGATGATCGCGCTCGCCGCGCACTTCACGTCGATGGCACACGGGGGCCGCTCCTACTACACGGCACCCCTCAAGGCCCTCGTGTCGGAGAAGTTCTTTGACCTCGTGTCCCTGTTCGGCGCGGACAACGTCGGCATGGTGACCGGCGACGTGTCCCTCAACGCCGATGCGCCCATCATCTGCTGCACCGCCGAGATTCTCGCGAATCAGTCGCTGCGCGAGGGGCCCACGCTGGACGCGGACATGATCGTCATGGACGAGTTCCACTTCTACGGGGACCGTCAGCGCGGCTGGGCGTGGCAGGTGCCGCTCCTGGAGCTGAGGACCCCGCAGGTGGTCGCGATGAGCGCGACGCTGGGCGACACGACGCGTTTCGAGCGCGCGTGGAAGGAACGCACCGGGCGCGACGTCTCCCTCATCGACGATGCGGAGCGTCCCGTGCCCCTCGAGTTCGAGTACGTCGTGGACCGCCTGCCCGATACGGTCGAGCGGCTGCTGGGCGAGGGCCGTTGGCCCGTCTACATCGTGCATTTCTCCCAGCGCGACGCGGTCGCCACCGCGCAGTCGTTTGACCGTTCGTCGCTGATTTCGGCCGAGCAGAAGAAGGCGATCGCCGCGCAGCTGGCGGGCGTGTCGTTTACGAAGGGCTTCGGGCAGACCCTCAAGTCGTTGCTCTCCCAGGGCATCGGCGTGCATCACGCGGGCATGCTGCCGCGCTACCGCCGCCTCGTCGAGCGCCTCACCCAGGCGGGCCTGCTGCCGATCGTGTGCGGCACGGACACCTTGGGCGTGGGCATCAACGTGCCGATTCGCACGGTGCTGATGACCTCGCTCGTGAAGTACGACGGGCGTCGCATGCGTCACGTGAGCGCGCGCGAGTTCCACCAGATCGCGGGGCGCGCGGGCCGCGCCGGCTTCGACACGGTCGGTTTCGTGCGCGTCCTGGCCCCGGAGCACGAGGTCGACGCCGCCCGTGAGCGCGCGCGACTGAGCGCCGCGCAGGAGGCCGCCCGCGACGCGCGCGAGGCCAAGCGCGCCGCAAAGAAATCCGCGAAGAAGCGCAAGGGCCCGGGCGCGGGCGAGATCTCGTGGACGCGCTCGACGTTCGAGCGGCTCGTGGACGCGGCTCCCGAGCAGCTCACCAGCCGTTTCGAGATGACGCACGCGATGGTCCTCAACGTGCTGGCCGGTGCGCCCACGGCCGGGCGAGACCCGGGCGAGCACCTCGTGTGGCTGGCACGCAACAACGACGATCCGGTCACCGACCGCAACCCGCACCTGCGCCGCCTGGGTGAGATCTACACGTCGATGAAGCAGGCGGGCGTCGTCGAGCACGTGTCCTCTGCCGAGGCCTCGGCGTCGGGTGAGCCGCGCCTGCGTGCGGCCACCGACCTGCCGGACGACTTCGCGCTCAACCAGCCGCTCTCCCCCTTCGCGCTGGCCGCGCTCGAGCTGCTGGACCCCGAGTCCCCGACCTTCGCCCTGGACGTCGTGTCGGTCATCGAGTCGGTCTTGGAGGATCCGCGCCCGCTCCTGTTCGCGCAGGAGAAGGCGGCGCGCGCCGAGGCCGTCGCCGCGATGAAGGCGCAGGGCATGGAGTACGACGAGCGCATGGCCGCCCTCGAGGAGGTTACGTGGCCGCGCCCGCTGGCCGATCTGCTGGGCGACGCGTTCGCGGTCTACCTGCACGCGAACCCGTGGATCGAGGACCAGGAGATTTCCCCGAAGTCGGTCGTGCGCGAGATGATCGAGAACGCGCTGACGTTCACGGGGATCGTGGGCCGCTACGACGTGGGCCGCTCCGAGGGCATCGTGCTGCGCTACCTGACGGACGCGTATCGCGCGCTGCGCCAGATCGTGCCGGACGAGCTCATGACGGACGAGCTGCGTTCGATCATTGCGTGGCTGTCGGCGCTGATCCGCGCGGTCGACTCCTCGCTGCTGGACGAGTGGGAGGCCATGTCCACGGGTCAGGCCCTCCCCGCGTCCGATGGCGACGGCACGGAGGGCGCGGAACTCGCGTTTGGCGCGCGGGAGGACGGGACCGTTCCCTTTAGCGCGAACCGTCACGCGTTCCGCACGGCGATTCGCTCGGCCCTGTTCGAGCGCGTGGAGGCGATGAGCCGCGACAACGTCGAGGCCTTGGCGCGCCTGGACGAGGCCTCTCGCACCCCGGTGGTCGCGCCGTGGGGCGAGGACGAGTGGGACGCGGTGCTCGAGCGCTACTGGGCGGAGCACGAGTGGATCGGCATCGATCAGCGGGCGCGCGCCCTGTCGCTGTGCTCGTTGAACGAGGCCCCGACCCGCGAGGACGTGTTGGAGCTGGCTCCCGCTGCGGTTTCGTCGGATGTCGAGCGCGCCCAGGCGGCGCGCATCGAGGCGATCGCGGACGCGGTCGATCAGGCTGCGGCCGGCACCTTCTGGCTGGCCACGCAGACCCTGTTCGACCCGGAGGAGGACATGGACTGGCGCATCGTCGCCCTCGTGGACGTGCCCGCCTCGGACGAGGCTGGAAGGGTTGCCCTGGCGACGATCACGGTCGGGCCGCGGTAGATCCTTCATCATTCGAGGAACCAGGCGCGTCATGCAGTGAATACATAGCCTCCGCGCGTCCTTTCCCGAGGAATCCGAGGATCTCATCCGACAAAACTCTCTCGCCTTCCCACAGACGCAGCGATAGCACGAGGTTCATCAACAAACCGTGGGAGAGGAAGAGCCTAGCCTGTTGCGCATCCATCCCGACGTCTTCTCGCAGGACGCGGTACACACGTGCAAAGCTATCGCGGGAGAGTTGCCCGAAGCGCGGATCGGATCCCATCATGAATAGGCGCACGATCATCATGAATGTGTCGTGGTCTTTCACGATCTCCGCGTACATGTCCCCTAGCAATTCCCGACGTTCAGCATCGGTAGAATCCGCCGCTACGGGCGCCTCAGCAAAACGTCGACACAGCTGCTCAACAACATACGTAGCAGCCTCCTCGAAAAGTGTTTCCTTCGACCGGAAGAAACGCACGACATACGCCTGACTGACGCCTGCCTCGCGCGCGATCGAGTCAGTCGTGGCCGCGGCGTAGCCAACCCGCGCAAACACACGGACGGCAGCCTCCAGCATGAGCGCCTTGCGTTCATTGGCTGGCATACGAGTCGCGGCCATTCCTGTTCCTCCCAATCTCGGCGATATGGACAGTCTATCCGCGCGCGTAAGCTCGAACTGTCTCGACAAACGCAGCGCGGTAAGCAGGAGTATCAACATCCTGCTCAATGCGGCCAAGCATCAGAGATTTGGTTAAGCGAATCCCCACGAAGCCCAGGACCATACTCTTCCACCGCCAGATCAGACCACCGAAGATGCGGTAGATAAACGAAGGAGCACGGGAGGTAACGATGAGTGCCGCGGTCTTATCTTTCAGCAGGCCCTGGCTCTTACCGTCGACATACCGGTACCCGAATCCCGGCGTGAGAGTGCGATCAAGGAAACCTTTCAGAATCGCCGGTTCAGCAGACCACCAAATCGGGAAGCTGAACACGAGGTGATCGGCCCAGGCTATGTCCTCCTGATACCGCTTGGGACCGCTTTCGTCCTCCATGTGCTGGCGGTATCCGTAGCGCAGAACGGGATCAAAATCCTCTGTCGCCAGGTCAATCATGCGCACGTCATGCCCGGCGCTGCGCGCCTCATCAGCGTAAGCCGTTGCGAGTTCATGCGAGTAGCTTCCCTCGTCAGGGCTGCCCTGAATGACAAGAATCTTCATATTCTTCCCTTTGTTGTAATCGGTTGATTACAACTGTAGTGAGAAGACCCCGCCCACACAACACAAGAGGTCTCAAAGAGCTGAAAGTTACACCCGGAGAGGAGCAGTAGCACCCTCTCACCTCAAGAGGGGCAGCCACCATTCCAACTTAGGATCGATATTGCCCCGCCGTCCGAGTTATCCTCGCTGCGCGGGCCTCTCTCCAAGCTCCTGCTGGAGCCGCACAAGGTATCCGTCGGGGTCCTGGATGAGGAACTGCCGGACGCCGATCTCTACATCGCCCGCCCGGTACCACTTCTCTTCGGGTTCGACGAAGATCGGCCATCCTGCCTCTGTGATGCGCTGCAACGTGCCGTCCAGATTGTCGACCTGAACCTCAAAGTTGATACCCCGACCAAGGGGGAACTCAAGGGGACCTGTCGCCCACGTCCTACCCTGGTCGATCTGGTCGAGCATCAGGTGCGCGTTACCCAGCACAAGGTAGCCGAATCCTTCCTCAGGCCGCTCATAGCGAAGGGAAAAACCGACGAGGTCGCACCAAAAACGGCGCGATGCCTCGTAATCGGTGACGGTAAGTTCAGGGACAAGCCCGGGCTCGTTGCTCATGGCTTCACTCTAGCGGCCTCGGACGAGACCGTGTCCGGGAGGTGCACAGACCGTCAGCGCCGGGACGCCTTACGGATCAGCCAGTCCGCGCCCGCGAAGAGCGCCATGAAGAGCAGGGCGCCAATCAGGATCACCACGATGTTGATGGCGACCTGCGCGTAGCCGATGCGCCACACGTTCACGAAGCCGTAGGGGTACTGGTGCGTGAAGGAACCTCGCACGAGCGTGTACGCCACCCACGCGACCGGGATCAGCAGAGCGCGCCCCAGCGTCGCCCACGTGATGCCGCCGCGCGGTCCCGCGAGCGCGGCCGTACCCACGAAGGCGGCGGGGACGACGAGGTGTTGCAGCGGGTTAGTGACGAGAGCGAAGCCAGAGAGGACCTCGTAGGGGCCGATGAGCGTCGCGTAGACGATCGCGGTCACGGTGATCATCATCAGTGCGCACAGGTGCGTGGCCCTCCCCCACGGACCCACGCGGCCTCGGCGCGCGAGAACGGTCGAGATGATCGCAACCATGATGTTGGACAGCTCGGTGAAGTAGGACAGGCAATTGATGAGGCGCTCGGGCGCGCCCGCCCAGCCGTGGGGGGCACCCGCGAAGAGTCCCTCTTCATGGTAGGTGGGCGGCGCATATCCGTCGAAGGCCGTAATGATGAGGGTGGCGGCGACGCCCACCCAGGCGAGGGCGGCAACCACCCAGTAGGCGGCGCACCCGCGGCGGCTTAGTTCAGTCACGTCAGTTGTCATCGCTCTCCCCAAACGCCTCCGCCGCAGAGCCATAGCGCGCAACGGGGAGCCGCCCAGCAGCAATCTCGCGAGCCTCGCGCATGGCCGCCTCAGTCTCTTCGTTGTACCGCAGATCTGCAGACACGTTCACCGTCTCCTCGTTCATCCTCACTCACCCGTGTGCACTCATTGTATGTCGAGCAGCCAACGTGCTAACACGGACCACAGCATCGGATCGGCACGAGTCGTGGACGAGAAGTAGCACTTTCCAGTAGGGTTCCTCAACAACGTCGCACGTAATTCGTTATTCGGATCGGCGCTGAGAGATCAGAAACCGCATGATTTCAACACCTCTCCTTCAAAGACTGAAGGAACGGCCGGGGAATTACGTGCGAAATTTTGGGGGCGCGGGAGTATCGGCGTCTGCGATAAAGACAGAAACGGCACGAGGCCGGGTCAGACCTGGGCGAGGTCCGTGACCTCGGCGTCCGTCAGCTCGACGAGGTCGAGGGGGCTCAGCTCAACGCTGAGGCCTCGGCGCCCGCCCGAGACGATCATGGTCTCGTGGTCCAGGCACGCCGAGTCGATGAACAAACGGTGCGCAGTAGTCTGCCCGAGCGGGCTGATGCCGCCCACGACGTAGCCGGTGCGGCGCTGTGCGACGGCCGGGTCGGCCATGGCTGCGCTCTTGGCACCGGCAGCCTTGGCGATCAGCTTCATGGACAGGTGAGCCAGGGCGGGCACGCAGCCGACGACGAACTCGCCGGTGGGCTCCAGGCGCACCATGAGCGTCTTGAAGGCCTGGGTGGGGTCGATGCCCAGCTTCTCGACGGTTTCCTCCCCAAACGCCCGGGCGGCCGGGTCGTGCTCGTACTCGTGAATAGTAAAAGCAACGCCCGCCGCCGTGAGCGCCTCAATGGCGCGGGTGGGGCCACCGCCGTGATCCTTGCTGTGTTTACGAGCCATGACCCCAGTGTAGGACGCGTCAGAGAATGGACGCGGTCGGGTCGTTGACGACGACCTTGCCGAAGGGGAAGCAGGTGATCGGGATCATCTTCAGGTTGGCGATGGCCAGCGGGATGCCGACGATCGTCACGGCCTGCGCGGCGGCGGTCGTGATGTGACCGACAGCGAGCCACAGGCCCGCGACGAGGAACCACACGATGTTCATGAGGGCCGATCCGGCGCCCGCACTGGGCTGGTCGACAACGCTCTTACCGAAGGGCCACAGCACGTAACCGGCGATGCGGAAGCAGGCCACGCCCGCGGGGATCGTGACGATGAAGAGGCAGGCGACGAGGCCCGCGAGGAGGTAGCCGAGGAAGAGCGGCAGGCCTCCGAAGAAGAACCAGATGATGTTGAGCAGGGTACGCATTGCGTGTCCTTTCCTTGATCTGTGAACATTCTAGTCTGCCACGACTCCTCGCTCAGATCCCCCTGAGTCACCCCTGATTGGCCCCTGAAAGTTTCTCCGCGCGTACCATGAGGGCATGAGTATTGCCGAGGCCATCGCCGCCGCCCGCGACCGCATCGACCGCGCGACGTCCGCGTGCGGTCGCACCGATTCGGTGCACCTGGAGCTGGCAGTCAAGACGCGCACGCCCGAGGAATGCCGCGAAGCCGCCACCGCCCTGAGCGAGGCGGGCCTGCCGATCCTGCTGGGCCACAACCGCGTCCAGGAGGCGCGCGCGACGGTGGACGCGATCCGCGAGGTGCCCGGCGCGCGCATCCACCTGATCGGCCCCCTGCAGTCCAACAAGATCAACCACGCGCTGGCCTGCGTGGACGCGATCGAGTCGCTGGATTCCCCCGCCCTGGCCTCGAAAATCGACGCGCGCGCGACCGGCACGCTCCCCGTGTTCGTCGAGGTGAACGTCTCGGGCGAGGCCACGAAGCACGGCTGCGCCCCCTCCGACGTCGCCACACTGATCGACGCGGTCGAGGCCTCGGCACACCTGCAGCTCGCGGGCTTCATGACGGTGGGCCTGAACTCCCCCGTCGAGGCCGACGTGCGCGCCGCGTACGCGCAGCTGCGCGGGATCAGGGACGAGGCCGCATCTCGCCTGGGCGTCGAGGAATCCGACCTGGCGCTCTCTATGGGCATGAGCCGCGATCTTGAGTGGGCCATCGCCGAGGGGGCAACAATCGTGCGCCTGGGCACCGCGATCTTCGGCACCCGCCGCGTCTGAGCGGACCGATCGTTCGCGCGAGCACAGCACCGACTAGGATTGTCCGCATGATGGCTGTTCTCGCTGGAATGTCCGCCGCGATCCTGGCGCTCGCCCCAATCACCAATCCGATCGGAGGCCTCGCCGCCTTCGCGGGCCTGACCGCCGCCGACGACCCGGCGGCGGTGCGCTCCCAGGCGTGGAAGACCGGCATCTACGTGTTCGCGATCCTGACGACCTTTGCAGTCTGCGGCTCGTTCATCATGCGTTTCTTCGGCTTCGACCTGCCCTCCCTGCAAATCGCCGGCGGCCTGGTCGTCGCGCACTCGGGTTTCTCGATGCTGGAAAACAAGCGCCGTGCCACCCACGAGGAGGCTCAGCACGCGACCTCCAAGCCGGACGTGTCCTTCTCCCCCATGGCACTCCCCCTCATCGCGGGGCCCGGCTCGATCGGCGTGGTTATCGCGCTGGCTGCCCGCAACACGGCCATCGGTTTTCACATCGGCATCGTCCTGGGCATCCTCATCACGGCCGCGGCCATCGCGCTGCTGCTGCGCTACGGCACGCCCTGGATCGACAAGCTGGGTGCCACCGGAGTCGGCGCGATCGTGCGCATCATGGGCTTCCTGATCCTCGTCATCGGCGTCGAGCTCATCATCCACGGGGTGCGCGCGCTCCAGCTCTTCTAAGCGGAAGCCCGCCCCGGCCTCGTCTCCCGTCACCCGGGACAAGCCGCGCACGATTTCTCGAGGACGCAACACGCTAACCGCGCTAGGACAGCAATGACACCGACAGGCGCCGATAGCGATCACGGAGCCACGGACGTAGGTCGAGGCTCCTTCCCCTGACGTTGATGCTCGTGAGGCTAGTCGGTACCTCGACCATGTCCAGAGCCTCGCCGTACTCGGCGATCATGGAACGAACAGCTTCTTCGATGACTCCGCGCTCGACGCGACACATATCGGCGATACTGCGGAAATCATTCAGACAGATATCCGCCGAGATCTCCTTGCCGCATAGCTTGAGCGCCATATCCTGGGGCCGATCAAAATAAACGGCCGTACACACCAGATCGTAGGCAGGCGAGAGAACGGCGTTGCGACGATCACGATACACCAGGCTCCAATTCTTCAGATGCGCATCATCGTTGCCACACAAAATGTTGAATACCGTCCGACGGACACACTCAACAAGCGACGGCAGGTCGTAATTCCGGTACGCGACCTTCATCACGTACTCGACCGAACTCTGATATTTCGACCGCTGAAATCCCGGCCGATTACCCGCCTGACAGAAATCCTCCATATGGACGCGGCCATGATCACTCCTGTCAAAGCGCGCAATGCTGAATGCGTATTCCTCGGTTGTTACCCAATCGGAGGGCGCAATCTCGACGTTCTCCCGATGCACAAGATCGAAGTCAGGAACCTCAATGCCACACGCCTTGGCGAGCGACATCACGTAGAACTCATTATGGACAAGCGCGTCGTACTCACTCGGCGGCGGCAGCTTGACGATATGGTCTCCATACTCGCCGCTGCCTGGCAACGTCAGGCGCTGATCACGGGACTTCATCGAAAACTTCAGGACATTGCCGGCAATGGATGCACGGATCAGCGAATCCGCTGAGGACGACGCGACATCACCGGATCGCAAGGCGTCATCCGCCGAACCCGGAACAGGATCCCCGATACGTGACACCGTGACAGCTCCCGGCAAATCATCGCCGAGGGCGCTGAGAATTCCCGGCTCATCCTCTTCGCTCAGTCCATGCTGAGCACACACAATCGTTCGAAGCAACCCTTCAGGCAGGAGATTAGAAAACCACAGCGGAAGAACCGACTGGCCTTTCACACTTGTTTCACGGCGCATCCCATTCTCAAACCAGAAGCCAAGAACAGGCCGATCCACGCGCCAGTAGTAGTCGCCGGAGAACCGAAACGAACTCTTGGACGAGTAGCACGAGATTGTCCCGATGTCGATGCCATGCAGGCGAACACGAAACTCAACGTTGGGCGAATAGAGCGACATCTGTGTTCCTTTCACGTCAATTCAACGGGGGCAAAGGCCACGTAATCCCACGCCATCATCAGTTCGAAGAATTCGTTCACACGCGCGGACAACAGTTCCTCACGCCGATCAACCAATTCCACCGGATCGGCAGAAGCCTCGCAGTCCTCTACCGCCTCGGGGAGCATGAGCATGTTCCGGTGGGCTGTCATGAAGGCCAGGGCCGCATCCTCGTCCCGCAGAGCCTCCTCATTGACCATCAACACTCTATTTGCGAGCGACGAATATCGACTGACATCTGTCCCCTCAAACCAACGACGCCCCACGTATTCCACGAGGAGATCAGCCACACTACCGTAGTCATCGACGAGCGAATCAAACACGGCAATCGACGCCTGACCCGCATAGTCGTCCGCCCGAACGTAGTAGGACCACATGGCACACACGCATGCCCTAGCATCCGAGCGATTCATGCGCGCATCGGGAATCGTGACGTGCTTCGAGGCCCCCCGCTCACCGACGCTCTCCAGTAGTCTCTGAACGGAACCGGATTCATCTCCGCGGCGCACGTCTTTCAGAAACGCTCTGGTTTGTCCGCTCGCACTGCTCAAAGTCATACCGATAGTCTTGTAAATCGTCCGCCACACCCAGCGCTTGAGCAGCTCTTTATTGCGGCGCTTCGGCTCGGGGAACAGCGCGAAGAAGCGCGACACCACCACCAGAATCGCCCCGTACGGCAGCAACGTTGCATGGGGAATACAACAATTCTCTTGGAGGAATCGCGTCGCTTTCATCAGAACGCGTTCTGTCTCGGCGTATGCGGTGTCGCGATCTTCGTCCGGAAAATCGCAGATCCTCCGTCGCTCGTCTCCAAACTCATCGCGCACATCGCGAACGTAGTCTGGATGCCGACGAGCTTTCAGTACATTCAAGACCTGGTCTTCCGAAATCAGCCCAAAGTTCGTTGAACGGGCAACGGCATCCGAAACCGAGCGCAAAGTACGTCCATCGGATGCGGAGCTGTTGAGCGCTTCAAACACCTCGAAAGACTTGAGCTTCTTACCGCTCTGATTAATGCGATCAAAGATAACGCGGAGCTTATCCTCGTCCGCTCCCTCCAGCACAGTCGCCGGAACGCTCACGGCGTTAAAGGTATTGAAGGCCTCCTGGTATCGACCGCGCAACGCCTGGAATTCGGTGTTCTCCTCGAACCACTGCCAGGCGCTCTCAAAGTCGAAGAGACGAAAGAGCGGCATGACGGCGCGAGAATGACGCCCCAGAGTTGAAACAACGCAGGCATTTTCCAGGTCGTACCCAACCGCAAAACGAGCATCTCGTTGGCTGCCGGCGTCCATCGCGTTGACGATACTCGTCACGCGTTGCTGCCCGTCGACGAGCCATAGTGCGTCCGGGCGCTGAGGGGCGTCGATATCGATGGAACCAACGGTGAGCCGCTGCGCCGGGGCCTCACGTTTCCACATGAGCAGGTTCCCGATTGGATACCCATGGTGAAGGGAATCAAAGAGGGCAACGACGTCTTGGTTCGTCCACCGGAAGGAACGTTGAAAGTCGGGGATTCGCACTCGCCCCGTCGCCACCAGGTCACGCAATTCGGAAAGCCTGAAGGTTTCGTGTTTCGGCTGCATCGCTTCGCTCGACATGTGTCTATGTTACTCCGACACCGATTCTCGGACGCTGTCACGCGCGCAGCCGCACGGGAACGCGGAAGCCCGCCCCGGCCTCGTCGAAACGACACCGAAGCGGGCTCGGGATGCCCGGCTCACACCAAGCGAGCGCGATCAGGGGATGCGATGCACCCACTCCTCGCGCGCGAACTTCGTCTCGCAGCGCTCGCGTGCGACCTCGAGATCCGCCTCGGTGATGGTGCCGACACTCGCGTTGTACTTCTCTTTAAAGTGGTCGAAGAACGCCTGGAGGATTTCCTCGCGGGGAAGGCCGGTCTGGGAGCGCATGGGGTCCACGCGCTTGACGGCGCTGCGGGTGCCCTTGTCGCGGATCTTCTCCATGCCGATGCGCAGGACCTCGTTCATCTTGATGGCGTCGATGTCGTAGGCCATGGTCACGTGGTGGACCATGTAGCCGTTGGCCCAGCGCTTCTGCGCGGCGCCACCGATCTTGCCGAACTCGGAGGCGATGTCGTTGAGCGGCACGTACTTGGCCTTGATGCCCAGCTTGTCGAGGACCTCCATGACCCACTGATCGAGGTAGGGGTAGGCCTGCTCGAAGCTCATTCCCTCCACGAGGGCGGTGGGGATGACGAGCGAGTAGGTGATGCAGTTGCCGGGCTCCATGAACATTGCGCCGCCGCCGGTGACGCGCCGCGACACGGTGATGCCGTATCGGTCGACCCCGTCCTGCTGGATTTCGTTCTGGTAGGACTGGAAGGAGCCGATGACGACCTGCGGTCCATTCCACTCCCACAGGCGCATGAAGGGCTTGCGACGCCCCGCGGCCACGTCTTCGACCAGGGTTTCGTCCATGGCGACGTTGATCATCGGGTCGACGACGGGGCCGTGGATGACGTCAAAGTCGATGTCGTCCCACGACAGGGCGGCGCTCAGCGCGCGGCGTACGGCGACGCCGACGGCCTCGGGGGTCACGCCCATGAGGGTGTCGCCCTCGTGGAGGGCCCCCTCCACGCGCGCGGCCAGATCCTTGGCGCTCGACGAGGCCGGGGCTCCTTCGAGGGACGCGGTGATCCGGGTGAGCGCGTCGTCGGGGTCGAGGAAGAAGTCGCCCGACACGCTCACGCGCGCAAGGCGGCCCTCCTCCACGTCGGTGTCGACGACGACGAGCTTTCCTCCGGGGACTTTGTACTCTCCATGCATGCCCACGATTGTAGGCGCCCCACTCACGCCCAGTCGGGCAGGACGCGCACGCCACCCTTATCGGCGGACGCGGCGAGCATGCCGTAGACGCGCAGGGCGTCGGAGACTTGGCGGGGGCGAGGCTTGGAAGGCTTCCAGGGCGCTGCGCCCTTCTCGGCGCGGCGGCGCTCGAGCTCCTCGTCGCTCACGTTCGCGCGCAGGACACGGTTGTTGACGTCGATTTCAATCTCGTCGCCGGTGCGCACGAGGCCGATCGCGCCGCCGGCCGCGGCCTCGGGCGAGATGTGACCGATGGAGATGCCCGAGGTGCCACCGGAGAAGCGGCCGTCGGTGATGAGCGCGCACTTCTTGCCCAGGCCCAGGCCCTTGAGGTAGGAGGTCGGGTAGAGCATTTCCTGCATGCCGGGGCCGCCCTTGGGGCCCTCGTACTGAATGACGACGACGTCGCCCTCGGTGACTTGCTTGCTGAGGATGGCCTCGACGGCTTCCTCCTGGGATTCGACGACGAAGGCCTTGCCGACGAAGTGGAAGAGGGACTCGTCGATGCCGGCGGACTTGATGATCGCGCCGTTGGCGGCGATGTTGCCGTAGAGGACGGCCAGGCCGCCGTCCTTCGTGTAGGCGTGGTCGACGGAGCGGATGCAGCCGGCCTCAGAGTCGGTGTCGAGGGACTCGAAGAGGTTGGCGGTCGAGAAGGCCTGGGTGGTGCGTACGCCGCCGGGGGCGGCGAGGAAGCGGTGCTTGGCCTCCTCGGTGGCGGTTCCGCTGCGCACGTCCCACGCGCCCAGCCAGTTCTCCAGGTTGTCAGAGTGGACGGAATGCACGTCGCGGTTGAGCAGGCCGGCGCGGTCGAGCTCGCCGAGCAGGGCGGGGATGCCGCCGGCGCGGTGGACGTGCTCGATGTGGTAGGTCGTGGAGTTGGGTGCCACCTTGCACAGGCAGGCACGCGGCGCGAGATCGCGTCGATGTCGTCGAGCGTGAAGTCGACGCCGGCCTCGTTGGCGATGGCGAGGATGTGCAGGACGGTGTTGGTGGAGCCGCCCATGGCCACGTCCAGGCTCATGGCGTTCTCGAAGGCGGCCTTGGTGGCGATGGAGCGCGGCAGGACCGAGTCGTCCTCGTTGTCGTAGTAGGCGCGGCACATGTCGACGATGCGCGCGCCGGCCTCGGTGAAGAGCTTCTTGCGTTCGATCTGGGTGGCCAGGGTGGTGCCGTTGCCGGGCAGGGCCAGGCCGATCGCCTCGTTGAGGCAGTTCATGGAGTTCGCGGTGAACATGCCAGCGCAGGAGCCGCAGGTGGGGCACGCGTTGGCTTCGATGCTGGCCAGTTGGTTGTCGCTGACGGAGTCGTCGACGGCCATGACCATGGCGTCGATGAGGTCGAGGCGGTGCTCGACAACGCCATCGACGGCGGCGCCGGATTCCATGGGGCCGCCGGAGACGAAGATGGTGGGGATGTTCAGGCGCATGGCGGCCAGGAGCATGCCGGGGGTGATCTTGTCACAGTTGGAGATGCACACGAGGGCGTCGGCGCGGTGCGCGTTGACCATGGTTTCGACGCAGTCGGCGATAAGGTCGCGGCTGGGCAGGGAGTAGAGCATGCCGTCGTGGCCCATGGCGATGCCGTCGTCGACGGCGATCGTGTTGAATTCCTTGGCGACGCCGCCGGCCGCTTCGATGGCTCCGGCGACGAGGTCGCCCATGTTCTTCAGGTGCACGTGGCCGGGGACGAACTGGGTGAAGGAGTTGGCGATGGCGATGATCGGCTTGCCGAAGTCGCCGTCCGTCATGCCGGTGGCGCGCCACAGGGCGCGAGCTCCGGCCATGTTGCGGCCCTGGGTGGATGTTGCCGAGCGCAGCGGGCGACTCATGATGTGCCTTTCTTTTGCCTTGTAATGACTCCACCCTAGGAGCGTGAGCGCTGCGTTTCCGTGCGGGTTTCGTCTCATGGACGAGGCCGGGTCAGGTGCGGGTGGTTTCGCGCGCTATGTCGGGGGCTGTGGTGAGCGTGGCGCCGTGTCAGTGGGTGGACGCTTGTGGGCGCGAATGCAAGGAAAACGCAAGGGGCGCGTGCGTGAATTAGCGTCTTGCAGATGAGTGGTTGATCGCATTGGTCACGCTTCGGACATTCGGCCTCGTTCTCGACGCGCGAAACGTAGGCTGAGGGCACAGTAAAGAGAAAGGACTGCGATGACTATTCGCACCACTCATGTTGGTTCCCTGCCCCGTACCCCCGAGCTGCTCAAGGCGAACGCCGCGCACCGCGAGGGTTCGCTCAGCGACGCTGATTTCACGTCGCTGCTGCAGGCCGAGGTCGATGGCGTTGTGAAGCGTCAGGCTGAGATTGGCCTGGATATCGTCAACGATGGCGAGTACGGTCACGCGATGCTCGACACGGTTGATTACGGCGCGTGGTGGACGTATTCCTTCTCGCGTTTCGGCGGGCTGTCCTTTGAGGACGTGCAGCGTTTCGATGTGCGTCCCCCGGCTGGCCGTGATGGCCGCCTGTCCTTCTCATCGTTTGCTGAGCGCCGCGACTGGCAGCGTTTCGCGGACGCGTACGCGGATCCGGATTCGGGTATTCACATTGCGAACCGCAACCCGATCGCGTTCCCGACGATCACGGGTGAGCTGACCTATATCGGCGCCGAGGCCGTGGAGCGCGATATCGCGGGCACGAAGCACGCGCTGGAGGCGGCGGGCAAGCCGGTGTCGGATGGTTTCGTGGCGGCGATTTCGCCGGGTTCGGCGGCTCGCGTGGCTAATGCGTTCTACGAGGACGACGAGGCCGTGGTGTGGGCGTGCGCGGATGTGCTGCGCGAGGAGTACAAGCGCATTACGGACGCGGGCCTGACGGTGCAGATTGACGCGCCGGATATTGCGGAGGGCTGGGATCAGATGAACCCGGAGCCCTCCGTTGAGGATTACCGCGCGTTCTCGCGCGTGCGTATTTGATGCGCTGAACCACGCGCTGGAGGGCATTGACCCGTCTCTGGTTCGTTTCCACGTGTGCTGGGGTTCGTGGCACGGCCCGCACACACGACGGATATCCCGTTCAAGGACATCGTGGATCTGGCCCTGCTCGTGAACGCGAACGGCCTGACGTTCGAGGCGGCGAATGCTCGCCACGCGCACGAGTGGACGATCTGGCGCGACACCCCGCTGCCCGAGGGCAAGTACCTGATCCCGGGCGTGGTGTCGCACTCGACGAACGTCGTGGAGCACCCGGAGCTGGTGGCGCAGCGTATTCGCCAGTTCGCGGACATCGTGGGCGACGAGCGTGTCGTGGCGTCGACGGACTGTGGCCTGGGCGGCCGTATCTACCCGTCGATTGCGTGGGCGAAGCTGGAGGCTCTTGCCGAGGGCGCTCGTCTCGCATCGAAGTGATCGCCTGATTGCTAGCTTGGGGCGCGCGGGGTGGATGAGTATCCACCCCGCGCGCCTTTCCCAGGCTTTTCTCAGGCAAAGCTCCCCATTCTTTGAGCTTTGCCTCACACAATTAAACACGTGTTGCAGCCCCCGCTTCCGGGTCGGCTCGCTGCGGTGGGGATCGCACGCCGCGTCGGGTTCCGGGATTGGGGGCTGCGGCGCGTCCGGGGCATCTTGACCCCCACGCCTCAACTCGCTTGTCCGTCATGCGAGTGACGGAGACCATTCTTCGTTATTCTGGAAGTAAGCATCCGCAGTCCGACGCTGTTCGAGGGAGAACATCGTGGAAGTTCACAACAGACAGGGCACTCGCTCCATCCGTTCGCGCGTTGTTATGTGCGCAACTGCTCTGGCCCTTGCCGCTTTGGCGTGTGGCTGCCAACAGACCACGCCCGCGGCGGAGGGGCCGTGGGCGGCCGACATTGAGCAGGCGCGCAGTGAGTGGGCATCCAACGAATTTGTCCAATCTGTCCTCGCCGACTCTGCCATCAGCGAGGCAGAACTACAGGACATGCGTCAGCGCGTGCTGAGCTGCCTGACAGACAAGGGCGTCACCGGCGCATCGTTCAGCCCGAGCGGCCAGTTGAGCGTCCCCGATCAGCCGGTTGGCTCCTCCATATCTGAGGAACAGCAAGAAGAATTCGTCCACACATGTTCCATCGATGCCGGTCAGCCGATCATCGAGGCGCTCGAGTTCGACATGCGAGTCAACCCGGATCACCGGGATATCAACGAGCTGTACACGCAGTGTTTGATCCGCAACAAGGCGGTTGAGCCGTCCTTCACGGCCCAAGAGCTCGCGCGCGCTCGCGAGAGCGGAACGCCTCTCGCAAGCACGTTGCCTTTCATCGACCCAGCTCAGGGGCCCGACATTTTGCACCGATGCCTCAGCGACCCCAGCAAATGACCACAACCACCCTCAGGAGTTGAGATGGCATCTTCTCGCCGCTGGCTCGCCCTCACCGCGTTTGTCGCTCTCATCGCCGGTGCGGGTGGGGTCAGCGCGGGTATCCTCATTGCCTCGCCGCCCACCCCGGCCTCGTTGGCATCGTCATCTGCTCCATCGACGGTCCCCGTCACCACCCGCGAGTTCACCGATACACGCTCCCTCACCCTCACGATTCCCCCGGCCTCGCCTCACGAACTTACCTCCCCCATCGCCGGGCGCATCACGGCCCTCCAGGCAGCACCGGGAACTCCCATCACGTCAGGTTCCATTCCCTGCGAGATCGACGGACTGCCCCTTCTTGCCTTAGCCCTATCCACCCCGCTCTATCAGGACGTGGTGGACGGAGCCACGGGACCAGATATCGGCGCCCTGAACGCTGAGCTTGCACGACTCGGCTATGCGGCTCCCGCAGATTCTCAGCGGGTCACGGCCTCCACGCGAGCGGCCCTGGCCTCGGCGATGGGCGTGAACGACGGAGCCGGAGGTGTCCCCTCCCGGATCGAGGCCTCTCACGTCCTGTGGATTCCCGCGCCGGCCGTCACCCCCTCGTCGGTTCCCGTTCACCTGGGTGACAGCGTCGATACGAGCACTGTTCTCCTCGCCCTGGAGGACTCCCGCGACGCCTTGCGCCTCTCCGTCCCACCGGACGCCTATCCCGCGGAACACGTCATCACCCTGGGGGACACGGACTACCCCGTTCCCGCTGACGGCGTCATCACCGACCCCACCCTGACAGCGACGATCCTGTCCTCGCGCGAATACACGGACTTCGTCCGCTCCGCCCCGAGCAGCGATGGACCCGTTCAGCTGCCCGTCTCCTGGAAGCTCGCCGCCCCCATCACCGTCGCGGTCGTCCCGCCGGCCTCAGTAATCGGAGACGCGACGGGCGCGTGCGTCTTTGAGGACGGCACGCCGATCCCCGTCTCTATCGTGTCTTCTCAGCTCGGCCGAACCTACGTCCTGCCAACGACCCCGCTCTCCGCCGTCGACACCGCCGTCGAGGGACGCTCATGTCCGTCGAGCTAGACAACGTCGGGCACAAGTTCGCCGCAAGCCCGTGGCTCTTCCGCCATCTGAGCGCCCGCTGCGAGGACGGCGCCCTCACCGCCATCATCGGCCCGTCCGGTTCTGGCAAATCAACCCTGCTGTCGCTGATCGCGGGATGGGAGACTCCAGCCGAGGGAACGATCACCGTCCCCCGTCCGCCTGGTGAGCAGAACCCCCGCATTGCGTGGGTCTTCCAGAACCCATTCGGCGTTCGCGCACGCAGCGCGATTGACCACGTGGCGCTGCCCCTGCTGGCCCGCGGCATGAGCCGGGCGCAGGCCGATGTCGAGGCGAACCGGCTCCTTGATGCCTTCAACCTGGCGCATCTCGCGGAGCGCTCTTTTCGTGATCTGTCGGGCGGCGAGGCTCAGCGTGTGCTCCTCGCGCGCGGGCTCGCGTGCGCCCCCACCCTACTCCTCGTGGATGAACCGACCGCGCAGCTTGATCAGTCCACGGCGCGCGATATCGCCTCCACGCTCGGCTCGCTGCGCGAGGACGGGGTGAGCGTCGTGATCGCGACGCACGATCCGTCGATTCGCGCGCAGTGCGACGCCGTCATTGACCTCGCCCGTTTCCAGGATGAGGAGGGCTAGCAATGAGCACACTCTCGTGGCGCGCACTCCTGTCCGAAGCGTGGAGGGACTGCCTGAGCGGGACGGCCCGCGTCGGGATTCTGACTGTTCTGGCCACCGCCCTGGTCGGAGGCGCGATCTGCGCCGATGCGTTCTCGCTTCGTTCCCTCAGCGTTGAGGCGGCCTCTTTTCGTGCCCATCTGGGATCGGTGCGAGTCCTCCAAGCGCAAGGCAGCATCGACGGGGCCGCCTGCGATGCGCTGTCGCGAATCCCCGGGGTGCGCGCAGGAGCCGTTCGCTCGGTCGAATCCGGCTTGTCCCCGCTCGCCCTTCCGGCCTCGTCGCTGCCCCTGTACGAGGTCACGCCTGGAACCGTCTCTCTCCTGGGGACAACAACGGCCAATCCGACGGGAATTCTGCTCCCTGAGCAGGTAGCCGAGGACCTCGGCACCCCTCAAGGAACCCTTCTTCCCCTCGCACACAGGCAGGCCGAGGTCGCGGGCACCTACCCGTGGGACGAAAACGACGGGCGCCGTCCCGGCTACGCCTACGCGGCTCTTGCCCCCGTACCCGCGACGGGGACCTTCGATGAGTGCTGGTACGAATCCTGGCCGCACAGCGACGACGTCGATGCCCTGGTGCGCTCAGCCCTCGTTGGAAGTGACGACCAGAACGCCCAGGTCCTGGCCATGAACCCTACGCGCGGGACGACCTTCGACGCGGCGGGGCGACTGCGGCAGAGGCCGACCTGGTGGGCGTGGATCGCCGCGAGCGCCATCGGCGCCGCCACCGGGGCTGCCGCTACGTGGTGGCGTCGCCTCGAGATCGCCTCGGCGCTGCACGCTGGGCTCCGCAGATCGGATACGACGGTCCTCCAACTGTTCGAGGCCGTGGCGTGGGTGGGCGGCGCATGCATCCTCACGTCCGGCATATGCCTCACGATCCTGAGCGGAGCGGCGCCCGGGGATCGCTCCGATCTCATGCGTTTGGTCGCTACCGAGGGTGTCTGTGCCGCGTCGTGGACTCTCATCGGGGTCGTGATTGCCTCCCTGATAATCCGCGAGCGCCAGCTGTTCACTTTCTTCAAGGGCCGGTAGGTATCAGCGCGTGATCGCGACTACAATTGGTGTATGAGCGTCCTCGTGATTCAAAACGACCCGATCGTTCCGGTGGGTCAGTTGTCCGCCTTCCTCGGCGGTCACGAGGTGGTGCGCGCCTGGGAGGACCCGCAGCGCCTCCAGGACCTGGCGGCCGCTCCCCTGCCGGGCGCCCTCATCCTGCTGGGTGGCCGGGCCAACGCCTACGACGACGAGGCGTGCCCGTGGCTGGAAGCCGAACGTGAGCTCGTGCGCCGCTGCGTCGCCGCACGCATCCGGGTGCTCGGCATTTGCCTGGGCGCCCAGCTGATCGCCGCGACCTTCGGCGGGCGCGTCAGTGTTGCAGACCCGGCGGGCCCCGAATACGGCGTCATCTCCCTGGCCTGGGGCACGAACGACCAGGCGGGCGGCGGCGGAGCCGTCCCCCTGCGCATGGCCCTGGCCTCAACCCACACGGTGTTCGCCGACCATGGCGACGCCATCGTGGAACTCCCCCACGGCGCGCGCGAGTGGGCGCGCTCGGACAAATATACGCAGATCTTCTCCTACGGCACCGCCCTGGGCGTCCAATTCCACCCGGAGGTCACGCGCGAGACCGCGACCGTGTGGGCAGTCAACAACGAGGACGTCGACACCGAGGACATCGTCGCCGGCTACGACGCCCATGAGGGCGAGCTGGCATCCACCTGCAAGACCCTGGCCGACTGGGTTTCCGGCGTCTTCTAAGGCACACACAGAATCGCAGTGCGGGCACCCCCACGCGGTGCCCGCACTGCGATTGACAATCGGACCTCATCGCAGCGAGCGGAGTTGAGGCCCTGCATCTAGTTTAGGGCAAAACTCGGCGAGCCAAGTAGCTTTTTCAGGAACCAAGACCACCACGTGGGACAGCTTGACAACGAAGCCCGCCACGGCCTCGTCGATACTCCCCGCGTCAGGCGGTCAGGGGGCCGCAACCTGCACGAACGAGCCCGTTCCGTACGCCCACACGCGGCGCTCGGCCGCCGAGATGAATACGGCCTGGCCGCGGCTCAGTTCCACGCTGTCCCCGCCCTGCTCCTCGCTCACGTGCAGGGTGATGGACCCGGAGGTCGCGATGATAATACGCGGCCCCTCCCCGGGCACGGCGACCTCGTCGACGCGGGACGTGTGCTTGCCGGGAGCCAGCGTCGTCACGGAGAGTTCAAACTCCTGGGCGGGCGCCAGGAAGCGGTCCGTCGTGGAGGAAGGATGCTCGGGGGCCACGCGCACGGGCGGCAGCGCTGAGAACTCGGTGATTTCGACGAGCTGGGCGGAATCCACGTACTTGCGAGTCAGGCCCGCGCGCACGACGTTGTCGGAGGAGGCCATGACCTCGATGCCCAGGCCCGACTGGTAGGCGTGAATCTGGCGCGGCGGGATGTAGACGGCCTCACCGGGACGCAGCGACACCGGATTCATGAGGAAGGCGACGATGATGCCGGGATCCCCGGGATGCTTCTCGCCCAGGACGCTCACGAGCGTGTCGGTGCGCGGCGAGGGGGAATTCCCCGACGCCAGGCGGGAGCGGCACGACTCCACGAACTCTTCGATGCGCTCGGGGGTCGCCGGGGAATCCTCATCGAGGAGCCAGGTCGCCAGCGAACGCAGGCCACCGCGTACCGTCGAGAGCTTCAGGCGATGCCGCAGGCGCTCGGCCAGCTCACCCTGCAGGCCCACGAGCAGCTCGCGCGCCTTGCGCGGCACGCGAAAGCCCACGAGCGCGCTGAACTCCGTGAGCGCGTAGATCATCTCCGGCTTATGGTTCATGTCCCGGTAGACGCGTCGAGGATCCGTACGCTCAATCCCCAGGACCTCCTCGCGCAGGTAGCCCTCGCGGGCAATCTCCTTCGTCGGATGCACCTGCAGGGACAGGGTCTGGGCGGGCGCGATGATTTTCGCCAGGTACGGCAGCGTCGAGCCGAAGGCGTAGAGCAGGCCGCCGCCCAGCGCGCGCTTTGGGTCCGCCGCGATGTGCTCCGCGAGCGTGTCCCCGCTCGTCAGCAGCGTCGGGCCATCCGGGTGGGTGCCGAACCACACCTCAGACACGGGATCGTCCCCGGCGGCAGCGCCCAGGAACTCAGGGATCGCGTTCGTGGAACCCCACGCGTCAGCTTTTGTCCAGCCGATCAGTTTTTCCATAGGTCGCATCCTATCGCGACCGGGCACACAAAGACGCGGGGGACGAGGCCTGGGCCTCCTCCCCCGCGTCCGTTGCGTGTTGTCAGGCGCTGGGCTGGGCGTTGGTTTCGCGCGCCTCGAGTGCGGCGAGCGCGCCGCCTCGGGCGTGCAGCTCGGCGTACGTGCCGGTCTCGACGACTCGGCCAGCGTCCATGACGATGATCAGGTCGGCGTCGCGCACGGCGCTGATGCGGTGGGCGATTTCGACGATCGTGGCGTCGCCGGCGACGCGGGCGATGCCGGCGCGCACGCGCGCCTCGGTAGCCGGGTCGACCTGGCTGGTGGCCTCGTCGAGGATGTAGATGGGAGCATCTCGCAGGAGAGCACGCGCCAGGGCCAGGCGCTGGCGCTGGCCGCCGGAGAGGCGCTCGCCCATGTCGCCGACGACGGTGTCCAGGCCGTCCTTCTCGCTGGCCAGCCAGTCGGTGAGGTCGACGGCGGCCAGGGCGCGCGTGAGGTCCTCGTCGCTGGCGCCGGGGGCCGCCAGGACCAGGTTGGCGCGCAGCGTGTCGTTGAACAGGTAGGGGCGCTGGGGCGCGTAGGCCACCGTGGAGCGCAGGTCGGTCAGGGAGACCTCGGCGACGTTGGTGCCGCCGATGGTGACCGTGCCCGAGGCAGGGTCCCAGGTACGGGTCAGGAGCGCGGCCAGGGTCGACTTGCCCGAACCGGAGGCGCCCACGATCGCGGTGCGCTTGCCCGCGGGGATGTGGATGCTCACGCCGTCCAGGACGGTCGGGGCCTGTATCCCGGTGTCCTCGAGGGGGTAGGCGAAGGTGACGTCGGTGACCTCGATGTCGCCCGGGGTCAGCGCCACCGGATTGGCGGGGTCAGCCACGACCGGCGCACGGTCGGTGATCGCGAAGACGCGGGCTGCCGATGCGAAGGCCTGGTCCAGGTCGGCGGCGAACTCTTCGACCGCCAGGACCGGGCCGAAGGAACCCATCGCGATGCCGATGGCCATGCCCGCCTGGGGCAGGGTCAGCGCCCCGGCGAGGTACTCGGAGCCTGCAACAAAAGCGACGGTGACGACGCCCGCGGCAACAGCGGCCTGGTTGAGGCCTCGGCGCAGGGCAATCCAGCGACCCTGGACGCCCAGGCCAGAGTCGATGCGCTCCTCGATCGCGCTCATCTCGGCCTCGCGGCGCTCCTGAGCGCCGAAAGCGAGGACCTCGCGCACGCCTGCACGGAGTCGGTCACGTGGGCTGCGATCGCTCCGCGGGCCTCGCGCAGCTCACGGGCCGCGCGGGCGGTCGATCCCGCCCCCAGGAAGGGGATGACGGCGCCGACGACCAGCAGGAAGGGGAACAGGACGGCGGCGAGGGTCCACGACACCGAGGTCCCCATCCACGCCAGGGTCAGGATCGGGACGATGATCGCCGTCGTGACGGGGGCCAGTGTGTGGGCGAAAAAGACCTCGACGCGGTCGATGTCTTTGGTCACGCGGTTCATGATGTCGCCCGAATCCAGGCGATCCGTGCCCGCGGGAGCCTGGGGCTCGAGCTGGTCGTAGAAGTAGTTGCGCAGCATCGCCAGGGAGTGGAAGGCCACGAAGTGACCGGCGAACTGCTCAAGGTAGCGCGCCAGACCCTTGAAAATGCTCAGGCCAACGGCGACGCCGATGACGAGGGGGGATGCCCCACGCGCTTCCGCCCGACGCCAGGGCTGCGACGGCCCAGCCGCCCAGGGCGAACAGGCCGATGCCGATCATCAGGAAGACGATGCGCGCGGCGATGGAGGCGGCCAGGGGCGGCAGCACCCGGCGCGTGATCGACAGGAGTCGGAGGGAGAGTTGCCTGCGGGTCATCGGATCGTTCCTTCCGTGAGCGTCGCGACGCGGTCGGCGCCCTTGATCGTGGCGTCTCGGTGAGAGATCGTCAGGGTGGTGCGCCCGGCGCACACCGTCTCCAGGGAGGCGAGGATCTCGCGCTCGGAGGCCAGGTCCACGTGTGCGGTCGGCTCGTCCAGGATCATGATCGACGCGTTCTTCAGGAACGCTCGGGCGATGGCGATGCGCTGGGCCTCGCCACCGGACACGGCCAGGCCGCGGGCACCCACGCGTGCGTCCAGCCCGCCGGGCAGCGTGTCGAGGAACTCACCCAAGTGCGCGGCGCGCAGGGCCTCGATGAGCTGATCGTCCGTGGCGGTGGGGGACGCCAGGAGCAGGTTCTCACGCAGCGTGCCGGAGAAAAGATAGGTGGTCTGCTCGACGACGGCGCTCTGGGCGCGCACCCAAGACAGGGGCGCGGTCGCCAGGTCGACGCCGTTCAGGCTCACCTGCCCCGACCGGGGACGCAGGTAGCCCTGCAACAGCGCGGAGATCGTGGACTTTCCGGCGCCGGAGGGCCCGGCCAGGGCGACGTGCTCGCCGGGGGCGAGCGTCAAGTCGGCGCCCGCGAGCACCGGCACGCCCTGGGTGTAGGCGAAAGAGACGTCCGACAGACGGATCTGGCCGGGAGCGGGCGGCAGGGCAGGGGCCTTGACGTCCGGCGCGTCGAGCACGGGCGGGACCTGCGCGTTGAACTTCTTGATCTCCTTGTTGGCCGCCATGCCGCCCATGCCGATGTAGAAGAACTGGCCGATGCGATCCAGCGGGTCGAGCATGATCGAGGAGAGAAGCACGAGGGAGAGCGCGCCGCCGACGGACAGCGCCCCCTGCTGGTAGCGGATGAGGGCCAGCGCAATCGCTCCGGTGATCATACCCAGGGAGAAAACGGAGTCGATGACGAGGAGGATCAGCTGGTTGCCGGCCAGGTAGCTCATCACCTTCGAGCGCACCTCTTCGGCTGCCTCAGCGAGGCGCTTACCCATGTCCTTGCCCGCGTTCATGAGGGCCAGGTCGCCCAGGCCCTGGATGGCGTCGAGCTCCTTTGCGGCCAGCTGACGCGAGGCGTGACGGTAGCGGGAAGAGACGGGCTTGAAGGCCTTACGGAAGCCCATGACGCAGATGGGAACCAACGGGATCGCGATGGCCAGAAAGCCTGCGGCGACCGGGTCGAGAACCAGAGCGACGAAGACGACAGCCAGGATCGGCGTGGTCAGCGAGGCGATCATGGGGGCCAGGAAGGTGCCCTTGTAGGCGGCCACGCGCTCAACGCCGTCGGTCGCCGAGTTGACGATGCGGCCCGCGCGCTCGTTCGTGCGCTGCGACGGGCCCAGGGCGAAGACCTGGCGGATCATCGAATGGCGCAGGCTCGGTTCCAGCTGCTTCATCACCGTCGCGCCGAGCGCGCTCACCGCCCACGCGAAGAAGCCGGAAGCGAGGGCGCCGGCCAGTGCGAGCCACCACGTCGACCACGAATGTCCACCGACAATTTCGTCAATGCCCCAGCCGATCGCCAGATAGGCGAGCGCCAGACACAGAGCAGACGCCCACGAGCAGAGGACAACTATCGCGCGTTTCATGGTTCTCCTATCAACACGACACACACGAGTATATAGAGAAGGATACCCTTACTTTGGTTCTGACACTACTGTCACTAAGGCGACACTTCGGTAGGTGATACGCACACAAGAAACCACGGCCTCGTGGCAATCGACGAGGCCGTGGCTGGGATGAGTGACAAACGCTCAGGCCAGGCGGTACGTCCAGCCGTAGGGATCCTCGGCGCGGCCCCACTGGATGTCGGTAAGACGCTTGTGGATCTCGCGGGTCTTGTCCCCCACCTCGATCTCCACATCGAAGTCGTCGCCACCCAGTCGCGTGATCGGGGTGACCACGGCGGCCGTGCCGCACGCGAAGACCTCGGCGACCGCGCCCGAGCGGATGCCGTCCACGACCTCCGACAGGGCGATCTTCTCCTCGCGCACATCCACGCCCTCGTCGCGCAGAAGACGCAGGATCGCGCTGCGCGTGCCACCCTCGAGGATGACGCCGGTGAGCTCGGGGGTGCGGATCGTTCCGTCGGCCATGACGACGAACATGTTCATGCCGCCCAGCTCCTCGAGGTACTTGCCCTCGTAGGTGTCCAGGAAGCAGACCTGGGAGAAGCCCTTGGCCTCGGCCTGGATCTGGGGCAGCAGGGAGGCCGCGTAGTTGCCGCCCGCCTTGGCACTGCCGGTGCCGCCGGGGCCGGCGCGGTGGTACTCGCGCTCCACCCAGATGGCCACGCCCGACAGCCCGCCCTTGAAGTAGGGGCCAGAGGGCGAGCCGATGACATAGTAGTCGACGACGCCCGCGGGGTGGACGCCCACGAACTCCTCGGAGGCGAACATGAAGGGACGCAGGTAGAGGGACGAGCCATCGACCTCGGGAACCCACTTGACATCAGCGCGCACGTAGTCCACGAGGGAGGCCACGAAGTCCTCGCGGCTCAGCTCGGGCAGAGCGAGGCGGCGGGCCGAGTGATTCAGGCGCGCGGCGTTGTAGCCGGGGCGGAAGGTCCACACGGAGCCGTCCTCGCGCTTATAGGCCTTGATGCCTCGAACACGGACTGGCAGTAGTGGAAGACGGAGGCGCCGGGGGTCAGTTCGAGCGGGCCGTAGGGAACGACCTCGCGATCCTCCCAGCCACCCTCGCGCGTCCAGCGCATGTGGGCCATGTGATCCGTGAACTTCTTGCCGAAGGCCAGGGTCGACATGATCTCGTTGTACTCCTCCGGCGTCGCCGGGTGAGCATTGGGGGTCAGGGGAAAACGACCGGCCAGCTCGTCGGCGGCGGGAAGTACCAGATCGCCGGCAGCCTCAAGTTCCGTGGGGGTGTGCTGCGTCGATGCCATGAGGTCTCCTGTCGTGGTTTTTCACAAATATGAAGCCAGAATATGCCCGCCGTCCGCATTGTGGCCGATTGGTTTCGGCATGTGACCCACTCCCAGGCCCCCTGTGGACGTTCTCACCCACAGGACGCCTCACTCGTAGTGGGTCCACATGCGCAGGACGCGGACGATGCGTTCCTCTTCGAAGACCTCGTAGACAAGCCTGCGCTGAATGTTGATCCTGCGGGAATACATACCTGCGAGATCCCCGACGAGGCGCTCGTAGCGGGGGAGGCGTCGCAAACGGATCCTCAGTCAGAACATCGATGAGGCTCTGAGCTTTCGCCTTGAGTCCACTGGCGGAGAGCTTCTTCGTATCTTTGGCGGCCTGCGTGGAGAAAACGACCCGCCACACCGCTACCACTCCACGTCATCAAGGGCGTCGTCGAGGTCTTCGCGAGCGGCTTCCTTCAGGCTATCCGACATTCCGGGAATCCCCTGCAGATACAAGGTTTCCTGAATGGCGGACCAGTCTGCCTCGCCGATGAGAACGGCGTTTCCACGACGGCCGGTGATCGTGATGGGTGTCGAGTCCTCGTTCACGGTGTCGATGAGCCGGTACAGGTCTGAGCGGGCCGCGGTAGCACTCACAGCAGTCATGATTGTCCCTTTCCACTCCCATCATAACGTACGCTTTCACGTACGGAATAGGCCTGTGCGCAGGATTTCTGCCGAAAGGATACGATCGACGCATGACGACTCTGCCTGACTCTCTTTCCTCCGCCCTGCCCACCCGCGAGCGCCGCTCCCCCGGCCTGAAGCTGGAGGACGGGCGTTGGATGGCGGCCGCAAAGTCGGGCCTGTACGTCTTCGGTGCCGAAGCCTCGTCGACGGACGGGGAGCACACCCCCGAGGTGTTCCCCTGGTATGACGTGGCGCGGGCCCGCTGGGAGGCCGAGGGGTCGCTCTTCGCCCTGGAGTGGGTGGATCCGGCCCGCGCGGCCTTGGCTGGGCGCAGCCAGGGGGACCCGGACGAGTTCATGCGCCAGGTCAGCGAGTACGTCAACCGCTCCATCGTCATGTTCGCCCAGGCGGACACCGACGCCGGAACGACGATCACGGCGTGGGTACGCCGGGGACCAGACGGCCTGTTCTCCATCCTGACGGCCGACGGCCCACTCGACGCGGCCGCTCAGCGCCAGGCCGACGCCCTCGAGGCCAGCGTGCGCGACGCGGTCGGCTTGGACTAAGAGGCGAGGCCGTGGCGGGTGTGCGCTCGCCCCTGACGCAACGCCCCCGCACAGATGAGTCCGGGGCCCACCTTTCGGCTGGGCCCCGGACTATTGTGTGTCTCGATCAGTGAACGATGAAGACGCGCTCGAAGGGGTCGACGGACAGACCCTGCTCGAGGATCGTCCGCGCCCACTCGCGCGCGCTGAACAGCGAGTGATCGCGGTAGTTGCCGCAGGAGTAGACGTCCGTTCCCGGAACGTCCTCCCAGGTCACTTCCTCGGCGATGGCGTGCAGCGACGAGGCGATAGCCGCGGTCACCTCCTTGACGGTGGGGGTCCCCCACATGATGAGGTGGAAGCCCGTGCGGCAGCCGAACGGCGAGCAGTCGATAACGCCGTCGATGCGGTCGCGCAGCAAAGAGGCGAGCAGGTGCTCGATCGTGTGCAGACCGGAGGTCGGGATTTCGCCGCTGTTGGGCTGGAGGAAGCGCACGTCGAAATTCGAGATCTGGTCGCCCTTCGGGCCCGGCCTCCACGTTGATGAGGCGCACGTAGGGCGCCTTCACGGCTGTGTGGTCCAGAGTGAAGCTCTCCACTTCTGCCATGGTGTATTAATCCCTTTCGGTGTAGTTTTGCCGGCGTTGTTCCAATCGCATGAGCGATCGGAAAACCTCAGAGTACTGCGGATCCTCCTCATTCATGCGCGACAGGGCCGCACGTGCTTCACCTAACTGTCTCGTCAGATCCATACGGACCATCGCGGCGACGACGCCGCGGCAGTAGGAGCGCACGTCGGCTTCGCCCGCGACGGGCAGGGGGTTGACCGCCAGCTCGGTGACGGCAGGGCCGATAAACTCACCCGCCGCGTCGAGGACGACCTGGACGAAGTGGCGCGACGCCGCCAGCGTCGCGTTGTCGCCGGGGCCGAAGTGGGCCTCGGCCTGGCGCATCATCTGCGTGAAAGCATCCAGGCCACCGGCCGCGCGGATCGCGTCGTGGACGGCGCGATGCGTGGGCACAGTGAAGGATTGGCCGTCAAGCTCCTCGAACCCGGAGCCGACGACGTAGAGCGGGTGCTGCAAGACGGCCTCGAGGGCCTGGCGCTCGACGCGGGTGACCGGATCCTCCGGCCCGCGCCGCGCCTGAGTGGGGGCGGGGCGCCCGGCGCCGGCCATCTCGATCTCGCCGGGGCGCGGCTCGGGGGCGATGACCTCGACGCGGCCCGCCGCCCGGATCGCCTGCTCGACCGTGCGCATGTCCATGCCCAGCCATCCGGCAAGCTGGCGCGTGTACTCGGCGCGCAGCGCCAGGTCCTTGATGTGCGCAACGATGCCCGCCGAGGCTCGCAAGCCCTGCACGCGCCCCTCGGCGCTGCGCAGGTCCATCTGGGACAAGACCGACCGAATCGCGAACTCAAAAAGGGGAATGCGCGAGTTCACCAGGTCGACGATCGCCTGGTCGCCCTGGGACAGGCGCAGGTCGCAGGGATCCTGCCCGCCGGGGGCCACGGCCACGAAGGTCTGCGCCGCGAAGTTCTGATCCTCGCCGTAGGCGCGCAACGCCGCCTTTTGCCCGGCGCTATCGCCATCAAAGGTGAAGATGACTTCCGAGCCATGCGCGCGCCCGCTGGAAAGCACGACGCCGGCGGCGGGATCCGCGTGGTCGCCGAGCAGGCGCCGAATGATGCGCACGTGCTCGGACCCGAAGGCGGTGCCGCACGTGGCCACGGCGTTCGTCACGCCGGCGACGTGGGCGGCCATGACGTCCGTGTAGCCCTCGACGATGACGACCTTGTGCCCGGTCGCAATCGACTTTTTCGCCAGGTCCAAGCCGTACAGGAGCTGAGACTTCTTATAGATCGGGGTCTCGGGGGTGTTCAGGTACTTGGGCGATTCCTTATCGTTATCGTCCAGGCGGCGGGCGCCAAAGCCCACCGTCGCCCCCGTGATGTCGCGGATCGGCCACACGAGGCGGCCACGGAAGCGGTCGTAGATGCCGCGGTTGCCCTTCGACCCCAGGCCCGCAATCTGGATCTCCTGGTCGGTGAAGCCCTTGGAGCGCAGGTGGTGGGTGAGGGCGTCCCACGAGGCCGGGGCGTAGCCGACCCCGAAATGCTCGCACATCGCCTGGTTGAATCCGCGCTCCGCCAGGAACTTGCGGCCCTTGTGGGCCTCCTTGCTCCCCAGCTGTTTGCGGTAGAACTCCTCGGCGACGCGGTGGGCGTCCAGGAGGCGCTGGCGTTTGCCCGGCTCCTCCGTGCGCACGCGGGTGCCGCCCTCCTCGTAGTGGAGGGTGATCCCGGCCTTCGCCGCCAGCATCTCCACGGCCTCGGTGAAGGGCAGGTGGTCGATCTTTTGCACGAAGGAAATGACGTCGCCGCTCTCGCCGCATCCAAAGCAGTGGAACATGCCCAGGTGGGGGCGCACGTTGAAGGAGGGGGTACGCTCATCGTGGAAGGGACACAGCCCCTTGAGGGAGCCAATGCCCGCGGGTCGCAGCGCTACGTGTTCGCCGATGATCTCGTCGATCTTCACTGCGTTACGTACCGCTTCGATATCGTCCTTGCGAATCAGACCCGCCATGATCTCAGTCTACCGACGCCCGCCCACGTCTGCGTCCGATCACGCTCAGAGCTGCGAAGAGAGCATCCCGCACCAGCGGGCGTGCCAGGCGGAGGCCGACACGTCGGTGAGGGCGGCAACCTGATCGATGACAGCGCGCAGGCGCACCCCGTCGTCCGATGCTGCCCGCCACTGCGCGGCGAACACCGGTTCGAGAGCGTCAGCCCCGGCCTCGTACAGGGCGTCAACCAGGTCGGCCAAGAGCGTGCGCTGCTGGTAGTAGACGGGCTCGGTCTCGCGCGGGCTCATGACGTAGTGGACGGCCATGCCCTTGAGGATCTGGATCTCGGCGCGCACCTGCCGCGGCACCACCAGGTCCGCGCGGTAGCGGCCCAGCGGCTCGGTGCCAAAAGTCTCACGCGTGGCGGCCACGGTCGCCGAACAGAAGCGTCCGATCAGCTCGCTCGTCGCGTCCTTGAGGTGGGCGAGCGAGACGTAGGAGCCGTCGAAGGAACGCAGCCACACGGGCATGGAGACGATGCGTTCGAGCGCGTCCTCCAGGTCCGAGCGCGCCACCGCGGGCCCGTACCAGTCCAGGGTCGAGGCCACGACCGCCGCGCAGTGCGCGTCGTCGAAGAGGTCGGCGGGGTCAAGCTTGCGCGTGGCGACCGCATCCTCCATGTCGTGCACCGAGTAGGCGATGTCGTCCGACAGGTCCATGATCTGGGCTTCCAGGCAGCGCCGCCCGGCCGGGGCCCCTTGGCGCATCCACGCGAACACGGGCGCATCGTCCGGGTAGACCGAAAACTTGCGCGTCGACTTGGCCAGGTCCGGCCCGCCAGACTTCACCCACGGATACTTGCAGATCGCGTCCAGGGTCGCGCGCGTCAGGTTCAGGCCCGCGGGCACGCCTCCCGCGCCGATCACCTTGGGTTCTAGGCGCGTCACGACACGCAGGGTCTGGGCGTTGCCCTCGAACCCGCCGATCGAGGCGGCCGCCGCATCCAGGGCGCGCTCGCCGTTGTGCCCGAAAGGCGGGTGCCCGAGGTCGTGAGACAGGCACGCCGCATCCACGACGTCCGGGTCGGCCCCCAGTTCCTTGCCGAGCTCGCGGCCCACCTGGGCGACCTCCAGGGAGTGGGTCAGGCGCGTGCGCACGAAATCGTCCGAAATCGGGCCCAGCACCTGCGTCTTTTCGCCGAGGCGACGCAGCGCTGAGGAGTGCAGGATCCGCGCACGGTCGCGCTCAAACTCGGTGCGCGCCGAAGACTTGTGGTCCTCGGGCACCCAGCGCTCAGAATCGGCCGGGCTGTACGGGGCCTTCGCGTCACCGCCGTCAACACCGGGAATTGCCAGAGAAAACTCGTTCACGGGCCCATTTTACGCGCCCCACCCACCTCAGTCGGGACGCCGAACCCGCGAGCGCGCCACGGCCTCGTCCGTGATCGGTGCTCGGCAAGCCCCGCGTGGCCCGAGGCGTATGAGCGATAGAACCGCACGGACGGTGGCCTCATCACGATGAGGCCACCTCTTCCTCATAAATCTCTGACACCAAGAATGTCCGGTCAAAGAAAGAAGGGGATGAGAAGATTACGAGAAGGCCCCAATGGGTTTTGATCTGGAATAAAAGGCATTGAAAAGAAACACCCGTTCAGCGTTTTTGCTCACCTGCCGCGACCTCGTTGCAGCAGATGTCGAAAATTTACCAAATTGTTACTGTGAGATACCCCGGCGGATCTTTCCTCATTTGTTCAAACATGCTAATTGTCAAGAGTCGCATTCAGCGTCGAATCTCATCCATGGAAGGAGTCCCCCGTGTCCAACACGGCACAGGAAATCCTCGATGCGGTCGGTGGCCCCGGCAACATCACTCACTTTACCCACTGCGCCACGCGCCTCCGCTTTGAGCTGCGCGACGCCTCCGTCGTCGACAAGGACACGGTCGAGGCCATCGACGGCGTTCTCGGCGCCGTCCCGCAGTCGGGTGATCGCTACCAGATCGTTATCGGCGGTGCCGTTCAGTCCGTCTTCAACGAGATCAACAACCTGCCGTCGATGGCCGGTGGCGCCGCTGCCGCCTCCAACGACGATGTGAAGGCCGCCGCCCGCGCGAAGGCGCGCGGCAAGAACGCTCTCGTCGACGCGTTCTTCGAGTACCTGTCTGACTCGTTCCGCCCCCTCCTGCCGGTCCTCCTCGGCGCATCCCTGATCCTGGCGTTCCTCGCGGTCCTCGAGGCTCGTGGCGTTGTCGATACGCACGCGGAAACGATCCCCGCGTGGCTGGGCTACGTGAACTCCATGTGGCGCGCTGTCTTCTACTTCCTGCCCGCCATGGTCGCCTACAACGCGTCCAAGAAGCTGGACATCGACCCGTGGGTCGGCACAGCCGTCATCCTGTCACTGCTTACCCCCAACTTCATGGGCCTGAGCAACGCTTCCTCGTTCGCTGAGACGACCTGTACGACCACCGCGCTCGGCTCCGAGCAGTGCGTCACCCATGTCGGCTCTCTACCCCTGCAGCTGGCCGACTACGGCGGCCAGGTGTTCGTGCCGCTGCTGATGGTCCCGATCCTGGCTCTGGTCTACAAGGGCCTGAAGCGGATTATTCCCGCAAACGTCCAGATGGTGTTCGTCCCCTTCATCTCCTTCATCATCATCATGCCGCTGACCGCCTTCCTGATCGGCCCCCTGTCGATCTGGATCGGCAACGGCCTGGGTGGCGGCCTGGCATGGCTCAACGGCCACGCCCCCATCCTCTTCGCGATCATCATCCCGATCATCTACCCCTTCCTGGTGCCGCTCGGCCTGCACTGGCCCCTCAACGCCCTGCAGCTGGCCAACATCGCCTCGACCGGCTCGGACTTCATCCAGGGCCCCATGGGCGCGTGGAACTTCGCCTGCTTCGGCGCCACCGCCGGCGTGCTCTTCCTGTCGATCCGCGACCGCGACACCGATATGCGCCAGACCGCGTCCGGTGCCCTCGCCGCCGGTCTCTTCGGCGGTATTTCGGAGCCGTCCCTGTACGGTATCCACCTGCGTTTCAAGCGCATCTACCCGCTCATGCTCACCGGCTGTGTCGTCGGCGGTCTGGTCATCGGTATCGGTAACGGCGTCACCACGAACACCTTCGTATTCACCTCGCTGCTGACGATCCCCGTCTTCACCCCCACGGCCGTCTACGGCCTGGGTATTGCCGCCGCGTTCATCACCGCGTTCCTGATGGTCGTGCTGTTCGACTACCGCACGAAGGAGCAGAAGGCTGAGGCACGCGAGAAGAAGGCTGCGCTCAATGCTGGTGTCTCCGCCGCCCCCGCCGCTGCTGCCCCGGCTGCCGCCGCCCCCGCTGCTCCCGCTGCTCCCGAGTTCAGCGACGAGGCCAAGGCTGACCTGACCCTGACCGCCCCCATGGCGGGCGAGCTGGTTGCGCTTTCGGACGTGGCCGACGAGGCCTTCTCCGCCGGCGCGCTCGGCCCCGGCATTGCGGTCTCCCCCGCCGCTCACGCGGTCGTCGTCGCCCCCTGCGACGGCAAGGTGACGGTTGCCTTCCCGACCGGCCACGCCTACGGCCTCAAGTCCGCCTCCGGCGTCCAGGTCCTCATCCACATCGGCATGGACACCGTCAAGCTGGACGGCAAGGGCTTCACGCCTCGCGTCGCCAAGGGCGACGTCGTGCGCCGCGGCGACGTGCTCGCTGAGGTCGACTGGGATGTCATCCGCGAGGCTGGCTACGACACCATCACCCCGATGGTCGTGACGAACAAGAAGAAGTTCGGCACGATCACCCCCGCCGCACCCGGCGCTGTCGGCATCGACGACACCGTCGTGACGGTTGCGCCCAAGGAGGCGTGAGCGTCCCGGCGTTTCGCTGACGCTGTGGGGGCGGGCCACGAGGCCCGCCCCCACACGTGTATCCGCCGGGTGTTCAACCGACGCTAAGCACACTTAGGGGTATAGAACATGCCGTCTCACTGCGGGTCCCAGGTGGTTTGTCTTGCTGCGGGTCCCAGGTGGTTTGTCTTGCTGCGGGTCCCAGGTGGTGAGGTTTGTCTTGTTTCTTAGCTTGTTGGTGCTGGGCGGCCCGCCCGGGTGTGGCCACACCGCACGGTTCCCCAACAATGTCGCACGTAATTTCCCTGTCAACCTTTCATACATTGAAATAGGGGTATTGCAATTCCAACGTTTGTGCGCCATGTCGAAAACTGACCCGGGGAAATTACGTGCGACATTTTCGAGGAACCATCATGTTGGGCTGCGATGGTTACGGAAAGCTCGGCGGGACGGTGCCCAGGGCTCGGCGGGACGGCGCCCAGGACTCGGCGGGACGGCGCTTAGCGCTGGGCTTCGATGATGTCGAGGACCGTTCGGACCTGCTCGATGGTGAACTGGCCGGGCGCACTGCCCTCGTTCCCCGGAAGGGTCGCGAAGGTGGCCGCGCAGCCGAGTGCGGATCCAACCAGGCGCGTGGGGGCTCCGGAGGGGCCCATGGCGATGCCGATGACGGGACGGTCGTAGGCCTCTCGCGCCCATGCCTGGGCGCCGATGACGCGGGCTGCGTCGGTGGCGCTGGTGGCCATGCACGCGAACTTGAGGACGTCGGCGCCCGCGTAGTTCATGTCGGCCAGCACCTCGGCCAGCTGGTCGTCACTGGGGGTCGCGTCAAAGTCGTGGAACGATCCGATGACGAGGGATCCGGCCGCGTGGGCGTCCTCGATGAGGGCGGGCGCCCCGTCGCGCGAAATCTCGACGTCGACGCCGCCGACGAGGGGCGCAAGGGCGCGCACGAGGGCGCAGTACTCCTCGTCGTCCAGGAAGGCCTCGCCGCCCTCGACGGAGGTTCGGATGGTGGCTAGGACGGGCAGCGGCGAGGCGTCCGCGACGTAGCGGGCCATGCGCACCAGGTCGTCGGCGACCTCGCTGGCGGCGACGAAGTGCGATCCCACCAGGGAGGCCAGGTAGGTGTCGGCTCGCCATTCGACGATGTCGGCGCAGCAGGAGGCCAGGGCGCCGACCTGCTCGCTCAGGGAGTGCGCATCTCCGCCAACGGGGACGATCACCTGGGTGCGCGCGCCGAGGGTCGCTTTCTTGGCGGCTCGCCCGATGGTGACGAGGCTAGGGGCAGGGTCGGGGTCGGGCGTCGATGGGTACGACATGATTCCTTCGCTTTAGTAGCCGATTTCAGCCAGGTGCAGGCGTGAGCGCTCCGCATCTGTCAGGTAGGGGTGGTCCAGCCAGCCGTCGGGCAGGTGGGGGGTCTTTTCGCCGCCGGCTCGGCCGCGCGGTCCGCGTGCGGCGGGCGGGAACTCCTGATCGAGGTCGAGGTCCGCGAGGCGCTCGTGCAGCTCCTGGAGCGTGGAGACCATGGACAGCGCGTGGCGCTGGGGGCCGCCGACGGCGAATCCGCGCAGGTACCAGCCGATGTGCTTGCGCATCTCGCGCAGCGCGCGCCCCTCGTCGCCCTGGTCAACGACGCACCAGGCGGCGTGCCGCTCGATGACGGAGACGACCTCGGCGAGGCTGGGGCCCGGCGGGATGGCCCCTCCGTGGTAGGCGGCGACGATGTCGCGGAAGATCCAGGGGCGTCCCTGGGCGCCGCGCCCGACGCTGATGCCGTCGCAGCCGGTGCGCTCGAGCATGGCCAGGGCGTCGGCGGCCTCGAAGACGTCGCCGTTGCCGAAGACGGGGATGTCGAGCAGGTCCTTCAGGCGTGCGATTTCGTCCCAGTGGGCGTTTCCCGCGTAGTGCTGGTTCTGGGTGCGCGCGTGCAGGGTGAGCGCGGCGGCGCCGAGCTTTTGCGCAGTCAGCGCCGCGTCGGTCGCGGTCTCGTGCTCAGAGTCGATGCCGATGCGGATCTTGACGGTCACGGGGATCTCGCGGCCCGCTCGCTCCCCGGCCTCGTGAGAGGCGCGCACGACGGCACCCACGAGGTCGGAGAACAGGTCGCGCTTCCAAGGCAGGGCCGCTCCCCCGCCCTTCTTCGTCACCTTGGGGACGGGGCACCCGAAGTTCAGGTCGATGTGGTCGGTGAGGTCGCGCTCGACGAGCATCGTCGCGGCCTTCGCCATGACGGCGGGGTTGACGCCGTAGAGCTGCAGGCTTCGCACACGTTCGGCGGGGTCGGGGCGCACCATCTCCAGCGTGCGCTCATTCTCCTCGACGAGAGCGCGGCTGGTCACCATCTCGGTGACGTACAGGCCGGCGGGCGCATCCACGCGCGGGATGGCGACGTGGCGCGGTTCGGTGATGGTCTCGCCGGGAGCAGTCTCACCGGGGTTCTTCGGGGACGAGGCCGTGGCCGCCTGCCCGGACTCGGCTGCCCAGGAGGGGATGCCGACGGGCCGCAGATGGTCGGGCAGGCCCGACTCGCCCATGATGCGGCACAGGCGTCGGAAGGGCACGTCCGTCACCCCGGCCATGGGGGCCAGGACGACGGGTGTCCACAGGCGCAGCGGCCCCACGCGAAGAGGGGCCGCTGCGGATGTTGAGGCTATCTGCAAGTCAGCAGCCCAGGCGTTCGATCAGGTACGACTTGACCTTGTCGAGCGGGATGCGCACCTGCTCCATCGTGTCACGCTCACGGATGGTGACGGCGTGATCCTCGATCGAGTCGAAGTCGTAGGTGATGCAGAACGGCGTGCCGATCTCATCCTGGCGACGGTAGCGCCGTCCCACGGCGCCGGCGTCGTCGTAGTCGACGTTCCAGATGCCGCGCAGCTCGTCGGCCAGCTCCTGGGCGGGGCCGGTCAGTTCGGGCTTGCGGGACAGGGGCAGGACGGCGGCCTTGACGGGGGCCAGGCGCGGGTCCAGCTTGAGCACGACGCGCTTGTCGACGCCACCCTTGGCGTTGGGGGCCTCGTCCTCGTGGTAGGCCTCGATGAGGAAGGCCATGAGGGAACGGGTCAGGCCCGCCGAGGGCTCGATGACGTAGGGGGTCCAGCGTTCCTTGGTGTTCGGGTCGAAGTAGTCGAGCTTCGCGCCGGAGGCCTCGGAGTGGACGGTCAGGTCGTAGTCGGTGCGGTTGGCGATGCCTTCGAGCTCGCCCCACTCGCTGCCCTGGAAGCCGAAGCGGTATTCCAGGTCGACGGTGCGCTTGGAGTAGTGCGAGAGCTTCTCCTGCGGGTGCTCGTACTCGCGCAGGTTTTCCGGGTCGATGCCCAGGTCAACGTACCAGGCCTTGCGGTAGTCGATCCAGTACTGGTGCCATTCCTCATCGGTGCCGGGCTCGCAGAAGAACTCGAGTTCCATCTGTTCGAACTCGCGGGTACGGAAGATGAAGTTGCCGGGCGTAATTTCGTTGCGGAAGGACTTGCCGATCTGGCCGATGCCAAACGGCGGCTTCTTGCGCGCGGCGTTCATGACGTTCGCGTAGTTGATGAAGATACCCTGGGCGGTCTCGGGGCGCAGGTAGTGCAGGCCGGCCTCGTCGTCGACGGGACCCAGGTAGGTCTTGAGCAGGCCGGAGAAGGCGCGGGGCTCGGTCCACTGGCCGCGCACGCCACAGTTCGGGCAGGCGATGTCTGCGTTGCTCAGGGAGGACTCTTCGACGCCCTTCTTTTCGGCGAGCTCTTCGATGAGCTGATCCTGGCGGGCGCGCTTGTGGCAGTTCAGGCACTCGATGAGCGGGTCGGTGAAGGCCTTGACATGGCCGGAGGCGACCCACACTTCGCGCGGGAGGATGACGGAGGAGTCGAGGCCGACGACGTCGGCGCGGCGGCGGACCATGGCGTTCCACCAGGCGCGCTTGATGTTTTCCTTCAGTTCCACGCCGAGCGGGCCGTAGTCCCACGCGGAGCGGGTGCCACCGTAGATGTCACCGCAGGGGAAGACGAAGCCGCGGCGCTTGGCCAGGCTGATCACGTTGTCGAGGCGGGAAGGTCCCTTAGCCACTTGTCACTCCTTGAGTATTTGGGGCACGACTGGCTGTCGTGTCGCCATCGATACTAGTCGATAACTACTGTTTCGGGCGCCTCCGGACCCTTGCTCGCTCATGGATCCCACCACAGGTGCGGGCTTGGAGTGCTGGCTGGGCTGTGCGTTTCTCTCCACCACCGCGCTCGCGGATAGGTTATGCAGATCCGGATAGGTTATGCAGATCCGGATAGGTTATTAACCTATCCAGATGTCAATAACCCTATCCACATCGTCGTAACCTATCCGGATCAGGAGGGGCAGGCTCCGCTACAGCGAGTGCGAGCGCGCCAACTTCGAACCTATCCGCATGCAAGCATGCCAGCACCGACAGAGCCGACAGCGCCGACAGCCACCACCCACGCTCACCAAGCACAGCACCCCAAAAGTCGCAGGCAATTCCCCTTTACCTATTTCATGCGGCGAAATCATATCGTTGAAATTCCGCCATTTTCAGCACATGATTGAACATTCCATCATCGAATTGCATGCGAAATTGTAGGGCGCGCACAGAACTACCGTGCCACACTCAGCAACCATCAGCGCCCGAGCATCCCCACAGCAACTGGCAACGCCTGGACACTCACGTGGAGCTACCACAACACGCCCGAATGCATAAAGCAGCCCCGGCCTCGTCGCTCCTACGGGAGGGAACGAGGCCGGGGCAGGGTCAAGGGGTCATGTTCCCCGGGCGAGCGACAGGTTCAGTTGAGGCGGCGAATCCTGCCCGTGAGGGTCAGGCGCCATCCGGCAGCGGTGACTGCGAGAGTGATCAGGCCGAGCAGCCAGAAGGCGGGGTGCATCGGGGGGAAGGTAGCCGGACTTGTGAACAAGCGTGAGAACCAGCCAGGTGACCGGACCGGCTATGCCAGCCAGGCCCAGAACAGTCGCCACGATAATGCCGAGGGCGACCGTCCACGGGCCCCGACCATGGCGCGAGGCCGCACCGATCAGGCGTCCGGCCCCGTCGCAGGCGATCCAAGCGACCACCACAATGAGCCACGAGTCCACTCCGAGGGGATACTCGAGGCTCCCCAGGAAGAACATGTGTGTCTGAGCCAGGGCGAGCACCCACCAGATCACGCTGGCGATGGCGATAACGACAGCGCTTAGCACGTAGGTCGAGAGTGCCAGGGTCCGGCGCGACGCTCCGCTCAGAGACGCTGCCCGCAGGTCCGTCGTCGTGGTGATGATCTGCGCGATGAGGATGTAGATGGCCGTCGAGAAGGCGGCGTTGACGGCAGCCTGATCGACGTGCTGGGAGAAGTCATCGGAAGTCGCGTACATGATGGCGCTCACCGTGGAGTTAATAGCAAATTGACCGACGATAACCGAGGCGTACACTCCGAAGGCGAATCGCCAGTCGACCATTCCGAGGCGCCAGATCGAGGGCTGAGAGGAAACAGTGGGTGCGGTGCTCATTGGTCGTTCTCCTGGATGAGGTAGGCGAAGGCGTCCTGGAAGGAACAGTGCGAAGCGGTCAGAGAGTGGGATGCGAGCTCGGTGTCGCCGACGGCGCTGCCGCGCAGGTCCACGACGATCTCTCGCGTGGAGCCGAGCTCGCGGCTCGCGATGACGGCGAGGTCCGGGTGGGCGGCAAGGAAGCGCTCGACGTCGGCGGCGTGGCCGGTCAGCGCACAGACTCGGCAGGTGAAGTCGTCGACGCTCTCATGAGCAAGGAGCAGGCCTTTCTTCAAAACGACGACGTCTTCGGCGACCTTTTCGAGTTCGGAGACCATGTGCGAGGAAACGAGGAAGCGGCGCTGCGGGCGCTTTCCTTCCATGACCTCCCCCGCCAGGGTGAGGATTTCCTCGTAGAAGGCGTAGCGCGTGGGTACGTCCAGGGGTGCCTGGATCTCGTCGAGGAGGGTGATGGGCGCGCCCGATGCCAGGGCAATCGCGCCGGTGACAACGGCCGCTTGGCCTGTGGAGAGCTTTCCAAGAGTCTTGCGGCTGCGGACCGGCAGACCGAAGCGCCGGGCGTAGTGAGCGAAAAGCCGCTCGTCCCAGGTGGGACGCAGACGGGCGTATTGGATCAGGATAGTTGCGGGGACATCGTCGAGGTCTCGGCTGGACGAGGCCATGATCGAGCCGGTGAGCAGGTCGTCGGCGCTGGCCTGGGCGGCGTCTATGGCAACGCTCCCCGAGGTGGGGGCCAGCAGGCCGCCGAGGATCTGCATGAGCGTCGTCTTGCCCGAGCCGTTGGGGCCGACCAGAGCCGTGACAGTCGATTCCCCGAGGGTGAGGGAGACGTCGAGCAAAGCCGGCACTATCTCACCTCGGTAGGTGTGGGTGATGGAGTTGAGGGTGATCATGAGTTGTCCTTGGCGGTTGTGTCAGCGCCATAGGCGCGGACGTGGTCGATGATGGCGTCGATGTCGAGGCCCAGGGCCAGGCCCGCTTCGACGGCGGGGTTCAGGGTCTCCTCCACGTAGGTGGCGAGCCCGTCGGCCACGAGCGCGTGCTGTGCGCCTTCGGCGACGAACATGCCGATGCCACGCCGCTTTTCGACGAGCCCCTCGTCGACGAGGATCGCAAAGGCCTTGCCGACGGTAGCGGGGTTGATGCGGTAGGTGGCGGAGTACTCCGTGGTGGAGGTGAGCTGGTCCCCGGCGCGCAGGGCGCCGCGCAGGATCTGCGCGCGGATGTCGTCGGCGATCTGCACGTAGATCGGGATCCCCGAGACGAACGTGGGTGCCATGGGCAGCCTCCTCGGTTCAGCGGTTCATTACATAACTAATGAACCATAGAACCAGGTAGTCCGTCAAGCTCTCACAACGAGTCCTAGATCACATCCACAACAACAAATCCGCTCCCCCACCCAAATCTCGCACGTAATTCCCCCCGGTCAGTTTTCAACACCGCCCACAAACGTTGCAATTCCAACGACTACATTTTAAAGTTTGAAAGGTTTACATGGAAATTACGTGCAACATTGTTGGGGAACCATGCCCGCAATGCCCGCGCCCCCGCCCGCAACGCCCGCAATGCCCGCGCCCGCGCCCCTACCCAAATCTCGCACGTAATTCCCCCGGTCAGTTTTCGACACCGCCCAGAAACGTTGCAATTCCCAACAACCATATTTTTAAAGTTTGAAAGGTTTACATGGGAATTACGTGCGACATTGTTGAGGGAACCATGCCCGCAATGCCCGCGCCCCCGCCCGCAACGCCCGCAACGCCCGCGCCCGCACCCCCTACCCAAATCTCGCACGTAATTCCCCCGGTCAGTTTTCAACACCGCTCACAAACGTTGCAATTCCAACGACTACATTTTTAAAGTTTGAAAGGTTTACATGGAAATTACGTGCGACATTGTTGAGGGAACCATGCTCGCAATGCCCGCAATGCCCGCAACGTCAGCAACGCTCGCAACGTCCGCGCCCGCGCTCGCCCCCGCGCCCGCGCCCGCGCCCGCGCCCGCCGGATCCACATCCGCACGTCAACTGGCCGCCCCACGCACACTGCCCGCCCTACACACAACCCGCCCCACGCACACAGCCCGCCCTACACACAACCCGCCCCACGCGCAACCCGCCCTACACACAACCCGCCCCACGCACACAAACAACCCCGGCCTCGTCCCACGGGGATTGGGGACGAGGCCGGGGCCAGGTCAGAGATTAAGCGCGGGAGCGCTCACTCCTTGACGCCGCCGGCGGTCAGGCCGGAGACGATGTACTTCTGCAGGTACTGGAACAGCAGGATGACCGGGACGGCCGCGAGGACGGCGCCCGCCGCGAAGATGCCCCACGGGGCGGTACGCTCGTCGGCTGCCCACATGTACATGCCGACCGCCAGCGTGAACTGACTCTGATCCTGCAGGACGACCTTCGCGATCACGAAGTCACCGAGCGAGGAGATGAAGCTCAGCAGACCGACGACCGCCAGGACCGGGCGAACCAGCGGCATGATGATCGTCCAGAAGGTCTGGGCGTGCGTCGCGCCGTCGATCATAGCTGCCTCGTCCAGCGAGCGCGGGATCGAGTTGAAGAAGCCGTAGAGCAGGAAGGTGTTCGAGCCGAGCGCACCACCGAGGTAGACGCAGATCAGGCCGAGCTTGGAGTTCAGGCCCATGACCGGGAAGATGTCCTGGATGCCCAGGAGGAGCAGGTACAGGGCCACGAAGGCCAGCATCTGCGGGAACATCTGAACGAGCAGCAGGCCGGTCAGGGTGCCGCGGCGCCCCTTGAACCGGAAGCGGCTAAACGCGTAGGCCGCTGCTGCGCCCATGAGGACGGTGCCAATCGCGGTCGTGGTCGACACGATCAGGGAGTTGACAACCCACGACCAGTAGGCGGCATACTTGCCCGAACCCAGCGCCGTGAAGTTATCGAGGGACACTTTCGAGAAGAGGCTGTTCGAGCCGGTCAGCGTCGCACCGGGGTTCAGGGACACCGACAGGACGTAGAGCAGCGGGACCAGGCAGTAGATGATCATCAGGACGCCGACGAGGTGGCGCCAGCCGACCTCTTGCAACCAGCGGCCACCCTTGAGGGTGGATTCGCGATTCTTCTTCACTGTTGCAGCACTCATCACAGCTCCTCAAGGGTCTTCGTCTGGCGGAAACCGAGCCACGCGATCACGCCCACGACGATGAAGATGACGATGGACATGGCCGAGGCCAGGCCGTAGTTCGGGGAACCCGACTCGATCGCGATCTTGTAGACCATCGAGATCAGGATGTCAGTCTGGCCGACATCCAAGCCCGGGTAGTTCGGGCCACCGCCGGTCAACATGTAGATGAGCGAGAAGTTGTTGAAGTTGAACGCGAAGGAGGCGATCAGCAGCGGGACGGTGGACTGCAGCACGAGGGGCAGCTTGATGGACCACACGGTGCGCAGGCCGGAGGCGCCGTCGATCTTCGCGGCCTCTTCGACGTCGCCCGGCAAGGACTGCAGGGCGCCCAGGCAGACAAGGAACATGTAGGGGAAGCCCAGCCACAGGTTCACGCCCAGGATCGAGAACTTCGCCAGCAATCCGTCCGTCAGCCACGGAACTTTCGCTCCGCCGAGAAGGACGTTATTGATGAAGCCGAAGTCCGTGTTGAGCATGCCCTTCCACACCAGGGTGGCCAGGAAGGCCGGGAAGGCGTAGGGCAGGATCATGAGGGACTGGTAGATCTTGCGGCCCTTGATGCGCTTGTCCGCGAAGACGAGGCCGAGGATCAGGCCGAGGGCGAAGGTGGACAGCACCGAGCCGATCGCGAAGATGAAGGACCACAGCAGCGCCTTGAGGAAGGGGCCAGCCAGGTCGCCGCGGGCGAACATGTTGGCGTAGTTGTCGAAGCCGACGAAGACGCGCCAGCCGGGATCGAGCTGGGTGCCGTCGGAGGCGACGAACGCGCCGACCTTGCCGTCGGCCGTGTAGACGGTGCCCGACTCGGTGTCGGTCAGCGTGTCGGCCGCCTCATCGTAGCTGTAGCGGGACTTGGCCAGGTAGGCGGTCGAGCCGTCCTCGCTCTTGTAGTGGCCATCGTTGGGGTCAGCCGTGGCCGGGACGCTGAGCGCGAAGACCTCGGTCTGGCGCTTCAGGACGTCGTTGACCTTGAGGACGGTGTAGCCGTCGACGGCGGTGATCATGCCAGCGGAGACGGTGCCTTTGGCCTCGTGGAAGGGCGTCTCGGAGTTGCCGACCTTGACGGCGCCGGTCTCGGTGTCGACAATGGCCAGGCCCAGGCCCGAGCCATCCTCAACGATGGCGGCGGGAAGGTTGACGGCGCCGGGGGCGCGCTGTTCGGCGGCCTTCAAGATCGAGGCGACGGCGTCTTCCTTGGACGAGTTGTGGCCCTGACCGTAGTTCGTGAAGGACACGTAACCCGTGTACCCCATGACGAACACCTGGTAGATCAGCAGGAACACCATGCCGGGGACCAGGTACTTCGCGGGGATCATCCGCTTGGAGAAGTACACCCAGTTCACGACAGCGAGCAGGACGACCAGGACGGCGAGCACCGTCCACGACTTCACCAGGTACGCGGTGAACATGCCGTACAGCCCCAGGGCATCAATGAGCATCATCAGGATGAGTTTGACGAAGAAACCAGGCTTGGTCACTTCGCTCGCGTGCGAGGCCTTGGGCCCCGCCTTTTTCTTTTCTGTAGCCTTCGCTGGCTCAGACATCGTGTCCTCCACACGTGCGCGTTCGCGCGTCATTGCGACGTATCCCGCCGGACGGCGGGTAAAGAAGTGGGCACCGAGGGTGCCTGTTGGCCGCTGGGCGGCCGCGGTGTTCAACGCCGCCCCACCCCCGCCCGCCGCGTGGGTGCGGGCGAGGGTGGGGCGTTGTCACGCCTGAAGGCGAGCCTTCGTGGTGGCTGCTAGCGGCCACCACGATCGCTCACTTGGAGGCGATGGCGTTGTTGATGTTGGTGACCATCGTAGCCCAACCCTCGGCGGGGGTCTCCGTGCCGGACACGATGTTGGCCTCGGTCTGGCCCCAGTAGTTCCAGACGGAGCCCATGGCGGGGATCGCGGGAGCGAGCGCGCCGGCCTCGGCAACCTTCGAGAAGTCCTTGATGTCCTGATCATCCGACTTGGCGGCGACCGACGGCATCGCGGAGGCGCGACCGCCGAGCTTCTGCATCTCTTCCTGAGCCTCGGGAGTGGCCAGGTAGTCGAAGAATTTCTTGGCAGCGACCGGGTTGGCGGACTTGGCGCTTTGGTAGAACATCTGAACGCCGACGAAGGGCTGCGCGGCCTGCGAGCCGGCGGCGGGGACGGGCAGGACGGAGACGTCCATGTCGGTCTCACGGAAGGCGGCAACGTTCCAGGGGCCGGTCACCGTGTAGGCGGCCTTGCCGTCGAGGAAGGCCTGCTTGGCGATGTCGCCGGTGATCGAGGGGGAGATGATGCCCGCGTCACTCTGGGCCTTGAGCCAGTTGGCGAAGTCGGTGCCACCGGAGCCGCCCATGGCCAGCTCGGAGGTGTACTCACCGTCGGCGTTGGTGTTGAACACGGGGGCACCGAAGGAAGTCTGGAAGCCGTAGAAGTGGTACGGGTCACCCTTGTCGCCCATCTGGATGATGAAGGGGTACTCGACGCCCGCCTTCTTGCCGGAGGCGATCATGTCATCGTAGGTGGTCGGGGTGTCCTGGGTGAGCGCATTGTTACGCACCAGGGCGACGGACTCGACGGCGTAGGGGACGCCGTAGGTCTGGCCGTTGTAGGTGACGGCCTTGACGGCCACGTCGGAGAACTGCTCCTTGGCCTGACCCAGGTCGACGGGGGCGACGACACCGTTAGAGACGAGGGCGCCGAGCTTGTCGTGGGCCATGACGATCAGGTCAGGGCCGTTGCCGGTGGGGACCTGGGTGGTGAACTCGGTGTCCATGTCGGCCTCGGACTTCTGGACGACATTGACGGCGACGCTGGTCGACGCCGTGAAGTCCTCGGCGAGGTGCTGAACCTGAGCGAAACGGGTGTCGTCCGCCCAGATCGTCAGGGTCGCGAGGGTCTCGTTGGAATTCGCGGACGAGTCCGTCGTGGGGGGTGTTGCCACTGCAGGCGGCCAGGGCGGTAACCGCCGCGAAAGCGCCGAGTGCTGCGATGCCACGTCGCATGTTTACTCCTGTGTTGGTCGGGCTGGTCGCGTCCATCAGCGACCCGCTAAAGCCACTGTAATACCTCCGTTTTTCTTTCTGCAACAATTTTCCGAATTGTGAGCTACCTGTTACATTTGTATTAACGATGTCGTGCTGACCCACCCGAAGGAGAGCTGAGTCGATGGCGAAAAACCGCACGAGCATGGCCGATATCGCCACCCGCGCCGGCGTCTCGACCGCTACCGTCTCGCGCGTCTTTAATGGTGTCGGGCAGGTCTCCGCTGACACGCGGCGCAAGGTCCTGACCGCCATTGACGAGCTGGGATACGACCGCCCGACCCCCGAGCGCACTCCCGACACGCCCACGATTGGCATCGTGCTCCCCGAGCTCACGAATCCGATTTTCGCGTCTTTCGCCCATCACCTCCAGGAGGAGGTATCCCGGGCCGGCGGCATCGCGATGATCCGCTCGCAGACACCCGGAGCAACCTCGGAGTATGATCACTTGTCCTCGCTCATCGAGCATCGCGCGAATGGCCTGATCTTCGTCTCGGGCAGGCACGCTGATCTGCTCGCCGACCTCGACCCCTACCACGATGCCGTGCAGCGCTCGATTCCCCTGGTCACGATTAACGGCGCCCGCCCGGAGATTCTCGCCCCCGATTTCGACGGGCGACGCGCTGGGCATCCGCGCGGCCGTGACGCACCTGCACGAGCTGGGCCACACGCGCATCGCCCTGCTGACGGGGCGCACGCACGTCGTGCCCGCGCTGCGCAAGGCCGAGGCCTTCACCCAGATCATGGGCGAGCTGGTCGGCGACCACGCACCCATCATTGAGGAGACCTTCTATACGTACGAGGCCGCGGCGGCGCATACGAGCGGCCTGATCGAGCGCGGGGTCACCGCGATCATCACCGGCTCAGACCTGCAGGCTCTCGGCGCGATCCACACGATTACGTCGATGGGGCTCTCCGTTCCCGCGGACGTCTCGGTCATCGGTTTCGACGATTCCTTCCTCATGTCACACCTCAGCCCAGGGCTGACGACGGTCCACCAGCCGGTGCCCGCGATCGTGACGGCTGCCGTGCGCAACCTGTTCGAGGCCTTGGCCACACCCGACTACACTCCTGAGCACGCCGATTACGTCTTTTCGCCTGATCTGGTCGTGCGTGGAACCACGGCACACGCGCGCTAAACGCCCTGATCACAAGGGTCCGTGACCCGAGATTGACTTGCAATCATTCTCGCCAGCCTAGAGAATGATTCTCATGTCAAAAAGAATCCTTGCTGCCGCATGCGCGGCCGCCACAGCGCTCGCTCTGTCCGCTTGCTCCACCACGGCCTCGTCAGGAGGCGGCGCTTCCCCAAGGACGGCACCCTGACCGTCATGGCCTCCTTCTACCCGCTGCAGTACCTGGCCGAAAAGGTCGGCGGCGAGCACGTCACCGTCACCTCGCTGACGCCTGCGGGCGCCGAGCCCCACGACCTTGAACTCTCCCCCAAGATGGTCGACTCGCTGTCCAACGCGGACGCAGTTGTCTACCTGGCCGGCTTCCAGAGCGCGGTCGACGAGGCCATCGAGCAGCACGCCCCCAAGACCGTCATCGACGTCTCCCCCCGCCGCCGAGCTGGTTGAGGCCGACTCCAGCGCCAACCACCCGGCCGAGGAAGAGGGCCACGACCACGAGGCCCAGTCCGGTGAGACCGAGGCCCACGATCACGACCACGAAGGCCACGACCACGAGGGCCACGACCACGAGGGCCACGACCACGACATGAGCGCCGACCCCCACTTCTGGCTCGACCCGGTTCGCATGGCATCCGCCGCGACCCTGGTGGGCGAGAAGCTGGCCGAGGCTGACCCGGCCAACGCCGAGACCTACAAGGCCAACGCCAAGGCCCTCAACGAGGAGCTCACCGCCCTGGGCGACGACCTCGTCATGAAGACCTCCAACTGCCAGGTCACAACCTTCGTGACCGCCCACACCGCCTTCGGCTACCTCGCGGACCGCACCGGGCTGACCCAGGTGGGCATCTCCGGCCTCGACCCGGAGTCCTCCCCCTCGCCGGCGCGTCTGGCCGAAATCGGCCAGATCGCCAAGGACCAGGGCGTGACGACCATCTTCACCGAGGCCCTCATTGACCCCAAGGTCGCCCAGACCCTGGCCGACGACCTCGGCCTGTCCACGGCCGTCCTGGATCCGATCGAGTCCCAGACTGATGCGTCCAAGGACTACGCCGCGGTCATGAACGACAACATCGCTGCTCTGACGAAAGCAAACAACTGCCAGTGAGCACAACTGACTCCCACGCGACGGCGGGAGCCTCCCACACGGAGGCGACCGCCGTCGTGCGTCTCGATAATCTTCACGTCGCCTGGGACACGGACCTGATTCTGCACGGCATCTCCCTGACGATCCCCGCCGGTCAGACCGTGGCGATCACAGGCTCGAACGGCTCGGGCAAGTCCACGACCATCAAGGCGCTTCTGGGCACCGCCCCCATCACGGGCGGCGACGCCCAGCTCTTCGGGCGCTCGATCACCGCGCGTCGCCGCGTGCCGTGGAACAGGGTCGGCTACGTTCCCCAGCGAATTTCCTCGGGCGGCGCGATTAGCGCCAGCGCGATCGAGGTCGTGCGCTCCGGCTTGCTCGGCCCTCGCCGCCTATGGGCGATGCCCGGGGACACCTCCCGCGCAATGGAGGCACTGGAGCGCGTCGGCATGGCCCACCGCGCGCACTCCCCCATGAACATCCTGTCGGGCGGCCAGGCCCAGCGCGTCCTCATTGCGCGCGCCCTCGTACGCCGCCCCGAGCTGCTCATCATGGACGAGCCCATGGCCGGGATCGACGCCGCTTCGCGCGCGCGGCTGGCCGACATCGTCGCCGACGCGAAGGAACAGGGCACGACGATCCTCATCGTGCTGCATGAGCTCGGCGAGCTCGGCCCGCTCCTGGACCGCGAGCTGCACATCAGCGCCGGGCACGTCTCCTATGACGGCCCGCCGCACATCGACGACGACCACGAACAGCACCACGGCGGCGATCACTGCCACCCCACGAAGGCCAGCTCCCCCACCGCGGGCGGCGACGGCCTCGTCAGTGGAATCTGGACGGGAGAGACCAATGATTGATGCCGTGACCACCCTCCTGTCCTCACCCATGATGCAGCGCTCGCTGCTGGCAGCCCTCATCGTGGGCCTGACCGCACCGATCATCGGGACGTACCTGGTCCACCGCAGGCTCGCGATGCTTGGCGACGGCATCGGGCACATCTCGCTGACCGGTGTCGCACTGGGCTGGCTGGTTGGTACCTTCGCGAACGTGAGCCCAGCCGACTCGTGGGCGATCCCCGGCGCCGTCATCATCTCTCTGCTGGGTGCGCTCACGATCGAGCTAGTCCGTCAAAGCGGGCGCACATCGGGTGACACCGCCTGGCCATGCTCTTCTACGGTGGCATCGCCGGCGGCGTTTTGCTGATTGGCCTGGCCGGCGGCACCTCCGCCCAGCTCAATTCCTACCTCTTCGGCTCCATCTCGACCGTGCGCTGGAGCGACATCACGCTCATCACGATCCTGGGCATCGGGATCGTCGTACTCGGCGTCGGCCTGGCCCCCGCGCTTTTCTCGGTCACGAACGACGAGGACTTCGCGCGCTCGACGGGACTGCCCGTGCGCGCGCTCTCCCCTCCTCATCGCCATCCTGTCCGCCCTGACGGTCGCCGTCGCCATGCGCGTCGTCGGCTCGCTGCTGGTGAGCGCGCTCATGGTTATCCCCGTCGCAATCGCACAGCTGTCTGCCCGCTCGTTCCGCTCGACGATGGGTATCGCTGTGGTGCTCGGCGTCCTCATCTGCACGTGCGGGCTGTCCCTGACTTACTTCATTGACCTGTCGCCGGGCGCGACCATCGTCGTGGGAGCCATCGGACTCTACGCGATCGGGTTTATGATCAGGGCGATCATCGACCGCATTCGCCGGGTGCGTAGGCTTCGCGTGGCCCGCACCCACAACCAGCACCCGGAGCAAGCAGCGGCCAGCTGAGCGGCCCACACGTTAGGAACACACATGCAGCGCATGACCAAGCAGCGCCAGGCTGTCCTCGACGAACTGACGCGGGTGAACGACTTTCGCAGCGCCCAGCAGATCTTTGAGGATCTGCGCACCAACGGCCAGCACGTGGGCCTGGCAACCGTCTACCGGTCCCTGCAGGGCCTGGCGGAGGACGGCCGCATCGATGCACTGCGTTCGTCCGAGGGTGAGTCCCTGTACCGCATCTGCACGAGCAACAGCCACCACCACCATCTGGTGTGCCGCGAGTGCGGCCATGCTGAGGAGATCGAGCAGTCGCAGATCGAGGCGTGGGTAACGTCTGTCGCCCAGGGGCATGGCTTCGCGAACGTCGAACATTCTCTTGAGCTGTTTGGAACGTGCGTCTCCTGTCAGGAGAAGAACAGGACGGCCTGAACGTGAGCGTGTTGTCTCGGTGGGAACTACCGGGTTAAGCAGCCACTGAGTTAGGATAGGCTACGTTTCATTTAGTATCCGATGGAGGGCACGTGCACACCGCAGGAATCGACAACATGGTCCCGGCCTTCGCCCGCGAAGGCATCTTCCTCTTCGTATTCCTGTTCGGGGTCGCATTCTTCCGCGCCCAGTCCACCTACTGGCTCGCACGCGGCGTTGCTTCCGGCGCGATGCGCGCCTCGGGGCGTACAGGATTCCTGGGGGCCGTTGCCCGTTGGTTCGATGGACCGGTCCCCCGCAAGGGCGCTGCGATGCTCGACAAGTGGGGCATCATCGCGATCCCCTTGTGCTTCCTGACGGTGGGCATCCAGACTGCGATCAACGCTGGCGCGGGCCTGGTGCGCATGCGCTGGACCACCTACACGATCGCGATGATTCCCGGCTGTATCCTGTGGTCTCTGCTCTACGGCCTGGGGATGCTCGCCGTGTTCGCCGCGGCTGTGCGCGCCGTCGCCGGTTCCTCGTGGGGGTGGGCGGGTTTGGCCCTCATCGTCGCCCTGATCGCCCTGAAGGTGGTGTGGGGCCGCCGCAAGCGCGCGGCCGTCGACCTCGCGTTGAGCGAGGATCGCGCCTAAGAGTGCGCGACGCGGTCGACAGCCCCACCGAAGCGCCGGTCGCGCCCAGCAAACTCCTCCAGGCACCCCCACAGTTCCTCGCGGTCGAACGCGGGCCAGGGGGTGTCGACGAACATCATTTCGGCGTAGGCCATCTGCCAGAGCAGGTAGTTGGACAGGCGTTGCTCCCCCGATGTGCGGATCATCAGGTCGACGTCGGGCACGTCGGGCAGGTACAGGTGGCGCGCAAACGTCTTTTCGTTGACCCCGCGCGGGCTCAGGCGCCCGGCGGCCACGCCCTCGGCGATGGAGCGCGCGGCGTCGGCCAGTTCGGCCCGTCCCCCGTAGTTGACGCACATGATCAGGTCGAGCGTCTTGCAGTGCTCGGTCGCGCGGTCGGCTTTTTCCAGGGCCTTGATGACGCTGGTCCACAGGCGGGGGCGCCGCCCGCTCCAGCGCACGTGCACGCCCCACTGGGCGAGCTGGTCGGTGCGCCTGGCAAGCACGTCAGAGGCGTAGTTCATGATGAAGGAGACCTCGGCGGGCGAGCGTTTCCAGTTTTCGGTGGAGAAGGTGTAGACGCTCAGGTAGCGTACGCCCGCGTCGATGGCGCCCGCGATGGTGTCCATGAGGGCGTACTCCCCTGCCCGGTGTCCCTCGGTGCGTGTCAGGCCGCGAGAGTTGGCCCAGCGCCCGTTTCCGTCCATGATGAGGGCGACGTGTGCGGGGACTTCGCCGCGCTTGAAGGTGGGCGCGGGCACGTGCCACTGGCCGGGGCCGAGCAAGGGCGCGGCAGGGTCGGCGGGTGCGCGATCCATGGGGGTCGGACGATGGGTGGTCATGGGTGGCTCCTATCGATAACGGTGAGTGAGCGCAGGCGCCTTTCGAGATGCCATTGAGTATAGGAGGAGATAAGGCCCGAGGCCTCGGTTCGCGCATAGGCCTCGCATCGGTCGGCGTGCGCCCAGTCTCCGCTGAGGAGCTGGCCGAGGAGGGCAACGCTGTCGGGCGCGGGCGAGGAGGCGCCGGGCGGGCGGCAGGTGTCGCATACGGTGCCCCCGTCGGGGATGGAGAAGGAGGAGTGGGGTCCTTGTGCTCCGCACACGGCGCAGTCGAAGCAGGAGGGGGCCCAGCCGGCCAGCGCGAGGGCGCGCAGGGTGTAGGAGGAACGGATGAGCGTAGGGTCGTGGCGGCGGCGCGCGAGGGCGTTGAGGGCTCCCAAGAGCAGCAGGTACTGGGAGTGGCTGCCGTCGTGCGCGTCGGCGGTCAGGCGCTCGGCGGTTTCGACGACGACGGTTGCCGCGAGGTAGAGGTCGTAGTCGGCGGCGATCGACTCGCCGTATTGGGCGATGGAGGCGACCTGGGAGAGGGTGTCGAGGCTGCGCCCGCGGTGCAGTTGTGCGTCGATGACGGAGAAGGGTTCGACGCGGGCGCCGAACTTGGAGGTCGTCTTGCGCACGCCCTTGGCTACGGCCCGGACCTGGCCGTGTTCGGCGGTGAGCAGCGTGATGATGCGATCGGCTTCGCCCAGCTTGTGGGTGCGCAGGACGATCGCCTCGTCTCGGTAAGACTTCATCACGGTGTCATTGTGTCACGGGGGACGAGGCCGTGGTGGCGTCGGATGCGAGGCGTCGCGCTGGGCGAAATTCGTTGTGAAGTGTGGTGTCACGGTCACCGACAAGTCCCCCTGTGGGCGTTGTCAGCAAAGTGTGAGAAACTGACAGCGTGGTCGGTCTAACACCTTGCACACAGTTTCGAGTAGATAGTTTTCTCGCAAGTGGTATGGTTTACTCGTAACCGTCGAAGGAAGGAAAGATATGGCTCCCCCGATTGATGCCCGCGAAAAGCTTGGCACTGCACTGCGCCAGGCCCTCACGCATACGCCTCTGTCAAAGATCTCTGTCAGCGCACTGACACGCGCAGCCGGGGTCACCCGTCAAGCGTTCTACTACCACTTCAACTCGCTCAGCGACCTCAACGCCTGGGTTTTCCGCGAGGAGATCACAGCGCGCCTGACCACCAGTTCGGGAGAATGGCTCGACGCGATCGAAGCGACGATGATGTGGATGCACGAGCACCGCGATGAGACCGCTTCCGCCATGAAGACCATCGAGGCCAACGACCTGTGGGCATTCCTCGCCTCGCACATCCAGGAACTCATCGAGTCCCGCCTGGACGGATCGGCCACCGCCACCGCACGCGACGTCGTCGCCCAGCACTTCGCCCTGGCCTCCACCGCCCACATGGCTCAGTGGATGCTCTCGGGCCTGGAGGTTAACCCCTCGGTCGCGATCGCCCGTATGCGGGTCCTCATGACCGACCAGACCACCCCGGCTCTGGCACGCCTGGCACAGTAACGCGGTCCCCCACCAACCGCGCTAGGGTGCACAGCTTCCCCCGGCCTCGTCCACACCGACGAGGCCGGGTTTTTCCATCCCACAGACCAGCCCAACACGCCCCTGTGACGACGAACCATAAGTTACAACCTGACCACGGGAGTAAACACGGGTCGACAATCTCGCCTCATCAGCAACTTTCAACACACCGAAACTCCCGCATAACCGCAGACTTTGTAACTTCTTGGTTACGGTCAGTTCAGGGTGTCAAGTCGCAATTAGTGCGGAGTATCCACGTGTGAGGGACGCCGCGCTGTACAAATGGCCAGCGGTGTCTAGGCGCAGGATTTAGCGGTTCCGCATTCTGACATGTATAGTTCGCACGTAACCTCTCTCTTACCGTTGACGAGGACTTCCGATGCCCCACCCCGATGCGAAAACGGCGCTCGCGCTTGCACTGCGCGACGCACTCTCGACCACACCCCTGTCTAAGGTGACGGTCTCCGGTCTCACGCGCACCGCCGGCGTGACCCGTCAGGCGTTTTATTATCATTTTTCCGACATTCGTGACCTGACCGTGTGGGTCTTCAAACGCGAGGTCGGCAACCAGGTTGGCACCCACTCCAGCTACGACGAATGGTCGGACGGCCTGCTGGCCATGCTCGTGTGGATGCAGTCCCACCCCGAGGAAACGCGTTCCGTCATCTCCTCGCTTGGCATGGAGGAGCTCCAGCTCTTCTTGCACAAGCAGCTGCGCTCCGTCATGGAACCCATCGTCGACGAGCTCGGAGCAAACCTGACCGTCACCGAGGGTGACCGCATGTTCGTCGCCGACCACTTCACGCTGTGCGTGCTCGGACACGTCTCCCAGTGGCTTGCCAACGGCATGAGCGCCGACCCCTACATCCTCACCGAGCGTATCGCTCGCGTCCTGGATGGCCAGATCCTGCGCTCGCTGACGATGTTCGCCGACAAGCCCACCAGGACCTCGGGCCGCGGCTGATACGACGAAGGACCCCGACCTCGTACACTGACGAGGCCGGGGTCCGTTGTTCGCATGTGCGCACTTAGCGCAAGGCGCGGTTGACCGCCGAAATGACGGCCTTGTACGAGGCGCGCGTGATCGAGGAGTCGATGCCGACGCCCCACACGATCTGGCCGTCGACCGCGGCCTCGACGTAGGCGGCGGCGCGCGCGTCGCGTCCCTGGCTCATCGCGTGCTCGGAGTAGTCGAGGATGCGCACGTCAAGATCGAACTCGTGCAGCGCCGAGACGAAGGCGTCGATCGGGCCTGTACCCGAAGCCTGCACCTTAACGATCTCGCCGTTATCCATGAGCGTCGCCTTGAGCTCGACGCTCTCATCGTCCATGGACGACACCTGCGAGGAACGCATCTCGAAGCGGCCCCACGGCTCCAGGCCGGGAGCGGCGCTCGTGGGCAGGTACTCGTCCGCGAAGATCTGCCACAGCGTAGCCGCGTTGATCTCGCCGCCGTAGGTATCCGTGTGGCGCTGGACGATGCGGGAGAACTCCACCTGGAGGCGGCGCGGCAGCTCCAGGGCGTGCGCGGTCGACATGAGGTAGGCGACGCCACCCTTGCCGGACTGCGAGTTCACACGCACCACGGCCTCGTACGAGCGGCCCACGTCGTGCGGGTCGATCGGCAGGTAGGGCAGCTCCCACACGACGGCGTTCTCGTCGCCGCCAGCGGCGTCCACCTTGGCCTTGCGGACCGCGAAACCCTTCTTGATCGCGTCCTGGTGCGAGCCGGAGAAGCTCGTGTACACGAGGTCACCGACGTAGGGGGCGCGCGGGGAGGTCTCCATCTGCGTGCAGTACTCGACCGTGCGACGGATCGCATCCACATCCGAGAAGTCAATGCCCGGGTCGATGCCCTGGCTGAACAGGTTCAGACCCAGGGTCACCAGGTCCACGTTGCCGGTACGCTCACCCTGACCCAGCAGGCAGCCCTCAACGCGGTCCGCGCCAGCCAGGAGGGCCAGCTCGGCCGTGGCCACACCGGTGCCACGATCATTGTGGGGGTGGACGGACAGGGCGATGAACTCGCGGCGGCTGAGGTTGCGGCTCATCCACTCGATCTGGTCGGCGAACACGTTCGGGGTCGAACGCTCGACGGTGGAGGGCAGGTTGAGGACGATCTCGCGCCCCTCGCCCGGCTCCCACACGTCCATGACGGACTCACACACCTCGAGGGCGAACTCCAGCTCCGTATCCACGAAAATCTCCGGGGAGTACTCGAAGCCGAAAATCGTCTCGTCGCCCAGGCGCTTCTCCGCCTGCGCGATGACCTCGCGCGCACCGAACTGGGCCAGCTCGATCGTCTGCGCCTTGTCCGCGTGGAACACAACCTCCCGGAACACGGGCGCCGTCGCGTTGTAGAGGTGAACGGTGGCGCGCGGGAAGCCCACCATGGCCTCGACCGTGCGTTCGATCAGCTCGGGGCGCGACTGGGTGAGCACCGAGATCGTCACGTCCTCGGGCACCGCATCATCCTCGATCAGCGAGCGCACGAAGTCAAAGTCGGTCTGAGAGGCCGAGGGGAAACCGATCTCGATCTCCTTGTAGCCCAGCTTGATAAGCAGGTCGAACATGCGACGCTTGCGGGCCGGGTCCATCGGCTCGATGAGGGCCTGGTTGCCGTCACGCAGGTCGGTAGACATCCAGCGCGGAGCCTTCGTGATCCGCTTGGAGGGCCACTGACGATCCGGCAGGTCGACGGGGTTCGTGTCCAGGAACGCGCGGTACTTGCCAATCGGCATGGGCGAACCGGAGGGGACTGGGACGGTCGATGTAGTCTTCACAACTCGTAGTCTATCGACGCACCTGGCCCAGCGAGGACGGGCTGCGCATACTGGACGTGAGATGCGGCGCGGTCGCCTCCGCGGGTCTTCGCCACGCGGCGAGGGGGATGAACGTCTTTTCTCCGCGCAAAGTGCCTCGCTCACGCCGTTCATATGTCATGATAATTGGGTCCAATGTCCCACACAACGACGCGCGGAGCAGTCATGACCCCCTTGTTGTTTGCTCAATCCTTTACCCCGTCGACGACGTCCGTCGCTGGCAACGTCTTCCTCACGGCCATCGTCGGCCTCCTCCCCCTCATCCTCTTCTTCGTCCTCATGGGCGTCTTCAAGGTCGCCACCCACTGGTGCGCAATCATCTCGCTCGTCACCTCGCTCGTCATCGCGGTCCTTGCCTTCAAGATGCCCGTCGGCATGGCGCTCCTGGCTGGCACGCAGGGCGCGGCGATGGGCTTCATGCCGATCATCTACATCATCATCGCGGCCGTGTGGCTCTACAACCTCACCGAAAAGTCGGGGCGCAGCGCGGACCTCAAGGCCGTGTTTAATACGATCGGCCGCGGCGACCAGCGCGCCCAGGCCCTCTCGTCGCCTGGTGTTTCTGTGGCCTGCTCGAGGGCCTGGCCGGCTTCGGCGCTCCCGTGGCCATCACCTGTGCGATGCTCGTGACCCTCGGCGTGCCCAAGATCAAGGCCGCCGTCGTCACCGTCGTCGGCAACGCCATCAACGTTGGCTTCGGCGCCATGGCCATTCCCACCACGACCGCCGGTAAGCTCGGTGGCGCCGACCCGGTTGTCGTTGCCGGCGACATGGGCCACCTGACGTGGATCTTCTGTCTGTTCATCCCGGTGCTGATGCTCTTCATCCTCGACGGCTCCCGCGGCGTGCGCCAGCTGTGGCCCCTTGCCCTCGTCGCCGGCCTTGCTGCCGGTGCGGGCCACTTCTTCACCCCCTCGGTTTCCTACGAGCTGACCGCCGTCGTCGCCTCCCTGCTCGGCTTCGCCGCCTGCTACGTCTTCCTTCTCTTCTGGGGTCCGACAACCCCCGCGGAGTGCGCGACCGAAGCCGACGAGGCCGACAAGCCCACCGGCTCGCGCATCGGCCTGGCCCTGCTGCCCTACGTCCTCGTCGTCATCATCATCGCGATCACGAAGCTGGCCAAGCCCGTCGCAGCTTTCTTCTCGTCCACGGACGTGAAGATCCCGTGGCCCGGCATCTACGGCAACCTGCTGACCGGCGACGGAACGCCCTCGACCGCTGCGATCTACTCGCTGCAGATCCTGTCCAACCCCGGCACCTGGATCTTTGTCACCGGTATCATCGTCGCCATCGTGTACGGCACGAACTCCTCGAACGGGCGCTTCCAGACCTCGGTCGGTGAGATGTTCACGGTCCTGCCGCGCACCATCTACTCGCTGCGCATGGCGATCCTGACGATCGCCTCCGTGATGGCTCTCGCCTTCGTCATGAACTTCTCGGGCCAGACCACCTCGATCGGCGCCGCCCTGGCCACCACGGGCGCCGCCTTCGCGTTCCTCTCCCCCATCCTGGGCTGGATCGGCACGGCCGTCGCAGGCTCCGCGACCTCGGCGGGTGCCCTGTTCGCGAACCTGCAGTCCACCGCCGCCGCGGGCGCCGGCCTCGACCCGAACATCCTGCTGGCCGCCAACACCATCGGCGGCGGCATCGGCAAGATCGTGTCCCCGCAGAACCTGGCGATCGCCGCGACCTCCGTGGATTCGGAGGGATCGGACGCGGAGATCCTTAAGAAGGCCGCCCCCTACTCGATCGGCCTGCTCCTGGTCCTGTGCATCCTGGTGTTCGTCGCCTCCCAGGGCTGGCTGGGCTCCTACATGCCGCACTGATCTGCTCTGGTCATCGTCCCGTCGGGCCCCGAAAGACTCACGTCTTCCGGGGCCCGCCCCTAATTGCCACACACGTCGCCCCACCTGTAGGCTCGCAACAGGTGAACGACTCAGTGACGCCCGTTAGTACCCGTAGCACCGAGAAAGGACTGATCACATGAGGGTTTCCCTCCGCCTGATCCTGACGCTCACAGCCGTCGCGGCACTCACAGCCGCGTGCAATCCCTTCGGGGCCTCGTCCCGCGGGCGCCTCCCCGAGGACCCACGCTTCGCCGAATTCACCTACAAGACCGACGGAGAAATCAAGGTTCAGGAGCGCACCGACTCCTTCAACGAGCGCATGCCCACCATCGGCGCAACAGAGGGACACGTCGCGGCGGCCAACTTCCCTGAGGGACGCGGACTGCCCTCCCCCGACCACCACTTCTGGGTGACCGGCGTCGCCACCGTTGCTCCCGAGTCAATCCAGAAGCTCAGCGAGGGCGCCACCGGTAACAACACCCTGTTGCCCGGCATCTACCCAGGCCTTTACCAGTACGTCCCCCAGGACTGCCACTTCGTCACAATCCCCGCCGACCACGCAAACACCGTCCTCCAGACAAAAGCGAACGGTATCTACTCGGACTGGGGGTCGTTCACGGTCACCGACTTTGCGGCCTCCGCGGACTGCAACCTCATCATTGTCACCGGCGAGGGCACCACCGGCTGACCGCGCCACGCCCCCAAGAACCCAGCCCGGGCCTCGTCCATGAAACATCCATGAACGAGGCCCGGGTTTCCCTGTGAGGGCACGCGACGATAAAGAAACGATAAACGCAAGATCTCCTTGTTCTAAGTCGGGTCCCAGAGGTCCCAAACGCCCCTCCCAGAGCCAACTTTTCACGATCCCTATGTCCTGACTTTTCCGCGAGATAACGCCACTCCCGAAAGGCACCCACCGAAGGCCCCACACAATTGGTCTCCCGGGACCTCGGACCCAGCCATACTGATGAGCGACAGCACCCACGAGGAAGGATCCCCAGTGCGTATCGCTCTTTTCTCCACTTGCCTGGCAGACGTCATGTTCCCCCAGGCCGCCCAGGCGACAGTCACGCTGCTCGAGCGCCTCGGCCACGAAGTCGTCTTCCCTGAAGACCAGGTGTGCTGCGGACAGATGCACGCCAACACCGGCTACTTCGAAGACGCAGCCAAGATCACCCGCAACCACGTCAAGACCTTCGAGCCCGTGCTCGACGGCCAGTGGGACGCCATCGTCGTCCCCTCCGGCTCCTGCACCGGTGCAGCGCGCCACGAGCAGAAGGTCGTCGCCGAGCACGTGGGCGACCACGAGCTGGCCAAGAAGTCCCAGCTCATCGCCCAGCACACCTACGACCTGACCGAGCTCATCACCGACGTTCTCGGCCTGGAGGATGTGGGCGCCTACTTCCCCCACACCGTCACCTACCACCCGACGTGCCACTCGCTGCGTATCGCCAAGGTCGGCGACCGCCCCTACCGCCTCCTGCGCAACGTTGAAGGCCTGACCCTCGTCGACCTGCCCGACGCCGAGGTCTGCTGCGGTTTCGGTGGCACCTTCGCCATGAAGAACTCCGAGACCTCCACCTCGATGCTCGCGGACAAGGTCACCAACGTCATGTCCACGCGCGCCGAAGTCCTCGTCATGGGCGACTACTCCTGCCTCATGCACGTCGGCGGCGGCCTCTCCCGCCTCAACTCGGGCATCCGCCCGATGCACCTCGCCGAAATCCTGGCATCCACCAAGGATCAGCCCTTCGAGGGCAACATCTCCTTCGCACCCGAAAGCGCACAGGTGATCTGACATGACCGCAACGTTCATCGGAATGCCCTCCGCCCCCGAGTCGCACACCGGCGGCTGGCGCACCACCGTCACCATCCCCGAGGACACCCTCCGCTGGGGCACGACCTTCCCCGAGGGCGCCCACAAGACGCTGGCCAACACCCAGATGCGCCGCAACCTGGGCCACGCCACCCGCACCATCCGTAGCAAGCGTGCCCAGCGCGTCGCCGAAATGCCGGACTGGGAGAACCTGCGCAGCGCCGCCGAGGCCGTCAAGTTCGAGGTCGCCTCCCGCATGCCCGAGCTCCTCGAAGAGTTCGAGCGCAACGTGACCGCCCGCGGCGGCATCGTCCACTGGGCGCGCGACAAGCACGAGGCCAACCGCATCGTCGCGGACATCATCAAGTCCAAGGGCGTCGACGAGATCGTCAAGGTCAAGTCCATGGCCACCCAGGAGACCAACCTCAACGAGTTCCTGAAGGAAGAGGGCATCAGCGCTCGCGAGACCGACCTCGCCGAGATGATCGTCCAGCTGGCCGACGACATGCCCAGCCACATCGTCGTCCCCGCGATCCACCGCAACCGCTCCGAGGTCCGCGGCATCTTCCTGGATCGCATGGAGGACGCGCCCCGCAACCTTTCCGACGACCCGACCGAGCTGACCGGCGCCGCCCGCGCCCACCTGCGTAAGAAGTTCCTGCACGCCAAGGTCGCCGTCTCCGGCACCAACATGGGCATCGCGGAAACCGGCACAGTCTCCATCTTCGAGTCCGAGGGCAACGGCCGCATGTGCCTGACCCTGCCGGACACGCTCATCACCCTGATGGGCATCGAAAAGCTGGTTCCTCGCTTCCAGGACGTGGAGATCTTCTCCCAGCTCCTGCCCCGCTCCGCCACCGGCGAGCGCATGAACCCCTACACCTCCATGTGGACGGGCGTCACCCCCGGCGACGGCCCCCAGGAATTCCACCTCATCCTCATGGACAACGGCCGCACCAAGGTCCTGTGTGACCCGATCGGACGCCAGGCCCTCGCCTGCATCCGCTGCGGCTCGTGCATGAACATCTGCCCGGTCTACCAGCACACCTCCGGTCACGCCTACGGCTCCGTCTACCCGGGCCCCATCGGCGCGATCCTGACCCCGCAGCTCACCCAGGGCCTCGCTGAGGACGATCCGGTGCACACCCTGCCCTTCGCGTCCTCCCTGTGTGGCGCGTGCGGCGAGGTTTGCCCCGTCAAGATCGACATCCCGACGATCCTCATCCACATGCGCGCCCGCACGGTCGACGTCAAGCGCAACCTCGTGCCCGACGTGTGGGACCTCGCCATGGGCGCGACCACCCCGATGATGACGAACGCGACGCTGTGGAAGGCCGCCGGAAAGGGCGCGAAGGCCACCCGCCTGTTCGCCAAGAAGGGCTCCATCGGCGCACTGCCGTTCCCGGCCTCGCTGTGGACGCGCGCCCGCGACCTGCCGGTCGCCCCGAAGGAAACCTTCCGCGAGTGGTGGAAGCGCACCCACAAGGGCTCCGACGCCAACGCGCCGCGCACGGACCGCCCAGCAACGGGACTCCCGCTCGCTTCCGAACACGGCATGACCACCAGCACGACCCAGAAGGAGGCGTGACATGACCACCACCATGGACGCGAAGACCGCGATTCTGGCGCGCGCACGCGACGCCATCTCCCGTTCCCAGCAGGGCCGTCCCGTGCGCCCAATCCCCCGCGACTACATTCGTTCCACCGAGCACGCGCCCGGTTCGCAGGCCGTCATCGAGGAAATGATCGAGAAGCTCGAGGACTACTCGGCGAAGGTCGTCGTGGTCTCCAAGGAGTCCGAGGTCGCCGACGCGATCTCGACGTTCCTGGCCGACCAGAAGGCCTCTTCCGTCGTGGTCCCCACCGGCCTGGACGACGCCTTCAAGAAGGCCGCCGCCCGCGACGGCCGCACGGTCCGCGAGGACAGCCGCGAGCAGGCCATCCCGACGCTGGAGCTGGACGAGATCGACGCGGTCGTCACGCGCTGCCGCGTCGCGATCTCCATCTCGGGCACCATCGTCCTCGACGGTGAGCCCGACCAGGGTCGCCGCGCGATCTCGCTCGTGCCCGACACCCACGTCGTCGTCCTCAAGGCCTCCGACATCGTGCCCACGGTCCCCCAGGCGGTGGACATCCTCGGAAAGAACCCGACCCGTCCGATGACCTGGATCGCCGGCGGTTCGGCGACCTCCGACATCGAGCTGGTCCGCGTCAACGGCGTGCACGGCCCCCGATTCCTGCGAGTCGTCATCGTCAAGTGATCTGATCACGACGTAAGTGTGCCCGGCTGCCTCACGGCAGCCGGGCACCATGCTTATTTGAGCAGAGGTCCACCTGATGTTTCCCTGCGACAGAGTCTCAGCGCAGGTAGCGGCCCGTCACCGAGGCCTCGGACGCCGCGATGTCCCCGGGCGTGCCCTCAGCGACGATACGCCCGCCCTCGACGCCTCCGCCCGGCCCCATGTCGATGACCCAGTCGGCGCAACGGATCAGGTCCAGGTCGTGCTCGATGACGAGAACGGTCGCACCGCGGCCAATGAGGCGCTGCAATACGTCGAGGAGGACCTGCACGTCATCTGGGTGCAAGCCGATGGTCGGCTCGTCGAAAACGAAGAGCGTGCCGTCCTGCCGCCTCCCCATTTCCGAGGCCAGTTTGAGCCTCTGGGCCTCGCCACCTGACAGGGCGGGTGTCGCCTCGCCGAGCGTCAGGTAGCCCAAACCAAGGCCCGACAGCGTCTCGAGGAGCGCGCCTGCTTTCTTCAGGCCGCGCACGGCAACCCGGGCCTCGTCGACGCTCATCGCCATGATGTCGGGCAGGCTCAATCCATCGCGGCGAATCGACGCAGCCTGCGCGCCGTAGCGGCTCCCTCGACAATCTGTGCACTCAATGTCCACGTCGGGCAAAAACTGCACATCCAGGGTGATCTGCCCAGTACCGTCACACGTGGGACAGCGCAGCGAACCCGTGTTGTACGAGAATGCACCGGGCTTCAACCCGGCAGCCTGCGCCTCCTCGGTACGCGCAAACGCCCGGCGCAGCTCATCCAGGACACCGGAGTACGTGGCCACGGTCGAGCGCACGTTGACACCGATGGGCGTCGCGTCGATCAGGTTCACGCGCGAAATGCCAGCGGCGTCCACGTCGCGCACGTGCACGGGCAAAGGCTCGCCAGCAAGGCGCGCACGCAGCGCGGGAACCAGCGACTCCAGCACGAGCGTCGTCTTGCCCGACCCACTGACGCCCGTGACGGCCGTCAGCGAGCCGACGGGTACGTCCACGCTCAGGGGCCGCACCGTGTGGATCTGGTTAGTCTCCAGGTGAAGCGCACCGCGCCCGTCGATATCCGCGCCCTGATCCGACTCCCCCCGCTGCACGCTCAACCCGACGGACCCCAGCCATGTACGGGCCGATGCGGGACGCGGGGGCGTGGGAGGCCTCGGCAATGGGACCCTGGAAGATGACGCGACCGCCGTCCGCGCCCGCGCCTGGGCCGATCTCGATGAGGTGGTCGGCGGCACCCAGGACACGTGTGTCATGGTCGACGACGACAGCGGAATTCCCGTCGGCGATGAGCTCGCGGATGATTGCCAGGACGCCGTCGACGTTGGAGGGGTGCAGGCCGATGGTCGGCTCATCCAGCACGTAGAGGACCCCGGTCGTCCGGTTGCGCACCGCGCGGGCGAGCTGCACGCGCTGGCGCTCGCCGTTGGATAGCGTCGAGGACGCGCGGTCAAGGGACAGGTAGGACAGGCCCAGCTCGACGAGGCGCTGCATCGGCTCGGTCATCTCGTCGACGATGACGCGAGCCATGGGCGCGACCTCATCCGGGACGAGGCCGGGGACGCGCTGGACCCACTCGCGCAGCTCCGTGAGCGTCAGGCGAGAGGCCTCGCCCAGGTCGATGCCCTCGATCAACGTGGAGCGTACACGTTCCCCCAGGCGCGTGCCGTCGCACGCGGGGCATGCGCGGGTGATGAGGTACTTGGACACGCGGGCGAGGGCCTTCTCGTCTTTCGCCTTCGACAGCGCGTTTTCGACCGTGGCGACCGCGTTGAAGTAGGTGAAGTCCAGCTCCGCGCCACCGGTCTTGGTGGCGACGACGATGTGGCGTTTTTCGGCGGGCCCCTCGTAGACGATCGTCTTCTCCGCATCGCTCAGGTCCCGGAAGGGCACGTTCGTGCGCACGCCCATCTCACGGGCGACGTCCTTCATGAGCTTCCACATGAGGGACCCCCACGGAGAAACCGCGCCCTCGTCAATAGTGAGGGATTCATCGGGCACGAGGGACGATCGGTTGACGACGCGCTGGACGCCCGTCCCCTCACATACGGGGCACGCGCCGCCAGAGTTGAAGGCCATCTCCTCCGCGCCGAGGCCGTCAAAGGACTCCGCACACTGCGGGCACGTGAGAGGCACCTCCAGGGCGACGCCCAGCGAGGGCGGCACACGGTGCCCGTTGGGGCACAGATAGGAGCCCACGCGCGAAAACAGGAGGCGCAGGTGGTTGAGCAGCTCCGTGGCCGTGCCGAAGGTGGAGCGCACGTCGGGCACGCCGGGGCGCTGACGCAGCGCGAGCGCGGCGGGCACGTGCGCCACCTCGTCGACCGAGGCCTTGGCAGCCTGGGAGATGCGCCGACGCGTGTAGGTCGCCAGGGACTCCAGGTAACGCCGCGATCCCTCCGCGTAGAGCGTGCCCAAGGCCAGGGAGGATTTACCCGACCCAGACACGCCCGCGATCGCGACGAAGGAGTTCAGGGGAACGTCGACGTCCACGTTCTTGAGGTTGTGGACGCGGGCGCCACGCACGCGGATGACATCGGGCATGTCAGAACCCCAGGCGTCCGAGCATCTTCGGGTCGGACTGCCAGTCCTTGGCGGTGCGCACGTGCAGGTCCAGGTAGACGCGCCGACCCAGCAGCTCCTCGATGTGGGCGCGCGACTGGGTGCCGATCTGCTTGAGGCGGCTTCCCTTGCGGCCGATGATGATGGCCTTCTGGGAGTCGCGCTCCACGTAGACGTTGACGTGAATGTCAAGCATGGGCGGGCGGTCGTCGCCCTCGCGGCGCGGCCTCTCGATGATCTCCTCGACCTGGACGGCCAGAGAGTGCGGCAGCTCATCGCGCACGCCCTCCAGGGCGGCCTCGCGGATAAACTCGGCGATCAGGGTGTCGCGCGACTCGTCGGTAACGTCACCCTCGGGGTACAGCGGCGGCGACAGCGGAACGGTCTGCGCGAGGACCTCGCGCAGGTGGTCGATGCCCTTGCCCTCCACGGAGGAGACGGGCACGATGGCGGCCCACTCCCCCAGCTTCTCGATGGACAGCAGGTGCTTCATGACGCGGTCGCGCGGCACGGCGTCGCACTTGGTCGCCACCGCGATGATGGGCCGCTTGATGCCGCGCAGCTCGCGGGCGATGAACTGGTCGCCGGGGCCGATGCGCTGGTCGGCGGGCAGGCAGAAGAGCACGACGTCGACCTCGGAGAGGGCCTCGCGCACCATGTCGTTGAGGCGCTTGCCGAGCAGCGTGCGCGGCCGGTGGTATCCGGGGGTGTCCACGAGCACCAGCTGGTAGCCCTCCCCGTGGACGATGCCGCGGATATTGTGGCGCGTCGTCTCGGGGCGCCCCGAGGTGATCGCGATCTTGCGCCCGACCAGCGCGTTCGTCAGGGTCGACTTGCCGACGTTGGGGCGCCCGACGATCGAGATGAAGCCGGCGCGGAAGTCCTCCGGGAAGTCTGGGATCTCGATGGTCGCCGCCGCGTCCTCGCGCAGGGATGCCAGCGAGGTCAGCGCCTCAAAAGCGTCGAGGTCGGCGTCCTCCTCGTCCTCCAGGCCCTCGAAGTCCTCGTACTCTTCATCGTCCTCGGAGTCGTCGGAGTCATCGGAGTCCTCGGAGTCGTCGGAGCCGTCACAGTCCGCGTCGTCGCCCGGCTCGGCCCGGCCTCGTCCGCGGTCTCTTCGCCGAGGCCGGCAGCGATCTGCGCGCGAGCGTCGGCTTCCGGGTCGGCAGCGTCGGGGGCAACCTCGATGCGCGCGTCCCCGAAGGCGTTGGGGCCGGCCATGAGTTCGTCGTCGGAGGGGAATCGCATGTCAGTTGTCCTTGTCGTCGGCGGGGGTTGGATCGGGGATGAGCAAAGCGTCGGGGTCGAGGTGGCAAACAATCGTGGAGACCTGGCGGCGGCGTCCGCGCGCTTCTTCGGCGGTCATGATGACTCCGGCGAGGGTACCACTCGCGCCGGGCAGCGGAACCTTGCCGATGGCCTTGGCGAGGAGGCCGCCGACGGAGTCGACGTCCTCGTCTTCGATCTCGCGGCCGAGCAGTTCGCCGAGCTCGGAGATCGGGTAGCGCGAGGGGACGCGCCAGACGCCTGGCTCGATTTCTTCGGGTTCGATGGAGTGGCGGTCGTGTTCGTCTGTCAGCTCGCCGACGACCTCCTCGAGCAGATCCTCGAGGGTGACCAGGCCCGCGACGCCGCCGTACTCGTCGATGACGATGGCCATGTGGAAGCGCTCGGCCTGCATCTGACGGAGCATGTCGTCGGCGGGCTTCATTTCGACGGCGTACTCGGCGGGGCGCATCATCTGTTCGGCGCGCATGTCGAGCTGGCCGCCCGTGGCCTCCCAGCGCGAGACCAGGTCCTTGAAGTACAAGATGCCGCGGATGTCGTCCACGTCGTCGCCGACGACGGGCACGCGCGAAAAGCCGGAGCGCACGAAGAGGCGCAGCGCGGAGGCCGCGGGAGTGTCGGCATCGATGGTCACCATGTCGGTGCGCGGCACCATGACCTCGCGCACGAGGGTATGCCCCAGGTCCAGGACGGAGCGGACCATGTCGCGGTCCTCCTCCTCGAAGCTCTCGGGTTCGCCGACCTCGTCGACGATTTCGCGCAGGTCGGAGATGAGCTCGGCGCGCACCTGCGCCTCGGTGGGTTCGGGGGCGGGGCGTGAGGAGCGCAGCCGCTTCAGGACAGGGTCGGCGAGGTGGCTCAGGCGCGAGAGTCGGTCCGCGAAGGACGCGCCGGCCAGGCCGATGCCCTCGGGGTTGCGCGCGCCCCACTGGGCGGGCAGGAAGGACACGAAGAGGAGCTGGAGGGCCGCGATGACGGACACGGCGATGAGGGCGACCGCCCACCAGGGCAGGCGCGTATCCACCAGGACGATCGTTCCCATGACCGCGTAGACGACCTGCCAGAAGGTACGGAAAGCACGCAGCGACAGGAGGGTGCGCTGGCGGCGATCGACCAGGCCGTACAGGACGCGCGAGTTGCGGCGTTCTTCTTCGATGAGGTCTTCGACGCCGGCCAGGGTCAGGCGCTGGACGGCCTGCTCGACACTCTGCGCGACGGAGGCGAAGGCCAGGGAGACGAGCGCCAGGATCAGCAGCGCAATCGAGGGCACGTCCATGATCGGCGAGGCCGGGGCCGCCTCCAGGGGGACGGTCAGGGTCATCGGGTGGCCAGGAAGGTCAGCAGCAGCTTGCGTTGGAGGGCGAACATGACCTCGCGCTCGGAGTCGGTCGCGTGGTCGTAGCCCAGGAGATGGAGCATGCCGTGCGTGGCCAGGAGGAGCATCTCCTCGGCGGCACTGTGGCCGGATTCGGCGGCCTGTCGGGAGGCAACAGCCGGGCAGATGCAGATGTCGCCGAGCATGCCGGGGGGCGTGGGGCGGTCGGCGGTGCCGGGGCGCAGCTCGTCCATGGGGAAGCTCATGACGTCGGTCGGGCCGGGCAGGTCGAGCCAGCGGATGTGCAGGTCCTCCATCGGCTCGGGCTCGATGAAGATGATGTTGACCTCGGCGTCGGAGCTGACGTGCATCTGGTCAAGCACGTAGTCGGCCAGGGCGGAAAACTCGGCTTCGTTGATCTCGTAGTCGGTCTCGTTGATGACCTCGGTCATGACGTGTACTCCCTGCGTGCGGTGTTGTGGCTGCGGGTGCGCGCGAGGCGCGCGGCGTTTTTATCGTCGTAGCGCTGGTAGGCGTCGATGATCGCGCCCACAAGCTCGTGGCGCACGACGTCGGCGCTGGTCAGGCGACAGAACTCGATGTCGTCGATGTCACCCAGGATGCTTTCGACGACGGCCAGGCCCGAGGTCTGGCTGCCGGGCAGGTCGACCTGCGAGGCGTCGCCGGTGACGACGACCTTGGAGCCAAATCCGAGGCGAGTGAGGAACATCTTCATCTGGCCGACCGTCGTGTTCTGGGCCTCGTCCAAGATGATGAAGGAGTCGTTGAGGGTGCGTCCGCGCATGTAGGCCAGGGGCGCGACCTCGATGGTGCCGGCGGCCATGAGCTTGGGCAGGGCCTCGGGGTCGAGCATGTCGCCCAGGGCGTCGTAGAGGGGCCGCAGGTAGGGGTCGATCTTGTCGGTGAGGGAGCCGGGCAAAAAGCCGAGGTTCTCCCCCGCCTCGACGGCCGGGCGGGTCAACACGATGCGGCGCACCTCGCCGGACAGGAGCCGACGCACGGCCTGGGCCATGGCCAGGTAGGTCTTGCCCGTGCCCGCGGGGCCGATGCCGAAGACGACGGTGGCGCGGTCGATGGCGTCCGTGTAGGCCTTCTGGCCGGGGGTCTTGGGGCGGATCGAGCGTCCGCGCGCGGAGAGGATTTCCTCCGTGGGGGCCTCGCCCGAGGTGAGGCGGCCGAGCAGGCCGATGGCCTGTTCGACGGCGGTGGCATCCAGGGCGGTGCCGCGCTGGCCATGCCGATGAGTTCTTCGAGGAGGCCGGCGGCCACGTCGATGTCCGCCTGGGATCCGGCCAGGGAGATTTCGCGGCCGGTCACGAGGAAGCGGACGTGCGGGAAACCCCGCTCGAGGGCGCGCAGGACCTGGTCTGCGATTCCGAGGACCGTGATCGGGTCCATGTCTGCGGGGATGGTGACGCGGCCCGTCGTGTGTGCGAGCGTGGCCGCCGACAGCGTCGGGGAAGTGTTCTCCGTAGTCATACTGCACCCATTCTACGCTGCCGCCCCATCTTCCTCACCCTCATTACCTTCGTATTAGCCTGTGTGTATGAACAAACAGACCGTGCACGTAGAAGCTGTCAGCGAGGACCAGATTGATGCGTGGGTCGCAGAGGCAGAAGCAGGGTACGACGTTGAAATACTGCGGAAAAACGGCAGCTCTACACAATGAAAGCCCGTCAGCAGTATCACTCTCTTGTGGAAGAAAGAGCCATGCCCACCCTCGAAGAACTCGTTTCACACCCGCCACAGCTGCCGGTGACGCGCGCCTTGGGCGACATTGCGGCGGCGGTGCGTCCGGGTGCGTGCGCCGTGGTGACCGCTCCCCCGGGCACGGGTAAGACGACGTTGCTGCCGCCCGCGGTCGCGGTCGCGCTGGCCGGGCACGAGGCCTCGGCCGGCCGGGTGCTCGTCACCCAGCCACGTCGCGTGGCCGCGCGCGCCGCGGCCCGCCGGATCGCCCGCCTGCTGGGCGAGGAGGTCGGCGGCCAGGTCGGCTATTCGGTGCGCGGTGATTCGCGGGTGAGCGAGAGGACGCGCGTGGAGATGGTGACGCCGGGCGTGGCGCTGCGCCGCCTGCAGCGCGACCCGGAGCTGCCGGGCGTGTCCGCCCTGGTCATCGATGAGTTCCACGAGCGGGACCTGGACACGGACTTGGCGCTGGCGTTTGCGCTGGATGCGCGCTCGGCGCTGCGCGACGACCTGTTTATCGCATTGACGTCGGCGACGCTGGAGGCGTCGCGCACGGTGAGCTGGCTGGAGGATGCCACGGGCGAGGAGCCCGCGCTCGTTGATATTCCGGGCGATATCCATCCTCTGGAGCTGCGTTACGCTCCCCCGCCGCGCGGCGTGGAGGCCGTGGGGGCCATCGGGCATGAGCGCGTGGGCGTGCGCCGCGAGTACCTGTCCCACGTCGCCCGCACGGTGGAGGAGACGCTCGCATCCACGAGCGGTTCGGTGCTGGTGTTCCTGCCGGGCGTCGGTGAGATCGAGACCGTGCGCGGCGCGCTGAGCGTCCCCGGCGTCGAGGTCCTGACGCTCCACGGTCAGCTCAGCGCCGCCGAGCAGGACCGCGCTCTGTCCCCCGCGAGCGCTCGTCGCGTCATCCTGTCGACGTCGATCGCGGAGTCGTCGCTGACCGTGCCGGGCGTGTCCGTTGTCGTGGATGCGGGCCTGGCGCGCGAGCCGCGCTTCGACGCCGGCCGTTCCCTGTCGTCGCTGGTCACGGTCCCCGCCTCGCTCGCGCGTCTCGAGCAGCGCGCTGGCCGCGCCGCTCGCACCGGACCGGGCGTCGCCGTGCGCGTCATGGATCCCGTGGACGTCGCGCGCAGGCCCGCCCAGTCGGCGCCGGGGATCGCCACGCAGGATTTGACGGATGCGCGTCTCCAGGTCGCCGCGTGGGGCACGCCGGTGGAGGATCTTGCCTTGCTCGACGCTCCACCCGCGGGCATGTGGGAGGCCGCCGGGGAGCGCTTGTCCTCCTTGGGTGCCATCGACGAGGCCGGGGCCGCGACCGCTCTTGGCCGCACCCTGGCGTCCCTTCCCTTGGATCCGCCCCTGGGCAGGCGTTGCTCGCGGCGAGCGGCGTCATTGGGGCGGTGAAGGCGGCGCGTTTCGTCGCGGTGTTGTCTGAGGACGTTCGCGCGCCGGGAGCGGACTTGGGTGGGTTGGAGAGGCGGCTGGGCCGCGGTGGATCCGGCAACTCGTCCGTTACCCGCGCCCAGGTGGCACGCGTCAAGGAGACTCAGGCGCGCTTGACGCGCCTCGCGTCCAGGCTGTCAGACGGGGAGCTGGTGGGGGTCGTTCTGCCTGCCGTTCATGCCCCCGACGCGGCGCGCGGCGCGGGCGACTCCGGGGTGAGGCGGCAGAGCGCGCGCACCCGCGAGGACGAGCTGGCCCTGACGTGCGCGCTCGCCTACCCGCAGTGGATCGCGAGGCGTCGCCCGGCCTCGTCCGCGTACATCCTGGCGGGCGGCGTGGGCGCTGAACTGCCCGAGGGTTCTCCTCTGGAGGGCCAGGAGTGGTTGGCGGTGGCGTCGATCGACCGGGCGCCTGCCTCGCGCCACGCGCGCATCCTCGCGGCGGTGCCCCTGTCGGAGGCGGACGCGCTGGCGGCAGGTTCGGCGCTGCTCGCCGAGGGCACCGACGCGCGCCTCGAGCGCGGCGTCCTGCGGGCGACCCGCACGCGCTCGCTCGGGGCGATCCCCCCTGTCCTCGACCCCGGCGAAGGCCCTTGGCCCCGAGGAGGCGACCGCCCTGGTGGCGCAGCATCTGGCTGCCCGGGGGCTGGGCGAGCTCGGCTGGGGTAAGGAGGCCTCGTCCTTGAGGGAGCGTCTGCGCGCTCTCCACGAGGCGCTGGGCGATCCCTGGCCGGACGTGAGTGACGAGGCCTTGGCGGGCAGCGCGGACCAGTGGCTGGCCCCGTGGGGGCGTCGCCTCGCGTCGGGTTCTCCCCTGTCGCAGGTGTCGATGCTGGAGGTGCTGCGCGCGATGCTGCCGTGGCCGCAGGCGGCGCGCCTGGATGAGCTGGCCCCCGAGAAGCTACCGATTCCTTCCGGAGGGACGCGGCCGATCGACTGGAGCGGGGGCGCACCCGGTGCTGACCCTGCGCGTGCAGCAGGCGTTTGGGTGGACGGACACGCCGCGCTTGCTCGATGGACGCGTGCCCCTGGTGCTGCACCTGACGGACCCGGCGGGGCGCCCCGCGGCGGTCACCTCGGACCTGACGTCGTTTTGGGCGGGACCCTATCGGGACGTGCGCGCCCAGCTACGCGGGCGCTACCCCAAGCACCCGTGGCCCGAGGATCCGCTGAGCGCCGAGCCCACGAACCGCGCTAAGCGGCGGAGCTAGCGGAAAGTGCGCGCGAGCACGCGGAGCCTCACTCGGAGACACAAGCGAGTCAGCACGGCGACTCGACGGGGATTCCGCTCTTGCGCGCCGCGTCAGCCATACGTTTGTCGTAGGTGACGATGGCTTGGAGATCGCGGCCAATCGACAGTGCGGCGGCCAGGTGCAACGCGTCGAGGCTACGCAGCTCCACGGGCAGGAGCCGCCCCGCCAGGTCGAACATCTCAGTGTCGAAGGTCAGCGTGGAAAAACTCCACAGAAGCTGGCGCACCTGGGAAGCATCCGCTCCCCGGCGTACGCACGCGCGCATCAGTTCCGTGCGCGACAGTTCACTGGTCCACAAGCCGCAGTCGGCGCGGTTGATGAACGTCTCGAGCGCCTCTGTCCCCTCCTCGGGGATGATGAGCTTGACGAGCGCCGACGTATCGAAGTAGAGCGCCATTAGTAGCGTTCTTCATCGCGCAGTTGCTGGAGAACCGGGCTGAGCGGTGGCCCTGTTGTCGGCTTGGTCGACGCGCAGTACTCCTCAAAGGTCCGAGTGGCGGGGGTTATCAGCCCGCGCTCACGCAGGCGCTCGATCGACGAGTTCGCAAGGGGACTCATCTGCGCGACCGGGCGGCCGCGATCAGTGATGGTGATGACCTGGCCGGCGGCAACCTTGGCGACCACCTGGGAAGCATTTTGACGCAGTTCGCGAATACCAACAGTCTCCATGTGCTACATGGTAGCACATGGAGCGTGGTGACAAACGTCGTCAGTCCTGCAGCTTGCCGACTATGCCCCGCCCGTCAGGGAGGTTTTTGGACGGCATGCGGTAAGCGTCGAGGTCCGCCATGGCGGGACGCTCGAGCCCCAAGTCGCGCAACTGCTGGTACGTCGACATGCGCGCAGGACCAAGCTCGGCGACAGGCTGGCCTTCTTGTGTGAGCGTGACGACTTCCCCGGATGAGGCCCGCGCGAGCGCAGCACCTACATCCTCTTTGAAATCACCAATTTCTAGAGCCCTCATAGCTCTATTCAAGCATGCCGGAGGCACTTTCAACGAGTGCGACGACCACACTATGACACAGCGCTCCTATACAACAGCCAAACGGCTGATATCGAGCCGTATTCGCGTGAGAAGTGACACGCCCGGGGTGTTCACCCTGTGGAATAGTTCCAGCTCGCGCGCGTTTCATCAGTATCACCTCACCAAGACAAGGAGAACCATGTCCACGAACGAAATCGAGACCGTCGATCTGCTGGTTGTTGGCGGCGGCAAGGCCGGAAAGTCCCTGGCGATGGAGCGCGCGAAGGCCGGCTGGAAGGTGGCCATGGTCGAGCGCCAGTTCATTGGCGGCACGTGCATCAACGTGGCGTGCATCCCCACGAAGTCGCTGGTGAACTCAGCGCGTCGCCTCAGCGATGCGCGCACGGACGAGGCCTTCGGCATCGTCGGCACCGAGGGTGCGCGCGTCGACCTGGGCAAGCTCCGCGCCCACAAGGAGGGCATCGTCGGCGCCATGGTGGGCGCGCACGAGAAGATGTTCGCGGCCCCCGGTCTGGATTTCATTCGCGGCGAGGCTCGTTTCACGGGTGAGCGCACGGTGACCGTCGCTCTTGAGGACGGCGGCGAGCGCCAGATTCGCGGCGAGCGCGTCCTCATCAACCTGGGTTCGCGTCCGGCGCGCCCCGCGATCCCCGGCCTGTGGGAGTCGGGCGCGTGGACGAACGAGGAGATTCTGCGCCTCGAGGAGCTTCCCGCCTCCCTGGCGATCATCGGCGCCAGCTACATCGGCGTGGAGTTCGCCTCCATGATGGCGACCTTCGGCGTGGACGTCACGCTGATTTCCTCGGGCGATCACGTGCTGCCGCGCGAGGACGAGGACGCGGCCCGCGTCGTCGAGGCTGGCCTGGAGGCCGCGGGCGTGCGGATCCTGCCGGGCGTGCGCGCCGAATCCGCGTCGCGCGAGGGCAACACGACGACCCTGACGCTCTCCGACGGCTCGACGGTGTCCGCCGAGGCGGTCCTCGTGGCCGCAGGTCGCGTGCCCAACACGGATGGGATCGGCCTGGACGAGGCCGGGGTTGCCCTCACCGATCGCGGTTTCGTCGCGGTGGATGAGCACCTGCGCACCTCCGCCGAGGGCGTGTGGGCGGCCGGCGACTGCGCGGGCACGCCCATGTTCACGCACGCCTCCTGGTCGGACTTCCGCATTATCCGCGCCCAGCTGACCGGCGCGTCCCTGGAGGAGGCGACGACCACCACGAAGGGCCGTACGATCCCCTACGCCGTGTTCGCCACCCCCGAGCTGGCCCGCATCGGCCTGTCCGAGACCGAGGCGCGCGAGGCAGGCCTCGACATCCTGGTCGCTAAGGTCCCCACGGCTGCAATCCCGCGCGCCAAGACGCTGCGCTACGCCGGCGAGGGCTTCTGGAAGGCCGTCGTGGATGCGAACACTCACCAGATCCTGGGCGCGACCCTCCTGGGCCCGAACGTCTCCGAGGTCATCAGCGTCGTGCACGTCGCGATGGCCGGTGGCCTGACCTACGAGCAGCTGCGCTTCCTGCCGATCGCGCACCCGACCATGGGTGAGGGCCTGCAGGTTCTCTTCGATTCGCTCGGCTGAGGCCTCGGCGCGAGGCCCGGCCACGGCCTCGTCCCCCAAACGAATACGCGGGTGGGTCCGAACTCTTCGTTCGGACCCACCCGCTTGCGTTCCTCACCCAGCGCGAGGTCAGAGGACCATGGGAGCGGCCCCCGGCCTCGTCAATGGGCGCTTAGCGCACCAGCGCTCCAAAGGAGTTGAAGGTGTACCAGGTGCCGTCGATCTGGACGCGGCCGGTCACCATCTGGCCGGACTCGTCCAGGTAGTACCAGGTGCCGCCGTAGTTGACCCATCCGGTCGCCATGGCGCCCGACTCCTGCAGGTAGTACCAAGAGCCGGCGATCTTCGTCCAGCCCGTGGCCATCTTGCCGGAGTCAGCCAGGTAGAACCAGGAGCCGTTCACCTGGGTCCAGCCGGTCATCATCGCGCCCGAGTCACCCATGTAGTACCACGAGTCGGCGACCTTGGCCCAGCCCATCGCGATGCGGCCGGACGTGCCCGCCCAGTGCCACGCGCCGTCGTAGGACAGCCAACCGGTGCCCATGATGCCCTTCTCGTCGAAGTAGTAGGTGCCGTCGCCGATAACGAGCGGGCCGTTCGTGGCGCAGGTGTCGTCGGCGTAGCAGAACTTCCAGCCGGCGGGGTCGTTGGTCCACGCGCCACCCTCGTGCGCCGACGCGTCGAAGTGGAAGTGGATCGAATCGGTGACGTCGTCATCCGCGCGCGGGTCCTTGTTGCGGCCCTCGGCGCTGATGGTGACGGTGGAGAAGGGGTTCTCCCCGGCCAGGGTGGCCGTGTCGTAGGGCCCCGCAAGCAGGACGACCTGGTTGCCAGTGAAGTCGCCGGTGCCCTCAACCGTGACGGGATCCTTGTCCACGACTGCATGGTGGCCTTGGTGACGGGGCCGGAGACGGTCGCGCGCACGTAGATCGTGCCGGCGACGTGAGCGTCGGCCAGGGGGCGCCAGTCGCTGCCGCCGTCGAAGGAGTACTCGACGCTGCCGAGGATCGGCTGGGGCTGGTCCTTCAGGACCGCGTCGAGGGCGTTGACCAGGCCCGCGCCGCGGTATTCCTTGCCATCCTCGGGGGCAGCGAGGCGGTCGTAGGTGTAGCCGGCCTGCTTCTTCATGAGGGCGATGACCTGGTCAGCCGTGTAGTCGGGGTGGATCTGCTTGATCAGCGCGGCGACGCCCGCCGCGTGCGGGGAAGCCATGGAGGTGCCGGACAGGTAGCCGAACGGCGGATCCTTCTCCCAGGTGGGCATGGTGGACCAGATGCGCTGGCCGGGGGCGGCCACGTCGACCGAGGTCGTGCCGTAGTTGGAGAATCCGGCGCGCTCAAGCTTCGCCGTGGCCGGGTCGGTGCCGGTCGGCAGCTTCAGCGCGGAGACGGACAGGACCGAATCGTTGAGCATGGCCGGGACGTCGATGCCGCCCGCGACGTTACGCTCAACGGCCGCACCCTCAACGTCGTTGGGGGAATCCTTGTCGATCGTCGGGTTGTCGTGGTCGTCGTTCGAGTTACCCTCGGCGGCGAAGTTAACGACGCCGTGAAGCTTCGCGTAGCGCACCGCGCGCGTGGCCACCTCGAGGCCCGCGGCCTGGGAGGCCTCGTTGGGCATCCAGAAGGCGTAGGGGTCCATGTAGTAGCTGGAGTTCGAGATGTCGACGTCGTGCTCGGCCGCCCAGTCGAAGGCGCAGGTCACGTACTCGGGGTAGAACGAGCCGGCCTTGTTGGAGGTCTTGATGGCGATGAGCGTCGCGTCGGGGGCCACGCCGTCCACGCCGTAGGCGTTATGGGAGGCGGCGATGGTGCCGGCGACGTGCGTGCCGTGGTAGTGGTCATCCTTCCAGGCGGAGGGGTCCTGGTTGGGGATGCCGTTGACCTGGCAGCCGACCGAGCGCGAGGCGTCGATGCGGTCCTTCAAGTCCTGGTGGTCGGGGTCGATGCCGGTGTCCATGACGGCGACGGTGACCGTGGCGCGGGGCACGTCGACCTGTTGGGCGTCGACCGCGCCGATGGCGGACAGGCCCCAGGCGTTGGCGTCACCCTCGTCGGGGGTGAAGTCGTTGAGCTGGGAGTCGGCGGACAGGCCGGTCTCATGCTCGGCGGCGGCCTCGTTGACGGCGGCCGCTTCGGCCTCGGTCTTCGTGGGCTGCTCGGTGCGGACCTCGTCACCGGTGACGGTCTTGTAGCGGGTGGGGCCGATCGAGTCGTAGGAGATGCCCGCGGCGACGAGGCTCTTGCCCAGGTCGGGCGCGTAGGCGGCCTTCACGGACTGGGCGAAGAAGGAGTTGAACTCGGGGTACTGGGCCAGGACGACGCCGCCTTCCGAGGCCTTGGAGACGGCCGCGTTGAAGTCGTAGCGTGAGGCCGTGGCGGGCAGGTTGACCGCGTAGTTCATGACCTCGTCCTGGGCGCGCGCCTCAGAGGTGATTCCCGCGACGCCTTCGGCGTGGGAGGGGGCCCCGAACGCGGTGAGTGTCAAGCCGACCGTGAGGGCAGCTCCTCCCGCGATGAGGGCCTTCCATGTGCGTTGATGCATCAGAGTTCCTCGTTTCTGTACTAATGGAGACGCGACCACCAGGTCAGCCTAGAGCGCGCGCCATGTCACAATGATCCCAAGGTTGTTGACAAACGTTCCACAGGGTTTCACATTTTAAGAAGTCTTGACCCATTTTCCAAGGCTTTCTTGAGCCGCACACACCATTCCCCGCAGATCAGAGACAGACCCAGCCAAATTGCCACACCAAGTCCAACAGCTAACTTGACACTCTTTCAGAATTCGAAATTTCACACAGACTTTGCGTCGTGCCAGCACTGCCCCGCAGACATTATCTCAAACTTCGGCAATTCAACAGACAACTTGACAGGTGGCCATGTTTCCAGCGTTCAAATGTGGTAGCGTCAGAGACGACAGTCACACGCGAGTGATGGGAGGCACCGATGCCAGCATCCGTCTACGTCAGCTTTGACGCCCCCGAGGGGGTGCCAGCGACGCCACGCCGACTTCACGCCGCCCTGTCAGCGATTCTTGACCTCCCGCCAGGCATCAGCCCGGCGCGCGCCGCCCAGTTCCCGACGCTCGCGCACCGGCCCCCGCACGACGCGGGCGGCGTGAAGCCGTATTCGCTCGGGGAGCTATGCCACTCAGAGTCCACGTTCGGCGTGGAGGTGCGCTTCCTGGACGACCGGCTAGTGGACACACTGGATGCGTGGCTGTCGTGGGGTGGGGTGATGCGCCTCGGCGCTGGCACCGAAGATGACGCGATACTGATCGCCCGTGAGGGGCAGGTCATCGCGCAGGAGTCGTGGGAGGAGTTAGCGCAGCGCGACAAGGACACCGCGTGGGAGGTGCGCCTGGTGACACCGACAACATTCTCATCGAAGGGGAATCACGTACCGAGCCTCTCCCCAGCGACGATTGCGACGAGCTTGCAGCAGCGCTGGTGGACATGGAACAGGAGGCTCGCTCCCCCGCGGATTGATCGGCATGCGATGGCGAGCGTGTTAGCGACGCAGGATTTCACGCGCTCCTCCATGGTGTCGCTGGCGATGCCGCGCAACGCGGGGCAGGGCCGCTTGAGCTCGCGGCGCATCCCAGCCCACGAGGGCCACCTGCGCATCAGCGGCGTCGAGGGCGCCGAAGCGACCCAGGTCTTCTCGCGCCTCATGGCGCTGTCCGCATACACGAACGTCGGCTCACACACGAGCTTCGGCATGGGCGTCATAGACGCTGTGGCCGCATAATCATTCGGAGGCTCCCATGAATAAATATCGCATCTACTCTTCTTTCACTCTTATAGTCCTCGCTTTCCACTGCCATCGTCATTATCGAGTTCATCCTCTACAATAACCAAACGTGGCACCAGATTGCTTGCTACTTTCTCTTTCCTTTACTAGCTCTGCTGATCACAGTCTTTGTCACCACTTTGATTTTCACACCGTGCATTGACAGGCAAAGCGAACAAAGGTCTTACAGCAAAAAGACAGAGGCGCAAGACAACAACTCAACGCAGCCAAAAGTCAGCAATACCGCTACACAGGACGCCACAAAACAAGCAACTCCTGAGGGAAAACAAGACAAAACACCTGACAATCAATCCATGCAGACCACTCCAACAATGCAGGAGAACAAAGTATCCTACAAGTTAACATTTGTAGAATACACAGCCCCCAATTCAGGAAATTACCACCAGAGTGCAAAAGAAGCGGCCGAAAATGGAGAGCAAAGCAACAAGGAAGAGCAGACGTCATGAACAGGGAACGACATATCTACATCGGCATCATCATTACACTAGTGATGGCTCTCGCTATTACTATACTTCTATTCAGCCAATTCGGTAACGAAACCTGGCGCGAAGTCGCAAAGTCATTCATATTCCCATTCATCTACACATTGATTTGCTCCATAATCGTTGCACTGGTCGGAACAACGATCGCCGACAAGGTGCTCAAGAACTACACCGAGAGGGTCTCCTACGGCCTGTCAGGCCGAGTAATTCAGCTTATCGGAGATACAGAACTATCTAAGCGTATAGCTCAAGATTTGAAGAAATCTGCTCTCGTCAGGAATCAAATTATCCCAGACAAAGAGAAGGTAGCAGCCGAGGCTGATCTTGTCATCCTTTCACTCGATCTCCCCCATGAGATCAGCAAAAGAAATACTGATCAGGAACGTGCAGAAGAGAAACTCGGAACAGTACTCGAACAACTTAAACAAAATAATGACACTCAAGGGCTGATTGTCCTAACACCCGGCCAACTCAAGAGAGGCAACGAACATACGGAGGAATTCTTCAAACGTGCTTTTAGTACCATCGTCAACGCTCAGGGACGTGTCCTCAGCGACATTCATTCCCTCCTGACGACGCTTCCGCCACGCAATGGTGAATAGGGAGGAACACACCATGACAAGTTACCTCGTCATGCTACAGACGAACAGCAACCAGCCCTTCATCTTCTCCTCGCCTCGCCTGCGCGAGCAGATCGGCGCGTCCTTCGAGATCACTCTGCTGTCCCATTGGGTTAAGAGAGAAGCGAAAGAGCTCCTCGACACAGATGATCTTCCACCCTTTTTCTGGGTCTCCAACTCCTCCGGCAAAGTGATCGTCCGATTCACGGAGAAAGAGGGTGAGCCGGGCACCCTCGCGAAACAACTCATCACGCAGGTGACGCGGCGCGCGCTGACTGACGCCCCGGGCCTCGACGTCACGGGCGTCTTCGTCAAGGCTTCATCCAGTACGGTAGAAGCGGACGACCTGCAAGAGCTTGATCGCGTCTTTTTGGAGTACTCGCTGAACCGCCGACCCGCAGCGGCACGCTTCCCACAGTTCCCGTTCCTGGAACGAGGATCAGAGTCTGCTCTTCCCGCATCACCAAAACTCTCCGAAGACGATTGCAGGGAGATGCGCCACTACGCAAGGAAAACACTCAAAGTTCCCCTTCTCACCGACGACGACACCAATTTCGCCACCTACGCAGACAGACCAAGACGCGCAGGACACCTTGTCCCTCCCCTCGCGTATCAAGCGCGCGTGGTCACGGTCAGCTCGACGCCTTCAGCTCCAGGAGGTTGCGTCACGTTGGTCGCCAGATAATCCTGACAAATGGCCGAAAACAATAGAGAGGCTTAACGAAGACCCGTTCCAGCTTGAAGGAGCATTCCAAGACCTACCTCAAGCAGCTAACTCTCAGGGCACGCTCGCCAGCCTTTCCTCTGTCGGGGTCATCCACATCGACGGCAACGGAGTGGGCGCGATTATGCGTGACCTCGGCGAGGCATTCAACACGGTTGAGGGAAACCTCAGCAATCTCAAGCCCGCGGCATACTGGAGGGAAGAAAACCCCTGTACGCCCGACGAAAACAATATCTTCCAATGGTTCATCATGGAGGTGAACTACCGTCTTGACGGCATCGTCAAAGAGGCGGTTGCGCGCTCGTGGGCCGACGTTGAATACCTCGCCAACGATGACGATATTGATCTCGTTCCCGTGGTTCCCGTGCTGGTCGGCGGCGACGACGTCACGGTCTACACGGACGGACGCTACGCGATCCCCTTTGCCGAAGCCTACATCCGCCACTATGAGAAGCTAACGAAGGACGACGATCTTTTGTCAGTTCTCGCCATTGTTGCTGGAGGAAAGAAGCCCGACGCACCAGAACGGGACCACTTCGAAATCGGTGACTACATCATTCAAAGCCCCGGACCCCTGACGGCCTCGGCGGGCGTGGCCATCGTGGGCCGCAACTTCCCCTTCCATATCGCCTACAACCTGGCGGAAGAGCTGGTGTCTCGAGGAAAGACACTCGACAAGAAGCCGGGAACGGTCCCCTGCTCTACGATCAACTTCCATGTCCTGCGCGACGCGACGGTCCTCGACCCGGAGGACACGCTAAACGAGCACAAGGGCCGTACGCAGCGTCCGTTCCTGATCGGCCACTACGCGCCGCAGCGCATCGGGGACGCAACCACGACCTCGGCCGAGGAAACAACCATCGCAGCTCCGCAACCATTATCCTCCTGGGCGCGCATCCTTCAGGCGGTCGCCGCCTTCGACGGCAAGAAACCGGACTACCCCACGCAGACCACCGGCGACCCGTTCCCGCGTGCCCGCGCAAACCGCATTGTCAAACTCCTCGCGGAAGGTAAGGCGGAAAAGGCGGCAACAGAGTGGGACGACGCGCTACAGAACGCACCCAGTGCTGGACTCCTTGCCAAACAGCTGAAACCTCTTCCCCCTCAATCCTCGAGTTCCGATGAGGCTGGCGAATCCCTCGAGCAGATCAAGTGGCTCCTGGACCTCATCGACCTGTCTGAGAACTTGCCCGAGGGGTACCTCGCTTCCCGGATTGGGAGCAAAGGCGCCGACGGCACCAACTCCCAGAGAACAGCGACGGATTCCACCGAAGGAGGTGCCGAGTGACCACCGATTCACCTACCGCAAGCGGCCACGTGACCATCGTGTTCACGTCCGACTGGGGCGTGTCCACGGGCGTGGGCCAGGCGGGGCGCACGCACTCGACAATCGAGCGTGGTAGCAAGGGCCAGCCGGTCGTGCGCGGCACTGTCATCACGGGAGTCCTGCGCGAACAGGCGATGCTGGCGGCGAAGGCCCTCGACGGACCAAAGGAGGGAACGTGGACCAACTTCGCCCTGTGGCTCTTCGGCCAGGACCCCGATAGCAAACCAGGTTCTGTCCCCCACCCGCGTCACGTTCTCTTCTCGGACGCGACCCCGGCCTCGCCGATCCCGGTCCACGACACGGTGTCCCTCTCCATCGACCCACAGACGGGGACGGCGCGCGACCAGTTCCTGCGCTTCACGGAGCGCGCGGCAGCCGGCATCCTCACGGGCACGTTCACCCTCATCGACGAGGCCGGGGGGCCTCTCTCCGTTCAGGAGACGATCAAGGCGGCGCACTTCCTCCTGGGGGTTGCGGGCCTCATGGTCCGAGGCATCGGCTCAGGCCGCAGCGGAGGCGACGGCGAGTGCACGGTGGCGGTCAGCGACAAGGACTACGTGGAAATCGGCCGACAAGATGCGAAAGCCGCCGACGCGCTTAAACGAATCCTGGCGAACCGAGATAACGACAGCCCCACATACTCGTCGGAAGACGTGAAGACCGTCGCAGATCACCTGCGGAACCGCGCTCGCGAAAGCTTGCAGAAGGTCCCAGGCCTGCCAGTGGACCTTCCGAAGGACAGCCCTCAAAACATCGCAATGCCTGACCTTCAACAGTCGGAGTCCGGCGACACGACCTGGTACGAAACGACCCTCGACATCGTTCTTGATTCTCCAGTTGTCTCCTACGAGGTCCCCTTCTCGAACGAGGTCCGTTCGTTGGACTTCCTGCGCGGAACCGTATTGGTCCCGTGGCTGCACGGCCTGCTGCGCAAGAAGTACCGGGGCTTGGACTCCGCTATCGTCAGCGGTGACCTGCGTATCAGCGACGCGCTACCGGTTTACAAGGAGTTGGCCGGGTTGCCCGTTCCTTTCGTTCTGGAGAATGAGAAGGTTCACGAGGACAAACAACCCCGCACACTCTTCAACAGGCACATCCCAATCAGCGATCAGGTATGTGGAGACCACACGATCCCCACGCGTGGCAGCTATCTATTCGTTAAACCGAAAGGCACTCCCGTCACGGGGTGGATCGGGAAGCCCTCGCTGATTGGTCGACAGTCGACGGCGATCAATTCGGAGACGGGCGCAGCGAAAGATGGACAGCTGTTCCTGGTGCGTGCTCTGCCCGCCGGGTTGGTGCTGCGTGCCTCGATTGTCGTGTCGAAACGACTACTGAGCGAGCTTCGCGGCACCGCTGCTACATCCACTGATTCACCTCTGACGCTCGACCTCGGCATTGCTGAGCAGCCAGCCTTCCTCGGATCACGCAAGCTCACGGGGACCTTCGGCCGCGCCCGCTGCACCGTTGACACTACCTTCACCCGCGTGGGAAGCACCCCGCCCCCGGTAGAAGGTCCTGTCACCGATGAGGGAACCCAGGGCTCGTCCTGCGAACCCACCAAGGTTGTGTCTCTGTGGTTCACATCCGACCTGCTCGCACGGTCGAGCGCTCTGGGACCGGGCGGGAGTGTTGAGGATCTGGAGCTTGCCTTCAGGCGGGCCAACGTTCCGGTCACGGTCGTTCAGGAGGGCCCCGATCAGGACTCGGGCGACAAGAATCGTAAACGGATTCTGACTGCGATCCGACACCGGCGTGTGGACTCGTGGTCGCCGCGGGATAACGCGCCTCGCGCCACTCGGCTAGCGATCCAAGCGGGTTCAGTAGTCCAAGTACGTGTCTCCCCGCAGGATCTGGGGGCACTCGAGACACTCGGGCATATCGGCGTCGGTGAGCTCACGCCCCAGGGATACGGCCGCTTCCTCGTGGACTCCCCCATGCTGGCGGAAGCGACGCTGCCCTTATTCAAGACCGAGAGTAAGAGCTTTACAGCACCAACGGAGGCTGTCTCATGACCATCTACCGCTACGACATGACGATCCCCGTGCGCGTCGTCTCCGCACTGCACTCCGGCGGCGTCGATGAAGCACCTGAGCGCCCCATAACCGACGAGGACGGCCGGACTGTGCAGCCGAACGCTTTCGTGCGCAATGGGCTGGGCGAGGCAATCCTGCCGGGGCGCTCCATCAAGGGAGCCATTCGTGCCGCGTTTGAAGAACACATGAATGAGCTTCGCTTCAGCATGGAAGAGCTCAAGAGCCTGTGGGGCGGTGAGATGCGTCGGGAGGTCGGTACTCGCAAAGAGCAACGTGGCATCGGAACCGACAAATCCCTCCCACTGCGGGCAAGCGCCCTCACCTTCCACCACGCCGTGGTATGGGACCGCGCTAGTGGTGACCTCCCCCACCGCATGAGCACGGCCATTGACCGCGCCACCGGCGGGGCCGCAGACGGTGCACTTTTCGCGTACGAGTACCTGCCCGTGGACACGACTTTCGATATCCGTGTCAGTGCCGAAGCCCAGGACAAGTCCCCAGGCTCCACAAAAGACAAGGATGGACAGTCCACAACACCGAGCAAGGAAACAAAGGGGACCCCGCCTGCGCCCCCTGCTCTCGTTGAGAGAGCCCTGCAAGCGGTCGTGACTCTCCTCCACGGCAAGTGCATCAGCCTCGGAGGCAGGACAGGGGCCGGTTGGGGTCGCATCGAACCGCTCAACGAGAATGCTAGGTATGACTGCAAGCTGGTAGTCGTCCCCGGTTCACAGAGCGAAAAGGGGGATCCAGCTAGCTCTCTTGCTCAAATACTCGACCAGCACTCGCCTGTATACATCGAGCCTCACCAGAACCTGGACCGTCAATCTGCATCAACCAACATCAAGATTGAGTGGCAGGCTCCGGCGGGATTATTCGTCGGAATGAACAAACCCGACGGCATCAAATCCTCGGAAGAAGACACGGTACCCGCAGCGCCACTGCGCAACTGGCACCTCGATGACAAGCATCGCGCCGATCACGGGGATGCTACTTATCCGAAAGTCGCACATGAGGACAAGGCCTCGCTGTTACTTCCGGGCACGTCGATCCGCGGAGCGTTGCGGTCCCAGTGTTCTCGCATTGCTCGCAGCATCGTCAGTGACAGCGAAGGTTGTGACAAACTCGGGATGCCGGAGGATGTGCACAAGCAGCTCGCCGCAGATCCGATCCTCGTGCGCTACTTGTTCGGGACAACCGAGTACCGGGGAGCGGTCCGCGTCCACGACTGCGAGGGGCAGATCCCAACACAAGAGGAAAAGGATAAGCCTCTTAAGCTCACACGCAACGCGATCGACAGAGTCACCGGAAGCGCTGCCCATGGAGCGTTGTATTCGGAGCTACTGTATCCGCACGCCACATGGGATTCGATTCAGATCGACGTTGACCACGCCCAACTCTGCCGAAACATTCGCCAGGACCCTGGCGGTTTCGTGCTTCCAGACCCCTCATCATCAGACAAGGATTATGAGCTTCCAGGCTTCAAGATCCATCTGCAAGCAGCTATCCTTCTCCTGACTATTGCCGTCACCGACCTCTGCCAGGGCGTCCTCCCTCTTGGTGGAGGAACAGGCGGGGGCCTCGGCTTCATCGATGTCTCCCGAGTATCTTTCATCGGATTGCCAGACGCTACGTCACCAGTTGAGATTCCCTTCGAGGTGCCCGATCACCCCGAAGATTCTCACGAGGTGCACGAGGCTCGTACGGACTTTGCACGAAATATTCTGGCGAGCGTAATCTCTGCCTTCGGCGAGAAGTGCCCGGAGGTGACATCGGCAGAGCACACTGCAATCAATCTGATTCGGAAGTGGGTGGGCTCAGAATCCGATGGCGATCAAGAGAGCTCTGCAGCTCAACGTATTCGACCGACGCAGGTGCGGATCAGCTGGAACTCGCCAACCGGTGTGTTCGTACACGACCCTCAGTCAGATGACGGAAATAACCAACATCCCCTCAGGGCTAAGACTGCTGACAACAACGGGGACAACAGCACAGCTCCCCTGCTTCTCCCCGGCACCTCAATTCGCGGTGCGCTGCGCTCCAGGTGTTCGCGGATCGCTCGAACCGTACTGTATGCCGATAATCCCCCATCACAGGGCGAGAGCTTCACTCAGGCGGATAGCGATGGTAACCAAGTACCTATCGATATTCACGAGCAACTGGCCAAAGAACCACGGCTCGTGCGTTACATGTTCGGTACCACCGAATATCGTGGGGCAGTTCGAGTCCGAGACTGTACGACAAAGAACACCGGACCTGCCGTCACGGTCACGCATAATGCAATCGACCGGTGGACAGGCGGAGTCGTCGAGGGGCTCCTGTTCAACGAGGTGACCTATCCGCACGCGACGTGGAATGACATCGTGATCGAGGTTGACACCGCACGTCTTCTTCAGAACGTGAAGACCGACTCGGGTATCGGGGGCTTATCACTCGATGAGTGTTTACCCTTCGCCCGAGCGTCCTGGTGTCTCCTGTGTATCGCCCTAGCGGAACTCAGCGCGGGCACGCTTCCGCTCGGAGGCAGGACAACCCGAGGCCACGGCCGAGTTGAGGTAACGAGCCTCCGCTTATCTGGCGCTGATGGTCAGGTCGTAAATACTCCAGCAGAAGCGATTTTGTGGAAACGCAACGATAACAGTGAAGACGATGCGCGCGTAGGCGCAACAGCACTTCTGGCCTATCTGAGAAACAAGACAGAGAAAGAACCCTCATATGAGGATTGGGCTGAACGTTTGCAAAAGCTTGAAGAACCAACACACGAGGCCTCCACTCCTAATGAGAGCGACGAGCAATGATTGAGACAAATATCGATAACCACGGTCGCGCAGCGAACCTACTCCCCTGCCACCTAACGACCACCAATCACATAATCGATAACGCTAGTGCGCTCGCTGCGCATATCGATGCGAAATTTGCTACCCACGAGTTCGTCGGCATTGTGTGGACAACCAACGGTACGCACCGAGTGCCGGATGTAAAGTCCCCAAGCTTCGATGACTCACACACTTATGAGATACGTTTCTGGCGGGTCATTAGCAGTGACAGCGCAGACTCAACGCTCGCTCACGAGTTCCGTTGGGTAAACGGCGTGGGTGCCGTTGAGCTGACACTCACCAGGGATACGCCCGACGCAGCGTCCGAAGCCTCGGAGTCAAAACCTGTCAGCGGTTGGTTCCACAAGGTGAGCTATCTGCAGCACGAGTCTGCAGCGGACAGTGATGCGGATTCTTCCTCAGAGGCCCCCTCCGCTCAGACAGGCAAGAGCAAAGAAAACGCCACCACCAAGCAGATGACGGCAGTCGAGTTCATACGCGAAGAAGATAAGTACGGAAACACGGTCGTCGCGGACCAACTATTTACGGGAGAGTGGAAATACAATGCCTGAGATTCACGCAGCGGCAAATAGGATTCCTGTTCTACGAACCAACACCACGCTCAAGAATTACCCGGAACTCAACGACCGAGAACCAGCATCACTAGACCATTTCCCAGCGCACACTTGGAGCGGATCCATAAGGTTTTCAATTACTGCAAAAACACCACTCGTTTACGGAAGCGTAGACGATGAAACTGGTGCAATCTCGGTCCCAACAACGACAGTCAAGAACAGGGGGAAAGCGACACGCACGGTTCCCATTTTACCCGCAACGATGGTGAAGGGTATGCTGTCTAACGCCTATGAAAGGGTTACCTCGTCCCGCCTGCGGGTATTTGGAGACTACTCAGATCCCCTCACATATCGTATGGATCCCGCGGAATGCCAAAAACTCGTCCCCACATTCGTGCAACCTAATAAGAGAACAGCAGTTTTGCTTACAGGAACTCACGACAGGCTGCGAACAGTTAGAAGAAATAACAACAGTCGACCAATTCCCGTCATGATGGCAGCAACGCTTCGAACGCGACAAGGGGATAATACAAAGTTTGCCCCAGGAATGAACAACAAACGCCTATTGGAATTAGTTCGCCCACTCCAAGGCCAACGATACCGTCCAGTAGAGTTCGACGCAAAGCTAGTCGACAATGGAACATACGCATACTGGTTCATCTACGCGCTGTACACTAGCACAGAACCACAAAGACGCATTCCACTGTTTGACGAGAACACACTCACCGGGGAAGACTTGAATGAGAAATTAATCAAACAGCGAGGATATGTATATCTCACCACAGACCCGGACGACCTTTCAAGAAATGCTAGCACTTTCGAACAAAAGATGGGGGAACGCGTTTTCTTTATAGAGCGCAACAGTCCGACCGAAACGGCGACTATTCCCGCAGGAACCGAGAGCCATCCATCTCCCATCGAGAAGTATTTCCATGTACTCGAGAGTTATTTACGCAACTGGGATAGCGAAGCGGGAAGTACGCCAAACATCTTCATCCGCCAAAACGAAGAGATACTCACTAAGAAGACTGCCAGTTTCTGCGCCTACTCGCTCCTGTCAGAGAACTCTACAGGCAAAAAGATAGTAGATGCACTCGTACCCATTTCCGTCGGTCGAAATGCTTATGCAATGTCTCCCCTGGAAGTTGCAAAGCGATCTCACGTAGGCCCTGCCGAACATTTCTTCGAACTATCTCCAGCCGATCGTCTGTTTGGCTACGTAGCGTATCGCGATAAGAAGCGATCAGATTTTGATAGAGATAGCGATCCAGCTTCTTCATTTAAGGGACGAATTTCGGTGACCGATGTTAGCTTCTCCGACGGTGAGGGAAAGGGGATTCCGTACTGAGATTGAGGCCGCTTTTAAATCCTCGCCCTTCCTCTGCACGGCGATTCTTAACACGTATCGATGGGTCGAACATCAATTCATCCGGACATAAGGTCAGGCGAAGTCAATATTTCTCAACCGAGCCCAAACAGGCGCTCGGGGCCACAACTTACCCTATTGACCGAAGCGCATGGGCACTAATCGACAAAGAGACCGGATTCCCCAAGAAGGCACTCAAAACACGGAGCGACACCGACAACGTTACACCCGAGGTGAAGTCATACGTCAAAGCGGGCACAAAGTTTGAAGCGACCATTCATTATGAAGCACTAACTCATTTTGAGCTAGCATGGCTCCTTTGGATTTTGGATCCAACAAATCTTGTTCCACGGGTTCAACGCCAACAACGAACGAGTAGCACTCCATCGGATCAGGTCGGTTATCTACGACTCGGCACCGGAAAACCACTCGGTCTCGGTATTGTGGAGGTTACTCTTTCTCCTGATGGCCTCCAGGCAAGCAAAACCGTTGCTAATAGCGGAGATACACCATCGTTGCGTTCGGCCTACACTCAGCTGACGGGCTGTCTAGGTACCGTTGCGACGATTACCGATCCTACTCAATTTCAGGTTCCCAGAGAATATCTGATGACACCTTGGGTTGAGGCTTTTCAGCGTTCATGCTTCGGATATGACGACGCATTTGACGTTCGACACTTCACGCTTGATGAGAATAAGGAGAACAACCGGACGGATTGGGCGACAGGCCTTCCAGTTGAAGGCGCTGGAGTCGAACCCGGCGTCCTTTGGGGTTCCAAGAGTGGCGCTCCTATTTCCGTTCCTGAACGACGAAAGAAGAAGCGCCGCTAACCCTCACCACACTCCCCGGCACAATCCCACATCATCTAACGCTATGGCCGCGCCGAGTATGTCGGCGCGGTCGGCGCAGGATGAGCAGATGGGGTAGATGTGGATGACGTCGTCGCTCTCAGAAATGAGGACAGCTAGAGACGAGCGCACGCGCGCCAGCGTGGCGCTATCGAGGCGGAGTTGGAACACTGATTCTTGGATGCGGTAGCCCCAGGATTCCAGTGTTTTGGCGACGCGGAGCCGTCGTTTGTTGTCAGCGATGTCGTAGGCGATGATGTAGATCATCGCCAGGCGACCCCGCTCCACTGGTAGTCGGGTTCGGCGATGGCGCGCGCCAGCATCTGCGCGGAGTGGGCGATGTGCCTGCGCCACGACCCCGAGTATCCGGGCAGCGCGCCGGTGACGGATCCCTGGCAGGCGGCCTCGTACGCGTCGACGAGGATTTTCTTGCCGTCGCTGCCCAGCCACACTCCCCCGGCCGCGGCCTCGACGACGCCGCGTTCGGGCCGGAGTTTGCGCGTGCGCAGGAGCGCCATGACGGTCTGGTCCACCAGGAGCGGGCGGAACTGTTCCATGAGGTCCAGCGCCAGGCTGGGCCGCTTGTCGGTGGGTGCGTGCGCGATGCCGAGGGACGGTTCGAGCCCGGCGGCGTGGAGCGCGCCGACGCACTCGGACAGGAGGATGGCGTACCCGTAGGACAGGGCGGCGTTGGGTAGGTCGCGGGGTGGGCGTCAGCTGCGCCCGTCGAAGGTGACGTCGGCGGGCACGCACCCGGAGAGCGCGTCGAAGTAGGCGTTGGAGCACGCGCCTTCGATGCCCATGATCTCGTCGAGGGTGCGCGCATCCGCGAGCGAGCGCCGCCACGCGTGCATGTGTGCGGTCGTGTCGGCGACGTGCACGGTTTCGTCGCGTCGGGCGATGCGGGTGAGGACGTGGATTTGGCCGCGGATTTTCGCGCCGATGAGGCTGGCGGCCAGGCGGACGCGCCGCTCACGGTCGCCGACGAGGGCCACTTGCGCGAGGAGCCGACTGGCGTGCGCTCCCCTGTTGGCGCCGATGAGGGCGCCTTGGTAGGAGCCTCGCCGCGACAGGCACACGACGTCGACGCCACTGCGCATCGCCCACGAGCGCGCGCCGGCGGACAGGCCGACGTTTCCGGACAGGACGATGCGCGTGACGCTGTTTTTGGGGACGGAGGTGGCGGGCAGCGAGCCGGGCGCGTCGACGAGGACGCGGCCCGCTTTGACGTGGACGCGCGCGCCATCGCGGCCGACGTAGAGGATGCGATCGGCTTGGCCTGTGGGTTCGTCACTGGGCCGGGTGGCCCACGGGTCGATGCCGATGCTCGCGAGGGCTTTCTCCTCGTCAATGTACTGGGTCGTCACGTCGGTGAGGCGCGCGCCCGCGCCAATGGCCGCGGCCGCGACGGTGTCGATGGCGTCGGCCAGGCGCTGTTCGTTTGGCGCCGCGAGCATGAGGGCGGTTCCGACGCGCGAGTAGAGCAGGCCTCGCCCAGTGGCGTACCTGTCAAGATCGAGCAGGGCCGCGTCGGCGAGGACGCGCATGATCGGGTTGGTGTCCGAGGCCTGGGCGAGTTCGTCGATAATGGTGGTGTCGGTGTCGGGCAGGCCTAGTGCCGAGAGTGCCGCGCGGGTCACGAGGCCTGGGTCGGCCGAGCGGATAGTGGCTCGCGCGAGGTGGTGGTTGCCGTGGTCGTAGTCCTCGACGAGTCCCCTGCTGAATGCGTCGTGTCCTGCGCGCGTGTCGTCGTAGGTGCCGTGGGGGCGTTCCGCGGCGAGGCGGCGTTCGAGGGTTTCGCGCACCGATTCGGCCAGGAGCGCCCGGGTGATGGGGTCGGCCGTTGCGATCGTGTTCGTGTCAAGTGCGGCGATTCGTGGCGGCGCCCAGTCGTGGGCGGCGAGGAAGCGGAGTTGTTCGTCGGTGAGGCTTCCCGGCGTTGGGGTGTTCGCTCTGGTTGGGTCGGGGTGTGCTGTGAGGAGTCGGCGTCTGGCGCGAGTGAGGGCTTCGGGGCTGGTCGCTTCTCTCAGGGACGAGGCCGTGGCGGGTGTCGTCATTGTCTGTCCTTCCAGTCAACAACCTTGCGGTTCCTCGACAAGTGTGAAACGTTATGGAGGAGCGACACGCCGACGATGGCGGCGATTTCCGGGACAGCGTCGGCCCCGCAGACGTTCCGCGGCGATGCGAGCAGTCGCAACGAAAGTCTGGTAATCTGACCTCGTGCTTGCTGGTCGGAGGGGTGCTTTTTCGTCCACTGGCGATCCGGTACGACGTTTCCCCTGGCCACCGGGGGTGCGACACGCCGGGCAGTCAGAAAGCACCGAGCGCCAAAAGGTGCATTAAGACCCCGTGACCGTCGATTGCGTCGCCCCGTACGCAAATCCGTCAGAAAGCACCGAGCGCCAAAAGGTGCATTAAGACGCAGGTGTGAGCGGTTCAGTCAATTGGTCCTCCTATGTCAGAAAGCACCGAGCGCCAAAAGGTGCATTAAGACTGGATGCTGAAATTGCGTGCGACGGCGGTTTGGATGGTCAGAAAGCACCGAGCGCCAAAAGGTGCATTAAGACACAGGCGTGTCGCCCCTGATGTCATGCACGACCACGGTGTCAGAAAGCACCGAGCGCCAAAAGGTGCATTAAGACCGTGCGTGTCGGTCCCACGTATCCCACTTGATATGAGGGTCAGAAAGCACCGAGCGCCAAAAGGTGCATTAAGACATGCTGGGCGACAATGACGCGCACATCACCGTTAATCATGTCAGAAAGCACCGAGCGCCAAAAGGTGCATTAAGACATTGGCATTGCAGTGTGCAAAGAAGAGCTCGTCGTTTACGTCAGAAAGCACCGAGCGCCAAAAGGTGCATTAAGACTTGACGAAGAGAGGGTAGAACTTCCCGACCTTCTCGTCAGAAAGCACCGAGCGCCAAAAGGTGCATTAAGACTAGCCCGTTCGAGCACGGCCAATGCTGCGTCACGGTTGTAGTCAGAAAGCACCGAGCGCCAAAAGGTGCATTAAGACAACCTAATCCGACAGTTGCCCGCTGAGGCCATAATGGTCAGAAAGCACCGAGCGCCAAAAGGTGCATTAAGACTTAAGCGGCACTGAGATCATAGACAAAGATGGTGTCGTGTCAGAAAGCACCGAGCGCCAAAAGGTGCATTAAAACAAGGTACGGCCGGCTCGCCACGCGAGTGCCGAAGTAGCCACGTCAGAAAGCACCGAGCGCCAAAAGGTGCATTAAGACCTGTCAGGGAAACACGTCACAGTGGTTTCGTATCCGAGTCAGAAAGCACCGAGCGCCAAAAGGTGCATTAAGACGTCGAAGCACATGCTGATAAAGCACATACACCACCAGGTCAGAAAGCACCGAGCGCCAAATGCTGCATTAAGACGAGAACCATCTGACGTTGGAGTCGAAGCAGATGTTCGAGGTCAGAAAGCACCGAGCGCCAAAAGGTGCATTAAGACCACTTCTCATCGGGCAGCGAAGACAGCTTGACTCGCGTCAGAAAGCACCGAGCGCCATAAGGTGCATTAAGACTCATCACCCATTTTCAATTGGACGTCCGATCCTTTGATTGTCAGAAAGCACCGAGCGCCATAAGGAGCATTAAGACGTGTTCATTAGGCGTCCTTATTGGCCTCAGTGTTTGGGGTTAGAAAGCATCGAGCACCAAAAGGCGCATTAAGACTCTACGGTGATGATGTTTCATTCCGTAGATGAGTACGGGGTCAGAAAGCACCGAGCGCCAAAAGGTGCATTAAGACCTGATCACGTCCACCATCGGGGGAACATCATCGATAGTGGGTCAGAAAGCACCGAGCACCAAAAGGTGCATTAAGACCCGGGTTGGTGCGCACCCACAGACCCCGGTCGTCTGCGGTCAGAAAGCCAAAAGGTGCATTAAGACCACACCAATTGCAATACAATTGCTCCCAGGTTGAGAGGTCAGAAAGCATCGAGCGCCACAAGGTGCATTAAGACCACCACACCGAAGCGTGGAAGTTCTGCCGTCCAGAGACTGTCAGAAAGCACAGAGCGCCAAACGGCGCATTAAGACACGCCCTCCTGAGCCGCAAACGCGAGCTTTTCCCAGTCAGAAAGCACCGAGCGCCAAACGGCGCATTAAGACGACGTCTGACGACGGCGCACCCAAATGAGGAGGCCTCCGGGGCAGAAAGCACCGAGCGCCAAACGGCGCATTAAGACAGATCCGGGAAACCCTGAATGTAGTTCGGGTCGTTCTTGTCAGAAAGCACTAAGCGCTATAAGGTGCATTGAGACTAGTAATTGATGTTCCAGTCATTGGCTGTGTTGAACACAGTGAGTCAGACAGCACCGAGCGCCAAAAGGTGCATTAAGACATGAGCACACCGGCAATCGTCCAACCGACCTTTTCGACGGCGTCAGAAAGCACCGAGCGCCAAAAGGTGCATTAAGACGTAGGCCACGAGGAGGTAGATGATTATCGCCCACCATGTGTCAAAAAGCACCGAGCGCAAAAGGTGCATTAAGACCGGAACTCGGGATCGGCGGTGAGATTACCAACAAACGTGTGGTCAGAAAGCACCGAGCGCAAAGGTGCATTGAGACGGATCGAAATCCGGTAGATTGTCGACGTTTTCCATCGACTCAGTCAGAAAGCACCGAGCGCCAAAAGGTGCATTAAGACCCGAACTCCATGTTCTTACCGCCCTTGAACTTTGCGAGTCAGAAAGCACCGAGCGCCAAAAGGTGCATTAAGACATAGGAGGAATGTGTCGCCACTCTGGTAGGTGCCGGCGTCAGAAAGCACCGAGCGCCAAACGGTGCATTAAGACTTCTAGGCGTACGGCGTGTGCTTCTGCGTCAATCTGGTGTCAGAAAGCACCGAGCGCCAAACGGTGCATTAAGACTTCAACATAGTGACTCCTTTTCGTGATATGCAAGGACTAGTCAGAAAGCACCGAGCGCCAAAAGGTGCATTAAGACAGGGAAGGGGACAAGGGAGACTTCTCGGAGGTCCAGTCAGAAAGCACCGAACGCCAAAAGGTGCATTAAGACTTGCGTCAAACATCCCTCGATGCCCACGTGAGGGGGTGTCAGAAAGCACCGAGCACCATAAGGTGCATTCAGACACGAGACAAGACGCGCCGAACAGCACGCCCCCCTCTCGGAGCCAGAAAGCACCGAGCGTCACAGGACGCATAGAAATGGGGCCGCGCACGAGTTGTCGTGCGCGGCCCCGTTTTGTCTCAGCCGGAATCCGACGCCCAGCATCCGCCACCCGGAATCCGTCAGGCTACCGACACCTACGTCAGCAGACGGCCCGCGGCGTCGAACACGTAGCGCGTGCCGTCGATCCAACGCACGCCCGTCACCATGGCCCCCGAGCGCGTCAGGTAGTACCAATGGTCACCGTCCTTGAGCCAGCCGGTGTGTACCCACCCCGTGGAAGGATCCAGGTAGTACCAGGTGCCGCGGATCTTCGTCCAGCCAAAGGCTTGCGCACCGTCGGCGCCGTAGTAGGACCACTTGCCGTCCACCCGGGACCAGCCGGTCACCACGTAGCCGCGTGCATCGAAGCGATACACCTTCCCGTCGATGCGCAGGCGCACGTTCCGCGGGTAGGTGCCGTCGTCGTAACGCCACCACGTGCCCCGGGAACTGGTGATCCAGCGCCCGGCCCCGGCCTCGGCCACGTCAGAGGCGTCAGAACCGGAACCCGAACCATCCCCCGACACAACCGTGAACGCGGTGGACACGGTGACGTCGTCGTCGGCGCGAGAATCGGAGTTACGCCCGAAGGCCTCGACGCTCACGGACGCGGCACCAACACCGGAACCACCGGCAACGGCCTGCGACAGGTCCACGCCGTCGGCCTGCAACGTCACGCCGGATCCGGAGAACTCACCGCTCCCCTGCCCGGTCGCGACCTCCTTGCCGCCGACAAGCAACCGTGCCGAGGTGACAGGCCCGGTCACGGTCACGCGCAGGGACACGCGCCCGGACAGGCTCTGCCCGGCCAGAGACGCCCACGTCGAACCGTCGGCAGAGAACTCGACGTCCCCGACGACGGGCCGAGCCTGGTCCTTGAGCACCGCGTCCGAGGCGCTGAGCAGGCCCGCTCCCCGGTACTCGCGCTCGCCCTCGGGAGCGGACAGGCGATCCCAATTCGCGGGAGCGCCAGCCTGCTTGCGAGCCAGCTCGAGAATCTGAGAAGAATCCATCTCGGGGTGCACCTGGCGCATTGTCGCGATCACGCCGGCGGCCACGGGAGCGGCCATCGACGAATTCTTCACAACACCGCCCGACGACCCAAAGTCCCAGGTCTGCGACGTGTACACGTTCTCGCCGGGGGATGCGAACGCGACCGTCTGCTTGCCCCAGTTCGTGGTGAATGAGGGCTCGAGCATGCCCGTCACCGGGTCCTGCCCGTCCACCAGGCGCAGGCTGGACACGGGCACGACGTTGTCCATCATGCTCGGGATGGTCAGGCCGCTCCACGAGTCACGCTCGTAGGGCGCCCACGCATCGGTGGGCGACGAGGAGTCCTTGATCGGCGGATTATCCAGGTCAATGCCTCCGCTTCCCGCGTCCACCACGTTGATGACGTCCTTCGACGCCGCGTAGTCGATGGCGCGGCGCATGGCTTCGCGTCCCGCGGCCTGGTTGGGTTCGTGAGGCATCCAGTACTTCCACGGGTCCGCCGCGTAGGAGGTGGTCGTCACCGAAATGCCATGATCGGCGGCCCACACGTAGCCGCACACGAGGTACTCGGGGTAATGCTGCCCGTTGATGGGCGACTCCACGTCGATGGCGGCGACGCTCAGCGTCGGGTTCACGCCGGGTACGCCGCTGGAGACGCCGCGTCCGGCGATCGCGGAGGCCATCTGGGTGCCCAGCGTCGCGCCCGCCTTGCCCCACACCTGGGGTGCGCGCAGCGGGACGCCGTTGACGTTGCAGGACACGGACTTGTCGAAGTCGACGCGATCGTACATGTCCACAATCGTGTGCTCTAAGCCGTCCGCCATGACGCCGACGGTGACGGGCGCGCGCATGACGTCCACGCCCTGCGCGTCCAGCGCGCCGATGGCCTTCAAGTGCCACTGGTTATCGCCCGGCGGGTCGGGGAAGACGCCGCCGACGATCACCGGCGACTGCCCGGCCGGGGCAGGGGCATCCCCGCTTGCGACCGCGGGTCCTCCGGCGGTCTCGACGGGCAGCACGGCCTCGTTACCGAGCACCGGCGCCTGGCGGGTGGGTCCCACCGAGTGGAACGAGATGCCAGCGTCGGACAGCTGCCCACCCAGGTCGCCGGCGAAGGTGGGCGAGCCCGACTGGACGAAGAACGTACCGAAGGCCGGGTACTGCGCGAGCACGAGCGCTCCCATGGACGAGGCCTTGGCGACCGCGCGCTCGAAGGTGACCTCATCCGTTCCCGCAGCCAGGTTCACGGCGTAGTTGGCGGGCAGCTGATGCATCGGCAGGTCCGGCGAGATGATGCCGGGCGCGACAGGCTCGCCGGGGACGGGGTCGTCCCCGGGGCCGGGAGCCGGGTCCGGGTCGGGCACGGCGTTCGGGTCGCGCGCGACCGTGAAGGCGATCTCGCCGCTGACGTCGTCGTCGGCGTTCTTGTCGTAGTTCAGGCCTTCGGCGTACACGACGGCCCGCAGGGTCACGTACTCCTGGCCGTCGGGTATCACCTGACGCAGGTCGACCTCGTCCGCGTCCAGGTCCAGGGGCTCAGCAATGTACCCGTCCTCCGAGTAGGTGGACACGGAGGTCGCACCCGGAATGTCCAGGTGCAGGTAGGACACCGGCGCGTGCACTGTCACGCGCATCTGCACGACCTCGGCAGGCAGGACCGCACGAGGCAGGTCCGTCCATTCGCCGTCGCCGACGCGGTATTGGACGCCGCGAATCAGCGGTTGGGCCTGGTCGCGCAGCACGGCGCCGAGCGCGTCAGGGAAGCCCCATCCGCGGTATTCCTTGCCGTCAGCCGGGGCTGTGAGCCGCCCGTAGTCCCTGGCCGCCTGCTTGCGCATGATGTCGAGGATCTGCTCGCCGGGCAGCATGGGGTGCGTCGACTTCACGAGGGCCGCGACGCCCGTAACGTGTGCGGCGGCCTTGGCCGTGCCCGACGCGGATCCGTAGATCTGGGGGACGCGCCCACTCGGGTAGGTCGAGTAGATCGACTCACCCGGCGCCGCAAAGTCGACGGATGCGCCGTAGTTCGACGTCTCCGAGCGCGTCAGCGTCGCGCGCAGCGAGTGGTCGTCCCAGTCCGCCTTGCCGACCGAGGCGACGGTGGCGACGCCGCTGACCATGGCGGGCACCATCCTGGCCCCTTCGACGGAGCGATTCGGAATGGGAGTCGCGTCAGTGGGCGAGTCACTGTCCGTCGTCGGGTGGTCGAGGTCAACGCCTCGGTCACCGGCGGCGGCGATCACCGCGAGCCCGCGCGACTGGGCGCGGTGAATGGCGCGCTCAGCGGCCTCCAGGCCAGCGGCCTGCTCGGGATCGGTCGGGCTCCAGTAGACCCACGGGTCCATCTGGAAGGAGTTGTGGATAATATCCACCCCGTGGCTTGTGGCCCACTCGTAGGCGCACACGAGGGCCTCGGGGTACAGCTTGTCCCTATCGTTGACGGCCTTGATCGACACGAGGGTCGCCTCCGGCGCGATACCGTCCATGCCGATGTCGTTGTGGTTGGCGGCGATAATGCCGGCGATGTGCGTGCCGTGGGCAGGTCCGCCCTCCATCGGACCCTCAACCGGGCTCGCGACGCCGTTGACGGCGCAGGAGACGGACCGACTCGTATCGACGCGCCCTACCAGGTCGGGCTGAGCGTCGTCGATGCGGGTGTCGATGACGCCCACGGTCACCGGGGCGCGCGTCACGGCGACGGCGGCGGCTTCCTTGGCGCCCATGGCCTCGGCGCCCCAGTTCGTGCCGGACGAGGCAACGGGACTGTTCGGGCCGGGGATCGTCGGGGCGGCATCCGCGTCAGGGGCGTCCGCGGCCGCGGCGGCGTCAGGCGCGGCATCCGGGGGCGGAAGCGGGTTCGTGAACCGCTCGATGTCAGGCACCGCGGCGACGCGGGTCGGACCAATCGAATGGACGCTCACCCCGGCCTTCGCCAGGGCGGCAGCCAGGTCGGGTGCGAACGAGGCCGACTCACTTTGGGCAAAAAGGGTGCCCAACTGTGGGTAGTCCGTCATGAGAATCCCACCGACGGTGGGAATCAGGTCGATAGCAGTGGCCATCTCGCTCTCACCGGCGTTGGGATCGAGGTTGATGGCGTAGTTCATGAGGCCCGCGCTGGATCTGGCGGGCGCGACCAAGCCGACGTTGTCGTCGGCGCTGGTGGGCGGGGCGGTCGCCGTGGCCACGCTCATCGATAGAGCGAGGGCCGCGGCGAGGCCAATGCGTGCAATAGTGCGGCGCATAGTTCCTCGACTTTCAATTGTCACTGCGCGCGGACAACTTCGTCCACGCAGTAACCATGATCCACAGGTTTGTCAATACACACAAATCACAGGGGCAAGTCATCCACATACAAGTGTTTACGCCGAAATACAAGCCAAATAATTACATGCATAATTCTCACACAATCACCACATGCCAAAATATAGACACCCAAACCGTGACCATATGCTATATAAGCACCTGCACCTGCTTGACATAGCCTACTGCCCTCGCATATTCCATGCCCTCCCCCCGCACGACACAATGCTTGCGGAGGCGGCCCAGGCCTCGTACACGCGCGAACGAGGCCTCCCCAAAAACGCCCGGGGAGGCCTCGTCGATGATGACTGCGCAGGGAGGGCTACTCCCGCAAACGCGCCGTCCGCTTGGAGGGGTGACGGCGGTCCTCACCCTTCCACCACGGCATCCACGCACGGTAGCCGTCGGCCGGCGGGATGGGTGAGTCGGGCTCGAAGCCGAGCTCGGTGGGCGTCTGCGGGATGCGATCGACGAGGAAGTACTTGTCCTTGTCATCGCAGTGTTCGCGCACGATGGTGCGGAACTCGGACAGCTCGCAGTACAGGACGCCCGTGATCGGATTCCTCTTGTACACCACGATCTTGTACAGCCAGTAGGCGAACAGCGCGACATTGGCCGCGAGCGCGGCGGCCGCGCACGCAATGTTCGCGCGCGGGTCCATGGTCGCGAAGTTGAAGATGTCCGAGGGAGGGACCAAGACCTCGGGCAGGAGGGTGTTCACGGAGATCCAGAAGACCAGCGTGAAGCAGCGGAACCAGATCCACTGCCCCTTCGCCCACGTGAACGCGGGGATCGTGCAGGCGAGCAGCAGGGCGAGCGTGCAGTACCACGTGTAGTCGGCCAGGGAGTTGTACAAGAACGCGTGGTTCCACAGGTCGTAGGCGATCACCCACGGCCACACCATGTCCACCCAGATGAGGCCTCGAACGTCGCGCTTACCGGGCGAGGTCACGATGATCTTGCCCAGGCCCGTGATCGTGATGATGTTGAGCAGGCCGGCTGCGGCGGACAGGAGGTTCCAGTAGCCGCCGATCGTGCGAAAGCCCGTCTCCGGGTCGATGCCGACGTGGCGGGCCTCCAGGTTGGCGGCGACCTCCTGGTACCACTGCTGGGAATGCAGCTCGGCGGTGACGCCGCGCGCCTCGGGCAGGCCTGCGATCATGTCGATGGTGTGCGCGTCGTTGACGCCCTTCAAGCACTGCCAGTCGGCGCCGCACGCGTAGTACGAATCCGCGTTGAACCAGATCGTCAGGTCGCGGATGTTGGCTTCCATGATGTTGACGGCCAGGCCGATCCACAGGGCCACGCCCAGCCAGATCGCGTACTTGTGTGCCTTCACCGGGTTGCGTTTCGCGTACGCCAGCACCGTGCCCGTCATGGTGGCGGTGAGGATCATGATCGCGTACTTGCCGAAGGGGAACCACCCCACCATGGGCGTCCCGTGGATCCACGCGTAGGGCATGAGGGCGATGCCGCCCACGGTCCACACGGCAAAGATCGTCCAGTTCCACCGCCGATTGATTTCCGCGACGACGATCTGGGCAGCGAGCACCAGCAGCCAGATGAGAGAGACCTTGGGAGTTCCCATCTCCCACAGGAAGAGCGAGTCCACAGCATTCTCCTTTGAATGTGCAACCGGGCTAATAGTTGTCGGCTATCATAGTCCCAAACACTAACCTAGTGTGCGGGGTTCACCGTGGAATCCCATAACGCGCCGGGGCTCCCCCAGGGTCCGCACCAGCGGGAGCGCCCCTCGTCAATTTCCTCAAGGAGGAGGACTCATGACACGCACCCCCCGATCCCGTCGTACCCTCTGCGCCGCCGGCCTGACCGGAACCGCCGCGCTCCTGGGAGGCATGTACACCTTCAGCCAGCTGAGCGGCAAGGCCACGCCCGAGGAGCAGGCCTGGCACTACCCGGGCGACGACCTCATCGACGCCAACTACGACAACGGCTACTCCTCGACCTACGCGATCACGATCGACGCGCCCGCCTACGCGGTGTGGCGTCTTTCAAGCAGATCGGCGCAGAAAAGTCCGGGTCCTTCTCCTCGGGAGTTCCTCGAGCGCGTCTTCGCGCGCCTGCCCTTCTTCAACTCCTACGAGATCCAGGAGGAGTTCCAGCAGCCCGACTCGATGGTGCCCGGCGACATCGCGGCCTTCGACTTCCACGGCATGTCGATGGAGTGGGCGGACGTCGTGCCCGGCAAGTACATGGTCCAGTGGGTCGACACGAAGAACCCGCCCAAGGCGCCCGGCTCCTACGCCTTCCGCTTCCCCGGCATGACGAACTTCGCGGCCGCCTGGTGCTTCTACATGGTGCCCCTGTCGGGCGGGCGCACACGCCTGATCAACCACTGGCGCATCGGCTACGAGCCCGCCTCCCCCGCCATGAAAGCCCTGAACTGGATCAACATCGAGTTCATCGGCGGGTGCATGACCCACCTGCAAAACCTCTACGTCAAGCGCGTCCTCGAGTTCAAGAAGAAGCAGCACCTGACGGGCCGATTCATGCGCGGCATGCTGGGCGGGCGTTTCTTCAACTCGGGCACGCCCGCCGGGCGCTACGACGGCACTCCCCTGTTCGAGGAGACCTTCACGCAGTGGTTCCGCTACGGACGGTCCGCTCCGGCCGTCGCCGAGATCCGCCCGCCCGTCACCGACGACCCGTCGTGGCCGCCGACCGGCGCGGACAGCCCGTGGGCGAGCGAGGTCGACGCCTCCTACTTCGAGGGCTGGAGGGAGCCCGCCTTCTCCTGGGAGGAGCAGATCCGCCAGAAGATGGAACGCACCTACCTGCCTAATTGGGGGAAGGAGCAGCGCTGATGGGCGCCGTCACTCCCCCGGACTACCCGACGCTCTTTTTCTTCGAGGTCGGCCAGTGGTGGGACTACGCGATGCTCCTCCTCGTCATCGCGCTCCTCGCCGGCGGGGCGTGGCTGGCCCAGCGCAACATGTGGGTGGTCCTCGCGCTCTTCGTGGTCATCCCCGTCGCCCTGACGATCTTCTGGTGGCCGCACTCGACGGCGGGGACGGCCTCGGCGGGCTGGTTCCCGATCGTGAAACAGTACTCGGCGCTGGCGGGGTCCCTGTGCCTCGTCGCCCTGCAGGTCTTCCCCAGGCTGCGCTACAACCGCTGGTACCTCATCATCCCGCCCGCGATCCTCGCGGTGAATATCGCCGAGGCCGTGGTGCGCGACTTCCAGTGCTACGGGATTCACGGGGTGGATCCCTCGCAGGGGATGGTCACGTGGGGCGGGCCGTGGAACGTCATGAACGGCATCGCGGGCATCTTGAACCTGCTCGCGATCTCCGGGTGGGTCGGGATCTTCGTGTCCAAGGGCAAGGAGCGCGCCCTCATCTGGGGCGACCTGACGATCGGGTGGATTATCGCCTACGACCTGTGGAACCTCGCCTACGTGTACAACTGTCTGGCGGACCGGGCGTGGTACTCGGGCGTGGCGCTGCTGGCCGCGTGCACGATCCCGGCGCTCATGAAGTTCGGGCGCGGCGCGTGGATCCAATACCGGGCGTACACGCTCACGCTGTGGTCGGGCGTCGTGCTGACGTTCCCGCACTTCATGCACGATTCGATGTTCGCCCACCGCAGCGCCCACAACCCCTGGGCGATGCTCATCCTCTCGGCGGCGGCGCTGGTCGCGAACGTGTGGGTGTTCGGCGCGCACGTGCGCACCATCGTCTCCAAGCGGCGCAACCCATTCACGCAGGAGGTCCACGCCGACGAGGCCACCTACGCCTCGTGGGTCCGTGACCTCGCATCCGACGAGGACAAGGAGCTCATCGCCGCGCGCCTGGGCACGACGCCCGAGGAAGCGGGGTTCGTGGCTGCGGATCAACGATAGGTGTCTTCTTTCCGCGCTGTTCTATGGGGCGGTTCTTAGTGGCGGGGGCCGCGCACATCGTCGGTGCGCGGCCCCCGCACGTTGCACCTCTCGCGGCGTCTTCGACGGCTCTTGCCTCTCAGCGCGAGTTCTCCGCGTCCCCGCCTACCATCGGCGTTGTGTCCGTTTGGTGGTCAGCCTTGACAGTGGGCCCGTTGGCTGCCAGTGCGTGTGCGTTTGTTGTTTGACGAGGTCGGGGCGGGGTTGGTCTGCCTGGTGCACGTTTGTGCGGGTTGGGTGGGAGAACGTGCTGTGGTGCTTACTGCATATTCTTGGTGTTTCGTGTCGGTTCTGCGCGTAATCTGATGGGAATAGGAAGTGCTTCCAGTGTCGGAAGCGCCCAGGAGGAGACCTCACAGGAGAGGTGTATGCATCATGATGGTCCCACCCCTATCTGAACGTCCTGTGACAGAGGAGGACGAGGAGCAGTTCCGCCGCGAGTCCGCCCCGCGCAGGTACACGCTGTGGGAGCGGTGGAGTGATTATCGGGCTGATGTGAAGCGCAACCGACCCAAGGGAGCTAAGGCTCGTTTTCGTGCGTGGATGGACGCTGACGCCGTGGATTGGGGGATCCGCGTTGCCGTCGTGTTCTTGTTCATTGGCGGCTCCTACTCGCTCTACATCAACGGTGTTGCTTACGGCTGGTGGCACGCCTGGGGTGAAAAGCCCACCGTTGCGGCGACGACTACCCCCGCTGCTCGACCTTCGCCGTCCGCATCGAGCGAACCTGCCATGTCGGGTGGCTACGAGATCGGACCCGACGGAGTTCTCGTGCGTCCTGCCGAGCACGCAGCCTCGACCTACACCCAACCAGAACTACCCGAAGAAGCCAAAGAAAACACCGAACGCGGCGCAGAACTCGCCGCCGAATACCTCCTCGACACGCTCGCCTACGCATGGAACACCGGAGACACACAACTCTTTGAAAGCGTGTCGGACCCTAATGACAGCTTTCGAAACAAGTTTATATCTGACATAAATTCCGTGTACTCCGACGGCTGGACGTACGATAGTCGAATAAGTGTCAATCACATTCTGCGCGTCGAGCCGCAACGTCCTAATGGCAATGATGTGCCACCCAATTCAGTGCTCGTCGTCCTTCTCACCACGACATCAGATGGCACGAGTTGCAAAGGCCAGAAGGTTATTTCTTCTACAGGGGAACGATCATTAGTATTTGCTCTGCTGATGACGTGGCAAGATGGCAGGTGGATTGCCATCCAAGGCGGTTCGGAGAATCCTGATGTTCGTCAATAACCCTGAACGGCTCACCGCTTCACTGCTGACCAGCACGGTTCTGACGATGACGCTGTTGTCATCAGGTGTGAATGCGGCCGACGAGCCATTTGATTCTTCACTATTCGAGGCCGAAGCTAGCGGAACGAGTGTCGCGGTAGCTTTAGCGCAGGCAGTACAACAAGTTCGCAACGAATTCGATTCTTCATCGAATTCAACGCACGTGGACGAGGGGGTTCTCACAACTACCCAGGCCGAGTATGAGTTACACACTGGCTCAACGATCGATTGGGAGCATTGCGCAATAGCCACGCTCGACACGATGTCACCAATTGAGAATCAGATGATTGTGTGTGGCTATCCACCAGCCACTCACAATGAGAATCCGCCAGCTCAAAAGATTCCCACCACAGAGGAGATTCTCTACGGTGCTGCTGCTGTCATACATGCTAACGGGGCTGGGTTGTACAAACGGCCGCTGGGCGTCTCATACACGAACAAGTTCATTCCCTCCATCGTTGCGGTCACCAGTCCCACCCAGACCCACGTCATCAACCTTCTGGGCCACGACATCACGATCACCCTCACGGCCACGAGTTATGAGTGGAGTTGGGGTGATGGGACCCCGAACCTGGTCACCACGTCCACGGGTTCGGTGTGGCAAGACGGAATGGATCTCAACACCGACCCGAGGTTGATCCGCCACTACTACACCCCGCCCCAGGGATGGCGGTCCATGCTCGATGGCCCATACCCGCATGAGGACAGGGAGATCACGCTGACCACCACGTGGAGCGGAACAGCCACCAACCCCTTCACCGGGGAGACCCAGACCATCAACGGCCTGGTCACCACCACCGAGACCACGGGCAAGTTCCCGCTGTCCCACCTGGTTATCAACAACACCGACACCTGGGAAGAAAAACAAGGCCACTAACCCACCCAATGCGCCTGGGCACGACGCCCGAGGAAGCGGGCTTCACGTCCGCGAGCAAGGGGTAACGGATCGCTTATTCGCACCGCTGCATGTATCGCGTCAGGATGACTGTCATTCCCCTTCAGAGGAAGCGCATTGCATCATCGCATCGAGGGGCTCCTCGTCCGACCGCACCGTGAGGCCTACGCCCGGGCCGTTCCCTACTAGGGGACGGCCCGGGAGCGGGGACGGGAGCTTGGTCAGGTCGTAGCCACGCTCAGCCTCATCAGCCCACGCCTGTATCTGTTCATCGCTGACAGCATTCTCATGAATGAGATGATCGTTCATTTGACTCCTTGTAAAACAAAGCCGCCGAACCTCCACCAGCGGAACCTGCACGAACAAATGCTCGACCTAAGACCACGCTCTCCTACTCGAGCGAATCAATCAAATCGCGCACGAGCTGCGACGGCGTCGTACCTCGCTCCTGAGCCACCTCAGCAAGCTTCGCGCGGCGAGAACGATCAAGGCGGAGGGTGAACGGCTTAGCACCAACACCGACACTAATCGGGCGGCCTGCCACAGACGAACCGAGATGCCTCCCATCGTAAGGAACACCGTTCTCGGCCTCGTTCCCCCAACGCTCCAGATCCTCATCGGTGAACGTCGCACCATCAGCTGACGTATACATCGCCATCGTTACCTCCTTAAACCAACCTCTGCGAGCACCGCTCGCGTCACCAGCATCGCATGGAAAACAAGCCATCCATCAGGCTCATCCTCAACCGCAATATATTCCAGAAGCCGACCCTTGCGGTCGAGGCCAACTCCAACCCACTGGATCGGATGCGTATCGCGCGCACGCGAACGCAACGTCCCCTCGAAGGCAGCGATGACATCGTCATCATCAACATCACTATGACGTTGATGGACGCGAGGATGAACCCGGACTCGCACGCGATCACCTCCATAGTTTCGTATGGATACCAGTGTAGTACGAAATAGGTTCCAAGGGAACGGGACTCCCACGACATCTCTGCCCGCACAGGCGTAACACACACGCGAGGGGCCGCGCACGAGAAAACGTGCGCGGCCCCTCATCTCTCTCAACCGGAGAAGGATCCCCGGCCTCGTGAGGCTTACTCCTGGAGGCGGCCCTCGTCGTCGAACACGTAGCGCGTGCCGTCGATCCAGCGCGCCCCGGTCACCATCGCCCCGGAGGAGGAGAGGTAGAACCAGGATCCGCCGTCCTTCAGCCAGCCGGTCACCATTGCGCCACCGTCAGGCGAGAGGTAGTACCAGCTCGAGCCCACGCGCTGCCAGCCGGTGGACAGGGACCCCGAGGAGGTCAGGTAGTACCACGAGGATCCGTCGCGCACCCAGCCAGTACGCATCGCGCCCGAGGACGACAGGTAATACCAGGCGCTCTGCACCTTCATCCAACCGCTCGCCATCGCACCGGTCAGTGGGTCCAGGTAGTACCACGTGCCGTGTACGCGAACCCAGCCGGAGGCCTGTCCGCCCGAGGGCCCGTAGTAGAACCACTCGCCGTCCTCATGCACCCATCCGGTCACCATGTACCCGCGTGCGTTGAAGCGGTAAATCGCTCCGTCGATGCGCAGCTGCGTCGAGGTCGGGTAGGTCCCGTCCTCGTAGCGCCACCACCAGCCGAAGGTGCCGGACACCCAGCGCCCAGCCCGGGCCTCGTCGGGTCCGACGTGATCGGGGCTGACCGTGAAGGGAACGCGCGCTGTCACGTCGTCGTCGGCCCGCGGATCAGCGTTGCGCCCGGAGGCCTCGACAGTCACGGTCGCAGCCCCCGCGAAGCGGCCCACGCCCTGCGGATGCGACACATCTACGCCGTCAGCCTGGAGGGTCACCGAGTTACCCTCGAAGGCTCCATTGCCCACGCCGGTCGCGACTTCGCGCTCACCGACGAGGAGGCGCGCGGAGGTCACCGGACCGGCGACGGTCACGCGAACGGACACGCGCCCTGCGACGCTCTCCCCCGCCAGCGGCTTCCACGCAACCCCATCCGTCGAGTACTCAACCGTGCCAATGACCGGCGCAGGCTGGTCCTTGAGCACGGCATCCAGGGCGTTGGGCAGGCCCGCGCCACGGTACTCGCGCCCCTCCACGGGCGCGGCCAGACGGTCCCAATTCTCGGGCGCACCCGCCTGTTTCTTCGCCAACGCAATGATCTCCGAGGAGTTCATCTCCGGGTGCACCTGGCGCAGCGTCGCGATCACGGCCGCCGCCAGCGGCGACGCCTGCGAGGTTCCGTACAGGTTCCCGTAGGCCTTGCCGTACCAACTCGTCAGCGGCGCGTAGATCTTCGCGCCGGGCGCCGCAAAGTCGATGCTGGTCGCGCCCCAGTTCGACCAGGACGTCGGCTCCAGCACGCCGGTCGCGGGGTCCGCGCCGTCGGGCAGCTGCAGCGCCGACACCGCGAGGGTGCCGCGCATCATCGACGGCAGGTAGACGCCGCCCGTCACGTCGCGCTCGAAAGCGCCCCACGTGTCGCCCGGCGACGAGTCGTCGGTGGCCGGCGGGTTGTCCAGGTCCGTCGTCCAGTTGCCGGCGGCCACCACGTTGATGACGTCCTTCGACGTCGCGTAGTCCGCGGCGCGCTGGACAGCCTCCAGGCCGGCGGCCTGCTCGGGATCGTTCGGCATCCAGTACTTCCACGGGTTGACGTAGTAGGAGCCGTTCGTCACCGAAATGTCGTGCTCGGCGGCCCACACGAAGCCGCAGGCAATGTACTCGGGGTAGAAGTAGCCGCCGTTGCGCGAGGCCACGTTGATCGCGGCGATCGTCAGCGTCGGGTTGACCCCGTCCACGCCCACGCCGTCGTGCTTCGCGGCGATCGAGCCGGCCACGTGCGTGCCGTGCGTCGCGTCGTCCCAGCGCCACGCCGCCGGATCCTGGTTGGGGATGCCGTTGACGTTGCAGGCCACGGACTTTGCGTGGTCGACCTGACCGGCCAGATCCGGCACGGTGTCGTCGATGGACTGGTCCATCACTCCCACCGTCACGGGCGCGCGCATGACGTCCACGTCCTGGGCTTCCAGGGCTCGCAGCGCCTGGAGGTGCCACCCGTTGGAGGTCTGCGGGTCGGGCGTCACCCCGGCCTCGTCCTCGCTCTGAGCGGCGTCGGACTGAGCGCCGCCCGTCTGCGCGCCGCCCGTCTGCGCGGCGTCGGCCTTCGGAGCGGCCTCGATCGCCTTGTCCGCGGCCACGCGGGTCGCATAGTCGATGGGGACCACGGCCTCGTTACCGCCGACGGGCGCCTGGCGGGTCGGGCCGATCGAGTCGTAGCTGATGCCCTCCTTGATCAGCGCCTCTCCCAGGTCGGGCGAGAACGTCGGGGAAGCCGACTGGACGAAGAACGTTCCGAACTGCGGGTAGCGCGCCAGGACGAGGCCTCCCTTGAACGAGGCCTGGGCTGCGGCGCGCTCGAAGGTGGCCTTATCCGTGTTCTTGGGCAGGTTGACCGCGTAGTTGGCGGGCAGCTGTTCGGTGGCGCGGGCGGGGGCGGTGATTCCGGCCGTGGCCGTTCCGGGAAGAGGAGCCTCGCCGGTGCCCGGATCGGGTTCGGGCTGGGGGACGACGGCGGGGTCGCGCGACACCGTGACTCTCGCCTCGCGGCTCGTGTCGTCGTCGGCCTGGCGGTCGAAGTTGATGCCTGTGGCGCTGACCTGGATGCGGGCGCTCACCGAGTCGACCCCTTCGGGCACCAGCGAGCTGAGGTCCACGTTCTCGGCGGACACGCTTAAGTCGGGCGCGTTGTACGTGCCCGAGCCGTCGCGGTCGACGCTAGTCAGGCCCGCGACATCCATGTGCAGGTGGCTAATGGGGGCGGCCGCCGCCGCGTAGAAGGTGACCGGGCCGGCGGGCAGGACCGCGCCGTCGAGGCTCTTCCACTCTCCCTTGCCAACGCGGTATTCGAGGGTGTTCACGGTCGGCTGCATCTGGTCGCGACGCATCGTGGTCAGCGCGTTGATGAAGCCGTAGCCCCGGTATTCCTTGCCGTCGGCGGGCGCATCCAGGCGCGTGTAGTCGATGGCGGCCTGCTTGCGCATCAGATCGATGATCTGCGTGCCCGTGAAGCTCGGGTGCGTCGCCTTCATGAGCGCGGCGATGCCCGTCATGTGGGGCGTCGCCATGGACGTGCCACTCGTCTTTGCATAGCCGCTGGGGAACAGGGCGAGCGGCACGGTCGAGTAGATGTCCTCGCCGGGGGCCGCGAAATCGACGGTCTTACCGTAGTTGGAGAAGTCAGCGCGCGCGAGCGTCGTCCACTCGGGCTTGGTCTCGGGGTCGACCCGCTTGACCGCGCTGACCTGGCTCACGCCCGCGACCTGGCCGGGCACGCGGATGGAACCCGCGACGGGACGGTCCTTGATGGGCGTGTCCACGTCGGTCGGCGAGCCAGAGTCGGTCGTCGGATGATCGTTGTCCGCCCCCTCATTGCCGGCCGACGCGATGACGGCCAGGCCCTTGCCCTGCGCGTAGGCGATCGAGCGCGACGCCGCCTCCAGGCCCGCGGCCTGCTCGGGGTCGGTCGGACTCCAGTACATCCACGGGTCCATCGAGTAGGAGTTGTTCACGATGTCCACGCCGTGTCCCGCCGCCCACATGAATCCGCAGGTCACGTACTCGGGGTAGATCAGCTGCTCGGAGTTCGCGGCCTTGATGGACACCAGGGTCGCGTCCGGCGCGATACCGTCGATGCCGACGCCGTTGTGCTTCGCAGCGATGATGCCGGCGACGTGCGTGCCGTGGAAGTAGTCGTCACGCCAACCCCCGTACGCCTGGGAGGCGATGCCGTTGGCCGCGCACGACACGGAGCGGGTCTGATCGACGCGCCCAGCCAGGTCGGGGTGCATGTCGTCGATACCCGTGTCGATAACGCCGACGGTCACGGGGGCATGCGCGACGGGCACGGCCGCCGCATCAGCGGCGCTCATGGCCGCAGCTCCCCAATTCGAGACCTCTTCCGCCCCATCGGCCGCGCTTACCGCCTGGCCACGAGCGCTGTGCACGCCGCCGGAGTGGCCGCCCGACTGAGCGCCGCTCTGGCCCGCGGTGTCTCCAGATTGCGCGGGCTGCGGCGCGGGCTTCGGCGCGGGCTGCGGCGCGGGATCCTCACCAGGGTCAGCCACCTCGACGCGCTCGCCCTCGGGCACGGGGGCCACACGGGTCGGTCCAATCGAGTGAACCTTGATCCCGGCGCCCGCCAAGGCCTCGGCCAAGTCGGGAGCGAACGAGGCCGACTCACTCTGGGCGAAGAAGGTCCCGATCTGCGCATACGAGGCCAGGGCCGCGCCGTTTGCTCCCGGAACCTGGGCGAGGGCGCGCTCCAGGTCAGCGGGACTGGAGCCCGGACTCAGGTTAATCGCGTAGTTCATGAGGCCCGCGCTGCTTCGTGCGGGGGAAACGAGGGAGGTGGGTTCATTGGCTCGGGCTGGTGGTGCGGTCGCCGTCGCTGTGCCCATGGACAGGGCGAGGACGGCGACGAGCCCGATGCGTGCAACGTTGCGGCGCATGGTTCCTCAACTTTCAGTTGTCGCTAACGCGCGCACGACCACGTGCACGCGCAGGACCATCTTCCTAGAGTTTGACAGGTCTGACAATTCATCTGCGCTGAAATCGGGCACCACCTGCGCGATCTCGAGCATGACAGTGGAGGGGCCGCGCGCCTGCGCGACCCCTCCACGGCCGGTACTGTCAGCCCCGGGAGTGCCCATCCCGAGCCCCACCACCGGCCGCTAACGCATACGACCCGACGAATCGAAGGTGTAGGCAACGCCGTCGATCACTCGGTCGCCCGTCACCATGACGCCGCCCTCATCCAGGTAGTACCAGTACGCGCCGTCCTTGACCCAGCCGGTCGCCATCGCGCCCGAGGGCTGCAGGTAGTACCAGGACGAACCTTCCTTGAGCCATCCCGTGCGCATCGCGCCCGAGGCGTCCAGGCGGAACCACGTGCCGTCCAGGTTCAGCCAGCCCGAGGCCATGGCACCGGTCGCCGGATCCAGGTAGTACCAGGTGCCGCCCACGCTCTCCCAGCCGAAGGCCTGCTCACCCGACGGCTTGTAGTAGCTCCACTGGCCATCGACCGTCGCCCAGCCGGTCACCATGTAGCCGCGCTCGTCGAATCGGTAGGTCTTCCCGTCAATGCGCAGCGCCTGCGAGGAGGGGTAGGAGCCGTCGGCCTTGCGCCACCACCAGCCCAAGGCATCGGACTTCCACTCGCCGGCCACGGCCTCGTTCGGATCCTCGCTGGCGCCGGCAACGCTGAACGGAGCCGAGACGGTCACGTCATCGTCGGCGCGCGGGTCCGAGTTGCGGCCTGAGGCCTCGACCGTCACTTTGTGCGGGCCCGACACCGAGGAGACATCCACGCCGTCGGCCTGCAGCATCACTACGCCACCCGCGGGGGTGCCCGTCGCGAGCTCCTGGCCACCCACCAGCAGACGCGCCGACGTCACCGCGCCACTCACCGTCGCGCGCACGGACACAGAACCGGAGATCTCCTGGCCATCCAGCGGCGCCCACTGAGCGCCATCCGTCGAATACTCGATCTGGCCGACCACGGGGCGCGGCTGATCCTTCAGGACCGCATCCAGCGCGTCCGGCAGACCCACACCGCGGTACTCCTTGCCATCCCACGGAGCGTTGAGCTCACCGTAGTTGCCCGCCGCCTGCTTCTTCATCAGCTCGATCACCTGATCACCCGTCAGCTCCGGGTACACGGACTTAATCAGCGCGGCGACGCCCGACACGTGCGGGGTCGCCATCGACGTGCCGTCCGCGACCGCGTACCCGCTCAGGTAGAACAGCTGCGTCGCGGTCGAGTAAATCTGGTCGCCGGGAGCCGCAAAATCAATCGTCGTGCCGTAGTTCGAGAAGTCGGCGCGCGCCAGCGACAGGCCGGGGCGAACATTGTATGCCTGCATGACCGCGCTAACCTGCGCGACGCCGTCAATCATGGAGGGCACGCGGATGCTTCCCTCGACGTTGCGTCCCTTGGTCGGCGTGGCGGCATCTGTGGGAGAACCGTTATCGATCGTGGGATTGTCGATGCTCACCCCCTCGTTACCGGCGGCGGCGATGACCGCCAGGCCCTTGCCCTGCGCGTACTTGATCGAGCGCGTCGCGGCCTCCAGGCCCGCCGCCTGCTCCGGGTCCGTCGGGCTCCAGTACACCCACGGATCCATCGAGTAGGAGTTGTTCACGATGTCCACGCCGTGATCAGCGGCCCACATGAACGCGCAGGTCACGTACTCGGGGTAGATCAGGCGATTATCGTTGGTCGCCTGGATGGCCACGATGGTCGCCTGGGGTGCGATGCCGTCGATGCCAATGTCGTTGTGGTTGGCGGCGATAATGCCCGCCACGTGCGTGCCGTGGTAGAACTCGTCGCGCCAGCCGTAGAAGTCCTGCGTCGCCACGCCGTTCACCGAACACTTCACGGAGCGCTCCGTGTCCACGCGGCCCGCCAGGTCGGGGTGGGTGTCCTCCACGCCGGAGTCGACGACGGCGACGGTCACGGGCGCGCGCTCGACGTCAACCTGACCGGCCTCGCGCGCGTGCATGGTCTGCGCACCCCAGTTGAAGATCTCTTCGGTGGCCGCCTCCGTGGCGGTCTCATCACGCATGGCGGCCAGGCCGGTGCCCGCCGCGTCTGCGGGTGCCTCAGCGGGAGCGTCCCCGGCCTCGTCAGTGGGCAGGGTCACGCGCTCGTAGTAGAGCACGCCCTGGGTGCGGGTCGGGCCGATCGAGTGGACGGGAATTCCGGCGTCCTTCAGCTTGGCGGCCAGGTCGGGGGCGAACGAGGGCGTGGCGCTCTGGGCGAAGAAGGTGCCGATCTGCGGGTACGAGGCCAGGGCCGCGCCCTTGGCTCCCGGGACCAGGGCGATCGCGCGCTCCAGGTCGGCGGCGCTTGCACCGGGGGCCAGGTTGATCGCGTAGTTCATCTCGTCGTCGTTGGCGCGAACCGGGGAGATGAGGCCGGTCGCGTCCTCGGCGTGTGCGGGCGGAGCAACCACCGTCGCGACGCCCATGGACAGGGCGAGCGCGGCGACGACTCCGATGCGTGCGGCAGTGCGGCGCATTGTTCCTCGACTTTCGATTGTGACTCGGTGGAGCATGACTGCGTTGGGTAGCAACAATCATCCTAGGGTTTGCCAGTAACAACAAAACGTAGGCTTACCTTATTTGCTATGTGCGCAGCATGTCCAACAAACCCCCACCGATTGCAAGCTCCCACCTCCACCACAAAAGTCGCACGTAATTTAATTCGGTCAGTATTCGAATACCCCCACAAACGTTGCAATTCCAACGAGCCAATTTCAAATTCTGAAATAGTCGGGGAGGAATTACGTGCGACATTACTGGGGAAGTATCACGGCGGCACCAGGACTGCTCAGAACGACCCTCTCACAACAAAGGGTCCGACCGACCTCCCATTCCTCGGACGTTAATGTCGACGTCCAAGAAACGGGGGCCGCTCACAAGGCAAGCGAAACGGGGAGCGCCCGTAGGCACTCCCCGTCTGCTCTGTTTGTTGCAGGCCGACACTCACTCCAGACCGGCATCGAGGGCCAGCAAGTGATCCACCGTCTGCGGACGGATGAACCACCGCGCGGATCCATCCTCGACGGCCAGGACGCCGGGCTTCGTCAGCATGTTGTAGTTCGACGCCATCGAGTAGCCGTACGCACCGACGGCGGGAACGGCCAGCAGGTCGCCGCCCGCGATGTCGGCCGGCAGGTCGATGTCACGGATGATGATGTCGCCGCTCTCGCAATGCTTGCCGACGATGCGGCAGCGCGCCAGGGACGAGGCCTCGGCTGGGTCGCGGTTGGCGAGCGTCGCCGTGTAGGCAGCGTCGTAGAGGACCGGGCGGATGTTATCCGACATGCCGCCATCGATCGCCACGTAGCGGCGCACTCCCCCGTCTTCCAGGGAAATATCCTTGACGACGCCCACGCGGTAGAGCATGACCATCGAGGGACCCGCGATCGAGCGGCCGGGTTCAACGGACACGTGCGGGATCGGCAGGCCGTGGTGGGCACAGCGCTCGCGCACCACGGTGGCCAGTGCTCGGGCGACCTCGACCGGGGAAGTCGGGACAGGATCCTGGCCCGTGTAAGCGATACCGACGCCGCCACCCAGGTCAATCGCGGGGACGTCCAGGCCCAGCTCGCCGCTCACGCGCGCCGCGAAATCAACGACGATGCGCGCGGCCTCGACGAAGGCCTCGGTCCCAAAGATCTGGGACCCGATATGACTATGCAGGCCCCGGAAGTCCAGGTGGGGCGCGTCCTTGATCGCAGCCACGGCCTCGTAGGCTTGGCCGGTGGCCAGGGACAGGCCGAACTTCTGGTCCTCGTGGGCGGTCGCGATGTACTCGTTGCCGCCCGCGTGGATGCCGGACTTCAGGCGCACCATGACGGGCGCAACCACGCCGAGAGCGGCGGCGATGCGCTCGATCTGGTGGACCTCGTCCATCGAGTCGATGAAGATGCGGTGGATACCGGCCTCCAGGGCGAGGCGGATCTCCGCATCGGACTTGTTGTTGCCGTGCAGGCCGATGCGGTCGGGATCCACCCCGGCGCGCAGTGCGAGGGTCAGCTCGCCGAGCGAGGCGGTGTCGATGCCCAGGCCCTCGTCCGCGACGAGGCGCGCGACGTCGGCGCTCAGGAACGCCTTGCCGGCGTAGAAGGCGTCGCCGCCGCTCATGCCGTAGCCGTCCCAGAACTCCTCGGCCATCGCGCTGGCCCACACGCGGGCGCGCCCGCGCATGGCCTCGACGTCGAGCACGAAGGTGGGCGTGCCGAACTCGTCAGCGACGCTGGTCAGGTCAACGCCTCCCACGCGCAGCACGCCGTCCTCCCGCGCCGCGCTCCACGGCCACAGGTCGGGGCGCTCGTCGGGACTCGGGCAGGTCAGGAACTCCGCCTCGCTCACCGGGTCACATCCTCTCGGGGGCGCTTACGCCAAGGAGGCCGAGGCCGGTGCGCAGCACCTGGGTGACCGCGTCGTTGAGCCAGAGGCGAGCGACGTGGCCAGGCTCGACCGGGTCGTCACCGCGCGGCGTCACGCGGCACTGGCCGTACCAGGTGTGGTAGGTGGCGGCCAGGGACTCCAGGTAACGGGCGATGCGGTGCGGCTCGCGCAGCTCGGTGGCCTGGGCGACCTGGGCCGGGAACTGAGCGAGGGCCGCCAGCAGGGCCTCGTCCGCGTCGGTATCGAGGGCAGCAGGGTCGAAGCCGGCGTCGCGGGCGACGCCGTGCGTGGCCGCATTGCGCGCGACGTTGCAGGTGCGCACGTGCGCGTACTGCACGTAGTACACCGGGTTGTCGTTGGAGTGCTGCGAGAGCAGGTTCAGGTCGATGTCGACCTGGGTATCCATGGACACGCGCACGAGCGCGTAGCGCGCGGCATCCACGCCCACGGCGTCGACCAGGTCATCGAGGGTGACAATGGTGCCGGCGCGCTTGGACATGCGCACGGGCTCGCCGTCCTTGACCAGGTTGACGAGCTGGCCGATGAGGATCTGCAGATTCTCACCCGGCTTGTCGCCGAAGGCGGCGCACATGGCCATCATGCGGCCGATGTAGCCGTGGTGGTCGGCGCCCAACAGGTAGATCGCGACGTCCGCGCCGCGCTCACGCTTGTTCAGGTAGTAGGCGACGTCGCCCGCGAAGTACGCGGCCTGTCCGTCCGACTTAATGAGGACACGGTCCTTGTCGTCGCCGTAGGTGGTCGTGCGCAGCCACACCGCGCCACCCTCGTCGAAGATCTCGCCGCGCTCACGCAGGCGCTCGATCGCCTCGGCGACCGCACCAGAGTTGTGCAGGGAGTCCTCGTGGAAGAAGACGTCGAAGTCGGCACGGAAAGAGTGCAGGCGCTCCTTAATCTCGCCGAACATGAGCTCGACGCCGCGAGCGCGGAAGACCTCGATGGCTTCGTCCTCGGGCAGGCTGATCGGGTCGGGCTCGCCGGCGGCGCACGCGTCGGCGCGGACCTGGTCGGCGATATCGGCGATGTACTGGCCGCCGTAGCCGTCCTCGGGCACCTCGCGGCCCGTCGCGCGGGCGTAGAGGGAGTGGGAGAAGCGGTCGATCTGCGAGCCGTGGTCGTTGAAGTAGTACTCGCGGGTCACGGCGGCGCCGGAGGCGGCCATGAGGCGCGCCATCGAGTCGCCGACTGCTGCCCAGCGGGCACCACCCAGGTGCACGGGACCGGTCGGGTTGGCCGACACGTACTCGAGGTTGATGGAGCGACCCGCGAGGGTCTCGTTGCGGCCAAACGCAGCCCCGGCCTCGACGATGGTGCGGGCCAGCTCGCCGGCCGCTCCCGCGCCCAGACGAATATTGATGAAGCCCGGGCCCGCGACCTCGACGGAATCAATGCCGTCAGCGGCGGCGAGGTCGTCGGCGAGGATCTGCGCGAACTCGCGCGGGGCCATACCGGCCTTCTTGCCGAGCTGCATGGCGACGTTGGTCGACCAGTCACCGTGCTCGCGCACGCGCGGACGCTCGACCGTCACGGGATCGGGCACCTGGGCAGGGTCGATGGAGATGCGCCCGGCGGCGGCAGCATCCAGCAGCGTCGAGCGAATAAGGGAGGCAAGTTCTTCAGGAGTCACCCCTTTAGCCTACGGGGTTTTCGCTCGTCACCGCTCACCCATGCGCGGTGCGCGCGTGAAAACCTGGCCACACGGGGCCCGCCCGGGCGCCTTTCGTCCCGCCGTGAGGGACGCGAGGCGAGTAATATTTCGGGTAGCCGAATATTTTTCTACCTGTAGTGAGGATCCCCATGAGCGCCACGGACAGCAAGCATCGCCACAAGCTCATCCCCCTCCTCGGCCCCGCTTTCGTCGCGGCCGTCGCCTATGTCGACCCCGGCAACGTCGCGGCCAATATCACGGCCGGCGCGCGCTACGGCTACCTGCTCGTGTGGGTCCTCCTCGCCTCCAACATCTTCGCGATGGTCGTCCAATATCTGTCCGCCAAGCTCGGCCTCGTCACCGGCCGATCCCTGCCCGCCCTCCTGGGTGATCGCATGTCCAAGCCCGGACGCATTGCCTTTTGGATCCAAGCGGAGATCGTGGCCGCCGCGACCGACCTAGCCGAAGTCATCGGCGGCGCGCTCGCCCTCCACCTCCTCTTCGGGATCTCACTGCTGTGGGGCGGCGTCATCATCGGCGCCGTGTCCATGGCGCTTCTCGTCGTCCAAGGCGAAGGCAAACAGCGCCAGTTCGAGACGATCATCGTCGGCCTACTCATCGTCATCACGCTGGGCTTCCTGGCGGGCCTCTTCGTCGCGCCTCCCAGCCCGTCGGGGATGCTCGGCGGCCTCCTCCCCCGCTTCCAGGGCACGGACTCGGTGCTGGTCGCGGCGTCCATGCTGGGCGCAACCGTCATGCCGCATGCGGTCTATCTGCACTCCTCGCTGGTCAACGACCACGAGGCCGACGAGCTCGGCCCCTCCACCGCGGACTCGCGCCACTCCTCGGGGCACCTCTCGCGCCTGCTGCGCGCCACACGCATCGACATCTACTGGGCGCTGAGCATCGCGGGCCTGGTCAACATCGGTCTGCTGCTCCTGGCAGCCGCCGCACTGGCCGGACAGAGCGGCACCGACACGATCGAGGGGGCGCACGCCGCGATCTCCTCCACGCTCGGCCCCATCGTGGGCACTGTCTTCGCGGTGGGATTGTTGGCCTCGGGCCTGGCCTCGACGTCGGTGGGTGCCTACGCGGGCTCCGAGATCATGAATGGCCTTCTCCACATCCGCGTCCCGATCCTGGTGCGCCGCCTCATCTCCCTGATCCCGGCCCTGATCATCCTGGGCGCGGGCGCGGAGCCGACGTGGGCGCTGGTTGTCTCCCAGGTGGCGCTCTCCTTCGGAATCCCCTTCGCGATCATCCCGCTCATGCGCCTGACTGCCAAGCGCGAGGTCATGGGCGAGTATGCGAACACCCGCACGCTGCGCGCGGCTGGCTTCGTCATTGCGGCCGTCATCGTCGCGCTCAACCTCTTCCTGGTCTACCTGACGCTCACTGGCCAGGGCTAGGGGCCAGACCCACCAAAAAGTCGCACGTAATTTGGTTCCCCTAAATTTATTAGGCATCGAGAAAACCGCGGAATTCCGCCACTTAGATTTCAAAATTTGAAACACACGCAGGCGAATTACGTGCGACATTGTGGAGGAACCACGAGGCCGGGGCACCGAGGCGCGTAACGAGGCCGGGGTGCCTAACGAGGCCGGGGCCAAGCCCGAGTCCAGGACCAGGCAACACTCCCCACCCACCAAAAAGTCGCACGTAATTTGGTTCCCCTAAATTTTGTTAGGCATCGAGAAAACCGCGGAATCCCGCCACTTAGATTTCAAAATTTGAAACACACACCGGGGAATTACGTGCGACATTGTGGAGGAACCACGAGGCCGGGGTTCCGGGGCGGGTAACGAGGCCGGAGCGGGTAACGAGGCCGGGGCGCCGGGGCGAGCACACGGAACGGGGCCGGTCATCACCGGCCCCGTTCCACGGAAGTTCTCAGGCGCGCACGGAACGCTCGTACGCGGCCATCAGATCGATGCGGCGCTGGTGGCGCTCATCCCCACTGAAGGGGGTCTCCAGGAAGGCATCGATGAGAGCGATGGCCTCTTCCTCGGAGTGCTGGCGGGCACCGACAGCCATCATGTTCGCATCGTTGTGCTCGCGGGCCAGGCGCGCGGTCGCGTCCGACCACACGAGGGCGGCGCGCACGCCCGCCACGCAGTTGGCGGCCATCTGCTCGCCGTTACCGGAACCGCCGACGACAACGCCGAGGCTACCCGGCTCGCTGGCGACCGCCTTGGCCGCATCAATGCAGAAGGGCGGGTAGTCGTCGAGCGCATCGTAGGCGAACGCGCCGTGGTCGACGACGTCGTGGCCGGCCTCGCGCAGGTGGGCGATGATCTTTTCCTTGAGCTCAAAACCGGCGTGATCAGTGGCAATATGGACGCGCATGGAATCCTCCTGAGGGGTTCTCGGACAAGCAACGCCCACTAGTATGGCACACCTCACCGTCACGCGCGGGCGTTTGAAGCCTGCTAAACTGGCGGAGCTGCCCCGATAGCTCAGCGGATAGAGCGCTTGCCTCCGGTGCAAGAGGTCGCAGGTTCGAGTCCTGTTCGGGGCGCCACGCGTACCCGCGCCCCGCCACACGCCCGCGCAGACGCGGTATCACGGCCGCCGCCATTGTCGCGCCCACCGCGAGCCCACACACGCGCACCTGCCCGCCCCGGCCTCGTCGATTCCACCCGTACCCCCACACGCCCCCCGCCTCATCGATGAGGCCACTCCCACCTCGGACAACGTTCCCCACCACGCGGCCACCGCATAAAATAAAGAGCGTTTCTATCGTCTACCAAGGAATGGCCAATGACCTACCCGTGGTGGAGTCTGCTCCCCTTCGTCGCGATGCTCGGTAGCATCGCCCTGTTGCCCATCATCCCCAAGACCGCGCACTGGTGGGAAAAGGAATCCTCCCAGCTCTCCGTCGCGCTCGCTCTCGGCGTGCCGACGACGGTCTGGATGTTCATGAGGGCGGGCACCGGCCCGCTTATCGCCACGGGCGTGGAGTACGTGCAGTTCATCGCGCTGCTCTTCGCGCTGTTCGTGGTCTCCGGCGGCATTCACCTGGCCGGTGACATCAAGGCGACCCCGCGTAACAACACGATCTTCCTGGCGATCGGCGGCCTGCTGGCCTCGTTCATCGGCACGACGGGCGCGGCCATGCTGCTGATTCGCCCACTCCTGGAGACCAACAAGGAACGTAAGCACCGCGTGCACACGGTCCTGTTCACAATCTTCATTGTGGCGAACTGTGGCGGCATACTGACTCCGCTCGGCGACCCGCCGCTCTTCCTCGGCTACCTGCACGGCGTGCCCTTCACATGGACATTCGCGCTGTGGAAGGAGTGGCTGTTTACTCTGGCGCTGCTGCTCCTGTCGTATTACTCGATCGACCGCGTGCGCTACGCGTCGGAGGACACCTCCTCCATTGAGGCCGACGACCGCGAGGTGAGGCCCCTGCGCCTGCACGGCACCATCAACCTGGCGTTCTTCGCGATCATCATCCTGTCCGTCGCTTTCGCTCCGTCCTGGGACGGCGAGGCGCTGGCCGAGGGCCACGTGCACTCGTGGACCGGCTTCGTGCCGTGGCGCGAGATCATCATGTTCACGGTCGCGGGCCTGTCCTACAAGCTCTCGGATAAGAAGGTGCGCTTCGAGGAGAACGCGTTCACGTGGGCGCCGATCATGGAGGTCGCCACCCTGTTCATCGGCATCTTCGCGACGATGGCACCGGCGCTGCGTTACCTGGAGCAGATCGCCCCGTCCCTGCCGCTGACACGCATGACGTACTTCGTGTTCACGGGCGGTCTGTCCTCGATCCTGGACAACGCCCCGACGTACATGACGTTCTTCGAGATGGCGAAGGCTTCCGGCGGCGAGGGCACCCTGGTCGCGGGCGTGCCCGAGTACTACCTGATCCCGATTTCGCTGGGCGCCGTGTTCTGTGGCGCGATCACGTACATCGGCAACGGCCCGAACTTCATGGTCAAGTCTGTCGCCGAGTCCGACGGCGTGCCCATGCCATCGTTTGGCCGCTACATCGGCTACGCGTTCACGCTCCTGGTGCCGATCCTGGCCGCCATGGCGATGATCTTCGTGGGCGAGTCCTGGCTGGTTCGAGGCCTGGGCATCGCCCTGGCCGCCGGCCTGGTGTTCCTGTCGCTCGTGCGCATCCGCCGCGCGGGCCTGGACGAGGCCGTGGCCGACTTCAGCGGCGACGAGTAAGCCAGCGGTCCTGACAGATGCGTTGAGGGGGCAGAGCCAAGCGGCTCCGCCCCCTCATAGTGTCGTGTCATGCCCTAGGGAGAGTCTTCCTTGCCTTCCCCTTCTCAGGTCTTCCCCTCGCTTCCGTCACCGTGCCACTGCTCACTGAAGGAATCAGGGTACTGGGGATACCAGTCGTCGGGGAATCGAAGTGGCGTCAGGCCTGCGACCATGACCGCAGCGGTGACGTACGTAAGCGCATTCAGGCCGAAGAGCGCCCTGTCGGAGGCACCCCAGGAAGCGGCCGCTTTGACGTAGAGAACCATGTAGCACAGGCAGATGAGAGCCGGAATACAGACCGCCCGAACGTTCTTGCTGACCTGGCTGGTGACGTCTGCGTTGCGCCACGCGACCCCGATCCAGGAGTCCGACCTCATCTCGACGAGGAGCAGCCCGAGGAGCAGAACCCACAGGCCGGCCAGGCACAGCGTGATCACGATGGTGTCACTCATGGGTTACTCCTCTCCCCTACCTGACAGCACTCCTGCGCAGGTCGATGAATGCCCCGACCGGCTCCGTCCACGCCACGAAACCAGCGCGCCCGGCGCGGGAAGGAGCGCTTACGGGCGTGCGGGTTAGTCCCTCGGCATCGGGTGCACGCCAGCGCCGGGCACCGGAGGCTGGGTCCACAGGCCTCGCGCGTCCAGGAAGTCGCGCACAAAGGCGGGTCGGTCGGTGATGATGCCGTCGACGCCGACCTCAAGGAGGCGCAGCACGTCGGCCACGGTGTTGATGGTCCACACGTGGACCGCCAGGCCCAGGGTGTGGGCGGTGGCAACGAAACGCTCGTCGACGACGCGGATCGGGCCCTGCTGCATGGGCACCTGCGCGGCGATGGCCCCCTGGCGCGGGCCGGGCACATGCCACCAGGCGGGGTTCGTGGCACTCTTCGCGGCGCCCACCAGGCGCACGACGGCCTCGGTGCCCAGAGACGTGGCGACGGCGCGGGCGGGATCCGAGGCGGCGATGTCGCGCACGGCGCGCAGGCGAGGCTCAGAGAAGGAGGCCACGAGCACGCGGTCGGCCGCGTCGTGGTCGGCGATGACGTCGAGGAGGGGGCCTTCGACGCCCGGCTCCTTCGCGTCGATGTTGAAGTACATGTCCGGGAACGCTTCGAGGACCTGGGCGAGCAGCGGCATCTGCTCCCCGGAGTCGCGGTGGCACAGCTTGGACAGCTCGCGCCACGTCATCTCGGAGATCGCGCCGACGCCATCGTAGCAGCGGTCCACGGTCTCGTCGTGGCACATGACGACTGTGCCGTCGGCGGTGACGTGGGCGTCGGTCTCCACGTGGCGGATCCCGGCCTCGTAGGCGTAGGCGAAGGCGCTCATCGTGTTCTCGGGGGCTTCCTCGCCGCCGCCACGGTGGGCGAAGACGATGGGCCCCTGACGCATGGTGACGGGCATCATGAGCAGGGCTCCTGTCCAAGGTAAATGGCCTTGTGTTCGGCCATCCAGGGTTCCGGGTCCACGGGAGTGTCGGAGGCGTCGTGGATTTCGAAGTGCAGGTGGGGGCCGGTCGACCAGCCGTTGTTGCCGACGGCGCCGATCACCTGGCCGGCGGTGACGGTGTCGCCGAGCTTGACCGTAATTTTGTTCATGTACTGGTGTAGGTAGGCCGAATGGAAGACGGTACCGTCAGGCAATGTGTGTTTGATCTGCACGTAGGCACCCGAGTGCGAGTTTTCGGCGAGTTCCTCGACAACGCCGCCGTAAACAGCGGTGATGGGCGTGTCCATGGGTGCCGCCATGTCAATACCCTCGTGGGCCAGGAGCTGACCAGAAACAGGCGAGATACGCATCGTGAAGGGCGACGTAATCGTGTAGGATCCCTCGGCCAGAGGCCAGTACACCGTGTCGGCGACGACCTTGACGTTGCGGTTGCCGTCGGCGCCGACGCCGGCCGCGCAGCCGGTGACCGCGACAGGCGCCTTGGCCTTCGCACGCGAGTCCGCGGTCAGGGTCGCGTCCAGGGCGATTGCTTCGGGCAGGACCTGGGAGGAGGCCCAGCTGCCGCGTCCCGTGGTCCAGCCGAAGGAGCGCGCGGGAACTGTCAGGGAGGAGTCGGATCCGACGCGGCCCGTCATCGGGACGGCGATGGTTGACCCCGCCAGGCCCACGATCAGGAGGGCGCGCAGCAGGTAGCCGACGGGGTGAACGTTTCGGCGCGGCTTCTGCACCTTCGGCACCTGCACATTTTCGGTGGTCTCCGTGACCTCCTCGTATTCCTCGTACTCCTCGCCGTCGTAGCCGGTGTAGGCGTCGTCCAGATCGTCGTAGTCGTCGTAGTCGGCGTCCGAATAGTCGAGGTCGGGTTCGGTCACGAGTTCGACAGACGGGGGCAGGGACATCGGAGCGAGCGTCGGCGAGGCCGTGGCGCGCGCGGGCGGAGTCGTCGGAGGGAGCGGGGGCGGAGCCACGTCCTGCGGAATCTCCGCGGTGATGGGCCGAGACGATTCGGCCTCCTGAGATCGCGCGGCGCGCAGCTGCGACCGCTTGGGCAGCGGGCACTCCATGTCGCTCACGCTTACTCCCCTCTCGTTTCCTGATCGTTCCACTCTAGCAACGCTCGCTGTCAACGCGCATCCGGCGGCCTATTCATGGCCGTTGGAGGACATCGCGAACCTCACCGACCAGCAGCTCGAGGATATCCTCCAGGAAGAGGATACCGACGACTTGCCCGTCGTCGCGCACGAGCGCGCAGTGAACGCCGGTGCGCTGCATATGGCGTAGTGCGTCTTCGACCTGGTCGCCCGACGAGACGGCCTCCAGGCGGCGAATACGCCACGGGGTGATCGGCTGGGTGCGTTCCTCGCCGGAGGCGTAGAGGACGTCCTTGAGGTGAACGTAGCCGACGATGGCCCCGTCCTGGTCGGCGATCGGGAAGCGCGAGTATCCCGTGTGGGCGACCCGTTCCTCCACGTCGGCGGGCGTGGCCCCATCGGGAAGAGTCACCAGGTCCGCCAGCGGGACCATCGCCGACCCGGCAGTCTCCTCGGAGAACTCCAAAGTGCCACTGAGCAGACCAAGCTCGTCGGTCAGCACGCCTTCCTCCTGCGAGGCGACGACGATCGATGCGACCTCTTCGACCGTGTACGAGGCCGAGATTCCGAGCGCGGCTCGTAACCGGACAGGCGGACGAACCAGTTCGCGAAACGGTCCATGGCCTCGATAATCGGGCGCAGGAGGCGGCCCAGGCGCACGAGGACGGGGGCCAGGATCAGCAGCATCCGCACGGGGGCTGCGATCGAGATGTTCTTGGGAACCATCTCGCCGAAGACGACGTGGCAGAACAGCACGATGATGAGGGCCGCCGCGAATCCGACGACGTGGCTGGTGGCCTCGGGAGCGCCCAGGCGCTCCAGCGGGGATTCCACGAGGTGAGCGATCGCGGGTTCGGCGACGACGCCCAGCGTCGTGGACGCGACCGTGACGCCCAACTGGCAGATCGCGAGCATGAGGGAGACGTGTTGCAGCGCGTAGAGCGCATCTCGTGTACCGCGCGCGCCTTCGTCGGCGAGCGGCTCAACCTGCGAGCGCCGCGTCGAGGTGACCGCGAACTCGCCGGCCACGAAGAAGGCGTTGATCGCAAGCAGCGCGACGGTGATTGCCAGGCCCATGCCGGTGCTCATTCGTCGTCCTCCGTCTCGTCGGCGGGCGCGGGAGTGATAGCAACCTGCGCGACCCTGCGCCCCTGCATCTGAGCGACCTCAATGCCGACGCCGTCAACGACGACATGCGAACCGACGGAGGGAATCTCGCCCAGCTCGTTCATGACGAGGCCGCCGATCGTGTCGTAGGGGCCGTCCTCGGGCAGGCAAATGTCGGTGCGGCGCGCCAGCTCGTCGGGGCGCAGCGTGCCGGGAACGAGGAACGTCCCGTCGGGTCGCGGGCGGATACCGAGGCGGCGCTGGTCGTGCTCGTCAGAGACTTCGCCAACGATCTCTTCGACGACGTCTTCGAGGGTGACGATGCCGGAAACACCGCCGTATTCGTCGACGACGACGGCCATCTGCAAGCCCTCGTCGCGCAGCTGGACCATCAGCGGGCCGATCGGCACGGTCTCGGGAACGGTGGGCGCGTCGGTCATGAGGGAGGAAGAGATGACGGGAACCTCGGCGCGGCGTTCGACGGGCACGGCGACCGCGCGGCGCAGGGAGACCAGGCCGAGGATGTCGTCGGAGTCGTCGCCGATCACCGGGAAGCGGGAGTGGCCGGTCTCGCGGGCCAGGTCGAGGACGTCCTGGGCGCTGTCGCCCTCGCCGAGGGTGTGAAGCCGTCCGCGGTCGGTCATGACGTCGGCGGCGCTGAGCGTGGACATGCGGATCGTGTTGACGAACAGGTCGGCCGTCGACATGTCGAAGGTGCCTTCTTCGACGGAGTGCTCAACGAGGGCGGTCAGCTCGGAAGCCGAGCGCGCCGACGAGATTTCCTCCTGCGGCTCAATGCCCATGCGGGCAAGTACCCAGTTCGCGGCGCCGCCGAGCACCCAGATGACGGGCCGGGCGACGGCGGTGAAGGCCATCTGGAAGGGCACGACGCGCACGGCCGTAGCCATCGGGTGGGCCAGCGCCAGGTTCTTGGGCACAAGTTCACCAAAGAGCATCGAGAACACATTGATGAACGTGGCGGCCGCGAAGGCGGCGATGCCGGTCGCCAGGCCCCACGCGAGCCCGGCGGCACCGAGCCAGCCTTCCAGCAGCTCGGCCAGGGCGGACTGGGTCGTGTAGCCCAGCAGGATCGTCGTCAAGGTAATGCCGACCTGGGCGCCCGAGAGCTGGGTCGACAGGGTGTGCGTCGCTCGCAGCACCGAAGCGGCGCCGCGGTCTCCTTCCTCGGCGCGCTTGTCAAGGACGGCCTGATCGACCGCAACAAGGGAGAACTCGGCGGAGACGAACACGAAGGTCCCGGCGGTCAAGACGACGCCAAGCAGGAGCATGAGAGCGGTCGTCAACGCTGCCCCCTATCGACGAGGCCGGGGCGGGCCGGGCGCATACGCGCAGGCAGGGGGCGGGAAAGAGCGGCGGGAGAGCCAGCAGAGTCGCAGTCCATGATGCATCCAGTTTAGCGGGCAACGACCTTCGACCCAGCGCGCACTTCCACACATCGCGATGCTGTGCCAATACTCTCCCTATACCGGACCAAAGGCCCTTGAAATGATCACCAAGTGTCGCCCAGGTCTCGTGAAGGTGGTCACGCGGCGGTAGAATCTGTCCGGTACGGTCGCCGCGCAACAAGCCCATGCACGCGGCGTGAGTCAAACGGAGGAAGACGTGCCCACTCACACAGTTTCCCAGCCCGATCCGCAGTGGTACCTCGCGAAGATGCGCGACCTGTACGAGCGTGATCCGCAGCTGCTCGACCCCTCGTGGCGCGCCTATTTCGCGACCGAATCCGCTCCCCCGCAGCTGCGCGCCACCCGCCCCGCCATCCCCGAGGCCATTCCCGGCGCGCTCGAGGGGAGCGAACCCACCCAGGCCACCCAGGCCTCGGCAATGGAGGCCGCCCCCGAGGTGCCCGTGAGCGTCACCCCGCCCACCCTCGACATCGAGGAGGAGGAAACGAAGGCGGCTCGCGTAGCCACCCCCGTCGTCTCCGTGACCCGCTCCGACCTGCCCCCCGCCCCGCCCGCCGCGGTGGCCGAGGCCACCAGCCCCTACACGCGCCTGGCGCACGGACGTGCCGCCTTCACCCGCTCCCACCGAGCACCCGTCCAGGACGAACTGCGTGTCCTGAAGTCCGCCGCACGCGCGACCGCCAAGCACATGGAGGCCTCGCTCTCTATCCCCACAGCCACCTCCCAGCGTCAAATCCCCGCCAAGCTCCTCATCGAAAACCGCGCCCTGATCAACGCCCACCTGGCGCGCACCGTCGGCGGCAAAGTCTCCTTCACCCACCTCATCGGCTACGCGCTGGTCGAGGCGCTGTGCGAAATGCCCGACCTGAACGTGCGCTACACGCTTGAGGGCACCAAGCCGGCCATCGAACAGCTCGCGCACATCGGCCTGGGCCTCGCCATCGACGTGGCCGACGCGCAGGGGAACCACTCCCTGAAGGTCCCCGTCATCCACGACGCCGACACCCTGACCTTCTCCGAGTTCGTCGACGCCTACCAGGATCTGGTCTCCCGCGCCCGCACGGCCACGCTGACGACCGCCGACTTCCAGGGCGCCTCCGTCACCCTGACCAACCCCGGCACGCTGGGCACGACCACCTCGGTGCCGCGCCTGATGGTCGGCCAGGGCCTCATCATTGGCGTGGGCGCCACCGACTACCCCGCGGAGTTCCGCGGCGTCTCCCCCAAGCGCCTGGCGTCCCTGGGCATCGGCAAGACGATGTACTTCTCCTCCACCTACGATCACCGCATCATCCAGGGCGCGGCGTCGGGCCGTCTCCTGGGCCTGATTGACGCCAAGCTGTCGGGCCGCGACGGCTTCTACGAGCGCGTCTTCACCTCCCTGCACGTGCCCACGCGCCCCTACTCGTGGGAGGCCGACTACGAATACGACCCAGATCGCGAGAAGGGCAAGCCCGCCCGCATCACGGAGATCATCCACGCCTACCGCTCGCGCGGCCACCTGGCTGCCGACACCGACCCGCTCGCCTACCGCGTGCGCCGCCACCCCGACCTGAACATCGCCTCCTATGGCCTGAGCGTGTGGGACCTGGACCGTCCCTTCCCCACCGGCGGCTTCGGCGGCTCCGACCAGATGCTGCTGCGCGACATCCTCACGCGCCTGCACGACACCTACACGCGCACGGTCGGCATCGAATACATGCACATCCAGGACCCCGAGCAGCGCGCGTGGGTCCAGGAACGCATTGAGGGCCCCTACGAGGCCCCCTCCCCCGAGGCGCAGCGCCACATCCTGGGCACCCTCATCCGCGCCGAGGCCTTCGAGGAGTTCCTCCAGACGAAGTTCATGGGCCAAAAGCGCTTCTCGCTGGAGGGCGGCGAGTCCCTGATCCCGCTGCTCGACCACATCCTGGCCGACTCGGCGCGCGCCGGCATCCACGAGGTCGCCATCGGCATGGCGCACCGCGGCCGCCTCAACGTGCTGGCCAACATCGCGGGCAAGTCCTACGCGCAGATCTTCGACGAGTTCGAAGGCAACTACATGCCCAACTCCGTCCAGGGCTCCGGCGACGTCAAGTACCACCTGGGCACGTGGGGCGTGTACTCCCTCGACGACGGTCTGGCCACCAAGGTCTACATGGCGGCCAACCCCTCCCACCTGGAGGCCGCGGACGGTGTCCTGGAGGGCATCGTGCGCGCCAAGCAGGAGGCCCTGGGCGACCCGGACCTGCCGATCATCCCGATCCTCATCCACGGCGACGCGGCCTTCATCGGCCAGGGCGTCGTCCAGGAGACCTTCAACCTCTCCCAGCTTGAGGGCTACAAGACCGGCGGCACGATCCACGTCATCGTCAACAACCAGATCGGTTTTACGACCGGCCCGACCCAGGGCCGCTCGACCGGCTACGCGACCGACCTGGCCAAGGGCCTTCAGGTCCCGATCCTGCACGTGAACGCGGACGACCCCGAGGCTGTCATCCGCTGCGCGCACCTGGCCTTCGCGTACCGCAACGCCTTCCACAAGGACGTCATCATCGACATGGTGTGCTACCGCCGCCGCGGACACAACGAGGGCGACGACCCATCGATGACCCAGCCGGTCATGTACTCCCTCATCGACCGCATCCCCTCCACGCGCGCGGTGTACATCCGTGGCCTCGTGGGTCGCGGTCAGCTCACCGAGGACGAGGCCCGCCTCTCCATCGCCCAATACGAGGCGGAACTGGGGCGCATCCTGGAGGAGACCCGCGCGGGCGGCGCCTCATCGGTGTCCGAGATCAACCCTGGCAGCCGCACGCACGACCCGGCGCTGACCGCCGGCGTGGGCGAGGCCGGGGAGTCCCGCGACGAGGAATGGACCATGCCCGAGTCCCAGCTGCCCGGCACCGGCATGATGATCGGGTGGACCTCCGCCGTGCCTGCCAAGCAGCTGCGCCGCATCGGCCGCGCCCACGTGCGCTTCCCCGAGGGCTTCGAGCCCCACCCCAAGCTGCGTCAGCTGTGCGAGCGCCGCCTGGAGATGGCACTGGGCAACAAGCCCGTCGACTGGGGATTTGCGGAGCTCCTGGCCTTCGGCACGCTCCTCATGGAGGGCACCGGCGTTCGCCTGTCCGGCGAGGACGTCGCGCGCGCAACCTTCGTCCAGCGCCACGCGGTCCTGCACGACGCCGACGACGGCCGCGAGTTCACGCCGCTGCGCTTCCTCACCGAGCACCAGGCGCGCTTCGACGTGTGGAACTCCCCGCTGAGCGAGTACGGCGTGCTGGCCTTCGACTACGGCTACTCGCTGGAAAGCCCCGAGACACTGACGATCTGGGAGGCTCAGTTCGGCGACTTCGCCAACGGCGCGCAGACCGTCATTGACGAGTTCGTGTGCTCGGCGGAACAGAAGTGGGGACAGCGTTCCTCGCTGGTCATGCTCCTGCCCCACGGCTACGAGGGCCAGGGACCCGACCACTCGAGCGCCCGCATCGAGCGTTACCTGCAGCTGGCCGCGCAGGACAACATGTGGATCGTCCAGCCCTCCACCCCGGCGAACTACTTCCACACGCTGCGCACCCAGGCCTACAAGCGCCCGCGCAAGCCGCTCATCGCGTTCACTCCCAAGCAGCTGCTGCGCCTGTCGGCAGCGTCCTCGCACATCGACGAGTTCACCTCGGGCAGCTTCCAGCCCGTCATCGGCGACGCGTCGATCACGGACCCCGCAGCCGTGACCCGCGTCCTGCTGTGCTCGGGACGCCTGTACTACGACCTCGCCAAGGAACGTGAGCGTCGCGGCGACACCTCGACGGCGATCATCCGCCTGGAGCAGTTCTACCCGCTGCCCGAGGCCGAGGTGGCGGCCGCGCTCGCCCAGTACCCGAACGCGTCGGTGACGTGGGCGCAGGACGAGCCGCGTAACCAGGGCGCGCTGCCATTCCTGGCGCTCAACCTGTTCCCGTCGCTGGGACGCCCGGTCCGCATGGTCTCGCGCCCCGAGTCGGCGACGACCGCAGCTGGACGTGCCTCGCTTCACAAGGAGCAAGCAGCTACCCTTATTGCGCAGGCCTTCGAAGGCTAGCGACCTCCCTGCGCGTGCCCGGTGTTCCGGGCGCGCGCAGGCACACCTGGAAAGGACCCCCAATGCGCATCTGCTTTATCGGCGACGAGCTCGTCGCGGGCGTCGGAGACCCCCGAGGCCTGGGCTGGGTTGGCCGCGTCAACGCCCACTCGACCTTCGACTTGCCCGCCACTTTCCTCACGCTGGCGGTCCCCTCCGAAACGACCAAGCAGATGGCCGCGCGTTGGGAGGCCGAGGTCCTGCCACGCCTGGCCGACGGAGAGCCCCACGGCCTCGTCATCGGGATTGGCCCCGGCGACGTTCCCGCCGGAATTTCCACCGCGCGCTCGCGCCTGAACCTCGCCAACATCACGGACCGCGCGACCTCTCTGGGCATCCCCAGCTTCGTCGTGGGTCCTCCTCCCCTGGCCGGAGTCGATTCCGGGGCTCTCAAAGCCCTGGCTTCCTCCTGCTCCGAGGTGTGCGCGCGCCGCGGCATCCCCTTCGTCGACTGCTACACGCCGCTGGTCGCCCACGACCAGTGGTTCGAGGACATGGCCGCTTCCATGGCGCGCGGTGCCGACGGCCAGACCCTGCCCGGCCAGGCCGGTTACGCCCTGATGGCCTGGATCGTCCAGCACCAGGGCTGGTACGAGTGGACGGGCGCGACACCAACGGACGTCTGAGTGTCGGCGGGAGAGACGCGCGTATCCACGTCAATCGAGCAAGCCCCCGCCTCGTCTCGCTCCCCCACCACATAGATCGACCCCATAAACGCTTCCCCGCCCTCCCCTTCCTCCAGCTCTTCTGTCCCCACGAGTCTGGGATCGCTCTTCCTCACGGGTTCCTCGCGGGGGATGTCGACCCGCGATAAGCTCTTCGCTTTCCTCGTTCTCGGCGTCATGAGCGCGGCGGCCGTCGGCCTCGTCATTGCCGTCACCTGCGCTGCTCGTTCCAGCGCCGTATCCCTCACCGTTGAGGTCTACAGCCACAGCTGGGTGATCATCGACGCGACAGTAGCCGGGGCCATGAACGGGTAACCGCAAGCGCGCCGCCCGCGCGTTGGTCGCATGGTGTTCCACCCATAGCCTCACAGATGTCCATGCGGGCTGAATCCGTCGTTGTGCCTGTCGGCGCACCGCGCAGCGCGGTCTCCACGCCAGCACGTGCCCCGCGCCCCAGAGCAGATAGCTATAGTTGCCGTGGAGTATTCCTCCGCGCGCGCCCGCCACGGCGCGAGAACTCAATTGCCCACCCACATCGACACCAACCACGCCAGCGAGACACCATGAGCAACCAATACCCCCACGGTTATCCTCCGCAGCGCCCCTTCCCAGGCCAAGCCCCGACGCAGCCGCCGCCCGGACAATACCCGGGCGGCATGTACCCCCAGCGTCCCTTCCCGGGCCAGGGTCCCGGCGCTCCGCATGGACGCAACAACATGGGCCGTCCGGTCATGAACACGAACTACACGACGGCGCTCAACGCTCTGAAGGTCCTCGCGACCATCGGTGTCATCGCCTATTTTGTGCTGAGCAATTTCTACGATATGGGCGACATCAAGCTCCAGTGGCAAAGCATCGCGAGCGCCGTAGGCACCATCAGTATGCTCATCTGTGCGGTCATCATCGTCGTGACGGCTCACCGTATGAACCGAGCGAAGCGCTCCGGCGACAGGACGAACATGCGTAAGCCAATCGTCTCGCTCGTTGTTACCTCCATCCCCGTCCTCATCGTCGGAGCGATGGCGATCATTGGTTCCGTGCAGTCGGTTGCGGACACGATCGAAGGAACAGAGACCGTCACCGTCAAGTCGTGCAGCTACAGTGAGGTCAGGACGCGCTCGCGGCGGAGCGGCACCTCTACGTCCTACAGTTTCAAACTCACCCTCACCGACGGCTCGAAGCACACGACTCGCTTAAGCGGCGCCTCCAAGGCGACCAGTGTCTACAGCGCCCTCTACGAAGCGTGCGCTGACAAGAAGGGGACCTCGTCTCTGAAACTCGAGGTCTATCGCCACAGCTGGATCATCGTCGACGCACGAGTGGAATGAGCGACACGTGACTAAGCAGAAAGCCACCAGGCGCGAGGAGCTCCTCCTCTGCGCAATCATGATCGCTTTCTTGACCCTCAACATCGTCCTAGGGTCTTTCTTCTCACCTGGCTCATGGTCGCCGACCGTCGTCACCGCAGCGGCCTCCTATCTGATTGTCTTCATCGTGGTCGCTACTTTTGCCGGCATCCGATTCCTGTACAGGGATTGGAAGACCCCGCCGCGGCACGCAGTCGGGCGTCCCTCCCCGGAGGTACCCGCCCACCTCGCCACGCCACCCGCAACACCCACACTCCGCCCAACCACCACAGCCACGCCTCCCACCCACCCCCAGCCGCCCAGCGACTTCGCGAGCATCGACGGAGCCATCACCTACGCTCAGCAATCCGGTTTCACCATCATCAACCTCTTCAACGAGTACGCGCCGTTGAGCGAATACGGGGACGCCGTCGGCGCGGAAATCCTCTACCTGGCTTTCTCCCACATCGCCGAACTCGACAAGAACGCGTCGCTCACCGTCACCGGCTCGGCGACGGAGGAAGCCCTCACCCTCACCATCAGCGCGCTCACAGATCGCGCCCCCGTCCTGGGTGCGCGGCACATGGGTGAGATCCGCGCCCTCGCGACGAGCGTGGGCGGTAGTGTGGACACAGACACCCAGGCTGCCAGCTGGACCCTCACCGCGCGCCTGCCCGCCGCGGCGGGTGCACCCTCCTAGCTCAGGCCTCGCCAGTCTCCCCTCACATCATAGGTCTCCGCATGAGCAACCCCAACCAGTTCAACTCACCGTCGAACCCGTCCGGCCCCGGACAGGTTCCCCCCGTCGGTCCCTCCCAGTACAGCTACCCCTCCAACCAGGGCACCGACTCCCAGCAGGCCCCCGGATACCAGTACCCGCAGTACGGGCAGCCCTACCAGGCGCTCGGCGCCGCGTCACCCGACGGCTATGGCGGCGCGTATCAAAGGCCAGCACAACCCGCACGTCGGCTACCAGTACCCGCAGAACCAGACGCCCGCGGGCGCCGCCTCCTACGGGTACGCCCAGCCCGCCCCTCGCCCGGCGAAGAGGCCACTGCCCCCACCCAACGGAAGAAGCGTTCCCTCGCGACGACCATCCTCACGATCCTGGCCGTCCTCGCCCTCGTCATCTACGCCGTGGTGGGAGGCTCATACGACTTCGGCACGGAACGACTCACCTGGACGGCCGCGGCCAGCGGGATCGGGCTCATCGTCGCCATCGGGTGCCTGGTCAGCATCCCCCGCTCCTTCCGCGAATTGCGGCGAGCCAAGGCCGCCGGCGACATCGCAACCAGCCGCATGCGCGTTCGCGCCCTGTTCTTCACCATCATCATCCTCCCCATCAGCGGCTACTTCTCCGCCACCCTCGGCGTCCCGGCTGCCCAAGACCTCGTCGAAGGCCACCACACCGTCACCGTCACCTCGTGCACCTACGAGCAGGGCTCGCATCGACGGTCGCGTCGACGCGGAGGCGGGCGCACCGTGTACGACAACTACTTCACGATGACCCTCACCGACGGGACGGCGCATACGACAACCATCGAGACAGACCAGCGCACGAGCATCCAGACCATGGGCGGCACCTACGAGGTGCTCTACCAGGCCTGCAACGTGCAATCGGGCAACGCGTCCATGACCCTGGACGTCTACGAGCACAGCTGGATCATCGTCGACGCCCGCCTGAACTAACGCACAATCAATCTCGCCCCAGCTTCGTTCCCCCTCCCCTCAGGTCCACCATGAGCAACCAGAACCCGTATCCGTCTGCCTTCGGCCCGTCCGCCTTCGACCCGTCCGCCTCCGCACGCCAGTTCCCTCACCAGGCGCCCGACCCGTGGTCCCCACGCGAGGACGCGCCCTCCAGCGGCGTCCCCCAACCACCGATCACGCGCAACCGGGGCGCATGGGAGGCCAACCCGACCGCCCCGAGCGTGGGCGGGCAGCGAGGCCCCAACGGGCAAGCGCGCCGCACCCAGGCCTCGACGATGGGAAGCTCCTACCCGGGCGCATCCCCGACCGGCGCGCCACGCGAGCCGAAGAAAGAGTCCAAGGGACACTTCTGGCTGTGGGTCATCCTGTCGACGCTGGGCATCCTCATCGCTATGTTCGTGTACATGATCGGCGAGTCCTTCACCGTCGGCCCGGAAGTGCTTCAGTGGACGCTCATCAAGAGCGGCGTGCTTCTCATCGCTGCGCTCGGGTGCATCGCCCTCGGAGCCGTCGTACACCGCCGCATGCGTGCATCCAGGGCGCAGGGCAACGAGAATGACGCCCTCTCACGACAGCCCGGACTCGTCATGGTTGGCTTTGTGGGACTGCTGCTCGGGTACTTCGCTCTGTCCAACGGGGTGCCCGCCGCCCTCGACCTCGCCGACGGGCCACAGCCATTCACGGTGACGTCGTGCACCTACGACCAGTACTCGATGAAGAAATCGTCCTCCCGCGGCGGGAGCACGACCGTGTATGAAAACGAATTCACCATGACCTTCGACGACGGGACCGTCCACACGACGACCATCGAGATGGACAGCGCAGAGGAGATCGAGCATGAGGGCGGCGCGGTGAGAGTCCTCTATCAAGCGTGTCATCTGCGGTCGGGGGCCGCGTCCATGACCGTGGATTACTACACTCACACGCGGGTCATCGCGGACGCCCGGCTCAACAACTAGGCGCAGCCAAGCCGCGCCCGCAACGCCGGACGGAGGTTTGTCACGCGACGCCGACGCCCCGTCAACACCGGGCCGCCAGTGCGTGGACACGGTGACTACCCCGTGGGCACACGGGTCTATCCTGGCTAGACACACGGCGATCAGGCCGACGCGAGCCCGCGTGCCCGCGCGAGCCGGCCATCGCCTCGTCGATACCTCGCCCGAAGGACACACCGGTGACTAACACGAGCGTTCCCCAGCCCAACAAGGAACCCTACTACCCGCCCACGAGGCAGGATTACCGGGATCTCATCGAGCACCACTACCTGATCCGGGCCTTCACGTTCTTTCCGCTCATCATCGTCGCCGTCTCCATGTACATGGCCGCGGACTACGGGCCGCTCCACTTTCTTACGGGCGTCGCCATGAACGTCGGCGTCCTCGCCACCTGCCTGACCGTCCCCCTGGCGATCCCCGTCATGATCCGCGACGCGCGCGAGGCCCGGGAACGCGGGGTCGACAAAGCCATCCCGCGCCGTCGCCTGTGGAAGGTGGCGGGCCGCGTCGCCATCAGCCTCGCCTTCGGAGCGATCAGCATCGCCTACCTCACTCCCTTCGTGCGCGACGCCACCGACGGCTCGCGCAACGTGACCGTCACCAGCTGCACGAACACGGTCGCCCAGAGGCAGCAGCGCAGCGGCAGCCGCGGCCGGACCCGCGTCATCAACTACGAGGTCTACGAGATCACGATGCAGCTCGCCGACGGTTCCACCCGCGTGCAGGACATGCGCCTGCACCCCCGGGACAACGAATCTGCTAGCAGCCAGGCAGTCTACGACGTGCTCTACGAGGCCTGCGTAACCCATCCCGGCACCACCGGCATGACGTTGAAGATCATGCCCCACTCCCGGACCATCCTGGCCGCGCGCCTCCACTGACGACGCGCCCGCCAACGCGACTGTAGCCCGTCAAAGGATCCACATGAGTTTCCAGTATCCCTACCGCAACGGTCCCTCCCAGCCTCCCATCCCCGGCCCGCCCGCCGGCTTCGTGCCGGGCGCCAGTTCGGTGCCGGGCGCCGGTTCCGTGCCGGGGGCCGGTTCCGTGCCGGGGGCCGGTTCCGTGCCGGGGGCGCCCTCGGGGGCTCCCAAGCGCGGTGCCCTCCAGCGTCTGGCCCCCTACTCCATCATCGCGATCCCGGCGGCGTTCGCCGCCACCTACGTCATCATGTCCAACATGGACGCCTATGGCACCGGCATGCTCACAAGCACCATCCTCCTGTGCTGTGTCGGGCTCGTCATCGTGGTCGGCGGGATCGTCGCGATCGTCTCGTCCCTGGGAGAGCTGCGCACCGCGAAACAATCCGGCGACCGCCGCGCCTACAGTAAAAACGAGACTCCATGGGCTGGACCACGATCGGCGTCCTCATGATCGCGGCGCCCACTTTCTTTTACCTGGTTCCCGCCGCCTGGGACCTGTTCGATGGGTCGCAGACGCGCACGGTCACCTCCTGCAGCTATGACCAAGACATCGTGAGCAGTTACCGGATTCCGCGCAACGACACCAGTTTCAACAATCACTTCCACATGCGTTTCGAGGACGGCACCCGCCACACCTTCTCCATCAGGACGCAAAGCCGAGACATTTCCCGGCTGTCAGGAATCATGCAGCCGCTCTACCAGGCGTGCGTCCTCAACCCGGACAAGACTCCCCTCACCATCGACGTGTACATGCACAGCATGGTCCTGGAGGACGTGCGACTGTCCTGAGGGGCGTGCTGGCGGACCTTCCCCCGCACACTGACCGATACTCCCCCGTGCTGTCGGGCGTTGCCCCCGTGTGGGTGTGCTGGCGGGCGTTGCCCCGCGCAGGCCTCGTCCCTCATCGACGAGGCCGTGAAACGCCGCGTGAAACACAGGTCAGCCCTGGGTGAGGATCCACGAGATGAAGCGAGCGCTGCGGTCCAGGGCGGCCGCGGCCTCGGGAATGGTGGGAACGCCCAGGACATACACGTGGAAGCCATCCGGCTCCACGCGCAGGCGCACGTCCACCCCGGCGCGTGCGGCCTTGCGCGCGAAATCGATCACGTCGGGGCTGGCGATGTCCGCGTCGCCCTGGAAAATACGCATCGGCGGCAGCCTCGACGGGTCACCGTACAGGGGGCTGACGCGCGGATCAGTCGGATCCAGGTCTGCGGCCCACGCGCGGCCCGCCCACACCAGCCCAGGCACGCGCAGAACCCGGTCGCGGCGCTGCACCTCCTCGATGCGCGGATTCGTCATCGTCACGTCCACCCACGGGGCGTACAGGACGAGGCCGTCCACCTGCCGTGCACCCGCGTCGCGTCGCTGCATCGCGAGGGAGAGGGCCAGTCCGCCTCCCGCCGAGGCGCTGAGCGGCCAACAGGCACCCGCGGCCGAGACGCCCGAGGAAGCAGCCCGATTTAAGCGTAAATGGGTCACCTATACCGTCATTTTTCTCATCGCGTTGGTTCCCTTGCTCTTCGTCATCATGATCGGAAACTCCTTTGAGTTCGGCGAGGAAAAACTGGGTTGGATCCTTATCACGAGCGCCTTCGAGTTCCTGTTCGCACTCGGATTCTTCCCCTTTTCGGCGGCGGTGCGCCGAGGGATCCGGCAGGTGACCGCGCAGGGCAGGCTCGAGGAGGCGGAGAAACGACGCACGGGCCTGTACCTCTCTGCGTTCATCCCGGTCGTGGTCGGCGGCTACGCGCTCTACAACGGGGTCCCCGCCGCCATGGACGTCGCGGACGGCCAGCAGAGCGTGACCGTCACGTCGTGCAGTTACGAGCAGCATAAAACAGAGAAGAGGCGCCGCAGCCATTCGTACACCACCGTGTACGACAACGTCTTCACGTTCACGCTCGATGACGGCACCACCCACCACACGACGCTCGAGCGATACCGCGCGGAAGACATCACGCATGAGGGCGGCCTGCCCGGCATCCTGTATGAGGCCTGCTCCCGCCGTTCGGGATCGGCGTCGTTGAGTATGATGGTCTATCGCAACACTTGTATTATCGTCGAGGCCCGGATCAAATAGGACGGCATGTATTCTCCCCGCGACGTCTTCCTCTCACGCACTGCCACCGGGGTGTGCGTGGGAAGTCTTGCGGCCGTCTCCTGCGCCGTGATCATTCGAATCGCATGGATCTCGAGGACCGGTATCCCCCGTGCGCTTACAGCCAGCGCTGTGATTGTCCTCGTCTCGCTCATCGGATGCGCCCTCTCTTATTCGATCCGCTTCGCGATCCGCGACAAGCGCAGGCGTCACGAGAGACGAGGCCGACACGGGAAGGACGCTCGACATCGCATCGTTCCGAGGACTGCCACGCGACACCCCGCAGACATGAACCGACGGCAGCCACCACGGCGGTCCCCCCTCGTGAGCACGCCCTTGCCTGACGCCATCCCGCCTGCAACCGACACTGAGGACAGGGATTTCAGCCACAAGATACTCGTCGTATTCACTCTTGTTGCAGTCGCGATTGCGTTGTTCAGGGAGGGCGATAACCCGGTTCACGGGCCGGACAAGATCAGTTGGCTCGTGATCGTCTACGCCGTTGCATTCCTCATCATGCTCGCGTGCATAGGTGCCATCACCTGGGCGTTTGATCGCTTCGCAAGAGCTGAGCGCGCCGGAAAGGTCATGGGCTTTCATGCACGACTGGCGTACCTGGCGCTGCCCGTCATCATTCTGATTCCCAGTACCTTCAACACGTTGGCCTACGGAACGCCCGTCGCCCTCGACCTGGCCACCGGCCCGCAGACCGTCACCGTCGCCTCGTGCACCCACAAGGAACGCACGGAGTCACGTTCACGAGGCCGCTACGCCGCCGGCAGCTACACCGTGATCATCCATCGTTTCACGATGACCCTAACTGACGGCACGACGCATCAGACAAACGTGCGCGACGAGTACTTCCGGGATCACAGCACCATTAACAGGGTCCTCGACGACGCCTGCATCAAGAACCCGGGAACGACTTCTGCCACCATGAGCGTCTACTACTACTCCTGGGTGATCAATGACGCTCACTTGAATTGAGCCTCACCGCAGCGTCCCCCGTCTCTTCCACGGCCTCGTCCCTCCCACCGACGAGGCCGTGGAACGTTCGTGAAACACGCGGCCTCAGCGGCTCCTAAGAATGCCCGTCACGAAGCGAGCGCTGCGGTCCAGGGCGGCCACGGCCTCGGGAATGAAGGGGACGGACAGGACGTAGACGTGGAAGCCCCCAGGCTCCACGCGCAGGCGCACGTCCACGCCGGCGCGAGCTGCCTTGCGCGCAAACTCAATCGTGTCGGGCCCCAGGATGTCGGCGTCGCCCTGGAAGATGAGCATTGGCGGCAGCGCGGAAAGATCGTCGTACAGGGGGCTGATGCGCGGATCTGCGGGGTCCAGGTCCCCCGCCCACGCGCGTCCCGCCCACGCCGCGCCGGGGACGCGCAGGCCCTGCGGGCATACAAAACGCGCCCGGACCGCTCGGTCCGGGCGCGCAACGAAATCGGCTCAGGCGTTAGGACGCTTGCCGTGGTTCGCGCCGTTCTTACGACGATCGCGACGCTTACGACCCCGCTTCGACATGTCATTCTCCTTGGGTTTGTTGTCTAGACTGAAGCATTTTTGCACACATTGACCCAAACCACCAAGGCACAACGCCACCGCGGCGACGAAGGTCACCGAAAAACGGGGGGCGTCCCCGGCCTCGGCGGCGCGAGCGCGGGGAGCGGCCGCGCGAGGCCGCGTTCAGCACCAGGTGAGTGACACACTCATGGTGGAGGCGGCGACGCGAGCACGGGGAGCGGCCGCGCGCGGGGCCGCGTTCAGCGCCACGTGACCGACACAGCCGTGATGGAAGCGACGACGCGGGCGCGCAGCGCATCCGAGGCTTGCTCGGACTCGTAGCAGCCGCGCATGAGGGCTCGCACGTGGCGCTCCGCGTCCAGGGCGTCGGCGCAGTGCGGGCAGGTGGCGACGTGCTGGATCATGAGGGCTCGGACGCGGGCGTTCGGCCCGGGCACGGACCCGGCGTCGATGAGGCCGGAGCGGCGGTCGCACTCCTCGCAGTCGATCAGTTCGTACAGGGCGTCCTGGACGTCCTGGCAGGTGACGCGCGTGTTCACTTGGCTCCTCCGATCCCGTATTCCGCGGCGACGTCGGCCAGGGAGGCGCGCAGGTTCTTACGCGCGCGGTTCAGTCGGCTCATGACGGTCCCCATGGGAACTCCTAGTTCTTCGGCAATTTCCTTGTAGCTCATTCCCTCAACGTCAGCCATGAGGACAACCATCCGATGTTCCTCGGAGAGCGAATCGAGGGCCTCGCGCAGCTGCGCGGAGGGCAGCGCCTCGAGTGCTTCTACTTCGGCGGATTTGAGGCCCGTCTCCGAGTGGGAGGCGGCGTCGGCCAGCTGCCAGTCTTCGACGGTGTCGCTCGAGGCGCGCTTGGGTGAGCGCTGGGCTTTGCGGTAGCCGGTGATGTAGGTGTTGGTGAGGATCCGGTAGAGCCAGGCTTTGATGTTGGTGCCGGGCTTGTACTGGTGGAACTTCTGGTAGGCCTTGAGGTAGGTCTCTTGCACCAGGTCTTCCGCGTCGGCTCGGTTGCGGGTCATACCCAGGGCCGCGCCGAAGAGTTGGTTCATGAGGGGCATCGCTTCGTCCATGAAGCGGGCCTCGAGCGTGGCGCCGTCCGGCGCGGACGAGGCCGGGGCGGACGAGGCCGGGGCGGACGAGGCCGGGGCGAGCTCGGGTGCCCGGAGCGTCGGTGAGGGGGTTGTCGTATCCATCGCCTCCCAGCGTAGTCGCGCGGTCGTGCGGCGCGAATGGGAGTGGGCGATGGGTGGTCATACTGAGGGCAACGCCTCACGCCCCTCTTTATTCCACAACCCCCAACAATTGTGCGTTGCACCACTTTCATCCTGTTGTTTGGGAGTGGCCGGGCCGTTCGGCTTCCCCCGGGGGCAAAGGTGTCGAACAATAGGGGTATGAATCTGCTGCGCGTTGTTGCCCGTCCCCTGCTCGCCGCCCCGTTCATCGCCGATGGGGTTGATGCCCTCATGCATCCGCGTTTCCACGTGGAGCGCGCCGCGGGCGTTCGTCCCCTCATCGACAAGGCGACCGACGCGGTCGGCCTGGAGCCGCTGACGGATCAGCAGCTGGCCGTCGCGACCCGCGTGACAGGCGCGGTGACGGTCGTCGCGGGCCTGCGCTTTGCGCTGGGCCGTAAGCCCCGCGTGGCCGCACTGACCCTGGCCGCGATCGGCGCGCCCATGGCCCTCGTGAATGCTCCCCTGCCGGGAACGACGCGAGGCCTGTCCAAGGAGCAGATCAAGCGCCGTCGCTACCGCACGCTGAATAAGGCGGGCCTGGCCGCAGGTGTTCTCCTGGCGTCGACGGATCGCGTCGGTCAGCCCTCGGCCCTCGTCGCCCACGCGATGCGCCGCGACCAGCGCCGCGCGATCGCCGCGGCCGAGGCCGCCGTCGTGGAGCGTCTGAGCGGCACCGCTTCGTGAGCGCGCCCTGGCCCGCTCCCCTGGCCGCCTCCCCCGTGGATGCCACGGTCGAGGTGCCGGGCTCAAAGTCGATCACGGCGCGCGCCCTCTACCTGGCTGCCGTCGCCGATTCTCCCTCCGTCATTCGCGGTGCCCTGGATGCGCGCGACACGCGCCTGTTCGCGGCCGCCCTGGAGGTCATGGGCGCGCGCGTGGAGGACGAGGGCGCGGGCACGCTGCGCGTCACTCCGATGGAGCTTCCGCCGCGCGGCGGGCGCATCGAGTGCGGCCTGGCCGGCACCGTCATGCGCTTCCTGCCGCCCCTGGCGGCGCTGTCCCCCGAGGAAACACTCTTCGACGGGGACGAGCAGGCCTACGCGCGCCCGCTCGGCCCCCTCCTGGACGCCCTGGTGCGCATGGGCGCGACCGTCACGTATCACGGGGAGCGCGGGCACCTGCCTTTCACGATCCGGGGTCCGATCCACACGCCGCTGGGGGCGCAGGCCTGGGTGGACTCTTCGTCCTCTTCGCAGTTCCTCTCCGCCCTGCTGCTCGTCTCTCCCCTGGTCGGCGATCCCCTGTTCGTGTCGGCTCCGGGGATCTTCCCGTCGATGCCGCACGTGGAGATGACGCTGGCGTCCCTGGCGGGCGCGGGCATCGACCTGGAGGTCGTGGACGAGGGCCGGGCAGACCTGTCCACCTGGCACGTCTTCCCGTCGCGTCCGCGAGGCGGCGACATCACCGTCGAGCCGGACCTGTCCAACGCCGGCCCATTCCTGGCCGCCGCGATGGTGACGGGCGGGCGCGTGCGCATCCCGGCGTGGCCGGGGGCAACGACGCAGGCGGGCGACGCCTGGCGCGCGCTGCTGGGCCACATGGGCGCAACCATCACGCTCGACGAGGAGGGCCTGACCTTGAGCGGACCGGGCGCCGGCAACTACCCGGGCATCAAGGCCACGATGGCCGAGGTCGGCGAGCTGACCCCCACCCTGGCCGCGATCTGCGCCTACGCCTCGACTCCCTCGCACCTGAGCGGCATCGCGCACCTGCGCGGACACGAGACCGACCGACTGGCGGCCCTGGTAGCCGAGATCAACCGCGCGGGCGGGCAGGCCGAAGAGACCGAGGACGGCCTGATCATTACGCCGCGCCCGCTCCACGCCGCGCAGATCCGCTCCTACGCGGATCACCGCATGGCGACCTTCGGCGCGATCCTGGGCCTGGTTACGCCCGGCATCACGGTCGACGACATCGCCTGCACGTCCAAGACGCTGCCCGGCTTCGAGGCGATGTGGGCCTCGCTCGTCACCGGAGGCGGTCAGGGAAGCACCCAGGCCGCCCCGGCCTCGTCGATCGAGGAGGAGCAGTGATGGCCCGCCGCGACACCGGAACCGACGATCCGCGCGTGCGCGTGCGCGCCGGCAAGGGCTCGCGCCCCCGCACGAAGGACCGGCCCAACTGGTCCGCCAAGCCTCTGGGCCGCGTCATCGGCATCGACCGCGGCCGCTACCAGGTGAGCCTGGAGGAGAACGGCACCCGCGTGGTCGCCGTGCGCGCCCGCGAACTCGGGCGCGGCTCCGTCATCATGGGCGACCGCGTGCGCCTGACCGGCGACCTGTCGGGGCGCCCCGACACGCTCGCGCGCATCGTCGCCGTCGAGGAACGCTCCTCGGTGCTGCGCCGCTCCCTTGAGGACGCGCCGGATCAGCGCGGCGAGAAGGCAATCGTTGCGAACGCGGACACCATGTGCATCGTCGTGGCGCTGGCGGATCCGCCGCCGCGCACCGGCATGATCGACCGCTGCCTGGTCGCGGCCTTCGAGGCGGGCCTCGATCCTGTCCTGGTTCTAACCAAGGCGGACCTGGCCAGCGCGGATGAGCTGATCGCCGCCTACGAGGACTTCGACGTGCGCGTCGTGCTCACGAGCGCCGAGGCCGGGGAGGCCGACCCGGGCGTCGCCGAGCTGCGGGCCCTGCTGGCCGGCCACTGGTCGGTGCTGGTGGGGCACTCGGGGGTCGGAAAGTCCACGCTCATCAACCTGCTCGTGCCGGGCGCGGGCCGCGCGACGGGGCACGTCAACGAGGTGACGGGGCGCGGGCGCCACACGTCGACCTCCTCGGAGGCCTTCGAGCTGGACGAGGGCGGCTGGATCGTGGATACGCCCGGCGTACGTTCTTTCGGGCTGGGGCATGTGAGCGTCGCCGACGTGCTCGGTGTCTTCCCGGACGTCGCGGAGGCCGCCGCCTGGTGCCTGCCGCTGTGCTCGCACGACGAGGAGGAGCCCTCGTGCGCACTTGACACTTACGCGCGCGCCACCGGCCCCTTCGCGATCGACGAGGCCGGGGCTGAGGATGCGGATCAACTGCGGCAGGGGCGCACATCCCGCGTAACATCGGTGCGCAGGCTTCTTGAGGCGGTGGCGACGGCGGAGGCCGCCAGCAGGGCGGCTCGGTAGACCGCAGGCGAAGGTGGCACTCAGACACAAATGCGCGAATATGCGCCCCGAAAACGCTTGACAGCACCCCCACGGCGCGGATAATGGAAGTGTAGCGATGGTCGCTACACTTGATTACAAGGACGTGGTCATTATGAAAACCGCTATCAAGGCTCTCGCATCCTTCGCCTGCGCGGCACTCCTGTCGGCTGGCGCGGTTCTCCCCACACAAGCTGCCGGTCGGCTAACCGTTGCCCCGACGGGCGAAACAGCGGTCGAGGAGACGGAATCCGCTGAGGCCGTCCCCGTTGCCGCCGTTGTTGCCGCTGCGATCGAAGCAATGAGGCTTGGCTACGACGCAGCTTACCACGAGGGAGAAAACCAGGCCCGCACCGGTGGCCTCACATGGAGCGAGTGGCAGGGCGCTAAGGGCTGGAGAATCTACTACGCAGCCAACGCTATCGGCCTCCTTGGAACCGCCGGATACCTTGGCTTCCGCAACGGGTTCACGCACGAGTGTTGGTCTCGCTACTCCTGCTACGCGCACTAGCACCAGCTACAAGCACCTCAACTCAGGAGGAGGGAAGAGAGATGCAACAGTTTCAACCAGCCCCGGTCGGCACAGCTGAGACCGTGCCGACCAGCGTAGACAGAGCGCTGCGCGGAGTGTTTGCCTTCGTATTCTTTGCGGTCACCATCGCATCCATCGCGTTTTCCATCGCAGCGTCAGGAAAGCCTTCACCCCAACTGTCGACAGCCATGTGCGTGGCACTTGCTGCCTGGCAAATGGCGGGCTGTTCACGCTCGTGTGCACGAACAACCTCGCGACTGTGGCCTCGCGCGCTCGAATGGGCGGGAATCACCTTCGCGGCGATCTCGATAGCGGCGGCAACGGTGAGCGCGATCACCGGCGATGGAGGTGGCTACGAACAGTTCACAACACTATCGCGAATCACGAATGGCGCTCTACTTGGCACACTCTGTTGCTTCATCCCGCTGCTCGTGCTCAAGTACCGAACCCGAGACATCCACGCGTAAACCGCGACACGCCAGTAGCGCACTGGTTCTAATCGAACGTTGGAAGCTGTGCGCAAAGCTACGCGTCACTAAGCGCGAGGGGGCCGCATCCAGCTTGCAGCACGGATGCAGCCCCCTCGCCTCGGATTTTCCATGTCATCTTTGCGATCGATGCGGCCACGGCTGAGGACGCAGATCAGGTGAGGTCCGAGCGCACTTCCCGCGTGGCGTCGGTGCGCAGGCTGCTGGAGGCCGTGGCGACGGCGGAGGCGGCCAGCAAGGCAGCCCGCTAAAAAGTGCGCGCCGAAAGCGCTTGACAGCGCCCCCTCTGTGTGGACAATGAGAGTATAGCGATGGTCGCTATCTCTGATTCACAAGGTCGTGATCGCTATGTCCACCATTGAGCAGAACCTTATCGGCAACACTGCAGGGCTTTCGCGGGTCGACAAGGCACTCCGCTGGTTTTTCCTCCTGTCCTTGATCGGGCTGACTATCTATTCGATCGGCGGCATCTTTTTCGGGACGGGCGTTCCACTGAGGAACGACGGGCTCGCCATGACGGTGGCACTGCTCGCTTATCTGACTCCAGGATATTCGCGCACGATTCCCGGTGTTCATCGCTTCCTTCGAGCCTGCGAGTGGGCGGTGATGGGCTGTTCCCTCGTATGCACCGCCGCTGTCATCATCGGTGATGTCACGAGCGGAGGCATCGACCCCGAGCCCTACAACATGCCATGGAACGTCTCGATGATCGCCGCATTCGCTGCCCTCTGTTTCTTCGTGGTGCTCATCATCGCAAAGGACCGCGCCCGCCACAGCGGACCGATCGACCCAGCCGGATAGCCCCGCCCCCCTCACATCGTCGCCGAAGGCGGCCACCGCTCGGGCTTGACCGAGGGGTGGCCGCGACCTGCTCGGCAGTACTGCGCCTCAAGCGACAGCAGAACTAGCACACGGACGTCGCACACACAAATCACACCCATGTAATGTGACTAATCAGCCATGCTCCCTACTTGACAGTTACGTCACATGGCCAACAATGAGAATGTAGCGACGGCCGCTACACCCCCTTCCACAAGGATGTGATCGCCGTGTCAAACGCCCGCCATCCCTCAGCAACCCCCGACCCGTCCGAACCGACGCACACTGACATGACGCTGCGTTACGTCTTCCTCGTGGTCCTCGTCCTCCTCGCCGTCGTCTCGATCGGAAGCTCCTTCATCAGCGCCGACGTGAGGATGAGCGACTACATCATCGCGATCGCCGCAGCGCTGTTGGCCAACCAGATGCCGGGATCCACGCGCGCGCTTCCTCCCACGAGCATGCGTCCCACTCCGCGCACCTACGAACGGGTTGGACTGGCGTGCGCAACCGTGTCCATCCTCGCCATTCTCGTGGGGTCGATCACCACGAAAGCAGCCGACGCCTCGCCGTTTACGATCCCGTGGCTGATCGCCCCAGCCGCGCTCCTCGCGACCATCTGCATCAGCGTCGCGATCATGATCACCAAGGACCGGCAGCGCCGAGGCCTGGGCACGCCTCCTGCCCAGTAGGCGCGCGGGCACTCAGCACCAGGCAGACCAATACCCGTAGCGGTCGAACTGTAACCCAATCCTCAGACTTCAATTCCGACGTCCAACAAGCGGCAGGCAGTTCACAAGGGACGAGGACGCGGATCGGGTGCGCTCCGAGCGCACCTCCCGCGTGGCGTCGGTGCGCAGGCTCCTGGAGGCCGTGGCGACGGCGGAGGCGGCCAACAACGCAGCTCGGTAACCCCATTATCACGTTCGCAAAATATTACAAACAATAAGGGCGTAATGTAACATATTTCACTACTCGAAATGCTTGACAGGCCATTAGGCCAGTCAATAATAGAAATGTAGCAGCGGTCGCTACACTTGACTACAAGGACGTGATCATTATGAAAACTACTATCAGGGCTGCTCTCGCATCCTTCGCCTGCGCAGCACTCCTGTCGGCAGGCATGGTTCTCCCCACGCAAGCCGCTGGTCGGTTAACGGTCGCCCCGACGGGTGAAGCGGCAGTCGAGGAGATTGAATCTGCCGAGGGCGTGCAGCTCGTCCAAGAAATTGTCGAAATACTCGCGCTTGGGTACCTCGTCGCCTTCAACGACGGCGTCTCACGCGCAAAGTCGGGCGAGGTAACGTGGAGCATGTGGAACGGTTCATTCGGTCACGCTCTCGAGGCAGCGGCCATGATCTCGCCTGCTGTCTGGCTCGGGTACCTAGGGTGGAGCCAAGGGTTCAAAGGCGAATGCCGCCAGCACAACTACTGCTACTACAGGTGAGTGTGACATGAATTCCCTTGATTCGACCTTGCCGCAGCAAGCACCCATGCACAACATGAGCATTGGTCAAGTTGCAGCGAAGACGCTTTCGGCGGTGGCCTGCTTCCTCTTAGTCGGCACTGTCGTATATTCGATAGTCACGGGTAGAACACCAATGAACTGGTGCTTCTACAGCGGAATGATCTTGATGTCGATTCATCGAATTCCACTGATGATCGAACGAGCACTCCACCGACGCAAGGAACAACAGCGTGCCTGAGAAATACCGTCGGCCACCCATCGTGATGTGCCACCAACTCGTCCTCATGGGCTCCGAGTTGGTGGCCATCTGTTTCTCCGTTGCGACCTCCCCGGCCAGGCGGCGTGCTCGCCGCCGCGGACCGATGCCACCGATCAGCTAGCCTTCAATGGGTCCCTGGATGCACTGCCCAGTAGGCGCGCGGTCGCTCAGTGCTGGAAGCGGCGCACGAAGTTACGCAGGATGATGCGCGAGGGGGCCGTGTCGACGGTTGCGACCTGGGCGCGGATGGCCTCGGCCTTCTCGGCCGGGTAGTAGCGGCCCGCGTACTGGTCGATGCGCACGTTGACGCCGCCCAGGTCCATCTCGGGATGGAACTGGGTCGCCCACGCGGCCTCGCCGACGCGCACCATCTGGATCGGGGTGTCGTCCCCGGCCAGGAGGACCTGCATGCCGGGGGCCAGCTCGCGCACGGCCTCGTGGTGGCCGACGTAGGAGTAGAAGCGGTCGGGCGTGCCCTCCAGGAGCGGGTCGTCGCGGCCCGCGTCGGTCTTCGTCAGCGCGATGCCGCTGATTTCCTCGCCGTGGTGGGTGTCGATGACGCCGCCCAGGTGCAGGGTCAGGGTGCCCAGCCCGTAGCACAGTCCCAGGAGCGGGAAGGATTCCGCGAGCGCGCGGTCGTAGAAGGAACGCAGCCAGGCCTCGGCACGCACCTGGCGTTCTTCCTTCAGGTGGTCGTCGGCGTTGGCGTCCCAGGGGGGACCCGCACACGAAGGCGCCGGAGTATGCCGACAGGTCCAGGTCGGGCAGCTCCCTCTCGATGCGCACCTGATGGACGTGACCCGGGGTCAGTCCCGAGAAGCGCGGCAGGTCGGCGCTTTCCGAGGCCAGCACGGGGCCGTCGTCGCGCGAGGTCAGCATGAGGAAGGGCTTTGTCATGCCCACCATGCTATCGGCTGCGAGCAACGGCGCAGCGCGTGTCCGCGTTCCAAGCGTGTGTGACGGACGCAGATGTGGGCGCCCTCTGCCACACTGGTGGCATGTTGATTCTGCATACTTCCGACTGGCACCTGGGGCGCACGCTGCACGGGCAGTCCCTGGCGGATTCCGCGGATGCCTTCATCGACTGGCTCGTCGATCTGGTCCGGGAGCGCGGCGTGGACGCCGTGCTCGTGTCGGGCGACGTGTTCGACCGCGCGGTGCCGCCCGTGGATGCGCTGGCGCGGATGCGCCGCGCCCTGCGCGAGCTGACCGCGCTCACGACGGTCGTCTTGACGTCGGGGAATCACGACGGGGCGGCGCGTCTGGGCCTGTTCGCCGACATGCTCACCCCTTCCCTGCACGTGGTGACGGATCCGGAGGCGATCGGTGTGCCGGTCGAGGCCGCCGACGCCCTCATCTACCCGATGCCATACCTGGAGCCGGACCTCGTGCGCCAGTCGCTGTCGGACCTGCCCCCGGAGGGGCAGGGCGGCCTGCCCGCTCCCCTGCCGCGTTCCCACCAGGCGGTGCTGGCGGCGGCCCTGCGCCGGGTGCGCGCGGATCTGGAGGCCCGGCGGGAGGATGGCGACCAGCGCCCGGCCATCGCGATGCCGCACGCATTCGTGACGGGTGCCCAGGCCTCGGACTCAGAACGCGACATTCAGGTCGGCGGCGTGCCATCCGTGTCCGCCGACCTCTTCGATACGCTCGGGGGCGCAGATCCCCTGATACACGGCCTCGACTACGTGGCCGCCGGGCACCTGCACCGCCCGCAGGACATCGCGGGAGCGTCGGTGCCGATCCGCTACGCGGGATCGCCAATCGCCTACTCGTTCTCCGAGGCCGGGGCCACCAAGTCCGTCACCCTCGTGACCACGGACGCCACCTCGGTCACCGACATCGAGGTGGTGCCCATCCCGACGCTGCACAGGATCTGCGTGCTCGAGGGCACCATGGACGAGCTGCTGGCGAACCCCGATCAGGAGGCCCGGGCCTCGTACGTGTCGATCACGGTCACGGATGACGCCCGCCCCGAGCGCATGGTGCCGCGCATCCGCGCGCTCTACCCTGACGCGCTGGTGGTCGTGCACCGCCCCGCCCAGGCCCCCGCGCTCGCGCCCGCGCGCCAGGTGCGCCCTTCCCGGGACCCGCGCGAGGTCACCGAGGAGTTTTACGAGGCCGTGGGCGGGCGGCCGCTATCGGATCAGGAGCGCCTCCTCGCCCAGGACGTGTGGGCACAGCTTCGAGGAAAGGACATGCAGTGAAGATTCGTTGGATGCGGATTCGGGGTATCGGGCCCTTCGCCGGGGCGCACACGATCGATTTCACGGCTTTCGAGGACTCGGGGCTCTTCCTGCTGGAGGGGCCCACGGGCGCGGGCAAGTCCACGATCATCGACGCGATCACCTTCGCCTTGTACGGGGACGTCGCACGCACGAAGGACGCCTCCAAGGATCGGCTGCGTTCCAACCACATTTCGGACTCGGACCCCTCGGAGGTGGACCTGGTCTTCGAGGTGGCCACAGGCATCTACCGCGTGAGCCGCACCCCCGCGTACAGCCCGGCGGGTAAGAAATCGCAGCGCAACTCGAAGTCGACGCTCACGCGCGTGGTGGAGGATCCGGACGCTCCCGACGGCTGGCGCACGGTCGAGGCCATCGCGTCGGGGCCGCGCGACGTGGGCTACGAAATCCCGACGATCGTCGGCTTGGATAAGGACCAGTTCCTCCAGACCATCGTGCTCCCCCAGGGCAAGTTCTCCCAGTTCCTCACGGCCACCTCCGAGGCGCGCGAGCAGATCCTGCGCGACATTTTCGACACGCAGATCTACGCGGATTTCACGAAGGCGCTGGCCGAGGCCGCCGCGTCGTCTAAGCGCGGCATCGAGGAACGGCGCGTGAGTGCCGTCAGTGCCTTCGAGCGCGTGCGTTCCCTGGATGGGGCCTTCGGCGATGACGATGTGTTCCACAATGGCAGTGCCGGGGAGCGTATCTCTCGGGCCGATGAGGCCGCCCTGCTCGATGCCGGCGCGGAGGATTCCAGCGCGGTGACGGCATGGGCGCGCACGGCGTGCGATCGCGCGCGCGAGGCTCATGCACAGACCCAGCGCGTCGCTCAGGCGTCCGCGTTGGCTGCGCGCGAGGCCGCCGAGGCGCTGGCGCAGGGGCGTTCCCTGGCCGCCGACCAGGCCGAACACGCGCGTGCGGCGGCAACGCTCGCCGAGCTGACGGCTGCGCAGGAGGCCATCGACGCAGACCGGGAATGTGCGCGCCTGGCACGCCGGGCGCTTGCGGTCCTCCCCTACGACCAGGCCGAGGCCTCGGCGCGGGCGCGCCTGGAGGCGGCCGGCGATCAGGTCGTCGCCCTGTCTCCCGCGCTCGAAGACGGGTCGGACCTCGATCCGTCTTCCCTGTCCGCCGAGGCCGTGGCCGCTCTCGGCGAGCGCGCCCAGGGCCGGCGCGACGAAGCAACGCGCGTGCGGGGCGGCCTCCAGGAGGCCCTGTCGACGGAGCGCTCCCTGCCCGATCTGCGCGCGCAGATTGATTCCCTGCGTGCGAGCCACGAGCAGGCAACCGCGCGCGTTGCCTCGATCGAGGCCGAGCGGGAGTCTCTCCCGCGGGCCATCGAGCGGGCGGGCGCGGCGCTGTCGCTCATGCGCGCGGACGCGGACACCCTGCCCGAGGCCGCGTCCACCTTGCGAGCCCTCCACGAGCGCCTGGACGCGTCCTTGCAAGCCGACCTCCTGCGTTCGGCTCTCCTGGGGGCATCCGACGACCTGCGCGACGCGACGGTCGCGGCGAAGCTCGCGAATGCGGCGTCCGCGGACGGCCACGACCTGTGGATCGCCCAGAGCGCCTCGGCCCTGGCGGCCGAGCTTGAGGAGGACTTACCCTGCCCGGTGTGCGGGTCCACCGAGCACCCCAACCCGGCGCCGGCTGCCGACGGGCAGATCACCCGCGAGCAGGTCGCACAGCTTGACCAGGAGCGCGACCGTGCCGAGAGCGCGCTGCGCGACGCGCAGGTGCGCCACCAGGACCTCGTGCGCCGCATCGCTCAGCTCAACGAGGTCGCCGGCGCGCCCACGCCCATGCTGGAGTCCCAGCGGGACGAAGCCGCTGCTCGCGTTGACAAGCTGGAGGCTCTCGGCCCGCAGATCGCCCAGGTCGAGGCTGCCCTGTCCCAGGAGCGCGCACGCCTCGACGGCCTGACGGACACCCTGGCCGCCGCGCGCGAGAGCGCTGCTTCTCTCGCATCGACGCTGCGTGAGCGCGAGTCCGCGCTGGCCAGCGCCACCGAGCGTGTGAAGGCCGAGCGCGCGGGTTTTGAGTCTCTGGACGCTCGGGCGGCAGACCTTGATCGGCGCGCGCAGCGCATGGCCGCACTCGCCGGTGCCTGCGCAGACTGGGCGAACGCGCGTGATGCCCACGCTCAGGCTCGTGGCTCCCTCGCCAATACCCTCGACGCGCAGGGCCTGGAGGCCCACTCGTGGCGCGAGGCTCTGCGTCCCCTCTCCCAGGTGGAGGCCGTGGAGGATCGGGTTGCCACGCACGATAAGGAGCTGTTCGCAGTGCGCGAGGCTCTCGCGTCCGAACGCTTGACCCGCGCCGCGGCTACCCCAGCGCCCGACGTCGAGGCACTCGCGCAGGCCTCGCGCCGCGCGGACGAGGAGGCCGCTACCATGGCGAGGGCGGCGGGCATGCTGGAGCAACACTGCGCACAGCTCGACGCTGCCCGCGCGTCGCTGCACGACGCGCTGGCTGAGCTCGCACGGGCCCGCGCCCAGGCCGGGCCGATCCGTCGCTGGCCGATATCGCGTCAGCCTCCGGACCGGACAATCTGGCCTCCACTCCCCTGTCCGCCTGGGTGCTCATCGCCCGCCTGGAGGAGGTACTGGCGGCCGCGAACCCGCGCCTGGAGCGCATCTCCTCGGGGCGCTACGAGCTGGTGGCAGTCCCCGACGATGGCACGGCATCGCGCAAGTCGGGCCTGGGCCTGGCGATCATCGACCACGACACGGATGCGACGCGCAGCCCGCGCACGCTGTCGGGCGGGGAAACCTTCTACACGTCCCTCGCCCTGGCGCTCGGCCTGGCCGACGTCGTCTCGGCGGAGGCTGGCGGGGTCGAGCTGCGCACCATGTTCATCGACGAGGGCTTCGGCTCGCTGGACTCGCACACGCTCTCGCTCGTCATGGAGCAGCTCCAGGCCCTGCGCTGCGCGGGCCGGACGGTCGGCGTCATCTCGCACGTGGAGGAGATGGCGACACAGATCGCCGACCAGATCCAGGTGCGTCCGCTCGAAGACGGCGGCTCAACGCTGCGCGTGCGCGCCTAGGAATCTGAAGCGGGCGGGCATCGGTGTGCGGCCCGATGCCACACGTCGCGTGGATTCCGTGCGCGCCGACGCGATGGCATGCGTGATTACCCGGGCCGCACGCTGGCATGCGTGCACATGACCGCGCACCCGCGCAGGTAGCTATCCGCGGTGCAGTGCAAGCACGTCGGGGCGCTCGGAGCGGTCGAACCACGCCAGGGAGGACTCCCACAGGGCGGCCACGGCCTCGTCGGCCTCCTCCTGCGTCTCGGCGGCTACAACGGCGGCGACGGCGGGCCCGGCGTCAGGCAGGTCCGCGAGGATGGCTGCCACGTCCGACCACGTGTACTCGAAGGCGGGGGCGGTGAAAATGTTGGCTTCGATGGCCTCGCCGGGGCTCAGCGTCGTCGAGGTGGGCGTGTCGACTGCCAGGACGATGCGCGCGGGTTGCGCCCCTTCCTCGCGTACCTGCTCCAGGGAGGCCAGGGCTGCCTCGGTGATCGCGTCGTCTTCGAGGACCTCGACGTCCTCTGCGCTCATCGCCGCGTCGGGCACGGCGACCACGCCGCCACGCACGGGCGGCAGGGGGACGGACAGGTCGGACAGGACGGCGGGAACGTAGACGCGCATGGTCACAGTGTAGGCACCCACTGGGCCACAATCGCTTCCAACGCGTCGGTTGCCTGGCAACGGGTGCCCTTTTCACCCAGGGCCTGGGCGCGCAGCGCAGCCCGGGCGACGCCGGGATCCTCGTTGACGGTGTGGAAGATGCGCCCGGGCATGAACGCTCCGATGGCGGCCTGGAGGGCGGCCACCGGGCGCGCCCCGATCGCGTCCGAGCTGACGCGGTTGACGATGACCTCAACGGGGATATCGCGCCCCTGCTCAGACCACCAGCGCGCCAGGAAGGACAGCCGGTTGATGCCGACGATGTCGCCGCGCGCCACGATGACGAGGCGGTCAGCCCTCTCCAGGACTCCCAGGGCCACGTCGTCGCGGTTGACCCCGCGCGTCGCTTTCTCCAGGGAGGTGGCCGCGATGTCGATGACGCTGTAGCGGGCGCACAGGCGGGCTGCCCCGACGATGGCTTCGATGCTCGTGCGGCTCACCTCGCGCCAGCGGTGCGGGGTGACCAAGCCGGTAACGACGGCGAGGTTGTCGGCTCGCCGCACGCTCGCCCCCGCGACGTCCTCGGGGGTCAAGGGCCCGCGCGAGGCCGTGCGCGCCAGGATCGACAGGCCGGAGGCGTGCACGGGCAGGCCGAGCAGGTGGGCGATGGTCGGGTTGGCAATATCGGCGTCGATGAGCAGGCTCGGCCCCACCTTGGCCAACGCCGTCGCGATTCCGGCTGCCAGGGTCGTGCGCCCGGGTGCCCCCGAAGTCCCCCAGACTGCGAGCACGGTTCCCGGATCGGTGGGCATCGGCGGGGGCGGCGGGGCCGAGGCCGTGGCCGGGATAGGCCTGCGCGCGCGAGTCGCGGCGATGAGGGAGTTGACGACCTGCTCGGGGCTTGCGGGCGCGGCGACCGAGGCCACGCCCAGGCTGCGCAAGCGTGCGCGGTCCGCGTGCGGGGCCAGCGCCACGACCGACATGCCGACCGACTGGAGGGAGGCCACGGCCTCGGCGGTCAGGTCCGGGTCGGCCCCGTCGATGACCGCCAGGTCCGCGACGCCGGCCCTGGCCGCGGCGATCACCTCGGCGAGATCGGCGCAGCGTCGCACGATGGCCAGGGCGTCGGCGCGGGACTGGATCGCCTGGATGATCGGCGCTTCCCAGCGCTGATCGGCCAGGATCACGACTCCGTGGACGGCGCTCACGAGGCCCCCACGGGGACGGCCGCGAGCTGGTCAGTCGAGGTCTGCGAGGCCAGGAGGGTGGGCAGCGACTGCGCATTGGCCATGATTTCGATGCGCGTGCCGCGCCGGGCTCCGGCGCTCGAGGCATCGACGGAGCGAACGAAGGTGAAGGTGCCGTCGATCTCTCGGGCCTTCGTCTCGCCGCCCGCGGGCGAGCGAGCGGGTACGGACCACAGCCGGATCGGCGTGCCGTCAGCAACCCCGTCGGGCAGTCCCGCGTTCACGGTCAGGGCGACGCGAACCATCCCGTCGGGATCGGTACCGGCCTGGTCGCCCGTGGCCAGGTCCGCGCGCATGACGAGCTGGCCCGGGGTAAGCATGCGCGCGGCGCGGCTACCCAGGGGCGCTTCCGTCGTCGGAGCGTAGACGGAGGTGTCGACGGAGACCCAGACCTCTCGAACGTTGTCGGACGTCAGTTCCTCGCCGGGGGCGATGCTCGTCGTCACCGAGTAGACGCGGGTTCCTCCCCGGAGGAAGCCGCCAAGGACACTAAAGGCGATCACTGACGCGATGATGAGGACGACCCCGATGATGAATCGACGGTCCATCTTGCCGGGGGCGCGCGCAGGAATCGACGTTGAAGCTGAGACGCGTTTCACCCTTCCATGATGCACGCTTTCGAGCGAAAACGGTAGGTTGTCGGATATTCATCGAGATCAACCGACCCGATCAGCCGATCGAGATGCGGAAAAATTGCTGACTCAAACGATTTAAACGAAACGATCTCAACTGATATCATGTTGCCATGGCAACACGATTCCTCACTCTCGCTGACGTCGCCGAGACCCTGAACCTCACGATGTCAGCCACCCGCGCCCTCGTTTCCTCCGGTGAACTGCCCGCCATCCAGGTGGGCGGCAAGCACGTCTGGAGGATCGAAGAGTCCGTCCTGGAGCAGTTCATCCAGGACCAGTACGCCGCGACGCGCGAGCGTCAGAAGGCTGAGCACGCTCAGTAGTCGGCATACCAGCGCTGGCCCAGCACGCGGAGTCGACGAAGCCCCGCGAGAGCCAGCGACACGGTCTGCCCCTCCTGATCATCGCGGCCGTCATAGCCGACGACCGCACCGCTGAGGGCAACATCGACGTGGTCCGCATAGACCGCGTCGATGATCCCCCGGTGGTCACCACAGTCCGAGTCAATGGCGACATCGACCCCGCGGGCACACAGCTCACGCAGCACGTGCCCAACGCCGACGCCGCCACGAACGGACGACTCGCGCGCAACGCTGCGCCCGAGCGGCCATGCGCCGACGAGCGCCGAGAGCATGACCAGACTGTCACCGCTCGCCTCGCGCACCAGCACCCACGAGCGAGTGGAGTCAAGCACCTGACCAACGAGGACGCTTCCGCCGCGCAGCGCCAGATTGACGAGGCCGTCAGCACCGGCGAGCCTCGCGGATAGGGTGACCGAGGCGCGCTCCGCATCGGTGAGCTCGTCGATGAGCTCTTCCAACTCGCGACTGCGCACCTCGTCGAAGCGAGCCTCCAACTCATCCATGAACGCGTGCATATCCATACCTTTACAATGCCACACATACGTGCGTCGCACATCACATTTTAATTACATTGATTGATATCGATTGACATCTATTCGCACGAAGCGGATAGTAGTGACTATCGAATCCGTCCACTCGATGAAGAGTTCCTCATGACCTACGATTCCGATTCTCGAACGGGTCAGGCATACCTGACCGACGCACTCCTGTGGATTGCGGGCGCGCCGCTTGCACTCCTCGACGCCGCCTACCTGGCCTACGCAGCTCCGCCGATCACCCCGAGCGCCCCCGAGACACTCGTCGTATGGGTCCTCGCCCTCGTCGGCCTCGCGCTATTGGCCTGGGGCCTTCTATCCTCCGCCCTGGCACACCTGGCAATCCTGCGGCTGGCCCCCGCTGGCCTGCGCAGGGCCACCAGATTCCTCGTCACTCGATTCGGGACAAGCCTGTCGCGTTCCCTCCTTGCCCGCGCCGGCGCCAGCGCCCTCATCGGGTCGGCCATGCTCACGGCGGCACCGATCGGTGCCGCCCTAGCCTCGCCCCGCGACGCGGACGCGCCCGACATGTCCCTGACGTGGGCGGACACGCCCGACGCCTCTCCCAGCCCAGGGGCAAGCCCGCAGGACACGCCCGACGCCTCCCCCAGCCCAGGGGCAAGCCCGCAGGACGCGACCGACGCAACCCCCGCCTCGTCGCCGACGGTCGCACCCGCCCCCTCTTCGGCACCGCCCGACGCGGCCTCGCGCGGCGCGAGCGATCCGCCCCAGACCCACACGGTCGCCCCGGGCGACACCCTCTGGTCGATTGCCGAGGCCATGCGCCCCGGAGCCGACGACGCCCACATCACCCGCGTCTGGCAGGCGATTCACGCCGCCAACGCCGAGGCGATCCCCAACCCCTCCCTCATCTATCCCGGGCAGCGCCTCACCATTCCCCAGGACTTGCCATGAGCACACACATCACCCCCAGGCCTCGCAGCGCTTCCGCATCCGCGTCCCGCGCCCACACGAGGCCAGCACACTCCCACCCCAGCCCCTCCTCTCCGTTCCGGTGGAGCTCCGAGCGCCCGATCCCGCGCGCCCCCTCCGCCCGCGTCGTCTGCCTGGCCGACGCTTCGCCCGAGAGCCAAGCGCTGCCCGACCCCGGTCCCTGGGCCGCGACGCTGGCCCGCGCCATCGTCGAGGTCGTCACCGGAGCCCGGCAAGCGCCCCAACTGCGCCGCTGGCTCCTGCCCGACCTGTACACCGCCCTCGCAAACGTCCACCTCGCCCCCTGCGCCCGGGGCGCCACCGCGATACACGTACGCGTGTGCTCCCTCGACACCGGGCACACGGAAGTCGCCGTCATCGTCGCCACGGCCGCGCGCACCTTCGCGCTGGCCCTGCGCCTTGAGGAATACCGGGGACGCTGGATGGCCACCGCCCTCGAGCTCGCCTAACGCGCTGACCGAGGCGCGAGCGCATACAGAAAACGGGTGAGGGGTTCTCGATAGAACCCCTCACCCGTTTATCGCACACAGTCAGCGGCGGCGACGCTTCTTAGCGGCAGCGCGACGCTCCGCGCGGTTGCCGCCAGACGACGACGGGGCGGACGAACCCTCGGCGGAGCTGTAGCTCACGCGGCTCGGCGCCTTCTGTCGGCCCACGTTGCCCATGACGGAGCGGGCGTGCGCCACGGCCTCGCGCGCAGCCTCGGAGGCGGCAGACTCTGCGGCAGCCACCTCTTCGACGCTGGGCTCGACGGTCTCGGACGAGGCGGGGGCCTGCTCGGGGGCAACGGACGCGCTGGCGATCGAACCGCCCGCCTCCTCCTCGGCGGCAGCCAGGGCACGCTCGAACTGCTTCGCGAAGCTGAACACCTGCTGGACCGACTCCTCGCGGATGCGCTCGACCATCGCCTGGAACATCTGAGCGCCCTCATCCTTGTACTCGACGAGCGGGTCACGCTGGCCCATCGCTCGCAGGCCGATGCCCTCCTTGAGGTAGTCCATCTCGTACAGGTGCTCGCGCCAGAGGCGATCAACCACGGAGATGACGACGCGACGCTCAAGCGTGCGCATGGGCTCCTCGCCCAGCTGCGCCTGCGCCAGCGGGTTCGCGTTCAGGCGATCCTCCGTGTCGGCGTACACGGCGTGAATATCGCCCACCAGCTCGTTGACGAGGTCGTCGCGGGTGAGGGAGTTCCTGCCACCATGCTCCTCCTCGATCTCCTCGATGGTGACCGACGGCGGGTAGTAGCCGCGCAGGTTCTCCCACAGGGCGTGCAGGTCCCACTCGTCGACCGCCTTGTCAGCCACGGCCTCGTCGACCAGGCCCGTGACCAGGGACTCCATGAAGGAACGCAGCTGCGGCCCCATGTCCTCGCCCTCCAGGACCTTGCGACGCTCACCGTAGATCGTCTCGCGCTGACCCGTCATCACGTCGTCATACTTCAGGACGTTCTTACGGATCTCGAAGTTACGAGCCTCCACCTGGTGCTGAGCCGACTGGATGGAACGCGACACGATGCGGTTCTCCAGGGGCAGGTCCTCCGGGTAGGCGCCCGAGGCCATGATGCGTTGGGCCATGCCCGAGTTGAACAGGCGCATCAGGTCGTCTTCCATCGACAGGTAGAAACGGGACTCGCCCGGGTCCCCCTGACGACCGCTTCGACCACGCAGCTGGTTGTCGATACGACGCGACTCGTGGCGCTCCGAACCGAGCACGTACAGACCGCCCAGCTCGCGCACCTCCTCACGCTCGGCCTTGACTGCCTCCTCCGCGTCCTTGAGAGCCACGGGCCACGCCTCGCGATACTCCTCCGGGTTCGCCTTCGGGTCCAGGCCCTCGGCAGCCAGATTCTTCTGCGCGATGACCTCCGAGTTACCACCCAGCATGATGTCGGTACCACGGCCGGCCATGTTCGTGGCCACCGTGACGGCGCCCTTACGGCCTGCCATCGCGACGACCTCGGCCTCGCGGGCGTGCTGCTTGGCGTTGAGCACCTCGTGCTTGATGCCCTTCTTCTTGAGCATCTGGCTCAGCAGCTCGGACTTCTCAACGGAAGCGGTACCGATGAGGACGGGCTGGCCGGCCTCGTGACGCTCGACGACGTCCTCGATGATCGCGTTGAGCTTACCCTTCTCCGTCGGGTAGACGAGGTCAGGCTGATCCTTGCGGATCATCGGCTTGTTCGTGGGGATCGGGATGACGTCGATCTTGTAGGTCGAGGCAAACTCGGCGGCCTCGGTCTCGGCCGTACCGGTCATGCCCGAGCGCGACCCCTCCGGGTAGAGGCGGAAGTAGTTCTGCAGCGTGATCGTGGCCAGCGTCTGGTTCTCGGCCTTGATCTCCACGCCTTCCTTGGCCTCGATCGCCTGGTGCATGCCGTCGTTGTAGCGACGGCCCGGCAGGACGCGGCCCGTGTGCTCGTCGACGATCAGGACCTCGCCGCCGTCCACGATGTAGTCGCGGTCCCTAAAGAACAGCTCCTTGGCGCGGATCGCATTGTTGAGGAAGCCGATGAGCGGAGTGTTGGCGGCCTCGTAGAGGTTTTCCACACCCAGCTGGTCCTCAACCTTGTCGATGCCCGGCTCCAGGATGCCGACCGTCTTCTTCTTCTCGTCGACCTCGTAGTCCTCGTCGCGCGTCAGCAGGCGCGCGATGCGCGCGAACTCGATGTACCAGCGGTTCAGGTCACCGTCCGCGGGACCCGAAATGATGAGCGGGGTACGGGCCTCGTCGATGAGGATCGAGTCGACCTCATCGACGATGACGAACGCGTGGCCGCGCTGGACCATATCCTCGGGGACCTGCGCCATGTTGTCGCGCAGGTAGTCGAAGCCGAACTCGTTGTTCGTACCGTAGGTGATGTCGCAGGCGTACATCTCGCGGCGCTCGGCCGGCGTCTGGCCCACGAGGATACAGCCGCACGTCATGCCCAGGAAGTTATACACGCGGCTCATCAGATCCGACTGGTACTTCGCCAGGTAGTCGTTAACCGTCACGACGTGCACGCCCTTGCCGGTCAGGGCACGCAGGTAGGAGGGCATGGTGGCGACCAGGGTCTTACCTTCACCGGTCTTCATTTCCGCGATCTTGCCCTGGTGCAGGGCGATGCCGCCCATGACCTGAACGTGGAAGGGACGCATGCGCAGGATTCGCCACGAGGCCTCACGGACCGTCGCGAACGCCTCCACCAGGATGTCGTCCAGGGTCTCGCCCTCTTCGAGGCGGTCCTTGAACTCCTGGGTCTTGGCCTGCAGCTCCTCGTCCGTCAGGGCCTCGAAGTCCTCCTGCATGGCATCAACCTGCGATGCGAGGCGATCCAGCTTGCGCAGCATGCGGCCTTCGCCCGCGCGAAGGATCTTGTCAATAATCGACACGAATAGCTCCTGACGTCTATAGCCCGCTCCCTTGTAGAGCAAGCAGTCAAATCCACCCTTTAGTGTACGAACTAACCGGCCAAAGTGGAAACGCCCGCGCGAACATCGACACTTTTCCCGCGTGAGAGTACACACGAGGATCGGCCCGTGTCCACCCCCGCGCACCCCATCCCGGGCCGACACACATGGAAGTGCCCCGGGCACCAAGGCCCGGGGCGCAACCACATCAATGAACCGTCAGATCGTCGTGTTCAAACGAAGCACGCCGTACGTCCACCCGTGACGGTGGTAGACAACGCACGGCTGGTTCGTCTCCTTGTCGACGAAGAGGAAGAACGGGTGGCCGACCATCATCATCTGATCGAGGGCCTCGTCCACGCTCATCGGCGGAGCCTCGTGCACCTTCTGGCGCACGATAATCGGGGTATCGCCCCACTGCTCCTCGCGGGCCTCGCCGACCTTGAGGTCCTCAGCGCTACGCAGCGGCTTGGGGGCCTCGGGTTCGACATCAGCCACTTCTTCGACGACCGGTGCAACGTCGAGGATTTCGGCTTCAGCCAGGTCGCGTGGGTACCTGCGGCGGTGGTCCTTCACGCGATCACGCAGGCGACGTAGGCGCTCGTAGAGCTTACCGGCGGCAATGTCGACCGCGGCGTAGCGGTCAGCGGACTGAGCCTCAGCGCGGATGATCGGTCCCTTGCCGTAGACGGTCAGCTCGATACGCTCAGCGGTGTCGGCCTGGCGGGGGTTACGTTCGTGAGTCAGCTCAACATCCACGCGCTGAGCACGCGGGTAGAACTGGGTGATCTTCGAAACCTTCTCCTCCACGTATGCGCGGAAATTCGGGTGAATCTCAGCATTACGTGCGACGACGGTGATGTCCATGTGTTCCCTCCATGGTGTGCGGCGGGCATCGTTGCCCGCGGGTAAGGATTGTTCGGTGCTCGTTGCCCGAACCGTGATCTGAGCTATCACCTCCCGCACTGACGTGCGAGGCATCTGCGCCTCTCACGCTATCGAAAGTCTGTAGCCACATCATAGCACGTCGGTGACCTACGTCATGAGATAAGCCCAGGTCGGCACAGCGCCGCCACCCCATCAAGGCGCCCCAACACGCGCTCCATCTCCCGAATCGTCGCCCCCGTCGTCACCACGTCATCCACCGCCACAACCAGCACGCCCGCGGGCACCTCAGTCCGCGCGCGCATCGACCCCATGCGCCCCACGACACGCGCCGCCCCCGCCTTGCCCGACTGTGACCCCGCCCCCACGCGCAAGGCCAACGCGTCCACCACGCACGCGCGCACACCCGGAGCGGCCGATGCCAACCCCCGCGCAACCCCGCGCGCCAGCGGCAACGCCACCGAACGCCCCCGCAGGCGCCTGCGCCACGACGAAGGCGCGGGCACAACCCACACGGTCACCGCCTCCCCGGCTGCGCACACCCTCCCGGTCACACCGCCCACCCTCCCGGGGGCGACCCCACCGGAGCCACCACCTCCCGCAGAGATGTGCCCAGGGCGGCCCCGGCCTCGTCCAGGAAGTCAGACACGTCGGTGCGCGCCGCGTGCTTGGCGGTCAGAACAATGCGGCGCAAGGGGCCCGAATAGTCGCCCAACACGACCCCGGGGATCGGCCCTCGCGCCCCATCGACCGCGGTCGGCAGCGCGGGTGCGGCGGCCAGCGAGCGGCAGGAGGGACACAGGACCTCGTCCCACGCCAGGCACCCGGCGCACTGGACCGGCAACAGCGCACCCCACAGCCCATCGACGAGGCCACCGAGTCGGCGCGCGCCAGCCACCGGTCTTACCCCGCGTAGCGCGCCGACGTCACGTCCGCCGCACTGTTTTGCCACAGGGCACCCGAGCGCATGAGCACCTGAGACTTACCCGCATCGTCAGTCCCCACGATAACGACCGAGGCCGAGGACGCCCCCGCGCTCATCGACGTCACGTGCACCGGCAGCGGAACGCTGGAGGGCAGCCCACCCAGCGACATCGTCACGAGGTGATCGGACTCCCCCTGCGAGCCCCGCGTGGCCAGCGCGATCCCCGTCGACGTCATCCACGACCCGTCGATGACACTGCCGTCCAGAGGCACCTGTTCCAGCGAACGCACGGCGAGCGGTCGCCCGCTCAGGCCACGCTCCACGACGCCCACCCACGCGCTGGGGGTGGACCCGCGGATGACGAGAGCGCGCGCGCCGTCGGGGGAGATACGAACCGCGTGGATCTCGCCCGCGCTGTCGGATTCGACGCCGACGCTGAAGGCACCGTCCGCTCCCCCGCCCACGCTGAGCCACGAAGCGGAGGTGGCGGGCCCCCACACCCACCCGTAGCGGTCAATGGAGGGCCCGAGCGCGGCCTGGCCTGGCAGGAACGCCACCGACGTGCCGTTCTTTTCGGCGTAGACGCCGTCGACCCCGCTCCACGCCACGAGGCTGGAATCCACCGGCGAGGCCGTCGGATTCGACGCGTCCGTCGCCGAGGCGCGCGCGGCGAAGCCCGAGGAGGACACAATCCCCACCCCCGAAGGCCCCGCGCCCACGAGCGCGTCAAGCGAATACTGAGGCGGCGGAGGAACGATCTCCATGTCCAAAGACTCCCCCGACAGGCTCACGCTCACCGACGAGACGTCAGCGGCCTGCTTGAGGGTGCGCGTCAGCTCCCACGCCAGGCTCGCGCGCGCCCCCTCACCCGGGGGCATCGTCGCGTTGAGCTCCACGCGTGCGACGCCGTCGGCGACCTCAACCCCGTGGGAGGGCAGCGTCGTGCCCGCCGGGATGGCGTTGGAAACGGCGGTTTCGAGGGCGGGGCGCGGTCCCGCGACAAGGCCGGTTAGCAGATGGGAAGCCAGGCGCCTCGTCGGATACCAGCGCGGGTCAGGCACCAGGTCCGTCCCGTCAGTCGTCGGGAAATACAGGTGCGCCAGCGTGTACGAGGCCGTCAGGGCCGCCTGGCTGATGAGGATCATGTTGTCGGGGGCGTCGATACGCCACTGCCCCTCCTCGCGCACCAGCGTCAGGCTGCGCGTGACGACGGAGGCGTTTGAGCGCGTGAGCACGCCCGTCGCGTCGATGCTGGCCACTCCCAGGACCGAGACGGTGACCTCCGCCTGCGCGGCGTTTTCCGTCCCCGCGCTAACCGAAGGGGCCGTATCCGTGTCGTAGACGAGGATTTCCGCCTCGGGTTGCCAGGAGCGCGCCGAGGCGCTGGTCAAGAACAGGCGGGCCGTCGCGTAGTCGTCCTGGGGTCCCGCCGCGCAGGCGAGCAGGAAGTCCGAGACGAGGGTCGAGGCGTCGGAGCCGTCCAAGGGTCCCTCTGCCGAGAACTGGATGCCGGACCCTTCGCGCGCGGGAGCGTCGAAGGGTGCCGGAGCCGAGGAGCGGGGCAGGGATGCGCAACCAGCGAGCGCCAGGCACGCGCAGGCTGCCAGGGCGAGGAGTCGTCTCATTCGTCCTCCCACAGGGCCAGGGGCCAGGTGGCGATCTCGTCACCCGGGTGCTTGGGCAGGGTCATGAGGAACGAGGCCCCCTTGCCGGGTTCTCCGTATGCCTGGAGGCGCCCGCCGTGAATCGCCACGTCCTCGGTCGCAATTGCTAGGCCCAGGCCGGTGCCGCCGGTCGTGCGCGCTCGGGCGGTGTCCGCGCGATAGAAGCGGTCGAAGACGTGGTCGGCGACCTCCTGGGTCATGCCCACGCCCCGGTCGCGCACCCGGCAGGCCACGTCGGTGTCAGTGCTGGCGACCTGAATCGTCACGTCCGTGCCGTCGGCGTGCTCGATCGCGTTGACGACCAGGTTGCGGATGACGCGCTCGATGCGGCGTTCATCGATCTCGGCGGCCACGCGTTCGGGGGCCTTGATGACCACGGTGACGCCCTGGCGCTGCGCGAGCTCCGTGCACCCCTCGACGACGCGCGTGATGATGGGCCGCAGGTCGTGTTCTTCGGCGTCCAGCAGGGCGCTGGCCGCGTCGTAGCGTGAGATTTCGAGCAGGTCAGCCAGCATCTGCTCCATGCGTTCGGTCTGGTCGTGCAGAAGTTCGGCGGAGCGGCGCGCGTGCGGGGGCAGGTCCTCTCGGTTGTCCCACACGATCTCGTCGGCCATGCGGATCGTGGTCAGCGGGGTACGCAGCTCGTGGGAGACGTCCGACACGAAGCGTTGCTGGAGCTTGGCCAGTTCGTCGTAGCGCGAGATCGTGTCCTGCAGGGAGGAGGTCATCGCGTTGAAGGCGCGCCCCAGGGCCGCCATCTCGTCGGCCCCGTGCACCTCGACGCGCACGTCCAGGTCGCCCTCCGCGGCCTTCGTCGCCGCGCTCACAGTCAGGCGCACCGGCAGCAGGAGGCGGTGCAGCAGAGCGAACACGCCGATGGGCAGCGCGAGGATAATCGGCAGCGACGACAGGGCGAGCACGCGCAGCACGACGTCCACCTGGCTCTGATCGGCCTCCAGGGAGTACAGGATGTAGAGCTCGTGGGTTCCTGCGCGCGGCAGCTGCACCTGCGTGCCCACGAGGATCCCGGGCGCTTCCCTGTCGGAGTCGGACGCCCGGATTCCAACGGACTGCCACTGAGCGCCGCCCCCGGCCACGGCCTCGCGCATCTCGGCGGTGACGAGGCCGCGCATCTGCTCGTCCTCGATCTGGTTGATGCGCAGCGTGGCAGTCGTCCCCCTCCGAGCGAAGGAGCGCAACGTTGGTAGCACCGGCGCCAGCCGCGGATGCCTTGAGCGAGGCCAGGGCACCGCGCGCGGACTCCTGGACTTGGTCGGGGGACGTGGCCGTCGAGGAGGAGAACACCGATTGCGCGGCGGAAAAACGCAGCGATGCGTCAGCCAGGATCGCGTCGCGGCGAGTTTCAAACATGGACGTGCGCAACTGCGAGGCGACGATGATGCCGAAGACAAGAAGAATGCCCAGCGCGGCGGCGGTGATGGCCAGGGCGAGCTTGGCCGACAGGGAGTGGCGGATGCGGTGGACCAGCTGCGTGGAGCGCAGCGATCTCCACGGCCTCGAGGAGGTGACGGTGCGAACGAAGCGCCCCGCGCGGTGACTACGCACCCGCGCCGGCACGGTACCCAACCCCGCGGACGGTGACGACCAGCTCGGGCTTTTCCGGGTCGCGTTCAATCTTGGAACGCAGACGCTGCACGTGAACGTTCACCAGTCGCGTGTCGGCGGCGTGGCGGTAGCCCCACACCTGCTCGAGCAGCTCCTCGCGAGAAAAAACCTTCCAGGGCGCACGCGCGAGCGTGGCCAGCAGGTCGAACTCGAGGGGCGTCAGCGCAATGACGCGACCGCCGCGTTTCACGATGTGGCCAGCGACGTCGATCGTGAGGTCCTGGAGCGTGAGCCCCTCGTCGGTCTGGGAGTCCTCACGCCCACGCAGGCGAGCGCGCACGCGCGCCACCAGTTCCTTGGGCTTGAAGGGCTTGGGCACGTAGTCGTCCGCTCCGGCCTCGAGTCCGGTGACTACATCGGAGGTGTCAGAACGAGCGGTCAACATTACGATCGGAGCGTCGGAGACTCGACGGATCGCCCGACACACGTCGAAACCATCCATCCCGGGCAGCATGACGTCCAGGAGAACAAGGTCAGGATTATGTTCCTGAAAGTGAGCAAGCGCTTGTGATCCGTCGGAACAAAAGACAACACGGAAGCCCTCGTTCTGGAGGACGATGCCGATCATCTCGGCCAGGGCGACGTCGTCGTCGACGACGAGGATGCGCGAACTCATATCCCGATAGTGTCACGAAATCGTCACGGATGCGAGACATTGCCACGGCAATGATCGTTTTTCTAACTGATATGAGGTTTCGCTGTGCCCCCTCCTATGGCAGGATTGAGACCAGCACAACACAGGCAACCTGGAGGTACTGATGAGTTCCCCGTGGACCTCACCCGATCCCACCCAGTCTGACAACCAGGCAGGGCAGGAGGCGCACAGCTCTCAGCCCGGCTATGCGTCCCCCGCCGCGGGTACGGCCTACACCGCCCCCGGAACCCAATCCGGCTACACCGCCCCAGGACCCGGACCCGGCTACACCGCCCCAGGACCCGGACCCGGCTACACCGCAGCGGCCAACAGCGCGCCAGACGCCTCCGGCTACAGTCAAGGCGCCGCGTGGGGGTGGGCTCCCAAACCGGGCATCATCCCACTGCGCCCGCTGGTCGTTGGAGACCTATTGAAGGGGTCTTTTAGCGCCTTGCGCAAGAACCCGGCGGTACTCTTCGGATTCACGCTGATCGTCACGTCGGTCGTGGCGCTCGCAAGCGGCGCACTCGTCGCGGTTCCATTCTTTGGCTTGTCCTCGATGGGAGACACTCTGTCAGATCCGCAGGCGACTGCAGATTCTCTGGGTGATTCATTCACCCTGTGGTTCATCGGGATCGTGCTTGGTTACGTCGGCCTGCTCGCTCTGTCTGGTCTCGGCGGCGTACTGCTCGACGGAGTCCTGGCCTCGGCTGTATCCCAGTTGGTCATCGGAAAAAAAGGCCACGTTCCGCGAGGCGTTGGCGCAGGTCAAGCCTCGACTGCTGGCCATGGTAGGAACCGCGCTCCTCCTGATGCTGATCGTCGGAGCACCTCTCATGCTCTGGGCGGCAGTCTTCATCGCCACGTTTTTCGCTTATTACGCCGTAAGCTCCGAGACCGTCATGAGTACGGTCTTGATCGAACTCGCCCTCCTGTTCCCTGTTTCACTCGGGTGTTTCGCGCTGGCCGTTCGTTGTTTGTACGCCCCGATCTGCGTGGTTCTTGAGCAGCGACGACCCGTTGAGGCCATCAAACGTTCGTGGGCGCTGACCAGGGGGACGTTCTGGTTGACGTTCGGACGACTGTTCCTCATCTCTTTCATCACCAGCTTCATTGCTGGCATGATCAATCAGGTGCTCGGCAGCGTCTTGTCGATCGTCATGTTCGCAACCATCGATCCATCGGCGCAAAATCCCTTTGGCTCGACCTCGTTCATCGCCTCGGCCGCCCTCTTGGTAGGCATCCAGACGCTGTCGTATGCGCTGATCGTCCCGATCACCTCGGCCTATCAGACTCTCATGTACGTCGACGAGAGGATCCGCAGAGAAAACTTCGCCATCATTCTGGCCCAGGCAAGCCAGGCGTAGGCGGTGGCTACCATGTTTGCGTGCGATGTTCCTCTGACACCTGACGAGGGTGAGGCCCAGTCGTGGCTCAGTGAGGAACTCTCGCGTGCCGTGTACCAGACTGACTCCAGGCCGGTGCTGGATTTCGTGACGACGGTCCTGGAGAGGATCGGCGAAGCATTCTCCTATCGCGGCTCCGGTTCTGTGCCCTTATCGCTCATCCTCATGATCCTGGCAATCATTGCGATCGCTGTGATTGTGATCGCATTGATACTCAATCCGATTCGTTTGGCCAAGCGCGCCTCCCACTCGGTATTCGAGGAGGAGACCACCACGCAAGACATTCGCCGCGCTCTTGACGAGGCCGTGGCCGCCAAGGACTGGAATCTGGCCTACGTGTGGTCCTACCGTCTCATGGTTGCGGGGTTGGACGACTGTGAGGTTGTCGCGGCGACGCCAGGCTTGACGGCGCGTGAGGCGGCGCAGGCCGCGACGCGCCTCGTTCCCGAGCACGGGCCCGCGCTGTCCCACCATGCCCGCACCTTCGACGGCGTGCGCTACGGACATTCTTCCGTGGGCGAGCAGGACGTATCGGCCCTGCGCGATTTCACGCCCGGCTTGCTGTCACAGTGCCGAAAGGCGCAGGATCACGCATGAAAGCACGTCAGGTCTCCGTCGTTACTCCTTCCGCTCGCGAGCGCGCGAGCGCTGCGCGCCCCGCGATCTTGATCGTCGTTCTCATCATCCTCGTCCTGGTGGCCATCGGCTTGTTGCCGGAGGGAGGCATGAACTCCACGCCCGTGGGCCCGCGTAACCCGACGGGCGACGGGGCACGTGCTCTCGCGCAGGTGCTGAGCAACCGCGGAGCATCGGTGGAGGAAGTGTCCTTCGACAAGGCGGTGACGGTGGATGAGAACACGACCCTCGTCGTCGTTTTCCCGTCCCGTTTGACCAGCGCGCAAATCCAGCAAATAGAGACGCGAGCCAACGTCGTCTACATCGGATTGGAAGAGGAATACGGGACGGAACCCTACCTGGACGGCCTGTCCTCCCAGCGCGCAGGCACATACGACACGCTGACTGCTCCGGGATGCTCCTCCGAGATCGCTGCCCGAGCTCGCGAGCTCACGTCTACCAAGTATGTGCTCTCCGGCTCCTCCGCCGGTTGGGAGCTCTGTTTTACCACCAACGGGGAGGATTTCGCGTACGCCGAACGCGCCGAGCAAGGCCGCTTCCGCGCGATCATTCCGGATTCGGTGCGCGTGCGCAACCGAGCGATCGTGGACCGTGGAAACGCGGCGCTCGCGATCAACGCGATTGGGCGCACGCCCAAGGTCGCTTGGCACGTTGCTTCCTATTACAACGCCCTCGATGACAAGCAGGTGACTCCCACCGAGTCGCCGTACGTGGCTCCCGCGTTCCTGATGACGATCGGCGCTGTCCTGTTGGCCGCCGTCGCTATGGGCCGCAGGCTCGGTCCCCTGACCCCCGAGCGGCTGCCGGTCGAAGTGCCCGCCGCTGAGACCCTCGTCGGTAAGGCCCGCCTGATGCGTTCGCAGCGCTCCTACGAGCACGCGGCCAGCGCCCTGCGCAGCGCCTCGGCCTCGAGCATCGCCTCAGTTCTCGGCGTCGCTCACACCGCAGATCGCCAAGTTCTCATTGACGCACTCGTCCAACGAGGATTGCCTCCCTCACGCTTCCTTACTCTTCTGTGGGGTCCTCCCCCACGCAATGAAGCCGCTCTCGTCACACTCGCCAACGACCTCGACGCCCTCGAGAAGGAGATTCGCCATGACTAGCCCTGTTCCTGGCCCCACGCCCAGCCCTCACCACGGTTCTACCGGCGCTGCATCCGGGCAGAGCTACCCGGCCCCCTCCATGCCTCCCGTCGCCTACGGGCCCCCGTCAATGGCGCCCACTCAGCCCGCACAGCCGGCTCAGCCCGCCCCGGCCTCGTTCGCGGCGCCCACGGGCGAGGGGTGGTCGGGCCGGTCCCTGACCACCTCGGAAAAGAGCACACAGGAGGCACTCCTGGCCCTCAAGTCCGAGATTGGCAAGGCCGTTGTCGGGCAGGACGCCGCCGTCACCGGGCTCATTGTCTCCTTGGTCGCTGGCGGACACACCCTGCTGGAGGGCGTCCCGGGCGTCGCCAAGACGCTCCTGGTGCGCACCCTCGCTCAGGCGCTTGACGTGGAGATGGCGCGCATTCAGTTCACCCCCGACCTGATGCCCGCCGACATCACCGGCTCCATGATCTGGGACGCCGGCCGCTCCGAGTTCGTCTTCCGTCCGGGCCCCGTCTTTACGAACCTGCTCCTGGCCGACGAGATCAACCGAACACCGCCCAAGACCCAGTCGGCGCTCCTGGAGGCCATGGAAGAACACACGGTCTCCATCGACGGCGCCACGCGCGCGCTGCCCGAACCGTTCATGGTCATCGCCACCCAAAACCCCGTCGAATACGAGGGCACCTACCCCCTGCCCGAGGCGCAGCTGGACCGTTTCTTGCTCAAGCTCGAGCTGCCGCTGCCGTCGCGCGAGGCGGAGATCGACATCATCGCCCGCCACCAGGCCGGTTTTAACCCCCGGTCCCTGACCGAGGCCGGGATTCGTCCGGTCGCCGGCGCAGCCGACATCCACGCCGCCCGCGAGGCCGCTTCCCGCATCGAAGTCGCCCCCGCCGTCATGGCGTACCTGGTGGACGTGTGCCGGGCGACGCGTACCTCCCCCGCTGTGCGACTGGGCGTGTCTCCGCGCGGCGCGACCTCGCTGCTGCGCACCGCACGCGTGTGGGCCTTCCTCCAGGGCCGCGGCTTCGTCACCCCCGACGATGTCAAGACCATGGCTCCCTCGACGCTCGCCCACCGCCTGGGCCTGCGCGCGGAAGCCAACCTCGAGGGAATCACGGCAGTCAACGTGATCTCGGGAGTCCTGGCGGCCACTCCCGTCCCCCGCTAAGGCGTCCCATGACTGTCTCGGCGCGCAGCGCGCTTCTCGTCCTCGTCGGGCTCGTCCCCCTCATCTTCGCCCCGTCGCGAACCTTCGCGTGGGTATGGTTTGGTCTGGTCGTCGCCGTGTGCGTCATCGACGCGCTCGGAGCCCCCTCGCCTCGTACCCTGCGCCTATCGCGCTCGGTCACCGGGCCGATCCGGGCCGACCAGACGACCGAGGCCACGCTGCGCCTGGTCAACACGACGAAGCGACGCATGACCCTGGACGTGCGCGACGCGTGGCCGCCTTCCCTGAACGCCACTCCTGCGCGCAGGCGCGTGCGCATCGACGCGGGATCGTCGACGAAAGTTGTCACGACGCTGGCTCCCACGCGCCGGGGCACCCGCCACGCCGACGTCGTCACCGTCCGATCCTGGGGACCGCTGCACTTGGGGGCCCGCCAGGCCAGTTTCGAGGCACCCCTGACGCTGTCCGTCCTCCCCGAGTTCAAGGCACGCGTCCTGCTGCCCTCGCGCCTGGCGCGCCTGCACGAGCTGGAAGGCACGACACCCACGACTCTGCGCGGGGCCGGCACCGAGTTCGACTCCCTGCGCTCCTACGTAGAAGGAGACGACCCGCGCGACATCGACTGGCGCGCCTCCGCGCGCTCCCCCCGAACTAATGGTGCGCCAGTGGCGGCCCGAACGCGACCGCCATGTCGTCATCGTCGTGGACTGCGGGCGAGCCTCCTCCGCGCTGCTGGGAGCCCCCACGCACACGGAGGTCGACTCCATCGCCCTGGGGTGCGCACCCCGCCTGGATTCCTCCATCGAAACGACTCTGCTGCTGGCCGCGCTGGCTGATCGCGCAGGCGACAAGGTCCACGTCATCGCCATCGATTCGCGCGTGCGCGCCCGCGTGTCCGGCGTGCGCGGCGCCTCGGTGATCGAAAACCTCGCCCGCACCTTCACGGACATTTCCCCGCGCCTGGACGTCACCGACTGGACCGAGGCTGCCACCGCCATCGAACAGACCGTGCGCCACGCCGCCTTCGTCGTCCTGGCAACCCAGATCCCGCCCGCCGGCATGGACACCGACTTCACGGACGCCCTCGCGCGCCTCTCCAAGCGCCACACAGTTCTCGTCGCCTCGGCCACCGACCCCGACGAGCTTCGCGCCAGGAAGGGGCGCGCGGATGCCGAGGAAGTCTTCCTGGCGGCCTCGGCAGCACTCGCACAGCGAGCCGACGAGGCCGGGGCGCAGGACGCTCGAACAGCAGGAGCCCTGACCCTCCAGGTCTCCGCAGACCTCCTGCCCGCGCGCACGGCCGACCGCTACATCGAGCTGAAGAAGGCCGGTCGCCTCTAGCCCATTCCCCCGACGGGTCCCCACCCCGCGCGCGTCGCGGAGCCAGCCACGGCCTCGTGCCGGTGGCCGGGCAACGGCCCTTCGCTCAGCCAGCGACCGGCTGGTAGTACCCCGCGTCGATGCCGACGTCAGCGCTGGCACCAGCCCGGTCGGCGCGTCGGCCCAGGATCAGAATGTAGGCCCATGTGGCTGCCGTCAACGCCACGCCGAGCGAGATCTTCACGGCGTCGGGCAGCGCCGAAGGCGTCACGAAACCCTCCAGAATGCCCGAACCCGCCAGGAGGATCGCGCACCCCACCGCAACCGTGATCGAGGCACGCGCCGCCTGTCCGACAGCCTGGAACCGGGTCGCAGCCCCCGGCGCGACGAGCGCCCAAAAGACCCGAAGACCCGCCGCGATCGCGATAAACACGGCCGTCAGCTCGGGCAGTCCGTGAGGCAGGATGAAGCGGAAAAAGTGCCACGCGCTCGCGTACTCAATCACGACAGCGCCAGATGTTCCCAACGCCATGGCGTTGCCCCACAGAAGGTAGAGCGGATACACGCCCGAAATACCCGTTGCGATGCCCTGGAGGGACACCCAGGAGTTATTCGCCCACACGGACATCGCAAATTCGGAATGGGTGTCCTGACTGTAGTACCAGACGAAGTCTTCCTGGGCATAGCGGCGCAGCTGCTCGGGCGTGCCCAGCTCATTCATGGCAGCAGGGGTGGTTATCAGATAGTGCGCCTGGATGACACACAGCGCGATGAAGACCGCCATAACCCCGACGATCACCCAGCGAATACGATAGAGCGTCACAGGCAGCGACACCATGAAAAAACGGGCAATTCCACGTCCCGTCAGCCCGCCGGTGCCCGCCAAGCGCCCGCGTGCCGCCGACAGAATACGGGACAGCTCCGCGATCAGGTCGGGATCGGGGCTGTGCGTACGCACCCTCGCCAGATCGGTCGTAGCCGACCGATAGAGGCGGTCCAGCTCATCAATCTCCGGTCCACTCAGCGTTCGGGCATGCGTCAGTTCCTCCAGACGCTTCCACTCGCTTTTTCCGCTCACCCGCAGCACATCGATGTCCATTGGACTAGCGTGTCATATATGAGCGCGCAACGCAGTCAGTCGAGCCAGATTCAGGACGATTACGTCCGCACCGGCGAGGCAGTGAGCCTCGACATCACGCCGGCCTCCCCGGGGGAACGATTCGGCTCCGCAGTTATGGACGGCACGATGTACATCATGGCCGCTCTTTTGATCCTGAAGTTATTCCTGCGCCTGAACGTGGAGATGTCCTCGTCAAGCCAAAGAGTCTTTACCGTCGTGCTGATCGCTGTCACGACGTTCATCCTGCCGATGACGATCGAAGTCGTGACCCGTGGTCGTTCGCTGGGCAAGTGGGCTTTCAACCTGGCCGTTGTGCGCGACGACGGCGGCCCGATCACCGCGCGTCACTCAGCGGTGCGCATGGGCGTTGGCCTCCTGGAGAATTGGGCGCTGGTGGGTGGCCTTGCGTTGGCGTCGGAGGTACTCAACTCCAAAGGCAAGCGTCTGGGCGACGTGGCGGCCGGGACGATGGTGTGCTCGCAGGGGTCAGCAGCGTTCTACCCGCCTCTCGTGATGCCGCCGGGCCTGGCGGAGTGGGCGGCCACCGCGACGATCCTTCCCCTCGATGAGTCTCTCGTCTCCGAGGCGCGTGCCTTTCTCGCCACGAATAGGAGCCTCAACCCGCACATTCGGGAAGAGGTCGGCGCGTCCCTCGCCAATCGCCTGAGCAGGCGCGTGCAGACGCCGCTGCCGCAGGGGCTGCACCCTGAGCTTGTGATTGCCGCCGTCCTGGTGGCGCGCAGGGACCGGGTATGGGGACGCGAGGTCGAGCGTCGCGCCGCCGGTCAGGCGCGCTTCAACGAGGCCACGCGCGCCCGCTTCGGCTTGTAGGGGTCAGCGGTCGGTCGCCCCGTCCTCGCCGTCCACGACGGTGAATTGGGCGCGCCTGCGCGCATAGGGACTGGAGGGGTCCAGGGGGCTGGACGTATCGGGGCTGCCCGCAGAGCGGGCGGAGCCGAAGGGACCGGTCCGCGGGGCGCGTGCCTCCGGGGCCGAGGCCGGGGCGTGCTTCGCCTCTTGCGCGACCCTGCGCACGGCGTCGACGAGAGCGGCAAGGTCGTCGCCCGAAGGCGGCGCCGGCTCGAAGTTGGTGGCCAGGCGAACGACCTGCCACCCCAGGGGCGCTTTAAGGTTTTGGGCGTGCTCGTCACACAGGTCGTAGGAATTGGGGTCGGCAACGGTGGCGAGGGGGCCGACGACGACCGTCGAGTCACGGTAGTCGTAGGTCAGGGTAGCGACGGCGACGGTTGAGCAGCCGGGCTTGGAGCAGTGTCGTTGGGCAATCACGCACCTAAGAGTACGACACTCTGTGCCCGTATCGCGCGCTCCAGCACGCCATGGACCTACCCTGGTGGAGTGTTTGCGACCAGACGCCATGTAAGGAGCCGCGACCGGCACGGTCGCGGGCCTCGCGGTCCCCTGTTTTTCCCGGGTACTCCGGCGTGGCGCACGCGGCGCGAGGACTTTGATCTGATGGTCGGGGAGCTCGTGTCCGAGCTGATTGAGCGCTGGCCGCAGGTGGCCACGATCGAGTTCGGGGTCGAGGATGTTCCTCCGTCGAACCCGGCTGCCTGGGAGTCCCACAATGTCGTCGTGGCGCGTATCTTCCCCGCGGATCGTCGCCGTGGCCTGCACGATCGGATCGTCGTCTATCGCCTGCCGATCACGCTGCGTTGCCCTCTCGAGGAGGTGGGCGCGGTGACGCGCAGGGTGCTGGTGGAGCGCATCAGCCACATCCTGGCCCTGCCGCCCGACGAAATCGACGACGCGATGCGCTAACGGCGCTCCCGGCTGGGTCTTAATTGGTGGCGCGGATCGATCCGTTGACGGCGCTAATGCCCTCGGTGCCCACGTTCCACGTGGTGGTCATCCGGCCCACGGGTGTATCGGCCGAGATGACGACGGCGGCCTGAATCGGCGATGCCGCGCTCAGCTGTCCCGCTGCCTCGGGCAGCTCGACCAGGGTGGGCACGCCGGGAGCCACGTAGACCGTGCTTCCTGCGACGTTAACGGCGATGGCCCCGGGCGTGGACGGACTGGTGCCGGTGGACTGCGCGTCGCCCGCCTCACCGCTCGTCGTGGCGCTGGGCGAGGGCGAGGCCCAGATGTTGGGCGTGGCCGTGGGGGTGGGAGCCGCGGACTGCGCCGCGTCATCGCCCGCCTGGGCAACGGCCTCGTCGTCAGGGCTCAGGGGAGCGTACAGCAGCAGCCTCGCACGAGTCCCGTTCACGCCGGACTCGGTCTCCAGGGCAGTGCGACGGATCGGGGCGGCAGACAGCTGCTGGGTGGCCATGGCCTCGAGCGACGAGCGACCGGGGATCGCCGCCTGCGTCAGAGTCGTGGCCGGGACGGCGTTGGAGCGCATGATCCAGGCGTTGGCACGCTCGACCCACGGCGAGCCCAGCGTGATCGTCGTCGTCTGCGCGACGACCTCGCGGTCCGAGGTCACGATCAGCGCGATCGGAGAGGCATCCTTGGTGGCGCCGTCGAGGGGCATCTCCAAGGTCGAGCCCTCGGCGACGGTGGCCTCGCCACCGCCCAGCGGGTGCACGCCCGTGGAGTCGGCGACGGATACGTTCACGTGGGCGTCACCGGAAGGGGACACGAGGCGCAGCAGCGACGTGCCCTTGGGGTCAACCCCGAGGATTGTCTGCGTGGTCGAGGGAACAACTGCGGAGGCGAGCGTGGCTCCCTGCGGAATCTCACCGTCCATCAGGGAGGCCTGCGCCCAGGCAGCGATGCCCCCACCGTCGGCCTGGATGTGGATGGCCAGCGAGTTCTCGTCGGGGAACCAGCCTGCCAGCAGCACGGACACGGCCGAGTTGGCGGCCACCGTGACCTGGCGGGGAGAAGCGTTGAGGGGACCGTAGGCGCCGTAGCCGTCGATGGAGACGACCGAGGCCGTGGGGCTTGGGTTGGACAGGATGAGGACCATGTCGGCGCCCGAGGTCGTGGCCCCCGCAGCGATCCACTGGGAGGTACGGGGCGCGGCGCAGCCAACCGCACTCAGGCCCGCCAGTTCGCCGCCGCCCTGCCCGACCAGCGTCAGACCGGTCGGAATGGTTCCACCGGTGCCGGTGATCGAGTCGGGAGCGGGGGTGATCGGGGAGGCAGACAGCGAAGACCAGGTCGCGGCTCGGGCAACGTTGGACGTATCGAATGGATCGACGAGGCCCGCGGGGCAGGCCAGCTCCACCTGCGAGGGGTGCGCGCTCTGCGCGGTGCCACCAACGGTCGTGGGCGCAGGGTCGATGAGCAGGGAGCCCGTGGCCAGCGCGGCGGCGGCAATCACGGCGACTCCGAGCGTGGCCAGAGTCGCGTTGCGAGGCGTTGTCATCTCTTCCTCCACACGGATAGGGCGCTGGCTGCCGCGATCACCAGGCAGATGCCCGCACCGATGCGCCAGGGAATAATCCACCAGGCGCTGTAGGTGACAGTCAGGTGCCCGGCGGCGGGCATATCGAAGGCCTGCGCCCAGCCGTCGGCCGGTTCGACGGCGCTCAGGGCAGCTCCGTCAACGCTCGCGTACCAGCCGGAGTCGGCGCGTTCGGCGAGGATGAGCGTGCCGATCGCGTTGACCTCGCCGTCCACGCGCAGCTGGGAGGCTCCCACGTCCGTGAAGACGCCACCGGCGGATTCGACGCGCACGCGCGAGGGCTTGACACCGCTCGGGCGCACGCGCCACACGGTACCGCTGTTGGTCGCGCCGACCTTTTCCAGCCCGGCCGCGCGATCGAGGCCAAATGCGAGCGCCTGGGCGCCGCTGGCACCGTCGGGCACGAGGATCGTGTCGACGTCGTGGGCGGCCAGCGTCTCCACGGTCGCGTCGTCGGGGTAGACCACCAGGGTGTAGGCGGCCTGCGCGAGGGATTGCGCCGCCGGGTCGGCCACCGTCCCCTCGCTCGCACCGGAGCGGGCGCGCGCCAGAGCGAGTGCGCGCACGGTGGGTGAAGAATCGGTCAGGGTCGGTCCCGCGCCGCGCCACAGGGCCGCGTCGACAGCTCCGTTCGTGGGATCGCCGTCGAGGACCAGGACGCGCCCGGCACGTGGCGAACGCTGTGCCTGGGAGCCGACGGCGGAAATAATGGGGGTGGCCACGGGCGAAACGGTTTCACGCTGGGCGAGCGCGTAGGTCGGTGTCTCCGAGGCGTCGGCGCGGCTCGCGAAGGAGACTGCGGCGTGGGTGGCGCCCACCGCGACGAGGACACAGCAGGCGAGCGCTGCCGCGGCCCGCAGGACCAGACCGCCGGAGGCATCCCACGCAGGTTGGTGGGAGTCCTCGTCGTCCTGGGCTGCGCTGCGACCCACCTGCGTGGCGGCCAGGAGGAAAGCGCCGAAGGAGAGCGAGAATGCGGGCGACGTCCACGCGTTGGCCACGAGGGCACCGTCCAGGCCGACGCCGACGTGGGAGGCGGCCCAGCCGCACGCTGCGGCGACGAGGCCGAGGCAGACCAGGGCGATCAGGCGAAGAGAGCGGTGGCGTGCCGCCGCCACAAGCGCCAGGGCGAGGACGGCGCCGCCGAGGACGCCGAAGGCGATCGCTTCGAAGCTGTCCTGTGGCGCGGCGGGCATGCCGAGCGCGGCGAACCAGGAGCTGGCCCGCGTGTACGCGTGCACTCCCCCACTCGTGGAGGTCAGGGCGACCCAGGCAGACGGGTGGGCAATGATCGAGACGTAGGTGGGCGCGAGGACGACCGCGGCGGGCATGGCCACGACGGCGCTGCGGCGGGCGCGCCACAGGAGGGCCGCCAGGCCGAGGGGCAGCGTCCACGGCGCGCAGCACGCCAGGACGAGGAGGGACAGGCCCGCACATCCGGCGTTAACCGTTCGCGGGTTGACTGGCGCGGCGGCGACGCCCGAAGCACCGGCAACCATCAGCGGCGGGGCTGCGGGCACGCAGTAGGCGGCCAGGACGGGCACCGCGAGGTGCGCCAACGCTCCGGCGAGCGAGCCGTGCGCGGCACTGAGCAACAGGGCGGGAGACAGCGCCCAGGCCAGGGAGACCAAGAAACGCACGCGCAGAGACGAGGTGAGCGAGCGTGTGGGCACCCACGCCAGGATCGCGGCCAGCGGGCTGGAAGCGACGAGCAGGGTCGTGGCGACCGCGCCAGGAGTGACGCCGAATGGGGCCACGGGAGCGCTCAGCAGCGCCATGAGGATGGTCAGCGGGTCCGCTCCCCCGGCGTATCCGTCGCCGCCGGGGATCCACCCGGCCCACGCGGCGGCCCACAGTTCGGACCACGAGGAGGGCAGCGAGGTCCACGCGCCGCCGACAATGCCGGATGCGAAGCCCCACCATTGGATGCCCGCAATCAGCGAGGTGAGCGCGAGCAGGCCGACGGCAGTGGAGACAGAGCGGATGCGATAGGAACGCATCGACGCGAGGATGAGCGGGTCGATGCGCTCGCCGTGCTCGTCCTCCTCGCCCCCGGCCGGTTCCTTGCGCAGCGAGGCGGGCGTGATTTCGAGGGCGCGCAGGGCGGATCGGGGGACCGTGCGCGACTGAGCGGCGCGGGCTCGCCCGGCCAGCAGGCGCGGCGTGGCCGCCATCAGGGAGAGCAGTGCGGCGATTTCGGGCAGGGCCAGGGCGGCCCGCCCCGTGATAAAGCGACCGAGGGCGCGGGCAGGGGTCCACACGAGCAGCCACAGTGCCAGGAAAGGAAGAACGAGGGCGGGCACAGCCTTGCACCAGTTGTACATCTGGGCGTAGCGGCGCCGACGGAAGGACTTCGCCTGCGCGGCGACCAGGCGAGCCACGGCCTCGGGGTCCTCGTGCTCCTGTGACAGGAACGAGGCCTCGGTCGGGTCGATCCCGGGAGTCATCGAGGAACGGGCATGGCGAACGCGTGCGCGGGGGGCCACGATGACACGGTAGCCGGCCAGGTGGAGGCGCCGACCCATGTCCAGGCCATCGCCGAAGGGTCCGAGGGCGGGATCGAATCCGCCAATGGTCTCGTATGCCTCTGCGCGCAGGAGCATGCCGGCGGTACCGACGCCCAGGACGTCGGTCGTGCCGTCGTACTGGCCCTGGTCGATTTCATCGTCGCCGATCCGCTCGAGGCGGCGTGCGCTCGAGGTCGCGAAGATACCGAGTTCGAGCAGGCGCGTCCCGTCCCAGCTGATCTGTTTCGCGCCGACGGCCCCAACGGTCTTGCCCACGACCGCGGCCTGGACAAGCTGGCTCAGGCACTCGGCCTCGGGTGCTGAGTCGTCGTGCAGGATCCACCACCACGGCGCGGAGGCGAACGCTGCGCCCTGCGCGTGCGCGCGACGGATGGCGCCGCCGAGGGTGCGTGCGCGGCCCACGCGCACAAGTTCTGCACCCTGAGGCACGAGGTCAGCGGGGAACGGTGTGACATGACGCCCTGCAACGTCGATGATGGTCAACGAATCCGGGGCCACCGATTGATTCTCGATGGCCCGTAAAACGGACTGGGTGAGCGGCGCATCCCCCTTCGTGACAAGGATGGCACCGACGGCGCGAGTAGCGGGACTCAACCGGCCATACGGCGCAGGCGCCGCCTCTCGCGCTCCGACATGCCACCCCAGATGCCGAAACGCTCATCGTTCGCGAGCGCGTACTCGAGGCAGTCTTCGCGAACCTGGCAGGCCTGACAAACAGCCTTGGCCTCGCGAGTGGAGCCGCCCTTTTCGGGGAAGAAAGCTTCGGGATCCGTCTGCGCGCACAGCGCATGCTGCTGCCACGCAAGGGGGCCGTCAACGCGGGCGTACAGCGCCGCATCGGCGTCCTCGGACCACTCGAGGGGTCCGTCACCGAAGATGTTCCACATGCGGAGACTCCTTATAACGAATCGATCAATACGAGAATTACACGCGTGTCATTGCAGGAAGTCAAGCGGTTTCGCGTTATTGAGACCTTAAGATTAGCACCTGACCCGCCGGTAGATCCTTGCACTTTTGTAAGGCCTTCACAGTTACCCGATACTTAGAACGCCTGGGACCTTCGATATACTCTCAACCATGAGCAATTTTCCCGACAATAATGTGACCAGGCTCTCTTCGCTCATCGGCGTGGTTAACGGATGGTCAGGACCCGCTCTGACCCAGTATGGTAAAGAGCGCGTTGAGCTGGGCGGCCCCGTGGTCAGCAAATGGCTCTCAAAGGTAGCTAATTACTTGACAACCGAGCTCGCCGCGGACCTTTTCGGCGCGGGCGAACCGACACCGACGCGCATCTACACGACTCTTCAGCCATGGCAGGATGCCCTCTGGCAGATCGCCGCGCGCGCAATGGGCTGGGAGCTCCTCGACACGCGCCGACCGCTGCCCGGCGACCTCCTGGTCACAAACACCGTGGACTCCGAGGCGAGAGCCGCCCTCGAGGCGGGAGCGCACGTCCTGGCCCAGTCCCCCACCTACCTGTCCGTCGCGTGGGACGGCGAGCTCGGCGGGGCCGTCGACGCCCTGGCGGAAATCGCGATGCAGCCCGACTCCCTCATCATCGACACACCCGACCTGCTCGCCGATGCCCGTGACGAGGCCCTGGCTGGCCTGCGCGCGCCCGCGAACCTCAGCGGAGGTCGCGTCGCACTGCTGTGGGAGGGACGCACGGGTGCCGGGCAGGTGCTCGATCAGTGGATGGCGGGACGCTCCGTGGTGCTCATCGACCCCACGCAGGTCTCGCCGGAGATGCTTGCGCAGATTGTGACCACCGAGGCCGTGGACGCGGGGCTGGCCCGCTACGCCCGCTAGGGGGCAGCCCCGGCGCTTACCAGACGCGCAAGAATCTGGCGGCCGCGAGCTTGATGCCCTCGAGGCGGTCGCGCCGGATCTGGCGGTAGCGCAGGGCGAAACGCAGGCGCGCCCACTGACTGTCAGCTTCGAGTTCGCGCAGGATCTGCGCGAGCTCGATGCGACGCGGGGCGTCAAAGGCACCGACCTGCTGGGCGGCGCGTGCCGTCAGGATGAACTGGTTGCGGTAGAAGCCGTTGCGCAGCTTCTCCATGCGTGCATCGCGCGCGCCGGACCCGGAGTTGGCTCCCTGGACGTTGCCCCCGTGCTGTCGGTATTCCAGGGTCGGTTCCTCGCCGATGACCCAGGTCAGACCAATCGCGCGCGCGAGGGCGTACACGTACCAGTCGTGCACGCCGATGCGCGAGTAGTCCAAACGGTTAATGACCTCCACGAGGGCGCTGTGCGCTTGGGGAGAAAAGACGTACGTCGAGCCGGGACCGGCGGCCTCGAAGAGGAAATCCCAGTCGCGCATCGGCTGCGACTTACGAATGAGGTGGCGCTCCCCCACGCCGCCACCGGGCAGGGACTCGAAGGACGTCACGTTGGAGGACACAACATCCGCCCCCGTCGAGTCCATCAGGGCCAGCTGTGACTCCAGCTTGTCCGTGTGCCACACGTCGTCCTGATCCGTGAAGGCCACGTAGGAGCCGTCGGGAACGTGCGTCGTGAACAGGTGCAGGAAATTACCCGTCACCCCGGGTTGACCGTCGCGCTGGGGCAGCACGGTGATGCGCGGATCGGACGCGGCGCGCTCCTCAAGGTGGGAGCGGGTCCCGTCGCTCGACGCGTCATCGGAGACGACGAGGCGGACGTCCACGCCCACCTGGGCGAGCACGGAGTCCACCTGCTCGTCGAGCCACGCCCCGGCCTCGGCCATCCCGTTATAGGTGGCCATGAGGACGGTGACGCGGGGACGAGGCCTCCCGTCGTCTCGGGTCACGTTGCCCAAGGGATCAGTGCCCCTCGGCAGCGTACTTGGCCTCGACGGCCTCCTTCAGCGGGGCCCACCAGGCCTCGTTCTCGGTGTACCAGGCAATCGTGTCGGCCAGGCCGTCGCGGAAGTTCGTGAACTGCGGCTGCCAGCCCAGCTCGTTGACGAGCTTGGGAGTTGTCGATCGCGTAGCGCAGGTCGTGGCCCGGGCGGTCGTTGACGTGATCGAAATCGTCGGGGGCAAAGCCCATCAGCTCGTTGAGGATGGCCACGACGTCGCGGTTGTTGGTCTCCCCGTCCGCGCCGATCAGGTAGGTCTCGCCGATGCGGCCCTTCATGAGGATGTCCCACACGGCCGTGTTGTGGTCGCGCACGTGGATCCAGTCGCGAACGTTCAGGCCGTCGCCGTACAGGCGCGGACGCACGCCGCGCAGGCGGTTCGTGATCATACGCGGGATGAACTTCTCGATGTGCTGGTAGGGGCCGTAGTTGTTCGAGCAGTTCGAGATCGTGGCCTCCACGCCAAAGGAACGCACCCAGGCGCGCACCAGCAGGTCCGAACCCGCCTTGGAGGAGGAGTAGGGCGAGGAGGGGTTGTAGGGCGTGGTGGGCGTGAACTTCGCGGGATCGTCCAGCTCCAGGTCGCCGTACACCTCGTCGGTGGAGATGTGGTGGAAGCGCACCTTGTGGCGGCGCACGGCCTCCAGCAGGGTGAAGGTGCCCACCAGGTTCGTCTGGATGAAAGGCGAGGGGTCCAGCAGCGAGTTGTCGTTGTGGGACTCCGCGGCGAAGTGGACGACCGCATCGGCCCCGGCCACGACGCCGTCGACCAGATCGGCGTCGGCGATGTCGCCCTCGACAACGGTCAGGCGCGACGCCAGCTCGGCAGGAACGTCGGTCAGGGACGCGCGGTTGCCCGCGTAGGTGAACTTGTCCAGGACGACGACGTCGACGTCCGGGTGGTCCTCGAGGAGCGTATGAACGAAATTCGCTCCGATAAAGCCGGCGCCGCCGGTCACGACGATCTTCATGGTTTTCTCCTTTGCGCGCCCGAGGGGCGTGTCGGGTTGTGTTGTCGAGTGCGATCGACTCTGCCACCATTATGCCGTACGTCAGCACGGACATAAACGCGGGGCAGATCGCAGGTTGGCGCAGGCGCCGCGTCAGGACTCGACGGCGATGGACGAATCCAGCGCCACGGGTCCCGAGCCGATTCCATTTCCTTGAACGACGAGGTCCCAGGCGCCGTCGCGCTGAGCGAAGGGCTGCCCGCCGGCGTCGTCGATGGACACGTTCATCCGATACATGCCCTCGCCCAGGGTCAGGGTCGGCACGGTGATGATCACCGTCGCGTCGCCCTCAATGGCGGGCAGGGTCGCACCGGAGTTACGCGAGTTGTAGTAGTGCAGCTTCTGACCCAGGTTGGTATCCAGCGAGAAGGCGGTCACCCAGTCTTCAATGCGCTTGGAGGCGGTCAGGTCCATGCGGATGCAGATCGTGTCGCCGGTGTGCGCCACGCGGATGGGCTCGCCGCCCTGGTCCGTCATGGAAATGTCGCGGATCGTGATGAAGCCGGTTTCCTCGGTGTGCACGGGGGCGGCCAGCGCGTCTCGCTGGAATCCCTCACGCAGGATGCGCACCGCATCCGAGGTCGAGCCGTCGAAGACGAGCTTGCCGTGGTCCAGGACGACGCCGCGCGTACACACGGACTCGACCTGCTCGGCGGAGTGGGACACCAGGACGATGGCACGTCCCTCGGTCTGGAAGGAATGGATCTTGTCCATGCACTTGCGCTGGAAGGGCTCGTCACCCACCGCGAGGACCTCATCGACGAGGAGGACGTCGGGGTCGGAGTGGACGGCGACCGCGAAGGCGAGGCGCACGTACATGCCCGAGGAGTAGAACTTCACCTGGGTGTCGATGAACTGTTCGATGCCGGAGAAGGCGACGATGTCGTCGAAGGCGGCTTCGGTTTCCGCGCGCGTCATGCCCAGGATCGAGGCGTTGAGGAACACGTTTTCGCGTCCCGTCAGGTCCTGGTGGAAACCCGCGCCAAGTTCGAGCAGCGCGGCCATGCGCCCGCGGGTGGTCACGCGGCCGCTGGTCGGGCGGATGATGGAGCCCATGATCTTGAGCAGGGTGGACTTGCCGGAGCCGTTGTGGCCCATGAGGCCCACGGACTCGTTGAGGCGCACGTCCACGCTCACGTTGTCGAGGGCGTGGAACTCCTCCACCCGCGCGCGCGAGGAGTGCAGCACGCGGTCCTTGACCGAGGTGTCCCGGTGAAGTTTGAAGACCTTGGAAACGTCCTGAACGCGGACGACTTCAGGCATTGACATTACAGCTCCTGAGCAAAGTTGCCTTCGAGGCGAGCGAAGACACGGTGCGCCCCGAAGATCAGGACGACGCCAACAAGCGCCGCGAGGACCAGGCGGATCATGAGGTGCGAGGGGTAGGGCTGGTCGACGCCAGCCGCCCACAGCGACTTCTGGAATCCGAGGATCGCTAAGGTCACGGGATTGGACAGGTAGATCTCGTGCGCGATCGGGTAGTTCGTCTCGAGAGCCTTTTGCACGTAGCTGTAGGAGTAGACGATCGGCGAGGCCCAGAACGCCAGGAAGGTGATGACCTCGATGAGGTGCTGGATGTCGCGCATGTAGACGTTGAGCGCGGACAGGAGCAGCCCGAACAGGGTCGCGTAGACGACCAACACGATGAGAGCGAAGGGCAGGTAGGCCAGCTGCGCCACCGATGGGAGAGAACCCGTCACAAGGATCGCGCCCAGCAGGATGGCCAGCTGAATCGCGGAGTTGACGGCGGATGTTCCCAGCGTCGAGAGCGGGAAAATCTCGCGTGGCAGGTAGACCTTTTTCACCAGGCCGGAGTTGGCGACGATTGATCCCGTTCCGCCGGTGACTGCCTCGAGGAAGAAGCCCCAGGCCGTCAGGCCGGTGAACACGAAGATCGCGAAGGACGGGATGCCCCTCGCCGCGCCCAGGAACTGGCCGATGACGATGAAGTAGATGAGGAGCTGCGACAGGGGCTTGAACAGCGACCAGACGAAGCCGAGGTTCGAGTCCTTGTAGCGGGCCTTGAGCTCGCGGTTGATGAGCAGGCGCAGCAGTTCTCGACGGTTCCAGACGTCGACGAACGCACGCTTCGTGCCCGCCACCAGACCGCTCTTGTCGCCCAGCTCTCGCAGGGGTTGGGCCTCGATGCGCTCAACACGCAGTGCGAGCGAGGACCCGGGGGAAGGGGTCGTTGATTCAGTCATACCAACTCACTATATCTGACCGTCTGGTCCCTTACTGACCATAGCGCTTGAGCGGGGAGCGAACGCCGCGGCGCACGCCCCTCCACTTCTGCACGTGGTAGGCAGGATTGAGGAAGAAACCGCTGATCTTGCGGCGCTTACCCACCTCGCGGTCGCGGGCCAGGCGCAGGGCGTCCTTGAGGATACCCGTCGTGACCATGCGGACGACCGTCGGAATCGAGGGCATGGCGACGTCGATGCCGACCTCGCGCAGGCCCTGGGTCTCCTCGAACATGCGGTCGTCGTACTCGGAGACGGTCATCTCGTTGGAGTGCAGGACGGCGGCGCGCGGTGCATAGGCCTTGATGTATCCGGCCGCGATGACGTCGCGGCCCAGGAGCTGGTCCTCGGCGTAGGAGACGTCACGGTAGGGAACCTCGCCGGTGAGAATGTCCTTGCGGGCGGCGGAGTTCACGTCGGAGTAGAAGGTGACGGCGTTGCGCACGCCCTCGTCCTGGATGAAGTCGTCCTCGTAGAACAGGGTGGTGCCAAAGCCCGGGCCGAAGCCGTTGAAGACGCCCTTGATCTCGTAGCGCAGCAGCGGGAAGGCGTCCGGGCGCGGGATCTGGGCGCCCATGACGGCGACGATGCGGTCGGAGATCGCAAACGGCGCGGTGATCTCGTGGAGCCACTGTCCGAGGCCGGGGTGGCGTCGTGCGTCAGGTAGGCGACGATGCGGCCCTTGGCCAGGTGCGCGCCGAGGTTACGGGTCTTGCCGTGCCCGAACTCGCTGTTGGGGATCTGCACCAGGCGCACGGACGGGTACTTCGCGATGAGGTCGAGCGTGGAGTCGGTCGAGCCGGAGTCGATGACGAGGATCTCGTAGGTGCCGTCGAAACGCTGGTTCGTCAGCGAGGCGAGGATCTCGTCGATATGTTGCTCGCCGTTGTAGGTCAGAATGACGACGCTGGCGTCCAGCGAGGCGTCCTTCGCGTCCACGTAGTCCGATTTAGTAACCATGCGCTTGAATCTCCTGCCAGGTTTTCGCGATCCCCTCGTCGAGCGGCGTCATTGTGAAGGGGCCAAATTCGTTGTTGACTCGTTCCGTGTTGAGCACGGATCCGAGGAGGTAGGTCGAGGGGGGTGGGGATGTGCTCAATCGCGGGCGTCGTCCCGGTGACGCGCTCGATGGAGGCGACGATCTCGGAAACGGTGGTCTTGCGTCCCGATCCGATGTTGTAGACGGAACGCGAGGCACCGCGCGCGATCATCGTGGAGACGATGGTCGCGAAGTCTTCCACGTAGATGTAGTCGCGGAACATGGAGCCGTCCCCCATGACGGTCAGCGCCTCGCCGTTGAGCACGTGGCGCAGGAAGATCGGGATGATGCCCTGGCGCTTGTGCGGGTTCTGGCGCGTGCCGTATGGGTTCGAGATGCGCAGCGACGTCGATTTCAGGTCATACTTGCGCGCGAAGAAGCGCATGTAGTTCTCGATGGTGAGCTTACCGATGCCGTAGGGGGACACCGGCAGGGTGCGATCGTCCTCGCAGTAGCTTTCCTTGTCCTGGTCGCCGTAGATCGTGCCGCCGCTCGAGGCGTAGTACACGTGGCCGACCCCGGCGTCCACGCACGCGCGGAACAGATCGATGCTGCCCTGGATGTTGGTGCGCACGTCCAGCGTCGGGTCGTTTTCGGCCGTCGCGGGATCCGTCGTGGAGAGCATATGCACGACGACGTCCATGCCCGACACGGCGCGCGCGATGTCGTCGGTGTTCAGGAAGTTCCCGTCGAAGGCCTCGACTCCCGAGGCCTTCCAGTGCTCCCCGTTGCCGAACATGTCGAAGGCGCGGATAAACGTGCCTTCCTGCGCGGCCAGCGCATCCACGAGGTGAGAGCCGAGGAAGCCATTTCCTCCGACCACCAGAATGTTAGGCATTCATGGCCCCCTCAAAATCGGAGACGAACTGGCGTCCGGAGTCTTCCCAGCTGAGCGTGGTGGCAGAGGCGGCGGCCTCGCGCGAACGCTCCACTTGGTCGGGGGCATCGACGACACGGATGATCTCCGTGGCCATGGCGCCGGGCGAGAGCGGAACGTAGTCGATGCACGGGTTATCGGAGACGAGCCTGTTGTTCGGCGCGTCGTTGACGACGGGGATCGTGCCGCACGAGGCCAGCTCGAGGGGGAGCAGCGACAGATTCGTCAGGCTCATGACCAGAGCGACCGCGCACTTGTTGTACAGGGGCGAGAGCTCCTCAAGGCTCATGGCACCGTGGTTGACGTACTCGAAGGGAACCTTCCACTCCGACACGTCCCAGCCAGCCATGTGGATGCGGATGTCGGGGCGGCGCTTCTTGACGTCGGCCAGGACCATGCAGCCCAGCTCGAATCCGCGGCGCATGGTGACCGGGCGCGCGTAGAAGAAAACGTCCTTGCGGCGCTCATCGTTCGTGCGCTTGTACAGCGTCATCTCGGCGGCGAAGTCGAAGGGGTGGGTCGTCATGCCGTATTCGTCGTGGAGCTTGGTGGCCAGCCACTTGCCCGCGGTGAAGGCCTCGAAACCGAAGCGGTAGGTGTTTTCGGCGAGCTGGTTCTCCGAGCCGACCGGGTAGAACGAGGGCTCGAAGTCCTGGACGAAGTAGAAGCGGCGGGCGCGCGAGCGATCCAGGTAGGCGGGGTAGGCGGTTTCCCAGCCGGTCGCGAAGATCGCGTCGACGTCATCGCCGACGCCGACAGCCGGATCGTACAGGGCGTAGGTCGCCTTGAGGTTGGGATAGTTGCTGGAGCGCTCGATCATGTCGCGCACGCGGTCGGCGTCGACGGGAATCGACTGGGACCAGTAGAGGAAAATCTTGACCCGGTGGCCGGCGGCCTCCAGGTAGGACAGGAAACGGAAGATGTTCTGATGTCCGCCGGAGGACTCCCCGGGGGGCGACATGATCCACGCCGTCACGTACGGGCCCTCGCCCACGGGGCGCGGATCCTTCCTCCAGTCAGGCTCGCTCACCCAGTCGAGGGCGGCGGCGTCAGCAAACTTGACGAGCATCCCAAGCGGGTACTGTCCCTTGCCTTTGCCCTTACCGGAGTTAGCAATCTGATTGCCCAGCCCCTGCAAGAGACGGGCTGCCGTCATGCGACCCCCGTGTCGTTTGAGGTAGGAGGCACCCTTCGCGAACTTACGCACCAGCGGATTCGTCTGTGTCATGTTCGACAGTTTAGCGCCTGAGGGGATCGGACTTGACCGAGGAGTGATCCATCCCTACCCCCAGCACTGTATCATTACTCACTTTCCAGCGTTTCCGTTGCGACAAGGAGTCAGCGAAGGTGAGCGCCGGCTCGGCGCGAATTGCGTGCGTGCCGGCGGCGCAAAGCACCCGGAATGGCGGCGATTCCCTGAGCGACACCGTGGGCGGCCGGACCGCGGAATCCGGCGCGCGCGGCTCGCACGACGGAGCGCACCAGCGCCGAGGTAATCACCTGCCACGAGGCGTGCTCGGCAGCGACGATCAGGCGGTTGCGGGCGTTGACACGAGCGAACATGGGCGAGGTTGCGTCCGAGGAGGCCGCGTGCTCGTGGTCCACGACTGCCTGACGCACGAAGCGCACGTCGTATCCGGCCTCGCGTAGCTTGTAGGACAGGTCCGTGTCCTCGTAGTACATGAACAGGTCGGTGCGGATGCCGCCGACTTCCTCCCAGGCGTCGCGCCGGATCGCGCACGCGCCCCCGCAGATGCCGAAGACTTGTTCGGGGGCGGCGAGCTGTGCGACCGGCACCAGCCAGTCGCGGTCCTGGCCGTTGCCGGAAGAATCCACGATGTTACCGGTTGAGTTGACCAGGATTGCGCCCAGCCCGGCCCGGGCCTCGTCGTCACTGAGTCGCACCCAGCGCGTGGGACCGTTCCCGCTCAGGGCCACGGCCTCGTCGTCGCGCGCCTCGCGGTAGCGTCCGGCCAGGAGAATGAGGGCGGTCGTCGCCCCGACCATTGGGTCGGCCAGCGGGTCCAGGAGCGCGTCAAGAAAGCCGTCGCGCACCGTCGCGTCGTTGTTGAGCAGCACGAGGGCCCCCTCGCGCAGGTCGCTCGCCCCCGCCATGACGCCCGCGCCAAAGCCGTCGTTGACGCCCGCGTTGACGATCTCCACGGCGGCGCCGGGCGCGCTCGAGCCGGGGCCAGCGCCCGCGAGCGCGCGCAGCTCGGGCAGGTGCGCGGCCAGGACGTCAAGGGAGTCGTCCCCCGAGCCGTTGTCGACCAGGATCAGTGTGTCGCGCGCCCTCAGCTGGGGGGCGATCGACCGGGCGGCGCGCAGTGTCAGGGGCGCGTTTTTCCAGTTGACGAGGACGACGCGGGCGCTGCGTCGCGCTCCCCTCCCCTGTCCCGTCGGTCCTGCGTTGTGGGTGGTCGGGGCGCTCACGGGGTCACCGCCAGGGACTCGTAGAGGCGGGCGTGAGCAGCCGCGGAGGCCTCCCACGTGTAGTCGCGGGCCCGCACGAGGCCGGCTGCGGCCAGGCGGTCATGCTCGCGTCCCGCGGCGGCCTCCAGGGCGCCCGCGAGCGCATCGGGGTCGGTCGCCGGCACGAGGAGCCCCGCGTCTGTGCCCGTAATCTCGGCCATGCAGGTGTCGGCGGAGGTGACGACGGGCGTGCCGTGCGCCATGGCCTCGAGGACGGGAAGGCCGAAGCCCTCCCAGATCGAGGGGAAGGTGAAGACGCGCGCGCCCGCATACGCGCAGGCCAGGTCGGTGTCGTCCAGGCGACCCAGGACGTGGGTGCGCGCCTCGGGCAAGTCCCCCCATTCGGGGTCTTCGCCCCACCCGGCGGGCCCCACGAGGACCAGGTCAAGGTCCGTGGACGAGGCCATGGCTCGGTAGGCGCGCAGCAGCGTCGCCAGGTTCTTGCGGGGCTCGCGCGTGCCCACCCACAGGATGTAGGGCCGGGCCAGGCCGTGGCGGGCGCGGAAGTCCTCCACCTGAGCGTCGGTGACGGGCGTGTGGGTCAGGCCGTGGGGGATGACCGTGATGATGGACTCGTCGATGCCCGCCTCGACGCAGTCGCGCGCGGTGGCCTCGGAGGGGACGATGACCGCGTCGGCGCGGCGCTTGGTGATGTCCAGGGCGCGGTTAAAGTAGGCGGCCCCGTGGGCGGTGAAGTGGCTAGCATCGCGCAGGAAGGCGACGTCGTGGACGGTGACGGCCAACGGGAGCGACGTCGGGGGGATCGCCCAGGTGGTCGCGTGCAGGACCTGCGCTCCCCTGCCCGAGCGCACGCCGAGCATCCGGTCCGCGCTGGGCGTGGCGAGGCGATCCCAGGCGGCGTACAGCGCCCGGCGCGGCAACGCGGAGTTGAGCACAGGGATCGACAGTCCCACCTGCTGGGGGCTGGCCTCGTTTCTTCCGTGGCGCGCGGCGATACCCACGGCGCGCACCCCCTGGGATGCCAGGCGGGAGGCGACCTCTACGATGTATCGTCCCGAGCCGCCGGGCACGGGCTGCCACATCTGTTCAACGACCATTCCGATGCGCACACTCATATCTACAGGATAGTTGAGATGCATGTCAGAGTCTGCCCGGCCACGTCGTGGCATACAATGAGAAAACCCCTCGCAACGACCGGAGATCATGATGCCTTCCTCCCTGCCGTCTAAACCCGTCCACGTCCTCATGGACGCCACCGCGATCCCCGCGAATCTCGGCGGAGTGGGCCGCTACGTGGACGATCTGGTGCCCGAACTGGAGGCCCAGGGCGTTAAACTCACGATGGCGGTGCAAGAGCGCGACGCGGAGCACTTCGCCACGCGCCTGCCCTCCGCTCGCATCATCCCGATTTCCCCTCGCTTCGAGTCTCGTCCGATGCGTTTCGCGTGGGAGCAGACGGGGTTGCCCTCGCTCATCCGCAAGGTCCGCCCCGACGTGCTCCACTCCCCCCACTACACCTGCCCGCAGTTCCCGGGCGTTCCCGTCGTCATCACGTTGCACGACGCGACCTTCTTCTCTCACCCGCAGGCGCACTCGCGCATGAAGCAGAAGTTCTTCACCTTCGCGATCCGCCGCGCGATCCGCCGCGCTTCGGCCCTCGTGGTGCCCTCGGAGGCCACGCGCGATGAGACGATCAAGTACGCCGGCGGGCAGGCCTCGCAGTTCTACGTCGCCTACCACGGCGTGGACCGGACGATCTTCCACCCCGTCGACGACGACGAGCGCGCCCGCGTCAAGAAGTCCCTGGGCCTGGAGGGCCAGGAGTACATCGGCTTCCTTGGCACCCTGGAACCGCGTAAGAACGTGCCGAACCTGGTGCGCGGCTGGACCAAGGCCGTCGCCGACATGCCGAACCCGCCCGCGCTGGTCCTGGCCGGCGGCAAGGGGTGGGACGAGGACATCGACCCCGCTCTGGCCTCGGTCCCCTCGCACCTGACGGTGCTGCGCCCCGGCTACCTGCCCCTGGAGGACCTGCCCGGTTTCCTCTCCGGCTGCGTCGTGCTGGCCTACCCCTCGATCGCCGAGGGCTTTGGTCTGCCCGTCCTGGAGGCCATGAGCTGCGGCGCCGCGACGCTGACCACCCGCCTGACCTCCCTGCCCGAGGTCGGCGGCGACGCCGTCGCCTACTGCGACATCACGCCCGATTCGATTGCCGAGGCCCTCACCGACCTGATGAACGATCCGGCGCGCCGCGCGCAGCTGGGCCAGGCAGCCATCGCCCGCTCCGAGGAGTTCACCTGGGAGCGCGCCGCCTTTGTCCATGCGCAGGCCTTCCGCGCCGCAGCCGGGCGCTGATCCCCGGAGCACAGTCACAGCAAGGATTCTTTCTCCATGACGACATCTGACCATTCCCAGGACTCCGAGCTCGCCCGAGGCGAGGAGCGCGCTTCGGACGCGGACCTGCCCCAGGAGGCCGACGCGCCCCGCGAGGCGGCTCGTCCCACCGACGAGGCCCGCCCCGCCACAGAGGAACACCTCGCCAAGGAGGAGTGCACACGGCAGGCCCCGGCGCAGCACTCGGCCCCGTCCGCGCGCCGCTTCGGGCTGCCCGTGCGCGCCTGGCGCATCGTTGGCGTCATCGGCCTCGTCCTATCGGTGTGCGGCGTGGGCGCCGCGTGGGCCGTGTCCTCCCCCCTGGGCGCGTCCCCGGACGATGACTATCACCTGGGTTCCATCTGGTGTCCTCCCCCGCTGAGCGAGTCCGGCTGTTCGACCGGCTACACGGACCGCGGCACGTTCGGCCCGGTCGTTCCCGAGTCCGTTTCCTCCACGAAGGTCGCTTGCTACGCCTTCCACGGCGAGGATTCCGCCGTGTGTGCGCTCAACAACTCCGACGACCGCACGATGGTCACCGACCGGTGGGACGACGGCAACTACCCGTGGGGCTACTACCAGTTCCATCACCATTTCATCGCCCACGACGCCGACCGGGCGGGTGTGACGATGCGTCTTATCAACATCGGCATCGCGATCGTCTTGATCGGCGCCATCGGCGCGCTCATGCCCAGCGCCATGCGCCGCGGCTACGTCTTGGCGATTCCGGCCGCGTGGACGCCCATGGGCATCTACTTCATCGCGTCCAACAACCCCTCCTCGTGGGCCTTCACCGGTGTCTTCGCGTTCGCGGCCGGCCTGTGGGCTGCCACGCAGTCGCTCGGCTGGCGCCGCTGGTGCCTGATCGGCGCGGCCGCGCTGGGTGCCGTCCTGGCGTGCACGTCGCGCGGCGACTCGGCCTTCTTCCTGTTCGTCGTCACCGCCGCGCTGGCCTTCGCGGTGCGCTGGCGTCGAGATCGTTGGCCCGAGGCGCTGCTCGCCGTCGTCTCCTCGATCATCGGCATCATCATCATGCGCTCCACGAACGTGGCCTCCACCCACCTGGCCACGGCGGAGGGTGAGCCGCGTTCGCTGATCTCACTGATCGGCGACAACATGTCCTACCTGCCCCAGTACCTCGCCGGTTTCTACGGCTACCGCTGGGGTCCGGGTTGGCTCGACGTGGACTACAACGGCTCCGTGTCCACGGTTGGCCTCGTGATCGCCGGCGCCGTGTTTGTCGCCGGTGCGCGCACGTGGTCGTGGCGCAAGGCGATGACGCTGCTCATGCTGGTCGGCGCAATGGCGGGCGTGCCCACGCTCCTCGGCATTCTCCAGGGCTTCAACAACGTCGCGACCTACCAGCCTCGCTACATGATGCCGCTGTGGATCGTCTTCCTCTTCTTCATGCTGACGATGGAGCGCCGCGAGCGTACCCTCTCGCGCCCGCAGGCGGCTGCTGTGGGAGTGCTGCTGGTGGGCACGCATTTCTGGGCGCTCTTCGTGCTGCTGCTGCGCTACACGCACGGATCCTCGGTCCTCATGTTCAACATGAGCAAGACGGCCGTGTGGTGGTGGCCGGGCGCGCCCGTTGGCCCGAACATGGTCTGGGCGCTCGGCACGGTGTGCTTCGCGGCGGCCATCACGTTCGGGCTCCTGCTCACTCGCGAAGAAGTCGACGAGAAGCCCCGAACCGAGGCCGTCGAAGCCTGATCCTCCTTCGCGCGCCCAGGCGTCTGCTGTGCAGGCTGCCTGGGCGCGTTCGTCTGCCCGGACGAGGCCGTGGCGGGCTGCACCCACCGCACATAGTTCCCCCACAATGTCGCACGTAATTTGGGTCCCCTCACTTTTCTTAGGGATCGAGAAAACCGCATGATTCCAACGATCAGATTTCAAATCCTGAAATACTCCCGGGGGAATTACGTGCGACTTTTCTGGCTCTTCGCATTGTGGGGTGTGGGGGTGGTGTTCGAAGTGTCCCGGGGATCGTGGGCAGTGTCGTGGGACGATGACCGAACACAGGAGTTCGCCTTGGGTGCCTCATCTACCAAAAGTCGCACGTAATTTGGGTACCCTAACTTTTCATAGGTATCGAGAAAACCGCAGAATTCCAACGATGCGATTTCAACGTTTGAAATACATGTCGGGGAATTACGTGCGACATTTCTGAGGAACCACAACATGAGGCGCCACAAAGACCCCAAGCAGAAGACAACCCAAGCAGACAACTCAAGCCCAGAAGACCCCCGCAACCCCGACAGCCGCCACAACCGCCACAAGCACGGGGGCACTGCACCCGATATGGGGCACTGCACCCGTTACGTGGCGTTGCACCCGAACAGAAGAGGTGCATTGCCTACGGATCGGGTGCACTGCCCCAACACACAAGAACAAACGCGGAACTGGCACACCGAAACACTCACCGGCACACCCCTCCATGCGCACCTGGACCCTACTGGCGGCAGGATGGGCACACCGCCCACGCCACCACCTGCACTCCGGCCCACTCCGACCCACTCCGACACCTCCTACACCCTTACATGCGAAGAGCCGGGAAAGACACGGAACGAGCGGGGGCCCGGCGACGTCGCGAGAAGCGCTCCGCACGGCCGGGTGCGGGCCAGGGTCCGGCCAGCGGGCGCTGGCCTACAGGTCGACGGAGTGCCCGGACGCGGCCGAGGTGAGGATGGCCTCGACGACGCGCAGGTTATCCAGGGCCTCGTCCATGGTGACGTGCTCGGCACCCACGCCGAGGATGGCATCGCGGAAGCGCTCGTGTTCGAGGGCGAGGGGCTCGCGCTTGGTGAGGGCGTAGCGCACGACCTGGCCCTCGCTCACCCCGCGGAAGGCGGCGATGGCGTCCCACTGCAGGGGCGCGTGGCCGTTCTCGTAGAAGGTCAGGTCCCCCATCGCGGTGTCGGCGACGAGCGCGCCCCGCTCCCCCGTCACGATGGTCGTGCGGTCCTTGTAGGGGGTCAGCCAGTTGACGAGGTGGTTGACGAGGATGCCGCCTGCAAGCACGCCCGAGGCGACCATCATGTCCTCGTGGGGGCGCCCCGAGCGCGCGGATGTGCGCGCGTAGATGCTCTCGTAGGGGGCGTCGGCCACCCACGCGGCCAGGTCCACGTCGTGCGTGGCCAGGTCTTTGACGACGCCGACGTCGCTGATGCGCGCGGGGAAGGGCGACTGACGGCGGGTCGCGATCTGCTCGATCTCGCCGAGCTGGCCCTGCGCGATGCGCCTGCGCATGTCGATGAGGGCGGGGTTGCAGCGCTCGACGTAGCCGACGGCGCCGACGAGGCCCGCGTCCGCGAAGGCGTCACGGATGCGGCGGCCCGCCTCCACGCTCGTGGCGAGGGGCTTTTCGACGAGGGTGTGTACCCCGGCCTCGGCCAGGGCCAGGGCCGCGGCCTCGTGGTGGGCGGTGGGCGCGGCGATGATCGCCGCGTCGATGCCTGCCTCGATCAACTCCGCGACGCCGCCCAGGACGGGCAGGTTCCCAGCGACGCCGAAGCGGTCACCACCCGGGTCAGCGAGGGCGACGAGGTCCACGCCGGCGGTGGCGCGGGCGTTGCGCACGTGGTGGCGGCCCATCGAGCCGATGCCGAGGATTCCCAGGCGAATCGTCATGTCAGGCACCTGCTTCCGCGAGCGCGTTGACGGCCCCGGCGATGCGCTCCAACTCGGCGGGCGTCAGGGACGGGTAGATCGGCAGGGAGAGCACCTGGTCGGCGGCCTCGCGCGTGGCGGGCAGCTCCGCACAGGGGGCGAAGCGGGCCAGGGAAGCCAGCTCGTGGTTCGGGATCGGGTAGTAGACGCCCGAGCCGACGCCGTACTCCTCGCGCAGAGCGGCGGCGAACCCGTCGCGGTCCTCTTCCACGCGGATCGTGTACTGGTGGTACACGTGCGTAGCTCCGGGCGCGACGTGCGGGACGGTGACGCCGCGCAGGTGGGCGTTCAGGAACGCGGCGTTGGCCTGGCGCTGGGCGGTCCACGCGCCAACCTTCGTCAGCTGGACGCGCCCGATCGCTGCGTGGATGTCGGTCATGCGATTGTTGAGGCCCACGATTTCGTTGGCGTAGCGCGTCTCCATGCCCTGGTTGCGCGCGAGCCGCACGCCGCGGATGAGTTCGTCGTCGGTGGAGGTGACCATGCCGCCCTCGCCGCTGGTCATGTTCTTGGTCGGGTAGAAGGAGAAGGCCGCGAACGCGCCGAAGGAGCCAACCGCTCGCCCGCGCAGGGTCGCGCCGTGGGCCTGGGCGGCGTCCTCGAAGAGGAGGAGCCCGTGGGCGTCGGCAATCGCCTGGAGGGCTTCCATGGGCGCGGGGTGGCCGTAGAGGTGGACGGGCATGATGGCGCGCGTGCGGCTCGTGACCGCGGCCTCGACGGCGGCCGGGGAGAGCGTGTAGGTACGCGGGTCGATGTCAGCGAACACCGGGGTCGCGCCCGTGATCGCGACCGAGTTCGCGGTTGCCGCGAAGGTGAAGGAGGGGACGATGACCTCATCCCCCGGCCCAATCCCCGCGGCGAGCAGCCCCAGGTGCAGGGCGGAGGTGCCGGAGTTGACGGCGACGGCACGCGTTCCGGGCACCAGCGCGGCGGCGAACTCTTCCTCGAAGGCGGCCACCTGCGGGCCCTGGGCGATCATGCCGGTGCGCATGACGGCCGCGACCGCTTCGATCTCCTCCTCGCCGATGAGCGGGCGGGCGGGCGGGATGAAGGCACGTGTCACTGGTCGTCCTCAGGGGTCGGATCGGGTGTCGTGGTGGTGAGCGGGGACGAGGCCTGGGCTCCCTCAGGCTCCAAGGTGCCTTCGCGCTCGACGTACCGTCGGCCCGAGGCCGGGCAGACCCACGTGCGCGCCACGGCCTCGCTGCCGGGCGCGGGCGAGTCATCGGCCGACACGAGGGGAACCCCGGCCTCGCCGACCCAGCCGACGCGGCGGGCCGGGACGCCGACGACGAGGGCGTAGGGGGCAACGTCGCGCGTGACGACGGCGCCGGCCCCGACCGAGGCCCAGGCGCCGATGCGCACGGGGGCCACGCACACGGCGCGCGCCCCGATGGCGGCTCCGCGCTCAACGGTCACGCCCACCGCCTCCCAGTCCGAGGCGCTTTTCAGGGTTCCGTCGGCGTTGATCGCACGCGGGCAGTGATCGTTCGTGAAGACGGCGGCGGGGCCGACGAAGACCCCCTCGGCCAGAGAGGCGGGCTCGTAGACGAGCGCGTAATTCTGAATCTTGCAGCGAGGCCCCACGACGACGCCCTCGCCGATGTATGCGCCGCGCCCAACGATGGTCTCCTCGCCGATGAGCGCATCCTCGCGCACCTGAGCCAGATGCCACACGCGCGCGCTGGAGGCAACCTGCGCGCTGGGTGCAACGTCGGCGCTGGGCTCGATCACGGTATCCCCCTTATGTAGTCCCATCAGCACATTCCCACTGATCAGGCGTTGGCCGCCAGATAGCAACACTATAGGCGCGCGGACACTCCAATGTGCGACACTGGAGAAATGGAGCAGCGTACCGACGCGTGGGTCGTGATTCCCGCGTATAACGAGGCCCCCGTCATTGGGCGTCGTCACTGGCGTGCGCGCTGCGTTCCCCCCACGTCCTTGTTGTGGACGACGCCTCGAGTGACGACACCGCCGCCATCGCTCGCTCCGCCGGGGCCTACACGGCGACCCATCCGCTCAACCTCGGCCAGGGAGCGGCCCTGCAGACCGGTTTCGAGGCGGCCCTGGCGCGCGGGGCCCGCTACGTCGTCACCTTCGACGCGGACGGCCAGCACGATCCGGCCGACGCCGCTGCGATGGTTGATCGCGCGCGCGAGGAGGACCTGGCTTTCGTCCTCGGCTCCCGGTTCCTCGATGGCGTGCCCTCGCAGGTCGGTTCCCTCAAACGCGCCATGCTGCGCCTCGGGGCCGCGGCGGCCCGCGCGCGCACCGGCATGACGCTCACCGACACGCACAACGGGCTGCGCGTCATTCGCGCCGACGCGCTCTCCCACGTGCACCTAACCCATGCGCGCATGGCACACGCCTCGCAGATCGTCTCGCAGTTGGCGGCCTCGGGCCTACGCGGCGCCGAGCATCCCGTGACGATCTCCTACACGGACTACTCGCGAGCCAAGGGCCAGCCCCTGCTCAACTCCGTCAACATCGTCGTCGACCTGGCGCTGGGGGGACGATGAGCACATACCTGGCTATCCGCGTCCTGCTGTTGGCCGCCCTGGGCGCAACCGCCTGGTGGCTGGTCCGCCCCGTCTCTTCTGCTTCCTCCCTCGCGTTGCGGCGCATCGGCATCGGCATGCTCGTCGCCGCCGCATTCGTCGCCATCTTGGTGCCCTCCCTGGCGAACCGGGCAGCTCACGCCATCGGTGTCGATCGGGGGGGTCAACCTGATTGTCTACGGCCTCGTCGTCGCACTCATCGCGCAGATGGTAACCTCCTACCGGAGAGAGGCGCGCATGGAGGCTCGCATGGCTTTGCTCGCGCGGACGATTGCCCTCTCACGGGTGCTTTCCCCCGAGAACGTGCCGGATTCTCCCGGCGACTCAGTCCGGGATGGCGGCGCTCAGTTGGAAGTGGAACACGCCGCTTCCCGGCGACATTCCCCGACAAATACGTCCGATAACGATATGGTTACAAGTGATGAGTTACGTGAATCTGCGACCGATCCAGCACTCGGCTGTTAACTTCGGACGGTTTGGCCTCCTGCGCAGCACACTTGCCATTCTGATGGCAGGTGTCCTTTTCGTCACCTCGACAGCAGGGTTCCTCTACCTGCGCCTGAGCACCCAGTTCGCCAACCGCGTCGTCGACATCAACGCCTACGTGTCGGGCGATCAGAGCAAGGCGACCCCGGACTCCTTCGAGGGACGCGCTGTCAACATCCTCGTTGTCGGCACGGACTCGCGAAACGGTGCCTCCGGCGATATCGGAGCGGGTGACGAGGACGAGGTCCCCGGCCTGCGCAACGACTCGACGATGGTGATTCACGTCAGTGCAGACCGTTCGCGTGTCCAGGTCCTGTCCATTCCTCGCGATACCCTCGTCGATATTCCCGCGTGCAAGCAACGCGACGGATCCACCAGCGATCCGGTCGAAAACGAGATGTTCAACAACGCCATGTTCTATGGCGCCGACGGTGGCAACACCGACCTGGATATCGCCCCCGGTATCGCGTGCGTGAAGTCGACCGTCGAGAAGATGTCGAACATGACGATCGATGCGTTTATGGTCGTTAACTTCGCGGGCTTCATCAACATGATCGACGCTCTGGGCGGCATCTGGTTCAACATCCCCGAGCGCATCGACGACGAGTCCGCCCGTCTCTTCATCGACGCGGGTTGCTGGAAGCTGGACGGAACCCAGTCGCTGGCCTACATGCGCTCGCGCAAGGCCCAGGGCGACGGCTCCGACATTTCGCGTATCGGCCGCCAGCAGCAGCTGATTTCCGCGATGCTGCGCGAGCTCCAAGCCAAGGACTACGTGACGGACTCCGGCGCCCTCCTGACCTTCCTGCAGGCCGCGATCCAGGCCGTGAACGTGTCCCAGAACCTGGGTGACGCCAGCTCGGACACGTCCCTACTCCTCAACGTCTTGTCCAAGACAGACCGCGCGAACATGCAGTTCGTGACGCTGCCGGTGGTGGAGCCCGACTGGGATCCTAACCGCCGCGTGCCCTCGGAGCCGATGGCCGCGAACGTGTGGAACGCGCTCAAGAAGGACCAGGCCCTTCCCGTGGGCACGGCCTACACCGACGGTAACGGCGCGCAGCTGGTCGTCCCCGACCCGACGGCCGCCAAGGCCACCCCCTCGCCCACGCCCTCGGCGACGCCTTCCGTGGACCCGAGCGAAGACTCCGCTCAGAGCACGACGGATAACACCGCGCAGTCCGCTTCCGTTGAGAACAACGCGGCCAACGAGGCTGCCGCCCAGAAGAACGCCGCTATCTGCCCGCCGAAGGACAAATGAGCACTCCTCCCTCATTCCAACCCAACCCGAAACGACGCCGCCCCGGCTCCGATGACGTGCACGTCGTCGGACAGGAGGCTCCGTCCGGCGCGCCCGTTCCTCCCCCCGAGGCGATCGCTCCCCAGATGTGGAGAATTTCTGAGGACGGCGCCGACTCCTCGCGCCCGCTGATGCCGCCCACCCTGGATCAGCCCCAGCGCGATCCGTCGTCGTTGTTCCCGCGGCGCTCCGCGCCGGTCCCTCCTCCGTCTTTCGCCCCGGGGTCCGCGCCGCGTAAGTCCGTGCGTTCGCCTCGCTCACCCCAGGTCCCCGCTCCGTCGTCCTCGCCCGAGCGGACAAGCATCGCGCCGAGCCCGGACTCCGCCCGTGATCAGACGACGGTCGCGCCGGGTCCCGCCGCCTCCCTCGACGAGACCACGGTGGCTCCGAATCCCCCATCTTTCGCCCCCGGCTCTGCTCCCACCGCCGGTGGCCGCACCGGCGCGCCTCGCAGCTACGCGCCCGGTTCGGGTCAGCCCACCTCCGCAGCGCCGAGCTTTGCGCCCGGTTCGGGTCAGCCCACCTCCGCAGCGCCCAGCTTTGCGCCCGGTTCGGGTCAGCCCACCTCCGCAGCGCCCAGCTTTGCGCCCGGTTCGGGCTCGAGCGGACATCAGGTCACTGTCAACAGGAGCGCGCCTAGCACACCACCGACGCGCGCGCCGCAGCCCTCCGCTCCCTCGACGGCCCCGCGGCCTCGCCGCAAGCGCCGTCGTCACCTGGTCCTCAAGACCCTGTCTCTCCTGCTGGTTCTCATCCTCGCATGGGGTGGCTTCCTCGTGTGGGACGCCAACTCGAACATCGGTCGCGTGAGCGCCCTGACGGGCAGCGCAGACACACCCGGCACCACGTACCTGCTGGCGGGTTCGGACTCGCGCGCGGACGGTGCGGTGCAGGACGGCTTTGAAGGCTCCGAGCGCGCCGACTCGATCATGCTGGTCAACGTCGCGCCTAACGGCCAGGCCGTCGCCCTGTCGATCCCCCGTGACACCTACGCGGAGATTCCCGGCGTGGGCTGGGACAAGATCAACGCCTCCTACGCGTACGGCGGCCCGCAGCTGCTGGTTGAGACCGTGGAGAAGCTGACGGGCCTGACCGTCGATCACTTCGTCCAGATCGGCATGGGCGCGGTACCCGACATGGTGGACGCTGTCGGCGGCGTGGAGCTGTGCTACGACCACGACGCGAACGACGAGTACTCTGGCCTGAACTGGACCGCCGGGTGCCATACGGTTGACGGCACGACCGCCCTGCAGTTCTCCCGCATGCGTTACCAGGACCCGGAAGGCGACATCGGCCGCACGAAGCGTCAGCGTCAGGTGATCTCCAAGGTCGTCTCCTCGGCGGCATCGCCCGCGACCCTGATTAATCCGGCCAGGACCCTGAAGGTGGAGCGCGCAGGTTCCAAGTCCTTCACGGTCGATGAGGATTCGTCGATTTTCACGGTCGGTTCGCTCGTGCTCGCGCTGCGCAGCGCGTCCTCCGAGGAGCTGATGGGCGTGCCCCCGATTGAGTCCCTGGACTACACGACCAGCGCGGGCGCCTCAGCGGTCCTGCTGCGCGACGAGACTGCTCCCGACTTCTTCGAGAAGCTGCGCACCGGCAAGCTGACATCCTCCGACCTCAACCAGGTCGGCTGAGCCCGCCCCTGCCTCGCGGGCAGGCGAGCACATAAGGATCCCGGCCTCGTTCCCTCACTAAAGGGACGAGGCCGGGGCTTTGTCAGGCGGAGAAAAGGCCGTCAGGCGCCGGGCACCGTGATGGGTCGCGGGCCCGCCTGCCAGCCTTCCCAGGCGGAGGTCAGGATCTCGTCGAGGCCGTTGTTGGCCTTCCAGCCCAGGTCGACGCCGATGGAGAGAGGATCGCCGATGAGCTTGGGCGGGTCGCCGGCGCGGCGCTCGAGGACCTCGACGGGGAACTCCCAGCCGATGACGCGGCGCAGGCCGTCGATGATCTCCTGGACGGAGGTGCCCAGGCCGGTGCCCACGTTGTACGTGTGGTGGTCGGGCTGGCGGCCTTCGGCCAGGACGTCGAGGGCGGCGATGTGGGCCTCGGCCAGATCCAGGACGTGGATGTAGTCGCGCACGCACGTGCCGTCGGGGGTGTCGTAGTCGGCGCCGAAGATCTTAGCGCTCTCCCCGCGCTCGAGGCGGTCGAGGACCATGGGGATCAGGTTCATGATGGCGGGGTCGGCCAGGTCGGTCCATCCGGCGCCAGCGACGTTGAAGTAGCGCAGGCCGATCCACTTCAGGTCCCAGGCACGCTCACAGTCGGCCATCATCCACTCGCCGATCAGCTTGGTCTCGCCGTAGGGGTTGATGGGGCGACCGGCCATGTCCTCGGTGACGATTTCGGCGTTGGGCATGCCGTAGACGGCGGCCGAGGACGAGAAGATCATCTGGTCGACGCCGGCGTCCTCCATGGCGGCCAGGACGTTTGCCATGCCGCCGATGTTCTGCTGGTAGTACCAGGTGGGACGCTTGACGGACTCGCCGACCTGCTTGCGCGCGGAGAAGTGGATGACGGCCGTGACGTCCTCGTCCATCATGAGGTTGGAGAGGGTCGATCGCGCTTCGTCCGTGGCGACGTCGAGGCGAACCAGGGGCGTATCCCCGACTCGGGCGGCGTTCGAGGTGGACAGGTCGTCGACGACGACGACGCGATCCCCGCGCTGACGCAGGAGGCGGACAACATGGGCGCCGATGTAGCTGGCGCCGCCACAAACGAGAATGCTCATGGGTTCAGGATACGACGGGCACAGCCCCCGCGCCCACCCGCGCGCAGCTTGTGGTTGTTTGTCAGTAGTCCTCGGCGACGCGATGGGCGAGGACAGCCCCCTTTGCGCTGGCCACGTCACGCAGGCTCTGCTGGAAGTCGCGCATGGAGGCGCGCAGGCCCTCCGCGCGCGCTCCCTCGCCTGCTCCGAGGATCCGTGCGGCGAGCAGGCCGGCGTTGCGAGCACCGGCGATCGAGACGGTCGCGACAGGCACGCCGGCGGGCATCTGGACGATGGAGTGCAAGGAGTCGACGCCGTCGAGGTGCTTGAGGGGAACGGGCACGCCGATAACGGGCAGCTCGGTGAGGGCGGCGAGCATGCCGGGCAGGTGGGCGGCCCCGCCCGCTCCGGCGATGATGACGCGCAGGCCGCGCTCCGAGGCGCTCCTGCCGTAGGCGACCATGTCCTCGGGCATGCGGTGGGCGGAGACGACGCCGACCTCGCAGGCGATGTCGAACTCGGCCAGGGCGGCGACGGCGGGTTCCATGGTCGGCCAGTCCGAGTCCGATCCCATGACGACGCCGACGAGTGGGGCGCGTCCGGTGGCCGTGAGCTGGATGTCGAGGTCGGTGGTCATGACGTGTCCTTTCGGGAGGTGGACGAGGCCGGGGCGGCCTGGCCGCTCGACCGCGCACGGTGGTGGGTTAGTCGGTGGCTGAAGAGCCCTTGAGGGCGTCGACGGCGGCGCGTGCGCGCGTCAGGGCTAGGCCGGGGTCCTTGTCGACGACGGTGACGTGGCCGAGCTTGCGTCCCGGGCGCACGTCCTTGCCGTAGAGGTGGACCTTCGCTCCCGGCCCCCCGGCCGCAAACGCGTCGGCCAGGGCACGCGCGGGCTGGCTGTAGGCGGAACCCAGCAGGTTGACCATGACGGAGTAGGTTCCCGGGGCCTTGAGGTCGGTCGAGCCCAGCGGCAGGTCCAGGACGGCACGCAGGTGCTGCTCGAACTGGCTGGTGACGGCCCCGTCGATGGTCCAGTGACCCGTGTTGTGGGGGCGCATGGCCAGCTCGTTGACGAGGACGCGCTCGTCCGTGCCCTCTCCGACGACAAACATTTCGACGGCGAGCACGCCGGTGACGCCCAACTCGGCGGCGATGCGTTCGCCGATGCGGCGAGCCTCGGCGGCCGTCTCGGGGCGGATACCCACGGCGGGGGCCGTGACCTCGGCGCACACGCCGCCCACCTGAACGGTGGAGGCTACGGGCCAGGATGCGATCTCGCCGGATGGCGTGCGGGCCAGCAGGGCCGCGACCTCGCCCGTGAAGGGCACCATGGCCTCGGCCAGAAGGGGGCCGCCTGCCCACCAGGACTCGACGTCTGCGGGGCTGTGGGCGACCGCGACGCCGTGGCCGTCGTAGCCGCCGCGCGGGGTCTTGACGATGAGGGGCCAGCCGATGACCGCCCCGAAGCGTTCCAGCTCGGCCGCGTCTGCCACGCGCGCCCACGCCGGGCAGGGAATACCCATCTCGCTCAGGCGCGCACGCATCTCCAGCTTATCCTGGGCGTACAGAAGCGCACTGGCCGGGGGCTGGACAGACACGACACGGCCCGCCTCTTCCATGGTCTGGGTGGGAATGTGCTCGTGTTCGAAGGTGAGGACGTCCGCACCGTCAATGAGTTCGCGGACCGCGTCCAGGTCGGCGGGGATCCCGGCGGCTTTGTCAACGGTCACCTGTCCGGTGGACCCGTTCTCGGCCTCGACGAGGGCCCGAAGGTTAATGCCAAGCGCGATAGCGCTCTCCTGCATCATGCGTGCCAGCTGTCCGCCGCCAATGACGGCAACGGTGGGAGGAGTCAACATATCGCGTTCCACGCCTCCCAATCTACCCCGCTCTTAGAAGCGCCGCGACCGGCGTCCCATGGAAATGAGCGGCCCCTCGGGCATGACGCGATCGGGGTCCAGGGACGCCGGAATCGCGGCCACGGATATCGTGAAAACGGCAGGAGTATTGGACTTGAGCTCCAGGCGCCCGCCCATCGCCTGAGCCAGGTCATGGGCAAGGGCCAGGCCGATGCCCGTCGAACCGTGTCCAGACACACCCTTTTCGAAAATGTCGGGGGCCAGGGCCTCGTCGATGCCCTCCCCTTCGTCGCTGACCTCGATGATGACGCCGCGCTTGGAGGAGCCTGCGTGCGCCCACACGCGTGTGGTGCCCCCGCCGTAGCGCAGGGAGTTTTCGATGAGGGTGGCCAGCACCTGTCCGAGTTTGCCAGCGTCGGCCAGGATCGGGCGCTCTGCCTCGTCGAGGAAGACGAGGGGCCGTCCCGCGGCCTCGAATTGGTCCTCCCACTCCTCGCGGGCGGTGTTAAAGACTTCGAGAATGTGGATGGCCTCGGTGGAGCCGCCACTCTCGCGCTTGGACACGTCCAGCAGCTCGGAGACGACGTTCGTCATGCGCTCGACCTGTTCGAGGCAGGTGCGAGCTTCTGCGCGCACCTCTTCCTCGGAGGAGATGAGTTCGATCTCTTCCAGTCGCATCGACAACGCGGTGAGCGGGGTGCGCAGCTGGTGGGAGGCATCGGCGGCCGCCTGGCGTTCCGCGGCCAGTCGTCCGGCCATGCGCTCGCCGGTGCGCGCAAGTTCCTCGGAGACCAGGTCGATCTCTTCGATGCCCGAGCGCTCCACGCGGGCGCGTACCCCTCCCGAGCCGATTTGCTCGGCCTGGGCGGCCAGGTAGATGAGCGGAGCGGACAGGGAACGCGACAGGGAGCGTGCCATCAGCCAGCCGATCAGCATGGACCCGGCCATGCCAGCCCCAAACATGCCGCACGCCCACAGGATGCGAGTGGTCGCCACCGACGCCGATGAGGTCAGCTGCACGCTGACGCCGCTGGGGGACTCGGCGAACGCGGAGAGGATACGCCCGGTCGGCTGCGTCTCATTGGTGATGAGGTTTTCGCCGGGCACCATGATGCGGTAGCTGATCTGGTCACCGCCCTCGGCCAGTTCGGAGACGAGCGGAGCCACAGATTCCTTGTCGGTCCTCTCCCCCGCCGCCCTGCGCCGGTCGATGTTCTGCACGACGCGTTGAGCGGATACCTCGAGGCTGTTCTGCTCGGAGGTCCAGATGGCTACCGAGGCAAAAAATGCGCCGGGCACGCCCATGACGACGCACACGACGGCGACGACGGACACAATCATCCTCACCGCGCGTGCGCGCATGGCACCCCTCCTTTAGTGACGGATCAGCGCGCGCTCTCGAAGCGGAAGCCCATCCCGCGCACGGTCGTGATGTAGTGCGGGTCGGTGGCGTCGTCGCCGAGCTTGCGGCGCAGCCAGGACACGTGCATGTCGAGGGTCTTGGTCGAACCGGTGGGGTCCGAACCCCAGACCTCGCGCATGAGGGTGTCGCGTGCGACGACCGAGCCGGCCTCGCGCAGCAGGACGCGCAGCAGGTCGAATTCCTTGGCTGTCAGGCTCAGCTCGACGTCGCCGACGAAGGCGCGGTGGGCGGCGACGTCCATGCGGACGTCCTGGGCGCGCAGCTCACCCTCGGCGGGCTCGGCGACCTGGCGGCGCAGGAGGGCGCGCACGCGGGCGAGGAGCTCGGCGAGGCGGAAAGGCTTGGTCACGTAGTCGTCGGCGCCCGCGTCCAGGCCGACGACCATGTCGACCTCGTCCGTACGGGCAGTCAGGATCAGGATCGGCACGCGGTTGCCGGAGGCGCGGACCTCGCGGGCCACGTCCAGGCCGTCCATGTCGGGCAGGCCCAGGTCCAGAACAACCAGGTCGACGCCGCGAATGTCGGCGAGGGCTTCGGCGCCCGTGGCGTGCGCGCGCACGTCGTACCCTTCCCTGCCCAGAGCGCGGGTCAAGGGCTCGGAGATAGCCGGATCGTCTTCAACGAGGAGAACTGTAGTCACGCGCTCATCTTAGCAATTCCGAACCAAAACTTTCACCGTTCTTGACCAAATCGGCGTCCCGCCCGGACGCCGATGTGAACGGTGTGAGACAGGTCGACTCAGGCCACGCGAGACGAGAGAAGGTAGGGTGACACCGGCCCAAAACCGCGCAAGTCTGCGGTCGGGAACTCCTCGAGGCGGTAGCCCTCACCACCCTTACCAGCGGCGATCGCAGCAGCCGTAGCGGGGTCGGTGAGAATCTTACCGACCGGCGCGATGTCCACGAGGCGAGACGCGAGATTGACGGTCGGACCGAAGACGTCGCCGGAGCGGGAAAACACGTCGCCACGAACGAAGGAGGCGCGCACGGGCAGCATCTCATCGTCGGCATTCAAGCGTTCGATCAGGGCGGTCGCCACGCGCAGGCCGGTCGGCAGATCATCGGCGATGTACAGGACCGCATCGCCGATCATCTTGACGACGCGCCCGCCCTCCTCGATGACCGCGGTCCGACTCTCTTCCTCGAAGCGCTCGATGAGGCCCACCAGGGAATCACCGAGGATCGTGGAGGAGGAGGTGTAGGAGACCATGTCCACGAAACCGAGGCAGCGGTTGAGGGGGGAAGCGACTATGACGCTCCTCGTGCCCGCGCTGAGAGACCTCACGGTCGAAACGCGACAGGGTCGCCTCGAGCTGACGACGCCAGGAGTAGACGAACATTTCCTGGAAGACGTCGATGTACTCGCGCATATGGTCGAGCACGTACATGCGAGCCGTCGTATCGTCCAGCATCAGGCGGCGCGACGAGTCCTCAACCAGGGCCTCGTACTGCCACAGGGCGAGACGGTCAGCCAGGTGAGAATTGGCGCGCAGGAGCGAGCGAGACGTAGCCGTGTCGATGGCCCCCGACTCGACGAGATCGTGCCACTTGTGCAGGACCTCAAGGTCGCGCTGGGAGAACATCTGCTCGTCCGGATCGGGAGCCTGGAAGCCCAGGGCGATCCAGAATTGCACGACGCGGTCGATCGGAGTGCCCGTCGCCTCTGCGAGGTCGCGGGCGGAGTAAGTGAGATGACCACCGAGCAGCTGAGGAACGTAGCTGGTTGCGGTGAGGTCATCGGGAGTTGCACGGAACGATGCCGCACGCTCATCCATCGCGTATCCCTCCTCAAGTCAGGCTGACTCAACACCACATCAGCGAACAATCAGTATAGTAGATCACTTTTCAAGGTCACACTGGCACATGACCCCAGATACAGACAATTGTAGTAGACTAACCTGTTTTGCACCAGCCATTTGCACGTTTACCTGCAACAACCCGGTTTTTTGCACCAATTTCAGCTTGACTGCGCCCCGTAGCCGCCATGGTCCACAATGAGCCTATGCGCCTCGTTCTTGCCTCCGCTTCCCCCCGCCCGCCGAGCAACGCTCATCGCGGCGGGCATCACGCCACTCGTTCGAGTGTCCACCGTCGACGAGGACGCGGTCCTGGCCGCCCTTCCCGGGGGCCGCGCATTCTCGGGCACCGCAACCACCCCCGCAGACGAGGTGAGCGCACTCGCTGCGGCCAAGTGCCTCGACGTGTGCGAGGCCCTGGCGCGCAACAGCCCCGACCTGCCCGACGGTGAGCCCGTCCTTGTCGTCGGCTGCGACTCCATGCTCGAAATCGGGGGCCAGATGCTCGGCAAGCCACACACCCCCGAAGTCGCCCGCGAGCGCATCGCGGCGATGCGGCGCACGACCGCGACCCTGTGGACCGGCCACTGCGCGGCGATCCTGGCCCCGGCCTCGTCCGCGCAGGACGGTGACACGCGCGTCGTCACTGCGTCCGTGACGCGCTCCGCGTCGACTCTCGTCCACTTCGGCGACATCTCGGATGCCGAGATTGATGCCTACGTGGCCACGGGCGAGCCCCTGCACGTCGCAGGCTCCTTCACGGTCGATGGCCTGGGAGGCCCGTTTATTGAGGGAGTGACAGGCGATTATCACTCGGTCGTCGGCATCTCCTTGCCGCTGCTGCGTGCGATGGCCACGGAGCTCGGCGTGTTCTGGCCGGACCTGTGGGATGCGCCGCGCCCCTGAGTTTCACTTCTAAACGACCCGCGTCAGCCCCGTACTGTAGGGGCATGGACAACAGCACTGCATGGGGCGTCGGCCTCGCAACGATCACCCTGGATGGAACGACTCTCGACACGTGGTACCCCGCCCCGCACCTGGGCGAGCCCGGGAGCGACGAGGAGCTGGCGACCTCGCTGGCTCTCCTGGAGCGCGTGGACGATGCGCGCCGCGTGCGCACGGTCGTCACGACGACGACGATTGACCTGACGCAGGCCCCCGCCTCCACGGAGGACGCCTACCTGCGTCTGCACCTGCTCTCCCACCGCCTGGTTCAGCCCAATACGATCAACCTGGACGGTATCTTCGCGGTGCTGCCCAACGTTGTGTGGACGGACGCGGGCCCGTGCGCGGTCGCCGATTTCGAGGCCACCCGCCTGCGCCTGCGCGCCCGCGACGGCCGCCCCGTCACCGTGCAGGGCGTCGACAAGTTCCCGCCGATGGTCAACTACGTGCTGCCGCCCGGCGTGCGCATCGCCGACGGCACGCGCGTGCGCCTGGGCGCCTACCTCTCCGAGGGCACGACCGTCATGCATGCCGGTTTCGTCAACTTCAACGCGGGCACGCTCGGCCGCTCGATGGTCGAGGGCCGCGTCTCACAGGGCGTCGTCATCGGCGACGGCTCGGACGTGGGCGGCGGCGCCTCCACGATGGGCACTCTCTCGGGCGGCGGCAAGCAGCGCGTGCGCCTGGGCGAGCGCTGCCTGCTGGGCGCAAACTCGGGCCTGGGCATCGCGCTGGGCGACGACTGCGTCGTCGAGGCCGGCCTGTACGTGACCGCGGGCGCGAAGGTGACGCTTATCGATTCTTCCGGCGAAGCCGAGCCGCGCACGATTGCCGCGCGTGAGCTGTCGGGCGCGTCGAACATTCTGTTCCGCCGCAACTCTCAGACGGGTCGCATCGAGGCCATCGCCCGCGCGGGCGTCGTGGGCATCGAACTCAACGACGCGCTGCACGCGTCAAACTGACGTCGGCAATCGTCACGAGGCCGGGGCGCGCACTGCGTCCCGGCCTCGTCGTGTCGGTGCGTCCCTTAGCGGGCGGACCAAGCCTCGCGGATGCGGCTGGCGGCCGCCTGAATACGCTCGTCGGTGGCGGTCAGGGCCACGCGGACGCGCCCGTGAGCTGCCGTGCCGTAGAAGTCGCCGGGGGCCACGAGGATGCCGAGCTCAGCCAGGCGGTTGACAAGCGCCCACGAGTCGGTCGGGTTGGCGGGGTCGGCGACCCACAGGTACAGGCCGGCGGCACTGTCGGGATCAACGTCGAGGCCGGCATCAGTCAGCGCCTCGAGGAGGAGGGCGCGACGCACGGCGTAGACGGAGCGCTGGCGCTCGACGTGCTCCGTGTCATTGAGAGCGACGGCCATCGCGTGCTGGACGGGGGCGGGCACCATGAGTCCAGAGTGCTTGCGCACGCTGACGATCGGGGCGACCAGTGCGGGATCGCCGTAGATGAGAGCACCGCGGTAGCCCGCGAGATTCGACTGCTTAGACAGCGAGTACAGGACGAGGAGACCGCTCGCGTCGCCCTCGCACACGTCCGTATCGAGCAGGGAGGGCACGCCCTCGCTCACGTAGGGTTCGGCCCAGGGCAGGGCGGCGTAGCACTCGTCGGAGACGACGACGGCGCCGTGGGAGCGCGCCCAGGCGACGACGGCGCGCAGCTCGTCTGTGCTCATGACGTGCCCGTCGGGGTTGCCCGGCGAGTTCAGGTAGACGAGGGCGGCATCCGGCCAGCTGCTCGGATCCGTCGGGTCGACGGCGACGGGGGTGGCCCCGGCCAGGCGGGCGCCGATGTCGTAGGTGGGGTAGGCGACCTCGGGGACCAGGACGGTGTCGCCGGGGCGCACGCCGAGCAGGAAGGGGATCCACGCGACGGCTTCTTTGGAGCCGATCGTGGGGATGACGCCGTTCATGCCCACGTCCACCATGCCCCGGCGCTTGCCCCAGGCCACGATGGCCTCGCGCACCTCGACGGTGCCGATGACCGTCGGGTACCCGTGCGCATTGGACGCATCCGCCAGAGCCTCGCGGATGAACGCGGGGGTATCGTCGACGGGCGTGCCGACGCTCAGATCGCAGATTCCCCCGGGATGTGCAGCTGCGCGCTCTTTCGCGGGCGCGAGCTGATCCCAGGGGAATTCGGGCAGGTCAAGGGGGCGGGGCAGGTGAAGAGTCATGCCCCTACCCTATCGACTGTCAGAGGTTTTCGGCCTTCCATTCCTCATTCTGAGGCGGCAGGGCGGCGATCATCGGGTCGTCGTAGTCCTGGACGCCGGTCTTCTGGGCGCCGCCGGGGCTGCCCAGCTCGTTGAAGAAGTCGACGTTGGCGCGCAGGTAGTCCGACCATTCCTCGGGCAGGTCGTCCTCGTAGAAGATGGCCTCGGTGGGGCACACGGGTTCGCAGGCGCCACAGTCCACGCACTCCTCGGGGTGGATGTACAGCGAGCGCTCCCCCTCGTAGATGCAGTCGACGGGGCACTCGTCCACGCACGCGCGATCCTTGACGTCCACGCAGGGCTGCGCGATGACGTAGGTCATGAGACGTTCCTCCTGGTCAGTTCTAAAGACTCGTTAGTATCTATTATTCACGTATGAGCAGCCCCGAGTCACCCACCGCCCACGGTCCCGCAGAAAACGGCGCTATGCCGCCGATTGACCAGCGGGGACCCGATGGGGCGCAGGAGCAAATTTCCACACGCGCACCTCGCGCAATTCCCGACCTGCCGTGGATGCGCTTTGAGGTCGGTCAGAGAATCGTGATCCGGTATCGCCTGAGCGACGGGCTGCACGACGCCCTGGGAGAGGCGCTCGAGGTGGCACCCACGCACGTCACCGTGGCGACGAGGCGGGGGCCGGTTCGCGTGGATGCCCGCACGATGGTGACGGGTAAGCGGGTGCCTCCCCCGCCGTCCCTGTAGCGGGTGGCGGGGCGTCCCCCGTCGGCTCAGCGGTTGGCGCGGCGCTCGCGAGCGGCGATCTTGAAGCGCTCCTGGGCATCCAGGACGACCTTGCGCACGCGCACGGCCTCCGGGGTGACCTCGACGCACTCGTCGTTGGCCGCAAACTCGAGGGATTCTTCGAGGGTGAGCTTGCGCGAGGGGGTCAGCGACTCGTACACGTCGGCGGTGGCGCTGCGCGTGTTGGTCTGCTTCTTCTCGCGGCAGATGTTCACGTCCATGTCCTCGCCGCGCGGGTTCTCGCCCACGACCTGGCCCTCGTAGACCTCGGAGGAGGGCTCGACGATGAAGGAGCCGCGCTCCTGCAGGTTCGTCATGGCGTAGGGGGTGGCCTGGCCTGCGCGGTCGGCGACGAGGGAGCCGGTGAGGCGCTGCTCGATGGTGCCCTGCCAGGGGGCGTAGCCCTCGGAGATGGACGAGGCGATGCCGGTGCCGCGCGTTTCGGTCAGGAAGCGCGTGCGGAAGCCGATGAGGCCTCGGGCGGGGACGACGAACTCCAGGCGGATCCAGCCCGAGCCGTGGTTCGCCATGGTCTCCATGCGGCCCTTGCGTGCGGCCATGAGCTGCGTGATGGCGCCGAGGTATTCCTCGGGGATGTCGATCGTCATGCGCTCCATGGGCTCGCTGAGGACGCCGTCGATCTCTTTGGTGACGACCTGCGGCTTGCCGACGGTGAGCTCAAAGCCCTCGCGACGCATCTGCTCCACGAGGATCGCCAGGGCGAGTTCGCCTCGGCCCTGGACCTCCCAGGCGTCGGGACGCTCGGTAGGCAGGACCTTCAGCGACACGTTGCCGATGAGTTCGCGGTCGAGGCGGTCCTTGACCTGGCGGGCGGTGACCTTTGGCGCCCTTGACGCGACCGGCCATCGGCGAGGTGTTGATGCCGATGGTCATGGAGATGGCCGGGTCGTCGACGGTGATGAGCGGGAGGGGGCGCGGATCCTCGAGGTCGACGAGGGACTCTCCGATCATGATGTCCTCGATGCCGGCGACGGCGACGATGTCGCCGGGGGCGGCGGAGTCGGTGGACACGCGCTCGAGGCCTTCGGTGGCCAGCAGCTCGGAGATATGCACGCGCTGGATGGTGCCGTCGTGGCGGGCAAGTCCCACGTCGGCGCCCTTCTTCAGGGTGCCGTTGTGGATGCGCAGCAGAGCCAGACGGCCCAGGAACGGCGAGGCGTCCAGGTTGGTGACGTGGGCCTGCAGCGGCATGTCCTCGTCGAAGGAGGGGCCGGGGATGCGGTTCAGGATGGTCTCGAAGAGGGGCTCGAGGTCCTCGGTGGGCAGCTGGCCGTCGCCGGGGTTGTCCAGGGAGCACTTGCCGGCCTTGGCGGAGGCGTAGACGACGGGGACGTCCATGAGGGAGTCCACGTCGATGTCGATGCCCTCGTTCATGAGGTCTTCACCCAGGGAGAGCAGCAGGTCGGTCGTCTCGGAGACGACCTCGTCGATACGCGAGTCGGGGCGGTCAACCTTGTTGACGACGACGATAACGGGCAGGTGGGCCTGGAGGGCCTTGCGCAGCACGAAGCGGGTCTGAGGGAGCGGGCCCTCGGAGGCGTCAACCATGAGGACGACGCCGTCAACCATCGACAGGCCTCGCTCGACCTCGCCGCCGAAGTCGGCGTGACCGGGGGTGTCAATGACGTTAATTGTGACGCCGTCCTGAAGGCCCAGGTCCTGAGCGGCGGGGCCGGTGTAGTGGACGGCGGTGTTCTTGGCGAGAATGGTGATGCCCTTTTCTCGCTCGAGATCGCCGGAGTCCATGACACGCTCGCCGGTCTTTTCGACCGTGTCGCGCTCGGAGAACGCTCCGGACTGCCAGAGCATTGCGTCAACCAGCGTGGTCTTTCCGTGATCGACGTGCGCGACGATCGCGACGTTTCGCAGGTCGGGACGCGTGGACATATCTGGACTCCTCAAATGTGGACACCTATTATTGCGTGTGATGGGGCACAGAAGCCCCTTGGACATTCGGCCGACTGACCGATTCCACGCACATACCTCTCCAGAATATCGGCATACGGAGGGCCAATGCGCACGCCACCCTGCGACATCCACCACGTCATCTACCCACCCACCTGGACCATTCGGTCTATTTGCTGCAAAACTATCCATGCACTTCACTGATCACTATGAGCGATATCGCCACCCTCTCAGCAACCGTTCCCTCCTCCTCAACGCAGATCACCCCCTTCGGTGCCCACCTCCTGTCGTGGCGCCCAACGGATGAAGAGGACGTCCTGTGGCTCTCCTCGCGCGCCGTCTTAGACGGCACGAAGGCGATCCGCGGCGGCGTTCCCCTGTGCTTGCCCTGGTTTGGCGGCCCCGAGGATTCCCCGTCGCGTCCCGGTCCGGGAGCCGGCGCCCACGGCTTTGCGCGCACCTCGACGTGGAAGCTCCTGGCCTCCACGCAACCCGCGAACGACGCCCCGGCCTCGTTCTCTTTCGAGCTGCACCACACGGGCGAGACCTCCGCGCTCTACCCTCATTCCTTCTGCGCGCGCCTGGACGTCCTTGCGGGTTCCGAGCTGAACATGACCCTGACCCTGACGAACGAGGACGACCACCCCTTCGCGATCGAGGCCGCCATGCACACCTACCTGCGGGTCGGCGACGTCAAGGACGTGACGGTTGAGGGCCTGGACGGCGAGCGCTACTTCGATAAAGTCCGAGGCCGCTACTCCACGCAGTGCGGGGACCTGAGCTTCGTGGGATTCACGGACCGCGTGTACACAACGACCCAGCAGGTTCAGGTGATCGATCCGAAGCTTGATCGGCGCATCATCGTCGACAAGAACGGCTCGGGTTCGACGATCGTGTGGAATCCCTGGTCGGCCGGGGCGGCTGGCATGAGCGACGTGGGCGAAGGCGAATGGCAGAACTTCGTGTGCGTCGAGACCGCCGCAGTGCGCGAGCGTGCGCTGACGCTGTGGCCGGGCCACCCCCACATCATGACGCAGACCCTTGCCGTGGAGACGATCAACTGAGGCGGGCGCGGGTAGGATTGATGGCAGCTCCGACCAGAAAGGCCCCCATGGCTCTCACCTCAGCGATCGCGTCCGCGTACCTGTCTCTTTCCCGGTGGAAGCTGTCCACGCAGCCCCTGCCGGACAAGGTCATCGTCATCGGCGCCCCGCACACGTCGAATTGGGACGGCGTCTTCATGGCGATTTCCATGTGGAAGTCCGGACGCACGTTCTCCTTCCTGGTGAAGGATTCCGTCGTCAAGGCCCCGGTGCTGGGTTGGTTCGTCAAGAAGATCGGCGCGGTTCCCGTGGAGCGCAGCGCCGCGCACGGCCTGGTCGAGCAGGTCGTGCAGCGTATCCGCGAGTCCGACTCCTTTACCCTGTGCATTACTCCGAAGGGCACGCGCTCGCCGCGTGAGTTCTGGAAGTCCGGCTTTTACCGCATCGCCATGGAGGCGGACGTCCCGATTCAGCTGGGCTTCATCGACCGCAACACCCGCACGTTCGGCTGGGGTCCGACGTATCGCCTGACGGGCGACGTGCGCGCCGACATGGACGTGATCCGCGCGTTTTACGCGGACAAGGTGGGCGTCAAGCCCTCCAAGACGTCGGTTCCTCGCCTACGCGCCGAGGACGAGGCCGCGTGAGGTTCGCCCGCATCCTGTCCTGCGCGGTGGGCACGGTCGCGCTGTGCGCGCTCGGGGCGCCCGCCTTCGCGGATGAGGCGACCCCGATCCACCTTGTGGAGGTCTACGACGTCACGCCGGGCGTCAGCGCGACACACGAGGTGACGCTGTCGACGACCCAGCCGTTGCTCGGCGAGCAGTGCCAGTCGATGGGCACGGGTGCGCGCGCATCCTCCACCGTGTCGGTTGACGTCGATGGCGTGGCGGGTTGCCGCTTCACGTGGGTGCTGGAGGATGCTGGCGCCGAGATCGTGACCGTCGACGATGGCGGCGTGTTCCATTTTCATTCTGTTTCCGCCTCCCTGTTGGAGGGTTTTTCTTCCCCGGAGGCGGTTGCCACGATCGAGTCCGTGACGCTGGTGGCTCACTCCTCCGAGATTGTGGAGGCCTCCCACGGCGGCGTCATTTCCTCCGCGGGCGCGTCCACGCGGACGGACGCGTCCACGGTGACGTGGACGAATGTGCGCGATGACGTCAGCGCGGTGGGCACGGTCAGCCCGGACGCGGCGGATCTGGCCGCTTCTCCTTCCCCCTCGCCCACTGCTCCGGTGTCCACTACCGCTTCTTCGCAACGAGGCGGGGGTTCCTCGCGCTCGTCTCTGACCATGATTGCGGGGATCACCGGCGCGGTCCTCGTCCTCGCCCTTGTCGGTGCGCTCATTCGCTGGTCCGCCAGGTCTCGCCGCGCCGCGGCCGACGCGCAATTCGAGCATGACGCGGCGATGCGCGCCGCCCAGCGCCAGCTGGCCATGGGAGCCGACGAGGCCTCGGCCCCCTACGCCGCCCCCGCTCCCATCTCGGACCGGTAGCCCCGGAGCCTCCCCCTGCCGCTGCGCCCCCGGCGCCGCAGGCTGTTTCTCCCTCGGACGTGCCCCCGGCACCGGACCACTCCCCGTCGACGCACCCCCGGCACCGAGTGTCGATCAGCGCTTCGCGCCGCCTCCCCCGGCCCCCTGATGAGGTGCGCGCTCGGCGCAGGGCGGCCCCGGCCTCGTCCCTTCGAGGCTGGGGCCGTGCTGCTATCCGATGTGGAAGTAACGCTCGACGAGCTCTTCGACTGAGACGCGCGAGTCAGCCAGGTCGTCGCGCAGGTGCATATCGCCCAGGTCCACCAGGCGCCCGGCCCACGAGTCGATGAGACCGGCCGGGAAGACGCCGCCCTCCTCGTAATCGTCGCGCTGGGCGAGCAGGCGACCGGCGGCCTCGAAACACGACGAGGGAAGCTGGTCGAGCCCCGGGGTCTGCGAGGCGTCGCCGTCAACTTTGCGCTTGCTCGCGTAGTCGGCCATGCCGGGTCGCGTCAGCCCGATGCGCGCGGCCACCGTAATACCAGCAAGGAGCAGGTGGATGGCAGCCGAGCCATCTGGACTGCGCAGCTCGATGGTCTGGGAATCATTGGGCAGGTTCGCGATGGGAGGCTCCCCCGGGTTCGCGTCGCGGAACATCGAGTCGTCGATGTTTTGCCAGCCGAGGGGAACACGCACGAGGACCGAGCGGTTGCGATCGCCCCAGCAGATCGCGGTCGGCGCCTCCTGGTGGGGCACGAGGCGCAGGAACGACGTGGGCACGGTGTTGCCGAAGGCGGTCAGCGAGGCCGCGTGGGAGAGGTAGCCTCCGATGACCTTGAGCGCGTCCTCGGTCAGGCCGGATCCGGTGGAGAACTGGTTAACCCCATCCTTGACGAGGCGGGTGTGGAAGTGCATGCCGGAACCGGCTTGTCCCACCGCGATCTTGGGCGAGAAAGACACCTCGATTCCATAGGAGTGGGCGACCTCGCGCAGCACCCACTTGGCCAGCACCATCTGATCGGCCGCGTCGCACACGTCCACGGGCAAGAATTCGATTTCCTGCTGGATCATCTGACGCCCGTCCGCAACGAAGTTACCGACCTCCGAGTGGGCATACTTGACGGCGCAGCCCATGCTCACCAGGTGTGCCAGGGTCTCCGTTCGCACGTTCTCCCACTTCGAGAAGGGGCCGGACTCGTGGTAGCCGCGCTGCGGTTCGACGCGGAAGAGAGTGTCCTCCGGCGAGAACAGGTAGTACTCGAGCTCGCCGAGCGCCTCCAGGGTGGCGCCCGTCTGCGCCTGGAGGGCGCGCTGGGCCTTTGCGCAGGATCTCCTGCGGTGCCGAGGCGAGGGGCGCGCCGCTCACGTCGTAGAAGCCACACAGGAACTCCACCGTGGGCAGCACCGAAAAGGGGCTCAGGAAAGCTGTCGACAGGCGAGGGACCACGTAGAGGTCCGAGGAGGTCGCCTCGACGAAGCTGAACAGGGAGGATCCGTCGACGCGTTCGCCGAGCGTGAGGACACGATCGAGGTGCGCTTTGGACTGAATCGCAAAATTGAGGGTTTTGAGGCGCCCATCCCCGCCGACATAGCGAAGGTTCACCATCGAGATCCGATTGTCTTCGATATAGCCGATGATGTCAGCCTTCGTGAACTCCTTGGCAGGCTTTCCGAGCGCCTGCACGAGGGGGGTTCGGGTTGAGGGAGACGGTGTCGGTCGAAAGCATCTCACACTCCTCATTGAGAATGACTTGTTTCACATGATTATGTCACACATTGCCGCGCCCAACAGTTCCTACCCCGCCTCCCTCAAATTCGTCGAGGCCGCGTTCCACCGCGCGTGCGAGCTCTTCCCCTCGCGAGTCATCCACATCCGCACGACGGGCTACGACCGCGCGCCCTGGCACTCAGACTCACCTCCCGCACGCGGAGGAGCTCGCTCAGCCCGCAGCGCAGACACCCTCATGATCGCTCGGGCCCTGCGCGCTGCGGTTCCACGGCCGACGGGCGGGAGCATGGGACGAGATCACGTGCACATACTCCCCTTCCCCTCATCGAAGGCGAGAGAGCCGAGCTCAGCCACACCGTCCCCTGCTGGCGTGCGCATCAGGCATGAGTAAGGGCCGCGTACCAATACAGCACGCGGCCCTGTGCCCCCTAGCGGGGCGAGGTTCGGAGCAGGCGGTGAACCCACCCCACTAGGTCCTTATGACCGAGGGGTCCAGAGTTTCAGGCGCTCAGCGAGCTCACGGGCTCGAGTATCCAAGCGCTCAGCTTCTAGCGCATCCCCACTTTTGATCGCACGCCAATACTCAACTTTTGTGCGCAAGAACTCACGTCGCAGCTCGATAATCTGCGCCTCCTCCTGGAGGCGCACATCCTGCTGCTCAAGAAGGGAAATGAATTCGGAAATATCCCGATCGCCACCCAACCCCGAGCGCACGAACTCGCGCATATCAGCAATAGCCATACCAGAGGCGGAGAGGCACGCGACCGACGTCAGCAACTCCAGGTCACCCTCCGTGTAGATACGGTGGCCACTGAAAGGATCGCGAGCGATGGCAGGGATGACGCCAACTTCCTCGTAATAGCGCAGCGTGGAGGGGGGTAGGCCAACAAGCGCCGCTACCTCTTTAATAGAGTACGTGCGCCCGGAGCCTGTTCCTGCCATGACTTCACCCTAAAAGACCTCAAGTCCTTGAAGTCAAACGGAACCAGGGGACGTGCATCACGCGCCGCGACCTGCGCAAAGAGATCATGCGCGACCGCCCGACGAGGGCTCAGGCAGCGGCGGCGATACTGACTAACCTTCGCGCACTCAGAGCAGCTTCGCTTCCTTCTGAAAGGCCCAGATCGGACAGGTCTGCCCCCTCAGAGACGTGCTCCCGCGACCCAGGAGCTCGCACCCGCCATTCAAATAGAAACGCGCGTTGGATTCCGTCGATGTCACGAACCCATACGCGCGCCCGCCTCTCTTTGCCACAAAGTCGGGAAGCACCTTGGCGACAAGCCAACGCCCCACGCCCCGACCCCGCATGCGCCGGTCGACCGAGAGGATCTCGAGATACCAGTCGAAGTCACCCGCGTCGAGGGCGTACTGATCGCCGACGTCGGCCGCATCCGAAAAGTCCATGAGCAGCCGAGGAGTCCCGTAGCGGAAGAGCTGATAACCGCCAGCAAAGAAGTTAGGCCAGAAGCCAATCGGCCGATCATGCATGAGCGCGACGGCAACGACGTCCCCTTCGTGCTCGACAACGAGGGCATTCCTGTACTCCACGTAGGCTTTCGCCATCATGCGATTGAGCAGGCTCAGACATTGCGGGTAATGCTCCGCGCGGTAGAGATGGGGTTGAAGCATCACATGGAAGGGATAATCCAAGAACCCTTCCGTGATAATGCGTGCCATCTCTGGGATATCTGCGTTTGTCGCAGGTCGACACTTCACAGCGTCCCTCCTCGATCGTACGTCATAACACCTCACAGCTGGATCGAAAACCTGACTGTAGGTAGATACTCGTCATCCTACGCGAAAGAGCCCCCGCACACCTTGTCAGTTAACCCCTCCAGCCTTTGACAGACGCCATTCATTCCTTTGACATTCGGTCAGATAATCTCGGCGCACTGTTTCCTCGTTGCTTTGAGCGCTCGAACAGACGATAATCGAGTGACCAATCGTCAGGAGGATTGCATGCGACTTTTCCGCACCCTGTGCGCAACGCTGGGGGCCCTGTTCATTGTGTCGGCCCCGACTGTCGGGACCTACGCGGCCGCGCCCCTATCTGTTCCATCCGACCTGGCGAACAGCGCGAATGGCCTCACAACGCTGTCGGCGGCGGCCGCGGACGCGTCGGATTCTTCCCCGTCTCTCGCCTTGCTCATCGCGCTGATCGTCGGCATCATCGCCGTCGTCGTGACGATTGTCGTCCTCATTTACGTCAAGCGCTCAAAACGCGCCCACAAGTCGCAGGATTCCGCCGTTCTGCCCGCACCCACGACGCCGCCCGTTCAGATTTTCACTCCCGAGGCCTCAGCGTCTCCCGCCCCGGCCTCGTCGGACGCGCCCGCGCAATCCCCGTCCGCGGACCTGACCCCGCGCGAGACCGGTTTCGTGTGGCAGCCTCAGGCAGGCCCGGTGCCGACCCAGCAGAGCGCCCCTCAGGCGCCGCCGCAGAGCGCGCCGAAGCAGGCGCAGAAGAAGCGCTTCGGCTTCGGTCGTCGCGCGTCGGCCTCTCAGGGCCAGCCCGCGCAGCCCGCCGGCGCCCCAGACCAGTCGGTGACGACACTCATGAGCATGTTCTCGGATAACCCGGGATTGCCTGCTCCCCAGGGCCAGCCGCACGTGGCACCCCAGCCCGGGTTCGCTGAGTCCGGCGCGCTCGGAGGTGCGGCCGCCACGCACGCGCAGGCCGATGTGCCCATGCAGGGGGACCGGACCGAGCTCCTGACGACCTTCGGCGACGAAAACTCCCCCGCGGACAAGACGCAAATCCTGGAGACTTTCGAGGACCGGGGCCTGCCCGAAGACAAGACCCAGCTGCTGGAGACCGTTGAGCAGGGAGACCTGCCCGGCGACAAGACCGAGTTTTTGACGGTGTTTCCTGACGAGGCCGTGGCGCGGCCCTCCGCCGAGCGCGGCGCGGACGCATCGTTCCCGGCCGTCACTGATTCCTGGCCGCAGGACGGTGCGGTCGAGACGCCCGAGGCGCCTGCTGCCGACGCGCCCAAAGACCCGGGCATGCTCACCGTCAAGCTCCCCCGCTTCAAGCCCGAGGCCGCCCAGGAAGCAACCCCCCAGACCGAGGCCACCACTGTCGGCGCACCCCAAGACCCGGGCATGCTCACCGTCAAACTCCCCCGCTTCAAGCCCGAGGCCCCCAGGAAGCAACCCCCAGACCGAAGCCACCACTACCGGCGCACCCCAAGACCCGGGCATGCTCACCGTCAAATTGCCCCGCTTCAAGCCCGAGGCCCCCCAGGAAGCAACCCCCCAGACCGAGGCCACCACTACCGGCGCACCCCAAGACCCGGGCATGCTCACCGTCAAACTCCCCCGCTTCAAGCCTGCGCAGCCCGAGCCGGTCGCCGAGCCGGTCGCCGAGCCGGTCGCCGAGCCGGTGGCCGAGCCGGTTCTGGCTGAACCCGAGCAACCCGAGTACGTCGACGTTCCGACCGTCAAGCTGCTTCGATTCAACCCCGAACAGCAGGCGGCACCCGTGACTGAGTCCGCCTCCGCCCCGGATGCTCCCGAGCAGCCGGAGTATGTCGACGTTCCGACCATCAAGCTGCTTCGATTCAACCCCGAACAGGCCTCGGTCGCGGCTCCCGCCGCCGAGCCCGAGCCCGAGCCGGTCGCTGCCACCGAGCCCGAGCCCGAGCCGGTCGCTACCACCGAGCCCGAACCCGAGCCGGTCGCTACCACCGAGCCCGAGCCCGAGCCGGTCGCTACCACCGAGCCCGAACCCGAGCCGGTCGCTACCACCGAGCCCGAACCCGAGCCGGTCGCTACCACCGAGCCCGAACCCGAGCCGGTCGCTGCCACCGAGCCTGAGCCGGAGCTTCTCCCTGCCCCCGCGCCGATGCCTATGCCTGAGCACGTCGCGGAGTCCGACCCCGTTCGCGACTCCGCTGCGGTGCCCTCCCCGTCGTGATCCCCGCCCCCGAGCCGGTCGTCATGCCTGAGCCGGAAGTTTCAGGGTGCACCCGCTCAGGCCTCGTCTGAGGAAGACGCGGGCGACGCCGGACTCACGACCGTGCAGATGCCCCACGCCGACCAGATGGACTCCTTCGACTGGGACGCCCTGGCCGCGCGCCAGCCGGAGCCGCACCTCCAGGGCGGCACCCCCGAGCACATGGCCACCCCCGAGCAGATGCCCGCACCCGGCCAAGGGTTCACGCCCGCGCAGCAGCTTCCCCCGCCTGCGACGCCCTTCCCGCCCGCCGGGCAGCTTCCCCGCCCGCGGAGAACCTTCCGCCCGTTCCTCTGCCTGCACCCCCGCAGGACGCTCCTGTGCAGGATGCCGCGCCGGCGGCTCCTCAGATTCCCCCGGCTCTGGAGGGGCAGGGAGGTTTCCAGGAGAGCTGGACATCGCAGTTCTCGTGGAGCGAGGAGGTCCGCCAGGAGCCGGACGCGCGCAAGAAGCGCAAGCGGTGGCCCTGGTCCAGGAGGCGCAAGCAGCAGGACGTGGAGGACATCGCGTCAACGACGCCGCCGCAACACGAGGCAGGCTCCAGCACCAACATGCCGATCATCGCCGTCGACGCGCAGGACGACGACTGGCAGAACTGGAACTCCAGGAACTAAACCGACAGCCTGACGGGCGTTCGCACCAGCGAACGCCCGTCACTGCGTGAGACACCCGCACGCCGACACACCGGGTTATAGGACACTGCGTGTTGCTGGTAGTGCAACTTTTTGGCTTTCTGGTGCGGGAAAGTCGGCATTTTAGTTGGTTGGGACCAACTATGAGGATGGACAAATCGTGTTGCTGGGAGCGTGACTTTTCGGCTTTGTCGCGCGGGAAAGACGGGTTATAGGGATTATAGGATACTGCGTGTTGCTGGTAGCGCGACTTTTTGGCTTTCTGGTGCGGGAAAGTCGGTATAGAAGGTGGTGGCATCTGCTCTCGTCTTCGTGTGGGCAGCGTCTGTACATTAACCCCGTGATTCTGCGCGCGGGCCCCGGACTGTGCGCGTGTGGGTCGGTGGGCCCTTTTGCTGGTAGTGGTAACCCGTTCCTGCGCAGCTGGGCCCGATAGGTGGCAGTGTGGGCGGCCCGCCTGGACTACCACCTGTGGGGTTAACCTGCGCAGTGAAGGGGCCCAGGTATCCACCTGTCCGGCCGATCCTGCCACCCCCCGTGGATGATGCCGCCATCCCTGTGGGCGATGGCACCACCCCTGCGTCGATTGCCTCCGTAAATGGCCGCGGTTGAGCTTGTTATCCTCGAATGTGGATAGGAAGCGGGCATGCGGATAGCTTCGTAACCTATCCGCGAGCGCCTAACCTATCCGCGAAGGCTGAACCTATCCGCAAGCGCCTAACCTATCCGCGAGTGGTAGGCCCGTCAGCTGCCGCCACGCATACTCGTTCCTGCGCAGCTGGGCCCGATAGGTGGCAGTGTGGGCGGCCCGCCTGGACTACCACCTGTGGGGTTAACCTGCGCATGAAGGGACCCAAGCAGCCACCTGTCCGGCCGATGGCGCCACCCCTGGAGCCAATGAGGCCACCCCTGAACTGAGCACATCCGTCCGCCGCTCCTGGAACTGACCACCGACCCACACGTGATGTCCTATAACACGACACACCCGCGAGGGTCTGAGCGCGACCGTGGGGCACACGCTCGTATTCTCGCCACCAGCAACCGTGCCCAGGATTGGCGTGTTAGAGCTGGGGAGACTCTTTTTGTGCCAGCTCCACGTAGTAGGCAATGTCGGCGCTGATCTCGTCAGCCACCGCGTTGCTCACGGCGCCCGAGGAGTCTTCCCCGGCCTCGTCGATGTAACCGTAGCGTTCCGCCAGGAAGCGCTCCCGATAGAGATGATCGGCCGTGTCTCCAATTCTTCGCATGAGGGACGCGTTCAAATAGACGCCCACGACGACGCCCACGAGCGGCACGATCTGCGCGAGCTTCATACCTGCCAGTCGAACCCCGAGCGAGGCGAACAACGAATTGATAGTCGCCGTGATCACGTTGTTGCTCACGCCGTTCATCGGTCCGCGCTTCGTGATGCCACTCATGACCTTGTTGAGGGTACGCATCGTCGTCTCTTTTTCCACGGTCGCCTCTTCCCCGGTGCTCGTGGGATCGATCGCCTGCGACAGCACCATCGTGGCAAAGAGGTTCTCGGCGGGGTCCGTCGTGTCATAGCCGTAGTAGGCGGCCATATGGGAGACCAGTCGCGTCGCGCCTCCCAGGAACATCGTGATGTCGAGGGCGATCGCCGAGGTTGTGAGCGCGATGCCCGGCGCGGATGCGATGCCCAAACCAAGGATGGCGGCCACCGCGCCGCCCGACGCGATCACGCCGCTAACAGCGCCCTCCGCACCTGCAGCACACGCGTACAAACCTCGCAGGTGAGGCTTGACCGCTCGAACCTCTTCGAGGCTCAGAGTGCGGATATCTTCGATGGTCTCGACGTTATAGCCTGCCTTGCGATAGGCCTTCAGGATTTGGCGTCGACCCACCGACGTCTCCGACACGGACGTGGCCTTGTCGATCAGGGCCAGCGTCTTGCCCGACACCCACGACATGATGGCGCCGCAGCCGGGGACCTTGCGTGCGAACGCAACAAGTTTACGGACGGGCGTCAGGACGAACGAGCGGATGCGCCGAGAAATAACACGCGGATTCTTCGGGCTCATTTGCTCTTCTTTCCAGCCCTGAATCTCCTCCCATTCAGCCGCGTCCCCAGGGCTCATGCGCGCACGCGCCTCGTCGATGCAAGGCTCCTCGTTCTCAGTGTTGTCCGTCATACTGCAACCTACACAGTGGCGTTCTCTCCCGCGCCTCGGACAGCATGGCTCCCCTGTTATGCTTGTGTTTCGGTAATCACTCATGACCTCACGTTGGAGGAACGACCGTGAACTCGCGCTCACAGCTCATCGCACAGGTCAACGCCCTGCACGAAGAGAACGAACACCAGAAGATCATCGCGCTCATCGAACGCGAAGCGCCGACCTCACTGGACTATGAGCTGACGGGGTTGCTGGCGCGCGCCTACATTAACTACGCGCAGCCCTACATGGATTCGTTCCAAGAACTCATCGCGCACGCGGTCGAGCTGCTGCGCGGTATCGAAGCCGAAGGCATGGCTGACCCCGTGTGGTACTACCGCATCGGTACCGCCCTGTACTGGCAGGACAAGGAAGAGAAGTGCGCTGACCTACCTGGAGCAGTGCCTCGCGATGGACCCAACCAACGAGTACGCGCCTGAGATCATCGAGCAATGCAACCGTGCGCTGGACCGCCGCCGGATCGTGCGCCCGGTGGAGCTGGCGCGCATCGTCGATTTCTTCGAAGCGAACGACTACAACTACGAGGTCAACGACAACCGCCTGCACACCGGCTTCACGCACGGCTTCTACATGTTCTCTGTCGTCAACGACGGCGCGGACCTGAGCATGTGGGGCGCCGTTCGCGAGGAGGTGTCGATGGAGCTGCGCCAGCGTCTGCTCCAGGCGTGCAACGACTGGAATACGTCCGCGACGTGGCCCAAGGTCTACGTTGCCTCCCTGGACGACGGCCGCCAACGCCTGTGTGCTGAGCAGTTCGTGACCGCTCGCCTGGGCCTGACGGACTCGCAGGTGTCCATGAACATCGACCGTTTCATCACCAGCGCCGAGTCCTTCTTCAAGGATCAGATCGAGCGCATCCCCGCCCTGGGCGGCACGCAGGAGTAAACTCCCCGAACCACCCGCGCCGCCGCTTCGGTGAGCCGCGAGTGCACACTGACCCGGGCCTCGTCCCCATTGACGAGGCCTGGGTTCGTTATGCGCTTACCTGTCGCCACTCGCTCCGATCCGGCATACAATGTATGTACGAGTGGAAAGGAGTACAGCATGTCTGCGCACGCAACTGCCACAAAGTCATCTCGTATCAACCTGCGTTTGACACCTGCGCAGGAGGAGAAGCTGCGCTACGTCGCGAGCACTACGCAGACGTCGCTGAGCGATTTTGTCCTCGCGTCCGCGCTGGAACGCGCGGATCAGGCGCTGGCGGACCGCACGGAGTTCGTCGCAACAGACGAGGATTTCGAGCGCCTGTTGGAGGCCCTGGACGCGCCGCTTCCGACGACAAAAATCCAAGCGCTCGCCGCCCGCCCCTCCCCCGTCGGATCGACGCTGACATGGACGGACTAGAGATCCCGGTGCTCGACGCTCCCCGCCGGTTGGCGCGCCATGACAAGCGCAGTGATTTCACGTGCGGAAACGACGAACTGGACACCTGGTTTCACCGCTATGCGTGGCAAAACCAGCGGGCCAACAACGCGGTGACCTACGTGTGCCAGCAGAGCGGGCGTATCGCCGGCTACTACGCGCTAGCGGCAGCAACGATTCGGCGCGAGTGGTCGCCGGATGACTTTGCTGCCCACCGACCCCGGTCAATCCCATGCATGCTCCTGGCCAGGCTCGCGGTTGACCGCCGAGTGCAGGGGCAGGGTGTGGGCGCGACGCTCCTGCTCGACGCGCTTCGCCGGACTTTCGCGGCATCGGACCAGTTCGGAATCGCCGCGCTGCTCATCCACTGCAAGGACGAGCACGCACGCGACTTCTACACGCATCACGTTGACGCACTGGTCTCTCCCATCGCCCCGCTGCAGCTCATCGTGCCGACGCAAACGATTGCACTCGCGTTGGGTACCGCGCACGAGTAGCTGCCTCCGTCACGCGCCGCCGCTTCGGTGAGCCGCGAGGGCACACTGACCCCGGCCTCGTCGATTGGGACGAGGCCGGAGCCGCGTCAGGCGTTCACGCGCGGCACGTAGACGCTCAGACCACCGTCACTGACGACGCCCGTGAGCGTGCCGTCGTCGGCGACGCGCACGTCGGGGTGGCCTCCGATCATGCACTCCCAGTCTTCGCCAGCGTGGTGGCGCCCCACGTAGAGGGTCTTCTCGGCGGCGTGGCGGTCGGACAGGATGACGGCACACCCCGTGCCGGGCACGTCCGCCCTGCCTTCGCGGGCGAAACCGACGACGTCCGGGTCGTCGAAGGCGTTGTGCTGCGGGCCGATCGCGGCGCGGAAGCGCACACCCATGAGGAGCGGGAGCTCACGCACGGCGGGCAGGTCGCCGGTCTCGGGGGTCCCCAGGAGGTCGCCCCAGAAGACGCAGGGCACCCCGGCCTCGTTGAGGAGGATGAGCGCGTAGGCGGCAGCCTTGAACCAGGAGGCGACCGTGGAGGCCAGCGACTGTCCAGGCTGGGTGTCGTGGTTTTCGACGAAGGTGACGGACAACTCCGGGATCGATGCCGTCAGCGTGCCCTCCCACAGGCGCGACAAGTCGACGTTGCCGTCAGAGACCGAGGCCTGGTGGAGGTGGAAGTGCAGGGGCACGTCAAAGAGCATCGCGTTGGGGACTTCGCGCAGGTACTGCTCAAGCTCGCGCACGTCTCCGCTCCAGTACTCGCCGACGGCAGGGAGCAGACGGCCGGTGGAGGTGCGCAGGTCTTCGAGCCAGCGCGCGTAGAAGTCCGAACCCACGTGCTTGACGGCGTCTAGGCGCAGCGCGTCCACGCCGGTCGTCTCCACGTACCAGCGGCCCCACCGGTCCAGTTCCTCGCTAACCCGCGGGTCTGTGACGTGCACGTCGCAGCCCATGAGGTAGTCGAAGTTACCGAACTCGGTGTCGACGGACTCGTTCCAGTGCTTGCCCTCGAAAAGCCACAGTCCCTCGCGCCCCGTCGCCGCGTCCCAGTCAATGCCGTGGAAGCACGTCCAGTCCCACGTGAAGTCCGAGTAGGCGCCGGCGCGTCCCGGGAACGTGAAGCGGGTCCACGCCTCGATCGTCTCGGGCTCTCCAATGGCCTCATGACGGTTATGGGGGTTGATCGGGGTAGCTCGCACGGTCTCGGAGGCATCCGCGCCCATGCGGTGGTTGAGGACGATGTCGGCGCACACGGCGATCCCCGCCTCGTGCAGGGCGTCGATGGCGGCCAGGTATTCGTCCTTCGTCCCGTACTTCGTGGGCACGGACCCCTTCTGGTCGAATTCGCCCAGGTCGTACAGGTCGTAGACGCCGTAGCCGACGTCCTTGACGCCGCCATGGCCCTTGTAGGCGGGCGGCAGCCAGATGATGGTGACGCCCAGGTCGGCGATCGCTTGCGCGTGCTCGGCGAGGTAGCGCCAGTGGCTCGCATCCGCGGTCATATCCCAGGCGAAGGCCTGGAGGATCAGGGGTCCAGCCTCTTGCGTCGAGGAGAGCAGGGCCAGTGTCTTCGTGTCACTCACCCGCATATCGTGGCAGGTTTGCCCTCGGGTGGGCGGGCGGGAGGTGAAACAGTGGCGCGTTAAACACGGTGGCACGAGGCCGGGGCCCGGTATGGTGCGCACCGCGCGGGTGTGGCCGGGACCCGACCACGGCCTCGTCAATGAGCGATCACTTGCGTCGGTTGAGGCGCCCCTTGACGCCGCCGGCGACGGCACTGGCTCCGTCGGCGATACCCGAGGCCGCGCTTTTAGCGCCGAGCATCACGACCTTCGCCTTGCCTTTCATGGTTTCCTGAACGTCCTCCGTCACAACCTGTTTGCTCTGTGCCGAGCCTGCGACGGTGAGGTGCTGCGCCCAGGCCTCGGCATCGAAGCCGGCAGGGGGAATCTGCCGCAGGTGACCCTTGAGGCGAGAAGACTGCGTCTGCAACGCCGTGAAGGTCAGGCCACTCGACACAAATCCGCCGATGATGGGGAGCACCTTTGAGACACCTTTGGAGAAAGTGTTCTTCGTGATGTTGATACCGATGACGCGCAGCGAGTACTTGACGACCGGGTACCACGTGATACTCATGAGAGCCCGCTTGGTCACGTGCTTCTGGTAGGCAGTCTTGGCGGCGATTCGCGCGAAAGCCGTCAGCGACTGGGCGGCGCCGCCAACCCCCAGCATGACGCCGAAAAATACCGCGAGCACGCCGATTGTCTCGTCCTCCCCCGCGTCGACGTCCGCGAGGAGGTCGCGCCAGCCGTACAGGTAGGCGAGTTTTTGCATGATCCGCAGCGCGTGCACGTAGTACTGAGTCAGGTCCGCCGGGATCGTGCCGAGCATCGCGAAGCCGCCGGGGATGCCCGCCGCGAAGGACAAGGCGGCGGACTTGTTTGTCTCGTAGGAGATAGCTTCGTCCGCGAGGAAATCGAGGACTCCCAGAGGGACGCCCGCGGCCGCGGGGCTCGATGCGAGGGCGCGATCGATCACGTCGTCAGTTGCCTTGACTTTGTCGAGCGCCTTGCGCAGGTACCTGTCACGGTCGACGCGCACTCCCGGAATCCGAACAGCCTTCGTGAGGAATTCGATCGCGCGCTGCTCCGCCTCGGAGGCCTGTTCGTTCGTGTATCCGCGCAGCTCGGCGTCCACAGCGACGTCGTTCATCTTGTCGGGCATTGTGGTCCTCCACGTCTCGGCACGCGCTGACTGCTCATGTCTTGGTGCAATCACTCTAGCGCGAATGGGCCGCTTCCTCCGTGCACGCCTGACGAGGCCGGGGCTGATTTCCGCCGTGACGCGCGCCCGGCCCCGGCCTCGGAGAACGAGGCTCTACAGTTGGTGTGTGTGGATCATCGCCGCGTGTTTGTCTGCCCTGTTCGCCGGGCTCACGTCGATCCTCGCGAAGGCGGGGGTCGCGACGACACGTTCCACCGTGGCGACAGCCCTTCGAACGGTCGTCGTGGCCGCGGGGGCGTGGGGCATGGCTGCTCTGGTCGGATCGGCGTCGTCCCTGGGCGCTATCGACGCACGCTCGCTGCTGTTCTTAGTCCTGTCGGGCTTGGCAACCGGGGCCTCGTGGCTGTGTTACTTCGCGGCGCTGGCGCGGGGAAACGTGTCTCGGGTGGCTCCCATCGACAAGCTGTCGACGGTCCTGGCGATCCTTCTGGCCTTGATCCTGCTGAGCGAGCCTGTGACCGCCTGGGGTGTTGTCGGGATCGTTGTGATCACGGCGGGGACCCTGCTCATGGTCGACCCCTCCGACCTTTCTGGGCTGCCTCGTGCGCTGCGCGGGGGTGGCAGCTGGCTGGTGTACGCGCTCGCCTCCGCTCTGTTCGCGGCGCTCACGTCAATTCTCGGAAAGGTCGGGATTTCGGGGGTCGATCCGACGCTGGGGACAGCCGTGCGCACGGTCGTTGTGCTGGCCATGGCGTGGGTGATCGTGGGCGTGCAGGGCCAACTTCGGGACGTGCGGGCTATCCCCACGCGCGAGCTGGCCTTCATTGTCGCGTCGGGGGCCGCGACCTGCGCGTCGTGGCTGGCGTACTATCACGCGCTCAAGGACGGACCCGCCTCCGTTGTCGTACCCATCGACAAGCTGTCGATCCTGGTGACCGTCGCCTTCTCGGCGGCCGTGTTTCACGAGCGTTTCACGCGTCGCTACCTGGCGGGTCTCACCCTCATGTGCGCGGGCACGGGAGCCATGGTGGTGGCGTAGGGCCACGACCATGTTTCACGCGCGTTTCACGTCGACGTGGGGGCCGTCTCCACGGACACGTGCCGCCTGAGCTTGACATGCGCAGATGGCGGGGTGATATCATCGATGTACAACGTAGGCTTAGCCTGGTTCGCCGGGCCGGGTCGGGAGGGATCGACCATATTGGTCGCATTCCCTCCTTTTTATTACTGCGCAACTTCGAAGGTGATGAACGGGTTAAGGGTCAAAAATGTGTGTCTGGCTCGGCGTGTCGCGGGGGTTAGATTTGGCCTTTTTGAATGCCGATTGAGTGGGTGTAGTCGGTGTCGATAGCGTTGTCGTAGAGGGCTGGGCGTCCTGTTTCGTGGTCGGCTTGGTTCTCGGTTTGGGTCAGGGTGGATACTTTGGCGAGTTGGCCCTGGCCCCAGTCGGACTGCCTGGCGATTCGTACTGGATCGTCAGGCAGTTCCGTTTTTAAGTAGAGCCACCAATCCAGCATGCGGCGTTGTCGTTCGCCTGATCTGCCGCGGTGGGTTCTGGCGAGCAGTTTGAGCTGGGCGTTGATGCCGCCTTCTAAGCTGTTGGTGGTGGATTTGATCCGCTCGGGCGCAAGGACTCCTGCTGGCGGGTTGAGGTAGACAAACAGCATCTCGGACCGCCAAAGATGGTTGAGGCTGTTGTAGGCCTTGCGCACGTTGTGGTGGGTCCACACGCGGGTCCATGCACCTGTTTTGGGGTCTTTGATCATGGTTTTCTCGTTCATCCATTCCCGGTAGATCGTTGAAAACTCGTGCAGTTGCACACCCCACGCGGCGGCTTCATCCAGTGTGGTGATCCGGGTCAGTTTCAGCGCAAGTCGGTAGATGGTGCGCCCGGCATCGGTGCGTGGGTTGGTGGTGGTGTAGCGGCGGACCACGCGTTGGGCGTGGACGAGGCAGCGTTGAATTTTCGTAGTCGGCCAGCACTTTTTGATTGCGCTGTATGCGCCTTGGCCGCCGTCGATGACGGCGATGAGTGGGGCTTCGATGCGTTCAAGCAGCAGTTGGTAGTCGCGGGTGGTTTCGTGTTTGCACCAGTGCCAGGCGATCACGTGGTCGATGGTCGCCGCGACGATCAGGCAGCCACCGGCGGTGTAGGTGCCATCGAGAAATACCTGGTCGTAGATCCGCTTGTGGTGGCCGGCGGTGGGGTCAGGCACATCAACGAGCCAGCACCACTTGAAGCGCCGCTTCATGGTGGCGCGGCTAACACCGTTTCGTTTGGCTAGGTCGTCGAGTGATATTGCGGTGGTGCAATGCTCGATGAACTGGGTGAACACTGCCGCGTTGGTGATGTCGTTTCGACGTTTGACGCTGGAGGCGCCGCATTGTTTGCAGCGCCATCTGGTGGTGCCTTTGCTGGTGGTGCCGTTGCGTTTCATTTCACCGCCGCAGTGGCAGCGTGGTTGGTTCTTCGACATTGCGACACCACACCACGCCGCGCATAGCACATCACGGCTGCCACACCGAGGATTTCCCGTCGGGGGCTAGATATATGCTTCCGGAGCATATACTTTCCGGAAACCTACAGGTCAATCCGTGAAAATCCGCGATTCCGGACACACATTTTGACCCTTAACCCTGATGAACGCATGCACCATTACGGATTAGATGAGCAGATAAACCATCTCCGAGAATCCGGTATCACATTCAGCATCATGTCGGAGGATGATGCGCGGACGTTCCTTCGAGAGAACACGTACTACTACAAGCTCAAGTCCTACAGACATAACTACCGGCGCGGCGATGACGGAAAGTTCTCCTGCGACTTCGCACATCTCGTCGAACTATCGCGAATGGACATCGCATTGAGCCGTCTGTGCCTCGACCACTGTCTGGCTATCGAACACGCGCTGAAAGTATGGCTCAACGCCCAACTCATGGAGGAAAACGATCCGGGCATGGCAGATCGAATCCTTCGAGAATCAGGGGTGAGTTGGCACGCAGAACAGACGCCAGCTCCCTCCAATCCATACGTTGAGGATCTATTGCAGCACTGCGGAACTGATCGCTCCCTATGGCATTGGTGGGAACTCGGAACGTTCGCTTCCCAGGCACGCCTATACTCGTCATACTGCCACATCAAGGGACAGGAAGCACCTCTCGAACATCTCCTATTCATTGTGCGAAAGCTGCGCAACGCCGTGTCTCACGGTTCTTGCTTACTATCGAAGGTACACATTCCCGCTCCCATACACGCGGCAGGTACAGATCAGGAGACCCCTTTCGACAATCAAGTTCTTCGTCAAGGCATGTGGCTATGCGGACGCAACCCCACTTCCAAATCTGTTAGGAAGAGTTCACTGGGAAAGAGCTACAAAAACTCATCGTACACAACTATTCCACCCTTCTCTACACTTATCTGCGTCTAGTAAATAGCGAAGGAATGCTGGAACACTCAGTGCATGAGGTGCGGAAGCTCAATGCTCGCCTGAACAAGAACCTTGAAAATTACTATGGACGCGGCCACAATATGTCGACGGAACAGAACTCTGAAATTTATCGAACAATCAAAGCATTGATAGAGATCGGTGAAGGGTACTGCCAACGCGTGAGGGAGCGATTCGCAGCCCTTCCCGACTGACTTGACGACGCGCCGGACCACCACGCCACAACCCACCTCATGTGGAGAGGGCGCAGTCTGGGTCAGCCTGTGACTAGTGGCCTTGTTTTTCTTCCCAGGTGTCGGTGTTGTTGATGACCAGGTGGGACAGGGGGGAACTTGCCGGTGGTCTCGGTGGTGGTGACCAGGCCGTTGATAGTCTGGGTCTTCCCGCTGAAGGGGTTGGCGGCTGTTCCACTCCACGTGGTGGTGAGCGTGATTTCGCGGTCCTCATGCGGGTATGGGCCATCGAGCATGGAGCGCCACCCTTGGGGTGGGGTGTAGTAGTGGCGGATCAACCTCGGGTCAGTGTTGAGGTCCATGCCGTCTTGCCACACCGAACCCGTGGACATGGTGCCTTGCAACGAGCCCACTCCTCACACGCCAACGCACGAGGATCAGGCGCAGAATCAGCCGCCTCCAGAGCCCTCTGAGCATCCACAGACGACGAACCACCACCACTCGACGGCTGCCCCGACGAGTGAGCATCGACCAATTCCTGCAAATAAACGCCGAGAGTGTTTCGATTCCCCTGAACACAAAGATTCGTACTTTGTCCCATGAGATTCTCACAGCCCTCACTTGGCGGTGCAAAAATGTCTGCTGCCATCGCGGAGCTTGCATTTATGCAAAGGACAAGAAGTCCTGCGAGAAGTGACAACGTCAAGCGTGTCTTACCGCTAGTTTTCACGAGCCATGCTCCCGCTAGTAATGACCCATCGCCCATTCTTCCAGGTGACATAGTACGCGAAGGTCGAATTGTACTCGTTGCTCTCGACGCTAGTTTTCTGTCCAACACATCTGACTCCATTGCTTGAAGTCACACCGAATACCACTGCGATTGTGTTCGCTTGAGCTCCTAGTCTCCCTTCTGTAATAGGTTCAACGGAAACGATGCGCGTCACCGTTGATGTCACGTCGTACGCCCAACCGTGATCGTATAATTCGTGAATTGCGCTGATGTAGAAGTCTCGCAGATCATCTCCATCTTCGGACATGTCTTCGAGGGGTTGCGTATCACCTGTATTCCAAGCATAGGTGAGGAGCGCGTGGTAGTACTCGGCGGCGAGTTCTGCGCCCCGCTCGGTGTTTTCTTTGGCTTCTTCGGGTAGTTCGGGTTTGGTGTAGGTCGAGGCGGCATGCTCGGCGGGGCGCACGAGAACTCCGTCGGGTCCGATTTCGTAGCCGCCGGACATGGCAGGTTCGCTCGATGCGGATGGCGAAGGCCGAGCTGCGGGGGTGGTTGTCGCCGCAACGGTGGGTTTCTCACCCCAGGCGTGCCACCAGCCGTAAGCGACACCGTTGATGTACAGGGAGTAGGATCCGCCGATGAACAAGAACACGATGGCGACGCGGATCCCCCAGTCCACGGCGTCGGCGTCCATCCACGCGCGAAGCCGCGCCTTTGCTCCCTTGGGTCGGTTGCGTTTCACATCAGCCCGATAATCACTCCACCGCTCCCACAGCGTGTACTTACGCGGGGCGGACTCGCGGCGGAACTGCTCCTCGTCCTCCTCGTTCACGGGACGTTCGGATAGAGGTGGGACCATCATGGCGCGTGCTCCTTAGCCTTGCCTGTTTCCAATGTCGCGTGTGCAGTGGTTACGTTCGCTCGGGCGGCTAGGGTTAGTGGCCTTGTTTTTCTTCCCAGGTGTCGGTGTTGTTGATGACGAGGTGGGACAGGGGGAACTTGCCGGTGGTCTCGGTGGTGGTGACCAGGCCGTTGATGGTCTGGGTCTCCCCGGTGAAGGGATTCGTGGCTGTTCCACTCCACGTGGTGGTCAGCGTGATCTCGCGGTCCTCATGCGGGTAAGGGCCGTCCAACATGGAGCGCCACCCCTGCGGGGGCGTGTAGTAGTGGCGGATCAACCTCGGGTCGGTGTTGAGGTCCATGCCCTCTTGCCACACCGAACCCGTGGACGTGGTGACCAGGTTCGGGGTCCCATCACCCCAACTCCACTCATAACTCGTGGCCGTGAGCGTGATCGTGATGTCGTGGCCCAACAGGTTGATGACGTGGGTCTGGGTGGGACTGGTGACCGCAACAATAGAGGGAATGTATTTGTTCGTGTACGAGACGTTCAGTGGGCGCTTGTACAACCCAGCGCCGTCGGCGTGAATCACCGTGGCGGCGGCGTAGAGGATATCCTCCGTTGTGGGCTGGCGCCCAGGATCCTGGGCTTGATCGTTGCCGCGTTGCGGTGCTGGAGGAAGAGGACACGCATCGTCGTAGTTCGTGCTAGAGGCAGCACTGCCTTTAGGTCCCTTTCCTGGAGCTGCTGCCTTGCAACGAGCCCACTCCGCATACGCCAACGCACGAGGATCAGGCGTATTATCAGCTGTTTTCTGCGCCCTCTGATCATCCAGAGTCGACGAAGAACTATCCCCATCCTGTCCCGGAGATTGCTGATTGCTGTTATATTGCATAGTTGTATTTACGGTGTCGTCAACTCCGACTGAACAGAAGTTGAATGTTGAAGTGCCGGAGTCAGAGCAGAGATCTGAAGCACTCGTCGGCACGGGATTTGTAATTGCTTGGGCGTTATGTGGGCACGCGCATATGAGAGCAATTGCGAATGAGCAGGAAAGTGTAATACTAGCTTTCAGTGTCATGAGTTACTCCCATCCCTGTATCGATCCAACGTCCATTCTTCCATGTCATATGTAGGAATACTCTTGATGGGTACGTGCCTTCGCTGATAAAGATTCTTTGATCAATACATGCAGTGCCATTACTCGACTCAATATCAAAGATGACTAGAATTGTGTCAGGCTCAACTTTGGGATGTTCTTCCGTGTCTACCGGAGCGACTTGTAGGATTTTCGTCACCGTAGAGCTGCTGTCGTACATCCAGCCGTGGGAATAGAGTTCGTTGACGTTGTGAATGTACGTCTCTCGAACTTCTTTTCCGGGCTCTGTGATGTCTTCGAAGGGCTGTGTGTCTCCGGTGTTCCACGCGTAGGTAATCGTGTCGATGAGGTACTCCGCGGCGAGCTCAGCCCCACGTTCTGTGTGCTCCTTGGCCTCCTCGGGTAGTTCGGGTTTGGTGTAGGTCGAGGCGGCGTGTTCGGCAGGACGTACGAGAACGCCGTCGGGGCCGATCTCGTAGCCACCCGACATGGCGGGCTCGCTCGATGCGGACGGCGACGGCCGAGCAGCGGGGGTAGTCGTCGCCGCAACGGTGGGCTTTTCACCCCAGGCGTGCCACCAGCCGTAAGCAACACCGTTGATGTACAGAGAGTAGGATCCGCCAATGAACAAGAACACGACGGCGACGCGAATCCCCCAATCGACGGCGTCGGCGTCCATCCACGCCCGAAAACGAGCCTTGGCTCCCTTGGGCCGGTTGCGCTTCACATCAGCCCGATAATCAGCCCATCTCTCGCGCAGCGTGTACCTGCGCGGGGCGGACTCGCGGCGGAACTGCTCCTCGTCCTCCTCAGTCACAGGACGTTCAGATAGGGGCGGGACCATCATGATGCATACACCTCTCCTGTGAGGTCTCCTCCTGGGCGCTTCCGACACTGGAAGCACTTCTATTCCCGTCAGATTACGCGCAGAACCGACACGAAACACCAAGAATATGCAGTAAACACCACGGCACGTTCTCCCACCCAACCCGCACAAACGTGCACGCCGCCACCCAACCCCGCCCCGACCTCGTCAAACAACAAACACACACGCACTGGCGACCAACGGACCCACCGTCAAGGCCGACCACCAAACGGACACAAGCCCCCGCTCAGAGCAGCTTGTCCAGCGCCTCCCGGATGAGGCGCTCCTCCCCCCGACCCGTTTGTCGGCAGGCGCAAGACTGGGACCCCATAGGCGGCCATGATCGAATCCTTGAGGGCGTCGCGCTTGCGCTGAGTATCACTGGCACCGTGGTACTTCCAGCCATCGACCTCGATGGCGAGGACGAGGCGACCGGTCACCCGCGAATACACGCCGAAATCAAGCGCACTATCCGTGAACGTGAAGGTACGCTGTTCCTCGCTGAGTCGACGCGTATTCGGCAGCGCATCTTTAAGGAACACCTCGATCTGATAACCAAAGCGCGAATAGGCCGGTTCCGCAAGAATCTCGCGCAGGCACTGGTCCGCGACGTTCTCGGCGGGAGAGCGCCGACGATCGGCCCATTTGGCGCGCGAATAGCGCTCCAACGACTCGCTGTAAGCGCTGTACAGGACATCAAAGATTGACACAATGTCCGATTGGATGACAGAACTAGGATCGTACATCTCAATGTATTCAAGCAACGCCGAGATATTTCGACTGAAGCGCACACCACCGTGCGCTGTCACGACGATAAAACGGTCCTTCGCGCGCGAAACAATCACATTCGTCATGGAATCGGCATCGTAGAACTCGCGCGCAGCTGACCGTTCACCGGCATTGAGAACCGTCGACAAGATGACCGTTCCCGCGCCTCGCCCCTGGAATTTGTGCGCGGTTTCCGCCAGCCAACGCGAGTACTGCCTGTCGCCTTGCTCAGCACGAATTCGCTGACCCAGGTTCGTTGCCTGCGCTCGGAACGGAGTGACGATGCCCAGGACAAAGTCGCCAGATGCGTCCTTCTCCTTCGCGCCTATTCCCTCTCGGATGACCTTCATATCCTCGAGCTGCGCGATGATCTCAATCTCCCGCTGTGAGAAGAACCCACCGCCGCGCGCTGGTCGCCGCGCGTGATTACCGGGCGCCGCGTACACGATTTCAAGCGGATCGGGGGCGTCTTCTGCGGGGACGCGCATCGGAATGAGCTGGCCGTCGTAATACATGCGATTGCAGAACTCGATGATCGCGGGGTGGCAGCGGTAGTGCTCTTTCAGCAAGGTGCTGGGCACCTGCGCGGCCTCGGCCATCATTTTCACGGAGTCGAGCAGCGACACCTTGCGCACGTCGAATCGTTCCTCGGCAGGTGCCTGCTTGCTCTCGTCCCACCCCTGGAAGATCGGCCCGAGCTGCTTGGCGTCCCCGACAATGACGGCGTTACGCGCCTTGCTCAGCGCAGCCATGCCCTGCGGGAGCAGAACCTGCGAGGCTTCGTCGATGATGACCCAGTCCAGCATCACGTCCTGGGCCAGGTTGTTACGAATCGAGAAACAAGTGGACGCCACAACAGGGTAGGTGCGCAGCAGGATGCCCGTCTGTCGGTTGAGCCGCTCACAGGGGCTGAGGCGACTCGGGCTCTCGCGCTCGAATCGCTCCAGGAGAGCGGCGTCCAGTGCCTCGCGGGATCGCTGACGGTACGCGGCACTCTCCTCGACGAGGCCTCGGCGGGCTAACCGGACCTCCGCTTCCTCGATGCGTTGGGTCAGTTCGCGTTCACGAGCCTCGTAGAAGGCGAATTGGAGCGCCGACTGCACGTCCGTGTCCGCTAGGTCAATACCTTTCAGGGAGCCATAAGTGAAATAACGGCGCACCCGCTCGACGATGCCCCGCGGACCGCGCCCAGGCCTCGGCGCACAGCGCGCAAGGGCAAGCAAGTGAGCGATAGTTTCTGAGCCCCGCCGAAGGACGGGCATGGTCGAAATATCGGGAACCAGTCGCCGACTCTCCCGCACCTTTTCCTCGAAGAGGCGGCGCTCTCGGCGCGTCGCAGTCAGGCGCGCGCGATACTCCGGAACATCGCGCGTATCCTCCCACAGGCCCACCAGGCGTTCCTCCGCAGCCCGCAGCTCAGCGTCGTCGATGTCGGTTGGTGCACCCGACGAACCGTCGGACGCATGGCGAGCCCAGGCCTCGCGCTTCTGTTCAAGGATTCCCTCACGCTGATGGAATTCCTTGACGCGTTGGACGCTCCCGACCGTTGCAACCAGGAAGCCGTAGCCTTCCTCCGTCAGCTTGTCGACCACGTTATCCACTGCGGAGTTGGCGCCTGCGACGACGCCCACCGACTTGCCCTGGGCGATAAGAGAAGCGATCAGGTTGAGGATCGTCTGCGTCTTACCAGTACCGGGCGGGCCGTCGATAATCGAGATCTGATGCGTGAGCGCGGCCCGGATCGCGTTGCGTTGATCAATGTTGGAATGGAAGGGCATGATGAGCCGGTCGCTCGCGCCCGTCTTCGCGGAGGAGACGCCCGCAAGGAAAGCCTCCAGGGCGGAGCCTTTCGGGGCGCTCGGGAGCCACTCCCACACGTTCGCGAGAATAGCGTCGGGCAGCATGTGGTCCGCACCGACCCACTGGGATAGCGCCCGCTCGTGTCCAATGTTGCCCCGGCCCGTCGAGCCTGCGCGCGGACTTCCGTGCGGACATAGTCGAGAGTGGATGCGTTGTGTCGGTCCTGCGCGGTCGCATACGTCACTCTCACCTCGTCGCTCCCACATCTGCGAAGCGCGAGCTTACCGTCGGGTTTCCGATAGGCCACCGTGTAGCGGGGATTGCGCGGGTGGCCCGCGCGGCGAAGCGTCCAGATGATCTCGACGTTTTTCCAACGCTGCCCGTTCACACGAACCTCGTCGAGGGCGTCGATCTCTCGGCGCTCAACCTGATCGTAGATGCGCACACGATCCTCACCGTACGGATACTGTTTGCCGTTGGTGTAGGTGACGACGACGCGATTCCCGTCGCGGCACGCCTTGGCGACCTTCCAGGTGCAGTCCTGCCAGCTCTGCGAGTCCCTGTCGCGAATCAGGACGTGCATCGTGCGCGAATCGACGGCTTCCATACCCCTCCCCCCGTGAGTCTTACACCCAGGATAGGCGACTGATCGTTGCCCTGGTTGGTTGCTGGATACCTGCGGACCGCCCGCTGGACGCAGATGTGCACGCCCCCTCGTATCGTGGCGCTATGGGTATCTCTCTTGTTTTTCTCCTTGTTGGACTGGTCGTGGGCGCTGCGCTCGGGTACGTGGGGGCGGTGGCGCGCCGTGCCTCGCAGCCGGGCGAGGACGTGGGCGCGTTGCGTGCGGAGGCCGCCCGGTGGCAGGCCCGCGCCGAGGAACTGTCGCATCGCGTCGAGTCGGCCGAGGCCCGCTCGGCCGGTGACGCGTCCGTGTTGCAGGCGCTCGCCCCGGTTCGCGTGCAGCTGGAGCAGATGACGGCGCGCGTCGACCAGATGGAGGCCACACGCGCGCGCCAGCACGGCGCCCTCGCGGAGCAGCTGCGCGAGACCGCTCAGCGCGAGGCCGAGCTGGCCCGCACTACCGCCTCCCTGGAGGGGGCGCTGCGGTCGCGCAGCGCGCGCGGCACGTGGGGCGAGGTTGAGCTCGCCCGAATCCTGGAGGCCTCGGGGATGCTGCCGCACGTCGACTTCGCGGAACAACGCTCGATTGGTGCACTCACTCAGGGACGAGGCCTGGGCGCAGAACGTGCTTCGTCTGACCGTGGGCGACCCGACGTGACAATTCACCTGCCCGGGCAGGGCTTCCTTGCTCTCGATGCGAAGGCTCCGATGGACGCGTACCTGCGCGCGTGCGATATCGAAGAGGGCGGCGAGATGGCGGAGGCTCGGCGACGTTCCGAGCTGGTGGCACACGCGAAGGCACTGCGCTCTCACGTGGATGCGTTGGCGTCGCGCGACTACGCGCGGGCACTGGGGGCATCCCCCGAGCTGGTGATCCTCTTCGTCCCGTCGGAGGCGGCGCTGTCGGCGGCACTGCGCGCGGATGCGGCGCTTTTGGACGACGCGATGGCTCGCGGCGTGGCCCTGTGTTCCCCCGTCACCCTGCTAGCGGTGGCCCGCACGTGCGCCAGCGCCTGGTCTCGTACGACCATCAACGAGCAGGCCGACGACATCATTGCGCTGGGCCGTGACCTGTACGAACGCCTCGGAGTCGTCGCCGGCCACATCGAAAACCTGGGCAAGAGCCTGGCCAAGAGCGTCGACTACTACAACAAGGCGGTCTCCTCGATGGAAAACCGCCTCCTGTCCCGCGCGCGCTCCGTCACCGCTCTGGAGTCGGCCTCGAAGAAGCCCATGAAGGCCCCCGACATCGACCCGGACGCCGCCCAGGTCCGCTCATTCACGAAGCCGGAGCTGACGGACCAGTGAGCGTGTCGGCGATGCCATCCAACTGCGCGCGGATCTCCTCGAAGGGCCGGTCCAGGTCCAGCGTCGTCGCGCTGATTCGGTTGCCGCTCATGCGGTAGGTGGCGTCGGGCTGGACCTCCTCGTCGGTCGCAGCGTAGAGGAGCATGCCCGAAACCTCGGTGCCATCCCCCGCTCGCTCGAGGGCCGCCTGCTTGTTCTTCACGTACGCGAAGATCTGGTACAGGTTCCCCGACTTTACGGTCTTTTTTTCATAGTACGTTTGCATCGTGGACGTGTAGTACTTCGCGTCGATGATGAGGACGCGGCCGCAAGCGCTCAGCGTAATGTCACTGCGCATGGCGGGCAGACCCTCCGAGGCCTCGTCGTCCAGCGCCCACTCAATGAAGGACGCACTGGCGCGCAGCTGCGGGTGTTCCCTGCGGTAGTACTCGAGAATGAACTTCTCGTAGAGGCGGCTCATACGCTGCTCGTCGAAGAAATCCATCATGCGCACGCTGCCGTCGCTCTGGGTTTGTAGGAGACCCTTGACGACGAGCCAACACACCGCCATCAACATGCGGTACGTGCGGTTGTTGCGGTCGTAGCGCATGTTCCAGTCGACCGTGTGCAGGTCGATGTCGCGCACGTCCGCGAAGAAGACCATGAGCTTCTTCAGGCTCTTCTTGCGCGCCCGTGAGATGTCCGAGCGCACAAGCAGCGCGGCAGTCGCCTTGATGACGCGGTTCATTGTCGTGTCGACGCTGAACTCGTCGTAGGAGCACACCAGCTGACGGCGCCAAATCGCCTGCGATTTCACGGACTCGGTGACCTTGATTGTGCCGCGCAGGGAGGAGCGCGCCTCGGTCCGGTTCACGTACTCCTGCCCGAGGCCTCGTTTGAGTTGCAGGGACACGCTCCGCTCGAGGATGGCAGCGCACAGCTCGGCCGCGTTGTCGAAGTCCTCCGTGGCCAGGGCACGGTATTCAGACTTATTCAGCACCGAGAAGGCGTAAGCGAGCATGTAGTAAAGGTTGCGGATTCGATTCAACGCAGCGCCTTGCGTAGCTTGTCGGTCCACTCGCGGATCTTGCCGGGTTCGTCGAACCAGTATTCCTTGAGCATCGGGATGAGTTCGTACTCCACGATCGAGGCCAGGGCCGCGTCGGTGCAGGTGTCGGCATCCATGTTACAGAAGTAACTGTGTCCAATGCAGAATCCTTCGCCGAGCGACTCATCCTCGGCGATCACGCGGTTGAGGGATTTCACCTTGCCTACGAGTGCATCGAACCTCGAATTGCCGAGGCCGTCGCAGTAGTCACGGAAGCCCCCGGACTCGAAGGCGGGACGCAACTCCACGAAGGCGAAGCGTCGGCGCAGCGCGTAGTCGAGCATCGCGAGGCTGCGGTCCGCCGTGTTCATCATGCCGATGATATGGACGTTCGCGGGCACATAGAACAGCTCACGGGAGTAGAGGAGCTGAAGCTTGTAATTCGACCCACGTTTATCGCTCTCGATAAGCATGAAAGCTCGCCAAAAATCTTGGAGAGGTTTCCTCGGTTAATCTCGTCGATGATGAAAAAGTAGTCGTTCTCCTCGTCGACGGCGGCCTTCTTACAGAAGGAGTAGAAGGCACCCTTCACCAGCTCAAACCCCGCACCAGAGGGGCGGTATCCCTCGATGAAGTCCTCGTAGGAGTAACTCTGGTGGAACTGGATCAGCATGACGCGCGAGGCGTCCTTGACGCCCATCATCGAATAGGCGAGGCGTTTGGCCGCGAACGTCTTGCCCACGCCGGGCGCACCCTGCAAGATAATGTTCTTCTTGGCGCGCAGGACGCCCACGGTCGCGCCGTAGCGTTCCTCGTCCATGAAGACCTCGTCGAGGAAGTGCCGGGCGGAATACTCGGTTAAAGGCTCCGATGGCACAACACTCTCAGCTGCCTCCGTGCTCTCCTCAAAGAGTGCTTCAACCCCGCTCACGAAATCTGTGTAGTCGCTAACCTCCGTGAGCGTCTTTCGCGCAAACGGCTTGTCTAGGCTCCAGCAACCTTTTCCGGTCCATCTCACATGACGAAGGTGGGGGAATCTGTCACCATCGCTATCGTAAAAGTACTCTCCAGTGACGATGCCACGCCCGATGATCTCCTTAGTGCCTCGTTTAGCGAAAATGATGTCGCCCGGCTTCATCTCCTTCGTGAACTGCCACGCAGCAAGAATGTCATTCGTCTGTCGTCCGTAGTCAGGGTAGACCTCAAGCATCCGCTCCCTCACTTCTTGCTTGCTGGTGTACACGGACAAATCACCGAGAGCAGCCGAGCCAAGCCCCATGACGCCACGCTCGTAGAACTCTTCCCACATGGACGCGTCCTCGCCGGGCGCGTAGAGCCAGTAGCGCACGATCTGCACACCATCGTCGCCAAGAGCCGTCGTCTGCATCATTGCCTCCTTAAGAAGCACAGCCATGAGTACTGGCTATCCGTCGTCATGGCCACACCCTACCACCCAAGTGATCGACAACACGATTCACACTCGCACTCACCCAACAGCAAAGCCGAGCCACGCTCGCGCGCCCCGGCCACGGCCTCGTCAGGTTGAGGCGGTTCAGGCGTCTTCCACCGTCATGAGAGGGACGATTCCGCACAGCGTATCCCCCAGCGCATCCTCGGCGCGATCAAGCTCGTAGCGCATCTGCAGGTTCATCCAGAATCCCGGGGTCGTACCGAAGTAGCGGGACAGCCGCATCGCGATATCCGCCGTGATCCCGCGCTTCCCGTGGACGATGTCGTTGATACGACGCAGCGGAACACCGATAGCGACGGCAGCTTGTGCTGCGTAATTCCGAACCCCTCAACGAAGTCCTCCATGAGAACCTCGCCCGGGTGAATCGAAGCAATTTTAGTGATAGTCAACGATCTCAACCCCTTCTGGACCAGCATCGCCCAGGCCGTCACGCATCACGAACACCCTCATCACGAGCGGCGAGGGTCTGCCCGAACAAGCGTGCGCACACGATTGCTCTGCATCGCAAGATCAGGCAGCTTCGGATCTATCAACGCGAGAATGCCGAGCATATCCCGCAGCCGCCTACGGATGTCGACGGACAACAAGTTCTCATGATGAGCCACACGATTCCTCAGCTTCCTCACTCGATCGAGCTGATCAGCCAGCCTCTCACGGCCCGAGTCGGAAGAGTCCGCATAGGGGAACGCATCCGACAAACATTCTTGCCACAACTGTTGACACTGCTGAGGCTGATCCCAAACCCTCGGCTTAATGAGATAGACCCAGGTTCCGAACATAAAATGCGACACAACATCATCGTGCGTGACGGCTGCCAAACGACGCGGATGAGTCTTTGGACGCAAGCGTGATTGCTCGCGTGCAAAATTCTGGGCAACCACAAGGCTCTTGTGGGTGACAAGGTCGTACAGCAAGGGCGCCGCCCCCTTGCTTAGCGCCCAATCCATCCCATATTCAGACCCCTGTTGATCATTCCACACCCGCAGCTTGCGATCCATTGAGTTTCGCAAACCGACCTCAACAAACGCGATAGTCGAAAACAGCGCCCCCGCGAGATCCGTAACCCACAAGTAAAGTTCACAAGCACGCTCGTCATCTCCATCCGCTTCCTGGAGGTACGGAGCAAGCCGCGCCGAACCAGCTAGTCTAAGATCACACTTCCCTCTACCACACTTTAATGTTATCATGTAGACAATCGCGTTGGGCTTGGACCAACGTAGTCTACTACGGGGATCCTCGCCATCGCGGCGAGGATCCCTTGGTATTCCAAGAGCATCGCAGGGTTAAGGGTCAAAATGTGTGTCTGGCTCGGCGTGTCGCGGGGGTTAGATTTGGCCTTTTTGAATGCCGATTGAGTGGGTGTAGTCGGTGTCGATAGCGTTGTCGTAGAGGGCTGGGCGTCCTGTTTCGTGGTCGGCTTGGTTCTCGGTTTGGGTCAGGGTGGATACTTTGGCGAGTTGGCCCTGGCCCCAGTCGGACTGCCTGGCGATTCGTACTGGATCGTCAGGCAGTTCCGTTTTTAAGTAGAGCCACCAATCCAGCATGCGGCGTTGTCGTTCGCCTGATCTGCCGCGGTGGGTTCTGGCGAGCAGTTTGAGCTGGGCGTTGATGCCGCCTTCTAAGCTGTTGGTGGTGGATTTGATCCGCTCGGGCGCAAGGACTCCTGCTGGCGGGTTGAGGTAGACAAACAGCATCTCGGACCGCCAAAGATGGTTGAGGCTGTTGTAGGCCTTGCGCACGTTGTGGTGGGTCCACACGCGGGTCCATGCACCTGTTTTGGGGTCTTTGATCATGGTTTTCTCGTTCATCCATTCCCGGTAGATCGTTGAAAACTCGTGCAGTTGCACACCCCACGCGGCGGCTTCATCCAGTGTGGTGATCCGGGTCAGTTTCAGCGCAAGTCGGTAGATGGTGCGCCCGGCATCGGTGCGTGGGTTGGTGGTGGTGTAGCGGCGGACCACGCGTTGGGCGTGGACGAGGCAGCGTTGAATTTTCGTAGTCGGCCAGCACTTTTTGATTGCGCTGTATGCGCCTTGGCCGCCGTCGATGACGGCGATGAGTGGGGCTTCGATGCGTTCAAGCAGCAGTTGGTAGTCGCGGGTGGTTTCGTGTTTGCACCAGTGCCAGGCGATCACGTGGTCGATGGTCGCCGCGACGATCAGGCAGCCACCGGCGGTGTAGGTGCCATCGAGAAATACCTGGTCGTAGATCCGCTTGTGGTGGCCGGCGGTGGGGTCAGGCACATCAACGAGCCAGCACCACTTGAAGCGCCGCTTCATGGTGGCGCGGCTAACACCGTTTCGTTTGGCTAGGTCGTCGAGTGATATTGCGGTGGTGCAATGCTCGATGAACTGGGTGAACACTGCCGCGTTGGTGATGTCGTTTCGACGTTTGACGCTGGAGGCGCCGCATTGTTTGCAGCGCCATCTGGTGGTGCCTTTGCTGGTGGTGCCGTTGCGTTTCATTTCACCGCCGCAGTGGCAGCGTGGTTGGTTCTTCGACATTGCGACACCACACCACGCCGCGCATAGCACATCACGGCTGCCACACCGAGGATTTCCCGTCGGGGGCTAGATATATGCTTCCGGAGCATATACTTTCCGGAAACCTACAGGTCAATCCGTGAAAATCCGCGATTCCGGACACACATTTTGACCCTTAACCCGCATCGCACACTTCGTCACGTAGACGGACCTGCTACTTCTCGCCATAAAAGCAAGCGACGGGCCACGCCCTCGCGTGACCCGGCCACGGCCTCGTCAGGTTGAGGCGGTTCAGGCGACTTTGACCGTCGTGAGCGGAACGATTCCGCTCAACGTATCCCCCAGCGCGTCTTCGGCACGGTCGAGCTCGTATCGCATCTGTAGGTTCATCCAGAATCCCGGGGTCGTACCAAAGTAGCGGGACAGACGCATCGCCGTATCAGCCGTAATCCCGCGCTTCCCGTGGACGATGTCGTTGATACGACGGGGCGGAACACCGATACCAACGGCAAGCTTGTGCCGCGTAATTCCGAAGCCCTCGATGAAGTCTTCCATGAGGACTTCGCCCGGGTGAATCGGAGCAACTGTTGCAACAGACATCGGTTCCCTCCCGTTCCTACAGCAATCCTATACTCCCCCAAGCGCAGGTCTCAGGAATCCCGCCGGGCTCACACCCCACAAGCATCACACACGCCGACGTGGAGCAGCCACAGCATCTCGATCACTTCCACCAAGAGCACACAGCTGGCGCCCGCTTTCAATACGTACCAGAAGCTCGAGAGCGCACCGAATCAGCGCCGCTTGGTCATCCATTCCAGTGAGACCAGCAGCGCGCGTAAGCGACTCGTCGTCAACGTCAATTGTCAATCGCATAGAACTCTCCAGCACCAGGATAGGGCTGATCGACACAATCATGCGATGTGCCGACCAGAACCCGTTCACACTCATGCATTGTTCACAACAGCAAAGCTGGATCACGCCTTCGTGCGATCCGACCACCGCCTCTTTCAGGAGTCATTTTCTGGCGGCACGAGCCATTCCCTTGCTTTCCTGCAGATCATCCGGAAGCGCGGATGGTCTTGCACGATTTCACGTTGTCGTTCTGCTGGTAACCCAAGTTCATAGAGAACATTGAGAATCACGACAGCGCTCGTCGTATCAACAATGGCAATCAGCTCATCGATGGAATGGCTTGGGGTCTTGCCCTCGTGTGCGAGGTCATTGCGAGCTCGCGTCGTTCGCTTCGCCCAATGTTCAACATCTGGCACAAGCTGCTCGATAGCTTCCTGATCAGGCCGAGCAGCTAGAGCGAGAAGCCTATCCCGAAGCGTCGGCGAATTTCGAATCGCTTGTTTAAACCTGCAGCGATATTCCTCAGGCACCTGCCCAAGCATACCGTCACGCATCTCCTTAAACACTGCCTCGGGAATTGGTTTCTCTTCAATATAAAGACCTCGGTGAAGGGCTTCCGCAGCACCCACTGCCATCAAGAGATTGTTTTCAACGAAACGTGCGGGGGCGTAGCGCAGGCCCAGGATCATATTGATAGCCGCCTGCAATTTTCCCCGCACCTCACACCAGCGCGGCATGAGTTCTTCGAACGGGAGCATCTCACAGGTAAAGAAAACACTGCCAGGATCGATAGCCTTCTCATCAGATTTGCCGACTGCTACAGGGGAATACAGAACATCCGCGCGCCGAGGTGGTAGCATCCGCCCATCTGGGAGGAGTGCCTCAGTCCCTGCAAGCTCCAACTGGAGCCAGATGACGCCAGCAGCACGGTGCGTTGCCAGCGCAATCAGATCTTGCACCAGGCTCGCAGCTTCCAACGCAGTTTTGAGGGCGGACGGCTCAGACCAACGGACACGGATGGAAACAACATCACGCATGCGTCCAACCGTTTTCCCCCTGCTCCAGTCCCAGAATGGCAGAGTATGAGTATGCTCAAGGCGATACTCGGTATTGTTGACAGTCACCGATTGCGCTGCGACCGGTTTCACCGAGATTGTCCCAGTCCCATCCGGCATGCCATTACGAGTACAGTGGTAAGCCGAAAATACAGACGATGCAGCCCAGAGCATCAAGTCTTCGACAGAGATCTCAGCCGCTTCAAAAGCCGTATCCTCGCGTCCGCTAACATGCGCTCCGATTATCACTGTCGTCGCTTTCACCGTCTGCGTATCCGGACTTTCGACCCGCGCGCCCATACTCCGTCTACTTCTGATGGGAACGCAGTCGAGGAGTGTGATCTCGCGTTGTTGAGCCGCACCATAAATCACGTCCCACACTCTGAGGCCCTCAAGCTCATCCTTAACCCCAGGCGCCAGATGCCGAAAGATGCGCTCCTCGAAGGCTCCGATCAGTGAGAGGGAGAGTCCGCCCTTTCCGTCATACCGCAAGACACCAGGCAGTCGCTCGTCAGGTGTTTCCGGAAGCCACCAGAGGCCTGCCCATTCTCCAGACTCGTCAAGTTTTAGTGGATCGTTGGTCATCATTCTTCCTGCAACAACTACTTAATCGACGGGCAGAACGCCCACCTTATCTCGTGCAACCTCTCGTTTGCAGAGATTGAACGAACCACTTTCACCTTCATCTCTTGGTGTACGTAACGCCTACATGGCCGCGGGCGCTAAACCCAGCCAAGCGTCCTTGCGACCGCGACAGTAGCCGCTAGCAACGCTTCTCCACCTGCATTACCGACCGCGTCAGTCACACACTGACGTACCCATTTCAATGCCCCTGTTACTGCAGGCGACGTCGCTGGCTCGCGCCCTTCAACAGCGTCTTGCAACGTATCTGCCGCTTCACGGAGGGAAGATGCGCGCGGTTCAGACGCGCCCCTCGCGTCCTGACGAAGAGCCTTAACAAGAGCTTGCAGATCACCTCCACTCAACCCCTGTCCAAATCACGATCTGATCCCCGCCAACATTGACAGGCCCATTAACGTCACCAATAGATCCGATGGATATGCTCGGCTGAATCTTGCTGTTCATAATCAGCTCCCATGATTTTTTCGTCAACGCTAACGTCGTTTGTGCTTTGTTCATCATAATATCAAACACACCCAAGCTATACGGCACAGATATGAGCCCACGCCACTCCATCCAACGACAGAGGTAAATCCACTCAGAGTCATTCAGTCCAGAATTCAGCCAATAACTAGGACGAAATTGGACAGGCACGCCTGCTTCTGGCGCATTCTCAAACAAATTCTCAATGACCAGCCACGATAACTCTTCACATCGTTCGTCTGATAGCCAAGGCTGGTTAACCATCTTCCATCTCCACCACAATAGTACCACAATCACAATTAGGATGAGAAGATGTAACAACCACACAAGAGACATCATTGTTCTCCTTTCCGCGACACGATAATGTCAATCTAAGCCAGAATACTGATGCAAGTCCGTTTCCATCGCATTCAATCGAGCGCATACCCTGGGCACTGAGCTACTTCAATCTCATCTGAGCAACTTCAGGGCAGGAAGCTTCTTTGCGGAGTTCTTACTCCTCGCAGGCTCCGGCCACTCCGGTATTTCCTCACGGGTTCCTCCAAAAGCAAGAATCGTCTGAGCGACAAGATCAATGGAGGCCGGAAAGAATCCTTCCACTCCCATGAGCCTCATTGAAGACCCCTCCTTCAGATCCCATAGTGCGCCAGAGGCATTCGAGGTAGAAAATGGGTCACCACCATGCGCGAGACGGTCGCGCAACTTCTTCATGTCACCTAGGCACTTCCGTAAACTTTCAACTTCAAACGACCCACCGAGAATAATTCCCAGAGTGACTGGAATTTACAGGTACCCTAGTACGCACTCCCCACTCGCGAGTGAACAGGCGCACTCCGCAACGTTCACCAGCAGACCTCAATTTGTCAGGGTTAAGCGATAGGACCCTGGTCGAGTCGGCTGCTTTGAACATCTCATTATAGAAACCCTCCGTTGCCGCATAAATCTCTAGGAAGACTCCCCAGCGCAAAGCGGATTTTTTCTTCCCATGTTCATCAGCCCATCCGGAAGGCTTTTTCCCAAGATCACGATGGAGACTTATGAGGAGAGCCGGATCGCGTAGCGATTCCGCGTGCCGATTTGCTGCATCCACTACCCGTTGAATCCGAATACTCGACGCTTCCACTTCATACCCCCTTCGGTCTGATGATGAACCTCAGTCTAAGCTGTCAAACTCATATTTGCATGCTTGACAACAAGGAAAATTCTGGCCTCACAGCACCCATCGTTTTAATTCCCACAAAACGTAGTGGCCGGGCCGCCCTCGCGCGACCCGGCCACTGCCTCGTTCAGAAATGATTAAACATTAAACCTGAACTCCACGACGTCACCGTCGTGCATGACGTAGTCCTTGCCTTCCATGCGGACCTTGCCGGCGGCCTTCGCGGCGGCCATGGAGCCGGCCGCGACCAGGTCGTCGTAGGAGACGACTTCGGCCTTGATGAAGCCCTTCTCGAAGTCCGTGTGGATGACGCCGGCGGCCTTGGGGGCGGTGTCGCCCTTGTGGATCGTCCAGGCGCGCGCTTCCTTCTCACCGGCGGTGAGGTAGGTCTGCAGGCCGAGGGTGTCGAAGCCGACGCGGGCCAGCTTGTCCAGGCCGGACTCGTCCTGGCCGGATTCGGCGAGCATCTCGCGGGCGTCCTCGTCGTCCAGTTCGACCAGCTCGGCCTCGAACTGGGCGTCCAGGAAGATGGCCTCGGCGGGCGCGACGAGGGCGCGCAGCTCGTCCTTCATCTCCTCGTTGTCCATCTCGGCGGCGTCCATGTTGAACACGAAGATGAAGGGCTTGGAGGTCATGAGCTGGAAGGAACGCAGCGCGTCCTGGTCCAGCTTGGCGCCCTCGGGGCCGGACAGCAGCTCGCCGCGTTCCAGGAGCTCGAGGGCCGCCCGCGCGGTTTCGAGGACGATCGGCTCGGTCTTCTTGCCGCGCACCTCCTTCTCGAGGCGCGGGATCTGCTTCTCGACGGTCTGCATGTCGGCGAGGATCAGCTCGGTCTTGATGGTCTCGATGTCCGAGGCCGGGTCCACCTTGCCGTCGACGTGCACGACGTCGGGGTCCGAGAAGGCGCGCGTGACCTGGCAGATCGCGTCGGCCTCGCGAATGTTGGCGAGGAACTGGTTGCCCAGGCCCTCACCCTCGGAGGCGCCGCGCACGATGCCGGCGATGTCCACGAAGGACACGGTGGCGGGCAGGATGCGCTGGGAGCCGAAGATCTCCGCGAGCTTGTTCAGGCGCGGGTCGGGCAGGGGCACGACGCCGACGTTGGGCTCGATGGTCGCGAAGGGGTAGTTCGCGGCGAGCACGGTCGCGCGGGTCAGGGCGTTGAACAGGGTGGACTTGCCGACGTTGGGCAGTCCGGCGATACCGATAGTAAGAGACACGCCCCCATCCTATCGGAGCGGGCCCGGCGGCGTTGCTCCCACGCGCCACGTCACGCCGACGCGCGGGGCGCTCGGCTCACTGCGCGAATTCGACGGGCGCCAGCTGTAAGAAGCCACCGAAGGTGATTGTCACATCATCAGACTTCCTGACCCTCACGCCGCGCTCACCGAGCGCATAGAGCCTCGAATAGACAGCATCGCCCTCAGTCTCGCCGAAGCGCGCGGCACCGAACATCTGCGTCATCGTCTGACATAGCTGCCAGGCGGCAGCCGCCCCCGCGCGCGGCTCAACGCGCGTGCGAGCGGGAGTCGGCGAAATGGTGAGCACCCACTCTCCCCGCGACGCCTTCTCCTGCGCGATCCAGCCGTCGCCGACCAAGGAGACATCGCGGCCGTCAAACTGCCCCGCAACGCCCCCATTGGCGACAAGAACGTCACGCACGGGCACGCCCCTCGCCCACTGGTCCACGATGCCGCACACCTGACCGAAGGCCAGGCCGGTGCGCATAGGAACGGTCTCCACCTCGTCACGGGAACCCGCGGACGGCTCCGGGGACGCGACCTGGGCGGCGAGGTCCCGCAGCTGCGCGAACGTGAGGGCGGGCCGACGATTCTCCTGAGAATCGGGCGCGTACCCCTGCTCGTTCTCCTCCTCGAACCAGTCGAACTCCTCGATCTCCTCGGGGCTCTCCGAACCGTTCGGGCTCAGGGGCGTGACCGCAAGACCACCGGAAGCCAGCATGGGCACGTCGCGCAGGCGCGCGCCGCCCGCCAGCCCGGCGAGCACCCTCCCGAAGCCGAGGGGGAAGCCCGGGGGAAGAAGAACCGTCTCCCCGGTCGCGTCGCTGGCCAGCTCCACGCCGTCGGCGCTCACCGACGCGGTGAGAACACCGAGGCCGGAGACGCGCAGATCCCACTGGTAACGGATCTGCGGGCGCCACTGCGGCGGCATCATGCCCAGCCCGTCGACCAGGTCGGACACGGAACGGTCGAACTCCGCGTCGAACTGGTCCCAGCACGAGCACATGGTGCACGGCTTCGACCTGATGTCGATTTCCTGAATCTCAGGTCCGAGCGCAATCATCCACCGGTAGGGCTTGTACTCGGGTTCCTCCGACTCCAGGTTGTAGTATTCATCGTTTTCGATGAGCCTGGTATCGCCAAACGACGAGTGGATGGTCGTCCCTCGGACCGACAGACGCAGGGAACGATCAGGGGTGCGCCACCGAATGTGTGTCTCCTCCTGCTCAGACCCGCCAATGATGATCGGTTTGACCGGCTCCATCATCTGCGCGGCCTCCAAGATGAACTGGTGGCAATCCTCGCGCGTCATGTCGCGCCCTACCAGGGCGGCGACGGCGTCGCTCACTCGTTCGATGGGATCCATGCGCAAACTTCCACGTTCGCTTGACAATCAGCGGAGCCCCGCCCCTCACAGCAAGCTTACCGCAGTGTCAGACGCGCGCACGCGGCGGTCTCAGCTGGTGTGGTCGGGCCCTGCCACACGGGGCGCGTGGGGGCGCGGTCGCGCGGGGAGGCAGGGAGAGGGACGAGCGGTGGAGGGAGGAGCGGGAGTGGCGGGCTACACCGACGCGCGGGGGTAGAAGGCCTTCATTTCCTCGAAGGTCCCGAGCCGAAGTCGCAGCCCGAGGAGGGTGTCGACGGCCAGCGCCCGCTCCCCTGCTGCGAAGAATCGGGTGTAGACGAAATGGCTGGTCGTCTCGCCCGCGAAGGGCGCTCCAACCATGGCCTTCAGCGCGCCGCTCAGCTCCCAGGCTGCACCCGCGAGCGCCTGGTCGTCAGTCCACGTCTCCCCTTCGGCGGGCGAGACGATGATGGCCCATTCGCCGTTGTGTTCGGGCTGGTAGGCCACCCAATCGGTGCCGACGATCGCCTGCTCGTTGAGGTAGGTGCCGGGCGTCCCGCCGAGCTCGCGCGTCAGGAGATCAGAGACGGGCGCGCCGCCGAGCCACTGCTGGGCGATCCATTGCAGGTGTTGGGTAGTCAGGCTGGCGCGCATGGGGCTGGCGTTGTCTCGCGTGGTACGAGGCCTGGGTTTCTCATCAGCGTCAGCCTCGGCCAGTGCAACCGCCGTACGCAGGTCGTCGAAGGTGAGGGCGGGGCGTTGGTTGTGCTCGTTGTCGGGGGCGAACTCGTCCCAGTTGTGCTGCTCCATCCACGCGATCTGTTCCAGAAGATCGGGGGTTTCGCGCCCCGTCAGGCTCGTGGGGCCGGCGGTGAATCCGCGGGATTCCAGGAAGCGGACGTCGCGCAGGGGTGCTCCTCCTGCCAGGCCCGCGAGGATGCGGCCGATTCCCATTGGGAATCCCGGGGGCAGGGTGACACAGTCGCCGGTTGCGTCGGAGGAGATCTGGACCCCGTCGACGGTGGCGCGCACCGTGATGACGCCCAGGGAGGTCACGCTCATGTCCCACTGGTAGATGATCTGGGGGCGCCAGGCGGGCGGGAGCTTCGCCAGATCGTGGGGCAAGGCCTGGAAGACGGGATCGAAGACCTCGTCGAAGAGGTCCCAGTTGTAGCACAGGCATGCGCACTGCTTGGTCCAGATGTCCCCGGGTTCTGCGGGGCCTGTGAGGATCGTCCAGTGGAAGGGCGCGTCTTGCACGAGGCTCCACTTGAAGTCGCGGAATTCCTCGTCGTCGGCGTGCTCGGCGTTGACGAAGCTCACCGACACGAGGGGTGTTTCGGGTTCGTGTCCCCCGCTGATCGCCAGGGTGCGCTCGCCGAGGCGCCAGCGCACCTCGCTGCCGCATGTGCCTCCGCCGACGATGACGGGACGAGCGGGTGCCACCAGCTTCGCGGCATCCAGGAGGAACTGGTGCGTGTCCTCGAGCGTCAGGTCGCGCCCTACCAGGGCGGCGACGGCGTCGCTCACTCGTTCGATGGGATCCATGCGCAAACCTCCACGTTCGCTTGACAATCAGCGGAGCCCCGCCCCTCACAGCAAGCTTACCGTAGTGTCAGACGCGCGCACGCGGCGGTCTCAGCTGGTGTGGTCGGGCCCTGCCACGCGGGGCGCGTGGGGGCGAGCGGGTGCCATGCCGGCCTTCTTGAGGTCGGCGCGCAGGTCACGGGGCAGCGCGAAGGTCGTCGATTCGGTTTCGGTGCGGGCCACCTCGACGGTGGGGAATCCGCGCTCCTGCAGCCATTCGATGACGTCGCGCACGAGGATTTCGGGAACGGACGCGCCGGAGGTAAGCCCGACGGTGCGGGCGCCTTCGAACCAGGACTCCTCGAGTTCGTCGGCCTTGTCGACGCGGTACGCGGACCCCGCCCCGGCCTCGAGCGCGACCTCGACGAGGCGCACGGAGTTCGAGGAGTTGGCCGAGCCGACGACGACCATGACGTCCACCTGGGGCGCGATGAATTTCACGGCACCCTGGCGGTTCTGGGTGGCGTAGCAGATGTCGTCCGACGGCGGGTCGATGAGCTGGGGGAAGCGCTGGCGCAGGCGGTCCACGGTCTCGCGGGTCTCGTCGACGGAGAGCGTGGTCTGGGAGATCCACACGACGCGCGAGGGGTCGCGCACGACGACGCCCTCGACCTCGTCGGGGGTGCCGACGACCTGGATGTGGTCGGGGGCCTCGCCAAAGGTGCCCTCGACCTCCTCGTGGCCCTGATGGCCCACCAGGATGATGTCGTAGTCTTCCTTCGCGAAGCGCACGGCCTCGCGGTGCACCTTGGTCACGAGCGGGCAGGTCGCGTCGATCGTGGCGAGGTGGCGGGTGGCGGCGGCCTCGTGGACGGCCGGGGAGACGCCGTGCGCGGAGAAGACGACGCGGGCGCCCTCGGGCACCTCGTCGGTCTCCTGGACGAAGATCGCGCCGCGCTTGGTCAGCGACTCGACGACGAACTTGTTGTGGACGATCTCCTTGCGCACGTAGACGGGCGCGCCGTACAGCTCGAGGGCCTTTTCGACGACGTCGACGGCGCGGTCCACGCCGGCGCAGTATCCGCGGGGGGCGGCCAGGAGGATACGGCCGTTGCCTTCGCCGTGGGCCTCGGGCAGGGGGGTCTCGGCGCTGGCGCGCAGGTCGACGTTTTCATTCATGCGTCAACCCTATCGCCCGAGGCGCTGACCGTGCGCGTGGGCGCGGAAATCCCACATTGGCGCTTCTATTGACGAGGCGGGGGCGCGCCCGCGTTGTCGTCTGCCCACACGCGTTGGGGCGGCGGCGCAGATGGGGGCGGCGTGTGGCATCCTGTGTGAGTGACCTCGCCTTACTCTCCCTCCTCGCCCGCAGCCGGGCCCGCTTCCGGCACTGCTCCTGCGCAGCCGCCCGCCGCGAAGGCCGCCGACACGACGCGGGATAACCCGTGGCCGCTGCGCAGGCTGACGGAGAACATCAAGGTGTATGTGGACCGCATGAGCCCCCTGTGGGTGGAGGGCCAGGTCGTCGAGTACAAGGTGCGCCCGGGCGCGAGAATGCACTTTTTGACGCTGCGCGACCTGGACACGGACACGTCGATGACGGTGACCGCGTGGGCGGGCGTCATGGATTCCACGCCTCTGACGGAGGGCGCGCGCGTGGTGACGCGCGTCAAGCCCGTGTTTTGGGAGCGTTCGGGTCGCCTGAACCTTCAGGCCGCCGAGATTCACCTCCAGGGTGTGGGCGACCTGCTCGCCCAGATTGAGGCGCTGCGCGCCCGCCTGGCCGCAGAGGGCCTGTTTGCGGACGCCCGCAAGAAGCCGCTGCCGTTCCTGCCGCGCACGATCGGGCTGATCTGCGGACGCAATGCGAAGGCGAAGGACGACGTGGTCGTCAACGCATCGGACCGGTGGCCCACCGCGCGCTTCGAGATCCGCGAGGTCGCCGTGCAGGGAGACCACTGCGTGCCCGAGGTGGGCCGCGCGCTCCTTGAGCTGGACGCCATGGAGGACGTCGACGTCATCGTCATCGCGCGCGGCGGCGGCGCGGTTGAGGACCTGCTTCCTTTCTCCGACGAGCGCCTCGTGCGCGCCGTCGCGGACGCACGCACCCCCGTCGTCTCTGCGATCGGCCACGAGGGCGACTCTCCCCTGCTGGACCTGGCGGCCGACTACCGCGCCTCGACGCCGACGGACGCGGCCCGCCGCATCGTGCCGGACCGTGCCCGCGAGCGCGACGGCGTCACGCAAGCCGTCTCCCGCATGCGTGGAGCGTTAGCCGGTCGCCTCATGGCGGAGCGCTCTCACCTGTCGCTCCTGACGTCGCGGCCGGTGCTCCAGGGGCCGGGGGCCATCGTCGACGGGCACCGCAGCACCCTCGACCAGCGCGTGACCGCGCTGCGCACGGCGGTCGAGCGCCGCCTGGCGTCGGAGCGCCAGAGCCTGACCCGTGCACGCGCCACGCTCACCGCCCTGTCCCCGCAGGCGACGCTGGACCGCGGCTACGCGCTGCTCAAGACGCCATCGGGCCAGCTCATCACTTCCTCGGCGCAGGTCAAGAAGGGCGACCTCATTGAGGGAATCCTCGCCTCTGGCCGCATGGTCGCCCAGGTGGTGGGCGCCACCAATCCGACCCCGCCCGCCGATTCGTAACCCGGGACCTGCGCCCCAGCCTCGTCCCACCAATCACCCAAGGTAAGGAAGAACACAATGACCGCGAATGATCAGCTGCCCGATCCTCAGTCCCTCGGATACGAGGCAGCGCGCGACGAATTGGTGCGCATCGTCCAGACCCTCGAGGGCGGGCAGGCACCGCTCGAGGACACGCTGTCACTCTGGGAGCGCGGCGAGGCACTGGCGGCGCGCTGTTCCCAGATCCTGGACGGTGCGCAGGCGCGTCTTTCTGGACTCGCGACGCCCCCGACCCCCGAAGCACGCTAGTCTACATTCTGTAGATCCGCTCACACGCAGGCGAGGAGACACCATGACGGTGCAATCTGGACCCCACATTCTCGCGATCGGCGAGGCGCTCATCGACGTCGTCATCACGTACGAGCAGCCCGACTTCCCCGTTGAGGTCCCAGGTGGCTCTCCCGCGAACGTCGCCCTGACGCTGGGTCGCCTCGGCCGCCCGGTGGCGCTGGCGACCTGGATCGGTCTGGACGAGCGCGGCCGCCTCATCGACTTCCACATGTACGATTCCGGCGTGCATGTCACCGGGGCCTCGCGCGGTGCCTCGCACACGTCGACGGCGCTGGCACGCCTGGACGAGTCGGGGGCTGCCTCCTACACCTTCGACCTGGAAGTGGGCGCCGGCTCCACCAATCACCGTTCCGCCTACCGCTCAGATCATCGAGGCGGGCTCGATTTCGGCGATCATCGAGCCGGGCGCCTCCGCCGTTCTTGACGCGCTGGCCAGCGGCCGCGAGCACGCGCTCGTGTGCTTCGACCCGAACGCGCGCCCCTCGATCATGGGCGAACCCGAGGCGGCCCTCGCCTCCCTCGAGCGTTTCATCGCGCTGGCGGACGTCGTCAAGGTGTCGGATGAGGACATCGAGTGGCTGACGGGCGGTGCCCCCATCGACGAGGTCGTGGATCGTTGGCTCGGCATGGGGCCCTCGCTCGTGGTCGTCACGCGAGGCAAGCACGGGAGCGACATCGCCACGGCCTCGGGCCTGCGTGTCACGAAGACCCCGGGCAACGTCGAGGTCGTCGACACTGTTGGCGCGGGCGACTCGTTCATGGGCGGCATCATCGACGCCATGTGGGGCATGGGCCTGCGCGGCGCCGACGCGCGCGAGGCTCTGCGTTCCCTGTCCGAGGAGCAGGTCCGCGCCATCATCGACCGCGCCAGCGCCGTCTCCGACGTGACCGTGTCACGCAAGGGCGCGAACCCGCCCTGGGCGCACGAACTGTCCTGAGGCGACTCCCCCCACCAACGCGAGCGAGGCCGGTCCCCACAGCGGGGTCCGGCCTCGTTCAGTGTGTGCGTGCGCGCGATGTGGCGCGGGCCTACTTGCCCATGCGGCGCTCGCGCTGGGCATAGGAGCGCAGGGCGCGCAGGAAATCCACGCGACGGAAGTCGGGCCAGTAGACCTCACAGAAGTAGTACTCGGAGTGCACGGACTGCCACAGCATGAAACCGGACAGGCGCTGCTCCCCCGAGGTTCGGATGACGAGGTCGGGGTCGGGCTGGTCCTTCGTGTACACGTGGGCGGTGATGTCAGCGTCCGTGAAGGAGTCGGCGAGCTCGTCGAGGGTGCGGCCCTGGGCGGAGGCCTCGCGCATCATGGCGCGGACGGCCTCGGTGATCTCGTGTCGGCCGCCGTAGCCCACCGCGATATTGACGGTCATACCCTGCACGTCCGCGGTGCGCGCGACGGAAGAACGCAGGTCCTCGCCCACCTTCTCGGGCAGCAGGGCCAGGTCGCCGACGACCGCCAGCTTCCAGCGCCCCTGATCCGCCAGGAGCGACACGGCCTCGCAGATGATGCGCAGCAGCTCGCCCAGCTCGCCCGCGTCGCGCGAGAGATTGTCGGTGGACAGCAGCCACAGCGTCACGATGGAGACGCCCGCGTCCTCCGACCACTGGAGGAACTCGCTGATCTTGCCCGCGCCCGCGCGGTGTCCCTGGGAGGCCGTGGCACCCAGCGACTTCGCCCAGCGGCGGTTCCCATCCAAGATGACGCCGATATGTTTGGGCACGGCCGCGTCGGACAGCTCGGCTTTCAGGCGACGCTCGTACATGTCGTAGAGCATGTTCCACTGGCCCATGTCGTCTCTCCTTAGTGTCGGCGCGGCGCGCGGCGTACGCTTATGGGATTAAGGGTATCGCGCCGCTGGCCACAGGGAAACAGAAATGCTCTCGCAGTGCGAGAACAAACCCGCCACGTCAACTTACGGCGTAGTAACCTACGGTGGCGTAAGGAATTGATGAGGTGAAGAGATGAAGATCGCATCGCTCACGCCCAAGCAGTGGGCGTCCGGACAGCTCGTCCACATCAAGCCGAAGTTGCGCGGGTGGCTCCACCTGGGCGCGGCCCCCCCTATCCCTGGCAGCCTCCATCGTCCTGGTGTGCCTGGCCCCCACGACCCCGACCAAGATCGGATCGGCCGTCTACCTGGCCTGTTCCCTCATCCTCTTTGGTGTCTCCGCCACCTACCACCGCTTCTACTGGGCGCCCCGCTGGGAGACCGCGTGGAGGCGCATGGACCACTCCAACATCTTCCTGCTTATCGCCGGCACCTACACGCCGCTCACCATCGCCCTCCTGAACCGTTCCGATGCCACTATCCTCCTGTCCGTTGTCTGGGCAGGGGCGAGCGCTGGCATCTTGCTCAGCCTGTTCTGGCCCACCGCGCCGCGCTGGCTCTCCACCCTCGTCTACGTCGCGCTCGGATGGGTGGCCGTCTGGTACCTGCCCCAGCTGTGGGCCGGGGGGCGGACCCGCCGTCGTCTGGCTCATCGTCGCTGGCGGCCTCCTCTACACGGTGGGCGCTCTCGTCTACGGCCTGAAGAAGCCCGACCCCTCCCCCACCTGGTTTGGGTTCCACGAGATCTTCCACGCTTTTACCGTCGCCGCGTGGGCCTGCCACTGCGTCGCCGTCTACCTCGCAGTCCTGGGCGGCTGACGCGCCACCGACAGCGCTGAATACGTCGAGACGCGCAATGTTGCTACACTCGACACCGTGCGCGCCGACACCCACGTGTCGGCGCTCAACTTACTGACACACGTCAACGGAGGAACCATGGCCGACACTCAGTGGCTCACGCAGGCCCAGTACGACCTGCTCGCAAACGAGCTCAAGGAACGCGTCGAGGTCAAGCGCGTCGAAATCGCCCGACTCATCGACGCCGCCCGCCAGGAGGGCGACCTGCGCGAGAACGGCGGCTACCACGCCGCCCGCAACGAGCAGTCGATGAACGAGACGCGCATCCAGGCCCTCCAGGACATGCTCGAACACGCCGAGGTCGGCGAGACCCCCGCCGACGACGGCATCGTCGAGCCCGGCATGGTCGTCACCGCCCTGGTGGCCGGCCGCGAGCAGACCTTCCTCCTGGGTTCGCGCGACGCCGGCGGCGACCTGGGCATCCAGGTCTTCTCCGCGCAGGCCCCTCTCGGTGCCGCCGTCATCGGCCACAAGGCTGGCGACAAGCTCTCCTTCGAAGCCCCCACCGGCCGCATGATCGACGTCGAAATCATCGAAGCCAAGCCCTTCGAAGGCTGACACGCTCCCGGCGAGACAGGAAGCTGCCTCGCCCACTCACGCAACAGGCGGGTCCCACCCTAGGGTGGGACCCGCCTGCGTCATACGTGCGTGTTCACGCGTCCACGTGCGGCGTCGGGGGTTCCCCCGACGTCTCCTTCTCGCCCGCGGCCGAATCGCTCGAGGAGGCGGCCTTACCCGACTCCACCCGCACCTTCACCACGGGCTCAGACTCAGCCACGGCCTCGTCCATATCGAGCCTGGAGTGGTAGGGGCGCGTGTCCACCTTACCCGCGTACGTCGCGGCGATCTGCTCCTCGAGCATTCCGGGAGGCCCGCCCGGTCGGTCCTGGGCCGTGGCCAATTCGGGCATCGGGTCGTAGCCGTGCAGGTACATGACAGTCGCGTTGATGAAGGCCGCGATCGGCACGGAGAAGACCGCGCCCGCAATGCCCGCAATCGCCGAACCTGTGGTGATCACGAGCATGACAGCAACCGGATGCAACGATACTGCGTTCGACATCATGAAAGGCTGGAGGATGTTCGACTCGACCTGCTGAACCACCAGGATGATGATCAGCATGATGATCGCCTTGGACAGGCCGCCATTCACAGCGGCCACCAAGACCGCGATCACGCCCGACGTCAGCGCACCCAGAATCGGCACGAACGCCGCGAAGAACGTAATGACACCGATCGGAATGGCCAGGGGAACACCCAGGAAGAACGCGCCCAGCGCGATGCCGGTGGCGTCAATCGCCGCAACCTGAATCTGTGTGCGCACGTAGGAACCGAAGGTCGCCCAGCCGCGGATCGCGCTTTCGTGGACGGGCACGCGCGCGGGCGCGGGCAGCAGGCGCACGCACCACAGCCAGATGGAGCGGCCTTCCTTGAGGAAGAAGAAGAGGCAGAAGAGCATCGTCAGGCCCGACGTGGCCAACGTGCCCACCGACGAGGTGATATTGATGGCACCGGTCGCCAGCGTCTCCTTGTTGGTGTCGAGCCAGGTGACGAGTTCGGTGCGCAGCGCCTCAAGCATGTTATTCAAAACGGCCGTGTCGAGCTTGAGTGGACCGTTCGTGAGGTAGTCGTTGTGTGCCAACGCGTTGAGCAAGGCGGCGAAGCCTTGCACGGCCTGAGTCGCCAGCTGCGGCACCTGCTGGATGAGCTCGGCGGCTGCCTGGCTCAGCGCGCCGGCGACGACCGCGAAGAAAATGAGCAGGCCGACGGTCGCAGCCAGGACGAGGGCAGGTGCAGTTTCCGACGCATCCACGACACGAGCGGCTCCAGCAGAACCGCGAGGGTCAGCGCGATCGCGACCGGCATGATGACGAGCGTCAGGTGCGCTCCGACCCACATGCAGGCGGCGACCAGGCCAATGATGACGAGCATGCGCCACGACAGAGCCGCTGCCACTCGCAAGCTGCGCGGAACCAGCGCGGAGGCGTCGACTTCGTCGCTGCGCTCTTCACGCACGGACAGGACGACGGGAGCGGGGGCCGAAGCGTGCACGGGGGGCGTCGCGCGGGCGGGGTTCTTCGCGGGTATTACCGCGCTCACCCTCCCCATCAGGTCGGACAGGTTCCACCGAGGTCGTTTGGGTGTTGTGGCCACTGGCTCTCCTTTTCTCACTGCCCCAGCCTACTCGCCCCCGCATCTATTTCCAGAACTCACGCGCTCAATAGGCGCAAGCGAGGCGCAGGTGGTGAAATGGCATACATGAATGAGCTTTTTCGTGTGGCGCGCACGGGGGTGTCCCCGTCGGTGCAAGCCGTGTTGGGGTCATCGATGAGCGACGAGGCCGGGGCTGGCCAGGAGGTTATCTTCCTGGCGGCTGGGTGCTTTTGGGGCGTGGAGAAGGCGATGTGGAACGCTCCCGGCGTCGTGGCGACGGCGACCGGCTACATGGGCGGGCACACCGCTCATCCGACGTACCGTCAGGTCTGTTCTCATACGACCGGCCACGCCGAGGTCGTGCGTGTCCTCTTCGATACGTCACTGACGAGCGCGGCAGACTTGATTCGGTTGTTCTTCGAGATTCACGACCCCACGCAGGTGGGCGGCCAGGGCAACGACATCGGCGACCAGTATCGTTCCGAAATCTGGACGACGACGCAGCGCCAGCTACAGGACGCGACCGCTTTGCGCGCCGCCTACCAGGAGGTGTTGAGCGCGCGAGGATTCGGCCCGATCCAGACGGTGATCTCTCCGGCCCCCTTCCCCGAGTCGAACGCTCGATTCTGGCAGGCCGAGGACTACCACCAGCAGTATCTGTTCAAGAACCCCGGCGGCTATGAGTGCCACGCACGCACGGGCGTGGCATGCCCGGCGCTTCCCCAGGAGTAGACGGGGCGCAGCACACGCACGCGGGGGCCGACACGATTGTGTCGGCCCCCGCGTGCAGGACGATCAGTTCACGCCGAGGATGTCGGTGACGAACACGAGGGTCGCGCCGCCGGGGATACCGGCCTGCGGAACACCGCGAGCGCCGTAGCCGAGCTCGGCGGGAATGGAGAGCAGCACGCGGTCGCCCACGCGCTTACCGACCAGGCCCTCGTCCCAACCGGGGATGACCATGCCGACGCCGATCTGGAAGGACAGGGCGCCGCCGCGATCGAAGGAGTTGTCGAAGTCGGTGGCGGAGCCGAAGACGGCACCGTAGTAGTGGCAGGTGATCGTGTCGCCGGCCTCAACCTCCTGGCCGTCGCCGGCGCGCAGGACCTCGACGACGAGCTCGTCAGAGGGGGTGCCGTCGAAGGCGAGGGCGGGCTTGCGGCCGAATTCGCCCGTGACAGAGATGTTTTCCATGGTGTCTTTCCTTAAGGGGGTGTCGGTGATGCGGTGCGGCGCGTCAGTCGCGGCGCATGAAGTAGGACAGGATCTTGAGGATCTCGAGGTAGATCCAGATGACGTCCGTCATGATCGCGAAGGTGCACAGCCACGAGTACTTCACGGGCACGCCGGCGTTGACGCCGACCTTGACGGCGTCGAAGTCGCGCACGAGGCACAGGACACCGATGAACACGGCGAGCAGGCCAATGATGACGCCCAGCGGGATGCCGAACACCGGGGTGTTACGCACGGCCGTCATGTCGACCAGGCCGGTGCCCGACAGGAGAATGCTCAGCGAGTAGTAGATGAAGAACGCGAAGGAGCCGATGCCCGCGACTCGGGTGAGCGTGTTCGAGTTACGTACGAAACCGAAGCTGAACGCACCCAGCGTCACACCGATGACGACGAGGGTTGCCAGGACAGCGGTGACGACAATGCCCGGGTAGAGCGTCTCGAAAGCGAAGGACAACGCACCCAGCACGAAGCCCTCAATCGCCGAGTAGGCGATGATCGCGGCCGGGCGCACCTTCTGTGAGAAGCGAATCCACAGGCCCAGGCCAAGGGTCACGAAGCAGCTAACCAGGGCCATGAGCATCGCCAGAGCAGGAACGACAATCCCCGCCATCCAGCCGACGACCGCACCGCCGAGAACCAGGCCGAAGCACATGAGGGACTTAACCACGACGTCGTCGTAGTCATGCGCCCACGATCCACCGCGTCGGCGGCGGGCCCGTTCATCATCGCCTCGTAAGAGGCCATCGGGTCACCGTAGGCGCCCTGCTGGCCGTACGCCTGCTCCTGGGGCATGCCGTAGGTCGGCTGAGCGGAGTAGGGGGCCGCCTGCGGCGGCGTCGCGTACGGGTGAGTCTGTCCCGCGTAGGGGTTGGGTGCCTGCTGCGAAGCGGGCTGGTAGCCGGGCATCGTGGGATAGCCGGCGGGCGTCGACGACTGGGTCGACCAGTCCTTGACGATCTTGTTCATCACCGGATTGGCCATATTTCCTCCTTCATCAGTGATGCAATGCCTCTAGTGTCGCACGGCGTCAGGCGCCGTGGGCAACATTTCATTATGCGCGCAACGAACGCATCCTTCCACGAGGCGTGCGGGTGCTACGAGCCACGGCCTCGTCAACAAAGCGCACGAACAGTACCCCCGGTGGGACTCGAACCCACAACACACCGATTTTAAGTCGGTTGCCTCTGCCAATTGGGCCACGGGGGCGAAGCGCATTACCAGCCTACGGGAGGCCGGGGCGCGCATCAAGCCTGGTCGATCATCGACATCGCGATGCCGTCGAGGATGTCGTGCTCGGAGGTGATGACCTCGTCGATGGGGTGACCGGCCGCCCGCGCGCGTTCAAGCACGCGGGTGACGATGCGACTCCAGATGAGCGCACCGGCGGCGATGACGTCCTCGCGCCCCTCGGGCATGAAGCCCAGCGAGGCCTTCACGGAGGTCGGCTGATCCACCATGAAGCGAACGGCCGCGTCGATCTCGGGGGCGCTCAGGCGGGCGCCGTGGATGCGTTCGGGCTGGTAGGAGGTCAGGCCCAGGGCCTGCGCGGTCAGCGTCGTCACCGTGCCGGCGACACCCACGAGGGAGCGCACGCGCGCCAGGTCCACGGACTTTTCCGCGATGTCCAGCTGCTCATCGATCCACGCGATCGCGCGTTCCTGGTCGGCCGCGGGCACGCCGCCGGCCGGATCCACGTGCGTGAAGAACTTTTCCGTGACGCGCACCGCGCCCATGTCGATCGAAATCGCCTGCTTGACGCTCGTCGAGCCCAGGACCAGCTCGGTTGAGCCGCCGCCGATGTCGACGACCAGCATCGGGCCGGGCAGCGACTCGCCCAGCCCGCCCACGGCGCCGCGGAAGGACAGCGACGCCTCCTGCGTGCCCACGACAACCTCGGGCTCGACGCCGATGACGGCCTTGATCTGGCGGACGAACTCAGCGCTGTTGGACGCGTCTCGCGTCGCCGAGGTCGCCACAAAACGAATGCTCGTCGCACCGAGCTTTTCGATCATCCGCTGGTACTCGACGGTGGCCTCCACCGCGCGCGAAATCGCGGCGGGATCGAGGTATCCGCGCGCATCCACGCCCTGTCCCAGGCGCACGATGCGCATCTGGCGGGTCAGGTCGGCCAGGTGAAGCCGGCCATCCTCACCGATATGTCCATCGGCGACGAGTAGTCGGATCGAGTTGGTTCCACAGTCAATGGCAGCTACGCGGGTCATCGCTTCGTTTCTCGTGTATGTCGTCCCGGACGAGGCCGGGGCTAGCGTGTGGGAATGGCTCAGCAGGAGCAGCGCTCGGTTGAGAACAGGCCGCGCTCGGCCAGCATCGCGAGCGCGCGGTCACCGATCGGGTTCACGCCCGGGCCCGCGGCCAGGGAATGGCCAACGAGGGCGTGCAGGCACTTGACGCGCGTGGGCATTCCGCCGGCGCTGACGCCGGAAATCTCGGGGACGTCGCCCAGGCTCAGGCGTGCGTCGATGTAGGCCTGGTGGGCACGCGCGTAGGCGGCGCGCAGCTCCTCATCCTCGGCGAGTTGGGCGTTGAGGATCTCCATGACGTGCTCGGCCTCCAGCGTCGAGGCCCCCTTGACCGCGGCGGGGTGCGTCAGGTAGTAGGTCGTGGGAAACGGAGTACCATCGGGCAGACGCGGCGCAGTGGCGACGACCGTGGGGCGCCCGCACACGCAGCGCGCAGCGATACCGACGACGCCACGGGGGATGCGCCCCAGTTGGGAGCGCAGGACCTCCAGGTCCTCTTCGGTAGCGTCCGTAGTGTTAACGAGGCTCATTCTCCGCTTTCTTGGCCGGTGGTGTTTGCCTGGCCGGACTGGCTCGTCTCGGCCGATGGGATGGGGTTCGAGGTGGGCGGCTGGTCCGCCTTCCCCACAAGGATAGCGACCTGTTGCACCCAGGGCCGCGCGGGCCCGGTCGGCGCTGCGGCCGCGGCCATCGCGGAGTCCTGGTATTGCGGCCCGGGATCGACGACCGTGTATTGAGTCTCACCGGGGCGCACGTATCCGAGGCGTTCGCGCGCCTGGGTGGAGATGTAGTCCGGGTCGCTCCACAGGTCCAGCTGGCGCTGCATGTCAGCGTTCTTCTTCTGCTGTTCGGCCACCTGTGCCTTGATCTGAGCCAGTTCGCGCTCCTGCTGCCACCATTGGTAGAGGCTGGGCACCAGCATGACGGACAAGATCGCGGCGACGACCATGACGACGACGAGGCGCGTGGAGACGTCCAGGCCGCCGATCGACAGAACGGGGGCGTTCTCGCGCGGCGTGCGCTTCGAATCGCGTCTCCTGGCGCGCTCGTCGCGGCGCGCCCTGTCCGAGGACTTCTCCCCCGTCGTGCGCGCCGCCTTCTTCCGGTCCGCCTTGCCGGCCTTGTCCTTCTTGCGCGCCGAGGCCTCGTCCTCCTTCGCCGCCTGTGCCGCGGCCCTGCGCTGGCGAGACTTTTCCGCGTTGATCTCACGCGTTGTCCGCGCTCCCTCCGAGGCGGAGGAGCGGCGACGCGGGGAGGGGCGGGAGGAGGGACGACGACTAGCCATTCTTCTATCGTGCCCTATGAACGCGAATTTGGCTCACCCCACGCCGTGAAAAAACTCCGCGCGGACCCTTGCGGGCCCGCGCGGAGCTATGCGGCTAGTTGCCTAGACTCACTTGAAGCGAGGGAAGGCGGAGCGGCCGGCGTACACGGCGGCCTCGCCCAGCTGCTCCTCGATGCGCAGCAGCTGGTTGTACTTGGCGACGCGCTCGGAGCGAGCGGGAGCACCGGTCTTGATCTGGCCGGAGTTGGTGGCGACGGCCAGGTCGGCGATGGTGGTGTCCTCGGTCTCGCCGGAGCGGTGCGAGGTCATCGAACGGTAGCCGTTGCGGTGTGCTTCCTCGACGGCGTCGAGGGTCTCGGTCAGCGAACCGATCTGGTTCACCTTGACGAGCAGCGCGTTCGCAGCACCCAGCTCGATGCCCTTCTTCAGGCGGGCGGGGTTGGTGACGAACAGGTCGTCGCCGACCAGCTGGACGCGGCCACCGATCTCGGAGGTCAGGGCCTTCCAGGCGTCCCACTGGTCCTCATCCAGCGGATCCTCGATGGAAACCAGCGGGTAGTTCGAGATGAGCTTCTCGTAGTACTCCACCATGTACTCGGTCGAGCGGCCTTCGCCCTCGAACTGGTACAGGCCGTCCTTGAAGAACTCGGAGGAGGCGACGTCCAGGGCCAGGGCAACGTCCTCGCCCGGCTTGAAGCCGGCCTTCTCGATCGCGGAGACGATCAGGTCGAGGGCCTCGGCGTTGGAGTCCAGGTTGGGGGCGAAGCCGCCCTCGTCGCCCAGACCGGTGGACAGACCGCGGTCCTTCACGACGCCCTTGAGCGTGTGGTAGACCTCGGCGCCCCAGCGCAGGGCCTCACGGAAGGAGGGAGCGCCGAGGGGGGCGATCATGAACTCCTGGATGTCAACGTTGGAGTCCGCGTGGGAGCCACCGTTGAGGATGTTCATCATGGGAACGGGCAGGACGTGAGCGTTGGGGCCGCCCAGGTACTTGTACAGGGGCAGGTCCGCGTACTTCGCGGCGGCCTTGGCGACGGCGAGGGAGACGCCGAGGATGGCGTTCGCGCCGAGCTTGCCCTTGTTGGGGGTGCCGTCCAGGTCAATCATGGCCTGGTCGATGTAGCGCTGATCGTCGGCTTCCTCGCCGATGAGCTCGGGGGCGATCTGCTCGACGACGGCGTCAACGGCGTCCTGGACACCCTTGCCGAGGTAGCGGTCCTTGTCGCCGTCGCGACGCTCGACGGCCTCGAACGCGCCGGTGGACGCGCCGGAGGGAACGGACGCGCGCGCAGCGGTGCCGTCCTCGAGGACGACCTCGACCTCGACGGTCGGGTTACCGCGCGAGTCGAGGATCTCGCGTGCACCAATGCCTTCAATAACTGCCACGTCATTCTCCAATCGATGTTGTTGCGTGGAAGCGGTCAGTACAACGGTAATACGGACCGCCATGTGTGGTCACCCCCGATGAGGCGACGTCTTATGTTTTGGAGCGAAACGCTCCTGTGTGCGACGCCGGACAAGCGACATTGGTCCCCCGCCCGGTGTGAGCGAATACTCACACAAGCGTCACTGCGTCCTAGTTCCCGTCTGGCCCCCACCCATCAGCGCAGACGGATCAGGGTCCTGCGGGCCGGCAACCGCGTCTCCGAACAGGGGCGGCTGCCCATTGACGGAAGAGACCGGGAAGCGCGGGTTGAGCGTCATGCCGCTGGCCGCACTGGCCTCGTTCATCGCACTGTTGATCGCGGTGGCCGCAGCGGGGTTCATCTGCATCTGCCCGTGCAGCTGCACTTCGAGGATGAGCGCCGTCAGCGCGTCGCGCGTCGTGGGCGTGAGTTCGAGGGGAGCAGCGTTGCGGGCGGCAGCCGCGTCCTGATTGATCATATTGATCATCTCGTCGGTCACGGTGATCCCGGCAACGGCGGCGCCAGCCGCGTAGGCGTCCTGGTTCATGAGCTTGGCGCGAATCTCGCCGTCGGAGTAGTTCTGCTGTCCGCCCGCCAGAACGTTGATCTGGCTGGCGGCTTCGTGAATATCCGCGTTGGAGTACGTAGCCCCCGACGACGTGACGATGGCGGCACCCGGGTGGGCCGAGCAGGCCCCCATTCCCAGTCCTGCGGCCACGACCAGGGCGGCTGTGGCGAGCTGACGTGTGTAGCGCACGTGCGTTCCTTCCTCAGATGTCTTGCAACGCAATAGGACCAGTGTATTCCACCACAGGTACTACTCGCCAAAAGGTACGAGAATCTTGGTCACTAGCGTCTCCACCCACTCCAACAGAGGCCCGTCCGTCAGCGGGGATCCGCCGATGCGCGTGGTGAGGGGCAGGGGCACGAGGACCTGGCGCACGGCCGTCTTGATGACCGTTCCCGGGTGCAGGCGCTTGAGGCGCATCACCTGGGAGTCGCGCAGCTCCACGGGGCTGACGCGCAGGTACTTGCCCTGAGTAACGACCTCTGCGATGCCGGCGCGGCGCACGATCTCGCGCAGGCGGGCGACGGCGAAGAGCAGGTCGACCTGGGGCGGGATGGGGCCGTAGCGGTCGACCAGCTCCTCGCGCACGTCGGCTTCCTGCTCGGGCGTGGAGGTGGCCGCGATCTTGGCGTAGACCTCGAGGCGCAGGCGTTCGCCGCGCACGTAGCCCTCGGGGATGTGGGCGTCGACCTGGAGGTCCATGCGCACGTCGGTCTTCTCGGTCGGGGCGTCGCCTCGGTAGGCGGCGACCGCGTCGGAGACCATGCGCACGTACAGGTCGAATCCGACGCCTTCAACGTGCCCGGACTGGGCGCCTCCCAGGAGGTTGCCGGCGCCTCGGATCTCGAGGTCGCGCTGGGCGACGGCCAGGCCAGCCCCCAGCTCGGTGTTGGCGGCGATGGTCTTGAGGCGCTCGTGCGCGGTCTCTGTCAGCGCCTTGTCGCCGGGGTAGAAGAAGTACGCGTAGGCTCGTTCGCGGCCTCGCCCGACACGCCCGCGCAGCTGGTGGAGCTGGGACAGGCCGAAGGTGTCGGCGCGGTCCACGATGAGCGTATTCGCGTTGGAGATGTCCAGGCCGGTCTCGACGATCGTCGTACAGACCAGGACGTCGAACTCGTGGTTCCAGAAGTCCTGGATGACGGCCTCGAGCTGGTGTTCGTTCATCTTGCCGTGGGCGGTGCGCACGCGCGCCTCGGGCACCAGCTCGGAGATGTGGGCGGCGACCGAGGAGATCGAATCGACGCGATTGTGCACGTAGAAGACCTGCCCATCGCGCAAGAGCTCGCGCCGGATCGCGGCGCTGACCTGGGCGTCCGTGTAGGCGCCGACGAAGGTGAGGACGGGCTGGCGTTCCTCGGGCGGGGTCTGGAGGATCGACATCTCGCGGATGCCGGAGATCGCCATCTCGAGGGTACGCGGGATGGGGGTGGCGGACATCGACAGGACGTCGACGTCGGTGCGCAGGGCCTTGAGGGTTTCCTTGTGTTCGACGCCGAAGCGTTGCTCCTCGTCGATGATGACGAGGCCGAGCTTCTTGAAGGAGACGGTGCCGGTCAGCAGCGAGTGGGTGCCGATGACCAGGTCAACCTCGCCCGAGGCCAGCCCGGCCTTGACCTCCTCGGTTTCCTTCGGGGTCGAGAAGCGCGAGAGGGTGCCGATGCGCACGGGGAAGCCCGCGTAGCGCTCGGCGAAGGTCTCCGCGTGCTGGGTGACCAGCAGTGTCGTGGGCACAAGGACGGCGGCCTGGTAGCCGTCCTGGATGGCCTTGAAGGCGGCGCGCACGGCGATTTCGGTCTTGCCGTAGCCGACGTCGCCGGTGAGCAGGCGGTCCATGGGGACGGGTTTTTCCATGTCGGCCTTGACCTCATCGATGGTGACGAGCTGGTCGGGGGTCTCGACGTAGGGGAAGGCGTCTTCGAGTTCGCGCTGCCAGGGGGTGTCGGGACCGAAGGCGTGGCCCTTGGTCTGCTGGCGCACGGCGTACAGGCGGATGAGCTCCTTGGCGACCTCGTTGACGGCCTTCTTGGCGCGGGCCTTGGTCTTGGCCCAGTCGGCGCCGCCCATCTTGGTCAGGGAGGGCTCGTCGGATCCGGTGTACTTGGAGATCTGGTCGAGCGCGTCGGTGGGCACGAAGAGCCGGTCGGCGGGCTGTCCGCGCTTAGAGGGGGCGTATTCGATGACCAGGTAGTCGCGCGTGGAGGCCGCGTCCCCGCGCCCGATGGAACGCGAGACGAGCTCGATGAAGCGTCCGATGCCGTGCTGATCGTGGACGATGTAGTCCCCGGGGTGCAGGGTCAGGGGGTCGACGCCCTTGCGCCTGCGCGAGGGCATGCGCCGCATGTCGCGCGTGGAGGCGCCCACGCGCCCGGTCAGGTCGCCCTCGGTGAGCACGGCGAGCTTGAGGTGGGGCGCGACGAATCCGACGCCGGCCTGCGCGGTCGTAATGGTCACGAGGCCCGCGTCGGGCCGCTCCTCGACGCTGTCCGCGAGCGCGGCCGGGCACGAGGCGTCGGTGAGGATGGAACGGATACGGCGTCCCGGGCCGGGGCCTTCGGTGGTGACGACGATGCGCCAGCCCTGGCGCGCCAGGTCGGTCAGGTCGGCGCAGGCGCGGGCGAAGTCGCCGCGGTAGGGGTGCACGTCGCGCGCTCCCACGCGCATGAGGGTGGGTGAGACGACGACGGGTGCGGGGCCTCCCTGACCCGCGGACCCGGCCTCGGCCTCGTCGATGGCGGAGGCGAGGTCGGCGGGCGGCAGGTCGGTGAGCTCCCACCAGGGGCGAGTCCCGCTCCCCCACAGGTCGGCCAGGTCCAGGAACGAGGCCTTGGAGGCCTCGAGGGGGGTGTCGGCTCCCCCGGCGGCGGCGCTCCACGCGGCGGCGAGGAACTCCTCGGTCGTGGCGACCAGGTCGGCGGCGCGGGCGCGGATGCGTTCGGGGTCGGAGGCGAGGATCGGCGAGCCTGCGGGCAGCAGGTCGAGGAGGGATTCCATGCCGGACACCAGGATGGGGGCCAGCGATTCGATGCCGGGGGCTGCGATTCCTTCGGCGGCGAGGCTGAGCATCTCGGCGGCGCCGGGCAGGCGATCGGCGGCCTCGCGGGCGCGGGCGCGCACCGCCTGGGTGAGGAGGAGTTCGCGGCAGGGAACGGCCCACAGGCCGTCTGCTGCCTCGCCGAGGGTCCGCTGGTCGGAGACGGAGAAGGCGCGGATATCGTCGACTTCGTCGCCCCACAGCTCCACGCGCAGGGGGTGGGCTTCCTGGGGCGGGAAGACGTCGAGGATGCCGCCGCGCACGCTCATCTGGCCGCGGCCTTCGACCATGTCGACGCGCTCGTAGCCGAGCTCGGCCAGGCGATTCGTGGTCTCGGTGAGGTCCAGGATGTCGCCTGTGCGCACGCGCACGGGTTCGAGGTCGGCCAGGCCGGAGATGATCGGCTGGAGGAAGGCGCGGATCGGCACGACGAGCACCGAGATCGGTCCCGCGCTCTCGTCCCCCGCGATGGGGTGGACGAGGCGGCGCAGGACGGCGATGCGCCTGGCCATGGTGTCGACCTGGGGAGAGAGGCGCTCGTGGGGCAGGGTCTCCCACGCGGGGAGCATCGCCACGCCCGGGATCCACGAGGCCAGGGCATTCGTCAGCGTCTCGGCGTCGCGCCCGGTGGCCGTGAGGACCACGAGGGGCGTGGCCGCGCGTGAGGCGACGGCCGCGAGCAGGGGCGGGCGGATGCCGACGGGAGCGACGATCGTGCCCGAACGGCCGACCTCGAGGGAGTCGGTCGCCGTCTCGATCGCGGGATCGGAGGTGATGTCCGGGAGGAGTCCGGTGAGAAGCACGCGCTGCCTTTCGCGGTGAGGGTGGCGCGGCGCCCGGTCGGGCGCGCGGCCCGATCAGGACCCTGTGTGCAGGGCCATCTGGGTGGGGGCAAAACCCTTGGTGACGATGTCTTCGACCACGTCGGCGGCCTGCTCGAAGGTCACGTCCCAGTCGGGTCGTTCCTTGGCGGGCACGGGGGCCAGCACGTAGTCGGCGGGATCCATGCGCCCCGGCGGACGTCCCACGCCGATGCGCAGGCGCGCGTAGTCGCGCGTGTGCAGGTGCTGGGTCAGCGACTTCAGGCCGTTATGGCCGCCCTCTCCCCCGCCGATCTTCATGCGCAGCGTGTGGGCGGGCAGGTCCATGTCATCGTGAATGACGAGGATGCGGGCCGGGGGAATCTTCAGGAAGGAGGCCAGCGCGCTGATCGGGCCGCCGGAGGTGTTCATGTAGGAATCCGAGCGCGCGAGGATCACGCGGGGGCCGGGCACGCCGCCCGGGCCGATCCCTAAGCGAACGTCAGCGGTGTGCGTGCGCGAGCGGTGCGAGGTCAGGGTCGCACCGCCGCGCGAGGCGAGCACGTCGAGGGTCAAGTACCCGACGTTGTGTCGGGTGGAGGCATACTGCGCGCCGGGGTTACCTAACCCGACGACGAGCCACGGTCCGTCAGTCGTCATACTCCGATTGTGCCACCCGCGCCGAGAGCATGTCCCACTGGGGGGCATCCTCGACGACGGGGGCTGCCTCACGTCGAGACGTCGCCCAGGCCTCGGCGAAAAGCTGGGCCCACTTGGCGTAGGCCGCCGAGTTGGGGTGGAAGAAGTCCGCCGCGTGGTAGGCGAAGGTGTAGGTCGGCAGGGAGTACTCCTGCGTGAGGGAGCGCAGGTCGACCAGGTGCGCGTCGGAGTCCTCGACGGCGGCGCGGATGCGGTCCGACATGTCCTGCGCGCGGCTTTCCTGCGGCATGATGCCGAAAGACGGGATGGTGGAAACCAGGGCATCAGCAGGCAGAGAGGCGAGAACGCGGCGCAGGCGCTCCTCGAACTGTCCGGGTGCCATATCTTCGGCCATGACGTCGTTGCCGCCGATCGTCAGGGTCACCAGGTCGGGGCGGTAGGGGCCCTCCAGCAGGCCCAGGCCGCGCATCTGGGGGATCTGGGTCAGTTCGACGGATTCGATGGTAGCGCCCGACAGGGAGAGGTTGAGCATCAGGACCTCGCGGTCCAGCTGCTCGTTAATGGCGGAGGCCAGGCGCGCCGGGTAGGACTCGGTGACGCGCGAGGCGCCCATGCCCTGCACGGAAGAGTCGCCCAGCGACACGATCAGGTAGGGGCGCTCGCCCTCGGGGTGTTCGTCAAGCTGACGCAGGCGCTCCAGCGTGGCCAGGTTGTGGTTCTCCCAGGAGCGGCGGTAGTCGCCTCGCTGAGAGTCCAGTCGCAACAGGCGTCCGATCGCCACGCCGCCGCCGAAGAGACTCGCGCCGCCAGCCGCCGCGCCAGCCACCTGCCATGCTCGTTTGCCGATCCCCATGTTGCGTCCTTCCCGCGTTTTCGTTGCTTCATCAAGTGTAACGAGGCCGGGGCCGGTGCTTCAAATGCTGAAGCACCGGCCCCTCGGGTCGTGTCGGGTGCTTTTAGCCCAGTCGCCCGGCTGGCGCACCCGGCAGGGCTCGGATGAAGTGAGGAGTCTCCCAGCCGCGCGTCTCATAGGCGCGCGCGACCGCCTGAGCGATATCCAGGACCGCGTCCGCACTGACAAGCGCGATCGCGCTGCCACCAAAGCCGCCGCCTGTCATGCGAGCGCCGTGCGCGCCCGCCGCGCGCGCCGCCTCCACGGCCACATCCAGCTCCTCGCACGACACCTCGTAGTCGTCTCGCAGCGAGTCGTGGGAGTCGTTCATGAGCGCGCCCGCGACCGCCAGGCGCGTGCCCTCCAGCGGCCCCTCATCCAGCAGTTCGATGAACGCGCGTGTGCGCGCGATCTCCGAGACAACGTGGCGGGTGCGCGCAACCAGGCGATCATCGCCCAACGCAGCCGAGGCCTCGTCCAAGTCCTGCACGTCGACGAGCTGTCCCACGCCCAGGATGCGCGCCGACTCCTCGCAGTCCGCGCGGCGCGACCCGTACTGGCCGTCCGCCAGCGAGTGCTTGGCGCGCGTGTCGATGACGAGAAGCTCGAGGCCGACCGCGCTCAGATCGAAGGGAACCTGACGCGCCGACATGTCCCGGCAATCGAGGGCCAGCGCGTGGCCCTGACGGCAGCGCAGCGACGCCGTCTGATCCAGGCCACCCGTGTTAGCGCCCGCGATCTGATTCTCCGCTGCCTGAGCGGCCTCGACCAACACCTTGCGGCCCTCGTCGTTCGGATCCTCAAGCGAACCCGCCAACCCCAGGCCACAGACCTCGTCCAAGGCCACGGCCGTCGCACATTCGAGCGCCGCGCTCGACGAGAGGCCACCACCCAGGGGCACGCACGACCACAGGGCAGCATCGAAGCCGGGAAGCGGGCCATATCCGGCCTGCTCGAGGGCCCACGCGACGCCAGCGAGGTACGCGGTCCAGTGGTTGGCCACCTCGCCGGGGGTTCCCTTCGGCCCGATCACGTCGAGGTCAAGGACGTCGATCGCCTCGCGCGTCTGCGTCGACACCAGGCGAACCGTGCGATCACTGCGGGGCGACAGCGCCACAAACGCACGGTGCGGCAGGGCAATGGGCAGGCAGGGGCCGCCGTTATAGTCCACGTGCTCGCCGATGATGTTGACGCGCCCGGGCGCGCTCCACACGCCCCTCGGCTCGTCGCCAAACGTTTCACGGAACAGGTTTGCGGCCTGCGCGGCCCCTTCATCGGGAGTAGCGGCGTCGGCCCACACGAGATCAATCACAAGATCCTCCTTGGTCTCACTCACTCAAGGCTACGTGAACGCCCTCACAAGCTTCAAGCGCTATCCCACCCCCGCTCCCCGGTACAGTGGGAGGCCCACCCAGCGACACAGGACAGGCACCATGTTCCTCCCCCAACGACTTCCCGGCCAGGACTGGCTCGGCGTCGTCGTCGCGATCCCCGAACCGTGGGTCACGCAGCTCACCGAGCTGCGCCTGCGCCTGGGAGACCTCGCCGGATCGCGCATCCCCGCGCACATCACGCTCATGCCACCCACCCCCGTCGCACGCGAGGCTCGCGCCGACGTCATCGACCACCTGCGCTCCATCGCCTCGCGCCACGCCCCCTTCCGCGTCACGTTGTCTGGCACGGATTCCTTCCGTCCCATCTCGAACGTCGCCTTCATGACGCTGGCTGAAGGCGCCTCCGCGTGCACGGATCTCGCCGAGGAGATCCGATCCGGCCCCCTCGATCACGAGACGCGCTTTCCCTACCACCCACACGTGACGCTTGCTCAGGACGTCGACGATATCGCCCTCGATCTTGCGCTCGACATCGGCGCCACCGTCGAGGCCTCGTGGATCGTTCCCGGTTTCCGCCTGGACCGCATCGACCCCTCGGGCATCTACTCCTCGATGGCCCTGTTCGACTTCGACGCCTCCGGTCGCTGAGCTTCTGCCTACCTCGCTTCCACGCGGCAGCATTGCCACCACACTTCCGTGCGGCAGCTTCGCCACCACACTTCCGTGCGGCGCGAGGCCTGCCCACTTGATCCGGCCGGTTGCGCCAGTGGGCGGCGGCCCGCCCGCGAGATTGCCACACACGAGCTTCGCTCGGAGTGATCGATCTCGAAGCCCGTCCAGGCCCCGCCACCGCCCACAGGCACCACAACCAGGCCCCATCAATGTCGCACGTAATTCCCTCGAGACTACTTCAAATTTTGAAGTCACACTGTTGGAATTGCAACGTTTCGAGCGATTGTTGAAACTTCACCCAATCGAATTACGTGCGAAATTTTGGAAAACAGTGCCACAGCTCACACAACAGGTCACCCGCTGGTGTTCCCGGCACCCTCCACACCGGCACTCTCGTGACTGCTAGTAGCCAGCCCAAGCCACACCACCATCTGCAAGCACCGCCAGGACCCACAGCCCCATCTTCGGGGCATTATCCGGATAGGTTGCGCGCACGTGGATAGGTTACGCACATCCGGATAGGTTATTAAGCTATCCAGATGTTCATAAGCTATCCAGATGTTCATTATCTATCCGGATGCGTATTGGCCCTGGGAACAGCCACCATCACCAACGAGCACGGCAGCCAGGCCCCATCAATGTCGCACGTAATTCCCTCGCGACTACTTCAAATTTTGAAGTCACACTGTTGGAATTGCAACGTTTCTAGCGATTGTTGAAACTTCACCCAATCGAATTACGTGCGAAATTTTGGAAAACAGTGCCACAGCTCATACAACAGGTCGCCCCGCAGACACGAAAGGCCGTGGCCACCCGCAGACACGAAAGGCCGCGGCCACCCAGGAAACGCTCATTCCCAGGCCAGCCACGGCCTCGTCGACGACACGTCAGATGTCGTAGGTGACGCTCACCGGCGCGTGATCGGAGAAACGCTCCGCGTATTCGTCGGCGCGGCCAATCTCGAAGGAGCGCGCACGCTCCCCCAGCGCGGGCGTCGCGTACTGGTAGTCGATGCGCCAGCCCGCATTGTTGACGAAGGCCTGCCCGCGCCACGACCACCACGAGTACGGGCCCTGCACGTCGCCGGCCAGGTCGCGCACGGTGTCGCGCCAGCCCTCCTCGACCCACTGGTTCAGGAAGACGATCTCCTCGTCGAGGACGCCGGCACGCTTGTTGTGGTTGGGCTTCCAGTTCTTGATATCAGCCTCGGAGCGCACGACGTTGAAGTCGCCGCACACGAGCGAGGAGATGCCGCCGACGGCCTCCTCGGCGATGAGCTCGGCCATGCGGGCGCCGATGCGCGGCAGGTGCGCCATCTTGGCCTCCTGCTTGGGAGTGTCCTTCTCGCCCGAGTGGAAGTAGGCCGAAACGACACGCACGGGGGTATCGCCGCCCTCGGGTCGCACGACGGCCTCGAGCCAGCGGCCCGAATCCACGTCCGTCTCAGCATCGTCGAGGATCAGGCGGGGCTCACCCTCCAGGACCGCACGCCCACGTCGCACGGCTACACCCACGCCCGCACGACCCTTGATACGGCAGGGAACCCACACGCTCTCCCAGGCCTCGCCCATGATCTCGCGGGAGATCTCCTCGGGCGCGCGCACCTCCTGCATGAGCAGCACGTCCGTATCGGAGGCCCCCAGCCAGTCCAGGAAGCCGCGCTTATGGGCGGCGCGAATACCGTTGAGGTTTACGGTGGTCACCGTCAGAGTCATCGTTTTCTCCTTAACAAGAGTTTTCTTCAGTCTAGATGAACGAGGAGGCGCGGCGAGGAATGGGTATCCTCACCGCGCCTCTCGCGCGTTGTCGTCGCTCCGGGCGCCGCCGGCATGCGGATCGTTTACCGGGGGCCGAGGCCCGCCTGGCGTTCCGCTGCTTCAACGACGTTCGTGACCAGCAGGGCACGCGTCATCGGGCCAACTCCGCCCGGGTTGGGGCTGAGCCAGGACGCTACCTGGTCCACGCCGTCTGCGACGTCGCCCATGAGCCGAGCCTTGCCGTTCTCACCCCGCACGCGACTCACACCCACGTCCAGGACGACCGCACCGGGGGTCACCATATCGGGAGTAACGATTCCGGCGGAACCAGCAGCCGCGACGATAACGTCCGCGCGGCGCACGTGATCTGCCAAATCAGCAGTGCCCGTATGGCAAATGTCGACCGTGGCGTTAACTTCCTTGCGCATCATGAGTAGGCCAATGGATCGGCCCACCGTCACGCCTCGCCCAATGACGCACACATTCTGACCAGCCAGATCGATCCCGTGGCGCTCCACGAGTTCGATGACCGCGCGCGGCGTACAGGGCAGAGGCGAGTCGATGGGGCCGGAGCCACGAAGAACCAGGCGCCCGAGGTTCATCGGGTGCAGGCCGTCCGCGTCCTTGGCCGGATCGATACGTTCCAGGACAGCGTTCGCGTCGATGCCGCGGGGCAGGGGCAGCTGCACGATGTATCCAGTGCATGCCGGATCGCCGTTGAGCTGATCAATGGCGGCTTCCACTTGTTCCTGCGTCGCGTCGGCCGGCAGGTCCACGCGGATCGACTCAGCACCGATCTCGGCGCAGTCGCGGTGCTTGCCCGCGACGTAGGCGACGGACCCCGGGTCCTCGCCCACCAGGATCGTGCCGAGTCCGGGGACGACCCCGGCCTCGCGCAGTCGATCCACGCGCTCCTTGAGCTCGGCCTTGATAGCGGCGGCGGTCGCCGTCCCATCGAGAACCCGCGCGGGCCCCTCCCAGGGAGCCCTCACTGCTCGAGTCCCGCGTACAGGGGATGCTTGTCCGTCAGCTTCTTGACGCGGGCGCGCAGCGCGTCCACCTCAACGTTTGCGCCGGAAGCTCCCTGAGCCAGGGTCGTGCCGATGATGTCGGCGACCTCGGCGAAGTCCTCGGCGTCGAAGCCGCGCGAGGCCAGGGCGGGGGTGCCGATACGCAGGCCGGAGGTGACGGCCGGCGGACGCGGGTCGAAGGGGACCGCGTTGCGGTTAACGGTGATGCCCACCTCGTGCAGCAGGTCCTCGGCCTGCTGGCCGTTGAGCTCGGAATCAACCAGGTCAACCAGGACCAGGTGCACGTCCGTGCCGCCCGTGACCAGCTTGATGCCGGCGTTCTTAGCGTCGTCTGCGCCCAGGCGCTCGGCCAGAATCTGCGCGCCTTCGATCGTGCGGCGCTGACGATCCTTGAACTCCTCGGTCTGCGCGACCTTCATGGCGATGGCCTTGGCGGCGATCGCGTGCATGAGGGGGCCGCCCTGCTGGCCGGGGAACACGGCGGTGTTGAGCTTCTTGCCCCACTGCTCGCCGCGCGAGGAGATGATCATGCCGGAACGAGGCCCGCCCAGGGTCTTGTGGACCGTCGTCGTCACGACGTCGGCGTGGGGGACCGGGTTGGGATGCAGGCCGGCAGCCACGAGGCCCGCGAAGTGGGCCATGTCCACCCACAGGGCGGCACCAACCTCGTCCGCAATGTCGCGGAAGGCCTGGAAGTCGAGGTGACGCGGGTAGGCGGACCAACCGGCGATGATGACCCGGGGGCGCTCGGCCAGGGCGGCCTCGCGAACCTTCTCGGGCTCGATGCGCATGGTCTCGCGATCGACCTCGTAGGCGACGGCCTTGTAGTTCTTGCCCGAGAAGTTCAGGCGCATGCCGTGGGTGAGGTGACCGCCGTGAGCCAGCGACAGGCCCAGGATCGTGTCACCGACGTTGGCCATGGCCATGAGGGCAGCGGCGTTTGCCTGCGCACCAGCGTGGGGCTGAACGTTGACGTAGTCGCCGCCGAAGACCTGCTTCGCGCGCTCGATCGCGAGCGATTCGGCAACATCGACAAACTCGCAGCCACCGTAGTAGCGGCGGCCGGGGTAGCCTCCGCGTACTTGTTCGTCAGAACGGAGCCCTGCGCCTGAAGCACAGCGCGCGGAACGAAATTCTCCGATGCAATCATCTCGAGGGTCTCGCGCTGGCGCCCCAGCTCGGCGTCCAGCACTGCCTGGATTTCAGGGTCCAGCTGCGCCAGTGTCATGTCGTTGAGGGAGTCCATGTGGTTCTCCTGTTGATCATTCGAATGTGATGTCCGCAACTTCAAGCCCAGGCGGGCGGCTCTCGATGCAGGCGCGCCGCTCCCCGGTGGTTCCCCACCTAATTCGCCAGTCACGACGCATGTACAAGTCTATCGTCCCGCGATGACCTGCGCATTCTTCCAAGGTGTCAGACGACTACCACATGGTCACCCAGTCTGACAGGTCGAGCCGGACAAGATCACCGGTGCATGAAATCACAGCCCAATTTCCCTTGTACTTAACCCTTTGGTTAGCAAATAAGTTAACCGTATGGATAGACTAGGGTTAACACCTAACGGTGACTGAGGCGCTCACGGGATATTTACCCAGTAAATGTCCCGAAGTTCGGGGGATTCACTCCTCTAACCGACCTACAGTATTTGAGTTTGAAGAAGTAGAAGGAAGACGCACAGATGACAACATTGACGAAGCCAACTGCACGCGCCGCATCGACGGCTCTCGCGTTCGAGCATGCGTCCAATTTCGCCGCGTCCGCCGACAACGCAATCAAGCGCATGTGCGACATTATTGCCTCGCTCATTGGCATTATCCTGCTGACGCCGGTGTGGATCATCGTCGCCGCAGCAGTGCGCCTGAACGATGGTGGCCCCGCTTTCTTCACCCAGGAGCGCGTGGGCCTCGATGGCACGACTTTTACCATGTTTAAGTTCCGCACGATGCGTGTTGACGCCGAGGCCATGAAGGATTCTCTGGCCGAGGCCAACGAGGCCGATGCCAGCGCCGGAAACTCGATCATGTTCAAGATGGCAAACGACCCGCGTATTACGCGTATCGGCTCCTTCCTGCGCAAGACGTCCATTGACGAGCTGCCCCAGCTCTTCAACGTTCTGCGCGGTGATATGTCTCTCGTCGGCCCGCGCCCCCCGCTCCCCAGCGAGGTCGCGCAGTACGAGCCGCGCGTCATGGGCAAGTTCGCCGTCCGCCCGGGCATCACCGGCCTGTGGCAGATTTCGGGCCGTTCCAACCTCTCCTGGGATGAGACCGTCCACCTGGATCTGTCCTACGCCCAGCACCGTTCCCTCACGCTCGATGCGTGGATCATGCTGCAGACGGTTCCCGCTCTGCTGCGTTCCGAGGGAGCCTACTGATTCTTTCTGCGTGTGTGTGATTGGGTGAGGCCCGAGCCGAGAGGCTCGGGCCTCACCCTTTTGCCAATTGTGCAGGCTACGCACAGAGATGTCCCGCAAGGCCTGGAAGCGCCCATGAGACACGCGCAGGCCTCGTAGCGACCGCAGGGGCAGTCCGCACACGCTGGAGCTTCTCTGCCCCTACGAGGGCCTCAGGGAGCATGAAGAAACCCCCTAGGCGCCTTCAACAGCCCTCAGAGCACTCCCCGTGGCCCACTCGGATTCCTTCCCACCCAGTTAGCACCCCCTCAGGCGGGTTGCGCAGGCGAAGCACTCCCACTTTTCCCCGGCCCCATCGGAATGCAACACGAATGGATAATTGCCGCGTGCATGCTAGATTGGCGCTACCGGCGACTTTACGAATGCTTGACACAGTTGCTGACTGACGGGTTCCCGAACGCGTCGTGACGACACTGTCAATACCCCACTAACCGTTGTTGCGTACCTAACAGGAGCGTCAGAAGTAGTGTCACGGGCCTCGCCTGAGACTCACCTCGTGCTCGCCGTTTCATGGTGTGTCGTCAGCGTTTGAGCACGCACTCGACAGTATAGTTTCGCGCTGATTTCGCGCGTCACCGTGTCTCCTGACGAGGCACACGTGCTCTGTTGCTCCCTGGACTTCGAACAGCTGTTAGCCCCATCGGCGCGGACACTGCGAGCCACTCAGATGCTCCTGTCATGTCACCGGCTCCCCGATGTCGGGAGCGTCGCCGTGCTCGTGGCACCTGGGCCCCACAGGTGGTAGTGGCGGCCCGTCGCCGCGCAGCTGGGCCCTTGAGGGTGGCAGTGTGGGCACGCCGCCCACACTGCCACCAGTCGGGTTAACGTGCGCATTGAAGGGCCCACAGGACCACCTCTGAGGCGAATGCACGGCAACAAGGGCGTTCTCAGCGAACACTCAACGGAAGCCACTTCTTAGCCACACGAGTAACAGCTGCCACCTCCGTCCAAACGCTCGGCAACAAAGGCACTCAAAGCGCACACCCGGCAGCAGCACCGGATACAAGCGACCGAGCAACCCTAGAGCGGGCATGCGTCATCCGCATCGGCACGCGGCGCGGACACTCGGGCACGCACCATCCGCACCGGTGCGCGAGACGCCCAGCCGAGTAGTAACGACACAAACCGGCTCACACTCCCCACTCCCCCGGTCTCGCAGGCAGCTCACCCCCAGGCTCGTGCTCACCCGTCGGATACGGCAAGGCGGGCCAGACCCTCACAGGGTCTGGCCCGCCTGTCGCAAGCAGTGCTTAGAGCACGCCGATCACGCCGACACGTCCCTCTTATCCACGACGAGGCCGAGCTCGTCGAAGGTCCCCATGGCCTCGAGACGACGAATCAGCTCGGGCCAGTGCGCGATGAAGTCCAGGGCTTCGACCGTGTAGCGCTTGGTGAGACGCTTGGGCTCGTGCGCGATGCGCCAGGCCCATCCCAGGCGGGCGGCGTGCACCCAGTCGGGGAAGTAGTCGTCGGCAGCCTTGGCGTACTGGTCGATCCATCCGCCCGCCGTGCACACGGACGCCTCGGGCACGAGCCCAAGTGCGACCGAGGCGACGACCTCCTGCAAGCCAGCGCCCAGGCCCACGATCACGAGCCGGGGCTCGAAGTCCGCCAGTACGGAAGGCTGCGCCTTGAAGCGGCGCAGTCCGTCGTAACCGTCGATGACCTGGACGTCGAAACGCTCCAAGCGCCGCGCTGCCGCCTCGCCGGCCTCGGGAACGGCACCGATCAGGGTGATTCGAGTGCCATCGTCAAGGCGAGAGAAGACGTGGGGCAGGACAAGGTCCGCCGACGTGCGAGCCACTTCGTGTCCGGCTGCGCGCAGCCGCATCTGCAGGAGCGTTCCGTCGAAGCCGACGGTGTTCATGCGCGCCAACGCACGGAAGTCGGCGTGCAGCAGCGACCAGTGGTTGAGCCACGTGGTGGCGTGCCCACGGGTGAGCACGCGCTGCGCCATCAGGTCGAAGGCGGGATCGGCGGCGCTGGGGCCGGCCGCGCCGGCGGCCTCGCTCTGGTCGAGGCCGCCAGCGTTGGGCGACTGGAGAGTCATGTCGATTACCTCAGCAGGCTTGCTTTGAGATCGAAGGAAACGGACACAGCTCCAGCGTAGTTCGCGTGCTCCTCGACCGCGATGCGATTGACACCATCTTTCAGAAGATCACGCGGAACGGTGATGGTCTGGAGGTTGTTCTTGGCCGTGCCCAGCGAGACGTTGGACTTGGCGTTCGTGTTCGGGGTGATGGTTCCTTCCGGCATGTTGATGCGCTTGACTTCGGTTCCGTTGATGTAGACAACGGCTCCGTCATCGGCGCGGACGGTGAGCGTGAGCTCGAAGTCGGCGCTGATGGTACCCAGGTTCACGTCGCGGGCGAAGTACGTCGTGATGGGTCGGTCGGCCTTCTCCATGACGAAGGGGGTACCGGCGTCGCGGTCGCCCCAGCCGAGCGGGCTGGCGCCGTGCTTCCACTGTGCCAGGTTCGCGGTGGAGTTCCACTTGGCGTCGGGGGCTTCCTTGGAGACCCAGTAGTTCCAGTACTCCCCGGTGGGCATGAACTCGCCGAAGTTGACGCCGGAGACGTCCAGGACCTCAAGCGGCTTGTCCGGGTCAGGAGTGATCGGCTTGTCCGGGTCGGGCTGGGGCTGCGGCTCGGGTTCCGGCTGGGGCTGCGGCTCGGGTTCGGGCACGTCGCCCTTTGCCACGGTCCGAACGGTTCCATCGATGGTCATCGAGGCCGTGGAGCGGTAGTTCAGGTGGGTTTCGACGGCCAGCGTGTTGGTGCCGGCGACGAGCTGGGACGCGGGGACGAAGACCAGCTGTCGGTCGGCGCGGGCGGACGCGGTCGTCGCCGCGGCGGACGCGTAGGTGCCGGCGGTGACGGTGCCCTCGCTCATGCGCTGGCGCACAACCTCGGTGCCGTTGACGTAGACCACGGCGCCGTCGTCGGCCGTCACGGAGACGTTGATGCCGCCGATTGCGGTGGGGTCAGCGACCGTGAAGTTGGTGCGCGCGTAGGTGGTCAGCGGGCGGGTCTTGGGCGTGCCGGGCTTGAGGGTGGTGCCCAGGTCGGGGGCGCCGTAGCCGATGGGGGCGGTGCCGCGGCTCCAGGAGGAGTCGTCGTACGAGGTCTGGGCCCAGTCCTGCGCGACCGCGTCGTTGGACCAGTGGTACGCCCAGGTGGCGTCGTCCTCGACGAGGATGGTGGCGTCGTCGGGCCGGGCGGGCTGGCCGTTGGCATCGACCGTGTAGGCGTGGGTCGTGGCACCGACGAGGCCGTCGGAGGCGACGGCGCGCACGAAGAAGCGGTTGTTGCCGCCCAGGGGCACGGTGACGGACGTCGAGGTCGTGGTGGCGATCGTGCGATCGTCGCGCAGGATCTGGTACGAGTCGGCACCCGGCACGGAGGACCACTTGAGGGTCACCTGCTGGGAGTTGCCATCGGAGGCGCGCAGGTTGGCGGGCACGGCGGGGGCGGTGGCGTTGCGGGCGGGCATGCGCACCCAGCCGCCGGACCACTGGCCGGCCGTCTTGGACGTGAAGGAGAAGTTGAAGTCGCCGCCGGCCCACAGGGCGCCGTCGTCTCCCATTTCGAGGGCCCACGCACCGGTGGAGCGCAGGGAGGACAGTCGGTAGGGGGTCCATCCGAGCTGACGGCCGGTGGCCTGGTCCCATCCGCCTACCCACTGGATTTCGTCGGCGCGGGTCCAGGTGTTGCCCAGGGCCAGGTACTGGTAGGCGTCCTGGAAGGTGTAGTCCGAGCAGTGGCAGGAGCCGTAAATGACGCCTGTCGCGGAGGCCGTCGTGGCCTGCAGGTCGCCGCCGTTTTGCATGGTGATGGACCCGGAGGTGCGGCTCATGTCGGAGGTGTTGTAGCCGAACAGCGAGTGCTGCGAGCCGCCGAAGTAGGCGCGCCCGTTACCAACGGTGACGGCCTGCTGGTACTTGCCGATGAAGTAGGAGTGGCGGAAGGACCAGGACTGGTCGAGCGTGGCACCCTCGGACGTCTCAACGCGGGCGGCGTTCTCGGCGACGCGATCGTGGATGCGCGTGAAGAATCCGGCTGCGTAGAAGTAGGTGTCGGCCTCGTCGACGTCGATATCGGCGACGGTGCCGTTGAACTCGGGGTTCCAGGAACGGTCGGGGGTGCCGGTCAGGTCAAGGCGCCCGGCGTTACGGGCGTAGACGGAGGAAACGCCGTTGCCCGACAGGTGAGTGAAGGCACCGGCCAGGTAAATGCGTCCGTCGATCACCTTCGCGGACTTCACGCTGACGCGCCCGCCGTTGCCATTGCGTACCTGGAGGTTCCACGAGGGGTCGATCTGCCCGGTCGCGGGGTCGATGAGGACGGTGCCCACGCGGGTTTCGCCGTTGACCTTGGTGAAGTCACCGACGGCGAGGAGCTTGCCGCTGGGCAGCTCCACGAGGTCCTTGACCTGGTTGTTGAAGTCGAAGGTCTGGCCGGTCCAGTCACCCGTCACGGCGTCGAAGGCGGCCAGGCCGCGAGAGGTGATCTCTTGGCCGTTCTTGCCCTTTTGCACGCCGGTGAAGTTGCCACCCACGTACATGGTCGAGCCGATCTGTTCGAAGGCCTGCACCTGGATGCTGCCCTCCTGGATCGAGCCGTTGAGGTTGCCGGTCACGCCCCAGGTCGTGGGGGTGGCGAATTCAGACACCGAGGCCTTCTGGGTTTCGGCGGCCAGACCGCCGTCACTGATGGCGCGGAAGGAAGAGTCCGTGGAGCGCAGCTCGGGGCGGACGTAGACCTCCGCGTAGGGGTTGATGATCGACCCGTTGCGGTGGAAGTAGGAGGTCGAGGAGGAAGTGTCGTACCACGAGGAGGCGAGGGGGGCCGTAGCCGAAGCCCATCGTGTATTGGTTCTGAGGGGAGGCCGTCAGGTTGACGTATCCCCAGCCGGCGTTGGTGCCGAAGCCGGACCAGACGATGCCGCCGTTAACCCACCACTCCCGGTTGAACTTGACGTTGACGGGGTGAGCACTCTTGAACGGCCAGATGAAGTCACTCATCTTGGGGAACTGCATGCGCACGGTCTGGTAGGAGCTGCCACGGTGGTTCCAGGCGCGCTGGACCATGACGCCGTCGGGCAGGTCGGAGACCTTGGTGCCGCCGAGGAGTCCGTTGACGGTTTCGTGGGAGGCCTGAACGACCTCGAAGTCACCGGCGGTGCGCGGGCGGGTCTGGAGTCGGGTCTGATCGCCGTTGCCCTGTCCCCAGGTTTCCCAGCCTTCGCGGCCTCGGCCAATCATGACCCAGCCGCCGCCGTCCGTCGTTTGGTCACAGAAGAACTGGCCGGGGGCCTCCATCGTGGATGTCTGGAGCCAGTAGGTACCGTCCGCGGATCGCGGATCGTTCTGCTTAATCTCCCAGCAGGAGGCCGCTGCGGTCGCCTCGGAGAGGCCATCGTGGAGCGGATCAACTGCCGCCTGAGCTGCGACGGGACTGAGTGCAAGCACTCCGAAACCGGTTATTGACGCCAAGCCGAGTGCCAGGCAACGGCGGAAAAATTTCATCGGATCCTCACAGGTATCGCGTTAATGGTTACCCCTATAGTGTCACGAAAACCCCTTGTGCTCAACCACGTGGTTAGCAAGAAACGAGAGTGTTGTACCACATACGAGGGAGCCCTCGCCGCACCGGCGAGGGCTCCCCTTGTCAACAGGAATATATGCGTGTGGTCAAACTGTCCAGACTAGTCACAACGTCACATCAACCTGCTCGAAGAGGCACGAAATCTCCTCTATTTGACCATCGTGGCGGTCAAGTCGAAGGTCATCGACGGGGTGTTCCTGTAGTTCACATGCTCCTCAACGCCGATCCTATTGACACCATCTGTCAAGTAGCTGGCCGGGACGGTAACCTCGAGCAGATCAGAGGCTGCCTTCGTGGCCGTCACCGCCGCATTGGCGTAGGTGCTGTGGGTAATGTTGCCACTCGACATACGCTTGGTATCGACGATCGAACCGTTGACGCGCAGGACTGCGCCATCGTCTGCACGCACCTTGACGGTGAGCGTGGTGGAGGGCGTGATGGTACCCAGGTCGATGTCGCGCGCGAAGTAGTACGTCACGGGACGGTCCTTCTTGGCGATGTCGAGGCTGGTGGCGGCCTGCGAATCACCCCAGCCGATCGGGCCGGCGCCGCGCGACCAGTCCTTCAGGTCTGCGGTGGTTGCCCAGTCCGTGGCGGGCGCGTTCATGGACGTCCAGTAGTTCCACTGCGTGGTGGCCGAGGGAATGACCTCGCCGTTCGTCATGGCGTTGATGGCGATCGGCTTCGTGGCGTCCTCGAGGTTCGACGGCTCCAGCTTCTGATGATCGGGAACGGGCGCCGGCTCCGGCTCGGGTTGGGGCTGAGGCTCCGGCTCGGGCGTCACCTCGTCATCGCCGGGCACCGAATCGGGGGTTCCCTCGACGCGCTGGACGGATGCCCACATGCCCAGGGTCGCGCTGCGCGTGTAGTTGACGTGCGTCTCGACCGCGATGACGTTGTCGCCACTGGTGAGCAGGGCGGCCGGGACGAAGACCTCGGAGACCGAGTTCGAGGCAGCCGTGTAGCTCGGCGCGGCGTTGGCGCGGGTCGTGTAGCTGACGGGGCCAGCGTCGATGCGCGTGCGGTCAACCTCGGTGCCGTTGACGTAGACGACGGCACCATCGTCGGCCAGGTACTTGACGGTGACACCCTTGAGGGCGCGCGCGTCGGACACCTGGAAGTGCGAGCGGAAGTAGGAGGTCACGGGGCGCGTGATGTTGGACGCCAGGACGGTGGCGATGCGGGAGTCACCGTAGCCCAGGGGCGCGGCACCGGTGGACCACTGGGAATCATCGAACGAGGCCTGGGCCCAGTTCTCGGGAGCCGCACTGGTCTGGGCGCGGTAGCTCCACGTGGCGCCCGCATCCAGCAGGACCGGGTTCGCAGGATCAACCTCGCCCTGGGCCGGGGGCACGTAGACCGACGTGGTCGCGGAGCGGTTGCCCGACGCGTCGACAGCGCGCACGAAGAAGCGGTTGTTGCCGCCGCGCGGAACCTCAACGGTAGTCGAGGTCGTGGAGGCGATCGGGCGATCGTCGCGCAGGATCTCGTAAGAAACTGCGTCGGAAACACCGTCCCACGCCAGGGTCACGGTCTGAGGAGTCGAGGCCGAGGTACGCACGAGCGTCGGGGTCTCGGGCGCGACGTTGTCGCGGTTGTCGAAGCGGGCGAAGCCGCCGTTCCACTGCGTATGCGAGGCGTCGATGTGGGACAGGTCGAAGTCGCCGCCGACCCACAGGTTGCCGTTGGTGTCGGTCGTCAGGGCCCACGCGCCGGTCTTCCGCTTGGAGGAGAGCTCGAAGGGCGTCCAATGCAGGTTCTCGCCGGTGGTGGCATCCCACGCGCCGACCCACTTGATCTCGTCGATGCGCGACCAGCGGTCGGAGACGGCCCAGTCGTACTTGTCCTGGTAGGCACCGTCGGAGCAGTGGCAGGACGCGTAGATGACGCCCTTGGAGGAGATGGTGCTGGCCTGCATGTCGCCGCCCATGCTCAAGGTCACCGAGCCGGAGGTGCGCTGGTTCGTCTGCGTGTCGTAGCCGAACAGGGAGTGCTCGGAACCGCCGATGAAGACGCGACTGCCTCCGGTAGAGATGGTCTGCTGGTACTTGCCGGCGCTCACGGTGGAGGGCTGGAAGTCGAAGCTCGTATCCTGGGCAGCACCGGCCTCCGTGGAGAACTTGGCGGCGTACCAGGCGCGCTCGGAGCCGTGCGCACGGGTGAAGTGTCCACCGGCGTAGAAGGAACCGTTGTCCTCACTGACGCCGACGGCCTGCACGGAACCACTGAACTCGGGGTTCCAGCTGCGGTCGGGGCGCGAATCCAGGGAGACGCGCGCCGCGTTACGGCCGTAGACGCTGGAGGTGCCGCCGCCGCTCAGGTGGGTGAACACGCCACCCATGTACACGTAGCCGTTGTAGTAGTCGAGGGCGCGCACGCTCACCAGGCCGCCGCCGATGGCGTTCCTGATGGACAGGTCCCACGAGGGGTCAACCTTCCCGGTGGAGGGGTCGATCGCGACGGTGCCGATGTGGGTCTCGCCGTTGACGCGCGTGAAGTCGCCGGCCACGAGGAGGCGACCGTCGGGCAGCACGAGGAGGGCCTTGACCTGGTTATTGAAGTCGAAGGTCTGGCCGGTCCAGTCGCCGGTGTTGACATCGAAGGCAGCCAGGCCGCGCGAGGCGATCTCGGAGCCATTTTCACCCTGCTTGACCCCGGTGAAGTTGCCGCCCACGTACATGGTGGAGCCGACCTGCGCCAGAGCCTGGACCTGGATCGAACCTTCGGCGTAGGAGCCGTTGATGTTACCGGTGACGCCCCACGAGGTCTTGGCCGCGTAGTTGGACACGGCGCGGGTCACGGTGGACCCTTCCACGCCCTCGTCGGGGATGGGGGTGAAGGAGTCCGAGGAGATGCGCGGACGCACGTAGGCCTCGGAGTAGGCGAAGACCGTCTGCCCGTTCTTGTGGAAGAAGGAGGTCGGCGAGCTCAGGTCACCGGTCCAGTTCGCCGCGCCGGCGCCGTAGCCCCAGCCCACCGTCCAGCCGGTGCGACCCGAAGGGTAGACCTGCAAAGCGTTCCAACCCTGGTCGTAACCCAGGGTGTTCCACAGGAGGCCGGAGACGGGAGCGCGGCCATCCATCGAGAGACTGGCCGGGTGGGCCATCTTGAAGGGCCACACGAAGTCCGTCATCTTGGAGAACTTCAGGTCCAGCTTCTGGTAGGAACGGCCCGAAGCACTCCAGGAACGCAGGACGCGAACGCCGTCCGGCTGATCCTTAACGTTCTCATGATTGAGGAGATCGTTGACCGAGTCGTTGGAGAGCTGAACGACGTCGAAGGCGTCGGTGTTGCGCTCGCGGGTGGCCAGTTTGGCGGGATCGCCCTTGCCGACACTCCACGGTTCCCAGCCTTCACGGCCACGGCCGATCATGACCCAGCCGCCGCCGTCCGTGGTCTGGTCACAGAAGAACTGAGCGGGGGCATCCATCGCGGGGGTCTGCAGCCAGTAGGTGCCGTCCTGCGAGTTGGGGTCGCGCTGCTTGATGTCCCAGCACGATGCTGCGGCGGTTGCGGCGCTGAGGCCATCATGAACAATAGCCTGACCAGGGGAAACAGGGGGCTGATCACCATTATCGGCGTGCGCCATCGGCGCAAACGCAAGGGAGGCACACGCAATAATCGGCGCAGACGCAAGGGTTACAAGGCGCGAAAGTGCGGAAGCCATGACACGACCTTTCAAGGGGACAATAACTTGTTGCATCAATGATTACACAACAAGGGATCCTTCATCAACCGGGCGGTCAAGCATCACTTTCACAGGCGCATCATATTCCCCTTCCTTATCCCCGCTTTCTTCGCCAAGGACCCAAGTCCCGACAGGTGCAGATGCGCTCGCAAAAGCCAACAAACACAAGCAAAAACGAGGATCGACAGGGCCGACCCAAGGACCGTCCCCACGAAGGAATCGCGCCCACAAATCCACGCTATACAACCGCCCGGAATGACCGCAGAAACGCCAACAACGAGGATTGGCTTGACCACCTCGGATAATTTTGGTGTAACGCCAATGAAACGCGAAACTTGAATAGTTGCCATCGCAGCGTCAAGCACCATGCACACCGCCCACACGATCGCGGCGGCCACCATACCTCCACGAGGAATGAAGATGACGTTTCCCACAACGTTGAACGTCAGGACGACAACCTTGTTCACGGCCGCCCAGCCGGAGCGCCCGCTCATGATGAGCAGGGAGTGGATGTTGCCAGCCATGAAGGTCACGATCGAGCCGATGCACAAAACGACAAGCACGTTGGCGCCCGGAGCGAAGCCATCGCCCAAGATCCTCATGAGGGCCGGGGCGAAGATCGCCATGAGGGTGTAGATCGGCGCGGCGAAGAGGACCAGCCAGATTGAGGCGGTGGCGTACAGGTCACGCAGCTCGCTCGTGCGCCTCTGGTGCAAGAGCTTGGAGAACTGCGGGGAGACAACCACGCGCAGGGCTGTATCGACGACCATGCCAGCCTGAATAAAGCGGATCGCGCCACCGTAGATGCCCGAGGCGGCGTCCCCGGCGAGCAGGCCGACGAGCAGGACGTCCAGCCACTGCAGAGCCTGTTCGAGACCGGCGGTGAGAGTACGCGGCAGCGCGAAAGAAACGACCTGGCGACGACGCTGCGCACTCGGCCAGCGCCCCACCGAGTCCGCGGCCGACGGCATGTGCTTGAGAAGTAGCCACCAGGACGCCACGAGAACAACGACGAAGGGCAGGCCCACGCCACCGACACGAGCGCCAGCGAGCCAGTGACAGCAGCCGCGAGCGCGACGAGGAGGGGGCGCAGGCCAGGCAGAATGAGGTTCTGCACGAGCACGTATTCGCGCATGTTACCCAGCGCCCGCAGCGCGGCGGAGGCCACGAGGGTCAGCGCCCCGATGGGGACGAACCACAGGACCGCGCGGGTAGCACCCGAGACCTCCGCGTTCCAGATCAACGGAGCCACGGCCTCGAGAATGAGGACGCACACGGTGGACACCCCCACCGTCATGGTCGCCATGAAGGACAGGGTCGCGCGGATCTCCTGCGGTGAATCGAGCGACAGACGAGGCATCAGGTAGATCGCGGTCGAGTCCAGGCCCACCTTCGCCAGGGCCATGACGATCGCGAAGACACCGGTCGCCTGCGTGACGACGCCCGCGCCGGTCGTGCCCAGCATGCGCGAGAGAATGATGGTGAACGCGAAGCCCAGGATCGCCGAGGCCATGGCGCCGACGAAGCCGACGATGCCCCCGCGAGCGAGGGAACGCCTGGCTTGATTTGTCTCACTCATGAGTAACCTTCCCGCTACCGCGCGGTAGCCTTTCCCTATAACCGATCGATGGGAAACACATGGACTTCATCAACTCACTCTCCCCCCGCTCGTAAGAAGAGCATCCTCGCAGTGGCGATCCTCGTGGTCGTCGCGCTCGTCATCGTCGTCGGCCTGCGCCTGATGGGTTCGTCGGAGGCCGACACGACCGCTGCCGCGTCCGGCGCACAGAGCGTGGGCCCCGGCCAATCCGGCGCCCCGCAATCCATTGCCAAGACCATTACGCCGCAGTCGGCGGGCCCGGCCAACACCACCGGCTCGATGGGCACGGACGCGGACGCCGGCGCGCAGGCCTCGTACGTCATGACCACCATATGGGACGCGTACGCCGACCCCGAGCAGGCCCAGGCCACCGACCTATCCTCCGTCCTGACCGAATCCGCGCTCGAAGAGTTCGACGCCAAGGCCCTGGAGTGGACGACCGAAGGCCTGTACTCCGAAGGCACACCCACCATCGAGAACCCGCAGGTCATCGAGGATGACGGGGCCGGAAACGTCACCGTGTCGGTGTGCGTGGACTCCTCCTCAGTGCGCATCCTGAACGACGCCGGCACGGTTCTCACGGACGACACGGCCATGACCCGCGCCCTCACTTATCTTCGGTTTGTGAAGGACGGTCAGAACTGGAAGCTTGCCGGTTACTCGTTCCCCGACGACCCGACCTGTTGAGTCGCGCCAGCATCTGAGTGGAGAAAGCCCCGTCGTTCGCGGCGGGGCTTCCCCATTCGCCCAAACGAACCGGACGCGCAGAACGCACCGTACCTGCAACGGAGCCGGGCGTGGGCCGACCCGCCTGAGCGGCGGCCGCGCGCAGCGGGTCGCTCTCCTCCTCAAGGTGACGCGACAAGAGGGCGACGGCGACAACGGAGACCATCAGGCCGGTGTTCATGCCGTAGTAGAACTGCTCAACCATCGTGGCCAAAATGATGCCGCCCAAGATCGAGCCGTAGACGTCCTTCGCACGCCAGATGCGCGGGAACATGCGCACGAAGAAGAAAATGAACAGGGTGACGCCAACGAGGCCGTAGGAGAAGATGACCGTCCAGAACTGCCCCTGGGTGCCCAGAGAGGGCAACCAGGACGAGGCCGAGGGGCGCGGTGCGCCAAAGCCCAGGAAGGGCGACTCAGCCAGCTCGGTAATGGTCTCCAGGTAGTTCGACGCGCGGTCCTCCGTCGAGGAGGATTCCTGGACGCGTTCAAACAGAGACTTCGAGGCGGGCGTCGCTAGCCACGCGAACACGCCGACGACGAGGGCGGCGAAGATCCCCAGAACTGTGCGCCATGCACCGGCGCGCAGGCGCTGGAAGCCGACCCAGGTGACGATGACCATCAGGCCGATATACATGCCGCGGTTGAGGGTTGCAGCCGCGGGGATCACCGACAGGGCGCACACGCCCGCGACGATGAAGCGGTACTTCGAGCGTTCGCGCCACAGCACGTAGGCGAAGATCAGAGCGAGCGGGAAGATCATCGAATACACGTTGCCGTAGGTATTCGAGTAGATGAAGGGCGCGGAGGGGCGAGGGTCGGACAGGATCCACGACGAAGGGTTCCACTGGGTGGTCGCGCGCCTGGTGAACTCCCGAACGAAGTCGTTAGCGTGCAGCGGCTTCGGCACCAGGTAGTACATGAGCGTCTTGAATCGCAGCTCGGGCCACGCCATGGCGATGAAGCCGCCGATCGTCGTGGAGGTGAGGAAGCCCCACATGGTGCCCACGATGACGCGCACGCTCAGGGTCTGACGCGCGTTATACGCGTAGACGGCGAAGATGCCCGGCGCAAGCTGCAGCGAGAAACGGTAGAGCGCGCCGACGACGCGACCGCCCGAGTCCAGCATCGACATGGAGGCGAGGACCCACGCCAGGAAGAGCGTCCAAATGATCGTTCCTGGCGGGAAGCGCAGGCCACTTCGACCGAGCATCAGCACGAGCATGATGATCGCGAAGAACGACCACATGAGGTCGCCGGAGCCCAGCACCCACCACAGCAGGTACGCCGCGTAGGCCACGACAAAGGGCCAGGCCGGCAGGTCCTGCACGTCCTCCCGCAGCGGCCCGATGCGCGCGGGGGCCGGTTTCCTCCAGATTCCGCGGCCCCAACTCACGCGCCGGGGCTCCCTTCGGGGCTGGCGTTACCCTCGGACGAGGCCTGGGCGGGCGCGGACGCATCCGACGCGGTCGCGCTGGCGGCGCCCTCCGACTGGGTGGGTGCCTTGGGCGCGCCGAGCCTGTTGCGTCGGCGTGACGACAGGTAGAGGAAGGGGCCCTCAAGGAAGCCCTTGATCTCGGACCTGGTCAGCGAGCCGGGCGTATCGTCGTCGGTGCCTGCCACGCGGGCCCCGCCTGGCTTGAGGCGCTTGAGGACGGCGGGGACACGGCCCAGGAGCGTGCACAGCACGGAAGGCTTTTCGATGATCGCCTTGGTCAGCAGGGCAGCCATGCCGGAACCGTTGCCGCGGATCTGCTTGTCCAGGCCGGCCTCGTCGATGCGGTGACGGTGGTGGACGAGAGCGTCGGGCGTGTGCACGATGACGTCGCCCGTGGCCAGGATGCGCGCGAACATGTCGAGGTCTTCGCCGCCGCGCGTGGCGGTGCCGGCGCCGAGAGCGGGATCGAAGGGGCCGACCTCCATGAGGACGTCACGGCGCATAGCCATGCACACGCCGGCGCCCACGCGCGCGGTCGTGATCGGGAAGAGGGGGCCGCCCTCGCCCTTGTCGCCCAGGGCCTCCAAGCCCTCCGGGATGTCCCCGGCGGCCCACACGCGCGGTTTCATGTCCTTGGGGAAGCCGCCGCGAGACTCGAACCAGCGCTGGGGCTTGTAGCGTTCCTCGAGAGGCAGAGCGATGCCCGTGGTCGCGGCCACGTACGGCGAGGCCGTGAACGGGTCGATCATGGCGGTCAGCCAGTTCGGGTCGACGATCGCGTCGTCGTCGGTGAAGACGATAACCTCGCCGCGCGCGGCCAGCACGCCGCGGTTGCGAGCGCGCGACAGGCCCGGACGCGAGGCGGGCACGATGGTCATGCGGGTGTCATCGATGCTGGCAAGCTTTTCGCGAGTCTGGCCGGTTTCTGGAGCGTTGTCCACGACGACCAGGGAGAAGCGGTGGTGCTTTTGCGCCAGGATGGCGCGCACAGCGTCCTCGAGCATGTCGCACGAGCCGACGGTGCACATGATGACGGTGGCGTCAACCTTCGCGCCGGCGCCTTCCTCCCAGCCGCGCGGGCCAGCCGCTTCGACGCTGGAGACACGCGAATTGAATTCTGGGTGCGTCGTACCGTCGATCTCGATGAAGTCGGAGTTGCGTCCGTTGTCGCGCACCAAGACGAGCGCACGCGTCGCCTTCGGGTCGCCCGAGATGAGCTGGGTGACGCGGGCGGTGCGGTCAACGTGCCAGATCGACGCTGCCTTGTCGTCGATCTCGAGGGTCTCCTCGGCGCTCATTTCTGATCCTTCGCTTCGGTGGAGTCGATCTTCTTATGAACCGTCGTCATTTCGGTGGCCTTATCAGGACGGTTATCCGCGGGGTAGGCCGCCATGTTCTGGGTTTCGTCCGGGTCGGCGGGGTGCTTCGGGGCGTCCTCAGGTTCGATGACCTCAAAGCCGGAGCCGTCCTCGTCCGTGTCCGCAGCGGAGGCGCTGACCTTGCTCTCCAGGTAGAGCATGCCGTTGACCTCGCGGTTGATGAGCGCGAGCTCGTCGAGGAGGCCGTGCAGCTTCTTGAGGTCGTGGCCCTTGCGCACGGCGATGAGGACGTGGCGGGAAGGGCGAACCTCGTCGAGGAGGGAGGCCAGGGGCTGGTAGATGTCGATAAGGCGCGGGGCGGGCACGCGGGTCTCGGCCAGGGAACGCGACAGGACGCGGTGCAGCTGGCGGGCCTCCGGGTCGGAGGCGTCGGTGATCAGGTCGACCCAGTGGTCGCGGTCGATCGCCATGGCGAGCATGCGAGTGGGGGCCAGCCACGGCTCGGGCGTCCCGTGCTCGGCGCTCCACACGGGCAGGCCGTCAGGTCGGCCAGCTGCGTGGCCGAATCCAGGCTGCGGGCGCGCGTCTCGCGCAGGAGCATCATCACCAGCCCGGCGAAGATGCCGACAACAGTGAAGATCAGGACGAGGCGGGACTTGGCGGGCTCGACCTGGTCAGCCGAAGCATCGGCGCTCGTAATCACGAGGCCGGCACTGGCGTGGTAGGGCTCAAACTGCGCCGCCTGCTCCTTGAGCTTGTTGATGTCGGCGGTCAGGCTAGCGGCCCGCGGGTTCGATCCCACGACCTCGCCGTCCTCATCCACGACGGGATCGAGTCCGGCGAGCTCAGTCTCGAGCTTCTCGATTTGCTCGTTGATGCCAGCCGCCATCTCGTCCGCGCGCTGCTCAACGAGGGCGGTGCGCTGCTTGAGGTAGGAGTCAGAGATCGCGTCAGCGGCCTTGATGGCCTCCTCGCGGGTCGGCGCCGAGTACTCGATCTTGACGATCGTTCCGTTCGTGTCGCCCGACACCTCCATGTTCGCGCGCAGGTCGGCTGCGGTCACGCCGCCTCCGATCGTCGCGGCCGCGGCGTCCAGGACAGCGGCGGACTTCGCAATGCCCTGCTCGGTGACCATGTCCGTCGTGTTGGACAGCGACGCGCGAACTGCAGGCGCGGGGGTCAACGTCGGAGAGGTGACAGTCATCGACACCGTCGCCGAGTGGGTGACGGGCATCGCGAAGGCAGCGCCGACGCCTACAAGAACGCCTGCCACAGTCCCCGCAGCAATCGTCCTCCAGCGACGCCCCAGGGCATGACGCAGGATCTGCTGGCCGCCCGTGGGCGGAGGGGTAAGGATCATGACTGTTCTCCTTGGAGGTTCGAGCGCACCCACGCGGCACGCGCATTCAGCCGCCGTTCGAGGACACGGCGGGACGTCGAGGGTCGAGACGCGACCCCCTGAGTGTAGACCTGAACGAATCGGTCGAGCTGGCGCTCGGCCTCATCGCGAGGAAGCGATACAAGGGAGACGAGGCGAGGCAGCTCCTGGCCCGTCAGGTGCGCCGACAGCTGCGCGAAGGCCTGGGCCTGCTCGGGGTTCTTCCACGAGTCGGAGCGCCACGCCTTGTTGCCGGTGACCTGTCCGGGGTGAATCCGGTACAGCAGGCCCCAGGAGGCCAGTCGGCGGATACGGCCGCCCGTAGAGGCGACGCGTATCCACAGGTCGTAGTCTTCAGCGGGAACGCTACGGTAGCCGCCCACACGGTCGATGATGTCGCGCGTGGCCAGCATGGTCGGGTGACACACGGGGTTGGTGAGAAGCAGATGCCAGCCCATGTCCTCGGGCGTGATCTCGTAGGGCATGCGGGGCACCGGGCGGGAGCCGTGCAGCTCGATCATCTGCGTGAAGACCATGTCGTCGCCGCGCTCGATGGCGCGCATCGTACGCGTAAAGCGCCTCTTGAGGGACACGTCGTCGGCATCCATGCGGCCGACCAGACGCGAATCCGTGCGCTCCATCAGCTGGGTGAGGACGCGCGAGACGCCGCCCTCGCCGGGCGTGATGTCTTCGATGCGCAGGCGAGGATCGACCTCCCCGCCCTTCGACGCACCGCGGATCGCCTCTCCGACCGTCGAGTCGGAGGAGGAATCGTTGCCCACGACCAGCTCGGAGTCCTTGGGCATGGCGGCCAGGGTCGAGGCCACGGCACGCGCGATCGTGCCCGCGGCGTTACGCGCGGGCAGGATGACGGACAGCTCAGGCACGACCATCCCCCTGCTTGGCGGCCGCGTCCAGCGCACGCAGGTCGCTGTAGCGGCGACGCAGCGACATCGACGAGTGCGCAACGGCCACCGCAGCCAGGAAGGTGTAGAACACCATGAAGGGAGCTCCCAGGCCCCACAGGGCGAAGGACCAGCACACGACGCCCGGATCGGTGGGCAGCAGGATGAACGAACGCAGGTTACCACCGCGCGTCTGCTTGCGGCCCGCCGCACGCACGAACTGCTCAGCCAGGATCTGGCTCATGAACTGGCCGGACGTCACCCACCCGTAGACGAGCGCAACGACGGCCAGCCACCACGACTCGGGGCGGTAGACCATAACGGCCGCCGCGGTGCAAGTGGATCGCGGGGGAACGGAACGCGTCAGCGACGTGGTCCACCCACTCCCCCGTCTTCGACGACGCGCCCGTCACGCGCGACACCTGGCCGTCGGCGGAATCGAACATAAAGCCGACCGCCAGCGCCGTGCCCACGATCAGGCCGCTCCACCACGCGGGTTCGAGCGCGACGAGAACGATGAGGCCCAGCGTCGAAAAGCACACGGAAATGAAGCTGACGAAGTTAGGGGTCCAGCCGAAAGCCGCGCAGGCGGCCGCGACGACGCGAGCGGCGCCACGATTCACCCAGCGCATGTACGCGGGAACACCCGCGCCTGGCTTCTGGGCAGCGGCCAGCGCACTGCGATACGTCGTAAAACGTGTGCCCCACGAGGAGCCCGGCTCAAGCACGACGGGGAGACTCACTGCGCTTCTCCTTCCGCCGCCTGATCCGCGTCCGGGGCCGGGGCCTCGTCAGTGAAATCTTCGGGCGCGATGAAGCGGCGCAGCTTGGTCGACGACGTCGACGGCGTGTAGGGCAGATAGACGACGCGCGCGCCGACCTCCGCCATCTCTGCTTCGAGCTGAGCGCCCTTGGGGGTGTCCTTCCAGTCGTCGCCCTTGAAGAGCACGTCGAAAGGCTGGAGGCGCCACGCCAGGCGCTTGTCCTGATCCAGGTCCACGACCACCGCGTCCACGAAACGCAGCGACGACACGAGGTCGCAGCGCTCCTTGAGGGGAATCACGGGGGCGCGGCCCTTCATGCGAATGAGAGCCTCGTCGGAGGTCACGCCGACGACCAGGCGATCGCAGCGCTCGCGCGCCGCGCGCAGGATGTTGAGGTGTCCCTGGTGGAACATGTCAAAACCACCGGGCACGTAGCCGGTAACAGGAGTGCGTTGCTGAGTCGTTTCGTCCACGTAACAAGTGTGCCATTTATCAGACGGTCAACGCGACGCTTACCCACTAAATGACCGAAAGATCACGTCTCAGCGTTGCCCACCAAGTGACAATTACTTTCGCGGAAGCGCGCAATCACAGGCAAATATGACCGCCTGGCCGCACGCTTTCTGGTGACAGGGCACGACACGCCGAGCCTGGCCTCTCCGGCTTGAATACAGCCTAGGCGCACCCATCCGCGCAGGTGACGAGGCGCCCACCGCGAGAGCCAGCCAAGGCCTCGTCGATGGGCGCCACGCTCCGCCGACGCGCGAGGCGAGCGTTTGACACCCCGCGCGCCCAGCGTCAGCGCGAGAAGACGACCGTGCGGTTGCCGTTCATCAGGACGCGACGCTCCGCGTGGAAGCGGACGGCCTGGGCGAGGACGCGGCGCTCCACGTCCTGGCCGAGCGCCACCATGTCGGGCGTGGAGTCGGCGTGGGAGACGCGGGTGACGTCCTGCTCGATAATCGGACCCTCGTCGAGGTCGGCGGTCACGTAGTGGGCGGTCGCGCCGATCAGCTTGACGCCGCGATCATGAGCCTGCGCGTAGGGACGCGCGCCCTTGAAGGAGGGCAGGAAGGAGTGGTGGATGTTGATGACGCGGCCCTGCATGGCGCGGCAGACCTCGTCGGAGAGGATCTGCATGTAGCGCGCCAGGACGACGAGCTCAACGTCCTCGGAGGCGATCAGGTCGAGGAGCTGGCGCTCCGCCTGAGCCTTCGTGCCCTTCGTGACGGGGATGTTGAGGAAGGGGACGCCGTAGAACTGGGCGACGGGCGCCAGGTCCGGGTGGTTGCCAACGACCGCGATCACGTCGATGGGCAAGCCCTGCGTCTGCTGGCGGTACAGGAGGTCTGTGAGGCAGTGGCCTTCGCGCGACACCATGATGATGGTGCGCAGCTTGCGGCCCAGGTCGTCGACGCGGTAGGTGGCACCGAATTCTTCGGCGACGCTGGCCAGACCCTCGTCGATGGGCGCGCGGCCCTTCGGAGAGTCAACCTCAACGCGCATGAAGAAGGTACCCGTATCGGCATCGCCGAACTGCTGAGACTGGATGACGTTGCCGCCGGACTCGCCGATCACGCCGGTCACGGCGTGCACGATCCCGGGGCGGTCCGGGCAGGACAGGGTCACAACAAGCTGCGCGTTTTCAGTCATGGGAGCCAGTCTAGTCAGGTTCATACCCTTCAACGAGGCCGGGGCAGGGTTTGCGGGCGATGCCACGGGGTTGCGGGGTGGGGTGGTTTCGCAGCGGGCAAGGTTGCGTCATTGCGGGCAGGATTGTCGCCTGAGCGGGCACGATTGCCGTTTCACGCAGGTTTCACGCGCGTTTCACGAGGTACCAAGGCTGGCAACACCGGTTTCACGCGCGCTTCACGCCTGGCTAGCCCGCCCCTGCCCCAATATTCCTGAGGATGCGCGCCCGAGCCGCGGCCAAATAGCGCCGACCGGCACGAACGCTGGCGCGTCGGCCCGATAGGTGGCAGCCTTAACCCTCCAGGTGGCGCTCGCAACCCCTCAATGCGCACGTTAACCCAACTACTGGAGCCTGGGCAACACCGCCAGCACAGCCACCAAGCGGGTTAACGCTCCACCTAGCGGGCCGAGGATGCCACCTATCGGGCCCAGCTACCTCACTCCACGGTATTGAACTGCGACGCCGGGAACCCTCGCGAGCATTCGCTTGACATCCAAGTTGCCTGAGCACTCATTACGGGATCGATCCCCTGGACAGGCTGCTACGATGCGAAGCAGTGAACCCAGAGCAAAGGAGCCAGCATGGTCCCCGCCGACGATGAACACAAGAGCGCTAACGAGGCAGAGAAGAACACCTCAACACGAAGGCCCCTTCTCGAGAAACTGAAGTTCTGGAAGCGCTGCAAACAGGAAGACGATAAACCTGCGCGGCTAACCCCTATGCCCCCCTGCCTAATGAAGTGGTGGACTCCATTGCTCGTAGCATTCCTCCTATTTGCGCTAAGTTTTATCTGCGCATTGGGCTGGGGATGGCAATGGCATTGGCCGTCATCTAACGCAATGGAACTCTGCATGACGATTACTGGCGCAGGCCTTGCATTCTCAGCCTGGCAGCAGAGAAGCCATGAGAATGTTACCCACGAGCAGAACAGATTTGACGACAATCAGCGCAACGAATTCTGGCAAAACCGAGAGTCAGCACACGCCCTCCTGAATGCGAATTCATACGCACAACAACACGAAGCAGTCATACGCTACATCGAAATGTCAGATCATATAAACAAATTCAAACATATTTTCGCAAATTCTGGTACACACCACCAAGAAGCAATACTAACAACACTATGCGCGCATGTGCGCAAGCTTGGAGAAACCGAAAAGACAACGCTCAGCGAACTCGAGCGAGCACACCTCCAGGAAGTCATCATCAAACAGATCCTACAACGGATTAATGGCGGACCATGGAACAGACTCCAAGTCGACCTATCCGAAACACACTTTCTAACCGAGGTGACAATCAGCGACCTAAATACAGAATCGATAATCTATCTAAATAAATCAACTTTTGATCACCAAGTATCCATCAAGGCACCATCCAAAATTACAGTATACTGGGAAGATGCAGAATTCCACGGAAAGCTGACAATAGCCGGAACAAGCTCAACGGACGAGCCAACCAAGTCAATCATTCACCACGACAACTTACCCCACAAGATAGACGTAGCCATGTTCCAAAACGTAGCCTTTAGCAAAATCTCAGGAAGCGCAACACAAACGCACAATATGGCCATAGTCGAAACAAGCAATGAGCACGGCAGCCAGCACAGTAGTCGATACTTTACCAACTGCTATTTCATTAGGCGAAATGACCACTTTGACGCTTCATACACTCTCAAACTCTTTTATCTATCAAGAAGCACGACGCAATCGCACTCAATCTGCACAGCTTATCTTCCAGAGTCCTACTCCTGGGCCACAATCGACTTCCAAGATCAGTCCCGAACACACACACACAATCGAACCACTAACTACTACCTCCAAGGCTGCCAGTTTGGCGAAATTCAAGCAACGCTTGGAAAAATAGCCTCAAGAATATCTTTGAAAGAGTGCCTATTTTCCAATTCTCATGACATACTCTTCACCAGTACATTCGGGCCACATTTACAACACAATGGCGAGAGCGATGGAATACACATTATAGACTGCACGATCACCTCAACCGAGTTAACAGGCGACACCCTCCCACCAATTAAAGCGCTTTACAAGGGCTTCACTCCTTACCCGCCACTCATTCACTTCACAACAGAGAGTCGAATTATCTGCAACGAGAGCCAAGCTCCCACCATCTATAGGCTCACAGCAGAACCGCTGAATGCACGCGGCAATAACATTCTGCATGCAACAAAGATAGATGACAACAACAGGACAGGGAATACGCCTACCTTTTCATGGGAGTACACATGCATACTATAAGAGCCACCATTAGAACAAACTCAAACTGGGGCCGCCATCTTCAATTCCTTGCATGTTAAATATCCAATACCTCGTAGGGTTTTGCTGAAAGCGCGGATTTACATTGCTCAGCCAAGTACGCATCCACCAACTCCAGCTCCGCAATATCTGGATATACCTCTAGCGTTTTGTCACCTATTAACCAGAACTCTCGCGACCAGGTCTCAGGATGATCCCAGATTCGACAGCTCCCTTTAACCTCATCAGGTAAAAGCCTGCGGATTTTTGTTGCAACAGCGAGCTGCCCTTTTGCTGTTTCGTAAATTGTATTAATTTGGACACCACCATCCACAGGGCGTTCAACACGGACTATCTCTCGGCCGTAAAACATCACCTTCCTCCGCGAACCGTTTTCGTAGAGCGCTAGTTCTATTCTTCCGTAACCTTTTTCAGTGTTATGTCGGTTGGTCAAATATTCCTGAAGCGCTTGGATGACAGCCGCTGAAACACTGTCCGCATGCTGCGCAGCTCGTTCAAATAGTTCCACATCCGCTTCTGAGACGTAAATATTCTTCGTAGGCATGTTTATAACCATACGCATACTTTTTCCGTTTGTCAACCCTGCAGAGACGCGGCTCTTCCGAGTTGAGTGTGGGTGAGTGGGTGTTGGTTGGGGGTTGTGGGTAGGGGGCGAGGTCCTTGGTGATGAGCGGACTTCTACCCCCGCTGTCGTCACGGATCTCGGGCGGTGTTTCACCCTACCTGCTGCTGCTCTGTGTCGCTTGATCGTTGTGATCGGTGTGATGTGCTCGTCGGTTTGGGGGGCGATGAGCGTGGCTCGCACCCCAGATGCTCTGATGCTCGACATAGAGTCCTGTGATCGCTGTGCTGGCTGCCCTGGTTATGGGGTGATCGCTCAAGGCCACGGGCGCGTGGTCGTGGAGGTGATCGACGCGGCCGGGGAGGGGTCCCGGTGCGGATCCGGTGGCACAATACGGCGATGGATATGCCGCGAACACGCCTGCCAGACGGTGACATTCCTGGAACATGACGAGCGGATGTGCGCACACCGGGCGCGTCTGGGCGCCCGGGCGATCCGCTGGGCGATCCGACAGTTGCGCTTCGAAGGAGCCACCATTGCAGGATTGGCTCGACAACTGGCAACCACGTGGAATACCGTGTGGTCCCATATCAGCCGTGTCTGCAAGCCGCATCTGATGACCCCGCCCGCTTCGCAGGGGTTCGGGTGCTGGGGGTTGACGAGCATGTGTGGCATCACCAGGACCGACGCCGCCGGGGCCCACGTGAGCTCACCGGCATCGTGGACCTGACACGAGGGAAGGACCACCCCACGGCCCGCTTGAGTGGACCTGGTCCCAGGCAGGTCTGGCACCGCGCATGAGAACTGGCCGGCCGAGCGCGGCGAACAGTTTCGCTCCGGTATCCAGATCGCGACGCTGGATCCCTTCCAGGGACAGCAAGAACGCCATTGATGACCAGCTCCAAGACGCCACCAGCGTGCTCGATGCCTTTCACATCGTCAAGCTCCCTGGCGACGCCCCAGGTGAGGTGCGTCGCCGCGTCCAGCAAGACACGACCGGTCACCGCGGGCGCAAGGGCGATCCCCTCTATCAAATCCGGCTTCTTTTGCGCGCCTCACACACACGCAGGCTCACCCCACGTCAAAAGGAACGCCTCCGTGAGGCCTTCACGGCAGATGAGGCGCATATCAGTGTCGAAGTCGCCTACCTTCACCGGGCAAGTGCGCGAGGTCTTCCGCCAAGATACACCCGCCCAAGGCCGACACCTGGCCGCTCGTCTCATCCAGCGCCTACCAGCCTGTCCCATCCCCGAAATCGCTCGCCTAGGGGCGGACCCTACGCAAGTGGAAGGACGCACTCGACGCCTACTTCGATACCGGCGGAGCCAGCAACGCACCCCACTGAAGCCATCAACGGACATTATCGAACTGGGCAGATGCACCGCCAGAGGCTACCGCAACCCCACCAACTACCAACTCCGAATGCCCCTCATCACAGGAGGCCTAGATGCCTCCACCCACACTCAACACTGAAGAGTCCCTAATACGCCTACTGCCCCACGGCACAGCGCGCGTAATGGCCACAATCTACGCCCTTACCTTCCCGACGCGTGTTTGTCGTTATGGTTATGACATGAGGATTCGACTCGCATCCCCTGACGACCTCGAGTTTATCGTGGGCGCGTATGAGCATGCCCGCGCTTTCATGCAGGCGAATGGGAATGCGACTCAGTGGCCCGACGGATACCCAGGTCGGATTGACGCTGAGGAAGACATCGCGCGCGGGCACTGCTTCCTCGTGTCCGACGACGAGGGGGCCACTCGCCGTCTTCTCTTTCGCTCCCGGGCCAGACGAGACCTACGCGTCGATCGATGGCGCGTGGCATTCCGACGCCGACTACCACGTGATACACCGCGTGGCCGCGGTGCGCGGGCACGGCGTTGCTCGGGCGATCTTCACGTTCGCGGCTTCGCACGCTGACTACCTGCGCTGCGACACCCACGAGGACAACGCACCGATGCGGCGCGCGCTTATGTCCTTCGGATTCCGCGAGTGCGGCACGATCACAGTCGCCAACGGTACGCAGCGCGTCACCTACGACTGGCTCAAGGAACCACTAGACGGCGGCACCCCGGCTAGCCCCACGACACGCTAAGCTCTCATCCTTAAGCACTTACCCAACAATCTCGCACGTAATTCCCCGATACCACAAATTTGCAAGACCCCAGAAAGCGCTGAATTTCAACGTTCTGATTTCAAATTCTGAAGGACTCTGAATAGAATTACGTGCGACTTTTCCGGTGCTGCACCCGTTGAGGAGCGTTACACCCGTTGAGGAGCATTACACCCGATCAAAACGGGTGCAATGCTCACTGAAGGGGTGCACGTCCCCATCAACAACAAGCTTTATCGCGGATGCGCTTCCTAGGCAAAATGGACACCACGACTAGCCCATTCCATACACCGACGCTCCAGCCAACGCCGCATATCTGAGTCCCAAGCACCGGCCACGAGGCACATCCACGACGACACAGCATCCATTCCGCCAAAGTGCAGACCCATTAAGCAAAAACAGCCAAATTTCGTGGAATTTCGGTGAATGGGTCTACGGTTTGGCGAAAGCCACCGCCTGGAACCACTACGCACACACCCATAAGCCCGCACAGCCCGCTTCTAGCAACAGCTGACCACACTCAAGCTTGTTCCTAAGTGGTGTTACACCACTTAGCGGGGTATTACACCACCTCGGAGCTCGTGCAATGCTCCTTAACTGGTGTAATGCTCCCTAACTGGTGCAGGGCTGCCCGGAATGGCTCAGCTGGCATCATGTTGGAGCAGCTATCGAGCAGATCTTGCCGCGCGCAGGCTTGTTGCTCAGTAGCATTGCACCACTTAGCGCAGCATTGCACTGGCTAGCACGCAGTGCATTGCTTCCCTATCTAGTGCAATGCCTCGCTATCTAGTGCATTGCTGCCGCACCTAGTGAATTGTTCCATGATGTGGGTCTGCCGCACGTCACCGAAGCACCACGACACACCACGCTCATAGGCAAACCTCGCAACAACACCGCCCGACCCCACAACCCCGCACACAAGCGGGCGCGCGCCCGGCCAATCAGCCGGGCGCGCGCCCTTCCCCCCAACCGCCACGAGGGCGGTAGCCTCACTTGATGAAGCCGAGCGCCTTGACGGCGTCGTACTCTTCCTGCAGGGCCTTGATGTTGTGGTCGATTCCGGCGCGGGTCGCGTCGGAGATCTCCAGGCCATCGACGACCTGCCACTCGCCACCATCGGAGGTGACGGGGAAGCCGAAGTTCAGGCTGGCGGGGACGCCGTAGTGCGTGCCGTCGGACATGACACCGGCGGTGACCCACTCACCCTCGGGGGTGCCGTGGATCCACGAGTACATATGGTCGATCGCGGCGTTCGCAGCGGAGGCGGCCGAGGAGGCGCCACGCGCCTCGATGATGGCGGCGCCGCGCTTGGCGACGGTGGGACGGTAGTAGCTGGACAGCCACTCTTCGTCCACCAGCTCGGTCGCGGGCTTGCCAGCAACCTTCGCGAAGGAGACATCCGGGTACTGGTCGGCCGAGTGGTTACCCCACACGACGACGTCCTTGATGTCGGCGTTCGCGGCACCGGTCTTGTGCGCCAGCTGAGCGATCGCACGGTTGTGGTCGAGGCGCATCATCGCGGTGAAGCGCGACGCGGGGACGTCCGGCGCAGCGTTCTGGGCGATGGTGGCGTTGGTGTTCGCGGGGTTGCCCACGACGAGGACGCGCACGTCGTCGGCGGCGCCGTCGTTGATGGCCTTGCCCTGGGGGCCGAAGATGCCCGCGTTGGCCTCGAGCAGGTCGGCGCGCTCCATGCCGGCGCGGCGCGGCATGGCGCCCACCAGGTAAGCAACGTTGGTGCCCTGGAACGCACGGTTCACGTCGTCGAAGATCTCAACGCCGGCCAGGGTCGGGAACGCACAGTCGTCGAGCTCCATCGCGGTGCCCTCGGCGGCCTTGACGGCCTGCGGGATCTCGAGCAGGTTCAGCTTGACGGGCACGTCCGGGCCGAACAGCTGGCCGGAAGCAATGCGGAACAGGAGGGCGTAGCCGATGTTGCCGGCTGCGCCAGTGACGGTGACGATACGAGGTTCTGCCATGAGTGGCGCTCCTTTACAGTCCTGTGGGCTTGTGCCCTTGCAGTCGCGGGGTTCCCCGCGCTCTGTCTTCTAGGATACGTCGTCCGTCACACTCAGACCCGGGCACCCAGTCCCAGGACAACCCACCCAAGCAGTGATCTGCGACATACCAAAGGGGTGGAGCTCTCCACACAGAACCCATTTCGAGCGTACAGTAGGAGCATGTCCGACAACCGTCCCATCCCCTCCCCCAGCGCCGGATCCGCGCGAGAATCGGCCCCCGCCTCGTCCCATATTGACGAGGCCGTGGCCCACTCCCACAATCACGTGCACTCTCCGGGCGCCGGGCACGGCGCGCACTCGCATGATCACTCCCATTCGTCGGCGTCCGCAGCGCGCCTGGGGTGGGCGCTCGCGGTCACGGGGGCGGTCGTCGTGGCCGAGCTGGTCGGTGCTTTCTGGTCCGGTTCCCTGTCGCTGGCGGCGGACGCGGGGCACATGGTCGTGGACGCCTCCGGCCTCGTTATCGCGCTGATCGCCACGCGCCTCATGCGCCGCCCACGCGACGAGAAGCACACGTGGGGGTGGGCGCGCTCCGAGGTCTTGGCCGCCGCCCTGCAGGCCGGCATGCTCCTCGTCATCTGCGTCATGGTCGCGTGGGAGGGCGCGTGGCGCTTGGCATCCCCGCCCAAGGTCGAGGCCGGCCCCATGCTCCTCGTCGGCGTCATCGGCCTGGTCGCGAACGTCGTGTCGTTGGTGATCCTGGCGGGCGGGCGCGAGGCGAACCTCAACATGAAGGCCGCATTCCTGGAGGTCGCGAACGACGCGCTCGGCTCCCTCGCGGTCATTGTCGCGGCAGGGGCCGAGTGGGCGTTGGGGTGGACCCGCGCCGACGCGATCGCCTCCCTGCTCATCGCAGCCCTCATGGCGCCGCGCGCGCTGACGCTCCTGCGCCGCTCCGTTGGGATCCTCATGGAGGAGGCCCCCACCAGCGTGGACGTGACCGAACTGCGCACGCACATGCTGGGCGTCGACGGCGTGCTGGGCGTGCACGACCTGCACGTGGTGGCCGTCTCCTCGCACCTCGTCACCGTCACGGCGCACGTGACTGTCACGCACGAGGCCGACGGCCCCTCCCGCGACCGCATCATCCATGAGCTCGGCGAATGCGCGTGCCACCACTTCCCCATCGCGCACTCCACGTTCCAGCTCGAATGCCCCGAGCACGCCGGACACGAACACCTGGAGCACTAAGCTCAACGGTGGTCCCCGCACGCGTTGTGCCCGCTACCGCCTGATACAGTGTGGTCCACAGCCAGCAACTACCGCTCCCCCAAGGAAGGCAGCGTGACAGCGAAGACGCGTTCCAAAGGCACCGACAAGGCCGCTCCCGCGGAGGAGATAACCTCGCCGACAACGATCATGGTGCGAGCGTCAGGCCTGTTCGTCCTCGTTCTCTTGCTGCTGTTCGGTGTCATCTTCATCAAGCAAGCCCTGCACGATCGAGTCCGAAACAACGCGGCTGACGCCGCAGCCACCTACTGCCAGTACGTACTGAACGGCTCCTTCGAGGAAGCCGCCGCCATGGAGAGCGCCAACACGACGAGCGTCACCGCCGAACATGGACGCGTCGCTTTAGCAACCCCGGCCTCGTCGGCGGTGAACATGCGCGTCGCCGACTCGTCGATCTCCGACGATGAACTCACGGCGAGCGCTCGTATCGAGTTCACCGGTGTTCAGAACCCGATAGCCGGGCAGGAGGCTCCAACATACTCCTCAAGCATTGAGCTCGAGCGCTCCAGCACGGACGAGTCCTGGCGAATCACGACGCCGTTGGTCACAACGGTTGAGATCAACATGCCAGTGTGGACCCCGGCTCTACTGATCGCAGACGAGGAAGTCGCAGCCAACGAGGCGAGCAACGAGGAATCAAACCTACCGACGTGGACAACGGAGCTCACCCTCTACCCGGGTGCATACACCATCGGGGCGCACGCTCTGAGCGCAGACCTGAACATCGCCGCCATTCCCGAGCGGGTCGCACGCCCCTACGGCGACAATCCGCTGAATTTCGCGTCCACGATCACCGTTCCGCTACCGCAAACACCCATCACCACGAGCTTCAAACCCTTTGTCGTGCTACCAGATGACGCGGGCGAGGCACTGAAGGCTCACCTCCTGACGCTCCTCAACGGGTGCATTCACAACAACAAGGAAGAATCCAACCTGTGCCCCGACTTCACGCGCACTCTCCCCGCCGACACACAGCTTGAATTCGACAGAAAGCTCGGTGTCGTTTCCTTCCCGACGACAAGCACATTCCGGATCGACATTGTGACGATCAGAGATCCCGCAACCGGTTGGGCGCAATGTTCCAACATAACGGGAACGCTGTCATACAACGAAGAAGGACAATCCACCATCGAGGAGCTGACCGTCAGGCGTTGCGGACAAAAGTGACAGTATCAGCAGACGCGTCGGTAATCGCCCGCGTGGTTCGTTCGCGCCCTCTCCTGGCGCAGCCGCCGAGCGAACCTGCGACACACGATCCCCGCACCGCGAGCACACCCACCACGTCGCTACTGTTCGCCCCGGTCGTATGACGATATCTGCACCCCGCCCTCAGAGCCGAACCCCGAGACACCACTCCCAGGCCTCGTCTCGGCGTACAGCGAGGCGGCGGGAGCTTCACGCTCCCACCGCCCCCCAGATACACCTTGGGGGCCGCGCCTGACGGCGCGGCCCCCAAGGATCAGATGCGATTACTTCGTGCGATTCGCGCGGTAGTACTCAATGAGAGCGCGGGTCGACTGATCCTGCGCCTCCAGGGCCTCGGACGAGCCCTCGATGGCGGGGAGGATCTGCTTGGCCAGAACCTTGCCCAGCTCGACGCCCCACTGGTCGAAGGAGTCGATGCCCCACACGGCACCCTCGACGAAGGTGATGTGCTCGTACAGGGCGATCAGCTGGCCCAGGACCGACGGGGTCAGGGACGGGGCCATGATCGAGGTCGTGGGACGGTTGCCGGTGAACACGCGGGCGGAGACGATGGCCTCGGGCGTGCCCTCGGCGCGCACCTCCTCGCTGGTCTTACCGAAGGCCAGGGCCTTGGTCTGGGCGAAGAAGTTCGACAGGAACAGCTCGTGCATGTCGGCGTCACCATCACCCAGCGCCCACGTCGGGTTCGCAAACGCAATGAAGTCGGCGGGAACCATGCGGGTGCCCTGGTGGATCAGCTGGTAGAAGGCGTGCTGGCCGTTGGTGCCGGGCTCGCCCCAGAAGACCTCGCCGGTCTCGTAGGTGACGGGGCTGCCGTCGCGGCGCACGGACTTGCCGTTGGACTCCATGGTCAGCTGCTGCAGGTACGCGGGGAAGCGGTGCAGGTACTGGGAGTAGGGCAGGACGGCGTGCGTGTCGGCGCCCAGGAAGTTCGAGTACCAGACGTTGAGCAGGCCCATGAGCAGGGGCACGTTCTTCTCGGGTGCGGCCTCGGCGAAGTGACGGTCCATGGCGTTGAAGCCGGCGAGGAAGTCGGCGAAGCCCTCGGGGCCGATCGCGACGGCCAGGGAGGTACCCACGGCGGAATCCACGGAGTAGCGGCCGCCCACCCAGCTCCAGAAGCCAAAGGCGTTGGCCGTGTCGATGCCGAACTCGGCGACCTTGTCCAGGGCGGTGGACACGGCGACGAAGTGCTTGGCGATCGCTTCCTTCTCGGAGGCCTCGTCGGTGACCAGGCCGCGCTCACGCAGGGCGTCGAGCAGCCAGGCGCGCACGACCTTGGCGTTCGTGATGGTCTCGAGCGTCGTAAAGGTCTTGGAGGCGACGATCACGAGGGTCGTCTCGGGGTCCAGGTCCTTCGTGGTCTCGCCCGCGTCGGTGGGGTCAATGTTGGAGATGAAGCGGCACTCCAGGCCCTCCTGCACGTAGGGCTTGAGCGCCTCGTACGCCATGACGGGACCCAGGTCGGAGCCGCCGATGCCAACGTTGACGACCGTCTTGACGGGCTTGCCGGTGATGCCGACCCACTCGCCGGAGCGGACGCGGCGGGCGAAGGCGTAGACCTTCTCCAGGACCTCGTGCACGTCGGCAATCGCGTCCTGGCCGTCCACGGTCAGGGAGTCGGTCGCGGGGCGGCGCAGCGCGGTATGCAGGACGGCGCGGTCCTCGGTGATGTTGATGTGCTCGCCCGCAAACATGCGGTCGCGCAGGTCCGCCACGCCCGTCTGCTCGGCGAGCGCGAGCAGGTGGTCCAGCAGCGTGGGGCACACGAGGTTCTTCGACAGGTCGACGTGCAGGTCGGCGGCCTGGAAGGTGAACTTCTTCGTGCGTTCGGGGTCATCCGCGAACATCTTGCGCAGATCGGGCTCAAAGGTGTCGGCCAGCTGGTCGAGCTTGTCCCACGCGGGGGTCATCGTCGGGTCGATCACGGGGATATCACTCATGGGTGCTCCTGACAGTAGGGATATGTAACTCCCAGTTTAGCGGTCAATGCGCCCTCGGTCACCCTCGTTTTCCCTGACGACGGACGAGGCCGTGGCCCGTGAGCGGTCACGGAACCACGGCCTCGTCAATCCCTGGGAAAACGGGACGGACTTCCTACTCGACGGGGTCGTCGATGGGGATCGGGGTGGCCTCGATGCCCGGGTTCTGCAGGGACACGATGCGCTGGACGGGGAGGAGGTCGAGCCACCACTGGGCGAAGGGGCGGCGATTCTCGATGTCCAGATCGTCAAACATCCGCTTGACAGGACGCGCCTCCATCGCGGCGCCGACCTGGCCGATGTAGTAGGCGCCGCGGTCGCCACGCTCGAACTGGCCGACGAGCTGCTCGAAGGCGCGTGCCACGAGGCGCGTGGCGAGCAGGCGGTCGTACGGCGAGGGCGCGCCGCCCTGCTGCATGTGGCCGAGTGCCTGATGCCGCACGTCGTAGATGCCCTCGGACTCGGCGTTGAACACGTCGGCCAGGAAATCCCGGTCGTAATACTGCGACGCCGACTCGTTGACGAGCGTCAAGAAGAGGCGGCGGCCCGACTTGAAGGAGCCAACCATGCGCTCTGCGTCCGCGGCGATCTGCTGGAGGGAGGGGGACTCCTCGTTGATGTACATGTATTCGGCGCCGCTGGACAGGGCGCTCATGAGGGTCAGGTAGCCGCAGCGTCGGCCCATCGTCTCGGCGATGAAGCAGCGCTTGGAGGCGGCCGCGCTCTCCTTGATGCGGTCGATCGCCCACGTCGCGTTGTTGATCGCCGTGTCCGTGCCAATCGCGAGCTCGCAGCCGGGCAGGTTGTTATCGATGGAGGCGGGGATCAGCAGCATCGGGATGCGGAACGCCGGGTAGCGGTCCTTTTCCGCCTGGATCGCGTGGACGCCCAGGTAGGCGTTCATGCCGCCGATGACGAGGAGGGCGTCGATCTCGTTGCGCTCGATCGCGCGTCCCAGCGCGTAGAACTGCTCGATCGGCGGAACGTCGCGCTTGGTGCCCAGCTCGGCGCCACCCTTGAAGGCCCAGCCTTCGACGTCGGACCAGCTCAGCTCGCGCACGCGATCATCCGCCAGGCCACTCCACGAGCCGTCGACGCCCAGCATCGTCCAGCCGCGCGCGATGCCCAAGCGCACGGCCACGCGGGCCGCCGTGTTCATGCCGGGGGCCAGGCCACCCGCATGCAGGATCGCGACGCGCTTGATATCGCCCGTGGGCTCGGGAATCAGCTGCGGGGGCGTGGACAGCAGGTGATAGATGCCCACCATCGAAGAGAAGGACGAGCCGCGCGACGCCTGGGCAGCAGCGTAGTCGCCCGCGGCGATGAGGTCTTTGACCGCGCGCGTATCGTGGACGGCCTTCATGAGGGGGACGCGGGTGATGCGGTTGCGACGAACGCCCAGGATCACAGGTTCGTCCTCGCCCGTGGACGCCAGGATCTCCTGGACCGCCGCGTAGCCCAGCAGAGTCGACATCCAGCGGTCGTAGGCCGACGGGGTGCCGCCGCGCTGCACGTGCCCAAGGATCGTCACGCGGGCATCCTCACCCGTACGCTCCTCGATCGTGTCGGCGACGAGCTGGGTGGACAGTTCGTTGCCGTCGCGGTCATGCGCGCCCTCGGCGACCAGGACGATGGACTCGCGGCGGCCCGCCTCGCGCCCCAGGCGCAGGTGCTCGGCCAGATCGTCCTGCCATCCCGGTCCTGCGGGGTCTTCGGGCGTGAAGACGTAGTCGGCGCCGCCCGCGACGGCCGCCATGAGGGGCAGGTAGCCGCAGTGGCGTCCCATGACCTCGACGACGAATGTGCGCTGGTGCGAGGCAGCGGTGCTGGTGAGCTGGTCGATCGCGTCCAGGATGCGGTGCAGCGCGGTGTCCGCGCCGATCGTCATGTCCGTGCCGACCATGTCGTTGTCGATCGAGCCGACCAGGCCGACGATGATGAGGGCCGGATGAGCGTCCGCGAACTCCTGCGTGATGACGCCCTCGGCGACCAGCTCAGCCACGTGCTGGGGCCATTCCTTACGGAACTCGTTCGTGCCCGACAGGGAGCCATCGCCGCCGATCACGACCAGGTGATCGATGCCGTGCTCCAGCAGGTTCGCGGCAGAGCGATGACGACCCTCGTAGGTGCGGAATTCGGCGGAACGAGCGGTGCCGATGACGGTGCCACCCTCGGCGAGAATCGAAGACACGTCCGACCAGCCCATCTTCTTGATGGAATCGCCCCCATCGCACGCCCCCTGCCAGCCTTCCAGGATCGCATAGGGCTGCGCGCCCTTCGCCAACGCCGTGCGCACCACTGCGCGGACGGCCGCGTTCATGCCCTGGGCGTCGCCGCCCGAGGTCAGGACACCGATACGGACTGTGCTCATGATTCTGCCATCTTTCATTGACGGAGCGGGCCGCGAGGCCCAGTGTGCCTAGCGTGTCCTATTCTACGTGACCTGCGCCTCCACCACTAGGGCCAAACTCCCATTTACCGAGAAAACGACAAGTGCGCGCCCGCCGGAATCGGCGGGCGCGCACAGGGCGGATCAACGGGAACTACGCGGTAGCGTCCGCGCCGTTGCGGGCGGCGGAGTCGGCGAGCTCCTCGGGGCTGACGACGCCCTCGATCGACACGCGGTCCAGGTAGGCCATGCCGTCAAACGCGAGCTCGCGAGCGTTCTCCGGGTCACCCTCGTTACCAATGGAGCCGTGGGCCATGCGATCCACGACCAGCGCGATCGCGCCGTCACCCGTCACGTTCGTCGCGGTGCCGAAGGAATCCAGCGCGATGTAGGTGGCGATCATGAGCGCAACCTGCGCGTCGTCGAAGCCCAGCATCGAGCTGAGCAGGCCCGTAGCCGCCATGATGGCGCCGCCGGGGACGCCGGGGGCGGCGACCATTGTGATGCCGAGCATGAAGATGAAGCCGACCCACTGGAGGGTGGACACCGTCAGGCCCTGGGTCAGGACGATCGCGAACGCGAACGCGAAGATCTTCGAGGTCGAGCCAGCCAGGTGGATCGTCGCGCACAGCGGAACCGTGAAGGAAGCAACCGCGTCGGACACGCCATTCTTCTTCGTCTGACGCAGCGTCACCGGGATGGTGGCCGCAGAGGACGAGGTGCCCAGCGCCGTCAGGTAGGCGGGCATCATGGTCAGCAGCGCCTTGATGGGGTTGCGGCGAGCAACCGCGCCGGCGACACAGAACTGGGTCAGCAGGATGACGACCTCGAGGACCAGGACGACGACCACGACGCGCAGCAGCGTGCGGATAACGGAGGCAGCCTCACCGGTGTAGGTCAGGTTCAGGAAGATGCCGAAGATGTGCAGGGGCAGCAGCGGGATGATGATCGTCTCGATGAGGCGCGTGATGATGGCGCGGAACTCGATGAAGCCCTTGCGCAGGACGCCGCGCGGAACCATCGACAGGCCCAGGCCCACCACGAAGGACAGGAGGAGGGCGGTCATGACCTGCAGGGGCGCGGGCATCTCGATCGTGAAGTAGGACTCCAGGGCGCTTCCGGGCTCCGCCACCGAGGCCAACTGCGTAGAGGCGAGCAGGCGCGGGAACAGGGCGGCGCACACCAGGAAGGTCAGGAACCCCGAGAAGAGCGTCGAACCGTAGGCAATCGCCGTCGTGATGCCCAGCCACTTGCCGGCGCCGCGACCCAGATCCGCAATAGCGGGGGTCACCAGGCCGATGATGATGAGCGGGATAGAGAAGGAGAGGAACTGGCTGAAGATAGCCGAGAACGTCGCGAAGATACGGCCGATCTCCACGGGAACCAGGTGGTTGCCGCCGACACGGATCGATCCAAGGACGGTCGCGAGGATGATCGCAGCGATCACCCACACGAGGATTCCAGACTTACGCAGGAACGCGCGCATGTGTTTCACCTTGAGAATAGGGACGATGGGTCACCCACAGCATGCCCGACCTTTACGAATACTTGAACTCGAAACCACGATGCGGGATATGCGTGACGCATCCCCCTCGAATCTCTCATCCTTGACGAGGCCGGGGTTTGCCTTGGAGCCTCAACGATCCCTCGCGCGTCAGCGAACCGCCATCGTGGACACGAACGGAGCTAGATACCAGATAATCGCGGCGAGGATCACGTACACGATCGCGTCGGCGAGTCGGCCGCGTGACGCGAACCACGGTCGCCCGGGCGTCCACAGGCGCACAATCCCCATTCCGACAAGGACCGCGACCATCAGCATGACGGCACGATGACGGTGATCCGTCACGGTAAGGGCAATAACTCCGAGGACTGCGCTAGCGCTCAGGGCAGCACCGAGAAACGCGCCCAGTCGCGCGCGCACGGTCTTTTCCTCGTTCTCCACGTCCCCTACCCTAGCGTACGATCGGCCACAATCCACCCGCGGTTCACCCTGGTCCCAATACCCCGGCCCAGGCCTCGTCCCGAAAGAGTGCCACAAAATGAACGCGAGCGGGTTTAGGATAGAACGAAAGGCTTATGAGCCGCAGCATATCTTCTCGTCCCAAAGGAGTATTTCGAGTGTCTCGTTTCATCGTCGTCGCCCCCGGTTCGTCGGAGGCAGCCGCCCTCGCCACCGAAGAACTTGCCCGCGTTCTTGGCGTCACCACCGTTGACGCCCTCGCCGGCACCAGCGCCGCCGACGCCGCCCTGCGCCCCGCCACCGCTCTGCCCGCCGCCGTCGAAGCTGTGCGCGCCGCCGGTGACGACGCGCTCATCGCCCCCGCCCGCGAGGCCTCGAACCGCGCCTTCGACCACGTCGCTTGGAACCTGAACCTGGCCGCCTCCACCCGCGCCGGTGTCGTCCTCGCCTTCGACCCCGAGGGAGCCAGCGCCGAGCTGCTCGCCGATGAGATCGCCGCCGCCCGCCTGCGCGCCGAGGCCGCAGCCGCCTCCGTCGTCGCCGTCGTCCTGACCGGTGGCGCGCCCGAGGTCGCCTGCGACCTGCCCGTCCTCACCCTCCCCCTCGGCGAGGAAGCAGCCGCCGCCCTGCGCGCGACCGCCGTCCCCACGGCCGTGACCCCGCTCGCCTTCCAGGCCGACCTCATCGAGCGCGCCCGCGCCGACCGCAAGCGCATCGTCCTGCCCGAACCCGACGACGACCGCGTCCTGCAGGCCGCCGCCCAGGTCCTCGCCGCCGGCATCGCCGACATCACCTTCGTGGGCGACGCCGACTACGTCGCCAAGCGCGCCGGTGAGCTCGGCATCGACCTGAGCGCCGCCCAGGTCGTCTCCGTGGACGACCCCGCCTACCGCGAGCGCTACGCCGAAGAGTTCGCGCGCCTGCGCGCCAAGAAGGGCGTCACCCTCGAGCAGGCCCGCGAGAAGGTCACCGACGTGTCCTACTTCGGCACCATGATGGTCCACATGGGTGACGCCGACGGCATGGTCTCGGGCGCTGCCCACACGACCGCGCACACGATCGTTCCCTCCTTCCAGATCATCAAGACCGCTCCCGGCGTCTCCGTCGTCTCCTCCATCTTCCTCATGGCGATGAAGGACCGCGTGTGGGCCTTCGGCGACTGCGCCGTCAACCCCAACCCCACACCCGAGCAGCTGGCCGACATCGCCGTGACCTCCGCGCGCACCGCCGCACAGTTCGGCGTCACCCCGCGCGTCGCCATGCTCTCCTACTCCACCGGCACCTCCGGGGCCGGCCCGGACGTTGACGCCGTCGTCGAAGCCACCCGCCTCGCCCGCGAGAAGGCCCCCGAGCTGGCCATCGAAGGCCCCATCCAGTTCGACGCAGCCGTCGATGCGGCCGTCGCCTCCAAGAAGCTGCCCGGCTCCGACGTCGCCGGCAAGGCCACCGTTTTTGTCTTCCCCTCCCTGGAAGCCGGAAACATCGGCTACAAGGCCGTCCAGCGCTCCTCCGGCGCGCTCGCCGTCGGCCCCGTCTTGCAGGGCCTCAACAAGCCCGTTAACGACCTGTCCCGCGGCGCCCTCGTCGAAGACATCGTCAACACCGTCGCCCTGACCGCCGTCCAGGCCCAGGGCTGACGGGACCCAGGTCCCGGGGTCCGGTTACTATTGACGGTAACCGGGCCCCGGCCTCGTACTTTTCCTCCCCATCCCCCCAACACGAAAGGCGAACGCGTGTCCTCGTCCTCCGTCCTCGTTATTAACTCCGGTTCCTCCTCCATCAAGTACCAGCTTGTCGACCCCGAGACCGGCGACGCGATCGCCAAGGGCCTCGTCGAGCGCATCGGCGACCCCATGGGCCTCATCAAGCACGTGCACGGCGACGCCGTCACCGAGGAAGAGCTCCCGGTTCCTGACCACACCGTCGGCATGCGCGAGGTCCTGCGCCTCTTCGACACGGAGGGCCCGAACCTGGCCGAGGCCGGCATCCTCGCCGTCGGCCACCGCGTCGTTCAGGGCGGCCGCCACTTTGACGGCCCGGCCCTCATCACCAACGAGGTCCGCGATCTCATCGAAGAGCTGTGCCCGCTGGCACCCCTGCACAACCCCGCCCACCTCAAGGGCATCGACGTGGCGCGTCAGCTCATGCCCGACGTCCCCCACGTCGCCGTCTTCGACACCGCGTTCTTCCAGCAGCTGCCGGACCGCTCGGCCCTGTACGCCCTGGAGACCGAGACCGCCGAGAAGTACTCGGTTCGTCGCTACGGCGCCCACGGCACCTCCCACCAGTTCGTCTCCCAGGAGATCGCGAAGCTGGAAGGCCGCGACGACCTCAAGCAGATCGTCCTGCACCTGGGCAACGGCGCGTCCGTGTCGGCCGTCAAGAACGGCAAGCCGATCGACACGTCCATGGGCCTGACCCCCCTCGAGGGCCTCGTGATGGGCACCCGCACCGGCGACATTGATCCCGCCGTCGTGTTCCACCTGCAGCGCGTGGCCGGCATGAGCGTCGACGAGGTCGACACCCTTTTCAACAAGAAGTCCGGCATGAAGGGCATGACGGGCGAGTCCGACATGCGCTCCGTGTGGGACATGATCCACAACGATGCCGACCCCGAGGCCCAGCAGCGCGCCCGTACCGCCATGGACGTCTACATCAACCGCCTGCTGAAGTACGTGGGGTCCTACACCGCCGAGCTGGGCGGCCTGGACGTCATCACCTTCACCGCTGGCATCGGCGAGAACGACGCAGCAGTGCGTCGCGAGCTGGCCGAGGCCCTCGCCCCCTTCGGCGTGAAGATCGACGTCGAGGCGAACAATGTTCGCTCCGGCGAGCCGCGCGTCGTCTCCACTGCCGACTCGGCCGTGACAATCTACGTCTTCCCGACCAACGAGGAGCTGGCGATCGCCCGCCAGGCGCTGACCTTCGCCTGATCGGTTTGTCGCGCGAGGCCGGGGTTCCCACGTGGGGCCCCGGCCTTTCGGCGTTAGAGGCAGACAGCGTTGGGGGCGAAGCGTTGTGCCACTGTGCTGGATGGGGAGAATTGGTCGCGAAGGCGGTTGTGGCCCAGGTGCGGGGCGTCGGGCCGCGCCCCTGCTTGTCAGATGCTGCTTGTGGATAGGAACGGCGCATCTGGATAGGAAACGACATATCCGGATAGGTTAATAACCTATCCGGATGCCCATAACCTATCCGGATGCACGCAACCTATCCAGATGTTGGGAGCGCCCCTCATGTCGGGAGAGGCTCCCAGCAACATGACTCGTCCTGTGAGCCAGGGGCGCGCGGGCTCCGGGCGTATCCTGGGATGGTAGCGCGAGCAAGGAGGCCCTCATGAACGACGACGTTTCTACCCTGGCCGAGTGGATTGCGGATTCCCCGTCAACCGTGTTTTTCGGCGGCGCGGGCGTCTCCACTGAGTCCGGGATCCCCGATTTTCGCGGGGCGAACGGCTTCTACTTTCAGGAGCGCGAGATTCCCCTCGAGACGGTGCTGAGCATTGACTTCTTCACCAAACACCCCGAAGCGTACTGGGAGTGGTTCCACGAGATCTACCGCCCGGTGGAGCCCAACGGTGCACACAAAGCCCTGGCGTCGCTAGAAGCGGCGGGCCGGATGGATGCGGTCGTCACGCAGAACATCGACGGCCTGCACCAGCGGGCCGGGTCGCGCGCCGTGTGGGAGCTGCACGGCAACTGGGAGCGCCTCGTGTGCACGGGCTGCGGAATGGTCGCACCCCTGGGCGAGGCCGTCACAGTCGACGGGGATCCCGTGCCCGCGTGCCCATCGTGCGCCTCCCAGATGCGCCCGGACATCGTCATGTACGGGGAGTCCTTGGATCAGGGAGTCATCGAGGCCGCCGTGTCTGCCATCGCGCGGGCGTCCACGCTGATCGTGGCCGGCACGTCCCTCGTGGTCTACCCGGCGGCGGGCCTCATCAACTACTTCTCCGGGGACCACCTGGTGCTCATGAACGCCACCCCGACCTCGGCCGACGCGCACGCGGATCTGATCGTCCGCGACCCGGTCGCCCGCACGTTCGATCAAGTTATGGCCGAGTTGCGTGAGAAGGGGGCCATCTGAGCGTTAGCGAGTAGCTCACCCCGGGTACGCATTCGGACAGGACACGCTTACGTGTAGGTCGTTCACCTAGCCAGGTTTCATGTCCTCTCCCTGAAGCGACGCCTCATCAACGAGCGAACGAGGCATCCTCAAAGCCCGCATACCCGAAAGCTGGCGATCCGTTGTAGTTCTTGTGCGTCTTGCTGACAAATGCTCCCGCCTCGGCGACTTCATCAAGATAAGCAACCAGCATCTGGCCCCCTTTGGCTAGATAGACGGAAACCCACGCCGCAAGGGCGTGGGTCTTCGATGTGGCACTCTGAGCGCTAGCTCCGCTACCACTTTCTATCTTAGACACGAGCGTTACCCATGTCTATCGGAGCCTCCTATGCCTGTCGGGTCCAGGAGACTAGCCCCTCTCCACGTCACGCCGACAGGCCCGCGGGATCCACGAGGGAGAGGGCTCGCGGTGCTCGGGAGACCCGCACGCTCTGGCCCCACGTGAGTGTGAGGCGGTCGGATTCCATGCCATCACCGAACAGGACGAGGGACTCGGATCCAACAACAAGGCTCAGCTCCTCACTTTCCGCCAGGATCCCCTCGGTGTGCTCGATGCTGGTGTGGGGGGAGGGCCACGCCTCACGCACGAACCAGGCGAGCGAGGACGAGGTCGGCGCGGGCAACTCCCCCATCGCGCGGCCACGCTTAAGGGAGGCGCCCCACCCCGTCGCCCCGGTCCCGGTTGAGACGACGACTCCGGAGGAAGACTGGCGCTCGACCTGGGAGCCGAGGCTCAGCTCATAGCGTGCGCTTTGGTGGCTCGGGTGGCCGATGAACACCTCGTTGAGCGCGGTGATCGTGCGCGAGTCGTCGGAGGTCGCGCGCACCATCGTCAGCTGGTCCACTCGCAGGTCGGCACCCGCCTCGATGCGCCCGAGGGCCGCAACCCCTTGGTCGGGCGTGCAGCGCACGAGCACGCCGGCGTTCGACTGAGGGACGGAGTTGACGCCGACCACGACCTGGTCGCCCGCGTATTTGGCGACGTTGGCGACCAGGCCGTCGGGACCGACGACGACGATGACGTCCTCGGGGGCGAAGAGGAAGCGCGACAGGCTCTCGCGCGACACGTCGGCGCTCGCCCACCCCTCCGGGATGCCCGCGCGCACGCGGGCCAGGGCTGCCACGTGTGACTCGTGGGCGCGCTCGACAGCGTCGAGGGTGCGCCCGCGGCGCCGCAGGACGAATTCGATCTGACCGCGCGTGGAGTAGCGGTCCATGAGTTCGTCATACTCGGTGGGGCGTCGGACGATGACGGCGCGGCGTCGCATGGCTACTTGCCTGCCTTCTTGGAGCCGGTGAATGCTGAGACGAGATCGCTGAGCACGTCGGCGGTGATGGTGATGTCGCCGAAGGACGGCATGTTCTTGGCCAGTTCCTTGAGGGCGACGGCGCGCGCCACCTCTGGTCCGGCCTCGCCGAGGGCCCTGACGTAGGACGCATCGGTCGCAGTCCGCGCGGCACCAGCGGTCTTCCAATCCGCCTCGTAGGCTTTGGCTTTTTCGACGATGCGTCGCGCTTCTGCCTCGACGGCGATCGCGTCGGCAGCCGCCTTTTCCTCGGCCTCGCGCCGCGCGTTGTGGCCTTCCTGGTCGACCAGGTCGGCGCGCTTACGGGCCAGATCGAGCTTGGACTGCATCTCGTTTTCGGAGATCTGTGACTCGCGTTCGACGGCGAGGGCGCGGCGTTCGTAGAGGGCGCGGTCGGCCTCGGCTTGGAGTTGTTCGAGGAGCGGGGCGCGCAGGGAGGACTCGACCCCCTCGTCCGGGCGCAGGCTCATGAGGCGCGCGTCGACGACGGCGACGCCGGTAGCGCGCAGCCGCTCGTCCGATTCGAAGGCCTCTTCGAGGATCTGGCCGACGCGATCCAGAGAGCCGGAGATGGCCTCGGACAGGGGCATCTTGCCAATGGACGAGGCCAGGGCCGAGTGGGCGATTCGGGTGACGGTTTCGTCGATCTGCCACAACCCCTGCGCATCATTGCTCGCGTCTCGGGGGTACAGGTCGAAGTCGTAGTGCGCGGCAGCGGCCTCGGCCTCCTCGATGCGGTAGGTGATGGCGACTTGGGCGCTGACGTTTTGCTGGTCGGCGGAGGGGACCTGCACGAGGAAGCTGTGGGTGCGGTTGGCGGTGGGTACTTCCGCGAGCGCGCAGCGTCCCGCGCGCAGCCAGAAGGACTGGCCGACGCCGGAGCGGATGGTTCGCCCGGCCCGGATTTGGACGACGTGGTCGCCGGCGCCGCCCTGGTAGCGGATGAGGAAGGGGTGGTGGTGGAGGGTTCCCATGATGGCTCCTTGCTTGGGTGGTCTCCCACTTGTTTATGTCATGCTGACGATAATCCACATCAGCATTTAATGTCAACTCGACACAAATAGGTTATGCTGACACTATGACTGAACCCCTCACTATCCCGGTCGCCGTCGACGTCGTGGCTCTGACGGTCATCGACCACACCCTGCACACGCTCGTCGTGCGCCGAGGTATCGAGCCCTTCAAGGACCACCTGGCCCTGCCCGGCGGCTTCCTGCGAGAGGGTGAACAAACCGAGCAAGCCGCCGCGCGCGAGCTCGAAGAGGAAACCGGCATCACTCCCCCGGGCCACCTCGAGCAGCTGCGCACCTACGGCCCCATCGGACGAGACCCCCGAGGCCCCATCCTCTCCGTCGTCTACCTCCTCCTCGCCCCATCTTTTTCACCCACGCGTGCAGGCGGCGACGCCGCCGGAGCACTGTGGTGCCCGGTCGATACGCTCCTCACGCCCGACTCACCCCTCGCCTTCGACCACGCCACCATCCTCGCCGACGGGGTAGAGCGCGCACGCTCCAAGATCGAATACTCACCCCTGGCCACCTCCTTCTGCGGCCCCGAGTTCACGATCACCCAGCTGCGCACCACCTACGAAGCCATCTGGGGATCGGCCCTCGACCCGCGCAACTTCCACAGAAAAGCAACGAAAACAGCCTCCTTCATCAAAGCGACGGGTGCCACCGTGCGCGAGGGAGCCGGGCGCCCCGCCGCCCTGTACCGACTGGCCCCCGGCGTCGACGAGACGGCCTTCGTTCTCGACCCACCCCTGCGCCGACCACCCGCCCCAGCCCCGGCCTCGTCAATGAAGAGCGCAAGCGCGCCGAGTACGCGAGAATAAGCCCAGTACCAAAGGAGAACCATGAACTTCCATTCCCTCTACGACCAGGGCTTCGCGCGCGTCGCCGCCGTGACCCTGCCCGTGCACCCCGCGCGCCCCTTCGAGAACGCGCGCGAAATCATTGACACCGCACGCGAGCTTGACGCGCGCGGCGTCGCCGTCGCCGTCTACCCCGAGCTGTGCGTCTCCGGCTACGCCATCGACGATCTCCTCCTGCAGGACGTGCTGCTCGATAACGTCGAGAAGGCCCTCGCCACCATCGTCGAGGCCAGCGCCGACCTGCTGCCCCTCCTCATCGTGGGCGCACCGCTGCGCAAGGACAACGCGCTGTACAACTGCGCCGTCGCCATCCACCGCGGGCGCGTGCTGGCGATCATCCCCAAGTCGCACCTGCCCAACTACCGCGAGTTCTACGAGAAGCGCCACTTCGTCACCATGCCTCCGCGCGCCTGCGAGCGCATCGAGGTGCCGTGGGGCGGCATCGAGGAATTTTCCGGCGGACCCGTGTGGGTGCCCTTCGGCCAGGTCCTCATCTCCGCCGACGACGTGCCCGGCCTAACCGTCGGCATCGAAATCTGCGAAGACATGTGGGTACCCGTCACCCCGGCCACCGAGCTGGCGCTCGCGGGCGCAACCGTCCTGGCGAACCTGTCCGCCTCCCCCATCACCGTGGGACGCGGCGCAGACCGCGAGCTCATGGTGCGCTCGATATCCTCGCGCTGCTCGGCCGCCTACATCTACACGGCCGCGGGCATGGGCGAGTCCAGCACGGACCTCGCCTGGGACGGCGAAACCATGATTTACGAGGCCGGGGACCGCCTGGCGATCGGCGAGCGCTTCCAGGAGGGAGCGCACATCACGATCGCCGACGTGGACCTGGAGCGTCTGCGCACCGAACGCAAGCGCCAGAACTCGTTCACGGACAACGCCCAGCGCTATTTCGCGGGCGACGAGCGCATGGCCCCGCAGGAGGTCGAGTTCACGCTCGACCCGCCGCGCACCGACTTGGGCCTGGAGCGAGCCGTCAACCGTTTCCCCTTCGTCCCCAACGACCCCACGCGCCTGGAGCAGGACTGCTACGAGGCCTACAACATTCAGGTGGCCGGTCTGGTCCAGCGCCTGCGCGCGATCGGCAACCCGAAAATCGTCATCGGTGTGTCGGGCGGCCTGGATTCGACGCACGCGCTGGTCGTGGCCTCCCGCGCGATGGACCTGCTGGGCCGTCCGCGCACGGACATCCTGTGCTACACGCTGCCCGGTTTCGCCACCTCCGAGCGCACGAAGAAGAACGCGACCCTGCTGTGTCAGTACCTGGGCACTTCCTTCCAGGAGATCGACATCCGCCCGGCGGCCACGCAGATGCTGGCCGACATCGGCCACCCCTACGGTGAGGGCGAGGCCACCTACGACGTGACCTTCGAGAACGTCCAGGCGGGCCTGCGCACCGACTACCTGTTCCGCCTGGCCAACCACCTGGGCGGTATCGTGCTGGGCACGGGCGACCTGTCCGAGCTGGCGTTGGGCTGGTGCACCTACGGCGTGGGCGACCAGATGAGCCACTACGCGGTCAACACGGGCGTGCCGAAGACCCTCATGCAGCACCTGATCCGCTGGGTCGTATCCTCCAAGCAGTTCGACGATCGCGTCGGCGAGGTCCTCCTGTCGATCCTGCACACGGAAATCTCCCCCGAGCTGGTTCCCGCCAAGCCGGGCGAGAAGATGCAGTCCACGCAGGACAAGATCGGCCCCTACAACCTGCAGGACTTCACGCTCTACTACGTGCTGCGCCGCGGCGCGCGCCCCTCGAAGATCGCGTTCCTGGCGGAAAAGGCCTGGTCGGACGCCTCGGTCGGCTCCTGGCCGGTCGGCTTCCCCGAGGAGGACAAGGTCGCATACTCGCTCGAGGAGATCGTCAAGTGGGAGCGCCTGTTCCTGTGGCGTTTCTTCAGCCAGCAGTTCAAGCGCAGCGCCCTGCCCAACGGCCCCAAGGTCATGGCCGGCGGCTCCCTGTCCCCGCGCGGGGATTGGCGCATGCCCTCGGACGTGTCGGGCGCGGATTGGGTCGCCGAACTTGACGAGGCCGTGAAGGGTTTGGTCGACTGACCTGACACACGCTCGGCCGACTTCACGCTCGCTCGGCCGACTTCACGCTCGCTCGGCTGACCGAGCTAGTTCCCGACTTCACGCTCGCTCGGCTGACCGAGCTAGTTCCCGGGGCGGTGCTCACGTGAGCACCGCCCCTCGGCTTACTCAGGCTTACTCAGGCTTACTCAGGCTTACTCAGGCTTACTCACAGCAGCACTCACAATTTCGCACGTAATTCCCCCGCGACTTCGCGACGACTCACACCAGAAACGTTGAAAATACGCCGTTTTTCAATGTGCTAACAAAACTTAGGTTAGCCAAATTACGTGCGAAATTTCTGAAACGCGTGAGCTTGACAACAAGCGACCACAGTCGGCGGAAAGAAGGTGCGGCCGACGAACGCGTGAACGCGAAGCCCCGACAGGGCAGCGCGAAACTATGCGCACACTCACACGCACGCGAGCCCAAATTTCTGTAAGGTTAGTTTGGCAGTTAGGTAAGCCTAGCTTTTCCTATTTCAGTGCCATCACAAGTAACTATGACGGAGAAATAATGTCTCGCACGACCACCTCCCTGGCCGCCATCGCCGCCATCGCTGCCCTAGGCCTGGCTGCCTGTTCCTCGGGCGCCGCCCCCTCCTCGCAGCCCTCCGCTGCCTCGGGCGACACCGCGAGCGCCACCCAGGCCTCGTCGGTGACAATCGACGCAAACGACGGCATGGTCGAGATCAACTTGCCCGTCACCCGCGCGGCCTCCCTGGACAACCGCACCTTCGAGGTGCTGCAGCAGTGGGACGTCGAGCTGGTCGCCGCCCCCAAGAAGCTCATCCCCTCCACCATCACCGCGTTTAACGGCGAGGGCGTCGCCGACGTGGGCATGCACCGCGAGCCCAACCTCGAGGCCCTGGTCGCCGCCGAGCCCGACCTGATCATCTCCGGCCAGCGCTTCTCCAAGTTCGACTCCCAGATCAAGGAGCTCGCCCCCGACGTCCCGCTCATCAACCTTGAGCCGCGCGACGGACAGCCCTTCGACAAGGAGCTTATCCGTCAGGTCACCGACCTCGGCGAGATCTTCGGCAAGCAGGCCGAAGCCAAGAAGCTCGTCGACGACTTCAACGCCTCGATCGAGCGCGCCAAGAACGCCTACGACGGCACCTCCACCGTCATGGCAGTCGACGTCTCCGGCGGCAACATCGGCTACGTCGCCCCCGGCAAGGGCCGCACCTGGGGCCCGGTCTTCGACCTGCTCGACCTCAAGCCCGCCCTCGAGATCGAAGGTGCGACCGACTCGCACACCGGCGACGACATCTCCGTCGAAGCCATCGCCCAGTCCAACCCCGCATGGATGCTGGTCCTCGACCGCGACGCCGCCATCACCAAGGACGGTTCCAACACCCCGGCCGAGACCGTGATCTCCGGTAACGCCGTCCTGCAGAACGTCACCGCCATCAGCACGGGCCAGGTCGTCTACGCACCCAACGACACCTACACCAACGAGTCCATCATCACCTACACGGAGATCTTCAACTCCCTCGCGGACGCCTTCGAGGCCGCGAAGAAGTGATCCTCTGACACACTCGCGGGTGCCGCCCCACCGGGCGGCACCCGCGCCCCCCTTCTCATGACGCACTCCACCACCACCGCGCCCACCACCTCGGCACCCGCCACGAAAGCTGCACCGACCACGCCAGCCACGGCCTCGTCCAGGCGCCCCCTGCCCCTGATCCTGGCCACTCTCTCGCGGTCGCAGCGCTGCTGATCGTGTCCCTGTCCACCGGCGAATACTCGATCCTGTCCCAGGACGACGGCTGGCGAATCTTCCTGGCCGTGCGCGTCCCCCGCACGATCGCCCTCATCCTCTCGGGCGCCGCCATGTCCATGAGCGGACTGGTCATGCAGCTCGTCACCCAAAACCGCTTCGCCGAGCCCTCCACGACGGGCACCACCGAATGGGCGGGGCTGGGCCTGCTCACCATCATGATCGCCTGGCCGGGAGCACCGATCCTCGTGCGCATGACCTGCGCCATCGCCTTCGCGTTTGCCGGCACCATGGTCTTTTTCGCCCTGCTGCGCCGCGTCTCCCTGCGATCCTCCCTGCTGGTGCCCATCATGGGCATGATGCTGGGCGCCGTCGTCTCCGCGATCTCGATGTTCATCGCGCTGGAAACCAACACGCTGCAAAGCGTGGGCATATGGTTCCAGGGTTCCTTCACCTCCGTCTACGAGGGCCAATACGAGGTCCTGTGGATCGTCACCATCGTCGTGGCCGTCGTCTTCATCATGGCCGACCGACTCACCGCCGTGTCGCTCGGCGAAGACATTGCCGTCTCGCTCGGCGTCAACTACCACCGCATGGTCCTCATCGCGACCGGCCTCGTCGCCGTGGCAACCGGCGTCGTCACCGTCGTCGTCGGTTCCCTACCCTTCCTGGGCCTGATCGTCCCCAACCTGGTCTCCCTGTCCATGGGTGACAACCTGCGCACGAACCTGCCGTGGGTATGCCTGTCGGGCATCGCCCTGGTGACGGTCACCGACCTGCTCGCACGCACCATCATCTCTCCCTTCGAGATGCCCGTCTCCGTCATTCTGGGCATCCTCGGAGCATTCGTCTTCATCGCGCTGGTCCTGCGCCAGGCGCGCAAGGGGGCCGTCCTGTGAACACCCTCCCCTCCCCCACCGCCGAGGCCGTTACCGCCTCCCCGGCCACGGCCTCGTCCGCGACCTTTAAGCGCCCGACAAGGCGAACCGGCGCCTTCGTCTCCCCGGCTGCCCGACGCCGCTGGTGGATCGCCTTTGGCGCCGTGTGCGCGGTCGCGATCCTGGCCTGCATCGGGCTGCTCGTGTGGAAGAACCCCGCGCAATTCGGCACGCCCGTCTTCTGGCGCCTCGCGCACAGGCGCGCCTTCGCGGTGCTGGCCATCGTGCTCGTCGCTGTGTGCCAGGGCATGGCAACCGTCGCCTTCCAGACAGTGGCCAACAACCGCATCATCACGCCCTCGATCCTCGGTTTTGAGTCCCTGTACCGCGCGATCCATACCTCCACGATTTTTTTCCTGGGCGTGGCCGGGCTCAACGCGTCGGCGACCGTCGGCAACTTCACGGGCCAGCTCGCCCTGATGATTGCCCTGACCCTTGTGCTCTACTCGTGGCTGCTGACCTCCCAGCGCGCCTCCATGCACGCGATGCTCCTCATCGGCGTCATGCTCGGTGCCGGCCTGGGCTCGGTGTCCACGTTCATGCAGCGCCTCTTAACTCCCTCGGAGTTCGACGTGCTCACCGCGCGCCTCTTCGGGTCGATCGCGAACGCGCAGAAGGAGTACTTCCCGATCGCAGTTCCTCTCGTCGCGATTTCCGCGCTCGCGCTCGTGCTCATGACGAGGCGCCTGTCGGTCGTCTCGCTCGGGCGCGAGACCGCCACCAACCTGGGCCTGAACCACCGGCGTACCTCGGTCGTCATCCTCGTCCTGGTGTCGATTCTCATGGCCACATCCACTGCGCTCGTCGGCCCCATGACCTTCCTCGGGTTCCTCGTGGCCACACTGTCCTACCAGTTCTCGGACACGCACGATCACCGCTACATCTTCGCGATGGCCGTCGCCCTGGGCATCGCGATCTGTCCACCGCCTATTTCTTCATGAATCACGTGTTTAACACGCAGGGCGTCGTCTCCATCATCATCGAGTTCGTCGGCGGGCTCGCGTTCATCGTCACTATTCTGCGGAAGGGCCGCCTGTGATCTCCATCGATTCCGTCGTCAAGCAGTATTCGTCCTCCGTGCGCATCGGGGAGATTTCGCTCGACATCCCCGCGGGTGGCATTACGGCGCTCGTGGGCCCCAACGGCGCGGGCAAGTCCACGCTGCTCACCATGATCGGGCGCCTGCTCGGCATCGACGAGGGCACTATCACGGTCGGCGGGCTCAACGTGGCCACGACGAAGTCCTCCGAGCTGGCGCGCACCCTGTCGATTTTGCGGCAGGAAAACCACTTCATTTCGCGCCTGACCGTGCGTCAGCTGGTGGGTTTCGGACGCTTCCCCCACTCCAAGGGACGCCTGAGCGCCGAGGATGAGGCGATCATCGACCGCTACATCGGTTTCCTCGACCTGGAGGACTTGCAGGGCCGCTATCTCGACCAGCTCTCGGGCGGCCAGCGCCAGCGCGCCTACGTCGCCATGGTCCTCGCCCAGGAAACGGACTACGTCCTGTTGGATGAGCCCCTGAACAACCTGGACATCGCGCGAAGCGTCGAAATGATGACGATGCTCGAGCGCGCGGCCCGCGAATTCTCGCGCACCATCGTTATCGTCCTGCACGACATTAACTTCGCCGCCCGCTACGCCAGCCAGATCTGCGCGCTCAAGGACGGGCGAGTGGCCTTCATGGGGACACCCGAGGAAATCATGCGCGACGAGGTCCTCACGGACATCTTCGATACCCCCGTCACGGTTGTGCCCGGCCCCAAGGGGCCGATCGCCTGCTATTTCTGAGCCCACACACTGACGGGGTCTCGCGCTTGAGGGCACGGTCGGCGCCCCGCTCGCTGTCGCCTCATCGGGACGAGGCCGGGGCCGGGTAGAATGATCGGGCGGCTGACGCGACCCGTGAAACAGCCGTGAAACGCTCGTTATTTCTGGAGGTTCCCGTGTCCGTCGCATTGATCGCCGTCTTCGTTCTGGTTGCCTTGGCGCTCGTCGCGGGCGGCCTCTACCTCTTCTCCTCGGGCCTGACGGCGCGGGCGGGCGCGTGCCGCCCTCCGTTGGGCCTGCGCCTGCCGGGCGTGGAGCCAGGCTCCGAGGAGTGGGAACGCGCGCATCGCGCTGCCTGGCCGATCCTTTGGCGGCGGCGTCCTGGGCACCGCCCACGGGATCGCGCTGGCCGCAACGACCTTCATGGATGCGCGTGTGAGCGTGCCACTCGTCTTCGTCGTCTCGGGCCTCATCGTCGAGGTCGGCCTGTGGCTGGTCGCACGAGGCGCCGGCAGGGCCTCGCTCACGTAGCACGTGCGCTCGGGCGGTGCACCGCTCAACGACGGGGAACCCCGGCCTCGTTGCTCTCAGACGAGGTCGGGGTTCCCAGCTTTGGTTGGAGCGTTTCAGGCCGTGGGGCGCTCGCGACGATCCAGCATGTACAGGGCCAGCTTCGAGGGCTCGAGCGCGCGCACGGCGTGGGGCAGGCGCGTGCCGAAGTGGATGACGTCGCCGGGCCTCAGGACGACGGTGCGGCCGTCGGCCTCGATCTCGAGGGCACCCTCCAGGGTGTGCAGGATGACCGGCATCGCGGCGGTGTGCTCGCTGAGGATCTCGCCCTTGTCGAAGCTGAAGAGCACGAGGCGCACGCCCTCTGCGTGCATGACGGTGCGCGAGACGGTGGCCCCCTCGTTGATCTGAACCATCGAAGCGATGTCCTGCAGGTCCGTCATGATGGGGGTGGGGACCTCGGTGTTGGATTCGGGCGAGAGGCTCATTCGTTCTCCTTGGGTTTGCGCGCGACGATGGCGACGCCGCACAGGTGTCGGTCGTATTTCTTGAACGTGCGCGCCATTGTCGCGACGCGCCCGCGCAGGTCTTTGTCGCGCACGACGTTGCGGGCGATGCGCAGCGCCCCGCGCACGCCTTCGTCCGCGATCATGCGGCCGGGCTTGAGCAGGGCCATGGGTGCCATGCGGGTTTCTTCGACGATGAGGCCGACCTCTTCGAGGGCGCGCCTCCAGTCGGCGACGGTCAGGGGTCGGGCGTTGACGCTGATGGCACGCGCGAGGGCTTTTCTGATCTCGGTAGCTGGTTCCTCGCCGATGGAGTCGGGGCGCATCGCCAGCTCGTGGATGACGTAGCGCCCGCCGGGGCGCAGAATACGCGCGGCCTCGCCCATGATGGCGCGCTTGGCCTTTTCGCCCTGCATGGACAGCATCGCCTCGCCGACGACGACGTCCGCACTCTCGTCCGGCAGCCCGGTCTCGGCCGCGTCCGCGTTCACGCATCGGCCCACGCCCGAGGCGATGGCATCGACGCGCGCGCAGGCGTCGGGGTCGCGCTCAACGCCGGTATAGGAGAAGGGTCCGACGCCAATGATCGCCCTCGCCGTAACCCCCAGGCCCGGGGCGAATTCGACGACGTCAGCGCCGGGCAGGACGGCTCGCTTCAGTGCCCACGTGCTCAGGGCCAGGCCGCCGGGGCGCAGGACCGTCTTGCCCGCTCGCGCGAGCACCCAGTGTCCGGGCGTCTTATCCACGGGCCGGTCAGCAAAAGGCAGGGCCTCCGTCGGAGATTCAATGCGAGGTGACATATACGCAAGTATAACGTTATCTATTTACTCGCGCAGGGCTATACCCCTCTTAAATCCTCCGACGGAGGCCCTCTATCAGCGCTTACAGGCCGATAATCTGACCAAACTCGCGCTTGATCCGCTCGAGACGCTCGTACGCCTCATCCCACGGCACCGGCTCGCCCTCGGGGGCGGGCAGGATGACCTCGAGGTAGCACTTGAGCTTGGGTTCAGTGCCCGACGGACGCGCAATCACACGGTCCCCGGCCTTCGTCAGCACCAGCACGCCGTCCGTGGGCGGCAAGCCCTGGTAACCCTCCGACAGGTCAGAGACCTCGACGACCGGCGACCCCGCCAGGACGGACGGCGGCTGGGCGCGCAGGCGTGCCATACCAGTCGCGATCTGCTCAATCTCCTCGACGCGGAAGGTCAGCGGACCGGTCACGTGCAGGCCGTGAACGTGGGCCAGGCGATCCAGCTCGTCCCACGCGGTGCGCCCCTCGACCTTGAGCGCGGCGAACAGCGACGCGGCGACAACCGAGGAGGCGATGCCGTCCTTGTCGCGCGCAATCTGCGGGTTCGGGCAGAACCCGATGGCTTCCTCGTAGCCGAAAGCCAGCTTGGGGGCGCGCGCGATCCACTTGAAGCCCGTGAGCGTCGTGTGGTGGACCAGGCCGTGCGCCTCGGCGATGCGGGCCAGCAGGCGAGAGGACACGATCGAGTTGGCGAGCGAGCCCTCAAGGCCGCGCGCCGCGAGGAACTCGCCCAGCAGGCACCCGATCTGGTCGCCGCTGAGCGGACTCCACCCGGCCTCGGCACCCGGGTCGGGCACCGCGAGCGCGCAGCGGTCAGCGTCGGGGTCGACCGCGATGATGAGGTCGGCGCCCTCGGCCCGGGCCTGCTCGATCGCCATGTCCAGGGCGCCGGCTTCCTCCGGGTTGGGGAAGGGAACGGTCGGGAAGTCCGGGTCCGGCTCGGCCTGCGCGGCCACGAGCGAGACGTTCGCAAAGCCTGCCTCGGCCAGGACGCGCGCGGTCATGGACGCCCCCACGCCGTGCATGGCGGTCAGGACGATGCGCAGGTCCGCGCGGGCGGCCTCGTCGCCGGAGGCCAGCTTGACCGCTTCGGCCACGTATTCGTCGCGCGGGTCTACAGCTCGACCAGGTCGTCATTCATGGGAACCTGGTCGGCCGGCGGGGTCGCCTCGATGGCCGCGGCGATCTCGGCGTCGAAGGGCGGGACGATCTGGACGCCCTGTCCGTCGCCGGTGACGACGCTTCCGCCCAGGTAGACCTTGTAGCCGTTGTCGGGGGCCGGGTTGTGCGAGGCGGTGACCATGACGCCCGCGTCCGCGCCGTAGTGGCGCACCGCGAAGGAGGTGAGCGGGGTCGGGTTGGCCTGGGGCAGCGCGAGGACGCGTACGCCGGCGGCGGAGGCGACGCGGCAGGCGGCCGTGGCGAACTCCGAGGATCCGTAGCGCGCGTCGCAGCCGACGACCAGGGTCGGGGTGCCCGTCGCGTGACGCTTGACAACCTCGCACAGGCCGGCGGTCGCGCGGATGACGACGGCCAGGTTCATGCGGGATTCGCCGGGGCCGACGACGCCGCGTAGGCCCGCGGTGCCGAACTCGAGGGGGCCGTTCATGGCGGCGCCCACGCGAGCCAGGGCCTCCTCGTCTCCACCGCGCGCCGCCTCGATGTCGGCGTTCAGGGACGAGGCCGTGGCACTGTCGGGGTCATGGTCAGCCCACTGCTGGGCCTTGTCGAGCAGTTCCATCACTTAGTCCTCCAGCCCTGCCAGGATGGCGGTGGTGGCCGAGACTCCCAGGCGGGAGGCTCCGGCTTCGATCATGGCGAGCGCCGTGTCGGCGTCGCGAATGCCACCCGAGGCCTTGACACCCAGGGCGTCGCCGACCGTGGCGCGCATGAGCGCGACCGCGTGCGTCGATGCGCCGCCCGCCGGGTGGAAGCCCGTCGACGTCTTGACGAAGTCGGCACCGGCGGCCATGGAGGCCGTGCAGGCGGCGACGATCTCGTCGTCGCTCAGGGCTGCGGACTCGATGATGACCTTCAGGACGCGCGGGGCGGGCACGACCCGGCGCACGGCCGCGATCTCTTCCTCCAGCTCGTGCAGGCGCGCGTCCTTGACCAGCTCAACGTTGATGACCATGTCGATCTCGTCGGCGCCATCGGCGACGGCCTGGGCGGCCTCGAAGGCCTTGACCTGGGGCTTGACCGCGCCCGAGGGGAAGCCGACCACGCAGGCGACCTTGAGGCCCTCGGGCACGTCCAGGGGCAGCATCGAGGGGGACACGCACACCGAGAAGGTGCCGGCGGCGGCGCCCTCCTCGACGATGCGCGCCACGTCCGCGGTCGTGGCCTCGGGCTTGAGGATCGTGTGGTCGATCATCGCGGCCACATCACGCTTGTTCATAGGGTACGTTCCTCTCGTGTCAGAGCTTGGCCAGCGGCAGGGCCAGCTCCATCATCGCGGTGAAGGCGGTCTGGCGCGCCTGAGCGTCGGTGACCTCGCCCGTGACCAGGGAGTCCGAGACGGTGAAGATACCCAGCGCCTCGACGCCCGCGTGGGCGGCGGTCGCGTACAGGCCAGCGGTCTCCATCTCGACCGCGAGGATGCCCATGCGCTGCCAGCCCTCATTGAAGGTCGGGTTGGCGTTGTAGAAGGTATCCGAGGACAACACGTTGCCAACGTGGACCGGGACGTCGGCCTCGCGGGCGCGGCGCACGACATCCTCCATGAGGCGGAAAGAACCGATCGGCGCGTAGGAACCGGGCAGCTGGTACTGATCCAGGAACGCGGAGTTCGAACAGGCCGCCTGGGCGACGACGACGTCGTAGAGGTGCATGTCGGGCTGGAGCGCGCCACACGTGCCCACGCGCACGAGGCGTGTGCAGCCAAACTCGTGAATCAGCTCGTAGGCGTACAGGGAGATGGACGGGATGCCCATGCCCGAACCCATGACGGACACGGGCGTGCCCTGGAAGGTACCCGTGAAGCCGAGCATGTTACGCACCGCGTTGAACTGCTGGACGTCCTCCAGGTAGTTCTCGGCGATGAACTTCGCGCGCAGCGGGTCCCCCGGCAGGAGGATGGTCTCGGCGATGGGCGGTGGGGTTGATGTGCGGTGTCGAGCGCATGTGTCCTCCGATACGTCGTGGAGCGGTGGCTCCGTTACGGCTTCTTTACCTGTTCGCAAGGCTATGCCCTGCATTGTCATAGTGTCAACGACTGAATTGACAAGTGTTCTCATCCGTCGAGGGCGTCGTTGCCCGCCCTCGACGGGGGTGCCTCGCCCTGCCTGTCCAGCAGCGCGAGGGCCAGGTCGTGGTCGACCACGAGGTGCGTGGCCAGCCCCATGCGCAGCGCCGTCTCCAACGCCGCGGTCTTGGTGCGCCCGCCCGCCACGAGAACGCGCACCGGGCGCGAACGCAGCTCCTCCAGCCGGATGCCGACCGTGCGCTCGTCGATGGCGGCCAGGGCGACAGTGCCCGCGCGCGTGTAGAAACGCGAGCACGCGTCTCCACGGCGTCGCGCAGCAGCGCGTCAACCTCGCCGGGCTCGAGTTGGCCCAGGTTCAGCGAGAGCGACTCCTTCTTGACCGCGCCGACCGTGAACACGGCGATATCCACGCCGCGTCCCTCCCGCAGGATCCGCTCGATCCCCCGGTCCGCCCGCACGATCGAGGCCGTGGCCGTGTCCTCGAAAATAACGGGCAGAGGCAGGTAGCTAGGTTCAGCGCCGAAGGCGTCGCAAAAGGCGCGCATGATCTCGAAGTCGTGCGTCGCCCGGTCGGAAAAGGAGGTTCCGCCCTTGAGCTGGACGACGCGCACACCCTGGCGCGGGGAGCGCGCCAGGTGGGAGGCCACGGCACTCATCGTGCGACCCCAGGAGATGCCGACGCTCATGTCGTCGCGCACCAGCCGGGCCACCAGCTCCGCGCCGACGCGCCCGACCTGGGAGATAGCCTCGGCCTCGTCCGCGACGCAGCCGTGGGCCACGCGCACGCACGCCAGGGCGAAGCGCTCCTGCAGGCGCAAGGCCAGCTCGGAGGCTTCCTCGCGCGGATCATGGATCTCGACGGTCACGAACCCGCGGGCGCGGCCGTGGGCCAGGAGCTTGGCAACCGTGGGGCGGGAGATGCCCATGCGGGCGGCGACCTCGGCCTGGCTCAGGTCCTGCTGGTAGTAGGCCTTGACCGCCTCGATCGCCGCTTCGTCGCGCCTGTCCACGTCCGTCCTTCCCGTGCTCGGCCCAGCCGTCAGGAGATGGTCTCCAGGACGACGCGGCGCTGCTCGAGCTCCACCCCGTCGGCGATACCGATGCCGCCGGACAGAGCCTCCAGCGCGCGGTCGATGCGCCACTCGTCGTCGGTGTGCAGCGTCAGGATCGGCTGCCCCTTGGTGACGCGCTCGCCCGGCTTGGCGTGGATCTCGATGCCGGCGCCTGCCTGCACCGGGTCCTCCTTGACGGCGCGACCCGCGCCCAGCCTCCAGGAGGCCACGCCCACGGACAGGGCGTCCATCTCGGCGATGGTTCCGTCGGCCTCGGCCAGCACCTGGTGGGTGTGCGCGGCGCGCGGCATGGGGGCGTCGGGATCGCCTCCCTGCTCGCTGATCATCGCGCGCCAGCGGTCCATCGCGCGGCCGTCCGCCAGGGCCGCCTCGACGTCGGCGTCGTGGACGCCAGCCAGCTCCAGCATGTTGCGCGCCAGCTCGCAGGTCAGCTCGACGACGTCGGACGGGCCGCCGCCGGCGAGGACCTCAACGGACTCTTCGACTTCGAGCGCGTTGCCGATCTTGCGGCCCAGCGGCACGGACATGTCGGTGAGCAGGGCGCGCGTGGCGACCCCCCGCGTCGCGTCCGAGGTCCACCATCGTGCGGGCGAGCTCACGAGCGGCGTCGATATCCTTCATGAAGGCACCCGAGCCGACCTTCACGTCCAGGACCAGGGCACCCGTGCCCTCGGCGATCTTCTTGCTCATGATCGAGGACGCAATCAGCGCGATCGACTCCACGGTCGAGGTGATGTCGCGCAGCGCGTAGAGCTTCTTGTCCGCGGGAGCCAGGCCTGATCCGGCCGCGCAGATGACCGCGCCGCAGCCGGACCCCAGCTGAGTCATGATCTCCTCGTTGGACAGCTGCGCGCGCCACCCGGGGATGGCCTCGAGCTTGTCGAGGGTACCGCCCGTGTGCCCCAGGCCTCGGCCCGACAGCTGCGGGACGGCCACGCCGAAGCAGGCGACCAGCGGGGCCAGGGGCAGCGTGATCTTGTCGCCCACGCCGCCCGTGGAGTGCTTGTCGGCAGTCGGCTTGCCGATGGAGGAGAAATCCATGCGCGCGCCCGAGCGGATCATCGCGTCCGTCCAGCGGGCGATCTCCGCACGGTCCATTCCGCGCAGGAAGATCGCCATGGCCAGGGCGGCCATCTGCTCGTCCTTGACGACGCCCTTGGTGTAGGCGTCGATCGTCCAGTCGATCTGGTCGGGGGTCAAGACGCCCCCATCCCGCTTCGTGCGGATGATGTCAACGGCATCAAAGAGTGCCATTCGTTCCTTCTTTCTCTTCCGACGAGGCCTGGGCCGGGTCGGACGCAATGTCTGGCCTGGGGGCAAGGCGGGATGCCGCCTCCTCCAGGTCGTGTGGGCCAAAGGCGCCGGGCAGGACCTGCGTCATGTCGGCGACGCCCCCGGGCATGAGAACCTGGCATGCCGGTCCTCCGTGCTCGTAGATGAGCTGGCGGCAGCGCCCGCACGGGGCGACCGGCACGCGCTCCCCGTTGACGGCGACGACCGCGACGAGCGTGCCGCCGCCGGTGCGGATCAGGTCGGAGACCATGCCGCACTCGGCGCACAGCGTCGCCCCGTAGCTCGCGTTTTCGACGTTGCATCCGCTGACGATGCGCCCGTCGTCCGTCAGGCCCGCGGCCCCCACGGGGAATTGGGAGTAGGGGCAGTAGGCGCGGGTCATCGCGTCGATGGCCGCGCCCAGCAGGGCGTCCCAGTCGAGCTGTGTCATCGTGACCGTGCCTCTCACTTCACGTAGGGGACGTTCTCGGCCGCGGGGGCACGAGACTTCCCGACGAATCCGGCCACGGCGATGATCGTCACCACGTAGGGGATCATCGAGACCAGGTCGGCGGGGATCGCGGGCTCAATGTTGGGCAGCATGCGGGCCAGGGCCTGCGCGAAGCCGAACATGACGGCCGCTGCCATGGCACCCACCGGGTTCCACTTGCCCAGGATCATCGCCGCCAGGGCAATGTAGCCGTTGCCCGCGGAGATGTTGTCCGTGAACGCCAGTCCCGACCCGATCGTGAAGAACGCGCCACCCAGGCCAGCGAAGGCCGAACCCAGGATCGTGTTCACCGTGCGCGTGCGCCCCACGTTGATGCCGACGGTGTCGGCCGCGCGCGGGTGCTCGCCGCAGGCCCGCAGACGCAGGCCCCAGCGGGAACGGAACAGGAAGAACGCCAGCGCGATAACGGCCACGTACATGAGGTAGACGAGGATCGACTGGTCGAAGAGCACCGGCCCGATCACCGGAATCTCGGACAGGCCAGGAATCTTGATGTCGCTGAGCGAGTAGCGGTTCGTATTCAGCGCACCCTGGTCTGCCTTCATGATCGTCCCGTACAGGAAGGTCGTCAGGCCAAGAGCCAGCACGTTCAGGACGACGCCGACGATGATCTGGTCCACCCCGTACTTCACGGAGAAGAGCGCCAGCAGGGAGCCCAGCAAGGCGCCGGCCAGCGGAGCCGCCACCAGGCCCGCGTAGGGGGTCTGGAAGTAGGAGGCAGCCATGACCCCCGCGAACGCGCCGACCAGCAGGTCGCCCTCAATCGCGATGTTAACGACGCCGACGCGCTCGGAGATCACGCCCGAGAGCGAACCGAAAATCAGCGGCGTCGAAATCGCCACCGTCGAGACCAGGGTCGAGGTCAGCGTCACCGCACCGGTCGAATCCGAGCCGGCGTAGAGCAGGAAGCCCAGGATCGTGGACACGCCGACGACGACCATCCCCGCTGTGCGGGCCCACGACGGGTCCTCAACGCGCCGGATCGTGCTGGCCAGCGTCCACGCCGTGATGACGAGGATCAGGGCCGCAAGCACCCACACAATCGGGGCACCAGCCGTGACGATGTCGGGGATTGTGTAGGACTGCGACTTGTCGTTGAGTCGGATCGTGACGTCACCGTGCGTTGCGACGCTGAAAACCAGCGCCAAAACGCTGGCGGCCACGTACGCGCCAGGAAGCTTCCAGGAGCGCTTGGCCAGAACCTGCGTGTCCTTCTCACTTGTGCGCATCGTCGTTCCCCTTTCCACTGGCTGCCAGGCGCTTGGCGTCGGGAAGCCTGAACAGCCACCGCACCAACGCCGGCGCGGCAATCAGCAACACGATCACAGCCTGCAGGATCAAAATCATGTCGATCGGCACGTCTTTGGCCTGCATCGCGTAACCGCCCGCCTTGAACGCACCAAAGAGCAGGCCGGCACCAAACGTTCCCCACGCCTTGTTGCGCCCCAGCAGGGCCACCGTGATCGCGTCGAAACCAATCGAACCGGCCACGTCACGAGAGACGTACCCGAGAGTACCCAAGGCCTCGTTCGCACCCGCCAATCCCAGGAACGCGCCCGAGAACATCATCGTGACCGCCGTGATGCGCTCGACTGAAATACCGGCCGTACGGGCCGCAGCCGCGTTCGCGCCGACCGCGCGGATCTGGAAGCCCAGCGTGGAACGCTCCATCAGGAACCAGAACACCGCCAGCGCAACAAGCGCGACGATCAGGCCCCAGTGCAGCTTGATCGGACCGCTCATCAGCTTGGCCAAGGCAGCCGAATCAGCAACGTTGGGAGTGATGGGCTGATTCGAATTGGGCTTCTGCCACGCCTTCTGGCTCAGCACATAACCCAGAGCCAGCGTCGCAATCGAGTTGAGCATGATCGTCACGATCACCTCGTTAGCACCCGTTTTGGCCTTCAAGAAGCCAGCGATGCCACCCCAAGCGGCGCCCGCGACGATCGCGGCCATCAGCGCAACGAGGGTGTGCACCACCGGAGGCAGGCTCAGCGAGAAACCCACCCACACGGCCGCGAGCGCACCGGCGATCATCTGGCCCTTACCGCCGATGTTGAACAGGCCCGCACGGAAGCCGAAGGCCAGGCCCAGACCCGAGATGATCAACGGAATCGCAAAGTACACCGAGTCCATCAGCGGCTTAATCGTTCGCACGAAGGTCGATGCCTGCGGGTCCACGATCGCGCCGCGGAACATCGCATAGTAGGCATCCGTCACCGACGCGCCGGTCATGGCAATAAGAATCGCGCCGATCAAGAACGCGATCACGACCGAGATCACCGAGACAAACCACTGAGAACCAACGATCCTCGTGAACACACCGAGGGACGCGGTGTTTTTCTTACTCATCACTTCTCCTGCCCCTCCACGTCGCTACCAACGCCGCTCGTGGACGAGGTCGCCATGGCCTCGTCCAGGGGAACACCCGCCATCATGAGACCCAGGACGTCGCGCCCTGTGTCCGGGGGCACGATGCCGACAATCCGGCCGCGATACATGACCGCGATCCGATCAGCCAGGGCCACGACCTCGTCGAGCTCCGACGAAATCAGCAGCACCGCGCAGCCTTGGTCGCGCGTGTCCACGATCCTGCGGTGAATAAACTCGATCGACCCGACGTCCACGCCTCGCGTGGGCTGGTTGGCCACCAGCAGCTTCAGGTCCCGTGACATTTCGCGCGCGACGACGACCTTTTGCTGATTGCCGCCCGACAGGGACGAAATCGGGTCGGTAATCGACGTCAGGCGAATGTCGTACTCCTCCTGCTTCTCGCGCGCGTTGCGGGCGACCGCGCCCAGCTTACGCACCGGGCCGACGGCAAAATCGGCGGCATCGAACTGGTCCAAGACCAGGTTGTCCGCAATCGAGAAGGAGGAAATAATGCCGTCCGTCGAGCGGTCCTCCGGGATGAACCCGAGGCCCGCCTCCAGGGACTTGCGGGGCTTGGCACGCGTGATATCCGCGCCCTCCAGGGTAATCGTGCCGCTGTCGGGAACACGCAGACCCAGGATCGCCTCGGCGAGCTCAGTCTGCCCATTGCCCTGCACGCCGGCAACCGCGAGGATCTCGCCGTGCTGGACCTGGCAGGAGACGTGATCGAGCTCGGGCACGCCGTTCGCCCCCAGCAGGGACACGTCGTCAAAGACGAGGCCCCCACCGCGAGGGCGCGCCGGCTCCTTGTCGACGCGCATGAGCACCTCGCGGCCCACCATCTGGGAGGCCAGGGATGCCTCGGAGTCGGTGGGCGATGCCTCGCCCACGACCTTTCCGCGTCGAATCACCGTGATCTCGTCGGCAACCGCGCGCACTTCGCGCAGCTTGTGCGTGATGAACACGATCGACGTCCCCGAGTCGGCGAGCTGACGCATGATCGTCATGAGCTCGTCCGTCTCCTGCGGGGTCAGCACGGCCGTCGGTTCATCCAGGATCAGGACCTTCGCCTGACGCGACAGCGCCTTGACGATCTCGACGCGCTGCTGCGCACCAACCGGCAGATCCTCGATCAGCGCATCAGGATCCAGGTCGAATCCGAATCGCGCCGACACCTCGCGCACAGTCTTGCGCGCGCGTTCGCGGCTGATGATGCCGGCGGGACCCGTCGGTTCAAAGCCGAGCGCAATCGACTCGGCCACGGTAAAGACCGGAATCAGCATGAAGTGCTGGTGAACCATGCCGATACCCGCGGCGACCGCGTCGCCCGGTCCCTTGAACGTCACGGGCTCCCCGTCGATGAGGATCTGCCCTTCATCGGGCTGATGCATCCCGTACAGGACGTTCATGAGTGTGGACTTGCCCGCTCCGTTCTCTCCGAGCAGGGCGTGGATGTGCCCCTCCTCGATCGTCAAGTTGATCGAGTCATTGGCGGTGAGGGGACCAAACCTCTTCGTGATCCCCCGCAGCTCTAGTTTCATTCCTTCGACCTTCCCCAGTACAGGCGCGCGATAGCCTCCCGAAACCCGGGTGGGGCTGCCGGCACACCTGCCGACAGCCCCACCACAGGGACATCACTTCGGGGCGTTCTGCGATTCGATCGTGAGGTTGCCGGACTTGATATCGTCCGCGAGCTTGTCCAGCTCGGACCTGAGCTCATCGGAGACCTTCGCATCGAAATCGTGGAAGGGAGCGAGCGAGACACCACCGTTGGCCAGCGTGCCCACGTACGGATCCGAGGTGAACTTGCCGTCGACGGAGTCCTTGATGGCCTGCTCGACCGAGGCGCCGATCTCCTTCATGACCGAGGTCAGAACGATCGAGGAGTAGTCGGGGTTGGCCTCGTACCAGTCGGAGTCCACGCCGATGATGAAAGTGTTGCCGTCGGCCTTGGCGGCCGCCGCGGCGCCCAGGCCCACGGGGCCAGCGACGGGCATGATGATGTCAGCGCCCTGCGAGATGAACTGCTGAGCCTGCTCCTTGCCCAGGGTCTGGTCGTCGAAGTTCTGCGTGAACGAGCCGTTCTGCGCAGCCTTGTCCCAGCCGAGCAGCTGCACGGTGGTGCCCTTGGCCTTGTTGTAGGCGTCAACGCCGTCGGCGAATCCATCCATGAAGACCGTCACCGAGGGGATCTGCATGCCGCCGAAGGTGGCGACCTTGCCCGTCTGCGTCATGCCCGCAGCCGCGTAACCCGCCAGGAACGCGGCCTCAGCCGTGTTGAACAGGAGCGGACGACCGTTGTCGAGGGTGACGGGGTTGGAGCCGTCAGAGAAGCTGGAGTCGATCAGGGCGTAGTGCACGTCCGTGTTGTCCTCCGCAGACTTGTGGATCGCCTGCTCGAGGTTGAAGCCGACGCCGATGATCAGGTTGCAGCCATCGGAGACCATGGCCTCGACGTTGGGAGCAAAGTCGGTGTCAGAGCTGGACTCAGCCGTGTTGATCTTGATGCCCAGGCTGGTCTGGGCGCTCGTGAGGCCGTTATACGCGGACTCGTTGAAGGACTTGTCGTCCCAGCCGCCGGCGTCGGAGACCGCGCAGGCCTTGAAGGACGCAGCGTCCTTAGCCTCGCCAGAGCCACCGCCGGACCCGCCGGCGCTTCCCCCGCCGCCACATGCGGACAGCGCGAGCGATGCAATGCCCGCCGCAGCGACGAGCTTCGTGAGGTGCTTCATGAGTATGTTCCTTTGTTGATGCGGATTCTTCGATGAATCAATGACGGCGCGGGCTCGGACCCTGTTCGCAGCGTGCCTGCGAACATTTGCATGAGTCGACTTTTACGTCTGATCCGAGTGTCCCGCGCCGTCTCAGTCCCTGTCAAGGACTGGTTGTTCTCGCTTTGATAACGATTACGTGATCATCTGGCCGCCAGCGAGAGGCCAGAAGGCTTACTTCGGAGCGTTCTCCGATTCGATGACAAGCGTTCCCTTCTTGATCTGTTCGGTCAGCTTGCTGATCTCCTGCTTGACCTCCATGGGAACCTGAGCCTCGAAGTCATGGAAGGGAGCAAGCGAGACGCCGCCGTTGGCCAGCGTACCCACGTAGGGATCCGAGGTGAACTTCCCCTTGGTCGAATCCTGAATGGCCTGCTCGACCGCGGCACCGATCTCCTTGCGAACGGAGGTCAGCACGATCGAGGAGTACTGGGGGTTGGCCTCGTACCAGTCGGTATCCACGCCAACGATCAGCGTGTTTCCATTGCTCTTGGCAGCCGCGGCAGCGCCCAGGCCCACGGGGCCGGCGACGGGCATGATGATGTCGGCGCCCTCGGAGATGAACTGCTGTGCCTGCTGCAGGCCCAGCGACTGATCATCGAAGGAGTCGGTGAACGCGCCGGTCTGGGCTTCCTTATCCCAGCCCAGCACCTGCACGGAGGCGCCCTTGGCCTGGTTGTAAGCGTTCACGCCGTCGGCAAATCCGTCCATGAACACGGTCACGGCGGGGATCTGAGCGCCGCCGAAGGTGGCGACCTTACCCGTCTTCGTCATCGCGGCCGAGGCATAGCCCGCCAGGTAGGCGGCCTCGGAGGTATTGAAGAGCAACGGGCGACCGTTCTCGAGAACAACGGGGTTGGTGCCGTCGGAGAACCCGGAGTCGATAAGGGCGTAGTTGCGGTCCGTGTGCTTCAAGGCGGACTCGTGGATGGCCGGCTCGAGGTGGAAGCCGACGCCGATGATCAGCGTGCAGCTGTCGGCAACCATCTTCTCGACGTTGTTCGTGAAGTCCTCCACCGTGTCGGATTCGGCGGTATCGACCGTCACCCCCAGGAACGACTTGGCTTCCATCAGCCCGTCATAGGCGGACTGGTTGAAGGACTTGTCCTGCCAGCCGCCGGTGTCTGAGACGGCGCATGCCTTGAAGGGAAGCTCAGCTTTGGCCCCATCAGACTGCTGGGCCACATTTCCATTTCCAGCACACGCGGTCAAGGCGAGTGTGAGCGCGCCCATAGCGGCGGCAAATTTGACGGACTGCTTCATGAATATCTCTCTCTAGCGACGCGAGTCTCTTGCGTATTGATGGTGGTGCGGGAACGAATTTCTCACACTATCGCACGATAGTACCAATCATGCGAGCCAGCAGTTACGCTGTATCCAAGTGTCCCGCACCACCACCATCACGTCAAGGCAAATCGCTTACCTGCTGGTAACGATTTGAGAACGACGCAGCCAGAGTGCGGCGACACCAACCACGGCCAGGAGGAATGCGACAGGCAATCCCCGGGAATCAGCACCCGTGCGGGCGATGGCCCCACGAGGAGCGCCAGCGTTCGGTTTCTTCGTGGAAGCAGGAGCACCCGCGCCGGGGGCAGCCCCCTGGTCCGCGTTGGCCGACGGGGACGGGGCCGGCACAGGGGCCTCGGTGCCCGCACAGGTCACCGGAATCGTCAGGCCATCCGTGGCCTCGACGACCGTTGCAAAGTCGGTGGCGACTGTCAGCGCCACATTCACGACCTCGCCGGCCGCCTTCCCCTCACAGGCACCCACGACCGTCACATCGACGCTCGCCTGTCCCGCGCCGTCCGTCGTGATGACTGCGGCAGCGTCGGAGGCGTGCGCGTCCACGAGGGAGTTATCCACGTCGGCCACGGCCTCGGGACCGCCCGCGCTCACGCGCACCTTGCGCGTGATCGAAGGCCCCTCCGAGAAAGACAGGCCGCGCAGCGGGATCGTCACGGTCGAGCCGTCGGCGACCGCCTCGGTGGGCAGGGTCAGGCCGATCGAGGACTTCGCCTCGCGCGGGGCCAGGCCGCTCGCGGCGCCCGCAGCCCGGTCCGCGACGCCCGAGTGGCGCGCCAGGTACTCGTTGAATACGTCACGGTCCAGGTTACCGTTCGTCACGGTTGCTCCCCCGCGAGTGAGGGCCTCGAAGGAATCTCCGCCGTCCAACAGGAAGTTCACGGACCCGACCGTGTAGGTCCCATCAGCCTTCAGCGGCTCACCGTTGATCGTCACCGACGTGATGCGCTGTCCGTCGGGCTTGGCCGGGTCGTAGGTGTAGCGCACGTTCGAGGACAGGCTCAGCTTGAGCATGGGCCGAGAATTCTGCGAGTTCAGGTCGCTCTTCCACTGCTGTTCGAGCGCGTCCTTGAGGTCCGATCCCTTGAGGGTGACGTAGCCGAGTTCGTTGGAGAAGGGTTCGACCTCGTAGGTCTGCGCATAGGTGATCGTCCCGTCCTCGTTGGGCACCAGGTCGGCGCGCAGGCCTCCCGCGTTGATCATGCCGATGTCGACGCTCTTTCCGTCCGGGGTGAGGATCGTCTCGCGCAGCGAGTCGGCCACCAGGTCACCGAGGGGAGGACTCGATACCGCGGTTCGAGCCCGGCTCGGTTAGCCCGTCAGGGGTCGTGAAGACACCGCGCATGAAGGGTGTCGTGTAGCCGGTCGCGACGACGCGCTTGCCCGCTTCCTTCGAGTCGGCCTCGGCCTTATCAACGATTGCCTGGGTGTCGGGGTCCGCGCCGCACTGGGCAACCTCAGCGGCCGGGATGAGGATCGAGTCGGCACTCGTGACCTGGCGCGTCGCAGGATCAATCGTCAGGCGGATCAGACCGAGGTTATCCGTGTAGGAGCCGGACGCGATACCCGCCAGGCGCGGGTTCGCTGACTCGAAGGACTCCACCGAGTTCACGTGGTCGAACTCGTAGGGCACGTGCGTGTCCCCGCCCATGAGGCCATCGACGTCCTTGCCGACCTTCGTATAATTGTTCTTCACGTCGTCGTCGAGCATGGCGATGACAACGTCTGCCGTGCCACTGCCCTTGAGAGATGCGGCCAGCGAGTTGATGCGTGCAATCGGGTCGCTAAAGGTCAGTCCCTCCGTCGTGCCAGGGCTCAGCTTGTAGGGGACGTCCTGCGCGATGGCCCCGATGAATGCGACCTTCATGCCTGAGGGCGACGTCCACACCTTGTAGTCCCCCAGGTAGGGGGTGCCGTCCCCGTAGGTGCCCATGCCCTCGATGTTGGCTCCCAGGTACGGGAAGGTCGCCTGCACGTACTCGCTCGGGTTGGAGCCGTCGACGCGCTGCTTAAAGACGGCCTGCCCCATGTCCAGCTCGTGGTTGCCGATCGTGGAGGCCAGCGGGTTCAGGGTGTTGAGGGCCGCGATAGTCGGGTTGTCGTTGAGCGCGCCCGAGATGTAGGGGGACGCTCCAATGTTGTCGCCCAGCAGCGTGAAGGACGAGTTCGGGTTCGTCTCGCGTGCCTTCTTCAGGTAGCAGTTCATCGCGGGCAGGCCGGCCTCGCGCACGACGCCCTTCTTGGTGACCTGCTGGATATGCCCGTGCACGTCCGTCAGGTTGTAGAGGTCCAGGGTGATCGGCGCGGCCTCGTCCTGCGGCGCGGCCCCCTCCTGCGGGTTAGCAGCTGCCACTGTTGGCAGCGTTGCCAGGGCGAGCCCGCACGCCGAAGCGAGCGCGAGGCGTGTCCATGGTTTGCGCATGGTGTGTTCCTTTCTGCGCGGCGACAACGCCGCGTGTTGTGGTGACTGGGATGGTTCAACGTTGAGGGGCGCCCAGGCGGCGACACGACGCCCCGCGCACGGCCAGACCCGCGAGGGCGAGAAGGAACCCGGCCCCGATGGCGAACTCGGCGCTGGCACCCGTGCGCGCGAGGGCCCGGGCGCTCGCGGGAGAGGCGCGGTTCTCCGGACTCTTTCCGCGGGACGAGGCCGTGGCAGCCCGGGTGGTCACGCGCGGTGCGGAGGTGGTGGCGCTATGCGGTCGGGGCCCGGCGGGCGCCGGGCTCGTCGCGGGCGTCGGGGTAGTGCCCGTTTCCGGTCCTGGCGTCACCGCTGGCACTGGTTCATCGCCCGGTGTGGGCGCGCCTTCGAGGAGCCTGAGCCCAATGATCTCGGGGTTGTGGTCCGAGGAGCGGTAGGGGCCCTCGGCCTCGACGGCCAGGTGGGCGTTCATGCCCGCGCGCGAGTACTCGAAGGCGATGGACTCCTGGGCGTTGACGGCCCAACTGGTGACACCGGCAACGAGGGGTGTGGCGGCCGCGTTGGCGAACACGTGGTCCAGCGACCCGGAGCGGCCCGCGTACACGTAGGAGGGCTCGCCCGATCCCGACACGCGCTCCCACCCGGCGCCTTCGATGGTCTTGATCGGGTCTTCCTGCGAGTAGGAGTTGAAGTCGCCGACCAGCAACGTGGGTTTGTCCGCGTAGCGTGCCGCGAACGACGCCAGGGACGAGGCCTGGGCGACGCGGATCGCGTTGGCGTTTCCCTGCCCGTCCCCACTATCGGTATTGCCCTCGCCCGCGCCCTCCGGCACGGACCCCTTGGACTTGAAGTGGTTGGCGATCACCACGAAGGAAGGGGCGGACGCGCGCTCGGTGGTGCGCCGCGCGAACTCCTGGGCCAGCGGCTGGCGTGCAAGGCCCGAGAAAGCCGCGTCGTCGTGGATGACGGAGTCCCCGACCGGCGTGACGGCCGCGGTCTTGTAGATGAAGGCGACGCGGATGACGTCCTCGCCGGCCGGGATGGTCGGCGGCGAGGGCACGTATGCCCACACGTCGGATCCCAAGGCCTCGTTCAAGGCGGTCACGAGCCGCGCCAGGGCGGCGTCGCGGTCACTCCCCACCCCCACGGCGACAGGGTTTTCGATCTCTTCCAGGGCGACCACGTCGGCCCCCAGCGCGTTGATCGCGGAGACAATCTTGGCTTCCTGGTTGGCGAAGGCCTCGCGCGAAAACGCGCCGCGCACCTTGCACTTCTTGGCCGTCACGAAGGCGCCCGTGCGGTCCGGGTAGCCCGTGCATCCGGCCTCGTCGACGCCCAGGTCGGAGAAGTAGTTGAGGACGTTGAAGGTCGCCACGCGCGTGTCCCCGCCGACCGTGGGTGCGCTCGGCCGCTGCCCCGCGATGGTCACGGGCGATCGGTCGAGATGCCCGGCGACCATGGAGGTCGGCTGAAAGACAAAGGACCCATGCCTCGGCTCCAAGACGACGGGAGCGGAGAAGGTCACGTGATAGCCCACGCGCGCGGGAGCCCCGTTGGCCAGGTAGGCGTAGGGCACCTCGGTCGCCGCGCCCTTCAGCAGGTTCGTGTTCGTCCCGTCGTCGAGGGTGATCACCCGCGCGGCGTTGGCCGCCTCAAAGTCGCGTGCGGCCTGCCCCGGCGCGACCACGTCGGTCGCGGCGCGCAGCGGCTCGGAGCCCGGTGTGAGCGCCAGCGTCCCATACTGATTCGCCGCATAGTTGTCTGTGATCGTCCAGGTGCCCTGGGGGGGACAGGAGCATGGATTCGTAGGCCTCGGCCCGATCCGGCGCGGGCACGCCGGTGACCGGAGTGGGAGCCACGGCCTCACACCCGTCTACCTGCGTGAATCCGGTGGCAGCCAACTGGGTCAGGCTCGAGGGGTTTTCCTTCGCGGTCGTCGCCGGGAACTCGCCGACCACGCCACTGACGCGCACGCACGTCCCCAGGGCCGGGATCTGGCCGTTCTTCCCCGCGTAGACGAACAGCGCGTCCGAGCTGACCCGCCCCTCATCCCACGTGCCGCCACTGCCCGGCGTTTGGATGGTGTAGCCGTCCAGGGTGGCCCCCAGCCCGGATTCCCCCGCCGGGTAGGCGGCCGTCACGACGCCGACCGTGGTGAGGGTAGCCCCCACCATCGCCGAGTCGTCCCCCACGCCCACCGCCTGGATGTCCGGGATCGGGGTATCGACGGTCGCACCGTTTGGCGCGGCATCCTCAGCAGTTGCAACCGCACGCCCAGCGGCACCTTCCGGGGTCGCGGCCACGCTCGCGGGCACGCCCCCAGTCGTCTCGACGTCGGCGGAGGGCTGAGAGCCACGACTCTCGGGGGCGCTCAGCTGCCCCTCCCCCCGTCATTGACGAGGCCGACTGCCCCCGGGTGATTCCGCTCCCCTGGGCAGTGGGCGTACCGGATGTTTCGGGAGCACGTTGTTCTCCCGACTGAGCAGGGTATCCAACGCCCGACTGAGCAACCTGCGCAAGTTCCGCCCCGGCGTCAGTCGCCCAAGCGGCAGGAACAAGCCCCACAGCGGACAGAGCGAGTACGCCGAGTACAGCTAACGACCGAGTCCCGCGCGTCATCGGGATTTCCTCTCAACCTCTCCTCACTGTGAGGGACCCACAGGTCCCGAACCGCAGGCATCTTTACCAACGGCAACACGAGTTGTGACAAGTGTAGTCTCAATCGCACACAAATGGAACCGCATGGGAGGATTCCCGTCCCCCCGCGACGACATACGAGAAGCCGCGCAGGAGCAACACGAATACCTCAATCCCTGCTCATCGAACTGTGGCCACACCTCCACCTCGATGTCAGGATCATCGCTGCCTGGGAGAATACATTCGACTCACTGCGCGGAAAAAACAAATGGGGGCGCATCCACACCGCACCCACGCACCCGGAGGAATAGCATTCCTGCCGCACAGGAGTGCACGCCGCCAGCCTCCTTATGCAGGGGATTCCGGCACACGCGAGCCACTATCGGCGACGTTGGGAAGCCGAGGGCTATCAGACAGAACACGTTGGTGGGGGCAGTTCCAGGTGTTGCGGCATGGGTGGACGAGTTCGTTCCCACAGATCACGTCGTCGGCCAGTCAGGTGGCGCTCTGGACCCACCTGCGCGCAGGTTAACGGGCGCTTCGCATGTAAGGGTGTGGGAGGTGTCGGAGTGGGCCGGAGTGGGCCGGAGTGCAGGTGGCGGCGTGGGCGCCGTGCCCATCCTGCCGCCAGTAGGGCCCAGGTGCGCATGGAGGGGGTGTGGCGGTGAGTGGTTCGGTGTGCCAGTTCCGCGTTTGTTCTTGTGCGTTGGGGCAGTGCACCCGATCCGTAGGCAATGCACCTCTTCTGTTCGGGTGCACCGCCACGTAACGGGTGCAGCGCCCCTCATCGGGTGCAGCGCCCCCGCGCTTGTGGCAGTTGTGACAGCTGTCGGGGTTGCGGGGGTCTTCTGGGCTTGAGTTGTCTTCCGCTTGGACTGTCTTCCGCTTGGGGTCTTTGTGGCGCCTCATGTTGTGGTTCCTCAGAAATGTCGCACGTAATTCCCCGGCACGTATTTCAAACATTGAAATCACATCGTTGGAATTCTGCGGTTTTTCCGATACCTATGAAAAGTTCGGGTACCCGAATTACGTGCGACTTTTGGTTGATGAAGCTCCCGAGGCGAGCTCCTGTGTTCGGTCGTCGTCCCACGACACTGTCCACAATCCCCGGGACGCTTCGAACACCACCCCACACCCCACAATGCGAAGAGCCACATAACCCAACCCGAAGGACACAAAACGATTACACCACTCCACAGGACTTGACCTGCAGCAGTCCCACATTGCTAACATTGAACCATGGGATCACTTGAAGACGAAGTTCGCCGTGAAATCGAAGAAGAAGATATGCGCCGGCGCGCTGGGGAAAGATATTTTAACGTATCCGACCATCCAGCGCTTAGTGAATTTAAAGAACTTTTGAGAAAATATAAAGTCCCTCCTGTAAGATTCTACAAAAATATTCGATCAGGAACTTCAATGTTTGGCTTAGGACACCCTTTTACAGTCTTCTCAGCTGAATCTGAAGGGTGGCTCATTCAAAATTCAGATTATGACGTCAGATTGCCAACATGTTTTGCATTTGCAACAACCGGAGAAGTGTATATTGGCGCAATACTTGAATGCTGCAATAATACCTACGATTCTACGAAAGCGCGAGGAATTTCATTAGATGACACTATCACTGTTCTTGGAAAGAATGATCTGAGATTCGTCAGCCTTGCCAATGCTAGCCGATGCACCTTCGCGGACAGGAGTAGCCTCAGCGGACTCGAAAGAGACTATCTGCGTCCCGCTCTTCGTCAAGTGCTTGAACATAGGGTGACAAAGGGGATTTTTGTTCTACCTTCTTACTAAAGCAAGGCGTGAGCCTACCCCGGGGCGATGGTGCCGCCCGGAGTAGCGTCCCGCATGGTGGTGTAACCGTGTGGTGGTCGGCTCGTTGCTTGTTATGGGTGCGGTCACCGTGTGATCCTTCGAGAAAGCTCTTCTACTTCTCACTCGAAACGATGTGGAGGCACTACGATGACCGCTCCTCATGTTATCGACCCTGCTGGCCTGCTTGGCCAGGCGTTGTCCCAGGCATCCCCGGATTTGATGCGTTCCTTGCTCCAGCACGTCATCAACGCGTTACTATCAGCGGACGCCGATGCGGCGTGTGGGGCCAACAAGATCCCCAACGTCACGCCAGGCGCAATGGGTATCGACACCGGCCCCTGGACACCAGGGTCGGCACCATTGACGTGGCGATCCGCAAACTGCGTTCAGGTACCTACTTCCCGTCAGTGGTTGCTGCAACGGCGCAAACGCAGTGAAACCGCGTTGATCACAGTGGTCGCCCACTGCTCCTGGCGGGAGCATCCACGTGCCGTATGGACAAGCTCGTCAAAACCCTGGGAATCACAGGACTGTCCAAGTCCCAGGTCTCACGTATGGCAACAGACCTCGACGAACACGTCGAACAGTTCCGCAACCGTCCCCTCGATGGCGCTGGTCCTTTCACGTTCGTCGCCGCTGACGCACTGACCATGAAAGTACTGGCCTGGATCATAGTGCACGGGGAGCAACGCTATCGCTGCGCTGCGTAAGCTGAGGGTCCACACCAAGCCAAGCATTCGCCCGCACACCGAGCATGTGGGAGCGTTCATCCCCCACGATGAAACAACCACCTTCAATACCGCCTTCACGCGCTACAAAGCCGAACGATCACCACAAAACCAACACGCTCTGCTCTCTAATACGAAGATGAAACCCCCGACCATTAAGGCGGGGGTTGGAGGACGTGGCATTAGTCCGCCGCCACGAAAGCTCTTTGTCGTTGGATACTTGATCACCGTGTTTCGTGGTCGTCATCTAACAGCTCGCGCTGCCAAGTACCCGTTTCAGCCCGTGTCCTGTTTCTCGGCATGTTCCTGCACGCACATCAAGCAACTCAGGATCACGCTTACAAGGACCGAGGCGTATGACACGACAACGATCAACCATGCCAGATTCACAGCCACTCAACGAGGCCGTGATACAGCACCTACGGCCCCGACCTGAGGGCATGCACTGTGCCAGCCCCGGCCTCGTCCCTGTCGATGAGCGACAGTCAGGACGCCGAGTACGGGGAGACGACCACCTGGGCGCGCTGAAGGTCCTTGACCTCGGCGTAACCGGTCGTGGACATGGCACGCTTGAGGGCACCCACGAAGTTCAGCGAGCCGTCCGCGCGAGTCGAGGGGCCGTAGAGGATCTGCTCGAGCGTGCCCGTCGTCCCCACGTGAACGCGTTGGCCGCGCGGCATATCCGGGTGGGTCGCCTCCGACCCCCAGTGCCAGCCGCGCCCGGGAGCCTCCTCCGCGCGGGCGATGGCCGCACCCAGCATGACGGCGTCCGCGCCGCACGCGATAGCGCGCGCGAGGTCGCCGCTGCGCCCGATGCCGCCGTCGGCGATGACGTGTACGTAACGACCGCCGGACTCGTCCATGTAGTCGCGGCGAGCTGCGGCCACATCCGCGATCGCGGTCGCCATCGGCGCGTGAACGCCCAACGACTGGCGCGTCGAGTGCGCCGCTCCCCCGCCGAAACCAACGAGGACGCCGGCCGCGCCCGTGCGCATCAGGTGCAGGGCAGCCGTGTCCGTGCACACGCCTCCGACGATGACGGGGACGTCCAGCTCGTAGATGAAGCGCTTGAGGTTGAGGGGCTCGCGCCGCGACGACACGTGCTCGGCGGACACTGTGGAGCCGCGAATAATGAACAGGTCGACGCCCGCGTCCACGACCGCGCGCCAATGCTGCTGGACGCGCTGGGGCGAGAGCTTGCCGGCGACGACCACCCCGGCCTCGCGCAGCTGCGTGAGCCGCTCCGTGATCAGCGCCGGCTTGATCGGCTCCGAATAGACGCGCTGAAGGGTCGCGATCGACTCCTCCTCGCCGAGGTGCGCGATCTGGTCGAGAATCGGCTCGGGATCCTCGTAGCGGGTCCACAGTCCATCCAGATCCAGGACGCCGATGCCACCGAGGCGACCAAAGGCGATCGCGGTTTCCGGGCTCATCACCGAGTCCATAGGGGCGGCCATGAGAGGAATGTCGACGTGGTAGGCGTCGATCTGCCAGCCAACGTTGACGTCCTCGGGGTCGCGCGTACGCCGGGCGGGCACGAGCGCAATGTCGTCCAGTGTGTAGGCGCGCCGACCGCGCTTGCCGCGTCCGATTTCGACTTCGTGGCTCATGAACCGATTCTACTGCCTCCGAGACGCAGATGTGCCCGCCCTCTGCCACACTGGTGGAACCGGCAAGGACAGGAGCAACCATGAGCTGGATCGACGACCCGTGGATGGGTTTTGACACCGAGACGACGGGCGTGCGCGCGCTCAAGGACCGCCTGGTGACGGCGGCCCTCGTCCTACGCATCGACGGCGCCTCCTACCGCAGCGGGGTCAGCGCCCCCGACCAGGTGGCCACGTGGCTGACCGACCCGGGCATCGAGATTCCCGAGCAGGCCACGGCCGTTCACGGCATCACGACCGAGCAGGCGCGTCGCGACGGCCGCCCCATCGAGGAGGTCCTGCACGAGCTGGCCGGTTCCATCGTCGAGCACTGGCTGCGCGGCTACCCGGTCGTGGCCTTCAACGCGACCTACGACATCACGCTGGTCAACCAGGAGCTGCGCCGCCACCGCCTGGGCTCCTTCGAGGAGCGTCTGGAGGGCGCGCCCATGCTGGTCGTCGACCCCCTGGTCCTGGACCGCAAGCTCGACCGCTTCCGCAAGGGCAAGAAGACGCTGACGGAGATGGCGCCCGTCTATGGGGCGGTCGCCTCCCCCGACGCGCACACGGCCGAGGTCGACGTGGCCATGACGCTCGACGTGCTGGCCGGCATGGTTGATAAGTACCCGCAGCTGGCCTCCATGAGCGCCCTGGAGCTCATGGATTATCAGCTCCAGGCCCACCAGGATTGGGCCGAGGACTTCGAGAAGTACCTGCGCAAGCAGGGCCGCGACGCATCCATCGACCGCGAGTGGCCCCAGATCACGCCGCGAGGCCGCGGCGGCGACCAGGAGTAAGAACGATTCAGGCGGGGGTTGGCAGGTGCCGGCACCCGTTTTCGTTGCGCCTGAGGCTCCTCCGCACACAGGGGGCCTGTTTTCCGGCACGCTTGGCCCAGTATTCTCATGGCGAGGCTCCTCCGCACACAGGGGGCCTGCACGAGCTGCTTGGAGAGCGCCTGTACGAGGCAGTGGCCGGGTTAGTCCGCGCCCGGTGGGCGGCCGACCGGCTGCGCAGCACGCGCTACACGCCACCAGTGCGGAGGGCGCTGGCGGGGTCGCAGCCCCTGGCCACGAACACACATCCGGATAGGTAACGAACATCCGGATAGGTAAGCAGCATCCGGATAGCTTAACAACCTATCCGGATGTGCATAACCTATCCACGTGTGCACAACCTATCCAGATAAGCCCAGAGGGTATGGCAGGGAACGCGGGCCTGGTCACGTAACACGCAACGCGCGACCCGTGTGGAGGGTGCCGGCGGGCCCGACGGCGCCACAGGGTCTCGCCGAATAAAAGTCGCACATAATTTCCCACGGTCAGTTTTCAAGCACCGCTCAAAACGTTGCAATTCCAACGACGCAAATTCAAGGTTTGAAGCAGCCGCAGGGGAATTACGTGCGACATTGCCTAGGAACCATGCCTGCGACCGTCCTCGCGGCCCAGACCTCTCCAGTTCCGTCCACGTAAAGGACAGGGTCAGTGCATGCGTCACGGTCACCGATGATGAGCCGCGGTCCCGCCCGCGTAAAGGACTGGGGCTCCCGGCCACCAACACACATCCGGATAGGCAAGCAACATCCGGATAGCTTAATAACCTATCCGGATGTGCATAACCCATCCACGTGCGCGCAACCTATCCAGATAAGCCCAGAGGGTATGGCAGGGAACAGAGGGCCTGGTCAAGTAACACGCAACGCGCGACCCGTGTGGAGGGTGCCGGCGGGTCCGACGGCGCCACAGGGTCTCGCCGAATAAAAGTCGCACATAATTTCCCACGGTCAGTTTTCAAGCACCGCTCAAAACGTTGCAATTCCAACGACGCAAATTCAAGGTTTGAAGCAGCCGCAGGGGAATTACGTGCGACATTGCCTAGGAACCATGCCTGCGACCGTCCTCGCGGCCCAGACCTCTCCAGGCGCGGTCCCGCCCGCGTCAAGGACTGGGGCTCCCGGCCACCAACACACATCCGGATAGGCAAGCAACATCCGGATAGGTAACGAACATCCGGATAGCTTAATAACCTATCCGGATGTGCATAACCTATCCACGTGCGCACAACCTATCCAGATAAGCCCAGAGGGTATGGCAGGGAACGAAGGACCTGGCGAGGGAACGTACACCACGAGCCACCCGTGTGGAGGGTGCCGGCGGGGCCGCAGGGCCTAGCCGGGCTTCGAGCCGACGCGCCGAGCGAAGCTCGCGGCGTGGACGGTGAGCGGGCGGGCGGGCCCGACGGCGCCCGGAACACCGGTGCACAGCCAGCAAGAACACCGGCGACACAGCCAACAGAAACACCAGCGGCGCAGCCGCAAGAACACCGGGGGCCCAGCCAACGGAACACCGGCGGCGCAGCAGCAACGCGGGTATACGAGAGGCCCGGAGGCGAGTCGCTGCCTCCGGGCCTCTACGCAAGGATCACTTGTCGTTGATGAGGTCCAGCCACGTGCGGCGCTCGCCCACGAGGATGCCGAAGTCGCGGTTCTGGTCCGCAATCGCGGCGTCTGTCGCGGGGTTCTTGATAAGGGCGGCCAGAACGTCGGGGGCGGCGGTGATGGCGCCGACACCCTGACGGACCAGTTCGAGGACCTGCTCGGAGTTCTTGAAGGACGCGGCCAGCACGTCGGCCTTCAGGTCGTAGGTGCGCAGGGTGCGGTGGATTTCGGAGGCGACGCGCACGCCGTCGATGCCGTAGTTGTCCATGCGGTTGACGTAGGGGGCGACGTAGCGAGCCCCGGCCTTGGCGGCCATGAAGCCCTGCATCGAGGAGTGGATGCCGGTAGCGGTCACCTGCATGCCTTCGCGCACGATGCGCGGGATGGCGGCGAAGCCTTCGTGCGTGACGGGCAGCTTGATGAAGAGGTTGCCGCCGATTTCGCCGCGCAGCGCCCGGGCCTCGGCGACCATGTCGTCGGCGCGCTGGGAGACGATCTGGACGTGCAGCTGCGCACCGTCGGGCAGGACGGACTTGATCGCGTGGAGGACCTCGAGGGGTTCCTTGCCTTCGCGGTACAGGATCGTCGGGTTGGTCGTCACGCCGTCGATGGGCAGGTATTCGAGGGTCTTTTTGATGGAATCGACGTTCGCGTGATCGATGAGGATGAGCATGGGTGGCTCCTTTGCGCTGTCGTGGGTTTTTCGCACCCCTAGGATAGCGCGGGCGGGAGCAACCCACCGGCTGCTCCCGCCCGCAGTTCACACTCGATTGAGCTGTTCGATGATGAGCTTCGCCGCTTTTGTGTTGCCCCCTGCACTCCGCGTCTCTTGACGAAACTCGGAGAGGCGCGCATGGCACTCACGATCAGAGAGCACGCGCATAGCCGCCTCACGGAGGACATTGGGAGTTGCTTCGCGGATTTCCAACGCTTCACCCAATCCCAGCTCCTCCACCCGCCGCGCCACAGTCGGCTGGTCGTTACCAACAGGAACAACCAGCATCGGCACACCGTAGAAGAGTGCCTCATTGACACTATTCATACCTCCATGGGTAATAAAGAGAGATGCTTGCGAGAGCACCTCAAGTTGCGGAACCCTGCTGCGAACCATCGTCGTAGGAGGAAGGGGCCCTAGGTTCTCGGGGCGCACCGAGTTGCCGATTGCCATGACAACACGCACACCAGTACCTCCGAACGCTTCTACACAGCGACGGAAGAACCGCTCGGATTTATTGAGTTCTGTTCCGAGAGATATGTAGACGAGAGGTCCGCCACCTTCGGGAAGTTCACATGGCTCGTGGCGACATCCATCGATAGAAGCACCTACGAACGCATACCGAGATTGAGGAAATTCGCCGGCGTACACCTGGAAGCTCCGAGGCGTGTAGGTGATGTTGAGAGCAGGGCTATTACGCACAATCTCAGCCTCAAGCTCTCGGAATCGCCAGCCATATCGCCTACTCATAGGTGCGGAGATGAGCGCTCTCAGGCGCGGGAAACGGAAGATCGAGGTTAGGTACAACCCGCCGTTTCGACCGAAGTCTTCCAGCACATGCTCATTAAGCGCGAAGGTTGAGAAGATCCTAATGGGGACTATTCCCAAACGGTCGGCGAGCGCCTTGCCTGACACAAGAGCATCTCGTAGAGCAGGCAGTCGTAGCCTGCGCCGATACGCAGCACCGTCCGATAAGCCGCACGCCAGCATCGCATGCGATCCTGGAATGGACGCGGGAAGAGGGGATAGTCATCGTAAGGGACGAAATGCGCGCCCGTATTTTCCACTGCTTCTCGCCACGCAGGAGAATGAATATAGGTGACACGATGCCCCATATCAGTGAGTACCCGAGCTAATCCGAGCGTCGGGTTCGTATGGCCAGCAAACGGTAGATTCACCATGAGAATGGAGTAGGAATTGCGCTCATTCATAGAAATGACCTACACCGTTTTTGATGACTGCGATAGCTTCCTCACTGAGCACCTGAGCATCGAAACGCTTGAGGAAAGCAGCGATGAAGTCCACCTTTTGACACATTCGCTCATACGATTCCGCAACGATCAGCGGATCGACCCACACATCTACAAGCAGGACCAACACTTCAGCAACCTCACGGGGGAATGCACAGCCGATTTCACCAGACTCGATTCCCTGGCGCAGCATTTGTTCCAGGTGGGGCGCAAGCTTTGTCAGCGTGTTACGCAATGATTCCAGTAAGGCTTCTGGAACCTCACTCACCCAGTTGGCGCGCCCAAGACCACTTTGCGGACTAGACGCAACCATATGCTTCGCGAGGACCGTTACCCTATCGGTCACCGATGCATCAGATTGTGCAGCCAGGTCTTCAACAAATGCGTTCAGATAGTGCAACTCCCCCACAACAACGGAACGCAGCACCTCCTGTTTCGACGAGAAATGATGATAGATCGCCCCCTTCGACATGCCGCTTGTCGTGACGATATCTTGCATCGTTGTCATGTCGTAACCCTTATCTGCGAAGAGCTGGCGAGCGGCTATACAGATCGCTTCCCGGGTACGCTCGGATTTCTCAGCCTGATTCACACAACCCCCATTCCAGACCGTCGGTCGGTTTTATTGTACGTCCCTCCTTCACACCCAGCAAGACAAGCCACCGAAGAGTCCGGAAGACAAGAGCAGCCACACTGCCACGACTTAACGAAAGACCCAGCTCCCCACCCTCTTTGCACCCTCCCCCACCCACGCAGCCGCAACACAAATCCTTGAATGCCTCCAAGACAAAACACGCACGTAACCAACTCATACAGCGTCATCGCCCCCCGAGTCACCCTTGCATACAAGAAGCGGGCGGGAGCAGCCCACCGGCTGCTCCCGCCCGTTCCGAACGCTCGACCTGCGATTACTTCGCTGATGAGGAGTGGTAGTTCGGCGCCTCCGTCGTCATCTGCACGTCGTGCGGGTGCGACTCGCGCAGGCCCGCGCTGGTGATGCGCACGAAGCGACCGTTGGCCTTGACCTGGGAAATCGTGGATGCGCCCAGGTAGAACATGGTCTGGTGCAGGCCGCCGACGAGCTGGTAGATCACCGATGCGAGGGAACCGGTGTAGGGCACCTGGCCCTCGATGCCCTCGGGGACGATCTTGTCGTCGGAGGTGACGTCGGCCTGGAAGTAGCGGTCCTTGGAGTAGGACTTGCGCCCACGCGAGCTCATCGCGCCGAGCGAGCCCATGCCGCGGTAGCGCTTGAACTGCTTGCCGTTGGTGAACACAACCTCGCCGGGGGACTCCTCGCAGCCGGCCAGCAGGGAGCCAAGCATGACGGTGTCGGCGCCGGCCACGAGGGCCTTGCCGATGTCGCCCGAGTACTGCAGGCCGCCGTCCGCGATGAGCGGGACGCCCGCGGGACCGCAGGCCTGGGCGGCCAGGTGGATGGCGGTGATCTGGGGGACGCCGACGCCGGCGACGACGCGGGTCGTGCAGATCGATCCGGGGCCCACGCCGACCTTGACGGCGTCGACGCCCGCGTCGATGAGCGCCTGCGCGCCCTCGGTCGTGGCGACGTTGCCGCCAATGATGTCGATGCCCTCAAACGTCGGGTCGGCCTTGATGCGGCGGATCATGTCGAGGGCGAGCTGGGCGCCGCCGTTCGCGGTGTCGACAACGAGGACGTCCACGCCGGCCTCGGCCAGGGCGGTGGCGCGCTCCCACGTGTCGCCCCAGTAGCCGACGGCCGCGCCGACGACGAGTCGGCCGCGCGAGTCCTTCGTGGCGTTGGGGTACTGCTCGGTCTTGACGAAGTCCTTGACGGTGATGAGGCCGGTCAGGTGGTCGTTCTCGTCGACGATGGGCAGCTTTTCGACGCGGTGTTCGGCCAGCAGGTGCTTGGCGTGCTCACGGGAGATGCCGACTTGGCCGACGACGAGGCGGTCACGCGGGGTCATGCAGTCGCGCACGCGCAGGGTGGCCCACTCGCGCTGGGGGACGAAGCGCAGGTCGCGGTTCGTGATGATGCCCAGGAGGGTGCCGTCCTCGTTCACGACGGGCAGGCCGGAGACGCGGTAGTGGCCGCAGAGGCGATCGAGTTCGTCGATGGTCGCATCGGGGCCGACGGTGACCGGGTCTTCGACCATGCCGGATTCGCTGCGCTTGACCTGGCGGACTTGCGCGGCCTGTTCCTCGATGGAGAGGTTGCGATGAAGGATGCCGATGCCGCCCTGGCGGGCCATGGCGATGGCCATGCGCGCCTCGGTGACGGTGTCCATGGCGGCGGACAGGAGCGGCACGCGCAGGGAAATGTTCTTTGTCAGGCGGCTGGATGTGTCAACGGATGAAGGAACGACGTCCGTGAGTTCGGGTAGGAGCAGGACGTCGTCGTAGGTGAGGCCGGTCAGGCCGAAAGGATCGTGTGATGAAAGTTCTCCCATGGGCCAATTGTAGGTGGTCGGCGGTGCTTTCGCGTAACCGCCCGCGCGTGGGGGTGGTGACAGGGACGAGGCCGGAGCTGGCCTGCGCGTCACGGTGGGCGCCCGAGGGAAGCACGTCACGAGGCGCGCGGGCCCAGGTGTTAGGCGGCGCGCTGGGCCCTGGAGGCCCCGGCCCGAGCGGTGGCCCCGGTGACAGTCAGGTAGATGGGGGCGGCGCCGCGGGCGAGCATGCGGGCGGCGGTCAGGGCGTCCGGGCGTCCCTCCCACACCCGCATGGAGACGGATCCGTCGGGTGCGATTTCGTGGATCCAGCGTCCGACACCGGCGCGGGCGTGGGAATCTGCCCAGGCGACTGCGCGGGCGTAGTCGACGGCCATGTCCTCGACGCGGTCGGGGTCGACCAGTTCGGCGAGGACGCGGGCGGCGCTGGCGGCCTCGCACACGACCCAGTGCATGCGTTCGGGCGCGACGACGACGCCGGTGGCGTCGAGCGTGTAGACGATGCCGCCGACGCCGTCGTCGCTCCAGCCGTCGGCGTGGGCGCACTCGTACAGGGAGACGGCGGTGTCGAGCATCCAGGGCCCGGGGGTTTCGCCCATGTGGGTGAGGATCGCGTGGATCTGGCCGATGAGGCGTGCTGCTTTGAATCCGAGGCCGGGCAGGGTGTCGGCGGGTCGGATGAGTTCGAGCGGGGGCTGGTCGGATGTGGGTGGCAGGGGGCGCCATTCCTCGTCGAAGAGGTCGGGCAGGGCGAAGCCGGAGCGGGCCGCGATTTCGCCGACGAGGCGCATGATGGAGCGGGCGCGGTCGAACCAGACGCGGTTTCCGGTGGCTTCCCAGGCGGCCAGGTAGGACTGGGCGGTGTCGAGGTTGGTGGAGAGTCGGCGCAGGGGCGAGCGCGCGCCGGTGGCCGGGTCGATCTCTTCGCGCACGGCCCCGACGTTGGGGTCCCACCAGCGCCGGTCCTGGTCCGTTTCGAGGTCGACCAGGAGGGTGCCGGCCTCGGCGTGCCCGGCCATGAGAGCCGCGGCGGCCGCGCCGATCATGGCGGACTGGGCGCGCTGGGACAGGACGGAGCGGGGTACCGGGGTCGCGCTGGTTTCGGAGGTGGGGACGACCTCGGAGTACCAGGAGCCGCCGGGGCCGCGCAGGGGTCCGGTGAGGGCGGCGAGGCCGTGGTCAACCAGGTGCGCCGCGCCTTCGATGCCGCGCATCTGCGCGAGGGCGAAGACGTGCGTCATGCGCGCGCTGATGCGCGCATCCAGGGGTCGCCCGAGGTCCACGTGGCCGTCGGCGCGCAGGAATGCGAAGCCGACGCGTGCCTTTGATCGGGACGCGAAGGAGACCAGCGCCTCGAAGTCGGCGTCGAAAGCGCGGCGTAGATCTTCATTGTTCCAGGGGGCGTTCATGACTGTTCTCCTGCCGTACGTACTCTCACGGTATCACCTGACCAGCGCTGTTGGCATGAACGACGGCCCCGCGTGGGATCGTCGTCAAATGAGAGGAACCCAGGCCTCGTCAATGGTCAGGAACGGCCGACGAGCTGGAGGTCTGCTTGGGGGGCCAGGAGCGCGAGGGCTTCTTCGACGCAGGCGCTGATCGTGCGCACCCGTTGCACGTGGGCGGCCAGGACGTCGGGGGCGTCGGTGCCGACGATGATCGTGGGGCCGCCGTAGCGAGCGTTGAGTTCGCGGACGGTGTCGGCGCAGGCGGGCCCGCAGCCGAGCACGACGGTGAGCGCGGGGACGCCGCCGCGCACGTATTCACGGAATCGGTCCGCGGCCCCCACACCCCCGTAGTTGTCGCTGGACAGCAGGCGCACGTCGCACCCGTACCAGGCCAGGGCGACGCCGATGACTTGGGCGGGGGTCTCGTGGAGGGTGTCGCAGATGAGGGCGACGCGGTCCCCTCCCACGAGGGAGCGGGCGGGGCGTGAGAGGTGGACGGATCGGCACACGCGCTGGAAGGCGTTGAGCAGCATGAGCGCGGGCGTGCATCCCACGGGGTCGCCCGCCGGGGTGGCGCGCAGGGATTTGAGCGTGGGCTCCACATAGCGCGACCAGGTATGGACGAGGCCGTGGCTGGCGACGGCGGCTTCGAGTGCTTCCTCGAGGCGGGGGAAATCATCGGCCAGGACGACGGCGCGCAGCTGGGCGGCGCTGATGGACCCGGTGCTGGGGCGGGTTGAGAGCTCGGAGAGGGCACGCTTGGCGGCCTCGGCGGCAGGGAGCCCGGCGTGGACGTGGTTGACCATTGCGCGCAGGCGCTCAACGTCCTCGGGTTGGTAGCGGCGCCGCGATCCCGCCTCGTGCTGGGCGGGGCCGAGGCCGTAGCGGCGTTCCCAGGTGCGCAGCGTGGAGGCGGAGACGCCGAGTTCGTCGGCGACGGAGGACACGGTGCGGGAACGGTCGGCGTGCGCAGCGTGCGTCAGAATCGCTCGAGGCATGACTGCTCCTCTCCCTTCGCCGTTGTTCCCTATTGATTCTTGCCGGTTGTGCGCGTGAGCGCCACAGGAAGCTATGCGTCAAGCATCTCAAAGTTATTCAAAAAGTTGTTCATTGTTCGTTCATAATCGCCACCACGGTTTCATCTGCATTTTCACCGCCCAGACCTTGCCAGCATGAGAACTGGCTCATAGTTCCAAAAAGGGCCTTGAATAACTACCGCACAAGTGTCTATCCTTGCGGACATCGTGTGCCGAAAGTGTCGGCACGACAGACAAGAAGGAGGCACCCAATGACTGACGTCTCCCGTCTGCCCGGACCCATGATCGACGCGTGGGAATGGCAGTACGAAGCGGCGTGCCGAGACCTGGACACCGAGCTGTTCTTCCACCCCGAGGGTGAGCGCGGCTCGACGCGCCGTCGCCGCGCGGCTAACGCCAAGGCGATCTGCGCGACCTGCCCGGTAATCGAGCAGTGCCGGTCCTACGCTCTGGCCGCCCAGGAGCCCTACGGCATCTGGGGTGGAATGACTGAGGAAGAACGACGCGAAGAGATCCGCTCCTCCGGACGCGGACGTCGCGTGTCCTAACGCTCAACCGAACTGCCGGTGCGGCATCGCCCCCGCGATGCCGCACCATTTTACTGTCCAGACATCGCCCGCCATCACAACCGACGTTCCCCGGGAGGACGCATGACCGCCAACGATTCAACGGCCTCGTCAACGACCAAGAAGACCACCGCCGAGCAGGACACCAACATCTACAAGACCCTGTTCATGGTCACCGCACCGATCACCGCCCTGCTGGCGGGCGCGTGCGTGTGGATGGGCGTCCAGCTCTCCTCCACCTCGCCAGCGAGCCAGGCGACCCCGGCGGCCAGCGCCTCCGCGCAGCTGCCCGCCGACGAGACGAACGCCGAGCCGAGCCAAACGAACCCGAACAACCTGGCCATCATGGAGTCGTTCGTGCGTCACGACGCGGCCGACCCGCAGGCCAAGGGCGACGTCAACGCGCCCGTCACCATGGTCGTCTTCTCCGACTTCGCCTGCCCCTACTGCACGAAGTTCGCCCAGGAGATCGACCCTGAGCTGGCGGACCTGGTCGCAGACGGCACGCTGCGCGTCGAGTGGTACGACCTCGCGCAGATCACCGACTCTTCTCCCCTGGCGGCCCAGGCGGGCATCGCCGCTGGCGAGCAGGGCAAGTTCTGGGAATTCCACGACGCCGTGTACGCGGCCGCCGACCCGACCGGGCACCCCCAGTACTCCGAGCAGTCCCTCGTTGACTTCGCGGCCAAGGCCGGCGTGCCCGACCTGGACAAGTTCCGCGCGACCATGCGCGATCCGCTGACCGTCACCAAGGTCTCCTCCGCGAAGGAGCAGGCGCACCAGGCCGGAATCACGGGCACGCCCACGTTGTTCATCAACAAGGCCTACATCCCCGGCTTCCGCGACGCGGCGTACGTGCGCAACACCGTCCTGGCACAGCTGGCCGAAACGGCTTCCTGAGCCCGCGGGCGGCGCGACCCACCGCGTCCAGCCCGTCATCAACAGAGACAGAGAGGGGCGGCCCGGAAGGAATCCTTCCGGGCCGCCCCTTTATGCGTCTGCGCGGAGGCGTTCAGCGCTCCACAACCGCCAGCACGTCACGCGAGGACAGGATCTGGAACTCCTGGCCGTCGTACTTGACCTCGGTGCCGCCGTAGCGCGAGTAGATGACGACGTCGCCGACCTTGACGTCGACGGGGATACGGTTGCCGTTGTCGTCAACGCGGCCGGGGCCCACGGCGATAACTTCGCCTTCCTGCGGCTTCTCCTTGGCGGTGTCCGGGATGACCAGGCCGGAGGCGGTGGTCTGCTCGGCCTCAACCTGGCGGATGACGATGCGGTCCTCGAGGGGCTTGATGGAGATCGACATTGTCGCTCCCTTTCTTCTTTGTCACGAAGGTGCTCGTCCTTTCCCTGCCGTCGCGGGGGTCAGGTGCAGGACCGGTCGCGGGGAGATCCCGCGCTTCCTCCCCGAGTGTAGTTGCGGGCCTGGCACTCGGGCAACCCGAGTGCCAGGGGCGTTCACCGTGGGCGATTCGCCCGTCCCTCCCCTCCATTCCCGCGAGCACGACCCGCGAGCGCGCAGCCACCACGGCCTCGTCCCCCAAGAGGTGGGACAATGGGCCCGTGAGCACCCTGTCCCCGATCCTGTCCTCTCCCGGCTGGGAGCTGCTGGAGTCCCTGCAAGCCCGCCTGGAGTCCCAGCCGATACCGCTGCGCGAGCTGGGCGCGGCGCTGCGAGCGTCGGGCGTCGAGGCCGAGCTGGCCGCCGCGGTTGTGACCCAGTTGGCGTTGCGCCAGGCTGCGCGCAAGAAGTTCGGGCCGGTGGCCACCCACATGGTGTTCACGCGCGATGGGCTGGAGCAGGCGACGCGCCTGGTGGTGGCCGCGCGCCACGCTCAGCGCTTCCGCGCCAGCGGGGCGACGCGCGTGGCGGACCTGGGATGCGGGATCGGTGGGGACGCGCTGGCGATCGCGGGCCTGGGCCTGGATGTGCTGGCGGTGGACATCGATCCGGACACGGCGGGTGCCGTGGCCGCGAATCTGCGGGATTTCGAGGGCGCGCAGGTGCGCCTGGGCGACGTCATGGACGTGGATGTTGAGGAGCTGGCGGGCGAGGGCGTGGACGCGATCTTCGCCGATCCCGCCCGGCGCACGGGCGCTTCGCGGGGATCGGCGCGCATTACGAATCCGGAGCAGTGGTCTCCTCCCCTGTCTGCGGTCCTCGGGTGGGCGCGCACGATTGAGCGTGTGGGTGTCAAGGTGGCGCCGGGCATCGCCTACGACTTCATTCCCGCCGATTGGCACGCGCAGTGGGTGAGCGTGGGCGGGGACCTCGTCGAGGCCTCCCTGTGGTCTCCTGCGCTCGCGCCGGAGGGGCGGGGCCGCTCCTGCCTGCTCCTGGACGAGGCCGGGGCAGCCCACGCGCTCTCCTCTCCCGAGGGGATGGCAGCGAATACGCCCGCCGAGTCCGTGGAGGTCGCCCCGCTCGGGGCTATTGTCGCCGAGGCGGACCCGGCGGTGATCCGTTCGGGCCTGCTGGGCGTGCTCGCACGCCAGTGCGGGGCGGGCATCGTGTCGGAGAAGATCGCCTACCTGACGGGCGACGATCTGCCGCCCAGTCCCTTCTACGATCGCTTCGAGATTCTCGAGGTGACAAACTTGCGGGCCAAGGCCATCGCCGCCGCTCTCAAATCCCGAGACGCGGGCAGCGTGGAGATTAAGAAGCGCGGCGCGGACATCAATCCTGATGACCTGCGTAAAGCTCTCAAGCTTCGCGGCGGCAGCGCCCAGCTGACGGTCATTGCGACGCGTCTTGCCGGTCGCCACCGGGCGATTATCTGCAGGCGGTTGCTCGAAAACCTGTAAGGAAGCTCTCCGCCGTCCCAGCGCGCCCGGCTGACACAATGGAGGCAATCAGCGAAAGGATCGTCATGACCTTGCCCTTCGGTTCCTCCCAGCGTTCCACGATCGGTGTCGAGTGGGAGCTCCAGCTCGTCGACCGCGACTCGCACGACCTGCGTCAGAGCGCGGACGCGATCGTCGACCGCGCCACGGTCAACGGCCAGCTCTACCCCGGCATTCACCGAGAGATGCTCCTGAACACGATCGAGGTCGTGTCCAAGCCGCGCTCGACCGTCGCCGAGTGCGTTGCGGACCTGACGGGCTGCGTTGATTTCCTGCGGCCCCTGGCCTCGGACCTGCGGATCGACCTGGCCACCGCAGGCACGCACCCCTTCGCCCGCCCGGGGCGCCAGCGCGTGACCGACTCGGAGCGTTACGCCCAGCTGGTGGAGCGCACCGCCTACTGGGGCCACCAGATGCTGCTCTACGGCGTCCACGTGCACGTCGGCGTCGAAGACCGCGCGAAGATCCTGCCCATCCAGGCAGCTCTGACCGCTCACCTGGGCCACCTCCAAGCCATCTCCGCGTCCTCCCCGTTCTGGGCGGGCCAGGACACGGGGTACGCGTCCAACCGCGCGATGGTCTTCCAGCAGCTGCCCACCGCCGGCATCCCGCGACAGTTCGAGACGTGGGAGGACCTGGAGGCCTACACGGACGACATGATCAGCACGGGCGTCATCGAGGGATTTGACGAGGTCCGCTGGGACATCCGCCCCTCGCCTGCCTTTGGCACGATCGAGAACCGCGTGTTCGACGCGGCGACGAACGCGACCGAGGTCGGCACCTTCGCGGCCTTGACCCACGTCCTCGTCGAGCACTTCTCGCGCCTGTTCGACGCCGGCGAGCCGCTGCCCTCTCTGCCGGACTGGTTCGTCGCCGAAAACAAGTGGCGCTCGGCCCGATACGGCATGGACGCGACCCTCATTGTCTCGCGCGACGGCGCGACTGAGAGCGCCCGCGACGGCATCGCGCGCCTGCGCGAGGAGCTGGCTCCCGTGGCCGCCGACCTGGGATGCGCCCGCGAGTTCGCGGGCCTGGACACGATCCTGACGATCGGCGCCTCCTACGAGCGCCAGCGTTCGGTCGCCGCGGCCGCCCGACCCGGCCAGGGCCTCGACGCCGTCGTGGACCTCATGCGCGCCGAGATGGCCGCGGGGCGTCCCCTGGCCCTCGCGGAGTTCGCGACGCTCAACGCCTGAGAGCGCCACACCAGCCCGCGCATCAACGCCCGCGCAGCCTCAACGCCTCGGCCCGGCCACGCTTCGTGGCCGGACCGAGCGCTTCCCAGCCGATTCTCAGCCCATTATCAGATCGTAGGAGTATCCTGTGCTGCGGAAAATGGTACGGCCTGAGAGGACACCATCGTGGCGCAGGAAGAATTTGAGTCACCCCACGCCGAGCCCGAACAGCGCGCGGCACGTCTGCGCATGATCGGCACCCCACTTGCGGCGACGCTGCGAACCTTCTGGCTCCTGATCTCCTCGCTCGCGCGCCTGACGGTGCGCTGGCTCTCCCACGCCCCGGCCACCGCCGTCGTCACGGTCGTCCTGAGCGTCTTGTCCGCCTCGTACCTGGTGTGGCGCGACCAGTTCAGTGTCCTTGAGGCCAGCCCCTCCCCCTTCCCCTCCCACTGGTGGTCGATTTTCTCCTCGGTCGGCGCGGTTCCCGGCCATTTCCTGGCCACGGCACTCCTGGGCATCGGCGCCATGATCCTCGCTGGCGGCGCGGCCGAACGCCATCTGGGCACGCGCACCTGGGTGGCCGCGGCGCTGGCGGGCCAGGTCCTGGGCGTGACCGCGACGTGGGCAACCCTGCCGCTCCTCAAGCGCACGATCGCCGATTGGGGCCAGGCGATCGGCGAGGGAACCCTGTGGGGGACGAGCCTGATCCTCGTGGCCCTAGTGGGCGCGGCCGTGCAGTCCCTGGGGTCGCGCTGGCGTTGGAGGGCCCGCTTCCTCCTCATCGGAGTCCTCGTATTGTCGGCAGCCATCCTCGGATCAGCGATCTCCTACGCGCGCGTGTGGGCGCTCCTGGCCGGCATGGTCGCCGCGCGCCTGGTCGGCGTGCGCGGCTCCGAGGACGACACCGACGACGAGGTGACCCTCGGGCGCCAATTCGCCTCGATCGCCGCCCTGTGCTGGGCGTGCGCGGCGGCTCTCACCGTCGTCTCGGCCGCACCCGAAGGCCCGCTCGCGCAGATGCGCTGGTCACTGGGGCCGGCCTGGTGGCTCGAGGGCCGCACGGGCGTCATCACGACCCTCCTGTGCCTGGCGCCCATCACACTCCAGCTAGTCTTCGCCTACGGCCTGCGTAGGGGGCGCCGCCTCGCCTACGTCGGGACGCTCATCCTGCAGGGTATCCTCGGCATCTCGACGGTGACGTCAACCACCGTCGAGCTTCTCGCGTGGAACGGCCCGGACGATCCCCTGCGCCCCGAGGTGAGCACGGCCGCCGCCCTGCTGCTCATGCCCGTCCTCCTCAACGTGACGCTGTGCGCCATTACCTGGTGGGTGCGCCGCTCTTTCACGATCCACGCCGCGCCCTCGACAACGTCGACCCTGCTGCGTCGCTGGCTCATTCTCATGGTCGTGTGCGCGGCCGTGGTATTCGTGCTCGGGCTACTCACGAGTGACTCGTTTATTCCCTTCTCCGCGCTGGCCTCGGGCGAGGATTTATCGGACGCTCCCAACGCGACGCCACTGCAGGTATTCCACGACTACGTCCTCGTTCTCCTGCCCACTGCGACCGCCTCGATTTTCGAACCCACGCTCGTTCCCATGACTCTCCTGGCCGAGGCGCCCGTCCTGTGGACGCCGCTCGTCGCATGGGTCGGCACGCTGTTCCTGGTGCTGCGCGCGCTCCTGGCTCTGCCCCGCGTGCCCGCCTCCTCCCCGGTCGACGACCTCATCCCCCTCCTACGCGAGCACGGGGCCAACACCCTCGGGTGGATGCAGACCTGGGAAGGCAATCAGGTGTGGGTCTCTCCCTTCGACGAGGCCGGGGTCGCCTACCGCGGGGCCGGCGGCGTCGCGCTGACCGTCACGGACCTCGCCTACGAGGAGGGAACGGCCTCGCGGGCCATCGCCGAGTTCTCCTCCTTCACCGCCTCAGCGGGCCTGACGCCCGCACTCTACTCGATCCACGAGGACCTCGCGCAGGCCGCCCGGCGCGACGGCTGGACGATCATGCAGGTCGCCGAGGAATCGCTCCTCGACCTGCCCGGCCTCGCGTTCAAAGGCAAGGCCTACCAGGACGTGCGCACCGCCATGAACCACGCGGCGCGCGAGGGTGTCGAGGCCCGCTGGACCACGTGGGAGGAGTGCCCGCAGGGCTGGAAGGACCAGATCACCGTCATTTCGCAGGGGTGGAGCTCCGACAAGGCCCTGCCGGAAATGGGCTTCACGCTCGGCGGCGTTCGCGAGCTCGCGGTCCCAGAGACACGCATTCTCGTCGCAGTCGACTCCCAGTCAACGATTCACGCCGTCACCTCATGGCTGCCTGTCTACCGGGGCGGCCAGGTCGTCGGCCTCACCCTGGACGTCATGCGCAGGCGCACCCAGGGGTGGCGCCCCGCCATCGAGTTCCTCATCGGCAAGGCGGCCCTGTCCGCCCAGGAGGAGGGCCTCGAATTCCTGTCCCTATCGGGCGCGCCCCTCACCCGCTCCGCCGACGACACCTCCGTGTTCGGCCCACTCATCGACGCGCTGGCGGCCATCATGGAGCCCCTCTACGGTTTCACGTCGCTGCACGCCTTCAAACGCAAGTTCAAGCCGCGCACGCAGCCCCTCTACCTGGCCGTGCCTGACCCCGCCTCCCTGGCAACCGTGGGCCTGGCCATTTCGCACGCCTACGTCCCCTCCGTGTCCCCCACGCAAACCCTCACGCTGCTCGCCTCCGTCAGCGCTGGCCTCGCCAAACTCGCGGCAAAAGGCGTGGGTGACCTGCGCTCGGCCCGCGCCGCTCGCGCTGCCTCACCGAAGGCGCCAACCCCGGCCTCGCCCGGCCCTGACAATACACGCGAGGCCGCCACGGCCTCGTCCAGCGCTTCCACGAAGGAATGACGATGTCTTTTCTTGGCTCTCTGTCCCTGACGTCAGCACGCACCCTCGCGGTCTTCGCAGCCCTGGCGGCCCTGTCTCTCCTGGCGGGGGCGTTCCTCCTGCCGCGGTGGGCTCCCAGGCGCTTTCCTCGCCGCACGAGGCATTGGCTGGCTCGCACGGTCCTCATCCTCGCGCCGATCCTCCTTGTGACTGCTTCGGGCGCGCTCGTCCTCAACCGTTCCCTCGGCCTTGTCAAGACAAGCGGCGACCTGGCGGAACTCATTGCCTCCAACGTCGAGGAACAGGCAGCCGAGTCTGGTGGCGAGGTCACGATCGGCGACCAGCCGATCGCGTCATCCAGCCTCGACGCGACCTTCACCAGGACCGAGGACGGGATGCTCACCACCACGTGGACGGGCCCGATCAGCGGCATCACGCTGCCCGTCTTCGTCATCGCGCCACGCGACTACTCCCCCACCGACGGCAAGACCTACGCGGTCATCGAGCTGCTGCACGGGTACCCGGGAGAGGCCGACGGGACGACGCAGGGCGCCCACGTCCAGGAGGCCCTCGACAACGCCATCGACGCCGGGATCATCCCGCCCACCATCATCGTCGCCCCCTCCCTGAGCGTCGACGAAGAAGCACACGACTGCGCGGACATTGAGGGACGCCCCGCCGTCTACACGTGGTCCGCGCACGAAATCCCCGCGTTCATCCGCCACAATTTCCCCAACACCTCCGACAAGCGCGACGCGTGGATGCTCGGCGGTTTCTCCGCGGGCGCCTACTGCGCGGTGTGGACGGCGATGCGCACACCCCAAACCTTCGGCGCAGCCGCCTCCCTCTCCGGCTATGACACGCAGATCGAAGGGCAGATGACGAATCTCGGCGACCAGTACCTGGCGGATAACACCCTCTCCACGATGCTGGCCAAGAGGGTCCCCGACGGGCTGCGCATCTACGCGATGGCCGCCGCAGACGACGGGGCCGGCGGCGCCCCCGCCGCCGTTGCGATGGCGAAGGCCGTCAAGGCTCCCGACACCGTGACGACCGACATCCCGCCCACCGGCGGGCACGCCGGGCCCCTGTGGCGCGAGCACATCCCGACGATGCTGGCGTGGTGGGGTTCCTCCGACGCGGTAGCCACCGCCGTGGGGGCTGCCCCGACGGCAGCAACCGCGCGGGCATCCGAACCCTACGCCTCCATCGTGCCGGCCACAAACGTCACGCAGTCCGTGCGACCGACGGCCCCCAACGGCGCGGCCGCCCTCGCCATCCTGGCGCTGCTGTCCGCAATGAGCCTGACGATCACGTGGCGTTTCGCGGGCTCGTGGCGCGCCCTCCTGGCCGGGGACGAGCAGGACTGGGCGCGCGAATCGCGCCTCTTCCGCCTGCCAATGCCGCGCATCATTGCCCGCATGCCGGGCGCGGTCTCCTCCTGCGTCACATACCTGGCGCGGCTGACCTCCCTCGCCTTCACGTCACTGGCCTGCGCCGCCTTCATCGGGGTGTGCGCCAACATGGCGGGCGGGTTTACACCTCGTGGTCCTCGGTCGCCGAGTCCTTCATGGAGGGCCTGCGCTGAGAGGGCCCCTGCTGCTCAGGCGCGCGGGGGAACGTAGGTCGTCGTCAGCTCCATGCCGGAATCCGGGGAGAAATCCCAGTCCGACGGGGGCAGGCCCGCCGCGACCAGCTCCGATCCGATGGCCGCGATCTGCGCGCCGTTGTCCGTGCAAAAACGCAGCGGGGGCATGCGCACCTGGACACCGGCCGCCGCAGCCCGCTCGGTGAGTAGAGCGCGCAGGCGTGAGTTCGCGGAAAAACCGCCGCCCACGACGATCGTGTCGCAGCCGGTGTCCAGCGCCGCGCGCACGGCCTTGGCGGTCAGGGAATCGTTGACGGCCTCGGAGAACGCGGCGCACACGTTTTCCTTGCTGACGACCTCACCGCGGGCGTTCGCGCCCTCGATGTAGCGGGCCACCGCGGTCTTGAGGCCCGAGAACGAAAAGTCGTACTTGTGGCGCTCCTTGTCCTTGCCTGCGGCCAGGCCGCGCGGGAAGCGGATCGCCTCGCGGTCGCCCTGCTGGGAGAGTCGATCGACGTGGGGGCCGCCCGGGTAGGGCAGGTCGAGCAGTCGCCCGACCTTGTCGAAGGCCTCGCCCGCGGCATCGTCGAGGGTGCCGCCCAGCTCGACAACGTCGGTCGCGATGTTCCGGATCTCCAGGATGTTCGAGTGTCCGCCGGACACAACCAGCCCGATGAAGTGCTCGGGTAGCGGGCCGTCCGCCAGCTTGTCGACCGCGAGGTGCCCGATCACGTGGTTGACGCCGTACAGGGGCTTGCCCAGCGACGAGGCCAGGGCCTTGGCCGCGCAGATACCCACCGTCAGCGAACCGACCAGGCCGGGCCCCGCAGCGACCGCGATCGCATCCACGTCAGCCAGGGGCACCCCGGCCTCGTCGAGGGCGGCGTCCAGCGTGGGCAGGAAAGACTCCAGGTGCGCGCGCGACGCGATCTCCGGGATGATGCCGCCGTAGCGGGCATACTCGTCCATCGACGTCGCCGTGCGGTCGACCAGTAGCTGCGTGCCGCGCACGAGGCCGACGCCCGTCTCGTCGCACGTTGACTCAATACCAAGGACCAGGGGTTCACTCACGCCCTCTAGTGTAAGTCGGCGCGCACGACGACGCCGCGCACGCGGCGAGCGCGCGGCGTGTGCATTCGAGTCCGAGTCTTAGTCCTGCCCGGTCCGCTTGTTCGCAATGAGCATCGCGACGCCCGCGACGGCGGCCACAAGCAGCGACCACGGGATAAGCGAATCGGCGACGGGCTTGATGGTCGGGGGCCCGAAGACGACCCCCAGGACCAACAGAACCGACAGGATCACGAAGGTAAGCATCGCGCCGATCGCGACCGTCGCGCTGACCCAGTAGCGGCGCGTGTGCGTATTCGGGCCGGTCTCATCAAATTGCATGGCAAGCTCCTCTCTGAGCCCCACTGATGTCACCATGATACGCCGCAGATCACAGTGTTGGTGGGCGCTTGACGAGGGGATCATCGCGGGCCGAGGACGCAAAGGGGCCCGGCGCACGTGCGTGCGCCGGGCCCCTGGCCACTCGGGTGGATCAGACGCCCTTGAAGGCGGCCTTTCCGAGCTGGCGGTTCAGGTTTGCGATCACGTCAAGCGGGATCTGCTTGGGGCAGACCTCAGCACACTCGCCGATGTTCGAGCAGGAGCCGAAGCCCTCCTCGTCCATCTGGTTGAGCATGCCCACCACGCGCTTGTAGTTCTCGGGCTTGCCCTGCGGGAGCAGGCCGAGGTGCGTGACCTTCGCGGAGGTGAAGAGCATCGCGGACGCGTTCGGGCAGGCAGCCACGCACGCACCACAGCCGATGCACGCGGCGGCCTCGAACGCGCGATCCGCGTCCTGCTTCGGGACCGGGGTCGCGTGCGCGTCGGGGGCCGCGCCCGTGTTGACGGAGATGTAGCCGCCGGCCTGGATGATGCGGTCCAGGGCGGAGCGGTTCACCACCAGGTCCTTGATGATCGGGAAGCCCGACGCGCGCCACGGCTCGATCGTGATGACGTCGCCATCCTTGAAGGAACGCATGTGCAGCTGGCAGGTCGTGGTGACCTCCGGGCCGTGAGCGATGCCGTTGATGACGATGCCACACTGACCACAGATGCCCTCGCGGCAGTCGGAGTCGAAGGCGATGGGTTCCTCGCCGCGGGCGAAGAGCTCTTCGTTCAGAACGTCGAGCATCTCCAGGAACGAGGACTCGTCCGAGATTCCCTTCACCTGGTATTCATGAATTGCGCCCTTGTCGTTCGGACCGTTTTGGCGCCAGATCCTCAGTGTCAGGTTCACTTGTAGCTCCGCTGCTTCAGCTCGATGTCGTTGTAAATCAGGTCTTCCTTGTGGAGGATCGGGGCCTCGCCGTCACCGGCGAACTCCCAGGCCGCCACGTACAGGAACTTGTCGTCGTGACGCAGGGCCTCACCCTCGGGAGTCTGGGACTCCGCGCGGAAGTGGCCGCCACACGACTCTTCACGGTGCAGGGCGTCGATGCACATAAGCTCGCCCAGCTCCATGAAGTCGGCGACGCGGCCAGCCCTCTCGAGGGACTGGTTGAGTTCGCCGATCGACTTGCCGGGAACGCGAACGTTCTTCCAGAAGTCGGCGCGCAGCTCGCGGATCATACCGATCGCCTTCTTCAGGCCGTCCTCGGTACGCTCCATGCCGCAGTACTCCCACATGATCTTGCCCAGCTCCTTGTGGAACGAGTCCACGGAGCGGGTGCCGTTGATCGACATGAGGGTATCGATGCGGTTCTGAGCCGAGTCGAGGGCCTCCTTGACGGACGGCGAGTTCTTGTCGAGCTTGGGCAGGTGGAAGCAGTGCGCCAGGTAGTCGTTGACCGTGTTGGGCAGGACGAAGTAGCCGTCCGACAGGCCTGCATGAGCGCCGAGGCACCCAGGCGGTTCGCGCCGTGATCGGAGAAGTTCGCCTCGCCGGCCACGTACAGGCCGGGCAGGTTCGACTCAAGGTCGTAGTCAACCCACAGGCCACCCATGGTGTAGTGAACGGCCGGGTAGATGCGCATGGGGACCTCGTAGGGGTTGTCGCCCGTGATGCGCTCGTACATGTCGAACAGGTTGCCGTACTTGGCGGACACGGCGGCCATGCCCATGCGCTGGATCGCGTCGGAGAAGTCGAGGTAGACGCCGCGGGCGACACCGTCGATCTTCGGGCCGACACCGCGGCCCTCGTCGCACATGTTCTTGGCCTGACGCGACGCAATGTCGCGGGGCACGAGGTTACCGAAGGAGGGGTAGATGCGCTCCAGGTAGTAGTCGCGGTCCTCTTCGGCGATCTGACGCGGGTCCTTCTCGCAGTCCTCGGCGCGCTTGGGCACCCAGATGCGGCCGTCGTTACGCAGCGACTCCGACATCAGGGTCAGCTTCGACTGCTGGTCGCCGTGCTGGGGGATGCACGTCGGGTGAATCTGCGTGAAGCAGGGGTTACCGAAGTAGGCACCCTTGCGGTAGGCGCGCCAGATGGCGGTGCCGTTGCAGCCCATAGCGTTGGTCGACAGGAAGAAGACGTTGCCGTAGCCACCGGTGGCCAGGATGACCGCGTCGGCGATGAAGGTCTGGAGCTCGCCGGTGGACATGTCGCGGGCGACGATGCCGCGGGCCTTGCCCTCGTCGACGATGAGCTCGACCATCTCGTGACGCGAGTGCTCGGTGACGGTACCCGCGGCGACCTGACGCTCGAGCGCCTGGTAGGCGCCGATCAGCAGCTGCTGACCGGTCTGGCCACGCGCGTAGAACGTACGGGAGACCTGCACGCCGCCGAAGGAGCGGTTGTCGAGGAGGCCGCCGTACTCGCGGGCGAAGGGAACGCCCTGCGCGACGCACTGGTCGATGATGTTGGCGCTCACCTCGGCGAGGCGGTAGACGTTGTCCTCACGGGCGCGGTAGTCGCCGCCCTTGACCGTGTCGTAGAAGAGACGGTAGACGGAGTCGTTGTCGTTGCGGTAGTTCTTCGCGGCGTTGATACCACCCTGCGCGGCGATGGAGTGCGCGCGGCGGGCGGAGTCCTGGTAGAAGAAGCAGTCGACGTTGTAACCCATTTCGCCGAGCGAGGCGGCGGCGGCGCCGCCCGCGAGGCCGGATCCGACGATGATGACGCGCAGCTTACGGCGGTTGGCGGGGTTCACGAGCGCAGCGTTGAACTTACGCTGCTCCCAGCGGCGGTCGATCGGAACGTCGTGGGGAGCCTTCGTGTCGGCGATCTTCTCGCCTTCACGGTAGAGGCCGTGGATGAGTGTATCGGTCATGATTGCGTGCCCTTCCTCAGTGGATCAAGCCGGTGACGATGGCGACGGGCGGGGCCATGAACATCACGAAGATGACCAGACCGACCAGGCCCGAGAGGAGAACCAGCGGCTTGCGGGTCGCGTTACGCACCCAACCGAGCGACTGGAACATGGACCAGAAGCCGTGGGAGACGTGGATGCATGCGCAGCCGACGAACACGGCGTAGAGGATCACCAGGACCGGCGACTGGAAGGAGGCGATCATGCGGGCGTAGGGCGTGGTGACGTCAGCACCGAAGTTCGCGACCTTCGCGGGCAGGCTCACGGTGGTGAAGTGAGCGATGTGGAAGATCAGGATCAGCAGGATGAGGACACCGCTCATACGCATGGTGCGAGCCGCGTAGGAGTCCGAGACGGACTTCTTGACGACGTAGCGGGTGGAGCGGGCGCGACGCGAACGCTTCCAGGTGTAGGCGGCGGCCCACAGGTGGATCACGAGCATCAGCGCCATGGCCGCGCGGAAGACCCAGATGAATCCGCCGTGCGGGAAGATCGGCACGAAAGCCTCTTCATGCAGCCAGTGCGCGTAGTCGTTGTAGACCTGCGCGCCCAGGAACATCTTGAGGTTGCCGTAGGAGTGGAACAGCAAGAAGAAAACGAAAACGAAGCCCGAGACGGCCATCAGCTGCTTAATAAAGACGCTGGTGGTCCACGCGCGGCGCTTCTTCGTTGCGACATTTTGAGTGGCCATGGCATGAAGCATATCGGCGCGTTGCCCGGCGGCGGTAGGACGTTGGCACGAGACGGCGCGCGTAGGCTTCTCCCCTACCCCAGCTTTCCGCTATTTTCCGCCGTTTTTTGCGCGTGGACAATCGGTGTACGCCGCGGCATTTTCGGCCCTCTGCGCGTGCCCGAGCGGGGCTGAAGGAGCCGAATAATGTGACACGTATCGTTCCTATTTGGTGGTGGTCTTCGCACCCGCGCGGGTCAGGGGCGCGCGCATTTCGACGGCTTCCTCGACCGGGTTGCGGAAATAGCGCGGCCTACGCCCGATTTCGACGAACCCACGGGAGTTGTACAGGGCGATGGCCCCCTCGTTGGAGGGCCTCACATCGAGGAAGATTTCGGCGGCGCCGGCCTGGCGTGCCCAGTCGAGGAGCGCGTCGAGGATCGCCGCTCCCGCGCCACGGCCTCGAGCATGGGGTGCGACCCCGATCGTCATGACGTCGGCCTGGTCGCCACCGACCTTGACGCCGCCGTAGCCGATCGGCGCGCCGGACTCGTCGGCGGCGATCCAGTAGCGCGACGCGGGCGACATCAGTTCGTCGGCCAGCATGAAGGGGGTCCAGGGGTCCTCGGGGAAGGTGAGCGCCTCAAGGTCGACGAGGGCCTCGAGATCATCGAGGGTGGCGAGACGCAGCTGGGTGCTCACAGGCGAGCCGCCGGCTGGCCGTGAATGTCGGGGCGGCGCAGGTACAGCGGGTCGGTACGCAGGCGTTCATCCTCGCCGCGCCCCAGGCGCGTGGCGACGATCCGGCTCATGACGGCGGGGTCAAGCTCGACCTGGGGGCCGACGTCGACGCGCGCCAGGGCCGAGGCTGAGTGCGCGGGGACGGGCGCTCCGGCGACCACGAGGCCGGGTGCGCTGTGCATGGCGGAGAGCAGGGCGGAGACGTCACCGACTTCGAGGCGTCCTTCGAGGGTGACGTCGTTGGGCCCGGCGGCAACGTAGGAGCCCCAGTAGAGTTCGCGGCGGCGCGCGTCTGCGATCGCGTAGACGCGCATGTCGCGGGCGAGCAGGTCGAGGCCTTGGCGGGCGATGACGTCGAGCGAGCAGACCCCGTAAGCCGGAACTCCCGCGACGCGGGCAAGGACGCGGGCGGAGACGAGGCCCGAGCGCAGTCCCGTGAAGGGGGCGGGGCCGGTGCCCACGAGGATGCGGTCGATGCCGACCTCGGCCAGCACAGGGGGCAGGCCGGCGGCGGCGAGGGCATCGCGCACGAGCGGCGTAATAGATTCGGCGTGGTGGCGCACGGAGTCGTTGTGGGCGCGGCCGATGACCCGGCCGTCCTCGAGGATCGCGACGGCGGTGGCTGCTTGGGTGTCCAGGGCTATCTCTCGCACGATGTGATCCTACTCGTCGCGGGTACGCTCGTCGCTGTCAGAGGCGGGCGCGGCTGGGTCAGTATCCGACGAGGCCACCTGGGCCTCGTCAATGCGCGTCCCCCCGTGGGCGGCCACGACGTTCTCAAGGACACCATCCCAGCGGTGTCCGTGCGCGCGCAGGACGATGCGGCGGCGACCGTCGTCCATGTGCTCCAGGTCGATGACGTCGCCGTCGCGCGCGGCCTGGCCGCCGCTGGCGCGGCGCACCTCGATGGCGAGGCGTTCCTCGCTCATGGCTTCGGTTTTGCCGTCGCCCCACTCGACGACGGTGACGGCCTCGTCGAGGGAGGAGTCGAGGTCGAGGGTCTCCAGGTCGCTGAGGTCCGTGATGCGGTAGGCGTCCGCGTGGATGAGGTCCGGCCCTCCGCTAAGGGAGGGGTGGACGCGGGCGACGATGAAGGTCGGGGAAGCGACGCGCCCGCGCACGCCCATGCCGACGCCGATGCCCTGCGTGAGGGTCGTCTTGCCTGCTCCGAGCCCGCCCGAGAGCATGACGAGGTCCCCGGCTACCAGCACGCGCCCGAGATCTTCGCCGAGCGCGCGCGTCTGGTCGGCGTCGCTGGTGTCGACGGCGTAGGTGGCGATGGGCTGATCAGTCATGAGCGGTGCTCCCCTGGGTCGCGGTGGCCTCACCGACATAGGCGCGAGGAATGTGGGCGCCCAGGCGGGTGACGATTTCGTAGTTAATGGTGTCCGCGGCGCGCGCCCAGTCGTCGGCAAGCGGATCACCGTCGTGTCCGGCTCCAAAGAGGACAGCAAGGTCTCCGACGGCCGCGGGCGCGTCCCCGCTGCGCGCGGTCGGGGTGCCCGCGTCGCCGTCTGCGGGCCCGAGGTCGACGATGAATTGGTCCATGCACACGCGTCCGATGAGGGGCGCCTCGAGGGGGCCGGAGGCGGTGTGGACGGTGACGCGCGCGCGGTTGGAGGCGGAGCGCAGGATGCCGTCGCCGTAGCCCAGGGGCACCAGCCCGACCCAGCGGCGCGTGGGCGCCACCCAGGTCCCGCCGTACGAGGCCGGGGTGCCTTCCTCGATGACCTTGACGGAGGTGAGGGGCGCGCGCAGGGTGAGGGCGGGGACCAGGTTCAGGTCGGTGGCGGAGGCGACGGCGGGGTCGGGGCTGAGGCCGTACAGGCCGATGCCGACGCGCACCATATCGTAGTGCGTCTCGGGGTGCCATAGGATCCCGGAGGTGGCGGCCAGGTGACGGATGCGCGGCGTGATACCCGCGTCGGCCAGGATTGCCAGGCCCTCCTCGAAGATGCGCACGTGGCTGGCGGTCGAGGCGTTGCCCGCCTCGGTGGGGTCGTCAGCGCGAGACATGTGGCTCCACGCGCCCACGACGTCAACGAGGCCGTCTTCCTCGGCCATTTTCAGAGCCGAGGCCAGGGCGGGCAGGTCGGCCAGCGTCGAGCCGGCGCGAGACATTCCCGTGTCGATCTTGACGTGGACGCGCGCGGGGCGGCCAACCGCTCGGGCTGCGGCGCAGATGTCGGCTAGGACCCACGTCCAGGACACGGACACGTCGATGTCGGCGTCGATGGCCGCGGCGAAGTCGGAGGAGGAGGTGGAAATCCACGCGAGGAGGGGCGCGTCCGCGCGGGCAACCCCGGCCTCGTCCAGGCCTTCGCGCAGGGTGAAGGCCTCAGCCAGCTGGGCGACACCCAGCCAGTCGGCACCACCCTCAAGCGCTGCGAGCGCGACCGGGAGCAGGCCATGCCCGTAGGCGTTGGCCTTCACGGTGGCGAGCTGAAGCGCGCCGGGGGCGGCAGCCCGCAGGACGCCCAGGTTATGACGAATGGCGGCCAGGTCGACGACCGCTTGTGACGGGTATCCCCGTCCTTGACCGTGTTCGTTCGTGGAAGTCACTCCCCTAGTATCTCACGCGAGCCCGAGCGCGCCGCGCGGGCGCACCCTCCCGCCTCAGAGACCGGGGGCGGCGAGCACTTCGGGGATCGCGTCAGCGATGTCACGCGCCTGAATGGGGGCACGACCGATGTATTCATCGGCGGCCAGCTTCGCCGCGCGACCGTGGAGCCACACGGCAGAGACCAGTCGTTCGGGCGTGACGGCCTGCGGTTGTCCGTTCGGTCCTGGCAGCGCGTGCTCGTCCCTGACGGGGCGGGCGAGGATACCGGCGATCAGGCCAGCCAGGACGTCGCCGCTGCCCGCGACCCCAGCCCACGACGTGGTGGTCGGCGCGACCAGCGTGCAGTCGCAGCGGGTCACGCTGTCCTCCATGCTCTCCAGGTCGGGGAAACCCAACTCCGGGTTGATGAAGCTGGCGAGCAGCGCCTGATCGCGGAGCATGTCCGCGTATTCGAAGGAACGCACGATGGTCACCGGGCCCTTGAGCACGACGTGGCAACCCGTGGCATCGTGGAGGAGGTTCGCGTAGCGCAGGGGGGCTGCGGCGACCTCATCCCGCTTCGTCGGCGTGCCGAGCCTCGTCAGCAGCCGCGCGGCCTCACCGTGGTGCGGGGTGAGGACGGTGGTCTCGGGGTTGATGGTGTCCGCCAGCTCCGGAATCAGGTCGAGGCCCCCGGCGTCGATGACGAGCGGCACGCCGGACTGGCCGCAGAATTGCGCGAGTTCGAGCGCGTCCTCGCGTCGGTCCTCGTCCAGTCCTGGGCCGATGAGGGCCGCCTGGATGCGCCCGCCCACCATGACGACGCCCGGCTCGGCGGCTAGCACGAGGTCTTGGACGCGGCGGGTGGAGTTCAGACGCACCATGCCCACGCCCGCGGCGAGCGCACCGCGTGTGGCGAGCAGGCCAGCACCGGGGTATGTGTCGGAACCCGCGACGAGGCCGACGACGCCGCGCGCGTACTTGTCGTCGTCAAAGGCCGGGGCTTGAACGAATCGACTACTGCCGGTTCCGTCGTAGAAGTACACCGGGACCTCGCCGCTCGTTTCCTCCGTGTCAGCGGGCGTCAGGCCAACGAGTCCGGTCCACTCCATCTCGATGAGTTCCAAGGCACCACAATACTGCGCGGCGGGCGCCAGGATCTGGGCGCGCTTGAAGCTGCCCACGGCCATCGTGTGCGTGGCACGCATGACGGCGCCCTTCACGCTCCCCTCGTTATCGGTCAGGCCCGAGGGCACGTCAATCGAGACAACTGCAGGGTGGGTGAGGAACGAGAAGTCGTTGAGTTGTTCAACGGCCTCGGCGAGGTTCCCCTTGAGGGTTCCCTTGCCACCGATGCCAACGATGCCGTCGATCCACACTTTCGCGAATGCCACCAGGGCGAGCTGGGGGGAATCAAGAACTGTGGTAATCGAGCCCCCTTTGAGGTCCACGATGGTGACCCCAGCGGTCTTAGCGGCGCGCAGCGCGCGGGAGTGGCGCTTTCGTTTGAGCAGGATCGCCGCGACGTTGAAGCCCATGTCAGCAAGGGTCGCGCATGCGTACAGGGCATCGCCACCGTTGTCGCCCCCTCCGACGAAGGCGACGACGTCCGCCCGCGGGCCGGGGACGGCGGGTTCGTGAGGTTCGGTCAACAGAGGGGGCGTGTCACCGACGAGGCGGGCCACGCGCTGCGCGACCGCGTCGCCGACCTGGCGCATGTACAGGTCCGGGTCATCGATCTCCGCAGCCTCGCGGACAAAGCGCTCTTCGATTGAGCGCGCCTGCTGGAACGTCTGGGCGGGTCCGTCAAATGTCAACATATCTCCATTGTCACATGCTTTCGCGCGCCTCCGCGCGCGCTTTCCACTGGGCGCGGCCGTCCAGGATCAACAAACGGTCAATTGCCCCTCACCTGACCAGTTGCTACGCTGCGCGCCTGTCGAGACGTTCTACCGCTTGACATATCGGGCTCTTCGCATTTTGTGGTGTGGGGGTGGTGTTCGAAGCGTCCCGGAGATCGTGGGCAGTGTCGTGGGACGACGACCGAACACAGGAGCTCGCCTCGGGCGCCTCATTAACCAAAACTCGCACGTAATTTGGGTACCCTAACTTTTCATAGGTATCGAGAAAACCGCAGAATTCCAACGGTGCGATTTCAATGTTTGAAATACATGTCGGGGAATTACGTGCGACATTTCTGAGGAACCACAACATGAGGCACCACAATGACCCCACGAAGTGCCCCAAGCCCGGAAGACAACTCAAGCCCAGAAGACCCCCACAACCCCGACAGTCGCCACAACCGCCACAAGCACGGGGGCGCTGCACCCGTTACGTGGCGCTGCACCCGTTACGTGGCGCTGCACCCGTTACGTGGCGGTGCACCCGAACAGAAGAGGTGCATTGCCTACGGATCGGGTGCAGTGCCCCAACAAACAAGAACAAACGCGGAACTGGCACACCGAACCACTCATCGCCGCACCCCTCCATGCGCACCTGGGCCCTACTGGCGGCAGGATGGGCACACCGCCCACGCCACCCACGCCGCCACCTGCACTCCGGCCCACTCCAACACCTCCCACACCCTTACATGCAAAGAGCCCGTTAACCTCGACGCTTCCGGCTCCTCACAGCAAGATTTCATGTATGGCCTTGCACAATCGGCCCTCAACAACGCCAAGAGCCTCCAGAAAATGGCCGAGCACGAGCTCGCAACGGCACTCAACGACGTCGACACGACCCTCTGGGAAAAGACGCTGACGAGCCTCATCGATCAACTGAAGGATACATACATTCCCAATCCCGAACGCCCTCTGTCGTCGCTACCAGGCACTATCGGCTCATGGCTTGATCTAACCGCAACAGGGGTGCGAGCAGCCCACGTTTCAGCCTATAACGGGCAATACGTTCGGCCTTCTAACTTCGCAGAGCTATCCCCGTGGGGGACAACCACTGCGAAGGGCGACCTGTCCAACTGGACGCGATACGCGAGGCACCGCGCGGGCGAGGCTCCGAAGATACCCGGTGCCGTCGAAGGACTCGAAAAGGTCGGCAAGGTAGCCGGTGTCGTCGCAGCCGTCGCAGAAGGCGGCATCAACGCCTACAACTCCTACCAGTCCGACACCATCAACCATCCGGACATGGGTGAAGGTGAAAAGATCACGCGTGCCGGAGTCAGGGGAGTCGCGACGGTGCTGCCAGCAGGGCCGGCGCGACCTACGGCGCGCAGCTGGGAGCCACAATCGGCGCGGCGGGCGGACCGGTCGGTATTGTTGTCGGAGGAGTCGTGGGCGGCATCGTCGGAGGAGTTGCAGCGAGCAAGATTGGTGGAGCCCTCGCAGACGCAGTAAATGACAGTATCGTCAGTCCTATTGCCAGTTGGTTTGGAGGAAAGTAGATAACATGTGGAGCGGAATTGGCTGCGTGGTGTTTGGTTGCCTCCTTATTCATGCGTGGTGGTTAGAGACATACACGGACTCGCCGCTTGCCATATCGTGGCGGAGGATGTCTGCGGCAATGTCCCCCACGCGCAACGCACAGGCGATGCTGCGCCCCTGCGTCGGCCTCATGTTCGTCGGTGCCGGATTTGGGATGCTCCTAGAGAAGATCGGAGCTCCCACATTCCTCTGGTACTCGTTCGGGGCTGCTGGTCTGCTCGCCCTTGTCATTGGTGTCGTGTATTTGTTGCCGTTTCCTCTGCCTCGTTTGCTGATCCGTATTATCAGTACTTGAAGCGTCACGGCCTACTGGACGCAACGGGTAAGCCCCTCCCAGATGCAGACATTGAACGCATTCTTGCCGAACGTGAAGGACACCCATTCTCATGACTTTTTCTTATCAGGCTCCCGACTTATCAGGCTCCCGATCGGTGGTCTGCGTTGCCCGAGGAGGCTTTCGCGGCTATCGCCCCGACTGACTCCCAGTCGGGTACTCGCGTGCTGGGCGGTGCGGTGGGTCCCATCGACACCACGCACAGCTTCGCGGCCACGCTCATGACCGTGGCTTCCACCATCCCTGACGATCAGGACGACGCGGCGGTCTTGGCCGACTCGGAGGGCGTCGATGGATGCTGGCGCGCCACTCAGTCACGTAAAAAACGTTGCAGACATCGATTGTAGAGCCACAAAACGGAGCCTCGTTCCAGAGCATGGACGTGACCCGCGCCCTGTTTGACAACACGGAGTAAAGTAGTGAGCGTCACGGATTGATGCACGACAGGACAATCGGAAGATCCCCATGGAACACACATTCTGTGAGGCAGCACGATGAGTACGCCATCTCCCTCGCCCGGCCCAAACCCGAACGCGGCGCAATCGTTCTCGTGGGCTTTCTCGGTAAAACCCGACGCCGCATCGGCAGCTGATTCTCAGTTCACTACTTTGAGGGTTAAGGGTCAAAATGTGTGTCCGGAATCGCGGATTTTCACGGATTGACCTGTAGGTTTCCGGAAAGTATATGCTCCGGAAGCATATATCTAGCCCCCGACGGGAAATCCTCGGTGTGGCAGCCGTGATGTGCTATGCGCGGCGTGGTGTGGTGTCGCAATGTCGAAGAACCAACCACGCTGCCACTGCGGCGGTGAAATGAAACGCAACGGCACCACCAGCAAAGGCACCACCAGATGGCGCTGCAAACAATGCGGCGCCTCCAGCGTCAAACGTCGAAACGACATCACCAACGCGGCAGTGTTCACCCAGTTCATCGAGCATTGCACCACCGCAATATCACTCGACGACCTAGCCAAACGAAACGGTGTTAGCCGCGCCACCATGAAGCGGCGCTTCAAGTGGTGCTGGCTCGTTGATGTGCCTGACCCCACCGCCGGCCACCACAAGCGGATCTACGACCAGGTATTTCTCGATGGCACCTACACCGCCGGTGGCTGCCTGATCGTCGCGGCGACCATCGACCACGTGATCGCCTGGCACTGGTGCAAACACGAAACCACCCGCGACTACCAACTGCTGCTTGAACGCATCGAAGCCCCACTCATCGCCGTCATCGACGGCGGCCAAGGCGCATACAGCGCAATCAAAAAGTGCTGGCCGACTACGAAAATTCAACGCTGCCTCGTCCACGCCCAACGCGTGGTCCGCCGCTACACCACCACCAACCCACGCACCGATGCCGGGCGCACCATCTACCGACTTGCGCTGAAACTGACCCGGATCACCACACTGGATGAAGCCGCCGCGTGGGGTGTGCAACTGCACGAGTTTTCAACGATCTACCGGGAATGGATGAACGAGAAAACCATGATCAAAGACCCCAAAACAGGTGCATGGACCCGCGTGTGGACCCACCACAACGTGCGCAAGGCCTACAACTGTCAAGTCCCGGGTTTTGTGTAGGGTGTTTTAGGCCGCTTTCTTTCGTGTTGTTGTGTGTTTGTTTTCTGCTTGTTGCGGTGTGATTCCGCCCAGGGCGAGGTGAGGGCGGCTTGTGTTGTACCAGTGGACCCAGGCTGAGGTTTCGCGTTCGACTTCGCGTTGGTCGCGCCATGGACCTGTGTAGCCGGGACGTGCTTTGTTGTAGATGAGTTCGGCTTTGTATAAGGAGTTCAAGGCCTCGGCCAGGGCGTTGTCGTAGGAGTCGCCGGTGGATCCTACTGAGGCTATGGCCTTGCATTGGGCTAGTGCCTGTCCGTAGCGCACGTCGCGGTATTGCACGCCCCGATCGGAGTGGTGCACAAGCCCTCGAGTGTCTATGTTTTCGCGGCGTCGCTGGCAGATCGCCATGTTCAATGCGTCCAGGGCCAGGTCAGTACGCAGCGAGGACGCGACTTTCCACCCCAGGATTTTACGCGAGCACACGTCGGTAACGAAAGCGACGTAGACCCAGCCAGCCTGGGTTGGCACGTAGGTGATGTCTGCGACCCACAACTCGTTGAGGTCATGTGCCCCGAAATGCCGATTGACCAGGTCCAAGGGGCATGCATGGCGCGGTGCTGAGGCCGTGACATGGCGGGTCCGACGCCGACTCACGCCACGAATACCCATACGCCGCATCAAGCGCTCAACCGTGCAGCGCGCCACGTGTCCCACGCCCAACTCGTGAGTGTTGAGGAAGGCATGCATTTTGCGCACCCCGAACACGCAGTAGTTCTCCTCCCACACGCGTCTGATCACGTCTGTGAGCGCCTCGTCGCGCGCACTGCGCGCCGACAAGGGGCGCGCCCGAGCGGCGTAATAACTACTGGGAGCAACCCGCACCCCTGACTGGGACAAGACAGTGCAGATTGGCTCGACTCCCCACCGATGCCGGTTGGCCTCGATGAAATCGTAGACTAGCGTCCGAGGCGGTCGAGCTCCGCCCCGAAAAAAAGCCGACGCCGCCTTCAAGATCTCATTGGCTCGGCGCAGTTCACGGTTTTCAGCTTCCAGCGCCCGGATGCGGGCCTCTTGATCACTGACCTCGCCACGCTCATTGCGCCCGCCCTGCTCCACGGCACGCACCCACGTACGCAGCGCCTCAGGATTGACCCCCAACTGGCCGCCAATACGCTTGATAGCACCCTTGCGCCTAGAAGGATCAGCACGAGCCTCCAACGCCATACGCGTCGCACGCTCACGCAACTCCATCGAATACTTACGCTGACCAGACATCCCAAACCTCCAATCCGGCCTAAGACACTCTCCACAATACCCGGGACACATCACAACAGCCTCAACCATCTTTGGCGGTCCGAGATGCTGTTTGTCTACCTCAACCCGCCAGCAGGAGTCCTTGCGCCCGAGCGGATCAAATCCACCACCAACAGCTTAGAAGGCGGCATCAACGCCCAGCTCAAACTGCTCGCCAGAACCCACCGCGGCAGATCAGGCGAACGACAACGCCGCATGCTGGATTGGTGGCTCTACTTAAAAACGGAACTGCCTGACGATCCAGTACGAATCGCCAGGCAGTCCGACTGGGGCCAGGGCCAACTCGCCAAAGTATCCACCCTGACCCAAACCGAGAACCAAGCCGACCACGAAACAGGACGCCCAGCCCTCTACGACAACGCTATCGACACCGACTACACCCACTCAATCGGCATTCAAAAAGGCCAAATCTAACCCCCGCGACACGCCGAGCCAGACACACATTTTGACCCTTAACCCACTTTTGACCAGAAGCTGACAGACGCCGATATCAACATTCGAGGGGCGAAGGACCTCATGTCGCATCAAAGCGCGATGTGTGTCCCGGCTATCACGGACGATTACTCGGATCTCTCCGACGTATGCGCGGACGTGAGCGCGCAAGCCGCGAAGCTTCGTTCAGCCCTTGATGCTTTCGCGGGCGCGATGGGCGTCGTGCGCGAGAAGTATCAAACGGTCGTCACCAACGCGCAGGCAGGTGGCCTCTCGGTCAGCGGCGACTACACGAATTGCACGGTCACAGTTCAGGCAGACGCGCCGTCGGAGCACAGGAGCTCCTATTACTCCGCTCTCTCGCAGCTCAATGTCGCTCAGAGCCTGCACCGTACCGCCGAGCAAGAGTTTTCCACCGCTCTTGCCAACGTGGACACATCCGTGTGGGAGAAAACCCTTCAGGCGCTCATGGAGCAGCTCAAGGGGAGCTTCATTCCCAATTCCGAACACCCCGTTGCTTCGACGACGAGTGCCCTAGGCGGCTGGTCTGACCTTGCTAGCAACGTGTGGCGCGCGGGGCACGCGTGGTTCCATAACGGCCACTATGCCCCTCCCGAGAACTTTGCGCAGTTATCGAAGTGGAAACAGTTCACCGCGAAGGGCGACCTGTCCAATTGGACGCGATACGCGAGGCACCGCGCGGGCGAGGCTCCGAAGATACCCGGTGCCGTCGAAGGACTCGAAAAGGTCGGCAAGGTAGCCGGTGTCGTCGGCGCCGTCGCAGAAGGCGGCATCAACGCCTACAACTCCTACCAGTCCGACACCATCAACCATCCGGACATGGGTGAAGGTGAGAAGATCACGCGTGCCGGAGTCAGGGGAGTCATGACTGGTGCCGCCAGCTGGGCCGGCGCGACCTACGGCGCGCAGCTGGGAGCCGCGATCGGCGCGGCGGGAGGACCCGTCGGCATTGTCGTCGGAGGCGTCGTCGGAGGTATCGTCGGCGGAGTCGTAGCAAGCAAGGCCGGCGGTGTATTTGCTGATGTGTTTAACGATTACGTGGTGAGTCCCGTCGCCAAGTGGTTTGGAGGATAGCGATATGTGGTTTTCAGTTGCGGGAGCGGTTCTCGGCGCGCTCATTGTCCATGCGTGGTGGCTGGAGACGTACACTGATTCGCCCCTTGCCAGATGGTGGCGGAGGATGTCCGCGGCAATGTCCCCCACGCGCAACGCACAGGCGATGCTGCGTCCCTGCACCGGGCTCATGCTTGTCTTCGGAGGAGTAGCTGTGGTCCTCAAGGAGGTCGGCGCACCGACACCGCTCATTACCCTGTTCGCGTTCCTTGGCTCAGTCCCCCTCGTTATTGGCGTGGTGTACCTGTTGCCCCTGCCGTTGCCTCGTTTTGCTGATCCGTATTATCAGTACTTGAAGCGTCACGGCCTACTAGACGCAACGGGTAAGCCCCTCCCGGATGCAGACATTGAACGCATTCTTGCCGAACGCGAAGGAGATACGTCCTCATGACTTGTTCTTATCAGGCTCCTGATCGGTGGTCTGCGTTGCCCGAGGAGGCTTTCGCTGCCATCACCCCGGCTGGCACGCAGGCAGGCACGCGTGTCCTTGGTGGATTGGCCGGTCCTCTTGACCCCACCCACAGCTTTGCAGCCACGATCGTAGCCATTGCCTCGTCCATCCCCGACGACCAGGACGACGCGGTGGTCCTGGCCGACTCGGCGCGCCTCATCGGTGATACCATCGGCGGTTTCATCATGCTCGAAGACATGGCGTGGCCCGCCGCCCCGCGCGGGTCATTCTTACGCACAGGCATCTACATTGAGGGAACGGTACCCATCACTATGTGCCAGTGGGCGTGGGTCCACCGCACCCAGGGCGGCCAGCGCTTCCTCATCACGGTGACGGCGACGGCAACGACTGACCAGTTCCCCCTCGTCGCCGACGACATCGTCACCATCGTTCCCACCATCGAGGTTGCCCTATGAGCCCCACCGACTCCTTCCGCCCCACCCTGAGCCTGCCCGTCGAACAGGCTATGTCGTTCCTGTCTCTGGCATCGCGCCGTATCCCCGAGGCTGAGCAGCTCGACACCGCACGTGACCTGAACCTAAGCGCGACAGCCGTTGTCGACGAAAATGCCTTCAGCGAGACCGCACAGGCACTGTGGGAGTCTATGAAACGGGCACGTGCCACCATGACGATGGCGTCCCTGACCCCTACGCACCCAACCCACCGCAACCTGCGGATCTGGCTGTCCCGCCCCTACGCGACCATCGCCCGCGCGCGCGGGGAAAAGATCCACATCTACCGTATCGACACCGAGGAGATCCCCCATGTCGTCGCCGCGAACTCCCCACTGCGACCGCGCCCCGAGGCCTTCGATGGACCCCCTTACCTGCCCTCTGAGTTCATCGGTGCAGCTACCGACGGCGATCTGGACACCGCACAAGCCATCTTGGAGCACCTCACCACCTTCGGCCCCTCCGACTCCCTCTTCTCCCAGGCCCTGCTCAACCGCCAATGGGAATACACCACCTGGACACGCGACAACATCACCCCCGACGGTCTAATCCCCTGGGCTGCCCTGAATGTCCTGTCCACACCCGCAGGCTCCTACCTGGTCACCCCGCCACAAGGCGAATCCTCCGGCGAAGAAGCCACCATGGAGCCCGTCCTTCAAACCGTCCTATGGGGCCAACTTGCCCAACTCTTCACGCCCCCCGCCGACGATGCAAAGGGTGGTGAACGCGCATGATTTCGTGGAACTTCGGGGAAGTCAAGATAGCTCAACAAGACGCCGACTACGCACAGACGACGCTGAACAGCCTCACGCTTGATTCACCTGCAACAGGCAGCGAACATCAAGCTTCCCTGGATGAGAAGATCGCCAAGATCACGAAGGCCGCGAGTGACATCGCGCAAATCCTGGGCTTCATACAAGAGGGAATAGATGGCGCGGATAGTGCATTTCGAGAAATCGACGACGAAAATAAAGCCGACATCGAAGCATCCGCACGCTACCTCGAGTCATCCCAGAGAGAGCCCACGTGAGACCATGAGCAACTGGAATAACCCAACGCTGCGCGCGTACCCATTCAAGGGACCATACAGCTGACGGAGCGTGCAAGGCGCTCGGAAAGGACACGAAACATGTGGAGCGGAATCGGCTGCGTGGTGTTTGGCTGCCTCCTTATTCATGCGTGGTGGTTCGAAACATACACGGACTCGCCGCTTGCCAGATCGTGGCGGAGGATGTCTGCGGCACTGTCCCCCACGCGCAACGCCCAGGCGATGCTGCGCCCCTGCGTCGGCCTCTGGTTCTTCTTCGGAGGAATCGCTCTTCTTCTCGAACCAATTGGTGCCCCTGTCTTTATTGTGAGGGTTCTGCTCTTCATCGCTTTGTTAGCGCTTGTGGTCGGGGTCGTGTATTTGTTGCCGTTTCCTCTGCCTCGTTTTGCTGATCCGTATTATCAGTACTTGAAGCGTCACGGCCTACTGGACGCAACGGGTAAGCCCCTCCCGGATGCAGACATTGAACGCATTCTTGCCGAACGCGAGGATGGGATACCGCCGCACGCATAGCGTGGGCAGGTCCGTCAGGCAACGTCAAGGGTCTTGGCGACGCCCGCCAGGGACATGAGAATCGCTAGCCGCCGGCGGACAGGGTCATGCGCACGCCTCTTCCACGCTAGTAGCCCCATCCCCCACCCCCGCAAACTCCGTCGCCGTTGTGTCTACTGTTTCACAGACACCTCATGGTGGTATTCACACAACGGGGCGCTGCCTATGTGCCAGTTCACGACCGAGGGCTGGCGGACAAGCCCTCAGCTCTGAGTCCCCGATTGAAGGGATTGCCTAAAGCTCCCTTCCATGACAGTCATGTCGGGGAAACGTTCGACCGGATCCCAGTCCTCGAGTATCTGCCGGTAATCCTTCAGGGTCAGCTCCCCCAGCGGGTGACAGCCGGTCTCGTACGCGATGCTGAAGCCCTCGTTCGGAAAATACACAACCTTCATCGTGTCGGCATCACCTGGACGCACCCAACGCATTACCGCGTGCTCGTCGGCAACAAACTCCGGCGGGGGAACAAAGCCCGCCTCCTCCAAAATGTGCGACGACTCAGCAAGATGCCCATCACCATCCATACGCACACCAAAGAGCAGGGAGTGTAAACGAGCTCCAGTGCCGTCCTCACACCCCCTGAGCGACTCATTCCTGAAGTAATACAATTCGTCGCCGCTATTGCGCCGCACAACATCGGCGATAAACTCCACGAAGACCGGCTCGGTGTGCTCCATGAATTCACTGATAGTCTGGCGCTTCTCAAAAGAAGTCTTACCCTCGGGCGGATCAAACCACTCCCGCCCAGAAGGAACACACCCTACCAACGCCGCACACGCAAGCACGCACAACACACCAACAACCCGACGCATCACTTGTCACCTCCAACCACGCGGCTAATGTCGTCAAAAGCAACGTTGTGCTGCCCTGCCTCGGGGGGACTGAAGTAGGTCGAGTGGTTACCGAAAGGATTCGGAATGTCGGTGACGGCCAGCGGGCCAAGCGGAGTCGGGGCCAACCACCAGCGATCATAGCGGGGCTCGAGGAGATTCTTATGGTCTTGAGCACCCGTAGTGTCCCCCGACAGGTGCTCGATTCCTTCGAGCTGATCGGGGTTTCTGCCGAACGATCCGTCCGGCCCGATACCCTGCACCGCATCCAGCGATGGAACCGCGCTGACGTAGACGTGTCCGGGCTCAACCCCCAAGCGCTCGACGGATTGGACGGCGCTGCCCGGAGAGCCGGAGTAGATAAAGTCGTCGACGACGCCACGCCCGATGTCACGCATCGCAAAGCCGCCCGTCGTGGACCCATAGGAGTGCGTCACCGCGGTCTGGTGGACAGACATGCCGCGTTCCTGCCGCCAGGCGTCGATGCCCGTCACGTGCTCCGTGAGGCGCTGGCCCCCCGCCTTCGCCAGATCCACCGAAGCCACGGAGGTATCGCCAGTCTTAAAGAAATCCGGAGGAGCGTCGTAGTCGAGCCACGCGATGGTCGCGACATCACTCTCGTCTATATGTGCCAGTTCCGCCGCATTCTGTCGCAGTCGTGCCGCGGTGTCCATGTAGCGCTCAACCGAATCGTGTACGTTGGTGCCCATTCCGGGCACCAGGGTAGCAACGTGCGCAGCGTTATCGACGTCGCCGAAGGCAATTGCCGCCTTAAGACGGTCCCCACTGTCATCAAGGGCAATGAGCGAAGCATCCTTATTCTCCTCAGCTCCCAGCTTATTCTCCTCAGGTCCCAGCCATTTAACCAACAGATTGAGTTCGTCGAGCCTATGCTGCGCCGCTTCAAGCTCATCCTTGTGGGGATTTGGCCTCAGCCCCTCACCACGAGCATCGTACTTGTGAGGATTTGCTTGAGCCTCGTCATACAGCGCCTTCACGCGATCATACTCGGCCTGCGCCTCATCCAGCATGGACGTTCCCGGGATGCGATTACCGGAGGCGTCCTTACGTCCATTCAGGACAAGGTCGTTCGCGGCGGCGCGCGACGCCATGTCGATGCCGTCAAGATTCCCGTACAGTTTGGGATTCCCCTCAATGCAGGCTTGCCGTTCGGCCTCGGTGAGGGAATTCCACCAGGCCGAGACCTGGCGAGGCGTCCACGTGGAGTCCGCATTGTTGGCGAGGCCGGGTGAGGCCGACGCGTGATTCTCGTTCGACGAATAGGTTCCGTCCCCGAGAGCCTTGAGCCGCGCCGCGAAGGCGACGTCAACCCGGTCGGCCTCGGTCAACGTCTCACTCAGTAGCTCTGTCAGCTCCTCGTGTTTACTACTGCTCACCCCGTCGTCATTGACCAGAGCCGACACTGTTCCATCATCTGAAATCGTGCACCCGAGGCTGGCGCTCAGCTCCTTGCATGAATCCGCCTTCGCGATAACAACGCGCACGCCGTCGTAGGCCTCGGCACAGGCCATCATCAGCTCGCTGAGCTCGTTGACGCGCGCATCGAGATTGCCCTGGATGGCATCGAGCGCCGATCGCATGTCGCTGGGCGCTTGACCCGTCGACGCGATAGAACTCTTATGCGATGCAAGCTCCGCCGCTTGATTGGACGCGGCCTTGCGAGCATCCTCTGCGATGGCGATGGCCTCATTGAGGCCCGCATCGGTCCATTCCTTCACGTCAGCCCATGACAGTCCCATCAGCGCTCGGCCTCCCACATCTGACGCAGCTTGTTGCCGGTGAGCGGCCCGTAGACGTGCGCGGGGACCGTGAAGCTCACGCTGGACGCGTCCTCCGTGGTGGCGTAGTTGGTGATGGACTCGTCGACAGATTGGGAGAAGTCCGACAGTGCAGTGACGACGCCTGTCACGTCGTCATCGATACGATCGCACGCGCGCTGCGATTCACCCACACTGGTTGCTCCCTGCATCGCGTTCGTCACGTAGCCGCCAATGTCGGCAACGGTGACGGGCTCCAAATCCTCGCCCACGATCCGCGTTCGATCACGCAACACTTCAAGATCGCCCTCCACGATGTGCAGATCTGTCATTCGAGTCCCTCCTCTACCAGGCGCAACGCTGCGCGACTCTGTCACATATCGACCCTATCAAAGAAGTTCAAAGCGTTAAACATTTACCCACGAATCCGCAGGTCACGCGCGATTCACAAACACAGCCCGGGATTATAGAATCTTTCGCACTGCTGAGGTCAGTCCCGGACGCTGCGGTAGGGCGCGATAGAGTCCGCTCCAGCGGATTGCGTCATCGGACAGTCAGGTGACACTCTGGACCCACCTGCACACGCGTTAAACCGGCTCTTCGCATGTGAGCGTGTGGGTGGCACGCAGGATCGGATCCGTGATCGCGCCATCGTCGTCGGTCAGGCCCGAGGGGACGTCGATCGCGATGACGGGCCGCGGCTTGATGGCGGAGAGCCTGTTGAGGAGCTCCACGGATTCCGCGAGTGCGCCCGTGAGCGGGCCTTGGCACCGGTGCCCACGATGCTGTCGATCCGGGCGTGTGCGAGGAACACTTCGGACCATGCGGGCGTGTTCTCGATGGAGCGCAGCGACTGTCCGCCGAGGTCAATGATGCGCACGACCGCGGCCGCAACCTCGCCCGCGACGTCGAGCATGTAGCGGTCCAGATCTCCCTCAGAAACCGCCTGATCAATGCACTTTTCTCCAGTTCCCGAGCGTGGGCGAAGGACAGAGCAGCTCTATCAATCGTGAACATGCGCCATATTCTGTCGCACCGCGCACGCCCGGGGTGCCCGCTTGCGCAACGACGTCACAGTGCCCGCGGATGCAGCCCGGGCCTCGTCCCGAATGAGGAACGAGGCCCGGGAGAGTATCGGGGTCGCCACCGCCGTCGCGCACCGAGCGGTGAGGTGGCTCCATCGCGTCACTTAGGCCACGTCGAGGGTCTTGGCGACGCCCGCCAGGACCGCGCCTACGATGACGAGGGCGACGCCGATGATGGTCCAGCGCAGTTCCTTGCGCGAGCGCGTCTCGTGAAGCCACAGAATGCCCAGCGGCGTGGAAATCAGGATTCCCAGCTGCGAGAGGGTGAAACCCGTGCCCGCGCCCAGCTTGTTGGAGTTGAGCTGGAGAAGCAGGATGGCGGTCCCCCACAGGACGCCGTTAACAATCGAGGGAACCATGCGGCGGTGGCGCAGCGAATCCTCGGGGTCAACGCCGCCGCGCCCCTGGACGCCAAAGAAGATCGCGCAGTACACGGTGTAGCCGACTGCCTGGGGCAGGAGGAACTCGGCGGGCTGAATCTCAAAGAACTTGATGATGAGCGGGAAGGCGACAAGGCCCAGCGTAGAGGTCGTCAGCAGGAAGGCACCGCGCTTCCAGTCGAGAGAGGCCGCGTCGGAGCCAGACTCGGAGCGCGACAGGAACCAGATGCCAACGATGAGGACGGCGATGGCGGCGAGGCCGTAGGGCAGCGCCCCGCCGTGGAGCCACTCGCCGAAGATCGCGATGCCCGCCAGAGACATGAGGACCAGCTGACCGCCGGTGGACAGGGGCATCGTGCGGCTCATACCCAGGACCGAGTAGGAGCGCAGCTGATCGCACACGCCGACGCCAAGGAGCAGGCCGGTCAGGAAGGAGACTCCCAGGTTCAGCGGCGTCCACGCGGGATGCAGGAAGGGGGTGGCGACGGCGGCCATGAGCAGGCCGCCGAGGACGGCGCCCATGACTCGCTGGCGGTCTGAGCCGCCGGTCTTTCCCATCAGCGTCGTGGCGACACCGAAGAAGACTGAGGGCAGGATGCCGATAAGGATCGTGGACAGGGTCATATGCGCACCTCCTGGGGTGGTCGCGGCCCCGATTGACGAGGCCGGGGTGATTTACGTTGGTGGGTGCGGCAGGAGCGCCGCCACCTCTTCCACGCTAGTCTCCCCCTTCCCCACCCCCGCAAACTCCATCGCCGTTTTGGCTCCTGTTTCACATGTACGTCGTGAAGCCTTTCACCAGACCAGGCCCTGTCCATGACGCAGCGCACGCCCAGGTTTCGGAATCTGACACCGGTCCACGCAATGCGACCCGGGCCTCGTCCCTGGATGAGGAACGAGGCCCGTTAGCGCTCACGAAGCCGCAGCCTGGTGCCGCCCTATCGAACGAACAAGATCGGAAGACGCACACAGCCCTTGCGCGAGAAACACCTGGACTACTCGTTGAGAGTGAATACGATTTGACCAGGGCGAAGGAGAGGCAGAACAACCGCCGTGCCGGTAACCCGCGTGGTCAGATCACTGAGGGCTTCACGAACATAAGGAAACGCCGCCATGAGCGCGACTCTCGATGCAAAGTCTGCAGGGACTTCAGGAGCGAGAGCAAACTCCTGGCAACCCTCGTAGTAGGTAATGACCGCGATAACGGCCTGCCACTGCGTAGCCTTAAACTGGAACTCAAATCGTGTTCCGAAACGTTTGCCTTCGTGGCGAGTGCCGAGCATACAGTTGATCTCGATCGGCGTCGACTCACTGCCTTCGAGATCGGAACCCGCCTGGGGAGCATTTTCCACAAGATCAATCGACATGTGGTCAAAGCGAATGTCTGCAAGCTGGAGTTGTGCAGTCTCAAGCATCTCGTCGATGCTCGTCAAGAGGGGGGTCTCAGACATGAGCTAGCTCCTGCGTAATGCTGATCGTCTGCGCCTGACGCGGTGTCGCCGGAACACGGACAGTCGCCTTGGCGGCTCCGGTCATCTGCCACGTAGCGGGCACACCCTCACCACAGTCATCGACAACCTTAATGTCGAGGAGTGCGTCGACGGCCATCGCGTATCGGATGATGGATGACACGGTCGGGTTAGCGTCATAGCGTTCAAACGCAGCGACCGTCGGCTGACTGACACCCATGCGCTCGGCGACAGTCTGCTGGCTGAGCTTATGCTCCTTGCGGAGGCTTACCAAATCCTCGAGAAGGCGATCCTTCGCATCGACCAGCAGATCTGCGCGGCGCTCAAGGATCTCATCACTCACTGAAGTCATAGATTAAACTATATAAGTGTGAGATGACGTTATGCAAACTTCAGTCATGTTGTGTGCGCCGCTCGACACCCCAGCATGTGGAATATCCCGAGTTGAGAAGGCTTTCGGCAATGCCGATCTCAGCGTCTTGCGCGGCCTTGGTCGCAGCCGGGTCCCCCTCGACGATTACCTTCTCATGAGCGTGAAGGCCCAGTATGCAAAGGCCAAGCTGATCGTATGGCTGAGCGTGGATGAGGCGAATCTCAACCTGAACATAGGATTCATTCCCTAAGGGATTAACTTCGCGAACATTGATGTCCCGCCACCGAATCTCAAAGAGAGTGGCACCCCCCGCGTAAAGATTTCAGCTCTCCCGGTGGTCGGAGCTTACCTTGAGCCGCTTTTTCCAGGCGCTTTCTAAAACTCGCTCGGATCATTGCCTCTTGGTATGGATTCCAGCGACGGTTCGCCGGTTTCTTGATGGCCGCCATGAGAGCATTCACAGCTAGGCTAATGTGCTCTTGAGCGGTGCCACTGCCGCCGCCGTGCCAATAGAAGTCCACAGGCAGGCCGAGACACGCATTCGACCTGGAGGAATCATCTGCGACGCTCATGAACTCCATGAGTAGCCGGGTGGCATTGAATTGTGAGCACACATGCCGTCGAGAGCTTGCCACGTACAACACGCAAGGGGACTTCACGGTCGCCCCGAGCATGAGGAACTGAAACCAGACCACAAAACTGCCCGAGCCTCGTCCCTGGATGAGGAACGAGGCCCGGGCGCGTCCGCAGGACAGGTGCCCCGCGCGGGTGGTTACTCCACGGTCACGGACTTGGCGAGGTTGCGCGGCTGGTCGACGTCCAGCCCCTTGACGGAGGCGAGTTCGCACGCGAAGATCTGCAGCGGCACGACGGTCAGGAGAGGCGCGTACAGGGTCGGCACGGGGGGCACGCGGAAGACGACCTCGGCGAACTCATCGACGGAGGTGTCCCCTTCCTCGGCGACCACGATCGTGCGGGCGCCGCGGGCGCGGACCTCGGCGATGTTGGCCAGGACCTTGCCGTGCAGCTCGGGGCGGCGCGGGGTCGGCACGATGACGATGACCGGCTGCCCCTCGTCCACGAGCGCGATGGGGCCGTGCTTGAGCTCGCCGGCGGCGAAGCCCTCGGCGTGGATGTAGCAGATTTCCTTGAGCTTGAGCGCGCCCTCGAGGGCGACGGGGAAGCCGACGTGACGGCCCAGGTAGATGACGGAGGTCGCGTCTTGCATCGTGCGGGCGAACTGGCGGACCGTCTCACCGTTTTCCAGGACCTTCGCGATGGCCTCGGGGACACGCGCGAGCTTCTCCATGTAGTCGGCAATCTCGTCGGCGTACTTGTTGCCGCGCACCTGCGCCAGGTACAGGCCCAGGATGTAGCAGGCGGTGACCTGCGCGGTGAAGGCCTTCGTGGAGGCGACCGCGATCTCGGGGCCGGCGTGGGTGAGGATCACGGCGTCAGATTCGCGCGAGATCGTCGAGCCGGGCGTATTCACGATGGCGACGACTTTCGCGCCCTGCTCGCGGGCGTGGCGGATCGCCTGGATGGTGTCCATGGTTTCACCGCTCTGCGAGATGGCGACGACCAGCGTCTTCTCGCCCACGACGGGGTCGCGGTAGCGGAACTCGCTGGAGAGCTCGACCTCGACGGGGATGCGGCACCAGTGCTCGATCGCGTAGCGGGCGACCTGGCCCGCGTAGGAGGCGGTGCCGCAGCCGATCATGATGACCTTGTCGACGGAGCGCAGGACGGACTCGGGGATGCGCACCTCATCCAGGGCCAGGCGGCCGTGGGAGTCGATGCGGTCGGCCAGGGTGGCGCCCACGGCGTCGGGCTGCTCGTGGATTTCCTTCTCCATGTAGGTCGGCCAGCCGTTCTTGGTGGCGCGGTCGGAGGAGAAATCGACCTCGTATTCCTTGGGTTCGACGGGACTCCCGTCGGGGTTGATGACGGTCACGTCGGTCGCGGAGACGACGACGATCTGGTCCTGGTCGATTTCGACGGCGCGGTTCGTGTGCTCGACAAAGGCCAGGACGTCCGAGCCCAGGAAGTTTTCGCCCTCGCCCAGGCCGATGACCAGCGGGGAGGAGCGTCGGGCCGCGACGATGACGTTCGGGGACTGGTTGGAGACGACCAGGAGCGTGAAGGTACCGTGCAGCTTGTCGGTGACCGCGCGCATGGCCGCAACCAGTCGGCGCGCCACCTCCTCGTCGGTGCCGCTCAGTCCGGCGACTGCGCCGGTGTACGAGGCCGGGGTTGCCTCATCGTAGGCGCGCGCCAGCAGGTGGACGACCACCTCGGTGTCGGTCTCGGAGGCGAAGGTCTCGCCGTCGGCGACGAGGGCGGCACGCAGGGTGTCCGCGTTTTCAATAATGCCGTTGTGCACGAGGGAGAAGCGGCCGTCCGGGCTCGTGTGAGGGTGAGCGTTCGCGACCGTGGGGCGCCCGTGGGTGGCCCAGCGGGTGTGCCCGATGCCGGCGTAGGCGTCGGCGGGGCTGTCCGCGTCGAGCTCTTCGACGAGGTTGACGAGCTTACCGACCGCGCGGCGCACGTACAGGCCCTCATCCGATGCCAGGGCGATGCCCGCCGAGTCGTATCCGCGGTACTCCAGGCGCGCCAGACCGCCGAGGATCACCTCGCGGCTGCGCTGGGAGGCCTTGCATCCAATATGTCCAACAATTCCACACATGGAACTAATTTCAACACACCCACCCCGCCAGCGGTACCCAACGTGTGTCGCTTCACGTGGTGAACGTCTGGTGAACACGGGGCGCGCACATGCGCCCATGTGAGGGAGAATAAGCCCGTGAGCACCACTGACGCCTCCTCGCACACCCCAGCCACGGCCTCGTCGACAGCGGCCCCGAACGTGGGATGGCGGGCCAATCCCAGCCCCTATGCGCGCTTCGACCGCTGCGCGTGGGACCGCCTGACGGACCGCACTCCGCTGCCGCTCACGCAAGAAGACATCGACCAGATCGCCTCGCTAGGCGACCCCATCGACATGACCGAGGTCGACATGATTTACCGGCCCCTGTCGGCCCTTCTCCAGCTCTACATCGACGGGCGCCGCCGCACCGCCGCCGAGCGCCACGCGTTCCTGGGCGAACCCGAAGGCCACTCGACCCCCTTCGTCATCGGCATCGCCGGCTCTGTCGCCGTCGGCAAGTCAACGGTCGCGCGCCTCCTCCAGCTGCTGCTCTCCCGCTGGGACTCCACGCCGCGCGTGGACCTGGTGACCACCGACGGCTTCCTCTACCCGAACCGGATCCTGCAGGAACGCTCCCTCATCGCCCGCAAGGGGTTTCCCGAGTCCTACGACCGCTCGGCCCTCATTTCGTTCCTCGCCTCGGTGAAGGCCGGCAACCCGCACGCAAAAGCCCCGGTGTACTCGCACGTCACCTACGACATCGTGCCCGACACCTACGTTGACGTGGACCGCCCCGACATCCTCATCGTCGAGGGCCTCAACGTGCTCCAGCCGCCGCGCTCGGCACCCGGTTCCATCTCGGTGGCTGTCTCGGACTACTTCGACTTTTCCATCTACGTCGACGCCGACGAAAAGCTCATCGAGCAGTGGTACGTCGATCGTTTCCTCAAGCTGCGCGCGACCGCTTTCTCGCGCGAGGACTCCTACTTCAAGACCTACGCCTCGCTGACCGACGACGAGGCCGTCTCGACCGCCCACGTCGTCTGGAACGCGATCAACCTGCCCAACCTGCGCGAAAACATCCAGCCGACCCGCGAGCGCGCGACCCTCATCTTCACGAAGGGCCCCGACCACCGCGTCGAGTCGCTGGCGATCCGCAAAGACTGACCCCCACCGAACGAGGCCGCAGCCGGAACACCCGGCCACGGCCTCGTCGATCATGCGCAGGTTCGGTTACCCGATCCAGGCACCCGAGGGCGCGAACTGGTACCAGGTTCCGCCGATCAGCTCCCAGCCGGTGGCCATGGAGCCGTTACCACGCAGGTAGAACCACGTGGGTCCGTCCTGGATCCAGCCGGTGTGCATCATGCCGTTCGCGCCGAAGTGATACCAGGCGCCGCCCAGATGCTGCCATCCGATGGCCATCGCTCCAGATGGCGTCAGGTAGTACCAGGCGCCGCCGTCGCTCACCCAGCCGGTGCGCACGGTGCCGTTTTCGGACAGCAGGTACCACTGTCCACCGATCATGGTCCACCCGGTTGCCATCGCGCCCGACGCGGGGTCGAAGTAGTACCAGGTGCCGCGATCTTTGACCCAGCCGATCTGCTGGGCGCCCGACGCGCCGTGGAAGTACCAGTGTCCGTCCTCGTAGACCCAGCCCATCTTCAGGTAGCCGCTCGCGTCGAAGCGGTAGGTCAGCCCATCGATCACCAGTGTCTCGTTGGCGGCGTAGGTGCCGTCAGAGTAGGCGTACCACCAGCCGAAGTAGCCGGACTTCCACTGGCCCGTTCGAGGCTGGGGCGCGGGATCCGGGGTCGGCTGGGGCGCCGGGGTGGGATCCACGCTGGGGCTCGGTTCCGGGGTGGGGGTCGGGTCCACGGAGGGGCTGGATCCGGGGTGGGCTCGGGCTCCGGCGTCGGGTTGTCGACCGTCACCCAGTACAGGAAGCGCGAGTCGCCGCCGCCGACGGCGTGGAGCACGACCTGCGAAGTCTCGCCCTCGCCAAGCTCGACTTCCTGCGTCGTCTTGTCCGCGGGGTTGACGAGCATCAGGTGCGCGCCCGCGCTCGGCTTCTTGACAGTCAGGGTGATGTCCTGGGAGGTCTCGGCCAGCGAGCCGTTGTCGGTGCGCGGGTCGAGGAGGTAGGACGGGTAGCGGGTCTGGCCGGTCAGGGCGTTAACGACCATGAAGCCCACGGGAGCCGTTGTGGAGTCGCCGAAAATCTCGGCGGACTTGGCGCCTTCGAGGCCCTTCAGCTGCTCGAAGTAGCCGACGACGACGTCGCCGGGCATCCCGTCGTTGACGGAACCGACGTTGGTCACCGACAGGTCGACCAGGCCGACGGCAGCGTTGGCGGCCACGGCCTCGTCGCCAGAGGCGAAGTTGCCGTAGGTGTAGCCACTCAACGTCGGGGCCTCGGCGCGTGCCGCGTACTGTCCGGGCTTGTAGGCAACGAACGTGGAGTTCATGGCCTTCGTGTAGTTACCGATGTAGGAGACGTTGCCGAAGATGTTGGAGAACTCGTAGAACGAACGCGTCGGAGCACCGTCGTGGTCGATGATCGAGGAGCGGTCGTAGCCGTTGTACTCCATGCGGAACAGGCCGAACCACTTCTGGCCGGTCGCCAGGCCCAGGGAGGGAACGATCGACTTTTCGGAGGCAGACACGTTGGCGTCCCAGTTGTAGTCCAGGTACTGGCCGTACAGGATCGGGCTAGAGCCGTCACCGCTCGTGCCCTTGAGGCCGTATTCGCGCTGCTTCTTCCAGGTGTTGGTGTTGAGCAGGTTCATGACCACATTGTTCGGGGCCGGGCCTCCGTTGGCGCCCCAGTAGTACTTGTCCCAGCTGAGCAGGTCGGGCTGGGCGTTTTCGACGTAGTAGCTCAGGTTCGCGTCGCGGTACCAGGACGGGTCATCCCAGGAGTTCGCGTGGACGACGGCGCCGGGGATGTTCTGCTTGGACCAGGCGAACCAGTTCTTGAAACACTCGGATTCGCCGCGGTTGAAGCCGCCCTCGTCGCCGTACTGAATGTCGACGAGCGTGGAGGCATACGGCTTCATGTACTCGTTCATGAACTCGCCGGGCTCGCCGGCGTTGCACATGCTGTTCTTGCCGTAAGGAGCCTTGGCCAGTGCCCACGGCGCCCCCTTGCCCAGGGACTCCATCATGGCGGTGTTGAACATGGGCAGGTCGTAGAACATCGGGAAGGCCCCGCCAGTGAGGTCGCGCTCGTTCGCATCGAAGCCGCCGCGGCCGTAGCCCTCGGAGGGGACCCACGCGGGCATCATGACGCCGTACTGCAGCGCGAGCGCCTGGGCGCGGTTGACGCCCCACTTGCCTCGCCCGGGTCGAAGCCGGAGTAGCGCTCGTACATGGAGTTGTCGACCGCCGGGGCGACGGGGGTCTTACCGGCGGGCAGGCCCCACACCTCGACGTCGTTGAATGTCACGGCGGTGGCGATGTTCTGGGGAGTCTGGGGCTCAGTCTCGTCGTTCATCCAGATGCGGATGTTCGTGGCGAGGTGGTAGGCGTTGAAGTCCCAGTACCACAGGCCGCGCGCGTCGCGCGTGAGCGAGGCGTGGGTGACGATCGTCTTCCACGGTCCCCCCTCGGTTTCCTGCACGGCGATCGCCACGGAGTTACCACCGTGCCACCCCTGCACGCCGGCGGGCAGGGTCGGGGTGCCCCAGCCGTTGACGCGGTGGACGTAGCGGGCCTCGCCCAGGTGCAGCTCGATACCGGTGACGCCCTCGGACCACTCATTGGCTCGCACGAGAGGATCCGAGGTCCACGTCGTGGTGGGGTCGAGGTCGGTCAGAGCCGCGTTGTCGGTCTCGCTTCCGCCATTCGCCGAGGCCGTGGCCGGGATCAGCACGTTTCCGCGGAAGTCGGTCTCCACCTTGGAAATGTTGACGACGTAGGTGGCTTCCTTGCCGTCCTTGGCCACGTGAGCGGTGATGACGTTGAGACCGGTTTCGAGGTCGAGGTTAGCCACGCGCCCGTCGGCGTCGGGAGTCGCGTCGTTAATGGTGACGGTTGCCCCCTCGACGGTGCGGATGCGGGCCGAGACGGCCTTGGCGTGGTAGTAGCCGGTGGCCGTGTAGGTGTGGGTGCCGGGAGCGAAGTCCACGGGCTTGCCAGGTTCGCCATAGGGCAGCTGGTCGATGACGAAGTCAACGACGAGGTCGGACGCGCCCGATCCCTGCGCGGGGGCCTCGGGGTGGGGCACGACGGGACGGGTCGCGTCGTTGTGTCCGCCGCCCTCGTCGCTGCCGTAGGAGGTGATGGCGTTGCCCTCGGCGTCGCAGGGCAGGAGCTTAATGTCGGACAGCGCCATGTCGGACTTGCCGGGCGCGAGGGAGCGCAGGCCCGCGAGGGCGATGACGCGCTTCGTGGTCGCCGGGAAGGTGACGTACTGTTCCTTGTTGCCGAACTGGAGGTCGCTTCCGTGCGTGACCTCGGTGCCACCGTCCCAGGTTCCCTGGGCGACCTTCGCCTTCCAGTCCTCGAAGGAGGCCTCAGACGCGGGGTTGCCGGGATCTTCATCGAAGGCAAAGACGCGGTATTCGCCCGGGAACTGATCGTTTCCGAGGGTGGAATCGTAGGTGGGGCGCGGGGTCAGGCCAAGGCCGCAGACCTGGGTGCCGGGGGTCGGGTTCTGGACCGCCAGGGCGTGGGGGTAGGGGTCGAGGCCTCCCTTCCACTTGGTGGTCCAGAACGTCTTGGTTGCGTCGGAGCGGGCGGTGTCGTCATCGACGAGTGCGGCGATGGTGCCGTTGGGGGCTCCTTCGCCGACCTTCTCTTCGGAGGTCGCCCACAGGACACTCGGGTGGTAGGGGGCGTCGGGTGCTGCGATGGCCGCGGCGGGCACAAGCCCGAGCATCGTGGCCGCAAGAATCGGGGCTCCAAACGCGCCGATAATGGGTCTTTTCCCCATGAGTTTAACTCCTTCGTCAGTATGGGGTTAATGTCCGGGATCCGTCGTTTGACGATAGGGACCCCACAATACCTAACACGTGTTAGCTTTTTGTCACAGAACCTCCTTTGTGGGTAGAAAAAGCCCTCGCGGATGCTTGCGCACCCGCGAGGGCTGAGATTAGAACTTCAAACCGCCATCTTCAATGCCACGGAAGAAGAACTTTTGACTGAAGGCGAAGACCAGGACGACGGGCACCATCGCCACGACAGCGCCTGCCAGAACCAGCTGGTAAGTGACGCCCTGAGGCGAGTTTTGGATCGCCGTCAGGGTGAGCATCAGCGTCTGCTTGTTCGGGTCGGGCAGCATGAGCAGCGGGAAGATGAAGTCCGACCAGGCCCCGATGAAGGAGGTCAGGCCGACGACCGTCAGGGTGCCTCGAACCTGGGGCAGGAAGATCGACCAGAAGCGGCGCACCTCCCCAGCCCCGTCGATAAGGGCGGCGTCTTCGATCTCGTCGGGGATGCCCATGAACGCGGCGCGCATCATGAGAATCTGGAAGGGGCCGATCATCGCGACCATCCACACGCCGGGAAGCGTTTTGTACAGGTCCAGCTGGACCATCATCTTGAACAGCGAGAGCATGATCGACTCGAAGGGAAAGATCATGGCGGACAAAACCACGAAGTACATGATGTTACGCCCGCTCCACCCACGCCTCGACAGCATGTAGCCACCCACGCACGAGAGGACCACGTTCGAGGCGACGGTCAGAGCAGCAATGATCGCGGAGTTCCTGATCGCCCCCAGGACGTTGGTACGCTCGAAAAGAACGGAGAAGGACTCGAGCGACCACTGCTGCGGCAGGATCGTTGCCCCCTGGCCAAAGACCGACTCGCCGGGAGCCTTGAAGGCTGCCATCAAAGGCAGGATGAGGGGGCCGACCAAGACGATGGCGACGACAATCAGGACGACGTAGCGGGCAAACAGAGCTCCGCCGCGCATCTGGCGCGAGGCGACATTGCGCCCCTGGCGCTCGAGCCGACGCTCTTTGCGCCACTGCGCGAATCGCTGGCCGAAGGAGGTGGTGTCGGTGGGAGAAACTGTGCTCATGAGTCTTCAGCCTTCCTCTGCAGGCTCTGGGAGGCAATGATGAAGCCGAAGGTGATGAGGAACAGACACACCGACGCCGCATCGCCTTGACCGAGCGACCCGAATGTTGGGTCGACGATCCGATCACGGATGTACATTGTCAGGGTCTTGGTGGGCGAGGCCGACCCTCCCAGCAGGTAGACCTCGGTGAAAATCTTCAGGCAGCCGATAGTGGTGAGCGTGGCGACCAGGAACATCATGACCTTGACACCGGGAACGGTCACGGTCATGAAGCGTCGAATGGGGCCCGCGCCGTCCAGCTCGGCAGCCTCATACAGGGATTTATCGACGTTGGCCAAGGCCGACAAGTACAGAATCATGTAGTAGGGCAACCCCTGCCACAGCGTGATGAGCATGGCGCAGAACAGGATGAGCCACTGATTCGACAGGAAGGGGACCGCTTCCATCCCCCACGAGGTCAGCAGGTTGTTGATAGGGCCCCGTTGATCGAGGAGGTAGCGCCACGCCAGCGAGATGACGACCAGCGAGGAGATGGCCGGCAGGTAGTAGAGCGCACGGAAGAAACCGATGCCGGGAACGTGCGACTTGACCAGGAGAGCCAACAGGAGGGGCAACAGAACCATGAGCGGGACGACGCACAGAGCATAGATGAGCGAATTCCTCAGGGCCTCCCAGAACTCGGGGTCTGCGAGGATCGCGCTGTAGTTGTCGATGCCGACGAAGCGTCCGGTACGCCCCAGGGGCTTTGTCTTCGTGAACGACACGTAGACGGTGGTGATAAAGGGGTAGATGTAGAACGAAATAATGGCGAGGACCGGCACGGTGACCCACAGCCAGGGAACCCAGCCGGGGCGGAACCGGGCGGCTCCATTGAGGGAGCGCTCCTTCGCGCTCATACGTATCGGCATACCAGTGTCCTTCATGAGATGCGCACGGTCACGGGTCGGCGACCCTGGGCAGAATATGAGATGCATCGGGGGGCCGAGGCCCAGCCTCGACCCCCCGCGCGTTCAATCAGTCGTCGAGAGCCTTGAGCTTCTCGTTCATCTGATCCTGTGCGGTCTTGAGGGCGGTCTTAGGATCAACCTCACCGCGGATGGCCTTGTTGACGTTCTCGATGAGGGTATCCTTCACCGCGCCGGTCGCGTAGAAGACGTCGGTGTAGGCCTCGGCATCCTCGGCAGCCTTCGCGGCTTCCTCGTAGGCAGCCTTGAAGACGGGGTCGTCGGCGATCTCCGGCGGGTTGTTGACGAGCTTGTCGAGAGCCTCAGTGGCAGCCGGGAAGATGATGGCGCCGCCATCGTGCGTCCAGGCGTACTCGTTCTCAGCGTTAGTGATCCACTCGGCGAACTTCATGGCCAGGGGGGCATTCTTAGTCGTGACCGAGACGCCGATGTACTGGCCCTCGAAGACGGGCTTGATGCCGGGGTTGGTCGGGAAGGGGCCGACGCCAGTGTTCTCGTAGACGGTCGCATTGTTGCTCTTGACCGACTTCAGGAAGGAGGCGTTGGGGGTACCGAAGGCGAGATTGCCGTCGGTGTATGCCTTGCCCGGGTCAGGCTCGCCGGTCAGCGAGTCCTTGGGGATAGCGCCGGAGGCGTAGAGCTCGGACAGCCGCGTCACGTAGTTGATGGCGGCCTCGTTGTCCGCAAAGTCGAAGGCGGTCTTGTCCTTGTTGAGCAGGGTGACGCCCATGCCGTGCAGCTGAGCAATCATGTACCACTCGGGAGAGCCGTAGATGCCGAAGTCGCCTGCCCATCGGCGCCAACCTTTGCGGCGGCATCGAAGAGTTCGTCCATGGTCTTGGGCGGCATGTTCTCATCGAGCCCGGCGCGCTTGAACACCTCCTTGTTGTAGGTGGTGATGTAGGGGCCGAAGTACCAGGGCAGCGCCGTGTGGTGATCATTGGCACCCAGGGCAGTGGACTCCCAAATGGAGGGCACGAACTTGTCGCCGATGCCGGGGGCCTTCACGTCGTAGTCCATGAGGAAGTTGGACTTGGACAGCGCGAGGATCGTGGAGGAAGGAACGTTGACGACGTCCGCCATCTTGCAGTTCGAGGCCTGGGCCGTGATGGTCTGGTCAAACTCGGCGCCGCCGCCCTGGTCGGTCCAGTTGATCGTCACGCCGGGGTTGGCATCTTCGAATTCCTTGATCTTGGCCTTGAAGAAGTCGCCGAAGTCGTTCTGCAGGCCCTGGGTCTGGAACGTGATCTCGCCTTCGACCTTCGAGGTGTCGATTGTCGAGTCGTCGATGTTGCCCGCGGGAACGTCGCAGGAGACGTCGGGTGCCGGGATGGAACCGGAGGCGGATCCACCGCCGCCGCTGCCAGAGCCGCCACCGTCGCAGGCGGCCAGGCCGAGGGTGCTGAACATGGCAAGGGCAACGATGCCTGCCGCCATCTTCTTCTTCAACATGCGAAACCTCCATTGGTCCGTTCTTGTTGGTCGATCGATGGGATCGAGTCACTAACTATCTCGTGTTAGTTGATGTATGAATCATAGCGACTTCGTGTGCTCTACGCATCATTTGTCAGCCGCGTCGAGCGTCGTTATCAAGCCGCAACATAACAACGTCAGTTGCAACCATCCCCTACCTGGGCAATCACACACCTCAGCTCGCACTCGCGCATGCGCCCGGCGAACTCGGGCCGCGCGTCGGGACCGCACGATCGGGTGCCGATCCCATCCTGGAACACGTCGAGCCACAGGAACAGACGATTCGACTCGGGCAGATCCTCCCAGTGCGAGGCCTGGGCCAGCTCGCGCTCGTCCCACGGGCTGACGCTCCACCCCAGGGGCGAGGCGGGGAGGATGAGGAGCTCCCCGGCCTCGCCGCGAAGGGACAGGGCCTCAAGGCCCGCTCGGTGCCCGCCTTCCTGGGGCCGCACGCCAACGTCCCATAGGTCAGAGGCGTCGGCGCTGCCGCACCCCAGGGTGCCCGGAACGGACATGTCGGGGTAGCCGATCATCGTCTCGCCCAGCCAGGACGCCTGCCAGGATGCTCCGGGAAGCTCGATGCGCAGGCCGAGGCGCGGCACGCGCGGGGGCCAATTGCCGTAGGGAGCAACCCGCGCCGAGACGGACACGCCGCGGGCCAGCCCCTCACCGATGCGGCAGGGCGCGTATTCCCACGTGAGAGTGACACCAAATTGCGCGGCGGGAGGCGACCAGCGTTCAACGACGCGGCGCACCGCACCCTCCTCCTCGATGGAGACGAGGCGTCGGCGCAGCAGGTGCAGGCGCGCGCTCTCCCAGCGCATGGCGTGGGAGATCCCGGCTTCGCCGCGCCCGACGCCGAGGGGTCCCACGTCAGAGGCATCGATCCCCCAGTAGTCGACGGGGCCTCGGCCCCGATCATTGTCGGTGGGGGCACGGAACACGCTCAGCTCGACGTGAAGCGGCAGGAGCCACTCGCCAACACCCCGGAGGAGACCTCGCTCGTCAAGGAGATAGGACGCGTTGGATTGCTCGGCCGAAGACTCGAGAACGATGGGGGCATCCGCGAGCGCCCGCAGTCGCTCCTCCTCCTGCGCCGAGCCGCAGCGGGCTTCCTCGATGGCCCGGGCGAGCGCGGGAGCGTCGGGGGCCATCGCAGCCACCCAGGCCCACGTGCCCGCATAGGGCCGCGAGAGCGCGTCGACCAGTCCGTCGCACACGAAGTTGCCGTCGTGGACCTCCTCGCCGAAGTCTCCGCCGTAGGACAGGGCGCGGCGTCCGTCCGGCAGAGTGCGCCACAGGGCATGGTCGCGCCATTCCCACACGAATCCGCCGGCGTGGCGGGGGTGACTCATCTGCGCGGCGTAGCCGGGCGCGCCCGCGGGGCCGGTTCCCATGGCGTGCAGGTATTCGCACATGAGGTAGGGGGCGCGGCGGATGCGTTCGCGCGCCGCATCGCCGACCTGCGCTGCCACGTGCGTGGGCACGGCGACCTCTGCGTGGAGGTCGGAGTCGTCCAGGACGGCGGCGACCTCCTCGAGGGTTGGGTACATGCGCGAGTAAATATCCGTGTATTCCAGGGCATGGTCGCCCTCGTAGTGGACGACGGCGCGCCCACCCGTGCGCTCGCGGATCCAGCGCGCACAGGCGGCCAAGTTCACCCCAGTACCCGACTCGTTGCCCAGGCTCCAGCTCATAATCGAGGGATGATTCTTGTCCCGCTCGAAGGCTCGCACTGTTCGATCTAGGTAGGCGTCGGCCCAGCGCGGGTCGTCGGAGGGGTTGTCGATCCACTCCCCCGACCCCTCGAAGCCGTGCGTCTCGATGTCACCTTCGAGCATGACCCACAGGCCGATCTCGTCGGCCAGGTCGAGCAGGCGCGGGTGGGGCGGGTAGTGGGAGGTGCGGATCGCATTGATTCCCATGGACTTCATGAGAACCAGGTCGGCCCGCGCCCACTCGTCATCGAAGACGCGCCCTTCGTCGGCACGCACCTCGTGCCGGTTCACGCCGTTGAGCGTCAGGGGCACCCCGTTGGCGGTCAGCACGCCGCCCTCGATACTCACGCGCCGGAATCCGACGCGCAGCGAGCGGTCCCCACTGACGAGGCCGTCTCCCCCTTGGATGCTCACGTGCGCGTCGTAGAGGGCGGGGTCGTTCGCGCTCCACGGGCGCACGTCCCCCAGTGAGAGGCGCTCGGAGCGGTAGCGCCCGTCGGCGCCCCGCTCAAGGGCCAGCAGGCAAGAGCCGACGCCGCCGATGTCGAGTCGCCCCACCAGGGAGGCCTCGCGAGCGCCAAGCACCCGGGCCTCGACGCTCGCGTAGCCAACCCCGGCCTCGTAATCGGTGTCGATCCACAGATCCTCGATCGCGCCGGGGGCGAGGTGACGCAGGCTCACGGAACGGAAGATGCCGGGAAGCCACCACTGATCCTGGTCCTCCAGGTAGCTGCCGGAGCTGAACTGGTGAACGCGGACAGTGATCGTGTTCGCACCGGGGCGGACCAGATCGGTCACGTCGAACTCGTGGGCCAGGCGCGAGCCGCGCGCCATCCCCACCCACGTGCCGTTGACCCACACGGTGGCCTGGCTTTCAACACCGTCGAAGCGCAGGGCGACGACCCCTTCCCCCCAACTGTCAGGCAGGTCGAAGGAGCGGCGGTAGTCGCCGACGGGATTCACCTCGGGCGGGTAGGGAGGGTCCACCGGGAAGGGGAAGTCGACGTTCGTGTAGGTGGGGCGCCCGTAGAGCCCGTCCTCGCGCAGCACCCAGTGGCTGGGGACGTCGATGTCGCCTGTGACGGGCTCGGCCGGCGGCTCGGCCCAGGGGCGCTCAGCGTCGACGAAGGGATCGGGATCTGTGCGGAAGTGTGCGAAGCTCCAGGTTCCATCGAGGCTGATCACGCCCGAGTCGTCGGCCAGATGGGAGCGAGGCGGCAGGAGGGCGCCCGCGCCGGGAGAGTAGAAAGGTATCATCATTATCACGTCTGCGTGCCTTTCGGATGTCGTCATCGAAACTCCGATCGTTGACACCAAGACTAACACGTTATAGTTGGTGTGTTTCCGCAAACACACACGAGGAATTGGGAGCCCATCATGGAGCGCGCAACCCGGGCCGACGTCGCTCGCGTCGCAGGCGTCGCCCCCTCAACCGTGTCGCTGGTCCTCAACGGTCGAGGCCGTGATGTCAAGATCGCTCCGGCAACCATCGAGCGCGTCCGACAGGCAGCCCGCGACCTCAACTACATCCCCAACGCAGCGGCGCGCTCGCTGCGCCGAGGAAATCCCACCTCATCGCCCTCCTCATGGCCGAACTGCCCGACGACCCCTTCGTCCCCGTCGTCCACACCGTCCTCACGACAGCCATGATTGACATCCAGCGCCGCGGCTACCTCCTCCTACCCCTCTTCCAGTCCGGCGACGGCGCCTCCGACGCCGAAGTCATCCGAGGAGTTCTGGGCGACACCCAGCTGGCCGGCATCATCCGCGAAACCACCTCCGCCGAGGCCTTCACCTCGCGCCTGCTCGCCAACCTCGGCATCCCCGTCGTCGCCATGTCCATGATCGAGGCCAACCCCACCGGCTCCGAATCGTCGCTCGTGCGCATCGACGAAGGCGCCGGCGTCCACGACATCATCTCCTCCTGCACCCTCGTCAACCCGGACACTGGCCTCGGATCCGGCCGCGCCGTCTTCCTCGCCGGCCCCAACACCAACCACGCCCGCCAAAACCCCATCGCACGCGCCTTCGGCACCAACTTCACCCTCTACTCCCTGCCCGACTGGGAAGCATCCACCGCATACCAGGCCTCCCTGCGCCTGCTCACCGAAGACCCCACGATCTCACTCATCGCTCTCGCCGACGACTCACAGGCTCCCGGCGTCTTCCAAGCCGCCGCGGACCTCGACTGTCAGTACCCACCGACCTGTCCATCCTCGGCTTTGGCAACCAAGACCACCGCAGCGCCGACGCCATGGGCCTCACCACCGTCGACTGGCCCCTCAAAGACATGACCTCCACCGCCGTCACCTCCATCATCAACGTCATCGAAGGACGCCCTCCCGCCGACAACATCCACCCCGGCCCCCTGACCCTGACCGAGGAGGCAACCCCGGCCTCGTCCCAGGCGATCCCCGTCGCAACCATCCCCACGCGCCCCGTCTGGCGCGCCTCGGTCGCCCGGCGGCGCTAACGCGCCCGCCGCACCCGCTACAGTGGCTTCATGTCCACCTCCATCAGCTTCACGCACCCCGTGGGCACGATGTACCCCGGATACGTCACGCGCGCCCTCATGCCCTACCTCATTGGTAGGCTCGGGGCCGACGGCGTCACCGCCTCGCTCGTCATCGAGCCGGGCGACTCGTCGATGTTTCTGGTCATCAGGGACTTATTCCGCTACAACCTCTCACCCCTGTTTGTTCAGCTCCTCGAGGCACCCCCGATCTCGCACAAGGAGATCCTCAACCAGTGGGCCGACGGGATCTGCAACCGCATCCGCATAGAAGCCGCACAACTCGCCAACCCGAACGTGCTGCGCCAACGCGTACGCACCGAGCTCGTGCCCAGCCACACGACCCAACACCCCGACTTCTCCTACGCGCGCCCCTTCGGCGCCGGCCTCTCGCTCATCCTGAGCATCGTCCACGAGGCCGGGGCATCCAGGTGCACCACCGACGGCTTAAGGCTGCGCCCCCTGAGCGTCGACGAACTCTTCCACTACGGGCAGGCCAACACCGACGCCGCACCGATCACCACCGTGCAGCCATCCGGGCCGACCACATGCCTGTCCAGCCAATCGCCGTTCATCGCGGCCAAGGCCGCGAACATGCCCGCGCTGCTCGCGCGACAGGAGATCACCGCTCCGAACGGCCTGTTCGTCATGCTCCCGCAGCAGCATCTCCTGTTTTACGCCCCCGCCGACCCCAACAACTTCTCCGCACAGCTACACTCCCTCGTCGACTTCGTCCGATTCCCGATCATCGACGCGCAGACCAACAACCCCCACCGCGCCCTGAGCCGCGACATCTTCTATTACTCGCCCGACGGCACGCTCGACGCCATCACCCGCGCCGACGACCTCGACGTCCAAGAACTGCTGAGCAATCCCCACATCAGCTCCACCAACTACCACGTCAGCGTACAGAAATACCTCTCCCCCGCCTTCGAGCAACGTTTCTTCGCCCACTAGGCGACCGCCCGCCGCACCCGGATCCGCAAGGCCGCCCCGGCCTCGTCCCAGATCCCCCACACCCCCCGTAGAATCAACCCATGGACCGCCACGAGATCACCGAACGCACCCTGCCATTCCTCCTGCGACGGCTGCACGACGCGGGGATCTCGGCAACGCCCCACGTCGACTCACACACGGGCGACATCTACCTGAAAGTCGACGGGTGGAGGCGCATCAACGTGGAGAACCTCATCGACGAACTCGCCCAGACGGATCCCTCCACGCACGAGGTCAGAATCGAGCGATGGGTCGCCTTCATCATGGAGTCCGGCCGTATCGCCGAACAGTCCGTCACCGACCCCGACGAGCTGCGCCAGCGCGTGCGGACCCGCATCATCCCCGCGAACCTTGCCGCCAACCCCCACCTCAGCTACGCGCGCCCCTTCCCCGGCGGCCTTGCTCTGGCCCTGTGCCTCGACTTTCCTAACACCGTCACAACCGTCAGCAACGGGCACCTCGAGAAGTACCCCCTGAGCCTCGACGAGCTCTACCACTGGGGGCAGATCAACACCGACAACGAAGCCATCGACGAGCACACCGTCTGCGGCCCCTTCACGGGAATCGCCGGGGAATCACTGTTCATCGCATCGAAGGCCGCGCACATCGCCTCCCTGGTCTCGACGCTCCACATCGATGCGCCCCACGGGCTCTTGTTCGCGATCCCTGATCGTTCCGTCCTCTTCTACGCACCCGCCGAGCCGACGTCGCCAACCCATCAATTCGTCAGCCTCGTGGACTACCTCCGCATCGACATCCTGCAGCGCCTCCACACCATGCCCGCGCGCATACTCAGCAAGGACCTGTTCTACTGCTCACCCGACGGCACCTTCGGTGCCATCACGCGAAGCGGCCACCCCGACGTGCAGGAACTCTTCACAAACCCAGATCTGGACGCGGATCGTCTCGTGGAACTCGCCGTGAAAAACATGAACTTCTTCGAGGGCTTTCGCTCCCGCTTCTACCCCTCACCTATGTGACAGCGGGCCAACGCCCCCCAGCAGCTGCGGCCGCGTCCCTCCGAGGCCCCTCCGAGGCACCTCCGAGGCCCCTCCGAGGCACCTCCGAGGCCCTCCGAGCGCCCTCCGAGCGACTCACCCACGAATGGTTCCCCCACAATGTCGCACGTAATTTGGGTCCCCTCACTTTTCTTAGGGGTCGAGAAAACCGCATGATTCCAACGATCAGATTTCAAATCCTGAAATACTCCCGGGGGAATTACGTGCGACTTTTCTGGGGCAGCACGACGGGTAGGCGGCAGCACGACGGGTAGGCGGCAGCACGACGCGCATAGTTTCCCCACAATGTCGCACGTAATTTGGGTCCCCTCACTTTTCTTAGGGGTCGAGAAAACCGCATGATTCCAACGATCAGATTTCAAATCCTGAAATACTCCCGGGGGAATTACGTGCAACTTTTCTGGGGCAGCACGACGGGTAGGCGGCAGCACGACGGGTAGGCGGCAGCACGACGGGTAGGCGGCAGCACGACGCGCATAGTTCCCCCACAATATCGCACGTAATTTGGGTCCCCTCACTTTTCTTAGGGGTCGAGAAAACCGCATGATTCCAACGATCAGATTTCAAATCCTGAAATACTCCCGGGTGAATTACGTGCGACTTTTCTGGGGCAGCACGACGGGTAGGCGGCAGCACAACGCGCGTCGTCTTCGCCAACGCCTCGCGGATGCGCCCCTACCGCGGCCGTGGCGTGCTACGCCTGTCGGAGGGTGGAGGGCGCACCTGGATCGAGTCGCGCACCTTCAACCCCGCCCACTACGTCTACCAGTGCATGACGATTCTGCCCGACGGGATGCTCGGCCTGCTCTGGGAGCGCGAGATGCAGGGCCTGCATTTCACCCGATCCCTCTGGAGTGGATTGAGGCCGCGAAGATCTGAACACATCGCTCACCCACAACGAGGCGACCGCCGCGCGCCCCTTCACCGGCCAGCGGCCCTCGCGCGCCTCACCGCCACGGCTCACCACTGAGGGCCATGCATAGCGAGGGGGCGGGCACCCACCGGTGCCCGCCCTCGGCGCATTGAGTCACGGAGGCGATCAGAGCGCCAGGTTCTCCTTGACGACGTCCGCCAGCGAAGCGGCGACGGAGTCGGCCTCCTCCTGGGTGGCGGCCTCGACCATGACGCGCACGAGAGGCTCGGTGCCCGAGGGGCGCAGCAGCACGCGGCCGGTATCGCCCAGGCGAGCCTCGGCAGCAGCAACCGCCGCAGCCACGGCCTCGTTCGTCGACGCGGCCGCGCGGTCCACGCCACCCACGTTGATGAGAGTCTGCGGCAGGCGCTGGATGAAGGACGTGAGGTCCGTCAGGGAGCGGCCGGACTCCTTCACCATGCGCGAGATGAGCAGAGAAGACAGGATGCCGTCACCGGTCGTCGCGTAGTCGCGGGCGATGATGTGGCCGGACTGCTCGCCGCCGAGCGAGTAGCCGGAAGCCAGCATCTCCTCAAGGACGTAGCGGTCGCCGACGCCGGTCTGCACGGTCTTAATGCCGACCTCGCGCATCGCGAGAATCAGGCCGAGGTTACTCATAACCGTCACGACGAGCGTGTCGTGCGCGAGGGCGCCGCGCTCGCGCGCGTTGACGGCCAGGGCACCCATGATCTTGTCGCCGTCGATGAGCGTGCCCTCGTGGTCGACGGCCAGGCAGCGGTCAGCGTCGCCGTCGTAGGCGACACCGAAGTCACAGCCGGAGGCAACAACGGCGGCTTGCAGGGCCTCGGGGTGGGTCGAACCAGCGTTGAGGTTGATGTTGCGCCCGTCGGGTTCGGCGTTGATGACAGTGATCTCAGCGCCGAGCTCACGGAAGACAGCCGGGCCGAACTCGTGGGCGGCACCGTTCGCGCAGTCGATCGCGATCTTCATGCCGCGCAGGTCGGTACCGGTGGCCTCCACCAGGTGCGAAATGTAGGAATCGCGTGCCCACGCGTGATCGGCGTTAATCTCGCCAACGCCGTCGCCGGTCGGGCGATCCCACTCGGTGTTCACGAGGGCTTCGATCTGGTCCTCGACCGCGTCGGCCAGCTTGTAGCCGCCGTGCGCGAAGAACTTGATGCCGTTGTCGGGCATGGGGTTATGGGAGGCCGAAATCATGACGCCCAGGTCCACGGTGTCCTCCGCGGCCGTCAGGTGGGCGACGGTGGGGGTGGTGACGACGCCGATGGGCGTAACGTCCATGCCGGCGCTGGCAAGGCCCGCAGCGAGGGCGTGATCCAGGAATTCGCCCGAGATGCGCGTGTCACGCCCAATGATCGCGCGGGGCTTCGAACCGTCCGCGCGCCGAGCCCCACCGAACTGGCGGGCGGCGGCCTCGCCGAGCTGGAGCGCGAGATCCGCGGTGATGTCAACGTTTGCCAGTCCTCGCACGCCGTCCGTGCCGAACATCCTGGGCATAATGTCTCCGTTCAGTGGGTCATACGACTGGTCTAAGGGTACCCCGACTGCGCCCTCGACCTTGTACGAGGCCGTGGCCCGGACAGTGTCGGCGCTCACATTGCGGGCGGTGTTGACAGGAACAAGAAAGGTCGCGCCCCGCGGGAGCGGGGCGCGACCAACAGAAAATGTGCTGAAGGTGATCAGCGCTTCGAGAACTGCGAAGCCTTGCGGGCCTTCTTGAGGCCTGCCTTCTTACGCTCGGTGGCGCGGGCGTCGCGGGTCAGGAAGCCAGCCTTCTTGAGGGCCGGACGGTTGGCGTCGCGGTCGATCTCGTTGAGGGCGCGCGACACGCCGAGGCGCAGGGCGCCGGCCTGGCCGGAGATGCCGCCGCCGTTGATGCGGGCGATGACGTCGAAGCGGCCGTCAATGTCGAGCAGGACGAAGGGGGACTTCACGAGCTGCTGGTGCAGCTTGTTGGGGAAGTAATCCTCAAGGGTGCGGCCGTTGATGGTCCACTTGCCGGAGCCGGGGACCAGGCGAACGCGGGCGACGGCCTCCTTGCGGCGGCCCAGGCCCGCGCCGGGCGCGGTGATGGACTGGCCGGCACCGGCGGGCGCCGACTCGGTCTCGGACGTGTAGGAGCTGGGGACGATTTCCTCGTCCAGCTCAGCGGAAACGATGGTCTCAGCCACGGTTCTCCTCAGTGTTATAGGCGTTCAGCGACCTGTGAGGTCACTGAGCCACCTGGGTCAGTTCGTAGGGAACCGGCGACTGGCCGGCGTGGGGGTGCTCCGGGCCAGCGTAGACGTGCAGCTTCTTGAACTGCGCGCGGCCGAGGGAGTTGTGGGGAAGCATGCCCTTAACGGCCTTCTCGACGGCGCGCTCGGGCGTCGCGGCGAGGAGGTCACGGTAAGCGGTCGCGGTCAGGCCGCCGGGACGTCCGGAGTGGCGGTACGCCATCTTCTGGTCCAGCTTCTTTGCCGGTGAGGGCAACCTTGTCCGCGTTGATGATGATGACGTAGTCGCCCATGTCCATGTGAGGGGCGAACGTCGGCTTGTGCTTCCCACGGAGGAGGGCAGCGGTCTGAGCTGCCAGGCGACCGAGGACGACGTCGGTGGCGTCAATGACGTACCACTTCTTGTCCGCGTCCCCAGGCTTGGGTGAATAGGTGCGCACGGGCGTAACCTTCAATTCTTGTTGGTCATGGGACGCCGCGCCGGTTTTTCCGGGGGCATCCGCGATGAAACGGTTCGCGCGAGGCGTCGGCGAGCGCTCCTAGCGAGTGGGAGACACTAGGTACTCTGCTGACGCACAGCACTAGCCATATTATCGGTGCGCAGCTCGGCGGTCAAAGCGCGGCGAATACTGTGTCACATTCCTCAGCCGTCGTCGCCACAGCACGTGTCACGCCTGGCCCGGGCCTGATTGGCCCGTGCGCCCCACTGACTGGGATCGGGATAGTCGACCCCTTCGAGGGTCAGGCCGTGCGCAGGGGCGATGGGCGCGGCCTCGGAGCGGGAACGGGCGGCGAGGATGGCGGCCGGGTAGTCCGTTTCGCGCGCGCCTGTTCCGACGAGGAGGAGGGCTCCGACGAGCGAGCGGACCATCGAGTGACAAAAGGCGTCGGCCTCGACGCGGAAGACGAGAGTGGCGTCCGCCTCGCGCTCGGCGCGCAGGGTACGCAGAGTGCGGATGGTCGTGGCCCCCCTCGCGCGGTCGGCAGAACCCGAGGAAGTCATGTTCTCCGAGGAGGGCAGCCCCGGCCTCGTTCATCGCCGCCACATCGAGGGGATCCTCGACCCACAGGCGGTCCCAGCGCCCCAGCGGCTCGGGGCGGTCGGAGACCCGGTAGGCGTAGCGGCGCCCGAGTGCGGAAAAGCGCGCGTCAAAACTGGGGCCGACAACGGCAGCGGAGTAGATGCGCACGTCGCAGGTGCCGCGCGCGGCGGCCAGGTCGCGCCCACGCGCCCTCTCGCCGTAACGGCCCGAGAGGATCTTGTTCAGTCTGCGCACGATCGACGAGGCCGTGGCTCCCTCATCGGATTCCCCGCCCCTGGGGGCGAGCCGCGCCCAGGCCTCGTCGCTGATGTCCACGTGGCACACCTGGTGGCGCGCATGTACGCCGGCGTCGGTGCGCCCGGCGACCGTCATCGTTGCCTCCTCGCGCGAGGCCATGGCCAGCGCCGCTTCAATCTCCCCCCTGGACGGTGCGCAGGCCCGGCTGGGCCGCCCACCCGCGAAAGTCAGTGCCGTCGTAACCCAGGTCGAGGCGCAGGCGCCGCACGCTCACAGCTCCCACGCTCGCACGCCGCCAATAATGCCCGCGTCATTAGGCACGACGATGACGTCGTCGCCCATGAGATGCAGGTTCGACGCGGTAATCCGCTTCGAGTTACCGCCGCCCAAGTAGAGCCGATCCCACATGTACATCGGTCGTAGGCCATCGACGACGCGGCGCACGCGGCGCGACCAGTGAGTGTCGCCCAGGCGCAGGCGCTCATGCTCGCCGATGTAGTCGTCATAGGTCAGACCCCAGCGCACCGGGCCCTGCGACACCTCAACGTGGGGAGCCAGCGCTCCCCCGTCGAAAACCGCGTTGCCCAGGCCTGTGCCCAGCGTGATGATCATTTCGAGGCCACGGCCCGTGATCGCGCCCGCGCCGGCGACCTCCGCGTCGTTGAGGACCTTGGTAGGAAGGCCCAGGGTCTCCGCGATCGCACGGCCCATGTCGAAATGGTCCCAGCGCTCGACGAGCTCGGGCAGGACGCGCGAGCGCGGACCGTCCCTCGTGATGTAGTGCGGCGTCGCAATGACCACTCCGTGGCGGATCATGCCGGGCATCCCCATCGTCACGCGGGTTGCGGCGGGCAGCTCCCTCGCGAGGCCGACGACGGTCTCCACGAGCAGCTCGGGAGGCAGCGGGTAGGGTGTGGGGACCCTACGCGGCGGGGCCATCATCGTCCCGCGCTCATCCACGACGGAGCCCTTAATGCCACCGCCGCCGCAGTCAATCGCCAAGGTCATCTCACGAGTCATGCACCCAGGCTACCGGATACGGCAAAGGGCCGGACACCCCATGCGGGATGCCCGGCCCATTGCTCGAGTTGATCAGTGACTCACGGTCACTTCTCGTCGGCGACCTGCTCGGCGGCGTCAGCCTCCTTGCCGGCCTCGGCGGCAACTTCCTCGGCCTCGTTGGCCATGGCGAGATCGCCTTCCTCGCGAGCCTCTTCGGCGCGCTCGGCGGCAGCCTCGGCGGCCTTCTCAGCCTCGTCGGCAACGGCCTTCGCAGCCGTCTTCTCGGCAGCCTTCACGACAGCCTTCTTCTCGACCTTCTCCATGACGAGCTCAATGCGCATCAGGGGAGCGTTGTCGCCCTTGCGGTTGCCGACGCGGATCAGGCGGGTGTAGCCGCCGGCGCGCTCGGAATCCATGGCGGGGACGAGCTCCTCGAAGAGGATCGCGACGATGCCCTTGTTGGGGATCTTCTTCAGGACCGTGCGGCGAGCGTGCTGGTCGCCGCGCTTGGCCTTGGTGATCAGCTTCTCGACGTAGGGGCGCAGCATCTTAGCCTTCGCCTCCGTGGTCGTGAGGCCGCGGTGTTCGATGAGCTGAGCCGCCAGGTTCGACAGAATCAGCTTCTGGTGTGCCGGGCTACCGCCCAGACGAGCACCCTTCTTGGGGGTGGGCATGTGTTTCTCCTACGGATTCAATGCGTCCATCGGACGCACGGGGTCAGATGGACTGGTCGTCCGAAAAGATCGCGGCGGACTCCGAGTCGCCGAAGCTCGGCATGACCGAGTCCTTCAGCGTCATTCCGAGAGCCGCCAGGGACTCCTTGATCTCTTCGATCGACTTGGTACCGAAGTTGCGGATGTCGAGCAGGTCGGCCTCCCGAGTGAGCAACCAGCTCGCCCACGGTCAGGATGCCGCGGCGACGCAGCGCGTTGTAGGAACGCGACTGCAGGTTCAGGTTCTCGATCGGGAGGGCCAGATCGGCTGCAAGGGTGGCGTCGGTGGTGGAGGGGCCCACCTCGATGCCTTCCGCTTCCTCGTTCAGTTCACGCATGAGGCCGAACAGCTCCACGAGCGTCTTGCCGGCCGAGGCCAGGGCATCGCGCGGGGTAATGGCCGGCTTGGTCTCCACGTCGATGACGAGGCGATCGAAGTCGGTGCGCTGCTCGACACGCGTCGCCTCGACCTTGTAGGTCACCTTGACGACGGGCGAGTAGATCGAGTCGATCGGAATGCGAGAGATCTCGGCCTGCGGATCCTTGTTCTGAGCGGCCGACACGTAGCCGCGGCCACGCTCGACGGTCAGCTCGATCTCCAGCTTGCCCTTCTCATTGAGGGTGGCAAGACGCAGATCGGGGTTGTGGATCTCGACACCGGCGGGAGGCGTGATGTCGCCGGCGAGAACCTCGCCGGGGCCAGCCTTACGCAGGTACATGACGACAGGCTCGTCATTCTCGCTGGACAGGACGATCTGCTTGATGTTCAGGATGATCTCAGCGACATCTTCCTTCACACCTTCGATCGTGCGGAACTCGTGGGGGACGCCATCGATGCGGATGGACGTCACCGCTGCACCCGGGATCGAGGACAGGAGGGTACGACGCAGGGAGTTACCCAGCGTGTAGCCGAACCCAGGCTCGAGGGGCTCCAGGGTGAAACGGGAGCGCAGGTCGCTGACCTTTTCTTCGGTCAGGATGGGTCGCTCTGCAATGAGCACGTCTATTCCTTTCTGACCGGTGCCCGCTATATGACACCGGATATGGGAACCTGCTGGTGCAGGCTAAGGGAGTGTGAACCCGGGGGTTCAGACGTGGGGAGGGACGCGCCCTCCCGTCCACAAGTCAGCCGCGGCGGCGCTTCGGCGGGCGGGTGCCGTTGAAGGCCTGAGGCGTGACGTCCTGGATCGAACCGATCTCGAGGCCGGCGGCCTGCAGGGAGCGGATCGCGGTCTCGCGGCCGGAGCCGGGACCCTTGACGAAGACGTCAACCTTCTTCATGCCGTGCTCCTGGGCGCGACGAGCCGCAGCCTCGGCCGCGAGCTGCGCGGCGAAGGGGGTGGACTTACGCGAGCCCTTGAAGCCAACCTGGCCGGAGGACGCCCAGGCGACAACCGCGCCCGTGGGGTCCGTCAGGGAAACGATGGTATTGTTGAACGTCGACTTAATGTAGGCGTGGCCGTTGGTGACGTTCTTCGAAATCTTGCGACGCGGCTTACGGGCGTTGCCCGAGCGCGAGGTCTTTGCTGCTGCCATTTCTGGTTCAGTTCCTTCTTGTCGCGGAAAGCTACCCCGTGGGGGCGGGCTCTCCTAGGCCTTACTTGGCCTTCTTCTTGCCTGCAACGGTGCGCTTGGGGCCCTTGCGGGTACGCGCGTTGGTCTTGGTGCGCTGACCGTGGACCGGCAGGCCACGACGGTGGCGAAGGCCCTGGTACGAACCGATTTCGATCTTGCGACGAATGTCGGCCTGAACCTCACGGCGGAGGTCACCCTCAACCTTGAAGTTTGCCTCAATGTAGTCACGAAGCTTGACGAGTTCCTCTTCCGTCGCGTCCTTCACGCGAGTGTCCGGGCTGACGCCGGTGGCGGCGAGGGTCTCTGCCGCGCGGGTGCGGCCGACTCCGTAGATGTATGTGAGCGCGATCTCGAGCCGCTTCTCGCGGGGGAGGTCGACGCCGGCAATACGTGCCATGGTGATGTTGCTCCAGTTGTTCATCGGAGGTCGTCATCGCTCAGTCCGGGCGAGCAGCCCGGCCTCGGCCTCCGAACCGAGGGTCGCCCACTGGGTGGGCGCTTAGAGTGATGCTGTGGGGCATGATGCCCCGCGGGTCGCAGCGGGTCTCAGCCCTGGCGCTGCTTGTGCCTGGGGTTGTCGCAGATGACCATGACGTTGCCGTGGCGACGAATCACCTTGCACTTGTCACAGATCTTCTTGACACTCGGCTTGACCTTCATGGTTGTTACCTCCACTGCCCGGTGGGCAGTTTGTGTCGGGTCACTTGTAGCGGTAGACGATACGGCCTCGGGAGAGGTCGTAGGGGCTCAGCTCGACGACAACTCGATCCTCGGGCAGGATGCGGATGTAGTGCTGACGCATCTTTCCCGCAATGTGGCCGAGAACCACGTGGCCATTCTTAAGTTCCACACGGAACATCGCGTTAGGCAGGGCCTCAACGACCGTGCCTTCCATCTCAATGACGCCGTCTTTCTTCGCCATATCCTCCGTTTATCCTCTACATGTCTCGGATAGGTTGCGGCGGATGCCGCTAGGCGCATCTTTGCCATGGTGACATGCGGATACGCCCAAAGGAACTACTCTACGGCATGCGCACCCTCGCGCGATAGTGCTAAACTCTGTCGACTCGCTCACGTTCAATGTGTCACATTTTTCGCACACGCCGTCGCACAGTAATTCAGCGCCGAGGCCATGGATTAGCCAGCCCACGAATCGCACACCAGACAGCGCGCACCGCGCACGACACACCGCGCACCACGCGCCAGCGCGGGGACTGCCCGAGCCGCAGCGAAACAACCGGACCTTACCGAATAATGTCGCACGTAATTCCCCACGGTCATTTTTCGACTACGCCTCAAAACGTTGCAATTCCAACGCTGCGAATTCAAAGTTTGAAATAGTCACGAGGGAATTACGTGCGACATTGATAGAGCAGGCCCGGCGGCACCCCACGACGCCCGGCGGCAAGCAGGCCCGGCGGCAAGCAGGCCCTCAGGCACCAAGACAGGATCCCGGAGTCAGAAGGCACCGTGAACCCGGGCGGCTAGTGACTACGGTTAACGCGGCCATGGCCTCGTCGATAAGAAGAGTCGGGCCCGGCACTCAGATGAGTACCGGGCCCGAAGCCGTCTGTGATGTCAGTCGAGCGAGATGGGCGTGACGCCGTAGGGCGACAAGCCAGCCACTCCCCCGTCGCGCGCCGTCAGCACGCTCACGCCGTCAGCCATGATCGCAATCGAATGTTCCCAGTGGGCAGCGTCGCGGCCATCAACCGTGCGCACGGTCCACTCGTCGTCATCCGTCTGCGAGGCGATGTCGCCGCGCGTGAGCATCGGCTCAACGGCCAGGACCATGCCGGGCTTCAAGCGAGCCTGGATGCCGCGCACGTTGTAGTTGAGGACGTCCGGCGGCATGTGCATCTTCGTTCCGATGCCGTGTCCGACGAATTCCTCGATGATGCCGGCCTCCCAGCCGTTGATGAGAGCGTTCTCCGCGACGACGGTCTCGACCGCCTTGCCGACGGCGCTGATGCGCTTGCCGGTCGCAAGGCCAGCCAGCGCCGCCCACAGGGACTCGCGCGTCACAGCGTCGAGCTGACGACGTTCACGCAGCAGGTCCTCGTCCACACCGGCAATCGAACCCGACGCGCGAATACCGGCCGCGAAGTCCTCATCGGAGACGAACTGCTCGCCAACGATCACGCTGAACGCCGCGTCGCCATGCCACTGACGGCCGCCGCGGTCGACGAACGCGCCGCAGTCAAAGGACACGATGTCGCCGGGAGCCAACTCGTAGTCGCCGGGGATGCCGTGGACGATCACGTCGTTGACCGAGATGCACACCGTCGCCGGGTAGCCGTAGTAGCCCTTGAAGTTGGACGTGGCGCCACCGTCGGCGATCGCCTGGGCACTTACCTCGTCCAGCTCGCGGGTTGTCACGCCCGGGCGCACGGCAGCGCGCAGCGACTCGTGGATCGACGCGACGACCAAGCCAGCCTCGCGCATCCACCGCAGCTGCTCGACGGTCTTGAGCTCGATGTGCGGCATCGGTTACTTCGCCACCGAATCCAGGATCGCGAAGATTCGGGCCGTGACATCGTCGATGCTGCCGCGCCCATCCACGACCTCGAGCATGTCCTGGTCCACGTAGTACGTCGCCACGGGCTCTGTCTGCTGGTGGTAGACCTCGAGGCGGTGACGCATCACGGGCTCCGTGTCGTCCGTACGGTGCTGCTCCTGCGCGCGCTTGAGCATACGCTCCACGACCTCGTCCTCATCGACCTGAATCTCCAGGACGACGTCGATCGACTTGCCCAGGTCCAGGAGCATGTCACGCAGGACGTGCGCCTGCTCCACCGAGCGGGGGTAGCCGTCCAGCAGGAAGCCCTTGGCCGTGTCGGGCGCGGCCAGACGCGCCTTCACCATGGCGTTCGTGACCGAGTCCGGAACGAACTCACCGCGATCCATGTAAGCCTGCGCCTGCTTGCCGATCTCCGTACCCTCCGCCATGTTCGCGCGGAAGATGTCGCCCGTCGAAATGGCGGGGATGTCCAGGCGCTCAGCGATGCGCGAGGCCTGGGTGCCCTTGCCAGCTCCGGGAGGGCCGAGGAGGATGACGACTGTCATTTCAGGAATCCTTCGTAGTGATGCTGCTGCAGCTGAGTGTTGATTTCCTTCACCGTCTGCAGGCCAACGCCGATGATGATGAGGAGCGTCGTACCACCGAAGGGCATCTGCGAGCTCGACAGCTTCAGCGGGATGATAGCGAACGACGGCAGGAGGGCGATGATCACCAGGTAGAGAGCGCCGGCCGTCGTGATTCGGTTGATCACGAAACGCAGGTACTCGGCCGTGGGACGACCCGCACGGTACCCGGGGATGAAGCCTCCGTACTTCTTCATGTTGTCCGCGACCTCGTCCGGGTTGAACGTGATCGCCGTGTAGAAGAAGGCGAAGAACAGTGTCATGAGCCCGTAGATCGTCAGGTAGAAGCCGCTACCCTGCGTGAAGTGCGAAGAGATCCACTGGACCCAGGCGTCCTGAGGCTTGCCGAACTGAGCGATCATCGGAGGCAGCGCCAGGATCGAGGAGGCGAAGATGACGGGAATAACGCCCGACATGTTGATCTTCAGAGGAATGTAGGTGGTGGTTCCGCCGTACTGGCGGCGCCCAATCATGCGCTTGGCGTACTGGACCGGGATCCGGCGCTGAGCCTGCTCAATGTACACAACGGCGATAGCGACAACGAGCAGCAGCGCGACGATCGCAGCGACCGAACCCCACTTGCCAGCCTGGCCGATCGACAGAAGCTGCTCGGGCAGACGAGCGGCAATCGAGGTGAAGATCAGGAGGGACATACCGTTGCCGATGCCGCGCTCCGTGATGAGCTCGCCGAGCCACATGATGACGCCGGTACCGGCCATCATGACGATGATCATCATGATGAAGGTCAGGACCGAATGATCGCGAATAACGGGCTCGGAGCAGGCCTGGAAGAGCTGGCCGCTGCGGGCCAGCGAGATCGTCGTCGTGGCCTGGAGGACGCCCAGGAAGATCGTCAGATAACGCGTGTACTGCGTCAGCTTCGCCTGTCCGGTCTGACCTTCCTTGTGGAGGTCATCGAAACGCGGGATGACGACCCTCAGAAGCTGGATGATGATCGACGCGGTGATGTAGGGCATGATGCCCAGCGCGAAGATCGACAGCTGCAGCAGAGCACCACCCGAGAACAGGTTCACGAGGTCAAGCAGCGAGGCCTGAGACTCTTGCGCCATACAGCGCTGCACAGCCTGCGAGTCGACGCCGGGTGTCGGAATGAACGAACCCAGCCGGAACGCGGCCATGATGAACAGGGTAAAGAGCAGCTTCCGACGCAAGTCGGGGGTACGGAACGCCTGGGCAAATGCACCGAGCAAGGCTTCCTCCTACGGGTGATGGGCAGCGGGGCGAAAGCCCCTAGACTGACTTAGCTTACCCGACACGGGTAACAATGGCGAGATCCAATCATTATAAAGAACGCACTTTCGCGTATTTAACGAAACACGTCGTGCGCGCAGCCCGCTCCTACAGCGAGTTGCTTTTGCGCGAGAAGGGCCGCTTGACACCCCTCGTCAGCGCGTTGAGGGCAAAGATAACGGGGGTGGTCCCTCACAGGACCACCCCCGTTCACCTCAGCGGGCCGAAATGGACCCGCCAGCGGCAGTGATCTTTGCCTCGGCGGAGGACGACCAGGAGTCGACCTCGACCTCGAGCTTGACGCTCAGTTCGCCGGTACCGAGCACCTTGACGGGCGCGGAGTCGCGAACGGCGTGCTTGGCGATGAGATCCTCAACCGTGACCTTGCCGCCCTCGGGGAAGAGCTCCCCGAGCTTGCCAACGTTCACGACCTGGTACTCAACGCGGAAGGGGTTCTTGAAGCCGCGAAGCTTCGGCAGACGCATGTGGATCGGCATCTGGCCACCCTCGAAGCCGGCAGCAACCTGGTAACGGGCCTTGGTGCCCTTGGTGCCACGGCCAGCGGTCTTACCCTTCGAACCCTCACCGCGACCCACGCGGGTCTTCGCGGTCTTGGCTCCGGGGGCAGGACGCAGGTGGTGCAGCTTAACGATCTGCGTCTTCTTCGTGGAGTCCGCCATTGTCAGTCGACCTCCTCAGCGGTCACCAGGTGACGCACGGTGCGAACGGCGCCCAGAACGGCATCCGTCTGCTCACGCACGACACTCTGGCCGATCTTGCGCAGCCCGAGGGTGCGCAGCGTGTCCTTCATGTTCTGCTTCGCGTGAGCAGAGGACTTGACCTGCGTGATCTTGATATTCTTCGCCATCACTTAGCCTCCCCTGCAGCGGCCTTGTCGGCCTCGGCGGCCTCGGCAGCCGCGCGCTTCTCGGCCTCGCCCTCTGCGCGAGCGCGCAGCATGGACGCGGGAGCAACGCGCTCGAGGGGCAGGCCGCGACGAGCGGCAACAGCCTCGGGCTGCTCGAGCTGCTTGAGTGCGTCAACCGTCGCGTGGACGATGTTGATCGCGTTGGACGAGCCCAGCGACTTGGTGAGCACGTCGTGAACGCCCGCGGCCTCCAGGACGGCGCGCACCGGGCCACCGGCGATAACACCGGTACCGGGGGCGGCCGGACGGAGCAGGACGATACCGGCGGTATCGCGGCCCTGCACCACGTGCGTGATCGTGCGGCGGATCATCGGGACGCGGAAGAAGTTCTTCTTCGCCTCCTCGACGCCCTTGGAAATGGCCTGGGGAACTTCCTTGGCCTTTCCGTAGCCGACGCCCACCGTGCCTTCGCCGTCACCCACGACAACCAGTGCGGTGAAGGAGAAACGACGTCCACCCTTCACGACCTTGGAGACGCGGTTGATGGTAACGACGCGCTCGATGTACTCGTTCTTGTTCTCGTTGTTCCGGCGGTTATCGCGATCGTTGCCGCGGCCGGAGCGGCGCTCACGGCGATCGTTGTTCTCGCCCGCGCCCGAACCGTTCCTGTCTCGCTGCTGTGCAGCCATCAGATGATCTCTCTTTCTTTCGGCTCGTTCACAGCTCGAGTCCGCCCTCACGGGCGGCCTCGGCAACGGCCGCAACGCGACCTGCGTACTTGTTACCACCGCGGTCGAACACGACAGCGGAGATACCGGCAGCCTTCGCACGCTCGGCAATCAGCGAGCCGACCTTGCGAGCCTTGTCGGTCTTCGTACCCTCGGCACCAGCGAGCTCGGCCTCGATGTCGGAGGCCGACACCAGGGTGTGGCCGACCGTATCGTCGATGACCTGAGCCACCATGTGGCGGTTCGAACGGGTGACGACCAGACGGGGACGCTCGGGCGTGCCGTTGATCTTCTTGCGGAGGCGGAGGTGACGGCGCTTGCGAGCGACGAACTTGCCCTTGCCCTTGATCGAGTAAGCCATCACTTACCAGCCTTTCCGACCTTGCGACGGATGGTCTCGCCCACGTAGTGGATGCCCTTGCCCTTGTAGGGCTCCGGCTTCTTCAGCTTGCGGATGCGAGCAGCAGTCTCACCGACGAGCTGCTTGTCGATACCCGACACCGAGAACAGCGTCTGGGACTTCGGCGCAATCGTGAACTCGATGCCCTCGGGCGGGGTGATGGTGATCGTGTGGGAGAAGCCCAGGGAGAACTCAAGGTCCTTGCCCTTGGCAACCACGCGGTAACCGGTACCCGTGATCTCGAGATCCTTCTTGTAGCCCTCAGTCACACCAACGATCATGTTGGCGATCAGGGTGCGGGACAGTCCATGGAGCGAACGCGAGGTGCGCTCGTCGTTCGGACGCTCGACGATAACCTGGCCGTCCTCGATCTTCGCGGTGATCGGCTCGGCGACAACGTGGGAGAGGGTGCCCTTGGGGCCCTTCACGGTCACGTTCTGGCCGTCGATCACGACGTCGACGCCGGCGGGGATAGCGATGGGGTTCCTACCAATTCGCGACATTGTTCAGCCTCCTCATCACCAGATGTAGGCGAGGACTTCCCCACCCACACCCTTCTCGGCTGCCTGGCGGTCGGTGAGCAGGCCGGAGGACGTGGACAGGATCGCCACGCCGAGGCCGCCGCGGACCTTGGGCAGGTTGGTGGACTTGGCGTACACGCGCAGACCGGGCTTGGACACGCGCTTGAGCCCCTGGATCGCAGCCTCACGGTGCGAGCCGTACTTCAGGTTGATCGTCAGGGTCTTGCCCACGCGGGCATCCTCGACGGTGGTCGAGGCAATGTAGCCTTCCTCGACCAGGATGTTCGCAATCGCGTTCTTGAGCTTCGAGTACGGCATGGAAACCGCATCGTGGTGCGCACGATTCGCGTTGCGCAGACGCGTCAGCATGTCTGCAATCGGGTCTGTCATTGTCATGGGGGTTTATTCCCCTTCCTCGTCGCGGTTTCTCCGGTTACCCGGGACCTGCGACGTTCGTTTTACCAGCTGCTCTTGGTGACACCGGGGAGTTCGCCGCGGTGGGCGAGCTCGCGCAGGCACACGCGGCACAGTCCGAACTTGCGGTACACCGAGTGCGGACGACCGCAACGGTTGCACCGGGTGTAGGCACGCACGCCGAACTTCGGCTTGCGGGCAGCCTTGACCTTCAGGGATGTCTTGGCCATGGGTCAGTCCTCCTTGAACGGGAAGCCGAGGTGACGGAGAAGGGCGCGACCCTCTTCGTCGGTGGTGGCCGAGGTGACAACCGTGATGTCCATGCCGCGCACTCGGTCGATCGAGTCCTGGTCGATCTCGTGGAACATCGACTGCTCCGTGAGACCGAAGGTGTAGTTGCCGTGACCGTCGAACTGCTTGGAGGACAGTCCGCGGAAGTCACGGATACGGGGAAGCGCCGTCGAGAGGAGGCGGTCCAGGAACTCCCACATGCGGTCGCCGCGAAGCGTGACGTGCGCACCGATCGCCTGACCCTCGCGCAGCTTGAACTGCGCGATGGACTTCTTGGCGCGGGTGGTCACGGGCTTCTGGCCGGTGATCGCGGTGAGGTCGCGGATAGCGCCCTCGAGTGCCTTCGAGTCGCGAGCGGCCTCGCCGACACCCATGTTGACGACAATCTTCGTCAGTCCGCCGACCTGCATGACGTTCTCGTGCTTGAACTCAGCACGGAGCGCCTCGCGGATCTCGGAGTTGTACTTTTCCTTCAGACGCGGGGCCATGCTCAGATCTCCTTGCCCTGCTCAACGCCGCGCTTCGCGCCACCACGAGCCACGCGGACTCGGACGGTGCGGGTGCGGCCGCCGCGCTCAACGGTGTCCTCGCGGAAACCGACGCGGACGCGCTTCTTGGTCTCGGGGTCGACCAGAGCGACCTTGGACAGCGAGATGGGGGCCTCGATGGTCTCGATGCCGCCAGCGCTACCCTGCTGGCCCTGGCGCACGTGGCGCGTCTTGAGGTTGATGCCCTCGACGAGGACCTTGCCCTCGGCCGGGAACACCTGGATGACGCGGCCCTGCTTGCCCTTATCGCCGGGCTTCAAGGGCTCGAGGCCCTCCTCGGCGCGGCGGGCGTTGCGCTTGGCCAGCGCCTTCTCGTCGGACGTACGTCCGCGAACGACCTCGACGAGGTCATTCTTACGAATCTTGGCTGCCATGGATCAGATCACCTCCGGAGCGAGGGAGACGATACGCATGAACTTCTTGTCGCGCAGCTCGCGGCCCACGGGGCCGAAGATACGCGTGCCACGCGGCTCGCCATTGTTGTTGATGATGACGGCCGCATTCTCGTCGAAACGAATGTAGGAACCGTCGGGGCGGCGGGTTTCCTTACGCGTGCGAACGATCACTGCCTTGACGACTTCGCCCTTCTTGACGTTGCCGCCGGGGATGGCGTCCTTCACGGTGGCGACGATCGTGTCGCCGATACCCGCGTAGCGCCGACCCGAGCCACCGAGAACACGGATGGTCAGGATCTCCTTGGCCCCTGTGTTGTCGGCGACCTTCAGTCGCGACTCCTGCTGGATCATTTTCTATTGACTCCTGTCGTCGTGCCGGTTCTCTCCCGGATTGTACCGGTCGAGCCTTGCCGAACGGATTTCGGTCTGTGAGCGAAGGTCACTTCGCCTTTTCGAGGATCTCCACAACGCGCCAGCGCTTGGTGGCCGACAGCGGGCGGGTCTCCATGATGAGGACGAGATCGCCGACGCCGCACTCGTTGTGCTCGTCGTGAACCTTGACCTTCTTGTTCTTGCGCATGACCTTGCCGTAGAGGGCGTGCTTGACGCGGTCCTCGATCTGGACGACAACGGTCTTGTCCATCTTGTCGCTGACGACGTAGCCGCGACGGACCTTACGCTCGTTACGAGCGGTGGTTTCTGCCATCAGGCTCACTCCTCAGTGCTCGGGGCGGTGCGGTAGCCAAGCTCCCGCTCACGCGCGATGGTGTAGATCCGGGCAATGTCGCGGCGCACGGTCTTCATGCGACCGTGATCCTCGAGGTTGCCAACGGCCTGCGCGAAACGCAGGTTGAACAGCTCGGCCTTGGCCTTCTCCAGCTCCTTGGAGAGCTGAGCGTTGTCCATGGCGTCGAGCGCCTCGGTGGTCAGACCCTTATCTGCCATCAGATGTCACCACCCTCTCGGACCACGAAACGGGTCTTGATAGGAAGCTTGTGCTGGGCACGGCTGAGGGCCTCGCGAGCGAGCTCCTCGGGGACGCCTGCCAGCTCGAACATGACACGTCCGGGCTTGACGGGGGCAACCCACCACTCCGGAGCACCCTTACCGGAACCCATTCGGGTTTCGGCGGGCTTCTTGGTCAGCGGGCGGTCCGGGAAGATGTTGATCCAGACCTTACCGCCACGCTTAATGTGACGGGTCACGGCAATACGAGCCGCCTCAATCTGACGGTTGGTGATGTACGCAGCCTCGAGCGCCTGGATGCCGTAGTCGCCGAACGCCAGTTCGGTGCCACCGGAGGCGAAGCCAGTGCGGTGAGGACGGTGCTGCTTGCGGTACTTAGTCCGACGGGGAATGAGCATTGGGCTCAGGCCTCCGATCCGGTCGTGGGCGCAGCGGCCTCGGAGGCGGTTGCCTCACGGGGAGCCTGCTGCGCGGCGGTCTCCTGGTTGGGGCGTCCACCGCGGCGGGGGCCACGGCGACCGTCGCGACGGCCGCCACGCTGGGCCTGCTCGGCCTGCTGGCGAGCGAATTCGCGCTCGGTGATGTCGCCCTTGTAGATCCACACCTTGACGCCGATGCGACCGAAGGTCGTGCGGGCCTCGTGGAATCCGTAGTCGATGTTCGCGCGCAGGGTGTGCAGCGGCACGCGACCCTCGCGGTAGAACTCGGAGCGGGACATTTCAGCGCCACCCAGACGGCCGGACACCTGGACACGAATGCCCTTGGCGCCAGCGCGCTGCGCGGACTGGATGCCCTTACGCATCGCACGACGGAAGGACACGCGGGCAGCGAGCTGCTCGGCGATGCCCTGCGCAACGAGCTGCGCTTCGAGGTCGGGGTTCTTGACCTCGAGGATGTTCAGCTGAACCTGCTTGCCCGTCAGCTTCTCGAGCTGGACGCGCAGGCGGTCGGCCTCGGCACCACGGCGACCGATGACGATGCCCGGACGAGCGGTGTGCAGTCGACGCGAACGCGGTCACGCGTGCGCTCGATGCTCACCTCGGCGATACCGGCGCGCTCGAGGTTGTCGGTCAGGAACTTGCGGATCGCGACATCTTCGGCCACGTAATCCGCGTAGCGCTGTCCCTTGGTGGTGGAGTCGGAGAACCAGCGAGACCGGTGGTCAGTGGTGATTCCCAGACGGAACCCGCGGGGGTTGACCTTCTGACCCATATCAGCGGTCTCCCTTCTTCTTGTCTTCCTTGGTCCCCACCACGATGGTGATGTGGGAGGTGCGCTTGAGGATACGACCGGCGCGTCCCTGAGCACGGGGACGGATGCGCTTCATGGTCGGGCCCTCGTCCACGTATGCCTCGAGCACGAGCAGATCGGCCTCGTTGAAGGTCTCGCCGGCGTTTTCAGCCTTGACCTTCGAGTTGGCGACTGCGCTCAGCAGCACCTTGCGGACATCGGTGGCGACGGCCTGCGGGGCGAACCGCAGAATGTCGGCGGCCTCCAGAACACGCTTGCCGCGAACCTCGTTCACAACACGGCGGGACTTCTGGGGCGTGACGCGGATGAATCGCGCCTGCGCCTTGGCTTCCATGTATCTGCCTCTTCTTCCGTGGGGCCGGCTCAGCGCCGACGTCCCTTACGATCGTCCTTGTCGTGGCTGCGGAAAGTACGCGTGGGAGCGAACTCTCCGAGCTTGTGGCCCACCATCGACTCGGTGACGAAAACGGGCACATGCTTACGGCCGTCGTGGACGGCGATGGTCAGGCCCAGGAAGTCCGGGGTGATGACCGAGCGACGCGACCAGGTCTTGATGACGTTCTTCGAGCCGGATTCGTTCGCGGCGTCGACCTTCTTGAGCAGGTGGTCGTCGACGAACGGGCCCTTCTTCAAACTACGCGGCATTTCAATCGACTCCTACTCAGCGGTTCTTGCCGGTCTTGCGACGGCGGACGATCATGCGATCGGACGCCTTCTTCGGACGACGGGTACGGCCCTCGGGCTTGCCCCAAGGCGACACGGGGTGACGACCACCGGACGTGCGGCCTTCACCACCGCCGTGCGGGTGATCGACCGGGTTCATGACGACACCACGGACGTGCGGGCGCTTGCCCTTCCAGCGCATACGGCCGGCCTTGCCCCAGTTGATGTTCGACTGCTCGGCGTTGCCGACCTCGCCGATGGTGGCGCGGCAGGTGGCCTCGACGTTGCGGATCTCGCCGGAGGGCATACGCAGCTGGGCGAAGCGGCCTTCCTTAGCGACGAGCTGCACGGAGGTGCCAGCGGAGCGAGCGATCTTGGCGCCGCCACCCGGGTAGAGCTCCACGGCGTGCACAACGGTACCCAGGGGGATGTTGCGCAGCTGCAGGGAGTTGCCGGGCTTGATGTCAGCGCCAACGCCAGCCTCGATGTGATCGCCCTGCTTGAGGCCGGTCGGAGCGAGGATGTAGCGCTTCTCGCCATCCGCGTAGTGCAGGAGGGCGATGCGGGCCGTGCGGTTGGGGTCGTACTCGATGTGAGCGACCGTCGCCGGAACGCCGTCCTTGTCGTGACGACGGAAGTCGATCACGCGGTACTGGCGCTTGTGGCCGCCGCCGCGGTGGCGGGAGGTCACGCGGCCGTTGTTGTTACGGCCACCGGTCTTGTGCAGCGGGCGCAGCAGCGACTTCTCGGGGGTGTCGCGCGTGATCTCGACGAAGTCAGAGACGGACGAGAAGCGACGGCCCGGAGTCGTGGGCTTGTACTTGCGAATTCCCATTGTTCAAATGTCCCTTCGGTTCTCAGGCCTGATCGCCGAAGATGTCGATGGTGCCCTCACGCACGGTGACGATGGCACGCTTGACGTCCTTGCGCTTACCGATCCCGTTACGGGTGCGGTAGGTCTTGCCCTTGCGGTTCTGGGTGGCGATGGAACCGATCTTGACGCCGAAGATACGCTCCAGGGCAATCTTGATCTCGGTCTTGTTCGCGCGGGGGTCAACCTCGAAGGTGTACTTGCCCAGGTCCATCAGGGCGAGCGACTTCTCGGTGGTGACCGGCTTCAGGATGATGTCGCGGGGGTTCTTGCCCGCTTCGATCGTGCTCACTTGGTCTCCTCCTTGGTACCGAGGAAGGCCTCCAGGGCGGCCTGCGTGAAGACGATGTCATCGGCGTCCAGGACGTCGTACGTGTTCAGCTGGTCGGCCCACAGAACGTGAACCTCGGGAACGTTGCGCAGGGACAGCGCGGTCAGTTCGTTGCCACGCTCGAGGACGACGAGAGCCTGGCGGTCCTCGACGATGGCGCGCAGGGCGGCCAGAGCAGCCTTGGTCGAGGGCTTCTCGCCTTCGAACAGGGCGGTGACAACGTGGATGCGGTCGGCGCGCGCACGGTCAGACAGAGCGGAGCGCAGAGCGCCCTGCTTCATCTTCTTGGGGGTGCGCTGGTCGTAGTCACGCGGCTGAGGGCCGTGGACGATGCCGCCGCCGGTGAAGTGAGGCGCACGGATGGAGCCCTGGCGAGCGTTACCGGTGCCCTTCTGACGGAACGGCTTCTTGCCGCCGCCAGCGACCTCACCGCGGGTCTTCGTCGCGTGCGTGCCCTGACGGGCGGCCGCAAGCTGAGCGACGACAACCTGGTGCATCAGCGGAATGTTGGTGGGGACGTCAAAGGTCGAACCGGGGAGAACGACGGAGCCCGCCTTCTTGCCCTCGAGGTCGATGACGTCAACGTTACGATCGTCAGCCATGATCACGCACCCTTCACGGAGGAGCGAACCAGGACCACGCCGTTCTTGGGACCCGGGATGGCGCCGCTGATGAGCAGCAGGCCCTTCTCGGTGTCCACGGCCTGGATCGTCAGGTTCTGAACAGTACGACGGTTGCCACCCATGCGGCCGGCCATGCGCAGGCCCTTGAAGATGCGACCGGGGGTCGCGCAAGCGCCGATCGAGCCGGGCTTACGGTGGTTGCGGTGCGCACCGTGGGAGGCGGAAACGCCGGCGAAGCCGTGACGCTTCATAACGCCGGCAAAGCCCTTGCCCTTGGTGGTGCCGGAGACGTCGACGGACTGGCCAGCTTCGAAGGTGGCGGCGTCGAGTTCCTGGCCGAGCTCGTAGGAGTCGTGCTCGGAGGTGCGGACCTCAGCGAGGTGACGGCGGGGGGCAACCCCGGCCTTCTCGAAGTGGCCCTGCAGGGGCTTGGTGACCTTACGGGAGTCAATCTCACCGAAGCCAAGCTGAATAGCGGAGTAGCCGTCGACCTCTTCGGTACGAACCTGGGTCACGACGTTGGTGCCGACCTGCACGACAGTCAGGGGCACGAGGTGGCCGTCGGCATTCCAGACCTGGGTCATGCCGAGCTTGCGGCCGAGCAGCGCCTTAATGGGCGCGCCAGCGTGCTGCTTCTTGTTAGTCATTGCAGATGTCCTCAGAGCTTGATCTCGATGTTGACGTCCGCAGGCAGGTCGAGGCGCATGAGCGAGTCGACGGCCTTGGGGGTCGGGTCGATGATGTCGATGAGCCGCTTGTGCGTGCGCATTTCAAAGTGCTCGCGGCTGTCCTTGTACTTGTGGGGCGACCGGATGACAACGAAAACGTTCTTCTCGGTCGGCAGCGGCACCGGGCCCACGACCGTGGCGCCCGCACGCTGTACGGTGTCCACGATCTTGCGCGCGGAGCTGTCGATGACCTCGTGGTCATACGACTTGAGCCGGATGCGGATCTTCTGTCCCGCCATGCCGTCTTACCTCTTCTCGTACAGATTCGCCGCCGGTCCCCGCACTCGGGCGTGTCGCACCCGTCGTGCTCGCGATCCCTCGCGAGGGACCGACGTCTTGTCCAAAGATCTTGGGCATATTGCCCGACCCATACGTGATGGCACGCATGGGCCACCCCAGATACGCTGAGGCAACCGTGCCATTCTGTCAGAGTTCCACCCGCGAGCACAATCCCAACGGCTCATTCTCGCATGTGAAACCACCGACAGAGTGGCGTCGGCGCGGTGTTTACCGCCAATGGCAGCAGCAACCGTCACCAAGAAACTAACGTACCCCGCACTCGGGCGTGTCGCAAGTGGGGATGCATCACACCGCAGTTGTACGAGGCCTGCCTGGCCTGCGATGACAAGGTTATCCGCGCGTGTGGGGCAGCGTTGCGCGCACAAGGGTGATCAGTCTCTCGACACAAACCCATGCTCGCATGACGAGAGAGCTCCGCGTGCGACGGTGCGCCGCTGTCAGCATCACGCGCGACAATGGGCACAACACCACTAGTAACAACCAACAACCCTCAGAACGCCCGGTCCACACAACCAGACCATGCCACCCCCGTGTGGAGTGGTGACACGATTGCGAACGTCCCACACATGCGGATAGGTTAGCCACTCACGGATAGGTTAGCCGCTTACGGATAGGTTATGAGGCTATCCGCATGTGCGTAACCTATCCACGAGCGCGTTACCTATCCGCAAGCGACGCAAACATGCCCACACGGAGCGCCACACTCCCCCGCCGCACGCCGGGCATAGCGAAGGGCCCCGCCTCCACGTGGGAGGCGGGGCCCTCAATGCCGCTGGATCAGCAGCGAATCATATCTGAGACAAACTCAGAGGGTGATTCACTTGATGATCTTGGTGACACGACCGGAACCAACGGTGCGGCCACCCTCACGGATAGCGAAGCCGAGGCCGGGCTCCATGGCGATGGGCTGAATCAGCTCAACGGAGATCTCGGTGGTGTCGCCAGGCATGACCATGTCGGTGCCCTCGGGGAGGGTGATGACGCCGGTCACGTCCGTGGTACGGAAGTAGAACTGCGGACGGTAGTTCGAGAAGAAGGGGTTGTGGCGGCCGCCCTCTTCCTTCTTGAGGATGTAGACCTGGCCCTCGAACTCGGTGTGGGGCGTGATGGAGCCGGGGCGGGCCACAACCTGGCCACGCTCGACCTCGTCGCGCTTGGTGCCGCGGAGGAGCAGACCACAGTTCTCGCCAGCCCAGGCCTCGTCCATGGACTTGTGGAACATCTCGATGCCGGTAACCGTGGTCTTCTGGGGCTCACGGATACCGAGGATCTCGACCTCAGAGTTGATGGGCAGCTTGCCACGCTCAACACGACCGGTGACGACCGTGCCACGACCGGTGATCGTGAAGACGTCCTCGATCGGCATGAGGAAGGGCTTGTCCATGTCGCGCTCGGGGGTGGGGATGTAGGAATCCACAGCCTCCATGAGCTCCTCGACCTTGGCAACCCACTCCGGGTCGCCCTCGAGGGCCTTCAGAGCGGAAACCTGGATGATCGGGGCGTCGCGATCGAAGTCCTGGGACTCGAGCAGGTCGCGGCACTCTTCCTCGACCAGTTCCATCATTTCCTCGTCGTCGACCATGTCGGACTTGTTGAGGGCGATGAGGATGGTGGGGACGCCGACCTGACGGGCGAGCAGGACGTGCTCGCGGGTCTGGGCCATGGGGCCGTCGGTGGCGGCGACCACGAGGATCGCGCCGTCCATCTGGGCAGCGCCGGTGATCATGTTCTTGACGTAGTCGGCGTGGCCGGGGGCGTCAACGTGCGCGTAGTGACGCGCCTCGGTCTGGTACTCGACGTGGGAGACGTTGATCGTGATGCCACGATCGCGCTCCTCGGGAGCGTTGTCGACCTGATCGAAGGGGGTGAACTCGTTCAGATCGGGGTACTTGTCGTGCAGCACCTTGGTGATAGCTGCCGTCAGCGTCGTCTTGCCGTGGTCAACGTGACCAATCGTGCCGATGTTGACGTGCGGCTTGGTGCGCTCAAACTTGGCCTTCGCCACTTGTGTCCTCCTGGACTCGGGTAGAAATTCTCAGCCTACGGCTAGGTGCCACTTTAACACCACTGGGGCTTGAGACCTACTGGGTTTACTTGAGTGTGAGGCGGCTCGCAGGGGCAGGTCACCCTGCCCCCACGAGCCCCCGGTGGGACTCAGTTGCCCCGAGACTTGCCGACGATCTCATCCGCGACCGCGCGCGGAACCTCGGCGTAGCTGTCGAACTCCATGGAGTAGACAGCGCGGCCCTGCGTCTTGGAGCGCAGGTCGCCCACGTATCCGAACATCTCGGACAGCGGCACCTGAGCCTTGACGACGCGGACGCCGTGCTGCTCATCCATCGAGGAGATCTGGCCACGACGGGAGTTGAGGTCGCCGATGACGTCGCCCATGTACTCCTCGGGAGTACGGACCTCGACGGCCATGATGGGCTCGAGGAGGACGGGGTTCGCCTTCTTAGCAGCTTCCTTCAGCGCCATCGAGCCAGCAACCTTGAACGCCATTTCGGAGGAGTCAACCTCGTGGTAGGCGCCGTCGAGCAGCGTGGCCTTGATGTCAACCATCGGGTAGCCGGCGAGAACGCCGGACTGCATGGCGTCCTTGATGCCCGCATCGACCGAGGGGATGTACTCGCGCGGAACGCGGCCACCGGTGACCTTGTCCTCGAACATGTACTCTTCCTCGGAGTCCGCCGGGAGCGGCTCAAGGGCGATGATGACACGCGCGAACTGACCGGAACCACCGGTCTGCTTCTTGTGCGTGTACTCGTACTTCTCGACCGTCTTACGGATGGTCTCACGGTAGGCAACCATCGGGTTACCAACGTTGGCCTCGACCTTGAACTCGCGACGCATACGGTCGACGATGATGTCGAGGTGCAGCTCGCCCATACCACCGATGATGGTCTGGCCGGTCTCGGGATCGAGCTCGACGGTGAACGTCGGGTCCTCTTCCGCGAGCTTCTGGATGGCGACGCCCATCTTCTCCTGGTCGGCCTTCGACTTGGGCTCGACGGCAACCTGGATAACGGGGGCGGGGAAGGTCATCGACTCGAGGACGATCGGCTTGTCGATAGCGGCAAGCGTGTCACCCGTGGTCGTGTCCTTCAGGCCGATGACCGCGTAGATGTGGCCAGCGTGCGCCACGTCGACGGGGTTCTCCTTGTTGGAGTGCATCTGGAAGATCTTGCCGATGCGCTCCTTCTTGCCCTTGGTCGAGTTGAGGACCTGGGAACCGGACTCAACCTTGCCGGAGTACACGCGGATGAAGGTGAGCTTGCCGTAGAAGGGGTGAGCGGCGATCTTGAAGGCCAGAGCGGAGAAGGGTTCCTTCTCGTCGGGCTTACGAATCTCGGTCTCTTCCTCGGTCTCAGAGCCGGGGAGGAAGCCGCGAACGTCGCCGATGTCGAGCGGCGAGGGCAGGAAGTCCACGACGGCGTCGAGGACGGGCTGCACACCCATGTTGCGCAGAGCGGTACCGCAGTACACGGGGAAGGCGCGAGAGGAGATGGTCAGGAGGCGGATACCTTCCTTGATCTGCTCGAGCGTCAGGTCACCGTTCTCCAGGTACGCCTCGGTCAGCTCGTCGGAGCCTCAGCGGCGGCCTCGACGAGGGCCTCACGGTACTCCTCGGCCTGCTCCTGGTACTCCTCCGGGATGGGGCCGCGCACAACGAGGGAGCCGAGCGTGTCGTTGCCCTTGTCGTCCTTGGTCGGGTAGGTCAGCGCCTCCATGGTCAGCAGGTCGATGTTGCCAACGAAGTCGTTCTCGGCACCCATCGGGAGCTGCATGACGATCGGGGTCGCGTGGAGACGATCCTTAATCGTGCCAACCGAGAAGTAGAAGTCGGCACCCATCTTGTCCATCTTGTTGATGAAGCAGATACGGGGGACGTCGTACTTGTCGGCCTGACGCCACACGGTCTCGGACTGGGGCTCAACGCCCTCCTTGCCGTCGAACACGGCGACCGCGCCGTCGAGGACGCGCAGCGAGCGCTCAACCTCAACGGTGAAGTCAACGTGACCGGGGGTGTCAATAATGTTGATCTGGTTACCGTTCCAGAAAGAGGTGACGGCGGCGGACGTAATCGTGATGCCGCGTTCCTTTTCCTGTTCCATCCAGTCGGTCGTCGAGGCACCGTCGTGCGTCTCGCCGATCTTGTAGTTGATGCCCGTGTAGAACAGGATTCGTTCCGTCACGGTCGTCTTGCCGGCATCGATGTGAGCCATGATGCCAATGTTGCGGACCTTGTTGAGATCCGTCAGCACCTCTAGTGCCACGAGTGTGGTTCCTTCGTTCGAAGTGGTAGGTGTATTTGCTGCGTGAGACGAGGCCTGGTTACCCAGGCCTCGTCTTTACATCACCAGCGGTAGTGCGCGAAGGCGCGGTTGGACTCAGCCATCTTGTGCATGTCCTCACGACGCTTCACAGCGGCGCCGAGGCCGTTGGAGGCATCGAGGATCTCGTTGGCGAGACGCTCGGTCATGGTCTTCTCGCGACGCTGACGCGAGAAGTCAACCAGCCAGCGCAGGGCCAGCGTCGTGGCGCGCGCGGGGCGAACCTCGACGGGGACCTGGTAGGTCGCGCCGCCGACGCGGCGGGAGCGGACCTCGAGGGCCGGACGAATGTTCTCGAGAGCGCGCTTGAGCACGGAGACGGGCTCCTGCTCGGTGCGCTCGCGAACGGTTTCAAGTGCGCCGTAGACGATGCGCTCGGCGACGGTCTTCTTGCCGTCGAGGAGGACGCGGTTGACCAGCTGGGTCACGACCTTGGAGCCGTAGACCGGGTCATCGACGAGGGGGCGACGGGGAGCGGGGCCCTTACGAGGCATTACTTCTTCTCCTTCTTCGCGCCGTAACGGGAACGGGCCTGCTGACGGCCGCGGACACCCTGGGTGTCCAGCGAACCGCGGACGATGCGGTAACGCACGCCGGGCAGGTCCTTCACACGACCACCGCGAACGAGCACGATAGAGTGCTCCTGCAGGTTGTGGCCCTCACCGGGGATGTACGCGGTGACTTCGATGCCCGACGAAAGGCGCACACGAGCGACCTTTCGCAGAGCCGAGTTCGGCTTCTTCGGCGTGGTGGTGTACACACGGGTGCACACGCCGCGACGCTGGGGGGAGCCCTTCAGCGCGGGGGTCTTCACCTTCGCGCGCTTCGAGACACGTCCCTTGCGGACGAGCTGCTGAATGGTAGGCACTGGGTCTCCAGTTTCTTTCCGTCGGCGGCCTCCCCTCGCTTTAAGGGGCGGCCCTGATTGTCAGTCTTCCGCGACTGCGTTCACCCCCGTGTGGGCACACGTGTCCGCCTGGGGGCCGGCGCGCCATGATAACCATGAGGGTCAGAGAATGACGCCCGGAGCTCCGACGGACGGAGCCCGCTCCCGGTTTCCCGGGCACAGAGGTTCCACAGAAGCGGGAACCACCCTCAAGGATAGCGGGCAATCCACCTGGGCGTCAAAGGATGTGTTTTGTGTTTCGCCCCTCATCCACGAGGCCGGGGCCGGTTTCGCAGCTCCCGTTTCCACGTGCGGGTGCCGGGGTTGTCCGGTGGCACGCCTCGCTGCCAACGCGTCAGTGGCGCAGGAGGGGCCCGCAGGCTCTCGCCTGCGGGCCCCTCCCCCACGGCTGTGACGCTCAGTCACACTCAATCGCGTTCGGCGATCCTGACGGCCTCATGACCGTCACTCGTCCGCCTTATCAGCCCCGGCCTCGTCAATGGAGGACTTGCGAGCGCGGTAGCGACGGATCGCGACGACCTCGAGTCCGAGCAGCGCCAGGATCGCAGCACCGGCAACGACCCACGTGATGTACTCCCACGCGTTGCGGGTGACCTCGGGCTGGCCGTTGGCATACATCCACGAGTTGGCGACCGTGTAGAGGATGTTGTGCGACGCCTCGCGCAGGGCGCTGACGCCCGCCGCGTCCTGCACGTTGACCGTGGCGATCGGCATGTCGATCGTCGCGAGCATCAGGTCGCCGCCACCGACACCGCGGAGGGCAGGCCGATCGAGCCGACACCCGTGAAGTTGTTGTTCAGCGAGGCCGGGCCGTCCACGTCGAACACGCGCAGCTTACCCACCGAGGAGATCGCCGGGGAGCCGTATCCGCCCTTGGAGATGAGGGTGTTCATGTCCTTGACGGTGAGCTGGTCGAGGAGCTGGTCCCACTTCGGGTCGTCGTAGTCCAGCCCCGCCAGGTCTCCCAGGACGAGGCCGTTGCTGGCTCCCGTGGTCGGCATCGTCGCGGTGCTTGCAGCGTCGTCGGCCGAGGCGTCGTAGTTGGACGTGGCGACGAAGTTTGCTTTGTTAGCGTCGCTCATCTCGAAGTTCGTGGGAGTTGGCGCGTGCGGAGATCTTGTAGTCGCCGGCCTCAAGCACGTAGGCCTTGGCATCCTTTGCATCGTAGGAGGCGAGCGAGCCGCGGCTCCACGTGACCGTCAGCGTCTGGGACTCGCCGGGCTCCAGAAGCTTCGTCTTCTCATAAGACAGCAGGTTCGCGGAAGCCTTTTCGATGCCGCCGTCCGTGTAGGGCGGGTTGTCGTAGATCTGGACGACGTCCTTGCCGGCGACCTGGCCGGTGTTCGTGACCGTCACGTCCGCAGTCATCGCGCCCGAGGCCTCGTCCACCGAAATATCGCCCATCGACTGGGAGAACGTCGTGTAGGACAGGCCGAAGGGGTAGACGACCTCGGAAGCGTAGTCGATGACGCCCTCAGCGGCGGCCGTCTCGTACCAGCGGTAGCCGACGTAGATCGAGTCGTTGTAGTTGACGAAGGACGGCTGCGTCTGGGTGCCCTTGTTGATGGGATCCTCCTGGGCGAACTCCGTCATGTTCGTGTACTGGAAGTCGCCGAAGTTGTTGGCCGCGGGACCCGCCTTAATGTCGCGGGCGAAGGTGTCGGGGGTCTTGGCGGAGGGATTCACCTCGCCGTCCAGGATGCGGCCCAGCGCGTTGAAACCAACCTGGCCGCCGGGGATCGCCCACACGATCGCGTCGATCTCCGGGTCGTCCTGGAGGTCGCCCAGCTCAAAGGCGTTCGCCGCGTTGATGACGACGACCGTCTTATCCGAGGTCTACTTCGCCAGCTCGATCATGTCCTTCTCGGGACGGGTGAGTTCCAGGTAGCCCTGGCCGTCCTCGAAGTCCGCGTATTCATCGGAGTTGTTGGTGTAGCTGAAGTAGGGGTTATTCGAGGTCTCCGCGTTCACGTCGCGAGGCAGGTCGAAGCCCTCGCCGCCCGAGCGTGCGATCGTCACGACGGCGGTGTCGCCGAAAGAGGTGGCGCCGGAGAGGAGGGACTCGGAGTACTTGTCCTGAGTGGGCTCGGGCAGCGACCAGTCAGCCTTGAACATGCCGACCTCGGGTCGCTCAGCGCGGTAGGAGGAGTACAGGTTCGTCAGTTCATCGTTCGTCGTGAAGCCCGCGTTGTGGAGGCCGTCCAGCAGGGTCGTCGTGGGGTTGTCCTTGGACAGCGAGCCGGAGCCGGTGCCGCCGTAGATCGGGTTGGTGGACGCCCACCCCCACACGTTCAGCGCGGACCCCTGCGCCAGAGGCAGGGCGCCGTTCGCGTTCTTGAGCAGGACCATGCCTTCGTCGGCAATGTCGTTGCCCAGGTCCTCCACCTGCGCCTTCGAGGCCTCGGTCAGGACTCCCGACCCCGAGGCCAGGTCGAGCACCGTCTTGAAGCCGCCGTACATCATCGAGACGACCGCGACGACGACCGCGACGAACGCAGCGACCCACGATGTCGAGCGAGCAAGCTTGCGTTGGGGCTTGTCGAGTGTAAAGACCGCGAGGGAGACGATGATGGCGAGCGCCAGCGTCACGCCGATGACGATCAAGGGGACCTTGACCGACTCAACCATCTTCCACACGTCAGACCAGTTGATGGAAAGCATGATGATTGTCCTCTTTCAGTTCCGAAACCCTGCATCCCAGAGCCAGACTGGCTCCCCTCCATCCCCGTTTGAGTCTCCATAGACATGGGTCGCCGCAGACCAGAGGGCAGATGGGAAGCGCCACCACCTATTTCACCGTGCGGTTGGCTCCAGCTTGTGGGGTGCCGTCCGTTCTGTCGGTTCGGGAGCACAATCTGTCAGAATGGGCAGCCTGGTGCCCCGCGGGTTTCGCCGCCTACGCGGAAAGCGACTCTCCCCGCCACCGACGAAGGAAATGACAGGGGATGCGCGAGGGCCCGGCCCCCTCGCGGGGACCGGGCCCTGTACCGTTATCGACCGGATCTCCGATCAGTGTGCGCGGCGCCTCGCCACAACGAGGCCGACGCCGGCGACGCCGAGCAGGCCGACGAGCGCGATGGCAACGCCGGTGTTCGCGCCGGTGCTGGCCAGCTTGTTGCCTTCAGTGCTCGTGCCGCCCGCAGGCTGGGACTGCTCGACAGTCGGCTGCGGCTGCTCAGCGGTGGGCTGGGGCTGCTCGGGAGTCGGCTGGGGCTGATCGGGAGTGGGCTGCGGCTGCTCGGGAGTGGGCTGGGGCTGATCGGGCTTCGGAAGCTCGGGGAAATCGCACGTCGAAGACGCCGAGGTATCGGACTCGGCGATGGCTGCGCCACTCGTCGTCGTCCCCGAGATCTTCACGAGCGGCGTAACCTCAGCGCTGCCGGTGATAAGGAACGAGAACTTCACCGACCCGTTGGCGGGAAGCTCGAGATCCTTGAAGGTAAGCACCTTGCCCACGACCGTCGGCTCGGGGGCTCCGCTGGCCGACTGGGGAACGTAGGTGGCGTCGTCCGACAGTGTCGCGATGACCGTCTGGACTGACTTGACGTCCGGGTTCGGGTTTGTGATCGTCACGCCGATGGTGCGCGTCGCGGTGGAGTCGGCGCCCGGCTGGGCGACGGCGCATGTTGCGGAGGACAGCGCGACCTGGCCCTTCGGCGAGAAGGAGGTGATGAGTGAGTAGTCGGCCGTCGTATTCGGCTCGAGGGTACGAGTCCAGCTCAGAGCCATGCCGTTGTCCCGGTTGTCATCGGCGTGGTCGAGCTTGTTGGGCAGCGGCTCACGGTCCTTGACCTTGTCCCAGACCTCGCGATAGGTACTGTAGTAGTAGTTCGAACCGGCGGTCGTCGGGACGAACTGCTCGACTCGACCACGATCCGTATGCTCGCCGGTTTCCGGATCCTTCGCTCGGCAGATGACCGTCCCCGTATTCGCGTCGTACTCGCCGAAGCCGTGATCGTCGTCCTGGAGATAGCAATCCGCCGCGTGGTAGAGAGTAAAGTCCTGAGCGGCATCCGAAATGTTCTTCACCGACGAGGTCGTCGCGTAGAATTCATTCCCCGTTGAGTAGGTGTCCGTCTGCGTAATCTCGAATCCGCCGCCGCGAACGACAGTCGTGAGGACCCACGGATCGGCTTGCGTGCCCGTTCCTGACTTGGATTGCGAGACCGGCGTCCAGGCGATCGCCCCCATCGACTCCGCAGCACCCGAATTCAGCTTCCCCGGACCGAAGAGCTCAGATCCCACAGCGAGGAACGTTCCACAGTCGGCTGGACCCGTCGCGGATCGAGAGTTATAGAACTCGTTATAACTATCGCCCTTGTAGTTGATCGAGCAGTTGAGGGTGTCGGAGATGGCGATCCGAACGAGCGGTCCGTCCGTATCCTCAATCGTGGGACCAGCGGCAAGGGCCGCCAACGGGTTGAGAACGAGGGTCGCGGAGCCGAGCGCAGCAATGACCAGTTTCTTGGACAGGCGCATGAGGAGACATCCTTAAGCGTTGATGGATAGTGTGCAACCAATCTAGCACCCGCATATCAGCTTTCCAAATGGTTGAACTTGTCATCTTCGCCCGTCAAAACCGCGCTCGAGATGCGTCGCCGTTAGACACCCTCCGCGCACTTAAGGAGAGTTAGCAGACACGACAAGGGGCCCCGGCCTCGTCGCGTGTTGTACGGACGAGGCCGGGGCCCTCCCTCACGGGTGAACGATCCCGATTACTCGCGGAAGTTCATGCCGAAGTCGATGGCACCCAGTGCGTCGAGGAAGTCCTCGGACACGGAACCGTCGTTGAAGTCAGCCTCGGAGTAGTTCGAGTTCGCCATGGCCTCAGCCGTCGGCTCGACGATGACGTCGTTGTAGCGCGACAGGCCGGTGCTGGCCGGGATGAGCTTACCGAGGATGACGTTCTCCTTGAGACCCACCAGGGAGTCCGACTTGCCGTTCATGGCGGCTTCGGTCAGGACCTTGGTGGTCTCCTGGAAGGACGCGGCGGACAGCCACGAATCCGTGGCCAGCGACGCCTTGGTGATACCCATCAGCATCTGGCGGCCGGAGGCGGGCTGGCCGCCCTCGGCTGCGACGCGACGGTTCTGCGTCAGGTACGCCATGCGGTCGACGAGCTCGCCGGGCATGAACGTCGTGTCGCCGGGCTCCAGGATGGTGACGCGGCGCAGCATCTGACGGACGATGACCTCGATGTGCTTGGCGTGGATGCCCACGCCCTGGTCGCGGTACACCTTCTGGACCTCGTCCACGAGCATCTTCTGGGCCACGTTGCGGCCCATGATGCGCAGGATTTCCTTGGGGTCCAGCTGGCCCTCGGTCAGCGGGGTGCCGGCAGCGATGTGCTGGCCCTCGGACACGAGGAGCTTCTGGCGACGCGACACCTCAATGACCAGGTCTTCCTTGGCGTCGTCGCGGGTGATGATCACCTTACGCGCGCTCGGGTCTTCGTCGTCGATGTGGACGCGGCCGGCGGCCTCGTTCATCTTGGCTTCGACCTTCGGGCTACGCGCCTCGAAGAGCTCCTGGACGCGGGGCAGGCCCTGCGTAATATCCGCAGCGGAGGCGGCGCCACCGGTGTGGAACGTACGCATCGTCAGCTGCGTGCCGGGCTCACCAATCGACTGGGCGGCGATAATGCCCACGGCCTCGCCGATGTCGACCTGCTTGCCGGTGGCCAGCGAACGGCCGTAGCACTTCGCGCAGGTGCCGACCTGAGACTCACAGGTGAGCACGGAACGGACAACGATCTGCGCGACGCCGGCGGCGACGAGCTCGGCGAGCTGGTCGTCACCCAGGTCGCTGCCAGCAGGCATGACAACCTCGCCGGCCTCGTTGACCGCATCTCGAGCGAGGTTACGGGCGTAGGCGGTCGTCTCGATGGTCTCGGACGCCTCCCACTCACCGAACTCGTTCTTCTTCGCGATGTCGATCTTCAGGCCCGCGCGGGTACCACAGTCGGCCTCGCGGACGATGACGTCCTGCGACACGTCGACCAGACGACGGGTCAGGTAGCCCGACTCGGCGGTACGCAGAGCCGTGTCGACGAGGCCCTTACGGGCGCCGTGCGTGGCGATGAAGTACTCGAGAACCGTCAGGCCCTCGCGGTAGTTCGCCTTAATGGGCTGCTCGATCAGCTTCTGCTTCGGGTCGGACACGAGGCCACGCATACCGGCGATCTGCTGAACCTGCGACCAGTTACCACGGGCGCCCGAGTTCACCATGCGGTACACGGTGTTGCGCTCGGTGAAGTTCGCGCGCATGTCCTCGGCGACCTCTTCGGTGCACTGCAGCCACAGCTTGACGAGCTCCTCGTAGCGGGTCTCCTCGAGGATGATACCGGTCTCGAACTGCTCGACGATCTCGGCGGCCTTGGCCTCGTAACGGGCCAGGATCTCGCGCTTACGCGGCGAGGCCTGGATGTCGGAGAACGCAATCGTGATGCCCGACCAGGTCGACCAGTGGAAACCGGCCGACTTCAGGGCGTCGAGGCAGTCCGCGACGAGCACGTTCGGGTAGCGCTGCGTCAGCGTGTTCACGATGTTGCCGAGCTGCTTCTTGCCGACGACCTCGTTGACGAAGGGGTAGTCGGTGGGCAGCAGTTCGTTGAAGATCGCGCGGCCGAGGCTGGTCTCGAGGATCAGCTCGTCGCCACTCTCCCAGCCCTCGGGGGCTTCCCAGCCCTCGGGCGGCACGGTGCCGTCGGCGAAGCGGATGCGCGCGGTCGCGTTCAGGTCCAGGTTGCCGGCGTCGAACGCCATCTGGGCTTCCGCCTGGCTGGAGAAGTAGGGCACCACGGGGTTGCCGTCTTCGTCCGTCTCGACGGGCACCGACGGGTCGGGCGTCGAGGTCAGGTGGAACAGACCAATGATCATGTCCTGAGACGGCATTGCCACGGGGCGGCCGTCGGAGGGCTTGAGAATGTTGTTCGTCGACAGCATGAGGATGCGGGCCTCGGCCTGCGCCTCAGCGCCCAGCGGCAGGTGGACAGCCATCTGGTCGCCGTCGAAGTCGGCGTTGAAGGCGCCACAGGCCAGGGGGTGCAGCTGGATAGCCTTACCCTCAATCAGCTGGGGCTCGAACGCCTGAATGCCGAGGCGGTGCAGCGTAGGTGCGCGGTTGAGCAGCACGGGGTGCTCGCGGATGACGTCGTCGAGGACGTCCCACACCTCGGGGCGCTGGCGCTCGACCTTGCGCTTGGCGGCCTTGACGTTCTGCGCGTAGTTCTTCTCAACCAGGCGCTTCATGACGAAGGGCTTGAACAGCTCCAGGGCCATCTGCTTGGGCAGACCACACTGGTGCAGCTGCAGCTGCGGGCCGACGACGATAACGGAACGACCCGAGTAGTCGACGCGCTTACCGAGCAGGTTCTGACGGAAACGACCCTGCTTACCCTTGAGCATGTCCGAGATCGACTTGAGCGGACGGTTGCCCGGGCCCGCGACGGGGCGGCCACGGCGGCCGTTGTCGAAGAGCGCGTCAACGGACTCCTGAAGCATGCGCTTCTCGTTGTTGACGATGATCTCGGGGGCGCCCAGCTCGAGCAGACGCTTGAGTCGGGTGTTGCGGTTGATGACGCGACGGTACAGGTCGTTGAGGTCGGAGGTCGCGAAGCGGCCGCCGTCCAGCTGAACCATGGGGCGCAGGTCCGGCGGGATCACGGGGATCTTGGTCAGCACCATCGAGGCCGGAGAGTTGCCGGTGGCAACGAAGGCGTTGATGACCTTCAGGCGCTTGATGGCGCGGGCCTTGCGCGGGCCAGAGTCGGAGGAGATGGTCTGACGCAGGGCGGCCACCTCGGCCGCCAGGTCGAAGGTCTCCAGGCGCTTCTGGATGGCGGAGGCGCCCATGTCACCCTTGAAGTAGGTGCCGTAGCGGGCCACCATCGCGCGGTAGAGACGCTCGTCGCCCTCGAGGTCGCCGACCTTGAGGTCCTTGAAGCGCTCCCACACGGCCTCGAGGCCGTCGATGTCGCCGTCGAAGCGGCGGCGGATCTTGGCCATCTCGCGCTCGCCCTGCTTGCGGGCGCGCTCGCGCTCCGCCTGCGAAGCGCCGTCCTTTTCGAGGGCGGCCATGTCGGACTCGAGCTGCTCCGCGAAGTCGTTGATCGTGGCGTCGCGGTTGTTCTCCATCTGCTTCTTCTGCACCTCGAGTTCGGCGCGCAGTTCAGCCAGATCCTCGTGGCGACCCTTTTCGTCGACCTCGGTGATCATGTAGGCAGCGAAGTAGATGACCTTCTCGAGGTCCTTGGGCGCGAGGTTGAGCACGTAGCCCAGGCGCGAGGGAACACCCTTGAAGTACCAGATGTGCGTGACGGGGGCGGCCAGGTCGATGTGACCCATGCGCTCACGGCGGACGCGGGAGCGAGTGACCTCAACTCCACACTTCTCGCAGATGATGCCCTTGTAGCGCACGCGCTTGTACTTGCCACACGCGCACTCCCAGTCGCGGGTGGGGCCGAAGATCTGCTCACCGAACAGGCCGTCGCGCTCGGGCTTGAGCGTACGGTAGTTGATGGTCTCCGGCTTCTTCACTTCACCGTGGCTCCAGACGGCGATGTCGTCGCCGGTGGCCAGGGTGATCTTCAGGCTGTCGAACGTTTTGGCGTCCAGCAAAGTTATCTCTCCCTATCAGATCGCATCGATGGTCGCCGCAGCGTTCGGACGGGCATCGAGGGTGATACCCAGGTCCTCACGCGCATTGAAGTCTTCGTCCTGCTCACGCAGGTCAATGACGTTGCCGGCCGCGTCGAGGGCTTCGACGTTCAGGCACAGCGAGCGCATTTCCTGGATGAGGACTCGGAAGGATTCGGGGATGCCGGGCTCGGGGATGTCCTCGCCCTTGACGATGGCCTCGTACACCTTGACGCGGCCGCTGGTGTCGTCGGACTTGATGGTCAGCAGCTCCTGGAGGGCGTAGGCGGCGCCGTACGCTTCCAGGGCCCACACCTCCATCTCGCCGAAGCGCTGGCCGCCGAACTGGGCCTTACCGCCCAGCGGCTGCTGCGTGATCATCGAGTACGGGCCCGTGGAGCGGGCGTGGATCTTGTCGTCGACCAGGTGGTGGAGCTTGAGCATGTAGGTGTAGCCCACCGAGATCGGGTACGGGAACGGTTCGCCGGAGCGTCCGTCGAACAGGCGCGCCTTGCCCTCGTGGTTGGTGAGGACCTCACCGTCGCGGGTCGGGTTCACGTTGCGCAGCAGGCCCGCGAGCTCGTCGGCCTCGAGGCCGTCGAACACGGGGGTGGCGACGTGGGTGCGCGGACCGGTCGTGATGCCGTCGGCGGGCAGGTGTGCCGTCCATTCTTCGCCGGCCTCGACAGCGGCCGAGGCATCCCAGCCCTGGTGGGCGAGCCACCCGAGGTGGTACTCGAGCACCTGACCGACGTTCATTCGGCCGGGGACGCCCAGCGGGTTGAGAATGATGTCGACGGGGGTGCCGTCGGCGAGGAAGGGCATGTCCTCGACGGGGAGGATCTTGGAGACAACGCCCTTGTTACCGTGACGGCCAGCCATCTTGTCGCCGATCGTGATCTTGCGTCGCTGGGCGACGTAGACGCGAACGGTCTGGCGCACGCCGGGGTTGAGGTCGTCGTCGTCATCGTTGAACTCGCGCACGCCGATGACGATGCCTTCTTCACCGTGGGGGACGCGCAGCGAGGTGTCGCGCACCTCGCGGGCCTTCTCACCGAAGATGGCGCGCAGCAGGCGCTCTTCGGAGGTCAGCTCGGTCTCGCCCTTGGGGGTGACCTTACCGACGAGGATGTCGCCGGCGGTGACCTCGGCGCCGATGCGGATGATGCCGCGCTCGTCCAGGTCTGCGAGGGATTCCTCGGAGACGTTGGGGATGTCGCGGGTGATCTCTTCCTCACCGAGCTTGGTCTCGCGGGCGTCGACCTCGTACTCCTCGATGTGGATCGAGGTCAGGATGTCCTCTTCGACGACGCGACGGCTCAGGATGATGGCGTCCTCGTAGTTGAGGCCTTCCCACGACATGTAGGCGACGAGCAGGTTCTTGCCGAGCGCGATCTCGCCGTTGGAGGTGGCGGGGCCGTCGGCCAGGACGTCGCCGACCTCGACGCGGTCGCCCTCGTCCACGATAACGCGCTGGTTGGTGCAGTTACCGGGGTTGGAGCGCTCGAACTTCTCGAGGCGGTAGGAGTCGCGGCCGCCCTCGTCCGTGGAGACGACGATCAGGTCCGCGGAGACCTCGGAGACGACGCCGGAGTGGGCGGCGAGGATCATTTCGCCGGAGTCGTGCGCGGCGCGCAGCTCCATGCCGGTGCCGACCAGCGGGGCTTCCGTGGTGAGCAGCGGCACGGCCTGACGCTGCATGTTCGCGCCCATGAGGGCTCGGTTCGCGTCGTCGTGCTCGAGGAACGGAATGAAAGCCGCTGCGACGGACACCATCTGGCGGGCGGAGACGTCCATGTAGTCGACGCGATCACGGGCGATCAGGGTCGGGTCTTCGCCGGCGACACGGCACAGGACGTCCTGCTCGGCGAAGGAGCCGTCAGCCTCGACGGGCGACGAGGCCTGGGCGATGTAGTGGCCCTTCTCGTCGTCCGCGGTGAGGTAGCGGATTTCGTCGGTGACCTTGCCGTCCTTGACGACGCGGTAGGGCGTCTCGATGAAGCCGAAGGGGTTGATGCGCGCGAAGGTGGCGAGCGAGCCGATGAGGCCGATGTTCGGGCCTTCAGGGGACTCGATCGGGCACATACGGCCGTAGTGCGAGGGGTGGACGTCTCGAACTTCCATGCCCGCGCGGTCACGCGACAGACCGCCGGGGCCCAGGGCCGACAGGCGGCGCTTGTGGGTCAGGCCGGCGAGCGGGTTGTTCTGGTCCATGAACTGCGAGAGCTGGGAGGTTCCGAAGAACTCCTTGATCGCGGCCACGACGGGGCGGATGTTGATCAGCGTCTGGGGCGTGATCGAGTCCGTTTCTTGGGTGGTCATGCGCTCGCGCACGGTGCGCTCCATGCGCGCCAGGCCGGTGCGGACCTGACCCTGGATGAGCTCGCCGACGGCGCGGATGCGACGGTTGGCGAAGTTGTCGATGTCGTCGACCTCGACGCGGACCTCGACGGGTTCGCCATTTCGGGTGCCGGCGAAGGTCTTGTCGCCCTGGTGGAGGGCGAGGAGGTACTTGACGGTGGCGACGATGTCCTCGAGGGAGAGGGTCGAGGCCTTGGGGTCGGCTTCGATGGCCAGCTTCTTGTTGATCTTGTAGCGGCCGACCTTTGCCAGGTCGTAGCGACGAGAGTCGAAGTAGAAGTTGTTGAGCAGCGTCTGGGCGGCGTCGACGTTCGCGGGTTCGCCGGGGCGCAGCTTGCGGTAGATGTCGAGCAGGGCTTCTTCCTGCGTGGCGACGGTGTCCTTCTCGAGGGTTTCGAGCAGGACCGGGTACGGCGCGAAGGTGTCGCGGATCTCGGACTCGGTCATGCCGATGGCCTTGAGGAAGTGGGTGACCGACTGCTTACGCTTGCGGTCGATGCGCACGCCGACGGCGTCGCGCTTGTCGATCTCAAACTCGAGCCATGCGCCGCGCGAGGGGATGATCTTCGCGCCGAAGGTTTCCTTGTCGGTCGAGCGGTCCGAGAGCTTCTCGAAGTACACGCCGGGGGGAACGCACGAGCTGGGAGACGACGACACGCTCGGTGCCGTTGATGATGAAGGTGCCGCGGGGGGTCATGAGCGGGAAGTCGCCCATGAACACGGTCTGGGACTTGATTTCGCCGGTTTCGTAGTTCATGAACTCGGCGGTCACGTACATGGGTGCGGAGTACGTGTAGTCCTTTGCCTTGGCTTCCTCCATGGAGTACTTGGGGGATTCGAGGCGGTGGTCGTGGAACGACAGGCTCATGGTGCCTGCGACGTCCTCGATGGGGGAAATCTCGTGGAAGATTTCTTCGAGGCCGGAGACGTCGGGGACGTCGTTACGGCCGGATGCCTGGGCGGCGTCGACGCGGGCCTTCCACGCGTCGTTGCCCAGCAGCCAGTCGAAGCTCTCGACCTGCAGGCCCAGCAGATTGGGTGCCTGGAGGGGTTCGCGGAGCTTCGCGAACGAAATGCGGTGGCTGGGCTGTTTGGCGGTGCTGTTGGCAGCCAAAGGGGGGTCCTTCCCTGCTGTTACGGTGCGCACGCTTCCTTATCACCCATTATCTGACGCGTCCTGGTCCGTCAAGCGCCTGTTACGACGGCTGGATACGGGTCACCTCGGGCATGATAAGGCGCAAATACTCAGTTTACCGTGAGTCGCATCGCGAGTCAAGGCTGGATGTGTTATGTGCAGGGGTTCACGGACGAGGCCGTGGCCGGTTTCTCCGTCAGGCGCGACGGGCGGCTCCCAGGCTGGGGTGGTGGTGCCCCAAGTCGGGCTTGAACCGACGACCCACGAAAGGGACCTGGGCGTCGGCCTGCCGAGCTCGAGGCGCGCCCAGCGGGTCACCATATTAGTCACCGACAGCAGGTGTCGCCACCACGCGAGACAGGCTGGACAACCACGCAACCCCCGATCAGAGCGGCTGCGCAGAGATGTGGAGACGATTCCCGGTCGCACGCGCAAATTTGAGGACAGTGTTGTAGTCGGGATGCGTGCACCTCGTTCAACAGCCGAGATAAATGGCTGAGAGCTACCTGCTTTTTCCGCAAGTTCACGCTGGGTCATGCCAGCACCCGTACGCATAGCGTAGACGAGTTCAGCAAGTTCAAGCTGTTCCTCAGCGCGCTCCTCCAACTCACGTTCCCGCGCCAGTTCCTCGGGCGTGTATTTGGCACGTGCTTCGCGCACCACCTCGTCAAAGTCATAGAAACCATCGGGAATTTCGTAGCTCATGAGCCGTTCCTCCGCTCATAGTCTTTCTGAGCGTCACGCGCACGCTGCACTTGTCGACGCTCGTTGTTGCGAGTCTTAGAAAAGGTGGTCAACGTAATGACACGCCGCTCCACATCGAAAACATAGGTAATGCGCTGATCGACCCGACCAGCATTCACCGAAAAACGTAGCTCATACAACCCTCCGCCTAGCGACTTCGAATGGGGCATGCGCAGACGATTCCCCTGAGTGCGCAGCCTCTCGATCACCTTGCGCACAATGATCTGATCCGCCTGGGCTTGCTGATCAAACCACTGGCGAACCTCGCGCGAGACGATAACCGTCCACTCAGCTGTCACACAGCCAGGATAGCCTCAGGTAGATATATACGCAACTAGATATACACATGCTCGCTCCTCCCCACACGGGGATCAACAACACCGCAAGGGTCTATCCGTGGCTATCACCATCGACGAGGCCGTGGTCGATTCTCCCGACACGCGCGGCGGGCGCGGCTCTCACGTGCGACTACAGCCGCCCTCCACCCACGCGACACCACGCCCCCACGTATAGCGCACCGGGCTCCTAGCACAGATCAGCACCGTAACGACACGCTTGTCACCACAGAGCTGACCGTGCCCCGCTGATCACCTCCCCACGTTCCCGTCCTGGACGCAGATGAGCACGACGCTTGCGAGAATACTGCCGAAGCGACGCCACTGTTGCGCGAACAACTGATGTCGAAGGATTGGAGGACTGATCATGCTGGTGGCCAGAGACCCCCTCACCAATACTTTTGTCAATGCTTTTGACTATAAACACATGTCCCCTGAGGAACGGCCCAACGGTCTCTTATGCCCCGGAGTGTGTTTCGACGGGACACCCTGCACAGCTCCCGTCACCCCGGCCGCCCTGTCATCGGAGCACAAGCACCCTTATTTCCGTGTCGGCCGCATCGACAACCACATCGACGGATGCACCGAAGGGGCCACTCGCGTCGATTCCCCGGAGGCAGCCATTCATACTGATGAACACAAAGGGCAGGAGTCACCCCACGGCCCTGATCAGCTTGTGCACATCACACTTCGACGCCCCCAGAGTGCGGCAGCTCGGACAGTTCAGGGAAGCACGCACACCGTTGATCCGCCTCTCGGTTATCACCGATCCCCATCAACAGCGGCTGGAGACCGGCCACTCACCTTCCAGTGCGGGGTGCGCAAAGCCGTCTTGGACTACGCACGCGGCATCATTAATGACGATGACACCGTGAAACTGGGGGACGTGCAAAAGACTGCACGCCAGTTGTTTTACTCCGCCGACCGACTCATTAACGCCCCTTACAAGGGACACATCGTCATAGCCTTCGGCCACATTCTGAACATCAGCGCAGGAAGCGCCTGGAACACACATTTCATCAGACTGCGTCGATCAAACGGCGGTCCGACCAAAGTGACGATCATGATCGGCCCGGACCGCTACGCGCAGCTGCGCACCCGCATTGAACAAGCACAAATCAATCCGTCGGAATGGATGGTCATCGCGTGCGGCACGATCACAGGACGCAACAAGAACAAGCCTTACCTTGAGCCACTTGACGGAGGCTCACTGTATTTCAGCGCACGATTCCTCAAGGGGGAAGAGCATGAACCGAACGACGGGCGGCTCCCAGGCTGGGTTGGTGGTGCCCCAAGTCGGGCTTGAACCGAATCGTCAAGGTCACCGCTCGTGTCGGTGAGAGTCTGGCGGGCAGATGTCGCGCTGCATACATCGACGGCGTGCTCGAGGGTGGACCTGCCTCTTTCGAGGCATGGATCGTCGAAGCAATGACAGCCGCACTCACTCCGGCAGAAAAGAAGCGTGGGCGCAGGAATAAGCCGCTTGCCGCGGACAGGATCCCCAAGGGACGACGGTAGGCTTAGTTTTCAAGCAAGGCAGTTGACACGGCCCACACAGGTGGCTCCAACACCCCAAGTTGAACACCGGCAATGCCGGTATTTCCAGCACTGCCAGCAATGGGATGCAGCGTTAGCGCTGTTGATGGGTGTGCGTGCGAGAATTGAGGGGCCTCCGCGGCGTCAACCCCGGACCAGCAGTATTCCTGCCGGGGAGTTGACACCGACAAGAGGAGGTGACTGGGTGATGACGAAAGGCCATCGGCCGTCTCGAGTGAGGCGGCTGGGTCTGGATGGGAAGCAGAAAGCCCAGATCGCTGTAGCAGTGGTAACGACACTGCCGCAGCTGATCTGGGCGATTGCATTCCTGCTCAGCGCTCTCATCGGGCGCTGAGACCAGCCCGGATACCCGGGGAGTCGGACAGGTGAGGCTGTTCGACTCCCCTTCAGTATGCCACATTGGCGTGGCCACGCGGAAGGGGGCGCGTGCGTTCACGCGGTTACGGGGAGGGGGAAGGAGGAGTTATGAACTCCTACCCCAGATGCCCCGACGCTCACGATCTATACGACCCCCAATTGCCCGTCGTGTCATCTCACGCGCGAGGCGTTGGATCGCGCTGGTCTCACTTACGAGGTTGTTGACTTAAGCGAGCGTCCGGATCTTGTTGAGCAGCTGCGCAGTGAAGGGCTGTTGCAGGCGCCGATCCTTGACGATGGCACGTCAAGGAGTGCGGGTTTTCGCCCTGATCGGATTCGGGCGATTGTTGATGCTGCTACGCCGTCGCGCCTGACTGCTCGAGGAGCTCAGGTCCATGTGTCCGCTCCTGCGGCCAAGGCGCAGGCTCATCGAGGCAGGGAACTGTGAAGAAGGGGCTGGGGTTCTTTATTGTCGCGCTTTTTGCGCTTCCTGGCGCGGCTCTGATGCCTCTTGCGATGCTCAGTGAGCCGAATGCGCCAGCTGGGAACGCTCGAGGTGGGAGCGGACGAGTGTCGGGGGTGCCTGAGGAATACCAGGATGTGGTGTGGCGCGCTGGCAACGCGTGCGACGTTGTGTCACCGTCGCTGATCGCGGCGCAAGCTGACCATGAGTCGGCGCACACCTGGGATCCACAGATTACGAGCTCGGCCGGGGCTCGGGGGATTGCTCAGTTCATGCCGGCCACGTGGGCCACCCATGGGCGCGATGGGGATGGAGATGGGCGAGCTGACATTACCAACGGGGCTGATTCGATCTATTCGCAGTGCCTGTACATGTGCGAGCTCGCTCAGAACATTGACTCCTGGCTTGCCTCGAGCGTGTGGAGTATCTGCGTGAGGGTGTTGTTCTCGTTGTCCGTGCGTTGGATCGGTTGGCAGGCTCGAAGAGAATCGCTATCGAGGTAATTCGGGATCTGGGCAAGCGTGGGTTGCGGCTCCGCTCATTGACTGAGCCGTTCCTTGACGTGGATGCGTCCACGCCGATGGGTGAGGCGGTTATTGGGATCATGGCCGTGTTGGCCCAACTGCGGATGTCGACGATCCGGGAGAATACGCGCAGGGGGGCTTGCGCATGCTCGAACTGAGGGGCGTGTTGGCGGGCGTCGGCCGCGGGTGACTGGGGATCGCTTGTAAGCGGCCGAAGCGATGTGTCAGGCGGGAATGACGCATGAGCAGATCGCATCGACCTTGGGGGCGCATCGGACGACGGTGACGCGCGCACTCGCCCGGCGCAGGCAGGAGCGCGAGCTCGGGGCACTGAGAGGGCGGGTCCCCGCCCGCGTTGCGGATGCACGGGGATTGGGCTGGGAGTGGTCGGTAGCAACGGGTGCGCGGCGCGCATGGGCGGCAGTGTCGGCGGAGGGATTGCTCGGAGAACGTCGCGCATTCCTCGGGGCTATTCGTTGCGATGATTGTCGATGTCGTCGGCCCAGGCGTGGAAACGCTGTTGGAGCGCGTGGAGCTGTGGGCCGTTAATGTCGTAGGCCGCAACTTGTGTCAGGCTGATGTCGCTTGCTCCGCGCAGACACTCTGCGAAGAATGCTTCGTCAAAGCCTGCGTCGCGTTCCTGCAGGAGTTCGATGAGGCGCGAATCGCTGATCGTTCCGGTGGAGCGGATCGCATCGACGTCGAGGTAGTCGCGTGGGTAGCTCCTGGAGTACAGAGCGCACAGTTTGTTGCCGACGGCGTCAGCAAGGTCAAGGACTGGCCCGATGTCGAGGCGGACAGGCGTGTGGGCGCGCCAGTCGATGGCGAGATCAACGCTGAGTGGTGCCCCGTCTGGTGGAGTGACGGAGAGCTGGGCGAAAGAGGGGGTTGTGCGTTCGACGGTGACGTCGTAGTTGTGGGCAGCGAGGTGCTCAATGAGGCTGTCTACTGCGTTGGGGAACCGCGTGGCGGCGTGCATGACCGTGAAGAGGTCAATGTCGTTGGTGGGGCGCTGCGTCATCCCGTGTTCACGGATTGCACCTGAGCCCGCGAGAGCGAAGTCCGCGTCTGCGAGGACCTCGAGCGCACATGCGATTAGCTGACGTTGCGACTGTTGTACAGAGAGAGCCATTTATTCCTCCCACACAGGGCTGTGAAGCGATTTCCCATGCGGCTGTGATCGCAAGGTCAAGGCGCAGTGTCGGCCATATGTCGGTGAGGGTGTCGCGGTTGAGGTAGCGGCGTTGGTCTTCCACGCTGCCCTCGCCGATAACGCATTGGTAGACCGTCGTTCGTTCGCCGGCGTCGTCGACGTTAAAGCAGCCATCTCCTGGTGCCCAACTCAAACGCACAGGGAGGTGCACGATGCCCGTGGATGGACCCGTAAGCTCATCGAGCGATGCGGGAACACAAAAGGGTTTTGTGTCGCGGTATGTGATGCGTCCACTCATGCCTCTCTCCTCTCGTGCTTGCGATCTGGCGACCCGCTCGCATGTCTAGCTTAGCGTGCGATGAAGCGGATGATGAGGATACGGCGGGTGGCAGCGCTCAGTCTGCCCCGCCGCATGTTTTCAGACGTTGGACTTCCAAGAGCAGAAGGTAGCGTCAGGAGTCAGCGCCACTGCCGTTCCTGGTGACGGCTTTGAGCTTGTCCATGCGCCGTGTCGATACTCCCGCTAAGTAGCAGTCAGTGACCACTGTGATCAACGCGGTTTCACTGCGTTTGCGCCGTTGCAGCAACCACTGACGGGAAGTAGGTGCCTGAGCGCAGTTTGCGGATCGCCACGTCAATGGTGCCGACCCTGGTGTCCAGGGGCCGGTAGCGACACCCATTGCGCTGGGCGTGACGTTGGGGATCTTGTTGGCCCCACTGGGCCGCGCACACCGTGTCAGCGTCCGCTGAGAGCAGCGCGTGAATGACGTGCTGGAGCAAGGAACGCATCAAATCCGGGGATGCCTGGGATAGCGCCTGGCCAAGCAGGCCAGCAGGGTCGATAGTTTGAGGAGCGGTCATCGTTGTGCCTCCACATCATTTCGAGTCAGAAGTAGAGAGCTTTCTCGAAGGATCACACGGTGACCGCACCCATATCAAACGGGCCAACCATCACACGGTGACACCACCATGCGGGACGCTACTGATACATCTGTGCCCCAAGTCGGGCTTGAACCGACGACCCACGGATTATGAGTCCGCTGCTCTGACCGACTGAGCTATTGGGGCGTGGCCATCTTAGCGGAGGAAGACGCTACCCTTCCACCGACACCCTCCCTGATCCGTAGGTCACGTCACAGCGACATAGGACCTTAGTCATGCCTATGGTGGTTTTACAAGGCCGCAGCCAATCAATTTAAGGAGATGGCATGAACGTAGCGGAACAGATCGTGAACCAGCTTGTCGATGCAGGGGTACACCGGATCTACGGCATTGTCGGCGATTCGCTCAACCCCATCGTCGACGCTGTGCGCAAAACCGGCGGCTCGAAGAAGGGCGGCATCGACTGGATCCACGTGCGCCACGAGGAGGCGGCGGCGTTCGCAGCGTCGGCCGAAGCTCAGCTGACAGGCAAGCTCGCCGTGTGCGCAGGCTCGTGCGGCCCGGGCAACCTGCACCTCATCAACGGCCTGTACGACGCGAACCGCACGGGCGCACCTGTCCTGGCCATCGCCTCGCACATCCCGAGCGTCCAGATCGGCTCCACCTACTTCCAGGAGACGCACCCGGACCGCGTCTTCGAGGAGTGCTCGGTCTACAACGAGCTCATCTCCTCGGCCGCGCAGTCCCCGCGCACCGTGAACTCCGCGATCCGCCACGCGGTCGGCCTGGGAGGCGTCGCCGTCATCACGCTGCCCGGAGACATCACCGACCTCAAGGCCGTTGAGCACGTTCCCACCTACGCGCCCGCGCGCCCCGCGACGCTTGCTCCCAACGCCACCGATATTGAAGAGGCCGCGGCGCTCCTCAACAAGGCCGACAAGGTCGCTATTTTCGCCGGCGCCGGTGTTGAGGGAGCTCACGACGAGGTCATCGCCCTGGCGGATGCGCTCAAGGCCCCTATTGGCCACTCGCTGCGCGGCAAGCACTTCATCCAGTATGACAACCCCTTCGACGTGGGTATGACGGGCCTGCTGGGCTACGGCGCAGCAGCTGAGGGCATGAACGACGCTGACGTGCTGATCCTGCTGGGCACCGACTTCCCCTACGACCAATTCCTGCCGTCCACCCCAACGATCCAGGTGGACACGCACGCAGAGAAGCTGGGCCGCCGCACGGACGTCGGCCTCGCGATCCACGCACAGGTCAAGCCCTTCATCGAGGCCCTGCTCCCCCACCTGCGCGCCGGCCGCTCGGATTCCTTCCTGAAAGCCAAGATCAAGAAGCACTCGGAAATCATGCACGCTCCCGTGGGCGCCTACACGCGCAACGTGGAGAAGATGCGTCCGATCCACCCCGAGTACGCCGCGCATCTGCTCAACGAGACGGCTGCGAAGGACGCGATTTTCACTGCGGACACGGGCATGTGCAACGTGTGGACCGCCCGCTACATTGATCCGCTCGGCACGCGCCGCCTCATCGGCTCCCTGCTGCACGGGTCGATGGCGAACGCCCTGCCGATGGCCCTGGGCGCTCAGGTCGCCTACCCGGATCGCCAGGTCGTGTCTGTGTCGGGTGACGGCGGGCTCTCAATGCTTCTCGGCGAGCTCATCACCGCGAAGATGTACGACCTGCCGGTCAAGGTGGTCGTCTTCAACAATTCGACGCTGGGCATGGTGAAGCTGGAGATGCTGGTCAACGGCCTGCCTGACTTCCAGACGGACGTCCCTGATACGAATTACGCGGAGATCGCCCGCGCAATTGGCTTCCACGCGGAGCGCGTCGAGGACGCTTCTCGCCTGGAGGGCGCGTACCGCGAGGCGTTCGCGGCGCCCGGCCCCGCCCTCGTTGAGGTCATCACAGACCCGAACGCCCTCTCGCTCCGCCGGCCATCACGGGCGGCCAGGTCGTCGGTTTCGCGACCGCGATGAGCAAGATCGTCCTCAACCGCGGCATCGCTGAGGCTTTCTCGATGGCAACCTCCAACATGCGCAACATCCCGCGCCTGTAGGACCCTCCCCTGGGGAGGCTCTCTAGTAGGGACGAGGCCGGGGCTGAGTCGCGCGACGCGGCCTGGCCCCGGCCTCGTGCTTAGGCGTACCGCCGGGCGATCGCCATGGCCTCGGGGACGTAGGCGCGTCCGAAGACGGCGCAGTGGATCATCATGATGTGCGCCTGGTGCAGGGCGATGCGTTCGCGCCAGCCGTCCGCCAGGGGCGAGGCCTCGTCGTAGGCGGCCAGGATCCGCTCCAGGTGCGGGCAGCCGAAGACGGCGAGGGCCGCGAGGTCCTCCTCGGCGTGCCCGCCTTGGGCGGCGGGGTCGATGAGGACGGCGCCGCCCGGGGTCCACATGACGTTGCCGCTCCACAGGTCCCCGTGGGTGCGCGCCGCGCCGACGTTGTTGTGGCGGTTTTTCGCGTCTTCTACCAGGCGCGGCTGGTCGTGGTCGAGCACACCGGACTCGAGGCGCTCGCAGAGCTTTTCGATGAGCACACGTTCGGTGGCAGCGAAAACGCGTGAGCTCACGTAGGGAGCAATGCGCTGATGCGCGTAGAACGCTCCCCACGACTCGCGAGAGGACGAGGCCGTGGCGCGCTCGCCCGGTCGCGCACGGTCGGGTCGCGGGCCACCTTGACCAACCTCGGCGATCCCGCGAGCGCGCGGCCGCTCGGGTAAGGACAGTGGTGCCTCTCCCATCCAGCCCTCTCCCTCGAATCCGGGCGGGGGTGCCCCTAGGTGGCTGGCTCCGGCGGCGTGCGTGTGGGCGAGAGCACGGCCGAACTCCTCAGCCGCGCGAGGGGTTGGCGAGACGGACACCAGGCGCGGCTCCTCGAGCCACGTCGCGCCGTGATCAAGAACGGGCACGACGGCCGCGCCAGGATCCGAGGCCTCGGCGAGCCACGAAAGGCCCGCGACCTCGTAGGCGATCCGCCCGCGGCGGCTGTCCGTCTTTCTCATGGTCTCCATCGACGCTCCCCGTTCCGTGTCGTCGGCCCCGCGGGGGAACCGATCCTCCTACCCACCCATGCTATCGCCTGCCCCGCCACACACAGGGCGCGCGGAGGAGCGAGGGTGCCCAGGCCTCGTCCCGCTTAGACACATACCAAATAAACATCGTTATACTTCCGATTAGAGTAAAGTCCCCCGACGAGGATGTAGGCCTCCATGACCCTCACGACGACACAGAAGTCACTCGATACCCTGCTCACCGGCGACCGCCAGTACCAGATTCCAGACTTCCAGCGCCCCTACGTGTGGGAGGAGCCGCAGGCGATCGCGCTGGTCAACGACCTGCTCGGCGCGTGGCGCACGGACGACGGCGACTACTTCCTGGGCTCCGTGGTGCTCGTGTGTCACCCCAGCGGCGACGACGTCGACATTATCGACGGCCAGCAGCGCATGACGACGCTCTGCATCCTCCTGGCCCTGCTGCGTCACCTGGCGGGCACCGAGTCCGGCCTGCACGGGGACCTCAACAAGCGTCTGAGCGTCGCCGAATCGACGATCAAGGGGTTGGATGAGCGGCCGCGGCTGCTCGTGCGCGAATGTGATCGTGATTTCTTTGACACGTTTATTGTCGGCGACAATATCGACTCGCTGCTCGACGTCGATGCGAGTGCCCTGACCCCGGCCTCGGTGCGTCGCATCCACGACAACGCGCGGGCCATGCTCCAGGTGGTCGCCGACCCGGACGTTCTGTCGATCGACGAGATCCAGAATTTCGTCCAGTACCTGATGCTGCAGGTCTCCCTCATCGAGGTGTCGACCGACTCCTATCAGGCCGCGCACCGTATCTTCTCGGTGCTGAACACGCGCGGTGTCCCCCTGTCGGCGGCCGACATCTTTAAGGCGCGCGTGCTCTCCCACGTCGACGCCGATGCCCGCCCCCGCTACGCGAGCCTGTGGGAGCAGAGCATCGATTCCCTTGGCACGGAGAACCCGGACGCGTTCTTCGGGCATCTGCTCACCCTCGCCCTGCGTTCCCCCGCCAAGCGCGCCCTCATTGACGCGTTCGGCGAGCAGGTCCTCACGCCGTTCTTCGAGTCCAAGAGCGGCGAGCAATTCATTGACGAGGTCGTGGTTCCCAACGCTCGCGCGTACTCTCTGGCGACGCTGGAGCCTCTCGTCGGACACCCGGCGGCCACGCCCTTGCAGCTGCTGCGCCTGTACGAGTCCTCCGACTGGAAGCCGGCGGCCATGGCGATTCTGAGCGCGGACCGCTCGGACGAGGAGACTGTGTCGCTGCTGACGTCGCTCGAGCGCGTGTATGGCACTGCTGTCGCCGCGCGGATCGTCCCGGGCTCGCGGGCCCTCATCGTCACCCAGTTCATCGCTGCCCTCGAGGACGGGGAGCCGACCGACGCCGCGTGCGCCGTCTCCGACGACATTCGCCATCGGGCGGCCGCGACAATCTCCCGGCCACTACCCCAGTCCACGATCCGCAAGGTCCTGCTGTACCACGCGATGGTCGCCGAGCAGGAGGCCTTCCCCACGCGGCTGCCGCGCAGCCTGGGCGTCCTGTCGGGGCTCCCGGCGGCTCCGATTCGCGGCATCGGCTCCGACGTTGACCTGCGCGCGTGGAACAGGCGCCTGGGCGGCCTGGTTCTGACGACCATCAAGTCGCGCACCGTCAATCAGGCGCCCGACTGGGACACCGTGGCTCGCGCGCTCCACGAGGTACCCACGGTCGGCGCCTTCACCGTCGGCACACTGCCCTCCGACGGGGGCGAGATCAGCGCCTCCGCCCTGGAAGGCCGCCAGACCTACCTGACGCGCATGATCCTGGACTACTGGAACATTCGCCGGGACTCCGACGGGGTGGACCTGTCTCGCCTGTCCAGCTCCGAGCTGGAGGCGGCGGTCGATAAGCGCTCGGCCGCACGCGGGCGCCAGGTGCGCCTCGCCGACGTCGTCGCGACCGGCATTATCTCTCCCGGCGACACGTTCGTGTGGCGTCGGCGCAACCTCGGCAACGTCTACGTCGTGACCATCTCTCCCGAGGGCACGATCGTGCTGCCCGACGGCCAGCACGTCTCATCGCCATCGGCCGCCGTCAGCGCCCTCACCGGCAATGGCTCCGCCGCAGCTCTTGACGTCTTCGTGCGCGAGTCCGACGGTAAGAAGCTGCGCGCTCTGTGGGACAAATACAGGAGCCGATTCACCTCGTCGTGAGTTGCGACAGCAGGGGCCGCCCGCGCGACGCGTGGGCGGCCCAAACCTCTACCTGCGAAATACCTCCCATGGGAACGGAACGATGCTGCTCAACGTCTGACGAACACTCGTGAGAGCGTCTATCAGTGCGGCACACGCATCAACGCCGTGGTTGTCGGTCAGCGCCCACCAGACAAAGAACCCAAGGAGTGCCAGGAGCACGATCACATGAACTGCGCTCCAGCACAAGCGGAAGCCCCAATACAGGGTGGGGAGTCCTTCTTTCATGAGACGCTCGCTTTCTCGTCGTCATCCACGACTTTCGATATGTCCACAGCCTCAGGGCGCGTCTTCCCCTCGGAAGAAACGAGCGCAATCGGTACCTTCTGCGATGTCAACGCCCAATTCATGACCCGCAGGGGGTTGAGAGGGTCGTCCGGCTCGCGCAACGCCAGGGAATCGACCGCGAAGTAACGAACGGTCCCAAAATCGCCTTCCATGCGTCGGACAAAACCATCCTGATCGACGCCATTGAGCCAGTCGCGCACCCCGTCCGTAGTCGTGGGATCCAGGTTTTTTCCCGACGGATAGTTGCGTAGAATCTCCGTCTTTGTCAGAACCACGGCAAGGTTCCTCTTGGACAGATCAATGGCCTCCGATCGGAGCCTGTCCACCACCGAGGCGTAGGCCGCCTCCTGGTTTCCCGTTGCAACCAGCGTGTCCGCCACGTGCGGCGCGCCACCCGTATCCTCGCGTACACGAGGAAGGGCGAGCGGGTCGAGGACAAAGATCATCGTACGAGCCGAGTTCACGTAGGTCAGTTCCTCGGTCCCCTCAAAGGTCGTGAAGCTCTCGCCGGCGGCGTCCATGATCTGGAGTTCAAGTACTTGGCCCGAGGCCTGGGTGAGCACGAAGGGGCGTCCCTCAGGACGCATGGTGTGGATCGTCTTCTCAGTGGCTTGTTCAGATGTCATCGCCTGAGACGAGGCCTTGAGGAAGCCTTGCGCTTCTGTGTTGAGTCCCTTGAGTGAGCCGTTGGAGGAGGACAACTGTTTGCGCGCCGCCGTCATTGCCGCCGCAAAGAACCGCGTCTTGCCCGCGCCGACGGAACCGAAGGCGGGGAGCTGAATCGTCCTGCGTGCACCACTGCCTTGAGCCAGGGGCTCGTCGCAGCTCGGGCACAGCGCGACAAGGATCTTCGAGGCGCCCCTGATCGTCGTCGGCAGATGCGTCCCACACTCACAGCGGCGCTTGATAATTCCCAGCGGGCCCGGGGAGATGTCACGGTGAATGATAGGGCACGCCCGATTTGGGCAGCAGTAGCTCGGCCGTGGATTCGTCTCATAACAGTGAGGGCATTTCACCTGAGCCCGAACACGCATCAGCACGGCGCGATCCCACCATCGGTATGTGATCGTCCATGCCTGCTGGCAAAGGTAGACGGCCCCTCCAATCACGCCCATGACGAGGAGCCACAGGGCGTAGGAGGTGTACATTCCGACGACGAAACCACCGAACGGAGCCGGTACGGCAATCCCCCAGACAAGCTTGGTGAAGGAACCGCCCACCTGCTTCGTGCCGATTGGCGTTCCATATGCGTCGTAGAGAATGACCCACCGCGGGGACAAGCGGACCTTTCTCCACGTCGCGCCACGCACCAGCGTGATCTCCTTGTAGACGGCGGCTGCATCACGCACGGCCTGGTAGGGGTTGTACTCGGGCCATGCCTTGTCCCAACCGAAGTGCTTCGTGAAGCCGGCAGGCTGATGTCGGATAACCTGGCGTGCCACGACCTTCTCCGGTGTTGCAATGTCCGGCTTGCTCACCGACCTGCCCAAAAGCACGCGGAGCGGAGCGCTCACGCCGACGACCATCCCAACGACGAGAGCGAGAGCAAAAGACGCGAGCATGTAGCACACAATCCAGGCAATCATGCGCATGATCGTGGCGATAATGATCCACGACATGGCGATAACGATGGTCACGGCAATCGCGATCGCAGCCAGTCCACCGTCTCCGTATGATGATCGATTGTTCACTGCGTGCCCTTTCCGTATCCTCCGAGAAGGCCGTTCGTGGCTCGTTCTAGTCGTCTCTTCAAACGGCTTTTCTTCGCCTCCGCCGAGAACGTCTCGAACATCGCGAACGACACTGGATCGATCAGCCCCTCCTTGCTGGCCTGACTCACCTCGTTCCTGCGCGCACGGTCGTCGCACACGTCTACAAGGAAATCCTCTGCTCCCCGGGTACGCGCGGGAATGAGATGGCTTCTGCGAACTCTCAAGGCAAGCGTGACGGCTTGAGCGAGCCCCCGCCTCGTGGATGCGCGACCTGTCAGGGCGACGTGCACGCACCGCCGGGCCCACTCTTCATCAGCTGTGGCGAGGCGCGTCACCGCGCTGGTGTCGGCGCACGTCAGGATGATCCGACCGAGGTAGTCCGCCATCAATGCCGACATCGCCGGGACAGAGGATATGAGCGTCGACAGGTGCGGATTATCCGCGCGCCTACACGCGATGGCTTCCCGGCAGCACTGCTCTGTTGCACAGACCTGCGCCACATACGTTGCCAGTCTCTCGTCACGGATGACGATTCCCGACAGATGCAGGCCAGTCAGCATCTCACGCAGCGCAATCGCCGGTTCCTGAGTCGCAATCACAGCGCTGACCTGGCGCATGACCCACTGACATGCCGCCCCTGTGAGCTCACGCTGAGTCTGCGCCCACGCGTCAATCAGCGCACAATCGTTGGGCAGCGCCGCGCGGTTCCACACGAGGCGCCAGCTGTCCGGGGGGTAGTTTCCTCGCGCCGGAGAGCTGCTCGGCGCGCTGATTAACGGGGAGCGACGCGATCCGCACCGCTTCGTGCCACGCCTCCACGCCGCGGCGCGTCGCCGGTTCAAGGCCGGAACACTGCCCCAGCCACTCCCACGTTCCCCGCGACAACAGTGACAGGTCGCCCGGCGCTCCCCCACTCCAGCGGCGCAAGAGCTCGCCCGCGAGCGCCTGGTCGATCTCGTCGCCATGCGCCCATCTCTCGCGGTCGCGTCCCACGGCAGGGGTGGCTGCCCACGCGCGGGCTAGTCGGCCCACGACGTCGGCACGAGCGGGGGCAGTCAGCGGAGTGTCCATCGTGCGAGCGGCCGACACCACCGCTGGCAGGAGATCGTTCGGGCAATGCTGCGCTGCCTGTGTCAGGAGGACACCGGCCTGACCCCGCGCGTCGTCGTCCTCCCACCGCAAGCGCGCTTGGGCAGGTGCGGCGGCGAGCGCTGCTACCAAAGCCTCGCTGGCACCCGAGACATCTCGCGAGGATTCGAGTGCCGACATGAGGACGCCGCCCGCCAAATCGTGGCTGTCAGTCCCCACAAGCGCCACGACCGCCGCACCCGCGGCTTCCGCATCGGCGGGAGTCTCAATCGCGCAGGTGACGGCGACGTCCAGCAGTGGATCCCCGTAGAAGAACAGTTCCTCGTCTTGTCCGGCCACCGCCAGGCCTCGCAGCGTTTCCATCACTGTGGCCCAGTCGCCGACACTGCCCCGTTCCTTCGTGAACGAAGCCAGGGCTGAGGCTCGCGTGGCCAGGTCGCGTCCAAGGAACTGCTCCCATCGACGCGCGACCTCGATCGCCGCGAGCGCGTCGGCGGGGTCTTCGTGCAGGAACCAGTCCGCCTGAGTGAGTGCGGACTCCGTCGGGGTGATCGGTGTCAGGACGCGGCGGTCGAGGTCAATGATGGTGACGCCCGCGCGCACCACGCTCGGGTCAGGTTGGGGGCCGAAATCCGGGCTCGCGGCGACAATGTCCGCCTTCGTCGTCATCGGATCGGGGACGAGGCCTCGGATCGAGAGCGACAGGGCGCGTGTGGTCTCCACAAAGAGCGTGCCGAGGGCGATCCACCTGGTGGCCACGGCCTCGTCAGCGGTGATCACGACGAGGCGCTTGGGGTTGTCGGAGGTCACTTCCTCGACCATCGTGAGGAACTGCGCGAAGTGCTCAACTGCCCATGCGTCTGCTCGAATCATGTCGCGCAACGCCTCGGCCTCGTACTCGGGGGTGATCGCGAGCGGAGACGGCCACCTGTCGATCCTCTGACCGGGGGCCTTCTCGAGGCGCCAGTTGAGCGCGCCGAACAGCTGCGCAGGTCGCATCATCCCGAAGTCGTCCGGATCGGATGTCGCAATCGCCTGGGTCAGGAGATTTCCCGGGCGGCCGTTGTTGGTGACACCCGTGGAAATACCGCGCGACAGATAGTATCTGCCCGCATGCCCGCAGTACGCGAAGGAGGGCGGGTGATCCAGCGGATCGTGGTCAGCGTTCCATCCCACGACAACGCGGTGAAGCAACGTGTCACGGATGACCTGACGGTCCTGGGCGTTCATCCCCTCAGAGATTGCTTGGAAGTTGAAGCCGTCGATCCCGTCAATGGCCTCGCTGGCCCGCGTGTCGGTGTAGAGCGCGACGTCGAACATTGCGTCACCCCTGCTTCGGCAGGAAGCCGCGCTGCGCCATCAGCCAGAGCAGAGGCTCGGCCACCCTGTGGGGCATGAGGCCGCGTTCGTCCACGCGCTGCATCGCGTAATCCGGTTCCGATCCCAACGCTGACAAGCCGAAAAAGCGGTAGTTTCGTAGTTTGTTTCGAGCATTGTCAGCAGTCCGTCGCCTCCCCAGTGAGACACCATCGATGCAATGTGATCATGCACGGAGGCACCCTCTGCCTCGTCGTAGTAGCCGAGAGAGGAGGAGGGACGACGGATCGGATTGTTTTCCGGGATATCCGACCAGAATGCGTCGATCTTTGAGATGACAATGGCGACCGGCTGCTTGATTTTCCGGTTGTGTTTCGTGGCCTCGTTCTGACGCATCACCTCCGTGATGGCGTGCAGAACATTTTCCGGCGCTGTCTCGACCCGCTGGTCCTTCGCGGCCGATCCCCGCCCTGCGTTGCCTGGGAAGCTGAAGGGGTCCAAGAGCAGGATGATCCCATTGGTCGCCAGCAGGTAGGTCATGCTGAGTGCGCGTTCGTCAACCGCGAGGTCCTCGCCCGCGGTGTCGTAGAAAGAAAACACCGTCGACGTGAAGTCACCGAACACCGTTTTCGCGATCCCGCGTCGTGCCCGCTGCCACTCGAAGACGACGGGGCTTGTCTTGTCGCCGTCGGCCTGTTGCGTCTGCGCTGGCAGCTGACCCAACGGTGATTCCATCTGCTTGAGCAGGCGCTCCAGTCGCACCTCCTGGCCGTTATTATCACCGGCCTTGCACAGGCGAATCGTGTCCCTAAAACGTCGGCCGACCGGCCCATTCATGGCAAGTTCGCGCATGAGGACGGCCAACATGACAGTCTTGCCCGACGAGCGCGCTCCAACCAAGCCAAACAGTGAGGAATCGCTAGAAAAACCGCTCGGTAAACGCGAGTGGCACTGCGGACACAGGCGTACACCCGTGCTCCCCAAGCAATCGGGGCACTGCGTCCTCCTCATATCGCTGAGCAGCGACGTACGGGAAGGCACGAAGGCCGGATAGTACTCTTTGAGGTCGCCAAAGTGGGTGGCGCGCACGCGATCAATATCTTTGACGCATTCCTTCTTGCCAACAGCCGCCCGTCCCGGACAGCGGAAAGCCACCTTCCGCAAATCAATGTCCGTGTAGCAATAGGGGCACGGCGCTGTCACATGCAGCAGGCTCATCGGTCATCCTTTCAGGGACGAGGTGGGGGGATCATTGAGCTGGATCCGCGCGGTTGTGCCCGCGAACAGACGCACCCAGTAGGCCCCCTTGATTGAGGGGACATGAAACGTGCAGGACTGCGTGAGACCCGAGCAGAAGTCCAGTTGCAGTCGGGCAATCTCCTCGCCGTCTTCGGCTCGGGCCGGCATGTAGGGCCCCGTCGACAACACCGCGACCAGTTCCGCCGTGCCGAGGAATCCCTCGCTCGTCACGCTCGCTGTCGCGTTGCGTCCTCCGAAGAAACGCCGGGGCAGCTTGAGCGTGTAAGACATCGTGGGCACCGGCGCGTCCAACTCAACCGTGACCGGCGAACACACCCTCTCACTACCGAGGCCGACAACGACCGTGCCCACCGACACCTCTGTCACCGTATCCGCGTCGGCGATACGAACACCGCCATCTCGCCTGTAGGAGAACTTGTCGATCCTCATGCGTTCCGTGCGCCCATCGACGCTCGACCACACGACCTCCATGAGGTAATCTCCACTCGGCCAGACCCACGAGACGCCCAGCTGCGACCCGAAGCGTTCCACCCTGACGTCACGGGGCGCGGGCGCAGTCCCAGCGACGACCGCCCGACCGGCCACGGCCTCGTCCCCATCCCATGTAAGCGGAACATAGAGACACACGCCTGGCTGCTCGTGGAGATCCATCGACTGCCGGTTGGCACTGCTGCGGATCACTCCGACAACCCGTGTACCGTTCAGCTCGTCAAGGCGCTTCACCGTCAGCCGGTCCCCTACCGACACAGGAGCGTCAGCGGGGAGCATCCACACGTCTGTCGTATAACCTGGAATATCCGTCCACTCAGCGCGAATCCCTGGCTTGCGGTTCGGCATCCGTATGTTCCCCAAGCGCAGGTCCTCCACGGGGCGCACGAGGCCGCGCGGAGTCACAGACACCGCCACCGTCTCCGAGAGCGCGGACCGTCCACCGACAACGTAATGGGCTTGAAGGAGCGCCGTATACGTCTGCCCCAGACGCAGACCATTGAGGCGCTGGCGCCCCTTCGTGGACACCGGAAAGGCACGTCGCGCCCCGTCCGCACCAACAAGCTCCACCGACACTCCGGTCGCCTGATCCGGGGTCCGCCAAAACACGGTTGCCTCCGTTGCCGTCACAACGACTCCGGTCTCAAAGGGGGGCGGCAGTACGGTCACCCGGGCTGTCGCGGGAGCGGAGTACTCACCCCCCTGGTGGAAGGCAAACACCGCGTAGAGGACATCCCTGGCCACCGCAGGTTTCTGGTCGAGAACCTGCTGGTCGCGCACAGTTGACGCGACCTGGAAGCCAGACGTCGGATTCGCGGGAGTTCCCGCCTCGCTGCGAACCACCGCAAAACACACGTCGTCGTCCCGAGTGCCCCTCCACGACACGAGCACTCCGCCCTTATCGGGATCGTAAGCGGCACTCACCTCAGCTGGCGGGTCAGGCGGGATCTGAAACAGGAGGTCCGAGATTTCCTCGTCTTCACGGTCGACCGAGCGCGCGTCGATTAACGCCATCCTCGCACCGGCGTAATCCTTCATCGAGAGGGCCCGGCGGTAGGCGTCCATCGCCACGCTCTTGCGGTGTTCTGCGGCCGCGAGTGCCTCCCCCACCTGGGCGGCCAGTGCGCTCATCGCGTCATCCGTGGGGCTGGCGGCCAGCGCGGTGTAGGTCCTGCGCGCGCGTGCGAGAGCACCCGCAGCGATCATGTCCGTGACACTGGCGAGGTCCGGCGTCGGTTCGCTGGTCGGGACACGCGTGAGCAATCGTCGCGCGTCCAGATCTGCCAGGCCGCAGGACGTCAGGCGGCCCAGCGCTAGCGTCGGGGTGAGTCCCTGGCGCCGCAGTCGCTCCGCTTGATCAGCGAACCACGCCAGGACACAGGCGCGCATATCCGCGTCGTTCGAGCACTGTTCTTCGATCGCAGTAAGCGTCTTCTTAGCCATCTCCGAGGCATCATCCGAGCGGGCATTGGCGGCCAACTTCGACTGCCGCAGATCCGCCATATCTATCACGCGACGCCTGTTGGCACCCATGACGGCACTCAGCTCATCGATGACACGAATGTCCGTCGGACGCACTGCACGCTCGTGGAGCACCAGCACATCCACAACGCTTCGATAGGAGGGATGTAACCTGATCTTGGAGGCCAGAGCATCCTTACATTCCTCCGAGACATCGACGCGCGGGCACACGCGGATGCCCTGCCCGGCGGCCGCCGCAGACAAATCACGATCCGTCATCGAAGAACCGATACCGCTGGATGTTGCGGCACGGCGCAGGTCCTCCTCGGTCAGGACGCCGATCGGGTTGTCCTGTTTGAGGGCCCGCACAAAGGCGTCGAGTTCCTCCTTGCCCGCCACCGACGCCTGTTTGTGCACGGCCGCCCACAACGTCGGGTCGTACAAGGACTCCCCCAGCGCCGTTTTCGTGGCCTTGAGCAGCTGACTAATCGTTAGGACGACGGGGATCCTCGATTTGTTAAGAAACATTTCGAGGCTCTTGATGTGTTTCGTCAGTTCAGCGCTCGATATGGTGGGAGTGAGAGCGAAGAGCACGGCGGCATCTGCTTTGGCTAGCGCCTGGATCTGGGCATTGCGGTCGCTCGTGTCGCTCAGCGCTCGTAGCGCGTCCGCAACGGAGGATTGCCAGGCAGTATTAGCCTTGTAGGGCTGAAGGACAGAGTCCCGATAGACTTTTTTGTCGAACACCGTGCTCGTCGCCTACTCCTTCTGATTGTTCCTAGGACCGGGTCGTGATCCCGGCAATCTGCTTCTTCGCTTTTTGCACATCCTCCTGCGTCAGGATCGATACGGCGGCCTGCGCCCTAAAGGACTTGCCCGTCGTCGGCTCGACGAGAACCAACGTGGCGACGCCCTCTTCGGAAATCTCCAGGGTGACCTCAAGGGGGTCCCCCTTGCGCATCGGAGGCAGGCCATCAACGGTCGTGCTCGGCCCAGATACCATCGCCTTGTTGTCCGCCGGATTCTCAGACTCTGTTTCGCCGCCCTGCTCGTAGAGGGCAGACTCAACGCTCGTTTGACCATCGAAGAGAATGCCGGCCGTCATCGAGGCAGTGAGCGGTAGCGTCTCGTTCGCGTGCGCAAGGAAATACACATACTGCACGTAGTGACCGGCTGCGTCCTCCCTGGAGAGTTCAAGTCCCAGCCCACGCGACAACACGTTCGTCACCACGGTGCGACGCGGGCCGAGGCTCGGCAGGGCGCTCGATCCCGAGGCGCTCGCCTCTGCTCCGCTGTCCATGTCGGCAAATCCAGGAGCGGGGATCTCACCCTGCCCGAAGATTGCCGCACCCTTGGCGACCGACAGATCGAAGTCCGTGTTTTCTACGGTGAACCCTGCCCCGGTCAGCGCGTTCCTGATCATGGGCATGCGCGAGGAACCACCGACCAGGAGATAACGATCGATCTCCAGGCCGGGGAACTTGGCGCGCGCCGTGTCGATGACTCGGCGCGTAATATCTACCGTCTGGGTCACCAGGTGCGAGGTAGCCGCTTCGAACTCCTCTCGGGTCACTTCGACGCGTTCCTTTTTGTCCTCGTAGCGCAAGAGCAGATTGGTCGACGGTCGCACGGTGAGCATCTTCTTGGCATCCTCGACGGCAACGCGCAGCTCGGTCATGAAGTCATCGTCCATGGAGGGATCGTTATCGTCCTCGAGGCCCGCCTGCGCGATAAAACGCTGCAGGAAGATATCTTCTAGGCACTGGTCCCAGTCGGCGCCGCCAAGTAGCCGGTTGCCATCGATGGCGATGACCTCGACCTCGGCGGCGCGCGTCTTGAGAATGGTTGTATCGAAGGTACCGCCGCCGAGGTCGAAGACGAGTAGCGTCTGTTCTTCCTCCTGACGGGAGCACAGAGCGATGGCGGCCGCAACCGGCTCGGGGATAATACCAACGACATCCAGCCCGGCGATTTCTCCGGCCTGTTTGGTGGCCTGGCGTTCCTGTGTTCCGAAGTATGCGGGAACCGTGATGACGACCTTGTTGATATCCAGGCCGTTCTGGCTGTTCGCGTTGTTGACCAGTTCTTTGAGAATCAGCGCGGAAATAGACTCCGGCGTGTATTCCTGGTCTCTGAATTCGAGGGGGTATTCCTCGCCCATGTGGCGCTTAATAAGGGAGCAGGCGTTGTCCGGGTCGCTCACCTGTGTCTGCTTCGCTTGGCTGCCGATGTCGACAGTTCCGTCATCGTTGAAGTACACAACCGAGGGAGTCGTGTCTTCTCCGACGAAGTTCTTGACGATCTCCGCCATGCCGATGTCACTGATCATGGCCACTGCGGAGTACGTCGTCCCCAGGTCAATGCCATACACCTTGTCGCTCATGCGAGGGTTCCTTCCTGATCTTATTCCTGGTTCGTGTTCGGCTCGTCAACCGAGCTGTCGAGGTCCGCGTCGTAGCGGTAGACGCTCACCTGCGCGGGCAGGAATGCGCGCTCTGCACCCGCACGGACGAGGCCTTGGCGGAGCACCTTCGCGACCGTCCAATCCAGCCCCTGCTCTCCCGTCCGCACAGTCTTGCGAGACGCATGCACAGACCTGTCGAATGGAACCCCTGGTGCTGCTCCAACGGATTCAACGCCAACGAGGTCAAGTGTCTCGAGAAGCGCGTCGTGGAAATACTCAAACTCAACGTCGGCTCGGTATCCCTCCCCGTGAATCCGTGCAAGCTGCGCAGCGTCTGCGGACTGGGTAACAAGGATGGCAAGTCGCGTCAGTACAGGTCCGAGAAGCTGTTGCACCTGGTCAACCTGCAGGGATTCCACACGGTTCTGCAGCTTGCGCACCAGGTCCTCGTAAAACTCGGAACGATCACTCAACGCCCGCACGTTCTTATCCAAGCCGCCAAGCAGTTCCGCGATCTCAGCGTTCGTGACAGTGTCACCCTCGCTCACGGGAGGGACGCTAGGGGCCTGTCCCCCACCCTCACATGGAATGGAACTATCGAGCGCCTCATTCGCCGCGCTGGGCGAAGGCACGGCCTCCTGGAAGACCTCATCTTGCACGTCAGACACATTTCTTCCTTCAGTTACGGCATTATCGCAATGACCTAAGCTCGTTCTCTGACCACTTATTCTAACTCTTGACGCATATGTGACAGCGACCTCATCCAAACCTTGGACAGCGGCGCAACTGTGCGCAACCCGAGGTGATGGGACGTGTCGCGTTGCTGCGGGATGACCCCGGTGTGGAGGACGCGTGTGGGCGGCTCAGGGGCAGCATTATCGACCGCGCGGATGGTCGACCAGAGCAGACCTACGCCCGCTTTGACAACGTCGACTTAGAAGTGGTGGCGTCAGCCAGACAGGCGGACGCCTGGGCCCCTTTACTGCGCAGGTTAACCCCACAGGTTGATGTGTCCCGGGTATTGTGGAGAGTGTCTTAGGCCGGATTGGAGGTTTGGGATGTCTGGTCAGCGTAAGTATTCGATGGAGTTGCGTGAGCGTGCGACGCGTATGGCGTTGGAGGCTCGTGCTGATCCTTCTAGGCGCAAGGGTGCTATCAAGCGTATTGGCGGCCAGTTGGGGGTCAATCCTGAGGCGCTGCGTACGTGGGTGCGTGCCGTGGAGCAGGGCGGGCGCAATGAGCGTGGCGAGGTCAGTGATCAAGAGGCCCGCATCCGGGCGCTGGAAGCTGAAAACCGTGAACTGCGCCGAGCCAATGAGATCTTGAAGGCGGCGTCGGCTTTTTTTCGGGGCGGAGCTCGACCGCCTCGGACGCTAGTCTACGATTTCATCGAGGCCAACCGGCATCGGTGGGGAGTCGAGCCAATCTGCACTGTCTTGTCCCAGTCAGGGGTGCGGGTTGCTCCCAGTAGTTATTACGCCGCTCGGGCGCGCCCCTTGTCGGCGCGCAGTGCGCGCGACGAGGCGCTCACAGACGTGATCAGACGCGTGTGGGAGGAGAACTACTGCGTGTTCGGGGTGCGCAAAATGCATGCCTTCCTCAACACTCACGAGTTGGGCGTGGGACACGTGGCGCGCTGCACGGTTGAGCGCTTGATGCGGCGTATGGGTATTCGTGGCGTGAGTCGGCGTCGGACCCGCCATGTCACGGCCTCAGCACCGCGCCATGCATGCCCCTTGGACCTGGTCAATCGGCATTTCGGGGCACATGACCTCAACGAGTTGTGGGTCGCAGACATCACCTACGTGCCAACCCAGGCTGGCTGGGTCTACGTCGCTTTCGTTACCGACGTGTGCTCGCGTAAAATCCTGGGGTGGAAAGTCGCGTCCTCGCTGCGTACTGACCTGGCCCTGGACGCATTGAACATGGCGATCTGCCAGCGACGCCGCGAAAACATAGACACTCGAGGGCTTGTGCACCACTCCGATCGGGGCGTGCAATACCGCGACGTGCGCTACGGACAGGCACTAGCCCAATGCAAGGCCATAGCCTCAGTAGGATCCACCGGCGACTCCTACGACAACGCCCTGGCCGAGGCCTTGAACTCCTTATACAAAGCCGAACTCATCTACAACAAAGCACGTCCCGGCTACACAGGTCCATGGCGCGACCAACGCGAAGTCGAACGCGAAACCTCAGCCTGGGTCCACTGGTACAACACAAGCCGCCCTCACCTCGCCCTGGGCGGAATCACACCGCAACAAGCAGAAAACAAACACACAACAACACGAAAGAAAGCGGCCTAAAACACCCTACACAAAACCCGGGACTTGACAGGTGGTAGTCCAGGCGGGCCGCCCACGCTACCACCTATAGGGCCCAGCTGTGCATCATCGGGCTAGTACTGCCACATCTCGGGCCCAGGTGACACCGACAGTCAGCACAGAACCACCCGCCCACGACGAGTCACTCGACAAACACGTTTTGCCCACCCCCACGTTGGTCGCCACGATCTTCAATACCAATTTTGGCGCACGAACACGCCGAAAAGTCACCCTTTCAGCAACACGTAGTGTCCTATAACCTCGTAACCTATCCGCGACGTGATGTCCTATCGTGTTATAGGACATCACGTGTGGGTCGGTGGTCAGTTCCAGGAGCGGCGGACGAATGTGCTCAGTTCAGGGGTGGCCTCATTGGCTCCAGGGGTGGCACCATCGGCCGGACAGGTGGCTGCTTGGGCCCCTTCATGCGCAGGTTAACCCCACAGGTGGTAGCCCAGGCAGGCCGCCCACACTGCCACCAAAAGGGCCCAGCTGCGCAGGAACGGGTTAAGGCGACCAGTAAAAGGGCCCACGCGCACACCAGCCTCCCACCCCTCAGAGGCCAGAGAGCGGGCACCACACAAAAGTCGCACGTAATTCCCCCAAGCCAGTTTTCCTGGGCACCCAAAAACGTTGGAATTGCAACATCACTATTTCAATTCTTCAAAGGTTGACAGGGAAATTACGTGCGACATTGTTCAGCAACCACCCACAAGACCTGACCGGACCTGCCCGGACGACGGGCGCCGCAGGAAGCGGCACCCCGCACCCAGAAGCCAGGCACACAGGGCGCAATGCGGTATTGACAGGAACGAGGCAAACACGACCAACTAAAAAAGTGACTTTCCCGCGCTACAAAGCCGAAAAGTCACCCTTCCAGCAACACGATCTGTCCATCCTCATAGTTGGTCCCAACCAACTAAAATACCGATTTTTCCGCACTAACAAGCCGAAAAGTAGGACTATAGGTCACGAACGTGGTGCTTAAGTTCCGTGTTTAGGTTGGGATTGCGGGCGAAAGTCGCTGTTATTTAGGTTCGGGCGGTTAATCGCGCAGCTTCCTTGACTTTCTGGGGTGATCGTGTAGTGGGTGAGAACACGATCGAATCGTGCTCGGCGTTGCCCGGTGTGCGCTGTGCCGATGAAGAAGAATGGACACACCGCGGCGGGCGCTCAACGGTGGAAATGCACCTCGTGCGCCCTGTCAACCACATGTCCATCAGGGCGTGCGCGCCGACACGAACAAGCCGATGAGCTGGCAGACTTCATCGCGTGGGCGACGTCTCGGCACACCCAAGACGAACAGGAAGGCTCAGCGCGCGCTTTCCGGCGTCGTACCTGTTGGTGCTGGCAGGTGCCGGTACCTCACCCGCCCGTCACCGGGCAGGGTCCACGATCAGATCTTCATTGACGGCATGCACCTGTCAGGCGGATGGGTGCTGCTGATCGCCCGAGACCGCGAGCATGTGCTGGAGTGGCAGTGGGCGGCCAACGAATCCGCGCAGGCCTACACGGCCCCTACTTGAACGCCTCGCTCCTGCCGATGTGGTCACCACCGACGGTGCTGCAGGCGCCTTGGCGGCTATCGCGCACCCTATGGCCCTCCACGCGCGTGCAACGCTGCCTGGTCCACGTTCATCGTGACATCATCCGCGACCTCACCATGCATCCCAGAACCGAACCCGCACGGGCGTTGCTGGCCTTGTCACGACGCTTGACGAGCATCACCAGCGTCGACCAAGCCAGCGCGTGGTTGACGATGCTCCACGACTTTGGGCACACCTTCCGAGAATGGATGTCACAGCGCACCTTCGCCGCTCAAGACCCCTGCATGGGCGTCAAAAACCGGTAAAACCTGGTGGTACACGCATGAACGCACGCGCCGCGCCTACCGACGCTTGGCACGACTGGCACGCCAAGGAGTGCTGTTCACCTACCTGACCAACCCCGACGGCACACCAGCCGACCCGCTAAGCCTGCGCCACCACCAACCACGTCGAATCCATCAACGCTGTCGTGCGTGAACTCCTCCACGCTCACCGCGGTGCCAGTGCCTACCACCAAGCCGTCATCGCCGAATGGGCTCTCCTCCTGCGCACCCCACAACCCCCGACCCCCACCGAAGTCCTGACCCAATGGGAACACGACGGGCGCCCCACACCCCGCCGGATCCCCACACCAAAACACCCCAACCACACCGATCAGAAACGCCACGGAATCCCGGAAGGAACCCCCACCCCAGAAGAAGGACTCTGGCCACGCAAAGGCTGGGCCGGACGCGCCCACTAGACCCACGACACGCCGTCTAAAGCACCACGTTTGCGCCTATAGCCCGAAAAGTAGATACAAAACCAACACGTTTTGTCCTACAACCCCAGCCATGCGGTGCACGGAGCTGGGCCGATAACAGGCCCGCACATACGAAAAGCCGACATCCGCTATCGGATGTCGGCTTATGGTGGAGCTAGGGGGATTCGAACCCCCGACCTTCTCATTGCGAACGAGACGCGCTACCAACTGCGCCATAGCCCCAAGGACGGATATACCTTAGCACCCTCCGTAGTCTTCACGCAAGCCGACCGACATCAGCACGCCTTCGCACCGTAGCCTTCGCACCGTAGCTACCGCGCCGTAGCTGCCGCACCGAAGATTCCACATAGAAGACGATATCGAGCAAGACACCCCACTCCCCCAGCGCCGCCAAGGTGTAGCGAACGAACCGCGCCGCGAGCCAGGTGGCTCGCGGCGCGGCATCAGCAGCTATGCGGCTCCCTACTGGGCTCGGCGCGCGTCCAGGACGGCGTCCAGGTCCAGGGCTACGATCTGGTCGGCGACGACCTCTTCGGTGGAACGAGCCCCAACCTGGGCGGTCTGCGCGATCGGGCGCGCGGGGATGGCCGCCGTGATGCGCGGAATACCGCGCAGGTCGGTGTCGGCGTGGACGATGCGGCCGCGCACGCGGTCGCGGGAGGCGTAGGTCGGCGCGGGGATCGGGGCGACCGTCCATGCGCGCGCGGGGGTGTCGGCAACCTCGACGGCCTCGGGGACCTCGACGTTGAACACGAGGGAGGGCACGGAGCCAGTCGTCGGAGCAGACTCGGCGGCCGCAGGCGCGGCGTCAGACGACGCGGACGCGCGCGGGGCAGCCACGGCCTCGTCGCGCGTGACCGAGCTCTGCGCGGATCGGGCCTTCGATGCGGACGACGCGGGGCGCCCACCGCGCACGTCGGCGCGCAGCTTGGTCAGCAACTCAACCTCGCGCTCAGAGGCGCGCTGCGAGCGGATAGCCGCGACGCGGGAGGTCGACAGCGAGGCAACGAGAGCGGCGATCGGCAGGGCAATCCACGCCCAGGCGATCGAGGTTGCGGCAATAACGATGCCAAGGATCACGGTGGAGAGCGCGCACACGCCGGTGATGACCATGCGGCGGCGTCCCGCGGCGCTCTCGGCGGCGAGGCGCGCTGCGCGGCGGGCGCGCAGCCGGGCGATGTCTCGGACCGCCTTATTATTGCGGCGATCGATGACGGGCCGGGTACGTCCAGTGGTGGCCGTGTACATGCTTCCTCCGCTCGTCAGTGCGCGCCGAGCCAGGATCGTTCCACTGGCGCGATCGCACATATCTAATTCTGACGCATTCGTACGAATCATGCGCAGGCTCGGGGAGAATCGGTCAATTTCACGAGACTCAACGATGGCCATTCGGCGCGCGACCAACTGCGGTACGGTCGCGAGAAGCGAGACGAATACCGCTGCGATGACGAGTCCACCAATTTCCACCCCCTCAACGTAGGGTGGTTTGTGAGTAGCAAGTTCGCTCATATTGGGCGTGTCGGACTCTCAAACCTGACGGTAAGTTCTGAATCGATAACAACTATCACAGTAGTAACACGTGCCCCACCAGTATCGCCGAGGCCGGGGCAGTCAGCGCTCGACAGCCGCCCTTTCGGGACCCAATGTGAGACTGTCGTCAAACATGCCACCCTCTCCACACGAGAACACGACATTTCTCCCAAACGGTAGGGAACAACGGTGGACACCCACGCCTCGGGCCAGCATCCGCGCGGCGCCGACGTGCCGACGCCACGCACACCGTCAAACGCGGCCCACACACCCGCGCCCGCGCACTCAGCTAATCGCCGAGCTCCCCCAACGCCGCCGCACGAGCCCACCCTCAGGCAGCGACTCGGCATCGATAAAAACGCCACATGATCGGCCCACTGTCCCGCAATGTGCATGAAGCGGGGACGCAGCCCCTCCTCAACCAAGCCGAGACCTCGGCACACGCCCAACGAACGCTCATTCTCCGGGCGCACGCACACCTCAACCCGGTGCAGGCCGAGCTCCCCAACCACCAGATCAAGGACGAGCGCAGCAACCAGGGAACCCAGGCCTCGTCCCGCCCAATCCGACACGATCCAGTAGCCCAGCATCCCCGACGACATCGCACCCCAGTGCACGTTGGAGACGGTGAACTGGCCGACGAAACGCCCATCGATCAGTACGCCAAAAACCAGGCCGGTCCCCCTCGCGATGGTCGCGCTCGGCGCGGCGCATGTACTGCGAGAACGTGGGGATATGCTCGAGCGAGTCCGGAGGCAACGTCGCCTCCCACGGGCGCAGCCAGTGCCCGTCGGCGCGACGCACCGCATCGAGCGTCCGATGCTCCTGGCCGCGCACGGGACGCACGACGAGCTCGCGCGGGTTCGCGCTGCCGGGAGGGCCCGGACGTAGGAAACCGCGCCCGACCGGGTCAGCGACGCGCAGCGTGAGCATGTCGATGTCGCGCCCCCACACGCACCTGGAGCGCCGCAGGAAGCAGATCATTCGAGGACCAGGCACTGGAGGGTGTCCCCAGCGCGCACGTTCGTGACATCCTCGGGGACGACCGCCAGCGCGTTGGAGTCCGCGAGCGCGGACAGCAGCAACGAGGCCGGGGTTCCCATGACGGAAGCGTTGTAGCCGGCGCGCGGGGAGCCGGTCAGGCGCACGCGAACGAATTCACGGCGGCCGCGCGGGGAGTACCAGGAGCGGTCGATGACGGCGCGCACGACGGGGCGGTTGACGGCGGTCCAGCCCTGCATGTGACGCAGGGCGGGGCGCACGAAGACCTCGAAGCAGACCTGGGCGGAGACGGGATCGCCGGGCAGGCAGACGATCGGAGTGCCGGGGCGCCCCTCCTCGGCGCCGACGGTGCCCACGCCCATGATGTGGCCGGGCCAGGCGGCGACGCTGTCGAAGCGCACGGTGCCCAGGGCCCCGAGGACCTCGCGGACCGTGTCGCCGCTGCCGTAGGAGATGCCGCCGGTCGTCAGGACGAGGTCGGCGCGCACCAGCTGGTCCTCGATCGTTTCGCGCAGTCGGCTTCGCTCGTCGGGGACGGCCGCGACGCGGAAGGTTTCGGCGCCGGCGTCAGCAACGGCGGTGGCCAGGGCGTGACCGTTGGCGTCGAAGACGGTGCCGGGGCGGGCCTCGCCGCCGGGCTCGACGATCTCGTCGCCGATGGAAATGATGACGACGCGCGGTCGCGGGTGAACGAGCACGTGGTCACGGCCCACGCCGGCCAGGAGCGCCATCTGGCGCGCGCCGATACGCGTACCAGCGCGCAGCACGGTGTCACCCTGCGCAACGTCCTCGGCGCGGCGGCGGATATTCTCTCCGCTGGCCGGGGCGGTGCGCAGGGCGACCTGAGCGACTCCGTGGTCGGTGAACTCGAGGGAGACCACGGCCTCGGCACCCGAGGGCATGGGCGCGCCCGACGCGATACGGATCGCGGTGCCGGGCACGAGGGCGGCGGGATCGACGGCCCCGGCGCGGATCTCCTCGGTGACGGGAAGCGTCACCGGCGTCTCCAGGGTGGCTCCCTCGCAGTCGCGCACGCGCACGGCGTACCCGTCACACGCGGACAGGTCAGCGACCGGGAGGTTGAAGGGGGCCTGCACGTCCTCCGCGAGCACGCAGCTCACCGCGTCGGCGAGCTTGACGTCGAGCGGGGGCACCGCGTGAGCGACGGCCTGGCAGTCCTGGTAGAAGTCGGCAACGCTTCGCATGGTTCTCAGTCCTCGAGCTTGGAGCGCAGGAACTCCCTGAGTTCCCCTCCAAGCGTCGGGTCCTCAAGGGCGAGCGTGACGTTAGCTTCGAGGTAGCCGAGTTTGTCCCCGGTATCGAAGCGTCGCTCGTCGATGACTACACCGTACAGCCCTCCACCCTGTTCTTCGGGGAGGTCGATCATGCGCGCGTACCCATCTGTGAGCTGATACTCACCGCCGGCGCCCGGTTCGATGTTTTCGAGGGCCGTGAACACGGCCGGGTCCAGCAGGTAGCGGCCGACGACCGCGTACTCGGACTTGACTTCCTCGAGCGGGGGCTTCTCGGTGACGTCCGTGATGCGCATGAGCTGGCCCTCCTCGAGGTCGACGCCCTCGGGAATCGGCAGGACCTCAACGGCGGTCGAGGCGTAGGCGGTGGCCTGCTCGGGGGTGACCTTCAGCAGGGCGACGACGGTGCCGCCCAGGGCGCCTCGCACCTGGATCATCTTGCGCAGCAGCTGCGAGCCGGGCTCCATGAGGTCGTCGGGCAGCAGGACCGCGAAGGGGGCGTCGCCCACGTGGGACTTGGCCTGCAGGATCGCGTGGCCCAGGCCCAGGGGGTGCCCCTGGCGCACGGAGTGGACGCGCGCGTACTTCTTGTACTCGTTGACGTACTCGAGGGCCTTTTCCTTACCGGCCTTCTCGAGGTCGGCCTCGAGGCCAGGTTCAGCATCGAAATAGTCTTCGATGGCCTGCTTACCCGCGCGGGTGACAAACAGGACATCCTCGATGCCAGCGTCGGTGGCCTCGCGAACGATGTACTCGATCGAGGGGCGGTCGACGACGGGGAGCATCTCCTTGGGGACCGACTTCGTGATGGGCAGGAAGCGGGTTCCGCGACCGGCCGAGGGGACAACAGCGTGCACGACGGGCTGGTTTTTATCTGTCATACTGCAAGGGTAGCGAAGAAACCGCCCGAAAGGGAGACGATGGCCACAAAAACAACTCTCCGCGCGGAGATTCGCGCTCGCCGCAGGGCTCGCCGCGCTGCCGCCGCGACCGACACCATCACACCCCCCTCCAAAACTAACCAAGCGCACACCTTCGTACACCACCGCGCCGAGGCGGCAGGAATCGCCTCCCAGGTACGCGCCCTGGCCTCGTCAATGGGCGGAGTTACCCTGCCCGCGCTGTTCGTGCCCACGTCCCTAGAGCCAGATCTCTCCCTCACGCTGGACCTGTTCCCTCGCGCGCTTCTTCCAATCCTCGTCGACGAGGCCGGGGCAGCCCTGCCGGGACCGCGCTGGGGCTTGTGGGAGGCTGGGCAGGCGTTGGTAATGCCAGGGCGGCCTCCCGCTCAGCCGTCCGGTCCTGCGCTCGGCGCGGATACGCTCAAGAAGGCGGATCTGATTCTTGTCCCGGCGCTGGCGGCAAGCCCGGACGGGACACGCATGGGCCAGGGCGGAGGGTGGTACGACCGCACGCTCCCCCACCGCACGCCTTCGACGCCGGTGGTCGCCGTCGTCTTTGACGACGAGGTGCTCGCGCCGGGAACGATCCCCCGTGAAGGCCACGACGTGCCGATCGACGCGATCATGACGCCCACGCGCACGATATGGGTCCAGGACCGCTAAGAAAGCCCCACACAACGACCGGCGATGTACTTGACACTCGTTTGTCACGCAGCTCTCAGAGGTTACATTTCGGCTCAATTTCAGCAATCTTTGACCGAATTACAGAAAGTGCGACGAACATTACTCCCTAAGCACTATCTTTCAGACCAAAGTCCCCCTAATGTTCTCCGTGGTAACAGCGCGCCCGCGTGGCGACAGGCCCCGGCGGCTCCGGCCCGCCACGCCGATCCTCTCGGCGATCCAGTCTTGTCGGCAAAGCCGACCACCTTCACGACAGGAGATCCCATGCTTCAGGGCTTCAAGGAATTCATCACTCGCGGCAACGTCATCGAGCTGGCCGTCGGTGTCATCATCGGTACCGCCTTCAAGGACATCGTCGACTCCCTCGTCAACAATGTCATCAACCCGCTGATCGGCATGATCTTCGGCAAGCCGGACTTCTCGAACATGCTCATCTTCTCTTTCAACGGCTCCTCGCTGAAGTTCGGTGTCCTGCTGACTGCCGTCATTAACTTCCTGCTCATCTCCTTCGCCCTGTACTTCTTCCTCGTTCTGCCGATGAACGCGCTGGCCAAGCGCACGAAGAAGGCCCAGGATGCGGCCCCCAAGGAGGTCTCCGACGAGGTCAAGCTCCTCACCGAGATCCGCGACGCTCTCGCCAGGGGCGACCGCGCCTGATCCTTGCCCCCTCTGGGGATAGCGGCGGGGCCGATACACATCGGCCCCGCCGCCTTTTTGTATCCACACGCCGACGTGTCGTACCCTCAACGCTGCAATGCGCCTCAGCACGCCTCAACGCAGCACACTGCCGCGCCGCAGCGCTGCGATGCGCCGCTGCACACTGCCGCGCCCCCCAAATCTCGCACGTAATTTGGGTACCCTTACTTTTCTGAGCACCCCAACAAACCGCATGATTCCAACGATGCGACTTCAAAATTTGAAATAGTCCGGGGGGAATTACGTGCGACATTGTTGGGGAACCATGTCAGGGTCCTACACGTCGCAGGGTCCTACACGTCACAGGGCCCTGCACATAACCGGGGCATCGGATCAACGCCCCGGCGCGGGCGCCGAGCGTGCGGTCGCTGCCCCGGCCGCCAACGCACACGGATAGGAAATCACCATCCGGATAGGTAACGAACACGCGGATAGCCTAATAACCTATCCGCGTGCGCATAACCTATCCGCATCGCACCCAGGCGCCAGGAATGAGACGAGCGAAACGCCCCTGCAGCCACGCGCAGCATGGTTCTACGCGCGCGCCTGGGCGTGCGGGGGCACGTTGTCGAGCAGGCGCGCGTCGTTGGCTCCGTCGCCCCGGTCGGGGGCGTCGGCCATGGAGCCGGGGCGCGTGTCCTCGGGCCGTACGCGGTCTTCCCAGGAGGGCGGCAGGCCCTCGGCGATGAGACGGCGGTCCACGTCGGACACGAAGCGCGCGACGCGGCGGCGCTTGCGCGTAGCGGGCTCACTCATCGCCGTAGCCCTCATCATCGTCCGCGTCGGCGGCGTTGGACGCGGGCTTGGTACGGCGCACGACGTTGCCCAGGACAGCATCGGACTGGAAGCCGCGTCGCGTGATGCCCAGGGCCACGCGCAGCTCTTCGGCGGTCTCCAGGTCGGTGCGCTCCACGCCGTCGGAACGCACCCAGGTGGCCATCTCGTCGAGCTGGTCGTCGGAGTAGGCAGCCAGGGGCAGGCCCTTGGCGATCGCGGGTCGGGGCCCACGGTGCTCCTCGGAGGCACGTTCCTTGCGCTTGATCTCCAGGAGCATGCCGGTGGTGTCCTCGTCGGCCTTCTTGCGGCGCTTGGATTCCTCGTCGAGGCCGTCGTCCAACATGGGCGGGCGCGGCTTGGCGGCGGCGGGGGCCTCGTCAGGATTGTTCGCCGAGGCCGGGGCGTGGTCCTCGGAATCGGCGCGCTCCTCGGGATCGACCGGGTCGGTACGTTCCTCAGATTCGGTGCTGTCGTCAGCCTCGTCGGAGGCGGTCGGAGCTTCGGCAGGGGCCTCGTCCGCGTCGTCGTCGCTCACGCGCTCGGGTACGGCGACGGCGGGGACGTCGGCGTGAACCTGCAGCTCGTCGAGGGCGTCCAAGACTGCGTCGACGATCGCGGAGCATTCCTTTTCCGGGTCGATGAACAGGGCCATGGACAGGGCGGTGTAGACGTGCCAGCCCTGGGCTTCGAGCCAGCGGGGTCGGGCGCGGTCGCGCACGCGCTGGCTGGGTTCGGCCAGGTATTCCTCGTCGTCGGTGAGGACCGCGAGGAGAAGGCGTCCGGGTGAGGCCGGGTGTCCGATGGCCAAGGGGACGCGCATGCCGCCGGGGATGCCGACGTTGGCGACGACCTCGAGGCCTCGGGAGTACAGGTGGTCGGCGAGGTCGACGAGCAGGCGGTCGGGTTCCCCGGCCAGGACCGGCCAGGCGTCCATGCCTTCGCCCGCGTGCCCTTCGGCGATTTCGAGGAGGTCCATGAGCATCCGCGAGCCTGCGTGGTGCAGTCGGTCGCGGTCGATGTCTTCGCTGTGCAGCGAGGACACGAGCGTGAGATCGCCGCGCACGACGCGCAGCACCTCGGCCAGGGCGTCGGCTCCCTCCTCGGTGGACAGGATGCCGAAGTCGTGGATGACGCGTCCGTGGGGGTCTTCGCGAAGCCGACGGACAGGATCAGGGACTCGCGCGTGAGTCCGAGCGCCTCGGTGGGGCCGACAACGACGAAGGGTTCGGGGGTAGCGGGGTCGAAGAACGAGGCCAGGCCAGGCTCGTCGGAGCGCACGGCGTGCAGCGCTTCCTTGATGCGCCGCGCGTGGCGGTCGGACATAGCGACGACGGCCAGGGAGCGCTCCGGGGATTCCACGGCGTGCTCGATGACGGCGTCGACGACGGCGCGCACTTCGGCCGTGGTCGATTCGATGGCGTGGGCACCGGGGGCGGGCATGCCGGTGGCCTCGACCCAGCGGGCGGACACGGGCGCGTTGGCGGCCGTCCACGGCACGGGGATGCCCGCGTGCTCGTAGCCGTAGCGGGCGAGCAGCAGCGCGACCTGGTCGTTGAGGCGGCGCGGGCCGGGCTCGACGCGTAGGGTCGGCAGGACGGAGGCCAGGGTGCGTGTCGCGCCGTGCTCGGAGGCGACCGCGAGGTCGTCGATGACGACTAGCTGGTGGCCGCGCGCAATGATGGGGGCCAGCTCCGCCAGGGGCAGCCCGTCGGCGCCGTCCAGTACGACCATGTCGAGGGTGCGGCCGGTGGGCGCCAGCATCGGCACCATCGCGGGGACCGTCATGAGGACGGGCAGCAGGTGGCGTACGAGCGGGTAGGCGATAAGTAGCTCGAGGTCGGAGGGCGCCGCCCCGTCCTCGAGGAGTTCGCGCAGCTCCTCGTACTGGCTGGGGCGAGCGGCCAGGGCGTTCGTGCGAATGCGGCGCACGCCCGTGATGGCCTGCGGGATGAGCGAGGCCACCTGGGCCTCGTCGAGGTCGCGTCCTTCGCGGGTCAGTTCCTCGAGGGAGGCGGGGTCGATGCCGCCGAGCGCGGGCTGGGCCGCGAGCATGGCGCGCAGCAGGGAGGCCCACCAGGCCAGGTCGAGCTCGGTGTCGATCTGGTTGTCGGCCACGGCGCGGTCGGCCAGGTCCTGGGCCAGCTTGTCGAGGCCGTGGACGGCCAGGCGCGAGCGCATCTCGAGGCGCGCGGGGATGTCGCGGGCGGCGGAGGTGTCGCCCGCCCACTTCTCGATGAGGGCCGACAGGCGCTGCAGGTGGGTGGCGACCAGGTCGGGTTCCTCGGCCACGAACACGGGGGCGATGGCGTCGAGGTCGTCGCGCACGGCGTCGGTCAGGGCCGAGATTTCTCCGATCTTGGCGGGCAGGATCGGCCAGGAGTCGTCGCCGCACACGGCGCACCAGGCGTCGCGGCGCTCCTGAACGCGGATGAGGGCGCGGTGCAGGTCGGGCACATGCACGCCGGGGCGCACGAGGTCCTGGGCCTGCTTGACCAGGCGCGTACGCTCAGCGCGGCTCATGGTGATGTCGTGGTCCTTGCGCCACTGCTTGGGGGCGGTCGCGATGACCATGTCGGCGGCGCTGCGCTCGAAGACGCGGGGCTTGAAGACGTCGAGGACGTCGGCGATGCCGTCGAACATGGCGAGCTGGCGGTCCCACTGGGCCAGCGTCGCGGCGGGCTTGATCCCGGCCTCGCCGGCGACGGCGGAGATGTGGACGCGCAGCTCAGGCAGGGCCTGAGCCAGCCGGTTGACGCGCACGAGAGCGTCGGAGGCCTGCTCGTCTGAGGTCAGGATCGCCGAGGACCAGGCGGAGGATGCGCCTGCGCTCAGGCGGCCGGAGTCGAGGGCTTCGCGCAGGAGAGCACGGGCGCTCTCGCCCTGGTCCGTGGCGATGTCGAAGAGGGCCTGTTCAGACAGGCGCACGCGCGTCGTTGGCGCGTCGTCACCGCTGGTGAGGTCTGTCAGGGCACGCAGCGCGTCGGCCGCGCACACGCCGAAGCGTCCGTAGGGCTCGTGCAGGGCGCGGGCGTAGGAGTCCAGGGAGGAACGCACATGGCGCAGCCTCTGACGCATCGCGTCGACGGCCTCCTGGTCGACGACGGGCGCCATGTCGTCAATCGCTTCCTTGACGCGAGCGGCCAGGGAGCGCCTCGCGTCGGAGTATCCGTCAATGTTGGCGACGACGTCGGACAGGCCCAGGTCCGCCAGGCGCGAGTAGGCGGCGATCGAGCGCGAGGGCGCGGTGGACACATGCAGGACGGAACGCCCGGTCGCGGCGGCGTCCGCGAGGATCGCGGCCACGATGGAGGCATCGTCGCTGTGGGCGGGAACGTCGATGAGGACGGAGCGCCCCTCGGAGGCGGCTTCGACGGCATCCTGCTGGACGGGGATCAGGTCGCCGACGCCCTTCTCGGCCCAGGGGTCACGGTCGCCGGGGTTGCGCGTCAGGGGATCGCCTGTCAGGTCGCGCAGCGCGTCCTGGTCCCCGGCGAGCGCGCGGATGACCGTGGAGTCAGCCAGGGCCTCGATGTCGGAGTCGAGGCTGGCGGACAGGGGGCCCGCGGGGTGACTGAAGAGGCCGACGACCAGCTCGTCGCGCAGTTCGAAGCGCGCCAGGACGCCGCAGGCCTGGCGCAGGGCGCTCATGGCCTGGGAGGAGGAGAATCCGTGGTGTCCGATTGCCTGGGCGAGAATGTCGCGCCCGTCGATGTCGACGCCGGCGCCGCGCAGGGCGTTTTCGAGCTCGGGCGCCAGCAGCGCGCCGTGTCCGACGGCGATGAGCACGTCGTCGTCGCGCCGCACGAGGCGCACGGGGCGCAGGAGGGCGGGGGCGGTGATGATCTCGGTCCCGTGTCGCCACGACGCGGTTCCAATGGCCAGGTGGATGGGCCCGGTGCCGTGCGCGGCGGAGCGCTCCTCGGAGCGGGCGATGATCGCGCGGGCCCGGCCGAGCGCGCGTCCTAGGGCGATGGGTTCGCGGATGAGCAGGCTGAGGCGCACCGGGTGTTCGGTGAAGAGCTGGGCCAGGCCGCCGGGGTGGGCCTCGGTCAGCGACAGCGTCGGCAGGTTCTTGCTGTCGGCGGCGATGGTCTCCTCGAGTCGTGTGCGCCACGCGGTGCGCGCCTGACCGACAAGGGTGGTCGGGTGCGTCGACGTGGACGAGGCCTCGGTGACCTCGGGCTCTGGAGCGGAACGGCGCGAAAAGATACTAGGAACCACGTTTCCACCCTACGGCAGTAGCCCCTTATTGTGTGACGCGGCGCGCCCGGATGAGGTCGACCAGGGAAATGGTCACAACAGCTCCGATGATGAGGGCCATGCCGACGATGTCGGCACCCGTGTAGGAGCTTCCCATGATGAGGGCGGAAAAGCCGGTGGCAGCGATGGGTTCGACGCATCCCACGAGCGACGCGCGCACGGGTCCGATGCGGTCCACGCCCCACAGGTAGGCGGTGAAGGCGACAGCGGTGCCCAGCACGACCGTGATGACCATGGCGAGTACAACGTCGGGCGTCCAGGTAATCGAGTAGCGCCACACGCGCCCACCGAGGCCCACCCCGGCTCCGGCGATGATCAGGCCGTAGCCGACGACGAGCTGTGCGCCGTAGGCTGCGATGAGGCGCGCCGGTAGGAGCGTGTAGGTCGCGAGCGTGAGGGCGGCGACGGCTCCCCAGGCGAGCGTGACGGGCGTGAGAGCGAGGGTATCCAGTGACCCGTGCGTGGAGAGCAGAAAAGTGCCGGACAGGGCCAGGACGATGGCGACGACCTCGGCGGCGCGCGGCCAGCGGCGGTGGCTCAGGCACACCCAGACGACGATGAGAATGAGGCCGAGGTATTGGAGGACGGTGCCGGTCCCGGCGTTGGAGGCGCGGATGACCTCCATGTAGCTAATTTGACAGGCGGCGAGGCCGAAGAGCGCGTAGACGACGAGGGTGCGCCAGTTGCGCGCGCTCGTAACGAGCTCACGATGGGCGGGGGTGATCCCACGCGAGCGAGCCAGGGCGGAGGCGATGGTGAGCACACCGGCAGTGAACATGCGACAGAAGCTAATGAGGGTGAGCTCAATGCCGTGGCCGGTCATCAGATAGTCGGCGGACACACCGGAGGCGCCCCAGCAGAGGGCGGCCACAATGGTCACAATGTACCCGACGGCATTGCGCATGAAAACCCCTCAACAGTGCCCCCGAGACGATTCGAACGTCCGACACCCGCTTTAGGAGAGCGGTGCTCTATCCCCTGAGCTACGAGGGCGTGACAAGTTGTCCGCGCCCACTGTAGCAAAGTGGGCGCGCCGTCGCCGCCTCATCCACCCCGGGAGGCGCGTCCTCGCGCGGGACATTGCGCACATAGACGAGGCCGGGGTCCCTTCGCAGGGACGCCCCGGCCTCGTCAGTGGCACCTTAGCGGCGTTCCCACTCCGTGTGGACGGCGGTCGCTCCCTCGCCCAGGTGGGCAGAGGGCACGACCATGACGGGGCAGGTGGAGTGGTGGAGCACGGTCTGCGAGGTCGATCCGAGGAGGACCCCGGCCAGGCCGCCGCGCCCGCGCGTGCCGACGACGACCAGGTCGACGGCGGTGGAGAACTCGATGAGCAGCGACGCCGCGGAGCCGTCAAGAGCGTGACGTGAGACGTGCATGTCGTCGCCGTCCAAGACAGCGTCAATGGCGGCGTCCATGCCTTCACGGACCTGGGCGAGCAGCGCCGAGTGGTCAACGCCCGTCGGGGTCCACGCCATGACGGAGGGGCCAGCGGCGATCGGCACGGCCGAGACGGCAGTCACGCGAGCGTTCCACACGCGGGCCTCGTCGATCGCGCGCTTGAGGGCGCACGAGGGCTGGTCCGTGCCGTCGATGCCCACAACGATGCGATCGACGGGCGTGAACTTCTTGCCCGAGGTGTGGCGCGGAACCACGACGACGGGGCACTTGGCGTGCGCGGGCAGGGCCGAGGAGACGGTGCCAAGGAGACGATCGGCGAAGCCTCCCCCACCGCGCGAACCGACGACGATCATGTCGACCTCGGCGGAGAAGTCGATGAGGACGCCCGCCGGGTCGCCCGGCTCCGTCGAACCGGACACGTGCGCGGCGCCGCGCTCACGGGCCAGCGCCTTGGCTTCCTCGACGACCTGTTCGGCGCCGGCCTTGAGGGCCTCGTCGTCGAGAACGGCGTACCCGCCGTCGAGGGCGGCGGCAGAGTAGGAGGCCAGCGCGTAGGTGCACAGGCAATGGATGCGCGCTCCGGTGCGCGCGCCGCGATCGGCGGCCCATGTGACGGCGGCAAGGCTCTCCTTCGAGCCATCGACACCGACCAGAATGACTTCGGTAGAACTCATCATGTCCTCCTCGTGGTGGCAGTCACTTATATTGTGCCGTATTTTGACGCTGCGCGAAAGCCCAAGAGGTTGCAGACAAGACAATCGCCGCAGCCCTCGGGCTGCGGCGATTGTCAAGAGTTAACGCTGCTCAGTAGCGCACGTAGGTGGCGCCACCGCGCACCGGCGAGATCTGAGACAGGCGGCCGGGGACCGTCGCCTCAACCATCTGGCCGTTGCCGATGTAGATGGCGACGTGACCGGGGTAGGACACGATGTCGCCGGGCTGCGGGTCGGACACGATGGTGCCGCCAGCGGTCTGAGCGGAGGAGGAGTGGGGCAGGTTGATGCCAGCGGCCGCGTAGGCGTACTTGACCAGGCCCGAGCAGTCCAGGCCAGCGAGGGTCTCGCCACCGTAGACGTAGGGGATGCCGGTCAGGCCCAGGGCGACGGACACGATGTCGGAGCCAGCGGCGTTCACGGCGGCCTGGCGGGCGGAGGTGTCGGTCGAGGTGGCCTCGCCGCGGGTCTCCGAGCGCGAGGCGGCGCCTTCGGAGTTGCCGGTGGTGGCGGGGGCTTCAACGACGGTGGCTACCCGGCTCGGGGGCCGGGGGCGCCTCGGCGGTGACGGACGCGACGACGTCATCCTCGGCGGTCCACGCGATGTCGGGAACCTCAACCGTGGTGACATCATCGACCGCAATGGTCGTGGTGTTCAGGTCCGCGCTCTGCGGCTCGGACTGGGGGGTGGCCGGGGCGGCGTTAGCGACACCGGCGGCAATCGCGGTCAGCGCAACACCGGCTGCCGACGCGAAGGCGATCGGGCGAGCGGCGTTCGTGGGGGCCACGCCCTCGACCACAGCGGCGGTCATGGGGCGGCGTGCCAGGCGGTGACGCGGAGCAGGCTTAGAAGTCTTCACTCGTTTTCTCCCTGTTTCCCTGCGAGGTTAGCTGTCGGGTTCGGGCGGGAGGCCCGGCTCGGCGTGCGAGCTTCACCCCAAGGCTACGAGGAGCCGGAAATGGGTTCCCCGCGTGAGACGCTGTTTCCACACCATCCGTTGTCTCACTTCGGGTGCCGGATGGGCGGTTGGTCTGATGACCGGTACTCACTATAGCCTGCACAGCTGGTCAATGTCACGTTCCGGTAACACGTCAACACCCCTCAATACCCCACCGTTATCATTTCGTGACATTTGAGCCCCGCGATTTCGGGGAAAACTGGACCTATCACTAACTCGTCACACTTATTCCATAATCCGAGATAGGCTCGTTTCCGCGCAAAACGAAGGCCGAGACCCGAATGGGCCCCGGCCTCGTCACACTCGCGCCTACTCGCCGCGCACGAACAGGTGAGCGGCCAGTGGCATCGCGATGGTCAGGTAACCGCGAACCTCCCCGGCCTCGTCGAGCGCGGAGACGCGCACGACGTCGCCGTGCGCCGACAAGCCCACGCGCGCGCCCGGACGCAGGCCCAGCTCATCGAAGGCGGCCAGCAACTCAGGGGCAGCCTGGATGGGTTCGCCGATGCGCGCCAGGGTCAGCGCGCCCGACTCAAGCGAGCGCACCGCGAGCTCCGCGGAGTGCAGGCGCTCAGCACTGCTCACGCCCGGCAGGGGGTTGCCGTAGGGATCGAGCGTGGGATCGTGAAGCAGCTCCGCCAGGCGCGCCTCAACAGCGTCGCTCATCACGTGCTCCCATCGGCAGGCCTCGTCGTGGACCTGTGCCCACTCCAGCCCGATGACGTCGAGCAGCAGGCGCTCGGCCAGGCGATGCTTGCGCAGCACCTCGGTCGCATGCGCGCGCCCCTCCTCGGTCAGCTCCAGACGCCGGTCCCCCATCACGTGCAGCAGCCCATCGCGCTCCATGCGCGCGACCGTCTGCGACACCGTCGGCCCGGAATGTCCCAGGCGATCCACAATGCGGGCGCGCAGGGGCGTCACCCCGTCTTCCTCGAGCTCAAGAATGGTCTTGAGATACATCTCGGTGGTGTCAATCAGGTCTGCCACGTCGTCCTCCTTCAAGGGGCACCTACGAACACCAGGATAGGGTGACCTTCCTTTTCTTGGATGGAATCGACACACTCATGCGAAAAAGTGCGCGTCGTGACGTGCGCTTTTTCACCCTAATTCGATCAATGGGCATGATGGAAATAGATCCGCGCGCAGGGTTAGGCTGTGGACATGGTGGCTTTCCCCGACATTGACCCGGTCCTCCTGCCCGCCGACGGCCGCTTCGGCTGCGGCCCTTCCGTGGTGCGCATCGACCAGCTCGAAGCCCTCTTCACTCCCCTCCTCATGGGTACCTCCCACCGCGCGGCCCCCGTGCGCAGCGTCGTCGCCTCCCTCAAGGAGGGTCTGCGCACGCTCCTGAACATTCCCGACGGCTACGAGGTCGTCCTGGGCAACGGCGGCGCCTCCGCGTTTTGGGACGCGGCCTGCGCGTGCCTCATCTCCTCGCGCGCGGCCTTCGGCTCCTGGGGCGCTTTCGGAGCGAAGTTCGCCACCTCAGCCGAGCGCGCACCACACCTGGCCGCTCCCCTCATCGACGAGGCCGTGGCGGGTTCCCTGGTCACGCTAGCACCGCGCTCGGCCGCCGAGGGCGTCGACGCGTACGCCTACCCGCACAACGAAACCTCGACGGGCGTCACCTCCCCCGTCTACCGTGTGGATGCGCCCGGCGCGCTGACCCTCGTGGATGCCACCTCCATCGCGGGTGCCGCGCCTGTGGACCTCACCCAGGTCGACGCCTACTACTTCTCGCTGCAAAAGGCCATCGGTTCAGACGGCGGCCTGTGGGTGGCCATCCTCTCCCCCGCCGCCATCGAGCGCGCCCGCGCTATCGAGGCCGCCCCGGGCGGACGCTGGATCCCCCAGTTCCTCTCCCTATCCGCCGCGATCGACAACTCGCGCAAGGACCAGACGCTCAACACCCCGGCCCTGGCGACCATCATCATGGCGCAGCGCCAGGTCGCGTGGCTCAACGAGCTCGGCGGAATGGAGGCCGTGAGCGCCCACTGCGCCCAGGCCTCGTCCCTCGTCTACGACTGGGCGATCGCACACCCGGCGCTCTACCCGTTCGTGGCCGAGGAGGCGTGGCGCTCGCCCGTCACGGCGACGATCGAGATCAACGCCGACGTCAAGGCCTGTGACCTGGCCGCGCACCTGCGTGCCCACGGCATCGTGGACATCGGCGCCTACCGCGGCGTGGGTGCCAACCAGCTGCGCATCGGCACCTGGCCCAGCGTGCAAATCGGCGACGTCGAGGCGCTCTTGGAGTGCATCGACTACTGCCTGGAACGCGTCCTCTGATCGCCCACCCGCGCGGGGGCGTCAGGCCGAGGTGACCGACCGGCGCGGCGCATCCACCGAGGAGTCGGCGTCCACGCCCACCCACGGGAACGAGGGCCGACGCACGACGCGCCCCTTCCAGTGGATCATCGCCCACGCGCCGCACACGAGCGCGATACCCAGGGACGCGATCCCGCCCACCAGGAGCGCCCAGCGCGCGCCGAACGTCGTCCCCACCCACCCGATAAACGGCGAGCCGATCGGCGTCGCGCCCAGGAAGACCAGGGAGTACAGGGCCATGACGCGCCCGCGCTTGTCTGGTTCCGTGCGAGTCTGAACCAGGGCGTTCGCGCTCGTGTTCATCGTGAGCATCCCAAAGCCCGTGGGGATCGACAGGAGAGCGAACCACCAATAGGACGGCGCGAGGCCCAGCGCGATCTCCGCGCTGCCGTAGAAGACGGCACCCATGAGGATCGTGCGCAGGCGCGGGGCCCGGCGCGCAGCCCCCGTTGCACCCAGGATCGAGCCCAGTGCCATAAACGACGACAGGATGCCGAAGGACCCGGCGGCCTTGCCGAACACCGTCGTGGCCATCAGCGCGCTGGTCATCTGGAAGTTCATGCCCAGGGCGCTCACGACGAAGATCAGCGCGAGAATAATGCGGATATCGGTGCGACTGTGCACGTAGGCGACGGATTCGGCCAGCTGGCCGCGAGCACGCGGCACGAGGGTGCGCGGGTAGAGGCGGTCGGCGCGCATGAGGGCCAGGGCGATGACGGGGGCGGCGAACATGCCGGCGTCGATGAGGAAGACCGGGCCAACGCCCCACCAGTCGATGAAGAATCCCGCCGAGGCCGGGCCGATGAGTCGCGCAGTGTGGAAGGCGGTGGCGTTCAGGGCGACAGCGTTGGCCATCTTGTCGGCTGGCACAAGCTCGCCGACGAAGGACTGGCGCGCGGGTGTGTCGATCGCGGAGATGGTCCCCGAGATGAAGGCCAGGACGTACTGGTGCCACAGCTGCCCCGTGCCCGTCAGGACGACCAGGCCGATGATGAGGGAGACGAGGCCCACCCCGACCTGCGTGCATTGGAGGAGGCGCCGGCCCGGGACGCGGTCCGCCAGCACCCCCGCGTGGGCGGAAAACAGGATGATGGGCATGAACTGGAGGGCGGTGACGACGCCGACCTGGGAGGCGTCGTGGTCGGTCAGGACGGTGAGCACGTACCAGTCCTGGGCGACGCGCTGAAGCCACGCACCGGTCGACGCGATCAGGGACGCGATGAACCAGTAGCGGTAGTTGACGTAGCGCAGCGAGGCGAACGTTGCTGACACGGGCGCTCCTCCTTTTCCCTCACCACCCGGGGACGAGGCCGGGGCGCTCGCGCTCCTTCGCTCGCCGGGTGCTCTTCCAGGATACGACCGACCCGCCGGAGGCAGGCTCCGGCGGGTCGGACAAGGGGTGACAGGTGAGCAATCAGGCGGCGCCGAGGAGGCGCTGGACCGGCCCCATCAGGAAGTAGATGACGAACAGGCCGGAGACCAGCCACATGAGCGGGTGGACCTTGCGGGCCTTGCCCACGACGAGCTGGATGACCGTGTAGGTCACGAAGCCCACGCCGATGCCGACGGACACGGAGTAGCCGAAGGGCATGAAGGCCACCGTCATGAAGGCCGGGATCGCGACCTCGGGGTCCTTCCAGTCGATCTCGAGGACCTGGGTCATCATGAGGTAGCCGACGAACACGAGGGCCGTGGAGGCGGACTCGGTCGGGACGAGCTCGACGAGGGGGGCCAGGAAGGTCGAGAGAAGGAAGAGCACGCCGGTGACCACGGAGGCCAGGCCGGTGCGAGCGCCCTCGGCGACGCCCGACGCGGACTCGACGTAGGAGGTGTTCGAGGAGACGCCGCCCACGCCGCCGGCCACGGCGGCCAGCGAGTCGATGATCAGGATCTGGCGGGTCTTGGGCGGGTTGCCGTCCTTGTCGAGGAGGTCACCCTCGGCGCCCACGGCCACCATGGTGCCCATCGTGTCGAAGAAGTCGGCGAGCATGAGGGAGAAGACCAGGAGGATGATGGAGACGACGCCGAGCTTGCCGAAGCCGCCAAAGAGGTCGACTTTGCCGAGCGTGTTGAAGATCGGAACCGCGATCGGGGAGCCCGTGAGCTCGGGAACGGTCTTACCCCAGCCGGTCGGGTTCGTCTCGGAGATGAGCTTGATGCCGACGAAGAACTGGACGATGACCGCCATCACGGTGGAGGCGACGATCGAGATCAGCACCGCGCCCTTGACGCCTCGCACGTGGAGGATGATCATGAGGAACAGGCCGAACACGAAGACGAGGGCCGGCCACCCGTCGAGCGACCCCGAAATACCAAACTGGACGGGGGTCGCGCCCGTACGCACGATGCCCGCGTTGACCAAGCCGATGAGGGACACGAACAGGCCCAGGCCCACCGTGATGGCGGTCTTGAGGGCCGGCGGAACGGCGCGGAAGACAGCCTCACGGAAGCCGGTCAGAACCAGCAGGAAGATGAGGATACCTTCCCAGGCGATGACGCCCATGGCCTCGCCGTAGCTCAGGCCCGCGCCACCTACCAGGGTGAAGGCGACGACGGCGTTGAGGCCGAGGCCGGCGGCGAGGGCGAGGGGGTAGTTGGCGACGACGCCCATGAGGATCGTCATGATGCCCGCGACAAGCGCGGTGCCGGCGGCGATGCCCTGGGTCGTGATCGGACCGTCTTCGGGGATGGCCTTGCCAAGAATCAACGGGTTGACGACCAGGATGTAGGCCATCGCGAAGAAGGTGACAATTCCACCGCGGATTTCGCGACCGATGGTCGAACCGCGCTTGGAAATCTGGAAGAACGAATCGAGTGACTGTGTGAAGCCGCCGCGGGACGGGGCGGTCTTTTCTTGGGTATTCACTGGTTAATCGTGCCTGGTCGCGCCCGGCGACGCAAACATACCCGCCGTGTTCCCACTTGTTGAGAAAGTACCCGGGAGTCGCCTCCCGGGTACTTCCTGTCAGTTCGTGTGCCGAGGCCTCAGTCGGCTTGACGCTGCCCGCTCTCCTCAGGAGCGTCCTCGGAGTGGTGCGCACCCTGCGCCTGCTCTGCCACGGCCTCGTCGGAAGGGGACTCCTTGACAGGGTGCGGCATCGGCTCGGCGTCCAGCGCGCCCTCATTCACGCGGGAAGGACGAACCGGCCAGGCCGTCCCATTCTTGGGCACGTCCGTCTCCGAATGGGAGCCGCACGTGTGATCCAGCGACACGACGGCACCGTCATCGGTCGCCCACTCGTTCGCACACACGCCGAACATCTGGCGCATGCCGCCGCTCATCTTCACGAGGAAACCGCAGGTCGAGCAGGTGTTGCGCGCACGACGCCCCGCCTTCGGGCCGCGCTCCGACTCATACCAGCGCTTCGCAGCCTGGCTGCGCCCCTCCTCGGACAGGACGCGCGGGCGCCCCATGCCGGGTTCGCGCACGACCGGCAGGTCCGGGTCCTCGCTGGTGTCCTCGAAGCTGTGCTCCAGGCGCTCGTCGTCAGCCACGTAGGGCAGAGTGTCCTCACGCGAAATATCCGAAGGCCGCAGGCGCTCCTCCCACGGCACCCACTCGGGGGCCAAGAGCGCGCCCTCGCGCGGGGTCATGTCGACCTCGCACACGGTGGCGACGCGCCCGCGCGGCACGCGCGCCACTGTCACCGCCCAGCACCAGCCCACGTAGCCCGCATCCGTGGAGGCGAAGTAGTGCGTACCCAGGCGATCCGACACCATCTCGAAACCTACGTGCTCACCGACAGGGCGCGGGTGTGCCACGGCCTCGGCGCCCGCGCGTGCCACGTCGAGCGCGGCCTCCAGGACGGCGTCCTTTTTCACTGCCCGCGTGCGGGCCACAGTCTTAGGCATCAAATTCCTCTGCGACGGCGCGCAGCACCTTCGCGATCTTGGTCGCGTTGTCCGGGTAGGATCCGCGGCGCAGCGCGGCGCTCGAGGAGTCGAGGAGCTTAATAAGGTCCTCGACCACGGGCACCATCGCCTGCGGCTTGCGGCGCTTGGCACGGGCAACGGAAGCTGTCTCCTTCAGGAAACGCACGCTGAGCGCCTGCGGTCCCTTGCGTCCGTCGGCCACCGAATACTCCACGCGAGCACCCACCCTGGGACTGCGCGCATCGGCCGGCAGCGCGGACGAGTGGAGGAAGACATCCGCCCCGTCGTCTCCCGCGATGAAGCCGAAACCGCGATCAGCGTCGAAGAACCTCACTTTACCGGTGGGCATGGTCCCCTCCTTCTCTCAATAGTCTCTCAGCCCTATGGGCTCCCCCTATCATAGGGTGCTCTCCCGCCCGGCGTCGGAGCCTTACGACTGCCTGTAGCGAACAGCACCGCTGCCCCCTCTTTCGCGTACACTGACCCTCAGCAGCACCCACGTTTCGCATAGTGCGTCACATCGCTGACCAACGCGCGCGCCGTGGTGTACGTTAGCCTGTTCACCACAATGCAGGAGGACCCCGTGTCACGAATCCGCCGCTTCAGCGTCGCCGCTATGCTCACCTCGCTCCTGATTGCGCTCGGTGCCCCCGCGTTCGCCACCTCCCCCGTTACCACGACCGGCATCGTGACCGACCCGACGGGGTGGCTGACTGACTCCGACCGCACCACCATCGAGACCGCTGCGCGCACCGCCCGTTCCAAGGGCGTCTCCGTCGATGTTGTCATCGTTGACAACTTCTCGAACATGGACGCGGCTCAGTGGTGTGAACAGACCCTGAAGAACTCGGTTGCCTCCAACGGCACCATCATCTACTACATCGGCTACGAGACACGAAAGGACGGGTCGTGCGTCAAAGGCGGATCGATTTCATCGAGCGTGCGCGCCGAGGCCCGCGCCGTCGCTGAGGCGAAACTCTCCAGCAACCCCCTGACGCCCTCCGACGCCGCAGCAGGAGCCGTCGCCTTCATTGACCACGTCGCTTCCAACAAGAATTCGACGACAAGCTCGACGGGCTCACACTCCTCGAGTTCTTCTAGCTCTTTCAGCTTATTCGGCACCGGACGTTCCTTGCTCCCCTCGATCCTGGTTGGATTCTTGCTGATCTCATACTTTGTTCGACGCAACTCGCGCCGCTCCGTTCCCACCGCCGCACAGACTCCCACCCAGCCCAGCAAGGCACCCGTCGCGAACGCGGCAGAAATGGCCACGTCGGCCAACCGACAGCTCCTGGCCGCCGACGAACAGGTGCGCAGTGCCTCCGACGAACTCGACTTCGCGCGCCTCCAATTCGGCATCGCGGCAACGGACGAGTTCTCCCGCACCCTCGAGGCCGCCAAGGCCGCCGTCTCGCGCGGCTTCGCCGCCCAACAGCGGATGGAGGACGCCCACAGCGACGCGGAGAAGGCATCCCTGGCCTCGGCCATCATGCGTGACCTCGGGACGTACATGAACCCCCTCAGCGCCATGCAGGACTCCTTCGAGCACAAGCGCTCCGAGCAGGCCAGCCTGCCGCGCCGCATCAGCGAGGCCTCCGAGCGCCTCGCCGAGCAGCGCGGCGACCTGGAGCGGGCGTCCACCGAGCTGGTCTCGATCAGCGGCATCTACCCCGCCCAGATGCTCGCTTCCCTGCAGGACAACCCCGAGCAGGCCCTGGCGCTCCTGGCAACCGCTGAAACCGCTATCGCGACTGCGAAGCGGGAGGTGGACAGCGACCGCACCCTGGCGGAGAGTTCGCTGGATACGGCCCATCGCGCGCTCATGATGGCCAAGCACCAAACCGACGCGATCTTCTCCGCCAAGTCCGACCTGGACGCGATCCGCGAACGTCTGAGCACCGCTATCGGCTCCATCTCGGCCGACATAACGGACGTGACGAGCCTGGGCGCCGAGCCCGCCGTCTTCGACCCGCTGGTTGCCGACGCGCGCACCGCCATCGCCGAGGCCCAGGCCGCCCTCATGAACACGGGCGACCCGCTGGCTGCCCTCGAACACCTGCGCGCCTCCGAGGCCATGCTCGATTCCGCCCTCGCACCCCTGCGCACTCAGCGCGAAAACAACCAGAAGGCACACGCGAGCGCACAGTCCCAGATCTCCCTGGCAGAAACCGCCATCGAGCGCGCCCAGCGATACGTGCAGGGCCGACGCGGCGCCATGGACCTGAGCGTGCGCTCCACGCTCCACTCCGCCGAGCAGTCCCTCAAGGCCGCGCGCGCGAGCCTGGACGCAGACCCCGCCAAGGCCTCGACCCTGGCATCCGACGCCCGCGCCAGCGCCGATCGCGTCCTGGCCACGCCCCTGAGCGAGGCCGGTGCCCCCTGGGACAGTGGCCAATCCTCGCGCTCCACCTCGACGATGTCCTCGGTTGGCTCCTCACTCGGCGAGGCGCTCCTGTGGTCGATCCTCATGTCGAACTCCGGCTCGTCCTCCCACCACAGGAACAGGTGGGACAACGACCACGACTCGTGGAGTTCGGGTTCGAGCTGGGGCGGCTCATCGAGCGGCGGGGGCGGGATCTCTTCCGACCAGGGCAACTTCTAGTTGGCCGAGCGAGTGACGACCATGGCCTCGTCGACTCAGCGCGGGTCGCGTACACTTGCCATGGAGCCGGGCAGCGTGACACAAAATACAGCGCACTGTCGACAAATCCGAGCGTGACAGTGTATTTTAATCTGTTCACCATCAACCAGGAGGGTACCGTGACACGGATCCGACGCCTCAGCCTCGCCGCTGCTGCGACAGTGGCGATGCTCCCGTGCGCCGCTCCCGCGTTCGCCGTCGAGCCCCTGAGCGCCGACGGGACAGCCACCGTCGCCACGGCCGTCGCATCCCAGGCCTTCGGCAACGCGGCCTCGGCAGCGCCCGCGGCAACCGCGACCGGCTCCGCATCCACAAACCCGACCGCCTCCCCCAGCACATCGTCCTCATCCTCGTCCAGCAGCTCGTCCTCCTCCGGTAGCGGATTCAAGTGGGCGATGTTCGGCCTGGCGGCCGGCGTCTTCGGCTTGATCTCCTCGATCATCAAGCGCAAGCAGGACCGGGAGGACGAGGACCGAGCCACCCGAGCCACCCAGGAGAGGTGGCAGGCCGCCACGCAGGCGGCGCAGTACACCGTCGAAGAGGCCAACCGTCGCTTGCTTGAGGCCGACGAGGAGGTGCAACGCGCCGACAACGAGTGCACCTACGCGAGGGCCCAGTTCGGAATTTCGGCCACCGAGCAGTTCGAGCGCCTCGTGACAGACGCGAAGGAGGCCGTCACCCGCGGTTTCGCCACGCTCGGCCGCATCCACGCGACCAACAACCCGGAGGCCAAGACGGCGCTCGCCACCGAGATCGTCACCGCCCTGGAGACGACCCTCGTGCCCCTGCGCGACGCCCAGCGCACCTTCGGCGCCAGGCGATCCCAGCAGGCCGCGCTCCCCGAGCGAATCGCGCAGGCCCGCGAACGCCTCGTCGAAGAAGCGGCAGACGTGGAGCGCTCACGCGAGGAGCTGTCGAGCATCGCGAGCATCTACCCCGAAAAGACGCTCGCGTCCCTCCAACCCAACCCCGACAAGGCGGCCGCCCTCCTCGAGTCCGCCCGCACCGCCCTGGACGCCGCCGAGCTGGCCGCCGACACGGACGCCGCGCGAGCAGCCTCCTCCCTGGACACGGCAGAGCGCGCGCTCCTCATGGCTCGCCAGCTCACGGACGCCATCCTCACCGCCAAGTCCGACCTGGACGCGATCCGCGAGCGCCTGGGAGCCGCCATCGCGGCCGTCACCTCCGACCTGGCCGACGCCGAACGCCTCCAGACCGACCCCGACCTCTTCGCGCCGCTCATCGCCGACGCGCACGAGGCGATTACCGCGGCGCAGTCTGCCCTCATCACGCTCGACAGCCCGCTCGGTGCCCTCGAGCGCCTGCGCCGCGTCCAAGCCAGGCTGGACGCCACCCTCGACCCCCTGCGCCACACGGACAGGGCCACTCCCCATCCTCCCTCCCACACGGGAAGGGGATGAGCACGCCCCTGGCGCGCCAGTAAGGGCCACAACATTCACCCACCAACCTGCGGGGCCATGGCCTCGCGCTCAACCCGCGCACGAGCGCACACCACACAAAGGAGAACATCATGGCTGAGAAGCAGACGATCCTGGGCCGCATCACCCAGCTGGCCAAGGCAAACATCAACGCCCTCCTCGACAAGGCCGAGGACCCGCAGAAGATGATCGACCAGCTCATCCGCGACTACACCAACTCGATCATCGAGGCCGAGAACGCGATCGCTCAGACCCTGGGCAACCTGCGCATGGCTGAGAAGGACTACGAGGAGGATGTCAAGGCAGCGGCCGACTGGGGCCAGAAGGCTGCCGCCGCCTCCGCGAAGGCCGACTCCCTGCGCGCCGGCGGTGACGAGGCCGGGGCCACCAAGTGGGACGACCTGGCCAAGGTCGCCATTGGCAAGCAGATCCAGTTCGAGAACGAGATCAAGACCGAAGAGCCCGCCCTCGCGGCCCAGCGCGAGGTCGCCGAGCGCCTCAAGAAGGGCCTGGCTCAGATGAAGGACAAGCTGGCCGAGCTGAAGTCCCGCCGCGACCAGCTGGTCGCCCGCGAGAAGACCGCCAAGGCTCAGGCCCAGGTCACCGACGCTCTCAACTCCATCAACATCCTGGATCCCACGAGCGAGCTGGGCCGCTTCGAGGACCGCGTGCGCCGCCAGGAGGCCATGGCTCAGGGCAAGGCCGAGCTGGCCGCCTCCAGCCTGGACGCACAGTTCGCGGAGCTCGAGACCGACTCCTCGCAGCTGGAGATCGAGGCTCGCCTCGCCGCGCTGAAGAACAAGCAGTGAGCGGCGCGGCCTTGGCCGCGTGACAGACACACAGGCCGGGCGGTCCCGCGAGGGGCCGCCCGGCCTTGCTGTGCCGTTGTGGTGTCTGTGAGGGCGCTGCGCACCCGGCACCGTGTCCTGCTTACAGGAAGGCCATCGGGTCGAAGTCGTCGATGTCGATGATGTGGAGCCTGGGCAGGCGCACCTGGAAGGCGCGCACGTCGTACTCGAGGTCGATGATCTCCAGGCCTCGTTCCTCCAGGTCGTGGAGCTGGGAGGAGAGGAACTCCTTGAAGCACATGACCGCGACGCGCCGACCCTGGTCCAGCAAAGTCTCGATCTGGGGCAGGAAGTCGGCGTCATGGCTGGCCAGGATGACGTCACCCGAGCCCAGGGAGGCGATCGCATCCATCGTGCGCTGGAGGCCAACGTCCACGACCTTCATCTCGGAGGGGCCCGACAGGGGGATCACCTGGTAGTCCATGGCGGTCAGCGCCTGGACGAATCCCATCGGCAGGAAGCCGGAGGAGCCGTTCAGGAAGAACAGGCCCTTGGCGCGCTGGTGCCAGCGCCCGTGCGCGCTCTCGAGGACACGATCCCAGCGGGGGCGCTCCTCGGGGTTGGGGCGTCGATCCAGGACCGACAGTCCCAGCGTCGCGTCAATATTTTCGCCGTCAACGACGAGATAAGTCGTTTGTTTATTAGAGCTTTCCATGGGGTCAATTGTAGATGACGCGGCGAGCGCCACTGTCGGCCTTGGGTCCTAGGACAGTGCCGGGGGCGGGCTCGAGCGCCGGACGGCTCACACCCCGTCGATGAAGTACGGGGCTTCGATCGCTTCGTGGGCGAAGCGCTGCGCCTCCTCACCGGCTCCGAGCGCCGGCGGGCCGTCCAGGACGAGGGTCGCGAGGCCGTGAATGTAGGCCCACAGGGTGACCTCCGCGCGTGGGTCGTCGGTCCCGTATGCGAGCGCGGCCAGCGAGCGTAGTTGGGAGCGCGCAGCCAGGCTGGCCGCGTGAAGGCCCGGGTGTGCGCCCGCGTCGTACATGTCCGATCGGAACATGATTCGGAAGACCCCGGGGTTCGCCAGCGCGCAGGTGAGGTAGGCGTGTCCCGCGGCGCGCGTTGTGTCCCGCGGCGTACGCCCCTCGCTCGTCTCCCTCGCCTCACGCAGCGCCCGTTCGAGGGCGCGGTATCCCTCCTCGACGAGGGCGATGAGGATGGCCTCGCGCCCTCGGAAGTAGTGGTACGGGGCCTGGTGGGTGCAGCCCGCGCGTCGTGCGACCTCGCGCATGGACAGGGATGATGGCCCGCCCTCGTTGAGCAGGTCGCGACTGATTGTGAGGATCGTCTCGCGCAGACCCTCGGGAGTCGTTGAGCGCGTCATGATCACAGTGTAGCCGAAACACCCCCGCGACTTGACAGCGTCTAGTTGGGCATGGTCCCATAAGTAGACACTGTCAAGTTTTGGGAGTTCTCATGTATGACGCCATCATCATCGGCTCCGGCATCGGCTCACTCACCACGGCCGGACTGCTCGCACGCACAGCCGGAGCGCGCGTCCTCGTCCTCGAACAACACACCACCCCCGGCGGCCTCACCCACTCATTCCGTCGGATGGGCGCTTCCTGGGATGTCGGGCTGCACTACGTGGGAGACATGGAACCCGGATCGCGCCCACGACAACTCATGGACTACCTCACCGACGGCGCCCTCGCGTGGAACCGCATGCCAGCAGGCTACGACCGCTTCTACCTGCCCGGCCACGGCCTCGACGTCACAATTCCCGCCGGCGCCGACGAGTACCAACGCCTCCTCACCTCCCTGTTCCCCCACGAAAAGACAGCCATTCGCCGCTACTGCAGGGACGTGAAGCGCGCCTATTCCTGGATGTCACTGCACTACGCCCGCGAGATGGTGCCCCCGCGCGCCGCCCCCGCCGTCCGCCTCGCCCAACGCGCGCTCGCAGGCCACGCGCTCGAGCGGACGCAGCACTACATGGAACGCAGATTCCGCGACCCCGCGCTTCGCGCCCTCCTGACCACTCATTGGGGCGACTACGGCGTCGAACCCGCGCGCAGCGCCTTCGTCGCCCACGCCATGATCGTCGGACACTACATGAACGGCGCATGGTTTCCCCGCGGCGGAAGCTCACAGATCGCGCGCATGATCGAGAAGGGAATCACGAGCGCCGGCGGACGCATCCGCCTCGGGCAACACGTCGAAGAGATCCTCGTCGAGGACGGGGCCGCCGTCGGCGTGCGCGTCACCGACCACTCCGGCGCCCAACCCGTCTCCTACGAGGAGCGAGCGCCGATCATCATCTCCGGCATCGGCGCCCGCGAAACCTACCAGCGCTTGCTCCCCACAACCGGGCCAACCGGAGGGATGACCGCGCGCGTGCGCGAACAGGTCGCCGACCTCGGCCACGGCGGCTCCGCCGTCACCGTCTACCTCACCCTCGACCACTACCCGGAGGGCGTGACCGGGGCGAACGTCTGGATCAACACGGACACGGCCCGCGCCGACCCGGCCCGTATGACCGCCGACCTCCTCGACGGGCACCCGCGCTCGGCGTTCATCTCCTTCCCGGGCATCAAGTCCGGGGAAGCGCACGCGACAGCGGAGATCATCTCGTTCGTCACGCCCGAGGCCTTCGAACGCTGGGAGGGGAACGCAGCCGAAGCACCGAGGCCGGGACTACGAGGCCCTCACGTCATCCATGGCACGCGCACTCATCGACCTCGCCGAGAGCGCCGTGCCCGGCCTGACAGACGCCGTCCGATACGTCGAGGTGGGCACGCCGCTCACCGTCGAACACTACACGTCCCACGCCCGCGGCTGTTTCTACGGGCTACCCCTCACGCCCGAACGATTCCACGCAGACCTCGGCACGCCCTCGACCCCCATCACCAACCTCATCCTCACGGGACAAGACGCGGGAATGCCCGGAATCGTCGGGGCCGCCATGGCAGGACTCTCCGCCGCCTGCAAGGCCCTGGGACCCGCGGGATACCCGCGCATCAACCGGGCGCTGCGAACCGCACCCACCGGGGACCGTGCGCCGCACACCCCAACCCCGCAACCACGCGGCGACGCCGGGGCAGGCAGATACACGGCAACAGTGGAGCGCGCCAGCTGGATAACGCCCACCATCCGCGACATCACGCTCCAACTCCCCACGCGCGCGACATGGGAGCCGGGCCAGTACGCGCTCGTGCGGGTCGCCCCCTACCAGTGGCGCCCCTACTCCCTCGCAACACCCTCCGGGCGCTTCGTCAGGCTCCTCGTGGACACGCGCACGCGCGGACACGGCGCGGCGTGGGCCACCCACGCCACACCCGGGGACCAGGTCACCCTCGAACTCCCCTACGGACACTTCCTCCACGACGCGGCAACCGGCGACACCCACCCGGACGGCACTCCCCGCCGACGACGCATTTTCGTTGCCACTGGAACGGGTATCGCACCGTTCCTCGCGGAATTCGAGCAGGGTGTACGAGCAGATGACGTCCTCCTCCTCGGATTGGCCACCACGAGCGAGGACCCAACAACGCGTCTGGACACTCCCCTCCCGCGCGTCGTCCACTGCGTGAGCCGCGAGAATACACCCGGAACCTTCCACGGTCGCGTCACCCACTACCTGCGCGCCCACGGCATCGACACCCGCGCCGACTACTACGTGTGCGGCTCACCCCTCATGGTCGCCGACGTCACCCGCCTCATCCGCGACGCAGGCGGGCACGTCCACACCGAATCCTTCTAGCTCCTCACCACGCGCCGCACACGGCGAGGCCGGGACCGCTCGCGCAGCCCCGGCCTCGTCCCTCCGTCAGGAACGCGATCACTTCACGTCTTCGTCCACCCAGTCCAGGGTGCGGGTGACGGCCTTCTTCCACAGGCGGTAGGTGCGGTCGCGCTCGGCGGGCTCCATGGTGGGCGTCCAGCGCTTGCCTTCCTGCCAGTTGGCAACGACGTCGTCGGTGCTCTCCCAGTAGCCAACCGCCATGCCGGCAGCGTAAGCGGCACCCAGGGCGGTCGTCTCGATGACCTTCGGGCGAACGACGTCCACGCCGCACAGGTCGGCCTGGAACTGCATGACCAGGTCGTCGTGCGTCATGCCGCCGTCAACCTTGAGTTCCTTGACGGCACGCCGGAGTCGGCGTTCATCGCGTCGAGGACCTCGGCGCTCTGGAACGCGGTCGACTCCTCGACGGCGCGGGCGATGTGACCCTTGTTGACGTAGCGGGTCAGGCCCACGATCGCGCCGCGGGCGTCCGAACGCCAGTAGGGGGCGAACAGGCCGGAGAACGCGGGGACGAAGTAGACGCCACCGTTATCCTCGACCGTGCTGGCCAGCTCGCCAATGTCCGAGGACTTGACGATCATGCCCAGGTTGTCGCGCAGCCACTGGACCAGCGAACCGGCGACGGCAATCGAGCCCTCAAGGGCGTAGACGGCCGGCTGATCGCCGATCTTGTAGGCCACGGTGGTAAGCAGGCCGTTGTCGGAGAAGACGGGCTCGGTGCCGGTGTTCATGAGCATGAAGCAGCCGGTGCCGTAGGTGTTCTTCGCCATGCCCTTCTCGAAGCAGGCCTGGCCAAAGGTCGCGGCCTGCTGGTCGCCGAGGATGCCGGAGATCGGGGTGTCGATGAGCAGACCGTTCTTGCGGCCGTAGCCGTAGATCTCGGAGGAGGACTTGATCTCGGGGAGCATCGACATGGGGATGCCGAAGATCTCACAGACGTCCTCACGCCACTGAAGGGTGCGGATATCCATGAGCATGGTGCGCGAGGCGTTGGTGACGTCGGTGCAGTGAACGCCGCCGTTGACGCCGCCCGTCAGGTTCCACAGGACCCAGCAGTCGGTGTTGCCGAAGAGCAGGTCGCCGGCCTCGGCGCGCTCGCGGGCGCCCTCGACGTTGTCGAGGATCCACTTGATCTTGGAACCGGAGAAGTAGGGGGACAGACCGAGGCCACAGATCTGGCGGAAGCGGTCCGGGCCCTCGTCGCCCTCGAGTTCCTTGACGATGTCGGAGGTACGCATGTCCTGCCAGACGATCGCGTTGTAGACGGGCTCGCCGGTGTTCTTGTCCCACACGACGGTGGTCTCACGCTGGTTGGTGATACCGACGGCCGCGAGGTTGTGGCGGTTGATCTCCGCCTTCTGCAGGGCCTCGGCGACGACGGTGCGGGTGGTCTCCCAGATTTCGATGGGGTTGTGCTCCACCCAGCCCGGGTTCGGGAAGATCTGGGTGAATTCCTTCTGTCCGACGGAGACGATCTCGCCGGAGTGGTTGAAGATGATCGCGCGGGTCGAGGTCGTGCCCTGATCGATGGCGAGAACGAACTTTTCGGTGGGGGTCATGAGTGTCCTTTCGGAGGCGTTATCACGTCGTTGTGTGTGCCGCGCCGGGCCACCTGCGCGGCTTGAGGGGCATCAACGCCCCTGCGAACTTGTTATTCCCCAGAGCTGGGGATCACGCGGGCGAGGCCACCGTGGCCTCGCCCGCGCACTCATCCTCAGGCGAGAATGAGGTAGTAGAGAACGGTGCCGACGACGGCGCCGATGATCGGGCCGACGACGGGAACCCAGGAGTAACCCCAGTCGGAGCCACCCTTGCCCTTGATCGGCAGGATCGCGTGGGCGATACGGGGGCCGAGGTCACGGGCCGGGTTGATGGCGTATCCGGTGGGGCCACCGAGCGAGTTACCGATGACAACGATAATCAGCGCGACGCCGAGGGGGCCGACGTGGGTCTCGGTGTAGCCGGAGACGAAGATCCACAGGATCAGGACGGCGGTGCCGATGGCCTCAGTGAGGCAGTTCCAGCCGTAGGAACGGATCTCGGGGCCGGTGGAGAAGACGCCAAGCTTGAGGGCGGGGTCGCAATCCTCGTCGAAGTGCTTCTTGAAGGTCAGCCAGCACAGAACGGCGCCGGCGAAGGCACCGAGGAACTGAGCGACGATGTAGACCGCGACGTTGGTGCCGGTGACGGGAATGTCACCCGCCAGGGTGACCTTGGGGTCGAACATGTGGGCGACGACCTTGGCGATCGTCACCGCGGGGTTCAGGTGGCCGCCGGTGCGGAACGCGACGTAGACGCCGGCGAAGACCGCCAGGCCCCATCCCCAGTTAATGAGGAGCCAGCCACCGCCCTTGCCCTTGGACTTGGGCAGCAGGTTCGTGGCGACAACGCCGCCACCGAGGAGCAGCAGGATCGTGGTGCCGAGGAACTCAGACCAGAAAATCTGGCCCGTGGTAGGGACAGCCGCCTCTGCGGCTGCTGGGAGCAGTGTTGAGAGCATGTTTCCTATCTTTCTCCGACGCGCCTTCACGTCGGGTCACGGTGGTATTCCGCCGATAACTGTGTGCCATCGAACAGTATCCACGCGGATATTGTTGACGGATCACACCAAGTATTGCACTACATGCACGTTAGCCCAAACTGAATGCACGTTCGTTCAATACCCAATATGTGACCCTGACCATCTGTCGCACTAAATGTAGCTTCATCGCGACACGGATGAATACTCAAAATCACACATCTGCACGCTTGTGCATGGCACACTAGAAAACGTGACAATACGTGACGAACAGGCGCACGAGGCAGCCTCGATGTACTACCTGCAGGGGCAGACGATGGAGACAATCGCCCGCCACCTGCAGATATCGCGCTCTTCCGTATCCCGTCTGCTCGCACACGCGCGAGAGGTCGGGCTCGTTCGCATCTCCGTGTCCGCTTCCCCGGGCACGAAGGGCACGCTCGCTGGGCAGATCGCCGACCTGTTCGGCGTGCAAGTCTCCGTCGTCCCCGTCCACGACGTCCACACCGAGGTCAACCGCCTCCACAACGTCGCCCTCGTCGCCGCCGAACACCTCGTCGACATGCTCTTCCCCGGGGTCACCCTGGGCATCGCCTGGGGCAACACAACCGCGGAAGTCACTCAGGCCATGCCACACGTGTCCTTCGCTGGTTCGACGGTCGTCCAGCTCAACGGCGCCTCGACGGCCACGGAATCTGGCATGCCCTACGCCGAGGCCATCATCTCCCGCGCCGCCAAAGCCATCGGCGGGCGGATCGTCAACTTCCCGGTGCCCGCCTTCTTCGACTACGCCGACACCAAGAAAGCACTGTGGCGCGAGCGCTCCGTCCAATCCGTCCTCGACACGATCGACAACACGGACGTCGCCCTCTTCGGCGTCGGATCCATGTCCGCACGCCTACCCTCCCACGTCTACTCGGGAGGCTTCCTCGAGCCCATCGAAATCGCCTCCGCCCAAAACGATGGGGTCGTCGGCGACGTGTGTACCGTCCTCATCCGTGAAGACGGCTCCACCAACATGCCCCTCAACGAGCGAGCCTCCGGCCCCACACCCGACACCCTCAAGAAGATTCCCCGACGCCTGTGCGTTGTGTCCGGCGCCTCCAAGGCCCTTCCCCTCCTGGGTGCCCTGCGCGCCGGAGTGGCCACCGACCTCGTTCTCGACGACGGCGCAGCCCACGAGCTCCTCGACCTCGTCCACACGCGCACCCTGCACTCCCGGACGCGCCTCTAACGCCCGCGCGCACCTGACAGCGAGAAGGGCCCCAGCCTCGTCCATGGAAGGAACGAGGCCGGGGCCCTCACAGCGGAAAGAATCAGCCCAGGCGCTTGACCAGCGGGAACGGAATCGTCTCGCGGATACCCTGGCCGGTCAGGACCATGAGCAGGCGGTCGATGCCCATGCCCATGCCGCCGCACGGCGGGAAGCCCTGCTCCATGGCAATGAGGAAGTCCTCGTCCATGACCATGGCCTCGGGGTCGCCGTTGGCAGCCGCGAGGGCCTGCGCCTCGAAGCGCTCGCGCTGGACGACCGGGTCAGCCAGCTCGGAGTAGGCGGTGCCCGTCTCGAAGCCGCGCACGTACAGGTCCCACTTTTCGGTGAGGCCGGGGCGCGAGCGGTGGTAGCGGGTCAGCGGGGAGGTGTCCTCCGGGAAGTCGTAGACGAAGGTCGGCGCCCACAGCTTGGAGGCGACGAGCTCCTCGAAGATGTCTTCCACGATCTTGCCGGACACGGCGTAGTCGTCGACCTCCAGGCCGATGCGCTCCGCGTACTTGACGAGGGTCTCGCGCGGCGTCTCCACCGTGACCTCCTCGCCCAGGGCCTCGGAGGTGGAGCCGTACAGGTCGATGCGATCCCACTGCCCCGACAGGTCGTACTCGGTGCCGTCGGCCAGACGCACGATCTCCTCACCCTCGGACAGATCGAAGGCGTCGCGCGCAGCCTGCTGGATGAGGTCGCGGGTCAGGTCGGCCATGCCGTTGTAGTCCGAGTAGGCCTCGTATGCCTCCAGGGACGTGAACTCGGGGCTGTGCGAGGAATCCATGCCCTCGTTGCGGAAGTTGCGGTTCATCTCAAAGACGCGGTCCACGCCGCCGACGACCGCGCGCTTGAGGTAAATCTCCGTGGCGATACGCAGGTACAGATCGGTGTCGAGCGCGTTCATGTGCGTGATGAAGGGGCGGGCAGCCGCACCGCCGTGAATCATCTGCAGCATCGGCGTCTCGAGCTCGATGTAGTCGCGGCGGAAGAAGTTCTCGCGAATCGAGCGGTTGACGGCCGCGCGGATGCGGACCATGTCGCGCGCGGCGGGGCGCGTGATCAGGTCAAGCTCGCGGCGGCGGATGCGCTGGTCCTCGGACAGGGTGACCTCTTCGCCGTCTTCGGTGGTCCACGTCTTGGGCAGGGGGCGCAGCGCCTTGGAGGCGATGGCCCACGACGCGTCGGGGGCGGGCAGGGCGCTCGAGGCGGCCTCGTAGGCGGCCTGGGCTTCGGGGGTGACCTCGGCGGGGGCCGCGAAGATCGACAGCTCGCCGCGGCGCGAGGAGATCACGCGGCCGTGAACGAAGAGGTGGTCGCCCAGGTCGACGTCGTTCTTGTAGGCGGCCAGGGACTCGGCGCCGACGGAGGCGGCGGAGAGCATGACCTGGATCTTGTTGCCCTCGCCGTCCATGAGGGTCGCGAAGCACAGCTTGCCGCCGTTGCGCGCGAGGATGACGCGGCCCGCCAGGCCCACGTAGTCCTCGGTCTCTTCGCCGGCCTCGAGGTGGGCGTACTTCTCGCGCACCTTCTTAATGGTGGTCGTGATCGGCAGGAGTACGGGGTAGGCGGGGATGCCAGCCTCCATGAGGCGGGCGCGCTTGGCCGCACGAACCTTGACCTGCTCGGGGGTGTCGTCGGCGGGGGCTTGCGTGGGGGTGGAAGAAGAATCGGTCATGCGCCTATCGTAGCGGGTTATGAGGACGCGACGAGGCAGTGGCCCGGTTGGGCAGATCACGAAGTGTCCGGCCCGTTTCCTTCTCGCGCTGCCAGTGGGACTCCCCGACGTTCGTTCATTAGGCGGTGAGAGCGGCCAGTGAGAACGTGGTAACCCCACCCTCGAGCGTCATCGTTGGACCATCAGCCGTCACGACAGCAGCGAAGGAAGGTGCCCCCATGCGCTCATCGTCAACCACCTCAAGGAATCGCATCAGACTCTTGGCTCCAGCAGGTATCGCGGGTTGTCCGAGCTTTACCTCAATCACTCCCCATCGACCGTCAGGGAGCTCGACAACCACATCGACCTCGCGTCCCGCCTTATCTCGGTAGTGCATAACATGCCCCCCAAGCTCCTGCACGTAGGTGCGCAGGTGCTGGACAACCATCGATTCAAACCAGAGTCCCGCCGTGTTCAAGTCCGCGAGCAGCTGACGCGAGGATGCTCCCAAGGCCGCAGCAGCCAGCGCCGGATCGACAAAGTGAACCTTAGAGGCGGAGCGAATAGCAGTCTTCGAGCGTATCTGCGGAGACCACGCGTCTTGTTCCTCGACAAGGAAGATACGTTCCAACGAACCGATGTACCCGCTCACGGTACGCGGCTGAATATCACCCACGCCTCGCATATCCGCCGCGATCGTTGTCAGCTTCAGCTCGGACGACAGGTTGCGCGCCAGCGAGCGCAGCAAGGCTGTCACTGTTCGTGGGTTACGGCGAGGTTCATCATCCAGGCGCGCAATGTCACTGACAGCAACATCCTCAAGGTACGCGCGCAGATTACGCTGGGCGTCCTTCTCTACCACATCAAGGTCTGCGGGCCACCCTCCATGCACGAGGGCAGAGAGCATTGTGGGAACATCCATCGGCGAGGTGAGAGCAGGGGTGGGCAGATCACCGTCAAAGAGGCCCCCGAGCGAGACGGTTCCAACTCCGAGCCCACGCTCTTCGAGAGTCATAGGGCGCATCCGCAGACGCACGAATCTGTGTGCACCGGAGTGTCGCATCGCATCTGGAGCGGGAACCGATGACCCGGTGAAGATGAACTGCCCCTTCATGCCACGCCGATCAATCTCATGCCTGGCCGTATTCCACAGCTCGGGCGCCAGCTGCCACTCATCAACGAGGCGCGGAGTCTCGCCCTCGAGCAGCAAGCGCGGATCCACTTGGAGAGCAGCTGCAACACGAGGCGAACCATCATCGAGGATCACGACCGATGCGGCGTGGTGGCGCCCCGTCTGTGTCTTGCCGGACGCACGGACACCATCGATCAGCACACCACCCGAGGCTCGCAATGCAGATTCGACGCTGCGATCAAGAATACGCGACCGGTACATTTTCCCTCTCTTTCAAGCAAAAAGTAGCACATGAGGCTGTTGTAGCGCATGTTTTGGCCACATTTCATCGCACGTTTTGGACGAACAGCAGCGCATGTTTTGGCTGCATTGTAGCGCGCGTTTCGGACGTACAGGTGCGCATGTTGTACCTACCTCGGCTCTGGCGTCACCTCTTCACGGCAGCTGGGCCCGACAGGTGGTCGTGCTAACCCGTCTCTGCGCAGCTGGGCCCTATAGGTGGAGCATGGGCGACCCCGCCCACACTGCCACCTATCGGGTTAACGTGCGCATGAAGGGGCCCAGGCACCCACCTATCAGGCGTTCCCGCCTATCGGGTTGCCGCGCTCTCATGAGCGCGACTCACGGCGTCGCGGGTCCCCACGATCCGTACTGCATCGACATTCAGGAGCAGAAAGCGCCCCAGATACGCGAAGCGCCCACTGTCACCAGTGGACGCTTCCCCATGCTGTCAAGCGTTGCTTAGACGCCAGAGCTCTTCAGCCCCAGCTCGCGGGCACGCGCGGAGTCCTCGGGAACGGTGCCCGCGTGGTCACCGGCGCTCACGATTTTGTTGGAGCCGTCGACGAAGACGACGGCGGGCGTGACCTGGCGCACGAGGGATTCGGGCACGTGGGCGTAGGCCATGATAATGACAAGGTCACCGACGGTCACCTTGTGGGCGGCCGCGCCGTTGAGCTGAATCGTGCCGCTGCCTCGCTCGCCCGCGATCGTGTAGGTCGAGAGGCGCTCGCCGTTGTTGACGTTGACGATGTCGACCTTCTGGCCGGGCACGATGTTCGCGGCGTCCAGCAGGTCCTCGTCCACGGTGATCGAGCCGACGTAGTGCAGGTCGGCGCCGGTGACGACGGCTCGATGGATCTTACCGATCGCCATCTCGCGGGTCATTTCCATCATGCGAGGTCTCCCGCGCGCTCAGCAAGGCGAGCGTCAGGACCGGAGGCGTCGCGCAGCGGCACCTCCATGTTGTCGATGAGGCGCGTCGTGCCCACCTTGGCGGCGATGAGGATGCGTCCCTCGCGCGAGCCGTCGGCGGCCAGGGTCGCAGGTCCGGCGCCTTCGCCGACGGGCACGGACTCGGTGCCAGCGAGGATCTCGAAAGTCCCCGCGTCCACGAGCGCAATGTAGTCCAGGTCGATGCCACCCTCGGCGTCGATCACCGAGCGGCACTCGGCGACGATCTGCGCGGGCTTGGCCCCGGCCTCGGCGACCTCGGCGCCGCGACGAAGCGCGCGCGAGAGGGCACGGGCCCGGATGCGCTCATCGTCGCTCAGGTACTGGTTGCGGCTGGACAGGGCGACCCCGTCCTCGGCGCGCACGATCGGCACGGGGTGAACACGCACGGGGATGTCTAGCTGGGCGAAGACGGTGCGCAGGACTGCCAGCTGCTGGGCATCCTTCTGTCCGTACAGGGCCACGCCGGGGCGCACGAGGTTGACGACCTTGGTGCACACGAGTGCGACGCCCGCGAAGTGCGTGGGGCGCGTCTTACCCTCGAGAACGCGCGCGATGGGGCCCGGGTCGATTGTCACGGTCGCGGGCGTGGGGTACACGTCCTGGGGCGCGGGCGCCCACACGAGGTCCGCCCCCACCGTCTCGAGCGCGTCCATGTCCGCGTCCAGGGTGCGCGGGTAGGCATCGAAGTCCTCGCCGGGCGCGAACTGCGTCGGGTTGACGAAGATCGTGACGATCACATGATCGGCCAGTTCGCGGGCTTCGCGCACGAGCTGCAGGTGCCCGTTGTGCAGGGCGCCCATGGTCATGACGAGTGCCTTGGTGCCGGGCAGACGCGTCAGGGCGTCGGCCAGCTCGGCGCGCGTGTGGGTGAGGATGGGACGATGGGTCATGTTTCTATTCTTGCAAATGTTGATCCCCGGGCGCGAAAGAGAGTCGCTATCCTCACGCCCGCGTTATGGACGAGGCCTGGGCTGGGTCGCGCGGGATCGTTCCCACAGGGGGAGGTTACGCGCCGGGGTCGAGGAGGGCGGCTTCGACGGCGGTCGCGGCGCGTTCGTCGAGGAGGCGAGCCTCGCGCAGCAGCCGGGTCAGGGCCCGAGTCATGTCGGCGTAGGTGTCGCGCTCTCCCGCGAGCGCGTCGCGGGCACTCAGGCAGCGGGCGTGCGCGGCGATTGTTCCGGCGTCGCCTCGGGCGGCGGGTCCGGAAATGCCGGCGGTTCCTTCGGTGAGGGCCCGGTCGAGGGCGGCCTCCAGGAGGGGGCGGGCGTACAGGGCGGGGTCGGAGATGCCCGCTTCGGTCAGGATCCGCATGGTCTGCACGGTGATTCCGGCGATGAAGTTGGCGCCGTGGGCCAGGCCCGCGTGGTAGAGGGCACGGTCCTCCTCGGCGACGACGACGGGTTCGCCGCCCATTTCCACGACGAGGGCCTGGGCGATCGGCAGGAATGGGGCGGCTGCCGTGACCGCGAAGGGCGTGCCGACTAGGCGCGCGACGTCCACGCTGGTGCCTGTGAAGGTCATGGCCGGGTGGATGGCCAGGGGAATCGCCCCGGCGCCCGCGGCCGCGCTGAGCAGCCCGACGCCCGAGGCCCCCGACAGGTGGATGACGATGTGGCCACTCTGCCAGGCGCCGAGGTCGGCCAGCCCGGAGGCGAGAGGGCCGATCTGGTCGTCGGGGACAGCCAGGATAACGACCTCGCTACGCCGGACCACCTCCTCTGGGGAAGCGAGGGGCACCCCGGGCAGCATCGCGTCGGCCCGCTCGCGCGAGGCGTCCGAGGAGGCGCAGACGGCGACAATCTGATGTCCGACGGCGCGCAGGGCTGAGCCGATGACGGGGCCGACGTGGCCCATGCCGATGATGCCGATGCCGAGGCGTCCGGGGGTACTCATGGTGTCATTGTCGCCGATCCGCGCCTCACTCGCCGCTCGCCGCCGACCGAGAGGTCGCCTCGACAATCTCGGTGACGCGCGAGAGCCATCGCTCGGGGGCCTCGGCCTCGCGTCGAATCTTCGAGGCCTCGGACAGCTGCGTGAACAGGCGCAGTGAGCGGCCATCCTCGACGTGCTCGGCCGTGGAGGCAACCCGGCCGGGCACCAGTTCAGCACGCACGGTGGCGACACGGCGCCACCGCTGGATGGGGCCCTGGCGCAGCGACACGGACTGGATGCGCGTGAGCGGGATGATCGAGAACCGCAGGTTGAAGAAACCGTCGCGAATCGCGAACACAGCGTCGGTCACGCTGAAGGCGCGGCGGCTGTAGACGATGGGGTCCAGGATGCGCGCGCTGGACGGAATCGGGGTCATCCAGCGGTCCTCGCGCGTGCCCGCACGCAGCGACGTCAGGAAGCCCTCGGGATCGTCAACCCCCAGGTCGGGGATCGCAATCGCGATGGCCTGGCGGACCTCGGCGAGGCTTCCGACGGGCAGCACAACGTCGGAGGCGACGTCCACCCGCATGCGATCCTTGTTGTTCGACTCATCGTTGGTCGTCTTGGCGTTGCCCGCCTGCGTGATCTCGACACGATACCAGCCGAAGATGCGCCAGATAAGAGGCTGGGTGACCTCCAGTGCATGGATACGCCCCGGAGGGATCGTCACGTGACGACGCGCCGTCAGGCCTCGCTTGATATGCACACCGTCGGCCGCGATCGAGGCCGTGAAGCCGAACTCACGGTCGAAGCGGTCCCAGACGGTCTTCAGGAGGCTGAACGATCCGGCGAGAATACCGAAGAAGCTCATGAGCGAGGTCACGCCCACGACTCCGACCAGGAAGCCGTTGAGGCCCAGGAGGAAGACGCCGAAGAACAGGGCCACGGCGTTGTCGAAAGTCGCCAGCATGGAGGCCAGCAGCTTGACAAAACCAACCTTGAAGACGCGACGCTCGGGGGCTTCCAGCGGCGAGGCACCGCTTCGGTGGCCCACGGTCGAGGCCACGGCATCGGCAGAAGGATCCACGACCTCGTCAATCGCGCCCGAGGCCAGGGCGAGCAGGAGGGCACGCAGCTCCTCCAGGCGGCGGGCACGCAGCAGGCCCAGCTTGATGCTCGAATCCGCCCCGCCGGCGACCTCAATATCAAGAAAGCCGAGGCCGATGAGGCGACCCAGCAGCGAATACGACACATTGACGGCCTGGATGCGCGACAGGCGCGCGTGGCGCTGGGTGCGCTTGAGAATACCGGCGCGATACCACACGGCGGTCGAGGTCACCGCATAGCGCGTCATCTTCCACGACAGGTAGCAATACAGGCACGACACTGCAGCGACGATCACAGCGACCGCCGCGAGGCCCAGGAAGATAGCCCCAATATTGAACTCCGAGGCAACCTCATCGCCAGCCAGCCAGGAGCCGATCACCGAGGCGTTGGCCACAGTCGCCAGACCCACGGCACCGACGACCGAGCCCACCACGCGCCGCGCATAGGTCAGCGGATGGAGATAGTGCCAGTCCTCGGGGGCAATCCCGTGCGCGGACAGGTCCTTGCTCATAGGCCCATCAACTCCGCGGAACCACGCTGGGCCAGCACGTCACGCAGGCGGGCCGCCTCGTCGACCGGCACGCCCTCAAGCTTCGCGTCGGTGTGCGCGCTCGCGGTCGAGAGTTTGATGGTCGCGATTCCCATGAAGCGCAGGACGGGGCCCTGGTAGATGTCGACATACTGGATACGGCCGTAGGGAACCGTCGTCAGCTTGCGGTTGATGACGCCTCGGCGGATCACGAAGTCACTATCGGCCAGGGCGTAGCGCAGGGCTCGCACCTGGGCGGGGATCAGCCACAGGCAGAACAGGGCGATGAACGCGGGGATGAGCATGAGCCACCACAGTGCGGGGATGTCGACGATGAGGACGAGGCCCGAGATCGCACCGCACAGGGCACCACACAGGGCAAACGCATTGCCGAGGCGCAAGGCCGCGAGCTTGGGGGAGACATGTTGAAATTCGACACCCTCGGGGGAAAGGATGTCCACTGTGCTTCGAGATGACATGTTTCAATTCTTGCATAACCTATCCGCGCTTTTTCTTGTTGGCAGGAATGAGCCTCCGCCAAGCCTGTGACCAAGCAAACACCCAACCTCCCATCATTCACACCCAACTATCAGGAAACACCCAGGCTCGTCCGGGACACTACAAGCATGAGCACCACCGGAACAGAGGCAAAACTGCTCGTCGTCGACGACGAGCCCAACATCCGCGACCTCCTCGCCTCCTCCCTGCGCTTCGCCGGCTTCGACGTCGTCACCGCCGAGGACGGAAGCGGCGCATTTCACGAAGCCCAAGCCTCGCGCCCCGACCTGATCGTCCTCGACGTCATGCTCCCCGACATGGACGGCTTCACCGTCACGCGCCGCCTACGCGACGCCGGCATCACCACCCCCGTCCTCTTCCTCACCGCCCGCGACGACATGCGCGACAAGATCCAAGGCCTGACCGTCGGCGGCGACGACTACGTCACCAAGCCCTTCGGACTCGAAGAGGTCGTCGCCCGCATCCGCGCCATCCTGCGCCGCACCATGGGCTCCGAAGAAGATGATGCCTTCCTGCGCGTCGGCGACCTGGTCATCGACGAGGACGCGCACGAAGTCACGCGCGCCGGCATCCAAATCGACCTGTCCCCCACCGAGTTCAAGCTCCTGCGCTACCTCGTCATCAACGCGGGACGCGTCGTGTCCAAGATGCAGATCCTCGACCACGTGTGGGAATACGACTGGGACGGCGAGGTCGCCATCGTCGAGTCCTACATCTCCTACCTACGCCGCAAGCTCGCAGTCGAGGGCGCCTCCGGCGAACTCATCCACACCAAGCGAGGCGTGGGCTACATCCTGCGTGCCGAGGAGTAACGTGCACCCCAGCCTGGCTCAACGCGTCGAGGCCTGGTGGGACGCCAAACCCCTCGCCTCTCAGCTCGTCACGCTCATCACGCTCCTGCTGGCCACCGGCCTCTCTCTGTCCGGCACGGTCATGATCGGACTCCTCCAGCGCCATCTCACCTCGCAGATCGACGACCAGCTGATCGCGACCGCGCACACGATCCAGATCTCCGCGTCCTCCGCGACCTTCGCCGCCGACGGCCAGGGCGGCATCCCCACCCTGTACTACGTCCACATCCGCGACGCCAACGGCCAAGACCGCTACCTCTACTCCGAGGACACGCTCAAGGCCTCGGGCACGCCGCTCCTGCCCGACCTGGTCGACACCTCCTCCGCGCCGGTCTCCTCCTTCCGCACACTGCCCGTGACCGTCTCCTCCTCGAAGATGGGCCTGGGCTGGCGCGCACTCGTCGTGCCCGTGTACGACCAAAACACCGGGACATTCTCCGGCTACATGACGATCGCCCTACCCCTGGCTGACGTCCAACACACCCTGCGCACCACGGCCTCGTACTTCGCGGTCGCCGGCTCCATCATCGTCGTCATCGGAGCCTGGGCGGCCCGCTTCCTCGTGCGCCGAGCCCTCCTGCCCCTGCGCTCCATCGAATCCACGGCCGGAAAGATCGCCGCGGGCGACCTCACGAAGCGCGTCACACCACACCCCCCCGACCACCGAGGTCGGCTCCCTGTCGCTCTCGCTGAACTCGATGCTCACCCAGGTCGAGCAATCCTTCGAGGCCCGCCAGGCCTCGGAACAAAAGATCAAACGCTTCGTCTCCGACGCCTCCCACGAGCTGCGCACGCCCCTGGCCGCCATCTCTGGATACTGCGAGCTCTACTCCATGGGCGGCGTGCCCCCCGAGCGCTTCGAGGAGGTCATGGGACGCATCGGCTCCGAATCCGCGCGCATGGCCACGCTCGTCGAGGACCTGCTCACCCTGGCCCGCCTCGACGAAGGCCGTCCCCTCGACATCACCGAGATCGACCTGGTCAAGCTGGCAGACAACGCCGTCTTTGACCTGCAGGCGCTCGACCCCACACGCACCGTCGGCCTGACCGGTATCAGCGGGCGCACTCCCCCCCCATGACCCTCATCGTACCCGCCGACCGCGACCGCATCTCCCAGGTCTTTACCAACCTCATCGGTAACATCGTGCGCTACACCCCCGACGGATCCCCCGTCGAAATCGCGCTCGGCCGCAGCGGCGACACCGCCATCGTCGAGCTGCGCGACCACGGGCCCGGCATCGACGAAACCGACCGCGGTCGCGTCTTCGAACGCTTCTACCGCGCCGACACCTCGCGCAACCGCAGGTCCGGCGGATCGGGCCTCGGCCTGGCCATCGTCTCCGGAATTTTGGCCGCACATCGCGGAAATGCCTCGCTCACGAAGACCAAGGGCGGCGGCCTGACCGTGCGCATCGAGCTGCCTATGACGTGAAAGACGTAACGAACCGGCAGGCAAGCGCCCGCTTTCCGCGCGTTTCACCTTTTTTAGCCCGACAGTTGCCAATAAACCTCACAAATTGTGCTCGTTTTCTTACCAGCGAACGTGACCGCGAGGGAAAATCGCACTAGCATGGCTCGGGTATTCCTCAACTAGGAGAGTGGCCCATGGGTGCACAAGCACCTCAGTGGCTGCTGACGTCGTTCGTCGACGCCATGCAGCAGATCGGCGCGACCGCGACCGAGACAGACCTTGAACATGAGGGCGCAGACCTCATGCAGCGTTGGAACGCACCCAATCGTCAGTTGCACAACGTGCGTCGGCTCATGAACACGCTGACCCATATCGACGAGATCGCGTCGTCCGCGCACGACCCCGACATCCTGCGCGTCGCAGCGTGGTACCACGGCGCCTTCCTCAACAAGGCCCTTGAGATCAAGCTGGGCGGCTTCCAGGCGAACTTCGCGGCCACTCGCTGCATCGACCACGCGCACAACCGCCTCACCAACCTCGGCGTCGCCGACGAGGTCGTGGCGCGTATCGACGAGCTGATCGCGTTCCTCACGCGCCACCGCGCTCCCCGCTCCGACTTCGACGCGCAGGTGCTCGTGGACGCCGACCTGGCTGGCTTGGCGTGCAGCCCGCAGGACTACAAGAAGCTGCGCACATCCCTGCGCGCCGAGCTGAGCGAGCTCGACGATCTGCAATTTGTCAAGGCGCGCCTCGCTCTCGTCAAGAAGCTCCTGAGCTACGAGACCATCTACCAGTCTCCCCTGGGTTCCGCTTGGGAGAACACCGCCCGCGCGAACCTTGAGGTCGAACTGACACGCCTCGACCGCGAGAAGGCTCAGCTGTGCGCGGCCACTCCGACCGAGGACGCCGACGATTCGGATGACTCCGATGACGTGGAAGAGGTCGAGGATGATTCGGTGACCTCGACGGGCACGCTCATCATCAAGCGCCGCTCCATCAAGAAACGCATCCCCGTCGTGTCCCCCGACAACGAGGTCACGTCGACCGGCGTCCTTCCTCGCAAGATCGAGGATCTGCACGACACCAACGAGGACGAGGAAGCCACCTCCTCCCTCGAGTCCGCCGTGGAGTCCCTGGACCTGCCCAACGCCGACTGAGCGTTTCACGTTCCCCCCGTCCGTTGGCGCTGCCAACGGACGGGGGGAATTGCGACCATAGAGCTTCGACACGCCGGCGACACGCCGACGCAAGGCTTCTATGGTTGCAAAACCCCCCGCGCCAACTCATCCCGCGCAGCGGCTTCCTGCCCCCCACCCTGGGGACGTATCCACAGGGACAAGCCACGGCCTCGTTTATGCACAGGCCCTGCGCGTGTCGCTGCCCTATCCACAGGGCACGGATTGGGGCTCGACTCGCATCACTCGCGAGCGTAGCGTCGATGGTGACGGGCCCACCCGGGGCCCCACAAAGGAGTGACATCATGACCGCTTTCGCCGTTGACGCCGCCGAAATCTCCACCGCCTCAGCGCGCGCCTGCGCAACCGCAGCCACGATCCGAACGGAGGTCGACAGCCTCATGACCCAGCTGCTGGCTCTCCAGGATTCCTGGACGGGCGGGGCACAGGTCAACTTCCAGGAGACCATCACTCAGTGGGAGGCCATCCAGACGCAGACTCACGACAGTCTCGACACGATCTCGACCCAGCTCGAGTCCGCCGCCTCCACATACTCGGACGCGGAGGCGCACACGACCGCCCTGTTCGACGGGTGCTACTGACGCGTCGGGGGCGGGACTCTCACGAGTCCCGCCCCCCAGGCGTGTCAGCGTCGAGCTAGGTGGCTCAGTACATGCCGCCCATGCCGGCGCCAGCATCGTCTCCACCGGCGGCCGGAGCCTCGGGCTTGTCGGCGACAACGGCCTCGGTCGTCAGGAACATGCCCGCGATCGACGCGGCGTTCTGCAGCGCGGAACGGGTGACCTTGACCGGGTCGGAGATGCCGGCGGCCATGAGGTCGGTGTACTCGCCGGTCGCGGCGTTCAAGCCGTGGCCGGGCTCCATGTTGGCGACGCGGTCGGCGACCACGCCACCCTCGACGCCCGCGTTCTCAGCAATCTGCTTGAGGGGGGCGGAAACGGACAGGCGCACGATGTTGACGCCGGTCGCCTCGTCGCCGGTGAGGGAGTCGAGCTTGGGCAGCGCCACGGCGGCGGCCTGGATCAGGGCGACGCCGCCGCCGGCGACCAGGCCCTCTTCGGAAGCCGCGCGAGCGTTACGAACGGCGTCCTCGATGCGGTGCTTGCGCTCCTTGAGCTCGACCTCGGTGGCCGCGCCGGACTTGATGACCGCGACGCCGCCAGCCAGCTTGGCGAGGCGCTCCTGGAGCTTCTCGCGGTCGTAGTCGGAGTCGGTGTTGTCGATCTCCTGGCGGATCTGGCGCACGCGGGCGTCCAGCATATCCTTGTCGCCAGCACCCTCAACGATGGTGGTCTCATCCTTGGAGACGACGATCTTGCGGGCGCGGCCCAGCAGCTCGAGGTCAGCGTTCTCGAGGGAGAGACCGACGGTCTCGGAGATGACCTGGCCGCCCGTCAGGATGGCCATGTCCTGCAGCATCGCCTTGCGGCGCTCGCCGAAGCCGGGGGCCTTGACGGCCACGGACTTGAAGGTGCCACGGATCTTGTTGACGACCAGCGTGGCCAGGGCTTCGCCCTCGACGTCCTCGGCGATGATCGCGAGGGGCTTGCCGGTCTGCATGACCTTCTCCAGGACGGGGACAATGTCCTTGACGTTGGAGATCTTGGAGTCCATGAGCAGGACGTAGGCGTCCTCGAGGACGGCTTCCTGGCGTTCCTGGTCGGTCACGAAGTAGGCCGACAGGTAGCCCTTGTCGAAGCGCATACCCTCGGTGGTCTCCAGGGTGGTGTCGAAGGAGTTGGTCTCCTCGACGGTAACGACGCCTTCGGCGCCGACCTTGTCGAAGGCCTCGGCGATGAGCTTGCCGATGGCGGGGTCGTTGGCGGAGATCGAGGCCGTGGCGGCGATCTGCTCGGTGGTCTCGACGGGCTTGGCGTCAGCGTGCAGCTGGGCGACGATGGCCTCGACGGCCTGGTCGATGCCGCGCTTGAGGGCGATCGGGTTGGAGCCGGCGGCGACGTTGCGCAGGCCCTCGTGGACCAGCGCCTGGGCCAGGACGGTCGCGGTGGTGGTGCCGTCACCCGCGACGTCGTCCGTCTTCTTCGCAACTTCCTTGACCAGCTCGGCGCCGATGCGCTCGAAGGGATCGTCGAGGTCAATTTCCTTGGCGACAGAGACGCCATCCTTGGTGATCGTGGGGGCGCCCCACTTCTTGTCGAGCACGACGTTGCGGCCCTTGGGGCCCAGCGTCACCTTAACGGTGTCGGCCAGCAGGTTGAGGCCGTTCTCCATGCCGCGACGGGCATCCTCATCGAACTTGATGATCTTGGTCATTGGGAATATATCCTTCCGCGATGCGGATCGGGTCCGATGCCCGCGACGGACGACCGCGCTTGGAGGCGGCCTCATCGGACCTGTGGTCTTGTCACTCTCCATGTCGGAGTGCTAGGTACGATTCTGGCACTCACCAGCATCGAGTGCAAGGCGAGGTCTGCGCCTTGAGTCCGATGCGCTCAGGGCGTAACGACTGCTCCGCATACGCGGGCAACACGCACAACCGCGGCGGCGTGTGCACAGCGTCTTGGGCCGGTGATCGCACACAGGAATTCGACCCACGCGCCTGATGAATCAAAAGTCGCACGTAATTTGGGCGCCCCGGCCTCGCCCCTCCCCAAAAGTCGCACGTAATTTGGGTACCCTCACTTTTCTTAGGACCCAAGAAAACGTTGCAATTCCAACGATGTGATTTCAAACCTTGAAATACACGCGAGGGAATTACGTGCGACATTTCTGAGGAACCACAGCGTCAGGCACTACAACGTAAGGCGCCACAGCGTCAGGCACCACACAGGCCCTCAAAGGCGCCGCAAAGGCGCCGCAAAGGACACTAAGCAGAAGACAACTCACCCCCACAAGACGCCCAGGCCACCTCGCGCGGAATCACGCCACAACGACACGACAGGAAACGGCTTAAACACCCCCAAACCCGGGACTTGACAAGCCGCCCGGCCCCACGTGGGGCCGGGCGGCTCAGTGACGATACGGTGAGCGTTAGCGCAGGACGACGACCACGTCAGGGTCGCCCAGGCCGCTTTGCTGGCGGACCGCGCTAATGCCAAGCTTGGAGGCAATATCTCGTGCGGTGGCCTCCATGCTGGGATCCTCGTAGAAGACGGCAGAGGTCTGCGTGGCCCAGCCGTCGGCGTTGGCCGCGGAGGTCCCGGCGTAGCCCGCCTGGTTGAGGATGCTAGCCTGGGCGGCCGCGTACCCCTGGGTTTCGGTGCCGTTGAGCACCTGGATGACCGCGCCGTGATCCGGCTGCGAGGACACAGCCGAGGAGGAGGGACTCGGCGAGGGCGTGGTTCCGCTCTGAGCGGCGGAGGGCGCGGCGGCGCTGCTGGGCGCGCTCGGGGCGGGCGCGGCGGCGCTGCTCGAAGCCGTGGGGCCGGGCGTCACTTTGACGGTCGTGTCCTGCTGGCGCGACAGGGCGGTCGCTGCCGCCCAGCCGAGCGCGGGAACGATCACGAGGATGGCCAGGAAGGGCCACACGTTCTTCCACGTGGACGGCTTGGGGCGGTGCATGCCGACCGGCATGTCTTCACCGGCACGGTCAAATTCATCCCTGGGGTACGAAGAGCTCACGTCATCAGACTATCGGAAAAGAGCTGGACTGGCTCGTGTGGCACGCGGGAAGTGTGTGGCACCATGTGCAGGGTTAGGCTGGTGCCATGAGTGAATACAATCCGCGTCCGTTGGCTGATTTGATTGACCCGGGCTGGGCCCGAGCGCTCGCTCCGGTCGAGGACCGCGTCCACGAGTTGGGCGCGATGTTGGCCGCAGAGGTCAAGGAGGGGCGCGGATATTTGCCCGCCGGCACGGATGTGCTGCGCGCGTTCACGTACCCCTTTGATCAGGTGAAGGTGCTGATTGTGGGGCAGGACCCGTATCCGACGCCGGGCCACGCGATGGGCTTGTCTTTCTCGGTTCACCCGGGCGTCGAGATTCCCAAGTCTCTGGTCAATATCTTCCGAGAGCTGACGGAGGATGTGGGGTGTGCGACGCCGACGTCGGGCGATCTGACGGGGTGGAGTGAGCAGGGTGTGTGCCTGCTCAACCGCGTGCTGACGGTGCGCCCGGGCGCGCCGGCGTCGCATCGCGGTCGTGGCTGGGAGGAGGTCACGCAGTGCGCGATTGACGCGCTGGTGTCTCGTCGTCGACAGGATGGTTCGTCTGCTCCGCTCGTGGCGATCCTGTGGGGTAAGGACGCTCAGTCGTTGACGCCTCGCCTGGGTGACACGCCGATCATCGCTTCCCCGCATCCGTCTCCCCTGTCGGCGTATCGCGGCTTCTTCGGGTCACGCCCCTTCTCGCGCGCGAACGAGCTCTGGAGGCTCAGGGGGCGCGGGGCGTGGACTGGTCGCTGGGGTAGGCTCGCCCGTCGTCTTCGTGACGAGGCCGTGGCTGGGTTGCGCGACATCGGTGCCGCGGTGAGGACTCCGTGGAGCCGGCTATCGGACTCGAACCGATGACCTGCTGTTTACAAGACAGCTGCTCTACCAACTGAGCTAAGCCGGCGGCGGTCACTAGTGTGCCATAGGTTGGGGTGGGTGCGCGCGGGCGGGAATGAGATGCACCGCGCGTTCACGCTCGGACGGGGGGCGCGCTCGCGACGCCGATGGATATGACGATGGGGTGGGACCGACGCATCGGTCCCACCCCATCGCGACGAGAGACTCAGTCGGAGCCGGTCGTCGTTTCGCCGCTTTGCGATTCCTCGGCGCCGCTCTGGGCGGGCGGCGTCGCTCCGGGCTCAGTGAGAATCGAGGTCGTCGGAGTGGAGGTCTCGTCGATGGCGAAAAGCTGCTTGAAGGACTCTCGGGTCGCTTCCAGGGTGGAGCCCAGGGGCACAACGCTGGCGTGATCCTTGACGAACTCGGGGGTGCCCAGCTTCTGGGGATCGCGGCCTTCGTAGGTCGCGCCACTCCAGGCGGCAGAGGAGTTCTTGAGGTAGGACCCAACTGCATTGACCGGGAAGGTGGCGATGACATCCTCGGGGACGCCAACCTCGCTGGCGATCTGCTTGATCTGCTTCCAGGAGGCATCCATGTTCCGAACGACCGTGCCGTTACCTGACTGGAACTGGGTGCGGAAGTAGGCCAGGAGCGCGTGGTGGAATTCGATCCACTTGTCCGGCGCCTTCTGGGCGACGACCAGGGAGGCGCCCGTGGCGGGCTTGAGGTAGTCCATGTCCACGGTGATGACGGGCTGAAGCTCGAGGTTGTAGTGGCCCTGAGACGCCCAGGTCGTCAGGTCCTCACCAAGGATGGAGTCGACGTCCGCACAGGCGTGGCACGAGTAGTCGAAGTACTCGGTGAGCGTGGGCAGGTTGGGGTCAGGCTCGGCGGACACGCCGTTGCCGTTGACGATAATCGGACGCCCGTCGGCGAAGACGCCCAGGACCTCGGAGGCATCGACAGTGCGAGCAGTGTTTTCCTCGCTCTTTTGCTGCCAGATGACGGCACCGACGGCTCCCGCGATCCCCAGCACGACGAGGGTGACGACGGAGATGACGACGATGCGCACGCGGCGATCCGCGCGCTCCTGGGCCAGGCGCATATCAGCTGCTTTAGCGCGCAAGGGGTCGACGGCAGGGTTCTTTTTCTGAGCCATGACCTTACCTTCCATACTTAGTTGAATATTGCAAGATTATCGGCGGTCACATCAACTCGCCTAGTGCGACATGCCACCCGTACCGACCATCCAAGAGATGAGTAGGAAGCCCACGCACACGATCACGAGGATGCCGCGACCCCAGACGGGGCGAATGAGCGAACGCATCGAACGGGACACACCTACGCGCAGGTCGGAGGCGAAGGGCATGAGCCATGCTGTCACGACCATCACGGCCGCGAGGGCCCAGACGATGATGGCGCCGACGGGGTCGCTCAACCAGAAGGAACTGCGCTGTACGCGCAGGGCGGTGGCGATCTGCGTGGGCCATCCCCACTGGACGGATCCGTCGTGAGCATAGGAGACGATGATCCAGATCAAATACGGAAGCAACGCCCCGACGGCGAGCGCTGCGATCGTGGCGCCCAGCGATCGTGCCAGCAGGACGGGGGACATGGCGATGACGGCCGCATCGTCGCTGGACCTGGGTCCGTGCACGGCGCGCCGCTTCTCCAGCCAGCGGTCGATCGCGCCGACCAGCCCGAAGGCGGTCAGGGCGACGCCGACGATCAGCGTGCCACTCAGACCAAAGAGAAGGGGCAGGGACGCGAGCGTCACCAGGACGACTCCGCCGGAGATCCAGGCCCCCTCGCCCCAGAAAGAGGACTGATTCGAGCGTTCCGCGTCCTGGTCGGACTGTGAACGGGGCTGCCATGAGACCGGCTGCCCCTCCTGGCGCACCTGAATACGAGAGTCGGCGTTCGGTCCCCTCGATGCGCCGGGGACCGCGTAGCGCGGGGCTCCCGTGGGGGCGGGCAAGCCGGAGCGCGGGGCTCCCATGGGGGCAGGGCGACCGGACAGTGAGCCAGTCAGGGGCGCGTAGGCGCCGCTCGCCGCGGCGTACGAGGCTCCCCGGCCGGGGTAAGCGCCGGGCTGACCCGAATGGGAGCCGCGATCGTAGGGCCCCAGCTCCTCGGCCGACTCGCCCTCAGTGTCCTCGTCCCAGTCCTCACCCTCGTCCGACTCGTCCCAGTCCTCGCCCTCGGCGTCCTCGGACTCAACCCAGCCCTCGTCCTCGCCGTCCCAAGCGGAATCCTCGTCATCGACGGTGTCCGAGGCCTCCTCGGCCTCGTCCCATACCGTTTCCGCGGCGGAATCCTCCCACTCGTCCTTCCCCCAAGACACAGATTCGGTGTCGACCTGCTCGGTGTGATCATTGGCTGCCGTGAACTCCGAGGGGTCGCGGCGCGGGTGGACCGGGTAGGTGACGGCGCGCGCGCCGACGCTGCCCGGGCGCGAGGTAGTCATTTCCTCCCACTCCGGAGGAGCGGCGATTTCCTGCGGCTCAGAGTTGATGGACTGGGTGCGCTCGCCGGTGTCGAGCAGCTGCGCCCAGTTGACGGTGACATAGTCGAGCTCGCCGGGCGCCCAGCCAACGGCGCTCATGAGGTGCGCGACGATCAGGGACGGCGAGGGACGAAGGTCCGGGTTGGCCGACAGGCCACCGCCGAGGGCGTCGGCGACCATGGGATGCAGGCCGGACAGGTCGGGCTCACCTTCGATGACGCGCATCATGGTGGCCATAACGTCGCCCTTACCGAAGGGCGGGCGCCCGGTCGCGCACGACAGCAGGGTCGCACACCAGGCCCACCAGTCGGATTCCTTGGTGGCTGGCTTGCCTCGCAGGAGCTCTGGAGCTGTGTAGCCGGCCGAGCCGGAGACGAGGCCGGTGCGGGTCAGGTGCTGATCGTCGACCGCCATCGCAATGCCGAAGTCGATGAGGACGGGGCCGCGCGACGAACAGATGATGTTCGAGGGTTTGATGTCTCGGTGAATGATGTTGGCGTGGTGAACGGCCGCGATCGTCGAGGCCAGGTGATAGGACAGGGCGGCCACGCCGCGCAGCGGAATCGGCCCGGAGGACAGGATCTCCGCCAGGGTCGGCCCTTCGACATACTCAGAGACAACGAAGGGCTGCGTCGCATCGATTTCCGCGTCGACGATGTGCGCGACGAAGGGAGAGCGCACCGAGTTAACGGTGCGAGTCTCACGTTCGAGGCGCGCCCGAGAGTCGTCCGACGTTGCGAGCGCAGGGTGCATCGCCTTGAGGGCGACACGCGTGCCACCCTCATCTTCAGCTAGCCACACCGTACCCGCGCCGCCCGTTCCGAGCCGGCGGATCAGTCGGTAGCCTCCTAGGTCCTTTCCTTCTTCCACGCCCCCAGCCTACCGGTCCTACCGCGGGCGCGCGCCCACCTGCGGGCCAAACCACGGCCTCGGCAAGGAAAACGAGGCGGCTCCCACACCCGAACGCCACCGAGCGGATCCACCATCCGACCGGGACTGTACACGCGCGGGCGTCCGTGATAGGTTCAATCCTGGTCGCACGCACGGAAAGATCCGGGCACGCACCCCGTGGGCGAAGACGCTCCACGGTCACCCCACAACGGATCGTCCGGCACGTACCTGCCGGTGGGAAGGAATTGAACATGGCAAGCGTAACCTTCGATCACGCGTCCCGCGTCTACCCCGGTGCCGATAAGCCTGCTGTCGACCAGCTGTGCCTCGACATTGCGGACGGTGAGTTCCTCGTCCTCGTCGGCCCCTCCGGCTGCGGTAAGTCCACCTCCCTGCGCATGCTCGCAGGTCTGGAGGACGTCAACGGCGGTCGCATCCTCATCGGCGACAAGGACGTCACGGATGTTCCCCCGAAGAACCGCGACATCGCGATGGTCTTCCAGAACTACGCGCTCTACCCGCACATGTCCGTGCGCGAAAACATGGGCTTCGCCCTGAAGATCGCGGGCGTGCCCAAGGAGGAGATCAACAAGCGCGTTGAAGAAGCCGCGAAGATCCTCGACCTGGAGCCCTACCTGGACCGCAAGCCCAAGGCTATGTCCGGTGGCCAGCGTCAGCGCGTCGCCATGGGCCGTGCGATCGTTCGTAAGCCCCAGGTGTTCCTCATGGACGAGCCGCTGTCGAACCTGGACGCGAAGCTGCGTGTGCAGACCCGTACGCAGATCGCCTCCCTGCAGCGTGAGCTCGGCGTCACCACCGTGTACGTCACCCACGACCAGACCGAGGCCCTGACGATGGGCGACCGCATCGCGGTCCTCGCCGGCGGCCTCCTCCAGCAGGTCGGAACCCCGCAGGAGATGTACGAGCGTCCCGCCAACGAGTTCGTCGCCGGCTTCATCGGCTCCCCCGCCATGAACCTGGGCACCTTCACAGTGGACGGCGAGTGGGCCAAGATCGGCCCGGCGCGCGTGCCGCTGTCGGAGGCCACCCGCGCGGCCCTGACCCCCGAAGACGGCGGAAAGATCAAGATCGGTTTCCGCCCCGAGGGCCTCGAGGTCGTCGACGAGACCGTCAAGGGCACCATCCCCGTCGAGGTTGACTTCGTGGAGGAGCTCGGCTCGGACGCCTACGTGTACGGCCACCTGGTCGGCGACGAGAAGGGCGAGGGCCTGGGCTCCGGCGCCGAAGGCACCTCCAAGCAGCTGATCGTGCGCGTCCCCCCCCGCGCACCGCCCCCGGCCGCGGCGGCGTCCTGTACGTGCGCATCCGCGAGGGCCAGCAGCACAACTTCTCGGCCGCCACGGGCGTTCGCCTGCCCGAGTGATCCGCTAGCGGATCCTCTCCAATGACCGGCTCCGGCCTCGTCCATGTCATTTCCGGACGAGGCCGGGGTTCGTTCATGCGCATCGTGTTATGTGCCGCAATCAAACACTCCCCCACCAGGCACATTAGGCAGGTCGCGTCGGAAATGAGACAATAGGGATATGGCACTGGATATCACGGCAGCTGCGGTCGACCCAGCACTCCTGGACCTCCCCCTGGGACATTCCTCTGGAGGAGTGGCCGTCGTCCCTGCTCGCCGCGCTCCCCCGCGGCATCTCTCGCCACGTCGTACGCTTCGTGAATCTGTCGGGTCGCGTTCTGGCCGTCAAGGAGATCGGTGAGACGGTCGCACACCACGAGTACGACATCCTGCGCGATCTGTCCCGTCTGGATGTCCCTTCTGTCGATCCCGTCGCGGTAATCACCGGGCGTGTGGGCCGAGACGGCGAGGAGCTCAACGCGGTGCTGATCACCGAGCACCTGCAGTTCTCTCTGCCCTACCGCGCGCTTTTCTCCCTGTCGATGCGCGAGGACACGGCGAAGCGCCTCATCGACGCCCTCGCGCTGCTGCTCGTGCGCCTGCACCTCATCGGCTTCTACTGGGGCGACGTCTCCCTGTCGAACACCCTGTTCCGACGCGACGCCGGCGAGTTCGCCGCCTACCTGGTGGACGCCGAAACCGGCGAATTGCACCCGAAGCTGACCCCCGGTCAGCGCGAGTACGACGTGGACCTGGCGCGCACCAACATCATCGGCGAGCTCATGGACCTTCAGGCCGGAGGCTACTTCCCCATGGACGTCGACCCGATCGACGTGGGTGACCGCATCCGCACCCAGTACAACCTGCTGTGGACCGAGGTCACCGCCGAAGAATACTTGCCCAATGACCAGCGCCAGTACCTGGTGAGTGAGCGCATCCGGCGCCTCAACGACCTGGGATTTGACGTGGCCGAGCTGCGCATGGCCTCGGACAACACCGGTGAGCACCTCGTCATTCAGCCCAAGGTGGTCGACGCGGGACACCACAACCGCAAGTTCATGCGTCTGACCGGCATGGATGTCGGTGAACATCAGGCACGTCGGCTCCTCGGCGACATTGACGCATGGCGCGCCACACACGATATGCATGACGTGCCCGTCGAGCAGGCTGCGCACGACTGGCTCACCAACGTTTGCACCCGTCGTCCGCTCGATCCCCCGGGAGCTGGCCGGCAAGCTCGAGCCCGCGCAGCTCTATCACGAGTACCTGGAGCACCGCTGGTACATGGCTCAGCAGGTCGGCCACGATGTGTCGCGCGAAGAGGCCCTCGCCTCCTACATCACCAACATCCTGCAGTCGAAGCGCGACGAGGCCGTCCTGCTCGAACCCGCTTCGGAACGTCCCTCCATGCCCAACGCGGCGACACACCCCGACCTATGGTGACAGGGTAGTAGCCCCGCACCGATCACCCTAGGAGCATCCATGTCCGATTTTCCCCGCATTTTTGCCCACCGCGGCGCATCCTCGCTCGCGCCGGAGAACACAATCGCCGCGTTTTCCAAGGCTATGGAGGTCGGTGCCCGCTGGTTCGAGTTCGACGTGGACATCACAGGCGACGGCTCGCTGATCGTCATTCACGACAACACCCTGGACCGTACGACGAACGGGTCAGGCTCCTACTACGGGCTGTCCTTCTCGGATATTCGTCGCCTGGACACGGGCCGTTGGTTCTCGGACACGTACCGCTTCGAGCGTATTCCCGAGGCCGCGGACGCACTCGCGTTCGCCCACGCCCAACAGATGGGCGCCAACCTGGAGATCAAACCCTGCGCCGGGGGCGCGCGCCTGCGTGAGCGCCTCATCGAGGCCCTGGCAGTGACCCTGGGCGGCCAGAAGGTGCCTTCTCGGCTCATCGTCTCCTCCTTTGATCACGAGCTGCTGGCGGCCTTCCACGAGGTCTGCCCCACCGTGGCGCTCGGCTGGCTCATCGAGCGTGCGTCCGACGAGTGGCGCGAGGGCGCGGCCGCCTAGGCGCGACCGCGATCCACCCCGGCGTGAAGGGGCTGACAGCCTCCGATGTGCGCGCGATGCGCGACGCGGGCTTCGAGGTCAACGTGTGGACGGTCAACGACGTGGACCAGGCGCGTGAACTGGCCTCGTGGGGTGTCACCGGTATCTTCACTGACCGCCCGCAGGATTTCCCCACCGAGGCCTTGGCGCGCTAAGGGGTAGGCACGCCCGCTCCCTTCACAGACGTAACGGCCGGGGTCGCTGACGCGACCCCGGCCGTTTACTGGCTCTTCGCATGTAAGGGTGTAGGAGGTGTCGGAGTGGGCCAGAGTGCAGGTGTCGCAGTGGGCCGGAGTGCAGGTGCCGGCGTGGGCGGCGTGGGCGGCGTGCCGCCAGTAGGGCCCAGCTGCGCATGGAGGGGTGCGGCAGTGAGTGGTTCGGTGTGCCAGTTCCGCGTTTGTTCTTGTTTGTTGGGGCACTGCACCCGATCCGTAGGCAATGCACCTTTTCTGTTCGGGTGCACCGCCACGTAACGGGTGCAGCGCCCCATATCGGGTGTAGTGCCCCTGATCAGGTGCAGCGCCCCCGTGCTTGTGGCGGTTGTGGCGGCTGTCGGGGTTGCGGGGGTCTTCTGTGCTTGAATTGTCTTCCGCTTGGGCTGTCTTCCGGGCTTGAGTTGTCTTCCGCTTGGGTTGTCTTCTGTTTGGGTCTTTGTGGCGTCTCATGTTGTGGTTCCTCAGAAATGTCGCACGTAATTCCCCGACATGTATTTCAAACGTTGAAATCACATCGTTGGAATTCTGCGGTTTTCTCGATACCTATGAAAAGTTAGGGTACCCAAATTACGTGCGAGTTTTGGTTGATGAGGCTCCCGAGGCGAACTCCTGTGTTCGGTCGTCCCACGACACTGTCCACGACCCCCGGGACACATCACTCCGAGCACCGGTAGCGGCGCACGCTCACATGCACGATCGTGGGACGCCACCCGCAGGGCTCATGCGCCAAGCGCCTGACCACCGTGTCACGAGAAATGCCCTGGCACCCGCAGCGTCGACACCACCGATCCTCACCAGTAATACGGCACGCCAACACTGCATGGTCCGCCTCAACGCGCTGACCCGTCACCTCCAACCCCAAGCCATCCAGGCGCGTGAACGCGCCCAGATCAGGGCGATCAAAGGTAGCGCTGGGCATGTCGAGGTCTTTCAGATGGACGGTGTCGGAACCCCCATCATCGGAAGACCTCGACCCCTATCCGGCCACGACACGCCCAACCCCGCCAACGACACCTATACCCTCACATGCGAAGAGCCCGTTTACTGTCCAGATGAACCGGGCGTCCTTACGCCTCGCCCGCGCGGCGCGCGAAGCGCTTGGAGACGTGCTTGGCCAGCGAGAGCTCCGCGATCGAGTCGACGAGCATGAGGCCACCGACGATGCCCGCGAAACGCAGCCAGCCAGAACGAGGAGCGGGTGCGCGCACGGCGGCCACCAGCATGGAGGTACCGATGACGGCCTCGGCGGCGACGGCGGCGTGAATGATCCACGGGCGCTCGACGGCCACGGACTCGTAGGAGTTCCACAGGGGCTTGACGACCGACTGGGGCTGGCCCATCATGATGTCCACGCTGCGGCCGATCGCGTTGGAGATGCCGCGCGCCAGGTGCACGGTGACGCCCTCGACGTCCTCGGCGGCGGTGGTGCCCAGGAGGAAGCCGGCGACGGAGCCGGGCAGGCCGAGCGCACGCACGACCTTCCACACGGATTCTTCGCCGGTCGTGGCCACGGACGCCCACAGAGCGTCCGCGTCAGCGCCGGGCACGGCCTTGGCGATGGCCAGCAGGTCCAGGCGATCGCCGACCAGATCGATGACCTCGCCGGGCAGATCCAGGGCCTTGTCGTGGCCGCCGGGGACGATGGCGGCGTCAATGCCCCAGTTGTGGGACACGATGTGCTCAAGGTGGTCGTCGGTCACCAGGAACACCTGGAACTCTCCGTCCGTGACGGACAGGGTCACCAGGGGCAGATCACCGAAGTTCCAGCCCTCCTTCTCGGCGGGCAGCTCCGCGAGGAGCGCGCGGTGATCGTCAGCCAGCTCCAGGTCGCCCAGGTCGACGCCCTCAAGGGCCGCCAGCAGCGGCACCGACGACGCGGGGGTGCGTCCGATCTCGACGATGCGTGTGGGTGTGCCCTCCACGGCCTCGTCGGCTTCCTCCTCCGAGGGCCACACCTTACCGAGCGGGGAGTCCCCCTCCGGCAGGTGGTCGGCGCTGGCGTTGCCGATGCGTACCTCAGCATCGAAGAGGACCGCGAGCTCGTCGGCCAAGTCCGCGGGGGCGGGGCCGGGGACTACCTCGGTCGAGCCAGCGGGCACGGTAGCGACGCGATCATCCGCGATCGCGACGTTCAGGCCGAGCAGCTGCGGCGAGGAGGGGAACCATTCGAGCTGGGCGAGGATCGAACGTTCCTTCAGCTCGCCCGCGACGACGCTGGGATCCAGCTCGTGGCCGATGATCATGCCTTCAATGCGGGTCCAGTCCTGGGCCATGTCACTACCTTCCTATCCGTGGTGACACCATCTCACCACACTTTGTTCCATTGTGGCGCGTGGCACGCACTTTTGCTCGCCCGCGCGGTCAGAGATGAGACTATTGTTCTTCCGTTCCACCCCACTCGACGGCCACCAGGCCCGTGCGCTGGGGCGTCGGGCCGAAGGCCTGCTCCCGCACCTGCGTGGTCACCTCCGCCTGGCGGATCGTCATGAACACCCGAATGAAGGTGTCCGGCTTCACCGGCGCCCCGGCCTCGTCCGTGAAGCTGTAGCGGGCGTGGGCCGTGTACGAGGACGCATCGAAAGACACGAACGTGTACTCGTTGGCGTGGATGCGCGGCGCCCAGTAGGTGATGAAGTCGGCCGCCTCCTTGTCGGTCAGCCCCAGCAGCGCCAGCTTCTCCTCCAGGAAAGGCACGGCGTCCTCGCGGGCGACGACGGAGCCCTCCTCGGGGGATTCCTGGCCCACAGGCCCGTCCCAGAACAGGGAGGGGTAGGTACGGCCACTCGCATCGGTCAGCGTTCCGTCGGGCGAGGCCGTCACCGTCCACGAGGCCTGGGTTCCCCAATCCGTCGTCTCCAGGGCGTCCGGGGCCGGGTAGGCGGTGTCGATCGCGCCGTCAACGTCAACGCTCACCGTCACAAGCTGTTCCTGGGGCGAGTAGACGTACAGGACCGGCTTCTCCGTCACTCTTCGCTCCCTGTCGTACGTCAGGAGGAAAGCGGTGGCGAACGCAAGACCAGCGACGACAACGCAGCTGAGGATGATGAGGGCTTTTTTCATCACGTCTCTGTCTCTCTCGGGTCGCCCATCGTTGGGCGTTGGCGCGATTGTATCCGACCGCGCGCATGTGTCTATGGTACGGGGTTGTCCGCCCGCCTTTCAAGGACGCCCCTCCCGGTCGGGCCAGCGCACGGCGCACTCCAGCTACTGGACGGCTCCTCCCCATTCGACGGCGGTGAAGCCGCTGCGGGTCGGGGTGGGCCCGAAGACCTGAGGCGTGACCTCCTCGTTCGCATCCGCCGCACGGATCGTCATGAACACCCGAATGAAGGTGTCGGGCTCAACCGGCGCCCCGGCCTCGTCCGCAAACGAATAGGTCACCTGCTGAGCGTAGGAGGAGGCGTCGAAGGACACGAACGTGTACTCGTTGGCACGGATGCGCGGTGCCCAGTAGGTGATGAAGTCGGCCGCCTCCTTGTCGCTGAGGCCCAGCAGCGCCAGCTTCTCCTCCAGGAACGGCACCGCATCCTCACGCGCAACAATGAAGCCCCGCTCCGGCGTATCCTGCCTCACCGGCCCTTCCCAGAACACATACGGGTAGCTGCGCCCACTCGCGTCAGTCAACGTGCCATCGGGCGCAGCACTGATGGTCCACGAGGCCCGGGTCCCCTCTTCCGTCTGCACCTGACGCTCCGGGGCGGGGTACACCATGTCGAGTGTGCCCTTGACGTCGATGGTCATCGTCAGGCCCTGTTCCTCCTCCGGATAGACGTACACGACAGGCTTCTCATCCAGAACCTCATGGTTGCTCTTCTTTTCGTGCGTGTCACACCCCGCGAGGAAGGAAAGGGATGCGACGACTAGGCAGCTTGCGATGATCAGGGTTTTCTTCATGACGTCTCTGTCTCTCTCGGGTCGCCCATCGTTGGGCGTTGGCGCGTGGGGCGCCACCTGCGCGGTTACTCCTATGGTACGGGGTGGGCAGCCCGCCTTTCAAGGACGTGTCTCGCGGGTAGCCCACCTGTCCGTCCTATTGTTCCGTGCCGCCCCATTCGACGGCAGTGAAGCCGCTGCGGGTCGGGGTGGGCCCGAAGACCTGAGGCGTGACCTCCTCGTTCGCATCCGCCGCACGGATCGTCATGAACACCCGAATGAAGGTGTCGGGCACGACCTGGTTACCGGCCTCGTCCGCAAACGAATAGGTCACCTGCTGAGCGTAGGAGGAGGCGTCGAAGGACACGAACGTGTACTCGTTGGCGCGGATCTGCGGCGCCCAGTAGGTGATGAAGTCGGCCGCCTCCTTATCGGTCAGCCCCAACAACGCCAGCTTCTCCTCCAAGAACGGCACCGCATCCTCACGCGCAACAATGAACCCCTGGCGCGGAGCCTCCAGCGTCATCTCCCCATCCCAGAACAACGACGGATACGTCCGCCCACCCTCATCCGTCAGCGTTCCGTCCGGCGAGGCCGTCACCGTCCACGAGGCCCGGGTACCCCAATCCGTCGTCTCCAGGGCGTCCGGGGCCGGGTACACCGTACCCAACTCACCCTCCACATCAAGAGACACCGTCAACGACTGCTCACGCGCGGGATACACATACAACACAGGCTTGTAAACGCCTACATGGATTCCTCCGGTAAAGGCGAGCGTCACCACCACGACGAACAGTACCCAGATGATGCCCAGGACCCCCAGCACGATCGCTCTTGCTGCTCGTTTCACGGTGTTGCCTTCCTCTTTGTCGCCAGGGTGCGCCCCGCCCGCGCGCCCTGCACAAGCGCGGGGCGCGGGGCGCGGGGGCATTACATCGTGCCGCCCCATTCGACGACCGTGAAGCCGCTGCGCGTCGGGGTGGGCCCGAAGACCTGAGGCGTGACCACCTCGTTCGCATCCGCCGCACGGATCGTCATGAACACCCGAATGAAGGTGTCGGGCTCCACCGGCGCCCCGGTCTCGTCCGTGAAGCTGTAGCGGGCGTGGGCCGTGTACGAGGACGCATCAAAAGACACGAAGGTGTACTCGTTCGCGCGGATCTGCGGAGCCCAGAACGTGATGAAGTCGGCCGCCTCCTTATCGGTCAGCCCCAGCAGCGCCAGCTTCTCCTCCAGGAACGTCACCGCATCCTCACGCGCAACAATGAAGCCCTGGCGCGGAGCCTCCAGCGTCATCTCCCCATCCCAGAACAACGACGGATACGTCCGCCCACCCTGATCCGTCAGCGTTCCATCAGGCGAAGCCGTCACCATCCACGAGGCCCGGGTACCCCAATCCGTCGTCTCCAGGGCGTCCGGGGCCGGGTACACCGTGCCCAACTCACCCTCCACATCAAGAGACACCGTCAACGACTGCTCACGCTCGGGATACACATACAACACAGGCTTGTAAGCATGTTGGGAGTCGCGGCTCGGCGAGGGAGTCGGCGACACGGGATCATCCATATTCTCGCAGGCCGTATCCCCACCCTCGCACTCATTCGGGTCAATCAGGGGAACCAAGCCGAAGACGATCGCGGCAGTAGCGACCAGTGCCCCGACAACGACACAAACGATCGTGATCACTGTTTTCTTCATGGCTCCTACGCCTCTCTCACAGTCCGCCATCGGACGTTCCGCCCGCGAGACAACGACCCCGCGCTCCCCCATCATAAGCAGCCCTGCCGCCCGCTTTCAACGAGGTCAGCGTGCGCGCGCAACCCCGCCACGGCCTCGTCACCCGATAGTGAGACAATGCATTGAGTCACAGGCCCGGCGCTGGTATTCTGACGAGTTACGCGACGCCACCCACGAGCGCGTCGCATCCCTCACGTGAAAGCAACGATCATGCCCTTCTTTCTTATCGCGGTGATCGCCATCGCCGCCCTCGTCCTTATCCTCCTCTTCCTGTGGGCAAGCTTCGTGTCCGCTTCCCCGGGCGAAGTCAAGGTCATTTCCGGCCCGCGCGGCCAGCGCGTCCTCCACGGCAAGACGGGGTGGAAGATTCCCCTTCTCGAGCGCGTGGACACCATGACCGCCTCGATGATCTCCGTCGACGCTCAGACCACGGACTTCGTTCCCACCAACGACTACATCAACGTGCGCGTCGACGCGGCCGTCAAGGTCCGCATCGCGACCGATGATGACACGCTGTTCAAGGCAGCGACGCGTAACTTCCTCTACAAGACGACCTCCGAGATCTCCGAGGAGGTACGCGACACCCTTGAGGGGCACCTGCGCGCCATCATCGGCCAGATGAAGCTCACCGACATCATCACCGACCGCGCTGCCTTCTCCGAGCGCGTCCAGGAGAACGCGAAGCAGGACCTGGAGGAGATGGGTCTCCTGATCGTCGCGTTCAACATCCAGAACGTCACCGATCAGAACGGCGTCATCGACAACCTCGGTATCGACAACACCGAGCAGATCCGCAAGACCGCCGCCATCGCCAAGGCGAACGCGCAGAAGGAGGTCGCGCAGGCGACCGCCATCGCCCAGAAGGAAGCCAACGACGCGCAGGTCGCCTCGCAGCTGGAAATCGCTCAGAAGCAGACGGACCTCGCTAAGCGCCAGGCGGCTCTGAAGGTCGAGGCCGACACCGAGAAGGCGAAGGCGGACGCCGCCTACGAGATCCAGTCGCAGATCCAGCGCCGCGACATTGAGCGCGAGACCGCGCAGGCCGACATTGTCAAGCAGGAGCAGCAGGCGGTCATCAAGGAGAAGGAAGTCGTCGTCACCAAGCAGGCCCTGCAGGCCGAGGTGAACGCGAAGGCCGACGCCGAGCGCTACGCCGCCGAGAAGAAGGCCGACGCAGCCCTGTACGCGCGTCAGCGTCAGGCCGAGGCCGAGGCCTTCGAGCGCACCAAGAAGGCCGACGCCGACAAGCAGGCCATGCTCGCCGAAGCCCAGGGTATCGAGGCTCGAGGCCGCGCGGAGGCCTCCGCGATTGGCGCGAAGCTGACGGCCGAGGCCGAGGGTCTCGAGAAGAAGGCCGAGGCCATGACGAAGATGAACCAGGCGGCCGTCCTCGAGATGTACTTCCGTGCCCTGCCCGAGGTGGCGCGCGCCGTCGCCGAGCCCCTGTCCAAGGTCGACACGATCACCATGTACGGCGAGGGCAACAACGCTCAGATGGTCGGCGACATCACGAAGTCGATCAGCCAGATCAACGCGGGCCTCGGCGATTCGCTGGGCCTGGACCTGCAGCAGATGTTCACGGCACTCGTGGGCGCCAAGGTCGTCTCCCCGACTATCTCCGACGCGGTTGCGGAGGGTGTGCGCGACGCCTCCGTCCCGAAGCCTCCGCAGGGGTGAGCGAGGCTCGCGCACAACGCGGGCGCAGCCTGTGCCGCGGGCGTGCGAAACACGACCGCGTGTGAGGCGGGCTCGCGAGGCGGGCTCGCGACACGGGCCGCTCGTGATGCGGGCTCGCGATACAGACCGCTCGTGATACGGGCCGCTCGTCATATGGGGCGGGATCCTACGGGGTCCCGCCCCGCTGCTATGCCCAGCTTTCCCGCCGTCGGTGACCCACCCCGCTATCGGCGCTCCACCCCACTGTCACACACCCACCCCTCCCCTCCCCTCCCCCAAAAAAATTCGCACGTAATTTAATCCGGTCACTTTTTGAGATAGCTAGAAAACGTTGCAATTCCAACGATGCTATTTCATACTTTTAAGTAGCCACGGGGGAATTACGTGCGACGTTGGTGGGAAACCATCATGCCTCGTGTCCTGATGTCCCCCATTGCAGCCACCACGAGAACCTGGCCTCCGCAAAATAGCGACCGAAACGGTCCACGCTACGCCGTCAAGCGATACGCTTCAGTATGGAACAAAAAGCAAAAGGCTCCCTCCTCGTGAGGGTTGGCTCCGCCTTGAGTAGCCTCGTCTTTCTCGGCGTGTCAGGACTGGCCTACCTATTGGTTGCCGACGTGTACGACATGTATCCGCAGCTCGCGTATCGCGCTATTTTTTCAGTCCTCGGCGTGCTCATCCCACTCCCGCTCGCTTTTTTCTTCGGTCTTGTCACAGTGCGCCACACGCTGTCACTACACCGGCTGATGGCGAGCGCAGCGAGATGCATGTGGGGCTTCTTCGGGCTCTTCCTGCTCACCTGGTTGCTTGAGGGACTCCTCATCGGAGAGGCACCCGGCCCCTTCATGTACGTGTGTGTCGGCACTCTCATCCTGTCGGCAACGATCGCGCACCTCCTCACGCTCGGCGCACGCGCCGCGAATCCTCATAGGGCCAGGGCAGGAAACGCACAGACAGCAAGCCCCGACCGATCGGAGGAGACCGTTGCGTAGCCGATCAGCGTTTCTAGATGCGCTTAGGCTGGTCTTGTTGACACTTCGCGAAGCGGGTTCGCGTGCGACCAACACGCCGTGCCAGACAATGAATCCGCCAAAGTGCAGACCCATTCAGCCAAAACCTTCGTTTTTGGGTGCCTTTCACCCAATGGGTCTACACTTTGGCCGCAACAACGCTCAAGACCGCGACCTCATCGCCACCAATCGGGGGGAATTGCACTACACGAGCGTCCGACACGCCGACGACATGCCGCCAGCAGGCTTCGTGTAGCGCAAAACCCCCATCGAATACGAACTACACCAATCAGCCTGGACAACAGCCGCATAAACAAACTGTCAACAACTTGCGCACCCCCCAGACCCCAATAGCGAGCACCCGAACAGATGCACTCTCCACACGCGGATAGGTTGTGCCGATGCGGATAGGTTATCGCCACGCGGATAGGTTAATAAGCTATCCACATGTTCATAACCTATCCATAGCGCAATAACCTATCCGCGTACGCAGCCGGTTTGGTCGGCCTGGAGGACAGGGAAGGTTAGGACGGCCCAGCCGCGGTGCCGGTGGGCGACGGCGGGACCAGCACTAAGCAAAAGTCGCATGCAATTCACAAACACAAGTGGCGTACCATCACAAACTGATACAACCCAGCACAATGCGGGCGGCGAATTGCATGCGAGATTACGGAACGACGAACAACACACCAGCACACCAGGCCCCGCCGGTGTGGAGGGCGCCGGAGGGGCTGGAGGACCTGACCGCGGCGCAGGTGGGCGACGGCGGAGCCTGTCAACACACAAACGACAAGCCCGACCGATCGGGGGCGCCGCGAGGCCTGCGGGGCCTGGCCGCGGTGCTGGTGGGCGGCGGCAGGGCCTGGTCGGGCTTCGAGATCGACCACTCCGAGCGAAGCTCGCGTGTGGCGATCTCGCGGGCGGGCCGCCGCCCACCGGCACACACAGCGGCCCGGCCCAACAAAACAAGCCACGCGGCGGCAGGGCCTGGCCGGGCATTGAGCCGACGCGCCGAGCACCATCAGCCGCGAATGCCCAACTGGTGTGGAGGACATCGGAGGGCCAGGCCGCGGTGCCGGCGGGCGGCGGCAGGGCCTGGCCGGGCTTCGAGAAGACACGCCGAGCCGATCATCAGCACACCCGGCTCCACTGGTGTGGAGGACACCGGGGGCCCGGCCGCGGTGCCGGTGGGCGGCGGCAGGGGCCTGGCCGGGCTTCGAGATCGACCACTCCGAGCGAAGCTCGCGTGTGGCGATCTCGCGGGCGGGGCGCCGCCCACCGGCACCAACACGCAGGCACAAACACTCAGCCACAAACGCATAGGCACAACGAAGCCGCCCGGCCCCACAGGGGCCGGGCGGCTCACGCATCAGGACGCTAGGCGACCATCAGCGAAGGTTTCAGCGCATCTGGGTGCCGGTGGCGCCCAGGCGCTCGCAGGCCTCGACAACGCGGGCGGCCATGCCGGCCTCGGCCGACTTGCCCCACGTACGCGGGTCGTACTGCTTCTTCACGCCGACCTCGCCGTCGATCTTGAGGACGCCGTCGTAGTTGCGCAGCATGTGGTCAACGACCGGGCGGGTGAACGCGTACTGCGTGTCGGTGTCGACGTTCATCTTGATGACGCCGTTGGCGACAGCGGTGGCGATTTCCTCGGCGGTGGAGCCGGAGCCGCCGTGCATGACCAGGTCGAAGGGACGATGGTCGAGGCCGAAGTGTTCCGCGACCTCCTTCTGGATGGTGCCGAGCAGCTCGGGACGCAGCTTCACGTGGCCGGGCTTGTAGGCGCCGTGCACGTTGCCGAAGGTCAGGGCGGTGATGTAACGACCGTTCTCGCCCAGGCCCAGGGCCTCAACGGTCTTGATGCCGTCTGCGGTGGAGGTGTAGAGCTTCTCGTTGATCTCGCCAACGACGCCGTCTTCCTCGCCGCCAACAGCGCCGACCTCGATCTCGAGGATGGTGTTGGCCTTAACGGACATGGCGAGCAGTTCCTTCGCGATCTCCAGGTTCTCGTCGAGCGGGATCGCGGAGCCGTCCCACATGTGGGACTGGAAGGTGGGGAGCTTGCCGTCGGCGACCTGGCCGGCCTCGATCTCGAGGAGGGGACGGACCCAGGAGTCGATGTTCTGCTTGGCGCAGTGGTCGGTGTGCAGAGCCACGGTGATGCCGTAGTTCTTGGCGACCTCGTAGGCGTAGGCGGCGAGGGCCAGAGAGCCGGTGACGCGGTTCTTGATGGTGGAGCCGGAGCCGTACTCGGCGCCGCCGACGGACACCTGGATGATGCCGTCGGACTCGGCCTCGGCGAAGCCCTGGAGGGCGGCGGTGATGGTCTGGGACGAGGTCACGTTAATCGCGGGGTAGGCGAACTTGCCGTCCCGTGCGCGATTCAGCATCTCTGCGTAGACCTCAGGGGTTGCGATAGGCACTTGGAGCCTCCTAATCGAGTGACAGTTTTGTCACGATCGATTGTCTCACATTTTGCTTGATCGGGAAAGGATGGAAGTCCCGTTCGGACAGGGTCTTTTCATTCAGCGAGCGCGTGTGGTACGCGCTTGGCGAGGCCGGGCTGGCCTGCGTGTCCGCGTCTCTCGCGGGTGCTGTCACGAGGCGGGGGTAGCTCTTGTGGGTGTGGCGCGCTGGGGCGGTGGCGGGGTCAGGGGAGGGGGGCGGGGTGTGCCGCGAGGCGCGAGGCGTGCGCCCACATGACGATCGCGGCGGCGTGGCCGACGTTCATGGAGCGCGTCGAGCCGCGCTGGGTGATGGCGACGACAAGGCGACAAGCGGCGAGCATGTCCTCGCTGAGGCCCGAGGCCTCGGACCCAAAGACCAGGCAGGCGCGCTCGGGCAATACGGCCCCTTCAAGGGCGACGGAGCCGTCTACATTGTCGACGCCGACGAGGGCCAGGCCCTCACGCTCGCAGTGCTCGACGAGTTCGCTCACCTGCGCGCGGTGATCCACCGGCAGGTATCGGTCGGTCACCATGGCGCCGCGTCGGTTCCAGCGCTTGCGGCCCACGACGTGGACGCGGCGCGCGCCAAGCGCGTTGGCCGTGCGCACGATGGAACCGATGTTGAAGTCGTGGTCCAGGTTCTCCACGGCCACCTCGAAGGGAAGCGAGCGGGCGGCGACGTCCTCGCGAATCGCATCCATCGTCCAGTAGCGGTATCGGTCCTCGACGTTGCGCCGATCCCCGTGCTCCAGGAGCTCCCGGTCATAGTGCTCGCCAACCGGCCAGGCGGCCTGCCCACCCGGCCACGGACCGACCCCCACCTGCGCGCGCGAACCAGCCCCGGCCTCGTACGCCTCAGTGTCCCCAGAAACCGCGCCCTGCCGCGCGATGTCACACCCGTTTTCCAACTCGTTCACGGATCCCACCCTAGCGGGAACGTAGAATGGAGGCATGAATCCGCTGATGAACGAACCAACAGCACTCAGTGAGTTGCCGCCTGTGAGCGCGTGGCTCTCCGACATGGACGGCGTCCTGGTCAAGGAGAACCGCGCACTGCCGGGCGCCAACGAATTCCTGGCGGCGCTGCGCGCCAACAACATTCCGTTCCTGGTCCTCACCAACAATTCGGTGTTCACCAACCGCGACCTCTCGGCGCGCCTGGCGAACTCGGGCCTAGACATCCCCGAGGAGAACATCTGGACCTCCGCCAACGCGACGGCCGCCTTCCTCCAGCAGCAGTCCCCCGGCTCGACCGCGTACGTCATCGGCGAGGCCGGCCTGACCACCGCGATCCACACCGCCGGATACGTCATGACGGAAACGGATCCGGAGTTCGTGGTGCTCGGCGAGGTGCGTTCCTACGACTTCCGCGCCCTCACCCAGGCGATCCGCTTCATCGAGGGCGGCGCGAAGTTCATCGCGACGAACCCCGACGTCTCGGGCCCCTCCGACGAGGGAACCCTGCCCGCGTGCGGCGCGATCGCCGCGATGATCACAGCGGCCACCGGCAAGCAGCCCTACTTCGTGGGCAAACCGAACCCGGTCATGATCCGCGCCGGCCTGAACACGATCGGCGCCCACTCGGAGCGCGCCGCGATGGTCGGCGACCGCATGGATACCGACGTTCGCGCCGGTGTCGAGGCGGGCCTGCGCACCCACCTGGTGTTGTCCGGCTCCACGGCGCGCGAGGACATCTCCAAATACCCGTTCCGCCCCTTCGGCATCCACGAGGGCATCGGCGATCTCATCAAGCTCGTCGAGGCGGCCCACTGACCTACTCCGTCCCGGAAAGGAACCCCCATGACCAACGATTCCCACAAGGCGCGCCTGGCCACCCTCGTCCAGGAGCTCTCCGTCATTCATGAGAAGGTCACCCTGGCGTCGGGCCGCGAGTCCGACTTCTACGTCGACATGCGCCGCTCGACGCTGCACCACGAGGCGGCTCCCCTCATCGGCCACGTCATGCTGGATCTCCTGGAGGAGTCTGGCTTCGCGGTGGGCGAGGAGTACGTGGCCGTGGGTGGCCTGACGATGGGCGCGGACCCGGTGGCCACCGCGATGCTGCATGCGGCGGCCTCGCGCGGCCTCGACCTGGACGCCTTCGTCGTGCGCAAGGCGGCCAAGGATCACGGCATGAAGCGCCGCATCGAGGGCCCGGATGTCGTGGGCAAGAACGTCGTGGTCCTGGAGGACACCTCCACGACGGGCGGCTCCCCGCTGGAGGCCGCGCTCACGCTGCGCGAGGCGGGCGCGAACGTCGTCGCCGTCGCGGTGATCGTGGATCGCGCGACCGGCGCGAAGGAGCGCATCGAGGCCGAAGGCTTCCCGTACTTCTACGCGCTGGGCCTGGAGGATATTGGCCTGGCCTGATCCTTTCCGTCCATCGACGAGGCCGGGGCCGGGTTCTGCGTGAACCTGGCCCCGGCCTCGTTATCGTCTGAGCGCCCTCACATGTGGGGCACGGCGCGCATGGCGCGCGCGGTGACCCAGCGCGGGGCGAGCTTCATGATGCCCATGGCGACCTTGTAGGTGGCTGTGGGGGTGACGTGGATGCGCCCGGCGCGCACGGCGTCGAGGGCTGCCGTGACGACCTGGTCGGGGCTGGCCATGAGCCAGGAGGGGGTCGAGCGCATGTCGACGCCCGCCCGCTCGAAGAAGGGCGTATCGACGGGGCCGGGGCACACGACGGTCGCGGTGATGCCCGAACCCTTAAGTTCGGCGGCCAGGCCTTCGGTGAAGGCGACGACCCAGGCCTTGTGCGCGGAGTAGGTGCCAGCCCCCGTACGCGAGGCGACGGAGCCGACGTTGAGAATGGCGCCGCGTCCGCGCGAGCGCATGGAGATACCGGCGTGGTGGGCCAGCGTCATGACGGCGCGGACCATGACGTTCAGGCCGTTGATTTCGTTCTCGAGGCTGTTGTCGAGGAACGCGCTTCCCAGGCCGAATCCCGCGTTGTTGACGAGGAGGTCGACGGGGCGCAAGTCCGGCTTCTCGGTGTCCGCGGGGCCTCCGACGTCGAGGCGGGAGGCGACGCGCGCGCAGCCCGCCTCGGTGGACAGGTCGGCGGCGATGACCTCGGAGCGCACGCCCGCGACGTTTGCGAGCGAGGCCGCGAGCGCTGCCAGGGCGTCCTCGCGGCGCGCGACGAGCACCAGGTCGTGGCCTGCGGAGGCCAGCTGCCAGCAGAATTCTTCACCAATCCCGGAGGTTGCTCCGGTCACAAGCGCGGTTCCCATGGGGGAAGTCTAGCGCGCTCGCGTGTGGGTAGCACGAAGCCGGGGCGGGCTCGCGCACGTGTCGCGAGTCCGCCCCGGCCTGCTGTTTTATCGCGTGCGGATCAGGAATCCGGCTCCGCCGCCGGCGAGGGCCGCCGGGATGAGGAGGAGGAGCAGCCAGTAGGGGCTCCAGCCTCCCGAGCGTCCAGCGTCGGTCGCCGCCGCGATGGGCAGCGAGGCGGCCGCGTCGCTGGTGCCCACCGAGGGGGCTCCGGCGGCGCCGGACTGGGCGCTCTCACCGCTCTGGGCGCCGCTCTGCGGGCTGGCAGTCGCAGACGGGGTCGCGGCGGGTGCCGCCTTGGGGGCGGTGACCGGGGTGGCGCCACCCGAGGAGGTCGTAGCGCCCGATCCACCGCGCGAGGCGGCTCCGGAACTCAGGACTGCCTGCGTGCCCGGGGCGCCCGCGCCGGATGCGGAGGCTGCGGGGCGGGTTGCGCTCGAGAGCACTCCCCTGGCCACGGCCTTGTTTCCAGAAGGAGCTGCGGGTGCCGCTGCCGGGGACCCTCCCGGGCGAGAGCTCGGAGCGGGCACCGGGGCAGCGCTCGGCTCGGGAGCGGGAGTCGGCTCAGGCGCAGGAGTCGGCTCAGGCACAGGTGCCGGGTCAACGCTCGGCTCAGGAGCCGGCGTCGGCTCAGGCGCAGGAGTCGGCTCAGGCACAGGTGCCGGGTCAACGCTCGGTTCGGGAGCGGAAGCCGGCTCAGGCGCAGGTACCGGGTCAGCGCTCGGCTCAGGCGCAGGTGCCGGGTCAACGCTCGGCACAGGAGTCGGCTCAGGCACAGGTGCCGGGTCAACGCTCGGCTCAGGAGCCGGCGTCGGCGCGGGGCCCGGCGAGGGCGTCGGGACCGGCTCGTCGCCCGGAGTGGGCGCGGGCTGGTCGTTGTGGTGGCCGGAGCGGACCACGACGGTGAAGGACTGCGGCTCGGCGAGGACGCGCTCGCCGCTGCGGGCGCCCACCTCGATGCGGTAGGTTCCGGGTGCGCTGAACACCCAGTTGCCGTGCATGTGCGTGGACTCGGTCGTGTGGACCGCCCCGTCGCCCGCGGCCGAGTCGAAGTGGATGCGCGCGCCGGTTCCGAAGGTGCCGCCCTGGAAGAAGGCGACGCGAGCACCCTGGGGGGCCTCGGCCAGGTGCAGGGTCAGGTCCGCGCCCTCGGGCAGGGCGGCGTAGTCGATGCCTTCGGTGGACAGGCCGGGCCACACGATGTCGCTGTTTTGCGTTTCGGGCAGCACGTAGGTGGCGGTGCCCACCGGGCCGAGCACGTCGTAGCTCGCGTCCGACAGGGAGGCCGGGCGCACGAAGCGAGCGTTGGGGCCGACGGACAGGGTCGTGGAGGACAGGGTGCGCAGCACGGAGGTGCGCGCGTTGGTGAGCGAGTCGTCCTTGACGGCCAGCCCGTAGGTGGTGCCGTTCTCGCCGGCCGCCTGGGTCAGGCGCACGTCCAGGTGTCCGCGGCCGATCTCGACGGGGTCGGTCAGCAGTGACGAGGCCGGGGCCGGGTTGTCTCCTCCACCGGGGTTGGGCGCGGGCTCAGGGCTGGGCGCAGGATCGGGGGTCGGGTCGGGTGCGGGCTCGGGTTCGACGGGAGCCGGGGAGCCGTCACGCATCTTGAGCGTGGCGGTCAGACCCACGTGGTCGCCAACGGTGACGTCGGAGGCATCAGCAACCGTCATGACCGCGTCGGAGCGGGGGTGGGGGCGCAGGACGACGCGCATGTACATGGGGTCAGATTGGCACACGCCCAGGTCCTGGGTCTTCGTGTCCATGCCGCCGGCCCCCAGCGTGCCTTCCATCGAGCACCAGGGGCTGAAATCCCACTTGGATTCGAGGAACTCGATCTTGTAGGTGGCGCGCAGGTTGGGGTCTGCCGCCTTGACGGTGGCCGTGTACTGGTCGGTCGTGCCGGGGATCAGGTCGTAGGAGACGTCGACGCGGCGCGAGGCCACGGGCAGGCGGTCGGGGTTCCACTCGGGAGCGGGGTCGGGGTTGGAGGGTCCCAGGATCGTGTCGGATCCGCCGACGGTGACGGGCTCAGTGTCCTTCTGGGAGTAGTACGCGGCCTGGGAGACCCAGCGGGCGGAGGCGGAATCGGAGGGGATGTAGATCGCCTGGACGGCCGCCGCGTCCGCGCCGAGCAGCTCGGAGACGGTTGCGCGACCGCCCTCAACCACGGCCTCGGTGAGGAAGTAGCCGTTGACGGTGATCCACGCGCGTCCCGTGTCGGTGGGAACGCCCGTGTCGAGCGTGATGTCGGTGAGGTAGTTGTCGCCGGGATGTTCACGCTCGGTGTGGTGGGACAGGGTGAGCGTGGGTGTGGCGGCGTTGCCGTCGGTGCGCTCTGCTCGGGCCGCGTTGTAGGCGGACACAATGTCCTTGATCGTGCCGTCGGCAGGGTTCGCACCGCCAACCTGCCAGACCAGCGGGGTGATCGGCGAGGAGTAGAGGGCGGTGCCGTCGGCGCTGCGCGCGGTCATCTTGTAGTTCGCGACGTAGCGGCCGGGCTGGGTGAAGGTCGTGTACAGGTGCGTGTGGCGGGGGTTGTAGACGGACCGGTAGGCGGTGTCATGGCTGGAGAGGAAGCGGTTAACGCTGTCACCGTTGTCGATGAACATCTCCATGCGGCCCGGGCCGTCGACGCTGATGAGGTCGAGCGTGTAGGTCTCACCCTCGAACTTGTCCATGTCTCCGATCTCGCCGGCGCCCAGGCCCGCCCAGATGGGCGTGTTGCCGGGGCCGGGGGTCTGGGGGGCGGCGTTCAGGACGCTTCCTTCGGCGCCGAGGAATGACAGGTCGGGACGCTTGGCGGGAACGACGAGCTGCGATTTGGCCTCGTCCTTCTCGCCGGTGCCGGTCCACGCCTTGGGGATCCACAGGGCGGTCTTTTCCATCGGTAGGTTGATGGTGTTGAGGCTAAAGCTGTTGGTATCGTCGTGCCAGACGGGGATGGGCGCATCCACGTGCTGTCCGGTGACGATCCAGTCCTTGTCCTGGTCGGGCCCGGCCCACGCGGTGGCGGGGGTCAGCGCCAGGAAGAGGGCCAGCGCCGCGGTGCTGACGCGTCGCAGGTATGACATAAGGGTGCCTTTTCTAGCTATGTTGTAGATGAGAATCATTATCACTATAGACAATCGGTCCGACAACCGCACGTCATCGCGCGCGTTTCACACGCGTTTCACGCGCCCAGCACCCCGTCCCCCAGCTAGGCTCGACCCCATGAGATTCGCGACCTGGAACGTCAACTCCATCCGCACGCGCGTTGACCGCGTCATCGCCTTCCTCGAGCGCTCAAGCACCGACGTGCTCGCCATGCAGGAAATCAAGTGCCGCCCCGACCAGTTCCCCACCGCCCCCTTCGAGGAGGCCGGCTACCACGTCGCCATCCACGGACTCAACCAGTGGAACGGCGTCGCCGTGGCCTCGCGCTTCCCGATTCTCGACATCCAGGACCACTTCCCCACCCAGCCTGCCTTCGGCGACCCGGCGGTCGTCGAGGCCCGCGCACTCGGCGTCACCATCGACACGACCGACGCGCTCCCGCGCGAGGATGGGCAGGCCTCGTCCATGACGATCTGGAGCCTGTACGTGCCCAACGGGCGCGAGCTCACCCACGCGCACTACGCCTACAAGCTCGAGTGGCTCACCAACCTCGCCGAGCAGGGCCGCGGCTGGCTTGCCGACCCGGAGGCGCTCATTGCGCTGGTCGGCGACTGGAACGTCGCTCCCCTGGATGAGGACGTGTGGGACATGGCCGTCTTCGAGGGCTCAACCCACGTGTCCGCCCCCGAGCGCGAGGCCTTCGCCGCCTTTGCGTCCGACGGCTGGGTTGAGGTCACGCGAGGCCGCGTCACGAACTACACCTACTGGGACTACCAGAAGCTACGTTTCCCCAAGAACGAGGGCATGCGCATCGACTTCGCCTACTGTTCCCCGGCGCTCGCCGCGCGCGTGAGCGGCGCACTGATTGATCGGGACGAACGCAAGGGCAAGGGCGCGTCCGACCACGTGCCCGTCATCGTCGACGTCGACTGAGGGACCGGACGAGGCGTGGGTGAGCCCCGCAACGCGTCGAGGCCTGGGCACGTGCCCAGGCCTCGTTCCGTCTCACTCAGGCGTGTTCGCGCACGAGGGACAACAACGACGCGTTGAGGGCCGACCAGTTGTCGCGGTGCCACGGCCCAAAAGGCTCGGCACCCACGAAAGCGGCGCTGGCCCCGAGGTCCCGGTCCGCCCACACGAAGGAGCCGGACTGACCGAAGTGCCCGATGGTACGCGGGGAGGCATCGGGCGCGGTCCAGTGCGGCGACTTGTCGCCGCGAATCTCCACGCCGAGGCCCCACGGGCAGGGCGCAAAACGCCCGTAGCCGGGCACGACGCCGGCGAGCGTCGGAAACTGTGAGAGTCCCGCGAGGGCGGCCAGCGGCGCGCTCACCAGAGTCGGACGGGCGAGCTCAGCACCGAAAAGGCTGACATCGAACGCGCTGGCGACCCCCGCATGGGCGGGACTACCCGGGATGTCCGCGGAGCCCATTCCAAGCGGGTCAAACACCGTCTGGCGCACCCACTGAGCGACCCCCATTCCGCTCGCCTCAGCCACGACCTCGCCGAGGATACCGAAGCCCTCGTTGGAGTAGATGCGGCGCTTCCCGGGAGCGGCGACAGGACGCCTCCCCTCGAAAGGCAGGCCCGAGGCATGGGCCAGCAGGTGGCGAACCGTTGCCCCCTCGGGACCCGCAGGATCATCCAGGGAGATCAGGCCTCGTTCGACCGCGACCAGCACCGACCACGCGACGATCGGCTTGGTGACAGACGCGAGCGGGAACACTCTGCCCGTATCGCCGTGCGAATAGACGACGTCGCCCCCGACACGAAGGACGAGGGCGGCATCGAAGGACGGCAGCGGTCCGATCACGCGGTGGTGGCTTCCGGAGCAGCCGCGGCCGCGGCGGCTTCTGCTGCCGCCGTGGTCTTCTCGCTGATCTTACGCAGCGTGCGTGCGTAGACTTCCGCGACCTCCTCGGGCACGGACGCGCCGAGCTGGAGGACGTAGTGCGCGGGCAGGTGCAGGAGCTGCACGCACACGGCCAGGAAGTCCGCGACGAATTCGCGGGCGTCGATGGGTTCGTCGTTGTAACGAGCCGACACGACAGAGCCGTACCAGTAGCGGATGAGGATCTTCGCCAGAGTGCGAGGGGGTGGTGCCGATGTCGGCGCCCTCGTCCTCGACGAAGGCGGCGATCATCGCCGTGAGCGCCTCCTCCATCTGCTGGGTCCGGTACTTGTAGTGCGCGTGTGCGGGGTGCGTCTCCGAGGAGGATTCCGCCCACAGGACGCAGTCCAAGGCGATAGCGGCGTCTGCCCCGGGCTTCATGGCGAAACGCATCTCGCCAACCGCCCAGTCGACGAAGGAGCCGGCGGTGATGCCGCCCTCGTCGAAGCCGCCCTCAGCCTCGTCATTGATGGTGACGTCGAAGAGGGCGTTCATCTCCTCGTGACGCTGGATCGCGCTGCGCAGGATCGCTTCCTTGGACGGGAAGTGATAGACGACGGCGGGGTGGGAAATACCGACTCGACGACCGAGGTCGCGCAGAGAGAAGCCGTTGTAGCCTCGCTCCGCGATCAGAACCATCGCTGCCGAGAGGATGGATTCGCGCGTCGCCTGTCCTACGGAATAGGCGCCACGGGCCTTCCTCTGGGTTGTCATATCTTCTCCTGCTGTTGCGGACGTCACATACCGTTAGTCCGAAATACACACTGGTATTCAGTGTAGCGCGCAATCTTAGGGTTTATCAACATTCATGACAAGCCCGTCGAACATCGCATTAATGTCAACTTCCACGCTACACCCATCCTGCACCTGCCCGCCGAGCAGCATAACAGCCAGCCGATCACCGATCTCGCGCTGAATCAAGCGGCGAAGCGGGCGCGCCCCGAAGGCGGGATCATAGCCCACCTGAGTCAACCAGCCGCGAGCTGGCTCACTCACTGTCAAGTTTATGCGGCGATCCTGGAGGCGCGTTTGAAGGGCAGCAACCAGCAGGTCAACGATCTGACCCAGATTTTCGCGGGTCAGGGCGTCAAACATGACAGTCTCATCCAGCCTATTGAGAAATTCTGGCCTGAAATTCGACCGCACAACAGACATGACCGCATCTCGCTTTTCCGAGTCCGTCAAACCCTCGTCCACCAGGAACTGCGACCCCAGGTTTGACGTGAGAATCAGGATCGTGTTGCGGAAGTCGACCGTCCGACCCTGACCGTCAGTGAGACGCCCGTCATCAAGAACCTGCAAGAGGATGTCGAAGATCTCAGGGTCAGCCTTCTCCACTTCGTCCAGGAGAACGACGGAATATGGCCGACGTCGCACCGCTTCGGTCAGCTGACCGCCCTGCTCGTAGCCGACGTACCCCGGAGGGGCACCGACCAGCCGCGCGACCGAGTGCTTCTCCGAGTACTCGGACATGTCGATGCGCACGATCGCACGCTCGTCGTCGAAGAGGAACTCCGCGAGGGACTTGGCCAGCTCCGTCTTGCCGACACCCGTGGGCCCCAGGAAGAGGAAGGAGCCGGTCGGGCGATTCGGATCGGACAGGCCCGCGCGCGAACGCCTCACGGCGTCCGATACCGCTCGCACCGCCTCCTTCTGTCCAATCAGACGCTTGCCGAGCTCGGCCTCCATGTGAAGAAGCTTCTCAGTCTCAGTTTGGAGGAGTTTACCCGTAGGAATTCCCGTCCAGGCCTCGATAACCTCGGCAATCTCCGTGGGGCCAACCTTCTCAGCGATCATCGGTTCCTCGGCAGCTACGGCATCCTGCTCCTCGGCGCGAGCCTCCTCGTGCGCGATCTGTCGTTCGACGGCCGGAATCTCTCCGTTTTGCAGGCGACCGGCTTCCTCCCAACGCCCCTCGCGCACGGCCAGCTCGAGCTGGGTGCGCAGCGTGTCCAGCTGGACGCGCAGGTCACCCACGCGGTTGTGGCCAGCCTTCTCGGCCTCCCAGCGCGCGGTGAGCGCACGCAGCTTCTCTTCGCGATCCGCCAGGTCCGCGCGCAGCTTGCTCAGGCGATCCTGGGTGGCGGCGTCGGCCCCGTCGGGGTCAGACTCCGCCAGGTAGGACTCCTCCATGCGCAGGCGATCCACACTGCGGCGCAGCTCGTCGATCTCGACCGGCGAGGAATCCAGCTCCATGCGCAGACGCGAGGCGGCCTCGTCGATCAGGTCAATCGCCTTATCGGGCAGCTGACGCCCCGTGATGTAGCGGTTCGACAGGGTGGCGGCGGCCACCAGCGCGCCATCGGAGATCGTCACCTTGTGGTGGGCCTCGTACTTCGGGGCGATGCCGCGCAGGATGGCGACCGTGTCCTCAACCGAGGGCTCGCCGACGAAGACCTGCTGGAAGCGACGCTCCAGGGCGGGATCCTTCTCAATGTTCTCGCGATACTCGTCGAGCGTGGTCGCACCGACCATGCGCAGCTCGCCGCGGGCGAGCATGGGCTTGAGCATGTTGCCCGCGTCCATCGCACCCTCGGAGCCACCGCCCGCGCCGACGACCGTATGCAGCTCGTCGATGAAGGTGATGACCTGACCGTCCGAGCGCGCAATCTCGGCCAGGACGGCCTTGAGGCGCTCCTCGAACTCACCGCGATACTTCGCACCGGCCACCATCGAGGACACGTCCAGCGAGATCAGGCGCTTGTCGCGCAGGGACTCGGGGACGTCGCCAGCGACGATGCGCTGGGCCAGACCCTCGACGACGGCGGTTTTACCGACGCCGGGCTCGCCGATGAGGACAGGGTTGTTCTTCGTGCGGCGCGACAGGACCTGCACGACGCGGCGAATCTCGTTATCGCGCCCGATGACGGGGTCGAGCTTGCCCTCGCGCGCCACCTCGGTCAGGTCGCGGCCGTACTTCGCCAGGGCCTCGAACGAGCCCTCGGGGTCAGCCGTCGTGATCGGGTCGGGGCGCAGCTGGGAGAGAGCCTGCGTGAGCGCGTCGACCTGGGCGCCACCCTGGGTCAGGATGCGCCCCGCCTCCGTGTCGGATGCGGCCAGCGCGATGAGCAGGTGCTCGGTAGAGATGTACTGGTCTCCCGCCCCCTGGGCGCGCTCCTCCGCGTCCTGGACAACGGCGAGCAGCGCGCGCGAGGCCTGGGCTGAGCCAGCGGATGCCCCCTGGGTACTCGGCAGGGATACCAGGGCGTTGCGAGTGCGCGCGCCGATCGCGCGGGCATCCGCGCCGACGGCCTGGAGCAGGGACAGGGCAATGCCCTCGCGCTGCTCGATGAGCGCCTGGAGCAAGTGGATGGGCTCCACCTGCGGATTTCCGGCCGCCGATGCGGCCTGGAGCGCGGAGGCGATGGCCTCCTGCGCCTTCGTTGTCATCTCACGTGCCATGAGATCGTTCCTCCAAATAGTTCGAATGTGTCGCGCCGACGGTTCTCGGCGCATCCGATAGACATAACGAAGCTAAAGTTGAGTCTATTCCACTCAACTTGAAAATGGAGACAGGAACGAGGCCTGGGCTCAGTCCTCCGGAAGCCAGACGGGTCCGCCGAAGCCGCGCTGATGACCGCCCGACGGGCCAGAATCATCGGCATCCTCGATGCCGTAGCGCTCCGCGAGCGCGCGGAAGAGCTGGAGCGTTGTGGCCAGAGCGCACATGACCTGCTGGACCAGCTGAGCATCCGTGGCGCCATACTCGTAGTCGCCGTTCACCTCGGCGACGACACGGTCGCCCTCCAGTTGCTCGGCCACGTAGGCCTTGGGCCACAGGAACTCCCCGTGCCAGGCCTGCAGAAAGTCACGCAGGTCCTCCCCATACTCGAGAGGAACGAGCTGCTTCATGAACGCGACGATCGACAGCACTTCGCGCGAATCACCGAGGAAACGGAAGCAGAACAGGTGCCCCTCCCAGAATCCACACAGGTCACTATCATCATCAATGCGCCACGCCCAGCCTTCAGAGTCGAAAAGGAGTCCCAGGCGCTCTTGCGTGATGGGACGAACCATGTCAAAGCGATTAGCTTCAAACTCCGAGTTACCCGTGGCGATTCCTTCCGCCACTGCCGCGTTGCTTTCCTCCCATTGTCCCATATCAGAGGGCATACCGTCCGCCGATTCGGCGCGGCGAGGCGTGCCCTCACCGTCGGTCCCGCCGTCGGCATCCGCCCGCCATAGCCAGCTCATGATGACTCCCCTACTCATCTCTTTCGATCGTGACGCGCCACTGCGTCGTGACTCGGGGGCGTGAGCGCGTCGGCCACCCCTGCGCACCATGTCCACATGCACACCCATTGGCCACCTCCTCCACTCACCGCATCTCGTCATCAGTGCGTGTATCTCGACACCTTCACAGTAGCGCAGAATCCGCGAAATACCAATGGCCGCAGGGTCTTTTCAACCCTGCGGCCAGTGATCGGACGAGCGATGAGGAACCATCGTTGCAGCTCATCCGGGGGACTCAGCCACACCTGCCACCAATTGTCTAGTTGCTCACATTTTGGTATAGCCCTTGCAAGCAGCGTGAATTTCTATTAAATAGGGATTTTTACTCGCCCTCGGAAACACTTCCCCGCGCAGGTGTCTCACTCTCAGCGCACGGCGCGGCGGCCACAGTCACCGCGTCAGATGATGTCGCCGCAGCCTCTGCAGGCGCGCCCGACTGACCGGCGAGAACAGGCAAGAAGGCCGGCAGCGGCCTACGCCTGGCACTCTTGGCAACAAGCCAGCGCAGCGCCCACTCAGCGGGACCGCGCGACGATCCCGATGCCTCGGCAATGACACAGCCGATGCCGATCAGCGCCCACACAACGAGCGCGATCAGGCCGGACACGGCGACCCCGAGGCTGCGCACCCCGGCCGCACCAAGCACGACGACAATGAGGATGAAGAGCATCGTCTGGGACAGGTAGGCGGTCATCGAGCGGCGACCGATCGCACTCAGGAAGGCACAGACCGAGCCAAGCTTTTCGCGAGGCCCACCACCCACGAGCGCGAGGAGCGCAAGCCAGCCGCACGCGCCCAGCACCCCCGAGGCATGGAAGAGCGGGTAGGACCAGGCGGCCGAGCCCGCAAACGCCCACGTCAGCTGCATGAGCGCGAAAGGAAGCCCACCGAGGACACCAACGCCCAGACCACCGACGGCGACACAGGCAAGGACGAGCCCATGCCCGCGGGGATCCTGCAGGACACCCCAGCGAGCGATGCCCACACCGATCATGACGCACGGAACCACGAGGGACAGCAGAACCGTTGCGATGGTTGCTCCCAACCAGGTCCTCAGGGACGTCAACGGGTAGAACATCGTCGGCGCCAACGGGCCGTGATATTCGAGCACCATGGGCGTGCCACCCATCGAAAACCCCGTTCCCCACAAACCGAGGAGGCTGAGCGCAGCAACGAGGGAGCCCGCCAAGACGCGCGGCCACGCGCGCTTCATGACGACGACTTCGGCGAACAACACCGCGACGAGGCCGTAGGTTCCGATGATGTCACCCGAAAAGAACAGGGCATGCACGCCGCCGAATACCAGCATCCACAGGCCGCGGCGACGGATTAGGCGCGCGGCCACGCGGCGAACGTGACGCTCGATATTCTCCTCGACAATCTGTCGCTGGACGGGATGCCAGCCGGCGACTTCCTCGGCGGAGAAGGTGTCCGCAGCGGCCCGGCGCTCACGCTCCATCGTGCGCGACGCCATGATCGCCATGCCGAAGCCGAACAGAATGGAGAAGAGCGGGTAGGCCCTGCGATCGACGAGCACGGTGCGGGCCAGATACCACCACTGGTCGGCGCCATTCATCGCCTCGAGGGCCGCGTGCCCTGCCTGGGGAGTCTCCGGGAAGTAAGCAAGCCAGAAGGGCACATTCGCCAGAGCAATCAAGGCCAGCATGAAGCCGCGCGCGACGTCAGGGGCCGGGTAACGCACCTGGCGAGTGCCGGTGAACGACAGGGTAGACACACAAAATCCTCTCGCTGGGGGACGCGGTGGTGAGAGACGAGGAAGGGGGTGAGGCCGGGCGAAACCCGGGACTCACCCCCTCGCGCTATGAGTCAGCGAACAGCTGCCATCATAGCCTCTTGCATGATGCGGCGGCGCTTGCCGTTGACCTTGACGAGGAGCACGATGCCGACGATCACGCAGATCAGACCGGTCACTCCGACGACGGAGCCCCACACGAAGGGCACCACGAAGGTCTTGGTCACGGCATCCGGCGTGGCATTGACAGCGTAGAAAGACGAGTCGTTGGACAGGCCAGCGCAGTAAATCCTGTACGGGCCCGCAGGCACACCCGAAGCCGTGTAGGTGTCGTCGGCGTCCGCAGAGGGTCGCAGCGAATACATCGCACCGGAGGAGTCGACGAGCGAGCAGGCGGGATCCGTATCCACGCGCACCTGGACCGTGAAGTCTCCAGACGCGGTCACGGTCACGGAATCGCCGTTGTTTGTGGTGCCACCGTGGATCGAGTTCGCGCCGGTCTGACTCACACCGTAAATCATCATTCCGAAGAACACGGCCGGCGCAATGAAGAGCATCAGGACGATGCCGAGGACCAGCGTGGTGATGCCAGCCCCGCGGCCGGGCATCTTCGGCATCGGCACCGGGGAGGGAGCCACCGGGGCGGAACCATAGGAAGGAGTGGACATGTCTGTGCCTTTCTGGTGGAAATGTCGGCTCAGCATAACACCGTTCGACGCAACCGAGCGCACTTGACGATCCGAGCGTGTTGCGTCATCGCAGCGAGATAACATGCGCCACAAAAGGCGTGAGGCCGGGAACTTCTCCCGGCCTCACGCCTTGCGCGACGTACTTGTCAGCGGATGGCTGACATCATCGTTTGCTGAACGAGGCGGCGCCGCTTGCCGTTCGCCTTGACAAGGAGAACAATACCGACGATCAGCAGGATCAGGCCGATGACTCCGACCACCGTCGCCCACACGAAGGGCATCACGAACATCTGGATGACCGCATCCTCAGCATTCCCGTTGAAACCGAAGATATCGGTGCCCGACGTGACGAGGTCGCAGTCAATCTTGTACGTGCCACTGGACAGGTTCGAGGCCGTGTACAGGTTGTTCTGGTCGTCGTAGGACTGCATACGGTGGGACACGCCGCTCGAGTCAACCAGCGAGCAGGAAGTAGCGCCAGCCTCACCGATCATCAGCGTGTACTGTCCCTCCGACGTGACGGTCACGCTGTCGCCGTTTCGCAGGATGGCTTCGTTACCGACCGACTCGGCGGCCGAGGTGATGCCCATTCCCATCATCATAATGAGAACGATGGGGGCGACAATGATCATCATCAGTACACCAATGACCAGCGTGACCACGCCGGGAGCTCGGCTGGGCATATCCGGCATCACAACGGCGGTGGGGCCAGCGTAGCCACCGCCGTAAGCGGCGCCGGAATATCCCTGGGGCGCGCCGGTAGGCGCGTTTTCGCCGTACTGGGGCCAGGGCGTGTTCTGCCCGCCCTGAGAATCGTAAGGGGACGGATTCGACATGAGTGTGCCTTCCTGATGGGACATTTGTTTCAGCATAACAACGCGGCCGCCCCTGCGAACAGGGTTGCGCGACCAGTGGGACGTCTCCGATCCCCGTGTGGATCGGAGACGTCCATCTGCGAGACGAGGCAGGCCCTAGGGCAGCTGGACCCCGCTCAAGCGCTGCGCGCGCAGCTCGGCCACGCCGGGCACCTCGAGGGGTTCGAGCGCCATGCCGGTCGCGCGCGTCAGCAGCAGGTCGGCCAGCTCGGGGTTACGCGCCAGCGCCGGTCCGTGCATGTAGGTGGCGATGATTGACCCCTGGACGGCACCGTCGTAGGCGACATCGGCGGGCTGGCGTCCCTGGGGGGTGCCATTACCGACGCCGGAGACGACGCGCCCGAGAGGTGCCGCGTCGGGGCCCAGGACGGTTCCTCCGCCATGATTCTCAAAGCCGCTCAGGGCCTGGGTGAGCCCCTCGACGAGGGGCACCGTCACCAGCTCGCCGATGGTGCGGTGTCCCTGCGGCTCGGTCGTGATGTCCAGGACGCCCATGCCGGGCACGCGCGCGCCTCGCGCGTCCTCGTACCAGTGGCCCAGGACCTGCAGGGAAGCGCAGATCGCCAGGAGTGGGCGCCCGGCGTCGAGCGCGCGGGACAGGCCGGAGGTGGCGCGGAACTTGTCGGCCGCGAGCGCCTGGGCCGTGTCCTCTCCCCCGCCCAGGGTGTAGATGTCGAGGCTGTCGGGGATCTCCTCGGTCAACCCGACGTGGACGACCTCGGCGTCGATGCCGCGCCTGCGGGCGCGTTCGGCCAGGATCAGGGCGTTGCCCGTGTCCCCGTAGGTGCCCAAGACCTCGGGCATGAGGACGCCGATTCGCAGCGTGGAAACGCTCACCGCTTGCCTTCCTTTCGGTCGAGCAGGACCTTGAAGTCGCGCATTGCCGTGTAGTTGAGGAGGACCTCGACGCGCCCGGGCTCGCACGCGGCCAGCGCATCCATCGGCAGATCGACGAGGTCACAGTGGATGCCGGCGTATTCGAGGCGCACGGCCAGGTCGGCGCCGCGCTCGCCGCAGGCGATGACACGCCTGCCCGGCTGGTTGACGCCGGAGAAGTCGACGTCCCACAGCCAGGAGAGGTCCTGGCCGTCGGGCACCTGGCCGTTGACGCCGATGACGACCTGATCGACGCGCGGGTCGACCATGGTCATGGCTTCCTGCCAGCCGGCGGGGTTCTTCGCGAGCATCAGGCGGGCGCTGCGCCCGTTGACGTCGTGGACGGAGTAGCGTCCCGCGACCTCGGTCACGGAGCTGACGGCCTTGGCTGCGGCGGCCGGGTCGATGCCCATGGCGACGGCGGCGGCCACGGCCTGCGCGGCGTTACCGAGGTTCGCGCGGCCGGGGAGCTTGAGTTCGAGGGGGACGGCGACATCCCCGGGTCCGTGGAGCGTGGCGCGCGGGCCCTCGGGGGCCAGCTCGACGTCGCTGAGCCACCAGTGGGGCTTCGGGCGGCTGCGCAGCGCGGGCAGCTCCTCGCCTTCGAAGGCGGGGATCAGGTGCCAGCCATCGGAGTCGCGCACGACGCGGCCGCCGCGCGGGTAGGCAGCGGAGTCGCCGCCCCAACCGGCACCGGCGGCGACCCACACGACGCTCGGGTTGTCGGCGGCTGCGGAGACGATGAGCGGGTCGTCGCAGTTGGCGACGACGACGGCGTCCGGGTGAGCGGACGCGCCCTGGCGCAGGCGCTTTTCCACCGAGCCGATTTCGCCGACGCGGTCGAGCTGGTCGCGCGAGAGGTTCAGGTACACGAAGACCTCGGGATGCACGTCCGCGGCGACCGCGGGCACGTGCATCTCGTCGACTTCGAGGGCGGCGCGGCTGGCGTTCTTGCCCTGCATGAGGCGGTGATGACGCCGGAGGTCATGTTGTCACCGTTGATGTTGGAGGCGACAGGACCGGCGCTTTCCAGGGCGGAGCGCACCATGCGCGTCGTCGTGGACTTGCCGTTCGTACCGGTGACGACGACCGAGGAGAAGGGGGCTGCCAGTTCGGCCAGGAACTTCGGGGAGATGCGCAGGGCGACCTCTCCGCCGATCATGCCTCCGGATCCTCGCCCGAGGGCCCGGGAGGTGAAGCGGGCGGCGGCGCCGGCCGCGTTGGCCACGCGCGAGCGCACCGAGAGGTGATGCGGTGTTTTCGTCATGCCCCCAAGATTAACGCCTGCGGGGCACTGCCCGCGCCGCCGAGAACGCTGTGTGGTCCTCTCGGGGACGAGGCCGTGGCCGGGTTGGGGGCGCCGTCGCCCCTCGCGACACGCCGAGTAGGCCCTGACCTGCGATAATAGTGCCGCATACCATATCGACGTTATCCACGACATGTCGCTGTGACTGCGTCAATATTTCTCATCGGTAAATATTCACCTCCGAGGGACGCGTCGGCACGGCGCACACGGCCCACAATCAGCTTGTTTTCAACGAAAAGCAACGGCGATGGGCAAACGTGCAGGTCAGCACATGTTTCGCAAAAATAGTAACGTAGTAGACGCACGCTGTTTTCGGACGGCCTGCACGTTTGTGCGAAGTGAGCGGACACCGAATAATCAAGTATCCAAACCGGCCGTGACCTGGTAAAACTGTATCAGCAGGCGAGAGCCTGTCGCCTGTTCCAGGCTTCGATCAGGGATCCTGTGTGCCCCTGGATTCTTGATCGAATTAGGCTGCGGGACTCATCCGTTGGGTGGGTCCCGCAGCTCCTTTGTGTCTTCCGACGATGCACTGACGCGCAACACCAGGACCCGGGACATGATCGGGGTTATAGGGTTATGGACACTGCATGTTGGGGTTATAGGACACTGCGTGTTGCTGGAAGGGTGACTTTTCGGGTTAAGGGTCAAAATGTGTGTCTGGCTCGGCGTGTCGCGGGGGTTAGATTTGGCCTTTTTGAATGCCGATTGAGTGGGTGTAGTCGGTGTCGATAGCGTTGTCGTAGAGGGCTGGGCGTCCTGTTTCGTGGTCGGCTTGGTTCTCGGTTTGGGTCAGGGTGGATACTTTGGCGAGTTGGCCCTGGCCCCAGTCGGACTGCCTGGCGATTCGTACTGGATCGTCAGGCAGTTCCGTTTTTAAGTAGAGCCACCAATCCAGCATGCGGCGTTGTCGTTCGCCTGATCTGCCGCGGTGGGTTCTGGCGAGCAGTTTGAGCTGGGCGTTGATGCCGCCTTCTAAGCTGTTGGTGGTGGATTTGATCCGCTCGGGCGCAAGGACTCCTGCTGGCGGGTTGAGGTAGACAAACAGCATCTCGGACCGCCAAAGATGGTTGAGGCTGTTGTAGGCCTTGCGCACGTTGTGGTGGGTCCACACGCGGGTCCATGCACCTGTTTTGGGGTCTTTGATCATGGTTTTCTCGTTCATCCATTCCCGGTAGATCGTTGAAAACTCGTGCAGTTGCACACCCCACGCGGCGGCTTCATCCAGTGTGGTGATCCGGGTCAGTTTCAGCGCAAGTCGGTAGATGGTGCGCCCGGCATCGGTGCGTGGGTTGGTGGTGGTGTAGCGGCGGACCACGCGTTGGGCGTGGACGAGGCAGCGTTGAATTTTCGTAGTCGGCCAGCACTTTTTGATTGCGCTGTATGCGCCTTGGCCGCCGTCGATGACGGCGATGAGTGGGGCTTCGATGCGTTCAAGCAGCAGTTGGTAGTCGCGGGTGGTTTCGTGTTTGCACCAGTGCCAGGCGATCACGTGGTCGATGGTCGCCGCGACGATCAGGCAGCCACCGGCGGTGTAGGTGCCATCGAGAAATACCTGGTCGTAGATCCGCTTGTGGTGGCCGGCGGTGGGGTCAGGCACATCAACGAGCCAGCACCACTTGAAGCGCCGCTTCATGGTGGCGCGGCTAACACCGTTTCGTTTGGCTAGGTCGTCGAGTGATATTGCGGTGGTGCAATGCTCGATGAACTGGGTGAACACTGCCGCGTTGGTGATGTCGTTTCGACGTTTGACGCTGGAGGCGCCGCATTGTTTGCAGCGCCATCTGGTGGTGCCTTTGCTGGTGGTGCCGTTGCGTTTCATTTCACCGCCGCAGTGGCAGCGTGGTTGGTTCTTCGACATTGCGACACCACACCACGCCGCGCATAGCACATCACGGCTGCCACACCGAGGATTTCCCGTCGGGGGCTAGATATATGCTTCCGGAGCATATACTTTCCGGAAACCTACAGGTCAATCCGTGAAAATCCGCGATTCCGGACACACATTTTGACCCTTAACCCGACTTTTCGGCTTTCTAGTGCGGGAACGTCGGTATTTTAGCTGGCTGGGACCAACTATGAGGATGGACAAAACGCGTTGCCGGAATGGCGACTTTTCGGCTTGGTGGTGCGTCGAAGTCGGTGTCGAAAGCGGGTGTTTCATCGTGGTGTTCGGATGACCCACCCTTGCCTCGGCGGGAACTGCTTGCCGCGCGCCTGTGGCAACTGGGACCGAGACCTGGCAGCATTAACCCCTCGATGCGCAGCTGGGCCCTACAGGTGGAGCATGGGCTGTCAAGTCCCGGGTTTTGTGTAGGGTGTTTTAGGCCGCTTTCTTTCGTGTTGTTGTGTGTTTGTTTTCTGCTTGTTGCGGTGTGATTCCGCCCAGGGCGAGGTGAGGGCGGCTTGTGTTGTACCAGTGGACCCAGGCTGAGGTTTCGCGTTCGACTTCGCGTTGGTCGCGCCATGGACCTGTGTAGCCGGGACGTGCTTTGTTGTAGATGAGTTCGGCTTTGTATAAGGAGTTCAAGGCCTCGGCCAGGGCGTTGTCGTAGGAGTCGCCGGTGGATCCTACTGAGGCTATGGCCTTGCATTGGGCTAGTGCCTGTCCGTAGCGCACGTCGCGGTATTGCACGCCCCGATCGGAGTGGTGCACAAGCCCTCGAGTGTCTATGTTTTCGCGGCGTCGCTGGCAGATCGCCATGTTCAATGCGTCCAGGGCCAGGTCAGTACGCAGCGAGGACGCGACTTTCCACCCCAGGATTTTTACGCGAGCACACGTCGGTAACGAAAGCGACGTAGACCCAGCCAGCCTGGGTTGGCACGTAGGTGATGTCTGCGACCCACAACTCGTTGAGGTCATGTGCCCCGAAATGCCGATTGACCAGGTCCAAGGGGCATGCATGGCGCGGTGCTGAGGCCGTGACATGGCGGGTCCGACGCCGACTCACGCCACGAATACCCATACGCCGCATCAAGCGCTCAACCGTGCAGCGCGCCACGTGTCCCACGCCCAACTCGTGAGTGTTGAGGAAGGCATGCATTTTGCGCACCCCGAACACGCAGTAGTTCTCCTCCCACACGCGTCTGATCACGTCTGTGAGCGCCTCGTCGCGCGCACTGCGCGCCGACAAGGGGCGCGCCCGAGCGGCGTAATAACTACTGGGAGCAACCCGCACCCCTGACTGGGACAAGACAGTGCAGATTGGCTCGACTCCCCACCGATGCCGGTTGGCCTCGATGAAATCGTAGACTAGCGTCCGAGGCGGTCGAGCTCCGCCCCGAAAAAAGCCGACGCCGCCTTCAAGATCTCATTGGCTCGGCGCAGTTCACGGTTTTCAGCTTCCAGCGCCCGGATGCGGGCCTCTTGATCACTGACCTCGCCACGCTCATTGCGCCCGCCCTGCTCCACGGCACGCACCCACGTACGCAGCGCCTCAGGATTGACCCCCAACTGGCCGCCAATACGCTTGATAGCACCCTTGCGCCTAGAAGGATCAGCACGAGCCTCCAACGCCATACGCGTCGCACGCTCACGCAACTCCATCGAATACTTACGCTGACCAGACATCCCAAACCTCCAATCCGGCCTAAGACACTCTCCACAATACCCGGGACACATCAGGCAACCCCGCCCACACTGCCACCCAAGGGGTTAACCTGCGCATCCAAGGGGGACTATAGGTCACGAACGTGGTGCTTAAGTTCCGTGTTTAGGTTGGGATTGCGGGCGAAAGTCGCTGTTATTTAGGTTCGGGCGGTTAATCGCGCAGCTTCCTTGACTTTCTGGGGTGATCGTGTAGTGGGTGAGAACACGATCGAATCGTGCTCGGCGTTGCCCGGTGTGCGCTGTGCCGATGAAGAAGAATGGACACACCGCGGCGGGCGCTCAACGGTGGAAATGCACCTCGTGCGCCCTGTCAACCACATGTCCATCAGGGCGTGCGCGCCGACACGAACAAGCCGATGAGCTGGCAGACTTCATCGCGTGGGCGACGTCTCGGCACACCCAAGACGAACAGGAAGGCTCAGCGCGCGCTTTCCGGCGTCGTACCTGTTGGTGCTGGCAGGTGCCGGTACCTCACCCGCCCGTCACCGGGCAGGTCCACGATCAGATCTTCATTGACGGCATGCACCTGTCAGGCGGATGGGTGCTGCTGATCGCCCGAGACCGCGAGCATGTGCTGGAGTGGCAGTGGGCGGCCAACGAATCCGCGCAGGCCTACACGGCCTACTTGAACGCCTCGCTCCTGCCGATGTGGTCACCACCGACGGTGCTGCAGGCGCCTTGGCGGCTATCGCGCACCTATGGCCCTCCACGCGCGTGCAACGCTGCCTGGTCCACGTTCATCGTGACATCATCCGCGACCTCACCATGCATCCCAGAACCGAACCCGCACGGGCGTTGCTGGCCTTGTCACGACGCTTGACGAGCATCACCAGCGTCGACCAAGCCAGCGCGTGGTTGACGATGCTCCACGACTTTGGGCACACCTTCCGAGAATGGATGTCACAGCGCACCTTCGCCGCTCAAGACCCTGCATGGGCGTCAAAAACCGGTAAAACCTGGTGGTACACGCATGAACGCACGCGCCGCGCCTACCGACGCTTGGCACGACTGGCACGCCAAGGAGTGCTGTTCACCTACCTGACCAACCCCGACGGCACACCAGCCGACCCGCCGGCCTGCGCCACCACCAACCACGTCGAATCCATCAACGCTGTCGTGCGTGAACTCCTCCACGCTCACCGCGGTGCCAGTGCCTACCACCAAGCCGTCATCGCCCAATGGGCTCTCCTCCTGCGCACCCCACAACCCCCGACCCCCACCGAAGTCCTGACCCAATGGGAACACGACGGGCGCCCCACACCCCGCCGGATCCCCACACCAAAACACCCCAACCACACCGATCAGAAACGCCACGGAATCCCGGAAGGAACCCCCACCCCAGAAGAAGGACTCTGGCCACGCAAAGGCTGGGCCGGACGCGCCCACTAGACCCACGACACGCCGTCTAAAGCACCACGTTTGCGCCTATAGCCCTCCAAGGGCCCAAGCACCCACCCATCGGGCCGAACACACCACCTATCCCGCGAGCCATGCCGCCAAGCACGCACGCGAGGACGAGGCCAACACCGGCAACGAACGCCCGCCACGCACTAGCCGCGCACACACGCACAAAGTGGCCCAGGCCTCGTCACACTTTCACCGGCGAGGCCAACGCTGGGAACGGGCGGACGACGGAACCACCCCCGGAGACCTGGCAGCATTAACCCTTCAATGCGCAGCTGGGCCCTACAGGTGGAGCATGGGCAACCCCGCCCACACTGCCACCCAAGGGGTTAACCTGCGCATCCAAGGGCCCAAGCACCCACCTATGCGGTGAGTCCTACCGCCAGACGTTCCCTGCCTCCCGGCAGGGCCGCACGCACGCCGAGGCCGTGACAGGCAGCCAACCGGAATCACCAGGCGTCGCCCGCATGCGCGATCGGGCATACGACACTGACTCATATGCCCTTGAGGCAGGGTATCGCTTCCACTGTGCTGCGCACAGGACCAATCTCGAGACCGAGTTATCCACAAGTGAGGTCTCCGATTGAAGTTATCCACAAGCGTCCAGAAACGGCTGGACTGCAGACGCGCGCGCCATCTATACCGTCTACATGATGACCATCGAATCGTTCCGCACCCATCGGCACAGCCGCTCCAACGTCGTCGACAACCCGAACGTTCTAACGATCCGGCGCGGGTACCGTATCCGCATCCACGGAGACGATCAGGCACACCCGTGGGAAATTTGGCGAATCGTCAACGTTGCGAGACTTCATGCTCTCGTCTATCAAACCACACAACGCCTGGTATTCACAGGAAACAGCTCCCTCTTGCTCCACGGTATTCCAACGTGGTCCGCCAATCCAGACGTTGAGGTTTGGCCCAGTGACGCGCGGCTTCGTCTCGCGCCCAATCGCGCTGTTCACCACCCGCACACAACCGTACCGCGCTCAAACATCATCTGTCGGGCTGCCAAACCTCGTACAGTCACCTGTATCGAAGCACTTGAAGCTGAATCACCAATCGAGGCTGCGGTACGTCTAGCATTAAACGACGAACCCCTAGAAGCTTTTGTCGCAGCTTGCATGGTCATGCACATACTGTCGCGTTTTGACCGCTTTTCACTGGAAGAGTCACGCCAACGAGGCGAAGAGGTCCGTCACGCAATGCTTGAGGAACTAGCGCGGCATACAAATCACCATGGGCACCAGCGCGCGGACAGCATCATCCGAGCAGCGGACGCTGGATGCGACAACGTTTTCGAGGCCTCGGTTCTGTGGGTCATCAAAAGCCTGTACTCGGGGCGCGTCGTCACTCAGTGTCCCGTCAGGATAGGAGACCACACCTATTTCGGGGATATTGTCCTTCCTGATCTGAAGGTCATCGTCGAGCCCGATGGCCAAGCGAAGTTTGGCGACAAGGAGCAGGAAGTACGCGAGAACACCGGCAAATGGCTCCGTCGGCAGCATGATCTTGTGAACGCGGGATGGCACGTCATTCGCAGCTGCTGGCAAGATACCCATGACTTTGCCGGGTTCCGTACCCGTCTTGCTCCTCAGTTGGGAGTCCAGCACCTCAAGCTGCCTCAGGACTGTCTGCGCCTCTGGGCCGTGCCTCAGCCGAGACAGTAGATTCGGGCTCGCAATTCTCTCGTGCTCGCCATGGTCAAGCTGGGAACGGGGCGGACGACGGAACAACCCCCAGAGACCTGGCAGCATTAACCCCTCGATGCGCAGCTGGGCCCTACAGGTGGAGCATGGGCAACCCCGCCCACACCGCCACCCAAGGGGTTAACCTGCGCAACCAAGGGCCCAAGCACCCACCCATCGGGCCGAACACACCACCTATCCCGCGAGCCATGCCGCCAAGCACGCACGCGAGGACGAGGCCAACGCTGGCAACGAACGCCCGCCACGCACTAGCCGCGCACACACGCACGCAAAGTGGCGCAGGCCTCGTCACGTGTGTACGGACGACGCTGGCAACGGGGCCGACAACGGAACCACCCCCAGAGACCTGGCAGCATTAACCCCTCGATGCGCAGCTGGGCCCTACAGGTGGAGCATGGGCAACCCCGCCCACACTGCCACCCAAGGGGTTAACCTGCGCATCCAAGGGCCCAAGCAGCCACCCAAGGGGTTAACCTGCGTATCCAAGGGCGCCGTAGGGCCCGGATGGCTAGGGCAAGCATCGAGATCGACCACTCCGAGCGAGGCGCGCGTGTAACGATCTCGCGGGGGCCGGGCCCGAAGGCGCCCAAACCCAGGCACCCACCCCAAGCACAACCACATCGCCAGCCCCGGATGAAGACCGCCGTCGTGCACCCACAGACTGTTCCGCCCCGACGCGGGCGCGTCGGGGCGGTTCAGTCTGGTCGAGCACTGGGCGCGCAGGCGTATCAGCGAGCGATGATCGTACCCTCGATGATCGAGCGCACGCCGGTCCGCTTGGACGGGCCCGGCAGCGCTTGGCGGGCCGGAGGCTCGGAGGAGGCCAGGGACGCACGTGCGACCATCGGGTCCCACAGCGTCAGCGAACCGCCGGATGCCGGGGGGCGCGCAGGGCGCTCCCACGGGCGCTGACCTCGGCGCATCGGCATGACCTGGCCGTCCGAGGAGGCCGCGAACACGCGGTTGCGGCGAGCCTCGGAGGCAGCGACGGCAGAGCGCAGGGCGTCGCGCTCTTCCTCCAGGGCCTCGACGCGGCGCTCGAGCTCCAGGATGCGGCGGATGCCCGCCAGGTTGATGCCTTCCTCCTGACTCATGCGCTGCACGTCGCGCAGGCGTTGCACGTCGCGCTTCGTGTAGCGCCTGCCGCGCCCCTTCGTGCGTGCGGGGATGACCAGGCCCAGGCGGTCGTATTGCCGCAGGGTCTGGGGGTGCATCCCCGCCAGCTCGGCGGCGACCGAGATGACGAAGGTGATCGGCTCGTCAGAGCCAGTTGCGGCCATGGGTTACTCCTCGGCTCCGGCACTCAGCGAGGCGCGCACGTCCACGTCCCCTTCGGCCTTCGCCATCTCCTTGGCGAGCTTCTTCAGCTCGCGGCTGGGCTTGGCGGGCACCTGGATGGCGACGCGGGCGATCAGGTCACCCGTCACCTTGGAGGTCTTGACTCCGCCGCCGCGCACGCGAATCTCGGAGCCCGAGGAGGAGCCCGCGGGCACCTTCACGGTGGCCGTGTTGCCGTCCACCATGGGCACGTCGACGACGGCACCGAGGATGGCCTCGGACACCGTGACGGGCAGATCCATGACCAGGTCGTTACCCTCCCGCGAGTACACGGGATGCGGCTTGACGGTCACGGCGACCTCGAGGTCGCCGGTGGGACCGCCGTGCGTGCCGGGCTTGCCGTGGCCCTTGACGCGAACCTTCTGGCCGTCCTTGATGCCCGCGGGGATGCGGACCTTGATCGGAGAACCACCGACCTTGATGGTCAGGGTCGCGCCGTTGAGGGCCTGGCGGAAGGAAATCGACAGCTTCGCGCGCACGGTGGCACCCTTTTCGGGCGTCGGCGCGCTACGCGGGGCGTGACCGCCACCGAAGGATGAGCCGAAGGGGTCGGCGCCGAAACGGGCACCCCCTTCCCCGCCACCGAAGAGGCCGGAGAGGATGTCCTCAAAGCCAGCCCCGCCGCCGGGCATGCCGGAGGTCTGGAAGCGCACGTTCTGCCCGCCGAAGCCGGAACCGCCCGCACCGCCGAAGGCCCCAAAAAGGTCCTCGAAGCCACCCGTGCCGCCCGAACCTGCGGAGAATCGAGCCCCGCCGCCGGCCATCGCGCGAATAGCGTCGTAGCGCTTGCGATCCTCGTCGTTGGACAGGACCGCGTAGGCTTCGCCGATCTCCTTGAAGGTGGCCTCAGCGGCCTTGTCGCCCGGGTTCTGATCCGGGTGCCACTTGCGAGCCAGCTTACGGTAGGCCTTCGTGATGGCCTTCTTGTCCGCTGTCTTGTCGACTCCGAGGACCTTGTAGAAATCCTTGGAGAACCAATCCTGTTCACTCACGCGCGTGTCACCTCTCTTTCAGTTGCGAGCGTGTTGTTACTCAGGGTTGTTCACCAGCACCTTCGCGGCGCGCACGACGCGTTCGCCGCGGCGGTAGCCGCTGGTGAGGACCTGCCCGATGACGGGATGGTCAACGTCCGGGCTGGCGGTCGCCATGAGGGCGTCGTGCAGGGCGGGGTCGAAGTCGTCGCCCTCGGCGCCGTAGCGCTCCAGCTCGAAGCGCGTCTTGAGCGTGTCCTCGAGCTTGTTGGCGATCGACGCGAAGGGCCCGTCCTCCAGGTCGCCGTGCGCGCGGGCGGCGGCGATGTCGTCGAGGACGCTGATGAGCGACTCGATGACCTCGTCTTGACCGGCGGTCTTGTGGCCGGGGATGGCCTCCTTGGAGCGGCGCACGTAGTTGGCGTACTCCTGGCCCTGGTTGTACAACTCGGCGTTGGTACGCGCGAGCTGATCCTCGACGCTGGCGATGCGCTCGAGGGCCTTGGCGAGGTCGGAGTCCTCGATCTGCTCCTCGAAGGCGCTCATGTCGTCGGCCGCCTCGGACGAGGCCTGGGCTGCGTCGGGTGCGTCGGGCGCGGGAATGGGGTTCTCGGGCTGGGCCGCCTGGTCGGCCGGGGCCGACTCGACAGAGTCGGCCCCGGCGACGTTGGCGTCTTCGTTGGGCGCCGAGAAACCGTTGGTTTCTTCGGTGCTCACTTGCCGTCCTCGTCAACGATCTCGGCGTCCACGACGTCGTCCTGCTCGGGGGCGGACGAAGCGGCGGCCTCGTCGGCCTGCTGCTTGGCGTAGATCTCCTGGCCGATCTTCATGCCGGACTCGGACAGGGCCGCCATGGCGGTCTTCACGGCCTCGATGTCGTCACCCTTGAGGGCTTCCTTGACGGCGTCGACGTCCTTCTGGACGGCCGCGCGGGTCTCCTCGGAGATCTTGTCGGCCTCGTCCTTGAGCAGCTTCTCCGTCGAGTAGACGGCCTGCTCAGCCTGGTTGCGGGTGTCGGCGTCCTCGCGGCGCTTCTTGTCCTCGGCGGCGTGCTCCTCGGCCTCGCGCACCATGCGGTCGATGTCCTCCTTGGGCAGGGAGGAACCGCCGGTGATGGTCACCGACTGCTCCTTGCCGGTGCCGCGGTCCTTCGCGGAGACGTGAACGATGCCGTTCGCGTCGATGTCGAAGGTGACCTCGATCTGCGGCACGCCACGGGGAGCCGGGGCAATGCCGGACAGCTCGAAGGTGCCGAGCAGCTTGTTGTCACGGGCGAACTCACGCTCGCCCTGGTAGACCTGGATGAGCACGGAGGGCTGTCCGTCCTCGGCGGTGGAGAAGATCTCCGAGGCCTTGGTCGGGATCGCGGTGTTGCGGTCGATGAGCTTGGTCATGACGCCGCCCTTGGTCTCGATGCCGAGCGACAGGGGGGTCACGTCGATGAGCAGGACGTCCTTGCGGTCACCCTGGATGACGCCGGCCTGCAGGGCGGCGCCCACGGCGACGACCTCATCGGGGTTGACGCCCTTGTTGGGCTCGCGACCGCCGGTCAGCTCCTTGACGACCTCGGTGACGGCGGGCATACGGGTGGAGCCGCCGACGAGCACGACGTGGTCGATCTCGGAGACGGTCACGCCGGCCTCGGCCATAACGTCGCGGAAGGGCTTCTTGGTGCGCTCGAGCAGGTCGGAGGTGAGCTCCTCGAACTTGGCGCGCGTCAGGGACTCATCCAGGTGGATGGGGCCGTCAGCGGTCATGGACAGGTACTGCAGCGAGATGTTCGTGGAGGTCGCGGAGGACAGCTCCTTCTTCGCCTGCTCGGCGGCTTCCTTCAGGCGCTGGAGGGCGACCGCGTCCTTGGACAGGTCGGCGCCGGTCTTGGCCTTGACCTGGTCGATCAGCCAGTTGACGATGCGCTGATCCCAGTCGTCGCCGCCCAGGTGGTTGTCGCCGGAGGTGGCGCGCACCTGGATGGTAGAGAAGCCGTCGTCATCCTTGCCCACCTCGAGAAGGGACACGTCGAAGGTGCCGCCGCCGAGGTCGAAGACCAGGATGAGCTCGTCTTCCTTGCCCTTTTCGAGGCCGTAGGCCAGGGCCGCGGCGGTGGGCTCGTTGACGATGCGCTCGACCTTGAGGCCGGCGATCTGTCCGGCGTCCTTGGTGGCCTGGCGCTGGGCGTCGTTGAAGTAGGCGGGGACGGTGATGACGGCCTCGGTGACGGGTTCGCCCAGGTAGGCCTCGGCGTCAGCCTTGAGCTTCATGAGGACGCGCGCGGAGATTTCCTGCGCGGTGTACTTCTTGCCGTCGATCTCCGTGGTCCAGTCGGTGCCCATGTGGCGCTTGACGGAGGAGATGGTGCGATCGACGTTGGTGACGGCCTGACGCTTGGCGATTTCGCCGACGAGGACCTCGCCGGTCTTGGAGAAGGCGACGACCGAGGGGGTCGTGCGCGAACCTTCAGCGTTGGGGATGATGGTGGGCTCGCCGCCTTCGAGGACGGCGATAGCGGAGTTGGTGGTACCGAGGTCGATGCCGACTGCGCGTGCCATAAGTTCTTTCCTTTCATCGACGAGGCCGTCTCCGCTTCCGGGGCGGCTCGCGTTGGTCTGTGGGTGCCGGGAGGATCCCGACACATCCTTGAGTCTGATGTACTCAACTTTAGGAGCCGGGTTTATTCCGCAACCCGAAGCTCTCAAACTTGAGTCTGATGTACTCAACTTTGGAGGCCTGGGCTTTATTCCCTGACGAAACCCCTCAAGAGGTTGAGCCGCTCACGACTTGAGTCTGATGTACTCAACTTTAATGTCAAGCTTTTATTCCACACTTGTCAGAGTATGAACAACCCCCCTCCATCGCAGGGCAAAACAGCACACACAACGCCGATTAGTAAGTAACGTGAAAGCTTGCCGTAAGAAAACACAAAGCTGAGTAGTGGCACAGCACATCGAAGGTCTGGCAGACTAGAAGCACTCTCACCGTTCGAGAGTCCCCGTCAATCAATGGAGACTTGATGCGCATCACAAACCGACTGGCTGGCAGCCTCCTCGCTGGCCTACTCACACTAGGAATGGCAGGCCCCGCATTGGCAGACACGCCAGCAGCCGATGGTGCCCAGTCCGGCACCCCCGCCCCCCAGACCACCTACGACGCGCGCTACGCGATCCCCGCAGCCGTCGCCGCCTCGAGCGAGGCGAAGGTAGCCGAGTGGCAAGACATGAAGTACGCCATGTTCATCCACTGGGGCGTCTACTCCTCCTACGCAGGCTGGTACAAGGGCCAGAAGCAGGAAGTGGGCTACCCCGAGCAGATCAAGGCATGGGGCCACCAGCAGACCTGGGACTCCCGTATCCCCCTGCAGGGCATCCCCCGCGAAGAGTACCTGGCCACCGCCCAGACCTTCGAGGCCCCGAACTTCGACGCAACCGCGTGGTGCCAGCAGGCCAAGGACTCCGGCATGAAGATGCTGCTCATCACCTCCAAGCACCACGATGGCTTCGCCATGTGGGACACTGCCACGACCGACTACAACTTCACGAAGCAGTCGCCCTCGCACCGCGATCCGCTCCTCGAGCTGTCGCAGGCCTGCCAGAAAGTCGGCATCAAGTTCGGCCTCTACTTCTCCAACATCGACTGGGAGAAGCAGCCCGAGAACCCGTGGACGAACGCCAACACGCTCGACGAAGAGGGCTACATGGACTACATCCATGAGCAGCTCAAGGAACTCCTCGGTGGCAAGTACGGCGAGATCGCCGAGCTCTGGTACGACATGGGCAAGCCGAACCCTGAGCAGTCCGACCAGCTGCGCCAGTGGGCGCACGAGCTCCAGCCGAACATCATGATCAACTCCCGCGTGGGCAACGACCGCGCGGACTTCGAGGTCGGCTGGGACAACGAGATGCAGTCCGAGCAGACCCAGGGCCCCTGGGAGTCGGCAGTGTCGATCTTCCACAAGACCTGGGGCTACGCGAACTGGGACGACGCTGCTCCCAAGTTCAAGGACACCGGCTACCCGGACTACTCCGAGGAAGACTGGGACCACATGATCGACGTCGACAACACGACGGCGTTGCGTAAGGCTCCGGGCGGCGCCCGCACCAAGACCACCGAGATCGTGGGCAACATGTTCTCGACCGTGGCCCTGGGCGGCCAGTTCCTCTTCAACGTCGGCCCGAAGTTCGACGGCTCCTACGACCCGTGGGATGCCTCCGTCCTCAAGGGCGTCGGCGACTGGAACCGCGCTCACCCCGGCGTCCTGGGCAACTCGCGCCCGACTCACTTCCCCATCGAGACCTGGGGCAAGACCATGGTCGATGACTCCCACATCTACCTGGGCATCGAAAAGTGGCCCGCCGACGGCACGGTGAAGCTGCGCGGCGCCGGCGCCAACGACATCTCCTCGGTGAAGCTGGACGGCTCCGACGCCGCTCTGGACTACAAGGTCGAGGGCAACGACCTCGTCATCACGCTGCCCTCGCAGCCCGACGAGATCCTTCCCGTCGTCACGGTCACCACGAAGGGCGCGCCCAACTACGTGCCCACCGGCCTGACCACCATCGGCACCGAGGCGACCACGATCCCCGCCTCCGGCCTCGAAAAGTTCAAGGCCCCCACCCCCAAGACCGGCGAGACCAGCTTCACGGCCTCCATCACCTCGGGTGACAAGGTCGCCTCGGGCGTGAGCGTCGCCTTCGACACCGAGGGCTTCACCGACGCCTACGCGAAGTACAAGGTCACCGTCGCCGGACAGGTCATCAAGAACCTCACCGTCGCCGAGCTCAAGGAAGGCGTCGGCCCCTTCGCGATCGGAGCGAACCAGACCGCTCGCGTGACCCTGGAATACGACAACCCGGCATACGCCCTCAAGGGCTTCGGCAAGGACACGACCGTCAAGTCGGTCACCGTCAAGGCCGAGAAGCTCTCGACCCCCGCCGTGACCGTCGAGCCCTCCACCGTCGAGGCCGGCAAGACCGTCACCGTGACGGGCACGGGCTTCGCTCCCGAGTCCGAGGTGACGCTCACGCTGCACTCCGATCCCGTTGAGGTCGGCACAGCCACGACGGACGCTGACGGCGCCTTCACCGCCGAGGTGACGGTTCCCGCCGACACCGAGGCCGGCGAGCACACGGTCGTCGCCGAGTCTGGAACGCCGGTCGTTTCCGCCAGCGCCCCGCTGACGGTCACCGCACCCCCGGCACCCGCCGAGGATCCGAGCGCCGCTCCGAGCGAGCAGCCCTCCGCGGCCCCTCCCCGCCCCCGAGCAGGGCGGCAAGGGCGGTCTGGCCCGCACCGGTACCAACGCGCTGATCGTCGGGGCGTTCGCCCTGGCGGCAGCCGGTGTCGGCATGGCACTGCTCCGCCGCTCGCGCCGAGCACAGGCATAGCCACCGCGTGGGCATAACCACCACAGATGGGGGCGGGGCGTACCGGACGGTACGCCCCGCCCCCACTTACACTTGAGGGATGCGCTGCGACCACTTTGACGCCGGGACCTGCCACTCCTGCTCCCTCCTCCCCCAGCCCTACGAGCGTCAGCTCACCGGCAAGGTCGAGGCCGTCGCGGCAACCCTCTCCGCCGTCCCCGGAGCCGGCGAGATCGCCTGGCTGGCCCCGGCCTCGTCCCCCGAGAAGGGATTTCGCACGAGCGCGAAGCTCGTCGTCGGAGGCACTCGCCGCCGCCCCACCCTGGGCATCCTGGGGCCCGACCGGCGCGGCGTCGACCTGCCCGGCTGCCCCATCCAGCACCCCGCAATCAACCGCGCGACGCCCGGGCTCAAGCGCTTCATCCGCTCCCTGGACCTGACGCCCTACGACGTTCCCACCAAGCGCGGGGAGCTCAAAAACATCCTCGTCACCGTCGGCGCCGGCGAGCGCCTCATGATCCGCTTCGTCCTGCGCAGCCGCGAGCGCGTCTCCGACATCCGCGCCGCACTGCCGCTGCTGCGCGACCTCGTGCCCAGCGCGCACGTCGTCACCACGAACATCCACCCCACCCACGAGGCCATCGTCGAGGGCCCCGACGAGATCATCCTGACGCGCGCCCGCACCCTGCCGCTGAGCGTGGAGAGCCTCGAGCTGGGGCCTCGCTCCTTCGCGCAGACGAACGCGCGCGTCGCCGCCGCCCTGTACGAGCAGGCCGCCGCGTGGGCGTCGCAACCATTTGCCGACGGGCGAGCGCCCGAGAGCCTGTGGGACCTGTACTGCGGCGTCGGCGGCTTCGCGCTGGCGTGCGCCCGCGCCGGGTTCCCGCGCGTCACCGGCGTCGAGGTCTCCTCCGGGGCGATCTCCTCGGCGATCAGCGCCGCCCGCCACGCTGGCCTATCGCGGTCTGCCGCCTCCTTCATCGCGGACGACGCGACCGCGTGGGCACGCGCCCAGTCTCCCGAGGCCGTGCCCGACGTGATCGTCGTCAACCCCCCGCGCCGAGGCATCGGCGCGGACCTGGCCGCCTACCTGAACGAGTGCTCCGCTCCGCGCGTCATCTACTCCTCGTGCAACCCCACCACCCTGGCCGCCGACCTGGCGCGCATGCCCTCCCTGCGCGCGGTCGAGGGACGCCTCTTCGACATGTTCCCCCACACGACCCACGCCGAGGTGGCCCTCCTCCTCGAGCGCGAGGGCGCATAGCCGACACAGTCGACGCGCACAGGGTCGGGCAACCACGCAAGCACGCCCCGGCCTCGTCGCTGACAAGACCGAGTTGCGGGAGACGCCTAACCGAGCACCACGACGTTCTTACCCGGCACCTCGTGGGATTCCATCGCGCGGTGCGCGTCTGGCACATGCTCCAGGCCGTTAAAGACGCCCGCGATCGGGACACTCATCTCACCAGCCTTCACCGCGTCAAGCACCTCCTGCAAGACGGACGCCGGCAGATCCCAGGCCTGGCCGTGATAGACCGTGAGGCCCACGGTCGAGGGGATCAAGCCGAAAGGCGAGAAGTCCTTCATCGACCACACCTCCGTCAGCGACCCCGTGAACGACACCATGCCGCCGGGGCGCACGCAGCGCAGAGTATCGCCGAGCACCGGGATACCCACCAACTCCAGCGCCGCGTCCACCCCGCCCGGAGCGATCGCGCGCACCTTGCCCTCGATCCGACCGTCGTCGATGACCACGTGGGCGGCCCCGGCCTCGTTCAGGACCGGCCGAGCGGACTCGCGGCGCGTGGTCGCGATGACCGTCATTCCCATGCGCACGCCCAGGCGCACCGCCATCAGGCCGACCGTCGAGGTGCCGCCACGCACGAGAATCGTGTCGCCGCGCCGAGCGCGCATCGCATGGACGAGCGAGCCGTAGGCGGTCTGCGTCATCTCGGGGATCGCACCGATCGTCGCCCAGTCAAGGTCGGACGTAAAGGGGATCGCGATTCGTTCAGGGATGAGGGTGTAGCGCGCGTAGGAGCCGTCGTACTCCCGGCCCAGGCCTCCCATCATGAAGGCAACCTGCTGGCCGGGCGTGAAAGCGCTGCCGGGGGCGACCTCGTCGACGACGCCGACGCCCTCAATGCCGAGTACGCGCGGGTAGGTGAAGTCCGGGTCGGACAGGCCACGGCGCGAGTGGGACTCAGACTCATTGATACCAAAGGCCGCGACACGCACGCGCAGCCACCCCTCCTTCACCTGCGGAATCGGGAGCTGGGAGACCGTCATCTCATCGATCTCGCAGGGACCATCGAGCCGGATGACCTCCATCATTGCAACGCTAGTTTCCATGGAAACTAAGTGTCGCCCGTCGTGAGCCCGCGCGCGAGCGGAGGACCAACAGCCACCGACCCGACGCCGAAGAGCGTGACCCGTGAGCCCGCGCGCGAGCGGAGGACCAACACATCCCGATTTCCGCATAGGAACTCGCGCCTCGACCGCTACACTTAGACCAACCGTTAGGAGAAACATGACTGTCGAACTGATCACCGCCGCCACGCCCGAACTCCACGAGGCCATGGGGCGCCTGCTCCCCCAGCTCTCCCGTTCCGCCGCTCCGATGAGCGAAGCCGACGTGGAGCGCTTCCTGTCCCAGTCCAGCGTCCACCTCTTCGTGTTCCGCGCCGAGACGGCCGACGCCGACGGCAACAACACGATCCTCGGCATGCTGTCCCTGGCCACCTTCGAGATCCCCACGGGCGTGCGCGCATGGGTTGAGGACGTCGTCGTCGACGAGGCCGCCCGCGGCCAGGGCGCCGGGCTCGCCCTCGTGGAGGCAGCCATCGAGCACGCCAAGACGGTCGGTGCCCGCACCGTCGACCTGACGTCGCGCCCCACGCGCGAGGCCGCGAACCGCCTCTACCAGCGCGCCGGCTTCCAACTGCGCGAGACCAACGTGTACCGCGTGACGCTCGAGAAGAAGTAAGCGCGCGCTTTCACCGTTTGCCTCACATGTGACGCTAGCAATGCTTGCCGTCACTGTCGCCGCCCGCCCCGCATGACGCGAGGGCGGGCGCTTTGTTTGAGGCGATGAGCGCGCCTCCGGAGCCTGACTGACACACACGTGGGCACAAGGGCAGACCTGGCAGCCAACGATGCGGATAGGTTATGAAGATGCGGATAGGTTATCCGCATCCGGATAGGTTAATAAGCTATCCGGATCCTCATAACCTATCCATATGGCGACAACCTATCCGCATGCGCAGCAGACGTAGACACCGCTGGACTATTTTGGAAGGCAATGCACTAGGTAGCGCAGCATTGCACTAACAACGAAGCAGTGCAATGGCTCCCCAAGTAGTGCAATACCCACGGGCGACAAGCTTAACCACGCATTCCAGCCGCACCACTGGTGTGGAGGGTGCCGGAGGGTCCGGAGGGCACGGGCGGGCTTCGAGATCGACCACTCCGAGCCGCAGGCTCGCGTGTGGCGATCTCGCGGGCGGCCGGACCCGACGGCGCCCGGAACACCAGCGGAGCCGCAAGCGACAAGCTTAACCGCGCATTCCAGCCGCGCCGCCGGTGTGGAGGGTGCCGGAGGGTCCGGAGGGCACGGGCGGGCTTCGAGATCGACCACTCCGAGCGAAGCTCGCGTGTGGCGATCTCGCGGGCGGCCGGGCCCGACGGCGCCCGGAACACCAGCGGCGCCAAAAGCACCACCGAACGAAGAAGCCTCAGAACTCCTCGTAGTACTCCGGGTTCTGGTCGGCCTGGCGGCCGTCGGGGCGCCCGAGCGCGCTGATCGCAGCCATCTGCTCGTCAGACAGCGAGAAGGAGAAGATGTCGAGGTTCTCGCGCTGGCGCTCAGGGTGACCGGACTTGGGCAGGGGCAGGGCGCCGAGCTGGTAGTGCCAGCGCAGGATGAGGCGCGACGGGGACACGCCCGCTTCGGCGGCCAGGGCGACGATCGCGGGGTCTTCGACGATGCGCCACTTGCGGCCCAGCGGGCTCCAGGACTCGGTGAGCACGCCGATCTGCGCGTGGTAGGCCAGCGCGGAGGCCTGCGGGAAGTAGGGGTGCAGCTCGATCTGGTTGACGCTCGGGTACTCGCCGGTCTCGGCGTGCACGCGGTCGAGGTGTTCGGGCAGGAAGTTGCACACGCCGACGGAGCGGATGAGGCCGCGCTCGCGCGCGTCCAGCAGGGCCTGGAAGGCTTCGACGTACAGGCCGCGCTTGGGATTGGGCCAGTGGATCAGGTACATGTCCCAGTAGTCCAGGCCGGCGCGCATGAGGGATTCTTCGAGCGTGTAGACGGCCTCGTCGTAGCGCTGGTGGCGCCCGGGGAGCTTGGAGACCAGGCGCAGCTCCTCGCGGGGGACGCCGCAGCGGCGCACGGCCTGCCCGAGGGCGCCCTCGTTTTCATAGTTGAAGGCGCTGTCCAGCATGCGGTATCCGGCCTCGACGCCGGAGATCATGGAGGCGACTCCGGCCTCGCCGCGCAGGTTGTAGGTGCCCAGCGCGATGGCGGGCAGAGTCAGGCCGTCGGACAGCGTGTAGATCGGAATTCCGCTCATGACTCCAGCATAGCCCCCTGTCACGGGCCTACGATGGGGGTATGGCACAGCTTGAACTGGATGAGGTCCACGCGAACGCGGTGGACTATCAGCATTTCCTCCTCGATTCCCCTTCCCCCTATCATGCGGCCGAGGTCGTGGCGCAGCGCCTGGTGGACGCCGGCTTTACGCGCGTGGATGAGAGGGGCGCGTGGGATGCGTCCCCGGGCGGTCACGTGATGGTGCGCGCCGGCGCGGTGGCCGCGTGGTTTGTCCCCGAAACAGTGGCCGATGACGCGGGCTTCCGCATCGTGGGTGCGCACACGGATTCGCCGGCGTTGTCGGTCAAGCCGTCGGTGCAGTCGACGACGCCGGATGGCTGGGGCCAGATCGACGTCGAGGTGTACGGCGGCATGATGTGGAACTCGTGGCTGGATCGCGAGCTGACGCTGGCGGGCCGCCTGGTTCTGACCAGCGGCGAGGTCGTCCTGGCCCGCACGGGCCCGATCGCGCGCATCCCACAGTTGGCGATTCACCTGGATCGAGACGTGAACCCGGGCGGGCTGAAGCTGGATCCGCAGAAGCACCTGCATCCGGTGTGGACGGTGGATAACCCGTACGGCAACGTGCTGGAGTACGTGGCGCGCACCGCGGGTCTGGATGATGCCTCGCAGATCGCGGCCTTCGACCTGATTCTCACGCCGAGCCAGGGCCCGGGCTTCTTCGGCGACAAGGGTCAGTTCGTGGCCGCGTCGCGCCAGGATAACCTGTCGAGCGTGCACCCGGGCTTGGTGGCCCTGGAGCGCCTGGCCGCGGAAGGAACGCCTGCGGGCGGCGACGTCACGGTGTTCATGTGCTTCGATCACGAGGAGGTGGGCTCGGGGTCGCGCACGGGTGCGGCGGGCCCGATCCTGGAGACGGTGCTGCGCCGCACGGCGACGGCGCTGGGCCGCGACGAGGACGGCTTCGAGCGCATGTTGGCGGCTTCCTCGTGCGTGAGCGCGGACGCGGCGCATTCGGTGCATCCGAACTACGCGGGCCACCATGACCCGGATAACCGCCCGGTGATGGGTCGCGGCCCGGTCATCAAGATCAACTCGAAGCAGCGCTACGCGACGGACGCCGAGGGCATCGCCCTGTGGAATCGCGCGTGCGCGGCGGCGGGCGTGGCCTCGAAGAGCTTCGTGGGCAACAACGCGATGCCGTGCGGCACGACGATCGGCCCGATCACGGCGACGCGCCTGGGCATCCTGACGGTGGACGTGGGCATCGGCCTGCTGTCAATGCATTCGGCGCGCGAGATGAGCCACGTCGATGATCTTCTGACGCTGTCGCAGGCGCTTAAGGCGTACTGGCAGGGCGCCTGACGCCCGGGACGCCCGCGCCCGGCAAACCCGAAGGGTGCAGCCGTGCGCGCGGCACCCCCGGCGGCGCTTGAGAACCTCCCCCGGAGGGCACACGGGGGCATGAGGGAACCCCGACCTCGTCCGTTTCAAGCGGCGAGGTCGGGGTTCCGTTAACCGGACAGGTGTCCTCAGAGGGAGGGCACGGCGGTGACGGTGACGGGCACGTTGCCGCGCGTGGCCTTGGAGTAGGGGCACAGCTCGTGGGCGCGCTCGACGAGGGCCTGGGCGCGGTCGAGTTCGACGCCGGGGATAAAGACCTTAATGTCGGCGGTCAGGGCAAAGGAGTCACCCTCGGGGCCCAGGCCAATGGTGGTGCGCACGACGGAGTCCTTGGTGTCGATGCCCAGTTCCTTGGCGGCCAGGCCCATGGCGCCTTGGAAGCAGGCGCCGTAGCCCATGGCGAAGAGGGCTTCGGGGTTGGCGCCGTCGCCGGGGCCGCCCAGTTCCTTGGGCATGCGCATGACGTGGCTGATGCCGAGCGCGGGGACGGAGGAGGTACCGGCGCGGCCGCCCGTGGAGTCGGCGGTGACGGTGTATGCAATCTTGCTAGGAGTATCCATACCCCCATTCCACCACTAGGACTTCAGTCCCGCAAGGGGTTTGACGCAAACACAAGCATTTTCGCGCTGGGAGGACGAGGCCGGGGCCGCGCCGCAGGTGATGGGACGTCAGGCGGTGAGGAAGTCGGCGTCGAGGCGGCCACTCAGGGCCTTGGCGACGGCGCGGCGGAAGCGGTCGTTCATGGGTGGGAGCTGGTCGGCCCGGAAGAAGGCGGTCTCGCTATTTTCGCCGTCGGCGGGGCTGGGCTCGCCGCTCACCCACTGCGCGGCGAAGGCCACGTCCAGGTAGGTGGTGACATCACCGTTGGCGTAGGTGACGGGGCCAACGACCTCGACGGACAGGAGGCGGCATACCTCGATACGCACGTCGGCCTCCTCGGCGGCCTCGCGGGCGGCGGCGATCGCAGGCTCCTCGCCCGGGTCAACGATGCCGGTCACGGGGGTCCAGGCTCCATTATCCGAGCGGCGCACGCACAGCATCTCCACCGTCTCAGGCGCGATGGGGGTCTCCCAGTCGATCGGCGCGCATCCCGGCGCGGGGCGCAAGATGACGACGGTCGTGCCGGGCATCCACAGGGGCGCGTTGCCGACGTGGCGGCGCAGCTCAAGGACGAAGTCGGGGGTAGCCATGACCCTAGTCTACGGCGCTCACAGGAAGGAGGTGATGACCGGCAGGAGCAGGATCTTGATGATGATTGCGAAGGCGAAGAGCGTCGCGTAGGCGGCCTCGATGCGCTCGTCGGTGACGCGGGCGTCGGCGGCCTGCAGGACCGCGGGCTGGCCGAGGAAGCCCGCGATGCCGCCGGCTGCGCGCGCGGAGGACAGGCCGATGAACTTCGCGCCGAGGGCCTGGATGACGCAGCAGACGATGACCATGACGGCGGCGAGGAGGGCGGCGCGCCAGCCGTCGGGGCTGCCGAGCAGGCTCGCGAACTGCGGGCCTGCGTTCAGGCCGAGGGCTGCGAGGAAGAGCATGAGGCCGATCTGTCGGATCGTCAGGTTCGCGGCAGCGGGCAGGGTCCACACGAGCGGGCCGGTGCGGCGCAGGGCGCCGAGCAGCATGCCGACGATCAGGGGGCTGGCGGCGGCACCCAGCTGGAAGCCCTGGCCGCCGGGCAGCGGGAAGGAGACGATGCCCAGGAGCAGGCCGAGGACGAGGCCGATGCCGAAGGCCATGCCATCCACCTCAGCGACGCGGCGCTCGGAGTCGCCGAGCCACTCGGCAACGTCATCGAGCTCGTCCGTGGGAACGACGACGGCGACGTGATCGCCGAGCTGCAGGTCAAGGTCGTCGCGGGCCAGGAGGTCCAGGTCACCACGGCGCACGCGCGTGATGACGGCACCGAATCGCTTGGTGACATTGAGGTCGCAGACGCTGCGGCCGGCGACGTCGGGGTTGGACACGACGATGCGCTCGAAGGCAAGGTCGGAACGGTCGTCCTCGAGGTTGTGATCGAGGATCTCGCCGACGAGTGGTGCCGTCTCCCTGATGGACTCGGGGTCCCCGACCATGACGACGTGGTCACCCGGCAACAGGTCCTCGCCGGCCGCGGTGACGCGGGTGCGCCCGTCACGTCGCAGGTAGGACAGGCGCACGCGCTGGTCGCGCCACGCGTCGATGTCGCGCGTGTTGATGTGCTTGGACACGCGAATACTCACGGCCTCCAGGGAGGACCCCGCGAGGGAAGGCGTGTCCTTGGGGCCGACCCACTTCCTCGTCACGGTGATCGTGACGACGAGGATGCCTCCGATGACACCCACCGGATAGCCGAAGGCGTAGCCGACCGCCGCGTTCGCATCCCCGGTGAGCCGGGTAGCCGTGTCGAGGGCGGGAGCAGCCGTCAGAGCACCCGTGAACAGGCCCGACGTCAGACCGGAGGACAGGCCGAGGAGGCGGCCTCCCACGAGCGCGATGACCGCGCCGACGATGCACACGACCGTGGTGAGGGCGAGGAGGTTCGTCTGCTTACGCAAATTCTGGAAGAAGGTCGCGCCCGCGGAAATGCCGACGCAATAGACAAAGAACGCCAGACCCATCGGCTGGACGATCGACATGTGGTTACTGACGATCTCCGGGTGGAAGGCCGAAACGACGAGACCGACGAAGAGAGCACCCGCCGCTCCGAAGCGCAGCGGGCCGATCCGAATGGCCCCAATCGCCGCACCCAACGCAACGACGACAAACAGCGCGAGCAGGGGTGAGGACGAGAAGAGACCAGCCATAGCTTTCAGGGTACCTGTCACATCCTGAGACGGGTGTGAGAAGCGCAAAGGTGACCGAGTTATAAGGCTCACGGGTTGGGTATAGACTGCACCCAGAAAGTGAAAGGATGGCCATGTCTCAACCCGTTGCCGGATGGTACCCCGACCCCGCTGGAAGCCCGCGCCTGCGCTGGTGGAACGGCAGCTCGTGGACCGAGCAGTTTCAACCGATGCCCAACTTTCGCCAGCAACCCATTCCCGCACCCATGCGAAGCGTCCCCGTGCCCACCCCTGGCGCGCCCGCAGCGCACAATGCGCCGATGCAGCAAGGTGGCGCGCGGGGAATCCCCGCACCCCAGCCTCGACAGCCAGTCCCCGCTCAGCAGGGCGCAGCGCAGTCGGACTCGTCCGCGCCCAGTGGCCCCCGCATGCCATCCTCTCAGCAGGCTCCGAAGGTTCACCCCAACCCCTACCAGAACACGGGCGTGACACCGGTCTTTTCGGACGACGAGGACACCCCGGCTCAGAAGGGAAGCGACAAGAAGGCCACGGCGAGTTCCGGGCAAGGCTGGTTTATCGGCATGTTCGCCGCATGGATTCTCGTCGTTATTCTCGCGGCGACCGCCGTCTACACCGGATTGTCCTACTCGAGCGCGAGCAAGGACCTCGCCAAGGCCGAATCTGAGCATGCGGCCGCGCAGGCGGAGTACGACGAGGCGCAGTCCGGCCTTGAGCAGGCTCAGAAGGAACTGACGGAGGCCCAGAAGTGACCAATGATGCCTCGCCTTCCGCGAACGTTGAGTCTTCTCCCGGCACGTACAAGATCATGACGATCATTGCCACGGTGCTGTGCCTATGCCTGCTCGGTGCCTCCATCTTCCTGGGCAGCGGAGCACACTCGCAGAGCACCAAAGCCGCGCAGACGCGCGCCGACACCGAGTCACTGCGAGCGAAGAAGAAGGACGCGGAGACAGAAACCGCGAACGTACGAACGCAGATCACCTCAACGAAGGTTGAGGGATCGGCCAAGACCTGGTGCGACGAATTCACGTCCGCCTACTCCACCCCTAAGTCCCTGACCAATGCGTCAGGGGAACTCTCGTCTAAGACGCAGAACCAACGCGACGCGATTGCGCAGCTGTGCCCCGAGAAGAAGGCATTTGTCGAGGCCCTGCACGCCTCGCCCGAGAGTTCGTTTGAGACGTCTTCGCAGACCTGCGAGATAACGGACGAAGGGCTGACGTTCTCGGAGACCATGACGATCACGAACAAGCAGCTGTCGGACCTCGGCGATATCGACGTCACGGTGGACCTGTACTACACGAAGGGAACGAAGCCGGCGAAGGATGCGAAGCCCATCGGCACGTTCTCCTTCACCATTTCGTCGGGAGGCAGCGCAACCTACTCGGAGAACCTGCCCGACCCCGGCGTACCCGGCGGGAAGTGCATCACGAAGGTGCAGAGTATCTGGATGAGCGGCTTTGTGAGCAATCCCTGCCCTACCCACCACCGACCCAAGTCCCGGACGGGTATGTACACACATGAGTGACGGGACACCACTCCCGAGATGTCACCCCGAGCACACGCCGGACCGTGACCGCGTGCAGGACCTCGGAAAGGAACAGACATGAGCAGCCCCGCGAACGGAGCTTCCACCCGCACGATCAAGATCTTGACGGCCATCGCCGCAGTGCTGGCCCTGTGTTTGCTGGTCACCTCCATTTTCTTCGTTACTGGCACCCGCTCACGGAAGGCGGAAGCCGACCAGACGCGTACCGACGCGCAGTCTCTCCGCGACAAAAAGAAGGAGACCGAGACGCAGACCACGGACGTGCGGGCCAAGATCGACACCGCGAAGGTCGACCAAAGCGCCAAGACCTGGTGCAACGAGTTCACGTCCGCCTACTCCAGCCCGTTGCTGCTGAATAGTCAGGCAAACAGCCTGCACGCGAAACCCCAAAGGCAAATCGATGCGATCGCGGAGCAGTGCCCTGACAAGAAGGCGCTCTTGGATGCCATCTATTCCCTCAAGTCCCAAGCGTTCGCCTCGGATGAAAGCTGCGAACTCGTCGGTACCGACGTGACGTTTTCGGGTTCGGTGTGGGTCAACGACGAGAAGCTGGCCGCCCTGGGTGACCTCGAGCTGACCGCGGAATTCTACCTCACGGCCGCGAAGGAATTCGGAGACTCAGATAAGCCCCTCGGATCGACGTCGTTCACGATCCCCAAGGGCGGAAAGGCCAGTTACACGCTGACAGTGCCGGGTAATGGCCTGACCGAGGGCTACTGCGGCTCCAACATCACGAGCTTGTGGGTGGCCGGCCTCTGAGCGGATAGTTGCCCACAATCCGTCCTGCGACTAGACTTCCTGACCGGGAAGACAGTTTTATTCGCAATGGGAAAGGGGCCCACGATGAGCGAGCCCGCACAAGGATGGTACCCGGACCCCAGCGGAGCGCCGCAGCTGCGTTGGTGGAGCGGGAGTGACTGGACCGACTACGTCGTCCCTTACGCGACGCAGGACCAGACGGTCAGCAGCCCCACAGTCCGCGTGCAGCACACCGAGGTCGACACCCGGGACGAGGCCATGGCCGCCTCACCCAACACCGTTCCCCTCGCGCGTGGTAACGAACAGGGCCACGCCCCCTCTCGCGGGGCCGACGCGGTTCCCATGCCAATACCGTCGCCCGTACCCGAGGCCACGACGAGCGCTCACGGCACCAAGGCCTCGTCAATGAGCGAGCACGAGGCGAGCGCAAGCACGACGGCACCCGCTCGCACGACCGGGCGATGGGTGCTCGCCTGCGCCGCCTCGTGGATTCTGGTCGCCGTCTTCATCGGTGTGCTCGTCTTCGCGTGGTCCCACTGGGCGATTCGAGCCGCATCTATCACGACGCCGAGCAGCAGGCACAGAACGCTCAGGATCAGCGCGACAACGCTCAGTCCACGCTCGACGACATCAACCGCCAGATCGAGGAGGCCGAGAAAGTGAGCACCGCACCCGTCCCCCTGCGCGCGGCAACCGTCGCGGGAGCCGTCCTCGCCGTCATCTTCATCGTCTTGTCCGCCGCGGTGAGTTGGGTCAACATCTCGCGTACCCAGGCCGCGCACAGCTTCGACGAGCAGGCCGCCCAGGCACAATCCGACAAGGCCGCACTCGACCAGGAGATCAAGGCCGCCAAGACTCGTCTGGACGCCGTCGGCGTCGTGCGCGATGCCTCCACCTGGTGCGATTCAATCTCGCGCGAGAACGCCTCCACGATCCGCGACGCCATCAAGACCTACGATTCGGCCACCCAGTCCCTCAAGGAGACCATCCACGCCCAGTGCCCCGACAAGGAGACACTGGCCAACGCCCAGCGGACGCTGTCTAACGCGGACTTTACGATCGCTATCACCGAATGTACGACCGATCAGGTGACGACCACGGTCAACGGGACCCTCACTATCAAGCCATCGAGTACCATTACTACGTTTGGTCCCCTTGATGTGACCGTCATCGGCTACACCACGGAGAAGAACACGAACCTCAATCCGTCCTCCCCCTACCAGGGGACCGCGACGGCGACGCTGACACCCGGCACAACGCTCGCCTTCACGGTCTCAGTTCCCTACGACCCGCAAATGACGGACAATACAGAGTGCGGGGCCACGATGACCGCGTGGTGGCCCTCAAACATGTGACGCTGGCGAGACCGGTCGCTCACCAGTCACCCCCATTCCAACCGTCCCGTGATGGTGGGAACCACGAAAGGAGCTTTCCGTGAGCAACCCGATCGAAGGTTGGTACCCCGACCCGGAAGGAACACCCCGCTTGCGTTGGTGGGATGGCACGGGCTGGACCGATGACTACAGGACAGAGGCCTCCTACGACGCGCCCAGCCCAAACGTCAGTCGCTTCGCACCCACGATTGACCCCGTCACGGGCACGACCTCCCACCCCATCACGGGCGTCATCGACCCGTTCACTGGATCGGTTGCCAGACCCGTGACCAGCACCGGCCGTTTCGCGCCCACCATCGATCCCGTCACAGGGACTGCCTCACACCCGATCACGGCCAGCGTCGACCCCATCACAGGCCGAGTCCTGCGCCCCGGCGAGGAGGCGGACGCCCCCGGCCATGCCACGCCCGACGTCCCCCCTGCGGGCGCCGAGCCAACGACCGCGCAGAGCCGACGCCCGGCCCAGGGCACCCCCCAGCCCCCGAAGTCTCAGGTCGTCATCGCGGTCATCACAACGATCCTCACCATCGGCTTCGCGGCGGGTGCCACCATGACGGTCAGCATGTACCGGGCGGCATCGGCGGAGTTACAGCAGGCTGAGAAGGCCCTCAGCGACGCCAACTCCGATCTGAGCGCAGCACAGGAGGCAGCACAGTGACCACCAAGCCCGCCACGTCAACGGCCAAGCCCGCTAAGAACAAGCTACTCAGCATCTACAACCGCGTCATGGGGCTCACCCTGATCCTCGTGATTGCCGCAGCGATCACGTTCGGCGTCCTGGCGAACAAGTATCGGACGCAGGCCCGTTCCCTGTCCGAACAGGCCGCCACCGCCACCGCGGAGGCCATCGAGACGCGGGCCAACACCTGGTGTTCCTCGATCAGCGCGTCGAACGCCGAAGCAATCCCGCAGCTCTACGACGACTACAAACGCCAGCGAGCAGCTCCGACAGTCGATTGATTCTCAGTGCACCAAGCGCGTGACAACCGCTGTTTTCATGACCACCTATACTCCGGATGAGATCGTTAAGCTCACTGACGAGTGCAATCGCAACGCCGACAGTACCGTTGTCACCTGCAGTGGCACCGCCGAGCTATACCGGGACAAGGCGGACACCCTAACCTCGTTCAGCAACACGACGGTCGTCCTCACCATCGAATTTTCCACGGACAAGGACCGTCAGAACGTGACGCACGTCGACAAAGACGTCGTCACGCTCACGGTGCCCACCGACGGCAACAAGATCGACTACACGTTCGACCTACCTTACGACGCCGCGTGGGGCGCCTTCTACAAGATTACTCCCCAGTCCTTCTTCCCCAACGAGTAAGTACTCTCGCTGACGGTCCCGTCGCCTCACCAGGCGGCGGGACCGCGCGTATGTGCACCGCAACCAGGGCCCGCCACGGCCTCGGCACAGGGTCAGTAATGCTCGTGGGAGTCGTATCCGCGCAGGCGGTCCAGCTCGCGTCGTTCCTTCTTGGTGGGGCGCCCGCTTCCCTTCTCGCGCATGGCGACGGGGATGTGGACGCGGGGACGCTCGGGGGTGCGATCGTCGTACGCGGTGCGCGCCTGTGGGTAGGACACCCGCTTATTCAGCAGCAGCACGACGCCGAGGATCCGGTCGAAGCCCTCGACGCGTAGGCGCACTTCGTCGCCCACGCGCACCTTGTAGGCGGCCTTGACGGGCTCGCCGTTCACGCGCACGTGTCCGGCGCGCACAGCTGCAGTCGCCTGGGAGCGCGACTTGAGTTGGCGGGTCGCCCACAGCCACGTGTCGACGCGCACGCTTGACGAGGCCAGCGCGCCTGGGGGGATCACAACCGTTTCGGGTGCATCACTCATGGGCGAGCCTAGTTGATGCGGCGAATACGCTTCTGGTTACGCGGCGTCAGGACGATGGCGACGAGCGCGCACAGCAGTGGCATGCCAATGAGCATGCCGAGCAGTGCTCCCCACGGCACGACGGGCTGCAGCGTGGTGGTCAGCGTCGGGAAGATATTGGAGCGGGCAAAAGTAATGACGGCGAGCACGCCGACGATGAGCCCCGAGAGGACCGCTGTAGGAATCGCGTTGAGCGCGAGGACGACGCCCTGCCAGGTGGTGACGTGGCGCCGCATGGTCGGGGCCGCGCCGATCGCGTCCAGCGTGTCCAGATCCGGCCGCATGTCGGAGGCCGAGAGGGCCACGACCAGGGCGACCGTGGCGGCCGCCGCGACGACCGCGATGAGGGCCGCGATGTAGGGCAGGACCTGGGAGCGCATGGTCGGGCCGATCACCTGAGCGGATGCGCCGGGCACCTGGCGGGCGATGGTCGCTTGGAAGGCGGGCGCATCCACGGTGCTCACAGGCTTCTCAGGCGTCAGGAGGCGGCCCAGCGTGACCGACTCGAGGCCGAGGGACGTTGCTGCGCTCGGGGAGAGCACCATGACGTTGATGCGGGTCAGCGGCGAGGCCGGGAAAATCTGCGTCGCCATGACGTGCGCGTCGGGGAGCTCACTTTCGGAGACGCCGGCGGCCCTGGCCTCGGCGATGGCGCTCGTGTCGAGGCTGCGCAGCCTCACCTGGCCGGCCCCGTCGATGTACTGCTTTTCGGGCACCAGCACGCCGCCCGCGTTGAGCGTGGCAACCGCGCGGACCATGTCGGCCTCCTTGAGGTAGCCGGCCTGTCGCAGGTAGGTGCCGTCGTCAACGATGTAGGCGACGTCCAGCTCCGCCATGGGGAGCATGTCGGAGGCCTCCGGGGACGTCGAGTTGTCGTGCGGGGAGACGGCTTCGACCATGGTTCTGGGCCCGCCGGGGCCACTGTTCCACGCCATGCCGGTGAGGACCGCCTCGGAGGTGATCGTGCGGTCGTTCTTGATGGCGTCGGACGCGGCCTGCATGAGCGCGCGCGAACGGGTATTCGTTTCCGTCTTGTCGACCGTCGAGACGAAGATTTGTCCGCGCTGGCCCAAGTGCGGGCGCGAGTTCCAGCCGGCCTCGTTCGAGGAGGATAGGGTGATGAGCAAGGAGCAGGCGACGAAGACGGTCGTCAGGATCGAGGCCATGGCCGGGAACGTTCGGTGGCCGTTGCGCACGGCGTCGCGCAGGGCCAGGCGCATGCTCATCGACGCGCGGCCGTTGGGCACGCGCCAACGCGTGAACACGTAGGGGATCGAGCCGATGAGGCCAATTTCGAGCAGGGCGACGCCGAGTACGAGCGCCAGGATCGAGCCGGCGACGGCGGCCAGGACCAGCACGGGGATGCCGACCAGCAGAGAGATCGGGTAGATCATCCGGCGGCGCACCAGGCGGGAGGGTTCCCACACGCGCCCGCCAATGACCGCCGAAGTGTCGATGTGGGAGGAGGTGTGCGCCGGGGAGACGGAAGCCATGAGGGACAGCAGGATCGGTAGCAGCACCGACAGGCCGGCCGGCCATAGCGGGACGATACCGATACCGAGGCCCGACCACACGCCGATGCCGACCATCGCAGCGCCGGACAACGCCAGCGAGAACCCGGCCGAGTAAGCGCCGATGATCAGGCCGTGAGCGATCGTGAGGCGGCGCCCGTCGGAGCGGTCTCCGCCGTTGGCGACGATCATGGCGGCCGTGCGCATGACGGAACGCTGGGCGACCGTGTACAGGGGCGAGATGAGTAGGATCATCTCGGTGAGGATCAGGAGGACTCCCGCGACCAGGAGGAGGTACTGCCACGGGTTCGTGTTACGAGTGGGTTCGGTGACTTGGTACTGGGCGATCTGGGGCGGCATGGCAGATGCGTCGGGCGGGCTGGCCAGCACATGGCGCGAGACCACGGAAAAGCCGGACGCGTTGAGTTCGCGGATCTTGTCCCAGGACACCGGCACCGGACCCGTGACGAACCAGGCCGTCTGGGTGCGCCCGGCCACGGCCAGGCGGTCCACATCGAGCGTGCCGTCACCGACGATGGCGCGACCGCTGCCCTTGATGATCGCGTCGACCACGGCGGTACCTGTGAGAGTCTGGCTCGTGCGGTCGCGCCCGACCGTCAGCGACAGGCTGAGCGTGTCCCCGACCGACACTCCGAGTGCGCGCGCGACGTCGTCGGAAATGACCGCGTGATCGGCGGCGAGCCCACCGTGCATGGAGCCGGCGTCGACACGCGGGGCGTCCAGCGACGCTGTCTGCGTGCCTGCGTCAACCGTGTAGCCGGTCCCGTCGGGCGCGGTCATATGCAGCTGGTAGAGAGTATCCACCGCGATCAGTTGGTCGCCCGGGGGCGCCCACTGGGTGAGAGTCTCCATGGTCACGTCGACTTCCTCATCCGAGGACGTCTTGAAGAAAAGGTCGGCCGTCACGTTTTGGTCGAGGGCAGTGGTGGAACGTCGCAGCGTGACGGCCTGCGAGTCGGTGCCGTGCCCCAGCCAGGACGAGGCCTGGTAGCGCTGGGAGGTCGTCACATCCCAGAAGGTGAGCGAGCCGATCGCGATGATGATCGGCAGGGAGATGAGGATGACGGCCGTAACCGTGCGCCCCAAAGTTTGGCGTGCATCACGAGAGGCGATGCGGAGTACTACTCCCCATCGCCTCATCCGTGTGCTGAGTCGGCTCATTAGATCCTTGGTGCTGCGTCTGCCAGCAGATCCCTCAGTGAGTCACCGCGCGATCGATCGACGATGCGACCGTCGCGCAGGAAGACAGTGCGGTCTGCCCATGCGGCCATTCTGGCCTCATGAGTCACGAGGATACCGGCTGCGCCCGCATCTATGTGGTTACGCAACACCAACATGATCTGTTCGCCAGTGTGAGAATCTAGCGCGCCGGTAGGCTCGTCAGCAAGTATGACCGACCGGTTACCAACGAGGCCCCGAGCGATGGCCACGCGCTGGCGCTGACCACCCGAGAGCCTCTCGGGGAAGCGATCCGCGAGCTCCGCGACACCCACTTCTGTGAGGGCAGCCATCGCAGCCTCGCGCACCTTCGAGGGACTGACTCCATCCAGCTGTAGCGGCATCTCAACGTTTTCAAGAGCCGACAGCGACGGGATCAGGTTGTAGTCCTGGAACACGTAGCCGATCGACCGGCGTCGCACCTCGGCACGGTGCACACTGTCCAGCCCGGCCAGGTCGATTCCGTTCACGTAGACACTGCCGTGCGTGGGGCGCTCGAGCCCGCCCGCGATAGACAGCAGCGTCGACTTGCCGGATCCAGAGGGGCCCATAACAGCGAGAAGCTCGCCGGGCGCGACCTCAAGGTCGATCCCGTCGAGCGCTCTCACTCGGACGCCATTCGCGCCGAACTCATGTCCGACGCCGGCCATCCTGATCGGTAGCGGCACAGGCTGGCTCATCGCACCCCGGCACGCTCCGAAATACCGGCCTCAGCCTGGGCCCAGCTCATCGAGCGGCCCTTCGCGGCAGCGAAGGCGGCGCGACGCGCGGCCTCGGAGACCGCACCGGACTCGATGTGGTCGAGCCAGTTGAGCTCGGCCTCGAGGTCGAAGATGTGACGCTCCAGGATGAGCTTCCAGGCGAGCTCGCCCTCGTCGGCCGAGGCCTTGAGGCGGGTCACGTCGCGCAGGGAGCCCAGGGTCGAGCGACGCTGGGTCTGAATCATGGCCTCGACGTCGACCGTGGGGTCGGCAGCGGCCACGGCGAGCTTCATGACAAGCTCGTCACGCTCGGGGTGCTCGCGCGGAACGGGGGTGGACCACCAGGCATTGAGAACATCGCGACCAGCGTCGGTCAGCTCGAAGACCTCAGAGTCACGGCCCGCGTTGGTCTCAGCGTGAGACACAACCTGACCGTCACGCTCCAGGCGCTGCATGGTCTGGTATACCTGGCCGATATTGAGCGGCCACGCTCCACACGTCTGCTCCTCGAACATCTGCTTGAGGCGGTAGACACCCGCGGGCTGCTGCGCGACGAGTGCCAGCAGTGCATTGCGAACCGACATAACTCTCCGTTCGTTGTAGTGACGCGTTGGCTTCGTAGTTGAACAGTATCTATCGTACGCCAAATCGTTACATAGTGAGGACAAATGACGGTGGGTTACCTAACAAAATCCCTACCGCCTGGTTAGATGCAAGCCTTTGACATTCCGCGGCACACGCAACAAATTAACCGAGCTTCCAATAAAAGTGCCAACCATGTTGCAGACATCACGCACAGGGTTTTCAGCTTTATTGCAATGTTTTATAAGTCAAGCGGTCAGAGATGACACACCTCGCGCCCCGACACACCCAAAACAACCAAAACCGACCCTCGCCTAGTATTTGACCAGATAGATAGTAAATAATTGACACCCGCTGATCTCAGACTATGAGACCTACGAATCAACAGATGGACTATTCAGCGAGTACGTCCTCGATGTCCTCCCAGAGCACCTCCGGCGATGATGAAGCAACTGCCGCCCAGAATTCACCGTCCTTATCCGCCAGCAGAGGCACCTCATCGGGGTACAGCTCAGTAAACTCCACGCCCGCCAGCACCTCGCATACCTCCTCGCTGGTGCCAATCAAACGCCAACTGTCACCCGACAAATCCGGGTACTCCGCCGCATCGACGACCCGGACGGCAAGCCCCACCCACGAGTCAGCCGCAACGTCCGCCCAGAAGGTCCCCGTCGCCTCGTCGATCTCGGAATCGATGACCTCCGCGATCTCGCGGGCAGCCTTCGGCACCTCCACGAGAATCTTCGTGTCGTCGCCCCGTTCGAGCGCGCTGAAGAGCACCTCCGGTACCGCCGTCGGCACAATCCCATCGCCGGAGGGTTCCCCCAAGGCACTGAGTTCGAAAAAGGTCTCGCGCAGCTGCGCTGAGCCGACGACCCACACCGACAACAGGTCATCCTCGCCCGCGTACAGTCCCCCCCTCGTCGCACCGCGACACCACGGCGGAGTGCGGGCCCACAAAGAAGGTGGCGCGGCGGCACCCAGCCGGAGCGACGACCCAAGCGGTCAGCACCTTCGTCGCCTGCGAGAACGCCTGAAGGAGAGCAGCAAGATGCGGGACGGGAGCATCACCGACGACGAGGCCCTGGCTGCGCAGCAGCTCAACGAACGGATCCTTTGGGGTCAGTCAGGAGCCCATCGGCGTACGAGCGCAGAGCGTCGCACTCCAGCTGGCTCATGTCGAAGACGACGCCGTCCTCCGTCTCGTAGACGTTGATCATGAGTCCTCCTGCGCTCTCCAACCGGTGCCCCACACGGCTCCGAAACGATGACAACACTACGGCACACTGACCGAGCGCGCGTGTGGACGACGGCAACTGCGCCGCGTGCGGAAGGCTACACTGGGAACGACTAGGAGGATTCACCGATGAACGCCCCATTACCCGACGACGCCACCACGGCCTCGTCCCCCATTCCCACGCTCACACTCCCGACGGGCGCACCCATCCCCACCCTCGGCTTCGGCACCTATAAAGTCGCCCCCGAGGACGCCTACGACGCCGTGAGCCGCGCCCTCGAGGTCGGGTACCGCCATATCGACACCGCGCAGATGTACGGCAACGAGGCCGAGGTTGGAGCCGCGCTCGACGCCTCTGGAATCCCGCGCGAGCAGATTTTCCTCACCACCAAGGTCGACAACTCCAACCACGAGCCCGAGCGCGCCGCCGCATCCATCGCCCAGTCGCTCGAAGAGCTGCGCACCGACTACGTCGACCTGCTCCTCGTGCACTGGCCGCTGCCCACCCTCTACGGGGGCGACGTTGCCCTGCCCTGGCCGGCCCTCGAGGAGGCTTTCAACACCGGCGGCGCACGCGCGATCGGCCTGTCGAACTACGAGCGCGAGCACGTCGAAGCGGTCCGCGCCGTCGCCACCGTGCGCCCGCACGTCCTACAGGTCGAGGCACACCCCTTCTTCCCCAACGCCAACCTGCGCGCCTACTCCCAGGGCCTCGGCATGGTCTTCGAAGCGTGGTCTCCCCTGGCCCGCGGACGCGCCATCACCGACCCCACCCTGCGCGCCATCGGCGACGAACTGGGCGTCAGCGCCGCGCAAGTCGCCCTACGCTGGGCCATCGACCGCGGCCACGTCGTCTTCCCCAAGACACTGTCCAGCCAGCGCATGGCCACGAACATCGACGCTTTTTCCTTCAGCTTGAGCCCTGGACAGACCGCGCGCATCGACGCCCTCAACGAAGGCGAAGCCGGACGCACGGGTTCGCACCCCGCCACCATGAACCGACTCTGACGACAGGTACGATTAAGACATGGCATCGAAGCTTACCCGCGCCGACCGCGCCATCGTGCGACTCGCCGACGGCACCGTCAAACAGCAGAACCTGCTCACCGGCACAGAGGTGTGGACCGTCCCCGGCCGCGGAAACCGGCCGCTCACAGCGCCACGCACCGACCGCAACCCCATCGACCACGACGCCGACGGACACCACTGCGCGTTCTGTTCCGGCCGCTACCTGGAGACCCCGCCCGAAAAGTCGCGTCTCGTGCGCCGCGAGGACGGCACATGGGAGCAGCTCGACGCCCTGGGTGCCGACAAGCTGGGCGACACAGTCGCCGAATTCCGGCGCATCCCCAACCTCTTCGAAATCGTCTCCTACAACTACTGGCACCTCAACCACGGGCACGTGCCCTCAGAAGAGGACCGACACCGCATGGCCCGCTACCTGGCCTCGGACGCGGGCTACGACCACGTGATGAACGTCGTGCGCGCGCGGATGCTGGCCTCGGGCATGAGCGAAGGTGAATTCGCCGCGACCAGCGAGACCGCACGCCTCCAGGCTGCCAACGGCTTCTTCTCCGGCGGCCACGACCTGATCGTCGCGAAGCGCCACTTCGTCGACGGCGCCACCGAAGCCCACCAGCTGGCCGGTTCGGGCACCCTCACCCCCGAGGAACACGCCCAGTACACCGCGTACACAGCCCGCTCCATGCGCGACCTGTACGACCTCAGCCCCGCGGTGCGCTACGTCGCAACCTTCCAGAACTGGCTGCGCCCCGCCGGCGCTTCCTTCGACCACCTCCACAAGCAGCTGGTCGCCATCGACGACATGTCCGTCCAGACCGAGGCCGAGCTGGAGCGCCTGCGCGCCCAGCCCGACATCTACGACCAGATCTTCACGGTCGCTGCCACCCGCAAGCTCCTCATCGCCCAAAACGAGCACGCCGTCGCCCTGGCCGGCTTCGGTCACCGCTTCCCCGGCATCGCGATCTGGCCGCTGCACTCGCCGCGCAACCCGTGGGAGGTCAGCGACGAGGCCATGGCCGGGATCTCCGACATCCTGCACGCCGCGCACGCCGCGACCGGGGCGGACGTTCCCGCGAACGAGGAGTGGTACTACCGCCCGCCCACCGTCTCCACGCCGATGCGCTGGAGGATCCTGCTCAAGTGGCGCATCTCGACGCTGGCCGGCTTCGAGGGCGGCACCCGCATCTACCTCAACACAATCGACCCGTGGAAGGTCGTCGAACGCACGGTCCCGCGCCTGCGCGAGCTGCGCGAAGCGGGCCTCATCGCGCCCATGCGCATCGGCGACGAGTGCCGGGTCAGCCCCTCGATGCTGCGCGACTAGAGGGGCCCATTCGCGCGCGGGAACGGATAGTCCGACACGAGGAGCGGGGACGCGGCACTGCCGCGTCCCCGCTCCCATCACCGGTGGGGTGCCTACTCCTCGTCGTCGTAGGCCGCCGGCCCGTCGTCTTCCGCCCCGGCCTCGTCCTGCACGGGGTCGACCGCGGAGCTCGTCTGCGGCTCAGTCGTGGGTTCCGTCGTCGGCTCGGGCGTGGACGCCGGTGCGGGAGCCTCGATGGCCGAGCTCCACGTCGACAGCCACGCGTTCATCGCGTCGAGGGAACCGATCGTCTCGTCGGTAACGACCGCGTTTCCGCTGATGCCCATGAGCCACTCGGCCTTCGTGTCGGCGGCGAGCACGCCGTCGATCGGGTACGCGGCACCCGTCGTGGCCAGGGAACGCTGCGCGATTTCGCCCTGGAGCCAGGCAATGAGGGACTCGGCACCGTCGGAGGCGGGTGCCTGAGTGGCAGCCACGTACATGATGCGCGCGATACACGTTGAGGTCACCGCCGTGCCGTACGAGTCAGCGCCCGTGTTCGTCGCGGCCGCAGCCGCCAGCGACCGCGGAGCAACCACCAGCGGGTAGGAACCGGACTTGCCTGACTCAGAGCCCACGACCTCGGACAGATAGCTGTCGGACACGTACGCGCCGGCCGTCCACGCGCCGATCGTCGCGCCCAGGGAGGCGTCCACGCGCGGGTTCAGAGACTGCACGAAGGGCCCGAGGCCCTCGCCCGTCTGAGAGGCAGCCTCCTGCACAAACGCGCGTCCCACCGACGACGAGGCCGGGTCGGGGACCGTAAGCAGCGCGCGCACGCGCGGGTCGGACAGATCGTGGAACGAGGTCGGCAAGGGACGATTATTCGCGCTCATCCAAGACTTGTCGGCAATGACACACACGTCGTCGCGACCGTACGCCACAGCCGCGGGCGCGCCATCAACGGCCGTCCCCGCGAGAGTCATCGTGTCCTGCGGGGGCGCGCCAGCGATCATGCCCGCCCTCGCAGCCTGCAACGCATCCGCGCCATCCAAGCCTAAGACGACATCCGCATCAGCCTTCGGCACCATGGCCACGCCATCAACCGGGACGACCGCGACCGAGAAACCCGTCGCCTTCGTGAACGCCTCCGCCGTCTCGGTAGGCAGCTGCGCGCCGCCCACGAGAGCAACCGTCACCACGCCCGAACCTGAGCGAGGCGTCGGCGCGTTAATCGTGCCATGCAAGTCACCGGGCAAGCCCTGGGCACCCTGGCCGGGAACGACCGGCGCCGCGAAAGGATCCTGTGGGGCGCTCGACGACACAGACGACGAACACGCCGACAGGCCGTAGCAGCAGCCGCGAGGGCTGACAGCGCAAAAACAAAGCGGGCGCGAGCCATGACGAATCCTTCTGACGGGAACAGTTGCGTCTAAGCATAAGACAGACAGCCGCTGGGCCTCGCACAAGACCGGAGTGTGGGGCATCATGGAAGCACGCGCGCCCGCGCAGGGACAATCAACCCACGCCAGGAGACACACATGGATCCCGCCACCATCGACAAGATCGCCACGACCGCCGTCATCGCCGGAGCAGCCTTCGCAGCCTCCAAGATTTTTGAATTTGGTTGGAAGGCCGTCACCAAGCGCCCCGTCCCCGCCGAGGACGCCGACGACGTCACCCTGGCCTCGCTGGTACTCTTCGCGGCCTCCACCGCCGCCGTCGCAGCCGTCGCCCAGCGCTACGCCTACAAGGGCTCCCAGAAGTACCTGGCCCCCAAGCTCATCGCACGCTTCGGCGCTCCCCAGATCGAAGCCTGAGCCTCACCAACCCGATCCCCCTCCCCGCCCCTCACACGAGCGGCAGGAGGGGCCCCAGGTCCGTGCGCTCTCCCGACGCGCTCACCAGGGAGCCAGCCACGGCCTCGTCCCACGTGAGCACACCACACGCGAGCGACAGCCACGTGCGCGCGTCCGTCTCCACGACGGCGGGCGGAGTGCCGCGCCGATGCGTCGTGCCCGGCAGGATCTGAACCGCGCCCGCGGGAGGCACACGCACCTCGACCGAGCGCCCCGGGTGCAGGGCCCCCAGCTCCTCGAGCGTGAAGCGCACAGCCGTCAGGACCACCGCCCGAGGCGCGTCCTCGCCGCGCTCACACGCCTCGCGCCACGCGCGCAGCGCCTCCATCCCACGGGCCGTGTCAATGCGTCGTTTCGCCATGCGACGATTCTACGTCCCACCCGCGTGAGCGCCTGAGCGCGCATTCCGACCGGCCAGTCAGGCACAATTGGATGGTTACACCCCTAACGAAAGGCGACCCGTGAGCGTCACAGCATCCCTCATCACGCTGCGCTCGATCCTCGACATCGAGATCGCGCGCACCTACCAGTGGGATGCCGCCACCATCATCTCTGTCTCCGGCGTCGACCGCGCCGGCGACCTGACGACGCGCATCGTCGAGCAGCCCGGCGCCCTCACCGACATCGCCGCCGAAGGCTTCTCCCCCCACTCCGCCGCCGGCCACGCGCTCTCCCACGAGCTCCACGACGCCATCCAACGCCGCGTGCGCCTGTGGATTGCGGAGATCCCCACCGACCAGCTGCCGCGCCTGCGCGAGGCCCTCGGCTCCGACGTCATTCACGAGGCCGGCGCCCCCTCCGGCGGTTACACGCCCATCGCGCTGTCCCCCCTCGCGCTGCTTGAGGCGTGGGCGGACGGCACCGACGAGCAACGCGCCTTCATGCGGGTCGCCATGGCCGGCCTCGACACGCTCTCCACCGCGTCACGCGCCACCCGCGCCGCGCGAGCCGTCGGTGCCTCCATCATTGAGCGCACGGCCTTCCTCAAGCTGTGCCGCAACCCCAAGTTCATCGCCTACGTCGTCGTCCTCGTCTACTCCATGGCGCGCGCCGTGCCCGTCATGTACGTCCCGCACTTCCGGGGCGACTGGCGCATCCTGTGGGCCATCGACATGATCACCGCCATCCCCTACACGTGGGGCCTCATCGAAATGGTCGCCGGACAAAAACTCTGGCACCGCATCGTCGGCGCCGTCACCTCCGCCGTCACCTTCCTCGCCCCCTACGTGTACTTCCTCATGTACGGGCGCCACGCTCCCCCGGGCGTGTGGACCGCCATCGCCCTGATTTTCTTCGGCGGCATCTTCCTGGAGGTCTTCCGCTACCAGCGCGACCGGGCCGTCAAGAAAGGCCTCGCGGAGCTCTCGTAGCACCGCCTCTCCGGGCTGTTCTGCGCGCGCCCGCGGGCGGAGCGCGGGCGGAGCGCCGCCTCGCCGCATGCCCAGCCCCGGCCTCGGACACGAACGGGGGTGGGAACCCTCTCGGATTCCCACCCCCAGTGCGCAGGCGTGCGCGGCGCGTCAGTCGGAATTCTTCATGAAGTTCCACGCGATGACGAGGACGGCACCCACCGGCTTGTTAGACGTGGCGACATCACGCAGCTCACTTTGCGACAGGTCGGCCCCGTACTCCATGAAACCACCGAACCCACGGGCGGCCTCATTGACCGCATCATCCGTCGCCTCCAACAGCGCCAGGTTGCCGTAGGTGCGGATGGTGGACACATGCCACCCAGTGGAATCCCTCACCGTGAAAATACCCAGGCGCTCCGGGTTGACCAGGCCCTCAGTAAAACGCACGGTCTGGCTCTTCCTGCTCGAGCTACGCGAACTGTACCCGTATCCAAAGTCCGGATACGAGTACGTCACCGTGTCATCGTTGAACGAGACAGAGAAGTCGCCCGTCGTGATCGACGTCGTCCCAAAGTTCACGATCGAGCCGCCGCTGACCTTCGTGGAACTCAGACCCCAATCGATCTGAACGTTCGCCCCGATCCCGTTCGAACCCATGCCCCGACCCGAGCGGGATGAGGACGAACCGGTATCTCCGTATACCGCGACGATGCGGCGCTCGGGCAGATCGAGGAAACGGTAGAAGTCCTTGTCGGACATGTTGGCTCCGTTACGCAGCGCGTCCACCATGCCAGAGACGGCCTCCTCCGGAGAGGACGCCCCTTTAACGTCGGTGAAGTCGGCGTCGTAGTGAGGCACGACCGAACGATCACTCCCCAACGCCTGCTCAGCCACCGTCATCGAAGGAGACAGGTACCACCGTCCCCCCCTCGTTGACGGCCACGAGTGTCAGCTTGCCGTCCGGGAACGAATCCAAAATGTTCCCATAGCGCATGATCGGGTTGACATTGATCGTGTCCTTCAACTCGTCGAAGAAATCGTTCTCCCCTTGCGTCAGACTCATCCCCTTAGCCTCCGCGTAGCGCGAACGGAGTTTATCCGCTAGCTCATGCCTGATCACAATGTCGCCCGTCCACTGAGTGATGCGGATGAGAGCAATCTGATCTGATTTTTCCTCGACCGTATACCTCATGTCCGATTCGGCGATGACGATCGCTTCGAGGTACTCCTGGAGTGCCTCCGGACTCGTCATCTTCGACCAATCCGTACCACCGTCAGCCTTGTAGTCCTGCTGCCATGCCATCGCGGCAGCGAGCTCGGAGGGCGGCAGGCGCTTGCGAGCGACTCCAGCGACTTGGTGTCGAAAGCATTCTCGATGCTCGCAGCCAAGTCGTCGGGGGTCGAGTAGCCTCCCGACGGAAAGAGAACGCGGGTGATCGCATACGCTCCACCTCCGATGACGACCAGGGCGGCGACAACCATCATGGCGAGCAAAGCCATCGGCTTGTTGCGCTTCTGGGCGAGCTGCGGGGGCATCTGGCCCGAGAACTGATTTACCTCGGGAGGAGGGGGCATCTGGCCCGGAAACTGATTTACCTCGGGAGGAGGGGGGCATCTGGCCCGGAAACTGGCCATTACTTCCCGGCTGGCCGGTCTGGCCGCCAAAGTATTGATTGGACATCGTTGACACCTTTCACCGATAGGAAGTAACTACCGATTGTGCCCCGCCCCCACGTAGATAGCAAGTATCTGTTGTAATACTGATGTGAGGCGCATCCTGGCGTATCATCGGCCCCTCGGCGCAAAGCCTCCCGCAGCTCCAGCTGGTCGTTTAGGAGCCCGATAGCGTTGGTGGCCTCTACGACGCGGCTCAGCATCTGAGGGTGCGATCCGGTTCATGAGCACGCGCAAATCCCGAGAGTTCTCACTCCCTGGCCGCATACCGGCCCAGCAGGCGATCGAGTCATGTGGGCAATGAGAACCGCAGCCCCCGCCCCGGCCTCGTCGCCGGCCGCGGGCACCAGCCCGCCCCGGCCTCGTCGCCGCCCGAACGAGGCTCGCATAACGACGTCCCCCGAGCGCAATGCCCGGGGGACGTTCTCGTATTCGTTCGTGGCGGGAAGCTTACTTATCCTCGCCGGTCGCCGTACGGATGAAGCCGGCGATCAAGAACCAGCCGCCGCCAATCCAGAAGAGGATGAGCGCCCACAGGGGCTGGACCGGGTAAGCAACGACCATGTACGCACACGCGACGATCCACGCGGCGGCGCCGACGATGTTGGGGATCTGGAAGCGCTTGACGCGCGCGGGATGCGTGTAGTGCAGCGGGACGAGCGTCATGATCGCGAGGAAGATCGTCGCCGCGATGTTCACCCACGCGGGGGTCTGCAGGACGTACATGACGATGGCGACGCAGTTCCAGGCGGCGGGGAAGCCCACGAAGTAGTTGTCGTTGGACTTTTCGCCGTCGTTCGCGTAGCAGAACAGGGAGGAGACGATGATGACGATCATCATGACGACCGGCACGGGCTGCGGGCCGAAGGGCAGGTGCAGCGCCATGAACAGGGCAGGCAGGAACGTCCAGGTCAGATAGTCGACGAGGTTGTCGACGACGCCGCCGTCGAACCACGGGATGACCTCGCGGACGCCGACCTTGCGGGCGAGGGTGCCGTCGACGCCGTCCACGATGAGGGCGATGACGAGCCACAGCCACATCATGGGGGTGTTGTTGTTGAGGATCGCGAACAGGGCGAGCGTGGCCCACACGAGGCCCGAGATGGTGAAGAGGTGTACCCCCCACGCGGCGATAACGCGGCCGAGGCTGGGTTTCTTGGTCGAAGACGAGGCCGAGGCCGCGTCCTGCTGATGTGTAGCGGTGACGGATTGGTCGGGCACGATGGCTCCTGGTGTTACGGGTTGTTTCCGCTCCACAGTATGTCAAATCTTTGTGAGAATGCGGTAGACCTTTGGGAAACCTCTCAATAGTTGTATTGCCGCGGGCGACTTGTTCTTTGCCAGTCCACGACGAAACAGCATAAAACGCATTCAAGCACAGGCACGATAAGGCCACTCCTGAGTGTGTACTGGCAAGGTTTCAGAAACGTAACAATGTGCGGAGCGCGGGCTCCGACGGGGGCGTCGGCGCATCGGGGCATGGCGGCACGGCTCCAAACGGGGGGAATTGCGACTGCTGCGCCTCGTTGTCGAACGAGCCGCGGCGACGGCACGGCTCCAAACGGGGGGAATTACTACCATAGGCCCGCGACACGCCGACGACACGCCGCCCAGAGCCTCCTATGGTAGCAATTCCCCCCACGTCGGCACAGCTGGGCCCCACTGAGGTCTGCGACGGGTTGCCCGTAGCTTGCCCAGCCCGCCCCGCGCAGCTGGGCCCCACAGGTGGTCGTGCTAGCCCGACGCTGCGCAGCTGGGCCCTTGAGGTGGCAGTGTGGGCGGCGCGCCCACACTGCCACCTGTCGGGTTAACGTGCGCAGGAAGGGGCCCAGGACACCACCTATCAGGCCCAGGCGGCCACCTCCACACCAAGCGCACATAGCAGCGCGCCACGATCCCCACGCCAGGACCACCACCAAGACCCTCACGATGCAAACTCCCGGCTCCAAACGGGGGGAATTACTACCATAGGCCCGCGACACGCCGACGACACGCCGCCCAGAGCCTCCTATGGTCGCAATTCCCCCCACCGCTGTATCACCACAAAAGTCGCACGTAATTTCCCTCGGTCATTTTTCGAGACCGCCCGAAAACGTTGCAATTCCAACGTTCTAAATTCAATGTTTGAAACACTTGCAGGGGAATTACGTGCGACGTTGCTGGGGAACCACTCCGGTATCTCACACAGAAGAGGCCACCGGCGTGAAGGCCACCGGAGGGCCTGGCTGCGGTGCCCGTGGGCGGTGGCGGGGCCTGGCCGGGCTTCGAGGCGACGCGCCGAGCGAAGCTCGCGGCGCGGACGGCTCGCGGGCGGGCCGCCGCCCACGGGCACAACCAGCAACCCGGCCTGACAGCACACCACGCGGCTCCACAAGAAACACAGCACAGGGGCGCGGGCCCGCAGGCCCGCGCCCCCAGCGCTACAACTCAGACGCACCTCAGAAGTGCGTGCGTCCCGTCTCGCTCAGCTCACGCAGCTCGTCGATCGAGGCGATCCAGCCGCAGCCCTCGCCTTCGGCGGCGAGCAGGTCCACGCCGCTGATTGCGAGCATGTCGCCGCCCGTGGTGCCGATGCGCACTGCGTCCACGCCCTCGGCCTCGGCGGCCGCGAACACGGCCTTGACGGCCGCCTCGGGCACCGCGACGAAGGCGCGGGCCTGGGACTCGGACAGGAGCATCTCGTGGTCGCCGACGCAGTCGCGGCGGGCAGCCCCGGCCACGTCGAAGACGCCGCCGATGCCAAAGCGCAACGCGGAGTCCACGAGGGACTGCACGAGGCCGCCGTTCGACAGGTCGTGCGCGGCGCGCACGAGGGGCCGACCGTCGGGGCCGTCGGCGGCGCTCAGCGCACGCACGACGTTACCGAGGGCGACCTCAGCCTTCAGGTCGACCTCGGGCGGCAGGCCACCGAGGTGCGAGCGGGCGATGCGCGCCCACGCGGACCCGTCGAACTCCTCGCGGGTGGTGCCCAGGAGGATGACGGCGAGGCCCTCTTCGGTGAAGCCGGAGGGGTTGGCGCGCGTGACGTCGGGGAGGATGCCGAGCATGCCGATGACGGGCGTCGGGTTGATCGACGAGTTCGGCAGGCCCTTCTCGGTGCCGGACGAGTTGTACAGCGACACGTTGCCGCCGGTCACGGGGATCTCGAGCTCGATGCAGCCGTCCGCGAGCGCGGTCATGGCGGTCACCAGCTGCCACATGGCGTCCGTGTCTTCGGGGTTGCCGAAGTTCAGGCAGTCCGTGATGGCGACGGGTTCGGCGCCGACGACGGCGACGTTACGGTAGGACTCGGCGAGGGCCTGGCGGGCTCCCGCTGCCGGGTCGAGCTTGGTGTACCAGCCGTTCGCGTCCGTGGAGAGCGCGACACCCAGGCCAGTGGCCTCGTCGATGCGGATGACGCCCGCGTCGTCGGGCTGGGCGAGGGCGGTGTTGCCCTGCACGTAGCGGTCGTACTGGTCGGTGACCCACGCCTTGGAGGCCTGGTTGACGTCGGAGAGCACGGCGCGCACGTCGGCGATGAGTTCCTCGCGCGTTGCGGGACGGGCAAGCGACTCGGAGGTCGCGGCCTGCAGCTCATCCTGCCACGCGGGGCGCGCGTAGGGGCGGTCGTAGACGGGGCCCTCGTGGGCAACGGTCTTCGGGTCGACGTCGACGATGCGGTGACCGTGGTGGTCGATCGTCAGGCGTCCGTCGCCGGTCAGGTGGCCGATGACCGCTGCTTCGACGTCCCACTTGTCGATGATCTCGAAGAAGCGCTCGCGATCCTCGGGGGTCACGATCGCCATCATGCGTTCCTGGGACTCGCTCATGAGGATCTCGCCCGCGGTGAGCGTGGGGTCGCGCAGGAGCACGTTCTCGAGGTCGACGTGCATGCCGGAGTCGCCGTTGGAGGCCAGCTCCGAGGTCGCGCACGAGATGCCCGCGGCGCCGAGGTCCTGGATGCCCTGGACGACGTCGGCCTCGAACAGGTCGAGGCAGCATTCGATGAGGACCTTTTCCATGAAGGGGTCGCCCACCTGGACGGAGGGGCGCTTGGCGGGCATGCCGTCTTCGAAGGTCTCGGAGGCGAGGATGGAAGCGCCGCCGATGCCGTCGCCGCCGGTGCGCGCGCCGAAGAGGACGACGAGGTTGCCTTCGCCGGTCGCGTTGGCCAGGTGGATGTCGTCGTGGCGCAGCTTGCCGATGCACAGCGCGTTGACGAGGGGGTTGCCCTGGTAGGACGGGTCGAACTCGGTTTCGCCGCCGATGTTGGGCAGGCCCAGGCAGTTGCCGTAGCCGCCGACGCCGGAGACGACGCCGTGGACGACGCGCGCCGTGTCGGGGTGGTCGACGGCGCCGAAGCGCAGCTGGTCCATGACGGCGATCGGGCGCGCGCCCATCGAGATGATGTCGCGGACGATGCCGCCCACGCCGGTGGCCGCGCCCTGGTAGGGTTCGACGAAGGACGGGTGGTTGTGGGACTCGACCTTGAAGGTGACGGCCCAGCCGCCGCCGATGTCGACGACTCCGGCGTTCTGGCCCATGCCGACGAGGAGGTTCTTCCTCATGGCGTCGGTCGTGCGCGCGCCGAACTGCTCGGCGAGGTGCTTCTTGGAGGACTTGTAGGAGCAGTGCTCGGACCACATGACGGAGTACATGGCGAGCTCGGCGTTCGTGGGTCGGCGCCCGAGGATGTCGCAGATGCGCTGGTATTCGTCCTCTTTGAGGCCGAGTTCCTTCCAGGGCATGTCCTGGCCGGGGGTCGCGGCGGCGTTCTCGACGGTGTCGGGCAGCTCGCGGGTGTTTTCGGAGGTCATTCGTGTTTCCATTCGAAAGATCATGGACGAGGCCGGGGCACCCTCACGGGAGAGGGCGCGGTGGCGTCGTCAGCCGACGAGGGATGCGAGGACGGAGTGGAAGATGCCCAGTCCGTCGGTGCCGCCGTGGTGGCTGGCGCCGTCGGGTCCGAGGGAGAGCGGGCCGAAGCCGACCTCGGTCGCGTGCTCGGGGTGGGGCATGAGGCCGACGACGTTGCCCGCGGCGTTGGTGACGCCCGCGATGTCGTTGGCGCTTCCGTTGGGGTTGAAGTCGACGTAGCGGAACACGACGCGGCCTCACCCTCGAGCCGTTCGAGCTCGGCGGGGGACGCCTGGAAGTTGCCTTCGCCATTCTTGAGGGGGACGGTGATGGTGTCGCCGGCGCTGTAGGCGCGCGTCCACGCGGTGTCCGCGTTCTCGATGCGCAGCACCTGGTCGCGGCACAGGAACTTCTGGTGGTCGTTGCGGATGAGCGCGCCGGGCAGCAGGTGCGACTCGCACAGGACCTGGAAGCCGTTGCAGATGCCCAGGACGGGCAGGCCTCGTCCGGCCTCGCGCACGATTTCGCTCATGACGGGAGCGGTCGCCGCGATCGCGCCGCAGCGCAGGTAGTCGCCGTAGGAGAAGCCGCCGGGGATAACGACCGCGTCGACGCCGTGCAGGTCGGCGTCCTTGTGCCACAGGGACACGGCCTCGGCTCCGGCGATCTCAACCGCGCGGGCGGCGTCGCGGTCGTCGAGGGTACCGGGGAAGGTGACGACTCCGACGCGGGTCACTGCACGCCTCCCGCGTAACGGGCGTCGGCCTCGTCGATGGCCTCGACGCGCACGACGTCCTCAATGATCGGGTTGGACAGGACCTCTTCGGCGGCCGTGCGGGCCTGGTCCAGGAGCTCGTCGGTAACGGGACCGTCCACGCTCAGGTGGAAGCACTTACCCTGGCGCACGGCCTCGAAGCTCGTGATTCCGAGCCTGGGCAGCGCCGAACCGACAGCCTTACCCTGGGGATCCAGGATCTCCGGCTTCGGCATCACTTCCACGATGATTCGCCCCACGGCGTTCCTCCTTGTGTTGTTGGTGAGGATCCCGCCGCGCATCTTGCCCGGCGGGCAAGTCTGTTTACAGGATGGGGTCCGACCCGGTGAGTCGGCGGTAGGCCTCGACGTAGCGCGCGGCGGTCGCGGCGGCCACGGAGTCGGGCAGAGCGGGCGGGTTCTCACCCGAGGTGCGGTCCCACCCGGATTCGTCCGAGGTGAGCCAGTCGCGCACGTACTGCTTGTCGAAGCTCGGCGTCACCTGGCCCTCAACCCACTTGTCGGCCGGCCAGAATCGCGAAGAGTCCGGCGTGAGGATCTCGTCCGCAAGCACAATCGCGCCGGTCGCCACGTCGATACCGAACTCGAACTTGGTGTCCGCGATGATGATGCCCCGCTCGGCCGCGATGTCGCGCGCCCGGCGGTACAGGGCGAGCGAGAGGTCACGGATCGCGGTCGCGTACTCCTCGCCGATGCGTTCGACGGTCTGCTCGAAGGTGATGTTCTCGTCGTGCTCGCCCAGCTCGGCCTTCGCGGCCGGGGTGAAAATCGGCTCCTCCAGGCGCGAGGCCTCGGTCAGGCCTTCGGGGAGCTTGATGCCGCACACAGTGCCGGACTCGCGGTACTCAGCCAAGCCCGAGCCGGTCAGGTAGCCGCGCACGACGCACTCAATCGGGATCATGTACAGGCTGCGGCACACGACCGCGCGCGCGTCGACCTCGGCGGGAACCGTGAAGCGCGTGGCCGGAGCACCCTCCAGGGCGCTCGAGGCCTCGGCCGGCACCTTCGTGCCCACGGCCAGCAGGTGGTTTTCCACGAGGGGACGCAGCTTGCCCATCCACCAGATCGCCAGCTGGTTCAGGACCGCGCCCTTGCCGCGGATCTCGGTCGGCAGCACGTAGTCGTAGGCGCTGATGCGATCCGACGTCACCATGAGGAGCGCCTCCGGGCCCACCTTCGCGTGGCGGGGGCGGCCCTCGGCGGGCGTCGTTTCCTGCGCGGGGCCGACCACGGCCTCGTCGGGAGCGTAGATGTCGCGAACCTTCCCCGAGCTCAGGGGGGTCCAACCGTGCAGGGAGGCGGGCATGATGCTCCTCAGTGTCGTGGGATCAGTCGAGGGTGACGACCAGGTCGGCGGGCCACGTCGCGATGTCGCTGCGGTGGTGCTCGCCGTCAAAGTGGATAAGGTCGACGCCCCGGTAGGCGAGCGCCCGTGCCTCGTCGAGGGTGGCCGCGCGGGCGACAACGTCGAGGACTCGGCCGCCGGAGTTCACCAGCGCGTAGGTGGGTTCGAAGCCGCAGCAGCCGGCCGCGACGTCGGCGGGGTCGTCGGTGATTTCCTGGGAGGTGCCGGCGTGGATGACGTGGACTCCATCGAGCTGCTCAGCCGCCTCGATGCCGGTGATCTCGTGCCCGGTGTCCGTGGGGCCCGGGTAGCCGCCCGACGCCATGACGACAGTGACGGCAGCGTCCTCGCTCCACACGGGGGCGGGGATCTTGGCCAGGGTGCCGGTGGCGGCCGCATACAGGATGGGGGCCAGCGGGGAGTCGAGGCGCTCGAGGACCGCCTGAGTCTCCGGGTCGCCAAAACGCACGTTGAACTCGACGACGCGGATGCCCTTCGAGGTCATCGCGAGGCCGCAGTACAGGAGGCCACGGAAGGGGGTACCGCGTCGGGCCATTTCGGCGACGACGGGCTGGGCAACCTCGGTGACGATGCGCTGCGTGGCTTCCTCGGGCAGCCACGGCAGGGGGCTGTAGGCGCCCATGCCGCCCGTGTTGGGGCCCTCGTTGCCGTCGCCCACGCGCTTGAAGTCCTGGGCGGGCTGGAGGGGCACGACGGTGGTGCCGTCGGCGAAGCAGAAGAGGGAGACCTCGGGTCCATCGAGGTAGTCCTCGATGACGACCGCTCCCCCGTCGCGGGCCAGGCAGGCACGCGCGTGTTTCGAGGCCTGGGCGCGGTCGGAGGTCACGACGACTCCCTTGCCGGCGGCCAGGGCGTCGTCCTTGACGACGTAGGGCGCACCCAGATCGTCGAATGCGGCCTCGACCTGGTCCATGGTGGTGCAGGTGAAGGCGCGGGCGGTAGCCACGCCGGCGTCGGCCATGACCTGCTTCGCGAAAGACTTGGAGGCCTCGAGTCGCGCTGCGTCCTTCGTCGGGCCGAACACGGGGATCCCGTAGTCCAGCACGGCATCGGCGACGCCCGCGACGAGCGGGGCCTCCGGGCCGACGACCACGAGGTCGACCTTCTCGGAGGTCGCGCGTCGCACGACATCCTTCGGATCCATCGGATCCATGGTGAGGGGAGCGGCCCAGCTGCTCCAGCGCCGGGTTACCGGCCTGGACGACAAGCTTCACGGGCTGCTCGGGGGTAGACGTTCGCACAAGCGCTCGGGCGATCGCGTGTTCGCGACCCCCGTTACCAACGAGAAGGACCTTCACGATTCCAGCCTATCGGTCTTTGGCGGCCTGGCAGGCCGACATGGGATTTTATGGGTGCACGTCACAGCGGTAATGAGACGTGGACGCGCGTGTCACCAGCCGCCGTTCGGGTTACCGCTGCGCTGCTGGTCGTCGTGTTCACGTCGATCGCGATCACGCTTGGTGTTTTGCCCCTCCAGGCCCTGTCGGCGTTTGCGCTCCTCCTCGCTTTCGCCCTCGTAGGGGTCAGGCGTGGGGGTCGAGCCGGGCTGCGTGGTCGGCTGGTTGCCCGGGTTGCCGCCGTTGCTCGGGTCGTTGCCGCCGTTGTTGCCCTTATTCGGGTCGTTGCCGCCGTTGCTCGGGTCGTTGCCGCCGTTGCCGCCGTTGTTGCCCTTGTTCGGGTCGTTCGGGTCTTCGCCACGATTCTTCTTGTCGGCGTTCTGCTTCTTCTTCTGGACGCGACTCTTGTTCTCGTCGGCGTGGTTAGTCTGGCCACCCTGGCCCTGGTTGCCGGACTGACCCTGCTCGCCGTTCTGGCCCTGCTCGCCGTTCTGGCCCTGGCCGCCGGACTGACCCTGGCCGCCGGACTGACCCTGGTTGCCGGACTGGCCCTGGTTGCCGGACTGACCCTGGTTGCCAGACTGACCCTGGTTGCCGGACTGGCCCTGGTTGCCGGACTGGCCCTGGTTGTTCGACTGGCTCTGGTTGGCGCTCTGGCAGGGAGCCACCATGTCTTCGGACTCCTGGTACAGGTCGTAGGCCTCGCCGTACGCACCGGCTGAGTCCTTCGCATCGCCCTGGATTTCAATGCCCAGACCGAGGTTCACGCGCACGCGACACTCGTAGGAGAAGGGCTCCAGGCGCCCGGGCTGGACCTCGATGGCTTTGGGGACCATGTCGTAGGCGGTACGCAGCTCAGCCACGCCCTCGTCGATCGAGTCCTGGCTCACGAGCGTCGTACCCAGGTTGTAGTGTGCGACCCACTGCTCGACGCCGGAGGAGGTCCACGACTTTTGCCCCTCGTACCCGGCCTGAGCGGCGGGGTACTCCTCGTTCGTCCAGTGTCCCAGCGACGAGCGTGACCACAGGGTGATTCCGATCAGGTACGCGGAGATCGCCAGCGCGATCACCAGGAAGGGGATCGAGTACCACAGGGGGCGCAGCGCGCGCGGGGAGCGCTGGGGTTTGCCCGAGGCCGAGGCCAGCTTGGCACGCACCGCGGGGTCGGTGGCATCTGCTTGGGGGGCACCGAAAGGCAGGAGGTCGTCTTCGCGTGCAGAGTTGTTAGATTGCATGGGAATTCCTCAACTGTTGTGCGCGCCGCGCCAGGTTTGCGCCCTCCCACGCCAGGAGTCCTCCGAGGATGAGGGCGACCGGCCAAATAATGTAGCGGTACGTGGACCGCATGTTACGTTCTTCTGCGATCGTCGTTGCTCGTTCGAGTAGTGACTGTGCGTGCGACTCGATCGCAGCCTTGTCGGGTGAGTGCACGTAGTCAATGCCGAGACGCGACGCGATATTGTTCAGCGCGGCCTCGTCAATGTGGGAGATGGCGACGGGGTCACCCGGCTGCGACTTGTCATGAATGTATCCGTCACTGCCGCTCTGTTCCTCGGCGCCAGCCAGGCGCTGGATCTTCATCTTGCCGCCTTCCTCAGTGCCGTAGCCGATGACCAGGCCGCCATCGACGTAGGGCTTGACGGCGTCCCAATCCGATTCGGACCCCATGGGAGCAGTCGACCAGTGGCCCTCGTTCGACGTCTCACCATCGGAGAAGATGAAGACCGCGCGAATGTTGTTCGGGTGGCGTTCCTTGTTCTTCTTCAGCAGCTTGGCCAGCTCCTGGGCGGGGCGGTGGGGGGACGAGCCCTGCGAGGAGGAAGATAGCTCCTGCGTGAACGTGGCCATGTACGACTGGACCGCGGAGGCGTCGGTCGTCAGGGGCATACCAACGTGCACGTTCGAGTCCCACGACAGGATCGAGAAGCGTGACCCGGTGAGAGAGTTCATGAGATGCCGACGTCGCTGCGCACGCCGTCGATGCGGGGATTGTCCCCGTCCCAGTCCTCGGCGCCCATCGATCCGGTGCGGTCGATGACGTAGTACACCTCGAGGCTCGAGGTCACCTCGACGGCCTTGCCGGGAATGGAGGGCCCCGCGCCCATGACGGCAACCATCACGACGATCAGGGAACGCCTGATGACATCCATCAGGCTCGTGCGCACGGAGCGCCGGGCGGACACAACCACGAAGGCTGCCGCCACCAGGACGATGATGACGAGAAGCGCCGGGTGAATAACGGGATGAAAAACCATGTCAGAGCCTCCCGAAGGCAAGCAGGCCGAGCAGGGACACGACACCGACCAGTGTCCAGCCCAGGGCGGCGCGCGGACGATCAGTTTCGATCAGCTTGCCCTTGGCATCCAAGTCTTCCTTCTGTTCGGCCTCGATCTGCTTAACAACCGAATCGACGGATGCGGGAGACGACGCATCATAGAAGTCGCCGCCCGTCGACTTCACCTGATTGCGCAGATCCTCGCCCTCGCTCGACAGGGTCGTCATAGAGCCGGGATACAGCGCCGTGACGGTCACGTTCTGGCTCTTCGCGAAGGCAATGGCCTGCTGCAGGTTGTAGTAGCCGCTGCCGAATACCTCGTTATCGGTGGCCAGCAGAATCGTGCGCGAACGCTGCTTGTCCGTGTGGTCGAAGCCCATGACGCACGAGGCCAGCCCGTCGCCGACCAGAGAGGCGCGTTCTTCGTCACGCGCGGCCAGCGTCGGCTCCAGGTACTCGTACAGTTCCGGCGTGGCATGGGCGTAACCGTCGGCCGTCGTCGAGAAGCCCCGGTCGATCACACCCGCCATTTCGGTGAGCACGTCGTCGGCCATCTCGTAGTCATCGGTGAGCGGGAACATCGTCATCGAGTAGGCGTTCCACAGCTGCAAGGAAATTCGTTCTCCCTCAAAGTGGGAGATGATCTGCTTGAAGGCGTCGCCGATCTCCGAGTCGTAGGGAAGCATCGAAGGGGAGGCGTCCAGGCACAGCACGATATCGCGACTCGCGGACTTGTCGTACTTGACGTAGCGGTCCACGGGCGCACTCGCCGACACGGAGGTCGCGATGACCGCGATGAGGAAACACACGAACGCCATTGCCAAGGATGCGCGCGTGCGCCGCACGAGAGCCTGATACTTGGGCAGGCCTCGTACGAAACCCGAGTTGGCAACCCATCCCTTCTTACCCGCGCGCTGGCCCGCCCGGCGTGCCAGCCACCATCCGAGGACAGTAGCGCCCACCACCACGAGCAGGACGAGCGGGATCAACCACCAAAACCTCATGCGTTCACCGCCTCAACAGCCATGGTCAGGGCGCGCGTCACGGCATCGTGCGAGGGCTGCCCATCCGGAATGTTCTCCCCCCGCGAAGCTGGGAACCTCGCACGCCGCGAGCACGTTTACCAGGCCCGGCCAGACGGGAACGAGCGCGCGCACTTCGCTGACCGTGGCGACCTCGAGGTCACGCCCGGTGCGTTCCGTGCCGAGCGCACGCATGAGGCCGGCCAGCGCCAGGTGGACCCCGCGGGCATCCAGGTCACCGTCCGCGTAACGATCCGCAATCTGATCGACGTAGACCAGGTACTTCTTGCGTCGCGCATCCGTGATGGTGTGCAGCTCCGTCACCTCGCCGACGCGGGACGTCCACCAGCGCCACAGGCAGAAGAGAACCCAGCCGATGACCGCCACGAGGAGTGCCACTCCGAGGACCCACATCCAGTGCGGGTAAATGACGGGGGTATACAGGTCGTCTTTGATATCACCGGACATGTGCTCCCCTTCCGAGAGCGCGCATGAGCGCGTGGGGGATCTCCTCGCTGGAGGACACGTCCACGTGGATGACTCCCCCTCTGATCGAGCAACTGTTTGACTGCGGCCCGGCGCATCGCCACGACGTTGGCGGCCTCCCCCGCCAGCTGCGAGTCGCGCAGCAGGAAGTCCGGCAAAGGTCCCTCGTTGACGTCGACGACCTCCGTGCCCTTCTCGAGGGTGGTCGGGTCGATGTCTTCGATGCTGATGAGGATCACCTGGTGACGCACGGACAGGGACTTAATGAGGTCATCCGTTTCGCGCGTCGCCGTCGGCTGGGTACTGTCGGTGACGATCACGATGAGGCTGCGTCGGCGCGTGACTGTCCTGACTCGGGCGAGGAGCTTGGGGACGTTCGCATGCGGGGAGGCGAGCGTGATGTCTTCCTCGATGCGGCGCAGCACCGTTTCGGCGTGCGCGTTACCGGAGCGGGCGGGCATGAAGCGCACGCGCTCGTCGTCACCGGCGACGAGGCCGATCTGGTCTCCGCGGGCCACGCTCAGCCAGGCGATGGCCTCGCAGGCCGCGAGGGCGATCTCTTCCTTCGTCTCTCCCGACGGGGCGAGCGCGCCCATCTCGCGTCCCGTGTCGACGACAGCATGACCTGTAGGTTCGCCGTGGCTTCGTGACGCTTGATGATGGGTGAACCGGTGCGTGCCGTGGCCGCCCAGTCGATTTCACGTACGTCGTCGCCCGGCTGATAGGGGGCCAGGTCCATGAACTCCCATCCGCGTCCCTGCCGCAGGGCGGAGTGCTGCCCGTCCATGATGGACAGCAGTTTGCGCATGACGGGCAACTGGATGCGGGTGGAGAGCGCGTGGATCTCGCGCGAGCGTACAGGCATTGCGTTCCTCTAGAGAGTCGTGGCGTGGAACCGGTGTTCTTTACGGAACGGGAACCGCTTTGAAGACGGCGTCGATGAGGCCTTCGATGGAGACGTTGTCGGCCATGGCGTCGAAGGTGCGGATGATGCGGTGGCGAAGGATGCCGTAGCGCATTTCCTTGATGTCGTCGGGCATGACGTGGTTGCGTCCCGCCATGAGGGCCAGGGCCTGGGCGATCTGCATGAACGCGATGCCGCCACGCGGGGAGGCGCCCACGCGCACGTGCTTCTTCCAGCCGGGCAGCGGGTTGGGGCCGGCTCCTCGGGTGGTGTTGACGATGTCGACGATGTAGGCCTTGAGGGTCTCGTGGATGAAGACGCGGCGGCGCGCGTCCTGGAGGACACGAACGTCGTCGAGGCTGATCGGGTCGACATCGGCGATGGTTGTCATCTGGCCGGAGTCGATGCGGGTGAGAACCTCGAGCTCTTCGACGGGCGTCGGGTAGGTGATGACCTCCTTGAGGAGGAATCGGTCCATCTGCGCCTCGGGCAGCACGTAGGTGCCTTCTTCCTCGATGGGGTTCTGGGTGGCCATGACCATGAAGGGATTGGGCAGCTTGTGGTTGACGCCGCCGATGGTGGTCTGGCGTTCCTGCATGGCTTCGAGCATGGCGGACTGGGTCTTGGCGGAGGAGCGGTTGATCTCGTCCAGGAGCACCATGTTCGCGTGTACGGGGCCCAGCTGGGTGACCATTTCGCCGCGTTCCTGGTTCCAGATCTGGGAGCCGACGATGTCGTTGGGCATCAGATCGGGGGTGCACTGGATGCGGTGGAAGCTACCGGACACTGCGGACGCCAGGGTCTGTGCGGCCGTCGTCTTTGCCAGGCCGGGCACGGATTCGACCAGGACGTGGCCGCCGGCGAGCAGCGAGGCTGTCAGCGCGCGACGCAGGCCATCCTGGCCGACGACGGTGTGCTGAAAGATGGTGGTCATGCGATCGAGCAGGCTCTTGGCGTGTGCCAGCTCGTCGTCCGTCAAGTAGTTGGGCACGGGGTTCTCCTTGCGTGCGCGGTCGGATGCTGTTCCAGTGTAGCCCGCCCGCCGTACTCGCACGCAATCTGGTCAGTTTTAGGTTTGCCAGGTACGAGGCCGTGGCTGGGCTTTCGGCCTTGTGACGGCGCGTGAACACTCCGGCATGTCAGGCTTGTCGACCGTCGGCTGACTCCGGCCGATGCGCCACGTTTCAGCTTGTTCGGCGCCGCGCCCAGGTGATTCCCACCGCCGCGGCCAGGAGGAGGAGCGCGGCGCCCGCGCCCACGCCAATCAGCAAGCCTCGCGAAGAGGCAGACGAGGACTCGGAAGCGGCGGCCTCAGTGGTGGCACCCGAGGCTGGCTCCTCAACCTGCGGGGGCGTGGGGGTGATGGTGAAGGGATTGATGGGTGCGGGCATGTCGATGAACGGCCCGACGGTGCCCCGCTCGAAATCAAAGAACGCCTGCTCGGCGTCGCCTTCCAGGAGCGGCTCATCCGTCGTCGGCACAGTGTCGCCTTTGTCAGGCCTCCACTGACAATAAGACCGGTGACTCACAACGAGAAGATCATCCAAGTGCGCTAGCCAGGGCTCGGCATTGCAGTGGGCGTTATTAATGGACGTGAAATCTACTTGGAGCTCTGTGATGCTCGCGTCCTCAAACGAATCAACAATCTGGGTCAGATACGTCATAGGGGCACGCACCTGCACATGTCCCGCCTCATCCAGGGAATAAAACGCGTGACGAGCCTCCCCCAAATAATACGCATCCAGGTCACAAAAAATACTCACCGACTCGACCTTTACGAAATAGTCCGGGGCACTACCCGACCAAAACGTATCAGCGAGGTATTGACACTCCTCCTTCGTAATATTCAACGACCGCATCCACCCTCCCTGAAAACTCAGCTTCATATGGATGGACCACTCCCTCGTCTTAGCCGGGGTCTCAATAGCGGTCTGCTCCACCACCGCCCTGATCGTCACGACATGACCGGGCAGCACAGGTGTCTCGGGCGAAGCAGCAACAGGAACACTAGGCGTGGGAAGCGGATCACCAACCGACGCCGACACCCCCACACCCACCATACACGTGCCAACCGCAACCACACACGCCACCCACCGGGCCACGCGGACCTTCAACATCGTTGCCACTGTTACTACTCCTTCGATTGGTAGGTCAGACGGGGGTGTGTGTTGGTTAGGGCGCTGTGATGGGTGTGTTAGCTTGTGCGGCGCCGCGCCCAGGTGATTCCCACCGCGGCGGCCAGGAGGAGCAGCATGGCACCCGCACCGAGGGTGATCAGCAAGCCTCGCGTAGAAGCAGACGAGGACTCGGAAGCGGCGGCCTCAGTGGTGGCGCCCGAGGCTGGCTCCTCGGCCTGCGGGGGCGTGGGTGTGATGGTGAAGGGATTGATGGGGGCGGGCAGGTCAATGAAGGGCCCGACGGTGCCCCGCTCGAAATCAAAGAACGCCTGCTCGGCCTCGCCTTCCAGGAGCGGCTCATCCGTCGTTGGCAAAGTGTCGCCCTTGTCAGGCCTCCACTGACAATAAGACCAGTGACCAACAAGGAGAGGAGCATCCAAGTGCGCCAGCCAGGGCTCGGCATTGCAGTGGGCGTTATTAATGGAGGTGAACTCTACTTGGAGCTCTGTGATGCTCGCGTCCTCAAACGAATCAACGATCTGGGTCAGATACGTCATAGGGGCACGCACCTGCACATGTCCCGCCTCATCCAGGGAATAAAACGCGTGGCGTGCCTCCCCCAAATAATACGCATCCAGATTGCAAAAACTACCCATCGATTCGACCTTTACGAAATAGTCCGGGGCACTACCTGACCAAAACGTATCAGCCAGAAACTGACACTCCTCCTTCGTAATCACCTTACCTTGGCTCCACATGCCGTAGAAAGCCATCCCCATCTGGATGGACCACTGATACGTCCCATCAGGAGTCTTAATTGTGTTCGGCTTCACCACCACACGGATCGTCACGCCATGACCGGGCAACACAGGTGTCTCGGGCGAAGCAGCAACAGGAACACTAGGCGTGGGAAGCGGATCACCAACCGACGCAGGTACCCCTGCGCCCACCACGCACGCGCCAACCACAACCACACACGCCACCCACCGGGCCACGCGGACCTTCAACATCGTTGCCACTGCTACTACTCCTTCGATTGGTAGGTCAGACGGGGGGTGTGCGTTGGTTAGGGCGCTGTGATGGGTGTGTTAGCTCGTGCGGCGCCGCGCCCAGGTGATTCCCACCGCCACGGCCAGGAGGAGCAGCATGGCACCCGCACCCACGGCAATGACGAGGCCACGCGAAGAAGCAGACGAGGACTCGGAAGCGGCGGCCTCAGTGGTGGCGCCCGAGGCTGGCTCCTCGGCCTGCGGGGGCGTGGGTGTGATGGTGAAGGGATTGATGGGGGCGGGCATGTCGATGAAGGGTCCGACGGTGCCCCGCTCGAAATCAAAGAACGCCTGCTCAACGTCGCCTTCCAGGAGCGGCTCATCCGTCGTCGGCACAGTGTCGCCCTTGTCAGGCCACCACTGACAATAAGACCAGTGACCGGCAGGGAGGGGATGATCCAAGCTCGCTAGCCAGGGCTCGGCATTGCAATGGGCGTTATTAATCGAGGTGAACTCTACTTGGAGCTCTGTGATGCTCGCGTCCTCAAACGAATCAGCAATCTGGGTCAGATACGTCATAGGGGCACGCACCTGCACATGTCCCGCCTCATCCAGGGAATAAAACGCGTGACGAGCCTCCCCCAAATAATACGCATCAAGATTGCAAAAAACACCCCTCGACTCAGCCTTTACGAAATAGTCCGGGGCACTACCCGACCAAAACGTATCAGCCAGAAACTGACACTCCTCCTGCGCGAACTTCTCTCCCTGACTTTTCTCACCGAAGAAAGCCATCCTCATATGGATGGACCACTGATACGTCCCATCAGGAGTCTTAATTATGGTCGGATCCACCATCACACTGATCGTCACGACATGACCAGGCAACACAGGCGTCTCGGGCGAAGCAGCAACAGGAACACTAGGGGTGGGAAGCGGATCACCAACCGACGCAGGCACCCCCACACCCACCACACACGCGCCAACCACAACCACACACGCCACCCACCGGGCCACGACACGACGACAACGTCCCCGCAACACCATCACATTCATCCTCCCTCAGATCCAACACAGACAACGGCACACGCGCCAAGCGTCAGAAGTCCAGATCTGGCGGAATCTGAGGCGACCCGGTCGTATCCCCTTCCCAGATCGCCTTCATCTCCTCAGAGACATACGAGGACGGGATAGTTTAAGGGTCGCCTCCAGGTTCGCCTGCGCATCCTCATCCCCAGCCTCAAGATCCTTGACAGCTTTATCTAACGCCTTTGCAAATTCGCGAACATTGGCAGCCATCGCATTCAGCGCGGTGATCTCCTGGTTCAGGTAGGACGTGTAGCGCGCCTGAAAGGCCACAGGCCCCGCCTCCACGCCCCACTTGCCCTCCGTCTGAACATCCACATTTTTCTGCAATTCTTGGGCGGCGTTCTCTAACTTCACTGCCACGCAATCGTCACCCTCACTCAGGGCTGCGATCCAGCTCTTCCACTTGTAGTAGTTGACTTCCATGTTCGCAGGAACATTCTCGGCACCCATGACAACTCCTCATTGACAGGCATGATCGTGATGACTTGAGCCTACCAGATGACAGGAAATGACAGAAGAGGCTTTCACATCGCCACGCTAGCGCCGCTGGCGCAGGTCCACGACGGAGATGAGGCGTTCACCGGCTCTTCGCATTTTGGGGTGTGGGGGTGGTGTTCGAAGCGTCCCGGGGATCGTGGGCAGTGTCGTGGGACGACGACCGAACACAGGAGTTCGCCTTGGGCGCCTCATCAACCAAAACTCGCACGTAATTTGGGTACCCTAACTTTTCATAGGTATCGAGAAAACCGCAGAATTCCAACGATGTGATTTCAATGTTTGAAATACATGTCGGGGAATTACGTGCGACATTTTTGAGGAACCACAACATGAGGCGCCTCAAAGACCCCAAGCGGAAGACAACTGAAGCCCAGAAGACAGCCCAAGCCCAGAAGACCCCACAACCCCGACAACCGCCACAAGCGCGGGGGCGGTGCACCCGTTACGTGGCGGTGCACCCGTTACGTGGCGGTGCACCCGAACAGAAGAGGTGCATTGCCTACGGATCGGGTGCAGCGCCCCAACACACAAGACAAAACGCGGAACTGGCACACCGAACCACTCACCGCCACCCCCCTCCATGCGCACCTGGGCCCTACTGGCGGCAGGATGGGCACGCCGCCCACGCCGCCCACGCCGCCCACGCCGCCACCTGCACTCCGACCCACTCCGGCCCACTCCGACACCTCCTACACCCTTACATGCGAAGAGCCCGTTTACCCAGCCCCAGTCACGCAGAAAAGGGGTGGGCCCCGGAGTTTCCTCCGGGGCCCACCCTCAATCCGTGCGGATCAGGCCTGCTTCGCGGCGGCAATGCGCGCGCGGAACTTGGCCAGCTGCTCGGTGATGGCGGCGGGGAGCTTGTCGCCGAACTGCGAGAAGTACTCCTCGGTGTCGTCCATCTCGGCGGCCCAGGCGTCGGGATCGATCGCGAAGAGCTTCGCCCAGACGGCCTCGTCAATGTCCAGGCCGTCGAGGTTGAAGTCCTCGAACTTCGGGTAGCGGCCGGTCACGCCGTCAATGGCCTCGACCTCGCCGGCGGCGCGGCGAACGATCCAGTCCAGGACGCGGGAGTTGTCGCCGTAGCCGGGCCACATGAAGTTGCCGTCTTCGTCCTTACGGAACCAGTTGACCTGGTAGACCTTCGGGAAGCCCTCGCCGAGCTTGTCCTGCATCTCCAGCCAGTGGCCCCAGTAGTCGGCCATGTTGTAGCCGCAGAAGGGCAGCATGGCGAAGGGGTCGTGACGCAGCGAGCCGGCCTTGACGTCGGTCGCGGCAGCGGTGACCTCGGAGGCCACGGAGGCGCCGATGAACACGCCGTGGGCGGGCTCGTACTGCTCGGCAACCAGCGGGACGTTGGTGGCGCGGCGGCCACCGAAGAGGACGGCGTCAACCGGGACACCCTCGGGGGCTTCCCAGTCGGGGCAGATGATCGGGCACTGCGAGGCGGGAACGGTGAAGCGGCTGTTCGGGTGAGCAGCCTTCTCGCCGGACTCGGGGGTCCAGTCGTTGCCGTGCCAGTCGATCAGGTGCGCCGGAACGTCGCCGTCGATGCCTTCCCACCACACGTCACCGTCGTCGGTCAGGGCGACGTTCGTGAAGATGGAGTTGGCCTTGCCGGTCTCCATGGCCATGGGGTTGGTCTTGTAGGAGGTGCCGGGGGCGACGCCGAAGAAGCCGGCCTCGGGGTTGATGGCGCGCAGGCGGCCATCCGGGCCCGGGCGCATCCACGCGATGTCGTCGCCGACGGTCTCGACCTTGTAGCCGGGGATCGTGGGCTGGAGCATGGCGAGGTTGGTCTTGCCACAGGCCGACGGGAAGGCGGCGGTGACGTGGAACTGCTGGCCGGTGGACTCGCGAGTCAGGCGCAGGACGAGCATGTGCTCGGCCATCCAGCCGTCGCGGCGGGCCATCGTCGAGGCGATACGCAGGGCGAAGCACTTCTTGCCGAGCAGGGCGTTGCCGCCGTAGCCCGAACCGAAGGACCAGATCTCGTTGGTCTCGGGGAAGTGGGTGATGTACTTCTCGTCGTTGCAGGGCCAGTTGTCGTCTTCCTGACCCTCTTCGAGCGGCACGCCGACCGAGTGGACGGCGGGAACCCACACGCGGCCCTCGTTGATGAGGTCCATGGCAGCAGCACCCATGCGGGTCATGATGCGCATGTTGACAACGACGTAGGGAGAGTCGGTGATCTCAACACCGAGCTGGGAGATGGGGCCACCCAGGGGACCCATGGAGAAGGGAACCACGTACATGGTGCGACCCTTCATGGCACCCGTGAACTTCTCGTGCAGGGTGGCCTTCATTTCCTTGGGGTCGGCCCAGTGGTTGGTCGGGCCCGCATCCTCTTCCTTCTCACAGCAGATGAAGGTACGGGACTCAACACGCGCAACGTCGGACGGCTTCGAGCGAGCGAGGAAGGAGTTGGGGCGCTTCTCCTCGTTCAGCTTGGTGAACATGCCACTCTCGACCATCTGCGCGGTCAGACGATCCCACTCTTCCTGGGAACCGTCGCAGAACTCAACGGCGTCAGGGGTGGTCAGCTCAGCGATTTCAGCAACCCACTTGACAACATCTTCGGGAGCGTTGGCCGGAGCCGCCGCACGAACGTCCTGTTCGGTCACGGACATTTTGCCTCCTGAGGCATTTTGAATTGTCGAGGCCGCATCTGCGTCCCCGATTGACAGAAACAATCATGCCGGACCCCACACCCGCGCTTGCGGGAGCTTGGTCCCGGTCACACCTCAATCGTAGTCGAACGAGTCACACGACGCCCGGTCTGCAGGGACCTTCTGCCCACTCACAAGAGGTTCCGAGGCCCCCAAAGCACGCCCAGGCCTCGTTGTTGGGACCGAAGCACACCTCACAGGTCAGTCCGTGAGATAGAACACCACCATTGGGGTAACAAAAGCGCATCTGAACTTGAAGTCTCACCACCCCATGACCGACGATTACTCGTAGCACAACAGTGCCGTTCACCATTGGAAGGACCGAAGACACCATGGGATTCCGAAACAAGACCCAAGGCCCTGACTTTTTTGAAGACTTCACCTCGCAGGCACGCCAGCTTGAGCAGGCCGTCGAGATCCTGACGCACATCTATGCCGCCTCCCCCGAAGAGCGCATCGCCCTGCGCGATCAGCTCCACGAGGTCGAGCACCGCGGCGACGAACTGAACCACGACATCGTCCAGCGCATTAACTCCTCGTTCATCACGCCTTTCGACCGCGAAGACCTGCAGTCACTGGCCTCCCACCTGGACGACTGCCTCGACTTCATCGACGAAGCCGGCGACCTCCTGGTCGTCTACGGCATTGCCGACATCCCCTCTTCCCTCGTCTCCTTGCTCAACACGCAGATTGAGGTCATCAAGAACTGCGCCGAGCTGACCGCGCAGAACATGCCCAAGCTCAAGTCCCCCGTGGACCTGCGCGACTACTGGATCGAGATCAACCGCCTCGAGAACGAGGGCGACCTGGCCTACCGCCGCACCCTGACCGCCCTGTTCGACTCGGGTCTGGACCCGGTCACGATCATCAAGCTCAAGGACATCGTTCAGGGCCTCGAATCCTGTGCTGATGCCTTCGAGGAACTGGCTAACGTCATCGAGTCCCTCGCACTGAAGGAATCCTGAGCCGTGGATCTCAATCTGATCCTCGTCTGTGTCGTCATCGCCGTCGCATTGTTCTTCAGCTACACGAACGGCTTCCACGACGCAGCGAACGCGATCGCGACCTCGGTGTCGACACGCGCGTGGACTCCACGCGCTGCACTCCTCATGGCCGCGACGATGAACGTCATCGGCGCCATGATGGGCACCGGCGTCGCCAAGACCGTCGGTTCGGGCATCATTAAGATTAGCGGCTACGCCGAATCCACCTCGCCCGACATGCAGCAAAAGGGCCTGGTCATCATCCTGGCCGCCCTGCTGGGCGCCTGCATCTGGAACCTGGTCACCTGGTGGTTCGGCCTGCCCTCTTCCTCTTCGCACGCCCTCATCGGCGGCATGGTCGGCGCGGGCCTCCTCAGCGGTACGAAGGTGTTCTGGGAAGGCATTGTCAGCCACGTCATCATCCCGATGTTCGCCTCCCCCATCATCGGCTTCGTCATCGGCTACATTGCCATGAAGCTCGTCCTGTGGCTGCTGCGTAACGCGCAGTACCACCGCACGATGCGTCGTTTCCGTGCCGCCCAGCGCATCTCCTCGGCCGCCATGGCCCTGGGCCACGGCATCCAGGACGCGCAGAAGACGATGGGCATCATCATCATGGCGCTGATGGCCGGCGGCTACGGCGAGACGCATAACATCCTCAATCCCGTCACTGGCGAAATGAACGTGCCCCTGTGGGTGAAACTCTCGGGCGCCGCGGCGATTTCGCTGGGCACGATGGCCGGCGGTGGGCGCATCATGCGCACCATTGGCCGCAAGATCATCGACCTGGATCCGGCTCGTGGCTTCACGGCCGAGGCCGTGTCCTCCTCGATCCTGTACCTGTGCTCCTACGTCATTCACGCCCCCATTTCGACGACGCAGGTCGTGTCGACGGCTATCATGGGTGTGGGTTGCACGAAGCGTTTCTCGGCGGTTCGATGGGGCGTCGCGGGCAACATCGTCATCGCGTGGTTCCTGACGCTACCCGCCGCAGCGCTGGTGTCGGGCGTCGTGTACCTGCTCGTGGCGCTGCCACTGGGGGTCCACTAGTGAAGCACTCTCGTCTGATCGGTCTGGTCGCGGCTCTGGCGCTCGCCGCCCCGCTCGCCGCTTGTTCGGATACCTCCGTCATGCACATGCAGGTCGGCCAGTGCATCCTCCGGCCGGAGGGACAAACCGCGACCACGATCGAGACGACCAGCTGCACGAGCGAGCACGACGCTGAGGTATTCTTCGTAACCTCCGCTGAGGACGGAGAGTTTCCCGGCGAGTCAGCCCTGAACAAATTCGCCGAAAAGCAGTGCATCTCCAACTTCGAGGCCTACGTCGGCAAGCGCTTCGTGTCCTCGACCCTCGATGCCACCTGGATGATTCCGACCAAGGACTCGTGGGCACAAAACGATCGATCGATCGTGTGCCTGGCGTTCGCGATGAACCATTCCAAGTTGAAGCAATCGGTGAAGGACTCGGGCCTGTAGCGCCCGTTGAACCTCCGAAGATCATCGGGTGGTGCCTGGCATGTGAGCCAGGCACCACCCGATTTGTTCTACCGGGTAAGAGTCGGATTGTTATAGTGTGCGAGGCGCGCGTTCAACGTCGACAGGCTTTCCGTCCGCGCCCCAGCGCGGCCGCGCCCATCCAGCCGGTCGTTGATCCCATCGCTTCAAGGAGAATCATGTCCCACGCACGTCGCCGTTCGATCGCCTTCGGCGTTTGCGCCCTCCTCATGGGCGTGTCCCTGTCCGCCTGTTCCTACCTGCCTTTCGGCAACACCACGCACAGCACCGACCTCAAGGTCGGCCAGTGCATCCAGGTGCCAGATAGCTCTCAGGTCGGCAGCGTCGTGACCACCGAGTGCACCGAAGAGCACACCGGCGAGGTCTACTTCATCTCCACAATCACCCAGGACTCCCTGCCCTCCAGCTCCGAGATGGACGAACTCATCGCCGCAGCTTGTTTCGACTCCTTCGAGGACTACGTCGGCACCTCCCCCGAGGAGACCACGCTGGACGCCACCGCGATGTACCCGACCAGCCAGACCTGGTCCAAGGGTGACCGCGACATCGTCTGCATCGCCGTCCCCACGGGCGACGAGAAGCTGACCGAGTCCGTGCGCGACTCCGGCAAGTAATCCTGCACAACGCCGAGGCACACCAACCTCGTGCCCCCGTGGCGGTTCGGCTCAGGCCGGACCGCCACGGGGGCGTTGCGCACGAGATCGTTTACCGCACGGTATCGCCTCTGTTATATAGTGGGCAAAGCGCCGCGGACGGTGCCCGCGCGCCTACCACGGCCTCGTCATCCCACCGCTGGCCGCTCCCGCCACCTCAAGGAGAATCATGTCCCGCGTTCTGCGCCCCACGATTGCCCTCGGCGCCGCCGCCATCCTGAGCCTGGGGCTGTCCGCATGCTCCAAGCAGAAGTCCGGATCCCCCCATCCCTCGCAAGGCACGCCCGCACCCGCGTCGTCAGCAGCAGCGCCGCCGGCCTCCGCGAGTGCGGCTACTCACCCGCAGACGCACATCGGAGAATGTTTCCAGTTCGGCCCCAATGAGGACAGTGCCGTCACCAGCGTCGACTGCAACCAGCCTCACGATGGGGAATACTTTCATATTTTTGACTTCGCAGGCACAAGCCTTCCGTCCGATGACGAAATGGACGAGGAGAGCGATGAGATTTGTGGTCTCATCTTCGAGCACTACGTCGGCAAGCCCGTCGCGGAGTCCACGTTGGATTACTACTGGATTCTTCCCGATCAAGAGACCTGGGCAAAGGGCGACCACACGGTGCAATGCTACGTCTTCGCCAAGGACGACAGGAAGCTCACCGGTTCCATGAGGAACTCCAACATGTGACCCCGCTTCTACGCGCGCTCGTGGCGGTTCGGCTCAGGCCGGATCGCCACTGGGGCGTTGCGCACGAGATCGTTTACCGCACGGTATCGCCTCTGTTATATAGTGGGCAAAGCGCCGCGGACGGTGCCCGCGCGCCTACCACGGCCTCGTCATCCCACCGCTGGCCGCTCCCGCCACCTCAAGGAGAATCATGTCCCGCGTTCTGCGCCCCACGATTGCCCTCGGCGCCGCCGCCATCATGGGCCTTGCGCTGTCCGCCTGCTCCAGCATGCCGTTCAACAACCGCACGCAAAGCACCGAACTGGCGGTGGGACAGTGCCTCCTCGTTCCTCTCAACAGCCAGGTCAACTCGGTGGCCACCACCGAATGCACCGAGGCACACACGGGCGAGGTCTACTCCGTTACCACACTCAAGAATGACACGATGCCCTCGCGCGATGAGATGGACGAACTCGTGCACAACACCTGCTACGAGACCTTCGAGGCCTACGTCGGCACCTCCCCCGAGGAAACCACGCTGGACTACACCGCAATGTCGCCAACCAAACAGACCTGGGCCAAGGGCGACCGCGAGATCGTCTGCATCGCCGTGCGCACCGACGACGAGCAGCTGACCGCGTCTGTGCGAAACTCCGGCCTGTAAACTCACCTGTCACGCGCGCGACTCCTCAAGCACCCAGAGCACATCCCCCGCCACACAGCCGCCGCCCACACCTGTTGCTATAGTGGGCGCGGCTTATCGGCGGGTGCCCACGCGCCTGCCACGGCCTCGTGGCCCATCACCCTGCCACAATCCCACCATCACGAGGAGAACCATGTCCCACGCTCTGCGCCCCGCCCTCACATTCGCCGCCTGCGCGGCCATCCTGAGCCTGTCCGCCTGCTCGTCTGCCACCACGGCTGACTCCACCGCCTCGCCCGAGTCCGCCTCCTCCGAGTCCGCCCCCGCCGAGGCCACCGCAGGCTCCCCCGCCGACCAGGACGCCTCCATCATTCCCGACGAGGCCCGCACTAACGTGAGCAACCTGAGCGTTGGACAGTGCGTCCAGAAGCCGGCCGACCCCTCCGCGCCCCTGACGACCGTTGACTGCTCCTCGCCGCACTGGGGCGAGGTGTTCTTCGTCGCGCCGATTGAGGATTCGACGCTGCCCGACTACGAGACGCTCAACGACAGGGCTTTCGAGGCCTGCACCCCCGCATTCGCCGACTACGTGGGAACCCCCTACGACGAGTCGTCCCTGGACACGACCTGGTTCTTCCCGAGCTCGAACAGCTGGGACAACGGCGACCGCATCATCGCCTGCGTCGCCGTGCCGCTGACGGAGGACTCCCTGAGTCAGTCCGTAAAGAACACCGGCATGTGATCCGCGACTTTCTCGCCGTGGTGGCGGTCCGGCTGATGCCGGGCCGCCGCGTTTTTACCGTTCGGTTGTTCTCTTGTTATAGTGGTTAGACGCGCAGCGATGGAGCCCGCGGGTTCCACGATCGCCCCCACCGAGGCAGCTCCCCGGGTTGCCCGCTATCCCAAGGAGGATCATGTCCCGCTTTGCCCGTCCCTCCCTCGCCCTGGCTGCCTGCGCCGCCTTACTGAGCCTGTCTGCCTGCTCATTCTTGCCCGGCGCTGACAAGTCTGACAACAAGGAGACACCGGCCCCTGCCGCATCCTCGAGCAGCTCGTCGGCCAACGACACCCCCGAGAGCGGCCCAACCACCCCCACAGCCAGCGCCTCATCCAACCCCAACGCTACTGAGGATCAGCCCTTCGGGAGCCGCGTCTTCCGGGGTGACATGCTGCTCGGGCATTGCTACAGCGATGTGCGTGATGATTACACCCATATGCTGCATGCGAGCTGCGACCAGCCGCACGATATTGAGGTCTTCCATATTTCCGAGTTCACCGACGCAACACGTCCCGCCACCGAGGTGATGGCCGCGACTGCTGATGAACAGTGCGCCGCTGCATTTGAGACCTACGTCGGTATCCCCGCTGATCAAAGCACGTTCTCGATCGGCCCCCTCTATCCCGGCGAGGAAAGCTGGAACAAGGGGTACCACAGCCTCCTGTGTTACTTGTACAACGAAGATGGCCACAAGCTGACCGCATCCGCGAAACTCTCCCGCATGTGACACCAGGTCACGCGCGTGGCGGTCCGGCTGATGCCGGGCCGCCACATCTTTACCGCCCGGTTTTTCTCTTGTTATAGTTGCTTGCAGCACAGCGATGGAGCCATTGGGCACCACGATCGCCCCGCCGAGGCAGCTCCCCGGGGTTGCCCACTATCCCAAGGAGAATCATGTCCCGCTTTGCCCGCCCCGCACTCGCTTTCGGCGCCTGCGTCGCTATTCTCAGTCTCTCTGCCTGCTCGTTCCTACCTTTCGACAAGGATGACGACGATGAGGACACCGAGGAGCACACCTCATCATCCAGTTCCTCCAGTAGCGGAAGCTCCGGCGGCAACCCCTTCGGCATCCCCACGGGCGCCGCTCCCACCCCCAACACCAATCCGACCGGCGCCGCTAACCCGGGTGGCACCACCAACGGCAACAACCGCCCCACTGAAACCCGCACCGACCAGGTTGACCTGTCGGTCGGACAGTGCTTCCAGGACTGGGAGGACGGTGATTACGACGTGGAGACCGTGGCGTGCAACCAGACGCATGACTTCGAGGTCATTCACACCTTCACCGTCACCGATAAGACCCGCCCCTCCGATACCGAACTCGGCGACACCGCTGAGGCAGAGTGTACGGCAGCTTTTCAGCGCTACGTCGGGACGCCCTTAGGCAGCTCATCGCTGAGCCTCGGCTGGCTCTATCCCAGCGTGGGCAGCTGGTCCAACGGTGACCGCACCATCGCCTGTTACGTTGGCTTTGATGATGGCGACACGCTGGATCAGTCGGTCAAGAACTCCCGCATGTGACACCAGATCACGCGCATGGCGGCGCGACTCAGTGTCGTTTGGAGGCATTACGCGTCGGGACGGCGGGATTCTTGGTAGTGACGCCGTGCGTCTCGACAGCGACGACAACCGGCCCGTCGGCACTGTGTTCGACGTGGGCGACCAGGATCTGGCTGTGGTTCAGAACAGCGGGCGACGAGCCCGCGACGGCGCTCGACCCGTAGGCGCGCAGCTCTTCGATAATGAGGTCGCGCGCGTATCCCGTGACCGACACGAGGGTTGTACCGACGCTCTCGCGTAGGCGCTGCGCGGCAAAGGCTCGCACCCGTCCGGCGCGCGCCTGGGCGTCCTTGTCCGCCCCGGCCTCGTCCTGGAGGGGCGCAGCGAGCGCGTCGACGAGGGTCACCGAGCCGCCGCCGACCGCGGCCCACGGCGCCAGGCCTGGCGGGCGCGGGCGCTCGGGGACGCGAACGCGCGGTCCACGCCGAAGGCACTGAGCAGGTCGATGAGGTCGAAGGCCTGGCGCACGCCGAAACGCCCGAGCGGGGGGTCGACGTGGCGCGCCGCCGCCTCGGCCTTCAGGGACGAGGCTTTCTCCACCTGCGCTGCCCTGCGTGCTGCCGCTGAGGCGACCATCGCGGGAGTGGGTGCGGGGCGGGGTGCGGGTGCGCCGGGCGCGGTGGGTGCAGCGGCGGCGCGTGGGCCCGGCGTGGGGCGTCCGGCGGAGGTCGAGCCGGGCGCGGTTCCGGGCTTGTCGGCTGTGGACGGGGAGGCCTCGTCGGCGGGGGCAGCATCGGCGGCGCCGGGGCGCAGGACGATGATCGCGGAGGTGGCGAGGCGGCCTTCGCGGGCGCGGGCGACGATGTCGGCGAGGAGGCGGCGGTCGCCTCGGCGGGTGAGCATGTCGGCGGCTGCCTCGGGGGTGGCCCACGTGGTTCGGTCGATTTCGGTGCGCGGCGCGCGGGCGACGGGGGCACGCAGGCGCGCGGAGGGGTCGCCGGCGGGCAGGGGCGTGCCCACCCAGTAGTGGACTTCCTTGGTTTGTCCGCCGCCCAGGCGGTAGCGCTGGGTGGTCAGGGGCGCGCCGAGCGTGATGATCTGGCCGGTTTCCTCCTCGACTTCGCGCACGGCGGCGGCCACCAGGGGCTCACCGTTTTCAGCTTTTCCTTTGGGCCAGGACCAGTCGTGGTAGCGGGGGCGGTGGACCATGAGGACTTCGATATCCGCGGGGTCGATGGGTTCGCCCGGGATGGCGACGCGCGCGGGGTCAGTGAAGCGCCAGACAAGTGCGCCCGCGGAGCGAACGAGTCGCTGGGGGCGGGGGGCTGGCATCGGACGCATAGGTTCCAGGGTAGCCGCCCCGCGCCGCCCTCGCCCTGATGGGCACGCCACCTTCACGAGGTCGTGGCCGATTCGGGCGCTGCCCGCTGGCCTCGCGGGGCCTCAGTCGAGCGTGCCGACCGCCGCCTCACGCGCGGCGACGTCGAGCTCGTCGGCGGTGACCAGCAGCGCGGAGTGGCGCATGGTGACGCGGTGGGCCAGCGGATCGGTGGGGTCTTCGATCCACAGGGCCCCGGCCTCGCCGGCGGCGAGGACGCGCATGGCGCGGGAGGCCTCGCGCAGCACGTACTCGAGGTCGTCGTCGGTCAGGTCGCCGCGCAGCAGTGAGTCGAGCTCCTCCATGATGAGGCTCAGGGGGCGCAGCTCGACGGGGGCTTCGAGGCCCTGGATGATGGGCGCGCGCGAGCCCTCGGCGTAGCGCTCGGCCACGAGGATCGGTTCGCGGTGGTACCACTCGTGGAGCAGGTAGACGCGCCACAGCGCGCCGGGGAGGGTGAACTCGGGGCTGCGCGACCACACGTGCGCGATCGTATCGACCCCGCGAGCGCGTACGGTTTGGCGCAGCCGGGCCACGGCTCGTCGCTGAAGGTCTCGTCGCCGATGCCCATGAGTGCCCACGCGGCGGTGTGCGCGACGGCGGACAGGGAGGCGGGGTCTTCGTCGCCGACGATCGCCTCGGCGCGGGCGGCGTCGAGCATGGCCGGGCGGCGCGGAGTGTTCGATTGGGCCATGGGGACCGCTTCCTTCTACAATGTTGCGTATGGGCCTATAGCTCAATGGTAGAGCAGCGGACTTTTAATCCGTAGGTTGGGGGTTCGAGTCCCCCTGGGCCTACTGGTCGCCTCGGATTTTTCCGGGGCGTTCACGCTATCTGCGGGCGCGCGCCCGCTTTCGGAGGTGCATCATGGATCCTCGTTTTTCTCGCGCGTTTGGCGCCCTGGCTGGCCTGGCTCTCGGAGACGCGCTGGGCATGCCGACGCAGGCGATGTCCCCGGAGCAGATCCGCGCGGTGTACGGGCGCATTACCGGCCTCGTGGATGGGGACGCCTCGCAGCCCTACGCGCCGGGGATGCCGGCCGGGTCGGTCACAGATGACACGGAGCAGGCGCTGCTGGTTGCTTCTCTCCTGGTACGAGGCCGGGGTTCCTCCTCGGGTCGCGTGGCGCTGGACGCGGGCGAGTTCGCCCACGCGCTGCTGGCCTGGGAGGATTCGATGATCGAGCGCGGGTCGCTCGACCTGCTGGGCCCCTCCACGAAGGCGGCCCTCGAGCGTGTGCGGGCGGGCGAGGACCCGCTGAGCGTGGGCGGGGCGGGTACCACGAACGGCGCGGCGATGCGCGTCACCCCGATCGGTATCGCGATCTCGACGGAGGATCCTCAGGCTTTCGCGGATGCCGTCTGGTCGTCCTGTCAAGTCACGCACGCGACGCGCCAGGGTTTCCAGTCGGCTGCCCTCGTGGCGGCGGCCGTGTCGATGGGTATCGATACGCCTCGTTCGGCTGCCTCGGACATGACGGCCCTGCTGTGGAAGGCCGTGTCCTACGTCGATTCCCTACCCGAGCGCGGCGCGTGGACCCCCGACCCGGACGTCGTCGCGGCGACGCGCAGGGCCATGCAGCTGGTCGCTAACCCCGCGTCCTCGTCCCTAGAATGCCTGGTCGAGCAGGTGGGCACGTCCGTGGCTTCGGCGCAGGCGATCCCCATGGCATTTGCGTTGCTCGCGCGCGACCCCTCCCCGCAGGCGCTGCTGGACGCCGCCAACCTGGGCGGGGACACCGACACGATCGGCGCGATCGCGGGCGCGATACTGGGCGCTGCCCTCGGCTTTGAGGTCTTTGTCGGCCGCGGCCTCGCCCAGGTCGAAAGCGTATCCGGGCTCCACCTGACCGAGGCCGCCACAGCTCTGCTCTCACTGCGTGGACCCATCGGTACTGGCGAGGACACGCAGGAATCCTCCAAGCCCACCACGTCGAACACCCCTGAAGCGCCGACCGGCACGCGCCCCGTGGACACAGCCACGGCCTCGTCCACCGATTCCGGGGCGGGCCGGGTCATCGTCATGTCCGAACTGATGCTTCGATACGACCGGGGCTCCGAGGAGGACCCCATTCCCGCCGGGAACGAGTGGACCACCCGAAAGGGCGTCTATCTCTCACACCCCTTCACGGTCATGCGGGCGGCCCGCGCCATGGGGGTCGACGTCATCTCTCTGAGCCCGATCGGGCAGGGCCCGCGCTCCTCAGTCATCACCGATGCACTGGCACGCGAAGGGATCATGAATGTCGGACCACAGGTAACCGGGGGCGATAGTGGGTTCACGTCGCCCATCGCCGGAAGGTTCGGACCAGGCGAAACAGAAACAATCACCGGCATGCCACGGGACGCATGGGACGAGGTCATCCGCACCTTGGGCCCCTCCGACGTGCTCTACATCGACGCGGGGATCGAAACCAATCCACCTGTTCTAGCAGCAGCCGAGCACGCGCTGGCCCACCTCCCCCAGCACGTGCGAGTGATCCAAGACATGTCGGGAGCATTCATCGGTCCGCGTAATGTTCGCAACGATAGCGTACTGACGGTGCTGGACCAGCGGTCGGTACAGCGTTTGGGTGAGCGATTCATGTCCGATCGCACCGCCTACGACGCCTCCCGCGTCCCCGATCACGCCGCGAGTTTCATCCTGTCCCTCTTCGAGCGCTCCGCGCTCATCAGCACGATCACGTACGAGTCCTTCCTCGCTCGACCGCGGCACGCGACGGACAAGGTGAGCAAGCCACGGACCCGTTTCCCAGCCCCCACCGTCGTGTCCACCGACCACGACGGGTCTTACAGCGTCTGGACGGGGACCCTCGCGGCCGCCCTCGCTGAGGGGAACGCAATAGAGCGAAGCATCGTCCTTGCGAACTGCGCGGGGGCCTTGGCCTCGACGATGCCCGGTCCGTCCTCGTGCCCCACGCGCGAACAGATCGAGGCCGCGGCTCGCACCCTGACAGAGCGAGACGATGTTGAGCTCGAGCGCCGCACCCACGCCTACGAGGCGCTGGCCTGGGTCGCCGTGGCTGACGCGGTTGCGCTGCCCGTCCGAGGCATGTCCTCCACACAGATTGAGAGACACTACAAGACGCGACGGAGGCTGATGGACGCCGATGCCTCGCACCCCACCATGCCGGGCGCGCCCGCCGGGACGCTCACGGAGATCACGCGCGAGGTCCTGTCGTCATCGTTGGCGCTGCTCTCGGACGATGGTTTCCCACCCGAGGGCGATGCCGGAACACGTACGGGTGACGAGCTCGCAGGCTCTCGCTACGTCCTGCGCGCTATTCCGGTGGGCATCGCGACCGTGACGACAGATCCCGAGGCCTTCGCGGAAGCCGTGTGGCAGGCCTGTGGAAACGAGAACGTCACCGAGCAGGAGTTCCAGGCGGCCGCTCTGGTCGCCGCAGCGGTCTCGTTGGGCATTGACAGGAAACACTACTGGCTCCCAGGCATCGCTTCCTACCTGGAAGAAGCCATCAACTACGTGGCGGCTCTTCCCCCGCGTGGCTCCTCGAATAGCGATCCTGACGTGCTGCAGGCGGCGCGCAAGGCGCTCGACGTCGTCCGTAGCTTCCGTGACAACATGCACGAGCGCCTGCGCGATCAGATAGGCACGTCGGCAGATCCAACTCAGTCGGTTCCGGCTGCCTTCGCCCTCGTCGCACGCTATGCCGACGTGTTTTCTCCCTTCAAGTCGGTATCCCTTGGGGGAGACGCAGGTATCATCTCGGCGATTGCCGGATCCATCATCGGCGCAACATGGGGGGGCACACACTTCTCATCGCACAACCTTGCCATGATCGAGAAGGTTTCCCGCCCGGCTTTGGCTCCCCTGGCCGAGCGCCTCGTCGAACGGCGGGAATGTGTCTCCAAGAATACAAGGGACGACGACTCCACAGGACCGCATAACCCCGGCGATCACGCCACCACCAACGGCAAGGACCCTGCGGGCCGCGTCGTCCTCATGGGGCAGATCCTCGTGGACCGTGTATTCACGATGACGACGGAGTTCTACGGAACCTACACCAAGTGGGTGACCGACAAGGGACCCCATGTGGGTGGCGGTTTGAACGCGCTCGTGGCGGCACGCCGCATGGGGGCCGAGGCCATCTCCCTCAGTCCAATCGGCGAGGGCCCCAACGCCTCGCTGATCGAGCAGGCCCTCGCGCGCGAAGGAATCGTCGACGCCGGTCCCCGAGTGGAGGGGGTGGACAACGGCTTCTGCGTTGCTCTGATCGATCGCAGAGCCGAACGTACCTTCATCTCCACAAAGGGAGCCGAGACGATGGCACCCGCGAACGCGTGGGCGGACTTTGCGCGAACCATGACCCCTCATGATGCGCTCTACGTCGACGGTTACCTCATGGATCACCCAGCGAACCGGGAGGCCGCAGAAGCAGCGCTGCGCGCCCTGCCCGAGGGTGTGCGTGTCATCCTGGACGTCTCCCCCGTGATCGGCATCCCGGACGGACTGCCCACCGACGGGGTCATCGTGTCGATGAACCATAGGGAGGCCCAGGAGATCGCTCACCAGAGAGGTGAGGCGAGCGTTCGTGACCATTGCCGTGAGCCTCGCGAAGCGGCGCGTGCGATGGCCAGCCTGCTGCATCGTCCCGTTCTCGTGCGCGCAGGCGCACAGGGCGCCTATGTTTGCATGTCCGCACAGCCGGCAGTGAACACCACCGATGGCGTAACAGCGATACCGACACCGAGGGTTGAGGCAATCGACACGAACGGCGCGGGGGACGCGCACTCCGGTGTCCTGGCGGCCTCCCTCGCGCAGGGTATCCCCATGGAGAGGGCGCTTCTCCTCGCCAACTGCGCGGGCGCTCTGGCGTCGACGGTCGTTGGCCCGGCCTCGTCCCCGACACGTGACCAGATAGAAGCTGCCGCCGACGCGCTGGCCGCACAGGAGGGATGACCGATGGATCTTCGTTTCAACCGGGCCTGCGGGGCAATGGTAGGCCTGACGTTCGGCCACGCGATCGCAGCAGACACAATCGGTGATCCTATCGAGGAATCAACAAGTATCAGCGAACGCATTCTCACGCTGCTCACAGCCGACGATTCCAACGGAAATCCCGTCGAAGCGTCCTTCAGCGGGAGCCGCAGTCGAACGTACGATCTGATCATCTCCGCCATCAAAGCAGGCATTGCGACACCGACCGGCAACCACCAGACATTCTCGAACGCTGTGTGGGACTACTGTGCGCTCTCCGACATAACACGTCAGGAGTTTCAGGGGGCCGCCCTGGTAGCGGCGGCAATCTCTCTGGGCATTGACAGCGCGAACTTCCGCGTCGAGGAAACGCTCATCCGGTCCGTCAACCTTGCGGCCTCCTTGGAGTCGTATGGCTCATGGAGCCCGGAACCAGACGTGCTGGCAACAACGCGCAGAGCTTTGAACGCGGCGTGCGGAATCAACGAGCATGCCAACTCCCCTATCGACCTTTTGGTTGAGCAGATCGGGGCCTCCGCTTCAGCCACTCAGCTCATCCCTCTGGCCTTTGCTCTGGCCTCGCACTATCAGGACAGTCGCCTTCTCTCTGCTCCTCTTCGCCTTGGCTCACAAAAGCACGCCATTATGGCCCTCATGGGCGCCTTGGTCGGTTCCGTTCGGGGTGCTGATTTCTTTGAACCCTACGGGTCCGCGCGGGTCGACGCCGCCTTTTCAGGGAAATTGACGCACTTCGCAGAACAATACTTCTCAAAGCGCGTACCCTACCCGGACGATGTCCCCGACGCGGATAAGAAGATCTCGTCTTGCGTACCCCCAGCCCGGGCTTCGTTCATCGACTTGGCCTCCTCCCTCCGCTCCCGACAGAGCTCCTTCGAGCCCGTCGCCCCTCCCGCTCCTCTCGGCGCCCTGCGCGGGAGGACCAAGCCCGGCCGAGTGCTCTTCCTCGGTGAACTCCTCATCGATCACGACATGCTCACCGAGGAATACCCAAACCGCGGTAGTGATGTCTGGGCACGGGACCTGGGACAGTCACCGGGAGGCACCTTCAGCGCACTGGTTGCGGCGCGGCGTATGGGGGTACAGGTCGTCTCGCTGTGCCCGCTCGGACGGGGTCCGAGCGCCGGCTTGATCTCACAGGCCATGGAGCTTGAGGGCATCGTTGACGCCGGTCCCCGCCTCGAAGGAGACGACAATCGATACCGGCTGCGTGCCTCCTCTGAGGACGGCCCGGACCTGAACATTTCGACGAACATCGCTCTGCCTGATCATGCAGCCCGCACGTGGGCAGAAGTTATCGCTGCAATGGGTCCCTCGGACGTACTATTCATCGACGGGGCGCTCCTCGCCGACGAGCGTTACGCACATGCGCTGAGCGAAGCTGTGCGGTGGCTCCCTGAGCACGCCCACGTTGTCTTCGATGCTTCTTCGCACGAGGGATTCGTGCCAGGTCTCCCCCCCTCGACAACCTCATCATCTCGGTGCGTGCCTCACGATGGGCCTATGACAGTGAGTTCTTCCAGCATTTCAGAGCAGGGAGACCCTACTCCTCCCCCCTCTATGACCACAGGGCTCCGCTCGAGCATCAGGCCTCAGCCTTGTCGCTGTTGACCGAACGACACGTCGCCGTGCGTGCAGATAGTGGCGAGGTGTGTTTCGCGCGTCCCACGCGTGACGATCAGCGAGTTATCCGACCTGCGCTCACGCGCGTCCCGGCCTCTTCGTTGACATTGAAACAAGCCCTGCAGACCTCAGGGGTCCACTCCGGCACCCTAGCGGCGGCCTTCGCGCTCGGCATGCAGCCTGAGCGGGGGATTTTGTTCGCCAATTGCGCGGCCGCCCTGGCGACCCCCACCTCATTGTCCGCGCGAGACGCCATCGAGGCGGCCGCCGACGAATTGCTGGCACGCGACCTGGCCTGAGAAGGAGAGAACACATGGATCCACGACTTCCCTACGCGCTCGGGGCACTGGCCGGCATGGTTCGCGCGGATGCAGCGAATGAGGCAGCGTCCGGCTCGCCGGAGGGCACGGTCTCAGACATGATGCGGTCGGCACTGACCGTCGCCAACCAGCTGCGACGAGGCCCGGGCAGCGTATACGCCATACGTTCGGGTCAATGGAGCGTCCCTGCCGGGAGCGCTCGCGACCGACTCTTGTGCGCGGTCCCCATCGGCATCGCGATGTCAACGATCGACCCCGAGGCTTTGGCCGAGACCGTGTGGGTCGCCTGCGGATGTACGAATCGCAACGAATTCCAGTCTGCGGCGCTCCTCGCCGCAGCGGTGTCCCTGCTTATCAATAATCGGAACAACTCCCCCATCACCCCCCTGTGCGACGCCGTTGATGTCGTTTCTGCGATGAAGCCACGCGGAGAGCGCCAGGAGGGGACCGATGTCCTTACTGCGACCAAGCGTGCCCTCAACGTCGCGGCAAACTCGTACTCTCCTCTCGTCCGAGTGCGAACGGGCACCCTCATGGTCAAGCTCGCCGACATCTCCCCCTCTCACCGGATCATTCCCCTCGCCTTCTTCCGGGCCCTCTATCTCTGGGCGAAGGAATTGCCCCCAGCGTTCCGCGAGGAGAGTGGTGACCCCGCGCTGTACGATGCGGTCTCCGCGGCGTTGACCGGTGTGTGCGATACGCACAGCGCGCTGCGGAACCTCGACGTCATCCCCGTTGCGGGAGTTTCTCACATCGACGTGCTGGGGATCGCCGACCAGCTCCTGACGCTGTCCGTGCACACTCCCCTCGAGTGGATCCGTCGAGCGGCGGGGCTTGCTCCCGATCGTCCACCGAGGAGCGGGCCGTCCTCTTTCGAGGAACCCGATTCCGATCTCCTCAACCGATACGCCCCCTTTGAGGCCGAAAGCGCGCCCACCCCTCTGGGCGCGGCCCGAGGCGACGCACCCGCTGGACGCGTCGTCTTCATGACCGAGCTTCTGCTCCGATTCGATGGCCATTCCGAGGACGACGTGCCCACCGAGAATGAGTGGGCCACCCGCGAGGATGTCCACCTCGCGCTGCCCTTCACGGCAATGTGCGCCGCCCGCGCCATGGGGGTCGAGGTCGTCTCCCTCAGCCCGATCGGGCAGGGCCCACGGGCCTCGATCATCGCCGAGGCCTTGGCGCGCGAGGGGGTCGTCGACGCTGGACCCCGCGTGGAAGGATGTGACAACGGCTTCCTGTCGCCACCTGTGAAACAGTACGGTGCGAGCATAAGCTCGGTCATGACGGATATGCCCGAAGATGCGTGGGACGAGGCCATTCGCACTCTGGGCCCCTCAGACGTGCTGTACGTCGATGGCGGTATTGAATTTGAATCTAAGGCAGTTCTGGCGGCGTGCGAGCATGCACTCGCCTACTTGCCCGATCACGTGCGCGTCGTCCTCGACGCGTCGCACGGACACGTCCGTCAGCGTTCCCTTCCCAACGACAACGTCCTGATCATGGTGGGGTATGACTCGGCGGAGAGCCTCTGCCGGAGCGTCTCCTACGAGAGGCCGTCCGGCGATTGCACGGATAACCCTCGCCATGGTGCGTACAAAGTCCGCTCGGATTTCCATCAATACGCGCTGAACCGCGGTCAGACACATGAGTCCTACCTCGCACGTGCGGTGCACGAGAAGTATTCGTCCGACGGGGAGGTCACCCGATTCCCCGCCCCCACGGTTGTCTCCACTGATCTGCGCGGCGCGCTGCATACCTCCATGGGTGTCCTCGCGGCCGGTTTCGCCCTGGGTTATACCCTCGAGCGGTGCATCCTTCTGGCGAATTGCGCGGGTGCCCTGGCCTCGACCATGCCGGGGGCTGCCTCATGCCCGACGCGCGAGGAGATCGAGGCCGCGGCGGATACCCTCACGGACCGCGGGGACGACTACATGAGACGGCGCAACCGTGTCTACGGAGCATTGGCGGGAGTTGCCGTGGCAGACGCGGTCGCCCTTCCCGTCCGGGGCATGTCCCCCGAAGAAATCACAAAGTTGTACAACAGACGCGACCAGCTGGTGGACGCCGACGCTGCGCACCCCACCATGCCCGGTGCGCCCGCGGGGACGATCACGCAGATCACGCGCGAAGTCCTGGCGGCGGCCTCTCGACTACTAGGCGAGGCCCCCTCCGATCCCACGGACGAGGCCAGGGCCGAGGACGGGGATTGGCTGGCGGGCTCTCGCTACATTCTGCGGGCAATTCCTGTCGGCCTCGTGACCTTGACGACTGATCCGGAAGTCTTCGCTGATGCCGTATGGCGGGCCTGCGGAAGCGACGACCTCACATGCCAGGAGTTCCAGGCGGCAGCACTGGTCGCCGCGACTGTGTCACTTGGTCTGGACTGGAAGTTTGACTGGGGTAACAACGAAAGATCTCTGCTCCGTGCAGCTTGCGAAGTCGTGGCCACTCTCCCGCCACGCGGCATCCAGGTCCCTGGAGCAGATGTGCTGGCCGAAACCCGCAGAGCAATCAGCCTCATCAAAACCTTCGCGAAAGACACCTTCGAGCAATTACGTCACCACGTTGGTACGTCCGTGGATCCAGCACAGTCGGTTCCGGCTGCCTGTGCCATCAGCGTTCAGTTCTCCGACAGGTTTTCCGCTTCCAGTCTGTGGCTCTCGGAGGAGAAGCTGGCATCATCTCGGCGATTGCTGGATCTATCATCGGCGCACTCTATGGGGTCACCTCCTTCTCTACGCACAGCCTTGCCGCGATTGAAAAGGTTTCCCACCCGGATCTGGCGCCTCTTGCCGACCGCCTGACAGACCTGCGCCTCGGCGATCTGACCAGCTCGAACGCGACTGGCGAGGCCGCGGCGGACACGCTGGAGGCGAGCACAGACGGGGAGTGAGCACCACCAGCGGGTGAGTGCCGCTCAAACCCGGTTGACCGCCAACTGAACGACCCCATCGGCAGCACATCCATGCAGGTGGGGAGACTCAAACGTGCGAGATGCGTCAAATAATCGACCGATTCGTCTATTTAGCGTCCCCAAGGGTACACAATCGCATCATGAGGACTAACGACACCCGGGACCACGGCGGAATCGTCGGCGGGGCGCTCACGGTTGCCCTGCTGATCACGCTGGCCGTGCAGAACGCCGTGCCGCCGATGGCGACCGACATGTATTCGGCCGCGTTCCCGCAGATCACGGCGGACCTGGCGACAAACTCGACGATGCTCGGCTTCACGCTCACAACCTTCTTCGTGGGCTACGCGTCCGGCCAGGTGCTTGGCGGCGCCATCTCGGACCAGATCGGGCGCCGCCGCCCCATCGTCGCGGGCGGCATTATCGCCCTCGTCGGCTCCATGATCTGCGTGTTCACACCCAACATCTGGGTGCTCCTCGTAGGCCGAGTCTTCCAGGGTCTCGGCGGCGGCATCGCCTCCTCGGTGGGCCGCGCGATCCTCGTCGACGTCGCCCACGGCAAGACGCTGGCTCGCGCGATGAGTCTCCTCCAGGCGATCGTCGGCTTCGCGCCGATGGTCGCCCCGGTCCTCGGCGCGTTCATCATCACGCACGCGACGTGGAGGGTCGTCTTCTGGGCGCTCGCCGCCTTCACGCTACTCATGGCGTCCCTCGCGTGGTTCGTCGTGCCCGAGTCCCTGCCCGAGGAGCGCCGCCACCCCGGCGGTATTCCGCGGTTCTTCCACGGCCTCGTCCTGGTCGTGCGCATCCGCCCCTTCGTGGGTTTCATGCTGGTCAACGCCTTCTCGAGCTTCTGCATGTTCGGCTACATCTCGAACGCCACCTACGTGCTGCAGGGGCCGCTGGGCCTGTCCCCCATGGCTTTCGCGTGGGTGTTTGCGTTTAACGCGCTGCTGTCGACCGGCTTCGCGCTGGTCAACGTGCGCCTGATCTCCCACTTCACGCCACGCACACTCATCATCGCCGGCCTCACGATCGCGGCGACCGGCGTGGTGACGCTGGCGATCTCGACGTTCCTCCTCGACCTGCCGCTGATCCTCACGTGCGTGGGCTTCGCGCTCATCATGACGGCGAACGCGTTTATTTTCGGCAACTCGGGCGCGCAGGCCATGAGCGAGGCGCGCGAGCACGCGGGGACGGCCTCGTCCGTGATGGGCGTATTCCAGTCGATCGCGAACGGCATCGCCGCTCCCCTGGCGACCTCGGGCGGCGACAGCGCCGTGCCGATGGTGCTCGTCATGATCGTGGGCTCGGTCGGCGCGTGGTTCGCCTTCTGGGTGATCGCCCGCGGCGGCACGCACACACCGCGCCACCTCAGCCTCGACTAAGGAGCTTCAGCACCCCTCCACCGTGTTGCGGCGTCACCCGCGCCCGGCGCACCGGCATGTTCTGGATAGGTAACGCGCATCTGGATAGGTTAATAACCTATCCAGATCGTCACAACCTATCCAGATCATCACAACCTATCCAGATCGGGCGCCTCATCGCGATGAATTCAGCGGAAGGCACCATCTTTCATGGCCCGGCCACGACTATCCGTTGGGATGAGGCTGCCCGACCCGCAAAACGCCCACCACTGGCCCTCACTCGCGCGAGGCCAGCCAGACCGCGGCCGACACCAGGACCAGGCCGATCAGCTCGAAGACGCCGGGGATCTGGCGGAGCATGACGGCCCCGACCAGCGCGGACGTCGCGGGGAGAATCGCGGCGAACAGCGCAAACGTGGGCGCTGCCAGGCGGCGCATCGCGAGCGCCTCGAAGCTGTAGGGAATCGCCGTGGACAGCAGGCCGACGCCGATGACGATAGCGATCAGCTCCCACGAGGCCGTGGCCGCCATCGCTCCCGGCCCGAGGATGGGCGCGAAGAAGAGAGACCCCCACGCGCACCCAAGCGCCAGGTTCGTCACCCCGTCGCGAGTCGTCGAGGCCCGCTGCCCCACCACGATATAGGCCGCCCACGCCAGGGCAGCCAGGAGAATCCACGCCAGGCCCGCGCGCACACTCGGCTGCGACAGATCCAGGGCGAGCCCGCCGATGCTGGCCACCCCGGCAAAGGCAAGGACCGCGGCGACGCGCGGACGCCAGCCACGGCCTCGAACAACGGCGACGGCGACCGGGCCGACGAACTCGATGGACACGGCGGTGCCCAGCGGCAGGCGGGCGATGGCCTCGTAAAACGAGGAGTTCATGGCCAGCACGATGACGCCGAACAGCGCGGAAATCGCCAGATCCGAGCGGGTCAGGCCGCCGCGCCACGGGCGCTTCCACGCGAGGAGGACGAGCGCGCCCGTCAGGACGCGCCACCACGCGACCGACGCCGGCTCGACGGAGGCGAAAGCGACGACTGCTAGCGCCGCACCCACGTACTGGATGAGGCCCGAGCCGACGATGTACAGCTGGGGCGGGATACGGTCGGCGACCAAGGTGCGCTCGGGCGCGGAGGGGCGCTCGCTCACGAAGCGGGCGCGAAGGTGAGCGCCGCCGAGTTCATGCAGTAACGCATGCCTGTGGGCTGTCCGGGGGCGTCGGGGAAGACGTGGCCGAGGTGGGAATCGCAGGTCGCGCAGCGCACCTCGGTGCGGATCATGCCGTGGCTCATGTCCACGCGCTCGGTCGTGGCGCCCTCGTGCGCCTGGAAGAAGGAGGGCCACCCGCACGACGAGTCGAACTTGGTGTCCGAGTCAAAAAGCTTCGAGCCGCACGCCGCGCACGAGTAGGTGCCGACGCGCGACTCGTCCAGGAGCTCGCCCGTGAAGGGGCGCTCGGTGCCCGCCTCGCGCAGCACGTGGTAGCGCATGGGGCTCAGGAGTTTCTTCCATTCCGCATCGGTGCGGGCGGCGGGATCAGTGGCGTTCATGCCTCCATTGTCGCGCGCCGCCCGCGGGCGCGCACTCTCGGGTGCGGCCGCGGGCGGCGCGGTGTTGGTTCGCCGGTTTGATCGACGAGGCCGTGGCCCCTGGCGGGGTCCGCTCACCTCTCGATGTCGGCGGGGAGAGAAGCGTTACTTTTTCTTAGACTTACGCTTCTTGCCCGAGCCCTTTTTCTTGGTTCCCTTCTTCGAGCCGCCCTTCTTGGACGAGCCCTTCGACGCGGGAGCGTTCTCGGACTTTTCCTCGCCAGATTCGGCGCTCTTGGCGGGTTCGACGGCCTTGCTGGATCCGGGCACCTCCGCAGAGGTTTCCTTCTGGGCGGCCTTTTCCTTGGAAGCATCCTCCCCCACAGAGGACTTTTGCGCGGCTTGCGTCGCGGTGGGCACCTGCTCGGCCGTCGCCATCACGAGGGTCTCGTCGGGCACGGGAGGCTCCTCAAGCGTCGGGAGCACCTGCGTGCTCTCACTGTTGGCGGCAACCGCCTGTGCAGGCTCGACGCGCGGCATGACGGAAGTCATCTCGTCCGACGCGGCGGGTCGCTTATTCGCCGTCGTGGGCTCAGCATTGGCTGGCTCAGCCTTGGCGGGCTCAGCCTTGGCGGAGTCGCCCGACCCGGCGGATGCAAGGGAGGAAACCACGGCCTCGTCAGTGGAGGCGGATTCCTCGTCCTCCTTGTGGTCCCCGATAACCGGCATCTGGCCCGTGACCGCACGCAGCATAGCCGCTTCAGCGCCGGTGGGGGCCACCGCCGGGAAGAAGTCCATGATGGACACGCGCGGCGGCGCCATCTTGGGCGTCGGGCGTATTTCCTCCTCGAGGCGCGCCTCTTCGGCGACCGCGTACCAGCCGGGGTGGATGGACGGCTCGTCGGGGGTTTGCTCCTCCTGCGCGGGTTCGGGCGAGCTCTCCACAGGGGTTTCCTCCTGCTGCGCAGGCGCTGGCGGCGGCTCCGGGGCTGCCTCCGGGGCGACGGCTTCCTCGTGCTGGGCAGGGGCTTCCTCCTGCTGGGCGGGGGCTTCCTCCTGCTGGGCGGGCACTGCCGGAGGCTCCAGGGCTGCCAGGGCTTCCGACTGATCCAGCTGTTCGTGCTCCTCGGGCGTCGACGCCGTTTCCGGCTGCGCCACGGGTGTTTCCGGCTGCGCCGGCGCTGCGGGAGCCTCGGGCTTCTCCGACTGCGCCACGGGCATTGCCGGTGCCGCCTGGACCTCCGGCTTATTCGCGGGAGCTCCATCGTTCGAGGCGGCCATCTCCGCGGGGGTCGGCGCGGGCGGCGGCACGAGCGCAGGCCTGCCTGCAAACACCATGTTCGCCGTGCCCGTGTTGCCCGTTTCCGCTGTCGGGCGCTCCTGGTCATCCTGTTTCACGAATGTTTCACGCTCTGGAGCACCGTCGGTCGCCTGTTCATCGGGCGTCGCGTCCTCCGGCTTGTCAGCCTCATCGGAGTCAGCAACGGCAGGCTCGATCGGCTCGGTTTCCGGGGCAGGCTCGACCTGCTCCACAGATTCCTCCTCGGCAGGATCCGAGGCCTCGACAACCTCAACCTCGGGCTCCACGCAGGCAGCATCCTCAGCCTTGACAGGCTCATCGGAGTCAGCAACGGCAGGCTCGATCGGCTCGGTTTCCGCGGCAGGCTCGACCTGCTCCACAGATTCCTCCTCGGCAGGATCCGAGGCCTCGACAACCTCAGCCTCGGGCTCCACGCAGACAGCATCCTCAGCCTTGACAGGCTCCTCGGAATCAGCAACGGCAGGCTCGATCGGCTCGGTTTCCGGGGCAGGCTCGACCTGCTCCACAGATTCCGCCGTGGCAGCATCCGCCGCGGCAGCATCCGAGGCCTCGACGTCCTCGACGAAAACGGGGGCCGCAGCCTCCTCGACCTCGCCGGTCTCGACAGGCGTGCTCTCGGCGGGCGTGCTCTCGGCGGGCTTGTCCTGCTCCTCGGAGGCGGGCTCAGCCTTGACAGGCTCGGACTCGGCGCCCTCAGCGGGAGCCGAGGCTGCTTGCGCAGCAGCGTTCGCGGCGGTCACGGCAGCGGTAGCAACGGAACCAGCAGCGCCAGCGCCTGCGGCCGCAGGGGCGGGAGGCACGGCGACGGGAGCCTCCGGAGCAGACCCCTCGGCCGGAGCCTCGGCCTGAGCATCGGTGCGCTCGTTCTGAGCCTGCTCGACAGCCTCGGTGTCGCGGTCGAACTCGACGGGCTCGACGCCGACGGCGGCCAGAGCCGCGGTCGCCTCGTCATCCAAGGCCTCGTCAGCGCGGCGCTTGCGAGCCTCGTGGCGCTCCTTGACGCGGCGGGAGTGGGCCTCGCGCTCGGCGAAGACCTCCTCGCCGGGGCCAGACAGGGCGGCCGCGCGTTCGTCAGCATCGGCGGAGCCGGAGAAGAAGCGCTCACCGCGGCCGATGGACGTGGCCGTCAGGGTCTGAGTGAGCTGCGGATTCTTGTTGCCGGCGGCCTCGATGATCTTGCGTAGTGCGGACTTGGAAATCACCTGCGTCTCGTCGGGCGCGGGCGCCTTGCCGTCGGCCAGTTCGCGCTGACGGTCGGCCATCGCGCGGCGACGGGCACGCTTGGCCTTGCGGCGGGCAGCCACCATGCGCGCGGCGTGCGCCGCATCCTTTGGGCTGCTCGCGCACGGTTCCCGCGGCGCCTTCCGCGGCGGCCGCGCCACCCAGGGTGCCACCCGCAGACTCGCGCGCCTCGGCCCCACGAAGAACAGACGAACTGCCCGTCGCAGCCACGGCCTCGTTCGTGCCCGAGATCCCGGCGAGCTCAGCGGCCAGGCGCGCGATGCGCTCGCGACTCATGTCCTGCTCGACGGCGACGGTCTGGAGAGGCTCGATGCGCTGGGCGGGGCGCGCCCACGGCTCCTCAGTGACGATCCACGTGATGAGGTGCTCGCGCAGGTAGGCGCGCAGGTCGGAGAGGTCGCCCGAGTTCTTCGCAGACGCGAGCACGCGCACGGTCACCGTGTACTCGTCGGAGGCGGTGATCTGCACGCCCCACGTGCGCCCGTCCCACAGGTCGGTGGCGGCCAGGAGCTTTCAACCTTGGCGCGAATCAGCGTCATGGGCGCGGACCAGTCAAGCTTGAGTTCGACCGTGCCCAGCTGGGCGGCGGCGCGGCGCGTCCAGTTCTCGAAGGGGGTCTGCGTGAAGTAGCGGCAGGGGATGATGAGGCGGCGCTCGTCCCAGATGCGCACGACCACGTAGGACAGCGTGATCTCCTCGACCGAGCCGGTTTCCTTCTTATCGCCGGCGACCACGACGTCACCCACGCGGATCGCGTCGGTGAAGGCCAGCTGCAAGCCGGCGACGACGTTACCGAGGGTCTGCTGCGCGGCGAGACCGAAGATCACCGAGATGACACCGGCGGACGCAAGGACGGTCGTCATGGCATGGCGCGCGGCGTCGAAGGTCCCGATGATGGCGATCGTACCCACGACGGCGATGACCACCTGGGCGAAGCGCCGCAGGACCTGGGCGCGAGTCTCGAAGCGGCGCGAGAGGCCGTTGTCGGATGTTTGGCGTGCCTTTGCTGCGTCCTCGAAGACCCACGCGGCGGAGTAGCCCATCCACGTCATGCACGCCAGGCCCACGATGAGGAGCAGGTGCATGAGGAACGTCGTGACGGAGGCGCCACCCCAATCCGTCAGCCGCGGATTCACGAGCGCAATGCCGAGGCCAACCCACGCTCCCCACGTCGCGAACGCAAAGTGGGCGGGGCGGCGCACGCGGTTCAGGATCGACGAGGCCATGGCGGACTTAGCAAGTGCCCTGCGTGCGAGGACGGACAGGACGATCGACGCGACAACGCCCAGGCAGGCTCCGATGATGGGCCCGAGGAACAGGAGGGTGACGTCGATGGTGGTGTCGACGGCTGCCTCTGCGCCGGATTGCGGATCCGCGGCGGCGAGCGTGAGCGCATCGGACGCTTGGGCGAGGGCACCGAGTACTGGTGACAGAATCATGGATCAAGGGTAGGACGACTAGCTGATGAAATCCTGTGAATTCCGCACAATTGCAACATTTTCATGTAACGTGTCGCTCGTCACTCGATTTCGTTTTGACGTACCGACGAACCTCTGCCTAAGATATATCCCGTCTTCGGACGCCAGTTCGACGGCCAACAGGCCCCCATCGTCTAGCGGCCTAGGACACCGCCCTTTCACGGCGGCGACACGGGTTCGAATCCCGTTGGGGGTACCAGCCGGTCGCAGTTGTGAACGGCATAATTTAATAGGTCTTACCTATTGTAAGGCCCCGTAGCGCAGTTGGTTAGCGCGCCGCCCTGTCACGGCGGAGGTCGCGGGTTCAAGTCCCGTCGGGGTCGCCGACCAGACCTAATCGGTTCAGGTCTTGGCTCTGTAGCTCAGTTGGTAGAGCGTTCGACTGAAAATCGAAAGGTCACCGGATCGACGCCGGTCGGAGCCACCAGCAAGCCCCCGAAGCTCATGCTTCGGGGATTTTTAGGTTTTCGGGCACGAAGCGATACTTGAGACGAGTATCACACTGTGTCTTTCTTTTTCCGGGTTATAGGACAAAAACGTGTTGGTTTTTGTGGTGACTTTTCGGCTTGCTGGTGCGGAAAAAAATCGGTATTGAAGTTGGTTGGGACCAACTGAGCTCGTGCCCTGCGCAATTCCCCTCACGCGCCCAACCACAACCGCCAGCCACGCCACCACAGCAGGCCCAGCCACGACCGAACACAGCCGCCCAGCCGTGCCAACGGGGGGTTTTACTACCATAGACGCCCCGCCACGGCGTGTCGCCGGCGTGTCACACCCCTATGGTCGCAATTCCCCCCACTCAGCCCACCCGCAACCAGCAGCAACAATCCTGGCCACCATGCCCACCGACGCAGCCCTCGAAAACGCCTGGTACCACGCCAGCCAAAACCACCAAGCCACCGCCACCATCCCCGGCTGGGGCGACGCAATCTGCTTCAACGAACTCCACCACACCACCCCCTACCACAACACCTGGGACTAACCCCTCAACCCACACGTTTTGTCCTATAACCCCTATAACCCGGAAAATCGGTATTGAAGTTGGTGGGAGCCAACTTGAAGGATGGACAAAACGTGTTGGTTTTGTAGCGACTTTTCGGCTTGCTGGTGCGGGAAAATCCACATTGAAGGTGGTTGTTTCATCGTGGGGGTATGAATACCCCCAAATGCCCGGCGTGCGGGCGAGTGATGACCAGGTATGGGCACTCAGCGTCAGGGGCGCAGCGATGGCGCTGCTCCCTGTGCAATATCAGCCAGGTCAGCCGCATTAATTCCACGGCCAAGCATCTTGATGAGTTCTTGGCCTGGCTGCTCAGTCGGCGCCGTCAGGTGGATTTGCCTGGCGGGGCTGCTCGTTTCGTAGGCGTTGTGAGCAGGGTTTACACCACCAGCGCTGACGACCAGATGAAGTCCTACCGTGACGGATCATGGGGCAACCACACACAGGCCCGCAATGCAGTATTCACAGGAACGAGGCAAACACGACCAACTAAAAAAGCGACTTTCCCGCGCGATAAAGCCGAAAAGTCGCCCTTCCAGCAACACGATATGTCCATCCTCATAGTTGGTCCCAACCAACTAAAATACCGACTTTCCCGCACCACCAAGGCGAAAAGCCACCCTTCCAGCAACACGCAGTGTCCTATAACCCCTATCTTTCGAGCAACATCACCCCAGCCCACTACTACCCCACTCCCGCGCGCCATTACGGCACAATCGACACGATCCTGAAACAATAGGGGCATGTCGAACGACTCGCGTGAAAACCTGCAGGGTACGGATGGCCGGGATGCGGCCGACCTGACGACCGCCGCTGGGCAGGCTGTCCCGGAGCCGGCTGCCGCTGGGCAGGCTGTCCCGGAGCCGGCCGCCGCTGGGCAGGCCGTCTCGGAGCCGACCGCCGCTGCGGCGGTTGACGCGCCCGCCCAGGGGGCCTCGGCCTCGGCGATGGGCGGTGCGCAGGACGGTGTTGTCCTGGTTGCCTCACCGATCCGCGACCAGCAGGGATCGAACAGTCAGAACCAGCGGCCGACGCCTCGCCACACGCAGGGCGAGGTCGTGATCGCGCCGCCTTCCGCCCAGATGCCTATGAGCGAGCCGCGCCCCTGGTATCGTTCGCGCCGTTCTTTCGCCGCGAAGGGTGGCGGCGGCAAGGTCCTGGTCGCAGGCCTGGGCCTGACCTACACGGACCACGCGACGGGTGCGGTCCTGCTGGCGAACGTGGATATGGGCTTCCGCGCGCACACGCTGAGCGCCATCCTGGACCCGACGGGCCGCCGAGCCCGCGCCCTGTTCCTGATCCTGGCGGGTCTCGAGGAGCCGCAGGCCGGCCGCATTGTCGCGGCGCCGTCGCGCTCGTGGGCCGCGCGTCTGGCGGGCCGCATCGGCTCGGTGGCGCTGATCCGCACGGATTCCCCGCTGGATGAGACACTGACGATCCGCCAGAACATCCTCGCTCCCCTGTCGGCGACGGGTTCGATCGCGGACTGGGACAACCTGGTGGGTTCCCTCCAGGTGACGGGTCTGGCGCAGCGCGTGGACCTGCGCCCCTCTGAGCTGACGGAATGGGAGCGTTTCAAGGCGCTCATTGCCCGCGCGATCGTGTCCGGCGCCGAGGTCTTCCTCATCGAGGATCCGGTTTCCCTGCCCGCCGAGGCGCGCGCCGAGCTGGGGCCCCTCCTGCGGGCGCTGACAAACGCGGGTTGCGCGGTCGTCGTGTCGACGCCGTCCCCGGAGCTTGCCGCGTCCACGGATCGTGCGATTCTGCTCACGAACGGCCGAGTGTCCCTCGACGCCCCTGCCCCGACGCCCGCGATCATCGCGACCGCCCTGGAGGCCAACCCCGAGGACACCAGCGCTCTCCTCGCTATCGGCCCTTCCCCCTTCGACGAGGTCGTGGCTGGCTCCTCCGCGTCCGCTTCCTCCTCGGCCCCGGTCCGCCGCTCGATCGGCGTCGCCGCAGGTGGACAGGCGCTTTCCTCCGGGGACGCCGCGGCGGACGAGACGGCGCTCATGGCGCCGATCGGCGCGGACGAGGCCTCGGACGAGGACCGCTCGGACGCGTCGGTGCGCAACATCCCCGAGGTTGACGCCGACGACCCGGCACTGGCCGAGGATGAGGTCTCCGACCTGGTCGTGCGCGCCCGCAAGATCCTGTCGGATCTGCCGGGCTCGATCGCGCCGAAGGAGTAGCGTACGGGTCACTGCGAGCCGCCTCCCTTCGTGAGAGACTAGGTTTATCCTGCGAGGCGCTGCCTCGCTACCCCCGCACGCGCAGGAGTCCCCATGACCCAGTCCATCCCCCAACCCGGGCAGTTCCCGCCGCCCGCGGCCCCCGCACCGCACGCGCCGCAGCACGCTGCGCCCGCCCCCGAGGCACGCCCCAGCATCGGCAGCCTCGTCGCGCTGGTCACCAGCCAGCTGTCGGGCATCGTGCGCGATGAGATCGAGCTCAACAAGACGAAGGCGCGCGCTTTCGCTGCCAAGAGCGGTAAGGGCGCCGGCCTCCTCGTGACGGCCGCCGTGTTCGCTCTCTTCCTGCTGGGGTGGACCCTCCACACGATCGAGGTCCTCCTGGCCCTCGTGCTCCCGGCGTGGGCGGCGTCGCTGATTGTCGTCGTCCTGCTGCTGGTGATCGTGCTGGTGCTGGCCCTGGCCGGTAAGAACGCCCTCCAGAGCGCGCAGAAGCACCGCCCGGATCCGGCCGCGTCCGTGGCCGCCACGAAGGAAGCCATCCAGAAGGGACTGGGCAAGTGAGCAACACCGTCGATCCTCGCACCGTGACCGTCGGCGAGCACACCGCCGCGCCCTCCGGTCCGCGCACCGAAGAACAGATCCAGGCTGACCTCGAGCGTCAGCGCGCCGAGCTGGCCGCCACGATCGATCAGCTGTACGCGCGTGTCCAGCCCGCCGCACTCGCCCAGGAGGCGAAGGAAGAGGCGACCGTGCGCTTCGAGTCTCTGAAGGAGTCCGCGTCGCTGACCCTGCAGGACGCGATCGGCGGCAACGCGGAGGCCATCAAGAAGGTCGCCATCGTCGCCCTGTCGACCGTGGGCGCTATCGGCGTTCTGGTTCTGCTGGCCACCCGCAAGCCTCGCCGCGCCCGCCGTCACGCCCGCCGCATCGGCCGCGAGGCCACCAAGCAGACGCTCGCCGCGCTCGCGAAGCTCGACGAGGCCCTGGAAGCCTGACGCTTCGGCCCATCCTAACGTTCCCCTCGCCCGGGCATGATGCTCGCGCGAGGGGTACGTGTTTGTACGCGTTCCACCTCCAGTAACCGCGTTCACACGAATGAGCCGTCTGGGCCGCTTTCCGCGGGCTTCCGCGCATCCGTACGCAACGGGCCGCTACGCTGTTCGCGCAAAAGCTGATCCAAGGTGAGGTCAAGGCCCGTCTTTAGCTATGATGGTCCCACGAAACATTTTGAACACCCAGGGAACCGCTTGATGCGGACCCGAACGACGCGGAGGGGGGTCGACGCCATGGGGCGCGGCCGTCAAAAGGCTAAGCAGATGAAAGTCGCTCGGAAGCTGAAGTATTTCAGCCCCGACACCGACCTAAACGCACTTCAGCGCGAGCTGGCGGATGAGGACTCGTACACGGCGAATACCGCTGTGGACGAGCCCGAAGAGGACGATGCAATCGACGACGACCTCTACTCGAAATACGCCGACTTCGCGGATATCCCGGCAGAGGACGACGACATCGACCCGAAGCAGCTCGATGAGTCCTTCTGGACGGGTGGTTCCTCCACCAAGTAACGGCTCAGCCATCCGGCGGATCGGGCACCGGTCCGCCGATTTGGCGCGCCCGGGTGAGCCGACGCCCGCGTTCTCGGAGGTCGCGCGACCGGGCCCGGCCACGCGGGCGTACGCTCCTTGACGAGGCCTCGGTTGCCCAGGCTCGTCGACCGCGCTCCGCTGCAGTCCCGCTGAGAGTGAGGGGCCGAGGCCACCCCGGCCTCGGCCCCTCACTGTGATCAGACAGACGGGCGGGGTCAGCCGACGCGGTACTCGCCGTGCATGAGCACGGCGCCCGCCTGGACACCCTTCGTGCCGGAGATGAGGCGCACGCCGGACGAATCGGCGCTCAGGTCGTCGATCGGGCCGAAACCCTCCACGGTCGCATCCGTGCCAAGAGTCGTGACGGAGCCCAGGACCCACGAGGCCACCCCGGCCTCGTTGATGGCGGCCAGGACCTCGGAGGCCACAGAGGCCGACACGACGGCGACCATGCCGACGCCCAGGTTCAGGGAGTCCTCCATGCCGACCCAGGTGACGTCGCCGCCGCGGCGCACCCAGTCGAACACGGCGGGAACGGTCCACGTGGAGCGGTCAACGGTCGCCACCGCGCCGACAGGCAGGACGCGCGACAGGTTCGCGGCCAGGCCGCCGCCGGTCACGTGCGAGTAGGTGTGAATCCCCTCGACGCCGAAGCGCTCGACCAGGTCCAGGCACAGGCGCGTGTACAGGCGGGTGGGTTCGAGGAGCTCCTCGCCGAGGGTGCGGCCAAACTCGGCCACGTGGGACTCCAGCGAGGCGCCGACGCGGGAGACGACGGAGCGCACCAGCGAGTAGCCGTTGGAGTGCAGGCCCGACGAGGCCATGGCGATGACGACGTCGCCGCCCGTCACGCGCTCGGGGCCCAGCAGCTTGGAGGCGTCCACGACGCCGGTCGCGGCGCCCGCGATGTCGTAGTCGTCGGGCTCCATAACGCCCGGGTGCTCGGCGGTCTCGCCGCCGATGAGGGGCGTCCCCGTGGCCTCGCAGGCGCGCGCGATGCCGGTGACGATGGCGGCGATGCGCTCGGGGACGACATGCCCGCAGGCGATGTAGTCGGTCATGAGGACCGGGCGCGCGCCGATCACGACGATGTCGTCGACGACCATGCCGACCAGGTCCTGGCCGATCGTGTCGTGCACGTCCATGGCCTGCGCGATCGCGATCTTCGTGCCCACGCCGTCCGTGGAGGTCGCGAGCAACGGCTTCTCCATGCCCAGCAGGGCCGACGCGTCAACCATGCCGGCGAATCCGCCGGTCGCGCCCAGGACGGTGGAGTCGTGGGTGGCGGCCACCGCGCTCTTCATCAGTTCGACGGCGCGGTCGCCCGCCGCCGTGTCAACTCCGGCGGTCGCGTAGTCCAGGGGGGTGTCGGTCATGGGTGGTGCCTTTCGCGGATGGCGCTCGACGAGGCCGTGTCTGGGTGGTCGGGTTGAGAACGACGCCCGCGGCGCAGGGGTTGCGTCGCGGGCGTGGAGGTTAGCAGGGGGTGGCTTCGGGGGTTCCGGGCACGGGCGTCCCGGCGGGGATCGTCTCGGGGTATTCGCCGGTGAAGCAGCCCAGGCACAGGGAGTTGCCCTGTCCGGTGGCCGCGACCATCCCGTCGATCGACAGGTAGGCCAGGGAGTCGGCGCCCAGGTGTTCGCGGACCTGCTCGACGCTCATGGACGAGGCGATGAGCTCGGCGCGCGTCGGGAAATCGATACCGAAGAAGCACGGCCACGCAACCGGCGGGGACGAGATGCGGATGTGCACCTCGGCAGCCCCGGCCTCGCGCAGCATCTTGACGAGCGCGCGCTGCGTGTTACCGCGCACGATCGAGTCGTCGATGACGACCAGGCGCTTGCCTTCGATGACCTCGCGCAACGGGTTGAGCTTCAGTCGGATGCCCAGCTGACGCAGGGACTGCGTGGGCTGGATGAAGGTGCGGCCCACGTACGCGTTCTTGACCAAGCCCTGGGCGAAGGGGATCCCGGACTCCTGCGCGTAGCCGATCGCGGCGGGCGTGCCCGAGTCGGGCGTGGGGATCACCAGGTCCGCGTCGATGGGGTTCTCGCGCGCCAGGGCGGCGCCCATCTCGTGGCGCGCGGCCACGATCCTGCGCCCGCCGATCGTCGTGTCGGGGCGGGCCAAGTACACGTACTCGAAGACGCAGGTGTTAGAGCGGCGCACGGCGAAGCGGCGCGAGTGCACGCCCGACGCGTCAATCGAAATGAGCTCGCCGGGCTCGACCTCGCGCACGAAGGTCGCGCCGCACAGGTCCAGGGCCGCGGTCTCGGAGGCGACAACCCAGCCGGAGGCCAGGCGGCCGAGCACGAGCGGGCGGTAGCCGTGCGGGTCGCGCGCGGCGTACAGCGTGTTCTCGTCCATGAAGACCAGGGAGAACGCGCCCTTGATGCGCGGCAGCACCTTCAGGGCGGCGCCGACGAGGGGCGCGGGCTCGGGATCGGTGATCGACGAGGCCGGGGCGGCCTCGTCCCCATCGGTCTCGGAAGGCGTCACGGACGGAGACGCGATGAAGGGGGTCGGCCCCGGGATCCGGTCGGCCATGCCCAAAAGCGCGGTCACGAGGGAGGTGTCGGTGGAGGCGCCGCGTTCGAAGTCCTCGCCGTCGTCGGCGATCTCGACGGCCAGCGCTCGCAGCTCGACCGTGTTGGTGAGGTTGCCGTTGTGGGCCAGGGCGAGCGTGCCCGTAGGGGTGGGGCCCAGCGTCGGCTGGGCGTTGCGCCACACGTCCGCGCCGGTCGTCGCGTAGCGGACGTGGCCCAGAGCGATGTGGCCGCGTAGGCCCTGCAAAGACTGCTCGGAGAACACCTGCGAGACGAGGCCCTGATCCTTATACACGAGGATCTGCTTGCCATTCGATGTCGCAATACCGGCGCTCTGTTGGCCGCGGTGTTGCAAGGCGTAGAGGGAGAAGTAGGTCAGGCGGGAAACGTCCTCGCCCGGGGCCCATACTCCGAAGACCCCGCAGTGATCATGCGGGTGATCGTCTCCGAAGATTTCCTGGTCGGACAGTGTCATGTCTGGCTGCGAGACGGGAAGCACGCTCTCACTCTCCCACACTTTCCCTCCTCGTGGCACATTTCCACGTTGTGGTGAGCACATGCAAGCTCGGCCAGCCCCACCGCGCAGCGCGTAATTGCGCACGCTTTGCCTGGGAATTCGGTCGCCTCGTGGTCGAGGTGACACAATGGAGTGCAGCAATCTTGAGGAGGAAACGTGGCCAATCCGACGCTGAGCGCCATCATGTGGGGACTCGCCCTGCTGGTGAGCGCCCTGGCCGTCCTGTCGTTCGCGCGAGGCCTGACCCACATGTGGCGCACGGTCTCGGCGGGCACGCCCGACCCGGGGCGCCTCGGCCCCGTCAGCAAGCGAGCGTGGGGTGTCGTCTCCGCGGCCCTCACCCACCGCGAGTTCAAGGGGCGCCCGTGGATCAAGGCGGCCCACTGGCTGGTCATGGTCTCCTTCCCGATCCTTTTCCTCACGCTGGTCACGGGCTACGCGCAGCTGCGCGTCCAGACCTTTACGCTGCCCCTCCTCGGCCATTTCGCGCCGTGGGAGTGGCTCACCGAGGTCTTCGCGTGGGGCGGCCTGATCGGCATCGTCCTCCTGATGATCGTTCGCCAGCGCGCCGGGCGCGGCACCGCTGCGGAGGCGGCCCTGTCCAACGACGATCCCGACGGCGCTGCCGCTGCGGCCGACCCGGAAGGCACCCGCCCTCGTCCCTGACCCGCCCCCACCCGCGCGATTCTTCCCCGCGCGGCCTGGCCTCCCGTTTCCTGGGTTCGACCCGCTGGCAGGCGCTCTTCGTCGAGTGGGTGATCCTCATCGTGTGCGCGTGCGTCGTGGCCCTGCGCGGCCTCGAATACGCGCTGTTCAGCCTCACGCCGGGCCTCGAGGCCCACGCGACCGCCCTGCACTTCCCGCTCACCGCCTGGCTCGGCGCGCTCTTCGCGGCCGCCGCCTCCTCCTCGGCCGCCTCGCTGGCGAACGCGATCGTGCTGGTCAGCGCCCTCAAGGTCCTCACCTCCATGGCCTGGCTGACGGTCGTCGGCATCCAGACCGGCATGGGCGTCGCCTGGCACCGCTTCGTCGCGATCCTCAACCTGTACACGCGCCGCAACGCCGACGGCACAAAGTCCCTGGGACCGGCCGACCACATGCTGATCGACGGCAAGCCCGTCACCAGCGAGGACGACTTTGACGACGTCCCCGAAGACACGGTCCTCGGTGTGGGCACGATCGAGGACTTCTCGTGGAAGGCCCGCCTGGACCTGTACTCGTGCACCGAGTGCGGCCGCTGCCAGGAGCTGTGCCCCGCGTGGAACACCCAGAAGCCTCTCTCCCCCAAGCTGCTCATCATGGGCCTGCGCGACCACATGGAGTCTGCCTCCAATGTGCAGATCGTCGAGCAGGCGGAGGGCCACCAGAAGCTGGAAGACGGCGAGGTCCTCCTCGACAAGGGCGTGCCGGCCTCGCCGCACTCCTTCGACCTGGTCTCTGCCCTGTCCCTGTCGGGCGCGACCGGCCCCGAGGGCGTCTCCGCAGTCACCGCTCCCCTGGTCCCCGAGGTCGTCTCCGAAGAGGTCCTGTGGGACTGCACGAACTGCGGTGCATGCGTCGAGCAGTGCCCCGTCGACATCGAGCACATCGACCACATCCTCGACCTGCGCCGCCACCAGGTCCTCATGGAGGGCGCGTTCCCCCGCGAGCTGGGCCGCGCGTTCCGCGGCATGGAATCCAAGGCGAACCCCTACAACCAGCCCGCCCGCAAGCGCATGGAGTGGGCGAAGAAGCTGGACTTCGACATCCCCGTCGTCGGCGAGGACATCGAGGACGCCTCCGAGGTTGACTACCTGTTCTGGGTGGGCTGCGCGGGCGCCTACGACGACACGGCGAAGAAGACCAGCGCCGCCGTCGCCGAGCTGCTGCACACGGCGGGCGTGTCCTTCGCGGTCCTCGGCTCGGGCGAATCCTGCACGGGCGACCCGGCCCGCCGCGCCGGCAACGAGGCGCTCTTCCAGATGTTGGCCGCCCAGGCGATCGACACGCTCACAGAAGCCAAGCCCCAGAAGATCGTCGTCTCCTGCGCACACTGCTTCAACACGATCGCGGGTGAGTACCCGGAGCTGGGCGGCTCCTTCGACGTCGTCCACCACACACAGCTCCTCAACCGGCTGGTGCGCGACGGCCTGCTCACGCCGGTGGCCCCCACCGCCTCGTCTGCTTCCGCTGCCTCTGCGGACTCCGCGGGCACGGACACCGCGGACGAGGCCGGGGCTGACTCCGCGGGCAACGCTCCCTCGGTCGGGGCGCCCCTGAAGGTCACCTACCACGACGCCTGCTTCCTGGGCCGCCACAACCGCGTCTACGAGCCGCCGCGCGAGCTCGTCGGCTCCCTGCCGAACGTGGAGCTCGTCGAGATGCCGCGCAACCGCGACCGCGCGATGTGCTGCGGCGCGGGCGGCGCGCACGCCTGGTTCGAGGAGACGCGCGGGACCCGCATCGCGGATGCCCGCATCGTCGAGGCCGCGGCCACGGGCGCGGACGTCGTCGCGACGGCCTGCCCGTTCTGTTCCCAGATGCTCGGCTCGGCCTCCGGTACGTCCGCCGGTTTCGTCTCGGCCGACGCCGCCGACCAGGGCGGGGCGACCAACGAGGCCACCCCGGCCTCGTCGACGACCGCGAGCGGAAAGCTGCCCGAGGTGCGCGACGTGGCCGTCATGCTGCTGGAGTCCGTCAAGCGCGGGCAGTAACGCACGCGCACGGCGCGCACCCCACAGTGTGCACCGCACGCAAGCGCCGCAGACAAAAGGGCGGCCCCGCAGGAACACCTGCGGGGCCGCACTATTACGTATGAGAGGATCAGTCCTCGACGCCGACGATAACGTTGGAGGCCTTGATGACGGCGACGGCCTTGGAGCCGACGGTCAGGCCGAGCTCCTCGATGGCGGCGTTCGTGATCGACGAGGAGATGACCAGGCCGGGGGCGACCTCGATCTTGACGATGCCGTTCACGGCGCCCTGAGAGACCTCAACGACGGTGCCGGGGAGCTGGTTGCGTGCAGAGAGCTTCATGGTGTGCCCTTTCGTATGAGCTGGAGTGCGAACACAGACACCCTAGCGGGTGGGATACGCGCCGTCTACAGGTGGCTACTCGTCGTCCTCCTCGTCGGTGACCTCCGCCAAGCCGACGAGGAAACCATCCTCGTCGATGACGTTGCCACCCACGAGCGTCGCGATCAAGCCAGCGGCCTTCTCCACGTCCTGCGTCGAGCGCAGGCGCTCCAGGCGAGCCGTGCGGCTCATCGAGGACGCGCCGGGCGTCGGGGTCAGGCCGGGCAGCCAACGAACCTGATATTCGATGATCGCGCCCGTCGTCCACGGCTCCCAGCGCAGCACGCGCGGGGGCGTGGGGACCGCGTGGACCTCGATCATCATGTCGGAGCGGTTACCGATCGGGCTCATCAGCGCGTAGCCGTCGACGACCTGCGGCTCGTTGCGTTGGGCCTCCAGCTCCTCGCGAGCCTTGGCGATCTTAGAGGCGATGTCCTCGCGAACAGGCCCCAGCTCCGCCTTCAGTTTCTCGATGTGCGCGGCCTGCGCGGGGCTGAGCGCGGGAGCCTCGGGAACGTCGGGGACGATGTCGCGCGCGTCCTTCATCTGCTCGAATCCGGCGCGCTCGCGCATCGCGGCCAGCAGGTCCTCGGGATTAATCCACCGCGGCGAGTACACCGTCAAGTTCACCGCCGAGTCGGCGTCGGGAACCATGACGTAGCCGCTACCCGCGATGCGCATACCCCCGGCCAGGCGGCGCGCCATACGGTTCAACGCCTCGAGGACAAGGTACTCCAGACCGATGGGCATCCCCTCGGGAAACGCCTTCGCCCACTCACCCATCACCGGGCTCGGCTTGTCCTGCGCACGCGAGGCCGGGCAGCGCAGGATCCACGCGTTCGTCAGCATGGACGGGGTGCCCAGCTCGGCGCGCGTCGGCTGATCGAGCGACCACGGGCCCTCAAGCTCAGCCTCGGACGACAAGCGCAGGCGACCCGGGGCGATCCAGCTGGCATCGTCCCACATGGAGATCGCGAGGGCCTCCAGCTCGGCCGGATCCACCGCCTCGGACACCAAGAGGAGGTGATTACTCAGCGCCTCGTCCAGGTCGATGACACCCGCGGGTTCACTCACCTCGATGGCGGCGGCGATCGGCGCGGCGGCCTCGGCCCCCGTGACCTCACCATCGGCCGCGATCTGGAAGGCGTGCTCCGTCGTGGTCATCCCCACCAGCGAGGCGTGCGTCTGCGTGAGCGGGTTGCCCGTCACAGCCGTGAGCAGCGGGTCCGCGAAACTGGGACGCGCGCTCGCCATGCGTTCCTTGAGGGAACGCCTCACGGGCGCGGGGGGCGGCTCGTCGCCCCGGTTGGTGACCTGGTCGGGGCGCGGCGTCATACCCGGCAGGGCGACGCCGGTGATCACGCCCGTACGCGTCGTCGTGGACTGATTCTCTCTCCCCTGCGCGCCCGGGGCGGGCACACCGGACGGAGGCGTCGGCGGAGGAGGCGCGGTCGGCGGAATATCCCCCGCTTCGGGAGGAGGCGGAGCAGCCAGGGAACGATCGCTAGGTGCTGGTGGCGGAGGCGCCGCCGGAGGCAGGTCTGCCGCTTCCGGCGGGGGCGGCGCAGCTAACTCGGTCGCTGCACCGCGTGCCGCGCGCTCGGCACGCATGCGCTCACGCCTGGACGGAAGAGGAGGATGAGACGTCATCATGTCACCGATCGATACGGGTGCGCGTAAAACGCTCGTGAGTCCGGGAGGGCGTCGGGCCTCGCTGGCCCTGGTAGTGCGAACCCGCACCCTGCGAGCCGTAGGGATGCTCAGCCGGGGAGGACAGGTCGAAGAAGCACAGCTGCCCAATCTTCATGCCCGGGTAGAGCAGGATCGGCATCGTCGCCGCATTGGACAGCTCCAGGGTCACATGACCGGAGAAACCGGGGTCAATGAAGCCCGCGGTGGAATGAGTGAGAAGGCCGAGGCGCCCCAGCGACGACTTGCCTTCCAGGCGCGCGGCAATGTCGTCGCCGAGGGTCACCAGCTCGTACGTGGCACCCAGGACGAACTCACCGGGGTGCAAGACGAAGGGCTGATCCGGCCCCACGTCCACCTGGCGCGCCAGGTCCGACTGGTCCGCCGCGGGGTCGATCACCGGGTAGCGGTGATTATCAAAAAGGCAGAACAGCCGGTCCAACCTCACGTCGATACTGGCCGGCTGGACCAGGTCACGATCCAGAGGATCCAGCCGAATGCGGCCGGAATCCAGGGAGGCGTTGATGTCGCGGTCACTGAGCAGCATAACTTGATTGTCGCATACTCAGCGCCGCGACAACACCCCAGGTCACACCAGCGGCTGGCCCGTGGCGTCGCAGCCGTAGGAGCCGGAACGCATGATGATCATGATGAACTCAATGAACGCCCAGATGGCGGTGATGGGCAGGCCGATGACGATAACGGACAGAAGCAGCTGGATCAGGCCGCGGCTGTTGTAGCCCAGGTAGAAGTTGTGGAAACCCAGCGGGCCCACGAAGAACGCCAGAAGCAGGGCAATGATCCACTGCTTGGGCGGGTTCGCATAGACACCCTGAGCAAAGGCGGGCTGGCCGAACGCGGGCTGGCCGAACGCGGGCTGGGCGTAGCCCTGCTGGGGGTCCTGGGGCTGGCCGAACGCGGGCTGAGTGTAGGGCTGCTGCGCGTCCTGGGCCTGCGCCTCCGGCGCCGCGCCGGCGGGGTCGTAGGCGGTGCCGTAGGTGGTGGCACCGGGGGTGGCGGTCGCCTCGTCAAAGGAGGGGGCCGAGGCCTGGGGGAAGCTGGGCGCCTCAGGCGCGGGGATCGAGGCCTGGGTATCGTCCTCGGGCTTGATGGGGTTGGCCAGGGGATCGGGCGTCGTCATGGCTAAGCCTTTCGATTGTCGTGGGGTGGCCTTTGTGTGGCCGCACTGCCACATCCTAGCGGCACCGCCCCCATCACGGTACCCGCAACCACCCCGACGTCACCCCGAATCCACCCGTAGACTGTTTGTCAACTGGGTCAGGGGCAGGAGTGCCATGCCTTCACGCGCGCAGCGCGACACGCCGCTGCGCCTGCGGCGACGCGCGCGGGTACGTCTGGCGGCAAGGCTCGCCCGACTGGTAGCCGTGCGCCTCTGATCGGTGGAGCGATCGCCCGAGAAGTGGCTGTGCGCGCCCTTCGATGCGCAGGTTAACCCCATGGGTGGCAGTGTGGGCGGGGTCGCCCACGCTCCACCTATAGGGCCCAGCTGCGCATTAAGGGGCTAACAACGCCAGCCCTCGGGCCCAGCTGCCAGCGCAACCCGAGACACTTCACCCGGCAAGCCGACGCCCTCGCAACAGCGAGACACTCGGCCAATACGCCCACAGCCTTCACACGCGCAGCGCGACAACAGCTCACCCATCAGCGACTGGCTCGACCGACACACCCCGGGCTAGATACAAAAGTGTGGGGCCCAGCATCAGCTGGGCCCCACACTCTCACAGAGTGCGCGTCAGTTCAGACGCATTCGCACAACTCAGACGGTGGGAACGCCGTTGGCGTCCTTCTCGTAGATCCACTTGCCCATGAAGGACATGACGATGCAGGCAATCACGAAGGCGGCGTAAGCAAGACCGACCAGGCCGACGAGGATGTCCAGGATGGCGGACTCAGTTGCGCCAGCAATGCCAGACAGGATCCAGTAGACGACGGTGGCGGCGATCTTGATGATGCCCATCTGCTTGTGACCGAGGTAGAAGTCACCGGCGCCGACGCCACCGAAGAACAGGTTGAGAAGGCCGGTGGTCATGCGGGACTTGCCCTGGACGGGGGCGTTGAAGCCGGGCTGGCCGTAACCGGGCTGCTGAGGAGCGGACATTATGTCTCCTGTTGTTGATGGAACCCCGCAAGGCGCGGGGCGTTTCTGAGAGCACGGTCAGACTAGCGGACCTTTACCGTTTATACAACTGTCAACGAATTTTATGCTCCACCTCACAGACTGGGTCGCTGGGAGCGCAGGCATCAGACAACTCTCTCTACACTGACAGGGTGTTCATAAATCCAACGGCCGAGGCCTCGCAGACACTGCTCCATGACCTTCCCCGCTGGTTCGCATCCAACAAGCGCAACCTGCCCATGCGACACGACGACGTGTCCGACTGGGGCACCCTCGTTTTCGAGATCATGAGCCAACAGACCCCGGTGTCGCGCGTGCAGCCAATCTGGATTGAATGGATGCACCGATGGCCCACACCCGCAGACCTGGCCGACGCATCCTCCGCGGATATCATTGTAGCCTGGGCAAATCTGGGCTATCCGTCACGCGCGCTGCGCCTCAAAAACTGTGCGGGCACCATCGTCGAGAAACACGGCGGTCAGGTGCCCCTCACCATGAAAGAGCTGACTCTTCTGCCGGGCGTGGGCACGTACACAGCCAGCGCGCTGCTCGCCTTCCGCCACGGAATCCGTGTCCCAGTTCTGGACACGAACGTCCGTAGAGTGCTGGTCAGATTTCTCGACGGCCGGGAGTTCCCTCCCCGCTCAACGCCCTCCAAATCAGAAACCGCGCGCACCGCAACCCTGCTCCCAACAGATGGGCACCTCGCCGCGGAGGTCAGTTTGTCTCTCATGGAGTTCGGGGCCCTCGTCTGCACCCAGCTCTCCCCCAGCTGTGATGAATGCATCATGCACAAACACTGCGCGTGGGCCACCGCCGGATTCCCCAAGGATGAGAAGCGCCCCACGCCCCAGCCCTACACGGGCACCGACCGCCAGGCCCGCGGCCGCATCATGAAGGCACTGCGCGCCGCGCACTTCGAAGGTAGGGAGGGCCTGACGAAGCGCCGAGTCCTCGACGCCGCCCGCCTCGACGGCGGCGACCGCTACCAGCCCACCCGCGTCTACCGCGCTCTCCTCAAGGAAGGCATGATCGTCTTCAACGAGGACACCAAGCGAGTGACGCTTCCCCGCTGACCCGGACGCGACACCGCGACACCACACGGGACGCCAACCTCCCACTCGCCCACCACGGACGAGGCCCACTCCCCGACCGCGAACCCACGCGACATCGGGACACCAGCCACGGCCTCGGCGACTACTAATACCTAATCGCGTCGATTGGCTTGATGCGCACGGCCGCGAGCGCCGGGATGATGCCGCACAGAGCACCGATACTCGTGGAGATGGCGACGCCCGCGATGGCCGCGCCGGCAGGGAAGGCCGGTGTCTCACTGAGGGCGATTCCCATCGATTCGAGCGGCAAGAAACGCACAACGACGACCGCGATCCCCACGCCGATGACGCCAGCGACGAAGGTCGCGACCACCGACTCCATGAAGACAGCGCAGAAGACGCGCGCGGCGGAGGCGCCGACGGCGCGGCGGATACCGATTTCGCGCACGCGCTGGCGCACGGTCACGATCGCGACGTTGAGGAGGCCGAGCGCACCGAGAAAGACGATAATGCCTCCGATAATCATGATGACGCGGGAGATCGTCCCCAGCTGCTCCTCGCCCGTGTCCTGGTGCTCGCCGCCGGTGACGCTCACGCGCCATCCGTCACCAAGGATCGAGGCCAGGGCACGCGGCAGCACCGTGCGCGCCTGCTCGGCATCCTCGGGGCCGACCCACGCGATCATCGTGGGCTGCCCCATCTGCGGCAGGGCGGCACGCGCCGCGTCATAGTGCACGTAGAGGGTCGGCATGTCGAAGCGGCTCTTCGCTTTCGTGACGCCGACGACGCGCAGCGCGGTGCCGTCGGTGGTGTGTAGGACGATGGGGACCTGGTCGATGGGGGCGCGTCCCAGCTGATTCCACAGGACCTCGGAGATGACGACGGGGGTCAAGCGCTGGTCCGCGTCGCTCGCGGCCACCCAGCGCCCGGCGAGCATGCGGGTGCGGAAAATCACCTCATATGAGGGGTCCACCGACTGGATCGTGACGTCGTTGAACATATCCTGCGTGCGCACCACCGGGTAGCCGCGGAATTGCCCGGACGTGCGGGCCTGGCGGACCTCGACGATCTCGCCGCCCGAGCTGGACAGGCGCGACCAGTAGCGGATGTCGTGTCGGTCCGCGAGCGTCGTCATCGCGTCGCTCACCGGGTCCTTCTCGTCGGGTCGCGCGACACTCGACGAGGCCTGGGCGCCCTCCCCGGTTCCGCCCTCCTGGGAGGGTCCACCATTCGAGGGGCCTCCCTGGCTGGCCGATGATTGTTCCGGAGCGAGGCGCAGCGTCACCGAGCGCCCCTCGTAAAGCTCGGCCAATTCCCGCGAGGATTGCAAGATCAGGTCGCCCAGCGCGATGACGACCGTCATGGCGGCCACCGCGGCAACCACTCCCACGAGGGAGAGGACCACGCGGGCCTTCTGGACCTTCACCTCGCCCCACGCCTCGATGAGGGCTCCCACGACCTGGCTCACAGCGTTCACGATGCATCCTCCTCACCCGCGCCGACCACCTCGGCCAAGGGGGCCTCGGCCTGCGGCGGGACCGGGATCCGAGAGGCCTGCGCACGCGCCGACGCCCCACTTTCCGCCCCGCTTGCCGCGTCACTGACCGTCCCGCTGACCGTCCCGCTGACCGTCCCACTCGCCGCGCGAGGAGCACCCGGATCCGGTGCACGGACCTGCGCGGGAGGCGACGGAGGAGGAGAGACGAGAGAGCGGAGGCGGCCACGGCCTCGTCCCCAAAGCGGGCGGGCTCGAGGTCGGCGGGCGCGGCGACACTAGACACGTTGCCGCTGATCTCGGTCCCGGCGGGCTCGATGTGCCCAGCCTCCGCGCGCTGGATCAGGGCGGAGGGATCGGCGACCTCGTGGAGGACACCGTCATACAGTTCGTAGGCGCGCGAGGCGCGGGCGGCGACGGCCATATCGTGCGTGATGACGATGAGCGCCGAGTCGGATTCGCGGGCGACCTCCTCCAGGAGGGCCATGACCGCGCGGCCCGTGTCTGGATCGAGGGCGCCGGTCGGCTCGTCGGCGAGGATCACGCGCGGGCGGCGCACGAGGGCGCGGGCGATCGCGATGCGCTGCTGCTCGCCGCCGCTCATCTCACCCGGGTGAGAGTCCGCGCGGTCCCCAAGGCCCACGCGCTCCAGCATGTCCAAAGCGATCGCGCGCCTGCGCAGCAGCTGCGCACCCGACGCGTACATGAGGGGTACCTCGACGTTTTCGGCGGCCGTGCGCGCCGCGAAAATGTTGAATTGCTGGAAGACGAAGCCGAAATCCGCCCCCCCGCATGCGGGCGCGACGCCCCTCGCTCAGGCGCGTCGTGTCCACGCCGTCCAGCTCGTAGGTGCCCGACGTGGGGGTATCCAGCAGGCCGATGATGTTGAGCATCGTCGATTTACCCGTGCCCGACCGGCCGACGATCGAGACATGTTCTCCCGCCGCGACGTCCAGATTGACACCACGCAGAATATGCAGGTCCTCGCCGTCAGGCAGGGTGACCGTTCGGGTCACGCCCCGCAGGCACACCAGGCTCATCGCGCGCCCGTCCCGTCGGACGCGTCCGCGGCTCCGTCCATGGCCCCGCCGTCCATCCCAGCTCCGGGGCCCGGGCCGTAGGGATCGTCCTGGTTATCCTTCGTCGCGGTCGGGGTGAATTCGAGGATCTCCTCACCCTCCTCCAGGCCGTCCTTGACCTCGACCATCTTGCCGTCCGTCAGACCCAGAGTCACCGAGCGCTTCTCCGGGTTGGCCGGGTCGGAGGTCGGCACGTAGACGGTGCCGGTCTGGTAGCGGCCCTCAACCGCGGAGACCGGAACGGCGAGCACGCCCGTGGCCGAGCCCGTCGTCATCTCGATACTGACCTGCAGGCCCGCGAACACCGTCTGGTCGGAGGGAATCGCGCAGCGAGCCTTCAAGTCCGTCGAGGCCGTGGCCGAGTTATCCGAGGCCCCCGGGTTCTTGGGATCCTGCGTCTTGCCGGTCGGGCTGACGAGCTTGACGTCGGAGCACTCGAAGGGCGCCGGGCCGTTCTTGATGGTGACGGTCGCGGTGGAAGGGGCCTCCTGGAGGCGATACATCTGGTCGGCGCTCAGGGCTGCGACAGCCGAGAACGTGGAGGGTGCGACCGACGCAACCGTGTCACCGATCGCGAACTGCTGCCCTACCAGAACACTCGTCGACACCCTGCCGTCGCCGGGGGCAGCAACCGTCTCGTATTTATAGGTCGGCTGTCCGATTTCCGTCGTGACGTTACCGTCCTCGTCGGTGACCTGCCTTGGTTCGCCGGGGATTTCCTTGCGAATCTGGATGAGAGCGTCACCCTTGGCGACCGTGTCACCGTCGTTGACGTAGACGCGCACGACCGCGCCGTCCAGCGTCGCGCGAGCGTTGACGGGCTCGTCCGCCTGGATCGTACCCGTCAGACTCACGGTGTTCGTGATGTCCGCCCGGCCCACCGGGATCGTCATCTGCCCAAACGTGCCGCCCGGGTCCATTCCGTCGCTCGTCTGTTCTTCGGCCGCCGCGGGAAAGAAGGCGAACTTCACCAGGGACACCGCGATAACGACCCACGCGAGCGCCTTGACAATATCGAGCACCTGCGCGGTGCGGGTCTTACGTGCCACGTCCGTCTCCTTCGATGTGCGCCAGTCAGCCAATTGTATGGTAGGGATCACTTGCAGAGCAAGGGTTGACACATCGTGTCAGGGAACAATCAGGGGAGCCTCGGGGCGGCTTGACGGGAGCGTCTGGGGCGTGGCCGACAGCGGCTGCCACCTTGCCTGCGCCGGGGCGAGGACTTCCTGCCAGACCGGCAAGCTCGCAAGCCCTTCCAGCCCGGCGGTCACGGCCGACAGGGCGGACAGCTAGCCGACGCCTCGGCAATGGGAGCGCGCCCGCAACCTCCTGCCTACGATGGGGGTACCCCGACCGAGAGGACACCATGATCCGCCGCGCCACGCCCGACGACGCACCCGTCCTGTCCGCGCTCGCCCGCGAGTGCTTCACCCAAACCTTCGGTCACCTCTACACGGCGGAAGACTTGACAGCCTTCCTCGACCAGGCCTACTCCCCCGCCGTCCTTCGCGCCGAACTGGAGGACCCTGAGTACGCAACCTGGCTCCTCTTCGAAGATGCACCCGGTTCCCCCTCCCAGGAGGACGAGGCCGGGTCCCTCGCTCACATGTCCTCCGGTTCCCCCTCCACCATCAACGCGAACGAGCGCCACGACGCCGCCGGTCCCGATACCGCGCGGGCCGGGGAAGGCACCCAGGCCTCGTCCCCCGAGCGCTCCCCCATCGGATACGTGACCGCGTGCCCGGCGCACCTGCCCCACCCCGACGTCGCGCCCGGCGACGGGGAAATCCAGCGGCTGTACATCCTGCGCGGGTACCAGGGCGGGGGCCGCGGAACCCTCCTGCTGCGCACCGCGCTGGAGTGGCTCGAGCGTGAGGGGCCGCGCACCCTGTGGATCGGCGTGTGGAGCGAGAATTACGGCGCGCAGCGTTTCTACGCACGCCACGGCTTCGAGATCGTCGGCGAGTACTCGTTCATGGTCGGCGACCACGCGGACCGTGAGTTCATCACCTGCCGCCCGAGTCGCTAGCAAACCCCGGCCGAGGGTCGAGCACACCCCGCCCGAAGGTCGACCAAGCACCGGCCACGCCCGAGAGAGTCACGTCGCCTCGCCCACACAGCCCGACCCAGCCGCCAGCGGCACACACCACGCACGCTAGCGCCACCTGCCGCCTCACCCACACAGCCCGACCCAGCCGCCAGCGGCACACACCGCGCACGCTAGCGCCACCTGCCGCCTCACCCACACAGCCCGACCCACGCCTGCGCGATTGGGGGGAATTGCAACCATAGAAGATCTCTGTCGGCGTGTCGCCGGCGTGTCGGAGGCCTATGGTTGCAATTCCCCCCATTTACACGCGCGAGCGATGGACACCGCGCCCAAAGTGCAGACCACCTCGGCGAATAATGCCAAAAAGGGGTGATGTGGGCGACGTGGACTGCACTGTGAGCACACACAAGGGTGATAGGACATAACAACGGGCCCCGAGGCGCACGCCTCGGGGCCCGTCATCAGCTATGACGCGATCACTCGGCCTGGTCGGCCTCGGCGATCTTCTTTCGCACGTCGTCCATGTCCAGGTTCTGGATCTGCGAAACCAGGTCCTCCAGAGCGGACAGCGGCAGAGCGCCGGACTGACGGAAGACCGCAATGCCATCACGGAAGGCCATCAGTGTCGGGATCGACGTGATCTGAGCGGCCATCGCCAGCTGCTGCTGGTCATCCGTGTCAATCTTGCCGAAAACAACGTCCGGGTACTTCTCGGAAGCCGCCTCGAAGACGGGGCCAAACTGGCGGCACGGGCCACACCAGGTCGCCCAGAAATCAACCAGAACAATGTCGTTAGACGACACGGTCTGCTCGAAGTTCTCCTGCGTCAGAGTAACGGTAGCCATATCTCTCCTTGTAGCGCCGACGCTCTGGCCGGCAAGTTGGTCGAGGCCGGGCGGCCCCTGTGTTCTGTCTGAATCAACGGTCCCGGCGAGCCCGCTATTCCCACAACGGGAGAGGCGAAGCGGTGACGTGACGCACGTTCTCCTCCGAGGCGCCCAGGCCTCGCAAAATGAAGGTCTCCACGAGGACCAGCGCCGACTCACGATGCGCCGCGTCCTTGGGGAGGCGCTGGCCCGCAAGCGTCGCGTGGATCAGGTGAACCGCCCCCAGCGTATTCTGAGCCACGATCAGGTGACGATCCATGGCCTCGTCAAGGATCCCAATGAGGACTTCACCCACCAGCCCCGCATGATCATGCAGGTGGGAGGCACCTCGGCCCGACATCTGGCGACGCAACCCCATACCAGCCTTGACGTGGTAGCGGCTCGTCATCTGCAGGTGCGAACGAATATAGAGGCGCAGGCGCATGAGCGGATCGGGCTCAGCCGCGAGGCGCTGCGTCAGCACCGCCGTGAATTCCTCGGTCACCTGGCGCATGTAGGCGAGCAGGAGCACTTCCTTGTCCGCGAAGTGGTTGTAGACTGCGGTGCGACCCACGCCGGCGCGTTCGGCGATCTGGCTCATCGTGATCGACTCGAAGGACTGCTCGGCCATGAGAGACCCGAGCGCCTCAAACAGGCGGGTGCGAGTCAGCTCGCGGTGAGAGGCGAGTGACTCGCCAATAATCTTCGGCATGCGCTCATTCTGACACCTCGCCCCTATGTGTCGTCAAATGATAGGAAAGCGACCCTCACCTCATGCACGCTGGCCCGGGTTTGTCCTGGCCCCGTCCGCCCGAGGCCGGGTGACCTCCGCACACTCCTGGACCCGCCCGCCACACCGACCGAGCCCGCCGCACGAGGCATCATCGGCCACAGTGCGCAACCACGGCCTCGACGATAGGAAGGTCGGCGGCGATCCACGCCAAGTCCGCCAGGTCAGCAATGGGCACCCACCGGGCCTCCAGGTGCGAGGCGCCCGCGCGCGGAGCCGACGAGCCCGGAGCAACCTCAGCGAGCCACACACCCATCACTCGCCCGCCCACAATCGGCCACCACAGACCACCATCGGGGCACACGCGCTCACCGATCGTCAGGCGCGCGCCAAGCTCCTCTGAAATCTCGCGCTCCAGCGCGCCCACCGCGTCCTCGCCATCCTCGATCTTGCCGCCGGGTAGCTCGAACAGGCCGCGCAGCTCCTCCGGGTACGCGCGCGAACAGGCGAGCAGCACGGTCGGATTCTCCAACGAGTCAACGATGGCTGCTGCCACCACGGGACGAGGCATGGGCCCTCCAATCGGTCACACGACCCTCAGTGTATCCGCGCCGGGCACCTCCTGACGGGAGCGGACGGTCGCGGGCAGGGACTCGGCGGGAGGGGCGAGCGGCGCGCGGGCGGGTGAGCACGCTGGACCTGGCGCTCGACAGTGAGCGGCGGGCCGGCTTGCGGGGCGCGCGGCCAAAACGATTCGGCGGGCGCATGTCGTATTGTCGGGCGAGACGCGCCGGTTGCGCGCCCATCCGCCGTGAGGCTATGATCGACAGGTCGATTCCTTTGGGACGATGAATTGCGGGCGTAGTTCATCGGTAGAATGGAAGCTTCCCAAGCTTCAGAGGCGGGTTCGATTCCCGTCGCCCGCTCCACCGCCTGGCCGAGCGCCGGGCGGTTTTGTTATGCCACCTCCCTGCGCGAGCGGCAATTCCCGCGAAGTATCGCTTGCACCTGCGAATATGCGGCTTATGGGCCAGGTTGTGTTGGTTTTTGGGCTGTCTTTCGTTGCTACAAAGCCGAAAGGTGGGGGTGCGGACCAACACCAGGAACAGCACACCTGCGCGGAGGCGCCATGCCAGAGCCCATCTGCTCAAAGCAGAGTCCACCTCGCCCACAACACCCCATTTTCGGCGTTTTTCGCCGAGGTTGTCTGCAGTTTGAGCACAGTATCCGGCGCACCCACCGCCAAACGGGGGGAATTACTACCATAGACCCCCGACACGCCGGCGACACGCCGACAGAGACCTTCTATGGTAGTAATTCCCTCCACCAGGCGCGGGACGTAGGTGGGCGACTTGGACACCACGTTGGCATTCGGGCCCCTACCGCGGAGGCGCCATGTCAGAGCCCATCTGCTCAAAGCAGAGTCCACCTCGCCCACAACACCCCATTTTCGGCGTTTTTCGCCGAGGTTGTCTGCAGTTTGAGCACAGTATCCGGCGCACCCACCGCCAAACGGGGGGAATTACTACCATAGATCCCCGACACGCCGGCGACACGCCGACAGAAACCTTCTATGGTAGTAATTCCCCCCACCAGGCGCGGGGCGTAGACCGGAAGGCCGAGGCCCGGCCCGCGCCCACACCGTCACCGCCACCGCCACCGGAAATTAACCAAAAGTCGCATGCAATCCCCACGCATACCTTTCAAGCATTGAAATACATTGTCGGAATTGCAACGGTTTGGGGACGCTTTGATAGTTCGGGTGACCGAATTGCATGCGACATTGCTCGGGAACCACAGCACTGCACACGCCACCGGAGTGGAGGGCGCCGGAGAGCCCGGAGGGCCAGGCCGGGTGCTGGTGGACAGCGGCGGGGCCAAGCCCCCAGAAAAGTCGCACGTAATTCGATTGCCTGAACTTTCAACAAAGCCTCAAAACGTTGCAATTCCAACGATCACAATTCAAATCATGAAATAACCGCGAGGGAATTACGTGCAACATTACTCGACAACCGCAATACTGCATACGCCGCCGGTGCGGAGGGCGCCGGAGAGCCCGGAGGGCCAGGCCGGGGGCTGGTGGAGAGCGGCGGGCCAAGATCCCCAGAAAAGTCGCACGTAATTTGGGTACCCTAACTTTTTGTAGGTATCGAGAAAACCGCAGAATTCCAACGATGTGATTTCAAATCTTGAAATACAGGCAAGGGAATTACGTGCGACATTTCCGGGGAACTACAGCATCAGGCCACACTGGTGCGGAGGGCGCCGGAGGGTCCGGAGGGCACGGGCGGGCTTCGAGATCGACCACTCCGAGCGATAGCAAAGCGTGTGGCGATCTCGCGGGCGGCCGGGCCCGAAGGCGCCCAGAACACCAGCGGCGCCACACGCAACGCTGTACGTCAAGCAGAGCCACCCACACGCAACACCACACGTCAGGCAGAGCCACACGTCAGGCAGAGCCACAAGCAACCAAGCACCCCGGCAACCATGCAACGCAAACGCGCGGCAGCCCGAGAGGGCCGCCGCGCGTTCACGCAACTAGTTCACGCACTCGACACAGTCGAGAGGCCGAGCACTCAGCGCAGTCGCGCAGCCACGACCTCGGCGACCTGGACCGCGTTCAGGGCAGCGCCCTTGCGCAGGTTGTCGCCGGAGACGACCAGGACGAGGCCACGGTTGCCTTCGACGGCCTGGTCCTGGCGAATGCGGCCGACGAGGACCTCGTCGCGGCCGGCGGCCTCGAGCGGGGTCGGGACGTCGACGACGCGCACACCGGGAGCCTCGGACAGCAGGGCACGCGCCTGGTCGGGCGTGATGTCGCCGACGAACTCGGCGTGGATGGTGAGGGTGTGGCCGGTGTAGACGGGGACGCGCACGCAGGTGCCGGACACGGCGAGGTCCGGGGTGTGCAGGATGCGGCGCGACTCGTTGCGCAGCTTCTGCTCCTCGTCGGTCTCCTCGGAGCCGTCGTCGACGATAGAGCCGGCGAGCGGCACGACGTCGAAGGCGATGGGCGCGACGTACACGCCTGGCTCGGGCAGGGTGACGGCGCGGCCGTCAAGGGCCAGCGCTGCCAGGTCTTGCGCAGCACCGGCCTCGATCTGGCTGGTCAGCTCGGCGACGCCGGCGCGGCCCGACCCGGAGACGGCCTGGTAGGAGGACACGAAGAGACGCGTGAGACCACCCGCAGCGTCCACGAGGGGCTTGAGGACGGGCATCGCGGCCATGGTGGTGCAGTTGGGGTTCGCGATGATGCCCTTGGGGCGGTTGTCGACGTCGTCGGGGTTGACCTCGGAGACGACGAGCGGGACCTCGGGGTCCTTGCGCCACGCGGAGGAGTTGTCGACGACGACCGCGCCGGCGGCCGCGAACTTGGGGGCGTACTCGCGCGAGGCGGTGGCGCCCGCGGAGAACACGGCAATGTCAATGCCGGAGTAGTCGGCCGTCGCCACGTCCTCGACGACGATGTCCTGCCCCTTCCAAGGCAGGGTGGTGCCCGCGGAGCGCGCGGACGAGAAGAAGCGAATCGTCTCGACCGGGAAGCCCCGCTCCTCCAGCAGGGTGCGCATGACGCGACCGACCTGGCCGGTGGCGCCGACGACGGCGACATTGAATCCACTCATGGTGTTCTCCTTGTGTTGGTGCGCGCGCCCATACGACGGGGCGAACGCTGGGTGAAATCTATGGGGACGAGGCCGGGGCGCACTCCCGGGAGCACCGGAACCGCGCGGACTCGCAGAGCCCGGCCCGGGCCTCGTCGATGAACGATCAGCGGCCGGTGCCGCCGTAGACGACGGCCTCGGTTTCGGAGGCGTCGAGGCCGAAGGCGGTGTGGACTGCCTTCACGGCGCGGTCGAGGTCCTCGAGGCGGGTGACGACAGAGATGCGGATCTCGGAGGTGGAGATCAGGTCGATGTTGATGCCCGCGTCGGACAGGGCGGAGAAGAGGCGCGCGGAGACGCCGGGGTTGGTGCGCATGCCGACGCCGACGAGGCTGAGCTTGCCGATGTTGGGGTTGTAGCGCAGCTCGTTGAAGCCGATCTCGTCGCGGTGGGCTTCGAGGGCGTCGAGGGCCTTCTGCGCGTCGCCTTCGGGCAGGGTGAAGGTAATGTTGGCCTTGGTGGGGTCGGAGATCGGCAGGTTCTGGACGATCATGTCGATGTTGGCGCCGACCTCGGCGACGACGGCGAACACGCGGGCGGCGACGCCGGGGCTGTTCGGCACGTCGGTGACGGTGATCTTGTCCTGCGAGCGGTCGTGAGCGATGCCGGAGATGACGGGCTTTTCCATGGCGTTTTCCTCTGGGGACTTGAGGGCGGCGTCGGGCACGAGGCCCTTGAGTTCGGGGTTTGCGGGGGCGTCGGAGATCCAGGTGCCGTTCTTTTCGGAGAACGAGGAGCGCACGTGCAGGGGAACCCCGTAGCGGCGGGCGAATTCGACGGCCCGCAGGTGCAGGATCTTGGCGCCGTGAGCGGCCATTTCCAGGGTTTCTTCCTGGGTGAGGGTGCGCAGGCGGTGGGCCTTGGGGACGATGCGCGGGTCGGCGGAGAAGAGGCCGTCGACGTCCGTGTAGATTTCGCACACGTCGGCGTGGAGGGCTGCGGCGAGGGCGACGGCGGTCGTGTCGGAGCCTCCGCGGCCGAGCGTGGTCACGTCGTCGTCCTTGGAGATGCCCTGGAAGCCGGCGACGATGGCGACCTGGCCGTCCTTGATAGCGCGGGCGACACGCTCGGGGACCATGCCGATGATTTGGGCGGCGCCGAAGTGGCTGTCGGTCTTGATGCCCGCCTGGGCGCCCGTGTAGGCGCGGGCTTCGACGCCGAGTTCGTTGACGGCCATCGCCAGCAGGGCCATGGAGATGCGTTCGCCGGCGGACAGGAGGATGTCCATCTCGCGCTCGGGCGGGTTGTCGGTGAGAGCGGCCGCCGAGTCGAGCAGGTCGTCGGTCGTGTCGCCCATGGCCGATACGACGACAATGACGCGGTGTCCCGCGTTGTGCGTGTCCACGATGCGCTGGGCGACGCGCTTCATGGCCTCGGTGTCGGCGACGGAAGAACCGCCGTACTTTTGCACGATCAGTGCCACTGGACCCTCATTTCTATCGGTATATGCAGGTCTGCACGTATTCGGGCGGCACACGCCGCCGTTTCAATCCTACGGCGCTCGTACGATCCCGCTGGGAACTTCCGGTATATGAACGGATAAACGGGGGTGACATTGAACGCGCGACTGCGAGCGGGCACACACAACGGACGAGGTCGGGGCCAGTCAGGCGACTCGATTCCGTCCCGCGACTCTTCAGAAAGCGGCACGAGGCCGGGGCACGCCGGGCGGTACACACCCACTCGCGCTCACTTTACGCCGCGGGCAGCATCACCTCGATGACGGTCCCCTTCTCACTGTCGGCCAGGCGCACCGCCCCGCCCATCGCGCGAGCCAGCGACTCGACGATCGACATACCCAAGCCCGAGGAGCCGCGCCCGTCGCGCGTGCGCGAGGAGTCACCGCGCACGAAACGGTCAAACACGCGGTCGCGGATCTCGGCGGGGATGCCCGGCCCGTCGTCCGCGACGCGGATCGTCACCATCGACGAGGCCGGGGCGCCCTCCGCTTTCCCCTGCCCCTTCGCGCAGCCGCGGGGAGCAGCGGAGGCGGCCACGGCCTCGTCGTCGCTCCGGGTCAGCGAGACGACGACGCGGGTTCCCGCGGGCGTGTGTACGCGGGCGTTGGCGAGGAGGTTCGTGAGGATCTGGCGCAGCGCGGCCTCGTCGCCGAGGACGGGAATGTCCGCGGCGTTGCCGAGCTCCCACGCGTGGTCGGGGGCGACCACGTGCGCGTCGGACAGGGCGTCCAGTATCAGCGGGATAACGTCGATTGTGTCCCGCTTGAGCATTCTGTTTCCATCCAGGCGCGCCAGGGTCAGCATCTCCTCCACGAGGGATGCCATGCGCGCCCCCTCCGAGGAGATGCGCTCGAGGGCCTGGGTGCGGGAGGCCTCGTCAATGTCGCGGCGCGCGAGCTGCGCGTACCCCTGCACGGAGGCGAGCGGCGTGCGCAGCTCGTGCGAGGCGTCGGCGACGAATTGACGCAGCTTTGCTTCGCTGCGGGCGCGGCGCTCCATGCCGTCTTCGACCGCGTCGATCATCGAGTTGAGGGCGCCCGCGACGTCGGCGACCTCCACGGGGCCCGAGGTCGCCTCCTCGCCGACGCGTGCCAGTTCCTCGGCATCGTCGGCCAGATCGCGGCTCGCAATGTCAGCGGCTGCTGCACGCACAACACCGAGGGGACGCAGCTCGCGTCGCACCCACGCCCGACCGGCGAACCCGGCGGCAATCGCGACGACGAGGGACAGGCCGACCTCGACCGCGACAAGCATCAGGACCACGTCATCGACTCTGTCCATCTGCACGCCGACGAGAACGGTCTTGTCATCGACGACCTGGGAAGTCACTCGGAACGTACCCAACTCTTTAAGGTGCACAGTGTGTGGGGCGCCATCGGTGGGCACATGCGCCAGGATCTCCAACGCGGGCTCATTCAGGTAGGTCACCGAGAAGTTGGAGACAACCGCACCGGCCGCCTGCCCATCCTCGCTCACGTACTGAAGGGTGCCTTCGGCAACGCCGGAACCGCCAAACCCCGGCCCCTTGGGCCCGCCGGGGACGACCGGCCCGCCGGGGCGCGGCGCCCCAGAGGGCTGTGCGGGCGGGCGGGCGGCGTCGTCGTCATCGTCGTCGCTCTCCCCGTACTCCTCGTCCTCGCCATCCTCCGGCGCGTCCTCGACATCCAGGTGTTCGCCCGCGCGCTGGGAGAGGCGGTGCAGCTCGGAGTCCACGTTGGCCAGCATCCACGAACGCATGACCAGCGTGGAGGCCGCCACCATGACAATGAGGGCAAGCGCGACGCAGGCGGCGAGCGCGCGCGACAGGCGCCCGGCGAGGGAGGGCCGACGCTTCACTGGGGTTCCCGCATGATGTAGCCGACCCCGCGCACCGTGCGGATGAGGGCCGGGCGATCGGCGTCGATCTTCTTGCGCAGGTAGGAGATGTAGAGTTCCACGACGTTCACCTGGCCGCCGAAGTCGTAGCTCCACACGGCGTCCAGAATCTTCTGCTTCGACAGCACAATTCCAACGTTTTCCATGAGATACCGGAGCAACTCGAACTCAGTGTTCGTTAACGTGATGTCTTCCCCGCCACGGCGCACATCGTGCGACTCCAGATCGAGGGTCAGGTCGGCGACTGTGAGGACGGGCGACACACTCTGCTGGGTCCGCCCCGCGCGGCGCAGCAGCGCCTCGACGCGGGCCGCGACCTCGTCCAGATCGAAGGGCTTGGTCACGTAGTCGTCCGCTCCCGCGCGCAGGCCCTGCACGCGATCCGCGACCGCATCGCGGGCGGTGAGGAAGAGGACGGGCAGCTCGGGGTCGCGGGCGCGCAGGCGCTCCAGCGTTTCGAGGCCGTCCATGCGCGGCATCTGCACGTCGAGGATCACGACGTCGGGGTGGAAGCTCGCGGCCTTCGCCAGCGCGTCGAGCCCGTCCTTCGCCGTGTCCGTCTCCCAGCCTTCGTGCCGGAGCGCCTGCGCGAGCAGGTCCGCCAGCATGGCCTCGTCGTCGACCACAAGCACGCGAGGTGTGCCGCCGCTCGTGTAGGTCACCATCATGGCCTCCTCATGTCTGGGGCGTTACCCCTCCGATTGTGTCACACGTACGTCAGTCGGTGAAGACGTGCCGACACGCTTGGCGGCACACATCGCACGTCAGGCCCGCTCGGGGGCCGCCCAGCCGGGTGCTATGCGCACCGACACGCGCGAGGCAGCCACGGCCTCGTCGATAAAGGCTCAGAGGCGGCGGCGCCCCTCGAGGGCGCGGCCCAGCGTCACCGAGTCCGCGTACTCCAGGTCCCCGCCCATGGGCAGGCCCATCGCCAGGCGCGAGGTTTCGACGCCCATCGTGGAGAGCATGCGCGCCAGGTACGCGGCCGTGGCCTCGCCCTCGACGTTGGGGTTGGTCGCCAGGATGACCTCGGTGACGGTGCCGTCCGCGAGGCGGCTCATGAGCGAAGCGATGTTCAGCTGGTCCGGCCCCACGCCGTGGATCGGGTCGATAACGCCGCCGAGGACGTGGTAGCGGCCTCGGAAGACGCGCGCGCCCTCGATCGCCTGGATGTCCTTCGGCTCCTGGACGACGCAGATGGCGCTGGGGTCGCGGCGCACGTCGCGGCAGATGGAGCACTGCTCTTCTTCCGTGAGGTTGCCGCAGATGTCGCAGTGGCGCACGCGCCCGCGCACGGCGTTGATCGCGTCAACGAGGCGCGCAACATCCTCAGGCTCCGCGTCCAGGACGTGCATCGCCATGCGCTGCGCGGACTTCGGGCCGATACCCGGCAGCTGTCCGAACTGGTCGATGAGGTCAGCCAGGGCGCCGTCGTACATGTCAGTATCCTCCCTCGGTCATCTTTTCCTCGATGACGCGTCCGCCGAGGATCTCCAGGACCGCCGCCAGGCCGATCTTCTGCGAGTTTTCAATGTTTTCGTCGTCAATGCTGGCGCTATCGTCGTCGGCCGCGTGGGTGCGAGGCGCGCCCGTGTCCCGTGAACGCTGAGCCTTGTCGCGCAGGGCGGCCTCCGCGGCGGCGCGCCCCGTCACAGGCGCGTCGTTGCCCGGCTGGGCGGGGCTGGCCTCGCCAGATGTCGGCCACTCCGAGGCAGCCTGCCATTCCGGTGTCGCCGGGGCGCCCGTGGTGGACGGCGTTGCCGAGGAGCCCGAAGCGGCCGGATCGGGCGCGGCGGCGAGCCACGACGGGGTCTGCGAGGCGGGCGTCTGCTGGACCGAGGCCTGCGGCGTCCATTCCTGGGGGCCCGCGTCCCGCTGGGCGGGAGCCTGCGGCGTCCATTCCTGCGCGGCCGGGGCCGCCTCGGGTGCCGACTCGGGCTCCTCGGGCGGGGTCCACTCGGCGGCGCCGTCGTCGAAGGAGACGGACGCTCCGCCGGGGATCACGACGGGGTCGCCCCAGCCGGTCGGCGTGGTGGGCGCGTAGGCGGCGGGCTCGATGGGCGCGTCGTCAAAGACTGGGGACGAGGCCGGGGCATCGACCACGCTGTCGGCCTGCGCGGGTGCAGGTGAGGGTTGGTCGGCGGTTTCCGGGTCGCCCGGGTAGGTGAAGACTGTGAAGGAGCGCTTGCGCGGCGCGGCCGGGGCCAAGGGCGCGGCGGAGCCGGCGCGCTGCTGGTCTGCGGCGGGTGCCTGGGCGGCGGCGGGCGCCTGGGCGAGGGCTCGGGCGGCCCTTTCGGGCAGGGCCGGGCGCTCCTGCTGGGCGGACATGGCGCCGGGCGCGGCGGGCTTCTGGGGCGCCGACCCGCTCTCGTACGAGGTGGGGCCGCCGTAGGTGGCGGGCGCATCCTGCCAGGGCTGTTCCTCCGCGCGCGCCGCCTCGCGGCGCAGGGGGCGTCACCGTGGCCGTTGCGGGCCACGCGGATTCCTGCTGGGCGGGCGGGCGCACCGCGTCGCGGGCGGGTTGCGGCGCGCGGGCGGGTTGCGGCGCGCGGGCGGGTTCGGGCCAGCCGCCGTCATCGTCCGACTCGAGGGCGCGAACGGGCTCGGGTCCTCGCACTGGCTTGGCTCCGCGCACTGGCTTGGCTCCGCGCACTGGCTTGGGTGCGCGCGCAGGCTCGGGCCACCCATCGTCCTCGGGCTCCGGAGCGGGTTCGTCGTGGTATGCCGCCTGCGCGGCGGCCTCATCAAAAGGGGGCGGCTCCGAGACCCAGCCACCGGGCTGTGACTGCGCGGGGCGGCCGCTGGAATGCGATGCGGGGGCCGACGGGCCGGTCGTCGCTGATCCGCCCGAGGCCTGCCCCACCTGGGCAGACACGGTGACGGTCAGGCCGGTGACCTCACGGATGGCCTTTTCGACGTCTGCACCGCGCGGGCCGCGCGAGAAGGCGTTGACCATCGCTTCGACGGGAAAGAGCAGGACGACGGTGGAGCCGTCAACGGCTCCGAGCTGGGCGTTACCGCCGACCATCGACCACGTCACGCGGCTGATGGAGGACAGGCGTTCCACGACTTCGTTCCAGCGTCCGCGCAGCATGTCGGCCTCGCGTCCGCCGGGGGCGTGGGCAGTGGGAGCCTCGCGGCGCGCGCTCTGCTGGTTGGATGCCTCGCGGCGCGCCGGTTCGTGGCTGCGCGCGTCGGGACGTTCCCGAGACGGCCGTTGCGCGGGGGCCTCGGGACGCTCGAAGCGTTCGGGGCGGAACTGCGCGGGGGCCTCGGGACGCTCGTTCGAGGGACGGTCACTCGCGGGACGCCCGGATCGATCGCCTGCGGGCGGTTCGTCGCCCGCCCCAGCTGGGCGCTCCTGTGCCGGGCGATACGCGGGATCGGGGGTGGCCTCGGGCGAACGCGGCGCGGGGCTGGACGAGCCCCAATCGGGGCCGCTCCCCCACGCGGGCACGCCCTGCGCGGCGGGCGCGGGCGAGGACGACGCGGGGGCGGGTGCCTGCCCGGAGGGGCCGAGGCCTCGGCGCGCTCCTGCTTCTTGCGGGCCAGGGCCTCGCGGGCCTCGCGGGCACCGAAACGGCCCGAGGAAGCCTCGGGCGATGAAGCGGGGGACGCCTGGCGCGGCGCTCCCCCACCGGTCATGCCGACGGTGCCCTGCACGGGGCCGGGGGCGGGCGCGGCGGTGGGAGTCGGCACGAGGATGCGGCCGACGAGGAGCTCGAGCTGCAGGCGGGGCGAGGTCGCGCCCGTCATGGCTCGCAGGGCCTCGTCGGTCAGGTCTGCGGCGCGTGAGAGACCGTGGGGCCCCCAGTTCTGCGCCTGGCGCTGCATGCGCTCGAACTGGTCGTGCGGGGTGTCCGCCAGGACGTCGCGCGCGCCGTCGCCGGCGACCGCGATGATGAGGAGGTCGCGCAGGCGCTGGAGCAGGTCCTCGACGAAGCGGCGCGGGTCGTGGCCGGACTCGACCATGCGTTCGACGACGCGGAAGGCCGCGGCGCCGTCGCCACCCGCGAGGGCGTCGACGCTCTGGTCGAGCAGCGCAGAGTCCGTGTACCCGAGCAGCGCCACCGCCGTCTGGTAGGTGACCTGGCCGTCGATCGCACCGGCCATCAGCTGATCGAGGACGGACAGGTATCGCGCACCGAGCCGCCGCCCGCTCGCATGACGAGGGTCAGGACGCCCTCTCCCACGCTGATGTGTTCCTCAGCGCACAGGGTCGTCAAATACGGGCCAAAGGACGTCCGGCGGGACCAAGCGGAACGGGTAGTGGTGGGTACGCGAGCGGATCGTGCCGATGACGCGCTCGGGTTCCGTCGTCGCGAAGACGAACTTGACGTGCTCGGGCGGCTCCTCGACGAGCTTGAGCAGCGCGTTGAAGCCCTGGTTCGTGACCATGTGGGCCTCGTCGATGATGAAGATCTTGTAGCGGTCGCGCACCGGTGCGAAGGTGGCGCGCTCGCGCAGGTCGCGGGCGTCGTCGACGCCGCCGTGCGAGGCCGCGTCGATTTCGACGACGTCGAGCGAACCGGGGCCGCCGGTGGCCAGCTCGCGGCACGATTCGCACTGTCCGCAGGGGGTGTCCGTGGGGCCCTGCGCGCAGTTCAGGCAGCGCGCCAGGATGCGCGCCGACGTGGTCTTGCCGCATCCGCGCGGCCCCGAGAACAGGTACGCGTGCGTCACGCGATTCGCGCGCAGCGCCGCCTTGAGCGGCTCCGTCACGTGTTCCTGGCCGATCACCTGGTCAAAGGTGTCGGGGCGATACCGGCGATACAGAGCTGTGGTCACCCTCCAAGCCTAGTTGTTCCCACCCTCATCTGCGTCCCGCGCCGCGCGTACCACACGCGCTGGGGGCCTTCGTTCATTGACGAGGCCGGAGCGCAGTCATGGGGTTAGGGCGGGGTGGGGCGCGGGGTTGTGGGTATGCGGGAGGGGGCGCGGGACCGGTGTGGTCTCGCGCCCCCTCGTCACCTTGGCAGGGCTTGCCCCGCTGTGGGGGTTCACCCCGCTGTGGGGTTAGGCGTCCTCGCGGTCGCGGCGGCGTTTGGTTGCCAGTGCGAGGATGCCTGCTGCGGCTGCCAGGGTTGCCATGCCTGCGATGATGGTGGCGTCGGTGCCGGTGCGGGCCAGGGCGGGGGCCCTGTTGACCAGTACCTTGTGTGCCTGGCTGGGGGTAGGCGCCGGGATGAGGGTCAGCGGGAAGTCCACATCCAGGTTCTCCTCGCCTTCACCGACCGTGACCGTGGCGCTCGTGGTGGCCGCGGTGTAACCGTCGGGAACCTCGATAGAGACCGTGTAGGTACCCGGGATCAGGCCGGTGAACCGGTAGATGCCGTTAGCATCGGTGGTGGTACGAGCCACCTCCGCACCGTTGGCGTCGGTCAGGATCACCGTGACACCACCGATGCCAGGCTCGCCCTCGTCACTGCCGTTAGCGTTCTTGTCATCCCACACGCGGTCCCCGATGCTGGCGGGGGCAACCAGACCGAAGTCCACGCCCTGCACCGACGCATCAGAGATGGTGACCGCAGCCTGGGTGGCGCCCCGGCCCGTGTAGGCCTGGGTGGGCAGCAGCCCCGCCAGATCACCCTTATCGGGATCAACGATCACCACGCGGTAGGCCCCCGGCGCCAGGCCCACGAACTGGTATGCACCATTCTCATCGGTCACCGCAGTCATGGGATCACCGTTGGCATCCAGGACGGGGGTGCCGTCCTCGTTCAGCAGCGCGACCGTGACGCCCTTGAAGCGCTGCTCGTCATCGCCCTTGGAGTAGGACGCGTCCGAGTCACGGTAAATCGTGCCACCCAGGTTGAACCCGCCCTTGAACGAGGCCGAGGACTCGTTGTTGGTCGGATCATCGCCCGCCTGATCCTGATGGGTAATCCTGGCAACGTTGGTCACCAGCGTGCCAGCGCCCTCACCGGTGATATCCACCGTGATCGCAATCGTCTTGACATCACCCTTGGCCAGGGGCGCATCGGACAGATCCCACACACCCGTCGCCGGATCATACGAGCCATCACCCTGCGCGGACACGAACGCAACACCAGCGGGAAGCTGATCGCTAGCCGTCACGCCAGTGGCCGCGCCCGGACCGTTATTGGTCAGCGTCAGCGTATAGGTCACGCGCTGACCCGGAGTGAACTCGAAGGACTCCTGAGCCTCCTCATCCGGATCGGTGATCGCCTTCTTGATCGCGGTATCAGCCGAAACACCAAAACCCCAATCCTGATCAAGGTTCTGGTTCTTCTCGCCCGTCAACGTCAGGTTAGCCGTGAGCTTCATGGCCGTTGCGAAGGCGGTGGAATCAGCCTTGGTTGCATCATTCACCACGGTCTTGTTCTCAACATCTCCAGCAGGGGAGTGGGTGAGAACGTCGAGCAGCGGTTCGGCGGTCTGGAGAGTCTCAGGATCGATACTCACCTTGTAGTCGCCGGGCAGCAGGTTCTCGAACTTGTACGTGCCATCCGCATCCGTGGTGGTCTCGTAGGTGCGAGTGATTCCACCCGGCCCCGTCCACGTCAGCGTCACCTTCACGCCCGCCAGCACCTTGTCTCCAGCGTCGGGGGCGCCCCCACCGTTCTGGTTGACATCAACAAACAGCTGATCACCAATCACACCAGTACCAACGGCACCGAAGTCAATCGTGTCATCCGTCTGCCCCTGAGCCACGGTGACCGAAGCCGAAGCCCCGTTCGAATCCGCAGCGCGGTCATCGCCAGCATCCGAGGTCGTCGCCACGTAGCCAGCAGGCGCCTGGAAGGACACCTTGTAGCCGCCGGGCAGCAGGTTCTCAAAGGAGTACTTGCCATTCGCGTCGCTCGTCTTCGCTGTAACGACGTTGCCCGAGGCATCGGTCACGGCAGAGCCGTCCTCGTAGGTCAGGGTCACGCTCACGCCCGGCAGAGCCGGCTCATCGGAATCCTGAATGCCATCACGGTCCACGTCCATCCACGTGTAATCACCAACAGAGGCAGGCTTGACAAACCCGAAGTTCACGTCAATGACCGACCCCGTCGCCTCAGCGATCGTCACATCCGCGGTCGTCTTGTAGCGGCCCGTGTAGGCCTCCGTGGGCTTAGTGCCCTCAAGCGGACCAGACGTCGGATCAACAACGCTGACCGAGTACTGCCCCAGCGGCAAACCAACGAAGGAGTACTTACCCTCAGCATCCGTCACAGCCGTGACCGGGTTGCCATCCTTATCCAGGACGGGGGTGCCATCCCTCTTCAACAACGCAACCGTCACACCCGCGTACGGGGCCTCGGAGCTACTGGAGCTAAACGACGCATCCGCATCGTTGTACAGCTTGCCAGCAATCGTGTAGCCGGCGGTCAACGGCACGGACGAGGTGTTGTCCGGCGTCTTATCACCGATCTGATCCTGCTTCTCAATCGTGGCCGTATTCGTCACAACCGAACCAGCGGCGGAAGCATCAACAGTGACAGTGATGCGCAGGGTGCGCGACGCGTCCTTCTCAATCACCTCAGTGCTCAGATCCCACTTACCAGAAGCAGCATCATAAGAACCATCACCCTGCGCGGACACGAAGGTCACGCCGGAGGGGAGCTCATCCTGCGCGATGACGCCGGTGGCGGGGCTCGGGCCCTCGTTCGTGAGCGTCAGCGTGTAGGTAACGGACGTACCAGGGGTGAAGCCGCCCGCCGGAACCTCGGTCGGGTCCGCGATTGCCTTCACGATCGCCGTATTAGCAACGCCGGTAAACGCCCAATCCTGGTCATTGTTCGACATCAACCCCGGGTTCAGCGTCACCTTCGAAGTCAGCGACAACTCCTGGCCCTCCGCAGCCGTCAGATCGCCCGACGGAGCATGAGACTGAGCAGTGCACTCAGGACACACCGTAGACAGAGAAGCCTTGTCAACAGTCACCACGTAATCGCCGGGAGCCAAATCCTTAAACGAGTAGTGTCCGTCGGCATCCGTCACCGTCGAAAGCGTCTTCTCCACACCCGCAGGCGTCGTGTACGTCAGCGTCACAGTCACGCCAGCCAACGGCTTATCCACACCCGAGGGCGCAGAACCACCATTGTTGTCGACGTCCCAGAACAGAGTGTCACCAATCGTGCCATCGGCGACGAGGCCGAAGTCGACGGTCTCGTCGTTCTGGCCCTGGGCGAGCGTCACGGAGCTGTCGGCGCCGTTGGAGTCCTTTTCGCCATCCGCAGCCGCGTAGCTCGTGGTCGCGGAGTAACCTGCGGGAGCCGTGAAGATAACCTTGTAGTTCTCCTCGCCCGCGTTCGCGACGATCCGATCAACGTTCGGCATCAGGTTCGTGAACTCGTACTTACCGTTGGCATCCGTGGTCACAGGCTTGACGGGGTTGCCGTCCAGGTCGATGACCGGGTTGCCGGCACCGTCCGTCAGAGTGACGGTGACGCCGGCGACGCCGACCTCGTCCGCGTCCTGGATGCCGTCCTTGTTCGCGTCGAACCACACGAAGTTACCCACCGAGGCGGGCTTCACGAACGCAAAGTCGACCTTCGTGGCGTTGGGCGCGGCACTCGTCAGGGCGATCGGGTCCGGCGTCACGAGCTTGCCCTTGCCGGCCTCGCTGCGCTTGGTCGACGAGCCGTACCCGTAGGTCTGCTTGTAATCGGCCAGGTTTACGTCGGCGCCGTCAACCTTCGCCTCGCCAGCAACGACCTCGACCTTGTACGAGCCCATCGGCAGACGGGTAAAGGTGTAGTTGCCGTTCGCGTCGGTCGTGGCGGTGATGTCCGCGCCGGACGCGTCCTTCACCGGGTTGCCGTCCACATCCAGCAGACGAACCGTCACACCCTCGAAGGGACTATCGAGGGTGGGCGAATCGTTGAACCAGGTTGCGTCCTTGTCGTTGTAGATGGTGCCCGAAATGGTGCCACCCACCTTGAAGGACGCGCTGTCCTTGTTGTTGTCCTTGTTGGAGTCGATCTGATCGAACTCACCCAGCGTCGCCGTGTTCGTGATCGTCGAACCCTCGGTGCCGGGCTCGACCTTCACGAGGACGTACAGCGTCTCGGTACCACCGACGTAGAGGTTGGTGTTGAGAACGCCAGACTCCATGGCTTGCCAGTCCGTGTCGAGGACCTCAAAGCCGGAATCTGCCTTCACGGTGCCAGTGCACGGGTTCGTTGCACCGTCCTGGCAGATGCGCGTCTCGGAGGAGACGAATTCGACGCCTGCCGGAAGCACTTCTTGACGGTCATGCCCGAAGCAACAGCCGGACCCTTGTTGTTCAGGGTGATGCGGTAGAGCATGTAGTCGCCCGGCATGATCGGTTCCGTCGACTGGAGGGTCTCGGGAATACCGTTGGCGTCGCGAACCGGCTCGTCGCCGTTCATCTTGACGCGGGACACGGTCTTGGCGACCTCGACGTCGGTGGAGACGTTGATGCCGACCTTGGGGGCCTCGTTCGGCAGGAGGTAGGACACCTTGCCGTTCAGCATGGAACCACCGGACATGGCGACGGAGTTCCAGGCGATCAGGTTGGCGTTGACCGGAGAGGTCATGGTCGCGATGAACTGGATCTTCTCGCCCACCTCGATGTCGCGGTTCATCACCAGGCGGAAGCCCGTGATCGTCGTCAGGTCGGCGGGAGCGGGGCCCCAGGCATTCTGCGTGCAGCCCACGGGGGCGTCATTCATCGAGCCACCCGCGGAGAGGACCTCGCCTCGGCAGGGGTTGGGAACCGTGGAGTACTGGATCGTGATGTCCGAGGCCGGAACCGGCGTGACCTCGGGATCGCGACCCGGCTTCTCCTTCACCGACTGGAAGGCCCAGGTGGTGGAGTTCAGGTTCGGCTTCCAGTGCGAGCCGCGAGCCTGGCCAGCGGCGGGACCAACACCCACGTCACCCTTGTAGGGCAGGATGTCGTAGGCCACGACGTTCGTCAGCGGGGTGTTGCCGGCGTTGGAGATCGTGAAACGGTAGGCGCCGTCCGCACCCGGGTCGATCTCGGCGATCTCGCCAGCGGGGACGAAGTCGGCGTTCTTGTTGCCCTTGACTTCCTTCGCAATGTTCATCGACGGGGTGGTCGCGACGTTGAAGTTCGTCGCCGCGTTACACACGTAGTCGGTCATCGAGCCGTTCTTGTTCACGTCGAAGGTGTCGACCGCGCGGCTACCGATGCAGTAGTTCGTGTTGCGCAGGCTCTTGTCCTCGTTCGTGGCCTTCGCGCCGTCGCCGGGCATGAACGCCATGGCGTCGTTCGTGTTCTTACCGGCAGCAGCGGTCGCAAGCACGTTCACGTTGAAGGTCGAGTAGAGGCTGCCCTCGACCGGGTCGGGCACGTTCCAGCGGATCAGAGTGCGGCCCGTTCCGTTGAAGTCCTTCTCGACCTCGACCGTGACCTTGCTCAGGTCGTAGGGGGTGCCGTCGGGGTTCTTCAGCGTCGAGCGCTTCTCGGGGACGATCGCCGAGGCGTCGTCCACGTCAAAGCCCTCGGGCAGCAGGTCAACAATGGTGAACGGAGTGGGGGCGCCACCGTCGGCCTTCGTCTTGGCGGTGCCGTTGATGAAGAAGGTGGCGGGCTTGCCAACGACCACGGGGTTGGTGCGAACGGACTTGTAGGCCTGGACGCTCGGGAACTCGTCGCGCACGCGCATCCACGAGCACATGTCCTCGTTGGAGGCGACGACGTTGCCACTGTCCTTGTCGGTCACCGTGCCGCTCGCGCAGTTCTGGAAGCGCACGTAGTCCGGGGAGGCCTCGTAGTTGTAGTACCTCTCGGGCGGGTACACAGGGTTGTAGTGCGACGCGAAGTCCGCGGGCTCCTTGTTCGGGAAGTTCGTGGGGATTGTGCCGTGCAGCCACGCCTGGGGGCTCGTCTGGGGGGCGGCGTCCGTGTCGATCGTGAAGCGGGTGATCCACTCCCCCTCGGGCAGGGTCAGTCCGGTCGTCTTCGTGTAGTTGACGGTCTCGTGATTGCCCTTATTGGTCCAGTACTCGAGGGTCCATCCGCCATTGTCCTCGTATCCAGACTTGCTGAAGACGGTGAAGCGGTAGGGGCCGACCATGGTCGGCTGGTCGCAGGAGTCGCCGGCGGCCTTGGCGTCCTGGGTGGACCAGGTGCAGGGAAGCGTGTCTTCCCAGCGGAAGTGCAGGACGGTGTTACCAGAGTTCGTGCCGCCGAAGCGCCACTGGGCGAGGTTGCCGCGCGTCTGGTACGCCCAGTCGTTACCGGCCTTCGTGATCCTGCCACCCGGCTTGCGCACGGAGAAGCCGTGCGTGATCTCGGAGCTCTTCGAGACGATGGTCGCCGGGTCGTTCATGACCTCGGCGGAGATGGTCGCCTTGTTGGTGACCGTGTCCGAGGTCGTCACCGCGCCCTCGGGGTACTTCACGGTGACGGTCGACTCGAGCGGGTTCTGCCAGAACCACTTGTCGTAGGACCAGGTCACGGTGTGGGTCGCCGCGTCGTAGACGCCGCCGTCGGAGGCAGACACGAAAACCGCCTGGGCGGGCAGCGGGTCCACAACCTTGATGTTCTGGACGCCCACGAAGCCGAGGCCATTGAGGCTGTCGCCTTTCCTGGAGGAGCCGTTCCAGCGGATGCCGACCTTGTTGGGGTTGGTCTGGTCGATCTGCTGGTAACCGTAGCGGAGCCTGTAGGTCGTCTCGCCGCCGGCCGCGGGATAGTTGGAGGGATTCGTGGGGCCGCTCTTCTCGATGGCGACGTCGGTGTCGGCTGTCCACGTGGTGGTGAGCGCCTGCTCGACCGTCTGGGCGTTCGCCGCCCGGAAGGTCACCGTCTGGTTCGTCGTGGAGTTGTTCGGCGCGTCATAGTAGTCGTAGTGCCAGGTGACCTGGATTCGGTCGGACGTGCCGGCGGGCAGCGGATCCTTCATCTTGAAGATGTAGCGCTGCACGCGGGTGCCGTCCGGGGTCTTTTCCGTCGAGTTCGTCGTCTTGGTGACGCTGTCACCGGTGACGGGGACGACCGTGTAGCCGCGCTCGGCGAGCTTGAGGCCGGCCGGCGTGATGGGGCCGGGCAGCGTGAGCTCAATTTCGGCGCCTTTACAGGGGGTGGTGACCGAGGAGCAGGAGAAGTTGATCGTCGTGATCTGATCGTCGTGGGTGCGCAGGGTCGGTTCATCGTTGACGACGTTGAGGGCCAGGGTCGCCTTGTCTTCCGCGACCGCACGGGTACGGCGCGTGCGGGGCTGATCCTCGGGGGCGACCTCGGCGGCGGGAGCCTCGGCGCCAGCATCGACAGCGGGATCCTCGGCGCCAGCATCGGCGGCGGGGGCTTCAACCCCGGCCTCGGCGGCGGGCGCGGCGGCCACCTCAGTATCGGACGAGGCCGTGGTAGCTTCCTGGGAGGACGCTACGTCGGGCGATTGCGCGCTTTCGTCGGCGGCGCTGGCTCGCATGGCGAGGGGTGTCAGCGACGTGACGAGAAGCGAGAGAGCAGCCAGACTGGCAGCACCCGCAACGCCCACACGGGCGCGGAACGGACGCAGTCGAGACATCGACTTCTCCTTCTTTCGACAGAATATGGACAGGACTTGTGTCCCAGCCTAGTGAAAGATGAGATAGTTCCACTATGTCTGACAGTTATCGCCTCAACCACAACTACACCGTTGTATTTCGTTGAGATTCCGGGCATTACGGCAATATAACAACTTCTCTGAACTCTTGGTCAGCGCCGAAACGCCAGCCCTCAGCTATTTATCAAATAATCATGGAGACGTCGGCCATCGAGTGCGCAAATAATGACCGCTAGTGCCGAAACCAGAGGGACAATCCACCACGATGTAAATGTCGCAACTCACATGCGGGGATGTTGTCGGCTGAGCACACGACGTCGCCCCTCTATCGATGCCCTTGACCGATCGTTGGGTTGATTATCTGCGGGCGCACCCAGACGGCGCGAGGGGCGCGCCCCCCGCCCCGGCCTCGTCCCCCGCTAGGACGCATCCTCGCAGGTCAGACGCCCCGCGTCCATCGCGAATGTGCGGTCCGCGTAGCGGCGTGCCTCGGGTTCGTGGGTCACGATGAGGACCCCCGCTCCCCCGTCGGCCGCCTCACGCAGGAGTCGCAGGACGTCGGTCGCATTACGCGCGTCCAGGCCGGCGGTCGGCTCATCGGCCAGGACGACGCTCGGGGTCATGAGGAGCGCGCGGGCCACGGCGACGCGGCGAAGCTCGCCGCCCGACAGCTCATTGGGCCGGGCCTGCGCCAAGTCAGCCAGGCCCACGCGGTCCAACAGTTCCTCGGCGCGCGTCCGCGGCGGCTCCCCCTTCGCGTGGAGCACGGAGGGCAGCAGGACGTTCTCGAGGACGCTCAGGCTGCGCAGCGCCGTGTGTCCCTGCGGGATCAGGCCGATGCGCTCGTTGCGCAGGCGCGAGCGCTCCTCGTCGCGCATCGCGTACAGGTCCTCGCCGCCCACGGACACGGTGCCCGCGGTGGGCGGGAGCATCCCAGCAAGCATGGACAGCAGCGTGCTCTTGCCGCTACCCGAGTGCCCGGTGATCACGGTCAGCTGCCCCGCCTCCAGCGCGATGTCGAGCGGGTGAACGGCCGTGAAGAGGCGGGTTCCCTGACGGCCGCGGGGGAAATCCTTGGTGAGAGAGGTCGCTTCAATGAGCATGTCACTCGCCTTCCTTGAGTAGGGCACTGGCGTCCTTCATGTTCAGGGCGCGCAGAGCTATCCACGATGATACGAGGGCGACGAGGCCCATGGCAGCCACGGCCCCCACCGCCAGCCCCGCGATCACGGGGACGGAGGGGACCAGGAAGCCCAGCCCAATGGTCTGCCGCACGAGGCCCGAGAAGGACACGATGAGGACGCCCGACACGATGATCCCGGCGCCCGCGCCGACCGCGTTGACCACCACGGCCTCGGACAGAACGATGCGCGAGACCAGGCCCTTGTGGGCACCGACCGCGACGAGCGTGCCAAACTCGCGCTTACGCTCGACGATCATCATGACGAAAACCAGGGTGACCATCGCCAAGCCCACGCCCCACACGAGGGCGATCAGCGCGGTGATCGTGCGGGACGTAGTCTCGAGCGATCGGGCGATCCCGCTGACCATCGTCGTCGACGTCGCCACGGACACACCGGGCACGCGCGCCGCAATCTCGGCCGCCACCGCGTCGGCGTCCACGCCGGGCGCGACCCTGACCATGACCGAGGAAATGATGTGGCCCGTATCCAGGGTCGTGTACTTGTTGAGCCCCTTGTCCAGCGACGAGTCAATGAGGATCCGAGCGGTGTCAAAGTTGGCGTACACGGCGTTATCCAGGCTCGATCCGGTGGGCTCGAATTGGGCGACGACGCGCAGCTTGTTGCCAAAGAGCGAGAAGTTCTCCGGGTTGGCCACGCCCACGTTCGCGCCGACGATCACGTCCATATCGCCGAGGCCCGCCTCCCCGAGCGTGTCGGCGATCCACGGCTGCACGGTGAAGTCGGTGGCCGGGTCAAAGGCGATGACCTGGTAGCGGCCCGAGCAGCACGAGGCCCGGGCGGTGGCGAGGAACAGCTGGGCGGAGGCGGCCTCCACGCCGTCGACGGCGGCCACCTGGTCGCGGATGGCCTCGTCCATGTAGAAGTAGACGGCTCGGTGCTCACCAGGAAGGTCTGCGCGTCGAAGTCGGCGTCGGCCTGCTCGGGGGTCACCATGATGTCGGCCCCCAGGCGCGACTCGACGGTGCGCAGGCCGCGGTCGATGCCCGAGACGAGCATGGTTCCACCGAACATGACCATCGTCATGAGCGCCGAGAACAGCATGAGGGTCCCCGTGCGCACCGGATATCCGCGCAGGTTCATCCACGGGAGTCGCGCGAGCGAATACATGTTGTTCCTCCTGTTGAAGCCCTAGATGGGGGCCAGCTTATTACCCTGGGCGCCACGGGAGACGCGAGCGAGGGCGAGGCGAGTTCCCACGACCCCCGCGCCCACCAGCAGGGCGACGGTGAGCGCGGCAAGGGGCACGGACCGGCCCGGCGAGGCCAGCGCCGCCAGCGCGGGCGCGTCGCCGACCAGGGGCAGCACGCAGGCACCGACGAGGACGCCCGCGAGCGCGCCGACGACGTGGACGAGCAGGGATTCGGCTGTCATGACGCGGGCGATGACGCGCCGCGAGGCGCCGATCGAGCGCCACACGTAGATCTCGTGGCGGCGTTCGTTCATGAGGGTCAGCTGGGCGAGCATGAGGGCGGCCAGCAGGATCAGCCAGGCGGAGCCGAGGACGCCGAGGACGACCGTTCGGTGAGCCCGGATGTCCGAGGCCGTGGTGGCCACGGTCAGGTCGGATCGTACGGCGCTGACTTTGCGCACGTAGAGGTTGATCCACTCTGTCACGGCCTGGACATCTGCCGGGTTAGCTACGCGCACGAGGGCGACCGTGTAGTCCTCGGCGGGGTTCAGGGAGGCGTAGGTGTCCACGCCGGCCTGGGTGGAGGCGGCGATGACCTGGCTGAGGGTGTCCATGGAGACGAAGACGGCTGCATCCAGGCTGGTGCCGGTGGCCTCCAGGTGGGCGCCCACCGGCCACTGGCGCCCGAAAATGGTGACGTCGCCGGCGTCCGTGAGGGGGACGGCGGAACCCACGGCGACGGTGCCCACCTGGGGCGATACTCCCTCGCCCTCGGCGATCCACGGGGAGATCACAAAGTCGGTCGCCGGGTCGTAACCGACGACCCACAGGGGATCGTCGCCGTGCGTCTGGTCGGCGATGGTGAGCTGGTAGGAGACGGCTGCGATGTCCTCGTTGGCGCCCATGCGCGACAGGGCCGATCTGGGCTGGTCGCACAGCACGGGCGTGCCCAGCATCGTCACGCTCTTTTTGTCGACCTTGTTCAGGCAGGACGTCGGGTAGACGACGAGGTCGGCGCCAAGCCTGCGCTGGGCAAGGCTGAGCTCGGCGCGCATCCCGTCGAGGGCGACGAGCCCGCCGAACACGCATGCGGCCTGGGCGAGCGCGAGAATGAGGATGATCGCGGCGCGCACCGGGTGTGCGCGCAGGCTCTTGAGGGGAACGAGGCGCAGCGCGAACGCACGGGTCATTGCCCGCCTCCGCCGACCTCGGCGCAATCGATCCACAGGGCCGGGCGCACCCCGTAGAGCACGTCGACGTTCGCGCCGCTGGGGAGCGGGGTGCCCGCGGCGTCGACGTATTGCGCGGCGAAGGGGTAGGTGCCCGGCGAACGCAGCCACCAGTCGGCCGTCCCCTCCTCGCTGACGGACAGGGTGCCCGAGGCCGCGGCCTGGCTGGCGGGTGCCGCGCCGATGTCGGAGCGGGCGGCAGACGTACTCAGGTAGATGACGCTCTCCTGCTCGCTCAGCGCAAAGACGCGATCCTGCGTGGGCGCGCCGCCCGCAGCGCCGGTGATGGACTGGTCCGCGTTGTCGTTGAGGACCGAGGGGATGATCCCCTGCTGGGCGGGCGTGAACGCGGCATCGAAGAAGTCGCCGTTCATCCACGCGCGCAGGTCCGAGTCCGCCCACGTCACGTCCTGGAAGGGCACGTGGTTGTACTGGCGCCCGTCCAACACATCGGCGCTCAGGACCAGCAGCCTGTCGCCGAAGCGCTCCAGGACGATCCACTGGATCGGCTCGGGGCCGTTGAGCTCATCGCCATCCTGTTCGAAGGACCCGAAGGTCACCAGGTCCCCCTTGGCAGCCTTGCGGTAGGGCAGCGCCGGGTCCTTCTCGACGAGGCCTGCCGCGCGCTCCTTCGCGTCCGAGTAACCCGCCAGACCCGTGAAGATCTCGTAGGCCGCCGTCGTATCCCCGGCCTCGGCCAGTCGAACCGCCTCGGCGTAACGCGAGCCGCGGTGATGGTTGTAGCCCAGGAAGGCCGCGGACAACACGAGGAGAACCGCCGCGAGTGCGACGGCTCCCCTCCTGATGGTTGCCTGGGTCAGGCGCGCGCGTGTCACCGCCTCGACATCAGGCCTGGGAGGCCCGGTCCTTCTTGAGCGTGTGAACCAGGGCGGCGACGCCGCCACCGGCAACGAGGACGCTCATGATGCGCACGAAGGGCTGGAACACCGTGTGGCAGCGCATCGTCTTCATCATGCACAGCGGGCAGATGACGCCGGGGATGAAGAAGACGACGATCGCGCCGATCAGCGACAGGGCCTGGAGGGCCAGGCGCACGCCCTTATTCTTGACGAAAGCCGCGGTTCCGAAGAACACGACGAGGCCCGCCGCGCTGGCGGCCACCGAGTTCTGGCACTGGTGACAGTGCATCCAGGTGCCGTCCGGCCTGGGCTCGCAAGCGGAGAACACGGTGACCCCGCCGGCGAGGAGCGCAGCACTGAGCGCCGCGGGCACGAGGGGAATAATGATGTCCTTCTTTGACACGGAGATAATTCCTTCGAGACGAACAAGTGTTGACGAGCTTTATAAAAGTATCATAAGCCTAATTTAGGTAGGGACACAACGCCTTCAGGCGCTTCTCCGTGCCAGCACGCCCGCGCAGGGCACGCCCCTGCCCGGCGCGGGCACGGCCTATTCCTCCGGCGCAATGCCACCGCCAACGTGCCACTCATCCCGCCACTGGACGCCTAAGATTGAGTCATCCCCACCAGTGAGGTGCCATTATGAATAGGATCCGCATCCGCTTCATCCGATGCATCGGAGCATCGGTAGCCACGCTCGCCTGCGTTGGCCTCTTCCCCCTATCAGCCGCTGCCACCGACGTCGACGCAGACGCCGCAACGCCAGCCGCCGCCCAATCCGGCCCACAATCAGGCACACAGTCGGGTGCGAGCACACCCACCGCACCAGCCACGCCCGAGGCACCCCCCGCCTCGCCCGAAGCCACCCCCGACCGGACAGCCTCCGCGACGCCCGAGGCCACCCCGGCCTCGTCGGACGATGCTCCCCCGACGCCCGACCCGGCGCAGCCCGAACCGGGTGACCCCGCCGAACCCGCGCCGGATAATCCCGTCGAACCCGAACCCCCAGCACCCGTCACCTCCCAGTGGGTGCACCACGCCGAGGGCTGGCGCTACGAGAGCTCGGACGGAACCTGGCTCAAGGACGGCGTCTTTGACGTCGGCGGCGTGCGCTACGCCTTCAACGCCGACGGCTTCGTGCCCCGTGGCTGGTACCGCGCGCCCGACGGCGCCTGGTACGCGTCGACCGAGAACGGCGTGCGCACCGGCTGGTACCGCGACGGCGCGGCCTGGTACCTGCTGACCGACTCCGGGGCCATGACCACCGGATGGCAGTCTCCGACGGCGCTTGGTACTACCTCGACCCCGACCGCGGCGGCATGATGGCCACCGGATGGACCACAATCGCCGGCACCTGGTACCACTTCGACGCTTCCGGCGCTATGAGCGAAGCCGCGTGGGTCTGGGCCGGAGCCTGGTACTACCTGGGCGACTCCGGCGCGATGGCCACCGGCTGGTTCCAGACGGGCGGCAGCTGGTACTACGCGGACTCGTCCGGCGCAATGGCCACCGGATGGCTGCGCGACGGCTCCTGGTACTACCTGCGATCCTCGGGTGCCATGGCCACCGGATGGCTCCAGGAGGGCGCGAACTGGTACTACCTCGACCCGAACTCCGGGGGCGCGATGGCGACCTCCTGGGCGATGGTCGACGGCAGCTGGAACTACTTCGACCGGTGGAGCGGCTTCTGGGTGTCCGGGCGCGCCAGCTTCGAGGCCGACTGGAACTACGCGAAGACCCTGTACAGCCCCACGAACTACCTGATCGTCGTCGACACGAACGCCCCGCACTGCATGACGTTCTACTGGGCGGCCGGCTCATGGCAGCCACTGACCGACATGCCCTGCTCCGTCGGCAAACCCTCCACCCCGACCGTCACCGGCACCTTCTCCATCAAGAACCGCGGCCACTCCTTCGGGCACGGGTACACCGCCTACTGGTGGACGCAGTTCCACGGCGACTACCTGTTCCACTCGGTTCTCTACCACGAGGGCACCATGTCGGTACTGGACGGGACCCTCGGCGGGCACGTGTCCCACGGATGCGTGCGCCTGCGCTACTCGGACGCCAAGTGGCTGCACGACACGATCCCCCTCGGGCACCTACGTGACGATCTACTGAGCGGCGCTTGCGGATAGGTTGCGCCCTCGCGGATAGGTTGCGCTCTCGCGGATAGGTTACGCCCTCGCGGATAGGTTACGAAGCTATCCGCATGTTCATAAGCTATCCGCATACTCGTTTCCTATCCGCGAGCGACGGGCACCTGACTGCGGACGCCTGGTGTTATAGGACATCACGTGTGGGTCGGTGGTCAGTTCCAGGAGCGGCGGACGGATGTGCTCAGTTCAGGGGTGGCCTCATTGGCTCCAGGGGTGGCACCATCGGCCGGACAGGTGGCTGCTTGGGCCCCTTCATGCGCAGGTTAACCCCACAGGTGGTAGCCCAGGCAGGCCGCCCACACTGCCACCTATCGGGCCCAGCTGCGCAGGAACGGGTTAAGGCGACCAGTAAAAGGGCCCACGCGCCACACCAGCCTCCCACCCCTCGGGGGCCAGAGGGCGGTCACCACACAAAAGTCGCACGTAATTTCCTTTGGTCAGTTTTCACTTGCGCCCTGAAACGTTGGAATTGCAACATCACTATTTCAATTCTTCAAAGGTTGACAGGGAAATTACGTGCGACATTGTTCAGCAACCACCCACAAGACCTGACCGGATCCGCCCGCACGACGGGTGCCACAGGAAACGCCAGCCCGCGCCCGGAACCCCGGCACACAGATCCCGCGCCCGGAACCCCGGCACACAGATCCCGCGCCCAGAACCCACGCACACAGATCCCGCGCCCGGAACAGACAACGACGAAGCCCCGGGATTCCAACGGAATCCCGGGGCTGGGGGCGGAGACGGCGGGATTTGAACCCGCGAGGGGCTATGCACCCCTACCTCCTTAGCAGGGAGGCGCACTCGACCGGACTATGCGACGTCTCCAGTGCCGACTACTCTAGGACATTTTTGCCGCGAACGCGAACCGCACCCGCCGCACACGCCCGAGAACCTGTCGACATGGCGGAGGGCGAGGGATTCGAACCCCCGGTGCCATTGCTGACACAACGGTTTTCAAGACCGTCTCTTTCGGCCACTCAGACAGCCCTCCAGACCTGCCTCATCCTACAGGAACAGACTCACACACGCGAAGCCGACGGTACGGGCACAGGAACCACCCACCCTGCGGCAGAGGGAGAGGTTGGGGCGGGCGCGCACCACATCTGCGGGATCGCTCCAGCGCTCACCGCGCAGCGCGAACAAAGAGGCGGACCCGGGGTACGCACGCCCCGGGTCCGATCCCAATCGCAGCTATCAGCCTCGCAGGCCGAAGAAGTTCCAGGACTTCTTGTCGGGCGCCGGCTCCTCGGGATGGTCGAGGAGGCCGCGCGAAAGCGCGGGCGCCGTCGGCGGCCACAGCGGCACGCGGATCGCGAGCATCGCCTGGATCGCGTGGTACACATCCCAGCGCGAGGACTTGGCGGGCTGGACGCTCTCATTGTGAGGACCGAGGCGGCGAATCCAGCGACCGGGCTGGGTGATCAGGTAGTCGTGGATGTAGTCAATGAAGGACCGGTAGCAGTGCTCGAAGTGCTCGACCTCGTCGATGCGATGCCCGTCGTCGAGCATGGCTCGGCGCACGGCGACGGTCGCGCACACGCCCTCACACACGACCCACTGCTGATGCTCGTCCTCGCCGGGCACAGGATCACCGTTGTCATCAACGCCGGTCGAGAAGCCGGGGGCGCCGTCGATGCGACGCCAGCCGTCGACGCGTGCGCGTTCGAAGAGTTCGGTGCCGAGCTCGAGCAGGTAGTCGGGGACGGCCCAGCCCATCGAGCGCAGGCTGGCGCGCACCTGAAGAGCGAAACGCGCGAGCTGCATGGAGTGACCGGTGACGTAGCCCTCGTGGTAGCGGCGCCCGTCGTTGCACAGCTTGCCGGCCTCGAGGCTGGGCTCCCACTCCTCGTTGTAGTACTCGGGCAGGCGCCAGTTGTTCTTGGAGGCCACCTTGTGGGCGAAGGCCGCCATCTTTTCGGCGCGATCCAGCCACTCGGGCTCGGTCGTGGCCTCGGCGGCGGCCATGTAGGCCTCGATCGTGTGGATGAGAGTGCCCAGGGCGTGGACGGGCTCAGGCTCGGTGAAGGCCTCGTCGTACTGATCCCACACGAGACCGTAGTCGTCGATCCAGTAGTCCTTCTGCTCCTGGAGCATGGTTTCGAGCAGCTCGTGGGCGCCGGGCCGGTTGGCGACGGTCGCGGCGGCGACGCCGAGCAGGGCGTAGACGGTGTGGTATTGGGACTTCACGCGGGAGGCCTCATCCCAGGGGACGCCGTGGCCATCCTCGTCGGGTTCGGGCTTGATCTGGTACCACATGCCGCCGTTGACGGGGTCGGTGAAGTACTTGGTCAGCGACTTGACAGCGTGGTCGGCGTAGCGGCGGGTGCCGGGCAGGCCCATGAGGGCACCCAGGGAGAAGATGTACGCCATGCGTCCTGTGACGGCCAGGTCGATGGACCTGGTCAGGTCCGGTTTTGCCGTCTGCGTCCAGGTGCGCGAAGCCGGTGGCCACGATGGACCCCTCGGCCTCTTCAATGAGCGCCTGCATGTTGGTGCTCAGCCAACGGTTATGTTCGATGGAATCAAACCATCCCACGATGTTCCTCCTGCCAAAACAGCCACGGTCTGCGGTGACCGACCTCTCATAGGATAGTCGCTCCCTCCCTCATTTGGGAATACGTCCATCCACGCGCTCCTCAATCGGGGACGAGGCCGGGGCGCAATATGCGCTGACCTGCGGTTTTGCGCCCGCTCGGCCACGGCCTCGTACCAGGAAAAGAAATGAGCTGTTTCACGCCGTGGACGGACCTACGCAGAAGTGGAGGTTACGTGCAACACTGTCCCTATGCATGATCGAGCTGGCACACGTGCCCTTCCAGAAGACCTCATCAACGTCGACGATGTCATCTCCGCCTACTACGACATCGTCCCCGACCCGACCGACGTGGGACAGCGCGTCGCGTTCGGAACGTCGGGCCACCGCGGCGCTTCGCTGGACGGTAAGTTCAACGAGGCGCACATCATCGCCATCACCGCGGCGATCATCGAGTACCGCACGTCGCAGGGTATCAACGGACCGCTGTTCATCGGCCGTGACACGCACGCCCTGAGCGAGCCCGCGTGGCGTACCGCCCTGGAGGTCCTCGCGGCCGCCGGCATCGACACGCGCATTGACTCGCGCGGCTCCTACACGCCGACCCCCGCCGTGTCTGTCGCGATCCTGGGCGCGAACGGCGCGCCGGCGAATCTGCGCACCGAGGGCGACGGCCTGGCCGACGGCATCGTCGTGACCCCCAGCCACAACCCGCCGCGCGACGGCGGCTTCAAGTACAACCCGCCTCACGGCGGCCCCGCTGACACGGACGCGACCGGTTGGATCGCGGCGCGCGCGAACGAGCTGCTGGATTCGGGCGAGTGGAAGGACGTTCCGCGCGTCACCGGCTCCGAGCTGCTGCACGACCCGAACATCAAGCCCTTCGATTACCTGGAGTTCTACGTCTCGCAGCTGGACCAGGTTGTCGACATTGAGGCGATCCGCAACGCGGGCGTGCGCATCGGCGCCGACCCGCTGGGCGGCGCGTCCATCGACTACTGGGCGGCCATCGGCGAGCGTTACAGCCTGGATCTGACGGTCGTCAACCCCGAGGTGGACCCGGCGTGGCCGTTCATGACGCTGGACTGGGACGGCAAGATCCGCATGGACTGCTCCTCACCCTACGCGATGGCGTCTCTGCGTCAGGCCATGACCCCCGACGCCGAGGGCAACACCCCCTACGACATCGCGACCGGCAACGACGCGGATTCGGATCGCCACGGCATCGTCACCCCCGACGGCCTGATGAACCCGAACCACTTCCTGGCTGTGGCCATCGAGTACCTGTTCACGCACCGTCCCGGGTGGAGCGAGGATGCGGCCGTGGGTAAGACCCTGGTGTCTTCCGCACTGATTGACCGCGTCGTGGCCGCCATGGGCCGCAAGCTGATCGAGGTGCCCGTGGGCTTCAAGTACTTCGTGCCCGGCCTGCTGTCCGGCACCGTCGGTTTCGGCGGCGAGGAGAGTGCGGGAGCCTCGTTCCTGCGCAAGGACGGCACCGTGTGGTCGACCGATAAGGACGGCATCATCCTGGCGCTGCTCGCCTCGGAGATCCTGGCCGTGACTGGCAAGACCCCGTCGCAGCTGCATAGGGAGCAGGTGGAGCGCTTCGGCGCTTCCGCGTACGCTCGTATCGACGCGGCTGCCTCCCGCGAGGAGAAGGCGAAGCTCGCGGCCCTGTCCGCGGACGACGTGACCGCGACCGAGCTGGCCGGGGATCCGATCGTCGCGAAGCTGGTGCGCGCGCCCGGTAACGATGCGCCCATCGGCGGCCTGAAGGTGACGACAGAGTCCGCGTGGTTCGCGGCTCGCCCGTCGGGCACCGAGGACGTGTACAAGATCTACGCGGAGTCCTTCAAGGGTGCCGAGCACCTGGCCGAGGTCCAGGAGGCCGCCAAGCAGGTCGTGTCCGACGCCCTGAACGGCTGAACACGTTGACAAGGCCCGCCTGAGGCGGGTTGAGGGGGCGGCGCTCATGCGAGCGCCGCCCCCGCGTCGTGCCACGCTGGGTGTCCGGGCTATGACGATGGCTCGGGCGCAGTGGCCTGCACGCAATAGGCCTAAGCCTCAACACATTCACATGCGAATCGACGGCAGCTATGCGCGGCACACACGGACTACGGTGGCTATACTGGCAGGCAGGACAGGGGCTGAAACGGATACTTGGCAGCGCGAGCTGTTAGATGATGACCGCGAAACCCGGTGATCAAGTGCCCAAGGACAAAAAGCCTTCGCGGCGGCAGACTGATACCACGTCCTGCAAACCCCCTTCCCTGTGGGTTGGGGGTTTCGTGCTATCTGCTGGGCCCAGTTGGTGCGCGGGGACCATTTTCACGGCGATTACCCATAGAAATATGGGACGCTGGCCGTTACCGTGGTGGTAGTTCGATACGTCGGTGAGCCGACGCCTCCCACCAGCACCAGGAGCGCCCACATGAGCGAGGCACCCAGCCCCGCCGCCCGAGACGGCGGACCACGCGAGCACGCCCCGGCCTCGTCAAGAAAACCGCGCACGAGCCCAGCGATCCCACCCCTTCCCAAGGCGCGCCTGGCCTTCCTGATCCTCGCGGGCGCGGCCCTGCTCACAGGCCTGGACGCCTCACTTGTGCGCCTGGGCGCCCTGGCACCCGTGGCCTCGACGAGCCTGGGGACCGTGCACGGACTCCTCATGATCTACGGGTTCCTGGGCACCGCGATCTGCCTGGAGCGCGCGGTTGCCCTCCAGTCCGACGGGCGACGCCCGTGGGCCTACGCCGCTCCCCTCCTGACCGGTGCGGGCGGCATCAGCGCGGTCGTCATCTCCCTGAACGAGGCCGCGCGCGCCACCCTCGCGAGCCTTCCGCTCCCCCGCTACCTGGCCGCCCACCTGAGCGGCTTCGCGCCCGAACGGATGATGCCCGGCTTCCTCATCACCCTCGGCATGGCGCTGTTGACGGCCATCTACTGCTACGTGTGGGCGCGCCGGCAGGCCACCCACGCGGTCCTCATCCAGCTGATGGGCGCACTCATCGGCCTGGGCGGCATCCTCCTGTGGTGGCGAGGCCTCGAGACGCCGCGCGCGGTGCCCTGGTGGCTGGCGTTCCTGATCGTCACGATTATCGGCGAGCGCGTCGAGCTCGCGCGCCTCGCCTTCGCGTCCGGCTCCACCGAGCGGCGCATCACCGCCGAGAGCGCCGCACTCATGGTGGGACTGACCGTCGCGCTCTACTCCCCCACGATCGGTTACCCCCTGATCGGCCTGAGCCTGGGTGTCCTCATGGCCGACACCGCGTGGCACGACGTCGCGCGCGGCACCGTGCACATGAAGGGCCTTCCGCGCCTGGCGGCCATGTGCATGCTGAGCGGCTACGCGTGGGCGCTCGTGCCCGCACTCATGTGGGTGATCGCGCCGCCCGCCTTCGACGGATACGGCTACGACGCCGGCGTCCACGCGATCACGATTGGCTTCGTCGTCTCCATGCTGCTGGCCCACGCGCCCGTCATCATCCCGGCGGTTGCCCGCCGCGAGGTCCCCTACCACGTCGCCATGTGGGTCCCCTTCGCGTTCCTGCAGGTCGCTCTCCTCGTCCGTCTCCTCGCGGGCGCGCGCGAGGCCGCCTACCCGTGGCGCTTGGGCGGCACCCTCGGGGTCGTCGGCATGCTCCTGTTCGTGGGCACGACGCTGACGGTGACGATTCGCCGGGCGCGCGCGGCCTCGCGCGAGATCGGGCCCGGGGACGAGGCCGGGGCCAGGCCTGCGGCTCCCGTGTCCTCGGGCGGACGGGAGGCACGATGACCAAGCCCCGTGTTCCCCGCACCGACCGCGTGACCACGATCTGGATGTGCACGGCGGCCGTTGCCGCAGCTGTCACGATCGTCGCCCGAGGCCGCATCCCGCAGAACCTGTGGACGATGATCCACCTAGTGACCCTCGGCGTCCTGTCGAACGGGATCTTCCAGTGGTCCTGGTACTTCACGCGGGCGCTTGCCCACCTGGCGCCAGACGACCGACGCGCGGGGCGTGACAACACCGTGCGCATCACGGCGTTTAATCTCTCCCTGCTGCTGCTCATCGGCGGCATGTGGGCGAGCTTGTGGCACGCGACCGTCACGGGCGCGACCGTTGTCGGCGCGATCGCGGCCTGGCACGGGTGGGCGCTGCTCACCGCTTCCCGCGAGCGCCTGGCCTCGCGTTTCGCGGTTATCATCCGCTACTACATCGCGGCGGCGTTCTTCCTGGTGGTCGGCGCGACGCTGGCGGGTTTCGTCACGGCGGCCATGTTCGATGCGAATGCGCCCGCGTGGCTGGCCGAGGCCCGAGACCGCCTGACGGTCGCACACGCGCTGGCGGGGGTCGCCGGATGGGTGGGCCTGACGATGGGCGGCACGCTCGTGACGCTGGGGCCAACCGCGATGCGCACGCGCATGGATCCGCGGGCCGTTTCCTTCGCGACGAGCGCCCTGCCCCTGTGGGTGGCGGCGCTTCTCGTCGCCGGCACGGGCGCTGTGGCCGGGTCGATGCGCGTGACTTCCGTGGGTCTCCTCGTCGTCGTGGGCACGGCCGCCCTGGGCGTGGGCGTTCCGTTGGTGCGCGCGGCGCTGATAAAGGGGCCCGCCGAGTACGGCGCGTGGTCCCTCATGCTGGGCGCCGCCTGGATTCTCGTCGCGGGCGCGGGAGCGTCCCTGCGCGCCTTCGAGGCGGCGGACGCGACCGGCCTACGCGCGGCGTTCCTCGCGTGGATGCCGATCCTGGGCGCGGCAGGCCTCGGCCAGCTCTTCGTCGGCGCACTCACCTACCTGATGCCCGTCGTCATCGGCGGCGGCCCGTCCGCGGTTCGCGTCGGCGTCGGCGTGCTCGAGGCCGCAGCCCCCATCCGGGAGGCGGCTCGCAACGTGGCCGCGATCCTCGCGCTCGCCGTCGCATCCCTGGGCGGAACCTCCGCCGAGCGCCTCACTATCGCCGCGTGGGTGGTCCTGTTGGCCACCTACGTCGTCGACATCGTCCTCATGGCCCGCTGCGGCGTGGCCCAGGCGCGCGCCAAGCGCGCCGCCGATTCATCCCCCACCACACAAGGAGGTCGCCGTGGCTGACCTGAATCTGTCCGCTTCGCCGTCGCCCGGAGGCGTCAATCCGAAGGCATCCTCACCGACAGGGCCCGCGACGGGAACCCCCAAGCTGCGCATGAGCCCGACGGGCGACCACTCGCCCGTGAGCCGCACCGCAGGCGCGGTCATCGGTGTCGTCTCCGTCGTGGCGCTCGCGCTGGCGATCTTCCTGTCCAACCCGTCCGCGCCCACCACGCAGGGCACGGGCACGGGGACGGGAACCACGGCCTCGTCCGTGACGCCGACCGGGCACACGACCCGCGTGTCCGTGGGCGTCGAGGGCATGGCGTTCACGCCCAACCATATCGAGGTGCCGGTCGGGGACCGTCTCATCATCGACTTCACGAACTCGGGGGATCAGCGCCACGACCTGGTGTTCGAGACGGGCGTGTCCTCCGGATCGCTCGCCACGGGCGAGACGAAGGAACTCGACCTCGGCGTCATCTCCGGGGACGTCGAGGGGTGGTGTTCCCTGCCGGGTCACCGCGAGATGGGCATGACCCTGCACGTGCAGGCCACGGGCGCATCCTCGTCGTCCTCGGACTCCTCGGGCACCTCGGCCTCGGGCAGCCACACAGGCCACGGGCACGACCACGGCCAGGACGCCGCCGCGGGACCCGCCACCCCGACGGCCCTGACCGACTACGCGGCGACCATCGACGCGCGCGACCCGGTGCTGCCGTCGGCCACGAACGAGACCGAGCGTCACTACACGTTCACGGTCACCGAGCAGACCGTGAACGTCACCAGCTCGCTCACGCGCGAGTCGTGGACCTTCAACGGGGACGCGCCCGGCCCGATCCTGCGCGGACACATCGGCGACACCTTCCACATCACGCTCGTGAACAACGGGACGATGAGCCACTCGCTGGACTTCCACGCGGGCCTCGTCGCGCCCGACAACGTCATGCGCTCCATCGAGCCCGGGCAGACCCTCGAGTACACCTTCGTCGCGAAGAACGCGGGTATCTGGCTCTACCACTGCTCGACCGCTCCCATGTCGATGCACATCGCGAACGGCATGTTCGGTGCCGTCATCATCGACCCGACCGACCTGGATAAGGTCGACCGCGAGTACGTCATGGTCGCCTCCGAGCTCTACCTGGGCGCGGACGGGCAGAGCGCCGACGCCTCGCTCCTGTCGGCCCTGCAGCCCAACGCGATGGCCTTCAACGGCGTGCCCTTCCAGTACAAGGCGCACCCAATCCAGATTAAGACCAACGAGCGCGTGCGCGTGTGGGTCATGGACGCGGGCCCGAACCTGGCGACCACCTTCCACGTCGTGGGCACCCAGTTTGACACCGTGTGGCGCGAGGGTGCCTACACGATCCGCGGCGGCGGGTCCGGCGGCGGCTGGGGCCAGGTCCTTACCCTGGGCGCCGCAGAGGGCGGCTTCGTCGAGTTCACGCCGCTCGAGGCCGGCCACTACTCTTTCGTCAACCACGCTCTCTCCCTGGCGGAAAAGGGCCAGACCGGCGTCTTCGAGGTGACCGACTGAGCCTGTCCCCGATAACCCGCCACGGCCTCGTCCCTCATCGACGAGGCCGTGGCTGCGTCCCGCTCTCGCGCGCGGTAAGGGGTTAGCTACACCCCATCACGACCGGCATTGCCGCACTCCGACCGACGATAGAATAAGGGGATGCTGGGTACCTATCTCGACATTCTGCGTTACCGTCAGGCCTGGAAATTCTCCGCGGCTGGACTTGTGCTACGCATGCCGATGTCCATGGTGGGACTGTCAACGATCCTGATGGTGCGCGCCGAGTACGGCAACTACACGCTGGCCGGCGCCGTTGCCGCGGTCAACATCATCGTCATGGCACTCTGCGCGCCCATCCTCGCGCGCCGCGTCGACCGCTACGGGCAGCTGCGCGTCATGGGCCCCGCGTGGACGATCTCGGTCCTGTCGATGTCCGCGCTGGTCGCCGCCGTCTTCATGCACGCCCCGGCGTGGACGCTCTTCATTCCGGCCGCCCTCGCGGGTGCCACGTGGGGAGCGCCCGGCGCGCTCGTGCGCTCGCGCTGGTCGACGATCCTGCACAAGCCGGGCCAGCTGCCGACCGCCTACGCCCTCGAGTCTGCGGTCGACGAGTTCGTCTACATCGTGGGGCCCGTGCTCTCCACGGTCCTGGGCACCGCGGTGCACCCCGCGACCGGCCTGGCTATTTCCATCGTCTGCCTGGCCATCGGCGGCGCGCTCTTCCTCTCGCGCCGCTCCTCCGAGCCCGCGATCATCCCCTACGATCCAAACGCCCCGCGCGAGTCCGTCATCCGCAAGCCCGTCGTCCTCGTCATGGCCGCGACCTACATCGGCATGGGCATGACGTTCGGCGCGATGGAAGTATCGATGGTCAGCTTCACCGAGGAGCTCGGCACCCCCGCCCTCGGCGGCATTCTCCTCGCGCTGTTCTCCATCGGCTCACTGACGGCCGCCCTCGTGTACGGCGCGCGCACGTGGAGGCGTCCCACCTGGCAGCTCTTCGTGATCGGCGTGATCGCAATGGCCATCGGCATGAGCCTCTTCCCCGTAGCCTTCAACGTCTGGACGATGGTCATCGTCATCCTCATCACGGGCCTCACCTGCGCTCCCACGATGACGAACGTCAACGTCATCATCCAGAAGTCCGTCTCCCCCGCGAAGCTCACCGAGGGCCTGACCTGGATGTCGACCTCGATCAACCTGGGCACCTCGCTCGGCACGGCTATCGCCGGACCGGCGATCGACGCGACCGGCGCACGCGGCGGCCTGTTCACCATGTCCGGTGCGGGCTGGGCGATGGTCGTCCTCATGCTCATCGGCCTGCCCGCCCTGCGCAAGAGCGAAGCCCAGCCGACCCCGCAGCTGCCCCTCGACTGAGCGGGTTCTTCGCATGTAAGGGTGTGGGAGGTGTTGGAGTGGGCCGGAGTGCAGGTGGCGGCGTGGGCGGCGTGCCCATCCTGCCGCCAGTAGGGCCCGGCTGCGCATGGAGGGGTGCGGCGGTGAGTGGTTCGGTGTGCCAGTTCCGCGTTTGTTCTTGTTTGTTGGGGCAGTGCACCCGATCCGTAGGCAATGCACCTCTTCTGTTCGGGTGCACCGCCACGTAACGGGTGCACTGCCACATAACGGGTGCAGCGCCCCATATCGGGTGCAGTGCCCCTGTGCTTCTGGCAGTTGTGGTGGTTGCCGGGGATGTGGGCGTCTTCTGAGCTTGAGTTGTCTGCTTGGGTTGTCTTCCGGGCTTGGGGCACTTCGTGGGGTCATTGTGGTGCCTCATGTTGTGGTTCCTCAGAAATGTCGCACGTAATTCCCCGACATGTATTTCAAACATTGAAATCACATCGTTGGAATTCTGCGGTTTTCCCGATATCTATGAAAAGTTAGGGTACCCAAATTACGTGCGACTTTTGGTTGATGAGGCGCCCAAGGCGAACTCCTGTGTTCGGTCGTCGTCTCACGACACTGTCCACGATCCCCGGGACGCTTCGAACACCACCCCACACCCCACAATGCGAAGAGCCACTAATCGGCGCACGACAGTGCCGCCGGCGCTCGCACTTCGCGAACACCGGCGGCACCGATGAATCAGAACGCCCTTTCGTTCATCGTCGAACCCGAGCCATCGACCGGCATGGCTCGCTGATAGAGGCCAGACGTGTAGGTAACGTGCACGTCGTCTCCATCGACCGCGAAGCGCCACCAGAGGGTAAAGTGGCTCGACGTCCCATCCGCGTAGGCTAGCGTCACCCCGGTCTCGTGCAGATCAATTGGGGATTTCCAGACGGCGACGTCCTCGGGTGAATCATCAAAGGACACCCTCATGCCCTCGGCGCTGTGCCCACGCAGGCGCTGCAGGCACACGCGAGATTCCTCGCCGCGCACGCACCGCTGAATTTCCTGCTCGGCATCCACGTGAACATCGTTGTAGTCACGCTCCGACAAAACAGCGCTCAGCTGATAGTTTCCACCGAGGGAAACGGGGATGCTATCCGATTCCCCGGACCACCACTCATTGCCCTGAGTGTCGCTCAGAACATGGCGCCAGTGATGAGCGAGCGGGAAGACGCGAAGCTCGTACACCCCGGGGTAGCCCGATCGAATAATACGCCACTGTGACCCGCTGAGGGCCGTGGGACCCACTTGCGCGAACTCGTAGTCGTCTCCGAACGTCGCCGCCGCGAAGACCGAGTCGAGAACAACCGTTGACTCTCCGTATAGTGCCCATCTAGGTGCCACCATCCCGTCACGGGGGATCCCTCGCTCTCATCGCGAGTGAGGCTTAACTGGTACTCCTGCTCGACACCTCCCACGAGCAGGCGGACCTTCGCACTGCACCTGACGTGCCTCTCCCCGCAATCTTTGCTCACCGTCACATCCAGCAGCTGCGGGGCTTCAACGCGCAGCTCCGAGATGTCGTCGCCAACCCTGCACGACCTTCCGTTACACTGCTTGTCCCGGGCGGGAATGACCTTTTCAGCCTCCGAGTACTTCCCGTCGATGATCAGCTGGACGTAGGCTCGCACGGCCTGTTCAGGCGTGATCTGAGAACGCAGAAAGTCCTCATACGCGGTACATCCCAAGACCCCGAGGACCAGCAGGAGTGCCAGCCCCACAAACGCTCCCGGCCCGCGCTTGACATAGCGAATCAGCCTCATCGTCATCCCCTTCTCTCCTTCTCCCACGGGGGGAGATCAGTTTCCCAACGTGATGCTCACCGTGCCCGTCGAGTCTTGCGAGTATCGCCACTTCACCCGAACAAACTCCCTGCGTCCATCGGGGAATGTCACCTCCACCGAGAGGGTGTCCTCCTCGGTCACAGAGTCAAGACTCGGGCGGTTCCGAAGACGGGTACCGACCGCCAGCACAGCCCCTTCCTCACCCTTCCCGGACAGTTGGCGAGTGCACACAGGGGACGGCTCGCCACGCAGACAGGCACGGAGCTCGCGCTCAACCTGGACGTACAGCTCGTCGTAGTCCTCGGGTGCCATGACCGCTTCGATTGCCATTTCCTCCCCCAAAGAGAAGGGGACAGAATCATAATCGCCATAATCCACCTCCTGATTATTCCGATCGCGTATCAGCACAAGCCACCGGTCGGCAATCTTCGTGACATTGAGGTCGTACATGGCAGGATATCCTCGCATCGTGATGTACTCCCACGAGTAGCTCCTCCGCCCGGAACCAATGCCATACCCCCGATAGACCTCAAGGTCGCCAACACTCGCAGACGCAAAGGCATCATCGATCCTGATCATTGATTGACTCTGCCAGGGCTTATCAATCATCCATCCGCCCACCGTTCGCACTCCCGGGGTCGGGTAGTGCTCAGGCTGTTTAACGATGGTAAAGCTGCCCCACGATTCCTTTCCCCCAAGGGTGTATCGAACGAGCACCTGATAGCTCTCGTTGTTCCGCTCCGCGCTTCTTGGCTTGACCGTCAGCTCGACCAGCTGCGGATATTCAATGGGCGTGGCGAGCGATGGATCGAGAAAGCAGTCGCCACGAGAACACGTGCGCGACTCGACTTTCGCGTACTCCTCAGCCTCCGCGTAGCGACCCGTGAAGATTAGATCAACGTACTCGCGCGCGAGCGTCTCGGGAGTCTGAGGCTCAGTCGCAGGCAGGTCTCGATACCAGGATGCCAAGCCGACCCCGCACGCAAGCAGGAGAGCGAGCCCGACAATGGCACCCGGTCCACGTTTAACGAATCGACAGACGACGATGCCTAATTGCAGCAGTAGTCGCATGGTTTCCCCTCCAGTTGCAGCGACGATTCCCCACGCTGGGAAAGACCTGTCACATGCATCTTCACACCCTTTTCCTACACGGTCAGCCTACCATGGGCCACTCGCTCCCAAAATCCCCGATCCTTGCGCCACCGGGGCCGCGAGGCCCTATGATTGCCCTGATGTTGCTTCGACCCCCTCTCATCGACGACGAGTCCCCCTCACTCGCCCTGGCACTGACCGCCGGCGCGGGTGAATTCGCGTCAACCCTGCTGGTCGCGGCCATGTCGAAAGGCTGGTTCTACCCTGGAGTCGTCGGTTTTGGCGGCATCGGCTCCCAGCGCAGCGCCCGCATCCTCGGCCGCGTCCTCATGGCCCGCGGTGACGACTCCCGCACGTGGCTGCAAAACCGCCGCGGATGGCGCCAGTTCTTCAACGCGCAGGTCCCCCGCCAGCCTGTCCTCGTGACGGTGGGCACCGCCCGCAGGCTCGCCTTCGCGGACCGCGGCGGCTTCGTCGATATGACGGTGCTCGGCCACGGCCTCGAACCCGGCTGGCACAACGCCACCATCCAGGTGCTGCACGCGGGCGACGTGCGCGCCCTCGGCCTCTCCGAAGACACGGCCTCCAAACTCGCTACCACGCTGCGCACCGCGACCCCCCTGCCGACCCCGCCCTCGGCGATGTACGAGCGCCCCCGCAAGGGCCGCATCCGCGCCGGGCGCCCGGCCCGCGTGCGCGTGCGCATCATCTCCGACGACGAACACTTCGGCGTCGTCTCCGACATCGACGACACCGTCATGGTGTCGATGCTCCCGCGCCTGGTCACGGCCGCCAGGCACGCCTTCCTGGACCGCGTCTCCTCCCGCGAGGCCGTCCCCGGCATGGCCGACCTGCTGACGACCCTCACGACCTCCTCAGCAACATCGGAAGGGGTGCCGGAAGGCACGCACTCCCCCATCATGTACCTGTCGACCGGCGCGTGGAACGTAGTGCCCACGCTGCGTTCGTTCCTGGAGCGCTCCGGCTACCCGGCGGGTGGATTCCTCATGACGGACTTCGGCCCCTCGAATACGGGCTGGTTCCGCTCGGGGCCCGAACACAAGCGCCGCGAGCTGCGCCGCCTGGCCCGCATGTTCCCACACGTGCGCTGGCTCCTCGTGGGCGACGACGGCCAGCACGACCCCGAGATTTACGCGGAGTTCGCCCGCGAGCACCCCCAGTGCGTCGCCGGCATCGCGATCCGTTCCCTGTCCGAAATCGAGCAGTTCATGGCGCACGGCAGCTTCGAGGCCATGGTGCCCGACGCCCTGTGGACCGTCCCCGAGCGCATCCCCGTGTGGTACGGGTCGAACGGGCACGCGCTGCTCGACAATATACGAGGCCGGGGCACAGCAGGTCCCCTCTCCCAGCACTGAGGAGGGGCGGGACGCGCGCTGCCCACCGCCCCGACAAGCAGGAAGGCCGCCCCGAGGGGCGGCCTTCCGCGTTGCTTATTCCTCCGGTCTCAGGAGCCCGACATCGGGCGGCACTTCGCGGGCTGTGCGATGGGGTCGGTGGACTTCAGGACGCGCTGGACGTCCTCGGCGCTCATCGCGTCGTCGTAGAAGGTACCGAGTTCAACCGTGACGGCGGCGTCCTGCGAATCAGTCAGGCGCACGTGAGCGCCCGGGAAGAAGCGCGCCACGGAGTAGGCGTTGTCGACACCGTTCGGGCCTGCGGTGATGCGCACCCTGCCCGTGTACTCGATGTCGTCGTTCTTGGGTTCTTCCGTCTGGAATCCGGCGGTCGTGAGCATGTCCGTGGCCTTGGAGGCCAGGCCCTGATGCTGGGTCGTGTTGATGACAGTGACCGACACCTGCGAAGGGGACACGGGCTTCGAGTCCGCCGTCGGGCACGGGATGTCGCCCACCTCGGCGTACTTGACCTTCACAGAGAAGTCGTTACCGAAGGGAACCGACACGATTCCCGAGAACACGAGGGCCGCTGCTGACGCAATAGCGATCAGCGCGACACCCACGATCGCGAAAGTCAGGTTCTGGCGCTGCTGGCGCTCGCGCAGGAACCGCTGACGCGGCGTGAGGGCAGGGCTGGGCTCATTCGGTGTACTCACGGTCTCAACACTATCGAATAGGAGCACCCCGAGGCCAGACAACGCCCCGTCGGGAGCGTTACATCTCGCCACACCCCACCCCGCGATACAGTAAGGGCACCCTAAGATCAGGCCCCGGCCTCGTCCCCAAAACAACCCGACAAAAGGACCGCGATGAGCTTCCTGGACACCGACCTCCTTGCCCGCATCCACGAGCGCGCCGCCGAGGCTGACGCGACCAACACCTACCCCGAGCGCGATCTCGCCGACCTGCGAGACGCCGGCTACCTCGCGGCCTTCGTCCCCACCGAGTTCGGGGGTGCCGGCCTGAGCCTGACCGAGATCGCCGCCGAGCAGACGGCGCTGGCCAAGGCCGCGCCCGGCACCGCGCTGGGCATCAACATGCACCAGATTATCGTCGGCCTGGGCCGCTACCTGGTCGCCCACGGCAACGCGCGCGGCGAGCAGATCCTGCGCGACGCCGCCGCCGGCGAGGTCTTCGGTTTCGGGATCTCCGAACCCGGCAACGACCTCGTGCTCTTCGGTTCGACGACGCGCGCGACCGCGACGGCAGACGGCGGGTACTCCTTCGAGGGCACCAAGATCTTCACCTCCCTGTCCCCCGTGTGGACGCGCCTGCTGATCTTCGGCCGCGCGGAGACCGAGGAGGGCCCCAAGTCCGTGTTCGGCATCGTCCACCGCGACGACGAGGGCTACTCGATCAAAGGACGACTGGAACACGCTGGGCATGCGCGCCACCCAGTCCATGACGACGCTCCTTCAGGGCGTCACCGTGCCCGCCGATCGTATCCTGACGATCACGGACCCGGGCCCGAGCGCCGACCCGGTCATCTTCGGCATCTTCTCCCACTTCGAGATCCTGCTGGCCGCCACCTACCAGGGCGTGGGCGAGCGCGCCGTCGAGGTGGCCGCCGAGCACGTGGCGCGCCGCCGCTCCGTGAAGAACCAGACGACCTACTCCAACGACCCCGACATCCGCTGGCGCATCGCCGAGGCAGCCCTCACCATGAACGCCGTCGGCCCCCAGATCCGGGAACTGGCTCGCGACATTGACGCGGGCGTGGACCGCGGCCGCTCCTGGATGCCCCAGCTCTCCGCCGCGAAGAACGCGGCCGCCGAGGCCACGCTGCGCGCCGTCGAGCAGGCCATGCGCGCGTGCGGCGGCAGCGCCTACTACAACACGCACGAGCTCTCGCGCCTGTACCGCGACGCGCTCGCCGGCCTGTTCCAGCCCTCCGACCAGGAGTCCCTGCACGCCGCGTGGGCGAACCTGATCCTGGGTCCCATCGAGAAGCCGCAGTAACGTCCCCGGGGACGAGGCCGGGGCCGGGCGCCGCTGCACGGTGAATCCCCGCCCGGGGCCGTGAGCGCGCCGGTACGCTGCGAGCGTGGCCCCGCCCGGGCCTCGAGCACCACCAAAGAAGCGGACCCCGAGGACATCCTCGGGGTCCGCTCACAATCGCGTCGCGTTACTGGTTCCATTCGAAGTCGGAGGGGAAAATCTCGCCGGTCGAGCCGGTCATCCAGCCGGCGCGGGCCAGAGCGAAGGACTTGCCGGACTTGGTGTTCCAGCAGGTCACGCCGTCCGCCGTGGAACGGCACGCGTAGTCGCCCTTCGTGGCGGCCACGCCGTGCGCGATGGTGTCCCCACCCGAGGGCATAGAGCTCTCGCACGACTGGGTGGACTCGTCCTTCGTGGCCTTCAGGACGCCGACCTTGCCGCCGGTGCAGGAGGCGTAGCCTTCCTCGGCCCAGTTGCTTTCGGCGATGCCACAGCTGACGCCGGTGTCCGAGAAGGAGCAGGTGATGTTGCGCGAGGGCATGGTGAAGCTATCGACCTTCACCGCGCCCGCGGGAGCCGGGTACTTGACCGGCTCGCTGGTGGTGGCGCTGGCCGACGGCTGGGGGCTCGTCGAGGAGGACGCCGAGGACGTCGGGTTCGAACCGCCCGCGGGGCCCTCGTATCCGCGCGTGAACACGAAGATGACGATGCCCAGGAGGATCGCCGCGATGACGCCCAGGCTGACGAGCACGATCGCCATGATCGACAGCGGGCGGCGCTCACTCGGAGCCTTGCTGGCCGCCGACTGAGCCGCCGACTGGGCGGCCGGGGTGGCGGTGGGCACGGGCTGCGGGATCTGCTGGGTGGTCTGGGTGCTCGCCGAGGCCGAGGCAGGCGATCCCCCAGCGGTGGGGTACGAGGAGGAGACCACGGGGGACGGGTACACGGCCGTCGCATCGGGATCCTGCGCGGCCGTGTTGCCCATGATCGACTGGCGCTGCACCTGGGCGACGACCTGCTCGCGCGCTCCCACCTTCGGGACCGGCTTGTTCGCGCCCGCGACAGCGGTGTAGGGGGTCGTGCGCTCGACCTGGGAGTACGAATTCACGCCGCCCTGACCCAGCACGTACATGCCGGACTCGGAGGTGCGGATCGACGAACCCGCAACGGCGCCGGACACGTCGCCGTGCATGACGAGGTAGCCGTTGGAGTCGATGTAGCCGTCATAGTCATCGCGCGCCTCAAGGGCGGCGTTAATCGCCGGATCGTTGAACTGGTGCAGCCAGTCCAGCAGCCCACGATAAGCACGGGGATGCGCGGCCACGACCGGACGCAGCTCGGGGTAGCGGTACGCCAGTTGGCGCAGCGCCTCGGCGTCGGTCGACGGGTCCTGGGCTGCCGCCGCAGGATTATCGAAATGCAGCTCTTCTGCCATCGGTGCTCCAGACTTCATCGGTCACGCGGTTATTCCACAATACCGCGCTCACGCGCCACAGGTGAAACCTTGTCCGGTTTCCTGACCACGATACGGCTCTGTCACTTGACAAAACCCCTACAAGTTATGTCGGAAGACGAAGGTGTCAAAATTAAGCTCCTCGATATCGGCCGCGAGCGCGCACACCTGATCGTCCCATCCGCCGCGCGAGGCCTCAAAACCTTCCGGGGTACCGAATTCTCGTGCCTGCTGGAGCGCAAAGGACTTGACGCCCATCCGTCGAGCCGCGCGAGCAACGGCCAAACCGTCGCCCGGACCGTCTGGATAAACGGTCAGGCGCACCTCGTGGTCGACCTCGGGATGGTCCAGGACGACGCCCAGGGATTCCCATGCGCGCGCCCCGGCACCCGGTCGACCGGCCACGGCCTCGTAGTTATCGCGCGTGGCCTTCACGTCGATGCCCACCCAGTCCACGAGGCCGGCGCCCAGCAGTCCTCAAGGCGCCGCGGGTAGGGGCCGGCCGTGTGCAGGCCAACGCCGAAGCCGAGCTCGCGCACGCGCGCCATCGCCGCGCCGAGGGCGATCTGGCGGGTCGCCTCGCCGCCGGAAAACACGACCCCGTCGAGAAGGCCACGCCTGCGCGCCAGCAGGTCCTCGAGCGCGCTCCACGCGACCACACCCGGAATGCGCGGGTCGATGATCGCGCTGTTATGGCAGTAGGGGCACGCCCACGGGCACCCCTGCAAGAACAGGGACGCCGCGAACTTCCCCGGCCAGTCCACGGTCGACATCGGCACGAGGCCCGCGATCTGTAGGTCGTCCGGCGTCCACTCGTGCGCATCCCGCCCCCTGACGAGGCCGGGGACGCTCAGGCTCAGCGTGCCCTCCCGGGTCGCCCCGGCCTCGTCGTCGTGGGGACGAGCGCTCACGTCAGCGGCTCCCCGCGGGAGGGAACGCGCTGACGAGCTCGCCGTGCGCATCCGCAGCGCTCTCGGAGAACATCTGACGCTCGTGGTACTCGCCCTTCTTGCCGATGTTGAAGGACTGGACCGGACGGAAGTAGCCCATGACGCGCGTCCACACCTCGCAGGCCTGCGGCTCCGCGTGGGGGTGGGCGGCCGCGCACTTTCTCGCAGGTGAAGTGCTCGCCGGCCAGGTAGCCGTGGACCGGGCAGATCGAGAAGGTCGGCGTGATCGTGATGTAGGGGACCTTGAAGGCCGTCAGCGAGCGGCGCACCATCTCCTTACAGGCCTCGCCCGAGGACACGCGCTCACCCATGTACAGGTGCAGGACCGTGCCGCCCGTGTACTTGCCCTGCAGGACCTCCTGATCCTCAAGGGCCTGGAACGGGTCGTCCGTGTAGCCCACGGGAAGCTGCGAGGAATTCGTGTAGTAGGGCTCGTCCGGCGTGCCCGCCTGGATGATGTCGGCGAAGCGCTTGCGATCCTCCTTCGCGAAGCGGTAGGTCGTGCCCTCCGCGGGGGGTGGCCTCCAGGTTGTACATGTGGCCAGTGGCCTCCTGGAGCTGGACCATGCGCTCGCGCACCCGATCCAGGACGCGCACGCACATGTCGAAGCCGCGCGGGTCCGTCAGGTCGTAGGCATCGTCGCTGAAGTTGCGCACCATCTCGTTCATACCGTTGACGCCGATCGTCGAGAAGTGGTTGTCGAGCGTGCCCAGGTAGCGCTGCGAGTAGGGGAAGAGGCCGTGGTCCATGTGGTACTGAATGGTCTCGCGCTTGATTTCGAGGGACTTCGAGGCCAGGTCGATGAGCTCATCCATGCGCGCGACGAGGCCCTCCTCGTCCCCCTTGTAGAGGTAGCCGAGGCGCGCCATGTTCAGCGTGACCACGCCGATCGAGCCGGTCAGCTCGGCCGAGCCGAAGAGGCCGTTGCCGCGCTTAAGGAGCTCGCGCAGGTCCAGCTGCAGGCGGCAGCACATCGAGCGGATCATGTGCGGGTCCAGGTCAGAGTTGATGAAGTTCTGGAAGTAGGGCAGGCCGTACTTCGCGGTCATGTCGAAGAGGGCGTCGACGTTTTCGCCCTCCCAGTCGAAGTCGGGCGTGATGTTGTAGGTCGGGATCGGGAACGTGAAGACGCGCCCGTCCGCGTCGCCGCCCGTCATGACCTCGATGAACGCGCGGTTGATGAGGTTCATTTCCCGCTGCAGCTCGCCGTAGGTGAAGTCGACGACCTCCTCGCCGATGAGGGGATACTCGTCGGCCAGGTCGTCCGGGCACGTCCAGTCGAAGGTCAGGTTCGTGAAGGGGCACTGGCTGCCCCAGCGCGAGGGCACGTTCAGGTTGTAGATGAGCTCCTGCATGCACTGCACGACCTCCTCGTACTCCATGTTGTCCAGGCGCACGAAGGGTGCCATGTAGGTGTCGAAGGAGGAGAAGGCCTGAGCACCCGCCCACTCGTTCTGGAGGGTGCCGAGGAAGTTGACGATCTGGCCGCACGCCGAGGAGAAGTGCTTGGGCGGGGCCGAGGCGATCGCGCCGCCCACGCCATTGAAACCTTCCTGGATGAGGCGCTTGAGGGACCATCCGGCGCAGTACCCGGCGAACATATCGAGGTCGTGGATGTGGTAGTCACCCTCGCGGTGCGGGGCGCCAATCTCGGGGGTGTAGACGTGTTCGAGCCAGTAGTTGGCGACGATCTTGCCCGCCGAGTTCAGGATGAGGCCTCCGAGCGAATACCCCTGGTTCGCGTTGGCGTTCACCCGCCAGTCGGAGCGGTCGAGGTACTCCTGCACGGTTGCGATGGCGTCGACGTCGTAGCGGGGTGCGGTCATGGTCCCTGTCCTGTCTCGATTTTGATTCTGTGCGTTGCGCGGGTGCTGTGTGCGCTATAGCGGTTTCTGCTGCTGGTCTATGTGGACATTGCGGTGCCCGGCCATCTCGACTGCGGGCGGCGGGAGCGAGGGTACTGCTGTCGCTCAAGGCGTGTTCGACACGTCGTGGATGCTCCGCCCTTGTGGGGCGAGGCCGTGGCACTGTGGGTGGAGGCGCTGCCCTCCGCCCGGTGCGAGCCTCCACAAGATGTAGGGCATGGCCACCACGAAACACTAGATCTAGTATTTCCGACGAACAGTCACCACAATATCTAGTGTCATTCGAGTGACATGTGCTCATCTCGCGAGTCGCCCTGTTCCTCTCGCCACGCGCGCACTTTTTCGACATCTATCGAGGACTAACGTCCCGTCGTGCAACCACTCCCCGACCAAGCCCCGAACGACGGGGTAGTCCACTCCCCGCGCCCCAAGCCCCCGCGTCAGAAATTTCGCACGTAATTCGTTTGCTTGACAATTCAACAACCGCCACAAACGTTGCAATTCCAACGAGCGGATTTCAATGTTTGAAAGATGTGCGCGGGAATTACGTGCGAGATTGTTGGGAAACCATGACCCTGACCTCATTTTCCCGCTCACAATCACGGGGAACTGCATGCGAGATTGTTGGGAAACCACGACACAATGACCGTCGACACCGCAGCCCCCCAAAACACAGCGAAGCCGCGACCGGAAAACCCGGCCACGGCCTCGTCGATGGATGCGGATCAGATGAGGAAGGGCAGCTTCTTCACCAGCCCCAGGCCCTTCCACCAGGTACCCAGCCCCAGCGTGTCGCCCGCGCTCGTCAGCGGAATGAGAATCAGGACGAGCGCGTAGACCAGGTGCTCGTTAACGACAGGGTTCAGCGAGCCCCACACCCACGGCGCAACAGCCGCGTACATGAAGCCCAGCATGACGACGCCCGCGAAGGCCGCCAGGCGCGTACCGATGCCGAGCACCAGCGCCACGCCAATGCCGAGCAGACCCAGCATGAACGCCCAGTCGATCGCGGGCACGGCTAGGGATTCGAAGAAGGAGGCCAGAGGCTTGCCGGTCGTGGCGCCCGTCAGGTAACTCTGCGCGGGCGTGCCGCCGCGAATCCACGCGCGCGACGGGCCGGTCGAGTAATGCAGCCCGAAGGTCTTATCCAGGAACGACCACAGGAAGATGAAGCCAACCGCGAGGCGCAGCAGGCCCAGAATGAGGCGCGCAGGCTTGGACGTAACAACAGCAGAGGCGGGAGCCATAGCGATTCTTTCAGGAGGCAGGATTGGACCCGCCCATTATCCCAGGAGCGAGGCCTCGGCGGCGTCCGGACATGCAGACAGTCCACCCGCGAGCAGCCCAACTACGGTGCCTGGGGGCAGCGGCAGGGCCTGGCCGGGCATGCAGACAGTCCACCCGCGAGCAACCCGACTACGGTGCCTGGGGGCGGCGGCAGGCCTGGCCGGGCTTCGAGATCGACCACTCCGAGCCGCAGGCTCGCGTGTGGCGATCTCGCGGGCGGGCCGCCGCCCCCAGGCACCACACGCAGGCAAGTGAGAAAACGCGAACCCCGGGCTGTCGCAGACAGCAGCGATTATTCGCCCGCGAGGCGGTCGACCTCATGGATGATGAGGCCGCAGATCGCGCTCACCCAGGCGACGGCGGCGACGCCGAGGACGCGAGAGCGCCAGGGTCGGATTTCCAGGAAGTCCTCGAACCCGTAGCCGGATCCGGGAGCCGCGGAGGACATGCTGAAACCCCACATGGCCGCGATGGTCGCGACGACCGCGATGACGATGAGCCCCAGGCACGCCCACACCATGGCGCGCTGAATCTTGACGCCGTGGCGGGGGCGCCGCTCAATGGGCGACAGGGCGAGGGCCCACGCGCCGGCAATGAGGGCGGCCGTGATGGCGTCGGAGGGCCGATGCCAGCCTTCCATCATGACGGACACGCTCATGAGGGAGGTCCACGCCCACCCGATCCAGGCGGAGGGGCCGCGGAACCATTGGGGTGCAACGACGATGAGGGCCAGAGAGAGAGGGTCACGGCGACGGTCGTGTGGCCAGACGGCAGGGAGTTCACGACGCCGGTCGTCACGCCGAGGCTGGGGCGCGTGAGGACGTAGTCCTTCAGGATTTGGGTGGTGACGTTGGCGCCAATGACAGCGCCGAGGGCTCGCCCGGCCAGGGTGGCGCGCCGCCGGGCAGCCGCGAGGAGAGCGACGCCGACGCCAACGCCGACGAGGACGGGCACGGACACAAGGCCGGTGACGAGCATCGAGAAAGCCTCATAGTGGCGGGCCGACCTCATCGTCCCTTCCATGAGGATCGTGTCGAGCACTGCCCGTACGCGTCTCTCAGGGCGGTGTAGCTAATGAGCGCGGTCGCCGCGATGCAGGAGACGACGCCGACGAGGCGTCGGCAGAGCTTGCGTCGATACCAGCCATCGGCGCTCAGGGGACGAGGCGTGGGCTCAGCCCCGGCCTCGTCCGTGGTGACGCTCGGGTCGGCTTTCGTGCGCCCGCGAGTGGGGCGTTCCTTGGTGGAGGCGGTGCCCGTGGCGGCCTTACGCCCCTTGGCCCCGGCGGCGTTGGCAGCGCCGGTCGCGGACCCGCGTTCCTCGCCTGCGGCGCGAGCGCCGGAGCGTGCGCGAGGCTTGACGGGGCGCGAGTGTCGCGTGTAGGACTCGTCGACGGTCGGGTCGGAGGGCAGCACGGAATTAGGGTCGTCCAAACTGTCCTCCATTCGTGTCGATGCGGTGATGTCGGTACACACTGTAGTGGAGTGTGGCGCGACTTCGCGGATTAGTCGGTGCCGATCATGGCTTGGAGACGCGTTTCAAAGCCTGGACCAGCGGTAATGGACGCTACCCGACGTGCGAACCACGACCTCGTCACAAGCGATTTCGCGGCGAGTGGTGAGGCGGATGTGGGCGCGCGCACGTGAGGGGCCTCGGTTAGAGTGGGTGTGTCCGATTCTGCACGTTTCACTCGGGAGTTGTCAGTGGCCGCTTCTTCACTGTCAGCACTGACCGTATTCGAGATTTATTGCGGTCTCGTGACGTACGTTTCGGCGACTACAACGAGGGTGAGCTGGCGTACCTGACGCCGAACGCCGCGTTTTTCTGGAATGCCACGAACCCTCAGATCCTGCAGCTGCGCGCCCAGTGGCGCGGAATCGCCCGCACGCCCGAGCAGTTCGGGGAGCTGGCCCGCGAAGTCGCGACCTGCAATTCGACGCGCACCGGCCCCAAGGCCTACGTGGCGCCCCTCGAGGACGGCACGCAGTACGGCCTGATCGCCGAGTGCAACATCGTCGTCCTGTCCGGGTTGACGCAGACGCAGCTGGATCACTTTTTCGAGACCTCCATGTCGATGATCATGGGGTTTTTCGCGGACCTTGAGGTGACGCTGCCCGGGTTCGTGGATTGGGCGGGCGAGAAGTGCGGAGGTGCAGCAATGAACGTTCCTTTTGTGGTTCCCGAGGACGATACGACGCCCTACCCCGCCGACTTTGAGCGCGTGGTGGCGGGGATTCGCGACATGGGCTACGCCCTGGACGTGATCGAGGAGGGGCGCGCCGGCGGTGCGATCTTCGACCGTATTCCTTTCCTGGTGTCCTTCGACGCGGCCGGGCGCTTCCTGTCGATTCGCGCGCTGTGGGAGCCGGATATTCCGGCGGAAACCGGCGAGCACGCGATGTTCGCGACCGCGGACAACTGGAATCGCGAGAAGTACTTCCCGACCGTCTACACGGCGACGACCCCCGAGGGAAAGCTGGGCGTGTACGCGGATTTCGTGGTGGACACGAAGCCTGGCCTGTCTAACGATCAGCTGCGCGACGTCATTGCCTCGGGCATTTCGACGGGTATCGCGGCGATGCAGTACGTCAAGGAGTCGGCCACCGAGGCCCTGGGGTGGGTGAACCCGGAGTCGGATGAGCGCTGACCGCTCGCCGTCTTCTTCGGATTCTTCGGATTCCGCGCGCTCAGTTTCCCCCTTCCCTTCTGAGTTTTCCTCCAACGAGGCCGTGGCGGGCTCGCCCGATCGCGCACGCTCTGGGGACGCCCCTTCTTCTCACGAGCACACGTCTACCCAATGCGCTGGCGACCCCTCCGTCCGCACTCAGCCGGGAGGCGCGTCCTCCGGGCGCGCCGCGTCCCTGTCCTCTCCCTCCCCCGCTGACCTGCTCGGCGTGTTGGAGCGCTTGAGCGCCGGGGATGATCGCCTCCTCGGCCACGTGACGCTGCCGGGGCGCTCGGGGCGGATCGCGGATTGGCCGCAATGGGTGTCGCCGGTGGTCGTGGACGCGTGGGCGCGTCGGGGCGTGGAGCGCCCGTGGATTCATCAGCGCGAGGCCATGGATGCCCTGCGCGAGGACCACGACGTCGTGCTCGCGACGGGAACCGGCTCAGGCAAGTCGCTGGCCGCGTGGACGCCGATCCTCTCCGACCTGTTGGAGGCCGAGAATTCGTCGCGTATTTCCGCGATTCACCGCCGCCCGACGGCCCTGTACCTGGCTCCGACGAAGGCTCTGGCGGCGGATCAGCTGGCCTCACTCATGTCGCTGCTCGGCCAAGACGACGATCCCACCCATACCGAGGCGAGCACGGACCCGGAAGGAAGCCCCGGCCTCGTCGATGAGCGCCTGCGCCGTGTGCGCGCGACGACCGTGGACGGCGACACGCCGCGCGAGGCGAAGGAGTGGGCACGCGCGGGCGCTGACCTGATCCTGTCGAACCCCGATTTCTTGCACTACGTGATGCTGCCGTCGCACCAGCGGTGGTCACGTTTCCTGGCGTCGCTGCGCCTCATCGTCATCGACGAGGCCCACCATTGGCGCGGCGTGACCGGCTCGCACATCGCGCTGGTTGTGCGTCGCCTGCTGCGCGTCGCCCACCACCTGGGGGCGGATCCGCGCGTCGTCATGCTGAGCGCGACCGTGCGCGACGCGGGCGCGGTGGGCCGCGCGCTCACGGGACGCGACGCGGTCGCCATCACCGAGGACGGATCGCCTGCGGGCGCCCACGAGCTGGTCCTGTGGCAGGGCGCGATCATGGCCGACGAGTCCGAGGTCGACATCTCTTCCTTCCTGGAGGCCCTCGACGCGCCGCCCGGCACTGCCACCCTCAAGGTCCCGATCGTGCGGCGCAGTGCCGGGGTCGAGGCCGCCAACCTGGCCACCGCTTTCGTCGAGGAGGGGGCGCGCCTCCTCGCCTTCGTGCGCTCGCGCGCGGGGGCCGAGGCCGTGGCCGCTCAGGTGCGCGACCGCCTCTCGGCGCGGGGGTCGGCTCTGGCCCGGCGGGTCGGCGCGTACCGGGGTGGCTACCTGCCCGAGGAGCGCCGGGCGCTCGAGGAGGCGATCCGCACCGGAGGCGTGCGGGCGCTGGCGACGACGTCGGCGCTCGAGATGGGCCTGGACATCTCCGGGCTGGACGCGACGATCACGGTGGGTTGGCCGGGCACGCGCGCGTCCCTGCGCCAGCAGATCGGGCGCGCGGGTCGCGCGGGCGCGCCGGGAACCTCGGTGCTGATCGCGTCGGACAACCCGCTGGACGCGTACCTGGTGCGCCACCCGGAGCACATTCTCGGCGAGGTCGAGGCCTCCGTCATCGACCCCTCCAACCCGTGGGTGCTGGCCCCGCACGTCGCCGCGGCGGCCGCAGAGATACCGATCACGCCGTCCGATATCTCGTACTTTGGGCCGGAGCTACGAGGAGTCGTGGGACGCCTCGTTGCCGACGGATACCTCAAGCGCCGCCCAGCCGGATTCTTCTGGGACGCCACCCGCCCCGAGCGTCCCAGCGACCTCACCGACCTGCGGGGAGCCGCCGGGGACGTCCAGATCGTTGACGCCGCCACCGGCACCGTCGTCGGCACCATCGACCAGGCCTCCGCCGACGCCCACGTCTTCCCCGGCGCCATCTACATCCACCAGGGGCGCACCTTCCACGTCCTGAGCCTCAGCTCCCTCACCACGCCCGCCGCACCCGCCGCCCAGGGATGGCCGCGCGCACTCCTGCCCGAGGCGCCGGGCGGCACCCAGCACACCAACCGCGTTGGGGGCGTGGAGCGGGAGGCGGCCCGAGCCTCGTCGATCATCATCCCGCCCGCACGCGCCGACGACGCGCGCGTCGCCCTGGTGGAGGAGGTGCGCACTCCCCTGCGCACGCGCTCGGCGACCCACACGAGCGTCGAGGTGTGCGCGGTCGAGGACACGTGGGTGAGCGCCGATGGGACGGTCGCCTGGCATCACGGGCCGACGAACGTGTCGACGCGGGTCACCGACTACGACCTGCTGCGCCTGCCCGGGCTCGAGTTCATCCGCAACATCGAGCTGTTCCTACCCACGCACACGCTGCCCACGAAGTCCACGTGGTTCACCCTCACCCCCACCGCGCTGGCGGCCATGGGGATCGAGGCGGCCAACCTGGCGGGCACGCTGCACGCGGCTGAGCACGCGATGATCGGAATCCTGCCACTGGTCGCCACCTGCGACCGCTGGGACCTGGGCGGTCTGTCGACCGAGCTGCACGACGACACGGGCGCACCCACCGTGTTCATTCACGACGCGTTCCGGGGCGGCGCTGGCCACGCGCTCGCAGGTTTTGCCAGCGCGCAGTCGTGGGTGGCCGCCACGCTCGAAGCCGTATCCTCCTGCGACTGCGAGGACGGTTGCCCGCGCTGCGTCCAATCCCCCAAGTGCGGCAACGGGAACGAGCCCCTGTCCAAGGCGGGCGCCATCACGCTGCTGACCTACCTGAGCGAGCGGGCGCCAGCCACCCAGCCCGATCGACAGCACAACGAATGAGCGTCGCGGCGGCGGACAGGCTCGCCGCTCGCGGATAGGTTGCGCCTTCGCGGATAGGTTGCGCCTTCGCGGATAAGTTGCGCCTTCGTGGATAGGTTAGGCGCTCGCGGATAGGTTGCGCCTTCGCGGATAGTTAGGCGCTTGCGGATAGGTTATGAAGCTATCCGCATGTTCATAAGCTATCCGCATGCGCGGGCAACAAGCTTAACCGCGGTGACTTGCGAAGGCGATCGACGCAGGGGCGGCAGCATTGGCCACAGGGATGGCAGGATCGACCGGACAGGTGGATGCCTGGGCCCCTTTACTGCGCAGGTTAACCCCACAGGTGGTAGTCCAGGCGGGCCGCCCACACTGCCACCTATCGGGCCCAGCTGCGCAGGAAGGGGTTACCACTACCAGTAAAAGGGTCCGCGCGCCCAGCCACTGGCCCACGCGCCCAGCCACTGGCCCGCGCGCGCAGTCCCGGACCTCCAGCGCCAGGGACAGGCGCACCCCGTCGTCCACTGGCCCGCGCGCACATTCCCGGACAGGTGGATGCCTGGGCCCCTTCACTGCGCAGGTTAACCCCACAGGTGGTAGCCCAGGCAGGCCGCCCACACTGCCACCAAAAGGGCCCAGCTGCGCAGGAAGGGGTTACCACTACCAGTAAAAGGGCCCACGCGCCCAGACACTGGCCCGCGCGCACAGTCCCAGGCACGCGCACCCCGTCGTCCACTGGCCCACGCGCCCAGCCACCGGCCCACGCGCCCCGTCGTCCACTGGCCCGCGCGCACAGTCCGGGGCACGCGCGCCCCGTCTGCGCGCACAACAAACTCGAAGGGGGCCAGCCTCACGGCTGACCCCTTCGAGCATCCCATCAACACAGTGCAAGTCTCCCGATGCATTCCCTTTCCCGGATCGCTCCTGTAAGCGATTCCTTTAGCTTGATGACTACTAATGTAGAGCGCCCACCTGTGGGAAGCATTGAACGAACCTGATAGTTTCCTGTGAGTTTTTCATTCCTCGGTTCCGGCGCGCGCTCGCGCGCGTATCTCGAGCGACACTCCCATGACGGTCGCGGACCCACTGACGACGACGCGGCAGTCGGTTCCGAGCACTTCGCAGGACTCGACGCTCACCCCATTCGCGGCCGCGACCTCGCTGGCGGCCTCGCAGGGGCGCGAGCCAACATCCTCCCAGGGAGTGGTCGCGGAGCGCTCGGCCCCAGCCAACGCCGCCAGGTCCGCGACGGCTTGAAGCCGCACCGACGCGGTGCGAGCGCCGCCGACTCCCGCGAGGAGAATCGCGAGGGTAAGCGCCAAGGCTATGAGCCCGACGCTGTTGACCGTCCCGGACCCTTCCTCACCCATCCTCGCGGGAGCCTCGCCCGACCGCCTCACGGCAGGTCCGCCTCGTCGATGGTCGTGACCGCGCAGCGCGCCTGTCCCCCGATCCACCCGGCGGCGCCGCGGTAGGGGGCGGTTCCGGTGACGGTCACGAGTCCGTCTCCGCGCGCGACCGTGTAGGAGCCTTGGGGGTACGAGGCCGTGGCTGCCTCCTGCGGACTCCCTTCCCCGATCGAGGCAGCGCGGGCACCTTCGCGTACGGCTTGGCACAGGGAGGATCCCGTCAGGCCTGCCTGGGCGGCTGCGGCGATGACGCCGACGACGAGGGTGACTGCGGCGAAACACACGGCGTGCTCGACGGTCACGTATCCGGCTTCGTCGCGTGTCATCGGGTGTTGAGCGCTTCCTGAATAACGGATTCGAGGGTTGAGCGCACCGCGTCCGATTTGAGGATCACGATGAGCAGCCCGGCGAATCCAGCGGCGGCGATGGTGCCGATCGCGTATTCGACGGTGGTTGCGCCTTCCTCGGGGTCGCCCGAGGAGGGGTCGTCCTTGGCCGCCTGGAGGCGTTGGGCGGCCTCGCGCAGGGTCCCCATCGCGGCGAGCTGTGCCCTGGTCGCGGCGCAGTCGATGCGTTCGATAATCGTCATTGATCTGTCCTTTCGTCGTGCGCGCGGGGTGCGCGCAGGGCCAGTGTGCGCGCCTCGCGTAGCCGCGCTCCAGGTGGATTTGTTCCCCTGTGGATAGCGGCGCGACACGAGGAGGGGCTGTGGATAAGTGGGATCGAGCGCGCCCCTGTGGATATCGAGTGACCAGGTCTGCGATGCCTCGACGAGCATCACCCCAGCGTTGCACCACCTCCACCATCACCCCGATTGTGCGGTCGCCACCGCGGAACCTCAGCACCCCGGCTTCGTGGCGTCAGGGCCCCGACGCGCATCACCCCCCACCTCGCGATCGTCCCCACGACGGCATGTCCCGCGCGACGCCGCCTACCCTGCGACCGTGCCCATGAGGTGCGCCAGGAGGGGCGCGATACCGAGGAGGAGGAATGCGGGCAGGAAGAACGCGCCGAGCGGGCCAACCAGGCGCACGGAGAGTTCTTCGGCGCGTGTCTTCGCGTCGACCAGGCGCGCGCGTCGCTCCCACGAGGCGCAGCGCGCGAGCATTCCTTCGGGCGCGGTGCCGGCGGTCCACGAGGCCTCGAGGGCGTCACGGAGCGGATCGGCCCACGCGGGCGCCTCCTCCCATGCTTGCTCCCACGTCGCCCCCAGGCGCAGGGAGGAGGCGGTCCACGCGAGGGGTTCCTGCGCGCAGGCGTCGGCGAGGGCGTCCAGGGCTCGGGGAATCGAGGCCCCACACGCGAGGGCCGAGGCGATCAGGTCGCACGCCAGCGCCGCGTCCGTGTCGCCGCCGCTCGCATCCGCACGTCGGCATCGGGCGAGAATGCGTCGGCACGAGGCGACGCCCGCCACCCACGCGAGAACGCCGAGGCTCGCGCAGACAACCCCCGGTGTGCCGCTCGTGTAGAAGCCCCACGGCGAGGCTCCGAGCGCCAGCGCGGCCGTGACACCCACGAGGGGCAGCCCCGCGAGCACGCGCGCGGACATGAGTGGCCCGGCGGAGGCGACGCGGCGGGCCTCCTCGACGGCCTGGGAGTCGTCGATCGCGTCCCCGATCGCGTCGAGGACGTCGGCCAGGGGCGCGCCGAGGCCGTGGCTGAATCGGCAGGCGACGACCACCGAGGCGGCGCTGGCCCGGGCGGCTGCCGCGTCCGGGCTGCGAGCGCGCATCAGGAGGGAGCGCCACCGCGGCGGCTCGCGTGCCCACTCGTCGAAGGCGCGCGGATAAACGTCGTCTGTCCCGACCGCGCTGCCCACCCCGATGCGTTCCAGGGCTCGCTCCCACGCGGACGAGGCCGGGGCGCCGGCGCGCAGTCGCGTGGAGACCTCGGCGGCCAGGAGGGCGAGTTCGCGCGTTGATGGAGGTCCCTGTGCGCGTCCTCGGTGGTGGGCAGCCTCGCCTCGGCGAGTGGAGGAGGCACAGCGCGAAAGGACGGCACAGCGCGAAAGAGCAGCGAAGCGAGCGCGGGGGCGCGGCGACGTCCCGCCCCGACCGGAAGTCCGACCGGAGACCTCACCGGGAGCCCGCCCAGTAGCCCGAACCGAAGCCCCGCGGGAGCCCGCCCAGGCGCGCACGACGCGGCGTTCCCGGCGTGCGCGCAGGAGCCGTGCGAGGATTCCTGCCGCAATCCGCGCCGCACACACCGCGAGCGCGACAGCGACAAGGACGCAGAGCAGGCGGTGGCTCCCTGCTCCTCCGGCGAGGTTAACCGGTGCGAGGCCCTCCCCGACTGGACCGCCAGCTACCCACTCGCCCCACAATGGTGGAAGGACACGCGCAGCAAGCAGGCATGGCCGCCGCGCGTCGTCCCCGGCGGGCATCCCCGCCGACGCAATCCACACCCACCTCATAGCCCCGCCCGTTCGGCGAGGCCGGCCCAGGCCTCGTGCTTGATGACGCGCCCATCGGAGGTGACGCGAAGCGCGGGCGCGCACTCCAGGGGGCCGCGGTCCTTGGTGAGGACGCCGACTTCACAGACCCAGCGCTGTCCTGACGGGGATCGTCGCATGTGCAGGACGGAGTCGAGGGCGGCGCAGGCCTGGGCGGCGAGCGCCGCCTCGCTCATGCCCGCGAGCGCGCCGAGTGCCGCGAGCCGGGCGGGCACGTCCGCCGCGCTGTTGGCGTGCAGGGTGGCCCAGCCGCCGTCATGCCCGGTATTGAGGGCGGTGAGGACGTCGCGCACTTCGGGGCCGCGGCATTCGCCCAGGACGAGCCGGTCGGGGCGCATGCGCATGGCCGCTCGCACGAGGTCGGGCAGGGTGATGGCGCCTCGGCCCTCGATGTTGGGTTTGCGTTCGACGAGGTGGACGCAGTGCGGGTGGGCGGGCGCGATCTCGGGGACTTCCTCGATGCACACGATCCGCTCGTCCGCCCCCACAAGCGAGAGCGCGGCACTGAGAAGGGTCGTTTTGCCGCTGCCGGTGGCCCCGGAAATGAGGACGTTCGCACGCGCGGCGACGAGGCCTCGCAGGAGGGGACCGACCGGGCCGGGCAGGGTGCCGCGCGCCTCGAGGTCGGCGACGCCCAGGCGGCGGGTGCCCAGCACGCGCAGGGAGATGAGGGTGCCCGAGCCGGACACGGGCGCGAGGACCGCGTGCAGGCGCACGCCGCCGGGCAGCGTTCCGTCGGCGATGGGGCTCGCGTCGTCCAGGCGCACCCCGCACGCGCTGGCCATGCGGATCGCCGCGCGCCGGGCGTCGGCCTCGCCGCGGATGCCTACGTCCACGCGCGCCAGGCCCCCGCCGCGGTCGACCCACGCCTGGCCCCCATTAATAAGGACGTCGGTGACTCCGGGCGCCTCTATGACCAAGGCCAGGGCGGGGTTCATGCCGCGCGTCCTGGCCCTCAGGTCGTCGAGGGTGCGCGCGGCTTCGGAGGCCCCGCAACCGGGCCGGGCGGCGCGCGAGACGGCGCGGGCGGGCGGGTCGCCACGCGCCAAGAACCGATGGGCGTCACGCATGGGAGGCCTCCAGCGCACGCAGCCAGTCGGGGCCCTCGGGCTCATCGAAGGAGGCGTTGACCCGTCCGCTCGCGCTCGCAGACCCGCACGCGTGTAGGGCTCGCAGTAGCGCGCGCAGGTCTCGCCCCCTGCGGGTGGGCGCGTGCAGGATGGGCGCGGGAGCGCACTCGACGAGGCCGGGGCTGCGCCGCGCTCGATCCCCGACCACGGCCGTGAGCGCGGGGACGGGGGCGGGAGCTATCGCCAGGGACGCGGCGACAGATGCAGCCCCCTCGATGTCACCGTGGGTCAGGAGGATGATGGCGTCGGCGCGTATCACCTCGGCGAGGCGAGCGGCCCGGGCGTCCCACCGGCCGGCGTCGACGATAAGCGGGGCCCCAATCGAACGGCACGCGCTCGCCACGCGCGGGTCATCGGCGCTGGCTCCCCCGCGACAGTCCCCGACAAGTGCCCGCACGCCGCCGATGACGGGCAGGTGGTCGCGCAGGGAGGGCAGGTAGGAGTCCTCGCTCGCCTCCAGATCCGCCCACCGCACGCCCGGCAGGTCGTGATCGCCGGACCCGGCAAAGCCCGGCACGGACCCGGAGGCGTCGATGACGACGGGGACGTCATCCGCACGAGAAACTCGTTGCGCACCGCAGCTGTCCTCAGCACCGCTCCCTCTGTCGTCGGACAGCGACCGACCCGGCCCAGGCCTCGTCACCGGCAACACTCGCCCGAGCCACCCAGCGACGCGCCCCACCACGGGCGCCGCGCGCCGCTCCTGGCGAGCAGGCGCACGAGCGACGTGACCCCCACTCCCCCGGCGATCCCGGCCACCATCCAGACGGGACCGGATCGGGAGGAACGCCAGGAGGCCTCGGCGATAAGAGAGACGAGCAAGGCGGTGTCCCCGGGCAAGCTCACCTGCCCGCCCTCGCCGACGCGCACGCACGGAACCAGCGCGGGGACGGGCGCACCCGGGGCGGCGAGCACCAGGGCAGCGCGCGAGGGCTCGGAGCACGCACGTGCGCCCGCCAGCGTGAGGGCATCGCGGGCGTAGGACAGATCGGCAGAGGTCAGGCCCACGAGGGCGACCGGGCCGCGGACACATTCGACGATTGTGTTCATCCCTCAACGGTGCGCCGCCACACGCGCGAGCGTCTACCGGCACGCGCGCCCCTGTGGACAACGCCGACACGAAATGCCACCCTGTGCATAGAGCGGTCCGATGGCGGGCCCTGTGGATAATCCCGACGCTGGAGTAAACAAATGGTACGCGCGGCATTTTTTGACTTGGACAAGACGGTCCTGGATACCTCGTCGAACGTGGCGCTGTCGGGCCCCTTCATCGAGGCGGGCCTCATGAATCGCCGCACCGCGATCACCTCCTTCCTCGTGCAGCTGCCGTACCTCCTGTCGGGCGCGGACGAGTCACGCATGGAACAAATGGCCGAGGCCATGGGCCGCATGGCCCGCGGCTGGAACGCGGCGTTCCTGGAGGCGACCGTCGAGGACGCACTCGAACGCACGATCGAACCGGTCTGTTACGCGCAGGCCCTGCGCCGCATCGCCTACCACAAGAGCATCGGCGACGTCGTCGTCATCGCGTCGGCATCGGTGGAGCAGGTGGTGCGCCCGATCGCCAAGATGCTCGGCGCGGACGAGGTCCTGGCTTCCAAAGCCGCCACGGACGAGGACGGGTGCTTCACGGGCGAGGTCACGCACTTCAACCAGGCGCAGGGCAAGGCGGACGCCTGCGAGGCCCTGGCCCGCGCTCGCGGCTGGGACCTGTCGGAGTGCTCGGCGTATTCGGATTCGGTCTCAGACGCGCCGCTGTTGCGCCTGGTCGGGCACCCGTACGCGGTCAACGCGGACCGCGCCCTGCGCGAGATGGCCGAGCGCGAGGGCTGGCCGACCCTGACGTTCCTGTCCACTGTTCGGGTGCTGCCGCGCCGGGTGCCCACGCCCGCGAAGGTCGCCGTGCCGTTCATGGCCGGGGTGGCCGTGGGGGCGGCGGCCTGCGCGCTGCTGCGCCGCTAAGCGCCCCTACGAGAGCCTACCCGCCTGCACGTGGCGGGCGACGTCGCGCCCGACCTGGGCGCCGTAGACGATCCCCGCACAGTAGTGGGTGATCCACCGGGCCAGGCCGGCCTCGTCGGCGCTGACCCACCCGGCCAGGGCACGCCCCGCGCGCGCCGGGTCGAGCGCGTCGTAGGCGCCGGGCACGCACACGCCGGTCGGGTCCACGCCCCGCGTGACCAGGATCCACCGGGCCAGCCCCGCGCCGACGACGGACGAGGCCGGGGCGAAGACGAGCCGGAATCGGAAGTGGGCGGTGAGCGCGGCGGCGACGGCCAGGGCGGGTGCGTCGCAGCGCGCGTAGTCGAGCGCGGGCGCCAGCGCGGCGGGGTCGGTGGGCACGGCGATCGCGCGAGGCTCAACGAGGCTGGCGGCGACCAACCCCGAACACGCGTCCCTGTGCAGTCCCGCGATGAGGGCGGGCAGGGGCGTGGGGGCCACGCGAGGCCCGCCCGGGGAGCGCGTGTTGAGGGCCGGGAAGCGCGAGGCGAGATTCCACTGGGAGCGCCAGATCCCCAGCGCGAGCGCGGCCCCCGGATCCGAGGGCGCTCCACCTGCGTCAGCCATGGACAGGGCGCGCACGTCGTCGACGGTGGTGCGCGCGCCCTCCACGATGGACAGGGCGGCGGCCTCTCGGACTGCAGCCTCGGCGCGGGCTTCCTCCCAGCCTCGGCGCAGGCCCTCGGCGAAGCGCAGATCCGCGAGGGCGGCGTGGGCCTCGTCCATGGCGGCGGCGACATCGGGGCGCACGGCGGCGGCGCGCAACACGGAGGGCGCGGGGTCGATGAGGGCTTCGATACTCACACCTCTACACTAGGGGCATGACGCTTTTGCAGCATCGAAACTTCTCCGCGCGCCTGCGCTCGGGCCTCTTCGCGTTCGTTTTCGCCCCCATTGCCCTGGTGTTCCTGGGCTCCTCGATGGTGGACGTGCAGGCGCTCGCAGCCGTCGGGCAGCCCCTGGCCTCGGTCGAAGGCCTCATCGGCCTGGCGCTGGCTTCCCTCCTCCTGGCGCTGATCGCGCTGAACTGCGAGGAATCCAGCGTGGGCATGGTCGTCACCTTCGCGTGGTCGCTCGTCGTTGGTGCGGCACAGTTCCTGGGTGTCGCACGCATCCCCTTCCTCATGAAGTCCTCGGTCGAGCCCGACGACATGTTCGCTGGCGTCGTGTGGGGCCTGTATCCGGTGTGCCTGTCGCTGATGCTGGGCGCGTGTGCGCTGACGATTAAGTCGGTGCGCGTGCGCGCCGGTCAGACGACACGCATGCCGCTCGCGCGGGTACACCGCCACGCTTTCGGCACGACGATCGCGGTCCCTGCGGCGCTCGCCGTCGCGGTGCTGATCATCGCGGCGTCCCCCTCGGATACGACGAACGTGGCCGCGCTCGGGCTTGAGGGCGTCCTGGTGAGGCACGGGATGGGCCACGGATTGGCGTTGTCGGCAGGCGTGGCCTTGGCCGTTCTGGTGGTCAGCGCCCGATGGTCGATTACGGGCGCGCAGCTGGCGACGTGGCTGATCCTGGTGCTGCCCAGCTATGTGATTCTTCCCGTGTGGGAGTCGCTGACCGGGAACGTGATTGTTCCGGGTTCGTCGATCCTGACGAAGGTGGCGCTGGCCTCGCCGATGCTGGCGGCCCTGGGTATGGCGACCGGGTGCGCGTCGCTGGGCATCCTGTGGGCGCGGCTGCGCGCGGTGCGCCGACTCGATTCGGTCGAGGATTCGACTCACATTGAGGGGCCTGCCGCGGTCTAATGCGCGCGCAGGGGCGCTTAAAACGTAATATGTGGGCAGAAATAAGGAGGAAGCATGTCCGAGAACGAGTTTGACGTCCACCGCGGCAACGAGAAGGATGCCCGCGACAACGTGGTCCTGACCGGCGAAGAGATTGAGCTGCCCGGTGACGGTTCCGACGCAGCGGCGATCATCGGTGAGGCCAGCGAGCCCATCAACACCGGCGAGATCGAGTCGGTGGCGATCGGCGGTTTGACGGGCCGCGTCCCTGGCGCCGCGCCGCTCAAGCCCACGATCGAGGACAAGATTTCCACGGGCGAGCTGCCCGTCGTCTCCGCGCCGAGCGTTCCCTCCGACGAGGCCGACTTCGCTTCCGCTTCCGAGGTTGAGCCTGTGGATGCGTCCATTGAGGCCCCCCAGGCGGACGCCGTCTCCGAGCATGAGGCCGACGCTGAGCCGGTCGCCGAGGAGCCTTCGGAGGTGGAGGCGCCCGCGGTTGAGGAAAGCGCGGTTGAGGAAAGCGCGGTTGAGGCAGCCGCCGAGGAGAGCGCCGTCGCGGAGCCCTCGCAGGTGGACGTTCCCACCGCCAAGGCTCACGTCATCGAGGAGCCCTCGCAGGTGGACGTTCCCACCGCCAAGGCTCACGTCATCAAGGAGCCTGCCGACGAGGCGCCCGTCGCCGAGGAGGAGTTCTCCTCGTCCGAGCCCGTGCGCTCCCCCATCATGACGCCCGCCCAGGCAGCGGCAGCCCTTGGCCTGAACCTGGACTCGGCGCGCGAGGATCGCGTTGAGCCGCAGGCAGCGGCACCCGTCGCCGCCGAGGAACCCGCCCCCATCGAGGACGCCCCCGAGCACTCCGCCGAGGCCTCGTCCCACGGCGACGAGCGCGCTTCCGCGGTCGGTGGCGCTGCCGCCGAGGTCGCCCCCTCGCTGCCCTCGCGCCGTTCCATGATTTTCGGCGACGACGAGCCCTTCTCTCCCTCCATCCCCGCGCTGAGCCCTGCCGCGCAGGAAGCGCGCGCCGCCGAGAGCGCGCAGGAGGCCGTGGACGAGGCGCAGGCCTCCTCCACTGTTGACGTGCCCACCAAGAAGCTGCCCAACTACACGGATGCGGAGGAGTCCGCCTACACCGACGTGCCCACGCGCAAGCTGTCCACACGCCTGGCTGAGCGCATGGCCACCACGCCCTCGTACTCCTTCGACGAGCAGGACGAGGCGAGCGCACAGGCCGAGTCCGGCGATGGCGCTGCGGCCGCGGTCGGCCTTGCCGCGGCTGGAGTTGCCGCCGCGGCTGGCGCGTCGGCGCTGGCCGAGGAGGAGCGTCCCCAGCGCCGCTCTGTGCTGGGCACCGACGAGGATGATCGCGACGCCGCCACCCTGGCCGCGATCGCCAGCCAGGGCCGCGACCGCGGCGACAAGGCACCCGCTTCCCGGCTGGACGACGAGCTGTTTAGCGCCACGCCCGAGATCACCGAGATGCCCTCGCGCAGCGGCGCCCACTTCCTGTCGTTCCTCCTGTTCCTCATCCTCGTCCCGGTCGGCTGGTACCTGGCTGCCGACGCGGGCTCGCGTATGACGCTGTCCGAGGCCGCCCCCATGTTCACGGGCGTCGCCTCGATCCTGGCGCTCGGCGAGCTTCTCGGCGCGATCGTCATCACCGTGATCCTGTGCGCCACGGCGCGCCGCTCCTCGCTGGGCGCGTGGTTCATGGGCTTCATCACGCTGCTCGCGGGCCTGCCGTGGGTTCTTACTCCCGGCATCACGGCCTCGACCCTGCTGGATCCCCTCACGGTCCTGGCCAACACCAGCTCCCTGGGCTCGAACCTCGCACACCACCTGCAGGCCTCCGGCTACTCCGGCCGCTTCGCGCTGCTGGCCATCGTCCTGATGGGCCTGGGCTACGTGTCCCACTCCGCGCGCCGCAAGGGCCGCGCAGAGGAGGCGCTGCGTACCTCCATCGAGGCCATCAACCCGGCGGGCGCTTTCTACTCCAAGGGCGCGCGCAAGAAGGCCGCGAAGGATCTGAAGCGCAAGTGAACACCCTCATCCCCGCCAGCGCGATCGAACTCGAGGGTCCGTGGACCCACCGGCACGTGAGCGCTGGCGGAGCTGCATTCCACGTCGCAGACATGGGCCAGGGCATGGACCATGCCCTGGTCTTGCTGCACGGTTTCCCCGAGCACTGGTGGTCCTGGCGCGAGGTCTTGCCCCTCTTGGCTGAGTCGACGTCGCGCGTGTTCGCCCTCGATTTACGAGGCTTTGGCACCTCAGACCTGACGCGCGGAGACTGCGATCTGCAACAGATGGCTCTCGACGTCATTGGCGTCGTGCGCGCGCTCGGCGTTGCCTCTTTCTCGGTGGCCGGGCTTGGCGTGGGCGGGAGTGTCGCGTGGATGATTGGCGCTTTAGCGCCGCTCGAACTTCGCTCGGTCGCCGTCCTGTCGGCACCCCACCCCCTGGGCACGCAGCCCGTCATCGGACGCGTCCCCTGGGCGGGCGGGCGCGTCCTCCAGGGTCGCCTCGCCCTGCCGACGGGCAGGGAACGTGCCCTGCGTTCCGGCTCGCTCGTGACGACCGTGTTCCGCGCGTGGGCCTCGCCCGGGTCCGTGGATGCTCTTGTTTCCCAGTCTGGCCCCTATCGCGCAGCGCTGCGGCGTCCGTTTGCCGCGCACACGGCGCTGCGTGGGCTGACCGCCACCCGATCGCTGTCCCGGGAACTGCGCCGCACCCTGGCTGAGCCGGTGCAGTCCCCGTCCTCTCTCTTGTCGGCCGCGACGACGGCGCGTGGTCCACCCTCGATCACGCAGCTGACGCGCAGTTTGTCGACGCACCCCTGACGCAGATTGTCATTCGCGAGGCCGGGCACTTTCTGGCCGAGGAAGCACCCTCCACAGTCGCCGACGCCCTGGCTGCGCACGTCGCAGCGCACGAAATTTAGCTTGTTTTTCATTAGACAGCTCACACAAATCCCAGAATGAAACATGTTTCATCTGATAGATAGGGCATAATGGTGTGATACGCGGTACCCCCTAGTGATCGGTCTAACGCATGGGATTCGCCGCGCAGCCTCAATCGGAACGCCCGAGCAATCGGGCACGAGCGGAAGGAGCTCCGCACCATGATCGGTGACGGCAACTTCATCAGCCAGGTGCCGCTGTTCGGTGGCCTTGATGATGCACAACAGGTGTCCCTCCAGCAGAAGATGGGTCACACGACCCTGCGCCGCGGAGAGACCCTCTTCGACGAAGGTGATCTCGGCGATCGCCTTTACATCGTGACCGAGGGTAAGGTCAAGCTCGGTCACACGTCGAGCGACGGCCGCGAGTCTCTGCTCGCCGTCCTCGGCCCCGGCGAGATCATCGGTGAGCTCACGCTCTTCGATCCGGGTCCGCGCTCGACCACCGCGACCGCCGTGTCTCCGGCGTCCCTCCTCTACCTCGAGCACGAGGATCTCATGCATGTGCTCGACACCAACCCCACGCTGGCCAAGCACATGCTGCGCGCCCTTGCGCAGCGCCTGCGCCGCACCAACGAGTCTCTCTCGGATCTCGTGTTCTCCGACGTCCCCGGCCGCGTCGCCAAGGCCCTTCTGGACCTGGCCGACCGCTTCGGCACCGCGACCGACAAGGGCGTCCACGTGCCCCACGACCTCACGCAGGAAGAGCTGGCCCAGCTGGTCGGCGCTTCTCGCGAGACCGTCAACAAGTCGCTCGCCGACTTCGTGTCGCGCGGTTGGATCCGCCTGGAGGGTCGCGCCGTGACGCTCCTCGACGTCGATCGCCTGGCGCGCCGCGCCCGCTGATTCTCTTCACGCAAGGAGGGCCCGGAACCGTTGGGTTCCGGACCCTCCTTGCGTCACCGGCGCTAACGCCAGTTGAGGAAGCGGGGGCCATGCGTCACCGGCGCTAACGCCAGTTGAGGAAGCGGACCTCGTGACCTGCCCTTTCATCTCCCGCGCCAACTTCGCCGCTATCACGCGCCCAGCCCAGACGTTACGCATCCACATCAGGAGTGGGGCCCAAACCCCACAGCTGGCTGCGTGGGCCCCATAATGCGCACGTTAACCCCTTGGGTGGAGCGTGGGCGGGCTCGCCCACGCTCCACCTGTCGGGCCCAGCTGCGCATCAAGGGGTTAACACTACCCGGTCTCGGGCCCAGCTGCGCATGAACGGGATCCGACCGCCGACGTCGGGCCCACTGTGCACGAACGAACGACAAGCTCCCGCCGACGGATAGGAACCAGACGCGACCACACGCAGCCGGAAACAGACTAGGCCGTGGCCCGCTCACGCACGAATGTGCGCACAGCCAGCCACGGCCTCGTCCCTACTGACGCACTGTCAGTTGTGAGCTACTTGATCAGCCCTCGATAGGGCGCTTCAGGTAGGCGACCAGGTTCTCACCGCCCGTCGGGCCCGGGATCACCTGGACGAGTTCCCACCCGTCGGCACCCCACTGGTCAAGGATTGCTTTCGTCGCATGCGTGAGCAGCGGAATCGTTGCGTATTCCCATTTAGTCATGAGCTCATCCTACCTGCCATCTGGGGGCGAACGTACGACAAGACCTTGGGGACGTGCGGACTGCGCAACTCCCGAGCCAGCGTATCGTCCGACGAGCGAAGCCACGTCAGCCAGTCCTCCGCATGGGGATAATGGCGCAAGATCGCGCGACGCTCCCGCTCTGTCAAGCCGCCCCACACGCCGTAGTTGGCCTCGGACTGGAGGGCGTCAGCCAAACATTCAAGGCGCACCTCGCACTCGTAGCAGCGCAGGCGAACCTGACGCTGCGAAGCACCCTGTACGAAGAGCGCGTCCGGCTCAATGGACGCACACAAGGCGCGCGCGACCCAGCTTTGGTCGTCGCCGTGGGTGCCATCGAAGATCTCCACTTCACTCTACTCCGAGCCCTACATGTGACCATACACACATACCATTGTGGGTGCAAACGGTGCGACTAGCCATTAAAGCGATAACAGGTGACCGATCAGGCAATTGTCACGCGCCACCAGCTGTCAGATGAGCGAGGCTGCACGTAAGCTAGGACTATGTCGCACTCTCACTCCCGTGCTGTCCGGCCCACCCAGCTGTTCGCCCTCCTCTTGGCGTTCCTGAGCGTTTCCGCGCTCATGGGCGTCGTCGGGGCGGGCATGCTCGTGCCCGTCGCTGGCCCCACCGCGCTGGTGGCGAAGTCCGCCCCCTCCGTGTTCAACGAACTGCCTGGAGACCTTCAGACGGTCGCTCCAGCGGAAGAATCGCAGCTCCTGGACTCGTCGGGCGCCGTGATCGCGCACTTCTACGACAAGCAGCGCATCGTCGTTCCCAGCGCGAACATCTCCGACGTCATGAAGAAGGCGATCATCGCGATCGAGGACAAGCGCTTCTACGAGCACAACGGCGTTGACGCCACCGGCATCGCCCGCGCGTTCGTGACGAACCTGGGAGATTCTGGCCGCCAGGGCGCATCGACGATCACGCAGCAGTACGTGCGTAACTCGCTGGCTGAGCGCGGTTACCTTGAGGGCGACGCCGACCAGGTCAGCGCCGCAACCGAGCAGACCACCGAGCGTAAGCTGCGCGAGATCAAGTACGCGCTGGCCCTGGAAAAGACTCAGTCCAAAGGACGAGATCCTCACGGGCTACCTGAACATCGCCCCCTTCGGCCCCATCACCTACGGCGTGGAGGCCGCCTCGCAGCGCTACTTCTCCAAGTCGGCCTCCGAGCTGAACTACCTGGAGTCCGCGCTCCTCGCGGGCCTCGTGCAGTCGCCCGTCCAGTACGATCCCCCTCGCCCACCCGGACGCCGCCAAGGAACGCCGCGACACGGTCCTGGCCGCCATGCTTGAGCAGGGTGTCATCACGCAGGAAGAGTACGACGAGGGCACCGCGACGACGATCGAATCGATGCTGCACCCGAGCATCTCCTCGGAGGGCTGCTCCGGCGCAGAGTCGTCCAAGGCCTACTTCTGCGACTACGTCCTGGCCCAGTTCCTGGAGGACCCGACCTTCGGTGAGACTCGCACCGAGCGCGAGCGCATGCTCAAGACTCAGGGCATCACGATCCGCACCACGATGGATCCCACGATGCAGGACGCCGCGTACTCCTCGTTGACGAACACGATTCCCGTGGGTGACCCCTCGGGCTTGAACGACGCCCTGGTGTCGCTCGACCCGCGCTCCGGCCGTGTCCTGTCGATGGCACAGAACACGACCTACGGCATCGAGACCGGCGAGACCATGTCAAACTACTCGGCTGACGGCAACTTCCAGGTCGGCTCGACCTTCAAGGTGTTCACTCTGCTCGAATGGTTCAAGGAGGGCCACTCCGCCTACGAGACGGTGGGATCCAACAACACCTTCTACGGCAACGGCTCCTTCAAGTGCGGTGGCCGCCCCGTGTACACCGACGGCTACCAGGTCAACGACCTCGCGGGTAAGACCGGCACGATGAACGTCGTGCGCGCAACCGGCCAGTCCGTGAACCAGGCCTTCGTCAACATGGCGTCGCGCGTGGACTTCTGCGCGATCTTCGATACCGCCTACAACATGGGCATCACCGAGGACGGCGAGGTCCCCTCACCCTTCCCCGCCAACATCCTGGGTTCCGTGTCTTCCTCCCCGCTGCAGATGGCTTCCGTGTTCGGCGCCATCGCGAACTCCGGACAGCAGTGCACGCCGCAGTCCATCGAGTCGGTGACCGACCGCGACGAGAACGTCCTCAAGGAGTTCGCGGCGGACTGCAAGGAGGTCATCTCCCCCGATGTCGCCAACAAGACGGCGGCTCTGCTGACCGCCTCGGCCGGCCAGTACTACACCTCCACCCGCCTGGGTGACGGCCGCCCCTTCGCCGCGAAGTCGGGTACGACCGACGGTCACGCGAACACGTGGCTGACTGGCTTCACTCCCTCGGTCGTGACGTCCGCGTGGGTGGGCCACGGCGCGAACTCCTCGCAGGAAGTCGGCGCTGTGACCATCAACGGCAAGTACTACGGCGAGATTTACGGTGAGACCTTCGTCGGCCAGAACATTTGGGCGCCTACATGACGCAGGTCCTCGCCGGTACGCCCGTCGAGAACGTCTCCAGCGCGAACATCGGCGCCGCCACGACCCGCTCGAACCCGACTCCGAACCCCGCGCCCTCGGCCACGAGCAGCGGCAACTGATATGGCTTCCACGCTCACGACTGTCACCGCCTCGTCCCCCCCGACGAGGCCGTGACCTCCTGCGCACGACGGGCGCGGTCATTGGGGGGCTGGGGCTCGCGGGGATTGCGGCGGGCGGAGCGGCGCTGGCGTGGGGCTCGGTTGAGCGCACCATGCCAACCTTGCGGCGTTACGACGTGCCGGTTGAGCGCGACGTTCCCGAGGTGACGATCCTCCAGATCGCCGACCTGCACCTCTTTGCGGGGCAGGAGTTCCTGCTGCGATTCCTCTCGGATGTTGCATCCTCTGAGCGATTCGACATGGTTGTGGCGACGGGCGACAACTTCGGGTCCATCGACGGACTCGAGTTGGTGATGGACGCCTACCGCCCATTCCTGTCGTATCCGGGTGCCTTCGTCCTGGGGTCGAACGACTACTATTCGCCCATCGCGAAGCGGTGGAGCCGCTACCTGTCTCGATCAAAGCCCCACCCCGCGCGTGTGGTTCCTGACCTGCCGTACCTGCCGATGGTCCGCCATATGCGCAACGCCGGGTGGGTCGATCTGTCGAATGCGTCCGGCACGCTGTCGCTGCCCGGAGGGACCGTTTCTCTTCTGGGCACCGACGATGCGCATATTCAGCGTGACCGCCTGGTCGCCCCGGCCTCGTCGTGGAGCGAACCCGGGGCTCTACGACTGGGGGTGACGCACGCGCCCTACACGCGCGTCGTCAATGCGCTCACCAGCGACGGGGCAGATCTGATCCTCGCTGGCCACACGCACGGCGGCCAGATCGGGATCCCGGGCGTGGGTGCGATCATCACAAACTGCGACATTTCGCGGCGCTACGCCAAGGGCCTGAACCGGTGGGAGGCGCCCGACGGCTCCTCTACGTGGCTGCACGTTTCCGCGGGCCTGGGGACGTCGCCCTACGCCAAGGTGCGTATCGCGACGCGGCCCGAGGCCTCCCTCATTCACGTGCATCCCGCGTAGCGGGCGCTGCGAGGGACAGCCAACAGCCACGCAACTGCGACGTGGCACACACTTCCCTCCACTGGTTCATCTCGGTTTGGGATTTTCGGCGAGGTATGGCTATACTCGTACGGTACCGGGGTGTGGCGCAGCTTGGTAGCGCGCTTCGTTCGGGACGAAGAGGCCGTGGGTTCAAATCCCGCCACCCCGACGGTGAGTCGCCGGGACCGCAAGGTCCCGGCGATTTTATATGCGCATCGTCGAATCGGGTTAAGGGTCAAAATGTGTGTCTGGCTCGGCGTGTCGCGGGGGTTAGATTTGGCCTTTTTGAATGCCGATTGAGTGGGTGTAGTCGGTGTCGATAGCGTTGTCGTAGAGGGCTGGGCGTCCTGTTTCGTGGTCGGCTTGGTTCTCGGTTTGGGTCAGGGTGGATACTTTGGCGAGTTGGCCCTGGCCCCAGTCGGACTGCCTGGCGATTCGTACTGGATCGTCAGGCAGTTCCGTTTTTAAGTAGAGCCACCAATCCAGCATGCGGCGTTGTCGTTCGCCTGATCTGCCGCGGTGGGTTCTGGCGAGCAGTTTGAGCTGGGCGTTGATGCCGCCTTCTAAGCTGTTGGTGGTGGATTTGATCCGCTCGGGCGCAAGGACTCCTGCTGGCGGGTTGAGGTAGACAAACAGCATCTCGGACCGCCAAAGATGGTTGAGGCTGTTGTAGGCCTTGCGCACGTTGTGGTGGGTCCACACGCGGGTCCATGCACCTGTTTTGGGGTCTTTGATCATGGTTTTCTCGTTCATCCATTCCCGGTAGATCGTTGAAAACTCGTGCAGTTGCACACCCCACGCGGCGGCTTCATCCAGTGTGGTGATCCGGGTCAGTTTCAGCGCAAGTCGGTAGATGGTGCGCCCGGCATCGGTGCGTGGGTTGGTGGTGGTGTAGCGGCGGACCACGCGTTGGGCGTGGACGAGGCAGCGTTGAATTTTCGTAGTCGGCCAGCACTTTTTGATTGCGCTGTATGCGCCTTGGCCGCCGTCGATGACGGCGATGAGTGGGGCTTCGATGCGTTCAAGCAGCAGTTGGTAGTCGCGGGTGGTTTCGTGTTTGCACCAGTGCCAGGCGATCACGTGGTCGATGGTCGCCGCGACGATCAGGCAGCCACCGGCGGTGTAGGTGCCATCGAGAAATACCTGGTCGTAGATCCGCTTGTGGTGGCCGGCGGTGGGGTCAGGCACATCAACGAGCCAGCACCACTTGAAGCGCCGCTTCATGGTGGCGCGGCTAACACCGTTTCGTTTGGCTAGGTCGTCGAGTGATATTGCGGTGGTGCAATGCTCGATGAACTGGGTGAACACTGCCGCGTTGGTGATGTCGTTTCGACGTTTGACGCTGGAGGCGCCGCATTGTTTGCAGCGCCATCTGGTGGTGCCTTTGCTGGTGGTGCCGTTGCGTTTCATTTCACCGCCGCAGTGGCAGCGTGGTTGGTTCTTCGACATTGCGACACCACACCACGCCGCGCATAGCACATCACGGCTGCCACACCGAGGATTTCCCGTCGGGGGCTAGATATATGCTTCCGGAGCATATACTTTCCGGAAACCTACAGGTCAATCCGTGAAAATCCGCGATTCCGGACACACATTTTGACCCTTAACCCGTCGAATCAACTGCGGGCTATAGGCGCAAACGTGGGGCTATAGGCGCAAACGTGGTGCTTTAGACGGCGTGTCGTGGGTCTAGTGGGCGCGTCCGGCCCAGCCTTTGCGTGGCCAGAGTCCTTCTTCTGGGGTGGGGGTTCCTTCCGGGATTCCGTGGCGTTTCTGATCGGTGTGGTTGGGGTGTTTTGGTGTGGGGATCCGGCGGGGTGTGGGGCGCCCGTCGTGTTCCCATTGGGTCAGGACTTCGGTGGGGGTCGGGGGTTGTGGGGTGCGCAGGAGGAGAGCCCATTGGGCGATGACGGCTGGTGGTAGGCACTGGCACCGCGGTGAGCGTGGAGGAGTTCACGCACGACAGCGTTGATGGATTCGACGTGGTTGGTGGTGGCGCAGGTAGCGGGTCGGCTGGTGTGCCGTCGGGGTTGGTCAGGTAGGTGAACAGCACTCCTTGGCGTGCCAGTCGTGCCAAGCGTCGGTAGGCGCGGCGCGTGCGTTCATGCGTGTACCACCAGGTTTTTACCGGTTTTTCATTGACGGCATGCAGGGTCTTGAGCGGCGAAGGTGCGCTGTGACATCCATTCTCGGAAGGTGTGCCCAAAGTCGTGGAGCATCGTCAACCACGCGCTGGCTTGGTCGACGCTGGTGATGCTCGTCAAGCGTCGTGACAAGGCCAGCAACGCCCGTGCGGGTTCGGTTCTGGGATGCATGGTGAGGTCGCGGATGATGTCACGATGAACGTGGACCAGGCAGCGTTGCACGCGCGTGGAGGGCCATAGGGTGCGCGATAGCCGCCAAGGCGCCTGCAGCACCGTCGGTGGTGACCACATCGGCAGGAGCGAGGCGTTCAAGTAGGGCCGTGTAGGCCTGCGCGGATTCGTTGGCCGCCCACTGCCACTCCAGCACATGCTCGCGGTCTCGGGCGATCAGCAGCACCCATCCGCCTGACAGGTGCATGCCGTCAATGAAGATCTGATCGTGGACCCTGCCCGGTGACGGGCGGGTGAGGTACCGGCACCTGCCAGCACCAACAGGTACGACGCCGGAAAGCGCGCGCTGAGCCTTCCTGTTCGTCTTGGGTGTGCCGAGACGTCGCTCACGCGATGAAGTCTGCCAGCTCATCGGCTTGTTCGTGTCGGCGCGCACGCCCTGATGGACATGTGGTTGACAGGGCGCACGAGGTGCATTTCCACCGTTGAGCGCCCGCCGCGGTGTGTCCATTCTTCTTCATCGGCACAGCGCACACCGGGCAACGCCGAGCACGATTCGATCGTGTTCTCACCCACTACACGATCACCCCAGAAAGTCAAGGAAGCTGCGCGATTAACCGCCCGAACCTAAATAACAGCGACTTTCGCCCGCAATCCCAACCTAAACACGGAACTTAAGCACCACGTTCGTGACCTATAGTCCTCAACTGCCAGCTTGGATGCAAAGGGCGGGAACGATAGAGAGCAGCGATCCTACCCATCATCAGCACGGCCGCCGAGGCCCCGCGCGAACACGGCAACCACGTCCACAATGTAGAGGCCTGCGCCACAAATCTCTTCCACGTCATAAGCTTTGAGTGCATCCATTCTTACGACATCTAGGAGCACCCATGAAGCGTCGTCTTACTGCCGCCGCTCTCGTCCTCATCTTCCCGCTTAGCATGGCTGCCTGCGGGTCCCAGTCCACGGCTGACGCCTGCCAGGAACTCGCGACGGCACGCACCTCCGTTCACCAGTACTCGGCCGAACACTCGATTCTGGACATGCCTATCGACGAAGTCCCAGATCATCTGAAGAAGCTGCTGGACATGTACAGGGACGCCGGCAAGAAGGTCAGCAACAAGGAAGTCAAGGCTGCCTTCAACGACGTCCTGAAGGACCTCGACAAGCACGTTGACTTCTACAGGACCAACACTCATTCCACGTCGCCGGAATACGAGCAGAATGAGCAAGACATCGACGACCACGGAAAGGTACTGAAGAACCTCTGCGGGTTTACCTTGGACTGGTGAGCAGTTGCTGACGCGCACACCATGCCGGGAGGGGTGCCCGAGGTGGGTTAACCCCTCCCGTGCCAGCCAGCAGGAGTACGCCGATTTCCTGACAAAGATGACTGGCATCTACAAGGAATCCGCACAGAAGGTCACCAACAAGGACGTGAAGACTGCCTTCACAGACGTCCTCGACGACCTCGACAAGCTGATTGGCCTACTGAATACCGACGAAAACGCGAGCGCGTCACCCGATTATGAGTCCATTCAGGACAGCTTGGACACCCACGGGGAGGCACTGAACAACCTCTGCGGCTTCACGTGGGACCGGTAACCCAACGCTGGTAAGAGGCTCGCTCGGGGAAGACTCCACCGAGCAGCCCCTTGAGCGACACCGCACAGAGTGGTGCCACGGATCACCCAGTAACCACCCCACAAATTGTTTTCAACCGATAGACTTTCAGCGTACAGATCATCACGACACATAGGAGCACTCCCATGAAGCGTCGCATCATCGCCGCTGCCCTCGTCCTCGTCTTCCCATTCAGCATGGCCGCCTGCAGCTCGCAGTCCAAGGCTGCCGCCTGCAAGGAGATCGAGAAGGCCCGCGACGCCGCCCTCGCCGAGACGCAGAAGGGCAAGGACATCGACTACACCGACGAGAAGGCTCTCAAGGACCAGTTCAAGAAGATCACCGACGTCTACAAGAAATCGCTGAAGAAGGTCAAGAACAAGAAGGTCAAGAAGGCATACAAGGCTGTGCTCGATGACCTCGACAAGTACGTCGACCTGCTGACCAACTCGACCTTGTCCAACTCCTCTGATATCGAGACTGTCAGGGACGATCTCACCAAGCACGGCGAAGAGCTGAACAATCTCTGCGGTTTCAAATGGGACAAGTGACGCCTCGCTAGTACCATCCACACCGTGAGGAGGGAGCCCCAGCGGCTCCCTCCTTTCGCATCCTGACCCAGTGCGGGCAGCGCCCCTGGCCCACACTTCTTCATGACGATAGACTTTTCAGGCGTTCATCGTCACACATCAAGGAGTACCCATGACGCGCCGCCTTGCAGCCGCAGCCCTCGTTCTTCTCCTCCCGATCGGCATGGCCGCCTGCAGCTCCCAGTCCAAAGCCGACGCCTGTGCAGAGATCGAGAAGGCCCGCAACGCTGTTCTGGAGCAGTCCGATTCCCTGGATTCGACAACCGACGCTGACGATTTCAGAAGCAAGATGGATCTCTTCGTGGGCATCTACAAGGACGCCGCCAACAATGTGTCCAACAAGGAGGTGTCGGCGGCGTACAAGGATGTGCTTGCCGACCTCGATAAGATCAACGAGGCGATGGGCGCTGAAACGTTCGATTACTATTCCGACGAGATGCTGGCCCTCACGCAGGATCTGACCGAGCACGGTGACAAGCTCAACGAGCTATGCGGCTTCTCATGGGATCGATGACGCTCCGCTGACAGTCTCGCTATCCACGCCCAGGCACTGTTGACCACCTCGACATGGCGGATAGTCGCAGCATGAGAGGGCCTGTACCCAGTCTGCGAAAGACGATAGACTCTCGGCGTACCGTCATCACAGCCCCTAGGAACGTTCTCATGAAACGGCGCATTCTCGCAGCTACTCTCGTTCTCCTCTTCCCGCTCGGCATGGCCGCCTGCGGCTCCCAATCCAAGGCGGCCGCCTGTCGCGAAATCGACAATGCTGTGACTAGCGCCAACAAGCAGGCGGAAAAGAAAGGGCAGACCACCAGCAGAGATCCGAAGGTCCTCAGGGACCGGATGGCTGACTGACATCTTCCTACAAGAAGGCCTCAAAAAAGGTCAAGAACAAGAAGGTTAAGCCTGTTTTTCAGAGCTTTATCGCTGACATGGAGAGGATCATCGAACTCTACGACGACGGCGATACCATGTTCTCTTCCAAGGAGTTCGACAGTGCCATGACAGACATGGAGAATCACGGGAAGAAACTCAGCGACCTGTGCGGCTTCGGATGGGACATTGGAAGCTGACGCGCCAATGACGACGCCGTTGAGTCTATCGGGAGGGACAATCCGAGGCCTGCAACCTGCATTGGGATTTCAATAACTAGCAGTCAGTAGACGCACGCAGCATCACCTGCTTTTTTGAAACGCGGTAAGCTGTCACTGCTTCAACCCACATCACATCAAGGAGTATTCCCATGAAGCGTCGCATCGCTGCAGCCCTTCTCGTCACCCTGCTTCCCCTCGGCATGGCTGCCTGTGGATCTCAGTCCAAGGCCGACGCCTGCAAGGAGGTCCAGGGCGCTGCCACCAAGGTCGTCGAGGACTTCTCTGCCTCCAGCGCGGCACTGACGGACCCGCAGGCGCTGAAGGATCAGATGGCCAAGACTGCCGATACCTTCAGGGCAGCCGCCAAGAAGGTCAGCAACAAGGAGGTCAAGGACGTTCTTGATCCCTACGTGGAGTCCCTGGACAAGCTCAAGGACCTGGATCCCGCCGGCGCACTGAGCGGCGACACGGAATACTCCGCCGCCGTGAGCGATGCCTCCACGAAGGCGAACGCGCTCGCCTCCCTGTGCGGCATCAGCAACGGCCTCAACAAGTGACACCGCTGACGTCGTCAGGCGTGTGAGGGAGGGATGACCCAATGGGTCATCCCTCCCTCGCGTATGTCGCCCGCTGCCCGACCTGTTAGTGCGGGCGGCACCCGGCCCAGCCACGGCCTCGTCATTCCAGACCCGAGCGCACACACTGCCCCTCACCGATGAGGGCACCACTTCGCGCCTGTCTCATCGCGTCCCCGGGTCTTGAGTCTGCCAGGTGACTATCACTAAACTAAGGGTATGCACAGTGCCGCGCCGACCACACGCCCCGCCTCCGCACGCGCCCCGAAGACATCCCAGGGCAACACGCGCGGGCGCACCCACAAGCACCCACAGACGCGGCAGCACAAGAGTTCCCGCATGCGCGAATTACAGCGCAAGGGCTGGATCTCCGACCAGCACGGCGCATGGACGATGATGGCCCTCCCACCGCTGCTCGGATGGGCACTGTCCCTGACCTTCGTATGGATGGTCGTCCTCATGCTGGTGGCGTGGGCGATGGCGTTCCAGTTGTTCTCGGCCGTGTGCCTGTGGGTCAAGACTCCCGCCAAGCGCCGCGGTCGCATCGTGCCCGCGATCCTGACCTACAGCGTCCTCGCAGCCGTTCCCGGCATCACCCTCCTGGCGATGCGCCCGCAGCTACTGTGGTGGGCAATCGCGTTCGCTCCCTTAGCCTCGTCCGCGCTCTTCCTCGTATGGAAGGGGCGCGAACGCTCCCTGGGTGCCCGCGCGGCCTCGATTCTGGCGGGTGGCATCATGGGTCCCGTCGCTTTCTCGCTGGCGACAGCAGATGGCTCGCCGACGGCGGTGACCCCGCACGCGTGGGCAGCATGCACGGTGTTCACGCTGCACTATGTTGGCACGGTGCCGCTGGTGCGCTCGATGATCCGTGGCCGCAAGGACTCGCGCTGGGCCACGGGGGCGGTACTGTTTCACGCTTGTTGCACGCTCGGCGTGACCGCAGCGTGGTGGTTCGGCGCGCTATCGATGTGGCCCGTTCTCGTGTGGGTGTTCCTGACGGCGCGCGCGTGGGTGATGCCGATGCTGAGCCGAACCCGCCAGCGTCCCCTCTCCCCCAGGTTGATCGGCTTCACCGAGATCGCTTGGTCGGCTCTGCTGTTCGTGGTGTTGCTGGTCCCGTAACCGCATCCGCCTCCTGCGTGGGCGTGTCCGACTGATCGGGGCGCCCACGCGTTAACAGGTACCTACGCACCGATTTCGTGGGTTCGCGCGAACTCGGCGGCTACCGAATAGAAGAGGTCATTCTGCTCGCGGCTGCCCACGGAGACGCGCACGCCTTCGCGGAACGGGCGCACGATGAGGCCGACGCGGGCGCATTCGTCGACGAGGCCGTAGACGCTCCCGCGCAGCAGGTAGAAGTTCGACTGTGTGTCGGGGATGTCGTATCCGAGGTCGCGCAGGGCGGGAACGATACGTTCGCGTTCAACGACGATATCGGCGACCGCGCGCTGAACACCCTCGGCGTCTGTGAGCGAGGCCAGGGCGGCGGCGAGCGCAAGGGAGTTAACGCCGAAGGGCACGAGGAGGGACTGAATCGCGCCGATGACCTCGGCATCGCCGATCGCGTAGCCGACGCGCACGCCAGCCAGGGCGTGTGCCTTGGAGAAGGTCCGCATGACAACAACGTTGGGGTGGGTCTCGATGAGCGGGACTGCGGTGCGCACGCCGGGTTTGGTCGCAAAATCGATGTAGGCCTCGTCGACGATGATCATGACGTCGTCGGGAACGTCCGCGACGAAGGCAGCGATGTCCTCGTAGGTCAGGGCAGGACCCGTCGGGTTGTTAGGCGAGCACACGATGACCGCGACAGTGTCGGCCGTGATGGCTTCGTGCATCGCGACGAGGTCGTGGCTGCCATCCGGGAGGAGTGGCACGGGAACGGGGTCGGCCCCCACGGTCGGGACGGCGATCGGGTAGGACTCGAAGGAGCGCCACGGGAAGACGACCTGGGTGCCCGGCTGGCAGACGGCCGACAGTGCGGCCACGAGGATCGCCGAGGAGCCGGTGCCGACGCACACCTGGTCGGCACCCACGCCGAAGCGGCTCCCAAGGGCCTGGCGCAGGGGCGCAGCGGTCAGGTCGGGGTAGCGGTTGATCGTCTGAAGTTCGCGGGCGATCGCCTCCAAGACGGCGGGGCTGGGCGGGGTCGGCATCTCATTGGATGAGATTTTGACGGCGTCGGGCGCCGACTTGCTGGGCTTGTAGCGTGGCAGGGACAAAACGGCAGGTCGAAAGCGCAAGTTAGTCATGCGTGTAGTCCTATCCCATGGGAGTGCGCCATGCAAGCAACGTCCCACTGCGCAAGAATGAACAAATGGATTTCATTGCTCGATTAGTTGCCACGATGGCCGGACTGTGGGTCACGACCCTCCTTGTTCCGTCGATCTCCATCACGTCGACGACGGCATCGGAGACCGTCATTGCCCTGGCGGTCATCGCCTTCGTGTTCACCCTGGTGAACTCGATTATCAAGCCCGTCATCAAGACGCTGGCGTTCCCTCTGTACCTCCTCACGTTCGGTCTGTTTGCACTGGTGACCAACTCGCTGCTCTTCGCGCTGACGGGCTGGCTGTCCACGTCGCTAGGCATTCCCATGACGACGGGCGGATTCCTGTCCTGCCTGGCGGGCGCGGTTATCACGTCGCTGGTTGCCTCCGTCGTGTCGGGCGTCCTGCGGGACAAGAAGGCCGACCGCGACTGAGCTGGCTTCCCCTTTCTCGAGGCGCATCACTTGTCGGTGATGCGCCTCGTTTGGTAGTGGTGGATCGTGGTCTGGGTGCGCTCGGTGAGGCCGAGCGCGTGGGTGCGGCGGGCCTCGGCGACCGCGAGTGCGCCAAGGCCCGGGTCGGACGAGGCCGTGGCTGCGCTCAGGGAGCTCCTGATCTCGTCGACGTAGACGGAGGCGGAGTGTGAGCACGGGACGGGGTCGGAGACGTCGCACGTGGCTTCGTAGTCGCGGAACATGACGGTGGTGACGTTATCCCCCTGTGTGGCGTAGCCGTCGAGGCCGGGGACGATGTCGCCAGAGTTCTCGTAGGACAGGACGGGTACGTCGGTCGGGGCGATGGTGGCTGTCGGGGATCCGGCGGTGACGACGGAGACGACGTTGTAGCGGGAGCGTACGTCCGGGTTTGCGGCGAGTTGGGCGGCCATGATGCCGCCTTGGGAGTGTCCGGCGAATTCGACGGCCTCGCCCGGCGCGATACCCGCGTCATCCATCGCCTCTTGGATGGCGTAGAGCTGGTCGGAAGCCATGCCGCCCACGCCCTGGAAGTTGGTGAGCATGTCCTGCGGGCCTTTCTTCCCAGCGCCGAAGGACTGCGTGCCACGGATGTCGACGGTCCACGAGCGCGTCTGCGTCCCGTCCTCTTCCACCGTGACGTGCTCCTCGATGGCGATCTCGCCGTTGTCGGCGTCTCCCCCGTGCATGTCGATGATGTGTTCAATGACGTCTGCGCTGGTGGCAGCGCCCTCGTAGTGGGTGTCGGGTGCAGCGTCCGGCATCGACGCCAGCGTCGTGGCCTTTCGTTCTTGAAACCTATCGGGCGATAGCCACAGTCCGATCCCGCCAGCGTGGACGCGCGTATGTCCGTCGGCTGCCTTGATTGCGACCCCGTAGCTCGGTCCGCTCCCGAGTCCGCAAGCAGTAAGTCCCAGCACCGTCAGTGCCGCCAAGCCCGAGGCCGGGGCCGTCGATGTGGAGTTGAGGTCCTGGCTGACGCCGAAGAATGAGAGGCCACGCGCAACGTTCCTGAATACGGGTACCGAGTTGACGTCGAGCGCGAAACGGCCGAGGTCACGCTGGAACTGCGCGCCCGACATGTCGTCCTTGTGCACGTAAAACAGGAGGCCGTCCATTCCGCTGTTCATCAGATCCCTGGTTCCCACAAACGATGCTGTGAAAGGGTTGAGTACCGTCGCCAACCAGGGAACCCCCAGGTTATTTGCCACGTCCTGTTGACTGTGAAAGAGGGCGCTCGACACCGCGCCCGCGAGGCCTCCCGTGGCATAGAACCTGGCCATGCCGAGCGGGGTAAGCTGCGGCCCCGATGCACTGCCGGGAAGAACTTCCCACACCGAGGCAAAGCTGTTTGCGTCGTCGTAGGTCAGGGCAGCATCACGCAGCTTCCACAGGAGATCATCGACAGCGGCACCCAGGTCATCCAGAGAACTCAGGGCGGTGTTGATCGCGCTGGTGACGCTGCTTGTATCGAAAGGGGCCAGGTCGACTTCCCACTGGGCGCAGGTGAGCGCGGCTTTGGATGGCTCGATCGCGAGCAGCTTCTCGTAGGTGAGCGCCGCGTGCGCGACGTTCAGTTCGTTCACGTCAACGCTGAAGGCACCGGAGGCAACCGTCACGTGACGATGAGGGTCAAAGGCCACGGTTACCGCCTCCCTAGCAAGTCATCACTGACCGAGGCTGCGGTAGAAGTCAAAACGGTGCCGTAGAGTCTGCGAGGGCTACTGCCGTGTTGTATCCGTTCGCCACTGCGGCGGCAGTGCTCACGAGGAATGCGGTGGCGTTTGCCTCAAGGGTGGGTACGGCGTCCAGAGCCGCCTGAATATCGTCGAGGACTCCCTGGGCCTGAGCCACGACCTCGTCTTTACGCAAGCGGTAGGAATCGCCTCCCGTGCCCGTCCACTGCGGGCAGGAGGACCCCCTGAGCGCGCATCGCAGAGCATCGACGAGGGCGTAGGCACTATTAAGGGACACGGAAACGGCGGCTGTATCGATAGGCATGGGGACTCCCTTCAGCGGAAGCGGTGTTGTTACAGGACGCACGCTACGCCCGAGGCCGTGGCTGGTTCTACCCGCACGGACAGCCCTGTGGATAGCGGGCGACACGAACTACCCCCTGTGGATAGACGCCGCCCGCGTTGGTCTGTGGATATCTCACGGAGTCACCGGCACGAATGCGGAGGCGACCCCCGCACCCAGCCCCGGCCTCGTACGTTATCCACGCCACGAATCGCCGAGCGGACTCGATATCCCGAAGGCCCCTCGTTCTGGGAAGATAGGGGTATGAGCGACACGATGACACTCTTCTCCACTGCCCACGGCTATTCGGACCTGGCGGGCGGGGGTGAACCGCTCAGCCCGCTGGACGGCCGCTACCGCGCGGTCGCCGCGCCCCTGGCGAACTACCTGTCCGAGGCGGGCCTGAACCGCGCGCGCGTGCACGTCGAGATCGAGTGGCTGATTTTCCTGCTCGACAACTCGGTCCTGCCGGGCGCGCCCACGCTGACCGCCGCCGAGCGCGACTACCTGCGCGCCCTCACGCGCGACTTCGGCGCCGACCACATCAAGCGCCTGGGCGAGTTCGAGGCGGTTACCCGCCACGACGTCAAGGCCGTCGAGTACCTGATCGGCGAATATCTGGAGGCGGCCTCCTCCGTTCTGGGCGAGGGCACGTCCCTGCCGTCGCTGTGCGAGGTCGTCCACATCTTCTGCACCTCCGAGGACATCAACAACCTGGCGTACGCGCTGACGATCAAGGCGGCGACCGAGCAGGTGTGGCTGCCCGCGATCCGCGCGCTCCTTGATCGCCTGCGTGGCCTCGCCGAGGCCGGGGCGGCCGTCCCGATGCTGGCGCACACGCACGGCCAGCCGGCGACCCCCGTCACGGTTGGCAAGGAGATGGCGGTGTTCGCGCACCGTCTGTCGCGCCAGATCACGCGCGTCGAGGCCACTCAGTACCTGGGCAAGATCAACGGCGCGACGGGCACGTGGGCCGCGCACGTCGTGTCGGTGCCGGGCGCGGATTGGCCGACGCTGGCCCGCTCGTTTGTGGAGGGCCTGGGCCTGACGTGGAATCCGCTGACCACGCAGATCGAGTCGCACGACTGGCAGGCCGAGCTGTACGCGGACGTGGCGCGCGCGGGCCGCATTGCCCACAACCTGGCGACGGACGCGTGGACCTACATTTCGATGGATTACTTCCACCAGAACCTGGCGGCGCAGGGCTCGACGGGCTCGTCGACGATGCCGCACAAGGTCAACCCGATCCGCTTCGAGAACGCGGAGGCAAACCTGGAGGTGTCGAACGCGCTGCTGGATTCCCTGGGCACGACGCTGGTGACCAGCCGCATGCAGCGCGACCTGACGGATTCGACGACGCAGCGCAACGTGGGCGTCGCGTTCGGTCACGCGGTGCTGGCCTACGACAACCTGGTGCGCGGCCTGGATGGCATCGAGATCAACGCAGCTCGTATGGCGGCCGACCTGGACGCGAATTGGGCGGTGCTCGGCGAGGCCGTCCAGCAGGCGATGCGCGCCGCCGCAATCGCGGGCGCGACCGGCATGGCGAACCCGTACGAGCGCCTCAAGGAGCTGACGCGCGGCCACGAGGTGGGCGCGGAAGACATGCGTGAGTTCATCGCGGGCCTGGGTCTGCCGGCCGAGGTGGAGGAACGCCTCCTCGCGCTGACCCCCGCAACCTACATCGGCCTGTCCGAGCGCCTGGCGCGCTGGGAGGCCTGAGCTTCACCGGTTGGGGCGGCGGGTGCGCGGTTGGTCCGCGCCTCGCCGCCTTTCCCGTTTCTGCCCTGTATCGACGAGGCCGGGGCGGGTTTACGAGCCCGACTGGGCGCCGGACTGGGGGGTGACGTTAGCACCCGGTGTCAGCGTAGGAACCGGATGCAGATCCGGGTTCGTGTTGTCACTGACCGTCACATGCACGCCCGGGAACGCCTCCTCCACCGACGGCAGAACGAACTGACCGGGATCATCCAGGGGCTTATCCGTCGGCAAACACGCGGAGCGCGACCTCACGGCGATAGACTCCTCCGAAAACTTGAACTCGACAAGGCCGCCATAGTTGTCGATCAGCTGAATACCCCGAGTAGCATCCCTATCGATTTGCCTGTCAACCTGCACGGCCACCGCCCAATCGGGTTTGTTTTCTGTCACCAGTTTCTCGAGCCCTTCAAAGGACATCGACGGAGCCACCGTGGTGTAGCCAACCACCCGATACCCCTGGGTATCACCAGTGCCACACACCTGTACGTACGGCAGGCCCATCACCGTCAGCTCACCACCGGTCTCGGCAGCCACCGGCACGGCCATACTCGATATCTCCGGCAGCTGACGGCTGATGTATTCCTCAATGCTCACACGCTCAGGAAAAGGAACGAACTCAGCATCGCGTGACTTGGCTGCATGACACCCACCCAACACGGCCACCACCACGACGCACCACGCACCCACGCGTGCCGGGGTCCATTTCTTTGCCATGTTCATTCCCCCGACTGCGCTCCGGACTGCCCCCCCGACTGCGGACGCAACTCAGGATTCTCACCGCCGTTATCGTCATAGGCCTGCACGATTGTCAGATTCGGAAACATCTCTTCGGGGCTAGGCAGCGGATAAGACGAGCGCGGGACGTCCGGATCGAGAGGCTGGGACGGGAACATACACCCCGAATACAAACTAATGATAATGCGGTCATGAGCCTCGTGGTGATAGAAAATCAGACTATTCCCGTAGCCATCCCCGACAGTAACCGTGCGAGAGTTGAGTTTATCTCTGCGTACCGGATCCCACGAATATCCGAAGCCGTTACGCTGCGCCCCCTCCACGACAATCCGACGCAAATCCTCATAATCGATCGCAGGAATATACATCGTCATCCACTGGATTTCCATGTCGGTCGTGTCCGTCGTTGCGCAACCGTCAACTCGATTCTTGCCACTGACTCCTAGCACGCCACCGGACTCGACGACGACCTCCTCGATGATGCCCAGATACCGGGGCAGGGTATCCCTGATGTGAACCTCCGTCGTCTGCCCCTCGGAGATCGGGATACTCCCACTGCTGCGACCAAAATACAGTTCAGCATCATCCGGCAGGCTCGGAATACACGCCGCCAGAACCAGAGAGGCGCAGGCAGCACCCAGTAGCGTGACCAGCTGTTTCCGACTCATTACCTCTCCCTCTTATCCGCAATGACCTTGCCGATGTCTTCAAGAGAGTTGTTATGCTGGCCATCTTTCGCCTTATAGAAATACGCGGAGTGATTCGCATATTTGCCGGCGTTTGGATCTGAGTTGTATCCGTCTCCCCCGGTCGCGTCACCCGAGAGGTGCCCGATGCCCTCCAGCTCCTTGGGGTCGCGACCGAAGTAACCATCGAGCCCCATCCCCTGCACCTCGTCGTGTAGCGGAATCGCCGACACCCAGACGTGTTCGGGGTCTACCCCCAGCGTCCCGACAGAATTCACCGCTGAGCCCGGGGAACCCGTGTACACGAAGTCATCGACGACGCCCTCTCCAATATCACGCATCGCGAAGCCGCCCGTCAGGGACCCATAGGAATGCGTGACCGGAGTTTGGTGCACATCCATTCCCCGCTCTGAGCGCCACGAGTGGATTCCTGTCAGGAAGCCGTTCAGCTTCTCAGCTCCGGCCTGTGCCTTGCCTGGAGACGCGACAGACAGGTCCCCTGTCTCTGGACCCGGCGGCGCTTCGTACCCCATCCACGCGACCGCTGCGACACTTCCTTTTTCTGCATCACCCGCATTCTCCGCTGCGTCGATCAAGTTACGCGCGTACCTCAAGTTGAGGTCAGTACTCTTACGACACGACGTGGTCATACCCGGAACGAAGGTCGTTACATGCTTTGCGTTATCGACATCTCCAATAGCAAGAGCTGCGAGAACATTCTTCCCTGGCTCCCCAGCCTGCAAGGTAACAAGTGATACGTCCGAATCCGCTTGAAGTGCCTTATCAAGCGCCTCTAGATCCTGCATGCGAATTCTTGCAGGCTCCCTACGCCTCCCGAGCTCTTGTAATTTCGGCGAGACGACGCCCCGAGTAGCTTCTTGCTCCGCCTTAAACTCTGCTTCTAATTCATTGTATTCTTGCCGAGCCTGCTCAAGAAGGCCGGTTCCCGCGATACGGTTTCCCGCAGCGTCTCGGCGCCCATAGAGTACAAGGTCGTTTGCCTTGGCCCGCGATGCCATATCAATGCCGTCCAGGTTGCCGTATTTCTCGGGATCCTTGTTGATCAGCGCCTCGCGCTCGGAATCGGAAAGCAGCTTCCACCACACGGAGACTTCCTCGGGGCTCCACGAGGGGTCGGCATCATTTGCCAGGCCCGCGGACTCCGAGTGGCGTCCCTCGGACATAGTGTACTGCCCGTCGGCCAGAGCCTTATATCGGGGCCCCACCGTTTCCTCGGCTTCCGTCGCAATTCTCACTGCATCGTCAACACAATCGCGTAGCTCAGCAAACTTACTCGCTACCGGCTCGAACCTCATTTCAGGCAGTGACGGTTGAACAACACCACTCTCCGGAATGTCATACCCAACTTCTGCCGCAACCTCCCACGCGGACTCCCTCTTTGCGACGACGCGACTCACGTACCCGTGCAGCTCCGCAGTCGCCAGCGCATATTCGGTGAGTTCGTTGATGCGCGAGTCCAGCCTGTCCTGGATCGCGGAGAGCTGCTGACGCATCTGGTCCGGCCCTGCCCCTCGGATCGGATGTCATTCGCGGCATACTCAAGGTCGTCAACAATCTCGCGCGCGGTGCGTAGCGCGTCCTCGATTGTCTGCTGCGCCTCGTTCACATAGTCGCTGCGCCATTCTTGGATATCGGCCCAGGTCACCGTCATTGTGCCACCCTCATCTCTGCCAGGTCAGCACCGGTCAGCCCTCTCCTGCCGTGCGGGGTGACGTCGAAGGACACAGCAGAATCGTTCTCATTGGCCGCGTAGGCGTGTATCGAGTCATTCACGGAGGCAGAATAGTCGCGCAGATCCCGGATAATGGTGCTGACGTTAGAGTCGATTTTGTCAGCCGCGGCGTGCCCCCGCGTCGCCAGTTCTCCCCCGCCAAGCGCGGATGACAAGAAGCCCCCCGCCGTCGCGACCGTCACCGGCTCCAGGTCGTCAGCGCTTCCATTCGTGCGGTCGCGCAGGACTTCGAGGTCCCCCTCTTCGATAATCAGATCGCCAGCCATGCGGTCCTCCTTGCCCACATCATCAACAGTGATACAGGAGACACTACCAAGGGGTCGCAGATCGGGCAAGAGTGTTATACAACAACCACAAGTGGGCTACGGCCTCCAGGCGGGGTCACAGTCGGGCGCGCCATAGCGCGCGTACAGCTCATCGGGGCGCGCGATCTCGTCTTCGAATCCCAGCGCCGTCATGTCAACAACCACCTCGGTCTGAGCGCCGGGAGCCCCCACATATTCCCCATCGCGGCGGTCATCATCGGCATGAACACCGTCTCGAGCCAAGAGGATGCGGGCACGCACACTCAGAGGAGCCATCTCGGGATTGTTCCACGCCGCAGCGGTGACGGCGTCCAGTGCCTGGGCCGCAATCTCGATGTTTGTCAGCTCATCCGACGCCGGGGCGACCACGTCGATCGACACCAGGGATGGGCGACCGAAGCCCTCACCAACCTCGACGTTGACGACGCGGCGCTCACCGGCCGTGCGCTCACCGGCCACCTGTTCACCAAAGTCAGCCCCGGCCTCGTCGATGAACGTCTCCGGGAAGGCGGCCTCCAGTGCCGAGGAAACCAGCTCCACGAAGCGCTGCGTGCGTCCGGTTCCCCTCGTCGAGGCCAGGGCTCGCCAGGCGATGCCGGCGCCAATCGCGCCCACGCCGAGCGCGCCGATCACGAGCGGCCCGGCGATCTGCGGGAGCTGACCGCGCAGGCCGGACGCGGCGGCCTTGTTGACGGGGGTCGAGACGCGCATCCAGCGGCGCACCTCGCGCAGGGGGGCGTGATGCTCGTTCATGAGCGGTCCTTTCTGAAGGGGACGAGAGCGCGCAGCGCGGTGCCGAGCGCAAAGGTGCGGCGACGCCGGGCGCGGGCGACGCGCGGTAGGCGCGGCACCGTGGTCACGTAGTCCATGGGATAGGTGGCGGCCGTGTACGCGCCGCCGCGTTCGAGCGCGGCAACCGTGTCCCACGCGGCATCGGCGGTGGGTGTCAGGAGGTCCTGCCAGATCTCGTAGTGCATGACGCGCGTGGACTCCCCCGGGGTGGGCAGGAAATCCTGCAATGCCGCCATCGACGAGGCCAACCGACCCCACGGGGTCACGCGCACCTTGCGCTCAAGGAGGCGCACGGTCTCCGTGTAGGTCGAGGAGGAGTGCGCGTAGTAGAGGGGGCGGGTCCGAGGCCGCACGAGGCTCCGCCCGACGGTGACGCGCCGGTCGGGGGCGCGGTCGGGCGAGCCGTCAAGGCTCGGCATGACGTCCTGGTCATGGTTGACGGCCACGGTCACCACATCGGGACGCACGCGGATGCGGCGGTTAGGGCCACCCGTGGACAGGATGCCCGCGACGTTGACCCCGGCCTCGTGCGGTGGGACCGAGGCGAGGGCGGCGGCGACGACCCCGCCCTGGGAGTGGCCGCAGATGAGGACGGGTTCGACCGACCAGCGTTTCGCAGGGACGCCGTCGCGTGCCATGGCGGCGTGCAGGGCGCTCACAACGCCGACGCTCATCGCACTCTCCAGGCCGAGCATGAGACGGATGTTCGTTTCGATGTCGGCCGGGTTGTTCGTCGAACGGAAGGCCATGGACTCGGTACCAACCAGGGAGAGGAGCCATCGGCGGGCCTCACCCTCGCCGACGCGCGTGATCTTGACGGCGGGACCGATCGTGCGCGACCAGTAGAGCTCGTCGATGTCGGCGCACATGTCGGACAGGATCGCGGGGGCGTCCACTCGGCGGATCTGCGCCTCAGGGTGGCCGGGCAGCGGATCCTGGAAGGCTGGGTCGGCCTCGGAGTCGCGCAGGAGGTTCACGTGGACTTCGCCGCCGCGCAGCGCGCCCACCGCCGTGCCGACCGTGAGCATGCCCGTCATGAGGGCGTCGTATCCGCGCCTGGGGATGAGGGGAATCATGCGAGCCATGCGCCCATCCCTGTCGGCGCCGACCGCGATGACCGCGTTCGCCCACACGCGCCCGACACTCGCGGTGCGGCGCGCCACGTGTGAGAGGGAGCGGATGAGGAGTGTATCGAGGCCGGGGTTATCGAAGAAGATGCGCTGGGACTTTCAGAGATCGCCGTGCCCATATCATCGGAGGCTCGGCGCGCACGGGCGCGCAGCTGGCCGGGCAGCGCGGGGATTTCGGCGAGGCTACCGACGGCGACGGTTGCTGCGAGGGCGGGGACGATGGGGGCGACTTTGAGGCGTAAGTACAGGCCGGAATAGGCCTGGGGGACGCGGCGGATCGCACGATAGCGTCGGCGCGAGCGTCGCTTCATGTCCCCTCCTAGCGGTCCGTCCTGACTCCACCCTACGGGGGTTTGCGAGTTGGGCGCGAGGGGATGTGACCCCATGAACGAGACGCACCCTTGACAGATATACCCCCTAGGGGTACTCTCGTTGGCATGAGCACCGAGCACGGCTACCACGGCAACACCGAGAACCACCTCGCGCGCCTGCGCCGCATCGAGGGTCAGGTGCGCGGCCTACAGCGCATGATCTCGCAGGGCGAGTACTGCATCGACATCCTCACACAGGTCTCCGCCGTCAAGTCGGCCATCGACTCCGTCGCGGTCAACCTGCTCAAAGACCACATGAACCACTGCGTCGTCACGGCGGCGCGCGAATCAGACGAGGCCGCCCAGGCCAAAGTTGACGAGGCAGCGGCGGCCATCGCGCGCCTCATCAAGTCCTAACCACAAGGAGACACCATGACCACCGAAATCGATCGCACCATCGAGCTGTCCGTCGACGGCATGACCTGCGGCCACTGCGTGATGAGCGTCAAAGAAGAGCTGGGCGAGATCCCCGGCGTCAAGAACGTCGACGTCATCCTCAACTCGGGCGCCACCTCCAAGGTGACCGTCCTGACCGACACGCCCCTGGACGACGCGGCGCTGAGCGACGCGGTGTCCGAGGCTGGCTTCACACTGACCGGCATCTCGCGCGACTTCTGAGGACTTCCACGCCTCACCGACGAGGCCGGGGCACCTCCCCCGGCCTCGTTTCCTTTCACTTGTTCCATACCCCCGGAGGGTACCTATGTCCACTGATTCCGTGACGCACGACCACACAGCTACCGCCTCTTCGCACGGGGCATCCCAGGCCTCGGCCCCCGCTCCCCAGGTCGGCGAGGGCACCCGCGCCCACGCCGCCGACCTGCGCGCTCGCCTCATCGTCTCCGCGCCCCTCGGCATCCTCGCGATGCTCCTGTCGATGGTGCCCGCCTGGCAGTTCACAGGGTGGCAGTGGGTCGTCGCAGCGGCCTCTATCCCGGTGGTCACGTGGGGCGCGTGGCCCTTCCACCGGGCGGCCTTCGCGGCGGGTCGCCACGGATCGACGACGATGGACACGCTGGTCTCCCTCGGCGTCATCTCCTCGACGCTGTGGAGCTGGTGGGCGCTGCTGTGGGGCGGCGCCGGGATGCTCGGCATGCGCATGCACATGAGCCTGATCCCGCGCGCGGCGCACGCCGGGCACGCGGAGATCTACTTCGAGGGCGCGTGCATGATCGTCGTGTTCCTGCTGACGGGACGCTACATGGAGGCGCGCGCACGCTACCGCGCGGGCGACGCGCTGCGTTCGCTGCTGAGCATGGGCGCGAAGGAGGCGACGCTCGTGAGCGTCGACCCCGCAACGGGCGAGCGCTCCGAGAAGGTCGTGCCCGCCTCGTCCCTGCAGGTCGGGGACCTGTTCGCGGTGCGCCCGGGCGAGAAGGTGGCAACCGACGGCGTCATCATCGAGGGTTCCTCCGCCCTGGACACCTCGCTCCTCACGGGCGAGTCCGTGCCCGTGGACGCCGCCCCCGGCGACGCGGTCACCGGCGCGACCGTCAACACGTGGGGATCCCTGCTAGTGCGCGCCACGCGCGTCGGCTCGGACACGACGCTCGCGCAGATCGGGCGCATGGTCGCCGAGGCCCAGGCCGGCAAGGCCCCCGTCCAGCGACTCGCGGACCAGATCTCCGGCGTGTTCGTGCCGATCGTCATTCTTGTTTCTGTCCTGACCCTGGTCGGCTGGCTGCTCGCGGGCGGCAGCGTGCAGGCCGCGTTCACGGCGGCCGTCGCCGTTCTGGTCGTGGCATGCCCGTGCGCGCTCGGCCTGGCCACGCCCACCGCAATTCTCGTCGGGTCGGGGCGCGCCTCGCAGCTGGGCATCCTCATCAAGAACGCGGAAATTCTCGAGCAGACGCGCTCGATCGACACGATGCTGCTGGACAAGACGGGTACGGTGACCACGGGCGTCATGTCCCTCGAGTCCGTCGCGGTCGCACCCGGCGCGGGCGATTTCCCGAGGCGGACGAGGCCTCGGCTCTGTCCCTCGCGGCCTCCGTCGAGGCCCTGTCCGAGCACCCCGTCGCCCGCGCGATCACGGCGGGCGCATCCTCCCGGGGTATCTCTCTCGTCCCCGTGACCGCGTTCGCGAACCAGCCCGGACTCGGCGTCGTCGGCCTCACCGCCCAGGGCGGCGTGCTGGTCGGTCGCCCGTCGTGGCTCGCATCCCTGGGAGTGGAGGTGCCGCCGTCGCTGCGCGAGGCCGTGCGCGAGGCCGAGGCCTCGGGCGCCTCCGCGGTCGTCGCGGCCCTCGCGCCGAACCTGGGTTCCGCAGAATCTCGCACTGACGGCCCCGGCGCCGCGCGCGTGACCGCCGACTCGGCCATCACGACCCCGCAGGCCACCGCCGGATCCGTCGCACTCCCCGGCCCGGACGCCGAGCTGCCCCTCGCAACGCTCACCATGAGCGTGGGCGGCATGACCTGCGCGTCCTGCGTGCGCCGCGTCGAACGCAAGCTCGGCAAGCTCGACGGCGTGAGCGCCGAGGTCAACCTCGCCACCGAATCCGCGCGCATCACGCTCACCGCGCCGCACAGCAACGAGGAGCTCGAGGCCGTCGTGGCCGCGGCAGGGTACTCCGGCCAGATCACCTCGCGCAGCGAGGCCGCGACCGCCGATGGCGCACCCGCGGCTGGCAGCAACGCGGATCGGGATACCGGTACCCCCACCCGAGGCACCACCGACCAGGGCACCGGAGAGCGGGAGGGCGCCCCGGCCTCGTCCCTGGTGATTCCCGAGCGCGTCGAGGGTTGCGCGATCGCCGCTCTCGTCGTGCGCGACACCGTCAAGGAGTCGTCGGCTGATGCGATTGCTCAGCTGCGCGAACTCGGCATCGAGCCGATCCTCCTGACGGGCGACAACGAGGCCGCGGCCCAACACGTCGCGCGTCAGGTGGGCATCGAGCGCGTCATCGCGGGAGTCCTGCCCGACGGCAAGCGCGACACTGTCGCCGACCTGCAGGCCGAGGGCCGCACGGTCGCGATGGTCGGCGACGGCGTGAACGACGCGGCCGCCCTCGCGCAGGCGAGCGCGAAGGGCCTGGGCATCGCGATGGGCTCGGGCACGGACGTGGCGATCGAGGTCGCGGACATGACGCTCATGAACTCGTCTCTGACCTCGGCGGCGACCGCGATCCGCGTGTCGCGTCGGACGCTGCGCATCATCAAGCAAAACCTGTTCTGGGCATTCTTCTACAACGTGTTGATGGTGCCGCTCGCGATCGCGGGGCTGCTCTCCCCCATGCTGGCCAGCGCCGCGATGGCCTGCTCGTCCGTGTTCGTGGTGCTCAACTCGCTGCGCCTGCGTGCCGCGAAGTAGTCGCACAAACGGCACGAGTGCCGCGTGGCCGGACATCCGGCTGCGCGGCACTTTCGGCCCCTACCCCATCGGTGTTCGCCACCTGCAATGCGGGTGCGGCCTCACCCCGAGCCCCTCACTGTCAACAGTTCATACCGCGCACCCTCGACGATGCGCACATTAACCCCTTAGGTGGCAGTCTGGGCCCCTCGATGCGCACGTTAACCCCTTAAGTGGAGCATGGGCGGCCGTGCCCACGCTCCACCTATCGGGTTTAGCTGCGCATTGACGGGTTAACACTGCCACCATGGCTACCTCCCACAGGCGAGTTCCCCGCAAGACTCCAGCCCTGACTCAGGAATGCACTCATTAAGGAGCAATACACCCGATCAGAAGCTGTGTAATCTCCCCGATCGGCTGCAATACTCACCGCAACAACCAATTAGTCTTCGGCAGCCGCTGACCGTGATGCGTGCCTTTATATCTGGCGCGCTTGTATAGGTAATGTCGGCTGCACAAAGTAGTACGTCAGACGACAGTGCGCGCGCCGAGCATCGCTGCTGCGCGGCACTTCTCGTTTCACGAGGTGCGACGCGCGACGCGGAAGCCCTGCGCGGAGTATATGGTCGCGTAGGTGTGGCCAGGGTGAGCAGCACTGGCCCAGGACTCGGCGTCAACCTCGGCACCGCCCCACGCGTAGGACTGCCGGTCGACGACAACATACTCAGGCGGGGCATCCATGCCGACGGTCGTGCCCACCCAGTAGACGTCGCGGCCCGGCACGAGGCGCGCGAGCAGCGTCGTGTCCGTCTCGACGGACGCCCCCGCAGGCACCGCATCGATCACGCCCTGAGCGGCATCCAGGCGCGGGCTATCCGTGAGGGTGGCCAGCTTCCACAGGGGCAGGGACGTGGCGGTGAGCGCCAGGGAGATAGCGGGCACGCACGCAGCCGCCCACACCAGCGCGCGGCGCCTGCCGGACGAGGCCGGGGCTGGGTTCGCGCAATCCGCGTCGGTCTCGCCCGCGGTAGCAAGGCCGGCGGGCAGGTCCGCGGGCGCGAGCCACCCGGCGATCACGTCGAGGAGGGCGCAGGCGGCAATGGGTACCAACACGGCGTTGTAGTGCCACGAGCTCCACTGGTAATAGGCGTCGACAGAGCCCGCGAATCGCCAGGCGAGAGTGGGCAGCACAAGCGCGAACCACGGAGAGCGCGCGCCCACGACACCGGCTCCCGCGAGCAGAACCGCAAGCGTCACGATCTTGACGGAGGGGACAGCGAGGATCTGCCACAGCGAGGGCACCTCACGGGCGGCGGTCGCCCCCGCCATCGCTGTGCCCGCCCCCGTCGCCGAACCATCGAGCGAATAGGCCCACGTTCCGGCGGGGTTCATGGCAGGGAGAAACAGCTTCACAGTCACGGCAAACGCGACAATACCGAACAGCGCGTACGCCAGGGAGGCAAGCATCCCGGAACGATCCTCACCCCGCCTGCGCCACGCGAGCGCCAAGCCCGCGACGAAGACCGTCAGGCCCAGGTCCTCCTTGACCAGGATGACCGGCGCCAACCACGCCATGCACGCGCCCCAGCGCCGCTCAACGAAAGCGGCACCCGCGCACGCCAACAGCGGAACCGCCACACAGACCTCGTGAAACTGAGCGGCGACCGCACCCTGCAAGCCCCAACCCAGCCCGTAGGCCAGCCCCACGAGGACCGCACCCCCCGCGCCCCAGGAAGCGCTGCGCGAGCCGGGCGATCGGCAGCACCGACGCCGCAATCAGCAGATCCTGGACGATCAGGAGGGTGAAAGCCGACGGAAAGAAGCGAAAAATCGGCCCGAGCAACATGAGGATCGGATGAAAGTGATCACCCAGCAGGTTGTAGCCCGGCCCCTTGATCGAAACGATGGGCGCCTCGAAGCGCGAGTAGGACTGGGCCGCCTCGGTGAAAATCGCGAGGTCCCACGAGGGGTCGCTGAGCGTGCGCCACTGCGCCAGCGAGAAGGAGATATACAGGGCCGCAACCGCGCAGGCGATCACAGCGGGCAGCCACCACGCCGTGACGGCACGCGCGACGCCCGATCGAACCGGGAACCTCACCTGACCATCTCCGAGCGGCGCGTTGCCGCATCCTTGTCCTCCGCCTCGTCACGGGACGAGGCCGGGGCCGGGTAGGGCACACCGATCCCCTGCTCGTGGTCGGCGCGGCGCTTCGAACGAGCGTCCGAGTGGAAGACCTGGCTGACGGTCGCGCACACAGCGTCGAACATGCGCGCCGGGCGGTTGAGGGATCCGAGGGATCGGTCCGCACCCGAGTGCGTGAAGTTGCAGGGGACCTCCATGACAGACAATCCTGCACGCAGCACGCTGAGCGTCATGGCAGCCTCGAGAGCGTAGCGGCCCGCAAAGGGCATGGCGGCATCGATAGCCTCGCGCGTCAGGCAGCGCTGGTAGCTCAGCGGGTAATGGCAGTACCAGCCGGTCTTGCGGCGAATGAGGCGGCGCATGACCGCGGGGCCGTAGCCGGAGTACTCGCGCCCGGTGGCGGGAACGGCGATGCTCATGTCCGTCTGTCGGGCGAAGAGGGCCTCGACCAGCGCGGTGGCCTCGACCGCGGATTCGCCCAGGTCGGGCGACAGCAGCAGGATGTGACGGGGAGGACCGTCGGGGCGGTCGCGCATGGCGGCGACCTTCACGCCCGTTTCGATGGCCGAGGCGCGCCCACGCTCCACGGAGTGACGCACGACGACAGCGCCCGCAGCCCGGGCAGCGCGGCCAGTATCATCCGTCGACCCATCATCAACGACAATGAGAAGGTCAACGCCCGGTATAGCGCGGCACGCACGCACGGTGGCCGCAACGGCACGGCCGACGTTGTGCGCAGCGATGACTGCAGCGACGCGCTGCGGGTGGGAACTTCGAGATCCGCTGGCATAGTTCACACCACATAGTTTACGGGTGGCGGGACGCGATTGCGCCCCGCCACCCGTAATGTGAGCGACAAGCCCGCCTAAACGGCAGGTAAAAATAGGCTTAGCGGATCGTCACAGCGCGGGACACAAGCCCCTGACGCGCGCGGCGTTCCTTGTCATCCAGGCGCTCGGTGACGGTCAGGGCCTCGGCGAGAGCCTTGGCAAGGGCCTGCGTGCCGGGCGCGACGTCGGCCGCGCTAGCACCCTCGGGCAGCTCGAAAACCGGGACGATCAGGCCGCACGCACGGAAGGAACCCACATAGCGCGAGCCCTCACCGACGTTGGCCTCGCCGCGCGCGGCCAGGCGGGCCAGCGCGTCGAAGAGCTTGGTCTCGTCGTTGTCCGTCAGGAAGCGCACGAAGTTACGGTTCATCTCGCACCAGTACGCGCCGGGCACACCGGGCACCGGCTCGGTCGGGATGATCTCGTCGCGGTTCTGCTCGAGCGCGCGGCGCGTCTGCTCGTCGATCTCTTCGGCCGGGTCGAACCAGAAGGAGAAGTCCTCCTCGAGCTTCATGTCCGTGAAGCTCGAGGTGTCGACGATGTCCTGGAGACGCTCGGAGGGCTCGCGCACGTCGATCGAGATGACGCCCTCGTCACCCGCCTCCTTCGCGGCGATCGCCGCGAGCAGCGCGGCGCCCGCGTCGTGGCTCAGATCCGCAGAGTTCGAGCGGGTCTGCAGCGCGACGAGGATGCGGCCGTCGGGGCGCACCATCGCGGGGTGCCCCTCGGGCAGGAGGGTGACGAAGTCGAATTCGACGGCGCCGTGGTCGGCGTCGGTACGTGCGGTCAGCGTGGCCGCCGGGATGAGCTCGCGCATGGCGACCAGCTCGATCTCCTTGGGCAGACCCTCGTAGGGACGTGCAACAAAGGGGATCGGCGGGCGATACGCCTTGAGCTTGGCGGGATCGGTGACCTTCTTACGGCGGCTAGCTTTACCCATGGGAGTAATCGTAGCGGGTTTCCCCCAATCGACGAGGTCAGGGCGGGGCGAGCCGGTCCACTCACCCCCGCGCCTCCCCAGCCCCAGCCTCGTCAGCGACACCCCGGGCGCCCCACACTCCGCCCCTTGCTGTCCCCCTCCCCCACACTCCGCCCCCTTCCTATCCCCTCCCTCAATGTCGCACGTAATTTGGATCCCCTAAGTTTTTGTAAGGCATCGAGAAAAAGCGCGGAATTTCAACGATCTGATTTCAAAACTTGAAATAGCTCGAAGGGAATTACGTGCGACATTTTTGGGTAAGCATGCAAGAGGCACACGGGTGAGTAGAGCGAACCCGCAACTGTCGGCCCGGGCAACGGGCGGCACCCCAGGCGCCCCCTTCCTGTCCCCCTTCCTGTCCCCCTCCCCCAATGTCGCACGTAATTTGGATCCCCTAAGTTTTGTAAGGCATCGAGAAAAGCGTGGAATTTCAACGATCTGATTTCAAAACTTGAAATAGCTCGAGGGGAATTACGTGCGACATTTTTGGGTAAGCATGCGCCTGCGCAGGGTCCGGGCCCGCGCCTCATCAGCTGGCAGCGCCTCGCGCCAGAACCTCCACGCCGGGCAGGGACGCCCGGTAGGAGGACAGGAAACGCTCGTAGCCGGCCACGCCCTCGGGGCTCGGATCCAGAGTGGACACCGAGGCACCCGCGAAGACGCGCTCCGAGAGGTAGGCGGGCAGCGTGAGGCCGGACTCGCCAGCGGCCAGGACCGCGCGATAACGCGCGAGCACGGCGATGCCCCACGCGCCGCCCTCACCGGCCGTGTCGCCAACGGAAACAGGGATGTTCAGCGAGTCGGCGAGGATCTGCTGCGCGACGCCCGGCGTCTTAAACAGGCCACCATGAGCGAAGAGCGAGTCGAGGCCGACGCCCTCCTCACGCAGGATGTCGACGCCAATGCGCACGGCCGCGAAGACGCTCATAAGCTGGGCGCGCATCGCGTTCGCCAGGGTCACGCGCGCGTCGGGGCTGTGCGTAAACACGGGCTGGGCCGCCTCCTGGCCGACGAGGGGCTCGGCGGACAGGGTGTTGTAGGCCATGACGCCGCCAGCGTCGACCTCGCCGGTGAGCGCGTGGTTGTAGAGGGCCTCGTAGATCGCGGGCACGCTCACCTCGGCGCCGACGAGGCGTGCGAAGTCCGCAAACCAGCCGACCCACGCGTCGAGCTCGGACGCGCCGTTGTTCGAGTGCACCATCGCGACGGGCGAGCCGTCGGGCGTGGTCACCATGTCGATCTCGGTGTGCAGCTCGGCGAGCGAGCGCTCGAGGACGGCCATGAGAAACACGGACGTGCCGCACGAGATGTTGCCCGTGCGCTGGGCGATCGCGTTGGTCGCGATCATGCCGGTGCCCGCGTCACCCTCCGGCGGGCATAGCGCAATCCCGGCCTGGAGCGTGCCCGTCGGGTCAATGAGCGCCGCACCCTCGGGGGTCAGCACGCCCGCGTCCTGGCCAGCGCTCAGCACGGTCGGCAGGACCTCGCACAGGCGCCACGGGACCCGACTCGCCACCAGGGCCTCGTACTGATCGAGGTAGGACTCCACGTATGTGCCGGTCTCCGAGTCGATCGGGAACATGCCCGAGGCGTCGCCCACGCCCATCACATGCAGGCCCGTCAGCTGGTGATGGACCCAGCCAGCCAGCGTCGTCAGGCGGGCGACACGCGGGGCGTGCTCCTCGGAGTCGAGGACCGCCTGGTGCAGGTGCGCGATCGACCAGCGCAGGGGGATGTTGAATCCGAACAGTCGGGTGAGCTCGTCCGCCGCGCGCCTCGTGTTGGTGTTACGCCACGTGCGGAAGGGCGCGAGCAGGCGACCCTCGGCGTCGAAGGCCAGGTAGCCGTGCATCATGCCCGAGATGCCGATCGAGCCGTAGGAGGCCGGGGTGACGTCGTAGCGCTCGCGCACGTCCGCGACCAGGGAGGCGTAGGCGCCCCGCAGGCCGGCCACGGCCTCGTCGAGGGTGTAGGACCACAGACCGCCCTCCAGATGGTTCTCCCAGGCGTGGCCCCCGGTGGCGAGGACTTCATGGTCGGGGCCGATCAGGACGGCCTTGATGCGGGTCGAGCCAAACTCGATGCCGAGCGCGGTGTCGGCGGCGGCGATGAGCGCGCGGGGGTCGGTGGTCACGTGTACTCCTAGTGTCTTCATTGACGAGGCCGGGGTTGCGTTAACGGTAACACTTTCGCGCACGCAACGACAGCGACCTGTGGACCTTTATCGGACACTCTGTTCACTATTAGTGTCTTGATTCCTGATTGTCGTGCCCCTATAGCATGTCGATCATCATTTCATTCACGACTCATTACGGATCACACACTCTTCCAACTATTTCCAAAGAGCAATAGACTACGCGTAGTCACTTTTGAGGAGGACACATGTCTACGGCACGGGTTGCACGCTCCGTCAAGCTCGATCCCGAGATCGACGCCCGCCTCACGGCCCTTGCGCAGCGGACGGGACGAACGAAATCGTTCTACATGAATCGCGCCATCGAGTCAGCGCTCGAAGAGATCGAGCTGGCCTACTCGCTGCAGGCGGAACTCGAGGACATTCGCAGCGGACGAGCCGCATCTGCGGGCCTTGACGAGGCGGTGAAGTCCCTTGGCCTGGAGGGCTGAGCTATCACCGCGCGCAATGAAACAGCTCAGCAAGCTCGATAAGCCGACCGCGAGACGCATCATCGACTACCTCCGCGAGACTGCGAGCGGCGAGGATCCCCGCGCGCGAGGAAAGGGACTGACCGGCAGCCTGGCGGGCTTTTGGCGATACCGCGTCGGCAACTATCAAATTATTGCTTCCATCGAAGATGATGAGCTATTGATCCTCGCCATCAACATCGATCACAGGTCTCGGATCTACCGCTGACCTACTGAGCGCCGAAGCCCTCGATGAAGAGCTCACGGGTGCGGTCGATCGCGGCCAGCTCCTTATCCGTGAGTGGCTTGGCGGCGCTGCGACGGATGAAGGTGAGGACGACGGAGGCGTAGACGTCCGAGGCCAGGGGGAGCACCTCGTCGTCGACGCGACCGCGCGCCCAATCGGTAAATACCGAACAGCACGTCCGATACAGCTGCTCGTGCAGGTCGCCGTCGCCTCCCACACGGATCGCCAGCAGGGTTGTCAGGGCCTGCCCATTGCGCGCGTACACGTCGGCGAGGTGGCGGGCGACGGTGCGGGCATCGCGCTCCTCGCCGAACCAGAGGCCTTCGAGCGCCGGGGCGATCTCTTCGAGGAGGAAGGACACGACCTCCGCCAGGAGGGCGTCCTTGTCGGTGTAGTGGTCGTAGAAGGTCGTGCGCGAGACCATCGACGTGCGACAGATGTCCGCGACGCTCACCTGCGCGTAGGGCTTAGCCTCGCACGCCTTGACGAGGCCGGAGCGGATCGCGCGGCGCGTCTTGCGGATGCGCAGGTCCAGGTTCTTCTCGGCCTCGCGCCCGTGCTTATCCTGGCTCCGAAGGTACACTGTTCTGCTCCCCGATCATTTTTCCACTATCGATAGGCTTATCCTACGCATAGCGGTCGTGCCATCCGGTATCCAACACTCCGTTTGTTATTGTACGGCTCACCGCACGTAGACCGGCGATACGGTCGATGCATGTTCACCGAGTACACCGGCAATTGCCAATTTGACCTGCAGCTGAACCGTTACCTCGGACCGATTCTGGACCGGCCTGGAATGGATCCGTTGACGACGAGCACCCTTGCCCGAATCCGTTCCACTTCCCAGATCACGCAGTTCGCCGGGCGCATGGCGGCTCGCTTCGACGCCGAGGGGGACGCGGCGGCCGCGTGGCGACTCTACTGTCTGGCCGCCTTCTACTGCCCGAGCACGACCAACGAAAGCGGCACTTCATCGACGCGGCATCGCGTAACTTCGATGCCTCTCACACTCACCTGGCGATGCGCCGACATACAGTCCCCTATAAAGATGGCTCACTGACGGCGATCCACTGGCAGGCTGATCCTGACGATCGTGCCCGCTTCCCCGACGCGCCTTCCACCCTCGTCATGATGAACGGCTTCGACGGGTACGCGGAGGAAATCATCGACTTCGCGTCCCACTTCCCGACCCGCCCCTTCGACATCATCACCTTCGACGGTCCCGGCCAGGGGCACACGGCGGCAGCGGGCATGCCCCTCGAGCCCGAGTGGGAGCACCCGACGGAGGCGGTGATGGACTACTTCGGGGTGACCAGCGCGGCCGCGCTCGGCGTCTCCTTTGGCGGCTACCTCGTCACGCGCGCGGCCGCCCACTGCCCGCGGATCACTCACGTGATCGCCTTCGACATGATGTATCGGCTCCTGGACGGCCTGACGGCGCCACTGCCTCGTGCCCTGCGCCCAATCGCGGAGGCGGTCGTCAAGAATCCGAGGCCCGCGCGACTCATCGATGCCGGTCTGGGGATGGCTTCACGACTCAGCGCGGATCTGGCGTGGAAGCTTCAGCAGGGGCGGTACCTCACGGGACTACACAGTCCCAGCCAGGTGCTGCAAGCGTTCGGCGACTACACGATGGAACCTTTCGAGGGGCGCATCACCCAGCCATGCCTCGTCCTCGCCGGCGACGCGGATCAGTACGTTCCCTTTGAGCGCTTGGGCGACGTACGCCGAGCGTTGCGGAACGCGGAGTCGCTGGAGGTGCGCGCGTTCCATCACGCGCAGGACCCGGACATGGCGCAGCACTGTCAGATTGGGGACTTGGACCGCGCCTTCGCGATCATGGGCGACTGGTTGGCGGGGCACTCCCACACTGGCAACGCTTGATCGAGGCCATGTCACTTATTCGATGGTACGCGCCGCGAACTCGGGCTTGCCCACGAGGCTGCGAGGCTTCCAGCGATCGTCACGAGGGCAAGGCGGCCCGATAACTGGCAGCATTAACCCCTCGCTGCACAGCTAAACCCTTCTGGTGGCAGTGTGGGCGGGCCGCCCACACTGCCACCTATCGGGTTAACGTGCGCATAGAAGGGCGCAGACAACCACCTCAGGGGTTACCGCTCCGCGAACCGGCTCCGAGACGCGCATAAACAGACGGCACGCGCACAAAGGACGGCGAGCACGACGACGCGTTCGGCTCAGCGGCCGGCAACCCCGCAGCGGCGCATGATCGCGTGCATGACCGCGGCAGCACCGTCGTTTTCGACGGCGGCCGTCACGTGATTGGCGTGGGCGCGCACCTCGTCGGAGGCGCCGCCCATGGCGACACCGAAGGCGGCCCATTCGATCATCGCGATGTCGTTGGTGCCATCCCCGACGGCGACGGTCCCAGACGCGGGAATACCCAGTCGCGCCCGCAGGGACTCCAGGCCGGTCGCCTTGGTCACCCCGAGCGGCTCGATGTCTGCCCAGGATGTCCAGCCGACGAAGACCTCGTGGGTGCGCGACACGTCCAGGGACGACAGGATCCGATCGAACTCCTCGCGGTCCGTGTCGGCGGCGCGCACCACGATCTTCGGCGTGGGCGTGGAGGCAAGCTCCTCCATCGACACGATGCGGTGGTCGCTCCCCTCGATCTCATTGTTCGGGAAGGGCGCGGAGAGCAGGATGTCGGGGTGCGGCATCGACGCGAACACCGAGCCGGGCACGGCCGAGGCGATCTCCTCCAGGATCGGGCCGGGCACGAAGGTGCGCTCCTCGACGATCTCGCACGTCCCGCCGCTCACGCGCACGAGGGTCGCGCCGTTGTTACACAGCGCCCACCCGTCCGTGAACTCCAGGGCGTCGAGAACGGGAATCACGCCCTCGAGCGCGCGCCCCGAGGCGATAAGCACCTGGGCGCCCGCGGCGGCGAGGCCATGGATCCCCTCGAGGACGCGCGGAGTCGCCCCCGCGGGGGTCAGGATCGTGCCATCAATGTCGAGCGCGACCAAGACCTGGCCCGCCGACGTCGGAAAGTCGGCGGGCAGGGCGGCCGAGGCCTCGTCGAGGAGAACCTCGAAGGGGCGAGCGACTTCCCCGGTGGAGGGGACCGTCAGGAAGCGCTCTTGGCTCATCGAGCGACCGGGCTCAGAACCTCGAGGCCGCCCAGGTAGGGGCGCAGGGCCTCGGGCACGTAGATCGAGCCATCCGCCTGCTGGTGATTCTCCAGGAAGGCAACGATCCAGCGGGTCGTGGCCAGCGTGCCGTTGAGGGTGGCGACCGCGGTCATGCCGTCCTCGCGGCGCTCGCGAATGCCGAGGCGGCGCGCCTGGAACGTCGTGCAGTTCGAGGTCGAGGTGACCTCCATGTAGCGCTCCTGAGTGGGCAGCCACGCCTCGCAGTCGAACTTGCGGGCGGCGGAGGTGCCCAGGTCGCCGGCGGCCGTGTCGATGACGCGGTAGGGCAGCTCGACCTTGGCGAGCATCTCCTCTTCCCACGCGAGGAAGCGCTGGTGCTCCTCGGCGGCGTCCTCGGGGCGGCAGTAGCTGAACATCTCAGCCTTGTTGAACTGGTGGACGCGGATGATGCCGCGCGTGTCCTTGCCCGCAGAGCCGGCCTCGCGGCGGTAGCAGGTGGACCAGCCCATGTAGCGCTTGGGGCCGCCCGACAGGTCAAGGATCTCGTCGGCGTGGTAGCCGGCGAGGGCCACCTCGGACGTGCCCGTCAGGTACAGGTCGTCGGCGGGCAGGTAGTAGATCTCGTCGGAGTGCTCGTTGAGGAAGCCGGTGCCGCCCATGACCTGAGGGGTCACGAGGGTCGGGGTCATCATCGGCACGAAACCGTTGGTCAGCGCCTGGTCCATGGCCATCGTCATGAGGGCCAGCTCGAGGCGGGCGCCGATGCCCTTGAGGTAGTAGAAGCGGGCGCCGGAGACCTTCGCGCCGCGCTTGGTGTCGATCGCGTCCAGGCCCTCGCCGAGCGCGAGGTGATCCTGGGGCTCGAAGCCCTCGGCTGCGAAGTCGCGTGGGGCGGGGCCCTCGTGGCGCAGAACCACGAAGTCGTCCTCGCCGCCGACGGGCACGCCGTCGACGACCAGGTTGGGCAGGAGACGCGCGAGGCGGTCGGCCTCGGCGTCGGCGGCGTTCGCGGCGGCCTCGGCGGCCTTCACCTGCTCGGCGAGCTCCTTGGCCTGAGCCAGGATCGCCGGACGCTCCTCCTTGGAGGCGCGACCCACGGACTTGGAGACCTCCTTTTGGGTGGCGCGCAGCGTCTCGAAGGCCTGCAGGGCCTCGCGGCGGGCGGCGTCGGCCGCGATGATCTCATCGACGAGGCCGGGGTTGGCTCCGCGGGCACGCTGGGAGGCGCGGGCGGGTTCGGGGTTGTCACGCAGGGCACGCACATCAATCATGCCTCCCATCCTATGCCAGGTAGCCCCGCCGTGTCCCTTGCCGTGCGCGATACCAAATCCGCACCGCAGGTCAGGGTTATGCACCAACCAGCCGATCAATTGGATTAAAAACCTGAAAGTTATCCACCTTTGGTGCATAACCGTGTGGATAAGTTGAGCCCTCGCGCACGCCAGCAGGTCACAGCCAATATGAACAGCAACGAAAAGACCATCCACAACCTGTCCACAACCACGCAATCCACAAGGGCACTAAGATGTGCACATGGACGGAATATACTGGGCACTCGCAGCCTCCGCCGTAGCCGGAACGATCGGAGTCGCGCGTCTAGCAACCTGCTTCACCCGCCGGCACCGTCGCCGCAAGGCCCTTGACATCCCCGCATCGGTGGACGACCCGACGCGCGGACGGCCACGTCCCTGGATCATCATGAACCCCTCCAAGCACGAGGACCCCCAGGCCTTCAAGGACCGCATCAACCGTAAGGCCAAGGAACTGGGCATCGATCACGTGCACTGGCGCGAAACCACCCGCGAGGACCCCGGCACCGGGCAGGCCGTGCGCGCCCTCGAGGAGGGAGCCTCCGTCGTCATCGCCGCGGGCGGAGACGGGACTGTGCGCGCCGTCGCCGCCGGCATGGCAGGATCCGGCGTCCGCATGGGCATCATCCCCGTGGGCACCGGCAACGTCCTAGCCGGAAACCTCTCCGTCCCCGACGACCCCGAAGAGGCCCTCGCCGTCGCGCTCGACCGCAACCACCGCGCCGTCGACCTGGCATGGGTGCGCGTCGAAGACGTCACCCAGGAGTCCACTCAGCCCGCCGAGGGCGGACTGCGCCTCGCGGCACGCACCGCGCTACACCCCGAAGCCAGCGCTGCGGACCAGGGCACCCCGGCCTCGTCGATTGAGCCGCGCGCGGACGAGTACGCATGCCTCGTCGTCGCGGGCATGGGCTACGACGGCGCAACGATGGCGGACACGAACCCCGAGCTGAAGAAGCGGATCGGATGGATCGCCTACGTGTGGGCTGGCCTGGGCGCGATGGGCGTGCCGCGCATGAAGGCGCGCCTGACCCTGCGTTCCCCCGCCGCACGCGTGGCAGATCCCCTGGGCGTCGGCGACCAGATCGCCGGGGACAGGATCGACGAGGCCGAGGCGACCTCCTCACGCGCGGAACCCCTGCGCTCGCCCGCCGATGAGATCACCCGCGTCGACGCGCGTTCCGTCATGTTCGCGAACGCGGGCGAGCTGAAGATGCTGGTCCTCGCCCCCGACGCGGAGCTGTCGGACGGCCTCATCGACGTCATCGCGGTCGACGCGCACGCCGGCCTGCTCGGCTGGGCGGACGTGACCTGGAAGATGCTCGGCCAGCTCATCGGCCTGCGTCCCATCAACCTGCCGGTCTCGACCGGCACAGTCGCGTTCCGCCAGGCGAAGGGCGCGTCCGTCACGGCCGAAGAAGCCCAGGTGTGCCAGGTGGACGGCGACGCGATCGGCCTCGCCCACACCATGCACATCCGCATGCAGGCCGGTGCCCTCGACATCGCCGTTCCCGTCGAGCGCACGTGGATGGAGCTGCTGCCCGGCTGATCTAATTACGACAAGGTGAGGCAGCGGCCGTCGGTAGTCTCGAGGCCTCTCAAGCATCCACCAGACGATCGCTTGCCCCACCAGTGTCACCTACAGCAGCTTAGGTTAAGCCTGCAGCGTGTAATTGCTACCATCATCCTCACCCGCCGGGGGTGGCGGCATTTTCCTAAGCACCACAAGGAAGATTTGACCCAGCACGAGATACACATCGGGTGTCACGATTCCCCACCAGTGCAAGAAGGCAAGTAGCCCGACATACAAACCGGCAGAAAAACAAGAAACCACCGAAAAATCCACAACTTCGCCGCGTTCGCGACCTTTCGTCGCCGAGACCGCCGATGCGACCTGCGACGCCGAAAACGTGGATTAGCGCTCGTTTTCCGAAAATCGGACATAGCGCTTGCATTTCGCGATCGCGAAATGCTACATTTAGCGTTGTCAGGTTGATCCCCTGACCCACCAAGGTTCTTCATGATGAAGACTCCTTTCAATAAGGTACGGCTAACGCCGCACATCCATCAGGAAATGAGTGATCCCTAGTACTAATCTCCAAAACAAGGGACTCACCCACTCATACTCACAATAGTGGTAGATTCCACTAGAGTCAAATGCTCACCGTGTAGAACACCTGTTCTACACGGTGAGCATTGTCACGCCTCGTAGATCTCTAAGGTTACAGGCAAGTCGATTTATTTGTGGGTTAAGGGTCAAAATGTGTGTCTGGCTCGGCGTGTCGCGGGGGTTAGATTTGGCCTTTTTGAATGCCGATTGAGTGGGTGTAGTCGGTGTCGATAGCGTTGTCGTAGAGGGCTGGGCGTCCTGTTTCGTGGTCGGCTTGGTTCTCGGTTTGGGTCAGGGTGGATACTTTGGCGAGTTGGCCCTGGCCCCAGTCGGACTGCCTGGCGATTCGTACTGGATCGTCAGGCAGTTCCGTTTTTAAGTAGAGCCACCAATCCAGCATGCGGCGTTGTCGTTCGCCTGATCTGCCGCGGTGGGTTCTGGCGAGCAGTTTGAGCTGGGCGTTGATGCCGCCTTCTAAGCTGTTGGTGGTGGATTTGATCCGCTCGGGCGCAAGGACTCCTGCTGGCGGGTTGAGGTAGACAAACAGCATCTCGGACCGCCAAAGATGGTTGAGGCTGTTGTGATGTGTCCCGGGTATTGTGGAGAGTGTCTTAGGCCGGATTGGAGGTTTGGGATGTCTGGTCAGCGTAAGTATTCGATGGAGTTGCGTGAGCGTGCGACGCGTATGGCGTTGGAGGCTCGTGCTGATCCTTCTAGGCGCAAGGGTGCTATCAAGCGTATTGGCGGCCAGTTGGGGGTCAATCCTGAGGCGCTGCGTACGTGGGTGCGTGCCGTGGAGCAGGGCGGGCGCAATGAGCGTGGCGAGGTCAGTGATCAAGAGGCCCGCATCCGGGCGCTGGAAGCTGAAAACCGTGAACTGCGCCGAGCCAATGAGATCTTGAAGGCGGCGTCGGCTTTTTTCGGGGCGGAGCTCGACCGCCTCGGACGCTAGTCTACGATTTCATCGAGGCCAACCGGCATCGGTGGGGAGTCGAGCCAATCTGCACTGTCTTGTCCCAGTCAGGGGTGCGGGTTGCTCCCAGTAGTTATTACGCCGCTCGGGCGCGCCCTTGTCGGCGCGCAGTGCGCGCGACGAGGCGCTCACAGACGTGATCAGACGCGTGTGGGAGGAGAACTACTGCGTGTTCGGGGTGCGCAAAATGCATGCCTTCCTCAACACTCACGAGTTGGGCGTGGGACACGTGGCGCGCTGCACGGTTGAGCGCTTGATGCGGCGTATGGGTATTCGTGGCGTGAGTCGGCGTCGGACCCGCCATGTCACGGCCTCAGCACCGCGCCATGCATGCCCCTTGGACCTGGTCAATCGGCATTTCGGGGCACATGACCTCAACGAGTTGTGGGTCGCAGACATCACCTACGTGCCAACCCAGGCTGGCTGGGTCTACGTCGCTTTCGTTACCGACGTGTGCTCGCGTAAAATCCTGGGGTGGAAAGTCGCGTCCTCGCTGCGTACTGACCTGGCCCTGGACGCATTGAACATGGCGATCTGCCAGCGACGCCGCGAAAAACATAGACACTCGAGGGCTTGTGCACCACTCCGATCGGGGCGTGCAATACCGCGACGTGCGCTACGGACAGGCACTAGCCCAATGCAAGGCCATAGCCTCAGTAGGATCCACCGGCGACTCCTACGACAACGCCCCTGGCCGAGGCCTTGAACTCCTTATACAAAGCCGAACTCATCTACAACAAAGCACGTCCCGGCTACACAGGGTCCATGGCGCGACCAACGCGAAGTCGAACGCGAAACCTCAGCCTGGGTCCACTGGTACAACACAAGCCGCCCTCACCTCGCCCTGGGCGGAATCACACCGCAACAAGCAGAAAACAAACACACAACAACACGAAAGAAAGCGGCCTAAAACACCCTACACAAAACCCGGGACTTGACAGTTGTAGGCCTTGCGCACGTTGTGGTGGGTCCACACGCGGGTCCATGCACCTGTTTTTGGGGTCTTTGATCATGGTTTTCTCGTTCATCCATTCCCGGTAGATCGTTGAAAACTCGTGCAGTTGCACACCCCACGCGGCGGCTTCATCCAGTGTGGTGATCCGGGTCAGTTTCAGCGCAAGTCGGTAGATGGTGCGCCCGGCATCGGTGCGTGGGTTGGTGGTGGTGTAGCGGCGGACCACGCGTTGGGCGTGGACGAGGCAGCGTTGAATTTTTCGTAGTCGGCCAGCACTTTTTTTGATTGCGCTGTATGCGCTTGGCCGCCGTCGATGACGGCGATGAGTGGGGCTTCGATGCGTTCAAGCAGCAGTTGGTAGTCGCGGGTGGTTTCGTGTTTGCACCAGTGCCAGGCGATCACGTGGTCGATGGTCGCCGCGACGATCAGGCAGCCACCGGCGGTGTAGGTGCCATCGAGAAATACCTGGTCGTAGATCCGCTTGTGGTGGCCGGCGGTGGGGTCAGGCACATCAACGAGCCAGCACCACTTGAAGCGCCGCTTCATGGTGGCGCGGCTAACACCGTTTCGTTTGGCTAGGTCGTCGAGTGATATTGCGGTGGTGCAATGCTCGATGAACTGGGTGAACACTGCCGCGTTGGTGATGTCGTTTCGACGTTTGACGCTGGAGGCGCCGCATTGTTTGCAGCGCCATCTGGTGGTGCCTTTGCTGGTGGTGCCGTTGCGTTTCATTTCACCGCCGCAGTGGCAGCGTGGTTGGTTCTTCGACATTGCGACACCACACCACGCCGCGCATAGCACATCACGGCTGCCACACCGAGGATTTCCCGTCGGGGGCTAGATATATGCTTCCGGAGCATATACTTTCCGGAAACCTACAGGTCAATCCGTGAAAATCCGCGATTCCGGACACACATTTTGACCCTTAACCCTATTTTGTTGCCTTTTTCGCGGACCTAATAGGCAAATCTTGCTTCGTCCACACGACTTACATCCGCATGCAGGCGGGCGCCCTCGACATCGCCGTCCCCGCCGAACGCACGTGGATGGAACTGCTGCCGAGCTGATCGGCGGCCTCCTGCGGCGCGCGACATATGGGGCTCTTCATAGTTGAGTGTGGGTGGAGGCGTCTAGGCCTGCGGTGATGAGGAGCATTTGATGTTGGTAGTTGGTGGGGTTGCGGTAGCCTCTGGCGACGCGTCTGCCCAGTTCGATGATTCCGTTGATGGCTTCTGTTGGCCCGTTGCTGGCTCCGTCGGTATCGAAGTAGGCCAAGAATGCGTCCTTCCACTTGCGTAGGGTCCGGCCCAGGCGAGCGATTTCGGGGATGGGACAGGCTGGTAGGCTCTCGATGAGATGGGCGGCCAGGCGTTGGCCTTGGGCGGGTGTGTCTTGATGGAAGACGTCTCGGACTTGCTGGGCGCAGCGGTAGGCGACTTCGACACTGATATGCGCCTCATCTGCCACGAAGGCCTCACGGAGGCGTTCTTGTTGGCGCGGGGTGAGCCTGTGGCGCGAGGCGCGCAAAAGATTGCGGATTTGATAGAGGGGGATCCCCCTTACGTCCACGGTGACCGGTCGTGTCTTGCTGGACGCGGCGACGCACCTCATCGAGAGCGTCGCCAGCGAGCTTGACGATGCGAAAGACACCTCAGGCGCTGGTGGCGGCCTGGGAGCAGGCCAAGCGATGGCGTTCTTATATCCCTGGAAGGGATCCAGCGTCGCGATTCGCACCCCCGCACGGAAGTCTTCTCCGCGCTCTTCTAGCCAGTTCTTGTACACGGTGCCAGACCTGCCCGGGACCAGGTCCAACAACCTTGCCGTGGGATGCTCCTCCCCGCGTGTCAGGTCCACGATGCCGGTGAGCTCACGTGGGCCCCGTCGGCGTCGGTCCTGGTGATGCCACACATGCTCATCAACCCCCAGCACCCGAACCCCTGCGAAACGGGCGGGGTCATCAGATGCGGCTTGCAGGCACGGCTTGATATGGGACCACACGGTATTCCACGTGGTTGCCAGTTGTCGAGCCAGGCCAGCGATGGTGGCTCCTTCGAAGCGCAACTGTCGGATCGCCCAGCGGATCGCCCGGGTCCCCAGACGCGCCCGAGGTGCGCACACCCGCTCGTCATGTTCCAGGAATGTCACCGTCTGGCAGGCGTGTTCGCGGCATATCCAGCGTCGCTTATGCCACCGGATCCGCACCGGGACCCCGGCCCAAGGCGCGTCGATCACCTCCACCACCATACGACCGTGGCCTTGAGCGATTCAGCCCACAACCCGGGCACCCCGCCAGCTGGTTGCACGACTCAACATCAAGTACCAGAGCATCTGGGGTGCGAGCCACGCTCATCAGATGGAAGCCCTCCAAACCGACGAGCAGATCACACCGATCACAACGATCAAGCGACGCAGAGCAGCAGCAGGTAGGGTGAGACATTGTCGAGGTCCTTGACGACAGCGGGGGTAGAAGTCCGCTCATCATCAAGGACCTCGACCTCTACCCGCAACCCCCGCTCAACACCCGGTCACCCACACTCAACTCGGAAGAGCCACATATGGGGACTCGGTGAATGACCGGGAGCAATCCGAGTCATATCTGCGGTGACCCAAAGGGGTGCCCGTATCTGGACTTGTTGCTAAATGGTGTTACACCACTTAGCAGGGCATTACACCAGTTCGGAGGTAGTGCAATGCTCCCTAACTGGTGTAATGCTCCCTAACTGGTGCAGACCTGCCCGACCTAGCTCGGTTGACAGTTCGTTAGAGCAGCGGATGCCGTGACCCGGCTTATCCCTCAGCGCTGCAGACCTACCGGGGCGCAGCACGTTGTCAGTGTGGACGCGAAGGTGTCAGACCAGCGGCCAGCACGGGGCGGCCCCGCCCGCCTCACCCGTGCCATCCCCGCCGTGGAGCAGGTCCGAGACCCACGCGCGACCCGCTCGGAAGGCGTCGTCCGTGGTGCCCGGTTCGACGCGCGCGCGAACGCCGTCGACGCGCGGGTAGGAGCCCATGAAGCGGACTTCTGGCGAGTAGCGATGCAGGCCCACGAGGGCGGCCTGGACGCGCTCCTCGCGGATGTGGCCGACGATGTCGATGCTGAACGTGTAGTTGCCGAGGCCGTCACCGCTGGGACGCGACTCGATGCGCGACAGGTCGACGCCGCGCGCCGAGAACTGCTCGAGGAGGGTCAGCAGGGCGCCCGACTCGTTGACCGGCAGGGCCACCTGGATGGTCGTCTTATCCGCGCCGGTCGGCGGGGGCACCACGCCGGGGCGGGCCACGAGGACGAAGCGGGTGATCGCGCCGGGGTTGTCGGCGACGTCGGTGAACAGGGCCTCCAGGCCGTAGGTGTTGACCGAGACTGCGTTGCACAGGGCAGCGTCGAAAGACGCATCGCCGTCCGAGAGGAGCTCGGCGGCGGCAGCCGTCGACGTGGCGGGCACGTGGATCGCACCGGGGAAGGTCTCCTCGACCCAGCCGCGGCACTGCGCCCACGCATGCGGATGGGTACCAATACGGCGAATATCCTCGGGGCGTGTGCCCGGCAGGACGGCCAGCTGGAAGACAACATGGACGTGCATCTCGGCGACGATGACGAGGGGCTCGCCGTGCGAGAGCGAATCCAACGTCGCGTTGACGCCGCCCTCGATGGAGTTTTCGATCGGGACGACGGCGCGGTCGGCCTCGCCACGGCGTACGGCCGCGAGCGCTTGCGGGGCACTCGTCATCGGCATGAGGATCGCGCCGGCGGGAGCGACCTGGTGGACGGCCTGCTCGGTGAACGTGCCGAAGGGTCCGAGGAACGCGATACGAAGCTTATCGCCCAGGGGCGCGGGGCCGGGAATGTTCGTCGTCATGAAGTCAAGGGTATCGACCCGCGCCGAGCACGGTCGTCACTGTCCGCACGTCACGGGCGCTTTGTGGCCTACTCGTCGCCTGATTGAGGGCCCTCCGGCGCCTCGGCTCCCGGCTGGACGGACCTGATGCCGTCGGCGAAGGCCTGCGCTCCTCCGCCGGGGGTGACCCAGCCGCACGCGGTGATTTTCCACAGCTTGGCGGTGCCGCCCTCGTCGACCAGCTCGAAGCCCCTCGACGTGTCGACGCCGTAGAGGCCGGGGTGGCGGTTGGAGCGCTGAATGTTGTAGTAGCTGCCGTCTTCTTCCTCGTAGAAGTGTGTGATGCCAAGGTTGCGCACGACCTCGCACACCTCGGGATCGTCGGCAATGTCGCGGAAGCGCTGGGTGAGGACCTTTTGCGAGGCCCCGTCGGCGTTCACCGTGCTGAGCTGGGGGAAGACGGCCTTGCGGCCCGCCAGGGTCTCGACGTAGGCGGCGCCCGCGATAGGGTCGCCCAGGATGAGGGCGTCGGAGTCGGTCGTGGAGGCCATGCGGCGCAGCATCGCGAGCTCGTCCTCGCTGGCCATGCCGGACTTGCCCAGGCGCGTGGGATCGTACACGGAGGCGACGGCGGAGTTTCTCGCGTCGATCGCGCCGAAGCTGGACATGAGCACGACGATCGCGCCCACGCCCACCTGGAGGGGCCAGCGCGGTGCCTCGACATTGTCGTCAAGCCCGCGCTCGACCAGGATCCGTCGCAGGGAGGAGGTCCATGCCGCGTGGAAGAGGTGGACGATGGCGGCGGCGCCGACGGCCATGAGGACGGTCAGAGCGATGTCTTCGACGCCCATGATCCGTCGCCCGTCCTTGTACCAGGGGGCCAGCAGGTAGGTGCGCAGCACGGAATCTGGCGCGTAGGCGAGGGCGGTCAGGAAGGCCAGAATCAGGTAGGAGACGAGCGGCCAGGCCGGCATGGGCGCGGCCTCGTCGTTGTCAACCAGCGCGGCGGCCTCATCCTCGTCGCCGTCAAGGTCACACCTCGCGTCCGCCGCGTCGCGCACGCCGGGGCGCCGCATGAGCGTGTGGAGGCGGGCAGTCACAATGATGCCGGCGATCAGGAGGAGCACCTGGATGAGCGTCCACCACGCCATGGCCGTGGTCTGCGCGAAGGGCGGGTAGGGCAAGAGCGCGTGGGAGAAGGCCTCCGACCAGCTGCTGCCTCTCCTCGGGTAGCGGCCCATCGCCTGGATCTTCGGGGAGGACAGGGCGATCAGGGGCAGGACCACGACCGCCAGGCCCGCGCCGATCCACGGCAGGGCGGCGAGCTGGCCTCGTCCCTCGCGCGCGAGCGAGGTGCGGGCGAAGAACCCGATCGCCATCAGGAGGGGCGCGGCCAGGAAAGCGAGGAGGGAGAATGCGGCGCTGGGGTGCGCGCCGACGAGGCCCAGGCAGCCCAGGAGGAGGAAGAGCCCTTGGGGGATGCGACGGGCAAAAGATCGGGCGCCGCACCCGTCGTTCAGATCCGCGGCCAAGCGTCGACCCACGACGATCGCGACCGCGGCCACGCCGGGGACCAAGGCCGTGCCCGTCGAGTTGGGCCACTGGTTGTACATGGTCAGCGCGTCAGCCGGCATATTCGGCAACATGCCACCGATAATCGGGGCCGCCAGGAGGGCCGTGCGCGATCCCGTCAGCACCGAGACCAGGGCGGCCAGGCCCGTCACCCACACGGCCATAAGGACCAGGGAGGACACGTTGGCGGTCTGGACGACCGAGTCGAAGCGGGCGAAGAGAGCAACGAAAGCGTGCCAGCCCGTCGGGTAGTAGACGCGGCGCCCGCCGTAAAGCTCGTGGAGGCCACCAAAGGGGCTGGCATCCTTGCCGTACAGGATCGCGTGGACGCCATTTTGGTGGAACGTCGGATCCCACTGCTGAACGGGATTCGCGGGGTCAGCCACGGACATCAGCGGCCAGGCGGCCAGGAGGAACCCGACGACAATCGTCCCCCACGTCGCCGTCCGGATCGCGGCCTGACGCCCGCCGATCGGCACGCGCACGCCAATGGCCTCGCGGAAGGGAACGCCGTTGAGCGCAAAGCCCCCGTTGACACGGCGAAAGTAGCTCAGGGCCCACGCGGCCGCGCCGCCGACGGCGCTCATGCCCAAGACGGGCATGACCGTGGAGGGCTCCCACGGGATGTCAAGCGCCGGATAGAGGACCGACAACGCGGTGATCAGGCCGAAGGTGAACGCCGGAGCCGCGCCGATGGCAACCAACGACGAGCGCACGCCCGCGCGCAGCCACATGAACCCCGGCAGCACCAGGGCCACCAGCATGGCCAGCAGGGTCGGGAGCAGCATCCACCAGGCCAGCATGGATTACTCCTTGTCGGAAGCGGCGCGGCGCTTGCCGATCATCTCGATGATGACGGGCAGGACCGACGCGAGGATGATGACCGCCAGGATGACCGTCAGGTTGTCGTGCACGAAGGGCACGTTGCCCAGGAGCGCACCGACCAGGATGAAGCCAGCGCCCCAGATGCTTGCGCCCAGCGTGTTGAACAGCAGGAACTTGGGTAAGGGTAGCGGGCCATGCCGGCGGCGATCGGGATGAAGGTGCGCACGAAGGGGATGAAGCGCCCGATGACGAGGGAGCGACCGCCGTAGTTCGTGAAGTAGTGCTCAGCCTTCTCCAGGTGCTCGGTCTTGAGGAAGCGCGCGTCCGGCTTGAAGAAGCGGCGCCCCCACTTGGCACCCAGGAAGTAGCCGATCTGAGCACCCACGAAGGCGGCAATCACGACCAGGAGGATCAGGGTCGGCAGGTGAATACCGAGCTTGTCGTGCAGCAGGCCGGCGGTGAAGAGCAGCGACTCGCCCGGAAGGACCGGGAACAGGACACCCGACTCGATAAGAACAATGAGCATCGTGCCCCACAGGACCCACGGACCCATCGCGTCAAGAAGGGTCTCAGGATTCTTAAACCACTCGATAACTGTGTGAAGCATCGACGGATCCGATGCTGACGCGAGTGTCAACCAGGTCACGATAAGGCCCTTTTCTGCCGGGAATGTGTCCCCCTAACCCTACCTTTCTTGACCGCGAATATAGGATGGTCAACATGAGGAAGCGCAAGGAGTCACACGACGGCCCCCCGGCCGCCGGTACGAACATCCTGTTCGTCCCCTCGTCCGCCGAGGATCCGACCTCACTAGGGGTCGATGATCTGATGGGCATGATCAACGAGGCCGGGGCATCGTCAGCCCCTGCCCAGCCGCAGGAGATTCCCCCGTCTGAAGCCAAAACCGAGATCATTGACGCCGTCGTCGTACCCTCCGTTTCCACGCGCAGATCCGCCACTCCCCCCAGCTTCGCTCCCACCGCCGTGATTGTGCCAGAGTCGGCCATGGCCTCCCCCATCGTCATCAAGAACACGCTGGAGACGCCCGCACCCCCTCCCGAGGCCTCGTCGATCGTGAACGCGCCCGCACCTCCCCGGCACCCGAACCCGAGGACAACGCTCCCCCGGCCCCCGACGCCACAGACGCCATGGTTCCTGAGCCCCCGCTTCCCCCGACACGCCCGAGGCCAGCTCCGCCCCGGCCGACAACGACGCGCAGGCTTCCTCCGACGCACCCGACCCCGCCGACTCACCCGCTCCGGACGACAGCGCTGACGCCGAGGCCCCCGCCTTCACCTCCACCGACGACGCGGAACCCGAGACCGCCCCCGCACCCGAGCCGACCGACTCCACCGACGCGGCCGAGACGACCGGCGCGCAGGCAACCCCGGCCTCGGACGTGGTGGCACGAGCCAAGAGCGGCGAGGTCGCCCTGCCCGTCCCCGCGCGCAGGCTGCGCCTGCCCCGCCCCGCCTACATTGCCGACCGCATCTTCACGATGCGGCGTCGGCGTGAGGACGTCGTCGACGTCGTCATCTCGATCCTTGCGATCCTCGTCATCTGGACCATCGGCATCGTCGCCAGCGCCACCACGCGCGGCGTCACCATGGACGTCCTGCAATTCCAACTCATCCGTCAGATTCTGATCCTGCCCGTCAACCTGGTCGAGGGCCTCATCATCCTGATCGCACCGATCCTGGTGATCATCTCCCTCGCGCTGCGCAGACGCCTGAACACCATCATCCAGGTCATCGTCACGAGCATCGTCGCAGCCCTCGGCGGTTGGGTCATCGCTACCATCACCGGACTGCTGCCCGCCTACCTCACGATCCCCCCTGAGCGTCGACCGGCTCATCGCCACGCAGGGCTACAAGAGTGGCTTCGTGATCGCCATCAACCTGGTGATCGTCACACTGTGCGCCATGTTCACCTCCGCCGGCGAAGCCCAGTCCATGCGAGCCATTCGCTGGGGCTGGACGGGCGTGTGGATCATTCTCATCCTGGGCGTCCTGCGCTCCTCCATGACCCTGCCCGTCGCCTTCATCTCCGTGTTCCTCGGCCGCGCGTTCGGGTCCGGGTCACGCTGGATCATGGGCTACGACGACCAGAGAGCCAAGGGAACCGCCCTCGTCGAGGCACTCCTCGGCATCGGCATCACGCCCTCGAGGATCGTGCGCACCGACCTGGACACCAGCACCGAACCGCTGTCGACGTGGGCCGTCGCCGAGAACGCGCGCGGACGCCTCGCCCAGGTGCCCGCCGACCTGGGCGACATGGGCATCACCGTCACGCGCCGCCCCGACCCCGACCACAACCGCCACTACCAGGTGTGGAGTGACACCGGGTTGGCCTACGAGCTCATCGTCATGGACCCCGGCCAGGAGCTGACCGGCACCCTCCTCGAAATGTGGAACAACCTGCGCCTGCGCGGCATCAGCCGCTGGGTCTCCCCCTCCCTCAAGGCACAGGCCGAGCGCTCCTCGTTCACGACCCTGCAGGCCCTGCGCGCCGGCGTCTTCACGCAGGAACCCATCGCGATCGCCTCGGCGAACGACTCGATCATCATGGTGCTCTCCGCGCTCCCGCCGACCACTCCCCTGACGGAACTGGGTGAGCAGGTCACGGACGAGGTCTTGGATCGCGCGTGGGAACAGCTGCGGTACGCGCACACGCGGGGTATTTCGCACCGCGCCCTCACGCCTGAGGCCGTCGTCGTTGACGCCTCCTCCGACGTGTGGCTGCTGGACTGGGATTCCGGCGAGGTCGCGACAAGCGAGCTCAACCAGTCCATCGACATCGCTCAGATGCTGGTCCTCACTGCCCTGGCCGTCGGCCCTGAGCGCGCGCTTGAGGCGGGTCGCCGGTGCGTTGGCGACGAGACCCTCATCGCGTGCGCGCCCGTCATCCAGAAGCCGGTCCTGCCCGCATCCGTCAACCAGCTGCTGCGCCGCTCCGACCTGCTCAGTGACCTGCGCGCCGCCCTCGTGGGCAATTCCGAGGCAGAGACCGCCCCCACGGCCGACCTGCAACGCTTCCGTCCGCGCACGATCTTCACAATCGCGATCGCGTTCATCGCGGTCTTCATCGTCGTGTCCTCGCTCAACTTCAGCGACCTCGTCACGACGCTCACGAGCGCGAACCCGTGGTGGATGGCCGCGTCCGCCGTCCTGGCCTGCCTCATCTGGGTGGGGTCGGCCGTGCCGCTCATGGCCCTGTCCCCCGAGAAGCTGCACTTCCGTGACACGCTCATCGCGCAGGTGGCCGCCTCGATCATCACGGTCGTCGCACCCGCCGGTGTGGGTCCGGCCGCCCTGAACCTGCGCTACCTGCGTAAGCGCCGTGTTCCCACCGCTGCCGCCGTCACCACGGTGACGCTCATGCAGATCTCGCAGGCGCTCATCACGATCATCCTGCTGCTGCTCGTCATGGTCAGCGCAGGCTCCTCCCTGTCCGTCTCTCTCCCCTACGGCACGATCCTCGCGGTCGTCGCGGTCGTCATGCTCGCGGTCGGCGTCATCGTGGCCGTCCCGAAGGTACGCCGCTGGATCTGGGCGAAGATCCAGCCGACGTGGCAGCAGGTCTACCCCCGCCTCCTGTGGATCATCGGCCAGCCTCGCCGCCTCGCCGCGGTCGTTGCTGGGAACCTGCTCATGAACATCGGCTACGTGGGCGCGTTCTGGACCGCCATGGTCGCCATGGGTGGCTCCCTGAACTTCTCGACGGTCGCGATCACCTACCTGACGGCCAACGCGGCGGGTTCCTTCATCCCCTCCCCGGGTGGTATCGGTACCGTCGAAACGGCCCTGACCTCGGGCCTGACGGTTGCGGGCGTTTCCTCCTCGGTCGCCATCGCCACGGCCCTGCTCTACCGTCTCGTCACCTTCTACGGGCGCATCCCGTTTGGCTGGCTGGCCATGAAGTACATGGAGAAGAAGGACCTGATCTGACGCGCAGGCGTAGCCCCCTGGGCCCTTCCCTGCGCACGTGAACCCCACAGGTGGCAGTGTGGGCCCCTCCATGCGCACGTTAACCCCACAGGTTGATGTGTCCCGGGTATTGTGGAGAGTGTCTTAGGCCGGATTGGAGGTTTGGGATGTCTGGTCAGCGTAAGTATTCGATGGAGTTGCGTGAGCGTGCGACGCGTATGGCGTTGGAGGCTCGTGCTGATCCTTCTAGGCGCAAGGGTGCTATCAAGCGTATTGGCGGCCAGTTGGGGGTCAATCTGAGGCGCTGCGTACGTGGGTGCGTGCCGTGGAGCAGGGCGGGCGCAATGAGCGTGGCGAGGTCAGTGATCAAGAGGCCCGCATCCGGGCGCTGGAAGCTGAAAACCGTGAACTGCGCCGAGCCAATGAGATCTTGAAGGCGGCGTCGGCTTTTTTCGGGGCGGAGCTCGACCGCCTCGGACGCTAGTCTACGATTTCATCGAGGCCAACCGGCATCGGTGGGGAGTCGAGCCAATCTGCACTGTCTTGTCCCAGTCAGGGGTGCGGGTTGCTCCCAGTAGTTATTACGCCGCTCGGGCGCGCCCCCTTGTCGGCGCGCAGTGCGCGCGACGAGGCGCTCACAGACGTGATCAGACGCGTGTGGGAGGAGAACTACTGCGTGTTCGGGGTGCGCAAAATGCATGCCTTCCTCAACACTCACGAGTTGGGCGTGGGACACGTGGCGCGCTGCACGGTTGAGCGCTTGATGCGGCGTATGGGTATTCGTGGCGTGAGTCGGCGTCGGACCCGCCATGTCACGGCCTCAGCACCGCGCCATGCATGCCCCTTGGACCTGGTCAATCGGCATTTCGGGGCACATGACCTCAACGAGTTGTGGGTCGCAGACATCACCTACGTGCCAACCCAGGCTGGCTGGGTCTACGTCGCTTTCGTTACCGACGTGTGCTCGCGTAAAATCCTGGGGTGGAAAGTCGCGTCCTCGCTGCGTACTGACCTGGCCCTGGACGCATTGAACATGGCGATCTGCCAGCGACGCCGCGAAAACATAGACACTCGAGGGCTTGTGCACCACTCCGATCGGGGCGTGCAATACCGCGACGTGCGCTACGGACAGGCACTAGCCCAATGCAAGGCCATAGCCTCAGTAGGATCCACCGGCGACTCCTACGACAACGCCCTGGCCGAGGCCTTGAACTCCTTATACAAAGCCGAACTCATCTACAACAAAGCACGTCCCGGCTACACAGGTCCATGGCGCGACCAACGCGAAGTCGAACGCGAAACCTCAGCCTGGGTCCACTGGTACAACACAAGCCGCCCTCACCTCGCCCTGGGCGGAATCACACCGCAACAAGCAGAAAACAAACACACAACAACACGAAAGAAAGCGGCCTAAAACACCCTACACAAAACCCGGGACTTGACAGGTGGAGCATGGGCACCCCTGCCCACGCTCCACTAGTAGGGCCCAGCCGCGCAGAGACGGGTTAGTACGACCACCTATCGGGCCCAGCTGCCCGCAGCACCGCGATCCGCCCGCCCGTTGCCGCACCAGCGCTTCGTGCGCCACCTAAGCGATCGGGGCCACCCATCGACGTGAGATACCGCGTTCCCGATCAATCGGGCGCCCCGAACCACCACACGCGCGCAAACAACAGGATTACTTCTACTAACTTCAAATTTGGATCAAATTTGAAGTTAGTAGACGATCTGTCGCACTACCGGATCTCCGCATCACATCTCGCCACATCAGAGCCGCGGCGATACCAACACCTCACGCAACTCCTTAATGACGTGCTGGAGCAAGGAACGCATCAAATCTGGGGATGCCTGGGACAACGCCTCACCAAGCATGCCAGCAGGGTCAATAATATGAGGAGCGGTCATCGTTGTGCCTCCACATCATTTCGAGTCAGAAGTAGAGAGCTTTCTCGAAGGATCACACGGTGACCGCACCCATATCAAACGGGCCGACCACCACACGGTTACACCACTATGCGGGACGCTACTACGTACGGCTTCCTTCGCCAGTCACTCACGTTCCGATTCCCAGTGTCACGTGCGCACAACGAGGGCCGAGGCCATGGCACGCACGCCACAAGCCTCACCACTGCGGGCACCCACACAACAAACGAGGCCGTGACCGGAACACCCGGCCACGGCCTCGTCAATGGCGCTCACACTAGGACGGGCCTACCACAGGCGATTCGAGCGCACGTAGTAGGCCGACTGGACGCCACTGACGCCCCTGATCACGTCGATAGACCCGGCGGGCACGCTCAGCCCGAAACCCTTCACGACGTACCCGTACTCGTACTCGACCTTGACGGACTCGCCGGGGAAGAACTCGGCCACGGCTTCCCTGATCGACGCAAGAACGGTCGCACGGTCGGCGCCCTCCTCAAGGCGCACGACAACCTCAACTCTCTCAGAGGGTCGGTACCAACTTCCAACCATGGCCGCCTGGACGCCCGCCGCCTGCGTCGCTCCCACCTGAGCCGCGGGCGAGGCCACGGCGACCGAGGGACTTGCGACCGCGAGCGCGCACCCCACGACGCACGACAGGACGATAGACGACTTCTTCAATGACATGATGTGCTCCTCTATGGTTATGGGTGACCACGTGGGAACGCAGCGGCGCGCCCCTGTCAGCTCCGGGATAACCGTAGCACAAGAACGTATCTGACAAACCCCTTTTTGCTGCTATACAGCCGGTAAGTTCAGCGTGTACAACTCCTAGTCTTGTTTCTTCGTGCGACGGATATCCGTGCGGGCCGGCTGGCACGACCAGACGCCAGACAACAAGCGAGGCCGCGATCGGATAACCCGACCACGGCCTCGTCGCGCGGGGCTTTACTGCACGCGCATCTCGCCATCGAGGTACGCGGACTCTACGCCGTTCGCGCCCCGAATCGCCTCCAGCGCCCCGGCGGGAGCACGCAGCGACCACCCCTGAAGGGCGTTCACGTATTCGCGCTCAACCTCGACGGACTCGCCCGGGAAGGCGGCGGCCACGGCCTCATTGATCGAGGCGAGGGTCGCCGCGCGGTCGGCCCCCTCCTCAAGGACGACGACGAAGACGGCGGGGCCGGTGGCTTCCACGTCGCCGGAGGAGTCGGCCGGGCCGCTCTGCGCGCCCGGGCCGCTCTGCCCGTCCCTGGACGTCAGCGCGTTGTCGACGTCGCCCACGGGCAGGGTCGGGGCAGCAGACCCGGGGCCCGACTGCGTGCCCGACTGGACGGCTGAGGGCGACGAATCGACAACCGGGTCAGACTGGGGGGCGGGGGCCGGGGAGGAACAGCTCGCGACCGCGAGCGCGCACGTGCCGACGCCTGCCATCAGGGCAGCGGGTTTCTTCATGGACATGGGGTGCTCCTCCGTCATTCTGGGCGGCTACCTCAGGCCTTGGATCCCTGCGTTATGTTGGCCGCCTCGCCCAACATACCTCAGTCGCGCGTCGGCTCGCTGGAGTGCCCGCGATGAGGAGAGGGGAACGAGGCCTGGGCGCGCATACGGGAGGGCCCGGGAACTCTCGAGGGGAGCGTTCCCGGGCCCAGGCCTCGTGAATCGGAAGGGACAGACAGGCTTAGTGCTGCCAGACTCCCGACGTGTCGAAGCGGTAGACACGTCCGTTGATCGTGTGCGTGCCGGTGAACATGCCACCGTCAGGCCCCAGGTAGTACCAGGCGCCGTCCAGGTTCAGCCAGCCGGTGTGCATCACGCCCGACGGGGTGAGGTAATACCAGATACCGTCGACCTTGACCCAGCCGGTGTGCATGTCGCCCGAATCACCCAGGTAGTACCACGAGCCGCGATCAAACAGCCAGCCCGTGCGCATCAGCTTGGTGACGGGGTCCAGGTAGTACCAGTGCGGCCCTCCGTACGAGGCATCACGCACCCAGCCGCCCACCAGGGCTCCGGAGGCGTCCGCGTAGACCCATTGACCATCAACACGCTGGAGGAATCCGGTCATCATGTAGCCGGAGGAATCGAACTGATAGTCGGAGCCGTTGATCGTGAACCAGCCCGACGTCAGGAAGGACACCCCGTCGGCGCACACGTAGCGCCATCCCCCGTTCTCTGTCACCCAGTGACCGCCGGCGGGGTCGGTGCAGGGCGTGGGAATGCTCGGGTTCCCGGTCGGCAGATTGACGGTGACCGCCGACGAGTAGTTCAGGCCGTAGTCCCAGGCGAGCACGTAGGGGTTGGCCACGACGGGCCCTTTCCCGCCTTGATCCGTCCACGCGCGCGATATCTCGGACAGCGGGACCTCGACCTCGTAGCGGTACTTGCCGTCCGCGTCAGCGATCTGGTCGCCGTCGGAGAGGATGTGCCGGTAGAACCACAGGCCATCGGCCGGGTCGTGCAGGTCGAAGGCGGCCATCGGCGAGGAGTCAACGATCGTGAAGGTGAGGGTCGTGTCCTCACCCTCGCCGGAGTAGCGCACATCCTCGATGACGGGAGCGGTCGTGTCGATGCGGAACTTGTATGAGATGGATTGCTCGGTGGGCGAGGGGCCGTCGTTGGTCGCCGATATCGTCAGCGTGTACTCCCCGTCCGGCAGATCCTTGTATGCCTCGGAGCGCAGGTCTAGGGACGTGGCTTCGTGTTCGCGCTCGGCCCACGAGACCTGTGTGGTGAGGGCGTCAAACACGGACTTCCAGTTCTGGTGGCGCTCGAAGGACGCGATGGTTGCCCCGGCCTCGTTCGTATACACGGTTCGCAGGGTATGCACGCCGCGCAGTGTGCCCGTGCGCGGTTCGAGGACGTGGGACGCGCCCGAGGCTCGGCCCTGGAGAGCACGTACCCGTAGGCGTCGGGTCGCTCGGGTCGCTCGCTGGCCCGCACCAGGGGGTTGAATCCGAGGAGGGTGCCTGTTTCTCCATCGTAGAGTCCCGAGGACCGCATGTGCCCCTTGCCGTCCGAGGCCAGCGCGTCGAAGATCGCTGGCTTACCCCAGGACCCGTAGAAGCCCAGGTAGGGCACGGACAGGTCGGGCTGACCCTCGGTGCGCGAGGTAAAGCGCACGAAGCCGTCGAGGAAGGTGCCCGAGGGGGTGTTCTCGGCGGCGTGGGCCGCGAACTCGGCGCCCGGCGTCACGTCAACGCCGACGGTGACCTCGCCCTTCGCGGGGACGGTCACGCTCGCGCCCTCCCCCGCCGACGAGGCGGCGCCGCTGAACGCGATGTCCACGCCACGGCCTCGCCAATCCGAGGAGTGCTCAGTGAAGAAGCCTCCGTCGACGATCTCAGACAGGGCCTGGGAGCCGAGCTCGTAGGTCGCGGGGGCAGAACCCAGATTGTGCAGAGTGACATCAAAGTGCCAGCCATCAGTCCCATCCCCCAGGTCGGCCTTGGGACGGGACGGCTCGGGAGCACCCTTCACGGTCGGGTACACGGACGAGGTCGTGGCCGCGTGGGCGTTGACCAGGCCAGCGCCCTGCTTGCGAGGAGAGTAGTAGGCGCCGGTGGCTTGCTCCGGGTCGGTCAAGGGGCGCGCAGTGCCCATGATGAGGTTCTGGACGACGTCAACCTTCTCGCGCGCACTCATCGAGGCGAAGAGCGGATCGGACTGGACGCGCTGGAGGACGATCGCGTCGATGCCCGACATCTGCGGGGTCGCCATGGACGTGCCGGACGAGTGTTCGTAGTCGCCGCCGGGGACTGAGGAGAGGATGTTGCCACCGGGCGCGGCGATCTCAGGCTTGAGCCGCAGGTCGGGAGACACTCCCCACGAGGAAAAGTCATTCATCCAGTAGGAGCTGGTGGGCTCCAGGACCTTGCCCTCGACGAGGGTGAGGTGATGGTCGGCGGCGGCCAGCATGGCCTGCGCACTCGCCTGGGAAATGAAGGCGGCGGGCACGTCGAGGGTTGACAGGTTCATGATGAGGAGCGCGTCGCCGGGCTCATTGTCATACACGAGGATCGCCGCGGGCTTGAGCGGCGCAATGTTGTCGAATTTCTCCTGGAAATCCAGGGTTCCACGGGAGACCATCACGATCTTGTCGGCCAGTCCCTCCGGGTATTCGCCGCCAGGGCGGCCGCGTCCTCGGCCGAACCGAAACCCGCCTCCACGTACTCGTAGTCTCCGGGGGCCAAGTCGCCAAGACTCGCGACGCTCTCGCCCTCGAAGCCGCGCGCGCTCTGGTAGGCGACGTCACGACCGGCTGCTGAAAACGCCGAGTATGACGTGCCATTTTCCACCGAGGCCACAGCCACGACCGAGGGGGTAGGAGGCAGGCTCGCACAGGACCGAGGTGTCTGGGTCCGAGGCGTAGGGCTCGTTCTTGCCCGAGAGATTGCCGTACCCGGCGGAATACTCGTTGCCCGCGGCGGCGTTCACGCTCACCCCGGCGTCTCGCAGGTTCTTGTAGACGCTCGCGTACACCGAGTCGGCCTCGCTATCCATACCGCCCGTCTGCCCGAGCGACAGATTCACGACGTCGGGGCGCAGCACGGCCATGTCATCCAGGGCGGCAAGCAGCGCCGAGTCGGGGTACTCGCCGCTCTGGCTTCGCGAGACCTTCGCGACGATCACCTGCGCGTCGGGGGCGGTGCCCATAATCTTGTCGGCGTTGCCCGCGGCAATGCCCGCGACGTGCGTCCCGTGGGTGCCGGACTCGTCGGGGGACGGCGAGGCGTCCGCGTCTCTATCAGCGTAGTCGTAGGCGAAGGGGAACTTCTCGGAGACGTACGTACCATCCTTGCCGTCCCCCAGTTGGGGAAGTAAGGCGGCCACCTTGTCTGCGTCGAGGGCTGGAGTCCCGCTCAGGGCACCGCTAAAGGCGGGGTGAGTCATGTCGACTCCGGTGTCGATGATTGCGATGACTGTCCCCTCCCCCCTTCTGTGCGACCCGGTCGGTGCGCATCATGACCTGGGAGCTGAGGTTGTCGGGGTCCTGGCTGGCGATCCTCGACGTTCGGACGCCACCTGCGGCATCGGCGCCCACCGTGTCGCGCACGCGCGTCTCGCGCTCGATGAACGCCGCCGCGACGCCGGGGACCGCGCGGATGGCATCCAGCGATCCGGCGGGGGCCTTGAGCGCGACGCCCTGTAGGGCATGGTGGTACTCGCGCTCCACCTGGAGCGAGGCCTCCGGGAAGGCGGCGGTCACGGCCTCGTTCACGGAGGCCAGGGTGGCCTCGCGGTCAGCCCCCCGCCTCCAGGCGGACGACGATGCCGGTGACGAGGTTCGGGTCCTGCTCACTGCCCGCTCGCACGGGTTCGGCAAGCGCGCTCTCCCCATTCTTCGAGGTCAGCGCGGTATCGGCGTCGCCCACCGGCAGGGACGAGGCCGTGGCTGCCCGTGCGGTCAGTGCCGGGGAAGCGGCGGGTTGGGAGGCGAGTATCGGCGAAGCGAGCGACGAGGGACTCGCGACCGCGAGCGCGCACGCGCCGACACACGCCAGGAGGACAGCTGATTTCTTCATTGACATGGTGCACTCCTATGCGTTTGTGAGGAGCCGACTCATCGCGCAGAGACACTGGACTATGTCGGCCACCACATTCACCATATCGCAGGAACACGCATGACAAGCCGTGTTTGGGCTACTTCATCTGACCAATTGTTCGCCTTGTCCAATACAGGCAAACGTGCGCTTCGCTCGCCTCATGCGGCCCGCCCACCCGAGGCCTGGGCGCGCATACGGGAGGGCCCGGGAACTCTCGCGGGGAGCGTTCCCGGGCCCAGGCCTCGTGAATCGGAGGAGAGAGACAGGCTTAGCGCTGCCAGACTCCCGACTCATCGAAGGTGTAGACGCGTCCGTTGATCGTGTGCGTGCCGGTGAACATGGCGCCGTCAGGTCCCAGGTAGTACCAGGCGCCGTCCAGGTTCAGCCAGCCGGTGCGCATCGAACCCGAGGAGTTCAGGTAGTACCACGAGCCGCCGACCTGCACCCAGCCGGTGTGCATGTCGCCCGAGTCGCCCAGGTAGTACCAGGAACCGCGGTCGAAGAGCCAGCCGGTGGCCATGGTCTTGGTGGCGGGGTCCAGGTAGTACCAGGAGCCACCATCGCGCACCCAGCCGCCCACGAGAGCGCCCTCGGAGTCGGCGTAGACCCACGTTCCATCAACGCGCTTGAGGAAGCCGGTCATCATGTAGCCGGATGGTCCGAACTGGTAGTCGGAGCCGTTGATCGTGAACCACCCTGACGTCAGGTAGTCGGTGCCGTTGGCACACACGTACCACCAGCCCACGGCGTCCTTGGCCCAGTGACCGCCGGCGGGGTTGGTGCAGGGCAGCTTGACGCCCTCGTTGCCGGTGGGCAGGTCGACCGTCTTGGGTTCGGAGTGGTTCAGGCCGTAGTCCCAGGCGAGCAGGTACGGGTGGGCGATAACCTCGCCGGAGCCGCCCTGGTCGGTCCAGGCTTGGGAGAGCTCGGACATGGGGATCTCGAACTCGTAGCGGTACCTGCCGTCGTCGCCCTTGACGCCCTCGGCGTCGGAGAAGACGTGGCGGTAGAACCACAGGCCGTCGGCCGGGTCGTGCAGGTCGATTCCGGCCAGGGGCTTGTTGTCGGTGACCGTGACGAGCAGGCGGGCGTTGCCGCCCTCCTCTGTGTACTCCAGGGTGGCGACCTCGGGCGCGGCCGTGTCGATGCTGAAGTTGTACGAGATCGACTGCTCGGCCTGCGAGGGGCCATCGTTGTGTGCGGAGAGCGTCAGCGTGTAGTCGCCGTCGGGCAGGTTCTTGTACGCGTCGGAGCGCAGGTCCAGGGTCGTGGGCTCGTGGCCGTCCTCGACCCAGGTCATCTTGCCGGTGCTGGGGTTGACGCCGGACTTCCAGACCTGGTGGGTCACGTACGAGGCGACGGATTCACCGGCGGCGTTCGCGTACACGGTATTGAGCGTGTGGACGCTGCGCAGGGTGCCGGTGCGCGGTTCGAGGACCGTGGGAGCGCCCGAGGCCTCGGCGCGGGAGAGGACGTAGCGGTCAGCCTTGGGGGTGCCGGTGCGCGCGTCGGCCTTGACCAGGGGGGTTGTATCCCAGCTGCTGGCCCGTGGTGCCGTTGTAGATGCCCGAGGCCAGGGTGTGCGCTCCCCCCGTCGGAGGCGAGGGCGTCGAAGATGGGGGCCTTGCCCCAGTCGCCGTAGAAGCCCATGTAGGGCACGGTCAGGTCGGGCTGTCCGTCAGTCTTCGAGGTGAGGCGCACGAAGCCGTCGAGGAACGTGCCGTTGGGCGCATTCTGCGCGACGTAGGAGTCGAAGGCGGCGCCAGGCGTGACGTCCACGCCCACGGTTGCCTCGCCCGAGGCGGGGACGGTGATGGTCGCGCCTTCGCCGGTGCCGCTCACGGCCGCGCCGGAGTAGGCGATGTCCACGCCCTTGCCTCGCCAGTCGGAGGAGTGGCCGGTGAAGAACCCATCCTCAACGATCTCGGAGAGCGCCTGCGTGTTCAGGGCGTAGGTGGCCTCGACGCCGGAGAGGTTGTGGAGGGTGACGTCGAAGTGCCATCCCTTGGTCCCATCCCCCAGGTCGGCCTTGGGTCGGGAGGACTCGGGGGCGCCCTTCACGGTCGGGTACACGGACGAGGTCGTGGCAGCCAGGACGTTCGTCAAACCCGAGCCCTGCTTGCGCGGGGAGTACGGGTCGCCGGTGTCCTGGAGCGGGTCGGCGATGGGAGCGGCCGTGCCCATGATGAGGTTCTGGACGACGTCAACCTTCTCGCGCGCACTCATCGAGGCGAACAGCGGATCATTCTGGACGCGCTGCAGGACGACCGCGCTCACGCCCGCCATCTGCGGGGTCGCCATCGACGTGCCGGACATGAACTCGTAGGTGCCTCCGGGCACCGAGGAGTAGATGTTGCCGCCGGGTGCGGCGACCTCGGGCTTGAGGCGCAGGTCGGGGGTGACGCCCCAGGAGGAGAAGCTCGACATGGAGTACTTCGAGCTGGGTGCGACGACCTTGCCGGGGGCGACGCTCAGGTGATGGTCGGCGGCGGCCAGCATGGCCTCGCCGTCCGCCTGCGAAATGAATGCGGCGGGCACGCCGTTCGTCGCCAGGCTCATGACGACGAGGGAGTCACCGGGAACGTTGTTGTAGACGATGAAGCCGGCGGGCTTGGAGCCTGCGATGTTGTCGAACTTGGTCTGGAAGGTGAGGGAGCCTCGCTTGACCAGCACGATCTTTCCGGCCAGGCCCTCGGGGTACTTGGCCTTGAGCGCGGCGCCGTCCTCGGCCGAACCGATGCCGCCGTCGACATATTCGAAGGGGCCGCCGGTCAGATCGGACAGGTCGGGCATCTTCTGACCGTCAGCGCCACCGGCCCGCTGGAAGGGAATGTCGCGGTCGCCGACGGTGAACGCGCTGTGCGCCAGCGAGTTATCGACGGAGGCGACGGAGACCACGGAGGAGTAGGTCGCTGGCTCGCACTGGGTGGAGGAGTCCGGGTCGGACGCGAAGGGCAGGTTCTTGCCGGAGGTATTGCCGTATCCGGCCGTGTAGTGGTTGCCGGCTGCCGCGTTGACGGTCACGCCCACGTCCTGCAGGCTCTTGAAGACGGTCGCGTAGACCGAGTCGGCCTCGTTGTCCATGCCTCCGAGCTGGCCGAGCGACAGGTTGACGACGTCGGGGTGCAGGATCACCATGTCGTCGAGTGCGGCGAGCAGCCCGGAATCGGTGATGTCGCCCTCGACGCTGCGCGCGACCTTGGCGACGATGATCTGCGCGTCGGGCGCGATGCCGACGATTTCGCCCGCGTTGGCCGCGGTGATGCCGGCGACGTGCGTGCCGTGCGATCCGGCTTGTCCGGTCGGCGAGGCGTCCGGGTCGTTATCCGCGTAGTCGTAGGCGAAGGGGAACTTCTCCGACACGTAGGTGCCGGTCTTGCCGTCGCCCAGCTGGGGGGTCAGGGACGCCACCTTGTCCGCCGAGAGCGCGGGGGTTCCCCCGAGGGCGCCCGCGAACGCCGGATGCGTCATGTCCACGCCCGTGTCGATGACGGCGATGACCTTCCCGTCGCCCTTCTGGGTGATCTGGTCGGCGTGCATCATCAGCTGGGCGCTGAGGTTGGCGGGGTCCTGGGTTGAGGTACGGGCGGAGTTCGTCGCTCCCTCGCCAGCGACCTGGTCGTCGGCATCCTCGACGCGGGTCTCGCGATCACGGAAGGCAGCCTTGACGCCGCTCGCCGCGCGGATCGCGTCGAGAGAGCCGGCGGGGGCGCTGAGCGCGAAGCCCCGCAGGGCGTTGTCGTACTCGCGTTCCACCTGGGCGGAGGTTCCGGGGAAGGCGCCGGCCACGGCCTCGTTGATGGAGGCGAGGGAGGCGGCGCGGTCTGCACCGTCATTGAGCTGGACGATGATGCTCACGACGGCGGCCGAGTCGGCCTCGTCGCTCGCCTGGGCCTGATCGGCCTGGCTGGTCTGCCCGCTCTTCGAGGTCAGCGCGGTGTCGATGTCGCCCACGGGCAGGGACGAGGCCGTGGCCTGCTCGGTGGGTTGCGGTGGCGTGGGAGTCGTCGGCGCTGCGAGCGACGCCGGGCCTGTGGCCGCAAGCGCGCAGGCACCGACGAGCGCGAGGAGCGCCGTTGGTTTCTTCGTTGTCATGTGCGTAACTCCAATGTGTCGACAGTGGCCGTCCCTGGGGCGGAAGGACTCCGCCGTGTCGGCCGCCACACCTAACATACCTCACGAATAACTTTTGACAAACTTTATTTCACATTGGGGAACAATTGGAGAATATTTTACCGACAAACTGTGACGAGGCCCGGGAACACTTACATAGCAAGGTTCCCGGGCCTCGTGGCGATGATCGTCAGGCGCTAGCGCCTCGCTCTCATCCGACCCACGCACCGTTCTCGTCAAAGACGTAGGTGCGTCCGTTGATCGTGTGCGTGCCCGTCAGCATCGCTCCCGAGTAGGACAGGTAGTACCAGGAGTCGCCCACCTTGACCCAGCCGGTGGCCATCGCCCCGGAGGCCTTCAGGTAGTACCAGGAACCATCCACCTGCACCCAGCCGACGGCCATCGCACCGCTGTCGGACAGGTAGTACCAGGAGCCGCGATCGAGCAGCCAGCCGGTGCGCATGACCTTGGTGTCGGGATCCATGTAGTACCAGGAGCCGCCGTCACTGACCCAGCCGCCCACCAGAGCACCCTCGGAATCCGCGTAGACCCACTCGCCGGAGGGACGCTGGAGGAAACCGGTGGACATGTAGCCGTTGGGACCGAACAGGTAGTCGGAGCCGTTGATCGTGAACCAGCCACCCTTGAGGTAGTCCGTGCCGCTCGCACAGGCGTACCACCAGCCAGTGGAGTCGTGGGCCCAATGTCCGCCCGTGGGACTCACGCACGGAGCGATCGGACCCTCGTTATCGGAAGGCAGGTCAATCGTGACCGCCTCGGAGTGGTTGAGGCCGTAGTCCCACGCGAGCAGGTAGGGGTGCGCAATAATGTCGCCCTCGCCGCCCTGATCGGTCCAACCGAGCTCAAACTCACCCAGACCGATACTTAGGCTCTCGCGGTACCTGCCTTCGCTGTACCACTGGTGGGCGTCATCCTCATTAAGACTGCGGTAGAACCACAGTCCGCTTCCGGGGTCGTGCAGGGTAAAGCCGGCGATGGGTGACTCGTCACTGATTTCCAGATCGAGAACGGGGCCAGCCATATCACCAAGGTCCACGCTTGCCCGCTCGATGACCGGAGGCGTCGTATCGACGCGGAAGTCGTAGGAGATAGACTGCTCGGTCGGCGAAGGACCGTCGTTGCTGGCGGCAATCGTCACCTTGTACGCGCCATCGGGCAGGTTCTTGAACTCGTCGGACGTCAGGTCCAGGCCCCTGGACGCATGGCCTTGCTCCACCGCAGTCATGACCCCATTCGAGTCCAGGGCGGACTTCCAGTTCTGGTGAGACGTGTACGAGGCGACGACCTCGCCAGCCGCGTTCGTGTAGGTGGTGGTCATCGTGTGCACGGACCGCAGAGTGCCCGTACGCGGATCGATGGCCGTGGGAGCACCAGAGGCCGTCGAGCGTGAAATGACGTACTTGTCGGACTGGGGACGAACAGTACGCTCCGACACCTTGCGCAGGGGGTTGAACCCGAGCAGGTCTCCGTTCCTACCGTTGTAAATGCCCGAGGCCAGGACGTGCCCATCGCCCTCAGAGGCAAGCTGGTCAAAGATCGCGGGCTTGCCCCAGTCACCGTAGAAGCCCACGTAGGGCACGGTCAGATCAGACTGACCCTGCGTGCGCGACGTGAAACGCACGAAGCCCTCCAGGAAGGTACCCGACGGCGCATTGTCTGTCACGTACTGGGCGAACGCGGATCCAGGGGCGACGTCGATGCCGACGGTGGCCTCGCCCTTCGCGGGCACAGTGACGGTCGCGCCCTCGCCGGTGGCCGAGGCAGAGCCGGAGTAGGCGATCTCCACGCCCTTGCCGCGCCAATCGGAGGAGCGCTCACTGAAGAAGCCGTCCGTCACGATGTCGGAAAGCGCCTGAGAGTTCATCTCATAGGTCGCCGAGGCGTCGGACAGGTTGTGCAGGACAACGTCGAAGTGCCAGCCCTTCGTGCCATCCCCCAGGTCGGCCTTGGGTCGGGACTGCTCGGGGGCACCCTTCACGGTCGGGTACACAGACGAGGTCGTAGCAGCCAGAACGTTCACCAGGCCGGATCCCTGCTTGCGCGGAGAGTAGTAGGCACCAGTGTCCTGGAGCGGATCGACGACGGGGGCGGCTGTGCCCATGATGAGGTTCTGGACGACGTCCACCTTCTCACGATCACTCATCGAGGCGAAGAGCGGATCGTTCTGAACGCGCTCACGCACGACGGCGCTCACGCCGACGATCTGGGGCGTCGCCATGGACGTACCGGACATGAACCCGTATGCGCCGTCAGGCACCGAGGAATAGATGTTGCCGCCGGGGGCAGTCACCTCGGGCTTGAGCCGCAGATCAGGGGTGACGCCCCACGAACTGAAGCCGGACATCGAATGCTTGCTGCTGGGCGTGATCGTCATGCCCTCAACGAGGGTCAGGTGATGGTCGGCGGCAGCCAGCATGGCCTGACCATCGGCCTGCGACATGAAACCGGCGGGCACGCTCAGCGTCGACAGGCTCATGACCATGAGCGCGTCGCCGGGGACGTTGTTGTAGACGAGGACGCCAGCGGGCTTGAGGTCTGCAAGGTTCGACACCTTAGCGTCGAAGGTCAGCTTACCGCGCGACACGAGCACGAACTTACCGGCCAGTCCGTCCGGGTACTTCTCCTTGAGAGCTTTCACATCTTCTTCGGAGGCGATTCCACCGTCAACGTACTCGTAGTCGCCAGCGGGCAGCTCGGCGATGTCAGCGATCTTGTCACCGTTCTCCGCGCGCGCACGCTGGTAGGCGATGTCTCGTCCAGCCGCCTTGAAACCGTTGGCCTGAAGCACGTTATCGAGGGAGGCAACGGCAACCACGGGGGCGTAGGAAGCGGGTTCATCCAGGGTCGAGGAGTCGGGGTCGGAGGCGTAGGCCAGGTTCTTACCCGAGTTGTTGCCGTAGCCTGCGGAGAATTCGTTACCGGCGGCAGCGTCGACTGCGACCCCCTTCTCCTGCAGCGTCTCGAAGATTCCCGCGTAGACGCTGTCGGCGGCGTTGTCCATGCCACCTGTCTGGCCGAGCGAAAGATTCACGACATCGGGGCGCAGGACCGCCATGTCATCCAGGGCGGATAGCAGCGCGGAGTCCGGGATACCGCCGCTGTCGCGTTCGACCTTCGCGACGATGATCTGCGCGTCGGGGGCCACGCCCATAATCTCGCCGGCGTTACCCGCGGCGATACCGGCGACGTGCGTGCCGTGGGAACCTGCCGGGGACGCGTCGGCGTCATCGTCCGCGTAATCGTAGGCGAAGGGGAACTTCTCGGAGACGTAGGTGCCCGTCTTGCCCGCACCCAGCTGCGCGGCCAGGGAGGCCACCTTTCCCGCATCCAGGGCGGGAGTCCCGGACAGGGCACCAGCGAAGGCCGGGTGGGTCATGTCCACGCCCGTGTCGATGACGGCAATGACCTTGCCCGCGCCCTTCTGGGACACCTGGTCGGCGTGCATGATGAGCTGGGCGCTCAGGTTGTCGGGATTCTGGCCCGCCAGGCGCGCGGCCTCGAAACCGCCCTCGGCGTCGGGCGTCACGTTATCGTCGACCTGAATCTCACGCTCGAGGAACGCGGCCTTCACGCCGCTCACGCCGCGGATCGCGTCAAGCGACCCAGCGGGGGCCTTCAGCGCGAATCCGCTGAAGGCGTTGGTGTACTCGCGGCTCACCTCGGCGGAGGCACCCGGCTCAACCCCAGCCACGGCCTCGTTCATGGCGGCGAGGGCGGCAGCGCGGTCGGTGCCGGGCGCCAGCTCGACGATGATGCCGACGACGCGCGCGGAGTCCTCAGCAGCGGAGGCCTGGGTCGGCGCAGCGGCCGGGGTCTGGCCGCTCTTCGAGGTCAGCGCGGTGTCGACGTCGCCGACCGGAATGATCGGTTCGGTCGCGGACGGCGCGGGCTGTGGAGTGGCGGGGGCGGGGGCGGGCGGCGACGCGATGGCCGCGGGCGCCACGAGCGCGAGCGCGCACGCCCCAGCGAGCGCAAGCAGCGCCACTGGTTTCTTCGGTGTCATAGTCGTAAAACTCCCATGTGTTGATGGAAAACCGATGAGGTGTCATGCAAAGTTCAACCCATCGGTCATTGTCTCGTAGGGTACACGACACAACAAGGGCCCTTCGTCAGCGTTCCACGTGCTGACAAGGAGCCCGTCCATAAACGAGGCCTGGGCCCGGAAACGCTGTCATCACAGCGTTTCCGGGCCCAGGGGTGTGTCAGGAAGGAGCTAGCAGGTCACTTGACCCACACGCCAGAATCATCGAACGTGTAACTCTGTCCGTCGATCGATTGCGTACCGGTGTACATCGAGCCGTCGGAGCCCATGTAGTACCAGCGGTTTCCGACCTTGACCCAGCCGGTCTCCATGGCACCGGAGTTGTTCAGGTAGTACCAGCGGCCTCCACGGTTGAGCCAGCCGGTGTACATGTAGCCATCGGGGCCGAAGTAGTAGTAGCGGTTGCCGATGAGGTACCAGCCGCTACGCAGGTAGCCACTGCCGTCGTTGCACACGTACCACCAGCGCGCTCCGTCGCCAACCCAGCGGCCGGACTTGTAGGGGGTGCACACGCCCGTGCCGGGGTTGCCGCCGTTGCCGGTGCCGGGCTGATCGCCCGTGTTACCGCCGTTGCCGGGCTGATCGCCCGTGTTGCCGCCGTTGCCGGGCTGATCGCCCGTGTTGCCACCGTTGCCGGGCTGATCGCCCGTGTTGCCACCGTTGTCGCCAGGCTGATCCGCGCCGCCGCCGTTACCGGCGGACTGTCCCACCGTGGTGGCCTTGGAGTGGTTGAGGCCGTAGTCCCACGCGAGGACGTAGGGCTTGTTGTAGCCGCCGCCGCGAATCTCGCTCATGTTGACGGTTGCCTTGTAGCGGTAACGACCGTTGGAGTAGGTCTGGTCGGCATCGTTACGGATGACGTCGCGGTAGATGTACTGGCCGCTGTTCGGATCGTTCACGGTGAAGCCTGCCAGCGGCGACTCGTCGCTGATCACGACCTCGAGGGTGGATCCACTCACCGTGGCGCTCTCGACGACCGGAGCCTTGGTGTCAACGCGGAAGTTGTAGGTGATGGACTGCTGGGTCGGAGACGGGCCGTCGTTGGTGGCGGCGATCGTCAGCGTGTACTTGCCGTCGGGCAGGTTCGAGTACTTGTAGTCGTTGAGGTTGATCGAGCGCGACTCGTGGTTTTCCTCAACCCAGCTCATGCGCTGCTCGTCGGAGTCGTACACCGACTTCCAGTTCTGCTTGGAGGTGAAGGAAGCGATGCTCTTGCCGGCCTCGTTCGCGTAGGTCGTGGTGAGCGTGTGGACGCTTCGCAGCGTACCCGTGCGAGGAGCGATGGCCGTGGGCGCACCCGAGGCCGTGGAGCGGGAGATCACGTAGCGCTCGGCGTTGGGACGACCCTGACGGTCGCGGCCCTTGACGAGGGGGTTGTAGCCGAGGAGGTTGCCGTTCGAACCGTTGTAGATGCCCGAGGAGGCGGCGTGGCCGTCACCCTCGGAGACGAGCTGGTCGAAGATCGACGGCGTGCCCCAGGAGCCGTAGAAGCCCAGGTAGGGGACGGTCATGTCAGCCTGGCCATTCGTGCGCGAGGTGAAGCGCACGAAGCCGTCCAGGAAGGTGCCCGAGGGCGCGTTCTCGGAGACGTACTGAGCGAACTGGCTGCCGGGCGTGATGTCGATGCCAACGGTGGCCTCGCCCTTGGCGGGGACGGTCACGCTGTTCTTGGAGAAGGTGACGTTGACACCCTTGCCGTTCCAGTCGCTGGACGTGCCGGTGAAGAGGCCACCCGAGATGTTCTCGGACAGGGCCTGAGCGGACAGGTCGTAGGTCGCCGCCGTGCCGGACACGTTGTGCAGGGTGACGTCGAAGTGCCAGCCGTTGGTGCCGTCGCCCAGGTCCGCCTTGGGGCGGGAGGCGTCGGTCGCGCCGTTGACGGTCGGGTACACGCCCGTCGTCGTGGCAGCCTGAACGTTGACGAGGCCTGCGCCCTGCTTACGCGGGGAGTAGTAGGCGCCATTGCTGCCGTTCGGGTCGGTGACGGGGACTGCGGTACCCATGGTGAGGTTCTGCACCACGTCGACCTTCTGGCGTGCGGTCATCGAGGAGAAGAGCGGGTCGTTCTGGACGCGCTCGAGGACAACGGCGCTGACGCCGGTGATCTGCGGGGTCGCCATGGACGTGCCGGACATGTACTGGTAGCCACCGCCGGGCACGGCGGAGTAGATGTTGCCGCCGGGGGCGGTCACCTCGGGCTTGAGGCGCATGTCGGGAGACACGCCCCACGAGCTGAAGTCGGACATCTTGTAGGCGCCACGACCGCCGCGCGCGTTTTCGATGGAGGCAACCGACACGACGGGCGCGAAGGTGGAGGGCTCACCCAGGGTCGAGGAGTCCGGGTCGGAGGCGTAGGGCAGGTTCTTGCCCGACTTGTTGCCGTAGGCAGCCGAGTACTCGTTACCGGCGGCCACATCGACGATGATGCCGTTGTTCTGCAGCTTCTCGTACACGCCTGCGAACAGGGTGTCGGCCGCGCTATCCATGCCGGCCGTGCGGCCGAGGGACAGGTTCACGACGTCGGGCTTGATGATCGCCATGTCATCGAGAGCGGCGAGCAGGGCGGAGTCGGGGATACCACCGCCGCGGCTGCGCGCGACCTTGCCGACGATGATCTGAGCATCGGGGGCAATACCCGTGATCTGACCGCCGTTACCAGCGGTAATGCCGGCCACGTGCGTGCCATGAGAACCAGCCGGGGAGGCGTCGTTGTCATCGTCCGCATAGTCGTAGGCGAAGGGGAACTTCTCGGACACGTAGGTGCCGCTCTTGCCCACCTGGCGCGCCAGGGCAGCGCCCTTGGAGCTATCGATGGCGGGGGTTCCGGACAGGTTGCCACGGAACGCGGAGTGGTACATGTCCACGCCCGTGTCGATGATGGCGACGACCTTGCCAGAGCCGGTCTGGGAGATGTTGGTGGCCTTCATCATGGCCTGGGCGGACGTGACGTCACCGTGCTGCGCGGCGCGCATAGCGGCCATGGGGCTGCTCTCGGCGTCGGCGGCACTGTCGGACTCGGCGGCGCCGGTGCCCTCCGCGTCGGTGGGCGTGTCATCGCCTTCGTCGCTCACGCGCGTCTCGTGGTCGAGGAACGCGCTCTGCACGCCGCTCACACCACGGATCGCGTCCATCGAGCCGATGGGGGCGCTCAGCGCGAAGCCTGTAAAGGTGTTGACGTACTCGTGGGTCACCTCGGTGGAGGCGTCCGGGAAGGCCGCAGCCACGGCCTCGTTGATGGAGGCGAGTGCGGCGGTCGTGTCGGTGCCGTCCTCCAGCTGGACGATCATGTCCACGACGGTCGAGGAGTCGTCCTCGACCGTGGCAGGGGCATCCTCGTCGAAGAGGGACTCGCCGTCAGGCGAGGTCAGCGCGTTGTCGACATCACCCACAGGAAGCTCGGGAGCGGGCTCGCTCGCCGCAGCCGCATCGGCGGCTGACTGTTCAGACTGGGCGGCGTCGGCATCAGAGCCGGCCTGGTGGATGAACGACCCCGGCATCGCAAGGGACGTGGGCAGCGCGATGGCAACCGCGCATGCGCCGGCGATAGCGAGCAGCTTCGCCGGTTTCTTCGGTGTCATATGTCTAACTCCAATGATGGTGTCGGTGACCCGGACGGGCCGGAACAAACTTTGACCTAGTGGTCACTGGAGATCAGAGTACAACACTTATCGCGGAATCTAAAAGCCCTTTTTTAACATTTCCCAAACTTTTTCAACAACGAATCCTGGGTTTGACGACACCCGTACGAAGCGCCGCCAAACCCAGGCATTGCAGGGATATCTTCCCCTCCACTTACCCGATCAGGGCACCTGAAGGGCCGAAGACATAGGTGCGCCCACTGATTATCTGCACATCGGTCAACATCACTCCGTCAGGCCCCAGATAGTACCAGGCGTCACCCTGCTTGAGCCATCCGGTGCGCATCGCTCCTGTCAAGTCCAGGTAGTACCAGGCGCCGCCTACTTCTATCCATCCGGTGTGCATATTGCCGGAGGATCCCAGGTAGTACCAGGAGCCGCGGTCAAACAGCCATCCGGTGCGCATGACGTTCGTAGCCGGGTCGAGGTAGTACCAGTAGGGCCCTCCATACACGCCGTCACGCACCCATCCGGTCGCCAGCGCCCCGGTAGCGTCCGCGTAGACCCACTCGCCGCTCGGGCGCTTGAGGAACCCGGTCATCATGTAGCCGGAGGGGCCGAACTGGTAGTCGGCGCCGTCAATCGTGAACCATCCCCCGGCGAGGTAGCCGGTCTCGTTGGCACACACGTACCACCAGCCGGTGGCGTCCTTGACCCAGTGGCCGCCCTCGGGGCTCACGCACGGGCTAGGCGTGCCCGGGTTGCCGCTCGGCAGGTTGATCGGGAAGACCCCGGAGGGGTTCAAGCCGTAATCCCACGCAAGGATGTACGGGTTGGCGATGACGTCGCCCGTGCCGCCCTGATCGGTCCACGCCTGCTGGATCACGCTCATCGGAATCTCCACGTGGTACGCATAGCGACCGTCGGCGCCGACGCTGCCCTCGTCCTCGGTGAAGACGTGGCGGTAGAACCACAGGCCGTCGGCCGGATCATGCAGGTCGACCGCCGCCAGCGGCGAGTCATCGGTGACGTCGAAGGTGACGACGAAGCCCTCATCCTTTCCGGAGTACACCAGCTCGGAAATGACGGGCGCCGCGGTGTCGAGGCGGAACGTGTAGGAGATGGACTGCTCGGTGGGTGACGGCCCGTCATTGCGGGCGGCAATCGTGAGCGTGTACTGGCCGTCGGGCAGATCCTTGAACGCGTCTGCGGTGGCATCCAGGGCCGTGGGGTCGTGGTAGGCCTCGACCCACGTGTTCTCCTCTGTGCTCGTCAGGTAGATGGACTTCCAGTTCCGGTAGTTCGTCACCGACGCGACGGCTTCCCCGGCCTCGTTCGTGTAGGTGCTGGTCAGCGTGTGGACGCTGCGCAGTGTGCCCGTGCGCGGTTCGAGGACCGTGGGGGCGCCCGAGGCCTCAGCCCGGGAGATCACGTAGCGCTGGGCGTTGGGGGCGCCGACGCGATCGGCTGCCTTGACGAGGGGGTTGTAGCCGAGGAGGTCGCCGGTCTTTCCGTTGATGATGGCCGAGGCGCGGGTATGCGCTCCGCCGTCGGAGGCCAGCGCGTCGAAGATCGGAGCCTTACCCCAGTCGCCGTAGAAGCCCAGGAAGGGCACGGACATGTCGGGCTGACCCTCGGTCTTCGAGGTGAGGCGCACGAAGCCGTCCAGGAAGGTGCCGGACGGCGCGTTGTCCGCGACATACTGGGCGAACTCGGCGCCGGGCGTCACGTCAACGCCGACGGTGACCTCGCCCTTCGCGGGGACGGTCACGCTCGCGCCCTCCCCCGCCGACGAGGCGGCGCCGCTGAACGTAATGTCCACGCCACGGCCTCGCCAATCCGAGGAGTGCTCAGTGAAGAACCCTCCGTCGACGATCTCAGACAGGGCCTGGGAGCTGAGCTCGTAGGTCGCGGGCGCGTCGGAAAGGTTGTGGAGAACGACGTCGAAGTGCCAGCCCTTGGTGCCATCCCCCAGGTCAGCCTTGGGACGGGACGGCTCGGGGGCGCCGACCACGGTCGGGTACACGGACGAGGTCGTGGCCGCGTGGGCGTTGACCAGGCCAGCGCCCTGCTTGCGAGGAGAGTAGTAGGCGCCCGAGGTCTGGGCCGCGTCGGTCAGCGGGCGCGCGGTGCCCATGATGAGGTTCTGGACGACGTCAACCTTCTCGCGCGCACTCATCGAGGCGAAGAGCGGATCGGACTGGACACGCTGAAGGACAATCGCGGAAATGCCCGCCATCTGCGGGGTCGCCATGGACGTACCCGAGGTTTGCTCGTACGCACCGTTCGGTATCGCCGAGAACACGTTGCCACCGGGCGCCGCGATCTCAGGCTTGAGGCGCAGGTCCGGGGACACGCCCCACGCGGAGAACTCGGAGGCCTCATAGATCGTGGACTGGGGCAGGACCTGCCCCTCGGTCATCGTGAGGTGATGGTCGGCGGCCTCGAGCATCGCCAGGCCGTCGGCCTGGGAGATGAACGCAGCCGGAACATCCTGGGTCGTCAGGTTCATGATGATCAGCGAGCCGACCGAGACGTTGTTGTAGACCAGGACGCCCGCAGGGTGCAGGTCGTAGAGGTTTTCGACCTTCTTCTGGTAGGTCATCTTGCCGCGCGAGACCAGCGCGATCTTGCCGGACAGCCCGTTCGGGAACTTCTCCTTCAGGGCGGCAACATCCTCCTCGGAGGCGAATCCGGCGTCCACGTACTCGTAGGTGCCAGCCGGCAGGTCGGAGAAGTAGGCGACCTTCTCGCCGTTCATGCCGCGCGAGCGCTGGTAGCCGATGTCCATGCCGGCCGCCGTGAAGGCGTTGCGGATGAGCGCGTTCTCGACGGAGCCGACGGCGACGACGGACGGGTAGGTCGCGGGCTCATCCATAACGGAGGAATCCGGGTCCGACGCATACGGCAGGCCCTTGCCGGACATGTTGCCGTATCCGGTCGAGAAGGCGTTGCCGGCCGCCGCGTTGACGGTGATGCCCTCCTCCGCCAGCTTCTTGTAGACGGTCGCGTAGACCGAGTCGGCCTCGTTGTCCATGCCGGCCGTCCACCCCAGCGACAGATTGATGACGTCCGGGTGCAGGACCACCATGTCGTCGAGGGAGGCGAGCAGCGCCGAATCCAGGAGCGCGTCGTCCTCGGTGCGCGTCACCTTGCCGACGATGATCTGCGCGTCGGGGGCCGTGCCGACGATCTTGTCGGCGTTACCGGCGGCGATGCCGGCGACGTGCGTCCCGTGGAAGCCCGAGCCGCCCTCACGCGGGGAGGCATCGTTGTCACCGTCCGCGTAGTCGTAGGCGAAGGGGAACTTCTCGTTGACGTACACGCCGGTCGTGCCCTGCCCCAGCTTGGGCCGCAGGGCGTCCACGGCATCCTCGGACAGGGCGGGCGTGGCGGCCAGCGCGGGCGTGAATGCCTGGTGCGTCATGTCCACGCCCGTGTCAATGACGGCGATGACTGTGCCCTCGCCCTTCTGGCTGACCTGGTCGGTGCGCATCATGAGCTGGGCGCTCAGGTTCGCAGGGTCCTGCCCCTCCACCCTCGAGGCCCGGGTGCCGCCCTCGGCATCGACGGCGGCCACGTCGCTCACGTGCCCCTCGCGCTCAAGGAACGCGGCCGTGACGCCCGGGGCCTTGCGGATCGCGTCCAGCGACCCGGCGGGCGCCTTGAGGGCGAAGCCGTCCAGGACGTTGGCGTACTCGCGCTCCACGCTCACCGAGGCGTTTGGGAAAATCCCGGCCACGGCCTCGTTCACGGAGGACAGGGCCGCAGCTCGGTCGGTCCCATCGGCGAGCTGCACGATGATGGCGACGACACGCGCCGGGTCCTGGCCGGGCGAATCGGCCTCCTGCGTCTGCCCGTCCTTCGAGGTCAGCGCAGTATTGACGTCGCCCACCGGGGACGAGGCCGGGGTGTCCTGTGCGGGAAAGTGGCCTGGGAGCATCGGCGAAGCCACGGACGCTGGGCCCGTCACCACGAGCGCGAGCGCGCCGACAAACGCCAGGAGGGAAGCTGGTTTCTTCATTGACATAAGCCTTCTCCATTGAGTATCACAGACGACTGCTGCCGGTGTGGGCACCCCCACGTCGCAGCCGCCTGAGACTACGCTACCGGAAAAGGCGAGAGTGACAATCTCAATCCCGCTTACTCAACCGTTAAGCCCGACTGAATTGTCAAACAGGCCGGGCCCGGGAACGCGAAACGCTGCGTTCCCGTCCTACTACCAGTAGGGCCCGGCTGCGCATGGAGGGGTGCGGCGGTGAGTGGTTCGGTGTGCCAGTTCCGCGTTTGTTCTTGTATTTTGGGGCGCTGCACCCGATCCGTAGGCAATGCACCTCTTCTGTTCGGGTGCACCGCCACGTAACGGGTGCACCGCCACGTAACGGGTGCAGCGCCCCCGCGCTTGTGGCAGTTGTGACAGCTGTCGGGGTTGCGGGGGTCTTCTGGGCTTGAGTTGTCTTCCGCTTGGACTGTCTTCCGCGTGGGGTCTTTGCGGCGCCTCATGTTGTGGTTCCTCAGAAATGTCGCACGTAATTCCCCGACATGTATTTCAAACATTGAAATCACATCGTTGGAATTCTGCGGTTTTCTCGATACCTATGAAAAGTTAGGGTACCCAAATTACGTGCGACTTTTGGTAGATGAGGCGCCCAAGGCGAACTCCTGTGTTCGATCGTCGTCCCACGACACTGCCCACGATCCCCGGGACGCTTCGAACACCACCCCCACACCCCACAATGCGAAGAGCCCGTTAAGCCCGACTGAATTGCCAAACGGGCCGGGCCCGGGAACGCAGCGTTTTGCGTTCCCGGGCCCGGCCGGTGCGTGTCAGAGGCGTCAGGTCACTTGACCCATGCGCCGTTGGCGTCCAGGTAGTACCAGGTGCCACCCAGGTTGATCCATCCGGTCTGCATAGCACCCGAGGCGTTCAGGTAGTACCAGGTACCGCCCAGGTCCAGCCATCCGGTCTTCATAGCACCCGAGGCGTTCAGGTAGTAGTAGGTTCCGCCCAGGTTCAGCCAGCCGGTCGCCATCGCGCCGTTGCCATCCAGGTAGTACCAGGTGCCACCCAGGTTCAGCCAGCCGGTCTGCATAGCGCCCGAGGCGTTCAGGTAGTACCAGGTACCGCCCAGGTCCAGCCATCCGGTCTTCATAGCGCCGTTACCGTCCAGGTAGTACCAGGTGCCACCCAGGTTCAGCCAGCCGGTCACCATGTAGCCGTTCGCGTCGTGGTAGAACCAGGAGCCCTGGTCCATCACCCAGCCGGTGCGCATGTAGCCCCTGGCATCGAAGCGGAAGACACGACGGTCAATCGTGACTGCAGTGTTCACCGGGTAGGAACCGTCAGCATTGCGGTACCACCAGCCCATCGAGTCCTGCATCCAGGTGCCCGTGGGAGCGGGCTGCGGCTGGGGCTGCGGGTCCGGCTGGGGCTGCGGATCGGGCTGCGGCTGAGGCTGCGGGTCCGGCTGAGGCTGCGGATCGGGCTGCGGCTGAGGCTGCGGATCGGGCTGCGGCTGAGGCTGCGGATCAGGCTGAGGCTGAGGCTGCGGGTCCGGCTGAGGCTGGGGATCCGGCTGCGGCTGGGGATCGGGCTGAGGCTGGGGGTCCGGCTGCGGCTGCGGATCGGGCTGCGGCTGGGGGTCCGGCTGCGGCTGCGGGTCAACCCACGGCGCGGGAGCGGTCGCATCCTGCTTCAGGGACTTCACAACGGCGATCGTCGTCGCCGTTGCCGAGGTTCCATCGGGCAGGGTGGCGGTCAGGTTCACCTGATCCCAATCAACAACGTTGCCGCCGGTGATCGTCGCACTCTTGCCGTCCTCGGCAGCCTTCAGGATGACCGCACCGCCATACTCCAGGCCCCAGGTCAGGGTCGCGTCCTTGAACTTCTCGGGCAGCAGCGGCTTGAGGGTAACGGTCTCTCCCTCCTCCATGTCCACGCGGAGGTGATCGACGGCAATCTCGTCCTCGCCCAGCTCGGTGGCACAGACGTTGACGGTGGCCATCACCGGGTCGAAGACCATCGGATCCATGTAGTCAGCGACAGCCCTAACGTCCGAGCAGCCCTCCTTCAGGGCAGTCACGAGGCCCGACTCATCATCGACGTTCAGGACGTCGATGTCATCGCCGGACCAATTGATCTTCGTCATGTTGGCGTTCTCAGGCTGGTGCGTGACGCCGATCATCGTCTGCTGACCAACAGTCATGGTGAGCCGACCCGACTCGATACCGAAGTCGAGGGAGGTCATGGCGACGGGCTCGATCGCGACGTCGGCACGCTTCGAGGGCTTTCCGTCGCTCCCCCACGCAACGAGCTTCACGGTCGCGGGCAAGGCCTCCGTGTGACCAGCCTTCGTCCAGGCCGCCTGGATGTCGGAGAACTTGATCTCAAAGCTGTAGTGGTGAACGCCGTCGGCGGTGACATTGCCGGGGAAGTCGACGACGCGACGATAGAAGATGGCGTCGGTGGCCGGGTCGCGCAGGTCGATACTGGACAGGCCCGGGTTGTCCTCGACCTTGAAGGTGACGGAACCGCCGAGCCCCTCACTGATGGTCGTGACACCAGAAATCGTGGGGCCGTACATGTCGGGGTCGGGCGCCGCAAACGCGGGGGCTCCGAAGGCTGCACCGGACGCCACCATCGCGCCGGTCGCCAAGGTCGCCAGGAACGCCCTGTGAACTAACTGGGACATACTCACTCCAATGTTGATCCAACGAGCCATACCGCCCGGTTAGGCTTAAGGCTCGTAGGACGAACGCTACTGCGTAAATGAATACCTAGCAAGCCATTACCCACTTACCACCCGCAAGATACAAGCTATTACGTGGAGCTTTCAGTGACACCTAAGCCCATTTTTAAGCAGGTTTTCAACGGCAAACTAACCAATGCACATATGTTTCGACTCGCGCGCACGTTTTCTCAATCACAGATCGTTTAAATTCCTGAATATTTCAACGAACCACTCTACTGTCTACCCGGTAAGCGCACGCCGCCCCGGCCTCGTCACTGCCGATCCGACAGCTCCAGGTTCGCGCGCACGACGATCCCGATGCGCTCAAGCATCGCATCATCAACCCAGCCCCCATCCAGGGCCGCCAGGCGCGGGTGCACGGGGGCCTCGTCGAAAAGACGATCGAAGCCGAGAATCCCTCGCCACAGGGGAATGAGCTCCTCATGATAGGTGTGCCCGTGGCCGCCGGGCGCGGTCCCCGCGACGGGCAGGTCGGCGAGTACCTGAATATAGGTCGCGAATCGCGTGAACTCCACGTTCAACGAGACGTCGCGCCCGGCGCGTTCGCGCAGCCAGTCCGGCTGCGTCCAGATGAGCTTGTTGGTCCACCACACGACCGGATCCGAAGGATGCTGGGCATAGACGACGCGCGGGAACCCCCACGGCCCAAGCTCGCGCCCATACAGGTCGGTACGCAGGTCCGAGGGCTCGTTGACGAAGCGCACGCGCCGCGCATTATGGACGACGGGGGCCACCTCGGGGCTGCCCTTGTGCCGAGCGGCCGTCAGGGCCGCATGCATCGGCGTGAATGAGGGAGTGCCCACCCACAGGGCACCATCCACCCGCGCCAGGACGTCCTCGAAGGACTCGAACACGGACTGCGACGCGAAGGCCCCCAAGGACTCACCGCACACGAAGAGGGCGGGTCGGTCGGCCTCGTCCATGAGATCCAGCTCGGCGCGCACGGCGGCAAACAGCGCGGCAGAGGCCTCCTGCGCGGGCTCGAGTCCCGTCAGCCAGTTCAGCGCCGAGGGCACGTAGGAGTACTGCAACGAGGCCGTGGCGCAGTTCCCGCGCGTGAGGAACTCCAGGGGCTGGACCTGCCACTCGTCCACCCACCCAGACCCGGTGGACGCCGCGATGAGAATGACGGCCCGGTCGAACGCGCCCGTGCGGTGCAGCTCGGCGACGACCGTGGCGGCCGCCTGCTCAATGCCCGACCCGCCCGTGGGCATCCCGGAGTAGACGCGGATGGGCTCCATCGCCACCCCACCACACACCTGCGCGATGTCAAGGCGCGAGGGGCCGCGCCCAAGGAAGACGCGCCCCTGCCCACCCACCGACTCCCAGGTGACGGACGAGGCCGGGGACGCCGAACGCTCAGGGACGACAGGCTGGTAGATGCCGCGCGCCGTACGCATGTTGAGCTGCTCGGCCTTGCGGCGAAAGAAACCGATGCCGCCTCGCAGGATGACTTTGGACGTCAAGAAGAACATGATCGCGAACAGGATCACCATGCTCACCACGATGGCGGCCGGGCGCGGCATGTGCGCATCCAGGGATGCGATGAGCATCCAACACAGCCGGTTCAGGGCTCCAACGATACGCAGCAGCATCCATGACACGACGACCGCTCCCGCGGTTCCCAACAGGTATTCGCCGAAGGTCTCCCCCGGCATGTTCACGAGCGCCGCAGCCTTGCGCGCCCTGCGATAAGACTGGATGACGGCGTAGATCCACCAGAGCGCAAAGAGAGCTCCGATTCCGATGCGGAAGCCGAGCTCGACGGGCTCGGAGGCGCTGATCGTCAGGCCGGTCAGGCGAATGACAAGCTGGGCCACGTTCTGCACGACGACGCCGGCGACATATCCGCAGGCGACCAGGATTCCCGAGGCAACGGCGTGCCACGCCCACGAGCGCGCCATGAGCGAGGGGGACACGCTCACCGCATACATCGCCAGCGCCGCGATGACACCCAGAAACGACAAACCCATGCGGACATTGTGCCAGGAGGCGGGTGCGCTCTCAGAGCAGGAACGAGGCCTGTCACCCCGAGGCACCCTCGCTCCGGCCGCAAGTGACAAGCGGGCGCATGGAAATGGTTGCGATTGTAACGGGATGCCAGTAATGGCCGGAGGTGTATTCTTGCCACCAGGTTAAGGCTTCATCTACAATGGATATCGTCTATTGGTGGGGGGTGACAATGTCATTATTCGAGGATGATCCCAACCTGATTCGCCGTCAGGAGCGTCAGGTACGAGAGCAGGCGGAACGCGCCCGCGCGATGCGTCAGCGCATCGAATCTGTCCAAGGAGTAGGCGTCTCTCCCGACAGCAGTGTTGAGATCATTGTCGATTCAGCAGGGACGCTGCTCGGCATTGGCATCGAGGGCGCGCCCAACGAGATGTGCGAGGCCATCATGGCCGCCTACGCGGCCGCCCGCCGCAACGCTGGCGAACAGGTGATCGCAGCTTCCCAGGAGGCTTTCGGCCCCCAGTACACAGGCATTGAACGCATGCGCTCACTGTACGGCATCCCCGAACCCGACGACCCCGCCGAAGATGATTCCACTCTCCTGGTTCGCCGACGGAGGCCCTGGGGGTGAGCGAGAATTATGCGGCCGATCCGTCGGCTATGACCGCGCACGCGCATCGGCTCAGCTCCTACCAGGGCGACCTGGAGCTGGCCTCAGACGCGCTGCGCCAGGCCTCGGCCAACAAGGGCGCTTTCGGGGCGATGGTCGGCCCTTTCATCGCCCCTCTCTTCCAGCTCGTCGAGGCCGGGGAGCACCTGGCCATCAACGGTGCGAGCATCGCCCTGGACAAGCTCTCCCAGTCCCTGATCGCCAGCGCGCGCGACTTCGAGGCGCACGAGGCGGCTTCGGCGGCCAGCCTGACCGAGGTCAGTCTGGGTGGACGGGGAGGCCTCGGTGTCCGCTGACGGCACGAATTCTCTCGTCGCCGAGCGCCAGGACACCACCTCGCCCCTGTCGGGCGCGGGCCTCCTCGACGATATCGAGCAACTCAGCTCGGCCATTACCAACAAGTCGTGGGTGAGCGAGGCCCTGGCGGGCGTCGCCATGGGCGTCGACACCATCGCGTACGTGTCCGACCCCCTCGGAACCCTCATGGCCTGGGGCATCGGGTGGGTCTTCGACCATATCCAGCCTTTCAAGGATTGGATGCTCCAGCTCGCCGGCGACTCCGACCAGCTGCGCGCAAACGGCCAGACCTGGAAGAACATCTCCGCGACCCTGCGGGCAGCGGCGCACAACATCGAACAAGACGTGCGGGCTTCATTCCCTGACGGGTCGTCCACAGGCAGCACAGCCAGCGCCTACGTCACCGCTTCCAGCGCCACGACCGCGGGCATCGCAATGGCGGGCACCCTGTCGGGGGCGGTGGGCACCGCCTACGACGTGTGCGCCGTCATCATCCAATTCGTTCACGACTTTGTGCGCGACGCGATCAGCCAGGTCGTCGGCTCGATCCTGTCGTATGCGGTGGAGCTGGTTGCGTCTTTCGGGACGGCATTCCCCCTCGTCATGGAGCAGATTTCCACCAGGGTCGCCTCCCTGATGGGCGGCGTCTCCAAGCGCATCACCGCCCTGAAGGAATCCCTGTCGAACCTGGGCGCTCAGCTGACCAACGCCGACCAGCTGCTCAAGTCGCTCAAAGAATGGCTCCACAACCTCACCCACGCTGACGCGCCGACAGCTCGCGCTGATGGCGCGGCCCCGCCCAAGGCCTCGATGGCGAGCGACGCCCCCGCGCCGAAAACGTCGGCCGACGCCCCCGCCCCAAAGGGAGACCTGCCGGAGGGGCCACACCCCCACTCGAGCGATCCGGCGCACAACTACGGAGTCGAGTTTTCATCAAGAAACAGGGCTCGTATCGATGAGTAACGGTTGGAGCCGCCTATGAAGTCAGTATTCACAGTTGCATACAGGGGAACCTTCGGCGAGTTCATGGGACTGTACCGGGTCGGGGACGAGAAGCGTGTGCGTTGGGGCAAAAGCTTATTCATTGAGGCGATCAGCAACGTCGACCCTGCGCAGCGTTACCCCATGTGCGAGTTCCTCTTAGACCGCGAGTGCGTTCTCGATGCGGGCACCAAGGATGGAATGAACCCGTTCCACATTCTCTTCGCGCAACGCGCGCACGACCCCGGTTTCGACGCACAGCTCACAGGCTCGCACGATACCGTGTACGACGTTGCTCGCCGATGGCCCCACCGACAGGCACTGGCCGATCGCATCGCCACATGCCTCGGCATCGACCCCACCACTTCGACCCAGGACACATGACATGACCCCCACTTTCGAGGACAGCGCGCGCAATTTCCTGTCGCTTCTCAACAAGCTGCCCCCCACGCCAGCAATCACCTTCCGAGGCTTCGTCGACCCCTCCGTCACGCAGGCCCGCGTGGTTACCTCGCCCGCACTGACGGCGACCTCACGCAGCATCGCAATCGCCACGAACAACCTGCGCGCCCCTCTCGTCGCGGTGATCGTGGGCGCGAACGGGCGCGACCTGGCGCCCCTCATGGCGGGCGCACCGACGTTCAACCTCGAGGAAGTCACCTACCTGCCCGGGACCTACTTCTGCCAGCACCCTGCCGTGGAGTTCGCGGGCGTTACGATCCAAGTCTTCGAGGAGATGTGCGTGAGCGAGGATGGCACGAGCCTGGACATCGCCCGTCCCCTCGGCTCGTGGGACCCGATCCTCGCGGTTCTGGAACCCGCCCTGCGCGAGGCCCGCGCCCAGTGCCTCGCCCTACCCGAGGGGGCCTCGGACCGATTCATGGTCCCCGTCGAGTAAGACCCGCTCGCCGCCCGCGCGGCAGCAGACACAAAGGAACGCTCATGACCACCACGTTCATTACCAACGCCGGGGCTGCGATCGTCTCACGCAAGATCGTCGAGCGGACGGGCAACATCAAGTGGCTGACCCGCGAGGCGCCCATCGCCCCGCAGGACACGGGCTGGCGCATCCTGTCCGACCGCGATACCGACGAGTACCTGGCCGATCCAGCCAACATGACGGTGGTCGACTTCAACGAGCTGTGCGCCCTCGAACCGGCCTGCATCGGCATCTACGACCTGCCGGTCGGCTCCGACATCCAGCTGGTCGTCGAGCCCGACGGCCGACGCCGCTGGTTCGACAACCAGACGGAGCGCGAGATCTCCTTCACCTGAGCCCCGGTGCCGCGCCCGGCGCCGCGTTCGACAGCTCCCCCAGCCACACGAGAGTCGTGTAGGGGATGGCGATGTCCTGGCCCGGCGCGTAGCCCAGGTGTTCGTACAGGTACCAGCGCAGGTTCGCCTGCATGCGCTCGCGCCCGGCCGGGGTGGATCGGATGTAGGACGAGCGCGTGGTCCCCAGGGTGAGGATCTGCTCGGGCGTCATGACGTCCTGCCAGGCGACCTGCGTCAGTCGCATGGGCGCAAACCCACCGCCCGGCGTGGGCGGCCGGTCGGGTCGGTGGACATCTCCAGAGCGCATGATGCGGGTCAGGCGGTGCACCCACGGGATCGACACGTCCATCTGGTTCCACACGATGCCGAGCACGCCGCCAGGCGCGAGGATGCGAGCGGCCTCGACGCCCGCACGCTCGGGGTCCACCCAGTGCCACGACTGGGCAAACACGACGATATCGAACACTGCGTCCGGCAGGGTCGTCTCCTCGGCGACGCCGGCATGCCACGTCACGCCAGGAATGGACGAGGCCTGGGCGCGCATCGCCCCAGAGGGTTCCACCGCGTCCACGACGGCCCCGGCGCGGGCCAGGAGCTCGCTCATTTTGCCGGTACCCGCGCCGATGTCGGCAGCGCGCAGCGAACCATCCCGGCCCGACGCATCCACGCCCCGCGCGCGCCGCGCGGCATCGATCAACGCGGCCACGGCCTCGCCCGGGTAGGCGGGGCGCACGGAGGCGTACGAGCCGCCCTCCCCGACGAATGGGTTGACATCCAGCGAGGCGGACGCCCCGTCCGACAACGTGGCACAATCCGCGCTCCCACGCGCATCCGACGGCTCATCCACGCGGCCGGCCACGGCCTCGTCCCCGGGGGCGCTCACAGAAGCCCGCTGCCCAGTCGACACACGTCGTCGACGTAGTGAACGTACCAGGGCTGGCTGCGCCACTCCTCGTAGGTCAACTCACGCGAGCGCTCACGGGTGCGCTGGTCGTTACCGTGCAGCAGCTCGACCAAGCGCGCGTCGTCCGCGACGAGAGTGATCTCGTAGTTCAGGCCGAAGGAGCGCACATCCATGTTGGACGAGCCGATCGCACACAGGCTGCCGTCCACGATGACGTACTTGGAATGCAACATTCGCGGCTTGCGGTACAGGTGGATGCGAACGCCGGCCTTGAGGAGCGTGCCGTAGTACGAGCGCTGGGCGTGCCCGACCAAGAACTGGTCGAATTGCTCGGAGACGAAGAGCTCGACCTCGACGCCGGACAGGGTGGCGTTGGTCAGGGCGGTGATGAGCGCCTCGTCGGGGATGAAGTAGGGGCTCGTGATCGTCACGTGTGTGTGCGCGCCGAAGAAATCATGTGCACGAAGGCCCGCAGGTTCGGCGTGCCCTTAAACGCGGGGCCCGAGGGGATGATCTGCATCGCCGAGGCCTGGGGATTCTCGCGCTGTTCGTCCGTGGGCGCGATGGGCGCGATGGGCGGGGTGAGGTCGGCGGGCGTGAGGACTTCCTTGCAGGCGTAGTACCAGTCGACGGCGAAAACCGCCTGGATCTGGGAGACGATGGGGCCGGTGACGGACACGCTCGTGTCGTCGTAGAGCATGCCGGCCTTTGCGTAGGAAGGGGTGTCGTAGTCTGGGGCCACGAGGTTGTGGGAGCCTACGTACGCCTCGCGCCCGTCGATGACGAGGATCTTGCGATGGTTGCGCAGGTCGGGTCGGCGGATCTGGCCGCTCAGCGGCGCGAAGGGGAGCATCTGGTGCCACAGGATCCCCATGTCGTCGAGGCGCCGACGGAAGGCCTTATGGCCGGGGATCGTGCGCATGCCGTGGTGGTCGACGAGGAAGCGCACGGTGACACCGCGTGCCTTCGCGCGAGCCAGGGCCTCGTACAGGGGGGGCCGTGTATTCGTCCCAGGATGTCTGGAAATACAGGACGTTGACGTGATGGGTGGCCTTGTCGACGCTGTCGGCCATCGCGCGGAACGTCTCGGCCGTGTCGTTGTAGAGGTGGCCGACGCGGCCCACCGACGCCGGGAACCCAGTCAGGTTGCCCGACAGTCGCATGATGGACGAGGTGTCGTCGTCCGAGCCGATGGGCAGACCATCCTCACCGGTCTGCACGTCGTAGGACTCGGCTTGAGGCGCGGTCGAGCCGGCCACGATGGCGTCGATGAGCTCTCGTGCCTCCGGGTCGTCGTCGAGGCGGCGTCCCATCGCCCACCAGGAGCCGAAAATGAAGTAGAGCGGCACACCCACGAACGGCGAGAGAAAAATCAGCACCAGCCACGCGTTCGAGGTCGATGCGCGCCTGTGCTTGGGAACGACGCCCAGCGCGACGGCGCGGATGGCGAACTCGAAAGCCCCGAAGAGGAGCCAGGCCCACAGCGGGGGATCAGGATGTGGCGGCATCATGTGCCTATTTTACCGGCCGCCCCAGATCCTGACGGGCCCATCGCTGCCAATGCGGCGCGTAGGTCTGCCCGTCGCGCGCGATGGCGCGGCTTCGGCGTTCCTCCTCGCCGGGGTCGGCGATCCACACGGACAGGTCGGCCTCGGCCTCGAGGGCACCGCAGCCCTCGATGATCGCGGGCGCCAGGGGGACCCGCACGGCGTGGCCGGGCGCGCTGGCCTCCCAGTCCCAGGTGACATAGGACGAGGGTCGCCCCGCGCGCAGGTCGTTCGCGATTGCCCGGGCGACGCGGGCACCTTCGGCCAGCCCGTCCCAGCCCGGGTACCAGTCGTCCAGGTGGAGGATCTGCCAGCCCTCCAGCTGGCGCTCAAGGGCCGCAGCCAGGGTGGACTTGCCCGACCCCGAGTACCCGTCGATCGTCACGACGGGGACGCCCGCGGGCGCGGCCTCGCACATCGACGAGGCCCCGGCGGCCTCCTTCGCGAGGGCGCGCAGGCGAGGGGCGAGGTCGCGCGCGGCCTCTTCGGGGGAGAGGGTCACTGGCACGGTGACCCTCTCCCCCACTCCCCTGCGCGCGTCCTCGGGGGGCGTGGCCGCCCCACGCTGGCCGGTCATCGGCCCACCAGCGCGAAGGTTCCGGCCCACACGCTCACGGCCAGCGCGATCGCGGGAATGGCCACGGCGACGGCTATAAGCACGGCGTCCGCGGCGCGCAGGCGCGAGGGACGCGCCCACGTGCGCTGACCCTTCGCGCCGAAGCCGCGCGCCTCCATCGTGGTGGCGAGCTTGCCGGAGCGACGCAGCGCGAACACGAGCAGCGAGAACGAGCCGCGCAGGAAGGAACGGATGCGCGAGGCGTCGCCGACGCCTCGGGCGCGTCGGGCCCTCTCGAGGGCCTTCCAGTCGGCAGCCATGAGCGACGTCATGCGCGCACCGGCCAGCGACGCCAGGACGGGCCTGGCGGGCAGGTGCAGGATTTGTGCGAGGCCGTCGCCCATGTCTGTGGGGTCGATGCGGTCGAGCAGCGCAATCGCCGGGATGACGAGGGCACACATGCGCAGGCCGATGCCCAGGGCCAGCCATATCGAGTGTTCAGAGATGGCTGCGGGGCCGAATTCCCAGAACACTCGGCCGCCCGGCGAGGCGTAGAGCAGCATGGACAGCGCTCCCAGCGGCGCGGCCACCGCCAGCGGCGTGGCCTTGAGCGCGAAGCTGCGCGCCGACACGCCCGACAGGGGGATGAGTGCGAGCTCGAGGGCCAGCGCGACCCCTGCGCTCACGGGGTCGATCGAGATCAGCAGCGGCGTGGTCGCGACCAGCAGGGCGAGCACGCGGGCGACGGGGTTGGTGCGGGACAGGAGGCCACGCCGGGGCGCTCGGGCGGAGGTGGGCGCGGACTCGGCGGAATCTCGCGACTCTCCCCCGCCTCGGATCCCAACCAACCCCAGGTCGACGACGCGCTGTCCCATCGCGGCCACGAACGCGGGGTCGTGCGTGATGGACACCAGGGTGACGCCGCGCTCGAGGGCGGCGCGCAGCAGGCGCACGAGGCCCAGCCACGTGCCGCGGTCCTGGCCGAAGGTCGGCTCGTCGAGGATCAGCAGCTCGGGGGCGCTGATGAGGGCGGTCGCCACGGACAGGCGGCGCTTCTCGCCGCCCGACAGCGTCATCGGGTTGGCGCGCGCAAGCTTAGTGAGGCCCAGGGCCTCCAGGTGTTCTTCGACGAGGGGGGGCGATCTCCTCCTCGCTCATGCCGGCCGCGCGCGGGCCGATCGCGAGCTCCTCGGCGACGGTGGAGGCCAGGAACTGGTATTCGGGCTCCTGGAAGACCATGGACATGCGGCCGAGCAGCCGCTTGCTCGGCCAGCCGTGGGGATCGCCGGCCGTGCCGTCGGCGGTCTCGACCTCGACCGTGCCCTCCAGGGGCGGCAGGAGGCCCGCCAGCGTCAGCGCAAACGTCGATTTTCCGGCGCCGTTCGCGCCAACGATGCAGGTGGAGACGCCGCGCTCGAGCGTCAGGTCAATGCCGCTGCGCACCGGGGCGTCCGCGTCGTAGCCGATCGTCAGGTCGGTGACGCGGGCGATGGGGGCATCCTCGGACGAGGCCGGGGCGACCTCGGGGGCGGGGCCGACCTCGGCCGCAACGTCGTCGCCGGGAAGCCAGATGCCGCGCTCGCGCAGGGCGTCGCCCTGCTGCTCAAGGACCTCGTCAAGGGGGGCCGTCGGCAGCGATGCGACCGTCGGCCACCACGATGACGCGGTCCACGAGGGGCGCCCACACGTCCACGCGATGCTCGACGACCACCATCGTTGCTCCCGTGCGTTCCACGACGGCCTCGACGGCGGCGCGCACCTCGGCGACGCCGCTCGGATCCAGGTTCGCGGTCGGCTCGTCCAGGAGCAGCAGTCCCGGGCCCATCGCGAGAATCGACGCGAGCGCCAGGCGCTGCTTCTGCCCGCCCGACAGCTCCGTCGTCGAATGATCAAGGGGCACGTCCAGGCCCACCGCGCTCAGGGACTCCTCCACGCGAGGCCATATCTCCTCGCGGGGAACCCCCAGGTTCTCCATGCCGAAGGCCACGTCGTCACCCACGCGGGCCAGGACCACCTGGGCCTCGGGGTCCTGCATGAGGAGGCCCACGCGGCCCCTCGCCTCGGCCGGAGCGACGCCGTCCACGGTGAGCGTGCCGGTGGCCTCGCCCTCCTCGGCGCCACCCAGCAGGCCCGCCAGGCCGCCCATGAGCGTCGACTTGCCCGACCCGGACGGCCCGAGCACCAGCACGCGCTCACCCGGCGCGATATCGAGATCAACGCCCGACAGCGCGGCGTTCTTGCGCCCAGCGTGACGCCATCCCCATCCACGCGCGCGCACGCGCGCGCGCCCGCCCCCTCACCCAGCGGCACCCGGCCATCCGGGGAGGACACGGGGCGGGGGGAGGCGGAGGAGGCCTCGTTCATGGAGCGGGAATCAGACAAGCTCGCGCGCTCCTCGGCCCGAGGCGAAGCGGTCCAGGGCGCCCGTCTTTGCAAGCCCGCTCGTGACCGCCCAGGCGAGCATGCCCGCCAGGACAATGCCGGACAGGACGCCGAAGAGCAGGTAGCAGGCGTTGTAGAACACACCCTTCTCGATGTTGCCCTCCGTGAAGAGCTCAAGGCACCACTCAGCTGCGAAAGCCATGGCGCCAGCGGCAGAGACCACCCACACGTTGAATCGGCGGTACACGAACGCGGCGAAAACAATCTCGGCACCGAGTCCCTGGGCAATGCCCGAATACAGCGCGCCAATCGCCCACTGGGAACCCAGGCCCATCGACACGGTCGCCGCCAACAGCTCCACAAAGAACGCGGCACCGGGCTTGCGGATCACGTAGCCGCCAAGCGTGCCGCCCAGCAGCCAGATGCCGGTCGCCAGGCCATTGAGACCGGGGGCGATCGCCTTGAGAATCTCGTAGCCGGCGCCGCCAACAGGGTTCCAAGCGGTGATAATGAGGCCACAAGCAACACCCAAGATTGCGGCAGTGACGATGTCGATAACCCTCCAACTGAGGGACCGAGCGGTGGTAGCCATGCGAGAATACTCCCTTCGCGTTGCACGGCGGCCACGTGGGAAGAGCCTTCCTACGCCGGTATGATCCGGATCAGGTTCTACGGTCGGGGATGGTCCCCTCTCAGCTCGCGTCGAGCTCCCGTGGCACGCTAGTGAGCATAGTCACTTGGTATTCATCGCGCTACTCGTGCAGGTGGGCCTTGATGGCGCCCCTCCCCCCGTGCCGCCGTCACCCAGCACGCCGCGCTCCGCGCGACGCAGCAGGTAGTGACGGTTCGCGAAAGCCGCGCCCACGATGAACGCGATCCACACCAGGGAATAGACGAGGCCGGGGCGGGTATCGTCCCACATCGCCAGGATGACGCCCATGCAGCCCATGAACGCCAGGACCACCCACGCGCCGAGCGCGCCGCCAGGCGACTTGAAGCGAGAGACCTTGTGTAGCTCGGGGCGGCGACGCAGGTACACCAGGTAGGACACGACGATGACCACCCACACGCCCATAAACAGAGTGGCGGACACGGAGGTCACCAGCGTGAACGCCGCCGAGATCGAGCCACCCATCCCCATGATGACGATGCCCGACAGCAGGCACACGCAAGACAGGAAGAGGGCGTTGAGGGGCACGTGATGCTTCGAGAGGCGCGCGAAGACGCCGGGAGCCTGCTCCTGTCGGGCCAGGCCGTAGAGCATGCGCGACGTCGAGTAGATGCCCGAGTTCGCGCTCGAGGCAGCCGACGAAAGTACGACCAGGTTAACGATCGTGGCCGCAGCGCCCAGGCCGGTCAACGAGAACATCGTGACGAAGGGGGAACGCTCGGGGCTGACCTGGTCCCAGGGGGTCACCATCATGATGGCCGCGAGCGCCGCCACGTAGAAGAGCATGATGCGTACCGGGATGGAGTTGACGGCCTTGGGGAGAGTGGTGTCCGGGTCGTCGGTCTCGGCGACCGTCGTGCCCACCATTTCGATGCCGATGAAGGCGAAGAGCGCGATCTGGAAGCCGCCCAGGAAGCCGGTGAATCCGTTGGGGAAGAAGCCGCCGTGGCTCCACAGGTTCGAGACGGCGGCGGCGGTCCCCTCCTCGTCGATCGTGCCCATGGCGACCATACCGAAACCGACGATGACCAGGGCGATGATCGCGATGATCTTGACGAGCGCGAACCAGAACTCCGTCTCGCCGAAGGCCTTGACCGTCATCGCGTTGAGGGCGAACAGCAGCAGGGTCGTGGCGGTGATGGGAATCCACGGGGGCAGGTCCGGCCACCAGAAGTGCGTGTAGCCGGTAATCGCGATCATGTCCGCGACGCCGGTGACGACCCAGCACGCCCAGTACGTCCACCCCGTCACGAAGCCGGCCCACGGGCCGATCAGGTCGCGCGCGATGTCCGCGAAGGTCGCGTACTTGCGATCGGAGAGCAGCAGCTCACCCAGCGTCCGCATGAAGAGGAACAGGACTGCGCCGATGATCGTGTACACCAGCAGGATCGAGGGGCCCGCGACGGAGATCGTCTTGCCCGAGCCCATGAACAGGCCTGTTCCGATTGCACCGCCAATGGCGATCAGCTGAATGTGGCGATTTTTCAGCGTTCGCTGGAGCTTTTCACCGCCCTGCTGCCCGGGCTCGTCATGCGTGACTGGCTCGCTGCTCATAAGTATTCCTTTCCGCCGATGCCGCCCACGGGCGGCGCTTTGCGCGGTCTTTGCGCGCGCACGTAGCGCGCTTGACCCTCCAACGCTACCGCAACGGCCCGCCCGCGTCCGAATTCAGGTGTCGCATGGCACGCAGCCCACGTGCAAGTTAGGTTAGCCTTATGGAATCAAAGAGACACTCCTCCTTCGACGAGGCCTCGGCCACCCACTCCCCTGCGGCCTCCTCGAGCACTCCCGCCCGATCCGCTGAAACCGCCCCCATCGAAGCCGCCGCCACTGCGCCCGTCGATGCGGCGCCGGAGGAGTCCACATCGGCCTCGTTCCCTCTGATCGCCACGGCATCGGTGTCCACGAAGCACGCGGCGCGTTACGGCAAGCAGCTTGTGAGCCACATGGGCCACAAGATCACGGGCTCGTGGGATGAGGAGGCGGGCAGCGGATACCTGCTGTTCGACCGCGAGGGTCCGGTTCTGGGACGTTTCGACGTGATCGCGTCGGCGTCTGATCTGCGACTCGAGCTACGCACGACCCCCGAGCGAGCCGATCGCTCGAATTCATCGTCGGCATCCACCTGGCGCGCTTCGGCGCGCGCGACAGCCTCGCCATTTCGTGGGAGCGCACCGACGGCAGCGAAGGCACCACACAGGGCCCCCTCACCCCCGAAGAGGTCGAGGCGCACGCCCGCGCCAAGAAGGCAGCACGCGAGGCAGCGCAAGAGGCCGGGCACGCGGCATCCGGGCACGCAACAGAGTAGCCGCGGCGGGCCCCATCAATTCCGCACGTAATTCCCTGACGGCCAGACGCGTTTAGGTCTCAAAACCGCAGAATTCCAACGTTCTGACTTCAAACATTGAAACAATCGCAGGGGAATTACGTGCGAAATTTCGGGAGGCTGACACCCACTCCCGGCACATGTCGATGCAGCTCGCGCAGCGTTCGACCCCGGGAGGCATTGCACTACTTTCGCCAGCATTGCACTACTTAGCAGGGCATTGCACTAGTTACTATCCAGTGCAATGCTCCCCCATCTAGTGCATTGCTCCTTCAACTAGTGCAACGCTCCCCTAAATGGCGCAACGCTTCGGGAGTCACAAGCTCCACCACGGTTCGCAAAGCAACTCCCACACTGGGCATTACACCTCTTGCGGGACGCCGCACCCGATCAGAACGGGTGCACCGCCTACGGATCGGGTGCACCACCCACACTCACAAGCACAACCGTGGCGAACGCCCCGCCATCGTCCACACATTCACCAATTCCGCACGTAATTCCCTGGCGACCAAACCTTACAGCCCCCAGAAAACCCCAGAATTCCAACGTTCCGACTTAAAAACTTAAAGCATCTACAGGGGAATTACGTGCGAAATGAGGGGACAATCCAGGCGCGCTTCCACGGGGAAACGTCACGAATGCCGCGCCGTATCGAGACGCGCCGACAGCAGCAACGAAGCTGCAGCGTTCAGCGGCCCTCGAGGTAGTTCTTCGCGGCGACCAGGACCTGCTCCCACATGCCGATCGCGTCGTCGAACGCCTGGCGAGCCACGGCCTCGTCGTCGGAAACCGATGCCAGGCCGGACTCCTCGACGTGGATGGCGACGCCGCCGCGCTCCTCGGAGAGGGAGACCTCGACGCGGGTCGCGTACTCGTCGGGCAGTTCGTCGTCGGCGAGCGGGTACCAGCGGAAGGCGACGACGTCCATAGGGTCCTCGTCGGCCTTCTCGATCAGCCAGTCGCCGGCGTCCGGGTCGCTCACGCGGTAGAGGCCGTCGTCACCGAGGCTCACTTCATGGTCGCCGAGCGGGCCGTCGTTGACCCACCAGCCCGGCTCCGACACGAGCGCCCACGCGGCCTCGATGTCACAGTCCACGACCACGTCGGTCTCGACGCGGTCCAGGTCGTCCTCAACGTCGGCGTCAGAAGTCATGTCAAAGATGCTCATACCTCAACGGTACCGGGTCGCGCTCGCCCCGTCACGCGAACGAGGTCACAAAACTGCGTTTGATCTGCGTTCGAATGCGACGAGGCCGTGGCTGGCCCCACCGGGAAGGCAGAGTCGGCCACGGCCTCGTACGTGGAGGTGCGCTCAGGCCAGACGCGTGATGCGGTAGCGCCAGTCGACGGGGCCGACCTCGAGGGTTTCGACGCGGTAGTGCTGCGCCGAGTCCTTCAGGTGCGCGAACAGCGGCTCAGGCTGGTGGGGGGCGCAGATCTGGAGGTTCTCGCCGACGGGGAGGTTGTCGACCGCGGCGAAGAGGACCGCGTGGCGCACGACGCGGGGGATCGAGTGAATGACAAGCTCGTCCGCGCCGGGGCGGTGGATGACGCCGGCGCCGCCCGGGTGGGCCTTGCCGTGGCCGCGACCGTGTCCGCCGCCATGGCCACCGCAGCCGCAGCCGCCTGCCGTGGAGGCGATGGGCTCGGCGGCGATGGGCTCGGCGGCCATCTCGTGGGGGCGCTCGGCGGGGGCGTCGTGTCCGCCGCAGCCGCAACCGGCGTGCTCAGCGGGGGCCTCGGCGGCCTGGGCGGCAGCGCCGTGGCCGTGACCATGGCCGTGTCCGCCACCGTGTCCACCGCAGCCGCAGCCGCCCTGCTCGGGGGCCTGCGCAGCCGGGGCCTCGGCGGGAGCGGCCTGCTCGGCGCGCTCCTTCTTACCCTCGCCACCGCAGCCGCAACCGCAGCCGCCGTCCTCGGAAGGGACGGTGTTGGCGTCGACCAGCTTGAACATCTGACGGTCAGTCATGTCTTTTCCTTATCCTCCGGCCCGCAGGGCCATTTCGGTAAACCTCATACAGTGTAGGCGCGCCTCAGCCGTGCCCGCGCGTTCACTTAATGAGGAACTCGGCCTCGACCTCGACGCTGACGTTGAGGGGCAGGGCGGCGACGCCGACGGCGCTGCGCGCGTGCTGGCTGCCGAAAATCTCACCGAAGAGCTCGGAGGCGCCGTTGATGACGCCGGCCTGGCCATAGAAGTCGGGGCGCGAGGACACGAAGCCGACGACCTTCACGACGCCCGCGAGGTTGTCAATGCCGCCCGCGACAGAAGCCGCCGCGGCCAGGGCGTTGAGGGCGCACACGCGCGCCGCGTCCTTGGCGTCCTCAGGGTCCGCGCCGTCCTCGCCGACGGCTCCGATGCACACGGGCTCACCGTTCACGACGGGAATCTGGCCGGAGGTGCGCACGACGCCGCGGTCGATGACGGCGGGCACGTAGGCGGCGACGGGGGTGGCGACGGCGGGCAGCTCGAGGCCGAGCTCGGCGAGCTTCTCGGAGGGGAGCATGAGGGGTCCTTTCGTTGTCATCGACGAGGCCGTGGCCTCGTCTGCTGATACCAGTGTAGTTGGGCGTCGTGCACGAACGTCGGGTGGGCACCCTCGGGACAAAGGTTGGACAACCTTGACTTCTTGTGTGCTGTCTCATAGTCTTCGAGCAAGACTTGCCGACCGGTAGGGGAGGAACCGTGCCTTACTTTCCATCAATGACGAGCAAATCACGGCCGTCGCAACAAAGCTGAACGACGTCAAGGACAGCTTCACAGGGAAAAAGACGCCTAGTCCGTTAGGCAATGGGGGATTCGGTTCTCTCTCGCTCATGGTCATGCACGCGGCTTTCAGGGCCAAGATTGGGAAACGCCGCACGACTATCGAGACTTGGCATGCGTCGACCGATGCGGCGCTGCACGATACGGTAAAGCAGAGCCAGCAGAACGATGAGCAGTGGGCCGCATTGTTCCGCTCGGACCTCAACCAGCCACTGTAAGGGAGCTATTGTGACCGGATACTTTGAGTCACTGATCAACGACGTCCCCGGAAACGCCGATTCTCTCACCTCGCTCGCCGCCGAGTGGGATACCTACGGCAACCACTGCGACGGCCTCGCCGACGACGTGATGTCCTCGGCGCACCTGGCACCCGAGTGGATGGGTCAGGCACGCGACGACTTTGATAGCTCACTCAAGCGCCAGAGGAACCGCTACATCAATTTGGGGGGTGATTGCACGACAGCGTCCTCGGCTATCAGCGTCTACGCGGGGGAGGTACGCGCGGGGCAGAGCTACATCGAGAACCTGCGCTATCAAGCGTCAAAGCTCGACGAAAAGGTGGACAATGCTCCTGTCCCCCTGCTGGCCAGAGCGAAATACGTGCCCGCAGCCAACACCCTCGTTTCTGCGGCGCACATTCGAATCGAGTCCGTCAAGCAGGCCGCCGACACGTGCGCGCAGGACCTCGCGCGCATCGTACACATCGAGCCCGTGCAAATTTACAATGGGACGGCCACGGCCGCCGGACAAATGAAGCAGCTGTCGCAGAATGATATTGCCCACATCCAGGAGGACCTTGACGCACTCAATAACGGGACGTTCAACTGGGAGGGAATGAAGCAGGGGCAGATCGGTGACTGCTACTTCCTGGCTCCCATGGCCGCCCTGGCCCAGACACCGGAGGGGCAAAGAAAGCTCGCCTCCATGATTCAGCCCCACTACGACGAGCACGGCAACGTGGATGGCTACCTCGTTCGACTCCCAGCCGACCCCGCTCACGCCGACGCCTCACCGGCGAACGAGTCTTCGTGCACAGCAAGTACATTCACGGCGCCACCCAAGGGGGGCGCGTGGGCGCCTACTCCATCCTCGAAGCCGCGTGGGGACAAAGCCACCCTGGGGGCTCGAACAGATTTGACAACAATCCCCCAGGCATAGACTATGGTTATTCGACCGAGGTTTTCTCCGTTTTCACAGGGAAATCGACTGTTGAGCTGCCCATAGACCAAGCCGCAGGCGGCTATACCGATGCCGAACGTGCAAAGATCCTCCTGGCTTCGCAACAACACCAGCCCATAGTTGCCGGCACCAAGGAAGAGGCCTCAGTTTACGCTACAGTCGATGGGAAGGACACTGAAATCACGCTCGTCGGAAACCACTCATACACCGTGGTTTCTGCTGACGCGAACGGGGTGACCCTGTGCAATCCATACGGTAGCAACACCACATCGGATGGAACGGGGCCCGCTACCTTCACACTCTCCTGGGAAGACTACGAAGCCCATTATGGCAGTACGGTGATCGGAAGTCTATAAGCCATGGGCAGTATTCCACCATTCGTTCGTTCCATCGCGTCCACATGTTTCGTGGCTGGAATCCTACTCGCAGCCTGCCTCCCGACGCCCCACATGCCAGATCCGACTCCCTCACCAACCATCACCACCGCGAGCCCGACGCCCGCGCCGTCACCCACGAGGAGCACACCCATGCCAGAGTGCAACGGATACATCACCACCGTCGACGAAACCGCACAATTCGCCCCCGGAAAGAACCCGAACGAGCCGACCTTCATCATCTCCAAGGTCGGTATCGAGAACGGCGCCATGTACGCCTCGATCATCGGCGGGTGGCACGACGGCTACCCCGGCTGGATCAAAGACCGCCTCCTCGTCGGCGAGCCGAAGCACGTCCCAACCATCGGCACATTCACCCTCCTCGACATCACCACCGCACAGGCCGTCTACGGCCACGGCTCGGCCACCTTCTGCTTCAAACCCGACCCAGACTTCGAAGTCTCCGACACGATCTAACCCATGACACACACGCTCCGCCAGCCCCTGTACACCGTCGCGGCAACTTGCGTCGGTCTGTCCCTGCTCCTCGGTGCCTGCGCGCCCACCACCCCCTTCGCGCGCCCCACACCCACGCCCACGTCCTCCTCCCCCACGCCCGGGCCCACGCCAACGCCCACGTCCTCCTCCCCCACGCCTGGGCCCACGCCAACGCCCGCGCCGTCACCCACGAGGAGCACACCCATGCCAGAGTGCAACGGATACATCACCACCGTCGACGAAACCGCACAATTCGCCCCCGGAAAGAACCCGAACGAGCCGACCTTCATCATCTCCAAGGTCGGTATCGAGAACGGCGCCATGTACGCCTCGATCATCGGCGGGTGGCACGACGGCTACCCCGGCTGGATCAAAGACCGCCTCCTCGTCGGCGAGCCGAAGCACGTCCCAACCATCGGCACATTCACCCTCCTCGACATCACCACCGCACAGGCCGTCTACGGCCACGGCTCGGCCACCTTCTGCTTCAAACCCGACCCAGACTTCGAAGTCTCCGACACGATCTAACCCATGACACACACGCTCCGCCAGCCCCTGTACACCGTCACGGCGACTTGCGTCGGTCTGTCCCTGCTCCTCGGCGCCTGCGCGCCCACCACCCCCTTCGCGCGCCCCACACCCACGCCCACGTCCTCCTCCCCCACGCCCGGGCCCACGCCAACGCCGACTCCCTCACCAACCATCACCACCGCGAGCCCAACGCCCGCGCCGTCACCCACGAGGAGCATACCCATGCCAGAGTGCAACGGACGGATCACCACCGTCGGCGAAGCCGCACAATTCGCCCCCGGAAAGAGACGGAGCGACCCGACCTTCATCATCACCGACGTTGGCATCGAAAACGGTGCCATGTACGCTTATATCATCGGCGGGTGGGCCGACGGCTACCCCGGCTGGATCGACGACAGCCTCTATGTCGGCGAGCCGAAGCACGTCCCAACCATCGGCACATTCACTCTCCTCGACATCACGACCGCACAGGCCGTCTACGGCCACGGCTCGGCCACCTTCTGCTTCGAACCCGACCCAGACTTCGAAGTCTCCCGCACGATCTAACCCATGACACACATGACACACACGCTCCGCCAGCCCCTGTACACCGTCGCGGCAACTTGCGTCGGTCTGTCCCTGCTCCTCGGCGCCTGCGCGCCCACCACGCATCAGGCGGATCCCACACCGACCAGCACGTCAACCAGCACACCGACCAGCACGTCAACCAGCACACCGACCAGCACGTCAACCAGCACACCGACCGCAACGGACGGATGCGCCGGATATCTCCTCAAGGCTCAGGAGGAGGCTCTCGTGCGTCCGCGCGCCGCAAACACCGACCCAGCGTACTATTTCTACTCTTCGCCAGATGACCGGAACCAGGAGCGCACGTCTCTCAAAGGTGGAAATGGGCAAGGGCCTTACTCGTGGGTCAATGCAGATCTCACCATCGGCAAATCTGCCGTCGTCGACGGTGTCGGTACCTTTACCCTGCTCGCTATCACGCCTGGCGCCCGCGAGTACAACCCCCGGTTCATCACCTTCTGCTTCGAACCCGACCCCAGCCTCGACCTCAACAAGGAAGAGATGAAGAAATTCTCAGCACGCTAGGCGCAGCCACAGACGCGTGCTGCGTTCCCTCCCATCGACGAGGCCGTGGCTGCCTCCCGCTCGTGGGTGGCCTCGTCGGGTGGGCGTATCCCGCGGATGCACTGTGCTCCGCGTGTTGACGAACACGCGGGGCACAGTTGTTGGAGGGTGTTAGTGTCCACTGACTGGTGCCGTTCCTGCGATTGTCAGGTCCGGCCGTCAGGCCGGTGCCTCACCGGCTGCCAGCTCCGACTGCCCGTCGAGTCTGGCCGCCGTTCGCGGGAACCGCCGACCGCAGGAGCGGTCAGTTCTGGGGAGCGGTCGGGGCCTGGCCATCAGCCGGGGGCTGACCGCCCTGACCCGGACCGCCCATCGGGGGCTGGCCGCCCGGGCCTCCGGCCGGGGGCTGTCCGCCCATCCCCATGCCGCCCTCGCCGGCGGTCGCTTCGGTAGCAGTTCCGTCGACGCTCACCGTGTAGGTGGTGCCGTTGGTCATGCCGGAGGTCGAGTAGATGACGTTTCCGAAGGCCTTGGGCGAGGTGTAGGTGCCCAGGACGGAGCCGGAGGAGTCGCTAATCGTCACGGTCGACCCGGCGGATCCGGAGGCCGCGGTGGAGATCCAGCCCTGGCCGTCGGTCGTGGTCGGCGTCTCCACCATCTCGCTCGTCGCGAAGGCGATGACCGTGCCACCCGTGATGCTCATGGCGCCGTTGGAATCCAGGGCGCCGTTGGCGCCGGAGGCCGGGCCGTAGACGGTCGTCGTGCCGCCGCTGATGGTCAGCGAGCCGTTGGAGTCGAGGCCGTCGCCGTTCGCGTTGACGGTCACGGTGCCGCCGGTGATGGTGAGCTGCTCGCCGGTGTCCTCCATCGAGCCGCCGCCGTCAGCCATGCCACCGGGGCCCATCTGCTGGGTGGTGGTCGTGGTGGTCGCGGTCGTATCGGAGCTGGACTCAGCAACAGCCGCCAGGCCGGCCTCGACGGTGATCGAGCCCGAGGCGTTGATGCCGTCGTCGCTCGAGGTCAGGTCGACGGTGCCGTCGGAGATCGTGATGAGGCCGCCCTCGAGGGCCTCGTTCGACTGCGTGACGGTCACGGTTGCGCCGTCCAGGACGGCCGCGACCTCGGTGTGCACGCCATCGTCGCCGGAGGCGGCGGTGATCGTGCCGGAGCTCAGGCGCAGGGCGCCATTGGAGTGGATGGCGTCATCCCCGGCGTCGATGGTGGTCGTGCCGCCGTCGACGATGATGTAGGTCTGAGCCTTGATGCCCTTGGTCGAGCCCGTGGAGGGCTTGCCGGCCGACGCGCCGCCGCCCGAGGTGATCGACAGGGTGCCGCCGGTGACGATCGCGTCGGTGTACGCGTCGATGCCGTCGCCGCCCGAGGTCAGGGTGACGGTGCCGTCCACGATGGACACGTAGCCCTTGGTGTCGTCGTTGTCCTGGTCGGACTTGAGGGCGTCGCCTCCGGAGTTCACGGTGACGGTGCCGCCCGCAATCGTCAGGGAGTCCTTGCCGCGCAGGCCGTCATCCGAGGCGGTCGCGTTAATCGTGCCGCTCAGGACGTACAGGTCGTCCTTGGAGGTGATCGCGTCCGAGGCGCCGGAGGTCACGGTGAGCGTGCCCGAGCCGGTGATCGTCAGGTCCATGTCGGCGTAGATCGCGGCGTTCGCGTCCTCCGTGCCGGTGTAGGTGCCGTCGGTGATCGTCGAGGCGCCCTCGAGAGACAGGACGAGGTCGTCACCGCTGGCCGCCTCGATCGCGGCGCCCGTCGAGGAGGTGATGGTCGCGTTGTCGAGAATCAGGATGACCCTGTCCTCGGCTCCGGCGGCCACGACGACCTTGCCGGTGAAGGAGCCGCTGAGCTTGTAGACGCCGGCCTTGGAGATGGTCAGCACGCCATCGCTCACGCTCACGGCGTCGGACGAGGAGGTCGCGGTCGTTCCGCTGAGCGTCACGTCGACGGCGTCCGAGGCCTTCCAGTCGCTGTCCTCCACGTAGGAGGCCTTCGCGTTCGAGGCCAGGGCGTCGGCCGCGGTGGGCGGTGCGGTCGTATCGCCGTTGGTTCCGGAGGCCGCGACGGTCGCGGTGGCCGTAGTGGAGCCGGAGCCGGTGGAGGTGGTCGCTCCCGTGGAGCTGCACGCACCCAGGGCGAGGGTGCCGATGAGGGCAATCGCGCCGATCGTCCGGGCGGGGGTCATGATCTTCTTCAGGGCTTTCATGTGTATGTCTCTTTCATGCAATTAAGGCTTATGTTTTTTATGCTCAGCGCTTACGTGTCGCGCGATTTCGACGACTGCGCGCCGGTATGACGTCGCTCAGGCGGCCATCGCGAGGGGCGCCTCGCGCGCGAGCTCTGGGGCCTCCACGTATTCGTGAAAGTAGCGATCCAGCGTGCGGTGCCACTTGTTCGCGGGCAGGTCGTGCATGGCAGCCATCGCGGTCCCGTACTTGGAGATCTTGACGGGTCGCACGCCACCCTCCCACAGGAGGTGGTCGACGATGGACGGGGTCGCTCCCGATTTCGTTTCGATGATGACCAGGTCGGGGCGCGCGACGTCGGTGCCATCCGTGCGCAGCGAGCGCCACGTCAGCTTCGTGTCCACCGTCGCGCGTCCCTCGCCACCGGGCAGGAGCAGGGTGTTGCGCTCGTAGGATCCAGCCAGGACCGGCTCGAGAGCGGGCACCAGGTGGCCGTAGCCCGTCTTCTCGACCTTGCCGACCACCCACCGCCGGCGCTCACCCGCGAGAGGAGCCCCAGCCTCGTCCCAAGAGATCGGCATGCGCTTCTTAACCGTCACGCCGCGCGGGCCGCGGGTCTTGACCTCCAGGAAGGACGCGCCGGTGGACAGGTAGGTGCGGGCGCGGACCTTGAAGCGGCGGCGGCGCTTGAGCGCGGTCAGCATGTACGAGTCCATGTCGGGCGTGTCGTAGTAGGTGGATGCGTAGCCCTGGGAGACCTGGCCGGCGATCTGGAGGACCCGGGTTTCCTCGGGGAGGCGGCTCAGGATCGCCGAGGCCTGGGTCGCGTCGAGTGCGTACTTGCGGTCCACGCGGGTGAGCATCGCGGCGCGCTCATTCAGTTCGTCGAGGCCGATTGCGTCGAGGTCGGCGAGGATAGTGTTCAAGCTGGCGTTCATGAGTCTGTTCCTTTGCATCAGGGGCGGGCTGTGCGTGCGGGGTCGAGGCCGTGGTGGGCCGACGTATCCGGCTGGCGTGTCAGGCGACCTTCGAGCGAACGTCCACGAGAGTCAGGTCGTTCACGAGATCGAGCTTGACGACGTTGACCGAGGCGACGGACGCGCCGAGGCGCTGCTCGAGGGCCGCCTTCAGCTCGTCGGGGTCCGCGATCGCACGGTCCAGCTGGACGGTCTGCGAGGTGTAGCGGCCGAAAATCAGCTTCGAGTCACCGAAGGCCAAGGCCACGAGGATCAGGGCGATGAGGCCTCCCAGCAGCGGGGTCACCGCCGAGGACATGCCCGTCAGCAGGCCAAGAGCCAGCGAGGCGAAGTAGTAGGCGATTTCCGTCTGCGAGATCTGATCCGAACGCAGTCGGATGATCGAGAGAACACCGAAGAGGCCGAGGCCCAGGCCCGCACTCACGGTCGAGTTCGCGAGGATGATCGTGACGGCGAGGACGCCGACATTCACACCGAGGAAGGCTGCGACCAGGTCAGCGCGGCGGTGCCGAGGGAAGTACAGGCCGAACACGAGGGCGGCCATAGCAACCAGGTCAATGGCGATGAGAATCAGGGCGGTCATGAGGGTTCCTTTCGTCGTTGAACCCATTTCCTCACCCGACCCTATGAAGAACCTATGAACGCTTCATTTGTGCCTTATGACTTTCCTGGGAAAAACCTGAATGTAAGACTCGCGGGCACAACCTCGTGCGCTGGCGCACAATGGAGTCTATGAGCACCCGACCTGGGGCGATCGGCGCCCCCACCGACCAAGAATTGCGCGTACTCACGGAGGAGACCCCGGCCTCGGGCCCGGCGCGCTCCGTGAAACTCCTCGCCGCCATCGCGACCTTCGGATCGCTCCTCTTCGGCTACGACACGGGCGTCATCGCGGGCGCCCTGCCGTACATGTACATGCCGAGCGTGGCCGGCGGGCTCGGGATCAACGAGTTCGAGGAGGGCCTGGTCGGCGGCATCCTCGCCATCGGCGCCGCGATCGGGGCGATCGGCGCCGGGCGCCTGTCGGACCGCAACGGGCGACGGCACAACATCCTGCTGCTCGCGCTCGTCTTCGTCGTCGGCACGCTCGGGTGCACTGTCGCGCCGAACATCTGGGTGCTGTACCTGTTCCGTTTCGTTCTCGGCCTGGCGGTCGGGGGCGCCTCGGCGACCGTGCCGATCTACCTGTCGGAGTCCGCGCCGACCCGCATGCGCGGCGCCCTGGTGGCGCTCGACCAGTTCATGATCGTGTTCGGCCAGCTTCTCGCCTACTCGATGAACGCGGCGCTCTCCCACGCGCACGGCGGGCCGCGCGTCCTCGTGAGCGCCGACCCGTCGGGCACGCTCACGCCCGGGCAGTGGTACTCGTGGGACGAGGCCTCGCGCGTCGTGACCGCCGTCGTCACGGACGGCGACGGGTCCGCGTGGCGGTGGATGCTCGTCCTGGCCACGATCCCCGCGGTCGCGCTGTGGATCGGGATGCGCCTCATGCCCGAGTCGGGGCGCTGGTACGCGTCCAAGGCTCGTTATTACGAGGCCGTGGGTGCCCTCAAGCGGATCCGCGACCCCCAGCGCGACGACGTCGCCGCCGAGATCAGCGAGATCGTCGCGCTGCACGCCGCAGAAGCCAGCCAGGGTCATTGGACGCTGCGGCGCACCGCGTCGGTCGCGTGGACCAGGCGACTCCTGTTTATCGGCATCGGCCTGGCGTGTTTCGACCAACTGACCGGCATCAACACCGCCATGTATTACCTGCCCAAGATCCTGGCGGCCGCCGGCTTCAGTTCCGCCGACTCCATCACCCTCAACGTCATTACGGGTGCTGTCGCGTGCATCGGCGCGGGATTTGGCCTGTACCTGGTGTCGCGCCTGGCGCGCCGCCACGTGGGCATCTATCAGGAGACCGGGGTGACCCTGTCCCTGTTCGCCCTCGCCCTCATCTTCGGACTCGGCATCGGCCCCTACACGCTGGCCGACGGGAGCATTTCGCCCGACATTCCTTCTTATTTGCCGTGGCTGGTCCTCGTCCTCGTGTCCCTGTTCGTGTTCGCCAAGCAGTCCGGCACCGTCAACTGGGTGCTCGTCTCCGAGATCTTCCCCGCCCGCATCCGCGGCGTCGCCCAGGGCTTTGCCGTGGGCTGCGGCTGGATCATGAACGCCATCGTGACGTGGCTCTTCCCCATCATGATCGGCCACCTGGGCGCCACGTGGACCTACCTGACCTTCGGCGTCATCAACGTCGTTGCCCTGTGCTTCTACCTGTTCATCGTGCCCGAGACGCGGGGAATCTCCCTGGAGCAGTTCGAGCACGACTTCTCGAGGCGCTACGGGGTGTAGCCGCTTCCCTGCTGCGCGCGAGGCCCCGCGTCCCTACGGACGCGGGGCCTGCTTTGTCAACCGACGAGACCCGTTTTCCCGCCGACGCGGAGCCTGCCCGCCCGCGAGATCGCCGCACACCCGCATGGTTCCCCACAAATGTCGCACGTAATTCCCCGAACAATCCTTCAAACTTTGAAATCGGGTCGTTGCAATTCCAACGTTTTCAGGGCATATCGAAAACTGACCACGATAAATTACGTGCGAGTTTTCGAGGAGGAACGGTTGCCCCCGGCCCGCGAGATCGCCGCACACCCGCATGGTTCCCCACAAATGTCGCACGTAATTCCCCTCCACGTTATTCAAACTTTGAAATCAGGTCGTTGCAATTCCAACGTTTTCAGGGCATATCGAAAACTGACCGAGGGAAATTACGTGCGAGTTTTCGGGGAAGAACGGTTGCCCCCCGCCCGCGAGATCGCCGCACACCCGCATGGTTCCCCAAAAATGTCGCACGTAATTCCCCGAACCATCCTTCAAACTTTGAAATCGGGTCGTTGCAATTCCAACGTTTTCAGGGCATATCAAAAACTGACCAAGGGAAATTACGTGCGACTTTTGGAGGAGAGTACGCGCCAGCGAACGCGCGTCAGCTGTCTCCCCACATCCAGGGGCCGCCCCGAACCCGGCGCTCGCCCCTCCGACAATCCCGGTACGCTCGCGACTCAAACCGCGTATGGCGTGCGCCTAGACAACACTGGCAGCGGCATACTAGTCGCATGACGAAGACCCCCACTCCCCGAGCCCACACGAACGAGCCGGCCCAGGCCTCGTCCCTCCCATCCCGGGCGATCACCGGCGCGTCCGGGAACGTCGGCGGCGTGGCTGCCCGGCTCCTCTCCGAGCGCGGCCTGCCGCTGCGCCTGCTCGCGAACACGCCGTCGCGCGCGCCCAAGCTGCCCGGCGCGCACGCCGTCCAGTGCTCGTACGAGGACACCCCGGCCTCGCGCGAGGCGCTCAGCGGCGTCGACATTCTCTTCATGGTGTCCGCGCCCGAGAGCGAGGACCGCCTGGACAAGCACCTCGCGTTCGTCGACGCGGCGGCCGCCTCCGGGGTGCGCCACATCGTGTACTTGTCGTTCATGAACGCGGCGCCGGACGCGACGTTCACGCTGGCGCGCACGCACTTCCACACGGAGGAGCGCATCAAGGCGTCCGGCATGACGTACACGTTCTTGCGCGATAACTTCTACGCGGACTTTTTCGTGGCGCTGCCCGATGAGGAGGGCCGCATCCTCGGACCCGCGGGCGACGGGCGCGTCGGCGTGGTCGCGCGTGAGGACGCGGGGCGCGTGGCCGCCGGGATCCTGGCCGATCCGGGACGCTACGAGAATCAGACCCTCGACGTGACGGGCCCCGAGGCCCTGACCCTCGACGAGATCGCCGCAATCCTCACCCGCGTGCAGGGACGCCCCGTCACCTACGTGCGCGAAACCATCGAGGAGGCGTACGAGTCGCGAAAGAAGTGGCCGGCCGCCCAGTGGCAGTACGACTCGTGGGTGTCGACCTACACGTCGATCGCCCGCGGCGAGATGGACGTCGTGTCCACGACCGTGCGCGACGTGACGGGCCGCGACCCGCTCACCTTCGAGGAGGTCGCCCGGGCGGCGCTCGCGTCGGGCCGCTGACTGCCGCGGTAAAGGCTGGCTGGGCCCCAGCCTCGTCGTGACGCAACGTTCGTTTCGACGAGGCCGGGGCTGGTTCATGCGCTCATGCTTGCTGCCTCCGTCACACTCCTGGTAGCGTCGGATCATGAACACCGAGCCTTTCTGCGCCCTTCGGAAGCAGCCCGCCGGTGCACAGGTGGGGTGGTGAGCGTGGCTCGTCCTTCCTCATTCTTGGCGAGAAACCTCACGACAGTTCTCCTCGGGGCGTGGACTTGGCTGCGCGAGACTTGTGGAAGCTCACTGCGATCGTCATTGTCGTTAACGCCGTCTTGGCGGTGGGTGCCTACTGGGTTTTCTCGTTCATTCGCATCGGCCCACTACAGCTGCTCTTCATCTGGTTCCCCCTGTATCTGTGCGCGGCACTTCCCCACCTCATCGAACAGAGCGTGCGCCCATTCTGGTCATCGCGTCCCCATTTCGAGGACGGCTCCATCGTCATTTGGGGCAACCACCAGTCCATCGCGCTCGTCACGACCGGATTCCTGCTCTACGCTTTCGCGGGCGGGACGATGGCCGCGGGTTTCACGACCGGACAGCCCTTCCATGCCGCGATATATGTGTTCGCCGCTGCGTCCATGGCCTTCCTCGAGTGCAGCCGCAATCCCGGCAAGGACCTCGTCATCGCCCTGACCGACAAGCAAAAGACAACTCTGACCCCCGAAGGAATCTCCTTCCACTTCCCGGAGCTACTGTCCGTCGAGGAAGACTCAAACGACCGGGATGTCACCATCCTGTGGAAGGATAACGTCACCATCGACATCGTCAACAGTCCAACGATTATTCTTAACGCAGACCCCGACACATACGGCGGGCCATGGGGCATCTCGTCCGAGCGCATCGGCATCCCCTACACCGGCCTCGACGCCCTCATGCGACACTTCAACGAGCACCCCGAAGACCGCCCACTCCTAGCCACACCGGAAGGCGTCGAGCTCGTCAACGAGATCATCGCCGCAGCCTGAGCAACGCCAGACCTTCAGCCCGGTCCTCACGATCCGCGAATCCACGGCGAGGCCGAGGAAGTAGGGGTTCCCGGCGAGGGCGTGGCACACCCGCATGGTTCCCCACAAATGTCGCACGTAATTCCCCGACACATCTTTCAAACTTTGAAATTAGGTCGTTGCAATTCCAACGTTTTCAGGGCACGTCGAAAACTGACCAAGGGAAATTACGTGCGAGTTTTCGGGGAGGAACGGTTGTCCCCGGCCACAACACCCCCGTCACACCGGTGGGGGCTCCCAACCGGGAACCGCACCCCCTCCACTCACGCGAGCGGCCAGCCCGGCGTCAACGATCGTACGAGCGATCAGGCGAGCCATGTAGGCCGCTGACCGGTCGACCTTGGATGGATCCTTGCCGGAGAACGCGCCCCCACCATGAGACCCGAGCCCGCCGTAGGTGTCGACCATGAGCTTCCGGCCCGTCAGCCCGGTATCGGCTCACGGCCCGCCCTCAACGAACTGACCCGACGGATTCACAAGAATTTCGGTGTGCTCGTCTATGGGTAGGTAGGTCTGGCAGGCCAGGGCCTGTGCGCACGCGGCGTCCGCCCCTGTTGGTGTCATCTTTGACCGTGGGTCGCCTCCCCGCCGTAGAATCGTCATGATATCGGTACTGAAGTCCATGAGAGGTGTGAGTGGTTGAGTCTTTAAAACTATTCGTTCGGACCTACGTGTATTGGGTAGGGCTCATCCTCGGCTTCGCGGTAGTGCCCGGTTCTCTGCTCTTCACTGCTGAAGTCGCCCCGGTGAACACTCCATTGTGGCTTGCACCTTTCGCCGGGCTGCTGCTTTTTGTCATTGATCGGCCATCAACATGGGAGCCACCGCTCTGGCGAGCATTACTGATCCGAGTATTGGGTGCAGGATTTGCAGCCACCATGCTCATCGCGTTTGATGCAGTTGCTTCCACCCACTATGGATCTCAACACTGGAGTGAGACGCTCCTATCTTTCGGTCTCGGTTGGATTGTCTTCACGGTAGTAGCAGGACACATGCTCATGAGCAGCTCCGCCCGATTTGGCACACCTGCTCACACGATCAGGGACGCGATCCGTACCTACACGACATGGATAGGAATCTGCTTCGGGATTTTCTATATCCCCGCCGCGGGACTCTCCGCAGCTGGCACTCTTTTGATGGTTCTTCCGCTTTATGGAACCTTCCTCACCGGCCTGGTTCTTTTGATGGTTGACCCGCCACGACGATGGCCGCAACCGCGAGTGAAGGCACTGTGGATACGACTCTTGTCAAGCGGGGCAGCAGCATTACTACTTGTTGTCACGAACTCGTTCTATTACAGTACTCGCACACACGAGATTATCGTCGTGGACTGGCAGGAAACCTGGTCTTCTTCATGGGTGCTTGGGCACTTTATTCCGCAGTGGCTGGGGCCAGGTATCTTACGCCTGGCCCCAGCCACGAAGCAGATGACAAACTCAGTAGATAAATTCAGCTAGAGCTTGACATGCTGCCCTCTTGGTTTCTTCGCTAGGCTCAACGCCCGAGTAGCCGTATGCCCCATTGGAACCGTCTGTGAGAAGGCGGTCAAGTTCTGTGGAGTGGTGTAATCGTTTTGTGTCCTTCGGGTTGGGTTATGCGGCTCTTCAGAGTTGAGTGTGGATGGTGGGGTTAGGCTTGTGTTGTTGACACTTCGTTAAGCGGGTGTGTGTGCCTGCAGAGAGTGAGGTGCCTGTTATGGGAACTCGTCGTCGTTTTACACCGGAGTATCGTCGTGATGTTGCGAGTCTGGTGTTGGATACAGGGTCTTCGATCGCGTCTGTGGCCCGGGATTTAGGGCTGGGTGAATCGGTGGTGGGCCGGTGGGTCAAACTCGAGCGCGAGCGGCGCCAGGCCGCCGCGCAGGGGCGCCCTGATCCACGCGAGATGGAAGCTGAGATCACGGCATTGCGTCGGCGGGTGCGCGAGCTGGAGAAGGAGAACGAGTTCTTGGGAAAAGCCAGCGCCTTCTTCGCCTCCGTGCACCACAACACCAGCGCTTTGAGCTGATGGATGCGCAGAAGGCTTCCTACTCGATTACCTTGATGGCCAAGGTCTTGGGTGTCACGCGCGCGGGCTATTACGCGTGGAAAAACCGTGCACCCCAGCGGGGCAAGCGCGCATCGGCGCGTCGGCGTTTGGATGAGGCGGTGGCCTGGGAACACGAGGTGTCGGGCGGCACCTATGGGGCTCCTCGCATCCGCCATGCTCTGGCGCGCGCGGGTGTGGATGTGGGTGTGCGTGCGGTCGCCGCGTCGATGCGCCGCCAAGGTCTCACAGGCCTGAACACGCACCCACGCCCGTCCAGGCGCGGCGGGCGGGGCCCTGTGGCCCATGAGGACCACTGCGCCCGCCAGTGGGACCAAGGCGCCCTGGACCGGGTGTGGATCACGGACTTTACCGGCTCTTCGCATTTAAGGGTGTAGGAGGTGTTGGAATCCCCCGGAGTGGAGGAGGCAGCGTAGGCGGTAGTTTCGGTGGTTGATGAATCCTTGGGCGATGCCGCGGAGGTGTTCGAGCAAACCCCAAACCAATCTCTGAGATCGACGACCTTGCAGATGCTGCGATGCGTCTCTTCACCGCCTGGTTCGACGCTCTCGAAACGATCACGCGCGTAAGGATGCGTCCGCACCTCCGGCCTCGGCATTGCCTGAGTGCTCAGCCCGGCCAGGCCCTGCAGGACACGCACCAGCCTCGGCACACCACGCACCCGCAGCCCGACGCGCCCGCACACCTACCGCCTCCCACACTCACCCGCATGGTTCCCCACAAATGTCGCACGTAATTCCCCGACACGTCTTTCAAACTTTGAAATCTGACCGTTGCAATTCCAACGTTTTCAGGGCACGTCGAAAACTGACCAAGGGAAATTACGTGCAACATTGTAGGGGGCGTGCGAGTTTTCGGTGAGGAACGGTTGCCCCCGGCCGACGAGGCCGGAACTCCTCAGGCGGATACACGCATAGTCGTAGCCCGGGAACCCCCACCCCCGTCACACCGGTGGGGGCTCCCGGGAACCCCCGGCCTCGTCGTGACGCGCCGTTCATTTCGACGAGGCCGGGGCTGGTTCAGCGCTCACAACCTCAGTACGCCAACCCCTTGGGCTGCTCCGCCAAGACAGCAAACCCCGGGTTGACGACCTCAAAGCCGTTGGCTTTGTAGGCCTCGTAGTCGAAGTTCTCGCACTCGTCGTACCCGATGCGGTGGTACTCGTAGAAGCCGGCCCAGGCCTCGTACCCGGACCCGAGGGCGGACTCGAGGAACGCGTCCGCCATGGCCATCGCGGTGCGCGGGGCGACGTAGAAGGCGCCCATGGCGAGCAGGTTCGCGTTGTTGGCGGCGGCGCAGCGGGCGCGCGGCGGGCACGGATTCGCACACGGCGGCGTGCACGTGGGGGCACTTGGAGGCGGCGATGTGGATGCCCATGCCGGTGCCGCAGAAGGCCAACGCCCGCTCGAAGGCGCCTTCGGCGATCTGGGCGCCGAGAGCGAAGCCGACGCGGTGGTACATGGGCGCGGTGTCGGCGTCGGGCGTCAGGTCGGTGACGGTCCAGCCGCGTTCTTCGAGGTGGGCTTTGACGGCTTCCTTGAGGGGGAACCCGGCGAAGTCGGCGCCGACGACGACGTGCTTGTCTTTAACTGTCAGCATGCGCGTGTCCTTTCTTGAGTGTGCGCAGGGAGGCGAAGGAGAAGAGGCCCTCGTTCATGCAGATGACGAGCAGCAGCACGCCTCCCCAGATAAGGGGTCGGTAGAAGTTGGAGATGTTGGGGAACATGTTCAGGCCGGAGGAGAGGACCTGGAGTGTGAGGATGGACAGGAGGACGCCGCTCAGGCGCCCGGAGCCGCCGTTGGGGTTGACGCCACCGAGGACGACGATGAGGACGGTGAGCAGCGTGTAGGAGGCGCCGTAGTCGGCCTTCGCGGAGTTGTAATTCGCGAGCATGACCAGCCCGGCCATCGCCCCATGACGCCGGAGAACACGTACGTGCGGATCAGCAGGCTCGTGACTTTCAGGCCGGAGAAGCGCGCCGCCGTCTCGTTCGTGCCGAGCATGAGGATGTTTTTCCCGAAGCTCGTGCACGCGACGATGAACCCGGCGAGCGCCGCGCACGCCAGGAACACGACGAGGGGCATGGGGACGAGGCCGACCACCTTCGCGGTGAACACGTTGCCGAACGCTGGGGGTATGCCGGAGACGGGTTTGCCTTCGGTGAGGACCAGGGCGACGCCGCCGAAGAGTTCGAGGGTGCCGAGGGTGGCGAGGATCGGCGGGATTTTGAGGATCGCGACGAGTATGCCGTTGATGAGTCCGCAGACGATTCCGACGAGGAGTGCGACGCCCAGGGCGATGAGGACGGCCAGGCCGAAGGACGAGGTGGCCGAGGCCCCCGTGAGGGTGGAGCGCAGCGTGAGGGCGGCGCAGATGCCGGTGACGTTCGCGATGGCGACGACGGACAGGTCGATGCCAGCGGTGAACATGGTGAACATGACGCCCAGGCTCATGAGGCCGAATTCGGGGAATTGGACGGCCATCGACTGCCAGGTGCGCACGGCGAAGAAGGGGCCGGGGCGCACGGCGGCGAAGAAGATGAGCAGGAGCAGGAAGACGATGGCCAGGCGCGTCATGTAGCTGTCCTTCTTGAGGAAAGCGAGGCGCGGGGATGCGAGGAGCGTTGACATGTGGTCCTCCTATACTGCGTTGCGGCGGCCGCGCATGACCTGGAGCGCGGAGACGCCGGTTCCGACGATGATGAGCAGGCCCAGGGCGAAGCCTGCCAGAACGTCTCGATGCCCATGAGGATCATGGAGTTTTGGACGATGACGATGAGGAGCGTGCCGAGCATGACGCCGGTCAGTGAGCCCTTGCCGCCGGTGATTGCGGTGCCTCCCAGGACGACGGCAGCGATGACCATCATTTCCATGCCGAGCAGGTTGGTCGGGTGCATCTGCCCCATGGAGCAGGTGCGAACCATGCCAGCCAGGGCGGCGATGATGCCGACGATGACGTAGAGCCAGAACTTGGTGGCGCGCACTTTAAATCCGACGCGGGCGGCCGCGCTTTCGTCGCCGCCGATGGCGAAGAGGGAGCGTCCGAACATCGTGTAGCGGGTGAGAACGAATGCGAAGGCGACGACCGCGACGAGGATCAGGAAGGACACCGGCATCGAGGATTGCAAACCGGAGCTTTCGTTGCGTGCGACGAACAGGGACGCGGATCCGAAGGAGCGCATGGACTCGGGGATCGTGTTGATCTGCACGGATTTGAGCGCGCCTTGCATGACGCCGTTGAAGACGTTGGCGGTGCCCAGGGTGATGATCAGCGTGGGGACGGTCAGCCTGGAGGTAAAGATGCCGTTGAAGGCACCCAGGATCGCGCCGAGGGCCGCGGCCATCAGGAAGGGGACGATGATCGAGCCGTTCCACCCGTTGTCGACGAGCACCCGCGTGGTCACGTAGACCGCGAGGGAGGCCAGCGCCGGGAAGGACACGTCGATCCCGCCGGAGACCAGAACGAGGTGCGCGGCGACGGCGAAGAGTCCGGGGACCACCATGGCGCCCGCCAGGTCGACCAGGTTGTTCGGGGTGTAGAACTGTCCGGAGCGGGCCTGGATGACGAGGGTGAGCGCGAAGATGACCAGGAAAACCCAGAATTCGTTGGCGCGCAGGACTTTCGTGAGGAGTCGGGGCATTAGTTTTCTCCCCCTTCAATCGACGAGGCCGGGGCGCGGTCCTCGGACAGGAGCCGGGTCAGCTCGGCCTCGGTGAGGGTGTCGGGGCTGATGGGGTCGCTCAGGTGTCCGGCGCGCATGATGGCGATAGTCGAGCAGTTGGTGAGTACTTCGGCGATGTCGTCGGAGATGATGATGACTCCCATGCCTTGGGAGGCGAGTTCGCGCAGGATCGAGTGGATCGTGAACTTGGAGCCGATGTCGACGCCGACGGTGGGGCCGTTGAGGATGAGTACGGATGGATTGGTGGCCAGCCATTTGGCCAGGACGACCTTCTGCTGGTTGCCGCCCGAGAGGGTGTTGACGGCGTTGGCGGGGTCGGGGGTGACGACCTCGAGGCGCTTGACCCACTTCTTCTCTTCGTCGCGGATGGCTTTCTTGTCGATGAAGCCGAGGGCCTTCGTGAAGCTCTCCATCTCGGAGACCGTGATGTTCTCGCCGATCGAGCGGGACAGGAACAGGCCCTCCGTGAGGCGGTCTTCGGGCACGTAGGCGATGCCGGCCGCGATCGCGTCGCGTACGCCGCGCAGCTTGACGTCCTTGCCTGTGACGCGGATGGTCCCCGAATCCAGGGGGAGCATCCCGAACAGGGAGAGGGCCAGCTCGGTGCGGCCCGAGCCCAGCAGGCCCGTGATGCCCAGGATTTCGCCGGGGCGCACGCTCAGGGACGCGTCGGCGAAGGCACCGCCCACCGTCGCCCCCTCCACCTGGAGGACCGGGACCTCGTCAATGGTGCCCGGCTGGTAGCGCTCCTCCGCGAAGTCGCGCCCCGTCATGTAGCGGGCGAACTTCGCGCGGTCGAGGTCCTCCTTCGGGCAGGTGATGACCTTGTGGCCGGAGCGCAGGACCGTGAAGCGCTGCGCGATCTCGAAGACCTCCTCGAGCTTGTGGGACACGAAGAGGATCGCGATGCCGCGGGACTGCAGATCGCGGACGATGTCGAAGAGGGCGCTCACTTCCTTCTTGGTGAGGGCGGTCGTCGGCTCGTCCATGATGATGAGCTTCGCGTCGCCCATGAGCGCGCGGCTGATGGCCACCAGCTGCTTGTCGGCCACGGACAGGTTCCCGACCAGCTCGTCCAGGTCCACGTCGAAGCCGATCTTCGCCACGGCCTCGCGCGCTACCTCGCGCATGCGGGAGCGGTTGACCAGGCGACGCCCGGCGGCCACTTCGCTGCCCAGCGCGATGTTCTCCATGACCGACAGGTTCGGGAAGATCGAGAAATCCTGGTAGATGACGCGCACGCCTGCGTCGATGGCGGCGGCCGGCGTCAGGCGCGTAAAGTCGCGGCCCCCGATCGAGACCGTCCCGTGTTCGGGGGTGTGCACGCCCGAAATGACCTTGATGAGCGTGGACTTGCCCGACCCGTTTTCTCCGGCCAGGCAGTGGATTTCTCCGGGCGCGATCTCCAGGTCGATGTCGACCAGGGCTCGCACGCCCGCAAACGATTTGCTGACGTGTCGTACCGCCAGCACTGGGGTGTCCATGTGGTGTCCTTTCCGACGCATGCCACCGCCCCGGGGCCGCCCCTCGCGCGGGTGCCGTCCGCTCATGGAGGTTGGTTCGTGCGCGAGCGTTACTGCGCGCGCGGGGGATGGCCCGGCCACGGCCTCGTCATTGGAGTGCGGAACGAGGCCGTGGCACCCAGGTGGTCGTCGCCTGAGAGCGGGTCAGAAGCCGAGGGAGTCGACGTTGTCCTTCGTGATCTTGAGCCAGCCGGTGCCCTCGAGGACCTTGGTGGAGCCGGGCGAGAAGTGCATGTTCTCGTAGCCTTCGACGCCCAGGTTCACGCCGTCCTCGATCTGTTCACCGTTGAGGATCTTCGTGGCCAGGGAGGCCATCGCGTAGCCGGCGTTCGCGGGATCCCACAGGGTCAGGGTGGAGACGGAGCCGTCCTTGAGGATCTGGGCGTTCGCGGCGGGCATGCCGGTGCCAGCGGTGAAGACCTTGCCCTTCAGGCCGAGCTCGTCAATCGCGCGTGCCGTGCCGGGCGCGTCGAAGGAGGAGGTGCCCAGGATGCCCTTGACTTCGGGGTACTTCTTGAGGACTTCCTTGGCGGTCTGGTAGGCGGTTTCACCGTTGTCCTGGGACTCGACGCGCGGCTGGGCCTCGAGCAGCGTCATGTTCGGGTACTTTCCTTCTGGTGGGCCACCGCGCCGTCCGCCCACTCGTTGTGGGAGGCGTTGGTGACGTGGCCGACCATCGTCGTGTAGACGCCTTCCTCACCCATGGCCTCGGCGAGGTTGTCCATGATGAACGCGCCGTATTCCGTGTTGTTGAAGGCCTCGATGTCGTACATCGTGTTTTCCTGCGAGGCGCCCTCGTGGGTGACGACGACGATGCCGGCGTCCATGGCCTGCTTGAGGACGGGCTCAATGGCGCCCGGGTCGACGGGGACGACGCAGATGGCGTCAACGCCCTGGGCGATCAGGTCCTGGATGACCTGGGCCTGCATGGTGGCGTCGGTTTCGGCCGGGCCCTTTTGGAAGACGTTCATGCCCGTGTCGGAGGCGTACTTGTTGACGCCGGTTTCCATGCGGACGAACCAGGGGTTGGTAGCGTCCTTGGGGACAACGGCGATCGTGTAGTTGCCATCTCCGGCGGCCTTGCCGCCCGGGGTCGTGGTCGTGCTGCCACCGTCCATCGTGCAGGCGCCGAGTGCGAGGGCGCTTGCCGACAGGGTGACGAGTGCTGTTGCTGCGAGCCTGGACTTCATCGTGACTCCTCTGGGTGTGGTCAACGTCGGTGTTGAGGTTGCGGCGCGGCGGCGATGCGGAGAAGCGGTGGGGGTGCGGCTGGCCGGGTTACGGTGCCACTCCCCCGCTGCGCTTCGGGGCTGCTCGTCTGCGACGATGCTTCGGAGCGTTGCTGGCCTTGCGGCCTGGCGGTTGGTGCGTTGCTGCTGCGTTGGGTACTGCTGTGTGCCGGGTAGTCCCCGTCGTTGGGGTACGTCGGCGCGCCCACCATCCTAAGGCATTTTGAGTGGTGGCGTTCACTTTTGGGGAGTGTGACGGACGAGGCCGGGGCGGGGTTGCGGGGTGTGCGTGGGCTGGTTGTGGGCGGATTTGTCAGACCAGTTCGGTGCGTGGCGCACACGAACCCCCATCTTCCACCTCGAACCCTTACCAACCCGCATACGTGCGCGCCGAACCATGCACATCCGTCAGGTGACACGTCTCATACGTGCACGTCGGTGCGACCTCGGAGGCACGGGTGAGAGGTCGGAAAAGGAAAACGACTCACCCTTCGTCGATGCAGTAGCCGCAATTCCCCACATCCACTACTGGCGATGCTCGCTGCTTGCGACCGCGCCGCCGTGTCACTGTCCCGCGAGACGTTCCCTCAGGTCCCGTAGTCGCTGCAATGCGCGCCTGAGTGACGGACTGTCGTCGGCGGCGCGTTCAACATTCCAGGCGGTCGTCATGAAGCGCTGCACATGCAGCTCGTATGCGGGACCAAAATCGAGCTCGTTATCCACGTGCGCCACAGCGTCCTTTAGTTTCGCCTCGCGGAACATACTTAGCAGATAGGACTTGTGATGCGAGGCCGGAAGCTTCACGCGAGCTGGCGACACACCACAAAATTCGGCGATGCCCCGCCTGTCCGCAAGCATCCACGACTCGATGCATTGGTCGACGATCCGAATGAGCAGATTCGGGGAATCACCCGGGGTCTTCGAAGACAATGCCGAACGAAGGGCCACGGGGCATGCACCCTCGTCGTAGTCAACGTCGCGGAAGATGACGTGTGGGATGATCTGAGAGGCCTCCCAATATTTCTGAATACGCGCATCGATCGCCCCCTTGCCATTGACGCTCCTGACGGCGAACTGATCCTCATCCCAACCAGCCGCACGCATGAGGGCGATAACGACCGGGATGTCTGTCACGCCCTCGACGATAACCTGAGCGTAGACGTAACCCGCCACCGCGCTACCAGTTTCCCAGTGGGATGGCATGTCCGTTGACGGCGCCAATCCCCTCCGACTTCGGCAGGTCCGCACTGAGTACGGCTTGAATGCGTGGTTCACTCGACTGCGAGAGCAACTCGCCCGTCGTCTCCCCGTTCTGCGAGCGAAGCACCAGGACTTCGTTGGGAAGCACCACCTCGGAGTCGATCAGCTCCGGTGAGTGGGTGCTGATAACCATCTGCACGTCGTGGTTCATAGCAACCTCTGCCAGGAATGAGGACATAGATCGGACGATGGAGGCCTGCAGGAAGGTCTCGGGTTCCTCAATGAGCACGATGCTCGTGGTGAGCGGCAGCGTCGCCAGGTCGAAGAGCATGCCGAGCAGGCGGAGCGTCCCCTCGGAAAATTGCTCGTGCGAGTAAACGCCACGCGCTCCGGGGTCGGGGGTGTCGTTGTAGAACACAACCTCCGTGCCGAGGCCCATGCGCAGATAGGACAGGTTTGGGACCTCCGGCACCGCAGCGGCCATGATCGGGCGGATTCGATTGAGGGCAGCGTTCAGCTGCTGGTCCGAAAAACGCCCCGCGTGCTGGAAGAATCCGGTCCCGTGATCGGGGTCGTAGCGATCCGCCCTCTCGAGCATCTTCTTGGGATTCGGGTGGATGTATCGGATGCCCGCGAGGGTTTGACAAACTCTTGTTCGCTGCGCTTCCTCATCTTCAACCGGGAAGGACTCGCCTTCGTCTGCAGGCTTCTTGCCCCCTGCCGTGATTGTTTGATGAACGTCCAGATACCTGTCGTTGGGCTCACCAGTGAGTGGATCCGTCATCGGAAACGCGAGCGTTTGATCGGCATCACTGCCGCGTTTCATCGACTCGGAATCCGTCGACATCAGCCGAAGAAATAAAGCGAATTCCGCCGAATTCTGGGTGTCGTTGAATGTCGCGATGAAAGCGGCAGAATCCGCGCCAGAACGAAAGTATCGGTCTGGGCCACCCAGATCCTCCGAGGCGGCCACAAGCCCACGGCGCCCAATATCACCGAGGAATCGCAGTGCGCCGAGAAGGTTGGTCTTTCCTGAGGAGTTGGGACCGACGACGAAGAGCCGGGAGGACATATCGAACTCGATGTGGGCGAAGTTTCGCCAGTTCGTCACGGCGAGGTGCGTCAGCTTCACGTCGCGTCCTTTCACTGGTGGACCCATTGTCTATCCAGTGTCCCACGGGATGCGGGGCAATGTCAGGACCACCGTGCTCTGACACTCTTCTCCCCTAGCCGCCCGACCTCGGGAGCGCTCAAACTCATCCCCTTGTAGCCGCACCACAGCACCCACCTAGCTTGTGTGTCGTAGATTACCCGCTATTCTTGGTCGCATGACTGCTGCGCGCGACGACGACTTCATGGCACTGCCCGGTATGGAAGCGGATTCCACCGACACCCACCACGGCCCGGAACGTTTGTCAGGTGACGCCGCCCCCACCTCGTCGAACGCCTCGCCTAGCGCCTCCTCGAAGTCCGCTCTCGACGCCCTGCTGGATGAGTATCGTGCGCGTGCAAAGAGCGAGCGCGAGAAGGGCACGTTGTTCGAGGAGCTGACGCGCCAGTTCCTGCTCCATGACGCGCGTTTCACGCACCAGTTCAAGGAGATCTACCTGTGGAGCGAGTGGCCGGAGCGTCGCACGGGCGACACGGGCATCGACCTGGTGGCGATCCCCGTCGACCCAAGCGCAGGCCCAGTCGCGATTCAGTGCAAGTTCTACGCGCTGGGTCACCGCATTCAGAAGGCGGACATTGACTCGTTCCTGTCGGCGTCGGGCAAAGAGCCGTTCGGCCGCCGCATCGTCGTGGACACGTCGGGCGCGCCCTGGGGAAAGAACGCGCAGGACGCGATCGAGGGCCAGCAGATCCCGGTTTCTCGCATCACGCTGGCGGATCTGCGCGATTCGGACATTGATTGGCGCACGTATTCGCTGGGGTCGACGCAGGCACCGAAGACCCGCGAGCGCAAGGTTCCGCGCGACCACCAGGTGCGTGCACGCAGCGCGGTGATGGCGGGCTTCGAGGAGCACGACCGCGGCACGATGGTCATGGCGTGCGGCACGGGTAAGACGTTCACGGCCCTCACGATCGCGCGCGAGTTCGTGGAGAAGGAGGGCGGCACCGCCCGGATCCTGTTCGCGGTCCCCTCGCTCGCGCTCCTCAGCAGACGCTGGACGATTGGGCGGCCGAGGCCGACGGCGCGTTCACGGCGTGGGCGGTGTGTTCGGATACGAAGGTGTCCTCGTCGGCGCGCAATGACACGGCCGAGGAGTCGGCGGTGGACCTGCCGATTCCTGCGACGACGGACGGCCAGCGCCTCGCGGAGTCCCTGAACGCGAATAACGCGACGGAGGGCCTGCAGGTCGTCTTCGCGACGTACCAGTCGATCGAGGTCATCCACCGCGCGCAGGAGATAGCGGGCGATGAATGGCGCGATTTCGACCTGATCATCTGCGACGAGGCCCACCGCACGACGGGCGCAACGCTAACGGGCGAGGACGAGAGCGCGTTCACGAAGATCCACAGCGACGAGTTCATCCGCCGCGCGAAGACCCTCTACATGACGGCGACGCCGCGTATTTTCGCGGAGAACGCGAAGAACAGGGCGTCGGAGAAGGACGCGATCCTGACCTCGATGGACGATCAGGAGACCTACGGTCCGGTGTTCTTCCGCCTGGGCTTCGGCCAGGCGGTGAAGGAGAACCTGCTGACGGACTACAAGGTCATCATCCTGACGGTCAGTGAGGAGGAGGTGTCGCAGCACTATCAGGCGATCGCGGAGATGGGCGGCGAGCTGAACCTCGACACGGCCGCGAAGCTGACGGGCTGCTGGAATGCGCTGGCTAAGCGCAAGAATCGCGGCTCGGACGTGGACTACGGCGAGGACCGCGCGCCGATGCGCCGCGCGGTGGCCTTCTGCAAGGACATCAAGGCCTCGAAGGCAGTCGCGACGCAGTTCCCAGACCTGGTGAACGGCCCCTTTGGCCTGAGCGACCTGAGCAACGACGACGCGTCGGATAACCTGCAGGTCGAGTGCCACCACGTGGACGGCACGATGAATGCCGCGGTGCGTGCGCGCGAAATGGATTGGCTGACCGAGGGCGCGGGCACGGACGAGGTCCCGGTGTGCCGCATTCTGACGAACGCGCGCTGCCTGAGCGAGGGCGTGGACGTACCGACGCTGGACGCGGTGCTGTTCCTGTCGCCGCGCAAGTCGCAGGTGGATGTTATTCAGGCGGTGGGCCGCGTGATGCGCCGCGCGGAGGGCAAGGATTTCGGCTACATCATCCTGCCCGTGGCCGTGCCGGTGGGCATGGCGCCGGAGCGCGCGCTGGACGACAACAAGCGCTTCCAGGTCGTGTGGCAGGTCCTCAAAGCCCTGCGCGCGCACGACGAGCGCCTGGACGCGGCAATCAACTCGATGGAGCTCAACGGCCAGGGGCCGGAGAACATCATCGTCGAGCAGGTGTCCCTCGAGAAGGCGAAGAAGCAGGACGATCCGCTCGGCGGCAGTGCGCCCGATGGGGACGAGGCCGGGGCCGGGTCCTCGGGTTCCGGCACGGACGGCGTGACCCAGGGCATCCAGGGTCAGCTGACGCTTCTGCCCTCGGACTGGAAGGAGTCGGTATTCGGCCGGATCGTGAAGAAGGTGGGCTCGTCCCTGTATTGGGAGGATTGGTCCAAGGACATTGCGACGGTCGCGGACCGCTACATTCACCTGATCGAGCAACTGCTGGAAGACCCGGAGCGCCAGGACGCATTCCAGGAGTTCGTAAATGCGCTGCGCCAGACCTTGAACCCGGCCGTAGACAACGAGTCAGCGGTGGAGATGCTGGCCCAGCACATCCTGACGGCCCCGCTCTTTGACGCGATGTTCCCGGATCATTCGTTCTCGAAACAGAACCCAGTGAGCCGCGCGATGAACACGATTCTTGAGATGCTCACTGATCATTCGATGATCGAGAACGAGCACCGCGATCTGGATTCCTTCTACCGGGCGATGGTCGAGCGCATCGAGGCCGTGCACACCCTGGCGGGCAAGCAGGAGATCATGCGCACGCTCTACGATCGCTTCTTCTCGCAGGCGTTCCCGCGCATGAGCGAGCGCCTGGGCATCGTCTTCACGCCCGTCGAGGTCGTCGACTTCATCATCCGCAGCGCGGATGACGCAATGCGCACGGCGTTTGGCCAGACCCTGGGGGATCCGGGCGTGGCCATCATCGAACCCTTCGCGGGGACGGGTACCTTCGTGGCGCGCCTGCTACAGCTGGGCGTCATTCCGCCCGAGGCCCTGGAGCGCAAGTACAAGCATGAGATCTTCGCGAATGAGTTCGTGTTGCTCTCCTACTACATCGCGTCGATCAACATCGAGCAGGTGTACCACCAGGTGCGCGCCGAGCAGGGCGTAGACGAGGGCTACGTCGAATTCCCCGGCATGACCCTGACGGACACCTTCCAGCTCCATGAGGGCGACGGCACGATCACCGAGGATTTCGAGGGCCTGGCCGCCAACAACGAGCGGGCGAAGGCGGAGAAGGACTCGGCGATCACGGTCATCGTCATGAATCCGCCGTACTCGGCGGGTCAGAACAGCGCAAACGACAACAACCAGAACCTGGCGTACCCGCGCCTGGATGAGCGTATCGCGGCAACCTACGCAGCCCATTCGACAGCCACACTGAAGAACAGCCTCTATGACTCATATTTCCGCGCCCTGCGCTGGGCGTCGGACCGCATCGGGGAAAGAGGCGTCATCGCCTTCGTCTCCAACAGCTCCTTCGTGGACGGCAACTCAGCGGACGGTGTACGCCTCTCACTGCAGGAGGAGTTTTCCCAGATCTTCATCTACGACCTCAAGGGGAATCAGCGCACCTCCGGTGAACGCAGCCGCCGCGAGGGTGGAAAGATCTTTGGCTCCGGTTCTCGCACAGGCGTAGCCATCACCGTCCTTGTGAAGGATCCCACCCACTCCGGTACCGCGGAGATCTTCTACACAGAGGCAGAGGACTACGCGACGCGACAGGAGAAGCTCGATCAGATCAAGGCATATAGGTCTATCGAGGGGATTAGTGGAGTCGACGGATTTCGGCACATCACGCCGAACGACCACGGCGACTGGATCAGCACACGCGACGAGTGCTTCGCAGCCTTCCAAGAAATCGGGAACAAGGTACTGAAAGGCAAGGAATCAACTCCTGCCATTTTCCGACAGTATTCAAACGGACTTAAGACCAACCGCGATGCGTGGTGTTACGGCTTTAATCGGAACAAGCTCGACGCTAACATCGACATTCATATCTCATATCTAAATGAACAGGTAATAGAGTTTATTCATAATGGAGGAACTCCTTCCGTTCCGGAAACATCTGTTGCTGCCTACCTAACCCTTGATTCCTCAAGAGGAAGTGTTGACAGGAAAAACAGGACAGACATTCGACGAGGAACCACCACACGTCGCCAAGGGAAATTTATAGCGCTCTATATCGACCATTTTGCATTGAATACGCATATTTTGATCCCACAAGGCAGCTGAACAATGACACATACCAGCTCCCTCAGATTTTCCCAACGCCACAGCATCTGAATTTAGCCATCACGATATCAGGCTCTTCAGAGTTGAGTGTGGGTGGAGGCGTCTAGGCCTCCTGCGATGAGGAGCATTCGGAGTCTGTAGTTGGTGGGGTTGCGGTAGCCTCTGGCGGTGCGTCTGCCTAGTTCGATGATTCCGTTGATGGCTTCTGTTGGCCCGTTGCTGGCTCCGTCGGTATCGAAGTAGGCCAAGAAGGCGTCCTTCCACTTGCGTAGGGTCCGGCCCAGGCGAGCGATTTCGGGGATGGGACACCTTGGTAGGCTCTCGATGAGGTGTGCGGCCAGGCGTTGTCCGTGGGCGGGTGTGTCTTGATGGAAGACGTCTCGGACTTGCTGGGTTAGCAGGTAGGCGACTTCAACACTGATATGCGCCTCATCTGCCACGAAGGCCTCACGGAGGCGTTCCTTTTGACGCTTCGTGAGCCGATCACGCGAGGCGCGCAAAAGAAGCCGGATCTGATAGAGGGGATCCCCCTTGCGCCCGCGGTGACCCAGGGTGTCTTGCTGGACGCGGCGACGCACCTCATCGAGAGCGTCGCCAGCGAGCTTGACGATATGGAAGGCATCGAGGACGCTGGTGGCGTCTTGGAGTTGATCGTCGATGGCGTTCTTGTATCCCTGGAAGGGGTCCAGCGTCGCGATTCGCACCCCCGCACGGAAGTCTTCGCCGCGCTCTTCTAGCCAGTTCTTGTACACGGTGCCAGACCTTCCCGGGACCAGGTCCAACAAGCGGGCCGTGGGGTGATCCTCCCCGCGTGTCAGGTCCACGATGCCGGTGAGCTCACGTGGGCCCCGTCGGCGTCGGTCCTGGTGATGCCACACATGCTCATCAACCCCCAGCACCCGAACCCCTGCGAAACGGGCGGGGTCATCAGATGCGGCTTGCAGACACGGCTTGATATGGGACCACACGGTATTCCACGTGGTTGCCAGTTGTCGAGCCAATCCTGCGATGGTGGCTCCCTCGAAGCGCAACTGTCGGATCGCCCAGCGGATCGCCCGCACACCCAAACGCGCCCGGGGTGCGCACACCGAGTGGTTCTGCTCGATAAAGGTCGCGATCTGGCAGGCGTGTTCGCGGCATATCCAGCGTCGCTTATGCCATCGGATCCGCACCGGGACCCCGGCCCAGGGCGCGTCGATCACCTCCACCACCACGCGCCCGTGGCCTTGAGCGATCACCCCACAACCCGGGCACCCCGCCAGCTGGTTGCACGACTCAACATCAAGTACCAGAGCATCTGGGGTGCGAGCCACGCTCATCAGATGGAAGCCCTCCAAACCGACGAGCAGATCACACCGATCACAACGATCAAGCGACACGGAGCAGCAGCAGGTAGGGTGAGACATTGTCGAGGTCCTTGACGACAGCGGGGGTAGAAGTCCGCTCATCATCAAGGACCTCGACCTCTACCCGCAACCCCCGACCAACACCCGGTCACCCACACTCAACTCGGAAGAGCCCGATATCAACTGACTATCGCAAAGAATTCACCTCTTTCCTTACTAGTCTGCTTCCAGACCTTAGCTCTGTTGCCTCAGCACAGGCATTCTCGCTCTACACCTGGGAACCCCTCTCCCCCACCTCCGGGAGCGAGCCCGACCTGTTCGAAGACCTGGTGACCGTCTCGGAGAGCCAGAAGGGTGTGGCGGCCACAGCCTCGTCCCTGGAATTCTCGCGGCCGATCGGCGACCAGATCCCGGTGATCCTGGACGGCTATCGCCGCGTCGATAACGTCACGGACGCGACGCTGGCCTCGTACCGGGAGCACTACGGGGATGCGGGGATCACGAAGGAGGACATTTCTTCTACGTGTACGCGCTGCTGCACCACCCGGAGTATCGGGAGCGCTACGCGGACGATTTGAAGAAGATGCTGCCTCACATTCCTCGTGCGACGGGCTTCCACACGTATGCGAGCGTGGGCCGCGAGCTGGCGGACCTGCACGTGAACTACGAGCGGGTGGAGCCGTACCCGTCGGTGCAGGAGGAGGCGAGCCTGCACGCGCCCGCGGACCCGTGGGAACGCTACCGGATCGGTGAGCGCAAGATGCGTTTCCCGAAGCTGGGGCGCCGCGATAAGGACTTCACGCGCTTGGAGTACAACGACTACGTGACACTGACGGGCATCCTGCGGAGGCGCAGGGGTATTCGATTTCGGGCCGTAGCCCGCTGGAGTGGATCATTGACCGCTACCACGTGAAGACGGACAAGGCGTCGGGCATCGTGAACGACCCGAACGATTTCCTGCGCGAGCAGGGCCGCCCCGACGCGGTCGTGGACCTGATCAAGCGCCTGGTGACGGTCTCGATGCGCACCCAGGAGCTCCTGGCGACGCTGCCGAAGCTGGAGATTCCGGAAGGAAAGTAATCATGGGCGATTCCAAGGAGAAGGTAAACAGCGGCATCATAACGTGGCTTACGGGGTGGTGGTCAGAGAGGTCAGGAGCGTTTAAGTGCCTGCTTTTCGCTTTCTCTGCATCATCGGCATCCTAGTGCTACGCCTCCGTGATGCTGGAGGCGACGTGTGGGGCGTGGTCTATCAATTATTTGATACGGTGCTGTTCACATTATTTGCTGCGTTCACCGTCAGCTTTGCGTGGGAAGTGCTCAGCAAGAATGCACTTCTCAGAGAACTTCAGCATCATACCGATAAGGCTTTCCATGATGCCGGGCTTTCCAACGCTCTAGCCGATCAGGGGGATTTTACACACCACGACAGATTTCGGACATGAAATTTCCTGGAATAAGTACATTGCTGACGCTGACGAAATCGACGTCTGCTGGTGGGCAGGACTCGGCTGGATTCAGACACACAGACCCGACATCGAAACGGCCGCGAATAAGCATAAACTGCGAATCCGCTACGTCATTCCTGATACGAAGGATCCTGCTGTGCTGGATCAAATGGTCGCCGTGTCCCGCATCGAAGCTGAAGTTCTCAAATCTAATTATGTCAGCACTTGTGACGAACTTCGGCCTTTGGGTGATATGGTTAAATTATTCAATACAAAGCAGCTCCCGCAGTATGGAATGGTGCGATTAGGTTCACGTATTGTCTTTCCCATATTCTCATTTGCGGGGACGCCCTGTAGGTAGACCAACCTTCGTTATCGATGCGAATAGTGAACTTGGGAAGTGCTTCCTGAGAGACTTCGATGCGCTTCTTGAGAACGCTGAACGATCTCAGTAACAGAACATTGAGGGTGTTTCACGTGAAACATAGGGCGCCGAGCGCCACGACGCCCCCCCCCACTCCCTCACCCCCTCACCCTCTTGATGACACCAAGGCGGTTCTTCACCTGCCACTGCGCAGCCGCACTACGCAATCACTACTCTTTAACTGGCTCTTCCGAGTTGAGTGTGGGTGAGTGGGTGTTGGTCGGGGGTTGCGGGTAGAGGTCGAGGTCCTTGATGATGAGCGGACTTCAACCCCCGGCTGTCTTCAAGGACCTCGGGCGGTGTCTCACCCTACCTGCTGCTGCTCTGTGTCGCTTGATCGTTGTGATCGGTGTGATCTGCTGGTCGGTTTGGAGGGCTTTCGTCTGATGAGTGTGGCTCGCACCCCAGATGCTCTGGTACTCGACATAGAGTCCTGTGATCGCTTTGCTGGCTGCCCGGGTTGCGGGCTGAATCGCTCAAGGTCACGGTCGTATGGTGGTGGAGGTGATCGACGCGCCCTGGGCCGGGGTTCCGGTGCGGATCCGGTGGTTTAAGCGACGCTGGATGTGCCGCGAACACGCCTGCCAGATCACGACCTTCATCGAGCAGAACCATTCGGTGTGTGCTCCCAGGGCGCGTTTGGGTGTGCGGGCGATCCGCTGGGCGATCCGACAGTTGCGCTTCGAGGGAGCCACTATCTCGGGGCTGGCCCGCCAGTTAGGAACCACGTGGAACACCGTCTGGTCCCATATCAAGCCGTATCTGCAAGCCGCATCTGATGACCCCGCCCGCTTCGCAGGGGTTCAGGTACTGGGGGTTGGCGAGCATGTGTGGCACCACCAGGACCGACGCCGCCGGGGCCCACGTGAACTCACCGGCATCGTAGACCTGACACACGGGGAGGATCATCCCACGGCCCGCTTGAGTGGACCTGGTCCCAGGAAGGTCTGGCACCATGCATGAGAACTGGCTGGCCGAGCGCGGAGAAGACTTCCGTGCAGGGGTGCGAATCGCGACGCTGGATCCCTTCCAGGGACAGCAAGAACGCCATCGACGATCAACTCCAAGACGCCACCAGCGTGCTCGACGCCTTTCACATCGTCAAGCTCGCCGGGGACTCCCTTGATGAGGTACGTCGTCGCGTCCAACAAGACACGACCGGACACCGTGGACGCACAGGCGCTCCCTTCTACCAAATCCGGCTTCTTTTGCGCGCCTCACGCCACAAGCTCACCCCACGTCAACAAGAACGACTCCGCGCAGCCTTCACGGCAGATGAGGCACACATCAGTGCCGACGTCGCCTACCACTGCACCCAGCAAGTGCGAGACGTCTTCCACCAAGCCACACCCTCCCAAAGCCCAAAGCTGACGCCTGGCCACACACCTCATCGAGCGCCTACCAACGTGTCCCATCCCCGAAATCGCCGCCTGGGCCGGACCCTACGCAAGTGGAAGGATGCCTTCTTGGCCTACTTCGACACAGCCGGAGCCAACAACGCACCGCACGAAGCCATCAACGGAATCATCGAACTAGGCAGACGCGTCGCCAGAGGCTACCGCAACCCCACCAACTACCAACATCAAATGCTCCTCATCACCGCAGGCCTAGACAGCTCTACCCACACCCAACTCTGAAGAGCTGATTTATACCCTTAATCTCTGATCACAACCCACTCGCCCAAACTTAACACAGGAAAACTCGTTAAACTCACGTTCCCATTTACTCAGTAGGTACTTCGAGCACACTGTAAAGATGAATTAATTACTGCAGCTGTTTCGACAAGAATTGTGTGTAGGCCGGATCAGAACAGTTAGTTGCCGATTGACTGCGAAACAAATAAACTCCTCCAATAGGGCCATCCCTCTCCATCTTTGCGTCGGAAGTGTACCCATCCGATACCCGCCCAAAATAAGTCAGCATCCTCTGAAAATGCAATAACTGGAGTTCCGGTATAACGGACGGCAATGCGCTGAGCGAAAGCTGTCCCGTAGCCACAACGCCGAACATCATCACGTATCTCAAAAAAAGTAATTTCCTTAGTTGTGATAGGTGTATCTATCCCATCATAATCGGCAGCAAGTTGGCAATCGACAACCTCTGCGCGACCTACCTCCGTACCATTGACCAAAAACTGCAGATACTCCTTGCTGTCGCGAATAGTCGCATCGACTCTTCCGGCACGTCTGTGCCACCAACTAGTATTGAAACCTCTAACTACCTGGTACGGCTTATTGTAGTCTTCCTTCTGTAACAGGATGCGTAGCTCATGTTGGTGCATGCACTGAGTATACAACTGCAGCTAGTGTGAAAAGGCGGAGGACCATCCATTCTTATGGTGCTTTGGTGTGTCAAGTTACTGGGTGGGACTGTTGCGGGATCAGCTACGTGCTGCGGCCATGGCATACCACCCAATCCGCAGCCGGGTTAAACGGCTACTCCCCTCTGACCATCCCGCCATGTCGCGAGCATTGAAGGTCGTCGCTCTACGAGCAGCAACATTCGGTCTCAATCCGGGCTGTCGCCATCCAATTCGGCTATTCAGTCAGCCGACAAAGCCGCATGCGACTCAGATAAGTCCACTATCGCGGAGTATGCGAACCTCTCGAATAGTCTCTCTGACTTCAGATTCATAACCGTTTGTCGCGCCAATGTAGAACGCTCGTAGTTCTTTGCGTCGCAACAGCTGCGTGACCAGAACTGCCGTAATGCCTACCTGCGAGAACACAAAGTAGACAGGCTCGCTGCCATGTTCCGAAGTCTTTGAGAGGAAAGAGTCAACCAGCTTACCAGCCACGTCTTCGTAGTCACTTGACTTGACTTGTTTGGCCTCAGACTTCTTAAGAGCCACTTCCTCCTCGATGACGGCGCCATGATCGAGAAGCATCTGCACACGGTCTGCTCTCCCCATAAACGGAACTTGATAGCGCGACCGAATGGTGGCGTCAACGAATATGTAATCTCTATCTTTCTCAACACAGTAGGGAATCGATTCTAGCGGAGCCTGTACTACATCAAGGCGAGAGGCTTCAGTCATACTTCTGAATTCGTCTCGAGCACGACTTAAAGCCATGATCACCTGCAACAGCGACATTATCAAGATTCCGGTAACACACCACCAGAGCATATATTTTGCATCGTCAATAAATTCCTGTTGAGCAGCTGTAGCTTCAGTAATCTTTGACAATGCGGCAATACATATCAGTGCAACGAAGAGGAAGAATAATGTTACAAGAAGCCTGACTTCATCCCTAGTGCTCCTACTAAATCTACTTGCGCGCTTTCGAGGCTGTAGGAGCTAACAATATCTTTCGCTATCTCACGCGTTAGCTGTTGCCTCACGGAATTTGATATTTCATTCCTCGAGCTAAGAGCACCACGTTTCTGGAATATGCTCACATACTTTAGCCCCTTCACCTTACGGCGACGACCAAACCACATTCCAAATTCAGAACCATTCTTAAATTTTGTATATAATTCACTTCCCACCTTAAGTAGAGTTCCAAGCGCTACGAGGGCACCAATGCCTTTTGCAACATAATCAATCCACTCCACTACCACTCCTTCGTTAGTCGGATCATGTCCGCATCGACAGTCTCCCAAGCACTTTATCACCGGACATTACTCGAGCCGCATGGGTGTCAAACTGCGAACACCCCACGGCAAGCTGCGCAACGGTCAGGTATTGATCACTTTGATCGATCGAGTTATTGGTGCTAACACACCGGATACGCACCGACCCTGATAAGAAGTACATCAGGGTCTCCAGGCATCTCAGCTCTTCTCGAACCCAACCTGCCAAAACCCCATATCGAGAACCTTCATCTGCGGATAGATGAGGTCGCCGACCCGCATTCCTCGCCGCGCTTCCTCCAAGCGGTCGTTGTGCTCCTCGTAGAAGTCCACGAGCCTGAGGACGGACTCCGGGCTGTATTCCCGCGTCGTTACCTTGTATGTCGCAACGCCATCTTGAAAGAACCTGTCGTACGCGGGCACGCACCCGAGCGTTCCCATGAGGATTTTCGTGATGAGAACCGGCGACACAGAAGACGCAACCTTACGCCCTGCAATCTCATCGCGGATCGGCCCGAAATACTTGGCGATGCATTTGTACAGCTTCTCGAGCCTGTCCTGAACCTCAGACTCCCGCAGATCCGCGCACGCTACCCCAAACAGGCAGTCATATTCGGACTTCAGGATCTTCTCGACGATGGGCACAAGCACCCTGTAGTCCTTCTGCAGCAGGAAGGACGAACCTCGATACATCCCCCAGCTCGCCAGGTAGAAAGCGAGATGCAGGCTCAAATAGTCACAGTCAGGGGAAGGGTCGGTCCGCGCATCTCGAAAGACGCGATAGCAATGCTCCCACGAGCGGGAGCGCCCGTTCTCATTCGCGCGCGCATCCGCGTAGAAGGCCTGCGCAGCGTTAATCAACTCATCGATCGCGTCCATGTGCTCCCTCGCTCATCTGACCTTCAACATTGAAATCAGGCCCCGAGCGACAAACTCCGAACCACCCTTCGCCGTCGAATCATAGCCACAGCTAATATCACCGCCGAGAAAACCCACGGCGTGTCGCACCGCATCCTCATAACGGGAGAATTCCCCTGGGACGCCGTCGCAACTAGCCAAATGCATCTCGGCGGGCCTAGTACCCCCGCACCCACTCTCGCAGCGCCGCTTCGACCACCTCGGACGCGTTGTCGTATCCGTCGTAGGTCGCACGTAGCATCGCCGCCTCGTACACGTCCTCGTCGATGCGCACCGTGACCTCGACGACCGGCACTCGAGGAGCGACTCGCTCCACTGCGTCCGGCTGCTGCCCCAGCCTCGCCCCGACCGTCAGGCCGTTCGCCTCCGCCCACCGCCGGAATTCGGCGTTCTGTTCCGCCATGCTTGTATCGTCACGCTTCGTCATAGTCATATGTGTACACGAGGGTCGAGCATCTGTCTCACGACACACCCAGCACCCCACTCGTCGTCCGAGACCCGGGGACCAGCCACGGCCTCGTCAATCCTCGCGCGACTCGGGCTGACACTCGACATCACGCACCCACTCGCGCACCGCGGCGCGGAGGGCTCCCGACCGTGACGTGATGCCCTCACTGGACGCGCGAGCCATCATGGCGTCGAAAATATCAACGTCAAGGCTCGTGGTTACGGCCACTCGTGGCGGGGGCACCGGATGTCGCGCCCGCTCCTCGCGTAGGAAGGCCACAAGTTCTTCAGCTTCTCCGGATTCAATGAGCCAGCGTTGGAGGTCGGCCTTCATCTTCGCATCCGCTCGGTTACTGCGCTTCCTCATGGGGACAGGTATACACGGCACATGCCTCACAGACTGCGCGACGCAGCCACTGCGCACAGATTGACATGAATCAAGGCTTCTCCTGTCAGAGGGCGGTGTCAATGGGTGGTAGCAATGAGTTCGTTGAATGCTTCTGTGGGGGTGCGGTAGCCGAGGGTGGCTCTGGGGCAGTTGTTGAGTTCGTAGGCGATGGCGTCGAGGTAGGGTTGGTGGCTGGTGATGGGGGTTCCTTTGGGCAGGTAGCGGCGGATGAGCCGGTTGGCGTTTTCGTTGGTTCCTCTCTCCCAGGGGCTGTGGGGGTGAGCGAAGAACACCTCCACGCCGGTGTCGTGGGTGAGGCGCTGGTGGCGGGCCATTTCCCGGCCTTGGTCCCAGGTCAGTGTGCGCATCGCACCCTCGGGTAGACCATGGATGCGGCGGGTGAGCGCGCCGGACCTGGTCGACTTTCCGACCCAGAGGCAAGGCGACGATGATCAGGTAGCGGGTGGTGCGCTCAACCAGGGTCGATGCTCGCGCTGGCCCCGTCTTGGCCGATGATCAGGTCGCCTTCCCAGTTACCCGGGATTTTCCGATCAGAAATGTCAGGGCGCTCATCAATCAGCCACATCCCAACGATGGGGGGTTTGCGCCCGCTTGCTGGGGGTTTCTTGCGCATCCACCGGCGCGAGGGCAAGCAAATGCCGTGTTCGATGAGCGTCTTCTTGGGGTGGGCGTAGATCCACGTGTCGATCGCCTCGTGGCTGATCGTGTGGCCCTGGGCGTCGGGGGAAGTATCCATGGAGGGCAGTGTGCCACACGCCTCCATGCTCAGGCGCCCGCTGATCTGGCGGGGGAGTGTGCCCCTGAGACAAATCAGCAATCACACGGTCGCGAAGGACCTCGTCACAATCCAACAGGCGCTTCTTCGGGCGACGCCTGGCCGCGCGGGCTGCCTTGCCAGCCTCCTCGGCCCGATACTGCCCGTCAGGGCCCGTATGGCGGGCGATCTCACGGCACACCACCGAGGGGCTACGCCCAATCAAGTGGGCGATACGCACCTGGGACAAGCCCGCATCCACCCCCGCCATGATCGCCGCACGATCCTCGACTCCAAGCATCCGACGACACCCCATGATCAGCCTCCAAACAGCATCACCGCTACACGAAAATTGCTTACACCCTATGACACTGCCGAGTGTTTCACGTGAAACAATTGATAACTCAAGAGCGCTCCCCCTCAAGGAACTCGCTGCACGCGCACACTGCATTCTTTTATGACGGAACCCCCGGTACGCCGCCAAATCACATCATTTCTCACCTCATCAGCACCACTGTCCAAATAGTGGCCCACAGTTTTACCTGTATACGGTACGCAAGTCGCACATATCGATTGATGTTTGACAAGGTCAGGCGCATGCAGCGCCCACCGTCTGCACATCTGTGCCGCCTGTCACTATTGTTTGAGAAAATGTGCATGATGGTTACCTCATATTCTTAGTGTTTCATATCAGTTCTGAGCGTATTCTTGCGTGCTATCAGGGCGCACCTCCGATGGCGGGGGTGCGTTGGAGGCACCTACCTCATCGTGGAGGTTGATAGATCATGATGGTTCCACCTTTGTCTGAACGTCCTGTGACCGAGGAGGACGAGGAGCAGTTCCGCCGCGAGTCCGCCCCGCGCAGGTACACGCTATGGGAGCGGTGGAGTGATTATCGGGCCGAGGCCAAGCGCAACCGGCCCAAGGGAGCCAAGGCTCGCTTTCGGGCGTGGATGGACGCCGACGCCGTGGACTGGGGGATCCGCGTCGCCATCGTGTTCTTGTTCATCGGCGGATCCTACTCCCTGTACATCAACGGTGTTGCTTACGGCTGGTGGCACGCCTGGGGTGAGAAACCCACCGTTGCGGCGACGACTACCCCCGCAGCTCGGCCTTCGCCGTCCACATCGAGCGAGCCAGCCATGTCGGGCGGCTACGAGATCGGACCCGATGGCGTGTTGGTGCGTCCTGCCGAGCATGCGGCCTCGACCTACACCCAACCAGAACTACCAGAAGAAGCCAAAGAAAACACCGAAAGAGGAGCAGAACTCGCCGCCGAATACCTCCTCGACACGCTCACCTACGCATGGAACACCGGAGACACACAGCTATTCGAAGACATCACAGAACCAGGTGACAATTTCCGAGAGACATATATTCAAAATGTCGATGAACTCTATTCTCATGGCTGGATGTACGACAATTCGTCTACCGTAACGCGCATCGTGTCCGTCGAACCTGTTACAGATCCCAAATGGAATGCTCAGCCGAACACGATCGGAGTGGTTCTCACCATCGTCGCAACCAATGGAACATCTTGCGTGGACAAGCGAATCATTGTCAGCGATGAGTTCAACGTGAATGCCATTTTATTCATGACATGGAAAGATGGACAATGGATTGCAACTAAAGGGGAAGTGTTGCACGATGTTCGAGACTAATATCAAAGTAACCAGCGCAACAATATTAGCTATTGTCTCGATATATACGAGCGCTTGTGCGTCCGCCGCAACTTCAAGATTACAGCCAACCTCTACCACCTGCACCGATCCACTAATGCACCAAATGGGGTTTTGCGCTGAAGGTAACAACGGAGACATTCACCTATATGGGCTCGAACATCTAGAGGCTCAGTCGTCTGGGCAGGCGTCAAGTGGTGGTGGTTCGTCGACTCTGGATGAACAGAGGGCGCAGAAAACAGCTGATAATACGCCTGATCCTCGTGCGTTGGCGTACGCGGAGTGGGCTCGTTGCAAGGCAGCAGCTCCAGGAACGGGACCTAAAGGCAGTGCTGCCTCTAGCACGAACTACGACGATGCGTGTCCTCTTCCTCCAGCACCACAACGCGGCAACGATCAAGCCCAGGATCCTGGGCGCCAGCCCACAACGCAGGACATCCTCTACGCCGCCGCCACCATCATCCACGCCGACGGCGCTGGCCTGTACAAACGCCCACTGAACGTCTCGTACACAAACAAATACATTCCCTCCATCGTTGCTGTCACCAGTCCCACCCAGACCCACGTCATCAACCTTCTGGGCCACGACATCACGATCACGCTCACGGCCACGAGTTATGAGTGGAGTTGGGGCGATGGGACCCCGAACCTTGTCACCACGTCCACGGGTTCGGTGTGGCACGACGGAATGGACCTCAACACCGACCCGAACCTGATCCGCCACTACTACACGCCCCCGCAGGGGTGGCGGTCCATGCTCGATGGCCCATACCCTCACGAAGACCGCGAGATCACGCTGACCACGACGTGGAGTGGAACAGCCACCAATCCCTTCACCGGGGAGACCCAGACCATCAACGGCCTGGTCACCACCACCGAGACCACCGGCAAGTTCCCCCTGTCCCACCTGGTCATCAACAACACCGACACCTGGGAAGAAACAAGGCCACTAACCCGGCCAATGAGAGAAGGAAAAAACATGAGCGAAGAAGAGGAATTCGTACGGAAGCCACGCCCCTGGATCATCGCGATAATCGCCGTTGTCACGGTCATCGCAGCATCTCTGCTCGCCTTCCGCGCTTTCAATACCAGAGCAAACGCCGAGGCTGAAGCTCATCCACAATCAGCACAATCTGAGGCCCATCAATCTATCGGCAGTCAGTCTGACGACGCACAGTCAGGAGAAACCCCATTCCCTACGCCTACACCAGCTGAGATCACCAAGCCCACTCCACCGAACGGCCTACACGAGGGAGGCCTAGTGGGTGCTCAAGTAACAGCGGTGTGGTTCGTCGACTTGTGGGAATACGCATTTAACACAGGCGACACAGGTGATTTTATGGCCCTGTGCCAAGACGGAGACTTTTGCGACGATTTCTGAGGACATGCGAAGCTACCACGAAAACAGAATCGTTACAGTACCCTTAGAGATCAACATCCAACCAGATGGGAATAGCGCCTTCGGTTGCTACCTACGAACAAGCGGTATCTCAGGATTGTGTGTGCACCTCTCACTGTCTCAAAAGAGTGCTAGATTCAGTAGTATAGGACCAACCAACGACACCCGTGAATATACAACTTTGCACACAGTTGAGGCAAGCGAAACGCAAGAGGAGTACTACTCTTCAATCATCATTTTTTTAACAGAAGAAGACGATGGCTCATTTGTAGTGCGCAATATCGATTGGATCGATCCCGAACACACCTGATACCAATACTCAACTATATGAGCCGAGTCGATGCACGTAGAGAGGCAGATCAGATTTCCAGCGCATAGTGAGAGCAGAAGTACCCATCCACTAGAAAGGATACGAGAACTAGCCCGTTAACACCAGATTGTTTCACGTGAAACAATGACCACACCAAGATCGTCATCGACGACGACACGGTCATCAATCTGAGGAACACTCCCCCACATCATCCCCACAGTTGTCCCGGTGGACACAGGCCATCGGGACAACACCACACCACGGTCAAGCCTTCGCAGCAAGCTCGTAACGCACCCAACGTCGCTCACCCGTGGACGTCACCAGGCCTCGGGACACGAGGTCGCGCAGATCCGAGCGTGCCTCCTCAGCGGTCACACCAAAATGCTCCCTATATTCCCCGTTGCTCCAGGTACGCCCATGACGCATGTCGACCAACGCCTCCTTCTGGCGCCGATTCAAACCGGCCGCCGCCTCCAACCCAAGACCACCAAGCCAGGTCAAGTCCCCATCCGGAATCAGCCCAGCTTTCGGAACGCACACCATCAAGGAGGCCCAGGCACGTCCATAGCACAATTCAAGTCACCCAAAGACTGGTGCCCGTCACTCGCCTCAATTCATAGAAGCCCATTCCTATCTCATAGAACCCCATTTCTATGTCATAGAAGGGCGTTTCTATGACATAGAGGCCCCTTCATAGCTCATAGAAGCCCATTTTTGCGTCATAGAACCTCATATAGAGGCATCTATGATTCATAGAATCAAGCGACGCCACGACCTCGAAGCCGCAACAGGAACAGACGCCAGCGCCACAAACATGCGTTTCACGTGAAACAGCCGCTCCACACTTCATTGCTCCACCACTCGCACCACAGGCAACAGAAGCAGCACCACGTACCGCCCGCACAACCGCCCAAGTCCAGGTTCGAACCCGTTACCACCCTCGCATTGTTTCACGTGAAACATTTGGCACCTGTGCCTACAGGCGCGCGCACACGCAAACGCGCAGCCACGCATCAACCACGCACTCAACCACAGATACCAACAAGCGGGGTGCCACCCCTCGGCAGCACCCCGCTCAATGAGTCACGCGCACCTGCGCCGCGCAACCAACAGCAGCACCTCACCCCCGCCTCTCGCGCAGCCTCCGCGCGAGGACCCCGTGCCTCGGCGCGAAGACCCATGCGAGTACGAAGCACGCGGTGAGCACCAGGACGATCGTGGCGCCCGTGGGCACGTCCAAGGACCACGAGAGGTACAGGCCGACGAGGCCCCCGGCGGCCCCCAGCACGGGCGACAGGATCATCATGGTGCCCAGCCGGTCGCACAGGAGACGCGCGGTGGCCGCGGGGGTCACCAACAAAGCAAGGACCAGCACGTTGCCGATCGTCTGCACGGAGATCACGACGGCCAAAGCCACGGCGACATACAAAGACAGATCGGCAGCGAGCACGTGCACGCCCGCCGCTCGCGCGCTCTCGCGGTCCAGGGTCACCGCCACGATGGGCCGGTGCGCCAGGAACAGCATGAGCAGCACCAACGCAGCGCCACCCATCACCACGGGCACATCCGACGCCGGAATACCGGTGATCGACCCGAAGAGGAAGTCCTGCAGGCTCCCCGCGTACCCGGGCGCCCGCGCGATGATCGCGACGCCCAGCGCAAACGCGCCCACGAAGAGCACGCCGATGACGGAGTCCTCCTTGAGCCGCCGGTTCTGCGCCAGCAGCGCCACGAGCACGGCGGTCACGACGCCCGCGAGCGCGCCGCCCAGCACCAGGGATCCGCCGCACACGAAGGCGATCGCCAGCCCGGGGAAGACGGAGTGCGCGACCGCATCGCCGATGAACGCCATGCCGCGCAGGACGACGTGCACGCCGACGCTGCCGCACACGAGCGCGGCGACCACCGCGATGAGTAGCGCGCGCGGCAGGAACGCGAGCGCGGGATTCGTCAGGTCGCGGAAGAAGTCGATGGGGCTCAGGAAGTCCGCCGCAGGGACGAGGCCATGGCCGGCCGCGTGGATGACGGTGCTCATGCGCGCACTCCTAGGGCGTCGAGGATCGGGTTGTCAGGTCGCACGTCGAAGGCGCGGATCCACGGGTCGGCGTCGGCCAGCTCCTCGGGCCGCCCGGAGGCGACGATCGTTCGGCGCAGCAGGTAGAGCCGGTCGCAGCCGGCCCGCGCGCCGATGAGGTCGTGCGTCGTCATGAGGAGGGCCCGCCCGCCGTCCGCGAGCGCGCGGAACAGGTCCATGAGCATCTCCTGCGTGGGCATGTCGAGGCCGGTGAAGGGCTCGTCGAGGAGCAGCACGGCAGGCCGGATCGCGAGGGCCCGGGCGACGAGGACGCGCTGGCGCTGCCCGCCGGACAGCTCGCCGATGGGACGCTTGGCGAGGTCGCGCATGCCGACAAGCGAGAGTGCCTCCTCGACCGCGCGGAAGTGCGGGGTGCGCGCGCGCCCGAGCAGGCCTCGCCGCACGGTGACGGCCTGGAGGACGGCGTCGCGCACGCTGATCGGGAAGTCCCACGCGAACTCGTGCCGCTGCGGCACGTAGCCGATCGCGCCGTCGGTCTCGACGCGCCCGCTGGAGGGGATGAGCCCCAGGATCGATCGGATCAGCGTGGTCTTCCCGGCGCCGTTGGGTCCGATGAGGCCGACGAGCTCCCCGGCCCGGGCCTCCAGGTCGACGCCCTCGAGGACGCTGCGCCCACCCAGGGACGCGCCCAGTCCGGTGACGCGCAGCTGGCTCACTGCTCCCCTCCCCGATCGACGAGGCCGGGGCCGCGCTCTCCCGATCCCTCACCCTGGGTGGGCGCGGAGTCGGACGAGGCCGGGGCCGCCTCCCCGCGTTCCCCACCCGGGGCGGTGGGTAGGGGCGCGAGGATAGAGTCGGCCTCGGCAATGGCAGCGGCCTGTTCGGCGCGGCTGCGGCGCGAGCGCGCGACAACAAGGGCGCCGATGATGAGGACGGAAAGAAGCGCGACCGCGATGATCGCGATGAACGCCCAGTCGGGCAGGCCGCCCTCGGAGGAGGAAGCGGAGGCACCCGGGTTCGACACCTCGGAGCCGGTCCCCTGGGATGCGCCACCGGAGGGCGCACTGCCGGAGGAACCGGCCCCCTGTGCGGCGGAGCCCGACGTGGCCGCAGCGGAGGAGGTGGCGGGCGCAGCCATGGCCAAGGCCTCGGACGCGGACGCGGCGTCACCGACGGCGAAGCGCAGGGTGGTGGAGGCGCTGACGGCCTCGCCGGTGGTGGTCGTGCCCAGGAAGGTCACGGTCGCCGTGTAGGTGCCGGGCGCGGAGAACGCCCAGTTGGCGTGTACGTGGGTGCCCGAGTCGATCCACACGTCACCGGGCGCGGCGGCGGAGTCGGCGAGCAGGAGGGGCTTGCCGAAGGTGCCGGACTGGAGGAACAGCCAGGCGCGGCCGGGGCCGCTCACGGGGCCGACTCGCATGGTGAGGCCGCGGTCGATGGTGGCGGTGACGGCGGGGTCCTGCGTGTTCCAGCCGAGCCACACGACGTTCGGATTTTGCGTCTGGGGGACGACGTACACGGGCTTGCCGGCGACGTCGGCCAGGAACGGGTAGTCGGCGGAGTCGGGCGCGGTCATGACGGCCGCGTCACTGACCCGCAGGACGGTCTGGTTGGGGTCGCGCCACACGGCGCCCCCGTCGGCGTCGTGGCGCAGGCCGGCCCGCCACTGCCCATCGATGAGCCGGGGGCCGAGGTCGACGTGCCCGACGCTGATCTCGGTGGCCTCATTCGACCACTCCTCGTGAGCGCTCACGCTTTGCGCGAGGTCGGGGTCGGGACTCGGGTCAGCAACAGAAGAGGGGGCACCCGCGATGACGAGGAAGGCCGACACGAGAAGCGAGAGCATCGACATGCCGAGGCGCGCGGAGCGCGACAAGGCGCTGGTCATCCGTCGGCTCCGTCCCGGGGGCGGCGGCAGGGCCTGGCCGGGCTTGCGGAAAGGCCTCCGGATAGCCCCGGGGGCGGATTCGTTCGCTGATACCGCATGAGGCCGGCGCGGGTCCTGCAGGGCCTGGCCGGGCTTCGAGCCGACACGCCGAGCAAAGCTCGCGGCGTGGCGGTGAGCGGGCGGGCAGGACCCGCGCCCGGCCGGAAGTGAAGCAGGAATGAGTGTTCATGGCATCTCCTTGCCGCCCAGGCAGCGTGCCAGTGAGCGGGCGTTGTGTTCCATCATGTCGATGTAGGTGGGTGCTTGGTCGTCGAGGGTGTCGCCGTACAGGGGGCAGATGTCCACGCCCGCGTCGGTGGCGGCGGTGCGCAGGGTGGAGCGGGTGCGCGCCAGGTTGGGCTCGAGGAACACCGCGGGGATCGAGGAGTCGGACAGGGTGGCCTGGAGTTTGATCCGGTCGGCGATGGAGGGTTCGACGCTGGGGTTGGGTGCGACGAAGCCGGCGACGGTGAGGCCGTAGGCGTTCGCCAGGTACGCGTACGCGTCGTTGGTGGTGACGAGTTTGCGGCGCTCTTCGGGGATGGTCGCGATGGTCGAGGCGACGGTGGCGTCGAGCTCGTCGAGGCGCGTCAGGTAGGCGGCCGCGTTGGCCCGGTAGGTGGCCTCGCCGTCGGGGTCGACGGAGATCAGCGAGTCGCGGATGACGCGCACGTACGCCTGGGCGTTGTGGACGTCGTGCCACAGGTGGGGGTCGATGTCGCCGTGGACGTGCTTGCCGAGGACGGCCTGCGGGAGCATGTACACGTTCGCGCCGGGCTCGCCGATGAATCGGAACGAGGCCTCCCCGGGGATCGTCGTGAGCGCGCGGGTGGGCACTTCGATGACGACCTGGTCGAGGTCGGTGCATTCCATGGTGGAGGCGACAACCGCCCCGGCGCTGGATGCGCCGACGCAGGGGGCCGAGGCCTCGTCCCCGCTGAGCGCGCCGGCGTCGGAGGCGAGTTCGACGCGCTTGGTGGTGAGGTTGACGGTGATGTCGGCGTGGCCGGCGGACAGGACGCGGCGGCCCTCACTGGCGGCGATCTCCTCGGGCGGGGTGCCAACGGCGAAGACGGCGGTGCCTTCCCCGACGCTGACGGGCGTGGCGCCGGGGGTGGTGCGCAGGTTGGCGCGGAAGTGGACGCGGTAGACGCCGGGGGCGGTGAACGCCCAGCTCATATGCTGATGGGCATCGGCGGGCAGCTGCGCGGTGTCGGTGTCGTATCCGCCTGCGGCGTTGAAGCCGTCCGAGGTCGCGAAGGCGATTTCGGGCTGCCCGAACGACGTGGTGAGGTAGGCGGCGGCCTGTCCGGACCCGTCGACGCCGGTGGTCGTCAGGTCGATCTGCGAGGCTCTGGTGGCCCCCATGTCGGCGCCGTCGCCCCACACGCGCATGCCGAGCCAGGGGGTGTCGAGCGCCCGGTCTTCGACGAGGGGGAGGATGGTCGCGCCGTTCTTGGCGGCCTCCTCGGCGACGGAGACGGAGCGCGAGCCGGCGGGCAGGTTGGAGTCGAGGGCGCGGATGAGGGCGTGCTCCTCGAGCATGAGGTAGTTGGAGAAGGCGACGTCCGCGTAGGCCACGTCGCGCACGGTGCGCAGGGAGGGTTCCCACGAGTGCGGGTCCGCCCCGTTGGGGACCATCTGGGTGACGTGGGCGCGGTCTCCAGCGACGTTGCGCACGAGGTCAGCGAGGATACCGGTCGTGGCGACGACGCGCAGTTCACCATCGCTCGCGGGGTCGGGCGCGGGCGTGCACCCGGCGACGCCGACGGATAGGCGAGGCAGCCGGCGACGGCCACGACCCTCATAATCGCAAACGATGCGTCAGTGCTCCCACACCCACTCCCCCGCCACCCACGAGAGGGGCGGCGGGGGATGAAGGAGAGGGGGGCCTCGTGAATGAGTGCTCACGAATCCGCACGCTCCGCTCGGCGGCGGCCGATCGCGCCCACCCACACGCAGGCCGCGCCGGTCAGCGCCCACGTGAGTGAGACGACGGCCAGTGGGATGGTGTCGGCGCCGGTGGTGGCCAGCGAGAGGTCGCAGTCCTTGCCGGAGGCGGTGCGCCCGACGACCTGGGAGATCATGGGGCGACCGCTGGGGCCGGTCGCGCCGGTCGCGGTGAGCTCGCCGCCGCTGCCGAAGCCGGAGCCGGTCAGGGCAGCGCCCGCGGGGGTAACGCGCATGGAGATGGTGAGTGTGTAGGTGCCGGGCGCGGTGAACACCCAGTTCTGGTGGGCGTGGGTGTTGGCGCCGAGCGTGTAGCTGGAGCCGGGGCCGTCGAAGACGTGCTCGCCGACGCCGGAGCCCAGGGACCCGGCGTTGAAGACCGCGACGCGGCCGGGGCCTTCGACGGCGTCGAGGGTGAACTGGACGCCGCCGGTGGTGCCGGTGACGATTTCTTCGCGCTGGGAGTTCAGGCCCAGCCACGGCACGCCCGCGATCTGGGTGGAGGGGATGAGCCAGACGCTGGAGCCGGGGGTGGCGACGAAGCCGAGGTCGGCGGGCGCGGTGATGCGCGCGGCGTCACCGAGGGCGAAGGTCAGGGACGAGGGGTCGACCCACTGGGCGGGCTGGCTGCGGTCGTCCTTGACGCGGGCGACGAGGGTGCCGTTTTCGATGGCGGGGCCCAGGTCGAAGTGCCCGTCGGTCGCGTTGCCGGAGGCACCGTCGCCGACGCTCACGGTCAGCGTGGTGCGCGCGGTGTTCGCGGGCGCGCTGTTCGAGGCCAGGGTGGCGGACTCGGCCTCGGTGGCCTCGCGGGTGACGCGGGTGGCGACGCAGCGCTCGCCCGTGGGGGTCGTGGTGGTGCGCGCGCCGGAGGTGCCTGCGGTGCTGCCCGCTCCCCCGGTGCTTCCCGTGCCACCGGTGCTTCCCGTGCCCGAGGTCTGGGCTGGGCCGGTCGTTGTCGGCGCGGCGGGCGCGGGGGCGGGAGGGCGGAGCCAGGCGCGGCATTATCGCCGGGCTGGCTTAGCTCCTGCCCGGAGCCGCCCTGCTGGGCGGTGTCGTTTCCGGGTCCGACGCCGGGGGCGGGCGCGTCGTTGGCGCCGGGGGCGGCGGAGGCCTCGGCGAGGCACGAGGCTTCGTCGGCGACGTCGATCGTGTAGGTGCGGGCGGGGGCGTCGGCGTTGGCTTCGCCGGTGTTTCCGGGGGTCCAGGCGCTGGCTTGGACGGTCAGCGTGTAGCGCCCGGCGCGGGTGAAGAGCCAGTTGACGTGCTTGTGGGCGGCGTAGGGCTGGTCGATGTCGTCGCCCTCAGGTGCCAGGTCGTAGCTGCCATCGGCGGTGACTGCTTTCAATCCTTCTGCGAAGCTGGAGGTGAAGGCGTAGATGTGCCCGTCGGCCGGCCCAGAGTAGGTGATGTGGAAGCGCGCGGCGTCGTATCCGCCGGCGGCGACGCCGAGGGTATCCCAGCCGGGCCACAGTACGGTGGCCTGGTTGTCGCCGGATTGGCCCAGGAGGTAGGCGGCGGCGGGCGCGCCGGTTGCCTGGCTGATGTCGGCGGGGATCTGAGTGAGGGTGCCCTTGGAGACAGCGAGGAGCGTCTGCTCGGGCTCGCGCAGCACGCCGGAGCCGGTGGCGTCCTCTTTAATACGGAGCGTCAGGGTGCCGGCCGCGTCGGAGGTGAGGTCGAAGATGTCGGCGTGGCCGCGGTCCAGGGTGGCCGTGGTGCCGGCAGGTGGGGTGCGCATGGCGTCGCAGGTGGTCACTCCCCCACTTGCCGAGGCTGTGGCCGCGTCGGCTTCTAGGGTGGCGGCCGCGTCGTTGGTAGTTTCGTCGGCGGAACGCGCGACCGCGTGTGTGACGTCGGCTGCTGCCTCGGTCGCGGCCGTTTCGGTGGCCGAGTCGAGTTCCGTATTCGCCTCGTCGGCGGCATGGGCTCCTGCTGGCGCGAGGAAGGAGGCAGCCGCGAGGCTCATCGCGGCGAAGGCCCGGGCAGCTGCGCGGCCCGGGCTCCTGTGTTTCGTGGGGTTCATGGAGGGGAGTCCTCTAGGTGAATAACACGTAGTGAATGAGAATCGTTATCATTCTATTCCTGTTACGCCTCCCTCGCTCTCTCAGCACTGCGCACCGTTAGCAAGCGCAATGTTTCCGAGCATCGATCCTCCGCACGCCGGCTCGCGACACACCGGATCACCGAGCATCAACGACACAGTTCCCCGAAAATGTCGCACGTAATTCCCTCCCCCATATTTCAAACTTTGAAACCACATCGTTGAAATTCTGCGGTTTTCAGACTGTTGAAAACTTGTCGGACAACCGAATTACGTGCAACTTTTGGAGAGTAACAAATAGGTCAGATTCCTAAGCGCTCTGCACCATGTTGTCCCACAACGTGCCCACACCCGCCCACATGTACTCCGATAGAGCACGACACCCAACACACCCCGAATTGTGAGCGCTGATTTACGATTTACTGAAATCTGTTCAGACAGCCACTTTTCTTTGTGATTGCTGGGTTTCGGCTGCGATGCAGCTGACAGTCTGCACGGTTGAATACTCAAATTTCGAGGGATAAACTATAACCATCAAGCGCCTGACACAGCTGCCAAGCTCGCCGGGCGCTTTCTTGTTTGAACACGCAGGGTCGCGCCGACGCCACCCGCGTTGGCACGCTCCACGTACGAGAATCGCCGGGCGAACCCCGGCCTCGTCAAACAGGGACACACCATCAAATACGATCCCACGAGGAGCCCACACATGTTCTCTACCATCGACGTCATGGTTGCCCAGGCCCACATCGATCAGCTCAACGAGCTCGCCGACGCGAAGCGTTCGCGCAAGGCCGACCGCCACTGAGCTACTCCCGGCTCCGCCGGAGTAAGCCACAAGCCGCAGACCCTCATGGGCTGCGGACTTTTTGCATGCCGTCTCAACCGCGCTTGAGACAGCAACCCGCAATGTACCAAATCCAAGAAGGAGGATGTTCGCGTAGTTATTTCGAAGGGCGCCTTGCGCTCGATTTGATACCGTCAACATGCTCATTCAGGCTTGTGGATACCTTGTGCCACATCGGATCAAGTACGAAATCGATACCACGTCTACGAGCATACTTTGCGGCGGGTACGAAGTCAGAGTCACCAGAGATGAGGATGATCTGCGTGACGAGATCACGTTCGGCCAACGAAGCAATATCGAGACCAATACGCATATCGACTCCCTTCTGCGTGATGGTGAGTCGAATATCGCGATCGGTCAAGCTCTCGACGGTCCTTCTACCCGCACACAGATCCTTCAGTACTCCGGGCCGCAGCGTGTATTCACCGCCGCTTGATAGCTCTTCGCCTCTTCGCAAGGCAACCTTGCGCTTCTTCACCAATGCATCGAAGAATGCGCTCATCCATCGATACTGGTCACTCTGGGCAAGGTTCACCTGGCGCTTCGTGATGGGGTTGAAAACCACTTTCGTTGATGGCGGGCAGTCGTAGTAGAAGATCCGGTAGAGGCTTGCCTCTTCAGCACTCCCCTTGTTGAGGTGGCGTATGCAGTATGAAAATAGCTCATCTGCACGTTCCTCGGGGGTCTTGTCACCAAACAGTTTCTTTGCCTGAAGGCGGTAGAACCCACCATCGACAAGGATCGCTGTACGTTCGGAAAAACTGGCCACGTTGCTGCTCCTCAATAGATTAAAAGCCAGTCATCGGCGTCTCCATATCAGCGGAGGGTCAACGGCTGGCTTTGCTACTGGCATCGTAACACTTCGCGCGGCATATGTCACCGTCTTTCCTGTGGTGTCACAGGGATAACAGACTCTTCGCATTTAAGGGTGTAGGAGGTGTTGGAATCCCCCGGAGTGGAGGAGGCAGCGTAGGCGGTAGTTTCGGTGGTTGATGAATCCTTGGGCGATGCCGCGGAGGTGTTCGAGGCGTCCGTTGATGGCTTCGGTGGGGCCGTTGCTGGTGTGGGGGTGGTCGAAGTAGGCCAGGATGTCCCTGGCTCTGCGTTTGAAGGTTCTGCCCATGCGGGCTAGTTCGATGCATGTGTGTGGCAAGTCCGGGCGGGTGATCGTCGTGATGAGCTGGTGGAGGGTGTTTTTGCCGCGCCTGGGGTCACGATCACGGTAGGCCGCTAGGAGGTCCTGGTAGATTCTCCAGGTGGTGTGCACGTCAGCGTGGTCGGGGCAGGCGAATAAGGCATCCAAGCGCGCTTGGGATGTGTCGGTGAGGATGTCGGTGCCGGTCAGGAGCGTTTTGCGGGCCGCGTACAAGGGGTCGCCCTTGCGGCCGCGATGCCCCAGGGTTTCTTGCTGGACGCGCTGGCGGCACTGCTCGAGGGCGTCGATAGCGATATGAACAACGTGGAAGGGATCCATCACTGCCACCGCCCCTGGAAGCTGGCTGGCTGCTGCGCTTTTGTAGCCACTGAACCCATCCATCGCCACGATCTCGATGTTGTCCTTCCACTCTTGGGGGCACGCGGCCAGCCAGGAAGACAAGACGCGTGTGGAGCGGCCCTGCACCACGTCCAGGAGGCGGGCCGGGCCCGTACGGTCGCGTACAGGGGTCAAGTCCACGATCACCGTGGCGTACTTGTCCCCACCCCGATGACGCCACACGTGCTCATCAACCCCAATGACGCGCACGCCTTCAAAACGAGTCGAATCCGCCAGCAGGAGTTCTTCCCCATAGGCCAGTATCGCCTCGTTGGCGGTATGCCAGGCTACCGCCAGGTGAGCGGCGATCCGATTCATGGACATATTGTCAGCGATCAAGCACACAAGTCCCCAGCGCAAGGCCCCAAAGGAGAGTTTGGCGCGTGGGGGAGCCGCCTGGCTGATGTCATCACACCAGGAGCGAGAACACGCACGACATCGGTAACGTCCCACATACACCGCCAGCGTCGTGGGCTGATGCCCCCGCGGTTCGTGCGCTAAGCGCCGGGTACGCGACCCCAGCGAATACCCCGGGCGCCCACACCCTGGACACAGCCGAGCAGGACTAGCGGCACGGCACTTCAGGACGAACCCGCCCCCCCTGGCAGCGCATCCCCACGGCCACTAAGCCCAGCTCCTCCAACCCGCAATAGGTCGTCATATCCGGAGCGGAAAAGGTAGCATGAGACATGTCGGGGCCTCCCAGCGTTTGAAGTGTTGCAACCTCAATCATCGGGCAGGCCCCGACCCCATGCCAACACCACCCCCCACACCCCAAAATGCGAAGAGCCCCATAACCGGCAAGCCCATGAGGCGACCGGACCACCGATCCTCGGCTTCGTCGCCGACTGGGTCTAGTATGTCTATCGCCGTGTCGATGACCTCTTGGCTCTCTCCACTCCTGCATTAGGCCCGAGGGCCGTTGTTTGTTTCACGTGAAACAATCCGACTGCGCCTCCCAGGTCGAGGTCAGCCGCGCCCGGGTGCCGAGACCACCCACCGCGACTACTCATCCTCCGAGATATACCCCTTGGCGACCAGACGCGCATACTCGCTCTCAATAAACATCTCCTCAGGAGACTTAACGTAGCATTCAACGAAGGAACGACACCCTCCCGGATTGATACCCACCCCCTGCGGAGAAACATAAAAAGCGTCGTAAAACCCGTTCCTATTTGCGCCGCTTGGGCTTGCCATACCGGCTCGTCAAGATCTCACAGAAACGCCGATAAATCACCAAGGCATCCTTCAACGAATCCCCCCGAGCCTCCTCCGGCGCAATATCAGTAATCGGAAAGTCAAAAGAACCAATCACACCCTGCCGACTGGTGAAGCTAGCGGAAAGCTCATCAGGCACGACATCAGAGGTGAAAACATCCGGCTTGTTCTCCGAGGGTACCCATCCGAAGCGGTCGCGTAAGGCGTAGCCATCTTCAGCGGTCTTAGGCCAAGGCGAATCCACCCACGCCTCAAGAATCTCGATGAAACGATCATCAGACAACACAGTGAACTCAAAAGACATGATCCTCCTCTAGTAGCCCTTGATGGCCTGGTCGATGCGGGCGATGTGGGCTGGGTCCAGCTCAATCGGGTCGGTCTTAAAGTCTATTCTCCCTGCGTTCCCACTGCGGGCAATCGCGACGTCGGAATACACCGTGACACGCCCATCCTTGACGGCCTCCCACAACGCCGGGTTCTCACGCATCTTCTGGTGAAAGTCCGTGTCCTTAGCCAGGCGGTCCCCCACGTAGGCAGCCGAACTCTGCTCGACCTCGACCCCGTCAACCTCGTAGGTCCCGATCTTGGCGCTCGTGCCACCCTTACACTCCCCCACATGCAACTCCCCAGGCCGACACCCAATCGTGTCCACGTGACTACGACCGGTGCCCGGACCGCCCACGCCGCCGGCCTGAACGATCCCCATCTCATCCCACTTAGCCTCCAAACCGGCGTGCCCCATGCGCTCCGCAGCGCGAGCCTCAGCCACACGCGCAGCAGTCAAATCTGCTGCAGTGTCATTCAGATCGTCGACTACACGGTCATCCACACCTTGCTCTCGCAGATGTCTAATGCTCTCATTGCGTCGTTGACCGTCATGTGCGAGCGCGGGTTACGCGGGCTGTTTCGGTTCGGGAAATGCTTATCCAGTGCGCTCTTGAAGGGAGAGGTCATGCGGTCCACGGTACGTTCCAAGCCAACGCGCGTGGCCCGGAATTTGATGCGCTGCTGGTTCATGTCAGCGAGGTGATCAACGGCTGAAACCCCGTCAGGCGTCGAGCGCGACCGGCGGCCCTTGACCCAAGACGCGTGGTCGACCAAGTCATCGATCTTGCCGCGCTTGCCCATCATGCCGAAGCCCGGAACCACCGCAGCCAGGCCGGCCTTCATGCTTGTCGCCTTTCCAGACAGATCGGTGACACTGTGCGAGAGTCTCTGCCCGGCCTCGATCAGGCCATTGATCTTCGGGGACACATCAGCGGTAAAAGCGCTGACCTTCGTAGAGATCTGAGCAGCCACAAGCGGTGCCAGAGTCCCCACCGACAGGACTGCCTCCGCAATCGCCTGAGCGAGTTGGCCGATGATGTCACTAATCGCCCCGACAACCAGGCTTCGTACGATACCCACGACCTCAGCCAGAATGCCGATCGCCGTACTGACCCCTTCCGTAGACGATGCACCACCGCGCAGTGCGTCAACGGTCTTCCCACATCTCGTGCGCGCGGCTTCGGCAGTCTGACCTTCACTCCGGCACAACAACGACGACACGTCCGACTCCATGGAATCGGCCTGGCCACCCATCGCAGCAGCAGTATTCGCCCACGTCTGCGCATGCGCCCGAACCTGATCGGCATTACCAGCCAGCTGATCCATCCACCCCTTGAGCGGTTCGAAGTGCTCGATGAGGAAGCCCGCGCCCCACGACACCAGCGTCGCAATCGGGTTCGTCACGGCCGAGGCCACGTCCGCCACAGCGCCGACCGTGGATAGCCCCACGCCCAGCCAGGATCCCTCCTTCAATGACGAACTAATTGACTCAATGTCCTCAAGAAGTCCAGCACCCTGCGCCGCAGTGGTCGTATCGGTTCGCGTAGCAATCAAATCCTGCGCGCTAACACCGCTTGAAGCAGCACCAGCAGCAGCTCCGGCACCCCGGCCAGCAACACGCGTAGAAGCACCAGCTCCCGCCAAGTCGACGCTCATGGCATCCATGTCCTCACCGAGTTTGCAGAGTCAGACTCCGTCTCCTCAAAACTCGCAGCAGCACCACGGAGCGCCCCGCCAGTATCGGACGCATGAGTACCAGCTGCAGCAAGCAAATCATGAGCAGACGTAGCAAACATGCCCAGCACAGGACCGATGATCGCTCCCACGATCATTCCGAACCCATCTGAAGAAGGTGCTGCATTGAGTGCGCTAATTCCTTCGCTGACGGCATCGCTCACGGCTTCTGTTCGACCGGCCAACGTCACGACGTCAGCAGTATCGACAGACAGATCCCCTGTGCTCACCACTGCCCCCCTCCGATACGGGTTGCGCTCAGGCATACGTCCACGCAGTACTCCCCCAACTACGCGGGGCACGTGCGACTCCTTGCCAGCGCTTTCACGCGCTGACCCGTACTGCTCCAACAGCGCCTTCGCCGGCTGCGAATCCGGCCCATATGCATCGGATGCAACATCAGCCAACTGAGCACCACGATCAGCAATAGCGTCCTCATAAGCGGAGACAATCCGACTATCTACTACGCCATCCACACTGACTTCCACGACCCGCCCGGCACTATCCACCCGAACAGACACACGCCCAGACGGATCAGACCCTTGCCCCACCACTTCATTGGCACCATCAAGGAATGCCTGAGCAGCCGCTCCCATCCGCTCTGCTTCAGCGCTCGCGACTTTGAGCGCCTTCAACTGAGCCGCAACACGCTCATCGATACCCGCATGCACACCGGACATATCTGTCATGACAACAAATAGACCCAACACGAGAAACTTGTCAAACGTTCAAACAACGTAGGTTCACGAGTGCAGAACAGCAGATCATTGACAAAATAGTAGGCCACCGTTCCCACAACATTGTTTCACGTGAAATATCAACACAAGCCAAACCAAGGGTAGAAACCTACGATCGCGGACGGTCCACACCACACAACGCGCACGACCAAATTCCCCGGGGTACGACTACTCGTCCTCGGCGATGTACCCCTTGGCGACCAGACGCGCATACTCACTTGCAATAAACATCTCCTCAGGAGACTCAACAACACAACTCACGTGAGCGATCGTGCCCCCCACACTCACGCCAACACCCTGAGACGTCACAAAACTCGAGCGGTAATAACCATTTCTATTCTTGCGCCGCTTGGGCTTGCCATACCGGCTCGTCAGGATGTCACAGAAACGCCGATAAATCACCAAGGCATCCTTCAGTGAATCCCCCCGAGCCTCCTCCGGCGCAATATCAGTAATCGGAAAGTCAAAAGAACCAATCACACCCTGCCGACTGGTGAAGGCAGCGGAAAGCTCATCAGGCACGACATCAGAGGTGAAAACATCCGGCTTGTTCTCCGAGGGTGTCCATCCAAAGCGGTCGCGCAGGGCGTAGCCATCTTCAGCGGTCTTGGGCCAGGGCGAATCCACCCACGCCTCAAGAATCTCGATGAAACGATCATCAGGCAGAACAGTGAACTCAAACGACATATCGCTCTCCCTTCCAGCCCCGAACGAGCGTCGCCAACACGGGCATCCACGCCAGCCAGCGGATCGACACATCAGCGGCGCAGCCGTGCGTCCGCGCTGACCGTTCAACACTATCAATTGTTTCACGTGAAACAGTCACTCGCGACGACAACCGCAGCGCCCATGCCTTACCCGGAAACCCAACCATGGCCTCGGCGAAGGAAACGCGAAACGCTGCGCCCAATCACCGGTCCTCATCGCCCCGATAAGCCAGGAAAGTGGCACACTTTACCTATACGGATAACGCGACTCCAAGTAAAGGATGGCACCCCTTGACTCAGCCTTCGACACACGGGGCGACCCCGGTCTCGTCCGCGCGCACGCCCGCGCAGGGTAACCGCCTCGACCCCTGGTACGACGTTTACGCGGACCGCGCACTGAACCTGCGCGCGTCGGAGATTCGCGCGCTCTTCTCCGTCGTCTCGCGCCCCGAGGTTGTCTCCCTCGCCGGCGGTATGCCGAACCTGAAGGACCTCCCCCCTCGACCGCCTTGCCGCGTCCGCGGAGAAGCTGATCCGCAACCACGGCGCGCAGGCCATGCAGTACGGCAACGGCCAGGGCTGGGAGGTGCTGCGCGAGCGCATCACCGAGGTCATGGCCTACGACGGCATCGTCGGCGCCGACCCGGACGACGTGGTTGTAACAACGGGCAGTCAGCAGGCCCTCGACCTCGTGACCGAGCTCTTCGTGAACCCGGGCGACGTCGTCCTCGCGGAGGCCCCCTCGTACGTGGGCGCGCTGGGCGTCTTCCGCGCCCGCCAGGCGGACATCGTGCACGTCCCCATGGATGAGCACGGCATCATTCCCGAGGCCTTGGTTGAGACGATCCGCGACGTGCGCGCCTCGGGTCGCACAATTAAGTTCATCTACATCATCCCGAACTACCACAACCCGGCGGGCGTGACCCTGTCGGCGGAGCGCCGCCCGATCATCGCGGAGATCTGCCTGCGTGAGCATGTTCTGATCGTCGAGGATAATCCCTACGGCCTGCTCGGCTTCCACAATGACCCGTTGCCGGCCATCGCCTCGTACAGCCCGGAGGGTGTCGTCTACCTGGGTTCGTTCTCGAAGATGTTTGCGCCCGGTTTCCGTATCGGCTGGGCGTACGCGCCGCACGCGATTCGCGCGAAGCTGGTCCTGGCGCTCGAGTCGGCGATCCTGTGCCCGTCGATGGTGGGCCAGATGGCGATCGCGGATTACCTGAGCAACTACGACTGGTATGGGCAGGTGAAGTCGTTCCGTTCGATGTACGCGGAGCGTTGCCGCTCGATGCTGACGGCGCTCGAGGAGTTCATGCCATCGTGCTCGTGGACGGTGCCGGATGGCGGTTTCTACACGTGGGTGACGCTGCCTGAGGGCTTGGATGCGAAGGCGATGCTGCCGCGCGCGGTGCGCGCTCAGGTCGCGTACGTGTCGGGTACGGCGTTCTTCTACGACGGGCAGGGGTCGAATCACATGCGTTTGTCGTTCTGCTACCCCACGCCCGAGGATATCCGCGAGGGTGTGCGCCGCCTGTCAACGGTGGTCAATGCGGAGAAGGAAATGGTCGACATGTTTGGCACGGCTTCAATTGACGAGGCCGGGGCTGGGTCTCATCGTTAACGTTGCGAAGGAGTAACACACTGTGGCTACGAAAGTTCTGATTATTTCGGGCGGTCTGACGCACGAGCGTGACGTGTCTGTGCGTTCGGGTCGTCGCGTCGCGAATATTCTGGCGCAGGCCGGCTACGAGATTGTCATCTCGGATGTGGATGCGTCGCTGGCGGGGGCGATTGAGTCGTTCGCTCCTGACGTGATTTGGCCTCTCGTGCATGGGTCGATTGGCGAGGATGGCTCGTTGCAGTCGTTCTTGGAGTCGTTGGGGATCCCCTTTGTGGGGTCGTCGTCGGTTCATTCGATGTTGGCGTCGAACAAGCCGACGGCGAAGGCGCTGCTGGGTTCTGCGGGGTTGGCGACGCCGGGTTGGGTGACGCTGCCGCAGGCGATTTCCGTCAGCTGGGCGCTTCGCATGTCTTGTCTGCGCTTGAGGGGTCGGTGTCGTTCCCGGTTGTCATTAAGCCGACGGATGGTGGCTCGGCACTGGGTATTTCGACGGCGCATGATGCGAAGCAGCTGCGTCGGTCGATGGTGGATGCGTTTGCGTACGGCCAGCGTCTGATGGTGGAGCAGCGTATCGAGGGCCGCGACGTGGCCGTGTCGGTCGTGGATCTGGAGGGCGGCCCGGTCGCTCTGCCGCCCGTCGAGGTTGTGACGGACGATGGTCGCTACGACTACGATGCGCGGTACACGACGGATGAGTCGGAGTACTTCGTTCCGGCGCGTTTCTCTCCCGAGGCCTTGGCTGACATGCAGGCCGCGGCCGTGGAGGCGCACACGACGCTGGGTCTGCGCGACCTGTCGCGTATGGACTTCGTCGTCGATGAGGATGGAACGTGCTGGTTTATTGACGCCAATGTTGCGCCCGGTATGACGGATACGTCGCTTCTCCCCCCAGGCGGCGGATGCGCTCGAGGATTCGTCGTTCGCGCAGCTGTGCGCTGACATCGTCGAGTTCGTGGCTGGCGGACGCGTACCCGCCGAGGCCGAGGCGGTCTCTGGGGACGTGGCTATGGCAGCCGACAACGCCGAGCCGGTGGAGGATGTTGTCACCGACTGATCCCGCTTAGGCTTTTTGCTCGCGTACTACCCTGCGAGACGCACCGGGCCCGGGAGGACTGTCGTCCTCCCGGGCCCTTCGTGTCTCCGAGAACGAGCCGCGTTGGATCCTACGTCATCAGTCGGTATCTCAACCGTCTACGTGGGGAACGCTGCGGCGACTACAGTGCCGGGGTGTCGGCAGGGCCTGGCCGGGCTTCGAGATCGACCGACCAAGTGGAGGTCGCCGCGGGGCCTGCAGGGCCTGGCCGGGCTTCGAGACGACGCGCCGAGCCGAAGGCTCGCGGCGCGGACGGCGAGCGGGCGGGCAGGCCCCGCGGCTACCGAAACTCACACAGGTGGCTGGACCCGAAGGTAGTCCAAGCACGGATGAGCACCACAAATTCGCTCGTCACGCGCAACAAAATGTGAACGCGTGCCTCAGAACAGGAAACCGAGTTCCTTAAGGCGGGCCTCGGCCTGGTCGGCGCCCTCCCAGACTATGCCCTGGACGCCCATGAGTTCCGCAGCCCGCACGTTCTCGCGCCGATCGTCAATGAACGCAACGTCTTCAACGGGCGTGTTCAGGCGGTGCAGGACGTCCCTGTAGATGCCGCGCGAGGGCTTGCAGATACCGTAGTCGCAGGAGAACGCGAAAAAGTCGAAGAGGCTCCCCCACTCGGATCGGCGGATAGCCTTGGCGATCGGGTATGGGGCGTTGGACAGAATGCCGACGCGGATGCCCTGGTGGCGCAGCAAGCGAACGAGTGCCAGCGAGCGCTCGTTTGCCTCGGCCATGCGCGAAGAGTCGAGCTCGACCAGTGCCTTCAAAAGCTCATGCGACGGCTCGGGTTGACCGCAATCACCTGCAATGCGATCCCAGAAGTCACGGTCGGGCAAGCCCGCATCGTATTCTCCGCGATGCGTCCACATGGCTTGGTCAACGAGAGTTGTGAGGCCGCGCGACTCGTCCCCGAACATGCGGGCGATCACGGCGGGATCGGGGTGTGATTCCACGAGAACGCCCCCGACATCGAAAAGCACGGTGCGCGAACTGCTTTGAGCGTGCATGCCTTTCGCTCCTTCTAGTACTGCGAGAGTCCGACGTCGGATCCTTTAAGAGTAGTTTAAACGTAGTTTCAGCCACAGATTAGAACGGAAAATGTATGATTGGGAACATACTCCTTCTGATCTGCGGAAAGACGTACGAAGCAAACTCAGCGAAGAATGAGGTCTGCGATTCGCTGGAGGTCGTCCGCTCCCGCGAATTCGATGACGATTCGGCCCTTCTTACGCCCCTCCGTGATGGACACACGTGTGTCGTACGCATTGGACAGGGCCGACACGACGGTCTCCCCCAGCTGCGACAGCGGACGCTGCTGACGGGCGCGCGGACGCGGAGTGGCCTTCGCCTTGCCCAGGCGGACGATCTCTTCGGTGGTGCGCACCGAGAGTCCTTCCGCGACGATGCGCTCGGCGAGCCGCTCCATGTCTTCGGCCGTTTCCAAGGAAAGAAGGGCGCGAGCGTGGCCCGCGGTGATGACCTGTGCGGCCACCTTCTTCTGAACGACTGGCGGCAGCTTGAGTAGGCGCAGAGTGTTCGCGATCTGCGGGCGTGAGCGCGCGATTCGCTTGGCGAGCTCTTCCTGAGTCGCGCCAAAATCGGCCATGAGCTGCTGATATGCGCTCGCTTCCTCCAGTGGGTTGAGTTGGGCCCTGTGGAGGTTTTCCAGGAGCGCGTCGCGGAGCAGATCTCCATCGTCGGTCTCTCGGATGATCGCGGGAATCGTGGTTTCGCCGGCGAGCTCGGAAGCGCGCAGGCGGCGCTCACCCATGATCAGCTCGTAGCGGGCCTCGGGCTTCTCAGCGAGGAACTCCTGGAGCTTCGCGGAGCGCCCCTCAGCGGGAATGCTACGAACGACGACGGGCTGAAGAACGCCGACCTCCTTGATGGAAGCGGCGAGCTCCTTCAGGTCGTCCTCATCGAAAACCTCTCGAGGCTGCTTTGCGTTGGGAACGATTTGATCGATAGCAATTTCAGCGAAGGACGCGCCGGGCACCGGCAAAAGCTCATGCTCATCGGATGTTTCACGTGAAACATCCGGCGCAGCCTGAGGGGCGGGCGTGGCCACCGGGGCAGCGACGCGCGTGGAAGGGCCGCTCGGGCTGGGAGCTGAGCCGTTGACCCCAGAACCAATAGAGACGGAAGGCTTGCCCGCACGACGGCTGCCGGCTGTGTCCAGACCGGGCATGGTCGGGCGCTTCTTTTTCGCCGAGGCCGTGGATCGCTTGGGCTGCAAAAGGTCCTTTGCGGATCCTCCCCTACCCTTGGCGGACGGGCCCTCCGGGAAGAACACATCGAGCGGACGCGCGGGAGCGACGGGCGTAGCAGGCGACTTCTGTTCACCCGCCTGGGGAATAAGAGCTCCAAGTCCACGGCCAAGGCCGGAATGCTACGGGTGCCCTTACGGCCCTCAGACTTCGGTGTTACATCCGCCATTGCATAACTCCTTCAATTGCGTTCGTTCATTGTTTCACGTGAAACAATGCCCTGCGCTCAGCTGATGAGCGGCTTTGATCACTTTGTTGAACTTTTGGTCAAGAGTCGTGGTGATTACGTTCTTAGCTACATAAAATCGCCGCTGACATTCAATGTTTCACGTGAAACATTGTTTTACAGTGTGTTGGCAAGCCGATCACACAGTTCGAGCGCAGCCTTGCGATAGGCGATCGAACCAACGTTTCGCGGGTCGTATGTAATCACGGTCTGGGCGTAGCTGGGGGCCTCGGGAAATGCGGACGCTGCGCGGAATAACCGTGTCGAATGTGTGATCCGGGAAGTGCGCGCGCACCTCGGATTCGACCTCTTCAGACAGGCGGGTGCGCTTGTCGGCCATGGTCAGGAGCATGCCCGAGACGCGCAGACCGGGGTTCATGCTCGCCCCGATACGCTCGACCGTATTCCACAGCTGGCTCAGGCCCTCGAGAGCGTAGTACTCAGCCTGAATGGGAATCAACACCTCGTCGGCAGCAACCATCACGTTGAGCGTCACGAGCCCGAGAGACGGAGGGCAATCAATGAGAATTACGTCGATCTCGGGGTGCTCCGAGACGTACGCTCGAAGCGCAGTCTTGAGGCGGGCCTCGCGGTCCGGGACGTCCACGAGTTCAATTTCGGCGCCGGACAGGTCGATCGTCGCAGGGCACACAAGAATGCCGTCAATGTCCGGGCAAGGCTGTAGGACGTCCGCGAGCTCCGCTCCCCCGATCATCACGTCGTACGTCGACGGTGTTCCCGCGGGGTGCTCGACGCCGAGAGCGCTCGAGGCGTTACCCTGCGCGTCGGCATCGATGACAAGCACCGACAGACCGCCCAGCGCGAGGCCTGCGGCGAGATTGACGGCCGAGGTTGTCTTGCCGACCCCGCCCTTCTGATTGGCGATCGCGATGATGCGCGTCGACGGCGGCTTGCGGAACTCAGCGTGCGCGAGCATCTGCAAATCGGCGATATTGCGTTCGATCTGAGAGGACAGAGGGGTGTTTTCTACAGTCACGTGACACCTTCCTAGCTACTGCCTATAGTCTACGGGCCTCCACCGGCACTTCCTGCATCGAAATCCCGCGATGCAGGAATGGACACAGGATTGCCGAAGTAATCCGTCAAACGGCAAAAGTGTTGTTCTGTAGGATCGATTCTCCTGGCGATGAAGAGCGCAGCATCATCCGTCGATCAGATGCGCCCGTAGCACGAGGCGCAGAGCAAAACGACGAAACAATAGCCGTTCGTAGCCTCAGTCACATTCAAACGTTTTACTGCCGTGAGGTGAGCGACGTCGATGCCGCTTCGAATACTATTCAATTCTTGAAATATTCATCGCTTGCTCTGGTCGACGGACGAACGAGGCTACGACACCACCACGACGCATGAACGCGGCTGCCAAGAGGCACCGCCTGACGTGTACGCGCCGACGTGAATACATTCGGCGGTTGGGAAAGGCTGCATCGGGACTCCCGCTCCGACAGTGCGGTCAATGGTCCCAACGAGCACACGAGCACACGAGCACACGAGCACACGAGCACACGAGCACACGAGCACACGAGCACACGAGCACACGAGCACACGATACCCAACCTATCCCGCCGCAGAAAGACCTGACCATACGCGGCAGTACCTCCCCTGCCGCAGCACAGAAATACGTCACCAACACACACCAAGATGCGCCTCCCTCCCGCGCCACACCGCGACTCAAGCGCCGACAGTGAGCTCGATTATCCCGGCAGCACGCACTGAGACCCGACGTACCCGACACGCCGCCCCACAGAAAACGCCTCACCCCACGCCACCACGCCCAAACCGTAGTCCACTACACCCCAAACACCCCATGTCACCCGCGTTCCACCGAGGTGGACTGCACTTTGAGCAAGCACGCGGGGGTTTTGCGACCATAGACCCCCGACACGCCGGCGACACGCCGCAAAGCAGCGCCCATGGTAGCAATTCCCCCCAAGCCACCAACGAAAACAAGCCACACCACCACGACCAACACACAAAGACATGCCGAACACGACCAACACAGCCACCTAAAGAGCACGCGACACTGGCCCATCCAAGCAACCACGGGGGATTTTGCGACCATAGACCCCCGACACGCCGACGACACGCAGCAAAGCAGCGCCTATGGTAGCAATTCCCCCCAAGCCACCAACAAAGACAAGCCACGACAAACAGACGAAGACATGCCGAACACGACCAACACAGCCACCTAAAGAGCACACGACGCCGGCCCTTCCGAGCAACCACTCGGGGGGTTTTGCGACCATAGACCCCCGACACGCCGGCGACACGCCGCAACGCAGCGCCTATGGTAGCAATTCCCCCCAAGCCACCAACGAAAACAAGCCACACCACCCCGACAAACAGACGAAGACATGCCGAACACGACCAACACAGCCACCTAAAGAGCACACGGCCCTAGCCCTTCCAAGCAACCACGCGGGGGGTTTTGCGACCATAGACCACCGACACGCCGGCGACACGCCGCAAGGCAGCGCCTATGGTAGCAATTCCCCCCACAGAGCCCAAGCAAGGCCAGCACGCATAGGAACGTAGGCACGGAATCACGACACAAGCCCCAGCCACACCAAAGCCAGCACCAAGCCAGCACCAGAGCACCCCCAAGCCAGTCCAAAAGCCGCACACAGAATCTACCCAAGCGACCCGAAGCAACCCCAACACACCCAACACACAACACACCCAACACACCCAACACACACGAAGAGGCGCCGCGGCCTCAGCCGTGGCGCCCCTACCCGGCTCACAGCCGGAGACACGTGTTACTTGATGCGCGTACAGACCACGACGTAGGTGGACTCGTCCTCCATGATGGAGGGCACCTCGTGGATGGTGGCGCGCAAGTGGTGACGACGCAGTTCCATCGACGCTTCCTCGACCTCGATGGGGGCGCGGCGGCCCTTGAGGGCGACGAGCGAGCCGCCGGGAGCAATGAGCTTGGAGGTCATGCGCACGAGCTTGCTCATGTTGGCGACGGCGCGGGCGGTGACCACATCCGCCTTGCCTTTGCCGCGCAGTTCCTCGGCGCGCGCCTGGTGGATTGTCACGTTGTCCAGGCCCAGGCCTTCAACGACGTCTTCGAGCCACTCGACGCGGCGCACCATGGGCTCGGCCAGGTGAACGTGCAGGTCGGGGCGGCATGCGGCGATGACGATGCCGGGCAGGCCGGAACCGGAGCCGACGTCCAAGACTTCCTGTCCTTCACGACGGGGCATGAAGTCGAGGACGGCCGCGGAGTTGACGATGTGGCGCGACCAGATACGCTCCATGTCGCGCGGGCCCAGCAGGCCGCGCAGCTCACCTTCCTCCTCGAGCATGCGCGCGTATTCGGCAACGTCGGAGAAGGCGTGGCCGAAGAAGTCGCGGACCGCCTGAGTGGGCTCTTCTGGGACGAAGGGGTCGCCCACCTGGCGACCCCTTCCCGTCCCGTTCGGGTTCTCACTCACCGTCGGATTCCTCGGGGAGGATGACAACGCGGCGGTGGGGTTCGGCGCCTTCGGACTCGGAGGTCAGGCCCTCTTCGGCGACGACGTCGTGGCAAACCTTGCGCTCGAAGGGATTCATGGCGTCGAGCTTGACGGCTTCGCCGGTGGAGCGCACGCGGGCGATGGCCTCGCGCGTGATGTCCTGCAGCTCTTCCTTGCGTTCGGCGCGGAAGCCGGCGATGTCGAGCATGAGGCGGGAGCGTTCGCCGGTCTCGGTTTGGACGGCCAGGCGGGTCAGTTCCTGGAGAGCATCCAGGACTTCTCCGTCGTCGCCGACGAGGCGGTCGAGCGCCTCGGGGTCGTCGGCGACGATCTCGACGGATGCGCGGCCGTTTTCGACGTCGATTTCGATGTCGCCGTCGAGGTCAGCGATGTCGAGCAGTTCTTCCAGGTAGTCGGCGGCGATTTCGCCTTCTTCTTCGAGGCGGGTGAGCTTGCCTGCGTTGTCGTCACTCATGACGGGTCCTCCGTGGTGGGGAATGGGGTCTTGCTGGTGTCCAGGGTACCCGGTGGGGTTCTGGGACCGTGAATCTAAAGGGGTCAGCGCTTCTTGCCGGAGCGGCGGCGAGCCTTGCGTCGCTCGACGCGGCGACGCTCGATCTCGTCGGCGCTCAGGGAGCTGTGCGAGGGCGCGGATTCCTGGGACTCGGAGGGGGCCTCGGACGAGGCCTTGGCGGCCTCGCGCTCGGCGGTGCGGCGCTCGCGCTGCTTCTTTTGCAGTTCGGCGCGCTGGGCGGAGGCTTCCTGCTTGGCGAGGCGCTTTTCGACGGCGAGGGTCAGGCCGTGCATCCACTGTTCGTCGGGCAGGGTCGTCCAGGACTGGCTGGCGAGGTTGCGGTAGACGGTGACGATTTCGCCGGGGGTCATGGAGGCGGGGAAGTCGGAGGCGACGTGCTGCTTCTTGGCCTTGGCGCGAACCTCGGCGAGGGTGCGCTCGTTGAGCTCCTCAACGCGCGGGTCGGAGCCGGGTGCGCCGAGGGCGGCGCGCTCACGGTCGTAGTTCTGGAAGTAGGGCTTGGCCCATTCCTGGTAGGCGGACTCGCGCGAGGACAGCAGGTCGGCGTAGGCCGGGGAGCCGGGGGTCGGCATGACCTTGATGGTCCAGAAGGACTGGGCGAGGGCCCAGAAGGAGGCTGTCACGGTGTAGATGACGACACCCATCTGGAAGAACGCGCCGGAGACGATGAACATCAGCGGCATCACGTACATCATGGAGCGCTGCGACTGGGCCATCGGGTTGTCGCCCATGTCGGGCATGTTGCGCGAGAAGGACAGGCGCATGGAGAAGAACTGCAGGCCGACCATGAGGACGATCGCGGCAACGAAGACGGCGACGACGCTGGGCTGGCCGAGAGACTCGCGCAGCGTGTGGGAGAGCGGGACGCCGAAGACGGTGGAGTTGACGATCTCCTCGGAGACGGAGGCGGTCAGGGGGCCGAGGTGGTCGGTGGCCTCGCCGCGGTAGGTGTAGGTGCCGGCGGAGATCGAAGAAACCGCGATAATGGCTCGGTACATGCCGAAGAGGACGGGCATCTGCACGAGCATCGGCAGACAGGAGGCGAAGGGCGAGACCTTGTGCTTGCGCTGCAGGGCCTGGGTCTCTTCCATCATCTTCTGACGGCTGACCTGGTCCTTCTTGCCCTTGTATTTCTCCTGGATCTTGCGCATTTCGGGCTGGATGGCCTGCATGGCACGCGAGGAGCGGATCTGCTTAAGGAACAGCGGGATGATGGCGATGCGCACCAGGATGGTGAGCAGCACGATGGACAGAACCCACGCGATGCCGGAGCCGGAGGACATTCCGAGCAGCACGAGGAGGTCGTGGATCCAGACCCACACGTAGGAGATTGCCCACGCGAAGGGGTGGAGCATTGCGTCGAACATAGTTTTCGCTTTCGCCGTGGCGCCTTCGCGCCGCTGTTTCGTTGTTCCTTAGTTGTCCGAGGCCGTTGTCGGCTGCTCGGTCAGGTCATATTCGGGGCCCAGTCCCATGGGGGCGGGACGTTCCCAGTTGTCGTGCCCGGCCCAGTCCTCGGGTGGAATCCACGGGTCGGGCTTCCAGCGTCCGCGGTCGGGCACGTGGTCCACTCCCCCGTGGCTCCAGGGGTTGCATCGAAGCAACCGCCAGGACGCGAGGATCAGACCTTTGATGGGTCCGTGGACGCGGATCGCTGTCAGCGCGTAGTTGGAGCAGGTGGGCACGTATCGACACCGGGGGCCGAGGGCCGGGGAGATGTAGCGCTGGTAGGCGACGATGGGCGCGGAGGCGAGTGCGACAAGCACTCGCCTCACGACGGTCATCGCGCGTTCCATTTGCGCCACGCTCGCTCCATGACGCGGTCGAGGTGGGTGCCGAGTTCTGTGGAGGGCACGCCGAGGGCTTTGGAGGAGGCGCGCACGACGAGCCGGGTTCCTTCCGGCAGGTCGTCGACGCGCTCGCGCATGAGGTGACGGAGCTGTCGCTTGACACGGTTGCGTCCGTTGGCGCGTTTGATTTCCCGCTTGGGTACGACGAACCGACGAGGCGGCTGTTGCGCTCCTCGTCGGCTCGGACGTGGACGACGACCAGCGGATCCCCTGCGCGCGCTCCTTGTCGGATCGCGGCGGTGAAATCCGCTGGGTCAACCATGCGGTGCGCGCGCGGCAGCACCGGGGTGTCTCAGGCGGACAGCTTGGCGCGGCCCTTGCGACGGCGGGCAGCCAGAATGGCGCGGCCGGCGCGGGTCGACATGCGCAGACGGAAGCCGTGCGTCTTCGAACGACGACGGTTGTTGGGCTGGAAGGTCCGCTTGGTGGTCACGGCAATTCTCCTCGGCGGGGAGTGGTTTCCCACTCGTTGATCGGTTGGGCTATCGACGCGCGGGGCGCGATAGCGGGGACGCACGCCCGAAATGGGCGCAAACAAGTTCCAAGACTAAGCGGATGGGCGCGCCTAGTCAACGCGGCGGGGTTACCCACCGCGTCACACACAGTTTCCACAGCTGTGGAAATCGCTGTGGAGCAACCTCGTCCACAACGGTGGATGACGACAGTTATCCACAGGCAGTGCGTATTTTTGCTTTCCGCACCACGCTGCGGACCCAAAGTTGTAACTACAGCCATGTGATTCTGTGATAGTTCTCCACAGCTCCATCCCCAGTCTGTGTATAAGCATGTGTGCGGACTACACTCAGGACATGTCATAAGGTCACGCACATCACTCCAGAGTCGTGACTGAACTCACCGTATTTTCTGTCCGGAGGTTGTCGTGGAGTCGAATTCCCTCACACGCGCGTGGGCTGCGGCCCTCGACACGGTCCCCACAGACGAGCTGGGCCCCGTCGCGACGTCGATGCTGCGCTCCGCGCGGCCCCTCGGGGATATTGAAGGCACGATCCTCCTGGCTGTCCCCAACGGCTTCACCAAGCAGTGGATCGAGGAGAAGGCACAGTCCAAGCTGACAACCGCTCTGTCGGTGAATCTGGGCCGTACCGTGCGCATCGCGATCACGGTCGACCCTTCCCTGGAGCTCGTGACAACTCGGGAGGAACCGGCCCCTCCCGCACCCGCTCCCCCGGCCCCCGCACCGGCCTCGTACCAGGAGAAGAGGAAAGAGGCGCGATCCCCAGCGCTGGTCTCCTCCCCCACCGACGCCGGTCCCACGCACCTGAACCCTAAGTTCACCTTCGATACCTTCGTGATCGGCCCCTCCAACCGTTTCGCGCACGCCGCCGCGCTGGCCGCCTCGGAAACCCCGGGCACCGCCTTCAACCCCCTCTTTATCTATGGCGATTCCGGGCTGGGTAAGACGCACCTGCTCCAGGCCATCGGCCACAACGCGCTGTCGATGATGCCGCACCTGAAGGTCCGCTACGTCAACTCCGAAGAGTTCACGAACGAGTTCATCAACGCGATTCGCCTGAACAAGACGGATAACTCTCAGGTCGAGGCCTTCCACCGCCGCTACCGCGAGCTTGACATCCTGCTCATCGACGATATCCAGTTCATCGGCGATAAGGAACAGACGGTCGAGGGTTTTTTCCATACTTTTAACGCGCTGCACAGCGCGAACAAGCAGATCGTGCTCACCTCCGACCTGCCTCCCGCCCAACTCAAGGGCTTCGAGGACCGTATGCGCTCGCGCTTCTCCTCGGGCCTGCTCGTGGATGTTCAGCCGCCGGACCTGGAAACACGCATCGCGATCCTGCATAAGAAGGCCGACGCCGAGGGCCTGGAGGTCACCCCCGAGGTCTTCGAGTACGTCGCCTCGCGCATCTCCTCCAACATCCGTGAGCTGGAAGGTGCGCTCGTGCGCATCGGCGCGTGGGCGTCCCTCTACAAGGAGCGCATCGACCTGAATCTGGCGCAGATGATGCTCAAGGACTTCGTGTCTAACCCGGACGACAACGAGATTACGGTCAGCCTCATCATGAGCCAGTGCGCCGTCTACTTTGGTGTGACGATCGAACAGATGGGATCGTCGGAGCGCAGCCACAACGTGGTCGAGGCCCGCCAGATCGCCATGTACCTGTGCCGCGAGCTCACCGACTTGTCGCTGCCCAAGATCGGACAGGCTTTCGGGCGCGATCACACAACGGTCATGCACGCGAACAAGAAGATCTCCAAGCTCATGAAGGAAAAGCGCGAAACCTTCAACCACGTGTCCGAGCTTACAAATCGCATCAAGCAGAAGGCCAGGGAGTCGTGAAACCCGCGCGGGCGCTGACGAAAGTCGGCGCCCGCGCCCCGTTCACAGGACCTGTGGACAGCGCGTGGATGAACAGGCAAACCCTGTGGAGAAAACAGGGGTCTTTGTGAATGACGAAAACTTGTTATTTCGCCCGTCCACATGTCCACGTGCGCAGTGCACAGATTCATCCACCTCATTACACCGATGTAATTTCAAGACTTCCCAACGAAAAAATGAGTTATCCACAGAACTCACAACCCTTATGATGGAGGGAGAGTCGAATGACAAAATTTTTTTCACAGGTCTCCGTCCAACAACAGCGCCGATGAGGCGTTGACGGCGCGAGTGCCAAGCCTTCGGTTGCGCCCCACGTGGGCACACTTGTGGGTAAAGTAGTTCTCGTTCCGTTTTGTGTTTTGGAGGCAGCTATGAAGTTCACCGTCGCCCGCGATGTTCTGGCCGAAGCAGTGTCGTGGACCGCTCGCGCGCTCCCTGTGCGCCCGGCGTCGCCGATCCTGGCCGGCGTGCGCATCAAGGCTGAAGGCGACGAGCTGACCCTGTCTTCTTTCGACTACGAGGTCTCCGCGAACTCGCACATCCCCGCCACCGTCGACGAGGCCGGCGAGGTCCTGGTGTCCGGACGCCTCCTGGCCGACATCTCCAAGTCGCTGCCCTCCAAGCCCGTGTCTGTCGAGCTTGACGGCCAGAAGGTGAACCTGGTCTGCGGATCCTCGCACTTCACGCTCGCGGTCATGCCTCTCGACGAGTACCCGCTGCTTCCCGCCCAGCCCAAGGGCATCGGCGCGATCGACTCCTCCACGCTGTCCCAGGCCGTCTCTCAGGTGTCGATCGCCGCGTCGCGCGACGACACCCTGCCCCTGCTGACGGGCGTTCGCATCGAGATCAACGGCCCGGCGATCACGCTGCTGGCCACCGACCGCTACCGCCTCGCGATGCGAGAGCTCGACTGGGAGCCCACCGACACCTCGATCGAAGAGGTTGCCCTTGTCAAGGCCCGCATCCTCCAGGACGTCGCCAAGTCGATGACCTCGGGCGCCAAGGTCGAGGTCGGCCTCTCCCGGCGAATCCCAGCCCGGGGCCTCGTCCCTCGTCGGCTTCACCGCCCAGGGCCGCCGCACCACCTCGACCCTCATGGACGGCGACTACCCCGCCGTGCGTCGACTTTTCCCCGAGTCCACGCCGATTCAGGCGGTCGTCGACCGTCACGCCCTGCTCGAGGCCGTCAAGCGTATGTCGCTGGTCGCCGAGCGCAAGACCTCCGTGCGTCTTGCCTTCACCGACGGCCAGCTGGTCCTCGAGGCGGGCCAGGGCGACAACGCGCAGGCCTCCGAGGCCATCGAGGCGACGCTGCACGGCGACGACATCTCCACCGCCTTCAACCCGCAGTTCCTCATCGACGGCCTGCAGGTCCTGGACACCGACTACGTGCGCTTCGGCTTCACGCACCCCACGAAGCCGGCCGTCATCACCGGCCAGAAGAAGGCCGACGAGGGCGAGGTCACGCAGTTCCGTTACCTGCTGATGCCCATCCGCTTCGGCATCTGACGTGCGCGTCTCCCACCTGGCCCTCGACGACTTCCGCTCGTGGAAGCATGGGGTCGTCGAGCTGCCCGCCGGCCCCACGGTCCTGGTGGGCGCGAACGGTCAGGGCAAGACGAACCTCGTCGAGGGGCTCGCCTACCTGTCCACGTTCTCGTCGCACAGGGTCGGCGCGGAGGGTGCGCTCGTGCGCATCCCCATCGACGAGGCCGAGGCCGCCCCGGGTGGTGCCGTCATTCGTGCGCGGGTGGTGGCGCAGGGCCGTGAGCAGGTCATTGAGCTGGAGATCGTGCGCGGCAAAGCAAACCGGGCCCGCATCAACCGCGCGCAGGTCAAACCCCGCGAGATCCTGGGCATCGTGCGCACGGTCGTGTTCGCCCCCGAGGATCTGTCCCTCGTGCGCGGCGACCCGTCGGTGCGCCGATCCTTCCTGGACGACCTGGCCACCCAGCTCTCCCCCATCCATGCCTCGGTACGCTCCGACTTTGACCGGGTCGCCCGCCAGCGCGCCGCCCTCATGAAGGCCGCCCAGGCCTCGGTCCGGCGAGGCGCCCGCCCCGACCTGTCGACGCTCGAGGTGTGGGACCAGCAGTTCGCCGCGCTATCCGCGCGCATCACCGCGACCCGCGCGCGAATTGCCCACGAGTTGACCGAGCCGGCGGCCCGCTCCTATGACGACGTGGCCGATTCGCCGCGCCACCTGCGCCTGTCCTTCGACGCCTCGGTCGACCGCGTTATCGGCACGGACCCCGACAACCCGGCCACCGCGGACCTGACCGACGTCGAGGCGCAAACGCAGCGGATGCTCGCCGCCTAACGTCTGTGCGCGAGAAGGAAACAGAGCGCGGCGTCAACCTCGTGGGCGCCCACCGCGACGACCTGACCCTCAGCCTCGGCTCGATGCCCGTCAAGGGATACGCCTCCCACGGAGAATCCTGGTCGGTCGCCCTCGCCCTGCGCCTGGGCGCCTTCGAGCTGCTCAGCGACGACGGCGACACCCCGATCCTCGTCCTCGACGACGTCTTCGCCGAACTCGACTCCTCTCGCCGCGCCGGTCTGGCCGCCCTGGCCTCGAAAGCCGAACAGATCATCGTCACCTGCGCGGTCGCCGGCGACCTGCCGCCCTCCCTCGACCACCACGCCCTGCACGTGCGCCTGGACCCCGAGCTCGGAACCGTCATCGACGAGGCCGACCATGAGTGAGCGCGAGGGCTCGTCTCCCGCGTCAAATCCGGACGGCGACAACGCGAGCCTCGACCCGGACAGCACGGACGGCCTCGGCCCCGAGGAAGACTCCGACGAGTTCGTCGTGCGCGCCCTCGAACGCGCCCAGCGCGTCGCCCGAAACCTGGGCTACACGCGCTCCACCCTGCCCTCCTGGGGACTCGACGAAACACGGCCACGCCGCAGCCTCGACGGCTCCAGCGAATACGCGGCCATCGAAACCGACGGGCTCGGCCGACTCGCCGCGGACGACGCCGATGGCGCCCAGGCGCGCGCCGCCGCCCGCGCCGCCGCCTACGGCCACGCGAACGGGGTGCCGGCCCCGGCCTCGTCCACCGACGAGGACCCCGAAGGCGACCTCGCCGCGCTGCGCCAAGCCCTGGAGGCTACCGGTGCCTCGTGGAGCCGCTCCCCCGGCATGGCCGCCATGCGCCCGCGCTACCGGCGGGCCAACTCCCTGGGGGCGATCCTCGCGCGCACGATCAAGGCCCGCGAGTGGGACACACCCACGAAAATGGGGTCCATTATCGCCTCGTGGAGCGCCATCGTCGGACCTCAGGTCGCCGAGCACGCGCGCATCGAGACCTTCGAGGGACACAAGCTCGTGGTGCGCACCGACTCCACCGCCTGGGCCAAACAGCTCCAGCTCCTCCTGCCCACGATCGAGCGACGCATCGCCGAGGAAGTCGGCTCCGGCGTCGTCGAACAGCTCGTCATCCTGGGGCCCGTCGCCCCCTCCTGGAAGAAGGGCCCCTACGTGGTACGAGGCCGGGGACCCCGGGCGGACTACGGGTAGACCCGGAAGGTGGCCCTTTTTACGGTCGGCCATCCTTTGCTAGGCTTCTTCACGTAGCCCTTCCAACGGAGGAACGACGAGGAGCGAGATGAGCAACATGCACAGACCGCCAACCCAGTATGGCCCTGGTCAGGGCGGGTACCAGCCGGTGCCACCGACCGGCGGATATCCGATGATGCACGGGGGCGGATACCCCTCGTACTACCTCGGACCACCCCCCATCATGACACCGCGCACGAGCGTACCCCTCGTCACACAGATCGTCGTCGTTACAATTACCGTCCTCTCAGTCATTCCACTCTTCGGCGCTGGAATGTATGCCGGGTTCACGTATCAATCGCCATGGCGACACATGGACTCGTCACAGGCTCAGTCCAACTCCGGGGAGTACACGCTGGACCTGTACGACAACACGCTCCACGTGACATGCAACAACTTCCGTCTCGGGCCCCTCGACGCAGATGGCGCCCAGACGCTCCTCGTCGATGTCACGGTCGTGAACAACACCGACGAGGACCGCAAGTTTCACGAGTACATTCCGGGACTGTCTCAAAAGGGAACCCCGTTGGGTTACGCCTATGTGACGACCAACATGGGCGCGCCAGCCGACTTTCATGACACGGTCGGCATCGACTCCGTCTCACCTGGCCAGAGCGTGACCGGCACGCTCGCCTTCAAGTACATATATGTGGGTGACTCCGTCACCTTCGGCTGGGACGGCGATGAGCTGTCTACGTGGACCTGGCAGCCGTCTAGTGCGGCGCGTGAACGATGAGTGAAGGACACATGATGGACAATCCGATGATGCCGCAAGGATCGAGCGGCTTGGGCAATACCGGAACCTACAAGCCGGTCACCCCCGAGTTAGCTCGCCAACTGAGGCGCAAAAACACGACAAAGCTTCTCGTTGGCGCCGCTGCTGTGCTCCTTCTTTTCTTCATCGGCGGATTCGCGTCGGGAATCTTTATCATCCGCTCAACGACGCAAGAACCTCCGGGCCTGGACCAATGTTCGACCGGCCAATATTCCCGGGATCTGCCCGACAACCTGGGGCACGTCACACTCGATTCCGCTGAGCGTGGCCCGGTCGACGACGACGGTGCGCAGACGCTGGTGCTGACATTCACCATCACGAACACGTCCGGAACGTCCAAATACCCCCACGAGTTTCAGCCCACCATGAGTCAGAAGGGAACCTATTTCGGTTCGGCTCGCTTCGAGGAGGAAGACAACGAGTCTGAGCGACAGAGTGATTCCGCCTCCAACGACATAATGAAGCCGGGAGAGATTCGGCAGGTCACGGTCGCCGTCAAGTACCTGTACCCGGACGAGCCAGTCGTGTTCAGGCAGTGGAGTAGGGCGAACATTACCGACGAATGGGTGTTGTGCCCCGCCTAAAGCAACGAGGAACACTCTGATACTATGGTGCGCATCACTATATTGCCCCTTGAGGGCGATGTGACAAAGGCGCTATCCTGTTCTGTTGACGTTCAATCGATCACATCCTGAGCCCCGCGCCCCTTATGACGACAGGGTCTCCGGGTTGATCGATAGGGCTCAATAGGCGCGGAAGCGCGCGCAAGGCACTGTTCGACAGATGGAAGTGTGTCAGCAGCACTCCACATTTCGGTCAGATTTTGCTACGCTTCCAAATGTCATCCCGCACACCAGTGCGATTTCTATGAGGAGTCACTATGAGTAACCCGTACGCTCCCGGGGGCCAGGATCCCTGGAACCAGGGAAATGGCCAGGGTGGTTTCCCTGGTTCGCAGCAGTCTTACGGCCAGGCTGACCCGAACGCATACGCGCAGGGCGGCTACGTGGACCAGACCCAGCAAATGTCCAATGGTTACATGGACCAGTACCCCGCTCAGTACGGGGCCGGCATGACGCCCGAGGAACCGAAGTCGAAGCTTCCGCTGATCATCGGCGGCATCGCGGGCGTCCTGGTACTCATCCTCGTCGCTGTGGGTCTCTACTTCTTTATGAGCAGTGAGGATGAGGAAGAGCCGGACGCTGACGACACCACCACCTCGGCCACCACGGACCCCAGCCCCAGCACCTCGGCTCCGGCTCCCAGCCCGAGCACCTCGGCTCCGGCTCCCAGCCCGAGCTCCGCGACTAGCAAGCCGACAACGGGTCCGACCGGCGTGCCGAACCCGAACAATGCCCACCAGAACGGCAGCTACTCCGTCGATCTGTCGTCGGGCGTGCACATGGAGATCACGAAGATCGAAAGGGCCCCGCCGATAAGGAAGGTTCCGACACCATCGTCGTTACCTACTCGATGACCAACAACTCCAATGAGGAGCAGTCCGACTTGTTCAACACCCCTTCTCTCAAGCAGAAGGGTATTGACATGCGCCCCGCCTACTACGCCAAGGGCAAGGAGCCCGCTGGCTACGACTCCTCCATCTTCGTGAATGTGCCCGTCGGCCAGACCAAGACCTTCCAGAAGGCCTACAAGCTCCCCTACCCCAACGAGGTTGTCACCTTCAAGACGACCGACTTTGACAACTGGGATGCAGACATCCCGGACTGGTACTGGCAGCCGTGATCGGCGCTGCAACGAGTGCCTGACACGAGTCCTTCGGCGCCCAAACGGACGCGCCGTTAGCTCACAGTCATCTCAGCGCCCATGAGCGCGACGGGGCCGCCCTCCCACCCGGGAGGGCGGCCCCGTGTCATGCACACACAGCAACAGCCGCAATGCGACTGATCACAGTCACTATTTCGTTGCAATCTCACAGTTTGTAAAGTAACCCTCCGGGTCTGTCAATCCCGGGTACAAGCCCCATTTTTGGTAGAATCTACAAGGTTAAACATCTATTTTTCGCGCAATGCGAGGGGAGCCACGTGGCTGACAACGAGAAGACCGCTGAAGGCGAGCAGTCCTACGGCGCATCGGACATCACCGTCCTCGAAGGCCTGGAAGCCGTACGCAAGCGCCCGGGCATGTACATCGGCTCGACCGGCGAACGCGGCCTGCACCACCTCGTCTACGAGGTCGTCGACAACTCCGTCGACGAGGCCCTGGCCGGCTACGCGGACCACATTGAGGTCACCATCCAGGCAGACGGCGGCATCAAGGTCGTCGACAACGGCCGCGGCATCCCCGTCGACGAGCACCCCACCGAGCACAAGCCCACCGTCGAGGTCGTCATGACGATCCTGCACGCCGGCGGCAAGTTCGGCGGCGGCGGCTACGCCGTCTCCGGCGGCCTACACGGCGTCGGCATCTCCGTCGTCAACGCCCTGTCTACCCGTGTCAACACCGAAATCCGCCGCCAGGGATACGTGTGGCGCATGTCGTTTGCCAACGGTGGCACGCCCATCACCCCCCTCGAACGCGGCGAAGCCACCGACGAAACCGGCACCACCCAGGTCTTCTACCCGGACCCCGAGATCTTCGAAACCGTCGAATTCGACTTCGAAACCCTGCGCCAGCGCTTCCAGCAGATGGCCTTCCTCAACAAGGGCCTGCGTATTACCCTGACCGACGAGCGCGAATTCGCCACCGACGAAGGCGACGAAATCGCCGGCGGCGAGGAGGCCTCGGACAAGAAGACCAAGGGTCACCGCACCGTCTCCTACCGCTACGAGCACGGCCTGCGCGACTACGTCGAATACCTCGACTCCGCGAAGAAGTCCGACACGATCAACAACGAGATCATCGACTTCGAAGCCGAAAACGACGAAGGCACCATGAGTGTCGAAATCGCCATGCAGTGGACCACCGCCTACTCCTCCTCCGTCCACACCTTCGCCAACACCATCAACACGACCGAAGGCGGCATGCACGAGGAAGGCTTCCGCACCGCGCTGACCTCCCTCGTCAACCGCTACGGCCGCGACAAGGGCATCATCCGCGACAAGGACGACAACCTCACCGGCGACGACGTGCGCGAAGGCCTGACCGCCGTCATCTCCATCAAGCTCACCGAGCCACAGTTCGAAGGCCAGACCAAAACCAAGCTCGGCAACACCGAAGCGCGAACCTTCGTTCAGCAGCAGGTCTACTCCAAGCTCACCGACTGGCTCGACGCCCACCCCGCCGACGCCAAGGCCATCATCAACAAGGGCCAGGCCGCCCAGGCCGCCCGCGTCGCCGCCCGCAAGGCCCGCGAGGCCACGCGCCGCAAGGGCGTCCTCGAATCCGCCTCCATGCCCGGCAAGCTGCGCGACTGCTCCTCGCGCACCCCCCTCCGAATGCGAAATCTTCATCGTCGAGGGCGACTCCGCAGGCGGCTCCGCCGTCGGCGGCCGCGACCCCGAACGCCAGGCCATCCTGCCCATCCGCGGCAAGATCCTCAACGTCGAAAAGGCGCGCCTGGACCGGGCCCTGTCCTCCGACACGATCCGCTCCCTCATCACCGCATTCGGCACCGGCATCGGCGAAGACTTCGACATCTCCAAGCTGCGCTACGGCAAGATCGTCATCATGGCCGACGCCGACGTCGACGGCCAGCACATCGCCACGCTGCTGCTCACCCTCCTCTTCCGCTACATGCGACCCCTCATCGAGGGCGGCCACACCTTCATCGCCATGCCCCCGCTGTACCGCATCAAGTGGACCAACGCCGAACACGAGTTCGCCTACTCCGACAAGGAACGCGACAAGCTCCTCGCCGCCGGCGCCGCCGTAAACCGCCGACTGCCCAAGGAAGGCGGCATCCAGCGCTACAAGGGCCTCGGCGAAATGAACGACCACGAACTGTGGGAGACCACCATGGATCCGGAGCGCCGCATCCTCAAACAGGTCACCCTCGACGAGGCCGCAGACGCCGACGAAACCTTCACGATCCTCATGGGCGACGACGTCGACCGACGCCGCACGTTCATCCAGCGCAACGCCACCGACGTGCGCTTCCTCGACATCTGAGACACCCCACGACCAGCCCAGCCCAGGCCTCGTCCCGGGCAGCGGGCCTGATCGAGCAGACACAACGTAAGGAACACTCGTGAGCGACGAGCCCACTACCGACGCGCGGCACATCTCGGACACCGAGCGCATCCGCCAGGTCGACCTGCAAAAAGAAATGCAGCGCTCCTACCTCGACTACGCGATGAGCGTCATCGTCGGGCGCGCCCTGCCCGACGTGCGCGACGGCCTCAAGCCCGTCCACCGCCGCGTCCTGTACGCCATGTACGACGGCGGCTACCGTCCCACCTCCTCCTTCTCCAAGTCCTCCCGCGTCGTCGGCGAGGTCATGGGTAACTACCACCCCCACGGCGACGCCGCGATCTACGACGCCCTCGCGCGCCTTGTGCAGCCCTGGTCGCTGCGCTACCCCCTCGTCGCCGGCCAGGGTAACTTCGGCACCCCCGGCAACCTGGGCCCCGCCGCCCCCCGTTACACCGAGTGCAAGATGGCACCCCTGGCCATGGAAATGGTCCGCGACATCGACGAAGAATGCGTCGATTTCCAGGACAACTACGACGGCCGCAACCAGGAACCCACCATCCTGCCCGCGCGCTTCCCCAACCTCCTGGCCAACGGCTCCGAAGGCATCGCCGTCGGCATGGCCACGCGCATCCCGCCGCACAACTTGCGCGAACTCGCGCGCGGCGTCCAGTGGGCGCTCGACAACCCCGAGGCCTCGCGCGAAGAACTCCTCGAAGCACTCCTCAAGCTGATCCCCGGCCCCGACTTCCCCACCGGCGCCACCATCCTGGGCCACAAAGGCATCGAAGACGCCTACCGCACCGGCCGCGGCTCCATCACCCAGCGCGCCGTCGTTAACGTTGAGGAAATCCAGGGTCGCCAGTGCCTCGTTGTCACCGAGCTGCCCTACCAGGTCAACCCCGACAACCTCGCCGACAAGATCGCCCAGCTCGTGCGCGACGGAGCAATCGGCGGCATCGCCGACATCCGCGACGAAACCTCGGGCCGAACCGGCCAGCGCCTCGTCATCGTCCTCAAGCGTGACGCCGTCGCCAAGGTCGTCCTCAACAACCTCTACAAGCGCACCAGCCTGCAGGAGAACTTCTCCGCCAACATGCTCGCGCTCGTCGACGGCGTGCCCCGCACCCTGTCCATCGACGGCTTCGTCCGCCACTGGATCAGCCATCAGATGGACGTCATCGTGCGCCGCACGAAGTTCCGCCTGCGCAAGGCCCTCGAACGCCTGCACATCCTCGAAGGCTACCTCAAGGCCCTCGATGCCCTTGACGAGGTCATCGCCCTCATCCGCCGCTCCCCCACCGTCGACGAGGCCCGCGCCGGGCTGATCGAACTACTCGACGTGGACGCCATCCAAGCCGACGCGATCCTGGCCCTCCAGCTGCGCCGCCTGGCAGCCCTCGAGCGTCAAAAGATCATGGACGAGTACGCCGAACTCAAGGCCCGCGTCGACGACCTCAACGACATCCTCGCCAAGCCCGAGCGCCAGCGCGCCATCATCTCTGCCGAACTGTCCGAGATCGTCGACAAGTTCGGCGACGAGCGCCGCACCCGCATCCTCCCCTTCGACGGGGAAATGTCGATGGAAGACCTCATCCCCGAAGAAGACGTCGTCGTCACCATCACCCGCGACGGCTTCGCCAAGCGCACCCGCACCGACAACTACCGCTCGCAAAAGCGCGGCGGCAAGGGCGTGCGCGGCACCCAGCTGCGCGGCGACGACGTGGTCGAACACTTCTTCGTCACAACCACACACAACTGGCTGCTCTTCTTCACCAACCTCGGCCGCGTCTACCGCGCCAAGGCCTACGAAATCCCCGAAGGCGGCCGCGACGCCAAGGGCCAGCACGTCGCCAACCTCCTGGCATTCCAGCCCGACGAGCACATCGCGCAGGTCCTCGCGATCCGCACCTACGAGGACGCGGACTTCCTTGTCCTGGCAACCAAGCGAGGCCTCGTCAAGAAGACACCGCTCAGCCTGTACAATTCGCCCCGCTCCGGCGGCATCATCGCCATCAACCTGCGCGAAGACGAAGACGGCAAGCCCGACGAGCTCGTCTCCGCACAGATCATCATGGCCGACGAGGACCTCATCCTCGTCTCCCGCGACGGCCAGGCCGTGCGCTTCACCGCCACCGACGAGCAGCTGCGCTCCATGGGCCGCTCCACCTCCGGCGTGCGCGGCATGAAGTTCCGCGGCGACGACGAACTCCTCAGCATGGAAGTCCCACACGAAGGTACCGACCTGCTCATCGTCACCGACTCCGGCTACGCCAAGCGCACCCCCGTCGAGGAATACCCGACCAAGTCGCGCGGCACCCTCGGAGTGCGCGTCGGCAAACTCGTCGACGAACGCGGCGGCCTCGTCGGCGCCCTCGTCGTGCGCCCCGATGAAGACGTCATGGTCATCACCTCCTCCGGCAAGCTCGTCCAGGTCAACGCCTCCGACGTGCGACCCACCGCCCGCAACACCATGGGCGTCATCTTCGCCCGCCCCGACGAAGGCGACCGCATCATCGCGATCACCCGCAACCCCGAATCCGGCGACGACGAAGAATCCGAGACGCCCGAGGCCGACTCCCCCTCCGGTGAGGACTCCCCCTCCGGTGAGGATTCACCCACCGAAGGCGGCGCAGGGGTCAACACCCCCGAGAAGTGAACAATGATCACGGGACGAGGGTCGGCCTCGTCCCGTGATCAACATTCCAAAGCGGCGCGGACTGTGCGCCGGGGCCCAGCGATGCGGTAGCCTGGCCTGTAGGAAGTGCGACCTGGAAGGAATCCCATGAGCGACCACGTCACGAGCGCCCGCACAGACGCTCCCCGCCGAGTAGACCTGGCGATCGCGCGTATCGACGCGTGGACCGTCATGAAGGTGTCTTTCCTTCTGTCCGTCGCCCTGGGAATCGCAATGGTCGTCGCCACGATTGTCCTGTGGCTCATGGTCGACGCCATGCACGTCTTCAGCCAGATTGAGGAATTCCTCAAGACCATGGGCGCCGGCCGCTACGCCGACCTGCTGGACTACGCCCGCCTGCCGCGCGTCATCTCCTACGCGACCATCGTCGCGGTCATCAACGTCATTCTGCTCACCGCCCTGTCGACGCTGGGAGCCATGCTCTACAACGTCGTCGCCTCGCTGGTGGGCGGCATCAAGGTGTCCCTCATGGACGAGTGAGGGCACTCGCGCAAGGGGTCGGCTCACGCCGGCCCCTTTTGCTATACCCGCGCGGTGTCCCACCTGCGCGTGGTTACGCGGTTGCGTCCCCGTGTGGTGGCTTGGGTTTGCTGTGGTGGCTTGTGTCTGCTGTGGTGGCTGGTGGTATGTCTCTGGTGTTGGTGTTGGTGTTGGTGTGGTGTGGGTCGTCTTCGTTGGTGGCTTGGGGGGAATTGCTACCATAGGCGCTGCGTTGCGGCGTGTCGCCGGCGTGTCGGGGGTCTATGGTCGCAAAACCCCCCGAGTGGTTGCTCGGAAGGGCCAGCGTCGCGTGCTCTTTCGGTGGCTGTGTTGGTCGTGTTCGGCTTGTCTTCGTGTGTTTGTCGTGGTGGTGTGGTTTGTCTTCGTTGGTGGCTTGGGGGGAATTACTACCATAGGCGCTGCGTTGCGGCGTGTCGCCGGCGTGTCGGTGGTCTATGGTCGCAAAACCCCCCGTGGTTGCTTGGATGGGCTAGCGTCGTGTGCTCTTTCGGTGGCTGTGTTGGTCGTGTTCGGCTTGTCTTCGTGTGTTTGTTGTGGTGGTGTGGCTTGTGTTCGTTGGTGGCTTGGGGGGAATTGCTACCATAGGCGCTGCTTTGCGGCGTGTCGCCGGCGTGTCGGGGGTCTATGGTCGCAAAACCCCCCGAGTGGTTGCTTGGAAGGGCCAGCGTCGCGGGCCCTTTAGGTGGCGGTGTGGACGGCGTGCCCGGGCTGCCACTTGTGGGGTTAACGTGCGCAGTGGAGGGGCTCGTGCTGCCACCTGACACGCCCAGCGACCATCTGCGATGCCCAGGCCGCCAGGTCCGGTCTGGGCGTCCGACAGGAGCGGAGCTCCCACCACTCACACCACTCCCAGCGTCCCCAGAACCCCGAGTGGGTCAGGATGTCTCTGAGAACACTCGAGGGCCCCTAGCGTGTGCGTCCCAAAACCCGACAGGGGCAGGAAAGGGCCCGTCAGTGGCCTGGGGCGACGCGGATGGGCCTCAGACGCAGCATGAGGCTCACAAGCCCTCCGAGGGCCGCTCCCGAGCGCGACGGCGTCCGATCGTCCCGCGCCAGTTCGTCCCCGTCGATCAGCCACGTGTAGGGGTTGTGGCTCAGGGGCCCAGGCCACAGCGACGCGATGATGGAGGCACCTGTGGGCAGAGGAAACAGGGGGCTCACCCAGGACTCGGCCGGCGTGTAGACGCTGGAGAGCGGCGCGATACCGGAAAAGAAACCGTCGTCAATCACGGATTCTGGGAAGCCGACCGGATCGAGAGAATACACATGATCAAGCGTCGGCACGCGGGTCGCGGCGGCCGCATACAGCGCCAGGTTCCCGCCCTTGGAATGGCCGATGACGGTGACGGGCCCGGGGGCGCGCCCCGCCGCGTAGCGCAGGTAACGCGCCGCCCACAGCTGGGCGATTGTCGGGAAATCGAGGCCGAACTGTGCGTCCTCGGCCCATCCGACCGCGGTGCCGTCGGTCCCGCGGAAGACCACGTAGGTCGCCCCGGCCTCGTCGATGAAGGTGACCGCGCCGAACTGCGCGAGCGGCTGCACCCCAATCCTCGTGACGGCGTCGCGCACGCGCAGGCTCCGGAAACGTGGACTTCCCCCCGGCCGCGCGCAGCAGGGAACGCAGGAGCGCGCAGTTATGGTCGGTGACCATCGCTCGGTCGTAGAGGGCGCGAATGGACGAGGCCTGGGCGACCTCGTGAAGGAGGCATCCGTTGGGTGATCGCGGTCCGGCGAGGGCGTGAAAGTCCACGTAGGTCAGTGTCGCGAGGGCGAGCGCGTCGGCGGGGGAGAGGGCGGAACGCAGGGGCGTCGTGGCGCCGCGAACGTAGTCGATAATCGTGGTCACGAGGCTTCTCTTTTCTGCTCCGCGCGTCGTTGCAACGGGTGCGTGTCGGACGTCACCAAGTCTCGATTTTGCCGGAGGGCCCGGTGCTGTGTACTATATCCGAGTGTCCGCAAGGGTGCCGGTTGGGCCTATAGCTCAGTAGGTTAGAGCGCAGTCCTGATAAGACTGAGGTCGGTGGTTCGAGCCCACCTAGGCCCACCATCCGCAGGCTAGTATGAGCGGAGGATCATCATGAAGAAGTTGGTCACTTGTTGTGTGGCTGTCGGATCCGTCGTGGCCGTTGGTATCGTCGTTCGACAAATTCTCTTTGATCTCTCGGATAATGCCGACCTGTGGACGTCCGTCACGGACGCCGTGGAGGACTGAGATTCTCCCACGGGGCTATGGCGCAATTGGTAGCGCACCTGCTTTGCAAGCAGGGGGTTACGGGTTCGAGTCCCGTTAGCTCCACGTTTCACCCGCAACCTCATGGTTGCGGGGGTTAAGGGTCAAAAATGTGTGTCTGGCTCGGCGTGTCGCGGGGGTTAGATTTGGCCTTTTTGAATGCCGATTGAGTGGGTGTAGTCGGTGTCGATAGCGTTGTCGTAGAGGGCTGGGCGTCCTGTTTCGTGGTCGGCTTGGTTCTCGGTTTGGGTCAGGGTGGATACTTTGGCGAGTTGGCCCTGGCCCCAGTCGGACTGCCTGGCGATTCGTACTGGATCGTCAGGCAGTTCCGTTTTTAAGTAGAGCCACCAATCCAGCATGCGGCGTTGTCGTTCGCCTGATCTGCCGCGGTGGGTTCTGGCGAGCAGTTTGAGCTGGGCGTTGATGCCGCCTTCTAAGCTGTTGGTGGTGGATTTGATCCGCTCGGGCGCAAGGACTCCTGCTGGCGGGTTGAGGTAGACAAACAGCATCTCGGACCGCCAAAGATGGTTGAGGCTGTTGTAGGCCTTGCGCACGTTGTGGTGGGTCCACACGCGGGTCCATGCACCTGTTTTGGGGTCTTTGATCATGGTTTTCTCGTTCATCCATTCCCGGTAGATCGTTGAAAACTCGTGCAGTTGCACACCCCACGCGGCGGCTTCATCCAGTGTGGTGATCCGGGTCAGTTTCAGCGCAAGTCGGTAGATGGTGCGCCCGGCATCGGTGCGTGGGTTGGTGGTGGTGTAGCGGCGGACCACGCGTTGGGCGTGGACGAGGCAGCGTTGAATTTTCGTAGTCGGCCAGCACTTTTTGATTGCGCTGTATGCGCCTTGGCCGCCGTCGATGACGGCGATGAGTGGGGCTTCGATGCGTTCAAGCAGCAGTTGGTAGTCGCGGGTGGTTTCGTGTTTGCACCAGTGCCAGGCGATCACGTGGTCGATGGTCGCCGCGACGATCAGGCAGCCACCGGCGGTGTAGGTGCCATCGAGAAATACCTGGTCGTAGATCCGCTTGTGGTGGCCGGCGGTGGGGTCAGGCACATCAACGAGCCAGCACCACTTGAAGCGCCGCTTCATGGTGGCGCGGCTAACACCGTTTCGTTTGGCTAGGTCGTCGAGTGATATTGCGGTGGTGCAATGCTCGATGAACTGGGTGAACACTGCCGCGTTGGTGATGTCGTTTCGACGTTTGACGCTGGAGGCGCCGCATTGTTTGCAGCGCCATCTGGTGGTGCCTTTGCTGGTGGTGCCGTTGCGTTTCATTTCACCGCCGCAGTGGCAGCGTGGTTGGTTCTTCGACATTGCGACACCACACCACGCCGCGCATAGCACATCACGGCTGCCACACCGAGGATTTCCCGTCGGGGGCTAGATATATGCTTCCGGAGCATATACTTTCCGGAAACCTACAGGTCAATCCGTGAAAATCCGCGATTCCGGACACACATTTTGACCCTTAACCCGTTGCGGGTTTTTGTCGTTTGTGAGCTTGCACAATTTCTGCGGGTTACTGGCGAGGGTACTCACAGACGTGACCCACGCATTAATGTGTCCGACCAGCTGGTCATCACTGTGGATTATCCGAGCCGCGTGTGTGTGAGCGTGGGATTGGCGATCTTGAGCTGCTATTGCGTCATTAGTTATCCACAGAAATGTCCACAGTTGTGAATAAACCTTGTGGATGGTCGTTTCACAAAATTGGTTAAAAAAACGAAATCTGACCTAGCAAACCTCAGTTTACGGCCGAATTCGCGATGGTTACAGCCTTTTCACACTTGCTGCAAAACCGCTAAAATTGGCCTGTTTCATCCCTATACCCGCAGACCAGGAGAAGGCTGTGCACATCAATCACACGTGGTCAAGGGCCACACGGCCAGCCCAGATGCTTGCCATGCTCGTAACAACGGCTCTCGTCATTCTCGGCATCACCTCGCTGCCCACCTTCGCGGCAGCCCCGACCCTCAAGCTGGCGATCAACGCCGACGAGGACTCCTACCTGTCGGGCGTCGAGCAGCGCTACGTTGTTGAGTTTTCGTGCGCCTCCACCACAGAGGACTGCCTGGACTCGGTCGTGACCATCTCGCTGCCGCACACGATCACTCCTGACGGCAACTCCAACCCCGACTCGGCCCCCGACGGCGTCAACGCCACCGCGACCACGGGTAACAAGGTCGTCACGCCCGAGATCAAGCGCCCCACAGCCACGACCGATGGCCTCGTCACCTACAACCTCGGGACCGTCGCCGCCGGCACCTCCTTCCAGACCGTCCTGACCTTCACCGCTCCCCGAGGCCTTACCCCGGGCGGCTCCACGGTCACCCCGGTCGCCACCTTCACCTCGGGCGAGACCAGCGTCACGGCTCAGGACACCGTCACGATCAAGTCCGAGCCCACGCCCCTCCTGTCCAAGACCGGACCCGTCGCGACCCCCAAGAACGTCGACGTGACCTACCAGATCACCCCCAAGTACGACACGACCGTCGACGGCCTCAACGGCAAGACCAACATGACGAACGTCGTCGTCACCGACCCGCTCCCGCAGTGCGCGACGTACGTGTCCTCCTCGGCATCGGGCAACACCATCACGAACACCGCGGCCACCGTCCCCAGCTCCTACGACGCCGCAACCCACACCGTCACCTGGAACATCGGCGAGGTCAGCCCCGCCTTCATGAACGTCGTCCTGTCCGTCACCGTCCACTACGACGACACCTGCGCCGACGACACGGTCACCAACACCGCCAAGCTCACCGGCAACGAGAAGCACAACGAGACCAAGACGGTCACCGCGAACGCCTCGTTCACGCACCACTTCGACAACGAAATCCGCTACGGTGGCGGCTTCAACAAGCGCGCCATGAGCCAGTTCGAGCGCGGCAAGCAGGCAACTGGCTCTACAGCTACTCCAACACCTCCAACGTCCCCGTCGTCATGGAGTACACCGACTACATGACCTGTGGCCTGGTCTCGCCGACCGATGGCTCCAAGGACTGCTCTCAGCCCCTCATGCGCGTCCACACGATCGATACCCAGACGACGACGCCCATCGATATCACCTACTGGACCAACAAGGGCACCACGGGCACGCAGACCGTCTACCGCGGCAAGGCCTTCGATTTCTCCTCCTTCGCCGCCGACGAGTACCTGACCGTCTTCCACTACAAGCAGACGATCCCCGCCGGTGAGTCCTCCATCCTCAACGTCGCCGGCCCGGTCGGCGCGGGCACGCCAACCACCGAGGACGGCGTCACCTACGTGGACGTCGACAAGAATGCCGCCGCCTGGAAAGCTGGCAAGTCCGACCAGTGGGTGCGCATCCAGAACTGCGTCACCGACTGGTCCATGAAGTCCCTCGACGGTACCAAGTCGATCACCATCCCCGAGGACGACTACTGTGACGTCCTCACCCTGGGCACCGCGCTACCCAAGTACTACAACGCCAAATCCACGATCAAGGGCAACCTGGCGTCCCCCGGCTCCGAGGTCACCTTCAGCGTCACCGCGAACAACACCTCGACCATCGTTGACTCCCAGCCCGTCATCTCCGACCTGCTGCCCTGCGGCATGACCTTCGTCGAGGATTCCGTCACCGGCGGCCCCTCCGGCAAGGACAAGACCGTCACCGTCCGCGACGTCACCGATGCCACCGGCTGCACCCGCCAGCTCGTTCAGGTCACCTGGCCCGGCTACCAAACCAAGGGTGGCACCACCATCCAGCTGCGCGGCAAGGTCGGCCCCTCCATGAGCGCCGGCACGCACAAGAACGAGGCCTACATCTCCGCGGCCGAACCCGAGTACGCGCTGACCTCCAAGAAGACCACCATCTGCTTCTACGGCTCCACCGACGACGCTTACGACGTCAACGGCGACGGCAACACCGCCGACCAGGTGTGCCCCGTCTCCTCGACCTTCACGGTCTCCGAGCAGGCAGGCGCGGACGTCGTCCTCGAGGGCCTGGGCTCCGTGCCCGGCTCCGTCTACAAGAAGTACACCGACGGCCCCTCCGTCATCCGCCAGAGTGAAAACGGCCAGTTCCGCATCACCCCCACCAACTCCGGTAACGCGGACCTGTCCGACATGACCCTGTACGGTATCCTGCCCCACGTCGGAGACACCTCCGTCCAGGGCGGTGCCGACCGTGGCTCCGAGTGGGAGCCCATCATGACCGGCCCCATCCAGATCGGAGCCGGCTCGGGCATCGACGCATCACAGGTCACCATTGAGTACTCCACCTCGACCAACCCCTGCCGCGGTGAGGTCATCAACCAGGGCGACGCCATGGCCGCCGCCCCCGCAGGATGCGACAACAACTGGACCGCCACCCCGGCCTCGTGGGCGGACGTGAAGTCCTACCGCGTCTACATCAACGGACACGCCACCCCCATCAAGGCCGGCGCCTCCATCCCGCTGATCGTGCCCATCAAGGCGCCCGACAACGCCACCGGCATCGCCTACGAATCCGTCGCGATCGCCGCCACCCAGGCCTCGAACAACCGAGCCATCCTGCCGACCGAGCCCATCAAGGTCGCCCTGGTCGTCGCGCTCGACGTGGCCCTGAACAAGACCGTCGTCTCCGACGCTGACAACCTCGCGCCCGGCGACACCGTCACCTTCCGCATCGACGCCGGCAACACCGGCCAGGGTAAGGCCCCCGACGTCAAGGTCGCCGAAGCCTTCCCCGCCGGCACCACCTTCGTGTCCGCCGAGACGCACAAGTGCGCCTCCGGCTACACCTCCGGGCTGCCCGGCGAATGTCAGGGCACCGACCCCGCCGGCACCTTCGACGGCACCACCTGGAAGATCGGCGACCTCCTCGCCGGCCAGTACGCCTCGCTGTTCGTCACCGTCAAGCTCGACGAGGGCACCGACGGCAAGACGCTCAACAACACGGCGTCCTTCGTGAACCCGCCCGAGTACGATCAGAACCCGGACAACAACTCCGCCAAGGCCTCGATCACCGTCAAGCACCGCCTGGCCGGCAAGGTGTACTACGACGCCAACGACTCCTCCTCCTACGACAACGGCGAAGAACCCTTCAAGGACATCACCGTCGAACTGCTCGGCGCTGACGGTAATGTCGTCGCCACCACCACAACCGACGCAGACGGCAACTACTCCTTCACGCGCCTGCCCGCCGGCGACTACACCGTCAAGGTCACCAAGGCCGGCGCAATCGCCAACCTCGACCAGACCGAGGACCCGGACTCCACGAAGGACAACACCTCCGGGACCGTCACCCTGAACGCGGACAACCCCGTCCAGGAGAACATCAACTTCGGCTACGTCAAGAAGCACGCGATCTCCGGCAACGTCTACCTCGACCAGAACCGCGATAAGACGAAGAACACGGGCGACCTGCCCCAGGGTGGCGTCACCGTGAAGCTGGTTGACGCCTCCGGCGCCGTCGTGGCCACCACGACGACCGACACGGACGGCAACTACTCCTTCACCGGCCTCGGCGACGGCACCTACACGGTCGCCGTCGACAAGACCGGCCCGCTGGCCTCCACCGAACAGACCGAGGACCCCTCGGGTAACGCCGACTCGCGCTCGCAGGCCATCACCTTCACGCGCAACGACCCGGACGTTACCAACGTCAACTTCGGATACGCCGAGGACTACACGGTCTCCGGCACCGTCTACTACGACAAGGACCGCTCCGAGACCCTCAACGACGGTGAGCCCGGATTCGACGGCATCACCGTCAACCTCCTCGACGAGGCCGGGGCAACGGTCGCGACAACCACGACCAAGGCGGACGGCACGTACTCCTTCGCCAAGCTGCCCGCCGGCAAGTACACCGTCAAGGTGGAGCCCTCCGACCTGCTCAAGAAGCTTGAGCAGACCGAGGACCCTGACGGCACCAAGGACCACACCTCCGGCGTGGTCCAGGTCAACCACGACAACCCCTCCGTGACCAACGTGAACTTCGGCTACGCCACGAACTACACGATCAAGGGCACCATCTACCGCGACGCCGACCGCTCTGAGTCCCTCGAGGACGGCGAGAAGCTCTACGAGGGCGTGACCGTTGACCTCCTCGACGCCTCCGGTAACGTCGTGGCCACCACGACCACCGACGCTCACGGCGCCTACGCCTTCACCAACCTGGAGGAAGGTACCTACAAGGTCCGCGTGCGCCAGGAAGGCCCCATCGCCGACCTCGTCCAGACCGAGGACCCCGACGCCACCAAGGACAACGTCTCCGGTGACATCACCCTCGAGCTGAACAACCCGATCAAGGAGAACGTCAACTTCGGGTACATCTCGGACAACTCGATCGCTGGCACCGTCTACCGCGACGACAACCGCTCCGGCGCTCTGAACCCCGGCGAGAAGGGTTACCCCGAGCAGACGGTGCAGCTCCTTGACAAGGACGGCGCGGTCATCGCGACCACCAAGACCGACGCCAACGGCAACTACTCCTTCGACAACCTGCCCGACGGCACCTACTCCGTCAAGGTCGTCAAGGACGGAGCCCTCACCGACCTCGAGCAGACGGGCGACCCCGACTCGACGCTGGATAACGCGTCCGAGCCGATCACCCTGAACGAGGCCAACCCGACCAAGAAGAACGTCGACTTCGGCTACGTGCCCGACTACTTCATCACGGGCACGATCTACCGTGACGGCAACCGCTCCGGCGCTCTGGACAGCGACGAGAAGCTCTACGAGGGCGTCACCGTGCAGCTGCGCGACAAGGACGGTAACGTCGTCGCCACCACCACGACTGACGCCGACGGCACCTACTCCTTCGACAAGCTCCCCGCGGGCACCTACTCCGTCACGGTCGTTCAGGATGGCCCCATCGCCTCCCTCGAGCAGACCGGCGACCCGGACGCCACGAAGGACAACGCCTCCGAGCCCATCACGCTGAACAACGACAACCCGTCCAAGACGGACATCAACTTCGGCTACGTGAACAACAACTCCCTGTCGGGCACCGTCTACCGCGATGACTCGCGCAACGAGGAGCAGGACGGCACCGAGCCTGGATACTCCGGCGTGACGGTCCAGCTCCTCGACAAGGACGGCACCGTCGTTGGTACCACGACGACCGACAAGGACGGTCGCTACTCCTTCGAGCACCTGCCCGACGGCACCTACTCCGTCACGGTCGTCAAGGACGGCGAACTCACCGACACCGAGCAGACCGAAGACCCGGACGCCACGAAGGATGGCGCCTCCGAACCCGTGACCCTGGGCGAGGACAACCCGTCCAAGGATGGGATCAACTTCGGATACGTGCCCGACTACTCCATCCACGGCCTCGTCTACCGAGACGGTGACCGCTCCGAGTCGCACGGCACCGGCGAGAAGGGCTACGCCAACCAGACCGTGCAGCTGCGCGACAAGGACGGCAAGGTCGTCGCGACCGCCACGACGGACCAGGACGGCGCGTACTCCTTCACCAAGCTGCCCGCCGGCGACTACACCGTCACGGTTGTCAAGGACGGGGCCCTCACCGACCTCGATCAGACCGAGGACCCGGACGGTACCAAGGACTCCGTCTCCGGCGTCATCTCGCTGAGCAATGACCACCGCACCGAAACGGACGTTAACTTCGGCTACATCGCCAACAACTCCATCAACGGCACCATCTACCGCGACGGTGACCGCGATGGAAAGAAGGGCGATACCGAAGGACGCTACTCCGGCGTGACGGTCCAGCTCCTCGACAAGGACGGTAAGGTCATCGCCACCACGACGACCGACAAGGACGGCAAGTACTCCTTCGAGCACCTGCCCGACGGCACCTACTCGGTCAAGGTCGTCAAGGATGGCCCCATCGCGGGAGCCGACCAGACCGGCGATCCGGACACGACGCTTGACAACGCGTCTAAGCCGATCACCCTCGACGAGAAGAATCCCACCAAGAGTGACGTCGACTTCGGCTACGTCCCCAACAACACGATCACCGGCACCGTCTACCGCGACGACAACCGCGACAAGACGATCAACGGTGACGAGCCCGGCCTCGAGCGCGTCAGCGTCCAGCTCCTGGACGAGGACGGCACGGTCCTGCAGACGCTCGACACCGCCGCCGACGGCTCGTACGCCTTCCAGCACCTCAAGGACGGCAAGTACACCGTCAAGGTCGTGCGCTCCTCGTCCATCAAGGACTACGACCAGACCGAGGACCCCGACGACACCGTCGACGACACCTCCGCGCCGTACACGATGGGCCCGGACCACTCCCTGCAGGAGAATGTCAACTTCGGCTACGTGCCCGACTACTCGATCGCGGGCCGCGTCTACCGCGACTCCGACAAGTCCGGCTCCTACACCGACGGTGAAGAGACGTTCTCCGGCGTGACGGTCGACCTGCTCGACAAGGACGGTCACGTCGTCGCCACCGTGACGACCGACGCTGACGGCAACTACTCCTTCGAGAAGCTGCCCGCCGGAACCTACCGCGTCAAGGTCCACACCGACGGAGACCTGGCCGGCCTCGACCAGACCGAGGACCCGGACGGCATTGCCGACTCCATGTCCGGCGAGATCATGGTCGGCTTCGACAACCAGGTGGTCACCGGCGTGAACTTCGGTTACGTCGCGCCCGACGCCCCGGCCACCCCGGCGCCCGGCGTCGGCCAGCGCGTCGCCCGAGGCCTGGCACGCACCGGCTTCGACGGCATGGTCGGCGCAGCCGGTCTGGGAGCCGCGGCCGTTGGCGGCCTCTTCCTGTGGGTGCGCCGCCGTCGCCAGGGCTGAGCCTGGTTCAGCCTGAGCCTCGACGAGGCCGTGGCTGAGTCACGGGGGTGGGTACTTCGGTGCCCACCCCCTTTGGCCTACCTGGGCGCCTGCGCGGACCGTAGGTACGCTCACCGCGCGCGCCGTCAACGGCGTGCCCACCCCGCGTGCCTGCGCGGACCTCGCGTCCTCCGGCCTACCGCTATTGTGCCCTGTGTCCGGGTACTACGTGGATAGGTTGTGTGTATCCGGATAGGTTATGCGGATGCGGATAGGTTAGTAAGCTATCCGGATGTTCGTTGCCTATCCAGATGTTCGTTGCCTATCCGGATATCCGCTCGTGTTGGGTGCTTCCGAGCCCTCCGGCGCCCTTCAGCCTGGAGGGGTGGTTTTCAGACTGTTGGAGGGGGCTGAGTTTTTCAGATCGTTGGACGGGGCTGAGTTTTTTAGACCGTCTGTTGTAGGAGAGTTGTTCTGAGTAGTCCTGGCCGCTTGTGTCCGAGACTTTCATGGTTCCCCAACAATGTCGCACGTAATTCCCCTGCGACTCTTTCCAATTTTGAAATTGGCCCCTTGCAATTCCAACGTTTGTGAGCGTCGTCGAATACTGACCGAGGGAAATTACGTGCGAGATTTGGGGGAGAGGGGAGGAGGCGTACGCGGGCGGGAGTCCGCGCAGCCCAACAGCGCACGCAACGCACGCAACGCACACAGCCCCTCAGCGCACGCAGCCCCTCAGCGCACACAGAAGCGCCCGGGGCCGCGGCCCCGGGCGCCCCGGCAGTAACAAGTCCTATCGGTTCCAGCGCAGCGCGTTGGGTCGCAACATGAAGGGCGAGAGAATCAGCGTCGAGCCCAGGCCCACGCTGAAGCCGCCAATCACGTCGGTCACCCAGTGGACGCCCAGGTACAGGCGCGTCACGCAGATAAACACGATGAACGCAACGGCAGCAACCCACAGCAGGTGGCGGATACGGCGCCCGAAACGCGTCATCGTCAGCACCATAACGAGCGACACTACCAGGGCGGTGACCGCGGTCGCATGGCCCGAGGGGAAGGAGTAGCCGTCCTCGGTGATCAGACGGTAGGCCTCTTCGGGGCGGGGGCGCTCAAAAACGTGCTTGATGATGAAGCTGTTCGCGGCCGAGAACGCGACGGAGCACAGGATGTACAGCGCGTGCATGACCTTCTTAATGAACCACCAGACGGCGGCCGCGACGAGGAATGCCAGCACGACGGCGCGCTTGGGGTCGAACAGCCAGGACGCGGCCGTCATGAAGGTGTTCAACGCGGGCGAGCGCGACTCGATGAAGTCGGACCATACGGCGGTGTCGATCGGCAGCGGATTCGTGATGAAACCGCCGACGATGGCCACCGCCACGATGAGAGAGGCCCCGACGATGACGGGAGGTGACAGGAGTCGACGAACAAACATATTGAAATCCTACCGCAGTGTCAGTCGTTCGCGCCGTACTCGTACACCCACCGGCCAGCGCGGCGGGAAAAGCGCGAATGTTCCCGCATCTGGCCGCTCTCACCCGTCAGCGCATCGCGCCAGGACGCCACAAACGTGACGGTTCCCTCCTCGTCGGAAGGCCCCCCGGCCTCGGCCCCCAGGATCGTCAGGCCCGTCCACTGCGTCCCCTCCACCCAGTACGGGGGAGCGGGACGCGTGCGCGGATGCCACGTACGGAACAGGTAATCCTCGTCGCGCAGGGCGAACGCCGTGTAGCGCGAGCGCATGAGCGCCTCGGCCGTGGGCGCGGCCTCGCCGTCCAGGTAGCGCCCGCAGCACTGCGCGAGCAGCGCCCCCGACCCGCACGGGCATGTACGAGGCCGGGGCGCGCCAGCGCTCGCAGCGCCGGGGGCAGCGGGGGAGGAGGTCACGCCTGGTCGCCCAGGGAGGCCAGCCAACGCTCGGCGTCCAGGGCCGCGCGGCAGCCCGACCCGGCGGCCGTGATGGCCTGGCGGTACGTGTGGTCCACGGCGTCGCCGCACGCGAACACGCCCGCGACGGACGTGCGCGTGGACGGCTCCTCCACGCGGATATAGCCGGCCTCGTCGAGGGCGACCTGGTCGCGCAGGAAGCCCGTGCGCGGCAGGTGGCCGATCGCGACAAAGACGCCGTCCACGGCGATCTCACGGGTCGAGCCGTCCACGGTGGAGGCCAGGCGCAGGCCCGTCACGGCCTCGTCGCCCAGGACCTCGGAGACGGTGGCGTTCCACTCGAAGGAGATCTTCGGGTTGTTCAGAGCACGCTCGGCCATGACGCGCGAGGCGCGCAGGGCGTCGCGGCGGTGCACGACGACGACCTCGGACGCGAAGTTCGTCAGGAAGGTGGCCTCCTCCATCGCGGAGTCGCCGCCGCCGATGACGGCCAGGCGACGATCCTTGAAGAAGAAGCCGTCGCAGGTCGCGCAGTAGGAGACGCCGCGGCCGGAGAACTTGTCCTCGCCGGGCACGTTCATGTGACGGTACTCCGAGCCGGTGGCCAGGATGACGGCGCGCGCGTAGAAGACCTCGTCCTCGGTCGCAACCGCCTTCACGTCAGCCTCAAGGTTGACGGCGACGACGTCCTCGTAGCGAACATCCGCGCCGAACTTCTCGGCCTGCTCGCGCATGTTGTCCATGAGCTCGGGGCCCTGAATCCCCTCGGGGAAGCCCGGGAAGTTCTCGACCTCGGTCGTGTTCATGAGCGCGCCGCCCGCGGCCAGCTGGCCGGCCAGCACGATGGGGGCGAGGCCGGCGCGGGCCGTGTAGACGGCGGCCGTGTAGCCGGCGGGGCCCGAGCCGACGATGACAACGTCGTGGACGGGCACGCCCTCGGGGACCTGGTTCGAGGGGATTGCGACCTCGGCGGCCTCGATGGCGGGCTCGGCGGTCTCGGCTTTCACGAGGCCCGGAATCGTCACGAAAGACATGTACCCTCCTTGGGGGTTACTGGACGGTGAGCTCGGAGATCCACGCCCAGTTGCGTCCGTCCTGGCCCTTGGGCATGGAGCGGAATTGCAGCGCGATTGAGTCGGTTTCGACGGGCTGGGGCAGTGTGATCGTCGTCGTCGGGGACAACGAGGACGTGGCCAGTTCTGTTCCCTCACGCGGCTTGGTCGGATCGGTGACGTTGCGCACGACGAGCTCGCCGCCGGAGGTGGCAGCGTCCATCGTCAGGGTCACGGAGGACACGGTGGCCTTCTGCTGGAGCTTGACGACGATGGTGACGGAGGTTTCGTCGCGGAACTGGTTGTTGTCGAACCAGCGCGAGCTCCACGACGTCGAGGGGTTCGAGTCGATCATGTTGATCGCGCGGTCCGGGTGGTCGCCGTCGTCGTTGTTCCACGACAGGACCTGCACCGAGGAGATCACGGGCGTCACGGAGGACGCGGGCGGCGGCGTGGTCGTCAGGTTGGGCGCGGGCGTGTTGTCGGACTGGATCTGGGAGGCGCCGGCGCGCAGGGACTGGGCCAAGTCCAGATCGGTGACCGGGCGGGTGGCCATCCACGGACCCCAGATCGCGCCGAAAAGGAACAGGGCGACGCCGAAGATGAGCGCGGGCTTCGTCGGGTCGATGAGGTGACCGGAACGCTCGGGACTCTTCTTCTCCTGCGACGAGGCCGGGGCGGGCTCGGCGGCCGACTCCGGATTCGGGGTGGGGAACGCCGGGGGATCGTGGTTGTCGACTCGGCGGCTCCGGCATCGGCTTCGGCATCGGCTGCAGCACCTGTGGCTGCGCCCGCGACAGCGGCCGCTCCGGCGACCGCGGCTGCCGTCGCCTCATCTGCGGTATCCGCAGGCGGGGGAGCGAGCGGCTGGATGCGCGGAATCTGGTGCGTCGAAGGTGCGTCCGCGAGCGGCTCGGGGTGGGGGAAATCGGTCACGTAGGCATCCCCTTCGCGCTCGTAGCCGCTGGCCGCGGGCTTGGGCGGCGGGGGAGCGACAGGGAAGGGGGTGACGGGAACCTGGGCGGCGTCGACGCTGGCTGTGGGTTCCGCGCTCGGCTCGGAGTCCTCAGTCAGGACCTCGACGCCGACTTCGGCCAGGGCCTCGGCGACCGGGTTCGTAGCGTGTGCCTGCGACGAAGGGTCGATGACCGGCGCCTCGGCGGGTGCGGGCGCGGGGATCGTGGGGACGTCTGCCTCGGGTGCGGGGAGGGACTCGCCGGGGGCGCGGGGATCGGCGAGGTAGCGACGACCTCGTCAAAGGACGGCAGGTTGTTCTCGTCGCCGGTCGGTTCGGGCCTGGAAGCCATCGATTCCTCCGTCTGTGCGGGTGTGGTTGACGCCATTATTGCAGTTGCGTTGGCGGTGGGCGTGGAGGACGCCGCCAGGATGTTCACCACAGAAGCGGGAACGTGCAGGCGCGTCAGGAGGGGCCGCATCATGGCCGCGGATTCGCGCGGCGAGGCGAAGCGGAGCACCACCAGGTAGACGAGGCCGGTGACCGCGGAGACGATCGTGAGCTTGACAGCCGCGATGCCCATGCGCGCCAGGGTCGAGGAGGTCTCCGAGTGGATGCCCATGAGAGCCAGGACGCCGAAGCCGACGAGACCAGCGACGATGGCGGCGGCCAGGAAGGACACGTAGGAGCGCAGCAGGCCTGTGCGGTCCACGAAGCGGTTCTCGCGCGAGACCCACACGACGGCGATGACGCCCTGGGTGAGGCGGCACGTGGTCTCGCCGAGAGCGGCGGCGATGATCCACCACTGAGCGCCGGTCACGGCGTACATCGACCATCCGACGATCACCTGGATGATGGTGGGGCCGATGCCCATGAGGAACACGGGCTTGACGTCCTCGTAGGCGAAGAAGACGCGCTGGCTCATGAGGACCATGCCGGTGGATGCGACGCCGGGCATGAGGGATGTCAGGACGAGGGCGTAGGCGGTGACGGCCGCGGGGTCTCCGCCCTTGGCGGCCATTGCGATTTCCATCATGGGCACCGAGCCGGCCATGAGCATCGCGGCGGCGACCAGGGTTAGCGACGTGATCGTGCGAACGCCCAGGTGGTAGCTGTCGGCGACCGCCTTGTCATCACCGTCGGCGACGGCCCCGGCCATGCGCGTGAAGATCGCGGTCGTCAGGGACACCGTGATGAGCGACTGGGGGACCATGAAGATCATGAACGCCGTCGAGTAGGCGAGGATGCCGACGACGCCGCTCTGCGCGCCGTAGCGGCCGATGTAGCCGTCAGCCATGGCGGCCAGGTTGTTGGTCGACAGGACGCCGACCTGGGAGACGCCGAGGGTCGCGAAGGTCCAGCCGGCCACGCGCGGCATCGACCCGAAGGAGGTGCCACGGAAGTGGAAGTCCAGCTTGAAGGAGATACCTGCGCGGCGCATCGGCCACAGCAGGCACAGGGCCTGGCAGATGACGCCCAGGGTGGCGGACCCCGCGAGGACCCAGAACTGGGCACCCGTCAGGTCGTCGGCGGGGATGCCGCCGTCGGGTGCGCCGCCCCAGATGCCCAGGAATAGGGCCAGGCCGGCGATGCCGACAACGTTGTTGACGACGGGCGCCCACATGTAGGGACCGAAGATTTCGCGGGCGTTGAGGAGCTCGCCGAGCAGGTTATACAGGCCGTAGAAGAAGAGCTGGGGCAGGCACAGGAGCGCGAAGAGGATCGCCAGGTTGCGGATGCTCTCCGTGTAGCCCGCGGCCGTGATGATGACGAGGAGTGGCGCCAGCACCATCGTGATGAAGGTGACGACGAAGAGGACCGTGCCGGCGAGTGTCAGCAGGCGGTTGACGTAGGTGTCGCCGTCGTTGCGGCGCTTGATGGCGCCGACGATCTGGGGAACCAGCACCGCGTCGAAGATGCCGGAGGCCAGCAGGTTGAACACGGTGTTGGGCAGCGTGTTGGCGGTCTGGAAGGCCGCGCCCACGCCGCCTGCGGTGGCGCCGACTGCGGCGATCAGCATCGCGTTACGGATGAAACCGAGGATTCGCGACACCATAGTTCCCGACGCCATCAGCGCCGATGCCCTTAGGATCGATCGGCGAGGCGTTTTCGAGCTCATGGTGTCTCCTTCATCGTGGCGGTGTCTGAGTCGGTGCTGTCGTCTGCGGTGTCCGAGGCCCGGGCTGGGTCCTCGGTGTCACCGCAAGATGCGGGTTCGTCCGTGCCGGAGGCACTGTCGGAGGCGGCTGCTTGCGCCTTGCGTGCGGCCCTGCTGCGCAGTGATCGGGTGATGCCGGCGATGAAGAGGAGGCCGAAGAGGGCGGCGATGACGGCGGTGATGGCGTCTTCCCAGCCGGCGCGCATGCGCACGATGACGGTCTGGGAGTCGTCGAGGACGTGGCCGTCGGGGGTGGTGACCTTGTAGGTGACCTCGATGTCGCCACTGCCGATTGCGCCAACGGGCACTTCGACCGTCGTGGCTCCGTGCGCGGCCAGCTCCTGGGACATCGCAGGTGTGGCTTGGAGACGCGGGTCGTCGGGGATCAGGGTGACGTCGACGTACACCGGCCAGTCCAGGTTATTGCGCACCAGGACGGGGAAGTTTGCGGACTTGTTGATGAGGTTGACGGCCGAGGAGGGTTCGACGGTCACGGAGGTGAGCATGGTCGTGACCTGGTTGGTCATGGCGGTCGCGGCGTCGAGCTGCTCGGTGGGGGTGTGCCCGGCCGTGAGAGCGGGCAAGACCTGGGGGGTGATGGAGTCGAAGACGGCGTCCGGGTCGTCGGTCGCGTTGGCCAGCGGGATGAGCGCGGTCAGTGACGTGGCCATGTCGTCGATGGCGGTCGCGGTCTCCTCGGCGAGGGTGCCTGCGCCGACGGTCGTGCGGTCGACGTCGGTGGGTTCGCTGGCGGCCATGACCGAGAAGGAGGTGGCGGAGACCCAGCGGGGGGACAGGAGCGCGCTGGCGCGGGAGGCCAGGCGGTCGTTGATCGTGGTGCCGCGCGCGGCCGTGGCGAAGATGGTGCGCGAGGAGGAGGGGCGCTCGCGCGCGATGATCGCGGTGATCGCGGTGAGGGCCTGCTCGGCGTCGAGTTCGTCGCCGCCGTTGGCGTTCCACGACAGGATCGCGGAGATGTCGGCCTGCTGGGCGAGGACGCGCGCGCCGGTGCCATTCGTCGAGGTGTCGCCGGTCGCCGGGTTGACGTTGACGCGCGCCATGGAGGTGAAGGGCACGTCGTCGGTGGGTGTCAGGGCCGAGGCCGGGGCAATGGAGATTTGGTCGGCCGCTGCGAAGTTGGACAGGAAGGTCGTGCCGAAGGTCGCGTCGTCGGGCCATCCGACGTTGCGCAGGATCGTGGGGCCTGCGTCCGGCCGGGTCGTCGTGCTCGCGTTCTGCCCGGTGGAGGAGGCCGTGGGTGAGGCCGAGGGTGTCGCGGAGGGTGAGGCCGAGGGGGTTGCGGAGGGCGAGGCCGAGGGGGTTGCGGAGGGTGAGGCCGAGGGGGTCGCGGAGGGTGAGGCCGAGGGGCCCGCAGGGCCGGAATTGTGCGAAGACGTGGGCGCGACCCAGCCGGCTGCGCGCGGCGTGCCGGGGAAGGCGTTGATGGACTCGGAAGCCAGGCCCCAGAAGCCGGTGTTGCCCGACAGGGCCAGGGCGCCCAGGTCTGCGTCGGCGTCGGGCAGGGCGATGACCTCGGAGGCGGTGGACATGAAGGAGGACACGAAGGCCTCGGACTGGAGGTCGCGCGAGCGCTGAGCCGGGTCGGTCGCCGTGGGCGCGGGGGTCGGCGTGGGGGAGGCCGAGGTCGACGGACTCGGCGAGGCCGTGGGCACGCCGGACTGGCCCGACTGGCTGGATTGTCCGTCAGACTGCGCCTCCTCCTCTTCGGTTGGGGAGGGGCTGGGCGCGGTCGTGGGCTGGGGGCCGCGCGGGATCAGGAGGGGTCGACGGCCAGGGTCACGCCCGATGTCCCGGCCAGGGACAGGAGAGCGGAGCGCTCGGACTGGGTCTGGGCGGCGTTCGCCGAGGTCCAGGGAACAACCGTGGAGACGCGGGAGGCGGCGACCTGCTCGCCGGAGTCCCACACGAGGATCGTGCGGTCCTTGCCCGAGAACTCGCCCGAGGAGGCGGTCACGGTCGCGACGCGAGGCCCCCACTCGTTGCTGTCCGACAGCGGCAGCGAGGCGGTGGGGATGCGGATCTCGAAGGCGGTGTTGACGCCGCGCAGCACGTCGGTGAGTGTGGTCGAGGCGGCGTGCGTGGCGTCGGGCTCGTCCTCGCTGAGCTGGGTCGTCATCGCCGAGACGGAGATGGGGGTCTCGTTGGCGACGAAAACCTCGAGGGAGACGGCCGCCAGCGTCGTCGGCGAATCGTTACGCAGCGTCCCCGAAATGACAACTTCTTCCTCGGTCGTGATGATGCGAGGAGACAGCTGGGTAATCGTCACGACCAGCCCGGAGTCCGTGGGAACCGTGCCCATGACGGAGGGACGAGACTGCTCGACCGCAGAGGTTTCCGCGGGCGCGGGAGCCGCCCCGGCCTCGTGAATCGAGAGACCGAAGGGAACCATCAGCGCCGCGCACAGGGCGGCGACCCACCTGCCGCGCCTAGCCACGGCTGTCCCGGTACAGCAGGTCGAGGGCGATGCGCACGATGCGGCGCTCGTTGGGGTAGGCGAGCTGACGCGACACGTCACGCAGGGGAACCCACGCGGCCGCCTCGGCCTCGTGATCTGGATCCCCGTCCACGGAGATCGTGCCGGACTCATACCCCATCAGGTAGTGATGGACGACCTTGTGGACGCGGCGGTCGTTGCCGGAGAACCAGTAATCGATCGACGCGAGGTGGCGGATGATGCGCCCCTGGATACCGGTTTCCTCGGCGACCTCACGCAGGGCGGCCTGCTGCGGGGTCTCGGAACCCTCGAGGTGGCCCTTGGGCAGACACCATTCGACGCGGCCCGCGCGGTTGCGTCGGGCGATGAGCGCCGCATAGGGAATTCCGTCACGTACGTCGACGACGATGCCGCCCGCGCTGGTTTCCGCGGAAATCGGCAGATGAGAGCGGCCCGCGCGCATGGAAGCAGACCGACGCGGGGGTCTGGGAACCCCGGATCGGCGGTCAACTGAACGTGCAGGCATGACTCCACTTTAGCCGGTGGGCGGCCCCCGGTAGTCGGCCAGGGCGCTTTCCTGGCATGCTTAGGGGCGATGAGTACCCAGTCAGCTTCCCCGATCAACGGCCCCGTGACCGCGCAAAACGCCGGAACGACGGACATTCCTACCCTCATGGCGAACGCCACGAGGACGTTTGCGGCGCTCCCGCCCGCGATTATGGAACTCGGCACGATTTTCGACGAGGCCGGGGAGGAGCTCGCGCTTGTCGGCGGGCCCGTGCGCGACGCCTTCCTGGGTGTGACCCCGCACGACTTTGACATGACGACCTCCGCGCGCCCCGAGCGTACCGAGGAGCTGCTCGCTCAGTGGGGGAATGCGACCTGGGATATCGGTAAGGAGTTCGGCACGATCGGCGGTCGCCGCGGCAACGTCGTCGTCGAGGTGACGACCTACCGCACCGACGAATACGAGATCGGCTCGCGCAAGCCCGAGGTGACCTTCGGCGACACGCTCGAGGGCGACCTGACCCGGCGCGACTTCACGGTGAACGCGATGGCGATGCGCCTGCCGCAGATGGCCCTCGTCGACCCGTGCGGCGGCCTGGCCGACCTCGCGGACGGCAACCTGCGCACCCCCGTGTCCGCCGAGCAGTCCTTCGACGACGACCCGCTGCGCATCATGCGCGCCGCGCGCTTTAGCGCCCAGCTGGGCCTCGACGTGGACCTGGACGTCATGAACGCCATGGAAACCATGGCCTCGCGCCTGGAGATCGTCTCCGCCGAGCGCATCCGCGCCGAGCTGGAGCGCCTCATCATCTCCCCCTACCCGCGCCGCGGCATCGAGCTGATGGTCCACACGGGCGTCGCCGACATCGTCCTGCCCGAGGTCTCCGCCCTGGTTTCCACGGTCGACGAGCACAAGCGCCACAAGGACGTCTACGAGCACACGCTCACCGTCGTCGAGCAGGCCATGGACCTGGAGACCGGCCCCGACGGCGCGGTCCCCGCCCCCGACTTCGTCCTGCGTTTCGCCGCCCTCATGCACGACGTCGGCAAGCCGGCGACGCGCCGCTTCGAGAAGAACGGCACCGTGTCCTTCCACCACCACGAGATCGTGGGCGCGAAGATGACGCGCAAGCGCATGAAGGCCCTGCACTTCGACAAGGCCACGATCGAGGCCGTGTCTACTCTGGTTGCGCTGCACCTGCGCTTCCACGGCTACGGCGAGGCCGCCTGGTCGGACTCGGCCGTACGCCGATACGTGGCCGACGCCGGGGACCTCCTCGAACGCCTGCACCGCCTCACGCGCGCCGACTGCACGACCCGCAACCGTCGCAAGGCCAACTTCCTGTCCTCGGCCTACGACGACCTCGAGGCGCGCATCGCCGCGCTGCGCGAGCAGGAGGAGCTCGACGCGATCCGCCCGGACCTCGACGGTGACCAGATCATGGACATTCTGGGGCTGCGTCCCTCGCGCGCCGTCAAGATCGCGCGCGACTACCTGCTGGAGCTGCGCATGGAACGCGGACCCCTGGGCGAGGAGGGCGCCCGAGCGGCGCTCCTGGAGTGGTGGGCCTCCGAGGACGTGCGCGCCCTCGCCGAGGAATACCAGGCACAGCAGGCCCAGTGGGAGGCAAAAGTCGCGGACAAGAAGGCCCGTAAGGCCGCCGCGAAGGCCGCCCGCGAGGCCCAGCAGTAGGCCCCGCCACGCGGCGACCGAGCCGGCGAGCGATGCGTCGGCAGGCCTCGTGCGCGCCGGTGAGCGCGGATGAACGGCCCCGGCGCGACCATCGTCACGCCCGCGCGCGGTGCACCTCCACCTGCCCCGGACGTACCCTGGTGACAATTCAACTATTCGTTAGGAGAGTCACCGCATGAGCACGTTTACCCCCGAGAAGGCGTCGGCCGACATCGGCGTGTACGGCCTGGGAGTCATGGGTGCCAACCTCGCCCGCAACCTGGCCCGCAACGGCTACGCGACCGCCGTCTTCAACAGGACCCCGGCGCGCACCGAGAAGCTCATGGCCCAGCACGGGGACGAGGCCACCTTCGTTCCCTCCTCCACCCTCGAAGACTTTGTCGCCTCCCTGCGCGCCCCGCGCGTCGCCATCATCATGGTCCAGGCCGGCCCCGCGACGGACGCCGTCATGGGCCAGCTCGCCGACCTCATGGACGAGGGCGACATCATCGTCGACTGCGGCAATTCCCTGTTCACCGACACGATCCGCCGCGAGAAGTGGGCAGCCGAGCGCGGCCTGCACTTCGTGGGCGCGGGCGTCTCCGGCGGCGAGGAGGGCGCCCTGTGGGGTCCCTCCATCATGCCCGGCGGCACCCCGGCCTCGTACGATCGCGTCGGCCCATGTTCGAGGCCATCGCCGGCACCTACGACGGCGTCCCCTGCTCCACGTACATCGGCGCGAACGGCGCCGGCCACTTCGTGAAGATGGTGCACAACGGCATCGAGTACGCCGACATGCAGGTCATCGCCGAGGCCTACACCCTCCTGCGTGAGGGCCTGGGCGCCACCCCGGCCGAGATCGCCGACATCTTTGCCGCCTGGAACGAGGGCGAGCTCAACTCCTACCTCATGGAGATCACCGTCGAGGTCCTGCGTCAGGTGGATGCCGAGACCGGCAAGCCCCTCGTCGATCTCATCGTGGACGCCGCCTCGCAGAAGGGCACGGGCAAGTGGACGGTGCAGACCGCCCTCGACCTGGCCGTCCCCGTCACCGCGATCGGCGAGGCGACCTTCGCGCGTGGCGCGTCCTCCGAGCCCGCCCAGCGCGCAGCCGGGCAGACGCTCGCGGGTAACGCGACGCCGCTCGTCATCGAGTCGGACGAGGCCCGGGCTGCGTTCATCGAGGACGTGCGCCAGGCGCTTTTTGCCTCCAAGATCGTCGCCTACTCGCAGGGTTTCGACGAGATCGAGGCCGGGGCCGCCGAGTACGAGTGGGGCATCGACAAGGGTGCCCTGGCTCGCATCTGGCGCGCGGGCTGCATCATCCGCGCGGCCTTCCTCGACGACATCACCCGCGCCTACGAGGCCGACCCCGACCTGCCGCTGCTGCTGGCCGCCGAGCCCTTCGCGACCCGCTTCCAGGAGTGCACGCCCGCGCTGCGTCGCGTCGTCTCTCAGGCGGCCCTCGCAGGCGTTCCGATCCCGGTGTTCGCCTCGTCCCTGGCCTACTTCGACCAGATCCGCGCGACGCGCCTGCCGGCCGCCCTCATCCAGGGCCAGCGCGACTTCTTCGGCTCGCACACCTACCACCGAGTCGACAAGGAGGGCGTGTTCCACACCCTGTGGGCCGCCGAGGGGCGCCCCGAAGAGCAGTGGTCCTGAATCGGGAGTGCTGACGCAACTCGCGCAGGGGGTGGGTGCTGATGGCAGCGGCCACCCCCTGTGTTTGTGCCCATACTTTGGGGAACTTTCAGGAAAGGCAGTTAACCTATGAGTAAGACAATCCGCTGAAAGGGCGAACACGTGGCGACTAGCAACGGACAGAACAACTGGAACGACATCGTCGGACCGGGCGAATCAGGCGCGTCCGGGCAGGAACACCTGCCCTCGCGTCGCTCATCGCACGCCGCGCACGCGTCCCACTCATCGAAGGGGGACACCACGGCCTCATCCGACGATAAGACGGGCCCCACGAAGAAGCGTTTCCGCTGGGCCAAGCGCATCGGCTTCGGAATCCTGACCATCTTCCTGGGCGTTTTCATCGCCGGCATGTCCGTCTTCCTGTACCTGTACAACACGCTGGCTGTGCCTGCGCCCGCTGACCTGGCTCTCGCGCAGAAGACGACCGTGTACTACGCGGACGGCACCACCGAGATGGGGACCCTCGGCGAGATCAACAGGCAGATCATCGACACGACGAAGTTGCCCGACTACGTCTCCAAGGCGATCGTCGCCTCCGAGGACCGCACGTTCTACACGAACAACGGCGTCGACCTGAAGGGCATTTTCCGCGCCCTCGTTAACAACCTGCGCGGTGGTGCCCGGCAGGGCGCATCGACCCTCACCCAGCAGTACGTTGAGCGATACTTCGTCGGTAAGACCACGGATACCTACGGTGGCAAGCTCAAGGAAGCCGTCCTGGCGATCAAGATCAACCGCGAGCAGTCCAAGGACGAGGTCATCGGCGCCTACATGAACACGATCTACTTCGGTCGTGGCGCCTACGGAATCGACGCCGCCGCTCAGGCCTACTTCGGCCACGGCGCCGACCAGCTGACGCTGTCCGAGTCCGCGCTGCTCGCCGCCGTCATCCCAGCGCCCTCCGCGTGGGATCCGGCCGTCAACCCCGACAAGGCGAAGGAGCGCTGGGAGCGCGACCTGAACCTCATGGTCGAGGACGGCTGGATCACGCAGGCCGACAAGGATGCGGCGGTTTTCCCCGAGACGATCGACCCCGACACGCTCAATAGCGAGTCGATGACGGGTACGAACGGCTACCTCATGGCGCAGGTCAAGTCCGAGCTGCTCGCTTCCGGCCAGTTCGACGAGGACAAGATCGGTCAGGGTGGTCTGCGCATCACCTCCACGATCGTCAAGGACTACCAGGAGCAGGCCGTCGCGGCCGCCGAGGGCATGAACGAGGTGGACGGCTGGGATCCCACGTACCAGCACGTCGCGCTGTCCTCGATGGACCCGGCCACCGGTGAGATCCTCGCTGAGTACGCGGGTCCCGACTACGAGAAGCGCCAGCAGAACGCGGTGACGCAGGATATCGCGATGGCGGGCTCGTCCTTTAAGTCGTTCGCCCTCCTGGCGAACGCGCGCCTGGGTGGCACAGTCTACGACACCTACTCGGGTAAGTCCCCGCAGTATTTCCGAGGCATGGGCACCCCGGTCATGAACGACGGCGGCTACTCGTTTGGTAACGTCACCCTCGTGAAGGCGACCGCCTACTCGATGAACACGGCGTTTGTGGGCCTCAACGACGACGTGGAGCCTGAGAACACGCTCAAGGCCGCCATCGACGCGGGTATCCCCGAGGACACCGTGGGCCTGAATGACGAGCTCCTGAACGTTCTGGGTTCTGCCTCCCCGCACAACATTGACCTGACGACCGCCTACTCGACGATCGCGAACGGTGGCGAGCGCGTCACCCCGCACATCGTCAAGAAGGTTGAGGATTCTAGGGACAAGCTCCTGTACAGCGGCGACGTTGAGCCCGTCCGCGCGTTCGACGTCGAGGAAGTCTCTTCCATCATGCCGGCCCTCGAGGCCGTGACGAAGGGCGAGGGCACCGCCAACAAGGTCGACCCGGAGATTGAGCGCCTGGTGACGGCCGGTAAGACCGGTACCTCTTCGGACCAGCTGTCCGCGCAGTTCGTGGGCTTCGTGCCCGGCATGGTGACCACCGTGTCCATGTACCAGTCGGACGACGCTGGTAACTCGGTGCCCCTGGACGACGTGGGCGGCCTGGATCAGTTCCACGGCGGCGACTGGCCGGTCGACGTGTGGATCGACTACATGAAGCCCGTGGCGAAGACCCTGCCGGGCAGCGACTTCACCTGGAAGGTCGAGTCGAACCGCAGTGCCCAGAACTACGGACCCGCGCCGCTGCCCTCCGCGACGATCGAGACCCCGCAGTCGGCCTCTAACCCTGAGCCCACCCAGACCCCCTCGGAGACCCCCTCCGCGGAGCCCTCCGCTGAGCCGACCGGCGGTTCCAACAATGGCAACGGCAATGGCGGTAACAACGGTGGCGGCAACGGCGGTAACAACGGTGGCGGCAACGGCGGCAATAACGGCGGTGGCAACGGCGGTAACAACGGCGGTGGCAACGGCGGTGGCAACGGCGGCGGTAACGGCGGCGGTAACGGCGGCGGTAACGGCGGTGGCAACGGCGGTGGCAACGGCGGTGGCAACGGCGGTCATAACGGCGGCGCCAACGGTGGAAACAACAACGGCGGTGGTAACAACGGCCGCTAGCTCTGCTGTCGCCTGACGCGCGCACAGGCATCGCGGGCCCCGAGGATTCTCCTCGGGGCCCGCACTCGTATCTGTTAGATGCCTGTCGGAGGAGTGGGGGGCATCTACCCGTCCTGGAGTCGCTAGCTCAGGGTCCTCCTGTGAGCGGGGAGTGTAGGGTATCTCTCCTCTGGCCTCGATTCGCTTCGATGCCTCCTACACCCTTAAATGTGAAGGGTCGCTAATTTGGTGGTTGGCTACGCGGTTGCTGCGTCGGAGCTGAGCGTGCTGGGTGCTTCATGCGATGAGAACAAGGAGTCTTCACAGTCGATGTGTTTGCTCTTACAGTCAGGTTTTTCTGCGCCAGCACAATGAAAAGTGCGTGTGTATGAGCGAGGTAGGCAAGGGCTGTGTCTTTTTTGGAGATTACTTCCGTCTATCTAGGACATGAGCAACAAGTGGAAGGCACGGGGACCGAATTCCTCGAAGAAGACTGACGTTCTCGAATCTAGTCAGGACATCGTACACCAGAGCGCCATGTCGCTGGCACCGGCGGTGTTGTATCCCGAGTTGGATATCAAAGAGAGCGAGCAAGCTGCGGCCAGGCAGGTGCGGGCAGGGTGCCATGACGTTGACACGGTTAATGACCCTGGTCTGCCTGACAGGTCTCAGGACAGTTGGGTAAAACTGCAGTGCGCTCAGATCAAGAAGCGCCTGATCAAAGCGACGTCCATTGACTTGGATTGGCGTGCCAACTCGTTGGCTGAGGGGGACAAGGCGCAGGCGAGGGTTGCTGCCCTGGGGGCCAAGGAAGAGCGGATCGTCGCTAATATTAACGGCTCTTCCGAGTTGAGTGTGGGTGACCGGGTGTTGGTCGTGGGTTGCGGGTAGAGGTCGAGGTCCCAGGTGATGAGCGGACTTCTACCCCCGCTGTCGTCAAGGACCTCGGGCGGTGTCTCACCCTACCTGCTGCTGCTGTGTGTCGCTTGATCGTTGTGTTCGGTGTGATCTGCTCGTCGGTTTGGAGGGCTTCCATCTGATCGCTGTCGCTAGACGTGAGTGTGGTCTGGTGCTCGACATAGAGTCCTGTGATCGCTGTGCTGGCTGCCCGGGTTGTGGGCTGAATCGCTCAAGGTCACGGGCGTGTGGTGGTGGAGGTGATCGACGCGCCCTGGGCCGGGATCCCGGTGCGGATCCGATGGTTTAAGCGCCGATGGATATGCCGCGAACACGCCTGCCAGACGGTGACATTCCTGGAACATGACGGGCGGGTGTGCTCACCCCGGGCGCGTTTGGGTGTGCGGGCGATCCGCTGGGCGATCCGACAGTTGCGCTTCGAAGGAGCCACCATCGCAGGATTGGCTCGCCAGTTAGGAACCACGTGGAATACCGTGTGGTCCCATATCAAGCCGTGTCTGCAAGCCGCATCTGAACACCGCCCGCTTCGCAGGCGTGCAGGTATTGGGGGTTGATGAGCATGTGTGGCATCACCAGGACCGACGCCACCGGTGCCCGTGAGCTCACCGGCATCGTGGACCATTCGCGGGGAGGATCATCCCACGGCCCGCTTGAGTGGACCTGGTCCCAGGCAGGTCTGGCACCGCGCATGAGAACTGGCTGGCCGAGCGCGGAGAAGACTTCCGTGCGGGGGTGCGAATCGCGACGCTGGACCCCTTCCAGGGACAGCAAGAACGCCATTGATGACCAGCTCCCAGGATGCCACCAGCGTGCTCGATGCCTTTCATATCGTCAAGCTCGCTGGCGACGCCCCAGGTGAGGTGCGTCGCCGCGTCCAGCAAGACACGACCGGTCACCGCGGGCGCAAGGGTGATCCCCTCTATCAAATCCGGCTTCTTTTGCGCGCCTGTCGTGATCGGCTCACGAAGCGTCAAAAGGAACGCCTCCGTGAGGCCTTCACGGCAGATGAGGCGCATATCAGTGTCGAAGTCGCCTACCTTCACCGGGCAAGTGCGCGAGGTCTTCCATCAAGACACACCCGCCCACGGCCGACGCCTGGCCGCTCGTCTCATCGAGAGCCTACCAGCCTGTCCCATCCCCGAAATCGCTCGCCTAGGGGCGGACCCTACGCAAGTGGAAGGACGCACTCGACGCCTACTCCGATACCGACGGAGCCAGCAACGCACCCAACAGAAGCCATCAACGGAATCATCGAACTGGGCAGACGAATCGCCAGAGGCTACCCCAACCCCACCAACTACCAACTCCGAATGCTCCTCATCGCAGGAGGCCTAGACGCCTCCACCCACACTCAACTCTGAAGAGCCATTTCTGCGCCAGCACAATGAAAAGTGCGTGTGTATGAGCGAGGTAGGCAAGAGCTGTGTCTTTTTTGGAGATTCCTTCCGTCTATCTAGGACATGAGCAACAAGTGGAAGGCACGGGGACCGAATTCCTCGAAGAAGACCGACGTTCTTGAATCCAGTCAGGACATCGTACACCAGAGCGCCATGTCGCTGGTGCCGGAGGTGTTGTATCCCGAGTTGGGTATCAATGAGATCGAGCAGGCTGCGGCCAGGCAGGTGCGGGCAGGGTGTCATGACGTTGACACGGTTAATGACCCTGGTCTGCCCGACAGGGCTCAGGACAGTTGGGTCAAACTGCACTATGCTCTGCTCCCGAAGCGCCTGATCAAAGCGCTGTCCATTGACTCGGATTTGCGCGCCAACTCGTTGGCTGAGGGGGACAAGGCGCAGGCGAGGGTTGCTGCCCTGGAGGCCAAAGAAAAGCGGATCATCGCCAATATCGGCGAGACCGAAGCGCGTGTGATCGAGAAGAATGGACGCGAGGGCCTTGCTGAAGCACGTACCATGTCGCGATGGCAGCAGTGGGGGGTCTATGTCGCGCTTCTGGTGTTCCTGGTCGCTGAGATTGCATTCGATTACAGTGCGCTGAGAGTTTTGAAGGTGCCCAAAGCCTTCGTCCTGTTGATCGCGTTCATGCTTACGTTTGGTCCTGTCGTGGCCGCACATGAGGGTGGGAAGATGCGTGCTCTGCACCGTACGCGCGATGCTGTGTGGCTAGAAGTTCTCACGGTTGTTTTCGCAGGTGTCATTTCGGTTCTGTTGGCTTACGTGCGCGTTCAAGCTCTGCAGAATGCACAGTCCTTGAAACAGAAGGTTCAACAGGTGGGAATGCTGGGGCAGCTGGGCTCGCATAATGAGACGCTTTCGACGGTAGCTGAGTGGGCGTTTTTTTCAGTATCGTTCCTGTTGCCGATCATCGCCGCCAGAGTGGTAGCGGCGAGGTACGAACCTCTGTATGACGAGCTGTTGAAGTATCGTGGTCAGCTCAAGAAGCTTCACAAGAGCCTTGAGGCAGCACGCGAGAAGGAGGCTTCTATTCGTCGTCGGTGCGAGTCGCTGCTCGCCAAGGAGGATCTGTACGAGCTGGAGACGGCGGCAGACATCGATGCGGTTCAGCCCTGTGCGGAAGAACGGAGCCGCCGATACGACATTGCCTCATGGAGGATATGGGGGCACCCGATGCGACGTCGGCGGTCGCGGATACGTATCGCGATCAGGATCACGAGGTCATCACTCCTAGTCCCCTGAGGGTGGTGTAAGACCATGATTCGCCTGTGGGAGTGGGTATGGAAGCGTAGGCACCCAGATCCTCCCGGTCCCTCGTGTCTGGTGTGTGACGACGTTCCCATGACCCTGTGTCCTTCCTGCAAGGGTAACTGGAGAGCAACTGGATGCGGCGTCTGTCTCCTGGGGTGGCTGTGTCCGATCCACGAGAATCACTGGCTGCCGTAGAGGCATTTCGCGACTAACGAATCGAAAGGGGGTGAATACCATGGCGACCAAGATTGGGTCCGTGCGTAGGACGAGTACGTACACTGAGGCTCACCGCTGCCGGAGCTGCGGCCGTGCCTTCTGGGCCGACAGTAGCTGGAACTACGTGACCGTTGTCTGCCCGCACTGCAAGGCGCAGAACTAGTCCGTGAGTGATCGTGGCCGGGCATCCCTTGTTGGGGTGCTCGGCCACCTCGCTGCGATCTCACATGGTGGATGTGGGAGTGATTATTCAGCGAAGCGTCTTCCGTCTCTTATCAGTATGAGAAACTCACACATGCGGCGCATGCGCCAATACATCATCACTGTCCTGTCTATCGTCGTCTGCTCTGTCGTTGGTCTGACTTTGTCGGCCTGCGACGACAGCACCAATTCCGGTGCGAATAGCGGTGCCATTGCGATCATCGCTTCTAATCGCTCCAACCAGCAGCGCTTTAACCTCCTCTCGTCCGAGCACATCATCTCCGCCATCGACGACCACATGGGCGGCACTTTCTACGTCATTAGTGCTGACGGAGTCCCGCGCCTGGTCGTCAGCATTGACTCCTCGAGTACAAGGCAAGATGATACGGACAAGGAAGACTACGAGGTTTCTGTTCTGGAAGCCATGCTGACCCCCGCCGAAAAGCCTGAGTCGGATATGCTGTCCGCGCTGTCCCTCGCGGCGAGTTCGTTGGCCCATGCGTCTGGCGATCGTACGATCTTGGTTGTGGACTCCGGTATGTCTACGGCTGGTGCAATGGCCTTCCAGAATACGGGTCTGCTTGAGCCGCATGCCGATGTCGACGCGATGATCGAGCGCATGCGCAGTGCTGGCGCACTGCCCGACTTGACGGGTGTGACGGTCCGTTGGTTCGGTCTTGGTAGCGTCGAGGAACCTCAGCCCCTTCTCGACACGGCGGCGAAGAGCCGTCTCAAGAACCTGTGGACGAAGCTGATTACAGCGGCCAACGGAGAAGTGGTCTTCGATGACGCGCCAATGATGAAGGATATCGGCGACGATCTGCCGGCTGTTCCTGAGGTGACTCCCGTTCCGGTAGGCGCTTTCGAATTGGGCGCGGCACCGTCCCTTGAGATGTCATTGCCGGATACCGAGGTTGGTTTCGAGGCAGACGTCGACGTGCTGCGCAATGAGGAGGTTGCGAAGTCTCGTATTCAGGAGGCTGCTGCACAGATTCGAAGCAGTGGCGTGAGCGAGGTACGAGTCACTGGCTGTACGAGTTCATGGGGAACCGCGGAGCATCGGCAGGACTTGTCCGAACGGCGAGCGGAGGTCGTTGCAGGTCTCCTCGAGAACAACGGAGTAAAAGTGACATCTATCACTGGTCGTGGTTATGAGTGCCCGCATCAGGTCGTCGACACCAATGCAGATGGAACTCCCATCGAAGAACTGATGGCTGTCAACAGGCGCGTCATCATCCAAGCGCCTTGATTTTCTGCGGAAAATACGCGTAATCAGATGCGTGCCCCCGGGTTCTATCCCCGGGGGCACGCGCGTGCTTCCTGTTGATCGCCACCCTTCCAATCCCTGTGCGGAGCGCCCAGGAGAGATGAGGGAACTTCCCCTCCCGACTGGAAGGACGATCATGAACAAGTACATCATTACCGCGCGGGAGATTGAGCGGATGCTGAACCTGGCCGCGATGGAGGAGGCGGGATGTCTCTCTCGGGCAGGCAAGGAAGAGCTGAACGAGCTGGTTGCGCGCGTTCAGGAAGTGATCGACGAGCTCGCTGCATGGTGGAAGGAAATCAAGCGCAACAAGGAGGCCGCTAAGAGCGACAAGGAGGATTCTAAGAGCGAAGAGAGCGAGGAGAGCGAAGCCCGGCGCTTAGACTACTCGCTGCAAGAACGCGCTGCAACGTTCTGGATGTGCCCGTCGGTTGATGACGAGGGAAAGTCCGTGCAGATGGTGCTCGTTGTCAAGAAGGAACAGGTTGATCAGATGCGTCGACTCGGTTTCACTATGAATGGATCCATGATTCCGGTGCGTTGCTACGAATTTTACTCGAAGATGATGACGGCGATGTGGAAGAGGGGATTTCATCCTCGTAGGATGGCCCACAATGGTGGTATCTGCGGGTGTCAGGATCCCAGTATTTTCTGGGAGTTGATCAACGATGAGTCGTGGGAGGGGTTTAAAAAGGTCCAAGAGTCTCGAAATGATTGCGAGGGTCCCTTTTACACTGTGTGGGTACAATGGGTGTGTAAGCTCAATCGCGAATATGCGATGTCTGAAGATGCTACTACAAAATTCTTCAATTCTTCCAAGTCATCGATGATCTCTGATTGGGGTCGCGCTGTTCGCAAGTCCCAGGAGCTTCCTACGAGGCCACAGGACCTGGTGAAAAAAGTGAAAGTTGATGATCCTCGCCTGACGCCGATTGTCCGTGAGCTGGCATACAAGGTTGGTGGCATTAAGCCCGGACGTTGGGATATTGAGTTCGACAAGGTGTGCAATAGCCTGTCTGAGGATGATAAGTGGCTCGAGGCAGTAGGCATGTCGAACGATGACACTCCGGGGATTCGTGCTGCTGTGCGTAACGGTATCAGTGAGCTGCGGGCCACCAGTCCGGAGTTCAATGAGCACATCTGGAGCAACCTCTTCATTCATGGGATGAAGGAGGAGAATGTTTCCCGGGACTACGACAAGAGTCGCGACTCGATTAACGAGCGGCAGTTGTCCATTGAACAGGGAAACGATGACGACGTTGAACTGGGAAACGATGACGACGTTGAACTGGGAAACGATGACGACAGCGGGGATGAATGCGACGAGGGTCTCGGACAATCTGATTTCTTTGAGGGTGACGCTAGTGATGAGCAGGAACTCGGCACCTTGATCAGGGAACTGATGAGGGAGACGTACGTGACTGCCTGCTGAAGCGGGCCGGAAAGAAGGAGTCGCGCAAGCGGGCCTTCGTTGCTGCCGTTGAGGCAGTGATGGGAGCAGGTGAGGAATCACGCCAGGAAGCTCTCCTCCTGTGGGATCAAGCAAAGGCTGATAAGGAGCGCACGAAGGAGCTTGAAGCGTACTGGAAAAAGTGGGAGCAAGAAGTGGAGAAGGAGAAGGAGTTGCGCAAGGCTAAGCGTGCTCGGCGCGGTAGCCGCGCAAAGCGCGCGGCACGCGCCTGACACATAGGTTGCTCGGGACTCGCCAACAGGCGAGTCCCGAGCCTTGTTGTCGTTGTGTCAGGGCAGTGTTGTCATTGATCTAGATTCATGTGGAATCCTCCCTTCTCTCCACTATCGAGCCGGTATGCGCCCGGTGTCAGGGTGAGTAGCTGTGTAAAGATCGACGTTTCTATTTCTCGGTGAAGGCGTCGGGCCCCGTCTGGCCATGTGGCTGCCTGCCGCAGCATACGCTCGCGCGCCCCATCGCTGATACGTAGCTGATAGCCGATCTGCGCCGATGTCTCGATCGCGTGGGCGAGACAGTCATCGAGAATCGCTCCGAGTCTGATGTCATCGAGGGTATTCATAACGACGACGGCATCGAGGCGGTTGTAGATCTCGGGAGGCATTGAGTCCCTGACTGACTTGTGTGTCGCGTGAAGGGGATCCACGCGTTCTCCGAATCCGGTAGGATTCTTCGTCATCTCTTCCGCGCCTATGTTCGCCGTGAGAATGACGTCTAAGCTCCGACAATTGACTGTTCGCCCAGAAATCGGTGAGTGTCCCACTGCCGAGGAGCTCCAGTAAGAGGGGTATCCATACGGCGGGGCTTGCCTTCTCTACCTCGTCAAAGAGGAGAACTCCTCTGGGTGTCTCCTGAATCCTCGTCGTGAGCCATCCGTTCCTCTCCTGACTGCCGACGTATCCCGGAGGTGCTCCCAGGAGCGTCGCGCTGAGATGATCGGAGTTGAGTGCCGCCATGTCGACGCGAATCAGTTGATTGGTTCCCAGGAACGAGGCTAGCTCCTGTGCCAGGAGAGTCTTCCCTGTGCCTGTGGTTCCCGTCAGCAAGACCGCGCTCGATACCCTGTCTGCTCGCATGCGAAGGCCGTTGCGCCCCAGGCACACCTGTTGAGCGAGCGTGTGGATGGCCTCGTCCTGTCCCCTGACCGTTTTGCGCAGGTGTTCGACGAGGCTGCCGAGGTGGGGGCTGCCTGATCGGGAGGATTCGGGCGATTTGACAAGGTCCTGGCCGTGCATGGAGGCCCTAGCTGACCATAGATCGAGCAGGTGTGTGCCGAGGAGAGGCTGGGCCTGGTCTCGTCCGTGTGGGACGGCGTCGGCCGCCGCGTCGATCGTCTCGGAGGGGATTGTCACCCCATGGAAGGTTTCGAGTTCTTTTGCTTCACGAAGCAGGTGGGTGCGGATCTCGTGGTGGCACACCGAATGGGCCATGTGGATGACGGTCGTCCCGGCGGGTAGGCTCTCATCACGCTCTTCGCTGCACAGCTCCTCCCACTCGCTGTGAGGAATCACGATGATCAGGGGAAGGCCCTCTTCTGTGGCAACATGCCACAGAGGCTTCGTCATGCTGTCCGATTGCAGGTAGACGTCATGGGGTTCGAAGATCAGCGCAATACGTCCCGGAATGGCGTGGATCGCTTGGATTGCGTCGGCGCGCTTCGCGTTTTTTCGGATCAGCAGCGCCGCAGCGGTTCGAACATGACGCTCCTGGGTGAGGGTTTGTGCAGTGTCGGCAATTTTTCGCGCGATGTCGATCACCGAGGCCTCGTCGGGGATGATAAGTGCGAGGCTTGAGGGTGAGCGTGTGAGGACGTGTTCCGTCGTCGCTGTCAACCAGGAAGGGGAATCGGTGGCGGATGATTCACCGGGAATAAGGATGATGGAGTTGGAGGAATCTTTGTGTCTGTCCATACTATGAGTAGACGGAAGCGATACCTCCCGAATCACCACTTACTCCCAGAGGCCAGCACCCTCCTCTGGTTTGGTTGGTCTCATAATTGAAGGCTTTTGGAAGGCTGCGACCAGCTCGCATAGCCACGGGAAGCTATGGGGAGTCTCTGGCGGTGTCCATGAGTACTCGTCGACGGCGTTCTCGCTGAGGCGGCATTCGCGAATGCGTGCCGAGGCTCCATCAAGGGCATGCTCTTGGTCTTCCTCGATGGCATAGCATTCGCTGGGGTGTGCTACGGGGCCGGGGTCATCCACAGAAACCACGTCGATCGAGGTGGGGCGTCCGGGTACCCGTCCAGAACCTTCCATCTTTGTTCTTTCGGCATTGAGATGGAGAGGGAAGACTATGGGTTCAGCGGTGCCCTCCCATGTGATGCGCGCATATGCGAGCTCGGGTTCCACCCCTTCAGGAAATGCCTCAACGAGGGGCGCGCTAACTGTCACCACAAATCCCTTACCCTGCGTATACCTTGAGACGCATTGCGCGCGTTGCGCGGGATCGAACAGGCAATGAGTGTTCTTCATCCAATCGATGACGGTTTCCCATGAGGCACCCTGGGTGTCGAAACTGCCTTGTTGCTGGTCGCTGGAGCCTGCGGCTAACGCCAAATCATCCTCAGCGATGTCGGGGGGACAGCCGAGCTCGAAGGGGACGATGTAGAAGACGTTTGCGGGCGTGCTCTCGACGAGTTGGTGACCCTCCAATTCCTCATCAAGAGTGTTGAGTGCTTCAGTAGCGATTGCCAGTGCGGTGGGATCTTCGAGGCAAGCATCGTACTCCTCGTCGGAGGCGAGGTCGAAGAATCGGCGGAGGATTTCCAGGACGAGGGGGCGGTATCGCGGGGCGATGCGGTCGCGTTTGTCAAAGATAAACGCTGCGTCGTCGAACCGGAGACTGATGAGGGTGGCGATGAGCTGAGAATCGCCGAGTATCGGGCTCAGGAGCGAGTCTGCGGCGAGGGCAACCAGTTCGAGGTCGGTGAGGAAAGTGCTGGTTGCCGGGAGTGCCTCGTATCCGAGGTCAGTGTGGGTCTGGGGGGCCGACTCATCCTCGTCTTCGATGGGGATTTCTCTTGTGGCTGGCCAGTAGCGTCGGATCCACAGCCCTTCTGCGTAACGGGCCATTGCGCGTAGGTGATCTGTGGCGAGGTCAGACAGGGTGAGGGGTATGGTTCTCGGTTGCGACGAAGGGGCTGTGAGCGTCTCGAAGAAGATGTCAGCCACATCTTCGCCGAACAGGGCATCTACCCAGGTGGGCAGCTCAGCCTCGTCGAAGACCAAGGTGAAGTCGGGTAGCGGGAGCCGCTCGGTTGTGTGGGGAACGTTGATGGTGGTAGTGATCAACATGGTGCCACCATCGAGTTCGATGGCAACGGTATACAACGACTCTGTGAGGGGTCGTTGTGTTGTGCCGATGGTTGGGCGACCATCTGTCGATTGGCCGGTATGTAGAGTGCATGAGTTAGACATTGTGGTCCTTTTGAAGCTGTTGAACGGCGCTCATGAATCCGTCCATTCCCTGTGACAACAGTGCCTTGTGGGCACGTGAATTGTGAGTTTCTGTCAGTGCGAGAGCGTCGTCCCATGCTGTGACGAGCCGTTTGTGGGCCTCGGCCTGTTCCTGCGAAGGGCATGTCACGTATACGGCAGCTGAGCGGAAAAGGCGGTCCAACTGTGAGCCAACTCCCTCTGGATCGTTATTCTGTCGCAACTGCTTGAGTGTTTCGAGGTTCTGATCGGGGGTGCGGGTGCTGGCCCTCTTGGCGTTGCGAGTGGGTGTGGAATCGGCCCTATCTAATGTGAACCTATGACGTACGATGAGGTTGACAAAATGATCGATTGTAATCGACATGAATGCGCCAAAATTTTCCAGATTATACGCTTCCGTACCTTTGAGTTCGTTGAAATGCAGGCGCCTCCATACGTGTTTGATGAATCCGGAATCCACATACTCTGTGATTGGGAAATTCGTAACGCTTAGCTTCTTTCGTGTCTCGGGATCCATTTCTCCATCCTTGACCTCTCGGATGGTATTCATCTGTAATCTCCATTGCTTGAGGAACTTGTTGGCGATTGATAGTGCTGATGGAGGGTATCCTTTTTTCTTTTCTTTAGTTCCTTGCTGTTTTGCCTCAATGCACTGGCTGATAATAGGGCCAAATCGGCATGCTGTGGCCAGGCACAGAAGCGACTTAACGTTGGTCAGCCCACACCAGGCGGAGGCAAGATCGGCGCTAGCGTCCAGTAGATCATCCACCCTCTCCCAGTACATGGGAAGAGTCTTGTTTTGAAGCGCGTGACCGATCCGCTCCTGCAAGGATTCGTTGAGTGGGGCAGGTAGGAACACAGTGGAACGAACATCGGGTGGGGCTGCCCTTGCGTGTTTCGCCACGGGGGGGACAGGCGAGCGAGCTGGTCTCGACATTTTCGGTCAGACCTGATCCTTTAGTTCCCGCGATGGTGGCCAAGTAGATCTGAAGAGGAGTGGGATCTGACTGGAGCATGACCCACTGGCTCTCCCAGTGAGCATCGTTGACCATCGTCAATTGACAATCAGATTGATCGGTGAAGTGCGTGACGAAATGATGGATCGGCTGCTCGCTTGCTGGGGGATGAGTCGGCAGATGCCGCCACTGGCGCTCGATCCGCACGTTCAACTCTTCCTCTCGTTCGTCAATACGCTTATCGACATCTGCTTTTGAGAAGGCGGGAGCATCGCGCATGACTTCGTGGTACACGTCAGAGAAGTCCTCGATGTCATCTGGCCACGGGATGATCTCAACGCCATCTTGCGGCTCTTTAAGGGCGTGGAACACGCTGGTGATGATTCGCCGTTTCTGATCGTCTTTTCGTACACTTTTGTCATGAGGTATTTCAGTGAGCCAGTAGGCATACAGGCAATCTGACCAGATCATGATACGTACGATTAGGTGTCGCGCATCACAAATCCCGTGGATGATGTACTCGCCATGTTCCTTGTTTAGACGTGTGTCTGCTTTGACGAGCATTTTCTGTGTCAGTCCATCAGGAAGTTGGCCCAGTACTGGGGGCAAGATAGAACGACGAAAGCTAGTCCTGAGGGTGTCCCTCTTCACGTCAAACCAGGTGTCTATCGAAGCATGATGGTCAAACTTCAGTATGCGGCACCGTTCCTGGTACTGCGGGAGGATGCTCTCCTTGAAGATGCGAGTGACGACCTCGTCCAGGCGTGGTCTTCTTTTTGGCCAGGACTCGTAGATCGTGGGGTATCCCTCGGTATCAGAACGGCGTTCGATCATCGGTGACCTCCGGCAGATGAAACTACACGAATAGTAGCAGCCCCACTGCCCCGACTGTGATCGTGTGGAGGGAGACAAGCCCCCACCACCCGAGTTTCACGCCTTGCCGCTGCCCTTGCAGGCGTCACAGACGACGTAGGCCTTGACGTAAACGGACCACGCTCGTCCGGTGCCAAGGCACCACTTGCATGGTTTCTGCTGAGCCATGATGAACCTCCTTTCTGCCCACATCATGAATAGACGGAAGGGAGGGTGGAAAAAACACTCAGTGGATGAGGCCTGTGCTCATATTGAGGCGGGTTGTTCCGTCTCTATAGATTGGCGTGAGGTATCACGACTGTCGTCGGTGGACAGCGAGTGGAAGGAGCTGTTGTGAACACGGAATCTGAGTGGATGCACAGGGGTGACAGGCCTGAGATTGAGGCGTGCCACCATATGGAACCCAAGGTCTGGCGTCTGCGTCAGTTGCGGCGCACAGAGGACTCTGAAGAGGTCGCTCAGGTCGTTACGAATCGTCTACTGGCTCTGATCCAGGCACAGCCAGCGGACGCCAGCGTGTCGATTACCTGGCGGGGGGACGCCGATGGTCTGGTTTCTATTGAGCTGGAGGCGACGGGCGTGGGAGCATCCTTCGGGTCAGACCTGGCCTGGGTTGGCCGTAACGTACACGAATGGGAGTCGGCCGAGGTATCCCAGGCCTCGTGCCCCGCGCACGTGTGTGAGGTTCTCGCGGCCCTCCCGGCCCAGGAGGACTGCGCCAGAGGAGGATCTTCGCTTTGGTCGTCTCGCATAGCCGAGCGTCTACCTGTGGGTGAGCTGATGCCAACGTGGCCCTTCCCGAAGCCATCAGATTCGCAGCTTCTCCTGGGGATTCTCAACGAAGTCGGTGGATACGTGAAAGTGCGTCTTGCTAACGCCAGTCCTTTGGAGGCTGCGATGGTGGAGGAGATCTTTACCTCTACTGAGCGTCTTCGTGCCGGCGGCGAGGTCGGCTCGTACCTGGGTAGGCCTATGCGGCTGCGTGTCTTTCTCGGGTCGGACGATCTTCAGGGCATTCCCGCTCGCCTGTGGATCGCGATGCGCGACTGGGTGAATGGCGCGCGGCGTCGGGACGTGGACGAGTGCGTCGCGCAGAGCGTGTGGAGTGGGCTGGATGCTCTGGTCGGTGCGGCTCAGCCCGAGGGACTGGTGCGGGCGTTCGCGCGACTTCCTCTGGCAGGCACGAGTGCGCGGGTTATCGGTGTCCCCGTCGCGGAAGCCGTGATCGACAGTGTTCCTCTGTCTGACCAGGCGATGGTGTGCGAGGTCGGAGGAATGCGCGTGGGAGCCGCGATCACTGCGACGGGTGCGATGAGCGACGTCCAGTTGAGTGTTGAAGGGTCCTTGCAGCACCTTCAGATTGTCGGGGGCTCGGGGACCGGGAAGTCGACGCTCGCGGCGTCCCTAGTCCATTCGTTCGCGATGTCGGGTAGAGGAGGTATTGTCTTGGACCCCCACGGGCAATTGGTGCGTCGCATTGCGGACGAGCTGCCCGAGGAGGCGCTGGATCGTTGCCTGTTTATCGACTGCGCGGATGCGGCGCATCCTGTGCCCGTGAACTTGTTTCATTGCGGAGACTTTGACACGGTGTGTTCGGAGTTTCTCGAGATGCTCTACCTGATCCTGGATCCGAAGCGAACCGGCATTGTTGGGCCGCGTTTCGAGCGTATTTCCGCCAGCTCGCCTCAGCGTTGCACTATCTGTTTGGTGCGGATCTTCCGATCACGCTGATTCCGCTGCTGCTCACCGACGAGGGGCTGCTGAAGCTTGTCATGGAGTCTGTCTGGGAGGTCGATCAGGTTCTGGCAAAAAGCATCCGGAAGGAGCTGCTCGGAAATAAATCCAGTGACTTTGCTGAGGTGATTGCCTGGTCGGCTTCGAAGTTTGAAAGGCTCGTGCGTCATCCCGTGATGCGAGGTGTGCTGGGGACGGGGGCTGATGCCCTGGATATTCGCCAGGTCATGGCATCTAACGGGATCGTGCTCGTGGACTTATCGGCGCCTCGGATTGGTCGAGATCAGGCGCAGATGCTGGGAATGATGTGGCTGAGCAAAATTGCGCTGGCTATGCCGGAGCGTTGCCCGGGCGATAAGCCGTTCCACGTCGTGGTTGACGAGGCTCACCTGTTCCAGGAGTCGCTGTTGAGCGAGATGCTGGCGGAGGGACGCAAGTTTGGACTGGCATTGGCGCTGGCACACCAGCACATGGGGCAGCTCACCCCGAGCTTGCGTGACGCGTTGGATGGCAATGCCTCTTCGGTGATCGCGTTCAGGACGTCGATTCGTGACGCGATCGAGGTCGCGGAGCGTTTGGGGACCTGGTCGGGCGGGTCGTTGAGCAGGCTTCCGAACCTGAGCGCGGCGGCGACGCTGGCGACGCGGCACGGTCAGACACAGGCGTTCACGCTGCTGGTGGATCACAATGAGCAGGTGCAGCGCGGGTCCATCAATGGTGCTCCGGTCGTTCACGGCTTGGAGCGTGTGTGTGTGCCCAGTCGCGCGCCCGCCTGATGGATCCGTTTGCAGGGATACAGCCCAAGCAGGCCGAGGACGTGGTACGTCATGCCCGTGAGCATCAGAGGAGCGCGGGGGGTGCGCCGGTTTCCGATAGCGGGTATGGCTCTGATCGAGGTACCCGCTCCTATTTGGAGGAGTGGCTCGAGAAGCGCGCACAGAACTCAGATGTGGCTGTATCCGATCGGTCCTGATGCGGTGCCTGGTGATTCCTACCGGTAGTAGGCGCGGGGCCGGTCTGCGATTGTAGGGTGCTGGTAGAGGGATGTGGTGCGTGGGTGGGGCAGGACGAGGTTGGGGCCGGGTGTGCGGGTGAGGGTTTCGTCTGGTTCTGGGGTGAGGTCGGGCATGGTGTTGAGCAGGAGGTCTTCGCTGTTGCGCGCTGCGGGCGTGGCAGCGAGGGATCCGACCATGCGCCACTTGGCGACGAGTTCGGCCACGAGGGCAGCCTCGCCCAGACGTGCGGCGATGGCGAGGGCTTGGTTCATGGAAGGTTGGGCGCGGTTGGTGATCCAGGCGCGTCGTTTGGTGGGGGAGGTGAGTTGGTAGCGGTACTCATCGTTGAATAGGGCTGTGGGGAGGGCGTGGTTGAGTGCTTGGGTGAGGAGGTCTTTCGCGTGTTTGGTGTTGGTGGTCGCATGGGCTTGGGCGTGGAGGGTGGCGGCGTAGGTGAAGTGTGCTCTGTGTGCGTCGGCTTGGCTGATGGTGGGGTGGTGGGAGAGGTCGAGTGCTGCGTTGGCGTGAATATGTGCGAGGAAGTGGTCGCCGGTAATCAGGTGGGTGTGGGTGAGAGAGAGGAGGATGGTGAGGCGTTGGGTTGCTGTTTCGGATGTGTTGGTGTGGGCGAGGATGTCGAGTGCGTGGTCGAGCGTTGTGAGGGTGTCGGTGGTGCGGTTGTGCATGTGGGATAGGCAGGTGGCCAGGTGTTGGAGGCAGGTGGCGTGTTCGATGGGTGTGTTGGTGTGTTTGTACAGGGTGAGGGCTTGATGGTAGTAGGTTTCGGCGTCGGCTAGGTGTCCAAGGTGTGTGGTGATGTCGGCTTGTTGGGTGAGGCAGTGGGCTTGGTCGGCGTCGCTGTCAGCGACCTTTTCGTACAGGGTGCGTGCGTGGTCGTATAATTCTAGGGCTTCGCGTAGGTGTCCCTCACCTTTTGATGTGATGACGGAGGCCAGGCGTTGGAGGCAGGAGGCGTGTATCTGTTCGGTTCCGCTGGTGCCTTCGCAGAGGTGGATTGCTTGACGGTATAACGGCTCAGTTTCAACACTCCTACCCAGGTTGTACAGGGTCGCAGCGAGGTGGAGCAGGCAGGTGGCCTGCTGTTCCTCGGTGTTGGGGATGCCTTGGTAGAGGGTGAGTGCGTGGCGGTAGTGGGATTCGGCCTGCGCTAGTTTGTCAAGCAGGAATAGTGTGGTGGCGAGGTTGTACAGGCAGTTGGCCTGGTTCTCCTCGGTGTTGGGGATGCCTTGGTAGAGGGTGAGTGCCTGGCGGTAGTGGGATTCGGCCTCGGCTAGTTGGCCCAGCTCACGTAGTGTGGTGGCGATGTTGTACAGGCAGTTGGCCTGGTTGCGTTCTGTTCCGGGGAGTGTTTGGTAGAGGGTGAGTGCCTGGCGGTAGTGGGATTCGGCCTCGGCTAGTTGGCTCAGCTCACGTAGTGTGTTGGCGAGGTTGAACAGGCAGGTGGCCTGTTTCTCCTCGGTGTTGGGGATGTCTTGGTAGAGGGTGAGTGCTTGGCGGTGGTGGGATTCGGCCTCGGCTAGTTGGCCCAGATCACGTAGTGTGTTGGCGAGGTTGTACAGGCAGGTGGCCTGTTTCTCCTCGGTGTTGGGGATGTCTTGGTAGAGGGTGAGTGCTTGGCGGTGGTGGGATTCGGCCTCGGCTAGTTGGCCCAGCATCCGCAGTGTGTTGGCGAGGTTGTACAGGCAGTTGGCCTCTTCACGCTCTGTTCCGGGGAGTGCTTGGAAGATAGTGAGTGCCTGGTGGTAGTAGGGTTCGGCCTCGGCTGGTTTGCCTAGCTCAGCCAATGTGGTGGCTAGGTTGCCTAGGCAGTTGGCCTGGTTCTCCTCGGTGTTGGGGATGTCTTGGTAGAGGGTGAGTGCCTGGTGGTAGTAGGGTTCGGCCTCGGCTGGTTTGCCTAGCTCAGCCATTGTGGTGGCGAGGTTGTGTAGGCAGGTGGCCTGTTTCTTCTCGGTGTTGGGGATGTCTTGGTAGAGGGTGAGTGCCTGGTGGTAGTAGGGTTCGGCCTCGGCTGTTTTCCCTCGCTCATGCAGCGTGTTGGCGAGGCTGAGCAGGCAGTTGGCCTGTTCGCATTCTGTTCCGGGGAGTGTTTGGTAGAGGGTGAGTGCCTGGTGGTAGTAGGGTTCGGCCTCGGCTGGTTTGCCTAGCTCAGCCATTGTGGTGGCGAGGTTGCCTAGGCAGGTGGCCTGGTTCATCTCGGTGTTGGGGATGCCTTGGTAGAGGGTGAGTGCCTGTCGGTAGTGGGATTCGGCCTGCGCTAGTTTGTCAAGCAGGAATAGTGTGGTGGCGAGGTTGCCTAGGCAGGTGGCCTGTTCGCGTTGTGTGTTGGGGAGTGTTTGGTAGAGGGTGAGTGCTTGGCGGTAGTAGTGTTCGGCGTCGGCTGGTTTGCCCAGCTCACGTAGTGTTTTGGCGAGGTTATTCAGGCAGGCGGCTTGTTTCTCCTCGGTGTTGGGGATGCCTTGGTAGAGAGTAAGCGCGTCCTCGAACAGTTCCTTTGCTTTGAAGTGGTCGCCTCGGCCTGCGGCTTCCGCTGCTTGTTTGTAGAGTTTGTCGGCGTCGTCGTGGGTGGGCATGGGTGTTGGTCTTTCTTGCTGTGGTGCTAGCGGTAGTGGGCGCGGGGGCGGTCTGCGATTGTGGGGTGCTGGTAGAGGGGTGCGGTGCGTAGGTGGGGCAGGACGAGGTTGGGGCCGGGGGTGCGGGTGAGGGTTTCGTCTGGTTCTGGGGTGAGGTCGGGCATTGTGTTGATCAGGGGATCTTCGCTGTTGCGCGCTGCGGGCGTGGCAGCCAGGGATCCGACCATGCGCCACTTGGCTACAAGCTCAGCGACAAGGGATGCCTTTTCGAGCACGCCTGCAAGTGCGATGGCGAGAATCATGGAAGGCTGGGCGCGGTTGGTGATCCAGGCACGTCGTTTGGTGGGGGAGGTGAGTTGGTAGCGGTATTCGTCGTCGAAGAGGGCTGTGGGGAGTGCGTGGTTGAGTGCTTGGGTGAGGAGGTTTTTCGCGTGTTCGGGGTTGGTGGTCGCATGGGCTTGGGCGTGGAGGACGGCAGCGTAGGTGAAGTGGGCGTGGTGTGCGTCGGCGTGGCTGATGGTGGGGTGGTGGGAGAGGTCGAGTGCTGCGTGTGCGTGAACCTGTGCGAGGAAGTGGTCACCATTGATTAGGTGGGTGTGGGTGAGGGAGAGGAGGATGTCGAGGCGTTGGGTTGCTGTTTCGGATGTGTTGGTGTGGGCGAGGATGTCGAGTGCGTTGTCTAGGGTTTTGAGGGTGTCGGTGGTGCGGTTGGGCATGTGGGATAGGCAGTTGGCCAGGTGTTGGAGGCAGGTGGCGTGTTCGATGGGTGTGTTGGTGTGTTCGTACAGGGCGAGGGCTTGGTGGTAGAGTGCTTCGGCGTCGGGTAGGTGCCCCAGGTGTGTGGTGATGTCGGCTTGTTGGGTCAGGCAGTGTGCTTGGTCGGCGTCGCTGTCAGCGATCTTTTCGTACAGGGCGCGTGCGTGGTCGTATAATTCTAGGGCTTCGCGTAGGTGTCCCTCACCTTTTGAGGTGACGACGGAGGCCAGGCGTTGGAGGCAGGAGGCGTGTATCTGTTCGGTCCCGCTGGTGCCCTCGCAGAGGTGGATTGCTTGACGGTATAACGGCTCAGTTTCAACACCCCTACCCAGGTTGTTCAAGGTCAGAGCGAAGTTGAGCAGGCAGGTGGCTTGTTGTTCCTCGGTGTTGGGGAGTGTTTGGTAGAGGGTGAGTGCTTGGTGGTAGTAGGGTTCGGCGTCGGCTGGTTTGCCCAGCTCACGTAGTGTGTTGGCGAGGTTGTGTAGGCAGGTGGCCTGTTCGTGTTCTGTTCCGGGGAGTGTTTGGTAGAGGGTGAGTGCCTGGTGGTAGTAGGGTTCAGCCTGCGCTCGTTTCCCCAGATCAGCCAGTGTGGTGGCGAGGTTGAGCAGGCAGATGGCCTGGTTCTTCTCGGTGTTGGGGATGTCTTGGTAGAGGGTGAGTGCCTGGTGGTAGTAGGGTTCGGCCTCGGCTTGTTCGCCCAGCAGGAGTAGTGTGGTGGCGAGGTTGAGCAGGCAGGCGGCCTGGTTCTTCTCGGTGTTGGGGATGTCTTGGTAGAGGGTGAGTGCTTGGCGGTAGTAGGATTCGGCCTGCGCTAGTTTGTCAAGCTTGCTCAGTGTGGTGGCGAGGTTGAGCAGGCAGGCGGCCTGGTTCTTCCCGGTGTTGGGGATGTCTTGGTAGAGGGTGAGTGCTTGGTGGTAGTAGGGTTCGGCGTCGGCTAGTTGGCCCAGCTTATCCAGTGTGTTGGCGAGGAGATGCAGGCAGTTGGCCTGGTCGCGTTGTGTTCCGGGGATGTCTTGGTAGAGGGTGAGTGCTTGGTGGTAGTAGGGTTCGGCCTCGGCTTGTTCGCCCAGCTTATCCAGTGTGTTGGCGAGGTTGTACAGGCAGTTGGCCTGGTCGCGTTGTGTTCCGGGGATGTCTTGGTAGAGGGTGAGTGCTTGGCGGTAGTGGGATTCGGCCTGCGCTAGTTTGTCAAGCTTTCGCAGTGTGGTGGCGAGGTTGTACAGGCAGTTGGCCTGGTCGTGTTCCGTTCCGGGGATGTCTTGGTAGAGGGTGAGTGCTTGGCGGTAGTGGGATTCGGCCTGCGCTAGTTTGTCAAGCTTTCGCAGTGTGGTGGCGAGGTTGTACAGGCAGTTGGCCTGGTCGTGTTCCGTTCCGGGGAGTGTTTGGTAGAGGGTGAGTGCTTGGTGGTAGTAGGGTTCGGCGTCGGCAGGTTTGCCCAGCTCACGTAGTGTGATGGCGATGTTGTGCAGGCAGGCGGCCTGCTGTTCCTCGGTGTTGGGTATGTCTTGGTAGAGGGTGAGTGCTTGGTGGTAGTAGGGTTCGGCGTCGGCTGGTTTGCCCAGCTCACGTAGTGTGGTGGCGAGGTTGTACAGGCAGGTGGCCTGGTTCTCCTCGGTGTTGGGGATGTTTTGGTAGAGGGTGAGTGCCTGGTGGCAGTAGGGTTCGGACTGGGCTAGTTTGCCCAGCTCACGTAGTGTGGTGGCGAGGTTCTTCAGGCAGGTGGCCTGGTCGTGTTCTGTTCCGGGGATGTTTTGGTAGAGGGTGAGTGCTTGGTGGTAGTAGGGTTCGGCGTCGGCTAGTTTGTCAAGCTTGCTCAGTGTGGTGGCGAGGTTCTTCAGGCAGTTGGCCTGGTCGTGTTCTGTTCCGGGGATGTCTTGGTAGAGGGTGAGTGCTTGGCGGCAGTAGGGTTCGGACTGGGCTAGTTTGCCCAGCTCACGTAGTGTGGTGGCGAGGTTGAACAGGCAGTTGGCCTGGTTGCGTTGTGTGTTGGGGATGCCTTGGTAGAGGGTGAGCGCCTGGCGGTAGTAGGATTCGGCGTCGGCTAGTTTGCCCCGTGTGGCCAGGCTGGCGGCGAGGTTGAGCAGGCAGTCGGCCTGGTTCTTCTCGGTGTTGGGGATGTCTTGGTAGAGGGTGAGTGCTTGGCGGTAGTAGGGTTCGGCCTGGGCTGGTTTCCCTCGCTTATGCAGGCTGGTGGCGAGGTTGCCTAGGCAGTTGGCCTGGTTCTCCTCGGTGTTGGGGATGCCTTGGTAGAGAGTGAGTGCTTGGCGGTAGTGGGGTTCGGCCTCGGCTGGTTTGCCCAGCAGGAGTAGTGTGTGGGCGAGGTTGTACAGGCAGGTGGCCTGCTGTTCCTCGGTGTTGGGGATGCCTTGGTAGAGGGTGAGTGCTTGGCGGTAGTAGGGTTCGGCCTCGGCTAGTTTGCCCCGCGTGGCCAGGATGGTGGCGAGGTTGAACAGGCAGATGGCCTGGCTACGCTGGGTGTTGGGGATTGCTTGGTAGAGGGTGAGTGCCTGGTGGTAGTAGGGTTCGGCGTCGGCTAGTTGGCCCAGATCATCCAGTGTGGTGGCGAGGATGTACAGGCAGTTGGCTTGTTGTTCCTCGGTGTTGGGGATGTCTTGGTAGAGGGTGAGTGCTTGGCGGTAGTAGGGTTCGGCCTGGGCTAGTTTGCCCCGCGTGGCCAGGCTGGTGGCGAGGTTGAACAGGCAGGTGGCCTGTTCTCCTTGTGTGTTGGGGGTGCCTTGGTAGAGGGTGAGTGCCTGGTGGTAGTGGGATTCGGCCTGCGCTAGTTGGCCCAGCTTACGTAGTGTGGTGGCGAGGTTGTTCAGGCAGGTGGCCTGGTTCCCCTCGGTGTTGGGGAGTGTTTGGTAGAGGGTGAGTGCTTGGCGGTAGTAGGGTTCGGCCTGTGCTGGTTTGCCCAGATCAGCCAGTGTGGTGGCGAGGTGGAGCAGGCAGGTGGCCTGTTTCTCCTCGGTGTTGGGGATATCTTGGTAGAGGGTGAGTGCCTGGTGGTAGTAGGGTTCGGCCTGGGCTGGTTTCCCCAGATCATCCAGTGTGGTGGCGAGGAAATGCAGGCAGTTGGCCTGGTTCATCTCGGTGTTGGGGATGCCTTGGTAGAGGGTGAGTGCCTGTCGGTAGTAGTGTTCGGCGTCGGCTGGTTTGCCCAGCATCCGCAGTGTGTGGGCGAGGTTGTACAGGCAGGTGGCCTGGTTCTCCTCGGTGTTGGGGATGCCTTGGTAGAGGGTGAGTGCCTGCTCGAATAGGGTGGTTGCTTGGGGGTAGTCGCCTCGGCCTGCGGCTTCCATTGCTTGGTCGTGTAGCTGGTCTGCGTCGTCGTGGGTGGGCATGGGTGTTGGTCTTTCTTGCTGTGGGGCTAGCGGTAGTGGGCGCGGGGGCGGTCTGCGATTGTGGGGTGCTGGTAGAGGGGTGTGGTGCGTGGGTGGGGGAGGATGAGGTTGGGGCCGGGGGTGCGGGTGAGGGTTTCTTCGGGTTCTGGGGTGAAGTCGGGCATCGTGGTGATCAGGAAAATGTCGCTGTTGCGCGCTGCGGGCATGGCGGCCAGGGATCCGACCATGCGCCACTTGGCTACAAGCTCAGCGACAAGGGATGCCTCTTCAAGCACGCCTGCAAGTGCGATGGCGAGAATCATGGAAGGCTGGGCGCGGTTGGTGATCCAGGCGCGTCGTTTGGTGGGGGAGGTGAGTTGGTAGCGGTATTCGTCGTTGAATAAGGCAGCCGAAACAGCCTGCTTGAGTGCGTCTTGGTAGAGGGCTTCAGTCGGGTCCAGTTTGCCCTGAGAAAGCAGGGTGGTGGCGAGGCTGTACGTGCTAGTGGCCTGTTCGTATTCTGTCCCTGGAATCTTCTGGTACAGGGTAAGTGCCTGGTAATAAAGAGATTCGGCATGGGATAGTTTTCTAAGATTGAGCATGCAGGCGGCGAGGTTATTCAGGCAGTTGGCTTGGTCGCGTTCTGTCCCGGAAATGCTTCGAAACAGGGCGAGTGCCTGACGATAGAGGGGGGCAGCCTCGTCTATTTTTTCCAGCCGGTACAGGCTGATGGCGAGGTTGTACAAGCATTGAGCCTGGTTGCGTTCACTTGTGGGGGCCGTCTGGTAGAGGGTGAGCGCTTGTCGGTAGAGGGGTTCAGCTTGTGCTGGTTTGCCCAGAGTGTCCAGGATGGTGGCGAGGTTGGACATGCATATGGCCTGATTGGTTTCTGAATCGGGGATCGCTCGGTACAAGGTGAGTGCCTGGTAGCAGACAGATTCGGCTTGTGCTGGTTTGCCCAGAGCGTTCAGTGTGGCGGCGAGATTGGACAAAGAGCGAGCTTGTTTCTCTTGCGATCCAGGGATCGCTTGGAACAGGGTGAGTGCATGCCGAAGCATGGATTCAGCCTGTGCTGGTTTGCCCAGATCGATCAGTATTTGGCGAGGTTGTACAGGCAGTTGGCCTGTTCAAATTCTGTACCTGAGGTTTGCTGGTAGAGGGTGAGTGCCTGGCGGTAGAGGGGTTCGGCTTGTGCTTGTCTGCCCCGATTGTGCAAGGAGTTGGCGAGGTTGTATAGGCAGTTAGACTGTTCGTGTTGTGTTCCGGGGAGCGTTTGGAAGAAAGTAAGTGCTTGGCGGTAGAGGGGTTCGGCCTGTGCTGGTTTGCCAAGATCGTCCAGTGTGGTGGCGAGGTTATTCAGGCAGTTAGCCTGTTTCTGTTGTGTTCCGGGGATTGTTTGATAGAGCGTGATTGCCTGGCGATACAGGGGTTCGGCCTGCGCGTTTTTGCCTAGTTTGTGCAGGGTGTTGGCGAGATTGTACAGGCATCTTGCCTGTTCATGTTGTGTGCTGGGGATTGTCTGGTAGAGGGCCAGCGCTTCGCGGAAGAACGGCTCTGCCTGTGCTGGTTTGCCCAGCTCGTCCAGTGTGTTGGCGAGGTCGTGTAGGCAATCGGCTTGGTCGCGTTCTGTTCCGGGGATTGTCTGGTAGAGGGTCAGCGCTTGGCGGCGGACGGACTCAGCCTCAGTCGATTTATTTTGATCGCTCAGGGCGATGGCAAGGTTGTGCAAGCAGTCGGCTTGGTCCAGTTCTGTTCCGGGGAGTGCTTGGTAGAGAACAAGTGACTGTCGGTAGAGGGGTTCGGCGTCTACTGGTATGCCCTGCCGATACAGGGTGATCGCGAGGGAATACAAGCAGTCGGCTTGGTTCTCCTCTGTTCCGGGGATCGTTTGGTAGAGCGCGAGTGATTGGCGGGAGAGGGTTTCACTCTCCGCTAGATTGCCTTGCTCGCGCAGGGTGATCGCGAGAGCATACAGGCAGTCGGCCTGGTTCTCCACTGTTCCAGGGATTTTCTGGTAGAGGGTGAGCGCATGACGGAAGCCGGATTCGGACTCGGACAGTTTGTCAAGAGCGAGCAGTATGGCGGCAAGGCATTTCAGGCAGGCCGCTTCCTCCTCCTCTGTGCCTGGGATCATCCGGTAGAGGTTCATGGCCTGCTCGAATCGTGCGGTTGCTCGACGGTAATTGTCTCGGCGCATCGCTTCGATGCCCTGACTAAATAGCCGCTCAGCCTTGGCTCGGGTGCGTGTCTCTTTTGACCCAAACAGCAACATGCGAAGTACCCTTTCCTTCACAACCAGGTCACGTGTTTCGGTGAACGCGACTATACGTTGTCGCGTATCCTTAACGGTGTCCCCCATTGTGCGCCACCGTTCAGATTTCGTCAAATAACGGCAAAATAAACGGTTTGTACTCCACGGATCCCAGGGGATAAGCTAGCCTGATCGTCAATGCTGACCAACGAGGAGCAACCATGAGCATCCCATCGCACGCGGCCATCGCATACAGAGAGATGGTTTTCCATGGAGTGGACATGACCTCGACGACCTACGTCACGTGGGAGAGCGTCGTGTGTCCGCCAGCCTTCAGGAGTATCAAGGGCGCAACAGTTGACGACCTGCGCAAGAAGTTCGACCCTGCCCTGCCCGGCACGAGCACCATGAGCGCCGGAGACAACAGTTCCCTGCTGGCTGCGCCTCGCAAGGGTAGGACCGCCTCAAAAGTCCACGACGACATGGAAAGAGCGGCATTCCGTGAGAGGCTCGGGAAATGCCTGGTCGACTACCGCGCAAACCTCGAATTCATGTGCGAGCTCACGGACACTCTCGAACTCGCGGAATTCATCGAATCCGTCAAACGAGAATGCACCCTCACCAACGAGGGCGAGCGTGTCCTACTCCTCCTCAACCCACCTCCCAAGCTCGGACAAGTACCGTGGGAACTGCTTCCCCTCGACGTGGAGGAAGCGCGCCAGTTCCTCAAACGCCACGCGGAGAGCGAGGACCTTTCCGGCGTTGACAAGCCGACAGTGCTGATGGACATTGTTGACGTTGTTACCATGGCACCCCTGCTACGACGCGACTCGGACCCGACGATCCCCCACCCGACGTGGACCCCGGGCACCGGCATGTACCTGGTACAGCCCTGGAAGAAGAATAGGCATAACGGACAGGTCCTGCAGCGACAGGATTTTGAGACCTGGAAGGAACGCATCGACCAGCTCGGAAACCAAGCCGTCACGCCCCCATACGGGTACGACGGCTACCTCGCTGGCAGACTGTGGCTATCGGACGCTCTGCGCGCGAATGTCAACAACGCAAACGTGCCGCTGACCCGCCTTCTCTATATTGGGCACATCAAAGGCTCGGGCGATGCCTCGGCGCTGCTGCTCAATGACCTCGCCGAGGTATTCGGACTTGACGAAGTCGACGCTGGCGACTTCCGTTGGTTCTCAGCCATGGACCTCACCAAGGGAACCACCACCTGGCGTGAAAAGAAATTCGAGCGATTGAACATGGAAGCAGACCAGGACGGGTGCCGCTACCCCCAGGGTGAAATTCTCCCCGGCGGCCTCACTGTGTCCATGGACGAGTTCGGCGAAGAAACAGTCCCCGCCGTGGACGGATGGGACCTGTGGCCCATGCCCCCACGGGTCGGCCTCATCGCCTGCCACTCCGGATCCGAATCGGCATCGGACGAACCCTTCGGCCTCGCTGCAGGATGCCTCGAGGCCGGTGCCGAACTGGTGTTCGCCACCCGATGGACGATGTACACCGACCAGGCCTTCCTCGACTACGTCACGCAGGACAACCCAATCCACCCGTTCCACGAACTGGCCACCAAAGTGGACGAATTCCTCCAGTCCGACACGCCCATCGAGGACATGTCGCAATGGAAGCGAGACAAGCTCGCGGCGTGGCGCGAACACCCCTCCGATATTGCCTCGGCTCCTATTACCTGGGCGGGACTGACCGTCTACCGAGCTCCCGAACGTCGGGTGCTAGAGGACGCGGAAACCTCCGGAGCGTGATCGTACTGAGGCCGCGGCTCGGAATCGACCCCCGCCCCGGGGTATTCCACGTCCCCTACACACTAGTTCAAGTTCAACGGACGGTACTGCCAGGACACCTCTGGGGAAGTGGTCGTGTCGATCTGGACCTCCATAATGGGCAGGTCACTTTCTGCCCATTCGACGTTGGGTTCGAACCTCGGGATCGGCTCGGAAATGGTGCGGCGCGGCTTGAACAGGCGGCGCCACCAGGGTCCTGACTCCACGCCCTGACGGTACGCAGCTACGAGGGTGTGGAAGTTGGCGGAGAGCTGAGCCACGCAATCCCGGGCCTGCCCATGCACGTGGCGACGCTGCTGCAAGAGTTCATCAATGGCCTTATGCAACGACTGGATCGTCGCCGTGTTCGCAGCTTCCTGCGCAGCACGCTGACGCTCAGCGCGCTTCGCCTGAGCCTGCTCGTAGTGCGAGGCCCCCGGGTGCAGGTGCCTATTCTCTCCCACATCTTCGCGTGACTCCAGGAGCAGCAGCTCCTGCTTATATGTGCCGACCCGCTTGTCAATGGCCGCAACGCAGTCGTGCAGATCCTGAGATGCGCGCATCGCCTTCTGGGCGAATGCTCCGTACAGGGTCTCGATGTGCGGGCACATCCCGTTCTCATCGAAGGAGACGCGCCAATCGCGGCGGCCCTTGCGTTCGGCACGATCCTGATCGATCAAGCTCGTCGCGTGAACAATGGGGGGAAGGGGGAAGTCGAGGGCGGAACGGTGGATGGGGGGTGTGTTTGTCTTGCTCATATCTATTGAAGACGGAAGGGGTACCCCGTTTTTCGACTGTCGTAGTCGGCGCTTGAGAACTCGTCGGAATTAATTGACGGATGCCCTTCGTGTGTCTTGCCCACAGGCATATTGCCCTCAGGGGCGGCGCCGCTCCCGCTGACGCGCCCCGCAGGCAACAAAAAAGGTGGCCCCCGCTCGCATGAGCGGGGGCCACCCCTTCAGTCATTCAACCGATGCGTGAAGCCTTCACTTGGTGGCGATGACGCGGACGCGCAGGTTCGCGGACACCTCGGAGTGCAGGCCGACGGTCACCGTGTAGTCGCCGGCAGCCTTGATGGGCGAGGCGATGATGACGCGCCGACGGTCGATGGTCTGGCCCAGCTGCTCCTTGACCGCGTCAGCGATCGCAGCAGCGGAGATGGCGCCAAACAGGCGGCCGGAGTTGCCGACCTTCGCGGTGATCTCAACGACACCGGCCTGCAGGGCGTCGCGCACGACGCGGGCGTCGTCGATCGTGGCGATCTCGTGACGACGGCGGGCAGCGGCGATCTGGTCGATCTGCTTCTGGGCGCCAGCGGTCCACTTGGCGGCGAAGCCGCGGGGGACCAGGTAGTTGCGGGCGTAGCCAGCCTTGACCTCGACGACCTCGCCGGCGTGGCCGAGCTTGGGAACGTCGTGGGTGAGGATCAGTTTCGTGGTAGCCATATCAGCTGTGTCCTTCCCTTATCAGCGGCCGGTCGTGGAGTAGGGCAGCAGAGCCATCTCACGCGCGTTCTTCACGGCGCGAGCGATCTTGCGCTGCTCCTGGGTGGAGACACCGGTCACGCGGCGAGCGCGGATCTTGCCGCGGTCCGAGATGAACTTACGCAGCAGAGCGGTGTCCTTGTAGTCGATCTTCTCGATCTTGGCCGACTTCAGCGGGTTGGCCTTCTTCTTGATGGGCTTGTTGCGAAGTTGGGGCTTCGCCATGATGGTCTCCTAGTGAATCCGGGCGGGCTGACCCGCCCCAAGCGTTGTGTCTTCGACGTGGCGCTTCCGGCATCACGGCCGGTGCGCGCGACTTTAGAACGGGGGCTCGTCGCCGAAGGAGGTGGTGCCGCCGGAAGGGGCGGTGCGCCACGGGTCCTCGGGGGAGCCGCCGGTCGGTGCGCCGTAATTGGCGCCGCCCTGGCCGTATCCACCCTGCTGGCCGCCGCCGTAACCGCCGCCCTGGGGGGCTGCCTGCTGGTAGCCGCCCTGCTGCTGGCCGCGGTTGTCGGACTGGTAGCCGCCGCCACCGGAGGGGGCAGTGCGGGTGACCTGCGCGCGTGCGCGACGCAGGGAGGGGCCGATTTCGTCGACCTGCAGCTCAACGACCGTGCGACGTTCACCCTGCTGGGTGTCGTACGAGCGCTGGGTGAGGCGACCCTGAACGATGACGCGCATGCCCTTGCGCAGCGACTCGGCGACGTTCTCCGCGGTGTCGCGCCACACGGAGCAGCGCATGAAGAGGGTGTCGCCGTCGCGCCACTCGCCGGCGTTACGGTCGTAGGTTCGGGGGGTGGAGGCCACCGTAAAATCGGCGACCGCGGCGCCGGACTGCGTCCACCGCAGTTCGGGGTCGGCAGTCAGGTTACCGATGACGGTAATGACGGTATCTCCGGCCATGTCGGCTCCTCGGGCTTAGGGGTGTTGTCGGCTCAGTGAGCGTCGGGGCGCAGGAGCTTCGTACGAAGAATGGTCTCGTCGATGCCCATGCGGCGGTTGATCTCGAGAGCGACCTCGGGGGTCGTGGTCATGTCGATGACGACGTAGATGCCCTCAGAACGCTTGAGGATGTCGTAGGCAAGGCGACGCTTGCCCCAGATGTCAACGTTCTCGACGGAGCCGCCATTGGCAGCCACGGGTGCCAGGTACTTCTCCATCGTGGGGGCGACGGTGCGCTCGTCGATCGAAGGATCGAGGATCACCATCAGTTCGTAGTTACGCACGTTGGTTCCCACCTCCTATGGTCTCTGCGGTCACGGACGGTCCGTGACAGGAGGGCGTTGCGTATGGCCCCGGGGGGCCTGCTGGACCGGCCGCGGGTGCGGACAGTCCAGCTGCCCACTTTACACGGGTGCGGCCGGCTCGCGAGAGGGGTCCGTCACGCTCGCGGCTCTCAGGGACGAGGCCCGGGCCGGCTCCGCCCGCTCGTTTCCCCTGGTGGGGGTTGGCTAGGCGCGAGGCCTGAGCCGGCTCGGGCGGCAGGCCGCGGTCCCGACTCAGGAGGATTGGGGGCGAGCCCCGCCCCGGCCTCGTCAATGAGTCACAGCGAGCGCGCGCCGTACCCGTTGGTCAGGGCCCTCATGCCGGTGTACACGGCGGAGTAAGCGAGCCATACGAGCGCAAGGGCCAGGGCCGGGCTGTCGGCCAGGGCGGAGGAGTGGGCGATGAGCCACAGGACGGGCGCGTACACGGCGAGGTTCAGGATGGACGCGCCGGCGAGGTAGCGCCCGCGTCCCGCCCCGATGAGGATCCCGTCGAGCAGGAACACGTAGCCGGCGACGGGCTGGAAGAGGGCGCTGACGATGATGGCGGCGGTCGCGTCGTCGATGACGGTCAGGTCGGTCGTGAAGATGCGCGTCACCCAGGGGGCGGTGAGAGCGAGGGCCACGCCGACGGCCCCGCCGAATCCGAGGCCCCAGCGGCTCAGGGTGCGCAGGAGCGGGGCCATGGCGCCGCGCTCGCCGGTGCCCGACGCGAAGCCGGCCAGGGCTTGGGCGGCGATCGCGAGGGCGTCCAGGACGTAGGCGGCGAATGACCACAGGGTCCACACGATCTGGTGGGCGGCCAGGGCCTGCGTGGAGATCGAGGTGACGGCCGTGAGGGTCGCCAGGAGCGCGACGCGCAGCGCGAGGGTGCGGATGAGCAGCGGCGTTCCTTCGGCGGCCGAGGCGAAGAAGCCGTAGGTGGAGGGCTTGAGGCTGACGCCTTCGCGGCGGGCGGCTCGCACGATCATGGCGGCCAGGAAGAGAGCCATGAGGGTCTGCGTGATCGCGGTGCCCAGGCCTGAGCCGGCGACCCCCATCCCGAGGGGGTACATGAGCACCCAGTTCGCGATCGCATTAAAGGCGGCACCCACGGAGGCTGCAATCAGCGGCGTGCGCGTGTCCTGGAGTCCGCGCAGGGTGCCGGTCGCCGCCAGGACAACGAACATGCCGACCAGGCCGGGGGCGGAGAAACGCAGGTAAGCCAGCGCGTGGGGCATCGTGGCGGCGTCGGCTCCCAGCCAGGTGAGCAGGGGCGAGGCGAAGATGGCCAGGAGGATCGCCGCACACGCGCCGAGGCCGCCCGCCAGCCACATGGCCTCCACCCCCGAGCGGATCGCCAGGTCGCGCCGCCCGGCCCCCAGGTGGCGCCCCGCCAGGGAGGTCGTCGAGTAGGCCAGGAAGATGAACAGGCCGACCGCCGTGTTCAGGACGGTCGATGAGACGCCCAGGCCAGCCAGCTCGGGCGTGCCCAGGTGGCCGACCATCGTGGAGTCGATGACGGTGAACAGCGGTTCGGCGATGAGCGCGCCCAGGGAGGGCAGCGCGAGGGAGAGGATCTTGCCGGTCGTGATCGTCGGCATTGACGAGGCCCCGGTGGCCTCATTCGGGTCGCCCACCGTCTGGTTCACCCAGTCGCGATTACTGCCCATTACACGCTCCACTTCTTATCCACAACATGTGCACAGGCCTGTGGATAACTGTGCACATAGAAATTCTAGCCGCCCCAATGAATCACAACGATGTGACTGTGATGAGCATATCTGCCCTGACAGAGCGGTCATTAAACCCTGTGCACAGGCTCAATCGGCGTTGTGCACAGGTTATCCACAATATGTGCACATGTCCGTGCACAGCGTCGGTCGCGCAATCGCCTACAACGCGTTAGTCTTCGCCTGACGGCTCTGTATCCACAGGGCCGCAGGCCGTTTGTGGCCGCCGAACCCGGCCCCGGCCTCGTCCAGGCAAGCCACCGCACCCGAGAGGATCACGATGTCCGACGACCAGTTCGACCGCGTCCCGCCCCAGGACATCGATGCGGAGATGAGCGTCCTCGGATCGATGATGCTGACGACCGACGCCGCCAACGTCGTCTCTGAGATGCTGCGCGGCCAGGACTTCTACCAGCCCAGCCACGAGACCATCTTCGACACCATCATTGAGCTCATCGGCCGCGCCGAACCCGCCGACGCGATCACCGTCGCCGGCGAACTCAAGCGCGCCGGCGTCCTGTCCAAGGTCGGCGGCGCCGCCTACCTCCACAGCCTCATCGCCTCCGTGCCCACCGCCGCGAACGCCGCCTACTACGCGCGCATCGTGCGCGAGCGCGCCATCATGCGCCGCCTCGTCACCGCGGGCACGCGCGTCGTCCAGCTCGGATACGCGGACGCCGGCGGCGACGTCGACGAGATCGTCGACCAGGCCCAGGCCGAGGTCTACGCCGTCTCCGACGGACGCGAAACCACCGACTACGTGTCCATGAACCAGATGAGCTCAGACGTCCTCACCACGCTCGAAGACATCGAGAAGAACAAAGGCAAGCTCAACGGCGTGCCCACCGGCTTCACCGACCTCGACGAACTCACCCAGGGCCTGCACGGCGGCCAGATGATCATCGTCGCCGCCCGACCCGCCATGGGTAAGTCCACGCTCGCCCTGGACTTTTGCCGCTCGGCGTCCATGAAGCACGGCATCACGTCCCTGATTTTCTCGCTGGAAATGAGCTCGCAGGAAATCGCGATGCGCATGCTCTCCGCCGAATCCGGCGTGCGCCTGTCCAAGATGCAGGCCGGCAAAATGAGCGACGTCGACTGGCGCAAGGTCGCCGAAACCACCTCGCGCATGAGCGAGGCACCCCTGTACGTCGACGACTCCGCGAACATCACCATCTCCGAGATCCGCTCCAAGTGCCGCCGCCTCAAGCAACAGGAAAACCTGGGCCTCGTCGTTATCGACTACCTCCAGCTCATGACCAGCGGCCGCCAAGTCGAGTCGCGTCAGCAGAAGTCTCCGCGATGTCGCGAAACCTCAAGCTGTTGGCCAAGGACCTCGACATCCCCGTCATCGCAGTCTCACAGCTGAACCGTAACTCGGAAGGGCGCACCGACCGCAAACCCATGATGAGCGACCTGCGTGAATCCGGCTCGCTCGAGCAGGACGCCGACATCATCATCCTGCTGCACCGCCCCGACTACTACGACAAGGAAGACCGCCCCGGCGAAGCCGACATCATCGTCGCCAAGCACCGCGCCGGCGCGACCGCGACCGTCACCGCCCTCTTCCAGGGCGACATGACGCGCTTCGTCAACTACACGGGACGTCCCGAGCCCGGCGGCGGCGGAGAGTAAGGGGCGGTTCGCTCGGCCTCAGTCTCGGTGCGCCGTGCGCGCCAGGCGCTTGGCCCGCACGGAGGAAAGTAGCCAGTCGGCGCTCAGGCAGCCCAGCGCCACCCACACGACACCCATCGCAATCCAGCGGAACGTGGGCACGGTCTCGTGGAAGATGAACACGGCGACGAGCAGCTGCAGGGTGGGCCCCAGGTACTGCAGGAAGCCCATCGTCCCCAGGGTCAGGCCCCTCGCCGCCGAGGCGAACATGATGAGCGGGATCATCGTCAACGCACCCGCGCCCACCAGGAGCGCCAGGTGAACCACCCAGGACACCCCGGCCTCGTCGTTAGCGGCGATCGTGTGGAAAGACGTGGAGGATGTGGCCGCCAGATAGGCGTAGTAGCCGAGCAGGACGGGCGAGACCGCGGCCGTCTCGATCGCCATGCCCGCGAGCGGGTCGACGCGCGCGGCCACGTCCTTCTTGACGAGGGAATACAAGCCGAACGTGAGAGCGAGCGTGAGCGAGACGATGGGGACCGAACGCTGGCCGATCACGAGGATGACGACGGCGACGACGCCGAGCGCCAGGGCGACCTTCTGGATCGGCGTGACGCGCTCGCGCAGCACGATGAGGCCCAGTGCGACCGTCACGAGGGGGTTGATGAAGTAGCCGACCGCCGCGTCCGTCGTGTGGCCGGCGAGGACCGCGTACACGTACACCGACCAGTTGACAACGACGAGCGCGCCCGCCACCGCGAGGCGCCACAGGGCTCCCCGGTCGGCGATCAGCGCGCGGATCTTCCCCAGCGAACCCGTCAGGGCGAGTGCGACCAGGCAGAAGAACAGGCCCCACACCGCGCGGTGGACGATCACCTCGACGGCACCGGCGGGGGGAGAGCAGCGAGAAATATAAGGGGGAAGAAACCCCAGATCACGTAGCAGGAAACGCCGAGGGCGAGTGCGCGTGGATCGTTCTTCTGGGTGCTCATGCACCCAGTGTATGAACATCGTGTGGGCAGCGGCCCCCGACGGGACGGTCGTGGTCACCTGATGAGAATGCGTGACCACCTGCATGATCGATGGAGGTCAGGGAGGCCTCGTCGATGCCGAGGACCACGCCGAGGGCCTCCAGGTAGCGTTCCTGCTGGCTCTCCTCGCCCGCCCGGCGTGCCATGACGGTCGGGTTGTGGATGAGGCGCGCGGCCAGGTGGCGCAGCGCTCGGGCCGCGTCGTCGGTCGAGAGGGGAGCCTCGCCGAGGCGATCGATCTCCTCCTCAACGATGCGGAAAACGCGTGAGCGCAGGTGCCGCACGACCGGGTCCATGGATCGTGCGCCGAGGCCGCGCTCGAAGGAGGAGACCTCCTCGTCGATGATCGCGCGGGCGCGTGTCAGCGCGTCAGCATCGGCTGCCGGGACCGAGGCCTGGATGGTCGGCAGATCAATGAGAGTGATGTTCGGGAGTGAGGCGACAGAGCTTTCGGTGTCGCGCATGAGCGCGAGGTCCAGGACCACGGTGCGCCCGGATGCCGCGGCCATGTCGCGCGTCAAGATGGGACTTCCCAGTCCGCGGCACGTCACCACGAGGTCGGAGCGCTCCAGAGCAGAGGGAAGGTCTGCGGCGCTAACCCAGCCGATGCCTCGTCCCTGGGCGAATTCGTGTGCGCGCCCAGACGTCGAGTAGACGGACACGTCCGATGCGCCGAGCGCGTGCAGGGCGCTGACGGTCGCCCCCGCGTAGGCGCCCGTGCCGACGATGAGCACGCGGGTGGCCTCCCACGACCCCAGGTGAGCCGCAGCCATGTCGAGGCCGACGGCGACGACGGATCGTCCAGTCCCGGCCAGTCCGGTCTCGGTGGCGACGCGGCGGGAGGTGGCCGATGCTCGCTCGGCGGCGCGCCCCAGGTCGCAGCTGAGGGTCCCGTCCTCCCAGGCTGTGCGCGCGGCGCGGCGCATCTGCCCGGCGATTTCGCGCTCGCCGATGACCATGGACTCCAGTCCAGCCGCCGTCGAAATAGATCGACGAGGCCGTCGCGACCCCACAGGTGACGCAGGTGCACGTCCTCGCGCTGCGCGTGCGAGGCCTGGGCGAGCTCGCGCTCCACGGTGTCCTTGAGCGCGTGTGGGTTGGCCGAGGCCGGGGCGTCGACGTAGATGGTGACGCGATTGCAGGTGCGCAGGACCATGACTCCGCGCGCGTTCGGCAGCGAACGCACGAGGGTAGGACCCAGGTCGTCCGCGCTGGAGAGCTGGGCGATGTCGTCGAGGGGGGGTGTAGCGGTGGTCCGCGGAGAGCACATGAATAGTCACAACGCGTCCATTTAAGGGCACGTGGGTAGCGCTGGCAGAGGAGTGAACCTATTTATGTTGGTGACGTCGTGTCATTTCGGGATATCGGCGAAACAAATGGCTCTCTCCCGCTGATAAATGGATATAAAGGCACGCAAAATCAAGCTTTTGCGACGTGTGAGAAATTGTCTTGAACTAAACTGGAAAACGACGGAAATGTGCGAATTAACGCATGAAAACATCATTTAATTAAGGGAGACACATGACGACGCCCCCGCTGATCGCCGCCCTGACCGGGCAACGCGGGCCCACCCCCGTGTGGTTCATGCGTCAGGCCGGACGCTCCCTGCCTGAGTACCGCGAGCTGCGCGCCGATATCGGCCTGCCCATGCTCGAGGCCTGCCTGCGCCCCGACGTGGCCGCCGAGGCAACGGTGCAGCCCGTGCGGCGCCACGGCGTGGACGCGGGCATCTTCTTTTCGGACATCATGGTCCCCCTGCGCCTGGCCGGGGTGGGCGTCGAGATTGAGCCGGGTGTCGGCCCCGTCCTCGATCATCCCTATCGCACGCGCGAGAGCATCGACGAGCTCCTGAGTCACCGGTATGGGGAGGGGTCGTGGACCGATTCCACCGGGCGCACGCGCGACTGCGGCGAGGGAGCCCAGTCCGTGCGCGACGGCGTCGCAACGGCGGTGCGCGAGCTCGGCTCCACGCCGCTCATTGGATTCGGCGGCGCCCCCTTCACCCTGGCCGCGTACATGGTCGAGGGGCGTCCCTCCCGCGATCACATGGCTGCGCGCGCGCTCGCGGCTTCCGACCCGGGCGCGTGGGATGCTCTCATGACCTGGTGTGCTCGGGTGAGCGCCGACTTTATCATTGCTCAGATCGAGGCCGGTGCCAGCGCCGCGCAGCTCTTCGACTCGTGGGTGGGCTCCCTCTCGCCTCGTACCTATAGGGAATCCGTCGCGCCGTATTCGCGCTTGGTTGCGCAGCGCGTCGCCGGTGTGCTCAGTCCGGTGACCGGCGAGCGCGCCCCGCTCATCCACTTCGGGACGGGCAGCGCTCCGATCCTGTCCGACATGGCCGAGGTCGGTGTCGACTGCGTGGGCGTGGACTGGAAGACGGACCTGTCGTGGGCCATCGAGCAGGTGCCCGGAAAGGCCGTGCAGGGGAATTTGGACCCCGCGCTTCTTCAGGCCCCGTGGCACGTTATCGAACAGGCTGTTCGAGATATTATCGACGCTGGTCGCTCCGCCCCTGGGCATGTCTTCAACCTTGGACATGGCGTGCCACCCACGACCGACCCGGACGTGCTGACGCGCATCGTCGAGCTGGTGCACGAGCTGGGTGACGAACGATGAACCCCCTGGAGGCCATCCCCACCCACCCCGGCGCGGTCGTCGTCGGCGGTGGCATCGCCGGCCTCGTGAGCGCGTGGGAACTGGCTCGCGCGGGCGTGCGTCCCCTCCTCGTCGAGGCGCGCGGCTACCTGGGCGGCCTCATCGCCCGCGGCACGGTCGGTGGCGTGGACGTGGACCTGGGCGCCGAGACATACGTCGTGCGCGGCACCGACACCTCGTCGATCGTGGCCGCCCTGGGGCTGACCTCGGTTGAGCCCGCCGGATCGGGCGCCCGCCTCTACGCACCCTCCCTGCGCGGAGGCTGGGAGCTGCGCCCCTTCCTGCGCGACTCGTTCCTGGGAATCCCGGCCCATCCGGACGCGCCCGACTGCGCACACGTACTCGGCGAGGCCGGGGTGCGCCGCGCCCTCGAGGATCGCTCGATGGGCGGCGGCATCGGCATGGACGAGGCCGGGGAGACCCTGGCCGGTTTCGTGGCCGCGCGCATGGGAGAGGCCGTGCTGGAGCGCTCGGTGCGGCCGATCATCGCGGGCATCTACACCGCCGACCCCTCCGTGCTGGCGACCGACACGGTTGCCCCCGGCCTGCGCGCCGAGACTGCCCGTCACGGGTCACTGGCTGCTGCGGTCGCGGCACGCCTAGCCGCCGCCGGATCGCGCCGCACCCCCGAAGCCTGCGTCGAGGGTGGCATGTTCGTCCTCGTCGACGCGCTGAAGGCCGCCATCGAAGAGGCCGGGGGAACCGTCCTGACCCGCACGGGCGCGTTCTCACTGAGGCGCGAGGCCTCGGGATGGACCCTCGAGTGCGGGCCGACCAAGCCCGGACCCACCCCCGGAGCTGAACCCGTGCCGAGCGGGCCGGGCGCGAGCGTGACGACGGAGCGCCTCGTCCTCGCCTGCAGCGCCAGCGCCGCCCTGCGCTTGCTGACCGAGGCGAGCATCCCCGGCCTCGTGCCCGATGTGAGTGTTCCCGAGGGCGCGCCCATCGCGCGCCTCACCCTGGCCGTCCACGCCCCCGAGCTGGATGATGCACCCGTCTCCCAGGGCCTCCTCGTCGCGCCCGCGCCCGCCGACGAGCGGCCGGTGGCAGCCAAGGCCCTGTCGCACCTCACCGTCAAATGGCCCTGGCTCGCCGACCAACTCCCGCCCGACACGCACCTGCTGCGCCTGTCCTACGGGCGCCTCGGCGAGGCCGAACCCGACGTCACCGTCGAGGGGGCCCTGCGTGACATCCGCACGCTCACCGGCGTCACCATCGCCTCCGATGCCGTCACCGACCACCTGCTCGCCCGATGGAACGGCACGCTCCCGCCACTGCCCCCCGACTATCGCGGCCGCGTGAGAGCGCTCGAGGAACAGGTGCGTTCCCTGGGGGGCGTGGCACTCACGGGTGCCTGGGTCGCCGGAACCGGCATCGCCTCCGTCGTCACACACGCCCGAGCGGGAGTGAAAGGACTGCTATGACCACGCGCGCATTCGTTCTGGGAACCAGGGGATCGCGGCTGGCGCTCGCCCAATCCACCACCGTCGCGCGGGCGATCGAGGAGGCTGGGGCTCGCCTCGGCGAGGACGTGCGCGTCGAGCTGGAGGTCGTGCGCACGCACGGCGACGTGTCCGCGGCGCCTCTGGCTGCGCTCGGCGGCGTCGGCGTGTTCGCCGCTCAGCTGCGGCTCGCCCTCCTTGAGGGAGAGTGCGACCTGGCCGTCCACTCCTTCAAAGACCTGCCCACCGCCCCCACGCCGGGGCTGCGCATCGCGGCCGTCCCGCAGCGCGAAGACCCCCGCGATGCCCTGTGCGCGGCCGACGGGGCGACGCTGTCGTCGCTGCCCGCGGGCGCGCTCGTCGGCACGGGTTCACCCAGGCGCGCCGCCCAGGTGCTCGCCGCGCGCCCCGACCTGCGCGTGTGCGACCTGCGCGGCAACGTGCCCACGAGGCTCTCGCGCGTGCGGGGTATCGACCTGGGCGCCGACGCGGGCACCGCGCCCTCCGCCCTCGGCACGGGCGAGCGTCTCGATGCGGTCGTCCTCGCCCTTGCCGGGCTGCGGCGCATCGGCCTCGATACCCACGCCACCGACGTGCTCGACCCAGCCATCATGATGCCCGCCCCCTCGCAGGGCGCCCTCGCCATCGAAACGCGCGACGAGGAGGACCCCCTCCTGCGAGCCCTCCTTGGCGCCCTTCACCATCGGCCGACCGCGCTCGCGGCCAGCGCCGAGCGCGCCGTCCTCTCCGCCCTGGGTGCGGGGTGCGCGGCGCCGGTGGGTGCGTTCGCTCGGGTGGACGAGGCCTCCTCGGCCCTCCTGCTCGACGCGCGCGTGATGAGCGTTGACGGGCGTGAGCGGGTCGAGGCGAGCGGCGCGTTAACGCTCACGGACTCGGTTGGTCTGGAGGAGGCCGCCCGACTCGGCGAGGACGTGGCGCGCCAGCTGCTCGATGGTGGCGCCGCCGAGGTGACCGACCTGGGGGCGACGAAAGCGCCGAGGCAATCCTCGTGAACGAAAACACAGTGAGCGCACCTTGCGTGAGCGGCCCCCTCGTGAGCGCCCCCGTCGTGAGCGGCCCCTTGAGCGGGCGGCGGATCCTCCTGACCCGCGGCAAGCAGGAGGACGCCATCGCGCGCGCCCTGCAAGCTGCTGGGGCGCACGTGGATGCTCTCGCCCTCACCGTCTCGACGCCGCTGGACTCCGCGCAGCTCGACGCGGCGCGCGACCGGCTGGCTCACGGCGCGTACGCGTGGGTCGTCTTGTCCTCCTGGAGGGCCGCGCGGGCCGTCGTTTCCGGCCTTCCACGAGCGCGCTCGCTCGGCACGCGCATCGCCGCCGTCGGTCACGCCACCGCCCAATGGACCAGCGACCACGCGGGCGTGAGCGCCGACCTGACCGGCGCCGGATCCGCCGCCGCCCTGCTGAAGTGCTTCCCCGCCCCGTCCTCTGGCGAGCGCTCGATCCTCATTCCCCGGTCGGCGGCCGCCCCCGATACGCTGCCAGAAGGGCTACGTGCCCTCGGCTGGAGCGTCGAGGCCGTCGACGCCTACACCACCGCTCCCGCCGTCGCCGCCGATATTCCCGACGATATCGCGGAGAATTTCCGCGCGGGGTACTACGACGGCGCGGTGCTCACTGCATCCTCCCAGGCGCGCGCCCTCCCCGCTCCTCGGCCTGCCGCCCCCTCAACCCGGGTTGTGACCATCGGCGCGCCCACCGCCGCCACCGCCAGGCGTCAGGGGATCGCGGTCGCAGCCCAGGCCTCGTCCCCCACACCCGATGCCATCGTCCGCGCCCTCATCGACGCCCTCGACCACACCGCCCAAGCCGACGCACCTGAAGAAAGAGACTCATGACTACCGTCCCCGAATCCGTTACCTCCTACCTCGCCGAGGCCGGGGTGGACTGCGCCCCGATCCCGACGATTCGCCCGCGCCGCCTGCGCACGACCCCCGCGATGCGCGCCCTCGTGCGCGAAACCCACGTCGATCCGGCCAAGCTCATCTGGCCCGTCTTCGTGCGCGACGACATCGACGAACCCCGCGAAATCGCCGCAATGCCGGGCCAGTACCAGCACACGATCGACTCGCTGCGCCGAGCCGCAGCCGATGCTGCCGAAGCGGGGGTGGGTGCCATCGACCTGTTCGGTGTGCCCGCCCGCCGCGACGCGATCGGCTCCCAGGCGTGGGCGGAGGACGGGATCCTCAACCGCGGCCTCGCCGCCGTGCGCGCCGAGGTCGGTGACGCCCTGGTCGTGTGCGCGGACACCTGCCTGGACGAGTTCACCGACCACGGGCACTGCGGCCTCCTCGACTCCGAAGGCGGCGTTGACAACGATGCGACCCTGCCGCTGTACCAGGCGATGGCGATTTCCCAGGCGCGCGCGGGCGCGCATATGGTGTCGCCCTCGGGCATGATGGACGGCCAGGTCGCCGCGATCCGCGCTGCCCTCGACCAGGCGGGATACGCCCACGTCGCGATCCTCGCCTATTCCGCGAAGTACGCGTCCGCCTACTTCGGGCCCTTCCGCGAGGCCGTCGGATCCACGCTTAAGGGCGACCGACGCACCTACCAGCAGGACCCCGCGAACCGACGCGAGGGCCTTTTCGAGGCGCTGCTCGACGCGGCCGAGGGCGCCGACATGCTCATGGTTAAGCCCGCCGGACCCTACCTGGACGTGCTGGCCGACGTGGCCGCCGCCTCCGACATTCCCGTCGCTGCCTACCAGGTGTCCGGCGAGTATGCGATGGTCGAGGCCGCTGCCGCCAACGGGTGGATCGACCGCACGCGCGTCATCGACGAGTCCCTCACCGGCATCTTCCGGGCGGGAGCCGACTCCGTCCTCACCTACTGGGCTCTCGAGGTCGCCCGCCGGGCCCGCTGAGCGCGCATCCGCGTGCCGCTATCCCTCTTATCCTGATGAAGGTAGCTATGACCACTAACGAAACTGCATTTTCCCAAGCAAAAGCCGTCATCCCTGGCGGCGTCGACTCGCCCGTGCGCGCCTTCGGCGGCGTCGGCGGCACCCCGCGCTTCATCGCGAGCGCGAGCGGTGCGCGCGTCACCGACGTCGAGGGGCGCTCCTACGTGGACCTGGTCGGCTCGTGGGGCCCGGCGCTGCTCGGCCACGCGCACCCCGAGGTGGTTGCCGCCGTCCAGGAGGCCGCCTCGCGCGGCCTGTCTTTCGGTGCGCCGACCGAAACTGAGACGCTGTTGGCCAGCGCCGTGCGCGAGCGCGTGCCCTTCGCGCAGCGCGTCCGCTTCGTGTCGACGGGCACCGAGGCGACGATGACGGCGATCCGCCTGGCGCGCGGTGCGACCGGGCGTGACCTGATCGTGAAATTCGCCGGCAATTACCACGGTCATTCCGACGGCCTGCTCGCTGCCGCCGGGTCGGGCGTCGCTACCGGCGGCCTGCCCGGGTCGGCCGGCGTCCCAGAGGCCATCACCGCCCAGACGATCGTCCTGCCCTACAACGATGGTGACGCCCTGCGCGCGTGCTTCGAGCAGGTGGGTGACAGTATCGCCGCGGTTATCTTCGAGGGTGCCCCCGCCAACATGGGCACGGTCCCGCCCCACCCCGGGTGGAACCGCGAGATCCGCCGCCTGTGCACCGCGCACGGCGCGCTCATGATCCTCGACGAGGTCCTCACCGGCTTCCGCGTTGACCCCGCCGGCTGGTGGGGCCTCGAGGCCGTGGCCGGATGGGTGGACGGCGCGCCCGCGGGCGGCTACGGCGCAGGCTTCGTTGATGCCTCCTGCGTCGAGCGTGCAGACTGGGTGCCCGACCTCGTGACCTTCGGTAAGGTTGTGGGCGGCGGCATGCCCCTGGCTGCCGTGGCCGGACGCGCGGACGTCATGGACCTGCTGGCCCCCCTCGGTCCCGTCTACCAGGCTGGCACGCTGTCGGGCAATCCCCTGGCGACAGTCGCCGACCTGCGTACCCTCGAACTGGCTGATCAGAGCGTGTACGACCGCGTCAACGCCTCGGCGCAGGAGATCAGCACGATCGTGTCGGACGCGCTCAGCGCTGCCGGCGTCGCCCACCGCGTCCAGCGCACGGGGTCCCTGTTCTCCGTCATGTTCGGCGAGGCCGCGGCCTCCTCGGGCGTGTACGACTACGACCAGGCGCGCGCCCAGGAGGCGTGGCGCTACGCCCCCTTCTTCCACTCGTTCCTGTCCTCGGGTGTGGCCCTGCCGCCCTCGGTGTACGAGGTGTGGTTCGTGTCCGGCGCCCACGGCGAGGCGGAGCTGGAGGCCATCGCTGCCGCGGCTCCGGCGGCCGCGCAGGCTGCTGCTGCAGCTCAACCGGAGTAGTCGACCGCGTTGCGTAGCCCGCGCTGGCAATACGCGAGGGGGCGGAAATCCTGTCGGATTCCCGCCCCCTCGCCGCCGAGGGCAAGTGCGCGTGGATCGTTCTTCTGGGTGCTCACTCCCCTAGTGTACGGAGACGTCGCGCGCCCTGGCCGAGACGCTCATTGCCGCCCGTTCGTGTCGCAGTCGTCGTACTCGGCCAGATAGCGTCCGATCACGTCGTCGGGTAGTGGTGTGCCGTTCTTATCCAGCAGGTTGTGGCGCTTACAGAACTGGTAGTGAGCGTCGACGAGGCGGGGGAGCGGGAAGGGGAGGAGATAAATAAGACCTACGACGAGCGGAGTAATGAAGCAGAGCGAGAGCACTGTGATGACCGCGTCAGGAGCACCGAGTTCGCTCGCAACAGCGAGAGGGGCACCCACAATCAGTGAAAGTGCGATGAGGGGGCGCGTGACGGCCTGGGAGTTTCTCCCAATCGCTGTGGCCGAAGAAATCCGTCTCCACATGATGGCTAGGGCGGAATCCGTGTACGTTTCCGTCCACCAGGCGTGGAGAATCCCGCCGCCCAGGAGGAGGCCCACGATCGCTGCGATGTACGACTTCATGATGATGCTCCCCAGTGGAATAGGTGACTGATGCCATCGTTAGCGATGTCGGAGAACGTTGAGCCCGCCCAGCTTCCGGCCATCCCGCCGACCACTCCTCCGATGATTCCCCCCGCCAAGACTCCCAGGGGTCCACCGGACCGTTTGGCACGTTGATAGACGGACCTTCGGGCTGGGAAGTGACCGGACATACTTCAACGAGGTTCTGATTCGAGGTCATGATGATCATTCGCGCTAGCGCATCGACACGCTGCTGCCTCGCACTATATTACCGTATGAAAAATTGAGCAATGTTCCGTCAGGATGTGGTTTGCCGGCTCTTCGCATGTAAGGATGTAGGAGGTGTCGGAGTGGGCCGGAGTGCAGGTGGCGGCGTGCCCATCCCGCTGCCAGTAGGGCCCAGCTGCGCATGGAGGGGTGCGGCGGTGAGTGGTTCGGTGTGCCAGTTCCGCGTTTGTTCTTGTGTGTTGGGGCACTGCACCCGATCCGTAGGCAATGCACCTCTTCTGTTCGGGTGCACCGCCACGTAACGGGTGCAGTGCCACATAACGGGTGCAGCGCCCCTTATCGGGTGCAGCGCCACATAACGGGTGCACCGCCACATAACGGGTGCAGCGCCACATAACGGGTGCAGCGCCCCCGTGCTTGTGGCGGTTGTGGCGACTGTCGGGGTTGTGGGGGTCTTCTGTGCTTGGGTTGTCTTCTGCTTGAGTTGTCTTCCGCTTGGGATCTATGTGGCGCCTCATGTTGTAGTTCCTCAGAAATGTCGCACGTAATTCCCCGACATGTATTTCAAACATTGAAATCGCACCGTTGGAATTCTGCGGTTTTCTCGATACCTATGAAAAGTTAGGGTACCCAAATTACGTGCGACTTTTGGTTGATGAGGCGCCCAAGGCGAACTCCTGTGTTCGGACGTCGGCCCACGACACTGCCCACGATCCCCGGGACGCTTCGAACACCATCCCCACACCCCACAATGCGAAGAGCCGGTTTGCCGGCGAGGAAACTACGAGCGGGAGCCTTTCGGTGTGCCGGGAGGATCCCCGGCCTCGGACATGAACGGGGGTGGGAACCCTCTCGGATTCCCACCCCCGGTGCGCAGGCGTGCGCGGCGCGTCAGTTGGAACTCTTCATGAAGTTCCACGCGATGACCAGCATGGCGCCGACCGGCTTGTTGGTCGTGGCCATGTCGCGCAGCTCGTTGGCCGAGACCTCGGTGCTGGAGCCCGCGAAGCCGCTCAAGCCGTTGACGGCGTCGTTGACCGCGGCGTCCGTGGCCTCGAGCAGGTTCAGGTTACCGACCGTTCCGATCAAAGACACGTGCCAGCCCTTGTCGCCCTTCACGGTAAAGATGCCCAGGCGCTCGGGGTTGACCAGGCCCTCCGTGAAGCGGACGGTCTGGCTCCGGGTCTGGGGGGGTCGTGTTGCGCGAGTTGTAGCCGTAGGCGGAGTACTCGGGGTAGGAGTAGGTCACCGTGTCGTTGTTGAACTCAACCTTGTAGCCGCCGTCCATCGTGATGGACGTCGTGCCGAAGTTGACGACAGATCCGCCGCTCACCTTCGTGGACTTCAGGCCCCAGTTCACCTGGATGCCTGCGCCGATGTTCGCGGACGACGTGGCGGAGTTGGAGGAACCGGCGGAACCGTACACCGCGGCGACACGGCGCTCGGGCAGGTCGAGGAAGCGGTAGAAGTCCTTGTCGCCGATACCGGCACCGTTACGCAGGGCGTCAACCATGCCGGAGACAGCCTCTTCCGGCGACTTCGCGCCCTCAACGTTGGTGAAGTCAGCGCCGTAGTTCGGCGTGACCGAGCTGTCCGCTACCATCTGCTCCGCGATGGTCATGGTCGGCGAAATGTACCACTTGCCACCTTCCTTGACGGACACGAGCGTGAGCTTGTCCGTCTGGAAGAGGGCGCTGCAGAATGTTGCCCGAGAAGGTGGATTCCTTCTCGATCTCCCGCTTGAAATCGTCGAACATCTTGGACTCGTCGGCCGTGAGCTTGTCGCCCTTGGCCTTCTCGTAGTTCTCGCGGAACTTGTCAGCCAGCTCGGGCTTGACCGTGACCTCGCCCTCCCACTTCGTGATTGTGATGAGGCTGAGATTGTCCGACTTCTCGTCGACGGTGTGCTCGATGGTGGACTTGCTGATGTCGATCTGGTCAACGTAGTCGGCCAGGGCCTCGGGGCTCATCAGCTTCGTCCAGTCGGCCTTGCCGTTCGCCTTGTAGTCCTTCTGCCAGAGCGTCGCTGCCTCGAGCTCAGAGGGAGCAAGAGCGGGAGCGAGGTTTGCCAGCTTGTTGGAGTCGAAGGCCGAGTTAATGGAGTTGGCCAGAGCGTCGGGGCTCGAGAAACCGCGCGCAGAGGCCGAGCGGGTGAGCGCGAAGGCGCCGCCGCCGATGACGACCAGGACAACGGCGACGATAGCTGCGATCAGCGCCGCGCCCTTGTTGCTCTTCTTGCGGGGTGCCTGGGGCATCTGACCCGGGAACGGACCGTTGGGTCGCACCGGCTGAGGCATCTGGCCCTGGTACTGACCGTTGAAACCTGCCTGCTGGGGAACCTGGCCCGGGAACTGGCCGTTGGGTCGAGCCGGCTGGGGGACCTGACCCGGGAACTGGCCGTTGGGCTGCCCCGGGTGGGGAGCCTGGCCGCCGAAATTGGGGTTGGACACTGTGATACCTTTCAACCGATTGGAAGCTAACTTTGCATTCTGCCATGGTCGCATGGAGAAGGCAACCCCCTTGTGAGGCAGCCAATGTCGAGGTGGGGCGGCGGCGTGCGTCTTTGTCACTTGCTCCTCGGCGCTGAGGAGGGGTGAGAAAAGTAAAGAAAAAGCGCGACACCTCGGTGGTGCCACGCTGGTGGGGGAGGGGCGCGCGGAACTCACGCGCCCCGCAGTGTCTCAGGCGCGCGTACGGGCGATCGAGAGGATCGCGGGGGAGACGATCAGGGCGGTCAGGGCGATGACGACGGCCAGGACGGTCGAGGCGATCGAGCCGACCTGGAGGGCGGCGGTCATGCCGAGGCTGGCGAGGACAACGATCAGGGCGATGAGGACGGAGGCCGAGGTGGTGGCCTGGCTCATGGTGGGGGCGGTCTCAGCCTTGACGATGTTGTTCATGGGGTTCTCCTTATGAGTGTCTTCGCACGGATGCGCGAAGCGCGCCCCGCACGCCAGCGTGTTGTGTGGGCCGATTGGCCCGCGTCGCCCGGGAGGGCGACCGCATCAAAAAACGGGGCCGACTTGTGGTCGCCCCCGTTGGTGCATCACCAATTCTACGCTCAAGTAACCGCGCGGTCTATACCGCACAAGTGCTTGTTAGGGACCGCACAGGATGAAGTCAATAGTAATTAAAGGAAGGTTCTTGAGGGGGACAATCAGGGGTGGGAACGAGTGAGAGCCTGCCACTTCGTGTAAGTGTGCCCGAGTGGGCTATCCACTCGGGCACACGGTGTCAATTGGCTCGTGTCACGTTGAGAGCTTGGAGGCCCTTAGGCCCCTCGAAGACCTCATACTCGACCCTCTCGCCCTCTAGTAGAGTGCGTCGCCCAGATTGGCCGATGATGTTGGAATAGTGCACGAAGACGTCGCTGGATTCGCCATCGGGAGTGATGAAGCCGAAGCCTTTGGCGTCATTGAACCACTTGATGGTCCCGGTAGCCATGGGCACTCCTTCGTGTTCGCCCCAACGCTGGGGCACCGGTCGGTCCCGCCTGCAGGGATCGACGCAATCCCGCTCGCGCGCCCGGCGTCTCTCACGTACCCGCGCGCAGCGTGTGGAATCACACTCTTAAGGTACCGCATATTGGTCCAAAATGTGTCTGACCTGCGAAAACGTGACGAAGTATCGTGTCTGTCGGCCCCTAGTTCTGAGGTGTGAGCCGCACCGGTACGATGGCGCGCACGTCCTGGCCCTCGAAGGCGACGCTCCCGATCGCCACGTCCACCCCGAAGACGCTCGCAAGGGTGTCCGCATTCATGACGGAGGACGCGGGGCCGACCACGGCCTCGTGCGTGGAGGAGAAGAGCGCGACCTGGTCCGCGACGCGCAGGGCGTGCGCCGGGTAGTGCGTGTTCATGATGACCGCGAGGCCTCGGTCCTTCACGAGGCGCTCGAGCAGTCCCAGGACGATGAGCTGGTTGCGGAAGTCGAGGCCGGTCTCCGGCTCGTCGAGCACGAGGACGCGCGGGTCGGCGACGAGAGCGCGGGCGATGAGGATCATCTGGAACTGGCCACCCGACATGGTCGCGCAGGGCATCTCGGCCAGGTGGGAGGCGCCCACCTCGTCGAGGACGTCGCGGGCCATGCGCTCCTCGCGCGCGCCGGGCTGTGCGAGGGTGCGCATGTGCGGGGCTCGCCCGACCATCACCATTTCGAGGCCGGTGAGCGCCACGTTGGATGCGTTGCGGGCCTGTGGCACGTAGACAGGACGCGGCCCAGCGCGCGGGTCGACATCGACGAAATGGGGGTACCGTCGATGAGGGTGCGGCCGCTGTCCCACTTCTGTAGGCCGATCATGGTGCGCAGTAGCGTCGTCTTGCCGGCGCCGTTGGGCCCCAGAATCGCCAGGAGCGAGCGCTCGGGCACCTCGAAGGACACGTCTCGCAGGATCGGGGAGGGCGCGCCCGGATAGGTGAAGGTCGCGTTTTCGACGCTGATCATCGCGCTCCCCCCGTCCGACGCAGCAGCACGATAAAGAAGGGGGCGCCGATGATGGCCGTCAGGATCGAAATGGGAATTTCCGAGGCCGACAGGGAACGCGCGAGCGTATCGATGACGATCATGAGCGCCGACCCGAGCAGCAGCGACACGGGGATAACCGCGCGGTTGTTCTGCCCGCAGAGCATGCGCGCGCAGTGCGGCACAAGCAGTCCGATCCAGCCGACCTGGCCGCACATCGAAATGACCGAGGCCGTGATGACCGTCGAGGCGACGATGAGGATCGCGCGCATGAGGGAGACGTTGACGCCGGCTGAGCGGGCCTCGTCCTCGGAGAGGGAGAGGATGTTGAGCTGCCAGCGCAGCGCCACGATGACGACGACGCCCACGATGATGAAGGGGGCGCCCAGCGCGATCTGGTGGTAGGTCACCGCGGCGAGGGAGCCCATCAGCCAGTAGGTGATCTCCGGGAGCTGGCTCGTGGGGTCGGCCGTGAGCTTGAGGAGCGAGAGGACCGCGTTGGCCAGGGCGGAGACGATGACGCCTCCGAGCACGAGCGTGATGACGTTGAAAGCACCCGTTCGCGTACGCGAAATCGCCGTCGTGAAAGCCATCGTCGCCAGGCCCGCCGCGAGGGCCGCCGCCTGCACGCCGATCAGGTTCCAATCCAACAGCAGAGCGATGACCGCGCCGACGCACGTGCCCGCCGCGACGCCCAGGGTGTCCGGTGTGGCCAGGGGGGTTGGAGAAGAGCGACTGAAACGAGGCGCCGGCAACCGACAGGCCCCCGCCGATCAGGATCGCCACGATGATGCGCGGTGCCCGCAGGTCAAACACGACGGAGTTGACGCGCGGGGGCACCGCCGGACCTCCCCAGAATCGCGCGCGCAGCGCCGCAACCACGTCGTCCAGGGACACGGAAAAACGGCCGATCAACATGGCGCCGGCGGCGCAGGCGACGATGAGGGCGATCAGCGCGGGGACCACCCACACGCGCAGCCGCCCATTCTTGGTAAGAACAGATGTCATAGTGTCCTCCCCCGGGACCCGGGTGTTTCACGCAGAGAAGTGACCCCGGCCTCGTCGATAGGGAAGACGAGGCCGGGGCAAGGTATCAGGACGCGGCGTCCGGGTTGATGATGGTGCGGGCCTGCTCGTCCGTGAGCGTGAAGTTGTACATCTTCTGGTAGTAGTCCTTCGTCATGGCTACGAGGTCAACGTCGGAGAACTGCTCCGGGTACAGGGAGGCGCCGATCCAGTTCGCCACGATCGGGGAATCCGGGTTGGGGGTGAACCAGTTCCACATGCCCAGGCCGGTGGAGTAGACGCGGCCGGACTTCACGGAGCTGAGGGTGGACAGGTCCACGCCCTCGACCGAGTTCGTCAGGACCGTGTTCGCTGTCATGTTCGACATTCCCTTGCCGGTGACGAGGAGGACCTGGGGATCCCACGTGAGGACCTGCTCGAAGGTGACGGGCGTGTGCGAGGTGTCGGTGTCGCGCGTGACGTTCGTGTAGTTCAGGGAGTCGGCCCATTCGTTGGTGAACCAGCCGTCCTTGCCGCCCGCGACTGCGAGCTGGCCGTCGGCCGCGCCCATGAGGACCATCGTCGAGACCTTCTGGTCCTCGGGAACCTTCGCGGTGCGCGCACGGGCGTCAGCGACGAGGTCCTTGCCGAGCGCGATCTTGTCGGCCATGTGTCCGTCCTCGTTGAAGACGTCTTCAAGGAGCTCCATCCACTCCGCGTAGGTCTCCGAGGGGTTGCCCAGCGTCGTGAAGCCGACGGCCGGGATGCCGGCCTTGCGGAACATTTCGCCGTGTTCCTTGTTGAAGGCGTTGTAGAAGACGACGTCGACGTTCAGGTTCAGGAGGGCCTCGGCGTTGAGCTCGCCCTTGTCGTAGTAGCTGGTGTCCACCTGCATCATTTCGGGGGCCATCTCGGCGGCGATCGTCTGGCTCATGGCCTTGACGCGGGCGGCGCTCATGCCCACCAGGTAGGGGGCCTTGCCGTCAAAGTAGGCCAGGTAGGTGGATTCGATGGGGATCTGGTCGATAGCGACGCGGGTGATTGTGGAGGGCAGGACGACCTCGTTGCCCGCGTGGTCGGTGATCGTACGCGTCGACGAGGCCGAGGCCTCCTGGGTGGTCTGCCCCGACTGGGTGGCGGTGGAGCCGGAGCCGCCCGCGCAGGCGGTGAGGGCCAGGGTGGTGGTGGCCAGGATCGCGGTCAGGGTGGCGAGGCGGGTTTTCATTGGGTCCTCTCATGTGTTGTGGATTATGAGGGGAATACTACACAAAATTAGGTGCCCCTCACAAGGGTAAGTGTGGGGATATGACGCGGTGTTTTTTCCTTGGTTTCTCGCGGGTGCTGTCGGTGCGCGAGACGCGGCCACGGCCTCGTCGATCGTCTTGCGGGGAGAGGACGCAGATGTGCATGCCTCCTCGTAGCCTGACGGTGTCGGGCGAGGGGCCCGGCGCGAGTGGAAGGAGCGTGTCATGGGTGAGACTCTGGACTTGGAGCGTGCCCTCGTCGTCGGGGTGGCGTCCAGCGCCCTGTTTGACCTGGCGGAGTCGGACGCGGTGTTTCGCGAGAAGGGGGAGGAGGAGTATCGGGCCTACCAACGCGAACACCTGAACGACGTGCTCGCGCCCGGCGTCGCCTTCCCCTTTATGCGGCGCCTCCTCGACCTGAACGACCTGTCGGATCGGGAGCGCCTGGTGGAGGTCGTCATCCTCTCGCGCAACGACCCGGAGACCGGGATGCGGGTGATGCGTTCCGTTGAGCGTCACGGTTTGGACATTACGCGCGCGATCTTCATGCAGGGCCGCGCCCCGTACCGCTTCATGAAGCCACTGCACATGTCCCTCTTCCTCTCCGCGAACGAGGCCGACGTACGCGAGGCGATCAGCCTTGGATTCGCGGCGGGCCACGTCGTCGGGCGTGCCGTGCCGGATGATGGGGACACGGATCTGCGCATCGCTTTCGACTTCGACGGCGTGCTGGCGGGCGACTCCTCCGAGCGCGTCTTCCAGGACCGGGGGCTGGAGGAGTATCAGGAAAGTGAGAGCGCCCTGGCCGAGGTGCCGCTCGAGCGCGGGCCGATGGCTGATTTCCTGGAGAAGATCAACCGGATCCAGGGGATCGAGGACGCTCGCAGCGTGAGTGATCCCCAGGGTTTTCAGCGCCGCGTGCGCGTCGCCGTCGTGACGGCGCGCAGCGCGCCCGCCCACGAGCGGGCGATCAACTCGATCCGGGGCTGGGGGCTGCGCGTCAACGACGCCTTCTTCCTGGGCGGACTCCCCAAGGGGCCCATCCTGGAGGTGTTGCAGCCCCACATTTCTTCGACGACCAGCGCCGCCACGTGGAAGGCGCGTCGCTCTCCACCCCGAGTGTCCACATCCCCTTCGGGGAACTGAACGGGGCGTAGAAAAGCCTGTTACTCCGCAGCCTCCTCGGCAGCTTGTGCGATTGTGATGGAGTGAAATAACTCAGACACTGCAATCATGACGATTCTCAGTGATCGTACCTGGGGCGCATTTTTGAGGTTGTCAAACTGCTCGTTGCTGAGTTTTGTTGAGACCACTGACTCAAAGAGGATAACGCCATGTTTCACTGCTCCATGGTCCTCGTCAAGACGTATGCCGATAACACTGAGAGGTTCCATCGTCAGCTCGAGAGCCTCTGCCTGCTGTTGAGTGAGTGGAGCGGCCCTCTTCTGCCCGTTACTCTTCTTCCTTGCTTGCCATAGTTCGTTGCGTGCGTCGCTTGATGAACGGAAACGGCGCTGTACGTGTCCCTCTTCCCAAGCAGCACCGAGGTACCCAACTTCGGTCTCCTTGTAGAAGCTTCTCCCAAGTTTCTCGAATCGCGGGTTACGTGAGCGCCTCGCCAAAGGAAGAAAGCCGCAAGCGGTTCCATCGTCAATGTGACCGTAGACTGTGACGCGTGTCCACTCGTCCCATAGGGACAGCTCGTGACATAGTTCCTGTGCGAGACGCCCAAGCACCTCTCGCATGGCGTCCCGTTCTAGTAGGTTATCTGCCTCGAGTTGGGCTACCTTATCCCGTTCCCGCTGTACGTCGATCTCAAGTTGTGCCAACTTCTCCTGGTGTTCAGCAACCTCATGTTCGTTATCGTGATCGCGCTTCCTGCCGAGAATGGTTCCGACGAAGAGACAGCAAACGCCAAGAAACAAGAGTCCCCATTGGACACGTCCGTCTACGAAGCCTGATGCGCCGATCAGGAGAGCACTGAGCGTGTTGAGAAGCTCTGGAGCGTAGTGGATAGCCCGACGAATGATTCGTGCTGCGCTCTCTTCAACGCGTCGGTACCGCATGAGCCTTAGGCTCCGGTGAACATGGAAGAATTCTCCGCGAGTTCTGACTGACTGAGGTTCATGGCGTAATCGCTGTCTTCAGTCAGGGTGACTTGCGACATGTCAGCGGTAGCCTTGAGGAGCTCGCGTGCAACCCTCTCGGCCTTCGCCCACGAGTCGCACTCAAGCTCAACGAACACGTCCACGCGCTGGAAACCAGCCCACGCCTCAAGCGGGTCATCCGTGATGTATGCGGCGACGTGCCGAACTCCGCGCGCGAAAAACTCTCGCTCCGCCAGCTTAAGCAAATTGCTGCGGAAAGCGACAAAGAGCGAGAAGGCCTCAGATGCCTTGAATGTCAGACATGCTTCCACACGCTGAGCCATCATTCATCCCTTCCTACCAAGATAAATGGGATTGTAACACTGATTGAAGCTCGTGCAGCGATTCTTGTCCTCAACGTTCCATGTTCCGTGGAGTGCTGACTAGGGGTGTGCGTGAGACCCTATGGTCGGCACCCGGCGGCGGTCGCAGATGTGGGCGGGGCCTGGGAGACTAGGCACATGAGTAACCACGCGCGCGACGCCCGCCGCCTCACCCCCGTCGAGGTGGCGACCGCCGGCGCGCTCTCGGGCCTGGCCGTGACCTTCGGCCTCATAGCCGCCGTGACGCCCGTGTTCCAGCTCTTCTTCCAGGTAGCCACGGCCGTCCCCCTCGCCATGGTCTCCCTCAAACTACGCCCCCGAGCCTCCGTCGCAGCCTTCGCCTCGACCGTCCTGCTGGCCATCGCCGTCGGCGGATTCGCCACCGCAGGGCGAGCCTTCCAGGCCGCCCTCATTGGCCTCATCATCGGCTTCCTCCACAAGAAACGCGCGTCCTGGCTCAGCGTCAGCGCGGTTGCGGCCGGCCTCGGCCTCGTCTGGGGGGTGGGCACCGGCATCGCCTTCTGGATCCTCGTCGACCTGCGCAACCTCGGCCTCGAAAGCATCCAGAAGACCCTCAACGGCTTCCTCAAGCTCGTCGGCCAGATCCCCGGATCCGGCTGGTTCGTCGACGCCGGGCACGCCTTCGGCCAATGGGTCGTCGACTACTGGTGGCTGTGGCTCCCCATCACACGCTTCATCGGCGTCGCCTTCCTGGTCCTCGCCGCGCGCTGGCTCCTCGGCGCAATCCTGCGCCGCATCACCCTCGACGCCGGATGGGACCCCTCCCTAGACGCGCCCACCCGCGCCGACGCCACCCCCGCGGAGAGGGGCGGGCCGGGGAGGGAGCGGACCCGACGAAGCGGCCACGGCCTCGTCCCCCCTGCCCCTGACGCTCACCGACGCCGCCTTCACCTACCCGGGCGCCGACCACCCCGCGCTGCGCGGCGTCACCCTCAGCATCGAGCAGCCCGAATACGCGGTCGTCGTCGGGCACAACGGCTCCGGCAAATCCACCCTCGCGCTGCTCCTCGCTGGTGCCACCCCCGGCGAGGGCACCCGCTGCGGCGGAGGCATGCTCGGCGCGGTCGGTGGCACCGCCCTGGTCGGGCAGCGCTCCGAACTGCTCGTCCTTGGCCAAAACGTCGCCGAGGACATCACCTGGGGCATGAGCGCCGCCGACGCGCAGGCCCTCGACATGGACGCCCTCCTCGAGCGAGTCGGGCTGGCAGGCCTGGCCGACGCCGACCCGCGCTCCCTCTCCGGTGGGCAGCTCCAGCGCCTCGCCCTCGCGGGCGCCCTCGCGCGCTCCCCGCGCCTGCTCATCTCCGACGAATCCACCGCAATGATCGACCGGGCGGGCCGCGCCGCCATGCTTGAACTTCTCGCTGCCCTGCCCGCCTCGGGCATCGCCGTCATCCACATCACGCACGACCCCGCCGAAGCCGCGCGCGCCGACCGTGTCATCACCATCGACGGCGGGCGCATCGTCTCCGACGAACGCCCCGGGCAGCGCACCGCCCCCATCGACGAGGCCGAGGCCCCCTCCCCGGGTTCGCTCCCCCCACGGGGAGCACCCAGCGCGGCGAGGCCCGAGGATGGCGTGACCCGTGAGCCGGCCCAGGCCTCGTCCATTGGGGCACATGGCGAGCGCGTGTGGGGAGCCCCCACCCTTATTAATACAGAGCACCTGTGGGCCGACCGAGTAGCGCACACCTACGACCTGGGCACCCCGTGGGAGAAGCCCGTCCTACGCGACGTCAGCCTGATTCTCGACCCCGGCCAGGCCATGCTCATCACCGGAGACAATGGGTCGGGTAAGACGACACTGTCGCGCATCCTCACCGGGCTGCTCGAGCCCACGTGGGGCAACGTGACCCTCGGAGGGACGCCCATGCAACGGCGCGTCGGCGACGTCGCCCTCTCCATGCAATTTGCGCGCCTCCAACTCCAGCGCCCCTCCGTGCGCTCCGACATCCTCGCCGCCGCCGGGCACGGGCCCGGCGTGGGCAGCGGGGGTGGGCGCGCCGCGAAGAAGGGGCTGAGCCGCGAGGACGGCGACCGAATCGTCGCACAAGCCATGGACCTCGTCGGCCTTGACCCAGCCCTGGCCTCGCGCAGCATCGACGACCTGTCCGGTGGGCAGATGCGACGCGTCGCCCTGGCGGGGCTGCTGGCCGGCGAACCGCGCGTCCTCATCCTCGACGAACCCATGGCCGGGCTCGACATGGCCTCGCGCGACCTGCTGATCTCCGTCCTCGAAGAGCGCAGGCGCGCCGGGCTGTCCATCCTCGTCATTTCCCACGACCTCGAAGGCATGGACGCCCTGTGCGACGCCCACCGACACCTGCGCCAGGGGGTGCTCGCATGAATGATCCCTACTCCTCGTGCGGGGCGACCGGCCCCGGCGGCGGTGCCACCAACGGTTGGTTTTCTGCGGATCCCGATTCTCGCCGCTTCTCCGGTTCTGGTTCTGGTTTGGGCGGCGAGGTTGCGCGCCGTCGCAAGCCGCGCAGGGCCTCGGGTTTCCCCTTGCCTCGGCCCCTGCCGTGGCCCACGGTCCTCGGGCGCGCGTGGCCCGGCACCCTCATCGCCTGCTGGACTGTGTTGACCACCTGCGTCATCCTGCAGCCGCACTGGACGACCCTCGGGATCGTCGGTGCCCTCCTCGCCGTCGCCTCGATCGCCATTCGGCTGCCGCTCAGCGTCGCCCCGCGCCCGCCCATGTGGATGATCTCCGGTTTTATCGGCGGCTGCATCGGTGCCTGGCTCGGCGACGGGCTCGAGGTCTTCCTGCGCATCTGCGTGCTGGCCATCGTCGTCCTGTGGGGCTCCGCCCTCATTGCGTGGGTGACGCCCACGGCCGCGCTCGCGGGCGCGCTGCGCGTTTATGTGCGGCCCCTGCGTTTCTTTGGGGCACCCGTGGACCAGTGGTCGCTGGTCATGGCCTCGGCCTACGAGGCCTGCCGATGCTGCGCGACCAGGCGCAGGCCGTTCTCGACACGGCCAAGCTGCGCCTCGGTCGGGACATTGCCACCCTGTCGCCTGGCGGCTACGTGCGCCTGAGCGTCGACGTGATCACGGCGGTCCTGTCCGCGACATCGCGGGGGGCGGCCGAAACCGGGCGAGCCATGTCCATGCGCGGCGCCCTCGAAGCCTCGGGCGGGGGCTGTGAGAGCTCGCCCCGGAGTCGCACCAGGCTCGGATTGGTCGATGCCTGCGTTATCGCTGCGACCCTGTTAGGTGTGGCTGGCGTCGTTGCATGCGCGTTGATGCGCTAGGGTGCGCGTCGATTTTTCGTTGCAACTACGGGTATTAGTGCCCATTGTGGTGAATTATGTGTCCTGGGTCATGCTGCGCTGATTTGACGTGGGGCCTCAAAACCCCCTATTCTTTCTGGGTACGCGCGAGTGGCGGAATAGGCAGACGCGCACGGTTCAGGTCCGTGTTCCAGTGATGGAGTGGGGGTTCAACTCCCCCCTCGCGCACGATGAAACCGCAGATCCTTCGGGATCTGCGGTTTTTGTTTTCGGGCTATAGGCGCAAACGTGGGTTAAGGGTCAAAATGTGTGTCTGGCTCGGCGTGTCGCGGGGGTTAGATTTGGCCTTTTTGAATGCCGATTGAGTGGGTGTAGTCGGTGTCGATAGCGTTGTCGTAGAGGGCTGGGCGTCCTGTTTCGTGGTCGGCTTGGTTCTCGGTTTGGGTCAGGGTGGATACTTTGGCGAGTTGGCCCTGGCCCCAGTCGGACTGCCTGGCGATTCGTACTGGATCGTCAGGCAGTTCCGTTTTTAAGTAGAGCCACCAATCCAGCATGCGGCGTTGTCGTTCGCCTGATCTGCCGCGGTGGGTTCTGGCGAGCAGTTTGAGCTGGGCGTTGATGCCGCCTTCTAAGCTGTTGGTGGTGGATTTGATCCGCTCGGGCGCAAGGACTCCTGCTGGCGGGTTGAGGTAGACAAACAGCATCTCGGACCGCCAAAGATGGTTGAGGCTGTTGTAGGCCTTGCGCACGTTGTGGTGGGTCCACACGCGGGTCCATGCACCTGTTTTGGGGTCTTTGATCATGGTTTTCTCGTTCATCCATTCCCGGTAGATCGTTGAAAACTCGTGCAGTTGCACACCCCACGCGGCGGCTTCATCCAGTGTGGTGATCCGGGTCAGTTTCAGCGCAAGTCGGTAGATGGTGCGCCCGGCATCGGTGCGTGGGTTGGTGGTGGTGTAGCGGCGGACCACGCGTTGGGCGTGGACGAGGCAGCGTTGAATTTTCGTAGTCGGCCAGCACTTTTTGATTGCGCTGTATGCGCCTTGGCCGCCGTCGATGACGGCGATGAGTGGGGCTTCGATGCGTTCAAGCAGCAGTTGGTAGTCGCGGGTGGTTTCGTGTTTGCACCAGTGCCAGGCGATCACGTGGTCGATGGTCGCCGCGACGATCAGGCAGCCACCGGCGGTGTAGGTGCCATCGAGAAATACCTGGTCGTAGATCCGCTTGTGGTGGCCGGCGGTGGGGTCAGGCACATCAACGAGCCAGCACCACTTGAAGCGCCGCTTCATGGTGGCGCGGCTAACACCGTTTCGTTTGGCTAGGTCGTCGAGTGATATTGCGGTGGTGCAATGCTCGATGAACTGGGTGAACACTGCCGCGTTGGTGATGTCGTTTCGACGTTTGACGCTGGAGGCGCCGCATTGTTTGCAGCGCCATCTGGTGGTGCCTTTGCTGGTGGTGCCGTTGCGTTTCATTTCACCGCCGCAGTGGCAGCGTGGTTGGTTCTTCGACATTGCGACACCACACCACGCCGCGCATAGCACATCACGGCTGCCACACCGAGGATTTCCCGTCGGGGGCTAGATATATGCTTCCGGAGCATATACTTTCCGGAAACCTACAGGTCAATCCGTGAAAATCCGCGATTCCGGACACACATTTTGACCCTTAACCCGCCTTTGCGTGGCCAGAGTCCTTCTTCTGGGGTGGGGGTTCCTTCCGGGATTCCGTGGCGTTTCTGATCGGTGTGGTTGGGGTGTTTTGGTGTGGGGATCCGGCGGGGTGTGGGGCGCCCGTCGTGTTCCCATTGGGTCAGGACTTCGGTGGGGGTCGGGGGTTGTGGGGTGCGCAGGAGGAGAGCCCATTGGGCGATGACGGCTAGTGGTAGGCACTGGCACCGCGGTGAGCGTGGAGGAGTTCACGCACGACAGCGTTGATGGATTCGACGTGGTTGGTGGTGGCGCAGGTAGCGGGTCGGCTGGTGTGCCGTCGGGGTTGGTCAGGTAGGGTGAACAGCACTCCTTGGCGTGCCAGTCGTGCCAAGCGTCGGTAGGCGCGGCGCGTGCGTTCATGCGTGTACCACCAGGTTTTACCGGTTTTTGACGCCCATGCAGGGTCTTGAGCGGCGAAGGTGCGCTGTGACATCCATTCTCGGAAGGTGTGCCCCAAAGTCGTGGAGCATCGTCAACCACGCGCTGGCTTGGTCGACGCTGGTGATGCTCGTCAAGCGTCGTGACAAGGCCAGCAACGCCCGTGCGGGTTCGGTTCTGGGATGCATGGTGAGGTCGCGGATGATGTCACGATGAACGTGGACCAGGCAGCGTTGCACGCGCGTGGAGGGCCATAGGTGCGCGATAGCCGCCAAGGCGCCTGCAGCACCGTCGGTGGTGACCACATCGGCAGGGAGCGAGGCGTTCAAGTAGGGCCGTGTAGGCCTGCGCGGATTCGTTGGCCGCCCACTGCCACTCCAGCACATGCTCGCGGTCTCGGGCGATCAGCAGCACCCATCCGCCTGACAGGTGCATGCCGTCAATGAAGATCTGATCGTGGACCTGCCCGGTGACGGGCGGGTGAGGTACCGGCACCTGCCAGCACCAACAGGTACGACGCCGGAAAGCGCGCGCTGAGCCTTCCTGTTCGTCTTGGGTGTGCCGAGACGTCGCCCACGCGATGAAGTCTGCCAGCTCATCGGCTTGTTCGTGTCGGCGCGCACGCCCTGATGGACATGTGGTTGACAGGGCGCACGAGGTGCATTTCCACCGTTGAGCGCCCGCCGCGGTGTGTCCATTCTTCTTCATCGGCACAGCGCACACCGGGCAACGCCGAGCACGATTCGATCGTGTTCTCACCCACTACACGATCACCCCAGAAAGTCAAGGAAGCTGCGCGATTAACCGCCCGAACCTAAATAACAGCGACTTTCGCCCGCAATCCCAACCTAAACACGGAACTTAAGCACCACGTTCGTGACCTATAGTCCTTGTTTTCCCTGGTTGGGGCGGAGGTGTCGCGGTACCGATTTTGGGTTATAGGACACTACGTGTTGCTGGAAGGGTGACTTTTTGGCTTTCTGGTGCCGGAAAGTCGGTGTTTTAGTGGCTTATAGGCCAGGTTGTGTTGGTTTTTGGGCTGTCTTTCGTTGCTACAAAGCCGAAAGGTGGGGGTTGGACTCGTTGTGACTTGAGTTCTTGGTTGGCCAGGTCGTGTTGGTTTTATCCCGGTTTTTGATTGATATTCCGCGGTAAGGTCGGGGTTTGAATCGGGCTTATAGGCCAGGTTGTGTTGGTTTTTGGGCTGTCTTTCGTTGCTACAAAGCCGAAAGGTGGGGGTTGGACTCGTTGTGACTTGAGTTCTTGGTTGGCCAGGTCGTGTTGGTTTTATCCCGGTTTTTGATTGATATTCCGCGGTAAGGTCGGGGTTTGAATCGGCTTGGATTGGGGGATGGGAAATCCTCGATGCAAAATCTGTGGTGGCACGACGCAAAAATGGGGCTCAACTCGAGCAGGTAGGCCAAGGTTCCGCTGTCTTGCGTGTAGGGCAAGCCAGTCTCGGCGTAACGATACCCGTGCCCGGCATTTCAGTGCGTTTTTAGACTTCGTCACCGGCAAATACACCCTGGCCGATTACGGGCCCAAGGGACGCACTATACGACGGCGTAACGAACCATTTTGGCATCTATGGCCAGTTTCTCCATTGGTTGACGAGGTTCACCATGTGGTCTTTGTTGACGGAATCTACCTGTCCCACAAGCTGGTGGTTCTTATTGCCTGCACCAAGACCCATGTGCTTGGCTGGTACGTGGCCAAGGGTGAGACCACCCGCGCCTGGCAAGCACTGATGTCTAGGATCGCGCCCCCAGATGTTGTCGTGTGCGATGGTGGGCAAGGCATCGCCAGCGCGGTGAAGACCACCTGGCCTACCACCCGGATCCAACGCTGTGTCTTTCACGCCTATAGCGCGGTCAAGCGTAAGACCACCACCCGGCCACGCACTCAGGCAGGTGTTGATCTCTATAGTCTTGCTCAGGCCTTGCTCGAGGTCACTACCGTTGACCAGGCAGTGGCATGGATGAGCAAACTCGCCACCTGGAACACCACCTACAAGGAATTCCTAGCCCAGCGCACCCGGCTACCAGACGGACGTTGGGTTGCCACCCATGCCCGGCTGATCCAGGCCAAGAACTCCCTCAACACGCTGGTCAAACAAGGCACGCTGTTTACCTACCTCGATCCCGCCCTTGACCTTGAAGGTGACCCCATTGCCAGGACGTCGAACCTGATCGAGGGCGGGATTAATACCCAACTACGCTGCGTGCTACGAGCCCACCGTGGCATGAGTCTTAATCACCAGGTCAAGACCGTGTTGTGGTGGTGCTACCTGCACACCGAGTTCCCTGCCACCCCAGCACACATCCTTAAAACCACGCTCACCGACCAACAGATCATTGACCAATTCGACAAGGCCAGCCACCGCGCCCAAGCACAAGCCGAGATCGACAGGTGGGGAACCGCAGTTAACTGGACCGACTTCCACTACAGCGGAACCTGGCACGAAACCTACTAAACCGAAACCAACACGTTTTGGCCTATAAGCCGACTTTTCGGCTTTCTGGTGCGGGCTGGCGTTTCCTGTGGTGCCCGCTCTCTGGCCTCTGAGGGGTGGGAGGCTGGTGTGCGCGTGGGTCCTTTTACTGGTCGCCTTAACCCGTTCCTACGCAGCTGGGCCCGATAGGTGGCAGTGTGGGCGGCCCGCCTGGGCTACCACCTGTGGGGTTAACCTGCGCATGAAGGGGCCCAAGCAGCCACCTGTCCGGCCGATGGTGCCACCCCTGGAGCCAATGAGGCCACCCCTGAACTGAGCACATCCGTCCGCTGCTCCTGGGACTGACCACCGACCCACAGGTGATGTCCTATAACACGACTTTTTGGCTTTCTGGTGCGGGAAGGTCGGTGTTTTAGTTGGTTGGGACCAACTATGAGGATGGACAGATCGTGTTGCTAGCAGGGTGACTTTCGGCTTTATCGCGCGGGAAAGTCACTTTTTTAGTTGGTCGTGTTTGCCTTGTTCTTGGGGTTATAGGACGCTGCGTGTTGCTGGAAGGTGGCGGTCTGCCCCGCTCGCCTTCCGCCCCGCGAGCTTTGCTCGGCGCGTCGGCTCGAAGCTCGGCCAAGCCCTCCCACAACACCTGTGGCCTACCCCCAACCAACACATTTCGTCCTATAACCCTCGTCCTCTACCACCAGTACTCAGTAAACTCGCACGTAATTCCCCTGCGGCTCCTTCAAACATTGAATTTGCATCGTTGGAATTGCAACGTTTTCCCGCGGTCTCGAAAAATTACCGTCTTAAATTATGTGCGAAATTTGTCTGGGCCAGGCCTGCGATCGCCCGCCGTCGTCGCGGCCAGGCCCTCCCACCGCCTACGGGCACTTCGGGTCCGGTAGCCGTGGGCTCTCCGGCGCCTTCTTCCGCGTCCACCACTTCGCCCCGCAAGCGGCCGCGCCGATGCCGCTTCTCTCCGCCATTGCCTCGCGCACGAAGGCCATCGAGGTCGGAACCGGCGTCATCGACATGCGCTAGCGCATGTCTGAGTTATGGCGTTGGACGGAACACCTATTGCTTGCGGGCACGCGCAGCCCGCAGTCCGTTGGCGATGACGACGACTTCGGCGACCTCGTGCACGAGGACGACCGCTGCGAGGCCGAGCACGCCGGTGATCGCCAGCGGCAGCAGCACAGTGATGATCGCCAAGGACAGCACGATGTTCTGGTTGATGATCCTGCCGCCGCGGCGGGCGTGGCGCAGAGCCTGCGGGATGAGGCCGAGGTCGTGGCCGGTGAAGGCGACGTCGGCGGACTCGATCGCGGCGTCGGAGCCGGTCGCGCCCATCGCGATGCCCACGGTCGCTCCGGCCAGGGCGGGCGCGTCGTTGATGCCGTCGCCGATCATCGCGGTCGGCGACGTCTCCGAGAACCCGGCGACGATATGAGCCTTGTCCTCGGGACGCAGCTCGGCGTGCACGTCGCCGATCCCGGCCAGCTTCGCCAGCTCAGCAGCGGTGCGGGAGTTGTCACCGGTGAGCATGCTCACCTCGACGCCCTGGTCGCGCAGGGTCCGCACGACCTCGGGGACCTCGGGGCGCAGCTCGTCGCGGACGCCGATCGCCCCGGCCAGGAAGCCGTCGACGGTGACGAGCACGCAGGTCTGCCCCTCGGCCTCCAGGTCCTCGACCCGGGCCTTGAGCGGACCGGCGTCAATCCAGCGCGGACTGCCCACCGCCACCCTGCGGCCGTCGACCAGGCCACCGATGCCGTGCCCGGCCTCCTCGGCCACGTCCTGCGCGGCGGGGGTTCCCCGGCCCGCGGCGGCGATGGCGGCGGCGAGTGGGTGCGTCGAGTGCTGCTCCACGGCGGCAGCCCAAGCAAGCACCTGCGCATCGTCGAACCCATGGGCGGCGACGATGGCGGTTACCTCGGGCCGGTTGCGGGTCAGAGTGCCGGTCTTGTCCACGGCCAGGTGCCGGATGCCGCCGAGGCGCTCGAAGGCGGCCCCGCTCTTGATGACGACGCCGAACTTGGTCGCCGCGCCGATCGCGGAGACCACGGTGACGGGCACCGCGATTGCCAGCGCGCAGGGGCTGGCCGCGACGAGGACGACCAGGGCGCGGGTGATCCAGGTCTCCGGGTCACCGAGCAGGGACCCGAGCACGCCGACGAGGACGGCGAGGACCATCACACCGGGCACCAGCGGGCGGGCGATCCGGTCAGCGATCCGGGCTCGGTCGCCCTTCTCGGCCTGGGCCTGCTCTACCAGATCCACGATCGTGGTCAGCGAGTTGTCGGTGCCCGCGGCGGTCGCCTCGACCTCCAGCACGCCGGCGCTGTTGATCGCGCCCGCCGACACCGCTTCTCCGGGCGCGACCTCGACCGGGATCGATTCACCGGTGATCGCCGAAGTGTCCAGGCTCGACCGGCCCGAGCGGACCAGCCCATCGGTCGCGACCCGCTCGCCAGGGCGGACCAGCAGCACGTCGCCGACGGTGATCTCCCTGGCCGGGATCGAGGCGGAGGTCCCGTCGCGCAGCACGGTCGCGGTCTCCGGCACGAGCTTCAGCAGCGCGCGCAGCCCGCCGCGGGCGCGGTCCATCGCCTTGTCCTCCAGGGCCTCGGCGATCGAGAAGAGGAACGCCAGCGCGGCCGCCTCCTCGACGTAGCCGAGGATCACCGCGCCCACGGCGCTGATCGTCATCAGCAGCGCGATCCCGAGCTTGCGCTTCACAACGAGATTCCGGATCGCACCGGGCACGAACGTGTACGCGCCCAGCAGCAGGCCCGCCCAGAACGCGACCAGCGCCGCCATGTGCAGCCCCGACCACTCCAGTGCCAGGCCGGTGCTGAACGCGACGCCGGAGAGGATCGGCACGACCAGGCCGGGATCACGCCACCACGGGCGCTCTGCCTCCTCTGCCTCGTCCGCGGGACTGGTCCTCGGCTCGTCGCAGCCGCAGGCGGCGCTCACGAGGCGTCCCCCAAACTGCTCGCGGCGCAGCAGCCCGGCACCGAGCAGGCCGGGTCGATGCACGGCGCGCTCTCGTCCACGGCGAGGGTCACATCGACCAGTGCCGTCAGCGCCGCGGCCAGGTGCGGGTCGGCGATCTCGTAGCGAGTCTGGCGGCCCTCGGGCTCGGCGACCACGATCCCGCAGTCGCGCAGGCAGGTCAGGTGGTTGGACACGTTCGAGCGGGTCAGCCCCAGCTCGCGCGAGAGCACCGCGGGGTGGCTCGGGCTGTCGAGCAGGGACATCAGGATGCGGGAGCGCGTCGGGTCGGCCATGGCCCGGCCGAGCCGGTTCATGACGTCAAGACGCGAAGCAATGGTCAGCATGCACTGAACTATACAGCAGTCGCTGACTAATGTCCAGTTGTCGCGGCTGCCGCACGCGCTGCGCGCGCTTGCCCTCGTGAGGTGTGATCACCTCTTGCGCCAGCGGGGCCACTTCGGCATCCTGCGGCCCTTCCAGGTCTCCGCGAGACCCGCAACCCAGCGGACGGACGCGAAAACCGGCTCTTCGCATGTAAGGGTGTAGGAGGTGTTGGATTGGGCCGGAAGTGGGCTGGAGTGCAGGTGGCGGCGTGGGCGGCGTGGGCGGCGTGCCCATCCTGCCGCCAGTAGGGCCCAGCTGCGCATGGAGGGGTGCGGCGGTGAGTGGTTCGGTGTGCCAGTTCCGCGTTTGTTCTTGTTTGTTGGGGCACTGCACCCGATCCGTAGGCAATGCACCTCTTCTGTTCGGGTGCAGCGCCACGTAACGGGTGCAGTGCCCCTTATCGGGTGCAGCGCCCCGTGCTTGTGGTGGTTGTGGCGGCTGTCGGGGTTGCGGGGGTCTTCTGTGCTTGAGTTGTCTTCCGCTTGGACTGTCTTCCGCGTGGGGTCTTTGCGGCGCCTCATGTTGTGGTTCCTCAGAAATGTCGCACGTAATTCCCCGACATGTATTTCAAACATTGAAATCACATCGTTGGAATTCTGCGGTTTTCTCGATACCTATGAAAAGTTAGGGTACCCAAATTACGTGCGACTTTGGTTGATGAGGCACCCAAGGCGAACTCCTGTGTTCGGTCGTCATCCCACGACACTGCCCACGACCCCCGGGACGCTTCGACCACCACCCCCCACACCCCACAATGCGAAGAGCCGGAAACCTGGTCGATCATCCGCAATTTCGCAGAGTATGTGGCCCCGGCGCTCGGATGGGAGCCGACGCGTTCGGGAGCCCTCCCGACGGCTACGACATTGACGAGGTCGTGGCCGAGTAGGAGGTCACGGCACCGCGAGTGGGGCCCGTGCTCGGGGCGTGAGACCTGGGCCCTGCGCGGGGCGGCGGCGGGAACATAGCTGCATGATTGTCGCGGTGTTGAGCTGTAACAAGCGTGACTGAGCGTCTGGGCCTGACGGGACGCAGACCTGTTGACGGTGACAGCGTCAGGCCGGGGTGGGGGTATCGGAAAGCCCCCACCCCGGTTTCACTTTCTGTGTGCGCTGGCCTACACTAATTGGACAGTATCAACGCAAGACGACGAGGTCTCTCTGTAATGGCTCGACGCTCCAAGGGTGCGGTGTCAATCAATCCGCGCTCCGCTCAGAATATGTCCACGCGACCGGCTGCAATCGCGAAGAAGAAGCAGTCGATCAGTCCGGTCAAGGTTTTCGGTGCCGTCGGTGCGCTGGCCTGCATCGTGACGTCCCTGTTCATTCAGCTGCCGGGCCTGGATGTGTCAGGTACCCGCATGTTCGGTATTTTCCTGGCGGCGATTCTGCTGTGGGTGACGGAGGCGGTGCCCCTGGCGGGCACGGCGGTCCTCGTCATTTTCCTGGAGGTCCTGTTCATTTCGGACCACGCGCTGCTGAGCGTGGGTGAGGGAGCCCCGGCGTACACGAAGTTCTTTGGGGCGCTCGCCAACCCGGTCATCATCCTGTTCCTGGGTGGTTTTATGGTGGCCGACGGCGCCGCCAAGTACAAGCTTGACCGCGCGCTGTCGGCGGTCCTCCTCAAGCCCTTCATGGGCAAGCCGCGCCTGACGGTCATGGGCGTCATGCTGATCACCGCGATCATGAGTATGTTCATGTCGAACACGGCGACCACGGCGACGATGTTCGCCGTCATGATGCCCGTCATCATGGCGCTGCCCGAGGGCAAGGCGCGCACCGGCATCGCCCTGTCAATCCCGGTGGCCGCGAACGTCGGCGGCATGGGTACCCCCGTGGGCACGCCCCCCAACGCGATCGCCCTGGGCGCCCTGGAGAACGCGGGCGTCACGGTCACCTTCCTGCAGTGGATGCTCGCGGCCGTGCCGCTCATGCTGGTGCTCCTGGCCCTGTCGTGGGCGTTTATCGCGTGGCGCTACATTCCCGCCGACGCGACGTTCAACATCGACACGTCGGCGCGCTTCGAAAAGTCGCGCAGCGCGATCATCTTCTACTCGGTCGCGGGAGCGACGATCCTCCTGTGGATGACGGAGTCGCTGCACCACATTTCCGCCAACGTCGTGGGCTTCCTGCCGGTCGTGGTCCTTTTGATGACGAAGGTGATGAGCGGGGATGACCTGCGCGCCCTGGACTGGCCGGTGCTGTGGCTGGTCGCGGGTGGTATTGCGCTGGGTTCGGGCGTGGCCGCCACGGGCCTCGACAAGTGGATGCTCGGATCGATCCAGTGGGCCTCGATCCCCGGCATCCTCCTGATCTTCGTGCTGGCGCTCGTCGGCTGGGTGACCTCGAATGTCATCTCGCACTCGGCGTCGGCGAACCTGCTGATCCCGATGGGCATGGGCCTGGCGACCACGGTGTCCACGAGCGCAGCGGAGATCGCGATCGTCATCGCCTTGGGTTGTTCGCTGGGCATGTGTCTGCCGATCTCGACCCCGCCCAACGCGATCGCCTACTCGACGGGCACCACCCCGACGCGCGAGATGGTGGTCGTCGGCATCGTGGTGGGCGTCGTGGGCATCATCCTCCTGGCGTTTGTCGCGCCCCTGACCTGGGGATTCATCGGGGTGATGTGACGTGTCCATGGACGAGGCCGTGGCCGGCTCGGGTGCAACCAGTAACCCGAGTCCGGGGCTGGCCCACGGGTGGACGCAGGGGCCGATGGCGGAGGACGCTACGGTGCTGGCTCGTACGGATGTGCGCGGCGGCGGGCACCGCGCGGGGTACCCGATCCACATGTTGGTGGTCGGTGACGATTCGAGGCATATTGCCGGCCCGGTGACCAGGGACTTGGCCCACGCGTTCCCGAGGCTGTGCCTGGATCGAGTGGACGGTATTGGGGACTTGGCGGCCTACGAGGCGAGCCTGCGCCCCGGCGATCACGTGCTCATGGGCCTGGTGACCTCGGAGGTCGGCGACATTGACGCGTTGATTACTCATGCGGCTGCGATCCCGGTGTTGGAGCGCGTCCAGTGGGTGGTCGTCACGGATAAGTCGGAGCATCGTGATCTCACGGGCTGTATGCAGTCGGGGGCTCTGTCCTCGGTGTTGAAGGCGCCGTGGACGGTGCCGCTGCTGGCGGGTCAGGCCTATTCGACGATGGTGCGTTTCCTGAGCGGATGCGGCTATTCGCAGCGTCAGATCCGTAACCTGATCGCTGATCCGCCGCCGTTCGCGGTGCAGGGTCCTCTCCTGGAGGGCCTGGATCGCGATGAGCGTGAGGTCGTCATGGAGCTCCTGGCGGGCGTGGAGCGGGTGCTCGGCCAGCGTCCGCGCCTCATCGTCCCTGAGGGCACGCAGCTGGTGACGCAGGGGCAGCCGGTGGGTGCTGTCTACCTGGTGCTCGAGGGTCAGGTGTCCTTGCACAGGGATTCGTCGCAGGGCGAGGTCTTGTCTCACTTGGCCACCTCGGGCCCGCTGATCGGCCTCGTGTCTCTCGCCCGGGCGGAGGACGCCTTCTTCACGGGCGAGACGGCGACCGAGGCGACGGTTGTGCGCCTGACGACCGAGCAGCTCCAGATCGTCATTTCCGAGGATCCGTCAATTGGTGCGACGCTGACGGCGCTCGCCATTCGCTCGCTGACGCGCCGCCTCATGCGCGCCGAGGACCTTCACTTGCAAAACGCGATGCTCGCCGAGGACCTTGAGGCCCAGAAGGAGGCCCTGGCGGCCACCCTCGAGGACCTGCGCGCGACTCGCGCCGAGCTGGTCGAACGTGCGCGCTTCGCGATGCTCGGTGAGCTCAGCGCCGGTATCGCCCACGAGCTCAACAACCCGGTGACCGCCCTTGTGCGCGCCGCCAAACACCTGCACGAGGACGTCGATGCGGCCCTCGCGGCCCCAGCCACGGCCTCGTCACGGGAAGCCATGTCCCGGGCGCTGACCGCGCCCCCGCGCTCCACGTCGGTCGAGCGCGCCCTCATGAAGGAGCTCCTGCCCGTCGTCGGTGACCGCACGCTCGCGCGTCGCCTCGTGCGCGCGGGGATCCAGGGGGCGGAGGGTGCACGCGCGCTCGCCCAGATCCCGGGCGGCATCGAGGCGTACGAGGCCGGGGCGCGCCTGGGCGGGTCCCTGCGCTCGGTGCTTGCCGCGGGTGACCGCGTCATCGAGCTGACCCAGTCCCTCAAGGGATACGCGCGACCGGACGCCGAGGACCTCAAGCCCGTGGACGTGCGCGAGGGCATCGACGATGTCCTGCGGCTGACCGCCCACAGGGTGCGAGGCATCCGCATCGACTGCGACTACGAGGACGTGCCGCTCGTGCGCGCGCACCCGGCGAAGCTGCAGCAGGTGTGGACGAACCTCATCGTGAACGCGGCCGAGGCCATCGAAGACGAGAATACCGACTTGATCGCGGCGGCGGAGGCGTCGGGCGGTGTGCCCGAGCTGCCGGCACGCGGTGAGGCCGAGGCACTGATCCGCATCACCGTGCGGCCGACGCCTGAGGGAATCACCGTCACCGTGTTCGATAACGGGCCGGGCATCGACCCGGCAATCGTCGAGAAGATTATGGAGCCGCACTTCACCACTAAGGCGGGGCGCGTCCGATTCGGGCTGGGTATGGGCATGTCCATCGTCCGAAGCATCATCGCCGATCATGGGGGGACTCTCGTGATCTGCTCTGACCCGGGGTCCACCACTATGCGGATCTCGTTGCCCACTCAACCACAAGAGGAGGAATCATGACCCTGACAATCCTGTCCCTCGAGGACGAAGCGGACGTGCGAGACGCGCTTGAGCGTGATCTTGAAGAGTTTTGGGACAAGATCCGGCTTGAGGTCGCCGAGGACGTCGACGACGCGTGGGCCGTGATCGACGAGATCGTTGAGGACGGCGACGAGCTGGCCCTTGTCCTGTCGGATCACCGCCTGCCTGGCAAGTCCGGCGTTGACTTCCTCGTGGAGCTCATGAAGGATGAGCGTTTCGGCGCGACTCGTACGGTGCTGGTGACCGGTCAGGCCGACCAGTCCGACACGATCCGAGCGTTGAACCAGGCGGGCCTGGACTACTACATCGGCAAGCCCTGGAACCCCGAGGAGCTGCGTACCGTCGTGCGCGACCAGCTCACCGAGTACGTCCTCGAGTCCGGTGTGAACCCCCTGCCCTACGTGACCGTGCTCGACGGCGTGCGCGTTATGGAGGCGATCCGCTAAGTTTGGCGGCAATCCGCTGAGCTGCGAGACGAGGGCCGCCGCCCACCAACGATGGTGGGCGGCGGCCTCATTTTCTGCCACGACGGTGTTCCTCATGTCGGAGGTTGGCACGATCGCGGTGGGAGCGCGTGGCCGTCGCGGTCGTGCAGTGAGCCCCAGCTCCCCCTCACCAGGGGAACTGGGGCTCAGCCGAAGTTTTGCTGTCGTAGCAAAACTACACGTACCGTGCCTGATCGACGGATCGATCAGGGCAGCATGCCGAGGATGCTGCCAACAAAGGCGAGGAACGCGTTAATTACTTCGGTGATCTGTGCAAACATTGTTGCCTCTTTCTTCCGGTCAGCTCCCAGTCCATCTGGTGGGCTTAAGACGTCAGAATGTCCTGTCTGACGTGCCTTAAATGTATACAAAGGTGAGCGCGTGGTCAAGTTTTACAAATATAACAAATGTATATATTTGCTTGAGATTTCAATGTTTTTCATTCTTTCCGTATGTGTGATGCGCCGTCGCATCTAGTCGCCCAAGAAGTGTGTATATTCGCGGTGAAACCTGAGTGTTCGTATATGTTATAGGGGGTTGCGTTGGTGTCGCGTGTGCGCTGGACTGACGGGGGTTGATGTCCACAAGTGGGTGACCATGAGCGGAGGTGTGTTGCCGCAAGGGGGGTGGGATTCAGTTTTGTCGATTGCTGACACTGTGCTCAATGTATGACTCGCGGCACACGGTGGCTGACCAGCTGTGCAGTATCTGTCTCATTGTCGAGGTAGACGCGACTGCTCCATGCGTAAGCCGTCGAATCTGGAGGAGCCATGCATGGCCGCGTGCGACCAACTCACCGACACCGTCCCCAACGCATACGTCGACCTCTGCCCGACGTGATTGTGCACGACGGCGTGCGCGTCATGGAGGCGATCCGCTAAACCCTCAAGCGAGGGGCCGCCGCACAACCAACGATGGTTGCGCGGCGGCCCCTCATGTTGCGTGTGAGTGTCTCAGGTTGTCGGCTCGCACGCCCACAAGGGGAGTGACTGCCAGTTATCGGGTGTGCCCGTCGCTCGCAGGGGGACGACGTCGGTAGCGGGGAACGTTGCGAGGACTGAGGGAAGGGCGGTTCCATCTCCCAGGCCCATCGTGCAGGTGAGGTATTGGATGAGCGTGAGCTGGTCGAAACACTTGTTTGGCTTCGGATAATCCCATGATCCCTATTTCTGAGGCGTTGTGAGGGATGGTTGGAGTGTTGGAGAGTGAACGGTTGAAGAACCGGCTGTGGTGCGCCGAAATATTGCGAATAACTCGCAGGCAATTGAGCCATGAGTTGAGGACTGAGGGTGTCAGTCGTAGCTTTGCTGCTATTGGTCTCCGTATTTCCTTAGGTAACATTGAAAAGAGTGTCTGTAGTGAACCCCAGTCAAGGATGTGGACGGCACACCATATGGGTAGAGTTCCCCCGTAGTTTTCTACGTGGTGCTGAACAAATGTCTCTGTGGAGTTTTTGAGGGAATTCTGGTAGCGGCGTTTCCAGTCTTTGTATAGTCTTGTTTCTTTCTGCTCCGCTGAATTCCAGGCACTTTCGTTGAGGGAGGTGGCGGTGAGATGAAGGAGTGGATCTACTTCACCGATTTCGTATCCGATAATCGCTCGAAGCGATACTTCGATTTTCGTCAGCTCTTTATGGAGGGGTCTGGGTTTTTCGGACCGTTTGTCTTGAGAGGGTTGTTCTGAGTAGTCCCGGCTGCTTGTGGCCGGGCAGAATGGATGACCATGAGGAAGTTCTCGAAGCACACGCCTGAGCAGATTGTCGTGAAGCTGGAGAAGGCCGAGGCGCTGCGAGGTGAGGGCATGAGTACGGCCCAGGCCTGCCGCGTGCTGGGTATCAGCGAGGCGACGTTGTGCCGGTGGCGCCAGCGTTATGGGTCGATGAGTCGTAGTGAGGCCAAAGGAGCTGCGTGAGTTGCGCGAGCAAAACGCGCGCCTCAAACAGTTACTAGGCCAAGCCGAGCTAGAGAAGGCAGCGCTGCGTGAGCTCGCGGAGGGAAACTTCTAGGCCCGGCGCGCAGGCATGAAGCTGTGAGCTACCTGGTTGGTCAGGGGTTTCTCAGCGCCTTGCATGCCGCGTTGCCGGGCTGTCCCGGTCAGCGTATTGCCGCGCCCGCGCGGCGGGCGAGGCGAAAACGCTGCGTGATCATGGGCCTGTGCGCCAGTGGATGAACGATTTTGCCGCCACGCATCGACGCTGGGGCTATAAACGCGCCTGGGCGCGGGCCAAGAGTGAGGGCATTGTCGTGGGCCGTGATACGTTCCGGCGCTTGTGGCGCAGCGAGGGGCTGCGCGTGTGCCCGCGCAAAGCCCACAAGCCCCGCACTGCGCCGCGCCTACAGCGCCTGGTCGAGGCTAGCGCTCCTGGGCAGGTGTGGGCCATCGATTTCCAGTTCGACTCGGACTGGAAGGGGCGCGTGTTCAAGGTCTGTAACGTCATTGATGAGTTCACGCGCCAGCACCTGGCTTTCCGTGTCGAGCGGCGCATGGGAGCCGTCGACGTGATCGAGATGCTTGATCTGGCTGTCCTGGCCCATGGTGCGCCCCAGGTGCTAAGGGCCGATAACGGGCCTGAATTCATCGCCGGAGCCTTGGGGCGCTGGGCCAGCGAGCATGACACGCTCCAAGCGTTCATCCCACCGGGCCAGCCCTGGCATAACGGGTTCGTGGAGTCCTTACACAACCGCATGCGCGACGAACTCCTCGAGGACAACATGTTCGAGGATCTCAGCCACGCGCGCGCCCTGATTGGCGCCTGGTCCCAGCGCTACAATGAAGAACACCCCCACAGCGCGCTAGGCTGGCTCTCACCCAACCAATACGCACGCCAATGGGCACAACACCACTAATAACAACCAACAACCCTCAAAACACCCGGTCCACAAAACCAGACCAGGCCATTTAAAGACAGTAACTCGCAATTGAGTATCAAAGTCATATAGCCTGATGACCTGATCGAAGGACGTTCCTGGAATGAAGAGATCGGATCGGCATCCGAGAGCTTCTTCTGGTGCATGTTCTCTGAATGAATACCAGTATCCCGACAGTCGGTAGTAGCCAAGCGTTTCGAGAGCGTGCCGCGCCACCTCATCGTCCGCAATGGTCATGCCGCGGTAGCGGAGGAGCTCGATCTGTTCGTCGATGGTTTTAAAAGGTTTAGACATCGTAGTCTCCCTCAAAAAAGAAGACCGGCTCTGGATCCCGAAAGGGTAAGAGCCGGTTCTGTTACTAGTAGTCTAGCATCGAGGATGACTAATAGTTGGCTGATCGCATGTTAACTGTGACATTGAGGGTTGTCCCGTCTTGCGGGATCCTTGAGGGTCAGCAACTCCCCTAACTAGCTCGTCGCTGAAAGGGTGGGTAGAAGAAAACCGGCCCTGGACCTTGCGGCGGAACCGGTGTTAATGGCTCCACTATAGATTGCGAGGGGCCGCCGCACAACCAACGACGGTTGCGCGGCGGCCCTTGCTGCGCTTGTCAGCCCTGGGCCTGCTGACCTGGGTCGTTGCACATGGTGATGCCCTCGAAACCGGCGGCCCCCAGGACCTGGAAGATGTCGTCGAGGAGGACCATCGGCTCGGCCGTGCCCGCCGCGAACTCGGGGTGGCGGATCTCGATGGCGGCCATGCCTCGCGGGTCCGTGACCGGCTCGGTCTCGAACTTCTCCGACAGCAGTCGGTTCGCCTCCTCCAGGTCGGCGGGGGAGCCGAACGCCCAGGTGACGGCCTTGTTGCCCGCTCCTGTGGGGGTGCGCTGAATGTACATGCGGGTCATGAGGATGTGGCGTCCGTGGCGCGGGAACACGTCACCCACGCGCGTAAACAGCGCGATGTCGGCTAGCTCGCCGCCCAACGATGAATCCACCAGCGCGTACCCGTAGGCGCCGATGCCGCGCAGGGTGAGGCGTCCGCGAGAATCCCGATGACCTCGTCACTGAAAGGCTCAGGTTGGAAGTACACGCCCTCGCCGACCTTCGGCGCCTCCGGGCCGAGCAGCGTGATGTCGAAGCCGGCGTCGGCCAGCGCGTCCCGCACGAGCGCCACGTTGTGCTCAGGGAAGGGGTGCAGCGCGGCCGCGTTCGCGGCGATGCGCTCGATAAACACGTAGGTGGAAAAACCAAGCTCAGCCATGCGCTCATTGTAAGCGCGCGGCCAGCCGGTCATGCGACGAGGCCGTGGCGCCCCGGGCGGTCGGGTGACCACGAGGGGAGGCCACGGCCTCGTCAATGACGGAGAGTCAGCGCAGGCACAGGCCCTGCTCGTTGAGGACCTCCATGATGGGGGGAGACGTGCGCGCCGCCCACGCCGATGTTGGTGGCGACCAGGTGGGTGAAGGACTCGAGGCGCGAACCCGAGCGCAGGTCGTAGTACTCGGTGACCTCGCGGTCGTAGTCGGCCAGCGTCTCGGTGTAGGACTCCACGCGCGGGTACGTGTTCTTCGCGGTGACGACCGACAGGGGCATGCGCGGCTTCTGGCCGGGCTCCTGGTCCGCGTGCCCGACGAGCAAGCCGAGAACCGGGAAGGTCAGCTCTGGCAGCTCCAGCGCGTCGACGACGCCGCGCGGATCGGCGAGGATCGAGCCGAGGTAGACGGTGCCCAGGCCCATCGACTCGGCGGCCACGACCACGTTCTGAGCGGCCAGCAGCGCGTCCTCGAGTGCCGTGAGGAACAGGTTCATCGAGGACAGGGCCTCCGAGGAGACGCCCTGCTCGGCGCGGATGCGGCTGTTGCGGTACAGGTCGGCGACGAAGATGAACAGGTCGCCCTTCGTGCCGCCCACGTAGGGCTGGCCGGACGCGGCACCGATCGCCTCGCGCACCTGCGGGTCGGTGATGTGCAGGACCGTGCACGCCTGCAGGAACGAGGAAGTGGCCGTGTGTCGGGCCACCTCCATGAGCGTGGTGACCTCCTCCTCGGTCAGGGGCTGGTCCTTGTAGGCGCGGATCGTGCGGTGGGCGAGCTGGCTCGCAATCGTCTCGTTTGTCATGCGTTCATTCTATGATTGGGCACGTGAAACAGATAGAGCCTTTCGGTCCCTTCGCTCTGGACTCGCGCGTAACTGCCGTGGCCGTGCCCTCCCCGGCCGGAGAACTGAGTGGCCTGCTGACCGGCCCGAGCGCCCCCAGCCTCGTCGACGGAACCCCCGCGATCTCGCCCGCCTCGGCCCCGGGCGCCGCGGGGGAGAACCGCGCGCTCCTCGTCCCCGGTTACACGGGCTCCAAGGAAGACTACGCCCCCGTCCTGCCCTTCCTCGGGGAGGCGGGCTGGGACGTGCTCGCCTACTCGCAACGAGGCCAGGGCGGGTCCGCCGCGCCAGTCGGCCTGGGCGCCTACGGGATGAGCGACTTCGTCGGCGACCTCATCGCCGTCGCCGAGGCCTGGGCCGGGACCACGGGTCGCGTGCACCTCGTGGGCCACTCCTTCGGCGGCATCGTTGCGCGCGCGGCCGTCGTCGCCCGCCCCGACCTTTTCGCCTCCGTCACCCTGTTCTGCTCGGGGCGCGCCGTCCACGACCGGATGAACGCTTTGACGATCCTCGACCCCCTGCCCACGGGCCCCGGCGCGCGCCAGCAGGTGCTGCGCGCCTACTTCCCGGACATGAACTTTGACGAGCCCGGCGTCGGATGGGCGGAATTCCAACGTGTCCGCGCGCTCGATACGGCCTCGGAAAACCTGGTGGGCATCGCCCGCATCCTCTCCCAGCTGCGCCCCGACACCCCCGCGCTGGCGGCTACGGGCGTGCCTGTGCACGTCCTGTACGGGGACCAGGATGAGATCTGGCCGCCCTCGTGGTACGCCGAGGAGGCCGCAGACCTGGGTGCCCGCGAGAGCATCATTCGCGGGGGTGCGCACAGTGCGCAGCTGCAGTTCCCGCAGGAATGGGCGCGCCTGGCGAGCTCGTTCTGGGCGGAGGTTGAGTCGGGGGCGCTGGTCTGGTCGCTGTGACCTATGTGTACGTTGTCCCAAAAGGTGGCATGGTGGCGCATCGGCGTGAGCTCCGCTGCCTATGATGGGGGTATGAACAAGCGTTCCATCCTCACTGCAGTGCTCGCACTCGGCCTGGGCGTCACCGCCCTGACCGGCTGCAATTCCAACACCGGCGCCAACTACGTGACGCCCAGCAACGTCGAGACCATCACGAACACGATCGCCGAAATCGGCGATCAGGGTGTCAAGGTCCCCGAGAAGCGTGACCTGAAGGTCGTGCTCCCCGAGTCCGACATGGCAGCGGACTACAAGGTTGACATCTCGGACCCCGAGACCCTCTCCGCGGGCAAGCCCGACAAGAACATCATCACCTGCATCCGCTCAAGGTGACCGGCGAGGACGCGGACCCCGTGACCGTGACCCTCACCGACAAGGACGGCATCACCACCGACTTCAAGGTGACCGTCACCGAGGGCGCCAACTGAATCAACCGCATGAAAGGGCCCGGGATCGTAGCGATCCCGGGTCCTCCCGTATTGGTGCCTGATCGGGCATCTCACAGAGCATCGATAAACGGCTCTTCGCATTTTGGGGTGTGGGGGTGGTGGTCGAAGCGTCCCGGGGATCGTGGACAGTGTCATGGGACGACGATCGAACACAGGAGTTCGCCTTGGGCGCCTCATCAACCAAAAGTCGCACGTAATTTGGGTACCCTAACTTTTCATAGGTATCGGAAAAACCGCAGAATTCCAACGATGTGATTTCAATGTTTGAAATACGTGCCGGGGAATTACGTGCGACATTTCTGAGGAACCACAACATGAGGCGCCGCAAAGACCCCACGCGGAAGACAGTCCAAGCGGAAGACAACTCAAGCCCAGAAGACCCCCGCAACCCCGACAGCTGTCACAACTGCCACAAGCGCGGGGGCGCTGCACCCGTTACGTGGCGGTGCACCCGTTACGTGGCGGTGCACCCGAATAGAAGAGGTGCATTGCCTACGGATCGGGTGCAGCGCCCCAACACACAAGAACAAACGCGGAACTGGCACACCGAACCACTCACCGCCACACCCCTCCATGCGCACCTGGGCCCTACTGGCGGCAGGATGGGCACGCCGCCCACGCCGCCACCTGCACTCCGGCCCACTCCGGCCCAATCCGACACCTCCTACACCCTTACATGCGAAGAGCCAGAAAAGGGGACAACCGGCTGTGAACCGGTCGCCCCCTTCCGTGTCGCTCAGGAGTTAACGCAGGATGCGCGCCAGGAAGTCCCTGGTGGCCTGCTCGCGCGGATCATCGATCACCTGCTCCGGCGGTCCCTGCTCGACAATCTGGCCGTGGCGCAGGAACACGACGCGATCAGCCGCCTGGCGGGCGAAGCTGATCTCGTGCGTCGCCATGAGGATGGTCGAGCCCGCCTCCTTGATCTCGCGCACGAGGTCCAAGACCTCGCCCACGAGGACCGGGTCCAGAGCCGCGGTGATCTCGTCCAGGAGGAGCAGCTCCGGGTTCGTGGCGAGTGCACGTGCGATGGCGACGCGCTGCTGCTGGCCACCCGACAGGCGATCCGGAAAATCCTTCGCCTTGTCCTTCAAGCCGATGCGCTCCAACAGCTCCATGCCGCGCTCGTGCGCGCGGTCCTTCTCCCAGCCGTGCACCTTGCGGGCTGCCAACGTCACGTTGTCCAGCACCGACATGTGCGGGAACAGGTTGTAGTGCTGGAAGACGACGCCGATGCGCGCGCGGATCTGATCCGCGTTTGCACGCGGGTCCGTAATGTCCTCGCCGGCCAGGAAGATCTGGCCGTCGTCCACCCGCTCCAGCAGGTTCGCGCAGCGCAGCAGCGTCGACTTACCCGAGCCGGACGCGCCAATGAGAACCACGACCTCGTGCGAGGCAACATCCAGGTCCAGGCCGCGCAGCACGACGTTATCGCCGAAACGCTTCACGACTCCCACGGCACGAAGGACCGGAGTGCCTTCCTGCGCAGAGCCAGCCAAGGCCTCGTACGTATCGGGAACCGACATCAGACGGTACCTCCCATCTGCTCGCGCTTACGCAGCCGGGCCGTGTACCAGTCCGACAGGCGAATGAAGGGGAACGACAAGATGATGAACAGCAGGCTGGCGACCACGTAGGACGTCATGTTGTAGGTCTTGGCCTGGACCATCTGAGCCGAGCGGATCGCGTCCACCGCGCCCAGGACCGAAATCAAGCCCACGTCCTTTTGCATCGAAATGAAGTCGTTCATGAGGGCGGGCGTCACCTTGCGGATCGCCTGCGGCACGATGATCATGCGCAGCGTCTGCCCGTGGGTCAGGCCCAGCGAGCGGGCGGCGTAACGCTGGGAGGGGTGCACCGAGTCCAGGCCGGCGCGCAGCACCTCGGCCACGTACGAGGAGTACGTCAAGACCAGCGCGACCGTGCCCAACACCGCGGTCGGGATGCGCGTCGTCGGGTTCAGCGCGGGAATACCGAAGCCGATCAGGTACAGGACCACCAGGAAGGGCACGCCTCGGAAAATATCCGTGTACGCCGCCGCCAGGAAACGGATCGGGAAAAACACCGGCCCGCCCAGCGTGCGCGCGGCCGCCAGGAGCGTCGCGAACACGGCGACACCGAGCACCGCGACCAGCAGAATACGGATGTTGAGCCACAGGCCGACCATGACCTGGGGCAGAGCCTCGGCGAAATACTTGCTGCTAAAGAAAGTCTGACGGGTCGCCTCCCACCCGTCGGAGTTGACGACCACGGCGACGAGGATGCCCGCCACCACAATCGTCGACGCCAACGAGACCAGGACCGAGCGGACAGTCTGCTTACGCCGATAAGCGCGCCGGCCACGCTCCACCGCCGAAACGGGGGGCGTGGCCAGCGCATCACTCGAGTATTCACTCATGAGCCCGGGGCCTCACTTGAGGATCGGCACGTTCTGTGCCTCGTTGAGCCACTTCTCCTGCAGCTCGGCGAGCTTGCCGGACTCGGCCAGGCTATCAACGGCGGCGGACACCGTGGGGGTCAGCTTGGATCCCTTGGGCAGGACGATGCCGTAGTTCTCGCCGTCCTGAGCGTCCGCGAACTGGCCGACGACCACGCCGTTATCGACCTGCGTGGCGATCATGTTGAACGCGGTGGGCAGATCGACGACGATCGCGTCCACGCGGCCCGTCTGCAGGGCCAGGACCGTGTCGTCCGAGGAGTTGAACATCTGAAGCTTCTGGGACAGGCCCGGCTCCAGGGTCTCGGAGGCGAACTGCTGCGACGTCGTGCCCGCCTGGACGCCGATCAGGACGTCCTTGAGGTCGGCGATGGACGTCGCGTTGGCGGCGGGGGTGCCGGCCTGGCGATGATGGCCTCGGAGGTCGTGTAGTACGGGGACGTGAAGTCGACGGCGTTCTTGCGCTCCTCGGTGATGGAGAACTGCTGGATGTTCAGGTCCCAGTCCTTCGCGCCGGGGGTGATCGACGACTCGAAGGTGGCGCGCACCCACTGGACGTTGTCGGCGCTGTAGCCCAGCTCCTCGGCCAGGGCGTAGATGACGGCCGACTCGTAGCCTTCGCCCGAGGCCGGGTCGTTGTTCAGGATCCACGGCGAGTAGGCGGGATCGGAGGTGGCGACGGTGAGCTTGCCTTCCGTCACGGTCGGAAGCGCGCCGGGACCGTAGGTCTGCTCGGCGTCGGAGGAAGAGGAAGAACTCGTGCCGCCCGTGCAGGCGGCGAGGCCGAGGGGCCGCGACGGCGGCAACGGCGGCGAGGGAACGGACAGAGCGGCGCATGGGGCCTCCCTTTGTGGCGTGGGAATCCCGCCCGTGAAGCGGGTCTGACTCGATGAGCGTATAGACGCGTCGCGACCCGCGCTGATAACGTTTCGAGGCACGAAACAATGAAACACGACAGAGCGCGAAGGATCGTTGAAACATCGCGGATCATGGGCGCTTAGGGAATGGGCCACAGTGACGCGGAGGTGCACAAAGGGGGCCGGGCCGCGGCGGCCCGACCCCCTGAGCGTGTCGTCACTTCTGGAACTTGTCCTTGAGACCGGAGGCAACCTCGGTCGCCTTGTCCTTGGCGACCTCAACGATCTTCTCGACGTTTTCTTCGCCGATAGTTTCCTTGGCCTTCTCGAGGCCTTCTTCAGCCTGCTTCTTCAGATCTTCCAGACCCATGTGTCCTCCTTGAAATCGAGCCGCCCGAGTGATCCGGGCGGATGCGCTAATCCTAGGGGCTGTGTGCCCGTGGGTGCGCAGTGAAAACGCCTCGCGTCGCCGTTGGGGGCGCCCCTGCACGGTGGGGGAGGAAGGGAAGCGGGCGCGTTGGCGTCAGTTGGCCTCGGCGAGCATCCAGTCGTCAAACGTGAACTCGGGGGAGACGACGCAGGTGGCCAGCGCGTAGTCGCCGCGGGCGAAGGTGCGCTGCCAGGTGCCGGCTCTCACGAGAATCTGCACGGGGTTGGACGCGTCCGAGGCCTGCCCGCTTGCCGGGGAGTCGAGCGTGACGATCGTGGGGTCGGCGTCGGGCGCGTCCCCGCTGCCTCCCAGGTGTACCTCGAGGGCTCCGGGGCCGGACCAGATCCACAGTTCGTCGGAGTGGACGAGGTGCCAGCGGGCCTCCTCGTCGCTCTCGAGAAGGAAGATGATCGCGGAGGCGCTGTGGCGGCTCCCGCGCGGCGTGTCCATGCGGGCGGGCGCGGTCCACGTGCGGCGGTAGTGGCCGCCCTCGGGGTGGGGCGTCAGGCCCATGGCATCAATCAGCGGGGACGCGTCGGTCATGTGACACTCCAAACGAAGGGAAAGGGAGGGTGAGCGAAAGGGAAACGACGGGGTCAGCGCGAGGCCGAGTAGCGCACGCGCCCGGACACGACGGTCTCGACGACGTGACCGGCGCCGTGGCGGGCGACGGTGTCGATGGTCTCCACGATCGAGGTGACGGGCACGTCAACGACGCACATGTCGGCGACTGCGCCCGACTGGAGCTGACCCAGGCGGTCAGGGCCGGTCGCCAGGCCCATCGCGGTGGCACCGCCCAGGGTCGAGGCCTGCAGGAGGCGGCGCGCCAGGTCCTGGTCCGCATACCCCTGAGCTCGCGCCAGGTCGAAGAGGAGGGCGACGTCCTCGAGCAGGTCGAGGGAGGGGGAGGAGGACAGGGAGTCCGTGCCGACCGCGATCATGTTGCCCTCGGTGAGGTAGGCGGCCACGGGCGGGGCGTCCAGGCCGATCACGCGGTTCGAGCGCGGGCACAGCGCGACGGCCGTCTGGCGGGCGCGCAGCCGGCGCCGGTCGTCTGCGCGCATGTACACGCCGTGGGCGACGTGGCAGTCGGGCCCGAGGACGCCCAGCTGGTCGACGAACTGCGTCGAGGAGAAGCCGCCTCCGCGCGAGCGCATCGCCGTGAACGACGAGGAGTGCTCGCTCTTCCACAGGTCGGCCAGGGCGGTCGTGCGCGTTTCGGACCATTCGGCCTCGGAGTGGGATTCGCCCAGGTGGATGTGGATGCGCATGCCGCGACGCCTGGCCATGTCCGGCAGATCCAGCAGCGGCTCGGCGTCGAGGGAGTAGGGGGCGTGCGGGGAGATGCCCACGGCCGGAGGGGTCGGCATCGCGTCAAGGGATGCGGAGACCTCGCGTTCGCCTCGGGCCCGCCACTCCTCGTTCGACCAGCCCATGACCTCCCAGTAGGCGACGCCGTGCAGGCCCGCGTCGTGCAGGCCGAAGCCGCGGCGGCGTCCGTCACTACGTCGGCGGCGGCGGTCGTGCCGCCCTCCAGGAGCAGGCGCGCGCCCGCGGCCGCGTCCCCTGCCCAGTCCAGGCCGCCCGCGTCGTAGACCTCGTCGAAGGCGCGCGCCCAGTCGTCGAAACCCCGATACTGCCCCGCGCCCACGGAGGCCATGCCCGTGTACTGCAGGTGCGTGTGCGCATTGACGAGGCCGGGGAGCAGCACGCCGTCAAAGTGGCGTTCGGTGAAGGAAAGGCCGCGCTGCGTGAGCGTGTCGATGACCCAGTCGCGCGCTCCCACGTGCTCGATGCGCCCGTCGCGCACGGCGACAGCGCCGTCGAGGATCGAGGGGGGCGGTGATCGGGATGACCATGCCGGCGGACCATACGACCACGTCGCTCATGGGGGACCTTTCAGTGGGGGAACGCTGACTAACAGTGTAGAAGTGGGGTGGGCGCACCCGCCCGCCGGTGGACGTGAGCTGCGACTATGACAGGGACAGGGCGCTCAGCGCTGCCGTGGCCACCGCGTCGTCGGCCTTGCGCGGCAGGCCGTGCAGGCCGGGGGTCAGCTCGCCTTCGTGGGTCAGGAGCTCGCGCAGGGACGCCAGCTGCACGCCGAAGCTCATATCCATGATCTCGATGGGGTTTCCCTCGCCCGCCGTGTAGTTGATGCCATCCCCGCGCTCGAGGACGCGCAGGGTCTTACCCGAGGGGCTCGTCAGGGTCTGCACGTGGGGATCGCCCGACTCGGCCATGACCCAGGAGGCGGCCACGGCCTCGTCAATGGATACTTCCCCGTCGACGCCGCCGGCGACCGTGACGATCGCGCCGCCCGGCGCCGCTTCCAGCGCGCTCAGCGGGATCGTCGAGCGCTCGCCCGTCGCGGAGATCAGCATGCCGGCGCTCGCAGCTGCCTCCTGAAGCGAGGCCACGGCGAACCCGTCCATCGACGCCTGGAGGGCGCGCACCGGGTCCAGCTCCACGACGGTCACGCGGGCGCCGAGCGCCGCGCCGAAGCGCGCGCAGCCGCGGCCCACGTCACCGTAGCCGATGACGACGACGCTCATCCGAGCCACGGGCGCGCCCACGCCGCGCGGGTCGATCAGGTCGAGGATCGTCGTCCAGCACGACTGCCCCGTCCCGTAGGCGTTGTCGAACAGGGTCTTCGAACGCGCGTCGTTCGAGGCCATAACCGGAATGCGCAGATCGAAAGAACGCAGGGGGCGCAGCCCCGAGGTGGTCTCCTCCGCCGCGCCGACCAGCGCGTCCAGGACGCCCGGGCAGCGTTCCGTATCGTGCGCCAGGCGGATCAGGTGAGAGCCGTCGTCCAGCAGGAATTCGCTGCGCTGAGCAAGGAAATCGCGCGCGAGCTCCCACTCGCGCTCGCGGGAGGCGCTCGAGTCCGCGAACACGGGGATGCCGGCGTCGCGCAGGCGGGCCGCGACGTCCTCGCGGGTCTCGGACGCCCAGCCGAAGACGCTCACGCGCGCCCCGGCCTCGGAGAGCATGAGGGCGAGCGCGGCCGTCTTCGGCTCCAGGACGAGGGAGAGCCCCACGCTTCGGCCCGCCACCAGGGGAGTGAGCGCTCGGGCCGCCGCCTCGGTGACGGGCATGTGGGCGCGCGCCCACTCGATGCGCTCCTCGTCGCCGGGGCCCGTGATGGTGCGCCCGTCGGGGGCGACGACGGCGCGGAAGACGCCGCCGGGCGCCAGGACCGTGATCGCGCCGGGCCTCGGGGCCGCGTCCTCCTCGAGCGAGAAGACGACCGGGGACGAGGCCGGGGTCCCCTCGGCGCCCGACAGCGGGCCCACGTGGGCGCCGAACGCGCGCAGCAGGGCGGCGAGCGTCGGGTCGTCCGTCGCGAAGGAACGCCCCGCGATGAGCATGTTCGTGGCCCGCGCGTAGGCGCGTAGCAGCAGCTGGGCGGCGAGGGGATCCAGGGCGCGGTTCATGCGTCAAACGTAGCAACTGCGGCGTCGATGTCGGGGATGAGCCAGGGGGCGACCAGGGCGGTCCCTCATAGAAATGCGTGGGGCTGCGGGCCTATCGTTCACACATGACACACGACACGGCGGGTCTGGTGACCCGAGCACTGACGAAGACATACATGCGTGGGAACACGCCCGTCCACGCCCTGGCAGGCGTCGACCTGACACTCCCGCAGGGCACGCAGGTGGCGATCATGGGTCCCTCGGGCTCCGGTAAGACCACGCTCCTGCACTGCCTGGCGGGCGTGCTGCGCCCCAGCTCAGGGTCCATCACCCTGGACGGCGAAGAGATGACGACCATGTCGGAGCGGGTGCTCTCCAACCTGCGCCTGCGCCGCTTCGGCTTCGTGTTCCAGGACGGCCAGCTCCTGCCCGAGCTGCCCACGCAGGAGAACATCGCGATGCCCCTCATGCTGGCGGGCACACCCAAATCGCAGGCCATCGCTCGCGCACGCGAGATCCTGACGAACCTCGGCCTCGACGGCGCCGGCCCCTACCGCCCCGGCCAGCTCTCGGGCGGCCAGGCCCAGCGCGTCGCGATCGGGCGCGCGCTCGCCACCAATCCCTCGGTGATTTTCGCGGATGAGCCCACGGGCGCCCTCGACCAGGCAACCGGCGGCGAGGTCATGTCCCTCCTGACGAGCGCCTGCGCCTCCACCGGCGCATCCCTCGTCCTCGTCACCCACGATCCCGCTGTCGCCGCGCGCCTGCCGCACACGATCCACGTGCGCGACGGCCGCATCTCCCTCGAGGGACGAGGCAGTGGCGAGTCCAGCCCGGCCCCGGCCTCGTCGGGAACGACCCTGAGCACCCCCACGGTGGCTGGCGCGGCGGGCCAGGGGGTGGCCCGATGAGCGCCGTGCGCACAGCCGCCGGAGCGCTCCTGCGGTCGCGTGACCGGGCAACGAGTGTCCTCACGGTCGCGGCCTTCGCCCTGCCGCACGCGTTCCTACTCGCGGTCACCGGCGGCGTCATGGCCTTTGGGGCGAGAGCCGCCGTGGCTGCCGCGTCCGCCACGGGTGACGATCCCTCGACCCTCGACGGGATGGCGCCCTTCTACGTGATGCTTGCGTACTTCGCGGCGACCCTGCTGATCGTCCCCATCATCTCGATGGGGGCAGCGGCCGCGCGCCTGGGCATGAGCAGGCGCGAGCGCGACCTCGCGGTTCTGCGCCTCGTCGGCCTCGCGCCGGGAAAAACGAAGCTCGCCTGCATCCTCGAAACCTGCGTGTTCGCGGCCGTCGGCGTCCTCGTTGGATCGATACTGTACGCCGTGACGCTGCCCGCGTGGGGCGCCCTGTCCTTCCAGGGCCGCCCGATGGGGGCCAGTGAGATGTGGGTGGGGGGCGTGGCCCTCCTCGTCGAGGGGCTAGCCATGATCCTCCTGGCCGCCCTGTCCTCGTGGCTGGCCATGCGCACAGTCGCGATCACGCCCCTGGGCGTCGCACGCCGCACGCAGGCGGGCCGTGTGAGCGCGGTCGGCCCCATCCTCGGCCTGGTCCTCCTCGTGGTGTGGCTGAGCGTCGGCACGCTTGCGATGAACCTGGGGACTGCTATCGGCATGGCCGTGTTCATGGGCTTCATGGGTGCGATCTTCCTGATCGTCAACCTGGTGGGCGTCTGGTCGATCAGCCTCATGGGGCGCTTGATGGCTCGGGCTTCGCGCAGCCCCCAGATGATGGTGGCCGGGCGTCGCATGGCCGACGACCCGCGGGCGGTGTGGCGCTCCTTCGGGGCGGTTGCCCTCGTCGGGTTCCTCGTGGGCATCATGTATCCGGCCTCCTCCGCGATCTCGATGAGCGGGGATGGCGCGGACGAGGTCGCCCGCATCGTCATCGGCGACATCAACCGGGGCATGCTGCTGACCTTCGCGATCACCCTCGCCCTGGGCGCCGTGTCGACGGCGGTCAACCAGTCGATCCGCGTCCTCGACTCAGCCGACCAGGTACGAGCCCTGTCCTACATGGGGTCGCCGAGGGGATTCATGGACCGTAGTCGCCGACTTGAGGTCGCGATTCCCGCGTTCGTCATGATCGTCGGCTCGATGCTGCTCGGCATGGTGTTCATGTCGCCGATGCTTGCGGCGGGTGCGGGAAAGGGCTTCCTCATTGCGCTCGCCTCCGCGCTCGCGGGTGTTGTCCTCATCGTCGCCGCCTCCGAGGCGACCGTGCCCCTGCGCCGCCGCATCCTGGCAGGTGTGCGCGAGGGACGGGAGTAGAGCGCTCGTCGTCAGTCGCGCGGGTCCGAGCTGCGGGGGAATGTAAAACCGTCGGGGCGCGAGTGCATGGAGAAGGGGGGGCGAACCTCTTGGTTCGCCCCCCTTCTGGTGGCTCACTTCTCGAGCTCGTCCTTGACGTCCTCGGCCTTGTCCTTGGCGTCCTCGGCGATCTCCTCTGCCTTGTCCTTGGCGTCCTCGGCCTTGTCCTTGGCGTCTTCGGCGATCTCCGATGCCTTGTCCTTGGCGTCCTCTGCCTTGTCCTTGGCGTCGCCAGCGAGCTCGGCGAGCTTGTCCTTGGCTTCTTCAGCCTTCTCCTTGGCCGCGTCAACGACCCTCTCGAAGCCTTCTTCGGCCTGCTTCTTCAGATCTTCCAGTCCCATGCTTCTCTCCTTGAAATGCGATTGTCGATCAATTTAGGGTGTGACTACACTAACACATTGTTTATGATGTGGCGCATTTGTAATGTTGGCCTTCGCTTGGGTCTCCGATGTTAGCTGAGACCCATGCTCGGGGAGTGGGCCGTGGTCGGCCTCGTCTGAGGCGTGTGCGTTACGGTAGTGACAGCCCATCAAAGCGCATGGAAAGGGCTTGACATGCGTGATGACAAGGCAATGGTGCCTGATCCCCAACCATCCCCAGCGGGGAGGAAGCCGATGTTGCCCAGGCTGTCGGCCAGGTCGCGCAACGGGGCGACAGTGTCGAGACACGGCCGACTCGCAAGTCGGGCGGTCCCAGCGCAGTGTCCGTCATTGTGGGCCTGTCGCTTCCCGCGCGTCGCGGCCCTGATGGTCGCCGTGATGCTCGTTCCGGCCATTGTGCTAGGGTGCTGGTTCTGGGGTGACCCGGTGTGCTCTCGAATGGAATAGAAGGCCGTTGAAGCGGCTTCATGATCTGGAGGTTGCTTCAGTTGGATAGCCTGCTGTTACTTGTCGCCCCCATCCTCATTATTTTCCTTATCGCGCTGGCAATCGATGCTGGGGTAACGAAGAGGCGCGAGAGGAAGGCTGCCGAAGCGGCGGCGTGGGCCGCACAGGCCTACGGAGCTGGTTGGGATCCTCAAGGCGCACGGAGCGTCCAGAAACCACGCCGCGGCTCAAAGGTGGTGCGCTCCTGCGTCATTTTGGGATTCGTTATCCTGGGAAGCGTCGTCTATTGGCCGCTGTTGGTGCTCCTGGTAGACCCTATTGTTTCGGGTGGCAATGCATCAGAAGCTAATGCTGGCATTATGTTCCTGATTTCCCTCATCTTCGTGGCTCCGTTCAGCCTTCTTGCCTTCCTGTGTGCCTTCATTGCACATCTTGCCGTCAAGGGCGCGGAGCGGGATCAGGGGCGCTAAGACTGCCCATGCACGTACTGAGCGCCGCGACTCTTGCGATATGGTGGCGATAGTTATCATCCCAACAGCGGGCAGTGAAAGGACCCGGTATGAGTGACAGTGACGATACGGCTAACCACTTCGACGAGTCCTTCCAGGGGGATTCGGGTGAACAGTCGCACCCTGAGGGCAGTCAGCCGACCGGCGGAGCGTCCCCTTCGACGAAGAAGAGGGGAAACTACAAGATTCCGCTCATCCTTGGCGCTATTGGGCTTCTGCTGATGATTAGTCCGTTCTTCTATTCGGCGTACGTCGATGCAACCGTCGGTCGGGGTGGTCCCGATGATGTTTCGGCGGGTTGGGCCTTCGTGTGGGCCTTCTATCGCTTCACTCCAGCCGGCATCGTTGTTCTCGTCATCGCCCTTTTCACGGCGTTCGCAGAGAAGCTATCCAGCATGCCGAGCGGCAACAACTAGGAGCCAGTGCCTGGCTGAGCCCGGCAGCGTGAGGTTGCCCTGGCCTCGTCCCCGGCGTGAGCACCCGTGCCCCCGGTCAGGCACAATGGACGCATGATGACCCCCACTGACCCCGCGCGTTACGCGGGCGCCGACCTGCGTCTGGCCGCCGTCGATATGGACGGCACCCTCTTGGACGATGACAAGAACTTTCCGCCCGGCATGGATGAGCTGCTCGACCAGATGGACGCGCGCGGCGTCACTTTCGCTCCCGCGTCGGGTCGCCAGGTGTGGACCCTCATCGACATGTTCCCCGGGCGCCCCGGTATGACGGTCATCGGCGAGAACGGCGGCATCGTTATGCGCGACGGTGTCGAGGTCTCCTCCAGCCTGTCGACGCCCCCACGGTGCGCGAGGTCATCCGTCTCGTCCGCGAGGCAACCTCGGGTCCGGATGGGGTCGACGGAGGCCTCGTCATGTGCGGCAAGCAATTCGCCTACGTCGAGCGCACCGACGACCGTTTCGTCGATGGCGTCATGCCCTACTATCACCGTACCAAGCGCATCGGCGACCAGGTCGCCATCATCGACGGGATCGAGGCCGGCGAGATCGACGACGCGATCGTCAAGCTAGCGGTCTTCGTCCTTGGGCCGGTCGAGGCGCTCGCGGAGGCCACCCTGGCCAACTTCGCCGACACGCATCAGTACGCTATTTCGGGCGCGAATTGGGCGGACCTGCAGATCCGCGGCGTCGACAAGGGCAGCGCCGTGCGCGACCTCCAGCGCTTCCTCGGCGTCGAGCGCTCCCAGACCGCCGTCTTCGGCGACGCCGGTAACGACCTGTCCATGATGAGCGAGGGGGACCTGTCGTTCGCGATGGCCAACGCCTCCCAGGATGTCATTGAGGCCTCGCGCTTCATCGCCCCCTCCAATAACGAGGCCGGGGTTGCCCAGGTGTTGCGCGCTCTCCTCATGTGAGTGTCCGTTGCGCGGGTAGGAACTTACCGTTAATCTCAATTCTTGAAAGACTTTTCGGTACGGGGGGGTGTGTGGGTTCTTCACAGTCTCGTTGCCGCATGTCGGTGCAATAGAGGAGGAATCTGATGAGCACGCCTTATCCTCAGCAGCCTGCGGGGCAGCCCGCATTTCCCGCGCAGCCTGTGCAGCTCGCGCCGCAAGGGTCGCCGCAGGTTGTGCCCCAGGCGGGAGTGCCATATTCGCTGGCGCCCCAGCGCCAGGTCCCGGAAAAGATCAGTAGGCTGTCCTTCATTTTTGCGATCATCGGACTGGGTGTCCTGGTTCTGTCACTCCTGTACTGCGCCTATATCGTTTTCACTGCTGTGCACAGTGATCATCCCGAAGGCGGTGGCTTTGTATGGATCATTCCGTTCGCTGTATACATGTGCCTCCTGCCACCCATCAATCTTGCCGGTCTGATTGCTGGCTTCCTGAAGGTGGGGCCCTCGGTCTCTGGCCGACAGCGGATGTGGAGCCTGCTCGGTATCGGCCTGAATATTCTTCCCTGGGTGATCGCTGCAGCTCTTCTTGCCTGGATTCGCACGTCGAGCTTCCCCGGTGCTGCTGGCGCCGTGATGGCTCTCGGATGACTATTGTCTGCGAATAGCGCCCATTGAGTGGAGGAAGCAAATGAGTATGCCTTATCCTCAGCAGCCTGCGGGGCAGCCCGCAGTTCCCGCGCAGCTGGCGCAGGCCGCGCAGCCGGCATATCAGGGGGTTCCCCAGGCGGGAGTGCCATATTCGCTGGCGCCCCAGCGCCAGGTCCCGGAAAAGATCAGTAGGCTGTCCTTCATTTTTGCGATCATCGGTCTGGGTGTCCTGGCTCCGTCACTCCTGTACTGCGCCTATATCGTTGACAGTGCTGTGCACAGTGCCCATCCCGAAAACGGTGGCTTTGTATGGATCATCCCGTTCGCTGTGTACATGGGCCTTCTTCTGCCCATCAATCTTATTGGTCTGATTACTGGCTCCCAGAAGGTGGGGCCCTCGGTATCCGGCCGACAGCGGATGTGGAGCTTGCTCGGTATCGTCCTGAATGTTCTTCCGTGGGTGATCGCTGTTGGTCTCCTTGTCTGGATTTGAATGCCTAGTTTTCCGGTACTGCTGGGGCCCTACTGACCCTCGGATGACTGTCGTATGCGAATAACGCTAATGAGATAGAGGAAGTAAATGAGTATGCCTTATCCTCAGCAGCCTGCGGGGCAGCCCGCAGTTCCCGCGCAGCCTGTGCAGCTCGCGCCGCAAGGGTCGCCGCAGGTTGTGCCCCAGGCGGGAGCGCCCGCGCAGCCCGTGCCGCAGGGGTATTCGGCGGTGCCCCAGGGATTTGTGCAGGGCTATGTGCCAGTACCTCAAGGGCCTGTGAAAGTGCGGGTTAACTACATCTCCCTCGTCTTTGGAATTGGTGTATGGGTGTTCATCGCGCTGTTAGTGCTGGACGCGTGGAGATTGATGCACTCACCAGACGTGTCCGCGAGCGGGGCGGCTATCGTCGGCTTCTATCCTCTTTTTGTGCTGGCCATCGGTGGTCCGTTCAACCTCATCGGTGTCATCGTGGGATCCTCAAGGGCGAAGGAGAAGCCGGCGAAATGGAAGCTCAACAGGCTGGGAATTATCCTCAATGCGAGCCCGTACGTCATCGGTTTGGGTTTTTTCTTTATCGCGTACATCGCCGGGGCTGTGGCGGAGTTTTTCTCGTAGGTCGTGAGCGTGCGCTTCTGGTGAAGCGCTCCGTTGCGCGGGTAGGACCTTACCGTTAATCTCAATTCTTGAAATACTTTTGGGGAGACGACGTCGGCTCCCCGCGATGATGAAGGGGAATCCGGCATGTCCAATGATCAGCGACCTGCTGCTCCGCAACAGGCTGCGGGTACGTACCCTCAGCCCGGCTATCCGCAGGGTTTCCCGGTGCGTCTGCCCAATCCCTCGGCCCTCGCACGTAAGGCGCTCGCGTACGGAATCGCCGCATGGGTCGTCTCGGTCCTCACCATCGTGGGCGCTGTTGCCCTCGTGCTCACCGCGCGCGCGATGCGTGATGCCAGTGGGCTCGGGTGGATCGGCTTCGTCGCCCCAATGGTAATCCTCCCCGTTCTCATCGTCCTGACCGTCATGGGATTCAGCACTGGGGCTCAGGGCATGGCCTACGCATCCACCCCGCGGGAATTCACAATGAGCAAGCTCGGTAAGCGTCTGAGTGTCACTCACTGGATACTGCTGGCGCTCGCCTTCGGGGCCGAGTGGATTCGGGAGATGGTCAACTACTACATGCGTCATCCCGGGTAGTGCATGTGTGAGGAGTAGACGATGACTGTGGTGGGTGACGCCTCACCGGCTCCTGCCGTCTCGACGCAGGTTGGTACTCCCGCTCCTCGGGGGTAGGGCTGGTGTTGTCGGTCGTTGTCTGTGTGGGGATCGAGTTCGTTCCCGGCGATCATGGGGACAGCGGAGATGGACTTGCCTGGCTCGGTGTCATGGTCCTCCTCGATGTGGTGCCTTTTGGGTTGGTGCTGGCACTCTGCGGCCTCATGTTGTTTGTTGCTGGACGACAGAAAACGCGGTGACCGACATACGTGGGGCAGCCGGGGTGTTGCGCGCTCTCCTCGGGTGAGTGTCCGTTGCGCGGGTAGGACCTTACCGTTAATCTCAATACTTGAAATACCCGCTGGATGGAGGATCCTGTGAGCACGCCCGGATACACGCAATATGGAGACAGGCCGCCGCAGGGAATTCCCCAGGCGGGAGCGCCCGCGCAGCCCGTGCCGCAGGGGTATTCGACGGCACCTCAGGGATTTGTGCAGGGCTATGTGTCAGTACCTCAAGGGCCTGTGAAAGTGCGGGTTAACTGCGTCTCCCTCGTCTGTGGAATTTGTGTATGGGTGTTCATCGCGCTGTTAGTGCTGGATGCGTGGAGAATGACGCACTCGCCGGATGTGTCCGCGAGCCAGGCGGATATTGGCGGCTTCTATCCTCTTTTTGTGATGTGCTTCGGCGGTCCGTTGAACCTCATCGGTGCCACCGTGGGGTCCTCAAGAGCGAAGGAGAAGCCGGCGAAATGGAAGCTCAACAGGCTGGGAATTATCCTCAACCTGAGCCCGTACGTCATCTTTTTCGCCATCATGTTCGTCACCATGGTCGTCATGATTGTGGAGATGGTCGCCATGATTGTGGAGCCGTTTTTGTCGTAGGTCGTGAGCGTGCGCTTCTGGTGTAGCTGTTAGTTGCGCTGGTAGGAACTTACCGTTAGTTTTAATTCTTGAAATACCCGCTGGATGGAGGACCCTGTGAGCACGCCCGGATACACGCAATATGGAGACAGGGTGCCGCAGGCGGGCCCCGCACAGCCGTACGCAGCGCAGTATCCGGGGAATCCGACGGGAGGACCCGCCTACCCGGTTGGTATTCCACAGCTCTACGGCGGGGTGGGTACTGAGGCAAGCAAGAAGAAGATCCCGGCTGCCTTCTTCTTCGGGATCGCGACCTGGGTGGCGATTCTCCTGATCATCGGTGTGACGGCCTTGATGATAGCGAATTCGACCGGCGAGAGTACCTCCGCGGGGGGTGTGATCGCTATTATCCCGATGGTTGGGACCCCGCTTGTCGTGCTGCCCCTCACCGTCTGTGGCCTGGCTACCGGCGCGTCAGCGAAGAAACGCCTGATGACGCGCAAGCAGCTGATCATGAACAGGATCGGTTTCTGGCTGAGCGTCGCACCGCTCGTCATCTTCCTCCTGCCCTCCGTCCTTGCCATGATCGACGCTATCGTCTCAGTGTTTTCACCGTCCTCATGATCGCTCTGATGTTTGTCAAGTAGGTCACTGAGGCGTCGTAAGAATGTCGTCGAGAACGATGCGCTTCCGATCGTCCTCCTTGCGTGAGCGCCTCCTCTCCATTAATCTCAAGTACTTAAATACTTGTCGGAGTGAGGGGTGTTCATGGAAGCTTCCGACGGTAGCGAGTCTGTCGCCGCTCGGCGGGTGCGTACGCGCAGAACGTGGACCCTGTCCATGGCGTGCGGGGTCAGCGGCTGGCTTTTGATCGCCTGTATGATCGTCTGGGGTGTCGTCAACATCCTTATGGCCACGAACGAAGACGGGGCAACGCTTCGAGACTATGGTTTCGTCGTTGCCATTTTCCTCGTGCTTCTCCTGCTCTTCGTCATTAACGTCATCGGTGCTCTCGTCGGTTTCGTCGACCTCCTTCGGTGTCGCACCCGCCGAGAGGTCATGCAGAGCTGCCTCGCGCTCTTTCTCAATGTGTTGCCGTGGATCATTGTCGGCACCTGGACGTGGATGGTGTAGTCGCGTGACGCGAGGAGGCCTCATGCCTCGTGGCGCCCTCCAATAACGAGGCCGGGGTTGCCCAGGTGTTGCGCGCTCTCCTCGTGTGAGTGTCCGTTGCGCCGGTAGGAACTTACCGTTAATCTCAATTCTTGAAAGACTTTTCGGTACGGGGGATGTGTGGGTTCTTCACAGTCTCGTTGCCGCATGTCGGTGCAACAGAGGAGGACTTGATGAGCACGCCTTATTTTCAGCAGCCTGCGGGGCAGCCCGCAGCTCCCGGCGCGACCGCGCAGCCCGCGCCGCAGGGAGCTCCCCAGATGGGAATGCCCGTACAGCCTGCGCTGCAGGGGGCGAACCCGTACCCGGGTGCGGCGCCCTATCAGGGGTATCCACAGGCCTATGCGGTCGGCCCCTATGCGCAGTTGCCCCCGCGGGTCAACAAGCTGTCCGTTGGCCTGGGCATCGCCGGCTGGGTGATTATCGGCCTGACTGTGCTGCTCATGTGGTTGTCGATACTCGCAACCGAATCCGACCCGGATCCCTCGGGCAAGGAAGTCATCGGATTTTACCCGCTCTTTGCCTCGGTTTTCTTGATACCCGTGAACCTGGTCGGCGGGATCACCGGGCTGGTGCGCGCGGGGGACAAGATGACGAAGTGGAAGCTGAACTGGCTCGGAATCGTCCTGAACGCGAGCCCGCATGTCATCTTCTTCGTCGCCATGCTCGTGTTGCCGCTGATTCCGTCGTAGCCTTTGAGGAGAACGTCGAAGCTCCTCCTCATGAGGCGATCATCACCGCCGCGTGAAGCGTCGTGCTAGGTGCAAGGGAAAAAACATGAGTCAATGGCATACCAACGGGGTGGATCCACGCAATTATGGGGGTATGCCCTACCAGCCCGGCATGCCCCACCCGGGTGTCTACCAGAGGCAGGGGTTTGACCCTCGGCTGGTGAAACTACGTGCAAACGACAAGATTGGCGTCTGGTGTGGCATCGCGGGATGGGTGCTGATCGCCCTGCTCATCTGCGTCGGATTCTTCCTCTATCTGGCGTCACTAGACGGGAAGAATTCCGAACTCGCGATTCTTGCTTTCTATGTCCCCTTCGTGTGGGGAGGGGGTTTACTCTTCCATCTCAATCTCGTGGGAGGACTGAGCGGGCTGGTCGGCTACGGGTCGAGCATCACGCAGCGTCAGAAGTCCTGGTGTCGGTGGGGAGTCATCCTGAACGCTGCGCCATGGGTGATCGCTGTCGTTGGTTATATGCTGCTCCAGGTATACACGGCTACGAGGATTGGGTGACGCCGCCCCGGCCCCGGCCTGCTAGGGGCAGATCCGTCGGCGTTCAGCGTTGCTGCGGGCGCGCAGCGCTGCCGGTAGCTGAATGAAAGGTGAATCATGAGTGCTCCGAATACGCCCGCGGGTCCACACCACCTGTATCGCGCAGGTCGATTGGGGGCTGAAGCGAGCCAGCAGCCGCATCCTGGCGGCCACTCCCAGCCAGCCACGCAAGTCCCGGGAACCTGTCGGCGCCAGTCACGGGCGGGCGTAGTCGACATGGTCTCGCCTGGGTGCGGCATAGCCGGATTAGTCATCGTCGTGGTACTGATCAGCATGCTGAGGACGCAGTTGTTCGGTGAGTTTTTCCTGCTCGCCCTGACTCTCATTGCCCTGTCCGTCATCGGTTTCCTCTGGGGGTGCATCCGTCTGTTCACGTCCACGACCCGTACGCAAAGAATGTTGAGCCTGCAAGGGATAATCCTGAACGTGATGCTCTGGCTCATCATGGGCGGAGCCTATTGCATCGTCGTGTTTGGCAACTTGTGAATCACGGTGCGACGCAACGGGTGGGGGCCGCGACGCAATGCGTCGCGGCCCCCACACCAAGCAGCTAAAACCTCGAAGCGTCAGCCCTCGAAGGTAGCCTTCTCGGCGTCCGTCTCCGGCACGAAGGAATCCGTATCCAGATCGGCCCAGTACTCCTCGGCCCACGGATCCTCGATTGGCTGCGAACGCTTCCAGAGGATGTAGCCCGCACCGGCGGCGGCGCCGACCAGTGCGGTCAGGCCGAAGGCGCGCAGGAAGCGGCACTTGCGGCGCTTACGGGTCGGGGTCGTCAGAGCGACAGCCGACACCTCGGAGGCGCGGCGAGCGCGATCCGACAGCGAACCGCGAGCGGTCAGGGCGGCGCCCGCCTGGTTCACAGCGAGGGACGCGCGCGGCAGGTAGTCATCCACCAGGTGCTCGCGAGCGTTCTCAATCGCGGGGCCGGCGTGCGCGGCGGCGGCCTGCGCGCGAGCCGCGGCGTTCTCAATTGCGGGGGTCGCGTGCTCGATCGCGCTGGTCAGCGCAGCCTGAGCGCGCGGCGCTGCCCAATCGACGCCCTGATTCGCCAGATCGGCAGCCCGAACGGCAACCTTCCCGGCGTAAACGGCGGCGGCGTCGCGAAGCTGCTCAGAGGTAGCACGCAGCTTATCTGCATCGAAAGTCGGCGAGGTAGCCATGTTGTCTCCGATCCTGTCCACATTAACGGGGGCGCACATGCGCCACTCACGTCCTATTGTGCTACATCCGCCTGTGATGTGCAGCCCACTAGCGGGCGTGAGCTGAACGACGGTCAGGAAACCACCAGGAAAAGATGCGACCATTACAGTATGAAAGCTATTCTTCACACCTCCGCTACGGCGACATCACCGTCGAACTGTTCCCCAACCACGCCCCCAACACGGTCACCAACTTCGTGACCCTGGCCAAGGGCGAGCGCGAATGGGTCGACCCGAAGACCGGCCAGAAGACCTCCCGTCCCCTCTACGACGGCACCATCTTCCACCGCGTGATCCCCGGCTTCATGATCCAGGGTGGCGACCCCCTCGGCACCGGCACCGGCGGCCCCGGCTACCAGTTCAACGACGAGATCCACCCCGAGCTGAACTTCAACGAGCCCTACCTGCTCGCCATGGCCAACGCCGGCAAGCGCATGGGCAAGGGCACCAACGGCTCCCAGTTCTTCATCACCGTGGCCCCCACCCCGTGGCTGCTCGGCAACCACACCATCTTCGGTAAGGTCACCGACGAGGAGTCCAAGCGCGTCGTCGACGCCATCGCCACCACCCCCACGGGCGCCCAGGACCGCCCCGTGACGGAGCAGGTCATCAACTCGATCGAGATCGTCGACTGACCCTCTCCCCTCATCATCGACGAGGCCGGGGCCGCCCCCGCTGCTCAGTGCAGTGACCGGGAATGCGCGCCCCGGCCTCGTCCCTTATCTCCCCGTCGAAAGGGAAGCTATGAGCATGCCGAGCTACGGCCAGCGCTCTGACCCGCGCGCCGCCCCCGACTGCCCGCGCCACCCGGGCGTGCGCAGCGTCGACTACTGCAAGCGCTGCAACCGCCCCATGTGCGTGGACTGCGCGATCCCCACAGAGGTGCGCTCGATCTGCGTGGACTGCACGTCATCCAAGCGCGGCTGGGCGCGCCAAGCCTCGCGCGCGGCTGCGGCTGGGGCGCCGGTCGTCACCTACGCGATGATGGCGATCTGCGTCCTCGTGTACGCGGTGACCTTGCTGGCGCCAAGCGTCGGGTCGTCACTTGCACTCGTCCCCGCGCTCCTCGCGTCGCACCCGTGGATGATCCTGACTCAGGCGTTCGTTCATATCGGGTTCTTCCACATCGTGTTCAACATGCTCACCCTGTACGTGGTGGGTCGCTCGATTGAGCCTGTTCTCGGGTGGTGGCGCTTCCTGATCGTGTATCTGGTGAGCGCGCTCGGCGGATCGGCGTTCATCCTCGCCTGGTGTTTGCTGCAGCCGCAGTACGCGTTCGCGTCGGCGGCGGGTGCGTCGGCGGGGGTGTTCGGCCTCTTCGGGGCGATTTTCGTCCTGCAACGCCTGGGTGGCGCTGACACCAGGCCGATCCTGGTGTTGCTCGGCATCAACCTGGTGTTCGGCTTTCTGGGCAGTGCAGTCGCGTGGCAGCTGCACCTCGGCGGGGCGATCGCCGGCGTGGCTGCCACGTGGGTGTTGGTGCGCATGGCCCGCCCGCGTCCGGGCGTCACGGAAGCCGCGCAGAATCGGCGTCAGGCGCTCGTAGCGCTCGGCATGATCGCGGGCATGATTGCGGTCAATGCGCTGGCGTTCCGCGTCCTGCTCGAGGTCCACGGCGCGTGACGGGTCAACAGTCGTCAGGCGCATGACATCTAAGGATGACCTAATATAGGAAGGGTCCGGCAAATAGTGCCGGACCCTTCCTCATGCGCCCCCACAGGAGACACCATGACCAGCCCCTGGGACCTGTACGACCAGCTCATCGACGAGATCCCCGCCGACATCACCGTCGCCCAGATCCACACCGACGGCAAGTGGCGCCGCGTTGCCACCAGCGACAACGGCGTTGGCATGGCCTTCGGGATGAACGTCCAATCCCGTCCCCGTTTCACTGACGATCCCTCCGACCTCGTCGGTCGCCCCCTGCGCGACGTTGCCGCCCTGGCCAAATCCTGGAACTTCGAAGACGCCGGCATCGGCATGGCAGCTGTCAACGCCTACCACTCCCACCCAGTACGCGCCCTCGCCCACGGATTCCGCCCCTGCGAAGAAAACAACTGGGCACGCACCTTCCACCCCTACGCGCCCCTCGTCGCCGGCAAACGAGTCGCCGTCATCGGCCACTTCCCCTTCGCGCCCGCTGCTATGCCCGACGCCGCCGAGCTCACCATCCTCGAACGCAACGTCTTCGACGGCGACTACCCCGACTCCGCCTGCGAATACCTACTCCCCGAGATGGACTACGTCTTCATTTCCGGATCCGCATTCGTCAACAAGACCATGCCGCGCCTCCTCGCGCTCGCGGCGAACGCCCACACCGTCGTCCTCGGCCCCTCCGCCCCGGCGTCGCCCGCGATCCTGCAAGCCGGTGCCACGACCGTCATGTCCTTCGCCAGCGCGCACCCCGCGCGCCTCGAAGACGGCCTCGCCGGGCGCACCCTCCAAGGCATGTACGACGTCGGCATGAGGGTCCAGCTCAGCAGGCCGTGACCCGAGAACGAGGCTGTGGCCCGCTCGCTCGGCTGAGATCCGATAGCCAGCCACGGCCTCGTGTCTTCGCGTGCGTCTCCGGCGCTCACACCGCGGTCCGGGGCCCCCGAACTCCGCGCGGTGACGGGACGCGGGCCATGCGTGGCTAGTCGGCTCCTTCCTCTGTCGCTCCTGTCAGGCTTGCGCGGGCATCCTTGAGGATGCGCGTGACCAGGGTGACTCCTTCGGGCGAGGATAGGAGGGGACGGTCCTCGGGATGCGCGCCGAAGTGACGCATGAGGGCATCAAGGCCCGTGTAGGGCAGCCCGAGATGGTGAGAGGAGATCGTCCAACGTCCCTGATGGGTGAGATCACCGGAAAACAGAATATTCACGTCGTCTACCGAGCCGATGGCGAGATGGTCCTTCCAGCGGACCCACACCTCCGTGTTTCGCTTGTGTTCCTCAGTCGACAGGAGGGGTGGATAGTGAAAGTGAATCCCCTCTTCAGTCAGAGTCGTCGTCTGCCGGTCACCGAAGGCTATCCGCAGATCCGCGAGCGGGCGACGCGAGCACAAGAAAAAGGCCAGTACTGCGGTTGCGGACGCAGTAAGGACAGCGAAGACCGGCTGATGCATCATCGTGGCCCAGACGAGCATGAAGGCGGCCGACAACCATGTCACACAGCTCGTGAGAACGAGCCCTATTTGCTCGTAGCTCCCAGGAATCACAATTGATGAATTCATGAATCGTGGGCGCGGCCTGAAGAGCGCGTGAAGGCTTCGCTCGACAATGTGCGGCAGTGTCGCTCCAAGGTTGAGTGACACCCACGCTAGTTCGAACTGCCAGATCGAATAACTAGGATTCTGAGCAGCCCACCGTGCGCCGAGTGCGGTGCCAATCACACACGCGACGAGTATCGCACAGGAGGGCAGTATTCGCCGCGCCCTCGCGTCCTGCGCGCGCGGCGTGGGAGGGGTCTTGTCATCAGGAAGACGAAACCTGGGAACGGTGAGCGGTATCACCAGTCAAACCCGATGTAGTACGGCAAATGCCACAAGGTATTATCTATGCGTTCGCGATACTCTAATGGAATCTGGTCATAGGTAACTTTAATGATTGATTTCGCAATATTTTCAGTTACAACGCTGGTAGCAGTTCCAGCAACAACACCAGCTTGAGGACGCTCAGAAGCGACCGTGACTAATCCGCCAACAAATGTTCCGGCTGCTGCTCCTAGATACATTGCGGCGCCGCCAGATACGGCCTCTTTCGTCGGTTCGTCTGATGTGGCGACATCGTAGGCGAGAACTGCAGTAGACAATCCCGTGGTAACCTTCGTTGCTATTGACGAGTGTGAAGCTGCTGAACGCGCAGCGGCACTACTCTCGAGGTACTGACTAAGTTTAGCGTCCATGTATGGACGCACTTGGTGGATGCCGGGTAGCTTCGTCAGTTGCGCTAAATCAGATGCGCTCTGCTCAAGTGCTTTCTGTCGAGAAGCTGCACGAAGGGCAAAGCCTCCATCGCCTGCGATTACTAGTGTCTGCCACGGGCGCTCGACGTAGGTGTGCGTGCTCTCGTCTAAGTAACTAAGAAAGCCTTTTGGAGGATTTGCTTGCAGATTGAGTAAATGTTTGCGAACCCAATCGTCTAGGTCGTCGCGGACTAGCTGCGTTTCGCGCGACAGGCCGTCGTAATCAATAGCCTTTTGGATCTGGAATTGGTGCTCTGCAAGCTCAACGCGATAGAGGTCCTGGTCGCGCATTGGGGCGGTCACTGGGGGAGCTGTCGGCGGCGTTCCGGCCGGTTCGGGAGCCAAAATGTCGTAATCATTGGCGATAGTGAGGCCGCAACGTAGGGCATTGGTGCGGATTGTCTCCATGTCGCGGTAGTGATAGTCGAGCTGTTGCGCATATGCTCGTAGGGCATTCCACACCTCATAGATGTAGTTAGCATTATCTCTTGTGCGCTTTTCGAAAGTGTTGATCGCCTCCCAGTATGCGTTTGCTGTCATGCCTGACCAGTAATACTCGGTATAATGAGCATGAGGCAGTGCCATGTCGTAGGACGCGTCGTGTAGAACGTCGTATAGCTCGTAGACTTTTGCTGCAGCATCGCGGATTTCTTCGGGATTTCCATAGATTCTCGTATCAATGGAACTGGTTGAAAACTCTGGACTGCTTCCGTTACCTGAAATTAAACTCATGACGACGATTCTTCCTTGAGTTGATCCTTTGCTTTAATGAAGTACTGGGTGGCAGTGTCGTCGCTTTCTTGGTGTTTTTTCAGTAGAATTTCTAGGTTTTCTGCAAATTCTTTGGATTTGTCAGCAAATCCTGATCCAGAACAGTCGAGCGTGCCCATGATGTCGGTGATGATATCAGTTGCGACTCCGGCATCGACCTTAATGGGGAGATCCTGCGCCTTTTGTGTCGCTCTCTCACTCCGGCCATTATGGGAATCCACTTGTGCCTGTATTACTTGTTCCATAATGCGTAATTCTGCGCTCATTGTGCCCTCGCTATGCGTGCTTCAGGATCTATGTAGCGATCGACTTCAAGCTTGTCGAAGCCAATCTCCTCTTTGAGTTCTGGGAGCCGATTCGTCTCGATGAGTGCCCAGCCTTGTGTCTTGCCCATTCCATCTAGCAGCCGATCAAGCGACGTGTAGACGAGCAGTACACGGGTCGTGTCAAACATGTGCGCCAGTGCAAACCTGATCTCGCCGTCCTCCCGCTGAGCGATCGGGGCGTAGAGGACGGGTGGCGCAATGTCCGGATGTGTGTTGCGTGACATAGTATCCATGTGACGACGCTACCAGACTTGTTGTCACGATGGCGCGTATGTCCGCATAGCCCGCCCCGGCCTCTTCCTGAACTCCGCGTGCGAATACCTGCTCCCCGAGATGGACTACGTCTTCATCTCCGGCTCCGCGTTCGTCAACAAGACCATGCCGCGCCTCCTTGCGCTTGCCTCCGAGGCCCACACCGTCGTCCTCGGGCCCTCGGCACCCGCGTCCCCCGCGATCCTGCAGGCCGGCGCCACGACCGTCATGTCCTTCGCGAGCGCGCATCCCGACCGCCTTGAAGACGGCCTCGCCGGGCTCACCCTCCACGGCATGTACGACGCTGGGATGCGAGTCCAGCTCAGCCGAGCGTGACCCTCAGGCGCGCATGAGGCAACCATGGCCTCGTGTCTTCGCGTGCGTCTCCGGCGCCCACACCGTGGTCCGTGGCCCTCGAGCCCCGCGCTGTGACGGGCCGCGGGCCATGCGTGGCTAGTCGGCCCCTTCCTCTGCGCCTCCTGCCAGGCTTGCGCGGGCATCCTTGAGGATGCGCGTGACCAGGGTGACTCCTTCGGGCGAGGATAGGAGGGGACGGTCCTCGGGATGCGCGCCGAAGTGACGCATGAGGGCATCAAGGCCCGTGTAGGGCAGCCCGAGATGGTGAGAGGAGATCGTCCAACGTCCCTGATGGGTGAGATCACCGGAAAACAGAATATTCACGTCGTCTACCGAGCCGATGGCGAGATGGTCCTTCCAGCGGACCCACACCTCCGTGTTTCGCTTGTGTTCCTCAGTCGACAGGAGGGGTGGATAGTGAAAGTGAATCCCCTCTTCAGTCAGAGTCGTCGTCTGCCGGTCACCGAAGGCTATCCGCAGATCCGCGAGCGGCGAGCTCGTACCGAACATATATGCAAAACACGCGGTCGCGCACGCCACGGCGATGGCGCTCAATGGTTGGCGCATCATCAAACCCAGCACGAGCGTGACGACGGTCGACAACCACAGCAAGCAGCCCGTCAGAACAAGCCCTATTTGCTCGTAGCTCCCGGGAATCACAATTGATGAATTCATGAATCGTGGGCGCGGTCTGGACATCGGATGAAGACTTCGCTCGGCTATATTCGGCAGAGTAGCGGCGGCATAGAGTGACAGACATGTGAGTGAGAACTGTGAGCCTTGAAGACGATGGTTCTGCACGGCCCACTGCGCAACGAGCGCGGCGCCAATCCCGATCGCAACGATTGCGACACCCACGGGCACCATGCGCCACTTCCGCCGATCCTGCGCGCGCGGCGTGGGAGGGGGTCTTGTCATCAGGAAGACGAAACCTGGGAGCGGTGAGCGGTATCACCAGTCAAACCCGATGTAGTACGGCATATGCCATCCTCTTGACGAGTGGCGTGGGTGTAGAGGATCGGCAGCGCAACATCCATATGTGTTGCGTGACATAGTATCCATGTGACGACGCTACCAGACTTGTTGTCACGATGGCGCGTGCGTCCGCATAGCCCGCCCCGGCCTCGTCCATGAGAAAGAAGTGGGGCGCCCCGGCCGCAGCCGGAACGCCCCACTCACGTATCGAACGACGACGCGCGCTCAGCGCCAGCGCAACGTCATCAAGAAGCCCACCATCATCGTGCCCAGACCCACCGCGATATTCCACTGGCCAATCTTCGGAATCGGGTAAATGCCCTGGGAAATGTAGAACACGACAACCCACAGCAGACCCACAATCATGAGGGTCACAAACGTGGGCGCCCACCATGCGGGACTCAACGGAATACCATCCGTCCAGCTCTTGATCTCGGTATCGTCCTCGACCTCGTGCCCATTCTTCTTACGCTTCTTCGATTCGGCCACGTCGGGTCCTCTCTACTGGCCCGCGCGGGAAGAAAACCGCCCGGCGGTGATGAATTAGTCGATACTCTAGCGTAGTCTCGGACCTAGGAAGTGCCAAAACGCAGCGCCATGGAAGGGGAACAATGCCCTCACGCAAAGCCCGCCACGTGGCCGGAGTCCTCGCCGTCACCATCGCGTCCGGCCTGCTCTTCTCCGTCTCCTCCCTCAACGAACGCAAAAACCCAGCCGGGACCTCGGACCTCGCAACCCTCGTGCGTACGCGACAGGCCCAGGTCGCAGTCCTCGACAGCGAGGTCGCCGCCCTCGACGCCCAAGTTCAAGGCTTTCCTCGACCTCCGCCTCCGCAGCGCCCCACGAGGACGCCTTCACCGCCCTATCCACGAGGCCCGTGAGCGGCCCGGGCGTCCAAATCACACTCTCCGACGCGCCCCCCGGACGCATCCCCGCCGGCGCAACACCCAACGACCTCGTCATCCATCAACAGGACATCGAGGACACCATGAACGCCCTGTGGGCCGGCGGCGCCGAAGCCATGACCGTCCAAGGCGTGCGCATCACCAACCGGACCGTCATCCGCTGCATCGGCAACGTCATCCTGGTCGACGGAACCAGCTTCTCCCCACCCTATGTGATCCAAGCAATCGGCGACCCCGACACCCTGCGCGCGACGGTTACCGCAAATCCACGTATGGTGAATTACCAGGCCTACGTGACAAAATATGGACTCGGGTGGGACATGCAGACAAAGGACTCTCTGAGCTTCGCGCCTGCCGCAACCTCGCTTACTGTCAACTACGCAACCGTGGAGGAAACGCATGGGTGAACACGTCGCACGAAACGCGCCCGCGAAGAAAAAAGGCTCCAGCATCTTCTGGAACATCGTCGGCGTCATCGGCGAACTGCTCATCACCTTCGCCGTCGTCATCGGGCTCTTCTCCGTCTGGCAGCTCTACTGGACGACCTACCAGGTCGCCGGACAGGTCGAACAAACCATTGCCTCGTACGAAGAAGAACACCAGCCCGCCAAGCGCACCCTCGGTGAAGTCCGCACCGACGACCCGCCCGCCTTCGACCGCGAGGTTGGCGACGGCGAAGTCTACGGCCTCATCCACGTCCCCACCTGGGACTGGATGAAGATCCCGCTGGCCGAAGGCACCACCTCCTACGTCCTCGACCAGGGATGGGCCGGCCACTACGACATGACCACCCAGCCCGGCGGCGTCGGCAACTTCTCCGTCGCCGGCCACCGCCGCACCTACGGCAACAACTTCCGCTGGATCGACCGCCTCACCCAGGGCGATAAGGTCGTCGTGGAAGTCGACGACCGCTACCTCGTCTACTCCATGGTCTCCTCCGAGATCATCGACGCCACCGACCCCACCCAGATGCGCGTCGTCGCCCCCGTCATCGACGACGTCTCCTGGTCCGAAACCCCCACCGAGCGCTGGATGACCATGACCACCTGCCACCCCGAATACGGCAACTGGCAACGCTACATCGTCCACCTCAAGTTCGAATCCTGGACCCCCAAGGACACGGGCGTCCCCGCCGAACTCGTCGACGAACCCACGAACTGAAGGACCCCACATGTACGCATGGATCTTCCGCCACCTGCCCGGCCCCACCTGGTTCAAGGTCATTGAATCCCTCATCCTGATTGGCGCTGCGGTCGCCGCCCTGTTCACCTGGGTCTACCCCTGGGTCCAGTCCTACCTGGAACTGGGACAGTCCTCCGTCGGCTGAGCCTGAGCCGCTCACTCTGGGAAGGGACGAGGCCGGGGCCACCCCGGCCTCGTGCCGTATCCACGGGCGTGTGGTTGAGGTCGTGAGCCCCGGCTATGGGCATTCCCGCTTGGTGACATTCACGAGTGCTGGGTCGGTCTCCCGTCTCTCATTCGTGAATGCGTCGCCGAATTCCGCGCCGCACCGCCCGTTTGTCGGACAGCGGTCGCGCGCCCACTAGGGGAGCGCCCTACGATGGAGGGCGGAGAAGGGGCCACGGCCTCGTACATGAAAGGACCGACGATGGCACGAATCCTCTGCGTCGACAACTACGACTCGTTCGTCTTCACGATCGTGGGCTACCTGCGCCACCTGGGCGCCACCGTCGACGTCGTGCGCAACGACGTCGTGGATCCCGCATGGTTCGAGGCCGGCTACGACGGCGTCCTCATCTCCCCCCGGACCCGGCGACCCCAAGAGCGCCGGCGCCTCCCTGCAGACCATCGCCGACTGCGCTGAGCGTGAGATCCCGATGCTGGGCGTGTGCCTGGGGCATCAGTCCCTCGGCGAGCTCTTCGGCGCAACCGTCGGGCACGCGCCCGAGCTCATGCACGGCAAGACCTCCGTCATCACGCACGACGGGCGCGGCGTCTTCGAGGGCGTGCCCTCGCCGCTGACCGTCACCCGCTACCATTCGCTCACGATCGACCCCGCGACCATGCCCGACGAACTCGAGGTCTCCGCTACCACCGAGTCCGGCATCATCATGGGCGTGCGCCACCGCACCTGCCCCTCGAGGGCGTCCAGTTCCACCCCGAGTCCGTCATGACCCAGTCCGGGCACCTCATGTTCGCCAACTGGCTGGCCGCCTGCGGCGACGTGTCCGCGCGCGAGCGGGCCGTGTCCCTCAAGCCCGTCGTCGCGGATCGGTTCACGCTGTAGGTTGCGCGGGGGCTTCTTCCGTTTCGGGCTGCGCTGATGTGCCGTTTGGTGCGGGCTGGTGGTTTTGTACGGACTTCGGATCGTCTTTTTCTGAGGCCGCTATTTCGTTGATCTGAGGGCTGTCGAGCTCCGGATTCGTGGGCGGTAGGAGCTGCGCCGGGTCTTCGACGAGCAACTCAGCGATTTTGCGCGCCTCGGAGCGTGCGGCGCTCGGGAAGCGCCACTCGCGGCATTTTTTCTCGCCTTGCGTGATGTGCAGTTCCGGGAGTGCGTCTTCCGCGTCTGCCTCCGTGAACGTTGGAGTCACGTCGTTGATGGAGAACTCTTCTTTGATGATGCCCTTCTGAATGAACTCCTGTGGGTCAGCGGTGATGATGCGGCGGTCGGTAACGGCAACCATCTCAGGTGAGACCGTTACTGCTCTTTCGGTAGCGCGTTTCACCCAGCCCAGGCTCCATTCCGTTGAGTCCTGGGCATGTGGGAGCACCAACCAGGCCCGGTTGTTAACCCCGCTAGCAAACTGACTGGGCGCCTTGGCCAGAAGACTGTGTGAGAGTCTGTCAATGGGGAAAGTGAGTGCCTTGAGCTCTTCGCCCTCGTCCAGATACCAGCGCAGGATCTTGGTGTAGGGAGACACATCGTAGTCGTCGGGTGCACAGGTGACGTACGGGCTGGGAATAGGATTTTCTTGGATGTCCAGCTGCTGTACGAGGGGATTCAGTGTGCCGATAATCTCTTGTGCCATGCGTTGGGATAGGTGGGCCTTCTTTCGCTTACTGGAGGCCGGTACGGTCCAACCGCCGGGAAGCTCCGCGATGATGCGAAGCTCGCGCATGAGGCCGTGCAAAAGAGCGCGTTGGACCTGCAGGTCCTCGATAATTTCCTGGTGGATCTGAAGTGGTTCGGCGTGGGGGTGTTCGCCTTGCGCCTGGGCCCGTGCGATGCGCAGCTCAGTTAGGTGTGCCCATGCCCGGAGCGTTTTAAACGCAGCACAAGAATCGTTCACAATGCGATCCCTGTTCGTCTGGATGTAGTCCCTTTGCGTGTGTGAGTCGGCATGAGCTTTCTCGAGGGCTTCCTGGTGGTTCGCAACCTGCTTCTTGTAGAAGTGACGGTGAGATTGAATTCTAGATACAAGTCCGGAGATGATCGACCAGTCGGTATCTGACACATAGTCATGGATAGCGCTAGTCCGATAGATCTCATTGATGGTCTGACAGTCACCCAAGTAATCTGCGTTCCTCGAGTCGGTCAGTACCTGTAGTGTCTGCAAGGCAGTCTGCTGCACTGCCGACACCTGCTTGGAGATGTTGTTGAGCTGCATCTGCACGGCCACCATCGCAACTGCGGGGCCGATTGCTGCGATGGCTCCCGCGATCTGGGGAACTGACACGGGAATGAGGCGTGCTTGGCGGGTGATTTGTCCACCCGTGTTTCTGACGACTCCGATTAATCTACCGTCTGCGGTTTTTGTGAGTGCGTTGCCCGCGGCTAGGTGTGCCTTGGTGACGGCATCCAGTTTGTAGAGGCCGGACATGTGCTGGATTGCGTTGGTCGCTGAGGCTGCTCCTCCAGTCAGCGACGCTCCCTCGCCAATTGATGCGATGAGATCGTTAAGCGCACGATTAGCCACCAACGAGCTATCGATCTTTTCGAATCCCTTGGTGTTCGGACCAACAACGAGGGCATAATCGTCTTCGATGGGCACGATGATGGTGTCATCCTCATCGGGGTCCCAATGCTCAACGTCCTGCGTCGTGTCACTCATATCTGCGCTCCAGGTCTGACTGGGAGCCCAGCATATGGGTCGCAGTCATATGGTGATGAAGTAACCATATGCTAGCGCGCGGGTCGGCTGGCCCTGTTAGTCCGTTTGCTGCCTATGCTGCAGGGCTTCGGTTCGTCGCGTTGTCTCGATGCCCGGCTAGGACTGGTGGTCATCTACGGGGACGCAGATGTGCTTGCCTGCGGGCGGTCACATGCGGATAGTAATCAGCTTACGGATAGGTTACGAGCATGTGGATAGGCTAATAACCTATCCGCGTGGGCACAGCCTATCCGCGTGCGCGCAACCTATCCGCGTGGGTCGCGCCTGGCGCGGAATCGGAGTTGGCTTTGTGCCCGTCGGCGAGCTTGTGCTGGGATCGTGGTACGTGGACCCCATGAGTGGAGCGTGGGCCTCGTGAGTGGAGCGTAGGTCCCATGAGTGGAGCGTAGGCAGCCCCGCCCACGCTCCACCAAACGGGTTAACGTGCGCATCAAGGGGCCCATGGCGCCACCTATCGGGCTAACGCTCCGGTCACACGTCCCGCACACCACAGCAGCTGAGCGCGTTCGCCACGAAGCCGGAACGCAACCCAGGCCTCGTGCTGAGTCAGCTGAGGAGACGACCGAGGGCGCCGCCACGAACCCGGAACGCAACCCAGGCCTCGTGCCTGAAACTGCGCGCTCACACATGCCCCAGCGCCACCCTGCACACAACACCCCGCCCCGCAGCACTCGCTCCACGCCCGCTATTCGGCGTGCGCATACGACGGGGCCCGCACCCCAGGAAGAATCCTGTCGGTGCGGGCCCTGATCGTTGGGTGAGTGGGGGCTCACTTCTTGGTGGAGGGCGACGGGCTGGGCGTCGGAGATGCGGAACCCTTGGAAACCTTGAGCTTCACGGTCGAGTTCTTGTCCACCTTGGAGCCTTCGCCCGGTTCGACGGCGGTGACCTGGCCGCTGGGCTGGCTGCCGCTGACTTCCTCGACGGTCACGGTCAGGCCCAGGGCCTTGAGCTGAGCCTCGGCGTCCTCGCGGCTGATGCCGACGACGGTGGGGATCTCAACCTGGGCGGCCTTGCCGGTCGAGATGGACACGGCGATCGTGGTGCCCTTCTTGACCTTGGAGCCGGTCTCGGGATCCTGGGAGACGATGCGGTCCTTATCCTTGTCGGAGTCGACGGTCGTGACGTTACCCAGTTCCAGGCCGACGGCCTTCAGGGCGCTGCGCGCCTGGTCCTGGCTCATGCCCACCAGGTCGGGGACCTCGACCTGGTCGGAGCCGGAGGACAGGTACGCGGTGATCGTCTGGCCGGCCTTGACCTTGGAGCCGGGCGAGGGGTTGGTCTGGGCGACCTTACCCTCGGCGACGGTGTCGGAGGCGACCTTGCTGGAGTTGACCTCCCACTTCAGGCCCAAGGCCTCGACAGCCTGACGGGCATCGTCGGGGCTCATGCCGACCAGGTTGTCGGGCAGGGTGACCGAGTCGGGGCCCGAGGAAATCGTGACGCGCACGGTCGAGCCCTTCTCAGCCTGGGCGCCGCCAGCGGGGTCGGTCGAGGCGACCGCGTCCTTGTCGACGGTGTCGGAGGCGACCTTCTCGGGGTTGAGTTCCCACTCGAGGCCGGCGGCCTCGATCTGGGACTTCGCATCCGCCTGGGACAGGCCGACGACGTTGGGTACGGAGACGGCCTCCGGCGTCGCGGCGCTGCGGCTCAGAGCCCACACGCTGCCGCCGATGAGGAGAAGTGCGATGACGACGAGCGTCATGATGATCGCGGTGCGGCGCTTGCGGGCCGCCGCTGCCTTGCTGGCGGCGTCCCCGTCGGAGCTGACCGCGGGCAGCGACGTCGAGGTCGAGGAGACCCCGGCTGCGGGCGCGCTCACCGTGGAGGTGGCCGCGGGCACCGCAGCGCGCGCACCGACGAGGCCGGCGGAGGGCAGGACTTCGGTCGCCCACGAGTCGGCGGGCGGGGCGCCCACGTCCATGCCGCGTGCGACGCGCTGGAGGTCGGAGAGCATCTCGGCGGCGCTGCGGTAGCGGTCGTCGCGGTTCTTCGCCAGGGCCTTGAGTACAACGCGGTCCAGAGAATCCGGAATGTCGGAGAGGATCGAGGAGGGCGTGGGCGGGATCTGCTCGACGTGCTGGTAGGCGACGGCCACCGCCGAGTCGCCCTTGAAGGGCGGGCGGCCAGTGAGCAGCTCGAAGAGAACGACGCCGGTCGAGTACAGGTCGGAGCGCTCGTCGACGGTCTCACCGCGGGCCTGCTCGGGGGAGAGGTACTGGGCGGTGCCGACGACGGCGTTCGTCTGCGTCATGGTGGCCTGCGAGTCGGTCAGGGCCCTCGCGATACCGAAGTCCATGACCTTGACCTTGCCCTCGGGGGTCAGCATGATGTTGCCCGGCTTGATATCGCGGTGCACCAGGTGGTTGGCGTGCGAGTACTGCAGGGCGGACAGGACGCCGGAGACGATCTCGATGGCCTCGTTGATCGGCACGGCCGTGCCGTCGGAGATGAGCTCCTTGACCGTGTGCCCCTCGACGTACTCCATGACGATGTACGGGATGGCAAGGGACCTGTTGGTCGCGTCCGACACGATCTCCTCGCCGGTGTCGTACACGGCGACGATGTTCGGGTGATTCAGCGACGCAGCGGACTGAGCCTCGCGGCGGAACCGTGCCTGGAAGATCGAGTCCAGCGCCAGGTCGCGTCGCAGCATCTTGATAGCGACGACGCGCGACAGGCGAGTGTCGAAGCCCAGGTGGACTTCGGCCATTCCGCCGCGCCCAATGAGCGAGCGGACCTCGTATCGGCCGGCTAGACGGTGGGCCATGGGCTGTGCCATGTCCTAACCTCCTCGGTAATGGTTGCCCCCGCGTTAGGTTGGATGAGGGAGCTCAGCATGGACTTGATCGTAAAGGCTGCGAGTAGGATCAGCGCACCCACGATGAGTGCGATGACCACTAGGCGAATAATTTTCTTAGACGCAGGCACTGGCGGGGCGACGACGCTGCGCGAGTACGCGGTCTTTGCTGCGGGTCGCTTGCGCTCGGCTGAGCGGGCGTCGAGCTCGTGCCACTGCGGGCCGCGCGAGGTCTTCTCGGGCCTCGGCTCGTAGACCGAGCGGCGCGGTCGTGTGGACGCCTTCTTATTGTTTTTCTTGCTCTTGCCGGGTTGCGGGACGGTCCCGTACACGCGTGGCGTGGAGCCGGTGTTCGTCGTTTTCTTCGACGAGGCCTTGGCGGCCTTGGGCCGATCCGAGCCTGCGTCGCTGGTGGGCTGGGGCACGCTCGTTGCGCCGGCGCGGGCCGACTTGCGCTGGGCCTGTTCGGCCTCGCGTCGCTGGCGGGCCTCACGGCGCTGGCGCGCTTCGCGTGCCTCGCGCAGTTCTCGTTGGCGGTCTTCCTCCTCGCGCGCGATCTGGGCGCGGCGCTGCTCTTCGGCGGCGTCCTCGGCCTGGCGGTGCTGTGCGCGCTGACGCAGGCGCTCGTTGAGGGCCGCGCGGCGTTCGGCGGTCTGGTCGACCGGTGCCGACGAGGCCGTGGCGGGCTTGGGGGCCGCAGGCTGAGCGGGAGCGGGTTTGGGTGCGGCCGGCTTTGTGGGCGCCGACTTGGCCGCGGCGGGCTTGGTGGCCGTGGGCGCCGAGCCGGTGCGCGCCCTATCGGAGGACGCAGGGCTCGCCTGGTCCGGCGCCGATACGGGCTTGCCGTTCCTGCCGCGCTTCACAGGCTTGGTGGGCGCTGCTTCTTGCCGCGGGTCGATGGGGGTGACCGTTGAGGGTTCCTTGGTCTTCGGGGGGGAGGACTTGATGGGCCGGGGCACGGGCGGCTCGGGCATGGCGGGGCTTGGGGCAGCCGCGGGGGCTTGGAGACCACGCGCGTGGGGATGGACGCCGAGATTGGACCCTGGGGAGCCGAGGGAACGGCCGCGTGGCGGCCCGTCGACGTCAGGGAGGGCTTCGAACCTGAGACCTGGGGCTGCTCGCCGGTGGTATCGGGGATGATGCGGCGCACCCGCGTGGGCGGGGAGAGCGGGTTGGGCGACGGCGGCGGCGCGGGCTCGTCGATGATGCGCGGGAGCACAGGGTGGCGCCCGGTGATCGGAATCATCGTGGAGGACGGGGCGATCGTGGTTGCCTCGTCAATGATGCGCGGGACGACCGCGTGGCGGCCCGTGACGGAGCGGACGCGGGGAACGAGGCCTGACGGGGGTTGGAGCATCTCGTCGGGCAGCGTGCGGCGGGTCAGGTGACGCACGGGGGCGAGGATCGGCACGGAGGGCTGCACGGGGGTGCGTGTCTCGGTGGCTTGCTGCGCGGCCTTGGGCAGCGGCAGTGGGCGAGGCGTCACGGAGATACCCATGGCCTTGGCGGCGCCGGCGATTTCGCGCACGGCGGCGGAGCCGGATTCGGGGCGCTTGGCCGGATCTTTCTCCAGCAGGTGCAAGATGACGTCGGCCAGTGGTTCCGGGACGAAGTCGGGGAGGGGCGGCACGGGGTCGTTGACGTGCGCGAACGCGATGTCGACCTGAGTTTCGCCCGTGAAGGGGCGCCGACCGGCGGCGGCCTCGTAGGCGATGACACCCAGCGCGTACAGGTCGCCGATCGGCGTGGCCAGCTCGCCCATGGCTTGCTCGGGCGGCAGGTACTGGGCGGTACCCATGACCATGCCCGCGGCGGTTAGGTTCACCTGGTCCCTGGCGCGTGAGATGCCGAAGTCCGTCAGCTTCACCATGCCGTCAGGGCGAACAATAATGTTCGCGGGCTTGATGTCGCGGTGCACGACGCCCGCGCGCGCGGCGGCACCCAGTGCCATCGCGACCTGCACGAGGATCGGCATGAGGTACTCGGGCTCGATGCGGGAACCGCCGCGCAGGTAGTCCGTCAGCGGGTAGCCGTCGACGAGCTCCATGATGATCCAGCCGATGCCGTCTTCCTCGCCCGAGTCCTGCGTGTTCGCGATATTCGGGTGGGAAATCGACATCGAGTTGCGCGCTTCGAGGCGCAGGCGCGACAGGGACAGCTCCTCGCCCGCCAGCTCGGGACGCAGGACCTTTGGCGGCCACGATGTGGCCGCTGACGCGGTCACGGGCCTTCCAGACCTCACCCATGCCGCCCTGAGCGATCGGGGTGAGCAGGGTGTAGCGTCCACCGAGCACGCGCCCGGCGCCTGATGTCATCCGTGGAACACTCACTGGAGCCCCGCTTCCAGGACGGCCTTGGCGACCGGTCCGGCAACGTCACCGCCGTGCGGCGTGGGGTTCGTCTCATCGCCTTCGACGATGACGGCGAACGCGATCTGGGGGTTGTCCGCGGGCGCGAAGCCGATGGCCCACGCGTTGGCGCGGTCGCCGTCGCCGGTTTCGGCGGTGCCGGTCTTGGCAGCGACCGAGACGTTGGGCAGGGCCATCGGTGTTCCAGAGCCGTACGGCTGGGAGACGACCGCCTGCATCATGGCGGTGACCTTCGAGGCCGTGTCGGCGGAGATCGGTCGGCCGACTTCCGTCGCCTTGGTCTTGCGGATGGTCTGGTTATCGGCGTCCACGATCTGCTTGATCAGGTAGGGACTCATCATCTGGCCGCCGTTGGCGATCGTCTGCGCGACCTGCGCCATCTGCATGGGCGTCGCCTGGACCGTGTACTGGCCGATGGAGCTCATGGCGAGCTGCGCGCTGTCCGCGTCCGAGGGGAACACGGAGGGGATAACCGTCAGCGGGATTTCCTGCTCGTGGCCAAAGCCGAAGCGCTTCGTCACGTCTGTGAGCTGCTGGGTGGTGAGCTTTTCGGAGGCAAGCACAAAGGTCGTGTTGCACGAGCGTGCAAAGGCCTCGGTGAGCGTCGGTTTGCCGTCGCCGCAGGTCGAGGATTCGATGTTGGAGACCTCGGTGTTCGTGCCCGGCAGGGTCGTCGACACGGGCGAGTCCATGCGGGTATCGGGATTGGCAATGCCGTTCTCGATGAGTGCGATCGCGGTGAGGACCTTGAACGTCGAGCCGGGCGCGTAGCGTTCCGAGATCGTGCGGTTGAGCATCGGGTTCTTCGGGTCGGCGTCCAGCGTCGCGTACGCGTCTTGCACCTCGCCGGCGTCACGGGAGGCCAGTGCGTTCGGATCGAAGGACGGCGACGAGTACAGGGCCAGGATTGCGCCGGTCTTGGCGTCCAGGGCCACAACGGCACCCTTGCGGTCTCCGAGCGCGGCGGCAGCTGCCTCCTGCATGGAGGCGCGCAGCGTCAGCTCGACGCCCCCGCCCTGGCGCTTTTCGCCCGTCAGGAGGTTGCGCAGGCGCTGTCCGAGCAGGGTCTGCGACTGGCCGTCCAGGACGTTCTCTTCGGTAGCTTCGATGCCGGTCGACCCGTAACCGACCGACGAGAAGTAGCCGGTGGCCGACACGTAGAGGGAGCCCTGGTCGTAGACGCGCGTGTAGTGGTTGTCGTCGTCGAGCTCAGACGAGGCGATGGCCGTCTTCTCCACGATGATGGGTCCGCGGTCGATCTCGGCCGCGTGCAGGTTGGTGCGCACGTTACGCGGGTCCGCGTTCAGAGAGGGCGCGGAAATGAACTGCGTGTTCGTCACCGCCAGGCCCAGCATGGCGAACATGATGAGGACGACGACGAAAATCTTGCGAATCTGTGCGTTCATGCCTACTCACTCACCCCCAGCGCCGCCTGGATTCCAGAGGTCCAGGGAGACTGGGTGGACGCCGGGCGGCGGGCAGCGTCGGACACGCGAATCAGCAGGGCGACGGTGATCCACGAGGACACCATCGAGGAGCCGCCGGCCGCGAGGAAGGGGGCGGTCAGGCCCGTCAGCGGGATGAGTCGCGTGAGGCCGCCAAGAACCACGAACAGCTGGATGGCCAGCGAGAAGCTCAAGCCGGTGGCCAGAAGCTTGCCGAAGCCGTCGCGCACCGTCAGGGCCGCGCGCAGGCCGCGCTGGACGAGAATCAGGTACAGGACCAGGATCGCGGCCATGCCGACCAGGCCCAGCTCCTCGGCCAGCGAGGACAGGATGAAGTCGGAGTTCGCCAGCGGAACCTGATGCGGGTAGCCGCGGCCCCACCCGGTTCCCATGAGGCCGCCCGACGCCTGGCCGAAGATGCCCTGGACGAGCTGGTAGGAGGTGCCGTGGTAGTACTCGGGGTCGAGGGCGTACAGCCAGCCGTTGAAGCGCGTCTGCACGTGGGTGAAGAACTTGACGGCGAATGCGACGGCGGGCACGAACAGCATGAAGCCGATGAAGAGCCAGGACACGCGGTTGGTGGCCACGTACAGCATGGCAACGAACATGCCGAAGAAGAGCAGCGAGGTGCCCAGGTCGCGCTGCAGGACCAGGATGGCGATGCCGATCAGCCACACGACCAGGATGGGGCCGAGGTCACGGGCGCGCGGCAGGCGCATGCCCAGGAACTTGCGGCCACCGATCGCCAGGTTGTCGCGGTTGGTGACCAGGTACCCGGCGAAGAAGATCGCCAGCGTGATTTTGACGAGCTCGCCGGGCTGAATCGAGACGGGGCCCAGGCGAATCCACACGCGCGCGCCGAAGGTTTCCTGGCCCAGGCCCGGGACCATCGGGAGGAGCAGCAGGAACAGCGAGAGAATGCCGAACGTGTAGGTGTAGCGGCGCAGCATACGGTGGTCGCGCAGCGAGATCAAGATAATGGCCGCAATGACGATCGCGACGCCCACGAAGAGCGCCTGGCGGAAGCCAACCACGTCCCCGACAGCGCCAGCCTCATACGCCAGGTCGAGGCGGTAGATCATTGCCAGGCCCAGGCCCGTGAGGGCCACCGCGATCGGGAGAATCACGGGATCCGCGTAGGGGGCCAGGAAGTGGATGCCGATTTCCCCGATGATGGCGAGCGCGACGAGCACGCCGATCTGCGGGAGCAGGTTCGCGGGGATCGTATCCGTGACGTTGAGCGAGGTCAGGACGTAGCCGGAAATGCCGACGGTAAGGGCCAGGGCCATGAGGCCCAGCTCAAGAAACGGCGCGGCTTAGCCGGTGCGATCGAGACTGTTGCCATTAGGAGTCCTCTCCGCTTTGGACCCCGGATTGGCTCTGGCCGGATTGGAGGCCCGGCTGGTTGGTCTCGTGAGAGGGCGTGACGGAGGAACGCTTGAGGCCCTCGATGTAGTCGTCGATCTCCTGGCGCGTGGAGCGTAGCACCGGCGTGTCGAGGCGCTGGCGGTCCACGGGGGACAGGTCGGACAGCGCGACGTCGGAGACCTCGATCGCGTGGGAGAGGCGCCAGGGGCCGATCGCCTGGGGGATGCCCTGGTAGATGACGACGTAGCCGTCCTGGCCCACCGCGTAGTACTGGGTCTGCGTCCACTTCCAGGACAGCCAGGAGGCGGCGACCACGAGCACGGTCACGAGGGACACGAAGATGGGTGTCCACCAGGAAGTGCGGGGCTTGAGTTCGACGGGCGCGTCATCGTCGTCGGTGCCGTGGCCCGAGGCCTTGGCTCCCAGGGCGGCTGCGCGCGCCGCCGCTCCTTCGCCGCCGCGCGATTTGGCGTTGCGGTCGATGGCCGCGGCGCCGACGATCTGCGGGGGCGCGGGCGGGTAGGTGCCGGCGGGGACGATGTCCGCGATGACGCACGTGATGTTGTCGGGTCCGCCGCCCAGGAGGGCCAGGCGGATGAGCTCTTCGGCGCACTCGCCCGGGTCCTTGAAGTCGGCCATGACCTGGCCGATGGTCTCGGGGGAGACGAGGCCGGACAGGCCGTCGGAGCACAGCATCCAGCGGTCGCCGACGACGGCCGTGCGGATGGTCTCGTCGGGGGCGACGTCGGCCTGGGCGTCGCCGAGGATTTTCAGGACGACGTTGCGGTTGGGGTGGTGCTCGGCCTCTTCGGGCGTGATCTGGCCGGTGTCGACCAGGTACTGGACGAAGGAGTGGTCCGTCGTGACCTGCGTGAGCGTGTCGCCGCGCAGGACGTAGGCGCGCGAGTCGCCGATGTGGACCATGGCCAGGCGGTTGCCGCTGCGCATGAGGGCGATGCAGGTGGTGCCCAGGCCTTCGAGGTCGCGGTCTCGGCTCGAGCGGTCGGTGAGTTCCTCGTGCGCGTCGAGGAGGGCCTCGCGCAGGAGGGGCAGCATCGAGTCAGCCGGGTGCGAGTCCGTATCGAGGGGCACGAGGTGGGCCAGGGCCACCGAGGAAGCGATGTCGCCGCCGGCAGGGCCACCCATGCCGTCGGCGAGGACCAGCAGGTTTGCGCCCGCGTAGCCGGAGTCCTGGTTGTTGGAGCGAACGAGGCCCACGTCGGAGCGGGCAGCGTAGTGGAATTGAACGGCTTTTCCTGGCATATCAACCCACCAATTCGAGAGTCGTCTGGCCGATACGGATGATGTCGCCAGTCTTGAGCTGGCGCGGTGCGCTCAATCGCTCGTCGTCGATGAACGTGCCGTTTCGGCTGGAGAGGTCTTCGATCCACCAGCCGTCGGCTTGCGGGGTGAGCGCGGCGTGGCGGCTGGAGGCGTACTCGTCTTCGAGCACGAGGGTGCATGCGGGGGATCGGCCGATGACGATGGGCGCTTCGCCGAGGGGCAGCATGGTACCCACGAGCGGCCCGCCGGTGACCAGGAGGTCCTTGGGGGCCAGTGGGTTGGAGGACGTGCGCTTCTTGTTCTTGCGCTTGGTACGCGAGGCCTTGCGGCGCGAAGCGGCCTTGTCGCGCCCCTTGCCGCGCGGGGTCACGACGGTGCCGAAGATGTCGCGTCGCAGCGTGTTGACGGCCGCGAGCACGAGGAGCCAGAGCAGCACCAGGAACCCGATGCGAAAAACGGTAAATGCGAGGTCTGTGGTCACTTCATTAAACTCCGCTCTGGTCTGGGTGGGTCCAGAAGAGGATCTTGGTTCGTCCGATAACGATCTGGTTGCCGTCGAGCAGAGTCGCTGCGTCGATTCGGTGGCCTTCGACGAAGGATCCGTTGGTGGAGCCCAGGTCGGTCGCGATCACTCCGGTGGGGGTGATGCGAAGTTCAAGGTGGCGGCGCGAGACGCCGGAGTCATTGACGACGATGTCGGCTTCGGAGCCGCGGCCGATGACGGTGACGGGCTCGGTGAGGAGCCACTTGTCGCCGTCGACGTCAATGATGGGGTGTTCGGGGGACGCGGACGAGGCCGTGGCGGGGGCGGCGGCACCCCTGCGGTTTTCCGCGGCAACCTTGAGGGTCCCGCTGGGCTCGGAGGGGTCGGCGACGAATTCGACGCTGACGGGGCCGATGAGGGAGTAGTCGTTGGTGGAGGCGTGCTCGGTCGCCTGCTGGGCGAATTCGTCGGCGAGGACGTCGAGCGACGCTTCCAGGGAGAAAAGGTCTTCGCGTGAGGCGTAGACGGTGAAGTGGTTCGCTGCGATGATGCGCGACGCGGAGACTTCCTGGACAGAATCGTCCATGGCGCGGCGGATCGCCGTGGTGATGTCCACGGGCTTAATCCCCGACCGGAACACGCGCGAGAAGGCGCCGTTGACGCCTCTCTCGACGGCGCTCTCAAAGCGGTCGAAGATACTCATAATCGTGCACTCCTCATTCCCCCGCGCCTTGTGCGCGACGTACGGACTGTGTGGAAGCTATGCGCTCCCTGTCCCAGTCTAACTGTCGCGGGTGGTCGTGGGGTTGTAAGTGTCGGGATGTTCGCGATCGGATATTGCTCGGTGTTATTCGCGAGATGCCCGTTATGTCGGGGAATACTCGCTCGTGATGCGCTTGTTGCACATGGTGCAGGTGGTGCATGTGTGACGATAAGTGTGTGGGAGGTCATAGGGTATTCGGGTCTGATCGAGCGAGTGTCGCGACCTTGTTCTGTTTGAAGCGTGGTTGAAGTCTTTGTGGGGCGTGTCTGCGTGTGGTGTTGACAGGGTGGCCGCGCTATCGCTTGTGGCGGTGGAATTGTGAGGGTGGTCAGGATCCTTTGTGTCATTGTCACCATGTGGTTAATTGCATGGAAAGGTAAGGGCTGGAAATATTGAAAGGCTTGTCACAAACGTGCAGGTCGGGGGTATAATGAGAGATATGCCTACATCTGGCGCACGATTATTAGATAATTGATAGGGTGAGTCAGTAACCATTGGCATCGTGGGGGGAACCATGAACGACATCACACCCATTCAGCACCGGTCTCGACCGGTGCGACGACCGCGCCGATATATCGGCCGCGCCCTGGCAGCAGGCCTCGTCGCCGCTGCGGCCGCCCTACCCGCGCTGACGGCCACGGTTGAGCCGACGCGCGCCGAGGCGCCGCTCGAAACGCCAGGCGTGACCACGACCTCGTTCAATCGCAGCGAAGGACGTATCGGTGCCACCGTCATCAACAACACTGAAGGAGATCGCACAACCTTCGTGCCCGACAACGGCTACTTCGGTGTCGTGCGCGGACAGTCGCGCTACAACCCGAGCGACCCGAACCAGTCATCGATCAGGCACACCAGCGCCACACAGGTCCAGCCGTGGCTGACAGCATCGGTGGCCGCCAGTGGTGACTACTGGTCGTATATTGTCCGTGGGCAGGCCTATGATTACCTCTACGGCAGGAACTATCGGGGTGAGTATGACCCCAACCGGATCTCTGCCTCCACAACGAGCGCCCTGGGCTACAAGCCCAACGATCCCGGAACGGTGACGCTGGGCGAGCCCTTCCTGATCGGGGCCGTGCGCCACAACAACTTCCCCATCTTTTCGTACCAGAGCTGGGTGCACTCCTCCTTCGATATTCGCATCGGCGACCTGGAGGAGTCCTTCCCCTTCGACCAGCAGGAAACCGACAACGACACGGAGACGACCGCGGTGCCCCGCGCCGGTGGTGCCTACGAGGAAACGACGTCCGTTCCTAACGGCTATGGCTGCTACCCCGGAGCTCCCTACAAGGCTCGCAAGCGCGGAGATAAGAGTAGGTGGTACTGCCATCGTCTCGTCGGCGAGGGCAAGGGCAGTGTCGACATCTACAAGAAATCTGACGATCCCAACGATCGAAAGAAGTATCCCAACAGCAAGGGCGAGCCGGGCCAGACCCCCTATTCTGACGACATCCTGACGATCCGTAAGACCACGTCTGAGAAGACCGTCATGATCAACGGCATTCCGCATCGCCTCTTCATCTACGGTTTCGTGCCCAACGCGGACGGCAACTGCCCCGCCGCGCCCCCGGCGGGCGTGGAGCCGGTGTCGACGTTTACGACGAAGGAAAACACCTCCTCTTTCGGTTGTATGTATGGCTACTTCCAGCAGGAGCGCTACGTGCGCGTCGCCAAGGCGATCACCGAGGACTCCGAGGGCGTGGGCGGCACGATCCCGCCCTTCACCTTCACGACGCGGGCTGTCGATGGCTGGAGCGGCATGACCGGAACCCCGGATACGACGGTGGTGGCCGCCGATGGCTTCGTGGCTGACGGCTCCTTCTCGGAGTCTCAGCTCACCCCCACGGGCTACGGGGAGAACAGCTCCGCCACCTCCGGCTACAAAGCCTTCATCCCCGGCCAGTCGAAGTTCGTCATCGCCGAGACCGGCCCCGTCCTGCCCGGATACTCTCCCAAGCCCGGCTACTTCGGGCCCACCTGGGAAACCAGCGAGCTGTCGGGCTCGCCGGTGTGGGCCATGACCGACGTGACCTGCCTGAACGGCGTGGGTGAGCGCGTGAACGTCACCCGCGACGCGACCACCGGCGGCGTGGACTTCTCGGAGGTTGCCCCGGCCTCGTCCGCCGCGGCACTGCCGATCACCTGTACCTTCACCAACCAGCTGCAATCCCCGAATCTGCGCCTGAAAAAGGAACTGGACAGCGTTGATGGTGCGACGACCGACGACATCACCGTCACCTACCGCATTACCGCGACCAACGATGGCAACGTCAAGGGGTCGACCGGCCGCGTCGTGGATCGCCCCGACTTCGCGCCGGGCCTGACCGTGCAATACGCGCGCATCACCACCGAGCCGGAGGACATTGATCGGGTCCCCGAGCTGGCCCCGACCGAAAACTACGTCCTGACTGAGGGGACCGACATCGAGCCGGGCGCCTCCGTCACGTGGTTCATCCGCTTCCGCGTCGCGCGCGACAAGAGCGCCGAGGGCTACAAGGAAACGCTGCTCGAGTGTCGGACCGAGAACGAGCGCCTCGTTCCGGGCCACGGCCTCTACAACGAGGTCGCCGGCCCCAAGGACCACGATGGCTCCGCCAATAACGAGGCCTGTGCGCCCGCTCGCCCGCGCTCGATCCGCATCGAGAAGGCCGGAACACAGCCCGTGGGCGCGCCTAACAATGATGGCACCTACCCGCTCGACGGCGCTTCTTTCGCGATCTACAATAATGCGGAGCTCAGCGGAACCCCGGTCAGTACCCTCGACGGTGGGTCCAGCTTCGTGGTCTCATCCCTGGAGAAGGGGGTTACCTACTGGCTCGTGGAGACCCGCGCGCCCGCAGGACACGTCCTGCTGCCCCGTCCCGTTCCCTTCCACATTGAGGTCGGGACCGATGAGGCGCGCTCGACCGTCATCGTGGCCGACTATGGGCCGGACCAAGGCTTCACCTCCGTGCGTGTCCTGCCTGCCGACGCCGACGCGAGCGGTGACGCCGCCCTGCCGGGTATCCGCGTCGTCGACACGCAGGTCGGCGAGCTGCCCAAGGCTGGCGCCGGTGGCATCTACCCCTACCTCGCGGTGGCCGCGGGCCTGGTCGGCCTGGCCGGCGGGTGCGAGATGCGCCGCAAGGAGTACGCGATGGCCAAGTAGTCGCGGATCGTGATACCGCTCATCGGGGGTGTTCGCTACACGGCGGACACCCCCGTTGTTCTGCGGCTCTGCGGCTCCACGGCTCTGCGGCTCCACGGAGTGGTTCCTCAACAATGTCGCACGTAATTCCCTTGCGATTATTTCAAATATTGAAATCGGGTCGTTGGAATTGCAACGTTTGTGGGCTATGTCGAAAAATGACCGTGTTAAATTACGTGCGACTTTTGGGTGGGTAGCCGAGGAAAGGGAGCGCGCACGGAAAACGCGGCCGGGCAGGCGACGTGGCCGCGTCGTGCACCCGCGTCGTGCGCCCGCCAGATTCCCGCAGTCGTGGTCCCGTGGTTCCTCAACAATGTCGCACGTAATTCCCTTGCGATTATTTCAAATATTGAAATCGAGTCGTTGGAATTGCAACGTTTGTGGGCTATGTCGAAAAATGACCGTGTTAAATTACGTGCGACTTTTGGGTGAGTAGCCGAGGAAAGGGGGGCGTATAGACGACGCGGCCGGGCGCACGACGTGGCCGGGCAGACAACGCGGGCGCGCATACAACGCGGCCGGGCACACAACGCGGCCGGGCGCGCGCCCGGCCGCGTTGGCAGGATCAGAAGTCCCAGTCCTCGTCCTCGGTGTCCACGACCTCGCCCATCACGTAGGACGAGCCGGAACCCGAGAAGAAGTCGTGGTTCTCGTCCGCGTTGGGGCTCAGGGCCGCCAGGATCGCGGGGTTCACGTCGGTCGCGTCGTGCGGGAACAGGGCCTCGTACCCCAGGTTCATGAGCGCCTTGTTCGCGTTGTAACGCAGGAACTTCTTGACGTCCTCGGTCAGGCCGAGCGGATCGTAGAGGTCCTCCGTGTACTGTTCTTCGTTCTCGTAGAGCTCGTACAGCAGCGAGTACGTGTAGTCGTGCAGGTCGTCCTGGCGTTCCTGGCTCGACTCGTTCACGGCCAGCTGGTACTTGTAGCCGATGTAGTAGCCGTGGACGGCCTCGTCGCGGATGATGAGGCGGATCAGGTCGGCCGTGTTCGTCAGCTTGGCGTGCGAGCTCCAGTACATGGGCGCGTAGAAGCCCGAGTAGAACAGGAAGGACTCGAGCATCGTCGAGGCGACCTTGCGCTTCTCCGGGTCGTCGCCGTCGTAGTACGACTTGATGATCTCGGCCTTCTTCTGCAGGGCCGCGTTCTCATTCGACCAGCGGAAGGACTCGTTGATTTCCTCCGTGGACAGCAGGGTGGAGAAGATCGACGAGTAGGACTTGGCGTGCACCGACTCCATGAACGCGATGTTCGTGTAGACGGCCTCCTCGTGCGGGGTGCGCGCGTCCGGGATCAGTGACACCGCGCCGACCGTGCCCTGGAGCGTGTCCAGCAGGGTCAGGCCCGTGAACACGCGGTTCGTCATGAGCTGCTCGTCCTTGGTGAGGGTCTTCCAGCTCGGCAGGTCGTTGGAGAGCGGAATCTTCTCAGGCAGCCAGAAATTGCCCGTCAGGCGATCCCAGACCTCAAGGTCCTTGTCGTCTTGGATCTTGTTCCAGTTGATGGCCTCGAACACGGGCTCGGTCGCCATGGGGGCTCCTCTACGTACAGTGTCGGACGGACGAGGCCGGGGCGACCTCGCGTGCTCCCACCAGGATACCCGTGGGGTGAGGTGGGTGCTCTTAAGCGCTCGGCCGAGTCTCGTAGACAAACTCACGGACGCGGATGGGTTGTTCGTGGACGCACCCACGAGACGCCGGGTGGAGCGGTATCGTATCGGCCATGACGACGCCTACCTTTGCTGACGCTGATGCCGCGATTGCCGCCCGCGACTACCGGGCGGCCCTGAGTATCCTCGAGGCCATCGACGTCATCGGCGAGGACGCCTGCTACCGGCGCGACATTCAGGCCGCCGCCTGCGCCGACCGCCTCGGCCGCTATCCCCTGTGTGAGGAATACGCGACGCGCGCCCGCGCCTACGGGGACGACATGGCTGAGCCCTTCGCCCTCATGGCCCGGGCCCAGCGCCGACAGGGGCTGGCCGCGGACGCCGCGGCGGTGGCCTCGGCTGGCATGCGCCTCCATCCCCAATCTCCCGAGATTGCCCGCGAGCTGACCCTGTGCCTCGTTGACCTCGGGCGCTACGAGGAGGCGCTGCCCGTCTCGCAGGTTGCCGTCAATAGCTTTGTTGACGACGTCGAGTTCCTGATGGCCTACGGCGCCCTGTGGGAGCCCATCGATCCTAACGTCGCACAGTGGGCGTTCCGTCGCGCCAAGGACAATGACCCGGACCTGGACGAAGCCAAGTTCGCCTTCGACTCCCTGGCCTGCCCCCTCAAGGGAGTGGTGCGCTCCTCCTACGCTATCGAGATGCAACCCGCCGTCTCCGCCGCCTACCGCACCATGCTGCGCCGCATCCGTGCCGTGCTGCCCAAAGGCGGGAAAGTCGCTGCTATCTCCGGCCTGTGCTGCCTACTCTTCGACCTGTTCGTCGCCCGATTCCTATTCCCCGGCGCCTACTGGGGGGTCTTCCTGCTGTACGTCGCCTCGGTCGTCAGTATTCGCGTCTACGTGGCTGTCCAGATCTCCACGTTCAACCGAACCTTGCCGCGAGGCGTGCGACTGTCCTTCATGCGCCTGTGGAGCCGATTCCCCGAGTTTTTTTCCAACGCCGTCACCTCGATGTACATCGCCGCCATCGTCGGCTTCTTCCTCATATGCATCATGATCGGCATCGGGTAGGGTAGCCCACCGCCGCATTCGGGACGGAGATGAGGGGACCGCCCGTTAGGCTTGGGGGTATGACGAATCCCCTCATTGACTCCCTCACGGCCGTCGTTAGCGATCGACCGGGGGACGTCCCGCTGCGCCTGCACCTCGCTGAACTCCTGATCGCCGACGGGCGAGGCGCCGACGCTGTTCCCCACCTCGGCGTCGTTCTCGCCTCCGAGCCGACCAACGAGCGTGCCGCCGCCCTCATGCGCTCGGCCCTGGGCGTTCCCGAGGCCCCCGCGCAGGTCGCTCCCACCACCGAGGCCATGGCAGCCCCCGCCGCGACCCCTCAGCCCGCGCCCTCGCCGACCGCGCCCGCGCCCCAGAAGTCAGCGCCGGCCTCGGGCAGCGGAGCCGACGAGGCCACCCCGGCCTCGTCGAACACGCCCACCCAGGGAGGCGAGGCGCAGAACTTCGACTGGCGCAGCGCCGAGGAACAGGTCGGCGGCCCCGCGCCCGCCTTCGTCAACGGTGCCGAACCCGTCTACAACGAGGCGCCGCCCGCCGCCGAGGACGTGTGGGACGTCGAAACCGCCACCTCCACCCTGGCTGACGTCGGCGGCATGCAAGACGTCAAAGACCGCCTCAACATGGCGTTCCTGGCGCCCCTGCGCAACCCCGAACTCCGCAGGCTCTACGGCAAGAGCCTCAAGGGTGGACTCATGCTCTACGGCCCCCCGGGATGCGGCAAAACCTACATCGCGCGTGCGCTCGCCGGCGAGATCGGTGCGTCCTTTATCAACGTCACCCTCACCGACATCCTCGACCAGTTCATCGGCAACTCCGAAGCGAACCTCCACTCCCTGTTCGTCACCGCCCGCAAGCACGCGCCCGTCGTCCTCTTCCTCGATGAGATCGACGCCATCGGGCAGAAGCGCAGCCAATCCACCAGCGCCGCGTGGCGAGGCGTCACCAACCAGCTCCTCATGGAAATGGACGGCATCGGCGCCGACAACGAAGGAGTGTTCATCCTGGCAGCCACGAACACGCCGTGGGACGTGGACCCCGCCCTGCGCAGGCCCGGGCGCTTCGACCGATCCGTCGCCGTCCTGCCGCCCGACGCGCCCGCGCGCCACTCGATCCTCTACCACTACCTGAAGGACAGGCCCATGGAGGGGATCGACCTGGGCGTCCTCGTGCGCCAGACCAACGGCTTCACCGGCGCGGACCTGGCCCACCTGGTCGACAGCGCCGCCGAGTTCGCCATGATGGACTCCCTGCGCACCGGCACCGTCCGCATGATGACTATGCAGGACTTTGCGAACGCCCTCAAGCAGGTGCGCCCCAGCGCGGGCCCGTGGTTCTCCTCGGCGCGCAACATTGTCGAGTACGGCAACCGTGACGGCCAATACGACGACCTGGCCGCCTACATGAAGGCCAACAAGCTGCTGTGAGTGCCCTTGCGGGCCTGGTACCTGCCCTTGAGAGAACACAATGACAGACGAAAGCTCCGCTCGCGAGCAGATTAAGCGCGCCCACGCGCTCATCGACCTTGGGCGACAGGAACAAGCCATCGAGCTCCTTGTCACGATCCCGCAGACAACCCCTCTTCTCGTTGCGGCCGTCAACTGCTTCCTCGCGGTCGCCTTCGCGGGAATGGGCAAGAGAGACGAGGCGTACGCCTGCGCGCGGCGAGCCCTCGAAGCAGAACCCAACAACGACACCGCGCTCTATTGGCTGGCCATCGTCGAGCCGGACGATGCGGCCGCCCTTCAGCACACGTCGCGCCTGATCGAACTCGATCCCGACTGGATCCCCTACCAGTCCCTCCACGCGATCAGCCTCTTGCGTAACGGTCGGATGGAAGAAGCCGAAGCCGTCGCGCGTGAAGCCGCGCGTCAAGCCCCGGAAGACGTCTACGTGCTGAGCAAACTCGGAGACGTCCTCCAGGAGCGGCGCTCCCCGGAAGCCGAAGAGGTCTACGCGCGCGTCCTCGAGATCGAACCCGACAACCTTCACGCGCGCAAGGCACTCGCCTGGATCAAGCAAAAGGACAACGCCGACGAGAGCGCCCGCCTCTATACCGACATCCTCGCCACAGACCCGACCAGGGTGATATTGCGCTCCAACTCAACTGGATGGTCTTCGGGAACATGCTCAGGGCGTGCGTGTACGTGCTCACTGGGTACGCTGTCGCGTGGCTCCTTGCCGGCCTGGTGTACGCTGTCGGCCTGCGCACGGTCGCCGTCGTGATCGGCCTGCTTGCTTCCCTCTTCTTTGTTTCTCGCGTGGCCCGCTCATTCAAAGCAGACACCGCGAAGCTCGGCACAGCCCTCGGAATGAGTCCCCGCGCAGCCTTCATCAGGATCTACGAAAAGCTCCCGGTCAGCTCGATCATGGCGACACTGGCCACCATCATGATGATCCTGCCTCCGCTCATCTGGGCGGTCTTGGCGCTCGTTGGGAGGGCCTCGTCGTGGTGGGCGGCCGTGGGTCTCCCGATTTTCATCATGGCCTGCGGCTTGGGCCTGGCACGCGCAGCCCTCCGGGTCGTTCGGACGTATCGGCGCTGACGGACGCGCAGCACAGTCCCCGCGCAAGACACACGCCAAGGTGTACACACACGCCCGCGCGGCCGCGGAACCCCGAAACCGGAGCGCCGTCGGCCGCGCGGGTCACGCATTGCTCGCCCAGGCCTCGTGACCTGGCACCGATTACTTACGCGTTCGTCGAGCAGCTGCCCCGTCCCTCGCCCGCGAGCGTCGCCACGGTCGCAACCGCCTCCAGGGCCCCGAGAGCCAGCCCCTGCCTCGTGTGGGCCAGGCGAACCCCCTCGGCGCGGCGGCGCTCACCGCGGCGGAACAGCCAGCGCTCCACGGCCACCGTCAGCACCGCCGAGCCCAGCGCCGCGCCCGCCAAGACCGCCAGCTCGCGCGGCTCCGCCTCCGTGACGCCGTCGAGCGGGTCGTCGGCCACCGGCGACCCCTTCGAGCAGTCCGTCTCGTCGTCGTAGGGCGGCAGCTCGCCGTCCTCGGGCATCATCGCCACGATCGACCAGCCGATCGCGCCCAGCAGACCCGTCTTGATGAGGCCGCGCAGCGGGCGAGAGCGCACGTAATCGGGCAGCGCGTACCAGGCGAGCGTCGCGCCCGCGCCGACGGCGACGCCCGCGGCGCGGGTCGGGTTGTCCTTCAACGGGCAGGAGCAGGGGCAAGAGTGAGACGAGGCCATAGCCAGTCCTTTCAGTCAGAATCCGCGGATACCGCGGGGGTCCACACCTGAGCGGATCAATCCGCGAGCAGGTCAAGCAGGTGAGAGACGACCGCGCCGCCCGAATAGGCGGAGCCGTCGTGCTGATACTCGTTCGTGATGTAGTGGCGGGCTCCGATCAGGTCACCCGTGTCCAGGGAGAGCTCGCGCGGCACGAACATGTCGTCGTAGTACACGGCCGCCGCGACCGGCACCGTGTTCTGCGCCAGCACGTCCGGCAGATACACCGGGGCCGCCTCCGTCGTCGACGCGAGAATCTCCGCGACGCCCTTCAGCGGCGCCAAGCCCGGGTCCTCGTCGAACACGCGGCGCATGAAGTGCTCGCCCGTCAGGTAGAACGGCTCACTCTCATCCAGCGGCTTCGCGTCCTTCGCGAAGCCCGGGATCTCCTCGGCCAGGCGATCCGCCGCCCAGCCCGTCGCCGTGCCCACCAGGTCCGGCGTCGCGCATGCGTAAATGTACTCCTGGAACAAGCCGTAAATCGGCGCGACGTCCACCTGCGAGCCGATCGCCGCCAGGAACTGCGACGAGAGACGGCGCTCGCCTCGAACCGACGTCCACGGGCCCTCGAGCAGGTAGTGCAGCTGATCCGTGTTGCCTTGGCCGCCCAGCATCATGCCGATCATGCGCAGGCGCGCGGGGGGAGAGGCGCTCGCCCGTCGGCAGCGTCTCCTCCGTGTCCGCCAGGTGCGCGCACAGCTCGCGCACCGTGCGCTCGTCGCCCGGGTGGCGCTGGAAGTACGCGCGGTTGCGCGCCGCCGTGCGCTCATAGGTGAGGCGGTAGATGTCGTCCACATGGACGAGGCCGGGCAGGCCTCCCGTAATCAGGCTGGCCTTCAATCCCTGGGGAGCCAGCGACAGGTACGAGGTCGTGATGAAGCCGCCGAACGACTGGCCGAGCGTCGTCCACGGGTCATCCCCGCACAGCTCGCGGCGCAGCGCCTCCGCGTCGTACACGATCTGGTCCTGGCGGAAGTGGCGCAGGTACGCGGCCTTGTCCTCGTCCGTGTCCAGGTGGGAGAGCGCCTGGGCGTCCATGCGGGTCGACTGGCCCGTGCCTCGTTGATCGAGGAGCACCACCCGATAGTCCTGGAGGAGCCGGTTCATCCACCCGCCCGTGAACGTGCCGAAACGCGGGCTCGGGTAGCCCGGGCCGCCCTGCAGGAACACCGCGTAGGGGGAGTCCTCGCGGCCCTTGCGCACGACCTCGCGGGCGAACACCTCGATCGTCGGGTTGTCCTCGCCGGCGGGGCGCAGGTGATCCAGGGGGACCTGGAGGCGGTGCTCGTAAACCGTGTGACCGTGGTGAATGTACGACTCTGTGTGCATGGACACAATGGTAGCGGGTTGTGGCGCTGTTGTGTCGCTCGAACCCGGGTGACGCGTGCGGTGTGGTGTCTATCTGCTCGGGCCCTTCGGTACCTTCCGCTCGGGCCCTTCGGCGCCTTCCGCTCGGGCTGCGCGTGGCGGCGGCCTATCCCGCATGGTTCCTCAAAAACGTCGCACGTAATTCCCCTGCGAGTATTTCAGACTTTGAAATCGTGTCGTTGGGATTGCAACGTTTGTGGGGTGTCTCGAAAAATGACCAAGTTAAATTACGTGCAACTTTTAGGGGGCGCGAGGTTGGGAGAGGGGGCTCAGAGCCAGTTCGTCAGAGCAAGTTCAACAGCGCGATGTAGGCGAGCGTTCCGGCGCCGACGCTCCACAGGAGCTTGCGCCCGCTGAGCAGGTGGACGGCGACCGTCACCCCCGTGGCGGCCAGGGCCACCCACCAGTGGTCTCCCGCCGCGTGAGCGTTGTGTGTCAGCGTCGACAGGACCAGGATCAGCATGATCCCCGGCGGCATCCACACCGCCATGTCGGAGACGAAGCGTGAGCCGCGCAGCGGCTCCAGTATCTTGAAGGGCAGCGCTCGCAGCGTAAAGTCGATGACGAAAACCAGGACCAGGATCGTCAGCAGGTAGGTGAGCGACGTCGTCATGAGGCGTCCCCCTTGCGCGTGAAAGCCGACCCGTCCTCCGGGGGAAGGGGATTGGGGGAGTGCAGGATGCCTCGTCGATTGAGGACGTGACGCACTGCCAGGCATGCGACGAAAATCAGCAGCGCCACGAGGAGGCGGTGGGACGGGGGCGCCGCCATCGCGACCATGAAGGAGGTGCCGGCCAGGGCGACCGAGGGGAGTTCGCGCACTGAGCGCGCCGAGTCCAGCGTCAGCGTGATGAACAGGGCCGTGAGGGCGAAGTCCAGGCCTTCGATCTGCGTGGGGATCAGGCCTCCCGCGAGCACCCCGACGAGGCCCGAGATGAGCCATGTGAGATGGAAGAGCACCTGCATGGCTAGCAGGCGAGGCTTCGTCCAGCCGTTGGGACGCGCGGCGGTCAGGGCGTAGGCCTCGTCGACCAGGGCGTACATCGAGAACAGGCGCGCGAGGCGTCCCTCGACGACCTGGAGCGGGAACGAGAACGCGAAGAATAGGAGGCGGAAATTCACCAGCAGCATTGTCACGGCGATCACCGCCAGGGGCGTGTTGTGCGAGGCCAGGGTGACGACGAGCAGCTCGGCTGACCCCGAGTAGGCGGCCAGGGAGAGGGCTGGGGCTATCCACCAGGGCAGGCCGAGTTGGACGACCAGTAGGCCATACGCCAGGCCGAGGGGGATATAGCCAGCCGCGACGGGAGCCGTGATGCGCAGACCTTCGATGATCTCGACGCGGGTAGGGCTCGCCGGCATGGGGACGTTCACGCTGCGGAATGGCTGAGGCACGGGTGCAATTCTGGCGCGTTAGCCCGTGCATATGCGAGCGGGCGCGCATATACGTGATGTTTTCCACGTTTTTGTGGGTCCTAAGTCCCGGCTTATATAAAGGGGTATTCACGTGTCTATCGGCTGTCACATTGTGTCAAAAGTGGATCAACCCATCGCAAATCCTTCCAGGTGGTGGAAGGATCAATGTCAACGCCGAGGTGCCACCAGCCTCGGCGTCCCTCATTCAATCCGCAGATCAGGAGCCCTCATGAGCGCCACTCACGCACGCAAGAAGCCATTCCTTCGACTCGCCACGGCCGCCGTCGCCATGGTCGCAGCCCTCGGCATGGCCGCATGCTCCGGTGGCGCGGCCACCTCCTCGTCCTCCTCGGGCGCGCAGGTCGGCGACCGCACTCCCGAACAGATCCAGGAATCCGGCGAAATTGTCATCGGCATTTTCTCTGACAAGGCCCCCTTCGGCTACATTGACGCCGACGGCAAGCCCGCCGGATACGACGTCGTCTACGGCGACCGCATCGCCGCCGACCTGGGCGTCACCGCCAAGTACGTCCCCGTCGACGCCGCCGCCCGCACCGAGGTCCTCGCCTCCAACAAGGTCGACATCACCCTCGCCAACTTCACCGTCACCCCCGAACGCGCCGAAAAGGTCGACTTCGCGAACCCCTACTTCAAGGTCTCCCTCGGCGTCGTCTCGCCCACCTCGGCTGAAATCACCGACGTGAGCCAGCTGGCCGGCAAGACCCTCATCGTCACCAAGGGCACGACCGCAGAAGCCTACTTCGAGGCCAACCACCCCGAGGTCAAGCTCCAGAAGTACGACCAGTACTCCGACGCCTACCAGGCCCTCGAGGACGGCCGCGGCGACGCCTTCTCCACCGACAACACCGAGGTCATCGCCTGGGCGATCCAGCACCCCGGCTTCAGCGTCGGCATCAAGAGCCTGGGCGAGACCAGCTACATCGCGGCCGCCGTCAAGAAAGGCAACACCGCCCTCCTCGACTGGCTGAACAACGAACTCGTGGACCTCGGCGAGGAAAACTTCTTCCACAAGGACTACGAGCAGACCCTCGCCCCCGTCTACGGTGACGCCGCGACCCCCGACGACCTGGTCGTCGAAGGCGGCGTGGACACCACTTCCACCAACTGATTCAGGTACGAGGCCGTGGCCCCCTCACGGGTCACCCGCCGCGGGAGATCGCCCCGGGCGGCCACGGCCTCGTCCCAGATTTCGCTTATGAATCTCGACATCCTGGCGCGATACGCGCCCCTGTACGTCGACGCCGCCATCCTCACGTTGAGGATCGCGGCCATCGGCATCGTCGGCTCACTCGCGGTCGGCCTGCTCGTGGCTGCGATCCGGCAGTACCGGATCCCCGTCGCCACCCAGATCGGCGCCGCCTACGTGGAGCTGTCGCGCAACACGCCCCTGCTCGTGCAGCTCTTCTTCATCTACTTCGGCCTGCCGCGCGTGGGCATCAAGTGGAGCGGCGAGACCTGCGCGATCGTCGGCCTCATCTTCCTGGGCGGCGCCTACATGGCCGAGGCCCTGCGTTCCGGCCTCGACTCGATCGCCACGATCCAGTGGGAGTCGGCGTCCGCGCTCGGCCTCACGCGCACGCAGACGCTGCGCCACGTCGCCCTCCCGCAGGCCATCGCGACCTCCGTGCCGCCGCTCGCCGCCAACGTCATCTTCCTCATTAAGGAAACCTCCGTCGTCTCCGTCGTGGCGCTGCCCGACCTCGTGTACGTCGCGAAAGACCTCATCGGCATGTCCTACAACACCTCCGAAGCGCTGGTCCTCCTGGTCATCGCCTACCTGGTGATCCTCCTGCCCGTGTCCATCGCGGCCCGACTCATCGAAAAGAAGGTGCGCCGTGGCGGATTTGGGAATTAACGTCATCTTCGAGGGCCGCAACCTCGTGCGCATCCTCGAGGGCCTGGGCGTCACCGTCGGCATTTCCGCGCTGTCCGTCGTGCTGTCACTGGTGCTCGGTGTGTTCGTCGGCCTCGGCATGCGCTCGCGGTGGCGGCCCCTGCGCTGGCTCATGCAGCTCTACCTCGAGTTCGTGCGCATCATGCCCCAGCTCGTCCTCCTGTTCGTCGCCTACTTCGGGCTCACGCGCGTCGCGGGGATCAACCTGGACGGCATTACCGCGTCCGTCCTCGTCTTCACCCTGTGGGGCGGCGCCGAGATGGGCGACCTCGTGCGAGGCGCGCTCGTCGCGATCCCGCGCCACCAGTACGAGTCCGCCTACGCTCTGGGGCTCTCCCCGAGGCAGACCATGCGCCGCGTCATCCTGCCGCAAACTTTGCGCAGGCTCGCGCCCCCGGCCGTCAACCTCATCACCCGCATGATCAAGACGACATCCCTCGTCGTCCTCATCGGCGTCGTCGAAGTCCTCAAGGTTGGACAGCAGATCATCGACGCTAACCGCTTCAACTACCCGACCGCCTCGCTGTGGATCTACGGCCTGATCTTCGCGCTGTACTTCCTCATCTGCTGGCCCATCTCGCTCCTCTCACGCCACATGGAGAAAACATGGCAGAACTGACCTCCGGACACGGCTCGACTGCTCCCGCTCGCGACGGCGGCGCCTCTCACGCTGGTGTCGCGCACGCTGGTGGCGCGCACGAGCCCGCCACGGCCTCGTCCCACGCGGGCGCGCGCGAGGCGCAGCTGCGCCTCGTCGACCTCGACAAGACCTACCCCGGCGGACACCACGCCCTGCGCGGTGTCTCCCTCGACGTCGCCGACGGTGAAGTCGTCGTCATCATCGGGCCCTCCGGCTGCGGCAAGTCCACGCTCCTGCGCACCATTAACGGCCTCGAACCCATCAACTCCGGGCAGATCCTCTTCGACGGGACCGACCTGGCCGCGCCCGGCGTCTCCTGGCCCGAGGTTCGCCGCCGCATCGGCATGGTCTTCCAGTCTTACGAGCTCTTCCCCCACCTCACCGTCATGGGGAACCTGACGCTCGCCCCCGGCCTCGTCGCCGGAGAATCGCGCGCCGACGCGAGCGCGCGGGCGCTGAAACTGCTCGAGCGCGTCGGCCTGGCGGACCGCGCCGACGACTACCCGCGCCAGCTCTCCGGCGGCCAACGCCAGCGCGTCGCCATCGTGCGCGCCCTCATGATGAACCCCGAGATCCTCCTCCTCGACGAGGTCACCGCCTCCCTCGATCCGGAAATGGTGCGCGAGGTCCTCGACGTCGTCCTCGAGCTCGCTCGCACCGGCATGACCATGCTCATCGTCACCCACGAGATGGGCTTCGCCCGCGCGATCGCCGACCGGATCGTCTTCATGGACGAGGGCCGCATCGTCGAGGTCGACCCGCCGCGCAAATTCTTCGCGGACCCGTCCTCGGATCGCGCGCGTCGTTTCCTTGACATTTCAGCTTCGAGGGTGCCAAGCTGTAAGCGTGTGGGGCTCGCGGATAGGAAACGGCTACGCGGATAGGTTATGAGCATCTGGATAGGTTAATAACCTATCCGCGTGTGCATAACCTATCCGCATGTGCGCAACCTATCCGTATGAGGTGCACTCGGCCGACTGGAGCTCCAGGGGTGGGGACGCGTGCACTGGCTGTCAAGACGCAACCTCTCCGCGTCGCGGCCACGGCCATGGAGTGGTTTCCCAACAATGTCGCACGTAATTTCCCTGTCAATCTTTCAGTAATTGAAATATGGTTGTTGCAATTCCAACGTTTCTGGGCGTAGGCGAAAACTGACCGGAGGAAATTACGTGCGAGATTGCAAGAGAGGGTTGTACGTACCGCGCATGACCGCGAAGCAGTGCCCCGCGGGATTATCCGACGCCTGTGCGAGCCCGCGACGGCTCGCCCGCGATAGAACTCCCCGTTTTAGCCGATCAGCGTCGACTGGTGGTGCACCATGACCAGGCGCGGCTCACCAGAAGTCGCCGGCGCCCACACGCTGGATTCCAGCGACGCGCCACCCTCCCAGCGCACTCGGTAGCGCGTCAGGAACGCGCCGCCCAAGTCCTGTACGTCGATGCGGCCCACGGACGGCGAGGCGGGCGAGGGCCCTCCCAGCGTCGTGGTCGCCGCGCCGCCCGGCCAGATGCGCGTCGTGCGCGCGTCCGTCATGGCCGCCAGCGCAGCCTCGTCCCCGCCGGTCCACGCCAGGATGAACTCGCGCTCGCGGGCGAGGGCGTCGGCGGTGCTCACTGACGCCGCGCTCTCCGAGGCCGCGCTCATCGACGAGGCCGTGGCTTCCTCCGCTGGTCCGCGCGCTTGTGTGGATACGGAGAAAACACTGGGATGAGAACGAAAAGCGGGTGCAACGGCCGAGGCCGTGGTGGCCGGGCCCGCGTCATTTGCCGAAGCGCTGCGCGAAGGCGACTCGGTCGCGGGGACGTCAGAGGTGGCAATGCCCTGCGGCTGTGCCGGTTTTGCCGAAGAGGGCGCGGTATCCTCGGCGGAACTGCCACGCGAAGAAGATGCAGTCGCTGGCGCATCAGCGGCGGTGGCATCGTGAGGGGTTGCTGACGGAGATGCAGTGGGTGCGTCGGCGTCGCCCTCGTTCGCCTGTGTTGCGCTCGTGCTGACGCGCGCGCCGCCGCCTCCGAACCCGGGGCCCGGCTCGGGTGTGCGCCCGGCTTGGTAGGCCTCGGCGCACCCCCGCGCGAGGTCGTCGGCGCGCTCGTTCATGCGGTGCCCGGCGTGGCCCTTGACCCACTCGAAGGTGACGCGGCGCCCTTCCATGGCGCGGTCGATCTCCTGGATGAGCTCCAGGTTCTTGATGGGCTTCTTGTCGGCCTTCGTCCAGCCGCGTTTCTTCCAGCCGAGCCGCCACTTGGACACGACGTTGATCGCGTACTGCGAGTCGGCGAGGATGTGCAGCTCCTCGCCGGTCTCGGCTGTTGCCTGAAGCAGGCGCAGGATCGCGGTGAGCTCCCCCAGGTTGTTGGTGCCCTTCGGCCAGCCGCCCGCGTCCCACGTGTCCTCGTCCACGTACCAGGCCCACCCCGCGGGCCCGGGATTGCCGAGGGAAGAACCGTCTGCCGCCGCCGTAATCGTCATGCCCTCATCCTATCGGCATCCCGAGGCCTGATCGGAAGGGGGACGAGGCACGGCTCGTTCGGGCAATGGGACGAGGCCGGGGCAGCCTCGGCCTCGTGCTCTAAAATCGGGGGTGGGCGTGGCCGCGCCCTTCGCCGCAACGATGAGGACGGAGACGACCATGAGCACTCGCAGCGATGAACAGCACGAGACGAATGCGCCTCAGCGAGAGGGAAGTGGTACGGCGAAGCGGAAGCGGTCCCGCCCGTGGGGTCTCCTCGCGCTTGCCTTCGCGCTTGGGTTGCTCATGTGGAGCTGCATTCCGAAGGGCTACCTGATCAGTTCGTCGGTGGATGAGCTGAGTACGGGTGAGGCTGTGATTGCTATTCGCATGGGTGAAGCGCGATCGCAGTCCGGTCTGAGCGCGCCGATTCATGACAACTGGATCATGCTTCTGGACGCTCAAGGAAAGCACACAGCTGCTCTTCTTGAAGAAGAAAATGTTGGCGAACTTCTGTGGACCGAACGTGGGATCTCCTACGGTTCCGAGCAGTGGGACTATCTGACGACGGAGCACGGAACGCGTCGGGACAAACGATCCGGATGGAATTCCTCGGAGGTCCAGCGTTATGAGTTGTCGGACGGCCGAATCATCGTGGTTTCTTACGAGATGGACCTGGCTTATCAAGTCGATACGATCGAACTTGATGGAAGCGTGACGAGTGTGTCAACTCCCGGAACGCGTGGGGACGTGGGGCAGTGCGGGGACCGGATCCTGTCGATTGTTGACACGAAGCAGCTCTGGCGCATGAAGTCAGAGGCTTTCGAGGCTTACTCCGCACAGTCGGGCGGCGATGGTGAGCAACCGGAGGAGCTGTCTGTCGTCATTCAGTTGAATGATCGTGATGGTGATACTCCTCGACTCCTTGGTGTCGCGCCAATGATCGACGGCTTGGTGTCGGGGCAGCGAGAGTTCGCCTGCGAGGGGGGACGTGATCACGATACCGAGCGTCCAAACGGGCGACTCTCGGGCCACGCGTGTGATGGCAGAAGGGAGAGAGGAAGGAACGATGGTTCTCGAACGCTGGGACCTGTCGACCGGACAGCGCACGATCGTTCCCGTGATCGATGAACAGGAAAATCCCATCGAAGTGAACAGGGACCGCAGCATTTTTCACTACAGAGGGGTCCAGGTTGGTGACGAGTACCGGTTCATCAGCGAAGACGGGGATGCGTTTACAGTGGACCTGACGAGTGGGCGAGGTCGCTACCTGTTTTCGCACACAATGGAGGACTCCTCGCGAGTGTTGTTCCAAGTGACTGAGACGGGCGTCTACGCGCTCGAGGATCGCTGGGACGATCACCACGTCACCCTGTCTTTCACACCGTGGGAGAGCGGAGAGAGGCGCGTGGTCTGGACGACTTCCCAAACTGGCGGGCTATCTCGAGAGTCCGAGCTTTCTCGATAGCCACGTGCGAGAGATTGAAGCTTTCACCCTGCGCCCCGGCTGGGACGGTGGCGCGCAGTAACGCGTGCAGCCGCGCGGCACAGTGACGCAACGCGAGAGGGGCGGTCTTCCAACGAAGACCGCCCCCACCTGTTACACCGTGACGCCCACCTGGCCCAGCGCGAAGGCGAACTCCTCGCAGCGCGCCGCCCACCGGCCCTCGCGCCCGGACGGGCCGGCGTGCCCGGCAACCATCTCGGTGCGCAGGATGATCGGACGCTCGAGCGGGTCGCGCGCGGCGACGAGGCCGTGGCTGGCCTCCGCGCCCGTGCTCTCGCCGCCGCCGGAGTCGACGCCGACCGCACCGGAATCCCCGGCCGCCCCCGAATCGCAGCAGTTGCAGCGTGTGCCAGCCCCGGCCTCGTCCGTGGAGGGAACCTGGCCGGTGGCCTCACGCAGGCGCTGCACCCACTTGGTGGGCTCGATGAACTCGACGCGCGTGTCGTTGACCGACGTCGTCGCCATGATCGCGGGCAGGAGCACGCCGTCGGGCACGTTCTCATACGGCGTGTAGCGGCTCATCGCGTCGAACACGGCGCGCGAGGTCAGCGGGTTGCCCCACTCCTCCCACTCGCCGACGGTGAGCGGCAGGGTCGGGTCCAGGATCGTCGTGAGCGCGTCCACGAAGGGCACGCCCGCCAGGATCGCGCGGAAGCGGTCGGGGGCGGCGTTGGTGACCGCGCCCATGAGGAGGCCTCCGGCGCTGCGGCCCTCGGCGACCAGGCGGCCGGGCGCCACCCACCCGGAGTCGACCAGCCAGTCGGCGACGTCGATGAAGTCCGTGAAGGTGTGCTCCTTGACCAGCTCCTTACCGTCCTCGTACCAGGCGCGGCCCATCTCGCCGCCGCCGCGCACGTGCGCGATCGCGTAGACGACGCGGCGCAGGATCGGCAGGCGCAGGGTCTCGAACTCGGGGTCGTAGCTGACCTCGTACGAGCCGTACCCGATCTGCCAGCCCGCGTGCGTGCCGTCCGGGCGCGCGTCGCGGTGGTGGATGAGGGTGACGGGGATACGGGTCGCGCCGTCGCGCGCGAGCACCCACACGCGCTTTTCGACGTACTCGGCGGGGTCCCAGCCGGGTGCCTCGCGGGTGCGCAGGGTGCGCACGGTCAGGGCCGCGGTGTTGCTTGTGTCCTCGGGGGGCGTGCTCTCGGGCGCCGCGCTCTCGGGGGACGAGGCCTGGGCCGTGTTATCGGTTCCGCGTCCCTCCGGGGATGCCGGGGTTGGGGTGCTCGCGGGGGTGGGGTTTGGCAGGGACACCTCGGCGACCGTCGGGGGCACGGTCTGCGACTGGAACTCCACGCGCAGCGGATCGGCCCACGGGGTCGGTACAGTCGTGATCGTGCGCACCGGGGCGTCCACCTCCACGCGCCGCCACGTGGGCGAAGCTTCGCGGCGATCCCACACGTCAACCTGCGTCAGAGAGCCCGAACGAAGCGAGAGCGCCACGTAGTCCGCGTGAGCCTCGACGTCGGTGATGCGCTCGCCGGGGCCGGGGCTGCGCAGCGGCTCCCAGGACTCAAACGGCGTGAGGGGTGCGGGCTCGTCCTCCGGCAGGGGAGTGCCCGGCGTGCGATCCGCCAGGGAACCCCGCGAGAACGCGAAGGAGGACGTGACGCCAAGGCGCGCCAAGGCCTCGGGCGACCCCCCTGCGGGCAGCATCGCCTGCGCGAGCGAGCCCTCCTGCGTCAGCCCCGTATGCACGATGAACAGGCGGTCGCCGGCCGAATCCGCCGACACCAGCGTGCGCGGGCGCACCGGCATCAGCGGCAGCGGGCGCACGGACGGGTGGGCGGGCAGCCACAGCCATGCGCGGCCCGCCGTCGACGACGAGGCGTGAATGATGACGTGCCCCGGGAAGCCCGAGGGCGCGAACCCCATCTCGAAGCCCTCGTCCGGCTCGACCAACAGCAGCTCGTCGGCCTCGCGCGGCGTGCCCACGCGGTGCAACCACACGTCGCACGCGCGCCACGCGTCATCCACGCCCATGTAGATAAAGGACGCGGAATCATCCGCCCACGCGAAGCCATACCCTGCGTCCACCACGGCCTCGTCGATGACGCGGCCCGAGGCTTCCTGCACGACCCACGTGTAGCGCTCGTCGCCGCTCGTGTCCCGCGCCCACGCGATCAGGCGCCCATCGGGGGAGGGGTACATGTCCGCCAGGCGGAAAAACTCCTGCCCGCGCGCCCACTCGTTCTCATCGACGAGGAGCTCCTCGCCCTGGGTGGGCACGCCCGGTTGGGGGACGAGCGGGATCGGGACGCCTGCCTCGTCGCGCTGAACCGGCGCGCGGTGATGCGTCGCGTAGGACTGGCCCTCCGCGAAACGCCGAAAGTACCAGAACTCGCCCTCGCGGATCGGAACCGTCACGTCGGTGAGCGCCGTGGAGGCCTTGACCTCCTCCACGAGGCGCGCCGCCGCCTCGCGCGTCGGCGCCGTCACCGTGTCCGCCCACGCGTTCTCCGCCTCCAGGTGCGCGCGGACCTCGGGGTTGTCTGCATCGCGCAACCAATCCCACGGGTCATCAAAATGCTGCCCGAACTGGTCGCGCACCCGGTAGCCGTAACGCTTCGCGGCAACCGGGGGAGTGTTTGGCGAGGCCTGGGGTGCCTCTCGCGGGATCGTCTCAGTCATGGGGACCATCTTAAAGGCGGGCGTGGTCCGGGTCGCCGCGGGTGTGGGCTGGCGGCGTGCGGGCCCGGGCGTGGCGGGTGGTTGAGCGGCCCGGAGCGGCGCCGGGGAGGATGGTTGAGCGGCCCGGAGCGGCGCCGGGGAGGATGGTGAGGTGGCCGCAGTGTTCGTCCACAACGTGCAGCATGACTGCATTCGGATGGACAAACCCAGTGCGTGTGCGCGGCTACCGTGATACGAGGGTTATAGGACACTGCGTGTTGCTGGAAGGGTGACTTTTTGGCTTTCTGGTGCGGGAAAGTCGGTTTTTAGTTGGTTGGGACCAACTATGAGGATGGACAGATCGTGTTGCTAGCAGGGTGACTTTTCGGCTTTATCGCGCGGGAAAGTCACTATTTTAGTTGGTCGTGTTTGCCTCGTTCTTGGGGTTATAGGACGCTGCGTGTTGCTGGAAGGTGGCGGTCTGCCCCGCTCGCCTTCCGCCCCGCGAGCTTTGCTCGGCGCGTCGGCTCGAAGCTCGGCCAAGCTCTCCCACAACACCTGTGGCCTACCCCCAACCAACACGTTTCGTCCTATAACCCTCGTCCTCTCGCACCATACTCAGTAAACTCGCACGTAATTCCCCTGCGGCTCCTTCAAACATTGAATTTGCATCGTTGGAATTGCAACGTTTTCCCGCGGTCTCGAAAAATTACCGTCTTAAATTATGTGCGAAATTTGTCTGGGCCAGGCCTGCCATCGCCCGCCGTCATCGCGGCCAAGCCCTACAACAACACCTGGGACTAACCCCAGCAACACGAAATGTCCTATAACCCTGATACGATGAGACCACAATGACCGGTTCCGCCCGACGAGGGTCCAGGGCCGGTCTTAATTTTTTGGAGGTGTGCGATGGAGCCCAAACCCTTTAAGTCTGTCGATGATCAGATCGCCATTCTGCGGTTTGTGGGTGGCAGGCGAAAGGGGGAGAAAGGGAATTACGTGCGAAATTTGGGGGGTGGCGTGGTGATGCCGACATACTGAACTGACGGTAGAAGCGAGCGGGCAGGCATGCGACACTAGGGGAGTGATCGACGAACAACCTTCGCGCGGATCCGCTGCCGCGCTCGAACCCGCGGCCCCTGCGCAACCCGGCGCACCGCGTACCCCCGCCGACCCGGCCACCGGCAACGGTCAGGCGGATGGAGAGGGACCCCAGGCCTCGTCGATGAGCCTTACCCAGCTACGAGGACATGTGAACGAGGGAGCTTCCCTGGCCTCGTCCATCGCCCAGCGCGCCCTGGCCTGGACGCGCGAATTCATCCAATTCGGACTCGTCGGAGCGACCGCGTTCATCGTCGACATGGGGCTGTTCAACCTGCTGCAACACGGGCCGTTTGGCGTCCTCGCCGGCCACCCCAACGCCGCGCAATTTATCGCAGCCGCGACCGCCACGCTCTACTCGTGGATCGCCAACCGCCTGTGGACCTACCGCGGTCGTACCCAAGACAACGCCACCCGTGAAGCCATCCTCTTCTTCGTCGCCAACATCTGCGGCATCGCTATCTCGCAGTTCTGCCTGCTGTTCACGCACTACATCCTGAGATTCACCTCGGCGCTGGCCGACAACATCGCCGTCTACGTCGTCGGATTTGTGCTTGGCACCGCATTCCGATTCTTCTTTTATCACTACGTGGTCTTCACCGGACGTACGCGCGCGTAGGTTTGACGCCCGGCGGTAGGGTCGAAACGTGAAGGAAACGGCAGAACACTATCCGACCCCCGAAGAATCCATCGCCACGATGGTCACCATCGACGACGCCGCCCTCGTGTTCGAAGGCGGCGGCATGCGCAACGCTACACGGCCGCGCTCGTGAGCCGACTCATCGCCGAAGGCATCAACTTCCCCCATATTTCCGGTGTGTCCGCTGGATCCAGTCACCTGTGCAACTTCACCTCCCGCGACGCGATCCGCTCCCACGCGACCTTCGTCGACCTCGTCGAAGATCCTGAATTCGGTGGCCTCAAGCACTTCCGTAAGGGACACGGCTACTTCAATGCCGAGTACATCTACCAGCAGATCTGCTACCCCGACGGTGTCCTGCCCTTCAACATGGATACATTCCTGGCAAACCCGGCCACCACGCGCGTCGCCACTTTCAATGCCTCGCGCGGTGAAGAACGCTGGTTCTCCAAGGAGGAAATGAGCACGCTGGACGCGCTCGGTCCCATCGTCCGGGCCTCCTCCACGCTGCCGATCCTCATGCCAGCCGTCGAAATCGACGGCGACACCTACGTCGATGGCGCGCTCGGCCCCAACGGTGGGCTCCCCTTCGACCAGCCGCTGCGCGAAGGCTACCGCAAGCTCCTCGTCGTCCTCACGCGCCCCCGCGACTACGTCAAGGCCCCCATGCCTGCCAGTGTCGGCGCGCTCCTGCGCACCGCATACCGCCAGTTCCCGTCCGTCTTTGAAGGCGTGGCACAGCGCCCCGACCGCTACAATGCCGGGCGTAAGTTCCTCTTCGAACTCGAGGAACGAGGCCAGGCCTACGTGTTCGCGCCCGACAACTTGTGGATCAATAACACGGAGTCTCGGCGCGAACGCCTGGAAGCCACCTACCGTGCTGGCCTGGTCCAGGCCGTGCGCGAAATGCCTGCGATCAAGGCCTTCCTGGGGCTGTAGGGGTTTCTGGATTCCCCGTGGCGCGTGCCCCGCGTAGCTTTCCGCGGCATTTCAAGCATTCGTTCAAAATGACACGCAACCCCTACATCTAGGGGGACTTAGTCGCCAATGACCCCTATATGTGCGGGTGTGACACGCCCAAGATACCTCTCATTGAGAGTGGTGCGTCACACAATTCATCTGGTTGGGGACAGGTTATGCACAGCATGGTGATGGCCTGTCCACAGTGTGCACAGGGTGTGTGTGCTTCGGAAGGCTCTCGCCTTACCTGCTGAGTTGGCGACGAACCTGCGTGTTTATGCGCATCTTTGGGAGACCTTCGTCAGGGATGCGTCAAGCGTGTGATCAAGGGGTGTGAGACTGACCGCCCGCTCTGTCCACAGGGTATTCACCCGCGCTCTGCGCAGGGGCGATGCACACAACATCTAGGGGTCGGTTGCAAGGATGGCCCCAAGGTGTAGTGTTGTGGTGTTCGCGGCGAACGAGCCGCCAGAGAGTCAATTAGGTAAGCAACGTCCGGCCCCAAGCCGCAAGGAGACACGAACATGTCGATCACCGTCTACTCCAAGCCCCGCTGCCCGCAGTGCGACGCGACCTACCGCGCCCTCGACAAGCAGGGCATCTCCTACGAGAAGATCGACGTCACCCAGGACGCAGAATCCCTCGCCTTCATCAAGGGTCTCGGCTACCAGCAGGCCCCCGTCGTCGTGGCCGGCGAGGATCACTGGTCCGGCTTCCGCCCTGACCGCATCAAGGCCATCGCCGCCGCAGCCCTGGCGATGTCGGCCTGAGGCGCGTCGACAAGCCCCGGCCACTCGGCCGGGGCTTTCGCATGTCCGGGTAGGGACGAGGTCGGGGCAACCCCGTGCAAACGTGTGGATACGGGTCGCGTGGTGAGGAATGCGACAAGCCGTGTGACCAGGGAAAAGACATGACTAGTGCGGCTAGCACACCTGCCCCATCCGGGCGCGCTCACGAGGTCTGCTGCTACGTCAATGATCCCACAAGGGGACACGCCCCCACGTCACCGCGCCCAGGCCTCGTCAGTGAGACACTAGAAGCTCACCGTCCCGACAAGTCGGAAGGAACATCATGGGCAGCGTCGTCTACTTCTCGTCGGCGACGGGCAACACCCGCCGTTTTGTTGAAAAGCTTGGCCTCCCGGCTGCGCGGATCCCGTTGCGCCCCAAGGATGAGCCGCTGCGTGTGCGCGAGGAGTACGTGCTGATCGTGCCGACCTACGGGGGCGGCAATATTAAGGGTGCGGTTCCTAAGCAGGTCATCAAGTTCCTCAATAATCCCGAGAATCGTGCCCTGTGCAGGGGTGTCATCTCGTCGGGCAATACCAACTTCGGCAAGGCCTACTGCATCGCGGGCGACATCATCGCGGCCAAGCTGGGGGTTCCCCACATGTATAAGTTCGAGCTCCTCGGCACGCCTGAGGATGTCTCCAGAGTTCGCGAAGGACTGGAACAGTTTTGGCAGAAAACTACACCGACACAGGCGTAGAGGAAGCTCTCTCCCCGGAGCTGGACTACCACGCGCTGAACGCGCAGCTTAACCTGTACGACGCGGACGGACGCATCCAGTTTGACGCGGATCGTAAGGCTGCTCGCCAGTACTTCCTGCAGCATGTCAACCAGAACACGGTGTTCTTCCATGATCTGGAGGAGAAGCTGAAGTACCTGGTGGATGAGGGCTACTACGAGCAGCACGTCCTGGATCAGTATGACTTCGCGGATATTAAGGCACTATATAAGCAGGCCTACGCCCACAAGTTCCGTTTCCCGACGTTCCTGGGCGCGTTCAAGTACTACACGTCGTACACGCTCAAGACCTTCGACGGGAAGCGCTACCTGGAGCGCTTGAGGATCGCGTCGCCATGGTGTCTCTGTACCTGGCGCGCGGCGACATCGAGCTGGCGCGCAGCTTCGTGGACGAGATCATGACGGGCCGCTTCCAGCCGGCCACCCCGACCTTCCTCAACGCCGGCAAGGCGGCGCGCGGCGAGCTGGTGTCCTGCTTCCTGCTGCGCATCGAGGACAACATGGAGTCGATCGCACGCGGCATCAACTCTGCGTTGCAGCTGTCCAAGCGCGGCGGTGGCGTCGCCCTGCAGCTGACGAACCTGCGTGAGTCGGGTGCCCCGATTAAGAAGATTCAGAACCAGTCCAGCGGCGTCGTACCCGTCATGAAGCTGCTCGAGGACTCTTTCTCCTACGCGAACCAGCTGGGCGCGCGGCAGGGCGCGGGTGCCGTGTACCTGCACGCGCACCACCCGGACATCATGCAGTTCCTGGACACCAAGCGTGAGAACGCGGACGAGAAGATCCGTATCAAGACGCTGTCCCTGGGTGTTGTCATCCCGGACATTACGTTCGAGCTGGCTCGCAAGAACGAGGACATGTACCTGTTCAGCCCCTACGACGTGGAGCGCGTGTACGGCGTGCCTTTCTCCGAGATCTCGGTGACGGAGAAGTATCACGAGATGGTGGACGACGGTCGTATCCACAAGAAGAAGATCAACGCGCGTCGTTTCTTCCAGACGATTGCGGAGATCCAGTTCGAGTCCGGCTACCCCTACATTGTCTTCGAGGACACGGTGAACAAGGCGAACCCGATCAAGGGCCGCATCACCATGTCGAACCTGTGCTCGGAGATCCTGCAGGTGTCCGAGGCCTCGACCTACAACGACGACCTGTCGTACGACCACGTCGGCAAGGACATCTCCTGCAACCTGGGCTCGCTCAACATCGCGAAGACCATGGATTCCCCGGACTTCTCGAAGACGATCGAGATGGCGATCCGCGGCCTGACGGCTGTCTCGGACCTCTCGGACATCGGCTCGGTCCCGTCGATTGCGCGCGGCAACGCGATGAGCCACGCGATTGGCCTGGGCCAGATGAACCTGCACGGGTACCTGGCGCGCGAGCACGTGCACTACGGGTCCGAGGAGGCCCTGGACTTCACGAACATGTACTTCATGACGGTCCTGTTCGAGGCCATCAAGGCCTCGTGCACAATCGCGCGCGAGCGCGGGGAGCGTTTCGAGGGCTTCGAGGAGTCGACCTACGCGTCGGGCGAGTTCTTCCGCAAGTACATCGACGAGGAGTGGGCACCCACCACGGACAAGTGCCGTGAGCTGCTCGCCGCCTCGTCGATCAAGGTCCCGACCCAGGCGGACTGGGAGGCCCTGGCGGCCGACGTCGCCACGTACGGCATGTACAACCAGAACCTGCAGGCCGTGCCTCCGACGGGTTCCATCTCGTACATCAACAACTCGACGTCGTCGATCCACCCGATCGTCTCCCGCGTGGAGATCCGCAAGGAAGGCAAGATCGGCCGCGTCTACTACCCGGCGCCTACATGACGAACGAGAACCTGGAGTACTACCAGGACGCGTACGAGATCGGCCCGGAGAAGATCATCGACACCTACGCGGTGGCCACCCAGCACGTGGACCAGGGCCTGTCGCTGACGCTGTTCTACCCGGATACGGTGACGACTCGTGACCTGAACAAGTCCTACATCTACGCGTGGAGGAAGGGTATTAAGACCCTGTACTACATGCGCCTGCGCCAGATGGCCCTGGAGGGCACGGCGGTTGAGGGCTGCGTGTCCTGCATGCTGTGACGTGGTGCCCGTTTGTCGGGTGGTGCGGGGGTCGGGAAGCCGGCCCCCGCGCCGTTTTGTGCGCGCGGGACGAGGCCGGGGCGCGTTGAGGCGAGGCGGGGTGGCGCTCGGGCCGCCGCTCACCTGCCCGTCAAGGAGGAATTGGCCACGGCCTCGTTGATTCGTGCGAGTCGTGCGCTAGGATGAATCCTGCATTTACTTCACATCCATTTGGAGTTTCCCATGAGCGATCCTGTTAACCCCTACATGCAGCAGGGCCCCGCCGACCAGGGCCCCTACGGCCAAGCACCCCAGCAGGGTTATGGCCAGGCGGCCTACGGCCAGCCCGGATACGGCCAAGCACCCCAGCAGGGCTATGGCCAGGCGGCCTACGGCCAGCCGGGCGTCTACGCCATGAACCCGGCGGTGCAGAGTCTGCGTTCGAACGCGTCGACGGTGCGCTTGCTGTCGTTCCTGAGCTTCTTGTTTGGCGGCCTCTTCCTCTCTGGTGGCATGTGGATCTGGGGTAACAAGCTGGTGCAGGATGCCCAGATGTACGGCGCCCCGATGGACGTGATGAGCGACGTGGAGGGTGCTCGTTCGACCGCGAAGATTTGCGCGATCATTCAGATCGTGTTCATGGTCGGTGGCTTCCTGCTCTTCCTGCTCTTCGGTCTTATCGGCGCGGCAGCATCCTCCCACTGATGACGCTTGATAGGTGCGGGCCCGGGGAAACGTCTGGTTTCCTCGGGCCCGCCCCTTTCCTTCCCCCGCTGCTAGGATGTGGTCCGTCATAGTCAACGGCATTATTTGGAGACGATCGTGAGCGACCCCGTTAACCCCTACGCTTCGGGTTCTATGTATGGGCAGTCCCCTGACGGCCAGGCCATTAATGCAGGGTACGACCAAGCTGGCTACGGCCAGGCTGGGTACAGCCAGGGCGGCTACGGACAGCCCGGGTACGCTCAGCCGGGCTACGGACAGGGCGCCTACGGACAGCCCGGGTACGCTCAGCCGGGCTATGGCCAGGGCGCCTACGGACAGGGTGCCTACGGCCAGCCGGGCTACGGACAGGGCGGCTACGGCCAGCCTGTCTATGGGTCCCCGATGTACTCATCGGCGATGTCCGGCGAATTCGACAGCATGAGGACCCAGGCGATCTTCGCGATGGTCCTGGCGGTGGTGAGCTTCTTCGTTGCGCCTCTCATTCTGACGATCCCGGCGATGGTCTGGGCAATTGTCAATCACTCGAAGGCCGAGCGGATGGGTGCCCCATCTCCGACCCTCTCCATCACGAAGGCCTCGAAGATTGTCACGATCATTGCAACGAGCTTCATATTCTTCCTCGTTTTCGTGGCGATCATCGTTGGCATCTTCGACTGAGCGCGCTCCCGAGAGCCGCGTGCGCCGCGACTCATCACACCTGCGAGCCTGCGGGAACGGTGACCCGTTCCCGCAGGCTCCGCCTGTATTCTTAAAGGCATGACTCCCCGATACGAAGCCCCCTCGCGCTCGATTTCCGGAACCGACGCTGACCTGCTCGACCAACTCCGCCACGCGGACGGCCGACCCTACGGCTTCTACAAAAACACCCTCGGCACCTGGGATTACGGCGACTTCACCCTCGCCATCGACCACGTGCAGGCCGACCCCTACGCCCCGCCCTCGTCCCTGCGAGCCTGGGCACGCCCCGAGGCCATGGGACTGCCCGAGGCCGCCCTGGCCTCGTCCGACGCCCGCCTGGCCGCCGCCGACTTCATTGCCCGCGCCTTCGACGAGGCTATCCGCGCCCGCGGCGCGCGCGACGTGTCGATCGCCCGCACCGGCGCCCTGATCCTCCAGCGCTCCTACGCCACTGTCATGCCCGACCGTGTCGAGGTCCGCTTCCAGGTCAAGCTCCCCGCGCGAGGCCGCACGATCCTGGGCAAGAGCGCCGCCCGCCTCTTCGACGTGGACGTGCCCAACATCGTCATGGACTGCTTCGACTTCGTCTCCGAGGACTCTGCGACGACCCGCAAACGCTCCCGTCTCCTCGGCCACGTCGCCGCCTACGAGGACTACCGCGCCCTCCAGGGGATCCTCGAGGAGCGCGGGTGGGTGTCCTTCGTCGCCGACGAGGCCATGCTCGCGCGCCGCTCCGGTGTGTCCGAAGCGCCCCTGGCCGGCGACGGCGTCGTCGCCTTTGCCGCCCCCGAGTCCCTGCGCGCCACCGTCACCCTGCCGCACGCCGGCGAGGTGTCCGGCATGGCGATCCCCCCGGGCCTGACCCTCATCGTCGGTGGCGGCTACCACGGCAAGTCCACGCTCCTCGAGGCCATCGCCCAGGGCGTCTACGCGCACGTGCCCGGCGACGGCCGCGAACTCGTCGCCACCGACCCCACCGCCACGAAGGTGCGCGCCGCCGACGGCCGAGCCGTCACCGGCGTCGACATCTCACCGTTCATCACCCACCTGCCCGGCGGGGCCGACACCACGTCTTTCTCCACCGAGAACGCCTCCGGCTCAACCTCGCAGGCCGCCTCCATCATCGAATCCCTCGAGCTGGGCGCGCGCACGCTCCTCATCGACGAGGACACCTCCGCCACCAACCTCCTCATCCGCGACACGCGCATGCGCGACCTCGTCGCCGCCGAGAAGGAACCCATCACGCCCCTCGTCGACCGCGTCACCTCCCTCACCGAGGCCGGAGTCTCCCTCATCATGGTCGTCGGCGGCTCCGGCGCCTTCCTCGACGCCGCCGACCGGGTCCTCATGATGGACAACTACCACTGCCTCGACGTCACCTCCCGGGCGCGCTCCGTCGTCGCCGACCTGCCGCGCCCCCGCACCGACGCCCCAACCTCCTGGGAGGCCGCACCCCGCGTGCCCGCCGCAAAGGCCCGCGTGGACCGCCCGCGCACCAAGGCCTCGGGCACGTCCGTGCTGACCATCGACCGCACCGCCGTCGACATTTCCGACGTCGCCGGCGTCGTCGACCCCGGGCAGGCCGAGGCCATCGCCTGGTGCGTGCGCGGCGTCCTCGAGGAGATGGCCGGCAAGCAGTCGATGCCCGAGCTCATGGCCAAGCTCGGCCGGCGCCTCGCTTCCGAGGGCCTGGACGCCGTCTGCAAGTTCGGCGCCCGCTCCTACCCTGCGTTCCTGGCGCGCCCGCGCCTCATCGACGTGGGCGCGGCTATCAACCGATACCGCGGCCTGTCCCTGCGCGAGCCGCGCGGCGCGGTGTCCGTGGACGAGGCTGGGGCGGAGCCTTCGGGTGAGTCGCGCCCTGAGGTCGCCGAGTCGTAATCGCTGTCGGCTGCCCGCTCCGCCCCGGCCTCGGCATGGTTTCCCAAAAATGTCGCACGTAATTTCCATGTAAACCTTTCAAACATTGAATTGGCATCGTTGGAATTGCAACGTTTGTGGGGCTAATTAAAAACTGACCAAGGGAAATTACGTGCGAAATTTTGGGAATGTGTGTCTGTCATCACTCCTGGGCGCTGCAGCCAGGCCAGCGCGGCTATTGTGCGCCCAGCAATTTCGCACGTAATTTCCATGTAAACCTTTCAAACTTTGAATTGGCGTCGTTGGAATTGCAACGTTTGTGGGGCTAATTAAAAACTGACCAAGGGAAATTACGTGCGAGTTTTGGAGATGGGGGCCCGAGACGCAGCGCGGGGCAATCCCCGAGACGACCCCGGGTGACCTCGGGGATGAATCAGGGGAAACCTCCGTAGCGGTGACGCACACCGCAGGCGCACCATGGATGCATGAACACGAACACAACAATCACGGCCCCTGCGGCCGCACAGGCCCAGGCCTCGTCCATCGTCCGACTCCAGGGCGTCTCCAAGATCTACGGCAGCGGCGACGCGCAGGTGCGCGCCCTTGACGACGTGAGCGTCGGCTTCGGCGCCGGCGAATTCACCGCCATCATGGGCCCCTCCGGCTCCGGCAAGTCCACGATGATGCACATCCTCGCCGGCCTCGACGCCCCCACCTCGGGCCGCGTCTTCGTCGAAGACACCGACATCACCACCCTGAAAGACACCGCGCTGACCAAGCTGCGCCGCGACCGTATCGGCTTCGTCTTCCAGTCCTTCAACCTGGTGCCCACCCTGGACGCCCGCGCCAACATCCTTCTGCCCATGCGCCTGGCCGGAAAAGCCCCCGAAAAGGAATGGTTCGACCTCATCGTCAACTCCCTGGGCATCGCGAACCGACTGAGCCACCGCCCCTCCGAGATGTCCGGCGGCCAGCAGCAGCGCGTCGCCGTCGCCCGCGCCCTCATGAGCCGCCCCGCCGTCATCGTCGCGGACGAGCCCACCGGCAACCTCGACTCGCACTCCACTGACGAGGTCATGGACCTTTTGCGCCGTGCCGTCGACGAACTCGGCCAGAGCGTCATCATGGTCACCCACGACACCGCCACGGCCGCCTACGCGGACCGCGTCCTCGTGTGCCGCGACGGACGCATCGTCTCCGACCTGCGCGACGTTACCGCCGACTCCCTGACCGCGGCGCTGCGCTGACAAGCACGCATGAGCTCGCCTCATCGTCACCGAGCGTATCCACACACCCCTCAAGGCTCACACACATGTCTGCAACAACCTCTCTTCTGAACGCAAACCTGCGCTCCCACGGCCGCCGCTACATTTCCACCGGCCTGGCCGTCGCCATCTCCACGGCCTTCATCGCCATCACCCTCATCGTCATGACGGCGATGACCTCGGGCCTGACCTCCAGCGTCTACCAGCAGTATCGCGGCGGCACGATCGTCGTCTCCCAAGACAAGGACGCGCCCGAGGGCGCCATCGAGAGCGCCGAAAGAACCCTGAGCGCAACCAGCGGTGTCGCCGCCATCAAGCACACGGCCCAGTGGCCCGCCGACGCCCAGACCGACGCGACGCGCGGCCAACTCTACGTCTCGCCGCTGGCCACCAAGCCCTTCGCCGACATCGACCTGAGCGCCGGAACCAAGCCAACCGCCGACGACCAGATCACCATCCCCGAGCACACGGCCTCGGCCCTCTCGGTGAAGGTCGGCGACACCGTCCGCGTGCGCGCAGGATTCACCGAGGGCGACTACCGCACCCTCACCATCGTCGGCACCACGCGCTCGAACACGATCAGCATGGGCATCCCCGCCTCCTACGTGACCGACGGCGGATTCTCCGCGATCTTCGGGACGACCGCGTCCGGCCGGTTCATCGTCGCAACGTCCGGAGCGGATACGGACAGCAACGCAAACCCTCCCAGCGCCACCCAGGACGAATGGGTGGCGAGAGCAAACTCTGCGCTCAGTGGCATCTCGGGCGTGACCGTCACCAGCGTGCACAAGGCAATCCAGGACGACCTCGACCAGGCGCGCCTGGGAGCGACCATGACGATGGGAATCATGCTGATCTTCCCGGCGATCGCGGCGCTCGTGGCCTCCATCGTCGTCTCCTCGACATTCCGAGTGGTGCTCACGCAGCGCACCCGCGAACTGGCGCTGCTGCGCACGCTGGGAGCGACCAGGCGACAGGTCCGCTCGCTTGTGACCCGCGAGGCCCTCGCGATCGGAGCGATCTCGTCGGCGATTGGCGTCGTGCTCGGCTGGCTGATTGGCGCGCTCGCGGAGGCGGGCACCGGCCTGGCCTCTAGTGTCGTCGCGGCGCTGGCGGGTGCCTCCGTCTGGCAGCTCGCGCTCACGTGGCTCGGTGCCACCCTGTTCACGACCCTGGTCGGCGTCTTCCCGGCCCGCGCCGCCTCCCGCGTCGCGCCCGTCGCCGCCCTCGCCCCCGTGAACGAGGCCGGGGCCGCCGCCCGGAAGAAGCACACCGTCCGCTTCATCATCGGCGCGCTCATCGCGGTGGCCGGCTGCGGAGCTGTGGCCCTCGCGTGGCGCTCGGATAGTGGCGGCACGAAATTCCTTGGGGCTTTCGCCGGGTCGCTCCTGGCGCTCCTCGGCGCGCTGCTCGTCGCCTCTGTGCTGCTGCCCGCCCTCACCCGCGCGTTCGGCGCAGCCTTCCCGGGCACCCTGTCCGCCATGGCCCGCGAGAACACGATGCGCAACCCCGGCCGCACCTCCGCGACCGGCACCGCGATCATCATCGGCGTGACCCTCGTCGTCACCATCATGGTCGGCGCCGCATCCGTGCGCACCACCCTGACCAACGCCGTGAACGACGCGCGTCCCTTCGACCTCATGGCCGTGTCGACCTCTGGAGAGCTCACCGACGACCAGCAGGCCGCCATCGCGGCCACCGACGGCGTCGCCGCCACCGTCGCCCAGTACGCCGCCCCCGGCACCCTCACGACCACCTCGGGCGCGCCCGCTACGCCCCCGGAGAGGGAGCGGGCTCGGAGGACGAGGCCCAGGCCTCGTCGGTCATGATCACCGGAGAACCCGACTACACGGGCGTTACCCACTCGACAGTCACGCAGCTGGGCGATGGCCAGGTGCGCGTCGGGGACGAGGCCCTGGCCGGGCAGACGCTGCGCCTGTGCGCCGACACGTGCGTGGACCTGAGCGCGACCTACGACAAGAACGGCAGCGTCGGGGAGGCCCAGGTCTCCGAGAAGACCCTGCGCTCCATCGCGACGTCGCCGCAGCGTCAGGCAATCATCATCAAGATGGCCGACGGGGCCGACGCCGAGACCGTGCAGGCCGCGCTGCTCAAGGACTCGCACCTCAGTGTCAATGGATCCGCGCTCGAGCGCCAGATGTACACGAAGATCATCGACCAGCTCATGCTCATCCTCGTCGGACTGCTCGGAGTGTCCGTCCTCGTGTCCCTGGTGGGCGTGGCCAACACGCTGTCCCTGTCGGTCGCCGAACGCACCCGCGAGAACGGCCTGCTGCGGGCGCTCGGCCTGACGCGACGCCAGATGAAGGGCCTCCTCGCCCTCGAAGCGCTGTTCCTGTCACTCACCGGAGCGGTTATCGGCGTCGGCATGGGCGTCGCCTTCGGGTGGGTCGGAGTCATGAGCCTGCCCGTCGAAGGGGCCACCCCCGTGCTGAGCGTGCCGTGGCTGCAGCTGGTCGGCGTGGGCGTCGTCGCCGTGCTGAGTGCGCTGGTCGCGTCGTGGCTGCCGGGCCGCCGCGCCGCCAAGGTCAGCCCGTCCGAGGCGCTAGCCACCGAGTGAATGCTGGTGGTTGAATGGCGGGGGCGCTGCGGGTTTATCCCGCAGCGCCCCCGCCTCGTGTTTGTGTGGGCCTCGCGTCAGGCGGCGCCCCGCCGTCAGGCAGCGCCCCGCGTCAGGCGGCGCCCCCGCCCCGCGTCAGGCAGCGCCCCGCGTCAGGCGGCGCGCTTGCGGGCCGCCCGGCGAGCCGCCAGCGAGGAAGCGAAGAACGCCGCTGACGCCGCCAGGTACGGGTACAGGCCGGGGCCGCCCGAGTTCGGCAGGACCGGTGCCTCGCGGTCAGCGACCATGATGGTGGCCATGAATTTGCCGTCGACGATCATGCCCTGCACGTCCAGGCTCAGGTCGTTGTAGCCGGAGTTGTAGACCTGGACGGAGGCCTTCGTCCACTTGTTCTGGTCGAAGATCTCGGTGTCGGGCATGACGTTCGTGCCCGTGCCGTCGCCCAGCTGCGCCGACAGGGTGAAGGGGATCGGCTGGGGCAGGAGCAGGTGGCCGGCAGGGGCCTTCGTCTCGACCAGCCAGTACTTCTTGTCCGTCGCCAGCGTCGTCACCTTCCAGTAGTACTGCCAGTCGGTGACGTTCGACGAATCCAGGGTGACGACCGGGGTGGCAGACCCGTCGACGCGCGGGTCCACGTCGTAGATCGCGAACTCGGACCCGGACAGCGGATAGTAGGAGTAGCCCTGCGCGTCCACGTACTCGTTGGCGATTTCGGGCCACTGGAGGTTTGTGAACTGGCGGCCGGCCTTGGCGATAATCACGGTGCGCACGCGCACGGGGGCGCACGCCTTGTTGTTATCGGTGCCGTCCGAATCGCGGTTCGCGGCGGCGATGACCTCGCTGTACAGGCCGTATCCCGAGCGCGGCGGCCCCAGGTAGCGGCACGAGAATCGCGACTCGTCCACGTTCGCCGCCTCCGAGCGCGTCACGTTGATGCGCACCCAGTACTCGCGCGAGGAGTTCGCGGGCAGCGCGTCGCCGTCGGTGATCTGGTAGCGCCCGCCCGCGGCGGCCAGCTCGGTCCCCGCGTCCAGGCCCTCCTGCGTGGCGGCCACGCGCACCGAGTTGATCGTCAGGCTGGAGGGGAAACCGGGCGCGACCTGCAGGGCGCCCGTGTCCGCATCCAGCGACCCGCTATTCGTCGCGGTCACCTTGTAATCCACGTCGAAGGTCACGGGGCCGTCGCCGCCGCTCGTCACGAGCTCTGCTTGACGCTCACGTTCGCGCTCTTCGCGTGGTTCGTGAACGTGCAGTCGATCGTCTGCGCGGCCGCGCTCGCCACCGACCCGACGCCCGCGAAATTAACGCTCTTCGCGTCGGTGTCCACGGTCGCGGCCACGGCCTCGCCCGCGCCGTTGACGCACGAGATCGACTCAAGCGTCCACTGCTCGTCGGGGTCGTCCGGGCTGGTCACGCCGCTTTCCGTGATCGTGAAGTCCGAGTGGCCCACCAGGAACGCCTGGTACGAGGCCATGGACCCCTTCTTGTCCGCGCCGACGCCGGCGGGGGTGATCGTCTGGTTGAAGGAGCCGTCCTGGACCCAGCCGGACACCGCCGTGCCGTCCGGGGTCGTCGACGAGGCCGTGGCGCCGGCCGGCGCGTCAACCGCGTCTTGGGTGGCGCTGGAGGTGAAGGTCGCCGACGGCTGGGTCGCGTAGGTGCGGCCGCCGTCCGTGGTGATGACCTTGTGGATGCGCACGTAGCGCTCCTGGGTGATCGAGGCGTACAGGCACGCGAAGCTCATGTTGAGTTCCGGTGTGCTCATGCTCGTCACGGGCTGCGCGCCCTCCGGGGGAGCGGCCGGGCACGAGGCGCTGCGGCTGTTGTCCGTGAAGCCCCAGATCGTCATGCGGTAGCGGATCCCGTCCTTTTCCCACACCGTGTCCGGCAGCGTGGAGGTGGAGATAGAGACCGTGTCGTTCGAGGCCGGGGTGCGCAGGGAGATATCGACGGCGTCCGGCCAGTCGTTCTCCGCGCGCTGCGCTTTCGCCCAGCCGGCGGTCTGGTTGATGTGGCCCTTTTGCCCCTTGTTGTACAGGTCGTGGGTGCCGTTGCCCGCGCCGACGTGCTGGGCGCACACGGTCGTACCTGTCAGCCACTGGTCGGTATTGCGGCCCTCCGGGTTGTAGAGGCGTGCCGGACCCGTGAACTTGCCCCTGATCTTGCGGCGGCTACCGTTCGCGGCCACCGATCCGTCAGGGTTCGTGTCGCACATCGAGTTGGCGACGATGGTGTAGGCGCCGCCCGCGTGCGGCACGACCGTCGTCTCCGTGTCGTCCTGGGACTCCTCAACGTCCCACGGGATCGCCCCCTGCATGGCGAAACCGTCACCCTGGATGCGCAGGTTCAGGTCCCCGTGGAAGAAACGCTGAGGACCCACATCGGTCAGCGTTTTCTGGTTCCTGCCCGTGCCTCGTTCCAAGTTGTTGAAAATCGGGAGGTTATTGTTGCGCAGCGTGCCCAGCAGGAATGGCTGTCCGGCCGCGACTGTGCCCGGCGTGGCCGGCTGGAAGCCCACCGCCGTCTGCTTCCAGGGCGCTATCTTGCCCTGGACGGTGGTCTCGTTGTTGTAGAAGATGACGCCGTTCTCCTCCGGGTTTTCGCCCCACGGCAGCGAGCGCGTCGTGTAGCTCCAGTAGCCTGCGACGCCAGGGAGGATTCCAACCACTGGGCGCGCTTCCAGCCCGACCCGTCCTGCAGCGAGCCGCCCGGCCACGAGCCCCACTGGTCCAGTGGTTTCACCCAGCCGTCGCGCGACCACATGTTCGGCTTGTAGGTCTCCATATAGGCGTATCGGTCCACCTGGTTGCGCGTATCTTCGACCGTGCCGTAGTAGACCAGGCGGCGGAAGTTGTAGTCCCACACGCCCGGCTCGTCGCTGGGGTCGATGAAGGGGTAGGTGCGCTCCGTCGGCGAATTGTTGACGACCGAATCCGTGAAAATCGAGGCGACGTTGTTGATTGTGAAGGTTGCCGCGCCCTCGGGCTCCTGGGCGGCCTGCGCGGGCGGGGCGCTCGGGGCTGCCACGACGAGGCCTCCCACTGTCAGCGCCGCCATGCACGTTCCGGCCAGGGTTCGTAGGACCCGATGTGTGGGCGCTGTGTGGGCGGCGCATGCTCGATCGGTGCCGGTCGGCTGCGTGCCGGGTGTGTGCCCGGGCGTTGGGGAGAGGCGTGGGCGTGCGCCTGTGTCGTTCCCCGACGCGCGGTTGCTGCCGCGCGAGGAGTCTTGGTTGTGTGCTGCCTCAAGTCCCATGCGTGCTCCGTCGTGCCGGGGAAGCCTGCGCCCCCGTGGTTATCGCCAAACTAACTGATTGCCATGCTAGCTGTGTTGGTGAGCACCTGCAAACATTTGTCACAGCAGGGTGGTTTTCAGAGTGATCGGATAGTCAAATGGGCCTGTTGGTGCTGGCCTATCGCCATCGTTCGAGGTGTTTGTGCGGTGGGCACTCCGTTTGACATTCTGGGCGGACGCGGTGCCGATGGGGGAGGGGTCAGACTTGACGGTAGCGCTCGCGGCTTGGGGGGCTTGGCGGTAGCGCTCGCGGCTCGGGCTTGGCGGTGGTGCTTGCGGCTTGGGGGCTTGGCGGTGGTGCTCGCGGCTCGGGGGGCTTCTGGGTGTCTGCCAGTCATGGCTTTGCCTCGCCCAGTCGGGGGGATGGTTCCCCAAAAATGTCGCACGTAATTTCCATGTAAACCTTTCAAACTTTGAATTGGCATCGTTGGAATTGCAACGTTTTCAGGCTTTGTTGAATGTTTAAGCAATCGAATTACGTGCGACTTTTGGGGTGGCTCGCGGTGGCTTGGGGTGGCTCGGGGCGCGGTGGGCGCGGTTAGCACTCGACGACGTTGACGGCCAGGCCGCCCTCCGAGGTCTCCTTGTACTTCGAGAGCATGTCGTTGCCGGTCTGGCGCATCGTCTCGATGACGACGTCCAGGCTCACCGTGTGCCGACCGTCGCCCCATAGCGCCATGCGCGCCGCATTGATCGCCTTAACGGCCGCGATCGCGTTGCGCTCGATGCACGGCACCTGCACGAGGCCCGCCACCGGGTCGCACGTCAGCCCGAGCGAGTGCTCCATCGCGATCTCCGCCGCGTTCTCCACCTGCTGCGGAGTGCCACCCAGCGCCTGCGCCAAGCCCGCGGCCGCCATCGCCGAGGCCGACCCGACCTCGCCCTGGCAGCCCACCTCCGCGCCCGCGATGGACGCGTTCGTCTTAATGAGTGCGCCGATCGCCGTGGCGGCCAGCAGGAACTCGTGCACGATGGCGCGACGCTGAGCGGCACACGCGTGGGACGAGGCCTGGGCCGCGTCCTCGGAATCCGCGCCCTCCGCGGGGTTGCAACAAGACGCCGCGTCACGTGTCATGCGAATGTGGCACAGCGGCGCGACCGCGCCATCGTCCGTCGAGGGACCCGCCGCCACGCCCGGCGTCGAACCCGTCTCCGGGCAGTGCGTCACCAGGTAGCCCAGGACCGCCGGGATCACGCCCGCCGCGCCGTTCGTCGGTGCGGTCACGACGCGGTGGCCCGCCGCGTTCTCCTCGTTGACGGCCAGGGCAAACAGGTTCACCCAGTCCATGGCCCGCATGGGATCGGCTGTTGTGGCGGCCCACGCCCGGGCCTCGGACGTCCCCGAAGAGGACGCGTGACCGCCCTGGGAAGCCCCGGCCTCGTCCATAGAAACGGGCGCACCCGTCAGACGACGCGCGAGCTTGCCAGCCAGCGCGCGGGCGCGGCGCGGCACGTCGAGGCCGCCCGGGAGGATGCCTGCCGCCGACGTGCCCGCGTCCACGCAGTCGAACATCGTGTCGGCGATGCGGTCGAGGTAGGCGTTGACGGCCTCGCGGGGGCGGACCGCCTCCTCGTTGGCGCGCACGACTTGGGCGATGGACATGCCGGACGCCTCGCATTGGGCGAGCAGCTGCGCGCCCGACGCGAAGGGGTAGGGCGCCGGAATGTCGATGCCGACGCCGGCCTGGCTGGATGCGAGGGAGGAGACCTCGGGATGCTGGGGGTCCTCGTTGGTTTGGAGCATGACGAAGCCGCCGCCCACCGAGTAGTAGGTGCGCTGCAGGATCGTCTCGCCGTCGCCGCCGCTCGCGGTGATCGTCAGCGCGTTCACGTGGTAGGGCAGGACCGTGCGCGGGACGAAACGGATGTCGTCGGTGACGCTGAGGGGGACGCGCGTGCCCGACGGCAGCGTCAGCGTGCCGGTGCTGGCCAGGGTCGGCAGGATCGCCTCGACCGTGTCGATGTCCACCGTCTCCGGGTCGTAGCCCGCCAGGCCCAGGAGCACCGCGCGATCCGTCGAGTGTCCGCGGCCCGTCGCGCCGAGCGACCCGAACAGGTCAATCGTGATGTGCGACGGCGGGGTGAGCGCTGTCAGCTCCGTCGTGAACGCCAGGCCCGCGCGCATCGGCCCCACCGTGTGCGACGACGAGGGCCCGATCCCGATGCGGAACATGTCGAAGACCGACAGGGGGTGCGGCGCGTCGTGCGCGGCGACCTCGCCGGAGACAATGGCGGCGGGCGTGGGGCGCGTCGGGTCGTAAGCGGTGACGGGAGCGCCGAGGGCGACAGGGCGAAGATCCATGCGCACCATTGTGCAGGTCTGTCGTCCCTCGCGCGTGACGAGGTCTGGGCGCGGTGGTGGGCGCGCGTGACGAGGTCGGGGCGCGGTGGCGGGCGGGTGTGGGCGAGGCGTGGGCGGGGCGTCGGGCGGGCAGCGTCCGAGTATCGGGGTGGTTGCCGAAAAAAATGTCGCATATAATTCCATGTAAACCTTTCAAACTTTGAAACCAGACCGTTGGTATTGCAACGTTTGTGGGCGGTGTTGAATTTTCGGGTAGCCGAATTACGTGCGACTTTTGGGGTGGGGCGGTGAAAGGGGTGTGGGCGAGGCCGGGGCGTGGGCTGGGCGTGGGCGGTCGTCGGGTACGAGGCCTGGGTGTCGGGTGGGCAGCGTCCGGTTATCGGGGTGGTTGCCCGGAAATGTCGCACATAATTCCATGTAAACCTTTCAAACTTTGAAACCAGACCGTTGGTATTGCAACGTTTGTGGGCGGTGTTGAATTTTCGGGTAGCCGAATTACGTGCGACTTTTTGGGGTGGGGCGGTGAAAGGGGGTGTGGGCGAGGCCGGGGCGTGGGCTGGGCGTGGGCGGTCGTCGGGTACGAGGCCTGGGTGTCGGGTGGGCAGCGTCCGGTTATCGGGGTGGTTGCCCGGAAATGTCGCACATAATTCCATGTAAACCTTTCAAACTTTGAAACCAGACCGTTGGTATTGCAACGTTTGTGGGCGGTGTTGAATTTTTCGGGTAGCCGAATTACGTGCGACTTTTTGGGGTGGGGGGGCGGTGAAGGGGGCGGGGCGTCGGGCGGGTGGTGTCCGGGTGGCGGTCGGGCGTCCGGGGGCGAGTGGGGGGATGAAAGGCCTTGTGGTGCCGATTTTTTGTAGGGTGTCAAGCTCTGTATAGTTCCGCAATGTTATTTGTTGCCAGCCGTTAAAAATAACAAAATGGCGACATTCGTTGTAACAATCTGAATTGATACCAGTTGGTAGAGGCGCAGAATCTTGCGGAAATATGTCTTGACTGTTAGTCTGTAACGTAAGCCACGAAGAAAGTCGTGAAAATCGGGTTGCATTTTTCAGTAACCGCGTCGTAGGCTGGGTGTCATCAAGGTTGTGGAAAAACTGAACCGGACATCCCACCGGGACAACACAGAAGCAAGGGACCGAGGAGAACGATCAATGGCAACGAGTCGAGCACGTGCAGGACACGCGCGGCATACGCGAATGGGGTACGCAACTCGCGCCCTGGCCGCCCTGGCCGTCGTCGCGACCGCCACCGGCACCCTGGTCGCCTCTCAGGTCGCCGCTCCCGAGGCTGCCCAGGCCGCCCAGGAGCCTGCCGCCTCCAAGATTGATGTTGGCGAGGTTTCCGTATGGATTAACGGTGGCTACACGAGCGAAACCGAGGGTGGTGCGCACCTGAATGACAGCATCAGGTACGGTGTTGTTACCGGAATGTCGGAGAATCGCCTGCTCACGGGTGATCAGCCCGTTGGCGCGTGGCTGAGTGGTACAACCGCAAAGAATAGGGATGCGTGGGCGTACATTGCTCGAGGTGTGCCGTGGAAGTGGGATAACCAGACCGCCGACTATGGTGACACTGCAGCCAGTAAAGCCTGGATGCAGGAGCACTACGACAAGTGGGCTGCCGACCCCAAGAAGATCTGGGTGAATGGACAGAGCGCTATCGGTTTCAAGCCGAATAAACCTGGTGAGGTCGAGCCGGGTCAGACCTTCCTTCTTGGCGCGATCCGCCATAATAACCTGCCCATCGGACAGCAGCTGCCCCTGGTGGTCTCGGCCAGCCTTACCTTCAGGGCAACATCAACCTGGAATTTGCTGGACTCCCCGCGGGTCAGCAGAGAGAAGCTTTCCCCCTTCGTCAACCACGAGACCTTCAACACCCTGGCCTCGACGATCATTTACCGCAAGGGTGGCGCCTACGTAAAGACGGCCGGTGAGCGGGGTACGGGCACCTGCTCCACGGACTTCGGTATCAACGGCTGGGATGCCACCCAGAGGTTCGGCACCAAGCTTCCCCGTGACTACGTCCTGTCGGGCGACACCTACGGTCGCCCCGGATACACGCCCTCCGGCGCCTTCATCGGTCCCGCCTATGAGCCGGATCCGATCGACCCCTCCGACCGCTCCAAGGGTTACGTCAATAAGCCCGAATCTCGCTCCGGACGCATGTACTGCGTCAAGCACGTGGGCGAGGGCAACGGTGACTACGACCTGTACAGCCAGTACTACAACGGCGGTGCAGAGCAGCCTCACAACCAGCTCGTGAAGGAAGAGGTCACGCCTCGCTTCTGGCCGGACGCCAAGGGTAACGTCAACGAGAACCCCTACGTCTCCGACACCGTCAAGCTGCAGAAGACCGTCTCGGATCGTACCTTCACGAAGAACGGCCGCACCTACCGTCTGCAGCTGCGGGGATTCACCCCTGCGACGAATGCGACAAACTTCCTGACCCCGGACAACTTCAACTCCATCCCGACCGCCGACTGCCCGGCGACCCCGCCGGCTGACGCCAAGCCCACCGATTACTTCGTCACCCAGGAGCTCTCGGTCAACTACGCCTGCCTCTACGGTGTCATCACCGAGGAGAGAAGCGTGCGCATCGCGAAGGCCGTCGAGGACCCGGCGGGTGCCAACCCGACGATCCCCGCCGCCAACTTCGCGGTGACCACCGGCGACACCTGGCGCGACAACACCGACCGCACCCCGGAGACCACCGGAACGGTGACCGTCTCGAAGCCCACGGCTTCCTCCGCCCCCGCCAAGGCCTCGTACATCTCCGCAGCCGACCCGGCCGCGACGCTGACCCCCACCGCCTTCGGTGAGGCCCAGGCGAAGTACGACTCGACGTTCATCCCCTTCGAGGTCGGTAACTCCGACTTCACCATCACGGAGAAGGACATCTCGACCGGCGGCGAGGACAAGTGGAACCTCAAGGACATCAAGTGCGTCAACGGCATCGGTGAAGACGTCGCCGTGACCAAGACTGAGCGCGGCGTCAACTTCAAGAACGTCGGCGGCGCAGCGACCAACGAGGCAGCCCCCATCACCTGTACGTTCGTCAACGAATACCAGGCTCCCAAGCTGCGCGTCCAGAAGTCCATCGAGGCTAACGGCGGCGCCGACGGCGCCACCACCTTCAACGTGGACTACAAGATCGTCGCCACCAACGACGGCTCGCTGGCCGCCAACACCGGCAAGCTCACCGACAAGCCCGACTTCGCGAAGGGCCTGGAGATCAACTCCGCCAAGATCGCCGAGACCCAGGCTGGCCTGGACACCGCGGCCGACGCGACCGCTACCGGCGGCGTCTACACGCTGACCGACGGCGTCGAGCTCGGCGCCGGGGCCACCAAGGAATACTGGATCCGCTTCTCGGTGACCCGCAACCCCGCGGCCGCCGGATACTCGGAAGCCGACCTGGCCTGCTCCGTCAACGGAAACAACGAGTTCGCCCCCGGCAAGGGCCTCTTCAACGAGGTCTTGGCTGAGAACGGCAAGGACAGTGACGGTACGAGCAACAACAAGGCCTGTGGCCCGACCGTCCCCCACGACTTCGTGATCGTGAAGGCCGGCACGCAGAACACCGGCTCCACCTTCGCGGATGCCTCGAACCAGTACATCGGTCCGAACAACGCGGCCATGTACCCCCTGAAGGGCGCCGAGTTCGCGATCTACAAGTCCAACCCCAACACGGATGCGAACGCCACCGTGGTCAAGACCCTGACCCAGGCCACCGCGACCGACGGATACTACTGGAGCGTCAACGACCTCGATCTTGACACAGCCTACTGGCTGGTCGAGACCAAGGCACCCGCGGGACACTCCCTGCTGCCCCAGCCCCTCGAGTTCAAGCTGACCACCGCCCGCGCGGACGGCTCCGGCACGAACGTTGAGCTCGCGTCCGACCTCACGGACCAGTCCAAGTGGGCCACGAGCGCCGTCCAGGCGTTCTCCTCCGAGGCCACCGGCGCCTCCGGCCCCCAGGGCTTCATGGCTGCCGGAACCCGCAAAGCCACCATCGTTGTCAAGGACACCGAGGTTGGTGAGCTGCCCAAGGCAGGCAGCACCGGAATCTTCCCCTACATCGGCGTCGCAGCGGCGCTCATGTCCGGGGCGATGGTGATGACCGTGGTCACCACCAAGAGGCGCAAGGCTAACGCCTGAGCCACCCATGAGGTCCCGTGACCACGGTGACCCACCATCAAGAAAAACTCCCGAAATCACACACACAGGAGAAAGAAAACCCATGAGCACCACGAAGACCCGCCGCAGCCTGAGCCTGCTCGCAGCCTTCGCCGTCGCCGCCGGCGCGCTGGCCCTGCCCGCCGCCACCTCCGCGACGCAGGCTGCCCCCGCCTTCGGCCTCGCTGCGACGACCGAGCGCGCCCCGTCGCTCGTCGACCTCGACGCCACCCGGACCGGCTCCATCACCATCCACAAGCTGGTCAAGGACAACACCAACGGCACCACCGCTGGTAACGGCCTCGAGGACAACACCGCGACCGGCACGCCGCTGGACGGAGCCGAGTTCACCGTCGAGAAGCTGACCAACGTCGACCTCACCACGCAGGCCGGCTGGGAGAAGCTCGCAGGCTACAACGGCAACGTTGACACCGCGAAGAATGACGGCGTTGACGCTGCCATCAGGAAGACCACCGCCGGCGGCGGCCTGGCCACCTTCGACAGCCTCCCCCTCGGCGCCTACGTCGTGACCGAGACGAAGACCCCCGCGGGCTACGTCGGCTCCAAGCCCTTCATCATCACGGTGCCCATGACGCACCCGACCGACCTCAACAAGTGGGTCTACGATGTCCACGCCTACCCGAAGAACTCCAAGGCTGGCGTCGACAAGACGGTCAAGGACGATACCACCCCCGCCATCGGCTCCGCGATCTCCTACACCATCAAGTCCGACGTGCCCGCCGCTGAGGCCCTCGACTACTACGACGTCGTCGACCAGTACGACAAGCGCGTCGAGCTGCCCGAGGCGAACGTCGCCCTGAAGCTCATCAACGGCAAGACCGGCGAGGTCGCCCTCGTCAAGGACACCGACTACAAGCTGATCTCAGCCACCGGCGCCGACGGCAAGACCATGTTCTGGACCGCCGAGTTCACCGCTGCGGGCCGCCAGAAGCTGCTCGACAACCGCAAGGACGACACCACCAAGGTCCAGATGGACCTGTCCGGCACCGTCAAGGACAAGGTTGAGACTGACGGCCTGTTCAAGAACAAGGCCATCCTGCTCCCCAACGCCCCCTCCAACGGCTGGACCCCCGGCTCCGGCACCGTTCCCCCGCCGGACTACCCGAACTCCGAGGTCGTCTCCAAGTTCGGCAAGGTGAAGATCACCAAGGTCTCCTCCGTGGACGCCACCGCCAAGCTGAAGGGCGCCCAGTTCGAGGTCTACCAGTGCACGCCTCAGTCCACCCCGACCGCGAACTTCGAGTCCGTTGACGCCACCCTCGACAAGAAGCTGAGCCCCGCCGGCACGACCACTTTCGAGACCGACACCAACGGTGAGGTCACCATCGACGGCCTGCGCAACAACGACTGGGAGAACAACGAGGCCGTCGCCAACCCCGGCTGGTACTGCCTCGTCGAGACCAAGGCCCCCGAAGGCTTCGAGCTCCAGACCCGCCCGATCGCCTTCCAGATCCTGCAGACCAACTCCACCGCTGACAACGAGTACACCCTCGCGACGACCGTCAAGGACGTCCCGAAGAACGGTGGCTTCAACCTGCCGCTGACCGGTGCTGCCGGCATCGGCGTGCTGATCGGCGCTGGCGCCCTCCTCGTGGGCGGCTCCGGTGCGATCGCGCTGGCCAACAAGCGCCGCAAGGAGCAGGCCGACGCCTGATCCTCGCTAGCTAGCGACACACGGGGGTGTGGACCCGCGGGTCCACACCCCCTCGCGTTGCCCGCACACCGCCCCCAGCGGTACTACCCTGTAACCAGACAAACTTCCATGGCCTCGGCAATGAACGGAGAAAGCGTGAGCACCCAAGCGCCCGACAAACAGAAGAGCCCCCTCAAGCGGCGCCTCCTCGCCATCGCGCCCCCGATCCTGCTCCTCGCCGGCATCCTGGTCCTCCTGTACCCCGTCTTCGCGACCCAGTACAACAACTACCGCCAGGAATCCATCGCCTCCCAATTCAGCGCCGTCGCCGAAGACGCCGGCCCCGACGCCGTCGCCGAAAACCTGCGCCGCGCCGACGAGTACAACGCCAACGCCGCCGAGTCACCGATCCTCGACCCCTGGCTGGACGCGCAGCGCCCCGGCACCGAGGCCTACCAGGAATACCTGAGTCAACTCAACATCAACGACGTCATGGCCACCGTCAAGATCCCCTCCATCGACGTCAACCTCCCCATATACCACGGCACCGAAACCGCGACCCTCGACAAGGGCATCGGCCACCTCTTCGGCACCGCCCTGCCCGTCGGCGGCGAATCCACGCACACCGTCCTGACCGGACACACCGGCCTGGGCACCGCCACCATGTTCGACCAGCTCACCAGCCTCAAGGAAGGCGACGTCTTCTACATCGAAGTCCCCGGCCGCCACCTCAAATACCAAATCAACGACATCCGCGTCGTCCTGCCCAACGAAACCGAGACCCTCAACAAGGTCGAAGGCAAGGACCTGGCCACCCTCATCACCTGCACGCCCTACGGCATCAACACCCACCGCCTCCTCGTTACCGGCGAGCGCGTGCCCATGGACGAAGAGGCCGTTGCCGCCGAAGCCGCGCAGGTCAAGGGCGCCGTCATGAAGCCCTGGATGATCGCCGTCCTCGCCGCCGTTGCCCTCATCATCGTCGTCTCCACCGTCCTGTGGATCGTGTCCCGCAAGCGCAGGAAGGACAAGCCGGAGCAGGTCGAGGCCCCCTCCGAGCTCTCGGGCGCCGAACAGATCACGCAGACCGCGACCATGACCGATGACGAGATCGACGCCGGGCGCACCGCCGCCCTCAGAAAGATGCTCGAGGAACGCGGTCACGAGTAGAAGCCTCGCGCCGAGAGACGTGGGAGCGGCGGTCCTGTCAGTCGGGCCCCGACGGACACGACCAGTGATCACGGACCTCCCACCCGGCCCCTTCCACCACCGCCCCTCGGGGCGACGAAAACGCGCGCGCGTCGCCGCGCCGCTTGACAGGCACGAGGCCGGGGCTCGGCCCCGTGGTTCCTCAACAATGTCGCACGTAATTCCCCTGTGCGTATTTCAGACTTTGAAATTGCATCGTTGGAATTGCAACGTTTGTGGGCTATGTCCAAAAATGACCGTGTTAAATTACGTGCGACTTTAGGGGGACCCAGGAGTGGACGGGCCCGACAAACACGCCACGGCCTCGTCCATGCACCCCACGGGCGAGGCGAGCGCGACCCGAGTCGGCCTCGTCGCCTACCATGGACCCATGAACCTCAGCTTCCCCCAGCGCACCCGCGTCGACGCCATCATCCAAGCCGCCATGGACATGGAGGCCGCGCCCCTCCTGCACGCGCTCGCCCCCATCGGCGACGACGAAACCCCGCAGGCCGTGCTGGCCGGCACCCACAAGACGCAGCGCTTCGCGCTCGGCATCCTCGACGGCAAGACCGTCCTCGTCATCACCTCCGGCATCGGCCTGGCCAACGCGGCCTCCGCCACCGCGCGCGCCCTCACCCTTGTCGACGCGCCCATCGTCATCGCCGCCGGCACCACCGGCGGGCTCGCCCGCGACATCAACGTCGGCGACATCGCCGTCGGCACCACCGCCATCTACGGGCAAGCCGACGCCACCGCCTTCGGCTACGCCATGGGCCAGGTCCCCCAAATGCCCGTCGACTACACCTCCTCCGACGCCGCCGTCGCACGACTGGCCGAACTGCCCGCGCTGACCGCTCACACCGTGCGCGAAGGCCGCATCGTCTCCTCCGACTCCTTCTGTACCGAACAAGTCGCCGACCCCATGCGGACGCGCTTCCCCGACGCCATCGGCGCCGACATGGAAACCTGCGCCATGGCCCAAGTCTGCTGGTCCTCCAGCGTCGACTGGATCTCCCTGCGCGCCGTCTCCGACCTGTGCGGGCCCAGCGCCGACCAGGCCTTCCATATGGACGGACAGCGCGCCGCCGGACACAGCGCCGAAGCCGTTCGCGCGTACCTGAGCCTGCTGTAAAGAGGGCTTGCGGGCGCCCCACCGCCGCAAGGAAACGGGGACGGGGGCCACGCCCAGGCCTCGTCCCACCACCCGACCCAGAAGGAAACCAACCATGACCCAGCCCCGCCCCGCCCGCGTCCTCATGGTGTGCACCGGCAACATCTGCCGCTCGACGATGGCGCACGCGGTCCTCGAGCAGGCCGCCGCGCGCGCCGGCGTGGACGTCGTCGTCGACAGCGCCGGTGTCTCCGACGAAGAACAAGGCAACCCCATCGACCGTCGCGCCGCCCGAGTCCTGCGCGACGCCGGATACACCGTGCCCGACCACCGCGCGCGCCAGATCCGAGCCAGCGAGCTGGGGGAGTGGGACCTGATCCTGGCCATGACCTCGCGGCACCTGAGCGTGCTGCAGCGCCTCGCCGATCGTGCGGGGGTTGAGTACGGGGGCGCGCCGAGCGCAGGCGGGGGACCTGCGGGTGGAGCAGGCTCGTTGTCTGGCCGAGCTCCGGTGAGCGACGAGGGCGCGGGGCCACGCATCTGCCTGTACCGTGACCTGGACCCCGCGGGGTGCGGCGACGTGCCCGACCCGTGGTACGGCGGCCACCAGGACTTCCTGGACACCCTGGAGGTCATCGAGCGAGTCACGCCGGTCATCCTCGACCTGGCCCGCTGAGCGCGCTTCCCCCCAATGTCGCACGTAATTCTAAAACGGTAAGTTTTGGAGTCCTCTGAAAACCGCGGAATTTCAACGATGTGGATTCAAAAGTTGAAATAGTGGTGGGGGAATTACGTGCGACATTTTTGGGTAAGCGTGGTGTGTGGGCGTTAAGATGCCCGTCCGAGGCCGTGGTTCGGCAGGTAGAGCCCGCCCAGGATCTGCAGGAAATCGATGTTCTTGGCGGCCGCGCGAGCTCCCTCGGCGTCCTCGTACGACACGAGGCCTCGGATCGCCTTCACCGATTCGGGCACCTCCCTCTCGAAATCGCCGTTCATGACATCGTCGTAGGTGAAACGCAGGACCACGTACCCGCGACGCAGGAGCTCGCGGTCTCGCTTCAGGTCCTTCTCACGCTGTTCTTTCGAGGAATGGAAAGCCCAGCCGTCCACCTCGATGACGATGAAGCCGAGGATGATCATGTCGACCTCGCCGACCCCCTCGATCCATACGCCCACCTGCGGGTTCAGTCCCATGTCGATCAGGATCAGGCGCGCAACCGTCTCCAGGATCGACCGCGCGCGGTCAGTCGACAGGGTGGCCTCGCGCAGGTGGGGGACTCTGCTGCCGGACGTTGGCAACGTCAGGGTTGAGATGTCGTACAAGCCTTGGTTTCGTGCGGCGTCGAGCATTGGTAGGGATACCTTGAGAGGCATACAGACGAGCACTCGCTCCAAGACTGTGCCGATGCTGGCTACGTGCGTGCGTTCCTCTTCGGCGCTCAGGATGGGTTCCCTGTGAATGAGCACGTCGTCAAAGCGTCGTAGTTTCGAGGGGTGCATTCCTCGGTTATATGCAACCGACAGGTGGGTCTTGTGCGGGCGGTCCTCCATGAGAATCGGAAGCCCGTACATTTGCGCGGCGCTCACGCAGGAGATGCACGCGTTGTAGACGAAGGCGCGTACCTGATCGAGAGTGAAGCTGTTCTTGTCATAGATCCAGCCCCGGTAGTGTCCGATGGATTGTGGCAGCATCGCCGGTGTGAGCTCTGCGTGGTGCAGGCTCGTGATTCGTGTGATTCCATGTCGCTTACGAAGCTCTTCGTTGAGGTCCATGGGCTTATTGTGCACCTTTATGGCGGTTCGTGTGTGTAGTTTGAAAAATCTGTGGATAACTCAGAAAGTCGCACGTAATTCTAAAATGGTAAGTTTTGGAGTCCTCTGAAAACCGCGGAATTTCAATGATGTGAATTCAAAAGTTGAAATAGTGGTGGGGGAATTACGTGCGACATTTTTTTGGGTAAGCGGGGGTCGGGGGTCGGGGTGAAGGGGGTGACGAGGCCTGGGTCTGGAAACGACTCCATGGCGGAGCCGAGTGCGGGGCTGGTGAAGCCGTCGACAAACGCGTCTCGCCAATGGGATGAGGTTGTTTGTTGCTCGCGTCACGGATTAAGGTGGGATCGTTGACTTCTCGGTCAGCAGCTGCACGGCCTGCGGGTAGCGAGGATCCTGGTGGGACCTCGTCGAGCGTGTCATGCCGGGCGCTCACGCACGAGTATTGGTCGCGCACGACGACGCCGCTGAGCGGCCATGCGCCACAGGCGATTGTGCGCGCATACACGACACGAACTAAGGATGCATATGAACGCACTGAAAAGAGTTGCACGTGGCGAGCGGACGACAATGATCGTCATTGCGCTTGTCGCAGCCGTTGCCCTCGTCCTGGGCGTCGGTGGCTTCTTCATGGCACGTACGTTCCTGACTAACGCGGACTCGGGAACCACGGCCTCGAAGGCGAGCTCCAATTCCAATGGAGGAATGAGTGGTGACTCCTCGTCCTCGCCCAGCGAGACTTCACAGGCGCCCAACACCGCGCCGCAGTCCGAGGCGGCTGCTCCCACCCCGGAGGCCACGGCCTCGAGCATGCCCCCGTGTGAGGACGGCACCTCTGCGCCCGACGGAACCTGCCTGCACCCAGCATCGGTTCAGTGGCTCGACGACCTCCTGCCCGACCCGTCCACCGTTGATCGCAAGGATGCCGACGCGGTGTGCTCCGCCTACGTCATCACCAATCAAACGTGGGACGCGTCGCGCGACGTCACGGACGCGTTCGCGTCCATCCGCGCGAGCGTCTACGAAACGCCCGAGCTGCAGCGTAAACACACGCCGACCCCTGAGCTGGAGAGAGGGCAGGGTGAGTTCCTGCCGCTGGTGCCGAACCACTCCCACACGACTGTCACGATTGAGAACATCGGCGTCGAAGGCAGGGAATCACCCCGCCGCGAAGGCAATAAGTGGGTGAGGCTCGTCAGCTTCACGCGCTCCTACGCGGACGACTCGCACGAGCCGGTCCGCGAGCTCGTGTTCCTGACCCTTATCGAGCAGGAGGACGGCACCTGGGCTGTCGGTAACGCCGAGTGGCACTGATTGGCGCGAGGTCGCGTGGGACGTGGATCTGTGCGGCTGATATCCCGTGTGTCCGCCATGCTCGGCGGCCCTCGAAAGTCGCACGTAATTCTAAAATGGTAAGTTTTGGTGTCCTCTGAAAACCGTGGAATTTCAACGATGTGAATTCAAAAGTTGAAATAGTGGTGGGGGAATTACGTGCGACATTTTTGGGTAACTGGGCTTTGAGGGTGTGGAGAAAAGCCGCGGCCGGGGGACGAGGCCTGGGCTGGGGAGCGAGGGATCGGCGAACGAGGCCTGGGCTGGGGAGTGAGGGATCGGCGAACGAGGCCTGGGCTGGGGAGCGAGGGGTCGGCGAACGAGGCCTGGGCTGGGGAGCGAGGGGCGGCGAACGAGGCCTGGGGGTGGCAGGGTACGGTCGGCGCGAGAGGCGCGACAGCGTGCTCAGCTCGCCTGCTCGGCAGGACGGTACGGGTACATGCGACGGGCGGCTACCCGAGAGGGTAGCCGCCCGCTGTCACTAAGTTGCTCACCGCAGTGAGCCGGTCGCTCAGTCCGGGAGAGCTGCCCCGGCCTCGGCGAGGAGAGTGCGGATCTGCTCCTCGACGCCCTTGGTGCCGCGGCCGACCTCGCGGAGCTGGCCGTCCGCGCCCGCGATGTAGTGCGTGGGCCAGGCGGTGGCGCCGTAGGCCTGGAAGGCCTCGAGCTCGGGGTCCAGCGCCACCGGGTAGGTGATGCCCAGCTTCGTGATCGCGCCGCTGACCACGGCGGCGTCGCGGTCGTGGGGCTGCTGGGGCGAGTGCACGCCGACCACGACCAGGCCGTAGTCCTTGTACTTCTCGTAGATGCGCTCAAGCTCGGGGATTTCACGCTGGCAGTTCGTGCACGAGCTCGACCAGAAGTCCACGAGCGTCACCGTGCCGGAGGGCTGGCCGAGGGCGTTCATCCACTCGGAGGCGTTGATGGTCGGCAGGGCGCCGCAGTCCTTGGTGGAGCCGGAGTCGCGCGCGCACTGGGCGAAGTCGCCGCGGGCCTCGACCTCGGTCTCGGGGTCGCAGGCGCCGGTTTCGCACGCCTCGCCCTCGCCCGCCTGGAGGGACGCCGTGTAGTCGGGGATCATGCGCTGGAGGGTGGCCGGCGCGTCGGTCGCGATGCCGAGCGCGAGGGCGATCATGGCGACGCCGGCGGCGATGCGCAGCGGGCGCTGGCGGGCCTTGAGGAAGCTCGCGGCCACGCCCGATCCCGCCAGAGCCACGGCCAGCAGCGGAATCGACAGGCCCACCGCGAAGGAAATCGCCAGGCCCACAATGTGCCAGGTGAACTGGCCCGTGTTCGAAGCGACGATCACCGAGGCCAGGACCGGCCCCGCGCAGGGCACGAACGCCGCGCCCAGCACCAGGCCCAGGCCGAAGCCCGCACTGTCTCCCGTCGTGCGGGGTGCCAGGCGTGCGAACGGGCGCTCCAGGACCTCCATAACCTTCGGAACAATCATGCCGATGCCCACGGCCACAAGCAGCACAATGCCCGCCCAGCGGATCGCGGTCTGCGGCAGGTGCAGCAGGCTCAGCAGCGCCGACCCTGCAACCGTGATCAGCATGAACGAGGTGATCAGGCCGGCGACGATCAGCAGCGGACGTCGAGCGACACTTGGGGAGTCTTCGTCGGCCTTGCGCGCGGCGACCTTGGGGGAGCCGCTGCCCTTGCTGACGTTCACGCCCGGCGCGACGCGGAAGAGCCCGGGATCGACGCTGTTGCTCGCATTCTCAGGGGACGAGGCCGTGGCGGCCTTTGCGGAATCGCGTCCCCCGGCGGCGCCGAGGAAGAGGACGGGGAGGACGGGAAGAATGCACGGAGAAATGCCCGTGACGAGACCGCCAAGAAGACCAAGCAAAAGGAACATAGGTTCACCTTACTTGTAAAGGGTGGAAATGCGCGCGACGTGGCGCCTGGAGGTGTGAAAACCCTGGGCTTGGGTTGGTGTTAATTACCCGATATCCAAAAGTCGCACGTAATTCCTTCCCGAGAATTTCAAACTTTGAAATCGGATCGTTGAAATCATGCGCTTTTCGGCCGTACTCTAAAACTGACCCGGGGGAAATTACGTGCGACATTTTTGGGTAACCGTGTGTGGTGGCGTAGGAGTGCAGGCGTGGCGGCGTAGGAGTGCGGGCGTGGCGGCGCGGGGGTGCGGGGAGCGCAGGCGCGTGGGCGCGGGGGTGCAGGCGCGGGGGCGTGCGCTAGAGGGAGAGAACGAGGTCCGCGCGGGCCTTCGTGCGCTCCACAAGCGCCATGTTCGCCGCGTCCACCGTGCGCACCCAGTGCGCTGCATCCGCGCGATCACGCCCAAAACTCATGTGCCGCTCAATCAGGCGAGAGGCCAGCTCGTCAAAAGGAGTGTCGATATAAACGAGCAGGTCAATGAGGCCTCGCACGTCAGCCCAGCCGGGAAGCTCCAGGCCCAGGTAGTTGCCCTCGGTGATGACGACGCCCTCGACCTCGATAGGCAGAGACGCGGCAACCGGCTCGTGCAGGTCGCGCCGATAATCGGGAGCCAACACCACGCCGTTCGCGCGGCGCACCCGCCCCAGGAGAGCCACGTATCCGCCTACGTCAAAGGTGTCGGGCGCACCCTTATGGTCCGCCAGTTCGCGCGCCGCCAGCAGCGCGTTCGACATGTGGAAGCCATCCATGGGCGCGAGCCCTGCGACCGGGATGCCCGCCTGCGGGAGGGCGCGAGCCAGCTCGGCCGCAATCGTCGTCTTGCCCGTCCCCGGCGGGCCGGTCAGCCCCAACACGCGCACGGGGTCACCGAGGCGTGCGCGGCGCACCACGGCCTCGACAATGCGAGCGGTCATCGACGAGGCCTGCGCGCCCTCCCGGGGTCCGCCCTCCTGCTGCGATTCCACTGTGCCTGCCATGGCCTCGTTGCCCATCTGCGCCTGCCTCAGGGCTTGATGACGGGAAGCGTCGACCAGGGGAAGTTAATCCACTTATCGGTGTGGGACCACACGTAGTCGGGGTCGATGATGGAGACCGGCTTCTTGTAGATCACCGCGCTGCGCGCCTCGACGCGCACGGCGGCGGAGCCGTCGAGAGTGAGGCCGTGCTCGTCGATGAGGTCCATGACCATCTTGAGGGTCTTGCCGGAGTCGGCGACGTCGTCGACGACGAGGACGCGCTTGCCGTCCATTGCGGAGACGTCCATGAGCGGGGGAAGCAGCATGGGCTCGTCGAGGGTTTCGCCGATGCCGGAGTAGAACTCGACGTTCATCGTGCCGATCGCCTTGACGTCCATCGCGTAGGCAATCGCGCCCGCGGGAATGAGGCCGCCGCGCGCAATCGCGACAATCAGGTCCGGGATCCACCCGGAGTCAATGATCTGCTGGGTGAGCTCGCGAGATGCGTCGCCGAAGCCCTGCCATGTGAGGACTTCGCGGTCGGGAGCGGTGCTGGCGTCGGGGCTGGCGATGGTACCCATGGCTTCCTTCTCTCGGGGGGTGTTGGGATCAAGGGTATCCCCGGGGGGTGTGTGTCTGCTTGCCTTTGGCTGTGTTCGGCCCTGTGACGTGGGCAGATGCACGCCGCGGGCAGCGTTCCGGCCCCGGGAGGCCCGGCTGGCCCGGAGGCTGGGCCTGAGGCTGGCCCCGAGGCTGGACCCGAGGCTGGGCCCGAGGCTGGGCCCGAGGCTGGCCCTGGGAGGCCCCTCCCCAAAAGTCGCACGTAATTTCCGTCGAGTCAGTTTTTAAGCTGTCCACAAACGTTGAAATACCAACAGTGTGATTTCAAAGTTTGAAAGAGTGGGAGGGGAATTACGTGCGACATTTTTGGGTAACCGGGTGTGTGAGGCCTGGGCGGGGAAGGGGTCTGTGCGTGGTTGGTGGGTCCCTCCCCAAAAGTCGCACGTAATTTCCGTCGAGTCAGTTTTTAAGCTGTCCAGAAACGTTGAAATACCGCCAGTGTGATTTCAAAGTTTGAAAGAGTGAGGGGGGAATTACGTGCGACATTTTTGGGTAACCGGGTGTGTGAGGCCGGGGCGAGGAAGGGGTCTGTGCGTGGTTGGTGGGTCCCTCCCCAAAAGTCGCACGTAATTTCCGTCGAGTCAGTTTTTAAGCTGTCCAGAAACGTTGAAATACCGCCAGTGTGATTTCAAAGTTTGAAAGAGTGAGGGGGGAATTACGTGCGACATTTTTGGGTAACCGGGTGTGTGAGGCCGGGGCGAGGAAGGGGTTCGTGCGTGGTTGGTGGGTCCCTCTCAAAAGTCGCACGTAATTTCCGTCGAGTCAGTTTTTAACCTGTCCACAAACGTTGCAATTCCAATGGCCCGATTTCAAAGTTTGAAAGAGTGAGGGGGGAATTACGTGCGACATTTTTGGGTAACCGGGTGTGAAGCCGGATGCGGCGTGGGGTTCCAGGGCGGCGTGGGCGGCGGTCAGCGGCGAGAGCGGCGGATCGAGGCGAGCTCGCGCTCGTAGGCGCGCCCGGGCGAGGCCGCCTTCCCGTGATGCTCCCACGCGAGGATGAGCGCGGGGTCGAAGGAGCGCGAGCACATCCCGCACGAGGAGACGCGGCGCGGCGCCCGGTAGAGGCGACGCTTGGCCCCGCAGCGCGGGCACGTGCCCACCCAGGGCGCGTCTGGGGCGGGCAGGGACGAGGGCAGGCGCGCGGAGTCGGGCGCGCCGAGGGCTCTGGCTGTCCGCTTCCACGCGGCGTCGTGCCCGTGCGCGGGGCCGACGATAGCGTGGGCGATCTCGTGCAGGATGACGCCGCGGATCGTGGCCTCGTCGTACAGGTCGGTGAGCGGCCCGGACAGGCTGATCGTGCGCGTCGCATGCGTGCATGCCCCGGCCCGCCGCTTGGCGTGGTCGAAGCGGAAACGCCAGTCGGCCAACCCCGCCGCGTCCATGAGTGAGCGCGCGAGGGTGCGCGCCTCCTCCCGCTTCACTGCGCCCGCGCGAGCACGCCGAGGAGGCGCTTCATGGAGACCTTGTTGGGTGTTCCCAGGGTCTGGGCGAACATGGAGACGCGCAGCTCCTCGGCCATCCACCGCGCCTGCGTGAGCGCGGCGGCGGCGCGGGCGTCGTAGGGCCGACGCTCCAGGGCCTCGCGCGTGGCGGCGATCTCGGCCTCGGCCTCGTGGATGCGGTCCATGTCCTCCAGGTCCCGCCCCAGCGCCCCCGGCGAGGAGGCGGCGCGCTCGATGCGCACGGCCCCCGCGCGCAGGTAGCGCCCCAGGTGCGGCAGCGCCGAGGCCGGGGTGGCCGACACGAAGCCCTCGTACAGGAGGGTGCGCCCGTGGCGGGCGACGTCGCGCGTCGTCTCCTTGAGCGAGGCCTGCGGGTGGGAGCGCACCGCGGCGTCGGCCTCGGCGCTAGCCTCCAGGGCCCGCACGACGTGGGAGAGAATCTGGTAGACGCGGTCCTCGTGCGCGTCGCGCGCGGCCGCGACGAGGGTTTCGAAGGCCTCGGGGTCGCGCACGTTTGCGGGGGTGCTCAGCTCGTCGACGAGGGACAGGGCCGAGGCCAGCTGCGCGTCCGCGACCAAGGCCGCCGTGTCCGCGTAGGGGGAGGCCGCCAGCATGAGGGCCTCGCGGCCCGTCCAGCGCGTGGTCACGCGGTTCGTCGCCAGGGCGACGCGGGTGAGCAGCAGGCGGGCGAGGCCGGCGCGATGTTCGCGGTCCGCCTCGGCGGCGCTCGCCATGACGCGCACGCCCGCCGCGGGGGCCGCGGCGCTGCCCTGGGGGACCAGCGCGGGGAAGGCCCGCAGCGTCATCGCGCCCGAGGTCTGGGTGATCGAGCGCGGCAGCGTCGGCATCTGCGTGATGCCGTCGGCGTGGAAGGTGGGGTCCGGTGCGGGGGACGAGGCCTGGGCCGCGTCGTGGGATCCGGTGCCCATCGTGGTCGCGCCGTGAGCCGGAGTGGAGGGACTCTCCCCACCGGACGATCCCGTGGAGGTGTCGGTGGGGGAGGGTGCTCCACTCGCGGTGTTGTTCGCGCCGGTGGCTGCCTGCCCTGAGGTGCCGCGCCCGCGCTTGTTCCTGCGGGCCTGCTTCTCGCTGGCCTCCTCGAGGGCCGCGCGCACGGCCGTGCGCACCGCCTTGTTGGCGGCGCTGGCGAGGGAGCGTTGCAGGTAGGCCAGGTCCTTGCCCGAGCCCAGCTCCTTGCCCGATGCGTCGGTGACGACGAAGGTCATGCGCAGGTGGTCAGGCAGGTGGGCGCGCGCGTGCGCCAGGTCGGAGTCGGACAGGTCTACGCCGCGCAGGACTCGCACTGCGTGGGCGAGGGCGTCCAGGACGGGGCCGTCGGTGAGCGTGCGGCGCGTGGGGGCAGCAGTGCCGGAGGCGTTGGCCGACGTGGCCGCGCCCGATGCGACGGCTCCCGCGTGACTCCCAGGGCCGACGATCGCGCCGGTCGTGGGATTCGTGCCCGGCTGCGCCGCTGTGCCCGTCGCGCCCGCGCCGGTCGCCTCGCCCGCGCTCGCTCCCGCGTGACTCCCAGTGCCAATGATCGCGCCGGTCGTGGGATTCGTGCCCGGCTGCGCCGCTGTGCCCGTCGCGCCCGCGCTCGCTCCCGCCGAGGCCTGCTGTGCGGTGGCCTTCTGCGCGCCCTTCTTGGAGGCCTTTGCGGGAGAATTGCGCGTCGAGAGACGGCCCGAGGTCGCGCCCCACGCGGCCAGGCGTCCCATCGCGGCATCCAGGCTCAGGGGGTCAGGCTCGTCGGACTGGGCGGTCTTCTTCCCGCCGCCCTTCGCAGAACCCGCACCGTCGGCCCTCGCACCGCCGGACCCCGCAGCGTCGGACCCCGCAGCGTCGGAACCCACCGACGCCACCACGGCCTCGGCCGGCTCGTCGCCAGCCTGCTCGATCCAGCGAGCCACCGACGCGGCCACGTCCGGCGCGGGGGCCAGGAGGCGGCGCACGCCCTTGGGCAGGGCACGGATCGCCTCGGTCAGCAGGTCCTCGCGCATGCCGGGCACCAGCCAGTCCGTGCCCGCATCGCTCACGCGTTCGAGCACCTCGATCGGGATGCGCATCGACACGCCGTCGCGCGGGCTGCCCGGCGCGAACTCGTAGCTGAGCGCCAGCGACAGTTCGCCGCACTGCCAGCGATCTGGGAAGCCCTCGCCCGCGGTCGCCTCGCGCGGCATCAGCAGGGACGCCGGGTAAATCAGCAGGTCCGGGTGAGAGCGGCGCTCGTCCTTCCACCAGCGGTTGAACGCCGCCGCGCTGGTCACGTGCTCGGGGATCAGGTCGTCGAAGAAATGGAAGCGCGCCTGCTCGTCCGCGACGAGGCCGTGGGTGCGGCTACGGCGCTCAACCTCGCGCGCTTGCTCCACCAGGGCCTCGTTTCGGCGCTGGAAACCGTGCCTCTCCCTCCACTGGCCATCCACCAGGGCGTTGCGAATGAACATCTCGCGGGCCAGCTCGCGGGCCGTCGTCCCCTCGCGCGTGGCCGCCAGCTCCTCGAAATGACGCGGCTCAAATGACCCTGACGACAGCGGATCCTTCGATGCCGACACCAACCCGGCCGCCAGCGCCTCCAGCGACCCCGCGCGCGGAGCGTGAGAGCGCGAGGCAGCCACGGCCTCGTCGATGACGAGATCACCCAAGCGCCCCAGCAGCACCTCGCGGTCCGCCGCCAGCGTCAGCCCATAGAGGGTCACGCGCTCGCGGACCATCGCCGCGCCTTGCCGACCGACCAGAACGGCTCCGAATACGAGCGCTTGAGCAGGCCGCGCGCCGCCGGCTTCCACCCACTCCGGGCGGATGCGGGCCACCGTGCGCGCGAACAGGCGCGAGGTCTCCACGAGCTCCGCCGTCATCACCCAGGCGGGGTGCCCGCTCACGCCCGAGCCCGGCCAGATCGTGAAGTGCGTGCCGCGCGCGCCCTCGTAGTCGCGCTTCGTCTCGTCCCACGACCCCAGGTAGGACAGCAGGCCGACCAGCAGCGAGCGGTGCACCTGGTCCGCGTCCACGGAAGCCGGACCCTGCCCGTAGGCCAGGACTGCGCGCACGGCCGCGTCCTGCGCGCCGCCGAACTGGGCGGCCTCCACGACGTCGCCCGTCGACGGCTCGCCCACCGGCCCCACGGCGATCCCCAGCGCCCGGGCCATCTGGCGCAGCTGGCCGACCACGTCGCGCCATTCGCGCCACCGCAGGTAGTGGAAGAACTCCGCGCGGCACATGCGCCGGAACGCCGAGCCCGACAGGTCGCGCGCCTGCACCGCCAGGTAGCGCCACAGGTTCAGGTAGGTGATGAAGTCCGAATGGGGGTCGGCCAGGCGCGCGTGCGAGGCGTCCGCCGTGCCCTGATGCTCGGCCGGGCGCTCGCGCACGTCCTGGATCGACAGCGCCGCCACGATGACGAGCACCTCCGAGGCGCAGCCCAGGCGCTCGGCCTCTAGCAGCATGCGCCCCAGGCGCGGGTCGATCGGCAGGCGCGCCAGGTCCCGGCCGATGCCGGTGAGCCTGTACTGGGACGAGGCCGGGGCCGCGTCCGGCTGCTCAGCGTCCCGGGCGGTGGGCGCGGTGCCCGAGGCGTCCTGATCCGCGCGGGTATCCCGCGCGTTGCCTGCGTCGTGTGTGCCGCGTTCGTCGCGTGTGCGGGAACGGTCGCCACGGCCTCGGCGCTCCTGCGGCTCGCCGGACGCGAGCGCGCCGATCTCCACGAGGAGGGCCACGCCGTCGCGCACCGCCCGGCGATCCGGGGCGTCCAGGAACGGGAAGTCCTCGACCGCGCCCAGGCCGAGCGACGCCATCTGCAAGATGACGCTGGCGAGCGACGTGCGCAGGATTTCCGGCTCCGTGAAACGCGGGCGCGAGAGGTAGTCGGCCTGGGAGAACAGGCGGATTGCCACACCCTCCGCGACTCGGCCGCATCGGCCCGCGCGCTGGTTCGCGCTGGCCTGGCTGACCGGCTCGATCGGCAGGCGCTGCACCTTCGTCTTGTTGGAATAGCGGGAAATACGCGCCAAACCCGGGTCGATGACGTAGCGGATGCCCGGCACCGTCAGCGACGTCTCCGCGACGTTCGTGGCCAGGACCACGCGGTGCAGGCGATGCGGCTCGAACACGCGATGCTGCTCGGCTGCCGTCAGCCGTGCGTACAGGGGCAGGATCTCGATGTCCCCCGGGCGTGCGCCCTTGTCGTCTCCCGCGCGCCGGCCTCGTCCCTTCAGGTGATCGAGGAGGGCAGCCTCCGTGTCGCGGATGTCGTGCTCGCCGGGCAGGAAGACCAGGATGTCGCCGTCGCCCTCCGCGCTCAGCTCGTCCACCGCGTGGCAGATCGCGGTCTCCACGTCGATGTCCTCGCCCATGCCGTAGCCCAGCGTCGCCAGCTCGTCGTCGGGGTCCTCCAGGACCAGCTGCATGGGGCCGGACTCGGTGACGTCAGTGGTCTCGATGACCTCGTCCGCCTGCTGCGCCGAGGCCTCGGACGTGTACGACGAGGGCGTCGTCGGGCCGAGGGGACGGTAGCGGATCTCCACCGGGTACGTGCGGCCCGACACCTCGATGACCGGCGCCGGCTCGATCAGGCGACCCGAGCCGGGAGCGCCCTCCCACGTGCCAAAATGACGCGCGAAACGATCCGAATCGATCGTCGCCGACGTGATGATGACCTTCAGGTCCGGGCGTGCAGGCAGCAGGCGCGCGACGTAGCCCAGGATGAAGTCGATGTTGAGGCTGCGCTCGTGGGCCTCGTCGATGATGAGCGTGTCGTAGCGGCGCAGCATCGGGTCCGACTGGATCTCCGCCAGCAGGATGCCGTCCGTCATGAGCTTAACGAGGGTCGTGGGGCCGACCTCGTCCGTGAAACGCACCTGGTAGCCGACCACCTGGCCGCGCTCGCGGCCCACGGTCTGGCCCAGCTCGTGGGCGATGCGGTCCGCGACCGAGCGCGCCGCGAGCCTGCGCGGCTGGGTGTGCCCGATCATGCCGGCCACGCCGCGGCCCAGCTGCATGCAGATTTTCGGCAGCTGCGTCGTCTTACCCGAGCCCGTCTCGCCCGACACGATGACCACCTGGTGGTCGCGGATGGCGCGCGCGATCTCGTCGCGGCGGGCGCTCACCGGCAGGTCGGGGAATTCGATGACCGGGATCGCGGCTGCGCGCTCGGCTAGCTGCTCCGGTGTGAAGGGCTTGAAGGGGCGCGCGTGCTCGCGCTGGGGGCGGCGATTGCTTCGGTTCGCGCGGTCGACGTGGTTGCTGTCGTTGCTGCGCGCGTGCTCGCGCTGCGGGCGGCCCGTCCGGCGAGTGGGGCGGGGGCCGTGCTGATCGTCGGAACCGCGACCCGTGTTGCGCGCGCGTTGGCGGCGTGCGTTGGGGTCGGACGAAGGCGTGGGGCGAGAGTCAGGCATGATGCCGCCAGTCTAGTCGCTGGCCAGAGGCGGTGGCTGAGTGGCGCGTGGGATGCGGCGGAAGGGGCTCAGACACCAAAAGTCGCACGTAATTCCCTTTGGTCAGTTTTTGGGTGCGGCTTAAATCCGCATGATTTCAACGGTCCGATTTTAAAGTTTGAAAGAGGGGTGGGGGAATTACGTGCGACATTGTTGGGTATCTGTTGGGTGTAGGTTGACGAGGTGTGGGTGCAGCGGGCGGTGAAGCGACGACGCGGGGGTGGGCCGCAGGGGCGCGGCGGGGGTGGCGGGGTGCGGCGGGGCTTACAGGTCCTCGTCGAAACGCGTCAGCGGCTCTTCCAGGCGCAGGTCCACGAGGGCGCGGGCAAGCGCGTCGATCTCCTCGCCCTGATACAGGGTGGACCTCCACGAGGCCGGGATGGCCTCGATCCCGTAGAAAGCGCCGCCCAGCTGGCCGTAGATCGCGCAGTTCGTGTCCGCGTCCCCGCCAAGGTTTGCGATCGCCAGGGTCGCATCCTTGAAGGACGGGAAATCCAGGAGGCCGTGAACAGCGAGGCGCAGGCCGTTGACGATGTAGCCGCTGGTCTCTGACTCCCACGAGGCGCGCTCGGCCGGGTCGTCGCTGATGACGCGGGCGGCCATCTCGTCGAAGGCGGGACCCGTTGATGCCCAGCCGACGTTCATGATGTGCTCCGGCGCCCACCCGAGGAGTGCGCCCACGAGGAGGGCGGCGAAGACCTCGGTGGCGGCCTCGGCCTCGACCGAATAATGCGTCTCGCGCGCACTCAGGCCAGCGGTCACAACGATCTCGCGGATCTCGCGCTCCTCGAAGCCGGCGATGACGACGGGCGCCAGGCGCATGATCGCGCCGTTGCCTGCGCTGGTGGAGCGGGGCGCGCCCTCGGGGATGCGCGGGTTCTCGTGGAAGTCCCACAGGGAGCGCATCACCTGGTTGCCGATGTCGAAGCAGGTTCCAGTCGAGGAGCGGTACCCGTCCTTGCGCCAGCGGTCGTAGCGCTCCATGACGTCGTAGGAGTCGTAGCGGTTCAATGCCAGCAGAGAATCCGCCAGGCACAGTGCCATCGACGTGTCGTCCGTCCACTGGCCTGGTTCGAGGTCGAAGACGCCTCCGCCGACCATGTCCGAGATCGGCTCAAAGGAGCCCGCGGGCTGAAACTCGTTCGTGGTGCCCAGAGCGTCGCCGACCGCGAGGCCCACCAGTGCGCCGCGCGCGCGAGAAAGAAAATCTACCATCCCCACAGTGTGCCACAGGCCGTACGCACCTGGGTCCATGCCTGCGTTGCCCGCCTCGCAAACGGCACCGATGAACACAGCGAAGATCGTAGCCTACCTGTAAAATTATGGGTACTCCTATTCCTCTAAAGAAAGAAGCAAACAATGGTGTCTGTGACAAAAGATGAGGTATCCCCCGATGTTCTTCGACAGGTTGCCGACGAACTTGGGCACTATGTCTACGCGCTCGTCGACCCTCGCAACGGAATTCCCTTCTACATTGGGAAAGGAACGGGGGAGCGCTTCGCGGCTCACGGCCGAGAAGCCCTGTGGACCTATGACGGCGGAGACCTTGAGACTGAGGTGGACGAGCAGGCCTTTTCAGACAAAGTGCGTAAAATCCGCGAACTTGACGGCGACATTGACATTTGGATTATTCGTCATGGGCTGAACAAGGCTGAATATACGCAGGTGGAAGCCGCGTGTATCGACCTCCTGACGTCTTTCCCGGTCGTGCCGCTAGAAGAGGAAGAGTCGCGCGTTCCTGATGCAGCTCGACTCCAGCTGACAAATCGCCGCAAGGAAGCCTCTCGTGGACATGGGATCGTGCGTCTCGAGAGATTGATCGAGGAGAAGGCAGCTCCTGTGCTCGAATACGATGAGCCGCTGCTCATTTTTCCGCTAGGGGACTGGGTGGACGATGAGTCTGATATTCCAGGAGGAGGAACCCGTCAGGGATACGGCTACAAACGGGAGTGGCTCGAGTCCTCCGTGCGAAAACAGCACTACCAAGAAATCGGTGAGTCTACTTGCTCGTGGTGGAAATTAAGCGAGGATACGATCCAGCAGAAAGGAATTGAGTACGTCGCCGCCGCCTATCGAGGCGTCACGCGTGCCCTCTTCCGTATCAAGCCAGATACATGGGAAGAAGTGTTCTATTCAGATGACGATGGTCGTCGTGTGCGTCGTATCGGATGGCAATTTGACATCGTCGATTCCGGCGACATCTTCGATCAAGTCGTCGGTGAATACGGGCACAGGGTTGAGCCCAGGCCGACACAAAATCAGCGTTACTGGCCGTGGTGACACGGCACCCTGCGCGCTCTCGCGCGACAATCAGTCGCGCCAATGTGACCGCGTGACGATACGGGAATGCTGGTCTGGGCCGCCTCACCACGCCCTTGAGGTCAGGGGAAGCACGAGGCGGCCCCGGCCTCGGCCCCGGTGTGGAAGACTCAGGCGACCGTCGTGCCGAACAACAAGCCCAGCAGGTAGGTGACGCCCGCGGCGCCGTAACCCACGACAAGCTGGCGCAGTGCGCGAGGCATCGGAGGCTGGCCCGACAAGATGCCGACCACGCCGCCCGTGAACAGCAGGGCGACTCCGACAATCGCGGCCGCGACGGCGATAGCCGTCAGGCCAGTCAATCCCAGAATGTAGGGAACCAGCGGGAAGAACGCGCCCGCCGCGAAGAAACAGAACGAGGACAGCGCCGCCTTCGTGGGCGTGCCCACCTGCTCGCCCGCGCCGTCCGACTCGGGGCTGCCGCCCAGCGCGGCGCGCACCGCGATCGCGCCGGACTCGCCGGTCGCCGGCTAGCGAGACGCGCGAAAACCTGCTTCGCGTGAGCCTCCGCCTCCTCCTCGCTCTCCCCGCGCGCACGAAACACCAGGGCCAGCTCGTTCGCGTCCACGTCCAAATCCGGGACCGCCTGATGCGCGTCCGGATCCGGGATCGAGGCGTCAAGCAGCTCACGCTGACTGCGCACGCTCACCCACTCGCCCGCCGCCATCGACAGCGCGCCCGCGAGCAGGCCCGACACGCCCGTCAGCAACACGACGTGCGGCTCCATGCCCGTCGCCGCCACGCCCAGCACAAGCGCCAAGTTCGACACCAGGCCGTCATTCGCCCCAAACACCGCGGCGCGGAACGTGCCCGCCAGCGTCTCGCGGGACTTGGCCGCCAGGGAACGAATGACCTCAGCGTGGATATGCTCATCCGCCTGCATGTGCGCGGGCACGTCGTCATCCACGTCGCGGGCGGAACGCTGCTCCGCGCGCTGGGCCATCGCCAGAATGAAAATCGTGCCAAACAGGTGCGCCAGGACCGACGCGGCGCGGGTGCGCAGCGGCGGCTTCGGCGCAGGCAGGGCCCGCTCACCCAGGCGCGCCAGCCAATACTCTTCGTGGCGACGCTCCGCCTCCTCCAACTGCAGCAGGACCGCGCGCTCCTCGCCCGTGCGACGCTCCGACAGGTCACGGTAGGTGCGCGCCTCCATGCGCTCCTCCGCCAGGTGCTTGCGCCAGCGCTTAATCTGCTCGCGCGTCGGCTCCCGGTCGGAGGCCACCTGGTCCGCGTTCATTGCCGAGGCCTCGTTCCCTCGCGCGCTCAACGCTGGGTCGTCGAGGAGGTAGCCTGCGCATCGACCGTCGTCGGCTGGGAGGCGGGCGCGCCGAACAGGCGCTCCTTGACGGCGTCGGCGACCTTGTCGGTCACCTGCTCGCCGCCCGCTCGCACGATATCCGAGACCTTCTGGCCCGCGGCGTCCAGGGGGCGTGCGACGATCGGGAAACGGCGAACCTTCGAGGCGCCGGCACGGATCTGCTCGTAGCGTTCACGCCCGGCGCGCGCGCCCAGAACGTATCCGATGCCAACGCCGATGAGGATGCCGGTCTTGGTTCCCATGAGTGTCCTTCTCTCGCTGCGTGGGGGCGCCGGCCCGCGATCAGGGTCAACGCCCTCGCGCGGGCCTGTTCACCCGCGCATATCCACCCTTTATCTTAGTGGCGGCCCGCCCCTGAACGCACGCCCCTGCCGCCTAGGGGAGATTTCTCTCGGAGCCGCGCCAAGGCCTCGTCCCCTTGTCACATTTGCGCGCACTGTGGGCATCCCCTTTCCTTCGAGGCGGCAAACGCGCTATGTTTAATTCGTGAGCCAGATAACGATTCAGACGCCCCGGGGAGTGTTCATCTCCGGGACTTTCACGCGCCCGGTGGATTCCCGCGACGCCGCGGTGATCTTTTCTCACACCTTTTTGTCGGATCGTCACGCATCGGGCATGTTCGACTCCCTCGGGCGCGCGCTGCGCCGCGCGGGCTACGCGACCCTCGCCTTCGACTTCTCCGGCCACGGGGAATCCGGCGACGAAATCATCACCTTTGACCCGCTCATTGAGGACTTCCGCGCGGCCTCCGGTTGGCTGGCCGACCAGGGCTTCGCGCGTCAAATCTGCGTCGGCCACGAATTCGGTGCCATCGTCGCTCTGCGCGCCAACCCGCCCTCCGTGCAGACCTACGTGCTGGTCTCACCGGTGCTCGGGCCGCTGTCGTACGACTGGGACCTGGTGTTTTCCGACGTGCAGCTGTCCGACCTCGAGCGCCATGGCACCACCACTGTGCCTGACGACAGTTGCTCCGTGCGTCGCCACTTCACCATCAACAAGGGCACCCTGGCCGACATGTCTATGGTCTCGGGCGAGAAGGCCCTGCGTGGCGTGACCGCGCCCATCCTCATCACGCACGACAGCTTCGATGAGGAAACCGGGTTGGTCGACCGCACGCGCGACGCCTTCCATCTGCTGCCCGTCGGGTCCCTCGTCGAAATGACCGAGCCGCCCGCCGGTATCGTCGGCGAGTACACGCCGGTCGACGGCGTGCCCGTCAGTGACGAGGCCGTGGCGCGCGCCCTGCGCGCCTCCTCCGCCGCGAGTCTGCCCGAGCTGCCGGACGTCGCCGTGCAGTGGGCGAGTCGGTGGGTGCCAGCAGGCCGGTAGCTGCCCGGTGGCTCTCTCGTCCGCAGGGGGCATGGTTTCCCAAAAATGTCGCACGTAATTCCCTCGTGAATATTTCAGACTTTGAAAATGCGTCGTTGGAATTGCAACGTTTGTGGGGTGTCTCGAAAACTGACCGAGTTAAATTACGTGCGACTTTTGGGGAGCGCCGCGTAGCGGCGCTCCGGCGTGGTGCCCCCAGCGGCAATCAGCGGTTCTGGGCTTCGCTGGGAATGGGCCTCGCGGGGAATGATCCGCGCGCGAGAGCCGGCCGCGCGCCTACCAGCCGCGCACCAACTCGGCCAGGTCCGGGGAAGCCAGCCACTGCCTCGTACCGAAAGACGAGACCGACACCCCCGCAACGGCCGACGCGAAACGGATAAGGCGCTCCGGGTCGGAGTCCCCGGCGCGCTCCAGCGCCCACGCGAACGCGCCGTGGAACGCGTCGCCGGCCCCCATCGTCGAGGCGTGCGCCACCTCGCGCACGGGAACCTCGCCATGGGTCCCGTCCCACCAATACTGGACGGGACGCTCGCCGCGCGTGCGCACGGTGCGCGTGATGCCGAAGCCGCGCAGGAAGCCCGCGACCTCCTCCCCGCCGGCGTGCGCGACGAGCGGCGGCGCGAAATCCTCCGACACGACGGCGACGTCGACGAAGCCCAGCAGGGCGGGCAGCCAGTCCTTCCACGATCCGCCGTCCAGGACGCGCAGGTGCGGTGGGCGGGCCTCGAGCTGGGCGAAAGGATCGTCACCGCCGACCTCCGGCACGCCCAGAGTCAGCGCCGCATGCGCCAGCGCCGGGTTGTGCCCGTCGATCAGGACGACGCCGACGCGCCGCGGCAGCTCGGCGGCGACGCGCGCGGGATCAGCCTCCAGCCGCGCGTTCGTCGAGGCGACCATGCGCCCGGCCGGGTGCTCGATGATCGATGAGATGGCGGGCTCCCGACTCGTAGGGGACGAGGCCTGGGCCGGCCCGCGCTCGCCCGGCTCAGGAAGGTGCGAGGCGGGGGACGCTGTCGCGTGGTCGCCGGGAGACGCGGCGTCGGCCGCTAGAGGCGTCGTCGCGTCCAGGACTGTCACGCCCGCGGCCGCCAAATCCGCCGCGAGAAAGGCCGACACCGGGCCCGAGCCGAGCGCCGTCAACAGCACTGGCCCATCCTCGCAGGAGGCGGGACCCGAGGAGGGGGCCACGGCCTCGTCGATGGAGAGAGACCGCGCGGCCGCACTCAGTGCCGCGTAGGTCACCGCCGCGTTCGTCGCCGGGCCGCCCGCCGCCATCGTGAACCCCGTCGACGTCACTTTCACGCCCACATCCGGCACATGGTCGAGGCGGTGAAGGACATCCAGGGTGGTCAGCCCAGCGAAGAGAGCAGTCATGGTGACATTGTCGCACCCCGGGCGGGTGGTCGAGGCGCGCGGGGACGAGGCCGGGCCGGCATAGGCATACCGGGACGAGGCCGGGGCCGAGCTGACGCGAGCGCGTCGGGATAGGGCACGCCGGGACGAGGCCGACCCCTCCACCTGCGCGCACCCGAGCGAGGCGACGCGGTACCATGAGGACGACCCGCACTCACCGACGTTTCGGATTGCCATGCACTTGCTCGACGCGCTGAACCAATCCCTGCCCGAGGTCTTCCGAGCCATTGACCTCATGGGCGTTCTTCTCAATGGCATCCTCGGCGGCAAGGTTGCGCGCGAACGCAACTTCGACGCCGTCGGTTTCTGTATTCTCGCGATCATGACTGCGCTCGCGGGCGGCATGGTCCGCGACATGCTCCTGTCGACGCGCACGGGCGCTCCCGTGGCGATCACCGACCCCTATTATTTGTGGTTCGCGATTCTTGGTGCGCTCATCGCGATGGCCTTCCACATGAACTCGCGCGCGTGGTCGGTTCTCCTTGTCATCGCGGACGGCATGGTGCTGGGCTGCTGGAGTGCGACGGGCGCGATCAAGACCCTGGATGCCGGCTTCGCGATCATGCCCGCGATCCTGCTGGGCGTCATGACCGCGATCGGTGGCGGTATGATTCGCGACATTTCTGCGGGCCTCGTGCCCCGGGTTTTCGGAGGCAATAACCTGTACGCGACACCGGCCTTCGTCTGCTCGGTCGTCACGGTCGTGTTTTGGTATATGGGTCAGCCGGTCCTCGGCATGGGTGCTTCCATCGTCGTGGGTCTGGTCTTTACAGGTATGGCGCATTGGCGGCGCTGGAGGCTGCCGCAGACCCGTGAATGGACGATCACTCTCACATATTCGCAGTTGAAAGCTCTGCGCAGGGGTAGGCGTTAGTATGGCGGTGTGAATCCCAAATCAACACCTCCTTCTACGTCCTCCGCCGCGTCGACGGCTAGCGCCCCTGCGCGCAAGCAGTTCAAGACGTGGCACCTGTCCATGATGGCCCTGGGCCTGGCGATCGGCGCCGGCTTCTTCGTGGGTACGGGTTCCGCGATCGCGCAGGCCGGCCCCGCCGTCCTCGTGTCCTATCTGGTCGCCGCCATGATCGTCGTGTCGGTCATGCTGGCCCTGGCCGAGTTGGCCTCGTCCCTGCCGTCGACGGGATCCTTCTCGTCCTACGCCGAGGCCGGGATCGGCCGGTGGGCAGGGTTTACGATCGGGTGGCTGTACTGGGTCATGCTGATTATGGTCTCGGGCCTGGAGGTCACGGGTGCGGCCGAGTACTTCGTCAAGTGGTTCCCTGAGGTGCCCCAGTGGGTGATCGCCCTCGTCATTGTCGTCGTCATCGGCGGCATTAACCTGCTGGCCGCCGGTCAGTACGGCGAGATCGAGGCCTGGCTGTCGATGGTGAAGATCATTGCGATCATCGCCTTCCTGGCCGTCGGCGTGTTCCTAGTAGCGCGAACAGTCTTCGTCGGGCCGCTGCCCGGCCATGAGGGCGTCTTGCAGAACATCCTGGGACACAGCGGACTTGCACCCACGGGGGTGTCCGGCATTGCGGTTGCGCTGCTCGCGGTGATTACCTCCTTCGGTGGCCTCGAGATCGTCACGATTGCCGCGGCCGAGGCCGAGGATCCCCGCGCTGCCATGGCTAGCGCGATCCGCTCGGTCGTTACCCGTATCCTCGTGTTCTACGTCGGTTCCGTCCTTCTGCTGATTGCCCTGCTGCCGTGGGATAGCGAGGCCATGGGTCCTGACGCCTTTAAGACGATCCTCGAGATGGCGGGCATTCGGGCCGTCGGAACGATTATGAACGTCATCATCTTCATGGCGCTTGTCTCCGCGTTCTCCGCGAACATCTACGCGTCCTCGCGCATGGTCTACTCCCTGTCCGCCCGTGACATGGGCCCGCGCTGGCTGCTCGGGGCGCCCGCGGCCACGAAGGAGCGTTCGCGCACGGTCGTCGAGGCCGCCCTCGAGGATGACGAGGCCGTCCTGGCCGCCGAGCTGGAAGGCGATATTGAGGCCGGGCGTACCCCGAAGCGCGCGGTGGGCCTCGTCGTTCTGCTGGCCCTCCTGGCCGTGGTGGGCAACTGGTATCTGCCGGGCTCGATCCTGACGATGCTCATCAACGCGATCGGTATGGTCCTGCTGATCGTGTGGACCTTCATCATCATCTCGCTGATCCGCCTGCACCCTTCGTTGGAGCGTTCTGGCAACCTGGGGATCCGCATGCCAGGCTGGCCGTGGCTGCCGTGGCTGGTCCTCGTGGGGCTGGGAGGTATCGCCGTCCTCATGCTCATGAGTGACGAGGGCCGGGCTCAGCTGGTCTCGATGGGCGCGCTGACGCTTATCATCGTGGCCATCTACTTCGGGCGTCAGTTTGTGCGCTCGTTGAAGTAGCGGAAACGCAAGGGGCCTCGGCCGGTACGCAGATGTAGGCGGCCTAGTCCATGATGGGGGCACCCCGACGAATCGTCGTGGTGCCCCCATGTACATTGGCTGCGTGGGGATGGCGCACGGTAAGGAGGATTTATGGCACGCAGACGTCGGCGTCGCAGGAACATCGGGGATAAGGTCGGTGCCCTGCTGATCCTCGCTGCCTTTGTGTGGGCGTTCGCGCCCGGCGTCGGCTGGGACCTGCTGGACCTGCGCACGCGCCTGGGGTGGCCGCCGATGCGCAGCGGTCAAGCCCTGTCCTCACTGCCCGACAGCGAGGCGGCGCGTCAGCTGCGCGAACTCACGATCCGCTCCCCGGACCAGTCCGCGGCCGTCCCGGAATACGACCGCGAGGCCTTCGGGCAGCGCTGGGCGGACACGAATCACAATGGCTGCGACACTCGCAACGACATCCTGGCCCGTGACCTGGCGCGTCCCACCTTCAAGCCCGGGACGCATGACTGCGTGGTCCTGTCCGGCACTCTCGCCGAGCCATACACGGGACAGACGATCCAGTTCGAGAGGGGGGGGAGAAGACGTCGTCCCTGGTCCAGATCGACCACGTCGTCGCCCTGGCCGATGCGTGGCGCTCGGGCGCGTGGCAGTGGGATGAGCAGCGCCGAACGGAGTTCGCCAACGACCCCAACAACCTCCTCGCGGTCGACGGCCAGGCGAATCAGGACAAGTCTGCCGCGTCAGCCGACCAGTGGCTGCCGCCCAACGCCGATTTCCGCTGCGACTACGTCAAACTCCAGATCGCGGTGAAAAACTCCTATGGGCTCAGCGTCACCCAGGCCGAACAGGATGCGTTGGCGACCCAGCTGGCGACCTGTCCGGGGTGATTACTAGTCCGAAACTGTCAGCCTGTTTGAAGTATTGGCACGTGCGTGATGCTCACATACATGACAGGGGTATTCATGCGCGTCTGACCAAGCGATTTCAAGGCGAATCTCAGGCAATTTCTCAACATGTGTCCATCGAATGTGGAACACCCCGCAACGTCGTGTACGTTCCCGAGCAACGCCGGTAATGTTCGCCTCAGGAAGAGGAGTGACATGTATACGGCAATCAACTGGGCGATGGACCTGGGATTCTACGCAGGATTCAGTGCGCTCACGTGCGCCCTGTGGTGGATCCTCGGTCGGCGCGCCGACCGCAAGCGCCTGCGCGACGGTCGCCTCGCCGCGCACGCCTCCGCCCACGACGCCGAGACCGACAGCCAGAAACACTCTCACTTGACCGTGTCTAAGGCCCTTCCCCTCATCTATCGGCGCTCACGGGACACCGGCGCTCTCCTGGAGCGCGAGGAAAACCCAGATACCCCCAGGACCGCGGAGATCCCCGTGGTCGCAGCCATGGCCTCGTCGATGTGGAGGCTGCCGCGCGCGCTCCCGCTCGCGTGGATCCTCTACCTGGCGGGCCTGCTGATTTTCGTGCTCCTGCCGATCCCCTCCGACCCGCAGGCGGCGTGCGCCGCGATTCTGCACTGGGACAACTACACGCCCTTCGGGTCGCTGAGCGCCGTCGCCGAGCAATTCCGGGAGGGTGAGCAGCTGCGCGGGACCCTGTATGCCCTGTCGATCCTGCTTAATATCGTCCTGTTCATGCCGCTGGGTGCCCTGGCCGAGATGACGTGGCGGATCCGGCGCTCCCGTACGGCCAGCGAGAACCTGCCCACCGACGGCGGGCGCCTGGCCCGCGCAATCCCCAGCCGACGCGTGCTCGTGTGGCTTCTGGTCGGCGCGGTGCTCTCCTGCCTCATCGAGTTCACGCAGTACACGGGCCTGTTCGGCCTCGTGCCTGCACCTACCGCGTCGTCGACATCGACGACCTCATCACGAACACGCTGGGCACCTACCTGGGCGTACGGCTCCTGCCCCTGTTCGCGCGCAACTCGCGTTTCATGGGCGCGTAGAGGTCCACTCTTCCAACGCGGCGCACACCTGCTCGCGCGTCGCCTGAGACGACGCGACCGCGATCACAAGCTCGTACACGTCGTCGTTGGAGACTGACTCGCGAATGACGGCTGCGTTGAGGGACAAGAAGACGCTACCGGCTGCCCAGGCCAGGCGCTTGTTGCCGTCGACGAGTGCGTGATTCTTCGTCAGCGATTCGAGTAAGGCCGCGGCTTTCTCCGAGAGTGGCGGGTATGCCTCGTGGCCCATGAGCGTGGTCTGGGGGCGCAGTGCTGCTGCGTTGAGGAGACCGAGGTCTCGAACCGGCCCGAGGCGAAGCGCGGCCACAATATCGAGCAGATCCTCGAGCGACAAAAACTCGCACGGCACGGCTATTGTCCTAGTCGCTCCAGCGCGTCTCCCCAGCGCTCGACGGTTTGGTTGAGCGCGTCGGTGACGCGCTGACGGTGGGTCATGCGGTTGAACTCCTCGTCGATCGCGCGCAGAACGGCATCGTGCTTTGATGTGCCGGAGCGTTGCGCGAGCTCTTCCAGCTTGCGCGCGTGTTCCTCGTCGAGGCGGAGCGTCATAGCCATGCATGCATGGTATCACTCTGATACCACGTGCGTAGGGGCCAGGATTTTATAGCCAGCCGGCGGCGCGGGCCAGGGACGCGGCCTCGGCGCGGGTGCGCGCGTTCATCTTCAGCATCGCCGAGGACACGTGGTTGCGCACCGTCCCCTGGCTCAGGTGCAGGGAGTGGGCAATGTCCGCGATAGTCCCGCCGCCCTCGACCTCGCGCAAAACGTCGGCCTCGCGATCCGTCAGGGGCGACGAGCCAGTCGACAAGGCCTCTAAGGCCAGGGATTGGTCAATAGCGCGGCCCCCCGAGGCCACCGTGCGCACTCCGTCGGCCAGGGCCTCGACCGGCGCATCCTTCACCATAAAGCCCGTGGCACCCGCGTCGAGGGCGCGCTGCAAGTAACCCGGGCGCCCGAACGTCGACACGATGAGCACGCGCACGCCGGGGAAGCGGGAGCGAATCGCCTGCGTGGCCGTGATGCCGTCCATGCGCGGCATTTCGATGTCGATGATTGCGACGTCGGCGGGGGCGCTTGCGTGGGCCGGGGCGTCCGCCGATGCCAGGCGTCCCAGCTCCTCGAGGGCCTGCGCGCCGTCGGCGGCCTGCGCGACGACCTCAATGTCGCGCTCCAGGTCCAGCAGCCCCGCCAGCGCCCCGCGAATCATCGCCTGGTCATCGGCCACGAGCACCCGAATCGTCACGTCACCCTCCTGTTTCTCTGTGCCTGGGGTACAAGGCTAACGCAGGTCGCAGGATCATCTCTCGGGTGTGCTCACCCCTCAGGACGAGGCCGACTCACCCTCCCGGGACCGCGCGGGGCCCTGGGAGGGGCCACGGCCTCGTCGATGGGGAGTGCAGCGGGACAATCAGGACGAGTGACCGTCGGGTGCAGCGTCGAAGGTCACGACGAGTGGGCGTCGGGTGCAGCGTCGAAGGACAGCGCGAGCGTCCACGTGGAGCCCGACGCGCTCCACGTGAGCGTGCCTTCGTCGCCGACCAGCTTGGACAGGCCCGCCAGGCCCGACCCCGATCCCGCGCTCGACGCGGCGTAGGTGGCCGAGTAACCGTCGTTGGTGACGGTCACGCCGCCAGGGGAGAGGCGAATACGAACCCACGAGGGGCGCGCGTGCAGGATCGCGTTCGTGACGCCTTCTCGGATCACGTGAGCGGCAGCGGCCGAACGAGGCCCCGACGGCGGCTCGCCCTCGCTGGCGATGTCCGCGTCGATGCGCGCAACCTCCAGGAGGGCGCGGGCCTCCTCAAGCTCCTCGACGGGGGACAGGGCCCGCGTGGCCGCCACGATGCGGCGGACGTCAGCCAAGGCCTCGTTCGACTGCATGGTCACCGCGCGAATCTGCTCGCGCGCCTCCTCCACGCGCCCCGCCTCCAGGAGGCGACCCGCCAGCTCGGACACCATCGTGATCCCCGTCAGCGAATGCCCGAGGATATCGTGCAGGTCCGTGCTCAGGCGCGCCCGTTCGGCGGCCTTTGCGCGCTGGATCGCATCCTGGCGGCGCAGATGCTCGCGGGCCGAACGCTCCATGCGCCAACGCGCCACCCCCACGAAGACACACAGCAGCACCAGGTACCAGCCCATCCACAGGGGCTCACCCTGCGCGTAAGCGGCCACCCCCGCGATAACGGTCACCGGTACGAGGCCCACGACAATGAACCTACCCGGCGCCTGAAACACCCACGCGACCAACAGATACGACGTCAGCATGAACGCGTGAGGGGTGTCGACGGAAACCGCGTACACGAGGTAAGCGACCGTCGCCGCCGCCAACGCCGCGTGGGAGAGGACGAACGGCCTCGTGAAGGAGTTGCGCGCGGGCAGAGGATTGGCCAGCCACGTCCCCGAGTTCACGACCGCGACGAGGGCGCACAACCCGATGAGGCCCGCGCGCTGGGCCGGATCCGGCAGTTCCAGGGCGTAGGCGAGGGGAAACCCCATGAACAGCATCCACGGGGCCGCCCACGCCAGGGAGATCAAGCGCTCCTTCATGACACCAGCCTAGCGAGCCGTGTCGTGGGACGCGCCCCACCAGGCGATGCCCGCCGTGATAACCACCCACCCGACGATGTTGAGCCACGCCGCCGTCGGCATCGGGACGGTACCGGCGACCGCGTAGATCGCCTGGACGGCGCCATACAGGGGCGTGAAGGGCGCGACGTGGGAGACGAAGGGCGGCATCTGCTCCAGCGGGATGAACATGCCGGACACGAACGCGCCGAACACCATGACGAACGCCGAGGCGCTGTAGGCGTTCTCGCCCTTAATCGTGTAGCCGCACGCCAGGCCGATGAGTGCACCGAGCGCCGACAGCGCGATGACGACCGCGGCGCTGGCCGCCCACGCGCCCGCCGTCATCTGCGAGCCGGTGGCCAGGCCAACACTGAAGCAGATGAGCGCGATGAACGCGCTCAGCGCCACCAGGGCCGTGAGGCGCACAAGGAGAATCACCCACGGCTGGATGGGCGTCAGCGCGTACATGCGCGAGATTCCGGTCGTGCGCTCGACGGACAGCGTCGCGCCGAGCGACCCGCCCACCAGGATCACGCCGTACGTGGTCATCATGACGACCATCGCGGCGGCCACGTTGCCGCGCCCAGTCTGCGTGGTGCGCGCAACATCGGTCATCCCGAACATCGCGTACATAAACAGGGGCAGGAGCAGGGCAAACGCCATGTTCCACGGGTTAAGGATGTGCGACAGGAACGTCGCGCGCCACAGCTTCCCGGCCCCCGTGAAGGGGGAAGGGATCGGTCGGTCGGTGGTACGCGCGGGTGCGTGGGTGGTCATGATTCCTTCTTCGTGTGTCGTGTCTGGGTTCGTGGGGCGGGGGCCTCGGCGTCGGCCTCGGGACGAGGCCGGGGCCTGTCACGCGTGGGATTTGGGCGCCCGTGGGGACGAGGTCTGGGCTGGGTTCTCGCGTCTAGCTGCCCGTCGCGCACGGCTTGCTTCGGGGCGGAGGCAGGCTTTCGAGGCGCGTGACCCCGAGCGCTCACTCGGCGTCGGCGTGGGAGGTGATGCGCTCGAAAACGTCTTCGAGGTCCTCGTTGTCGGCGACGACCTGCTCGGTCGGCGCATCCACGAGGACCTTGCCGGCGTCGATGATGACGATGCGATCGGCCTCCTTGCGGGCCTCGGTCAGGTAGTGCGTGGCGAAGAGGAGCGTGCGGCCCTCCGCGGCCTCGGCGTGCATTGTGTCCCAGAATGCGCGCCGCGCCAGGGCGTCCATGCCGGCCGTGGCCTCGTCGAGGATCAGGAAGTCCGGGTTGCCGGACAGGGCGAGGGCGAGGCGCACGCGCTGTACCTCGCCGCCGGAGAGCTTGTTGAGCGGCCGCTTGGCAAGCTTCGTCAGGTTCGTGCGCTCGAGGAGCTCGTCGGTGGGGATCGGGTTGGCGTGCATGGCGGCGACCAGGTCGATCGTCTTGCGGACCTTTCCGTCGCGCGGCAAGGCCCCGGACTGGAGCATGGCGCCGACGAGTGAGCGGCGCACGGCCTCGCGCGGGCTCATGCCGTAGACGCTGATGTCCCCCTGCGTGGGGGTGGCCAGGCCGAGGACGATGTCCAGGAAGGTGCTCTTGCCCGCGCCGTTGACGCCGAGGAGCGCCACGATCTCGCCGGGCATAAGGGTCAGGTCCACGCCGCGCAGCGCGTCGACGTGGCCGAAGGACTGGTGGATGTTCGTCGCCTGAAGGGCGGGCGTTGCTTGTGCGTTCATGACACCCAGTCTGCGCGCGTTTAGGTGGGGCCGGAAGTGTCCTTTGATGCAGGAGGAGCCATGACAAATGTCAGGGGGCGCGGGGATGCGTTCTGTAGGGGCCCGTGGGGGCGGGGCGCCGCGCTCTGCAGGTTCTCGTGATGGTTGCAACGGTTCTTGGTGAAGGAGTTCGTTGTAGCTAATCCTGGTCGTGGTTCGCGTGGTCGGTAGAGGGGACCGAGAGTGACGGCGGTAACCGTCCCAGCAAAAGTCGCACGTAATTTAACTCGGTCATTTTTCGAGATGGCCCACAAACGTTGCAATTCCAACGGTCTGATTTCAAAGTTTGAAATATATGGAGGGGAATTACGTGCGAAATTGCTCTGGTTCGTCGTTGTCGTCGCTCGCGCGCTCGTTACCGCGCACGTTAACCCGATAGGTGGCGGCCTGGGCCCTTTGATGCGCAGGTTAACCCGATAGGTGGCGGCCTGGGCGGGCTGCCCACCATGCCACCCATAGGGTTTAGCTGCGCATGAGCGGGTTAAGGGTGCCAGTAGAAGGGCCCGGCTGCCAGGACCGCAGCGAGCACGCGACTCGACGGCGCAGTATCAACCAACCAACGCACGTGCACCCACCGATTCCGCCAAAGTGCAGACCCATTCAGCAAAAACGGCGCATTTTTGGCTGTTTTCATCCAATGGGTCTGCAGTTTGGCGACTGCACCGCCTCACGTCGGGGCCTCACCACCGCCAATCGGGGAATTTGTATCATTAGAGGTGTGACACGCCGACGACACGCCGAGGCGGAGTTTCTAATGCTGCAAAACCCCCACCGCCGGTGCGGCGAGCGCCGGAGGGGCCCGTGGATGCGTTCTGTAGGGGCCCGTGGGGGCGGGGCGCCGCGCTCTGCAGGTTCTCGTGATGGTTGCGACGGTTCTTGGTGAAGGAGTTCGTTGTAGCTAATCTTGGTCGCGGTTCGCGTTGTCGGTAGAGGGGACCGAGAGTGACGGCGGTAACCGTCCCAGCAAAAGTCGCACGTAATTTAACTCGGTCATTTTTCGAGATGGCCCACAAACGTTGCAATTCCAACGGTCTGATTTCAAAGTTTGAAATATATGGAGGGGAATTACGTGCGACATTTTTGGGTAATCGGGGTGTGTGAGGCCGGGGCGGGGAAAGGGTTCGTGCGTGGTTGGTGGGTCCCTCCCAAAAGTCGCACGTAATTTAACTCGGTCATTTTTCGAGATGGTCCACAAACGTTGCAATTCCAACGATGCAAATTGAATGTATAAACGATCCGCAGGGGAATTACGTGCGAAATTGCTGAGTGGTGAGCAGGACAAGCAACGCACAGTAACGAAAGTGTGGCCGGTGTGCGGGACCCTGCGAGGAAAGGTAGGGCCTGGCTGCGGTGCCCGTGGGCGGCGGCGGGGCCTGGCCGGGCTTCGAGACGACGCGCCGAGCCACCGATCAGAGACCTGGCCTCACTGGCGTGGAGGGCGTCGGAGGGTCCGGAGGGCACGGGCGGGCTTCGAGATCGACCACTCCGAGCCGCCAGGCTCGCGTGTGGCGATCTCGCGGGCGGCCGGGCCCGACGGCGCCCGGAACACCCGTGGGGCCGCAAGCAACCCGGCAGCACACAGCAGGGGGTCCGAGGCGCCGCGGCGCCTCGGACCCCCATGTCAACGCGTGAGGTTACAGGTTGAGCTGGATGTTGCGGCCGGGGACGGCCTCGATCAGCTCGCGCGTGTAATCCTCGACGGGGTTGTTGAACAGTTCGTCGGTGGTGTTGGCCTCGACGAGCTTGCCCTTCTCCATGACGATGACGTCGTCGGCGATCTGGCGGACGACAGCCAGGTCGTGCGTGATGAAGAGGTAGGACAGGCCCAGCTGCGCCTGCAGGTCGTTGAGCAGGTACAGGATCTGGTTCTGCACGAGCACGTCCAGGGCGGACACGGCCTCGTCCAGGACAATGACCTCCGGGTTGAGCGCGAGGGCGCGGGCCACGGCCACGCGCTGGCGCTGGCCGCCCGACAGCTCGTTGGGGTAGCGACGCATCGCCGAGCGAGGCAGGGCCACCATGTCGAGCAGCTCGGCGGCGCGCTCGACGCGCAGCTTCTTCGGGTTGAGCTCGCGCTTCTCGGCGGCAGACAGAGTGCGAGACCCTTCCGAGGCCTCGACGAGCTTCGTCATCCACTCTTCGGGTTCGCGGCCGGTCGCTTCCGCGCGCGCGATCTCCTGCTTGGCGTACTCCAGGGTGCCGTAGCCGTGGATCTTGAGGGGCTCCTCGATCAGGCGGTAGATCGAGTACATCGGATCCAGCGAACCGTAGGGGTTCTGGAACACGGCCTGGAGGCGGCGGCGCAGATGGAACAGCTCGGTGCGGCTCATTGTGGACGTGTCAACGCCGTCGAAGAAGATCTTGCCGGCGGTGGGCTCGAGCAGCTGGAGAATCATGTTCGCGGCGGTCGACTTGCCGGAGCCGGATTCGCCGACGACCGCGAGGGTCGTGCCGCGACGCAGCTCGAAGGACACGTCGTCGACGGCCAGGAAGGTGTCGTTGCCCTTCTTGGCGCCGCGGATGTCGAACTCCTTGGTCAGGCCTTCGACGCGGATGATCGCATCGGTGGAGGTTGCGCCCTTGCCGGCGCCCGTCAGCTCCTCGTCGGTGACCGAGATGCCCTGCTTGTGCGCGGACTCAATGCGGGCCGAGGCCAGGGAGGGCGCGGCCGAGACGAGGCGCTTCGTGTAGGGGTGCTGCGGGTGCTGGAGGATCTCCAGGGCGGGGCCGGATTCGACGATGCGGCCGCGGTGCATGACGACGAGCTGCTCGGCGCGCTCGGCCGCTAGGCCGAGGTCGTGCGTAATGAACAGCACGGCGGTGCCCATTTCGGCGGTGAGCTTGCCGAGGTGGTCGAGGATGCGGCGCTGGACGGTCACGTCCAGGGCGGAGGTCGGCTCGTCGGCGATCAAGAGCTTGGGGTGCGCGGCCATGCCGATGGCGATGAGGGCGCGCTGGCGCATGCCGCCGGAGAACTCGTGCGGGTACTGCTTGGCGCGGCGTTCCGCGTCGGGCAGGCCGGCTTCCTCGAGGAGCTGGCTGACGCGTTCGCCGACCTCGCTCTTGGGCACGACGTTGTTCGCGAGCAGGGCCTCCTTGACCTGGAAGCCCACGCGCAGGACGGGGTTCAGGTTACTCATCGGGTCCTGGGGGACGAGGCCGATGCCGGATCCGCGCAGCTCCACCCACTGCTTGGTGGTCAGGTTGGTGATGTCGCGGCCGTCGAACTCGATCTTTCCGCCCGCGACCTTGCCGGTGCCGGGCAGCAGGCCGATGACGGCGGCGGCGGTCGTGGACTTACCGGAGCCGGACTCGCCGACGATGGCGACGGTCTGACCGGGGTAGATGGTCAGGTTCGCGCCGCGAACGGCGGGGACGACGCCGGTCGAAGAGGTGAAGGTGACCTCCAGGTCGGTGATCTTGAGCAGGGGCTGCGCGTCGTCCGGGTGGACGGGGGACGAGGCCGTGGCCGCGTTGGGGGCGACGGCTCGTTCGACGATCTCTTCCATCTCCGTCTCGGAGAGGGGCGTGTTGTTCGTTTCGCTCACTTGCGTGCCTTCGGGTCGAGGGCTTCGCGCACGGCGTCACCCATCATGATGAAGCTGAGGACGGTCAGGGCCAGGGCGGTGGCCGGGTAGAACAGGACCATGGGGGCGTCGCTCAGCTGGTCCTTGGCCGTCGAGATGTCGGCGCCCCAGGAGACGACTGTGGTCGGCAGGCCGATGCCCATGAAGGACAGGGAGGCCTCGGAGACGATGAAGGTGCCCAGCGCGACGGTGGCGTACACGATGATGGGGGCCATCGAGTTGGGGATGATGTGGCTCATCAGGATACGTCCGCGCGAGGCGCCGGTAGCCCGTGCCGCGGTGACGAATTCTTCGTTCTTGGCGCTCATGACGGAGCCTCGGGTGATTCGCGCGATGGACGTCCAGGCGAAGGTCGACAGGACGACGACGACCATGGCGATGGAGCGGGACTCCTTGAACATCTGCATGAAGACGATGGCTGCGAGGAGCAGTGGGATCGCGAAGAACACGTCGGTGATGCGCGAGAGCAGGGAATCGATCCAGCCGCCGATGTAGCCGGCGATGGCGCCGATGGTGCCGCCGATGATGACGACGGCGATCGTGGTGAGCACGCCGACGGAGACGGAGGCGCGGGCGCCGTAGATGACGCGCGAGTAGATGTCGCAGCCCTGCTTGTCGAAGCCGAAGGGGTGGCTCCACAGCTCGGGGGCGCCGAGTGAGCGCGAGAGCACGCAGTAGCGCGGGTCCTGGCTGGTGAACAGCGAGGGGAAGAGCGAGATCGTGATGGCGAAGAAGATGATCGTGGCCGCGAACCAGAAGAGGGGGCGGCGACGCAGGCGCTTCCAGGCCTCTCCCCACATCGAGGAGGGGGCGCCCTCGTCGGGCACCGCGTCGACGGCGCCGAGGCCGGTTTCGTCGATGTCGGAGACGTAGTGGTCCTGCCCGGCGCGGGTACGGGTGATGTTGGCGGAGGGAATGATGTCACTCATAGCGGATCCTCGGGTCGAGCACGGCGTAGAGGAGGTCAACGATCAGGTTGGCCAGGATGTACACCAGGACGAGCACGGTCGTAATGGACACGACGGTGGGGGCTTCGCCAAGCCGGATGGCCTGCCACAGTGTGCCGCCGACGCCGTTGATGTTGAAGATGCCCTCGGTGATGATGGCGCCGCCCATGAGCGCGCCGAGGTCGCCGCCGAGGAAGGTGGCGACGGGGATGAGGGAGTTGCGCAGGATGTGGCGCGTCATGACGGCGCGGTTGGTCAGGCCCTTGGCGCGGGCGGTGCGCACGTAGTCGGCGGAGACGTTCTCGGAGACGGACTGGCGGGTCAGTCGGATGACGTAGGCCAGTGAGACGCCGCCGAGCACCATGGCTGGCATGGTGAGGGAGGCGAAGTCGACGGAGACACTGGCTGTGACTGGTAGGACCCCTAGTTTGATGCCGAGGAGGAACTGCAGGACGAAGCCGAGGACGAAGGTGGGCACCGAGATCAGCAGGAGCGAGAACACGAGGATCGTGGAGTCGAACCAGCCGCCGCGGCGCACGCCGGCGATGGTTCCCAGCGTGATACCGAAGATGGATTCGATGGCCAGGGCGTAGACGGCGAGGCCCATGGTGGTGGGGAAGGCCCTCGCCATAACGTCGATGACGGGCTGCTGGTTGAAGGATTTGCCGAAGTCAAGGGTGAACACACCCTTGAGGTAGAGCAGATACTGCATCCAGAAAGGTTGGTCGAGGTGGTACTCGGCGCGGATCTTCGCAGCGGCCGCCTCGGTGAGGCCGCGGTCGCCGCCGAGCGCGGCAACGGGGTCACCTGGCATCAGGTAGACCATCGCGAAGATCAGAAAGGTGGCTCCGAAGAAGACCGGGATGGTCTGGAGGAGTCGCCGTCCGATGTAGCGGAGCATGGGCAATCCTTTAGATTCGTGTCGAGGGATGGGCGCGGTGCCGCTCCCGAGCGTACGCCCCGCTGGGGGCGGGGCTGCCTATGTGTCCCATCATAGGGTAAAGAATGGGCAAATGAGGTATGGGGTTCGTTATGTGGCCGGAGCATCAAACACTTTCGTTTCTTTTGTAGGCGAAAGTGCGGTTCACATGTCGGGCGCTTGACGAGGCCGGGGCGGGCTTCGCTCGCCGCTGACCTGAGCGTTGCCGAGTCTGTGTACAACGAGGGGGGTGGGCGGCTAGGGCCGCCCACCCCCCTCGTGAAAGGTTAGTTCCTAGGAACTCACTTCTTGTCCTGCGGGGTCTTGGTGATCTCGTAGACAAGCGGCTGACCGCGCCAGTCGAAGTTCACGTTGTCGACCTTCTCGGACCATGCGCCGTTGGCGTTGTAGTACCACAGCGGGATGACAGGCAGATCCTTCAGGAGGATCTCCTCGGCCTGCTGCATGATCATGTTGCCATCTTCGGCCGTGGCGGCGCTTCCGGCCTGCGTGATGAGGGCGTCGAACTCGGGGTTGGAGTACACACCCTTGTTCGAGGCGGCCTTGGTCACGTACAGGGGCTGCAGGAAGTTGTAGATCGACGGGTAGTCGGCCTGCCAGCCGGAGCGGAAGGCTGCGCCGATCGTCTTGTCATCTTCCTGCGCGAGCAGGGTCTTGAAGTCGACGACGGGCTTGCCTTCGGCGCTGATGCCCAGCGTGTTCTTGATGGAGTTAGTAGTGGCCTCGACCCATTCCTTGTGGCCACCGTCGGAGTTGTAGGCGATCTCGAAGGTGCCGTCCCACGGGGCGATGGCGTCGGCCTGCGCCCACAGTTCCTTGGCCTTGTCGGGGTTGTAGCTCAGGACGTCGTTGCCGGCCAGGTTCTCGGAGTAGCCCTCAAGGGTGGGGGCGGTGAAGTCCTTGGCGGGGGTGCGGGTCTTCGAGTAGATCTGCTCGGTGATCTCGTCGCGGTTGATGGCCATGGAGATGGCCTGGCGGCGCAGCTGGCCTTCCTCGCCCTGGAAGTGATCCAGGTACTGGGGGATCGTCAGCGTCATGATGCCGGCGTAGGGCTGGTTGACGGAGCGGCCCGCGAAGGTGTCCTGGTAGGAGCCGATGGCCGCGGAGGGCATGGCGTCCATGACGTCGAGGTTACCGGCCTTGAGGTCGTTGTAGGCGGCGTCCATCGACTGGTAGAACTTGATGAGGACACCCTCGTTCTGGGCCTTCTCGTCACCAACGTAGTTCTCGTTGGGAACCAGGTAGATCTTGACGTTGTGCTCCCAGGCGTTCTTCGAGGCGAGCTTGTAGGGGCCGTTGCCGACCGGGTTCTGGCCGCCGGCCTCGGGGTTGTCCAGGGTCGAGTTCGGCAGCGGCGCGTAGGCGGTGTAGCCCAGGCGGCTGAAGAGGTCGTAGCTGGGTGCCTTCAGCGTGATCGTGAAGGTGTAGTCGTCGACGACCTCGACGCCGGACAGGTCGCCCACGCCCGCCTTGTCGGTGCCTGCGAAGTCGCTGAAGAAGGAGGCCTGCTGCTGGTTCTCAGAGGTGATGAGCTTCCAGGCGCGGGTGAAGTTCTCAGCCTTGACGGGGGTTCCGTCGGAGAACTTACGGTCCTGGTGGAGCTTGACGGTCCAGACGGTGTTGTCGTCGTTGGGCTCGATGGACTCGGCGACGTCGAGGACGGCGTTGCCGTCAACGTCGTAGCGCACGAGCTCGCTGAAGATCTGGGTCAGGATCTTGCCGCCGCCGGTTTCGGCGGTCTGGCCAGGCAGCAGCGGGTTCTGCGGCTCGGAGCCGTTGAGGACGATGGCGTTGGGGTTGATTCCGCTGGAGCAGGCAGTCAGTGCGAGCGCAGCGCCGACGGGAATGGCGAGCCATGCCTTCTTCAGGTTCATGGTTACTTCCTCCTGATTGATGGACGGGACCGGGGTCGGTGCCCTAGGTCATGATCTGAGGGTAGCCCGTCGGGTGTGGAAGATACCGTGCCTGTCCATCATGTGCGCATTACATTTTGGTTACAAATGTAAAAAGAAGGTCAAATAATGGTGCTGGTCACATAAAAGTCCCTGTTTGTGGTCAGTGTCATACGAGACGAGGCCGGGGCTGGGAGCGCGCTCACACACACTCAGCCCAGGCCTCGTCCATCGAGGAGCACTCAGGAGAGTAGGCCCTCCGAGATCAGCCAGTCGTGGGCGATCTGAGAGGCGGACTTCTGCTCGACCGTCGACGCTCGGTTCATCTCGACCAGGTCCTCGGCATCCATCGCGGCGCTCACCCGGTTGATGACCGCGGCGGCGTCATCGTTCACCCTCGACGAGGCCAGGGGGACCACGTGCGAGGCCAGGAACAGGCCCTTCGGGTCCGTCAGGACCGTCAGCGTCCCGTCCGCAAGCGCCGGATCCGAGGAATAGATGTTGGCCAGCTGGATGTCCCCGTCCTTCAGGGCCTTGACCGTGAGGGGGCCGCCCGAGTCCTCAATCGGGGTGAAGTTGACGGTCACGCCGTACAGGTCGGACAGCCCCGTCGGTCCGTAGGGGCGCGTGCGTAGCTCCGAATTACCGCCCAGGGTGAGCGTGCCCGCGTTCGCGAGGTCGCCGATCGACGTCAGTGAGTGGGCGGTCGCGAAGTCGGCCGTCACCACGTAGGAATCCTGATCGGTTGCGCCAGCCTGCTCGAGGGCGCGCAGCCCCTTGGGAAGGGTGCTGCGTAGTGCGTCGTACACCTCATCAGAGGAACGTGCGGTCGCGTTCTGATCCAGGTACTGCAGCAGGTTGCCCGTGTACTCGGGGAAGACGTCGATCGAGCCGGCCTCGATCTCGGGCATGTAGACCTCGCGCTGGCCGATCCGCATCTGGCGGTCGACCGCAAACCCGGCACCCTCGAGCGCCTGCGCGTAGGCCTCTGCGATGATCTCGTTCGAGTAGTAGTCCTGCGACCCCACGACGAGCGTCGTCTGGCCATTCTCCGAACTTTCGGTGCTCGCGTTCCCGCCGACCGACTCTGCGGAACCGCAGGCGGCCAGCGCCAGGGTGGAAGCGGCGATGGTGGCCATCGTCATCATCGTGCGTTTCATAGTGACTCCTTGAGTGAGTTGTCCTCATTGTCTAAGAAAGAATGGGTGCGGGCCCGAAGGCGTCGCGCGACCAGCGCCAGGAGCGCGTCGGTCGCCAGTGCGAGGGCGACGACGATGATCGCGCCCCCGATCATCTCCGCGTAGTCGCGGGTCTTCAGCCCCTCGTAGAGGAAACGGCCGAGACCGTAGTTCGCCGTGTAGGCAGCCAGCGTCGTCGTCGCGATAACCTGGAGCGTCGCCGAGCGCACGCCCGCGGCCACGAGGCCAGCCGCGTGCGGGGCCTCGACTGCGCGAGGACCTGTTTTTCAGTGAGTCCAATCGCTCGCGCCGCGTCCACGGTCGCACGCGGCGTCGAGGCGATGCCCGAGTAGGTCGCCGACAGGAGTGGCGGGATCGCCAGGACGAGGAGCGCCAGCGTCGGAGCCGCCAGTCCGATACCCAGCCACAGGCCCGCCAGCGTCAGAACGCCGAGGGTAGGCACCGCTCGGGCCGCGCCCGTCGCGCTCACCAACCACCGGCCTCGTCCCGTGTGCCCGATCCACGTGCCCAGCGGCACCGCGATCAGCGCCGCGAGGGCCACAATCAAGGCCGTCAACCCCAGGTGCTGCGCCGAACGCGTCAGGATCCCCGACTCGCCCAGCCAATTCGCCGGTGTCGCCAGCCACGCCAATGCGCCGAGAAGGATACTCATGCGCGCCCCCTCCTCGTCCACGGGGTGAGCAGCCAGCCGACCCCCTGCACGGACGCGTCCACCACGAGCGCCAACAGGACGGTCGCGACCAACCCGGCCACGACCTCGGCAATCAGGCCGCGCTGAAAACCATCCGTAAACAGCGTCCCCAGCGAGCGCACCCCGATAAACGCCCCCACCGTCACCAGCGACACCGTCGACGTGGCGACCACGCGCGTACCCGCCACAATCACGGGCGTGGCCAGCGGCAGCTCCACCTCGACGAAGCGGCGCGGCAGCGAGTACCCGCACGCGTTGGCCGCCCGCAGCGTCGCGCCCGGAATCGCGCGGAACCCCTCGGCGGCCTGACGCACGAGAACCGCGACCCCGTAGAGCGTCAGCGCCACGATCATGTTCGCGTTGGAACGCAGAGCGACGCCGATAATCACCGGAACCACCACCAGGAGGGGCAGTGAGGGCACCGCGTACAGCGCCGACAGCGCCGAGAGGACCCAACCGCCGCGGCGCGAAAACGCCGCCCAGCGCGCCACCGGAACCGAGAGCGTGACCGACAGGAGAATCGCCGGCAGCGCGATCCACAGGTGCGCGACCGCGAGCTCGCCGATCAGCCACCAATTCGACGACAGCCAGGTCACGGGCGCCCCCCGCGGACCGGCGCGGGCGACGCGCCCGAGGGGGTTGAGGCCTCGTGCCCGCCCTGCGTGAGCGTGCCCACCGGGGTCCCAGCCTCGTCCACGACGAGCCCGCCCGGGCCCGACACGCGCACCGGGCGCGCCGCCCGCGAGGCCCCCACGAAGTCCGCGACGAAGGGCGAGGTGGGCGCGGTCAGAAGCTCGGTGGGCGCCCCCACCTGCTCGATACGCCCGCCCGTCGACAGGACGGCGACCTGGTCGCCCAGCGTGAATGCCTCGTCCACGTCGTGCGTCACGAACAGAATCGTCGTGCCCAGCGCCCGCTGAATCTCCTTCAGCTCGCGTTGCAAATCCGCCCGAACAAGCGGATCCAGAGCGCCGAACGGCTCGTCCATGAGGAGAATGTCCGCGCGGTTCGCCAGCGCCCGGGCAACCCCCACGCGCTGACGCTGCCCGCCTGAGAGCTGCGCGGGGTAACGATCAGCCATGTCCGCCTCCAGGCCAACCAGCTCCAGGAGCTCAAGGGCGCGCTCGCGGGAGGCCTGCTTGCTTGCGCCCTCCAGGCGGGGGACGGTCGCCACGTTGTCTGCGATCGTGCGGTGGGGGAAGAGGCCGCCCTCCTGGAGGACATATCCGATCGAGCGGCGCAGGCGCACGGGATCCTCGCCTGCGACGTCCTGGCCCCGCACAAACACTGTGCCCGAGGTCGGGGTGACCATCGCGTTCACCATCCGCATGAGCGTCGTCTTACCGCAGCCCGAGGTGCCCAGGAACACCGTCGTCGAACCCTGCTCGATGGTCAGAGAGAAGTCCTCAACCGCCCGCGTGCCGCCCGGGTAGGTCTTCGAGACGTGATCGAATCGGATCATGCGCGTCCCTTCCTGTTCGCCCTCGCCGCCGGCGCGTCCTTCCACGAGGGATCCCCGGCCTCGTCAATGAGAGTCAGCGCGCGGGCCAAGTGCTCGCGCTGGTCGGGGGAGAGGGGCGCGAAGAGGCGGGCCTGCTCGGCGTCGACGATTGTCTGGGCGGCGGCCAGGTTGTCCATGCCGAGCGGCGTGACCGTCAGGATCGTGGCGCGCCGGTCATGCTCGCACGGGGCGCGGTGTACCAGGCCGTCGCGGTCGAGGCGCTCGACCAGGCGCGAGGCAGCCCCCACCGTGATCCCCTGACTGGATGCCACCTCCTGGATGCGGCAGGCGGGGGTGTCGCGGACGGTGCGCAGGACGAGGAATCGGCCGAGTGAGAGCGGGTTTTCGGCGTCGCGCAGGGCGGCGTCGAGCGCGTTCCAGGCGCGGACCTCCGCGCCGACGAGGGCCATGAACAGGGCCGACGGATGTGTTGCCATGCGCATCAGCTTATCGCGAAATAGTTTCCATGTCTGGCTTCTGTGAGGGTTGATTCGTTGCGCTCATCGTGAACTGATTGCCCGATTTATGCGGAAACTCTAGCGTGATGAGTGGGTTGCGTTTTCTCGTGTCAAGTCTTCACGTTGGTGCGTGTTACTCCGGCTGTCAGTGCGAAAGTGCGCGTCTTGGGTCGCCTGAGGGGCGGGCGCGCGCGGTGTGTGAAGGACCTCCGACGAGCGCGGTGCTACAGTGCCAAGTATCGACGAAGGGGTGGATAAGTGCGAGAGCGTCTCTACAATGTGCTCGACGGCGACGACGCGCTGGCTGCGTGGTTCGGCCGCGTCATGACCGTGCTGATCGTCGCCAGCCTCCTGCCCCTGTGCTTCAAGGAATCCAGCCCCGTGCTCGAGACAATCGAGTACGGCTGCGTCCTCGTGTTCATCGGCGACTACCTGGCCCGGTGGGCCACCGCCGACCTCAAGCTCCGCAAGGGCGCGCTGTCGTTCCTGATCTATCCCTTTACCCCCATGGCCATCATCGACTTACTGTCGATCCTGCCTGTTTTCAGTGCCCTCAACGACGCGCTTCGCACGCTGCGAGCGCTCCGCCTCTTCCGCACGCTGCGGGCCTTCAAGCTCATCCGCTACTCGAAGAGCACTTCCGCCATCGCCGCCGTGTTCGAGAAGCAGAGGGAGGCGTTGCTCGCCGTCCTCTGCCTCGCTATTGGCTACATCCTCGTGAGTGCCCTCGTGATCTTCAACGTCGAGCCGGACACTTTCGATACCTTCTTCGACGCCGTGTACTGGGCGGTCGTCTCCCTGACGACCGTCGGCTACGGCGACCTCTACCCCTCCTCCGACGTGGGGCGCACAATCGCCATGCTTTCCTCGCTCATGGGAGTCGCCGTCGTCGCTCTGCCCTCGGGCATCATCACGGCGGGCATGCTCGACGAGCTGCGCGGCGAGGGGAGTTCGGGCGACTGATGTGCGGGGGTTTTGTTGTCGCGTGCATCCTTGTGGCCCCCGCCTTCCTCTGAAACTCGCACGTAATTCTCATCCGGTCACTTTGTGGGTGTGCCTGAAAACGTTGGAATCTCAGGCATTGCGCTGACGCGGATCGCGGCGCGCTGGGGGAATTACGTGCGGAATTATGGGGGACGGACGAGGCCGGGGCCCAGCCACGCTCCCACCTCGCGGTGAGAGAGCGACCAGGCCCCGGCCTCGTCAATTACGCTCGGAGACCCAACCCACCACGTGACGGTGAGAGAGCGACCAGGCCCCGGCCTCGTCAATGAAACGCGTCAGATCAGGCGTCAGCCGGCGGCGCGGGGGAGCGGTGGCGCTTCGAGTACGCCTCGCCCTCCAGCTCCGAACCCGACGGCGCCGACGCGGGCGACGCCGCCTCCAGGTTCGTGCCACGCAGCTTCGAAATCAGGCGCATGCCGTGGTAGATCAGCAGAGCGGCGGCCGTGCCCAGCGCGATGCCCTCGAACGAAATGTTGCCGATGGTCCACGTGAAGTTCGCGATCGCGACGATCAGGGAGACCGCGGCGGTGTTCAGGTTCACCGGGTTGGAGAAGTCCACGCGGTTCTGCACCCAGATACGCACGCCCAGCATGCCGATCATGCCGTACAGGACCGTACCCGCACCGCCCAGGACGCCGGCGGGAATCGTCGCGATAAGGGCACCGAACTTCGGCAGCATCGACAGGACCAGTGCGAAGCACGCAGCCACGATGTAGGCCGCCGTCGAGTACACGCGGGTCGCCGCCATGACGCCGATGTTCTCCGCGTAGGTCGTCGTACCCGAACCGCCGCCGGCACCTGCCAGCATCGTCGACACGCCGTCCGCGACGAGGGCGCGTCCCGTCAGGTCGTCCATGTTCTCGCCAGTCATCGCGGACACAGACTTCACGTGGCCGACGTTCTCGGCGACCAGGATGAACACGACCGGTAGGAACAGGCCAAGAGTCGAGACAGAGAAGGCGGGGGTGTGGAACTCGGGGAAGCCGATCCACGCGGCCTCGCTCACCTTGGAGAAGTCGACCTCGCCCTGATAGATCGCGGCTGCATAGCCGATCAGCACGCCGATCAGAATGGACAGGCGACCGAGGATACCCTTGAAAAGCACCGTCACCAGGCAGATCGACACGATCGTAATGACCGCCGTCACCGGCCCCTGCTTCACCCAGTTCCACGCGGCGGGCGCCAGATTCAGGCCGATGAGCGCCACGATCGCGCCAGTCACCACCGGAGGCATCGCCACATCAATCCAGCGCACGCCCGCGAAGTGGACGATCAGGCCGACGAGCGCCAGCGTCGCACCCGTCGCAATGATGCCGCCCAGCGCGTAGGACGAGCCCATCGACGCCGACACCGCGGTGATCGGCGCAATCAGCGCAAACGACGAACCCAGGTACGAGGGCAGACGGCCCGCCGTAATCAGGAAGAACAGCAGGGTGCCGATCGCGGTGAAAAAAAAAGCGTTGTTGACGGGGGAAAACCTGTCAACAACGGAACAAGGAACGTGGCACCAAACATTGCGACCACGTGCTGGGCGCCGATACCAATCGTGCGAGGCCACGACAGCCGCTCGCCCGGGAGGACGACGTCGCCAGGATTAATGGATGTGCCGTTACCGTGAAGCTTCCAACGGAACAGCGAGGTCTTCGTTTCGCTCATAAGCGTACAAATCCGATCAGTTGATGGGCGGGATGGCCTTACCGGTCGGGACAACAGGGTAGCGCGTTACGCCCGCGTCCCGTGGGATTTGACGCCGAAAAACCGCCTCCGCGGGCAAAGTGTGGTGGACGCCCCTTCCGTTATGCGATAGTGGAGACATGAGCGCACCGTACCCCGCCCCTGCCCCCGCACCCAGCGGCGCGTCTGCGGAGCTGGGCACCCAGGCCTCGTCAATGAACGCCCCAGCCGCCATCGTCGGCGCACCCACCCCGGGCGACCCCTACGGCTACGCGCCGACCATCCAGTCCGCCGCACCCGCGGGCCCCAGTCGCTTCCCCGGCACAGAACACGTCGACGTGCAGGCCGTGTTCGCCGGTGGCGGGTACACCTCGCCCAAGCCGATCACCAACCCGATCGTGCGCGTCGCCCTGTGGTTCGCCGTCTTCAGTTTCATCGCCCTTGGCATCGCGACCATCGTCAGCATGGTCTTGGCGATCATCGGCCTGGTCCGGTCATTCTCCCTTCCCGACAACATCGGCAAGCGCGAGTCCATTGCCATCCTCACCTACGACGTCCTGTTGGCCCTCGGGATGCTCATCATCGTCTTCTTGTAAATGCCCGGACGCCCATCTGTGACCGGCTCCATTGACTTGGATTGGCGCTGAGGGGTGTTTCTTGCTTATGATTGTCCGGCACGATGTGCACGGAGGATTCGCCTAGTGGCCTATGGCGCACGCTTGGAAAGCGTGTTGGGTGCAAGCCCTCGGGGGTTCGAATCCCCCATCCTCCGCCGCTAGCCCCGGAACCTGTTGAGGTTCCGGGGTTTTTGTATTCCCGGATGTGCATGTGACTGCGGATGTGGGCTATAGGCGCAAACGTGGTGCTTTAGACGGCGTGTCGTGGGTCTAGTGGGCGCGTCCGGCCCAGCCTTTGCGTGGCCAGAGTCCTTCTTCTGGGGTGGGGGTTCCTTCCGGGATTCCGTGGCGTTTCTGATCGGTGTGGTTGGGGTGTTTTTGGTGTGGGGATCCGGCGGGGTGTGGGGCGCCCGTCGTGTTCCCATTGGGTCAGGACTTCGGTGGGGGTCGGGGGTTGTGGGGTGCGCAGGAGGAGAGCCCATTGGGCGATGACGGCTTGGTGGTAGGCACTGGCACCGCGGTGAGCGTGGAGGAGTTCACGCACGACAGCGTTGATGGATTCGACGTGGTTGGTGGTGGCGCAGGCTTGGCGGGTCGGCTGGTGTGCCGTCGGGGTTGGTCAGGTAGGTGAACAGCACTCCTTGGCGTGCCAGTCGTGCCAAGCGTCGGTAGGCGCGGCGCGTGCGTTCATGCGTGTACCACCAGGTTTTACCGGTTTTTGACGCCCATGCAGGGTCTTGAGCGGCGAAGGTGCGCTGTGACATCCATTCTCGGAAGGTGTGCCCAAAGTCGTGGAGCATCGTCAACCACGCGCTGGCTTGGTCGACGCTGGTGATGCTCGTCAAGCGTCGTGACAAGGCCAGCAACGCCCGTGCGGGTTCGGTTCTGGGATGCATGGTGAGGTCGCGGATGATGTCACGATGAACGTGGACCAGGCAGCGTTGCACGCGCGTGGAGGGCCATAGGTGCGCGATAGCCGCCAAGGCGCCTGCAGCACCGTCGGTGGTGACCACATCGGCAGGAGCGAGGCGTTCAAGTAGGGCCGTGTAGGCCTGCGCGGATTCGTTGGCCGCCCACTGCCACTCCAGCACATGCTCGCGGTCTCGGGCGATCAGCAGCACCCATCCGCCTGACAGGTGCATGCCGTCAATGAAGATCTGATCGTGGACCCTGCCCGGTGACGGGCGGGTGAGGTACCGGCACCTGCCAGCACCAACAGGTACGACGCCGGAAAGCGCGCGCTGAGCCTTCCTGTTCGTCTTGGGTGTGCCGAGACGTCGCCCACGCGATGAAGTCTGCCAGCTCATCGGCTTGTTCGTGTCGGCGCGCACGCCCTGATGGACATGTGGTTGACAGGGCGCACGAGGTGCATTTCCACCGTTGAGCGCCCGCCGCGGTGTGTCCATTCTTCTTCATCGGCACAGCGCACACCGGGCAACGCCGAGCACGATTCGATCGTGTTCTCACCCACTACACGATCACCCCAGAAAGTCAAGGAAGCTGCGCGATTAACCGCCCGAACCTAAATAACAGCGACTTTCGCCCGCAATCCCAACCTAAACACGGAACTTAAGCACCACGTTCGTGACCTATAGTCCGCGGATGTGGGTGTGTGCCTGGGAGTATGTGCGCAGGCTGGTGCATGCGCGCGTGGGCCTGGAGCTGTGCGCGCGGGGTGGAGCTGTGCGCGCGGGGCTGGAGCTGTGCGCGCGGGGCTGGAGCTGTGCGCGCGGGCCCCTTTGCTGGCGGCCTTAACCCATTGATGCGCAGCTGGGCCCTATTGGTGGCAGTGTGGGCGGCCTGCCTGGACTACCACCAGTGGGGTTAACCTGCGCAGTAAAGGGGCCCAGGCATCCACGTGTCCGGTTGATCCTGCCATCCCTGTGGCCAATGCTGCCGCCCCTGCGTCGATCGCCTTCGCAAGTCGCCGCGGTTGAGCTTGTTACCCGCGCATGCGGATAGGAAACGAGCACGCGGATAGCTTATGAATATGCGGATAGTTTCGTAACCTATCCGCAAGCGCCTAACCTATCCGCGAAGGCGAAACCTATCCGCGAGTGGTAGGCCTGTCAGCTGCCGCCACGCATACTCGTTCCTGCACAGCTGGGCCCTATTGGTGGCAGTGTGGGCGGCCTGCCTGGACTACCACCTGTGGGGTTAACCTGCGCAGTAAAGGGGCCCAGGCATCCACGTGTCCGGTCGATCCTGCCATCCCTGTGGCCAATGCTGCCACCCCGGCCTCGTTCCCCGTGAAACACGCGTGAAACGGAGGGGGAGAGCGGAGCCCGGCCCAGGCCTCGTCCCGACGTGCCGACGCCGTGAGTCGATGGCGATCGCGCCGTCACCCTGCGGCGGCCGCGCGCCCAGGCCTCGTCCCTTCAGACCCCGAGGCCTTCGACGATCTCCGCACCCGGAAGTGCGGTGAGGACCTCGCCGGTGACGAATAGCTTGGAACGGCGCAAGCCCGACCCGATGCAGCTCCAACCGGACGCGCACGCCGAATCGATAAGCAGGCGCCACGAGCCGGGCACGCCCACCGGCGTGATCCCGCCGTACTCCATGCCCGACGCTTCGACGGCGCGCTCCTGCGGCCAGAAGCTGGCCTTGCGCACGTCGAGCCGCTTCTTGACGACGTGGTTCACGTCCGCGTTCGTCGTCGCGCGCACGACGCACGCCGCGATCCGCTCCTCGCCGGCGCGCTTGCCCGCGACCAGGATGCAATTCGACGACAGCGCCAGGTCCATGCCGAACTCGCGCGTCATCGTCTCCGTGTCCGCCAGCTCCGGATCGATCGCCACCACCAACGCCGACGAGGCCGTGGCAACCCCGCGCTCGGCCAGTGCGGTGAGGGCGGCGGCGACCGGCGGCGCGAGCAAATCCAGATGATCCAACGCAGGACGCGGCTCCAGCGAGCCGATGCCGGGAATATTGATGTCGCTCATACCTCCAGCGTAGGGTGCGCATCGCGGTGTCGCGGATGGGGGTCGAAGCGCGAGAGGCGGTAACGGGTGGGGTTACGGTGGCCTCGCGGCGGACGTGATGGCGAAAAATGCTGCGGCGGGGTTCTGGGTGGGAGTCCCAGGGGGCTCTCAGGAATCGACGGGTGACGGACCCTGTTCCGAGGTTGTGGTGATCGGCTGATTGTCCTCAGGAAACCGCCGTTATGCGTGCTCTTTTGTGGATCTGATGAGGAGCGGCTGCGCGCGAGGGTGAAAAGCGTGTATGCTGGTGGCCGGTCCTCCGCGTGACGGTATCATCCGAACCTCCCCAGGGCAGGAATGCAGCAAGGATAAGGGTGCGCTGCCGGGTGCGCGGAGGATCTCTGTATATGCTGCTCGGTTTCGGTCGGCCGCAGGACGCAAAACTAGGGTGTGCTTCAAGCCACATCGTTTGATTTGCATCTCGGTGAGAAGCGTGTAAGCTTATGCTCAGCCAAACGGCAAAGCGCCCGTAGCTCAATGGATAGAGCATCTGATTACGGTTCAGAAGGTTGGGGGTTCGAGTCCCTCCGGGCGCGCAGCGGCCCCCCTCGGTGCGATCCACCGGTGGGGGTTCTGCATTTTTGAAAAGGCACTCCTGCGGGGGTGCTTTTTTCATATCCGAAGTCGCCCGTGGTGATCGGGGCGGGGCGGCCGACGCGCGAGTTGGTGGCAGTGTGGGCGGCCCGCCTGGGCAACCACCTGTGGGGTTAACCTGCGCATGAAGGACCCGGGTATCCACCTATCCGGGACTGTGCGCGTGGGCCCCTTTGCTGGTAGTGGTAACCCGTTCCTGCGCAGCTGGGCCCTATTGGTGGCAGTGTGGGCGGCCCGCCTGGACTACCACCTGTGGGGTTAACCTGCGCAGTGAAGGGACCCGGGTATCCACTTGTCCGGCCGATCCTGCCGTCCCTGTGGCCGATGCCGCCATCCCTGTGGGCGATGGCACCACCCCGCGTCGATCGCACCCGAGCTCATCACACCTATCCGCCGCATCAGGGGCTTACCCCAGCAACACAACAAGATTGATCACCCAGTCACGCGCCCCGTCGGGACTCCTCTGCTGCCCGTTGCCCGCTGCCCGTCGCTACGCGTTCGGCGGTGTCACGACCCACGGGTCGGTGGGCAGCGAGCGCAGCCCGGAAATCCCCAGCGCATCCGCAATGTCGGCGGCGCAACGCGCCCCGGGCACACCGAGCGAGGAACCGATAAACGCGACGACGTCCGCCGTGGACCAGCCCAGGCCTCGTAAATCGGCCAGCGTGACCGCGCCGTCGCGCTTGGCCAGGCGAGCACCCGACGAGGCCAGCGCGAGCGGCACGTGCGCATAAACGGGGACGGGCGCACCCAGCAGGTGGGCGAGCTGAGCTTGGGCAGGCGCCTGGGAGAGCAGGTCGAAACCGCGCACAACCTGGTCGACGCCCTGGAACGCGTCGTCGACGACGGCCGCCAGGTTGTAGGCGGGCACGCCGTCCGCGCGGCGCACGACGAAGTGGTCGACAGCCCCGGTGTAGGAGCCGTGCAGCTCGTCGAACACGGTCCACTCGGGCGAGGGCGCGGCTAGACGTAGGGCGGGCTCGCGGCCCAACGCGGCGAGCTCCTCGCGCTTGCGGGCGCGCTCCTCCTCGGTCAGACCAAGGCACGTGCCCGGGTAGTGGCCGGGCGGCACGTGCGGGGCGGAGGCGGCCTCGCGGATGTCACGGCGGGTGCAGTAGCACTCGAAGATGAGGTCTCGCTCGGCCAGTGACGCTAGGGCGGCCTCGTGCGCGTCGGCGCGCTCGGTCTGGATGAGGGGATCGCCGTCCCAGTCGATGCCGATGGCCTCCAGGTCAGCGATCTGGCGCTGGGCGGACCCGGCGCGCTCCCGGTCGATGTCCTCGATGCGCAGAACAAAGCGCCGCCCGGTCGTGCGCGCCCACGCCCACGCGAGGATCGCGGTGCGCAGGTTTCCCAAGTGGAAATCGCCCGTGGGGGAGGGGGCGAATCGTCCGGTGTTCGTCATGGCCTCAGTGTACGAGGCCATGGCCTCTTCCCGGGATCCACCTTCCCGTGCGCGAGTGAGAATGTCGCCCGTGAAGCCACCTTGCGCACACTGTGCCGTCACCTTCCCGCGCGCGAGTGAGAATGTCACCATCGTTGAGGAGGGCCAGGCATCGTGTGAACCTCCCCGCGCGCGAGTGAGGACGGGGTGGGGCCCGTCTTGCTGTCGGCGGCTCTCCCCAGCAGCGGCTCTCCCCAGCAGTGCCTGCCCTCCCTACCGGCGGCGTGCGCGAGGGCCGTTGCACGACAGCTTGCCGAGCCCTTCGTCGTCTGAGAGGCGCTGCGCCCGGCTGCGCGAGGTGAGCGGGAGCTGCCCGGGCCTCGTGCTGCCCGCCGAGCCCGACGCCCGGCTGCGCGTCATGCGTGGAACACGCCCGGGCCTCGTGCTGCCCGCCGAGCCCGATGCCCGGCTGCGCGTCATGCGTGGAACATGCCCGGGCCTCGTGCCTCGGGACGCGTACAGTGGGAGGCATGGCAAACATGCGGATCCCCGACTGGCTGGCGGTTTTCGTGGGCGGCGTCGCGGGCACGGCTGCGCGCGCGGGCCTGGACGAGGCGGCGAAGGCCTCCCCCGTGCGCGGCCTCTTCCTGCCCTGGTCGACGCTGACGGTCAACCTCGTGGGCGCGTTCCTGCTGGGCGTGCTGACCGCGTGGGTGACCGGCCGACTCGCGCGCGGCGACGGGAATACGGCCAGCCTTAAGGCCCTGAAACTGCTGATTGGCACCGGTTTTGCGGGCGCGTTCACGACGTACGGGACGTATATTGTGGCGTCGGCGGGGTACGTCTCGCTCAACGGCATTGCCGAGGCCGTGGCCCAATCCCTGGGTCTCCTCGCCCTGGGTGCAGCGTGCGCGTGGGCGGGTGTGCGCGTGGGGGAGTGGGTGTGTCCGCCGGTGGGCGGCGGCGCGCGCGGAGGTGAGGAAGCGTGAGCGGCATCGTGTTCTTCGGCGTGGCGCTGGCGGGCGGTGTGGGCGCGTGCGCGCGCTTCGGGCTGGATCGTTTTGTGCAGCGCGCCGTGTCGTCGTGGGGCGAGCCTGCGGCGGCGAAGCTCGGCATCCTCGTCGTCAACGTTGTTGGTTGCTTCCTGGCTGGCGTGGCGACGCAGCTGGTGCCCGCGGCCGCCATGCCGATCGTGTCCACCGGCTTTTTGGGTGGTTTCACAACGTTTTCGACAGCGGTCCTGGACGCGGTGACGCTGTGGGGTGACGGGTTTCGCGGCCGAGCGCTGGTCCTCGCGCTGGGCACGTGGGCGGCTTCGTGGGCGGCGGCGCTCGTGGGCATCGCCGTCGCGTGAGCCTCGTCGGGGCGTTCCGGGGCGATTGTCCGGGCGGATCGGTCTCTCGGTGACGTCGTACCCTCCGTGGTTGGTTACCCCAAAATGTCGCACGTAATTCCCTCGTAGCTATTTCAAGTTTTGAAATCGGATCGTTGGAATTGCAACGTTTTCTGGGGTGCTAAGAAAAGTGAGGGTGCCCAAATTACGTGCGACTTTTGGAGAGCGGCGAGGCCGGGGCGAGGCCGGGACGGGGCCGGGGGCTGGGTTGAGGTGGGGTGAGGCCTGGGCGAGGCTGGGGGGAGGCTCCGTATCGACGGCTGGGACCTGGTGGCCGGGGTTGATGAGGTGGTTACCCCAAAATGTCGCACGTAATTCCCCTGTGGCTATTTCAAGTTTTGAAATCGGATCGTTGGGATTGCAACGTTTTCTTGAGTCCTAAGAAAAGTGAGGGTACCCAAATTACGTGCGACTTTTGGAGAGGGGCGAGGCTCCGCATCGCTGGGACCTGGTGGCCGGGGCGAGGCCGGGGCGTCCCGGGCACCGGCGTTCGGGGAGGCGGAACCGACATGTGGGCCGATCAGTGAGGGTTTAACCACGATACGGAGTTTTGTAACGGCATGCCGAGCGCGCCCGCGTGGCGCCCCCATATGCTGATTGTGCGGGCCGAACGGCCCAGTAACGGAGAAGCTCATGATTGACCTCACCGGGGTGTCTAAGGTCTACCCCGTGAAACGGCGGCCAAGTCGTCGCCCTCGATGGGGTGAACCTGCACGTTGACCGTGGCTCGATCCACGGCATCGTCGGTCGATCCGGCGCAGGCAAGTCCACCCTTATCCGGTGTTTGACCGCCCTCGAGAAACCCACCGAGGGACACATCGTCGTCGACGGCCACGACCTGGCAGCCCTGTCCGGCAAGCCACTGCGCGCCGCGCGTCGCCGTATCGGCATGGTGTTCCAGGCCGCGAACCTTCTGGACGCGCGCACCGCCGCCGAGAACATCGGCTACCCCCCTCAAGCTGGCGGGCGTCCCCGCTGCACAGCGCCGCGCGCGCGTCGAGGAACTCCTCGCGCTCGTCGGCCTTGAGGGCCGCGGCGACTCCTACCCGTCCCAGCTGTCCGGCGGTCAGCGTCAGCGCGTCGGCATCGCCCGCGCCCTGGCCGATGAGCCCGCCGTGCTCCTGTGCGACGAGCCGACCAGCGCGCTTGACACCGAGTCCACCGCGCAGGTCCTCTCGCTGCTGCGCGAGATCCGCGATGTCGCCGGCGTCACCGTCGTCATCATCACCCACGAGATGTCCGTCGTGCGAGAGATCTGCGACTCCGTGACTCTTCTCGGCCACGGCCAGGTCCTGCAGACCGGCACCCTCGAAGAGGTTGTCGCCGACTCGGGGACCCCGCTGGCTCGCGAGCTGGTTCCCATGCCGCTCGTTGAATCGGAGTCGACCGCCGGGGGGTGCCACCCTTGACGGTCGCTGGAAGGACAGCGTCCTCCTCGACGTCGTCTTCACCTCGCACCCGGGCGTGCCCACGGGTGCGACCGTGCTGCACCTGGCCTCGTCCATGGGCGCGGACGTGACCGCGGGAACCTTCGAATCCCTCGGATCCGTGCAGGTCGGTCGCCTGGCCCTGACCGTCCCCGCGTACCACGCTGACAAGATCATCGAGCAGTTGCGCAAGAACAACGTCCACGCGGAAGTGAGGGACCAATGATCACCGCACATCTCGCGAGTGCGACCGCGCAGGCCGCCGCGCAGGCGCTCGTGCCCACAGGCAAGGGCGACCCGACGTGGTTCGACAACCCGGCACTGACCCAAAAGTTTGTCCCAGCGATCCTTGAAACCCTCATGATGACGGGCCTGTCCACGCTCTTCGCGGTCATCATCGGAACGCTGCTGGGCCTCGTCCTGGTCCAGACCGGCAAGGGCGGCCTGACCCCCAATAAGGGTGTCTACCAGGCCGTGTCCTTCGTCGTCAACATCGTGCGCTCCTTGCCCTTCATCATCGGCATTATTATGCTGATCCCGGTCACGAGGGCGATCGTCGGCAAGTCCACGGGCTCGCTGGCCACCGTCGTGCCGCTCGTTATCCTCTCCGCGCCATTCTTCGCGCGACTCGTGGAGACGAACCTCCTGGCCGTCGACCCCGGTAAGGTCGAGGCCGCCCAGATGATGGGCGCCTCGAACCGCCAGATCCGCTGGGGAGTCCTCATCCGCGAGGCCATGCCCGCCCTCGTCCAGTCCATCACGACCCTGGCGATCACCCTCATCGGCTACTCCGCGATGGCGGGTGCCGTCGGCGGCGGCGGCCTGGGACAGATGGCTATCAACTACGGCTACAACCGATGGCAGGACGACGTCATGATCTCAACCGTCGTCGCGATCATCGTGATCGTCCAGGTCATCCAGCTGATCGGCGACCTCATCTCGCGTCGTCTCGACCACCGCGCGCGCTGAGAAGCTGAGAAACCGCGGACACCATCTCATCTACCTGAGGCCACCCCGGCCTCGTCCCATCCCATCGACACACAGAAAAGAGAACCACTATGCGTCATCGCTCTGTCGCGGCCCTCGCGCTGGCGGCCGTTGCCTCCCTGGGCCTGGCGGCCTGCTCCGGCGGCTCCACCTCCTCCACCCCCTCCGACGTCAACACCCTGAAGGTCGGCGCGACCCCCTCGCCGCACGCGAAGATCCTGAACTACATTAACGACAACCTGGCCGCGGATGCGGGCATCAAGATCGAGGTCGTCGAGTACACCGACTACGTCCAGCCCAACAAGGCGCTGAACGAAAATGAGCTCGACGCCAACTTCTACCAGACCGTCCCCTACCTGGAGAACGCTGAGAAGCAGGAAGGCTACGACTTCGAGGCGGGAGCGGGCATCCACCTGGAGCCGCTCGGCATCTTCTCCAACAAGCACCAGTCGCTCGACGAGCTGCCCGATGGCGGCACGATCGGCATCATCTCTGACACGTCGAACCAGGCGCGCGCCCTGGAGCTGCTGGCCACGCAGGGTCTCGTTGAGATCCCCGACGGCGACGGCGACGTCAACATCAACACCGTCACCAAGCTGAAGAACTTCACCTTCACCGAGGTTGATGGCCCGCAGCTGGTCCGCTCGCTCGATGACTACGACTACGCGGTCATCAACGGCAACTTCGCCCAGGAGGGCGGCAAGTCCATCTCCTCCGACGCGCTCGTCGTCGAGTCCCCGGTCGACAATCCGGCCGTGAACGTCCTCGTGTGGAAGAACGGCTCTGCCAAGGCGGAGACCATCGCCAAGCTGGAGCAGCTCCTGCACTCTGACGAGGTCAAGCAGTACATCGAGCAGACCTGGCCCGACGGCTCGGTCATCCCGGCGTTCTGATTCATTGACGAGGCCGGGGCGCGTTCTGGCGTGAGGGCGCGGCGGGTGGACCGCCGGTGATCCGACGGGCTGGTCGCGCGAAGGCTGAGCACTGATGCGCGGGTGGGCCCCGGAACCGTGAGGTTCCGGGGCCCACCCGTTTGTTGTGCCGCGAGTTGCGGGGCGAATCAGTTGGTGCGCGTTTCGAGGGGGAACTCGGCGTCCGGCTCGTGGGTGATGCGGTTGCGCAGGTCGCGGCGGAAGATTTCAATGACCCACAGCCAGATGATGTGGCCGAAGAACTCAGAGAGGTGTTCCGCAAAGGGCTGGTCCCACGGCGCGGGGACGGTGCCCATGAGTGGCATGAGGATGACGTGGAAGCCCACGTACACGACGATGCCGAAGGCGGCACCCTGCCAGAGCTTGATCTGGGGGAAGCGCTCGGCGAGCACACAGTAGATGACTGCGAAGCCGATGGCGAAGGCGAAGTGGACGATGAAGGAGATCCAGGGGAGGCCTTCATTGCCGTTGTAGGTGTAGCTCAGGTGAGTGACGCTCTCCGGGACGCCGAGCTGCTGGAGGAGCTGCTGCGGCGGGTTGGTTGCGTTGCGGACGGGCGTACGCGGGGGCAGTGGCACCTCCCATCCGAACTTCACGATCGCGGAGACGATGCCTCCGAGAACACCTGCGAGTGCTGCGACGCCATACTTGCGGCGCTTGGGATTGGTCTGAATGAGTGCCATGTGACAAGCATGAAAGCAGCTAGTTGAAATTTCGAGACTTTGAACCTCTTCGTGCTCAAGGTCATATGAGTGTCCTGCCAGGCAAGACGTGTGAAATAGCCGATTCGGTATATTTTGGGCCTGTGACCTGTGAATATACCCGTGTGGGGGAGGGATGGAAGTCCCTCCCCCACACGGGTTTTCTCGTCAATCCCGCGCTCACTCACGCCCCTTCGGGCGCTCCCGCGCGGCAGCCACCGGGCGTCAGTCGATGATGCCGTACAGACGATCACCCGCGTCGCCCAGGCCGGGCACGATGTACGACTTATCGTTGAGACACTCGTCGACAGCGGCGACGACGACGTTCACGTCGGCGCGGTCGCCGATCGCGGCCTCGAGCGTGGCAACTCCCTCGGGGGCAGCCAGGATGCACACGCAGGTGATGTCCTTCGCGCCGCGCTCGAACAGGTAGTTGGTGGCGGCGACCATCGTGTGGCCCGTGGCCAGCATGGGGTCGAGCACGAAGCACTGGCGACCCGACAGGTCATCGGGCAGTCGGTTCGCGTAGGTCTCGATCTCCAGCGTGTCGTCGTCGCGACGCATGCCCAGGAAGCCGACCTCGGCGGTGGGCAGCAGGCGGGTCATGCCCTCGAGCATGCCCAGACCTGCGCGCAGGACGGGCACAACAATCGGGCGAGGCTCGGACAGCGTCAAGCCGGTGGTCGGAGCAACGGGGGTCTCGATTGGGGTATCGGACACGGCGACCTCGCGGGTCGCCTCGTAGGCGAGCAGGGTGACCAGCTCGTCAACGAGCTGGCGGAACGTCGCCGATGGCGTGTTGCGATCGCGCAGGACGGTGAGCTTGTGGGCGATCAGGGGGTGATGAGCTACGTGGAGGCGCATGGTTATAGGCTACCTCGTTCGCATACGGGCGCGCACCCCGTTGTCGAGGGACGAGGCCCCGGCCGGTCCGCGCGAAACGGTGACGGTCTTTGCAGGTCGCAGGCTGACCAACTGTCAAACTCAGGTGCCACAATCGACTCGCGCCCCACCGTTAGCTCCGGTTCCCCCAATGTTGATTTGGCCGGTAAGCTAGGAGGGTGACAGTGAATGAGCAGTACCGTGAAGCGATGGGCAAGGCCCTGTTCCTGGCAAATCGCGCCCGTGAAACGGGAGACGTCCCCGTCGGAGCCGTCGTTGTCGACGCCGACGGCCGCATCATCGGTCGAGGCTGGAACTGCCGCGAAGCCCACCACGACCCCACTGGTCACGCCGAAATCGTCGCCCTGCGAGAAGCGGCCCGCGCCCTGGGCACGTGGCGACTGAGCGGCTGCACGCTCATCGTCACCCTCGAGCCCTGCACCATGTGCGCCGGGGCCATCCTCGCCTCGCGCGTCGACCGCGTCGTCTTCGGCGCCTGGGACCCCAAGGCCGGCGCCGCCGGCTCCCTGCGCGACGTCCTGCGCGACGCCCGCATGCCCCACCCCACCGAGGTCATCGGCGGCGTCCTCGCCCAGGAAGCCGCCATGCAGCTGCGCTCCTTCTTCCTCGGCCGTCGCGCCGCCAACGAGATGCCCGTCATCGAGGCGCCCGTCCACGAGCCCGGCGACCTGCCCGCCCCCGCACCCGCCAAGGCTGCGCGCGCGGACAAGCCCGCCAAGGCCTCGTCCCCGGAGGAAGCCCCCGAGCGCGCCTACCCGAAGCACGACGCGGGCACCGGACAGGCGCTCCTCCCCGCAACGCCCGCCAGCCACCGCGCCGACACCGCCGCGCCGCTGCCGCGCCGCGCAGGACGCCCCTTCTCCGAGCGCGTCTCCGGCAACGGCGACGACCCCGCCGACATCGCCGCAGGCGAAGCAGCCGAGAACGCGCCCGCCTCGCAGCCGCCCCTACCGCAGCGCCGCGCCCCTCCTGCCCGCCGTCGCCCCCCGCAACACGCGCGGCCCCATCACCAAGTCCGTGCCCCAGATCCGCCCCGTGCACGTGCGCCCCACCGCCACCGTGCCCGCCGGAATCTACACACCCGCCCAGCCCAAGCGCACCGACGCCAAGCCCGAGGTCGTCGAAGCCCCTCAGGTCGTCGAAGCCCCTCAGGTCGTCGAGGTCGTGGCCGAGACCGTGCCGCCCGCGCCGCCCGTCTTCCCCCAGCGCGCCCAGCAGCGCACCACCACGCGCACCCAGCGCCCGCTGCCGCAAGCCTTCGAACCCGAGACCGCGCGCCGCGTCGACTACGAGCTCTCGCCGCGCCAGTTCAGCGACGTCGACCCCGTGACCTCCGGGATCCGTGTGCGCCGATCCTCGCGCCGCCGCGGCAACGCCCGCCACTAACATGATCCCCGCACGCGTCATCACCGTCTCCGACCGGTGCCACGCGGGCACCGCCGAGGACCTCTCCGGCCCCCTCGCCGCGCGCCTCCTTGCCGAGCACGGCGTCGACGCCTCGGTCATGATCGTCCCCGACGAGGTCGATGCCATCCGCGCCGCGATCACCTCCGCGGCCGCTTCAGGCGCCCGCCTCGTGTTCACAACCGGCGGCACCGGACTGGCACCCCGCGACGTCACCCCCGAAGCCACCGAACCCCTCCTGGCCACCCGCATCGACGGACTCGCCGACGCTATCCGCCGCCGCGGAGAAACAACCGTCGCCTCCGCCGCCCTGTCACGAGGCCTCGTCGGCGTCACGGCGCGATCTGACGCGGGCGTGCTCGTCGTCAACGCCCCCGGCTCCCGCGGCGGCGTCACCGACGCCGTCGCCGTCATCGGCCCCCTCGTCGCCCACATCCTCGACCAGCTCGCAGGCGGAGACCACCCGCGCGCGTGAGCGCGCCCGTGCGTGCGGGTCGCTCCGCGATTCCGCCGCTGCGGACCCGCCACCGTGCGTCGCCTGCTGCATGAGCCCGCCAGTGCGCCCTCGCCACCGTTCTCCTGCCACTGCGGGCCCTGACGCGAGGCGACAGCCACTGTCCTCCCGCCACTGTCCTCCCGCCACTGCGGGCCCTGACGCGAGGCGACAGCCACTGTCCTCCCGCCACTGTCCTCCCGCCACTGCGGGCCCTGACGCGAGGCGACCGCCCGGCGAGCGTGAACGCCCCGGGCGGCCCAGGCCTCGTCGGTGGCCTCCGATCAGTCCTCCGGGCGTACCCAGTCGCCGCTGCGACCGCCCGACTTCGCGACGATTTTCGCCTCGGTGATGCGGGCGGAACGATCCACACCCTTCACCATGTCGACAATCGCCAGGGCAGCGACCGTCACCGACGTCAGCGCCTCCATCTCCACGCCCGTGCGGTCAGCCGTGCGCACCGTCGCGCGGATCGACACGTGATCATCCTCCAGCGAGATGTCCACCGCGCAGCCGTGCACGCCAATCGTGTGGGCCAGCGGCAGCAACTCGGGAACACGCTTCGCGGCCGAAATGCCCGCCACGCGCGCCACCGCCAGCACGTCGCCCTTCGGGACCGTGCCGTCGCGCAGCGCCTGCATGACCTCGGGCGAACAATCCACGCGGCACACCGCGCTCGCCTGACGCACCGTCGGACTCTTCGCGGTCACGTCCACCATGTAGGCGGCGCCCTCCTCGTTCAGATGCGTGAACTTCATGATTGTCCTTTCAATAGGGCGACACCGGTGAGTGCCGATGGTGATTGTGATTGTGATTGTGAGCTGGGGGCGCTGGCCGAGCGGCGACCGGCGCGAGTGTCAGCTTGTGACCTGCTGGTTGTGGGCTGCGGCCTGCGGGTTGTGTGCTGTGGGCTGTGGGCTGCGGCCTGCGGGTTGTGGGCTGCCGCTTGGGGGCTGTGGGTTGTGGGTTGTGAGCTGGGGGCGCTGGCCGGGCGGCGACCGGCGCGAGTGTCAGCTTGTGGGCTGCCGCTTGGGGGGGCTGGGGGCTGCGGGTTGTAGGTTGTGGGCTGGGGGCTGTGGGTTGCGGGAGCGGGTCCCGCCTGAGCCCGGTCCTCGCGCGTCAGCCGACCAGCTGCACGACGGCCAACTCCTGGCCCTCCTCGACCGCCGCGAACTCCGGTGCGACCACGCCAATGCCCTGCGCGTGCGCCAGCGATGCCACCAGATGCGACTTCGAGCCCATCGCGTGCACCGGCTCCACCCAACGCGAGCGAGCCTGACCCGGGAAGTCAGCCACGGCCTCGTCGACGAAACGAAGCGGAATGAACTGCGTCTTCCCCTCCGGCGAATCCCAGCCCACGCGCGCGCGGGCCATGACCGCGCTCGGCACGGTCGCGCCGCGCTCGGGGAGCACGAGGCCCGACATGACCGCCAGCGCGCCGGCGACGTACATATGGAAGGTCGTAAACACGGACACCGGATTGCCCGGCAAGCAAATGATCGGGGTCTCGCGGCCCTCGCGCCCCACCGGCGTCGAACCCACGCCCTGCGGGCCGCCCGGCTGCTGGGCCACGTGGTGGAAGCCCGCGTCCGTGCCCAACGTCAGGCGCACGACCTCAAAGGCGCCGGCCGAGATGCCGCCCGCAGTAATCACGAGGTCCGCGTCGGGGGCGCCGTCCAGCGCGCGTCGGAGCTCGGCCGACGTGTCACCCGTGCGCAGGTGAGCGACCACCCGGCCACCCGCATCCTCCACGAGGCCGCGCAACAGGATGCCGTTCGAGTCAGGAATCTGGCCGCGCTCCAGGGCCTCGCCCGCCCGCTTGAGCTCCGTCCCCGTCGAGACCACGATGACGCGCGGGCGCGGTAACACAGGCAGCGTCCCGTGGCCCACCGAGATCGCCGCCGCCAGGGCCGTGCCGTCCAGCAGGTGGCCTGCCTTGAGGACCGGGGAGCCCGCCTCGAGGGCCTCGCCCTCGATGCGCACGTTGGCACCCAGCTTCGGGGCGACGCGAATCTGGACTGTCGCGGGTGCCTGAGCAGTGCCGGGCGCGTGGTCCGTGTGCTCGACCTTGACGACCGTGTCCGCGCCTTCGGGGAGCGCGGCGCCCGTCATAATGCGCATCGCTGGCCGGGCTCCAGGTGGTGTTCGCGCGTGTCGCCCGCCGCAACGTCCGCCACGACCGGCAGCGTCCACGGCCCCTCACCCTCCAGGTCAGCCCGACGCAGCGCAAAACCGTCCATCGCCGAGTTCGTAAAGGGCGGCAACGGGATCCGCGCGCTCAGGTCCACGGCCAAAGCGCCGCCCCAAGCACTCCTCGGCGGGAAGCATCTCGTGCGGGAGGACATGGCTGAGCGCGAGCGCCTCAATCAGGTCGCGGTGCTCCATCGTGGACAGCGTCGGATCATGCATGACACCAGTGTAGGGGTGCGCCGAGTCTGCGGGTGCCTGAGAGGGAGCCGATGTCGCCAGGGCGGCCAGGCGCCCGTGCTGCGCAGGGGAGCCCTCCGCGAGGCGTGCGCAGTGGCAACCGGAGGATCGTGGCGCGAAATCCTCATGGACGAGGCCGTGGCTGGCGGCTGTGGGTGGGCGCGTGGCTGGGCCTGCTGTAGGTGGCGTGGTTGGCGGTTGTGGGTGGGCGCGTGGGGGAATTGCGACCATAGGGCTGTGACACGCCGGCGACACGCCGTGGTGGGGCGTCTATGGTAGTAAAACCCCCCGTCGGCGCGGGTTGGTGGCTGTGTTTGGTCGTGGCTGGGCCTGCTGTGGTGGCGTGGCTGGCGGTTGTGGGTGGGTGTGTGGGGGGAATTGCGACCATAGGGCTGTGACACGCCGGCGACACGCCGTGGCGGGGTGTCTATGGTAGTAAAACCCCCCGTTGGCGAGGGTTGGCGGCTGTGTTTGGTCGTGGCTGGGCCTGCTGTGGGCGCGTCGCTGGCGGTTGCGGGTGGGGGCGCGGGGGGAATTGCGACCATAGGGCTGCGACACGCCGGCGACACGCCGTGGCGGGGCGTCTATGGTAGTAAAACCCCCCGTTGGTGTGGGTTGGTGGCTGTGCTGGGGCCGTCGCTCACCCCTGGCGGGCGGCGAGCGCGGCGCGAATCTGTGCGATGAGCTCGGCTGGGTGTTCGAGGTCGCGCCAGCCGACCCGGATGATGTGCCAGCCCTCTGCTTCAAGGTGCCGTTGGCGCTCGCGCTCGCGGGCGAGCGACGCATGAATACTTGAAGGGGTCTCTCCGTATTTGGCGCGACCGTCGAACTCTATGCCGATCTGTTCCGCCAGGAACGCGCAGTCGATGAAGTAGCGGTGACCGTGCGTATGTACCTCGACCTGAGTCTGCATGCCAGTAAGGCCTGCGACGCATAGCTCGTAGAGCAGTCGAGCCTCGCCGGGAGATGCGCATCCGGCATCCACGTGGTCGATGATCCAGCGGGCCTGGGCTCGCCCGTGCGCTCGATTTCCGAGCGCTTTCAGTTCGCGCTCAAGCAAAAACTTCCAGGCCTCCTCGTTGCCGCGGGACACGGGAAGGTGGAAGTTGTCAAAGTGCGTGTAGACGTGGCCGATCATGCATAGCTGTGTGAATGCGGCTCGTGGGTTGTTCGATGTCCTCGCGACGGTAACCTGCGCCGACTCGAGGTTTTCGATCAGGAGCCCGCGTGCATCGGCGACGTGCGTTGAAAGATGGACGTGGCGGGGTTTGACTGTGACTGGTGGGAACCTGTGAGATCCGATGGTCACCGCGGGTAGCTTGATCGGGCGCGTTGGCTTTGATGTGGCGATGGTAATGGGAGGGACAGGCGGGTCGCTGGCGCGGCCGCTTGCCCATAGCGCGCACTGACCGGTGACGGCCATGGAGCGGTGGGTGTAGGCGAGGTGGTAGAGGCGCGCGGCGAGTACAACCTCCGGCACCTGTACGGCAGCAATGTTCCCCAGCCGCGCCAGATCGAGGTATGTCCTGCCCGCAATCCGTATTGCGGTCGGTGTCTTCGTGAGGCCGTGGTGGCTGGAGCGAGGAATTCGTATGAGTGCGCGTTCAACGGCACTGAGGAGGAAGGGAGCCTCGATGCTCCCGTCTGTTGGGCTCATGCATAGATTCTAGTTCGTTAATTCTCTGTTCGTTACAGTTTGCACAAACTGAATTGGTCTGATTTCTTTAAGCGGCATGCAATAGCTAGTTGTTGCAGGTAAAGGCCATTATGTGAGGGACGAGGCCGTGGCTGGGCACTCGCTTACAGCTCGGGTTCGGTGGTGGGCGTGGGCGGCGTTGCGGTGGCGGTTGGACATGGGGCGGATGGCAGCGGGTCCGCGTATGGGTATGCGCGCAGCCTGGGTTTACCGATAGGCGCGGGTGGTGTCGAGGTGGCGTCTGCGAATGCTGCGGTGGTGAGGTTGTGTATGGGCGTGGCGCGGGGTGTGCGGGGTGCTGCGTTGTTGCTCGGGGGCAGGGTTGGTGGTTGTGGGTGGGTGTGTGGGGGAATTGCGACCATAGGGCCGTGACACGCTCAGCGACACGCCGTGGAGAGGTGTCTATGGTAGTAAAAGCCCCCGTTGGTGTGGATGGTGTCGAGGTGGCGTCTGCGAATGCTGCGGTGGTGAGGTTGTGTATGGGCGTGGCGCGGGGTGTGCGGGGTGCTGCGTTGTTGCTCGGGCGCAGGGTTGGCGGTTGTGGGTGGGTGCGTGGGGGAATTGCGACCATAGGGGCTGCGACACGCTCAGCGACACGCCGTGGAGAGGTGTCTATGGTAGTAAAACCCCCGTTGGCGTGGCCGAGTCGCGGCGGCGGAGCCGCGGTTGGTTGGGGCGCGTTGTGGCCGGGTGTGGCCGGGCGGGTGGGCTGTGGCTAGACGCGTTGTTGCCGGGTGTGGGCGGGGGCGCCCACGCTCGGAATAGGGGGTTTGCGTGCGGATAGGGGCCGGGACGCCAGCGATGCCCGGGACGCCAGCAAGGCTAGGCGCGCCCGGGACGCCCGCGACGCCAGCAACGCCCGCAGCGCCGCCGGCGTCAGACGGTCAGCATGACCTTCGTGGCGCGGCGCTCGTCCATGGCGGCATAGCCGTCGGCTGCGCGCTCGAGCGGCAGCGACAGGTCAAAGACGGCGCCAGGGTTGATCTCACCGCGGTAAATCATGTTGATCATGGTCGGCAGGTACTTGCGCACGGGGGCGGGCCCGCCGAACATGTGCACCTCGGCGGCGAACATGCGGCTCATATCCAGGGAGACGCCGTGCGGCACGCCCACAAACGACAGGTGACCGCCGGGGCGCACGCAGCCGAGCGCCTGGTTGAAAGCCACCTCGTTGCCCACCGCTTCCACGACGCCGTCGGCACCCAGTCCGCCGGTCATCTCCTTGATGCGGGCGATGCCCTCCTCGCCGCGCTCCTCAACGATGTCGGTCGCACCGAACTCGCGAGCCAGGGCCTGGCGGTCCGCGTGGCGCGACATGGCGATGATGCGCGAGGCACCCTGCTGGCGGGCGCCGATGATCGCGCCCAGGCCCACAGCCCCGTCACCCACGATGACGATGGTTGTGCCGGGACCAGCCCCGGCCTCGTCAGCGGCGAACCAACCGGTCCCCAGCACGTCGGAGGCGGCCAGGAGCGAGGGAATCTGCTCACGCGTGGGCGTGCCGGGGGTCTTGACCAGCGTGCCGTCCGCGAGGGGGATGCGCGCGTACTCGGCCTGGGTGCCGCCAGCGCGCGTGCCAACGAAAGGGTCACCCTGGGCGGCGGCGGTCGCGCAGCGCGAGGGGTAGCCGGTGCGGCAGATCGCGCACTCGCCGCAGGAGATGCAGAAGGAGCCGACGACGAAGTCGCCGGGGCGCACGGTGATGACGGCCGAGCCAACCTCGACGACGGTGCCGACGTACTCGTGGCCCATGCGCTGCTCGTGGACGGGCTGGGCGCCGCGGTAGGGCCACAGGTCCGAGCCACAGATGCAGGTGGCCGCCAGCCTGATGATGGCGTCCGTTGGTTCCAGGATGGTGGGCATCGGCATCTCTTCGACGGTGACGTTGCCGGGTTCGTGCATGACGACGGCGCGCATGGTGCTCCTCGCTCGGGTGGCTCTGTTACGTTCACGCTATCCCGGTTGAGAGGTTTTCGTTGCCGCTGTCCATTGTTCCCTTTCTCTCAGGTGACGAGGTTTGGCGCGGTTTCGGGGCACACGGCGTTTTTCGAGGGGCGAACACCAGGTAAAACGCGGTAGGGTGTCGCCATGTCAGTCGAGTTTGTATCCGCCGCGCGCGCGACCCGAGCGGTCGCGCATGACGCGCCGTTGCGACTCGTCGACACCTTCGGCCGAGTGGCCCGTGACCTGCGGGTTTCCTTGACGGATCGCTGTAATCTGCGCTGCTCCTACTGCATGCCGCCCGAGGGGCTGGACTGGCTGCCGGTCGAGGAGACGCTGACTGACGCGGAGGTTGTGCGCCTCGTTCGCATCGGTGTCGAGCAGCTGGGTATCCGCCAGGTCCGCTTTACTGGCGGCGAGCCGCTGCTGCGCCGAGGCCTCGAGACGATTATTGCGGAGTGTGCCCAGCTTGTGACCGACGAGGGGCGTACGCCCGACCTGGCGCTGACGACGAACGCGTTGGGCCTGGCCAAACGTGCCCAGGGCCTGAAGGACGCGGGCCTGAATCGCGTCAACATTTCCCTGGATTCCCTGGATCGTGAGCATTACGCGGCGATCACCCGCCGCGACCGCCTCGATGACGTCCTCGAGGGGATCGAGGCCGCCGCGCGCGCGGGCCTGACGCCGATCAAGGTCAACACCCTGGTGCTGCGCGGCATGAACGAGGCCGACCTGCCCGACCTGGTCGACTACTGCCTGGATCGGGGCATCGAGCTGCGCGTGATCGAGCAGATGCCGATCGGCCCTCCGGACACGTGGGATCGTCAGAACATCCTGACGGCGGACGAGATCCTGCACATCATGGGGACTCGCCACACGCTGACCCCCGCGCAGCGCGAGGACCCACATTCGCCCGCGGGGCGCTGGATCGTGGACGGCGATCCGACCAAGATGCTCGGCGTCATTGCCTCCGTGTCCGAGCCCTTCTGTGGGGCGTGTGATCGTACCCGCCTGACCTCGGACGGCATGGTGCGTTCCTGCCTGTTTTCCACGGAGGAAACCTCGCTGCGTGACCTGCTGCGCGGTGGCGGGGATGACGCGCAGATCGCCGCTCGATGGGCCGACGCCATGTGGGGCAAACCGGCCGCGCACGGCCTCAATATCGATGCCTTTGCGCGCCCGTCGCGCACCATGAGCCGTATTGGCGGGTAACGCCCCCGCTAATTGCGTAACACCGGTGTTTTGTAACAGCGGTCGATAGAGGCCTGGGGTGCCCGGAGAATCTGTGCGGAAACCCTAGTTTTCCTTGTTTTTACAAGGGTGGCGTACGCCACAAAACGATGCGTCAATGGTCTGTTATTTCGCTTGGTAGCCTCCGTGTTAAAGAATGTCCGGCGCACGCCCGCGCCCGGACTCCCTTCAGACACGAGGAGAGCCATGAGCGCGACCGAACCCGCGGCCAAGAAGAGCCGCTACCTGCTCACTGACTGGAACCCCAACGACGAATCCAAGTGGGACTCGAAACTCGCGTGGCGAACGCTGTGGATCACGACCTACTCGCTGATCCTGGCCTTCTGCGTGTGGTTCCTGCCCAGCGCGATCGCGCCCAAGCTGACCGCCCTCGGCTTCAACCTGGATAAGTCCCAGCTCTACTGGCTGACCGCCCTCCCGGGCCTGGCAGCCGGCATCCTGCGCCTCGTCTACATGTTCCTGCCCCCGCTCATCGGCACCCGCAAGCTCGTGGGCATCACCTCCCTGCTGTGCATTATTCCGATGGTCGGCTGGTTCTTCGCGGTCCAGGACAACACGACCCCCTACTGGGTCCTCCTGACCCTCGCCTTCATGTGTGGCATCGGCGGCGGCGCGTTCTCCGGCTACATGCCCTCGACCGGCTACTTCTTCCCCAAGCGCCTCGCCGGTACGGCCCTCGGCCTGCAGGGCGGCATCGGTAACCTCGGCATGTCCGTCATTCTGCTTGTTGGTCCTGTGTTGATGGGCTTTGGTCTTTTCGGTCTGACCTGGCTGGCGCCCCAGCAGCAGGTCGCCGGCGACCACGTCGGTGAGAGCATCTGGGTCTACAACGCAGCGATCTTCTTCGTTCCGTGGTGCATCCTCGCGGCGATCCTCGCCTTCATCTGGCTGCGTGACGTGCCCGTCAAGGCCAACCTCAAGCAGCAGCTGGACATCTTCTCCAACCCCAACACCTGGTACATGACCATCCTCTACGTCATGACCTTCGGTCTGTTCTCCGGCTTCTCCGCCGTCTTCGCCCTCCTGATCAACAACCAGTTCGGTGACCAGTCGACCCTCAACCTGGGCGTCAAGGGCGCGACCTACGCGTTCCTCGGCCCCCTCATCGGCTCGCTCATCCGCATGTCCTGGGGTATCTTCTGCGACCGCATGGGCGGTGCCATCTGGACCTTCATCTCCGCCGTCGGCATGACAATCACCCTGGGCGGCATCGCCTGGGTCCTGACCAACCCCACCGGCAAGACGGACTTCAACATCTTCCTGGGCCTCATGCTCGCCATGTTCCTGTTCTCCGGCTTCGGTAACGCCGGTACCTTCAAGCAGATGCCGATGATCATGCCGGCCCGCCAGGCCGGCGGCGCCATCGGCTTCACCGCGGCGATCGCGTCCCTCGGCCCCTTCCTGGTCGGCGTCGCGCTTTCCGCTATCAGCGCCCCGGTCTTCTTCGCGGGCTGCGCCATCTTCTGCGCCCTGTGCGCGGTCCTGTGCTGGATCATGTACGCGCGCAAGAACGCCCCGTTCCCCGGCTGATCCACCCGGCACTGCGTGGTGCCGACGGACCTGCCACCGCCTCGTCAATCGACTCTTAGGAGCACCCCATGACGAATCTCGAATCCGATATGACCTTCCCGACCTACGGCGGCGAGGTCAAGCCCGCGACCGGCGCGACCCTGTTTGCGCTCGGCTCGTGGCTGCGTCGCGGCAAGGCGTCCGCCGACGCGCGCCAGCTCTTCCTTGAGGGCGGCCGCGACGGCGACTCCTTCTACCGCGACCGCTGGAGCTACGACAAGATCGTGCGCTCCACCCATGGCGTGAACTGCACGGGCTCGTGCTCGTGGAAGATCTTCGTCAAGGACGGCGTCATCACCTGGGAAACCCAGCAGACTGACTACCCGTCAACCGGCGCTGACATGCCCGAGTACGAGCCCCGCGGCTGCCCGCGTGGCGCTGCGTTCTCGTGGTACGAGTACTCGCCGACCCGTATTAAGTACCCCTACGTGCGCGGCGTCCTGCTCGACATGTTCCGCGAGGCCAAGAAGCGCCTCGGGGATCCCGTCGACGCGTGGGCCGCGGTCGTTGAGGACCCGGAGAAGGCGCGTGCCTACAAGTCGCAGCGTGGCCGCGGCGGCATGGTCCGCGTGTCGTGGGAAGAGGCGATGGAGATCGTCGCCGCCGCCTACGTGCACACGATCAAGCAGTACGGCCCCGACCGCATCGCCGGCTTCTCGGTCATCCCCGCCATGTCGATGATCTCCTACGGTGCGGGCTCCCGCTTCCACGAGCTCATCGGCGCCACGATGCTGTCCTTCTACGACTGGTACGCGGACCTGCCTCCAGCCTCGCCTCAGGTGTTCGGCGACCAGACCGACGTGCCCGAGGCCGGCGACTGGTTCAACTCGCAGTACCTCATCATGTGGGGCACGAACCTGCCGCTGACCCGTACCCCCGACGCTCACTTCATGGCCGAGGCCCGCTACCACGGCCAGAAGGTCATCGTCGTGTCCCCGGACTTCGCGGACAACACGAAGTTCGCGGACGACTGGTTGCGCGTCCAGCCCGGCACGGACGGCGCCCTGGCGCAGGCGATGGGCCACGTCATCCTCAAGGAATTCCACGTCGGCAAGCGCGAGCCCATGTTCCTCGATTACATGAAGCGCTACACCGACTCCCCGTTCCTGGTGGAGATTAACGAGGTCGGCGAGGGTGCCCACGAGGGCGTCGCCCCGACGACCCTGGTCCCCGGCAAGTTCCTGACGGCCGCCAAGATGCCCGCAGGCACGACCGAGCGCACCGAGAACAACCAGTTCCGTCCCCTCGTCATCGAGGCCGACGGCACGGTCAAGGACCCGGGCGGCACGCTCGCCGATCGCTTCGGTGAGGAGGGCGCCGGCCACTGGAACCTCAACCTGGATGGCGTCGAGCCCGTCATGTCCATCATGGACACGGACGAGTGGGAAGCCGCCCTGATCGCCCTGCCGCGCTTCGACCTGCCCGCGGCCCCCGGCCAGGCCTCGGTCGGCGGTGGCTACGTGAAGCGTGGCGTGCCCGCGCGCCGCGTCAACGGTCGCCTCGTGACGACCGTGTTCGACATCCTGCTCGCCCAGTACGCCGTCGAGCGTGAGGGCCTGCCGGGTGAGTGGCCCACCGACTACATGGACGCCTCCACGCCGGGCACCCCTGCGTGGCAGGAGGAGTTCACGTCGGTTCCCGCTGCCGCAGCCATCAAGATCGGCCGCGAGTTCGCGCAGAACGCGGTTGAGACGCAGGGCCGTTCCATGATCCTCATGGGCGCCGGCACGAACCACTACTACCACTCCGACGAGATGTACCGTACGTTCCTGGCGCTCACGGAAATGTGTGGCACCCAGGGCCGCAACGGCGGCGGCTGGGCCCACTACGTGGGTCAGGAGAAGGTCCGCCCGATCATGGGTTGGGGCTCCTTCACCTTCGCCCTGGACTGGGCACGCCCGCCGCGCCAGATGATCTCCACCGGCTGGTACTACATGACCACGGACCAGTGGCGCTACGACGGTGCTGCGGCCTCGGCCATGGGAAACCCGATCAAGTCCTCGAACCTGGACGGCAAGCAGCTGGTCGACACCCTCGTCGAGTCGGTTCAGCGCGGCTGGATGCCCTGCTACCCGACGTTCTCCAAGGGCTCGACCCAGCTCGGCCGCGAGGCCGCCGAGGCCGGCATGGCCCCCGCGGAATACGTGTCCCAGGAGCTGCGCGAGGGTCGCCTCCAGTTCGCGATCGAGGACCCGGACGCCCATCACAACGTCCCGAAGATCCTCGCGAACTGGCGTACGAACCTGCTCGGCTCGTCCGCGAAGGGCACCGAGTTCTTCCTGCGTCACATGCTGGGTACCGGCAACGAGGTCAACGCCGAGGAGCTGGAAGAGGGCAACCGTCCCGCGTCCGTCAACTGGCGTGAGGCTCACCCCGGCAAGCTCGACCTCATGTGGGTCGCGGACTTCCGTAACACCTCGACGACGCTGCACTCCGACGTGGTGCTGCCCGCCGCCACGTGGTACGAGAAGCACGACCTGTCCTCCACGGACATGCACCCCTTTATGCACTGCTTCGACGAGGCCGTGAACCCGCCGTGGGAGGCACGCACTGACTTCGAGGTGTTCCAGACCCTGGCTCGCCTCGTCGGCCGCATGGCCCCCGGCCACCTGGACACCCAGACGGACGTCGTCGCGGTTCCGCTGGGGCACGACTCCCCGGACGCCATGACCATGGCGGATGGCGTCGTTCCCGAGCAGACGTGGACGCCCGGCAAGACCATGCCGAAGCTGGTTGCGATCGAGCGCGACTACACGCAGGTCGGCTACAAGTACGACCGCATCGGACCGCTCGTGCCCAAGGCTGGCCTGGCCTCCAAGGGTGTGGCGTACAACATGCAGGAGGCGTACGAGCAGCTCGGCGACCTCAACGGCCGCGCCCCCATGGACGGCAACGCCGGCGAGGGCATGCCGCTGTGCGACACCGCCATCAAGGCGGCGAACATGGCGCTGCGCTTCTCGGGCACCACGAACGGCTCGCTGGCCGTTCAGGGCTTCCGCACGCTGGAAAAGCGCGTCGGCAACGAGATGGCGTTCCTGGCCGAAGGTGACGAAGAAAAGAAGATCACCTACCAGGACACCGTCCTGCAGCCGCGCAGCGTCATCACCAGCCCCGAGTGGTCGGGCTCCGAGCACGGCGGACGCCGCTACAGCGCCTTCGTGCAGAACGTCGAGTGCCGCAAGCCGTGGCACACGCTCACGGGTCGCCCGCAGTTCTACATCGACCACGACTGGATGATGGACATGGGCGAGTCCCTGCCGATCTTCCGTCCCCCGCTCGACCTGGCGCACATCTACGGTGAGCGCCCCGTCGGCGACCATCGTCCCGGTCAGCCGGGTCAGGCCGAGGTCGCGGTGCGCTACTGACGGTCCACAACAAGTGGGCCATCCACTCCCAGTACTACGACAACCCGTACATGCTGACGCTGGGTCGTGGTGGCCAGACGGTGTGGATGAGCCCGCAGGACGCCGAGAAGATCGGCGTGCGCGACAACGAGTGGATCGAGGCGAAGAACCGTAACGGCACCGTGTCGGCTCGCGCCGTTGTCTCCCACCGCATCCCGGAGGGCACGGTGTTCATGCACCACGCCCAGGATCGCCAGATCAACACCCCGCTGAACGAGGAGTCCGGCAAGCGCGGCGGTACGCACAACTCGCTGACCCGAATCTTCATTAAGCCGAGCCACCTGGCCGGCGGATACGCGCAGTTCGCCTACGCGTTCAACTACTACGGTCCCACCGGCAATAACCGCGACGAGGTCACGGTTATCCGCCGCCGCTCCCAGGAGGTGCAGTTCTGATGAAGGTCATGGCTCAGATCGCGATGGTGATGAACCTCGACAAGTGCATTGGCTGCCACACCTGTTCGGTCACCTGTAAGCAGGTGTGGACGAACCGCGAGGGCACCGAGTACATCTGGTTCAACAACGTCGAAACCCGTCCCGGCGTGGGCTACCCCCGCGGCTGGGAGGACCAGAAGAAGTGGAAGGGTGGCTGGAAGCGCACCGCCACGGGCCGCCTCGTTCCCCGTCAGGGCGGACGCGTCGCCTCGCTCGCGAAGATCTTCGCGAACCCGACGCAGCCGACCATGAAGGACTACTACGAGCCGTGGACGTACGAGTACGACAAGCTGCTCCAGGCGCCCGCGAACTCCCGCGCGATCCCGACGGCCCGCGCGAAGTCCAAGATCACGGGCGAGCACATCGACAAGCCCGAGTGGGGCCCGAACTGGGACGATGACCTCGGTGGCTCCATGGAGACCCTGGATCAGGACCCCGTCCTGCACCAGATGAACCTCCAGGTCGCCAAGACCATCGAAGACGCGTACATGTTCTACCTGCCTCGCATCTGCGAGCACTGCCTGAACCCGACCTGTGTGTCGGCGTGCCCCTCGGGCGCGATGTACAAGCGCTCCGAGGATGGCATCGTCCTGGTCGACCAGGATCAGTGCCGCGGCTGGCGCATGTGCGTGTCCGCCTGCCCCTACAAGAAGGTCTACTTCAACCACAACACGGGCAAGGCCGAGAAGTGCACGCTGTGCTACCCGCGCCTCGAGGTCGGCCAGCCGACCATCTGCTCGGAGACCTGCGTGGGTCGCCTGCGCTACATGGGCGTGCTGCTCTACGACGCGGACCGCGTCACCTGGGCCGCCTCCCAGGAGGACGAGCGCGACCTGTACCGCGCCCAGCGCGAGATCCTGCTCGACCCGAACGACCCGCAGGTGGTCGCCCAGGCTCAGGCCAACGGCGTTCCCCACTCGTGGATCACGGCCGCCCAGCAGTCCCCGATCTGGAAGCTCATCACCGAGTACGAGGTCGCCCTGCCGCTGCACCCCGAGTTCCGTACCCTGCCGATGGTCTGGTACGTGCCGCCGCTGTCCCCGGTCGTCGACCAGGTGACCGCGTCCGGCAGCGACGGCGAGGACCACAAGGTCCTGCTGTCCGCCATCTCGCAGATGCGTATCCCGCTGGAGTACCTGGCCGGCCTGTTCACGGCCGGAGACACGGCTCCCGTGGAGCTGGCGCTGCGTCGCCTCGCCGCGATGCGCTCCTACATGCGCGACGTCTTCGTCGACAACCCGACGAACGAGGAGATCCCGGCCTCCGTGGGCATGACCCCGGAGAAGGTCAAGGAGATGTACCGACTGCTGTCGATCGCCAAGTACGACGACCGCTTCGTCATCCCGACCGCCCACCCCGAGATGCCGCGCGGCATCAAGGAGCTCGAGGGCTGCCCGGTGTCCTACGACGTCGAGGCCTTCCACGGCCTGGCCCCCGCCACGTCGAACCGCCCGATGGGTGGCTCGTCGCCGGAGGGACGCCAGATGCTCCCTCTTGAGGTCGTTCGATGAGTACTTTCGTCGGCATTCCGCGTATTCCTACGGCCGCTCCGGAAACGGAGATGGACCCGCAGGACGCGCGCGGTGTGCGCATGGCGGTCTCGGTCCTCCTGGACTACCCGGGGGATGACTTCGAGACCAAGCTGGACGCGGTCGAGGAGGCTCTGGCGGACCTGCCGGAGCCGGCCTCGGCGTCCCTGGCCTCGTTCGTGAGCTACGCTCGCGCCGCTGGCCTGCGCGCCATGCAGACCACCTACGTGGAGACGTTCGACCAGCGCCGACGCTGCGCGCTCGGCCTGACGTACTACACGCACGGCGACACCCGCGGACGCGGTCAGGCCATCTTGGCCTTCAAGGAGGTCCTGCGCCGCGCCGGTTTCGAGATGGAACGCGAGGAGCTTCCCGATCACCTGCCGGTGGTCCTGGAGTTCGCCGCGTTTGATGAGACGGGCACGGCCGAGGGGCTGCTGCGCTCCAACCGCGAGGGTATCGAGGTGATCCGCACGGCGCTGCGCGCTGCGGACTCCCCGTACGCGCCGCTGCTGGACGCGCTGGTCGCGACGCTGCCCGAGCCGGACGAAAAGACCATTGAGGGCTTCCGTAAGCTCATTAGCCAGGGGCCGCCCACCGAGCTGGTGGGCGTGGGCGATCTGTCCGCGACGCCCTTCCCGACTTCCGATTCAACGATGGGACGGTAACGTTCATGGAATCCGCACTTATGCATGCCGCGTCTGCAGCCGAGACGCAGTCGCTGTCCTTCCTGGACATTGCCCTGTGGGTGGTCCTGCCCTACGTGTCCTTCGCGATCCTCATTGTGGGCCTCGCGTGGCGCTACAAGACGGACCAGTACGGCTGGACGTCTCGTTCCTCGCAGTGGAATGAGCCGGCCATCCTGCGTTGGGCGTCGCCGACGTTCCACTTCGGTGTCCTCTTCGTGTTCGTGGGCCACGTCATGGGCCTCGTGATCCCGAAGACGTGGACCGAGGCGGCCGGTGTGCCTCAGCACGTCTACCACCTGATGGCGACGATCCCCGGATCGATCGCCGGACTCATGACGATCCTCGGCCTCGCGCTGCTGATCTACCGCCGCCTGGTGGTCAAGTCGGTGCGCGTGGCGACGACCCGCATGGATATCGTCACCTACGTCATGCTGACTATCCCGGTGCTCCTGGGCGGCGCGGCGACCCTGCTCAACCAGGTGCTCGGCGGTCACGAGGGCTACGACTACCGCGAGACGATCTCCGTCTGGTTCCGGTCGATCTTTTACCTGCACCCGCAGGCGCACCTGATGGTCGATGTGCCGCTCAGCTTCAAGCTGCACATCATCGCGGGCCTGCTGCTGTTCTGCATCTGGCCGTTCACCCGCCTCGTGCACGCGGTGAGCGCGCCGGTCGGCTACGTGGCGCGTCCCCCGGTGATCTACCGGTCGCGCGACGAGCGCCGCACGCACGAGATCACGCGCGGCGGTATGTCGGACTGAATGGCGCGGCTCGGTCCCGGTCTCGATTGACGAGGCCGGGGCTGGGCGGGCGCAGCGCGCGGGGGCGGGCGTTTGCTCGCCCCTTCGTCGTATATGGAGGGAGCTGTGGCCTGATCTGTGATTGTGTTCTATGACCCCTTCAAATGTTTCCGATGAGTGACATTGGTCGTGCGTGTTGGCCGTTGAGCTGGGTAAAATTGTGTTTGATTTGTAAGTAATGTAAGGAAGTTAAAGCCGTACGGGGATGCCATCGTTGTGTATTTCCGCTGATTAAGAGGGAGAGAGGATAGATATGACTGACACCTCCCATTCTCGGACTCTGGCCGAGACGCTCGAGGCAATGGCTGCCCTCACACCCGCCCAGCACGCGCTGTTGGAGCGTATTTCGCAGCATGTGACGCCTGTGACCGTCGCGGAGTTGGCTCAGGAGGCCGGCCTGCACGTGTCCAGCGTGCGCGAGACCCTGGAGGGTCTTTTTGGCGTGGGCCTCGTGGAGAAGCAGCAGCTTCCGTCGTCGGGGCGCGGCCGTCCGGCGCTCGGCTATTCGACGACGACCCCGGCGGACCCGTCCTTCGCGGCTCAGATGTTGCAGCAGCTGACCTCGTCCCTGCTCGCGTGGCTGCGCGCCGACGCCGCGGACCCGGCTGCGTCGGTGCGTGAGATCGGCGCCCGCTGGGCGGACGCTGCCTTGGAGACGATGTCGGTGCCTGACCACAGTCACGCAACGCGCCGCGTCGCTCGTGAGAACTTCAACATCGCTGGTCATCTGGGCAAAGTGCGCCTGTTCATGAACGCGATGGGCTTCGCCTCGGTGCCTCACGAGAGCGATCAGATGGCGGTCGTGCTGACGGCCTGCCCGTTCACGGAGCCCGGTGCGCCTGACGATCTGGCCCTTGAGCTGCGTCGCGGCATTGTCGAGCGCGTCTTCGAGCGCACGGCGACGGGCACGGCGAGCTGGTCGGTGGAGATCGATCCGATCGACCCGCTGCGCCTGACGGTGTTCCTGCGCCCGCTGGATGAGCCGAACCCGAAGCCGCTGTCGACGACGGTGCATTCTTCGGTGGGGCCGCTGAGGCGGCCGGCGGCTACATGCGCGAGCTGGCGTCCTCGGAGACGCCCGCGACCCTCGGTGAGTTGGTTGCGTACCTGAGTGATGGCAACCCGGATCTGGGGCGTATCCTCGACGTGTCGAGCTTCCTGGTCAACGAGCGTTCGGCCCGCCTGGACGCGGACCTGATGCCGGGCGTGCGCGTCGACGTGTTGCCGCCCTTTGCTGGCGGGTGAGAGATTCTTAGCATTCGAGTGGAACGGTCAGGGTTTACATAAAATCCTGGCTGTTTCCACGTAAAATAGAAGTAAGCATCTCCCGTTCCTGGAGGATCCCATGTCAGCAGAGATTGCAACAGGTATTACTGACGACCCCCTCGACTCGCGCTCACTGATTGACAGTGCGCGCCGCGACACGTGTGGCGCGGTCGCGTCTTTCATCGGTGCCGTGCGTAACCACGACGGGGGAGAAGGGGTGGACTCGATCGAGTATTCGGCGCATCCGTCCGCCTCGCAGATTTTGCGCGAGATCGTCGGCGAGTTCGCGGATCGGCCCGGTGTGCATTGCATCGTTGCGTGGCACCGTGTCGGACACCTCGGGATCGGCGAGGATGCGATGGTGGTGGCGGTGGCCGCCGAGCATCGCGCCCAGGCGTTCCGCGCGGTGGAGGGCATCGTCGAGGAAGTCAAGGCGAAGCTGCCGGTGTGGAAGAAGCAGGAGCTGACCGACGGTTCTCACAACTGGTCGGGCCTGTAAACGATGACGATTGGCGACCCGTACACGCGCGACGCGGCGGTCTTTGGCCGCTCGGTCGCGGTGCCGCTGCGTTGTGCGCCCGTCGCGTACGAGGCCGGGGATCCTGCGTTGGAGCGTTTCCGACGCAATTGGCTGGTGTCCGGCATCGGCGAGGCGGGTCAGGCGCGTCTGGCGGCCTCGCGTGTTCTCGTGGTGGGCGCGGGCGGCCTGGGCTCGCCCGTCCTGCTCTACCTGACGGCGGCGGGCGTCGGGACGATCGGCATCTGCGACTCCGACGTCGTCGACACCTCGAACCTGCAGCGCCAGCTGCTGCACGGCGAGGCCGACGTGGGGATCCCGAAGCCGGATTCGGCGGTGCGTCACCTGTCTGGTCTCAATTCCATGGTGCATTTCGAGCGCTTCGGGCATGTGACGCGCGAGTGGCTGGATGAGCATGGCCGCGAGTGGGACCTGATCGTCGAGTGCACGGATAGCTTCGACGCGAAGTACCTGGTGGCTGACTACTGCGCGGATTCGGGCGTGCCCCTCGTGTGGGGCACGGTCGTGCGCATGGCCTACCAGGTCAGCGTCTTCTGGTCCGCCGCGCCCGCTCCCGTCCCGGCCTTGACGTTGCGGAGCTTGCACCCGGTCCAGCCTCCCCCGGGGGCGACGCCGGCCTCGCCCGAGGTGGGCGTGCTGGGCCCGGTCGTCGGCCAGGCGGGCACGGCCATGGCGACCGAGGCCATCAAGGTGCTGGTCGGTTTCGGCGAGCCGCTTATCGGCCGCGTCCTCATGGTGGATGCGGCGACGCAGCGTACGGACGTGCTGACCTTCGCGCCGTGGGAGTGAGTGGCGTGGGGGCGGCCTTGTCGTACGGCACGGGCGTGCCCCCGCGCGCGGCTGGCGGCGATGGTCGTCGGCGGTGGGGGCGGTGAGCGCCTGGGGGGCGTTTCCAAGCCTGACCTGGTGCTGGGCGGTGTGCGCCTGGTCGACCGCGTGTGCGCGGCCCTGGGCGAGGTGGCCGGGGGGGGCGTGGTGGCCGTCGTTCCGCCGACCGTGCGCGTGCCTGTCGGCGTGGGGCAGACTCTTGAGGACCCGCCTGGCGGAGGTCCCCTCGCCGGGATCGACGCGGGACTGGCTGCCCTGTCCGTGGGGGCCGACACGTGGGTGGTCGTCGTGTCCGTGGACTGCCCGGGCATCGCCGAGGTCCTGCGCGGGCTCCTCCGCGATCCTGCGGGTCCGGGGTGCGACGGGCGTATCATGCGCGGCGGGGATCCCGAGCCTTTCGATCAGTACCTCATGGGCGTCTACCGCGCGGGCGCGCTGCGCCGGGTTATCGATGAGGCCGTGGCGCGGCACGGGAGCGTGCGCGGCATGGGGGTGCGCCGTGTTCTGCGCGCCCTGACGCTGGAGCGGGTGGATGTGAGCGCGGACGTGTGTCGCGACGTCGATACCCCCGAGGATCTGGCCTGGTGGGGGGGCCCGCCTCGGCTGAGCCGTGCAGGCGCATTGCGCGTGACATCGTGGGCGAATGAGGCCTGCGGGTCGCGTCGTCTGGTGGTGCTGTCATCGGATGCTGTGTTGCCCCCTGACGTGGGACGACTGACGTGAGTCGGGCGTGTGAGTGGCGGGCTCAGTGGAGCCTTCGTCGTGTCTCCGCGTGCCGCCGGGATGGCTGACCGGCCTGTTAGAGAGCGGCGCCATCGTGTGCTTGCGGCGGTGTCATTTGGGCTTTCGCGGGCTATTTGACAGAATGGAGTCATTCTCGTAAAACGCTGCATACTAGGCTGTTAATAACTTGACACACTTTATGATTTGTCGGTAACGTGTGTGCGGGTGTAGATTGACGTGGTCAGCTTTTAGTCGAAACATGTCTTCAAGGTGTGCACGTGAACAGTTATCACGGCAAAGTACTGCGTTTTATCGGTATGACCGTCCTGTCAGGACTCGTCGCGGCAAGCCTCGCCCCGGCCTCGTTCGCGGCCCCCAGCGACTCTCAGGAAACGAATACCGAAACCCAGGTCAGCGCCACGGTCCTCTCCTATCCCGGAACAAACGGCCCGACCCGCATCCACATCATCACCACGACGGGCACAGCAGACGCGATCCTCCTTGAATCGCGCGGCGTCTTCGGCATGATCGACGGCGGCGAAGGCGTCGGCGCGCCCGACGGCTCCGACCCCCGCTACCCCTGCGCCCCGGCATCACCCCCGCCGAGCGCGGCGACACCGACTGGGTCCTGACCTACATGCGCGACCACGGCGTCACCTCCTCCAACCTCGCGTTCTACCTGGGCACGCACGCCCACTCCGACCACATCGACAACGCTGACGACATCATCCGCACCTTCCGGCCCAAGGCCATCTTCAGCCCCGAATACTCCGACAAGTGGATCACGAACCCGAACGGACTGTGGGACAACCAGTGGATCTACGACAACATGATCAACGCCGCCACGTGGGCCCGGAAAACTTACGGCGCGCAGCTCATCCAGCACGTCGACGGCTACAACACGCACGTGCAGCTGGGTGACATGGACGTCCAGATCATCCCCTTCGACCCCGAGGAGACCTACAAGAAGAAGGGAACCACGGACGCCAACCTCATGGGGTGGGGCGCCAAAGTCACCGCCTTCGGGCACAGTGCCTTCCTGGCCGCCGACCTCATGGACACCGAGGCCGACTGGGTGACCCACAACGGATTCGAGGCGCGCGTCGCCTCCGCCGTCGGCCACGTCGACCTGCTCAAAGCGGGCCACCACGGCCAGCGCAGCTCCAACTTCGAACCCTTCATGGCGGCCCTGAGCCCCTCCATGATCGTGCAAACCGGCTCCGAAACCCTCAGCCCCGATCGCCTCACCACCGACGTCATCCACGGCTCCGACCTGTGGGTCCCCATGGAAGAACTGTGGGAAAGGGGCCGCATCCCCTCCCTCATCACCACCTTCGCCCCCTCCGGCATCACCACCAACGACCTGACAAGCGCCTCCTGGGGCCACGAATACGACGGCGAAACCCCGCGCGCCTGGTGGTTCCAGGCCGGACGCCCCGCCGCCACGACCGGCTGGTGGCACGCCCCCTCCCACTCCTGGTACTACTTCGCGGGCAAGCCCAGCGCCGAGGCCTCGGCCTGGGTCAGCGACGGCGGGCACTGGTTCCGGGTGGACGAGACCGGCGCCATGATCTCGTCTACCTGGTTCAGTAGCGGCGGCCAGTGGTACTGGCTGGGCGCGAGCGGCGCCATGGCCACCTCAGGGTGGATCAACGACGGCACAGCATGGTACTACCTCGACGCCGACGGCCACCCCTCGGGCAACGGGTGGACCCGCATCGACGGCTCCTGGTACTACCTGAGCGCAGGCCGCGCCGCGACCGGGTGGGTGCCCAGCGGCGGGACCTGGTACTACATGGACCCCGCCAGCGCAGCCATGGCCTCGGGCTGGATCCGAGTGGGCGGCTCCTGGTACCACCTGGCCCCCTCCGGCGCGCTGAGCACCGGCTGGCTGCGCGACGGCGGCGCCTGGTACTACATGGACCCCGCCAGTGGAGCCATGGCCACGGGAGCCCGGAACATCGACGGGCGGCGATCTACCTTCGACCCCTCGGGCCATTGGATCGGATACGCCTCCTGACGAGTCGAGGATCTCTTCGCGAATATCCTGCCTGGGCGCCGCCCGGCCGCACATGGAAGCGGCCGGGCGGCGCTTATATGTAGCGTTTTTCGTGGTGTGGTGATTGTTCAAAGGGGGTGGGTGTGGCCTGGTCTGGTTTTGTGGACCGGGTGTTTTGAGGGGTGCTGGTTGTTATTGGTGGTGTTGTGTTCTTATCTCAAAGTGCAGTCCACTTCGCTTGAAATGGGTGTTTGTGACTGTTTGTGGTCGAGGTGGTCTACGGTTTGAACACATCGGTGTGCTGGCTGCCCTTCGGTGCTTGCCCTGTGGCCCTGAGGTGACGGTGGGGTCCGGGGCGTCGCTCGCGGATAGGTTGTCACGATGCGGATAGGTTATTCGCTTGTGGATAGGTTAATAACCTATCCGCGTGTTCGTAACCTATCCGCGTGCGAGCTGTCGGTGGTGGCGGATATGGCTATGGCGCGGTTGCGCTGGCCTGCGCTCGCGGATCCGTTACGCGGATAGAGTGCCGCTATATGGATAGGTTGTCACGATGCGGATAGGTTATTCGCTTGTGGATAGGTTAATAACCTATCCGCGTGCTCGTAACCTATCCGCGTGCGAGCCCTCGGCCGCCGAGGTGGTGTCGGCAGTCGCTGTGTGCTGGTGAGGATTGGCCCGGTCCATAAAACCAGGCCAGGGACCGTCGACATGCTCGAGGCCGTAGTACGCACCACGGCCTCGTCTCTTGCTCTGTCCCGGCCATGGTTCCCCACAAATGTCGCACGTAATTTCCATGTAAACCTTTCAAGATTTGAAATCGCATCGTTGATATTCTGCGGAAATCTCGATACCTTAGAAAACTAAGGGGAACCAAATTACGTGCGACTTTTTGGGGGGGCGCGGGCGAGGAGGGGAGGGGAGAGGGAGGGTCAGCGCTGCTCGTCTAGCTGGTGGAAGATCGCGGGCAGGAGAGGCGTCACGACCTCGAGGGTGTCGAGCGCGCCGCCGCGCGAGCCTGGAGAGGAGATGATGAGCGCGCCCGAGGCGTCGCGCGCGGTCACGCCCACGACCTCGCGCGAGAGGGGCGACAGCGGGGTGTTGGCTAGACCGTGGGCGCGGATCTGCTCGGCGATGCCGGGGATCTCGACCTCGATGATCGAGCGGACCACCTCGGGCGCGTAGTTGCCGACCCCGAAGCCCGATCCGCCCAAGATCAGGATGAAGCGAGCGCCCGCCTCAAGCGCGTTGCGGATCTCGAGCTCGAGGATTGTGTCACTCTCGGGAGTCGTCATGATCGACACCGGGCCCAGGCCCGCCTCGGCCAGCGCGACGACGCACGCGGGGGTCGTACGATCCTCCTTTGCGCCCGTGTGGACGCGGTCCGAATAGATGATGATGTGGGTGCTGATCTGGCTCAGGTCGTAGTCGACGGGCGCGGGCATGGTGTCCTCCGTGTGGATATTCGTGCGTATGAGTGTGATCCTAGTCCCTTGCTTGTCTGCGGGTGAGGCGGTTGTGTGGGCGGGGTCGCGCGATTTATGCCCGTCGGGTCCGAGGCAATTGCCGGGTGAGCCGGTCTGCGCGCGCCTGGCTGGGCGGTGTGGGGGTTTGTCGGGCGCCGGACACTCATTAAAAAGGGTTTGACTACGCTCAAATGGGGGAGTGGTTATCGGCGCAATGGCGCTACCTTCAGATGATGATTGGTGTAGGTGAGGGTGCCTGTTGCCCCTTGCTCACACCATTGTTAGATTAATGTCGTTCAATCCCCTCTCAAAAGGAGATGCCCGTGCGCTCCCCGCGTATCCTCCCCATCATCGGCGCCGCCGCCCTGGCGCTGGCCGCCTGCTCAGGAAACACGACCCCGCAGGCCGACACCACGGCCTCGTCCGACGATACCCAGGTCCCCTCCCGCGAACTCGTCCTCAACGTCTACGCCGCCGCCTCACTGACCGAGACCTTCGAGGAGCTCGAATCCTCCTACGAGGCCGCCTACCCCGACGTGGACGTGCGCTTCAACTTCGCCGGGTCGCAGGACCTGGTCGCCCAGCTCAGCGAGGGGGCCGACGTCGATGTCCTGGCCACCGCGAACGAGTCCACCATGAAGAAAGCCGCCGACGCCGGGCAGGTCGACGCGCAGACCCTCTTCGCGTCCAACAGCCTCACCCTCATTACGACGCCCGGCAACCCGGCTGGCGTCACGGGCCTCGACTCCTCGCTCGACGGCGTCAAGCTGGTCATCTGCGCGCCCGAAGTCCCCTGCGGCAAGCTCACGCAGACCCTCACCGAGAAGCTCGGCGTGACCCTGAGCCCCGTCTCCGAGGAACAGGCCGTCACCGACGTGCGCGGTAAGGTCTCCTCCGGCCAAGCCGACGCAGGCATCGTCTACAAGACCGACGCCCTGGCCGAAGGCGACGCCGTCGAAACCGTCGACATCGCGGGCGCCGACGAAGCCGTCAATACGTACCCCATCGCGCTCGTGACCGCCTCCACGAAGAAGGACGCCGGCCAGAAGTGGATCGACCTGGTCCTGTCCCCCGAAGGCCAGGCACTGCTCGGCGAGGCCGGCTTCACGCCTGTCAACAAGTAGCGTCGCGTGCGGCCGCGTCGAACCCCAGCCGCCAGCCCCCTGCCGCTGTGGGCGGGGGGCCTCGGCGGCCTCGCCCTGTGCTTCCTGACCCTGCCCCTGGCGTTCATGCTCGGCCGGGTCGACTGGGCGGCGCTGGCCTCGACGCTCGCCACCGACGAGGCCTCCTCCGCCCTCGCCCTCTCCCTGCGCACGTGCGGCGTGGCCCTGGGCGTGGACCTGCTCCTCGGGGTTCCGGCGGCCCTCCTGCTCTCGCGCTCGTGGCGCGGCGTGCGCGCCGCCCGCATCCTGGTGGCCCTGCCCCTGTCGCTGCCGCCCGTCGTCGCCGGTATCGCGCTGCTGTCGGCCTTCGGCAGGCGCTCAACGCTGGGCGCGCTGCTGACCGGCGCCGGCCTCGACATTGCCTTCACGACAACCGCGGTCGTCATCGCCCAGGTCTTCGTCTCCCTTCCCTTCCTCATCGTCACCCTCGAATCCGCGCTGCGCGCCCGCGAGCCGGGCCTCGACGAGATGGCCTCCTCCCTGGGTGCTTCGCCCACGCGCGTGTTCTGGCAGATCACCCTGCCCACGGTTCTGCCCGGCCTCGGGCGCGGCGCGGCCCTCGCGCTGGCCCGATGCCTCGGCGAGTTCGGCGCGACCCTGACCTTCGCCGGATCCATGCAGGGCGTCACCCGCACGATGCCCCTCCAGATCTACCTGGCCCGCGAGTCCGACGCTGCCCTCGCCCTCGCCCTCGGCGTCGTGCTGCTGGGCGTCGCCGCCCTTGTCGTCGCGCTCACCGAAACCCCATGGGGGCACCTCGCTGCTCTCGTGCGTTCGCGGCTGGCATCGACGAGGCCGGGGCTTGTCCGCGCTCATCTCCCGGCCTCGGGCGCGGGGCCCGGTCCCACCGACGAGCCCCTGTCCGACAGAGGCGGCCACGGCCTCGTCCCCACGGACTCCAAGACCGCGGGTAGCGTTCCCGTCCACGTCGACGGACGTGTCCATGAGCGCGGTTGGGCGGTGGACGCGCGGCTGCGCCCGGGCCTCGTCACCGCCGTCGTCGGGCACAACGGCGCCGGAAAGTCCACCCTCGCGCAGGTCGTCGCCGGGGCCCTGCGGCTCGACTCCGGGAGCGCGCGCATCGGGGAGCGCGTCGTCGACGACGACGCCACCTTCGTGCCCGCGCGGCGGCGCGGCGTCGCCATGGTCAGCCAGGCCCCGCGCATCTTCACCCACATGAGCGTGGTCGCCAACGTCGCCTTCCCGCTGCGCGTACGCGGCGTCCGGCGCGCGCAGGCCCGGGCCGCCGCCCTCGAGCAGCTGCGGGCCGTCGGCATCGCCGACCTTGCTCACCGCCGCGGCTCTGACCTGTCCGGCGGGCAAGCCGCGCGCGTCGCCCTCGCCCGCGCGCTCGTCTTCCGTCCCGACGTCCTCATCCTCGACGAGCCCACCGCCGCCCTCGACGTCGAGGCCACCGCCCAGGTCTCCGCCGTTCTGCGCCAGCGCCTCACCGGTGCGGGAATCACGACCCTGCTCGTCTCCCACGACATCGCCGAGGTCTTGGCCCTCGCCTCCCGCATGATTGTCATGGGGGAGGGGCGCGTCGTCGAGGAGGGTGAACCCGCCCGCGTGCTGGCCTCGCCGTCGTCCGTGTTCGCTGCGCGCCTGGCGGGGCTCAACATCGTCAGCGGCCACGCCCTGGCGAGGTCCGGGCTGGTCGGCGTGCGCGTCGGCGAGGGTGAGCTGTGGGCGGCCGACCTGTCTGGGTCTGACTCAGGCAGTGTTGGTGTCGTCGACGTGTCGCCTGGCGATGCGGACGATTCCGCCGCTTCCGGGGAGAATGCCCGGGGTGGCCGCGTCGCCCTCACCTTCCCGCCCGAGGCCGTGGTCCTGTCCCGCGAGGAAGCCCACGCCTCGCCGCGCTCTGTCCTGTCCGGCGTCGTCGCAGGCATCGACGTCGACGGCTCCCTCGTCAGCGTACGCGTCGCGCTCGCGGGTGGGGTCTCGGTAACCGCCCGGGTTACGGCATCCGCGTGGGCCGACCTAGGCCTCGGCGTTGGTGATTCCCTCTGGGTGAGTGTCAAGGCCACCCAAGTTCGGGCGATCCCCGTCGCGGTCGGCTCCTGATCGGTGCGTTCATCGGGTGACCTACTCGCGTTGGGCCTTGTGAGGGACTGTTTCATCACGTGATCTGCGGCAGCTGGGCCCTATGGGTGGCTGTGTTAACCCTTCAATGCGCAGCTGGGCCCTGCTAGTGGAGCGTGGGCACACCTGCCCACGCTCCACCTAAGGGGTTAACGTGCGCATTGTCAAGTCCCGGGTTTGTGTAGGGTGTTTTAGGCCGCTTTCTTTCGTGTTGTTGTGTGTTTGTTTTCTGCTTGTTGCGGTGTGATTCCGCCCAGGGCGAGGTGAGGGCGGCTTGTGTTGTACCAGTGGACCCAGGCTGAGGTTTCGCGTTCGACTTCGCGTTGGTCGCGCCATGGACCTGTGTAGCCGGGACGTGCTTTGTTGTAGATGAGTTCGGCTTTGTATAAGGAGTTCAAGGCCTCGGCCAGGGCGTTGTCGTAGGAGTCGCCGGTGGATCCTACTGAGGCTATGGCCTTGCATTGGGCTAGTGCCTGTCCGTAGCGCACGTCGCGGTATTGCACGCCCCGATCGGAGTGGTGCACAAGCCTCGAGTGTCTATGTTTTCGCGGCGTCGCTGGCAGATCGCCATGTTCAATGCGTCCAGGGCCAGGTCAGTACGCAGCGAGGACGCGACTTTCCACCCCAGGATTTTACGCGAGCACACGTCGGTAACGAAAGCGACGTAGACCCAGCCAGCCTGGGTTGGCACGTAGGTGATGTCTGCGACCCACAACTCGTTGAGGTCATGTGCCCCGAAATGCCGATTGACCAGGTCCAAGGGGCATGCATGGCGCGGTGCTGAGGCCGTGACATGGCGGGTCCGACGCCGACTCACGCCACGAATACCCATACGCCGCATCAAGCGCTCAACCGTGCAGCGCGCCACGTGTCCCACGCCCAACTCGTGAGTGTTGAGGAAGGCATGCATTTTGCGCACCCCGAACACGCAGTAGTTCTCCTCCCACACGCGTCTGATCACGTCTGTGAGCGCCTCGTCGCGCGCACTGCGCGCCGACAAGGGGCGCGCCCGAGCGGCGTAATAACTACTGGGAGCAACCCGCACCCCTGACTGGGACAAGACAGTGCAGATTGGCTCGACTCCCCACCGATGCCGGTTGGCCTCGATGAAATCGTAGACTAGCGTCCGAGGCGGTCGAGCTCCGCCCCGAAAAAAGCCGACGCCGCCTTCAAGATCTCATTGGCTCGGCGCAGTTCACGGTTTTCAGCTTCCAGCGCCCGGATGCGGGCCTCTTGATCACTGACCTCGCCACGCTCATTGCGCCCGCCCTGCTCCACGGCACGCACCCACGTACGCAGCGCCTCAGGATTGACCCCCAACTGGCCGCCAATACGCTTGATAGCACCCTTGCGCCTAGAAGGATCAGCACGAGCCTCCAACGCCATACGCGTCGCACGCTCACGCAACTCCATCGAATACTTACGCTGACCAGACATCCCAAACCTCCAATCCGGCCTAAGACACTCCTCCACAATACCCGGGACACATCACATTGAGGGGTTGCGGGTGCCACCTGTCGGGTTAACTCTCCACTGAGCGGGTTCACATGCGCTCTCGCGACGAGGCCGGTGCGGGGTTTTTGCCGAAGGGTTTAATTTTGCAACGCTTCACATGTTGTAATTCTCATCGAATGTGTCGCCCACCTCTCGCCGGGTGGACGCGGGTTCACTGGCGATTTCCCCGGATCTATGCCGTTTTAGTGGCCGGTCCGCATCAGGGTAGCCATACCTTTGACGTGACAACACCTGCGACCTATGTTGTTGGGTGATTCTAGGAGGTCCCATGACAACGCAGCGCCATCACGAGGCAGCGCGCCCCTACCAGCTCGGCATCGACGTCGGCTCGACGACGGTCAAGGCCGTAGTCCTGGATGGAAACCGTCGCCTTTTCTCCGACTACCGTCGTCACAACGCCGACGTGCGCGCATCCCTGGGAGCCCTCCTCGCCGACGTTGAGCGCGCCCTGCCCGGCGCCCGCGTCCACGCGGCCATCACCGGTTCCGGCGGCCTGACGACCGCCCGCGCCATGGGTATCCCCTTCGTCCAGGAGGTCATCGCGGGCACCGAGGCCACCCAGCGCCTCCACCCCGAGGTCGACGTCGTCATCGAGCTGGGCGGCGAGGACGCCAAGCTCACCTACCTGCACCCCACCCCCGAGCAGCGCATGAACGGCACCTGCGCGGGCGGCACCGGCGCCTTCATCGACCAGATGGCCACCCTGCTGCACACGGACGCCTCCGGCCTCGGCGAGCTGGCGACCCGCCACACCCAGCTTTACCCGATCGCCTCGCGCTGCGGCGTCTTCGCCAAGTCCGACATCCAGCCCCTCATCAACCAGGGCGCTGCCCACGAGGACCTGGCCGCCTCCATCTTCAACGCCGTCGCCACCCAGACCATCGCAGGCCTGGCGTGCGGGCGCCCGATCCGCGGAACCGTCATGTTCCTGGGCGGCCCCCCTGCACTTCCTGCCCGCCCTGCGCGAGGCCTACAAGGCCCTCCTGCCCAAGGCTGACTCCTTCGTCACCCCCGACGACGCCCAGCTCTACGTCGCGATCGGCGCGGCCCTCCTCGCGCAGAAGGAGGCCGCCAAAAAACAACGCCAGGCCGAGGAAGCGGGCGCGACCTCCGTCGAGACCCGCGGCGAGAAGCTCACCACCCTCATGGAGCGCCTCGCCGCCGCCCCCGTCCAGGTCGAGTCTCCGCGTATGGACCCCCTCTTCGCCACGCCGGAGGACCGCGAGGAGTTCATCGCCCGCCACAGCCTCGACGTGATCCCCAAGGCCAGCCTCGACGAGGCCGAGGGGCGCTGCTGGCTCGGCATCGACGCGGGCTCCACGACGATCAAGGCGGTCGTCATCGACTCCCAGGACCGCATCGTCTTCACCCACTACGCCTCCAACGAGGGCGACCCCGTGGCCGCGGCCGTCGACATCGTGCGCGCCGTGCGAGGCGCCCTCCCCGAGGGCTGCGAGATCGGCCGCTCGTGCGCGACCGGCTACGGCGAAGGCCTCGTCAAGGCTGCCCTCACCATGGACGAGGGCGAGATTGAGACGATGGCCCACTACCGGGCCGCCGAGTTCATCTGCCCCGGCGTCACCTCCGTCATCGACATCGGCGGCCAGGACATGAAGTACCTGCGCATCCGCGACCACGCGGTGGATTCCATCTCGGTCAACGAGGCCTGCTCCTCGGGCTGCGGCTCCTTCCTCCAGACCTTCGCGCAGACGATGGGAACCGACGTGCGGTCCTTCGCGCGCATGGCCATGGAGTCTGAGTCTCCGGTGGATCTGGGCACCCGCTGCACCGTGTTCATGAACTCTTCTGTCAAGCAGGCGCAGAAGGAAGGCGCGGATGTGCGCGACATCAGCGCCGGTCTGTCCTACTCCGTCGTGCGTAACGCCCTCTACAAGGTCATCAAGCTCAAGGAGCCCTCGGACCTGGGTGAACGCGTCGTCGTCCAGGGTGGCACTTTCCTCAACGACTCGGTGCTGCGCGCCTTCGAGCTGCTCACCGGCCGCGAGGTCGTGCGCCCCGACATCGCGGGCCTGATGGGCGCGTACGGCGCTGCCCTGACCGCGCGCATGCACGACACGGGGGAGGGGACCTCGTCCCTCGCCACGATCGAGGCCCTCGAGGGCTTCAGCGTGGACACGACCCGCAAGACCTGCCGCCTGTGCCAGAACCACTGCCAGATGACGATCTCGACGTTCTCCAACGGCGAGCGCCACGTGTCGGGCAACCGCTGTGAGCGCGGCGCGTCCCTGGAGCGCGTGCCCAAGAAGTCGGAGCTGCCCAACCTCTACGACTGGAAGTACAAGCGGATCTTCGGATACCGCCGCCTCACCGAGAAGAAGGCGTTCCGCGGCGACATCGGTATCCCGCGCGTGCTCGGCATGTACGAGAACTACCCGTTCTGGTTCACGATGCTCACCGCTCTGGGCTTCCGCGTCATGATCTCGGGCCGCTCCAACCACGACCTGTTCGAGACGGGCATGGAGTCCATCCCCTCGGAGAACGTGTGCTACCCGGCCAAGCTCGTCCACGGGCACATCGAGTCCCTGCTGGACAAGGGCGTCACGACGATCTTCTACCCCTGCGTCGACTTCGAGCAGAAGCTCACCGAGTCCGAAAACTCCTTCAACTGCCCCATCGTGGCGACCTACCCCGAGGTCATCCGCAACAACATGGAGCGCCTGACGGAGCCCGGCACAAAGTTCATCAGCCCCTTCGTCAACTTCGGCAACCGCGAATACCTGCCCGCCCACCTGTCCAAGACCTTCAAGGAATACGGCTACGACATCCCCGTCGAGGAGATGAAAGCAGCCCTGGACAAGGCGTGGGAGGAAGACGCCGCCGTCAAGGCCGAAATCCGTGCGAAGGGCGTCGAAACCATCGAGTGGATGCGTGAGCACGGCGTGCGCGGCATCGTGCTGGCGGGCCGCCCCTACCACCTCGACCCCGAGATCAACCACGGCATCCCCGAGGTCATCGTGGGCCTGGGCATGGCCGTCCTCACCGAGGACTCCATCATCGACGCGCGCCTCGAGCGCCCCCTGCGCGTCCTCGACCAGTGGTCCTACCACTCGCGCCTCTACGAGGCCGCCGCCCGCGTCGGCGACGAGCCCGACCTCGAGATGGTCCAGCTCAACTCTTTCGGCTGCGGCGTCGACGCGATCACCGCCGACCAGGTCCAGGAGATCCTCGAAGGCCGCGGCGACGTGCACACCGTCCTCAAAATCGACGAGGTCTCCAACCTGGGCGCCGCCAAGATCCGCCTGCGTTCCCTCGACGCGGCGATCACCGAGCGCGCCTCCCTCACCTCCGCGATCGACGAGGCCGGGGCCGGGGATGGCGAGAACGGCGCGGATGGAGCGGGACTGGCCCCCGCCTCGTCCGTGGGCCTGGTGTCGGGTTCCGTCGACACGGCCACCCTGCGCGACCCCTCCGGGGACGCCGCCCGCGAGGAGGAGGCCGGGCACATCAAGCCGCGCGCGGTCTTCACCGAGGAGATGCGCGAGGCCGGCTACGAGATCCTCGCCCCCCAGATGTCCCCGATCCACTTCCGCTTCCTCACCCCGCTGTTCGCAAGCGCGGGGCTGAAGGTGCGTGTCCTGGAGCATACGAGCCGCACCTCCATGGAGGTCGGCCTGAAATACGTCAACAACGACTCGTGCTACCCGGCGATCGTCGTCATCGGCCAGCTCCTCGACGAGTTCATCTCCGGGCGCGCCGACCCCGACCGTACCGCCGTGGGCATCACGCAGACGGGCGGCATGTGCCGCGCCAGTAACTACGCGGCCCTGCTGCGCAAGGGCCTGCGCGACGCCGGATACCCGCAGGTCCCCGTCATTGCCCTGTCCGTCCAGGGCTTTGAGGACAACCCGGGCTTCCGCCTGGGCGTCACCCACATCCACAAGGCCATCCAGGCCTTCGTCATCGGCGACGCCATCCAGTCGATGCTGCTGCGCGTGCGCCCCTACGAGGCCACCCCCGGCTCCGCGATGGACCTGTACCGCACGTGGGACGGATACGTCCAAGAGTGGATCACCTCGGGACGCGTCGGTGCCCTGGGTGGGCGCGTCTCCTACGGGAAGCTCATCCGCGAATGCGTGCGCGCCTTCGACGCCCTGCCGCTGCGCGACATCCCGCGCAAGCCGCGCGTCGGCCTCGTCGGCGAAATCCTCGTGAAGTTCCACCCCGACGCCAACAACCACGCGGTCGACGTCATTGAGGCCGAGGGCTGCGAGGCCGAACTGCCCGGCCTCATGCAGTTCTTCCACAACTCCGTCGCCACCGCCGCCTGGGACAAGGAAAACCTGGGCATCGAGGGCAAGCAGCGCTACATCATGCCGATTGTGCTGTGGGCGCTCAAGAAGTACGAGAAGCCCGTGCACCGCGCGTTTGCCGCCACGAACGGCAAGTTCGAGGCGCACCGGCCCATCGAAGAGATGATCGAGCGCTCCCAGGACATCGCCCGCCTGGGCAACCAGGCCGGCGAAGGGTGGTACCTGACCGCCGAAATGGTCGACATGATCGAACACGGCTGCCCGAACATCATCTGCGCCCAGCCGTTTGCGTGCCTGCCTAACCACGTCGTCGGCAAGGGCATGTTCCGCGCACTGCGCACCCGATACCCCGAGGCCAACATCGTGGCCGTCGACTACGACCCCGGCGCCTCCGAGGTCAACCAGCTCAACCGCATCAAGCTCATGCTGGCCACCGCCCTGCAGGACCCGGAGGCGCGCGACAGCGAGGTTCTCCAGCTCGTGGACGTTGAAGAGCCGGCGTCGTGCGGCGGGTCCAGCTCGGTCATGCTCGGCATGCCGACGATCCCGCGCAGGGGGGCGGCGTTCCGCTAAGCAGCCGTTTGCTATCGACGAGGCCCGGGCTGGTTTCCCGGGTTTCGTCGCCTTCGGCGGGGCCTCCCCGATTCCCGGCCACGGCCTTCGTCGCTCATACACAGGCGTGGGGGTGACTCGTTCGAGTCACCCCCACGTCCGCGCTTCGGCGCGCCTTCGACGCGGCGCGCGCTACATCACCAAGCTTCCGTGCGCGATCTCAAAGCCCGCCGACGCCCAGCCCGTGCTGTACGACAGACGCACCGAGACCTCGCGGATGCCCGAGGACGGCCAGGGCACCGGGAGGAAACCCGTCTCGCCCGGCTCAACGTTCAAAGAGGCCGAGTGCTCCCACGTTTCGTGGCCCTCCTCGACCACGCGGCACAGGAACTCCAGATCCGACGTGGACGTGAACGTCATGTGGTTGCGTACCGTCACCCCCGAATACGAGGGCGCCACCGTCACCGGCGCGTAGTGCAACTCCTCGCCTCGCACCTTGCGCAGGTCCGGGAAACGCGCCTGGGAGTACTCCGGGCGCGTCGGATCAAGCGCGTGGGCGGCGCGGACCTCGTCCTCCTCGTCCCCGATCGCCCAGGCGATGACGCTCGGGTGCGCGCGATCCCGACGGATCGCCGCCTCGATGGCCTCGTCGCGTGCCACCCCCGGGCCGTACAGGTTTGACGCGCAGTCGATGACGTACAGGCCGTACTCGTCGGCCAGATCCAGGAATCGGGCGTGCCCGGGCGCGTCAGCGATCACGACCGTGTTGACGCCGTGGCGCTTACACCACACGATGTCGTCGAGCATCTCCGGGATGTTGACGGCCAGGCCCGTGCGCCCGTCGCACTCGTTGCGGGTCACTCCCCGCAGGGCCAGCGCCTTGCCCGCCAGGCTCACCCCCTGGGAGGTCGCCTCAACGTCGCGGAAGCCGAGGTCAAGGGAGACCGTGTCCTTGACCCCCTCCTCGTCGCGCAGCGTCACAATCAGCCGGTACAGCGCCGTCTCCTCGGCACTCCACGGGATCACGTCCAGACCCCGCGCGGTCACAACCTCATCAGGAGAAGCGACCGCAGACCACAGCCTCTTCTGCTCGGTCTCGTTCACGAGCGCGGCGTGAACCTCGACCCCACCCGTGGTCTCGACCCGCAGCGTTAGCGCGCCCGCGCGACCATCGTGGGAGGCCACCGGCACGACGTCCACGATGTGAGCCGGAGGCCTGGCCTCCAACGACACCTCGCGGAACAAACCGTGGCAGCACACCGGCGAATCCATCAGCAACACGACGAGCGTATGCGAGTGAGTAGGCTGCAACGCGTCGGTCACGTCGAAGGTCGCAGGAATGAAACCGTCCGCGCAGAAACCAACGAACGTTCCATCAACCCACGCGTAGAGAGGGCCGGAGAAGCCGCCGAAAGTCAGCGTCATCATCCAGCCGCGCTCAACCGCCTCCTTCAGGGGGGCGTCACAGATGAACTCGCGGCGCAGAATCGACGCGCGCACCAGGTCGGAGGGCTCTTCGTCGCCGACATGGGAGGCGTCCTCCTCGCGGGCCTGGCCCTCACCGCGTATCCACGAGCCGTCCAGCTCGAGGACGCCGGGCACAGATGTCGCGCCGAAATGTTGATAAGAAGGAGCCCTCTCAATGAGCTCCGAGGCGGTGCCAGTGGCACCGGTAACTTGCCAGGTGCTTGAGAGCAGCTGGAGTGGCCTGCGTGACCTCCACGTCGCGTGCACCGTCAAACGGTTCATCGACGCCCCTGGGTCCCGCAGCCACGTGACGTCCGGTTCCAGGATGTGTCTCATGTTATTAAAGTATCATTATTCAATTAGTCAGCAAAGCATCAATTTTGCTGGAATGCAGTCAAATATGCCTTGACATGCAGTTAGTTCTCAGCTGTCAAAGACACTCGGTGTTCACATCGTGAGATTTTTGGCCGCCCGAATGGGCACAAGTTCGCGCCCGCTGACAGGCGACGAGCGCATCACGAACCCTGGCCTCGTGGCCCGGGCGAGCGCATAAGGAACCCCGGCCTCGTCCATGATAGACGAGGCCGGGGACAGGCCAGCGATCAGGTCAGCTCTCAGCGGCCTACTCGGCTGCCTTCGCTGCCGAATCGCGATCCGCGTCGCGCGTAATCCTGCGCGCGAAACGGTAGAGCATCGACGTCGCACCCGCGAAGAAGACAATGCCGATGACGGTGGCGACCGGCTCGAAACCATCGCCGATGAAAGGCAGCGCCAGCGGCGACTCCGAGCCCGTCGCGCCCGCGATACCCGCATAGACGACACCGAACAGAGACTCGCCGACAATCAGGCCCGTCGCCGCCAGCGTGCCGAAACGCACCGCGCGATCCGGATCCGCCTGCTTGGCCGCCCAACGGTTGTACGAGAAGCCAATCATGCCGCCAATCGGGATCATGATCGTCAGCGACGCCGGCAAGTACATGCCCATACCCACCGCCAGCGGAGGCAGCGCGCGCTTGCCGCCGCTCACCTTACGGAGAACCTCGTCGATGATGATCACGACGACGCCAATCGCTGCGCCGAGGCCCAGGAGATTCCAGTCGATGCCGCCGCCGAGGACGCCCTTGGCGAGCGAGGAGATCAGCGAGGCCTGCGGCGCCGCCAGCGGGTCAGGGCCGGCGGTCGGCGCACCCTGGAAACCAAACGAGTTCTGCATGAGCTGCAAGACCGGAGGAATGATCAGCGAGCCGAAGACAACACCAATCACCAGAGCAACCTGCTGCTTCCACGGCGTCGCCTTCACGAGCTGGCCGGTCTTGAGGTCCTGGAGGTTATCGTTCGAAATCGTCGCAATGCAGAACACAATCGCCGACGTGAACAGCGTGTACGCGATCAGCGCCGTATTCTCCTCCGTCGTGGAGCCTCGTCCGTGCACCACCAGAATGACGACTGCCGTGATGACGACAACCAACAAGCCCACGCCCGACACCGGCGAGTTCGACGAGCCAATCAGGCCCGCCATGTAACCACACACCGCCGCGACCAGCAGGCCCACCAGCAGGATAAAGAGAACCGAAATCGCGATCAGGACCGCCGTGTTGTGCTCAATCTGCGTGCCGCGCATGAACCACCACAGCAGGCCCGCGATCGGAATCATGGCCACGAAGATGGAAACGATGACCCACTTGCCGGGAATATCCTGCTCGGTGCGGTCGATCTGTGCGCCACCGTCCTGAGCTGTGCGCGAGGCACGCAGCGACTCCGACATGCCGCGGGCGATGGGGCCCATGATCTTAATGAGCGTCCAGACGGCCGCGACCGCCATGACGCCCGCGCCAATGAAACGCACGTCCGACTTGAACACCGTCGACAGGGCGTCGGTCAGGTCGCCCGCGCCCTCCAGCTGGCCGTTCGCGTACAGGGGCAGCAGGACGCCGTAGGAGATCACCATGCCGATGAGCATCGCGACGCCCACCGTCATGCCAACCAGGTGGCCCACGCCGATCAGCGCCATCGACAGGGACGTCGAAATCATCGTGCCCGTCGAACCAATCTTGAAAGCCGTGCCCACCTCGGAAGCCGCCACCTTCAGGTAGCCCAGCAGCGTCATCGTGGCCGCCGCGACGGCGCCCCACGTGATCGCCAGGAGGCCTCGCTTGTTGTCCTCGCCCGCATCCTGGGCGTCGCCGACCTTCAGGATCTCAGCGCCTGCCACACCCTCCGGGTATGGCAAATCCGACCCTGTCACCAGCGCGCGGCGCAGCGGAATCGAATACATGACGCCCAGCGTGCCGCCCACGGCGCACACAAACATGGTCTGCCAGTAGGGGAAGCCCGTCCACCAGCCCACAATCACCAGGCCAGGCAGAACGAAAATGACCGCCGACAGCGTGCCCGCCGCCGACGCAATCGTCTGAACGATGTTGTTCTCCTGGACCGTGTGGTCCCCCCCAGAAACGCAGCACTGCCATCGAAATGACAGCCGCCGGGATCGAGGTCGCGAAGGTCAAACCAACCTTCAGGCCCAGGTACACGTTCGCGGCCGTGAACACCAGCGTGATAATTCCGCCGATGATAATGCCGCGTAGCGTAAGTTCTTTGAGCGACGTCTCCTTAGTCGCATGTGGCGCAGACACGAATATTCCTCTCGCTGCGTTGAATAGATACCCTGCCAGCGTAGTGCAATTGTGTGGCCGAGCCAATGATTAACGGGGTGTCATTAAGGTAAGCCTTCACTATCGGATCGTGGTGTTGGTGCGGATGTCCGGGTTTGGGGCAAGCGCGCGGTTGCTTCTTCGAGCGTTGCGTGGGGGCCTGTGGTGTGGCGGGCGAGAGTGGAGTGTTGTTCGGATGCTCCTGGATGTGGCCGCAACTGCTGCCGGAGCGTTGCCGAGCACTGTCAGGCCTTGCCGGGACTGCCTGACGTTCGTGGTGGTCGTGTTGGTCGTGGTGAGTTGGAATCGATCGCGTAGAGGCTTGTGCGTGTGGGTGCGCGGACTCGGGGCTTAGGAGTGTGGCTCTGCTCCCAGCGTGGGTGGTCGATTTGCGTAGTCGGGGGGTTTGTGTAGTAGAGTATCCGGGTAAGGTAGCGTGTCCGAGCGGCCGAAGGTGCAGCACTCGAAATGCTGTGTGGTGTCACAGCCACCCTGGGTTCAAATCCCAGCGCTACCGCCACTGCCGCCCGGCCCCAGTTGGGGCCGGGCGGTTTTGTTATGCCCGGTCTAGGTTCTGGGTTATAGGACACTACGTGTTGCTGGAAGGGTGACTTTTTGGCTTTCTGGTGCGGGAAAGTCGGTGTTTTAGTTGGTTGGGACCAACTATGAGGATGGACAAATCGTGTTGCTGGAAGGGTGGCTTTTCGGCTTTGTTGCGCGGGAAAGTCGGTGTTTTAGTTGGTGCATGTGGTCGTGCTGTCGTGTGTGCGCCGTTTGTGCACGTTGATCCATGATTCTGTGCGTGGGTCCGCAGATATGCATGCGGGTTGATGCGTCCCGGGCACCATGAAGAGCGTGTTGGACCGACGACCGAACATAGGAATTCGATCCACGCGCCTCGCAACCCAAACTCGCACGTAATTCGGGTGCCCGAACTTTCTGCGACACCCCCAAAACGTTGCAATTCCAACGATGCGATTTCAAAACTTGAAATACGTGTGGGGGAATTACGTGCGACATTTCTGAGGAACCACAGTAGCGTCCCGCATAGTGGTGTAGTGCTCCCTAACCGGTGTAATGCGTGCGGTGCCCTGTTGCCGCGTTTGTTCTTGTTGTCTGGGGGGAATTGCTACCATAGGGGTGCGACACGCCGGCGACACGCCGTCACGGGGGTTCTATGGTAGCAAAACCCCCCGTTGCGCGGCGGGGTTGTGCGGTGGATTGTCGGTGTTGTGCTCAACGTGCAGTCCACCTCGGCCGGATGCGTCCAAAAAGGGGTGTTTGGGGCGAAGTGGACGACGTTTTGAGCGTAGGTTCGCGATGCTGGGGGCGTGCCGTCGGGCCTCGTCAGTGTGGTCGGCTTCGTCAGTGTGGTCGGCCTGGTTGGCGTCGTCGGTCCTAGCGGTGGCTGGGCCAGGGGGCGAATCGATGCAGGGTGCAAAAAGGCGGGACCCCGCAGGGTCCCGCCTCAAATGACGCCATTTCCCCCGTGGGGAGGTGCTGAGATCGCGGTTCGAGGTGGTGTTGCCGCCAAACTGCAGACCCATTGGGTGAAAACAGTTAAAAATAGGCCGTTTTGGCGCAATGGGTCTGCACTTTGGCGGATTTGGTATCAATCGTGGTGTGTTGTTCGCACGTGAACCCGATGTTGCGAGCCTAAACCCGCAATATCGCATGCAAACCCGCAATATCGCATGCAAACCCGCAATTTAGCGCGTGGGTGGGGCTGTCCAGGCTCGTATTAGCAGGTCAACGTGCGTAATAGAGGGTCCGCACGTGGATGTTGGGGTGCCCTGGTGATACTTCGTGAGCTGCCAGACCGCGGTTTGGAGTGGTTCCCCAGCAATGTCGCACGTAATTCCCATGCCTGTATTTTAGGGTTTGAAATTCGATCGTTGGAATTGCAACGTTTGTGGCCTATCTCGAAAAATGACCGCATTAAATTACGTGCGACTTTTGGAGGGGTGGTTACCTCTGTCACTTTCGGGCCCCTCTGTCAGGCCCCGCCCCTCTGTCAGGCCCTGCCCCTTCACTGGCCGCCCCTTCATAGGCTCTGCTCCTCTGCACCTCCAGGGATGCAGCAGAGGCGGGACCCCGAAGGGTCCCGCCTCTCGTTGCGTGCGGTGGCCGCGCAGTCAGCGCCCGAGCCTCAGCTCAGAAACAACGGCCGCGGACGCGTCAGGTGCGAACGCTCAGTTCTTCCACCAGCCCTTGACGGTGTCGACCGCGTGGGTGCCCAGGTCGGTCAGCGCAGAGTGGGCGTTGACCAGGCCGGAGGACAGGCGGGCGGCCTGGAAGCGAGAGGCGACGTTCTCCCAGTTCACCAGGTTCCACCAGGCCTTGACGTAGTCGGCCTTGACGTTGAGGTAATCCAGGTAGAAGGCGTGCTCCCACATGTCGATCATGAGCAGCGGCACGGTGGCGACCGGGATGTTGCCCTGCTGGTCGGTCATCTGGTAGGTCACGAGGCGCTTGCCGACGGTGTCCCACGCGAGGACGGCCCAGCCGGAACCCTGCAGGCCCAGCGCGGCGGCGGCGAACTGCGCCTGGAAGGACTCGAAGGAGCCGAAGAACTCGTCGATCGCGGCGCCGAGCTCACCCTCGGGGCGCGAGGCGCCCTCGCCGGTCATGTTTGTCCAGAAGATGGAGTGGTTGGTGTGGCCGCCCAGGTTGAAGGCCAGGTTCTTCTCCCACAGGTTGATCGCGGCGAAGTCGCCGGACTCGCGGGCGGCGGCCAGCTTCTCGAGGGCGGCGTTCGCGCCGGCCACGTAGTTGGCGTGGTGCTTGTCGTGGTGCAGCTCCATGATGCGTCCGGAGATGTGGGGCTCCAGCGCGGAGTAGTCGTAGGGCAGGTCGGGCAGGGTGTAGACGGTCATGATGCTCCTCCTGGCGTCTTCGTCGTTTTGTTGTTACCTCCAAGGGTAGTACTTAAGTCCCGACTTGCGTAGGGGTTTCATGTCACCTTTCGCGGATTGCGATCAACGACGAGGCCGGGGCTAGTCCGCTCGAACCCGCCCCGGCCTCGTGAAAAAGAGGGGAAAACTCATGCCTTCCCGCGCACGCGACGCACGAGCGCCGAGGCACCCACGACGATCCACGCGACGACGGCACCGAGAATGACACCGAAGACGCCGGACAGGAGAGTCTCGACCAGCCAGGTGACGAAGCCGCCGACCGACGCGACCGCGTGCTCGGCGGTCTCGAGGATGTGGTGGAAGAAGGGGACGCCGACCTCGGCGAGGTTTTCGATGACCAGGTGGCCGCCCACCCACAGCATCGCGACCGTGCCGACGACGCCGATGACGTTGAAGATGTGGGGCATGATGCGCACGATGGTGCGGCCCATGTTGTCGACGGGGCCGGGGCGGTTGTCCTCGGGCTTGATGGCACCCTTGGCCAGGTGGAGGCCGAAATCGTCCGCCTTCACGAGCAGAGCGACGAGGCCGTACACGAAGAACGTCATGAAGAACGCGACCCCGATGAGGACGGCGACGCGCATCGCGCCGTGCTCATTCGACAGGCCCGCCATCGACACGAGCATGATTTCGGCGCTGAGGATCAGGTCGGTGCGGGTCGCGGAGGACACGATGCTCTTTTCGAGCTCTTCGGCGGAGGCAGCGCCGCCCTCCTCGTGCCCCTCGTGGTGGCCGGGCAGCCAGCCGAGTTTCTCGAGGACCTTCTCCCCGCCCTCGAAGCACAGGTACGCGCCGCCCACGACCAGCAGGAACGGCAGGACCCGCGGCGCGAACCAGGTGAGCAGCAGTGCGATCGGCAGGATGATGAACAGCTTATTAATAAGGGAGCCGCGCGCGATCTTGCCGATGATGGGTAGCTCACGTTCGGGGCTCAGGCCCGACACGTACTGAGGAGTCACCGCCGTGTCGTCGATGACGACGCCGACCGCCTTCGACGAGGCCTTGACGGCGTTGGCCGCAACATCGTCGATGGACGAGGCCGTGACCTTCGCGAGGGTCGCGATATCGTCGAGTAGGGCGACAAGTCCTCCGGACATGGGTTTTCCTCCTATGGGCCTCGCATGGGGGCCTCGTGTCGTTACGCGCATTGTACGTGCGGGGATAGTCTAGAGTCATGACGACTTCCGTACCCGTTCCTGCCCTCGATCGTGACCTCATCGCGCGCCTGCGCTTCGACGTTATCGCGGCAAGCTGGACCACTGACACCCTTGAGACGCTGCTCAGTGACGGCGCCCTGTCCGCCCTCATGCGCGACTCGCGCCTGCCCGCCCTCGTCGAGCTCGCGGGCGTCACCGACCCGGCGGCTACCCTCACGCGCTTCTTCGTCCTCGGCCAGCCAGAGCGCGCCTCGGCCCTGGATGCGGCCCTGCCGACGCTGGGCGCCGCGGGTCTGGAAACCCTTGGTCTCGCGGCCACTATCGACGAGGCCGAGGCCACTTCCGCTCTCGTCGTCACCCGCGGGTGCGGCAAGTTTGCGCCCAAGCGTGAGGATGCGCAGGCGGGCGAGGGGGCCTCGTCCCCGAAGACGCCGACCCTGCCGACGATGCACGACCCTGACGAGGAGGCGCCCGAGCCCGAGGTGGAGTCGGACCCGTGGATGAGCGCCCTGTACGACCTGCGCCCCCACGCGGCGACCCTGCCCGGCGGGGACCGCGACTGGTGGGTGACCTCGGACCCGGGGGAGATGCGCACCGGCAAGCCCCTGGCGGACGATCACGTGATGGGCGTCGGCGGGGCGACGCGGACGCTGCTGGGCATGACCGTGCGCGAGTCTGTTGACTCCGCGCTCGACCTGGGGTGCGGCTGCGGCATCCAGGCCCTGTACCTGGCCACGCACGCGCGCCGCGTCGTCGCCACCGACCTCTCGGCGCGGGCGTGCGCGCTCACGCAGTTCAACGCGGCCCTCAACGAGGCCGTCATCGATGTCCGCGAGGGCTCCCTCTTCGAGCCGGTCGAGGGCGAGACCTTCGACCTCATCGTCACCAACCCGCCCTTCGTGATCACTCCCGACTCGGTGCGCGGCGCGGCCGGCCTGCTCGAGTATCGCGACGGCGGCATGGACCGCGACAACCTGATCCGCGCGGTCCTGCGCCGCGCGCCCGCGTGCCTGGCCGAGGGGGGCACCTTGCAGATGCTCGCCAACTGGGAGATTCCCGCGAGCCGCAACCCGGATACGCAGTGGTTCGAGCGCATCGACGCGTGGCTTAAAGACCTGCCCGTGGACGCGTGGGTCGTCCAGCGCGACATCCTCGATCCCGCGCGCTACGTGGACATGTGGATCCGCGACTCGGGTGGCCAGCTCATGGCCCGCGCCGACTACGAGCGCGCGTTCACCTCGTGGCTGGTGGATTTCCGTCGCGCGGGCACGGGCGCGATCGGCATGGGTTTCGTGGCGCTGCGCAGGCTCGACGAGGCCGAGGCCGCCTCGGGTGGGGTGCGCGCGTTTGATCTGTCCCTCGATGGGCACGCCCCGCGCGGGTGTGACGTCGCATGGGCGCTGGCCTCCCTGCGCGCCCCGGAGTTGTGGGAGGTGGCGCTGACGCGCGCCTCGGATGTGCGCGAGGAGCGCCACTACGTGCCGGGTAGCTCGGATCCGGAGCTGCTGATCCTGCATCAGGGTGGGGGACTGGGCCGGTCTGTGCCGGTCTCGTCGGCCGTGTCCGCGGTCGTGGGAGCCTCTGATGGGGAGTTGACGGTCGGGCAGATCGTGGCGGCCGTCGCGATGCTTACCTCCGCCGAGGTGGAGGACGTGCGCGCCGAGGTTGAGGCGCCCTTGCGCGACCTGATCCGCTGGGGGTTCCTGACGTTCTGAGCGTCTTGCCTGTATGTGGGGTGCCGCGGCCGTGATCGGTCGTGGCACCCCACATTATAGTCGAGATTTCGTTGCTGTTCCAGGCTTTTGGCGAGTGTGGGGGCGGGTGCGAGTCGGGCTGACTCCAGATGTGGGACCCCTGTGTTAGCCTGGCGCCACGATTCAGCGAAGGAGCGACATGGACTACGAGTTCGCATACCGCTACGCGGAGGCCTCGCGCCTGGACGAGGGCGGTGGCCTCGAGCTGGCGACCTCGGGAGGCTCGACCCCCGAGGGGGGAGGCGGCGCATCCCTTTTTCTTCTCGGGCTTCATGGAGCGCCCCGACGTGGTGGCCGCGGGGCTGCTCGCGGTCGCGCGCGTGGCCCGCACCCGCTTCTACGTGCCGCCCGGCATGGTCCCCACCCCCGGTGGGGGATTGACGCGGATCGGGATGCTCGACCCGGTTGTGACCAGCACGGCGGAGGGCCTGCGTTTTGAGTCCTTCAGCGTGTGCTGCGGCGTGTATGCCCGGCTCGACGTGCAGGCTTCGGCCCTGGACGCCGCCCACCGCGCGGTCGGCGTGACCAATGTGGACGTCAACCAGCCGCTGCGCGCCGCCCTGGCGTCGCTCCGCGCCGGGGAGCCCCTGCACCTGGATGTGGGGTCGGAGGGCCTGACAGCCACGACCCTGGATGGGGAGGTGACCGAGGAGCGGGTTCCCCTGTCCCTGCGCTGGCTCAAGGGATTCGCGGAGACCCAGATGCTCTCCTCGGCGATGATGCCCCTCCACGTGTTGAATACTGCGCAGGCGCGCGCCTTCGTTCGAGGCCTGCCCAGGTCCAGCGCGACGGGCACGGTCATGTGGGCGGGTCGGGCTGTGCGCGGGCTGCGCTTGGGAACCAGGCCCGCGCCGGGGGCGGCGTGCGTGGCGGGGCCGGAGCGCCTGCGCGTGTTCGAGCCGCTGCTGCACCTCATTACTTCGCTTGAGGCCTACGGTCCTGACGTGGACGCGGGCAGCGAGCCGGTCGCCTCCCTGTGGGTTGCCCGCATGCCCGGCGCGCGCCTCTCCATTGGACTCAGCCCCGCCAAGTCACGCGGATTCTCGGGGGAGGGCGCGGTCCTGGCCTCCCTGGGGGATCCGCGCGTCGAGGAGGACGCCGACATGCTCTCCGCCCTGCTCTCGTTCGAGCCGCGCATCGACACGCAGCTCATGGCCGCTCGCGCAGGCCTGGCCCCGGATCGGGTCGCCGGGGGCCTGGCGCTCCTGGCCTCAAGCGGGCAGGTTGGCTTCGACGTCACCGAGGGGGCCTACTTCCACCGGCCCCTGCCCGTGCGTCCCGACGCGCTCACCGCCATGCATCCGCGTCTGGCCGGGGCACGCGCGCTCATTGAGCGCGGCGCGGTCACACGGGAGGAGGGTGCGCGATTCCGCGTGTCCTCGGGCGCGAACCGCTACCGGGTGGAGGCGCCCGCCGACCCTTACGCCATCGGCGAGTACCGCTGCACCTGCCCGTGGTGGATGAAACACAGGGGAGGGCGAGGCCCCTGCAAGCACGTCCTCGCCGTCTCCACTCTGATCAAGGAGGATCAATGAGTCAGACATCGGATAAGAGCTGGCGTCCCGAGACCCTGGAGGAATGCGCTGACTTTTGGAGGCTGCACCTGTGGATCAACGATCACCCAGGCGAGTGGACGCTCGACCAGGTCTACGCGCGCATGCTCGAGCTCAACGAGGGGCCGCCCACGCTCTATGACCTGGACGTCAGCTCCAGGGTCACCGGTGCCTGGCTCAAGGGGATCGGCTTCTTGCGACTGGCCGAACTGCACGGCGACCTGGCCCTCGACCATGACGAGCGGTACCTGACGGCGCTGATCGCTCTCGAACCCGGGCTGCAGTTGCCCCTCATGCGCGCTGATAGGGAGCTGCGCGAGGAGCTGGTGTGGGGGATGCTGCGTCAGGAGGGCAACCGCGGCGTGTCGCTGTCTGCCTCCGACCGTTCTGCCACCATGGGTTCGGAGCGGACGCCCGGCTGGTCGCGAACGCTCGCCGCCAGCATCGACGAGGGCCTCATCGAGCGTGACCGCCTGCTCGACGCCCTCCTCGACATGCTCGCCGCAGACCTACCGTCGGGGCGCGCCGGTTGGTATTCGCGCACACTGCGAATGCTGTCCATGACCCTCGACGAGGCCGAGGCGCGCCAGGGGGCCCTGTGCGCCCTCATGTCCGCGCCCGTCGGGGCGACCGTCACCCTGGCGGTCGGGCAGCTGAGCGCCCTCTCGAAGGCCGGGCGACTCGACCTGGAGCTCTTTGCGCGCAGCTGCGAGGGCGCGCTCATGGGGTCGAAGGCGAACGCCCTGCGCGTGCTCGGGGTCCTGCGTGATGGCCTCGGCGCCGTGGAGTCCGCCGACCTCGAACCCCTGCTCGGCGTCGCCCTCTCCTTCCCGCATGCGCAGGTGCAGGCTCTGGCCATCGACTTGGCGAGTGACGCGCTGCGATCGGGCCTCCTCGACTCCGCAGTGGTCGGCCGCCTCCTGTCCGACGCGGAGTTGGACCCGCTCGTCGTTGCCACGCTCGACCTCCTCGACCCCGGGCACGCGGCGACCGATCAGGCCGACCCCGGCCTCGTCCCCGAGGATGATCCGGGCGAGCAGGCGCCCGCCGCCTTCCTGCCGCCGCCCCGGGAGGTGGCCGACCTGGTTCCCATGAGCGCCGACGACGTGAGCGGGAGGGTCGGCGTCCTGGCGCAGGGCGCGCAGATGGGGCTTGAATACGAGGCGCTGCTCGCGTTCCTGGCATCCCCCGAGTTCGACTCGAGTGCGCTGGAATCGTTGCGTCCGCTTGTGCGGCGTCTGACCACGCGCAGATTCGGGTATGAGCGCATGCTCGGAACTCTCCTGCAGATAGCTCTCGATGGGGGAGGGGAGGGCGCGGAGAGTCCGCTGGCCGCTGGCACCGCCTGGTTGGAATCGGAAAATATGCCGGCCCTTCTGCGAGAGCGCATCATCGAAGTTGCGGGCCTGGTCGAGCGTGGACGGCGCTACCACCTCCTGGCCACGCCCACCGACGACCGGGGAGCCGTGAATCCCCTGACGCTCGTGCGCCGTGCCCTGGACAACGGGGACGCCCCGCCTCTTCGAGCCGACCTTACCCAGGCGCTGCTGCGCGTGGACGTCGAGCACCCGGACTGCGCGGCCGCGCTCGCGCTCGTGGAGGAGCGGGAGGCGGAGCTGCCCGCCGCTGCCCGCATCCGGCTCGCGCTCACGGGCGCGGTGCGCAGACGCGCCGAGGGCTACCTGTCCTCCCTCTCCGTGACGTGGGAGGGGCGCCCCGCCTATGAGTCGCGCAGCGGGAAGCCCAAGGTCGCGCGCGACGGATCGCCGGTCTATGCCTTCTATTTCCCGCGCGTCGTCGGCGCAGATACGGGCGCGACAGGCCCTGAGCTGGGCGCGCTCGCGGATATTGCGAGCGCCTCGGGTGATTTTACTGCCCACCGATATCTCTACCCCGCGTCGGTGCGTCACTTCGCCGTCTGCCTGATCGCCTCGCAGTGGTATGTGCTTGACAGTACGCAGCTGACCGCGGACTGCTATCGGGCCCTGTGTGAGCACGGCGGGCGCTGGGATTCGCTGTCTGCCCAGCTCCTCGGCCAGGCGATGGGCGAACGCGACGTCGAGTCGCGTGCCCTCGGCGTCGAAACCCTCGCCTCCCTGGTGGCGCGCGGGGACCTCGCCTTCGACGAGGCCGTGTCCGCTTTTGCGGCCGTGGCGCACACCGTGAAACTGAACCGGTGGGCGCAGGCCTTCGAGGATCTGGGGGACGTGGACCCCCGCCTCGCGCTGGACCTGGCGCTCGCTTTGCTTCCTGGGCTCGAGCGCGGACGCGCGGGCATCGGGCAGCTGCTGGGCGTTATCACCGCGCAGTACGCGCGGGCGCAGGCCGAGGGGTGGGCGCCGCCGCTTGGTGAGGAGTGTATCGGCTGGCTTGGTCTTTTCCGAGGCTCCTCACAGGCGGCCAAGTACGCGCGCACACTGAAGGAGATGGGTCAATGAGTTCGCCGATGACGCTCCCCGCCCGCAGGGCGGCCCTCAAACGCCTCCTCGCCTCCGGGCAGACCTCCATCGACGCCTACGAGGAAGTGTTGGAGGGGGCCTCGGAGAAGGACCGGCGCTCCCTGTTCAAGTCCGTGCCCTTTGCTCGCCTCGTCCCGCCAGCCGTCGAGTGGGAGTGGGACGCGGTCCCTGAGGACACGGTGCGCATGTGCGCGTTCCTGCGCGCCGCCCTGGCCGGGAGCGATGACGCCGGCGACGACTACGGTGCCCGGTGGTCGGGCCGCCGCGGCGGTGACCCGCGCGAGGGGGCGGACCTGGAGCGTCTGCTCGCCGCCCACAGGCGCGGCGCGGCTGGGCGCAGCGGTGAGTGGCTCGAGGAGGCCTCCGGGAGCCCCGGCGGCGTTGCCTTCTGGCACACCTACCGCTCCCTCCTGGCCGAGCGTGGAGCGTTCCTCACCTCAGCGCCCTCCCTGGAGTACTTCGCGCGCAGGATCATTCCCGCGCCCCACCCCACCTCGGATGAGACGCGACTCTTCTTCGAGGAGAACCCGACCTTCCTGGAGCACGAGTTCTGGCAGCTCTTCCGCGTCGAAGGAGCCCTGCCTGGCTCAGCCCTCTTTGTATGGATGTACCGCGAGGACCCCTCCGCGCCAGGCGGCGACTTCGAGCGCCTGCACAGCCAGGACCTCATCTGCTACATGGCGACACGCTTCCCCCGCCTGCGTCCGCGCATCCTCTCCGAGTGTCTGGCAGCCCAGCGGCGCGACTTCTCCGCGTACAATGCCCGTGCCTTCTCGCTGGCCTGGGAGGCGCTCGAACCGACGCGCGAGGAAAAGCTCGCGGCGGCATCGGACCTCATCGCCTTGCTCGGGGCCCTGCCTTCGCAGACGGTCACCCTGGCCCACAAGGCCCTCCTCGGCCTCGTCGGGGAGCTCGCGGTGGAGCAGGTGGACGCGCTCGTGCAGGTCAGCGCCCAGGTCCTTGACCGCTCCGAGAAGAAGCTGCTGCGCGCGCACCTGCGCCTGCTCGCCGCCTTCGTCAAGGCCCACCCCGAGTGCGCCCCCGCCGTCAGTGACGTGGTCGCTGAAGCCGAGTTCCCCCTCGACCTGCGAGACCGCGCAGCCGCGCTCGTCGTAGCCCCCGACGCTTCCGATGACTGCGCGGACGAGGCCGGGGCTGGGCCCGCGGGTACGGTCGCCCCCGGTGCGAGCGCCCAGGGAAGCGAAACCGGGGAGGGGACCCAGGCCTCGTGGACGTTCCCGGACGCCCCCGCCGCCGACCTGCCACGCGCCGAATGGGTCGCCGAGCTGCCCGACGACAACGACGCGGTCGTTGCGGCGCTGCACGCCCTCTTCGAGGACGCGGCCGCGGGTGCCGCCCTGCCCGCGCTCCTGACGCGCATCAGCGGCGGGGGCATCGAGCTGGCGGAGGCCGACAAGGCGCTGCTCGCCAAATACTGGCGGAGCGCGCCCAACTGGAAGGGCGCCAACCAGCTGTCCTACCTGGCCTCGCGGCTCCTGGACGGAGTCGAGGTGAAGGACGCGTCCGAGGCCGGTCACTTCCGCGGCTACCGGCGCAAGGGCAGCGAGTGGGAGCAACACCGCGGCCCCGTCCGCCTCCTGCACGAACAGCTGCGCGTTGCATTGGGGGACAAGCCCTACGACAAGCCGAACGGTCAGGACGCGTACCGCTTCGACCCGATCCTGACCGAGCCGCTCGAACCCATGGATGTGCAGTGGGAGCGGCAGATCATTCGTGCCCCCTACCAAAAACCCGTCAGCGTCGTTCGCGGCGAGTACACGAAGAACGACGATATGCACGAGACGTGGGTGATCCCCGGTCAAACCCTGGCAACCGGCGAGGACTCGCTGGCGGGTGCCCTCGCCAACGTCGCGGGGGTTGCCCCCGAGTTCACCGGGCGCCTCCTGGAATCGGGGGACTACCGGTCGAGCGGCGTCGCCTACGCGTGGGCTGCCTGGGCGCTCCAACACAATCCGGACATTCTGGCCGCCCACGCGATGCCCGTCCTCCAGGGTGCGTTTGTCAAGTTCCCGCAGGTGATTGCGCCCTTCGAGGTGATCGTTCGCGCGCTGGGGGAGGGGTGGCGGGCGCCGGGCGCGCCCACCTACTCGGCCCTGGCGTGGGCGTCCACCGCCGCGCAGGCACCCTACCGGGCCATCACCGCCGAGGCCATCGCGGGCCTCGCCGACACCGGACGATACGACCCGGCGGCCATGGCTGGTGAGTTCGGCTACCTGCTGCGCAACGGGTGGTTCGGTCCCGGGCGGGTCACCCAGACGCTCACCGACTGCGCGTCCGTCTCTGCCCTGGCAGGCTACCGCGTCGCTCAGACCATTGCGGCGCTGCTGCCCTCCCTGTCGGGGGTGCGGGCCTCCAACAGTTTGGTCGAGGCCTTGGTGGCGCTCGCGGGAGACTACGGCATGAGGGTGTGCGTGCCTGATGAGCTGCGCCCGAAGATGAAAGGATCGAGCGCGATGGCCAAGGCCCTGCGCGCCCTGGACGCCCTGCCCCACGCACCCACGCGCCACGCTCGCGAGGCGGCGGAGGCACTCGATGCGGTCCGAGCGCGGCGAGGCTGAGGCTCCCCTGCGTGACCTGATCCGCTGGGGACTCTTGACGTACTGAGCGGTGTTGTGTGCGTGGGCGCCGCGGCTGCAGGGGCAGCCGCGGCGCTTGGCGTCAGGGCGTTGTCACTCGTCTTTTGGGGTGAAATCAGCCTGGGCCTCGTGAATGCTACTGGCCGTAGTGGAAGCGGCAGGAAATGATCCAGAGGGCTTTGCCGTCGTCGCTGATCTGGTAGATCAGGCGGTGCCGTGAGTCGATCCGGCGTGACCAGTACCCCGAGAACTCGTAGCGAAGAGGCTCAGGCTTGCCGATCCCCTCGTTTCCGTTGCGCTGGATGTCCTTGATGAGTGCGTTGATGCGCTTGAGGGTCTTGCGATCCTCGAACTGCCACCACACGTAGTCGTTCCAGGCCTCCTCGTCCCATGTGATGTGCATGGTCAGTCCTCGTCGAGCTCAATGAGGTCGTGAACGACGCCCTCGCCAGCGCGGTGACGTGCGATCGATTCGCGCAGGTGGCGGGCGTTCGCGGGGGACTGCATGAGGTAGACGGTCTCCATGAGGGACTCGTACTCGTCGAGGGCGATGATGACAACGCTCTCGTGCCCCTGTCGGGTGATGACGATTTCCTCGCGGTCGTTGACGGCCTGGTCGAGGACCTCGGCGTAGCGTGCGCGCGACTCGGTGTAGGTCATGGTCTTCATGGGTGCTCCTCTGCTCGCCTATGTACAGAACATTGTACATGAGGTGAGGGTGTGTGTGTCTCCAGTCGGATGGTGATGCGCGGGGGTAACGCCTCCGTGCGGGGCCAGGTACTGCGGAACTGCTGACACGGGACTGCTGGCACGGGGTCTGCATCGCGGCGTCCTTCACCTGGGAGGGAGAGGGCTGCACGTCCTGGATAGGAAATGCCGATCTGGATAGGAACCGCTGATCTGGATAGGTTATTTTCCTATCCGCAACGTCATTACCTATCCAATTCGTGGTTTCCTTTCCACTTCGTGGCCGCCCGTGCCCATACGCGTCCGCACGTGGGCCTGATGATATGCACGGGGCCCTTTCATCCGCACGGGGGCAGCGCCGCCATGGCCGACGCCCTCGGCTACCTCCTGCGCAACGGATGGTTCGGTCCCTTGCGCCTGACCCAGACGCTCACCGACTGTGCGTCCATCTCCGCCCTGGCTGGGTATCGCATCGCGCAGGATCGCGGCGCTGTTGCTCGATCTCGACGGAATCTGGGGTGCAAACGGCATGGTCGAGGCCCTGGTGGCGCTCGTGGGCGACTACGGCATGAGAGTGAGCGTGCCCGAGGAGCTGCGCCCGAAAATGAAGGGATCAAGCGCGATGGCCAAGGCCCTGCGTGCACTCGACGCTCTGGCCCACGCACCCACGCGCCACGCTCGCGAGGCGGCGGAGGCACTCGGCGCGGCGCGTGCGCGCCGAGATCGAGGCACCCCTGCGTGACCTGGATCCGCGGGGGATTCTTGACGTACTGAGCGGTGTTGTGTGTGCGGGCGCCGCGGCTGCAGGGGCAGCCGCGGCGCCCGGCGTCAGGGTGTTGTCACTCGTCTTTCGGGGTGGAACCAGCACGGGCCTCGTGAATGCTACTGGCCGTAGTGGAAGCGGCAGGCAACGATTTCGACCGTATCTTCGGTGATGCGATAAACCAATCTGTTACGTCCGTCGATCCGGCGCGACCAAAAGCCGGTGTATTCGTAGCGGAGAGGCTCAGGCTTGCCGATCCCCTCGTTCCCGTTGCGCTGGATATCCGCAATGAGGGCGTTGATGCGCTTGAGGGTCTTGCGATCCTCGAACTGCCACCAGACATAGTCGTTCCAGGCGTGTGGGGTCCACAAGACTTTGAGCATCGTTAGTTCTCCTCATCAGGGATGTCGATGAGATCGTGCTCTTCGAGGTTGCCGTGTCGCAGCTGTGCGATCGATTCGCGCAGGTGGCGGGCGTTCGCGGGGGACTGCATGAGGTAGACGGTTTCCATGAGGGACTCGTACTCGTCGAGGGCGATGATGACGGCGCTCTCGTGGCCCTGGCGGGTGATGACGATTTCTTCGCGGTCGTTGACGACCTGGTCGAGGACCTCGGCGTAGCGTGCGCGCGACTCGGTGTAGGTCATGGTTTTCATGGGTGCTCCTCTGCTCGCCTATGTACAGAACAGTGTACAGGAAGTGAGGGTGTGTGTCTCCAGTCGGATGGTGATGCAAAACTCCCCCGCGAGCCCTCGGTGGGGCCTGCGGGGGAGGGGACAGAGCCTACTGAGAGATCCTCAGAACAGCAGCGGGAACACCGCCGAGGCCGGGGTGACGAAAGCGGCGCCACCCAGCAGAGAGTCCTTCAGGGAGAGGATGAAGTAGATGAGCACGAGTAAGACAACGATAAGAAAGCCCGAGAAGATGAGGTTGTTGCGCTGGCGCTTGTACTGCTCGGGCGTCAGGTCTTCCTTCTTGCGGATGAGCGGGACCTCGCCGTGGACGGAACCGGTGTTCCCACCGGGCTTGTGGCCGTCGTTGTGGACAGGCTTGTTCTGGTCGGACATTGCGGCCTCCTACAAGGGTGCGTGTTGCTACTGGACGATTGGCTTGCCGCCGATGGACAGGGGTGCGCGGGTGCGGGCCTGCATGTCGAACTCACGCTCCCACGCCGAGGCGTCCTGCCACCTCGCGTACGACAGCAGGTGCAGGCCGCCCTCGGTCGCGAGCGCGTCGAGCAGGAGGAAGCGAGGGGCGACGGAAGGAGCGCCCCACGGGATCGCTGTCCACAGGCCGTTAGCGCCGATCAGGAACTCCCCGCGGTTACGCTCGTGCAGGTCGTTCTCTGCCTCCTGCTCCACACCTTCGGCGGCCCACAGCCAGCGGGTGAGGCGGAAGGCATCCCAGGCCTCGTTCCATGAAGAGTAGGGCATGTGCAGCGCGCGGTTGATGAGAGCGAGGGTGTCCCAGGCCTCCTCGTCCGTCAGGTACCCGAGGGCCGCGCCGGAGCGCGTCAGCATGGCCGCGCGGATGAAGTCCCACGCGCCAAAGTCCACGTCGTTGATGCTGCGGTCGTTATTGAGGAAGCGGTGGATACGCCAGCGTTCCTCCCACGCGTCCGTCTGCTTGTCGGCAATCTCGTCGAGGCGCGCGAGGCGATTTCAGCCACGATGGATTGTTGCACTGCTCGCGCGTGCGTCCGAAGTCCTTGCGGTGTCCCTCCCGGAGGAGCCAATAGAGTTGGTGGAGCAGGTCGGATCGGCTCGTGATGCCCCAGTCGCGCGCGAGCATGTCCTTGGTCGAGCCGGGCTCGGTGACTGCGAGCGCGTCGACCGGGTTGCCGTGGCACAGGGCGTAGGGGAAGGACGGGGCGAGCAGCCGCGCGCGGGCGTCGGTCGCCAGGGCCTTGCGCGAGCCTCGTAGCTTCGGTGTGTGATGCTCGTTGAGCTTGTTCCAGTCCTTTTCCTTGCCGGCCTTGCGCACATCGCGCGGCGCGGGAACGGCGCCTTTCGAGCGTGCGATCGCCTGCTTGACGTAGTAATTCAGCAAAAACACGATGACGCACCCGATGGCGAACCATACGGGGAAGGGAATGTCGGACACAAAATTCGCAATCACGGTCACGATTGTGCCCGATGAAACACCGCCCACACAACCTCAAGGCGGGTGGGGTGGGGACGAGGCCAGGGCTGAGCGCGCGGACCCCGACCGGTTTCCGGGTGGTGGAGCTCGGCCGGGGCCGCAGGTGCGTCAGCGTCGAGGGACGATCCGCAGCTTCGTCTGGTCGTCGAGCTCTAGCTCCCAGCGCGAGGAGCGCTCACGCTTCTGGCGCGACAGCGTGCTCAACTGCTTCGTGGGCGCGAGCGCGTCGAGGATGAGGAAGCGGGGCGCGGGGTAGGGGGCGTTCCAGGGGATCGATGTCCACAGGCCGTTCTTTCCGATGAGGATCTCGCCTCGGTGGCGGTCGTGCAGGTCGTTGGTGGCCTCCTGCGCCTGTCCTTCGGCCGCCCAGAACCAGCGGGTTGTGCGGAAGGCATCCCAGGCCTCGTCCCACGAGGAGTAGCTCAGTTGCAGCGCGTGGTTGATGACCGCGAGTGTGTCGCAGGCTTCCTCTTCGCTGATCCAGCCCAGGCCGGCACCGATGCGCGTGAGCATGGCCGCGCGGATGAAGTCCCACGCGGCGAAGTCGACGCTCTGGACGCGTCGGTCGTTATTGAGCAGGCGGTGGATGCGCCAGCGCTTCTCCCACGCGTAGGTGTCCTCGTCGGCCTTCTTGTCGAGGCGCGCGAGCGTCGACGATACCCAGGTGGGGTTGGCGCACTGCCTGCGCAGGTTCTCGAAGTCCTCTCTGTGCCCGCCCTTGAGCAGGGAATACAGCTGGGTGAGCAGGCCGTTGCGGTCGGAGAGCCACCAGTCGCGCTGCAGCATCTGCTTCATGGAGGTGGGGTCCGTCAGCGTGAAGGTGTTGACCGGGTTGCCCTGGCACAGGGCGTAGGGCATCGCTGGGGCCAGGAGCCTCGCGCGGACGTCGGTGGCCAGGGCCTTCCGCGAGCCCTTGATCGTCAGCTCGTGGTGCTTGTTGAGCTTCCTCCACTCCTTGGTTGTGCCGGCTTCTTGCACGTCTTTCGGAACGGGCAGGCCCTTGGCGCGCTCGATGGCGCTCGTGATGAGGACGTAGGGCAGGCACAGGAGAACCAGGAGGATCGCGAAAGCGACGGGCGGGGGTATCGCGGACAGGATGCTTTCTAACATGGTCACGATTGTGCCCGATGATCCGTGCGTCACACAAGCGGCGGCGTGGGTTTGGAGCCCGCGCGACGAGGCCGGGGCCGGGTGTTGTGGGTCGTCGCGCGTGAGGGTTCGCGATCGCCGCAAACGCCTACCTACTGGCCCGCATGGTGGGTCGTCGCGCGTGAGGGGTCGCGACAGGTGGTCGTGCTCGCCCGTTTGTGCGCAGCTGGGCCCTTGAGGTGGCGGTGTGGGCGCCCTGCCCACACTGCCACCCATAGGGTTAACGTGCGCAGTGAAGGGCCCAGGGCGCTACCCCTGAGATGAGCGCACCGGCAGCAGAGCCACCCAAGGGACCCAGGCCTCGTCAATGACGACAACTCAGCCCGCCCGCTTTGGCGTGATCCCCATGAGCACCGTGTCCGGGTGGGGGTAGGTGCCGAGGTAACGCAGGAAAATGCTGCGCTCGGGGACGGGGGTCGCGATAAGCAGGTCATCGTAGAAGACGGATGCGTCGGACACGCCGATCTCGTCGAGCGATGTCAGGGGAATGCCCGAGGGGACGGCGTAGAGGGTCTCTGGAGGAGCGGGTTCCTCCCGATCGTCGTGTGTCGGGGGTGTGGAGAGAATCAGGGATCCATCCGTCGAGATGGCCGCTGTCTTCGGGAAGGAGACCCGATCGACCCCTCCCGCCTTGTTCGTGACGTGCAGACTCCTGCCATTGATGGCGGTGATGCGTGAGGGGAGGGCATTGTCGCCCGTATGCGTGCACAGGTGTGCCCAGGTGACCTCGCCCGAGATGAGGGTTGTCGCCAGTTGCTCGCTCGTCGGGGTTATGGTCTGGCCGATTTCGTCCCAACACCTAACGGTGTCGGGGCCCTTCATGCGTATGGCGTTGTCTGTCAGAGGGATGCGCGAGACCTCAGTGCCGTTCGCGGTGATTGTCACGAGGGCGGGTGCCTCGGAGTCATCGGCCATCGTCCCGCTGAACGCCCAGCCGTCGGTCACCGGGGTCAAGGTGGTGAAGTCGGCGGACACGGGTTCCGTGACACTACCGTCCAGGAGATTGAGGAAACGGTTCACGTCAGTCCCGGGAACTAAGGTGTTTTGCTTGGCCGGGACGTATCCGTTGACCATGGGGACGTTCATGGGGACGCCCGGCTTCTCGGGTTCGAAGCCACGGACGTCGGCGGCGTATCGCCATGCCTCGGTGCCGTCCTTGTTGTACCCCAGGCACATGTAATCGTAATCCTGGAACATTTTGGTCATGTCCCCCGCGTGGCACATGACGGCCACGGGCCACTGCACCGCCACGAAACTCATCTTCTCGCTTCTGTCCAGGTCCTGTCCCACGTCGAGGAGGGGCAGTCCTTTGTCGGAGATGCCGGAGACAACGGAGTCAGGGATCGGGAATTCCCACGTGGCCGTGACCTGGCCGTCAGAGACTCGGATCGTCTGTCCGTCGACGACGATCGAGTCGTCCCACGTTAGGATCGGCGCGCTCGATTCGGCCAGCTCGCGGTGCCACAGGACCGAGGGCTGCGTGCCGCGCAGGTCGATGGCCACGAGCGTGGGGGGTTGGTCCTTGTCCTTGAAGATCGCGACCAGAGTGTTGTCGACCTTCGCGTGAGAGTACAACTGTCCGCTCACTCCCAGTTCCGAGGCCGTCATCTCCCAGGCGACGTCGAAACCCGAGGCGAAGTCGGGGGAGATGAACGAGGAGATGCGTGCGTTGCCCGAGTAGCCGACGGGTCGGTGGGTGAGGTGGCACACGCAGATCGCCGCCGCAGTGACGAGCGCCACGACAAGAGCGATGGCGAGGCGGCGCACGAAGGAAGGGAAGGACCTGAGTCGGGAAGCCGGTGTGTCAGCTAGCGTCATCGCATACTCCTCATCGGGTCCGGTACAGGGGTCAGGCCGACGATGCGCTCGCCGGGAGCAGGAGACAGGGCGGCTAGGCGCTCGAACCAGGGAGATGATGGTGAAGCGAGTCCGACGATGAGATCGTCGAAAACAGGAGAGGCCGAAAGCAGACCATAACTGCGCCAACCGTGAACGGTGGAGACTCCCAATAATGTGTCTGACAGTCGAGTTGAGGGCCGGGAGGCAGCATCGATGGCCGCCCCGACGTTAACGAGAGCTGGACCCCACACGGAGGATGGGCCGGGAGGGGAATCTAACTCGACGTAGGGCATAAAAATGAGCGAGGAATCCGTGCTCACGGTGGCGGTACTCAGCAGTGCGCTTGGGCTTCTGAGACCATCGCTGACGAATCGCTGACCCGTGGGCACGCTCGTCTCATCGTTGATGACCAGGGTGACCATATCTTTCCTCGGCTCAACGGCCAGGGAGCTTTCCCAGGAGGCTTCGCCTGTGGCTGCGTAGTGCAGGAAATCCTCGACCGTGGGCGCGGTGTCGTTCTCCGTGGCAGGTAGCGTGCGCAGGTTCGCCAGGCGATCCGATGACGGTTTGGTCATGACCATGACCTGAGGATTGGAGCCATCGGGGCCCATAGATACGACAAGTCCAGAGTTGCTTCCAGATGCGAGAAATCCATATTCGCCTCCGATGACCCATCCGTCGGAGGCACGGACGAGGCGTTCTTGCAGCGTGTACCAGCTGGTGCCTGGGCAGTCTCCGTTGATGCTGTGCCCGGAGGAGGCACAGGCCTCGTTTAAGGCCTCCAGGCCGACGCGCTCGCCGGTGTTCACATTCAGGAATCCCGTGAGGTCACCGAGCGACTCGCTCGTTGGGGGTGCTGCGTGCTCACCCATCCACCCACGCAGAGGCACCCACCCGTCGACGGGGGTTACGGACTCCGGGAAGGAGCCGGTGGAGGCATCGAAGTCCCACACGTGGGTGGCGTTCTTATCCCAGGCCTGGCAGGGGACCGTCGCGGGGCTCGTGCAATACAGGCGGACTGGGCCGATGGCTCCCGTGCTCCTGCCGCGCATAGACAGGTGCTCGTAGGGGGAGTCGGCATCACGTGTCCCCGGAGATGGCCAGCCTGTGGTTGTTGTTCCGTCGGTGGGTGAGATGAGCGTGTTTCCGACGAGGAGGTCTCCGTCCCACCAGTGCACGCCGGTTTCATCGTCGACGTCGACGCGCCATAGCTGGCGGGGGGTGGAATAGGAGGCGTCGTAACCGACAGCGACGCGTTGGGTTCCCTTGTAGCCGACGATGAAGAGGTGTCCGTCGCGCGCGACGTAGTCGTCGATGCGGTCCAGGCCCGCGTCGGCCGCGTCGATTTCCCAGGCGAGGCGCACTCCGTTGATGTAGTTGGAGGACAGGAATCCGGTGTTCTGGGCGCTGCCGTGGTAGCCCCACGAGCCGTTTGCCGACTGGACGACCGCGAGGGCGCACAGGATCGATGTGGTGACTATCCACAGGCGTGCGCCGTGGGTAAAGGGGCAGATGATTTTGTAGTAGAGGCGTTTGAGTGCGCCTGCGTTACTGTAGTCGTCGTCGTTGGGACATCTCATGGTGTGATCCTATCGGGTGATCGACGAGGCCGGGGATGGGTTGTGTGTCCCGGCCCCGGCCTCGTGGGTCGGTGTCGGTCAGCGCACGTCCTGGGGGTCAGCCCGCCCGCTTCGGCGTGATCCCCATGAGCACCGTGTCCGGGTGGGGGTAGGTGCCGAGGTAGGAGTACAGGCGAGCAAGCCACGAATCCGGGTGTGCGGGGGACGCGACGAGCAGGTCGTCGTAGAGAGGAATCGCGGACGATGCGCCAACATCCGAAAGTGCCGCAAGGCGAACGCCCGAGGGCGCGTCATAGAGGATCATCGTACGCGCCGACTTTACACCCTCACCGTCAGGAGAATCAGATCGAGCCTCCGCGACCAGGAAGGAACCGTCCAATGCCACGATCGGCGTGCGGCCGTAGGATGCCGGTTCGGGGTAGCCGTCCGCGGTGGTCACCATGAGAACTTGGCCGTTGATGGCTTTCACGTCGCTCACGTCGGTGTCCGTTCGTTCGATGCACGCCGCAGCCCACGGCACTTCTCCGGTGTGAATCGTCTCGATGGCCTGTTGGGCAGTGGGGGTGACAACCTGGCTCTGGGGATCCCAGCAAGTGGTCGCTCTGAAGGCCTTCCACGTCAGGGATCCGTAGACGCGGGGAGTCTGAGCGATCTGGTGTCCGTCCGGGGACAAGCTCACGTAATCCTCTGCAAACTTGCTTGTCGTCGACGGACGGACAGTGAGCCACCCCTCGCTCGTGGGCAGTATCGATGATTCGACGAGGCCACTCTCGGGGAGGTCGCCGCGTACGTAGCTGCCGTCGACGAGGTTCATAAAGCCGTCGATGACCCAAGAGCTCCGCCCCGGTTCTTCATCATCCAAGCTAGGGTGAGCTACATACACGTAGCCGTTGGCTGCGGGAACATTCATAGGGGCGTGTTGACGGCCGTCGTCCCCGCTTGTGCGATAGGTCCACGCAACCGTTCCGTCCTTGCGCCACGCCTGACAGGAGAACTCGGCGTCATTGGGAATAGACAGGTCCCAGCTCTTGGCGGGTTCGCAGGTGAGGGCCACCGGCCACATCACCCGGACGAAGGGACTTTTCTGCCCGAGAGCGTAAGGATTTCCAACGAGAGTGCCAGGTTCAGGACTGTGTGAGAAATAGCTGGGTCGTAGTTCCGTCGGAAGGGGCTCTTTCCACGTGGCAGTGACGGCACCGTCGGAGGCGCGGATCGTCTGATCGCCGACGACGATGGAGTCCTCCCACATGAAGAGCTTGCCGCTCGTCTTGGTCAGGTCGTGATGCCACAGGACAGTGGGGGTCTTTCCGCTTGCGTCGATGCCGACGAGCTCGGCGGTCGATGTGGCAGTCTTCTTGTTTGTGGGTTGAGACGGTCCGTCTGCCTGCTCGGGGAGGGCGAGTGCGATGAGTACCCCGTCGATCGTTGTGGTGGCAGCGATCTGCCCCGTGATGCCGAGATCAGAGGCCGTGGCCTCCCAGGCGACGTCGAAGCCCGAGGCGAAGTCCGGGGAAATGAAGGAGGAGACACGTGCGTTGCCCGAATACCCTGTCGGCCGGTGGGTAAGCCAGGACAATCCGAGGGCAAGAGCAGCGACGATGAGAACGGCGATGGCCGCGATGAGCTTGCGAACCGGGCGGGGAAGGTGACGGATGGATGTGGTCATCGGACACTCCTCATTGGTCCGGGGGCGGGGGTCAGGCCGACGATGTGGTCGCCGGAGGAAGGAGTCAGGCCAAGCAAGCGCTTGTACCACGGTGATGTCTCAGGGGATATGCGGGCGACGATGAGGTCGTCGTAGAGTGGAGTTGCCGAGCGAACACCGAGGTCATTCCAGCCGGGTACCGCATCGTTTCGGAGCGCGTGGAAGGGCTCTGACTGAGCAGCCTCCGCACGTTCTGTGTCGAAGAGTAGAGGCTTTCGATCCTCAAGGCTGGTGTATAGAGGGGGAGTCGGCCACAATACGGGGCATGAGTACGACGGAGGCATCCCGACTGTAGGCAATGCCGCGCGCCCAAGTGGAAGCGTCCACATCGTCATCGAAAACTTGAAGATCAGTGACGATCTCCTGGTTGTCGTTGATGATGACCGAGGCCATGACCGAGCCAGGCGACGTGTAGACCACCGCGCTCGAGGCCTCCCACGTGTGCTCGCCCGTGGCGGCGAAGTGGAGTAGGTCCTCAGTGGTGGGCAGTTCGGAATCGTCCGTCACGTGGACGGTCAGGAAAGCGATGCGTTCCATTGCCTCGAACGACAGAGTGCCCACCCTCGGATTCGATCCGTCAGGGGCGACGGTGGCAACGTAGGACTCTCTACCGCTGCTAAGTCCGTCACTGATGATCCAGCCATCCCTGCCGCGAATGATGGGTAGCTCGAATACGTTTGGATGGACCAAGTGACACGTTGTCGTACCGTCGCGATTCTCCTTTTTCGCCGGGCCGCACGACTCCTCAATGGCCTCGACCCCCGTGCGTTCGCCCGTCTCCAGGTTCAGAAATCCGGCCAGTCCTCTGCCGATTGAATCGGGGGTCATATCGTCTATGGAATAACCTGAGTACAAGAGCGGAACCCACCCGTCCACGGGAGCGACGTTGTCGGGGAATGACCAGCCTGACGTGTCGAGATCCCACACGTGGGTCGCGGTCTTATCCCAGGCCTCGCACAGTCCGGTGGCCGGATCGGGGCAATAGAAACGGACAGGCCCGATGGGGGCCGTCGACCAGCCTTCCGTCGAGGCGTGCTCGTAAGGGGAGAGTCCCAGATGAAGCCCCGACGACGACGGCCAGCCAGTTGTTACCTTCCCATCTGCTGGAGAGATCAGTGTATTGCCGACGAGGAGGTCGCCGTCCCACCAGTGCACGTCTGTCTCATCGTCGTTGATGTCGGTGCGCCACAGCTCGCGCGGGGTGGAATAGGAGGCGTCGTAGCCGATGGCGACGCGTTGGGTTCCCTTGTAGCCGACGATGAAGAGGTGGCCGTCGCGCGCGATGTAGTTGTCGATGCGGTCCAGGCCCGCGTCCGCCGCGTCGATCTGCCAGGCGACGTGCACGCCGTTGACGAAGTTCCCGGAGAGGAATCCGGTGTCCTGGGCGCTGCCGTGGTAGCCGCTGGGTCCGTTTGCCGACTGGATGACCGCGAGGGCGCACAGGATCGACGTTGTCACCATCCACAGGCGTGCCCCGAAGGTGAAGGGGCAGATGATCTTGTACCAGAGGCGGGTGATGGACCCGGCCTCGGCGTAGTCGTCTTCGTCTGGGAATCTCATGGACCTGATCGTAACTGCATCCGCTAGCAACCGGGTAACTGTGCTGGCGTCGCAGGCCAGACGAGGCCGGGGCCGGGTGTGGTGGGTCGTCGCGCGCGAGGGGTCGCGATAGGTGGTCGTGCTCGCCCGTTTGTGCGCAGCTGGGCCCTTGAGGTGGCGGTGTGGGCGCCCTGCCCACACTGCCACCCATAGGGTTAACGTGCGCAGTCAAGGGCCCAGGCGCCACCCCTGAGATGAGCGCACCGGCAGCAGAGCCGCCCAAGGGGCCCAGGCCTCGTCAATGACGACGACTCAGCCCGCCCGCTTTGGCGTGATCCCCATGAGAACCGTGTCTGGGTGGGGGTAACCACCGAGGTAACGCAGGAAGAAATTGCGCTGAGGGACGGGCGTCGCGATAAGCAGGTCGTCGTAGAAGGGCTGCGCGGACCTTGCTCCTACCTGCGAGAGTGAGGCGATCGTGACGCCTGACCGGGAGTAGTACAAGGCTGGAGCTTCTTCCTTGGTGGAGTTCTTCTCGTCGCTCTTGATCGACTGGATACCGAGGATCAGTGAGCCGTCAGCCGATAAGAATGCTCCTTGTTCGTACTCCGCGTAGGTGGGTGTTCCATCCTCGTCGGCGGCTAAGAACCACCTGCCGTTGAGGGCGTAGATGCTACTGCCTGATCCCGAAGTCACAACATTACTGCACATGGGTGTCCAACCGTGCCCCGTGCGGAGGGCTGCTAGTGCCTGCTCGGTTGTTGGCTGAACTGCTTGTCCATCGGCGTCCGTGCACATGGTGTTGGAGAGCGTCTGCCACTGCAGTGAGTTGGTGGTCAGCGTCACCATCTCGCGGAGGCTGCCGTCTGGGTTCAAGACGGCGATGTCGCCGTCTTCAAGCTGAGAGTAACCCATCCCGTTAATGATCCAGCCATCGCTTGTCGCGTAGACGTTGTCGATGCTGATGCGACCAGAGAAGGGCACGTCGAGATCCGTGACGGAGCCGTCGACGAGGCTGAGGAACGAATCGACATACAAATCATAATCGTTCTCAGAGTGCCCGACGATGAGATGGTCGTCGACCGTGGCGACACCGGTTGGCTTAACCGTCTGCCCATCGGCGTTCCTCGTGACCGCGTAGTTCCAGGCCTGGGTGCCGTCCTTGTGCCACCCCGTGCACGAGGGGCCCTCATTGCGATCGCCCGACCTCGAGTCGTTGATGGGCGTGCAGGTGACCACGACGGACGAGGTGATGGGAACAAAGCTCCCGCCGTCACCCCACGATGGGCGCGGGAACAAGACGCGTGGGGAACCGCGATCATGGTCGTACCCGACAGTGGTGGGCAGGGGAGTATCCCAGGTCGCGGTGACTGTGCCATCGGATGCCCGAATAGTTTCACCACCCGCAATGATCGAGTCGTCCCAGGTGAAGAGCGTGCCACTCTCAGAGTTGAACTCGTGGCGCCACAGAACGGTAGGAGTGGAACCGCTCGGATCGATGCCGATGAGCGTCCCGGAGAACGTTGTCGCACCTTTCGACGACCCATCTTTCTTGCCGGTGACCGCGACCAGCACCCCATCGACCCTCGTGGTGGCCACGACCGGCCCATCGATGCCCAGGTCCTTGCTCGTCATCTCCCAGGCGACGGAGAACCCGGAGGAGAAATCGGTGGAGATGGCCTGCGAGGGGTGGGCGTGACCGGAGTAACCGGTGGGGAGATGGATCAGCCACGACAGGCCGATCCCGAGGACCACGGCGATGGCGGCGACGAGAAGCTTCCTCTCGCGGATAAAACCAAGCACGGAAACAAGGAAGTTGCGCGCACTATCCGGGGCAGTCATCGAACGCTCCTCATCGGTCCGGGGGCTGGGGTCAGGCCGACGATACGGTCGCCGGAGGAAGGAGCCAGGCCAAGCAAGCGCTTGTACCACGGTGATGTCTGAGGGGATATGCGGGCGACGACGAGATCATCGAAGAGAACTGTGCCGGATGAAACCTGCAGGGTGCGCCATCCGGGGACTGCGGAGTTTTTTAGCAAATACTCGCCCTTATCAGGCCTGCTCCAGTCTGCCGCGGCCGCCGCCGAGTCAACGAGGAGTGGCGTGTAGTAATCCTTGACGTCCCTCGTGGACTTGGGGATCAATGCCACTGATGCGTCACGGCTATAGGCGATGCCTCGCGCCCACGTGGCCGCGCTCGAATACGTTTCAAAGAGCTCCCGATCGGTGGCAAGCGGCTCGCCATCGTTGATGATGACCGAGGCCATGGCCGAGCCAGGCGACGTGTAGACCACCGCGCTCGAAGCCTCCCACGTGTGGTCGCCCGTGGCGGCGAAGTGGAGTAGGTCCTCAGTGGTGGGCAGTTCGGAATCGTCCGTCACGTGGACGTTCAGGAAAGCGATGCGTTCCATTGCCTCGAACGACAGGGTGCCCACCCTCGGATTCGATCCGTCAGGGGCGACGGCGGCAACGTTGGAGTCATTCGCGCTGGAGGAGCTTGATCGGAGTCCGTCGCTGATGATCCAGCCATCCCTGCTGCGAATGATGGGTAGCCGGAGTGTGTCTGGATGGACCAAGCGACACGTTGTCGTACCGTCGTGATTCTCCTTGACGGCGGGACCGCATGCCTCCTCGATGGCGTCGATCCCCGTGCGTTCGCCCGTCTCCAGGTTCAGGAATCCGGCCAGCCCATACGTCATGTCTCGAAGACTCTTGTCCGTCGACTTGTCTGTTCTCACCAGCGGCACCCAGCCGTTCACCGGGGCAACTGCGTCAGGGATCGTATCCGAGGAGGCGTCGAAATCCCAGACGTGGGTAGCGGTCTTATCCCAGGCCTCGCACCGTCCGGTGGAGAGGTCAGGGCAGTACAGGCGGATCGGGCCAATGGGGGCGCTTGACCATCCCGTAGAAGTGGGGCGTGCATATGCGTTCCCAGCCAGGGAATCACCCGACGACGGCCAGCCAGTTGTGACCTTCCCATCTGCCGGAGAGATCAGTGTATTGCCGACGAGGAGGTCCCCGTCCCACCAGTGCACGCCGGGTTCGTCGTCGACGTTGACGCGCCACAGCTGGCGGGGGGTGGAGTGGGAGGCGTCGTAGCCGATTGCGACCCGCTGGCTTCCCTTGTAACCCACCAGGAAGAGGTAGCCGTCGCGTGCGATGTAGTCGTCGATGATGTCCAAACCAGCGTCCGCTGCATCGATTTCCCAGGCCAGGCGCACGCCGTTGACGAAGTTCCCGGAGAGAAATCCTGTGTCTTGGGCGCGGCCGTGATAGCCCCACGAGCCGTTTGCCGACTGGATGACCGCGAGGGCGCACAGGATCGACGTTGTCACCATCCACAGGCGTGCGCCGAAGGTGAAGGGGCAGATGATCTTGTACCAGAGGCGCTTGAGCGCCCCCGCCCACTGTAGTCGTCTTCGTCTGGGAATCTCATGGACCCGATCGTAACTGCATCCGCTAGCAACCGGGTAATTGTGCTGGTGTCGCAGGCCAGACGAGGCCGGGGCCGGGTGTGGTGGGTCGTCGCGCGTGAGGGGTCGCGACAGGTGGTTGTGCCCGCCCGTTTGTGCGCAGCTGGGCCCTTGAGGTGGCAGTGTGGGCGCCCTGCCCACACTGCCACCCATAGGGTTAACGTGCGCAGTGAAGGGCCAAGGGCGCCACCCCTGAGATGAGCGCACGGGCAGCCGCGTCACCCAAGGGGCCCAGGCCTCGTCGATGACGACGACTCAGCCCGCCCGCTTTGGCGTGATCCCCATCAAGACCGTGTCCTTGCGATGGGAGGGGCTGGGGGAGTTGCGCGTCGCGTAGCTCGGGGTCGGTACTGCGACCAGGAGGTCTTCGTACACGGCGGTGACGCCGTGAACCCCGAACTCCTCCAGGGTCGCGAGCTGGGTGCCGGAGGGAACTGCGTAGAGGTTGTGCGGGCGGTGGAGGACAGAGTCGCTCTCACCGGCGCCATCAGGCTCGCGCGACAGGATGAGGGACCCGTCCCTCGAGGGAATTAAATCGGTGGCGTAGGCGCCCTTGATGGGCTTGCCGTCCGTGCTCGTGACCGTCAGATCGCGTCCGTTGATGGCCGTGATCGCAAAGAGGGAGCCGATTCCGTTGCGCGTGGCGCACAGGGTAGCCCAGGGGGCCTGGCCGGTGGCGATGGTTTCGGTGGCCTGTTCGACCGTGGGGATGATCTCGGTGCCGTCTTCCGACCAGCACAGGAGGGCGGCCAGATCCTCGGGGGGCATGGCCGTGGAGGCGACGGCACTCGTCGACTGCTCGGTCCCGTCTGGCGAGACGGTCACCAGCGCGGTTTCGCGGGGCTGCCTGTTCGTCACGCCGCTGGAAATGTAGCCGTCGCTGGCGATGAGGTAGTGGCGCGCCTCAAGGGTTGCTCCTTCCGTGATGGTCCCGTCTTCCAGGCGCAGGTACTGGGAGATGGGGGCGATGTCTGCGGAGCCGGTGCGGGAGATCGGAATGTACCCGTTGGCGGCGCGTGTATGTGAGGGTAAGCCGGGCAGCGACGTGTTGGAATAGGTGCTGGTCGCCGTGTACGTCCATGCCTGGGTGCCGTCCTGGCGCCAGCCCGCGCAGTCGTAGTCCGCGCCGTGTCGGCCCGAGGAGCTCGTTGACTCCAGGCAGGTGACGGCGAGGGGCCAGGCCACGGGGACGATGCGCGGCTCGTATTGGTCGACGATGTGCTCGCCGACCAGCAGGAGGGGCTGGCCGGGCATGTAGCTGCTGGCCTCGCTGGGCAGCGGTGTCTGCCACGTCGCGGTGACGGTCCCATCCGAGGCACGGATCGTCTGGTTTCCGGCGACGAGCGAGTCGCCCCACGCCAGGACGATTGGGTATTCGCCTGTGAACTGGTGGGTCCATAGGACGGTGGGTGTCGGCCCGCTGACGTCGAGGCCAATGAGGGTGTGTTCCGAGCCGTAGGGTCCGGTGAGGGCGACGAGAGTCCCGTCGACGACCACGGTCGTCGCGACCGTCTCGTTGGCACCCAGGTCCGTGGCGCTCATCTCCCAGGCGACCTCGAAGCCGCCCGAGAAGTCGGTCGAGAGGAACCTGGAGGGCAGGGCCTGTCCCGAGTATCCGGTGGACTGGGCGGACCTGGAGGAGTCCGAGGCTCCGGGGGTGGGGAGCGTTCCCGTGCAAGCCGCGAGGAATGCGGCCGCCGCGAGCGCAGCGCCGATGGTGGTGCCGATCCGGCGCCTGTTCGGGCGGTGGGAGGCGGTGGATGTCATTGCGTGCTCCGGGTGGTGTTGGTGGTGGGGATCAAGCCGACGATGTGGTCGCCGGAGGAAGGAGTCAGGCCAAGCAAGCGCTTGTACCACGGTGATGTCTCAGGGGATATGCGGGCGATGATGAGGTCGTCGAAGAGGGGGATCGCCTCGGTCGCCTGGTAGTCGTTCCACGCCGGGACCGCGTACTCGTTGAGGGCCGAGGCCGGGGCGGGCGCGTCCTCATGCGCCGTAACGTTCAGCAGCAGAGGGCGCGCCTCGGGCAGCTTGGACTGCGAATGGGGTTTCTCCTGGTCGATGGAGGCCAGCAGGATGACGGAGGTGTCGCGGCTGATGGCCGGTCGGCGCCACCATGTCTCAGGGGAATTCCTCGAACTGGGAAAGATGCTCTGTGAGGTGACGATGGGATCGCGATCGTTGATTGTGATGGCGGCATTGAACGAGTCTGACGTGGCCGGGGTCAGGCTGATCGTCGTCTCCCAGGGGTGCGCGCCCGTCGAGGCGTAGGCCATCAGCTCCTCGGTGGTGGGAGGCGTAGGCTGGCTTGTGCCCGAGTAGGTTTCCAGGTAGCGCAGGCGTTCGATCGCCTCGCTGCTCATCGGGAAGAGCTGTGCGTTGGACCCGTCGGGGGCCACGGTCGCCACGTTTCCATCCTCGTCGCCGATCAGCCACCCGTCCGAGGCTCGGATGATCGCGACCTTGAAGGATCCCGTTCCCGTCAGTGGGCAGCGATCTTCCTCGGTCAGGCCACGGATCTCGATGGGGGAGCAGGCCTCGTTGATGGCGTCAACGCCGACGCGCTCGCCCGTGTTGACGTTGAGGAATCCCACGAGAGCCCCTGCGTCGCGGGTCTCCACACGGGAGATCGCGTACGTCGTGCGTCTGAGCGGAACCCACCCCTCCAGTGGTTTATCCGTCGTGGGGAAGTCGCCGCGCGAGGCGTCGAAATCCCACGCGCGGGTCACGTTCTTATCCCAGGCCTCGCACTGGAGGGTGGAGGGGTCGGGGCAGTTGAGGCGCACGGACCCCACGGGCGCGCTCGTCCACCCGCTGAGCGTGGGGCGCGAGTACGAGGAGTGATCGAAGCGGGCGGTCGGCGTCGGCCAGCCCGTGGTCGTTGTTCCGTCCGCGACGGACACCAGCGTGTTGCCCACGAGGAGGTCCCCCTCCCACCAGTAGCTGCCGGGCTCGTCGTCGGTGAGGTTGGTACGCCACAGCTCGCGCGGCTTCGCGCTGCTCGCGTCGTAGCCGATTGCGACGCGCTGGCTCCCGCGATAGCCCACCAGGAAGAGGCGTCCGTCGGCCGCTGCGTAGTCGTCGATGCGGTCCAGACCAGCGTCCGCCGCGTTCATCTGCCAAGCAACGCCGACGCCGTTTGCGTAGCCATCGGCCAGGTAGCCGGTGTCCTGCGCGGCCCCGCGATAGCCGGGGGTGGCTCCTGCGGTGACCAGCCGTGAATCGCTCATGACATATAGGAGTGCGAAGGCTCCCAGAACGATGAACGCCACGATCCATATCCATGCTCGGCGCAGGAACGGGCGCGATGAGCGCGACGGAGGATCAGCCGACACTGGCTGAGCATCAGGCACTGTGTGACGAGAACTCATGAATCTGATCATAACGGTCTAATTTTGTTAGCACTGTGCCTCTCGTCCCGGAACCCAGGCGAAACGCCGTTTGTGGCCGAGTGCGCCGGGCGCGCCCGCGCGCGAGAATCAGCCACGGCCTCGTCAATGTCAAACCGAGTGGCGTGAGACGCGCGGAGATGGCCTTGGTACACAGATGTGGGCGGGACGCGGTAAGGTCCATCCCAGATGCCTCGACGCGTGCGCTCGCCGACGAGGTGCTACAAATACTGGGGAAGTAACGGGGAAGGGACAGGTAATGTCAGCGACGAAGCTCGTGATCGTGGAGTCTCCTGCGAAAGCAGCCACCATCGAGGGGTACCTGGGTCCCGACTACCACGTGACCGCTTCTATCGGCCACATTCGCGACCTCCCGCAGCCCTCCGAGCTGCCCAAAGACATGAAAAAGGGGCCGTTCGGCCGCTTCGCCGTCAACGTCGACGAGGGTTTTACGCCCTATTACGTGGTGAACCCGGACAAGAAGAAAAAGGTCACCGAACTCAAGAAGCTCCTCAAGGAGTCCGACGAACTTTTCCTGGCAACTGATGAGGACCGCGAGGGTGAGGCCATCGCGTGGCACCTCCTGCAGGTCTTGAAGCCTAAGGTTCCTGTGCGCCGCATGGTGTTCCACGAAATCACGAAGGAAGCGATCCAGCGCGCGCTCGACAACACGCGTGACCTGGATACGAACCTCGTGGACGCGCAGGAGACGCGCCGCATCCTCGACCGCCTCTACGGCTACGAGGTCTCGCCCCTCCTGTGGCGCAAGATCCGCCCGTCCTGTCCGCCGGCCGCGTGCAGTCGGTGGCCACGCGCCTCGTGGTCGCCAAGGAACGCGACCGCATGGCGCACGTGAGCGCCCAGTACTGGTCGATCGACACGGCCTTCACGTCGGCAGGCCAGGCCTTCGGCGCGCGCGTCTCCTCCGTGGACGGCCACTCGATCGCGACCGGCTCCGACTTCAGCGAGAAGGGCGAGCTGAGCGCGAAGGCGGCCAAGGCCGGCGTCCTCCACCTGGACGAGGCCACCGCCCGCTCCTACGCCCGCGCGCTGGAAGACGCCCCGGCCTCGGTCATCGACTCGGTGACCCGCAAGCCCTACCGTCGCCGCCCGGCCGCCCCCTTCACGACGTCCACCCTCCAGCAGGAGGCCTCGCGCAAGCTGCACTGGAACGCCTCCTCGACGATGCGCACCGCCCAGTCCCTCTACGAGTCCGGTTACATCACCTACATGCGTACCGACTCCACGGCCCTGTCCAGCCAGGCGATCCACGCCGCCCGCGAGCAGGCCACCCAGCTCTATGGGGCCGAGGCCGTGGCCGAGTCCCCGCGCCTGTACGGCACCACCTCGAAGGGCGCGCAGGAGGCGCACGAGGCGATCCGCCCCGCCGGCGACCACTTCCGCACACCCGGCGAGGTGGCTGGTTCCCTCTCGAAGCAGCAGCTCGCCCTGTACGACCTGATCTGGAAGCGCACGGTCGCCTCGCAGATGGCCGACGCCCTCGGCTACACGGCGACGATCCGCGTGCTCACCGGCATCGAGGTCGACGGCAAGCGTCACGACGTGATGTCCTCGGCCTCGGGCACGGTCATCACTTCCCCGGGCTTCCGCCTGGCCTACCAGGAGGGCCGCGACCAGGGCCGCTACGACGCGGAAAAGAACGACGCGGAGAAGACCCTGCCCGACGTCGCCGAGGGTGATCCCGCGACGCTGACCGAGGCCACCCCCGACGGCCACGAGACCCAGCCCCCGGGCCGCTACACGGAGGCCACGCTGGTCAAGACCATGGAGGAACTCGGCATCGGCCGTCCCTCCACCTACGCGGCGACCATCCAGACGATCGGGGACCGCGGGTACGTGACGCATCGCGGCCAGTACCTGGTGCCCACGTGGCTGGCCTTCTCCGTGACGCGCCTCCTCGAGGAGAACCTGGCGAACCTGGTCGACTACGACTTCACGGCCTCGATGGAGGGCGACCTGGACCGCATCGCCGCGGGCCAGGAGAACGGCACGGAGTTCCTGACCGGCTTCTTCTTTGGCCCCGACGGCACGGGCGAGAAGGGCGGCCTGCGCCACGACGTGGCCTCCCTGGGTGACGACATCGACGCGCGCGCCGTCAACTCGATCGACCTGGGCCGCGGGGTGACGCTGCGCGTGGGCCGTTACGGCCCCTACATGGAAAGGCCGACGGGACGCGCGCGAACGTGCCGCCGGAGGTCGCCCCCGACGAGCTGACGGACGAGCTGATCGACCAGCTCTTCGCCCGCGCCGCCGACGACGGCCGCGAGCTGGGCGTCGACCCGGCCAGCGGCCACACCATCATCGTCAAGGACGGCCGCTACGGCCCCTACGTCACCGAGGTCCTGCCCGAGGCGGCCGAGGGTGCCGAGGAGGGCGCGAAGAAGGCGAAGAAGAGCGCCGCCAAGCCTCGCACCGCGTCCCTGTTCAAGACCATGGACATCTCCACGGTCACCCTCGAGGACGCCCTGAAGCTGCTGTCCCTGCCGCGCGAGGTGGGCACCGACCCGGCCTCGGGCGACGTCATCACCGCGCAAAACGGCCGCTACGGCCCCTACCTGAAGAAGGGCACGGACTCGCGCACCCTGGCCTCGGAGGACCAGCTGCTGACCATCACCCTGGACGAGGCCCTGGCCATCTACGCCCAGCCCAAGACACGAGGCCGCGGCGCGGCCCGCCCGCCGCTGCGCGAGTTCGGCGAGGACCCGATCTCGGGCAAGAAGGTCACCGTCAAAGGACGGCCGCTTCGGCCCCTACGTGACGGACGGCGAGACCAACGTGACCGTCCCGCGCGCGGAGACGGTCGAGGACCTGACGGCCGAGCGCGCCTACGAACTCCTCGCCGACAAGCGCGCCAAGGGCCCCGCCCCCAAGCGCACCCGCAAGACGGCCGCGAAGAAGCCGGCGGCCAAGAAGACCGCCACCAAGAAGACGACGGCGAAGAAGACGACCGCGGCGAAGAAGACGGCCACCAAGAAGGCCGCGACGAAGAAGGACAGCTGATGGCGGCGCGAGGAGTGTTCATCACCTTCGAAGGCGGCGACGGCTCGGGGAAGTCCACGCAGATCCAGTCCGTGCGCGACTGGTTCGAGAGCCGGGGCCGCGAGGTCATCGTCACCCGCGAGCCGGGCGGCACCGAGCTGGGCACGGAGATCCGCCGCCTGGTCCAAAACGGCCCCGAGGACGTCGATGCGCGCACGGAGGCCCTCCTGTACGCCGCCGACCGCGCCTACCACGTCGCCACGGTCATCGGCCCCGCCCTCGAGCGTGGCGCCGTCGTGCTGGGGGACCGCTACATCGACTCCTCCCTGGCATACCAGGGCGCCGCCCGCTCCCTCGGCGTGGACGAGATCGCGTCCCTGAGTGCCTGGGCGACCCGCGGCCTGTACCCCTCCCTGACCTTCCTCCTGGACCTGCCTCCCGAGGTCGGCGCGCGCCGCCGCACCGACGCCCCGGACCGCATGGAGCGCGAGTCCATGGACTTCCACGAGCGCGTGCGCCACCAGTACCTGCGACTCGCCGACGCCGAGCCCGAGCGCATCGTCGTCATCGACGCGGTCGGCACGATCGAGGAGGTCTTCTCCGAGATCCGCGGCGTCCTCGTCGAGCGTTTCGACGGCGGGGTGGCCACCATCGACGAGGCCGTGGACGGCTCCGCCGGATCGGTGACCGTCGCGGGCGCTGGCGCTGAGGCTCCCGCTGAGACCGAGGATACCGCTCCCGAGGTTGCCTCCTCCGAGGCGTCGACCGAGGAAGCCTCTCCCACCGACGCCCCCGACACCACGGGCGAGGAAACCGCCACCGACGAGGCAGAACCCGTCCTCGTTGACACCCCCGCGACAGCCGCCACCCGGAAGCACCGCGCCGCCAAGGCCTCGCACAAGGGCAGCACCGAGAAACGGTCCTCGCGTAAGCCCGCGACCATGGTGGGAGCCCTGGGCGAGTCCCAGGGCGCGCTGTGGGATGAATGATGAGCGTCTGGTCCTCGCTGGTCGGTCAGGACGCGGCGGTCGCTAAGCTCAGCGAGGCCGCGGCGTCCGCCCGTGCCATCGTCGCCTCCCGGGGCAGCGGGCATGCCACCGACGAGGCGCGCTCTATGAGCCACGCCTGGCTTATCACCGGCCCGCCCGGATCCGGCCGCTCGGTCGCAGCCCGCGCCTTCGCGGCAGCCCTCCAGTGCACCGGCGAGACCCCCGGGTGCGGAGCGTGCCCCGGGTGCCGCACGACGATGGGCCGCACCAACGCGGACGTTCTCTTCGCGGCCACCGAAACCTCGATCATCAACGTGGACACTGCCCGCTCCCTCGTGCTTCAGGCGCAGTCCTCGCCCTCCCAGGGTCTGTGGCGCGTCATCGTCGTCGAGGACGCGGACCGCCTGGGCGAATCCGGCGCGAACGCGTTGCTGAAAGCCATCGAAGAGCCGCCCGAGCACACCGTGTGGCTCCTGTGTGCCCCCAGCCCCGAGGACATGATCGCCACGGTCCGTCGCGCTGCCGCCACCTGGGCCTGCGCATCCCCACCGCGGCCGCCGTCGCCGACCTGCTCGTGCGCGAGGGCGTCGCCTCCCCCCGAGGTTGCCCTCGAGGCCGCGCGCGCCGCCCAGTCCCACATCGGGCTGGCCCGGGCCCTCGCCCGCGACCCCCAGATGCGCGCCCGCCGCCGCGACATCATCACCGCGCCCGCCTCCGTGCGCAGCGTCGGCGAGGCCGTCATGGCGGCCGACCGCCTGCTCGAAACCGCCAAAGCACAGGCCGATGCACAGGTCAGCGAACGCAACGCTCGCGAAAAGGCCGAACTGATGCGCCAGCTGGGCATGGATGAGGGCGAGAGCGCCACCAAGGCCTCGCGCACCATGATCCGCCAGCTCGAGGAAGACCAGAAGCGCCGCTCCAAGCGGGCCCTCACCGACGCGATCGACCGCGCCCTCATCGACCTGCTCGCCATCTACCGCGACGTCCTCATGGTCCAGGTCGGCGGCGACGGCGAGCTCATCAACACCGACCTGACGGACCTCGTGCGCCAGATCGCCGACGACTCCACGCCCCGCCAGACCCTGGCGCGCGTCGACCACATCGAAACCGCCCGCAAGCGCCTGGTCGCCAACGGCAACCCCCTCCTCGTTCTCGAAGACATGGCGATCTCCCTGCGGCCGCAGGCATAGGAACCCCACGCGTAAACTCCGTTACAATCGGGGCCATGAAAACACGTTCCATCGCGGCCGCAGCCGTCGCGATCCTCGCGGTCGTCGCGATCGTCCTGACCATTATCGGGTACTTCGGTATCCACCGCCGCAAGGGACCCGTGCCCACCCAGACGGCCACGGCCTCGTCCGCCCCGATCGACGTCCACGGCGGCTCCATCCAAGCCTTCTACGACCAGGGCATCACGTGGGGCAAGTGCGCGCCCGGCACCTTCGACAGCTACCGAGGCGTCGACAGCTCCGACCCCAGCGAATACCAGTGCGCCTTCCTCAAGGCCCCCCTGGACTGGGATAACCCCGACGGCGACCAGATCTCCCTCGCGCTGGCCATCCACCGCTCCGGTAAGAAGGACGCGCCCGCGCTGTTCGTCAACCCCGGCGGCCCCGGCGGCGCCGTCGTCTCCGCGCTGCCCTACTACGCCGGCCAGGGCATCGGCGAGGCCGTGGTCAATGCCTACGACATCGTCGCCCTCGACCCGCGCGGCGTCGGCGACTCCACCCCCGTCTTCTGCATGACCGACGCGGAGAAGGACAAATACAACGCGGGCTCCGAAACCGAAGGCACGGACGCCGACACCCCGCAGTCCGCGATCGCCGAAGTGCAGGAAGACTCGCGCGAATTCGCGCAAGGATGCCGCGACCACTCCGGCGCCATCTTCGAGCACATCGACACGGTCAGCGCCGCCCGCGACTTCGACATGGTGCGCTCCATCCTCGGCCAGGACAAGCTCAACCTCCTGGGCTACTCCTACGGCACCTTCCTCGGCGCCACCTACGCCGGCCTCTACCCGGCCCAGGTCGGACGCTTCGTCCTCGACGGCGCCCTCGACCCCTCCCTGAGCGTCGACGAAGTCTCCTCCATGCAGATGCGCGGCCTGGATGCCTCCCTCCAACAGTGGATCACGGACTGCGCCACCCAGGCCTCGTGCCCGATGGGACGCACCAAGGACGAAGGCATCGCCAACGTGCGAAGCTTCCTCGAATCCCTCGAGGCCAGCCCGCTGCCGACCAATGACCCGGACCGCCCCCTCACCGAAGGGCTCGCCGTGACCGCCATGATCGGCGCCATGTACAACACCGAGTGGTGGCCCGAGCTCACCAACGCCTATTCGGACGCCACGCGCCGAAACGACGGCACCGCGATGCTCGAGATCGCTGACCTCATGAACTCGCGCAACCCCGACGGCACCTATGCGGACAACTCCACGGACGCGATCAACGCGATCAACAACCTGGACTACAAGCCCGCGGGCACGGACGCTGAGTGGATCGCCCGCGCCGACGCGCTCAAGAGCGAACTGTCCATCCTGGACCGCTACGTCGGCTACCCCTCCGCCGGGCTGTCAGCCTGGCCGACCGAGCACGCCGAGCGGGCACCCATCCACGCGACCGGTGCCGCGCCCATCCTCGTCATCGGAACCACGCACGACCCAGCCACGCCCTACCCGATGGCCGAGGCGCTGGCCAGCCAGCTCGACTCCGGCGTCCTCATCACCGTCGAAGGCTGGAACCACACCGCCTACCGGCGCGGCGCCAACCAGTGCGTCGTGCGCGCCGTCGAAGACTACCTGGTCAAGGGCGCTGTCCCCACCGACGGACTCACCTGCCAGTAGTTCGTGACCCACGACATTACTTTGCTGGACGTCCTGGTTTGCGCTGGCGCCGGTTCGTCCAGTAGAGTTGTGCCGTTGCCTGCACGCCCCGGAAACGGTGGAACGGCAGGCGCGGCCGCCTTAGCTCAGTCGGCAGAGCGATTCACTCGTAATGAATAGGTCGTGGGTTCGATTCCCACAGGCGGCTCCATAAGAGCGTCACTTTGGATACAAAAAATCCCGGCCCAGCCGGGACGTGTCCAGGGTGGCGTTTTCGGGTTAAGGGTCAAAATGTGTGTCTGGCTCGGCGTGTCGCGGGGGTTAGATTTGGCCTTTTTGAATGCCGATTGAGTGGGTGTAGTCGGTGTCGATAGCGTTGTCGTAGAGGGCTGGGCGTCCTGTTTCGTGGTCGGCTTGGTTCTCGGTTTGGGTCAGGGTGGATACTTTGGCGAGTTGGCCCTGGCCCCAGTCGGACTGCCTGGCGATTCGTACTGGATCGTCAGGCAGTTCCGTTTTTAAGTAGAGCCACCAATCCAGCATGCGGCGTTGTCGTTCGCCTGATCTGCCGCGGTGGGTTCTGGCGAGCAGTTTGAGCTGGGCGTTGATGCCGCCTTCTAAGCTGTTGGTGGTGGATTTGATCCGCTCGGGCGCAAGGACTCCTGCTGGGGGCTATAGGCGCAAACGTGGTGCTTTAGACGGCGTGTCGTGGGTCTAGTGGGCGCGTCCGGCCCAGCCTTTGCGTGGCCAGAGTCCTTCTTCTGGGGTGGGGGTTCCTTCCGGGATTCCGTGGCGTTTCTGATCGGTGTGGTTGGGGTGTTTTGGTGTGGGGATCCGGCGGGGTGTGGGGCGCCCGTCGTGTTCCCATTGGGTCAGGACTTCGGTGGGGGTCGGGGGTTGTGGGGTGCGCAGGAGGAGAGCCCATTGGGCGATGACGGCTGGTGGTAGGCACTGGCACCGCGGTGAGCGTGGAGGAGTTCACGCACGACAGCGTTGATGGATTCGACGTGGTTGGTGGTGGCGCAGGCCGGCGGGTCGGCTGGTGTGCCGTCGGGGTTGGTCAGGTAGGTGAACAGCACTCCTTGGCGTGCCAGTCGTGCCAAGCGTCGGTAGGCGCGGCGCGTGCGTTCATGCGTGTACCACCAGGTTTTACCGGTTTTTGACGCCCATGCAGGGTCTTGAGCGGCGAAGGTGCGCTGTGACATCCATTCTCGGAAGGTGTGCCCAAAGTCGTGGAGCATCGTCAACCACGCGCTGGCTTGGTCGACGCTGGTGATGCTCGTCAAGCGTCGTGACAAGGCCAGCAACGCCCGTGCGGGTTCGGTTCTGGGATGCATGGTGAGGTCGCGGATGATGTCACGATGAACGTGGACCAGGCAGCGTTGCACGCGCGTGGAGGGCCATAGGTGCGCGATAGCCGCCAAGGCGCCTGCAGCACCGTCGGTGGTGACCACATCGGCAGGAGCGAGGCGTTCAAGTAGGGCCGTGTAGGCCTGCGCGGATTCGTTGGCCGCCCACTGCCACTCCAGCACATGCTCGCGGTCTCGGGCGATCAGCAGCACCCATCCGCCTGACAGGTGCATGCCGTCAATGAAGATCTGATCGTGGACCCTGCCCGGTGACGGGCGGGTGAGGTACCGGCACCTGCCAGCACCAACAGGTACGACGCCGGAAAGCGCGCGCTGAGCCTTCCTGTTCGTCTTGGGTGTGCCGAGACGTCGCCCACGCGATGAAGTCTGCCAGCTCATCGGCTTGTTCGTGTCGGCGCGCACGCCCTGATGGACATGTGGTTGACAGGGCGCACGAGGTGCATTTCCACCGTTGAGCGCCCGCCGCGGTGTGTCCATTCTTCTTCATCGGCACAGCGCACACCGGGCAACGCCGAGCACGATTCGATCGTGTTCTCACCCACTACACGATCACCCCAGAAAGTCAAGGAAGCTGCGCGATTAACCGCCCGAACCTAAATAACAGCGACTTTCGCCCGCAATCCCAACCTAAACACGGAACTTAAGCACCACGTTCGTGACCTATAGTCCCCTGCTGGCGGGTTGAGGTAGACAAACAGCATCTCGGACCGCCAAAGATGGTTGAGGCTGTTGTAGGCCTTGCGCACGTTGTGGTGGGTCCACACGCGGGTCCATGCACCTGTTTTGGGGTCTTTGATCATGGTTTTCTCGTTCATCCATTCCCGGTAGATCGTTGAAAACTCGTGCAGTTGCACACCCCACGCGGCGGCTTCATCCAGTGTGGTGATCCGGGTCAGTTTCAGCGCAAGTCGGTAGATGGTGCGCCCGGCATCGGTGCGTGGGTTGGTGGTGGTGTAGCGGCGGACCACGCGTTGGGCGTGGACGAGGCAGCGTTGAATTTTCGTAGTCGGCCAGCACTTTTTGATTGCGCTGTATGCGCCTTGGCCGCCGTCGATGACGGCGATGAGTGGGGCTTCGATGCGTTCAAGCAGCAGTTGGTAGTCGCGGGTGGTTTCGTGTTTGCACCAGTGCCAGGCGATCACGTGGTCGATGGTCGCCGCGACGATCAGGCAGCCACCGGCGGTGTAGGTGCCATCGAGAAATACCTGGTCGTAGATCCGCTTGTGGTGGCCGGCGGTGGGGTCAGGCACATCAACGAGCCAGCACCACTTGAAGCGCCGCTTCATGGTGGCGCGGCTAACACCGTTTCGTTTGGCTAGGTCGTCGAGTGATATTGCGGTGGTGCAATGCTCGATGAACTGGGTGAACACTGCCGCGTTGGTGATGTCGTTTCGACGTTTGACGCTGGAGGCGCCGCATTGTTTGCAGCGCCATCTGGTGGTGCCTTTGCTGGTGGTGCCGTTGCGTTTCATTTCACCGCCGCAGTGGCAGCGTGGTTGGTTCTTCGACATTGCGACACCACACCACGCCGCGCATAGCACATCACGGCTGCCACACCGAGGATTTCCCGTCGGGGGCTAGATATATGCTTCCGGAGCATATACTTTCCGGAAACCTACAGGTCAATCCGTGAAAATCCGCGATTCCGGACACACTTTTTGACCCTTAACCCAGATTCACGCGTGGGGATTGAGGGTGTGAATCCCACTGTCGTGGGTTTGATGAGGTAGTCGATGTTGCGGAAGCTTTGGCATCGGTGTGCGTTGTGCTCCGTACGTTGTTTCAAAAACGGGTTTCATCAAACGGAACAAAACCTGGGACACTTCATATCCCACCCCAGGCCTAATGACTTGGGTGCAGCGGCAACGCTCATCCGATTTAGGCAGAGTCGTTGCAGGATCCAGTGGGTCACCTGGTCCGTGGTCTTTGAATTGTCGGGCGCGCAGGCAAGGCCAGCACGGAAGATCTTCTGCAAGCAACGCTTGTTGGTGCACCGGTAGCGTGGAAGGCGCACATGAAGTTGTTGGGTGGCCGACGATGGGCAGATCGACCAGGCTGCGGATGACGTGGTCGCGGAATACTCCAGGCTGCCCGCAGGTAGGGCATTCATTGATCGGCTCGACGGGTTCGGCTTCAATAACAGTGACGTCACCGTTTTCTGGCTCTTCATAATTGGGGGTGTAGTTGGGGTCTGAATCCGCCGGTTTCGAGGAGGCAGCGGGTGATGTAGTGGGTGAGGTTACGGAACCCGAGGGCGGAGCCGCGTAGGTGTTCGAGGCGTCCGTTGATGGCTTCGGTAGGGCCATTGGAGGTGTGGGGGTGGTCGAAGTAAGCCAGGATGTCCCCGGCTCGGCGTTTGAGTGTCCTGCCCAGCGTGATGAGCTCGGTCAGACCCCTCGGTACACGCGTGGAGGTCAGGGTGTTGATTTCGGCTTCCATCAGGGCCTTACCCGCGTCCGTGTCGGGCGCGCGGTAGGCGTCGATGATGTTCTGGTAGGCGCTCCAAGTGACCTCGAGCGCGACGTGCTCCTCACCGGAAAACAGGTTGAGTAGTTGGTGCTGCTGGCGTGGCGTGAGCAGGCATGAGCGGGTGTGTAACATCCTGCGGGCCTTGTACAGGGGGTCGGTGGCACGCCCGCGCCGGTGGTGGAGTTCTTGCTGAATGCGTCTGCGACACTCATCCAAGGCGTTGCCAGCCAGGTGCACGACGTGGAAGGGGTCCATGACCGCCCTCGCGCCGGGGAGTTCTTCAGTGGCTGCGCTTTTTGAACCCGGTGAATCCATCCATCGCGACGATCTCGATGCGGCTTCGCCACGTGTCGGGGCGGGAGGCCAGCCAGGTTTTGAAGACCTGCTTGGAGCGACCCGGGACCATGTCCAAGAGTCGGGAGGGGCCGCTGCGTTCTCGGATGGGTGTCAAGTCCAAGATAACGGTGACGTATTTGTCTCCGTAGGGGGTGTGGCGCCACACGTGTTCATCCACCCCGATGACACGCACGCCATCGAACCGAGTTGGATCATTGATCAGTAGACGCTGGCCTTCACCCAGGACAGCGGTGTTGGCGGTATTCCAGGACACACCGAGGGCCTGGGAGATACGCGCCACCGTCAAATGATGAACGACCAGCCCAGTGAGCGCCCAGCGCACCGCCGCACGCGAGAGCTTGGCGCGCGGATCGGCCGCTTGGCTCATATCTTGACGCCACACATGGGCGCACTCCTGGCACCGGTAGCGGCGCACGCTCACGTGCAAGATCGTGGGGCGCCACCCGTAAGGCTCGTGCGCCAAGCGCCTGATCACCGTGTCACGCGACTCGCCCTGGCATCCGCAGCGTCGACACCACCGGTCCTCACCAGCAATCCGGCAAGCCAACACTGCATGGTCTGGCCACATGCGCTGGCCCGTCACTTCCAGGCCCAGGTCATCCAGGCGCGTGAACGCGCTCAGGTCAGGGCGATCAAAGATAGTATTGGCCATGTCGAGGTCTTTCAGATGGACGGTGTAGCAATCTCCATCATCGGAAGACCTCGACCCCTACCCGGCCACGACACGCCCAACCCCGCCCACAACACCTACACCCTCAAATGCGAAGAGCCATTAAATCTTCCTTACTATATTCCATTGTTACCCTCCATAACTTCTGATTGTTGCCGTCTTGACGATTATGTATCTTTACATTACCTTCTGAAACATATGGCGCACCTTGTCCAGGCGGCTGTTTGGACGGCGGGGCTGGATGACCGGCTGACCGACAGCGGCCTGATATCCTTTCAGCTCTGTAAGGCATACGCTCCGCCCGTTGGTGTAAAAGGCCAGATCAGTACGGTATGCCTGTATACAGCGGGCGGGAATCTCGCCAGTAAAGACAACTTCATCCTTTTTTACCTGGGCCGTTTCGATGGTGGCACAGTATTTCGGTGCATCATGATAAGCCCTGGAAAGGTATTCCTGGGGCGCATAGAGGATGAAGGAGAGATAAGGTTCCAGCAGCTGCGTCCCCGATTCCTTCAATGCCTGTTCCAATACAATCGGGGCCAATGAGCGGAAGTCCGTCAGCGTGCTGACCGGACTGTAATAAAGCCCGTATTCAAAGCAAATCTTACAGTCCGTTACGTTCCAGCCGAACAAGCCCTGCTCCAGCCCGTAACGGATACCATCCCTGACAGCGTTTTGAAAACTCTGGTTCAAGTATCCCAGCGAAACCCGGCTCTCGTATTGTACACCGGAGCCAAGCGAGAGTGGTGTAACAGACAGTCCTATGGATGCCCAAAACGGGTTGGGCGGCACCTCGATATGGATGGTGTGGCTGGCTGCTTTGAGCGGCCGCTCCATATAAATGACGGAGGGTTCCTTTACCACTGTTTCAAGCTTGTATTTTTCCGACAGCAAAGCGGAAACAACCTCCAACTGCACCCGGCCCAAAAAAGAAAGAATGATCTCATGGGTGATGGAATCCACTTCGCAACGCAAAAGCGGGTCAGTATCCGCAAGTTGCGTAAGAGCGTCCAGCAGCCGTTCTCTTTGCGCTGCCGTTTTCGGCGCAATCGTCGTCCGCAGCATGGGGAGGGGGTCCTCGCGCCACCTTTTTACGAGGGAGCCGGGTTTGGTCCCCTAATACATCGTTTAACCTCACACTGTCGCTGGGAAGGATAACAATTTCACCCTGATAAGCGGTGTCTGTCCGAACAATTTCCCCTTTGGATGGAATACGCATCTCTGTGATTTTCAGCTTTTCTCTCCCGGCCAGGGCCACCGTATCCCGCAGGCGCAGCGTTCCGCTGTATAACCGTAGATAGACACGCCGCTGGCCGCAATCGGTGTACTCAACCTTGAAAACGCTGCCGCATAGGGCGGCGCCCCCCTGTTCCCCAATCGGTTGGAACAGCCCCTGTCACCGCATCCATCAACGGTTGAATGCCAAGGCCATTTTTTTGGCGCTGCCATGATAGACTGGGAACAGGGAGGCGTCTTGAACCCGCTGCTGTTCCTCCCGCGCAAGTTTTTTTCCCGGCTGATTGGTTCTCCTGCGATATACTTTTTCCAATAATTCATCGTTATTTTCGATGACCGCATCCCATGCTTCTATGTCGGTATTTTTCCTCCAGGACTATTTCCGGGGACAGCGACACCGTCTGCTTGATGATAATATCGGCGGAGAGCTTATCCCGAACAGACTGAACCACGCTCTGCAAATCAACGCCAGCCTGGTCGATCTTGTTGATAAAGATAACGGTGGGAATGTTCATTTTCCGCAGGGCATGGAACAGAATACGGGTCTGGGCCTGCACGCCATCTTTAGCGGAGATCACCAAGATGGCCCCATCTAAAAACAGCCAAAGAGCGGTACACCTCCGCCAAAAAAATCCATGTGGCCGGGCGTATCCACAATGTTAACTTTACATCTGTGCCACTGGAAGGAAGTGACTGCCGCTTGAATGGTAATCCCACGCTGCCGCTCCAAAAAAACATGGTGTCCGTCCTCGTTGTCCCTTTTTTTCGACGCTCCCCGGTTCTGAAATGGCTCCGCTGGCATATAGCAGGCTCTCCGTCAAGGTCGTCTTTCCAGCGTCTACATGGGCAAGAATTCCAATATTGATTATTTTCATGTGATTGTCCTCCCTTTACAGCCCCAAAGGGCATAAAAATCCCCAGCAGTAAAATACTTTACCACTGGGGATTATAAGTTGCGGACATACACATATACAGCATACACCTGTTTGTGATTGCTGTTTTTGGGGATATGTCAAAATTGATAAGGCAAAAGTATTCTTAAATTGGGTACAAAAAACTAAGCCCCTACAAAAGGAGCTATCATAATCCTTTGTTCCCACTATTTGATTATAGTTTTATTTAAGAATACCTTGCCGCATATTTTTTACTCCTTTTCTGGATTAAATCATTGTATCACATCAGTTTTAGGAAAGCAAGTACCTAAAAGGGCTCTTCGCATTTGAGGGTGTAGGTGTTGTGGGCGGGGTTGGGCGTGTCGTGGCCGGGTAGGGGTCGAGGTCTTCCGATGATGGAGATTGCTACACCGTCCATCTGAAAGACCTCGACATGGCCAATACTATCTTTGATCGCCCTGACCTGAGCGCGTTCACGCGCCTGGATGACCTGGGCCTGGAAGTGACGGGCCAGCGCATGTGGCCAGACCATGCAGTGTTGGCTTGCCGGATTGCTGGTGAGGACCGGTGGTGTCGACGCTGCGGATGCCAGGGCGAGTCGCGTGACACGGTGATCAGGCGCTTGGCGCACGAGCCTTACGGGTGGCGCCCCACGATCTTGCACGTGAGCGTGCGCCGCTACCGGTGCCAGGAGTGCGCCCATGTGTGGCGTCAAGATATGAGCCAAGCGGCCGATCCGCGCGCCAAGCTCTCGCGTGCGGCGGTGCGCTGGGCGCTCACTGGGCTGGTCGTTCATCATTTGACGGTGGCGCGTATCTCCCAGGCCCTCGGTGTGTCCTGGAATACCGCCAACACCGCTGTCCTGGGTGAAGGCCAGCGTCTACTGATCAATGATCCAACTCGGTTCGATGGCGTGCGTGTCATCGGGGTGGATGAACACGTGTGGCGCCACACCCCCTACGGAGACAAATACGTCACCGTTATCTTGGACTTGACACCCATCCGAGAACGCAGCGGCCCCTCCCGACTCTTGGACATGGTCCCGGGTCGCTCCAAGCAGGTCTTCAAAACCTGGCTGGCCTCCCGCCCCGACACGTGGCGAAGCCGCATCGAGATCGTCGCGATGGATGGATTCACCGGGTTCAAAAGCGCAGCCACTGAAGAACTCCCCGGCGCGAGGGCGGTCATGGACCCCTTCCACGTCGTGCACCTGGCTGGCAACGCCTTGGATGAGTGTCGCAGACGCATTCAGCAAGAACTCCACCACCGGCGCGGGCGTGCCACCGACCCCCTGTACAAGGCCCGCAGGATGTTACACACCCGCTCATGCCTGCTCACGCCACGCCAGCAGCACCAACTACTCAACCTGTTTTCCGGTGAGGAGCACGTCGCGCTCGAGGTCACTTGGAGCGCCTACCAGAACATCATCGACGCCTACCGCGCGCCCGACACGGACGCGGGTAAGGCCCTGATGGAAGCCGAAATCAACACCCTGACCTCCACGCGTGTACCGAGGGGTCTGACCGAGCTCATCACGCTGGGCAGGACACTCAAACGCCGAGCCGGGGACATCCTGGCTTACTTCGACCACCCCCACACCTCCAATGGCCCTACCGAAGCCATCAACGGACGCCTCGAACACCTACGCGGCTCCGCCCTCGGGTTCCGTAACCTCACCCACTACATCACCCGCTGCCTCCTCGAAACCGGCGGATTCAGACCCCAACTACACCCCCAATTATGAAGAGCCCGTTTTCTGTGGCACCGGTGATAGTAGTTCCTAGTTTGCGGTGCGGCAGATGGTATCGACGATGACATTTCCGTTAGGCTGCACAGTAGGTCCTTAGTTTTGTACGGATGGATTAGATACCTTTTTCCTACAAAGCCAAGGACCCCAATATCTTGTGCCACGCCCGAACCCCCGGCGAACTAATCAATGCACTCTAAAACCGGAAGAGCCCTTTTAGTACTACTGGTGGATTTCGGTTTTGGTGGGGATTAACGCCGCCGGCTTCGGTTTTTCCGTTGAGGAGGTCGTTGACTACTTCCCGATGGTGAAATGGGTCGATGGTGAGGTAGAGAGGAACCAGTCACCTGGAAGAGATCGATCCAGTCGTTGGTGTGCAATCTGGGAGGTAGGGTCGCGGGGTCGATTCCTCGCGAGCGCAACCATGATTGTGTTTCTGAACGTGATGAAAACAACCCTGCCCTTCGGAGAATTTCCCCTATCCCGCGTCCCCGGGCAGTGAAAACGGTGTGCACCATCGCCTGAAAGGCTTTGCGCTGCTCTATCGGAATCTTCGGGTCACCCACCCGGCGGATCACTAAGATCCCCCCCGTCAACGTTTGGCTGTGGCCGGAAAGCAGGCCTTGGTACCCGAGAACCCAGGTGAAATGTGAACCATGGGGACCACTGAGCCGTCATCATCGTGCTTGCGCCTACCCCGGCCCGGCGGCGAGCGACTTCCCACTGCATGAGGAGTACAGCGTCAGTCCATGCTGGCGCATGCAGCAACTTTCGAAGAATGGCAGTGGTGAGGTGAAAGGGAATGTTTCCCACAATGACGCAGGGAGTGGCGGGTAACCGGAAGTTAAGGAAATCATCATGGACCACTTCGACCGCCGCCGAGGAGGTTTCTTGTGTGATTTTGGCAGCTAGTTTTGCGTCCACTTCAACTGCCGTTATCGCCCTCCCCAAGTGGGCCATCGGGTGAGTGAGGGCACCGCTTCCTGGTCCGATCTCAATGATGGGGCCGGAGGTTTGTTTCACAAGGTCGATGATGGAGTTGATGATCTTGTGGTTGGTGAGAAAATTTTGGCCATGCTCGTGACGGCCGTGTCCGTATGCAGACATCAGGTGTGCTCCTTGGATTTGAAAGGGAGCCGGGCATGACAAATAGCCGCCCGGCTAAAGGACCGGAGCGGTTTTTAACCTACGGGGTAGGAAACCGCCTTAGCGGTTGGTGCGCAACCGCAAGAAAGCGGTACCTGAAATCAACATGGGTCTAATTATATCCATTAAAGGGTTAAGGGTCAAAATGTGTGTCTGGCTCGGCGTGTCGCGGGGGTTAGATTTGGCCTTTTTGAATGCCGATTGAGTGGGTGTAGTCGGTGTCGATAGCGTTGTCGTAGAGGGCTGGGCGTCCTGTTTCGTGGTCGGCTTGGTTCTCGGTTTGGGTCAGGGTGGATACTTTGGCGAGTTGGCCCTGGCCCCAGTCGGACTGCCTGGCGATTCGTACTGGATCGTCAGGCAGTTCCGTTTTTAAGTAGAGCCACCAATCCAGCATGCGGCGTTGTCGTTCGCCTGATCTGCCGCGGTGGGTTCTGGCGAGCAGTTTGAGCTGGGCGTTGATGCCGCCTTCTAAGCTGTTGGTGGTGGATTTGATCCGCTCGGGCGCAAGGACTCCTGCTGGCGGGTTGAGGTAGACAAACAGCATCTCGGACCGCCAAAGATGGTTGAGGCTGTTGTAGGCCTTGCGCACGTTGTGGTGGGTCCACACGCGGGTCCATGCACCTGTTTTGGGGTCTTTGATCATGGTTTTCTCGTTCATCCATTCCCGGTAGATCGTTGAAAACTCGTGCAGTTGCACACCCCACGCGGCGGCTTCATCCAGTGTGGTGATCCGGGTCAGTTTCAGCGCAAGTCGGTAGATGGTGCGCCCGGCATCGGTGCGTGGGTTGGTGGTGGTGTAGCGGCGGACCACGCGTTGGGCGTGGACGAGGCAGCGTTGAATTTTCGTAGTCGGCCAGCACTTTTTGATTGCGCTGTATGCGCCTTGGCCGCCGTCGATGACGGCGATGAGTGGGGCTTCGATGCGTTCAAGCAGCAGTTGGTAGTCGCGGGTGGTTTCGTGTTTGCACCAGTGCCAGGCGATCACGTGGTCGATGGTCGCCGCGACGATCAGGCAGCCACCGGCGGTGTAGGTGCCATCGAGAAATACCTGGTCGTAGATCCGCTTGTGGTGGCCGGCGGTGGGGTCAGGCACATCAACGAGCCAGCACCACTTGAAGCGCCGCTTCATGGTGGCGCGGCTAACACCGTTTCGTTTGGCTAGGTCGTCGAGTGATATTGCGGTGGTGCAATGCTCGATGAACTGGGTGAACACTGCCGCGTTGGTGATGTCGTTTCGACGTTTGACGCTGGAGGCGCCGCATTGTTTGCAGCGCCATCTGGTGGTGCCTTTGCTGGTGGTGCCGTTGCGTTTCATTTCACCGCCGCAGTGGCAGCGTGGTTGGTTCTTCGACATTGCGACACCACACCACGCCGCGCATAGCACATCACGGCTGCCACACCGAGGATTTCCCCGTCGGGGGCTAGATATATGCTTCCGGAGCATATACTTTCCGGAAACCTACAGGTCAATCCGTGAAAATCCGCGATTCCGGACACACATTTTGACCCTTAACCCGCGTTTTCGCTGTTCCTGGTTGTTGTTCGGGGTCTGGGGTCTGATTGCAGAGCATGGTGAGGCTCACCTGACGGCAGCCGGTCAGTGGGCATGAGTGGCCTTCCAGAGGATTGCTCGGCTAATGGAGATCCAAAGCGTCAAAACGTACTGCCCTGCGTCAAAAGGTTTGGAGATTTAGGCGGACCTGATGGGTCTGTCTTCGGCTGTTGAGACATGGAGCACTTCTTAGCTGAGAAACCCGACTTGGCCTCGTCAGTTTCGGTCTGGCTGAGCTCGACGTAGATGAGATTCCGGGTGGCGACGTATATTGTGGTGAGCTGACACAGAGCGTGGGACCCGATCGAAGCCGATGGCGGAAAGCTCGCCGAAGATCTCATCCAAACTACCGCCCGTGACCTCCTCACCCACACGATGCACCAAGTTGACGCAGCAGGCCACCGGATCGTCAGACACATTCACAGCGTGTCCGTCGTCGACGAACCAACAGAAAGCGCATCGGGCGAGGAGGTCGTGGCGCGCATGGCCCAGCTTCCCCCCTGTGGCCAGAAGCTCTGCCACTGGATGCTGACGGTTGCCAAGGCCATTTTTTGTAAAAGGGCGGTGTCAATGGGTGGTAGCAATGAGTTCGTTGAATGCTTCTGTGGGGGTGCGGTAGCCGAGGGTGGCTCTGGGGCAGTTGTTCAGTTCGTAGGCGATGGCGTCGAGGTAGGGTTGGTGGCTGGTGATGGGGGTTCCTTTGGGCAGGTAGCGGCGGATGAGCCGGTTGGTGTTTTCGTTGGTTCCTCGCTCCCAGGGGCTGTGGGGGTGAGCGAAGAACACCTCCACGCCGGTGCCTGGGGTGAGGCGCTGGTGGCGGGCCATTTCCCGGCCTTGGTCCCAGGTCAGTGTGCGCATCGCTTGGTCGGGAAGGCCCTGGATGCGGCGGGTGAGCGCGTCACAGACCTGGTCGGCTTTCCGCCCCAGGGGCAAGGCGACGATGATCAGGTAGCGGGTGGTGCGCTCGACCAGGGTCGCGCACGCGCTGGCCCCGTCTTGGCCGATGATCAGGTCGCCTTCCCAGTTACCCGGGATTTTCCGATCAGAAATGTCAGGGCGCTCGTCAATCAGCCGCATCCCAACGATGGGGGGTTTGCGCCCGCTTGCTGGGGGGTTTCTTGCGCATCCACCGGCGCGAGGGCAAGCAAATGCCGTGTTCGATGAGCGTCTTCTTGGGGTGGGCGTAGATCCACGTGTAGATCGCCTCGTGGCTGATCGTGTGGCCCTGGGCGTCGGGGGAAGTATCCATGGAGGGCAGTGTGCCACACGCCTCCATGCTCAGGCGCCCGCTGATCTGGCGGGGAGTGTGCCCCTGGGACAAATCAGCAATCACACGGTCGCGAAGGATCTCGTCACAATCCAACAGGCGCTTCTTTGGGCGACGCCTGGCCGGCTCGGGCTGCCTTGTCGGCTTCCTCGGCCCGGTACTGCCCGTCAGGGCCCGTATGGCGGGCGATCTCACGGCACACCACTGAGGGGCTACGCCCAATCATGTGAGCGATACGCGTCTTGGACAAGCCCACATTCACCCCCGCCATGATCGCCGCACGATCCTCAACACTCAGCATCCGACGACAGCTCACAACCAGCCCCTCCAATAGCACTGCTACCACACAAATTGCTTACACCCTATGACACTGCCCATAAAGGTAGAGATTCCGCTAATAGTTATTGCCACTAGCAGAATGTAAGACGTGACTTTTCGCCCTTTCTTAAACATGCGTATTTCCGCCTGTTGAGATTTGCACTGATATTGACCTCGAAGCGCTAATCGCTCTATCTTGCGCGATCGCAGCGGTTTCGCCGGTCGCCATGAGGTTGCCGATGCGAGACCGATACGTTCCAACCTCGACGATACGATCACCGATCTCACGAGAAGGTACCCACGTGGGCGCTCCGGGATTGTGCACCAGTTGATCGATGCCGTGAATTGATGCGATGGTTCCGGTGCTTGTAGCGTAAACGCTGACATGAGAGTATCCACCCCGTATTTCTCGATTAATGATCTCGCACGGTGGGACGCCTAGTGCCTGATGAACTGCCATGGCGTACGGATTGAAGTTCGTTGTCGCCAGGATACCGGGTGTGATCAGTGCTCCTGCCATTCGCGCATTGATTTCAACCAGCCGAAAACCATTAGACGTCTCGATGAATTCGATGTGTGCCAAACCAAGAGTGTAATCTAAAGTGCGAAGAAGCTGAAAGGCCCATTCTCTAACTTTTGTCTCCCATTGGGAATCTGCGGCCCATGGAAATGATTTGACTCGCTCAGTGAAGTATGGCGGGTCAGATAAGATCCGATTGGTGATGCCGAAGAAGATCTCGTGGTGGGTATCTCGCCATACTTCCGCAGAATAAGCTGGTCCGAAGTAGAAATCTTGAACAACGAAGTCATCTCTTTTGTAGCCAGAGATGTTGACAATCTTGGTTACTTCATCTTCAGACTGTGCGAAGTAGACGCCGATTTTACCCGTACCGTTTCGTAGTTTCATGACCTTTGGCCATGAATTTGAGCGTCTGGCGAATCCATGTGCAATGAGTGCGGATTCAACAGCTTCTTTGTCCCTAAAGAACTCAAGCTTTGCTGTGTCACCAAACTGGAGGAAGCCGAATTTATCGCGAATTTGATGCGATGACACCCCACGTGTCGGTGACGCTGAAAACCTGGGCGATTGACGCACGGTTCTTTTCAATATAGGTGGCCAATTCGTCGTGATTCCTGGTGGGGAAAGTGACCATCTCTGCTTCGGTATCACCGTAGTATGCAGCATCCTCAGCTAAAACTCGAAGGTGATATCCATGCTTGTCTGCAGCAGCAGCCATTTCGTCAACTTCGGACATGGCTTCAATTGCTAAGAGAATATTCTCAACCATTGGTATCATCTTTCTTATGCGTAGATGTGAACCTTGGAGTAAAGCAGCGGCTTTCCACTCCATTGTACAGCATGGCGGAGCTAGTTGGTTGAGAGTTGTGATCTACTGAGATCCATGAATTGTCAGGCTGTCAATCTGCTTTCGAACGAGGATATGAGCGTTCCTATAGCCCACGCCAGGGCAAACAAAGAGGGTCAGGTTTCTGGAATCGGACTCGGATAGGTATTGGCCAACAGTATATGTAGCTCCTGCGGCCGAATTGTTGAAGAGTCGAAGTCGACAGTTACCTTTGAAACATATTGTTTGCACGGCATAGTTACGATTGTAATGTGAAAAGCTTGATGAGATGTCAGGTAAGGACCTTGCCCTAGCTCCCCTATGGTGCCACGTTGTGCGCCTTTGAAAATGTACCTCCTATGTAATGAAAGAAGGGCGCTATCGATGATGCGTGGGTGCACATCCATAGATAGCGTATGGAAATTTTGAGTCGTTGCGGCCGGTGGTTGGTTCATAGGGCCCTCTTCAAATAGAGAGAAGTGAAACTATTCTGTGAAGGATGTCTTGAAGTGCATAGGTTGTCAAACCTGTGACGAGCTCAGTATCAAATTGAGGTGAGGTACCCCGACCGACACCTCGTTGTTGGGTGTCAGGCAATATCAGGCACGAATAAACCCGCAGCCCGGCCGGAACTTTGAACGGGGCTGGGCCTGACCCGGCTTTTAGGGAGGCGAAATGCGCGTCCCACCAGGGATATGGCGTGGGCCGCGGGCAAAACAGGCGGCTTCCAGTGATCCTCATGGTTCACTGGGGGCCGCCCGCCGCGTCCACTCTGGTACGGGTGTTTGTTTCAGCCTGTCCGGCTTTGGCGGCGCATCTACTTTGCGACTGCCCGCACGCCCACGGTGATCTCCAAGCGTCGCACAGTGCGGTGGATGTCAGGGGTACCATAGGTGCCGCGCGACACCTCATACTCCCAGGCTGTTGTCTCATCGAGATGTCGGCGCGCCACCGACCGCTGGCCCGCCGGTTTGCTCGGCTATTCCACGCCCACTAGCCCGCTCGGGTGATTCCAAAGATAATGGCCATCAGGTAAAGAATGTCACCTCGCCAGCCGCCTGTGGTCAGAGGTTCCTGAGCAGGCGGAGGAAAGGGGTTGGGGGTGTGTCGGCCCGCGCATCACATCCGGTCACGGGTGCTTGAGCGAACTTATGAGGCTACCATGGCCTCGTGGAAGATTGGTTAGGCGATCCTATTCGATAGGGCTAAGGTCCCGATGACGTAAAAACGCCTAAAACGACGGCTCTATTCCCGACCTTGACATAATCGTGAAACATTTGACTAACTGGTGGATAGCACTAGAAATTGTGGGACCAAGGGACCATCATAGATGTGTCCGAAGGGCATGGCCTCACAAGGGCTAAACCCGCACCGAAATGATACGTAGAGGAGATTCATCATGACCGTTGAGTCCACTGGTTTCAAGGCTTCCGACGTTCTCGCAGGCAACCTGCAGAAGGTCCTCACCGACGTGACCGCTCTGTCCCTCGTGGGCAAGCAGCTGCACTGGAACATCACGGGCGAGGGCTTCCGCTCGCTCCACCTGTACCTTGACGATGTCGTTGACATCGCCCGCGAGGCATCCGATGAGATCGCCGAGCGCATGCGCGCCCTCCAGGTCGTCCCCAACGGCCTGCCCGAGGTTGTCGCCCAGCGCAACACCCTCCCGACCGTCCCCGAGACGCTCGTCAAGACCGACGACGCCGAGGAGCTCGCCGTCGCCGCCATCAACGCGACCGTCGGCACCATGCGCGACGTGCACGAGAAGGTCGACGCCGAGGACTCCGCCTCCGCCGACATCCTCAACGACTACATCCGCCGCCTCGAGCAGCAGGCGTGGTTCATCCGTTCGCAGAACGGCCAGGCCTGAGCCGCACGCCTCCGCGAGGAGGGCGCGAGCCGCACAGGTTGCTTGAATAACGCTAGGGTGCCCCGCCTGTCTCTCAGGCGGGGCACCCTCGTACATACGCGGCCGGGCAACGCGTGGCGACATCGGACGTCGACCCCGAGCGGCGGTGACCCGACGAAGCCGGCCATGACCTCGTCCGTTCCTTAACCCGCCGACAACACGCACGGCTGCGCGGCGTCCCGGGAGGTGACACAGCGTCAGCGACACGCACTGACACGAACATTAGGCTGGTGGCGTGACGAACTCCCAGGAAGCAGCAACCACCACCTCGACGTCAATCCATGCGCACCATGGCGAGGCGCAGCCCGCCCTCGTCCTGGTCAACCTGGGGACGCCGACCGCTCCCGAGCCCGGCCCGGTGCGCGCCTTCCTGCGTGAGTTCCTCTCCGACCGCCGCGTCATCGAGATGAGCCCGCTCCTGTGGAAGCCCATCCTGGAGGGCATCATCCTGCGGGTCCGACCGCGCGAGGTTGCCGGCAAGTACCGCAGCATCTGGATGGACCAGGGCTCGCCGCTCATGCACTACACCCGCGAGCAGGCCCGACTCCTCGACGAGTGCCTGCCGGGCGTGCGCGTCGAGGTCGCGATGCGCTACGGACAGCCCTCCATCGGCTCGGTCCTGGACCGCCTGCACGTCGAGGGGGGTGCGCCGCGTGGCGATCCTGCCCGCCTACCCGCAGTACGCGGCGTCGACGGTGACGTCGATCAACGACGCGGTCGCCCAGTGGATCGGCCGCAACCGCGACGGCTTTGAGCTGCGCCTGAACCGCTCCTTCCCCGCCGCCCCCGCGTACATCGAGGCGCTCGCGACCGCGCTCGAGGCACACTGGGCGCGCGTGGGTCGCCCGAACTTCCTGACGGGGGACCGCGTCGTCGTGTCCTTCCATTCGATCCCGGTGGCCATGGACGAGGCCGGGGACCCCTACCGCGCCGAGTGCCGCCGCACGGTCGCCGCCCTCGAGTCGCGCTTGGGCCTAGCGATGGGGTCCCTGACGGCCACCTTCCAGTCCGTGTTTGGCCGAGCCGAGTGGCTGGGCCCACAGACGATCGAGGAGATGGCCGAGCTGGGCGCCGCGAAGTGCCCGCGCGTGGACGTCATCTGCCCGGGTTTCATGGCGGATTGCCTGGAGACGCTCGAGGAGATCGACCAGCTCAACCGCCAGACCTTCGTCGAGGCCGGGGGTGGCGACTTCCACTACGTGCCGTGGGGCAACGACTCCGAGGGCGCGGTCGCGTCCCTGAAGGAGCAGGCGCGCATCGCCCTCGCCGGCTGGGTGTAGGCGCGCGCTGTCACAATTGACCGCTCGGTGGCGCCCGTAAGCGCGAGGTGGCCCAGGCCTCGTACCGTGACGGTATGAGCACGCCTGACTGTACGACCTTCTCCACGCTGGCCATCCACGCCGGGTTCGACCCCGACCCCATCACGGGTGATGTGGTGCCTCCGATTCACGTCGCATCGACGTTCGTGCAGGATCGGCCCGGCGAGCTGCGCAGCGGGTATGAGTATGGGCGCTGCGGCAACCCGACGACCAACGCGTTCGCGGGCGCGCTCGCGGCCCTGGAAGGGGCGACGCACGGCTTCGCGTTCCCGTCGGGCATGAGCGCCGAGGACACGGTGATCCGCCTGCTGGCGCGCCCCGGCGACCACGTCGTGCACTCGACAGACGTGTATGGCGGCACCCACAAGCTCCTGAGTGTCATCAAGCCCGCCGAGGGCATCACCTCCGAGGCGGCGGACCTGACCGACCTGGCCGAGGCCGAGCGCGTGATTCGCGGCTCGCGCCCCCAGATCGTGTGGGTGGAGACACCCTCGAACCCGTTCCTGACGGTCACGGACATCGAGGCCGTCGCTGCCCTGACGCACGAGGTCGGCGGCTGCTGATTGTGGACAACACCTTCGCCACGCCGGTCCTGCAGCGCCCCCTCGAGCTGGGCGCGGACGTCGTCGTGCATTCGACGACCAAGTACGTGGGCGGCCACTCCGACGTGGTCGGCGGTGCGTTCATCCTGCGCGATGGCCTGGAGCTGCCCGCGCACGTCGAGCCCTTCTTCGGTGAGCGCGACGCGGCAGCCGAGGCCGTGAAGCTGCAGATGGCCCTCGGGCACGTGCCGTCCCCGCGCGACACGTACTTGGCCCACCGTGGCCTGAAAACCCTGGCCCTGCGCGTCGAGCGCCACTGTGCGAACGCCCAGAGAGTCGCCGAGTTCCTGGCCACCCACCCCAAGGTCACGGCGGTCCACTATCCGGGGCTGGCCTCGGACCCGGGGTATGAGCTCGCGAAGCGGCAGAATCCGAGCGGCGTGGGCGGGGTCCTCTCCTTCCAGGTCGCCACGGAGGAAGCGGCGCTCGAACTGACGACGCGCACGCGCATCTTTGCTCTGGCCGCGTCCCTGGGCGCCCCCGAGTCCCTCATTGAGCACCCGGCGATCATGACCCACTCGACGCGTGTCGGCGGCGTGGGCGGCGTGCCCGGCACGCTCCTGCGCCTCGCGGTCGGCCTGGAGGATGTGCGGGATCTGATCGCGGACCTGGACCAGGCGCTCGCGCAGATCTGACGCCGCTCTGGTGCCGTTCTGGTACCCACTGGTGTCGCCTGGTGCCGCTCTGGTGCCTTACCCACAAATCTCGCACGTAATTTAGTTTGGTCAGTTTTTAGTTATGCCAGAAAACGTTGCAATTCCAACGGTGTAAATTCAATGTTTGAAATAGTGTTGAGGGAATTACGTGCGACATTGTTGGGGAACTATTCTCTAGGTCGGGTGCGGCGGCTCAGCCAAGCCGTGGCCGCGGTGGCTCCGCCGACGGCGAGGGCGGCGGGCACGAGGATCGTGGGACCCTGCGCGGTGAACTCGATGACCAGGATCAGGCCGGTGAAAGGCGCGTTCATGGACGCGCCGAGGAACGCGGCCGCCCCGATGAAGGCGAAGGCCGCCACCTCGGAGCCGGGCCAGGCAGCTGCCCACGGCAGGCCGATGACGGCCCCGATGCCGGCGCCGAGCGCGACCGCGGGCGTGAGGACGCCGCCCCAGCCTCCGGCGCGGATCGTCAGGAAGGTTGTCAGCGTCTTGGCGGCGAGCACCAGCGCAGCGACGCCGAGGCCAGCCCCGGCCGCCCATGTCGCGTCGAATTGGGTCTGGGCGCTGGCCTGCCCGTTGCCGAGCACCGAGGGGACCCACACGGCGATGATGCCAACGAGGAACGAGGCCATGGGAAGCGCCACGAGCAGTCGCCAGTCGCGGGGTCGGTCGGCACTGACGCGCGCGACGGCCTGCTTGAACGCCCACCCGGCGGCGCCGAGGAGGGGCCCGGCGAGGGCCGCGAAGACGGTCAGGGACAGGGACGGTGTGAGGGTGGGGACGCTGTAAAAGGGCGCAGGCCTCGTGAATCCCGTGGAGATGAGGACGGCAATCGCGGACGTGCAGAAGGCGGGGGCGACCGCGCGCGCCGAGCGGGACACGAGGAGGATCTCGAGGGTGTAGATCGCGCCCGATAGGGGGATCGAGTAGACGGCGGCCAGGCCAGCGCCTGCGCCGCATGCGACGATGATGCGCCGGTCTTCGGGGGTCAGGCTGAGTCGGTCGGCGGCGGCCGCAGAAAACGCGGCGGCCATTTCGCGCGGGGCGACCTCGCGTCCGACGGACGCGCCCAGGCTCACGATGATGATCTGGGTCAGGGCGTGCCAGGTGGCGCGCAGGGGCGGCATTGGCGTGCCCCCCCACGGCGGCAGATACGGATGTGATGGCCTTGTTGCGCCGGAAGAGGAGGAACCACGAGAGGGCGCCGATGAGTCCGCTGAGCGTGAGGACGAGGATGCGGCGCGTGGGGGAGACGGCGCTCGCGGCGTCGAGCAGTGTGCCCGTGTGCATGTCCCAGGCGAGGGCTTGGACCCAGTGGAGGATGTGCTTGCATGCGAGGCCAACGAGGCCGGCGATGACCCCGGTGGCCAGGGTTGCGACCGCAAGGCGACGGGTTGTCACGGGCATGGGGTGGCGGCGTCGATGCGCGCGCTGACGCGGGTGAACAGTCCGGTGAGCATGTCGATTTCCTCGGGCGTGATGTCGTCGAGGAAGAGGTGGCGGATGACGTCGCGCTGGACGAGGGCGGCCTCGTCGAAGAGCTGCTTGCCGGCCTCGGTCAGGAAGACGAGGCCTCCGCGTCCGTCCCCCTGACAGGGGCGGCGGGAGACGAGGCCGCGCGATTCGAGGCGCTTCATCGTGTGGGTGAGGCGCGAGCGCGAGAAGACGACTCTGTGTGCCAGGACGGAGGGGCGGATGCCAGCCTCGCCCGCGCGGTCGGTCATGAGGAGGACGGAGTATTCGGGCATGGAGAGGCCCGCTTGGCATTTGAGGGCGGCTTCGATGCGTTCGGTGAGGCGAGCCGTGGTGGTGAAGTAGAGCTCCCATGCCGCCGCTCGGTGGTGGTGCGCTCCGCTCACGGTGTCTCCTCGGTTCTGTGTTGTTGGTCGAGGCCTCCCCAGCCTCAGGTCTGCTGACGAGTATAACTTTCAATTACCGATAGGTGTTGGTTGGTGCTATCTAACTCACGTTTAAGGTCGGAACAGAATAGTGAGAAATGGAGAGAATATTGAGCTATTCTAAATGTAATGAATTCCGCTGATGGTTGGAATGTGGAATTCTTGATCCCTCAGGAGGAATAGATCATGAAGAAGACGACGAAGGTCGTGGAAGTTGTCGACGATTTCGACGGTTCGCCCGCCGATCAGACCGTGCGTTTCGCCTTTAATGGCGCCTCGTACGAGATTGATCTGAACCGCGAGCATTTCGAGGAATTCGCCGAGGCTATTCAGCCCTACATTAAGGCTGGTCGTAAGGTTGGCTCGACCCGCCGCCGCGGCAATGCGGGTAACCCGAACCAGCGCCTCGAGAACGCGAAGATTCGCACGTGGGCGCAGGCACAGGGCATGGATGTTTCTGATCGCGGTCGTATTCCCGCCCCGATCGTGGAGGCCTACCGCAAGGCGCATGCCTGATCGATACACACTAATCGGGGGTGCAGGATAACCTGCACCCCCGATTAGTGTTGCTGTCTCAGTCGCCCATAGAGACTTCGTTATTCGCGCCCATGTCGCTGACCTGAGGGGCGTTGCCCTTCTTGTACTCGATGGCGTTGTTCGAGCCGGTGAGGGACACGTGCTGCACGGACTCAACGTCGATGGCGTTGTTGGAGCCGGAAACGGTGATCTCGGCGAGTGCGCCGCCGTCAATGTGGTTGTTGGAACCGTTGACGATGATCATGGTGGTGCCCGCGGGCACGGACACGTGCTCGTTGGACTCGTTGACGGTCAGGGTGCCCGCGGCGTCCTGGGCGGCGGCCGTGGGAGCAGCCGCGGGGGCCTCGGAGGAGGGCGCGGAAGCCTCGCCGGAGCCAGCGGGGGCTCCGGAGGAGGAGCCAGCGGGCGCGGAGGTGGCGGCGGGCGCTGCGGGGGAAGAGGACTCGGCCGGGGCGGCGTTGTTCTGGGTGCAGCCGGTCAGGGCCAGGGCTGCCACGGCCACGGCGGCAGCGGCGGGGAGGAGGGACTTGATGGACATGGTGTCTCCCTTTCGTTGGATCGAGGTTAAACCTTGGTCAGGGTACTAGAAAGCGGGGATGAAAATCTCGACGCGGCGGTTGAGGGCTCGTCCGGCGGGGTTGTCGGAACCGTCGGCGTTCTCGTTGGGGGCTACGGGCTTGGACTCGCCGTATCCGGTGGCGTCCATGGTGGCGGTGACGCCGTCCTTCTTTAGTTCGCCGGACACGGCGTTCGCGCGGGCTTCGGAGAGCTGCTGGTTGAAAGCCTCGTCGGAGACGGAATCGGTGTGGCCGTAGACGTGGGCGGCGGGCACCTTGGCGTTGGTGAGGACGGTGGCGAGCTTGCCCAGGGTTTGCGCGGCGTCGGCGCGGATGTCGGACTTGCCGAAGTCGAAGAGGACACCGTCCTCCAGGGTGATGAGGGTGCCGCAGGATTCGACGGGCTTGAGGGATTCGACGGGCGGGAACTTGCCAAGCTTGGCGGCCTTGTCAACCTTCGGCGCGTCCTTGATGGTCTGGCCGTTGACCTGGGCGGTGCCGTCGCCGTTGTTGATGATGGTCAGGGACGGACCCGTGTAGCTGCCGGTGCCATCGCCGTTGTTGATGACGGTGACGGTGCGCGTGGTGTGCGTGCCGGAGCCGTCGCCGTTGTTGGTGATTGTCTCGCCGGAGGCGGTGTCGGTGTAGGTGCCCTGACCCTTGCCGTCCAGCGTGAAGGTCGTTGACGGGGTCGTGTAGGTGCCGGAGCCGTCGGCGTCGACGGTGATTGTGAGCATCGTCGTCATGTTCGTGTAGGTGCCCGAGCCGTCGCCCGCGTAGGTGATGGTCGTGGAGCCTTCGGTAATGACGCCGGAGCCGTCGCCGCCGTTGACGACGGTGCTGCCCGCGGAGGAGGAGACGGCCGATCCGTCGCCGCCGAAGACCGTGGATCCCGAGATCAGGGACGAGCCATCGCACTTGGCGGGCGAGACGGTCACGCCCTCGACGGAGCCCAGCTGCGAAGAGGCGGAATCGATGACGGCCTTGTCAGCGTTGGAGGCAAAGACGTCGATAGCGGGCAGGGAGAAGAGGGGATTGGGGGATTTCGCCGGGGCGGTATCCGGGCACCGTGGCCACGGACGAGGCCGTGGCTGAGGCGGTCGGGGTCGGCGTCGGGGTCTCGGTGGTTGCCTCGGGGGCGGGGGTGGGGGTGGCGTCTGCGTTCTTCGGCTTGGAGGATCCGCAGGCGCCCAGGGCGAGGGTGGCCGCGGTGATAACGGCGGCCGCTGTCAGGGTGCGTCGTGTGATGGTCATGGTTCAACCGTAGGGGAAATAATAAGGGGCGCATACTGTTCGAGTAATCATATGAAGCATTGATTTTGTGCGGATCTCAGGGGAAAGTGGACGGGTGTTCAGGGGTTAATCAGGGGGACCCCCGGGGTGCGGGTGGGGGTGGGGAAACCGGGGACGAGGCCCCGGCCTCGTCCGTGGAAAAAGAGCGAGGCGCGCGAGTCTCACGCTGTGGCGTGATCAACGACACGGAATGTAGGAGCTTGGCCTCGACTGTGGGAGAATAGAGACATGAGCTACAAACTGGTGCTGCTCCGCCACGGCGAGAGCGAATGGAATGCAAAGAACCTCTTCACCGGTTGGGTGGATGTTCCGCTGTCGGACAAGGGCCGCGCGGAGGCTACCCACGGTGGCGAGCTCCTCAAGGAAGCGGGCGTGACGCCCGACCTCCTGTTCACGTCGATGCTGCGTCGCGCCATCATGACCGCGAACCTCGCCCTCGACGCTGCCGATCGCCACTGGATCCCCGTTGAGCGCAACTGGCGCCTCAACGAGCGTCACTACGGTGCGCTCCAGGGTAAGAACAAGAAGGAAATCCGCGACGAGTACGGCGAAGAGCAGTTCATGCTGTGGCGCCGTTCCTTCGACGTGGCCCCGCCCGCCATCGAGGCTGGCTCGGAGTTCTCGCAGGACACCGATCCGCGCTACGCCGGCGAGCCCGTCCCCATGAGCGAGTGCCTCAAGGACGTCATCGCGCGTCTGCTGCCCTACTGGGATGAGACCATCGTTCCCGCGATCAAGACCGGCAAGACCGTCATGATCGCCGCGCACGGCAACTCCCTGCGCGCCATCGTCAAGCACCTGGATGAGATCTCCGACGAGGACATCGCCGGCGTCAACATCCCCACCGGCATCCCGCTGGTGTACGAGCTCGACGAGGAGACCCTCAAGCCCATCAAGAAGGGCGGCACCTACCTGGATCCCGAGGCCGAGGCGAAGATCGCCGCGGTCGCCAACCAGGGCAAGTGAGCTGAGCGTAGCCCTGGTCTCGTCTCATGGACGAGGCCAGGGCTTCGTCATACCCGCGGGTGCGGTTCCCGGGCGGCCAGTGAGGATCGTTCGCAGGGGGTGCTTGCCGCGGTGGGTGGCGCTCGCGGAGCTGGTGAAAAACCCGCTTGTGTGCGCAGTTCGCACACTGTGGTGGATTCCCTAAACCTGACCAGCTGATCGTGACCGGGGTCCCACGCTGAGGCTAATTGTGGTCCTGCTTGAAGCTGGTTTGTGTCGTTCCTCGAATGGGTGTAACGTAGGCCTTTCGCGCCGTCTCGGGGACATTCGTCAGGCAACTGGTAGAATAGGTCGTGCTATCCACGCAAGCATCCAGGAGACTATCCATGTCGTTCGAAATCGGTCAGACGGTCGTCTACCCGCACCACGGCGCAGCCACGATCGAAGAGGTCATGACGCGCACTATTCGTGGTGAAGAGCGAACCTACCTCAAGCTGCGCGTGAACCAGGGCGATCTTGAGATTCAGGTCCCCGCCGAGAACGTTGACCTGGTTGGCGTTCGCGACATTGTCGACGAGGACGGCCTGGAGGAAGTTCTCGCCGTCCTGCGCGCCCCCTACGTTGAGGAGCCCACGAACTGGTCGCGTCGTTTCAAGGCGAACCAGGAGAAGATTGCGACCGGCGATATCGTGAAGGTCGCCGAGGTCGTGCGCGACTGACGCGTCGCGATGACCTGAAGAAGCTGTCCACGGGCGAGAAGCGCATGCTGACGAAGGCGCGCGGTATCCTCACCTCCGAGCTGGCTCTGGCGCGCAACATCGACAAGACGGTCGCCGCCGAGCGCCTTGACGCCGTCCTGGCGGAGGGTCGCATCGAGATCGATGACGATGCCACCGCTGAGTGAGGCCTGCGCGGTCCTGACGGCCGCCGGTTCGGGCTCGCGCTTGGGCTGCGAGGTGCCCAAGGCTCTCGTCGAATTATCGGGTCGCCCCCCTTGTTTGGTGGGCGGCCCGTGGCCTACGTGCCGGGGGAGTGGGGACGATCGTCGTGACGGCCCCGGCCGCCTCCCTTGATGAATTCCGCGCGGGGATCGCCGACATCGGTGGCGTGGAAGTCGTGGCTGGCTCTGATCGTTCCCGTCAGGCGTCAGTCGCCCTGGGTCTGGCCGCCTTGGGTCAGCGCAATCCGGGTGACGTCGTTCTCGTGCATGATGCGGCTCGCCCCCTGACGCCTGCGCAGGTGACGGCGCGTGTCATCGATGCGGTGCGCGCGGGCGCGGGTGCCGTTATTCCCGTCCTGCCCGTCACCGATACCCTCAAGTCGGTGGACGCCTCGGGCGTCGTTACCGGCACGCCCCGGCGCGCGGACATGGTCGCCGTGCAGACGCCGCAGGGCTTCCGCTGGGACGTGCTCATGCGCGCGCACGAGGCGGGTGCCTCCCTGGGGGCGGACGAGGCCGTGGCGGCCACGGACGACGCCGGCCTGGTTGAGGCGATCGGCGCAGTCGTGCACACGGTCGCGGGCGATGAGCGTTCGCTGAAGGTCACGCGCCCCCTCGACCTGTCTCTCGCGCAGCTTCTCGCGGGGCAGGAGCGGCTGGACTAAGGCGATCGGGCGCTCTCGAGTGTGAGTCACGCCCGCCGGGAGGCACGCCAACCGCGGCGGAGATTAACCGGCTCTTCGCATTGTGGGGTGTGGGGTGGTGTTCGAAGCGTCCCGGGGATCGTGGGCAGTGTCGTGGGACGACGACCGAACACAGGAGTTCGCCTCGGGTGCCTCATCTACCAAAAGTCGCACGTAATTTGGGTACCCTAACTTTTCATAGGTATCGGGAAAACCGCAGAATTCCAACGATGTGATTTCAATGTTTGAAATACATGTCGGGGAATTACGTGCGACATTTCTGAGGAACCACAACATGAGGCACCACAATGACCCCACGAAGTGCCCCAAGCCCGGAAGACAACCCAAGCAGACAACTCAAGCTCAGAAGACGCCCACATCCCCGGCAACCACCACAACTGCCAGAAGCACAGGGGCACTGCACCCGATATGGGGCGCTGCACCCGTTATGTGGCAGTGCACCCGTTACGTGGCGGTGCACCCGAACAGAAGAGGTGCATTGCCTACGGATCGGGTGCAGTGCCCCAACACACAAGAACAAACGCGGAACTGGCACACCGAACCACTCACCGCCGCACCCCTCCATGCGCAGCTGGGCCCTACTGGCGGCAGGATGGGCACGCCGCCCACGCCGCCACCTGCACTCCGGCCCACTCCGGCCCAATCCGACACCTCCTACACCCTTAAATGCGAAGAGCCGATTAACCCCGTCGGCCGCGCCGCGTCGCAACGGCACTGAGCCGATCGCCCGTCAGGCGGGCCAGCCTGCGGGGTTCTCGGAAACGAGCGCGCGCACCAGGTTGGGACCCTCCGCGGTGGCGAGGATGCCGCGATACTGGGGGCGGCACGCGAAGCAGCCGATGGTGCGCTGGAGCTGTGCCGGCGTGAGGCTAAGGCACGTGATGTCGATGAGCGTGGGTGTCGGACTCGCCGTGGTCATGACGTGAGCGATGGTGACGACGTCCCTTTTTACGGTTGGGTATTCGACGGCGGCGATGAAGGGGGCCTGATCCCAGGGGATGCGGATCGGCGTGGGGGAGAGCAGCGGGTGGAACTCCAGGTGGGTGGGGGACAGCGCCACAATAGGGCCGTCGTGGATCGCGCGTGGCCGGTAGGCGGTGCCGCGGCGCATCGCGACAGCGCCGACAGCTCCAGCAGCGCCCAAGGCCACGCACACGACGTCAAGGGCGGCGGTCAGAGAGGTGCCGGGGGAGGACGCGAGGATCGTGCGTGTGAGCGCAACAGAGATCAAGGAGACGGGGAACAGAGACAACAGCAGGAAGGTCTCCGCGGTGATCATGTAGATGGGGGCTGTCATCGGGGAGACGGTCACGGCTGCGTTGGAGAGGGTCACAGTCGGCCCGCGGCGCTGCCTGCGGGACACTTCCCCGGCGAAGTACACGCGCGTCGCCGCCATGCCAACGAGGAGGTAGACCAGGAGCACGTAGAGGCTCAGGGGGCTGAGCCACAGGAGGAAGATGTTGAGCGCCGCCATGAAAACGTAAAGAAACGCGCTGACGGTCAGGAGAGCCGGAATCGACGACTGCGGAAGAACTTCGTATTTGTTGGTCAGTAGCATCAGCGTCTTCTTTCTGTTGTGATCGGCGGACGTGTCATGGGTGCGCGACGAATACACACAGCGGTCAGGGCGCTTGCAGGATCGCGCGGGCGAGGGTGACTCCCTCCGGCAGTGCGAGCGTTGCGAGCTTGTCCGGGTTATGTGCGAAGTAGTTGGTCAGGCGTTCCAGCCATGTGAACGGTATTGGCGTTCCCGTCATGTCGAAAACCAGCTTATCCTCGCTTCCGTCAATGGAGACGTACATCAGTGGGGCCTGGCCGAAGGTAGGGGTCATAGGCTCGAAGCCCACGATCGTCGGATGCAGGTCCCACGGAATCTGCGCGGGGGAATCATCGACGAGGGGATGAATCTCGAGATGATCGGGGGTCAGCCTGATGATTGACCCTCTGTCCTTCATCGAGGGGCGGTACGTGGACGACATGTAGATGTAGTAGAACAGCGCCGAAACAAGGAGGCCCATGACGACGCTGATGATGGAGGCCAGGATCGAGTGGGACAGCGCCACTTCGATGACGAGCGCGACCGGAGCGCATGAGATTCCGACAGCGCTGGAGATGCGTTGTGCCCGAAGAGCGGTCAGGGAAGGACGCACAGCCAGTCCAACGCCCTCGACGTGCGTGATCCAGCCACTGCCTCGGCGCGCAACCTGCCTGAGCGCGAGCACCGCGGATGCGATGCCGAGGAACAAGCAGTAGACGGAGAAAAAGAGGGCGATGCCCACCGGTATCCGCGCCGTCAGGAAGGGGAAGATGAGGCCGACGATCGAGAAGAAGATGGCGGGGCGTACCCAGTTGTTGGCCTTGGCGTGCGCCTTGTCCGCGTCCCACGTGCTGATGAGCTCGCTGCGTTCCATCATGTCTCCTTCGTCGTTGACATATCAGCATATGTCATGCGGTCAGGTCGCGCTGGCGGTTCCCCGGCCTCGTCGTGGGGATCCATCGAGAGGTCGGGGCCCGCGTCTCAGGCGTCCGGGTCCTGTCCTCGCAGGAGCGCGCGCACCACGTCGACGCCGGTCTCGGTGCCGAGAACGCGCCGCCGCCGGGGGTTGGAGGCGAAATAGTCAATAAGTCGCTCGATCGCGACGTAGGAGAGCCCCGGGTCGCTGAAGCGAAGCCATAGGACGCCATCTTCGCCATCCTTGGTGCAGTGAATGGCGGTCGCTCCCTTGATGGTCTCACCCATGCCAACGATATAGCTCCAGGCGACCGTCTCGATACGAGGGAGGAAGTCTTTCTCGGCGATTGCGAAACCCTCGGGGACGAGAATAATCATTTGCACATGTGCGCCATGTTCACGCGGAAAGTAAATATCTGGGACTTTCACGAGTAGATAGATGATGAGAAAGCCCGTGCCGAGCGACATGAGGAAGCCATTCTTTGTGCTCGACGAGAATGCGAGAGGAATGAGGGAGATAACAATGCCGCTCAAGCCCCATGCGATGCCGGCAGCACGACTCCGGGCAAAGGTGGTGTCCCCTGTGATCAGTAGCTCGGTGACCGTGCGTTCCTCCTGGCGCGACGTCGTGGCAGTGATCCTCGGCGGGCGGCTGGGTGCGCGCGAGTAGGCAACAGCGGCTGGAATGAAGGCGACGAGGAGAATGCAGACGATAGCGAGCCCGTAACGCAGGCCGAGGGCGGGGAAGTCGAGTGCGATGAGCGCAACGAAGACAAGTGCTGCCGCGACTCCGACGGCATAGAAGCACGCGGGGACGATCCATGCTCGGCGCATGATGGCATCGGCTTGTGCTGGGGTGAGAGGTCGGCGGATGAGGGTTAGGGGCAGCATGGGCTAGCCTGCCGTCAGGATGTCGGTGATGAGCTGCGGGCCCTGCGGTGTTCCGAGCGTTGCTCGATCCTCTGGATGAGCGACAAAGTGGTTCATGAGCCGCGCGAGTTGCCAGTAGCAGATGGGCATCCCCCTCATCTCGAAAACGAACGCATCCTCGGAGTCTCGGGTGGATACGTGCATCAACTGGTGTGGCTCATTGGCGGCGACGAAAAGCTCGAAACCCTCAATCTGGGGGTTGCGATCCCAACGGATACGTGTCGGGTTGTCGTGCAGGAGGGGCTGAATCGACAGGTGATCGGGGCCGAGCGTGATCAGTGGCGACCGGTGAATGTGTGAGGGATGATACTCCGTCATCTTGAGCATTGTGTACCCGAGGAATGAATACGAAAAGCCCAGGATCAAGCCGCTAATGGCGTCTGGATGAATGAGGAACAGAAGGAGGGCGATGGGGCCGCAGCTCATCAAGAACACGGAGCTGATCGACGAGACGTAGAAGGGGAAAACAAATGGGTAGAGGGCGATCCCTTCCGGCTCGACGTGCATGAGGACTCCACGGTGCTGTCGAGCGATCTCGGCGAAGCCGAGTGTCAGGAAACGAGCGCGAGGAGAATCGGGACTGCGACAAAAAAGAACGTGTAGGCGATCGGAAAAACACTGCGGATACAGAAAAAGAAGAGTGCACAGCCAGCGCAAATGGCGGCGGTAATGAAGCATGTGCGCGCCTGCGACAGCCGCTCGTCCGCATCGGACACGCTACGCAATGAACTGTCCGCCATCGTCTTCTCCTTCGTCGTTGACATATCAGCATATGTCATGCGGTCAGGACGCGCTGGAGCTTCCGGGCCTTGGCCCCCGCGCCGGCCCCGCGAGAGGCGGTGACCTAAAACATGGTAGGTTCACCTTGGACGCACACGCGCCTCCGAGCACTCCCCATCGAAGGAGCCCGATCCCATGAGCACAACGCCCACCACCCCACACCGCGTGATCACGCGCCAAGTCGTCGAATGGGCGGCCTGGGACTGGGGCAGCGCCGCCTTCAACGCGGTCGCCACGACCTTCGTGTTCACGACCTACCTGACCACCAACGGCGTCTTCACCGACCATGGGACCGCCTCAAGCTGGCTCAGCATCGGCATGACTATCGCGGGCCTGTTCATCGCGCTCCTCGCACCCATCACGGGTCAGCGCGCCGATCGACGAGGCCGTGGCGGGGTGTGGCTCGGATGGTTTACCGGGGCGGTTGTCCTGTGCATGCTCGCCATGTACTTCGTCCACCCCGAGTCGGTGCTCGGACCCAGGGGCGCCCTGATGCTCGGCATCGCCCTGCTGGGTCTGGGCAACGTGTTCTTCGAGTTCGCCTCCGTGAACTACAACGCGATGCTTAACCACCTGGGCGAGAAGGAGGACCGGGGTAAGATCTCGGGCTTCGGCTGGGCGTCCGGCTACATCGGCGGTATCGTCCTGCTGCTCATCCTCTACGTGGGCCTCATCGGCGTGAACGTGCTGAACGTGCCCACCGACGCCCACCTGAACATCCGCATCTCGATGGTGATCGCGGCCCTGTGGCTGGGCGGCTTCGCGATCCCCGTCCTGCTCAACCCCCCGCTGCCCGCGAAGGTGTCGACCGGGGATGAGCACGAGTCGATCATTGACTCCTACAAGCTCCTGTGGCGCACGATCGTCACCCTCAAGCGCGAGGCCCCGCACACCCTCTTCTTCCTCATCGCCTCGGCCGTGTTCCGCGACGGCCTCGCCGGCGTCTTCACCTTCGGTGCCGTCCTGGCCAAGACGGCCTTCGGCTTTAGCGAGGGTGACGTCATGATCTTCGCGATCGCCGCGAACATCGTCGCTGGCCTGGCCACCGTCGCCTTCGGGTGGGTGGACGACAAGATCGGCCCGAAGAGAGTCATCATCCTGTCGCTGTCCGCCATGGTCGTCGCCGGCTTTGGCGTCTTCTTCCTCCACGCCCGCGGCCCCATCGTGTTCTGGACCCTGGGCCTGGCCCTGTGCGTCTTCGTGGGCCCCACTCAGTCCGCGTCGCGCTCCTTCCTGTCGCGCATCATCCCCGCCGGGCGCGAGGGCGAGGTCTTCGGCCTCTACGCGACGACCGGCCGCGCCGTGTCCTTCATGGCCCCCGCCATGTACGGCCTCTTCCTGTTCATCGGTAAGGCCCTCACGCCTGCCGGCGAGGACTACACCTACTGGGGCATCCTCGGCATCATGCTGATCCTCCTCGTGGGCCTGGGCCTGACCATCCCCGTGAAGGCGGACCGCGCTACGCTCCACCACATGGAGGGCTGAGCGCCCAGGGGCACGAGGCCGTCCAGGCGCGCCCCGGCCTCGTCCCCGAGGGCCCTGCGCCACACACATCGTCCCCGACGCGACCGAGCATGTCATCGGCGTCGGGGACGATTCCGTATCCGGGCAGCCTACGGGGAGGCCGGAGTGAAGGCGGTGAGCGTCTCGTTGCCCGACGCGATGAGCAGGTCATCGTAGGCCCACGCGATCGTCGACGCAGCGTTGAGTTCCGACGACACGTACGTCGCCTGCTCCTCCATGCCGAAAAAGAACGAGTCCCCCAGAGCGGAACTGACGCTTCGTACGTACGCCGCCGAGCCGTCGGCGGAGGCGCGCACGACCTGGGGGTCAAAGCCCTGCGGATACAAGGCCTGCGTCGGGAAACTATCCCCCGGATTAATCTCGGTCGTATCGCCGCCGTCGGTGGGGGTGAGCGTCAGGACCAGCGCGGTGCCCGGGGGAAGAGCCCGGACACTGGACGCTCGCCGTCGTCCACGGTGCGACGCCGCTCGTCAGGAAACCACCCAGCTCCTCCAGGGTGGGGACTCGCCCGTCTGCCGCCGGCACGCGCGTCAACTCCGCCCCGGCCTCGTAGGTCCCAACCACCGCCCCCGCAGCGCTGTACGCCGTGGAGGAGCCCTCGCCCGAGACGAGCACCCCGTCGCTGGCCAGGGTCACCATGGGGGACAGCGCCCCATCCGGTGCGGGAGCCTCCCCGAGCGTCGTGACCTCGCCCGTGCGGGGATGAACGACCTGCGGGGCCTCGTGCGCCACGTCCACCGGGACGACGACGGTGGCCTCGTCGCCGCTGCCGACAACGGCGCTCGCGGGCGTCGTGAGGAGCGAGGGGCTCAGACCCGCGCGGCTTTGGGGCGAGGTCGTGGCGGACCACAGCTGCGTCCACTCGCCCGCGTTGAACTGCCAGCCCGCGCAGGCCTCGACGGTGTCGCAGGTGACCAGGACGTCGTCGACCACCCCCATCGCCAGGGCCGCCCCCCAGGGGGCCGCCGTCAACGTTGAGCTCTCCCTGTCCACGACAAGGCCGCTGAAGAAGATGTGGTCCTGCGTCGAGGCCGAGGCCGGGGCCGCGTAGGGGAGGATCCGGTCCGGCTTGGGGCCGCTCGTGGTCCACAGAATGGTCGGATTGACGCCGGAGATGTCGTAGGCGGACAGGGTCGAGGTCGCCTCATCACCGATGCCGTAGGTGAGCACGTACAGCGTGGATCCCTCAACGAGGAGCTGGGCGGGCACGGCGGACGGCGCGATGTCCAGGGTCCACGCGGTCGCCACCCCCGAATTCCATGTGGGGGACAGGGTGTTCGTGTTGGTCGCCTGTCCGTGATACCCACGCACCTGCGAATCCGCCAACAGCTCAACCCCCGCCGCTCGTATGTCACTGTGCGGCACGGGGTACGGTGCCGGGCCCAGGTAGAGGCGCGCAATGAGGCCAAGGACGACGCCGAGGACCGTCAGGAGGCCGAACTTGGCCAGGGGGGAAAGGCCCCGTTTGCGCGCCGAGGACGCATCGGAGAAGTCACCCGGAGGGTCGGTGAACGTCACGTCAACTCTTTTCTGTCGCAGGGGCCGACTCGGTCACGGGTTCGTCGGTGTGAAGGCCACGATGCCGCTGTTCGTGACGCCGACGACGAGGTCGTCGAACACCCACGTGAGCGCCGTGGCGGAGGTGAGTTCGGCCGAGCCGTGCGCGACCTGCCCCGACACGTCGAAAAACAGTTTCGTGTGCGTGCCCTCGTCTTTTTCGGCGTAGAGCACCGAGCCGTCGGAACTGGCGCGCACCTGAGCGGGCCAAAACTGCGGGATGGTGGTGGCCAGATCGTTCTTGTTGGGATCCAGATCGTGAATGGCACTGGCGTCGGTGAGCTCCATTGTCAGCACGAAGCGGGGGTGATTCGCGCTGATGGGAGGGACCCTCACCGTCGCGGTCGACCACGCGGGGACCCCGCCGGCCAGGAAGGCGCCCAGTTCGGACACGGTGGGGATGCGCCCGTCGCGCGTCGGTGTCCTGTGTACCTCCGAGCGCGACTGCGCGCCCACGACAAAGCCCTCGGCGTCGTAGAGCACTGCCGTGTTCCGGTCCGCGACGACGAGGCCGTCGCTGGCGAGTATCAGGTCGCGGGGCCTTGCCGCGGACTGGGCGTGAGGGTCGGTCAGGTTCGTGATCCTCCCGGTGTGCGGGTCGAGGATCTGCGGCGGATGAAGGGACAGGTCGATGGGCAAGACGACGGATGCGTTCTCGCCGGTGCCGATCACGGGCCTCTCGGGGTAGGTGATCTGCTCGTCCGTGGGCTTTTCTGTGGTCTGGGGGCCGGTGGCGGAGCTCCACGTGAGCTCCCACGAGGATGTCTCCAACGTCCAACCGGAGCAGGCCTCGTTACCGTCGCAGACCACGACGGTATCCCCGACGGCCGTCAGAGCGTGCGCGTCCTTCCACGGCACGAGGGACAGTGCGCCCGTCGTCGTATCGACGACCAGTCGGTCGATGATCAGGAGGTGTGCGACGGGAACCACGTGGGACGCAACGAAGGAGGGCGGCGCGGTGCCCGCCGTGCTCCACAACTCGCGGGGCTGGTCTCCAGAGACGTCGTAGGCCACGACGGTGATATCGGGGGAATGATGGTCCTGGGACTGGAAGAGGGCGTACAGGGTGGTGCCCTGCGCGTAGATGAGCGGCTTGGGGCCGATGCCCGTCACCTCGTAGGGGATCCTCCACGCGGTTGTGACGCCGAAGGCCCAGGTGGGGGAAATCGCGCCCGTGGCCTCCCCGTTCCCGGAGTAGCCGACGGCGGGCTGGGGGTCGTAGGATCGCTGCTTGTCCGCGTGGGGCGTGGGAATGCTCCGCTGGAAGCTGACGATGATGACGACGACCGCGACGACGAGCAGGACGAGGGCGCCGGCGAGCAGGGGTGCGCCCGCGCGGCGCAGTGGCCTCGCTGTCGGTGCGCGCTCGGGCGTGCGATCGCTCATGGGACGCTCCTTCGCTGTGGAACGAGGTTATGCCTCTGGCGGCGTGAAGGCGACGATCTGGCCGCGGGAGACGCCGACGAGCAGGTCGTCGAAGGCCCACACGAGGTTCTCCGCGCGATCCAGGTCGTTGGCCACGTAGAGGGTCAGGCCGTCCAGATCGACGAAGTAGGAGGCCATCGTGTAGCCCTCATCGAGGCGAACGTAGGCCACCGTGGCACCGGAGTCGACTCGCAAGTCCGATACCTCGAAATCATGCTTGTCGTGGTTGGATCCGAAGTAATCGGGCATATTGACGGAGCGGCTGTTCGCTGACGCGGTGGGGTGCACGTGCAGTATCTTGTCGTCGTGAGCGCGGCCCGCGTAGTAGAGGTCATCGTGCTCGAGATAGACGGAGGCTGTGGTCCACGGCGCTTGGTCGGACGTGTCCCGCAGAAAACCGGTGAGCTCCTCCAGCGTCGGGGTATGACCGTCGTAGGTCGGGCGTGCGCCGTAGCGAATGATCTGCTCGGTCTCCACGAAGCGTCCCGTGGTGTCGTAGACGCTAAAGCTTTTCTCCCTCTCCACTACGAGCCCGTCGCTCGCGGGGATGAGCGTCGGGTGCTGAGATGCGTCATTTGTGGGATCCTTCCCGAGGGTGGTGACCGCTCCCGTGCGAGGGTCCACGATCTGCGGGGCGAAGGCGGCTAGACGAACGGGCACGATGACGGCGGCCGTCGAACCCTCGCCAATGACGCCGTTCGATGGGCGTGACACCTCCGAGAACAGCACGCCGCTGGCTTGTTGCGGCGAAGTCGCCGCGCTCCAACGCTGCGTCCACGTGCCCGATTCGAGCACCCATCCGGTGCAGGTTGCAACCGTGTCGCAGGTGACCAGGTTTCCGTCAACGACCCCGATGGGCAGGTCGGCTCCCCAGGGCGCCAGGCTCTGGTCGCCGTTCGCCTTGTCGACGATGATGCCGCCGATCAGAAGCTGGGTCTCGGTGGTGATGGGGCCGGGCGCCCGAACGGCGCCGGCACTGGGAGAGTGAGGCCCGGTCGTGGTCCACAGAGTGAGCGGCTCGTTCCCGGAGATGTCGTAGGCGGTCACGCTCGTGTCAGCGTCGTCCTGCGTGCCCACGAGCACGGCGTACAGGGTGGTTCCCTCAGCGATCAGCAGCGGGGCGCGGGAATCGTCGTCCAGCGGGATCGTCCATGCCGTCGCGAGGCCCGACACCCACTGAGGAGACAGCTCGTTCGTGTTGGTCGCCGTCCCGTGGTAGCCGATCGGGGTGGGATCCATTGACGCCTCTGAAGCTGTCGGGGACGGTGAGGGGTCGGGGTAATCGGGGTGGTGGATGTGGCGTCTCGCCGTCGCTGCGCCGACGAGGGTTCCGCTGATGCCACCGATGGCGGCCGAGGCAACCAGAGCGGCGACGATCCCGAGCACCTGGAGGGACTTGCGCGCGTGCCGCGGGCGCGCGGGAGCAGGACCAGCGGGCGAGGGCACGCCCTGCTGAGCACGGCCCCCAGGGTCGGTGCGGGCGTCCTGAGACAGCTGGGGCACCGTGATCTGGGCCGTCGGCTGGGGGACCGATGGCTGGGGAATCTGGCCGCCCGTGCTCTGATGATCGTCGTTGCTCATGCAACGTTTCTATCACACCTGCGCGCCGGGCAGTACCGGTTGCCCGCCACGGCCTCGTCAGGAGGAAGCCGGTACGAAGGCCGTGACTCCCGTCTTGCTGGCGCCGATCAGCATGTCGTCGAAGACCCATGTGCGCGATTTAGCGGCGTCAAGCTCGGCAGAGTTGAAGTTCTTATTCGTCGCCGTGTCGAAGAAGTAGCTGCCCTTCGGCGCGAGGGGGAAGTCGCGAATGAACATGGCCGATCCGTCGGCGCTCGCGCGCACGTCGTTGACCAGGAAGAAACAACTGGAGGACACGTACGGACGGATGTTGTCGGGGACCGAGACCGTGCGCGTCGACGCGTCGGAGGTCAGGGTGAGCTCCAGCGTGGCGCAGTCATTGCCCGTCATCTCAACAACGCCCGTCGTCCATGAGGCGGTCTTGTCCTTCGTGAAGAAGTCACTGAGCTGCGACAGCGTCGGAGCTCCTCCATCGCGCGTGGGCTGCGTGACGTACCGGTTTTGGTTGAAGGTCCCCCGAATGCCGCCGACGCTATCGTAGGCGTACTTAGTCTTGAGCCATGGAGCTACGATGACTCCGTCGCTTGCCTGGACGAGGTCGTAGGAGATCGTGTCGTCATCTGGATCGCCCAGGTTCGTGAGCTCGCCGGTGCGGACGTTGAGGAGCTGGGGGACCTCGCGGTAGCCGGGGACAATGAGAATCGAGGCCTGCTCGCCACTGCCGATAAGGGCGCTGTCAGGGGCCGTGTAGTCCATGTGACCCAGGCCGAAGATGCTCTGTTTCACCGTCGCAGCTTTCCACACCTGAGTCCATTCACCGGACTCCTGCGACCAGCCCGTGCAGTAGCCGTAGGTGAGGCAGGTAACCACGATGCCCTCGGAGACGCCCAGGGGGTATGCCTTGCCCCACGGGGCCTGGGTTATCGTTCCCGTCGCCTTATCAATGACGAGGTCGCGGAAAAAGAGCAGATCGTCATCCCAGACGAACTGAGGAGTGTAGGTTTCGTATGGGTCCACCGACGTCTCAGCGTTCGTGTCCCACAGGAGCCTCGGCTCGGTTCCAGACACGTCGTAGGCCATGACCGTCACGCTTTTGCTCCGCGCCGTCGTCGGCCGATCGGAGAAGACAAGGTAGAGAGTCGACCCCTCAGCGTGGACGTGCGGGGCGAAGATAGACATCTCGGGGTCGATGGGGATCGTCCATGCGATCGCGATCCCCGACGCCCACTCGGGCGACAGGGAGTGAGTGTTGAGTGCTGTTCCGCGGTATCCGGGCGCGCGGACCGGCTCTCCCGCTGCTGCGTGGACGAGCGGAAAAAAGACGTCCCAATCACGATCGCGACGACGCAGACGCAGGCGATCAGGATGAGGCGCAGGCGCTGTTTCGCGGGGGTAACGGATTCGCCGGAATCCTCGTGAGGCTCCGGCGCGGGTTCGTGGGCGATCGGCTCATGCTCGCCCGTGTGTACGGCCAGGGACGAGGCCGGGGCTTGGATCGCCGGGCCGGGCGCGGTCGGCGAGGCGTCCGTGATCTGCGTGAGCTTGGGCTCGTTGCCGGGCGGGGCGTACGCGAGCAATTCGGCGATGTCCGGCAGAGGATCAACGCCGGGGTGGGGCGCAACGTCCGCCCCCGGGACGCCTGCCTCCGACGCGCCGGTGTCCGCCTGGCCAGCCACGGCCTCGTCACCGGGCATGGGTGGAGCGAACCTGAGGAACTCCTCGATGTCGGGCAGGGGCGCCAGGTCCGGCAGGGGCGCGAGCTCGGGCAGCGGCGCGAAACCCGTCTGCCCCGCGGTCTCCTCACCACTCTCGCCCGAGGGGAGGGGGTGCGTCCCGTCGGGCGGGGACCAGCGAAAGTCGTCGTTGCTCATGAGGCGTTTGTACCACACGCGCGTGCCAGCCGGCGCGGATTGGCTGCCACGGCCTCGTCCGCGATAACGAGCGGGGTGTCGTTCAGGAAATCACCGATGTCGGGCAGTGGTGCGAGATCGGGCAACGTCGCGAGATCGGGCAGCGGTGCGAGATCGGGCAACGGAGCAAACCCCGGCAGACTCCCGAACTTCCGCAGCGCATCCCCACGGCCACCAAGCCCAGCTTCTCCAGCCCGCAATAGGCCGTCATATCCGGGTTATAGGACACTGCATGTTGCTGGTAGCGCAACTTTTCGGCTTTCTGGTGCGGGAAAGTCGGTATAGAAGGTGGTGGCATCTGCTCGCGTCTTCGTGTGGGCAGCGTCTGTACATTAACCCCGTGATTCTGCGCGCGGGCCTGGGAATGTTCGCCTGGGCCCCTTTGCTCGTGGTGGTAACCCGTTCCTGCGCAGCTGGGCCCGATAGGTGGCAGTGTGGGCGGCCCGCCTGGACTACCACCTGTGGGGTTAACCTGCGCAGTGAAGGGGCCCAGGTATCCACCTGTCCGGCCGATCCTGTCACCCCCGTGGATGATGCCGCCATCCCTGTGAGCGATGGCACCACCCCGCGTCGATTGCCTCCGTAAATGGCCGCGGTTGAGCTTGTTACCCTCGCATGTGGGTAGGAAGCGAGCATGCGGATAGCTTATGAACATGTGGATAGCTTCGTAACCTATCCGCAAGCGCCTAACCTATCCGCGAAGGCTGAACCTATCCGCAAGCGCCTAACCTATCCGCGAGCGGCAGGCCCGTCAGCTGCCGCCACGCATACCCGTTCCTGCGCAGCTGGGCCCGATAGGTGGCAGTGTGGGCGGCCCGCCTGGACTACCACCTGTGGGGTTAACCTGCGCATGAAGGGGCCCAGGCATCCACCTATCCGGGACTGTGCGCGTGGGCCCTTTTACTGGTCGCCTTAACCCGTTCCTGCGCAGCTGGGCCCGATAGGTGGCAGTGTGGGCGGCCCGCCTGGACTACCACCTGTGGGGTTAACCTGCGCATGAAGGGGCCCAGGTATCCACCTGTCCGGCCGATGGTGCCACCCCTGGAGCCAATGAGGCCACCCCTGAACTGAGCACATTCGTCCGCCGCTCCTGGAACTGACCACCGACCCACACGTGATGTCCTATAACACTCATATCCGGAGCGGACAAGGTAGCATGAGACATGTCGGGGCCTCCCAGCGTTTGAAGTGTTGCAACCTCAATCATCGGGCAGGCCCCGACCCCATGCCAACACCACCCCCACACCCCAACATGCGAAGAGCCACATTGGTGGAATAGAGGCGCTCGGCCACGTGGCGGACCGAACCGCGGCCCCAGACGACTCGTCCCCGACGCGACCGAGCAGGCCTCGGGCGTCGGGAACGGTTCTCTATGATCCGCTCACTGTCTCGCGGGCGTGAAAGCGACGACCGCGCCGTTGCTAGTCCCGACGAGCAGGTCGTCGAAGACCCACACCACGTTCGTGGCATCGTCGAGCCGTGGCAACACGTAGGTCATATCCCGCGACATGTTGAAGAAGAAAGCCCGCCGTTGGGCAGAGGGTACGCCCTGAATGTACAGGGCATTTCCCTCGGCGCTGGCGCGCACCTGGGCGGCGTGCCACGTGTTGTACTCGGGCATCTCGGGGAATGACTCGCCGGGTTTGATCCTATAGCTCTCCCCGCTGGTAGAGACGGCGACCATGGTATAGCTGTAGTCGTCATTCGGATAGGGGCGCTCGACGGTTCCCGTCGTCCACGGGGCGCTGCCCTGCGTCAAGAAAGAACTGAGGTCTGCCACGCTCGGGACCTCACGGTCGGAGGTTGGAAGACGGTCGAGCTCCCACCCTGCCCTGACAGTTCCCACGACCGCGCCCCCGGTATTGTAGGCGACGGTTTCGGACTTGCTCGCAACGAGGACTCCGTCCCTCGCCAGCGTGATCCTGGAGACGGAAGGGCCTGCCGCGGAGGGGGCCTCCCCGAGCGTCGTGACTGCGCCCGTGGCCGGGTTGATGACCTGCGGGGCGTAGAGGGCCTCGTCGACGGGGACGACCACGGCAGCGCCCGCTCCGCTGCCAACGACTGCCGTCGTGGGCCTGGTCAGCCCCGAGTGGGCCAGGCCCGCGCGGCGCTGGGGCGAGGTCTGCGTGGACCAGAGGGTCCTCCATGCACCCGAGTCGTGGGACCAGCCGGAGCACGAGCTGAATGTGTCGCAGGTGACGAGGACGCCACCTGCCACCCCCATCGGCAGGTCGGAACCCCAGGGAGCCTCCGTCTGGGTGCCGGTCGACCGGTCGACAATGATGCCGCTCAGCAGAATCTCCTCCGAGGTCGAGACAGAGGAGGGGAACGCCTCGGCGCGAATCCGGGACGGTTGGGGGCCGGTCGTGCTCCACTGGTTGACAGGCTCGGAGCCCGACACATCGTAGGCGGACACGGTGGTCACGGCCTCGCTACCGCTCCCGTAGGTGAGCACATACAGGGTCGACCCCTCTGCGATCAGCCGAGCGGGCAGGTGGGAAACGTCGCCGGTGGGGAGCGTCCACGCCGTTGCAGCGCCCGAGGCCCACGCGTCGGGGAGCTCGTTCGTGTTGGTTGCCTGTCCCCGGTAGCCAATCGGTGTCAGAGACACCGATTGTTCCGGGCCGTCGTTGGTCGGAGGCGGGGTCGCCGCCGGGCCGGGGAGCTGGTGGGCGCTCGTGCTCAGCGAGAATGTGAGAGAGGTGGCGAGGGCTGCGAGGAAGGAGGAGCCGGCCAAGAAGAAGCGCGTCGCTCGAGAATGCCCGGGCGTTAGGAGGGGGAACCTGTTCCGGGGGGCGTTGGTGCTCACGGGCTATACCTTTTCTGTCGGTGGTCGGGCAGGGTCTTACGAGGCCTTGGGGGTAAACGCTACGACGCCGTCGAGCGTGACGCCGATGGCTAGGTCATCGAAGGGCCACATGAGGCGATCAGCGTCGTGGAATTCCTGCGAACCGTGTCCCTTGCCGCTGGCCGTGTCACAGAAGAATCTGTTACCAGAGTGGTTTCTGTCGACGGAATCGACGTACACGACCGACGTGTCGGTGCTGGCGCGGACCGCGAAGAGCCCCGAGCTGGGGGCGGTGTACGACTGGTCGATATTGCTGGGATCAATATCGACGCTCGGCCTTCCGTCGCTCGGAGTCACCGTGAGGGTGAGGGCCGCCTGCTGGGGAGTGACCGTCGCATTCGTCCATGTGGGCGTCCCTCCGAGCAGGAAATCGGTGAGTTCCGATGTGGAGGGCACGCGTCCGTCGCGCGTTGGTGTTCTCGCCGACTTCTCGTAGGAGTGAACGCCCGTGATGAAGCCGTCGGCGTCGTAGGTGACGAAGAAGTCGTCGTTGAAAGCTATGACCCCATCGCTGGCGATGATGACAGACATCTTGTCGTCGCGCCTGGTCCCGAATGGACTGACTGAGGCGGCGTCCGTGACCTGCCCGGTCCGCGGATCGAGGAGCTGGAGCAAATGCGTCTGCGAATCAACGGACAGGACGACCGACTGGTGCTCTCCGGTGCCGATCACGGGAGTATCGGGATAGGCGATGCTGTCCGAGGTAGGCAGGGCATCGAGGAGGAAGTCGGTGGTTGTCTCCCACTGGCGAACCCACGAGGAGGCCTCCTGCGTCCAGCCCGAGCAGGTGTATTGGCGATCGCACGCCACGACGATGCCGTTAACGGCCGCGAGCGCCTCCGATTCCTCCCATGGAGCCAGAGACTGGGCCCCCGTCGCTTTGTCGATGACAATGGAATCGACGATGAACTGGTCTCCATCTGACACGAAGGTGGATTGCCTGAACGACTCGGGTACGGGCCCTGTCGTGCGCCACAGCTCGCGCGGCTGCTCGGAGGAGATGTCGAAGGCCGCGACGGTGGCCTCACGAGTGGAGGAATCCGGGCCGATGGAGAAGACGTACAGGGTGGTGCCTTCGATGGTCGTGAGCGCCCGGGGGCCGTACGGTGAGGACGGGAAGGGGATCCTCCACGCCGTCTCGACGCCCGAGGCCCAGGCGGGGGAGATCGATCCCGTGCTCGTCGCGTCCCCGGAGTACCCGACGGTGGGGGGTGGGGGTGGAGGTGAATGAATGGTGAGGGTCCTGACCACCCGGGGTCTGCGTGAGCTGACGAATGCCGAAGACTGCGGCCAGAACGACGATGACGCACAGCAGAGCCACGAGGAGGACTGGCCTCCCGCGTCTCCTCGCGTGGGGCCGCGCACTGGCGGGCTGGGGGATTGGGGGCGTCCCGCTCGGCGGCACCCACTGCTCGGCCTGCGGGGGAGTGTTCGTGCCCGGATGATCGTCATTGCTCATGAGTAGTTTCTATCACAGGGTAATGGCGGCGTGGTAACCGGTCCCAACAACAGGAAGACACCGCGACGAACGCCTCGATACCGCTCTCGGTCATTCCGATGCCCATGCCGTCGAAGGCTCACGCGGTTCTCCCCTGGCCCGCCCCGGCCTCGTCAGGAGGACGCCGGCACGAAGGCCGTGACTCCCGTCTTGCTGGCGCCGATCAGCATGTCGTCGAAGACCCACATGGTCTGTTTCGGCAGGTTGAGAAGGTTTGATGTGTAGGTGAGCCCGTTGGCGGTATCGATGAAGTACCGGCTCTGGTCCTGGTAGGTGAAGGTATCGGCATAGAGGACCGAACCATCCGCGCTCACGCGAACCTCCTTCGGGCTGAAGAGGCACGTACTGGTCATGTGCTGGCTCAGCACGCCGGGGACCGGAGTCGTGCGCGACGACCCGTCGGAGGTGAGGGTGACCTGGATGGAACAGTCATCCTTACCCACGAGGCCTACCGTGCCCGTCGCCCAATTCGCAGTCTTCGTCGTCATGAAGGTCTTGATATCCGCAGTGCTCGGGTTGCTACCGTCACGGCTGACTGCGGGTAGACGCAGATATTCATCGGTTGAGAACGTGGATTGGCGGGCCCCCGAGCTGTCGGTGAGGAACCCCTGCTTCTTGCTGACGTCTATGACGACGAAGCCATCGGTCGCCACCTCGACGTATTGGCCCAAGCCTGACTGGTCGGGGCTGGGCAGGGTCGTTGTCTTTCCGGTATGGATGTTGATGATCTGCGGGGTTTCCTGATAGTTGAAGGGGACCAGGACGGAGGCGAGTTCACCCGTGCCGGAGCGCGTGGTGCCTGCGGGCGCATAGCCCAAACCCTGGTTACTCAACCCGTAGGACGTCTGTGGATTCGTTGTCGTCGTCCACAGATTCGTCCACTCGCCGGAGGTTTGCATCCACCCGCGGCACGAGGATGTCGTCGAACAGGTCACCACGATGCCGTCGGCCTGCGCGAGGGGAAAATCATCGCCCCACGGGGCCTGTGTCTGCTCGCCGGTTGCCTTGTCGATGACTACGTCGTGGAAAAAGAGCTGGGTCTCGCTCGACACGAACGCGGGTGTGTACGTCATGATCGCGGAGTTTTCCGTGGGGCCGACCGTGTCCCACAGGAGGGTGGGTTCCTCCCCGGACAGGTCGTAGGCCTGAGTTCTGACGGCGGAACCGCGCTGGCCCTCGATCGTGTCGTTGCCGGCGATGTAGAGGACCTGACCCTCGGCGAACATCTGCGTTCCGAACTGAGTCATTTCTGGCGGCAGCTCGAGCGTCCACGCGGTGGCCACGCCCGAGGACCACTGCGGCGATATGGAATGCGTGTTCGTGGCGCTCCCGCGGTACCCGGGCGCGCGGGTCGGCAGGTTCGCCGCATGTTCGCGTACCTCGGAGTTCGCCTGTGCGGCGGAACGCGACGAGGTCTGATGGGACGAAGGCGTCGACGACGATCCGCTCCGACTGGGGGAGAAGAGGGAAACCGCGACGTTGAGCGCGAGGATACAGCCGAGCACGATCATGACGACAGACGGCTTCCGCTTCACGGCTGTCTTGTCCACCCACGTCCGCGAGGGCTCGAGGTCTGGGGCGCGCTGCGCAGTCGGCGTCCGGTCGCCTTCGGACGTCCTCCGCGACGAGGCCGTGGCGGCCGCTATGGACGCGACGTCACGCGAGGCATGTTGTGGCTCCTCCGAGGTGGTCTCGTCTGGCAGCAGCTCGAATGCGTTTACGGAAGTGCTGACCAGCACAGCGGCACCGCGAACGTCCCGCGCCGGGGCTTCCTCGGCCTGGGGCCAGGCGACGCCGCTCTCCATTGGCTCTTTCTCATTGTCAGGCGCTGTCGGATCTTCCGCGAGGGGCTGCGCGATGGCTGGCTGCGGCACGAGCTCGGGCAGGGGTGCGAGGCCCGCGAGCAGGTCCATCTCCTGCGGACCTTCTGGTTGTGCCTGTTCGGTGATCACCTCGTCGGCGGGCGGGGTCAGAGTGAAGAAATCATCGAAATCGGGCAGCGGGGCCAGATCCGGCAGCGGGGCGAGTTCGGGCAGCGGCGCGAAGCCCGGCAGTGTCCCGAACTCCGGCAGCGCGAAGACGCCGCCGCTGTCCGGGGATTCCTCCTCCCGCGAGCGCGCGGAGGGTGCCTGCGTCCCGTCGGTGGAGGTTCCGAGGACATCGTCGTTGCTCATAAAACGTTTCTATCACACCCGCACGCCAAGCAACGTGAGGAGCAACCCGGGCCTTGTTAGGACAAACAATGGACTGATGCAGGCCGAGCGATCGCCGCGGGAGCAACCCGGCCTCGTCAGGAGGACGCGGGCACGAAGGCCGTGACTCCCGTCTTGCTGGCGCCGATCAGCATGTCGTCGTAGACCCAGGTGAGCTGTTCCGAGACGTTGAGCGCCGGAGACGTGTAGGCCTCGCCGTTGACGGTGTCGATGACGTATTTGTTCGTGTCGGCACCGACGAAGGCGTCCATGTACAGAGCCGATCCGTCGGCGCTGATACTCACCTGCTTCGGGTCGAAGAAGCAGGTGGACGGCAAGCTGGGCGTCAGCGCATCGGGGACGGGGGTCGTACGCGTCGAACCGTCGGCGGTGAAGGTGACCTCGAACATGCACTCATCCTGGTGACTGCCAGTCATGCGCAGGGTAGCTACGGCCCACGGCGCTTTCTGGTGTGTCAGGAACTCTTTGACGTCCGGCGCGCTGCGAGGTGTCTCATCGTGACTGACGATGGGCAGGTTGCGGGCGGTCTTAAACGTGGACTGGAGGGTGCCGTCGCTGTCGAAGAGCATCCCGTAGGATTCGATATTCTCGTAGACGACAAATCCTTCGGGCGTGACCTCGACGGTTCGGAACTTGCTGTCCCCGTCGGGGTTGCTCAGGGACGCGATTGTCCCCGTGTGGATATTGATGATCTGTGGAATCTGGTCGCTCTTGGGAGGAACCAGGACGGAGGTGTGCTCGCCGCTGCCGGAAATAGCGTTACGTGAGGGCGAGTATCCGAGGTCGAGCTGACGGAACCCCGACGGATTTTGCTGCGTCGTCGTCGTGGTCCACAGGTTCGTCCACTCGCCGCCCTCCTGCGTCCATCCGCTGCACGTCGTTGTTGACGAGCAGGTCACGAGGATGCCGTCGGCCATCACGAGGGGAAACGCTATGCCCCAGGGGGCCTGGGTTTGCTCGCCGGTCTTCTTGTCGATGACGACGTCGTGGAAGAAGAGCTGGTCGTCGCTTGACAAGAAGGTGGGCGTGTAGGTCAAGGCCACGTTGTTTTTCGTGTGCCCGGTTGAGGACCACAGCTGAGTGGGCTGTTCCCCCGATATGTCGTAGGCAGCAATAGTGACGGCGTACCCTGGCTCGCCCTTGATGGTGGCGTTGGATGCAACGTAGAGGGTCGAGCCATCGACGTAAATGTGTGGCCGGAACGTGGACGAGGTGTTCTCAACGGGAATCGTCCACGCGGTCGCGATCCCCGAGGCCCACTCGGGCGACAGTGCGTGCGTGTTCGTCGCGGTCCCACGGTAGCCGGGCGCGCGAGTAGGCAGATTCGGTGCCTGCGCGGGCACCTGCACGGTCGGCGTGTGCGAGGACCGCGCCGAGGAGACCGTAGGTGACGGAGTCGACGAGGTCATCGGTTCGACGCTTTGTTGGCTACAGAAAGAGAGCACGACGCCGAGCACAACGACGCATCCGAGCGCGATCAGGGGGCGGGGCAGGCGTTTGTGGGCGGAGGCAGCCTCGCCGATGCTCTCCTCGGGCTTGAGGCGGAGGGGAGTGCGGCCGCTCGATGATCGGCCGCTCACGTGTCCAGCCAGCGACGAGGCCCTGGCTGCGACCGTGGAGACGGTATCCATCTGGGTGGTGGCCGCCGAGGCCGAGGGAGCCGCGTCCGGCAGGCGAGTGGAGGTGGGCGTCGGAGCGGTGCCTGAGAGAGGCCTGGATTCTGGCGAAACGGGTTGAGTGTCGTCGACGGTGGACGAGGTGGGAGCGTCTGCGAGTAGCTGGGCGATGTCAGGTAGCGGCGAGATCCCGGGCAGGGGAGAGGTGCCCGGGAACAGGTCGTCATCCCGAGATCCCGCGGTATCCGCCTGCCCGGCCCCGGCCTCGTCCCCGGGCATCGACGCGGGGGAGGAGAGGACGTCACCGATATCGGGCAGCGGGGCCAGATCCGGCAGCGGGGCGAGTTCGGGCAGCGGCGCGAAGCCCGGCAGTGTCCCGAACTCCGGCAGCGCGAAGACGCCGCCGCTGTCCGGGGATTCCTCCTCCCGCGAGCGCGCGGAGGGTCCCTGCGTCCCGTCGGTGGGGGTTCCGAGGACATCGTCGTTGCTCATGAGACGTTTCTATCACACCCGTGTGGAACGCGGGCGTGGGTTCTCCGCTTTCGTCAGCCGAGGCCTCGTCCCCTGTGAGCAGTGCGCTCTCAGGAGGAGGCAGGCACGAACGCTCGAATTCCGCCGTTGGTCTGGCCGATCAGCATGTCGTCGAAGACCCAGGTGAGGTGTGTGGCCTCATTGAGTTCATTCGACGTGAAGGACAGTCCCTTGGCGGTGTCGATGAAATATTTGCTCGTGTCCTGGAAGTTGAAGGTGTCGATGTAGAGAGCCGATCCGTCGACGCTGACACGCGCGTCGGCCGGGTCGAAGTAGCAGCCCGGCTGCATATCCGGGCGTGCCGCTGAGGGGATGGAGATCGTGTGTGTGGCGCTGTCGGCGGTCAGCTTGTACTCGATGGCGCATTGGTCCGTGCCTGTCAGCGCAATCGTGCCCGCCGCCCACGGTGCCTTCGTGCTTGTCATGAAGGTGTGGATGTCCGACGTCGTTGGCTGCCTCCCGTCGTGGCTGACTGTCGGCAGGTGCGGCTCTGCTGTGAACGTGGACTGGAGGGTCCCGCTGGGTTCGAAGAGTAACCCGACCTGTTCGCTGCGCTCGTAGACGAGGAAGCCGTCGGTGGCCACCTCGACCTTCCGATAGTCGGCATTCCCGTCGGGATTGTTCAGGGTCGTTACCTCGCCGGTATGGACGTTGAGGACCTGCGGGAGTTCCTTGATGGCGGTGGGGACCAGGACGGCGGCCTGTGCGCCGCTCCCGGCGAGCGCAGTGCCCGCAGGTGCGTAGCCCAGATCATGGTTATGCAACCCGAATCCCGACTGTATCGCCGTGGTCGTCGTCCACAGGTTTGTCCACTCGCTACCCTCGCGTGTCCATCCGGCGCATGATGTTGTAGCCGAGCACGTCACCACGATGTCGTCGGCTACCGCGAGAGGATAATCCCTCTTCCAGGGTGCCTGGGTTTGCGCGCCCGTGGCCTTGTCGATGACGACGTCGTGGAAAAAGACCTGGTCGTCATCCGAGAGGAACGCGGGCGTGTGGGAGGACATAATCGCCGAGTTCTCCGTCGGACCCGTTGATGTCCACAGGAGAGTGGGTTCGTTACCCGACAGGTCATAGGCTGACACCGTGACGGCCGATTCCTTCCGGTCCTCCGTCAGATCGTCGGCGGCGAGGTAGAGGACCGACCCGTCGACGTATATCTGCGGCGGTGTACCCGCCGACCCGTTCGTGGTGGGGATCGTCCACGCAGTAGCGACGCCCGAGGCCCACTCGGGCGACAGGGAATGCGTGCTCGTCGCGGCCCCACGGTATCCGGGCACGTGGAGGACCTGCTGTTTCGTGTCGAGGTCCGGTGGAGGGAGCGTGGGATGCTTGTGATTGCTGCCGCCCGCGTAGACCGAGGAAATAATGCCGCTGAGTACGACGATGGCACCGGAGATCGCCAGACCGATGGGGATGGCGGAACTCGTGGTCCCCTGCTTGCCCCAGGACAGTCGACCCGCAGGGTGAGCGACGCGTTCGTTCGGTTCTTGGGCAGGACTGGTTCGCGACGAGGCCGGGGCTGCGTGAGTGGGTGCGGCATCGGCCTGGGAGGGGGCGACGGTGAACGTCGGAGCTGTGTTCTGCGTCGGTGTGGTCGAGACCGCGGGCGTCGACGGACTCGTGGGTAGCGATGGGACCGCGGGCGTCGACGGACTCGTGGGTAGCGATGGGACCGCGGGCGTCGACGGACTCGTGGGCAGCGATGGGATGTCGCCTGCGGGCGCGGCGCTTGGGAGTGCGTCATCGTCGCGCGAACTGATGGTGCCCGCCTGCGCGGCCACGGCCTCGTCGAATCCTGCGAGTGGGTCGGCCTTCAAGAATTCGTCAAGGTCGGGCAGCGGTGCCAAGTCCGGCAGGGAATCGAACTCGGGCAGGACGAAGGCGTCGGCCCCGCTCGGGGACTCCTCGCCGCGTGCACGCGACGAACGCGGCTGCGCATTGCCGGGAGGCGTCACGCGAGAATCATCGTTACTCATGGGACGTTTGTATCATGCGAGGAGCGTCGGTGTGCCTGTCCCGCGTCGGGCCGGCGTGGGGATCCGCGTCTAGTTGGATGCGGGGGCGACCCGGACCATGAGGACGCTCGCCAGCGCGGCCACGCCCTCGCCTCGGCCCGTGAAACCCAGACGATCCGAGGTCGTCGCCGACACCGTCACCGTGCCGCCGGCGATCTCGCTCATGACGGCACCGGCCTCGGGCAGGCGTGCGGCCATGCGCGGGCGGTTGCCCACGACCTGGACGGTCGCGTTGCCGAGCACCCAGCCGGCCTCGGTCGCCATGCGGCGTACCTCCTGGAGCATCGCCCGACCCGACGCGCCCGCCCACTCGGGGCGATCCACGCCAAACACCGTGCCGAGCTCACCCAGGCCCGTGGCCAGCAGCATCGCGTCGCAGAGCGCGTGCGCGGCGACGTCCGCGTCCGAATGACCCTCAAGCGCGCGCTCGCCCGGCCACTCCAAGCACGCGAGCATGAGGGTGCGCTGCGAATCGGGGGCTGCGAAGGCGTGGACGTCGACCGCTTGGCCGACGCGGAAAGGCAGATCAGTCATGCCACCAGGGTAGTCTCACGACGAGGCCGGTGTGAAGGCCGTGATGCCATCATCGCTGATCGTTATGAGCAGGTCGTCGAACGCCCACACGGTTTTCGTCGAGCGCGTCAGGCCTGAGAAAGTGTGCGTCTTATTGGCATTCATGTCGATCATGTACGCGGTGGATGTGCTCCATGTCGCGACCCAGATGAACGCCGCAGACCCGTCGGTGCTGGCGCGAAGCTCGCGCGGCTCGAAGGAACATGACTTCGCAGAGTCGGAGTAATAGGTTGCCAGACCCTTCACGCCCGTCGCCGAACGCGGGGGGAAATCACCGGTGGGATTCAGCCTGACAACAGAGCAATCCTCCTTCTCGATCGTCACCCTGCCCGTCGTCCAGGGGGCTGACACCTCCGTGAAGAAACCTCTCAACTCCGCCACCGTGGGCGCGCGACCGTCCATCGTCGGCTTCGTGTTGTGCCTCACCGCGTCGAAGGTATCAACGAGCCTTCCCGAGACGTCGTAGACCTCCATCTTGAGCCGATCCCGCTCCACGATGACCCCGTCAGAGGCGTCGTAGAGCTTCACAACCCGCGAGTCTGAACCGAGGCGTCCCTCGGCGCCCAGGGTGGCGACCACGCCCGTGTGGACGTTCACCAGCTGAGGGTTCTTGTCGTAATAGACGGGAATGATCACCGAGGTCTCCTCGCCACTTCCGACGGTCTGCGAACGAGTATCCGACCGCGTGTCACTCGACCAGGACTGCTTCGTCGTGATGCTCTGCCACTGGCGCGTCCACGAACCGGACTGGTTCGTCCATCCGGAACACGTCTCAAGACCCGAGCACGTCACCAAGACCTCGTCGACGAAAGCAGCCGGGATGTCCTCGTCCCACGGTGCCTCCTGCTGCCTGCCCGTCTCCTTGGACACCAGGACATTCTCAACGACCACCCAAGCACCCGCAGAGATCATCCGAGGCCCTCCAGACCTGCTGCGCACCTCAATGTCCTGACCATCCGACACCCATTTCTGCACAGGCTGGACGGAAGCAATGTCGTAGGCGCTCAGCCTCAGGACCCTTTCCTGCGTCCTGGTAGCCACGTACAGGGTCGTGCCCTCGACGAGGACAGACTGCTCCTCGGTGCTCGCTTTGTCCGGCGCGGAGGGGAGTACCCACGCCGTGTTGATCCCCGATGCCCATGCGGAGGACAGCGTCTCCGTGTTGGTCGCCGTGCCCCTATAACCCTGGGGACGAGACGTCGCCAGCGACGACGAACCGGCCGACGTTCGCAGGGCGATCGCCCCGAAGAGAGCGGCGACGAAAACAACCACGGCAAGAGTCCCCCACCCCTTGGCCGTCTTCGTGAACGAGAGCGCGCTCCTCACACTCGACCCGGCGCGCGTAGCGCCCGCGCGAAAGGCCCGACGCCTCGACGAATCGACACTCTCGTCAGGCAGCGTCGCCGTGATTGCTGTCGTGTATGAATCCTCGATCACATCGGGGTTGACCGATGTGTCAGCGTTACGGGACGGCGTGTTTGACGGACGTGTCGCCTGAGATGGCGACGGCCTTCCTGACTTCTCGCCCTCAATCGGCGGTGCCCAACGATCCTTGTCAATACTCACCCGTTGTTTCTATCACACGCGCTTTGTCCTCGCCCTGTGCGCATAACGCGCCCAGGCCTCGTAGAAACGTGACGAAATACGACCTATCTGGCTTCACAGGCCGTCTCTCCGATAGGATCTGCCCGTGCGTTATATTTCGACTCGACGTGGCCCCGATGCGCCCACCCGCTCCTTCAGCGACATCCTGCTGGAGGGCCTGGCGCCCGACGGCGGCCTCTACCTGCCCGAGGAATACCCGACTCTGTCGCCCGCCGACCTGGACGAGCTGCGCATCGTCCTGCGCGAGGAAGGCTACGCGGCCATGGCCGCCGGCATCCTCTCGCTGTTCGTCGACGACATCAGCGCCGACGACCTGTGCGCGATCACGGCCCGGGCATACTCCACCCCCCTCCTTCTCCGACCCGCAGATCGTGCCCGTCGACGCCCTCGAAGGTACCGACCTGCACATCGCCCACCTCTCGAACGGCCCCACCGCCGCGTTCAAAGACATGGCGATGCAGCTCCTCGGTGAACTCTTCGAATACGAGCTGACCCGCCGCGGCGACTGGCTGACCATCGTGGGTGCCACCTCCGGCGACACCGGCTCCTCCGCCGAATACGCGCTGCGCGGCCGCCCCGGACTTTCCGTCGTCATGCTCACCCCCGCGGGCCGCATGACCGCCTTCCAGCGCGCCCAGATGTTCTCCCTCCTCGACGAGAACATCGTCAACGTCGCTGTTGACGGCGTCTTCGACGACTGCCAGGACCTCGTCAAGGCCATCAACATGGACGCCGACTTCAAGGCCACCTGGCACGTGGGCGCCGTCAACTCCATCAACTGGGCGCGCCTGCTCGCCCAGGTCTGCTACTACGTGGCCACCTGGCTGCGCGTCACCGAGGAGGGGGGCCGACGCCTCGTCCACGGTCAGCGTCGTCGTGCCCTCGGGCAACTTCGGCAACGTGTGCGCCGCCCACATCGCCCGCCAGATGGGCGTGCCCCTGGGCACCCTCGTCGTCGCCACCAACGAGAACGACGTCCTCGACGAGTTCTTCCGCACCGGCGTCTACCGCCCCCGCTCCTCCGCGGACACCCTGGCGACCTCCAGCCCGTCCATGGACATCTCCAAGGCCTCGAACTTCGAGCGCTTCATCTTCGACCTGCTGGGCCGCGACGGGGACGCCACCCGCGAGCTCTTCGAGACGGCCCTGGCCCGCGACGGCTACTTCGACCTGTCCGGCACCCCCGAGTTCGCCACCCTGCGCGACACCTACGGCTTCACCTCCGGCACCTCCTCCCACGCCGACCGCCTCGCGGAAATCGCGCGCACGGAAAAGGAAAGCGGCTACCTCCTCGACCCGCACACGGCCGACGGCGTGCACGTCGCCCGCGCCCTGCGCGCCGACATCGAGGGGCCGCTCGTCGTCATGGAGACCGCCCTGCCCGTCAAGTTCGCCGACACCATCCTCGAGGCTACCGGCCACCTGCCGCCCGTCCCCGCGCGCTTCGAAGGCATCGAAGGACGCGAAGAGCGCGTCACGGCGCTGGCCAACTCCGCCGAGGACCTCAAGGCCCTCATCCGCGAGCGCGTGCGCCCCGGCGCCTGAGCTCGCTTCCGCTCACTCGTCACGAGGCCTGGGCCCCACCTGCGAACCCGCGCGGTTTTCGGGGAGGGGACCCAGGCCTCGTTACATGTTCCCGGGCAGTGCCCGCGTCCCTCCCCGCCTCGCCCCGCCAGGTAGGATTGATGCCATGCTTCACCTGTACGACTCCAAGAGCGCCCGCGTCCAGCCCCTCACCCCGGTCACCCCCGGGAAGGTCGGCATCTACCTGTGCGGCGCCACCGTGCAGGGATCCCCGCACGTCGGCCACCTGCGCGCCGCCGTGTCCTTCGACACCCTGATCCGCTGGCTGCGCCGCAGCGGTTACGAGGTCACCTACGTCCGCAACGTCACCGACATCGACGACAAGATCCTGAACAAGTCGGCCGAGGCCGGCTGGGACTGGTGGGCCTGGGCCTACCGCTTCGAGCGCGAGTTCACGCAGGCGTACGAGACCCTCGGCGTGCAGGCCCCCACGTACGAGCCGCGCGCCACCGGCCACATCCCCGAGCAACTCGACCTTGTTCAGCGCCTCATCGACGCGGGACATGCCTATTCGGATGGGCGCGGCAACGTCTACTTCGACGTCCACTCCCAGGCCGACTACGGCTCGCTCACCCGCCAGCGCCTGGCCGACATGCGCACCACCGAAGACGACGCCCAGATCGACGAGGCCGTCGAGGCCGGCAAACGCGACCCCCGCGACTTCGCCCTCTGGAAGGCCACCAAGCCCGGCGAGCCCGCCACGGCCTCGTGGGACAGCCCCTGGGGGCGCGGCCGACCCGGCTGGCACCTCGAGTGCTCCGCCATGTCGCGGCGCTACCTCGGCGACGAATTTGACATCCACGGCGGCGGCATCGACCTGCGTTTCCCGCACCACGAGAACGAGCAGGCCCAGTCGCACGGCGCCGGCTGGCCGTTCGCGCGCCTGTGGGTCCACAACGCGTGGGTGACCACCAAGGGCGAGAAGATGTCCAAGTCCCTGGGCAACGTCCTGTCCATCGGCGCGCTGACCGAGGACTACCCGGCCGTCGCCGTGCGCTGGGCCCTGTCCACCGTCCACCACCGCTCCGCCATCGAATGGGGCGCCGAGACGCTGCCCGCCGCGCACGCCGCCTGGGAGAAGTTCTCCACCTTCGTGGCCCGCGCGATCGAAGCCGCCGGGGAGGCTCCGGTCTCCGAGATCGCCCTGAGCCCCGCCGACCTGCCCGAGGCCTTCGTCGCCGCCATGGACGACGACCTCAACGTCGCCGGCGCGCTCGCCGTCCTGCACGAGCACCTGAAGGCCGGAAATGCGGCTCTTGCTGCGGGGGATGTTTCCGGTGTCTACCGCGAGCAGGTCCTGGTTCGCTCTATGCTGGACGTGCTGGGCCTCGATCCCGCGTCCGAGCAGTGGCGCGGCCAGGCCGGTATCGGCGCGGGTGCTTCCGGCGCGGCTGCCGCCGAACACTCGGCGCTGGACGCGCTGGTTCGATCCGTGCTGTCCGAGCGGGCCGCTGCGCGCGCCGCCAAGGACTGGGCGCGCGCCGACGAGCTGCGCGACCGCCTGGCCGCCGCCGGCGTCACCGTCGCGGACGGCCGCGACGGCGCGACCTGGAGCGTCGGCTGAGCTGCGGTTTCTGACAGCTGTCGCCTGACGTGTGTGCCGCCCGGTCCCGATGGAGCCGGGCGGCTTCGCGTTGCTCGTTGCCTCGACAGATCTCCGGCCGCCGCGTGGCCTGCCCGCCCGCTCGCCGTCCGCGCCGCGAGCTTCGCTCGGCGCGTCGGCTCGAAGCCCGGCCAGGCCCCGCAGGCCCCGCGGCGGCCTCCAATCGGTCGGGCTCGTTGTTTGTGCGTTGCCCGGCCAGGCCCCGCCACCGCCCACGGGCACGGCAGCCGGGCCCGCGTCTCGCAGATTCCGCGTTTGTTCTTGTGATTGGGGGCGCTGCACCCGATCCGTAGGCATTACACCCCTTCTGATCGGGTGCACTGCCCCGTGTCGGGTGTGGTGCCCCGTAAGGGGTGCAGTGCCCCGTGTGTAGTGCCCCGTAACGGGTGTAGCGCCCCGTGTCGGGTGTGGTGCCCCGTAAGGGGTGCAGTGCCCCGTGTGTAGTGCCCCGTAACGGGTGTAGTGCCCGCCATGCTGGTGTGTTGCCGCACGCTGCTCGTTGACGTAGTGGCGTGTGGTGTTGTCGTGCCGCTCAGTCGCCTCGCTGGAGTGGTTCCCCAGAAATGTCGCACGTAATTCCCCTGCGTGTATTTCAAGGTTTGAAATCGGATCGTTGAAATTCTGCGGTTTTCTCGATACCTATGAAAAGTGAGGGTACCCAAATTACGTGCGACTTTTGGGGTGGGCAGGGTTTTGTCTGGCCGTTACTCTGGAGTCAGGGCGAAGTCTTCCCACAGAAGAAACGCGAGGTGGGGAGGTAGTACGGCGAAAGGCTGGATGATCGGAATGGAGTACGTGGCTCTGCTGCGCGGCATCAACGTTGGCGGCAAGAACAAGGTCGTCATGAGCGAGCTGCGCGAGCAGGTCGCCGACGTGGGCTACGCGAACGTGCGTACCTACATCAACAGTGGCAACCTCCTCTTCGAGGCCGATGCCCCGTGTGAGGATGTTGCTCAGAGAGTCGAGAACCTCCTGGCATGCCGCTACGACTTCCCGATCCGACTGGCCCTCCTGACGGCGCAGGACTACCTTGCCCAGCTCGATGAGCTGCCCGACTGGTGGCACGGCGATGTGGCACGCCGCGACGCCCTGTTCTACACGCGTGGACTGGACCGCGACCACGTGCGCCAGCGCATCGAGGCAATGGAGCTGGGTGACGAAGCCGTCCACTTCGGCGAGCACGCCGTATTTTGGGTCAAATTTGACGAAAAACAATTCCTCAAGACCGCCTACCACAAGCGCCTCCTGCGCGAGGACTTCTACCGCGAGGTGACGATCCGCAGTGGCGCGACGGTCGAAAAAATCGCGGCGATGCTCTCGCGGGGGTGAGGCGCCCGCTTGGCGGCCTCTGCGAGGCTGAGGCGAGTGTGAGGGCGATGTCGTGCTGCCAGCCGCCATAAAGGCATGGTTCCCCAGAAATGTCGCACGTAATTCCCCTTCGTGTATTTCAAGTTTTGAAATGGGATCGTTGAAATTCTGCGGTTTTCTCGATACCTATGAAAAGTTAGGGTACCCAAATTACGTGCGACTTTTGGGGGAGAGAAGAGAAGAGAAGGGGGAAGGGGCGACGAGGAGGACCCGGGGTACCTGTCTGATCGTGATTTTGGCCCCCGCGTGTGCCCCTGCGGCCCCGATGCAGCCCAAAACCCGTACGCTTGTGTCAGTTCACGAGAAAACGAGGAGACACCATGGCCTCACACAGCGGGCGCCCCGGCGCCATCCGTAAGAAGGGCACCAAGAAGGGCGCGCAGGTCGGCACCGGCGGACACTCGCGCCGACGCCTCGAAGGCAAGGGCCCGACCCCCAAGGCCGAGGACCGCACCTACCATCCGGCCTACAAGCGCAAAGTCAAGCGCGAGGCCCGCGAGGCCCAGGAGGCGGCAATCGCGCGCGCCCGCGCCAAGTCCTCAATCCGCGTCAAGCCTGGCCACGAGCTGATCGCCGGCCGTAACCCGGTCGCCGAGGCCGCCCGCGCCTCGGTCCCGATTGAGCGCGTCTTCATCCTCGACAACGTCAAGGACGACCGCGTGGAGGAGGTCGTGCGCCTCGCCAGCGCCATGGGCGCCCCCGTGTACGAGGTCACCCGCCGTGACTTGGATGTCGCGACCGACGGCGCCGTCCACCAGGGCGTCGCCATCGAGGTGCGCGGCTACGAGTACGCCGACGCCTCGGATCTGATCGCGGGCTCCCTCCAGCAGCTGGGCCACCCGCTCCTCGTCGCCCTCGATCAGGTGACAGACCCCCATAACCTGGGCGCGGTCCTGCGTAGTGCGGGCGCGTTCGGCGCGGACGGCGTCATCATCCCCGAGCGCCGCAGCGCGGGCGTCAACACCACCGCGTGGAAGGTGTCGGCTGGCGCTGCCGCCCGCGTGCCCGTGGCCCGCGCGACGAACCTCGTGCGCGCCCTCGAAGAGGCCAAGGCGGCCGGCTACTTCGTGGTCGGCCTGGACGGCGGCGGCGACGCGCCCCTGCGCGGCCTGTCGCTGGCGGACGGCCCCCTCGTCGTCGTGACCGGCGCCGAGGGCGCGGGCCTGTCCCGCCTCGTGCGCGAGACCTGCGATCAGATCGTGTCGATCCCGATCGCCTCGACCGTCGAGTCCCTCAACGCGGCCGTCGCCACGGGCATCGCCCTGTACGAGGTGGCCTCCCTGCGCTCGCAGGGCTGAGCCTGCCGAACCATCTGTCGTCTCGCCGCGGGCGCGCATCAGCGCCCGCGGCGAGACTGTTAATAGACGTGAGCAGTGCGCGCGAGCCGGACTATCGGCCCGCAGCCAGCTAGCGACCTCGGCGTGCCCTCTTCGCGGCTCTACGCATCTCCATGAGAGTCAGCAGTGCAAGGGGAACATTGGGCGGCATATCGCGGATTCGGAGGCGTTCGGGGGCGGCTATCATGAGCCCCTCGTCCCTGAAGGACTGCTCGATCCTCTCCAGCATCGAGGCGATGCAGTCCTCCGCGAACATGGTCTCGCCGGTGGACGTGTAGTCGAAGTGGCACCACAGCTCGCTCATCGGCCGCATCCCGCCCGGGATCGGTCGGGCGATGACTTCGATGCGCGTCTTCTCGAGGAAGGCACGCTTGACGCGGTCAGGGACCGCCCGCGGGAACAGATCGGCGACGATGCCTGTCGTGGTGGCCGAGGCGATCGCATCGACGAGAAAAGCCTTCCCGGTGTTCCCGGTAGCCAGCTCGGTGCCCACCCACCCGCGCAGCGCGAATTGCTCGCGCATACCGGGCGTCTCGGCGCGGATACCGTCCTTGTGCAGCTGGGCGACGCAGCGCGCCACGGCCTCGTCGGGGGAGACCGCCAGGCGAAAGACCCTGAACGGGTGCGTCGTGAGCGAGAGGCTGCGGCCGACGCGGGAAAACAAGGGGGTCATGGGTGTCCTTATCGTCGGAAGCGGAAGGCGCTGGTGCCGGTCGCCTTGCGTGCGTCCCGGTGCATCGTCGCGATGCCCGCGTCGGAGAGGGGAGAGTCGCCGGGAAGCTCCCTTTTCTTGACGAGGCGTGGGGGACCCAGGAGGATGCCCTGTCCGGCGAGCGTCTGCTCGAGCTGGGCGAAAACCCGGTCGAGGGGATCTTTGGTCAGGCGCGGGCCGCGAATCGTGTCATCCCACGGGAAACACCACAGCTCGGACTTCTGGAGGCCTCCGGGCACTGGCCTGGCTGCGACGATGAGGCGCGTCATATCGATGTTCCCGTGCCTCCTGTTCGCGACCAGGGACAGGGCGAGACCCGCCAGCGCGAGGCCGGGGAACGATGCGCCGAGCTCACCCCAATCCGCGTCGGGGCCAGTCCCGCGACGACGCCCCACCGTGATCTCCGTGCCAGTCCAGCCGCGCATCGCGAACTGGTCGAGCATCCCGGGCGTCTCCGAGCGGATGCCGACGCGGTTCCAGAAATCAATGCAGCGCTCGAAAGCCTCGCGCGGCGGGCACGACACGTCGAACACCGTCATCGGGCGGAAAGCAAACAGGGCACTCATCAATCTCCCAGAAAGAGGCGTCGCGGAGGAATCAGGCCGCCCAAGCGCGCGTCCAGCAGCGAGCGCGAACCCGGCCACGGCCTCGTCCCTCCATCGGGTGGTGGCATCAGGCTAGCAGTGCGAGTGCCCGGGCCACAGCTCGAGCCGCTAGGATAAGCGCCCATGAGCATCCTCGGAACCGTCATCGTCGGCATCGTCATCCTCCTGGGAGTCATCGGTGCCGTCGTGCAAGTCTGGCCCTCCGCGCCCCTCGTCGGCGGCGCGATCCTCGTGTGGGCGTGGATGACCGGCACGACCAGCGCGTGGATCATCTTCGCGGTCGCGGCCCTCGTCCTCATCCTGGGGACCGTCCTCAAATACGTCATCCCCGCGCGCGGCATGAACAAGGCCGGAATCCCCCAATCCACGCTCGTGTGGGGAGCCGCCGGCGGCGTCGTCGGATGGTTCATCGGCCTGCCCCTCGGCCTCGTCCTCGGCATGGTCGCCGCCATCTTCATCGTCGAATACCTGCGCAGCAAGGACACCGCCACCGCCTGGGCCTCCACACTCCAGGCCCTCAAGGCCTTCGGCTGGACCATCGCCATCGAACTGATCGCCGCCCTGACCAGCGCAACCGCGTGGGGCATCGGCGTCGCCCTGGCCGCCACCGGAAACTAGACGGACCCCGCGCGAGGGCTCCCAGGCCTCGTCAATGTCCGCTAATATGGGTCCGTTGCGCACCCCCGCGCGACGGACCCAAACTTTACGGAGATACTCATGCCCGCCGTCATCGTGCTTGGCGCCCAGTGGGGCGACGAAGGCAAAGGCAAGGCCACCGACCAGCTCGGCCAGCACACCGACCTCGTCGTCAAGTTCAACGGAGGCAACAACGCCGGCCACACCGTCGTCATCGACGGCGAAAAGTACGCGCTGCACCTCCTGCCCGCCGGAATCCTCTCCGAAGGCGTCACCCCCATCATCGGCAACGGCGTCGTTGTCGACCTGGACGTGCTCTTCGAAGAGCTTGAGGACATCACGTCGCGCGGCGTGGACTGCTCGCGCCTGCTCATCTCCTCCAACGCGCACATCATCCCGCCCTACAACCGCCTCATGGATCAGGCGAACGAGCGCGCTCGCGGCAACAACCTGATCGGCACGACCGGGCGCGGCATCGGCCCCACCTACGCCGACAAGATGAACCGCATCGGCCTGCGCATCCAGGACCTCTTCCACCCCGAGGAGCTGCGCGCCAAGGTCGAGGCCGCCCTGGCCCCCAAGAACACCATTTTCGAGGCCGTGGACCTTCAGGTGCTCGACCCCGCCGAGGTGTCCGACCACCTGCTGTCCTTCGCCGATCGCGTCAAGCCGATGCTGTGCGACGTGTCCCTCGTCGTCAACGACGCGCTGGACCGCGGCGACACCGTGCTCTTCGAGGGCGGCCAGGCCACGATGCTCGACATCGACCACGGCACCTACCCCTTCGTCACCTCGTCCAACCCCACCGCGGGCGGCGCGCTCACCGGCTCGGGCGTGGGCCCGACCCGCATCGACCGCGTCGTCGGCGTCGCCAAGGCGTACACGACCCGCGTCGGCGAGGGCCCGTTCCCCACGGAACTGGACGACGAGGTCGGCGAGGCCCTGCGCACCAAGGGCGGCGAATTCGGCGTGACCACCGGTCGCCCGCGCCGCACCGGCTGGTTCGACGCCGTCGTCATGCGATACGCGACGCGCATCAACGGCCTGACCGACATCTGCCTGACGAAGCTCGACGTGCTCTCCGGCTACGACACGATCCCCGTGTGCGTGGCCTACGAGGTCGACGGAGTGCGCACCGAGGAAATGCCTCTCGACCAGGCTGGCTTCGAGGCCGCCGTGCCCGTCTACGAGGAGCTGCCCGGCTGGAGCGAGGACATCTCGCAGTGCCGTTCCTTCGAGGAGCTGCCCCAGGCCGCCCAGGACTACATCACGCGCCTGGAAGAGCTGTCGCGCTGCCGCATCCAGTCCATCGGCGTGGGCCCGGGCCGCGAGGCTACCATCGTGCGCTACCCGCTCATGTGACGGTTGCCTGAAGTGTTCGGGGCCGGTGCTGCATGGCAGCGCCGGCCCCCGTGTTTGCGTGCGGGAGGGGCGGGTGTGTTGCTGGGGGCGTTCCAGGTATGGGGGTGTCAGTGGCTGAGGGGTGGTGCCGTCGGGTACGCGGGCGGCGGCGCGCAGCGTCTTGGGCCGACGATCGCACACAGGAATTCGATCCACGCGCCTGACGAATCAAAAGTCGCACGTAATTTGGGTACCCTCATTTTTCTTAGGTATCGAGAAAACCGCAGAATTCCAACGATGTCATTTCAATGTTTGAAATACATGCGAGGGAATTACGTGCGACATTTCTGAGGAACTACAACACGGGGCGCCACAAAGGCATCTCAAAGGCACCACAACGTAAGGCGCCACACAGGCATCACACAGGGCCCCAAGCGGAAGATAACTCAAGCCGACAAGGCGCCCAGACAGCCGCACCGTCACTGGACTTGACCATCGCGTCAGGGACCACTTACCGCTGACGACCAAAACGCCGACGGATCCCTCCTGAACAAAAGTCGCACGTAATTTGGGTACCCTCACTTTTCTTAGGCATCGAGAAAGCCGCAGAATTCCAACGATGTGATTTCAATGTTTGAAATACACGCGAGGGAATTACGTGCGACATTTCTGAGGAACTACAGCGTAAGGAACCACAGCGTAAGGCGCCACAAAGGCATCTCAAAGGCACCACAGCGTAAGGCACCACAACGTAAGGCACCACACAGGGCCCCACGCAGAAGACAACTCAAGCCCACAAAACGCCCAGGCCACCTCGCGCGGAATCGTGCCACGACGACACGACAGGAAACGGCCTCAACGCCCCCAAACCCGGGACGGACCGACGTACGCAGTTCCAGGCCTGCGCATCGGCGCGCAGATACGACAAAGCACGCCGAACCGAATGCGCCTGTCGGCGCGAAGGCCGCTCGTAGCGGCAGAGTTTGGAGCCCGGGGCATACCGGTCCGGCGTGCCCCACAACTCTACGACCACCCGCCCCACGGCCGCACTCCGGGGCGGCGTGGATCAACCCACACAGGGCATGTGCCACAGCGCAACCCGCAACAACGAGGCCCGAACCACCTCTCTTGACCACGGGAACCGCAGCGCTGATCGGGGCGCCACGTTCCGACGAGACGAGAGCACCTGTCTCGTGACAATCCCAGCCCTGCGCCTCGGGAAGTTGCCCGCGCGGGCGGCCACGGCCTCGTCGAGGACTGACATGTGGGACCATGGAAGCGTGATGACTTCTCCACAACCGCCCACGCGCTCCCGAACCGCCACTAACCGCGGAGTGCGCCGCGAAACCTTGGCCTCCAAGCGAGTGCCCGCCGGCGTCGGCACATTCACCGTCATCGCGCTGGCGGCGCTGACGATCACGGCGTGGTGGCTGCCCGGCTCGCGCTGGACGGTCGGACCGGTCGTCGCGGCCGCGTCCTTCCTGCTGGCGCTCGGCTGGCCGACTTTGGCGCGCCTGCACATGCCGTGGCTCGCACAGGCGGTCCTGGCGCTCGGTGGGGCGCTGACCCCCGTGGGCGTCGCCTACTGGAAGAACCTTGACATCGCGATCCCCCTGACCGGCATCACGCTGGTCTTGCTGGTCGCTGCGACCATCCTCGACGCGCCTGCGCCGCGCGACCACTCGGTGGGCCACACGACCGAACACTGGGGGTCGACCTCGCTGACCGCCGCGCTCGCCTCCTCGGTGACCGCCCTCCTCATCGTCACGTCCGGCTCGATGTGGGTGTCCCTGACAGTCCACACGCGTTGGTCGGTCGTCGTGCCCATGGCCGCCCTGGTCGCCATCGTCGCCGCCGCGTCGGCGCGCAGCGGGCGCAGCGCCACCGCGGGCGTCGTCTTCTCCGTCATTTTCGGCCTGTTCGCGGGCCTCATCGCGTCGTCGATCGCCTGGCTGCTCGGTCACACGTCGGATCTGCTGCCCGTCGTCTTTCCCTCCATCGCCAAGCCTTTCGGCGACTTCGCCGCGTTCCTGACCCTGGGCGGCGTGACCGGCTTCGGCGTGGGCTTCGCCGTGTCCGTCGTGGACGCGCTGCTCGGCGAGCGCGCCTCCTCCGCCCAGCTCGCCTCCGTCCTGGGCCGCGGCGCCGCCAAATTCCTGGTCGCCGCCCTCCCCGTCTACGCCATGACGCGCATCGGCGGCATCTGAGGGCCGCCCTCGTCCTCCATCGACGAGGCCATGGCCGCTTCACCGTCCCCGTTTCCCCAGGTGGGAGGCGGGCTGGGGAGCCGGTGAGCGGGCCGTGCCTGAGAGTGCGCCGGGTCCCGGAAGGCAGTTTGGCCGTGGGGGCCGCGAGCGAGCTCGGACCTGCAAGGCGGCGTCGGCTGGGGTGGGGGAGCGCTAGGTGCGGCGGGCCCCGGAAGGCGGCGTCGGCTGGGGGTGGGGGAGCGCCAGTCGCGCTGTGCCCCGGAAGGCGCCCCGGCCTCGTGCGTGTTCGCTCCTGGCCGCGCCTGCCGCGCGGTGCGCGCCCACCCCACGCGTTAGGCTGGAGCCATGATGGAGATACCTGCTGACCTGCCCGCACTTGTCGCTCCCGTCGCGTGGATGCTCGGAACCTGGGAAGGGTGGGGCATGCACGCCACTCCCGCAGCCCCCGGCCATGAAGAACCCGCCGAGGATTCCCCCGTCATCGAGGAGATCCGCGGCGACGTCGTCGGCGAGCAGATGCGCCTGGTGACCCGCGTGTACGCGGGCGTCGCCTCCGCGCCGATCGACCCGACGTGGGACGCGGCGCAGGGCCTGTCCGCTATCAAGAAGGGCGACCTGATCAGCGAAGAGACCCTGTACGTGTCCGTCGCCCCCTCCGACGCGCCGCTGCCCCCGCCCGGCCAGTACAACTCCCGCGAGTTCACGGCGACCTCCGCGTCCACCGAGGGCCACAGCGCCGTGTGGGACGGCGTGAGTGTCGGCCCGCGCGTGCAGATGGTCTCCGACGCGATCGCGCTCGGCGCGGACGCGACCCGCCTGACGCACTTGGGTCGCATGTTCGGCCTGGTCGCGGGCGAACTCATGTGGACGCAGGAGCGCACCCTCGATGGCCAGGATGAGGCCGACGTCGAGATCTCGGGCCGCCTGCACCGCACCGCGCAGGCCTCGACCGAGTCCGGCGAGGTCATCGACGGCATCGACGACTCGCAGGGCGGTTTCCTTGTCTGAGTCCGCGCCCGATTCCGAGTTCGTCGACGAGGCCGTGGCCTCCTTCGGCGCGACCGCGCACTTCGGGGATCCGTCGGGGGAGCAGTGGGCCCTCGAGGCTGGTCGCGCGCTGGTGCGCCGCCCGGACCTGGCGGTCATCTCCGTGTCGGGGGCCGATCGACTGACGTGGCTGACGTCGCTCGCCTCCCAGATCGTCACCGGCCTCGTGCCCGGCATGAGCCGCGAGCTGCTGATCCTCTCGCCCGAAGGCCGCGTCGAGCACTGGGCGGGCGCGAGCGATGACGGCGAGGCACTGCACCTGATCGTGGAGCGCTCGGATCTTTCGGGGTTCGTGGCGTTCCTGGACTCGATGCGTTTCGCGCTGCGCGTCTCTGTTGCCGAGCGCGACGTCGTCGTCTTCTCCTCCGTGCGCGCGGGCGCGAATACGCCCGAGGCCGTGGCCGCCCTGCCCGGACACCTGTGGACCTGGGAGGACCCGTGGCCCGGCGTGGTGGAAGGCGGGGCCGCGTACTTCCAGGGCGAGCGCCACCCCGGCGCCCGCACCCCGATGATGTTTCACGCTGTTTCACGCGAGGCCGCGGACGAGTTCGAGGCCGCGTGGCTTGCCGGCGGAGCTGCTTCCGGCGCCGCCGAGGCACACGCAGCGCCCTCTTCTGCGCCCCCCGGCGCGCGCTCCTCGACGCCGTCCCCGGCAGGCGGCAAGCGCCGCCGCGCCGGATACCTGGCCTGGGAAGCCATGCGCATCGCCGCGTGGAAGCCGCGCCTGGGCCGCGAGACCGACGCCCGCGCGATCCCGCCCGAGGTGGACTGGCTGCGCAGCGCTGTCCACACGTCGAAGGGCTGCTACCGCGGTCAGGAAACCATCGCCCGAGTCATCAACCTGGGGCGCCCCCCGCGCCGCCTGACCTACCTACAGTTGGACGGCTCGCGCGGCGACCTGCCCGCTCCCGGCACGCCCATCACCGTGGGCGGGCGTCAGGTCGGCGTCATCACCTCCTCGGCGCGCCACGCGGACGAGGGGCCGATCGCCCTCGCGCTCATCGCCCGCGCCGTGCCCGTGAGCACCGTCTTCGACATCGACGGCGTCGCCGCCGCCCAGGAGGAGATCGTGCCCGTTCACGGCAAGTCCTCCGTGTCCCCGGAGACCCGCCCGGGCGCCGACCTCTCCCGCGAGGCCGGCCAGCGCGGCGGCTCCACTGGCTTCGGCGGCCTCGGCTCGGCGCTAGGGTCCCGCTGATGCGCGCCGTTATCCAGCGCGCCACCTCCGGCGAAGTCCGCGTCGAGGGCCGCGTCGTCGGCCGCCTCGTCTTCGATCCTGTCGACGAGGCCAGGGCTGGCTGTGCGGGGCCTGCCTCGTCGGGCGGCGTCGTGACCAGTCCCGGCGACCAGAACCCAGCCACCCCGGCGGGGGAGGGGACGTGCGAGGCGCGCCAAGGCCTCGTCGTCCTCCTGGGCGTTCAGCGCGGCGACGGACCGGCCCAGGTGGCGACCGTCGCGCGCAAGATTGCGGAGCTGCGCATCCTCGACGAGGAACGATCCGCGCTCGACGCGGGCGCGCCGATCCTCGTGATTTCGCAGTTCACGCTCTACGGGGACACGCGCAAGGGGCGGCGGCCGTCATGGGCGCATGCCGCTCCCGGTGAGGAGGCCGAGCCCCTCGTCGAGGCCGTCGTGGCCGACCTGCGTTCGCGCGGCCTGCACGTGGAGACCGGCCAATTCGGCGCGATGATGGAGGTTTCGCTGGTCAACGACGGGCCGTTCACGGTCCTCGTCGAGGCATAGTTCCCCCACAACGTCGCACGTAATTTCCATGTCAACCTTTCAAGTTTTGAAATACGGTCGTTGCAATTGCAACGTTTGTGAGGCTAATCGAAAACTGACCGAGGGAAATTACGTGCGACTTTTGGGTGAAGCTCCCAGAGATACCTGTCGAAAGTTCGTGCTGTGCTCCGGCCCCGGCCTCGTCCCGGCGCCTCGCGTGCTGGTGAACTGCCCTCTGTTGCGTGTGGCAACGGGTGTGGTTTCCCAAAAATCTCGCACGTAATTTCCCTGTCAACCTTTCAGGTTTTGAAATATAGTCGTTGCAATTCCAACGTTTGTGAGGCTAATCGAAAACTGACCGAGGGAAATTACGTGCGACTTTTGGGTGAAGCGCCCAGAGATGCCAGCCGATAGTTCGTGCCCCGGCCTCGTCCCTGCGCCGAGGGCGAAAGTGCGCGCGCGGGTCCGCGTCGACCCGTAGGCTGTAATCAGTCAACTGGGACGGGTGTACGCCGAGCTCGGCGGGTCAGCTGCCCCTGAAACAAGGAGAGACATGTTCGAACGCTTTACCGACCGCGCTCGCCGCGTCGTCGTGCTCGCACAGGACGAGGCCCGCGGTCTTAAGCACAACTACATCGGCACGGAGCACCTGCTGCTCGGCCTGATCTCTGAGGGCGAGGGCGTGGCCGCGAAGGCTCTGGAGACGATGGGTATCAAGGGCGAGGCCGTGCGTGCCTCGGTCATTGAGATCATCGGCGAGGGCGAAAAGCCCGTCGAGGGCCACATTCCTTTCACTCCGCGCGCCAAGCGCGTCTTTGAGCTGAGCCTGCGCGAGGCCCTGCAGCTCGGCCATAACTACATCGGCACCGAGCACCTGCTGCTTGGCCTCCTCAAGGAGGGCGAGGGCGTGGCCGCCCAGGTGCTCACGAAGCAGGGCGCGGACCTGGCGCAGGTGCGTCAGACCGTCATCCAGATGCTCAGCGGCTACCAGCGTGGCGACGACGAGGGCCGCGAGTCGGTTGGCGCGGGCGTGGGTGGCTCGGGCGGTCCCGAGCGTTCCAACTCTGCCATCCTTGAGCAGTTCGGCCGCAACCTGACCCAGGCCGCGCGCGAGAACAAGCTGGACCCCGTCATCGGGCGCCGCGTCGAGATGGAGCGCGTCATGCAGGTCCTGTCGCGCCGCACGAAGAACAACCCGGTCCTGATTGGCGAGCCTGGCGTTGGTAAGACCGCGGTCGTCGAGGGCCTCGCTCAGGCGATCGTGCACGGCGACGTGCCCGAAACAATCAAGGACAAGCAGATCTACAGCCTCGACATGGGGTCGCTGGTTGCTGGCTCGCGCTACCGCGGCGACTTCGAGGAGCGCCTGAAGAAGGTCCTCAAGGAGATCCGTACGCGCGGCGACATTATCCTGTTCATCGACGAGATTCACACCCTCGTGGGTGCGGGCGCCGCGGAGGGTTCGATCGACGCCGCTCAGATGCTCAAGCCGATGCTGGCGCGCGGCGAGCTCCAGACGATCGGCGCCACCACGAACGACGAGTACCGCAAGTACATCGAGAAGGATGCGGCCCTGGAGCGCCGCTTCCAGCCGGTGAAGGTCGAGGAGCCCAGCGTCGATGAGACGGTGGAGATCCTCAAGGGCCTGCGCGACCGTTATGAGGCGCACCACCGCGTCATCATCACGGACGACGCGATCCAGGCGGCCGCCGAGCTGGCCGACCGCTACATCTCGGATCGTTTCCTCCCCGACAAGGCGATCGACCTGGTCGACGAGGCCGGGGCGCGCCTGCGCATCCGCCGCATGACTGCGCCGCCGGAGCTGCGCGAGCTGGATGAGAAGATCGCCGAGGTGCGCCGCAACAAGGAGGCGGCCATCGACGATCAGGACTTCGAGAAGGCCGCGTCGCTGCGTGACGAGGAGTCGAAGCTGGCTGAGCAGCGCAAGGCGAAGGAAGAGGCCTGGAAGGGCGGCGAGTCCGACGAGATCGCCGAGGTTGGGGATCAGGAGATTGCCGAGGTCCTGGCTATGTCCACGGGCATCCCGGTCGTGCGCCTGACCCAGACTGAGACGGCGAAGCTGCTCAAGATGGAAGATGAGCTGCACAAGCGTGTCATCGGCCAGGACGAGGCCGTGAAGGCTCTCGCCCAGTCGATCCGTCGTACGCGCTCGGGTCTAAAGGATCCGAACCGTCCCGGTGGCTCGTTCATCTTCGCCGGCCCGACCGGTGTCGGTAAGACCGAGCTGGCCAAGGCTCTGGCCGAGTTCCTGTTCGGGGACGAGGATGCACTGATCCAGCTGGATATGTCCGAGTTCTCGGAGAAGCACACGGCCTCGCGCCTCTTCGGTGCTCCTCCCGGCTACGTCGGCTACGACGAGGGCGGCCAGCTCACGGAGAAGGTCCGTCGCAAGCCGTTCTCGGTTGTCCTCTTCGACGAGGTCGAGAAGGCTCACCCGGATATCTTCAACTCGCTGCTCCAGATCCTGGAGGAGGGTCGCCTGACGGACTCGCAGGGTCGCAAGGTGGACTTCAAGAACACCGTCATTATCATGACGACGAACCTGGGTACTCGCGACATCAACAAGGGTGTCCTCACGGGCTTCCAGACCGCGGACAACTCGACGCACGACTACGGCCGTATGAAGTCGAAGGTTGCGGAGGAGCTCAAGCAGCACTTCCGTCCCGAGTTCCTCAACCGTGTCGACGACACGATTGTGTTCCCGCCGCTGACCAAGCCTGAGATTGCGCGCATCGTCGACCTGATGATCGCCAAGCTGGCTAAGCGTATGGAGGCTCAGGACATGCGCCTGCAGCTGACGGACGAGGCGCGCGAGCTGCTCGCGGACGTGGGCTTCGACCCGGTCCTGGGTGCGCGTCCGCTGCGTCGCGCGATCCAGCGCGAGATCGAGGACGCGCTGTCCGAACGGATCCTTTTCGGAGAACTGCAACCCGGTCAGGTTGTCACCGTTGGTGTCGCTGGAGAGGGTAAGGAACGCACGTTCACCTTCAACGGAGAGTGATTTACTCGCCAATTGTCGAGGGATGACAAACCCTCGGCTGTGAGAGAGCGGCCCGTCGCACAACGACGGGCCGCTCTCTAGTTGTCAAGTAACGCTCACTCTGATAGATTCTCATTAACTATGGACGCCTTGCGAAGTCATGTCACACTATTTGCGAGGCATTGTTGATTGATCGAGAGAGGGTCTATGAACACTCGTGCGCGCCGAAAGCTGACCAGCGCGAGACGACGCCTGCCGGCGCTCGTCCTCGTGCTTGTCGTCGTTGCGCTCTGTGTCGCGGGTGTTATCTATAAGGGTGCCGAAGTCACGCAGGTGAACGTCAACGATGGCGGAATTTGGGTGACAAATAAGTCCAAACAGCTCGTTGGGCACCTGGACTACGAGGCGCGCATCCTTGACGGCGCGCTGCGCACCGAGGCTACCAACTTCGACGTCGGGCAGGCCGCCGAAACCGTCACTGTGTCCGATCTAACCTCGCTTACTGTTGCCCCGGTCAATGTTACTCAGGTCGCTCTGGGATCCCCCACGGCGCTGCCCAGTGGCTCGGTTGCGATGCAGGGCGGAGACGTCCTCGGTGTCCTGAATGCGGCGGATGGCACACTGTGGACCACCTCCGCGCTTAGCCCGAGCCCGACGAACCTATCTGACAATGCCGCCGTGGCCTCGAACATGGGCGCGAGTGCGTTTGTCACCGGCATGGACGGGACGGTCTACGCGCTGTCCGGATCCGGTTCCCTAACGACTGTTAAGCGACAGGGTGCCGTCGATCAAGCGAAGACCTCACGGATCGACGGCATCCCCGAGGGTGCCCAGCTGTCCTTGACGGTTGTCGGCGACCAGGTCGTCGCCCTCGACTCCGCTTCCAACACCCTCTTCCTGCCCGGCGGCAGGACGCTCAACCTCAGCGCCGCAGGCGTGGAGGAGGGCGGCGTCCTCCAGCAGGCTGGTCCCAAGGCCGATTCCGTGCTCCTGGCCACGGCCTCGTCCCTCGTGAAGGTTCCCCTGAAGGGCTCCGCCCCCACGATCACCCCCGCGGCCGAGGGCGCCCCCAGCGGCACGCCCGCCCAGCCCGTGCGTCACGAGGGCTGCTCCTACGGCGCGTGGATGGGCTCGGGCGCGTACGTGCGCTCGTGCGACGACCCCGCCAACAACAAGCAGATGGTCGTTGACACGCTGACGAGCGCCCGCGAGGTCGTCTTCCGCACGAACCGCAAGGCCATCGTCCTCAACGACGTCGCCCAGGGCAGCGTGTGGCTGCCCGACGCGAACATGGTCCTCATGGACAACTGGGAAGAGGTCGAGAACCAGCTCGAGCAGTCCGAGGATGAGAAGGACAACCCCGAGCTCACCAACGAAATCGCCGACCCCGAGCAGCGCGAGGAGAACACGCCGCCCGAGGCCGTGGATGACGAATTCGGTATCCGCCCGGGACGCTCGACGATCCTGCCCGTCCTGGACAACGACTCCGACATTGACGGCGACGTGCTGACGGCGAAGCCGACGACCCAGCCCGGGTGGGGGGTCGTGTCCGTCGCGCGTTCGGGCCGCGCTCTACAGATTTCGGATGTGAGCGCGGATCAAACGGGTTCGACGTCCTTCTCCTACGATGCCTCGGACGGGAGTGCGACCGCCTCCGCCCGGGTGCAGGTGACGATCCATCCCTACGGGCAGAACGAGGCCCCCGTGCAGCTGCGCGCGTCCTCGGTCAAGATCGGCGCCGGCGCGCAGATTCAGTACCAGGCGCTGTCCGACTGGCGCGACCCCGACGGTGACCCGATCTACTTGAAGAACGCGGAGGCCCCCGAGGGCCTGAGCGTGTCCTTCATGGAGGATGGTTCGCTGACGATTAACGAGGAGGGCGGCGCGGCCGGCCCGAAGACCGTCGTTCTGACCGTCGCTGACGATCAGGGCGGCGAGACGCGCGGCGAGCTCATCGTCAACGTCCAGGAGGCGGGCAACCTGCCGCCCACGGCGAACGGCGACCTGTTCCAGGCTCACCCGGGCCAAAACGTCACGCTAGACCCGCTCAAGAACGACACGGACCCCAACGGCGACCCGCTGACGCTGGCCGCGGTGTCCGGCGCGCCCTCGGGCGCCTCGATCACGCCGGATCTGGAGCGCGGGACCATCGATTTCATGGCCTCGTCGCCGGGTTCGTACTCCTTTGCCTACACGGTGTCCGATGGCACCGCGACGACGCTGGGCATCGTGCGCGTCGAGGTCATCGAGCCGAACGCCGCGCCTCCCGTCGCCGAGAACGACACGGCCGTCCTGCCGCAGGGAGGGTCCGTGCTGGTCGCGCCGCTGACCAACGACTTCGACCCGATGGGTGGCGTCCTGGCGATCACGTCGATTGACTCCACGGCCGTCCCCGGCCTCGAGGTTGCGCTTATCGACCGCCACCTCCTGCGCGTGACCGCGCCCTCCGGCCTGGACAAGACCGTCTCCTTCAGCTACACGATCTCCAACGGTCAGGGCAGCGCGAGCGCCGAGGTGACCGTTATTCCCGGCGCCTCGGATCGCACCGACCTGCCGCCGATCCTCAAGCCGGACCGCGCGAAGGTCCGCGTGGGCGACGTGGGCACGGTCTCCGTCCTGGCGAACGACCGTTCCCCGGCTGGCCTGAACCTTCAGGTGGAGTCGACCCTCGAATACGACCGAACCAACGCGCTGGGCACGCCTTTCGTGACGGGTAACCAGGTCCGTCTCGAGGCCGGAAACACTCCCGGCGTGATGGAGGTCACCTACTCGGTCATCGATTCGGCCGGCAACCGGGCCTCGAGCACGGTCACCTTCGAGATCCTGGCTGCCTCGGACTCCAACCAGGCGCCGCGCCCGCGCGACATCACCGCCTGGGCCACGGCCGGCCAGAGCGTGCGCATCCCCGTCCCGCTCGACGGCATCGACCCGGACGGCGATTCGGTGGTCCTGCGCAGCCTCGAAACCTCGCCGCAGAAGGGCAGCGCGACCGCGCATGCCACGTGGATCGAGTACACGCCTAACGCTGCTGCGTCCGGGACCGATACCTTCACCTACACGGTCGAGGACCGCCAGGGCGCCCGTGCCTCGGGCCACATCCGAGTGGCCGTGACCGCGGCTCCTTCGCTCAACCAGAATCCGGTGGCCGTGCCCGACACGGTCCTGACGCGCCCCGACCGCATGGTGACCGTCAACGTCCTGTCGAATGACCTTGACCCGGACGGTGATTCGCTGACCCTTGAGAAGGACAGCCTGGAGACGGCCACGCCCGCGCTGGATCCCCAGGTGCGTTCGGGCACGACCGTCCAGGTGCACACGCCCGCGCAGGCCGGTACCTACCTCGTGTCCTACACGGTGAGCGACGGGCGCGGCGGGGTCGCGCGCGGCACCCTGACGGTCTACGTCCAGGATGACGCGCCCCTCAAGGCCCCCATCGCCCGCGATGATTTCGTGGGCTACGACGAGCTGCCGTCCGACGGTTCCGCCGTGGTCGTTAACGTCTTGGATAACGACGAGGACCCCGACGGCAGCGTCGACGAGCTGACCGTCAGCACCTCCGATGCTGGCGTGACCGTCAGCGGTTCCACCCTGCTCATCCCCGTCAGCGACGCGACGCGCCTGGTCGTCTACACGATCAAGGATCGCGACGACCTGACGAACTCGGCTGTCGTGCGCGTGCCCGGTCGTGATTCGACCGCGCCCTTCCTGAGCTCGGCGAACCTGCCGATCGAGATGGACGCGGGTACCTCGCGCACGATCAACCTGTCGGATTACGTCATCACGCGCGCCGGGCGCACCCCGCGCCTCGTGGAGGGCTCGACCCCGGTTGGTCAGGATGGCCTCGACTCGGTCGTCGCCGACTCCGACACGCAGCTGACCCTGACCGCGAACGCCGCGTTCGGCGGAAACTCCGCGTTCCTCATCCAGGTCGCGGACGGCGATTCTTCCGACTCGGGCGCACTGTCCGCCTCCCTGTCGCTGCCCGTGCGCATCAAGCCCACGGTGAACCAGCCGCCGACCTTCACCCCGACGCCCATCCGCGTCGAGGCCGGGGCCGAGGCCGTGGTGCAGAACCTTGCGCTCGCCGTGCGCGATCCCGAGGGCGTGGACACCTCCACCTTCACCTACTCGATGGACTCCGCGCCGAGCGGTATCTCGGCGTCCCTGTCCGGCGCATCGCTGTCGGTGTCGGCCGCCGAGGGCACCGCGCAGGGCCCGGCCGGTTCAATCGCCGTGAGCGTCACCGACGAGGAGGGCAACACCGTCAGCGCGCAGATCCCCGTCGAGGTCGTCGCGTCGGTCAAGCCTCCCATCCAGGTTCCCGCCTACACGCTCAACGGCAAGGTGGGCGAGCCGGTGAGCATCGACGTGGCCTCCTCTGCGACCAACCCCTTCCCGGAGGCGCCGCTCACCCTTGAGGACGCGACCCTGTCGTCGGGCGCGGCGACCGTCACCTCGGCGGGCACGACCGTGTCCATCACGCCCACCGCGACCGGGACGATCACGGTCGGCTTCAAGGTCAACGACAAGATGGCTGATCCCTCGCGCGCTGTCCAGAGCACGATCACGGTCACGGTCACGGATAAGCCGGCCGTTCCGACGGGCGTGGGGGCCGAGGCCGTGGGCCTGACGGGCGCTCGCGTGACCTTCAACGCGCCCACAGCGAACGGCTCGCCCATTACGGGATACCGCGTCTACGACCAGAATGGACGCCTGGTCGCCACGTGTGCGACCACCGTGTGCGAGGTGACCGGCCTGACCACCGGCGAGTCGTACTCCTTCACCGTGGTTGCGGTCAACGCCGAGGGAGAATCTGGGAAATCGGCGGCCTCCAACACCATCTCGCTGTCCGGCAAGCCCGATGCTCCCAGCGGCGTCACCGCCAGCCCCGGAGATGGAAAGATCGCGGTATCGTGGAACGCAGCTGCGGGCAACGGTTCTCCCATCACCAGCTACAGGGTGGTCGGCTCGGTCACCGGTGGTAGCGCGGTCACGTGTAGCACCGGAGGAGCCACCGCGTGCACGCTCAGTGGTTTGACGAATGGCAAGACGTACACGATCACGGTCACGGCCGTGAACGCCAGGGGTGAGTCGGATCCCTCGACCCCCGTGTCGGCCACGCCGGAGGCCGCGCGCCGCGGACCCGATCAGCCGGTTATCACGAGCGCCAGCGCGGCCCAGCAGCGCGACGGTAACGCCGCTCTGGCGACCATCACCTGGTCCCTGGGTAGCTCCGGCAGCGCCGGATGGGGCGAGACGATCGTCTCCGTCAATGGCGTCACAAAGAACGTCACGGGCGGAACCAACACCACCCAGATGACCGTTCCCTACGGCGTGGCCCTCACCGTGTACGTGACCGTCAGTAACGCGAACGGTGACACGGCGACCTCTCCTGGCTACGTCATTCCGGCGGTCGTCCACGAGGATCCCACTCCTCCCAAGACGATTCCGGTGGCTCCCGATGCGCCCAGCCTGCGCACGCCCATCAACAATGAGTTGGGCAAGCTGAGCGTCTATGGCGCGAAGGTGAAGGAAGGCAACGGCTTCAAGGCCGCCGACCTGACCCTGTTCTACGCGGATAGCGCCAGCGGGTGCACCACGGGCGCGAACCCAGTGGGTCTGGAGGACTTCAATATCGGTCCTCTCACGCCCGGAACCACGATGACCTACTACTTCTGCCAGCGTGGCAAGAAGGACGACGGATCCTACGTGTGGGGCCCGACCGTGTCGGCCTCCGGTGTCGTCGGCAACGGCCAGCGCGACGGTGGCGGCGGCAACCAGCCGGAGCCTCCGCAGCCGGATCCGGGCAATGACACGATCCCGAACTTCACGGTTGATGCCGATCCGCACATCAACAGTGCGACCATCTCGTGGACCCCTCCTGCAGGCGTTTCCCTCAAGCAGACCACCATCTGGATCGAGGGCCTGGAGGACTCGACGAGGCAGAGGTTCACGGGCCCGATGACGCAGGTCACCATGTCCCCCCCTGAAGCCCGTGCACGAGTACACGGTTGTCGTGGATGTGGAAAACAACGCCGGCGCCCACCGGATCGTCAAAAAAACGTTCACGACAGGTGAGTCGGTGGAGAATATCAATCCTGTCTTCACTGGGAAGACCACGTGCCCGAACGGGCAGGAGTGTGGCTCGATGACGCTGACCGCCACGCGCGCCGCGCAGTTCCAACCGGGTAAGACACTCGTCTGCACGGTGTCGACCGGACGACCTGCCCAGGACACGGAGTTCCGCTTCTCGCAGGGCACGCCGAGTATACCGGGTATCCTGACGGAGGCGATTACCGCCCGAGAGCTAAATGCGCGGCAGGTCGTGAAGAGCTGCCGAGGCGAATAAAAGACAAGACTTTCATCCACTCAGAGCAACGAGAGAGACGTAGGAACACTCATGACCCTTTCCATCGAAGACGCAACCAGGTTTGCCCAGGTCTTCAAGGGCCTCGTCGACGGCGTGTCCGTGGCGGTGCTCGACAAGCGCCAGGCGGTGCGCCTTGCCCTGACCACGATGTTCGCCGGCGGCCACCTCCTGCTCGAAGACGCTCCCGGTACCGGAAAGACGGCGCTGGCGCGCGCGATCAGCGCGACCATTGACGGCACGCACTCGCGTATCCAGTTCACCCCGGACCTGCTGCCTTCGGATATCACGGGCGTCAACATGTTCAACCAGAAGACGGGCGAGTGGGTCTTCCACGCCGGCCCGGTCTTCGCGGAGATCGTCCTGGCCGACGAAATCAACCGTGCGTCGCCCAAGACGCAGTCCGCCCTCCTGGAGGTCATGGAAGAGGCCCAGGTGACGGTCGACGGCGTGCGCCGCCCGGCGCCCCAGCCCTTCATGGTGATCGCGACCCAGAACCCCGTCGAGCAGGCGGGCACCTACCCGCTGCCCGAAGCTCAGCTGGACCGCTTCCTCATGAAGACCTCGATCGGCTACCCCTCGCGCGCCGCCATGATCGACGTGCTGGACGGCTCGGCCGCGCCCGACCGCTCCAAGAACCTGCGTCCCCTCGTGTCCGGCCAGGATATCGTCGCCTGGTCGGCCCTGGCCTCGGCGAACCACACGGACCGCGCGGTCCTGGACTACGTGGCCGCGCTGGCCGAGGCCACCCGCGACGACGAGTCCTCGCTGCTGGGTGTGTCCACCCGTGGCGCGATCGGCATGGTGCGCTGCGCCCGCGTGTGGGCGGCCGCGCAGGGCCGTAACTTCGTCCTGCCCGACGACATCAAGGCCCTGGCGGTGCCCGTGTGGGCACACCGCGTGATCGTCGACCCCGATGCTGCGTTCTCCGGCGCGACCGCCGAGGGCGTCATTCAGCGTGCCCTGACGTCGGTGCCCGCCCCGGCGGTGGGCGCGTAACGCGCCGACCGGACGACGTGATGGAAGGGAAGCGTTCACAGGCAACAACGTTGGTCTCGCCGCGCAAGGCGCAGGCCTCCCGGCCGCACCCACTGAAGTCTTTTGTTGGACTGGTCACGCCCACGGGGTGGGCGCTGATCCTCCTCATCACGGTGTCCCTGATCGTGGCGGCCACCATGGGGTGGGTCGAGGCCTTGGCGTGCGCGCTCGCCGGCTCCGTCGCCCTGGTGCTGGCCGCCACGCGCGTCGCCTGGAAGTCCCCGCACGTCGTCTCGATCCGCGTGCCCAACGAGCGCATCGTCGCAGGCCAGACGGCAGTCGGCGAGATCTCGGTGCGTAACGAGCGCGCCCGCTCCGTGCGTGCGGGCATCATCGAGCTGCCGATCGGCACGGGCACGGGCGAGTTCGTCGTGCCCCCGCTGGGCGCCCACGAGAAGTGGGAGGAAATGTTCCTCATCTCCTCGCGTCACCGCGGCCTCATCAGCATCGGCCCGGCGCGCGCCGTGCGCTCCGATGCCCTGGGCCTTTTGCGCCGCGTGCGCGCCTGGGACGAGCCCGTCATCCTGCACGTCCACCCTCGCACCGTGCGCGTCCCCTTCGACGCGACCGGCTTCCAGCTGGATGTCGAGGGCGTCTCCACCGGCAAGCTGTCCAGCTCGGACGTGTCCTTCCACGCGCTGCGCGACTATGAGCCAGGCGACGACCGCCGCACCGTTCACTGGCAGTCCACCGCCCGCCTCGGCAAGCTCATCGTGCGCCAGTACGAGGAGACCCACCGGTCCCACCACGTCATCGTCCTGGACACCTCCCGCGACGCCTGGGATCACGACTCTTTTGAGACCGCTGTGTCGGTTGCGGGCTCGCTCGGACTGGCGAACCTGCGCGAGTCGCGCCCGGTGTCCGTGACGACGACCGAGTCGTGGCTGCCCTCCTCGGTCGCCATGCGTCTGCTGGATTCCCTCTCCGAGGTCTCCTTCTCGTCCTTCGGCGACCTGGCCCTTCGCGTGCGCGAGGCCGTGGCTCAGCGCCCCGGCGTCTCTGCCCTGACGCTGATCGTCGGTCCGCAGACGAGCGACGCGGACGCCGCCCACCTGGCTCGCCTGGCGCCCATCGACGTGCCCGTGTCCATCATCCGTATCGGCGCGGACAATGTGCGCGCCCGCCGAGACCTCGGCCGAGGAGTCCTCCTCGACTGTGCAACCCTGGATGACCTGCCGCGCATTATCGTCGCCGGGGGTCTGGCATGAGCAGCAATACGAACACCAAGCCCCGCGCTCAGCGCATCGACTCTCAGGACGAGGCCACCTCCGGCCCGCCCGTCAAGACTGACCGCCACTCGGTGCAGGAGCCCACGCAGCCGGGCACGCAGAGGGACCCCGGGCCGCGAGCTGACACGTACACGCCCAGGCTCAAGACGACGCGCAACCGCCTGCTGACGATCACGCAGCGCTTCGCGTCCTTCCGCACGCGCATGCCGATGTGGTCGCTGGCGGTCCTCGCGGTCCTCTTCGTCGGACCGGTCGCCGCCTTTGAGCCCGTCTTCGGCGGGGGAGTGGGCGCTATCGCCGCCGGCGCTGGCGTCGCGTGCGGCCTCGCGATCGCTTTCGCGTCGACCAAGTGGCGCTGGGATGCGATCACGACGGCCCTGGCCGTCCTGGCCACATACTTCCTGCTGGGCAGCGCCGCCGCCCTGCGCTCCGAAGCCCTCTTTGGCGTTCTGCCCACCGGCAAGACCCTCCAGGTCATGGTCCTGGGCTCCTTCCGCGCGTGGAAGGACCTGCTGACGCTGACCGCGCCCGTGTCCGCATACTCGGGCCCGGCCCTCGTGCCGTGGATGTGCGGCCTCCTGTTCGCGTCGGCGGCCGGATTGATCACGGCCCGCGCCGGTCGCGCCCTCCTGGGCTCCGTTCCGGTCATCGTGATGGGCGCGATCGCCCTGTTCTTTGGCCTGTCCGGCCAGCCGCTGCCCGTGTGGTCGATCCTGATCTGGTGGGGCGTTCTGGCTGCCTGGTGGGCCGTGGCCGCCCAGTATCAGCGCATCACGCTGGGTCAGGACGTGCTCGTGGGCCGTTCCGGGACGCGAGGCACCGAGAACACACTCGGGCGCAGCTCCCGCTCCACCGTCTACGTGGGCACGCGCGTCGTCGGCGCTCTCCTCATGCTCGCGATCTCCGTGGGCATCGCCCTGCCCGCCGCCTCCTTCCTGGGTCGCTCGAGCACGCGCGTCGTCGGCCGCGACCTGGTCGAGCCGCCCCTGGACATTCAGGCCTACCCCTCGCCCATGGCCTCGTTCCGCCACTACACGACGGACCTGAAGGACGAGACGCTCATCACCGTCTCCGACCTGCCCGAGGGCCAGCGCGTGCGCATCGCCGCGATGGACGTCTACGACGGCACAACCTTCGGCATGTCCGATACCCGAGGCGACGGCCACTCCGGCTACATCCCCGTCGAGACGACCATCCCCGGCCGCGCGGCCGGCGACGCGGTTGCGACCGTGTCGACGACCGGCATGTCCGGCCCGTGGGTGCCCGTCCTGGGAACCCCCTCGCAGCTCACCTTCAGCGGCGCGAACGCGGGCGCGCAGAAGGACGGCCTTTTCGTCGACACATGGGCCAACGCCGCGCTGACGACCGGGCCCACCGCGACGATGTCCTACGACGTGCGGACCACGTTCGCGCCCGCCGTGCGCGACGAGGACCTGTCCGCGCTGGCCGTCATGCCCAACACGTCGAAGGACACGCACGTGCCCGACGGCGTCGTCACCATGGCCTCGGACCTGACGCAGAACGCCTCGACCTCCCTGGGCGCGGCCCGCGCGATCGAGCACCACCTGTCGACCCACGGCTACTACCTCAACGAGAACACGCAGTTCTCGCGTCCCGGCGTGCGCGCCGACCGACTCGAGCGCATGCTCTCCGGCGACGAGAATCTGATCGGCGACGACCAGCAATACACGGCCCTCATGGCGCTGATGCTCCACCAGCTGGGCATTAACGCGCGCGTCGTCATGGGCGCGTACCCCGAGGGCGGCTCCCAGGGGGGCGCCGCCTCCCTGCGTGGCTCCGACATCCGCGCGTGGGTCGAGGTCGAGTTCGAGGGCGGCGTGTGGGCCGTTTTCGATCCCACGCCCCCGCGCGACCACACGCCCCAGACGCAGGTCCCCGAGCCTCGCAGCGTGCCGCGCCCGCAGGTCCTCCAGCCGCCGGAGCCCCCGGAAGCTCCGGCCGAGCTGCCGCCGACGACACGGGACCAGAACGCCGACCCCGTCAAGCCGCCCACCGACGGCTTCCCCTGGGGTGTCGTCGCAGGCGTCGCGGGCGGGTTGCTGCTGTTGCTCGTGCCCCCGCTGGCGATCCTGGCCTACAAGGCCGCGCGCCGGCGCCACCGCCGCCGCTCCGCCGCCGCCAACGCGCTGATCGGCTCGTGGGATGAGGTCGTGGACCTGGCCGCCGACTCCGGCCTGTCCATCGAGGTTGGACGCACGCGCCAGGAGACCGCCTGGTCGCTGGCCTCGCAGTGGAACCTCGGCGAACACCCGGGCGACCCCTTCACCCTGGTGACGGGCGAAGTGCGCCACGGCGACGACGGGTCGATCGACTCGGTTGAGTTCGACGAGGCCTCGGCCACCAAGGGCCGTTACGTGATCGATGGGTGGAGCCGTTTCGGAGACGACGTGCCGACCCCGGTCGTCATCGCCCGCTACGCGGACGTCGCGGATTTCGCCTATCACGGCGCCTCGCGCGACCGCGCCCGCGACGCGTGGATGCAGGTGAACGACCTGCGCTCCCAGGTGGGCAAGAACGCCGGTTTCTTCCCGCGTATTCGCCACGCGTTGTCCCTGCGCTCGCTGCGTATGCGCCGTAAACTGCGTCTGAGCGCAGCGGTTGCGCGCACGATGCAGGAGGGCGGCGAGAAGTGAGTCCAGCGGTCGCGGGCATGCGTGGCCCCCAGATCCCAGGTTTCCGATGGGTGCGCCCTCTGGGGCAGGGCGGTTTCGCCGACGTATTCCTGTACCGACAGGAGCTGCCCAGCCGTGACGTGGCGATCAAGGTCGTGCGCGCGCAGGGCGACGAGCGTGGCACCCTCGAGCTGCACCGCGAGGCCGACGCGATGACGCTGCTGGCCGGGCACCCCTCGGTTGTCGAGCTGCACGGCGTGGGCACTACTGCGGATGGGCGCGCCTACCTGGTCATGGAGTACTGTCCGGTCGCGGATCTGCTCACGCAGGTGCGCGCCCGGCCGATGTCCCTGGAGACGGCGCTGGAGACGATGATCAAGGTCTGCGGCGTCGTGGAAATGTTCCACCGCCAGGGCTACGTGCATCGCGACATCAAGCCGTCGAACATCATGCTGGACGCCTACGGCAAGCCTGTTCTCGCAGACTTTGGCGTGGCCTCGAGGATAGGCAAGTTGGAGGTTGGCGCCTTCGACGGTTTCTCGGTGCTGTGGGCGCCCCCGGAGCAGCAGGACGTCAATTCCCCTGCGGCACCGACGCAGGACGTGTGGGCGTTGGCCTCGACGATGTGGACGTTTATTACGGGCCGCAGCCCCTTCGAGGACCCGATTGGTGACAACTCGGCGGCGTCGATCGCCAACCGTGTCCAGCGTGGGCGTATGCGCGGCCTGGGGCGCGCGGATGCCCCGCCGGAGCTGGAGCGCGTGCTGCGCGCGGCGATGGCGATTAACCCGGATGAGCGCACCCCCACGGCCATGGCGTTTGGCCAGGGCCTCCAGCGCGTCCAGAAGGAGCTGGGCTACGCGCGCACCGAGATGGAGATCAAGGAGAAGCGCTCCAAGAGCACCGCCGCTCCCTCCGGCGACCAGAAGACGCGCCTGCGTGGCGCCCCCGTCATCGACCCGGATAAGACGCGCCTGCGCTCGTCCTTCTACTCCTTCGAGGGTGGGGCGGGCTCGGGTGGCGTCGAGGCCGTGGCTGATTCCTGGAAGATCGATCGTTCCGCCCAGGCGGCCGAGGCCTCGGCTGGGCGCGTGGTCGACGATCCGTCCGCCTCCAAGCGGGGCATGAGCCCCGTGGCGGCCGTGGGGTTGGCGCTGCTGGCTGCGGTGATTGCCGCCGGCCTGGTGGTGGGTATCTTGCGCGGCGAGGGCACCTTCACGCGCATCACCCCCGAGTCCGAGTCGACGACTGCGTCGGCGGGCGCGGGTGACCCATTGGGATCGGCGCCGCCGGAAGTGACGCAGCTGACGGGCGTGTATGCGGGCGGAACTGTGACGTGGACGTGGACGCTGCCCGATGGCCTAGCCAAGGCAGATGTGACCTACTCCTATGAAGCGACGAATCCGTCGGACACGACGCGCGGCAGCGTCGAGGAGGCGACGGTGAGTGTGGATGCGGTCGCCGGCGAAAACTGTATGGAAATCTCTACGGTCTCACGTTCGTCCGGGCGCATGTCTGATCCCATGCGGGCGTGCGTGACCGTTCCCTGACCAACCGGATGGATCTTTCCGGCGCGTAGCACGTCACGCTTTCAGCCTATGCTTATGCGGTAGGCTGGTCGAAAACCTGTACCTCCAAGGTGTTAGTTGTCGGGAAAGTGGTGAGCGTCGTGGCGAAAAGTGACCGCATGATGCGCTTGTTGCGTCGGGCGACGCGTCGCTTCCCTGCCATCACCGTTGTGCTCCTGACGGCCGTCCTTGTTCTTGTCGCCTTCCTGCACCGGGGCATCGAGGTCACCGAACTCGACGTGGACGACGGCGGCATCTGGGTCGCGAAGGGCGCGGACCTGTCGCTGGGCCACCTCAACTACGACGCGCTGACCTTCGACGGATTCGTGTCGACCCCCAGCGCCCAGGTCGCCCTCGGGCAGGACGGGCGCACCGTGACAATCGGCGACGAGACAACCCATTCCGTGGCCTCCGTCGATGTCGCCGCCATGAAGCTGGGCGGAGCTAGCACCGTTCCCGAGGGCTCGCGCGTCGTTCAGGGCGCCTCGACGATCGCAGTCCTGGACTCACTGGCCGGCTACCTGTGGGTGGGAGAGGCCAATCGTCCCGACGCCATCAAGTACGAGGACACCTCGGCCATCGCCGACGGCCTAGCCGGCGGCATCGTGACCGTCTCAACCGGCGGCACTGTCTTCGCCTACGCGCCGCAGTACGCCACGCTCACCACGGTCACCCGTGCGGGCTCGACGTGGTCCACCACCAAGGCGACCCTCAGCGGCATGTCGGTGGGCGACGACCTGTCTATCACCGCCGTGGGTGATAAACCCGTCATCTACGACGCGACGACCAACACGCTCGTCCTGCCGGGCGGGCGCACCCGCGCCCTCGACGCTGACGGTGTTGCACCCGGCGCGGTCCTCCAGATGCCCGGGCCGGCCTCGTCCTCCGTGCTCCTGGCGACACCGGACTCCCTGGTGAGCGTCCCCCTCAACGGCTCCGCCCCCACGGTGACTCCCGCGCAGGAGGGTACCTCCATCTCGGGCACTCCGGCCCCGCCCGCCTTCCACCAGGGCTGCGCGTACGGCGCCTGGTCCTCCTCGGGTGTGGCGCTGCGTCAATGCGAGTCCGGCCTGACCCGCTACACGAGCGTCGAGCGCCTGGCCGCCTCCAAGCACCCCCTCTTTCGCGTCAACCGCACCCGCATCGTCCTCAACGACATCGAGGACGGGACCGTGTGGCTGCCCGAACGCGACATGATCATGATCGACACCTGGGACGAGGACAACCCCGACGAGTCCCAGTCCTCCTCCGAGGATCAAAACCCCGACCTGCTCGAAGAGATCAGCGACCCCAAGCGCGACCAGAAGAACACGCCGCCCACCGCCGTCGACGACGAGTTCGGCGTGCGGCCCGGCAAATCAACGCTCCTGCCCGTCCTCCAAAACGACTCCGACTCCGACGGCGACGTGCTCACCGCCGAGCCGATGTCCCAGCCCTCCTTCGGCTCCGTCGTCGTCACGCGCGGCGGACGCGCCCTACAGATCACGGGCGTCGCCGACGACGCGGAAGGCTCCAGCTCCTTCACCTACTCCGCGTCCGACGGCCTGGCCTCGGCGACCGCGAACGTATCCCTGCGCGTCCACCCCTGGAGCGAAACGCCGGGCCCAAGCGCGTCCACGACGCCAGCGTCAAACTCGGCGCGGGCGCCCAAATCGAATACAACGTGCTGGCCGATTGGATCGACCCCGACGGTGACCAGATCTTCCTCGAGCGCGCCGAGGGCTCCGAGGGACTGTCGGTCCAGTTCTCCGAGGACGGGACCGTCTCGATCCACGACCTCGGCGGCGGCCCCGGGCCTCGTCAGGTCACCCTGTCCGTGTCCGACGGCTGGATCACCACTGAGGGCGAGCTCACCGTCCTCGTGCAGGAAAACGGCAACATCGCGCCCATCGCGAACGCCGACTTCTACGTCACGCGCGTCTCCGAACCCCTCATCGTCGCTCCCCTGGCCAACGACACCGACCCCAACGGGGACGTGCTCGCGCTGACCAAGGTGTCGACCGCGCCCGCCTCGACGACCCTCGTGCCCGACCTGGAGCTGGGCACCGTGACTTTCACGGCCTCGCAGGTGGGCTCCTACGAGTTCACCTACACCGTCAGTGACGGGCCCGAGGCCGTCGTCGGCGTCGTGCGCGTCGACGTCGTATCGGGCGACGAGCATGCGGCCCCCGTCGCCGAGGACGATATCGCCATCCTGCCCTCCGGCGGCTCCGCCCTGGTCGCGCCCCTGGCCAACGACACCGACCCCTCCGGCGGCGTCCTCGTCGTCCAGTCCATCGAGGTCGACTCAGACTCGGGCATCGAGGTCGCCCTCATCGACCGCCACCTCCTGCGGGTGACGGCCCCGGCAGGCCTCGACGACGTCGCGCGATTCACCTACACCGTCTCGAACGGCTCCGGCTCGGCCACGGCCTCGGTCGCGGTCATCCCGACGCTCGCCAAGGACGACCGCGCCCCCCTCGAACTACAAAACGACTCCGCGAAGGTGCGCGTGGGCGACATCGCCTCGATCCCAGTCCTGGCGAACGACCACTCCCCGTCGGGCCTGGCGATGAGCGTCTCCTCGACCCTGTCGGGCACAGTCGACTCCGTCTACGGCCACGCCTTCGTCACCGGAAACCTGGTGCGCTTCGAGGCCTTGGACACGACCGGCCGCGTCGACGTGACCTACACGGTCACGGACTCGGCCGGCAATACGGCCAGCGCCGTCGCGAGCTTCAACGTGATCGGCGCCGACCAGGCAAACTCCGCGCCCCAGCCCAAGGCACTGACGGCCTGGGCCAGCGCCGGGCAGACCATGCGCATCCCCGTGCCCCTCAACGGCATCGACCCCGACGGTGACTCGGTGACCCTGGTTGGTATCGACCAGCCGCCGACAATGGGCACGGCCACGCTGGGCACCGAATGGATCGAATACACGCCCGGCGAAAACGCGTCCGGCACGGACGTCTTCACTACACGGTCGAGGACCGCCTGGGCCGCCAGGCCAAGGCCCGCGTGCGCGTGGGCGTCGCCCCGCCCTCCGAGCTCAACCACAACCCCGTGGCCCTGCCCGACGTCATCAAGGCCAGGCCCTCGCGCACGGTTGAGGTCAACGTCCTGTCCAACGACGTCGACCCCGACGGCGACACGTTGAAGCTGCGCGAGGGATCCCTGGAATCCTCCAACGACCAGGTCAGCGCCACCGTCGTGTCCCCGACGTCCGTGTCCATCACGACCCCCGCGCAGACCAACCCCTTCGTCGTCACCTACGTCGTCGAGGACGGACGAGGTGGCTCCGCGACCGGTCAGCTGACCGTCAACGTCGAGACCGACGCGCCCCTCATGGCGCCGATCGCTCGCGACGACGTGGTCTCCCTGTCCGACGTGCCGCGCGACGGCGCCCCGGTCTCGGTGAACGTGCTGGCAAACGACGAGGACCCCGACGGCTCCCTCGCCGACCTGTCGATCGCGTCGAACGCCGACGGAGTCAGCGTGGACAACACGGCCCACACGGTGACGGTGACCCCCGAGACGGACCGGCGCCTCGTCGTCTACTCGATCACGGATCAGGACGGCCTGTCCTCCTCGGCCGTCGTCTCGGTGCCCGGCGCGCAACGCAAGGTCCCCGCCGTTAACCCCTCGCGCATCCCGATCCGCCTCAAGGCGGGTGAGACGAAGACGCTGACGCTGGACGACTACGTGCTGGTCAAGCGCGACGCGCACGCCTACATCCGCGACACGTCGACCGTGCGCGGGGGCGCCGGCCTGACGAACCTGAACGCGGACGAAAGCTCGATCTCCTTCACGGTCGAAGCCAGCTACGTGGGTAAGACCTACATCAACGTGGAGGTCTTCGACGGGCGTGAGGGCGACGACTCCGCGACCTCCGCGTCGCTGACGCTGCCAATCCAGGTCGAGGCCACCCAGAACCACCCGCCGACGATCACGCCGACGGTCATCCGCGTCGCATCGGGCGAAGAGACGACCGTGGACCTGCCGCTCATGGTCAGCGACCCCGATACCCCAGACCCGGCCTCGTTCACCTACCGGGTGTCCGACATCCCCTCGGGAATCACCGTCGCCCAGTCCTCCGATACACAGCTGCGTGTCAGCGCAGCGGCCGGTACGAAGTCCGGTACGGCGGGCTCGCTGACGCTGAGCGTCGACGACGGATCGGGGGCCGCGGTCAGCGCGAAGGTGCCGATCGAGGTCGTCGCCTCGACGCGCCCGCTCATCCAGACCTCGCTCGCGCAGATCATCGCCGACGCCGGGTCCACCGTGAACGTCGACCTGACGCAGTACACGACCAACCCGTTCCCGGACACGCCGATCACGATCCAGCGCGCCACCGTCGAGGTCGGCGAGGGCACCGTGGACCCCCAGGGCACGGTCCTGGCCGTGAGCCCGCGCGCGGGCTTCCACGGGAACATGGTGATCGTCTACCGGGTCATGGACAAGACACTGGAGTCCTCGCGTACCGTCGAGGGGCGAGTCTCGGTGACCGTGCGCGACCGTCCCAACGCCCCTGAGAACGTTCATGCCACCGCGACGGGTCCGGGACGCGCCTCCGTGTCCTTCACACCCGGCGCCGACAACGGCGCGCGCATCACCGAATACCTGGTGACGAGCTCGCATGGGGGCACCACGAAGTGTGAGCAGACCGTGTGCGACGTGAGCGGTCTGACCAACGGCGAGCGGCACTCCTTCACGGTCGTCGCGCGCAACGCGGTGGGCGACTCCGACGCGTCCGCCCCCTCCAGCGAGGTCCTCGTTGACGTGACGCCGGAGCGCATGAGCACGCCGTCGTTGTCCCCCGGTGACGGGTCACTGGACGTGACGTGGAGCGCGCCCAACAACGAGGGCTCCCCGATTACCTCCTACGAGATCACGTTGAACGGCAGCGACGGCTCTACCCGCCAGGAGAGCGCGGGGGCCGGCCTGACGAAGACGACGGTGAGCAACCTTGAGAACGGTGTCACCTACTATGTGTCGATCGTTGCGCGCAACAATGCCGAGAAGCAGGCCGAGTGGTCGGAGAAGGCCACCGGCACGCCGCACGGTAAACCCGACACGCCCAGCAACGTGGGCCTTGAGCACGTGGGGTCCTCGCGTGACGGATCCACCGGTTCCGTCGTGATCTCCTGGTCTCTGGGCAAGTCCGGTGGCAGCGACTGGGGGCCGACGACCGTGACCGTGGACAACAAGCCCAAGACGGTTGACGGTGGCACCACCTCCGTTCAGTTCGACGGGGTTTCGGCCAGCTCCTCGCTGACCGTCAACGTCGACGTATCGAACGCGGAGGGCGACCACGCCTCCTCGGGAGACAAGTCGTTCTCGCTGCTCACCGTCCCCATGCCGATCAGCGCCCCGAGGCTGGAGGGCACCGGCTATGCCGGTCAGCTGCGGGTCTCGGGCCTCAGTAAGGCCGCGGGGAACGGATTCTCCAGCTCCGAGCTGACCCTGCGCTACGCCTCGACGTCCGACGGCTGTTCCTCCGGCCCGGAGATCAGCGACGGCGCGGTGATCGAGGGCAACGGCATCTCGGCGCGCACCTACTACTTCTGCCAGGTCGGGACCGCGACCTCGGGCACCCCGGTGTCCTCGAGCCCCGTGTCCGCGCAGGGCCAGCCGACTGCTCCTCCGAACGTGTCGGGCGTGACGATCGCGAAGGCGGGCCCGGGAGCGGTGACGGTCAACGTCGCCGTCGCCGAGGCCTACCCGGCCATCACGTCGATGACGGTGACCGTGGGCGGAAAGACGGTCACGATGACGGGACGCACGAGCGAGACGGTGACGGGCCTGACCGAGGGTGCCTCGGTGAGTGCCCACGTCGTGGCCAAGAACAGCGAGGGCGAGGCCTCGGCTGACTCGACCTCGACGACGACCGAGCTGAGTGTGTCCCCGACGTGGGTCGAGACCTGCTCGCCGGACGTGGCCACCCAGGTGCCTGGCGGGCAGACGTGCCACACGTTCTCCCTGTCCGCGCCCGGTTACGTCTCCGACGTGTCGGTGCCGCACGTGTGTCAGGTTTCCTCCGACGTGGACCCCGCGCGTCAATACAGCGTCGTCGTGGATGGTCCCAGCGTTGAGTCGGGAGTCGCGACGTTGGCGGGCTCCCAGATCGCCATGAGGGGCAAGGTCGTGGTGCACAGCTGCGAGCCGCGCCGATAGTAGTCACGCCGAGGAGAAACGATGGGAGGAACGTCATGGAGCGCATGAATGCCGGTTTCGGCCAGACTCAGCGACCGCTTGCGGCGCGCGTCGTGGACTCGGCACGCACGTTCGTGGCCGCGCGCCTGCGGGCGATCCCGGGGATACGTCACGTCATGGACGCGTGCTCGGTCGTCACGTCCTTCGGCTGGCTTGTGATTGGCGCGGCGATCGCTGGTTTCGTCGGAGCGATCCTCGCGGGCTGGGCGGAGGCTTTTGCGCTCTTCGTCGCCTGCCTGTCCCTGCTGATCATCGCCATCATCCTCGTGGCGGCACCCTCCCCGTACCGCGTCTTTGCGCCTGGCTCAGGAGCGCGTGGTCGCCGGACAGACGGCGCTGGGTGAAATCCGGGTCGTCAATGACACAGCGCGCCGCGGCGGGCTCGGAGGTCATCGAGTTGCCGATCGGCACGGGCGTCGCGGAGTTCGTGATCCCGGGCGTTTCCTCGCACGAGACGTGGGACGAGTTCTTCTCCGTGCTGACCCGCCGCCGCGGCGTCATCGAGATCGGCCCGGCGCGCACCGTGCGCTCGGACGGCCTGGGCCTTTTGCGCCGCGTGCGCTCGTGGGACAACCCGGTGACCCTCTACGTTCATCCGCGTACCGTGCGCATTCCCTTCGAGGCGACGGGCTTCCAGGTCGACGTCGAGGGCGTGGTGACCGCGAAGCTGTCCAGCTCGGACGTGTCCTTCCACGCGCTGCGCGACTACGAGCCAGGCGACGACAGGCGTGCCGTTCACTGGCAGTCCACGGCGCGCCTGGGCAAGCTCATCGTGCGCCAGTACGAGGAGACCCACCGCTCTCACCACCTCATCGTGCTCGACACGTCGCGGTCGTCGTGGGACCGCGACTCCTTCGAGGACGGGGTGTCGGTCGCCGCATCGCTGGCCCTGGCTGGAATCTCGGCGTCGCGCACGGTGTCCTTCGCTGCTGGCAAGACGTGGGTGCCCGCCACGAATGCGGGTGCCATGCTTGACGCTCTGTCGTCCCTGCCGATGAGCGGGCGCGACGACATTACTGCCCTGGCTCGCCGCGCCTACGCAGCCCGTCCGTCGGCCTCGTACGTGAGTATTGTCGCGTCTCCGTCGGTCAGCGACGCGGAGGCCGCGCACCTCGCCCAGGTCACCCCCAGGGACGTGACCGTGCAGGTGCTGCGCATCAACCCGAAGCGGCGTCCGCGTCGGCGTCGCCTGGAGGGCGGCGTGCTCTACGATTGCCCGTCGCTGCGCGATCTGGCGCACCTGGTGGGTGATATCCGGTGACTGCGAATGATCTGCGTCGGGCCAGGCCCTCGCTGCCGCTGCCGTCTTTCCTGGTGCTCGCTGTGCTTTTTACCGGGCCGGTCCTCACGCACGAGGCCGTGTTCGGGTCCTGGGTCGGCCTCACTGCGGCCGGCGCGGGCGTTGTCGTGGGCCTGCTGATTGCCGCTGCCTCGACCCGCTGGTCGTGGGACACGCTCTCCACGCTGGCGGCCGTCCTCCTCGGCTATTTCCTCGTGGGTGGGCCGGTCGCCTTGCCTGCGACGGTGCGCTGGCGTGTCGTGCCGACGACGGATACGCTGCTGACGCTCGTGCGCGGTGCGGTCAGCTCCTGGAAAGACCTGCTGACGCTGACGCCGCCCGCCTCCTCCTATGTGGGACCCGCTCTGGTTCCCTGGATAACCGGCCTGTTGTGCGCGCTCGGCGCCGGCCTCGTCTCGGTGCGCTGGGGGCGCCCGCTCCTGGGTATCCTCCCGGTTGCGCTCATGGGCATCGTCGGCTTGGCTTTCGGTCCCTCGGGCCTCGTGCCGCCCGTGTGGCCGTTCATGGTGTGGTGTGCGGGCGCGTTCCTGTGGCTGACGTGGGCCTCGGCGCATCAGCGCCTCTCCCTGGGCCTGGACGTGTCCGTCAATCGACGAGGCCATGGCGAGGCTAGTGCGTCGACCGTGTCGGCGCGCGGCGCATCCCGTCAGGCCGTGTTCCGTTCTCGGCGCCTGTTGGCCGCGTCGCTGATGATCGTCCTCGCGGTGGGCGTGGCGCTGCCGGTGACGGACGCGTGGGGACCGAGCGGGCGACGCATCGTGGCGCGCGAGCTGGTGGAGCCGCCGTTTAACGTGCGCCAGTACCCGTCGCCGCTGTCGGCGTTCCGCCACTACAAGAAGGACCTGGGCGAGCAGACCGTCATGACGGTCAGTGGCTTGCCCGCGCGCACGCGTATCCGTCTGGCGGCGTTGGACGTGTACGACGGGACGACCTTCACGATGAGTGCGCCGAAGAGCCAGATTTCGGTGCTGACCGCGGCGGCGGAGGACGGGAAGACACAATCCGTCAACGTGCGTAACGGCTACGTGGCGGTGGGCTCCACGATCCCGCGCACCCCTTCCGGTCTGAGCGACGGGGAGTTCACTGCGACAATCGAGACCGCGGGCATCGTCGGCCCGTGGGTTCCCGTGGCCGGTGACGTTCGTGAGGTGACGTTCGGCGGGGAGAACGCGCGCACGCAGCAGGAGGGCCTGCGCTTTGACATGTGGGCGAACGCCGCCCTGACGACGGGTATTCCCGCGCAGCCGCAGGCGGTCACGGTGCGCGCCGACGCGCCCGTCGTCCCCACGGACTCCCAGTTCGCGGGGGCTACCCCCATGAAGTTCCATTCGGACACGAAAGAGCCCTACCCCAGCGGCCTCGACAGCTTCATGGCCTCCATCGTGGGATCCTCCTCGACGCCCATTGAAAAGGCGCGTGCCATCGAACGCTACCTGCACAACGAGGGCTTCTACCTGACCGAGAACACCGACCAGTCGCGCCCCGGCCACAACCTCAACCGCCTGTCATCGATGGTCTCTGGCACCGGGGAGCTGATCGGCGACGACGAGCAGTACGCCGCGCTCATGGCCCTCATGCTCCACCAGCTCGGGTGGAACGCGCGGGTCGTCATCGGCGCCTACCCGGAGGGCGAGCCGACCGAGAGCATGACGCTCCTCGGCTCGGACATGCACGTGTGGGTGGAGATGGAGTTCGAGGGCATCGGTTGGGCCGTGTTCGACCCGACACCCGACAAGGATCGGGTGCCGGAGTCTGAGTCGCACACGAAGAAGAACTCGCCGCGTCCTCAGGTGCTCCAGCCGCCAGAGCCGCCCGAGGAACCCGTCGAGCTGCCCCCGGTCAGCCGCGACCAGGACGTAGCCGCCAAGGAACCGCCGCCCGCGGGCGTCCCCTGGCTCCTCATCGGCACCACGACCGGCTCGCTGATCCTGCTGATTCTTCCCTTCGTGCTCATCGTGGCGCTCAAGGCCAGGCGAACCCGCGTGCGTCGCAAGGCCTCGCCCGGCGTCGCCCTCGTGGGCTCCTGGGATGAGGTCGTCGACATGGCACTTGACGCCGGCGTGCGCGTGCGCGCCGACCAGACCCGTCAGGAAACCGCCTGGGCGTTGGCCTCGTTCTGGAAGCTGCGCGAGGGGCAGGACGGCGAGTCTGCGGGCGACCAACCTGAGGGCGCCCAGGCCTCGGGAAACGACCTGATCCCGGGCTGGACGATGTTCCGTGAGAGCGTGCCGATGACGGTGGCGATCGCCAGGCGCGCGGACGTCGCTGATTTCGCAGCCGAGGCCGGGCAACAGGCCGAGGCCGAGTCGGCGTGGGCGGACGTGGATCACCTCAAGCGCTCGCTGGCGTCGTCCGCGAGCCTGTGGGTGCGACTGAGGCGTCGCTTCTCGCTGCGTTCGCTGGCGCGCAAGTGGCGCCTGAAGCCGACCGGAAGCCAGGAGAGACGAGGCCCGGCCGAGCTGCTGGATGACGGGGAGGACGCGGGTGGCCCCCAGTGGCGCCCATCGAGCGTGAGGAGTAAGTCGTGACGCGTGCAGGAGTGGTGGGAACCGGCCCGCGCATCGAGGGATTCCGGTGGATTCGTGCGCTCGGGTCGGGCGGTTTCGCGGACGTTCACCTGTATCACCAGCAGGTTCCGTCGCGTGATGTCGCCATCAAGATTGCGCGCTCGAATGTGGAGGGCGGAAACGAGGCGATTCGCCACGAGGCCGACGCGATGGCCCGCGTGTCCAGCCACCCGACCATCGTGAATCTGCACGGTGTGGGTGCGCTGGATGACGGGCGCGAATTCCTCATCATGGAGTACTGCCCGGTGACGAACATCGCCGATCAGGTGCGTGCTCACCCGATGGACGTGCCCGCGGCGCTGGATTTGATCATCCGCATTTCCTCGGGCGTGGAGATGCTGCACCGGATGGGCTACGTGCACCGCGACATTAAGCCGGGCAACATCATGCTGGACTCCTACCAGTCGCCTGTCCTCACCGACTTTGGCGTGAGCGCGCGCATCGGCGAGGGCAGGGACGGCGGCCTGGAGGGCTTCTCCGTCATGTGGGCGCCGCCCGAGCAGCACGACGGAAGCGCCCCCGCGGACCCGTCGCAGGACGTGTGGGCACTGGGGGCCTCGCTGTGGACCCTGCTCGTGGGGCGCAGCCCCTTCGAAGACCCGATCGGGGATAACTCGACGGTCGCGGTCGCGATGCGCGTGCGTTCCGGGCGCCTGCGCTCCATTGGGCGCGCCGACGCCCCCGAGGAACTGGACCTGGTACTTCGGGCTGCGATGAACGTGGACCCCGCGCGCCGCCTGCGCACCGCGCTGGCCTTCGCCCAGTCGCTCCAGGGTATCCAGACGCTCATGGGTCTTCCCGAGACGCCCATTGAGGTGCGCGAGGAGGCTCCCATTCCTCGTCCGACGGAACCCAGCGTCGCCGGGCACGGCGCCTACCCCGTTCCGGCGAAGCCCGATGAGCAGGGCACGAAACTGCGCGTCACATCGGCCGCGCAGGAGCATACCGTCCGGGCGGGCGGGGGCTTTGACTTCTCCGAGTCGGGCGTCGTCCCGGTCGCGGACTCGTGGCACCACCCGCGCAACCAGTCGACGGGGCGAGCAGCGGCGACGTCCTTCGAGGGGGAGGAGGAACGCAAGGGGCGCTCCGTGCCGTTCCTGGCCGTCGTGACGCTCGCGGTGATCGCAGCGGTCGCGGCCGCCGGCCTCGTCGTCGCGATGCTGACCGGTGGGGGCCAGTCGGTTCGTATCGATCCCGTTGACTCCCCGAGCGCCAACGGGGACGATCCCGCAGACCTGACGGTCCCGCCGACTGCGCCGAGCGGCCTGAACGGGCGTCTGGAGGGTGAATCCATCGTGTGGACGTGGACCGCGCCGCCCGATCCGAACTACGCAAGCGAGGACCTGGCGTTCCAATACCGCCTCGATCGTCCGGGCGAGGCACCGATGGCCGCATCAAGCCCCGTCGCTTCCGTCACCCTGCCCGCCGCGCACGGAGGGGACAACTGCCTGACCGTGCGAACCGTCGTGTCGGCCTCCGGCCTACAGTCTCAGCCTGTGAGCATCTGCGTCGCCGTCGAGTAACGGGTCGAGCAAGCCTTGGCCGGCCCGCGTCAGCGCGTCGAGCCGCCCGGCTTGCGCAGCCAGGACAGGACGACGAGGCTCCCCAGGAAGGTCGCGCTGCCCAGCGCGATGCCGATGACGGTGAGGTTGGCGCGCGTGCGCGCCTGAGCCCCCGAGGCGTGCTCGGTGACCGGCAGCGTGGGCGCGGTGTCTGCGCCGCTCGTGCCGGTCAAGGGGTTGATGGGGCCGTCGATGCGGGCGTTGGCGGCCACCGTAATGGCAGCGTAGGGGTTGATCATGCCCCAGCCGACGGTGGTCGTCGAGCTGGCCGGGCTCACGCGCCGAGCCGTGGCCTCAAGCCGCCACTTCCACATGGCGGGCGTCTCGTCGGGGTGGGCGGAGGCCACCAGGGCGGCTGCCCCCGCGGCGTACGCGGCCGCGAAGGAGGACGAACCGGTCGCGACGTTGTTGGCCTCGCCGGTCAGGCAGTCCCCGCCGGGCACGGCCGTGGTCAGCGACGAGATCGAGGGAGCCGCGATGTTGACGTGAACGCCCGAAACCTGCCCGCCGTCGGGTACGCCGCCCGTCGCGCTGGTCACGGCCAGGGCCTGCGGGTGCGCGGCCGGGTAGCGCGGAACGGTGTCGGTCCCGTACTGCTGAACGATCTGGGAGTCCGCGTTGCCCGCCGATGCGACCACGAGGGACCCCTGAGCGGTTGCCGACGCCACGGCCTCGTCGAGGCGAGTGTCCTGCGTGGTCTGGGACTGCGGGACGACGATGATCTGAGCGCCCTGGCTGGCCGCCCACTCGATGCCTTTCGCGGTCGTCGCCACATCCAGGCCGGTGGGTCCCTGCTGCGGGTCTTCGTTGAAAGTGTCGTAGACGCGCACCGGCAGCAGGGCGACGCGCGGCGCGACGCCTTCGAGTGCCGACTGCTCGGGCAGGAGCCGGGAGGCGATGATGCCCGCGACCTGGGTGCCGTGACCGTAGTTGTCGGTGCGGCCATCTCCGCCGGTGCTGACGAGGTCCAGGCCGGGCAAAACGATGGAGCCCGAGGGGAAACGGGAGGAATCCTCGCCGCGGTCGGTTGCGGCGCCCACGGGGGAGAAATGCTTACTGGCCGGGCTGATACCCGAGTCAACGACGGCGACGGTCACGTTGTCGCCCTTCGTGATGGCCCATGCGCGATCGAGATCGAGGCGTTTGTCCGCCGTCTGCGCGTAGGTGGCGATGTAGTCGGTGCTGGTCAGGCAGCCGCCGGAGGCAGCATCGGCCGCACGCACCCGCACCTCTGCGCGCGCGGGGGCTGGACCGCTCAGTACCAGGCTGGCGCCCGCGAGGAGGCAGGCACCCGCGCGCAGCGTTCGCGTCGCCCGCGCGTCGAGGAGCCGGGGCTTCCTGCGGGGCCGTGCGCGGCTCATGAGCTGCCCCCACCGGCGACCTCCCGGCGGGCGGCTCGGTTCGACAGCTCAACGCCGGTCGGGATGAGCTCCAGCCATTGCTCGGGGACCCGTTGGATGAAATCCGCGTTCCAGCCAAGCCGTCGGAGGGTATCGTTTTGGTCCTCGCCGAGGGAGTGGCGCTGGCCCAGGTCGGAGACAAAGGTCAGCGGAGCCTCGGTCTGCCCGTTGCTGGATCCTTGCGCGAGCGTGCCGAAACCGGAGGCCACCAGGGCGGCCCCGGGTGAGAAGGAGGTCGGGACGTCGGCCGTGGGGTCCAGGTTCCACGAGGCCCGACGAGCACTGTCCTGCGACATCACGGTCAGGGTCGCGTGGGCCGACCCGGAGGGCTGCTTGCTGTCAGCGTTGCCCTGAGCGCGCTCCAGGGTCGCGCAGGGAACCTGGTCGCGCACGCGAATGACCTTGGGGTCGTCGCTGTCGGCCGCCGTCGAGTCTGAGTCGAAGGGATACAGGCCCTCCAGCTGCGACCACGCGTCGGGGAAGGGCGAGGGCTCCACGTCGGTCTTGGCGACCGTAAAGGACTGCGCGAACGCGCTGGGCTGGAGGGTCAAAGCGCCCTCGATCGTGCCGTTGGGCGCAGCGGTCGTGCCCTCGTACAGGCGGCGGCCAGCGGCGACAGCGGGTAGGCGTGCCCGGTGGCCACCAGCACGTAGTAGGTGGTGCTACCCGTATCCTTCACGGCGATGACGCTGCCCTGGCGCAGTGAGGCGTTGTTCTGGGGGGGACGAGGCCATGGCGCCACCCGGTTCTGCCACACCCCATGTGGTCAGGTCGGGACCGTCGTCGAAGAGAGACACCCAGTTGGGGTCCACGGAGATGGGGGAGGTACCGATGCGCAGGCGCGCGACGATGTCGCTGGCGCTGCCGGGGATACGGAACTTGGATGATCCTGCGACGATGAAGGAGTCGGAACTCCCGGAGGGGGTGACGTAGGCGCTGCGGGCGCTGTGTAGGCCGTTGCTCGACAGGAGCGAGGAGTTACCGATCCACGTGAAGGTGTGTTCGGAGATGGCGCAGCTGGTCCAGTCGGCGGTCATGTGGTCGGCGCTGGAGGGCACGTCCTCGGGCGCGTCGGGGATGCCGAGCGCCTGCCCCTGGCTGTATTTGCTCAGGTCGGAGGTGGAGATTTTCATCGTGCCGGTCGAAGAATCGCCGAGGAGGCGCGCGGAGGTCCGGTTGGTGATCGGGTGCCACTGTCCGTCTTGAAGGTAGTAGCGGGCGCCGGAGCTGGAGACGATCGCCAGGCCGAAGGATTGTGAGGAGTCGGCGGTCGAGTAGAGGAATCGCAGGCCGACGCTGACCAGCAGCATGACGAGTGCGAGTGAGACGCCGACGATGAAGGGGCGGGTCGGGGCTTGCGGCTCGACCTCTTTGCCGTCGGGCGAGCCCGCGACGAAGGAGGTGATCAGGCGACGCCTGTTGTAGCGCTGGGCTTCGAGGATGTCCTTATTTGATGCCATTACATTCCCCACATGTAGAGGGCGAAGGGCGGGATGGCGACGATGATGAGGGTGGCGAAGGTGTCGGCGGTGCGCGAGAGCCACGGCCGAACCTTCGGGGTCACGACGTTCATGGCAAGCACGAGAAGGCTTCCGGCCAGGGAAGTGACGAGCACGAGCAGCGCGGTCGTGGGCGCCAGGAGCGCGGCTGCGAAGGCTGCCCACGAGAGGATGGCCATGCCGGAGATGACGCCGATGAGGACTTCGATGCGCGAGCGGATCGAGCGGGTTGAGAGCATGAGGGCCGTGCCGATAAGCGCGCAGAGGATGACGCCTTCCATGGACGAGGCCAGGATCGGGGCCAGGATGATCAGGCTCAGGCAGGTGCCGAGCCGGATAGACACGGACAGGGCGACACCCATCGAGACGGATTTGCCGATCTGGCGGGGGTCGATGTGGGCGGTTGCGGAGGGGCCGGTCACGCGCACGGGGACCGAGGCCATGGCGAGCCACGGGATAGCCAGGCAGATCAGGAGAAGGAGCGCGCTGAGCAGTGCTGTCACGCGGGCGGCGCTCATGCCGAGGGCCCCCGAAAACAGGCTGAAGGAACTCAACGTGACACCGACGATGGCGGGGCACAGGCCGCTTGCACGCAGCTTCCCAGGAAGGACGAGGTGACACAGGGCGCCGATAGTGAGGGCGGCTCCCGCGGCAAGGGCGCCGGAGGTGGTCCAGGGGCCGGCCGGTAGGGCGCCGGCGCTCGCGCAGGCGAGGAGGACGGGGGCGCAGCCAGCCAGGACGGCGACGGAGGAGTGCTCGAGCCTGCGCGAGACGACGGCAGCGGTGCCGGTGAGGAGGAGGGCACCGACGATGCCGATAATCGGATAGGCGATGAGACGGACCCCGTCGAAGGAGGAATCAGCGCCCAGGAGTGACGTCCCATGGGTCGAAGCGGAGACGAGGAGGGCGCTGGCCAGGCCGACGAAGACAGCGGATGCGTAGACCGAGAGCTGTAGGGAGTCGAGGGGGGTCCACGGGTCGACGGTGGTTTCGACGGCACTTCCAACGGCCTCGACGAGGTCGTCAAAGCGCTGGTCTTCTCGGCCCTGCCCGGCGCGCTCGAGCGTCAGGGCTGCCCCTGCGCGCACGCCCTGGTCGCGAAGACACAGGGACTGGTCGAGGACCTGTCCTGAGGATGTTGAGACGGTGAACCCGGCGGACGCGCCGTACACGTCCATGCGTCCGAGGCTGCGCAAAATCGTGGGAATAAGCTCCGCCAGCGGAGACAACTGAGGAACCGACAGATCGACCGTTTGTTCATCAAAGGTGACTGTCAGTGGAGTGAGTGCAGCGGCGGTATGCGTGCTCTGGGCCATCGTCTCCTCCGGGTTGTTGTGTTCCTAGTCTGCCCGTTTGTGGTGTCTGGGGCAAGCTGTCATACCTCTGCAAGACGGTCGAACTTTGTCAAAAACCTGTCTCAAGTTCATGGACTTTTGCACGTATGTGTGGTTAGACTGGGCTTGTCAGAAGGGCGGTTCCGCCGTTGGAGCGCTCTTTCACAGATGATCTGGGAGGAATAATGACCGATCAGAAGGCTCTTGATGGTGCGCTACTCAAGGGAGCGACAACCATCGAGCAGTCGCAGAGCGACATTGAATCGACGCTGAAGAACCTGGAATCGAAGCTGTCGGGTATCGGCAGTTCGTGGCAGGGCGAAGCGGCTGTCGCATTCCAGAACGTCATGGCGGAGTGGCAGACCGAGGCCGGCAAGGTTACGTCGGCTCTCACCGAGCTGCACACCGCGCTGCGTTCGTCTGACTCTGCGTCGCAGGCTAACGAGGCCGAGCAGTCGGCCGCGCTGAACAAGTACAAAGTCCGCTACGGTCTGTAGTCGAGACTAGGAAAGGGATACTGTCATGGCTGACATTCTTTACAACTACGGCCAGATCGATCAGGCTGTCGCCGACATGCGGGCCGGTGTCAACAAACTGAATACGAAGCTGGAGGACATGGACTCCGAGCTCAAGCAGCTGCAGAGTTCGTGGGATGGCCAGGCGAAGCGCGCCTACGACGCGTCCAAGGCAAAATGGACCGAGGGTATGGACGGTATCGTCGAAATCCTCACCGGTGTCGCCGCTGCGGTTGCGGAAGCCCGCCAGTCTGCTCAGGCTACCGATGCTCGTAACGCTGATGGCTTCGGCTCCTGATTCCGCCTGATTGCCGCGGGGAGGGGACCGAGGGGTCCCCTCCCCGCGGCGATTGTCTATCGGGGGCCGGTGCTCCCATTGTTTGTGTATTGCTGACTGCAAGTGAGGTTGCGTCGTGGTTGAATCGCCGAAGTATGAGCGCTTGAAGGCAGTCATCGGATTGACTGCGAGGCCCCTGGCATCCGAGGACTATGAGGAAGATGGGCGTGCGAGTACGGCTCGTACGGAGGTTGAGGACGCGAAGGGAACCTCCGAAGACTTTGTGGTTGACCTGAGCGTCGGCGAGTCGCAGACCAAGACTGGTGCAGACAGTTGGCTATCGTCGTTCATCGAATCCGCGAAAACACACCAAGGAAAGATCACGACGGCTAAGGCACACCATCTGGCGGTCCGTGAGTCGATGTCGACTGCGGTGACCGACGGTGAGCAGTTGAGTCCTGTCTTGCTGAGCGAGTCGGATGTTGCAGCCAGTCAGCAGAATCCGCCCCTGAGGCTTACGAGCGCCGATGGTAAGACGGTCGAGTACACGGAACCCACGGCTTACTTGACGGCTCTGGAACAGCAAAAGAACGACAAGCGGGAAGCTGAAGCGCAGACGATTCTCGATAAGCTCAATCAGGAAGCCGATTCTCACGTCAGCGAATTCCAACATCAAAAGGACGACTACGTTCCTGACGCGTGGAAGCCGCGGGTCGAAGGCGATGCGGGATCAGCCCCCAGCCCGAGTCCGGCGTCTTCTGGTGGGAGTCGTGGTCTTGTTCCGACGGTTCGTAGTGGCACGGGTGCGGGTGGTGGTGAGTGGACGTCTCCTGCTCCGGGGGAGCTTGGGAGTGCGTCGAATCCGATTAGTGATCCGGCTGATTTGGCTCGTTATGATTTGACGACGACGCCGGTGAATCAGCGGATGACGCCGAATGGTCCTGTGGGTGGGCATATGCCTGCTGATGTGCTGAATGTGAATGATCCGGCGTGGCGTGCTGTTCCTTCTGCCGCGGGTGGTGGTGCGCGTATTGCTGGTGGTGTGTTGGTGGCTGGTTCTGCTGCTGGTGCTGCTGGTGCTGCTGGTGCGGCGTTGTCTTATGGTGGTGGTTTCGCTGGGATTGGTGGGCTTGCTTCGGGTGCGTCTGGTTCTGCGTTGCGTGCTGTTGCTCCTGCCGGTGGTGTGTTGCGTCCGTCTGCGCTTCCTGGTGGGGGTGTAGCTGGGGCTGTTGGTGGTGCTGGCCGCGGCGGTGGTGCTGGTGTGGTTGGTCGTGGTGGTGTGGCGCCGGTGGGTTCTGGCGCCTCTGGTACTGCTGGCGGTCGTGGCGGTGTCGCTGGCCGTGGCGGTGTCGCTGGTGGTCGTGGTGCTTCCGGTGCTGGTGCGGTTGGTCGTGGTGGTGTGGCGCCGGTGGGTTCTGGCGGTGCTGGTGGTCGTGGCGCCTCTGCTGGTGGTCGTGGCGCGACTGGTGGTGTCGCTGGCCGTGGCGGTGTGAGCGCTGCGGGTCGTGGCGCTTCCGGTGCTGCTGCGGTTGGTCGTGGCGGTGTTGGGGATCGTCGTGAGAAGAAGGGACAGGTGCGGCGTCGTGCGTATGATGTGGTGCGTGTGGATGCCTTGGAGGAGCGTGGTGCTCAGATGATGGGTGGTGCTGCTGGTAGTGCTGATCAGCTCAAGCCGATTGCTCGTGATGCTGATGCTGACTGGTGAGTGGTGGTTGGTTCAGTGATGGCGGGGGGCCGCACCCTTGATGGGTGCGGCCCCCCGCTTGTTGGTGTGTTAGCTTGTGCGGCGCCGTGCCCAGGTGATTCCCACCGCCGCGGCCAGGAGGAGGAGCGCGGCGCCCGCGCCAACACCGATCAGCAAGCCGCGCGAAGAAGCAGACGAGGACTCGGAAGCGGCGGCCTCAGTGGTGGCGCCCGAGGCTGGCTCCTCGGCCTGCGGGGGCGTGGGTGTGATGGTGAAGGGATTGATGGGGGCGGGCAGGTCAATGAAGGGCCCGACCGTTCCTTTGTTCAGGGAGAAAAATGCCTCTTCGACATCGCCTTCGAGGAGGGGATCATCCGTGGTGGGGACCGTCGCACCTTCTTCGGGAGTCCAGTCACAGTAGGACAAGTGGCTCACGGACAACATGTCATCCAGGTGCTCGTGAGTGGGGTTGGCGTTGCAGTGGGCGTTGTTGATCGACGTGAACCTGACTTCGAGTTCTTTGATGGTGGCGTTTTCGAAGGAGGCGAAGATCTGGTTGAGGTAGACCATGGGCGCGCGTACCTGCAGGTGGCCGGATTCATCGAGGGAATAAAACGCGTGGCGCGCCTCCCCAAGATAGTAGGCTTCGATGTCGCAATTGCCGCCCACGTGACTGACCTTTACAAAGTAGCCTTCTGCTGAGCCTGACCAGAAGGTGTTGGCGATGCTTTGACATTCTTCCCGGGTGATCTTCTCGTGCGAATCGAATGTGTGAGTGAAAGCGATGCTGATGCGCATGGCCCACTCTCGAGTATCCTCACTAGTTTCGACAAGTAGCTGTTCGACAACGACTCTGGCAACAATGCCGTGGTTAGGCAGCAGGGGCGTTTCGGGTGCTGTAGTAACTGGAACGCTTGGTGTCGGCAAAGGCGTGCCGACTGCATAAGTCGGCGCGCACACGCCCAGCGCATACGCGCCAACCGCAACCACACACGCCACCCACCGGGCCACGCGGACCTTCAACGTCGTTGCCACTGCTACTACTCCTTCGATTGGTAGGTCAGACGGGGGTGTGCGTTGGTCAGGGCGCTGTGATGGGCCCGTTAGCTCGTGCGGCGCCGTGCCCAGGTGATTCCCACCGCCGCGGCCAGGAGGAGGAGTGCGGCGCCCGCACCCACGGCGATGACGAGGCCTCGCGAAGAAGCAGACGAGGACTCGGAAGCGGCGGCCTCAGTGGTGGCGCCCGAGGCTGGCTCCTCGGCCTGCGGGGGCGTGGGTGTGATGGTGAAGGGATTGATGGGGGCGGGCATGTCGATGAAGGGTCCGACGGTGCCCCGCTCGAAATCAAAGAACGCCTGCTCGGCGTCGCCTTCCAGGAGCGGCTCATCCGTCGTTGGCACAGTGTCGCCTTTGTTAGTCATCCACCGACAATAAGACCAGTGACCGGCAGGGAGGGGATCATCCAAGTGTGCTATCCAGGGCTCGGCATTGCAGTGGGCGTTATTAATGGAGGTGAACTCTACTTGGAGCTCTGTGATGCTCGCGTCCTCAAACGAATCAGCAATCTGGGTCAGATACGTCATGGGGGCGCGCACCTGCACGTGTCCCGCCTCATCCAGGGAATAAAACGCGTGGCGTGCCTCCCCCAAATAATACGCATCCAGGTCACAAAAAATACTCACCGACTCAACTTTTACGAAATAGTCTGGGGCACTACCCGACCAAAACGTATCAGCGAGGTATTGACACTCCTCCTTCGTAATATTCAACGACCGCATCCACCCTCCCTGAAAACTCAGCTTCATATGGATGGACCACTCCCTCGTCTTAGCCGGGGTCTCAATAGCGGTCTGCTCCACCACCGCCCTGATCGTCACGACATGACCGGGCAACACAGGTGTCTCGGGCGACGCAGCAACAGGAACACTAGGGGTGGGAAGCGGATCACCAACCGACGCAGGCACCCCCACGCCCACCACGCACGCGCCAACCGCAACCACACACGCCACCCACCGGGCCACGACACGACGACAACGTCCCCGCAACACCATCACAATCTTCCTCCCTCAGATCCAACACGGACAACGGCACACGCGCCAAGCGTCAGAAGTCCAGATCTGGCGGAATCTGAGGCGAACCGGTCGTATCCCCTTCCCAGATCGCCTTCATCTCCTCAGAGACATACGAGGACGGAATAGTCTTAAGGGTCGCCTCCAGGTTCGCCTGCGCATCCTCATCCCCAGCCTCAAGAGCCCTGACAGCCGTCTCTAGCGCACCCGCAAATCTGCGCACATTGTCTGCCATCGCATTCAGCGCGGTGATCTCCTGGTTCAGGTAGGACGTGTAGCGCGCCTGAAAGGCCACAGGCCCCGCCTCCACGCCCCACTTGCCCTCCGTCTGAACATCCACATTTTTCTGCAATTCTTGGGCGGCGTTCTCTAACTTCACTGCCACGCAATCCTCATCCTCACTCAGGGCTGCGATCCAGCTCTTCCACTTGTAGTAGTTGACTTCCATGTTCGCAGGAACATTCTCGGCACCCATGACGACTCCTCATTGACAGGCATGATCGTGATGGTTCGAGCCTACCAGATGACAGGAAATGACAGAAGAGGCTTTCACAGCGCCACGCTAGCGCCGCTGGCGCAGGTCCACAACGGAAATGAGGCGTTCACCCAGCAGCAGCTGACTGTTCATGGGAAGCTCGATGGGCTGGCCGGGAACCAGGGTGTGGGTCTGCCCGTTGGGGGAACGGGCGCGCGTCCCGTTCGCCGAGTTAAGGTCTTCGATCGTAATGCCGCCCTCGGAGGGGGCGATGCGCACGTGCGTACGCGAAAGCGAGCGCGTCTGATCCTCCACGGGGATCGGGGAGTCCGTGGCGCGCTGCGGCGAGGGCGCGCGGCCGAGCACGATCGTGCGGTTGACGGGGATTGACTGGCCCGTGTCGAGCAGGAGTGCGGCGTAGGACGCGCTCGCCGGCGCCGAGGCCGTGGTGCTGTTGGTCGCTGTGGCAGCAGGTTTCGGTGCGGTCGTGGGGAGAGCGGGCGCGGGGACAGCGGGCTCCGGCGGGCGAGGGGCTTCGACCTCGGCGCTCGCCTCTCGAGCGAGGGGTTGCGGCGTGGGCGCGGAGAAGCGCGCGGTCGGTGCCGGGGGTGCAACGGGAGCCTTCGGGGCCTGCGTCTCCTGAACCGGCGTCGGCGTGGGTATCGGTGCCCCGATGGGAGCCTTCGGGGCCTGCGTCTCGCGAGCCCACGCAGGCGTCGGTGCCGGTGCCGTGGCTGGTGCCTTGGGCATCGCCTCCTCCCGGACGGGCGCCGCGGCAGGCACCTCCTGGACGGGGGCGGGAATCTGCGGGCCGGGCACGTACGGCACTGACGAGGCCGGGGCCGGGGCAGGCCACGCGCGTGAGCTCGCCTGGGCGCTGGGCTTGGGCAGTTCAACGCTGGGCTTGGGCAGCTCGACGCTGGGCTGGGCGCTTGCCGGTGACTCGCTGGAGTGGCTGATCGGTGCCGAGGGAATGTCGGTCACGGAGGAGAAACTCGTATGGCCCTCGGCGATGCCTGCACCCGCCTTGCCGTAGGGGCTGGGCGACGCCACGGCCTCGTCGATTGTGTCCTCCGGTACGAAGGTCACGCACTGAAGTGAGAACAGTTTCGCCATCCACGACCCGCGTTGGCCTCCCAGAAGAACGAAGATGACGGGCAGGGGCGGGATCAGCGAGGACAGAGCCGTCAGGAGGACATACCCCGCGGAGACCATCAGCGAGGGGGACAATTGCGACGAACCAGCGCGCACCAGCGCGCAACGCGCCAGGAAGGCGCCCACCGAACGACCATGCAGTGCGATCAGGATGGCCTGGAGGGCAACGTATTCGACGATGGTCGTCACGATGATGGCAACGTTGCCGTGTGACAGGGCCGAGGCGACGGCACCGAACAGCGCAGCGCCGACGATATCGATGAGGAGCGCAGCAACGCGCTTGCCGGGGGATGCGGGGACGGCAACGAGGTCGGGTGATGTGGCTGTCATAGTACCTTCCGCCAAACGAGATCGAAAAGTCCTGACCCGTAGGTCGCGGCTGGTAGGAGCAACGTGAGTGAAAGCCCCTGGATGATGTCGATGATTCTGCCGACCAGGGCGGAGGGGTCGCGGCCCGAGCGGATGAGCGCCACGACGGGCACGATCACAGCCAGTAGGCACAGGGAGAGAGGCAGGATGACGTGCTGCGCGAACGTCAGCGTCGGTGCCGACGACTCGCCCGTGGAACGCAGGAGGTAGCGGTCCCAACCGGGCGCGAAGAAAAGCATCACCCAGATCGCGAGCGCCGCGAGACGAGGCCCGTAATGCGTCAGCCGGTCGCGCTTCGAACGCGCGTTGGTGACCAGGGCGAGGATCGCGAGGAGGCACAGCGCGAGCGTGGCGTAGCCGGCGTAGGGTGTCTCCTCGCCGACCGGCATCTGGTAGGCGGTCAACAGGCCGGAGATGAGCGCAACGATGGTCGCGTTCCACAGGATCGTGCGGGAGCGGTCGTACGCTTCCGCCAGCGTCTTGTTGACGCGCAGCGGCGTGATTCGCGATGGTGGCTGCAGGACGGTGAGGCGAATGGAGGGGAGGCGCTTCATGACCAGCGGCAGGTCGAGCACCTGGTGGTCGGGGACCTGGAGGGCCAGGTGAGGAGACAGTGAGACGAAGAAAATCGACGCGGTGAAGATCAACGGAGCGAAGCGGATGCTGCTCAGTGCGCTGAGGGACGCGACCGTGACGGTCACGGCAATCAGTGCGAAACACTGGACGTTGACGCGCGCGCTCGGCGTGGGCCTGGCGAAAAGAACGAGGCTGGCGACGATCAGGCAGGACCAGGTGACGATGACGGGCAGCAGGGTAAGCGAGCCGGGTAGGGGAGTGGCTGCGACGCCGACGCTCACCCCGGCGGCGGCGCAACAGGTGACGAGGACGAAGCCGCGCGCTGCGTTGCTCGGGGCCAGGAGCGGGCACGACCAGATGAGTGCGCACACGATCCCCAGGCCCAGGCGTCCCCACGTGTCAGTCGCGAGCGAGGGGAGCATGTCGTAGCCGTCGCGATACAGGGCGAGCACGGGCAGGAGGACGCCGAGGAGAGACACGACGGAGGCAACGAATACGAAGGCCGCGGCTGTGAGCGCCGGCCGGAAGCGCCGGTTGTTTCTGGAACGTTGGTCGTCGGCGACGGCTTGGGCCGATTCCTGCGTGCCGACGATGGTGATGACCGAACCGGAGGGAATGTCTCGTCCGATGACAGCACCGAGCTCGACGGGACGTCCGCCTCCGAGTGTGAGGCGAGCTGACAGCTTGGTCAGATCAACCTCGATGAGTGCGAGCAGGCCCGCGATCGTCATTCCGACGGGGATGACGTAGTCCTCCCGGTGGGAGCTGCCAACGACGGTAATCGATGCCTGTGTTTGTCCCACGCGAGCCTCCTTTCGTCTCCGACACGGATGACACTCTCAGACAGTATTGTGTCATCAGACGCGGGCTTGGCAAAAGTTCGACTGTGGTCCACGTTAGGATAGCGGGGACTACTGCTACCCGGGTGCGGTGACAAGGGAGGAACGATGGCTGACTCTGAGGATCGCTTGGAGGGCGTACCGGAGATGCCCGAAGGGAAGATTCCCATCCAGGCTCCGCCGAACCAGGCTGAGGCCGCGGGCATCGGTAACGTGCTTGCGATGGTGGTCCCGATGATGGGCTCGATGGGCGTCATGGTGTTCATGGCGATCTCCCAGGCCAGCGGGGGCGCAGGTCAGGGTCGTAACTCGATGATGCTGATGATGGCGGGCGGCATGGTGTTCGCCATGGTCGCCATGGTCGCGTTTAACGTCTATCGGCAGGTCTCCCAGCATCGTCAGAAGGTTCGCACGCTGCGCGGTGAGTACCTGGCGTACCTGTCGGAAACGAGGCAGACGGTCCGTAACGTCGCTGACCGCCAGCGGGCTTTCGTGAACTGGGCCCTTCCCGCGCCCGAGGCCTTGGTTGCGGTGGCGGAACAGGGTGAGCGCGTGTGGGAGCGTGAGCCGGGCGTCGAAATGCTCAATGCGCGAGTTGGCGTGTCTGAGCAGAGCTTGGCGATGGAGCTGCTGGCTCCCGACTTGCCGCCCATGGCGAACCCGGACATTGTGTGCCTGTCTGCGATGACGCGCTTTGTTGAGACTCACCGCAACCTGGACAGCGTCGCCTTCGGTGTTCCCCTGGAGGAATATTCGCATGTCGAGCTGGCGGGCCGCCGCGAGGACACGATCGGCGTCGCGCGGCTGATCATGACGCACCTGGCGACCTTCGTCAGCCCCTCGTACTTGCGTATCGCGGTGCTGTGCTCGCCGGATCGTCTCACGGAGTGGGAGTGGGTCAAGTGGCTCCCTCACGCCGGTTCGACCGTCGAGTCGGACGCCGTGGGCCCCGCCCGCATGGTGGTCACTGAGGACATCGATCTGCTGGACCTCCTCGGCTCCGACGTGACGGATCGGCCGGGCTTTACCCCACGTGGTGATCTGACGCCCTGGCCGCACGTCCTCGTCGTGTGTGACGGCGCTGAGCTGCCCGCCTCAACCCAGATCGGTTCTCGCGACGGCGCTGCCGGCGTGACTGTCGTGAACCTGCACGAGAAGTGGGGGGCGCTGACGAGCCCGTCGACGGTGCGCCTCCTCGTCCACCCCGTGGCGAAAGGACAGACGCGCGGCGTGCTCGAGGTCAACCTTTTCAGTCACCAGGCGATCGTCGGCGAATGGGAGCGGGTGGGGCGCGCTCAGGCCGAGGCCATCGCCCGACGACTGACTCCCTTCGCCATGGGCACCGAGAAGAAAGAGAGCGAGACGCCTGTCGGGCGCTCGGACGTCAAGCGCTCCGTGGACCTCATGGAGCTCCTGCAATTGGGCGACATCCGAGACTACGATCCCGAGCGGGCCTGGGTGCGTCGCGAGGGCAGGAACCGCCTGCGCGTCCCCTTCGGTGTCACCCCCGAAGGCGTCCCCGTCCTGCTCGACATCAAAGAGTCCGCCCAGCAGGGCATGGGCCCCCACGGCCTCCTGATCGGCGCAACCGGTTCGGGTAAGTCGGAGGTCCTTCGTACCCTCGTCTTGGCTCTGGCCCTGACCCACTCGCCCGAGCAGCTCAACTTCGTCCTCGTTGACTTCAAGGGTGGCGCGACCTTCGCGGGCATGTCCGAGATGCCGCACGTGTCCGCCATGATCTCCAACCTCGAGTCCGAGCTGTCCCTGGTGGACCGCATGCAAGACGCGCTCAAGGGCGAGATGGTGCGCCGCCAGGAAGTCCTGCGCGAGGCGGGTAACTACGCCAACGTCACCCAGTATGAGGAGGACCGTATCGCGGGCAAGCATTCCTTCCCCCCGATGCCCGCCCTCTTCCTGATCCTCGACGAGTTCTCCGAGCTGCTCACCGCCAAGCCGGAGTTCGCCGAGCTGTTCGTCGCGATCGGCCGCCTGGGCCGTTCGCTCTCGATCCACCTGCTCCTCGCCTCGCAAAGGCTCGAAACCTCGAGGATGCGCGGCCTTGAGTCTCACCTGTCTACCGCGTGGGCCTCAAGACCTTCTCAGCCAGCGAGTCCCGCGAGGTTCTGGGCGTGCCGGACGCATACGAGCTCCCCTCGCTGCCCGGCTCCGGCTTCCTCATGCCCGGCACGGACGAACTCATCCGCTTCCGTGCCTCGTACGTCGCGGCCCCGCCGCCGCAGCGAACCGTCGGCTCTACCCAGCTGTCCACGGCTGGAACGCCGGACCGCTCGATCAAGGTCCTGCCCTTCACCCTGGCCCCCGTCCTGACACGCGAAGAGCCCATCGCAGCCCCGGCCTCGTCCGAAGAAGTCATGAGCCTGCCCGGGGACGCCAAGTGGGCAGACATGAGCGAGCTCGACATCGCGGTGGCGAAAATGACCGGTAAGGGCGTACCCGCCCACCAGGTGTGGCTGCCCCCGCTGGACGTGCCCGACACCTTCGACCAGATGATGCCCGACCTCGCACCCGTCGACGGCGTCGGCTTCGTGTCGATGGAGTGGCGCCAGCGCGGCTCCCTCGTCTTCCCGCTGGGCATCAGGGACATCCCGCTTTGAACAGCGCCGCGACCTGCTCACCTTCGACCTGTCGGGCGCGGGCGGTAACTTCGCGGTCGTCGGCGGCCCGCTGACCGGCAAATCGATGGCGCTGCGCTCCCTCGTCATGTCGCTCTCGCTCATCTACACGCCGCAGGAAGTCCAGTTCTACATCATCGACCTGGGCGGTGGAACCTTCGCGTCCTTCGCAGACGCCCCCCACGTCGCCGGTATCGCCACGCGCGACACCGGTGAAGTCCTCACCCGAATCCTCGCCGAGGTCCAAGGCATTATCGAGGATCGCGCGCGCTATTTCCAGCAGCACAAGATCGACTCGATCGAGACCTACCGGCGCGGTCGCGCCCAGGGGCTCTACGACGACGGATACGGCGACGTGTTCCTCGTTGTCGACAACTGGGCCTCCCTCAAGGCCGACTTCGACGACCTCGACATGAGGATCGGTCGCATGCTCAACACCGCCCTGACATTCGGTGTGCACCTCGTGGCCGCAACGCCTCGCTGGAATGACTTCCGCATGCAGATCGTTGACATGCTCGGTTCGAAGCTCGAACTCAAGATCGGCGACTTCCGCGACTCCGCGCTGGACCGCAACGTGCAGAAGCAGATCCCGGACGCTCGGCCGGGCCGAGGAGTGTGTGCGTCCAAGCACCACGTCCTCATCGCCTTGCCCCGCGCGGACGGCGAGGCGGACCCGGCGACCGTCAGCGAAGGCGTGGTCACCACGATTGAGCAGATCCGCGCGGCGCTGCCCGCCGGCCCCGGCCCCAAGCTTCGCCTCCTGCCGACCAAGGTCACTGCCGAGGAGATCGCGCAGCTGCCTGGCGCGCTCGCCCCGGTGCAGGGCCGAGCCCCCGCGCTCATTCTCGGTGTCGAAGAATCGCGACTCGGGGCGTTCCGCTTCGACCCGAACTCCGAGCACCACCTCTACCTCTTCGGCGACTCCAAGTCCGGCAAGACAACGTTCCTGCGCTCCCTTGCACGCGAAATCGTGGCCAGGAATACGCCCCAGGAAGCGCAAATCATCGTCGTCGACCGGCGCCGCTCCTCCCTCGGCGCCATTCCGAAGGAGTACCTGGCCGCCTACCTGACGACGAACGAGTCTGTCGCAAGAGATATGGCTGAGTTCGTGGCGTTCCTGAAGGAACGTCTACCCGGCGACGACGTGACCCCCGAACAGCTCGCGAATAGAAGCTGGTGGAAGGGACCGGAGTTCTGGGTCCTCGTCGACGACTACGACCTCGTCGTGACCTCCGAGGGTAATCCGCTCGCGGCGCTACAGCCGCTGCTGGCCCAGGCGGGTGATGTTGGTCTCCACCTGGTTATCGCGAGGCGGATGGGTGGCGCCTCTGGGGCCCTGTACGAGCGCGTCCTGCGTTCGATCATTGACCTCGGGTCGACAGGCATCATGTTGTCCGGTAACCCGGACGAAGGTCAGGTTATCGGGCGTGTGAGGCCGGTCCGCGCACTGCCCGGTCGAGCGATCGTCGTCTCGCGCGAGGCGGGCACCTTCCGCGCTCAGCTCGCCTGGTCTGATCCCGTTCGATAGCGCGTAACCATTTCTGCCTCGCGTGTAGAATAACGGTGTTACGCGTTATCCCACGCGCCCAACGCAGCGAGAAAGACGAAGGTAGATGGCTCAGGGTGAACATGCTGAGCGCGCCCCACTATCGTGGGGCGCGTCGACTGACATCGGTCCCGTCCGCTCCGAAAATGAAGACTCCTGGCTGGCGGTTTCGCCCGTCTTCGCGGTCGCCGATGGAATGGGTGGCCACCTCGGCGGTGCCCAGGCCTCGTCGAAGGCAGTCATCACTCTGCGGCAGTTCCTGAGCCCCGAGCGCCTCGGAAACCGCCCCGTCGACCTGGTCGACCTCTCCGTCGCCATCGACGCGGCGGCCACCGCCGTCGCCGGCCTGGCGCCCGTCGATAACCCGATGGGCGCGCCCGGCACCACCCTGTCCGGCCTCATGGTCCTGTGGACCCCCGAGGGCCCCTACTGGCTCTCCTTCAACGTCGGCGACTCGCGCGCCTACGTCGTGGGCCCCGGCGGGATCCGTCAGCTCACCCACGACCACTCCGCCTTGCAGGAAGCCCGCGACCTGGCCGCCACCTCCGGCGCGCCGCAGGTGATTCCCCCGGCCAACGTCGTCACCAAGGCCCTGGGAGCCGGACAATCCGGCAGCGTCAAGGCGGATTACACAATCATGCCCCTCGAAGAGGGCGATCGCGCCGTCATCTGTACAGATGGCGTGCACGGGGTCCTGCAAGACTCCCAGATCCACGCGATCGTCGCCGCTGGCAACGGTCCGCAAGGAACCGCCGATGTCCTCGTGAAAGCCAGCCTCGAAGCCGGCACTCGTGACAACTCAACTGCGGTTGTAGTCTACGCAGGAACCCAATCACGAGTAACATTGACAACGAATGTCATGAATCGAATGATTCAACCAGTACGTCCGGCGTCGATTCAGACAGCGCGCCGGGTTCCTCGTAGAGAAGGCAGTGACTGATGCTTCAGATTGGACGCTTCTTGTGTCGCGGACAGGGCGCGATGCTCGTCACCGGACCCCTCGGTGCCGCGTTGGTGCCGCTCGAATTTGCGGACTCCGCGGCTGATGTCGTGTGGGGACGAGCCGACACGCAGGCGTGGCTCTCCCACGTGCAGGCCGAGCAGGGCGACGTCCTGCTCCTGGACTGCGCCGGCGAACAGCCCTACTTGACAGTCCTCGGTAACATCCAGCTGCGCATGCGCGCCGCAGGACAGATCACCGAGCAGGTGTGGACCGACCCGATCTGGGCCTGGCCCTTCAACCCCGGTGAGTGGCAGACCTTCGAGGCGAGCATCAACGAGGGCGACGAGATCACGTGGATGGTCCCCGCCGCCGACCGCGTCGAGGCCGCCGAGATTCGCATCGGCCGCGCCCTGGACGAGGTCGAGGCCCTGGCTTCCCTGCCCGTCGACACGATGGGCTTCCTCATCAACCCCGACATTCCCGACCACGAGCGCCGCGCCCGCCGCGACGCGCGCGAGGAGCTGCCCGAGCCGACCATCACGCACACGTCGTCGGTCGACCTGGCCGCCGTCGAGGCTCAGTTCCTCGCAGCCACCGCCAACGGTCCCGTCTCGCTGACGCCCACCGCGCGCACCGCCGCGCCTGAGCAGGTCGAGGCCACGGATGCGGGTGAGGACGTCGCTGAGAATGAGGTCGAGCAGACCTCGAGCGAGCTCTACGTCGTCGCCGATGCCGTCGAGCCGCCGGTCAACACCGCCGCGTCGACCGAGCGCCTGGCCGCCTACTCGGAGTCCACCTCGTTCGAGCCCGAACCCGAGCCTGCTCCTGAGCCCGAGGTTGAGCCCGCTCCCGCTCCTGCGCTGGAGCCCGAGCCTGAGGTTGAGCCCGCTCCTGCGCCGGAGCCTGAGGCTGAGGTTGAGCCCGCTCCCGAGCCGGAGCCCGCTCCCGAGATGGCACCCGAGCCGCCCGCCGCGCCCGAGGCCATGAGCGCCGCCGGACTGGCCGACCTGGGTGCCGAGACCGACACCGAGGCCACGATCCTGCGCCTCGCGCCCGTCAACGCCGGCCCGGCCGCCCCCGTCGCCTTCCTGATCCACGGCGGCACCGTGCCCGTCGAGGTCTCGCGTGACGTCGTCATCGGCCGCGACCCCGACGCCCGCGCCCTGACCGGCCGCCCCGTGGCGACCGTGCTGCGCGTGCCCAGCCCGGCCACCGAGATCTCGCGTTCGCACTGCGCCGTTATGATGACGACGCCCGGCTCGTGGGCCCTCATGGACCTGGGCAGCGCCAACGGCACCGTCCTGCGCCACGCTGACGGATCCTTCCAGGACGTCACCCCCATGGTGACGATCGCTCTGAACGACGGCGACCTTATCGACGTCGGCGAGGGAACCACGATCGAGTTCCGCGTGCGCTGACGCCACATGCGCCTTGTCTGTGGGGTGGACCTGTTGGTCCACCCCACAGGTGTATGTACTAGGCTGTCTTATGTTGACCGTTTGGAGGTTGGGGGCACCGATGCCCTCGGCGGCTGATTGGGCATGCGAGAGGGAGTGAGTTCATGAAGAATCGCGTGCGGATGATCGTCGTCCTCGTGTGTGTGTTCGTTGTGCTGCCGGTGGTGGGTGGCCTCGTGTATCTGTCGAGGATCAGTGCTGAGGCGGCTGCGCGCTACTACGCCGAGGCGATCGCCCAGGGGCGCTTCGAGGATGCGATGGCTATGGAAACGGACAAGGCTTCTGGCAGCGTGGAGCCCGAGAACGTCGATTTGCGGCGAGGCCAGATCGCCGTTCCCTCCAGTGTGACGAGCGTGTCGCTCGTGGGCGTTGCGCAACAGGATGGAAGCCAGGCCGTCAGAATCGGCTTGAACGTCAACGGATACGTCACGACCCGCACAATTTCCATGCGTCCCGATGCCTCTCGACGTGGCTTGCTGGGCGCGTGGAAAGTAACTGAGGGGCTGGCTACCAAGTATCCGCTCAGCATGGAGGGGTACGCCTCTGAGGTGAGCGTCGGAGGTATGACGCTCGGCGCAGTGAGTGAGAAAGGTAGCGACGGCACGGTTATCCCGCTGACGGTGCCAACTGAGGGACTGTGGCACAGGGGCAGCAGTAGCGTCGTCTTCGTTGCGTATCCGGGAGTGTACCCGGTGGAGGTGACCACGGTCGGCGAGGGGGCCGAAGTGCTCGTCGATTCCTCGGTGGGGGCGCAGACTATCGCCTTCACACAGGGGCTTCTGAACCACAGGCTCGAGGTCCCTCTCGATGAGGAGACGGAAGCGTGGCAGGAGGAACAATTCGAGTCCCTCGCGGTCGCTTGTGTGAAGGGTGAGAAGCCGGAAGGCGTCGTGTGCCCGGGCGTGGAGGTATCGGGTGTTGAGTCGGTCTCCTTTGGTGGGGCGTCCAGGGAATTTGGGCGCCTTAGGAGCTGGGGCGTCAATGTAGAAACAGCCGACGAACGCGTGCTTCTGAATGTCATCAACGAGGTGTGCTTCGACGATGCGGGTGAGGCCCACACGGTGTTGTTCCTCGACGAGAGTAACCGCTATCGGAGGAAGAAGTGACGAGGGGGTACGTGACAATGCTGCGTAAGAGTTGGTCCCCGAAGAATCGCGCGCGGACCATTGTTGTCCTCGTGTATGTCTTCGTTTTCCTGCCACTGATTGGCTCGGTGAGTTCCCTGGCGAGGACCAGTGCCGAGGCAGCCGTGCGCTACTACGCGGAGGCGATCGCGCAGGGACGTTTCGAAGATGCGCTGAGCGTTGAGATGGACAGAGGTCGCAACGATAGCCGTGTTACGTGGGGTTCCTTGGTTGATCTGCGGCGGGCCCAGGTGGCCGCGCCCTCTTCCGTATCCGCTGTGCGGATGTATTCGGGCAGGGATGTGAGGGGGCGTCAGAGAGCCGCTATCGACTTTTCCGTCAACGGTTCTACAGTCACCCGTGAAATCTACGTGGAGAATACGGCTTCTCTCAGGCTGCACGTGGGTCCCTGGCGCATCGCAGAGGGAGCCGCTCGTGAGGAGACAGTGCGCACGGAAGGCTATGCCACCGAGGTAACCGTCGGCGGGGTCTCGCTGGGCTCTGTCGGAGGCACCACGGCTAGCATTTCTATTTCCGCGAGCGACGACCTGTGGCATCCCGATCACCATGACCACGAGGTGTACGCGTACCCGGGCATGTATGTCATCGGCGTGACACAGCTCAGCGAGCACACCGAGTATTCTGTCGACTCCGTCGCGGGAGCCTCGGCGATAGAAATGGGAACTCGTGCACGTCATCAGGTCGACATCACCGTGGATGAGGAGACGCACGCATGGCATCAGGAACGCTTCGCTGCTTTGGCGACCGCGTGTCTTCGGGGGGAGAAACCGGAAGAAGCCGTGTGCCACACGCAACAGTACCCTCGAGCCGACTTGATCGATGTTGGTGAGATCAGCGGTGATCAACGCGAAGGACTGAGTGCCCCCTCCATTCAGGTCACGACCGGTAATTATGAAACCACGGTGGGGCTGAAGAGCGAGGTCTGCTTCGATCAGTCGGGTGAGCGCCGTATCGTCTTTAGAAGCTATCGCTAGAACATTCCGGGGCGTGGCTCGCAGAAAGCGAAGGCCCGTTGCAATTGTTTCCGTCGTTTTTGGAGGGTTTCATGAAGAATCGCGTGCGGACGATCGTCGTCCTCGTGTGTGTGTTCGTTGTGCTGCCGGTGGTGGGTGGCCTCGTGTATCTGTCGAGGATCAGTGCGGAGGCGGCTGTGCGCCACTACGCCGAGGCGATCGCGCAGGGGCGCTTCGAAGATGCCCTGGCGGTTGAGAGCGCCGACGCCGACAAAGGCAGCGGCATAGAACTCGGTGGTGTCGTAGACCTGCGCCAAGGTCACTTAGTGGCGCCGAATAGTGTGGGTTCCGTACGGGTGTACCCCGAGCTCGATGTGTGGGGGCGTCAAGGAGCGAGCATTGATTTGTCCGTCAACGGGCGCACGATCACGCGCGAGATTTACCTGGAGCGTGTGGGTGTGCCAAGGCCGCACGTGGGCATGTGGCGCGTCGTCTCTGGCGCTGCGCAGGTGGAGACGGTGCGGGCGTATGGCTATGCCTCCGATGTGCGCATCGGCGGGGTGTCGCTTGGTCGCGTGGGGGCGACGGGCAGTGACGGTGTCGCTATTCCTGCGGGTGTGTCGGCCGATGGCGTGGTGCCCCAACCCATTCATGCGACGACTGTCTATGCGTACCCGGGTGTCTATGAGGTTGCAGTCGATAAGGTGAGTGAGCATACGGATGTGCTCATTAATTCCGAGGTTGGTGCCTCGTCGATTGAGTTGGCCGGGTACGGGTCGGATACGACGATCAGCATCATGCCTGACGATGAGACGCGCGCGTGGTTTGTGGGCGCCTTCGAGTCGCTCGGGCGGTCGTGTTTTGGATCGGAAGCAGCGCAGGGCGCGCTGTGTCCCACTTTCGACTTTTCGGGCACTGTGAGCGATGAAGTGGAGGAGAAGGTTTGGTGGCAGTCCGATGGTTTAGACGGTTCGGAAACGTTTTGGATTAAGACTGACGCCGATGTTGTTTCCGTCGATCTGGCGGGTGCGCTGTGCTTCGACGAGGCGGGCGATGCTCGTGTCGTGTTCAGGGTCGGCGAGGAGTCTCACCACCCTTGGAACTGGTGAGTGGGCGCATTGTGGCGCCCGTAGTGTTGTCGTAATGAGAGAAGAGGCTATGCCATGAAGAATCGCGTGCGGATGATCCTCGTCCTCGTGTGTGTGTTCGTTGTGCTGCCGGTGGTGGGTGGCCTCGTGTATTCGTTCAGCGTGAGCGCGGAGACGGCTGCGCGCTACTACGCGGAGGCGATCGCCCAGGGGCGCTTCGAAGATGCCCTGGCGGTTGAGAGCGCCGACGCCGACGCCGATCCCAATGTCGGGCGTGGCGACGCGGTCGACCTGCGGCGACTCCAGCGCTCGTCGAGTACTCCAGCGATGAGTGTGGGCGCTGTGTGGGTGCACTCCGAGCTCGACAGGGATGGTCGGCAGGGTGTCAACATTGAGTTTTCGGCGAACGGCCGCTCCACGACCCGCGTGATCTACCTCGAGCGTTCGGTTATCCCGCGGCCACACGTTGGCTCGTGGAGGGTCGTTTCCAGTGCGGCGCGTAGTGTCGCTGTGTTCGCGGACGGGTACGCCTCAGACCTGTCGATTGCTGGAGTGTCGCTCGGGGACGTCGGAGCGACCAAGGGCAATCAACGGATGATTCCTCCCGTAACAGACGACCTGTGGCACTTCGCTGGCGGCGGCGGTGTAGTGTACGCGTATCCCGGCGTTTACGACATCAGCGTGACCCGGGTCAGTGAAGACACCGAGTACAGTGTCGACTCCGTTCCGTCGGGTGCGACGATCGACTTGTTCGATGCTGACGAACCTCACCAAATCGACATCGTCTTGAACGAGGAAACAAAGGCCTGGCAACAGGAGCAATTCGTGCCTCTTCTGGAATCGTGCATTCGCGGGGAAAGCCCAGAGCAGGCCCTGTGTCCCGATCTTAACGTTGCGGATGTTGAGTCAATTGACGTAGGGGAGGTCAGTGACAGCTTGCCGGGGAGCGTGGCTGCCTACAACATCACGGTCACCACACGGGAGCACCGTATCTGGCTGGACGTGCGTGGCGCGGTCTGCTTCGATGAGGCCGGTGAGCGATACATCGTCTTCACGCTCCTTCAAGAGTGGGTCGACGGCCGACAGGTCAGATAGCTGGACCGGCGAGCCTCGCCGGCGACCTGGCTCCTGTGACGAGTGTGGGGTGGGCCTTGGGGCCCGCCCCACGTCCGTCTGCCCGCCCCCGGTCGGCCGAACGCCGCGCCCGCCGGCGCCTGCGTGACAGCCTCGCCGATACCCCTGACCAGCCCGCTTGACGCTACTTCCGCGCGAGGAAACGATACCCGACAAGCAACCAAGGCCTCGTCCATGTAAGGACAATCATTATTCTGCGTGTCTTGAAGTGACCTTAGTCCCTTGATACGTGTATCCTTGCCTGTGGTAGTGGCCCGGTGTCGGGCCAATCATCGCAAACACGGAAGTTGAGGACCACGATGGTCAAGTATGTGTACGACTTCTCCGAGGGTGACAAGTCCATGAAGGACCTGCTCGGAGGTAAGGGAGCGAACCTCGCCGAGATGACGAAGCTCGGCCTGCCTGTTCCCCCCCGGCTTCACGATCACCACCGAGGCATGCCGCGCATACCTCAAGGAGTCGGCCGTTCCCGAGTCGCTTGCCACCGAGGTCACCCGCGCGCTGCGTGGCGTCGAAGACCAGATGGGCCGCCACCTCGGCGACCCCGCCGACCCGCTCCTCGTCTCCGTGCGAAGCGGCGCCAAGTTCTCCATGCCCGGCATGATGGAAACTGTCCTGAACATCGGCCTCAACGATGAGTCGGTTCTCGGCCTCGCAGCCGTTAGCGGTAACGAGCGCTTCGCGTGGGACTCCTACCGCCGCCTCATCCAGATGTTCGGCAAGACCGTCCTCGACATCGACGGCGATCTCTTCTCCGACGCCCTCGACAACCTCAAGGCCGAGCGTGGCGTGAAGGGCGACACCGACCTGACCGCCGAGGACCTCAAGGGCCTCGTCGACACCTTCAAGGGCATCGTCAAGGAACAGACCGGCGAGGACTTCCCCCAGGATCCGCGCACCCAGATGGACATGGGCATCGAGGCCGTCTTCCGCTCCTGGAACACCGAGCGCGCCCGCATCTACCGCCGCCGTGAGCGCATCCCCCACGACCTGGGCACCGCCGTCAACATCTGCACCATGGTGTTCGGCAACATGGGCGAAAACTCCGGCACCGGCGTCTGCTTCACCCGCGACCCCTCCTCCGGCCACTCCGGCGTCTACGGCGACTACCTCGAGAACGCGCAGGGCGAGGACGTCGTTGCGGGTATCCGCAACACCCTGCCCCTGTCCGCCCTCAAGGAAATCAACAAGCCCGTCTACGACGAGCTGCGCGCCATCATGCGCAAGCTCGAGACGCACTACCGCGATATGTGCGACATCGAGTTCACCGTCGAGCGCGGCAAGCTGTGGATGCTCCAGACCCGCGTCGGCAAGCGCACCGCCGCCGCCGCGTTCCGCATCGCCACCCAGCTCCTGGGCGAAAAGCTCATCACCCGCGACGAGGCCCTGGGTCGCGTCACCGGCGACCATCTCACCCAGCTGATGTTCCCGCAGTTCGACGCCACGGCCGAGAAGGAGCTCATCGCTCGCGGCATGGCCGCCTCCCCGGGCGCCGCCGTCGGCAAGATCGCCTTCGACAACGCGCAGGCCGTCGAAGCCGCCGAGAAGGGCATCAAGACCGTCCTCGTGCGCCGCGAGACCAACCCCGATGACCTGCCCGGCATGGTCGCCGCCGAGGGTGTCCTCACCGCGCGCGGCGGTAAGACCTCGCACGCCGCCGTCGTCGCCCGCGGCATGGGCAAGACCTGCGTGTGTGGTGCCGAATCCCTCGTGATCGACGCTGCCGCCGGCACCGTTACCATCGGTGACCTCGTCCTGACCGCTGACGACACCATCGCCATCGACGGCCAGACCGGCGAAATCTTCCGCGGCGAGGTCCCCGTGACCGACTCGCCCGTCACCACCTACCTCGCCGAAGGCCTCGAGGCCGGCCTCGCCGCCGCCGGCGAGGATGCGGGCACCCGCGAGCTCGTCGAGGCCGTCGACAAGCTCCTGTCCCACGCCGACAAGGTCCGCCGCCTGCGCGTGCGCGCCAACGCCGACACCCCCCTCGACTCCACGCGCGCCATCGCCTTCGGCGCCGAGGGCATCGGCCTGTGCCGCACCGAGCACATGTTCCTGGGTGATCGCCGCCCGCTCGTTGAGCGCGCGATCCTCTCCGCCCCCGAGTCTGACGAGCGCCAGGCCGCCTTCAACGAGCTCGAGAAGAAGCAGAAGCAGGACTTCCTCGAGATGCTCGAGGTCATGGACGGCAAGTCCATGACCGTGCGCCTCATCGACCCGCCGCTCCACGAGTTCATGCCCGCCCTCATCGAGCTGGAGACCAAGGTCGCCGTCGGCAAGGCCACCGGCACCCTCGACCCCGCCGACGAGGCCATGCTCGTCGAGGTGCGCCGCATGCACGAAGAGAACCCCATGCTGGGTCTGCGCGGCGTTCGCCTGGGCATCTACCTGCCCGGCCTGTTCGCCCTGCAGATGCGCGCCCTGTGCGAGGCGGCCGCCGAACTCGTGGGCCGCGGCCTCGACCCGCGTCCCGAGATCATGGTCCCGCTCGTCGGCTCCGTGCGCGAGCTCCAGCTCGTGCGCGAGGAAGGCGAAGGCATCATCGCCTCCGTCGCCGAAGCCCACGGCGTCGACCTGTCCGGCGTCTCCATCGGCGCCATGATCGAGCTGCCGCGCGCCGCCATGACCGCCGAGGACCTGGCCGAGGAAGCCGACTTCTTCTCCTTCGGCACCAACGACCTGACGCAGACCGTGTGGGGCTTCTCGCGCGACGACGTCGAGGGCGTGTTCTTCCCGCAGTACATCGAGGCCGGCATCTTCGGCGTCTCCCCCTTCGAGTCCATCGACGTCCACGGCGTGGGCACCCTGGTCTCCGAGGGCGTGCGCCGCGCCCGCTCCACCAAGCCCGGCATCAAGCTCGGCGTGTGTGGCGAGCACGGTGGCGACCCGCAGTCGATCCACTTCTTCCACAACGTGGGTGTCGACTACGTGTCTTGCTCCCCGTTCCGTGTCCCCGTCGCCCGCCTCGAGGCTGGCCGCGCCGCGGTCGAGGACCACGTGGACATGACCGCCTGATCCGCCAGGCGGGTGGCGCTGTGCTGAGTGCCGCCGAGCGTAACGACGAGGCCGTGGCCGGGAAACCGGTCGCGGCCTCGTTGTGTCTGGGGTGGGGTGTGCGGGCTCGGCCCGTGGGTTGTGGGGTGCTTCCGTTTGAAATGCCGGAGTGGTTCCCCAACAATGTCGCACGTAATTCCCCTGCCCATATTTCAAGTTTTGAAATCGGATCGTTGAAATTCCGCGGTTTTTTTGGATGCCTAAGAAAAGTGAGGGTACCCAAATTACGTGCGAGATTTGTCTGGGGGCTTTCTCGGTGATGCGTGTCGGTGTCGCGGCACCTGATGCCGAGTGGCGTGGCCCCGCCTGATACCGGGCGACCTCCATACCTGTGGGGTTCTTCCGTTTGAAATGCCAGAGTGGTTCCCCAACAATGTCGCACGTAATTCCCCTGCCCATATTTCAAGTTTTGAAATCGGATCGTTGAAATTCCGCGGTTTTTTGGATGCCTATAAAAAGTTAGGGTACCCAAATTACGTGCGACTTTTGGTTAGTTTCGGGGTTGTGGGGTTGTGTGGTTGTGGGGTTGTGTGGTTGCGGGGTTGTGTGGTGGGGCGCGCAACCAACAATCAGGCGTTCTGCAGTGCTCCCTGCATGGCGAACATCAGGCCCACCATGATCGTGTTATTGAGCGCGTGGAACAGCCACGAGTAGGCCACGCTCTTGCCTGAAAAAACGTACACGAGCGTCAGGACGATGCTGATGGGCAGGTACGAGAAGAAATCCTGCCACTGGTGACAATGCATGTACGCAAACAGCGCCGCTGAGATCGACGCGACGAGCCACGTGGGGGCGTAGGCGCTGAGCTTGCCGATGAGGATGTGGCGGTAGAAAATCTCTTCGACCATGGGCACCCCGATGGCGACGAAGAAGCAGAAGATGAGTCCCGTGCCGCCGTCAAAAATTGCGTTGATGACGGCCTGTTGGTTCTCGGGGATCGGCGGGTTGAGCCCGTAGAGGGCGATGCGGGTCGCGGCCTGGACGATGACGACCGGGATCCACAGGCCGAAAAGCAGCAGGATCTTCATGAAGGGGTGCGTGCGCAGGTAGGTGAAAGCGGGGAAAAACTCGCGTGAAAACAGTGCCAGGACGATGATCAGTAAGACCGTGTCGACGGCGAGGTTGATGGCCGTCAGGCTCCACGACTCGGGGAAGAGCCATGTCGGCACTCCCACCAGGAAGAGCGCAGCGTAGGGGATGCCGAAGATCGCGATGCGCACCCAGTCGGCGCGCGTCGGGCGCGCGGGGGACGAGGCCGGGGCCGCCTCGCTCGAACCAGGCTCGCCGGGCAGGGGGAGGGGAGCGGCGGACACGGGGCCCTGCGGGCCTGCGTTCGTCACGGGAGAATCCGCCGTCGCGCTCAGGGGCTGTGTATTCGGGTCGGTGGCCATGGGTGGGACTGCTTCCTGCGGTTAATTGTGCTGCCGGAATATTATGACAGATTTTGAAATAAATGGGCATACGTATGTGCGCGTGGGTTGCGTCCGTCTGTGGGCGTGGGAGGTCTGGGTGTTTCGCCTGCTGGCGCGCCATTTTTGTGGCATTGTGTCAGCAAGCGATCAGCCTGGGCCTTTAGTCCTTCAAGGGGGGTATATGTCCGCGCTAAACACGGTCACGGCATGATCACAATTTAGGACGACCTAAACGGACTACTTTCCACCTGGGCCAGATGTGGTTACGCTGATTGACAGGAATTCGATCGACCCGGCGAGCCCATCGCGCCGGTTTCACAGGAGGCAAGCCGTGGCAGTGCTTCGCGCCCACGCAGATCATGTCGTCCAGCGGGCTACCCGTCTCTTCGTCGTCGCGCTTATGGCGGCGCTCTCCCTGGCGGTGTTCGCCGCTCCCTCGCGCGCCGCGGATCAGACGTGGAGCGATGTCTCGACCACGATCAACGGGCTCATTGATGAGGGCGTGTCCACCTACAAGGCGGGCGACGCCAAGGGCGGCAAGGACAAAGTAAACGACGCCTACTACAAGCACTACGAGATCACCGGCATGGAGAAGCAGGTCATGGCCCGCATCTCCGGCTCGCGCGTCTCCCAGGTGGAGATGGAGTTCTCCCTCCTGAAGAAGGCCATGAGTGACGCCGACAGTGCGGGCGTCGATAGTCACGCTACGACCCTCAAGCAGTACATGGTCGAAGACGGCGCGTCCCTGGATGGCGTGGCCCCCGGGTCGGCAGCCCAGGCCTCGTCGGATGATTACAGCCCCGGCGCGTGGGGTGAGGTCGCCAAGACGATCAACGGCATCCTCGAAGACGGCGCCAACGCCTACAAGGGCGGCGACGCCAAGGCCGGTAAGGACAAGGTCAACGAGGCCTACTACAAGCACTACGAGATCACCGGCATGGAGAAGCAGGTCATGAGCCGCATCTCCGGTTCGCGCGTCTCGCAGGTGGAGATGGAGTTCTCCCTCCTGAAGAAGGCCATGACCGACGACGACTCGGCGGCGGTCGACCAGCACCTCTCGACGCTGACGAACTACATCCGCGAGGACGCCAATAGCCTCGACGGCTACACCGGCAAGGCCGCCGACAAGACCACCGAGGGCTCGACCACCTCCCCGTGGGTTGCCCAGTTCCTGCCTTCCCTCCTCGTGATCCTGCGCGAGGGCATGGAGGCGATCCTGGTCGTCGCCGCAGTCCTGGCCTACCTGGCCAAGGCCGGTCACAAGAAGAAGGCCCCGATCGTCTGGGGCGGCGTGGTGCTCGCCTTCGGCCTGTCCATCGGTCTGGCCTTCCTCTTCAGCTACGTCACCTCCCTGGCGGGAGCGAACCAGGAACTCCTCGAAGGCTTCGCGGCGCTCTTCGCGGTTGCCATGCTCATCTGGGTCTCCAACTGGATGATCAACAAGTCCTCGAACAAGGCGTGGGACGAGTACATCAAGAAGCAGACGGACGCCTCGCTGAGCAGCGGCTCCCTGCTGGGCCTGGCCTTCATTTCCTTCCTCGCGGTCCTGCGCGAGGGCGCCGAGACGATCCTCTTCTACGTCCCGATCGTCGCCGCCGCGGGCGACAAGGTCCACTACGTGTGGATCGGCCTGGCGGTCGGCCTCGTGGCCCTGGTCATCATCTACCTGCTCATCCAGTTCGCGGCGGTCCGCATCCCGCTGCGCCCCTTCTTCACCATTACCTCGCTGCTGATGGCCTTCATGGCCTTCACGTTTACGGGTTCTGGTATCGGGGAACTTCAGGAGGCTGACGTCGTGTCCCTGACGCCCATCTCCGGCTTCCCCACCATTGACCTCTTGGGGATCTACCCCCGAGTGGAGAACCTGGCCGCGCAAGCCATCGTTCTCGCCATCATCGTCGGTCTCTACTTCTTCGGAAAAGCTCGCCTCGCCCGCGAGGCCGCCGCCCAGTCGCGGGCCGAGGAATGACAGCAGTCGAGCGACACCGACTTTTCATCCAACCAACACGCACAGGAGATCATCACATGAAGCGTTCTCTGTTCCGCGTCGGCGCGGCCCTGGCCACGCTGGCCCTCGCAGGCACCCTGGCTGCCTGCTCCAACAACTCCTCGTCCTCCAGCGAGACGCCCGCGGGGCCGGCCTCGGCTTCGGCTAACCCTGCCGCCCCCGCCCCCGGCGAGGACGCTGGCTTCGAGGAGCAGCCCCTCGGCGACGAGGTCCACGTCGGTCCCCTCGTCGTGGGCGGCGTCTACTTCCAGCCCGTCGACATGGAGCCCGAGATGGGCACCCCGGCTGCCGAGTCCTCGATGCACATTGAGGCCGACGTCTCCGCCGCCGAAAACAACGACCTCGGCTACGGCGCGGGCGACTTCGTCCCCGGCCTGACCGTCGAGTACGCGATCAAGGACAAGTCCGGCACGGCCGTCCAGGAGGGTACGCTCATGCCGATGAACGCCTCCGATGGCCCGCACTACGGCCTGAACCTGCCCAAGCTGGACGCCGGCACCTACGACGTGACCTTCACGATCAAGCCCCCCCAGCGGCTGGCTGCTGCACACCGACAAGACCACGGGCGTCAAGGGCCGCTTCTGGACCGAGCCGCTCGTCGCCGAGTTCCCGGATTGGCAGTGGGATCCCACCGCCGTTTCGTGGTGATCGACTCTTAAGTAACGCGGGGTCGAGGCCGTGGTTCCTTCCGGGATCGCTGGCCTCGATCCGCGCCCCCATGGGGGACTAAACTCAACATCGGAGTCGCGTGGCTTCGGTGTGCCTGTATTGAGAGAGGAAAGCCAATGCTTGTGCAGATGAGTGAGGCGACGCTAACGTTGCTACTCACGATGCTCGCCGTCGGAGCTGTCATCCGCTTCATGCCCGCCGCCGGACATGGACGCCGTGGAAAGCTGGCGCGCTCGCGGGCCGCGTGGGGCGGCATCATCGCGGGCTTTGTCTCCTCCCTGTACCTGACGTTGCTCATCCTTCATGACCCCAAGTCCGTCAACCGCCAGACCGTCGGCCTGTACACGCTGCCGTTCGCGGTGGTCCTGGCCCTGGTCTTCCTTGCGTTGGTGGCCGTGCGCGCCCGCCGCATGCGCGCGCACCTGCCGGGAGGAGACGCGGATGACGAGGCCAAGGCGGCCTCGTCGATGGAGACCGCCCTGCCCGGGGACTTCCTCGTGCGCCTTGTTGGCGCGGCGTTCATCGCGCTGGTCCTGTTCCGCGCGGTGCCCACCGCCATGAACCAGGCGATCATGATGACGTCGGGCGGCGTCGCGATCTACTCGACACCGATGGTGCTGGCCATCGTCGGCTACATGCTGGCGTGGCTGCTCGTGTTCTTCCTGGCGTGGCTGTCGTACCGCCTGTGTTCGTGGAATAACCGCGTGTGGCCGGCCGCGGTGATCCTGGCGGCCCTGCTGGCCAACTACGCGCTGCTCTTCGTGCGTATCCTCAAGGCCAAACGCTGGATTAAGACCTCCAAGGAAGCGTGGGAGGTCATCTCCTGGTTCATTAACAACGAGGCCGTCTTCACGATCGTGGCCGCCGTGGCCCTGGGCGTCGTCGTCGTTCTGACGTGGCGCGCGTCGCGCGCGATCCCCACCGTCGGGTCCAACCCCGCCGAGAGCCGCCTGGGCCGCGCCCGCTCGCGCCTGTACAAGTCCATGGCTGGCACCGCCGCGATCGGCTACCTGTGCGGCGCCCTGCTCATCACCGTGGGCGTGGCCTACGGCAGCCAGGAGATCGAGCTCTCGCCGCCGGAGTCCTTCAGCGTCGTCGAGGACCAGGTGAGCGTCAACCTGGCCGATATTTCCGACGGCCACCTGCACCGCTTCGAGTACACGACCTCGGGCGGCGTGAAGGTGCGCTTCATCGTCATCCAGAAATCTGGCTCCTCCTTCGGTGTGGGCCTGGATGCCTGCGAGATCTGCGGGCCCTCGGGCTACTACGAGAAGGACGGCAAGGTCATCTGCAAGCTGTGTGAAGTGGCGATGAACATCGCGACGATCGGCTTTAAGGGTGGCTGTAACCCCATCCCCATTGACTACAATGTCTCGAACGGGACACTGACCGTGCCGATTTCGGCGCTGGAGGCCTCGGCCTCCATCTTCGCGAAGTAAAGGGACTCACGTGTTTCCGAATGCTGCGAGGGGCCCTCACGAGGCGCGGTAACCGCCACCTCATGATCGCCCTGACCGTCGCCCTGGGAGCGGGCGTGGCCACGTCCATGCTCTCCGTCATGTTCAACGTGGGTGACAAGGTCAACCAGGAACTCAAGTCGTACGGTGCCAATATTGTTGTGCGTCCTCAGGGTGCGGCCGTCCTCGACGACCTGTACAACACGGGCGAGGCCTCAGAGGCGCGCTCGTACCTGCGAGAGGACGAGCTGGGCAACATTAAGACGATCTTTTGGACCTACAACATCCTCGACTTCGCGCCGCTGCTGAGTGTGTCGGCGACCGACGCCAGCGGGGAACGCGTGCCCACGACGGGCACCTGGTTCAGCCACCACCTCGAGTTGGCCACCGGTGAGAGCGTCGAGACCGGTCTGGACAAGCTGCGCGGCTGGTGGGGCCTGGAGGGCGCCTGGCCGGGCGACGACGACCCGACCGGAGCGGTTATCGGCTCTTCCTACGCGGCCGCCCGAGGCCTCGGCGTCGGCGACTCCTTCACGCTCACCCGCGAGGGCGTCACCCAGGACTTCACGGTCACTGGCATCGTCACCACCGGCGACGACGCGGACCGCGGCGTGTTCATCCAGCTGCCTGCCGCCCAGACGCTCCTGGGCCGCGAGGGCGCCGTCGGAAGCGTCGAGGTTTCTGCCCTGACCACCCCGGACAACGACCTGGCCCGCAAGGCCGCGAAGAACCCGAACTCGCTGAGCGTGTCCGAGAAGGAAACCTGGTACTGCACCGCCTACGTGTCCTCGATCGCCTTCCAGATCGAGGAAGTCATGACGGACTCCGTGGCCCGCCCGGTGCGTCAGGTCGCCCAGTCCGAAGGCGTCATCCTGCAGAAGACCCAGCTGCTCATGGTCCTCGTGACCGTCCTGGCGCTCATCGCCTCGGCCCTGGCCATCGCGAACCTGGTGACCGCGGGCGTCATGGAGCGCTCCAGCGAGATCGGCCTCATGAAGGCCGTGGGTGCCAAAGACAAGCAGATCATCGCCCTGTTCCTGACCGAGACGATCATCGTCGGCCTGGCCGGAGGGCTCCTCGGATACGCGGGTGGACTCGGCCTCGCGCAGGCGATTGGATACATGGTCTTCGGCTCGTCCATCGCTTTCGTACCCGTCGTCGTCGGCCTCGTCGCCGTCCTCGTCATCCTTGTCGTCCTGGGAGCCTCCATTCCCGCGATCCGCTACCTGCTGCGCCTCAACGCGGCCGAAGTCCTGCACGGAAGGTGATTCCCATGTCCAGACGAGCAATGTTCTGGAAGATGGTCACCTCTTCCATCCTGCGCCGCCGCTCCCGCGTCCTCATCGCGGTCCTAGCCGTCGCCATCGGCGCGACCACGCTGTCCGGCCTCGTGACGATCGCCTTGGACGTGCCCGCCCAGCTGGCCCGCGAGATCCGCTCCTACGGCGCCAACCTGGTCGTCACACCCGCCGGCGAGGGGGCCCTCACGGACGAGGCCGTGGCCGCGTCCACCGCCCTGGTTCCCTCCGGCGCTCTCGTTGGATCCGCAGCCTTCGACTACGAGACTGTCACCATCAACGATCAGCCCTACGTCGCCGGCGGCGCAGACCTGGCGGCCGTGCAAGCCATGAACCCCTCCTGGTTCGTGGACGGGGCGTGGCCCCAAGACCTCGGACAGGTCCTCGTAGGCGAGCAGATCGCCTCGACGATCGACGTCAAGGCTGGCGACACCATCACGGTCAGCCAGCTGGACAGCAACGCCGCCTCGAAGGGCGCCCAGGGCCAGTCCGGCGCCACCCAAGACCCGCAGTCCGGCGCGGACGGGCAGGACGCAGCCCCGGCCTCGGCCCTGAAGGTCGACCCCAGGAGCGTCACCCTGACCGTCTCCGGCATCCTCAAAACCGGCGGCAACGAAGACGGGTACGTGTACATGTCCACCCAGGACATGTCCCAGCTGACCGGGACCAGCGGCACGGTGACGCTGGCCGAGTACTCGATCGCCCTGGAGGGCGACCAGCTCAGCGCCGTCGCCGACGCCATGAACGCCGCGAACCCCGAGGTTCACGCCCAGACTGTGCGTCGCCTCGCCCAGTCCGACACGGGCGTCCTCGCGATGCTGCGCTCCCTCCTGGTCGTCATCACCGTCATCGTCTTGGCGCTGACCATGATCGGCGTGTCCACCACGATGATCGCCGTCGTTACCGAACGCCGCAACGAAATCGGCCTGCGCAAGGCCCTGGGCGCCACCGGGCGCTCCATCACCCGCGAGTTCATGGGCGAAGGCGTCATGCTCGGGCTCATCGGAGGCGTTCTGGGTGCCGGGGCTGGCTACGGCCTCGCCGTCCTCATCTCTACCTCCGTGTTCCACCGGACCATCTCCCTGCACCCCGTGATCCTACTCGGCACCGTCGCGTGCTCGATCCTCATCGCCGTCCTCGCCTGCCTCCCGCCCGTGCGCCGCGCACTGGCCGTCGACCCCGCGCTCGTCCTGCGCGGAGAATGAGAGCCACCATGACCACCCCCGACACCACCGCCGCCGCGACCGACACGCCCGAGGCCACCGACGCACCCGAGGCCACCGCGGCCTCGTCCTCTTCGGACGCGCTGCTGAGCCTCGACGGCGTCTCCAAGATCTACGGCGACCTGCACGCCCTGGACAACGTCTCGCTGGAAATCCCGCGCGGCCAGTGGGTCTCCATCGTCGGCCCCTCCGGCTCCGGCAAGACCACCCTCATGAACATCGTCGGTGCCATGGACACCGCTACCGAGGGCACCGTCATGCTCGACGGGCACGACATCTCCGACCTGACCGCCGACGAACTCACCGAGGTGCGCTGCCGTACCATCGGCCTCGTCTTCCAGCAGTTCCACCTCATCGGCCACCTGACGGCCCTCGAAAACGTGATGGTCGCCCAGTACTACCACTCGATGCCCGACGAGAAGGAAGCCCTCGAGGCCCTCGACCGCGTGGGCCTCGCCGACCGCGCCTCCCACCTGCCCCGCCAGCTCTCCGGCGGCGAGCAGCAGCGCGTGTGCGTGGCCCGCGCCCTCATCAACTACCCCAAGCTGCTGCTGGCCGACGAACCCACCGGTAACCTGGACGAAACCAACGAGGAGATCGTCCTCGACCTGTTCAACCAGCTTCACCAGGACGGCACGACCCTCATGGTCGTCACCCACGACGCGCTCGTTGCCGAACAGGGCCAGCGTGAGATCCGACTCGACCACGGTAAGGTCGTCAAAGAAACCTGGCACGACCACGACTTCTCGGCGCGAGCCTCCGGCCTCATCCTCCCAGGCCGCGACGGCGAAGGCCGCAGCGGAAAGGACAAAGTGCGATGACCACCACCCGACCCACCCACGCCAGCCGATCCCGATGGGCAGCCCCGGCCTCGTTCGCGGTCCTCGGCGCGCTCGGCGCAACCATCCTGGGCGCGTGCACGCCTAACACCGGCCTGGACATGTCCAAGCCCCTGAGCGACGGCACGTGGACCGCCCAATCCAACCCCGACGACCAGGGCTCCATCGGCACCATCACCATCACCGTCGAGGGCGGGCACATCACCGCCACCTCCTACGAGACGACGCTGGCCGACGGCACCGACAAGGGCGCCGATTACGGCAAGAGCTCATCCGGTGAGGTCTTCAACCAGGACTACTACAAGAAGGCGCAGGCCGCCGTCGCCTCCTATCAGGAGTACTCCGACAACCTCACCCAGGTCGGCGACCCCGCCAAGGTCGACGTCATCACCGGCGCGACCGTCGCCCACCAGCAGTTCGTCCAGGCCGCCATCCGCGCCATCGCCGCCGCCCAGGGCGTGTCCCCCGACGGCGCCGACGACATCGACATCCCCGGCCTGAACGACGCCACGAAGGACGCCGAGACCGGGGACTCCGACGGCTGAGGCCAGGGGGCGCTCGGGCAGCGACGAGGCCGTGGCCGGTCCGTCGGGTTCAGCCCGCTCGGCGACGCCCGTCAGTGTTGGCGCGGGCTCGTGCGCGAATGCCGCTGGGCTTGCGGGCGGGACCGATGCGGTGGCCGGTGTTGCTGTCGGCGCTGCTGCCGGTCCTGCTGGTGAATCGGGCGTGGCTGGTGCTTCCTCAGGAGCGGCGGCCGAACCCGCGGTTGTGCCGATGTGGCGCTCCTCCTTTCCAGCCATGGGTACGCGCGTTGACCTGATCGGCTGGGGCGGGAACGGCATGGCTATCGTCAACGCCATTGTCGAGGTCGTGGCGCGCCACGAGGACCTGTGGAGTGTCTTCCGGGTTTCTTCCGAGGTGTCGCGGCTCAATGCTGCTGTCGCTTCGGCTGGGCGGTGAGGGTGTTTCCCGTCACTTGGCTGAATCCGCGGAGGCCAGCGCCGGCCTCGTTGTGAGCGAGGACACCGACCGGTTGCTGCGTGGCGCGCTGGCACTCGCGGAGGCGACCGGGGGGAGCGTTCAACCCGATGATCGGGCCGCTCGTTGCCGTATGGGACGTCAAGGCGATGCGGGCCGCGTATGTTGCGGGCGCTCCCTTGCCTCCTGCGCCGTCCTCGCGCGTTGTGGAGGCGGCGTTGCGCGCGTCGTCATGGGGCTTGCTGTCGCGCGTCGGCGAGAGGCGCTGGGCGGTGGGCGTTCCTGCCGAGTCCATCGGTGGTGTAGATGCGCCCAGCCCGCGCCTCGACCTGGGCGGCATTGCGAAGGGGGACACCGCTGATGCATGCCGCGACCTGGCGGTGTCCATGGGAGCGCGCGGCGTCTTGGTGTCAGTGGGGACGTCGTCGGTGTCTGTGAGTGGTACTCGCGCCGACGGTTCGCCGTGGCGCGCAGGCCTGCGTGATCCTCACGGCGCGCCCACGGCGATTGCCGGCGTCGTGGAACTGCCTGCGGACGGCATGGCGTCCCTGTCGACGTCTGGGGACAACCTGGGGCCGCTGGGGGATGCTCGTGCGCTTTGTGCGGGGCCTGTGTCGGAGCGTGTGGCGGAGCGTGCGGCGGAGCGTGCGGCCGATCTGCGCGCGCGTGAAACACCCGGTGGCGGCGGTCGAATTTTCGACCATCACATCATCGACCCGCGTACGGGTTACCCCGCGCGTTCGGGCGTTCGGCAGGTCAGTGTCGTGGCCTCGTCGGGTGTGTTGGCGGAGGCGTTGTCCACCGCGCTGCTCGTCGATCCGTCCATCGATGTTTCGGACGTTGCGGCCCGCTGGGCCCGCGCGATGGGCGCCCCGGCCTCGGCGAGGGTTGTGGGCCTGGTGCGTGCGGCGCGGTGAACGAGCATTGCACTAGAAGAGTAAGCAATGCACTAGATAGCACGGCATTGCACTGGATAGTAGCTAGTGCAATGCTTCCCTATGTGGTGCATCGCTGCCTAAGGCTGAACTGACATGGGGCGCGGCTTGGGGTAGCCCCGATGAGAGTATCGAACAGGGATTATCCACAGGCTTCGTTATGGTGCGAGTTATCCACAGGTGTCGGTTGTGTGGGTGACGAGTGCGGCTCGCATGAGGATCATCAATGTATGAGTATTCGATCGATGACGGTCCTGACATCGCCCTCACAGTCTGAGGGTACCGTTCAACACCACGTGCCGATGCGTGTGTGTGGATTCGGAAAGGTTGCTACGTCCGTGTTGATAGTCCTGATGCGTTCACGACTATCTGGGATTCATGGGCGACAGTAGCCCAAGCCAGGCTCCTTGCGGTATGTGTCGGAGCGAAGCGGCAGGTTGTTTTCGTCGGTAATAGTGCCCTCGTTGCGCGTTCAATTCCATTGTGGGAGGCCAATCCGGATGTTGTGGCGTGGTTCGGTGTACGACATGGAAAGCGCCGATTGCCTCCTGTTAGAACGATGGTAGCTACCGTTCCGCCGGTCTATGTCTACGCGACCACCAGTCGACCATCAGAAAACGCATTGGAAATCATCGATGGGCTCCGATGCGAATCTGTTATCGACGCGGTTGTGCGTATGGCGTGTCATTCAGAAGCTTTGAGTGCTTTTGTCGCAGCCTGCATGGTGTTGCGTCACGAGTCAGGCTTCTCGAAGTTTGCTCAAGATGAAGCCAGATGCCTGGCAGAAATGACCAAAGATGCGATGAAGGTACGTCTGATAGAACGGCGACGGGCGGCTACCTGCATTCCTTACAAGCGAGCGGAGAGAATCATAGACGCCGCTGACCCGGGCTGCGACAACCCTGCCGAGGCTGCACTGCTGTGGGTTCTCAAGTCGGTGAGTGCCTTCGAGGTCGTGACCCAGTTCGAGATCGTCGTCAACGGGCACCGCTACTTTGCGGATATCGCGATTCCGGGACTCATGATCATCTTCGAGTTCGATGGCATTGGAAAACTGGGCAAGGATGATGCTGAGTTCGCGCGGGCGAAGCGTGACTGGATCCAGCGAGAAAATGATCTGCGTAGTGCCGGGTGGACGATATACCGGGTCTCTTGGAGGGACTATGAAGATTTCGCCGCGTTACGTGCGTGGGCGATCAAGCTCCTCCGGCCGCATCAAATTGCTATCCCTGAGCATGCCGAGGCACTGTGGGCGTTGCCGACTGAAGCGTGTGATGGCCCGAGTCGGCGTTTTCATACGCGCAGTCGGTAGTTATTGCGCTGGTTGCTGTAGCAGTGCACTAGATAGCAGAGCATTGCACTGGATAGTAGGTAGTGCAATGCCTCCCTATCTAGTGCAATGCTCCTCAAAACAGTGCATTGCTACTTGGGGACAGGGCGCACGTGAAGCAATTGCTAGTAGTAGCGAGCAGAAGTCGTGGCTATGGCGCACTCACTTCCCGATAATCAGCCCCTACTTCCCCGCAAGCAGCGTCGCCAGGTGGACGCCCCCGCGGCCCGCCAGCTGCGCGGCCTGGGTGCGGCACGAGAAGCCATCCGCCAGGTACACGGCATCCGGCTTCGCCGACAGGGAGGGCAGCAGAGAATGCGACGCGACGGCCACAGACAGGTCGTAGTGGCCCGCCTCCATGCCGAAGTTTCCGGCCAGGCCGCAGCAGCCCTCGAGCCGGGTCACGCGCGCCCCCAGCGACTCGAGCAGCGCCTGGTCCGCGTCCCACCCCATGACGGAGTAGTGGTGGCAGTGCGGCTGGGCGACGATCTCGACGCCCTCCAGGCTCGGCAGGCGCCGCGCGGAGGCGGGCAGGGCCGACAGCACCTCGGCGAGGGTGCGCGTCGCACCCGACACGAGCATCGAGCGCGGGTCGTCGGGCAGCAGGTCCAGCAGGTCGTCGCGCAGCACCGCCGTGCACGACGGTTCGACGCCGACGATCGGGATCCCCGACGCCGCAAAAGGCGCAAGAACGCCCAGCAACGACGCCAAGTGCTTCTTCGCCCCGCTCAGCTGACCCGTCGTAATCCACGTGAGGCCGCAGCACGCGTCCGGCGCGACGATCGGCGCGAAACCGTTCGCCTCGAGCACGTCGACGACCGCGCGCGCCCCCGTGTCGTCCAGGGTCTGGCTAAACGAGTCCGCCCACACGAGCGCATACGGCCGCCCGCTGGGGTCGCGCGGCCCGCTCAGGATCGGGGAGTCCGCCATCGACGAGGCAGTGGCCCCCTCGCGCTCGCGGGCAGAGTTGGACGAGGCCTGGGCGCCGCCGCGCTCGCGGGCACCGGTCGCGGCATCGGAAGGTGCAGTATCGGAAGTCGGAGCGCCGGAAGATACGGCATCGGCAGGCGTGGCAGTCGGGACAGAATCTGCCAGCAGCGACCGCTTGCGAGCCCACGCGGTGAAGGTGCCGGACTGGAGGGCGGGCATGCCTCGGCGAGGATCAAGGCCGATGATGCGGAAGGCGAGCGAGCGCAGGGGGGCCCACCGACATGACGGCGTTAGCGACGGCAGCCAGGCCGGGCACGCGCGCGGTGACGCGGGTCAGGCGCGGCAGCCAGCCGAGCGTGTAGTGGCTGAGCGGGCGCATGCGTCCGCGGTAGGTGCGGAACAGTGCTTCGGAGCGGTAGCGGGCCATGTCGACGCCGGCGGGGCAGTCGGCCGAGCAGGCCTTGCAGGCGAGGCACAGGTCGAGGGCCTCGAGGACTTCGGGGGAGTCGATCGCCTTGATGAGCTGCGAGTTCGCGGCCTCCTGCAGGATGCGGGCGCGCCCTCGGGTCACGTCCTTCTCCTCGCGCGTGGCCAGGTAGGAGGGGCACATGAAGGTGCCGGACACTCCGGCGCGGCATTTGCCGACGCCCGTGCAGCGGTGGACGGCAGCCGTGAAGTCGCCGCCGTCGTGGCCGAAGGCGAAGCCGCCGTCGGCGGGCATGGGACGCGCAGCAACGCGGCGCAGATTGAGATCCAACGGATCGACGCCCGGTTGGAGTTCGAGCTGGCCGCCAGCAACGGCGAGCGCGCCGCCAGCAACGGCGAGCGGGCCGGACACGTCGGATGGACGCGAGGAGCCCGGCGGCCGCATCGCCAGATGCGCGAGCGGAACCCGCGGAACCATCAGCGCGCAGGGACGTCGGCATATCGGCAGCGCCGCTGCCCGGGGCCAGGCCCGCAGCGTCGGCCCCGAGAACGGAACCAGCGCCGAAGCTGCCGCTGGAACCGGCTCCGCCACCATCTTGCGCGGCAAGAGCCCGCGCCGCACGAGTCCGCGCCCGGGCGCGGGAGGCAGCCGTGGCCTCGTCCATGGGGGCGGCGAGCACCCCGGGGTTGAGGAGGTTAGCCGGGTCGAAAACGTGCTTGACGCGCGCGAACAGGTCGAGCATGTCGGGGGAGTACATGAAACGCAGGAGCTCGCCGCGGGCGCGCCCGTCGCCGTGCTCGCCGGAGACGGAGCCACCGTGGGCGGCGCAGACGCGGGCCGCGGACTGCAGGAACGCGCGCGAGTGGGCGACGCCCTCGGGGGTCTCGAGCGGCATGGCGAGGCGCACGTGCACGCAGCCGTCGCCGAAGTGCCCGTACAGGAGCCCGTCGATGTCGAACTCCTCCATGAGGGCGGTGAAGTCGCGCAGGTACGCGCCGAGGTTCTCGGGCGGGACGGCCGCATCCTCGAAGCCGGGCCAGGCTTGCTGGTCGCCGCCGCCCGCGCCGTCCGGCGGGGTGCGCCCGCCCAGGCCCGCACCGTCGGCGCGGATCCTCCACAGGGCCGAGGCCTGGTCCCCCGGCGGGTACACGACCGTGTCGATGGCGGCCGAGTCGGTGCACAGGGCGCGGGCGCGCTCCAGGGAGGCAGTGACGTCTTCGCCGGGGGCGCCGACTTCGACGAGGAGCCAGCCTTCGCCCTCGGGCAGGGCGGGGACGGCGCCGGGGCCCTTGTGGGCGCGGACGACGTCGACGAGGCGGCGGTCCATGCCTTCCACCGCGAGGGGGGAGTGGGCGAGCAGCGCGGGCACGTCGTCGGCCGCCTCGATCATGGAGCGATAGCCGAGGGCGGCGAGCACGGGCGCGTCGGGCAGGGGCACGAGGCGCACGGTGATGGACAGGATGAGGACGAGGGTGCCTTCGGTGCCCGCGAGCATGGCGGCGAGGTTGCGCCCGCCCTCTGGGGTGAGGTGTTCGAGGGAATAGCCGGAGACCTGGCGCTTGAAGCGGCCGAGCTGCGTGCGGATGGGCGCCAGGTTGGAGTCGATGAGGGACGCGAGCCCCGGAACGTCGTTCAGCTCCGAATCGTGCGAGGTCGTGGCCGTGAAGCGGCGCCCCTGTCCGTCCGCGCAGTCCAGGGAGACGATGTTGTCGGAGGTGCGCCCCCAGGCGGTTGCGTGCGGGCCGCACGCGTTGTTGGCGACCATGCCGGCGATCGTCGCGCGGTTCTGGGAGGAGGGGTCGGGGCCGAAGCGCAGGCCGTGCTTAGCGGCGGCGGCCTGGAGGGTGGAGCCGACGCAGCCGGGTTCGACGGTGGCGGTGCGTGCCTCGGGGTCGATGGAGAGGACCCGGTTCATGTGGCGCGAGAAATCGAGGACGAGGCCGGGGCCGATCGCGTTGGACGCGCACGAGGTGCCGCCTCCTCGGGCGGTGAGGGGGACGCCGTGTGCGCGGGCGAGGTCGAAGGCCGCGAGGGCCTGCTCGGGCGTGCGCGGGAAGGCGACGGCCAGGGGCGGGATGCGCGTGAGGCCGGCGTCGGAGGAGTAGCGCGCTCGCGTGCCGCTCGAGGAGTCGACGTCGATGAGTGCGCGCAGGTCAGACAGGAAGCTGTCGCTCATATTCCCAGTGTGTCACGCCCTGGCCGCGCGGGGCGGGTCTTCCCGCTGTGCGGATAGTCGCGCCTGAGGACGAGGCCGTGGCCGGCGGGTGCGCCTGGGGACGAGGCCGTGGCCAGCGGGTGCAGCCGGGGATGAGGCCGTGGTCGGCGGGTGCGCCTGGCTCACAATGGGGCTTGTTAAGTACCGACAAAGCCTCGGCCGCCCACGATGTGGCCTCAGGCAGGCTCGGGATCGTCGGTGAAAAACTTGGGGAAAGGGGTCACCGGAACGGGCATTCGTTCAACTGGCGGCATATGTGGGCTGACCGGGCGCGAAATATTGGGGTAGCGGCGAGGCATTGTCTTATTGTTCACGCAGTAGGGGGGACAGTTCGTCGCGCGTCTCATCGGACGCTGGAACCCTCGGTTCTGGCGCCGAGTATTCAATGAGGCGCAGGGATCTTCTGCTCATTGTTACCCGCCTTGCCTGTCGTGTACTGCATGTTGCGCCCTGGTTTAACCGGATGGAATATGCTTCCTCGTCCGATTTGCGCGCATGGAATCACATCCTACACGATTGGGGTACTGCTATGGGGCGAATCTCAAGTAGTTATTCGACACGTGTCAGTGTGGGCCTCGTCGTCGGGAGCGGGCTGCCTGAGTGTGGCCCACTCCGTGTCGGTCGTTTGCTTGCCACCGGCGATGATGGTGGCGACATCTTGAGAGGTGGGGGTGTCGTTGTTGACGTGGGCCATGGGGTCCGCGTCTGGTGAGTGTTGACAATGCGCCATATGATTACGTGGTATCTATCGCAATGTCCAAGTGTCATCCGATTTTCTTTTGAAACGTATGAAACAATGGCCACGAGCGCCCCATACACGTGAAGGATAGATCGATGGCCCTGTTTGAGTTCGAGGATGGACACCTCGTACCCGCTCAATTCGGGTACCCCGTGTCGCATGATCTGGGTCCTGACCTGGTTGACGCGATCTGCCAACAGGTCCTGCAGATTGTGTCGCGCCCGCTGTTCCCGGTGACATGGCGTGACATGACGGGACAGGTTGGTGAGGAGACGCCGCGCTTGACGGCGCTGGACGTGACGGGGCAAATCGTCTCGGTCGAGATCCTGAAGCTCCTAGACTCCGAGACCCTCATTACGTCACTGTCGCGTCTGGCAGTCGTGGCGTCGCTGTCCTGGTCGGATCTGGCGGCTGAGTACCCGTCGGGCCCCGAGGGTTTCCGCGCAGGCTGGGCGCAGTTCCGCGACTCGATGCCGCCTGCCGTTGGCCCGGGCCCCCGCCTGATCATGGTCGCTGGCGAAATCGATCCGTCGGTGCGTCCCGCCCTGTCGATTCTGGCGACCTCCGGCGTCGAGGTGCACCTGATGAACCTGCGCCAGATGTCGAACGGCCGCCTCTTCCTCGACGTGAACGCGGTCGGACCGCGCCTGTATGGCCACGCCCCGCAGCTCCTCGGTTCCTCCGCCGCCGCCCCCGCGATCACCGCGGGTTCCGTCCCGGTCGAGGCCTCGGCTGAGTCCGCCGAGTGTGAGGCCACCCCCGATGCGACCGAGCAGGACGAGGCCCCGGCCATTCCTGCTCCGCCCGACCCGCCCTTGGCGGATACCGACGAGGAGAATGCGACCGAGTCGGAGACGCCGACGACGCGCCCCACCCCGAAGGTCGCCCCGCACCTGCGCGACGTGTTCCACTACTCGGTGGACGAGGAGCCCCCCGCTCCCTGGAAGTCCGAGGACGACGGCCAGGATCAGGCTCAGGACGCTGCTGAGGAGCAGGCCGACGAGGCCGGTGCCGATCTGGAGGATCAGGCCGAGGAATCCGCCGACGCTGAGCTGGAAGACGAGCGCGGCGCAGACGCCGACGAGGCGCCCAGCGACGAGCTCGTGGAGGAGGAAACCGACGACGCTGAGGGTGCCGACGCTGACTTCGACGACGCCGAGCGCGCCGACGAGGGTGAGGCTGGTGCCGAGTGTGACAGCGATGCCGAGCGCGACGAGGCTGAGGACCACGAGGGCGAGGCTGAGCGCCGCGAGGACGAGTCCGCCGACGAGGCTGAGGATCACGAGGACGCCGACGCCTCTGAGCGCTCCGACGAGCAGGGCCAGGACAGCGATGAGCACGTCGCCGAGGAGAACGAGGACTCTGAGGGCGAGCACAGCGGTGATGGCATCGGCGACTGTGAACACGACCATCCCGAGGAGCGCGCGGTATACATGAACGAGGAGCTGGACAACGAGGAGGCCGACGTGGATGGTGAGCAGCGCTGGGAGCGCCCCGCCCACCTCGGCAGCCGCGCGTCGCGCCGCAGCCACTCCGAGGCCGTCGAGCTCAACGACGGCGGAGCGACAGAGGCGGCCACGGCCTCGTTCGTGGATCGCGAAGAGGAATCCCCGGAGGTTGTTGCCGCCCGCGAAGAGGGCGTGCCCGTCCTCGGACGCGACGAGGATGGCCTGCGCACGCTGGCCCAGATCCTCGGCGAGGATACGCCCCTTGTGGCTCGCGGCGAGCTGGGCCTGCCCAACGACCTGGTGCTGGCCGCCAGCGGCGCGATCTCGGGTGCCGGCCTGACCTACCCGTCCCTGGACACGATGCTGACCGCGCGCGGCATGGGCCACATCGACGTGTGGTCGCTCGTGCGCATCGGCGACCGCCTGGGCCCGACGCTGGCCGAGGCCCTTGACGAGGTCAACCGCGAGATCGTCCGCGAATACGCGAAAGCGCCTCGCGAACGCCGCATCGCGCGCCACTGACACGCCACAGAGTACGCGGCGGCCCGGGATCAACCGATCCCGGGCCGCCCTGTCTCACGCAATGATGCTGCCCGCGTCCGTCGCTCGCTGCCTGACCGCGCCGCGATCCGCGACGAGGGCGCCGCGCGTCCGCCGCCGGGGCGCGAGGTGCTGCGCGACGAGAGCGTGCCCGGCCACGGCCTCGTCGCCCGGGGGCTACCCGATGAACGCGCCCAGCCAGCCGCGCATGGTCGCGTACACTGCCTCGCGCACGGGCGCGTCCGACAGGACCAGGTCGTGCTTGCCGGGGAAGCGAGCGATCGTCACCAGGTCGGACAAGCCCAGGCTGCGCTGCGCGATCACGACCGGGTCCAACACGGTGTCGGACGTGAAGACGCGCTCGCACCACTCCTCCTCGACATAGGCCGACGTGGACACCATCGACAGGACCGGGCAGTCCAGGTGCACGTCCTTCTCGACCGTGTCGTGACCGGCCATAATCGCCTCCAGCCACGAAGCGGGTACCGGGTAGGACTCGGGGCGCTTCCACTCCTGGATGATCGGCCAGCCGGCGACCGACGGGTCCTGCGCCGACAGCCCCTCGGGAATATCCAGCTCCGAGGAGGCGCGCCCCGCGAGCGAGCGACCGTAGTGGCCGGTCCCGCCCGAGGGCACCTCCCACATGGGGCTGCGCGCCGCGATGCGCCCGATGACGGGAGCCATCGCCCCGCGCCAGGTGGCCATCGACTGCATCTCCAGCCAGCCCGAGTTTAGGATGAGGCCGCTCAGGACGCCCGGGTGGCGGTGCGCCCACAGGGTCGCGATCAGGCCGCCCGTCGAGTGCCCCATGAGAACGATCGGCTCGTCGTCGCGCTCCTCGCGGATAATCTCGATGGCCTCGCCGATCTCCTCGTCGTACACGGACAGGTCGTCCGTGTAGCCGATCGTCTGGTGGGGGCGCAGGGAGCGCCCGTACTTGCGCATGTCCAGCGCGTAGAACGCGGCCCCGGCCTCTCGCAGGTGGTCGGCCATCTCCGTCTGGAAGAAGTAGTCGTTGCGCCCGTGCAGGTACAGGATCGTCATGCGGGCGTTTGTGGGCGGGGTCGCGCGCACAAGGGTCGCCACGCAGGGGCCCTCCGCGTCCTCGATCAGCTCGATCGTGCGCGACTCGTATCCGTCGCCCAGGATGTCGGTGCGCCAGTTGGGGCCGGGCGGGCCGACCTCGCCCCAGGGGGCCATGACGTCGCGCTCGGGCGTCGGTTCGTTCGACGAGGCCGGGGCCTCCACCCCGGAAAAATCGGGTAGGCCGGTCGCGTCGGGGGAGCCCGGGCCTCCCTGTGAAGGATTGCTGGTAACGCTCATGTGATCAGCATAACGTGAGAGCCCGCCCCGGCCTCGTCGATCGAGCGAGAGGTCGGGGCGGGCGCAGAGGCGGGGGTGCGGCGGCGGGCCTACGCGAAGGAGGACGCGCGCGAGGGGATGCGCTCGTTGAGGAACTCGTTGAGCAGGGCCGTGAGCTGATCGTGCTCGATGAGGAAGCCGTCGTGCCCGTGGTCGGAGTGGATCTCGCGATAGAACGCGCCTGGGATGCCGGATGCCATCTGCCAGACCTGCTCGGGGAAGAACAAGCGGTCCGAGTCCACGGCGACGACGAGCGTACGCGCGGTGACGGCCTTGAGGGCCTGCGCGACGCCACCGCGGTCGCGGCCCACGTCGTGGGAGAGCATCGTGCGGCACAGCGTCACGTAGGAGCCGGCGTCGAAGCGGCGCACGATCTTCTCGCCGTGGTAGTCCAGGTAGGACTCCACCGCCAGGCGCCCGCCGTGCAGGGGATCCTCGTCGTTCTGGGGGATGCGGCCGAAGCGCTCGTCCAGCTCCGAGGGGGAGCGGTAGGTCGTGTGCGCGATCTGGCGGGCGAGTGCCAGGCCGGCGGTGGGGCCGGGGCCCGCGTAGTAGTCGCCGCCGCGCCACGCCGGATCCAGCTCGATCGCGCGGATCTGCGTGTGCGTCCACGCCGCCTGGTCGGCCGTCGTCTGCGCGCCCGAGGCCACGACCACGAGTCGGCGCACGCGCTCAGGGTAGGTGACCGCCCACTCGATCGCGCGGTGGCCGCCCAGGGACGTGCCGATGACGATATCCCACGTGTGGACGCCGAGGAGGTCGGACAGGAGGGCCTCGGCGCGAACCTGATCGCGCGTGGAGATCACGGGGAAACGCGAGCCCCAGGGCGCCCCGTCCGGCGCCAGCGACGCCGGGCCGGTCGAGCCCTGACAGCCGCCCAGCACGTTCGCGGCCACCACGTAGTAGCGCTCGGTGTCGATAATGCGCCCCGGGCCCACGATCTGGTCCCACCAGCCGGGGGTTGGCTGCCCGGGCGCGGCGTCGCCGTACACGTGGGCGTCGCCGGTCAGGGCGTGCAGGATGAGGACCGCGTTCGAGCCGGCCTCGTCCAGCTCGCCCCACGTCTCGTAAGCGAGCGTCACGGAGGGCAGGATCTCGCCGTTTTCGAGGCGCTGGGCGCCCAGGTTCGCGAACTTTCGGAACGCGACCGGGTCGCCTTCGCGCCACGCGCCGGAAACGGGAGCGGGGGGCAGGTTGTGGCGGCTCATGGGGGCCTTCTTTCGCTGGAACGGGACGTCGGTGTCGGGCTGGGGAGTGGAGGAATGCGGTGGCCTCGGCGGGTGAGGAGAGTGTGTATTGCGCCGAGGCCACCGACAGTAGGGGCTCAGGCCGTGGCCGCGCGGGCCGCGTCGAAGCCGAGCTCCAGGTCGGCGAGGATGTCCTTGATGTTCTCCAGGCCGATCGACAGACGCACGGTGCCGGGCGCGACGCCGGCCTTGACCAGCTCCTCCTCGGTCAGCTGCGAGTGCGTCGTCGACGCCGGGTGGATGACGAGGGACTTCGCGTCGCCGATGTTGGCGACCACCGGCAGGAGCTGCACGCCGTCCGCGAAGGCCCGGCCGGCCTCGTACCCGCCCTTGATGACGAAGGAGAGCAGGCCGCCCGTGCCCAGCGGCGCGTACTTCTTGCCCAGCTCGTAGTAGGGGGAGGACTCCAGGCCCGCGTAGTTGACGGACTCGACGTCCGGGTGGGCCTCGAGGAAGCGGGCGACCGTCAGCGCGTTGGAGACGTGGCGCTCGACGCGCAGGGAGAGCGTCTCGATGCCTGCGAAATGAGGAACGCGTTGAAGGGGGAGGTGACGGCGCCCAGGTCGCGGTTGATGAGCGTCTGGATGCGCAGCAGGAACGCCAGGTTCGCGCCGAGCGCGCTGCCCACGCCCATGTCACGGGCGTAGACGAGGCCGTGGTAGGACTCGTCCGGCGTGTTGTACAGGGGGAAGCGCTCGGGCTGGGAGGCGAAGTCGAAGTTGCCCGAGTCGACGATCGCGCCCGCGATCGAAGTTCCGTGACCGCCCAGGTACTTGGTAGCGGAGTGGACGACGATGTCGGCGCCCCACTCGATCGGGCGGACCAGGTAGGGGGTGGCGACCGTGTTGTCGACGATGAGGGGCACGCCGACCTCGTGGGCGACCGTTGCGATCGGCTCGATGTCGAGGATGTCACCCTGCGGGTTGGGGATGGTCTCGCCGAAGAAAGCGACGGTCTTGTCGTCGGCGAGGGCGCGCCACTGCTCGAGGTCGAGCGGGTCGGACACGAAGCGGGTCTCGATGCCCAGGCGGCCCAGCGTGTTCTTCAGGAGGGTGACGCTGCCGCCATACAGGGAGGGGGGAGGCGACGATATTGTTGCCGGCGACCGCCAGGGCGAGGATCGACAGGGCGGTCGCGGATTGGCCGGAGGAGACGAGGAGGCCGCCGACGCCGCCCTCGAGGGCCGCGATGCGGGCGGCGACGCCGTCGGTCGTTGGGTTGGTCAGGCGCGTGTAGATGGGGCCCAGTTCCTGGAGGGCGAAGCGGCTCGCGGCCTGCGCGGTGTCCTCGAAGGCGTAGGAGGAGGTCTGATAGATGGGCAGCGCGGTCGCGCCGGTGGTGGGGTCGAGGTTGTATCCGGCGTGAATCTGCTTGGTTTCGAAGGACCAGTCGTTGGCGGTCATCGGGCGGCTCCTAGGGTCGGGGGTGGGTCGTCTCTGATTCCCCTCCGGCGGGCCGCAGATGCGGTGAAGTGAACATGCGCCGAGGCGCGTCCCGCTGTCGGGGGACTGCGCGGCAGTCGCTTGTGCTGACGCGCAGTCAGCGGCACATTCGACGGTTCATGAGGTCCATTCTTTGTCATGGGCGAGGCCGTGGCTCGGCGGTCCCGGATGGTGGACTTTTGTGACGGGATGGGGGCGTGTTGAGACCGGGGCGCAAAATGTGATAGGGAGTACATCTTTGTGCGATGGAGGCCCAGATTTTCTGCTAATTGTGCGGTAAGTATGGGGCTGGTGGTGCAAATGTTGCGATTGTTGCGACTGTGAATCGTGTGGATATTGGTGTGTTTGTTGCCAAGGGTGACGAAAGTGGATAGGCTTCTTCCTAGTACGCGCCCCCGGGCGTCCACCCACTCATGCACACGAGATGAGGCGACGATGAGACAACGCGGAACAATCCGCACGGCCCTGACGGTGTTTGCCGCCAGTACCCTGCTGGTCCTGCCGCAGCTGGCGCAGGCGACTCCCTCTGAGGAAGAAATCGCAGCGGCGAAGGCGGCCGAAGAAGCCGCCTCGATGAGCGTCGCCGAAATCGAGGTCAAGCTCGCCGAGGTCAACGCGGCCGCGGCAACCGCCACCCAGAACGCCCAGATCGCCGGCGAAGACCTCAACGAAGCCCAGATCGAACTGGACGCAGCGACCGCGACTGCCACCCAGGCCTCGGCCGACGCTGACGCCGCCGAAAAGGCGTTCAATGACGGCAAGATGCAGGTCGCATCCGTCGCTCAGGCCACCTACCGCAACGGCGGCGGCTCCCTCGATGTCATCGCGCCCTACCTCAACTCCGACGGCCTGCGCGCCGTCGAAACCAAGCAGACCGGCATCAGCTCCTTCTCCACCTCCGCCGAGGTGAAGATGCAGAACGTTGCCGCCCTTGAACAGGTCGCCAAGGTGACGCGCGACGCGGCCAACACCGCCCGCGACAACCAGCAGAAGGCCACCGACGAAGTCCAGGCTCGCACGGACGCCGCCAACAAGGCCGCAACCGACGCGCAGAGCCAAGCGAACATCGTCGCCGCGCAGCGCGACGCCTACGTCAAGGAGCTGGCGGACAAGCAGGGCACGACCGTCGACCTGATCAACCAGCGCGAGGCTGCCCTCGCCGCCGAACGCAACGCCGCCGAGCGCGCCGCCGCCGAGCAGGCCTCCGCCGCGACCGCCGCCGCCGACGCCCAGAGCCGTGGTAACTCCGCCACCCCGGCACCCGCGGCCGATGCTGCTCCCGAGGCCCCGGCCTCGTCCCCCGCGAACGACGCGCCCGCCGCGCCGGCCGCGCCGTCCGAGGAAGCGCCCGCGCCCGCCGCGCCGGCCGAGGAAGCGCCCGCGCCCGCGCCTGCACCTGCGCCCACGTACGAAGAGCCCGCGTACGAAGAGCCCGCGTACGAAGAGCCCGCGTACGAGGAGCCTGCGTACGAAGAGCCCGTCTACGAGGAGCCTGCGTACGAGGAGCCCAGCTACTCCTATGGCGGCGCGTCCACAGCGATCGCGACGGCTATGACCTACCTGGGCGTGCCCTACGTGTGGGGCGGTGAATCCTACGGCGGCGTCGACTGCTCCGGCCTGACCATGCTCGCATGGGAGAGCGCGGGCGTGGACCTGCCGCACCTTTCGCGCGCGCAGTACGGCTACGGCACGCACGTGTCGCTGGGCGACATGGAGGCGGGTGACCTGATCTTCTGGTCCTCCGACGGCACCCAGTCCGGCATCTACCACGTCGCCATGTACCTGGGTGACGGTCAGATGATCGAAGCTCCCACCTTCGGCGTTCCCGTGCGCGTTACCGGCGTGTACAGCTGGGGATCGATCATGCCCTACGCAGTGAGGCTCTGAGTCGATTAGTTGTGAAACCGGGGGCCGCGCAGACTGTGTCTGCGCGGCCCCCGGCGTTTGGGTGTGGTCTGCGAGGGTGTGGGCTGTGTGGCTGTGGTTGGGTGTGGTTGGGGCTTCCGTTCGGTCGTTCCCGTGATGATTGAGATGGTTTCCTAACAATGTCGCACGTAATTCCCTCGTGGCTATTTCAGGTTTTGAAATGTGATCGTTGGTATTCTGCGGTTTTCTCGGTACCTATTAAAGGTTAGGGTGACCAAATTACGTGCGACTTTTGGGTGGCGCGAGTGTGGCTGGGTGTGATCCGTTTCGGTGCGGTATTGTCCGCGTTCTTGTGTCTGTTGTGTGGGTGCTGTGGATTGGGGCTTCTGTTCGGTCGTTCCTGTGATGATTGAGATGGTTTCCCAACAATGTCGCACGTAATTCCCTTGTGGCTATTTCAGGTTTTGAAATATGATCGTTGGTATTCTGCGGTTTTCTCGGTACCTATTAAAGGTTAGGGTGACCAAATTACGTGCGACTTTTGGGAGGAGGGGCGTGGCCTGTGTGGGTGTGATCCGTTTCAGTGCGGTATCGTCCGCGTTCTTGTGTCTGTTGTGTGGGTGCTGTGGATTGGGGCTTCTGTTCGGTCGCTCCCGTGATGATTGAGATGGTTTCCTAACAATGTCGCACGTAATTCCCTCGTGGCTATTTCAGGTTTTGAAATGTGATCGTTGGTATTCTGCGGTTTTCTCGGTACCTATTAAAGGTTAGGGTGACCAAATTACGTGCGACTTTTGGGAGGAGGGGCGTATCTCGCCGTCGTTGTCGCCGTCGCCGCCGTCGCCGTCTCCTCTGACCCCGGCCTCGGCTAGCATGACACGCATGGAGAACTCAGCTGATCGCGACCGGCAGTCATCGCCTCGGAGTGGCAAGTCGATACCCACCGTGTTTACGAACGCTGAGAAGCGTGGGTTGCGCCTTTTTCTGGGGTTGATGGCGCTCGGCGTGTACTGGCTCATATGGCATTACCACCAGCGCGGGGAGTGGGGTCTGTTGTCGATGCGCACCCAGCTCGGTGGCCTGGTCTTCCCCGTGTTCGCCACGCTCCTGTGGCTGCCCATCGTGTGGGCGACGTTGCGCTGGTGGCTGCGCGACATGCTGCGCGCAGCGAAGGGGCCCTCGCGTGGGAAACATGCGAAAGAGCCTGCCCCTGGCCTGGCCCTGTTCTCCCTCGCGATAGTCGTCGGTATCCTCGCGGCGGTCGTCTACCCGTCGTGGCAGCAGCGTGTGGCGCTTGCTCAGGATTGGTGGCAGGGTCCTGTTCGTCATGACAACGTCAGGTGTGTGGTCAAGGGTGACTTGAGCTCCCTGTCCACGCTGAAGAGTCAGTCCTGGAAGTTCGCCGAGTTCGATCTGGTTGGGGAGGACGGGTATTCGCAGCACTTCATGTTGAAGTTCGCTGACCTTGACAGGGAGACCGACCGTATTGACAGCCCCTTCAACACGGTTGCGGACGTATGCGAGTTGCCGTGGACGACGATGACTGTGCGTGTCTACCCGCGCACGGGCATCATCGACGAGGCGTCGGTGAGCAAGTAGAGCAGGCGGAGCTTCGTGGGTGGTGCTCCTCGACGAGGCCGGGGTGCGGTATGAGGCTAAAGGCGTGGGGGTACGATGGGGGTATGGCATCGATCGAGACAAGCCCCGACTCGGCCCGCTCAGACCTGTCTATGAAATATCTCTTCACTTCGAAGAACTTGACGCATCGTCAAAAGCTCTACAGGTGGGTCGTTATCGGCTGCTGGGTTGTGATGGGATATGCGTGCGTCGCCGTCATCGTCTTCAACGACGACTGGGGACAGTGGAGGTTCTACGGCGGGTTTGCCGCGATGGGGCTCCCGCTCCTGGTGCTCTTCTTCTCGTTGCGCTTCGTGTGGGCGTTGCTGCGGCGTCTGGTGCTAGTCGCTGTCGGGCGCGTCGGCTCCTCGCCTGCGGGAGGGCGGGCGCCGGGGAGTGTGGCTGGGCCGCTCCTGGGACTCGGGTTCATTGGGTGTGTCCTGTGGTTGGTCGGCTACATCTCGTTCATGTACCAGTGGTCCTATGTGGAGGATGCGCGCCAGGGGAGTGTGCGTCATGAGAATGTCATCTGCCAGAACTTTCGCGTTGGGCGAAGTACTGGAAAGAACTCGCATGCGCAATATGTTTTTGACCTGGTGAGCGAGGATGGCTTCTCGTGGACCTACCGTATGCGCCGGTCCTCAATGGATGACAAGGTCGAGAAGGGCGAGGAGCCCTACGCCTCTGTCATGTCCACCTGTAGAGGCGAGACGAGCGGACTTGGGATTGTCGTCTATGAGCATTCGGGCATTATTACCGAGGCCTGGACGAATCAAGCGGGTAGTGGACACTGAGCGCTCGCGGGTCTTGGCGGCGTAGGGGGACAAGGGCTCGGCTGTTCTCACCATGAGTGTCGTGTGAAGAATGTGTGGGGCAAAGGGCATGTTGTGTTGCTGGGGCACGTTCCAGGCGTGGCATGTGGGTGTGAACAGATCAGGGGAGGCGTCATGTGGCCCGCCTCAACCTCAACGTCAGACGGTGGAGGGGTATGACTGGGATCGGGGGTGGCATCACCGGCCGTATAGGTGGGTGCCTGGGCCCCGTGGTCTGCACTGTGAGCGCAAGGATGAGCGGTGCGGAGTTTTCGGTGGGGCTCGCGGTGGTCAGTATCAACACGGCACAACATGAGTCGCTACGTGCGACCTGCATGACGCTCGCGGTGGGGCAGCGTCAATGGGGCCCAATTAATCCGCCCAACGCGCCCGGGCTGGTTGTAGCGGGGAGTGGATGGGTCCTGTCAGTTCCGCGTTTGTTCTTGTTCGTTGGGGCGCTGCACCCGATCCGTAGGCAATGCACCTCTTCTGTTCGGGTGCGCCGCCGCGTAACGGGTGCAGCGCCACATAACGGGTGCAGCGCCCCCGTGCTTGTGGCGGTTGTCGGGGTTGTGGGGGTCTTCTGAGCTTGGGCTGTCTTCTGGGCTTGGGCTGTCTTCTGTTTGGAGCACTTCGTGGTGCCTTTGTGGCGCCTCATGTTGTGGTTCCTCAGAAATGTCGCACGTAATTCCCCGGCATGTATTTCAAACGTTGAAATCACATCGTTGGTATTCTGCGGTTTTCTCGATACCTATGAAAAGTTAGGGTACCCAAATTACGTGCGAGTTTTGGTTGATGAGGCGCCGCCCGAGGGGCGCTCGAAGACTTCGCGGCCAGCGACCTGGGAGCGCGTTACCCCCAAACGGTTGCGACCTGGCAGCGCGCCTGGCAGTGTTTCACGCCGTTCTTGGCGTTCCCGCCCATGTTGCGCCGCGTCGTGTACACCACCAACGCTATCGAATCGTTGAACTACCAGCTGCGTAAAATCACCAAGAACCGCGGGCATTTCCCCAGCGAAGAAGTCGCCGTCAAACTCTTGTGGCTGGGAATTTGCAACATCGAAGACAAACGCGCCGCCCAGCGCCTCACAGACGCTGGCAAACCCGCCAACAAACGAACAGGACACACCCGCCTCATCCAAGGACACACCACCACCAACTGGAAACAAGCCCTCGCCCAACTCGCCACCGCTTACCCCGACCGAATCACCTCCTAGCTCTAACCCTCATATACAGAAAAATTGACAGGCTCGCACCCGTTGAGGAACGTTGCACCCGTTGAGGAGCGTTACACCCGATCAGAACGGGTGCAATGCTCACTGAAGGGGTGCACGTCCCCATCAACAACAAGCTTTATCGCGGATGCGCTTCCTAGGCAAAATGGACACCACGACTAGCCCATTCCATACACCGACGCTCCAGCCAACGCCGCATATCTGAGTCCCAAGCACCGGCCACGAGGCACATCCACGACGACGCAGCATCCATTCCGCCAAAGTGCAGACCCATTAAGCAAAAACAGCCAAATTTCGTGGAATTTTGGTGAATGGGTCTACGGTTTGGCGAAAGCCACCGCCTGGAACCACTACGCACACACCCATAAGCCCACACAGCCCGCTTCTAGCAACAGCTGACCACACTTTCACTTGTTCTAAGAGGCAGCGCACCCGATTCGTAGGCATTACACCCCTTCCGTTCGGGTGCAGCGCCACATAAGAGGTGCACCGCCACGTAACGGGTGCAGCGCCTCTTATCGGGTGCAGTGCCCCTTATCGGGTGCAGTGCCCCCGTGCTTGTGGCGGTTGTGGCGGCTGTCGGGGTTGTGGGGGTCTTCTGGGCTTGGGTTGTCTTCTGCTTGGGGCACTTCGTGGGGTCTTTGTGGCGCCTCATGTTGTGGTTCCTCAGAAATGTCGCACGTAATTCCCTGACATGTATTTCAAACGTTGAAATCACATCGTTGGAATTCTGCTGTTTTCTCGATACCTACGAAAAGTTAGGGTACCCAAATTACGTGCAAGTTTTGGTAGATGAGGCGCCCAAGGCGAACTCCTGTGTTCGGTCGTCGTCCCACGACACTGCCCACGATCCCCGGGACAGCTCACCGAGCCGGATTAGCCGCACGGCACTTCAGGACGAACCCGCCCTCCTGACAACGCATCCCCACAGCCACCAAGCCCAGCTCCACCAACCCGCAATAGGCCGTCATATCCAGAGCAGGAAAGGTAGCTCACCCATGTCGGGGCCTCCCAGCGTTTGAAGTGTCGCAACCTCGCTCATCGGGCAGGCCCCGACCTCATGCCAACACCACCCCCACACCCCACAATGCGAAGAGCCGCATTACCCCGCAGGCAACAAAATGGTGGCCCCCGCTCGCATGAGCGATGGCCACAGCGCCCACAGTGCCCATGATGCAGAGACGGCGGGGCCGCGCGAACGTCCTGGTTCGCGCGGCCCCGCCGTGACGTGTGGTGGCGGCTCAGTGCTCGCTTTCGTGCTCCTTGAGGCGCTCGTAGGAGCGGCGAATCTCGGCCTCCGCTTCTTCGCGGCCGACCCAGTGTGCGCCCTCGACGCTCTTGCCGGGCTCGAGGTCCTTGTAGACCTCGAAGAAGTGCTGGATTTCGAGGCGGTGGAACTCGGAGACGTCGTCGATCTCGGTGCGCCACGACGCGCGCTGATCGGATGCGGGAACGCACAGGACCTTGTCGTCGCCGCCCTTTTCATCGCGCATGCGGAACATGCCGAGCGCGCGGCAGCGGATCACGCAGCCGGGGAAGGTGGGTTCTTCGAGGAGCACCAGTGCGTCCAGGGGGTCGCCGTCTTCGCCCAGGGTGTCGTCAATGAACCCATAGTCGTCCGGGTAGCGGGTTGAGGTGAAGAGCATTCGATCCAGGCGGATGCGTCCCGTCTCGTGATCGATCTCGTACTTGTTTCGGTTTCCCTTGGGAATCTCGATGGTGACATCAAACTCCATGTTCAAGCCTTCCGTGAATCAGCCCCAAAGTTCGGGGTCCGGTTGGTTGTGTGGGTGCTTGGACGGGTACTGTAGCTACCTAGGTAACCACGAAGGGATATCCATGCATCGCACGTCTATGGGGCCAATTGTAAGCGCTACCGCTGCACTTGTGGCGGCTGTCGCCTTTTTGAGCGCTGGTTGCGCTCCGGCGGGTCCCTCTCCTTCTGCAGCTCCGACCGCCGCTCCGGTGGAGGCTGCGACTGCTTCTGTGCCCGCCCAGGCGGCTGGCAATCCGGTGACTGAGGCGCAGGTGGAGCAGCTGTGGCGCCCTGTTGCGGGTGGGGCGGCCACTGGTGAGTACACCGCGTGGGGTGTTGTCGTGGATGCTCAGACGGGCGAGATTCTGCTCGATGAGGACGCGGCGATTGGCCATACGCCTGCATCTACCACGAAGACGCTGGCTGCTTTTTCGGCGCTGACGCATTTGGATCCCACGGACACGCTCGAGACGAGCGCGCAGCTGAGCGGCGACGAACGCACCCTGTACCTCGACTCGGAGGGTGATCTGCTTCTCGGCGCGGGCGCGTCCGACGAGACTGATGTGTCGGGGCGGGCTGGTCTGGGGACCCTCGCGGCGAACACGGCGAGCGCCCTCTCTGACCGTGGTATTACATCTGTCACGTTGAACTGGCGTGGGACTCTCTTCGAGGGGGCCACGCACCTGCCGTCGTGGGACGCGCAGGAGGTCGGCGGCTACGAGGGGCACGTTGGCCCGATGGCGATTGATGCCGGGCGTACCTCTCCGGGCGCGTTCGACTTCCACGCGGATGCCCCCGGTTATGTCGCCCAGGTTTTCGCTCAGGCCCTGACCTCCGCGGGCGTCGCCGTGACGATGGGCCAGGCCGGTGAACCTCCGGCGGGTGCGCAGACAGTGGCGTCGGTGTCCTCGGCGACGATGGGCGATCAGCTGCGTTGGATGCTGGCACACTCCGATAACACGCTCGCGGATCAGTATTGTCGTCTCGCGGCGGGTGCTGCGGGGCAGCCCACGACCTACGCGGGCGCGATCGCCACGATCAAGGCTGACCTGCTCCAGGCGGGTATCCCCACGAGCGGCATGATCCTTGAGGACTGCTCGGGTCTGTCCACCAACGACAAGCTCAGTGCCAACACGCTGGTTGGCGTCCTGAAGGCGTCGTATGCGGCGCGGGGTAACCAGGCGGAACTGATTCGTCTCCTGCCGTGGGCGGGACTGGTGGGCACGCTTTCGCAGCGTATGCTCGATGAGCCGGCGGTCGGCAATGTTCAGGCCAAAACGGGTGCGCTTCAGGGTGTGACTGCGCTGTCGGGCTCGGTGAAGACGAAGAGCGGCCGGGTACTCCTGGTGGTCGTGGGTCATGACCTGGTTGAGGGCGGTGCGCTGCCCACACGCTGGCGCCTGGACAGCTTCGAGGAAGGGCTCGCCGAGCTAGACTAAGTGCATGGATATGCCGTTTGGTCCGCGCGACGTCGCGGGAGTTCTCGCTTCGATGTCCTACGCTGGCCCCTCGGCCTCGCGTGTGGGAGCGTCCGCTGTGGTGGCGCGCCTGCGCCGTTCGGCGGTGTGGTCGGAGCGCTGGCTTGCTGAGCTGTCCACCCTGCCCGAGGCCTCGGCGACCGTGGCAGCCTCGCGCACGCTTGTCGTTGATCGTCGTGGGTTGATTCGCCGGGTTGGGGCAATCCTGGATCGTTTTGAGGACACGCGCACGCCGCTGGTGCTCGCGGCCGAGGCCGTGGTGCTGCGGGCGCTGGCCAAGAGTGCGACCGGCATCTGGGATGTCGCCTCCGGGTGTGCCGTGCTGGTGGCGCCCAACGTGCTGGCGGATGCGCAGCGCTACGCGCTGGATCAGACGGATTGGTGTCGCTGGGTGTCCCTGTGCACGAGCCTGCGCGGCGTGCATTTGACGCACGCGCCTCATCTGGTGCCCTACATCGCTGATCTGGTGCGAGCTCTGCCTGAGCGTAGCGACGAGCTGGTGCGCATCGTGTTGCTGCTGGATGCGCTGCCCACCGCCGAGATGGAGGTTTTGACTCCGCGTGACCTGCCCTCGATTCACTGGCTGCGCACGCACCGCGCGCAGGCGGGTGGCGTTGGCCTGGTGCGCGCCTGTGCGGCGGCGGGTATGCCGCTGTCCGGGGTTGAGTTGTTGCAGGCTCAGACGGAGGGTTTTGCGCGCACGGTTGTGCGCGAGGGTGCGATCGCGACCCTGCTGTCCGGCGTCGAGGCTTTGCCTACGGCTCGTGAGTACGCCGAGCCGGCGGCGTGGCTGGCGCGTGTGCGCTGACGCCTCCCGCCTCGTGGGCGTGAATCCGCGGGGCAGTGTGCGGGCGTGTTCGCTCGCGGTGCGCGCCTGTCTGCGTTCGTTCATCGACGAGGCCGGGGTGCCCTCCGCGTTCGTCGTGGGCCTGTCGGGTGGTGCGGATTCGCTGGCGCTGGCCGTGACCGCGATTGATGTGGCGTCGCGCGCGGGTGTCGATGTGGTGACGGTGACGGTCGATCATGGCCTGCGGGCCGGTAGTGCGCAGGAGGCTCGCCGCGTCGCGGATCTGGCCGGCCGCCTGGGTGCGCGCGCGCTGACCGTCGCGGTGAGCGTCGATGGACCGGGAGGTCCCGAGGCCTCGGCCCGCAAGGCGCGTATTGCCGCCCTGCGTGAGGTGGCCCTGCGCGAGGGTGGGCCCGTGTTGCTGGGGCACACGATGGAGGACCAAGCTGAGACGGTGCTGCTGCGCCTGGCGCGTGGCTCGGGTCCCTCGTCGTTGCGCGCGATTGCGCCGATTCGACGCGACGAGGATGGGGTGACGTGGCTGCGCCCCCTGCTGGGCCTGCGCCGTGCCGATACGGCGGGCGCGTGCGAGCAGGTGGGGCTGACCCCCGTCGAGGACCCTACGAACGCGATCGACGGGCCGTGGCGCGCCGCGGACGGTAGTGCCCTGCGGCGCAGCGCTGTTCGTTACGGTGCGATCCCCGCGCTGGCCGATGCCCTCGGGATGGATCCTGTGCCCGCCTTGGCCCGCACGGCCGCCCTGTGCGCCGCCGACGATGACGCCCTGAATGGCTGGGCGCGCGCCCTCGTCGCAGGTGCACGCGAACAGGCCGTGAGCGGGGCCGACGCTGCTGCGCGCGCGGCGGACGGGTCCGACGGGATGGCTCGCGGGACGTTGCGCGACCGTGCTCAGGATGTCGCGGGCGAGGTGGGAGCTGAGGCGGGGGAGTGGGCCTCGTCCCTGGCGGTGGCCGACGTGGTCGGCGCTCCCCGAGCCGTGCGCACCCGAGCGCTGCGCGAGGCGGCACGCCGCGGGGGAATCCGGGCGCTGGCGGGAGCACACGTGGACGCCCTCGATGACCTGGTTGTTGCCTGGCGTGGCCAAGGGCCGATCCCCCTGCCCGGGGGTGCCGCGAAGCGTGTCGGTCGCGGTGCCCGAGCCCTCATCGTCTTCGCGCCGCACGAGCCCGCCTGACCCCGCTTACTTGCCGCCGTACCCCGTCAGCTCGGCCCGCAGCCCCCGCCCCGATCCTGCCGCCGTACCCCGTCAGCCCCCGCCCCGCACCCGCGACGCTCGCCCCTGCTGCTAGCTACGGCTCTCGTGACGACGCGCATCCCGCGAGAATGCTTGTCGGCTGAGGCCAGGGGCCCGCGCGGCGGGATTGCGGCCCCTTAGGCGGCGCGAGAGGGCGTCGCGCTGGACAGCGTCGTTGCGCTCACAGTGAGAATAGATGCCTTCTACGCACAAACACGCCGTTTTATGGCACGCTTATAGTGCAACCGCTCGCGGAGCACCGATACGAAAAGAGGACACGGTGGACGCCACCGACATGGGTAATGATCTGAAGGAAATCCTCGTGACCGCCGAGGACATGGACCGTAGGCTCGGCGAGATGGCCGAGGCGATCGACCGCGATTACGCCGGCCAGGAACTGCTCATCGTCGGCGTCCTGCGCGGTGCCGTCATGGTCATGGCAGACCTGTCCCGCAAGCTGCACACGCCCCTCGAAATGGACTGGATGGCCGTCTCCTCCTACGGGTCGGGCACCAAGAGCTCGGGCGTCGTGCGTATCCTCAAGGACCTCGATCAGGACGTCGCCGGACGCCACGTTCTGATCGTCGAGGATATCATCGACTCCGGCCTGACCCTGTCCTGGCTTCAGGCGAACCTGATCGGGCGAGGCGCGGCCTCCGTCAACATCGCGACCGCGCTGCGCAAGCCCGCAGCGGCGAAGGTGGGCATCGACGTGGCCTACGTCGGTTTCGACATTCCCGACGAGTTCGTCGTCGGCTACGGCCTGGATTACGCGGAAAAGTATCGTAACCTGCCCTTCGTGGGAACGTTGCAGCCGCACGTTTACTCCAACTGAGACTATTTGAACCTGTAAGGGACTCACGTGAACGACAAGACGAAGACTAAGCGCCCGAGCTGGGGCTGGGTGACGATCCCCCTCGTCATCCTGCTCGTTGGCGGATGGTTCCTCTGGCAAGCGTTCCAGCCTCGCTCGATTACGACGTCCGAGGGTATGGCGCTCATCTCGGGGACCACGGTCGAGAAGGTTGTCCTCAACGAGGGCACCCAGCAGGTGAACCTGACGCTGACCGAGGATTACACGCACCAGAGCACCGGAGCGGGCGACCCCACGGCGAACCTGGGTAAGGACGTCTACTTCACGTACTCCTACGTTCAGACGAAGGACATCCTGGACACGGTCGCCGAGCAGGCTCCCGCCAAGGGCTGGAACGCGGTGCGTCCCCAGTCCAGCGCGCTGGGCGCGATGTTCCAGCTGATCGTTCCGCTGCTGGTCCTCATGGGCGCGTTCTACTTCATCATGCGATCCATGTCGGGCTCGCGCATGATGGGCGGCTTCACGGCCTCGCGCGCCAAGGAGTTCAACCAGGAGCGCCCGGACGTGACCTTCGCGGACGTCGCCGGTGAGGACGAGGCCGTGGAGGAGCTCGAGGAGATCCGCGAGTTCCTGGCGTCCCCCGATAAGTTCCACAAGGTGGGCGCGCGTATCCCGCGCGGTGTCCTGCTCTACGGTCCTCCCGGAACGGGTAAGACCCTGCTGGCCAAGGCCGTCGCCGGCGAGGCCAAGGCCCCCTTCTTCTCGATCTCCGGCTCGGAGTTCATGGAGCTGTACGTCGGCGTGGGTGCCTCCCGCGTGCGTGAGCTCTTCGAGCGCGCCAAGAAGAACGCGCCGGCCATCATCTTCGTCGACGAGATCGACGCCGTGGGGCGCCACCGCGGCAGCGGCATTGGCGGCGGCAACGACGAGCGCGAGCAGACCCTGAACCAGCTCCTTGTCGAGATGGACGGCTTCGACGAGCGCGCCAACATCATCCTGATCGCGGCGACCAACCGCCCCGACATCCTCGACCCGGCGCTGCTGCGCCCGGGCCGCTTCGACCGCCAGATCGCCGTCGAGGCCCCGGACCTGAAGGGCCGCGAGGCCATCCTGAAGGTGCACGCGCAGGGCAAGCCCCTCACGCAGCAGGTGGACCTGCGTCAGATCGCCAAGCGCACACCCGGCTTCACGGGCGCGGACCTGGCGAACGTCCTCAACGAGGCCGCGCTGCTCACTGCGCGCTCGAACATGCAGTTCATCGACGAGCGCGCCATCGACGAGGCCATCGACCGCGTGATCGCGGGCCCGCAGAAGCGCACCCGCGTCATGAACGACCACGACAAGGCCGTGACCGCCTACCACGAGGCCGGCCACGCCCTGGCCGCGGCCGCCCTGAACTACACAGACCCGGTCACGAAGGTGACGATCCTGCCGCGCGGCCGCGCCCTGGGCTACACGATGGTCATGCCCACCGAGGACCGCTTCAACAAGACCCGCAACCAGCTCCTCGACGACCTGGTGTACGGCATGGGCGGGCGCGTCGCCGAAGAGATCGTGTTCCGCGATCCCTCCACCGGCCCCGCCAACGACATCCAGCAGGCCACGAAGACGGCCCGCGCGATGGTCACCGACTACGGCATGAGCGACCGCATCGGCATGGTCAAGCTCGGCGACGCCGACACCGAGGCTTTCGGCCACGGAAGCGGCGAGGGCCCGCGCGCCTTCTCCGACGAGACGGCCGCGATCATCGACGAGGAGGTCCGCCGCCTTCTGGACAACGCGATGCGCGAGGCCTGGACGATCCTCACGAACAACCGCGGCGTCCTCGACACGCTGGCCTCCCGCCTCCTGGAGGAGGAAACCCTCGATGAGGCGCAGCTGGCCGAGATCTTCAAGGACGTCGTCAAGGCGCCCGAGCGCCCCGTGTGGAACTACCAGTCCGACGCGGCCGTCCCCGGCGCCCTCATGGGCAACCCGGTCGGCGTGAACTCCGCCGAGTCCTCGGCGACCGACGCCGTTGCGGCCCGCGACCTGGACACACCGGCTAACGAGAACGAGGAGCAGGCGTGACCTACGATGCCGCAGGCGTGGAGAAGGCCTCACGCGACCTTTTGGTCGCGATCGGTGAGGACCCGCAGCGCGAGGGCCTGATCGGCACCCCCGACCGCATGGCGCGCGCGTGGCGCGAGATGTGCTCCGGCCTGTTCGAGGACCCCCGCGAGCACCTACGCACGCAGTTCCACGCGGGCACCGACGAGCTGGTCCTGGTCCGCGACATCACCTTCCACTCGGTGTGCGAACACCACCTGCTGCCCTTCTACGGCCGCGCGCACGTGGGCTACATCCCGCGCGGCGGTGTCGTCACCGGCCTGTCGAAGCTCGCGCGCCTCGTCGAGGGCTACGCGCGGCGCCCCCAGGTGCAGGAGCGCCTGACCGCGCAGATCGCCGACGCCATCGACGAGGTCCTGGAGCCCCAGGGGGTCATCGTCGTCATCGAGGCCGAGCACATGTGCATGTCGATGCGCGGCATCTCCAAGCCGGGCTCGTCGACCGTGACCAGCGCGCTGCGAGGCATCATGAGCGACGGTGCGACCCGCGCCGAAATGATGGCCCTCGTCCTGTCGGGGAGCCGCTGACATGTCCGCCCTTCCCCTGCCCCCCGCCCCGGCCTCGTCCCCGGTTCCGTCTCCTCCGGCGCTGCCGGGCGGTCTGAGCCTGCCGACCGGGCGCGCGGCGATCATGGGCATCCTCAACGTCACGCCCGACTCGTTTTCCGACGGGGGCCGCTACGTGGATCCCGCCGCTGCCCTCGAGCATGCCCGTGCGATGGTGGGGGCCGGCGCTGACATTGTGGACGTGGGCGGGGAGTCGACGCGACCGAACTCGACGCGCATCAGTGCCGAGGAGGAGTGGGCGCGCATCGGCGCGATCGTGTCCGCGCTGGCGGGCGACGGCATCGTCGTGTCCGTGGACACGCTGCACGCGTCGACGGCCCGCGCGGCGGCCGAGGCGGGAGCGGCGATTATCAACGACGTGAGCGGCGGGCGCTGGGATCCGCAGATGAACGCGGCGGTGGCTGCCTCGGGATGCGCCTACGTCGTCCAGCACTACCGCGCGCTGCCCGGCATGCCGGGGGAGCACTTCGACTACGGCGCGGACCTTGTGGGCACGCTCATCGAGCGCGTGACCCACCAGGTCCGGGATGCTCTTGATACGGGTGTGACACCTGATAAAATTGTAATCGACCCGGGCCTCGGCTTTTCGCTCACGAACGACCAGTGCTGGCAGATCCTCGCCGAACTGCCGCGCCTGACCACCTGTGGGTACCCTGTACTCATCGGAGCGTCGCGTAAGCGTTTCGTCAAGGCCCTCGGAGGCGACGTCGACACCGACAGCGCAGCCATCGCCGCCCACGCCGTCACCAGCGGCGCGTGGGCTGTGCGGGTCCACGACGTAGCGGCCACCGCGGCCGCCATCGCCCGAAAGGAGAACGACGGTGAGTAGCCGACGCGTCATCATCGCCCTCAAAGGTCTGGGCGCTGGCAAACCACGGCGTCTACGACTTCGAGCGCACCCAGGAACAGCGTTTCAGTGCCGACGTCGTCATGTGGATCGAGACTGCGGGTACCACCGACGACATTGCCGCGACCGTCTCCTACGCAGACATCGCCGACGAGACCATGGCGGTCTTGACCGGCAACCCCGTCGACCTCATCGAGACCCTGGCCGAAACCATCGCGTCGCGCGTCATGAGCCACGAGGGCGTGGTCGGCACCGAGGTCACCGTCCACAAGCCGGACGCGCCCATCAACCATCCCTTCGCCGACGTGTCCGTCACCGTGCGCCGCGGCGAGACTGACGCCATGCCTCTGTCCCTGTCCCTCAAGGGTATCTACGAGGCCGAGGACGGCTCCGTGCTCACGGGCGAAATCGAGGCATACGGCCGCGCCCAGGCACCCAGCCCCGCGCAGCAGAAGAAGGCTGCGCCCACGCGCAAGCGCCGCGGCGAACACGCAGCGCCCGCCCGCCCCGAAGACATCTCCCGACCCGCACACCTGCGCGCCCGCCGCGTCGTCCTGGCCATCGGCGGCAACCTGGGCGACGTGCCCGTCACCCTCATGCACACCGTCGAGGCGCTGTCCTACATGGAGGGCTTCCAGATCGAGGACGTCTCCCCGATCATGCGCACCAAGCCGGTGCTCGCCCCCGGCCAGGCACCCCAGCCCGACTACTGGAACGCCGTCGTCGTCGGCTCCGCCATCGCAACCCCCGACGAGCTCTTCGCCCAGACCAGCCGCATCGAGCGCGAGCTGGGCCGCGAACGCCACGAACGCTGGGGCGCGCGTAGCATCGACATCGACATCATTCAGGTGGAAGGCCTGGCCTCCTCCGACCCGGTCCTCACCCTCCCGCACCCGCGCGCCAAGGAACGCGCCTTCGTGCTGGCCCCCTGGCTGCTGTGCGACCCCAACGCGGTCCTCGAGGGCGTGGGGCGCGTCTGCGACCTGCTCGCCACCACCCCCGACCGCGAGGGCATCATCGACGCCGTCGACGACTGGCTCGAAGACCCCTCCGCCGTCATCGCCGACTCCGACCAGCTCATCGCCCAGCGCAACGCCCAGGCCAACGCCGACATGCGCGAGCTCCTCGAGACGCTCACCGGCGAAATCAGCCACCTCGACGACCTCAGCGCGCCCATCGGCGAGCCGCCGGCGGCCCCGAGCACCGTCGTCGAAGGCTCCGTCGTTGACGGTTCCATCGTCGAGCCCACACGCGCGACGGACGAAGCACCCGCGCCCGCGTCGGAGGGCGGCGACGACGCCGAATCAGACGAGGCCCCGGTTGACGCCGACATCGCGACCCCCGTGCGCGGCGAACACGCGCTCACGGACACGTGGTCGGACACGTGGGGTCGCCTGGACTCCGCCGACACCGCCGCATCCGGCGCGCCTGTCGAGGACAGCATTGACTCCGAGGCGTCCCTGGGCGAGGACTCTCTGGGCGAGGACTCTCTGGGCGAGGACTCCGTCCCGCCCGTCCCCCAGCCCGACACACCCGCCCAGCTCGCCGCCCGCGCAGCTCATGCGTCCGCCCGCCAGGACGACGCGAACGATGCGCGTGAGTCCATTGGCGCACGCGACGAATCCGGCCAGGGGCCGCGCGCCGACGCCCCGCACACCGCGCCCACTCCCGGTGACGACGCGCCCACCCAGCCTCGCGACACCCAGCCCGCCGCCCCCGACAGCGGGGACGCGCAGGAGGCCAAGGCCTCGTCCAGGCCCGCGTGGCACCCCGTGTCCTCCGTGCCCGCGGACTCCCCGGCCGGACGGATGACCCGCAAGATTGGTTCGGGCAACTACACGCCGACCGGCGACGAAAAGCCGCGCTGGGCGCCCGTCTTCCACGAAAAGCGCGCGCAATCGCGCACCGAAATCAAGCTGCCCGACTGGAACTTCTCGGTGGGCGCCGCCCACGACGTGCGCGTCGTCGACGACCGGAGCGGGCTCGGCCGCGAGGAAGAGCCGCCCAAGGCGACCGTCCACGCCGACGGACGATCCACGATCCTGGCGCCCGGCCTGCCCGACAACACGCCCGTGGGTCCCATCCCCGAGGAAGAAGCCACCCACACCGGCATCCTGCGTCGAGTCGTCGTGCGTCCCACGATGACCGGAGCAATCCCAGTCGTCAAGAGGCGTTAAATGAAACCGCTGGCGATCACTTGGGTGCTGCTGGTCGGCGTCGTGAGCGCTGCACTGAGCTTTCTGGGCTTTTTCGCGCACATGCGCACCGGCGGCACACCCATGATCGTCACGCCCGGCCCCGGAGTGGTGTTCGCCGTGGCCACTGCCATCCTTATCTGGTCCGGCATGGCCGTGCGGCGCCTGCGCGCCGGTAAAGACACGTGGATCGACGCGATCGGCGCGATGCGCGTCGCCGTGTTCGCGCGCACGTCCGCGCTGGTGGGCGCGGGTCTGGTCGGCGTGCTCATCGGCGTCATGGGCGTGTCCCTGACGCAGCTTGAGGCCGCCCCTATGGTGTCGAATGCGATTGCCTCGGGTGTCAGCTCGGTCATTGGCGTCGTCTGGGTCATCGTGGCACTCGTCGTCGAACGCTGGTGCATCATCAATCCCGACGACGACACATCCGGCTCCAATAAGCGCAACGCCGCCGCCTGACCTTCACGCGCGGGGCGGCTTGTAGGTCCGAATGTGCCGGGCCTTCCGAGAGTTAGCAGCGCGCTCGCGCCCCGGCCCGGTATCGTTGAGACGTGGCCGACCAGCGTAAGAATTCCCCCAGGCGATCCTCCTCCCGCCGCAGCGCGTCGGGAGGCACCTCCGGGCGCGCGCCAGACCGCACGTCGCGCGCAGCATCGGGTGCACGAACGACGGCGAGCGGCAAGACGGCGCAGGGCCGCACAGCGGCCTCAGGTGCCGCACAGGCTCGCTCCGCACGCGGCGCATCCCGGCCCGCGCCTCGCTCGTCGGGCGGGGGTACGCGCCCGCCCGTGAACCTGTGGCCTCGCCGCATCATCACGGGCCTGGGCCTCATTCTGGTTCTCGTGCTGATCGTCTGGGGCGTCGTCGCCCTGGTGCGCGCGATCGCCGGTGCGCTCACCCCCGACCCGGTTCCGCAGTCGGCCCCGCAGTCGGTGCAGTCGGGGACGGTCGACGCCTCGGGCTACACGCTGAAGGGCGGCCAGGAAGTCACCGCCGACGGCCTACTCACGAACGGCACGTCGATCGAGATTCCCGCCTGCCTCGAAAAGGACATCGCTGTGACCTCACAGGCCTCCGAGGCGAGCGCAGGGTCGACCATGTACGTGCAGGTGACGCTCGAAAACCGCGGCGCGGTCGCGTGCGCGACGTCGCTGTCGGATTACACCTTGCAGGTCTCTACGGGCGGCCAGCAGGTTTACGATTCGGCGCGCTGCGAGGTCGATGAGGAGGATTCCAAGACGCTGCTGCTGCGTCCGAGCTCCACGTGGTCCGGGTGGCTCAGCTGGGACGGCCACGTGTACGTGGATGGTTGCACGACGCCTGCGGGTGGTGCCAGCGTGGCAGCGGTCGGCACCTACAAGATCGCTGTCCAGCACGGCACTCGTGAAGTGGGGTCGGCCGTCGCAGACGTGACGCCCGCTCCCGTCCCGCAGTCGGGTGCCCAGTCGGGCGCGCAGTCCGGGGCGCAGTCCGGCGCCCAGTCGGGGGTTTCGCGGACTCGTTGACGAGGCCGGGGCAGCGTGCGATGCACCTGTCCTGTGCCGGTTTGTCGGGGCCGTCGGTGGCCGCGTGGGTCCTGCTGGTTGCTGGCCGTTTTACCAGCCGACGACGCCCGCGCCGACGGCCTGGGCCTGGTGGGCCAGGTTTCGGCGATGAGCTGGGCGCGGTAGTGTCCGACGCCGTCGATGACTTCGATGTCGGCGACGGATGCGGCACGCAGCTGGGGCAGGGTCGTGAAGTGCTCGGAGACGGCCTTGATGGCGTTCCACGACAGGTGGGGGACCAGGGACAGGGCGCGCACGCCTCGCGGCATGATTTCGCGGTCGAGGTCGGCGACCTCGTACACGTCCAGGCCCAGGATGTTCGCGATGGCGGTCAGGTCGACGATGCGCTCCGAGCCCAGGGAGGACAGTTCGGCCTCGACGCGGGCGACGTCGGCGGGGTCAGCGATGTAGTCGCGCATGACGAGGGCGCGCTCGGAGGCAGAGCCTCGCACCAGGTCCTCAACCTGTAGCGCGAGGAGTCGGCCCTCGGAGCCCAGTTCCTCCAGGTATTCGGTGATTTCGGAGGTGATGCGGCGGATCATTTCCATGCGCTGCATGACGGTCGCGACGTCGCGCACGGTCGCGCTGTCGCGCATCTCGAGGATCGTCAGGGTCTGGAGGACTTCGTCCAGGCGCTGGCTGTATCGATCGAGGGTGTCCACGGCCAGGTTGGCGCGTGACAGGAGAGCCTCAGGTTCTTCAACGAGGCGGTGTTCGGTTCCCACGTAGATGGAGATCATGCGCATCGATGCCGACAGGGACAGGACGGGCAGGTGAGTCTGGCGGGCGGTGCGCTGAGCGGTGCGGTGGCGCATGCCGGACTCGTCGGTGGGGATCATGGGGTCGGGAAAGAGCTGGACGTTGGCCTTACGGATGCGCCACAGGTCGGGGTCGATGATGACGGCACCGTCCATCTTGCACAGCTCGCGTAGGCGAGCGGCCGTGAAAGCAACGTCGAGGTCGAAGCCGCCCGAGCACATGGCCTGAACCTCGGGGGTGTAACCCAGAACGATGAGAGCGCCCGTGTGGGAGCGCTGGATTCGTTCCAGTCCCTCGCGTAAAGGGGTGCCAGGCGCGACTGCGCGCAGTGCTTCTCGAAGGATCGCTGCGTCGGACGTCAAAGTGCTTCCCTCCCGAATGAGTAGGTTCGCCCTCTATTATTGCGAGTCTGTGGGAAAAGCGACGCGAATCGCCGTCGCTAAATCAGAGACAGTGAACACGGTGATGCCCTCGACGCGGGCGAGGTCCTCGCTGCCTTGAGCGGGGACGATGGCAGATGAGAAGCCCAGGCGGGCGGCTTCGGCCAGTCGGCGCTGTGTGCCCGTGCAGGCCCGCACCTCTCCGGTCAGGGAGATTTCCCCGACCGCGACGAGGTTGGGGCGCGGGGGAGTGCCTTTGAGTGAGGACACGATGGAGATGGCCATCGCCAGGTCGATGGCGGGCTCGACGGTGCGCGCTCCGCCCACGGTCGACACGTACACGTCGGCCCCCGAAGTATCGGCGCCGATGCGCGCCTGGAGGACCGCCAGGATCATGGCGACGCGCGCGTGGTCCACGCCCGAGGTGGTGCGCCGGGGCGATCCCCCGGAGGAGGGGGCGACCAGCGACTGAATCTCGGTGGGCAGCGGGCGCCTGCCCTCGAGGGAGACCGCCGCGCACGTGCCGGGCACGCCGCGCGTCGTGCGCGACAGGAAGAGCCCGGAGGGGTCGGCCAGCCCGTAGATACCCGAGTCGGTGAGCTCGAAGCACCCAACCTCGTCGGTGGGTCCGTAGCGGTTCTTCACGGCGCGCAGCAGGCGCAGGCGCGAGTGACGGTCGCCCTCGAACTGGCAGACGACGTCCACGAGGTGTTCGAGGACGCGCGGGCCCGCGATACCGCCGTCCTTCGTCACATGCCCGACCAGGAGGGTTGGCAGGTCGGATTGCTTGGCGACACGGATGAGCGAGGCAGCGACCGCCCGCACCTGGGCGACGCCGCCCGCCCCGCCCTCGACCTGGGCGGAGGAGATCGTCTGCACCGAGTCGACGATGAGCAGGGACGGAGCCGAGGCCTCGACGTGACCAAGGACAACACCCAGCTCCGTTTCATCCGCGATGAGCAGGTTGGGTTCAAGGGCCCCGATGCGTTCGGCCCGCCCGCGCACCTGCGCCGCCGACTCCTCGCCCGTCACGTACAGGACGGGACCGCGCCCGCCCTCGGCCGCCGTGCGCGCGGCCTTCGCGGCCACATCCAGGAGCAGCGTCGATTTGCCGACGCCGGGTTCGCCAGCTAGGAGGATCACCGCGCCGGGCACGATGCCGCCGCCGAGCACGCGGTCCAGCTCGCCCACTCCCGTCGACCGCGACGAAGCGCGCTCCCCGTCCACGTCACCGATGGGCAGCGCAGGCCGACGCGGGGTGGTTGCGGCCGCGCGCGGGCCGCCCGAGGCCTGACCCGCCTGGTCGACCGTGCCCCACGCCCCGCACTCGCGGCACTGGCCCACCCACTTCGGGGAGGTCCACCCGCACTCGGAGCAACGGTAGGTGATCTTCTCTTTCGCCATGACCCCACGGTAACCCGGCCCGCCCTCATCTGCGGTTCGCCCGCGCGGGACGAGGCCGGGGCACGGACGCGCGGGATGGGCCGTCGTATGCGCGCGCTGGGTTGAGAGCCTACGGGCGGTTCGCGAAATACTCGAGCAGGTGGGAGTCACCCGACACGATGATCTCGTCGTCAGAGTTGATGCGCGTCGTAGAGTTTGCGTACTCGAAGCGCTGCTTGGGGCGTCGAACTGCCACGACGTTGACACCGTAGCGTCCGCGCAGGTCCAGCTCTTCGAGGGAGAAACCGTGCACTTCCTTGGGGGGACGCAGCTTCATGATGGAAAAGCCGTCCTTTTCCATTTCGATGTAGTCGACCATGCGTCCGCCTACCAGGTGCGCGGTGCGCTTGCCCGCATCCAGGTCAGGGTAGACCACGTGATGGGCACCCACGCGTCGCAGGATGCGCCCGTGCTGGGAGGACGTCGCCTTGACCCAAATGGAGGAAATGCCCATATCCACCAGGTTCGCGGTGATCAACACGGCGGCCTCCAGGGAAGAGCCCACGCCGACGACGGCGCTACGGAACTCGCGCGCCCCCAGTTGCTCCAGCGCATCCTTGGACGTGGCGTCGGCCTCGACCAGGGGGAAGCGGCCCGCGAAGGCTTGCACGCGTGCGGGGTTCTTTTCGACGGCCAGGATCTCGTAGCCCAGCTGGTCTTGCGTCACCGCAACGGCGGACCCGAAACGGCCCAGACCAATGACCAGTGTGCCTGACTGGAGTTCCTTGGAGTCACGTTCTTCTGCCATGCCTCCATTCTTCCCCTCCCGTCCCCCGAGCGCGAACGGTGCGGCGCCTCGTCGCCTATTCCGCCGCGCGAGGAGTCAGGAGACGGCAGCGAACGCGTGAACAGTCGTGCGTGTCTTCGTGTCGACCGGCGTTAGTGACGGCATGCTTGCTGAGCGTCGATAAGAAGTTTTCAAGGTGGTAGACGGCAGTGTCATAGGGTGTAAGCAATTTTCGTGTAGCGGTGATGCTGTTTGGAGGCTGATCATGGGGTGTCGTCGGATGCTGAGTGTTGAGGATCGTGCGGCGATCATGGCGGGGGTGAATGTGGGCTTGTCCCAGGTGCGTATCGCTCACTTGATTGGTCGTAGCCCCTCGGTGGTGTGCCGTGAGATCGCCCGCCATACGGGCCCTGACGGGCAGTACCGGGCCGAGGAAGCCGACAAGGCAGCCCGCGCGGCCAGGCGTCGCCCGAACAAGCGCCTGTTGGATTGTGATGAGGTCCTTCGCGACCGTGTGATTGCTGATTTGTCTCAGGGGCACACTCCCCGCCAGATCAGCGGGCGCTTGCGTGAGGAGGCGTGTGGCACACTGCCCTCCATGGACACTTCTCCCGATGCTCAGGGCCACACGATTAGCCACGAGGCTATCTACACGTGGATCTACGCCCACCCCAAGAAGACACTCATCGAACACGGCATATGCTTGCCCTCGCGCCGGTGGATGCGCAAGAAACCCCCCACAGGCGGGCGCAAACCCCCCCATCGTTGGGATGCGACTGATCGATGAACGCCCTGACATTTCTGATCGGAAAATCCCGGGCAACTGGGAAGGCGACCTGATCATCGGCCAAGACGGGGCCAGCGCATGCGCGACCCTGGTCGAGCGCACCACCCGCTACCTGATCATCGTCGCCCTGCCTCTGGGTCGGAAAGCCGACCAGGTCTGTGACGCGCTCACCCGCCGCATCCAGGGCCTTCCCGACCAAGCGATGCGCACACTGACCTGGGACCAAGGCCCAGAAATGGCCCGCCACCAGCGCCTCACCCCAGGCACCGGCGTGGACGTGTTCTTCGCTCACCCCCACAGCCCCTGGGAGAGAGGAACCAACGAAAACACCAACCGGCTCATCCGCCGCTACCTGCCCAAAGGAACCCCCATCACCAGCCACCAACCCTACCTCGACGCCATCGCCTACGAACTCAACAACTGCCCCAGAGCCACCCTCGGCTACCGCACCCCAACAGAAGCATTCAACGAACTCATTGCTACCACCCATTGACACCGCCGACCTTTGTGTGCTGGAGAGGATAAACTTAACGTTAAACCGAGAGGTGCTCCTCAGGGAGTTCCCCTTTCGTCCTATGTCAGTGCCGGTTGACAGAAGTGAGGTCGCGCAGTGGTCGATACAACGAATTATGACAAGCTCAAGAATCTGATTGATATGCCGCGTCAGCCCTTGGGGGCCGAAGACATGACCGAGAATACGCAGGTCGGGGAAGCCCACGGCAAGGTTGATTCGGCCCATAGCAACGCGCAAGCGTTCATCTCCGATGAGACTGTGGGAACATCGCAGACTCGTGCGGGTGCGAACTCATGGATGTCTTCCTATATTGGAGACGTCAATAAACACCTGGGTAAAATCAAGTCGACCAAGGTGCACAATCTGACGGTGCGCGAAAGCATGCACACTCAGGCTGCGAAGGGCAGGGAGCTGAGTCCCGTTCTGCTGAGCGAGTCGGACATTGCGGAGAGTAAGAGAACGCCTCCGCTGACTCTCACTTCCGATGATGGAAAGGTCGTTGAGTACGTGACTCCCGAGGCGTACCTCACCGCCTTGGAAGAGCAGAAGAACGCGAAACGAGAGGCGGCGGCCAAAGAAATCCTGGCTCAGATCGACAAAGAAGCATACGCGGAGGAGGGTAGTATCTTCGTTCCGAAGGAGGATTACGTCCCAGGGCCGTGGCAACCTCAACCCGATCCCGGCCCTACGCCCCCGGCTCCGAGTCCGGCGTATTCTGGTGGGAGTCGTGGTCTTGTTCCGACGGTTCGTAGTGGCACGGGTGCGGGTGGTGAGTGGACGTCTCCTGCTCCGGGGGAGCTTGGGAGTGCGTCGAATCCGATTAGTGATCCGGCTGATTTGGCTCGTTATGATTTGACGACGACGCCGGTGAATCAGCGGATGACGCCGAATGGTCCTGTGGGTGGGCATATGCCTGCTGATGTGCTGAATGTGAATGATCCGGCGTGGCGTGCTGTTCCTTCTGCCGCGGGTGGTGGTGCGCGTATTGCTGGTGGTGTGTTGGTGGCTGGTTCTGCTGCTGGTGCTGCTGGTGCGGCGTTGTCTTATGGTGGAGGTTTCGCTGGGATTGGTGGGCTTGCTTCGGGTGCGTCTGGTTCTGCGTTGCGTGCTGTTGCTCCTGCCGGTGGTGTGTTGCGTCCGTCTGCGCTTCCTGGTGGGGGCGTAGCTGGGTCTGTTGGCGTTGCCGGCCGCGGCGGCGGTGTTGGTACTGTTGGTGGCCGCGGCGCGACTGGTGGTGTCGCTGGCCGTGGTACGTCCGGTGTTGGTGCGGTTGGTCGCGGTGGTGTGGCGCCGGTGGGTTCTGGCGCCTCTGGTTCTGCTGGTGGTCGTGGTGCCTCTGGTGGTGTCGCTGGCCGTGGTACGTCCGGTGTTGGTGCGGTTGGTCGCGGTGGTGTGGCGCCGGTGGGTTCTGGCGCTGCTGGTACTGCTGGTGGTCGTGGTGGTGTCGCTGGCCGTGGCGGTGTCGCTGGTGGTCGTGGTGCTTCCGGTGCTGGTGTGGTTGGTCGTGGTGGTGTGGCGCCGGTGGGTTCTGGCGCTGCCGGTACTGCTGGCGGTCGTGGCGGTGTCGCTGGTGGTCGTGCTACTTCCGGTGTTACTGCGGTTGGTCGTGGTGCCTCTGGTGGTGGTCGTGGTGCCTCTGGTGGTGTCGCTGGTCGTGGTGGTGTGGCGCCGGTGGGTTCTGGCGGTGTTGGGGATCGTCGTGAGAAGAAGGGGCAGGTGCGGCGTCGTGCGTATGATGTGGTGCGTGTGGATGCCTTGGAGGAGCGTGGTGCTCAGATGATGGGTGGTGCTGCTGGTAGTGCTGATCAGCTCAAGCCGATTGCTCGTGATGCTGATGCTGACTGGTGAGTGGTGGTTGGTTCAGTGATGGCGGGGGGCCGCACCCTTGATGGGTGCGGCCCCCCGCTTGTTGGTGTGTTAGCTTGTGCGGCGCTTGGCCCAGGTGATTCCCACCGCGGCGGCTAGGAGGAGGAGCGCGGCGCCCGCGCCCACGGCGATGATGAGGCCTCGCGAAGACGCTGACTCGGAAGGGGCATCCGCGCTGGTGCCCGAGGCGGGCTCGTCGGCCTGTGTGGGGGTGATGGTGAAGGGGTTGGCGGGCACTGTCAGGTCGGTGAAGGGCCCGACGGTCGCGTGGTCTCCGTCGTAAAATGCTTGTTCGGCGGTGCCTGTCATGAGGGGGTCGTCGGTGGTGGGGATGGTGGCGCCCTTTTCGGTGTTCCACTTGCAGGTGGTCATGTGGACGTTGCCCGATAGGGGGGCGTCGAGTTTGGTGTAGGAGGGGTCGGCGTTGCATTGGGTGTTCACGATCGCCGAGAACCTGTATTCAAATTCCGTGAAGTGTACGGTTTCGAAGGATGAGGCGATCTGGTGGAGGTAGACCATGGGCGCGCGCGCCGTGATCGTTCCGTCTTCGTCGAGGGAGTAGAAAGCGTGGCGCGCATCGTTGGCATAGTGGGCCGTGAGGATACAGATACCGCCGTTGTAGTCGACTTTGCTGTGGTAGTTGGGGGCGCTTCCCGACCAGAACGTGTTCGCCAGCATCGTGCACTCATCGAGCGTGATCTCCGGACTGGGGTACTTGCGGATCAGTCTGATTTGCAGTTCGCTGACGTGGACTCGCTCTCCCACTCCCATGTCATCACTGGCACTAGGCGCAAGGGTTGCCGCCATCTTGATCCCGCGGCCCGGCAAGACAGGCAGTTCAGGAGCTTGGCTGACGGGGCTCGGGGGCACAGGAACGGGAGTGTCCGCGGCATCACTGGGCGAGGAAACCCCAACCACACAACACGCGGCCGCAGCCACGCACGCCAGCGCGCGAAGCAGGGCGGTCCTTGTCATTATCTCTCCTCCTCGATGTCGGCGGCAACCCTCATCCACGGTGACCCTCTTTAGAGCATGGGCATGTTTCTGTGCGCGGAGATGTCATCTCCTGGGTTGTCTTTCCAGTGCTTCTTCATCGCCTCTGACTCATAGACCGAATCGATCGCAGTGAGTTTAGAATCGAGACCAGAGATCACCGCGTCTAGCTCGGACGCCGAGACGGTATCTCTGCCCGCAATCTCATCGAGAGCGTCTTGCAGATGACCGGCGACGCTCTGGGCGTTTATCGCCATTTGCAGCAGGGCAGCGTGCTCGGCGTCGAGGTACTTCTTGTACGTGCTGCCAAAGGCTGCGGGGCCGGGCAGCGTGCCCCACTTGGCCTCGGTTTGGTGCTCCGCAGCGCGACTGATATCCTCCGCGGCGCTGTTGAGCTGGTCGACGATACCGTCCCCTTCGCGTGTAATGAGGTCGATCCAGCCTTTCCACTGCGCCCGCGTAATCTCGAGGCGGTTGTCCTCCATGACCTGTCTCCTTCGAACGGCCTGACTGCTACCCGAGTTAGCCTAGCAGACGGTAAAACTGGGGCGCGGTGGTGTCTAACAGTGTGGGATACCCCGTTTGGCAGGCGGCATCAGCCGATAATGGGCTGCTCCTCGGGCATACGGATCACGCGGGAACGCACACCGTGATCGTTCCGTCTTCGTCGAGGGAGTAGAAGGCGTGGCGCGCATCGTTGGCATAGTGGGCCGTGAGGACGCAGATACCCAGGTCGTAGTCGACTGTGCTGTGGTAGTTGGGGGCGCTTCCCGACCAGAACGTGTTCGCCAGCATCGTGCACTCATCGAGCGTGATATCCGGACTGGGGGACTTGCTGATCAGTCTGATTTCCAGTTCGCTGACGCTGACTCGCTCTCCCACTCCCATGTCATCACTGGCACTAGGCTGGAGAGTTGCCGCCATATTGATCTCGCGGCCCGGCAAGAGCGGCAGCTCAGGAGCTTGGCTGACGGGGCTTGGGGGCACAGGAACGGGAGTGTCCGCGGCATCACTGGGCGAGGAAACCCCAACCACACAGCACGCGGCCGCAGCCACGCACGCCAGCGCGCGTCTCATGTGTGTGCGTCGCGTTGTCGCCATTGATCCTCCTGTTGTGGTCTGCCCAAGGGATGGGTGTTAGCTTGTGCGGCGCCGCGCCCAGGTGATTCCCACCGCGGCGGCCAGGAGTAGGAGCACGGCGCCCGCGCCCACGCCAATCAGTAAGCCGCGCGAAGAGGCAGACGAGGACTCGGAAGTGGCGTCCGCGCTGGTGCCCGAGGCTGGCTCGTCGGCCTGTGTGGGGGTGATGGTGAAGGGGTTGGCGGGCACTGCCAGGTCAGTGAAGGGCCCGACGGTGCCGTCTTCGACGGTGTAGAAGTTTGGTTCGGCGGTGCCTGTCATGAGGGGGTCGTCGGTGGTGGGGATCGTCGCCCCTTCTTCGGTGTTCCACTTGCAGGTGGTCATGTGGACGTTGCCCGATAGGGGGGCGTCGAGTTTGGTGTAGGAGGGGTCGGCATTGCATTGGGTGTTCACGATCGCCGAGACCCTGTATTCAAAATCCGTGAAGTGCACGGTTTCGAAGGATGAGGCGATCTGGTGGAGGTAGACCATGGGGGCGCGCGCCTTGATCGTTCCGTCTTCGTCGAGGGAGTAGAAGGCGTGGCGCGCATCGTTGGCATAATGGGCCGTGAGGACGCAGATACCCATGTCGTAGTCGACTGTGCTGTGGTAGTTGGGGGCGCTTCCCGACCAGAACGTGTTCGCCAGCATCGTGCACTCATCGAGCGTGATCTTTGGACTGGGATACTTGCTGCGCAGCCTGATTCGCAGTTCGCTGACGCTGACTCGCTCTCCCACTCCCATGTCATCACTGGCACTAGGCGCAAGGCTCGCCGCCATCTTGATCTCGAGGCCTGGCAAGAGCGGCAGTTCAGGGGCTTGGCTGACGGGGCTCGGGGGCACAGGCACGGGAGTGTCCGCGGCATCACTGGGCGAGGAAACCCCAACCACACAGCACGCAGCCGCAGCCACGCATGCCAGCACGCGAAGCAGGGCGGTCCTTGTCATCATCTCTCCTCCTCGATGTCGGCGGCAACCCTCATCCACGGTGACCCTAGTAGAAGGGCTTGTTGGTGTGTTAGCTCGTGCGGCGCCGCGCCCAGGTGATTCCCACCGCGGCGGCCAGGAGGAGGAGTGCGGCGCCCGCGCCCACGCCAATCAACAAGCCGCGCGAAGAGGCAGACGCTGACTCGGAAGGGGCGTCCGCGCTGGTGTCCGAGGCGGGCTCGTCGGCCTGTGTGGGGGTGATGGTGAAGGGGTTGATGGGGGCGGGCATGTCAATGAACGGGCCGACCGTTCCTTCTCGATAATCGAAAAAGGTCTGCTCGACCTCGCCTTCGAGCAGGGGATCGTCGGTGGTGGGGATCGTCGCCCCTTCTTTGGTTTTCCACTGGCAGTACGACAAATGGGATGGAGCATTCGGATCACTGGAAATCAGATCGTCCAGATGCTCGAGGGAGGGGGCGGCGTTACAACGTGCGTTGTCAATAGAAGTGAAACGGACTTCGAGTTCAGTGATGGAGGCGTTGTCGAGGGAGGAAGCGATCTGGTTGAGGTAGACCAGGGGTGCACGCACTTGCACGTGGCCGGATTCGTCCAGGGAGTAGAAGGCATGGCGGGCCTCGCGCGCGTAATCAGCGGTGATGATGCACGAGTTGGATAGGTACTCAGCCTTGACGTAGTAGTTGTTGCTCCTGCCGGACCAGAAGGTAGCTACCAGGTCTGAACAATCCTGCTCAGTGAGATCGGCTCTGCGTCCGTCGGCCAAGAATGTAACGGTGAGATTAGTGAGGTAGGTTTCCTCTCCGGAGACAGAATCGAGATCCTGGGACACTTTTGCCCTGATGGAGATCTCGCGTCCGGGCAACAACGGTGAGCTGGGAACCGGGGTGGGTGTGACTCTGGGAACAGGGATAGGATCGCCTGCGCCATAGGCTGGGCTCACACCACCAACCACACAACACGCAGCCGCCACAGCATACGCCGCCCACCTGGCCAATCGACCTATGGTCAGTTTTTTCATGGAGGTTCCTTCCACTTCGTTGCGTGTGGTTGCTTTGCTGCGAGGAGTTGGTTAGTAGGGGCCTACATCTTTGGTGGCCTCGGACAATTCCAGTTGTGGGTTGGCGCGGAAGCGCTTCATCTTCTCGGATTCGTAGACCGAGTCGATTGTACTAATCTCGGTGTTGAGATCATCGATCACCTTGTCAAGAGAGGCGCGCGACTCGTCGTCATTACCAGTGATTTTCTTGAGGGCGAGCTCAATCTGTTTTGCAAATTTCTCGGCGTTGGCGGCCATCTGTGTCAATGCCGTCGCCTCTTCTGAGAGGTACTTATGGTACCTGGAGCCAAAGGACGAGGGGCCGTCCTCGGTGCCCCACTTGCTCTCGGTCTGCTCATCGGCAGTTTTCGACATAGCGTCAGCGGCCCTGTTGAGTCGGGCAACGACGCTATCCTCCCCCTCCGTGAGCGCCTTGATCCACTTGCCCCACTGTTGCCTTGTCACTTCGAGTCGGTCAACCATGACGTATCTCCTTCGAACAGCCTGACTGCTACCCGAGTTAGCCTAGCAGACGGTAAAACTGGGGCGCGGTGGTGTCTAACAGTGTGGGACACCCCGTTTGGTAGGCGGCATCAGCCGATAATGGGCTGCTCCTCGGGCATACGGATCACGCGGGAACGCTCGCGCAGGGCCAGAGCGGCCGCCACCGTCATCGAACCGGTACGACCGGCAAACATGAGCGCAATCAGCACATATTTCGCGGCCACCGGCAGATTGGGTGTCACGCCCGTGGACAGGCCGACGGTGGCGAACGCGGAGACAGTCTCGAACAGGATGATGTCGAGCGAGTGATCCGTCATGGTCAACAGCAGGACCACGGAGATAGCGACCATCGCCAGGCCCAGCAGGGACACGGCAACCGCCAGGCGTACCGTCGAGGTCGGGATACGCCGCCCGAAGGTCTCGATATCGCGGTCACCCCGGGCCTCGGCGATGACGGCGAGGACCAGCACCGCGAAGGTTGTGACCTTCACGCCGCCCGCCGTGGACGCCGAGCCGCCGCCGATCATCATGAGGATGTCCTGCACGAAGTGTGTCTGTGAGTGCATCGCCCCCACGTTCAACGCCGAAAGACCCGAAGAGCGCGAGTTCACGCCCGCGAGCATCGCGTTGAGGATCTTCGAGGGCGTGTCCACGGACCCCAGCGTCGCCGGGTTGTGCCATTCGGTGAGGGCCAGGGCGAGTGCGCCGATGAACGCAAGGATCAGGTAGGTGGACAGCGTCAGCTTCGTGTGCAGGCGCCAGCGGCGTGGCGCGCGCAGATTCTTCGCAACATCCATGATGACGGGGAAGCCGATAGCCCCCACCGTCGTGCCCAGGATGATGGGGACCAGCATCCACCAGTCGGTCACGTGCGGCTCAAGTCCGCCGGGAAGAATCACGAAGCCCGCGTTGTTGAACACGGAGATGGCCATGAACACGGCGTCCCACACGGCGTGCGCGGGGTCGATGCCCATGGTGAGGAAACGCGGCAGGAACATGACCGCCAGGAGCGCCTGCATAGTCAGCGAGGTCGCGATGACTGCCTTGAGCAGCGTGGAAATCTGGCCCATCGCTCCCGTCCCAGTCTCCTGGGTGGCGAGCATGCGCTGGGTGAGTCCCAGGTGCCGGGACACCGCGAAGCCGAGGATAGACGCCAGCGTCATGACGCCCAGGCCGCCGACGACGATGCCCGCCGCGATGACAGCCTGCCCGAAGGGGGACCAATACGATGCTGTGTCCACCGTCGTGAGACCTGTCACGCATACGGCTGATACGGCGGTAAAGAGCACGTCGACGAAGGGAGCGGACTCGTCAGAGGCGGAAGCGATCGGCAGCATGAGCAGCGCCGTGATGACGCCGATGATCAGCGCAAACGTGCTCAGGGCCAGTCGCGCCGGCGAGTACCGGGCCTGCCGGGACAGCCACGCGCGCACGCGCTGCCCGTACGAGGTGGGCACCTGGGGGTGAGGGCCGCGGGGGCCGCCGGGGACCCTGTCGGACGACGGGGAGGGCTGGGGGCTGAGGGTTTCCTCTGAAATGGCGCGGGACGAGGCCGTGGCTCGTCCTCTCATCATGGACCGTGTGGCGCCGGGATTGGTGCGCAGCCGAGGGGTCTCAACCCGAGGCTTGCGTCCCTTGCGTGCCGGTCTCATCATTTCTCCTTAACGACTCTGCAACAAAAGTGGATAAAGTTGCAGTTTCCATGCGGTTGGGCAGTAGTATATTTCGTGAGGCTACGTAAGCGGTGAACGAACGGGTTTAACGCGCCTCGCGAGCATCCTGGGAGTCATTAATGGAACAGCAGTCGGCGCCGCGCTTTATGACCGTCACGGAAGTGGCGGACATCATGCGCGTCTCTAAGATGACTGTGTACCGATTGATTCACAGCGGTGAAATGCCCGCGATTCGCGTCGGAAAGAGCTTCCGAGTGCCCGAGGCCGCGGTCGCCCAGATGATCCAGGCCGGTATGGCGGATCACTCCGGTGGCCAGGCTCGCGTCATTGGCGGGTAGTATAGGCACGATGTGCCCGCTCCGGGCACCCATCATCAACCAGCGGTAGTACCTCTGCCGCCCACACTACGAGGGAGGAACCCCATGGGCTCCGTCATCAAGAAGCGCCGCAAGCGCATGGCGAAGAAGAAGCACCGCAAGCTCCTGCGCAAGACGCGTCACCAGCGTCGCAACAAGAAGTGAGCGAGCGGAGGCCCGACCATTGGTCGGGCCTCTCGTGTATGTCGGGCCGGCCGCCGGTAGGTGAGGGTGCAGATGACCAGCTGCGCCGAGGCCTGTAGACCCTATACTTGGGCGTTATGGACCGCACCATTATTCACGTCATGCGCCACGGCGAAGTGGACAACCCCAACGGTGTTCTCTACGGGCGGCTGCCCGGATTTGGGCTCACGGAGCTGGGGCATCAGATGGCCGCTCGCGCGGCCGACTACCTTCAGGAATCGGGTGCGGACATCGCTCGCGTCATTTCCTCGCCGCTCCTGCGTGCCCAGTTGACGGCCGCGCCGACGGCCGCCGCCTACGGCCTGAGTATTGCCACCGATCCGCGCCTCATCGAGTCGGACAACGTCTTCGAAGGCCTTCCCGTCAACTCGAATCGCGCGATGCTGGCCAACCCCAAGTACTTCAAGTACTACTGCAACCCGCTGCGCCCCTCGTGGGGTGAGCCCTACCGTGACGTCGCCTCCCGCATGAGGGCGGCCCTGTCCTCGGCCCTGCGCGAGGCGCGCGGACGCGAAGCCCTGGTCGTCTCCCACCAGAACCCGATCGTCACGCTCACGCGTTTCGTCGACGGCCTGCCCTTGGCGCACTCGCCCAAGTCGCGCCACTGCTCGCTGGCCTCGATCACGTCGTTCATCTTCTCGGGCTCGACGCTCGTGGGCACCTCCTACGCGGAACCCGCGGCCGACCTCGTCGCCCTGGCGCGCGACATGACGCCGGGAGACTCTGCCGCCGACCTGCGCCGCTGAGGGCGCGCGGCGGACAATACCGCAGCAAGTGAAGCGGGCGACCCGATCAAGGGTCGCCCGCTTCACGTCACGCTCCTGCCTCAGGATGCCTCTCCGTCCGACGTCTCATTGGAGTCGGTGCCGCGCTTGTCGTGCTTGCGCTGCTCCTCCTCGCGACGTTCCTCTTCGCGGCGCTTGCGCTGGATGTCGCGTTCGAGGCGGAAGAGAAACTCGGGGTCGTCGTCCGGCGCGGACGGGCGCGCGGGCTTGCTCGGAAGCGCCTGCTGGGCCTTTTCGGCGCGCTGGACCCAGCGCAGCACCAGCCACACGATCGGGCCGATCGCGGCGATAGTTGCCGTAAACAAAATGATCAGCAGCCAGATCGGCTTCGGCAGCTTGCCGGGCATCTCGTCTTCGGGGGTGCGATGCCAATCTGCGGCCGCGTAGATGGTGAGCGCAATCATGGCGACGAAAAGGACAATCCTGAGCATATGCCTAGTTTAGGGGCGTGCGCTGCCTCACGTCGCCTCGTTCACTCCCGGGGCAATCCTGCCCGCTCAGCCCTCCGTGATCTGCGGCAGCGCCGCGTACGAGGAGGCGGCTCCCGGCGTCAGGACCGCCGTGGCTCCTGCCCGCATCCCGGCGGCCACGGCCTCGGCGAAGGGCATGCCGAGCGCCAGCGCCGCCGCCAGCGCACCCACGCACGCGTCGCCCGCACCCGTCGTATCCGCCACCTTGCCGAGCGTCACAGCGGGGCAGTGGCCGACCTCGGCCCCGGACACCCACGCCGCCCCCTGCGCGCCCAGCGTCACGACGATGTGGCGCGGCCCCATGCCACGCAGCGCGCGAGCGATCCCGATCGCCTCGGTCGGCGTCGCAGGGGCGGGCAGGCCCAGGGTCAGCCCAGCCTCCGTCTCGTTGACCACCAGGATGTCGACGCGCGACAGCGTTGCCGGGTCGGTTGCGCGCGCGGGCGCCAGGTTGAGCAGGACCCGCGCGCCAAAGGAATGAGCCCACTCGATGGCCGCCGCGTTGGCCGCGGGGGGAATCTCGGCCTGGAGGACGACGATGTCGGAGGGGGCGGGGAACAACGAGGCCTTGGCGGGCTCGGTGGTCACAGCCGCGTTCGCCCCCGCGTCCAGGATGATCGTGTTCTCGCCGGAGGCGGCCACGGTGATCAGCGCCGTCCCCGATGGGCCATCAACCGCGCGCAGGTGGGTGACGTCCACCCCGTGCGAGGCGAGCTCATCGCGTAGTCGCTGGCCCGACGGGTCGGATCCAACCGCGCCCACGAACAGCGTCGTTACTCCCGAGTGCGCGGCCGCCGCCGCCTGATTCGCCCCCTTCCCGCCCAAGCCGTAGGTGAGGGAAGAACCCGACAGAGTCTCGCCGGGGGAGGGGAAACGGTCGACGGTGACCGTAACATCTTGGTTAATGGAACCGACAACAATGACGCGTGCCATGGAATCTCCTATGTGAGGGAGGCTCTATTGTGTCACGTCACACGCGGAACGCAAATATCCCTCGGGGTCGATTGTGGCGTCATTTCAACGATTAAGTGTTGCTTAAGTTCTATGCCAGTTTCCTGCAATACTACTAAAGAGACGCTTTGTGGTGAACTATCCGCCGTGCGCAATCTCCGATACCTCGTTTCGACCCGCCCGGCAGCCCCATCCTGCCGCCCCATCACCATCCCCTCCCAGGTGATCCAGGCAGGGGCCACGGCCTCGTCCCCCACGCGCACAACCGCACCTTCTGCGGCTGAGACAGACGGCCTCGCGCGCGTCCTCCTGCCCCTCCTGGGCATCTACGCTCTCGGCACAGTCTCCCTCCAAGGCTTCAACCTGGTCTACTTGCGAGTCGCCGCCGACATCGGTGCCGGCGAAGCCTCCGGCCTCATCACCGCAATCCCCGGCATCGTCCTGGGCGTCGCCTGCTTCCTATACGGAACCCTCGGCGACTTCATCCCCCTGCGCCGCATCGTCGACGTCGGCGTCGTCCTCATCGTCGCCGGATCCCTCCTCGGCTTCGCATTCTCCTCGTCCCTGACCGGCATCATCATCGCCCGAGCCCTCCAAACCCTCGGCTACCAGGCCTCCGCCTCCGCCTACATGATCCTGGCCACCGGCATCGCCGACCCCAAGCGCCGCGGCCTCTACGTCGGCCTCATGTGCGCCGCCTTCCAGGGCGGAACCGCCATCGGCATGCTCTCAGGCGGCCTCCTCGCCGACATCAACTGGGCGATCCTGCTGCTCATCCCCCTCGGCGGCCTCGCCGTCCTGCCCATCATGGGACGCCGCGTGCCCGCCCGCGCCCACACCGGACGCGTCGACGTCGTCGGCCTCGCGATCTTCTCCTCGCTGGCCCTCCTGCTCACCCTGGTCGCCTCCAACCCGCGCTGGTGGCTCATCGGCGGCCTCATCATAGGCGGCGCCCTCTTCTGGCGCTACATCGGCCGCGCCCGCGCCCCCTTCATCACCCGCTCCTTCTTCACCAACGTGCCCTGGGCGCGCTCCGTCAGCCTCATCGTCATCATCTACTGCATGAACTTCACGGTCGCTCCCCTCATGAACGGCATCGGCGCCGCCCACTACGGGCTCACCCCCGCCCAGGTCTCCGTGCGCCTCCTGCCCGCCTACTGCGTCGCGCTGACCACCGCCATGAGCTCCGGCGCCGTCATGGCCCGCATCGGGCGCGGCGCTACCGTGCGCGGCTGCGTCGCCCTCATCCTGTCCGGCACCGCGCTCCTCGCCCTCTTCATGAGCTCCGGCCCGTGGGTCATCACCGCCGCCATGTGCCTCATCTACGCCGGCTTCGGCGCGCTCTTCACCCCCATCTACGACACCGTCTTCGCCACCGTCGCACCCGGCCAGAACGGTCGCGCCGTCGCCATGAACGACCTTGCCATGCAGGGCAGCGCCGCCATCGGAATCGGCGTGTTCACTCCCTGGCTGGCCTCCGGATCCTTCGAATCCATCGCCGTCGTCTGCGTCGGAGCTGCAGCCATCGGCATCCTCGGCGACTGGGCCCACGAGGCCCTCTATCGCCGCGGGCGCTGACCCGCTCGCTCACCCGCGTGGCTACCCCGGCCTCGTGAAAGTGCTGACTAGCGCGCCGACCCGCGTCAACCCGCCCCGGCCTCGTTCTTAGGACAGGAACAGCGCCAGCGCAGCCAATAGCGCCCATGCCAGGGTGAAAAAACCGGTGTTGCGCAGGACAGTGATGAGCGCTCGGCCTGAGGCGCCGGTGAGGACCGGCAGGCTCACTCCGGCCGCCCACGCGGCGGCTCCCACGCCCAGCGCGCAGGTCGCCAGCGGATGCAAACCGACCGCAGCGCCGAGGGCCACGATCATCGCGACCGGAAGCCACGCGCACGCCGCAAACACCCAGCGCGACGCCCGATCGCCCAGGCGCACGGCCGCCGTCATCTTGCCGGACTCGCGGTCCGTCGGAATATCGCGAATGTTATTGGCCATCAGCAGCGCCACCGACAGCAGGCCCAGCGCCGACGCGCTCATCCACAGCCACCACGGAGCCGACTGCACCTGCGTCCATGTCGTTCCCACGCACGCCAGCAAGCCGAAGAATACGAAGACCATCAGTTCGGACAGGCCGATGCCCATGTAGGCGTAGGGGTGCTTGCCGCCCGTGTAGAACCACGCGGCCACGACCGCCGCAGCGCCCGCAGCGATCAGCCACCATGTGCCCGACACGGCAACCAGGGCGAGGCCCGCCACGCCGGCCACCGCGAACGACCCCAGCGCGGCTGCCAGGACCGTTGTCGGCTTGGCCAGGCCCCCGCCCGTCAGGCGTGCAGGCCCCTTGCGGTTGTCATCCGTGCCGCGAATCCCATCCGAATAGTCGTTCGCGTAATTGACTCCCACCTGCAGGGCCAGCGCCACCACAAGCGCCAGGAGAGCCCGCAGCGCGTCAAACCCGCCCAGGTAATGCGCGGCCGCCGACCCGACAATCACGGGTGCGGCGGCGGCGGGCAAGGTGCGCAAGCGAGCGCCTTCAATCCAATCCGTCACGGTAGCCATGGCTACCAGTGTAGTTGGAGGCGGCGCTCGCCCGTCGGTCGGGTTAGCGCACCCAGTCCCTCTCGGTGCCTTCGACGGCAGTCGCGGCTGCGACGGCGGCACCACGGTCGATCTTGTCGAAGCCCAGGTACGGCAGCTCCGTCACCGCGACCACGCGGCGCGGCGCCTGCGCGCGACCGATGTGCGCGGCGGCGTGCTCGCGCACGGCCGAGCCCAGCTCGGCCATTTCCAGGGAGTCCGACGGCATCTGGTGAGGAACCACCAGGGCGGTGACGATCTGTCCCCACTTCTCATCCGGCGTGCCCAGGATCCAAGCATCCGAAATGCCCTCGTAGGAACGCAAGGCGCGGCGCAGGGGACCCGGTGCTATCGACAGACCGCCCGAAATGATGACGTCGTCCGCGCGCCCGCTCACCTCGACCTTGCCCGACGCGCGGATGACGCCCATGTCGCCGGACACCATCCAGCGCTGGCCGCCCTCCTCGAAGAAGGGGCTGTCCGCGTCCAGGTAGCGCGTCATCAGCGTCGGGCCGTTAAACGCCAGGCGGGTACGCCCGTCCCAGTCGACCGCGCGCACCGTGATGCCGGGCATCGGCTCGCCGTCGTAGACGCAGCCGCCCGCCGTCTCCGTCATGCCGTAGGTGACGCGCACCTTCAAGCCCGCGTTCAGGGCGCGCTCGAGCAGGTGATTGCTGATCGCCGCGCCGCCCACGAGAATCGCGGACAGGGAGCGCAGGGCCTCCAGGACCTCCTCGTCAGCGTCGAGGCACTGCACGAGCTGCGTGGGCACCAGCGACAGGTAACCGGGCATGTCATCCTGCGTGACGCCCTTAATGGCGGGCAGCAGATCGCGCGGATGAAAGCCGTTCGTTGTATCCACGACCTGCGGGTTCGTGCCCGCGACCGCCGCGCGCAGCAGGATCATCGCGCCCGCGATGTGATGGGTGGGCAGTGCGAGGATCCAGCGGCCGGGGCCGTCCAGCGCCAGCTCGGTCGCCTTCACCGAGGACATGAGCGCGTCTGTGGACAGGCCGACCAAGCGCGGCTTGCCCGCGCTGGAACCGGACGTCGAGAGGACCAGGTCCACGCCGTCAAAGAAATGCGGGTCGTTCTTGATGTGATTGGCGAGGCCGGGGTAGTCCTCCTCGGGGAAAGCCTGCTCGGGGGTCGCAGCGGAACCGCGCAGCGTGGCGGGAGGAACCTTGGCGGGGTCGCGCACAAAGACGACCGTGTGGGGCGCGGGGTGGTTCGGGTCTGCGGCGCGCTCCTCGTAGAGTTCAACCAGCTTGTGGATCGATGCGTTAGCAAGCGCGGCGGCACCGATCGATGTACCGCCAGGTACGACAAGAATTCGCGGCGCAGCCATGATGAGCCTCCCATAGTTCTATAGCGAGCGCATATATGACAAGGATAGGTGCTTGCGTACGCCCAGGTGGCAGCCGCTTCGCGGCAATAATCACGTTTGGGGGCTAAAAACTGAACAATTCTGCCATTTTCATGTGGCAGACGACGCAACTGAAAATTCAACCGTCTACTTCCACAAGCGTGCATGAGGCGATAGGATGAACGGCGATGCTCAAGAATCTTTCCACTAAAACCAGATGGGCGATCGGCGCGGCGTGCGCCCTCGTCTTCCTTGTCGTCTGCGCCGTCATCGTGTATGCGGCCAACTACTCTGGCCGCGCGCTGCCGGGCACGACCGTCGCCGGGACCTCCGTCGAGGGCATGACCCGCGACCAGGTCGTCTCCACCGTCACCGCACGAGCCGACGCCACCAATGTGACCCTCATGGTCGAAGGGAAAGCCACCACGGCCTCGCTCAACGAAGCCGGCATCTCCCTTGACGCCGAGGCGACCGCGGACGAGGCCATGAAAGGCTCGACCTCCCTGTTCTCCTTCGTCGGTGCACTCTTTACCAACCGCACCGTCGAACCCGTCACCACCGTCTCTGAGGACTCGATCAAGAAGCTCACCGCGACCGCGAACTCCACCCTGACCTCGGAAATGAAGGACGCGCAGGTCATCATCGCGCCCGACGAAGAATCCTTCACCTTCACGCCCGCGCAGAACGGTAACGGCATCGCGCCCGACGAGGTTGCCGCCGCAGTCAAGGAGGCCGGTGCGACCCTGACCTCGGTCACCAAGGACGTCTCCGTCTCCCAGATGGAGCCCAGCATCACCACCTCCGATGCCGAGCGGGCCGCCGACAAGGCCAACGAGCTGCTCGACACGCAGATCGAAATCTCCGACGGCATCGACACCTTCTACGCCGAGCGCTCCGACAAGGTCCAGTGGTTCGAATTCCTCACCAAGGATGACGGTACCCTCGACGAGCCCTCCATCAGCACCGTCAAGGTCGCCGACTGGGTCAACGCCCTGGCGTCCACCACCGACGTCAAGCCCGAGAATCGCGTCGAAAACGTGGACTCCTCCGGCAACGTGCTGACCACCGCCCGCGAAGGCAAGAAGGGCCTGAAGACTAACAACACCGAAGAGATCACGAAGGGCGTCGTTGCCGCGATGAGCGACGGCAAGGCGTACGAGGGCCTGTTCCACTATGACGACGTCGAGCCCGGCTCCGAGACCAAGCAGGTCGCCGAAGGCACCGAAAACCTGGTCTACCAGGCAGCCGAGGGCGAGAAGTGGGTCGACATCAACCTTTCTGACGCCTCCGTCACCGCCTATGTTGGCGGCAAGGTTGCGGGCGGTCCGTTCTACATGGTGCCCGGAGCCCCCGACACGCCCACCGTCACTGGCACGTTCCACGTGTACCTCAAGTACGACGTGCAGACCATGCGCGGCGAGAACGCCGACGGTAGCAAGTACGAGACCGAAGGCGTCCCGTGGGTCACCTACTTCACCGGCTCCTACGCGATGCACGGCGCCCCGTGGCGTTCCTCCTTCGGGTGGAGCGGCTACGGCGGCTCCCACGGCTGCGTGAATATGCCCGTCGACGCCGCCAAGTTCATCTACGACTGGACCGACATGGGCGACACGGTGGTCGTGCACTACTGATGGCCGACACTGAGCATTGGGGGCGGGCCGGAACCGAAGGGTTCCGGCCCGCTCTCTGTTACCGCGCGAGGGGCGCGGTGTGGGGCGCGTGGCAGTGAGGGCTGCGGGTACTGCGGGCGCCGACCGTGGGTGGCGTGTGCTGCACCGTGCTGGACCTGCTGGCGTGGTTTCCCAACAATGTCGCACGTAATTTCCATGTCAACCTTTCAAGTATTGAAATTGCGTTGTTGGAATTGCAACGTTTGTGGCGGATGTTGAAGATTCAAGGAAGGGAATTACGTGCGAGATTTATGGGGAGCGGTTCGAGTGGGTGGCTGATGGCTGACGGCTGGTAGTAAGCTGCTAGTGACACGCGGCTAGCGGCTGCGTTCCCCGACTCTTGGCAGGTGTTCCATGTTTTTCCGCGACGATGCTCTGAACCCCGCGGGCAACGGCCTCGGCCCCGACGAGTGGTGGAAGGGCGCCGTCGTCTACCAGATCTACCCGCGCTCCTTCAAGGATTCCAACGGCGACGGCTTCGGTGACCTCGAAGGCATCCGACAGAAGCTGGACTACCTGAAGAACCTGGGCGTGGACGTCCTGTGGCTGTCGCCGATCTACGCCTCCCCGCAGGCCGACAACGGCTACGACATCGCGGACTACTACGACATCGACCCCATGTTCGGGACGCTTGAGGACTTCGACCGCCTGCTCGCGGACGTCCACGAGCGGGGCATGCGCCTCGTCATGGACCTGGTCGTCAACCACTCTTCCGACGAGAACCCGTGGTTCGTCGAGTCGCGCTCCTCGCGGGATAATCCCAAGCGCGACTGGTACATCTGGCGTGACCCCCGCCCCGGGCACGTCGGCGGCGAGGCCGGGGCGCAGCCCAACAACTGGGGGTCCTTCTTCTCGGGCTCGGCTTGGGCCTGGGACGAGGCCACGGGCCAGTACTACCTGCATCTTTTCGACAAGAAGCAGCCCGACCTGAACTGGGATAACCCCGAGGTCCGCGCCGCCGTCTACGAGATGATGAACTGGTGGCTCGACCGCGGCGTCGACGGCTTCCGCATGGACGTCATTATCCTGATTTCGAAGGACCCGGCCCTGCCCGATGGCATCGTCTACCCGGGGCGCGCGTGGGGCGAGGGCTACCCGTACTTCTCCGAAGGCCCGCACCTGCACGACTACCTGGCCGAGATGCGCCGCGAGGTCTTCGCCGGGCGCGCCGGAACCATGACGGTCGGTGAGTGTCCCGGCGTGCGCCGCGACAACGTCCTGCTCTTCACGGACCCGGCCAGGCGTGAGCTCGACATGGTCTTCCAATTCGACCACGTCGACCTCGGCCTCGAGGCGGGGAAGTTCCACCCCCGCCCGCTGCGTCCCGGCGAGCTCGCCGACTGCCTGAGCGCGTGGCAGGAGGCCCAGGGAAGCGTTGGCTGGAACAGCCTGTACCTGGACAATCACGATCAGCCGCGCGCCGTCAGCCGCTTCGGCGATGAGGCGCACCGCTACGCCTCGGCGACCGCCTTGGCCACCGCGCTGCACATGCTGCGTGGCACCCCCCTACGTCTACCAGGGCGAGGAGCTCGGCATGACCAACGGGGTCTTCCATGGCCTCGACGATTTTCGTGATGTTGAGGCGCTGCGCTACTACCGCGAGGCCGTGGCGGCGGGGGAGGACCCCGAGTCGGTCCTGGCCGGGATGCGCGCCACCGGCCGCGACAACGCGCGCACGCCCGTCCAGTGGGACGTGAGCGAGCACGCCGGCTTCACCGACGGCACCCCGTGGATCGGCGTCACCCCGAACTACACGGAGATCAACGCCGCCACCCAGGTGGGTGACCCGTCCTCCGTGTACGCCTATTATCGGGCGCTCGCGGACGTGCGCCACGGCCTGCCCGTCATCGCGGCGGGCTCGTTCGAGCGCATCGTTACGCCCTCACCCGCAGTCTTCGCCTACCGGCGCACCCTCGACGAGGCCGTGGCCACGATCCTGGTCAATCTGTCCTCTCAGCCCGCCTCCCTGGGCGAGGTCGCGCGCGGGGTGAGTGGCGAGCTCATCCTGTCCAACCGGGACCTGTCCGAGGCCAAGCGAGAGGCTCCCGGCGTTCTGGAGCCCTGGGAGGCGCGTGTCTACCTCGCGTGAGGGGCGCGTGGCCCCTGAGTACTGGCGTATGTTCGTGTACACATCATGAATCATTTATCCAGAGTGCACTCCAGCGTGGGCGTGGCGCCGTCGTAAGCGAAGTCGATGCGGCATTCGTAGGAGGCCGCTTGGGGGAGTTTCTTGCCGGCGTTCGGGTCGGTGGGGCCTGTCCCTACTATGAGGGTGAAGCTCCATACCGTCGAGAACGCCGGTGACATTGATGGGCCTGTCCCTACTTTGCGGGCGAAGCGCTTATTCTCCAGTGGACCGATGAAGGGAGGGTCGTTTACCAGGTCCAGTGGTTCAGTGGAGAATGCGAGGGCTCCGCAGGTGCGTTGTCGCGCGGGGTCTGGCGTGCCGGTGCGGCAAGATGCCGCGAAGGCTTCACTTTCGGTTTGGATCCATTGGGTGAGCTTCTCGCTCGGCTCGATCGTGAAAGCTCGCGTCGCGAAGTTCGTGCGGATTTCCCCTGCACCATCGGTCAGGGGGTGCTCGTAGTTGATCGTCCAGTAGTCGGGGTTCTTGGGGGTGGCTTCCATGCGGTAGCTGCCGGGAAGGAGGAGGTAGGAACCCTGCGGGTTGCTGACCAAGATGTCGCCGATGCGAATGCTGCGCAGGCCGTCCGTGTCGATCAACGTGGTCATCGAACCATACGAAGAGGCGTTGATCTTCCACATGCCGAGCTGACCGTTCCTCCGTTTGGTCTCTTTGAAACGCATGTTGAAGTGGTGGGCGTCACTTCTGCTGGCGTTGAAGAGAACCGTGCCCTCGATCGCCGTCGGGTCTTTGGGGGCTGTGTGCCCCTCGAAGGAGACTTTCGAGGGGGCGTGCGCGTGTGCGGCATCCCGTAGGAAGTCATACTGGAACTGGCCGTCGAAAAGGGTTGCGAGTTCGGGGAAGTATCTCACGGCCTCGTTGTACTTTCCGTCTTTGACGAGGTCCATGTAGCGGTTCCACGCATCCAAGGCTGTCAGGTCGGACAGGTACACGTAGTTCGACCAGTAGCCCGCCCCGGCTGCGGCGGCCACGAGGGCCACGCACGAGGCCGTGGCGATCCAGCGCTTGCGCTGTGGTGTGTTGTTCATTGGTGGCTCCGCTCGCGTGTCGGCGTGGTTCGTGTGCAAATCGTGAATCATTTATCCAGAGTGCACTCCGTCGTCGGCGTCGCGCCGTCGTAAGCGAAGTCGATGGTGCACTTAAACCGGGCGTTATAGTGTGTGTGCCCATCGTCCGTGGGAGCTGTTTCGCCAGTCGATACAGCTAGGAGAAAAGATGTTGTTCCTACGAGGTCGACGGAAAGATAATCTTGGGTAGGGTCGAACGGCGTAGTGCTGTATGCGAGGGCGCCGCAGGCGTCTTCTCTGGAGGCATCGGGTGTTCCAGTGCGGCAAGATGTCGCGAATACTTCGCTTTGCTCACGAACCCATTCCTTGAGCGTATCGTTGGCTTCGATAGTGTACGGGCGCGTGATGGGGTTGGTGCGGATTTCTCCTGCGCCGTCGGTTAATGGGTACTCGTATTTGATTGTCCAGTAGTCCGGGTTCTGGGGGACTGCTTCGATGCGGTAGCTGCCGGGGAATAGGTAGTACCAGCCTTGGGGGTTATCGATCGATACGTCGCCGACCCGCACGCTGCGAAGGTTGTCTAACTTCATGGCCCTGACTGTTGATCCGAAGGATGAGGCGTCAATGTGCCACCAACCAAGCTTGCCATTGGCCTTGTCCTTCTGTGACAGCACGGTGACGGTCTTGAGCAAGGCTTCTGTGCCGTCGTCGAAGGAAACACGCCCCTCGATAGCGTAAGAGTTGATATCGACTGGCTCGATGGATACCGTGCTGGGTGCATGCGCGTGCGCAGCGTCGGACAGGAATTCGATATGATTGCCATTCCTGCTGGTGTCCTGGAGGTAGGGCGAATACGACAGTGCCTCGTCGTACTTCCCGGATTCAATGAGTTCCATGTAGCGGCTCCACGCCTCGATCCGCGTCAGGTCTGGCACGCGCGTGGAATGCCACCAGTAGCCCGCCCCGGCTGCGGCGGCCACGAGGCCCACGCACGAGGCCGTGGCGATCCAGCGCTTGCGCCGCGAGGTGGGGGTGGGCGAGGGGTCTTGCGGTGTGCTCGTCGGTGAGGGCTGGGGCATGGGGGTTCCTTACGTAGGTGTATAGGAAAGCTACCAAAGGGGAGGGGCGCGGAACAAGTGGCTGTCGGCGCTCGCAAGGTCTGACTGGCGAGGTGACAGTGGGGGTTTGTCGAGTGCGTGTTGGCCGGTAGGATGGCACGTGGTTAGGTTTTCCTCGCATTGGAGAGAGGTATCGTGAACGGGCGGACTCTGTATCACCGTCTTTATGCTCGCTGGGTGCGGGCTCGGCTGCGTTGGTCTGTGTCGCCGCCGGTATTTTTTGCGCGAAAGCGGTACTGGTTGACGAGCGTTGCGGTTCTCGTCCTCATTGTTGGGGCGGTCGCCTCGGTGTTGGCGTGGCGCTCGCACGTTGAGCGGGTTGAGCGGGAGCTGGATGCTCAGGCGCTGGCCGGTGCGACCAGCGTGGTGAACGCCTACTGTGATGCGATCCTAAAGGGAAACGTTGGCGAGGCAGCCGCGATGGATGGCCTCGCCGATTCGACGGACCCGGAGTGGACGCTCACCGATGCGGGCGCTGATTTGAGGGCTGAAGCTCGAATGGTCTATCAGGTCAACCTCTCTGAGGGGACGCTCTCGCCCGACAGGCTGACTGCGACCTTCGAGGTCACGAGTACTGATAAGTTCAGGAGGGGCACGCCTGAGCCTATCGAAATGGTGGCGCGCCGAGACAGCGTCGACGCGCCGTGGACGATCGCTACGAGCCTCGCGCGTCGCGTGGTTGTCACATTCCCCGCGGGCACCTCCGCTGCATTCTTCAACGATGAAGCCATTGCAACGTTCGATCCGAGTGAAGGATGGCCAGAGGCAGTGCACTCGGTCTCTCTGACGCTCTATCCGGGCCTCTATCAGATTGGTGCGCGCTCCTTCTCTACCGCCATGACTATCGTCGCGGTTCCTGAAAGCAGCCAGTTTCCCTATGACGATGGTTATAAGACTGTCGGGTCATTGATCCGTGTGCCTGTTGGCGACGGGGACGAGGCCGTTGCTTTCGCCGTTCTCATCGGATGGAACGCTATTGGAACAAGAAACAGCTCTGAACGTGGGGACCGTCCTCGTTTCTTGCATTAATGGCGAGACTAAGGACAGTAATCTGTGTCCAGACTTCACGAAGGGCGTCTACGACCCGGTGCCGCGCAATAGGTTTAATTCAACGCGGGATGCCTTTAATATCGCGGTGACGCTCGATTCGCCCACCTCGTTCTCAGTGACGTCGCTGGAAGCACGCGATCCGGCAACTGGTAACACTCAGGATTACACGGGCACTGTCACCGTCACCTATGACGATGAGAGGCACCAGACGATCACCGGCATCACGCTCGTCCCCGCGCAACACTGACCTCGGACACGCCCAAGCAGCGCCTCGAACTGGTGCGCAGGGTACAACGCGCGTTGTAACCACCCCAGAATCCCGCCATCGGTATCCCAGCCCAAGGCGCGTCGATCACCTCCACCGCCACACGCCCGTGCCCTCGAGAAATTGCCCCACACCCACCATCTGGTTGCGCGACTCGACATCGAGCGCGGAGCATTCTGGCTGCGAGCTGTACCCATCACGTGGAAGCCCTCCAGACCGGCTAGATGCTCACATCGATGACAACATTCAAGCGAAGCGGAGTAGCAACAGGTGGGGGGAGACACCGACCGAGATCCTTCACGCTCGCGAAGCAGGAAATCCGCTCATTATCAAGGACCTCGACCTCTACCCGCACCCCCCGACCAACACCCGCTCACCCACACTCAACTATGAAGAGCCACAATGGGTGGTTTGCGCTCCCCTGCAGGGGGTTTCTTGCGCATCCACCTGCGCGATGGCAGGCAAATGCCATGCTCGATCAGCGTCTTGTTGAGGTGGGCGTAGATCCACGTGTCAATCGCCTCGTGGCTGATCGTATGGCCCTGGGCGTGCGGAGAATTGTCCATAGGAGCCACTGTGCCACCTGCCTCCATGCTCAGGCGCCCGCTGATCTGGCGGGGCGTGCGCCCCTGAGACAAATCAGCAAGCACGCGGCGGCGAAGAACCTCGTCGCGGTCCAGGAGCCGCTTCTTGGGGCGGCGCCTGGCCACCTGCGCCGCTCTCCCGGCGTCCTGGGCCCGATACGCCCCATCAGGACCGCGGTGGCGGGCGATTTCAAGGCACACCACCGAGGGACTACGCCCAATCAAACGAGCGATACACACCTGGGACAAGCCAGCCTCCAACCCCACCATAATCGCCGCACGATCCTCAACACTCAACATCCGACGACAGCTCACAACCAGCCCCTCCAACAGCACTGCTACCACACAAATTGCCTACACCCTATGACACCGCCGCCACATCGTTGCTCGAAAAGGGTTGATAGTTTAGTCAATGTGCTTTAGTATAGCTACATTCAAACTGGTATAATCAATGAATGGAGTGCCATGTTTCCTATCAATGAGATCTATCATCTCGAGGATGAGCTGATTGTTGTAGCCATTGATGCGTATATGCATAAGTGTCACTTTCAAAAAGTGGGGAATGAGTATATTCAAACCGGTCCTTCGAACTCAACTGCTGCGGGTCCTGGGGCTATGCGATCAATCGTGGTTAGTGCTCCTGGTGAAAATGGGAATGGTGGGGGAACGTGCGTGCGTGTGAGTGATCATTCGACGACTCCTGAATCTATTACCAATACATATAAGCCAACTTTTGATACAATTAGGAGTAGGGTTCGGACCGCCCTCAAGCCTTTTCATAATATTCCAGAGCCTGATGAGATTAATTCTGCGTGTGAAGGGCTTCAGGGTATAGTCGTGCGCTTGAATGTGGCGGCAGAAGGGGAAGATGGAAAGGATCCTAGTGGAATGCGCCCCGCCCTTCATGCGGCTCGTACTGCTGCTCAGACTTTGTTCAATGGAGTCGCGTTTGATAATTTAGAAAACAGGTCCCGGAGACGATCAATACGATTTTGGCGTACCGTGCATTAAGTGGTTGTCTGTTGGCTGCGCTTACGGCGGAGAAGCAGGTGATGGAAGATTCGCATGAGGCGGTCAAAAATAGTATTTCATCGGCCATTGAAGGTTGTAAGGCGCTAATGGCCAAGTCTGAGGCGGGTAACCTGGTTGTTACTCTAAAGATTATTTCAAACGTTATCTCAGTTGTGCAAACGATCCTGGGTGCAAAAGGTGCGACAAATTTGGCCCGTGGATTGACGCTTGCTGACTCTATTGCGGACGAATTATTATTTGTCCTTTCGGATAAGGTGATTGAGGGATCTATTAAGTCTTTCTTCGAAAATCCCTTTGCTAGTGTGGATGCTGTCATCTCTGAGCTCGAGTCGGCGGTGAAGCAAATTAATTCAGATGCTTATGAATTGGAGGAGGCGAATAGGCTTGCGTTATCTGACACCATTGCTGCAGTGACCAGTCGGAGTAATCGAGAGAAGTTCGCGATAGATCTTGAGCCGCTCATCTCTAGTGATCTTGATGGTGATCTTACGATTCAAACGTGCCTCAGGCAAGAGATGTTGCTAACTCTCATCTACCTGACGTTGCAGACGCGTTACGTGGTATTGAGAAGGATTTGATGGCGCTCAATTTGACTGATCCGCTATATCGAACCGGTGAGTTCTCAATGAGTCCGAAAGGCCCTGCCAGTGATGTTTTTGAAATGCAGCTCCTAATTCGGGATCTTCTTCGCGATTTGAGTACAGAAGTTGATGATTGTGCGTTGAATCTCCTTGCGACAATTAATGCCTTTTTGATCAATGAAGGTAAACAGGTCGATTTAATTTCACGGTACAAGATTGATGCTTCCACAGTGAGGGCTGAGATGGATTCATCCGCTAATGACAAAATTGCCCGTGATCGAAATCCTTGGTTCCGTTACGACCTGTGACAATGAGTGCTAAGGGCCCGTTGGTTCATTTGGTTCGATGTCGTGATTGGTGTAAAGTGGCTAGTCGCGCTGCCCCTATGGCTCGGGTTGCCCAAGGTGATGTTTCGTGTTGTTTTCGTGTGATGGCTTCGCATTTAGTAGGGTTTGTATTTCAGTGTTGGTTACATCGGACCTGTGTGAAGCGGGTTGTTGTAGCTGGTAGTATGTGAATTGGTCAAAGTCTCCTCATGCTAACTGAGAGAGGTATCGTGAACGGGCGGACTCTGTATCACCGTCTTTATGCTCGCGTGGTGCGGGCTCGGCTGCGTTGGTCTGTGTCGCCGCCGGTATTTTTTGCGCGAAAGCGGTACTGGTTGACGAGCGTTGCGGTCCTCGTCCTCATTGTTGGGGCGGTCGCCTCGGTGTTGGCGTGGCGCTCGCACGTTGAGCGGGTTGAGCGGGAGCTGGATGCTCAGGCGCTGGCCGGTGCGACCAGCGTGGTGAATGCCTACTGCGATGCGATCCTAAAGGGAAACGTTGATGAGGCGGCGGCGTTGGATGGCCTCGCCGATTCGACGGACCCGGAGTGGATGCTCACCGATGCGGGTGCTGATTTGAGGGGTGCAGCTCGAAGGGTCTATCAGGTCAGCCTCTCTGAGGGGACGCTCTCGCCCGACAGGCTCACAGCGACCTTTAATGTTACGAGTACCCCTTTCGTCAGGACGGTAGCGCCTGAGCATATCGAGATGGTGGCGCGCCGTGAGAGCCTGGATGCGCCGTGGATGATCGCTACGAGCATGGCGCAGACTGTGACGGTTGAGTTGCCCGCCGCCACGACCGAGGTTCTCTTCAACGGCGCTACCATCGCTTCCTTTAACCCCGTGGCGGAGTGGCCGGTCAAAGGACGGGCCCTCACGTTGACCCTCTACCCGGGGATGTATGAGATCGGCGCGCGCTCATTCAGTAGCGAAGCGCGCCTGAGCTCGTTGCCTGGCAAGCTTCAGCAGCTCTATCGAGATGACGAGTATCGCGCAGTCCGGTCTCTGTTCAACGTTGAGCTGTCGAGTACCGGCGCAACGACGGTGAGGCCCTTCACTTTCGATGCTATTGTCTTGGAAAAGCAAATAGAGTACGAGCTCGCGGAGATCATCGCGCAGTGTATCGACACGCAGGGAAGCGTATCCGATCTGTGCCCCGACGCGACCAAGAACGCCCCACCGAGAGTCAAGCAGGTTGACCTCAGTCACGAAGTCAGGTACTACGACATTCGAGTGACCATTGACTCTCCGACGACCTTCACGATTGAGAGGCTGTATGTCCCGAACCCAGCGCCCGACATGGCCGAGTCATACACGGGCACTGTCACCGTCACCTATGACGATGAGAGGCACCAGACGATTACGGGCATCACGCTCACTGCCCGCGAATAGGGGGAACATCGAGGAGGCCTCGGGGTCGCGTCCGCGATCCCGAGGCCTCCTGGCACAGTCGCCCGGCGGGCGAGGCCTCAGTAGTAGTAGGGGTAGTCCTCCCAGCGGGGCGCGCGGTGCTCGAGGAAGGCATCGCGGCCTTCCTGCGCCTCGGCCGTCATGTACGCCATGCGCGTGGCCTCGCCGGCGAACACCTGCTGGCCCGCCAGCCCGTCGTCGGCCAGGTTGAAGGCGAACTTGAGCATGCGGATGGCCTGCGGGGACTTCGTCGCGATGGTCGCGGCCCACTCCAGGGCGGTCTCCTCGAGCTGGGCGTGGGGGACGGCGCGGTTGATGACGCCCCATCGCTCGGCAGTTTCGGCGTCGTAGCGCTCGGCGAGGAAGAAGATCTCGCGCGCACGCTTGTCGCCCGCCTGGCGGGCCAGCAGCGCCGACCCGTAGCCGGCGTCAAAAGACCCGACGTTTGCGTCCGTCTGCATGAACGCCGCGTGCTCGATGGAGGCCACCGACAGGTCCGCCACGACGTTGAGGGAGTGACCGCCGCCCGCCGCCCAGCCGGGAACGGCCGCGATGACGACCTTGGGCATCGTGCGGATGAGTCGCTGGACCTCCAGGATGTGCAGGCGCCCGGCGCGCGCCGGGTCGATCTGCTCGCGCCGCTGCGCGGTGGCCGCCTCCGGGTCCGCCCCCTCGACCTCGTAGCGGTACCCGTCACGGCCTCGGACCCTCTGGTCCCCGCCCGAACAGAACGAGTAGCCGCCGTCGCGCGCCGACGGGCCGTTGCCCGTCAGGATGACGGCCGCGACCGACGAGGTCTGGCGCGCGTGGTCGAGCGCCCGGTACAGCTCGTCGACCGTGCCCGGACGGAAGGCGTTACGAATATCGGGGCGATCAAAGGCAATGCGCACGACCGGCATGTCCGCACCCTCGGGGCGACCGTCGGCCGCGGGGCCGCGCGAAATCCCGCGGTGGTAGGTGATGTCAGCGAAGTCGAATCCCTCAACCTCACGCCAGCGGGTCGGGTCGAAGGTGTCGGAGACAAAAGGAAGAGCACTCATGCCTCGGATTCTAATGGACGAGGCCGGGGCGGGCTTTCGGCACCGGGCCGGGTCTCGCAGTCGGCTGGGGAAGGGGGCGGAGGGCCGCGTGTCCAACCGGGGAGGTCGCCTGCGCGGCTGCGCGTCGCACCTGGTGGCAAGCTAACCGCACGGAATGACCGAAAGGCGAGGGGGTGTCTAGATGGTGATAACTAGTCACTTTTCCTGTGAGGTGTGAGATGTCTTTATTTGCCAGGTGTTTGGTAGGTGCTGAGAGTCTGTCACTTATTTATAGTTAGCGCAAAATGTCTTACAAGTGGTAGCGTGAAGCAGTTGAGCTTGAGGGCAGCATGCGCGACAATATTACCGATATGTAAGGAGGGGAGCGATGAACGCTTCGCAGTACGCCACGCTTATGCGTATTCCCATGCGTCAGTTGAGTCGTCAGACGCGCTACGCCCTCGAAGGTGTCGACGACATTCTCGTGTACAAGGTAGCGATGACCACACGCTTCCGTGGGGTGACTCGCCGCGAGGGCCTCCTCCTTCACGGCCACGCCGGATGGGGCGAAGCTGCCCCCTTCTGGAACTATGACGACGCCGAATCCTCGCGCTGGCTGGGCGCCGCCCTCGAGTCCGCGCGCCGCTTCCCGCCCGTGCCCCGGCGCAAGTACGTGCCCGTCAACGTGACCGTTCCCGTTATCTCCCCCGAAGAGGCCTACGACCGAGTCAAGGCCTCCGGCGGGTGCGCGACCGCGAAAATCAAGGTCGCCGAACCCGGCGTGAGCATCTCGCGCGACTGCGCGCGCATCGCCGCCGTCGCCGACGCCCTGCGTGAAACGGTTGGCGGGCAGGCGATGATCCGCCTCGACGCCAACGGCGCGTGGGAGGTCGACGAGGCACGCGCCGCCATCCCCGCCATGGCCGAGGCCGCCGGCGTCGTCCCCATCGAATACGTCGAACAGCCCTGCCTGACCGTCGACGAACTCGCCGAGGTGCGCCGCAGCGTCGACGTGCCCATCGCCGCCGACGAATCCATCCGCCGCGCCGAAGACCCCCTCGAGGTGGCCCGCAAGGAAGCCGCCGACGTCGTCATCATCAAGGTCGCGCCCCTCGGAGGCGTGCGCTCCGCCCTGAAGGTCGCCCGCAAGTGCGGCCTCGGCGTCGTCGTCTCCTCCGCGCTGGAAACGTCCGTGGGCCTGTCCGTCGGCGTCGCCGCTGCCGCCGCCGTGCCCGGCATCCCCCGGGCGGCCGGACTGGCCACGGCCTCGTTGCTCGTCGCGGACGTCACCACTCCCCTCGTGCCCGAGCGCGGCCGCCTGCCCGTGGGGCGCCTCGAACCCGACCTGGACCTCATCGGGCGCGGCCCGCAGGACTCCGACCTCGTGAGCCGCTGGGGAATGCGCCTCGAAGGCATGGCTGAGCACCTGGGGGCGGGATCCCGGTAGGCTGGGCCCATGCCCTCCGTCGACACCGCTCGCGCGATCCTGTCCGCCCTGGATGACCTGGGCCTCACGCACGTCCTGTACTGCCCGGGCTCGCGCAGCGCGCCCTTCGCCTACGCCCTCGAATCCGGGGCGTTCGGCGGGCATGCCATGCCCGTCCTCGACGAACGCGGCGCCGGTTTTGCGGCCGTGGGCCTAGCCCGCACCGGCGCGCTGCCCGCCGTCATCGTCACCTCCGGCACCGCCGTCGCCGAGCTGACCCCCGCCGTCCTCGAGGCCTCCCACGCGCGCCTGCCCCTCCTCGTCATGAGCGCCGATCGGCCCGGCGAGCTGCGCGGCGTCGGCGCATCCCAAGCCACCTTCCAGTCCGGTCTCTTCGGCGTGCACGCGCGCGCCTGCGTCGACCTGGAACCGCAGGAGCCCTCGCGCGCGCTCGTCGGCCAGCTCTCGCGCGCCGTCGCTGCCGCCTGCGGGGCGCCCACCGGCACGCCCGGACCCGTCCAGATCAACATCGCCTTCCGCGATCCGCTCACGCCGCAGGCGCGCGCGTCCGGGGCCGCGGGCGATTCGCAGGACGAGGCCATGGCCTCGTTCGTCCCGCGCCCGACCCGGGTGCAGCCCACCAACGCCGCGCCCGAGCGCTGGGAGGACGTCGTGGGGGCCGCACGCGCCGGGCTGATCGTCGCCGGCGAGGGAGCGTCGCCCCTCGCAGCGCAGTGGTCACGCGCCTCAGGGTTCCCGCTCCTGGCCGAGCCCGCCTCCGAGGCGTGGGCGGGCGGAGGAGTGACCCCCTACGAACAAGCCATCGTCTCCTCGCCCCTGGCGGGCGAGGTGGACACCGTCGTCGTGACCGGCAGACCCACCCTGTCGCGGCCCATCCACGCGCTGCTCGCGCGCCCCGACGTGCGCGTGGTCGTCGTCAACGCCCACGCACCCTGGGTGGACATCTCCGGCAATGCCTCCGTCGTCGTTCCTGCCCTGGCCGCGCCCCTGCGGCCGACGTGCGGCGCCGAGTGGGCCGCCCGCGTGCGCACCGCCGCCGACGAGGCAGGCCTGCGCATCGACGCTCTCCTGGCCGCGGGGTCTGGGCGCACCATGCTCTCTCTGGCGCGCGCCGTCGCCTCGGCGACTCGCGGGCCCCTCGTGCTGGGGGCCTCTAACCCCGTGCGCGCCTTCGACCTGGCGGTTGAATCCCTGGCGGGCCGACCCGTGTTCTCAAACCGCGGCCAAGCTGGCATCGACGGCACCATTGCCACCGCCGTCGGCATCGCCGCCGGACTGGGCAGCGCCCGCATAGCCACGCCCGACCGAGCTGGCGAACCGCGCGACGATGCTCGCGGCCGAGCCCAGGCCTCGCGCGTTACTGCCGTCATGGGCGACCTGACCCTGTGCCACGACGCCTCCTCGCTGGCGCTCGCGGCGGCCACGGGGGCCGAGCTTGACATCATCGTCGCCGACGACGAGGGGGGCGGCATCTTCGCTACCCTCGAGCATGGGAATGCTGCCACTCCCGAGGCCTATGATCGCTGGTTTGGCGTCGCCCAACACGTCAACTACGAGGCGCTCGCAGCCGCCTACGGCGTCGGCTTCGCGCGCGCAGCCACCCCGAGCGAGCTTGCCGCGGTTCTCGCTGATCCGCCGGCCGGGCCGCGCCTCATCCACGCGCCCGTCGAGCGGGCGGCCCACCTGTACGCGCAGGCGCGCAACGCGTTGAACGCCTCCTAGGTCGCGTGCGCGGGCCTGAGGGCTTCTACCGTCCGCGCTCTCCATGCACCGCTCCACCTTGGCATGGTTCCCCAACAATGTCACACGTAATTCCCGCGTGCGTATTTCAAGATTTGAAATCGAGTTGTTGGAATTGCAACGTTTGTGGGGTTGGTTGAAAGTTGTAGTAAGGGAATTACGTGCGAGATTTGGGGGGACCTCCGTTCGTGCGCGCGGTGGCGCCCGCCGCATGCGCGGGTCCATCATTCAGGAAACTCACAGGGCGCTTCCAGTGCTCGTTGGAAGAAACGCCTCATACTGGTGAATAACTAATGAACTGACACTAGAGGAAACCATGACTGAGCCTCGTATTCCAGCCCCCGACACCGGCTCTGGCACCCAGCCCGCGCCCAGCTACCCGCGCCCCTCCTACGACGCCGCGTCCAGGCCCACTGTGGGTGGAGCGGCCGCCGCGCAGGCGCAGGCCGAGCGTGACGCCCAGGAGATGCGCGCGGCCACAACGATCCCGGCACCCGCCGCACCTGCCACCCCCGCGCACTCCGCGCCGGGTGGAGCGGCCGCCGCGCAGGCGCAGGCCGAGCGTGACGCCACTCAGGAGATGCGCGCGGCCACAACGATCCCGGCACCCGCCGCACCCGCCGCACCCGCCGCCCCCGCGCACTCCGCGCCGGGCGCAGAACGCGGCGAGGCCTCGGGCGGCACCTACGCGCCCCCCGCAGGAATGCCGGTCACCGGATACGCGGCCCCGGCCTCGTCCCCGGAACCCGGACAAACCATCATCATCAAGAAGCGCGGACCCGGGTGGGTCGCCCTGCTGGGCGCAATGCTCCTGACGATCGGCTTGACCCTGGGCGCGATGCTGTACGTGCGCCCCGAGCTGCTGCGCGTCACCACGGCGGAGAACCTCAACAACGGCACCGTCGCGACCGTGCCCGCGTCGAGCGACGCCGCCGACTGGACCGCAGTCGCCGCGGCCGTGTCCCCCGCGGTCGTCACCATCCAGAGCCAGGGAGCGTCCTCGGGCGGCACCGGTTCCGGCGTCATCTACGACGCCCAGGGTGACATCGTCACCAACTACCACGTGATCTCCCCGGCAATCGACGGCGGCCAGCTTCAGGTCACCCTGGCGGACGGGCGCCTGTACGCCGCGCGCATCGTCGGCCACGACAAGACCACCGACCTGGCCGTCATCCGCCTGGAAAATCCGCCGTCGAACCTGACGGTCGCGCGCTTCGCGAGCTCGCAGAACCTCCAGGTCGGCGCCCCCGTCATGGCCATCGGCGCGCCGCTGGGCCTGTCGAACACGGTCACGACCGGCATCGTGTCCGCGCTCAACCGCCCCGTGGAGGTCTCCATGGACGAGGATTCCACCGCGCAGGACCAGACGCAGGCGTCCTCCGACCTGGTCGTCACCAACGCCATCCAGATCGACGCTTCTATTAACCCCGGTAACTCGGGCGGCCCGCTGTTCGACGCAACCGGCGCGGTGATCGGCATTAACTCCTCGATCAAGTCGCTGGCCACCTCCGCCGACGGCCAGGCAGGGTCGATTGGCCTGGGCTTCGCGATCCCCTCAGACCTGACGGTGTCCATTGCCGAACAGCTCATCACCAACGGCTTCGCCTCCCACGGCCTGCTCGGCGTGACCGTCAAGGCCGCGACCGCCACCGTCGGTTCCGACACCTACGTCGGCGCCCAGGTTCAGGAGGTTTCCTCCGGCTCCGGTGCCGCCGCTGCCGGCCTGCGCGCCGGGGACGTCATCCTCAAGGTCGAAGGCCAGGAAGTCACCAGCCCCAAGCAGCTCATCGGCTACGTGCGCCGCTACAAGGCGGGCGACACGATCAACCTGACGATCGCTCGGGACGGCTCGACTCAGGACGTCGCGGTTACGATCCAGGGTTCCTAATTCGCGCTCGTCATTGACGAGGCCCGCCGTCCCCTCGTGGGATGGCGGGCCTGTGCGTGTGGCGGGGTGGGGGAAAGGGCGTGTTGCGTTGCTGGACGTGCCTCTGGCGTGGGGAGATGCGCGGGTGACCTTGTTGTCTGGGCGCTCGCGGATAGGTTTCGTCTTCGCGGATAGGTTATCCACTCGCGGATAGGTTACGAAGGTATCCGCATGTTCATAAGCTATCCGCGTGCTCGTTACCTATCCGCGTGCTCGTTACCTATCCGCGTGCTCGTTACCTATCCGCGTGCTCGTTACCTATCCGCGAACGAGAGCAACGAGCTTGAGCGCGCCGGCGGGCCGCCGTCACACCCCGAGGGCGTCCAGGAGCGGGCGCATCTTCGCTTCCGTCTCGGTCAACTCCAAGTCGGGGTCCGAATCCGGCATGATGCCTGCCCCGGCAAACAGGCGCAGGCGAGTCCCGGAGGCCAGGCCGCATCGCAGGGCGATCGCGAACTCGCCGTTGCCGGCCGTGTCGACCCAGCCCACCGGCCCGGAGTAGCGGCCGCGCTCGGTGTCCTCCAGCTCTTCGATGAGGCGCATCGCGGCGTCGCGGGGAGTGCCGCACACGGCCGCCGTCGGATGCAGGGCGGCGACCAGGTCCAGCAGGTGCGCCGACCCGAGCCGGGCGCGCACGTCTGTCGCCAGGTGGGTGACGTTGGGGAGGGTGAGCAGGAACGGGCCCTGTGCGCGCACGTCCAGGCACAGGCGCTCCAGGATGGAGGACACCGACTCTGACGCCAGCGCGTGTTCGCGCAGGTCCTTCGCACTCGACGCCAAGGCCTGCCCTTCGCCGGGCTGACACGTGCCTGCCAGTACGCGCGACGACGCGGTCCCGCAGGCGGCGGCGATCAGCATCTCGGGGGAGGCTCCCACCAGCGAATCCACGCTAAAACGCCACGTCGAGGGGTACAGGTCGCTCAGGCGTTCGAGCAGGAAGCGCTCGTCGAAGCCGTGCGGGCAGCGGATCGTCATGTCGCGCGCCATGACCGCCTTATCGGCCGCGCCCTCGCGCAGGCGCGCCGCCATCGAGCGCACCGAGTCGCGCCACTGGGTCCGCGACATCGACCCCTGGCCAAAGGTTAAAGACTCGGGCACGCGCGCGGTCGGCCGCGCTGCCGCCACGGCCTCGGACACGGCAGCCAGTGGATCCGGCGCGTCCCCGATGCCGGCGGTGATCGCCCAGCGCGCCCCGGCCTCGTCGATGAGGGTCAGAGCCGGGACGAACGCCACCGAGCGGGCGGGGGAGCGGAACGCGAAGGAGGCGAACAGGATGGGGAGGGGCGCCCTCCTCCAGGGGCGAGGCCGGGGTGGCCTCCCACGCGCGGCGCACGCGGGTGATCGCGTCGGGGGAGGCGGACTCGAGCGTCACGGCGCGGCTCAGGCCGATCATGGAGCGGCGCTCGCCGAACCAGGCCGCGCCGCCCGATGAAGGGAGCAGAGAAGTCAGTGAGCAAGTAGACCCCGGGTGCTGCGGGGGCAGGACCAACGCCCGAAATACAAGGCGCGAGCATCCAAAGTCGTCATGCATGCGTCCAATGGTAGAAGCAGGGGCGGCGGCACGCTGAAAGACGTGGGAGGATTAACGCATGACTGACACCCCACGCGCCGATCTGACCAAGGATCCCACCGAAGTTGCGTCGATGTTCGACTCCGTCGCGACGCGGTACGACATGATGGACACGCTGATGACGGGCGGTTTCAACCACGTGTGGATGACCGCCCTGCGCAAGGCGGTCGCGCCCCACCCCGGCGAACGCATTCTCGACCTGGCCGCCGGCACCGGCGCGTCGTCGGTCGCCCTGGCCAAGGGTGGCGCCGAGGTCGTCGCCTGCGACCTGTCCGAAGGCATGATCGAGGTGGGCCGCGAGCGCCACCCCGAGATCGAGTTCGTGCACGGCAATGCGATGGACCTGGACTTCGAGGACGGCTCCTTCGACGCGGTCACCATCTCGTGGGGCCTGCGCAATATTCCCGACCCGGCTCTGGCGCTGCGCGAGATGGCGCGCGTCGTGCGTCCGCGCGGCCGCCTCGTGATCCTGGAGTTCTCCACCCCGCCGTCGCGTGCCTTCCGCGGCTTGTACTCGGCCTACCAGAAGACGGTTATGCCGACGATGGCCCGCCTGGCGTCCACGAACGACGGCGCGTACGACTACCTGGTCGAGTCGATCCGCCAGTGGCCGGCCCAGGAGGAGATCGCTCGCATGGTCGCCGCGAACGGCTGGAGTGAGGTCGAGTACCGCAACCTGACCGGCGGTATCGCCTGCATGCACCGCGCGGTCAAGCCGCTGCCGTGATTTCGCTGACGAGGCCGGGGTCCCTACGCGGGGTCCCGGCCTTTGTCGTGGGCGGGTTGGGTGAGCGGGAGCGGCGTCCGTGAGCGTTCGCGGACGGCGAGGCTGCGGCGGGCATTTACAACAAAGAAATGTTACGCAAATGTCGGGTGAGAGCGCGGCCATCTATGGCCTCGTGGCCCGAAAATGCGCGGAAAACTTCTGTGCCCGGCGAGGTGAGGGTGACCTAGCTAGGCTGGCGGGCGGAATGAGGTGATGTGCACACCTCGTCCGCCTTGCACACTGGCGCGGATGCACCCGCGCGCCCACATGACGGAGGAATGCCGTGGCATTGACTATGCCTAGCGACATGAGCGCTGACGTTGTCGTCGTCGGCGCGGGCCCGGGCGGGTCCTCCACCGCCTACCACCTGGCCAGAGCTGGCCTCGATGTCGTCCTCCTGGAGAAAAGCCCGTTCCCGCGCGACAAAATCTGCGGCGATGGGCTCACCCCGGCTGCCGTCCACGAGCTCATTGCGATGGGCGTGGACACCACCGGCTGGATGCGAAACCGCGGCCTGACCGTCATCGGCGGCGGCCACACCGTCCACATGGACTGGCCCGACCAGAAGTCCCTGCCCGGCTACGGCATGACCCGCGCGCGCATGGACCTCGATCACGCCCTCGCCAAGCGCGCCGTCGAGGCCGGGGCTCGCCTCTACGAAGGCGTGACCGTCACGGGTGCCCTCCAGGACGGCTCCGGCCGCGTCGTCGGCGTGACGGCTAAGAGCGGGCGCGGCAAGAACGCGACGACGTTCGAGGTCCGGGCCTCCATCACCGTCGACGCCGGGGGAGTGGCCGCGCGCCTCGCGACCAGCCTCGGCCTCGAAAAGAAGATGAACCGCCCGATGGGCGTGGCCGCCCGCGCCTACTTCCACAGCCCCCGCGGCGACGAGGAGTGGATGGAATCCCACCTCGAACTGTGGAGCGGCACCCCCGGTGCCTCCGACCTGCTGCCCGGCTACGGCTGGATCTTCCCCATGGGCGAGGGCATCGTCAACGTCGGCCTCGGCTCCGTCGCCTCGCGCGCCGGCGCCACGAACCTGCCCTACCGCGAGGTCTTCAAGGCCTGGACCGCGAACCTGCCCGAAGAATGGGGCTTCACCCCCGACAACCAGATCGGTCAGCTTCGCTCCGCCGCCCTGCCCATGAGCTTCAATCGCAAGCCTCACTACACCCAGGGCCTCGTCCTCGTCGGCGACGCCGGCGGCATGGTCTCCCCCTACAACGGTGAAGGCATCGCCCCGGCCATGAAGGCCGGGCGTTACGCGGCCTCGTGCATCGCGCAGGCCTGCTCCCGCTCGCACCGCGCCGGCATCGACCGCGCCATGAGCGAATACCCCCACATGCTCCGCGACGAATACGGCGGCTACTACCAGCTCGGCCGCATCTTCGTCGCGCTCATCGAAAACCCGACGATCATGCGCACCTGCACGAACGTCGGGCTGCCCATTCCGCGCCTCATGACGCTCGTCCACAAACTCCTGTCGGACGGGTACGAGAGGAGCGGGGGCGACTTCGACGACCAACTCATCACCATGCTGACCAAGGTGGTGCGACCCGCATGACCACCACCATCGATAACCGGGAGGAACGATGACGAATCCCTACGTGCCGCTGCTCATCATGTCGGCAGCTGCCCTCGTCCTAGCCTTCGGAGGCCTGGTCGCCTCCGCGATCCTGGGCCCCACCAAAAAGTCCACGACCAAGGCCGATAACTACGAGTGTGGCATCCAGCCGACCAGCGCCCACCTCACCGAGGGTCGCTTCCCGGTGCGCTACTACCTGGTCGCGATGACCTTCATCATCTTCGACATTGAAGTTGTGTTCATGTACCCGTGGGCCGTCAGCTTCAACCAGCTGGGCCTGTTTGGGCTGGTCGTCATGATGAGCTTCCTGGTCACCCTGTGCGTCCCCTACGCCTACGAATGGCGACGCGGCGGCCTGGACTACTAATAGAGAAGTAAGGATAGACAAGTGGGACTTGAAGAATCCCTGCCCGCGGGCATCGCGCTGACCAGCGTCGAAAAAGTCCTCGGGCTCGCACGCAAGTACAGCCAGTGGCCCGTCACCATGGGCCTGGCGTGCTGCGCCATCGAGATGATGGCCGCCGGCACCCCCCGATTCGACATGGCGCGCTTCGGCCTCGAGGTCTTCCGTGCTTCGCCGCGTCACTCCGACATGATGATCGTCTCCGGCCGCGTCTCCCACAAGATGGCCCCGATTATCCGCCGCGTCTACGACTCGATGCCCGAACCCAAGTGGGTCATCTCCATGGGCGCATGCGCGTCCTCCGGCGGCGTGTTCAACAACTACGCCGTCGTCCAGGGCTGCGACCACATCGTCCCCGTCGACGTCTACCTGCCCGGCTGCCCGCCCCGCCCCGAGGCCCTCATCCACGCGGTCCTCGTCCTGCGCGAGCAGATCGGCAAGGAACCCCTCGGCGTGCACCGCCGCGAAATCGCCCGAGCCGCCGAGAAGGCCGCCCTCGAGGCGACGCCCACCCACCAGATGAAGGGACTCCTCGCATGAGTGACGTGTCCATCCCCGAGGGCAGCGCGTCGGCTGAGGCCACCCAGGCCTCGTCTCAGCGCGGCTTCGCCCTGCCCGAGCCGATCGCCCACCGCGAGGGCCTCTTCGGCGCCGGCACCGACTCCTCCACCTCCGGTTTCTCTGGCCTGGTCTCCGATTCCTTCCTGCCCGGCGAGGCCTCCCGCCCCTACGGCTCCTGGTTCGACCAGGTCGTTGATGTCCTCGAAGAGCTCATCGTCGCTGACGGCCTGGCGGTCGCCGACGTCATCGAGAAGGTCACCATTGACCGCGGTCAGCTCGGCATCTTCATCGCCCGCGAGCACATCGCGCGCGTCGCCAAGTACCTGCGCGACGACCCGGACCTGCGCTTCGAAATGTGCCTGGGCACCAACGGCGCGCACTACCCCCTCGACAAGGGCCGCGAGCTGCACGCCATCTACCCCCTGTACTCGATCACGCACAACCGCATGATCCGCCTCGAGGTCACGTGCCCCGACGAGGACCCCCGCATCCCCTCCATCGTCTCCGTCTACCCCGGAAACGACTGGCAGGAGCGCGAAACCTGGGACCTCATCGGCATCGTCTTCACCGGGCACCCCTCGCTCACGCGCACCGCGATGCCCGACGACTGGATCGGACACCCCCAGCGCAAGGACTACCCGCTGGGCGGCATCCCCGTCGAATTCAAGGGAGCCGTCACTGCCTCCGCCGACGTTCGTAGGAGTGTGAACTGATGACCACCGCCTTCCACGCGCCCGCCGGCGCGACCGACCTGCCCATCGAGGACATCCCCGAGGTCCTCACCCAGGGCGGCGACTGGGACGACGTCCTGCACGAGATCGAGGCCATCACCTCCGAGCGCATCGTCGTCAACCTGGGCCCGGTTCACCCCGCGACCCACGGCGTTCTGCGCCTCATCCTCGAGCTTGACGGCGAAAAGGTCCGCGAGACCCGCATCGACACCGGCTACCTGCACACCGGCATCGAGAAGAACATGGAGTACCGTACGTGGACCCAGGGCGTCGCATACTGCACGCGCATGGACTACGTCGCCCCCTTCTTCCAGGAGGCCGCCTACTGCCTCGGCGTCGAGAAACTCCTCGGCATCGAAGAGGACATCCCCGAGCGCGCGTCCCTCATCCGCATCCTCATGATGGAGCTGTGCCGCATCGCCTCGCACCTGGTCGCCATCGGCTCGACCGGTAACGAAATGGGCGCCACGACGATCATGACGATCGGCTTCCGCGCCCGCGAGGAAATCCTGCGCATCTTCGAGCGCATCTCCGGCCTGCGCATGAACCACGAGTACATCCGCCCCGGCGGCGTCGTCCAGGACATCGGCGAGGGCACCACGGATTACATTCGCGACCGCCTGCGCCGGGCCCGCAAGGACATCGGCGAGCTCCAGGACATCCTCGTGGAGAACCCGATCTTCAAGAAGCGCCTGTGCGACGTGGCCGTCATGCCGCTGAGTGGCCTCATGGCCCTCGGCTCGACCGGCCCCGGCGTGCGCGCCGCCGGCCTGCCCCTGGACCTGCGCAAGAGCCAGCCGTACTGCGGCTACGAGAACTTCGAATTCGACGTTCCCACCCGCGACAAGTCGGACGTGTACAACCGCACGATGGTCCGCTTCGACGAGTGCTACGAGTCGTTGCGCATCATCTGGCAGGTGCTCGCCAAGCTCGACCAGTGCGAAGGCGCGCCCACCATGGTCGCCGACCCGGAGATCGGCTGGCCCGCGCGCCTGTCGGTCGCCACCGACGGCCAGGGCAACTCCTTCGAGCACGTCCGCGAAATCATGGGGGAGTCCATGGAGTCCCTCATCCACCACTTCAAGCTCGTCACCGAGGGCTTCCACGTGCCCGCCGGCCAGGTCTACCAGACCGTCGAGCACGCGAAGGGCGTCCTGGGCGTCCACCTCGTCTCCGACGGCGGCACGCGCCCCTTCCGCGCGCACTTCCGCGACCCCTCCTTCGCCAACCTGCAAGCGCTGGCCATGATGACCGAAGGCGGCCAGCTGGCCGACGTGGTCGTCGCACTGGCCGCTATCGACCCCGTTCTCGGAGGCGTTGACCGATGAGCTACACACCCGACACCCTGGCACGCCTGCAGGCGGACGCCGCGCAGATCATCGCCCGCTACCCGGACGGTCACTCGCGCTCCGGCCTGCTGCCGATGCTGCACCTGATCCAGTCCGTCGACGGCTACGTCAGCCCGGACGGCATCGACTTCATCTCCGCGACGCTGGACCTGCCCCGCGCAGAGATCAGCGCCGTCGCGACCTTCTACACGCAGTACAAGCGTCACCCCACCGGTGAGTACCTGGTGGGCGTGTGCACGAACGCGCTGTGCGCCGTCATGGGCGGCGACGAGATCTGGGACAAGGTCTCCGAGAAGGTCGGCGTCGGTAGCGACGAGACCAGCGAAGACGGCAAGATCACGCTCGAGCGCATCGAGTGCAACGCGGCGTGCGACTACGCGCCCGTCGTCATGGTCAACTGGGAATTCTTCGACAACCAGAGCCCCGAGTCGGCGCTGGCGATGATCGAGGACATCCAGGCCGGCCGCGACATCCACCCGACGCGCGGGCCGATCGTGGCCCCCACGTTCAAGGAGAACGAGCGCGTCCTGGCCGGCTTCCTGGACGGCCACGAAAACGAAGGCCCCTCCGCTGGCCCCGCGACCCTCCTGGGCCGCGAGATCGCCGCGAAGAACGGCTGGACCGAGCCGGTGGCTGACAAGGCCGCCGACCAGGCCCCCACGAAGGCCTCGAAGGCATCCACGAAGGCCACGAAGGCATCCGCGAAGGCCACGAAGGCATCCACGAAGGCCTCGAATAAGAAGGGAGTGAAGGCGAAGTGAGCACCGCATACGTGACGCCCGGGCCGCTGACCCCGATCCTCACCAACGGGTGGGGAGAGGAGCGTTCCTGGACGCTGGACTCCTACCGGTCCCGCGGCGGCTACCAGGGCCTCGACAAGGCCCGCACGATGGAGCCCGCGGACATCGTGCAGGCCGTCAAGGATTCCGGTCTGCGAGGCCGTGGTGGCGCAGGCTTCCCCTCTGGCCTCAAGTGGTCCTTCCTGCCCCCGGCCGACGGCGGCCCCCGCTACCTCGTGGTGAACGCCGACGAATCCGAGCCGGGCACCTGCAAGGACATCCCGCTCATCATGGGCAACCCCCACGTCCTCATCGAGGGCATCGCGATCACGTCGCGCGCGATCGGCTGTGACCACGCGTTCGTCTACCTGCGCGGCGAGGTCACCCACGTGTACCGCCGCCTGCTGGAGGCCGTGCGCGAGGCGACCGAGGCCGGTGTGCTCGGCGACCTGCGCATCACCGCCCACGCGGGCGCCGGCGCCTACATCTGCGGTGAGGAGACGGCTCTGCTGGACTCCCTCGAGGGACGCCGAGGCCACCCGCGCCTCAAGCCCCCCTTCCCCGCGGTCGCCGGCCTGTACGCGCGCCCCACGGTGGTCAACAACGTGGAGACCATCGCTCAGGTGGCGGGTATTTTCCGCAACTCGCCCGAGTGGTTCGCCTCGATGGGTACTGAAAAGTCCAAGGGCCACGGCATCTTCTCCGTGTCGGGCCACGTGACCAACCCCGGCCAGTTCGAGGCCCCCTTCGGCATCACGATGCGCGAGCTCATCGAGATGGCGGGCGGTATCCGCGAGGGCCACACGCTGAAGTTCTGGACCCCCGGCGGTTCCTCCACCCCGATCTTCACCGAAGACGAGCTGGACACCCCCCTCGACTACGAGTCCGTGGGTGCGGCCGGTTCGATGCTGGGTACGCGAGCCCTGCAGGTGTTCGACGAGACCGTCTCGGTCGTCCGCGTCATCACCCGCTGGTCCGAGTTCTACCAGCACGAGTCCTGCGGTAAGTGCACGCCCTGTCGCGAAGGCACCTACTGGATGAAGCAAATCATGCTGCGTCTCGAGCGAGGCGAGGGTCGCCCCGGAGACGTCGACCTGCTCGACGAGATCGCGCACAACATCGCGGGCCGCAGCTTCTGCCCGCTTGGCGATGCCGCAGCAACCCCGATCATGGCGGGCATCAAGCGCTTCCGCGACGAGTTCGAGGCCGGACTGACCACGCCCGCCCGCGAGCTTTTCCCCTACGAGGCGTCCGCTAACTACGCGCGAGGAGGTGGCCGATGAGCGACGCGCCCAACATGATCGACGTCACCATCGACGACGTTCAGGTTTCTGTCCCCCAGGGCACGCTCGTGATCCGCGCGGCCGAGCAGGCCGGCATTCGGATCCCGCGTTTCTGTGACCACCCGCTGCTGGCCCCGGTGGCCGCGTGCCGCCAGTGCCTGGTTGAGGTCGGCATGCCCGACCGCAACACGGGCGAGCTTCGCTTTATGCCCAAGCCCCAGCCCTCGTGCGCGCAGACCGTCACCCCGGGCATGGTCGTCAAGACCCAGCACACCTCCGAGGTGGCCCAGCGCGCCCAGCACGGCGTCATGGAGTTCCTGCTCATTAACCACCCGCTGGACTGCCCGGTGTGCGACAAGGGCGGCGAGTGCCCCCTGCAGAACCAGGCGATGACGGATGGCCGCGGCAAGTCCCGCTTCACGGACGCCAAGCGCACCTTTAAGAAGCCCCTGCGCCTGACCTCCCAGATCCTGCTGGATCGCGAGCGCTGCATCCTGTGCCAGCGCTGCGTGCGCTTCGGCAAGGAGATCTCCGGCGACGTGTTCATGGACCTGCAGGGCCGAGGCGGTGGCACGGCTCCCACGGAGCACCACTACTTCATGGGCGAGCAGGTCGGCGGATTCGACTCGACCACCCTGGACTTCTTCGACCCCAAGGCCAAGGAGGCCTCGACCTCGTCCCTGTCGTCCCCGTTCGGCACGGACGCGATCGTCGGTTCGATCAACGAGGGTGAGCTCTCCGTCGCCGAGCGCGACGTGTCGGGCCGCGCCTTCGCGTCCTACTTCTCGGGCAACATCATCCAGATCTGCCCGGTCGGCGCCCTGACCGCCGCGTCCTACCGCTTCCGCGCGCGTCCCTTCGACCTCGTGTCGACGGCGTCCGTGACCGAGCATGACGCCTCCGGTAGCGCGATCCGCCAGGACATTCGCCGCGGCGAGGTCGTGCGTCGCATGAGCGGCAACGACCCCGAGGTCAACGAAGAGTGGATCACCGACAAGGATCGCTTCGCGTTCGAGTGGGACAAGGTTGATCGCCTGACCTACCCGCTCGTGCGTGAGGGCGGCGAGCTGGTTCCCACCTCCTGGTCCGACGCGCTTGACCGCGTCCGCGAGGGCCTCGAGCAGGCGGGTTCCTCCGTGGGCTTCCTGCCCGGCGGCCACCTCACCTTCGAGGACGCCTGGGCGTGGTCCAAGTTCGCGCGCACCGTCGTCGGCTCCGATTCGATCGACTTCCGCTCGCGCCCCTCCTCGGAGGAAGAACGCTCCTTCCTGGCGTCCCACGTGGCCGGCTCCGGACTGGAGACGACGTACAAGGACCTGGAGAACGCCGGGCAGGTGCTGCTGGTCGCCCTCGAGCCCGAGGACGAATGCGGCGCCATGTTCCTGCGCCTGCGTAAGGCCACCCGCAAGTCCGGCCTGAAGGTCGCCACGGTCGCGCCCTTCACCTCCAACGGTTCGCGCAAGATGAACGCGCGCGTCCTGCACGCGGCCCCCGGCGCCGAGCCCGGCGTCGTCGACGCGATCGCCGCTGGCGGCGCCCACGCCGACCTGGCTGAGGCTCTCTCCGGTGGCATCGTCCTCGTGGGCGAGCGCGCGGCCCGGGTCCCCGGCCTGCTCTCCGCAGTCGTCGCTCTAGCCGAGCGCACGGGCGCCCGCCTCGCGTGGGTCCCGCGCCGCGCCGGCGACCGCGCCGCCATCGAGGCCGGCCTCCTCCCGGGCCTGGCTCCCTTCGGCCGCACCATTGACGAGGCCGGGGCCGCCGACCTCGGGTGGGGCGAGCTGCCCGAACGCGGCCTTGACGCCGAGCAGATGATCGAGGCAGCCGCCGCGGGCGAGCTCAAGGCCCTGGTCGTCGGTGGTGTCGACGTGCGCGACTTCGACGAGCCGGGTGCCGTTCGCGCCGCCCTGGACGAGGTTCCCTTCCTGGTCTCCCTCGAGGTTCGGGCCTCGGAGATCACCGACCGCGCGGACGTCGTCCTGCCGGTGGCTCCCGCGGTCGAGAAGAACGGCACGTTCATCAACTGGGAGGGCCGCCTGCGTCCCTTCGGCCAGGCCCGCTCTGCGACCTCCCCTGACCGACCGCGACGTGCTCGTGCGCCTGACCGAGGAGTTCGACGGCGACCTGGGAATCACCGCCCTGGCCGACCTGTACGCCGAGGTCAACCCCCTCATGGAGTGGGACGGCACCCCGCAGGCCTTCACCCCGGCCTCGGCCCACGCCCCGGTCGCCGCGGGCAAGGGAGAGGTCCTGCTGGCCTCCCACAAGCCCATGATCGACGCCGGTCGCCTCCAGGATGGCGCCCCGTGGCTGGCCGGTTCGGCCCGCCGCCCCGTCCTCCTGGCCTCGGCCGCGACGCTGGCAGCCGCCGGCATCACCCCCGGCGCCGACGCGACGCTCGAGACCGAGCGCGGCACGCTCACCCTGCCGGCCGCCATCGCGGACCTGCCCGACTCCGTCGCGTGGGTTCCCGAGTGCTCCACCGGCTCCGTTATTCACGACAACCTCGGCGGTGTCGGCACCGTCGCGACCCTGCGCGCCACGCAGGAGGTGGCACGATGACACTCGCTCCCTTCGCAGTCCCGGAGTACACCGCCGCGGACTTCAGCCAGGAAACCTGGTGGCTCAGCCTCATCAAGGCCGTGTTCATCATCGTCTTCCTGATCGCCAACGTGCTCCTGGCCCTGTGGGTCGAGCGCCGAGGCCTGGGTCGCATGCAGACGCGTCCCGGCCCGAACGTCGCCGGCCCCCTCGGCCTGTTCCAGGCATTCGCCGACGCCGGCAAGCTCCTCTTCAAGGAGGACATGTGGACCCGCCGGGCCGAGAGGTTCCTGTACTTCCTGGCCCCCGCGATCGCCGCGTTCGCAGCGTTTAGCGTCTACGCGGTCATCCCCATGGGCCCGAACGTGAAGATTGGCAACATCTCCACGCCGATGCAGCTGGCCGACATGCCCGTCGCCTCCCTGTACATCCTCGCGATCGCGTCGCTGGGTCTGTACGGCATCGTCCTGGGTGGCTGGTCGACTCGCTCGACCCTGCCGCTGTACGGTGCCGTGCGTTCCTCTGCGCAGGTCATCTCCTACGAACTGGCCATGGGCCTGTCCCTCGTGAGCGTGTTCCTCATGTCGGGCTCCATGTCCACCTCGCAGATCGTCGCAGCCCAGGGGCAGTTCTGGTGGGCATTCACGCTATTCCCGGCGTTCGTCATCTACTGCATCAGCGCCGTCGGTGAAGTCAACCGTCTTCCCTTCGACCTCCCCGAGGCCGAAGGCGAGATTGTCGCCGGCCACATGACCGAGTACTCGTCGATGAAGTTCGGCTGGTACTACCTGTCCGAGTACGTCAACATGCTCAACGTCTCGGCCGTGGCCACCACGATGTTCTTCGGCGGCTGGCACGCCCCGTGGCCGCTCTCCCACGTCGAGTTCCTCAACTCCGGCTGGTGGGGCTTGCTGTGGTTCTTCCTGAAGATCTGGTTCTTCATGTTCCTGATGATCTGGACGCGTGCCACGCTGCTGCGCTTCCGCTACGACCAGTTCATGAACCTCGGTTGGAAGCGCCTCATGCCCATCGCGCTGGGCTGGCTCGTCCTCGTCGCACTGGTGCGCGGCATCACCCAGTTCGTCCAGCTTCCCAACCACGTTCTCTTCGGAGGCGTCGGCGGCCTGTTCCTGATCGCCCTGGTGATCATCTGGCTGACCGACAAGCCCGAACCCGAGCCGGTTGCCGCCTCCGAACGCGAATACACCGGCTTCGAAGACGGCTTCCCCGTCCCGCCGCTGCCCGGACAAACACCCGTCGCCAGCCCGCGCGCCACCGCCACCATTGAGGGCACACTGGCCACGGCCTCGGCACTTGAGAGCCCGAAGGAGGCCACCGATGAGTGAGAAGACCACCGACGAGGAAATGCTCTTCGAGCATGACCCAAGGGTGCGTTCGCCCAGTTCGTCGCACCCATGGCCGGCTACGGAGTCACCATGGCTTCCTTCTTCCGGCCCACCGTCACCGAGCAGTACCCGCGCGAACCAGCGCGCGTCATGCCCCGGTTCCACGGACGCCACCAGCTCAACCGCTACGACGACGGCCTGGAAAAGTGCGTCGGCTGCGAGCTGTGCGCCTGGGCGTGCCCCGCAGACGCGATCTTCGTCGAGGCCGCGTCCAACACCCCCGACGAGCAGTACTCGGCGGGCGAACGCTACGGGCGCGTCTACCAGGTCAACTACCTGCGCTGCATCTTCTGCGGCATGTGCATCGAGGCGTGCCCCACGCGTGCCCTGACGATGACGAACGACTTCGAAATCGCCAAGTACACCCGCGAGGACGACATCTACGAGAAGGGAGACCTGCTGGTCCCCCTCTCCGACGGCATGCTCGCAACGCCCCACCCCATGGTCGAGGGCAAGAACGACATCGACTACTACCGCGGGGACGTCACCGGCCCCACCGCCGACCAGGTCGACTGGGTGGCGAGCCGCCGCCCCGACGACCCGTCCCTCAAGACGGTACGAGTCTCCGAGGAGGCACACTGATGAACCTGTCCAATGGTTGGCCCATGATGGGGTCAACGGGAGAGATCATCCTCTTCGTATGCACGGCTATTTTCATGGTCGGCTGCGCCCTGGGTGTCCTCTTCTTCAAGAAGGCCGCGCACTCGGTCATCTGCATGGTCGGCGTCATGCTCGGCCTGGCAGTCCTGTACATCGCGAACAACGCGCCCTTCCTGGGTGTCGCGCAGATCGTCGTGTACACCGGCGCGATCATGATGCTGTTCCTCTTCGTCATCATGCTCATCGGCATCGGCACCTCCGACGACTACGCCCGCCAGCGCCGCGGCGCGATCGTCGCGGCGGTCCTGGGTGGCCTCGGCCTGATCGTCATCCTCACGACGGCGATCATGAAGTCCGTGCCCGCCACCTACGCCCCCAGCGAGGTCAACCCTTACTCCAACCAGCCCGTCACCGACCTGGCAATCACGCTGTTCCACGAGCACTGGCTGAGTATGGAACTCGCGGGCGGCCTGCTCATCACCGCCGCCGTCGGCGCGATGCTGCTGACCCACTCCGACCGCCTCGGCCCGAAGGTTAACCAGGAGCAGACGGCCCGCACCAAGATGCGCGCATTCGCCGAGCGCGGCGCCCGCATCGGCCAGCTGCCCGCCCCCGGCGTCTACGCCCAGTCGAACGCGGCCGACGTTCCCGCCCTGTCGGGCGAGACCCTGGCCCCCGTCGAGGAGTCCGTGCCCCGCGTGCTGCGCGTGCGCGGCCTGGCCCGCACGATCGGCGAGGTCACCCCCGAGGTCTTCGAGCAGCTTGCCCTCGCGCGCGCCGGTGCCTCCGAGGCCGACGAGTCGCCCTACACCATCGGGCGCACGCCCGACGTTCCGCGCTCCGGCTCCTTCGGGATGCCCGGCGCCGCCGCGCCCACCGGACTGGCCCAGCCTCGGGCCCGCAAGGCGCGCACCACCACCCCCACTGAGAAGAAGGAGGAGAGCAAGTGAGCCTCGCCTGGTACCTCATCCTCGCGGGTGTGCTGTTCGCCATCGGAGCGACCACGGTCCTCGTGCGCCGCAGCGCGGTCATCGCGCTCATGGGTGTCGAAATGATGCTCAACGCCGCGAACCTCGTCCTCGTGACGTTCTCGCGCATCAATTCCAACGTCGACGGAGAGATCATGGCGTTCTTCGTCATGGTCGTGGCGGCCGCTGAAGTCGTCGTCGGCCTGTCGATCATCGTGTCCATCTATCGTTCGCGCTCGACCACGAGCATGGACGATCTCAACCTGCTGAAGAACTGAGGGAGGACGTAACTCATGACCACCTTCATCTCCCCGCAGGCTCTCACCGTCCACGACACGGTTGCGGCCACCGGAGTCGCCGCCTACGCGTGGCTGCTCATCCTCATCCCGCTGGCCAGCGCAGGCCTGCTCCTGCTGCTGGGCCGTGCCTCGGACAAGTGGGGCCACCTGCTGGCGACCCTCGCGTCCTGGTCGACTTTCGTGGTTGGCGCGCTGATCGCCGCCCAGATGTGGAACGCCCCCGTGGAGGCGCGCCGCTTCGGCCAGACGCTGTTTACCTGGATCCCCGCCGGTGACTTCACCGTCGACTTCGGTCTTCTCGTGGACCCGCTGTCGATCACCTTCGTCATCCTGGTGACCTTCGTCGGTTCGCTCATCCACGTGTACGCGATCGCCTACATGGAGCACGACGAGGCCCGCCGCCGTTTCTTCGCCTACCTGAACTTCTTCATCGCGGCGATGCTGACCCTGGTCCTCGCGGACTCCTACGCCGGCCTCTTCGCCGGTTGGGAAGGCGTGGGCCTGGCGTCTACCTGCTGATCGGCTTCTGGAACCACGTGCCCGCGTACGCGGTGGCCGCCAAGAAGGCCTTCGTCATGAACCGTGTCGGCGACATGGGCATGCTGATCGCCATGATGGCGATGGTCGCCTCCTTCCACTCGGTGTCCTTCTCCGTCGTCTCTTCCCAGGTCGAGTCGATCCCCGCGGCATCCGCGACGGTCATCGGATTCTTCCTGCTGGTTGCCGCCTGTGGTAAGTCCGCTCAGTTCCCGCTGCAGGCGTGGCTGGGCGACGCCATGGCTGGCCCGACCCCCGTCTCCGCGCTCATCCACGCGGCCACGATGGTCACCGCCGGCGTCTACCTGATCGTCCGCTCCGGCGACGTCTTCATGGCTGCGCCCATCGCGGCGACCGCCGTCGCCATCATCGGCGCGATCACGCTCCTCTTCGGTGCGATCGTCGGTTGCGCGAAGGACGACATGAAGAAGGTCCTCGCCGCCTCCACCATGAGCCAGATCGGCTACATGATGCTGGGCGCGGGCCTGGGCCCCATCGGCTGGGCGTTCTCGATCTTCCACCTCTTCACCCACGGCTTCTTCAAGGCCCTCATGTTCCTCGGCGCCGGTTCCGTCATGCACGGCATGGGCGACCAGGTGAACATGCGCCGCTTCGGCGCCCTGCGCGGCGCCATGAAGGTCACGTGGCTGACGTTCATGATGGGCTGGCTTGCCATCCTCGGCGTTCCGCCGTTCTCCGGCTACTGGTCGAAGGACAAGATCATCGAGGCCGCCTTCAGTGCCGACAGCTTCGGCGGCACCACGGCCCTGTGGGCCGGCTGGGTCTACGGCCCCGTCGCCCTGGTCGGCGCTGGTGTGACCGCGTTCTACATGTCGCGCCTGTTCTTCATGACCTTCCACGGCAAGGCCCGCTGGACCACCGAAGCGGAAGGCGCCCCGGTGCACCCGCACGAGTCCGGCCCGCTCATGACGATCCCGATGATCATCCTCGCCATCGGCGCGGTTGTCCTCGGCGGCGCCCTCTCCGTGGGGAACACCTTCACCGACTGGCTGGTCCCCTCGATCGGCCACGTCATGCACGGCGAGCCCGTCATGAACGAATACGTCATTCAGGGAGCCACCTTCGCCCTCGTCATCATCGGCGCGCTCATCGCGTGGATGAAGTACGGCCGCGACGAGGTCCCCACCGCCGTCCCGGCCGGCAACGCCCTGACCGAGGCCGCGCGCCGCGACCTCTACCAGGACACCGTCAACGAGACCCTGTTCATGATGCCCGCCAAGGGCCTCGTCACCGTCGCAACCGTCGGCGATGCGAGCGCCATCGACGGAGCTCTGAACGGCCTCGGCGCCGGATCCCAGCTGCTCGGACGACTCGTCGGCGTCACCCAGAACGGCCTCGTGCGCTCGTACGCCGCCTACATCCTGGGAGGCGTCATCCTCTCCCTGGTCATCGTCTTCGGATTCTGGCTGTAAGGGGTACACGACAATGGAAAGTGCAATGGTTGTTACTAACTTCCCGTGGCTGACCGTCCTCGTGGCCCTGCCGGCCGCGGGCGCGGCCCTCCTCGGCTTCGTCCCGGCCCTGCGCCGCTCCGCCGGGCGCCTGATTGCCCTGGCGGTCGCCCTGGTCGAGCTGGCCATCGGCATCTACGCGGCGGCCACCCGCTTCGACTGGGCCGCCCCGGCCTCGTACCAGCTCTACGAGTCCCGCACCTGGATCCCCCAGATCGGCGTCACCTGGTCGGTCGCCGTGACCGCCCTCGGCCTCGTCATGATCCTCCTGGCCCTCGCGCTCGTGCCGATTGTGCTCGTCGCCGGCTGGGATGAGAACGAGGACCGCGGCGCGTACCCCGCGCTGGTGCTCGCGCTCGAGGCCTTCATGGTCCTGATCTTCGCGGCCTTCGACCTGGCGGTCTTCTACGTCGCCTTCGAGGCCATGCTGATCCCGCTGTACTTCATGATCGGGCGCTACGGCGTCGGCGATGAGGAAGCGCGTCACAAGGCCGCTATGAAGTTCCTGCTGTACTCGCTGTTCGGCGGCCTCGTGATGCTCGGTGGCGTCATCTACATCTGGGCGCTCGGCTCGGGCGCGCAGACCGACATGACGGCCTTCTTCCGCATGGACATGCTGGCCGCGATGCTGCCGAACCTGGCAGTGCCCGTCCAGATGGTCGTCTTCGTGACCTTCATCGTCGCCTTCGCGATCAAGGCCCCCATGGTCCCCGTCCACACGTGGCTGCCCGACACGGCCGCCGCCGCACGCCCCGGCACCTCCGTGCTGCTGGTCGGCGTGCTGGACAAGATCGGCACCTTCGGCATGATCACGATGTGCCTGCAGCTCACGCCCGGCGCGGCTTCCTCCGCGAAGTGGGTCATGTGCGTCCTCGCCGTCATCTCCATCCTGTGGGGCGGCCTGTCCGCCAACGGCCAGAACGACATCATGCGCCTCGTGTCCTACACCTCCGTGTCGCACTTCGGCTTCATGGTCCTGGGCATCTTCATCGGATCGCAGATCGCGCTGGTCGGCGCCATGTTCTACATGGTCGCCCACGGCGTCTCCATCGCCGCGATGTTCCTGCTGTCCGGCTGGCTGAGCGCCCGCGGCGGCACCCAGGACATGCGCGAGTACGTCGGCATGCAGCGCGTGACCCCGGTCCTGGCGGGCCTGTGGCTCATGTCGGGCCTCGCCTCGATCGCCTGCCTGGCCTGTCCGGCTTCGTCCCCGAGTACCTGGTGCTCATGGGCACCTGGACGGTCTCCGGCCCGCTGGCGCTCTTCGCGGTGCTCGGCGTCGTTATCGCCGCCCTCTACGTGCTCATGCCCTACCAGCGCGTCTTCACGGGCGCGCCGGGCAAGGGCAAGGAAGACCTGGCTGACCTCGGGGCGCGCGAACGCTGCGTCATGACGCCCCTCGTGGTCGCGATGCTCGTCCTTGGTATCTGGTCGGCGCCCCTCGTGAGCGCCCTGACCCCGGTTGCTCAAGACCTCGGCCTGACTCACTCCCAGGTCGGCGCCACCGCTGAAGGGAGCGCACAGTGAACGTCCTACCCATGGCTAACTTCCAGGCCCCCGAGGTTCAGTGGATGAGCCTCGCGCCCATCCTTATCGTGCTCGGCGGCGCGGTCCTCGGCATCCTCGTCGAGGCCTTCGCCCCCGCCAAGGCTCGCCGTCCCATGGTGATCGGCCTGTCGATCCTGGCGACGTCCGGAGCGGCCGCCGTGCTCGGCCTGCGGTGGGTGCCCGTGCTCGAGGCCCCGGCCTCGCTCGGCGAATACATCGAGGACCCGCTGACGATCGCCGCTCAGTCGATCCTCATGATCATCGGATTCATGGCCGTCTTGGTCATGGCCGACCGCACGTCCGTCGGCGACGGCGCGTTCGCGGGCCAGCCCTCCGACCGCCCCGACTCGGCTGCCGAGGAGCTCACGGATCGCAAGGGCTACCAGCGCTCCGAGATGTTCCCGCTGACCCTGTTCTCGCTGGGCGGCATGATGATCTTCCCGGCCGCGGATAACTTCGTGACCCTCTTCGTGGCCCTCGAGGTCATGTCGCTGCCGCTGTACATCATGGCCGCGACCGCGCGTCACCGCCGTCAGCTGTCCTACGAGTCCGCGCTCAAGTACTTCGTGCTCGGCGCCTTCTCCTCGGGCTTCATGCTGATGGGTTCGGCGTTCCTCTTCGGCTTCGCCAACTCGCTGCGCATCTCCGCAGTGGGCGCCGCGATCGCGCGTGGCACCAACATGGACTGGATGGTCCTCATTGGCGTCTTCTGCGTCATGGTGGGCCTCCTGTTCAAGGTGGGCGCCGCGCCCTTCCACGCGTGGACCCCCGACGTCTACACGGGCGCCCCGACCCCGGTGACCGGCTTCATGGCCGCCGCCGTCAAGGTCGCAGCCTTCGGTGCGATGATCCGCTTCTACACGGCCGTCGCGGCGTACCTGCAGTGGGATCTCCTGTACATCTTCGCCGGCGTCGCCGTGCTGACGATCCTCGTCGGTACCTTCGCGGGCCTCGTGCAGGACAACGTCAAGCGCATGCTGGCTTACTCCTCGATCGCGCACGCGGGCTTCATCCTCATGGGCATCCCCGCTCTCCAGAAGGGCGGCACGGGCCATGTGTTGTTCTACACGCTGGGCTACGGCCTGGCCACGGTCGGCGCCTTCGGCGTGGTTGCGCTCGTGCGCGGCCGTGACGCTGAGGGCAACGTCCTGGGCGAGGCCCCGAGCCTGTCCAAGTGGGCGGGCATCGGCCGCACCAACCCGTGGATCGCGGGCTCCATGCTGGTGTTCCTGCTGTCGTTCGCGGGTATCCCGCTGACCGGCGGTTTCATTGGGAAGTTCGTCGTTTTCTCGGACGCGATCAAGGGCGGCGTCGGCTGGCTTGCGATCGTTGGCCTGGTGGCCTCGGCGATTACGGCGTTCTACTACTTCCGCCTCGTGCGCGTCATGTTCTTCACCGAACCCGGTGAGGATGCTGTCGTGGTGAAGTCGGAGGGCCTGTCGGCTCTGGCCATCGTCGTGTGCGCGGCGGGGACCATCGCCCTTGGCGTGTTCCCGGGTCCCGTGTTGAGCGTGCTTGAAAAGATCGTCATACTGATTCCGTGAGCGCTCAAACACCCGATCTTCATGTTCCCGACCTCGAGTCCCGTATCACCCCGGGGCTCGAGGTCGTCGAGCGTCGTTTGCTCGACGCCGTCTCATCCTCGCGTGACCTGACGGACGAGCTGACGCGTCACCTGGCCGTCGCCGGCGGCAAGCGGATGCGTCCGCTGCTGACTCTCGTGTGCGCCCAGCTTGGTGATCCCGAGCGCGCGCTGGGCGACCCGGTCATCACGGCTGCCGCCGCCGTCGAGCTGACGCACCTGGCATCCCTCTACCACGACGACGTCATGGACTCCGCGCCGACGCGTCGCGGCGTGCCCTCGGCACAACACTTGTGGGGTAACAACCGCGCGATCCTCGCCGGCGACATCCTGTTCGCCCGCGCGTCGCTGCTGGTTGCCTCGCTGGGCCCCGAGATTGTCGCCCACCACGCCCGCACGTTTGAACGCCTGTGCGAGGGGCAGCTCAACGAGACTTTCGGGCCGACGTCGGGCACCGATCGCGTTGACTTCTACCTGCAGGTCCTGGCCGACAAGACCGGTTCGCTGGTTTCCACGGCCGCCTCTTTCGGCGCGCTCCTGTCCGGCGCGGGCCAGCTGGTCGCCGACGTCGTGTCCGAGTTCGGCGAGAAGGTGGGCGTGGCCTTCCAGATCGCCGACGACGTGCTGGACCTGGCCTCGTCGGGCGAGCAGTCGGGTAAGACCCCCGGCACCGACCTGCGTGAGGGCGTCGATACCCTGCCCGTGCTCCTGCTGCGCCGCCGCGAAGCCGCCGGAATGATCGACGAGGCCGGGGCTCAGATCCTGCGAGACCTGACCGGCGACCTGTCCTCCGACGAGGCCTTGGCCTCGGTCGTGGAGCGCCTGCGCGCCCACGACGTGCTCGAGGAGACGCGCGAGCTTGCGCGTACCTGGGCGCGCGACGCGGTTGCGGCTCTGTCCGCGCTGCCCAAGGGCGAGCCGAAGACCGCGCTCGAGGCGTTCGCCAACCTGATGGTGGATCGCCTGGTCTGAATCCTTCACGAGGCCGGGGTCGGCGCGCTTGTCTGCGCGGCTGGCCCCGGCCTCGCTGTTTGTGCGCAGCTCGCGGCGGGGTGTGGACGGCTGCGGCGTGGGCGGCTGCGGGTGTGGGCCTGGGGCGTCCGGGTTGTGGCGTGCCTGCGGCGGGGTGTGGGCGGCTGCGGCTGTGGGCCTGGGGTTGGGGTCTGGCGGCTGGTAGTGGAGTGAGCCTGGGGCTGTGGTCTGGCGGCTGGCTGTGCTCTGTGGGCGGCGTGGTTCGGGGAGTGGCGCGCCCGGTGGACCACGGTGCCGATGTGGGGCTGGAGGACATGTTGTAGTCCCCGGGGTCGTCCCGCTGTTGGATGGCATGTTCGGCCCGATGGGTGGGTACTTGGGCCCTTGGATGCGCACGTTAACCCTATGGGTGGAGCGTGGGCGGGGGTGCCCATGCTCCACGTGTCGGGTCCAGCTGCGCATGAAAGGGTTAGTGCGACCACCTGTCGGGCCCAGGTGACAGAGACATTGTGAAGTCCTGGGTTTTGTGGAGTGGTGTTCAGGCCGCTTCTGGGCGTGTTGTTGTGATGTGGCTGCGGCGGGCCTGGGGTGGTCTTGTCGTGCCTGCGTTCACTGCCCGCTTCCGCGTTTGTGCTTGTTGTCTATGGCGGTGCATCCGATCTGCAGGCATTGCACCTTTTCTGATCGGGTGCGTTGCTCCTGATCGGGTGTCGAGCCTCGTAACGGGTGTCGTGCTTGCTTGCTCGCGACTAGCGTGGTGCCTGCGTGCCGCTGGGAGGTGCTAGCTACGGCGATTCGTAGCGTGATGCGTGGCCAGCGCCGCACTTATTCTTGTAGCTGAGTGGTGTTACACCACTACGAAGGACGCAACTTCGGGTTGCTGCTCAAACCGTCGTCCACTTTGGTGAGAACTGGTGAAAATGGGCTGTTTTAGCTGAGGTGGACTGCGCTTTGGGCACGTGGGGTGCGGAGGTGTCCAGTGTTGAGGGTGTCTCTGCCGATGTGGTTGTGTTTGAGGTGGGTCTAAGTGTGCGAGCGGGGGGAATTACTACCATAGGAGGCTTCGGGCGGCGTGTCGCCGGCGTGTCGGGGGCCTATGGTCGCAAAACCCCCATGTTTGGCCTCTGAGTTGGCGGTGAGCCGTCGGGTTGCTGCTCAAACCGTCGTCCACTTCGGTGGGAACTGGTGAAAATGGGCTGTTGTAGCTGAGGTGGACTGCGCTTTGGGCGAGTGGGGTGCGGAGGTGTCCAGTGTTGAGGGTGTCTCTGCCGATGTGGTCGTGTTTGAGGTGGGTCTAAGTGTGCAAGTGGGGGGAATTACTACCATAGGAGCCCCCGACCAAGTCGTTCGCATGCCAGGCACCGCCGCCGACACCCCTCGCACCCAGACGCTTCCGCCTTCAAGACCTTCGCTGCCTCTCCAGGCGTTCCCGCAGACAGCGCAGCTGCGCACGGCTCAGCCCAGGCCTCGTCCCCCGAAGTGACGCGCCGATGGCTGTGTTTGCCGTCTCAGCTGAGGTTCACCTTGCCGCAGGGGCGCTAGACTTGGTGCCCAGGTGCGCGCAAACGCGCGCAGTCACGAAAAAGGAGAACTCGCTTGGCACCGCTCAACGTTGCCGTCATCGGCGCCGGTCCCGCTGGCATCTACGCGTCGGACATTTTGTCGAAGTCGGGACTCGAGGTGAATATCGACCTGTTTGAGCGGCTTCCCGCGCCGTACGGCCTCGTGCGCTACGGCGTGGCGCCCGACCACCCGCGCATCAAGCAGATCATCGTCGCCCTGTACAAGATCCTCCAGCGTGGCGACATTCGCCTGCTCGGCAACGTTGAGGTGGGCCGCGACGTGACGATCGACGATCTGCGTGACCACTACGACGCGATCATTATCGCGACGGGCGCTGATCGCGATCACCCGCTCGACATTCCGGGCGTGGACCTGCCCGAGTCCTACGGCGCCGCGGACTTCGTGTCCTGGTACGACGGCAACCCGGATTACCCGCGCACGTGGCCGCTGAAGGCCCGCGAGGTGGCGGTCCTGGGCGTCGGCAACGTGGCGCTCGACGTGTCGCGAGTCCTGGCCAAGCACGCCGAGGACATGCTCAAGACCGAGGTTCCCGCCAACGTCGCCGAGGCCCTGGCTGACAACCCGATCACCGACGTTCACGTGTTCGGCCGCCGCGGCCCCGCGCAGGTGAAGTTCACGCCGCTGGAGCTGCGCGAGCTCGGCAAGGTGCCGGACGTGGATGTCATCGTTTCCGAGGAAGACTTCGACTTTGACGAGGGCTCGGAGGAGGCGCTGCGCGCGTCGAACCAGCAGCGTCAGGTCGTTAAGACGCTGACGAACTACGCGATGGCGGACCCGGAGGAGCACACGGCGTCGCGTCGCATCCACATTCACTGTTCCAGGCCCCGGTCGAGATCGTCGCCGACGAGGACGGTCACGTGAAGGCGCTGCGCACTGAGCGCACGGCCCTGAACGGCGACGGCTCGGTGTCGGGCACGGGCGTCATCACGACGTGGCCGGTCCAGGCGGTCTACCGCGCGGTGGGCTACTACTCGTCGCCGATCCCGGGCCTGCCCTTCGACACGCGCGCCGGCGTCGTGCCGAACGTGGAGGGGCGCGTCATCGAGGGTGACACCACGAAGGACGAGAACGCCCCCGTGATCCCCGGCGTGTACGCGACCGGCTGGATCAAGCGCGGCCCCGTCGGCCTCATCGGCTCGACCAAGTCGGACGCTCAGCAGACGATCACGCACCTCGTGGAGGACGCGAACGAGGGTCGCCTGCACGCGAACACTGCCGAGGTGGGGCACGAGGCCATGGTGGCCCTCCTGGAGTCCCGCGGCGTCGAGTTCACGACGTGGGAGGGCTGGGAGCTCCTGGACGCCTACGAGCAGGCTCTGGGCGAGGACTACGGCGAGCTGCCTGGAGGCCGTGGCACGCGCGAGCGCGTCAAGGTCGTGTCCCGCCGCGTCATGACGGACATTTCGCGCGGTGCCGAGGTGGATGCTGCCTCCGCCGACCTGATCGGCGAGATGGGTGAGATGGGCGTGCCCACCGCCCCCGAGCGTTTCGACGACTACACGGGTCCGGGACGACGTAACTGAGTCGTTTCCTTTCAGTGACGAGGCCGTGGCCGGGTTTTCCGGCTGCGGCCTCGTTCGCGTGTGGGGGAGTGGGTGGCGGCCTCGCCGGTGAGCCATGGGGGCGGAAAAATGTTGTGTGCAAGTCGTAGCCGAGCGTGCCAGCCGCGGCGGGAGGGAGCCACTGAGCGGAGGTGAGCCACGGCCTCGTCCCTGACCCGGGGATTCTGCGCGAATTCCCACCGGCGACACGGGTGGTTTTCAGGTGCTTCCCAGATAACCTCTTTAGGATCACCTGCATGGCTCAGCGCAACTATCACAATGGCCTCAAGACGACCCTGTTGCTGGGTGGCATGTGGGCGTTGCTGGTGTGCATTGGGGCACTTGTGTCGCGCGGCACGGGGCAGGCGTTCTGGATCCTGCTCTTTGCGGGTATTGGGCTGGCGCAGACCGCGTACGCGTACTGGAACTCTGCGTCGTTGGCGCTGCGTTCGATGAACGCCTATCCGGTGAGTGAGCTGGAGCGCCCCGAGCTGTACGCGATCGTGCGCGAGCTGTCCGAGCGCGCGGGCCAACCGATGCCGCTCATCTGGGTCGCCCCGACGATGACGCCCAATGCGTTCGCGACGGGCCGCGACCCCGAGCATGCGGCCGTGTGCTGTACCGAGGGCATCCTGGCGATCCTGAATGAGCGCGAGCTGCGCGGAGTCCTCGGGCATGAGCTGATGCACGTGTACAACCGCGACATCCTCACCTCTTCGGTGGCGGCCGCAATGGGCGGTGTCATCACGTCCGTTGCTCAGTTCCTCATGTTCTTTGGCGTTTCCGGGCGACGCGACGAGGAGGGCGGCGGATCGGGACTCTTCGGGATCATCGGGATTCTTGCCATGAGTATCCTGGCGCCGATTGCCGCGACGCTCATCCAGTTCTCTATCTCCCGCACCCGCGAATTCGATGCGGACGAGGACGGCGCGATGCTCACGCAGGATCCCCTCGCTTTGGCCTCCGCGCTGCGCAAGCTCGAGATGACGACCGACCGTCGTCCGATGGCGGACACGCCGTCCACGCGTAACGTCGCGGCGATGATGATAGCCAACCCGTTCCGCGGCGAGTCCCTGGCCCGCATGTTCTCCACGCACCCGCCGATGGATCAGCGCATCGCGCGCCTGGAGAAGATCGCGGGCTACTGAGGCGGCTTGCTGTCCGCTTGCCGGGCGCTGTCCGGGTGTTGTCCGGGTGCTTGCCGGGCGCTGTCCGGGCGCTGTCCGGGTGCTTGCCGATCGTCGTCCCCTCCGCCCCCTGTGCCTCAGCGGCGGACATTGAGTGGAATGGGCAACAAATGTGGCGGGGCGGCCCGGTGTGGGCCGCCACGCCACAGCTGCGAAACGTGATCAGCGGTAGTTCACGAACTGGAGGGCGACGTCCAGTTCCTCGCCCTTGGGGCCCTTGAGCAGGGCGATGACGGCCTGGAGGTCGTCGCGCGACTTCGAAGAAACGCGAAGTTCGTCACCCTGAATCTGGGCCTTGACGCCCTTCGGGCCTTCGTCGCGGATCAGCTTGGAGATCTTCTTGGCGGTGTCCTGGGGGGATGCCTTCCTTGAGGGGGCATGCCAGCTTGAAGAGCTTGCCGGAGGCCTTGGGTTCGCGATCCTTGTAGTCCAGAACCTTCAGGGACAGGCCGCGGCGGATCAGCTTGGACTGCAAGACGTCGAGGATGGCCATGACGCGGGAGGCGGAGTTGGCTTCCATCGCGATTGTGTCGCCGCTGAGGGTGATGGCGGCGTCGACGCCGCGGAAGTCGTAGCGGTTGGCGATCTCCTTGGCGGTCTGGTTGACGGCGTTGTCGACCTCCTGGCGGTCAAGCTTGGAGACAACGTCGAAGGAGGAGTCTGCCATGAGGGGCACCTTTCGTTGGAATTCCGCCAATCAAAGTTTCGATTGGCGCTCGGGATCATTTTAATGCTATTCTTTCACGGCACCGCGAGAGCGGCGCAAAGGCAGGTTACCAAAGCGGCCAAATGGATCTGACTGTAAATCAGACGCTTCGTGCTTCGGGGGTTCGAATCCCTCACCTGCCACCACTCGCTGGTTTCAGTGAGTACGCCTGTGAGGTGCTTCTCAGGTTCCGGGTTTGCTTCGGCGGTCGGAGTTGAGGTAAGCTTCTCGGCGTTGCCCCGATAGCTCAGTAGGCAGAGCGTCTCCATGGTAAGGAGAAGGTCAAGGGTTCGATTCCCTTTCGGGGCTCCGGTCGCGGATTCTTCCGCTTCCGGCGGCGGGGTAGCTCAGCTGGTCAGAGCGCACGACTCATAATCGTGAGGTCGCGGGTTCGAGCCCCGCCCCCGCTACCAACTCTTTATTCGACAGGTCGCAGGAGCGACGAAACAAAGCGAGGGAAACAACCGTGGCAAGCAAGTCTCAGGACGTTCGCCCCAAGATCACTCTGGCCTGCTCGGAGTGCAAGGAGCGCAACTACATCACCAAGAAGAACCGTCGTAACACGCCGGATCGTCTCGAACTGGCGAAGTACTGCCCGCGCTGCCACAAGTCGACGGCGCACCGCGAGACCCGCTGACGGTTTCACAGTAAGAGTCCCGAGGAACGAAAAGTTCCCCGGGGCTTTTCTGTGTATGCGGCGTCACTCGTGTATGCCGTCCGCATGAGTGAGAGCTATGACATGCGATGTCGGGTGGGTGCCCGCCAGATCGTCGCACCGATCGGTGCAGGTGAGGCTCGTATTCCTGCCCTTGTGAGGCTCCGTGATGAGCGTCTCATTCTCTTCTTCGACGAGCGGCCCGCCCCGGCCTCGGGCACGGGAGCTGACTTCAACGGGCTGACCATGGCCTCGGACCTGCCGAATCCGAACCGAATCCGCTGGATGGAGCGCGATGGGCGCGGTGGCTGGTCGGATCCGCGCGCGTCGTCGTCGGCCTGGGGGAGGGAGCCTTCGGGTACTCCGACTGTCAGCTGTTGGGGGCCGAGGCCGTGGTCGTCTTTGAGCGCGAGCGTGGCCTATGGGAGGTGTCGTGTTTCCCGGAGCGGTGCTCAGCGTGGGCCCCGGCGCGCAGTTCAAAGTTCGTCGCCGCGCGGGCCGGGGCTCCTGGTCAGCGGCCTTCGATGATGGCCATGAGGGGTTCGTAGTGGGCGTCGACTGCTGCGGCGTACGCCTCCACGTCCCCGGCCTCGCACGCGCGCAGGATCGCGGCGTGCGCCTCGGCGGTGTCCTCCATCTCCTCGCGCGAGGCCGCGGCCAGCTGAGGGGTCACGCTCTGGTGAACCAGCCACATGGCGGCGACGAGCTGGTGCATGAGCGGATTCTTCAGGTAGGCCAGCAGCCCGGAGTGGAAGGCGATGTCCTGGTCGAAGTAGGTCTCGCCGGCGTGGGCGTGGTCGGTCATCGTGTTGACCAGCTCCCACAGTTCCGGGTTGGATGTGCCCTTCATGGCGCGCGTGAGCGGCAGCGCGATCCCGAGGTCGAGGGCGTGGCGGGTTTCGACGATCGAGTGCAGGGACTGCACGCCGTTGATGTCGTCGAGGGCCGCGCGCAGCACGAGGGTTTCGACCAGGGGTTGCAGCGACATGTCTCCGACGTAGGAGCCCGATCCCTGGCGGACCGTGACGATGTCGAGGGCCTGGAGTTTGCGCAGTGCCTCACGAACCGAAGAGCGCGAGACTCCGAGGTCGGCGCACAGCGCGGATTCGGTGGGCAGGTGGTCCCCGGGGCGCAGCCCGTGGCGCAGGATGTAGGACTTGATCGCGTCCATCGTGACGGAGGATCGCGTATCAATGTGCGCTGGTGCCGCCCGGTTTGCGTCGGTGGATCCGGGTACGTGTGCTGTAATCTCTTGCACAGATTTGTCTGACAACATAAGCTAAGTATAGCGAGCGGAACAAAAAAAGAGCCGTACGTTCCATTTCTCGAAGATGAGGAGCGAGAGCATGCTGGAGGGGTCTGGGTTTTTTGGACCGTTTGTTGTGAGAGGGTTGTTCTGAGTAGTCCCGGCTGCTTGTGGCCGGGCAGAATGGATGACCATGAGGAAGTTCTCGAAGCACACGCCTGAGCAGATTGTCGTGAAGCTGGAGAAGGCCGAGGCGCTGCGAGGTGAGGGCATGAGTACGGCCCAGGCCTGCCGCGTGCTGGGTATCAGCGAGGCAACGTTGTGCCGGTGGCGCCAGCGTTATGGGTCGATGAATCGTCGTGAGGCCAAGGAACTGCGTGAATTGCGCGAGCAAAACGCGCGCCTCAAACAGTTGCTGGGACAAGCAGAGCTGGAGAAAGCAGCGCTGCGTGAGCTCGCGGAGGGAAACTTCTAAGCCCGGCGCGGTCGTGGGCCTGCTGCTCGTGGCCTTCGCGCCGCACCACCTGTTCGCGGTCGCGGGCATCGCCCTGTGGGGCATCGGCTCGGCCCTCGGCTTCCCCCTGGGCATCTCCGCCCTGTCCGTCGACCCCGTGATGACGCCCGCGCGCGTCTCGGTGCTCTCGACCGTCAACTACGGCGCGGCCCTCATCGGCCCGCCGCTCCTCGGCCTCATCGCCGACCACATCGGCTACCACCGAGCGCTCGCCTTCGTCGCCCTGCCGATCCTCCTCGCGACCGTCCTCGCCGGGCAGGTGCCCGACCGGCGTGGAACCAGGCGCACGGACCTGGTGTTTGGCGACTAGACAGGCCGCGTATCCGGCTTGTCCTTGCGCCTTTCTTCGGCGACTTGGTCGGTGTATCCTGGTGCGCAGGAACGCCTGTGACGTGGCGCTCAGTGTCGCTTCGATGAGAGAAGAAGAATCATGGCGCGAATGATCGGATACCGTCGTTTCGGAGGCGCTGAGGTGCTCGAGGAAGGCGAGGTATCCCTTCCTGCGCCCGGTGAGGGGCAGGTGCTCGTGAAGGTTCGGGCCGCCGGCATCAACCCTGTTGACTACAAGCTCTTCGGCGGATTGACGAGGCCCCTCGAGGTCGTCCGCACCATCGTTCACCCTGCCCGTTGGTTCGCTCGCGGCAAGGAACGCCCGCTGCGAGGCGTCGGACAGGATTTTGCCGGCGTCGTGACCGCCGTCGGCCCGGCGGTGCGCAACGTGTGCGTGGGCGACGAGGTTATCGGCCTCCTGCGCGCCGCTCCCTGGCAGGCCCGCGCGTTCGGTTCGCTTACGACCCAACTCCTTGTCTCGGCCGCCAACGTCGTCCCCAAACCCGCTTCCGTCAGCTTCGAGGCCGCCGGTGGCCTGGGCGTGGCCGCGCAGACCGCGATGGGGGCGCTCCGCCGTGTGAGGGCGGAGGCAGGTGACGTCATCGTGGTCGCCGCAGCCGCCGGGGGAGTGGGAGGCCTCGTCACGCAGCTCGCTCGTGCCCGCGGGGCGAGCGTCATCGGTATCGCCGGTCCCTCTAACGCCGACTACCTGCGGTCCCTTGGCGCGATCCCCGTGGCCTACGGCGAAAACCTCGAACAGCAGATCCGGGACGCAGCCCCTTCACCCGTCACTGCCTTTATCGACTGCTTCGGTGGCTACACGTCGCTGGCCCACCGCCTCGGCGTCCCGGGAGAGCGCGTGGGCACTCTCGTTCCAACTCCCGCGATCGCCCTGCGTCGCGCGCGCTTTACCGGCGGGCGAGACGGAAAGATCGCCGACATTGCAACAGTCGCGGGACTCATTGACCGCGGCACGGTGAACCTGACTATCGCGGGCACCTACCCGTTCGACGTGGAGCAAGTACGCGCCGCGTACACGGAGCTCATGGGCGGCCACGTGCGTGGCAAGATCGTCATCACTATTCCCTGAAATCCTCACGCTACCCTCCGGCGAACGAACGGAGGGGGACGAGCCTGCCACGGCCTCGTGCCTCCGCCCGCCCACCTCTGCGTGCGCCGGATCGCAGGCTTACCACGGCCTCGTGCCGGTGCGTACCACCCGGCGCTCGCGGGGCCGAGGCCTGCCGGGGTTAGGCCGAACGCGCGCCGTGCGACTAGGCTTAGGGGCATGACGACCCTCGCTGATCTGACGACCCTGCGCGTGGGTGGGCCGATTGCCCGCCTCGTGCCCGCCACCTCGACCGACGCCCTCGTGGAGGCCGTTCGCGCGGCCGACGCCTCGGGCGGCCCGCTGCTCGTCGTGGGTGGCGGATCGAACCTGCTGGCCTCCGACGCGCCCTTTGAGGGCACGGTCGTGGACGTGCAGCCTTTCGGCGAGATCGCCTCCATCATCGATGAGGGTCCTTCCGGGCCGGTGCTCGTGCGCGCCGGCGCGGGCACCGTCTGGGACGAGTTCGTGTCCTGGACCCTGGCCCAGGGCCTCTCCGGCGTCGAGGCACTCTCCGGCATCCCCGGCACCGTGGGCGCGTCCCCCGTGCAGAACGTGGGCGCCTACGGCCACGAGGTCGCCGAAACCATCTCCTCGGTAGAGGCCTACGACCGCCTCACCGGAACCGTCGTGCGCCTGGCTCCGGCTGAGCTCGGCTTCGCCTACCGCTCCTCGGCGATCAAGCGCAGCGTCGGCGAGGCGGGCCTGAATGGCCGCCCGTGGGGCCCGACCGGCCGCTGGGTTGTTCTCTCGGTCGACTTCCGCCTGGAGCGCTCGCCCCTGAGCGCCCCCGTCATGTACTCCGAGCTCGCCCGGCGCCTGGGGGTCGAGGCCGGGGAGCGCGCCGACGCGTCCCTGGTGCGTTCGACCGTCCTGGAGCTGCGCCGCGGCAAGGGCATGGTCCTGGACCCCGCCGACCACGACACGTGGAGCGCCGGCTCCTTCTTCACGAACCCGATCCTGCCCGAGGCCGTGGCCGCGTCCCTGCCCGAGGGCGCGCCACGCTTTGGCGCGGGGGAGGGCCTCGTCAAGACGAGCGCCGCCTGGCTCATCGACCACGCGGGCTGCTCCAAGGGCTTCCACCTGCCAGAGGCCGGGGACCCGCCGCGAGCGTCCCTGTCCACGAAGCACGTACTGGCCCTGACGAACAGGGGCGGCGCGAGCGGTGCCGACATCGAGGCCCTGGCCCGCGCCGTGCGCGAGCGCGTGTATGACGCGTTTGGCGTCACCCTGGTGCCCGAGCCGGTCACGGTCGGCATCGCCTGGTAGCGGGCCACCTGGCCGGGTGACGGTGGGCGCCTGGTAGCGGGTCACCCGGTAGAGGGTCACGGTCGGCGCCTGGTAGCGGGTCACGGTCGTTGTGGCCTCGACCGTCCTTGGCATCTTTCCGGAGAACCTGCTGCGGGGCCTCCCCACATTTCGCACGTAATTCCCCAACGTGTTTCCTGGATCACGCCTTGAAAACCGCTGAATATCAACGTTTCGATTTCAAAGTTTGAAAGAGGTGTGGGGGAATTACGTGCGAGATTGTCGGGGAACTGTGTGGAATCGTGCGAGTGTTGAGGCCGATCTGGCCTGCGCTCGCGGATTCGTTACGCGGATAGAGTGCCGCTATGCGGATAGGTTGTCATGATCTGGATAGGTTATGCGCATCTGGATAGGTTAATAACCTATCCGCGTGTTCGTAACCTATCCGCGTGCGAGCTGTCGGTGGTGGTGGACATGACTATGGCGCGGTTGGGCTGACCTGCGCTCGCGGATCCGTTACGAGGATAGAGTGCCGCTATACGGATAGGTTATTCGCATCCGGATAGGTTAATAACCTATCCATATCTTCGTAACCTATCCGCGTGTTCGTAACCTATCCGCGTGCGCGCTCTCGGCCGCCGAGGTGGTGTCGGCAGTCGCTGTGTGCTGGTGAGGATGGCCCTCACCGGCAATCTGCCCAAAGTGCAGACCACCCCGGCCACAATGGCTGTATTTTGGTGGTTTGAGCAGAGGTGGTCTGCGTTTTGGGCACCGCTGTGGCTGTGGGCCACGGGGCCCGGGCAACGGCTGTGTTTGCATCCTCCCGTAAATCCTGTCGATACCGTCGATACCGCAGGTACCGCGGGTGCCGCTGAGACCTCCCCAAATTTCGCACGTAATTCCCCAACGTGTTTCCTGGATCACGCCTTGAAAACCGCGGAATATCAACGATCTGATTTCAAAGTTTGAAAGAGGCGTGGGGGAATTACGTGCGAGATTGTCGGGGAACTGTGCGGAATCGTGCGAGTGTTGAGGCCGATCTGGCCTGCGCTCGCGGATCCGTTACGCGGATAGAGTGCCGCTATCCGGATAGGTTGTCACGATGCGGATAGGTTATTCGCTTGTGGATAGGTTAATTACCTATCCGCGTGTTCGTAACCTATCCGCGTGAGGCCGCGGAGCGCAAGCGCTCGATCATGTCGGGCACGTTGCGGGTGACGGCCGTCCACAGGAGCTGGTCGTCCATGCTCTGGTACCCCGAGTGTGCCTCGATGTTGCGGGTTGTGCGCAGGGCACGCTTCTCCGAGGAAGTCAGGGCATCCATGTAGGGTGCGTACTCTTCGCGCTCCAGGAATGCGGCCAGCCGAATGATCACCATGCAAGCCGAGTCATACTCCGGGCAATCGGCGCTGAAAGCCTCTGCGGGGACAGCGGCAACCCGCTCGATGCGGTGGGCGATGACGTCGAGTTCGTGCAGGAAGTTCTCAGCGTCGAAACTGGGCGCGTGTCTGCGCGCCACTCGCGGCCGAGGGGTGAAGGGAGTCGACTCGCTCATAGTGCCACGGCCTCGTCAACGGCAGTTCGCAGTGCCTCGGGTACGTGAGTATCCGCGTGAACCTCCGTCGGGAAGCCGGTGAGCTCGCACGCGAACGATGCGATGTCCGCCAACTCGAACAGCGATAGCTCGCGGGTGGGCGTGCCGATCAGGTCAATGTCTGACTCGAATCCGTCTGTTCCCCGGGCAACCGAGCCGAAGACGCGGAGGGAACCGAGGCCTCGTTCCTGGGCGTAGCTGCTGATGGAAGGCGCGTAGCGGGCGAGCGGCACAGAGGGGCGGTAGTCGGCGACGCGGAGGATGCGTTCGAGCAGTTCGGCGGAGACTGCGCGCCTGCCGGACTCGATCTGCGCGAGCGTCGACTGGCTCATCCCGGTCATCGCCGCCAGCTCGGCCTGCGTGAGGGATGCGTCCTGACGTGCAGCGCGCACGAGGGACGGCGCATCGTCACGACGAAACCGGCTCATGTCTCCATGATAGTGCACGCGTGCACTATTGGTGAAGTGGTCGTCGGTAGGTACGAGGCCGGGGTCTGTGGTCGTCCCGAGGCGGCCGACTCGGGTGATCGGACGGGAAAGAAACAACCGGACTGAGAGAGGGATCCCCACATTTCGCACGTAATTCCCCGGAGGGTGTCTTGAATCACGTCCTGAAAGCCGCGGAATATCAACGATCCGATTTCAAAGTTTGAAAGAGGTGTGGGGGAATTACGTGCGAGATTGTCGGGGAACTGTGTGGAATCGCGTGAGTGTTGAGGCCGATCTTGCCTGTGCTCGCGGATCTGTTACGCGGATAGGTTGTCACGATCCGGATAGGTTATGCTCATCCGGATAGCTTAATAACCTATCCATATCTTCGTAACCTATCCGCGTGTTCGTAACCTATCCGGATGCGAGCCGTCGGTCGCCAAGGCTTGTGCCTCCCCAAGTTTCGCACGTAATTCCCCAACGTGTTTCCTGGATCACGCCTTGAAAACCGCGGAATATCAACGATCCGATTTCAAAGTTTGAAAGAGGCGTGGGGGAATTACGTGCGACATTTTGGGTAAACGTGCTGAATCGTGAGAATCGTGAGAATCGTGAGGGTGGTGAGAAACAGCTGCTGCGCGCTGCCTCGCGTGACAACCGTTGTTGCTCGCGCGCGCGGGCAGCGCCCAATGACACGCGAGTATCTGGGTCCCGCTGACGTTGTTGCTCGCGCGCGGGCAACGCCTCACAGATCAGGTGCGCACCCCACACAGGCACTACGCCGCGGGCACCCCGAGACAGTCCTACGCAGCGGGCGCCGCCAGCCAGGCGTCGATATCGGCCTTCCAGGCCGCCTTGCGCGAGGGGGGAGGCCAGTGACGCGTTGATCGACGAACGTGCCAGAGACGCCAAGGCTTCGTCGGACAGTCCAAACACGTCGCGCGCGACCTCGTACTGGGCGACCAGACGCGAACGGAACAGCAGCGGATCGTCGGCAGCCAGCGCAACGGTAGCCCCCGCAGACAACAGAGTCGGCAGCGGCACCTGCGAAAAGTCCGTGTAGACGCCCAGGTGGACGTTCGACGTGGGACACACCTCCAGGGCGATGCCCGCATCCACGACGGCCTTCAGCAGATCCGGGTCCTCACTCGTGCGCACCCCGTGCCCGAGGCGGGCGGGTGCCAAAGCGGAGACAACCTCACGCACGGAGGAAGGCCCCAGGAGCTCGCCGCCGTGCGGAACGCCCACGAGCCCGGCGCGGCGCGCGATGCGGAACGCAGGGGCAAAAGAAGCCGTCGAACCCACGCGCTCGTCGTTCGACAGGCCAAAACCCACGACCTCGCCGGGGCCGTCGCCCGCGAACGAGGCGGCTAGGCGCGCGAGGGTGCGCGCGTCCAAGGGATGCTTCATGCGCGAGGCCGCGACGATCACACCGATGTCGACGCCGGTATCGCGCGAGGCGGAGCGGGCCTCGTCGATGATGATCTCGAGCGCGGGGGTGATGCCGCCGACGTAGGGTGCGTAGGACGTCGGGTCGGCCTGAATCTCCATGCGCACGGAGCCTTCGGCGGCGTCGTCCTCCGCGGCCTCGCGGATGAGGCGGCGCATCGCGGCCTCGGAGCGCACGAGGTGACGCGCGGAATCATAGGCGCGCTGGAAACGGAACCACCCGCGCCCGTCGGCCGGCATCGATGCCGCGTCGACGTGCAGCAGGTTCGGGGGCAGGCGCACGCCCTGTGTGCGTGCCATGTCCACCATCGTTGAGGGGCGCATAGCCCCCGTGAAATGCAGGTGCAGGTGGGCCTTGGGCAGGGTCGACAGGTCGCGCCTGCCCGCAGGCGTGGGGCGCGGCGCCGTCAGGTTGGGGACAGCGGGCGCGTCCACGGCCTAGTGCTCCCCGAGCCAGCTGATGATGTCGCGGATCAGGCCGGGGCCTTCGGGCTCGTTGAGTAGCTCGTGGTAGGCGCCGTCGACGATGCGCAGATGCACGTCCGCGTCGGGGTGAGCACCGCGCGCGGCCCGCACGAAGTCGCGCGAGCCGCGCAGGTCCGCCATCAGGTCGCCGGAGCCGTGCATGACGAGCGTCGGAGTGCGCAGGTGGTTGGCGCGCGCGATGACCTCGTCGCCCTGAATGATCGAGGTCAGGCCCGTCAGGATCGGCACGCCGCCCTTGTAGGTGAGCGGGTCCGCGTCGAAGTCGCGCTGGACCTGCGGGTCGCGCGACAGGGGGGAGACCGCCATGTCGGACGCGCCCTTCGCCACGACGAGGCCGGGGCGCAGCCTCGCGAGAGGCAGCAGCATTCGGGCATGGGCAGGGGCGACGTGGGGGAGGGGACGCAGCGCGGGCGCGGACAGAACCGTGCCGCGCAGCCGCGTCGGGTCAAGGATGGTCGAGGCAGCAGCGATGAGCCCGCCCATCGAGTGCCCGAACAGGAACAGGTCCGGCGTGCGGGCGTGCGCGAGGGCCGCCCGTCGCGCGTCGCCGAAATCACGGATGAGCGCGCCCACGTCCACGCGGGCGCGGGGACCCTCAGAGGTCCCGTGGCCCGCGTGGTCGTAGTAGGCGACGTCGTAGCCGGCGCGGGTGAGCGCGGAGCGCAGGTGGGCGTAGCGCCCGCTGTGCTCCGCGTACCCGTGGGAGAGGAGGACCGTCCCGAGGGGGGCCTCCTGCGCTGTCCGTTCGAACGAGACGTGCATCAGGCGAAGAGCTCCTGCACGCGGGTGATGCCCTCGACGAGATTGTCGTCGGCCAGGGCGTAGGAGAAGCGCAGGAAGCCGGAGGGGCCGAAGGCCTCGCCCGGGACCGCCGCGACCTCGACCTCGTCGAGGATCAGGTCGGCGAGCTCGCCCGACGTGTTGGCGACGCGGCCGCGGATCTCGCGGCCCAGCAGACGCTCGACGGAGGGGTAGACGTAGAACGCGCCCTTGGGGGTGGGGACGTCGAAGCCGTCGATCTGGCGCAGCATGTCAACGATCGTGCGGCGGCGACGGTCGAAGGCGACCCGCATCTCGTTCACGGCATCCAGGGAACCCGACACGGCGGCGCGCGCGGCCTCCTGGGCGACGTTGTTGACGTTGGAGGTCAGGTGCGACTGGAAGGACAGGGCGGCCTTGATGACGTCGGAGGGGCCGATCATCCAGCCCACTCGCCAGCCGGTCATCGCGTAGGTCTTGGCAACGCCGTTGAGGATGACGGCCTGGTCGGCCAGCTCGGGCACCAGCTTGACGATGTGCGCAGTCTGCGCGTCCTCGTACAGCAGGTGCTCGTAGATCTCATCCGAGATGACCCAGATGCCGTGCTCGAGGGCCCACTGGCCGATCGCGGTCAGCTCCTCGGGCGTGTAGACGCTGCCCGTCGGGTTGGACGGCGAGCACATGAGGAGGACCTTCGTGCGAGGCGTGCGCGCGGCCTCGAGCTGCTCGACGGTCACCTTGTAGTCCTGGTCGGCGCCCGCGAACACCTCGACGGGGGTTGCACCGGCGAGTTTGACGACCTCGGGGTACGTGGTCCAGTAGGGGGTCGGCAGGATCGCCTCGTCGCCGGGGCCCAGCAGCGCGGCGAAGGCCTGGAAGACTGCCTGCTTGCCGCCGTTGGTGACGACGATGTCGGCGGGGGAGACCTCGTAGCCGGAGTCGCGCAGGGTCTTTCCGCGATGGCCTCGCGCAGCGCCGGCAGGCCGGCGGCGGGCGTGTAGCGGTGCATCGCGGGGTTGCGCGCGGCCTTCACGGCGGCCTCGACAATGTAGTCGGGCGTGGCGAAGTCGGGTTCGCCAGCGCCGAAGCCGATCACGGGGCGGCCGGCGGCCTTGAGGGCCTTAGCCTTCGCGTCCACGGCCAGGGTCGCGGACGGCGTGATGGCGTTGAAACGATCAGAGACACGGGTGCGAGGTGTATTGGTCACCCCTCCATGGTCCCACGTCGTGCGCCCGCGCGGGTTTTTGGCCCCGCAATGCGCGCGTGGGCTACCTCTCATTTACGAGGCCTTGGTTGAGATTCCGGGGTTTGTGTGGAGATGGGGGCACACTCGGTTGGACAAAGTCGCAGGGTATCCACTAATGTTTCTCAGGCAGGTTTTCCTGCGTAGGGCAGTGGCGCAATTGGTAGCGCACCGGTCTCCAAAACCGGCGGTTGTGGGTTCGAGTCCCGCCTGCCCTGCGGATAAGGCTTACATTTTCGCAGGAGGGTTCCCATGGCCGCAGAAAAAGCCTCGGACGTCGAATCCTCGCGCCGAGATCGTACGAAGACGAGCGCAACGCGCAAGCGTGATGACGCCGTCAAGGATCAGAAGAAGAAGCCTGGTTTCTTCGCGGGCATCTTCCTCTTCATCAAGCAGGTCATCGACGAGATGAAGAAGGTGACCTACCCCACCGCTTCGGAAACCTGGACGTACTTCGTTGTCGTCGTTGTGTTTGTCGCCGCAATCATGCTTTTCGCTGGCCTACTCGACTTCGGATTCGGTAAGCTAAGTGCATTGATCTTCGGCTGAGACCGACGAACCCGCCCGCAGGAACCTGCAGGCGGGTTTCTTTCACGGTCCGGCCCCATTTCCAGGAGGAATAGTCGTGAGTGACGACAAGTACACCGAAGACCTGACCGTCGAAACCGATCTGGACGCCGCCGCGGCGCCCGCCGAAGAGACCACCGCCGACGCCCCCGCTGAGGGTGAGGCTCCCGAGCAGGAGGCCTCCCAGGACGAGGCCGCCGAGGATGGCGCCCCCGAAGAAGCAGCCCCGGCCTCGCCGGAAGAGGAGGCGATCGCCAAGCTGCGCCGCAAGCTCTACATGTCCCCCGGCGACTGGTACGTCATCCACACCTACTCGGGCCACGAGCGCAAGGTCAAGGCGAACCTTGAGCAGCGCATCACGACGCAGAACATGGAAGATTACATCTTCGCCGTCGAGGTTCCGGACGAGTACGTCATGGAGTATCGCGGCAACGCGAAGAAGCGCGTGCGCCACGTGCGCATCCCCGGCTACGCGATCGTCTGCATGGACTTCAACGAAGCTTCCTACCGTGTCGTGAAGGAAACCCCCGCCGTCACCGGCTTCGTGGGCGACCAGCACAACCCGGTGCCGCTGTCCATCGACGAGGTTGTTATGCTCCTGACGCCCAACGTCCTCGAGGAAGCAGCCGAGGCCGCCAAGGACCAGCCCGCGCCCGTGCAGGCCGTTCAGACCCAGTTCGAGGTCGGCGAGATCGTCACCGTCACCGACGGCCCCTTCGAGACCATGTCGGCCACGATCTCCGAGATTATGCCCGAAACCCAGAAGCTCAAGGTGCTCGTCACCATCTTCGAGCGCGAAACGCCGCTCGAGCTCGGCTTCGACCAGGTGGAGAAGCTCGAGCAGTGATGTCACCCACCCGGACTTGGGAACGAGGCCGGGTTGGAGTTATCATGCATATTTGTGTGCGTTGGGTGCACTGTGCCCACTGAGCCCCAGTGGGTCCGCCCCTGACGCTCCGCCCTGGTCGGCATCCGTCGGCCAGAACTTCAGTAGAAAGACCCGCATTCATGGCAAAGAAGAAGAAGGTCACCGGCCTGATCAAGCTTCAGATCGTGGCCGGTGCAGCCACCCCTGCACCCCCCGTCGGCCCCGCACTGGGCCAGCACGGCGTGAACATCGTCGAGTTCACCAAGGCGTACAACGCGGCCACCGAATCGCAGCGCGGAAACATCATCCCCGTTGAGATCACCGTCTACGAGGATCGTACCTTCACGTTCGTCCTCAAGACCCCGCCCGCCGCTGAGCTCATCAAGAAGGCTGCTGGCGTCCAGAAGGGTTCCGGCACCCCGAACACCGCCAAGGTTGGTTCGATCACCATGGCTCAGGCTCGTGAGATCGGCGAGGCCAAGATGGCCGACCTGAACGCCAACGACGCCGACGCTGCCGCCAAGATCATCGCCGGTACCGCCCGCTCCATGGGCATCACCGTCGAGGACTGACAACAACCAACCCCCCGTGGTAGGGCAGGCGCTGCCCGACACCCACGACTGCAAGGAGAAGAAGCAGAATGACCAAGCGCTCCAAGAGCTACCGCGCAGCGGCCGAGAAGGTCCACGCGGACGTGCTGTACACCCCCTTCGAGGCCATGAAGCTGGCCAAGGAGACCACCGTCACCAAGTTTGACTCGACCGTTGAGGTCGTCTTCCGACTCGGTGTCGACCCCCGCAAGGCGGACCAGATGGTCCGTGGCACCGTTTCCCTGCCGCACGGCACCGGCAAGACCGCCCGGGTCTTGGTCTTCGCCGTTGGTCCGCGCGCTCAGGAAGCGATCGACGCAGGCGCCGACGAGGTCGGCGGCGACGAGCTCATCGAGAAGGTTGCCAAGGGCTACACCGACTTCGATGTCGCCGTTGCTACCCCCGACCTGATGGGCAAGGTTGGCCGCCTCGGCCGTATCCTCGGCCCCCGTGGCCTCATGCCGAACCCCAAGACCGGCACCGTGACCATGGACGTCGCCAAGGCTGTCAAGGAGATCAAGGGCGGCCGTATCGAGTTCCGCGTCGACAAGCACGCCAACCTGGCGTTCATCGTCGGCAAGGCCTCCTTCACCGCCGAGCAGCTGACCGAGAACTACGCCTCCGTTCTGGACGAGGTGCTGCGTCTCAAGCCGACCTCCGCCAAGGGCCGCTACCTGCTCAAGGGCGCCGTCGCCACGACGATGGGCCCCGGCATCCCCCTGGATGTCACCAAGGTCAAGGACCTGCTGGAGAAGTGAGCCTCGCTCGCTGACGAAGCAATTCGGGTCCCCGCGCAGCACCGCTGCGCGGGGACCCGCCTTTTTAGGCTATGGCTCGTCTATCCGGGCCTGAACGTGCGATAAGGGACATAGGTCACATAGGCTGGGTACTGAATAGGGTAACCTTAATTCGCTTCTATAAACCTATGTTCGTGAAGGGTCACGATAGTGTCTCAGGTTGTGGGTTCGGGCGTCACAAAGGCGCGCTCGGCCGTCACGATTGGTGCTTTCACCGCCGTCTACTTCGTCCTCATGTGGTGCTCGGGGATGCTGGGCTTCTTCGGACCGGCGTTCATGTTCGTCGGTTGGATCGTCGGACTGCTGCTCAACGGATCGGTCGTCATGCTGATGCTGGTGCGTTCGCGCATGTTCGGCACGCTCACGGTCATGGGAGCCATTATCGCTTTCCTGATGGTGGTGACCGGGCACGCGTGGGTGACCATTCCGGTTACCCTGATCCTCGGTTTCCTGGGGGATCTCATCGCGCGGGGTGGTGGTTACGTCAGTGCCCCTCGAAACATCGCCGCATACATGCTGTTCTCCCTGTGGATGATTGGCCCGCTCGCCCCCATTTTCTTCGCTCCGGATCCCTATTACGAGGACGTTGCGTCCCAGATGGGCCAGGACTACGCGAATGCTATGCGTGAGCTCTTTAGCCCCGCCGTTATCGGCGCTTGGGTTGTCGTCGCGATGTTCGTCGCGTGCATCGGTGGACTCATCGGGCGCTTCCTGCTGCGCAAGCACTTCGCGAAGGCCGGCGTTGCCTGAGATCTCGCTCGCCGAGGCCGCCCCCGGCGAGGCGACGAGCAAGCTTGATCCGCGTACAAAACTTCTGGCCCTCCTCGTCCTCAACGCGCTCGTCATGCGCGCGAGCCCCACATCCACGCTGCTGGCTGTGCAGCTCCTCGCGGTGGTCGCCCTCGCGTGGGAGGTGAGTGTCACCACCGCAGTTCGCACCGGGCTCGGGTGCCTCCTCTGCGACGCATTCAGCCTCGGCTCGCCCCTCCTCGTCGCGTGGCTCGAGGCCGTGGGATCGCCGCGTGGTGTGGTCCTCGTGATCGGCACGTGCAGCGCGATCGCATTCTGGTTCGCGCGTTTCTTCGCGGGCTTCGGCCTCGCCCTCTACGTGTACCGCACGACGCGGATCGGTCAGATGAAAGCGGCACTGCGTGCGGTTCACCTGCCGCGCGTCTTCGTTGACGCCCTCGCCGTTGCGTTCCGTGTGATCCCTACGGTTGGGGCGGAGGCGGTCGCCATTCGCGAGGCGATGGAGATGCGGGGCGTCGACCTCGGCATACGCGGTATTCTGCGCCACCCCCTCGTGATCGCGGAGCGCTTCCTCGTCCCCCTGCTGTCCTCCATCGCGCGCGTGGCAGACGACCTGGCGGCGTCGAGCGTCATCCGAGGCCTGGGTGGACCCACGCCTCCCACCTCACTGACGCGGCTGCGGGCCAGCGCCTGGGACGTGCTCGCACTCGCGTGCGTCGCTGGCGTCATTGTCATCGAGATCTGCGCGTACCTGGGAGTCCTACCGTGATTGATGTTGAATCCCTGTCGTTCTCCTACGTCAGTGAGCTGACGGGAGATCGCGTCGACGCGCTCACCGGAGTCGACCTGTCCGCCCGTCCGGGCACCCTCACCCTCGTGTGCGGGTCCTCCGGGTGCGGGAAGTCGACGCTGATGCGCTCGCTCACCGGCCTCGTCCCACAGATGACCCCGGGAGAGTTGGAAGGCGTGGTGCGGATCAACGGGCGCGACCTCGCCGAGGTCCCCCTGACCGAGGTTGGTCACCTGTGCTCGTCGGTCTTCCAGAACCCGCGCACACAGTTCTTTTGTGACACCGTCGCCGAGGAGCTGGCCTTCTGCGGGGAGAACTATGGCCGCGATCGAGAGGCTCTGATCGAGACCAGCACACGTGCCGCCGAGCTCATGGGTATCTCGCACCTGATGGACAGGAAACTGTCGAGCTTGTCGGGTGGGCAGCTCCAAAAAGTAGCACTCGCCTGCGCGCTTGCCTCCGGGGCGCCGGTCCTCCTCGCCGACGAACCGACGTCTAACTTGGACCCCGACGCCATCGCTGACGTGCGTCGCGCTCTCACAATCCTCAAAGAGCAGGGGATGACGATCGTCGTCGTCGAGCACCGACTCCACTTCCTGCGGGGGCTTGCCGACCAGGTTCTCCTCATGGAGGGAGGGGAGGTGACGCGTGCGTGGAGTGGTGAGGAGTTCTATGCGATGGATGATGCGCAGCGACAGTCACTCGGACTGCGTTCCCTCGTGGATCCCGGCCCGCCCGAGGCCTGGGTGACCTCCCGGGATTCCGAGAATGAGTCCTCGCCTGATGGGGGAGCGCGCCTGTCCTGCCGGGACCTGAGCTTCTCCTACGGGACAACTCCCGTGTTCGAAGGGTTTAGCGCCGACTTTCCTGCCGGGCAGATCACCTGCATAGCGGGAGTGAACGGCGTTGGAAAAACGACCCTCGTGCGCGTTCTGTGCGGGCTGGCCGCTCCCGGTTCCGGAACGATCACCCTGGACGGGCAGGCAACCAATCGTCGACAGCGCCGAGCGGCGTGCGCGCTCGTCATGCAGGACACCGGACGCCAGCTGTTCTCCGACACACTTGAGGGTGAACTGACGATCGGGGCCTCGGAGGCGAGTGGCGAGGCCGGGGAGAAGCTCCTGGCCGACTTCGACCTCGCGCATCTGGGGGATCGACACCCGCTGAGCCTGTCGGGAGGCCAAAAACAGCGCCTCGTCATCGCCGCCGCCCGCGCGACCGGGCGTCCCGTTGTGATCCTCGACGAACCCACGTCGGGGGTCGATGCCCGGCACCTCGACTCCATCACCTCCACCCTGCGCCGCATTGCCGAGGAAGGCGCGGCCGTCATCGTCGTTACCCACGACGGTGAGTTCGCTTCGGCCTGTGCGGACCAACTCATCACGCTCACGCCGACGGGCGCCAAGTAAGCTCGCGAAGGAGACCACTAATGAACGACACCGACGAACGCGAGGACACCACTGCCTCGTCCCCGAGTGCCCCACTCACTGACGACAAGCACAGCGACGACCCGCGCGCCGCGCATCTGGCGGGTCAGCGTGCCTTCAAGGAACTGACCGCCCCCATCCGTGGGTCCATGATGGTCGCCCGAGTGCTCGGGTTCCTCTACGGCGCGCTCGCGGTCGCCCCCTACGTCATCCTCGTCCAGCTTGGGGAGGTACTGCTGGCTGCTGCGCGATCGGGCATTGCCCCGGACCGCGCCGAGGTGATGACGATGCTCATGTGGCTGACCGGTGCCTTTGGCCTTCGGTACGGAATCTATTTCGTCGCGCTGACCGTCACCCACTTCGCGGATGTGCGTTTCGGGCATATCGTGCGCTCGCGCATGGTGGGTGTCCTCGCCGCCGCACCCCTCGCCTGGTTCACATCCACGAACTCGGGGGCCGTGCGCAAGGCCATCCAGGACGACACCCACGATGTGCACACGGTCATCGCGCACGCGCCCGTCGAATCCGCGGCCGCAATCAGCGCGCCAGTCTCCCTGCTCATCTACGCCTTCGTCGTCGACTGGCGGCTCGGGCTCCTCTCGATCGCGACGCTGCCCCTCTATGGGCTCCTCAACGCGTGGATGATGCGAGGCATGGGGGAGAAGACCGCCGAGATGGATCGACACCTGACGCGGGTCTCGTCCACGATGGTCGAATTCGTGTCCGGCATCAGCGTCGTCAAGGCGTTCGGAACCGTTGGGCGCTCACACGAGCGATTCACCCGGGCCGCCGAGGACTTCTCTCGCTTCTACGTCGACTGGTGCGGCCCGCTGCTGAAAGGCTCCGCGCTCGGGCAGGCAACCGTGTCTCCCTCCCTGATCCTGCTCGTCTCGACGGCGGGAGGGTCCGCGCTCGCGGCCTCGGGCATCGTGAGCCCGGTCCAGGTGATCACCTGCGCTCTCATCGCGCTCGTCATCCCGGCGGCCATCGAGGTTTTGGGGACGACGACGTGGGCCTACCAGATCGCCGGTGCTGCCGCGTTGCGCATCGTGGACCTACTATCGGTCGCCCCGCTGCCCGCCGAAGGGAGTTCAGTGCCGGCGGGAGCCGACATCAACATTGATGGTGTTTCCTTCTCCTACGGAGAGACCCTCGCGCTGGATGACGTGAGCCTGACGATCCCCGAGGGATCGGTGACCGCCCTCGTGGGTTCCTCCGGCTCGGGAAAATCGACGCTCGCGACGCTGGTCGCGCGCTTCGCTGACCCGGAGCGGGGGAGCGTGCGCATTGGTGGTGTTGATGCTCGCGACATTGCCCCCGACGTTCTCTACCGCCACGTCTCCTTCGTCCTCCAGGATCCGCAACTCCTCGACATCTCCGTGCGCGACAACATCGCGCTGGGGGTTCCGGGCGCCAGCGACGAAGCGGTGTGGGCGGCCGCCGGGGCCGCGCGCATCGACGACTACCTGCGCTCCCTGCCCCGAGGCCTCGACGCCGTCATCGGGGAGGACGCCCACCCCTCCGGTGGCCAGGCGCAGCGCATCGCGATTGCGCGCGCCCTCCTCGTTGATGCCCCCATCCTCGTCCTGGATGAGGCCACCGCCTTTACCGACCCGGAAGCCGAGGCCGATATTCAGGAAGCCCTCACCCGCCTCGTTCAAGGAAAGACGGTCCTGGTCATCGCACACCGCGCCGCGTCCATCGCCGGCGTTGACCAGATCGCCATCCTCGACGCTGGTCGTCTCATCGCGCTGGGCACGCCCGACCAGCTCGCCGATCATCCCTACATGCGTCGCATGAGCGCACCCGCGAAAGGACACTGACATGCTCGACCTCATCCCCCGGCTGCGCGAACCCCTCTCCGAGCAGGGACGAGCCGACTTCGTTCAAGCAACCGTGCTGTCCTGTGTCGTCGGAGCGGTGCGCGGCGTCTCCCTGGTCGCCTTCATCCCGGCTGCGATTGCCCTGACCTCGGGCGCGCCCGCGTGGGGTATGGGCCTGGGATCGTGGCTCGTTGTGCTCGCTCTGTGCGCCCTTACCTCCTTTGTCGTCGAGTACCTGCTCGCCATGCGCTCCTATTCGGTGGCCTTCGACTTCCTGTCGAACATGCACCGTGCGATCGGCGACAAGGTGGCGTCCCTGCCGCTCGGGTCCTTCCGCGCGGACACGGCCGGAAAGACGTCGCGCCTCGTCTCGCGCGAGCTCATGGTTCTGGGCGAGATCTTCGCGCACATGTATTCGCCCCTCATCGCCGCGATTGTCACCTCGGCGACGATGCTCGTCGGCATCACCGTGTTTTCGCCGGTCCTCGGACTGGTGTGCGTGGCAGCGATCCCGGTCATCGGCGGGGGAGTGTGGGTGGCGCGCCGATGCCTGCAGTCGGGGGCCGCCCTCAAGGAACCTCCCGCCCGCGAGCTGTCCCACCGCATCGTCGAATACGCGACCAAGCAGGGCGCCCTGCGCGCGTGCGGGCGCTCTGCCTCCTACGAGCCCCTCCAGCGGGCCGAAGACGCCTACGGGGTGGCCGCGCGACGCTCACTCATGAGGGAGACGGTTGGCCAGATCGTCAACGGCATGGCCGCCCAGACGGTTGTCGTGACGCTCATCTGCGCGATTGGCTGGCTGTCGGTCGCTGGGACCGTCGGCCCGGTGGAGGCAGTCGTGTCCATCGGCCTGCTGCTGCGCTTTACGCAGATCCTTGTCGACATCGGGACGCTCACCTCCGCGTTCGAAACCCGGCGCCCCGTCCTGGATCTCAGCCACGAGATCCTCTCCGCACCCGAACTGCCCGCCCCCAAGGGCGTGCGATGCGCGGACGAGGCCCCGGCCTCGTCGGGCTCGTCCGTTTCCCTTGAGGACGTGTCCTTCTCCTACGAGGCTGACCACCCCGTCCTGCAAGGCGTGTCCTTCCGCGTCGAACCGGAGACGATGACCGCGATCGTCGGCCCCTCCGGCTGCGGCAAAACCACAATCGCGCGCCTCATCGCGCGCTTCTACGACGTGGACGCGGGAAGCGTGCGCGTCTGCGACGAAGATGTGCGCGACTGGGACACCGCCGACCTCATGGCGCAGCTGTCCCTCGTCTTCCAGGACGTCTACCTCTTCGACGACACTCTCGAGGCCAACGTACGTGTCGGCAACCCCGATGCGAGCGTTGCGGACATTGAGGAAGCGGCCCGCCTGAGCGGAGTCGACGAGATCGTCGAACGCCTGCCGCTCGGCTGGGACACCCCCGTCGGGGAGGGAGGCCGCGCGCTGTCCGGCGGCGAACGCCAGCGCGTCTCCATAGCGCGAGCACTCCTGAAAGCTGCGCCCGTCGTTCTCTTCGACGAAGCCACGAGCGCGCTCGACCCCGAGAATGAATCGCGCGTCACCGACGCCATGGCAGCCCTGCGGCGCGACGCAACCCTCATCGTCATCGCCCACAAGCTCGACACAATCACGGCAGCCGACCAGATCATCGTTCTCAACGAGGAAGGCCGCGTCGCCCAGATCGGTACGCACGCTGAACTCTACTCGCAGGCGGACGGCCAATACCGGTCCTTCTGGGACGCACGTACGCGGGCGGCGGGGTGGACGCTCGTCTGACGGCTATCACGCCGCGAGGCCGGGGCCCCAATGCGCATCTCCGGACGGCGAGCTCGTGTGTCGTGTTCACACATCCAGCACGCGAACACCGGCCCAGCCAGGTGCATCCCTCCCGGGGCGCCCCGCAGCCCGCCCCGGCCTCGCGCATCTGCCCAGCGGCGGACTGAGCGCGCGGCCGGCCCAGGCCTCGTCTGTGAAACGCGCCGCCATGCTTGCGTGCGCCTGCCCGCCCTGTTAAGCTGATCCGTGCCGAAGACCGTTGGTGTCCACGCTAGTGGAGGGAAATCCAACGTAGGTGAGTGAGCAGCCCAGCTGCAACCGAGCGTACGCCCGACACGAACCTACGTGCCGGGTTTTTTCTTACCTGCGGTCACGTATCTGGAAGGAGGACCATGGCGAAGTCCGACAAGGTGGCAGCAGTTGCCGAGCTCGTGGAGCGCTTCCGCGCAGCCGACGCTGTCCTGCTGACCGAGTACCGCGGCCTGACCGTCGGCCAGCTGAAGCAGCTGCGTCGCGGCTTGGGCGAGAACGCGACCTACGCCGTGGCAAAGAACACGCTGGCGCGCCTGGCGGCCAAGGAGGTCGGCCTCGACTTCCTGGCTGAGGACCTCAAGGGTCCTACGGCCATCGCTTTCGTCTCCGGCGAGCCCGTTGAGGCCGCCAAGACCCTGCGTGATTTTGCTAAGGAAAACCCCGCCCTCGTGCTGAAGTCCGGCTCGATGGACGGCGCTCCCCTGAGCGCCGAGGGTGTCAAGAAGCTCGCCGATCTCGAGTCCCGCGAGGTCCTGCTGGCCAAGGCCGCAGGCGTCCTCAAGGCGAAGATCGGTCAGGCGGCGTTCGCATTCAATGCTCTGCCCGTCAAGGCAGTGCGCACCATCGATGCTCTGCGCGAAAAAGCAGCAGGGCGAGGCGGCCCTGACGAGACAGGCCATGTTTCACGCCGCCACCCAGGCTGCGTGAAACACCCCAACAATCTGCACTCGTGCAGGCCAATTAGGAAGGATGCCACTCATGGCTAAGCTCTCCAATGACGAGCTCATCGCAGCTTTCAAGGAAATGACCCTCATCGAGCTCTCCGACTTCGTGAAGCTCTTCGAGGAGACCTTCGACGTTGAGGCCGCTGCCCCCGCAGCCGTCGCCGTTGCCGCCCCGGCCGCCGACGCCCCCGCCGAGGAAGAGAAGGACGAGTTCGAGGTCGTCCTCGAGTCCGCCGGTGACAAGAAGATCGCCGTCGTCAAGGTCGTCAAGAACCTGGCTAAGCCTGGGCCTCAAGGAAGCCAAGGACCTGGTTGACTCCGCGCCCTCCACCATCTTCCCCTCCGCGAAGAAGGAAGACGCCGAGAAGGCCAAGGCTGAGATCGAAGCGGCCGGCGGCAAGGTCACCCTTAAGTGACTTTCCCCGTCTGACTCGTTCAGACTCTTCCACCCGACTGGGTGGGCGAACCCCGTCCCGCATCTGCGGGGCGGGGTTTTGCGCATGCGTGGGGCGGGCTGCTCGGTGTGCCCGTGGGCGGCGGCCCGCCCGCTCGCCGTCCGCGCCGCGAGCTTCGCTCGGCGCGTCGTCTCGAAGCCCGGCCAGGCCCCGCCGCCGCCCACGGGCACCGCGGCCAGGTTCTCCGGACTCTCCGGCTCCCTCCACACCGTCGGTGCTTGTGTCGCCTCGAAGCCCGGCCAGGCCCCGCCACCGCCCACGGGCACCGCAGCCAGGTTCTCCGGACTCTCCGGCGCCATGGTAGGTCCCTCTGGCGCCCTTGCCTTCCTGTTTTGTTGCTTGTGGTGCCGCTGGTGTTCCGGGCGCCGCGTGGCCTGTCTCGTGGGCCGGGCTGCTTGGTGCGCCCGTGGGCGGCGGCCCGCCCGCTCGCCGTCCGCGCCGCGAGCTTCGCTCGGCGCGTCGCCTCGAAGCCCGGCCAGGCCCTCCCACAACACCTGTGGCCTACCCCCAACCAACACGTTTTGTCCTAGAACCCTGGTCTTCTAGCACCTATACTCAGTAAACTCGCACGTAATTCCCCTGCGGCTCCTTCAAACATTGAATTTGCATCGTTGGAATTGCAACGTTTTCCCGCGGTCTCGAAAAATTACCGTCTTAAATTATGTGCGAAATTTGTCTGGGCCCGGCCTGCCATCGCCCGCCGTCATCGCGGCCAAGCCCTACCACAACACCTGGGACTAACCCCAGCAACACGAAATGTCCTATAACCCGGCCCCGCCGCCGCCCACGGGCACCGTATCCGTGCCCTCCGGTCCCTCCGGCTCCCTCCACACCAGTGGGGCCTGTTGTGCTGAGGACGATTCGCCTCGTCCGAGGCCCGCCCTGGCCCTGCCACCGCCGACCAGCACCGCGGCCTGGCCCCGCCACCGCCCACGGGTACCTTGACAGGTCCCACGGCCCCTCTGGCACCGCGGCCAGGCCCGCCGTTCCCTCCGACGCTCTCCTGTGGTGTGCGTGTTCTGGATAGGAAGTTCTGTTGTGGATAGGAACGGCGCTTCTGGATAGCTTATTAACCTATCCAGAACGCAATAACCTATTCAGATTGTTGTTTCCTATCCAGTTTGGTGGTGTGTGCCGGCCCGGCGGCTTGCTTGCTGTGTGGCAATGGGGGTTTTGTGCGATATGAAGGCCCATGGCAGCGTGTCGCCGGCGTGTGTGACCCCCGTGTCGTGTGATTCCCCCCGATTGGTGGCGGTGTGTCCGCCAAACTGCAGACTCATTGAGTAAATAACGACTAAAATAGGCTGTTTTGGCGCAATGGGTCTGCACTTTGGCGGAATTGGTGGGCGTTAGTGCGTTGGCTGATTGATGCGCTTTTGCAGGGCCGCGTGCATGTTCGTACGTAAACCCCTGAACATGCGCGTTTACTCTTTGATGCGCACGTTAACCAGTAGATACGCGTCTGGGCGGCGCTGCCCACGTGCATGTCATCGGGCCCACGTGCGAATTGGTGGGATAACGCCTACCGTGCTTGGCTGTGAGTGCCGCGAACGGTACAAAAGTCGCCCCGCGTGCGCATTTTGACCACAATCGGGCAGTTTTTCTGGAGCAGGGCGAATTTTGTAGCGGAATCGCTGTAGAGCGGCAGTTGCTGGGCGCGTGTTGTCGCGCCCAGGGCGCTGGGGTGTTCTTCTACGTAACCGGGGTGTTGCGGTGGTTTCAATCAGACTGTGACACTGGCATTGTCTTCCATGTGGCCGCGATACGGACACGCCCTTCCGTGTGATTATGATGCGTGCGTGTTCCTCCGCTTGACCATGACGCTGCGTCAGGGTTCAGAATCGGTCTCATGAGCAACGACAGCACTCTCTACACCGTCGGCGACGTTGCGCGGCGTTTCGCGGTGACGGTCCGTACCTTGCGCCACTGGGAGGCGCTGGGGCTCCTCTCACCCGCGCAGCGCAGCTGGTCGAACTATCGCCTGTACTCGGCTGGGGACTGCGCGCGCGTCCAGAGGATCATCATCTACCGAGCGACGGGGATGAAACTGACGGACATTAGGTCCCTCCTCGATTCCGGCGAGTCAGCTGTCGAGCACCTGAAGCGGCAGCGAGAGAGCCTCATGGCTCACCGTCAACAGACGGACAAGATGATCGAAGCACTGGACATACTCTTGGAGGATGCAATGAACGAGAACGCATTGAGCGTCGACGAGATAGCGCAGATCGTGGGAGACGCCAACTTTGCGGCCCATCAGAATGAGGCCGAGGGACGCTATGGCGGCACCGATGACTGGGCGGAGTCGCGCCGCCGCACCGCGTTGTGGAGCGTGGTTGAGTGGCGTGAGAACGCCGGGCGCATCGAGGGCATCGAAGCGGACATGATCGACGCCATCCGCGCCGACGCCGCACCCGAGAGCGAGACGGCGGCAGGCCTCGTCGCTGCCCATCGTCATGCCCTGAGCGAGTTCTTTCCCGTCACCCCCGCCAAGCACTACCTGATCTCGCGCGCGTACATCACTGACGAGCGATTCCGCTCGCATTACGACGCGCAGCAGGAAGGCTTCGCCCAGTGGCTTGCGGATGCGATCGCGCACGTGGCGCGCGCTAGCGGCGTCGACACGGATAATCCAGTCTGGGAGTGACGCGCTGGTGACGAGGGCTTTGGCGGGGTGCGTCGGTGTCGTGGCCGTCAGCCAGTCCTTGGGGCAGCGCGGTTCAGGTGCTGCCGGGTCCGCGCGGGAAGCCCACGCGGATAGGATCTGCACACGCGGATAGGTTACGAACATGCGAATAGGCTCATAAGCTATCCGTAAGCGGCTAACCTATCCGCAAGCGCGTTACCTATCCGCATGCGCACGCCCCGTCGCCGTCGGCCCGGGGCAATTCCCGGAGGCGCTCCGCGAGGGGGCGCCTGAACTCCGAGCCAGCCATGGCCTCGAACATGAGGCGTGACGCGGTGCATACTCAAGATGGCGTCTTCTGGCTTGCCAGCGTCGTAGACGTCCTGCTAATATCTTCTCTTGTCGCAATCCTGCGTAGCTCAACGGCAGAGCATCCGACTGTTAATCGGACGGTTACTGGTTCGAATCCAGTCGCAGGAGCAGACGCCCCGAGTCCTCACAGACTCGGGGCTTTTTGTTGATATGCGTGATGAGATCGGGGGGTTAAGGGGGGTTAAGGGTCAAAATGTGTGTCTGGCTCGGCGTGTCGCGGGGGTTAGATTTGGCCTTTTTGAATGCCGATTGAGTGGGTGTAGTCGGTGTCGATAGCGTTGTCGTAGAGGGCTGGGCGTCCTGTTTCGTGGTCGGCTTGGTTCTCGGTTTGGGTCAGGGTGGATACTTTGGCGAGTTGGCCCTGGCCCCAGTCGGACTGCCTGGCGATTCGTACTGGATCGTCAGGCAGTTCCGTTTTTAAGTAGAGCCACCAATCCAGCATGCGGCGTTGTCGTTCGCCTGATCTGCCGCGGTGGGTTCTGGCGAGCAGTTTGAGCTGGGCGTTGATGCCGCCTTCTAAGCTGTTGGTGGTGGATTTGATCCGCTCGGGCGCAAGGACTCCTGCTGGCGGGTTGAGGTAGACAAACAGCATCTCGGACCGCCAAAGATGGTTGAGGCTGTTGTAGGCCTTGCGCACGTTGTGGTGGGTCCACACGCGGGTCCATGCACCTGTTTTGGGGTCTTTGATCATGGTTTTCTCGTTCATCCATTCCCGGTAGATCGTTGAAAACTCGTGCAGTTGCACACCCCACGCGGCGGCTTCATCCAGTGTGGTGATCCGGGTCAGTTTCAGCGCAAGTCGGTAGATGGTGCGCCCGGCATCGGTGCGTGGGTTGGTGGTGGTGTAGCGGCGGACCACGCGTTGGGCGTGGACGAGGCAGCGTTGAATTTTCGTAGTCGGCCAGCACTTTTTGATTGCGCTGTATGCGCCTTGGCCGCCGTCGATGACGGCGATGAGTGGGGCTTCGATGCGTTCAAGCAGCAGTTGGTAGTCGCGGGTGGTTTCGTGTTTGCACCAGTGCCAGGCGATCACGTGGTCGATGGTCGCCGCGACGATCAGGCAGCCACCGGCGGTGTAGGTGCCATCGAGAAATACCTGGTCGTAGATCCGCTTGTGGTGGCCGGCGGTGGGGTCAGGCACATCAACGAGCCAGCACCACTTGAAGCGCCGCTTCATGGTGGCGCGGCTAACACCGTTTCGTTTGGCTAGGTCGTCGAGTGATATTGCGGTGGTGCAATGCTCGATGAACTGGGTGAACACTGCCGCGTTGGTGATGTCGTTTCGACGTTTGACGCTGGAGGCGCCGCATTGTTTGCAGCGCCATCTGGTGGTGCCTTTGCTGGTGGTGCCGTTGCGTTTCATTTCACCGCCGCAGTGGCAGCGTGGTTGGTTCTTCGACATTGCGACACCACACCACGCCGCGCATAGCACATCACGGCTGCCACACCGAGGATTTCCCGTCGGGGGCTAGATATATGCTTCCGGAGCATATACTTTCCGGAAACCTACAGGTCAATCCGTGAAAATCCGCGATTCCGGACACACATTTTGACCCTTAACCCAGATCGGGGTGCTAGGCATGCCGGAGTGGCTGGGGACCCTCGTCATGGGGTTGTTGATTATCGCGTGCCTTTTCGCTTACGGCGCTCACGTCCTCACGCGCCCGGATGCGGGCAAGAGGCCCGACGTGAGGCCGCGCGGTATCGAGCCTCCCGACGAGGCGCGCACCGCGGCGCTCCAGGAGCGTTACAGCACGCTCGCGCAGGCGTGGCGGCGCTGGCAGGAGACGCCTCGCGGCCCCCGGGACCGGGATCGGCTTGTGACGGTGGAGCAGGTGTGGGGCAGTCCCGATCCCGGCGAGCCCTTCCCGCCGCGTTTCACGGCCCGTCACCTCGGCAAGGTCACGCTCGAACGGCGGCGCTATCTGAGCCTCGAAGAGGAGATGGCAAACGGCCCGGAGGCCGTCTGGGCCGCGTCGCCGCGCGCGTGGGCGTCGCGCCGCCTGGACGTGTGGGCGGTTCATTCGCGTGGCTGGCGTAGGCCTCGTCTCATGCGCGTGTGGTTCAATGACGAGCGTGCCCTGGTCGAGCTGCACACCAACCGCTCCGTGAAGGTCGACGAGATCCTCCCCAGCGAGATCGTTGGCTTTGTGCGCGGGTACACGCGGCTGGGGCCGCGCACGGGCGTGGTGGACGGGCTGCGGTGGCTGCCGGAGAAGGCGATGCTGATGGGGCAGCGGCCGCTGACGCGCACGTTCCGCGAGCTCATGGACCTGTCCGTGGTCTCCCCGGTCGGATCGCCCCTGGGAGACGCGTTGCGCGCGGGGGATTTCCACGCGTTGACCTTTTCGTGTTCGCGTGAGAGCGCCGGCTGGGACGCCGCGGACTCGGAGCTGAGGGTGCTCGACGTCGCGGGCATGACCTATCAGGTCGGCAACGCGCTCGGGGTGCCGACGGTGGGGGAGCCCGCCGCTCCCCGGGACGAGGCCGTGGCCGACTTCTCTGGATCGGATTCCTCGGACGAGGGGCCGGACGCTGGCTTCGATCGGATTGAGCCCACGGACCTGGCGGTTGTGCCGGTGGACCCCAAGGCGGTGCTGTGGGCGGTGGCGAAGATGATTGAACTGCCGGACGATCCGCGCGCCTGATTGCCCAACCCGGGCGCGCCTCGGCAATGAGGCGAGATGGCGCGCATCTGTCAAGACGCAATCGGCGTCAGGCTGGGACCTGACAAACGACTCGGGCCTATAATTCACTGTCGTTTCCAGGTGCGTTGATGCTCCGGCGGTCCGGGTGTTCGCTTCGGTCAAGGCCGGGCGAGCCGCTAGCTGGAACCGGCCTGGCAGATGCGCCAACAATTCGAAAGGAAAGCACGCATGGCACACGAATCGATCAGCGACGTCACGATGGGGACTGAGACGGCGGTGGATCAGGAGGTGGATGCCCTCGGCCCGCACTATGTCAAAAGGCTCTAGCCGGTCGCCCGTTCTACATTGCCCACAGAATGGGTGGGACGGAGTTTCCCGAGAACACGCGCCAGGGGCTGGATGCGTCGTTGCGCGCGGGTTTCAAGGCGTTGGAGGTCTCGGTGCGCCGCTGCGCCTCCGGCGAGTTCGTGGCGATCCACGATTGGAAGACGACGCGCACCGTGCCGGGGACGGACTATCAGATTTGGAACACTCCGTGGTCGACGCTCAGTAAGCTGCGTCAGGCCTCGGGCCCGTTCCTGCGCCTGAGCGACATCGTGGAGCGAATTCCCCTCCAACGTGGTGCTCGCGATCGACCATAAGACGACGTCGTCCCAGGACCAGAAGAACAAGGGGGACTTGGCCGCGGAGGCCGAGCTCTTCGAGTACCTGCACCGGGCGTTCGGCGGTCACCCTGAGCGTCGCGTCCTGTGGAAGACGTTCGCGAAGGGTACGAGCTCGGCGCGCGCGAAGGCCCGCGGGTATATGACGATGGCGATGCTCTACCCCAACGAGCTGGCGTCGGTGACGCTCTCGCAGTGGGATGTGCTGGGGATGGAGTGGAACGCGCGCCCGGAGGTGTGGAGCGCGCTCAAGGCGGCCAAGCGCCCGACGATCGCGCACATCATCACGAATCCTGGGCAGGCCAAGCAGGCGCTCGCGGCCGGTGCGACCGGCCTGATGGTGTCCTCGCCGTCGAAGGTTCACCCCTAGGTGCGTGCTCCGGGCGCGCCTGCCGTGGGTGCGCCCGGGCCCGGGGGACGAGGCCGTGGCTGCGTTGTCGGGATCGGCGCGAGAGGAGAGGGGTTGTGCGCGAGGAACTGGTTGAGGCGGTGCTGCGCGTTGTGGAGGAGATTCCGCCGGGCCGGGTGGCGACCTACGGGATGATCGCGCGCGCGGTGGGGACCGGCCCGCGCGTTGTCGGCCGCATCATGCATGACTGGGGCGGTGGCGTTCCGTGGTGGCGGGTCGTGAACGTTCACGGAACTTTTCCGACAACCGTACGTGGTGAGGGTGTTGATGAGTGGGAGCGGGAGGGTATCCCTCACGATCGTGAGCGGGCAAAAGTGGCGCTGAACACGTGCGTTGTTGATCAGGGCTGGCTCGACGGTGTCGCGCAAGCCGTGGTTGCAGAGCTGGGGAAAAGCGCGGAATTGTCAGGAATATCGACTGTCGATTAAATTTCGATTCGGTTACGTGAGTCATCATTTGACTCGCAAAAAGTCATCAGATCACTTACTCTTAAGGGGACGCCGAAGAGGGCGTTCTCTCGGACCCGTTACCGTTAGCGTTAACGACGCCGGGGGAGCAAACTCCAGAAACAGAGAAGTTACTGGTACCCAAGGGGTGAGAAGTGACGAACTTACTAGAGCTAAAGGGGATCTCAAAGACGTTCCCCGGCGTGAAGGCGCTGTCCGACGTGGACCTCGACCTTCGCCCCGGTGAAGTCTTGGGTCTCTGCGGTGAGAACGGAGCGGGCAAGTCCACGCTCATGAAGGTACTCACCGGTATCCACAAGGCGGACCCGGGCGGAGAAATCTGGCTGCAGGGCGAGCAGGTTGACATCCAGTCGCCGGATCATGCCCGCGACCTGGGTCTGTCGATTATCCACCAGGAACTCAACATCGTTCCCGACCTGACGGTCGCCCAGAACCTGTACCTCGGCCGTCCGGGTTCTTCGAAGTGGTCCTACATCGATGATCGCAAGATGGTGCGCGACGCATACGAGCTGTTCGAGCGCCTCAACATGAAGATCGACCCGACCGCCCACTGCCGCGACCTGCCGGTCGCCCGCCTGCAGATGGTCGAGATCGCCCGCGCCCTCTCCTTCAACTCGAAGATCCTGGTCATGGATGAGCCCACGGCTCCTCTGACCACGACCGAGACCGAGTCGCTGTTTGAGCTGGTGCGAGACTTCGTCTGCCCGACGACGGGTCTGATCTTCATCACGCACCGCATGCCCGAGCTCACCGAGCTGACGAACCGCATCTCGGTGCTGCGCGACGGCAAGTACGTCGGCACGGTCGACACGGCCACCACGCCCATGCGCGAGGTCGTCAAGCTGATGGTCGGCCGCGAGGTTCCCGCCGACGCGCGCCCCACCACTAAGCCGCTGTCGGACGAGCCCGTCCTGCGCGTCGAGCACCTCTCGACCTTCAAGGTCGTTCACGACGTCTCCTTCGAGGTGAAGAAGGGCGAGATCTTCGGCTTCGCGGGCCTGGTTGGCGCCGGCCGCACCGAGGTTGCCCGCGCGCTGTTTGGCGCGGACCCTCACACGGAAGGCGAGATCTACGTCCACGGCAAGAAGGTGTCGATCAAGAGCGCGTCGGACGCGGTCAAGAACGGCATTGGCTACCTGTCCGAGGACCGCAAGCAGTTCGGCCTGCTCCTGGACAAGGACATCTCCTTCAACACGGGCCTGGCCGCTATGAGCCACTTCACGAAGGCGTCGGTCGTCGCAACCAACAAGCTGCGCGCAGTCGCCCAGGAGTACGTGGCGAAGCTGCGCACGCGCACCCCGAGCGTTGACGTCGAGGTCCGCAGCCTGTCGGGCGGTAACCAGCAGAAGGTCGTCGTGGCCAAGTGGCTTGAGCGCGACACGGACATTCTGATCTTCGACGAGCCCACCCGCGGCATCGACGTGGGCGCGAAGGACGAGATCTACACCCTGCTGGAAAACCTGGCCAAGGAGGGCAAGGCGATCATCGTCATCTCCTCGGAGCTGCCCGAGGTCCTGCGTCTGGCGAACCGCATCGCCGTCATGGCCCACGGCCGCATCATTGGCACCCTCGACAATGAGGAAGCCACCCAAGAAAACATCATGGAACTGGCCACCGTCGGCCAGGAAGAAGCGAACGGAGTAAACGCGTGAGCACCGTCGTCGACAACAAGGGCCTCGAGGCGCCGTCGCCTGTCGCGGCCTTCCTGAAGAGGAACATGCAGCTGCTGCTCGTCACAGTTGCCCTGTTCGTGGTCCTGGCATTCTTCAGTGTCGCAGTGCCGAAATTTGCTTTTGCAACCGTCAACGTCTACCTGGACATCGTCTGCAGTCGGCGTTCACGGGCGTCATGGCGCTCGGCGCGACCTTCGTCATCGCGACCTCGGGCATTGACCTGTCCGTCGGTACGGGCCTGAGCCTCGTCGCCGTCATGGCGGGCGTCTTCCTGGCGGGCGACAGGATGAACCTGCCGCTGGGCCTCGGCCTTCTCCTGACGCTTCTTGTCGGCATGGCGATCGGCCTGATCAACGGCTTGAACGTGTCGATCCTGGGCCTGCCTCCCTTCATCGCGACGCTGGCCATGATGATGGTCGCCCGAGGCCTCGCGCTGATCATCTCGAACAAGTCCTCCATCACGATCGCCAACCCCGGCTACAAGTTCATCGCTGCCGGCAAGCTGATCCCCGGCGTGGCCAACTCGATCGTCATCTTCCTGGTCCTGACGGTCCTGGCGACCTTCCTCATGAACAAGACACTGCTGGGCCGCTACGCCCTTGCGATCGGTTCCAACGAGGAAGCCACGCGCCTGTCGGGCGTCAACGTGCGCATGTGGAAGATCATCATCTATGTTGTTGCAGGCGCCTTCATGGCCGTCGGCGCGGTCCTCTACTCGGCCCGTGGTGGCCTCGTGCAGCCCGCTGAGGGCGTGGGCATGGAGCTCAACGTCATCGCCGCGGCCGTCATCGGCGGTACATCCCTGTCGGGTGGCCGCGCCTCGATCCCCGGCGCGCTGGTCGGCGCGATCCTCATGGAAACCCTGAAGAAGGGTCTGACCATGATGAGCATCGCCGCCGAATGGCAGTTCGTCGTCACCGGTATCGTCCTGCTCCTGGCGGTCGTTATCGACAACCTGCGCCGCATCCGCGAAAACGCAGCCTGATTCTTATTCCATCTCATGTACAACCCGTGAACCGATGTCGGTTCACTCCCCAGTAGGCGGGACCCTCCCGCCGCCCCACGAAAGGAACACCAATGCGCCCCATCGGACGTATCGTCGCCGCCGCCGCCGTCGGCACCCTTGCCCTGGGCATGGCAGCTTGCTCGACCTCAACGGATGCCACCGGAGGCTCCTCCGGCTCCTCCACCAAGACCGAGTCGTCGGGTGCCTCCAAGGTTGACACCTCCGGCGAGATGCAGGACTGGGAGAAGGCCGCTGTCAAGGGCGATGGCACCCAGACCATCTACCTGGTCTCCAAGGGCTTCCAGCACCGCTTCTGGCAGGCCGTGAAGGAAGGCGCCGAGCAGGCAGGCGACGAGCTTGGCTACAAGGTCAGCTTCGTCGGCCCGCAGGACGAGACCAAGGTCACCGAGCAGACCGACCAGCTCAAGTCCGCCCTGGATTCCGGCCCGGCCGCCATCGGCTTCGCGGCGCTGGACTCGGCCGCCGCCGCTGACCTCCTGAACGAGATCCACGGCAAGGGCATCCCGGTCGTCGCCTTCGACTCCGGCGTTGACTCCTCGATCCCGGTGACCACGGTCCAGACCAACAACACCAAGGCCGCCGAAGAGGCCGCCCAGCACATGATCGAGCTGCTCAAGGGCAAGTCGGGCACGGTCGGCATGGTCTGCCACGACTCCACCTCCACCACGGGCAAGCAGCGTTGCGATGGCTTCAAGAAGTACTTCACGGCCAACGCCCCCTCCGACCTGAAGCTGCTGGAAGAGCAGATCGCCGGTGAGGTCACCAAGGCCGCCGACACCTCCAAGTCCATCATCCAGGCCAACAGCGACATTGTCGGCATGTACGGCTCCAACGAGGCCGCGGCCTCGGGCATCGTCCAGGGCGTTGCTGAGACCGGCAAGGACGTCACCGTCGTCGGCTTCGACTCGGGCAAGACCCAGATCGACGCCATCAAGGCCGGCTCCGAGGCTGGCGCCGTGACCCAGTCGCCCGTCAAGATCGGCTACTACACGGTCAAGGCCGCTGTCGCCGCGATCAACGGCGCTGAGCTGCCCGACGTCATCGACTCCGGTTTCGCCTGGTACGACAAGTCGAACATCGATTCCGACGAGATCAAGGCCAACCTGTACGAGTGAGCTGATAGCTCCATTGGGCATGAGGCCGGGCCGGGGATGACACACTGAACCGGTGGCCCGCCGCAGGTCCCGCTCCGAATGGTCGGGGCGGGACCTGCGGACCCGGCACTGTCACCATCAATGGATCCGAGGGGGCTGGCGCCCCCGCGCTCCGACATCGACGTCTTCATGAGGGATGAAGGAAAAATGACAAACCACCCCCGTATCGGTATCCGCCCCACCATTGACGGTCGCCGCAAGGGCGTTCGCGAGGCCCTTGAAGAGCAGACCATGAACATGGCGAAGTCCGTCGCCGACCTGTTCACCGAGAACCTGCGTTACCCGGACGGCAGCCCCGTCGAGGTCGTCATCGCTGACACCACGATCGGCCGCGTCCACGAAGCACAGGCCTGCGCCGCGAAGTTCCGCGCTAACAACGTTGGCCTGACCCTGACGGTCACCCCCTGCTGGTGCTACGGCACCGAGACCACCGACATGGACCCCGCCATGCCTCACGCTATCTGGGGCTTCAACGGCACCGAGCGCCCCGGCGCCGTGTACCTGGCCGCCGCCCTGGCTGGCCACGCCCAGATCGGCATCCCCGCCTTCGGCATCTACGGCGAGCACGTGCAGGACGCTGACGACACCTCCATCCCCGAGGATGTGCGCACCCGCCTCCTCGACTACGCGACCGCCGGCCTGGCCGTCGCGCAGATGAAGGGCGAGGCCTACCTGTCCATGGGCTCCGTCTCCATGGGTATCGCCGGCTCCGTTGTTGACCCCGACTTCTTCGGCTCCTACCTCGGCATGCGTAACGAGTACATCGACATGACCGAGTTCACCCGCCGCATTGAAGAGGGCATCTACGATCCCGAGGAGTACGAGAAGGCGTACCAGTGGATCCGCGAGAACTTCAAGCAGGGCAAGGACTGGAACCCGCCGGAGTGGCAGTACCCCGAGAAGCACGAGGATTGGTGGAAGTTCGTCACCAAGATGACGCTCATCGCCCGCGACCTCATGCACGGCAACCCGCGCCTGGCTGAGCTGGGCTTCGAGGAAGAGGCGGGTGGCCACGGCGCCCTTGCCGCCGGCTTCCAGGGCCAGCGTCAGTGGACCGACCACTTCCCCAACGGTGACGTGCTCGAGACGATCCTCAACACGAACTTCGACTGGACCGGCATCCGCCAGCCCTCCGTCGTGGCCACCGAGAACGATTCGCTCAACGGCGCCTCGATGCTGTTCGGCTACCTGCTGACCAACACGCCGCAGATCTTCTCCGATGTGCGCACCTACTGGAGCCCCGAGTCGATCGAGAAGGCCACCGGCTGGAAGCCCGAGGGCCGCGCGGCCGCCGGCCTGCTCGACCTGCGTAACTCCGGCTCCACCACGCTGGACGGCGCCGGCAAGGCTGTGCGCGACGGCGAGAACGTCATCAAGCCCTGGTACGAGTTCACCGAGGAGGACCGCGAGGCCACGCTCGAGGCCACGACCTTCCACCCGGCCTCGACCGGCTACTTCCGTGGCGGCGGTTTCTCCACGCACTTCCGTACCTCGGGCGAGATGCCCGTGACGATGTGCCGCATCAACCTGGTCCGAGGCCTGGGCCCGGTCCTGCAGATCGCCGAGGGTTACACGGTCGAGCTGCCCGACGAGGTCGCCTTCACGATCGAAGAGCGCACCAACATCGAGTGGCCCACCACCTGGTTCGTCCCCAACCTCACTGGTGAGGGCGCGTTCAAGAGCGTCTACGACGTCATGAACAACTGGGGCGCCAACCACGGTGCGATCTCCTACGGCCACATCGGCGGCCAGCTGATCACGCTGGCGTCGATGCTACGCATCCCGGTCAACATGCACAACGTTCCCGAGGAGCGGGTCTTCCGCCCGAAGGCGTGGTCGCTGTTCGGCACCGATTCCCTGGAGGCGGCTGACTTCCGCGCCTGCCAGACCTTCGGTCCGATGTACCGCTGATGCACACTGTCCGTTCGGGCTCGGGTTCCTCTCTCCCCGAGCCCGAACGGGCCCCCTTACCGGGTAGACCCGGTCCCGGGATGTGGCCCCGGCCTCGCCGATGAGGAAAACCGCACTACCATCCCAATGACGGGACACGCCGAGCGAGGGCGTTTGACCAGGAGACCTTCAATGACCACCGTACTTGCTGTTGACCTTGGATCCGCTTCCGGACGAGTCCTTGCCGGAACACTGACCGACGGGCGCCTCGACGTCACGGATATTCACCGCTTCAAGCACGAGGCCCGCCGTCGCGCCGACGGCACGCTCACGTGGGACGTGGCGACGATGGAGGCTGAGACGATCATCGGCCTGAAGAAGGCCCTCGAACAGTTCCCCGACGCCAAGACCGTCTCGATTGACACGTGGGGCGTGGACTGGGCACCCCTTGACGACAACGGCGAACTCGTTGGGGACGTCATCGCCTACCGAGACGAGCGAACCTCGCGCACCCTGGACGCTTTCCGCGACCGCATCGCCGACCGCGAGTTCTTCGACCTGACCGGTAACCAGCCGGCGACCATCAACACGGCGAACCAGCTGTTCGCCTTCCTGCGCGAGGACCCCGAGGGCGCGGCCCGCGTGCGCACCGCCCTCTTCCTGCCCGACTACTTCGCCTACCGCCTCACCGGCGTGGTGGGGTGGTCGCGCTCGATCGCCTCGACCTCGGGCCTGCTGACCCCGGGCGGCACCGACTTCAACGACGAGGTCTTCGCTCGCCTAGAGATTCCGCGCTCCTGGTTCGGCGAGCTGTGCGCCGACCGGACCGTCGTCGGCCCCTGCACGGTCCCCGGCCTCGAGACCCTCACGGTCGTGCGCGGCGGCGCACACGATTCGGCCTGCGCCGTTCACGGCCTGCCCATCGCCGAGGGCAAGCGCGCCTACTTCCTGTCCTGCGGCTCCTGGTCCGTCCTGGGTGCCATCGAGGATCGGCCCCTCATGAGCGACATCGCTTTCGACATGGGCATCACCAACGAAGGACGCACCGACGGGGGAGTGCGCCCTCTCTTCAACATCACCGGCATGTGGATCCTTCAGGAGATCCAGCGCCAGTGGGAGCGCGAGGGCACGCCCACCGACACCGACGAGCTGGTCGCTCAGGCGCGCGAACTGCCCCCTGCCCCCGGCGTCTTCGACCCGGACGGTGAGGCATTCGCCACCCCCGGCGAGATGCAGCGCAAGATCGACGAGGCCCTGGAAGCCCAGGGGGTCGCCCGTCCCGATTCGATGGCCGCGTATGTGCGCGTCATCATCGAGTCCTTTGCCCGCCGCTACGCGCGCGCTATCGGCGAGCTGACCGAGGCGACGGGACGCGCCCCCGACCAGCTCAACCTCGTGGGCGGCGGCGCCCGCAACCGCCTCCTGTGCGACCTGACCGCACAGATCTCGGGCGTGACCGTTGTTCGCGGACCCATCGAGGCCTCGACCTTCGGCTCCCTGCTGGCCCAGCTCGAAACCATTGGCGCCCTGGCCGAGGCCGACCGCGCCTCCGTCATCGCAGCAAGCGCATCAACCTATGTCCACACACCGGCGAGCGCCTAAGAAGGTATCGCTGGCCGACATCGCGCGCACGGCCGGCGTGTCCACCAACACCGTCTCGCGCGTCGTGCGCGGCGACCCCGAGGTCTCCGAAAAGACGCGGGCGAGGATCTCCAAGCTTGTCGAGGAGCTGGGGTACGTGCCCAACTATGCGGCGCGTGCGCTGGCGGCCAAGCGCACGAACGTGCTCCAGGTCGTCCTGGCCGCGCCCATGTTCCACGGGCACGGCACGGTGCTGCTGTCGATCCTCAACGCGTCCGCGCAAGCGGGCTACCACGTGTCCCTGTCCTACGCCTACGGGGCCGACGGGCAGCTGCGCAACGACTTCACGCCCTTCGACGTCGACGGCGTCATCATTTTGGGGGGCCAGGACCCGACGATTGACGTCGCGATTGAGTCGGGTAAGCGTTTCCCGACCGTTCTTATGCTGACGAGTGAAAGGGCCTGGACGGTATCTCGACAGTCGCGGTGGACAACGTGCGAGGGGCCCGCCTGGCGGCCGAACACCTGCTTGCCCAGGGGCTCACCGACGTGATCCATATCGCGGGTCCGTCGGGATGGTCGGATGCGCAGATGCGCCGACTGGGCTACGAGCAGGCGTGCGCGGGCTACGGCATTGAGCCGCTCGTCCTGGCACCGGACTCGTGGGACTCTCGCGACGGCTACGACGTGATGCGCGCGGCGGGGCGCCTGCCTCAGGGCGTGCAGGCTGCGAACGATCAGCTGGCCCTCGGTGCGATGCGTTACATCCACGAGTGTGGGGGAGTGGTACCTCGCGACGTTCGGGTCGTTGGGTTTGACGACATCGATGGTGCCGATTCGTACGCGCCGCCGCTCACGACAATCCACCAGCCCTTCGACCGTTTGGGACGAACGGCCGTGCGCCTCGTGCGCTCGCTCATGGGCGGCGCTCCCTCCCAAGACATCGTCATCGACCCCGAACTGGTCATCCGGGCCAGTTCTCATCTCTAACGAAAGGTATGTGTATGCTCTACGGTCCTATGACTCATCCCCAGTTCCTGCGTGCTCTGGCCGCCGCTGGCCACGGCTCGAAGATCCTGCTGGCGGACGCGAACTACCCGCACACGACGGGCGTGAACCCGCGCTGCGAGCTGATTTCGCTCAACCTTGCTCCGGGCCTGCTCGATGTCAGCCAGGTGCTCGACGTTCTCAAGCGCACGATCCCGATCGAGCGCGCCGAGATCATGACCCCGGCCGCGGATGCCGATCCGGTGGAGATTCCGATCCACGACGAGTTCCGCGCGGCGCTGCCGGGAGTGGAGTTCGGCGAGCTGTCGCGCTGGGACTTCTACGAGGCTGCGCGCGACGAGAACGTCGGCATCATCGTGGCGACCGGTGAGCAGCGCCTCTACGGCAACCTGCTGCTGACGGTCGGCGTGCGGATGCCGGGGGAGTAAAACTCTTCCGACGCGCGAGGCCTGGGCTTCTTTGGGCGGCGATCTGCGCTTTCGTTTCGTTTTCGTTTCGTCCCGTGTTTCGGGTGCCAAGACTCCCTGAGTCCGCCGGTGGGCGGGCGGTCCGATGAGGACCGCCCGCCTGCTTGTTTATCCGCATCATAGTGCGGCAACGGGCCTTTGGTCCGTCGGGTGATTGGACGTTTGTTCTGTGAGGGTGAACAGGTGGCCACCGCGCGTGCGTGATGTTGCGTACTTTCGTTTAAATGACTATTCTTTCCTTAATGAAAGCGAAAGCGACAGAAGGTTGTCGCGAATGTATCGAGAGGTGGGACCATGGGACGTGCAGAAGAACGCACGAAATACATCCTGGATCGCCTCGCCCGCGAGGGTGAGGTGAGCGTCGCTCAGCTCGCCTCCGACCTGGGCGTGTCGCCCGTCACCGTGCGAGCCTCCCTCAAGACGCTCGACGAGCAGGGCTACCTCGTGCGCACCCACGGCGGTGCGCGCCCCACCACCTTCCGCAACATTCACCTGCGCCAAAACGATCGCGTGGACCAGAAGGAGCGCATTGCTCGGGCGGCCGCCGACATGATCCACGACGACGACCGGATCATGATCGAGGCCGGCACGACCTGCGCCCTCATCGTCAAGTACCTCACCGGCAAGCGCGGAGTCCAGGTCCTGACCAACTCCGTCCTCGTTTTCGCCAATGCCCGCTCCAACCCGAACCTGAACATCACGCTCACGGGTGGGCACTTCCGCGCCGAGTCCGAGTCCCTCGTGGGCCCGGTCGCCGAGCGCGCCATCAATGACTTCAACGCGCGCGTTGCGTTCCTTGGAACCGACGGATTCAGCGTTGATCGCGGCCTGACCACCCAACTTGTGGAGGGTGGACAGGTTGGCTCCATCATGCGCACACGCGCACAAGAGACGTGGCTGCTCGCAGACTCTTCCAAGTATGGGAAAGCAGGCTTCGTCACCTTCATGGGGATCGACCAGGTCACCGGAATCATCACCGACGATGAGATCCCCGAAGAATCCATCAAGGAATTGGCCGAGCGCACGAAGCTGCGCATCGTCTAGGAGGAAACACATGGCCACCATCGTGGTGATGCCCCAGCTGGGCAACTCTGTTGAGTCATGCATCATCGTCGAGTGGATGATTGCCGAAGGCGACACCGTCGCCGTCGACCAGACCCTCGCGTCCATCGAAACGGACAAGTCGACGATGGAGGTCCCCTCCACCGCCGAGGGCACCGTCCTGAAGCTCCTGTGGGAGGAAGGCGACGAGGTCCCCGTCAAGGACCCCCTCATCATCGTCGGCGCCCCCGGCGAGGACATCTCCGGCCTCGTGCCCGGCGGCGATGCCCCCGGCCGAGGAAGCCCCCGTCGAGCAGGCCGCCCCCGAGCAGGCCGCCGCCCCCGCCTTTGCCACCGAGCGAGCCACCGGCGCTGTCTCCCCACGCGCCCGCGCCCTGGCCGCTTCTGCAGGCGTCGACGCCTCGGCAATCTCTGAGGGCTCCGGCCCCCACGGCCGCGTCATCGAGCGCGACGTCGCCGCCGCGATCGCCGCCGGTCCGGTCCTGACCTCTGCCGCGCGCGCCGCCGGCGTCGAGGCCGCCGAAGGAACCGGTATCGGCGGACGCGTCAGCGTCGCCGACGCGGGTCGTGTCGCACAGGCTGCCGAGGCCTCGGCCCCCGCCGCGGCTCTCGCAGCCCCCGCCGGTGCCGAGTACCCCGGCGCCTCGACCTCCGCCCCGCTCAAGGGCGTTCGCAAGGTCGTCGCCAAGCGTATGATGGAGTCCCTGACCTCCACCGCGCAGCTGACCCTCAACACGACGGCCAACGCCGCCGGCATCCTCGCGATGCGCAAGAAGGTCAAGAACGCCGACGGCTCTCTGGGCCTGAACAAGATCACGCTCAACGACCTGGTCTGCTTCGCCGTGTCGCGTACCCTGCCCAAGTACCCCGTGTTCAACGCACACCTCGAAGACGGCGTCCTGACCGAGTTCGAGCAGGTCCACCTCGGCTTCGCGTGCGACACCCCGCGCGGCCTCTTCGTTCCCGTCATCCGCTCCGCGCAGGCCCTGGGCCTCAAGGCGTTCTCCGACGAGGCCAAGCGCCTCGCCAGCAGCGCGATCGACGGCACCATTGCCCCCGACTTCCTGTCCGGCGGCACCTTCACGGTCTCCAACATCGGGTCCTTCGGCATCGAGACCTTCACCCCCGTTATCAACCTGCCCCAGACGGCCATCCTCGGCGTCGGCGCGATCACCCCGCGCCCGGTCGTCGCCGCCGACGGCTCGATCGGCGTCGAGCAGCGCCTCAACCTGTCGCTGACGATCGACCACCAGGTCATCGACGGCGCGGACGGCGCGCGCTTCCTGCGCGACCTGGTCGCCGCCATCGAAAACATCGACGTGACCGTTTTGGCCTGAGGAAAGAGGAACACTCATGAGTGACACGCATTTTGACGTCATCGTCCTCGGCGCGGGCCCCGGCGGCTACCTGGCCGCCGAGCGCCTCGGACACGCGGGCAAGAAGGTCGCCCTCGTCGAGGAGCAGTACCTGGGCGGTACCTGCCTGAACGTGGGGTGCATCCCCACCAAGACCCTGCTCAACGGTGCAAAGAACTACCTGCACGCCAAGGAAGCCAGCCAGTTCGGCGTGGACGCGCAGGGCGTGGCCGTCAACTGGCAGCAGATGCAGGCCTGGAAGGATCAGGTCGTGGGCGGCCTGGTCGCTGGCGTCGCCGCCACCGAGCGTAAGGCGGGCGTGACCGTCATCAACGGACGAGGCCACCTCGACGCCCCCGGTCGCGTGACCGTTGAGGGCACGACCTACACCTCCGACCATGTCATCATCGCCACGGGCTCCGTGCCGGCCATGCCCCCGCTGCCCGGCACCCAGGACAACCCGGCGTTGGTCGACTCCACGGGCATCCTGTCTCTGCCCGAGGTCCCCTCCCGCCTCGCGATCATCGGCGGCGGCGTCATCGGCGTCGAGTTCGCCTCCCTGTACGCAACCCTCGGCTCCCAGGTGACCGTCATCGAGATGGCTCCCGAGATCCTGCCCTTCATGGACGACGACCTGGCTGCCAAGGCCCGCGCCGCCATGAAGGACGTGACCTTCGAGCTGGGCTGCCGCGTCGAGTCCCTCGACGGAGGCACCGTCCACTACTCCAAGGGCGAGGAGAAGCTGAGCGTCGAGGCCGATGTGGTCCTCATGGCGGTGGGCCGCCGTCCCGCGACGGAGGGCTGGGGCGCCAAGGAGGCCGGCCTCGAGATCAACCGCGGCATCGTCGTCGACGACACGATGCGCACCAATCTGCCCAACGTGTGGGCTATCGGCGACGTTACCGGACGCTCCCTCCTGGCGCACGCCGCCTACCGCATGGCTGAGATCGCCTCGGCGAACATCCTGGACCCCTCCGCGAAGAAGCGCGGCGAGGTCATGCGCTGGCACACCGTGCCGTGGGCCGTTTTCTCGATCCCCGAGGCCGCCGGCGTGGGCCTGACCGAGTCCGCCGCCAAGCGCGAGGGCCGCGACGTCCTCGTCGCCAAGGTTCCCGCCCTCATGTCGGGCCGCTTCATCGCGGAGAACGGCTTCAAGGCGCCCGGCGAGGCGAAGATCCTCGTTGACCCCAAGACCCACCAGGTGCTCGGCATCCACGTGCTGGGCGCGTACGCCGCCGAAATGATCTGGGGCGCGCAGGCCGTCCTCGAGATGGAACTGACCGTCGAGGACCTGCGCCAGGTCGTCTTCCCGCACCCCACGGTGTCCGAGGTCATCCGCGAAGCCGCGTGGGCCGTCAAGCTCTAACGAACAACTACGTCAAGGAAGAGTAGAACAATGACTCAGTCTCTTATCATCGACCCCAATGAGGTGCGTCGCCCCGGGTACGTGAAGTTCCCCGAGGTGCCGATCAACCAGTACACCTTCGACCGTGACACCGAGATCGCCCGCTACGGCGAAAAGGGCATGGTCCAGATGCTCCACGACATGATCGTCGTGCGCACCTTCGAGTCGATGCTCGACTCCATCAAGAAGACCGGCGCCTGGGAAGGCGTTGAGTACAACCACCCCGGCCCCGCCCACCTGGGTATCGGCCAGGAGTCCGCCTACGTCGGCCAGAGCTACGTGCTGTCGCCCGATGACTTCATTTTCGGCTCGCACCGCTCCCACGGCGAGATCCTCGCCAAGTGCTACTCGGCCATGCACCAGATGGACGAGGGCCAGCTCGAGGGCATCATGAAGGGCTTCCTCGGCGGCGAGACCCTGTCCTACGCCGAGAAGATCGACTACAAGGACACGAAGGACCTCACCGAGAACTTCATCCTCTTCGGTGCCCTCGCCGAGATCTTCGCCCGCAAGTCCGGCTTCAACCGTGGCCTGGGCGGCTCGATGCACACCTTCTTCCTGCCCTTCGGTTCCTACCCGAACAACGCGATCGTCGGTGGCTCCGCCCCCATCGCGAACGGTGCGGCCCTCTTCAAGCGCATCAACCGCAAGCCCGGCATCGTCATCTCCAACATCGGTGACGCCGCCATGGCCTGTGGCCCCGTGTGGGAGGCCATGAACTTCGCGTCCATGGATCAGTTCCGCTCGCTGTGGCGCGAGGAGGACGGTGGCAACCCGCCGATCCTGTTCAACTTCTTCAACAACTTCTACGGCATGGGCGGCCAGACCTTCGGCGAGACCATGGGCTACGAGGTCCTCGCCCGCGTGGGCGCGGCCCTGAACCCCGAGGCCATGCACGCCGAGCGCGTCGACGGCCTCAACCCGCTGGCCGTCGCGGATGCGACCACCCGCAAGAAGAAGATCCTCGAGGAGGGCCGCGGCCCCGTCCTCATGGACACCATCACCTACCGCTTCTCCGGCCACTCGCCGTCGGATGCCTCCTCGTACCGCACGAAGGAAGAGGTCGAGCTGTGGGAGCAGGTGGACTGCATCAAGGAGTACTCCAACCTGCTGATCTCCAACGGCCTGACCACGCAGGACGAGATCGACGGCTACGCGGCCTCGCTGACCGAGAAGCTCGTCAAGGTCCTCAAGCTCTCGATCGACGACGAGGCCACCCCGCGCGTCGCCGACGGCTACATCGACTCCGTCATGTTCTCCAACGAGAAGGTTGAGGCCTTCGATGACGCGACCCCCGAGATTGACCTCGAGGACAACCCGCGCGTCAAGGCGCTGGCCAAAGAAGGTGCGCACCTCCGTCGACGAGAACGGCAAGCCCGTCTCCAAGATGCGTATGTACCAGTTCCGTGACGGCCTGTTCGAGGCCATGCTGCACCGCTTCAAGACCGACCCGACGATGGCCGCTTGGGGCGAGGAAAACCGCGACTGGGGCGGCGCCTTCGCCGTCTACCGTGGCCTGACCGAGGCCCTGCCCTACCGTCGCCTCTTCAACTCGCCCATCGCCGAGGCCTCGATCGTGGGCGCCGGCGTCGGCTACGCGATGGCCGGTGGCCGCGCGGTCGTCGAGCTCATGTACTGCGACTTCCTGGGCCGCTCCGGCGACGAGGTCTTCAACCAGATGGCCAAGTGGCAGTCGATGAGCGCCGGCCTGCTCAAGATGCCTCTCGTCCTGCGCGTGTCCGTGGGCGCGAAGTACGGTGCTCAGCACTCCCAGGACTGGAGCGCGCTCGTCGCTCACATCCCGGGCCTGAAGGTCTACTTCCCGACGACCCCGACCGACGCCAAGGGCATGCTCAACCTGGCACTCGCCGGCACCGACCCGGTCGTGTTCCTCGAGAGCCAGAAGCTCTACGACAAGGGCGAGGACTTCGAGCCCGGCGGCGTGCCCGAGGGCTACTACGAGACCGAAGAGGGCGAGCCGGCGATCCGCCGCGAGGGCACCGACATCACGATCGCCGCCTACGGCGCGACCGTGTACAAGGCCCTGGAGGCCGCGGACGTCCTGGCTGAGAAGTATGGCCTGAGCGCCGAGGTCATCGACCTGCGCTTCGTCGCCCCGCTCAACTACGACAAGCTCATCGCGTCTGTGAAGAAGACCGGTCGCCTCGTCCTGACCTCGGACGCGGTCGAGCGTGGCTCCTTCCTCAACACGGTCGCCGCCAACGTGCAGACCCTGGCCTTCGACGCGCTCGACGCGCCGATCGCCGTCGTCGCCTCGCGCAACGGCATCACGCCCGGACCCGAGATGGAGTCGTTCTTCTTCCCGCAGGTCTCCTGGATCCTCGACGCGATTCATGAGCGCATCCTCCCGCTGCCCGGCCACGTGCCCACTACGAAGCACGCGACCGAGGCCGAGATCGCTCGCCTGAACCGCGCGGGTCTGTAAAGCACTGGGGGCGGGCCGTTCCCCCTTTCCAGCCCGCCCCCATCCGAGGCTCGCATTCCCTGGTGCGAGCCGCGCGAGGCCGGGGCAATCTCCTCCTCACCTGTGCCCCGGCCTCGCGTCCCCCTCAACATCCCCTTTCACTTCTCCACCCAACGAAGAGATGGCAGAACCCATGGACATCACCAACGACCCGGCAGCCACCCCGGCCCAGCGCATCGACGCGCTGCGCGTCGTCGCCGCCACCGAGCAGTTCCCCGAATGGGTGCCCGAGTCGAACAACCACATTCACACCTGCTTCTCGTTCAGCCCCTACACGCCCACCCACGCGGCCCTGCTTGCGCGCCGGGCTGGCCTGCGCGTCGTCGGCTCCGTCGACCACGACTCGATCGGTGCCGCCGCTGAGATGAGCGAAGCCACCTCCATCCTGGGAATGGGCTCCGTCACCGGCTTCGAGATCCGCGCCCGCTTCGGCGAAGGCACGCCGCTCGCGCAGCGCAAGCTCAACAACCCCGACTCCGAGGGCGTCGCCTACATGACGGTGCAGGGCGTGCCCGCCCCGGCCCGCGAGAAGGTCGCGGCCTGGCTGGCCCCCAAGCGCGCCGCCCGCCTGACGCGCACCCTGGCCATGGCCGAGCGCGCCAACACGATCCTCACTGACCTGGGCCTGGAGCCCTTCGACCCGCAGGCCGACATGGTCGGCATCTCGCAGTACGAAAACGGCGGCGGGATCACCGAGCGTCACCTGCTGGCCGCCATGGCCTCGGCCCTCATCCGCGGATTTGGGCGCGGCCCCGCCCTGACCGAGGGACTGGCGCAGATGGGCGTCGAGATCCCCGCCTCCCTGGCCGCCGTCCTGTCCGACGCGGACAACCCGCACCTCATGTACGACCTGCTGGGCGTCCTCAAGGCCAACTACCTGGACCGCATCTACATCCAGCCCACCGACGAGCTGCCCAGCGCAGCCGAGGTCGTCGAGTTCGCCGACTTGGTCGGTGCGATCGCCACCTACGCCTACCTGGGCGACGTGTCCGCCTCCCCGACGGGGGACAAGAAGGCCGAAAAGTTCGAGGACGACTTCCTCGACGAGCTCTTCGAGTACATGGAGTCGATCGGCCTGCGCGCCGTCACCTACATGCCCCGCGCAACACGCCCGAGCAGCTGGCGCGCATCCACGCGCTCGCGGCCGCCCACGGGATGCTTGAAATTTCGGGCGTGGACATCAACCAGCCGCGCCAGCGCTTCACATGCGAGGAGCTGCGCCGCCCCGAGTTCGCGGACCTCAACGAGGCCACCTGGGCCCTCGTCGCGCACGAGGCCCTGTCCTCCGTAGACCCCTCCCTGCACCTGCTGGGCCGCACGGGTCGCCTGACCCCCGAGGCCCTCGCCGAGCGCATCAGCCAGTACGCACCCCTGGGGCGCGCGATTGCCGACGGCGAGGACGCCGCCGCTGTTGCCGCCCGAGCCACATCGATTAACTGACGATCACCGTCAAGAAAGAGAGACATCATGAGTAACGCCCCCGAGGTACGCGGGCTCTTCCTGAAGGCCCTCGGCCGCCCCGTCATCGTGGCCCCCAGCTCGGCCGAGCCGACCGTCACCTTCGACGGCCCCCTCACCGAGGTGTGCCCCTGCTCCCTGAAGGACACCGAGCTGCCCGTCGTCGTGCGCGCCGACGAGGAGACCTACGAGGTGCGCCCCACGCGCACCGGCGAGCGCGCCATCAACGGCCGCGTCGCCCTCGTGACGGGCGGCGCCCAGGGATTCGGCGCGGAGATCGCGCGCGGCCTGGTCGACGCCGGATGCTTCGTCTACGTCGCCGACCTGAACGGCGAGGGCGCGGCAGCCAAGGCGGCTGAACTCGGCGGCGAAGGCGTCGCCCACCCGATCACGGTCAACGTCGCCGACGAGGACTCCGTGGCCGCGATGGCCGCCGAGATTGAGCGCGTCACCGGCGGCCTTGACCTGGTCGTCTCCAACGCGGGCATCGTGCGCGCCGGCTCCGTCCTCGAGCAGGACGCCTCCGCGTTCCGCCTGTCCACCGACATCAACTACGTGGCATTCTTCCTGGTCACCAAGCACCTCGGACAGCTCCTGGCCCGTCAGCACTCCACCGCACCCGAGTGGCTCACCGACATCATCCAGATCAACTCCAAGTCCGGCCTGGTCGGCTCGAACAAGAACGCCGCCTACGCGGGCTCGAAGTTCGGCGGCATCGGCCTGGTCCAGTCCTTCGCCCTCGAGATGGTCGCTCACGGCGTCAAGGTCAACGCGATCTGCCCCGGTAACTTCTACGACGGCCCCCTCTGGTCCGACCCGGACCGCGGCCTGTTCGTCCAGTACCTGAACTCCGGCAAGGTCCCCGGCGCCAAGACGGTCGCCGACGTCAAGGAGTTCTACGAGGCCAAGGTCCCCATGCGCCGCGGCGCCCAGGGCATCGACGTCCTGCGCGCAATCTTCTACATCGTCGAGCAGGAATACGAGACCGGCCAGGCCGTGCCCGTCACGGGCGGCCAGGTCATGCTCTCCTGACACCGTCTCGAGGCCGGGGCCCCAGGGTGGTCACGGTCCCCCTCCACGGGTGCCCCGGCCTCGTCCCCCTTCATCTCACGTCCAGTCGTTTTTAGTCAAGGAGTCAGTCATGACCCAGATTCCCTCCACCCAGTACGCGATTCAGATCGTCGGCAAGGAGGAGTTCGTCCTTAACCCGGCGAAGCCCGTTGACCCCGTTGGCCCGACGCAGATCTTGCTCGAGGTTGAAGCCTGCGGCATCTGCTTCTCCGATACGAAGCTGCTCCACCAGTTCGATGGCCACCCGCGCAAGTCCGACGTGGTCGGCGGCATCGACCTGGATGCCCTCACGGACATCCCGTCCTACCACCCGAACGGGGAAGCAGTGACGCCCGGCCACGAGCCCGTGGTGCGCGTCGTGCAGGTCGGCGAGAAGGTCACGCACTACAAGGTGGGCGACCGTCTGCTGGTTCAGGCCGACTGGAAGCACCTGCGTACCGCCAAGTCGAACGGCGCCTTCGGCTACAACTTTGACGGTGCCCTCGAAGAGTACGTCGTCGTCGACGAGCGCTGCGTCGTGTCCCCGGACGGCGAAGAGTACCTGATCCACGTGTCGGAGGGCCCCTCGGCCGCCGCCGTGGGCCTCATCGAGCCGTGGGCGACCGTCGAAGGCTCCTACGCGTGGGCCGAGCGCGATCACGTCGCTGACGGCGGACGCCTGCTCGTCGTTGGCGAGGGCGACATCGATGCGCTGACCGCCGAGCACAAGCCCGCCGAGGTCGTGCGCGTTGCTGTCGACGCCGTTGAGGGCGCCCTGGGCGAGTTCGACGACGTCGTGTTCTTCGGCGCGGACGCCGACGCGATTGAGAAGGCCGCGCTCCTGATCGGCACCCGCGGCACCATGTGCGTCGTCCTGGGCGGGGAGACGATCTCCCGCAAGGTCTCCCTGGACATCGGCCGCGTCCACTACGACTTCATCCGCTTCTGTGGCACGACCGGCTCGGATCCGCGCGAGGGCTACGCGTGGATCCCCGCCAACGGCGATCTGCGCGAGAACGACCGTTGTGTGTTCGTCGGCGCGGCCGGCCCGATGGGCGTCATGCACACGATGCGCGCCGTCACCTCGGGTGTCCCCGGCATCTCCGTGGTCGGCACCGACCTGTCGGACGAGCGCCTGGCGAACCTCGCGGCCGTCGTCGGCCCGACCGCCGAGAAGAACGGCGTGCCCCTCGACATCATCAACACCGCCTCGACGCCCCTGGAGTACGGCTACACCTACGCGACGTGCCTCGTGCCCGTCCCCGCGCTGGTCTCCCAGGCCGTCGACCTGTTGGCTGAGGGTGGCATCCTGAACGCGTTCGCCGGTATCCCGGCCGGCACGTTCGGCGACTTTGACCTGCAGGGCATCATCGAGCGCCGGATCTTCATGCTGGGCACCTCCGGTTCGGACGTGTCCGACATGCGCACGGTGCTGCGCAAGATCGAGGCTGGCATCATCGACACCACGATCTCCCTGTGGGCGGTCACCGGCATGGCGGGCTTCGGCGACGCCATCAACTCGGTCATCAACCGCACCTCGGGCGGCAAGATCATGGTCTTCCCGTCGCTGCACGACCTGGGCCTCACGCCGCTGAGCGAGCTGGCCGAGAAGTTCCCGCAGGTCGCGGCCGCCATGAAGGACGGCCTGTGGACCAAGGAGTCCGAGGAAGCGCTGCTCGCCACGGAGTAAGCGCGCGTGCGATAGGGCCCCGGCCTCGTTCATGTTCCTGGGACGAGGCCGGGGTCCCCTTGTGCGCTGCGTGCTCGTTGACGCAGGTGGGAGGGGCGATGGCTCCCATGTGTCGTTTCGTTGGCCCCTGCGCGGTCTGGCTGCTACTCGGATTTGCTCGCGAAAGTGGCCAGCGAGCCCTGGTGTCTGTCATAGTGGTGTCAAACCCATATGCTCGACGGAACGGGGAGGGTACCGTGAGATGTGACGGTCGCACGACAGACGAGGGTTACGTGGCGCTGCAGACGTGGCTGGTCGGCCAGCTGGACCCGCGCACGCCGCACGCGGCGGACCTCTTTGCGCAGGACAGCGAGTGCCTCTACGATGCCTTCCTGTCCGTGCTCATTGGCACGGGGCTGGGATTCATCGCCTACGACGACGATCGCACCCATCATGGGCTCTACGCCTTCGACTTTTTCGTGGGCGACGTCCACGCGCCACCCCGGGGTAGGGGAGCGGACGGGCCGGGGGAGTCCCGCGCGGCAGGGCAGCCCTCCCTGGCGGTCGCCACACCGGCGATGTGCCACGCGATTGTCGACACGTGGCTCGGTGACGTGGGCAGGCACATCCACTTCGTGGCATCTGTGATTGCCTCCGTGGCCACGCTCGAGCTCGTCGCCGATGTGCGCGTCGACGAATGCGTCTTCGAGCTCGACCTGCCCCCGGGCTACGCCCGCTCCACCGCGAACATGCCGTTCGAGGACGGGAGCCTGCCGATCGGCTCGCTGGATTTGTCCCTGGTTGCCCCTGGTCCGCTCATTCACCTCGAGGCGCGCCCGCGCTACAAGGGACAGGCCCTGTCCCCCTCGGGCTTTACCGAGGCCTTGGCATCGGCCGTGCAGATGGGGCTCGCCGTGGAGTCGTCCTCTGCGTTCGCCTTCGGGGCCGCCGCCACTCTGCGCGCCCCGAACGATCGGCCCGAGATGCTCGGGTGGGCCGCCGACGCGGTGGCTCGCGCGCTGTCCGCGTGCGGGCACACCGGGGGAGTGCGGATCCGAACGCGCTTCGCTCACGCGCCGGCGTAGTATCCGATCGCCGCGCATGCGCGCATAAACTTGCCCCGGCCTCGTCGATTGTGACGAGGCCGGGGCACAGCGTGTGGAGCAGTGCTCGCTTAGACGGTCGCCTTCTCGGCGGCGTCCTTGGCGGAGGCCGGAGCGTCATCCTGCCAGTAATCCAGCTCGGAGGGGTCCAAGCCAATCGAGGAGGCCCTGAACTTCGGGTCGAGGCCCGCCTTACGCTGCGCCGTGTAGTCGTTAGCGCAGTCGACGGCGATCTTGCCGAGGAAC